>Ga0209207_1000002_pt1 | contig 1540549 bp, 1406 predicted proteins | sample SaghotsprinmetaG_FD_184140 | JGI IMG/M metagenome (GOLD analysis project Ga0209207, IMG submission 184140) | Hot spring microbial communities from South Africa to study Microbial Dark Matter (Phase II) - Sagole hot spring metaG (SPAdes) (version 3) | ecosystem: Environmental > Aquatic >... | reverse complement strand
GGGGGGGGCGCCCCCCCCCCCCCCCCCCCCCGAATACGTCCTTTCGGTGCTCCGGACCATCGGCAGAAATCAGCAGTAGTTTTCACATATCCAGGGCCGATTGTTAACCCACCTGCTCGACCGCAGCTTCAAGGTCGGTCGTGGAGACGGCCCCAGCAAGGTCGCGCACCCGCACGCGCTCGGTCGCCAGATTGATAGTGGCTTCGAGCACGCCGGGGATTTTTGCGAGCGCTTTAGCCTGCGCGCCGTCGCAGCGTTCAGCGCGACCTAGGACACCCGTAGCTCAATGAGAAAGAGCAGGCCAGCCAAGCCCTGGCGACAGAAGACGAGCGGCTGTTGATCAAATGTCAGATGTGTAATTAAATATCTGACATTAATACGAGCTGAGTTTTCATATGCGATCGATTCCGCAAGCGATCTTGCAGCGCAGCCAATCCCTCAGCGAGGGCGGAGTGCTCGCGCCCAAGGAGTTTCTTCATCTTGGTAGTCGTGCTGCGATTGATCAGGCGTTTTGTCGCTTGGCTAAAGCAGGGCAACTGATGCGGATAGCGCGTGGTACTTACGTTGTGCCGGTGCGCGCAAATAGCCGTACCAGAGTCCCGTCGACAGAGTCATTGGTGAAATCAATCGCCGCACAGGGCAAGCAGTGCATCTCGCCCGACGGTGCACGGACCGCAAAAGCAATGGGGTTGACGCGAGCGGCTTCGACGAAAGATGTGTACCTCACTACAGGGCGCAGTAAGCGGTTAGCAGTCGGCTCACGGACAATTCACCTCCAGCACGCGCCCTACTGGCTGTTTTCCTTGGGGGCGACACCAGCCGGGGATGCGCTCAGAGCAATGGCCTGGGTGGGCAAAAAACAGGCGGAAGGTTCGGCCCAGAAAATGCGCAGATGCTTAGCAAAAGCGGAGTGGGAAAGTCTGAGTTCGGTTCGTGCGAGCCTTCCCAGCTGGATGGCCGCCGCCCTTGGCAAGGCCTCGATGCCAGATGAAATGCGCTGAATTCAGGTCAGATACTGATCGTCGATACAAATAAAGTTGACGCATTCAAGGCCATAAGCGGGTCTTAACGATTAAACTAATTCCTACGGGAAGGTAGAAAACCATGGCTAGCGGCGAACAACTGAAAGCGCTTTTGCGCTCGCATATCAAGGGAGATGACACGCACTTCCTAGCCGTTGCTATGCAGATGGCGGCCCATGAGGCTAAGCAGGGGCACGGAAAGCTTGCAGAAGATCTGCGGGCCCTAATTGACTCGGCCAAGAAAAATCGCCTGCCCTCCGGCCAACCGGTGCCTATCGGTCAGCCTCGCGGTGAACTGAGCAATTTGCTTTCAGTAGCTCTTCCGAAAACTCGCTTTTCGGAAATGATTCTGGACGAGGCTACCCATGCCCGCCTCGGAAGAATCATCAATGAGCAGCGCAACTTCGAGAAGATTCGCGCCCACGGCCTCTCACCTCGCCGCAAGCTGCTTTTGGTAGGGCCACCCGGTACAGGCAAGACCATGACCGCCTCGGCGCTTGCCGGCGAACTTGGCATTCCGCTCTATATCGTTCGCCTTGATAGCCTCATCACCAAATACATGGGTGAGACCGCCGCTAAGTTGCGCCAGATTTTCGATGCTATCCGCGATACCCGCGGCATCTACTTCTTCGATGAGTTTGATGCCATTGGCTCTCAGCGTGGCCTTGCCAACGATGTAGGCGAAATCCGTCGCGTCCTGAACAGCTTTCTGCAGATGATCGAGCAGGACCAATCCAATAGCCTGATCATTGCTGCCACCAACCACCCTGAAATTCTTGACTACGCCTTGTTCCGGCGCTTCGATGATGTTATCGAATACGGGCTGCCCAATCAGGAACAGACCAAGGCTGTGCTCAAGAATCGACTAGCGAATTTTTCAAAGTCGATTCGCAGCTGGGACAAGCTCTGCAAAGTCGCAGAGGGGCTCAGCCACGCAGAACTGGCGAGGGCAGCAGACGACGCGATCAAGGACACGATCATTCATGATCGTACCGAGATGGCAGTCAAGGACGTGGAAAGACACCTCGAAGAACGGAAGACTTTCCACGGGAGACGGCACTCCTAACGTAGTAGAGCATTTAGATGACGGAATCGATCAACGGACAACGGCCTCATTTTCACCTCCAGGGACTACCCGAACGGTTCCGATCTACAGCATCAGCAACACGAGACCCCCGCTACCCCACGCCAAACCGAGGGGCTCATGGCGGAAAACTACTCGCTCAACTCCAGCATGTCAGCGTCCAGATGGCCTCTGCAGTGCAGTTGCAGCGCGAAGCATCGGAAAGGCAATTGTTACAAGGAGGCAGGCCTGAAGGTGGATATGGCCTGCAAATAGAATTTCGCAGTGAGCCTGGTTACGCGCTTGCATTCGAAGGACTTGCCCGAGGCGCTCAGCGCATCGAGCTTATGAACCTGCGTCATGACCCCGCCACGAATACTGACTTCGCTACTGTGTTCGTTCCAGATGGCCAGCTCAAAGCCTTTGAGAACCTCGTCAGGCAGTACCTAGAGGCAGAAACCTCCAAAGGAAGTCCGCGCAACGCTCCGCTGCTGAATCCAATCCAAGAAATCCGAGTCGCCGCTTTCAACGCTCTGTGGACTGATGATCCCGCAGTGTTGCCGCTAGATGAAAACGAAACCATTTGGTGGGAATTCTGGCTCCCTATCAGGGAAGGCCGTGAAGCAGTGCTGAACCGCTTTAAGTCGGTTGCCGAAGCATCTGGCTTTCATACATCAGAAAAAGTGCTGAAGTTTCCTGAGCGGACAGTCCTCAACGTCTACGCCTCGCGAGCAGCTATCACTCAGTCACTCTTGTTGCTCAATGAAGTCGCCGAGATTCGTAGAGCCAAGGACACCGCCGAGTTTTTTGATGCCCTTGCGCCGCAAGAACAAAGAGAATGGGTCGAAAACCTGCTTGAGCGAACCACACACGCAGGGGCAGACAGCATCCGCGTATGCCTTCTGGATACTGGTGTCAATCGGGGTCACCCGCTCTTAGCTCAACACATAGGCGCGGATGACCTATATACAGTCGACTCCAATTGGGGTCTTGCGGACACTACGGGTCATGGCACAGAGCTAGCTGGAGTCGCACTTTATGGTGATCTGTTTGACCCTCTCAATGGGCATGGTCCGATTGCGATCGAGCACCGCCTTGAGTCGGTGAAACTGCTTCCCGCTGCCCAAGGAAATCAGAAGGAGCCCTACGGCGCGCTGATGATCGACGCTGTAACCCAACCGGATACTGCCAAGCCAGAAGTGCGCCGGGTCTACAGTATGGCGATCACCAGTCTCGATTACCGAGATCGTGGCCGCCCTTCCGCATGGTCAGCCGCAGTTGATGAGCTCGCATCTGACGTATTGGGGGAGAGAGCCAACCCTCGGCTGATCGTCGTGTCTGCCGGTAATGCTGACAAGAACCAGGCCACCCTCTACCCGCATAACACCACCACAGACGGAATTCATGATCCGGCACAGGCCTGGAATGCGCTGTGCGTAGGTGCTTACACCCAGAAAGTCACTATTGACCCTCCCAATCCTGGATTGCGCCCGATCGCTGCCGCAGGCAGCCTCAGCCCATACAGCACGACTTCTGGGACCTGGACCAACTCGGCCTGGCCCTTGAAACCCGATGTAGTGTTCGAGGGAGGCAACCTGGCCACAGATGGGCAGACAGCGTACACCGAGCCCTGCCTATCCCTCGTAACCACTGCCCACGAACCTGAGCGGCGGCTTTTGACGACGACCAGCGCCACCAGCGCAGCATCCGCGCTGGCAGCTCGTATGGCGGCACAAGTCTCCACCAACTACCCACAGTTTTGGCCCGAAACTGTAAGGGCCCTAATCGTGCACTCGGCTGAGTGGCCTGATCGTATGCGACAGGATTTCCTTGCTGCTGGCACTAAGGCCGGCTACGAAAATCTGGTTAAGCACTGCGGCTTTGGCGTACCAGACCTGAGTCGTGCCCTGTGGAGTGCCGGCGACTCCTTGACCATGATTGTCGAGGACCATCTGAGGCCGTTCATGAGGCAGGGCACCAAGCCGCCCACGGCCCGGGACATGCATCTTCATCTGCTTCCCTGGCCGCAGGAGGAGCTGCTCAACCTAGGCAATATCGAGGTTGAAATGCGAGTGACACTTTCCTACTTCGTAGAGCCAAATCCCGGCATAGCCGAACGCGGTATCAAAGGGCGCTATCGCTACGAGTCGCATGGCTTACGCTTTGATGTCAGCCGCCCAAACGAAGATCGTGACCAGTTCCGCCAGCGCATCAACAAGCGTGCACGGGATGAGGAGGAAGGTGGTTACCAGGGCGGTGGCTCAGATCCGAATTGGTTGCTCGGTACCCAGACACGGCATCGAGGCTCACTCCACTCGGACATCTGGCGAGGCACTGCAGCCGAACTAGCAGGGCGGGGAATGCTTGGTATCTATCCCGCTCTGGGGTGGTGGAAAACTCTTGTTAAGCAGCAGCGATATGACGACACCGTGAGGTACAGTCTGGTGGTGTCGATCAAAACTCAGCAAACGAACGTTGACCTCTACGCGGCAGTGGAAAATATGATCAAGGCACAGACAGCAGTACTGATCTGAGATCAAGGGTTTCAAGTGAGGTCATGGCCCCGAAGCCATGACCTCATTGTTTGCAAAAGCTCGGATTGAGGGTGTCAAATGATGTCGATCACAACCCAGTCGGCTTTTACGCGCTGACCTGTGCGGCATAACCCAGGTCTTGAATCACCTTGCGGATAGATTCCGCAGGTTCTTGGCTGTCTACCGATACCTTACCGGCCGCCCGGTCAATTTCCACTTTTGCGTCTTCATCTACCGCCTGAATTGCCTTTGTGATCTTGCTAACGCAACTGCCACAACCCATTCCTGATACCTGTAGAACGAACATAAATCACCTCGTTGGTTAGGCGGCATAGATGCCGTAACCTGAGCATCGACCTTGACACGATGGTAAGGTCAAGCCTGTTTTTTAGCGTTGGTCGATGTTCTTTCGGAGTTGATGGAATTGCCGGTACCTGTCGACTGGTATTAGATCCACGCTCATTTCAGTCGATGCGGATTTTCCGCAGCCTCAATGCATTGAATACAACCGATGCCGAGCTGACGCTCATGGCCAAGGCCGCAATCATGGGTGATAGCAGGTGACCGGTCAGGGGGTAGAACAACCCTGCCGCGAGTGGTATGCCCATTGCGTTGTAGATGAAGGCAAAGGCCAGGTTCTGGCGCATGTTTTTCACCGTGGCTACGGACAAGGTTCTTGCTCGTAAGATGCCCATCAGATCACCTTTGACCAAGGTCACCTGAGCACTGTTCATGGCCACGTCAGTGCCGGTTCCCATCGCGATACCGACATCGGCACGGGCCAGTGCGGGGGCATCGTTGATGCCGTCGCCAGCCATGGCCACTCGGCGGCCGTAGCTCTGCAGGTCGGCCACCAGCTTTTCCTTGTCCTGAGGTTTAACCTCGCCATGGACTTCTTCGATACCCAGTACCTTGGCCACAGCTCTTGCGGTCGTGAGTCCATCACCGGTGGCCATGATGACTTTCACATCGACCTCTTGAAGCCGGATGACTGCTTGCTTGGCGGTCGGTTTGATCGGGTCAGAGACAGCCAGCAGCCCTGCCAGTTCGCCATCTACCGCCAAGTAAATAATGCTGATGCCCTCCAGTCGAAGTTGCTCTGCACGATTGCGCAAAGGGGTGACATCTACTCCGGCCTCTTCCATCAGCGCCGTATTACCCAGTTGCAGTTGTCGACCGTCCACGTGGCCACGCACACCAATGCCTGAGCCCGACTCGAAAGAATCCGGCTTGGCCAACTCAACGCCTTGGGCGCGGGCGTGGTCAACGATTGCATGGGCCAGCGGATGCTCGCTGCCTTGATCGAGGCTTGCAGCAAAGCGCAGCACCTCGTTCGGCGCGAACTGACCGCTACCCTCTGCGCTATGAAATACAGGCCGCCCCTCGGTCAGCGTGCCGGTCTTGTCGACGATCAGCGTATCGATCTTGCACAGGTTCTCTATGGCACTGGCATCGCGGAACAAGACGCCACTGGTGGCAGCTTTGCCTGTCGAGACCATCACCGACATGGGGGTCGCCAAGCCCAGTGCGCAAGGGCAGGCAATGATTAGTACTGCAACCGCGTTGATCAGGCCGAATACCCAGCCCGATTCCGGGCCGAACAAGCCCCAGCCGAAGAACGTGAGGATCGCGATGGCGATCACGCCGAGCACGAAATAGCCCGCGACTGCATCGGCCATGCGCTGCATGGGTGCCTTGGAGCGTTGCGCCCTGGCGACCATCTGCACGATCTGGGACAGCATGGTATCGGCCCCCACCTTTTGCGCCTGCATGACCAGACTACCGTGGGTATTCATGGTTGCGCCGATCAGCGGATCGCCAACGCGCTTGGTCACCGGTAGCGGTTCGCCGGTCAGCATGGCCTCGTCGACGGCGCTTTCACCTTCGAGAACGGTGCCGTCCACTGGGACTTTCTCACCGGGGCGTACTCGCAGATGGTCGCCCAGGTGCACATGGGTCAACGGAACATCTTCTTCCTGGCCGTCAGGGTTAATGCGCCGCGCTGTTTTGGGTGCCAGGCCTAATAGCGATTTGATAGCGGCTGAGGTTTGTGAGCGGGCCTTGAGTTCGAGCATCTGGCCCAACAGCGTCAGGGAGATGATGACTGCCGCCGCCTCGAAATAGACGCCAATGCGTCCGTCCTGGAAGAACGCTTGGGGAAATAGCTGCGGGGCCAGGGTTGCGGCAACGCTGTACAGGTAGGCTGCCGCTGTACCCAGGCCGATCAGTGTCCACATATTTGGGCTGCGATGGCGGATCGAATCGATGCCTCGGGCAAAGAACACCCAGCCGCCCCAGAGCGTCACAGGCGTCGCCAAGGCAAGCTCAACCCAGTTCTGCGTTGCACCATGGAATAGCGTTAATGAGTGGCCGGCCATTGCCAAGACCGTCACGATGATCGTGAGTGGGAGTGTCCACCAGAATCGCCGGGTAAAATCCAGGAGCTCTGAACTCTCTTCTTCTTCCAGCTCCGGAATCACTGCCTCCAAGGTCATGCCGCAGATGGGGCAATTACCAGGTCTTGGCTGGCGTATTTCCGGATGCATAGGGCAGGTGTATTCCGCAGTCCCTGTGGCCCCTGGTGAGGGCGGCGCAGCTTCATGATGCTGATGTTCCGCATGCTGGGGAGGATTCACATAGCGGCTAGGCGCTGCCCGGAACTTCTCCTGGCATTTCGCGCTGCAGAAGCGGTATGTCTGACCGTCGTGGTTCTCACTGAATGGGCTGTCTGGCTTGATGGCCATGCCGCACACCGGATCGTGCTGGCCCCCATGTTGGTCTTCCTGATGCTTGGAATGGTCATGGTCAAGATGGCACGAGGTGGTGTGCATAGGGCTTACTTCCGGTTGTCGTCCTTGGGGGTATCGGCACCATCCTGATGGGAGTGCCCACCATGGTTGTGGCCGAACATGTGAATCAGTGGGCACAGCAGCAGAATCAAGTAAGGCAGTGCCTGAGACAGGTGGCCAAAATGCTCGCGGGCCACATAAAACACGCCGATGACGGCCAGCATGATCAGCGCAATGCCAATTTTGCTTTTCCAGAATGGCATTTCAGAGCCTGAGTGGTGGGAGTGGTCCATGGCTCGATCCTCGCTTGGGTTGAGGCGTTATTGGAGTGACAGCTAATGACAGTAGTCCCTGCTGCGCTCAGGCGATTGACCTGTATCAATCCAAACTCAACGATTAGCGTACGTTGACTTTACCGACCATCCCCGATTGGTAATGACCTGGGATGTTGCAGGCGAACTCAAGGCCCGTTGCCTTGGTAAAGGTCCATACCAGTTCTTCAGTGGCTCCCGGTTCGATCAGGACGCTGTTTGGATCGTCGTGTTTCATGCCGACCATCTTCATCCCGCCCATGGCGTGATCCATGTTGCTCATGTCCTGTGCGCCCGTTGGAGAAAGCGTGCCGTTCTGAAACATTGCGGCCATTTCTTTTTGATGGGCGGCATGTGCAGCTGCCATGCCCAGGTTGAATTCATGCAGCAGCGAGCCCTCATTCTTGAGCACGAAGCGGACGGTTTCTCCTGCTTTGATATCAATACTCTTCGGCTCGAAAAAGATATCACCCATCTTGATTTCGATGGTGCGGTCAGCTTGCTTAGCGTCTCCTGGTTGGCCTATGGCGCTTGTACTATGGCTTGGGTTAGCCATGGCAGCAGAGGCAGAGAAAACCAGGGTTGTGGCGAGAACAAGGGAAGTGAGTTTGGCTTTCATAATGAATCTCGGAAGTGGAGTTATTGGGAACAACATCGATGCTAACCAGGTGGTGCTGTCAGCTGGCTTACGCGAAAACTACATATCTGAAAGATGCACTGAAATCAGGTGCAGCCCGGCGTTGGCCAGGGGCACCTGATTATTGGCTCAGCGCATTACGAACTCACCGACCATCCCTGCCTGATAATGTCCAGGGAGGGTGCAGGCGAAGTTGAGGTTGGCCGTGTCGTGGAAGGTCCAGACAAATTCCTTGGTAGCGCCTGGCTCAACAAGGATGGCGTTAGGGTCATCATGTATCGCTTCAACAACTTCAGGAATGCCAGGTGGATTGGAATCTCCAAGGCCCGACCGTTCATGCCAGACGATTGACTTCGCTTTGCCTGTTGGCGTCAGTGTGCCGTCTTTGACCAAAGCAGCCATTTTGCGTTGATGTTCCAGTTGCGATACGGCTTTACCGATATTGAACTCGTGCATCAGCGCCCCTTCGTTCTTCAACACGAAGCGGACGGTTTCGCCAGGCGTCACATCAATGGACTTCTGGCCGTAGCTGATGTCATCCATTTTCACGAAAACTGTACGTGTAGCGGGGGTTGCTTTGGCCGGCTGACCAAAGCTGCTTTCAAGGCCAAGCGTTTGTGCCGAGGCCTGAGTTGCAGCTGCGAACAGTAGGGCTGTGATCAACAACTGGGGGCGTGAACGTTTCATGATGAGACCTCACTGAGGTGGTTGGAAATCTCATGCTATTCCCCGCTTCCTGCCGGGGGGCTGACCCCAAAACTACAAATTAGTCAGCTTGAAAAAAAACGCGGCACCGTCGAGGTGCCGCTAGGCCAAAGGAGCAATCATGAAGGCCTTGAAGATGGGAAATCTTATGGGTGGCACTCTTTATCGGCCATCATCAGCTTGTGCTCACGCATCATCTGCGCAAGGACGTCATCGACCAATTTGTCGTGTCGCTCCATCCACGCAAGATGTTCTTCCGTAGACATACCGGGAGCTGGATGCTCGTTGTGAAGCTGGCTCATCATTTCGTCGAGCATTTTCATGTGCTCTTTCATATGCACATGGCGCTCGCCGGCAGGAGCCTTTTCCGCCTGAATCAGCACCGCTTCGGCTTTGTCTCGCATGCTTTCGATACGCTCGAAGATGCGATCACTCCCGCCCTCTGCCCAAACGGCTGATGCAAGCAGGAGCGAACCAACCAGAAATAAAGGTTTAAGCAGTTTCATAGGGCAGTCTCCTCAATTAAAGCTGTGGCCGGCCCTCTGGTTGTTATTCAGTCGAGGGCCAAGAGCACAACCTAGTGCTCATGCTTGCACCCTAGACAAGGCCGCCTGTCAGAGGCCTTAAGCTAGGATTACATTTTCGTAAGCTTCTGGTTGGGCCGGGGATTTGATTGCACACTCAGGCCACTGAAAATTTGGGAACCGCCCGCATGAAACTTCTGGTCGCTGAAGACGAGCCAAAAACAGGCATCTACCTGCAACAGGGTCTCACTGAGGCTGGCTTCAACGTCGACCGCGTCATGACGGGAACGGATGCACTCCAGCATGCGTTGAGCGAAGCCTATGACCTGTTGATTCTGGACGTGATGATGCCCGGCCTGGATGGCTGGGAAGTGCTACGGATGATCCGGGCGGCAGGGAAGGATGTGCCGGTGTTATTTCTGACGGCCCGTGATGGTGTTGAGGATCGCGTGAAAGGCTTAGAGCTGGGGGCAGACGACTACCTGGTCAAGCCATTCGCCTTTTCCGAGTTGTTAGCCCGCGTCAGGACATTGCTCCGTCGCGGCAATAGTTCGCCGACGCAAACCACCATGAAAATAGCCGATCTTGAAGTTGATCTGCTTAAACGACGTGCCGTACGCAGTGGCAAACGGATTGATCTCACTGCAAAGGAGTTTTCGCTGCTCGAATTACTGCTGCGCCGACGTGGCGAAGTCTTGCCCAAGTCATTGATCGCTTCCCAGGTATGGGACATGAATTTCGACAGCGACACTAATGTGATCGAAGTGGCTATCCGACGCCTGCGGGCGAAAATTGATGATGATTTCGAGCTGAAACTGATCCATACCGCGCGCGGTATGGGTTACATGCTTGATGCACCGGAGTCTGAATGAAGCATCTGTCGCTGACTGCGCGCATGAGTTTGATGTTCATGCTTGCGGTGATTGCAGTCCTCACGGTGGCAGGCCTGAGCTTCAATGAGCTCAGTCGGCATCACTTCATGGTGCTCGATCAGCAGACTCTGGACGAGAAGCTCGAATCGACCCAGGCAATCCTGAGTAATACGCGTAGCCATGCAGACCTTGAGGAGGTGCTGCCCCAGCTGAAAGCGCTGTTAGGGGCTCACCACGATTTAGCGGCGATCATCCTTGCAAACGACGGTACGGTGCTTTTTGCCGAGCCACAGCTGTTCAATGTTCCCGAGAAGTACCGCCTCAACCCTGCCCACGGTATGTGGGAGTGGGAGGAGAATGGGCACCTGTACCGAGGGATGACCGCGCAGGTATCAACCCCTGATCAACCCGCCTTCCTAACGGCCTTGCTGATCCTTGATGTGACCAACCATGTACATTTCTTTGAAACGCTGCAGCGGTGGTTCTGGATTGGCTTGGTGATTAGCGCTCTGGTAAGCGCCGCGTTGGGCTGGGTGGTCGCACGGAGCGGGTTGAGACCCCTGCGTCAGGTGACCCAGGTCGCGACGTCGATGTCGGCGCGGTCACTGAAGGAACGCATTCCACTGGAGCCCGTCCCTCTTGAGCTTCAGCAGTTGGTGACTTCGTTCAATGCGATGCTTGCCAGGCTGGACGATGCATTTGTTCGACTCTCAAATTTTTCTGCCGATATCGCCCATGAGTTGCGCACGCCAGTCAGCAATCTGATGACGCATACCGAGGTGGTGCTCACCCAAAAACGCAATCTTGAAGCCTATGAAGAGAATCTTTACTCGAATCTAGACGATCTGAAACGCATGTCGCGAATGATCGATGACATGCTGTTCCTGGCTAAATCGGACAATGGTTTGATCATTCCCGAGCAGGCGCGCATTGAGTTCAGCGAGGTAGTCACCAAGCTGATTGAGTACTACCACTTATTAGCGGACGAACAAGGCATCCAGTTGGTTGTGACCGGCTCAGGCAGCGTGCTGGGCGACAAGCTGATGCTGGATCGAGCGATCTCGAATCTGTTGTCCAATGCGTTGCGCTATACCCCTGCCGGGAAGACGATAGTGGTAACGATCAAGTCGACCGCAAGTGCTGTCACTCTCACCGTTGAGAACCCAGGCGAAACCATCAAGCCGGAGCACTTGGATAAGTTGTTCGACCGTTTCTATCGAGTAGACCCGGCGCGTCGTGAAGGGAGCCCGAGCAATGCCGGGCTTGGCTTGGCCATTACTCGATCCATTGTTGAGGCCCACAATGGCAAAATCTGGTGCACTTCCAGCAATGGCATCACCGCCTTTCACATGGAATTTCCCCTGCAACCATCCTAGGAGCGCCATGACCAAAGACGAGTTAAGAGCTGAACTTGAGCGACAAGCACAAAACTTTGTCGATACCACTGGGGGGGAAGTTGTGTTGTACGCCGCCCAGCGCAAGCCTGACCGCCAGCCCTGGCGCAAGAAACCGAGCTTGTTGGATGAGGCTTTTCAGGCCGAAATTCGCAAAATCGAACAGCAGCACGACACAAAGGCCTGAGGGGCTCAAATGGCCATTCCCGAGGGTGTCTGCTGGCGTGGAAAAGCCTGGGTATCCCCAGGGCTAGGGATTTTCTTGGGGCACGCCGGTAGTCATGAGCGGCACAGCCACATGGCGCATCAAGTGACCATTGGCCTTGGCGACCAAGTAACGGTGCGAGCGCCGAGTCAGGCGCTTACTGCAGCGGCCATCTGCATAAAGGCCGGCACACTGCATCAGATTGAAGGCACTGAAGTGCTTTCGATCTACCTCGATGCGCTGTCAGAAGAGGCCCGTGCCATGAACTGTATAGCGGCTGCCCAGCTGGTCTCGATCCCGACAGGTAATACGTCGGCCATCGAGCAGATACTTGAAACGCCGGAGGTACCTGCTCAGCTGGTTCGCGAGGAGGTCAGGCGGTTGCTGGGCCTGAAAACGCCGCAGGCGGCTGATCCGCGTATGCTGGCTGTGCTTCAGGCGCTTGAAGAACGACAAGATGATCGGGCGCGACTGGCCGAGCTTGTGCATCTGTCGCCCACCCGTTTCTCTCATTGGTTTGTCGAGCAAACCGGCCTTCCACTGCGTAGCTATCGCAAATGGAGTCGGCTGGTCGTAGCGCTACGGTTCGTATCTGTCGGCCATAACCTGACAGCGGCCGCCCATGCCGCTGGATTTGCCGACGCAGCCCATTTTTCACGTTCGTTTCGTGCGCTGTTCGGACTCGACCCCTCTTCAGCGCTCGGTCATGTGAGGCTAAAAAGCTGATATTCATTTCAACCGCGATATTTCTGCCGATGCGGTTTGCGTATCCGCAGCCCAATTGATCAGCTCCTTCGTTCAAGCCTGTAACGGGCGAACAGTTCAAAGTGAAACCTACTGCATGGAGGGTTCACAATGGGCAGCACGTCGAGGTTTTTGCTTCGCTGGTTTAGTTATCCAGCGATTTTCGGTGGTATATCGGCAGCGATGATCTGGATGCTCTACCAAGGCATCCCTTACTGGCCAAGTACAGCCATCCTAGCGGCCGTGGGAATCGGCTGCGTAGCTGGTCTGGAACGACTCCAGCCTTTTCGGCAGGACTGGCTCAACGATCACGATGACACCCTGACGGACCTTATTCACCTAGTCGTGAATTTGTCGGTCATCCAGTTCACTGCCGCTGTTCTATCTCGTGTGGGGGACCTTGTGCCTGCTGAGCTGAGTGGGTTTCCTACCGAGCTGCCGCTCTGGCTACAACTGCTCATCGTGGCAGCTATCTTGGACCTGAGTTTGTATTCCATGCACCGCCTCAGCCACCACATCCCCTGGTTGTGGCACCTACACGAGCCCCATCACAGCGCTGAGCGCCTCTACTGGATGAACGGAGAGCGGCGTCATCCCCTGCATGCGGCCATCATGGCAGGACCTGGATTGTTGTTGCTGTTCGCGCTGGGAACACCGTCTTCGCTGGTGGCCACCTGGTTTGGAATACTCACGGTGCATCTGGCTTTTCAGCATTCCAACTTGGATTATTCGATTGGATGGTTGCGGCGCATTATCGGCGTAGCTGAAACCCATCGCTGGCACCACAAGCGCGACTTTGAAGATGCCCAAGTTAATTTCGGCGAGTTTCTACTGGTGTGGGATCTGCTCTTCAAAACTTTCTACGACAGTGCCAAGCAACCAGGTAGCAATGATGTCGGTCTGCGTGATCGGCGTTACCCCACCGGATATATAGATCAGTTGGCCGAACCATTTAGAGGTAAAGCTTAGAGTTATTCGTGGCTATTAATCAGGTGGGGTGTAGCTCTGCCGCTTGAGGCAGAAGGCAGGAGGGATCGCAGGCCAGCTCGCCAGCGATGCGATATAGCTTCTCGACGGTGATGTTTACTTCGCCGCGCTCGATCCGACCCATATAGCTACGGTCGATACTGCAGGCCAGCGCCAGTGCGTCCTGAGACATGTGGCAAATCTTCCTTTGTGTTCGGATGCGCTCCCCTAACACCTTCGCCAATTTATCCATGACCGTCTCAATTTCTCTGAGGCGGCACTATCGGGCGTTTGCGGACGCACGAGCCACGGATTATAATCCGCATTTTTCTGCGTTAACTCTTCTGGTACCTCAATGAAATCGGCCTCGTTTATCTTCGACAGGCGTCTGTATGAGCTGCTTCAGGAGGAAGGAAACACAAGATTCACGACGCGCGAGCTGCGTGATGCCTATGCCGAGCGTCTGGGTGCAGTGACTTTCCGCATAGGCGATGTACGCCGGTACGTGTATGAGCAGATTCGCCGAATGTTGCGAATGGGATGGCTTGTACATGATGAAGAGCGTCGTGCACGTGGACAGGTTTACCACCTGCAGCCCGTCCCGGCCCACCTGCAGATGGAGCTCATCGACAACGGATTTGAGAACAGCCTCAAGAGAGCTTGTGAGTCAGGGCAGGAGCCTTCGGTGCTAGAGAGTGCGTCTGTACCGCTTAAGCCTTCGCCCAAAACGGATCAGCACTTGGAGACTCTTCATAAAGAGATCCGTCTGGACTTTTTGTCGTCGATGGGTGAAGCGGAGCGCTACAAGCTGCTCCTGGAGGATATGCCGCATCTTCGGGATCAGGTCGAAGGCGAGTACTTGGAGGCAAGAGATCGAAGTTCGCGCCTGCTGGGACATCTTCGCGCCATCGAAAACACCCTGAAGACGCTTGCCGCCTCACAATGAACAGATCGCTAAGAGGCTGGCAAAACAGCTGTATCGATACTGCACTTAAGCATTTTTTCGCCACGCCGCACTTCTTCTGCCAGGCAACACCGGGTGCAGGTAAGACGCGCATGGCTGCAGAACTTGCCAGCCGTCTTCTTGAGCAGGACCGGATCGATCTGGTGCTGTGCTTCGCGCCATCCTGCCAAGTTGTTGAGGGTTTCCGCTCGACCTTTGCTGCGGTGCTCGGTAAGCGCCTCGACGGCCAAATAGGTGCGGTGGGGGCTGCGTTCACCTACCAGGCCATGGAATACCGAGATGAGGGCTTCTGGCAACTTCTTGACGACTACCGAGTGCTCGTAGTCTTCGATGAGATCCACCATTGTGCTGGCCACGACCCGATGCTCAGCAACGCGTGGGGGCAACAGATACTGCACCGTATACAGGATCGTGCTGCTTTAACGTTGGCTCTATCTGGAACGCCCTGGCGTTCAGATGATAGAGCCATCGCCCTCGCTCGATACTCCACGCCCGAGGGGCATCTAATTTGTGATTACCGCTACGGCCTTAAAGACGCCATTACCGACGGAGTATGCCGATCACCTCGAATTGTCCTGCTAGACAATCAGAAGGTGAAACTCACTGAAGGACTGGACGCTGATGGCACTGTGCGGCTGTTTCCCAGCATCGCCAAGCTATTAGGGGAATCACCTGTGACCTATGAAGAATTGCTGCGCCATGATGAGGTGATCAATCAACTGCTCGACCTTGGCTGTAGCAAGCTTGATGAGCTTCGCCAGATCAAGTTGGATGCAGCCGGTTTGGTTGTTGCCACCGACATTGAGCACGCCCAGCAGATTGCCCGGGCTCTAAATGCAATGGGTGAGGGTTGTTGCATCGTAACCAACAAAACTCCGGATGTGCAGCAGGTCATCAATACGTTCAGGCAGAGCGCCTGTCGCTGGATCGTCGCCGTCGGAATGATCAGCGAAGGCACTGACATTCCTCGGCTGCAAGTGTGCTGTTACCTAAGTCGCATCCGTACCGAACTGCATTACCGGCAAGTGTTGGGGCGGGTACTTCGGCGCACAGGTGAATCCGATGATCAGGCGTGGCTGTTCATGCTGGCGGAGGAGACTTTGCAACGCTTTGCGGAGCGTATTACGGATGACCTGCCGGATGATTTGGCGGTGTTGAGCGCGGTGCAAGTGCCAGGCTTTATCCCAGGCTCAATGCCTGAATTGATTGGTGTCGGTGGCAATATCGAAAATCCGGATGACTGTATTGGGGTTTTATCGAAGCAGGCCATTGAGTTACGAGTTGCGAACGTAATTTCGCTGGGAGACTTCGTAGCTGAGCCAAGTTATACGGTCAGCTTTTCCCAGCATTACAGGCAACAGTTGTTGGCTTGCTTTTGATGCTTTGATATTGGCGAAAGTCGAAAGTCGAAAGTCGAAAGTCGAAAGTCGAAAGTCGAAAGTCGAATAGCGTAGGGTCATGGACCTCTAGAAACGGCCGCCCTTACTTGAAAGTAATTTGCAGTTGAGTATGGAGATCAAGACTCCGGCAATAGTTAACCTGATTGAGGGTGTGAGCTGTGATGTTTGCAGTTCTGGAATCCGCATCCCTGGTTACGGCTTGCAATATTGCAAGTTCGAAGCGCAGTGGGACTACGGTACTCAACATGACAGAGAGCACTACACGGTTAATTTCTGCGAATCTTGTTTTCAGAGTGCTGAGCAGACTGCGTCGGGAACGCATGGTTGATAATGATCAGAACTTCACCGAGGAACGTTTTGGTCGAATCAGTACTGGTAATTATTGGGGGATTAATGATAGTCGTTGAATGGCGCCTAAGTTGCATTGTGGCCTATTTTAGGCTGAACCTTATTGCAGGTTAGAGATTAGTTATATGACAAATGTAAGCATTGAAAAAGTTAGCGAATTTCTTTCATCAGAGGGCGAGGTAATAAATAGTATTTGGGATGACGAAGCCGCTGGTGTGGCGATGGCTCAGGAGCTGTGCCCAGAAAAGCCATACTGTTCAGTAAGGCAATGGGTTCTCGTCGATCTCGATATTTCAGATGATAAGAAGGCGATGGTTACAGAGCAGGGTTTTCAGCCAGTTCTTCTTTATGCCCACGCTGTAGTCACAGATAGTGCTCGACGTTTTGAACCTGGCGACTGGGTCAGGAGCACGCTCTTGGTCGATCTAAAGAGTAATTGTCTTTTTGAAACCCAAAATAGTGTTTACATTCTCTTGGGAGTCGGAAGCCGGAAGGCAGCAGATCCTGCTGTCGTGGCCAGTATATTTTAATGACACTGCCGAGTGTAGCCATATGACAATGCCCCACGAGCGATCACGTGCAATTGTGCAGACGCAAGAGTTTCTAGAGCAGCTTTCGCAAGATGCTTCCCAAAGCGAGGGAGTTCGGAGATCCGCAGTACACCTTCTCCGGCACTATCCAAGCAAAAGTGAGGTGCTGCTTCAGGGCAGGATTCAAGAGGGGCTTGCAGCTAAATATGGCTATCAGCCGTTTTTTGGCACTACGCTCGAATGAAAAAGTGTTTTGGACTCATACAATATAAAGTATAGCGAAACACTCGCTTAAGGCTCTCAGTTCTGAGGTGAATTTCAGGATTGAGTATCGCCTTGCTAAGTTATATAAAAGTCTGTATCAGCTAGATTATAGCCTGGCGGTATTTGCGGGTTTTCTGCTGTTCAAGTAAACAAGGGGACTGAGATTTAAGCCGGCTCATAGTGTATTATTTAAAGCCTGTAACGGCATGATTGGAATAGTTGTATAATGTACAGCGAATCTCAGGCGTGTCGTAAGCTTCATGTTTAACAGATTTTAAATTGATTTTGGGTTTCTTGGGTTTGGCTTGAGCGATGCTCTATAACCAATTCCTCGAACAGACCTTATGCTTACATTTGATTCAACGTCCTTCAGTTTCTTGCGCAAGCGCGACGCCATTGTAACCAAAGAGCGGCAGGGGTTATTGGGTGTTTTTTTGCCGATGTATAAAACTCCTGAGAAATATTTTTTGCACACGGCTCGGGGTGAATTAATTATTAGTGTATGAAGGAAAAATTTCTGCCTGGATGTAAGTTTAAGTTTAGTTGTGTTGATGCCTAGCTGTTCTGTCAGGTCATGACTTTTGATGTTTTCGAGTGTTATATGTGCGTTTTTTTCAGCGGCTTTCAGTGTGCCTCTTACATGGTCGATAAGAGTGAGGTATTTAAAAGGTTTGAAGACATAGTCATCTAAATCACAGTTGAAGCCCTTCACTTTTTTTAGAGTTACCTGATTTGTGGCTAGCACTATGCAAGGCGTCTGAGAGTTACCAGTAATGATTCGAGCAGAAAGTGGGGATGCGATCTCACAATCTGCAACGTCCGCATCAATAATTATTAATGCGAAGGTATAGGTGTGCATGATCTCGATGGCTTGTTTACAGCTAGCTGCCTCAACTACCTCGTACCCTGAGTTTTCTAAATGCTTACGAACCTGCGCGCGCAGAGCAGAATGCTCGTGAATTACAAGCAGCTTGGGCGTATCTGATTTCTCAAAACGTATCATTTGTGCGTCTCTTGGATCGCTTGCCGGAGTAAGCTCGGAAGGCTGGGCGTTTCAAAATCAGTCGGATCACCAGCTTTTTGCGGCAGATTTACATTTTTTATGTGAAAGTGAAACGAATTTATGAAAAAATTTTTGTTGTGTGCGTAAGTAAATGATTTATATGGAAAATAAATTTGTTTTTATTATGGAACACTTTTCTTAATGGTTTTTAAAAGACGCGGTCAACTGAGTCTCAAGGCCCGGGGCGTAAGGCTCCGGGCTGCTCTGTCAGCACCTGTCCGGCCCTTCTTTCAGCCGGATGTAGTCCCCGCCACAAACCGCTACAATGCGCCGCCTTTTCCTTTCCCTTACGAGGCCTCGCGCATGAAATTCCGTTTTCTTCTGTGGATGCTGGGCCGCCTGATGGCCAAGGCCAGCCGTGAAAACCCGGCGTTCCAACAACAACTGATCGACCGCGATATGGTCTTTCAGCTGCACACCCTGGACGGCAAGGTTGCCCGTCACTTCATCGTCAAGAATCAACGCATCACCAGCAAGCGTGGCCCGGCCAGCGAGCCAGCCTTTGCCCTGGGCTTCAAGGATGCGGCCTACGGTTTCGCCACCATGAGCGCGAAGAACAAGCAGCTGGCGTTTATGCAGGGTATTCAGAACAAAGATATTCAGATCCAGGGCAACCCCGCTCTGGTGATCTGGTTCCAGGGCCTGACCAAATACCTGATGCCGAAGAAGAAAGACGCCGCTAAAAAGGCCGCCTGATTCAACTGCAGTGCGCGCCAGGGCTGGCCTGCGCGCACTGCATTCGCTAGGCTGGGCAGAGTTAAAGTGAGAGCCTGCCCATGCGTCTGCTGCTGATTGCCCTGTTGTTTTCCGCCTCCCTTGTCCACGCCGCGCCCCCCAAAGCCGAAGCCTTTGCGCCGTTGTTCGAGCTGGCGGGGATTCGTTTGCTCTGCGAGCAGAGCGCGCCGCTGGTGCAGCGTGGCCTGACTGATCAGCAGCAGGCACTGCTGGCCAAGGTGTTTGCCGCCGATGGTCTGTGCCTGGATCTGGCTAAACGTCTGGGCAGCAAGCTTGACCAGGCGCAGCTGGAACAGGCCAAGAGCTTGCTGGAAAGCCCGCTGGCACAGGGCTTTACCGCTGCCGAGCGCTCCGTCGGCGAGGGCGGAGGCGAAGGTCTGGCGGCTTACCGCAAGCAGCTCGGCGAACGCCCGCCGCGCGAGGAGCGCCTGGCTCTGGTACGGCGTCTGGATGCCGCTGCCCACACCACCACCCTGGCCACTTTGCTGCGTTATGAAGTGGGCAAGACCCAGGCATACCTCGCCCTGCAGGCGCGCGGGGAAAGCATCGACGAGAAAGACCTCAGCAGTCAGACCAAGGCTCAGGAAGATGCGCTGCGCACGTCCAGCGCCGAGGCAGTGGAGTCCTTTATGTTGTACGCCTACCGGCAGATGCCCAGCGAAAAACTGGCGGAATATGCGGCGCTCTATGAACAGCCTGCGGTTGCCCAGTTACTCGACAGCAGCGTGGAAATTCTGCCCGAGTTGTTCGCCGCACGGCGTGCGCAGTTGAAGTCGAAGAAGTAAGGCTTGGTCTGGAATGAAAAAGGGGCCCGTAGCCCCTTTTTCATTACAGCAGACTCAGTGCGCCGGGTGGAATTGCGCCGCCAGTTCGCGCAGCGCGACTTCAGCGGCCAGCACCTTGTTTACGGCTTCTTCGGCCTTGTCCCGGCTGATGCCGAGGTTGTCGAACAGGCTCTGCGGAATTTCGCTCTGCGGCCCGGCACCAATGCCACGGTTGCGCAGCAGGCTGACCGACAGGCACACCAGGTTCGGGTAGACCGCGTGCGCACCGGCGTATTCCGGGTCGTGCTGGAAGCGCAGGGCGCTGGCCAGTTCTTCCGGCATATCCCAGTAGCGCATCAGCCAGGCACCGATCTGTTCGCGGGTGATGCCCAGCAGGTGCTGTTCGATATAGCTGTGCGAGAGGTGTGGGTTGACTTCCAGGTGTCGGCAGATCAGCGAGAAGTGCGGTGGGAAGACGTGTGCCAGGACCAGATAACCGAAGTTGTGCAGCAGTCCAGCGAGGTAGGTCAGCCCGGTTTCCGGGCGTTGCGCACGGGGGATGGCGCGGGTCAGGCCTTCGATCACGGCCGCGGTATAGATCGCCTGCTGCCAGTAGGGCGTGGCCTGTTGCGGCTGATCCTTGGGCAGGCTCAGGGTTTTGCCGAGGGCCAGGCCGAGGGCCAGATTGATCACCAGATCAAAGCCGAGTACGCGGACGATGGCGTCTTCCACCGAACGGATCTTGCCGGGGGCGGCGTAGTACGGCGAGGCTGCCCAGCTGACCACCTGCGCGGCCAGCGCCGGGTCGGTTTCCACCACGCCGGTGATGTCGTCCACTGTGGCTTCCGGGTCGACGCGCAGCTTGATGATCTTCTGCGCAGTTTCCGGCAGTGGCGGGATTTCGATGGTTTCTTCCAGGCGCTGCTGGATGCGGCGGGCGGTAAAGGCCTGAACCGCCTGGGTGATTTCGGCGCGGTCGTCGTCCGGGCGGTCGAGGTTCAGGCGGATATTGCTCAGCGGTTCGCCAAAGCGCGCAGCGCTGGCCTTGCTCAGCAGGCTCCTGAACGCTTCGGTATGCAGTTCCAGCAGTACCCCAGGTTGGCCCGATTCGATATACAGGCTGGGCACTTGCAGCAGGCGTTCGTCATACAGGCACGGCGAGCTGGTCAGTGGCGGCAAGCCTGGCAGCACTTTCAGGTTGTGCTTGCCCAGCATGCGTTCCAGGCGCTCCGGTTTGACGGCGGTGAGCTGACGACCCGTCAATTCGGTGAGGCGGTTGAGGTCGAGCAACTGATTCTGCGGATAGAGCACCAACAATGCCCCTACTGCGTCGTCGAGCAGCACCGCCTGTAAGCGCTGTGCGCTCGGCAGGCTGGGCTGGTCATGGCGAATTTGGTAGGCCAGACCCAGTTTTTCTAGCAATTGCAGAATCACCGCAGGCGGTTGCGCGGCGGTGTCGGAAGCAAGGGCAAGTTCAGTCATGGCGGTATCCGGCTGAGGCAGCAATTTCACGAGTATAAACAGCGGGCTGAGTAAAATGCGGCGCAGGCGACGGGTGCACTGTGCGTTGGATCACACTTGCCCGTATTGTTGGCCATGCCGCAACCAGCGTTCAAGCAGCGGGCTGACGTGCTGTGGCCAGTGTTCCAGCAGGGTCTGGGCGGCGTCGCGCACGGCGGGCAACAGGTCGGCGTCGCGCATCAGGTCGGCTACTTTGAACTGCAGCAGGCCGGTCTGGCGGGTGCCGAGCATCTCGCCCGGCCCGCGCAGTTCCAGGTCTTTCTCGGCGATGACGAAGCCGTCGCAGGTCTCGCGCATGATCGCCAAACGCTGGCGGCCGAGTTGTGACAGCGGCGCATGGTAGAGCAGCAGGCAATGGCTGGCTGCGCTGCCACGGCCAACTCGGCCACGCAGTTGGTGCAGCTGGGCCAGACCCAGGCGTTCGGGGTTCTCGATGATCATCAGGCTGGCGTTGGGCACGTCGACGCCGACCTCGATCACCGTGGTGGCCACCAGCAGTTGCAGTTGGCCCTGCTTGAACTGGTCCATCACCGCGGCCTTTTCCGCCGGCTTCATGCGGCCGTGGATCAAGCCGACATTTAACCCGCCAAGCGCCGCCGACAAATCCTCGAAGGTGGTTTCGGCGGCTTGGCAGGTCAGCTCTTCGGACTCTTCGATCAGGGTGCACACCCAATAGGCCTGGCGCCCTTCGTTGCACGCCAGGCGAACCCGTTCGACCACTTCCAGGCGGCGGCTGTCGGCGATCACCAGGGTGTTCACCGGGGTACGGCCGGGCGGCAGCTCGTCGAGAATCGAGGTGTCGAGGTCGGCGTAGGCACTCATCGCCAGGGTTCTGGGGATCGGCGTGGCGGTCATGATCAGCTGATGCGGGCACATCCGCCCGCCCACCCCTTTCTGGCGCAGGGCCAGGCGTTGCTGTACGCCGAAGCGGTGCTGTTCATCAATGATCACCAGGGCGAGTTTCTGGAACTGTACCTCCTCCTGAAACAGCGCATGGGTGCCAATCACCATGGGCACGCCGCTGGCGATCTGTTCCAGCGCGCTGGCGCGGGCTTTGCCTTTGAGCTTGCCAGCCAGCCAGGCGACGTCCAGGCCCAGCGGCGCGAGCCATTTGCTGAAATTGAGGAAATGCTGCTCGGCGAGAATTTCGGTAGGCGCCATCAGCGCCACCTGATAACCGGCTTCAAGTGCCTGCAGTGCGGCAAAGGCAGCCACCACGGTCTTGCCGGCGCCCACATCGCCTTGTACCAGGCGCAGCATCGGCTCGTTCTGGCTGAGGTCGTAGGCGATCTCCGCACCGACGCGCTGCTGTGCACCGGTCGGGGTAAAGCCGAGGTTGGCCAGGTATTGCTGCGGCAGGCTGCGTGCAATGGGCAGGGCCGGCGCCTGTTGCGCGCGGACGCTTTCACGCAGACGTTGCAAGGACAGCTGGTGGGTCAGCAGTTCTTCGAATGCCAGGCGGTGCTGGGCCCAGTGACGGCCTTCGGCGAGCTCTTCCAGGTCGGCATCCGGCGGCGGCCGATGCAGGTAGCGAATCGCCTGGTCCAGCGGGCTGAGTTGGTAGTCGTCGGCCAGTTCGCGCGGCAGCCAGTCAGGCAGGCTGTGTGGGCCGAGGCGGGCCAGGGCTTGTTCGCTGAGCTGACGCAGACGCTGCTGGGTCAGGCCTTCGGTGGTTGGGTAGATCGGGGTCAGGGTCTGCTCGACGGCAATCGGCTCGCTGCCGGACAGCGCGCGGTATTCCGGGTGATAGATTTCCAGGCCCGAGGAGCCGGGGCGTACTTCACCGTAGCAGCGGATCTGCGTGCCGCGCTTGAGGCCTTCCTTCTGTGCCTGGCTGAAATGGTAGAAACGCAAGGAGAGGGTGCCGCTGCCATCCTGCAGGCGCACCAGCAGGCTGCGTCGACGACCCATCACCACATCGGCGCCGGCGACAATTCCTTCAACCACGGCGTCCTGGCCGGGGCGCAATGCGCCGATCGGCACGATGCGGGTGCGATCCTGATAACGCAGCGGCAGGTGGAATAGCACATCCTGCAGGGTTTCCAGGCCAACCTTGGCGAGCTTTTCGGCCAGGGCCGCACCCACGCCTTTCAGCGCGGTGACAGAAACCGCGGCCAGTTCGCTCATGGCCTGTCTTAGCTGCTCTTGGGCAGTGGTTTGGCCACCGAACACAGGCGGATTGAGTCGGTCAGCACCTCAATCGCATTTGGCCGCGGGAAGCTGGCACGCCAGGCAATGGCGACCGTGCGAAACGGCGCCGGTGGACTCAGTGGGCGCACCTCGATGACGCCGGGGGCGTAGTGGTGGCTGTCGACGGCAGAGAACGGCAGGATCGACACGCCCAGGCCGGAGGCGACCATGTGGCGAATGGTTTCCAGCGAGCTGGATTCCACCGTGGTGTGCTTGGCGCTGTCTTCACCGCCCTTGCGCAGGGTCGGGCAGGCTTCCAGCACCTGGTCGCGGAAGCAGTGGCCTTCACCGAGCAGCAGCAGGCTCTTGTCGTTGAGCAGCTTGGTGTCGATGGTCTGCAGCTCCGCCCAGGGGTGGCCGGCTGGCAGTAAGGCGTAGAACGGCTCATCGTAGAGCGGTTTGGTCAGCACGTCGGCTTCATGGAAGGGCAGGGCGATGATGATCGCATCCAGCTCGCCGTTGCGCAGTTTGTCGCGCAGCACATGGGTGAAGTTCTCTTCGATATACAGCGGCATCTGCGGCGCCACGCGATGCAGTTGCGGAATCAGATGCGGGAACAGGTAAGGACCGACGGTGTAGATCGCGCCGATTTTCAGGGGGGCGGCCATCTGGTTCTTGCCGGCCTGGGCCAGCTCACGGATACCCTGGGCCTGCTCCAGCACCTTCTGCGCCTGGGTGACAATGCCTTCGCCGACCGGGGTCAGGCGCACTGCGCTTTTGCTGCGTTCGAAGATCAGCACACCCAGCTCATCTTCGAGCTTCTTTACCCCCACCGACAGCGTCGGTTGGCTGACATGACAACGCTCGGCGGCACGGCCGAAGTGCTGTTCCTGAGCGAGGGTGACTATGTAGCGCAGTTCGGTGAGGGTCATAGTCTTTATCCATTGAGATGCAGGCAAGCATAGCGGCTGTATTCAATGGAACCAACTATTGATGCCGTCCGGGCACGCTGGCACGGGCCTGTAAACGGTTTTGGCGATTGGCTACGCGTTAATGTCGCTTTGTGAACATAAAATAATTGGTTACTAAAACCTTGTGCGAATAGAATTGCGTCCATACTTGGCGGGGGCCAATTCGGTGTCTGCCCGCAACAAAAATTATAGAAGCCGTTCCTTGATCAAGGAGTACCGGCATGCCTGATGCTGTAACGACCATGTCCCATAACTGGGCTTTTGCTGTGTTCCTGCTGGGAGTCTTCGGGCTTATCGGCTTTATGCTCGGTCTGTCCAGCCTGCTGGGCAGCAAAGCCTGGGGCCGCAGCAAGAACGAACCCTTTGAGTCCGGCATGTTGCCCGTCGGCAGCGCGCGTCTGCGCCTGTCAGCCAAATTCTATCTGGTCGCGATGCTCTTCGTGATCTTCGATGTCGAAGCCCTCTTTCTCTTCGCTTGGGCAGTTTCAGTGCGCGAAAGCGGCTGGGCTGGGCTGATCGAAGCTACAGTCTTTATAGCAATTCTGTTGGCAGGTCTTGTCTACCTTTGGCGGATCGGGGCGCTCGATTGGGCACCTCAGGGCCGTCGCGAGCGGCAGGCGAAGCTAAAACAATGAGGCTTTGGCAATGCACTACAAACTTACTCGGATCGATCCGGATGCGCCCAATGAGCGCTATCCGGTCGGCGAGCGGGAGACTGTTTCCGACCCGCTGTTAGACGATCAAGTCCACAAGAACATCTACATGGGCAAACTTGCCGATGTACTCAATGGTGCAGTGAACTGGGGGCGCAAGAACTCCCTGTGGCCGTACAACTTCGGCCTGTCCTGCTGCTATGTGGAAATGACCACCGCCTTTACTGCACCGCATGACGTGGCGCGGTTTGGTGCGGAAGTGATCCGGGCCTCCCCACGCCAGGCGGACTTCATGGTCATCGCCGGCACCTGCTTTATCAAGATGGCTCCGGTCATCCAGCGCCTGTACGAGCAGATGCTGGAACCCAAGTGGGTGATCTCGATGGGCTCCTGCGCCAACTCTGGTGGCATGTACGACATCTACTCGGTGGTCCAGGGGGTCGATAAATTCCTCCCAGTCGACGTCTATATTCCCGGTTGTCCGCCGCGTCCCGAGGCGTTTCTGCAAGGTTTGATGCTGCTGCAGGAATCCATCGGTCAGGAGCGTCGGCCGTTGTCCTGGGTGGTCGGTGATCAGGGTGTTTACCGTGCCGACATGCCTTCGCAGAAAGAACAGCGTCGCGCCGAGCGCATCGCCGTAACCAATCTGCGTAGCCCCGACGAAGTGTGAGCCTGGGCTCGACTGAGCCCGCCTACTGACGCCGTTGACCGATAGCGACCGAGACCATGACTGCAGACAGCATTCTGTCCATACCGCCGTACAAGGCTGACGACCACGATGTGGTCGTCGAACTGAATTCCCGTTTTGGCGCCGAGGCCTTTACCGCACAGAGCACCCGTACCGGCATGCCGGTGCTGTGGGTGGCCCGCGAGCGGCTGGTCGATATCCTGACCTTCCTGCGCAACCTGCCGCGTCCCTACGTCATGCTGTATGACCTGCACGGCGTCGACGAGCGTCTACGCACTCAGCGTCGCGGTCTGCCGGATGCGGATTTCACCGTGTTCTATCACCTGATGTCGCTGGAGCGGAACAGCGACGTGATGATCAAGGTCGCTCTGTCCGAGCGCGACCTCAATCTGCCCAGCGTCACCAGCATCTGGCCCAACGCCAACTGGTATGAGCGCGAAGTCTGGGACCTCTACGGCATTCACTTCAGTGGCCACCCGCACCTGACGCGGATCATGATGCCGCCGACCTGGGAAGGTCACCCGCTGCGCAAGGACTACCCGGCGCGCGCCACCGAATTCGATCCGTTCAGCCTGACCCTGGCCAAGCAGCAGCACGAAGAAGAAGCGGCGCGTTTCAAGCCGGAAGACTGGGGCATGAAGCGCGGCAGCGAGCATGAGGACTATATGTTCCTCAACCTCGGCCCCAACCACCCCTCGGCCCACGGTGCCTTCCGCATCATCCTGCAACTGGACGGCGAAGAGATCGTCGATTGCGTACCGGAAATCGGTTACCACCACCGCGGTGCCGAGAAGATGGCCGAGCGCCAGAGCTGGCACAGTTTTATTCCCTACACCGACCGCATCGACTACCTCGGCGGGGTGATGAACAACCTGCCGTACGTGCTGGCCGTGGAAAAGCTCGCGGGTATCACCGTGCCGCAACGGGTCGACGTGATTCGCATCATGCTCGCCGAGTTCTTCCGCATCACCAGTCACCTGTTGTTCCTCGGCACCTATATCCAGGACGTCGGCGCCATGACCCCGGTGTTCTTCACCTTCACCGACCGCCAGCGCGCCTACAAGGTGATCGAAGCCATCACCGGCTTCCGCCTGCACCCGGCCTGGTACCGCATCGGTGGTGTGGCCCATGACCTGCCGCGTGGCTGGGACAAACTAGTCAAGGAGTTCGTCGACTGGCTGCCCAAGCGCCTCGACGAGTACGAAAAAGCCGCACTGAAGAACAGCATCCTCAAGGCGCGGACCATTGGTGTGGCGCAGTACAACACCAAGGAAGCGCTGGAGTGGGGCACCACGGGTGCTGGCCTGCGTGCGACGGGCTGCGACTTCGACCTGCGCAAGGCACGGCCGTATTCCGGTTACGAGAACTTCGAGTTCGAAGTGCCGCTGGCCGCCAATGGCGATGCCTACGACCGCTGCATGGTGCGCGTGGAAGAGATGCGCCAGAGCATCAAGATCATCGACCAGTGCCTGCGCAATATGCCCGAAGGCCCGTACAAGGCCGATCACCCGCTGACCACGCCGCCGCCGAAAGAGCGCACGCTGCAGCATATCGAAACCCTGATCACCCACTTCCTGCAGGTTTCCTGGGGCCCGGTGATGCCGGCCAACGAAAGCTTGCAGATGATCGAGGCGACCAAGGGCATCAACAGCTACTACCTGACCAGCGACGGCAGCACCATGAGCTACCGCACGCGCATTCGTACGCCGAGCTTCCCGCACCTGCAGCAGATCCCTTCGGTGATCCGCGGCAGCATGGTCGCCGACCTGATCGCGTACCTGGGCAGTATCGACTTTGTTATGGCTGACGTGGACCGCTGATATGAGCCAGACAACCCTGATTCAAACCGACCGTTTTGCTCTGAGCGAAACCGAGCGCGCGGCCATCGAACACGAAATGCACCACTACGAAGACCCGCGCGCGGCGTCCATCGAAGCCTTGAAAATCGTGCAGAAAGAGCGCGGCTGGGTGCCGGATGGCGCCGCCGATGCGATTGGCGAAATCCTCGGTATTCCGGCCAGCGATGTTGAAGGCGTAGCCACCTTCTATAGTCAGATTTTCCGTCAGCCGGTGGGCCGCCACATCATCCGCGTATGCGACAGCATGACCTGCTATGTCGGTGGTCATGAGTCGGTCGTCGCCGAGATGCAGAAACAGCTCGGTATCGGCCTCGGTCAGACCACCACCGACAACCGTTTTACCCTGCTGCCGGTGTGCTGCCTGGGCAACTGCGACAAGGCCCCCGCGCTGATGATCGACGACGACACCTTTGGCGACGTGCAACCAAGTGGTGTGGCTCAACTGCTGGAGGCCTACCAATGAATGGTGTGAAAACGCTGACCTCCATCGGCCCGGCCAACCGCATCACCCGCAGTGAAGAGACTCATCCGCTGACCTGGCGCCTGCGTGACGACGCCCAGCCGGTCTGGCTGGAGGAATACCAGGCGAAGAATGGCTACGCCGCCGCGCGCAAAGCCCTGAGCGAAATGGCCCAGGCCGATATCGTGCAGACGGTGAAAGATTCAGGCCTTAAAGGCCGTGGTGGTGCGGGCTTCCCCACCGGGGTGAAGTGGGGGCTGATGCCTTCCGACGAATCCATGAATATCCGCTACCTGCTGTGCAACGCGGATGAAATGGAGCCCAACACCTGGAAAGACCGCATGCTGATGGAGCAGCTGCCGCACCTGTTGGTGGAAGGCATGCTGATCAGTGCGCGTGCGTTGAAAGCTTATCGCGGCTACATCTTTCTGCGCGGCGAGTACGTCGATGCGGCGGCGAATCTGAATCGCGCTATTGAGGAAGCCAAGGCCGCCGGCCTGCTCGGCAAGAACATCCTCGGCAGCGGTTTCGATTTCGAGCTGTTCGTGCACACCGGTGCCGGGCGTTATATCTGCGGTGAAGAAACCGCGCTGATCAACTCCCTCGAAGGTCGCCGCGCTAATCCTCGCGCCAAGCCGCCATTCCCGGCCGCCGTCGGCGTATGGGGCAAGCCGACCTGTGTAAACAACGTCGAGACCCTGTGCAACGTGCCGGCCATCGTTGGCAATGGCGTGGACTGGTACAAGAGCCTGGCCCGCCCGGACAGCGAAGACCACGGCACCAAGCTGATGGGGTTCTCCGGCAAGGTGAAAAACCCTGGTTTGTGGGAGCTGCCGTTCGGCATTCCGGCCCGCGAGCTGTTTGAGGACTACGCCGGCGGCATGCGTGACGGCTACAAGTTGAAATGCTGGCAACCCGGCGGTGCTGGCACCGGCTTTCTGCTCCCCGAGCACCTGGATGCGCTGATGTACGCCGGCGGTATCGGCAAGGTCGGCACGCGCATGGGCACCGGCCTGGCGCTGGCGGTGGACGACAGCATCAGCATGGTCTCGCTGCTGCGCAATATGGAAGAGTTCTTCGCCCGCGAATCTTGCGGCTGGTGTACGCCGTGCCGCGATGGCCTGCCCTGGAGCGTGAAGATCCTCCGCGCCCTGGAGCGCAAGCAAGGCACGCAGCAGGACATCGACACGCTGCTCGGTTTGGTCAATTTCCTTGGCCCCGGCAAGACCTTCTGTGCTCACGCACCGGGTGCGGTTGAGCCGTTGGGCAGTGCGATCAAGTATTTCCGTTCGGAGTTCGAGGCTGGCGTGGCCAGCTCGGCGGCTCCGGCAGCGACGGGGCAGTTCGTTCCCGCTTAAAAAATGGCGCTCTGGCGGCCACTGACCTGGCCCCGCAGTACAACGTGATTCCATTAGCCAAGCTCGCTTCGGTGGGCAAAGAAGAAACCTGAACCATGGCCACTATCCACGTAGACGGCAAAGATTTCGAAGTCGATGGGGCGGACAACCTGCTGCAGGCCTGCCTGTCCCTCGGTCTCGATATCCCTTACTTCTGCTGGCACCCGGCGCTCGGTAGCGTCGGCGCCTGCCGCCAGTGCGCGGTCAAGCAGTACACCGATGAAAACGATACGCGCGGGCGCATCGTCATGTCGTGCATGACGCCGGCCACCGATAACACCTGGATCAGCATCGACGATGAAGAGTCCAAGGCGTTCCGCGCCAGCGTCGTCGAGTGGCTGATGACCAACCACCCGCACGACTGCCCGGTGTGCGAAGAGGGCGGCCATTGCCACCTGCAGGACATGACGGTGATGACGGGCCACAACCAGCGCCGTTATCGCTTCAGCAAGCGTACCCACCAGAACCAGCAACTCGGCCCGTTCATTTCCCATGAAATGAACCGCTGCATCGCCTGCTACCGCTGCGTGCGTTACTACAAGGATTACGCTGGCGGCACTGACCTCGGTGTGTACGGCGCGCACGACAACGTGTACTTCGGCCGCGTCGAAGACGGCGTGCTGGAAAGCGAGTTCTCCGGCAACTTGGTCGAGGTCTGCCCGACCGGCGTGTTCACCGACAAGACCCACTCCGAGCGCTACAACCGCAAGTGGGACATGCAGTTCGCCCCGAGCATCTGCCATGGCTGTGCCAGCGGCTGCAACACCAGCCCAGGCGAGCGCTATGGCGAACTGCGGCGCATCGAAAACCGTTTCAACGGTGATGTGAACCAGTATTTCCTCTGCGACCGTGGTCGTTTCGGCTATGGCTACGTCAACCGCAGCGACCGTCCACGTCAGCCGCTGCTCTTGAACAATGCAGGTGGCGAGAAGCTCGGCATCGACGCGGCGCTGGACAAGGCCGCCGAGCTGCTCAAGGGCAAGCGCGTCATCGGCATCGGCTCGCCACGCGCCAGCCTGGAAAGCAACTTCGCCCTGCGCGAGTTGGTCGGCGAGGCCAACTACTACTCCGGTATTGCGGCGGGCGAGCTGGAAAATATCCGCCTGATTCGCGACATCCTGCAGAACGGCCCGCTGCCGGTACCGACCCTGCGTGAAGTCGAGCTGCACGATGCGGTGTTTATTCTCGGCGAAGACCTCACCCAGACCGCTGCACGCATGGCCCTGGCCCTGCGTCAGGCGGTCAAGGGCAAGGCCACTGAAATCGCTGCTTCGATGAAGATTCAGGATTGGCACATGGCGGCGGTGCAGAACGTTGCACAGGACGCGCTGAACCCGCTGTTTATCGCCAGCGTCACCGCGACCCGCCTGGATGATGTGGCTGAAGCCTGCGTGCATGCGGCCCCGGCGGACCTGGCGCGCATTGGTTTTGCCGTGGCCCATGCCATCGACCCGAGTGCCCCGGCAGTAAGCGGTTTGGATGCCGATGCCGCCGAGCTGGTGCAATTGATTGCCGAAGCGCTGCTTGAAGCCAAGCGTCCGCTGATCGTCTCCGGCGCCTCGCTGGGCGAGAGGAGCCTGATCGAAGCCGCAGCGAATATCGCCAGCGCGCTGAAGAATCGCGAAAAGAACGCCTCCATCAGCCTGGTAGTACCGGAAGCCAACAGCATGGGCCTGGCCCTGCTTTTGGGTGAAGAGTGTGGGGCGAGGTCCGTCGATGCGGCCTTGCAAGCGTTGACGACTGGCCAGGCCGATGCTGTGATCGTGCTGGAGAACGACCTGTACCGCCGCGCCGCTGCAGCTCAGGTTGATGCCGCATTGGCAGCGGCCAAGCTGGTGATCGTCGCTGACCATCAGCACACCGCTACAAGCGAAAAAGCCCATCTGCTGCTGCCGGTGGCCAGCTTCGCCGAAGGCGATGGCACCCTGGTCAGCTTCGAAGGCCGCGCCCAGCGCTTCTTCCAGGTGTTCGAGCCGAGTTACTACGACGCCAATATCCTGATTCGTGAAGGCTGGCGCTGGCTGCATGCTCTGCACAGCACCCTGCAGGGTAAGCCGCTCGACTGGACTCAGCTTGATGCAGTGACCACGGCTGTTGCTGCCAGCAACCGTGAGTTGGCACGCATCGTCGATGCGGCCCCCAAGGCCTCGTTCCGTATCAAGGGCCTGAAACTGGCCCGTGAACCGCACCGTTACAGCGGTCGCACCGCCATGCGCGCCAATATCAGCGTGCATGAGCCGCGTCAGCCGCAGGACCAGGACTCGGCCTTTGCCTTCTCCATGGAAGGCTATGCCGGCAGCAAGGAAGATCGTCAGCAGATTCCATTCGCCTGGTCGCCAGGTTGGAACTCGCCGCAAGCCTGGAACAAATTCCAGGACGAAGTCGGCGGCCACCTGCGTGCCGGTGATCCGGGCGTGCGCCTGCTGGAAGCCAAAGGCATCGTGCTGCCTTGGTTCAGTGTACCGGCGGCCTTCAATCCGGCACCGGGTACCTTGCAGGCCGTGGCCTTGCACCACCTGTTCGGCAGTGAGGAAACCTCCGCCGGTGCCGCGCCACTGCAAGAGCGTATCCCAGCGGCTTATGCGCTGCTGGCCAAGGCCGAAGCGGATCGTCTGGGTGTGAATGACGGTGCGCTGCTCAGCCTGACGGTCGCCGGACAGACCTTGCGTCTGCCATTGCAGATCACCGAAGAGCTGGCCATTGGTGTGGTCGGCTTGCCGGTAGGCCTGGCGGGCATCCCGGCGCAGGTCGCCGGTGCCGTGGTCACCCGCATTGAGGAGGCCGCGCAATGAGCTGGCTGACGCCTGATGTGCTGGATGTGCTGATCGCCGTACTCAAGGCCATCGTGATTCTGCTGGTAGTGGTGATCTGCGGCGCGCTGCTGAGCTTTGTCGAGCGCCGTCTGCTGGGCTGGTGGCAGGACCGTTACGGCCCCAACCGGGTCGGCCCGTTCGGCATGTTCCAGATCGCAGCGGACATGATCAAGATGTTCTTCAAGGAGGACTGGACGCCACCGTTCGCCGACAAGTTCATCTTTATCCTGGCGCCGATGATTGCGTTCTCGGCCATGCTGATTGCCTTTGCGATCATCCCGATCACCCCGACCTGGGGCGTGGCGGACCTGAACATCGGCATTCTGTTCTTCTTCGCCATGGCCGGTTTGTCGGTGTATGCGGTGCTGTTTGCTGGCTGGGCCAGTAACAACAAGTTCGCCCTGCTCGGTGCGCTGCGCGCCTCGGCACAGACGGTGTCCTACGAAGTGTTCCTGGCGTTGGCGCTGATGGGCGTGGTAGCGCAGGTTGGCTCGTTCAACATGCGCGATATCGTCGATTATCAGGCCGAGAACCTGTGGTTCATCATTCCGCAGTTCTTTGGCTTCTGTACCTTCTTTATCGCTGCCGTCGCCGTGACCCACCGTCACCCGTTCGACCAGCCGGAAGCGGAGCAGGAGCTGGCTGACGGTTACCACATCGAATATGCCGGGATGAAATGGGGCATGTTCTTCGTCGGCGAATACGTGGCCATCGTCACCGTGTCGGCGTTGCTGGTGACGCTGTTCTTCGGTGGCTGGCACGGCCCGTTTGGCCTTCTGCCGCAGATCCCGTTCTTCTGGTTCGCCCTGAAGACCTGCTTCTTCATCATGATCTTCATCCTGTTGCGCGCCTCGATTCCGCGCCCACGGTATGACCAGGTCATGGCGTTCAGCTGGAAGTTCTGCCTGCCGCTGACCCTGATCAACCTGCTGGTGACCGGCGCATTCGTGCTGGCCGCGGCCCAGTAAGGAGAACCACCGAATGTTCAAATACATATGGGATGTGCTGGTCGGTACCGGCACCCAACTGCGCAGCCTGGCCATGGTCTTCAGCCATGGTTTTCGCAAGCGCGACACCCAGCAGTACCCGGAAGAAGCCGTGTACCTGCCGCCGCGCTACCGTGGCCGCATCGTGCTGACCCGCGACCCCGATGGTGAAGAGCGCTGCGTGGCCTGCAACCTGTGTGCAGTGGCCTGCCCGGTGGGCTGCATTTCGCTGCAGAAGGCGGAAACCCCGGATGGCCGTTGGTACCCGGATTTCTTCCGCATCAACTTCTCGCGCTGCATCTTCTGCGGCCTGTGCGAGGAAGCCTGCCCGACCACGGCGATCCAGCTCACCCCGGATTTCGAGATGGGCGAATTCAAGCGCCAGGACCTGGTGTACGAGAAGGAAGACCTGCTGATCAGCGGCCCGGGCAAGAACCCGGACTACAACTTCTACCGCGTTGCCGGCATGGCCATTGCCGGCAAGCCGAAAGGCGCCGCACAAAACGAAGCCGAGCCCATCAACGTCAAAGGCCTGCTGCCCTAAGGAGGGGACATGGAATTCGCGTTCTACTTCGCTGCCGGTGTGGCGGTGGCATCGACGGTGGGGGTGATTACCAACACCAACCCGGTGCATGCCTTGCTCTATCTCATCGTCTCGCTGCTGGCGGTGGCGATGACTTTTTTCGCCCTCGGTGCGCCCTTTGCCGGTGCCCTGGAGATCATCGTCTACGCCGGCGCGATCATGGTGCTGTTCGTCTTCGTGGTGATGATGCTCAACCTCGGCCCAGCGGCGGTCGAGCAGGAGCGGCAGTGGCTGAGGCCCGGCATCTGGTTCGGCCCGGCGTTGCTTTCGGCGCTGCTGCTGGGTCAACTGCTGTATGTGTTGTTCGAGTCGCCCAGTGGCGCGGCGTTGGGTTTGCAGACCGTTGATGCCAAGGCTGTCGGTATCGCGCTGTACGGGCCTTATCTGCTGGTGGTCGAGCTGGCCTCGATGCTGCTGCTCGGCGCATTGGTCGCGGCCTATCACCTCGGTCGTCACGATGCCAAGGAGCCAACCGCATGAATGCGATTCCCCTGGAGCACGGCCTGGCGCTGGCCGGCGTGCTGTTCAGCCTGGGCCTGATTGGCCTGATGGTGCGGCGCAACATCCTCTTCGTGCTGATGAGCCTGGAAGTGATGATGAACGCCACCGCCCTGGCCTTTATCGTGGCCGGCAGCCGTTGGGCTCAGCCTGACGGTCAGGTGATGTTCATTCTGGTGATCACCCTGGCGGCCGCCGAAGCCAGTATTGGCCTGGCGATCCTGTTGCAGCTGTATCGCCGCTTCAACACCCTCGATGTCGACGCTGCCAGCGAGATGCGCGGATGAACCTTCTATTCCTGACCTGTGTATTTCCGCTGCTGGGCTGGTTTCTCCTGGCCTTCTCGCGCGGGCGTTTCTCGGAAAACCTCTCGGCGCTGATTGGCGTGGGCTCGGTGGGCCTGTCTGCCTTGACCGCAGCCTGGGTGATCGTGCAGTTCAACCTCAATCCGCCGGAAAATGGCGTGTTCACCCAGGTACTGTGGCAGTGGATGAGCGTGGCCGGTTTCGCGCCGAGCTTCACCCTCTACCTGGACGGCCTGTCTGTGACCATGCTCGGCGTGGTCACGGGTGTGGGCTTTCTGATCCACCTGTTTGCCAGCTGGTACATGCGCGGTGAGGAGGGCTACTCGCGGTTCTTCGCCTACACCAACCTGTTTATCTTCAGCATGTTGCTGCTGGTGCTGGGCGATAACCTGCTGCTGCTGTATTTCGGTTGGGAAGGTGTGGGGCTGTGCTCCTACCTGCTGATTGGCTTCTACTTCAAGCACACGCCGAACGGCAATGCAGCGCTGAAGGCCTTTATCGTTACCCGTATCGGTGATGTGTTCATGGCCATCGGCCTGTTCATCCTGTTCCTGCATCTGGGCACCCTGAATATTCAGGAGCTGATGGTGCTGGCACCGCAGAAGTACATTGAAGGTGACAGCTGGCTGTGGATTGCCACGCTGATGCTGCTTGGCGGTGCGGTGGGTAAATCGGCGCAGCTGCCGCTGCAAACCTGGCTGGCGGATGCGATGGCCGGTCCAACCCCGGTGTCCGCACTGATCCACGCGGCGACCATGGTGACGGCGGGTGTTTACCTGATCGCCCGTACCCATGGCCTGTTCCTGCTGACTCCGGACATCCTCGAGCTGGTTGGCATCGTCGGCGGTGTGACCTTGGTGCTGGCTGGTTTTGCCGCCCTGGTGCAGACCGACATCAAGCGTATCCTCGCCTATTCGACCATGAGCCAGATCGGCTATATGTTCCTGGCGTTGGGTGTAGGGGCCTGGGACGCAGCGATCTTCCACCTGATGACCCACGCTTTCTTCAAGGCCTTGCTGTTCCTCGCATCGGGTGCGGTGATCAACGCCTGCCACCACGAGCAGAACATCTTCAAGATGGGCGGGCTGTGGAAAAAACTGCCGTTGGCCTACGCCAGCTTTATCGTCGGCGGCGCGGCCCTGGCGGCGTTGCCGCTGATCACCGCCGGTTTCTACTCCAAGGATGAAATCCTCTGGGAAGCCTTTGCCAGCGGTCATCAGTGGCTGCTGTACGCCGGCTTGGCAGGCGCTTTCCTGACCTCGATCTACACCTTCCGCCTGATCTTCATCGCCTTCCATGGTGAGCAGAAGACCGAAGCCCATGCCGGCCATGGTGTGGCTCACTGGCTGCCGCTGGTGACGCTGATCGTGCTGTCGACCTTCGTCGGTGCGCTGATCAGCCCGCCGCTGGCCGGTGTGCTGCCGCAAAGCGTTGGCCATGATGGCGGTGAGGCCAAGCACAGCCTGGAAATCGTCTCCGGGGCCATCGCCATCATCGGCATCGTCCTGGCCGCGCTGCTGTTCCTCGGCAAGCGCAGTTTCGCCACCGCAGTGGCGCAGAGTGCACCGGGACGCTTCCTGTCGGCCTGGTGGTTCGCCGCCTGGGGCTTCGACTGGCTCTACGACAAGCTGTTTGTGCAGCCGTACCTGCTGCTGTGCCGGTTGCTCGGTCGCGACCCGATCGACCGCAGCATTGGTCTGATTCCGCGTCTGGTGCGGGGCGGTAATGCCCTGCTGGCCAGTAGTGAGACTGGCCAGGTGCGCTGGTATGCCACTTCGATTGCCGGGGGTGCCGTGCTGGTGCTCGCCGTCCTCCTGTTTCTGAATTAAGGAAAACAGCCTGATGATTCTGCCCTGGCTAATCCTGATCCCCTTTATCGGCGGCCTGCTGTGCTGGCAGTGCGAGCGCTTTGGCAACACCCTGCCACGCTGGATTGCCCTGCTGACCATGGGCCTGCTGTTCGGTCTGGGCCTGTGGCTGTGGGCCACCGGCGACTTCAGCCTGGCCCCGGCACCGGGTGCTGCGCCGCAGTGGGCGGCGGAGTTCCAGCTGCCGTGGATCGAGCGGTTTGGCATCAGCATTCACCTGGCGCTGGACGGCCTGTCGGTGCTGATGATCAGCCTCACCGGTCTGCTCGGCGTGCTGTCGGTGCTCTGCTCGTGGAACGAGATCCAGAACCGCGTCGGCTTTTTCCACCTCAACCTGATGTGGATTCTCGGCGGCGTGGTCGGTGTGTTCCTCGCGATCGACCTGTTCCTGTTCTTCTTCTTCTGGGAAATGATGCTGGTGCCGATGTATTTCCTCATCGCGCTCTGGGGTCATAGCGGCAGTGATGGCAAGACCCGCATCACCGCCGCCACCAAGTTCTTTATCTTCACCCAGGCCAGCGGCCTGATCATGCTGTTGGCGATCCTCGGTCTGGTGTTCGTGCATTTCGACCAGACCGGTGTGCTGACCTTCAGCTATGCCGACCTGCTGAAAACCGAACTGGCACCAGGCACCGAGTACCTCCTCATGCTGGGTTTCTTTATCGCCTTCGCGGTGAAGTTTCCGGTGGTGCCATTCCACTCCTGGCTGCCAGATGCCCACGCTCAGGCGCCGACCGCCGGCTCCGTGGACCTGGCCGGTATCCTGCTGAAAACTGCCGCTTATGGCCTGATGCGCTTTGCCCTGCCGTTCTTCCCCAATGCCTCGGCCGAGTTTGCGCCGATTGCCCAGTGGCTCGGCGTGTTTGCCATCATCTACGGCGCGTTACTGTCGTTTGCGCAGACCGACATCAAGCGCCTGGTGGCTTACTCCAGCGTGTCGCACATGGGCTTTGTGCTGATCGCCATCTACTCGGCTAGCGAGATCGCCCTGCAGGGCGCGGTGGTGCAGATGATGGCCCACGGCCTTTCCGCGGCGGCACTGTTTATCCTCTGCGGCCAGCTGTATGAGCGCCTGCACACCCGCGACATGCGCGAGATGGGTGGTATCTGGGCGCGCATGCCTTGGCTGCCGGCCATCAGCCTGTTCTTCGCTGCTGCGGCCTTGGGCTTGCCGGGTACCGGCAACTTCGTGGGCGAGTTCCTGATTCTGATCGGCAGCTTCCAGAGCGCGCCATGGGTCACCGTGCTGGCCGCCACTGGCCTGGTGTTTGGCTCGGTCTACTCGCTGATCATGATTCACCGTGCCTATTTCGGCCCGGCCAAGGCAGAGACTGCCTTGCCAGGCCTGCAGTTGCGCGAGCTGAGCATGGTGCTGGGCCTGGCTGTGCTGCTGATCCTGCTCGGCGTCTACCCGCAGCCGGTGCTCGACACCTCTGCCGCCAGCATGCAAGGCGTGCAGCAATGGCTGGGCGGTGCCTTCAATCAACTTGCCTCGGCCCGGTAGCCTTATGGAACATCACGCTGTGGAATTCACGACTCAACACTTTATCGCGCTGCTGCCGCTGCTGATCACCAGTGCCACCATCGTGCTGGTGATGCTGGCGATTGCCTGGAAGCGCAATCACGCCATGACCTTCGGCCTCTCGGTGCTGGGCCTCAACCTGGCCCTGCTGTCGCTGTTGCCGGCTCTGGACGTGACGCCGATCGATGTCACGCCGCTGCTGCTGGTGGATAAATTCGCCTGCTACTACATGGCCCTGGTGCTGGCGGCGACCCTGGCCTGTGTGACGCTGATTCACGCCTACCTGGGCGGTGAGTCCGGCAAGGGTTACCCAGGTAACCGTGAAGAGCTGTACCTGCTGATGCTGCTGTCTGCCGCTGGCGGTCTGGTGCTGGTCAGTGCGCAGCACCTGGCGGGCCTGTTCATCGGCCTGGAACTGCTGTCGGTGCCGACCTACGGCATGATCGCCTATGCCTTCTTCAACAAGCGTTCGCTGGAAGCCGGCATCAAGTACATGGTGTTGTCGGCCGCAGGTTCGGCATTTCTGCTGTTCGGCATGGCGCTACTGTATGCCGAATCGGGCAACCTGACCTTCGCCGGTATCGGTGCCAAGCTGGCCGCCGATGGTTTGCCGAGCATGCTGGCGCAGATTGGCGTGGGCATGATGTTGATCGGTCTGGCGTTCAAACTGTCGCTGGTGCCGTTCCACCTGTGGACCCCGGACGTCTATGAAGGCGCCCCTGCGCCAGTGGCTGCCTTCCTCGCTACAGCCAGCAAAGTGGCGGTGTTTGCCGTGCTGCTGCGCCTGTATCAGGTCTCGCCAGCGGCTGCCGGCGGCTGGCTGAATGACCTGCTGACGCTGATTGCCATCGCCTCGATCCTCTTCGGCAACCTGCTGGCGCTGCTGCAGAACAACCTCAAGCGTCTGCTCGGTTACTCTTCCATCGCCCACTTCGGCTACCTGCTGGTGGCGTTGATCGCCAGCAAGGGCTTGGCCGTGGAAGCGGTGGGCGTGTACCTGGCCACCTATGTGCTGACCAGTCTTGGCGCGTTCGGCGTGATCACCCTGATGTCGACGCCCTACAGCGGCCGTGATGCCGATGCTCTGTACGAATACCGTGGCCTGTTCTGGCGTCGTCCGTACCTGACCGCTGTGCTCACCGTGATGATGCTGTCGCTGGCCGGCATTCCGCTGACAGCCGGCTTCATCGGCAAGTTCTACGTGGTCGCCGCGGGCGTGCAATCGCAGCAGTGGTGGCTGCTCGGTGCCCTGGTGCTCGGCAGCGCCATCGGTGTGTTCTATTACCTGCGGGTGATGGTCACCCTGTTTATGGTCGAGCCTAATCTGCGCCGCCATGATGCGCCGCTGCATTGGGGGCAACAGGCAGGTGGTCTGATGCTGCTGTTTGTCGCGTTGCTGGCCTTCGTACTCGGCGTTTACCCGCAGCCGCTGCTGGAGCTGGTGCAACAGGCAGGCTTGGTGGCACTGTTGCCCTGATGAATAAGCAGGGAATACGCAACCATGAGTAAGACACTGATGATCGCCGGTTGTGGCGATGTTGGCAGCCGTCTGGGGCAGCAGCTGAACGCTGCGTGCTGGACGGTGTTCGGCCTGCGCCGCGGCATAGCGCAGCTGCCTGCCGGTATTCGTCCGGTTGCCGGTGATCTGCAGGCCGACGCCTCCCCGGCCGCCTGGCCGAGTGAGCCGCTGGATTATCTGGTGTATTGCGCGGCCGCCACCGAACACGATGAGGCTGGTTACCGCGCCGCCTATGTCGACGGCCTGCGTCGCGTGCTGGGTTGGCTGGCGCAACAGGGCCAGCGGCCAAAACGCCTGCTGTTTGTCTCCAGCAGTGGTGTGTATGGTCAGCAGCACGGCGAGTGGGTGGACGAGACCTCAGCGGCGCACGCCGAAGGCTATTCCGGGCGCGTTATGCGTGAAGCGGAGCAGGTGGCCCTGGCCAGTGACCTACCGGCCACGGTGGTACGTTTAACCGGCATCTACGGCCCAGGGCGCGAATGGCTGCTTGGCCAGGTGAGGCAGGGCTATCGGGTGGCCAGTGAGCCGCCGTTGTATGGCAACCGTATTCATGCCGATGACGCAGCCGGTCTGCTGGCGTACCTGCTGCAGGCCGATGCCCGTGGGGTGGCGTTGGAAGACTGTTATATCGGCGTCGATGATCAGCCGGCACCGCTGCATGAGGTGGTGGCCTGGCTGCGCGAGCAACTGGGCGTTAGCCACTGGTCGGCCGAGTCGACCGTGCGCCGTGCCGGCAGCAAACGCTGCAGCAATGCCCGTGCCCGCGCCCTGGGTTGGCAGCCGCAGTACCCCAGCTACCGTGAAGGCTACAGCGCAATCTTGCGTGGTGCGTAAGCGCAATCAGCGCTGTTGCAGCAGCCAGCGCTGCTGGCCCTTGTAGAAGTTTGGCATTTCATCGATTTGCGAACGGTTCAGCGCTTCAAAGACCCGCAGTTGCTTGCCTTCACGCTCAAACAGCCAGTTCTGGCCCTGCTCGCCCAGCTGCAGCCAGAGGCTGTCGAACTCGCCACTCATGGCGGCGCAATCGCCGGCCAGGCATAGGGCGTAGCGTTCTGCGCCGGGCAGGCCCTGTACGCTGCCATCGGCCTGGAACAGCACCAAGCCGCCTTCACCCAAGCCTTCCTGGATCACCCATGTACCGCCCAGGTAGGCGCTATAGAGCGCCTGCTCAAAGCTGCTGCCCGCCGGTGCGAGCGGGCCGGGCGCGGCCGGGGCACGGACAAAGCGTTGTTCTGGCCAGGTGTCGCTCTGCGCCTGGATCAGTTCATCACCGCTGAGGCTCAGTGACTCCTGAAAGTCACCGTAGAAATGCACGCGCAACTGACCGGCTGGGCCGCGTTCAACGCTGCCTTCGCCCCGTTCGAAACCATTGCTGAAGCTGGCCAGCCGACGTTGGCTGTCGATTTGCCATTCCAGGTTAGGGCCATAGGCGAGCAGGGCTTCACGCAGGTTGCCGCCTTCCACGGCCGCGTCGATGGCGGCCTGGTTGATCCAGGTACCGCTGGGGTCGCGCGGTGGGCTGGCACAGCTGCTGAGCAGGGCGCAGGTAAGCAGAACAACAAACAGGCAACGCATGACGGCGTCCTCAAGGGTGAGGCGGTGATGGTACGCCCCGATGATGGATTCGCTCAGCAGAATAGCGTCATTTGCGTCAGGCGTTACAGCATCAGCCGTGCAGGTGCACGGGCTGGCAGGTTTAGCGGGTGAGTTCGAATTTGATCGGGAAGTCCAGGCTGATGCTGCCGCTGCTCAGCACTTCCTGCGGCGGTCGCGGTACCGGACTGGCTTTGCGCAGCTGGATCAACACGTCGCGATCAAAGGATGGGCGCGCGGTGGAGGCCTTGACCTTGCCCAGCAGAATATCGCCGCGGAGATTGACGTTAAACGTCAGGGTCACAGCCTGGGTATGGCCAATCCGGTTGAAGCGCCGCTCGCGATCCGGGTAATGCAGGCGGTTACTCAAGTGCGCATGTACCTTGCTCAGCCAAATAGCACGCGCCTGATTGTCCTCACTGGGTGCACTCTGACGCGCTGCTGCCTGCTGTTGCGCGGCCGGGGCTGCGTCGGTGCTGGCCTGTGCCGTTTCCGGCGCGGGTGTTTGCACTGGCTGTGGTTTCGGTTGCGGTGGGCGCGGTTTGGGTTTCGGCTTGGGCTGGGCGATCACCAGCTTCGGCTTGGGCGCTTCGATCAACTTGGGCTGTGGCTCGGGTTCCGGCTCGGGCTGCTGGATCACCGGGGGCGCTGGCTTCGCGGCGACCTGTGGTCGCAACTCGACCAGCATCGCCGCCGGCGGCGGCTCTACGGCAATGGCTTGCGGGTGCCAGTACAGCGCCCAGATAAACAGCGCAACGTGCAGCGTGACCACCAGCAGCAGGCTGGCCATCCAGAAAAGGCTACGGCGCGAGCGGGTCATGGTGTGCCGATCGTCTCCAGACCAACCAGACCGATCTTCAGGTAGCCGGCACCGCGCAGGTTGTCCATCACGCTCATCAGGTCGGCATAGTCGACGCCTTTGTCACCGCGCACGAAAATGGTTTTTTCCTTGTCGGCCTGGGTCAGCTTGTCCAATGCGGTACCCAGCAAGGCGGGTTCGACCTGATCGTTGTCGAGGAACAGACGGTTGTCTTCCTTGATGCTCAGGTAGATCGGTTTATCCGGCCGCGGTGTTGGCTTGGCACTGGAGGCGGGCAGGTCGACTTTTACGTCAACCGTGGCCAGGGGCGCTGCCACCATGAAGATGATCAGCAATACCAGCATCACGTCGATAAAGGGTGTGACGTTGATCTCGTGGTTTTCCTGAAGGTCATCGCCACTGTCGTTGAGGTGCAGGCCCATGCCTCAGACCGCCCTGACCATTTGCGGAGCCGCGCTGCGTTCGTTGCTGGTGGGCATGTCCAGGTCACGGCTGACCAGTAGCAGCACCTGGGCCGAGGCGTCGGCGACCTGCGCCTTGTAGCTGGCAATCGAGCGGGCAAAGACGTTGTAGATGATCACCGCCGGGATTGCGGCAACCAGGCCCAGGGCTGTGGCCAGCAAGGCTTCGGCGATACCTGGAGCGACCACGGCGAGGTTGGTGGTCTGCGATTTGGCGATGCCGATAAAGCTGTTCATGATGCCCCAGACCGTACCGAACAGGCCGACGAAGGGCGCCGTGGAACCAATGGTGGCCAGCACCCCGGTGCCTTTGCTCATGTCTCGGCCACAGGCAGCCACCAGGCGTTCCAGGCGGAAGCTGACACGTTCCTTGATGCCATCTTTCAGCTTGCTGTTGGCGGACAGGTTCAACTCATCACGGGCATCGTCGATCAGCAGGGTGCTGAAACTGTGCTGGGCACGTGCCAGGTCGGCGGCCTGTTGCAGGTTGCGGGCGCGTTTCAGTTCAGGCAGTTCGCGGCGCAGACGACGGCGGGCGCTGATCAGCTCGATGCTTTTCGCCACCCACACGGTCCAGGTCAGGATCGAGGCGAGAACCAGGCCGATCATCACGCTTTTCACCACGATATCGGCGTTCTGATACATGCCCCACGGTGACAGGTCGTGTAGCAGGGCCTCATCGGTTGCCGCCTCTGGCAGCGTTGCGCTTTCTTGCAGGGCATTCAGCAGTTGCTGTGCCTGCTCGGGGGCAATGCCGTTGTCGGTGATGAATTGTTGCTGCGTGGCGCTGATCTGCTCGGCACTGGCCTGCTTACCCAGCGCCGCGATTTTTTCCCGCAGCGCCGTCAGCTGAGGGGCTTCACCGCTTACTGCTGCAGCCTCGGGCGTCGCCAGTGTTGAGCCGTTCGCTGCGGCAGCAGCCGGTTGTTCAGCGAAGCTGGTGATGGGCAGCAAGGTCAGCAGAGACAGGCAGAGCAGCGGCAGCCAGCGTGGCTGGCGGGACGTGGCGATGTGAGCGGTTGGGCTGGAGAAGAACATACTGGCCGGACCTGAGAGGGAGGGTTGCGGGTGCGCGGCGAAATAGGGCTACGCGCGAGTAAGTGCAAATATTATTGCAAATAATTCTCGTTAATAAAAGATTGGCAAAGACTGCCCAGGGGCGCGGCGGGATGGTTTATGCGGGTTTGGAGGGTGGCGAGGACAAGACGGGAAGTAGGAAAGGCGGGGCAGATGCCCCGCCGGGGGCGTTACTCAAGTACCAGAATAGCGTCCATTTCAACTTGCGAGCCGCGGGGCAGTGCGGCTACGCCAATGGCCGCGCGAGCCGGGTAGGGCTGCTCGAAGTAACGGCCCATGACTTCATTGACCTTGGCGAAGTGGGACAGGTCGGTGAGGAAAATATTCAGTTTGACGATGTCCTTGAACGAGCCGCCAGCGGCTTCGGCGACGGCCTTGAGGTTCTCGAATACCTGTACGGTCTGGGCTTCGAAGCCTTCCACCAGCTCCATGGTTTTTGGATCCAGCGGGATCTGTCCGGACATGTACACGGTGTTGCCCGCCTTGATCGCCTGGGAGTAGGTGCCGATAGCGGCCGGGGCCTTGTCGCTGCTGATAACGCTCTTGCTCATGGAAGCTCCTGCGAAGCTGTAGTGGGAGAACTCTACGCACACGTTGCTGTGCTGACGTCAGTTAGATTGTCTAGGTTGGGCGAAAGCCACAGCGACTGTCAAAGTACAGTGGGCGGCTGATTGCCCTGTGCAGTCTTGGTGTAGGTTGATCAGGCGCGCGCGCGGGTGATGCGGATCACCCCGGTGAGGGCGCGCAGTTTCTTGATCACCCGGGCCAGATGCACGCGGTCGTGCACGCTGACCACCAGCTGCACGACGCTGATGCGGCCATCACGCTCGTCCATGCTGATTTTCTCGATGTTGCCATCGGCGGCATTCACGCTGCCGGCGAGCAGGGCAATCAGGCCGCGTTGATGCTCCAGCTCGACGCGCAGTTCGACATTGAACTCGCCGGTAACATCCTTGGCCCAGGACAGCTGGATGCATTTTTCTGGGTTGTGGCGGATCTCGCCGATGTTCTTGCAACTTTCCAGATGCACCACCATGCCCTTGCCGGCGGACAGATGGCCGACAATCGGGTCGCCCGGAATCGGCGTACAGCATTTGGCGTAGCTCAACACCAGACCTTCGGTGCCGCGAATCGCCAGTGGGCCTTCGCTGCTCGGCAGCGCTTCGTTGCTATCGCTGAGCAGGCGACGCGCGACCACGTAGGCCATACGGTTACCCAGGCCGATGTCTTCGAGCAGGTCTTCGAGTACATCCTGGTGATATTCGGCGAGCACCGTCTGCACCCGCTCGGGCGAGAGCTTGTCGACGCGGCTGTCGAAACCGGCCAGCACCTTGTTGAGCAGGCGTTCGCCAAGGCTGATGGATTCCGAGCGGCGCTGCAGTTTCAGTGCATGGCGAATATGCGTACGGGCCTTGCCGGTAACCACGAAGCTCAGCCAGGCCGGATTCGGTCGTGCACCAGGGGCGGTGACGATTTCCACCGTCGAGCCACTTTCCAGGGCTTGCGACAGCGGGGCCAGGCGGCGGTTGATACGGCAGGCGATGCAGGTGTTGCCGACGTCGGTGTGCACCGCGTAGGCGAAGTCGACCGCCGTGGAGCCTTTCGGCAGCTCCATGATGCGGCCCTTGGGCGTGAACACGTAGACCTCGTCGGGGAACAGGTCGATCTTCACGCTCTCGATAAATTCCAGCGAGTTGCCGGCGCGTTGCTGCATCTCCAGCACGCCCTTGACCCACTGCCGCGCGCGGGCGTGGCTGCCTTTGGGCTGGTCTTCCTCGTTGGATTTGTACAGCCAGTGCGCGGCGATGCCGTTGTTGGCCAGCTCTTCCATCTCGCGGGTGCGGATCTGGATCTCGATCGGTACGCCGTGCATGCCGAACAACGTGGTGTGCAGCGACTGGTAGCCGTTGGCCTTGGGGATTGCGATGTAATCCTTGAAGCGCCCTGGCAGGGGCTTGTACAGGTTGTGCACGGCGCCGAGCACGCGGTAACAGGTGTCGACCTTGTCGACGACGATGCGGAAGGCGTAGACGTCCATGATTTCATTGAACGCTCGGCGCTTGCCGCGCATTTTCTGGTAGATGCCGTAGAGGTGCTTCTCGCGGCCCATCACCTCGCCTTCCATGCCTTCACGGGCCAGGCAATGGATGATCGACTCTTCGATCTTGTTGACGATTTCCTTGCGGTTGCCCCGAGCCCGCTTGACCGCTGTGCGGATGCGCTCGGAGCGCATCGGGTGCATGGCCTTGAAGCCCAGGTCTTCGAACTCGATGCGCATGCTGTGCATGCCCAGGCGGTTGGCAATCGGTGCGTAGATTTCCAGGGTTTCCTTGGCGATGCGCCGGCGCTTTTCGCCAGACAGCACTTCCAGGGTGCGCATGTTGTGCAGGCGGTCGGCGAGTTTGACCAGGATCACGCGGATATCGCGGGCCATGGCCATGGCCATTTTCTGGAAGTTCTCGGCCTGGGCCTCGGCTTTGGTCTCGAAGTTCATCTGGGTCAGTTTGCTGACCCCGTCGACCAGTTCCGCCACGGATTCGCCGAACTGCGCGTCCAGGGCTTCTTTAGCAATACCGGTGTCTTCAATCACGTCATGCAGCATCGCGGCCATCAGGCTCTGATGGTCCATGTGCATGTCAGCCAGGATGCTCGCCACCGCCAGGGGGTGGGTGACGTAGGCTTCGCCGCTGCGGCGGCGTTGGCCGTCGTGGGCTTGTTCGGCGTAGAAATAGGCGCGGCGTACCAGGTTGACCTGGTCGCCGTCGAGATAGGTCGAAAGTCTGTCGGCGAGGGCGTCTATGCTCGGCATGGGTGTTCCCCTTGCCGATTCAGATGACCCTGCGCCTGACGACGTCGACCCGGCATAGGCTTACAGAGGCTCGTTCGCCTCTTCCTCGAATGCGGCAAACAGCGGTTCTTCTTCGACGATGTCGTCTTGCGCGATCACGTCATAGTTGACCAGGCCAGCAGCGATTTCGCGCAGTGCCACCACGGTCGGCTTGTCGTTTTCCCAGGCCACTTTCGGCTCTTTGCCGCCGGTAGCCAGCTGGCGCGAACGCTTAGTGGCGAGCATGACCAGCTCAAAGCGGTTATCGACGTTGTCCAGGCAATCTTCAACGGTAACGCGGGCCATGGTATTCCTCGTTGCGACAAAATTAAGAGCGTAAAAATGCCGCCCAAATGGGCGAACGGACTGAATAGTCTAAAAAATCACCAGCATTTAGGGAAGCACTGATTTCTCAGTGCTTCGCGCATCAGACCAGCAGCTCGCTGAGCAGACCGCTGTGGCGCTGCTGTTGCGGGGCTTGTAACAGTTGATTGGCGCGGAAGATGGCCTTCAGGTCGCTCAAGGCATGGGCGAAGTCATCGTTGATCAGCAGGTAATCATATTCGACGTAATGGCTCATCTCGCTGACCGCTTCACGCATGCGCCGCTCAATGATCTCACCGCTGTCCTGGCCGCGATTGGTCAGGCGGTGGCGCAGGGCTTCCAGAGTCGGCGGCAGGATAAAGATGGATTTGGCTTCCGGCATCAGCCGGCGTACCTGCTGCGCGCCTTGCCAATCGATCTCGAGGATCAGGTCGTAGCCGTCGGCGAGGGTTTGCTCGACCCACTTCTGCGAGGTGCCGTAGAAGTTGTCGAAGACCTGGGCATGCTCCAGGAACTCGCCCTGTTCGAGCATGGCGGTGAACTGCGGGTGGTCGACAAAGTGGTAATGCACCCCATCCACCTCGCCCGGGCGCATGGCGCGGGTGGTGTGCGACACCGACACGCGGATCTGTGCTTCGCTGTCGATCAACGCTTTGACCAGGCTGCTTTTGCCTGCGCCGGAGGGGGCGGAAATAATGTAGAGCGTGCCGCTGGTGGCCATGTGCGTTTCCTGTATTGCGTGGGTAAAGCCTAGCAGTGGCTTACTCGATGTTCTGCACTTGTTCGCGCATCTGCTCGATCAAGACTTTCAAATTGACGGCGGCTTGGGTGCTGCGGGTGTCGAAGGCCTTGGAGCCGAGGGTATTGGCTTCGCGGTTGAGTTCCTGCATCAGAAAATCCAAGCGACGTCCGGCCTGGCCACCGGTTTTCAACACGCGGCGCACTTCGTTGACGTGGGTGCTGAGGCGATCCAGTTCTTCGGCGACATCGCTTTTCTGCGCCAGAATCACCAGCTCCTGCTCCAGGCGTTGCGGGTCTAGCTCGGCCTGCATCTCGGCACAGCGGTCGAGAATCTTCTGCCGTTGGCTTGCGAGCATCTGCGGTACCAGTTCACGCAGGGAGGCCACCTGTTCGAGGATGCTGTCTAGGCGCTCATTGAGCAGCTTGGCCAGCTCGGCCCCTTCGCGCTCGCGGCCTTTCTTCAGTTCGTTCAGGGCTTGGTTGAACAGTGCCAGGGCGCTCTGGTTCAGTGCCTGCGGATCGGCGGCATCAGCCACCAGTACGCCGGGCCAGCCAAGCACCTCCAGTGGATTGAGTGCGGCGGGCTGTTTGATCAAGCCGGCGACGCTCTCGGCGGCGGCGACCAGTTGCGCGGCGCGCTCAAGGTTTACTTGCAGGGCCTTGCCGGCATTGTCGTCGCTAAAGCGCAGGGTGCATTCGATTTTGCCGCGCGACAGGCCGTTACGCAGCGCTTCGCGTACCGCACCTTCGAGGTCGCGGAAGCTTTCCGGCAGGCGCAGATGAGGTTCCAGGTAGCGATGGTTGACCGAGCGCAGCTCCCAGCTCAGGGTGCCGTTGGCATTCGCCTGTTCGGCGCGGGCAAAGGCAGTCATGCTGTGGATCATGGGGCGAACCTCGCGAGAAGACGGAACGAAGGGCGCAGGATTGTAGCGCAGTGCGCCAGTCGTACCCAATTCGGCATACCGTGATGGGCATACGGCCCTATAATGCCCGGCAGATTTTTTATTCAGAGCAGGTATTCCTAGATGAAACGTCCCAGTGGCCGCGCCGCCGATCAGTTGCGCTCGATTCGCATCACCCGCAACTACACCAAACATGCCGAGGGTTCGGTGCTGGTGGAATTTGGCGATACCAAAGTGATTTGCACGGTCAGTGTCGAGTCGGGCGTTCCGCGCTTTCTCAAAGGTCAAGGCCAGGGATGGTTGACCGCCGAGTACGGCATGCTGCCGCGCGCCACTGGCGACCGTAACCAGCGTGAAGCCAGCCGTGGCAAGCAGGGCGGCCGCACCCTGGAAATCCAGCGTCTGATCGGCCGTTCGCTGCGCGCTGCACTGGATATGAGTAAGTTGGGCGAGAACACCCTGTACGTCGATTGCGACGTGATCCAGGCTGACGGCGGCACCCGTACCGCGTCGATCACCGGCGCCATGGTGGCGGTGATTGATGCGCTTAAAGTGATCAAGAAGCGTGGCGGCCTGAAAGGCGGCGATCCGCTCAAGCAGATGATTGCCGCGGTATCGGTGGGGATGTATCAGGGCGAGCCAGTGCTGGATCTGGACTACCTGGAAGACTCCGCCGCGGAAACCGACCTTAACGTGGTGATGACCAGCACTGGCGGCTTTATCGAAGTGCAGGGCACCGCCGAGGGCGCGCCGTTCCAGCCGGCCGAGCTGAACGCCATGCTGGCGTTGGCGCAAAAAGGCATGACTGAGCTGTTCGAGTTGCAACAGGCTGCACTGGCAGACTAATTGAGCTGTATTACACGCCCATCACGCACGGAGAAGCACCATGAGCGACGAGTCCCAAGCGCCACAACCGGTTCCCGGTCCTGAAGCCCGTCAGTGGGCTATGTTTTGCCACTTCGCGGCCTTTCTCGGGCTGGTGATTCCCTTTGGCAATCTGCTTGGGCCGTTGATCGTCTGGCAGATCAAGAAGGATCTGGATCCGTTCGTCGATGCTCAGGGCAAGGAAGCGCTGAACTTCCAGATCAGCGTGGCCCTGGCTGCGCTGCTGTGCTTCCTGTTGATGGTGGTGGTGATCGGTTTCCCGCTGCTGGTGCTGGTCAGCATCGCGGCGCTGGTGCTGACCATCATTGCCGGGATCAAGGCCAATGAAGGTCAGGCTTACCGTTATCCCTTTGCCTGGCGCTTGGTGAAATAGGCGCTCTTGAGTTCAGTTAATAAAAAACCGGCTTTTAGCCGGTTTTTTATTAAGCGCTATACGCTGAGTATCCAGTCGTAATCGACGATCAGCGGCGCGTGCTGCGAGAAGCGTGGCTGGCGTGGCAGACGGGCGCTGCGGATGCTGCGGCGCATGCCTGGAGTGAGCAGTTGATAGTCAAAGCGATAGCCGAGATTAAGCAACTCGGCCTGCTCGCTGTCTGGCCACCAGCTGAACTGATCACCTTCGCGGCTGACTTCGCGCAGTGCATCGACATAGCCCATGGTGCCAATCACTTCATCCAGCCAGGCGCGTTCTGGGGCAAGGAAGCCTGGTGATTGCTGGCAGTCGCGCCAGTTCTTCACGTCGAGCTTCTGATGTGCCACGTAGAACGAACCACAATAGATGTACTCGCGGCGTTTGCGGCGCTGCTTGTCCAAATAATGGGTGAAGTCGTCCATAAACTTGAATTTCTGATTCAAGCTCTCGTCACCGTTCTGGCCCGAAGGCATCAGCATGGTTGCAATACTTACTTTGTCGAAATCGGCCTGCAGGTAGCGCCCATAGCGATCGGCCATTTCAAAGCCGAGGCCGCTGATTACCGCCTTGGGTTGCAACCGCGAATACAGCGCCACGCCACCTTGGCTGGGCACTTCTGCATCGCAGGCATAGAGGAAATAGCCATCCAGTTGGAGGGCTTGGTCGTCCAGTTCAAAGGCGGAGGCGCGGGTGTCCTGCAGGCAGATGACGTCGGCATTCTGTGCTTGCAGCCAACTGAGCAAACCGCGCTCGACTGCCGCATGAATACCATTCACGTTCACACTGATGATCCGCATAAATGGCCCCCAAAATCACGTGCGTGTATGATACCCGAGCTCACCTCTATTAGCTAAATTACCTAGTAAATCCGTGCTGTCCGGGGCTTTTTAATGCAAGCGTATCAACGCGACTTTATCCGTTTTGCCATTGAGCGTGGGGTTCTGCGCTTTGGTCAGTTCACCCTGAAATCCGGGCGTATCAGTCCTTATTTCTTCAATGCCGGGCTGTTTGACAGCGGCTTGGCCCTGGCTCAGCTCGGGCGTTTCTATGCGGCGGCCGTGGTGGACAGCGGTATCGACTTCGATGTGCTGTTTGGCCCGGCCTATAAAGGTATTCCGCTGGCAGCGACCACTGCGGTGGCGCTGGCCGAGCACCATCAGCGTGATGTGCCCTGGTGTTTCAACCGCAAGGAAGCCAAGGATCATGGCGAAGGTGGCACCCTGGTAGGCGCTCCGCTGGCTGGTCGCGTGCTGATCATTGACGACGTGATCACCGCTGGTACGGCGATTCGCGAAGTGATGCAGATTATCCAGGCCCAGGGCGCACAAGCGGCCGGTGTGCTGATCGCCCTGAATCGCCAGGAGCGCGGCAAAGGCGAGCTGTCGGCGATTCAGGAGGTCGAGCGTGACTACGGCATGCCGGTGGTGAGCATTGTGTCACTCGAACAGGTACTGGAATATCTGGCAGAGGATGCTGAACTCAAGCAGTATCTGCCGGCGGTACAAGCCTACCGCGCCGAATACGGAATCTAACCTGCCGAGAAGGTGCTGCATCGATGCATAGACCTGCCCTGACCTGCTGTTCGCTGTTGCTAGGCCTACTGCTGCCGGTTGTGGCGGGTGCGGCCGAGCTGTACCGCTATGTCGATGACAAGGGCACCACGGTGCTCAGCCGTCAGGGCGTGCCGCCGGAGCACATCAGCAAGGGTTATGAAGTGCTGAATGACCAGGGGCGGGTGATTCAGGTGATTCCGCCCGCACCGAGTCCTGAGGAGATGAAGCGCATCCTCGCCGACAAGGCCCGCGCCAGTTCCGACGCGCAGCTGCTGCGCCTGTACAGCACTCCGGAGGACGTCGAGCGTGCGCGTCAGCGCAAGCTGGCCGAGCTGGATGGCCTGATTGGTGTGGCACGCAATAACCTGCAGTCGGTACGCACCCAGCAGGCCAACCTGCAAAGTCAGGCCGCTGACCATGAACGTGCAGGGCGTGCAGTGCCGGCGCATTTGCTGGCGCAGATCGACAATCAGAAGGCCGAGCAGGAGCGCCTCAAAGGCGACATCGTGCGCTATCAGGCTGCGCGCAAGGAGGCTGACAGCAGCTTCAATGCCGATGGTGAGCGCCTCAAGGAACTGCTGGGCCGCCACCAGTAGGTTGCGACAGCTATTGCTGCGGTGCGCAGCGCTCAAAAGCCAGAATCTTTTCCCTCAACCATGCCGGTAGCGGACTGCTAGTGCGGCTGGCGCTGTCTGCGTGCACGTAAATCACTTCGCCACTGGTCAGTGCTTGTTCGTCGCGCCAGATACCCATGGCAAAGCTCAGGCTGGAGCGGCCCAGGCGGGCGACACGAATGCCGATCTGCAACGGGTCATCGAAGCGCGCCGGGGCCACGTACTCCAGCACGGTCTTGATGGCGAAGAAATCGCCGCCATCGCGGCTCAGGTCCTCCGGGTAGCGAATGCCCAGGGCGCGGAAGTATTCGGTGATGGCGACATCGGCGTAGGTCAGGTAGTGACCGTTGAACACGATGCTCTGCGGGTCGACTTCGGCCCAGCGCACGCGCAGGGTGTGGAAAAAGCTGAAGGTTTCGCGGGACGGCGCGGTTGGCATGCGGTACACCTCTGGCTGGCAGTGCGGGTTCACTGAGCTTCGGTGTTGCGCCGGCCTGCTGCAAGGGTTGCAGCAGGCTATCAGGCGGCTGAATCAGCCAGGATTACCTGGCTGATTCGTATTGCAGGCAGGAGCTTAGTGACGCTTGCGGTTGCAGATCAGGGTACCCACGCCGCTGTCGGTAAAGATTTCCAGCAGCACCGCATTCGGTACGCGACCGTCGATGATGTGCGCGCTGGTCACTCCGCCCTGCACCGCTTCCAGGGCGCAACGGATCTTCGGCAGCATGCCGCCATAGATGGTGCCGTCAGCAATCAGGCCATCGACCTGCTCGGTGGTCAGGCCGGTGAGCACCTGGCCCTGCTTGTCCATCAGGCCGGCGATGTTGGTCAGCAGCATCAGCTTCTCGGCTTTCAGTGCTTCGGCGACCTTGCCGGCGACCAGGTCCGCGTTGATGTTATACGACTCGCCGTCCGGGCCGACGCCAATTGGCGCGATCACCGGGATGAAGTCGCCCTGCACCAGCATGTTCAGCAGGTCGGTGTTGACTCCGGTAACTTCGCCGACATGGCCGATATCGATGATTTCCGGCTGAGTCATTTCCGGTGTCTGGCGGCTGACCTTGAGCTTTTTCGCGCGGATCAGCTCGGCATCCTTGCCGGTCAAGCCGATGGCGCTGCCACCGTGCTGGTTGATCAGGTTGACGATGCTTTTGTTGACCTGGCCGCCAAGGACCATTTCCACCACGTCCATAGTCGCGGTGTCGGTGACGCGCATGCCGTCGATAAAGTGGCTTTCAATGCTCAGGCGCTTGAGCAGGTCGCCGATTTGCGGGCCGCCGCCGTGCACCACCACCGGGTTGATCCCTACAGCTTTCATCAGCACGATGTCGCGGGCGAAGCCCTGCTTGAGTTCTTCGCTCTCCATGGCGTTGCCGCCGTATTTGATCACCAGGGTTTTGCCAACGAAGCGGCGGATATACGGCAGCGCTTCGGAGAGTACCTTGGCGACGTTGGTGGCGGCATCACGTTCGAGGGTCATGCAGGGCTCCAGTAGAGGGTTGGCTAATCAGTCAGAACGGCAGGTCAAGGTCCGGCACCGCGCTGTACAGCTGAGCACGGAAGACTTCCTTGATGCGTTCGAGTTCCTGTTCGGTTTCGGCCTCGAAGCGCAGCACCAGTACCGGCGTGGTGTTGGAGGCGCGTACCAGGCCCCAGCCTTTGGGGTAGTCGACGCGCACGCCATCGAGGTTGGTGATATTGCCTTCGCCCCATACACCATCGCGCTGCAGGCGTTCGATGATGCTGAACTTGCTCTGCTCGGTAACCGGGATGTTGATTTCCGGGGTGGCGATGTCATTGGGGAAGGCACTGAACACGTGCTCGGCGTCGCGGCGGTCCTGGCTGAGGATCTCCAGCAGGCGCGCGGCGGCGTAGAGTCCGTCATCGAAGCCGAACCAGCGTTCCTGAAAGAAGATATGCCCGCTCATCTCGCCGGCCAGCAGCGCGCCGGTTTCCTTCATCTTCTTCTTGATCAGCGAGTGGCCGGTTTTCCACATCACCGGACGTCCGCCGTAGCCGCTGATCAGCGGGGTCAGGCGGCGTGTGCACTTGACGTCGAAGATGATGTCGGCGCCGGGGTTGCGCGATACCACGTCCTTGGCGAATAGCATCAGCAGGCGATCCGGGTAAACGATGGTGCCGGCGTTGGTCACCACGCCAACGCGGTCGCCGTCACCGTCGAAAGCCAGGCCGAGGTCGGCTTTTTCTGCTTTGACCTTGGCGATCAGATCCGCAAGGTTTTCCGGTTTGCCGGGGTCGGGATGGTGGTTGGGGAAATTGCCGTCAACGTCGCAGTACAGCGGGATGACCGAGCAACCCAGTGATTCGATCAGTTTTGGCGCAATCACACCGGCCACGCCATTGCCGCAGTCGACCACCACACGCATTGGCTTGGCCATGGCGATGTCATCACGGATCTGCTTGAAGTAGCGATCCAGCACGTCAACCTGCTCGACCGTGCCGACACCGCTGAGCAGGTCGTTGTTGTCGATACGGGTTTTCAGCGCCTGGATCTGCTGGTTGGCCAGGGTATCGCCGGCAATGACGATCTTGAAGCCGTTGTAGTCGGCCGGGTTGTGGCTGCCGGTGAGCATTACCGCTGATTTGCCGGCCAGGATATGGGCGGCGTAGTACACCACCGGGGTGGGCACCATGCCGACGTCGCTGACCTGGCAGCCGCAATCGAGCAGGCCCTGGATCAGTTGTTGGGTCAGTTGCGGGCCGGACAGGCGGCCATCACGACCGACGGCAATGTTCGGCTCGCCCTGAGCAATGCTCTGCGAGCCGATGGCACGGCCGATCCAGTAAGCGCTTTCAGCGTTCAAGGTGCGGCCGACCACGCCACGAATGTCATAGGCGCGGAAGATGTCGGCCGGCAGCTTGGGTGCTTTGGCTTGCACGGGGGCTGGTGCGGGTTCGTCGAGGCCGAGCAGGTCCTGGTCTTCGTCGAGGATGTCGATATCGAGGATGTCGGTGTCCTGAAACAGCGGATCAACCATGGGCGCGGCTGGTGCAGGCGCAACGCTGGGGCGCTCCGCGCTGGCTGGCGCGGCACTGCTGGGGGCCTGCTCGCTGGCACGGCGCGGCATGCGTGCGAGGTTCTGCGCCAGGATATCCAGGGCGGGTAGGCTCAGGCTGAAGGCTTTCACGGCCTTGCCGGCAGCCAGCTCCTTGAGCATCTGGCCCAGTTGCAGCACGTCGGCATGCAGGTGACGCTGCAGGCGGCTCTGTACCAGATACAGACCCAGCAATGCGCCGGCTAGCGCCAGCAGGCCGGCAATGCCGAGCAACAGTGGCGACAGGACGGAGCCGGTGAGTGACGCGCCAGGGGTGAAACTGATGGTCCAGTTGGGGTTGCCGGTGCTGAATGACTGCGCGTTGCCCTCGGCCTGACCGCGTTGCGCCAGCACTTGGGCGGCGGTGTTGTTGAACTGCTGGATCAGCTGGATCTGCCCGACTTCGGCCGGCATGACCGGCAGGCTGGCGAGCAGGCGCTCCAGATCGACGGCCAGCAGCAGGGTGCCGTGCAGGGGCTCGCCTTCACTCAGGCGCAATGGCGCGGCGCTGTAGACCAGCCAGCGCTGGCCGACCTTGTAGGCCTCCGGCGCGGGTGTCTGGCCGTTTTCGGCACGGCGCAGCATGTCCAGGGCGGCAAAATTCATCGGTGCGCTACGGCCCATGTCCTGCACGGCTTGGCCGCGGGCATTGAGATGCGCATCGACTACCCCGTGCCAGTAAGTGAGGTTGCGCTCGGCGGCGCGCACCTGGGCGGTGTCCTGACTTTGCAAGGCTTGCAGCAACTGCGGGTTGCGCGCGGCGGTCTGGGTATCGGCGCTGAGCTGTTGCAGGGCTTTCTGCAGAACCGCTGCCTGGCCGCCGCCCCAGGCCTGGCTGAGCTGCTGCAATTGCTGCTGATTGGCGCTGTTGAGCGGGCCGAACCAGAGCAGCGCGCCGCCCAGGGCAATGCCGATCACGGTCGCCGCCAGCCCCGGCAGCAGGCTGTTGAGGCTGGATTTGGCCGCTTTCGGTTCGACTGTGCCGCTGGCCAGTTGAGCGCTGGCGGTGACGGCGTCAGCGTCCTTGGCAGTGCGCTTGAAGAGTTTCATGCAGCGTCTCCTCGGCAATTCATCCTGAAGTCAGATTAGGGCAATCAGTGGCTGCCGGAGTGGCCGAAACCGCCCGCGCCGCGCTGGGTTTCGTCGAACTGTTCAACCAGTTCGAAATGCGCTTGTACCACCGGCACCAGAACCAGCTGGGCGATGCGCTCGCCAATGGCGATGGTGAAGGGCGTCTGGCCGCGGTTCCAGCAGGACACCATCAGTTCGCCCTGGTAGTCCGAGTCGATCAGGCCGACCAGGTTGCCGAGGACGATGCCGTGCTTATGGCCCAGCCCCGAGCGCGGCAGGATCATCGCGGCCAGGCCGGGGTCGCCAATGTAGATCGACAGGCCCGTGGGGATCAGTACGGTTTGCCCGGGCTCGAGCACCAGCTGCTCTTTGAGCATGGCGCGCAGGTCGAGGCCGGCGGAGCCCGGCGTGGCGTAGTGCGGCAGGGGAAATTCGTTGCCCAGGCGCGGGTCGAGGATCTTGGCTTGTAAGGCGTGCATATCAGGCTCTGTTCGGTAAGTGGGCGTCAGCAGCTGGCCATGCGCTCGGCAATAAAGCTCACCAGCTGGCGGGCAATCTTGCTCTTGCTGGTCTGGGCAAAGCTGCTTTGCTGGAGTTCACGGTCGATGATGGTGATGGCGTTTTCTTCGCTGTTGAAGCCGATGCTGGGGTTGGCCACGTCATTGGCGACAATCAGGTCGAGATTCTTGTCGCGCAGTTTGCGCGAGGCGTACTCCAGCAGATTCTCGGTTTCGGCGGCAAAGCCGACGCTGAACGGACGATCAGGGCGCCCCGCCAGGGTGGCGAGAATATCCGGGTTACGTACCATTTGCAGGAGCAAACCGTCGCCACTGGTAGGGTCTTTTTTCAATTTGTGCTGGGCGACCACTTCCGGGCGGTAATCGGCCACGGCAGCAGCGGCGATCAGCAGATCACAAGGCATCGCGGCTTCACAGGCAGCGAGCATGTCGCGGGCGCTGGTGACGTTGATGCGGGTGACGCGCTCGGGCGTCGGCAGGTGTACCGGGCCGCTGATCAGGGTGACCTTGGCGCCGGCTTCGGCAGCCGCTTCGGCCAGGGCAAAGCCCATCTTGCCGGAGCTGTGGTTGGTGATATAGCGCACCGGGTCGATGTTTTCCTGGGTCGGCCCGGCGGTGATCAGCACATGCTTGCCGGTCAGCGCCTGATGCTGGAAGCAGTCGGCGGCGCATTGCACCAGCTGCTCGGCTTCGAGCATGCGGCCCAGGCCGACATCGCCGCAGGCCTGGCTGCCGGCGGCAGGGCCGAACAGGTGCAGGCCGCGTTGGCTCAGTAACTCAGCGTTGGCCTGGGTCGCCGGGTCGCGCCACATGGCCTGGTTCATCGCCGGTGCCAATGCAACAGGGGCATCGGTGGCCAGTACCAGGGTGGTCAGCAGGTCATCGGCCACGCCCTGCGCCAAACGTGCCATCAGGTCGGCAGTGGCCGGGGCAATCAGCACCAGGTCAGCCCAGCGCGCCAGCTCGATATGGCCCATGGCGGCTTCGGCTTCGGGGTCAAGCAGATCAAGGTGCACCGGATGCCCGGAGAGGGCTTGCAGGGTCAGTGGGGTGATGAATTCACGACCACCTTTGGTCATGACCACGCGCACGTCGGCGTCCTGGTCCTTGAGTCGGCGAATCAGCTCGGCACTTTTATACGCGGCAATACCGCCGCCCACGCCAACAATGATGCGTTTCCGATACAGCCGCTGCATAGGCCTGCCTTTTATAGAGATGGATATACACCGCGACGCCGACACCTCCCCAGGCCGGTCGCCGCGCAAAAGTTGGGCTACGATAGCACAAGGGTTGTATGCGAGTAGCGCTGCCAAGTGCTTGCCTGGCTTGGCTTTGCGCGCGCTAGCGTGGCGCGTTGTCGCGCCTTTTAGCACACATGGAGGTGTGATGAGTATTCGTGATTGGCCGGCGGCCGAGCGGCCGCGGGAAAAACTCCTGGCTCAAGGGGCCGTCACCCTGACCGACGCCGAACTGCTGGCGATTTTTCTGCGTACCGGGGTGGCCGGGCAGAGTGCGGTCGACCTGGCGCGGCATCTCTTGGGTGATTTCGGTAGCCTGCGCGCCCTGTTGCAGGCGGATCTGCCGTCGTTCAGCCAGCGCCTGGGGCTGGGGCCAGCCAAATTCGCCCAGTTGCAGGCGGTGCTGGAGATGGCGCGCCGGCATCTGGCCGAGCAATTGCGCCGCGATTCGGCGCTGGAAAGCCCGCAGGCCGTGCGTGATTACCTGAAGGCGCTGTTACGCCATGAGCCGCATGAGGTGTTCGGCTGCCTGTTTCTCGATGCCAAGCACCGTGTGTTGGCGTTCGAGGCGCTGTTTCACGGCTCCATCGACAGTGCCAGCGTTTATCCCCGGCAGGTGGTTAAACGCGCCCTTGCACATAACGCGGCGGCGTTGATTCTGACCCATAACCATCCGTCCGGTGTCGCCGAACCCAGTCAGGCGGACCGGGTGCTGACCCGTCGCCTGAAAGAGGCGCTGGAGCTGGTGGATGTGCGCGTACTCGACCACTTTATCGTTGGCGACGGTGAGCCGCTGTCGATGGCCGAGTACGGCTGGCTTTAAGGGTTCAACCGCACCTTGGCAAAGTCCTGGCGACCGAACGGGCTGACTTGGTAGCCCTCGACTTGCTTGCGCGTCAGCGCATAGGCCGTCGGGTGGGCCAGCGGCAGCCACAGCGCTTGCTGCTGGATGATCTGCTGCGCCTCTTTATATATCTGACTGCGCTGAGTCTGGTCGCTAGTGCTTTTGCCATCAGCGATCAGCTTGTCCAGCTGCGGGTCGCAATAACGCGCGAAGTTCAGCCCGGACTCAAGTGAGGCGCAGGCAAATTGCGGGGTGAGGAAGTTGTCCGGGTCACCGTTGTCGCCGGCCCAGCCCATAAATAGCAGGTCATGTTCGCCCGCCTTGGCGCGGCGAATCAGTTCGCCCCATTCAATCACGCGGATTTCCGCTTTGATGCCGACCTTGGCAAGGTCTGCCTGCAGCAGTTGTGCGCCCAGGCTCGGGTTGGGGTTGAGCACGCTGCCGCTTGGGCGAGTCCAGATGGTGGTGCTGAAGCCATCGGCCAGGCCGGCAGACTTCAGCAGTTCGCGGGCTTTCTCCGGGTTGTGCGGGTAGCCAGGCAGCTCGCTGGCGTAGCTCCAAGTATTGGGCGGGTAGGGCCCATTGGCCGCTTCGGCGCTGTTCTCGAATACGGCCTTGAGGTAGCTGGCTTTATCGAACGCCAGGTTGATCGCTTGGCGCACAGCCGACTGGTCGAGTGGTGGGTGCTGGCTGTTGATGCCGACGAAAGCGGTCATAAAGGCAGCGGTATGCGCGCTCTGCAGATTGTTATCGCCGCTGATGGCCTGTACGTCCTGCGGTTTCGGTGACAGGGCGATATGGCATTCGCCACGGCGCAGCTTCTGCAAACGCACGTTGGCGTCCGGGGTGATGGCGAATATCAGGTTGTCCACCGCAGGTTTAGCGGCGAAGTAGCTCGGGTTGGCGCTGTAGCGCACGCTGGTATCCTTCTGGAAGCGCTTGAAGACGAACGGACCGGTGCCGATCGGCTGGCTGTTGAGTTGCTGCGGCGCACCGGCGGCCAACAGTTGGCTGGCATATTCAGCGGAGTAGATCGACGCGAAGCCCATGCTCAGTGTGGCGAGGAAGGTGGCGTCTGGTCGATTGAGGGTAAAGCGCAGGCTGTGCTCGCCGGTTTTGTCGATACTCTTGATCAGGCTCGGCAGCTGCATCGACTGGGCGTGGGGGTAACCGCTGGCGGCGACCTTGTGCCAGGGGTGGGTCGGGTCGAGCATGCGTTGAAAGCTGAACAGCACATCGTCAGCTGTCAGGGTGCGGCTGGGGCTGAAGTAGTCGGTGTGATGAAACTGGACGTCCGGGCGCAATGTAAAGCTGTAGCTCAGTCCATCCGCGCTGACCTCCCAGGCCTGCGCCAGGCTTGGCTGCAATGTGCCACTGGTCGCATCGAAATCCACCAGGCGGTTCATCAATACGTCAGCCGAGGCGTTGGTGGTGGTCAATGAGTTGTACTGCACCACGTCGAAACCATCCGGGCTGGCCTCCGTGCAGACGCTGAGCGTGCTGGCCTGGGCCAGGATCGGAGCCAGTAGCGGGGCGAGCAGCAACGGTAGGGTGGCAAGGCGCATGACAGACTCCTGAGCAGGGTGGCGCGCGGGCGAGGCTCTTACCCTAGGCCATAATCCGGCGGCAGGGCAATCAGTCTCGGCGACGAGCGGTCGATCTGCGTTATGACCGCTGCCGGCTGGCCCGGGCGCTGGAATTGCAAGTTGGTCTTTGCTCGGTAAAGTACGTTTAACCTTGTTGCACTGGGGGCTTTCTGGTATAAAGCAGCGCTCTTTTGTAGGGGCCCGGTTCTTGCGCTTTCAGGTACGGCCGGTAAGACCCTCGAGATACGCGGCGCCGAGCGCCAATGACATTGAGTTTAAGCGGCCAACCCATGCCGGGTTGGGCATGTGGTTTTAGAGGGCTGAGGCATGTCGAGAGTCTGTCAAGTTACCGGTAAGGGTCCGGTAACCGGGAATAACATTTCCCACGCAAACAACAAAACCCGTCGTCGTTTCCTGCCGAACCTGCAGCATCACCGCTTCTGGGTCGAGTCTGAGAACCGTTTCGTTCGTCTGCGCGTTTCTGCCAAAGGCATGCGTGTAATCGACAAGCGTGGTATTGACGTGGTTCTGTCCGAGCTGCGCGCTCGCGGCGAAAAGGTTTAAGGGGAAAGTCATGCGTGAATTGATCCGTTTGATCTCGAGTGCCGGTACTGGTCACTTCTACACTACCGACAAAAACAAGCGCACCACTCCGGACAAAATCGAAATCAAAAAATTCGATCCGGTTGTGCGTAAGCACGTGATCTACAAGGAAGGCAAGATCAAGTAATTGATCTGGCTCCTTGCCGAAAAAGCCCGCCTATATGGCGGGCTTTTTCTTGCTCGTGATTCAGCCCTGGCGGCTTGGGTGGCGGAGATGGCTGCGGCTTTGGGTATTACATGGTCGTGGTTGGCCGCTGCGAAACCCAGGCAATAAAAAGCCCGCGCAAGGCGGGCGAAGGGGTGACGCATGAATGGCGATCAGTTGCTGGCTTGCTCGAAGATCACATAGACCTTGCGGCAGGGTTCCAGCACTTCCCAGGTGCCGGAGAAGCCGGCCGGGATCACGAAGCGGTCGCCGGCGCGCAGGGTCTTGGCGTTGCCATCCTTGTCGCGCAGCACCGAGACGCCTTGCAGAATTTCGCAGTACTCGTGTTCGGTGTAATTGATGGTCCAGTGGCCGATGTCGCCTTCCCAGATCCCTGCATTGAACTGCCCGCATGGGCTGCCGTAGTGGTTGCGCACACTTTGCTCGGGGTCACCCTTGAGGACTTTTTCCGCCGCTGGGCGATAGTGCTCCGGGGCGGTGGTGGCGGTGGCGAAGTCGACGATCTTTTCGATGTTCATAAGCATGTCCGGTAGGGATTGAGTGCCTGTTAAGGCCAGGCTTGTTGTCGGTTTGGGATGACGATTTCGGCAGTCTATGTTTAATAAAGCACACATAACAAGGCGGCTTTGCCAGTTTTTGTAAAAAATATTGGAAGTGTGCAGGCCTCTGGTTTAGTGTTGCCGGCAGGATTGGGTTCTGAGACCCATGCAGAATAATTGACAGCGCGTGCGGCCGACCTGCGGCGCTTTACTAGCGATAGAGGATGTAGCAATGACTAGCCTGACTCGTGCCGACTGGGAGCAGCGCGCCAAGAATCTGAAGATCGAAGGCCGTGCCTTCGTGCATGGCGAGTACCGCGCCGCTGTCTCCGGGGCCACCTTCGAGTGCATCAGCCCGGTCGATGGGCGTCTGCTCGGTCTGGTGGCCAGCTGTGACCTGGCCGATGCCGAGTTGGCCGTTGCAGATGCCCGCGCCACGTTCGAATCCGGCGTCTGGTCGCGCATGGCACCGGCGCAGCGCAAGCGCATCATGATCCGTTTTGCCGACCTGATGGATCAGCACGCTGAAGAGCTGGCCCTGCTGGAAACCCTCGACATGGGCAAGCCGATCAGCGACGCCCTGGGTGTCGACGTACCGGGGGCCTCCCGCGCCATTCGCTGGAGTGGTGAAGCGGTCGACAAGATCTATGACGAAGTGGCGGCTACCCCGCATGACGAGCTGGGCCTGGTGACCCGCGAACCGGTGGGCGTGGTGGCGGCCATCGTGCCGTGGAACTTCCCGATGATCATGACTGCCTGGAAGCTTGGCCCAGCACTGGCCACCGGCAATTCGGTGATCGTCAAGCCATCCGAGAAATCCCCGCTGACCGCCCTGCGCATGGCCCAGCTGGCGCTGGATGCCGGCATTCCGGCCGGTGTACTCAACGTGCTGCCAGGTTACGGCCACACCGTCGGCAAGGCCCTGGCCCTGCATATGGATGTCGACACCCTGGTGTTCACCGGTTCGACCAAGATCGCCAAGCAGCTGATGATCTACGCTGGCGAATCGAACATGAAGCGCGTCTGGCTGGAGGCCGGCGGCAAGAGCGCCAACATCGTCTTCGCCGATGCGCCGGACCTCAAGGCCGCGGCCGAAGCCGCTGCTGCGGCGATCTGCTTCAACCAGGGCGAGATGTGCACCGCTGGCTCGCGCTTGCTGGTGGAGCGCTCGATCAAGGACGCCTTCATGCCCATGGTCCTGGAAGCCATGCAGGACTGGAAGGCTGGCCATGCCCTGGACCCGGACACCAAGGTCGGCGCGCTGGTCGATGCGGGTCACCTGAATGCCGTACTCGGCTACATCGACGCCGGCCACAAGGATCAGGCCAAGCTGCTCTGCGGCGGCAAGCGCACTCTGGAAGAGACTGGCGGCCAGTATGTTGAGCCGACCATCTTCGATGACGCACACAACGCCATGCGTATCGCCCAGGAAGAGATCTTCGGCCCGGTGCTGACGGTGATTCCGTTCGACAGTACCGAAGAGGCGATCCAGATCGCCAACGACAGCATCTATGGCCTGGCGGCCGCCATCTGGACCAGTAATCTGTCCAAGGCGCACCTGGCCGCCAAGGCGCTGCGCGTCGGCAGCATGTGGGTCAACCAGTACGACGGTGGTGATATGACCGCACCGTTCGGTGGCTTCAAGCAATCGGGCAACGGCCGCGACAAGTCGCTGCATGCCTTCGACAAGTACACTGAAATCAAGGCGACCTGGATCAAACTGTAACGCTACCGGGACGACCTCCGGGCCGTCGGCCATGCTGCGTGCGTCCTCGCTTTTAATGCTCACGTACTGCAGTACGTGAGCATTAAAAGCTCCGGGGCGCCTTATCTGGCCTTAGACCAGAAGATCTTTTCCGGGGATGCAATTCGGTCGAGGCAGGCTGGGTAGTATTGCGATAAAGGTCCGCCCTCTGGGGCCGGCTCGAAAAGGGCCACACCTGCGGCCGGGTTCCTATGGAGCCCGGCCGTTTTGCATCTGTGCTACGGGTGTCGAGCGAGCCAGGGAATGGAGTGAAAAAATGAATTGGATGACCTATTTCGCCGTCAGTGCGGCGGTGGTGATCGTCGGGTTGGCGCTGGGCGTGACGCTGCCGCTGGTGTCGTTTCGCCTTGAGTCCTGGGGTTATGGCCCCTTTGCCATTGGCGTGATGGCCGGCATGCCGGCGATTGGCGTGCTGGTCGGAGCGCGTCTCACTGGGCACCTGGCTGGCTGGTTCGGTACGCCGCAGACCCTGCGCCTGTGCCTGCTGGCCAGTGCGGCGTCGGTTGCGCTGCTGAGCGTGATGCCGAGCTATCCGCTGTGGCTGCTGCTGCGTCTGCTGATTGGCATCTCCTTGACCGTGGTGTTTGTGCTCGGCGAAAGCTGGATCAATCAGCTGGTCGAGGACCGGCTGCGCGGCCGTCTGGTGGCGCTGTATGGCACCGGCTTTGCGCTCAGCCAGCTGTGCGGGCCGCTGCTGCTCACCCTGCTAGGCACGGAAAGTGATCGCGGCTTCTGGTGTTCCGCCGCGCTGCTGGTGGGTGGCAGCTTGCTGCTATTGGGTCGCGATGGCGCGCCCAAGGTCGATGCGCAAAGTGCTTCCGGGCGCGGCATCCTGGCGTTCTGCCGCACTTCGCCGGCAATTGCCTGGGCTGTGGTGCTGTTTGCCGGATTCGAAGCCATGGTGCTGACGTTGCTGCCGGTGTATCTGGTGCGCGAAGGCTTTGCCCAGCAAATGGCGTTGATCATGGTCAGTGCGGTGGTGGTCGGCGATGCGGCGCTGCAGTTGCCGATTGGCTGGATGGCCGACCGGGTGCCACGGCAGACGCTGTTCCGTTGCTGTGGAGTGGTGTTGTTGCTGTCGAGTCTGAGCATTCCTGCATTGCTGCACACGCCGCTGATCTGGGGAGTGCTGGTGCTGTTCGGTGCCAGCGCGGGCGGCCTGTACACCCTGTCGCTGATTCTGGTCGGCCAGCGCTACCGCGACGACGCGTTGGTGCGCGCCAACTCGCATATCGCCCTGCTCTGGGGCGCGGGCTGTCTGCTTGGGCCGCTGTCGACCGGTGCCGCCAGTCAGTGGGTCAGTGGCCATGCGCTGCCGATCCTGATGGCGATTGGCGCGGCGCTGTTTGTCTGGCTGGCGTTTCAGCGTGGGGCCTTTGCCAGCCCGCTGGCGAGCACGGAGGGCAGCAGCTAGGGTTTCCTCCACGATACATTCGCCGGGAAGCCGATCATGTTCAGCAGAATCCTTGCACTATTTCTGAGCCTGGCAGCGGGGGTGGCTGCTGCCGACGACCTGCAAGGTAGTGCCGATCACCCGGCCATTGCCCGCTACGCAGGGGCGGAAATCTATGCCTATGAAGTGCAGGCCTTTACTGACTGGCGCTTTATCAAGGGCGCTGCCACGGTCTATGGCGGCCTGCAGAAAAACCTTGATGCCAGCGAGGTGCTGGAGGGCAAGCTGACCCGGCTCGGCTACCGTGCGCCCCCCGAGCGCACGCCGTTGGAGATCTTTCGCAACTATCAGCAGGCCCTGGCCGACGCGGGCTTCGAGACGTTGTTCGCCTGTGCGCGCGAGGAGTGCGGTGGGCGCAACTTCAACCATGCGATCACCCTGGACATGCACTTGCGTGAGTACCACCAGGACCAGCGTTACCTGTATGCCCGGCTCAAACGGCCCGAGGGCGATCTGTATGTTGCGCTGTATGTCATCCTCAATCAGGCCGGCGGTGGGCCGAACAAGGGCCGCAGTCTGATCCGGCTGGATGTGCTGGAGCGCAAGGCCATGGAGCAGCGCATGGTGGTGGTCGAGGCGCCGGCCATGCAGGCGGATATCCACGCCAAGGGCAAGGTGGCGTTGTACGGCATCTTCTTCGACTTCGATCAGGCCAGCATGCGTGCCGACTCCGCCGCGCAGCTGGAGGAAATCGCCAAACTGCTCAAGGCCAGCCCGGCGCTCAAGGTGCTGGTGGTCGGTCACAGCGACGGCAAAGGTGCGCTGGACTACAACCGTGAGCTTTCCCAGCGGCGTGCGCAGTCGATCGTCAAGGCGCTGGCCGAGCAGTACGGTATTGCCAGTGAGCGCCTGACGGCCGTGGGCGTGGGCATGGCGGCGCCGTTGGCGAGCAATCGCAGCGAGGAGGGGCGCGCGCTTAACCGCCGCGTCGAACTGGTCGAGCGCTCCGAGTAGCGGCTCAGTCTGCTTCAGGCGCCAACTGTTGCTCGGCGAGCAGCGCGGCCACGCATTCGCCGACCTGGCGAATCGCCTGTTCAAGCGCTGAGCTGGGTTGCCCAGCGTAGTTGATGCGCAGGCAATTGCGGTATTTCCCGGCGGCGGAAAAGATGCTGCCGGGGGCGATCTGGATGTTGTGTGGCAGCAGTGCGCGGTTCAGGCGCTGGCTGTCAAAACCCTGCGGCAGCTCCAGCCACAGCATAAAGCCACCCTGGGGCCGGCTGACCCGCGTGCCAGCGGGGAAGTAGCGGCTGACCCAGTCGATCATGCAGTCGCGGTTGCGCGCGTACTGGCTGCGCATGCGACGTAGATGTGGTTCGTAATGCCCGCTGGCGATGTACTCGGCCAGGGCCAGCTGGGGCAGTTGCGCGGCCATCCCGGTGCTCATGTATTTGAGGTGCAGCACCTGTTGTAGGTAGCGGCCCGGGGCAATCCAGCCGGCCCGCAGGCCGGGCGCCAGGGTCTTGGAAAACGAGCTGCAGAACAGCACGCGACCGTCCTCGTCGAATGATTTGATGCTGCGCGGGCGTGGGTAGCTGTAGGCCAGCTCGCCGTAGACATCATCCTCGATAATCGCCACGTCATAGCGCTGCGCCAGGGCCAGCAGGGCGCGCTTGTTGGCCTCCGGCATGATGTAGCCGAGCGGGTTGTTGCAGTTGGGGGTGAGCTGGATGGCCTTGATCGGCCACTGTTCTAGCGCGAGCTCCAGCGCCTCCAGGCTGATGCCGGTGAGCGGGTCGGTGGGCAGTTCCAGGGCCTTCATGCCGTAGCCCTTGAGTGCCTGCATCACGCCATGAAAGCTCGGTGAATCCACAGCTACGATGTCGCCCGGCGCGCACACCGCGCGAATGGCCACGGACAGGGCTTCGTGGCAACCGGTGGTGGTAACGATCTCTTCAATGGCGATCTGGCAGCCGGAGTCGAGCATCAGCCGCGACAGTTGTGCGCGCAGGCCGGGGTCACCATACAGGCTGCCATAGCTCAGCTCCTTGACCTCCTGGCGGCGGCTCATGCGCGACAGGGTGCGCAGCAGCGGTTTCAGGGTTGGGCTGCTGATATCCGGCATGCCGCGCCCCAGTTGCAGCACATCACCGCCAGGCGGTCGGCTGATCAGTTCCAGTACCTGGTCCCACTGAGAAATATCCACCGGCCGCTGGGCGGCGCGGCTGACCATCGGCAGCGCCGGCTGCTGACGCGCTTGGGGCACAAAGTAGCCGGACTTGGGCTTTGGCGTGGCCAGGCCCTGATCCTCCAGGTGGCGGTAGGCCTGCTGCACCGTGCTCAGACTGACGCCATGTTCCAGGCTGAGGGCGCGCACGGAGGGCAGGCGATCACCGGGGCGATACAGGCCCTGCTCGATACGCGCGCCGAGCAACTCGGCCAGGTTGACGTAAAGCGTCATAACAGTTGCCTCGCAATTTCTCGGTGTGCCGCGCCAAGCCAGTACAGATAGGTGATAAATCCACCATTCAGAGTCTGGTTTCGAAAATCTGTATGGATTTAAAAGTGTATTTTTGAATCTGTCATGCTTTTTCCGTGTCACTCATCATGATCTCCCATCAGGCTTACGAGCAGGAGAGCAGGCAATGAACGGGTTGAGTGATGCCAGGCTGACAATGAAATCAGGCGAACTGCAGCAGGAGACCGCGAGCGGGCATCTGTATGCTCAAGCGGGTGCAGCGAAGCCAGCTGTACGCCGCTGGAACGCATTCTGGCTGCGCCTGACCACTCGCCGGGCGCTGCTGACGCTGACTGACGAGCAGCTCAAGGATATTGGCCTGAGCCGCGAGCAGGCCCTGCGCGAGGCGCAACTGCCGTTCTGGAAGTTGTAGGGGGAAGCACCGCAGGCCATTGCGGCCTGCGGCGTAGAGCATCAGACCAGCTCTTTCATCCGGTGCCAGAGCATGCCCAAGGCGAGCAGCGGCGAGCGCAGGTGTTTGCCGCCGGGGAAGGTCATGTGCGGCACCTTGGCGAACAGGTCGAAGCCGTTGCTGGCCTGGCCGGCGATGGCCTCGCCGAGCAGCTTGCCGGCCAGGTGCGTGGCGTTGACGCCGTGGCCCGAGTAGGCCTGGGCGTAATACACGTTGGGCTGTTCCTTGAGACGACCGATCTGCGGCAGGCGGTTGGCACCGATGCCGATCATGCCGCCCCACTGGTAGTCGATCTTCACATCTTTCAGGTGCGGGAAGACTTCCAGCATTTTTGGTCGCATATAGCCGGCGATGTCTGCCGGATCGCGACCGGAATAGTGGCAGGCGCCGCCGAACAGCAGGCGACGGTCGGCGGACAGGCGGTAGTAATCCAGGGCCACGCGCTGGTCACACAGCGCCATGTTTTGCGGAATGATCGCCCGCGCTTCGGCTTCGGACAGCGGCTCGGTGGCAATCACGTAGCTGCCGGCGGGCAGCACCTTGCCGCCCAGGTTGCTGTTCAGGCCATTCAGGTACGCGTTGCAGCCGAGCACCAGGGTGGTGGCGCGCACCACGCCCTGAGCGGTGTGTACCTTGACCTCACTGCCATAGTCGATGCGTGTCACTGCCGAGTTCTCGAACAGCTGCACGCCCAGGCTCTGCGCCGCTGCTGCTTCGCCGAGTGCCAGGTTGAGTGGGTGCAGGTGGCCGGAGCCCATGTCGATCATGCCGCCGACATAGCGGTTGGAGCCGACCACTTCGTGCATTTGCTCCGGTTGCAGCAGGCGCATTTCGTGGCGATAGCCCAACTGCTTGAGTTCGGCCATGTCTTCGGCGAAGTCGGCGAGGTGGCTGGGTTTGTTGGCCAGGTCGCAGTAGCCCCAGGTCAGGTCGCAGTCGATGTTGAACTGCTCGATACGCTGGCGGACGATTTCCACCGCTTCCAGGCCCATCAGTTTCAGTTCGCGCACGCCCTGCGCGCCAATCACCGATTCGAACTGCTCCACGCCATGGCCGACGCCGCGAATCAGCTGGCCGCCGTTGCGCCCGCTGGCGCCCCAGCCAATCTTGTGCGCTTCCAGCAGCACCACCGAGAGGCCTTTCTGCGCCAGCTCAATGGCCGTGTTAAGGCCGGAAAAACCACCACCGACAATGCACACATCGGCGCGCAACTCACCGCCCAATGCGGGGTAGTCGAGTTGGCGATTGGCACTGGCGGCGTAATAGGAGTTGGCGTGCTGGCTGCTGTGAACCGGCTGGTGAACGCGGGCGTTCATGTGTGGAATCCTGATTATTGTGTTTGGAAAATTTTACGAAGCATAAGCGTGGGCTTTGCCAAACGCCAAGAGGCAATCGCGAAATAAGCGGATTTTCGTCGGTTAGACTCGGCCCTTGCCGCGATTCAGCCCCGGGCGCGGTTACTATGCAGGCCTGTGTTTCAGGATCACGTCCATGAGTTGCACCAGTCGCAAGATCGATCAGCTGCGTTTGCAGATTCCCAGTTTTGCCTGCGTGCCGGGCTGCCACGATTGCTGCGGCCCGGTCACAGCTTCATCCGAAGAGATGTCGCGGCTGCCGGTAAAGAGTGATGCCGAGCATGATGCCGCGCTGGCTGAGTACAACTGCGTACACCTCGGCCCGCAAGGGTGCACGGTGTATGACCAACGGCCGCTGATCTGTCGCCTGTTCGGCACCACGCCGAGCCTGCCGTGCCCGCGCGGCCAGGGGCCGGAGCAACTGACCGAGCCGGCAGTGGAGCAGCGGGTACACCAGCTGATTGCGACTACCCGCCAGGTGCTGGTGTAGGGTGGGTTGAGCGTAGCGAAGCCCAACAGGGCGTGCGCAGCGCGCCGCCCGACTGTCTTGTTTATACCTCGTCGGGCTTCGTCGCAGGCTCCTCAACCCAACCTACCTGAAGCTTTACCGTTAGTCGGCAATCGGCAGGCTCAGGCTCTCTTTCACTTCCTCCATGACGATGTAGCTCTTCGACTCGCGCACGTGCGGCAGCTTGAGCAGGATGTCGCCGAGCAGCTTGCGGTAGCTGGCCATCTCGTTGATCCGCGCCTTCACCAGGTAGTCGAAGTCGCCGGACACCAGGTGGCATTCGAGTACGTGCGGCAGCTTGAGTACCGCGCGGCGGAATTCCTCGAAGGTGTCGCCGGACTTGTAGTCCAGGCTGATCTCGACAAACACCAACAGGCTGGCTTTTAGCTGCTGCGGGTTGAGCCGGGCGTGGTAGCCCATGATGATCCCCTCGCGCTCCAGGCGACGCACGCGCTCGGTACAAGGCGTGGTCGACAGGCCGACTCGTTCGCCCAGCTCGGTAAAGCTGATGCGACCATCTTCCTGCAGGATGCGCAGGATATTGCGGTCGATCTTGTCCAGTTCGCGACGGCTCTGATGCTGGGTGCGCACGGTGGATACCCCTCTAGATAAGGCGATATTGCCAAGAATTGTCGCCAAATATAGCTATTTATATAGTGAAAAGCACTGGTGATCTCTTCCTATACTGCGCTCAATTGTGATCTCTGGAATTATCCGCCGCGCATTGTCGCGGCGAGGAGCGTGTCATGCGGGTTCTGGTTCTCGGCAGCGGTGTAATTGGTACAGCCAGTGCGTATTACCTGGCGCGTCAGGGCTTTGAAGTGGTGGTGGTCGACCGGCAGAACGCCCCGGCCATGGAAACCAGCTTCGCCAATGCCGGCCAGGTGTCGCCGGGCTACGCCTCGCCGTGGGCGGCGCCGGGCGTGCCGCTGAAAGCCATCAAGTGGCTGCTGCAAAAGCACGCGCCGCTGGCGATCAAGGCCACCGCTGATATCGACCAGTACCTGTGGATGGCGCAGATGCTGCGCAACTGCACCGCCAGCCGTTACGCGGTGAACAAGGAGCGCATGGTGCGTCTGTCCGAGTACAGCCGCGACTGCCTCGACGAGCTGCGTGCGGAAACCGGCATCGCCTATGAAGGCCGCAGCCTGGGCACCACCCAGCTGTTCCGCACCCAGGCGCAATTGGATAACGCGGCGAAAGACATTGCCGTACTCAAGCAGTCCGGCGTGCCCTATGAGCTGCTCGACCGCGCCGGCATCGCCCGCGTTGAGCCGGCCCTGGCTGCAGTCACCGACAAACTGGCCGGCGCACTGCGTCTGCCGAATGACCAGACCGGCGATTGCCAGCTGTTCACCAGCAAGCTGGCCGAGATGGCCAAGGCGTTGGGTGTGGAATTCCGCTTCGGCCAGAACATCCAGCGTATCGACGCCGTGGGTGATCGGGTCAATGGCGTGTGGATCGACGGCAAGCTGGAAACCGCTGATCGCTACGTGCTGGCCCTCGGCAGCTTTAGCCCGCAACTGCTCAAGCCGCTGGGCATCAAGGCGCCGGTGTACCCGCTCAAGGGCTATTCGCTGACTGTACCGATCACCAATGCGGCGATGGCGCCGACCTCGACCATCCTCGATGAAACCTACAAGGTGGCGATCACCCGTTTCGACAACCGCATCCGCGTGGGTGGCATGGCCGAGATCGCCGGTTTCGACCTGAGCCTCAACCCGCGTCGCCGCGAAACCCTGGAAATGATTACTGCTGACCTCTACCCGCAGGGCGGCGACCTGCGCCAGGCCGAATTCTGGACCGGCCTGCGTCCGGCCACCCCGGACGGCACGCCGATTGTTGGCGCCACCGGCTTGCGCAATTTGTTCCTCAACACCGGTCACGGCACACTGGGCTGGACCATGGCCTGCGGCTCCGGTCGCCTGCTTGCCGATCTGATGGCGAAAAAGCGTCCGCAGATCAGCGCCGAAGGCCTGGATATTTCCCGTTACAGCCGTTCCCAGGAGAGTCACAAGCATGTCAGTACAGCGCCTGCACACTGAAAGCCGTTACAGCGAAATCGTCATCCATAACGGCACGGTCTACCTGGCCGGCCAGCTGGCGGACGACTACAGCGGCGATATCGTGCAGCAAACCCGCGAAACCCTGGCCAACACCGACCGCATGCTGGCCGAGGCCGGCAGCGACAAGTCGAAGATCCTCTCCGTGACCATTTACCTGAAGGACATGGACCGCGACTACGCCGGCCTCAATCAGGTTTGGGATGCCTGGGTTGCGCCAGGCGCGGCGCCTGCACGGGCCTGTGTCGAGGCGAAGATGTACAAGCCTGAGGTGCTGGTGGAAATGATGATCGTGGCCGCCCTGTAAATCGGCCCGTCCCGTTTGCGATAAGTGTTTGCCCGGCCATCACCCCGGGCTTTTTTACTTCTGAAAACTGCTGATAGCCGAGAACGTCATGCGTCCTGCCCGCGCCCTGATTGACCTGCAAGCCCTGCGTCACAACTACCAACTGGCCCGTGAGGTCAGCGGCGCCCGCGCCCTGGCGGTGATCAAGGCGGATGCCTATGGCCATGGCGCGGTGCGTTGTGCTCAGGCGTTGCAGGAGCAGGCCGATGGTTTTGCCGTGGCCTGTATCGAGGAAGCGCTGCAGCTGCGCGAGGCCGGTATTCGCGGGCCAATTCTGTTGCTGGAGGGCTTTTTCGAGGCCGACGAATTACCGCTGATCGAGCAGCACGAACTGTGGTGCGTGGTGCATTCGCTGTGGCAGCTGGAGGCGATTGAGCGCAGCGCTGTGCGCGGCCCGCTGACGGTGTGGTTGAAGATGGACAGCGGCATGCACCGCGTCGGCCTGCACCCGGCCGATTACCAGGCGGCCTACCAGCGCCTGCTGGCCAGCGGCAAGGTGGCGAAGATTGTGCTGATGAGCCACTTCGCCCGGGCCGACGAGCTGGATTGCCCGCGCAGTGCTGAGCAGTTGGCAGTTTTCCAGCAGGCGCGCCAGGGTATTGTTGCCGAGGTCAGCCTGCGCAATTCGCCTGCCGTATTGGGCTGGCCGAGCGTGCCGAGTGACTGGGTGCGCCCTGGCATCATGCTTTACGGCGCCACTCCGTTCGAACAGGCGCAGGCCGTGGCTGCGCGGCTGCAGCCGGTGATGACCCTGGAATCGAAGATCATCAGCGTGCGCGAACTGCCGGCCGGCGAGCCGGTGGGCTATGGCGCGCGCTTTGTTAGCGAGCGGCCAACCCGCGTCGGTGTGGTCGCCATGGGTTATGCCGATGGTTATCCGCGTCACGCGCCGACCGGTACGCCGGTGGCGGTGGACGGCCAACTGACTCGCCTGATCGGCCGCGTGTCGATGGACATGCTTACCGTTGATCTCACCGATCTGCCGCAAACCGGGCTTGGCAGTCGGGTCGAACTCTGGGGCAAACAGGTGCTGGCCAGCGACGTCGCCACCCAGGCGGGCAGCATTCCCTATCAGCTTTTCTGTAACTTGCGCAGGGCGCCGCTGCTCTACCTCGGGAGCTAGCGGCCCAGCTGTAGACGAGTTTGAACGCGAGTGTTGTAAATTCCGAACGCTATGCCATGATACGGCGACTTTTCCGTATCTATCCCAAGGGGGACTCCAGCATTGGACGTCGGTGTTCGACTGCAATCCATTCGCAAACTCAAAGGCCTTTCCCAGCGTGAACTCGCCAAAAGGGCGGGCGTCACCAACAGCACCATTTCGATGATCGAGAAGAACAGCGTAAGCCCTTCGATCAGTTCGTTGAAAAAGGTGTTGGCGGGTATCCCCATGTCGCTGGTGGAGTTTTTCTCCCTGGACGTGGAGCAGGATAGCCAGGCCCAGGTGGTCTATCGCGCCGCCGAACTCACCGATATCTGCAGCGGCGCCATCACCATGAAACTGGTGGGCAAGGCGCATCCGAGCCGGGCTATTTCCTTCCTTGATGAAACCTATCCGGCTGGCACCGACACCGGTGACGAAATGTACGCCCACGAAGGCGAAGAGGCCGGCATGCTGGTCGAAGGCAAGCTGGAGCTGACCGTTGGCGACGAGGTGTTTATCCTCGAACCGGGCGACAGCTACTACTTTGAGAGCAGCAAGCCGCATCGTTTCCGTAATCCGTTCGAGCAGCCGGCCCGCTTGATCAGTGCCACCACACCGGCCAACTTCTAAGCGGTACTGCTTAGCTTGCTGCGTTTCAGGAAAACACAGCAGGCTACAGCGGCTTGGAAATAACCCTGCGACAATCTGGGTTGTTTCGGCCGGCACGGCTTGCCGTTATACTGTCGCCCGCTCGCGAAACCGTGGCCGCGAGCGTGACTAGCCACGAAGAGGGTGTACCGTGAACCTGATTAAAAAGATCCTGGTAGCACCGGCTACCGTATTGGCCCTGTGGGCAGTGACTGCTCAGGCCACGACCGACGAAGCCATTGCCGAGCGCCTCAAGCCGGTCGGCCAAGTCTGTGTAATGGGCGAGGAATGCAAAGGCGTGGGTGCTGTAGCAGCCACTGCCGGCGGCGCGGCGCGTACTGCCGATGACATCATCACCAAGCACTGCAGTGCCTGCCACACCCCGGGTATCCTGGGCGCGCCGAAAATTGGCGACACTGCCGCCTGGAAAGAGCGCGCAGACCACCAGGGCGGCCTCGACGGCATCCTGGCCAAGGCGATTTCCGGTATCAACGCCATGCCGCCGAAAGGCACCTGCGCCGACTGCTCGGATGACGAGCTGCGTGCCGCAATTCAGAAGATGTCCGGTCTGTAATACGCCTGACGCTGCTGTAAAAAAGCCGCCTATTCAGGCGGCTTTTTTGTGCACATGAGAAATTGCGGTGGGAAATTTCTGGTGGTCAGTAGGGCTTAATCAATAAAACTGACCTGGCCATCCTTGAGTGAGTCGATGCGTGCCAGCGACTCGACCCGATAGCCCTGCGCATCCAGTTCGGCGCGGCCGCGCTGGAAGGACTTCTCGATGACCACGCCAATGCCCGCGATGCTGGCGCCGGCCTGGCCGATCAGGTCGATCAGGGCGCGGGCAGCATGGCCGTTGGCGAGGAAGTCGTCGACCAGCAGCACATGGTCGTGGGCGCCCAGGTGCTTGGCCGAAATGGCCAGAGTGCTTTCGGTCTGCTTGGTGAAGGAAAAAACCTTGGAGATGTACAGGTCGTCCTTGAGTGTCAGCGACTGGTACTTGCGCGCGAAGATCACCGGTACGCCTAATTCAAGGCCGGCCATCACCGCCGGGGCGATGCCCGAGGCTTCGATGGTGACGATCTTGGTGATGCCTTGGCCGGCAAAGCGCTGGGCGAATTCGTGGCCGATTTGCTGCATCAGTGCCGGGTCGATCTGGTGATTGAGAAAGGCATCGACCTTGAGCACCTGCTCCGAGAGCACGGTGCCTTCCTCGCGAATCTTCTGTTTCAGCGCTTCCACGCGGTTACCCTCGTCGTTCTTTCTGATCCCCGGTCTGTGCCGGGATGTGATGGTGCAGCGTAGCGCGGATGCAGGAGCTGACGAAATACGTCTGTCTGCACCCGCGCGCCGTTGCCGGTTATTTTTTTAACATGGCGCGCATATTGGCCAGCGCCGAGTTGCCGGTGGCGGCTTTGACCTCGGGCGGTGCATCTTCCAGGCCTTCCCAGACTAGATCCTCGGGCGGCAGTTCATCGAGAAAACGGCTCGGTGAGCAGTCGATAATTTCGCCGTACTGTTTGCGCTTGGCGGCGAAGGTCATGGTCAGGTTGCGTTTGGCGCGGGTGATGCCGACGTAAGCCAGGCGTCGTTCTTCCTCGACCGTATCGGCCTCGATGCTGGAGCGGTGCGGGAGGATTTCCTCCTCCACGCCAAGGATGTACACCGACGGGTACTCCAGACCTTTGGACGCGTGCAGGGTCATCATCTGCACGCCTTCGGCGCCTTCTTCCTCTTCCTGCTGACGTTCGAGCATGTCACGCAACACCAGTTTGCCGATGGCGTCCTCGATGGTCATTTCGCCGTCTTCGTCGCGTTCCAGGGTGTTCTTCAGCGCCTCGACGAGAAACCAGACGTTGCCCATGCGCGCCTCGGCGACCTTGTCGCTGGAAGCGTTCTGCCGCAGCCAGTTCTCGTAGTCGATGTCCATCACCATGCTGCGGATCGCCGCAATCGGGTCGTTTTGCGCGCACTCCTGGCGCACCCGGTCCATCCATTGGGTGAAGCGTGCCAGGCGCTCGGTGTAGCGCGCATCCAACTGCTCACCAAGGCCGATTTCGCCGGCGGCGGCGTACATGCTGATCTTGCGGCTGGTGGCGTAGTTGCCGAGCTTTTCCAGGGTGGTCGAGCCTATCTCGCGACGCGGCACGTTGATCACCCGCAGAAAGGCGTTGTCGTCGTCCGGGTTGACCAGCAGGCGGAAGTAGCTCATCAGATCCTTCACCTCCTGGCGGGCGAAGAAGCTGGTGCCGCCTGACAGGCGATAGGGAATCTGATGGTGCTGCAGTTTCAGCTCCATCAGCTTGGCCTGGTAGTTGCCGCGGTAGAGGATGGCGTAATCGCTGTAGGGGCGCTGGGTGCGCAGGTGCTCGGTGAGGATTTCCAGGGCCACCCGTTCGCACTCGGCGTCTTCGTTGCGGCAACGGATCACGCGGATCTCGTCGCCCATGCCCATTTCGCTCCACAGCTGTTTCTCGAACGCATGCGGGTTGTTGGCAATGAGGATGTTGGCGCATTTCAAGATGCGGCTGGTGGAGCGGTAGTTCTGCTCCAGCATCACCACCTTCAGCGAGGGGTAATCCTCTTTCAGCAGCATCAGGTTTTCCGGGCGCGCGCCACGCCAGGCGTAGATCGACTGGTCGTCGTCGCCGACCACGGTGAACTGGTTGCGCATGCCCACCAGCATCTTCACCAGCAGGTATTGGCTGGCGTTGGTGTCCTGATATTCGTCGACCAGCAGATAGCGGATGCGGTTCTGCCATTTTTCCAGGATGTCGGCGTGCTCCTGAAACAGCATCACCGGCAGCAGGATCAGGTCGTTGAAGTCCACCGCGTTGTAGGCCTTGAGCGTGCGCTGGTAGTGCAGGTAGACGATGGCGGCGGTCTGCTCCTTGGGGTTGCGCGCGTTAGCCAGCGCCTGTTCAGGCAGGATCAGGTCGTTCTTCCAGCTGTCGATGTAGTTCTTGATCTCGTCCGCACCGTCATCACCGGCATATTCCTTCTGCATGATGTCGGTGAGCAGCGCCTTGATATCGCCATCATCGAAGATCGAGAACCCCGGCTTGTAGCCCAGGCGTGCGTACTCCTTGCGGATGATGTTCATGCCCAGGTTGTGGAAGGTCGACACCGTCAGGCCGCGCGCCTCGGGGCCTTTGAGCAGACTGCCGACGCGCTCTTTCATCTCGCGCGCGGCCTTGTTGGTAAAGGTCATGGCGACAATGTGGCGGGCCTGGATGCCACAGTTCTGCACCAGGTGGGCGATCTTGCGGGTAATCACGCTGGTCTTGCCGGAGCCTGCGCCGGCGAGCACCAAAAGTGGGCCGCCGACATAGTTCACGGCTTCCTGTTGCCGGGGGTTCAGTCGGGACATTCGATCAATCGTCAGGGGGAATGGGCGCGCATTTTAACAGGCCTGAGGCTTTCTGCCGTGACCATCTGGAAGTGTGTCGCAGCGCACATAATGGCGCGGTGCCAGGCTTGGCTAATTTGTGTATTCCAGTACTCTGGTGCCACTTTCGGGGCCTTGCCATGCCGCAGGGCGCGCGCCACTGACACAAGGATGTGCGTGATTAGACGTCGATTACGACGCATCCGAGCGGGTTCAAAGCTCTTTATTTGTGCAGTGGGGGAAGTTGTTTGTCCGCGTTCGTCGAACCATTACGGTTGCTTTTGCTGGCGGAAACGCCGGGTTGGGCGCAGTTGCTGCGCGAGCGCCTGAGTGTGCTTGGCAGTGGCTATGCACTGATCACTGCACCGTCCTGGGAGGCGGCCAGCGCGCTGTTCGACAAGCCCAGCAACGCCCTGCTGCTGACTACACCGCGTCATCTGCCCGCTTCCGGGCGCTGTTCCCTACCCATTGTCCTGCTGCTGGATGCCGAGCCTGAAACCGAGCCTGAGGGCGTGTGCGACTGGCTGGTACGCGACCAGCTCAGCGCCGAGGTGTTGCGCCGCTGCCTGCGCTATGCGCGCGAACGCGGCAACCTCAACGACACCCTGCATCGCCTGGCCGAACAGGATGCGCTGACTGGCATCGCCAACCGCCAGGGCTTTCAGACTCTGCTGGCCGCACGCCTGGCTGAATACGAAGGCCGCGGCCTGACCCTGGGCCACCTCGACCTGGACAACTTCCGGCATGCCAACGATGCCCTGGGCTATCAGGGTGGCGACAGCCTGATTCTGCAGGTGGTGGCGCGGATCAAGGCACAGTTGCAGGCCGGCGATCAGGTGGCGCGCCTGGGCAGCGATGAATTTGCCCTGTTGCTCGACAGCCGCCGCGACCCGCAGCGCGCCGAGCGCTTGGCCGCACAGATTACCGAAGCCCTCGGCGAGCCCTACTGGATTGAGGGTGAAAGCCTGCTGATCGGTTGCAGCCTGGGTCTTGCGCATTCGCGCGCCGAGAGCAGCGCCGACCCGCTGATGTGGCATGCGCATATCGCCATGCAACAGGCCAAGAGCCAGCAGGGCTGCACCTTTCATATCTACGACGAGCGGATCAACCGCAGTGCGCGCAACCAGGCGGATCTGGAAAGCGAGTTGCGCCGCGCCCTGCGTCGCGACGAGCTGGAACTGCACTACCAGCCGCGTCTGTGCCTGCAGTCCGGACGCATTGTCGGCCTGGAGGCGCTGGTGCGCTGGCGTCACAGTGAGCATGGCCTGCTGTCGCCCAACGAGTTCGTACCGCTGGCCGAAGAGAGCGGGCTGATTGTGCCGCTCGGCTACTGGGTGATCAGCCGCGCGCTGCGCGATATGCAGTGGTTGCGCGGGCGAGGCCTGCCGGCGCTGCATATGGCGGTCAATCTGTCGTTCCGCCAGTTCCAGGACAGCCAGTTGCTGCCGACCCTCAGCCGCCTGATCGAAGAGCGCGGTGTCGATGCGCAGTGGCTGGAGTTCGAGCTGACCGAAACCGCGGTGATGCGCCGCAGCGATCAGGTGCAGCAGACCATGCTGGCCCTCGGTCGCCTTGGTGTGCGCTTCTCGCTGGACGATTTCGGTACCGGCTTCTCCTCTTTCGTGCACTTGAACAACCTGCCGATCACCCTGCTGAAGATCGACAAGAGCTTTGTCGGTGGTATGTGTGAGCGTGCGGAGAATCGGCAACTGGTGCGGGCGATGATCAACCTGGCGCACAACCTCAACCTGCAGGTGGTGGGCGAGGGCGTGGAGAATGCCGAGCAACTGGCGCTGCTGCGCCAGTACGGCTGTGACCAGGTGCAGGGGTATCTGATCAGCAAGGCTTTGCCGCTCAACGAACTGGCGCGCTTTCTGGTGTTTGGCATGCGCCAGCCGTTGTTTGGCTTGCATAACGGCTGAACTGCTTGCTCCCCTCTCCCCGGAGGGGCGAGGGGACTGGTCGCGTCTGACTCAATCTAACTGAACCGTGTTCTGAGCCGTAGGATGGGTGCTAACCCATCAATTGGCTGATGGGTTAGCACCCATCCTACGGCCTGATACAACAAGGCCCGCTTTGTCGGCGGGCCTTGTCATTTTCGGGGTTACTGCGCTGCCTGGGCCTGGCGCTGTGCCAGTTTCTGCTGGCGGTAACTGATGGCGGCCGGGGCCACGGGGGTGACCTTGCCGGTTTCCAGCCAGCGCTTGAGGCGCGTGGCGTCGGCCATATGGGTGTATTTGCCGAAGGCGTCCAGCACCACAAAGGCGACTGGGCGCTGGTTCATCACGGTGTTCATCACCAGGCAGCGACCGGCCTCGTTGGTGTAGCCGGTTTTGCTCAGCTGTACGCTCCAGTCGGCTTTGCGCACCAGGTTATTGGTGTTGCGAAAGCCCAGGGTGTAGTTGGGTTTGCGAAATGCCTGGGTCTTTTCCGAGGTGGTGCTGAACTGGCTGATCAGCGGGTACTGACGCGCGGCCTTGAGCATCAGTACCAGGTCGCGGGCGCTGGAGACGTTGTGCTCCGACAGGCCGGTGGGCTCGACAAAGCGCGAATGCTTCATGCCCAGGGCGCGGGCCTTGGCATTCATCGCCGCGACAAAGGCCGCATGACCGCCGGGGTAATGGTGCGCCAGGCTGGCGGCGGCGCGGTTTTCCGAGGCCATCAGGGCCAGCAGCAACATGTCGCGGCGACTCAGTTCGCTGCCCACGCGCACGCGGGAGAACACGCCGCGCATTTCCTGGGTATCGCGGATCATGATCGGCAGTTGCTGATCCAGCGGCAGTTTGGCGTCGAGGGTGACCATGGCGGTCATCAGCTTGGTCACCGAGGCAATCGGCACCACGCTGTCGGCGTTGCGCTCGTAGAGCACCTGATTGGTCTGCAGGTCGACCAGCAGGGCGCTGCCGGCGGCCAGGTCCTGTTGTTTGGCGGGGGCGGCCTGGGTGTTCGATGCAACTACAACGCAGCTGCAGATCAGCAGCAGGCTTACTATCGATTGGCGGATTTTCACGGGGCGCTTCACGGGCAGGTTGAGGGAGGGCGCAGCGCTGCCCAGTATACGGAAAACCGCCTCCGGGCTTGAGTGGTGCAGGCTTAAATTGTCATCGCGGCGCGCTATAGTGCGGCAGTTTTTAGCGCCGTGAGTGATGTGATGTCCGAGTCAACTGCAGCAACTGCCCCGCCAGCGGTAAGCCTGGGCGAGGCCTTCTGGTTCTGGCTGAAATTGGGCCTGATCAGCTTCGGCGGGCCGGCTGGGCAGATCGCGATCATGCATCAGGAATTGGTGGAGAAACGCCGCTGGCTGTCCGAGCGGCGTTTTCTGCATGCGCTGAACTACTGCATGTTGCTGCCGGGGCCGGAAGCGCAGCAACTGGCCACCTATATCGGCTGGCTGCTGCACCGCACCTGGGGCGGGGTGATTGCCGGGGTGCTGTTCGTGCTGCCGTCGCTGTTTATCCTGGTCGGCCTGTCCTGGCTGTATATCGTCTATGGCGATGTGCCGCTGGTGGCGGGAATCTTCTACGGGATAAAGCCGGCGGTCACCGCCATTGTCATGCAGGCGGCCTGGCGCATCGGCTCGCGGGCGCTGAAGAACAACTGGCTGTGGGGCATTGCCGGGGCGTCGTTTGTCGCCATCTTTGCCCTTAACCTGCCGTTTCCCCTGATCGTGATCGGCGCCGCGTTGCTCGGTTATCTCGGTGGCCGCCTGTTACCCCAGCAGTTCAGCCTGGGCGGCGGGCATGCAGCGGCGGATGTGAGCTACGGCCCGGCGTTGATCGACGATGACAGCCCGCCGGCGCCGCACACACGTTTTCGCGCCTCGCGCCTGGCGCTGCTGCTGGCGCTGGGGGCGCTGCTTTGGTTACTGCCGATGGGCCTGCTGACCTGGCTGTACGGCTGGGATGGCACGCTGACGCAGATGGCCTGGTTCTTTACCAAGGCGGCGCTGCTGACCTTTGGCGGCGCCTATGCGGTGCTGCCGTACGTCTACCAGGGCGCCATCGGCCATTACGGCTGGGTGACGCCGACGCAGATGATCGACGGCCTGGCCCTGGGCGAAACCACGCCGGGGCCGCTGATCATGGTGGTGGCGTTCGTGGCCTTTGTCGGTGCTTATCTGCAGCCGGTGTTCGGCGGCGATTCGGGCTTTGTCAGCGGGGCAGTGGCGGCGGCGCTGGTCACCTGGTTCACCTTTCTGCCGTCCTTTCTGTTCATTCTCGCCGGCGGGCCGCTGGTGGAGTCGACCCACGGCGAGCTGAAGTTCACCGCACCGCTGACTGCGATTACTGCCGCCGTGGTCGGGGTGATTCTGAATCTGGCGCTGTTCTTTGCCTATCACGTGCTCTGGCCGCAGGGCTTCGAAGGGGCCTTCGACTGGCCGTCGGCACTGCTGGCCTTGGCAGCGGCGCTGGCGCTGCTGCGCTTCAAGCGTGGGGTGATGGAAGTGCTGCTGGTGTCGGCGCTAGCCGGGTTGGCGGTGTATCTGCTGCGTTGAAGTCGCGCGCTAGGTGGGGGCGTAGGATGGGTGATAACCCATCGCGGCAATTGATGGGTTACAGCCCACAGCCCGGATAAGCTCCAGCGCAATCCGGGGCGAGTTCCCGGATTGCGCCAGGGCTTATCCGGGCTACGTGATGGCCGTGTGACGGCTAGAGAAACCAGCGGTATTCCCGCGCACTGACTTCCTGCATAAAGGCCAGGTGATCCTGGCGCTTGTTCTCGCAGTAAACCATGACGAACTCGCTGCCCAGGCCCTGGTTGACCACCGGGTGGTCGCGCATGGCGCTGACTGCGCCGAGCATGTCCTGGGGGAAGTCGATGCCGCTCTGGCGGTTTTCGTTGAGCGGAGCAATCGGCTCACTGCCGGCATCCAGGCCGTGCTCCATGCCGGTGAGGATGGCTGCCAGCACCAGGTAGGGGTTGGCGTCGGCGCCGGCCAGGCGGTGTTCGATGCGCAGGTTCTTGCCATCCGATTCGGGAATGCGAATGCATGCGTCGCGGTCTTCAAAACCCCAGCTGGCGCGGCTGGCGGCGTTGACCATGGCGCCGTAGCGGCGGAAGGCGTTGTGGTTGGCGGCGAAGATCGGCATGCAGTGCGGCAGCAACTCCAGACAGCCGGCCACCGCATGGCGCAGCGGCCGTTGTTCGTCACTGGCCAGCAGGTTGTTACCTGCGTCGTCATACAGGCTGACGTGCACATGCATGCCGCTGCCCGGCGCGTGCAGGTAGGGCTTGCTCATAAAGCTGGCGCGCTGGCCGTGCTTGAGTGCCACGCCACGGGTGCTGCGGCAGAACAGGGCGGCCCAGTCGGCGGCGCGCAGGCCGTCGTCGCAGTGGCCGAAGTTGATCTCGAACTGGCCGGGGCCGAGCTCGGCGGTGATCACGTTGGCATCGATGCCCTGCTCATTGGCGGCGTCGACGATCTCATGCAGCACATCGGCAAAGCGCGACAGGCGCTCAATGTGCATATTCGGCTGGTCGTCTTCATCGCCGCACAGCGGGTCGCGGGGGAACTGCGGCAGGCCGTCCTGCAGCTTGCGATCAAACAGGTAGAACTCCAGCTCGAACGCCACCACCGGGCGAATCCCGCGCGCGGCCAGGCGCTTGAGCACGCGGGCGAGCACTTCGCGCGGTTCGAATTCGATCGGTGCTTCAGTGCCATCGGAGCTGATCAGCATCTGCCCCAGCGGCTGGCTTTCCCAGCGCACCGGCTTGAGTGTGCCGGGGATCAGCCGGCGCGGCGCATCCGGGTCACCGTCGTTGAAGCAGTAGTCGCCAATCGGGTGCAGGCCGCCCTGTACGCCGAGCAGCACGCAGTTCTGCGGGATTTTCAGCGGGCTGCCGGCGGCGACTTTCTCGAGCATATCGATGGGGTAGCGCTTGCCGTAGAAATGCCCGGGGATGTCCAGGCTGATCAGGTCGACATAGCGCACCTCGGGGTTGGCGCTGCGGAAGGCGCGGACTTCGCTGAGCAGGTCGGGGAATGCTGTTGTTATTGTCATGGTGGTTATCTGCGCGGATCAGGTGAAGATCCAGAGCACTCGTGTGGGTAGGTCGGTGAGGTTGGCGTAGCGAAATTGTGCGTGCGGCGGCAGCTGGAAGCTGTCGTTCGGGCCGAGGGTGACCGGCTCGGCGGCGTCGCCGTACCAGATGGTCAGCTCGCCTTCGAGAACAAAACCGCCTTGCTCGGAGCTGTCGTTCAAGTGCCCGTCGCCGCTGGTGGCGCCGGGGTCCAAACGGCTTTCGAGCATGGAGAAGCCGCCGGCCATGGTCGGTGAGGCCAGCACATCGGTGATGCCGCCGGCGTAATACAGGGTGCGCCGCTCGCCGGGGCGGGTGACCCAGGGCACGGCGCGCGGTTTGCTCAGGCTGTAGAAGTAGGTGGTCGGCACGCCAAGGGTTTCGCTGATGGCGGTTAGATCAGCCACAGTCGGGCGTGACAGGCCGCGCTCGACCTGGGAGAGAAAGCCCACCGAACGGTCGATACGCGCGGCCAGCTCACCCAGGGTGAGGTTCTTGTGCTTGCGCAGGTCGCGGATCAGGATCGCCAGACCTTCGACTTCTTCCTGCATATCCATGGTCAACTTCCTTAAATGACATCGCGCAGGCGATACCAGGCCTTGCCCACGGCCTCGATCGGCGCGGCCAGCAGATCACCGCCGGGGAAGCGCGGGTTGCTAAGGCCCTGATAAAGCTCAAGCAGGTCGGCGTCACCGAGGATCGCATCGCTGACCGCGCGGGCGGCGGCCAAGGTCGGCAGGATGCCGTGGCCGGAGAAACCCTGTAGCCAATACTTCTGCCCACTGCGGCCGACATCCGGGGTGCGGTGCATGGTGCAGTCGATATGCCCGCCCCAGCCGTAGTCGATCTGCACGCCGCGCAGTTGCGGGAACACCCGCTCCAGATACGGCCGGGTGGCCGCCGGCACGTCCTGGGGAATGCCGCCCAGGTAGGTACAGCCGCCGCCGAACAGCAGGCGGTTGTCCGGGGTAACGCGGAAATAGTCGGGCACGAACTGGTTATCGATGGCGCAGGTGCCGCGCGGGAACAGCGAGCGCGCCAGCTCCGGGTCCAGCGGTGCGGTGGCGACCTGGTAGGAACCGACCGGCAGCAGGCGTTTCGACAGTTGCGCATCGAGTTTGTCGATATAGGCGTTGCAGGCCAGTACCAGCAGATCGCTGCGAATCTCACCCTGTTCGGTGCGGGCCAGATAACCGTCAGCCGTTTCTTGATAACTCAGCGCCTTGCTCTGTTCGAAGATCTTGCCGCCGGCTTTCTCGAAAGCATCGGCCAGACCCTGAGCCAGTTTCAGCGGGTTGAGGTGGGCCGCGCCGCTGTCATACAGGGCCGCCAGGTAGCGCGGGCTGGCGATCCACTCGGGCAATTGCTCCTTGGGGATAAAGCTCAGCTGCGCGTAGCCGTACTTCTGCTCGGCTTCTTCCAGGCTCTCCTGCAGCTGCTTCACGCGGCGCGGCAGTACGGCGGTGTAGAGCGCACCGGTACGGTAGTCGATCTCGAAGTTGTGCCGCTCGGGCAGTTCGCGCATTTCTTCGGCGGCCCAGACCATGCTGTCCCACAGACGCCGGGCGCGCTCCAGGCCTAATGCCTTCTCGAACGGCGGCATATCGCACGACCAACCCGGCAGCGCTTGCCCGCCGTTGCGCCCGGACGCGGCCCAGGCCAGGCGACTGGCCTCCAGCAGCACCACTTTTTTACCCGCCAGGGTCAGGCGCAGCGCCGTGTGCAGGCCGCTGAAACCGCCGCCGATAATCAGCACATCGCATTGCAACGCCTCCTGCAGGCGCGGGCGCAGCGGGATTGGACCTGGGTAGGTGCCGGCGTAGTAGGTGCCGATATGCTGGGCGGAGTGTTTGAACATGGCGCGCCTCATGAAATTTTATTTAGATAATTTCATGAAAATCTACGCCATAAATTTCATAAAGCCAAGCGCGAGACGTTTGACCTAGTTGAGATCAATGGCCAGACGCAGGCGATCCCTGTGTTGCAAACCCTGCTCGAAGAGCGGCTCGGGGTAGTGTTGAAGGAAGTAGTCCGGCTCGACGGCGTACACCCGCAGGCCGGCGCGCTGGTAGAAGGTCAGTTGGTGGCCGAAGCTGCCGGTGGCCACTTCCAGACGTGTCGCCCCCAGTTGCATGGCGCTGTGCAGGGCATGTTGCAGCAGCTGTGTACCGATGCCCTGGGCCTGGCAGCCCGGCGCGACGGCGATGTTCATCAGCTCCAGGATTGCAGGGGCACGTGCCTGTAGCACATAGACGCCGACGACCGCGTCATCGCGCCTGGCGATATAGCAGTGACCATTCGTCAGGTAGGCCTGTACATACGGCAGATGCGGATCGGCCTCCAGCAGCAGGTCTATGGGCAGCTGGCTGGCCGCGCAGGGCGTGATCAGCAGAGGTGTGCTCATTGCACCCGATTTCGCCCGCCGTGTTTGGCGCCATAGAGTGCGCGGTCAGCCTTATCCAGCAGGTCGTCGGCACTTGCAGGTGCATCGTCGGTGGAGGCGATGCCGGCGCTCAGGGTGACCGAAAATTGCTGGCCGCTTGCAATAAAGTGCAATTCGGCAAAGCGCTGGCGGATTTCATCGAGAATGCGCCTGGCCTGTTCGGCCGGGCAGTCCGGCAGCACCACCAGGAACTCTTCACCGCCATAGCGGCCCAGGCTGTCGATGCGCCGCAGGCGCTGGCGCAGCAGGTTGGCCAGGGCGCGGATGACGTTGTCGCCGGCGGCGTGGCCGTAGCTGTCGTTGACCTTCTTGAAGAAATCGATATCCAGCATGGCCACGCTGGCTGGCTTGCCGCTGCGCTGGGCGCGCTCCAACTCGATGGCGGCTTGCTCCTTGATGTCGGCGTGCTTGAGCAGCCCGGTCAGGCTGTCGCGCGACAGCGCGTTGCTCAGCAGGCGCGCGCGCTGGGCGCGGGAGAATACCGCGGCGACCAGGGCGTTGTCGGAAATCGGTTTGGTGACGAAATCATCGCCGGCCTTGATCAGCGCGTTCATCTGCCGGGTGATGTCGGTTTCGGCCGACAGGTAGACGATGGGTACGCGCAGCCAGTCGTCGTTGAGGCGGATAATCTGCGCCAGTTCCGGGCCGGTGCAGCCGGGCATGCTCACGTCCAGCAGCACCACTTCGGGGTTGAAGCTGCGCATGCGGTCGAAGATTTCTGCCGGCTCATGGAGCATTTCCACCAGCATATTGGCGCCGCGCAGGATCAGGCTGTAACGGCTGGCCAACTCGCGGTCGTCGTCGATGATCAGCACCCGGTAGGGTTCGCCGTGTTGCTGGGCGAAGCAGCGTTCCAGGCGGTTTTCCAGTTGCGGGATGTCCACCGGCTTGGTGAAGAAGCCCAGGGCGCCGACGCGCACGGCCTGCAGGTGGGTGGCGAAGTCGTCCTGGGTGGTGATCACCAGCAGTGGCAGCGGTTCGTCCAGGCGCTGTTGCAGGTTGGCGGCATATTCCAGGCCGGTGAGGGCCTCGTCAGGCAGGTTGACGTCGACGATCAGCGCGTCCGGCAGTTGCTGCTGCAGGGCCGCATCGAGTTCGTCGATGCGGGTGAAGTGTTCGGCCTGGTAGCCAAAGTTGTTCAGCGTCAGGCGCATGTTTTCGCCAATCGAGCGCTGGTCTTCGAGGATGTAGATGCGCCGTGCCGAGCTGTTTGGCCGTGGGCTGTTGCGGCTGCTGCGCGTGGCGGGTTCCTGGCTGTGCTCGGCCTGGAACTGCTGGCGCGCCAGTTGCTGCAGGCTGCGGCTGAAATCCTGCAGGCTCTGTTGTTCCTGCTGCAGGGTTTCCAGCCACTGGTCGGCTGCCTGTTCCAGCTCGCGGGCGCGCTGGCCGAGGCTGCTGAAGCCAAAGGTGCCGGCTGCGCCAGCCAGCTTGTGCAGCTGGTCGCGCAGGGTTTGCAGGTGCTGTTGTTGCTCCTGCGGATCGGCCGCGTGCTGCAAGCGTTCGGCATTGCGCCCAAGAGCCGGCAGTTCGTCTTGCAGGCGCTGGGCGAAGGCACCGCTGAGTTGTTGCAGACGTTGTTGCAGCTCGGCGGCAGGCGATTGGCCTTTACTCATGGGCCTGACTCCAGATTTTGCGCACTTGCGCGGCCAGTTGCATGGGGTCGAAAGGTTTGATGATCACGTCACGCGCCCCCAGGCTGCGGTAATGGGCTATTTCTGCCGGCTGCACCTTGGCGGTCATAAAGGCCACCGGCACCTGGCTGATGTCGATCAGCCGGGCGATTCGCGCCAGGGTTTGCGGGCCGTCCATGTCCGGCATCATCACATCCAACAGGATAAAGTCCGGGGCGAAGCCCTGTAATTGATCCAGCGCATCCTGGCCGTTGGCGCAGCTGAGCACCTGAAAGCCGCCGACGGCTTCCAGGGCCAGCTTGGCCACGGCCTGGATCGAGGGGTCGTCTTCCACATGCAGAATACGTTGCAGATCAGGCATGTTGCGGCTCCTCAGGGCTGGCTACTTGGGCCAGGTTAGTCAGTTCGAACCAGAAAGTCGCGCCGTGGCCGGGCTGCGAGTCGAAGCCGATGCGCCCGTCCATGCGCTCGATGATTTCCTTGCTGATGGCCAGACCCAGGCCGGTGCCGCCTTTCTGCCGGGTGTCGGTGGCGTCGGCCTGGGAGAATTTGCTGAAAATGCGCGGCTGGAAATTTTCCGGCACGCCGGGGCCATGGTCGCTGACGCTGACTCGCACGCGCGTGCCGTGCTGCGTCACGCGCACCTCCACAGCCTGGCCCTGGGGTGAGAACTTCGCCGCGTTCGACAGCAGGTTGGCCAACACCTGGGCCAGGCGCAGACGGTCGACCTGAACCACGGCTGTGGTGGCTGGGCCTTCTAGCCTGAGTCGTACATGCAGGTGGGCGGCATACGGCTGGTTTTCCTCGATGGCCTGTTCCAGTAAGAGTTGCAGGGGCTCAGCCTGCAACTCGAAGAGCATCTTGCCGGCCACCAGTTTTTCCATGTCGAGCAGGTCGTTGATCAGCAGGTTAAGGCGCTGGCTGTTGTCCTGGGCGATTTGCAGCATCTGCTGCATGCTGGCCGGGACGCTGCCGAGTGCACCGCCGTTGACCAGGCCCAGCGAGCCGGCAATCGCGGTCAGCGGGGTGCGCAGTTCGTGGCTGACGGTGGAGACAAACTCGTTTTTCATCCGCTCGATGCGTTTGCGCTCCTCGATATCGCGGATCACCGCGATAAAGCGCCGCTCGCCCTGGTGGCTGATCTGCGAGATGGCCAGCTCAATGGTGAAGGTTTCACCGTTGCGGCGCATGGCGGTCAGTTCGATGTCCTTGCCGAGCATCTGCTGGATGCCGGTTTTCAGGAAGTGGCTGAGGTAGCGGGCGCGCATTGAACGCTGCGGCTCGGGCAGCAGCAGGGTGGCGCGGTGCCCGGAAACTTCCAGGTGGCTGTAGCCGAAGATGCGTTCGGCGGCGTGGTTGAAGGTTTCGATATAGCCCTGCTGGTCGATGGTGATGATCGCGTCGAGCACGTTGTCGAGCAGAGTACGCAGGTAATCCTCGCGCTCGCGGATGGCCATTTCGGCGGCGATACGTTCGTTGAAGTCCTGAATCTGCACCACGAAGTGCACCGGCGCATCGTTGCTGTCACGCACCAGCGAGACGCTGAGCAGCACCCAGATGATCCGCCCCTGGCTGTCCAGAAAGCGTTTTTCCATCTGGTAGTTGCTGATCTCACCGGCCAGCAGTTCCTCGACGTTCTGCAGGTCGGCTTGCAGATCGTCGGGGTGGGTGATGCGCTGGAAGTCACTGTTGAGTAGCTGTTCGCGGCTGTAGCCGAGCATGTCGCAGAGCACTTCGTTGACCTCCAGCCACTGCCCTTGCAGGGACACCAGCGCCATGCCCTGGGGCGCGGTGCTGAAGGCGCTGCTGAAGCGTTGCTGGCTCAGGCGCAATTGGTCTTCCACGGCCTTGCGGTCGCTAATATCCCAGATAAATCCGGAAATCCAGTGCAGTTTGCCGTCGCTGTCGTACTCGCCGCGGCCTTTCTCGCGCACCCAGACGCTGTGGCCATCGGCGTGTTGCAGGCGGTAGGTCAGTTCGAAGGATTCCTGGCGCTCGACGGCGGCGACCGCGCGCATGGTGAGCGGGCGGTCATCCGGGTGTATCACGCTGGCGAAGCTGCGCACGCGGTTGTTGATAAAGTCGTAGGCCGGGTAACCGCTGAGCGCCTGGATTTCGTCGCTGAGATAGCTCATCGACCAGTCGGCATCGTTGCGGCAGCGGTACACCGCGCCCGGCAGGTTGGCGACCAGGCCGCGGAAGCGGCTCTCGCTTTTTTGCAGGGCGCGGGTGGTCTGGTGCAGGTCGTTGATGTCGCTGGCGATGCCCAGGTAACCATTGATGGTGCCATTGAGGTCACGCATGGCGCTGACGGTGAGGTTGACGATGCGCGGTTCACCGTTCTTGCGCACATAGGTCCACTGGCGGGTTTCCGGCTCGCCCCGGCTTGGGATGCAGGTGAACACGGCAAAACCACTGATCTCGCGACCTTCCAGGCGACTGAGTTGCTGGCTGCGCGCCTGGATCTCTTCAGCGAGGTGAAACTGTGCCGGGCTGCATTGACCGATTATTTCTGCGCTGCGGTAGCCGAGCAGGCGTTCGGCACCGGAGTTGAACAGGGTGATGAGGCCATCGCGGTCGGTGGTGATGATGCTGACGCCCGTGGCGGAGTCGAGCACGGCCTGGAGAAAGCGCCGCGCCTCGCGGGTCTGTTCTTCATGTTGCAGGCGCTCCAGGGTGGCCCCGACCCAGCGGGCGAACAGGCGCATGAATTCGCGGTCGGCTTCATCGAAGGGGCGGCTGCGGGCGCTACTGGCGGCAAAGCACAGAGTGCCGAAGCATTGCCCGCCAACCCAGATGCTTGAGCCGATGTAGCTTTCCAGGGCAAACAGCGGGTAGCAGGGGTGGGCGGCGTGCTCACTCTGGCCCATGGCGCTGATGGCCAGTACATCGGGGCTGCGCAGGGTGATGCTGCAGTAAGTGTTGCCGAGCACAAAGCACTGATCGTCCTGGAGGCTGCCGGGTGGCGAAACCTGGACCTTGACCCGATAAGTGTCGCCGTCGATCTGGCTGATGATGCCGATTGGCATGCCATAGAACTCGGCCCCCAGTTGCAGGGCCTGGCGCAGCTGGGCGTGGGTGCTCAGCTTGGGCAGCGCGGCAATTTCATTGAGGGCATGCAGGGCGGCCTGCTGGCGCTGGATGTGCTGCTGGGTCTGTTCGCGCTGGCGATCACGACGTAACGCCTCCAGCAACTGGCCGAAGGTGGCCAGCAGGGGTTGCAGGTGTGCGGCGAAGTCGTCGCTGTAGCCGCCCTGGCGGTTGGCCAGGCCGAGCATGCCGCACAGTTCGCCATTGGCGTGAATCGGCAGCCCGGCGAAGGCGTGCAGCGGCGGATGCCCCGGCGGCAGGCCGGCGCTGCCAGGATGCTGGGCCGGTGCGTTGCTGATCAGCACCTGGCCGCTGCGGATGACCTGGCCAAACAGGCTGTCGAGGTTGCGAAACTCCAGACCTTGCGTCACCCGGGCGTCGTAAAAGGCCTGACTGCTGGCATCCCAGGCGATATTGCTGATGGCAAAGGTGCGCAGGTACGGCGCGCTGTGTTCATCCGTGAGGATTTCACCAATAAAGCCGAACTGGCTGCCGGTGAGGTCGAGGATCCGTTTGAGCAGGGCGTCGAAGGCTTCACGCTGATTGTCGGCATTGATATAGGCGGCCTGCGCTTCGCTGATCAGGCCGAGCAAGTTGCGCGAGGCTTCGCTTTGCTGGTGTTTGTCCTGCAACTCGGTGTGGTGCCGCTGCATCAGTGCCTGGCTGCTGTGGCGGGTGGCTTGTAGCAACAGCAACAGCAGCCCTTCGGCCGCCAGCCAGGCGAGCAGCCACTTGCTCAGCAGCCAGCGTTTCTCTTCCTGGTAGCGGCCATGCAGGTCGCTGACATCACGCCAGGTCAGGGCAATCGCGGTTGCCGCTGGCGTGCCGGCGCTGGGCTGGTAACCGGGCAGCAGCAACTGGTTGATCAGGTAGGTGTGGCCCTGGTCCTGCAGCAGTTTGTGGCTGTCGCCGGCAGCGGGATCGGGGAGCAGGTGTTGGCTTTGCCAGTGTTGTACTTCGGGGCGCGAGAAGCCTTTGAGGTACCAGCTGGAAGGCGCGGGCGTGAGTAAGGCCACCCCGGCGCCCAGCTCGCTGTCCAGTTGTTGCAGGCCATGGGCCAGGCTCAGGCTGACTTCCAGGGCGCCGACACTGATCGCGCCCTGTGGGCCGTCGACTTGCAGCGGAGTAATGGCGCGGATCACCAGGTCATCGTCGGCCACCCCCAGCCCTGTACGGCTGTTGGCATCCTGCAGGGCATCGAGGAGCATGCTGCGCGGTGCCTGCGGGCGGTCGCCGAAGTGTTTGGGCTGCTGTAGGCGCAGCAACACTTCGCTGTTACTCAGGTACAGGTTGAGGTCGAACGGGTAGTGCGGTTGCAGAGTGCGCCAGCGCGGGGCCAGGCGGGTAAACAGTTGTGCGCGAATGGCTTGCAGTGCCTGCGTGGAGGGCGTGGCGTCGGGCTCCAGGGGCGCGGCCTGGCGCAGCAGATCGACCAGCCAGGCGTCGGCAGCGAGGGTCTGGGTCAGCAGCTGCGCCTGGTTCTCTAGATTCAGTTGCGCACTGCGCAGGGCCAGGCGTTGCAGCTCGTGTTGTTTGCTCAGTTGCAGTTGCCAGAGGGTTTCCCGCTCATTCAGGGCGACACCGCCGAGCAGGGCAAAGAAGATCGCCAGGCCGAGGCTGCCGAGGCCGACGATCCAGCGGATTGTCGAGGGCTTTACGTCTGTGTGCATCGGCAGGTCCCTGGGGGCGTCACGCGGGCGCTCTACTCATACACCGGGCGGGTGTGTTGCGCCAAGGTCTGTTGCACCTGCGCGGCCGGTTGCGGACGGCCGAAGTAGTAGCCTTGGCCATGGTCGCAGCCCAGCTGGCAGAGCAGGTCGAGCTGATCGGCCTGTTCGATGCCTTCGGCCAGTACCTTGAGCCCCATGCTGTGGCCCAGGGCTATCACGGCGCGGGTGATGGCGATGTCGTCCTGATCATTGGGCAGGCCTCTGACAAAGCTCTGGTCGAGTTTCAGCTTGTGTACCGGCAGGCGCTTGAGGCGGGCCAGCGAGCTGTAGCCGGTACCGAAGTCATCGATGGCCAGGCGTACACCGAGGTCGCGCAAGCGTTGCAGCAAGGCCAGGGCGGCATCGGGGTCGTCCATCACGGCGCTTTCGGTCACTTCCAGTTCCAGGCAGGCGGGATCGAGCCCGGTGTCACGCAGCACTTCGGCAACCCGCAGGTCCAGTTCGCCGCGGCTGAACAGGCGGCTGGAGGCATTCACCGCGACAAACTGCAACTCCAGCCCGGCGTTGCGCCAGGTGACCATCTGCCGGCAGCTTTGCTGCAATACCCAGGCGTCGATAGCGCCGATCAGGCCGGTTTCCTCGGCAATCGGGATAAATTCGCCAGGCGGCACCAGGCCACGTTCCGGGTGCTGCCAGCGCACCAGGGCTTCGACGCCGATCAGCGCGCGGCTTGTCAGGTGGTACAGCGGTTGGTAGTGCACGCGCAGCTCCTGGCGATCCAGGGCATGACGCAGGGCACTGGCCATTTCGACGCGCTGGTGGGCATGGGTGGTCAGCTCCTGGCTGTAGAACGCATAGTTCTCGCGGCCGCTGCTCTTGGCTTTGAACAGCGCGGAGTCGGCGTTGCGCAGCACCTGGGCGACATCGTTGGCATCTTCGGGGTACAGGCAGATGCCAATGCTAGCGGTGATGAACAGCTCCTTATCCGCCACCTGGAAGGGCAGGGTCAGGCTGTTCTGCAGGCGTTGAGCCATGACCGCTGCCTGTTCGGTGTTGCTGCACTGCTCATCGAGCAGGCCAAACTCGTCGCCACCCAGGCGCGCCAGGGTCATGCGCTTGCCAAGCTGGGTGCTGAGTCGTTCACCCACGGCCTTGAGCAGCAAGTCGCCGATGTTGTGCCCGAGGCTTTCGTTGATGTGCTTGAAGTGGTCGAGGTCGATCAGCAGCACCGCACCGCTGTGCTGGTCGCTGCGCGCGCGCTCCAGGGCATGCTCGACACGCTCGGTGAACAGCAGGCGGTTGGGCAGGTTGCTCAGCGGGTCGTGGTGCGCCAGGTAGTCTAGTTCGCGCTGCGAGCGCTTGAGTGCGCTGATGTCGGAGAACACCGCGACGTAGTGGCTGATCTCGCCCTGTTCGTCGTGGATCACCCGGATGCATTGCCACTGTGGGTAGATTTCACCGTTCTTGCGCCGGTTCCACACTTCACCACTCCAGGCCCCACGGTTCTGCAGGGCGTTCCACAGGCTTTCGTAGAAGCTGTGGTCGTGCCGCCCGGATTTCAGCAGATTGGGTGACTTGCCGAGGATTTCCGCCTGGTTATAGCCGGTGATGCGAGTAAAGGCCGGGTTGCAGTGCACGATGCGTTGCTCGGCATCGGTGACCAGTACCCCTTCCTGAGTGGCATCGAATACCGCGGCGGCCTGGCGCAGGCTGTCTTCGTCGCGGCGGCGTTGGGTGATGTCGCTGGCGGTGCCGATCAGGCGTTCGGCCTGGCCCTGCTCATCGAGCAGCAAGCGGCCACGAAACTGAATCCAGCGGTAGCTGCCGTCGGCATGCCGCAAGCGATAGTTGACCTCGTACGGCGTCGGGTCAGCGGCGCTTATGCGTTGTTGCAGGTGACGCTGAAAGGCTTCGCGATCATTGGGGTGCAGCCGTTGCATCCACTGCTGCTGGTCGGTTTCCAGCGCTTGTTCAGGGATGCCGAGCAGAGCGGCGTAACTGGGGGAAAAATACAGCTGACCGCTCTGCATGTGCCAATCCCACATGCCGTTCTGGGCTGCATCCAGGGCTTGCTGCAGGCGTTTCTCACTGTGCCGCAGGGCGTGTTGGTTGCGGCGGTACTGGCGTTGATGGGCGTGCAGAATCAGGTGCAGCAGAGCGCCGCTGAGCAGGACAAACGCCAGCCCCTTGAGCAGTTGCGCCCGTTCCAGCTGTTCGAGCGACAGGCCCAGGGCAATCAGCTGACTGTCGCTGAACAGCACCCAGAGGCCGGCAACCAGCAGGTAACTCAGGGTCAAACGCCAGGGGTTGTAGGGAGCAGTCATGAGTCGCAGTTCAGTCCTTGAAGTGGGGCCGGCAGTATAGAGGTTAATGAAGGGGCGGCATTCTTATGCAAAAGACCAACTGGTTTTCTGATCCGGGTCAGGGATAATGTGTACAGGTGTGCGCTAAAAATCAGCGCCACCCTTTCATTGCACGAGGCACATGACCCATGTGGTACAACGGTTTTCTCGACCTGTCGATCTGGCAACTGATCGCAGTCACCCTGCTGATGACGCACGTGACCATCGTCAGCGTCACGGTATATCTGCATCGTTACTCGGCGCATCGCGCGCTGGAACTGCATCCGGCGCTGAAGCACTTCTTCCGCTTCTGGCTGTGGCTGACCACCGCACAGAACACCCGCGAATGGACCGCCATTCACCGCAAACACCACGCCAAGTGCGAAACCGTCGATGATCCGCACAGCCCGGTAATCAAGGGCCTGAGCACGGTGCTGCGCAAAGGGGCCGAGCTGTACCGCGAAGAAGCGCAGAACGCGGAAACCCTGCGTATCTACGGCAAGAACTGCCCGGAAGACTGGATCGAACGTAACCTCTATTCGCGCTTCCCGATTGCCGGTGTGGCGCTGATGGCCGCCATCGACCTGGCCCTGTTCGGTGTTGCAGGCATCACCATCTGGGCGGTGCAGATGATGTGGATTCCGGTGTGGGCGGCTGGGGTGATCAATGGCCTCGGCCATGCCGTGGGTTACCGCAACTTCGAGTGCCGCGACGCCGCCACCAACCTGGTGCCCTGGGGCATCCTGATCGGTGGCGAAGAGCTGCATAACAATCACCACACCTACCCGAACTCGGCCAAGCTCTCCGTGCGCAAGTGGGAGTTCGACATGGGTTGGTTCTGGATCAAGCTGTTCAGCCTGTTCGGTCTGGCTCAGGTGCAGCGTGTTGCGCCGATTGCCCACCGGGTGGAAGGCAAGCGCAGCCTGGACATGGACACCGCCATGGCCATCCTCAACAACCGTTTCCAGATCATGGCGCAGTACCGCAAGCTGGTGATCGCGCCGCTGGTGCAGCAGGAGCTGGCCAAGGCCGACGCCTCGGTTCGCCATCATTTCCACCGCGCCAAGCGCCTGCTGTCGCGTGAGCCAAGTCTGCTCGATGAAGGCCACCATGCGCGTATCCAGCGCATGCTGGAGCAGAGCCAGGCACTCAAGGTGATCTACGAGAAACGTCTGGCCCTGCAACAAATCTGGGTGAAAACCAGCGCCAATGGCCACGACATGCTCGAAGCCATCAAGCAGTGGGTCACTGAGGCGGAGGCCAGCGGTATTCAGTCGTTGCGCGAGTTTGCCGAACAGCTGAAGACCTATTCGCTGCGTCCAGCAACCGCCTGACGCGCTGTTGCACCTAAGAAGCCCGCCCATTGGCGGGCTTTTTAACTTCTGGCGTATGCTGCTGTCATATCCCCGTTATCTGAGCGCGGCGGCGGTGTTTATGGATGAAGTCAACAGACAGCAGCTGGAACAGGAAGAGCTGACCCTGGCGTTGTTGCACACCCGTGCCGAAGTGGCGCGGCTTCAGGAGCGCGAGCAGCTGTTCAGCACCCTGCTCGGCAGTGTCAATGCGGTGCTCTGGGCGTTTGACTGGAATGCCCAGCGGGTGATTTACGTCAGCCCCGCCTATGAGCGCATTTTCGGGCGTTCCACCGAGTTGCTGCTGGCCGGCTACGAAGAATGGCGCAACAACATCTATCCCGATGACCTGCAATACGCCACCGAAAGCTTTGCCCAGGTGCTGCAAACCGGCGCGGTTGAAGCGCGCGAGTACCGCATCATCCGCGGTGACGGTCAGGTGCGCTGGCTCAGTGACAAGTGCTTTGTCAGCCGTGAAAGCGCGCCGGGGCAGCCGCATATCATCGTCGGCATTGCCGAAGACATCACCGAGAAGAAGCAGCTGGAAGGCGAACTGCACCGCCTGGCCACTACCGATGTGCTGACCCAGAGCAGCAACCGCCGGCATTTCTTCGAGTGCGCCCAGCGCGAGTTTGAACAGGCCCGTGAATACGGCAGCCCGCTGGCCTTTCTGCTGCTCGACCTGGATGACTTCAAGCAGATCAATGACCGCTATGGCCATCAAATGGGTGATCAGGTGCTGCAGCGCCTGGCCTACAGCGGGGCGACCTCCCTGCGCCGTGGTGACCTGTTCGGGCGTATCGGCGGTGAAGAGTTCGCCGCGTTGTTCCCGCGCTGTGATGCGGCGTTGGCCGAGCAGATTGCCGAGCGCTTGCAGCGTGATACGCGGCGCCTGAGTTTCAGCCATGACGGTACAACCTTCGGCATTACCCTGAGTCAGGGGCTGACCTGTTTACGTCCTGAAGACACCAGCCTGGATGCCCTGTATGCCCGTGCGGATGCTGCAATGTACCGGGCTAAACGCCAGGGCAAGAATCAAATCGTGATCGACTGAACACGGGTGGCTGGCGGCAATCCGCCTGCTGCGCATTTCAGGTCGGCAAAAATCCGCTTATAAGCCAGCGCTGCTGGTGGCGCAGCGCTCGCTGGTTTACACCGCAAACCCCCGTCATAGATAGCTTGCTGCTGCTTCGTCAGCAGCTGGCACAGTATCTGCGTAGGGCTCTGTTCATAACGGCCAGGTAGTCGGTCGACCAATAAGAATGAAGAGAGCCTCACCATGCCCCACCTCTGCCTGCTGATCGTCCCCGATATTCCCGTCTGCGCTGATTGCCTCCCCGCGCCTACCTGATCCGCCTGTGCTCGGCCGGCCTCTGGCTGCGGCGATTCGCCTGCCTGCCATTGGCGCCGTGTTCAAGCCCCGAATTCGGTGCGCGCCTGCCGTTTCACCCGTGAAACCCGTACCGCGCCGATGTGCAACCCACACACAACTGGAGAAATCATAATGAGAAAGACCTCCCTGGCCTTGGCCGTCGCGGCCAGCACCCTGTCCCTGAGCCAAGCGGCGTTTGCCGATTTTATTGGCGACAGCAAAGCCAGCGTCGAAGCGCGTAACTTCTACTTCAACCGTGACCTGCGTCAGCCAGGCGCTGCCCAGCACAAGCAGGAAGAGTGGGCGCAAGGCTTTATCCTGCGCGCTGAGTCGGGCTTCACCGAAGGCACCGTAGGCTTTGGCGCGGATGCCATCGGCATGTTCGGTTTCAAGCTGGATTCCGGTGATGGCACTGCGGGCAGCGGTTTGCTGGTTCCGGATCGTTCGTCCGGCGGGTCGCAGGACAATTACTCCGGTCTGGCTGTCGCAGCCAAAGCCAAGATTTCCAAAAGCACCCTGCGTGTCGGCGGTATGCAGTTCAAGAACCAGGCCATTGCCTCCAGCGACAGCCGTTTGCTGCCGCAGGTTTTCCAGGCTGGCCATCTGGTTTCTCAGGAAATCGACGGTCTGACCCTGGACATGGGTCATGTACGCGAAGTCAACGGCCGCAACTCCAATGACTATGAAGATATCGCCCTGACCACCGGTGGCCGTCGCGGCATCACCACAACCGGCGGCGCTACCACTGATTCGTTCAGCTTCTTCGGCGGCAACTACAAACTCACCAAGGATCTGACCGCTGGCTACTACCACTCCAAACTGGAGGATATGTACAAGCAGAACTCCTTCAGCCTGGTACACGTCCTGCCACTGGCGGACAAACAGACGCTGAAAACCGATCTGCGCTATGCCCGTTCCACCGACGGCAGCCGCAGCAACATCGACAACAAGGCGTTGGGCGCGATGGTCACCTACGGCATTGAAGGTCACAGCTTCGGCCTGGGTTACCAGAAGATGAGCGGCGATACCGGTTTTGCCTACATCAATGGTACCGACCCGTTCCTGGTCAACTACGTGCAGATCAGCGATTTTGCCAACAAGGACGAAAAGTCCTGGCAGGCGCGTTATGACTTCAACTTCGCCAGCATCGGCATTCCGGGTCTGACCTTTATGACTCGCTACCTGACCGGTGACAACGTCGAACTGGGCGCCAACCGTTCCGAAGGCAAGGAATGGGAGCGCAATAGCGAGCTGATGTACGTGTTCCAGGAAGGCGCGCTGAAGAATCTGGGCGTGCGCTGGCGTAATGCGGCTGTGCGTTCGAACTTCGCCAACGACATCGACGAAAATCGTCTGATCGTCAGCTACACCCTGCCACTGCTTTGATTGTGGCGGCTTCAGGCTGAGCTGTTGCATCCAGTTCAGCCTGAGCAGCAAACGAAACCCGGACTCTGTTCCGGGTTTTTTATCGCCTGCGATTTGTAAATGGTTAGAGCTTGCTATTCAATATATAAATTAATAGATTGTCTTTATCTTAATTGAGTTGCCTGCCATGACCGCTGAACACCCGCCACTCGATATCCAGCAACTGCGCGCCAATGCCGATGCGGCGGGGCAGTTGCTCAAGGCCCTGGGCAACCCGGATCGCCTGTTGCTGCTGTGTCAGCTGTCCCAGGGCGAACGCAATGTCAGCGAGCTGGAAACCCTGCTGGGTATTCAACAGCCGACGCTCTCGCAGCAACTGGCGGTATTGCGCCGCGAAGGGCTGGTAGAAACCCGTCGTGAGGGCAAGCAGATCTATTACAGCATCAGCAGTCCGGCCGCATTGGCGGTGATCAACACCCTGTATCAACTGTTCTGCGCAGGTGCCGAGCAATGAGTATCGATTGGTACAACTTCACGCCCTGGAGTGCCCTGGCGGGTGGGGCGTTGATTGGTCTGGCCGCCAGCCTGTTCGCCGTGATGAATGGCCGGGTCGCCGGCATCAGCGGCCTGCTCGGCAGTGTGCTGGAACGTGGTGAAGGTTGGGGCGAAAAGGGCCTGTTTCTGCTCGGCGTGCTGCTCGCGCCGCTGCTCTGGCAGCTGTTTACTCGTCTGCCCGAGATTCACATCGACAGCGGCTGTCTGGCGCTGACGGTTGCCGGTCTGCTGGTCGGGGTCGGCAGCCGTTATGGCGCAGGTTGTACCAGCGGCCATGGCGTCTGTGGTTTATCGCGCCTGTCACCGCGTTCCCTGGCCGCCACCTTGAGTTTTATGGCCGCCGGTTTCCTCACGGTGTTTGTCCTGCGTCATCTGTTGGGGGCTTGAACATGCGCAAACTGATGGCGTTTCTTGCCGGGCTGACTTTCGGCATCGGCCTGCTGACTGCGGGCATGGCCAACCCGGCCAAGGTATTGGCATTTCTCGACCTGGGCGGTGCCTGGGACCCCTCGCTGGCGCTGGTGATGGCGGCGGCGATTGGCGTGGCGTTTTTGCCGTTCAGTTGGGCACGCACGCAGCGCGTCAGCGTACTCGGTGCGCCGATGCAGTTGCCGGGCAAGCGTGAGCTGGATCGCCGACTGATCGGCGGCAGCCTGCTGTTCGGCATCGGCTGGGGGATTGCCGGCATCTGTCCGGGGCCGGCCGTGGCGCTTTTGCTCACTGGGCGCTGGCAGGTGCTGCTGTTTGTGGCGGCCATGCTGGTGGGCATGCTGGTGTTTGCTGCGCTGGAACGCCGGCGCGGCTAATTGATGATCGGGAGATCACTATGAAAGCAAATGTTGGCACCCTCGACCGTAGTCTGCGCATTGCCGCGGGCCTGATTCTGCTGGGTTTGAGCCTGAGCGGCGTGATTGGCCTCTGGGGCCTGATCGGCATTGTGCCGCTGGCAACCGGCCTGTTTCATTTCTGTCCGGCATATCCGCTGTTGGGTATCAGTACCTGCAAGACCAAGGACTAAGCCGCAGAATCTCGTGAATGCTGCGCCAGGGCCGATAAGTTCATCCTTGCCGGTTGCAGTTCTTAACCGCACCGAGGCCGCGGTGGTTGGCGGCCAAGGCATGCGATGAGTCTGATCGAAAGCCGTTCTTATTGCCCTTCATCAGTGTGTTAGCGGGGAGGCAAAAAGGTAGAAGTTGAGCTAAAAGTTATCCGTGATTTGCCGACATCACCTGTTAGATGTACAAGTTAAGTATAACTTTTGCTCAGCCAGGGCGCTCGCAGGGGCTTTCTATGTTCAACTCCAGTCTTCGTAGCCAGCTTCAGCAGTGTCAGGGCGAGCTTGCCTCGTATCAGCACCTGATGACGGCCATCCGGAAGTCATTTGCGTTTATCGAGTTCACCCCGCAGGGCGAAATTCTTGATGCCAATGACGCCTTTCAGGCCGTAATGGGCTACCGCATGGACGAGTTGAGAGGCCAGCATCATCGGCTTTTCTGTGACAAACAGCATGTGGCCAGCTCAGCCTATGCCCAGTTCTGGCAGCGGTTGGCGAGTGGCGAGAGCTTCAGTGACCGGTTTAAGCGCATTGCCAAGGATGGTCATGAGGTGTGGCTGGAAGCCAGCTACCTGCCGATACGCGATGCACGGGGGCAGGTGACGCGTATCGTCAAACTGGCAACCGATATTACCGAGCGGATGCACGCCGAGCACGAGCATGAAAGCTACATCAATGCGATCAGCCGCTCGACTGCGGTCATTGAATTCAACCTTGCGGGCGAGGTGATGTCGGCCAACGAAAACTTTCTCCACACCATGGGCTATCGGCTCGAAGAGATTTTTGGCAAGCATCACCGTCAGTTCTGTTCTGCCGAGGATGCCGCCAGTGATGACTATCGTCAGTTCTGGGAGCGTCTGACGCACGGCGAGTTTATTGCCGACCGCTTTAAAAGGATCAGCAAGTCGGGGAAGGTCATATGGCTGCGTGCGACCTACAACCCGCTCTATGACGCCAATGGTCGCCAATATGGTGTGGTCAAGTTTGCCACCGACATTACCAGCCAGATTGAGCACCGCGATGCTGAAGCTGCCGCTGCCAAGCTTGCTTTTGATATTGCTCGAGGTACGGACGATAGTGCTGTCAAAGGTGCGCACACGGTGGAAGAGACCGTTCAGGTCGTGCGTGGCATCGCCGATGAACTGGCAAAAGTGGCAGGCAATATTGAAGCCCTGAGTACGCAGTCCGAGCGCATCAGCAGCATCGTTCAGGTAATCCGCGGCATTGCCGAACAGACCAACCTGCTGGCGCTCAACGCGGCCATCGAAGCGGCGCGTGCCGGTGAACAGGGCCGTGGCTTTGCCGTGGTGGCCGACGAGGTACGCAACCTGGCCGCACGTACCAGCCAGGCCACGGTGGAAATCAATGAAGTGGTGCGTCTGAACCACGACCTCGCCACGCAGGCTGTGAGCGGTATGGACGGCAGCAAGCAGCGTGCTGAGAAGGGTGTGCTGCTGGCCAACAGAGCCGGGGAGGTGATGCTGGAAATCCGCGATGAAGCGCAGCGCGTGGTGGACGCTATCGGTCAGTTCACCGAGGCCATGCAGGACTGAGGCAGGCCCTGTCGCTGGCGGCCGGGCATGCCGCTCTCAGCGGTTTAGCGGAGCGGCTCGCGCGACACAATCAGTGCTCTTCCAGCGCCTCGGCGAACTGACGTACAGCGTCCACCACTTGCCGTGCGCCGCTCTGGATTTCTTCGATGACATCACCGGCCTGGTTGACCAGGTTCACCCCTTGCTCGACCTTGTGGCGGCTTGCCTGCATGCTGTCGACTGAAACCTGCGCCAAATCATGGTTGCGCTTGACGACCTCGACAATCTCCACGGTGGCCTGGCTGGTGCGCGCGGCCAGGTTGCGCACTTCATCGGCCACCACAGCAAACCCGCGCCCTTGCTCACCGGCACGTGCCGCTTCGATGGCCGCGTTTAGCGCCAGCAGATTGGTCTGTTCGGCAATGCCGCGGATTACCTGAACAATGCTGCTGATCATTTCCGATTGCTGACTGACAGCGCTGATGCCTTCGGCCGCGCGGGATAGTTCATCGGCAATGCCGCGCACGACATCAACGGTTTCACGAATCACTTTGGCGCCATGGCGGGCGCTTTCATCAGTTTGCAGGGAGATGTCGTAGGCCAGCTTGGCGGCTTCTGACTCGGCCTGCTGCTGACGCACCTGGGCGGTGATATCGCGGGCAAACTTGACGACCTTGTAGAGTCGGCCAGCTGCATCGAAAACCGGGTTGTAGGTAGCGCTCAGCCAGATGGTGTCGCCATGCCGATTGATGCGCTGGAAGCGGCCGGAGAAGAACTCCCCTTTATTCAGACGCTCCCAGAAGTGGCGGTATTCGGCGGAGTCCGCTTCCTCTCGGGTACAGAACATGCGGTGGTGCTTGCCGCGAATCTCATTCAGTCGGTACCCCATTGTCTGTTCGAAGTTTTCATTGGCTTCGAGCACTTCGCCTTTGAGGTTGAAGGCAATCACGGCCATGGAGCGCCCGATGGCCTCGACCATGCTGTTCTGCTCCTGCTCGCGGGCCACCTGAGCGGTAATGTCGGTGGCTAGTTTGAGCACGCCCTCGATGCTGCCATCGGCGCCCCGGATCGGGTTGTAACTGGCCTCTAGCCAGACCTCCTGGCCTTGCTTGTTACGCCTGAGGAAGCGCTCGCGGATGAACTCGCCCGCGGCCAGGCGCTGCCAGAACTTGCGGTAGTCGGCGCTGGCCTGGTAATCGGGAAAGCAGAAGATGCGGTGGTGCTGGCCGACAATTTCTTCCAGCCGATAGCCCATGGTGGCGAGGAGGTTCTCGTTGGCGCTGACAATGGTGCCGTCAGGTTTGAATTCAATCATGGCGGTCGAGCGGTCGACAGCCATCTTCCTGGCTTCTGCAGCCCGCAGTTTTGCCAGTGCGCTGCTCAGCGCTTGTTTAATTGCCTTGTTGAACATCATTCCCCCTGCCAGCCTGCTGGCGCTTACCAGAGCTGTATCGGACTGGCAGGGCGTAACTTTACATCCTCTCTTGAATGTTTAATCGGTTTTTCTTGGCGCAGGCTGCTGCTGAGTGATGCAGTGGATATTGCCGCCGCCCAGCAGAATCTCCCGGCCCGGCACCATCACCACGCGGTGTTGCGGGAACAGGCGTTGCAGAATTGCTTCGGCTTGCGCGTCTTTCGGGTCGTCGAACTTGGGCGCGATGATGCCGCCGTTGACGATCAGGAAGTTGACGTAGGAGCCAGCCAGGCGGATCGATGGATCGCGCTCCTGGGTGCCGGCCACCCAATCCACGCCCGCGCATTCCTCATCTGTGGCATACAGCGGGCCGGGAATCGGCATCTTGTGCACGACCAGTTGGCGGCCTTTGGCGTCACGGGCGCTTTCCAGCACGCGCATGGCGGCCTGGCAACGTGGGTAGTTGGGGTCGTTGACGTCATCGGTCCAGGCCAGCAGCACTTCACCAGGGCGCACGTAGCAGCAGAAGTTGTCGACGTGGCCGTCGGTTTCGTCGTTGAACAGCCCATCCGGCAGCCAGATCACCGTGTCGATGGCCAGGTGATCGGCCAGGTACTGCTCGATCTGCTCGCGGCTCAGGTGCGGGTTGCGGTTGGGGTTGAGCAGGCATTCCTCGGTGGTGATCAGGGTGCCTTCACCGTCGACATGGATCGAGCCGCCTTCGAGGATCAGTTCATCGGTGCGATAGCGCGCGCAGCCTTCGATCTGCAGAATCTTGCGCGCCACCTGGTCATCACGCACCCAGTTGGCGTACAGGCCGCCATTCAGGCCGCCCCAGGCGTTGAACGCCCAGTCCACACCGCGCACTTCGCCGCTGTTGTTGGTGACGAAGGTCGGCCCGGTGTCGCGCACCCAGGCGTCGTCGGTGGTGATTTCCACCACACGGATATTGCCGTGGGCCAGACGCTCACTGGCGTTTTCATATTGGCCGGCGGACACGCATACGGTTACCGGTTCGAACTCGGCAATTGCCCTGGCCACGGCGGTAAAGGATGCTTGCGCCGGTTTGCCGCCCAGGCGCCAGTTGTCCGGGCGCTCCGGCCAGACCATCCAGGTCTGGCTGTGGCTTTCCCACTCGGCAGGCATGCGGAAACCATCGGCGCGTGGGGTGGTGTTCAGGGCTGTCATAGGTTCACCAGGATACAGAGCGACTAAAGTGGGCGGACGATGCACGGCATGGGCTGCTCGCGGGCTGCGGAATCAGGCTAGGGTCACCTGACACTAGCAGAGCGTTGTCGCGCTAGCATTGCATGCGGGTATGCCGCAGTGGATAGGCTATTTATATCCGATAAAAATCGGCTTTTAAAGCGTATTAATCTTTCTTTAAGGCTTTTTTATCGATTAATATCGAATAAAAATCCGCTAGCACCCATGTTGTGTGCATGGAGCTGGCAAATGCAAACGTGCGTTTGTTTCCGGATTCACTGTTCAGCCTTTGCTGCGTCATGCCGTAAAACGAGGAACGATATGCGAGCCGTCTTGGTGGTCAGCCCTAACTTCAAGCTGCAGTGTGCGCACTGCATAACTCAGCGTCAGCCAGTGGTGACAATATGATCGAGGTAACCGAGGTTTCCATTGCCGAGTTGCGTGCCGCGCTCGAAGCCGGTCAGACAACCGCCGTCGAGTTGGTGCAGGCGTATTACGCGCGCATCGACGCTTATGACGTTGCCGGCACGCCGACTCACCTCAACGCCGTGGTGGTGCGTAATCCCGATGCGCTCAAGGAGGCCCAGGCCGCCGATGCCCGTCGCGCCCGTGGCGAGACACTCGGACCGCTGGACGGCATCCCCTACACCGCCAAGGACAGTTACCTGGTCAAGGGCCTCACTGCCGCGTCCGGTAGCCCGGCGTTCAAGGATCTGGTTGCTTATCGCGATGCCTTTACCGTCGAGCGGCTGCGCGCCGCCGGGGCCATTTGCCTGGGTAAAACCAATATGCCGCCCATGGCCAACGGTGGCATGCAGCGTGGTGTTTATGGCCGCGCGGAAAGTCCGTACAACGCAGACTACCTCACCGCACCCTTCGCTTCCGGCTCATCCAACGGCGCCGGCACCGCCACTGCCGCCAGCTTTGCGGCGTTTGGTCTGGCCGAAGAAACCTGGTCCAGCGGTCGGGGGCCTGCGTCGAATAATGGGTTATGCGCCTATACACCGTCGCGCGGGGTGATCTCGGTGCGCGGCAACTGGCCGCTGACGCCAACCATGGACGTGGTGGTGCCTTACGCGCGGACCATGAACGATCTGCTTGAAGTGCTCGACATTGTGGTCGCCGACGACCCGGATACCCGTGGCGATCTCTGGCGTTTGCAGCCGTGGGTGCCGATCTCGAAAGCCTCCGACGTACGCCCTGCGGCCTATGCCGATCTGGCTGCCAAGGCCGATGCCCTGGCCGGCAAACGTTTTGGCGTACCGCGTATGTTTATCAACAAGGATGACGCCGCTGGCACCAGCGAAAACCCGGGCATTGGCGGGCCGACCGGCCAGCGCATCCACACCCGCGCCTCGGTGATCGACCTGTGGGAAGCCGCGCGCAAGGCGCTGGAGGCTGCTGGCGCCGAAGTGGTCGAAGTCGACTTCCCGCTGGTGTCCAACTGCGAAGGTGACCGCCCCGGTGCGCCGACCGTGTACAACCGTGGCATCGTCACCCCGGAATTTCTCCACGACGAGCTGTGGGAGCTGAGTGGCTGGGCCTTTGACGACTTTCTGCGCGCCAACGGTGATCCCAAGCTGAACAGACTGGCCGATGTCGACGGCCCGCAGATTTTCCCTCACGACCCCGGCACCCTGCCCAACCGCGAGGGCGACCTGGCCGCCGGCATGGACGAATACGTCAATATGGCCAAGCGCGGACTGAAAAACTGGGATCAGATCGAGACCCTGCCCGACGGCCTGCGCGGTCTGGAGCACACCCGCAAGATTGATCTGGAAGACTGGATGGACGGCCTCGGCCTCGACGCCGTGCTGTTCCCCACCGTCGCTGACGTTGGTCCGGCGGATGCCGATATCAATCCGCTTTCGGCTGACATCGCCTGGAGCAACGGGGTGTGGGTGGCCAACGGCAACCTGGCCATTCGTCACCTCGGTGTACCCACGGTCACGGTGCCCATGGGTGTGATGGCGGATATCGGCATGCCCGTGGGGCTGACCTTTGCCGGTCGCGCCTACGATGATTCGGCATTGCTGCGCTTTGCCGCTGCATTCGAATCCACCGGTTCGAAACGCCTGGTGCCGCCGCGTACGCCGCCGTTGTCACGCGGCTAAAACAGCAACGGGATTGGCGCACACCGCGTCAATCCCGTTGTTTGTGTCCAGTTCTGGATAAGGCTCAGGCGCTGTGGCGCTTGTGCAGTTCGAACTGCTCGTGGCCGTCGTCCCAGCCGGCTTCCCAGGCGGCGATCAGCACGTCGGCGGCCAGGGCGCGGGGGATATTGGTTTGCCCAGTCAGGCCGGCCATGTAGCCCTGCTGGTAAGCCTTGTTGAGGCTTTCCAGGCTCCAGTGCTGGTCATCTTCCTTGGTGAAGTCGGCGCAGGCCATAGCGGCAGCTCGCAGTAGATTTACCCCTGCAATGCTAGCTGCATCGCCTGGCCAGGGCTGCGCCGCTGATCCCGCTTTTGCCACCACTGGCGGGTTATGTGATGCAGTTGGCGAAACGCCGGCCTGGCTCGCACCGGCCTGCCGGGCGCGCCGGCGCTTACACGGCCAGCGCCAGAATGCTGGCCTGATAGGCCGCCGCAAAGCTGTCGAAATCACCCTCCTCGTGGGCTTCCAGCTCGGCCTGCTCGCGCAGTGACTGCGCGGCGCTGGCCTCGAAACCAGCTTGCTGTTCAGCGCTTAACGCTTGGCTGCGGAAGTATTCGGCGTGCTGCTTGCTCTGGCGCAGGGCGAACTCGGTAAAGCTCAGGCCTTGCTGCAGCTGTGCCAGCACCTGGGCCGAAGGTGTCAGGCTGGGGTCAGCGACCTTGGCCTGTTGCGCCTGCAAGGCCTGACGGTGGGATTCACTGCCCTGGCTTTGGTCGAGCAGCTCAGCCAGCGGCAGGATCTGTTCCAGCAGCTCGCTGGCCCAGGCTTGCAGCACCACCGGCTGGCCATTGCGTTGCAGTTGCAGACCCGGCCGGCGACCTTCCTTGACCACGCTCAGGAAGTTGTCAGTGCAGGCATGGCATTCGCCGCTTTCCAGCAGCGGGCTGTCGGCCAGTGCGCAGAACAGCAGGAAGGCGTCGAGGAAGCGCGATTCGATCAGATCGATACCCAGCGGCAGGAACGGGTTGATATCCAGGCAACGCACTTCAACGTACTGCACGCCACGGGCCATCAGCGCCTGGATCGGCCGTTCGCCGCTGTAGGTCACGCGTTTCGGGCGGATATTCGAGTAGTACTCGTTCTCGATCTGCAGGATGTTGGTATTGAGTTGCAGCCACTCGCCATCCTTCTTCGCGCCGATATCCACATAGGGCGGGTAGGGCGTGCCAACCGCCTGGCGCAGGCTGTCGGTGTAGCTGGTCAGGTCGTTGTAGCAGGGCGTCAGGCCGGACTGGGCGCTGCTCTGATAGCCCAGATCACTCATGCGCAGGCTGGTGGCATAGGGCAGGTAGAGGGTTTCTGCGTCCAGTTCCTGCAACTGATGCGGGCGGCCGCGCATAAAGCCCTTGTGCAGTGCCGGCGAGGCCCCGAACAGGTACATCAGCAGCCAGCTGTAGCGGCGGAAGTTGCGGATCAGCGCGATATAGCGCGCCGATTGGTAATCGCGCGCGCTGCGCGCATCGCCTTCGGCCTGCTGCTGCAGCTGCCACAGGGCTTCCGGCAGGGAGAAGTTGTAGTGGATGCCAGCGATGCACTGCATGGTTTTGCCGTAACGCAGGGCCAGGCCCTTGCGGTAGACGTACTTGAGTTCGCCGATATGCGAGCTGCCGTAGCGGGCGATCGGGATCGTCTCTTCGTCCGGCAGGGCGCAAGGCATCGACGGGCTCCACAGGTATTCGCCGTCCAGCTTGCTGTAGGCGAAGCGGTGGATCTGTTCCAGGTCAGCCAGGGTCGCTGCCGGGTCAGCCTCGGCCGGGGTGATAAATTCCAGCAGCGATTCGGAGTAGTCGGTGGTGATCTGCGCGTGAGTCAGCGCCGAACCGAGTGCGGCCGGGTGCGGGGTCAGAGCCAGTTGGCCGTTGCCGTCCACGCGCAGGCATTCGCGCTCGATACCGTGCAGGCATTGGGAAAGCAGGGAGAGGTTGGCGCGCTCGCCAAGCTGGGCCAGGCGGCGGGTTAACAGGTCGCTCAAGATTGCATTCCTTCACGCATCGGTCGCCTCAATATGGGGACGACTGCCGTGCTCTACAAGGGGGCGAGAAAACCGGCTTCAATCGGGCGCGGTTGATAGCGCTTTATAACCCGGCGCGGGTGAAGAAGGTTATAGCTGGGCGCTGTGCTTTTGCGTCAGGGCGACGCGGCAGGGCGGGCGCGTTGCCCACGGACATAGGGCTTATGTCCGTGGGCGTTGGCTTATTTCTTCAGTTGTTTGGCATTGGCAAATAGCGCTGCCATGCCGCCGCTGGCCGGTGCGGGCTTGTCCTGGCTGGAATGGCGTTCGCTGCGCGGCGCATTATCGGCCGGCTTGCCGCCACGGGATTGGCCACCTCGGGATTGACCGCCACGCGGGCCTTCGATTTTCTCGCCGGGGGTGTCGCCCATGCGCATCGACAGGGCAATGCGGTTACGTGGGATGTCGACTTCCATCACCTTGACCTTGACCACGTCGCCGGCCTTGACCGCTTCGTGTGGGTCTTTGATGAATTTCTCCGACAGCGCCGAGATATGCACCAGGCCGTCCTGGTGCACGCCGATATCGACGAAGGCGCCGAAGTTGGTCACGTTGGTCACCACGCCTTCGAGCATCATCCCCAATTTGAGGTCGCTGAGGGTTTCCACGCCTTCCTGGAACTCGGCGGTCTTGAATTCCGGGCGCGGGTCGCGGCCGGGTTTTTCCAGCTCGCTCAGGATATCGCCGATGGTCACCAGACCGAATTTATCGTCGGTGAACTGCTTCGGGTCGAGGCGCTTGAGGAAGGCCGAGTCACCGATCAGCGAACGGATATCGCGGCCGGTGTCGGCAGCAATACGTTGCACCAGCGGGTAGGTTTCCGGGTGTACGGCGGAGGCGTCCAGCGGGTTGCTGCCGTTCATTACACGCAGGAAGCCAGCGGCCTGCTCGAAGGTCTTGTCGCCCAGGCGCGGCACTTTGAGCAGGTCGGCGCGGCTGTTGAACGCGCCATTGGCGTCGCGGAAAGCGACGATATTCTGCGCCAGGGTCGCGTTCAGCCCGGAGATGCGCGCCAGCAGGGCAGCGGAGGCGGTGTTCACATCGACGCCGACGGCGTTTACGCAGTCTTCCACCACCGCATCCAGCGAACGCGCCAGCTTGAGCTGCGATACGTCGTGCTGGTACTGGCCGACACCGATGGATTTCGGGTCGATCTTCACCAGCTCGGCCAGCGGGTCTTGCAGACGGCGGGCGATGGACACCGCGCCGCGCAGCGACACGTCCATATCGGGGAATTCCTTGGCGGCCAGCTCGGAAGCCGAGTACACCGAGGCACCGGCTTCACTGACCATGACCTTGGTCAGGTTCAGGCCCGGCAGCTTCTTGATCAGGTCGGCAGCCAGCTTGTCGGTTTCGCGGCTGGCGGTGCCGTTGCCGATGGAGATCAGGTCGACACTGTGTTTGGCACAGAGCTTGGCGAGGATCGCCAGGGTGCCGTCCCAGTCGTTGCGCGGCGCGTGTGGGTAGACGGTGGCGGTTTCCAGCACCTTGCCGGTGGCATCGACCACGGCCACCTTGCAGCCGGTGCGCAGGCCGGGGTCGAGCGCCAAGGTGGCGCGTGGGCCGGCCGGGGCGGCCAGCAGCAGGTCGTGCAGGTTGCGCGCGAACACGTTGATCGCTTCGTCTTCCGCTGTTTCGCGCAGCTCGCCGAACAGGTCGGTTTCCAGGTGGGTGTAGAGCTTGACCTTCCAGGTCCAGCGCACCACTTCACCCAGCCATTTATCGGCGGCGCGACCACGGGCGCTGATGCCGAAGCGCTCGCCGATCATGCTTTCGCACGGGTGCATCGTGCCCGGCAGCTCGTCGCCTACTTTCAGGCTGGCGCTGAGAATGCCCTCGTTGCGCCCACGGAAAATCGCCAATGCGCGGTGCGACGGGGCGCCCTTGAGCTTCTCGTCGTGCTCGAAGTAATCGCGGAACTTGGCCCCTTCGTTCTCTTTGCCGGCGACGACGCGGGCGCTGAGGGTGGCGTTGTCCTTGAGGAAGCTGCGCAGGCTGGCCAGCAGGTTGGCGTCCTCGGCGAAGCGTTCCATGAGGATGTATTTGGCGCCTTCGAGCACCGCCTTGACGTCGGCAAAGCCTTTGTCGGCATCGATAAAACGCTCGGCTTCGCTTTCCGGCGTCAGTGTCGGGTCGTTAAACAGCGCGTCGGCCAGCTCGCCGAGTCCGGCTTCCAGGGCAATCTGGCCCTTGGTGCGGCGCTTCTGCTTGAACGGCAGGTAGAGGTCTTCCAGGCGCGTCTTGGTGTCGGCCAGGTTGATTTCGCGGCTCAGCTCGGGGGTCAGTTTGCCCTGTTCATCGATGCTGGCGAGGATGCTGGCGCGGCGCTCGTCGAGTTCGCGCAGGTAGCGCAGGCGCTCTTCCAGAGTGCGCAGTTGGGTGTCGTCGAGGCTGCCGGTGACCTCTTTGCGGTAGCGCGCGATAAACGGCACGGTAGAGCCTTCGTCGAGCAGCGCCACGGCGGCGGCGACCTGTTGCGGGCGTACGCCCAGTTCTTCGGCGATGCGGTTGTTGATGCTGAGCATAGGAAAAGCTACCCACACGGAAACGAAAAACCGGCCACGCAGAGCACGGGCCAGGCACGAAAGCCGCGCATTATAAACACTGCCCGGCAACGCACCGGGAACCCGTCCGGGAAAAATCTGCTAACAATGGCTTACCCGTCGGCCATGGCTCCTGAGCCATAATGCCGGCTATTGCACACTGCCAGCGCGTCCGCGCCCGGCGGATGCCTGGACAAGGAGCCCTGAATGAGCAGCACTGCACTTCCCGTTGAAGGCGAGAAAATCCTTATCGTCGATGACGACGCGCGCCTGCGTCGCCTGCTCGAACGCTTTTTCGACGAGCAGGGCTACCGCGTGCGTGCGGTGGAAAACGTCGAGCAGATGGATCGCCTGCTGGCTCGCGAGCTGTTCAACCTGGTGGTGCTCGACCTCATGCTGCCGGGTGAGGACGGCCTGTCCGCCTGCCGTCGCCTGCGCGAGGCGAACAATCAGGTGCCGATCATCATGCTCACTGCCAAGGGTGACGAAGCCAGCCGGATCCAGGGCCTGGAGCTGGGCGCCGACGATTACCTGGCCAAACCGTTCAACCCGCGCGAGCTGCTGGCACGGATCAAGGCCGTGCTGCGCCGTCAGGCGCCGGTCGTGCCGGGCGCGCCGGGTAGCGAAGATGAAAGCGTGAGTTTCGGCGACTATGAATTGTCTCTGGCGACCCGCGAGCTGAAGAAAGGTGAGGAAGTGCACATGCTCACCACCGGCGAGTTCGCCGTGCTCAAGGCACTGGTGCAGCACGCCCGTGAGCCGCTGACCCGCGACAAGCTGATGAACCTGGCCCGTGGCCGCGAGTGGGACGCCCTGGAGCGCTCCATCGACGTGCAGATTTCCCGTCTGCGCCGTTTGATTGAGCCGGATCCGTCGAAACCGCGCTATATCCAGACGGTCTGGGGCGTGGGCTATGTGTTTGTGCCGGACGGCAATAAGTGATTCGTAGGTTGGCGCTGAGCGCAGCGAAGCCCAACGGTCTGTTCGCGAACCCTGCGTTGGGCTTCGTCGCTGCGCGCCTCAACCCAACCTACATCGAGTTGTGATGAAAACCCCTCTCTGGTTCCCGCAAAGTTTTTTCGCCCGCACGCTGTGGCTGGTGCTGATCGTGGTGCTGTTCTCCAAGGCGCTGACCCTGGTTTATCTGATGATGAACGAGGACGTGCTGGTGGATCGGCAGTACAGCCACGGTGCGGCGCTGACCCTGCGCGCCTACTGGGCGGCGGACCCGGAAGACCGCGCGACCATCGCCGAGGCCGCCGGGCTTACCCGTGTGCCGCATGAGCAGGTGCCGGCCACCGAGCAGCACTGGCCCTACAGCGAGATTTTCGAGCGGCAGATGCGCACCGAGCTGGGCCCGGACACCGAGGTGCGGGTGCGCGCCAAGAGCCCGCCGGCGCTTTGGGTGCATGCACCGAGCCTGGGTAATGACTGGCTGCGGGTGCCGCTGTATCCGCACCCGCTGCGTGGTCAGCGGATCTGGAGCGTGCTCGGCTGGTTCCTCGCCATTGGCCTGTTATCGACGGCGGCGGCGTGGATTTTCGTGCGGCAGCTCAATGCACCGCTGAAACGCCTGGTGTTTGCTGCGCGGCAACTCGGCAAGGGCCGCAGCGTAAGGCTGCCGGTCGGTGATACACCGAGCGAAATGACCGAGGTGTACCGCGCTTTCAACCAGATGGCCGAGGATGTTGAGCAGGCTGCCCGTGAGCGTGAGCTGATGCTGGCCGGGGTGTCGCATGACCTGCGTACGCCGCTGACCCGCCTGCGCCTGTCCATGGAGTTCCTCAACACCGATTCGGAGCTGACCGAGGATATGGTGCGTGATATCGAGGACATGGATGCCATTCTCGACCAGTTCCTCGCCTTTATCCGCGATGGTCGTGACGAGCCGCTGGAGCAGCTCGACCTGCTGGAGCTGATCCGCGAGGTGGTGGCGCCCTACAACCAGAAGCAGGAAATGGTGCGCCTGTGCCTGGAGCCCGTGCCGGCCTTCCCCCTGCGTCGGGTGTCGCTCAAGCGCCTGCTGGTCAACTTGATCGAAAACGCCCTGCGCTACGGCTGCAATGCCGTCGAGGTGGCGGTTTCCCTGTCGAGCGATCACAGCGCACCCTACGTGGTGCTCAGTGTGCTGGATCGCGGTACGGGGATTGACCCGGCCGAGCTGGGCAGCATCTTCAATCCCTTTATTCGCGGCGACCGTGCCCGCGGCGGACAGGGCGCGGGCCTGGGCCTGGCCATCGTCAAGCGTATTGCGGCGCTGCACGGTGGCAGTGTCGAGTTGCGCAACCGCTCCGGCGGCGGCCTGGAAGCCCGGGTATGCCTGCCGCTCGGCCTGCTGTTGCCGCGCGACGCCGTCTAGGGGCGCTGGCATACTGTCATCGTTGCGCTGAACTATGCTCTATCAGCGTCATGACATGAGGTCAGCATGCCTGTCGTTCCAGCCCGCCTTTCTGCATGGACTTGGTTGCTGCCGCTGCCACTGCTCCATATTGCCACCTGGTTTTCCCTGGCGACCCAATTCACTGACGGGGCGGCGCTCTGGTACCTGCCATTTGCTCTGGCCCTGGTGTTGGTGCTCTGGTGGGGGCCGCGGGTGTTGCTGGCGGTGTACCTCAATGCGCTGCTTTGTGTGCCGCTTTGGGGCCTGGACTGGCGCTTGGCGCCGCTCTATGCCATCCCGGAAACCCTCGGGGTAACCCTGGCCTGGCTGCTGTTACGGTTGCGTCCGTTCGACCCGGCGCTGCCTGATCTTGGCCACCTGCTGCGCCTGATGCTGCTGGGCGTGTTGCTCCCGGCCGTCCCCATGTCGATTGGCGTGCAGGGCAATCTCTGGCTGACCGGGCATATTCCGCTGTCGATGCTGCCGTCCGGCAGCATGACGCTATGGCTAGTCGACAGCCTGACTGCGCTGGCGCTGGCCATTCCGCTGCTGGTATACCTCACGCCCTGGCTACGGCGGCATGGCTGGCTACGCGGCCGCGCGCTTGCCGGCAGTGAACAGGTGCCCCAGGTGCTGCGGCAGTTACCGCCCTGGCCGTTGTTGCTGCTCTTGCTGCTGGGCTTGCCCTGGCTGCTCGGCGTATTGCCGTTGATCCTGAACCTGCCGCTGCTGGGCGTGATGATGCTGGGCCTGGCCCTGGTCTGGGGCTTTGCCGGCGGCGTATGTGGGGCCATATTGAGCGTGCTGATGGTGTTGATCCTGCCGCTGTTGCGCGGCCTCGGCGATACCAACGCGTGGCTCGACCCGCAGCGCCTGGAGCTGCACTTCAGCGTGCTGCTGTTCATGATCGCCGCCCTGCTGGTGGGGCGCAGCCTCAGTGACTTGCGCCAGGCCCTGGCGCGCAGTGCGCAGATGCAGCAACAGCTGGCCCTGGCCAATCTGGCACTGGAAGCCAGCCCGCTGGGGGTGATCATCGCCGATGCGCGTCAGCCCTCCTTGCCGCTGATCTACTGCAACCCGGCCTTCGAGCAGATCACCGGCTACAGCCGTGCGGAAACCCTGGGCAACAACTGGAACTTTCTGCTGCGTGATGACCAGCAGCAGCAGGGGGTCAGCCGTTTGCAACAGGCGGTGCGTGATGGGGTGGCCTGCGATGTGGTCCTGCGCAGTTACCGCAAGGATGGCCAGCAGTTCTGGAACGAACTGACCCTGGCGCCGATGCGCGACGAGCAGGGCATCAGCCATTATGTTGCGTTGCAGAGTGATGTGACGGCTCGCGAGCAACTGGCCAGCCAGGTGCGCCTGCAGAGTGACGAACTGCTCAAGCAGAGTTACCTGTTCAGTCAGACCGAGCACATCGCCAACCTCGGCGGCTGGGTGCTGAACATGCCGCAGCAGACCATGGACTGGAGCGCTGGCTGCTTCCGCATCTACGAACTGGACCCGAAGAACGGCACGCCCAACCTCAACGAAGCACTGAGCTACCTGGATGCCAGCGGTCGGGTACAGGCCGAGCAGACCCTGCAGCAACTGATCGATGGTCAGGAGCAGTTCGACATCGAGGTGCGCCTGCTTACCGCCAAGGGCAAGACGCGCTGGTTGCGTATCCGCGGTATCAGCGAGCGCGACGGCAGCGAATTGGTGCGGGTGTATGGCGCATTGCAGGATGTCAGCGCGCGCAAATATGCCGAGCAGCAGTTGCGCGAACGTGATGAACGCCTACGGCTGTTCTTCGAGGCCCCGCTGATTGGCATGGCCCTGACCAGCCCGAGTTTTGCCTGGGAAGAGGTCAACCACAAGCTCTGCAGCATCCTCGACTGCAGCCGCGAGCAGCTGTTGGCCAGCAGCTGGGAGAGCCTGTCGCTGGAGGACGATCTGCTGGTCGAACAGCCGCTTCTGGATCAGGTGCTCAGCGGTGAGCGTGAAGGCTTCGAACTGGAGAAGCGTTTTCGCCGCGCCGACGGCAGCCTGGTGCATACCCGCGTTAGCCTGCGCGCCGTGCGCCACAGCACCGGGCGGGTGCGCATGTTCCTGTTGCTGGTGGAAGACATCAGCGAGCGCCTGCAGGCCGAAGCGCGCTACCGCACCATCGTCGAGAACGCGCCGGAAGCGATCATGCTGTTTGACCTGCACGGCACGTTGGTCGAGTGCAACGACAATGCCTTGCGCCTGCTGCGCTATAGCCGTGAGGAAATTGCCAGCAAGCGCGTGTTTGACCTGAGCCCAGGCAAGCAGGCCGATGGCCAACTGACGGCCGAACTGGGTCGGGTTTATTTGCAACGTGCGATGGCCGGTGAGGCGCCGGTCTTTGAATGGCTGCACCGTGACAGCGCTGGTCGGCAGATTCCCTGTGAGGTTCGTCTGGTGCGCATGCCGGGCGAGCCGGTGCTGATTCGCGGCAGCGTCACCGATATTTCCGAGCGGCAGCGTTATCAGCGTGAGATCGAGCGGCTGGCCTTCAGTGATGAACTTACCGGGCTGCCCAACCGGCGCCTGCTGCTCGACCGCCTGCAACATGCCATGGACCGCGAGCTGCGCGAGAACACCCTGGGCGCCTTGCTGTTTATCGACCTGGATCACTTCAAGACGGTCAACGACAGCCTGGGTCACCTGGTCGGCGACGGTCTTTTGCGCGAAGTCACGGCACGGCTGGCCAGCGGCCTGCGCGCGGAAGACACCCTGGCGCGGATGGGCGGCGACGAATTTGTGGTGCTGCTCGAAGGGCTCGACAGCAACCCGCAGCTGGCCGCCGAGTCCGCCGCGATCACGGCCGAGAAACTGCTGAAAAGCCTGGTCGGCACCTGCTGGATCGACGGCCATGAGCTGTCCATCAGTGCCAGTATCGGCATCGCCCTGCATCCGTTTGGCAGCCAGCTGGCCTCCGATGTACTGAAGCAGGCCGACACCGCGATGTACCGGGCCAAGCAGGGCGGGCGCAATGCGCTGCACTTCTTCGCCCCGGAAATGCAGGCGGCTATCGACCAGCGCCTGCAGCTGCAGAGCGAGTTGCGTCAGGCTGTGCAGCGCAATCAGCTTTATCTGGTGTTCCAGCCACAGTTGGCCCTGAGTACCGAGCGAGTGACCGGTGCCGAGGTGCTGCTGCGCTGGGTGCACCCGGAGCGTGGCGAAATCATGCCGGCGGACTTTATCCCGTTGGCCGAAGAAACCGGGCTGATCGAGGAGCTGGGCGGCTGGGTGCTGGAACAGGCCTGTGCGACCCTCGCGCGCTGGCTACCGCAGTGGCCGCAGCTGGTTCTGGCGGTCAATCTCAGCCCACGCGAATTGCGCCAGCGCAGCTGCGTGACGCGGATCAGCGAGTGCCTGCAGCGCCATCAGGTGCCGGCCACGGCGCTGGAGTTGGAGATTACCGAGGGCGTGCTGCTGGAAGATGTTGAACAGTGCATCAGCAATATGCAGGCGCTCAAGGCGCTCGGCGTGCGTTTCGCCATCGACGACTTCGGCACCGGCTATTCCTCACTGACCTACCTCAAGCGTCTGCCGCTGGATCGCTTGAAGATCGACCGCAGCTTTACCTGGGACATGGACGGTGAAGACGGCAGCGGCTTGATGCTGGTGCAGACCATTCTGGTGATTGCCCGCAATCTGGGCCTGGAATGCGTGGCCGAAGGTATCGAAAGCCAGTGGCAACTCGATTGCCTGCGCCAGCATGGCTGCTCGCTGGGGCAGGGTTACCATTTCAGTCGGCCGTTGAAGGAGGCGGATTTCCAGGCCTGGTTGCAGCAACATCAGCTATAGGCTTGAGTATGCGTTTCGGCATCCCTGCCGCGTCCTGTAGTGATCTGCAATACCGGCCCGGCCATCCTTGGCCGTGCGTTCGCCGGGGCGAAGCATGCTTCGCCTATATCCGGCTCACCCCTTACCCTTGGTGCGCGTCAGGTGCGGGCCGCCGTTCTTCTCGATGTACTGGATGATCATCCCGGCAACGTCCTTGCCGGTGGTGGTTTCGATGCCTTCCAGGCCTGGCGATGAGTTCACCTCCATCACCAGTGGGCCGTGGTTGGAGCGCAGGATATCCACCCCGGCCACGCTCAGTCCCATCACCTTGGCCGCGCGGATGGCCGTCATGCGTTCTTCCGGAGTGATCTTGATCAGGCTGGCGCTGCCGCCACGGTGCAGGTTGGAGCGGAATTCGCCGGGCTTGGCCTGACGCTTCATCGCTGCAATCACCTTGTCGCCGACCACGAAACAGCGGATGTCCGCGCCGCCGGCTTCCTTGATGTATTCCTGCACCATGATGTCCTGCTTGAGGCCCATAAAGGCCTCGATCACCGACTCGGCGGCAGTGGCGGTTTCGCACAGCACCACGCCGATGCCCTGGGTGCCTTCCAGCACCTTGATCACCAGCGGTGCGCCGTTGACCATCTGGATCAGGTCGGCAATGTCATCCGGCGAGTGGGCGAAACCGGTGACCGGCAGGCCGACACCCCGGCGCGACAGCAGTTGCAGCGAGCGCAGCTTGTCCCGCGAGCGGGCGATGGCCACCGATTCGTTGAGTGGGAACACGCCCATCATTTCGAACTGACGCAGTACGGCGCAGCCGTAGAAGGTCACTGAGGCCCCGATACGGGGAATCACCGCATCGAAGCCTTCCAGCGGTTTACCGCGGTAATGGATCTGCGGCTTGTGGCTGGCGATGTTCATGTAGGCGCGCAGGGTATCGATCACCACCATCTCGTGGCCGCGCAACTGTCCGGCTTCAACCAGGCGGCGGGTGGAATACAGGCGCGGGTTGCGCGACAGCACGGCGATCTTCATTGGGCACCAGAAGGGTCAGCAAGGGTGGGTTTGTTCTGTACGTAGCTCAGCGCCGGGTTGACCAGCAGTTGTCCGGCAATCAGCGCCTTGGAGCCGAGCAGCACGCGGTAGCGCATGGTCTTGCGGCAGGTCAGGGTGAACTCCACCGGCCATTCGCGCTCACCCAGGGTCAGGGTGGTGCGGATGACGTAGCGCGACTGACTCTGGCCGTTGGAACTTTTGATGGTCTTTACCGATACCAGTTGCGCCTCGCAGCGATGCCGGCGTTGCACCAGGGTGCCGAGGTGCGCGGTGAAGCGTACCCAGGGCTGGCCATCGCGGTCGAACGGCTGGATATCGCTGGCGTGCAGGCTGGACGTGCTGGCCCCGGTATCGATCTTGGCGCGCAGGCCGACCATGCCCAGTTCCGGCAGGTTTATCCATTCGCGCAGGCCGATGACGCCAAGTTGGTCAAAAGTCTTCAAAGGGCAGTTCCAGGCTATTTGCGGGCATTCTAGTTGGCACGTGTGACAACTGCATCAGGCAAAATGTCCGCCTGCACAGTGTGATCAGCGAGGGCTGGATGAGCGAGAAACAAGACGACAAGGTGCGCCTGGACAAATGGCTGTGGGCCGCGCGCTTCTATAAAACCCGCGCCCTGGCCAAGGCCGCCATCGAAGGCGGCAAGGTGCATCACCGCGGCGAGCGCTGCAAACCGGGCAAGGAGCCCAAGGTGGGTGACGTCTATGTAATCCGCACCGGCTTTGAAGAGCGCAGTGTGGTGGTGCAGGCGTTGTCCGTGGTGCGGCGTGGCGCGCCAGAGGCACAGGCGTTGTATGCCGAAACCGCCGAGAGCATCGTGCGCCGCGAGCAGGCCGCCGCCCAGCGCAAGGCCGGCGCATTGGGGCTGCAGACCGAGGGTCGGCCAAGCAAGAAGCAGCGCCGGCAGATTCACGATTTCAACGAGCGACAGGATGGCGGCCTGCGCCATCCCTGGGCTGACGAAGAGGACTAGCGCCCGCTGATCACACTCAGGCGGCCCAGCAGGGGCAGCTTGGCCAGGCTTTGCAGCAGTGGCTGGGTGACATACTCCAGCCACTCGCTGGCTTTGTAGGCAAACGGCGTAAAGCAGCCCCAGGCCAGCGCCAGCAGGGCGAGGAATACACCGCCAACCAGGGCGTCCGAGCCCCAGTGTGCGCCGGCTACCAGGCGCGGCAGCATAAAGATCACGGCCATCGTCCAGACCAGCAACAAACGCCAGTTGCGCGCAAAGAAGCTCATAAACATCGCCCAGATCAACAGCACCGAGGCGTGATCGCCGGGGAAGCTGCGGGTAGCGCTGTCCTTCATGTCCCAACGTTCTTCCCAGGTCGGGAACAGCTCAGTCAGCCGCGCGGCGCCTTCCACCACCAGCGATGCGCTTGGGCGCTGCCAGCCCATCAGCTTGACCAGCTCGGCAAAGCCGACGCGAAACAGCAGCATCACGAACAGCGCGGCGAGAAAGGCGTAGAGCGCTTTACGTACCTGAGCGGCGCTAAACACCAGGTTGGCCTTGAGCATCACCGCCAGCATCAGCACGCCAACCCCCATGTCTACCGGGCGCATGCTGCCGATGGCCCAGGCCTTTGCCCACAGGCCGGCGCTGTGCACGGGTTCGTTGAGCAGGGCAAACAGTTGCAGATCGAACTGGTCCCATAGCGCGCGGCTCGGTGCCCACAGCCAGCTGGCGAGCAGCAGCAGGGCGACGACATGGCAGGCAATCAGCGGGCGGATACGCCACTGCTGGTTAATAAAAGAAGGGGGCATGCAGTGGCATCCTTGTCATCTGTAAGGGATTAAAGCGGCGGGCATGCTAGGTATTCTGTCTTCTGATTGCAAAGATTCGCGCTGCCTTTTGTCGGCAACTGTGACCCGGGTTGGTATCGATAGCTTCTGCCCGCAGGGCTGATAGATAAGAGGCGCTTGGTCGGCTGGGCGTTTGCGCCTAAAATCGCGGGCCGAAACACATTCAGTGAAATTGGCATGTCTGATTTTTCCCAACGCTTCTTGTTCGATGACAGCGATATTCGCGGCGAGCTGGTCGGCCTGACCGACAGTTACGGCCACGTGCTGGCCAAACATGACTACCCGCAGCCGGTCGCCCAGTTGCTCGGTGAACTGCTGGCGGCCGCCTCGCTGCTGATCGGCACCCTGAAATTCGACGGCCTGCTGATCCTCCAGGCGCGTTCCTCCGGTGCCGTACCGCTGCTGATGGTCGAATGCTCCAGTGAAGGCGAGTTGCGTGGCATCGCCCGCTACCATGCCGAGCAGATTGCTGCCGATGCCAACCTGCGCGAGCTGATGCCCGATGGCGTACTGGCCATGACCGTCGACCCGAAAGCCGGGCAGCGTTACCAGGGCATCGTTGATCTGGAAGGCGACACCCTGGCCGATTGCCTGACCAATTACTTCGCCACCTCCGAGCAGTTGCCTACGCGCTTCTGGCTCAACGCCGATGGCCAGCGTGCGCGCGGCCTGCTGCTGCAGCAGTTGCCGGCCGACCGCCTGAAGGAAGCTGATGAGCGCGAAGCCAGCTGGCAGCACGCCATGGCTCTGGCCGACACGCTGAAGGCCGAGGAACTGCTCGGGCTGGATAACGAGACTCTGCTGCACCGCCTGTATCACCAGGAAGCGCTGCGCCTGTTCGATCCGCGCGCCCTGCAATTTCGTTGCAGCTGCTCGCGTGAGCGCTCGAGCCGCGCGCTGATCAGCCTCGGTCAGGTCGATGCCGAGGCGCTGGTGCAGGAGCATGGTGGCAGCGTGGAAATCGACTGCCAGTTCTGCAACGAGCGCTACCTGTTCGATGCCGCCGATGTGCTGCAACTGTTTATCGACGGCAGTACCGATGCGCCGTCAGACACGCGCCACTAGGGCGCGCGGCTCTAAAACGAGGCGCGGAGAACTGATCAGAGGCTGCACCCGCAGCTAAATTTTTCTGGCATAATCCGCGCACTTTTTCGCTGTAGTAGTGCTCCACTTTCTACTACAAAACGTTCGGAAGACTCGGCCACGTGGCCGACGGGGACCCACATGACGCAAGCCAACAACGCCGTGTACACCGACATCAGCGCCGCCCAACTGGTCGAAGAAGCCCTTCGTCGCGGTGAAGGCGAGCTGGCCGCCAATGGCTCGCTGGTCGTACGTACAGGCCATCGCACGGGTCGTTCTCCGGCTGACCGCTTCATCGTGCAAGAGCCGAGCACCGAGGCGAAAATCGCCTGGGGCGCAATCAACCGTCCGTTCCCGGCTGACAAGTTCGACGCCCTGTGGGACCGCGTGCAGGCGTTCTCCGATGCCCAGGACAGCTTCGTATCCTACGTTCATGTAGGTTCTGCCGACGCACACTACCTGCCGGTCAAGATGACCACCGCCACCGCCTGGCAGAACCTGTTCGGCCGTTGCCTGTTCATCAACCCGGAGCAGTACAACCCGGCTGGCAAAGACGAGTGGCAGATCCTCAACGTTGCCAACTTCGAGTGCGTACCTGAGCGTGACGGCACCAACTCCGATGGCTGCGTGATCCTCAACTTCGCCGCCAAGAAAGTCCTGATCGCCGGCATGCGTTACGCCGGTGAAATGAAAAAAGCCATGTTCAGCGTGCAGAACTTCCTGCTGCCGGACGCCGACGTGCTGCCGATGCACTGCGCCGCCAACATCGGTGAAGAAGGCGACGTGACCCTGTTCTTCGGTCTGTCCGGCACCGGCAAGACCACCCTGTCCGCTGACCCAAGCCGCTACCTGATCGGCGACGACGAGCACGGCTGGGGTGTGGGCGTGGTGTTCAACATCGAAGGCGGCTGCTATGCCAAGTGCATCGACCTGTCCGAGAAGAACGAGCCGGTGATCTGGAAAGCCATCCAGTTCGGTGCCGTACTGGAAAACGTCGTCCTCGACGAAAACCGCGTACCGAACTACGCCGACGACAGCCTGACCCAGAACAGCCGTGCGGCCTATCCGCTGGAGCTGGTCGAGAAGCGTAGCGAGAAGAACCTCGGCGGCGAGCCGAACGCGGTGATCTTCCTGACCTGCGACCTGACTGGCGTACTGCCGCCGGTGTCGATCCTCAACGAAGAGCAAGCGGCTTATCACTTCCTCTCCGGTTACACCGCGCTGGTCGGTTCCACCGAAATGGGCAGCGGCGGCGGCATCAAGTCGACCTTCTCCACCTGCTTCGGCGCACCGTTCTTCCCGCGTCCGGCTGGCGAGTACGCTGAGCTGCTGATCAAGCGTATCCGTGGTTTCAACTCCAAAGTCTATCTGGTCAACACCGGCTGGACCGGCGGTGGCTACGGCGTGGGCAAGCGCTTCAACATCCCGACCACCCGTGGCGTGATCGCAGCGATCCAGAGCGGCGCGCTGATCGGTGCCGAAACCGAGCTGCTGCCGATCATCAACCTGAGCGTGCCGAAGTCGGTGCCGGGCGTTGAAACCAACCTGCTCAACCCGCGCAACACCTGGGAAGACAAGAACGCCTACGACGAAGCGGCGAAAGGCCTGGCTGGTCTGTTCATCGACAACTTCAAGAAGTTCGATGTGTCCGACGCCATCCGCAACGCCGGCCCGCAACTCTAAGTTGTAAGCGCCGCACCGAAAAAACCGCCGAGATCGGCGGTTTTTTTATGCATGGCAAATTAAGCATCAATCTGTTGGAGGCGCTTTAGCGGCGAGTTTCTAAGAAATTGTCGCGGCTAAAGCCCCTCCCATGGAGCCATGTGCGATAAGAAACGGAAAAGCCGCCCGGAGGCGGCTTTGGGTGCGTATCTGCTAACAGATCAGGCACATTTGCGAGTGTTGCGCGTTGCATTGTTGCTCAGGTGGCCGCTCCGCACGGCCTGGCTGTTGCTATGGGCTGTCTCGGGCCACAGCGCTAACGGGGTTGGCAACTCAGGCGATTTCCAGGGCCGTTGTCTGCAACTGTCGACTTCAGCATGACTGGCTACTGCCAGGTAGGTGTCGATATGTCGCGGGTGAGCACTGGCGCTTTCGAGTTGTATGGCGGCGTTAGGTCTATGGTTTGGCATCACTCACGGCGGACCTGAGTTGTCCCGCCAGACTGCGCATCGGCTCGTGGTTCGCATCAGCTACTCCGGTTCTTCCGGGGTCTATGCGGCGCGGCCATCGGGCCTGGGTGGTGAGCGATCTAGTGGAAGACCGGCAAGCTGCCGCTGAAACCAGATACCTGCATACTCATCTCCTCTTTCACTTGCATGGTTTGAATGTACGCCAGAGTGGCCGATGCTGTTAGTTGGATTGGCAATAGCGGCGCGGCCTGTAGGAATTAATCATTGTTTGCCGCCCGTGCGGTCAATGGAGTGACAGCCATGAGTACCCTGGAACGTGTATTTGGCTTCAAGCAATTGCGCCCCGGTCAGGAGCGCGTGGTGACGGCTGTGCTCGCTGGCCGTTCGGCGGCGGCGATCTTCCCCACGGGGTCGGGCAAGTCGTTGTGTTATCAGCTGCCGGCGCTGCATCTGCCGCACCTGACCCTGGTGGTCTCGCCCTTGCTGGCGCTGATGCAGGACCAGCTGGCGTTTCTGCATGGCTGTGGCATCAGCGCTGCGAGTATCGATTCGGCACAAAGCCGTGAGGAGGCCAGCGCGGTGATGGCGCGGGCGAAATCCGGGGAGCTGAAGATTCTGATGATCTCGGTCGAACGGCTGAAGAACGAGCGCTTTCGCAACTTTATCGCCCAGGTACCGATTTCTCTGCTGGTGATCGACGAGGCCCACTGCATCTCCGAGTGGGGGCATAACTTCCGCCCGGATTACCTCAAACTGCCGGACTATCAGCGCCAGTTCGGCATCCCGCAGGTGCTGCTGCTCACCGCCACGGCCACGCCGCCGGTGATTGCCGATATGCAGCAGAAGTTCGCCATCGCCGCAGGCGATGTGGTCACTACCGGCTTTTATCGCGCCAACCTCAACCTGCTGGTGGAGCCCGTCAGCGGCGCCGATAAGCAGCGCCGTCTGGAACAGTGGCTGGGCGCCAAAGCCGGGCAGCCGAGCATCGTTTACGTGACCCAGCAGAAGACCGCCGAGCAGGTGGCCGCGCGCCTGAGCCAGCGCGGAGTTGCAGCCAGCGCCTACCACGCCGGCATGGCCTCTGATGCGCGCGAGGCGATTCAACGGCAGTTTATGGTCGGGCAGATCAACTGCATCGTTGCCACCATCGCCTTCGGCATGGGCATCGACAAGGCGGATATCCGCAATGTGCTGCACTTCGACCTGCCGAAATCCATCGAGAATTACAGCCAGGAAATCGGTCGCGCCGGCCGTGATGGCCAGCCTTCCGATTGCCTGGTGCTGGCCAACCGCGACAGCCTCAACGTGCTGGAAAACTTCGTGTATGGCGATACGCCCGAGCTGGACGGCATTCGCTGTGTACTCGACGAACTGCTGAATAGCAGCCAGAACGGCGAATGGGAGCTGATGCTTAACCAGCTCTCCGAGCAGAGCAATATTCGTCAGCTGCCGCTGAAGACCCTGCTGGTGCAATTGGAGTTGCGCGGGATCATCGCCCCGCGTTACGCCTATTTCGCCGAATATCGCTTCAAGTACTTGCTGGAACCCGAAGCCCTGCTGGAGCAGTTCGAGGGTGAGCGGCGGCAGTTTGTCGAGGCATTGATCAGCACCTCGCAACGCGCGCGTACCTGGTGCACGGTGGACTTCGACCAGCTCTACCAGCAACACCAGGCCGAGCGCGGCCGGGTGATCAAGGCCTTGGACTACTTTCAGGAAAAGGGCTGGGTCGAGCTGGAAAGCAGGCAGATGACCGAGGTTTACGCGCTGCTCGACCCAGGCTTGGACCCGGCAGCCCTGAGCGTTGAACTGCACGGCTATTTCAGCCAGCAGGAAGCCAGCGAGATCAGCCGGATTCACGCCATGCTCGCGCTGTTTGCCAGCGAGCAGTGCCTGAGCCAACGCTTGGCCGCCTATTTCGGTGACGCCAACGCGCCGCAGCAGTGTGGGCATTGTTCGGTATGCCGTGGGCAGGTGGCCCGGCTGCCCGAGCCGCCAGCGCTGCCGCCGCTGGCGGAGCTGGATAGGCAGGCACTCTGTGACGGTTTTGTGCGCAAGCATCAGGAGTTCAAGGGCGTTGCGCCGAGCAGCGAATGCCTGACGCGCTACCTCTGCGGAATCAGCGTGCCGCTGTTCACCAAGCTCAAGGCGCGTCAGTTCAGCGGCTTTGCCGCGTTGGAGGCTTACCCTTATGCGGCAGTGCGCGAGTGGCTGATCGCTCAGCGCGGTTAGTGGCTACTCGCCGATATCCTCGTTCCACAGCGTCGGTTGGGCGGCGATAAAGTCCTGCATCAGGTGCAGGCATTCAGTGTTGTGCAGTACGTCGAGCTGCACGCCGCGTTCGCGCAGCAGCGCTTCTTCGCCGAGGAAGGTCTGGTTCTCGCCGATGATCACCTTGGGGATACCGTAGAGCAGGATGGCCCCGCTGCACATCGCGCAGGGCGAAAGGGTGGTGTAGAGCACCGACTCGCGGTAGGTCTGCGCGCTCTGCCGGCCGGCGTTTTCCAGGGCGTCCATTTCACCATGGCGGATGGCGCTGCCCTGTTGCACGCGGCGGTTGTGGCCACGGCCAATGATCTGGCCGTTGTGCACCAGCACCGAGCCGATCGGGATACCGCCTTCGGCCAGGCCCTGGCGGGCTTCGTCGATGGCCGCTTGCATAAACTTGTCCATGGTTCGCCCCTCGCTATAACACCTCAGTTTATTTCTGCTGCGCGGCCTGGCCTTGGCTCAGGGTCCACTCCAGCACGTCGCGAGCCAACTGGTCGCCGGCCTGGCCGAAGGCGTTGACCACTGCGGGCACCGAGGTATCGCTGGCCGCTTGGCTGACTTCGAAGCGCCGGCTGGCGAGGATGCGCAGGCTGCCACTCTCGACCAGGCGCGCCTCGAACAGGATGCGCGCGGTCGGGCGGCCGTTCTGGTATTCGCTGTGGAAGGCGCGCAGGTCACCGTCCAGTTCGAGGTCGGCCTGCAGGCGGCTGTCATCACTGCTGACGGCTTTGAGACGGCCGTCATCGAGGAAGGCGTCGATCAGTCGGTCGCGCAGCAGCAGCGGTGCACGGTCGCTCCAGCGCACGCCCTGGTAGGCACTGATCTGGTCGCCTGGCGGCAGTACGGCAATTCGTGTGCTATCGAGCAACTGGTTGCTGTAGGGCTTGTTCACGCGCAAGGCCCAATTGGCGCTGACGTTGTGGCTGGGCAGGCTGCTGGCCGGCAGGCGGTAGATGCTCAGTACCTGGCTTTTCGGCAAGATCGAGCAGGCGCTCAGGCTGCCGATCAGCAGCAGGGTGGCGAGCAGGCGTAGTCGGCTCATGGCTGGAACTCCTTGATGGTATCGCTGCGCAGCAGGTAGCCGGCCGGGTCTTCTTCCAGGCGGCGGGCGAAGGAGCGCAGAGCGCTGAGGGTTTCGCGCAGTTCGACAATGGTCGGGCCCAGTTCGCCGATGCCTTGCATGCCGTTGTTGAGGGTACTGTGGTTATCCGCTAACAAGCGTTCGACGCTGTTGCTGCTGCGCTCCAGCGAGGCCATCAGGCGGCTGGCGCTGTCCACCGCTTCACGGCCTGGCCCGCCGAGCAGTTGGTTGGCGTTGCGCATCAGGTCGGCGGCTTCCTGGCTGGCGCTGGTCATCTGTTGCAGGGCTTGGCGCAGCTCGTCGCGCTGTTCGGCGACGCTGGCACTGGTCTGTTCGATGTTGTCCAGGGTGCGTGAAATACGCCCGATGTTTTCTCGAGAAAACAGTAAGTTGGCGCGGTTGAGCAGGCGGGTGACGCTGACCACCAGGTCTTCACCGTTGGACATCAGGCGGGTCAGAGGAGAGGGATCGGCGATGATTTCCGCCCGCTGGTCGTCCTTGCCTACCAATGCCGGGCTTTCCGGGGTGCCGCTGTGCAACTGGATCAATGAGGCGCCGGTGATCCCGGTGATCGACAGGCGAGCGCGGGTGTCTTCTTTGATCGGTGTGTTGGCGCTGACGCGGATATGCGCGCGCACCTTACGCGGATCGTTCGGGTCGAGGCGCAGGCTGATCACGTCGCCGACCTTGATGCCGCTGTATTGCACCGCGCTGCCGGCCGACAGGCCGCTTACCGCCTCGTTGAAAATCACGTCAAAGTCGTGGGTTTCCTGATCCGAGCTGGCCTTGCTCAGCCACAGGGCAAAGCCCAGGGCTGCACTGACCATCAGCACGGTGAACAGGCCAATCAGTACGTGGTGGGCACGCGGTTCCATTCAATTTCTCCCTGGCAGGTCGCTGAAAAACTACCTGCGTTGGCAATACTGCGTTAAAAACGGCCTCAAAATGCTCATTTATAACTCGTAAACTGCGCTTTTTCGGCCGTTTTTGCCTTGTCTTGCCTGCCTCGCCTACGTTTTTCAACGACCTGCTGGCAGGCTGTTGGCGGCCTGTTCGGCTGCGCGTCCGCGCGGGCCGTGAAAATACTCGTGAATCCAAGGGTTTTCGGTGGCGGCCACTACGTCCAGGCGGTCAGCCACCAGCACGCGTTTTTCTGCCAGCACCGCCACCCGGTCGCAGATGGTGTAGAGCGTATCCAGGTCATGGGTGACCAGAAATACGCTGAGGCCGAGGGCGTCGCGCAGGGTCAGGATCAATTGGTCAAAGGCCGCCGCGCCTATCGGGTCGAGCCCGGCGGTGGGTTCGTCGAGAAACAGTATGTCCGGTTCCAGGGCCAAGGCCCGGGCCAGGGCGGCGCGTTTGATCATGCCGCCAGACAGCTCGCTTGGATATTTGTCCCCCGCGCCCCGTGGCAAACCGACCAGGGCCAGCTTGACCTGGGCCAGGCGCTCGGCGGCGGCCCGCGTGAGCCCGGCATGTTCGATCAGCGGCAGGGCGGTGTTCTCGGTCACCGTCAGCGAGGAAAACAGCGCGCCGCGCTGATACAGCACGCCAAACCGCCGCTCCAGCTGCGAGCGGCGTTCGGGGGGCAGGTTCAGCAGTTCTTCGCCGAATACCCGTACGGTGCCGGCGTTGGCCTGCCGCAGGCCGAGAATGCAGCGCAGCAGCACCGATTTGCCGGTGCCCGAGCCGCCGACCACGCCGAGCACTTCACCGCGGTACAGGTCCAGGGCCAGATCCTGGTGCACGGTCTGCGTACCGAAACGGTTGAGCATGCCGCGTACTTCGATGATCGCCTCGTTTGTCACCAGCCCATCTCCATCAGAAACAGCGCGGCCAGGGCGTCGAGCACGATCACCACGAAAATCGACTGGACCACGCTGGAGGTGGTGCGCTCGCCCACTGACTGCGCGCTGCCGGTAACCTTGAAGCCTTCCAGGCAGCCAATCACCGCAATCAGAAAGGCAAACAGCGGGGCCTTGGCCATGCCGACGACAAAGTGTTTGAGGGCGATATTTTCCTGCAGCATGGCCAGGTACATGGCCGGCGGAATATCCAGGCTCAGGGCACAGACCACCGCGCCGCCGAGGATGCCGCTGAGCATGGCGATAAAAGTGAGGATCGGCAGGGCGATCAGCAGGGCGAACACCCGTGGTAATACCAAGAGCTCCAGAGGGCTCAGGCCCAGGGTGCGGATGGCGTCGATTTCCTCGTTGGCCTTCATCGAGCCGATCTGCGCGGTAAAGGCGCTGGCGGTACGGCCGGCGATCAGAATGGCGGTGAGCAGCACGCCAAACTCACGCAGGAAGGAGAACGCCACCAGATCAACGGTGTAGATGCTCGCGCCGAAATCGGCGAGCACCGTGGCGCCGAGAAAAGCCACTACAGCGCCCACCAGAAAGGTTAACAGGGCGACGATAGGCACGGCATTCAGGCCACTCTGCTGCAGGTGCGCCACCAGCGAGGTGACGCGCCAACGACCGGGGCGCAGGAGGATGGCGAACATCGCCGCCAGCGTCATGCCGATAAAGCCGAGCAGAGCGATGCCCTGTTGCCAGAGCTCGTCGATGGCCTGACCGATCTGGCCGAAGAATTCGCGCCAGGCGGGGATGGGTTTGCTGGGCAGCGCATCGCCGGCTTCGGCAATCGCGGCGCCCACTGTCTGCAACAGGGCGCGGCGCTCGCTGGGCAACCCCGGCGCATCGTTGGCCAGTTGCGCCAGGCGCTGGCTGCCAAGCAATTCCACCAGTAACGCCGCCCCGGCGGTATCCAGTGCGCCGAGGCCTTGCAGGTCAACACTGGCAGCGCTGTTCAGCGTGCCGCGCAAGGCCAGCACTTCAGCTTCCAGGCGAGCGTAGTGAGGCAGCGTCCAGTCGCCGCCGATGCGCACCCCAGAAGGCGCATCCGTGCGGCTGGATTCAAGCGGCGTGATAAACGGGGCTGTGCTCATGCGCCACAGCTTAACCCTGTCGTTACGCTTACGCCCAGTGCCAAGGTGCAGGCTTAACCGTCTGCGGTGATTTCGGCAATCAGCTCCCGCAGCGCCGCCTCGGCCTCTTCGTTGGCCACCTGGCAGGTGCCGGCGTTGGCGTGGCCACCGCCGTTGTAGCTCAGGCACAGTTCGCCGACATTGGTCTGCGAGCTGCGGTCGAGGATCGATTTGCCGATGGCGAACACGGTGTTCTGCTGTTTCACACCCCACATCACATGGATCGAGATATTGCACTGCGGGTAGAGGGCGTAGATGACGAAGCGGTTGACCGCATAGATCGTCTCCTCGTTGCGCAAATCCAGCACCACCAGGTTGTGATAGACCGTGGCGCAGCGCTGAATCTGTGCCTTGGCTTCGCGCTGGTGGTCCAGGTACAGGGTTACCCGCTCCTCGACATCCGGCAGGTTGAGGATTTCATCAATGCCGTGGGTCTGGCAGAAGTCGATCAACTGCATCATCAACTGGTAGTTGGAGATACGAAAATCACGGAAACGCCCGAGGCCGGTGCGTGCATCCATGATAAAGCTGAGCAGTTCCCAGCCCTGCGGGTCGAGGATGTCGTCGCGGCTGAATTGCGCGGCGTCGGCCTTGTCCACGGCCTCCATCATTTCATCCCAGTCACGTGGGAAAGCGTCGTGACCGCCGTAGTGCTTCCACACTACTCTGGCCGCCGAGGGGGCATCCGCATCGATCAGGTGATTGCTCGCCGGTTGGTTGCGGATGGTTTCGCTCAAGTGGTGATCGAAGGCCAGGTAGCAGCCAGGCACGTAGGGCAGGTTGGTGGTGATGTCATTGCTGGTGATGGCGACTTTGCCGTCCTGCATGTCCTTGGGGTGGACGAAGAGGATGTCGTCGATCAGCTTGAGGTGTTTGAGCAGGGCGGCGCACACCAGGCCGTCAAAATCACTGCGGGTGACCAAGCGATAAGAACTGGACATAGAGCATCTCCGGAGCGGGCAAGCGGCATGAGGAACGTACAGGCCCTGTTCAAGGTAGCACGCAGTTTGTCCCTCAGCCTGGGCGGTGTGACTGCGTTTCCAGGCAGTTGCAGGTCGACCTGAGGACAGCCACGGTCAGGCGATGGCCCTAGGCTGTGGCTGTTGTTCTACCGACCTCAGGAGCCAGCATGTCGCCAATTACCGTTCTGCGTGATACCCAGCCGATTCCACTGCTCGATGCCTGCAAATGGACGCGCATCGCCGGCGAGCCGCACACCGTCAACCTGAATGCCTATACCTCGGCCGATGGCAGCAAGATCATGGGCACCTGGATCTGCACGCCCGGCAAATGGCAGGTGGCCTATGAAAAATGGGAGTACTGCCACTTTCAGGAGGGCTACTGCATCATCACCCCGGAAGGCCAGGCGCCGATTCACCTGCGGTCCGGCGATATTTTTATCGTCGAACCGGGGATGAAGGGCACCTGGGAGGTGGTGGAAACCGTGCGCAAGTACTTTGTATTTGCCTGAGCCCGTTCAGGGTTTGAAGCTGCGCGCATCCTTGGCCCACACATCCAGCGCCGGCTTGATGTCTTTGAGGCGCAACTGGGTGCTGTCATTCTCCAGTTGCAGGCCATGGCCCTTGCGCACCACGCGGGCCATTGGCTGGCTGTTGCGGGCTTCGATGACTTCCAGTTCGACATAGATTTCCGTGTTCAGATCGCGGGTCCCGGCGGCGGTGCTGGCCGCAGCGGCCAGCAGGGCGACCGGTACCACTTCATAGACCTTGAGCCCTTCCGGCGACAGGTTCACTGCTGTAATGGCCGAGCGCAGCACCAGGGTGTCGGTATCGGGGTGCTCGACAACCCGCATCCGTCCGGCCAGTTCAAGGCGCATGGCCTGCTGCAGGTAGAGGGCGATTTCATCCAGGGTCTGCTGGCTGACCTGGGCATCGGGTGTTGGTGCCGGGTAGAACAGCGGCCGCTCCACCAGCACCGAACGGTAGTTCTCCGGCTTGAAGTCCGGTGAGACCCAGCGCATTACCGGGGCACCACTGGCCGACTGCGCCGGCTGCAGTTGTGTGTAGTCGCTGAGAAACCCTGAATACTGTGACGGTGTAGGCGTTTGGCTGGCGCATCCGGCCAGCAGCAGAGTGGCGGACAGGGCAAGAGCGGGGGCGGTGAGCTTCATCGCAGCGGCCTCGGTTGGGGACAGTTGCCTAACTGTAGACCAGCCTTGAGCGCTGTTCTGCGTGGGTTAGTTGCGCCGGAAGACCAGGGCCTTGAGAGCGCTGTCCGGCTGGCTGTCGGGGAACTCCGGCGGGTTGGCCAGGCGTTCGCTAAAGCGCAGGCTGGGCGCCTCGCTGGCCATGGCCTGGATCAGATAATCCGGGCCAATTTCCGGCTCATTGCTGCAGGCCAATACCACGCCGTTCGCATTCAACAGCTCGGGCAGGCGGCGCAGCACCTTCGGATAATCCTTGCTCAGCACAAAACTGCCGCGCTGGAAGGAGGGCGGATCGATGATGATCAGGTCATAGGGGCCGTACTTGCCGACCTTGCCCCAGGACTTGAACAGGTCGTGGCCGAGAAACACCACCTGGCTGAGGTCGTGCTGGTTAAGCCGATGATTATCGCGCCCCCGACTGAGCGCGGCTCGGGCCATATCCAGATTGACCACCTGATGCGCGCCACCCGCCAGTGCGGCCACGGAAAAGCCGCAGGTGTAGGCAAACAGGTTGAGCACGCGCTTGTCCGCCGCGTGGGCCTGTACCCATTGGCGACCATAGCGCATGTCGAGAAACAGCCCGCTGTTCTGCTTCTTGCCCAGATCAAGGCGGTAGTGCAGGCCATGCTCGCAGATATCCCAGTGCTCGACCGGCTCGCCGAGCAGCCACTGGGTCGGGCTTTCCGGCAGGTAGCGCAGTTGCAGCAGCAGGCTGTGTGCGCCGCTCTGTTGCCAGGCGGCGGATTGGCCGAGATCGAGCAGCATCTGCTGCAGAGCGGCCAGTTCGGCATCGCTCACTGGCTTGAACAGCGCCACCAGCAACACGCCTTGCAGCCAGTCCACGGTGATCTGCTCCAGGCCCGACCAGCAGCGGCCACGGCCGTGAAACAGCCGACGGGTTTCGCTGGGCGCTGCCGATAGAGCATCAAGCAGGTGTTGCTGCAGGGTGGCAAGGGCGGTTGGATGCATGGTCAGGGCCTGTTTGCGGGGCGGGGATTTTAACAGGCCGGCCAATACCATCGCCTGCTTCGATAGTTTCTATCGTCAATCGCGTTTGGCATTCGTCTGACCGAGTGCCTAGCATTGCCTTCTCTTTCAACCGCATTTAAGGAACGACCATGCACATCGACGAAGCCATTCGCAGCCGCCGCGCCGTCAAGGGCTATGACCCGGCTTTCACCCTGAGCGAGGCCGAGAAGGATGAACTGCTGCAACTGGCGCTGCTGGCCCCGTCGGCGTTCAATCTGCAGCATGTACGCCTGGTCGAAGTCAGCGATCCGGCACTGCGTCAGCAACTGCGCGAAGTGGCCTGGGGCCAGGCGCAGGTGACCGATGCCTCGATGCTGGTGGTGGTGTGCGCGCAACTCGACAGCTGGCAGCAGAATGTCGGTCGCGTCTGGGAAGGTGCACCGCAAGAAGTGCAGGCTTATATGGCCGGCGCTATCGACACTTACTACCGCGACAAACCGCAGGTGCAGCGTGATGAGACCATGCGCAGCTGTGGCCTGCTGGCACAGACCCTGATGCTCGCCGCACGCGGCAAGGGCCTGGATTCCTGCCCGATGGACGGCTTTGATTTCGATGCGGTGGGCAAGTTGATCAACCTGCCTGAAAACCATGTGATCGCCCTGATGGTCGCAGTGGGCAAGAAAACCCTCGAACCCAAGCCGCGTATCGGTAAGCTGCCGTACAACGAAGTGGTGTTGCGCAACCGCTTCTGATTGCCAGGCAGGTGGTTGCGCGCTTCGGTCATTGTTCAACTATCACTGTGGTCAGCCTGCGGCTGTTCACACCACTAAAGGTTGGATGACAAACGCGTTGTAGGGGGGGAATCTGGCGGGCATACGGGGGCTACACATGCCCCGCAGCCATAACAAGAAGCCCAAGGAGCCCCCATGTCTGCCGAACATCTGGATGTCTTGATCATTGGTGCCGGGCTGTCCGGCATCGGTGCTGCCTATCACCTGATGAAGCACTGCCCCGGCAAGCGCTTCGCCATCCTCGAAGGCCGCGCGGCACTGGGCGGCACCTGGGACCTGTTCCGCTATCCGGGCATTCGTTCCGACTCTGATATGTTCACCCTCGGCTACAACTTCAAACCCTGGACCAACCCGCTGGCGATTGCCGATGGCCCCTCGATCCGCAGCTACATCGAAGAAACGGCCGAGGAAAATGGTATTCAGGAAAAGATCCGCTTTCGCCATAAAGTGCTCAAGGCCGACTGGTGCAGCGAGCGCGCCACCTGGACCCTGCAGGTGCAGTGCGGCGATGAACCGGAGCCGATCAAACTGAGCTGTCAGCACCTGCTGATGTGCACCGGCTATTACCGCTACGAAGCGGGCTACACCCCCGAGTTCAAAGGCCGCGAGCAATTCCAGGGTGACTTTATCCACCCGCAGCTGTGGCCGGAAAACTTCGATTACAGCGGCAAAAACGTGGTGGTCATCGGCAGCGGTGCGACGGCCGTGACCCTGGTGCCGGCGATGACCGACAAGGCCAGGCACGTGACCATGCTGCAACGCTCGCCTACCTATGTGGTGAGCCTGCCGCAGGGTGATCCGATCTCTGACGTGCTGCGCAAGTTTCTGCCGGAAACCTGGGTCTATCGTCTGGCGCGCACCCGTCAGGTGGCGATACAGCTGGGCTTCTACAAGCTTGCCAAGGCCTTCCCCAACCTGGTGCGCAAGGCGTTGCTGGGCCTGGCCCGGCATCAGCTGGGTAAGGATTTCGACATGCGCCACTTCAGCCCGCGTTACAAACCCTGGGATGAGCGGGTCTGTGCGGTACCCAATGGCGATCTGTTCAAGGTGCTGCGCAATGGCAAGGCCTCGATGGTCACCGAGCATATCGACGGTTTTACCGCCAAGGGCATCCGCCTGAAGTCCGGTAAGGAGCTGCCGGCGGATGTGATCATCAGCGCCACCGGGCTGGAATTGCAGCTGTTTGGTGGTATGCAGGTGGCGGTCGACGGGCAGCCCTTCGATGCATCCAAGAGCATGGGTTATCGCGGCATCATGCTGCGTGACCTGCCCAATGCCGCCGTGGTACTGGGCTACACCAATGCCAGCTGGACCCTCAAGGCCGACCTGTCCAGCGAATACTTCTGCCGCCTGATCAACCACATGGACGCCACTGGCATGCGCCAATGCACCCCACGTGACAGTACGCGGCAGGTTAAAGAGGCGCCCTTCCTCGACTTGGCGTCTGGCTACATCCAGCGCGCCGCCGACAAGATCCCTACCCAGGGTGATCGTGCGCCGTGGAAGCTCTACCAGAACTACCTGCTGGACCTGGCGCTGCTGCGCTATGGGAAGGTGGAAGACGGCTACCTGGAGTTCAGCTCACCGCATGTCGGCGAATCTACTGCAACGGCTACAGCGGTCTAGACTGGAGGGCAATGTAAGCCAAACGCTATAGCCGCCTGACGCGTTACGCCTACAGAGATGTGGCCATTTGCCGCTTTGGTGGATTGGCAGAAGGCCACTATGCTTTTGTGACAGCTTTCACGGATGAATGGCCGCTATGCCGGCTGCTGTCACAAAGGAGTCCTCTAGAGGATGAAAAGAATGGAATCGCTTCAGCAAGAGCAACGCTACCTGCCTGAACTGCGGGCGCATATCGACAAGTTGCTGGCCAAGGGCTGGGTGATCGCTGATCGCAACCCCTTGACCCTGCAGTCCGGGCGCAAGACCTACATGGTTGTGCACGGCATGTTGATTGGTGATGCCGCGTTCTAGCGCCTGCCCCATCGTTTTCCCGGGCCACTGTCGACCTCGATCGACAGTGGCCTTTTTTGTGGCCGGTGATTAACCCGTATTGCGAGGCAGTTGCCAGTGGGTCGCCGCCAGCCAGTCGGCAAACGCGGCAGGCGGCAGCGGTTTGCTCAGTAAGTAACCTTGAGCGATATCGCAGCCGAGCTGATCAAGACGGTCGAGAATGGCTTCGGTTTCCACCCCTTCAGCGACGATCTTGAGATTCATGTTGTGGCCCAACTCGATGGTCGAACGAACGATGATGTCGTCGTCGGGATTGCTCAGCAGGTCGAGCACGAAGGACTTGTCGATCTTCAGCTCATGCACCGGTAAGCGCTTGAGTTGAGCCATGCTTGAGTAACCCGTGCCGTAGTCGTCGATCGACAGCCGCACACCCAATTCGCACAACTCCTGCAGTTGTCCCATGGCCAGCTCCGGGTCGGCCATCACCGCGCTTTCAGTGATTTCCACGATCAGGGCAGATGGCGGCACGCCATGCTCGGCCAGTTGCGCGGCGATAAAGCCAGCAAAGCCGGGATCGGCCAGATCCAGTGCGGAGATATTGATCGCCGTCTTCAGGTCCAAGCCCTGCTCCTGCCAGGCGCGACTCTGCGCCACCGCAGTGCGCACCACCCAGCGGGTGAGGGCGCAGACGTTGCCGGTCTGCTCGGCCAGGGGGATAAATTCGTCCGGCGGGATAAACCCGTGCACCGGGTGAATCCAGCGCACCAGGCATTCCACACCATACAGGCTGCGCGCGCGGATATTCAGTTTGGGTTGGAAGTACAGGCTGAGTTGACCGCCTTCAACCGCGCCTTTCAGTTCGCTCATCAATGCCAGGCGCAGCAGGCTGTGACGGTCCAGCTCGGGGCGGTAAAGGGCGTAGGGGGAGCGCTGCTGTTTGCCCAGGTACATCGCTACTTCGGCATGTTGCAGCAGACTGCCGGCGCTTTCACCGTGATCCGGATACAGGGCGATACCTACCGTGGCATTCAGGGTCATGCTGATGCCGCGCACGGCGAACGGTTCGTGCAGGGCGGCGCGGTAATGCTCGGCGGCGGGGATCAGCCAACCGGGCTGGCAGGGGCTGATCAGCAACGCAAACTCGTCACCGCCCAGGCGTGCCAGTTGCTCGCCGGGGCGCAACAGCGTTTGCAGGCGTGCAGCAAGCTGGCACAGCAGAAGATCGCCTGCATCATGGCCGAGGGTATCGTTAAGGTCCTTGAAATTGTCCAGGTCCATCAGCAGCACCGCCACACCTTCACCCGGTTGGCACTGCGCCAGGGCCTGCTGCAGTTCGGCGACAAAACGGTTGCGGTTGGCCAGCTCGGTCAGCGGGTCGCGGTAAGCGAGAAAGCTGATGGTGGCCTCGCGCTCGGCAATGCCTTGCTGCATGGCGACGAATTCGCGGGCAAGCAGGCCGACCTCGCCACTGGCCTGAGTCGCCGGCACTTGCATCGCCACCTGATAGTCGCCGCTGGCGATGCGCCGTACGTTATCGACCATCTGACTCAGCGGCCGGCTGACGGTATTGGCGATCCACAGGGCGCCGAGTCCGGCCAGCAGCAGGGCGATGGCGAAGATGGCGGCCAGCTGCCATTGCAGTGGCTGGTAGTCTGCCAGCTCGGCGGACAGCGAGCGCATCAGCAGCACCTGCAAGTCGCTGCTGGTGCCGCTCAGCGGCGCACGCAGGGCCACCTGCTCCAGGCCCTGCAAGTCAAAGCGAAATACCCCCTCGGTATTTGTCAGTAACTGGCCGGCCAGTTCAGCTCGTGACAGCGCCTGCAGATTGCTGGCCAGTACCCGGTACTGGCCAGGGCTGCCGTCGAGCAGGGCGACATCGGCGCCGCTCAGGCGTGCCAGGTGCGCAGTGGCCTGATCGTCCAGTTCAAAAGCCATCAGCAGCCAGCCCATCAGGTTGGGGCGCGGGGCGAAGATCGGCGTGGCGTTGATATGCAGCACTCGCTCGCCAAACACCACCAGGCGGTCGGCGCTTTGCGGATCGTCTGCATCCAGCAGGTCATCCCACGGCAGTGGCGTACCGGGGAGCAGCTCACTGCTGGTGCCCGCGAGAATCAGCCCCTCGGGCGCGCTGACCAGGGCGAAGCTGGCCTGGCTGCGCGAGGCGAAGGACTCCAGCGCGGCAGACAGCGACTGCGCTTCCTGCTGTGGGCTGGCGATCAGGTCGGCGATTTCACCGAGCAGAGTAAAGTCCTTGGCGATCAGGTCGGCCATGGCGCTTTGCGCCTGCCGCCGGCTCTGCAACTCGTTACTCAGCACCGCGTGGGCGAAGTTCAACTGCCCGGCCACCTGGCTCAGGGTGTGCTGATAGGTGGAGCGGTAGACCAGCGCCAGTAGCAGCACCATGACCGCCAGCAACAGCAGCAGAAAGAAGCCGAGAATCTTGCCGCGCAGGGTCATGAGGCGTAGTCACGTTTGGCCGTGGGACGGGTTTTTGGCTCTTGCGGGCGTGGGTCGCGCTTCAGTGCGCCGGTCAGTTGCCAGGTCAGCGTGCCGTCGCTGGGTACGGCGCGGCTCAGGGCTTCCTGCGGATCGGCGATGCGCGGGTGCCAGAGTTGAAGAGTTTGCCCAGCGGCAGTATCGAATTGCAGGCTGGCTTTGCCCTGCTTGTCGGTCTGGGCGAACCAGGGGGTGTCGAGCACCAGAATAAAGCCGAGCATCCAGTCATGGATATTGCAGCCCAGGGTGACCAGGCCAGGCTGATCGAAACGCATCTCCTGTGGTGCGGCCTTCTGTTGGTGCAGGCGCAGTTCGAAGCGCTTGGCCGGGGAGAAGGAATAGACGTGGTGGTTGATCGGGTCGGAGTTGGGAAAGCTCACCGTGGTGCCGACCTGCACCGGCAGAACATAGGGGGTGAACTGGCGCTTCTGCTGGTCCATCACCGCAGTGGCGGGTTGGCTTTGCGCCGGGCCGGGTTCGATCCACAGCACGGCGTCGCTGAGCGGTTGGCCCTGATTATCGAGCAGCATGACCTCAAGACTTTGGGCCTGCGCCAGTGTGCCCAGCAGCACCAACAGCAGTGCCGACGCCGATTTCAACATGATCGATTCCCCAAGGCCGCACGACAGTAGCCGTCAGTATAGGAAGGCTTTGTCCGGCTGCTGGACGCTCAGCGCTGACCGATGTGCTGGATCTGTTCAATCAGCCACTGCAGCGCCGGGTCACGCTGGCGCTGGGCCAGGCTGACAATTTCCAGGTGAAACGGGCCAAGGGCGAATGGCAACTCGAACAGTTGCAGCGGCAGCAGGCTGGCGAAGTGGCGCGCCAGCTGGGTCGGCAGCACGGCGGCCAGCTCGCTGCTGGCGACGATATGCGCGGCCTGCAGGTAGTTGGGCGTGGTGTAGCTAATTTCCCGACACAGCCCCTGCTCCCCCAGCCATTGGTCGACCATGCCACGGGTCTGGCCACCGTGTACCCACAGGTGGCGCAGCTGCAGAAAGGTCGGCAGGTCCATGGGTTGGTTGCCCAGCGGGTGGTCGCGGCGCAGCGCCAGTTGCAGGGTTTCGCTCATCCAGTGCTGGCGGGCAAAGCGCGCGGGGATGTCCTCGAAACGCCCCAGCACCAGGTCCAGCTCGCCTTTGTCCAGCGCTTCGGCCGGCAGGCTGGGGCTCAGGTGGCGGATATCGATGCGCATGCCGGGAGCCTGCTGGCTGAGTTGTTCAAGCAGGCGTGGCATGCAGATCAGCTCGACATAGTCGGTGACGGCGATGCTGAAGTGCTGACGGCTGCTGGCCGGATCGAACACGTCGCCGGCACTCAGGCTCTGTTCCAGTTGCTGCAGGGCCGCGCGGATCGGCGTTTCCAGCGCCTGGGCGCGCGGCGTGGGTTGCATGCTGCGGCCCACCCGCACCAGCAGCGGGTCGCCGAGCAATTCGCGCAGGCGATTCAGCGCGTTGCTCACCGCCGGCTGGCTCAGGGCCAGGCGCTCAGCCGCGCGGGAAACGTTCTGCTCACGCATCAGCGCATCGAACACGCGCAACAGGTTGAGATCAAAGGTCGAGAAATTCATCTGATGAATACGACTTATCACAAGACTAAATTTCAAAAATAGTAGCGCCTTGCTTAAGGTGGCTGGCGAATTTTCTTTGCAGCACAGGCATTTCATTCGGCACCAACTAGAGGAGTGGGCATGAGCAAGGCATTCGAGGTTCGACAGGCCGCCGTGATCGGCGCGGGCACCATGGGCCGGGGTATCGTCATGAGCCTGGCCAACGCCGGCATTCAGGTGCTGTGGCTGGACAACAACCCGCAGATGCTTGAGCAGGCCATGCAGGTGGTGGCCGAGACCAATGCCCATAACCTCAAGCTGGGGCGGATCAGCGCCGAGCAGTCGGATGCGCGCCTGGCTTGCGTCACCCCGGTGGGCGACTACGCCGCGCTGGCCGATGCCGATCTGGTGATCGAAGCGGTGTACGAGAACCTTGAACTCAAGCAGCAGATCTTCCGCACGCTTGATGCCACCCTGAAGCCTGGTGCGATTCTCGCCAGCAACACCTCGGCGCTGGATATCGATGCGATTGCCGCTGTGACCAAGCGCCCGCAGGACGTGCTGGGTCTGCACTTCTTCAGCCCGGCGCACATCATGAAGCTGCTGGAAATCGTGCGTGGCGCCAAGACTGCGCCGGCGGTATTGGACGCAGCCCTGGCCCTGGGCCAACGCATTGGCAAGGTCAGCGTGGTGGCGGGTAACTGCGACGGTTTTATCGGCAACCGCATGCTGCACACCTATGTACGCGAGGCGCGCATGCTGCTGCTCGAAGGCGCTTATCCGCATCAGGTCGATGCCGCGTTGCAGGGCTTTGGTTTCGCCATGGGCCCGTTCCGCATGTACGACGTGGTCGGCATTGATCTGGAATGGCGCGCTCGCGAGCTGGCCGGCAAAGGCCAGGATGATCCGGCGGTGCAGGTGGATAATCGCCTGTGTGGCCTCGGCCGCTTTGGCCAGAAGGTGCGCATGGGTTACTACCGCTACGCCGAAGGCAGCCGCCAGGCCGAGCACGACCCTGAGGTGGATGCACTGGTGCTACAGGTTTCCGAGCAACTGGGTTTCACGCGCCGCGACATTGATCCTTCGGAGATTCTCGAGCGCTGCCTGCTGGCACTGGTTAACGAGGGCGCAAAAATCCTTGAAGAGAACATCGCCGCCAACAGCCACGACATCGATCTGGTCTACCTCAATGGCTACGGCTTCCCTGCCGACAAGGGTGGGCCGATGAGTTGGGCGGACAGCCAGGGTGTGGCGGCGATTCATGAGCGTTTGAAGGCGTTGCAGGTGGCGTTCGGTGAGCACTGGCTGCCGGCGCGGCTGATTGAAAAACTGGCCAGCAGCGGTCAGCGCTTCGTTGATGTGCAGGAGGGCCGGGTATGAGTTATCAGGCTCCGCTGCGCGATATGCGCTTTGTGCTGCACGAGCTGTTCGATGTCAGCGGCCACTGTGAGCTGCTTGGTAACGGCCTCGACCGTGAGCTGATCGACGGCGTGCTGGAGGAGGGCGCGCGTTACGCCGCCGAGGTGGTCGCGCCGCTCAATCGCAACAGTGACGAGCAGGGTTGTCAGCTACGCGATGGTCAGGTCAGCACGCCGGACGGCTTTGCCGAGGCCTATCAGCAGTATGTCGATAACGGCTGGGCGAGCATGACCGGGCCGAGCGCGTACGGCGGTCAGGCGCTGCCGCAGATGCTCGCGTGCAACTTCCACGAAATGCTGATGGGCGCCTCGCTGTCGTTCCGCGTCTACTCCGGGCTCACCGAAGGCGCGGTGCTGGCGCTGTACAAACACGGCAGCGAAACGCTGAAAGCCACCTACCTGCACAAGCTGGTCAGTGGCCAATGGACCGGCACCATGTGTCTCACCGAGCCGCAGGCCGGCACCGATCTGGCCCTGCTTAGAACCCGCGCCGAGCCGCAGGCGGATGGCAGTTTCAAGGTCAGCGGCAGCAAGATCTTTATCAGCGGCGGCGAGCAGGATATCTCGGAAAACATCATCCATCTGGTGCTCGCGCGGCTGCCGGATGCCCCGGCCGGGGTGAAGGGCATCAGCCTGCTGCTGGTGCCGAAATTTATCGCCGCGGCCGATGGCACACCGGGCGCGCGCAACGCGCTGTCCTGTGGCGCCATCGAGCACAAGATGGGCATCAAGGGCGCGTCCACCTGCGTGATGAACTTCGACGGCGCCACCGGCTGGCTGATTGGTGAAGCCAACCAGGGCCTGGCCTGCATGTTCACCATGATGAACGACGCGCGCTTTCAGGTCGGTTTGCAGGGCTTGGGCATTGGCGAAGCGGCTTTCCAGGGTGCGCTGCGTTATGCCCGCGAGCGTTTGCAATCGCGTGCCCTGAGCGGGCCGGCGGAGCCGGGCAAGGCGGCTGATCCGATCATCGTTCACCCCGATGTGCGGCGCATGCTGCTGACGCAGAAGAGCCTGGTCGAAGGCAGCCGCATGCTTGCCGTCTACTGCGCGCGCCAGCTTGATCTGGAGCACGCTCACCCGGACGCCGCCGCGCGTAAGGGCGCCGGCAAGCGCGCGGCGCTGCTGATCCCGATCGTCAAAGCCTTCTTTACCGATATGGGCCAGGAGGTCGCCAGCCATGCGGTGCAGGTGTACGGCGGCCACGGCTTTATTCGCGAGTGGGGCATCGAGCAGCTGATGCGCGACAGTCGCATAACCCAGTTGTATGAAGGCACCAACGGCATTCAGGCGCTGGACTATATCCGCCGCAAGGTGCTCGGCGACGGCGGTGCCGAACTGTCGGCGTTGCAGGCTGAGTTCAGCGAGCTGTGCGATGCCCAGGTTGGGCGTCCGGCACTGGCCGAGATGGCCAAGAGCGTGCAGACGCGTCTGGGCGAGTGGCGCGAGCTGAGCATCGCGGTGATCGCCGCCAGTCAGCGCGATGTGCAGGAGATCGGCGCGGTGTCGGTGGATTTCCTCCAGTATTCGGCCTATGTACTGCTGGCCGGTTTCTGGCTGCAGGCGGCGGCGCGGGCGCAGGATGCCCTGCAGGCGGGCCATGGCGATGCCGCGTTCTACCAGGCCAAGCTGCAGTCGGCCGATTTCTACCTGCGCCGGGTATTGCCACGGGCCAGCGCCCATCGCGAGTCCCTGCTGGGCGGTGCCGACTGCCTGATGGCTATGGATGAGGCGAGTTTCGCGTTTTAACCGCGAGTCTCTGTAGGAGCCAGCTTGCTGGCGATGCTTTTGATCTGTCGGGATCGCCAGCAAGCTGGCTCCTACATGAACGTTACATAACAACAAGAGGATCACCCCATGCTGCCCTTTAGCTTTGCCACCACGGCGCAGATTCTGTGCGAGATCGGCGCATCCCGGCGCTTGGCCGAGTTGTGCCGCGAGCGCGGCGCGCAGCGGGTACTGATCGTCACCGATCCGGGCATCAGCAAGCTCGGCCTGCTGGACGAGGTGCTGCCAGGTTTTGCCCGCACCGAGCTGACGGTTGAGGTGTTCGATCAGGTGGTCGCCGACCCACCCGAGGCCATTCTGCTGGCAGCGGTTGAACAGGCCCGGGCGCTCAAGGCGCAGCTGATCATTGGTTTTGGTGGCGGCAGTTCGATGGACGTGGCCAAGCTGGTGGCGCTGCTCGCGCATCCCGAGTGCAGCCAGGCTTTGGCGCAGATGTATGGCGTTGGCAATGCCCGTGGGCAGCGCCTGCCGCTGATTCTAGTGCCGACCACCGCCGGCACCGGTTCGGAAGTCACGCAGATTTCCATCATCACCACCGGTGAAACCACCAAAATGGGTGTGGTTTCGCCGTTGCTGCTGCCGGACCTGGCCCTGCTCGATGCCGAGCTGACCCTCGGCTTGCCGCCGGCGGTGACTGCCGCCACCGGAATCGACGCCATGGTGCACGCCATCGAGGCCTACACCAGTGTGCTGAAAAAGAACCCGCTGTCCGACCTGCTGGCCCGCGAAGCGCTGCGTTTGTTGGCGGCCAATCTGGATGAAGTGGTGCATAACGGCGGTAACCGCGAGGCGCGTCAGTCCATGTTGCTGGGTTCCTGCCTGGCGGGTCAGGCGTTTGCCAACGCGCCCTGCGCGGCGGTACATGCACTGGCCTATCCATTGGGCGGGCATTTCCATATTCCCCATGGGCTGTCCAACGCCCTGGTACTGCCACATGTGCTGGCCTTCAACGCCAGTGCCGCCGCACCGCTGTATGCCGAGTTGGCACCGTTGGTACTGGGCGAGCGCTTGCAAGGTGGCAGTGCTGCGCAGCAGACCGAGCACTTTATCGCGGCCCTGGCCGACTTCAGCGTGCGCAGCGGCCTGCCGACGCGTCTGCGTGACGCCGGTGTACCGCAGGACATGCTGCCGACCATGGCCCGTGATGCGATGTTGCAGCAACGCCTGCTGGTGAATAACCCGCGTGAAGTGAACGAAGCCCAGGCCCTGGCGATCTATCAGGTCGCTTATTAACGTCGTTTCGCGGCTAAAGCCCCACCCACGGTACAGCGCGTGCTCGTGGGAGGGGCTTTAGCCGCGAAACTTTCAGATTGCCGTCCATTGCAAGGATTACCGATGAGCCAACCCCAACACCTGCGCGGCGATTACCGGCACTTTCAGCCGATCACCACGCGCTGGCATGACAACGACGTCTACGGTCACGTGAATAACGTCACCTACTACAGCTTCTTCGACAGTGCGGTGAACACCTACCTGATTGAGGTCGGTGGCCTGGATATCCATAACGGCAGTGTGGTGGGCTTTGTGGTCAGCTCCAGCTGCGATTACTTCGCCTCCATCGCCTTCCCCGAGCGCATCGAGATCGGCTTGCGGGTCGGCAAACTGGGCAACAGTTCGGTGCAGTACGAGCTGGCGGTGTTCAAGGCTGGTGAAGATGAGGCCTGCGCCGCCGGGCGCTTTGTGCATGTCTTTGTCGACCGCAGCAGCAACCGCCCGGTGAGCATTCCCGAGAACCTGCGGGCGGCGCTGACGGTGCTGCTGGTGGAACCGACTGCGTAGCGGCACTTGAGTGGCGTGCCGTCAGGCGCTCCCACATAAACAAGAAAGCCGCTGTTAGGCGGCTTTTTGCTGTCAGCATTCGGCACTTAGCGGTGTTTGTGCTTTTTATGCTTCTTGTGTTTCTTGCCGTGGTAATGGCCGCGATCACGTTCGCTGCCACCGGCGTATTCATTGGCCAGCGCGCCACCGGCCGCGCCGCCGAGGCCCGCGCCGATGGTTGAGCCGGTGCTGCCGCCAACCTTGTTGCCGAGTACCGAGCCACCGGCTGCGCCGAGGCCACCGCCCAGTGCAGCTTCGGTCTTGTTGCCGTCGCGGGCGGTAATCACCCCGCCGGCTGCACCACCTAAGCCTGCGCCAATCGCCGCGCCGGTGCTGCCTCCGACCTGTTGACCGATCACATTGCCCAGGGCGCCACCAATACCGCCGCCGATGGCGACCTTGCCGGTATCGCCCGCCAGGGCCAGGGGTGAAGCCAGGGCGCTGAATACCAGCGCAGAAACTAATGTACGCATACGGCAGACCTTCTCGACTAAATGGGTGTGCGGAGCTAGGCCTTTGTTTCTAAAGGATGATTTGTCCGCGCACAGTCTTAGAGGGCGGTTTGCCGAAAAATTCCCTGCCGCTGGTCGCCGTTGTGATCCTTGCCACAGATCCGTTCAAAGAATGCGCTCAGCGGCCTGATGAGCGTGCAGGCGAATCGCCACGTATTTTGAGGTCGGGGTAAAGCTGCCCGTACCGAAACTCTGCAGCGGCACTAGCGGGTTGGCCTCCGGGTAGTAGGCTGCGGCCTGGCCGGCAGGTATGTCGAAGGCCAGCAGAGTAAAGCCCTCGACCTTGCGCTCGATGCCGTCATCCCAGATGGACTGGATATCGACCTGCTGCCCCGGCTGAAAGCCCAGGCGCAGGATGTCGGCTTCGTTGGCGAACAGCACCTGGCGCTGGCCCTTGACCCCACGGTAGCGGTCATCCAGGCCATAGATGGTGGTGTTGTACTGGTCGTGGGAGCGCAGCGTCTGCAGGATCAGATCCGGTGTCTGCCCGCTGCTGCGCACTTGCGGTGGCAGCAGGTCGGCGGGCAACGGGTTGGCTTTGAAGTTGGCCTTGTGGCTGTTGGTGAGCCAGCGCCGTTCGGCAGCGGCGTTGCCCAGGTAGAAGCCGCCGGGGTGTTGCAGGCGCTGGTTGAAGTCGTTGAAGCCGGGAATGGTCTCGGCAATCAGTTCGCGGATGCGGTTGTAGTCGGCAATCAGCGCGTCCCAGTCCACCGGGTGATTGCCCAGCGTGGCCTTGGCGATACCGGCAATGATCGCCGGCTCGGAACGCATCTGCGCCGACAGCGGTTGGAGTTGGCCATAGGACGCGTGGATCATGCTGAACGAATCTTCCACGGTCACCGCCTGTGGGCCGCCGGCTTGCTGGTCGATGTCGGTACGGCCGAGGCACGGCAGAATCAGCGCGTCGGTGCCGGTGGTCAGGTGGCTGCGGTTGAGTTTGGTGCTGATCTGCACGGTCAGCGCGCAGCGGCTTAGCGCGGCATGGCTGCGCGGGCTGTCCGGGGTGGCCTGGGCAAAGTTGCCGCCCAGGCCGATAAACACCTTGGCCTGGCCGTCGAGCATGGCGTTGATCGCCTCGACGGTATTGTGGCCCTGGGCGCGCGGCACCTGGAAGTTGAAGCGCTGCTCCAGCGCATCGAGAAAGGCCGCTGGCGGGCGCTCATTGATGCCCATGGTGCGGTCGCCCTGCACGTTGCTGTGGCCGCGCACTGGGCACAGGCCAGCGCCGGGGCGGCCGAGGTTGCCGCGCAGCAGCTGCAGGTTGACGATCTCCTGAATGGTTGCCACCGAGTTGTGGTGCTGGGTGATGCCCATGGCCCAGCAGATGATCACCCGCTCGGCGCGGCGGTAGAGCAGGGCGGCGTGTTGCAACTCGTCCAGACTCAGGCCGGATTGCTCGACCAGGGCGTCCCAACTGCTGGCATCCAGCAGCGCTAGATAGTCATCCACGCCATGGGTGTGTTCAGCGATAAAGGCCAGATCGAACACTGCCGGTTGGCCCTGGGCCAGCGCTTCGCGGTGCCACTGCAACAGAAACTTGGCGATGCCGCGCAGGGCGGCTAGATCGCCACCCAGCGCCGGGCGGAAGAACGCGGTGTTGAGCGGCTCGGAGCTGTTAGTCAGCATTTCCAGCGCATGTTGCGGATGCTGAAAACGCTCCAGGCCGCGCTCTTTCAGCGGGTTAAAGCACACCACCTGAGCGCCACGTTTCACCGCCTCGCGCAGCGGCTCGAGCATGCGCGGGTGATTGGTGCCGGGGTTCTGCCCAAGCACGAAGATCGCATCGCTGTGCTCGAAGTCGGCGAAAGTCACGCTGCCCTTGCCGACGCCCACGCTCTGCCCGAGGGCCACGCCGCTGGCTTCGTGGCACATGTTCGAGCAGTCGGGGAAGTTATTGCTGCCAAAGGCGCGGACGAACAGCTGATACAGGTAGGCCGCTTCGTTGCTGGCGCGGCCGGAGGTGTAGAACTCGGCCTGATTGGGGCCTTCCAGCGCCTTTAAATGCTCGGCAATCAGGGCGAAGGCGGCATCCCAACTGATCGGTTGGTAGTGATCGCTGGTGGCGTCATAGCGCATCGGCTCGGTCAGGCGGCCCTGGTATTCGAGCCAGTAATCGCTCTGCTCGCGCAACTGGCTGACGCTGTAACGGGCGAAGAAGGCGGCATCCACGCGGCGCTTGGTGGCTTCCCAATTGACCGCCTTGGCGCCGTTCTCGCAGAACTTGATCCGCCCGTCTTCCGGCGAATCACCCCAGGCGCAGCCGGGGCAGTCGAAGCCGCCGTTCTGATTGGTCTTGAGCAACGCGCGCAAGTTCTTGAACGGCTGTTTGCTGTCCAGCCAGAAGCGTGTCACGGCGTTCAGTGCACCCCAGCCAGCGGCAGCCCCTTTGTAGGGTTTGTAGCGTGGATTGATCGGTTGCAGACTCATGGCTGGGCGACTCCGGGCGCGGCCGGGCTATAGACCCGTGGCGCGCTGTGCTGGGGCAGGTGAATCAGGTTGAGGTTGTGCTGGCGCGCCCACTGCACGCTGAGGGTGGTCGGTGCAGACAGGCTGACCAGGGTGCCGATGCCGGCGCGCAGCGCCTTGTGGATCAGCTCCAGGCTGCAACGGCTGGTGACCACGGCAAAACCCTTGCGCGGGTTTTCCCCTGCGCGGTGCAGGGCACCGAGCAGCTTGTCGAGGGCGTTATGCCGGCCGATGTCTTCGCGGCACAGGCAGATCTGCCCCTGGTCATCGACAAACAGCGCGGCATGTACCGCGCCGCTATGGCGGGCCAGGGTCTGTTCGGTCTGAATTCGCTGGCGCAGGCCCTGTAGATGGGCGGCTGCCGGCAGTGGGCTGGGCGTGAGGCTTTGCAGGTGTGGCAGGGCTTGTTCCAGCGCTTCGACCCCGCACAGGCCGCAGCCGCTATTGCCGGCCAGGTTGCGCCGCTGCTGCTTGAGTGCCCAGAACGCGCGGTTGCTGACCTGCACCTCGGCGTTGATGGCGTCGGCGTGTGGTGTGAGACGGATATCGTAGATCTCATCGAAGCCATCGATCAGGCCGGCGCTCAAGCTGAAACCGTAGATAAAGTCCTCAAGGTCGCTGGGCGAGACCATCATCACGCTGTGGCTGATGCCGTTGTAGCTGATCGCCAGGGCAGCTTCGTTGGCCAGCGCGGCTTGGCCGTCCTGCTGGCTGTCTGCCAGTTCGACATAGTGATAGGTGGGCGCTGGCAGCAGCACCGGCGCGGAATCTTTATCGATGGTCGGGGCGTGACGTGGCATGAGCAGGCTTCCGGGCAGCGAGGCAGTAGCGCCAGCCTAGGCCGCTCTAACGGGGGCGTCTAATCGCTGTTGCCGATCTGGCGATCGACAGCATCTATCAAGGCTTCAAGGCTGGGGCTTTCAGCTTGTCGCGTCTGATAAAAGTTTCTGCGCTTCGGCAAAGCAGGCTTCGGCCAGGGCCGAGCGCGGCGCGCTGCGGCGCAGGATCAGGCCTAGCGGGGCGAGGGTGTGCGCGTCCTCGATGGGCGTCAGCGCCAGGTGTTCGGTGAACTCGGCCAGGCCGCTGTTGAGCGGCATGATCGCGCAGCACAGCCCTGCGCTGACTGCTTGCAGCAGTTGATGCACAGCATCAGTTTCCAGTCGTGGGTTGGGCGTCAGGCCGCGGGAGCGAAAGCTGTGGTCGATCGACTGGCGAAAATGCATGCCGGCCGAGAGCAGGCCCAGCGGCAGGTCGATCAGGCTTTCCCAGCGCAGCGCCGGGCGGGTGAACTGGAAATGCCGGCGGTCATACAGCAGGCCCATGCGCGTTTCCGCCAGCTCCAGGCTGTCGAAATGCTCCGGGTTGAGGCGGTCTAGGTAGGACAGGCCGAGGTCGAGCTGATTACGCCCGAGGCGTTCGAGTATTTCCTCGCTGCTCAGGGCAAACAACTGAAAGCGCAGCCCGGCATGCTGCTCGGCGAAAAACTGTACCAGGCGCATCGGATCAAAGCCGGCCAGCGGCACCACGCCCAGACGCAAGGTGCCGACCAGCTGGCCACGGCAGGCAGCGGCTTCGGCATACAGGCCGTCGTGGGCGGCCATCAGGCTGCGCGCCCAGGCCAGAATGCGCTCACCCTCGGCACTGAAACCCTCGAAACGCTGGCCGCGTCGAACCAGCTCAAGGCCCAGCTCGTCTTCCAGCTGACGCAGGCGCATCGACAGGGTTGGCTGGGTGATATGGCAGCGCGCGGCGGCCTGGCCGAAGTGGCGGGTTTCATCCAGGGCGATGAGGAACTTCAGCTGTTTGATATCCACGATGTGTCCTTAAAACCCTGGTTTGCGCCGATTCTATCAGGCAGTTGCGTGCGCCTAGGCGCTGAATACGGCCTATGGCGCGGCCTGCAGCGACAGCTCCGGGCCTGGCACCTTTGTCACGAATCAGGGTCTAGACTTCTGGCTCCGGGCGGCGTGCTCGGCCACTTTCCAAGGAATCAAGAGGAAGCCTTATGAGTCTGTTTGCCTTTGTCAAAGAAGCCGGAACCAAGCTCTGGGAGTCGCTGGTCGGCCAGGAGGCCCAGGCGGCCGAGTCACTGACCGCGCATGTGGCCAAGGTGGGCTTGGGGAATCCGAATATTCAGGTCAGCGTCGAGGGCGAGAAAGTTATCGCCCGTGGCGAGGTGGCCAGCCAGGAAGAGAAGGAGAAAATTCTCCTGGCCCTGGGCAACGTCGCTGGCGTGGCCGAAGTGGAAGACCATATCAGCGTAACCACGCCGGCCCCGGCGGCACGTTTTGTCACGGTGAAGAAGGGCGACACCCTCAGCGCGATTGCCAAGGCCGAGTACGGCAACGCCAATGCCTACCCGAAAATCTTCGAAGCCAACAAGCCGATGCTCAGCCATCCGGACAAGATCTATCCGGGCCAGGTGCTGCGTATTCCCGAGTAGAGCGCCATTGTGGGAGGGGCTTTAGCCGCGACTTTCGCCGCTAAAGCGCCTCCCACACATCATCAGCCGTTCCTCTCAAGGCCTTGCAACAACTCCCGATAATCCTCTACCGCAGCAAACTCCTCGGTGTCCTTCGGCCCCGCCTTACTATCCGGCTGGCGCACGGCGAGCAGGTGGCCGACGCCGAAACGCCCGGCGCTGCGCAGAATCGGCAGGCTGTCATCGATAAACAGGCTACGCGCAGGTGTGAAGCGGATGTCCTGCTGCAGGGCGTGCCAGAACTGCTGGTCTTCCTTGGGAAAACCATAATCGTGGGAGCTGATCAGCCGGTCGAAGTAGGGCGCCAGTTCGATACGTTCCAGCTTCAACGACAGCGAATCGCGGTGCGCGTTGGTGATCATGACCACCTGTTTGCCGGCGGTGCGCAGGGCCTGAATAAAGGTGTCGGCGTCCGGGCGCAGGGCGATCAGGTGCGCCACTTCGCGCTTGAGGTCGCGGATCGACAGCTTCAGCTCGCGGCTCCAGAAATCCGTGCAGTACCAGTTGAGGGTGCCGGCTTGCTCGCGAAATAGCGGCAGCAGCTCGGCCTCGGCCAGCGCGCGGCTGACGCCATGTAGCTCGGCATAGCGCTGCGGCAGGTGCTGCAACCAGAAGTGGTTGTCGAAGTGCAGGTCGAGCAGGGTGCCGTCCATATCCAACAGGACGGTGTCGATGGCGTTCCAGGGCAAGGCAGGCATGCGCAGTTCTTCTGGCTGATGCGCAGGCGGTCGCGATTTGCGCCACAGGCGTCGTGATCGCGCAATCTCCTACGCAGATAATAGGAAAAGCCGCGCTATGATACCCCGCTATGTCCTGCCCAGGAGCCGCCCCATGCGTCAGAAACCCACCGTACTCGCTCGCGAAATCGTCGCCAGCAGCCGCCTGTTCCGTGTTGAGGAGTTGCAACTGCGCTTCAGCAATGGCGTGGAGCGCACCTACGAACGCCTGGTGGGCAAGGGCTCGGGCTATGGTGCGGTGATGGTGGTGGCGATGGTCGATGCCGAGCACGCGCTGTTGGTCGAGGAATACTGCGGCGGCACCGATGACTACCAGTTGTCACTGCCCAAAGGGCTGATCGAGCCCGGTGAGGACGTGTTGGTGGCGGCCAACCGTGAGTTGAAGGAAGAGGCCGGTTTTGGTGCGCGTCAGCTGGAGCTGCTGGCCGAGCTGAGCCTGTCGCCGGGTTATATGAGCCAGAAGATTCAGGTGGTGCTGGCCTCGGACCTCTATGAAGAACGCTTGCCTGGCGATGAGCCAGAGCCGATGCGCGTCGACCAGACCAGCCTGCGCGAGCTGTCGAGCCTGATTCAGCACCCGCAATTTACCGAAGGTCGCGCCCTGGCGGCGTTGTACCTGGCCCGCGATGTACTGACTCAGCGAGGGATCTTTAAACCATGAGCCATCCACTGATCCCCGCTGTGATTGAGTTGGTACGCCAGGCCGGCGCGGCGACGCTGCCGTATTGGCGTGCCGATGTAACGGTAAATGAAAAAGCTGATGCGTCGCCGGTGACTGCGGCCGATCTGGCTGCGCACCATATTCTTAATGACGGCCTGCTGGCCCTTGCCCCGGATATTCCGGTGCTGTCTGAGGAAGCGGCGGATATTGCCCTGAGCACCCGTGCACAGTGGTCGCGTTGGTGGCTGGTTGACCCGCTGGATGGCACCAAGGAATTTATCGCCGGCTCCGAGGAGTTCACCGTCAACGTCGCGTTGATCGAGCAAGGCCGTGTGGTCTTCGGTGTGGTCGGCATTCCGGCCACCGGTCAGTGCTATTACGGCGGTGCCGGCATAGGCGCGTGGCGGGCGGATGCGGCGGGTGTCAGCGAGGCGATCAGTGTGCGTCTGGCTCCGCAGGAGGCCTTTACCCTGGTGGCCAGCAAGCGTCACTCCAGCCCGGCGCAGGAAGCGCTGCTGGCCGGGTTGAGCGAGCGTTTTGGGGATCTGCAACTGGCCAATGTCGGCAGCTCGCTGAAGTTCTGCCAACTGGCCGAAGGCAATGCCGATTGCTACCCGCGTCTGGCGCCGACCTCGCAGTGGGATACCGCCGCAGCGCAGGGCGTGCTGGAGGGGGCGGGTGGTGAGGTGCTGACGCTCAAGGGCGAAGTGTTGACCTATGAGGCGCGTGAGTCGCTGCTTAATCCGTATTTTCTGGCGCTGCCGGCGGCTGCCGCCTGGCGCGCCGAGCTGATTCAGCTGGCCCGCGCCTTGGATTGAGTGATGAGTCTGCCGTGACCTTGCGCTCGGTCGCGGCTAAAGCCCCTCCCACAGATCGCCACGTCCGCATCACCTTGTGGGAGGCGCTTTAGCGGCGAAGGTCTTAGGGCGGGCTAGCGCTGAAACTCAGCGAGCAGGGTGGATGTCGTTGTTTACATCCACCAGCCGCTCACTCAGTCGAGCATATCGCCGTAGCGCTCGTCCTTTTTGAACAGCAGCGGCTGGGCGAAGCCCGGCACCTTGATCTGCTCGGCGCTGATCTCGATCTGCTGGTCGTCGATCAGGTCATTACCGAAGTTATAGATAATCCCCAGATCCCCCAGCAGCGCCTGCGCGTCGTAGGCCTGTGCGGCAGTGCGCGTGGCTTCGCGGCGTTGCAGGTAGGCGGCAAACGCCGCTTCGCCATGGCGCTTGCGCAGCATGCGTTCGGCCACATGCGGCGCTAGCAGCAGGGCGCTGGCGTTGTTGCCGCCAAAGCCCTTGGAGTTGATAAAGCAGACGTCGAGCTGCTCGGGCGTGCGGGTGCGGTCGCTGGTGGCGAAGCTAAGATGCTGCTGGTGCACGTCTTCAGCCACGGCATCGATGGTTTTGATGCCGGGGATGATGCCGTACTTGAAGCTGCCCAGGGCGGAGATCACTTGGTCGCCACTGGCGGTGGCCAGGGAGTGGCCGACAAAGGCTTTTACTGCGGTGACCGGCCATTGCTCGATGGCGAAGGCACTGGCCACGCGGTCGAGGATTTCCGATTCGGTGACCCGGTTGGCCGGGGTGCTGGAGCCGTGGGCATGCACGAAGCTGCGCTCACGCACCGCGTCGATGCCCAGCAGTTGCACGGCGCTGGCCACGGCTTTGGCCACGGTCAGGTAGTTGCCGGGGCCGGGGGCGGAGATGGATTTCTTGAAGCCGTCGGCGTTGATAAACACATCCGGCACCGCGCCATGGATATCCGCGCCCAGCTCCAGGGCCAGCTCATCATCCATCAGCACCACGAACTGGCAGGCCTCGGCCAGGGTAAAGCCGCAGTTTTCGCCAAACGGGCGGCTGGCGCGGCGGAAGTCGACCGAGTCCTTGCCTTCGATCTGGCGCAGGCCGTCTTCGGTGGCCAGCGCGCCCATGGCGCCGTAACCCTCGATGCATTCCTGATTGATCGGCGCTTCACTGCTGCCAATGATGACTACCCGCGCTTTGCCATTGGCAATCTGTTCGATGCCCTTCTGCAGGTTATAGAGGAAGGTGGCGCAGGCGCCGGTGATGGCGCCGGTGGTGCCGACGCTGCCCAGCACGTAGGCGTTGATAAAGTCCGCCGACATGGTGTTGAGGCCCAGGGCAAGTTGCTTGGCGGTGACGCGGCCGCCCTTGAGGCGCGACTGCATCAGGCCGCCGAAGCCGTTTTCGTCGAGCTGACTCATGATGCAGCTGGAGAACACCGCGACTTCGTCGGGGGCCACGTGCTGCATGATGGTTTGCCAATCGATGCCGGTGGCGCGTAGCGCGTCGGTGACGCCGGCGATGGTCATGGCCAGACCGCGCGGGTGGAAGCGCGCGTTGTACAGCTCGCTCGGTTCGAAGCCTGTGGGCAGCTGGCCGGCGGATTTCACCGGCAGGGCGCGGTAGCTGTCGACCTTGAATTCGCAGTTGTCGTGCAGGGTCACCAGCACTTCGCTGGCGTTCAGTTCGTCCACCGTCCAGTCGCTCGGCAGCGGCTCGGGCAGGTGCTTGCGCAGGGTGATAAAGCTCAGCGGCTGACCGGCGGTGGCGCTGATGTCGATGGTTTTCTGCCAGTGTGCGGCGTCGACATCCAGATGCTGCTTTTCGATGCGGCGCACCAGGGTCGAGGTGAGAATCTGCTCGGCGAAGCGGCTGTCGATCTCGGCCAGGCTCAGGGCGATGCCGGCGTCATCCTGATAATCGCCATCAACCACCTTGACCAGTTTCATCATTACCGCCAGGCCGGCGAGGGTTTGCTGGCGCGCGGGTGTGTCCATGGATTCGATCACGGTGCGGCGGAAGCCATGGTGAAAGGAGCTGCGCCCGGCCGCGTTATAGCCACCAAAACCAACGATCACAGGTAAGCGTGAGGTCACTCGATAACTCCTTGAAAAGAGGGCGCCAGACAAGCCGAGATAAAGCTATGGAGGCTTGTCACGCAGTCTGGAGCGCGCTGCGGCGGTTATTACGCCGCGCTCAAGCGCCCAGCATGGCTGTTCGGATGCCTATGCTGACGTGATTGCTGACTTGTGAGTCACGGTTTCGACCAAGGTCGCGCATCGCTAAAACCATACGGCTGTTATGGTCTCTGCGCACAACGCCCAGCTGGAGAACAACAATGCACAGCGTCAATCCCTACGAATACGGCATGCCCCGCGATGCGGCGAATTTTCAGGCGCTCAGCCCACTGAGCTTTCTTGAGCGTGCCGCCAGTGTCTATCCGCAGCGCCTGGCGCTGATCAATGGCAGCCTGCGGCAGACCTGGGGCGAAACCTACAGCCGCAGTATTCGTCTGGCCTCGGCGCTGGCCCAGCGCGGCATCGGCCTGGGTGACACGGTGGCGGTGATCGCGCCCAACGGCCCGGCAATGTTCGAGGCGCATTTTGGCGTGCCGATGTGTGGCGCGGTGCTGAATGCCATCAACACCCGCCTGGATGCCGAAGCCATCGCCTTTATCCTGCAGCACGGCGAAGCCAAGGTGCTGCTGGTGGACAAGGAGTTCGGCGAACTGGCGCAGCGCGTGGTCGGCCATTTGCCCCAGCCGCCGTTGGTGATTGGCATCGATGACCCGGAATACGCTGACGGTCTGCTGATTGGCCAGCTGGAATACGAGGCGCTGCTGGCTGAGGGCGACCCGGACTATGCCTGGCAGTTGCCGGCGGACGAGTGGCAGGCGATCTCCCTCAACTACACCTCCGGCACCACCGGCAACCCCAAAGGTGTGGTTTATCACCACCGCGGCGCCCACCTGAATGCGCTGTCCAACGCCATGTGCTGGGACATGAGCCGCTTCCCGGTGTACCTGTGGACGCTGCCGATGTTCCACTGCAATGGCTGGTGCTTCCCCTGGGCGCTGGCGGCCTATGTCGGGGTCAACGTGTGCCTGCGCCATGTGCGCGCCGAAGCCATCTACCCTTTGCTCGCCGAGCATGGCGTCGACCATTTCTGCGGTGCGCCGATCGTGCTGAATATGCTGGCCAACGCCGATGAGGCGCTGAAAGCGCTGAAAACCCAGCCGGTCAAAGTGCTCACCGCCGGCGCCGCCCCGCCTGCGGCGGTGATCGAAGCCATGGAAGCCCTGGAATTTCGCGTGACCCACGTTTATGGCCTGACTGAAACCTACGGCCCCAGCGTGGCCTGCGAATGGAAAAGTGAATGGGACAGCGAAACTCCGGAACAGCGCGCGCGCCTGAAATCCCGCCAGGGTGTGCGTGCGCCCTTGCTCGACGGCCTGATGGTGGCCGACCCGGATACCCTGCAACCGGTGCCGAAAGATGGTCAGACCATCGGCGAAATCATGATGCGCGGCAACGTGGTGATGAAGGGTTACCTGAAAAACCCCTCAGCCACCGCCGAGGCCTTTGCCGGCGGCTGGTTCCACTCCGGCGACCTGGCGGTGTGGCATGCCGATGGTTATGTAGAAATCAAGGATCGCAGCAAGGACATCATTATTTCCGGCGGCGAGAACATCTCCTCCATCGAAGTGGAAGACGTGTTGTATCGCCACCCACTGATTCTGGAAGCGGCCGTAGTGGCCATGGCCCATGCCAAATGGGGCGAAACGCCCTGCGCCTTCGTCGCCCTCAAGCCGGGCGCCGAGTTGACCGCCGAGGAAGTCGTCGCCTTCTGTCAGCAGCGCATGGCGCGCTTCAAGGTGCCAGGCTGTGTGGTGTTTACCAGCCTGCCGAAAACCAGCACTGGCAAGGTACAGAAGTTCGTGTTGCGCGAGCAGGCCAAGCAGTTGGCCGCCCAGCAGGCAGTGGCATAAGGGGGTTGAAGGCACTTGTTACAGGTTTAAATGGATAGCGAGTTGAGAACCTAAATGGCATTCACTACTATTTGGCACCTTAACTCGTCTATACCAAGAGGCATTCTTCATGCAGGTAAGCAAAGGGTTGTTCGCTGCACTCTCTCTCACAGCGCTGGCCAGCACGGCGCAGGCCGCCGATGAAGTGGTGGTTTACTCCGCGCGTATCGACGAGCTGATCAAGCCGGTATTCGACGCCTACACCGCGAAAACCGGGGTTAAGGTCAAGTTCATCACCGACAAGGAAGCGCCGCTGATCGCCCGTCTGAAAGCCGAAGGTGCCAACACCCCGGCCGACCTGCTGATCACCGTCGACGCCGGCAACCTCTGGCAGGCCGAGCAGGAAGGCGTGCTGCAGCCGACCAAATCCGAGCTGATTGCCGCCAATATCCCCGCCCAGTACCGCTCCAGCACTGACAGCTGGACTGGCTTGTCGCTGCGTGCGCGGACTATCTTCTACTCCACCGAGCGGGTTAAACCGAGCGAGCTGAGCACTTACGAAGCCCTGGCCGACAAGAACTGGGAAGGCCGTCTGTGCCTGCGCACCAGCAAGAAGGTCTACAACCAGTCGCTGACCGCCACCCTGATCGAAACCCATGGCGAAGCCAAAACCGAAGAAATCGTCAAAGGTTGGGTGAGCAACCTGGCGACCGACGTATTCGCCGATGACACCGCGCTGCTGCAGGCCATCGACGCGGGGCAGTGCGACGTAGGCATCACTAACACCTACTACTACGGTCGTCTGCACAAGCAGCAGCCTGATCTGAAAGTGAAGCCGTACTGGCCGAACCAGAACGACCGTGGCGTGCACGTCAACCTGGCCGGTGCTGGTGTGACCAAGCATGCGCCAAACGCTGAAACCGCGCGCAAACTGCTGGAGTGGATGACTACTCCGGAAGCGCAAACCATCTTCGCTGGCGTCAACCAGGAGTTCCCGGCCAACCCGGCTGTTGAGCCTTCTGCCGAAGTGGCAGCCTGGGGTACCTTCAAGGCTGACACCATCGCTACTGAAGTGGCTGGCAAGCGTCAGGCAGAAGCGACCATGCTGATGGATCGCGCTGGCTGGAACTAAGACCTTAACGATTTGCTGCGCGTCGGCCCTGCGGCGTTAAAAACAGGCTCGGAATGCTCATGTACACCAGTACACTCCGCTTCCTCGCCTGTTTTTGCCTTGCAGGACTCTAGCTCGCGAAATCGTAATCAGGTTCTAAGTCTACGCACGCCGTTATACTCAACGCCCCGGCTCAGTCCGGGGCGTTGTGTTTTTCAGTTTTGAGGACTTTGCGTGGCCCATCCTGCCCAGCGCCGCTGGTACCCCATCGCCTTTGCCGTTGCCTTGCTGGTGCTGTTGCCGCTGAGCGTGTTGCTGTTCAGCTGGCACGAGGTCGATCAGCAGATCTGGGCGCACCTGTGGCAAACCCAGTTACCGCGTCTGCTCGGCAATACCCTGGTGCTGGTAGTGGGCGTAGGCGTAGGTGTGACGCTGCTCGGCGTCAGCCTGGCCTGGCTTACCAGCCTCTGCGAGTTTCCCGGCAGGCGTTGGCTGGACTGGGCACTGATGCTGCCATTTGCCATTCCCGCGTATGTACTGGCGTTCGTGTTTGTCGGCCTGCTGGATTTTTCCGGCCCGCTGCAAACCCTGCTGCGCGAGTGGTTTGGCAACGATGTGCGCTTTCGCGTGCGCTCCACTGGCGGGGTGATCATCGTTCTGGTGCTGGTGTTCTATCCCTACGTTTACCTGCTCGCGCGCAATGCCTTTCTGGCGCAGGGCAAGGGCCTGATGGAAGCCGCGCGGGTGCTTGGTCTGAGCCCGTGGCGGGCGTTCTGGCGTGTCGCTTTGCCGATGGCGCGACCGGCGATTGGTGCCGGTCTGGCCCTGGCCATCATGGAAACCCTGGCGGATTTCGGTGCGGTGGCGGTATTCAACTTCGACACCTTTACCACCGCGATCTACAAGACCTGGTACAGCTTCTACAGCCTGACCAGCGCCACCCAGCTGGCCAGTCTGCTGCTGCTGGCGGTGATGCTGGTGCTTTACGGCGAGCGCCGCGCCCGTGGTGCGGTGCGCCCGGTGAATGAGCGAGCACGCAGCAAGGCGCTCTATCACCTCACGGGCGGCAAGGCGTTGGCCGCCAGCGCCTGGTGCGGGCTGGTGTTTGCCTGCGGCTTTGTTATCCCGGTGCTGCAGCTGCTTGTCTGGTTCTGGCAGCGTGGCCGCTTCGATCTGGATGAGCGCTACAGCGCGCTGATTCTGCACACCCTGTATCTGGGCGCGATGGCGGCGCTGATCACCGTCAGCGTGGCACTGTTGCTGGCCTTCGCCCGGCGTATGACACCAACCCGGCTGATGCGCTCCACTGTCGGTGTGGCCAACCTTGGCTATGCCTTGCCCGGTTCGATGCTCGCGGTGGCGATCATGCTGGCGTTCAGTTACCTGGACCGCGAGCTGGTGATCCCGCTTTCCACATGGCTGGGCGGTGCGGGCAAGCCGGTGCTGCTCGGCAGCCTGTCGGCGCTGTTGCTGGCTTATATGATCCGCTTTATGGCGGTGGCCTACGGGCCGCTGGAAAACAGCTTGGCGCGGATTCGCCCGTCCTTGCCGGAAGCCTCGCGCAGCCTGGGGGTGGGCGGCGTCGGGCTGTTTTTCAAGGTCTATCTGCCGTTGCTGGTGCCGGGTGCGCTGTCGGCGGCGCTGCTGGTGTTTGTCGATGTGCTCAAGGAAATGCCTGCCACCCTGCTGATGCGCCCGTTCGGCTGGGACACGTTATCGGTGCGGGTATTTGAAATGACCAGCGAGGGCGAGTGGGCGCGCGCCGCGCTGCCGGCCCTGACCCTGGTGCTGGTCGGTCTGCTGCCGGTGATTCTGCTGATCCGCCGTTCGGCGCGCCGTCACGGTTAGCCTCGCGGGCTTGCGCGACAGGCTGCCACGCTGGGATGACCGCCCCCGGTGTTGCGGCTACAATGCGCGCCATTCGCAGCGGCCGATCATCTTGATAGCCCGTGCCAGTGCCCGATTGTGTGGGCTCAGCCGGGTTGCCGCTGCACTGCCCAGCCCGCAAGGAGACACTTATGGGACAGCGCACACCACTCTATGACCTGCACCTCGCTCTGGGTGCCAAGATGGTCGACTTCGGCGGTTGGGACATGCCGTTGCATTATGGCTCGCAGGTCGAGGAGCACCACCAGGTGCGTCGCGACTGTGGGGTGTTCGATGTGTCGCACATGACCGTGGTGGATGTCAGTGGCAGCCAGGCCAAGGCCTATCTGCAACACCTGCTGGCCAATGACATCGAACGCCTGCAAAGCATCGGCAAAGCCCTCTACAGCGGCATGCTCAATGAGCAGGGTGGGGTGGTGGATGACCTGATCGTCTACCTGACCGACTTTGGTTACCGCGTGGTGGTGAATGCCTCGACCCGCGACAAGGACCTGGCCTGGATGCGCCTGCAGAGCGTCGACTTTGACGTGCAGCTGCAAGAGCGTGCCGAGCTGGCGATGCTGGCCATTCAAGGCCCGCAAGCGCGCAGCAAGACTGCCGAGCTGGTCAGCCAGTCGCGCGCCAACCTGATTCAGAGCCTCAAGCCGTTCGAAGGCCAACCCGATGGCGAGTGGTTTATCGCCCGCACCGGTTACACCGGCGAAGACGGCCTGGAAATCATGCTGCCGGCCAGCGAAGTGGTGGCCTTCCTCAATGAACTGGTCGGTGCCGGGATTTCCCCGATTGGCCTGGGCGCGCGCGACACCCTGCGCCTGGAAGCCGGGATGAACCTGTACGGCCAGGACATGGACGAAAGCGTCACCCCGCTGGCCGCCAATATGGCCTGGACCATTGCCTGGGAGCCGGCCAGTCGTGGCTTCGTTGGCCGTGCCGCGCTGCAGAAGCAAAAAGCCGAAGGCGTCGCCTCCAAGCTGGTCGGCCTGGTGCTGGAAGAGCGCGGCGTGCTGCGTGCGCATCAGGTGGTGCGGGTTGAGGGCGTGGGCGAAGGCGAGATCACCAGTGGCAGCTTCTCGCCGACCCTGGGTAAATCCATCGCCCTGGCCCGCGTCCCGACGGCGACTCAGGAGCGCGCCGAGGTTGAGATTCGCGGCAAGTGGTACCCGGTGCGGGTGGTCAAGCCGAGTTTTGTGCGTAACGGCAAGGCGCTTATCTGAGCCTTGAGCTGGCCATGGATGGTCGAGAACGCCCCGGTTTGTAACGGTGCGCCAGGTTTTTAAAGACTTTCTTTCGGTATGGCCAAGGCCTGCTAAATTTCCATGACGGCGTGGTCGCCGTCATGTCAGATGAGGAACGACACATGAGCAATATCCCCGCCGATCTGCGTTACGCCGCCAGCCACGAGTGGGCGCGCCTGGAAGCCGATGGCAGCGTTACCGTAGGCATTTCCGATCACGCTCAGGAGGCCCTGGGTGATGTGGTGTTCATCGAACTGCCGGAAGTCGGCAAGAGCCTGAATGCTGGTCAGGAAGCCGGGGTGGTGGAATCGGTCAAGGCCGCGTCCGACATCTATGCACCGGTCTCCGGTGAAGTGATCGCGATCAACGACGCTCTGGCCGACAGCCCGGAAAGCGTCAACAGCGATCCGTACGGCAGCTGGTTCTTCAAGCTCAAGCCGAACGACGCCAGCGAGCTGGACAAGCTGCTGGATGCGGCTGCTTACAAGGCCGCCGCCGACAGCGATGCCTAAACCGCCCTGCTGCAAAACCAAGCCCCGCCTCGCGGGGCTTGGTTGTTTCTGGGCCTTTAATTTCCTCGCGTAATGGCACTGTGCCGCTCTAGCACGGCGCTTCGTCGTGCCCAGTTGTTTGTTCGGTCAGAAAGTTTGCGCGGTCGGCGATGCTGGCTAGGCTGTTGATCCATGTCACACGATGTTTCGCCGCTCGGTGCATAGTGCGCCCAGCGAGAAGGCATCAATCCCCCGGTTGTTATGCACTAAAGCCCTGCACGGATACTGGTTGCAGGGGCGGGTAGGGCGACTGCACTTGCACCAAAGGACGATGGAGGCAGGTTGATGATTGGACGAACCAACAAACCCCTGAAAATGCGCGTGCTGATGGTCGACGACGACCTCGGCAGCCCCGCCAGTATGCGTGGGCGCGTGCTCAACGAGCTGGTCGACGAATTTGCCAGGCGCAATGCCGAGCTGATCAAGGCCACGTCCTATGAGGACGGCTTGGCGGCGGTAATGTCCGATGCGGCGCTGCATTGCATCTGCGTCGACTGGACCCTGGGCAAGAATGACGACAGCTCCCACGCCCAGGCGCTGGAGTTGCTGCGCAGCATTCGCCAGCGCAACGAAAACGTTCCGGTATTTCTGATGGCCGACCGTAATGCCAAGAAGAGCATCACGGTGGAGGCCATGGGTCTGGCCGACGAATTCGTCTGGATGCTCGAAGACACCGCGCCCTTTGTCGTTGGTCGGGTGATTGCCGCGATCAACCGCTATCTTGAACACCTGCTGCCGCCGTTTACCGATGCACTGCTGCGCTACACCATGAAGGATGAGCACTCCTGGGCTGCGCCGGGGCATCAGGGCGGGATTGCCTTTACCAAGTCGCCGGTGGGCCGGGTGTTCTTCGATTTCTTCGGGGAAAACCTGTTTCGCACCGACAGCGGTATCGAGCGCGGCAGCCTCGGTTCAGTGCTCGATCACAGCGGCCCGGTGGCCGACTCCGAAGCCTATGTGGCGCGGATCTTCGGCGCCCACGCCAGCTATTCGGTACTCAACGGCACCTCGGGCTCCAACCGGGCGATCTTTATGGCTTGCGTTGGTGAAAACCAGTTCGCCCTGTGCGACCGCAATTGCCACAAATCCATCGAACAGGGCCTGGTGCTGACTGGCGGCCTGCCGCTGTATATGACGCCGACACGCAACCGCTACGGGATTATCGGCCCACTGCTCCCTGCGCAGTTCGATGCGCAGCGCATCCAGGCTGCCATCGCCAACCATCCGCTGCGTGCCCAGGCCAAGGGCAGCAAGCCCGTGTATGCCGTGGTCACCAATTGCACCTATGACGGCATGTGCCTGCACGCCGAACGCGCCGAGGGCATGCTGGCGCAGAGCAGTGAGCGCATTCACTTCGACGAGGCCTGGTACGGTTACGCGCGCTTCAATCCGCTGTACCAGGGTCGCTACGCCATGCGTGGCGACCCCGCCAGCCACCCGGCCGATGGCCCTACGGTGTTTGCCACCCACTCGACCCACAAGTTGCTGGCGGCGTTGTCGCAGTCCTCGTTTGTCCATATCCGCAACGGCCGCAATCCGGTCGAGCACAGCCGCTTCAATGAATCCTTTGTGATTCAGGCCAGTACCTCGCCGTTGTACGCGCTGTTCGCTTCCAACGAGGTGGGCGCGGCGATGATGGATGGCAACGGCGGCTATAGCCTGACCCAGGATTCGCTGCGCGAGGCGGTGGATTTCCGCCAGGCGCTGGCGCGCACCCACCGCGAGTTTGCCAGTCGTGGCGACTGGTTCTTCCAGCCATGGAACGCGCCGCAGGTCTGCGATAGCAAAACCGGCAAGATGGTTGATTTTGCTGACGCCGATGCCGAGCAACTGACCAGCGACCCCGCCTGCTGGGAGCTTGAGCCCGGCGCCGAATGGCATGGTTTCGCTGGCCTGGAAAAAGGCTGGTGCATGCTCGACCCGATCAAGGTCGGCATCATGGTGCCGGGCATGGGCGCCGACGGCCAGCTGCTGGCGGAGGGCATCCCTGCGCCCATCCTCGGTGCTTTCCTCTACCGCAACAATATCGTGCCTTCGCGCATCACCGACTTTATGGTGCTGTGCCTGTTCAGCATCGGCGTAACCAAGGGCAAGTGGGGCACGCTGATCAACGTGCTGCTGGCTTTCAAGCGCCACTACGACAGCAATGCGCCGCTGCAGCGGGTGTTGCCTGATCTGCTCGCTCAGGCGCCTGAGCGCTACCGCGGCATGGGCCTGCGTGACCTCAGCAGCGAGATGTTCGAGTACATGCGCAGCAGCCGCATGGACGCCCTGCAGGCCGAAGCCTTCGGCAATTTGCCGTTGATCGAAACAACGCCACGTGCCGCGTTCCAGGCGCTGCAAACCGGCGAGGTCGAACTGTTGCCATTGCAACAGGCGGCTGGGCGGGTTACCGGGGTTGGCATCATGCCGTATCCACCAGGCATCCCGATTGTCATGCCCGGCGAGAACCTCGGGCCGCTGGATGGCCCATGGATTCGTTATATCCAGGCCCTGCAGGATTGGGGCAAGCACTTCCCCGGTTTCGAGAAAGAGGTAGAGGGCGCCGTGCATCGGGACGGCGGTTACCACTTCTGGTGCCTCAAGCGCTAGCAGCGCTTGGCACCCATCAGGTCTATTACAAGGAGTTCATCATGAGTCATGCGAAAGTGCCGTTGCCGGCATCCCTGGCCCAGCGTTACCCGGTGCTGATTGTGGTCAACACCCTGGAGCACCCGGACAGCATCGTGCTGCGCAGCGCCGAGGCGGTTGGTCGGGCCTTGCAGCAACATGGCCTGGCGGTTGAGCGGGTCAGCTCGTTGGATGATGCGGAAATCGCCTTTCGCGCCGACCCAGCCTATTGCTGCGTCATCCTCGGCTGGGGCCTGTGTGAGGAAAACCTGCCGTTAGCGCTGCACCTGATTCAGCTGATCCGTCAGCGCACCGCGCAGCTGCCGATCATGCTCGGCATGAGCCAGGCGCATCAGAGCCGCGTGCCGCTGGAGTTTGTCGAAAATATCGACGGCTTTATCTGGCAGCCGGAAGACAGCCCGGAGTTTGTCGCCGGCCGCATCGAAGCGTCTGCCCGGCGTTATCTGGACAGCATCCTGCCGCCATTTTTTGGCGCCCTGGTGAACTTCGCCGACACCCATGAATACTCCTGGCACACCCCTGGGCATACCGGCGGCACGGCCTTTATGAAAACCGCAGTGGGGCGCAGTTTTCTCGACTTCTACGGCGAGCAGATGCTGCGCTCCGACCTCAGCGTATCGGTGGGTGAGCTGGGCTCGCTGAATGATCACTCCGGGCCGATTGCCGAGGCGGAAAAGAATGCCGCGCGGGTGTTTGGCGCCGATTACACCTTCTTCTCGGTGGGTGGCAGTTCAGCCAGCAACGAGATCGTCCTGCACTCGGCGGTCACCGATGGCGATGCGGTGCTGGTCGACCGCAACTGCCACAAATCGCTGAACTACGCGCTGAATATGTCCGGTGCGGTGCCGCTGTACCTGCGGCCACGGCGTAACGCCCGCGGGCTGATCGGCCCGGTGCCGCGCAGCGAGCTGACACCCGAGGCGGTGGCGCAGAAAATCGGCGAAAGTCCGCTGATGACTGACAAGCAGGCCCGTCCGGTACTGGCGGTGCTGACCAACTCGACCTACGACGGCCTCTGCTACAACGTGCAGACCACCACCCGCGAACTGAGCCAGAGCGTCGAGCGGATTCACTACGACGAAGCCTGGTACGCCTACGCGCGCTTCAATCCGCTGTATGAAGGCCGCTACGGCATGCACCGTGGCGAACGGCATGCCGATGACGCCACGGTGACCGTTACCCACTCGACCCACAAACTGCTGGCGGCGCTGTCGCAGGCCTCGATGATCCATATCCGTTCGGGCAAGGTGCCGGTCAAGCCGGCGCTGTTCAACGAGGCGTTCATGATGCACACCTCGACCTCGCCGCAGTACAGCATCATTGCCTCCACCGATGTGTCGGCGAAGATGATGGACGATGCCGGCGAGTACCTCACCGATGAGTCCATCGGCGAAGCCATCGCCTTTCGTCAGGCCATGGTGCGCCTGGGTAATGAGGTGCGTAAGCGCAAACCGCAGGATTGGTGGTTTGGCGTGTGGCAACCGGATGAGGTCAACGGCGTGCCCTTTGCCGACCTCAACCCGCAGACCTTGCGCCAGGGCGATGCCTGGGTGCTCAAGCCGAACGCCAGCTGGCATGGCTTTGGCGACCTGGGCCGTGATTACTGCATGCTCGACCCGATCAAGGTCACCGTGCTGACCCCAGGGCAGACCCTGGAAGGGCAGATGGAGACCAGCGGCATTCCGGCGCCGCTGGTGTCGTCGTTCCTTGCCAGCCGCGGCATCGTGGTGGAAAAGACCGAGCCGTACTCCATCCTGCTGTTGTTCAGCCTGGGCGTAACCAAAGGCAAGTGGGGTTCGCTGGTTGCCGGGCTGATGGAGTTCAAGAAGCACTACGACAGCAACGCCTCGCTGGAACTGGTGATGCCTGAGCTGGTCGCCAACCACGGCGAGCGCTACGCCGGCATGGGCCTCAAGGATCTGGCCGACGCCATGCACCAGGACATGCTCGCCTCCAAGCTGCTGCACAACATGGACGCCGCCTTCAGCCTGCTGCCGGATGTGGTGAGTTCGCCGCGCGAGACCTACGCCAAGCTGGTCAAGGGCCAGATCGAGCAGATCGCCGTGCGCGACATGCTGAACCGCACCGTGGCTGTGCAGGTGGTGCCGTATCCGCCGGGCATTCCGCTGATGATGCCGGGTGAGAAAGCCGGTGCCGACAAGCAGGCGATCATCGATTACCTGCTGGCGATGGAGCTGTTCGACAGTCATTTCCCCGGTTTTGAGCACGACAACCATGGCGTCGAGATTGAGCGCGATGGTCTGGGTGGGCTGACGTACAGGGTCTATGTGGTCAAACAGTAACCCTTAGCCACTCCCGGCCGGCAGCCTAGGCTGCTGGTTGCGGCCAGTGCCACGCACAGAACTAGGAGAGGTCGATGGCTGAGTCAAGCAAGAAAATGAGCCTGGTGGGGCTCACCACCCTGGTGGCGGTCAACATGATGGGCTCGGGCATCATCATGTTGCCGTCGAGCATGGCCCAGTTGGGCGCGGTTTCGCTGCTGTCGTGGATCATCACGGCCGTCGGTTCCATGGCCATTGCCTACTGTTTCGCCCAGTGCGGCATCTACTGCCACCGCTCGGGCGGTATGTCGGCCTATACCGAGGAGGCGCACGGCAAGTCGGCCTTCTTCCTCTGTTCGTTTTTGTATTTCCTTTCGCTGGCCATTGGCAACGTGGCCATCGGCATTTCTGCGGTGGGTTATCTCACGCCGTTCTTCCCCTGGCTCGGCACCGGCGCGATTCCGCTGTTTGTCGGCACGGTCGGGCTGATCTGGCTGACCACGCTGGCCAACTTCGGCGGCCCGCGTATCACCGGCAGAATTGGCGCGATCACTGTCTGGGGGGTGATCATTCCGGTGGCGGGGCTCAGTGTGATCGGCTGGTTCTGGTTTGACCCTGCGGTGTTGAAGGAAGCCTGGAACCCACACAGCCTGAAGATCAGCGATGCCATTGCACAGAGTATTCCGCTGACCCTGTGGGCCTTCCTCGGTATGGAATCGGCGGCGCAGAACTCCGATGCGGTGGAAAATCCCGAGCGCAACGTGCCGCTGGCCTGCCTGTTCGGCACCCTCGGCGCGGCGGTGGTGTATGTGCTGTCGACCACGGTGATTCAGGGCATTGTGCCGAATGCCGAGCTGGCCAACTCCAGCGCACCGTTTGCCTATGTCTATGCGCAGATGTTCAACCCCTTTATCGGCAACATCATCATGGGCCTGGCCGTCATGGCCTGTATCGGCTCGCTGCTGGGCTGGCAGTTCACTTTGGCGCAAACCGCCAAGGTCACGGCGGACCAGGGCATGTTCCTCAAGCTGTTCGGCAAGGTCACGGCAGCCAATGCCCCGGTGATCGGCATGATCGTGTGCGGGGTGCTGCAAACCCTGTTGGCACTGTCGACCATCTCGCCGAATGCCAGCGCGCAGTTCAGCAAGTTGGTCAACCTGGCGGCCGTCACCAACCTGATCCCCTATGTCACGGCGCTCTCCGGCTTACTGGTGATCATGTACAAGGCGCGGGTCAGCGCGGCGGTGTACACGCGCAACCTCGTGGTGCTGATGATGGCCATGGTCTATTGCTTCTACGCCCTGTATGCCTCGGGCAAGGATGCGGTGTTCGGCGCGATGCTGGTGCTGGCGCTGGGCTACCTGCTGTACGGCTTTATCGCCAAGCGCTTTGTCGCCGAGCAGCCTGCGCCCGGTAAGGCGTAGTGGCCGGTAAACCCTTTGAATCTGGGGATATGGATATGAATATTCACCTGTGTCATCCGTGCAACCTGCTGCTGGCCTGCTTTCTGGCGCTGTCGCCTGTGGCCCACGCCGATACCTTGCAGCGCATCGAAAGCAGCAACACGTTCAATCTGGGTTACATCGACGACATTGCCCCCTTCAGTAGCCTGCAGAACGGTGAAGTCGGCGGCTATGCCATTGAGCTGTGCGAGAAGGTGGTCGAACAGGTCAAAACCCAGCTGAACCTGCCTGCGCTGCAGGTGCGCTATCAGCCCGCGAAGGCGACACAGGCGCTGAGCGCCGTGCGCGACGGCTCGCTCGACCTGCTCTGCTCACCCAGTGTGGAAAGCCTCACTCAGCGTAAGCACGTCAGTTTCTCCTTGCCCATCTACACCGCCGGCCTGGCGGTATTGGTGCGCAAGGATGCGCCCGAGGCTTTGCTCAAGGTGCTCAACGGTGAGGTGGCGCACAGCGGACCGACCTGGCGCGCCACGGTCAATCGTGGTTTGGCCAACCACACCTACGCAGTTAAACAGGGCGAAGCCACAGAGGCCTGGGTTCGCAAGCAGCAACGCATGCTGGGTGTTGTAGCTACGGTGGTGACCGTCAGCAGCCAGGAGGAAGGTGTGCAGTTGGTGGCCGAGGGCAAGGCCGATGCGTTCTTTTCTGAACGCATGCTGCTGAAGAATTACCTGGCCAAGCGTGAGGATGCCAGTGCCATGCAGGTGCTGGAGCGAATCTACGAGTACGCCCCGGTGGCGATGGCGTTGCCGCGCGGTGACGAAGACTTCCGCCTGTTGGTCGACACGGCCCTGAGCGAAGCCCAGCGCTCAGGTGAGCTGGAGAAAATCTACAGCCGCTACTTCGGTGAGCCGGGTGAGGTGGTCAAGGCGTTGTTCAAGGTTTACGCCTTGCCTGAGTGACGAGCAGCAACCGGCACTGGGTGTTGTCCGCCAGTGCCGGTTCGCCTGTCAGGTCGCTTGCTCGGCTTCGACCCTGAGCACCACGCCGTCCTGCCCCACCACGCGTACCGGTGTGCCTGTCGGCAGTTCCGGGCCGGTCACCAGCCACAGGCTGTCACCGGCCTTGATCTTGCCCCGTCCGGCGCTGATCGCTTCGTGTAGAACAAAGGTCCGGCCGATGAATTCGCTGCCACGCTGGTTCAGCCCCGGCTGGTCGGAAGGCTTCGCCGCACTGCGCTGGCGTTGCCACCAGAACACTGCAGTGAGCACTGAGAGCAGGCCGAACAGGATGAACTGCGCCGCCCACGGCAGGCCGGGGAAGATAAAGGTCAGCAGGCCGACGCTGGCGGCAGCCAGACCGATCCACAGCAGATAACCACCTGCGCCGAACACTTCAAGAATCAGCAACAGGGTGCCCAGGGCCAGCCAGTTCCAGTACGACAGGTGCTGCAAGAAGTCCCACATCACTTAACCCTTCTGCTCACCGAAAGTGGCTTTGACGATTTCGCCGATACCGCCGACCGCACCAATCATCTGGCTGGCCTCCAGCGGCATCAGCACAACCTTGCTGTTATTGGCGCTGGCCAGTTGGCCAAGGGCTTCGATGTATTTTTGCGCGACGAAGTAGTTGACCGCCTGCACGTTCCCGCTGGCGATGGCCTCGGACACCATGCGGGTGGCTTCAGCTTCGGCCTGGGCGGCACGTTCGCGCGCTTCGGCTTCGAGGAACGCGGCCTGGCGCTGGCCTTCGGCCTTGAGAATATCGCCCTGTTTCTGCCCTTCGGCGGTGAGGATGGCGGCAGCGCGCAGGCCTTCGGCTTCGAGAATCTGTGCGCGCTTGATCCGTTCGGCTTTCATCTGCCCGGACATGGCGGCCATCAGGTCGGCGGGCGGGCTGATGTCCTTGATCTCGATGCGGGTGATCTTGATGCCCCAGGGTGCGGTGGCTTCGTCCACGGTCTTGAGCAGACGCTCGTTGATCGCGTCGCGCTGGCCGAGCATGGCGTCCAGTTCCATGGAACCGAGCACGGTACGGATATTGGTCATCACCAGGTTGCGGATGGCGTGCTCGAGGTTGTTCACCTCATAGGCGGCCTGCGCCGAGTTGATGATCTGGAAGAAACAGATGGCGTCGATCTGCACCGTAGCGTTGTCAGCGGTGATGACTTCCTGCGGTGGAATATCCAGCACGTTTTCCATCACGTTGAGCTTGCGGCCGATCTTGTCCATCACCGGCACGATGATGTTCAAACCCGGTTTCAGGGTGTTGGTGTAGCGGCCGAAGCGCTCCACGGTCCATTCGAAGCCCTGGGGTACAACCTTGAAACCCATAAAGACGATGGCGACGGCGAGGCCGACAAAGAGAAAAATGACGCTGCCGATTTCCATGTGGTGTGGCTCCTTGGCGGGTTTTAGTCTGCGGATTGGCTGTTCAGGTATCTAAGCACAGTTGGCGTTGGCGCTGCTGTCGATGGCGTTACAGAGTGCGCCGATCAACGGTCATAGTTGCAGATCAGTGCACGCTTGGCGCCAGGGCCTTGATCAGGCGCGCGTCGCGCCCATAGATGTCCGGGTAGTAGCGCAGGGCGCCGTCCTGGCTGGCTTCGACCGTCCAGTAAGCGATCAGCAGCGGGGCTGGATGTTGCAGGCGGTATTGCTGGGTTTCGCCGCTGGCGATGCGCGTTTGCACGCTGCTCAGCTCATCCGGGCTTAGCAGCCAGGCGAGCAGGGTGTCGACGGCCTCGACCCGTACGCAACCCGAGCTGAACGCACGTGGCGCTTTGCTGAACAGCTGCTGGCTGGGGGTGTCGTGCAGATAGACTGCGAATGGATTGTCGAAGCGCACGGCCACGCGGCCGAGCGGGTTATGGCTGCCGGCCGATTGGCGCAGGCGAATCGCGCCTGGGTTGTCCCAGTCGATGCTGTGCGGGTCGAGCAGGTTGCCGTCGCGGTCGAGCACACTCATCTGCTGGCGCTCCAGGTAGCTGATGTCGTCGCGAATGGCCGGCAGTTTGTCTTCACGCAGGATGGTCGGCGGCACGGTCCAGGTCGGGTTGAGGGTCAGCCGCACAATGCGCGAGGCGAGCAGCGGCGTTTGCCGTTCGGCGCGGCCGACCTGGGTGCGGCTGCGCCAGAGCAGCTGGTTATTGCGCCGCACCTGGATTTCGGCAGCGGCGACATTGATCAGCACTTCGGCATCGCCCATTGAGCCTGCTAGCCAGCGCAGGCGTTCGAGATTGGCGCGCAGTTGCTCGCGGCGCAGCTGCGCGCTGATATTCAGCTCGCTCAGGCTGGCGGGGCCGAGGATGCCATCCGGGTTGAGGCCGTGGTCGCGCTGAAAATTCTCCAGGGCACTTTGCGTGGCCAGATCATAGGTGCTGCCCAGTTCTTCTCGCGGTGCAGCCAGGTAGCCCTGGGCGAGCAGGCGTGCGCGCAAAGCTGGCAGTCGCGCATCCTTGCCGCCGGGCTTGAGCAGTGCGCCGCTGGCGAGTGTTGCCCACGTCTGCAGCGGCTGTAGGCGTTGTTGCGCATAGGCGCTACGCAGCCGTTGGTATTGCACGGTGGCTGGCCGCGCACCGACAAAGGCCGCCGCCGGCATATGCACATGCAGCAACGCCAGTGAGAGAGTCGCCAGTAGCGGGTCTGGGTTGGTCTGCCCAGGAGCTTGCCACAGCGGTTCCAGGCGCTGTTGCAGTAAACTACCACGGCGCAGGTGCAGCAGGGCCTGCAGGTAGCTGTGGCTGGTCAGCAGTTCGGCGCAGTCGCGCTGCTCACCGGAGCGTTCCGCACCCAGGCTGGGCAGCGCATAGTCACTGGGCTGCAAACCATCATCAGCCAGTTGCGTCAGTTGCTCGCGCAATTGCAGCAACTGTTCGCTGCTCTGCCAGGCGGGTTGGCCGTCGCGCTGCGCATAAAAAGCCTGCAGCAAGTGTTGTGCGTTCTCGTCTAGGCTTGTCGGTAACGGGCTGCAGCGCTGCGTCAACTGGGCCAGCAATGGGCGCAAATCGGCGCTGGTGGCGAAGGACGCATCGGTGGCGTTGGCGACCAATGGCAGGGTGAGCAGGGCGGCGCTCAGGTAGAGTGTGCGTTTTTTGAACAATCTACTGCTCCATTCCATGGGCTAAGAACAACTTGGCCGCAGCCAGTATAGGCGGGCCAGGGGTGGATCTTGTGACAGGACGTCCGAAGGTACTCGAGGTATTTGCGCAATGTTTGGACGTCTTGGCAGGTTCTGCCTGATCGGTTTTTGGCTTTCTTGCATGCCCTGGTCGGCGACGGCGGCAGAGCAGGATGGGCTGTTCAGGGATCTGGCGCGGATTGCCCCAGGGCTCAATCAGCAGGCGCTGCAGCATGCCCTGGCGGCCATGCAGTGTGCGGTCAATCATGGCGCTGATCCGGCGCATCGTCTCGCCGTAATCGACTATTCGCGGCCTTCCACCGAGCGGCGTCTGTGGATATTTGACTTGCAGCGCAAGCGTCTGTTGTTGCGCGATTATGTCGCCCACGGGCGCAAATCCGGGGAGAACTTTGCCGAGGCGTTCTCCAATCGCCTGGGTAGCCATCAGACCAGTCTGGGGCTGTTCCGCACGGCAGAAAGCTACCGCGGCAAACATGGCTATTCCTTGCGTATGGATGGTCTGGAGCCTGGGCTGAATGACCTGGCCCGTGAGCGCGCCATCGTCATCCACGGCGCGGCTTATGTCAGCCCGCGCTGGGTGCAGAAACATGGCCGTATCGGCCGCAGCCTGGGTTGTCCGGCAGTGCGCTCGGAAGTGGCGCGGATGGTGGTCGACCATCTCAAAGGCGGGCAGTTTCTCTTCGCCTGGCACTCCAATCAGCGTTTGCTGCAAGCATCGGCCTATCTGCAGTGCAAGCCGCAGCGGGTGGCGAGCATCCTCGCCCGCCAGCAGCGTTTGCCGCGCAGCTGAAACCTCATGGCCGCGATTATTTCTGCTCGCTCTGCGGAGTAACCCGCAGCACTTCCTCGATGGTGGTCAGGCCCGCGGCCACCTTTTGCGCACCTGACAGGCGCAGGCTGCGCATACCTTCCTTGAACGCATGCCGGCGCAACGCAATCAGGTCGGTGTCAGCGGTGATCAGCGGCTTCATCGCGTCATTGATCAGCATGATTTCATACACCCCGGCGCGGCCACGGTAGCCGGTGTCGCGGCATTCCAGGCAACCGACAGCGCGACAGGCCTGGGTCGGCAGTGGCGCGCTCCAGGGTTTGGTCAGGCTTTGCCAGCCGTCTTCGTCCAGTGTTTGTGGCGCCTTGCAGTGTGGGCACAGGGTACGCACCAGGCGCTGGGCCATCACGCCGAGCAGCGTGGCTTTAAGCAGATAGTGCGGCACGCCCAGTTCCAGCAGGCGAGTGATGGCGCTGGGCGCATCGTTGGTGTGCAGCGTCGAGAGCACCAAGTGGCCGGTGAGCGCAGCCTGGATCGCCATCTCGGCGGTCTCCAGATCGCGGATCTCACCGACCATGATGATGTCGGGGTCCTGCCGCATCAGCGCGCGCACGCCGCTGGCGAAGGTCAGGTCGATATTGCTCTGCACCTGCATCTGGTTAAAGGCGCCCTCGATCATCTCGATCGGGTCTTCGATGGTGCAGACGTTGACTTCTTGCGTGGCCAGTTGCTTGAGCGTGGTGTACAGCGTGGTGGTCTTGCCCGAGCCGGTCGGCCCGGTGACCAGGATGATGCCATTGGGCTGGCTGGTCATGCTCTGCCAGCGTTTCAGGTCATCGGCGGAGAAACCCAGCTGGTCGAAGCTTTTCAGCAGCACTTCCGGGTCGAAAATCCGCATCACCATCTTTTCGCCAAAGGCGGTGGGCAGGGTCGACAGGCGCAGCTCCACTTCGCCGCCGTCCGGGGTCTTGGTCTTGACCCTGCCGTCCTGCGGCTTGCGCTTTTCTGCGACGTTCATCCGTCCCAGGCTTTTCAGGCGGCTGACTACCGCCATGGTCACTTGCGGCGGGAACTGATAGACGGTGTGCAGCACGCCGTCGATACGAAAGCGCACGCTGCCCTGTTCGCGGCGCGGCTCGATATGGATATCACTGGCACGCTGCTGGAAAGCGTACTGGAACAGCCAGTCGACGATATTGACGATATGCGCGTCGTTGGCATCGGGCTCCTGATCCTGGGCGCCGAGATTCAGCAGTTGCTCGAAGTTGCCGGTGTTACTGATCTTCATGTCGCCCGTGTTGGCCCCGGTGACCGACTTGGCCAGGCGATAGAACTCCACGGTGAAACGCTGAATATCCGTCGGGCTGGCCACCACGCGCTTGATCGGGCGCTTAAGCACGTGGATCAGGTTGGCCTCCCAGCTGTGTACCAGTGGTTGGCTGCTGGCGATGGTCACGCTGTCGTTGTCCACCGCCACGGCAAGAATCTTGTGGCGCTGGGCGAAGGCGTAGGACATCAAAGGGGTCACGGCCGCGACATCAATCTTCAGTGGGTCAATCCGTAGGTACGGTTGTCCGGATTGTTCTGCCAGCCAGATGGTCAGGTCTTCCAGTTCTAGCTTCTTGCCGGGTTTTGTCAGGTCGTCCAGTTGCTGCGCAGCAAGAAATTCCAGTGGGTGCTGTTTATTGTTGACCGCACTGCGGCGGATCGCCAGGCACTGTTCGGCATTGTCCTGGCTGGTCCGCCCCTGGGCGACCAGTTCACGCAGCAGATCAGCGAGTTCCAGTTGGCGATCATGGGCGGACGAGACGAATGCGGACATAAAACTCCCTGACGATCCTGATGACGTGTTAACGACCTGCTAAGCACTGTCGGCAGCATGACGCCAAGGGCGCGGGCTGTCTGCCGACTTGATCCATTTTTGCACAGCCGCCAGCCCTAGCCGCAGCAGACGTCAGGCGCGTTTGAGGGTTTTTACGCCCTCGGCTGTACCCAGCAGCAGCAGATCTGCCGGGCGTGCAGCGAACAGGCCATTGGTGACCACGCCGACAATGGCGTTGATCTGGGTTTCCAGCTCCACCGGGTTGGTGATCGACAGGTTGAACACGTCGAGGATGATATTGCCGTTGTCGGTCAACACGCCTTCGCGGTACACCGGGTCGCCGCCGAGTTTGACCAGCTGGCGCGCCACATGGCTGCGCGCCATCGGGATCACTTCCACCGGCAGTGGGAAGGCGCCGAGCACCGGTACCAGCTTGCTGGCGTCGGCGATGCAGATAAAGGTCTGTGCCACAGCTGCGACGATCTTCTCGCGGGTCAGGGCCGCGCCACCGCCCTTAATCAGGTTGAGGTGCTCGTCGCTCTCGTCGGCGCCGTCGACATAGAACTCCAGGTCGCTGACGGTGTTCAGTTCATACACTGGAATGCCATGGCCTTTGAGGCGTGCGGCGGTGGCTTCGGAGCTGGCGACGGCGCCGTCGAAATCCATTTTGTGCTTGGCCAGGGCATCGATAAAGCAGTTGGCGGTGGAGCCGGTGCCGACTCCGATCACACTCTTGGCGTCGAGTTTGGGAAGAATAAAGTCGACGGCAGCCTGGGCGACGGCTTGCTTGAGTTGATCCTGGTTCATCTTTAAGGCCTGGTGTGGGAGTGGTGGAAAGGCGCGAATTATAGCGCGGCTGCGCCGGCGACGTTAAAACCCTGCCTGTCAGACCGCGTGAGAGCGTAGCGAGCGAAGGTCAGGCAAGGCAAAAAGAGGCGAGGAAGCGGAGTGTACTGTTGTACATGAGCATTCCGAGCCTGTTTTTAACGCCGCATCACCGAGCGCAGTAGCTCTCGCGTGGTCTGCTTGTATGGTCGTTCGGCGCGGCGCTGGGGTAGACTCGCGAACTCCCTGAAAAGCCGCCTGCGATCACGCCATGCTCGAACAGTACGTCAAGAAAATCCTCACATCGCGCGTCTATGACGTGGCGGTGGAAACCCCGCTGCAAGCCGCCAACCAGCTTTCCGAGCGCCTGGGCAACCAGATTCTGCTCAAGCGCGAAGACTTGCAGCCGGTGTACTCGTTCAAGATTCGCGGTGCCTACAACAAGCTGGCGCAGCTCTCGAGTAAGGAGCAGGCGCGTGGCGTGGTCACCGCCTCGGCCGGCAACCATGCCCAGGGCCTGGCGCTGGCGGCCAAGGTGCTGGGGGTCAAGGCGACCATCGTGATGCCCAAGACCACCCCGGAGATCAAGGTGCAAGGCGTGCGCTCGCGCGGCGGCAAAGTAGTGCTGCACGGCGACAGCTTCCCCGAAGCGCTGGCCTATTCGCTGAAACTGGTGGACGAGAAGGGCTACATCTATATCCACCCCTACGATGATCCGCACACCATCGCCGGCCAGGGCACCGTGGCCATGGAAATCCTCCGTCAGCAGCCGGGCGCCATCGATGCGATCTTCGTGCCGGTGGGTGGCGGCGGGCTGATTGCGGGTATTGCTGCCTACGTCAAATACTTGCGCCCGGAGATCAAGGTCATCGGTGTCGAACCGGACGATTCCAATTGCCTGCAGGCCGCGATGGCCGCTGGCGAGCGTGTGGTGTTGCCGCAGGTTGGACTGTTTGCCGATGGCGTGGCGGTGGCGCAGATCGGTCAGCACACCTTCGATGTGTGCAAGGAGCATGTCGATGAAGTCATCACCGTCAGCACCGACGAGATCTGTGCGGCGATCAAGGATATCTACGACGACACCCGTTCGATCACCGAGCCGGCCGGCGCACTGAGCGTGGCTGGAATCAAGAAGTATGTGGAACGTGAAGGCTGCAGCGAGCGCGTACTGGTCGGCATCGATTCGGGTGCCAACGTCAACTTCGACCGCCTGCGCCACGTCGCCGAGCGCGCCGAACTGGGTGAGAAGCGTGAAGCGATCATCGCCGTGACCATCCCCGAGCAACCGGGCAGCTTCAAGGCGTTCTGCGAAGCCATCGGCAAGCGGCAGATCACCGAGTTCAACTACCGCTACCACGAAGATAAGGAGGCGCACATCTTCGTCGGCGTGCAGACCCACCCCGACAGCGACCCGCGTGCGGCGCTGGTGCAGGGTCTGCGTGAGCAGGGTTTTCCGGTGCTGGATCTGACTGACAACGAGCTGGCCAAGCTGCATATCCGCCATATGGTCGGTGGCCATGCGGCGGCGGTGCCGGATGAGTGCGTGTACCGCTTCGAATTTCCCGAACGGCCGGGCGCGCTGTTCAATTTCTTACAGAAATTGGGTGGGCGCTGGAATATCTCGATGTTCCACTACCGCAACCACGGCGCGGCCGATGGTCGCGTGGTCGCCGGCCTGCAAGTGCCGCACGCGGAGCGCCATCTGGTGCCGGCGGCGCTGGAAGCCATCGGCTATCCCTATTGGGATGAGAGCGATAATCCGGCGTACAAACTCTTTCTTGGATAAGCCGGAAACCCGGTAGGACTGAATCGATGGAACACTACCCGCTGCTGAAAATGTTGCACATGCTGCCTGGCATTCTCCTGCTGGTTGGCGTGCCCGTGCACCTGTTTATGCTCTGGAAGGCCTCACGCAGCGGCGATAACGCTGTGCTGCAGCGCAAGCTCAAGCGCACTCGGCTGATCAGTCTGCCGGTGCTCGGCCTTTTGGCTCTGAGCCTGCCGGTCACCGGTTGGTTGCTGGTTGATCTTGTCGGTTGGCCGCTGAGTCAGACCTGGTTGCTGTTGAGTAGTGTGCTGTTCGCTGTGTTGATGCTGATCGGACTGTTGTTGGCGGGCCGTCTGGGTGCCTGGCAAGCACTGAATGGTGCACCGGCACCCAAGCGTTTGCTGGGTTTCTGCGCGACCTATGCCGGCCTGATTATGTTGCTGTTGCTGGTCATCATGGGCCTGATGGGCGCCAAACCGGCCTGATCAACACCTCAACAAAAACGCCGCCTGATCAGGCGGCGTTTTTGTTCGTAGTCAGTTTAGCGCAGCGAGATCACCGGCCAGCCGCGTTGTTCGGCTTCGGCGCGCAGCTTAGGGTCGGGGTCGACGGCGCAGGGGTGGGTGACTTGCTCCAGCAGGGGCAGGTCGTTCATTGAGTCGCTGTAGAAGTAGCTGTCGTTGAGGTTCAAGCCGCTTTCCGCGAGCCAGCGATTCAGGCGGGTGACCTTGCCTTCCTTGAAGCACGGCACATCGGTGGTACGCCCGGTGTAGCGGCCGTCAGCCATCTCGCATTCGGTGGCCAGCAGGGTGTCGACGCCCAGGCGTGCGGCAATCGGCGCGGTGACGAAGCGGTTGGTGGCGGTGATGATCAGCAGCTTGTCGCCGGCCTCGCGGTGTTCGGCGAGCAGGGCTTCGCCCTTGGCGAGGATGATCGGCTCGACGCAATCGCGCATAAACTCGCGGTGCCACTGCGCCAACTGGGCCATTTCCGTGCGGCCGAGGATTTCCAGGCTGAAATTCAGGTAGTCGGTGATGTTTAGGCGGCCCGCCAGGTAGTCCTGATAGAAGTCATCGTTACGCGCCTTGTAGGCGATACCGTCGAGGATGCCGCGCTCACACAGGTAATCGCCCCAGGCGTGGTCGCTGTCGCCACCGAGCAGGGTGTTGTCGAGATCGAATAAAGCCAAACGCACGGGAGCACCTTTAATTGCCAGCCACGAAAGGCGCTCAGGATAACGGCTTTTATAGGTCAATCCTATTACGCGGGACGCTCGCGTTGCTGCTGCCGCGGCCTTTGTGGAACAATGCCGGCATGTCTTAAAGTCAGGCGTTTACGAGGTTGTGTGCCGTGATCGATTCCGATGGTTTTCGCCCCAATGTCGGCATCATTCTGACCAATGATGTTGGCCAGGTGCTGTGGGCGCGTCGGATAAACCAGGACGCCTGGCAGTTCCCACAAGGTGGGATCAATGACCATGAGTCGCCGGAAGAGGCGCTGTACCGCGAATTGAACGAAGAAGTGGGCCTGGAGCAGCAGGATGTGAAAATTCTCGCCTGCACCCGGGGCTGGTTGCGTTATCGTCTGCCTCAGCGTCTGGTGCGCACGCACAGCCAACCGCTGTGCATTGGGCAGAAACAGAAGTGGTTCCTTCTGCGTTTGACTGGCGATGAGAACCGCGTGCGCATGGATCTGACCGGCAAGCCGGAATTCGACGGCTGGCGCTGGGTCAGTTACTGGTACCCGCTGGGCCAGGTGGTGACATTCAAGCGCGAGGTTTACCGTCGCGCCCTCAAGGAACTCGCTCCGCGCCTTCTGGCGCGGGACTGACAACAGGCTGAGCCAAGCATGCTCAATACGCTGCGCAAGATTGTCCAGGAAGTAAATGCCGCCAAGGACCTCAAGGCAGCGCTGGGCATTATCGTGCAGCGGGTGCGCGATGCGATGGGCAGCCAGGTCTGTTCGGTCTACCTGCTCGACCCGGAAAGCAATCGCTTCGTGCTGATGGCCACCGAAGGCTTGAACAAGAAAGCCATCGGCAAGGTCAGCATGGCGCCCAACGAGGGTCTGGTCGGTCTGGTCGGCACCCGTGAAGAGCCGCTCAACCTCGAACACGCCTCCGAGCATCCGCGCTACCGCTACTTTGCCGAAACCGGCGAGGAGCGTTACGCCTCCTTCCTCGGTGCGCCGATCATTCACCACCGCAAGGTGATGGGCGTACTGGTCATTCAGCAGAAAGAACAGCGCCAGTTCGATGAGGGCGAAGAAGCCTTCCTGGTCACCATGAGCGCCCAGCTCGCCGGGGTTATCGCCCACGCCGAGGCCACTGGTTCGATTCGCGGTCTGGGCCGGCAGGGCAAGGGTATTCAGGAAGCCAAGTTTATCGGCGTGCCCGGCTCACCAGGCGCTGCCGTGGGCACTGCCGTGGTGGTCTTGCCGCCGGCGGATCTGGACGTGGTGCCGGACAAGACGGTCGATGACATCGCCGCCGAACTGACCCTGTTCAACAATGCCCTAGAAGGTGTGCGTGCCGATATGCGCGCATTGTCGGCGAAGATGGCCACCCAGCTGCGCCCAGAAGAGCGCGCATTGTTTGATGTCTACCTGATGATGCTGGAAGACGCCGCCCTGGGTAACGAGGTAGTCAAGGTTATCCGTACCGGGCAGTGGGCCCAGGGCGCGTTGCGTCATGTGGTCAGTGAGCACGTCAATCGCTTCGAGTTGATGGACGATGCCTACCTGCGCGAACGCGCCAGTGATGTCAAAGACCTGGGTCGGCGCTTGCTGGCTTACCTGCAACAGGCGCGTCAGCAGACCCTGGTCTATCCGGACAACTGCATTCTGGTCAGCGAAGAGCTGTCGCCGGCGATGCTCGGCGAGGTGCCGGAAGGCAAGCTGGTCGGCCTGGTCTCGGTGCAGGGCTCGGGCAACTCGCATGTGGCAATTTTCGCCCGCGCCATGGGTATCCCCACGGTCATGGGCGTGGTTGACCTGCCGTACTCGAAGATCGACGGCATTCAGCTGATCGTCGACGGTTACCACGGTGAAGTGTTCACCAACCCCAGCGAAGTGCTGCGCAAGCAGTACAGCGATGTAGTCGAGGAAGAGCGGCAGCTGGCGCAGGGGCTCGATGCGTTGCGCGCCTTGCCCTGCGAGACCCTGGATGGCCACCGTATGCCTCTGTGGGTCAACACCGGTTTGCTCGCCGATGTGAAACGTGCTCAGGAGCGCGGTGCCGAAGGTGTCGGCCTGTACCGCACCGAAGTGCCGTTTATGATCAACGAGCGTTTCCCTAGCGAGAAGGAGCAACTGGCGACTTATCGCGAGCAGTTGCAGGCTTTCCACCCGCTGCCGGTGACCATGCGCACCCTGGACATTGGTGGCGACAAGGCGCTGAGCTATTTCCCGATCAAGGAAGACAACCCCTTCCTTGGCTGGCGCGGTATCCGCGTGACGCTCGATCACCCGGAAATCTTCCTGGTGCAGGCGCGTGCCATGCTCAAAGCCAGTGAGGGGCTGAACAACCTGCGCATCCTGTTGCCGATGATTTCCGGCATTCAAGAACTGGAAGAGGCGCTGCACCTGATTCACCGCGCTTGGGGCGAGGTGCGCGATGAAGGCACTGATGTGCCGCTGCCTCCCATTGGGGTGATGATCGAGATTCCCGCGGCGGTCTATCAGGTGCGTGAGCTGGCGCGCCAGGTCGACTTTCTCTCGGTCGGCTCGAATGACCTGACCCAGTACCTGTTGGCCGTGGACCGTAACAACCCGCGCGTCGCTGATCTTTACGACTTCCTCCACCCAGCTGTGCTGCAAGCGCTGCGTATCGTGGTGGCCGGCGCCCATGCTGAAGGCAAGCCGGTGAGCATCTGCGGTGAGATGGCTGGTGATCCGGCGTGCGCGGTGCTGCTGATGGCCATGGGCTTTGACGGCCTGTCGATGAACGCCACCAACCTGCCCAAGGTCAAGTGGTTGCTGCGTCAGCTCAGCCTGGGCAAGGCCCAGGAACTGCTGAGCCAGGTCATGAGCATCGACAACCCGCAGGTGATTCACAGCACCCTGCAACTGGCCCTGCGCAATCTCGGCCTGGGCCGCATGATCAACCCGGCGTCGGATATTCAGGCCTGACGCCTACGTCAGGCCTTCTGCGGCAGGTGCGCGCACTTATCCGCAGTTCGAGGCAGCAGCCCTGATGCGACCTTAGCCTCGTAAAGCAACCTCCCCCATTACCGCGCCATGCTCAGCAAAACTGCGTTCGACCATCTGCCAGCTGCCATCGGCGTTGACGATCAGCGCGGTGCTGGCGCGTGTGCCGTATGCCGGGCTGGCGATAAAGATGCTCGACAGCAGGCGTTCGCTGGCTAAACCGATACCGGTGTCGGGCAGGTCTGCATCGGCGGCTGGAGTGGGGTCGGCCAGCAGGTGCAGCAGGCGATTCGGTTGTGCGTCGGGAAGTGCGTTGTGCAGGGCCTGGGTAAGCCGCTGCAGCTTGGGCCAGGGCGTGTTCAGGTCGGCATTGGATAAACCATGGACACCTGGGCTGAGCAGGGTGGTGTGGCCGGAGCGCGAGTTGAAATGGCAAAGCTGCTGGCCGTCGCCCAGCAGCAGGTTGAAGCCGCTGTAGTGCTGGCGTTCTACGCGTAGCTGCTCAAGGAAATCCTCGGTACTCAGGTCGCTGGTGAGAAAGGCCGCCGGCAGTTCGCCCCGCGAGCGTTCACCTTGCGGCAGGCTGAGGTCGCGGATGTTGGTCAGGGCGGCAAAGCGCCCGCCAGTGCCGACACCCAGCCAAGTGCCGCCGGCCTGCAAATCACGCCCGGCAAACAGCCCAGGGCTTTGCGACCACTCGGCCAACGCCTGGCTGGGGCGGGCATAGAATTCATCACGGTTGGCTGCTACCAGCAGCGGTTGGGCATGGCCGGGGCGCCAGGCCAGGGCAATCAGGCACATGCTTTAGCCGCGCAGCTTGGCGATGACGCCAGCGCTGTCCAGTTCCGCGCCCAGGTGCAAGCGCACTTTGCGCGCACCGCCGCCCAGGCCGAGCTCCAGCAGAATGCGTTCTTCGACCTGTGACAGACCGCCTTCAAGGCGCTCCAGTGGCTGAATCAACAGCTGCGGAGGCAGGCTCAGGCGCAGGAAACGATGCGGTAACAACTCCGCGATGCCACGCTGCAACAGCTGCTGCGCCGCCGCAAAGTCCGCCACCAGCAAGCGCTGATTGCTGAACGCCGGGTCGGCCTGCAGGTGCAGCGCGCGGCCACTTTGCAGGTGGCTCAGGTGCATCTGGTTGCAACTAAGCTTGAGGTACAGGGTCGGGCGCACAGGGTTCTATTCCAGGGGCAGTCCCGGCACTTTACGCAAAGCCTGAGCTTACATCCATCGCCCAAAGTAGAGTCCGGAGCGCTGCATCCGTTACCATGCCGGATTGTTTGCGGGGGTGCTGATGGAACTGCTGCTGTATTTGATTTTGGGTGCTGCCGCTGGAACCCTGGCGGGGCTTTTTGGCGTGGGCGGCGGCATCATCATTGTGCCGGTGCTGGTGCTGAGTTTTGCCGCGCAGGGTTTTGCTCCAGAGGTTCTGACGCATCTGGCGGTGGGCACCTCACTGGCCACCATCATTTTTACCTCGATCAACTCGGTGCTCGAGCATCAGCGTAAAGGCGCCGTACTGTGGCCGGTCTTTGCCTGGATGACCCTGGGCATTCTGCTCGGCGCGGCCATCGGCGCGGCCACTGCGGCGGCCATTCAGGGGCCGATGCTGCAGAAAATCATCGGCGTGTTTGCCATCATCATCGCCGTGCAGATGGCTCTGGAATTGAAACCCAAAGCCAGTCGTACTGTCCCAGGCAAGCCAGGGTTGACGGTGGCGGGTGTGGTGATTGGCTGGGCGTCGGCGATTTTCGGGATTGGCGGTGGTTCACTGACGGTGCCATTCCTGACTTGGCGCAGCGTGGCGATGCAGCAGGCGGTGGCTACTTCTTCGGCTTGCGGCCTGCCGATTGCGATCGCCAGTGCCCTGAGTTTTATCTGGCTGGGCTGGGATAAACCCGCGCTGCCGGAGTGGAGTCTGGGTTTCGTCTATCTACCGGCGCTGGTCGGTATTGCCATCCCCAGCATGTACTTTGCCCGTGTTGGCGCACGCCTGGCGCACAAGCTGTCGCCACGCCTGCTCAAGCGTCTGTTTGCCCTGCTGCTATTTAGCGTGGGCCTGAGTTTTCTCGTTTAAGGAGTTTTTGATGCTGCCTTACCCGCAGATCGACCCGGTTGCACTGGCCCTTGGCCCGCTGAAAATCCACTGGTACGGCCTGATGTACCTGATTGGCATCGGTGGTGCCTGGTGGTTGGCCTCACGCCGGTTGGCGCGCTTCGATGCGGCCTGGAACAAGGAAAAACTCTCTGACCTGGTGTTCTGGGTGGCCATGGGCGTGATCCTCGGTGGTCGTCTCGGTTACGTGCTGTTTTACGACCTGGCGGCCTATATCGCCGAGCCGGCACGCATGCTGCGCATCTGGGAAGGCGGCATGTCATTCCATGGCGGCTTGATCGGCGTAATGCTGGCTACCTGGTGGTTCGGCAAACGCAATAACAAGAGCTTCTTCGAGCTGATGGACTTTATTGCCCCGCTGGTGCCGATCGGCCTGGGCGCCGGGCGTATCGGCAACTTTATCAACGCCGAATTGTGGGGCAAGGCCACTGACCTGCCCTGGGCGATGATCTTCCCCACCGATCCGCAGCAACTGGCGCGTCACCCCTCGCAGCTGTACCAGTTCGCCCTGGAGGGCGTGGCGCTGTTCACCATCCTCTGGTTCTACTCGCGCAAACCGCGCCCGACCATGGCGGTGTCCGGCATGTTCGCCCTGTGCTACGGCATCTTCCGCTTTATCGTCGAGTTCGTCCGCGTGCCGGACGCCCAGCTCGGCTACCTGGCCGGTGGCTGGCTGACCATGGGGCAGATTCTCTGTCTGCCGATGATCCTTGGTGGCCTGGGTCTGATCGCCTACGCCTATAAACGCCAGGCGGCGCAGGAGGCCGTGCAATGAAACAGTACCTCGACCTGATGCGCCTGGTGCGTGAGACCGGCACCTTCAAGCAGGATCGCACCGGCACCGGCACCTACAGCATTTTTGCCCATCAGATGCGCTTCAACCTGGCTGACGGTTTCCCGCTGGTGACCACCAAGAAGTGCCACCTGAAATCCATCATTCACGAGCTGCTGTGGTTCCTCCAGGGCGACACCAACATCAAGTACCTGAAGGACAACGGCGTACGCATCTGGGACGAGTGGGCCGACGAAAATGGCGACCTCGGTCCGGTGTATGGCTACCAGTGGCGTAGCTGGCCGGCGCCGAATGGTGAGTCGATCGATCAGATCAGCAAGCTGATCGAGATGATCAAGAAGAACCCGGACTCGCGCCGCCTGATCGTTTCGGCCTGGAACCCGGCGCTGGTCGAGCAGATGGCCCTGCCGCCGTGTCATGCGCTGTTCCAGTTCTATGTGGCTGACGGCAAGCTGAGCTGCCAGCTGTACCAGCGCTCGGCGGATATGTTCTTGGGTGTGCCGTTCAATATCGCCAGTTATGCGCTGCTGACGCTCATGGTGGCTCAGGTCTGCGGCCTGCAACCGGGTGACTTTATCTGGACCGGCGGCGACTGCCATCTGTACGCCAACCATATAGAGCAGGCCGATCTGCAACTCTCCCGTGAGCCGCTGCCGCTGCCGGTGATGAAGCTCAACCCCGAGGTGAAGGACCTGCTGGCGTTCAAGTTCGAGGACTTCGAGCTGGTTGGTTACCAAGCCCATCCGCATATCCCGGCGCCTGTCGCTGTCTAATCTGCGCTGTTTGATTCGCGGCTAAAACGGAGCGCCGCCCGGCCCTTCCCACAGACGTTAAACGTTTTGTGGGAGGGGCTTTAGCCGCGACGCCTTGAGCGGTTAGAGCAACTCTGCCGCCAACTGCTTTACCTGCTCCTGACGCTCGCCATCCTCCAGCTGCGAGCCAGGGTTGAGTGATGACCATTCGGGGTGCGCGCGGGCTTTGTGCAGGGCCTCCGGCAGCTTGCCTTCGCGCCAGCTGCTGTCTTGCGGCATGTTCAGGTTGATGGCCTCGACGGCGGCATGGCCACGGGCTTCCAGTGCGTACAGCAACTGCTGCTGGCGCAAGGCGAGCAGGCGCAGCACCGCGTCGTCCACGGTCAGCTCGCGCTGGCCCTTGAGTTTGCCTTTCAGCCGCGCGCCATAGCCGCGCAGGGTCTGCGCGCTGCCGCCGAGCACGGCGCCGATCAGCGCCGCCGCGCCAAGGGTGATGCCGCCGACCAGCAGATCGACGCCCACCCCGGTGGCTGCGCCCGCCGCCATGCCACCGCCGATATTGATGCCGAGCTGCTTGAGAGTTTCCGGGTTGAACAGGTCGTCGCCCCAACGGCCGTCGAGCAGCGGCAGGTCGCCGGCTTTGGCGTCGTCCTGACGGAAGGCATACAGACGCAGCAGGGCTTCCACGCAGCGTTGCTCGCGTTGCCGGATGGTGTGATGCAGCTCGCGGATGGCGCCTTGTTCCAGCACTGCTTGCGCGGCCACGCTGCGGCGGCAGGCGGCGCAGTCGAGCAGCAGTTCGGCGATCAGCCGCGTAGCGCTGCTTTTGCGTAATTGGCGCTGCGCCAGGTGATCGTCGATCAACCGTTGCAGTTGCGGGCGAGCCTTTTCCTGCAGCAACGCCAGGCTGTCGTACAGGCGGCGTTCGCCATCCAGTGGCGGTGCCACGCTGTCGAAGCACACCAGGGCATGCAGGCCGAGGCGGGCCAGGGCATCGCGCCACTCCTGTTCGCGGTGCTGGTTGCTGCTGACGAAGTTCAGCACCGGCAGCAAGGGTTTGCCGCACATGCTCAGCACGACCAGTTCATCGCGGTATTTGGCCAGCACCGGCTCGCGCGCATCGATCACATAGAGACCGGCATCCGAGGCCAGCAGTTGGCGCAGCACCTTGGCTTCCTGTTCGAAACGCTGACGCGCCTCGCTGCCGCCCAAGAAGCGCGCCAGTCGCGCTGGGCCATCCAGACGTTCGCCGGGGCGATCCAGGCGCTCCAGATAATCCAGCAGGGCGATGGCGTCTTCCAGGCCGGGTGTGTCGTACAGCTCCAGCAGCGCCTCACCGTCCACCGACAGCCGCGCGCCTTCAACGTGGCGGGTGGTGCTGGGGCGGTGGGATACCTCGCCAAAACCCACGTCGCGGGTCAGGGTGCGCAACAGCGAGGTCTTGCCGACATTGGTATGGCCGACCACGGCGAGCTTGAGGGCTTTAGTCATGGCCATGCTCCAGCCAGCTGAACGATGCACTGTCGCTGTAGCTCAGTTGCAGGTGTTCCAGTGCGCGGTGCCAGTCGCTCAGGCGCGCGCTGTCCAGCGCTTCACCGGGCGGCGGGGGCAGCAACCAGATACGTGTGGCGGCTGCGCTGCGCGCCAGTTCACCGAGCAGCGCCAGGCTGCCACGATCCGGCGAGCGACGTGGGTCGCAGGCAATCAGCAGGCGTACCGGAGGGAAGCGGCTGAGTTGGTCGAGCAGCTGATTGCGCTGCTCGCGGCTGTCGATCACCCCGGCATCGGCGATGCCCTTGGGTAGAACGGGTGGCCAGCTGCGCTGCGGGTCCAGTTCGACGGCTACCAACAGCGCGCCTTGGCTACCTGCGCTGTGGTTGCCAGCCTGGGGTTGGTGCAACTGTGCTGGCGCTGCATCGCACACGCCGAGGCGTTCGCTGCTTGGTTGCAGGCGTTCACGCAGTAGGCTGTAGCCGGGCAGGCTGAGGTCCAGTTGCAGGCGCTTCTGCCCGGCTTGCCAGCGCCACAGGCAGAACAGCGCCAAGAGCAGGCGTGGCAGGATACCGAATACCAGCAGGACGCCGAGCAGCCAGCCGGCCCAGGCATGTCGCGCGGCTTCGATGGGCAGGGCGGCATCGCCACTGGCGCGGATGATCTCGGCGCTGGGCACGCTAAACCCCAGTAATGCCGGAATGGCGCCCAGGGCATGGGTCAGGCTGACAAAGGTGTCACTGCCCAGTAGGGTGGTTTCCCAGACAAAGCCGTAACGCCGGGTGGCCAGCAGGGCCAGTGTGAGCAGCAATGCACTGAGCAGGGCGACCAGCCACAAGCCATGTACCAGCAACCCCAACAGCCAGCGATTCAGCCCCTGGCGCTGCAACAGCAGCAGGAGTGCGGGGGCCAGTTGGGCGGCGCGGGCATCACGGGCCAGTTTTTCGCTCAGCCACAGCCATAACCGGCCCAGCGCGCCAGCCTGCTTACCGCCTAGCAGCAAACCCAGTAACCAGCCGAGCAATAACAGCAGATGCAAGCCAAGCAGGCTGCCCAGGGCCCAGAACACATTGACCGGGCGCTGGCCATCGCCCAATGCACTCAGAGCCAGGCCGGCACCGCTGAGCAGGGCCAGCAACACCAGCAGAGTCAATGCCAGGCGTGCGCCTTGCAGCCAGTGTTGCTGCGCGTGCAGCAGGCCGTCGCGGTTGGCCAACCACTGGGCGCGGGCTTCGATGCGTGCCGACAGGTCGCTGGCAGCCTGCTGGGCATGGCGGTTGGCTTCGCTGTCCTCCAGTGGGCCGGCATGTTCTTCACGCAGGCGCAGGGCTTCACACAGCCACAGGCGCTGCAGGCGGTTGCGCGTCGGGTTTTCGAATGGACTCACACCGATTTCCGTTGGCGAATGGAAACCACAGCATAACCGCAGCCGCCAGCGCGTGGCATAGCACGCGGCCGGTGTACTCCAGCGCTCAGCCCAGCTAGGCTGGCAGTAGATGCGCCGGCATGGCGCACATCGGTCATGCAGCACATAACAATAAAAGCGAGAGCCATCGTGAAATTACCGCACCTGGAATGGGTCAATCAGGATTCGCCCTATCTGCGTCAGCATCAGCAGGGCTTTCGCACGCTGTCGTTTGACGTTGAGCTGGAACAGGCGTTCAAACGCTACCACGCCAACGTGTTTCTGCGGCGCATGCGCTGGTCGTTGCTGGTGGCGACTTTGCTGGCACTGCTGTTTGTGCTGATCGATGCGTTCAACCTGCCGGACCCCCTACGTGGGCAGATACTGACCCTGCGCCTGGGCGTAATCCAGCCGATGCTCTTGCTGGCCTGGCTGGCGACCTACCGGCCGAGGCTGCGTGACCATCTACAATTGATCGGCGGCGTTGTGGCACTGCTCTGCGGGCTGGCGGTGGCGGGCATTATCGGTCTGGCCCGTTACCACAGTTTTGCCCTGCCTTATGAGGGCATCATTCTGGTCACGGTGTACTTCTACTTTCTCACCGGATTGCGTTTCACCACCGCCGTGCTGTGTGGCTGGCTGACTTTCCTCGCCTATCTGGCGGTGGAATTGAGCCTTGGGCTGGCGGGTGAGTTGCTGCTGAGCAACGCCCTGTTCCTGGCGCTGGCCAACATTATCGGCTCGGTGGGCTGCTATTCCCTGGAGTACGCCACGCGGCAGAACTTCCTGGCCAACGGGTTGCTACAGGATCTGGCCGAGAAGGATTTTCTCACCGGGCTGCTTAACCGCCGCGCCTTCAGTGAGCGTGCCGAGCGCAGTTGGCGTCAGGCTCAGCGCGACAAGCAGGCCCTGGGCGTGGTGATGATGGATGTGGACTTCTTCAAGCGCTACAACGACCACTACGGTCACGCGGCGGGTGATGAGGCTCTGCGTCAAATCGCCCGGGTGATCGGTGAGCATGCCCGGCGGCCGCTGGACTGCGCTGCGCGTTATGGCGGCGAGGAATTTGTCGGTGTCTGGTATGGCCTCGGTGAGGAGCAATTGCTGACGATTTTGCAGGACATCCGCGAAGCCATCGAAGCGCTGCGTTTGGAGCATGTGCGTTCTGATGCCGCCAGCGTGGTCACGCTGAGTATCGGCATGGCCTACCTCTTGCCACAACCGCATCAGGACCTTGGCGATGCCCTGCGCCTGGCCGATGTTGCGCTCTATCTGGCCAAGGAGCAGGGGCGCAATCGCGTGGTCAGCAAGCGGCAGGACGCGTAGGTCTGAAGCCCGACAAGGCTTCAATGATTGCCACGGAGCCGGTATTCTCGCGCCTATGAAAAATTCACTGCCCCTCTGCCTGATCGCTGCCCTCGCGGAAAACCGCGTGATTGGCCGCGATAACCAACTGCCCTGGCACCTGCCGGCGGACCTCAAGCACTTCAAGGCGCTGACCTTGGGCAAGCCGATCATCATGGGGCGCAAGACCTGGGACTCCCTCGGTCGTCCGTTGCCGGGCCGGCTTAATCTGGTTGTCAGCCGTCAGCCTGGCTTGCAGCTGGAAGGCGCGGAAGTGTTCACCAGTCTTGATGCTGCGCTCGAACGCGCTGAAGCCTGGGCACGCGAGGAAGATGCCGAGGAGCTGATGCTGATCGGCGGTGCGCAACTCTATGAGCTGGGTCTGGCCCAGGCTGATCGCCTGTACCTGACCCGCGTTGGTATCAGCCCCCAGGGCGATGCCTACTTCCCCGACGTGCCCGAGGCTGATTGGCACCTGTCATCCGCCATCGAACACCCAGAGGGCCTGGAAACACCGGGCTATGTGTTCGAGGTGTGGGACCGTAAATAGCCCGAACGGGCTGAATCCCTTGCTGCATTGATCTGCGCCAGGGTGGTTGCCGGCATGGCATGCCACCCTGCGTGTCGTTGTTGCGTGGCGTTACGCCGTTCTTGCTGGCCGCTACGCTGTTTATTGCCGTTTGCCCTCTACAGGTTGTTCCCCATGCATGACGCTGATGCCGATCACGCCGAGCCGGATCGTATTGCTGCGATCTTTATTCGCCACCCGCTCTGGGAAGATGGCCTGGCGCTGCTGTTGGGTACGGCCATGGTGGCGCTGGGGATCACCCTCTACAGCCAGGCCGGTTTGCTGACGGGCGGCACCGTGGGTTTGGCCTTTCTGCTGAAGTACCTGCTCGGCTGGCCGTTTGGGCTGGTGTTCTTTCTGATCAACCTGCCGTTCTACGCCCTGGCCATCTGGCGCATGGGCTGGCCGTTTACCCTGCGCACCTTCTGCGCGGTAGGGATGGTCTCGCTGCTGGCCGAATTGACGCCGCAGTGGATTGGCTTCACTCATCTGAATGTGATTTATGCCGCGCTGTTCGGTGGTTTCGCCATGGGCCTGGGCTTGCTGATGCTGTTCCGCCACCGCGCCAGCCTCGGTGGGGTGAATATCCTCGCACTGTACCTGCAGGAACGCTTTGGCCTGCGCGCCGGCAAGGTGCAGATGGCTATTGATGTGCTGATCGTGCTGGGGGCCGTGCTGATTGTGCCGCTGGACAAGGTGGCGTTGTCGATCCTTGGTGCGTTGGCGCTGAATATGGTACTGGCGATCAACCACCGCGCCGGGCGCTATATGGGCGTCAGTTAACAACAAAAAAGCCCGGCACTGAGCCGGGCTTTTGCGTATTGCGAACTGGCTTACGGCACCAGTTTTTCCAGCAGTGCCTTGTCGCGTACAGCACCTTTGTCGGCGCTGGTGGCGAGCAGGGCGTAGGCCTTGAGCGCCGTGGTGACTTTGCGCGGGCGCTGCTCAACCGGCTTCCAGCCTTTCTTGTCCTGTTCCACGCGGCGTGCGGCCAGCTCTTCATCGCTGACCAGCAGGTTGATGCTGCGCTCGTGGATATTGATCAGGATCTTGTCGCCTTCGCGCACCAGGCCGATGGCGCCGCCGGCAGCGGCTTCCGGCGAGGCGTGGCCGATCGACAGGCCCGAGGTGCCGCCGGAGAAGCGGCCGTCAGTGAGTAGGGCGCAGGCTTTGCCCAGGCCTTTGGACTTCAGATAAGAAGTCGGATACAGCATTTCCTGCATGCCCGGGCCGCCTTTCGGGCCTTCGTAGCGGATGATGACGATGTCGCCTTCCTTCACTTCGTCGGCGAGGATGCCGCGCACGGCGCTGTCCTGGCTCTCGTAGATCTTCGCGCTGCCTTCGAAGATGTGGATCGACTCATCCACACCGGCGGTCTTCACCACGCAGCCGTCGAGGGCGATGTTGCCGTACAGCACGGCCAGACCGCCCTCTTTCGAGTAGGCGTGCTCGAAGCTGCGGATGCAGCCGTTCTCGCGGTCGTCGTCGAGGGTGTCCCAACGGGTCGACTGGCTGAACGCGGTCTGCGTCGGGATGCCCGCCGGGCCAGCCTTGAAGAAGGTGTGAACGGCTTCATCGTTGGTCTGGGTGATGTCCCACTTGGCGATGGCTTCGGCCACGGACTTGCTGTGCACGGTCGGCAGGTCGGTGTGCAGTAGGCCGCCACGGGCCAGCGAGCCGAGGATGCTCATGATGCCGCCCGCGCGGTGCACGTCTTCCATGTGGTACTTCTGGATGTTCGGCGCAACCTTGCACAGTTGCGGCACGACGCGGGACAGGCGGTCGATATCGCGCAGGTCGAAATCGATCTCGGCTTCCTGGGCGGCGGCCAGCAGGTGCAGGATGGTGTTGGTAGAACCGCCCATGGCGATGTCGAGCATCATGGCGTTTTCGAACGCCTTGAAGTTGGCGATGTTGCGCGGCAGTACCGACGCGTCGTTCTCGCCGTAGTAGCGTTTGCACAGCTCGACAATGGTGCGGCCGGCGGTGAGGAACAGCTGCTCGCGATCGCTGTGGGTGGCCAGGGTCGAACCATTGCCCGGCAGGGCCAGGCCCAGGGCTTCGGTCAGGCAGTTCATCGAGTTGGCGGTGAACATGCCGGAGCAGCTGCCGCAGGTCGGGCAGGCGCTGCGCTCGTATTCGGCGACCTTTTCATCCGAAGCGGTGCTGTCGGCGGCGATGACCATGGCGTCGACCAGGTCCAGGCCGTGGCTGGCCAGTTTGGTCTTGCCGGCTTCCATCGGCCCGCCGGAAACGAAGATCACCGGGATGTTCAGGCGCAGGGCGGCCATCAGCATGCCGGGGGTAATCTTGTCGCAGTTGGAGATGCAGACGATGGCGTCGGCGCAGTGGGCGTTGACCATGTACTCGACGGCGTCGGCGATGATCTCGCGGCTCGGCAGCGAGTAGAGCATGCCGTCGTGGCCCATGGCGATGCCGTCGTCCACGGCGATGGTGTTGAATTCCTTGGCCACGCCGCCGTGTTTCTCGATCTCGCGGGCGACCAGCTGGCCGAGGTCCTTCAGGTGCACGTGGCCGGGCACGAACTGGGTGAAGGAGTTGGCGATGGCGATGATCGGTTTCTTGAAGTCTTCGTCCTTCATCCCGGTGGCGCGCCACAGGGCACGGGCACCGGCCATGTTGCGGCCGTGGGTGGAGGTCTTCGAGCGGTAATCAGGCATGGCGATAAATCCTGCAAAGGCTATTCAGGTCACGCGTGCACAGGCAATAACGCTGTGCGGGCAACGGGCTGTTGATGCGTATGTTGAGCCGGGTTCAGGCCCAAGGCAAACGCAAGTGCGCATTTGTCGGGCCGGGGCGCTGCCTGGCGCGGGGTGGGCGCTGGCGTGGCTGGGCTACAAGGTCCGCCTGGATAGGGCAGGAGAGGGCCGATTCTAGCAGGCCGTTGAAAAACTACCTACGTTGGCAATACGGCGTTAAAAACAGGCTCGGAATGCTCATTTACAGCTCGTAAACTCCGCTTCCTCGCCTGTTTCTGCCTTGTCTTGCCTGCCTCGCCTACGTTTTCAACGGCCTGCTCCTTCGGCGCACTGGTGCAGGAAGGCCGGCGCGCCCAGCGGCGCGCGGTTTTGGCGGGTGTGTTAGCTGATCTGTTCGATGCCGCGCATGCGCTCGGCGCGGCGGCGCAGCAGCTCGATGGTCACCAGCAGGGCAATGGACACCAGGATCAGTAGGGTGGCGATGGCCAGAATGCTTGGGTTGATCTGCTCGCGCAGGCCCGAGAACATCTGCCGGGGAATGGTGCGCTGTTGCGGGCCGGCCATAAACAGGATCACCACCACCTCGTCGAACGAGGTGATAAAGGCGAACAGCGCGCCGGAAATCACCCCGGGGCGGATCAGCGGCATGATGATGTCGAAGAATACCCGCAGCGGCGTGGCACCGAGGTTCAGCGCGGCGCGCGCCAGGCTGTAGTCGAAGCCGGTGAGGGTGGCCGTCACGGTGATGATCACAAACGGTGTGCCCAGCGCGGCGTGAGCAATGATCACCCCGAGGTAGTTACCGGCCAGGCCCAGGTTGGAATAGAAGAAGAACATGCCGGCGGCGGTGATGATCAGCGGCACGATCATCGGCGACAGCAGCAGGGCGGTGATCAGCCGCCGCGCGGGCATATCGTCGCGGGCCAAACCGACCGCTGCGCAAGTGCCGAGCACAGTGGCAATCAGGGTGGCGAAGAGGCCGATCAGAAAGCTGTTCTTGATCGCCAGCAGCCATTTGTCGTCATTGAAGATGGCCGTGTACCAGCGCAGTGAATAGGCCTCGGGCTGCAGGGTGAGCATGCCTTCGGTAAAGCTGAAGAACGGCTCGACGTTGAATGACAGTGGGATGATCACCAGGATCGGCAGGATCAGAAACAGCAGCACCAGCCAGGAGCTGGTTTTCAGTAGCCAGGCGCCGAGGTGGTGCCAGAAGCCGTAGTAGGCGGGAATCTTCATGGTCAGTTCCTTAGCCCAGTTTGATATTGCTGGCGCCGACAAAGCGGTCGTACAGCCAGTACAGCAGCAGGATCAGACCGAGCAGCAGCGAGCCCAGCGCGGCGGCCAGTTCCCAGTTGTTCGAGCGTTGCATGTGGAAGGCGATGATGTTGCTGATCATCTGGCCATCGGTGCCGCCGACCAGTGCCGGGGTGATGTAGTAGCCCACGGAAATGATGAACACCAGCAGCGCCCCGGCGCTCAGGCCGGGTAAGGTCATTGGGAAGTAGATGCGCGCAAAGGCCGGAATCGGCCGTGCGCCCAGTGACAGCGCGGCACGCAGGTAGCTGGGGTCAATCCCGCGCATCACGCTGTACAGCGGCAGGATCATGAACGGCAGCAGGATGTGGGTCATCGCCACCACCGTGGCAAACGAGGTGTAGAGCATCTCGATGGGTTGACCGATCACGCCGATGCCGAGCAGAAAAGAATTGATCACTCCGTTGGTCTGCAGCAACGCGATCCAGGCGGTGGTACGCACCAGCAGCGAGGTCCAGAACGGCAGCAACACCAGCACCAGCAGCAGGTTGGCGCGGTTCTCCGGTAGACCGGCCAGGTAGTAGGCCAGCGGGTAGCCGAGCAGGGCGCAGAACAGGGTGATAACCAGCGCCATGTTCAGGGTCTTGCTGTATAGCTGCAGGTAGATTTGCGTGTCTTCGCGTACCTGAATGCCTTGCTCGGGGTGTAGCTCCAGGTCGAGTGCGGTCAGGTAGTAATCATAGGTATAGGGTTTGCCGGCCCGCTGGATGGCGTACCAGATTTCCGGCTTGCTCCAGTTGCGGTGCGATTTGAGCAGAATCTCAGCACCTTGCTGCTCAAGTTGTTCGGCCTGCAGGCGGCCAAGCTTGCGGGCGCTGGCTTTGACCACGCTGGACATGCCGGCCGAAGCACGGTTGAACTCTTCGGCCAGTTTGCCGGACTGGCGCTCTTTGGCCAGCGCGTGCAGCTCCTGGGCGAACACGCTCAGGGTTTGTTGATCAGGTGTGGCTTTGCCGTCCCAGCGCTGCAGTTCGTGCAGGGTCAGCGGAATCATTGCGGCCACCGTCGGGTGATGGACGCTGCGCCAGAGCATGCTGGCAATCGGGGCGACAAAGGACAGCAGGATAAACACCAGCAGCGGCACGACGAACAGAAAGGCGGTGAGGCGCTTCTTGTTGCGTGCACTGGAGGCCTGGCTGGCTTCGGAGCGGGTCAGAGAGGACAAGGTGTTACTCCGCAGAGCCGACCCCCTCTCCCTGAAGAGAGGGGGTATGGCGGGTTACTTCAACAGCCACTCGTTGAATTTTTCACCGAGGGATTCGCCATAGTCAGCCCAGAAGTCCGAGCCGGCCTGGATACCTTTATCCAGGTGTGCGGTTGGCAGGTGCGGGGCCGCGCTCTGGTCAGCCAGCGGCATGGACGATTTACGAGTCGGGCCGTAGGCCACGTCCGGCATGCCGGCCAGTGGGGTGGAGCCGGTGGCGTAGGCGATGAATTTCAGCGCCAGGTCTTTCTTCTTCGAGCCTTTGACGATGGCCCAGGCGTCGAGGTCGTAGACGTGGCCGTCCCAGACGATGACGAAGGGCTTGTTCTCCTGGCGGATGGAATCATAGAAGCGGCCATTGGCCGACTGCACCAGCACGGCACCGCCGTCGTTGAGCAGTTGCGGAGCTTGCGACCAGGAGTCGAACCAGACGATGTCCTTCTTGATAGTGTCCAGCTTGGCAAAGGCGCGGGCCTGGCCTTCCGGCGTCGACAGCACGTCATAGACTTCGCCCGGTGCCACGCCATCGGCCAGCAGCGCCCATTCCATGTTCACTTGCGGGCGTTTGCGCAGGGCGCGCTTGCCAGGGATTTTGCTGGTGTCGAAGAAGTCGCCGATGCTCGCGGCCTTGGTGCCGCCGATGGTCTTCTCGTTGTAGGCGAAGACCACCGACCAGACGATGTTGCCGACCGCGCAGTCGCTGGCCAGGGCTTCGGGGATAAAGTCCTTCTCCGCCGGTACGCCATCGATACCGGGCGGCAGGATGTCGCGCGGGATGCTTTCCAGCAGCCCTTCGGAGCAGGCGCGCTCCAGGTCGATCACTTCGAAGTCGACCACGTCCCACTGGATATTGCCGGACTCGACCTGGGCTTTGATCTCGGCCACACCACCGGTGTAGTCCTCGAACAGCACCTTGTTGCCGGTGTCTTTCTGGAAGGGGTCAATCACGTGCTTCTGTTGTGCGGCGCCATAGGCTCCGCCCCATGACACCACGGTCAGGGTTTCCTGGGCGCTGGCGGCAAAACTTGCCGTGCCCAGGGCTGCGGCGAGGGCGAAGGTGGAAAAGCGGGTGGTCAGTGTTCTAGCCATTGCTGTGCTCCATTGCTTCTGCTTCTAGTTATGGGGTCAGGGTGTGCTGACGGCGGGGCGATCCAGGGCCTGGCTGTCCTGCGGTAGCCAGGCCAGGGCGACTTCTTGCTTGGCGCTGAGTTGCGGGGCGCTGCTGTCGTTCATGTTCTTGACCACCAACTCGGTGCCGCCGGCGGTTTCGAAGTGGTAGCGGATGTATTCGCCGACGTAATGCCGGGTGACGAAGCGCGCCATGACCTGATTGCCGGCACTGCCTAGGCGGTCGGTGAAGCTGAGTTTTTCCGGGCGGATCGACACTGTGGTGGGTTGGCCGATTTCGGTGCAGTTGGCTTTCAGGGTGCTGACCAGGCCGCCATCATCCAGGCGTACCTGTACGTTGTCGGCCCCGACGCTTTCAATCACGCCCTTGAGCTTGTTGCTCTCGCCAATAAAGTCGGCGACGAACAGGTTGGCCGGGCGCTCGTAGAGCACGTGGGGCGGTGCGCACTGCTGGACGATGCCGTTGTTGAACACGGCAATACGGTCGCTCATGGTCAGCGCTTCGGTCTGGTCGTGGGTTACGTAGATCACGGTAAAGCCGAGCTGCTCATGCAGGCGCTTGATCTCGAACTGCATCTGCTCGCGCAGTTTCTTGTCCAGCGCGCCGAGGGGTTCGTCCATCAGCACGATGTCCGGGGCAAAGATCAGCGCACGGGCCAGGGCCACGCGCTGACGCTGGCCGCCGGAGAGTTGGCCAGGGAAGCGGTTGCCGAAATCCAGCAGCTCGACCAGCGACAGGTACTCATCAACCTTGGCGCGAATCACGTCCTTGGGTTGCTTGCGGATTTTCAGCGGGTAGGCGAGGTTTTCGCGCAGGGTCATGTGCGGGAACAGCGCGTACTGCTGGAACACCATGCCGATATTGCGCTGGTAGGGGGCGATGCTGGTGACCGAGCGACCGTTGATCAGGATTTCGCCGCTGGTCACGTCCTCGAACCCGGCGAGCATCATCAGGCAGGTGGTTTTACCCGAGCCGGAGGGACCGAGCAGGGTGATGAATTCGCCCTTGGCCACATCCAGGTTGAAGTCCTTGACCACCAGATGCTTGTGGTCATAGGTCTTCTTGACGTTGGTGAATTGCAGGAATGCTTTATCCCCAGCCTGGTCAGCCATACCCCTCCCCGATTGTGCTCTGAACAGCCAGCCGCTTGTGGCCGTTGGCTGCATGCTTGGATCCGCAAGCCCGTCGTCTGTGGTAACGGGTACTTGTTTGAATGATCAAATTACGCAAGCACTGTGCCAGTGGGCACAGCCGTGTTGCGATGGCGTGGTTGCTGGGGGGTAAGCCTAGCCCAGGCGCGGGGTTGCGCCAGGCGGTGTGGGGAGTAGTAACAGGGCGGGAGAGAAAGAAGCACCTGCTGAGCTGCACTTAGCAGGTGCGTACTGTTCAACTGTTGGGCAGCAGGCGCACAGTCAGGCTCTTGATATAGCGGGTCTCGTTGATTGCCGGGTGTACGGGGTGATCCGGGCCCTGGGCGCCGCGCTCAAGCAGCTGGATATTGCGATCCAGATGGCGCGCGCTGGTCAGCAGGATGTTCTGCAGGTTGTCCTCTTCCAGGTGCATGGAGCAACTGGCGCTGACCAGGATGCCGTCCTTGTTGAGCAGGCGCATGGCTTGTTCGTTGAGGCGACGGTAGGCGCCTTCACCGTTCTTCTGGTCTTTCTTGCGTTTGATAAAGGCGGGTGGGTCGGCGACGATCACGTCGAAGCGTTCTTCGGCGGATTTCAGCTGTTTCAGCGCCTCGAACACATCGCCTTCGACGCAGGCGACCTGATCGGTCAAACCGTTCAGTGCAGCGTTGCGCTCCACACCGTCGAGGGCAAAACCGGAAGCGTCCACGCACATCACGTCGCTGGCGCCGAAGGCTGCTGCCTGCACGCCCCAGCCGCCGATATAGCTGAACAGATCGAGCACGCGCTTGCCCTTAACGTAGGGCGCCAGGCGCGCGCGGTTCATGCGGTGGTCATAGAACCAGCCGGTTTTCTGCCCTTCGATCACCGGTGCTTCAAATTTAACGCCGTTCTCTTCCAGGGCCACCCATTCCGGTACTACGCCGAAGGCGGTGTCGACATAGCGCTCCAGGCCTTCGGCATCACGGGCGGCGGAGTCGTTCTTGAACAGGACGCCGCTGGGTTTGCACACCTGGATCAGCGCAGCCAGCACGTCATCCTTGTGGCGCTCCATGGTGGCGGAGGCCAGCTGTACCACCAGAATGTCGAAGAAACGGTCAACCACCAAGCCCGGTAGCAGGTCTGAGTCGCCATACACCAGGCGGTAGCAGGGCTTGTCGAACAGCCGCTCGCGCAGGCTCAGGCAGACGTTGAGGCGGTGCACCAGCAGGGACTTGTCCAGCACGTGCTTGACGTCACGCGACAGCAGGCGCGCGCAGATCAGGTTGTTCGGGCTCATTGCCACGATGCCCAGCGGTTTGCCGCCGGCTGCTTCGAGGACCGCCTGGTCGCCCGCGGCAAAACCGCTCAGCGGTGTGGCGGTCACGTCAATTTCGTTGCTGTAGACCCACAGATGGCCGGCGCGCAGGCGTCGATCGGCGTTGGCTTTCAGGCGCAGGCTGGGCAGGGACATGCTGAGGGACTCCGAAAAAAAGAGCGGAATTATAGCGGTTTCATCACGCGCGCGTCGGTTACAAAAGTCGTCTGTGGAAGTTTGGCGGCTTTAGCTAGACTGTGTCACACCTCACACTCCGGTTGTGTCCGTCATGTCCCAAGAGCTTTCCGCCGAATATATCCAGCAGGTACTGCAAGGCATCAGCGTGCCGCCGCAACCGCAGATCATGGTGGATTTGCAGATGGAGCAGGTGATGCCTAATCCGGATCTGCGCGCCATCGCCAAGCTGATCAGCCAGGATCCGGGGTTGTCCGGGGCGTTGTTGAAACTGGTGAATTCGCCGTTCTTCGGCCTGACCAATCGCATTGCCTCGATTCAGCAGGCGGTCAATCTGCTGGGCTGTAACACCGTCATCAACCTGATCAACGCGCAGTCGATCCGTGGTGAGCTGACCGATGAGGCCATCGTCACCCTCAACCGCTTCTGGGACACCGCCCAGGATGTGGCGATGACCTGCCTGACCCTGGCCAAGCGCATCGGCTATCACTCACCGGACGAGGCCTACACCCTCGGTTTGTTTCACAATTGCGGCATCCCGCTGATGCTCAAGCGCTTCCCCAATTACATGACGGTGCTGGAAGAAGCCTATGCCAGTGCTACCGATGAGCGCCGGATAGTGGATACCGAGAACCGTCTGCTCAACACCAACCATGCGGTGGTCGGTTATTTCACTGCCAAGTCATGGAACCTGCCGTTGCACCTGTGCGAAGCCATCGCCAGTCACCACAATGCGCTGGCAATCTTCACCGAAGACTCCAGCCGTGATGCGCAGCTGAAAACCCTGTTGGCGATTCTCAAGATGGCCGAACACATCTGCTCGAGCTATCGCGTCTTGGGTAACCAGCCCGATGACTTTGAATGGCAGAGCATCGAACAGCTGGTGCTGGAGTATGTCGGGTTGTCGGAATACGACTTCGAGAACCTGCGCGAGAGCATCCGCGACATGGGCGCAAGCTAGCCCTAGCTCGCGCTGCCTGACTCGTCGCTTTTACCCATTCCTGCTAAGGTGAGCGCCCGTTTTTCGGCTCACCTGACGACTTGCCATGCCCGAACTTCCAGAAGTAGAAACCACTCGCCGTGGCATTGCGCCTTACCTTGAAGGGCAGCGTGTCCAGCGGGTGATTGTGCGTGAGCGACGCCTGCGCTGGCCAATTCCCGAGGACCTGGATATCCAGCTGTCGGGACAGCGTATCGAGAGCGTCGAGCGGCGTGCCAAGTACCTGCTGATCAAGGCTGAAGCCGGTACGCTGATCAGCCATCTGGGCATGTCCGGCAGCCTGCGTCTGGTCGAGTGCGGCCTGCCGGCGGCCAAGCATGAACATGTGGACATCGAACTGGAATCGGGTCTGGCCCTGCGTTACACCGATCCGCGGCGTTTCGGTGCGCTGCTCTGGAGCCTTGAGCCACTGGAGCATGTACTGCTGAGCAAGTTGGGTCCTGAGCCGCTGACCGATCTGTTTGATGGCGAGCGGCTGTTCCAGCTGTCCCGTGGTCGCGCCATGGCGGTCAAGCCATTCATCATGGATAACGCGGTGGTGGTGGGGGTGGGCAACATCTACGCCAGCGAAGCGCTGTTTGCTGCCGGTATCGACCCGCGCCGCGAGGCCGGTTCGGTGTCGCGGGCGCGCTATCTGAAACTGGCAGATGAGATCAAACGCATCCTCGCCTATGCCATCGAACGCGGCGGCACCACATTGCGTGATTTTGTCGGCGGCGATGGTCAGCCGGGGTATTTCCAGCAGGAACTGTTCGTCTACGGCCGCGCGGGTGAGTTCTGCAAGGCCTGCGGCAGTACCCTGCGCGAGGTCAAACTGGGTCAGCGCGCCAGCGTTTATTGTCCACGCTGCCAACGCTAGGGTTATGACATCGAGTTAAGGTGTGCGGCCTAACAACCTGTGCTGTGCAACACAACAATAAGAAACACCGAGGTTTATTGATGTCCGGTAACTATCTGCCCCGTAACCCATTGGCCGAGTGGATTGGCCGTACTGCCCTGAAACTGATGGGCTGGCGCATCGAAGGTGAACTGCCGAAGCTCGACAAGTTTGTGGTGATTGGGGCGCACCACACCTCCAACTGGGATTTTGTGATTTTTATCGCGGTGAAGTTCGTTTTGCGCCTCAATGCCCGTTGGTTCGGCAAACACACCATCTTCCGCTGGCCCTTTGGCGCGTTGATGCGTGTGTGGGGCGGTATCGCCATTCGCCGTGAGCGCCAGGGCAATACCGTCGAGCAGGCAGTACGGGCCTTTGCCGAGCATGAGCAATTTATGCTGATCCTCTCGCCGGAAGGCACGCGCAAGAAGGTCGAGCGCTGGAAGATGGGTTTCTATTATATTGCCCTCGGCGCCGGCGTACCGATTGTGCTGGGCGCGCTGGACTATCAGAATCGCCGCGTCTTTATTGGGCCGACCTTTGTGCCGACAAGCGATGAAGCGGCCGATATCAAGGCGATTCTGGCGTTTTACCGACCCTTTATTCCGAAAAAACCTGAATATGCCTTTTATGGCGATTGACGGCCGTCACGCTGACAATTACCAATGCGCTGTTATAGTTAGACCCACCGCCTCCTAATAGCTGAAGGATCGCCCCATGAAACTGTTCCGCTCCACCGCTGCTGCTCTGGCGCTGACCACTGGCTTGCTGGCCCTGCCGGCTCACGCTGACGTGGCGCAGCAGAACACTAGCGGCGACCCTCTTTACACGGTTGAAGCACCGAAAGCTTTTTCAATGGTTGGCGATTTAGTGATTGCCCGTCCGCTGCTGATCGCTGCCACTGTTATTGGGGCAGGTGTGTTTGTTGTCACGCTGCCATTCTCGGCGGCGGGTGGCAATATCGGTGAGGCTGGCAAGGCACTGGTCGTAGAGCCAGGCGAAGCTGCTTTTGTACGTTGCCTGGGTTGCACCACCAGCGGTTACAAGAAAAACTAAGCCGGTTTTTCTGCTGCCAAACGGCCTCTTGTCTCTGATAGAGCGAGAGGCCGTTTGCATTTCAGCGGCGTCAAAAAACAAGGCCAGTAATAGAGGCCTCCGGTGTGTCGCTGTGTTACTGCTTTGCGGGAACTGCCAGGCCGATGCCGCGTGGATCGCTGGCAGCCTTGACTGCGCCAGTGGTCTTTTCCCAGAACAGCACTTGCTGGTTACCGTACTGCCGGCCTGTGGGCTTCAGTTGGTGGCCGAACGCTGTCAGCGCTGAGGTTTCTGTGGCGGAGAAGGCCTGTGGTTCATGTTCGATCACGTCGGGCATGAACTGGTGGTGGAAACGCGGTGTGGCCGGCCAGTGTTCGATTGGCTGCTGATCCAGATACTCCAGCATGGCCAGCAGCACCATGCTGGGAATCCGGCTGCCGCCCGGCGTGCCGAAGCTGGCGAAGTCCTCGGTGCTTTCGATAAAGCTCGGGCTCATGCTCGATAGCGGCCGCTTGCCGGCGGCGATGCTGTTCGCCTGGCTGCCGCTTAGGCCGTAGGCATTGCTGCCTTGTACATCGGCGGCAAAATCATCCATCTCATTGTTCAGCAGCACTCCGGTGCCGGGTGCTGTAAAAGCCGCGCCAAACGGCAGGTTGATCGATAGGGTCGCCGCCACCGCATTGCCCTCGCTGTCGAGCACCGAGAAGTGGGTGGTGTGATCACCTTCCTGCCAGGTTTTGCTGGGCGGCAGGCTGTCACTCGGCGTGGCGCGTTGCGGGTCGATGCTGCTGGCCAACTGTTGCAGGTATTCAGGTGCCAGCAACTGCTGCGCCGGGTTGCGGACGAAGTCCGGGTCACCCAGCAAGCCGCGATCTCGATAGGCGCGGCGCAGGGTCTCCACTACCAGGTGAGTGCGCTGCACACCATCAGCCTGTTGCCAGGGCAGCTGCTGCAGGATCAGCAGGCTCTGCCCCAGGGCAATGCCGCCAGCGGATGGCGGTGGTGCGCTGATCAGTTCGCGACCCTGATCCAGCGCAACGCGCAGCGGCTGGCGTTCAACGATGCGGTAGTCGGCCAGGTCCTTGAGGGTCCAGATACCGCCTGCATCATGCACAGCCTTGACCAGTTGCTCGGCCACCGTTCCGGCGTAGAAGCCCTGCAGGCCCTTTGTGCCAAGCAATTCAAGAGTACGTGCCAACTCTGGCTGGCGCAGCAGGCCGTATTCCTGAGGAATTTCCCCCTTGTCGAGGAAGATTCGCGCGGTTTCCACGTCCTGGCGCATGGCTTCGAGACGCCAGCCGGCGCGTTCGCGGTAGACCCGGTCGATGCTCACGCCGCTGCTGGCCAGGCGGATTGCCGGGGCCAGTGAGTCGCGTAATGGTAGACGGCCGAAGCGCTCGGCCAGCTCGACCAGTGCGGCTGGCAGGCCGGGAATAGCGGCGGCCAGCGCGCCATTCAGTGAAAGGTCTTTATTGATCTTGCCGTCGACCCGGTACAGGTCGGCATGGGCGGCTTGCGGAGCGCGTTCGCGGGCATCGAGAAAGCGATAGGTCGGTGAGTCGCCGGCTTCGCGCAGCAGAAAGAAACCGCCGCCGCCCAAGCCTGAGCCGTAAGGCTCGGCCACCGCCAGCGCGGCGCTGATGGCCACCGCGGCATCAAAGGCGTTACCACCCAGGGCCAGGGTTTCCTGGCCGGCTACGGTGGCGGCGGGGTGGGCGCTGGCAATGGCGATGCGTTCAGGCTGAGCGGCGGCCTGCAGCTCAAGGACGCAGAGTAGGGCAAGCGCACCGAGCAGGGTGCGCCAGGGCAGAAGGCCGCGGGTCAGGCGGCCGCTCTTCATGCTTTACCAGTGATGATCAGGTACTTCTGCATCAACTCATCCTTGCTCTCGACATTATTTTCATCGAGCGGGATGCAGTCGACCGGGCAGACTTGCTGGCACTGCGGCTCGTCATAGTGGCCGACGCATTCGGTGCACAAGTTGGGGTCGATTTCGTAAATTTCTTCGCCCTGGGAAATCGCAGCATTAGGGCATTCTGGTTCGCAGACGTCGCAATTGATGCAGTCGTCAGTGATGATCAGGGACATGAAAGAACCACTCCTGCTGCTGCCCACAGGCGCAGCCTAGATGTGTACATAAAAACGGTAGGCAAATTGTGCCGCATCGAGGCCGCGCATGCACGCGGCCAGACGCTAAAGGCTCAGCGTTTGAAACGTCCGGTCAGCGCGGCGGCGACGGCCGGGTGCACGAAGTTGGAGATATCTCCGCCCAGTGCGGCGATTTCGCGGACCAGGGTCGAGGAGATAAACGAATACTTTTCCGACGGGGTGAGGAACAGGCTTTCCACGTTCGGCGCGAGCTGGCGATTCATATTGGCCAGCTGAAACTCGTATTCGAAGTCGGACACCGCACGCAGGCCACGCAGGAAAACATTCGCGCCCTGCTCCTTGGCAAAGTGCGCCAGCAGGGTGGAGAAACCCACCACTTCCACGTTGGGCAGGTGCTTGGTGACTTCGCGGGCCAGCTCGACGCGTTGCTCCAGGCTGAACAGCGGGTTCTTCTTCGGGCTGGCAGCCACCGCAATGATCACGCTGTCGAACAGCCGTGCGGCACGCTCGACCAGGTCGCCGTGCCCCTTGGTGATGGGGTCGAAGGTGCCTGGGTATAACACTCGATTCATCGTGACGTCCTGGCGGGTCCGTTGGGGAGTCGGATGGTAGCGCAGCGTTTCCCCGTGGCCAAGTCAGGTGCCATCGATCCGCGCGATTCACGGGCCGACAAGGGCCCGTGAATACCTCGCTATCAGGCGGTCTTGAGGCGCTCGGCGAGTTTGCTCGCGAGTTTGGCGGTTAGCCCATAGATCGACAGCTGCGGGTTGGCGCCGATGCTGGTGGGGAACAGCGAGCCGTCATGGATCGACAGGTTGCTCAGCTGGTGGTGGCGACCCAGGCTGTCGGTGACGGCCTGCTGCGGGTCTTCACCCATGGCGCAACCGCCCATGACGTGGGCACTGCCCAGGCGGGTGCGGTACAGCTCCAGGCTGAGGTTATCGATCAGGCTCTTGGCCTCAGCCAGGGTTTTCACGTAACCGGCGTCGGCATGCAGCGGCAGCACCGCCTTGGCCCCGGCGGCAAACTGGATCTCGGCCATGCTGTGGAAGGCACGACGCACGCCGTCCCAGGTGTAGTCGGTCATCTGGTAATCGAGCACCGGACTGCCGTCACCGCGCAGCTCCACACGTCCTTCTGCGCTCTCCGGGTGGAAGCCGTCGCGCAGCAGGGCAAGCATCACGTTGGTGTTGGGTAGCTGTTCCATGCGCATGGCATTATCGATGCCGAAGCGGCCGAGCAGGGTGGCAGTCAGCGCCGGTTGCAGCGGCGGCACTTCGAGCTTGTAGGACAGGCGTCCAGCGGTGCCGTCATCCCACTGGAAATGGTCGGAGTAGATCGACTGCGGTGCGCCATAGAACGGGTTGATCACCTGTTCGAACAAGGCTGCGGAGAAGTTCACCAGGTGCAGGAAGGTGCGTTTGCCGGTGCGCTGATGTGGATCCGGTGCATTCGAGCGCAGGAGAATTCCCGGCGTGTTGATGCCGCCGCCGGAGAGGACGTAGTGCTTGGCCTTGACCGTGATCGTGCGGCCAGTGGGCGCAACGCTACGTTCATCCATGCCGAGGCATTCGATACCCGTGACCTTGTCGCCGTCGATCAGCAGGCGCTCGGCTCGGGCCAGGTAGAGCAACTCGCCGCCTTTATCCAGGGTGGCCGGAATGGTGGTGACCAGCATCGACTGCTTGGCGTTGGTCGGGCAGCCCATGCCGCAGTAACCGAGGTTCCAGCAGCCGCGCACGTTGCGCGGAATGACTTTCCACTCATAGCCGAGCTTGTCGCAGCCGCTGCTGATCACCGCGTTGTTGGCGTTCGGCGGTACGGCCCAGGGCGCGACACCGAGGCGCTGCTCCATCTGTTCAAACCAGGGCGCCATTTCCTCGGGGCTGTGGCCTTTGACGCCATGCTCCTTGGCCCAGTGCTCCAAGGTTGGCGCGGGGGTGCGAAAGCTCGAGGTCCAGTTGATCAGCGTGGTGCCGCCGACGGCGCGGCCCTGCATGATGGTGATGGCGCCGTCCTTGCTCATGCGGCCGATGCCTTCCTGGTAGAGGCTGGCGTAGGCCTTGTCTTCGAGCATCTTGAAGTCGTCGCTGGTCTTCAGCGGGCCTTCCTCGATCAGCAGCACCTTGAAGCCGGCTGCGCTGAGGATCTCGGCGGTGGTGCCACCGCCAGCACCGCTGCCGACGATGGCCACGTCGGCTTCCAGGGTCAGGTCGCTGTCCAGGCGTGAGCCGTTGTAAGTCTTCCAGCCACGGGCCAGGCCTTCTTTGAAACTGTCGGGTACAGGCATTTAGGGTGCTCTCAGGCGAATTCTTATTAGAGATGACGCAAGGTCAGACTGTAGGTGGCCCGGGGTAGCCGCAATGCGCCCACGACTCGGCTCGGCTGTACCAGCTCATCATCACCAGTTGCAGCAGCGACGCGTGGCCCATCTTCAGCAGACCGATCGAGCTGTTCTGCCAGCGCTCGAGAAACGCCTGCACATCAGCCGGCGACGCATTTTCCCAGCTGCCCCAGACGCCGGTCAGCGGACCTCGGGTGATCGGCAGGGCCAGCACGTCAAACAGCTGCACGGTGAGCTTGAGCATCTCCGGCGACAGGTGGTTGAGGCTGTAATCGAGGCTGGAGAGGGTGCCGCTAACGGCCTGGGACATCTGCGCCGGGGGCACCGCTCCGGCGAGCATCACCGGAATCAGGGCTTGGAGAAACGCCAGGTCAGTTTCGCGAATCACGGCAAAGCCGGCTTTCGGCGTGCTGGCCGAACAGCCGCTGAGGGTAGCCGTCAGCCCTGCTGTGCCGAGCAGCGCGGTGCCGAGCAGGCCGACCTTGAGCAGGCTGCGCCGCGACAGGGCCGGCGCGTCAAACGTGGTGTTGTGCATTTATTGTTATCACCGGATCAGGCCGTTGCCCTGGCAAGCCAGGGCAGGGTGGGGTTAGCGAACGAACAGCTTGTACACCAGCTTTTGCAGGGCTTTGCCGTAAGGCGGGTAGATCATCTTGGCGGCGTTGAAGCGCTGCTTGATAAACACGCCCTTGGCCTTGCTGAAAGTCAGGAAGCCTTCATGACCGTGGTAATGCCCCATGCCGGACGGACCAACGCCACCGAATGGCATGTCGTCCTGGGCCACGTGCAGCAGGGTGTCGTTGAGGCACACGCCGCCGGAGTGGGTTTCGTGCAGCACGCGCTGCTGCTCGCTCTTGTCGTAGCCGAAGTAGTACAACGCCAGCGGCCGGTCACGCTCGTTGATAAAGACGAAGGCGTCTTCCAGCGTGTTGTAGGGGATGATCGGCAGCAGTGGGCCGAAAATCTCGTCCTGCATCACCTTCATCTCATCTGTCACGTTGAGCAGTACGGCATGCGGCATACGCCGGCCCTGGGCCTGTGGGTAAAGGGGAATGATGGTCGCGCCTTTGCTCTCAGCGTCCTGCAGGTAACTATTGAGGCGCTGCTGCTGCCGTTCGTTGATGATTGCGGTGTAGTCCGGGTTGTCCGCCAGCGCCGGGTAGAAGCCCTGCACCGCATTGCGGTAAGCCTCGACAAAGCCATCGACACGGTCTTTCGGTACCAGCACGTAATCCGGGGCGACGCAGGTCTGGCCGGCGTTCATGGTCTTGCCGAAGGCGATGCGTTCGGCGGCATCGCTCAGCGGTACGTTGGCGCTGACAATGGCCGGTGACTTGCCACCCAGTTCCAGGGTGACTGGCGTCAGGTTGTCGGCAGCGGCGCGCATCACGTGCTTGCCGATGCTGGTGGCGCCGGTGAACAGCAGGTGATCGAACGGCAGTTTGGAGAAGGCCATGCCGACTTCCGCCTCGCCGAGTGCCACGCTGACCAGGTCTTCCGGGAATACCTTGGCCAGCAGCTCCTTGACCAGTTGCGAGGTGGCCGGCGTCGATTCGCTCATCTTGATCATCACCCGGTTGCCAGCCGAGAGCGCGCCAACCAGCGGACCGATGGCGAGAAACAGCGGGTAGTTCCACGGCACGATCACCCCGACCACACCCAGCGGTTGGTAGATGACCTTGGCCGAGGCCGGCATAAATTGCATACCGACACTGCGCCGTGAAGGCTTCATCCATTTCTTGATGCGCTTGGTGGCGTAGTGGATGCCATGCAGGCTGGGCATCAGTTCGGCGAGCAGGGTTTCATCGGCGCTGCGGTTGCTGAAATCCTGGGAGATGGCGCGAATCAGTGCCTCACGCTCGTTGCTGAGAAGGTCGCGCAGGGCGTTGAGCCACTGGATGCGCTGCTCGGCCGAGGGCATCGGGTTGGCCTTGAAGGCCTGGCGCTGCAGGGCAAAGCTCTGCTGCAACTGGCTGAGTTGTTGTTGGCTCTGCTGCAGGCTTTGTTCAAGGTAAGCGACGTCGGCGACCATGTTATTGCTCCTCGGCATTCCAGCGGTGCAGTGCGTCAGATGAGCTGAGGCCGCTGCAGGAAAGGTGTGCTGGATTTTTAGAGCAATTGCTCTAATCTGTCAAATAGGATGCCGTGGTCAGCCGACGGACGCAGCCGATCAAACAGTTGGTGCAGCGTGTTAATTGCCGAGCGGGTAACACTCCGGCTGTTTCTGCGTGTACCTTTGCCGGGCTTTTGAGTTGAGATCGAGCCGTTATGTCAGCCCCACTGAAAACCCGCGAACGCATCATTCAGGAAAGCCTGGCGCTGTTTAATGCGCAGGGCGAGCGCAGTGTCACCACCAACCATATCGCCGCGCACCTGGGGATTTCACCGGGCAACCTGTACTACCACTTCCGTAACAAGCAGGCGATCATCGCCGAGCTGTTTGCCCTCTATGAAAGCCAGGTGGACACCTTTTTGCGCCGCCCTGAAGGTCGTGCGCTGACGGTGCAGGACAAGACTTTCTACCTCGAGGCGCTGCTCGCCGCGATGTGGCATTACCGCTTTCTGCACCGCGACCTGGAGCACTTGCTCGACAGTGATCCGGCCCTGGCCGAGCGCTACCAGTTGTTCGCTCAGCGCTGCCTGAGGCAGGCGCAGAGCATCTATCAGGGCTTTGTCGAGGCCGGCATCCTGCTGATGGATGCAGCGCAGATCGAGGCGCTGACCCTCAACAGCTGGATCGTCATGACCTCTTGGGTGCGCTTTCTCTGCACCACCCGCGGCAATCCCGGCGACCTCAGCCAGGAGATGCTGCGTCGTGGCATCTACCAGGTGCTGGCGCTGGAAGGCGGCTACACCGCCCCGCAATCACGCGAAGCGGTGGAAGCGCTGTACGCCAAGCTGCATGTGCCGCTGGATCAGGTGATTTGAGTCGGGTCCGGGGTGGATGTCGCTTTGTGCAGCCGGTAGCCCGGATAAGCGCAGCGCAATTCGGGAGCGAAAACCCGGATTGCGCCAAGGCTTATCCGGGTTACGGGTTGAGCTGCTGTTGCAGCCACTGCGGAATGCGCCGCTCCAGGTAATAACCCGGTTTAGCTAGGCTGCCTTCGACAAAGCCGACATGGCCGCCGTGAGCGTGCAGTTCGAAGTCGATGCTGGGCGACAGTTCGCTGGCTTCGGGCAGGCTGTGGGCGAAGACGAAGGGGTCGTCGGCGGCCTGGATAATCAGCGTGGGTGTCTCGATCCGGCCGAGGAAGTAGCGGCTGGAGGCGCGCCGGTAGTAGTCCTCGGCATCGGCGTAGCCGTGCAGCGGCGCGGTGATGCGGCCGTCGAAATCCCAGAAGGTGCGCATATTGTCCAGCGGGCCGAGTTTCTCCAGGGTGGACAGCCGGTCGGCCATGCCCTGATGAGCGAACAGGCGCTGCTTGTCTTTTACGTAGGCCACCATCTCGCGCATAAAGTGGCTCTGGTAGACCCGGGAAAAGCCCATGCCGATGCGGTCGGCGCATTGATCCAGACGAAATGGCACTGACACCGCCACCGCGCCCTGCAACTGGCTGTCTGCGCCCGTTTCGCCGAGGTACTTGAGCAGCACATTGCCGCCGAGCGAATAACCCACGGCATACAAAGGTGCCATGGGCCTTTGAGCGCGCAGGTGGCGCACGGTTTCTGCCAGGTCCTCACTGGCGCCGGAGTGATAACCCCGCGCCAGCAGATTGGGCTCGCCGGAGCAGCCGCGCCAGTTCAGCGCCACGCTGGCCCAGCCCAGGGTCGCCAGTTGCTGCTGCAAGCCCAGCACATACAGCGAGTCGGACGAGCCGGTCAGGCCATGTAGCACCAATACCAGTGGGGTGCTGGCGTCATGCGGACCATGCCAGTCCAGGTCGAGAAAGTCGCCATCCTCCAACCACAGCCGCTCGCGGGTGCGCGTCAGTTTCGCCGGCTGGCGACACATCGGGTTCCACAGGGTTTGCAGATGCGGGCCAGGCAGCCACCAGGCGGGTTTGAAGGGCGTGGTCATGGAATGGTATCGCTTGGGGAAAGCGCTCAGGCTAGGGCCCTGGGCGGTGAAACGGAAGCTATATGAGTAGGGCGAATAATAGAACCTGACCGAGGTTGGGCTTCACCGCGTGAAGCCCAAGGTTCCCATCAGGCTACGGCTGTACGCTGCCATAGCGCGTAATACACCTGGCCGGCCTTCTGTTCGCGGTGCAGGCGCCAGTTGCCGGGCATGCCCAGGCTGGACGGTGAGTTTTCGCTTTCGGTGTAGACCCAGGCGTCGGCCGCCAGCCAGCCGTTCTGCTCCAGCAGGGTACAGGCCGGCAGCAGCAGGTTCTGGTTGAACGGCGGGTCGAGAAACACCAGATCGAACGGCGTGGCGGCTGGGTTTTGCAGAAAGAGCAGGGCGTCGGTCTGCTGCAGTTGGCCGTTGTCGCACTTGAGCGTCTGCAGATGGTCGCGCAGGCTGGTGATGGCCGCTGGATTGAGATCCAGGGCCAGGGCGCTGCCGGCCCCGCGCGATAGCGCTTCGAGAAACAGTGCGCCGCTGCCGGCAAACAGGTCGAGCACCTTGGCGCCCTCGACATAAGGCGCCAGCCAGTTGAACAGCGTTTCGCGTACGCGGTTCGGCGTAGGTCGCAGCCCGGCGGCCATGGGGAAGTTGAACTGACGCGAGCGCCACTGCCCGGCAATGATCCGCAGCTGGCCATCACCACCATGGGCGGGAGCGGCTTTCGGCGGCTTGGGTCGTTTGCTCATCAGTGCTCCGGGACGCCAGTAGGTTGCTCGGCGGGGGTGTCGGTGGGGGGCGGCAGTTCTTTCTGCGCCACTGTCGGCCCGGCTGTCACGATCACCAGCGCATCGGGGTTCAGATGTTTGGCCATGGCGGCCTTGACCTGCTCCACGCTCAGCGCCTGCACGTCGCGCATAAAGTCTTCCAGATAGCTCAGCGGCAGGTCGTAGAAGCCCATGGAGCCGAGCTGGCCGACGATTGCTGCGTTGCTCGCGGTGGACAGCGGGAAGCTGCCGGCCAGCTCGCGCTTGGCGTTGTTCAGCTCATCAGTGGTCGGGCCGTGGGCGATAAAGTCGGCGAGTAGGCTTTTGACCAGTTGCAGGGTGCCGTCGCTGAGTTCGGCGCGGGTTTGCAGGTTGATCATAAAGGGGCCACGCGCCTGCATGGCGCTGAAACCGGAGTAGACGCCATAGGTCAGGCCGCGCTTCTCGCGCACTTCGGTCATCAGGCGGGTGCCGAAGCCACCGCCGCCGAATACCTGATTACCCAGGTAGAGCGCGGCGTAGTCCGGATCGCGGCGGTCGATGCCGAGTTGGGCGATCATCAGGTGAGTCTGGTTGGACGGGAACTCGATGTGTTGCAGCCCTGGCTTGGGCTCTTCCGGCTGGGCGATACGCGACAGTGCCGGGCCTTTTGGCAGGGCGGCGGACACCTGGTTGGCCAGGGCTTCGGCGTCGCTGCGCGAGAGGTCGCCGACCAGTGCGATGATCGCATTGCTGGCGGTGTAGGCCTTGGCGTGGAAGGCCTGCAATTGCTCACGGGTGATGGCCGGGATCGACTCCGGCGTGCCGTCGCTCGGGTGGGCATACGGGTGCGTACCGTACAAACGCTCGAACAGCGCCAGGCTGGCCAGCTTGCCGGGGTTCTGTTTCTGGTACTCGAAACCGGCCAATAGCTGGTTCTTGATCCGTGCCAGGGCGTCTGCCGGGAAGGTCGGTTGGCCGAGCACCTGATTGAACAGTTGCAGCGCCGGTTCGCGTTTGTCCGCCGCGCTGAGGCTGCGCAAGCTGGCGATGGCCATGTCGCGGAATGCGCCGTTGCCGAAGTTGGCGCCGAGGTTTTCGAAGCCGGCGGCGATTGCGCCGACATCCTTGCCCGGTACGCCTTCGTTGAGCATGGCGTTGGTCAGCATGGCCAGGCCGGCGGTGCCGTCGTCATGGCTGCTGCCAGCGGCAAAGGTCAGTTGCAGGTCGAACATCGGCAGCTCGCGGGCCTCGACGAACAGCACCTTGGCGCCTTCGGCGGTTTGCCAGGTCTGGATATCCAGATTACGGCGGCTGGGCGGCTGATCGCCGAGGGCGGCCAGGGATTCGATGCTGTTCGATTCGGCGAGTGTCGCCGGGGCTGGGCTGTCATTCGGGCGGTTGATCACCAGGGCCAGCAGCGCCAGCAATATCAGTAGCGCCAGGCCGAGCAGGCCGTAGCGCAGGCCATTGCGCTCACTCATTGCGCTTCTCCTCAGGCAGAACATGGGCGACGCTCAGGCGGTCGCGGGTAAAGAAGGTGCTGGCGGCTTGCTGAATATCGGCCGGGGTGACGGCTTCAAGTTCGGCCAGTTCCTGGTCAATCAGCTGCCACGACAGACCGACGGTTTCCAGCTGGCCGATGGCGGTGGCCTGACTGGTGATTGAGTCACGCTCGTAGACCAGGCCGGCAATCACTTGTGCGCGTACGCGGGCCAGTTCTTCGGCGCTTGGCGGGGTATTTTTCAAGTCTTCCAGCTCACGCCACAGGCCGGCTTCGACCTGTTCCAGAGTCTTGCCGGTCTGCACGTTGGGCGTGGCGGACAGGATAAACAGGCTGTCGCCACGGGAGAAACCGTCGTACCAGGCCGATGCGCCGGATACCAGTTCCTCGCCACGTTCCAGGCGGGTTGGCAGGCGGGCGCTGTAGCCGCCATCGAGCAGGGCGGCGGCCAGGCGCAGGGCATGCACTTGGCGCGGCTGTTCAGCGGTGGCCAGACCTGGAACGTTAAAGCCCATCATCAGGCTCGGCAGCTGGGTTTTCAGGTGCAGGGTGATGCGTCGTTCGCCTGGCGCGGCCAGCTCACGCGGGATTTTCGCGATAGGCACGTTGCGTTTGGGGATGGCGCCGAAATAGCGCTCGGCGAGGATCTTCACCTCGGCGACGCTGACGTCACCGACCACCACCAGGGTGGCGTTGTTCGGCGCGTACCAGGCTTCATACCAGGCGCGCAGCTCCTCGACGGTCATGCGTTCGAGGTCGGCCATCCAGCCGATGGTCGGCGTGTGGTAACCGCTGGCGGGGTAGGCCATGGCCTTGAAGCGCTCGTAGGCCAGGCTCGACGGTTTGTCGTCGGTGCGCAGGCGGCGCTCTTCCTTGATCACCTCGATTTCCTTGGCGAACTCATCGGCCGGCAGCTTGAGGCTGGCCAGGCGGTCGGCTTCCAGCTCCAGGGCGATGGCCAGGCGGTCGCGGGCCAGCACCTGGTAGTAGGCGGTGTAATCGTCGCTGGTAAAGGCGTTTTCCTCGGCGCCCAGCTCACGCAGGATGCGTGAGGCTTCGCCGGGGCCGAGCTTGCGGCTGCCCTTGAACATCATGTGTTCGAGGGCGTGGGACAGGCCGGTCTGGCCGGGCGTCTCGTAGCTGGAGCCGACCTTGTACCAGAGCTGGCTGACCACCACCGGGGCACGGTGGTCTTCGCGCACGATGACCTTGAGGCCATTGTCCAGGCTGAATTCGTGGGTTGGCTGCGGCTCGGCGGCCAGGGCCAGCAAGGGTGTGCAGAGTACGCCGAGCAGCAGGGCGGCAGTGCGTTGGGCAATCATATGCATGGGTTATCGACCTGTCGGACGGGCCCGCTTGGTCTTAGCGTCGGCGGGCGCGGAGGTGCTAGGATACGCATCCGTTTTACTGGCGACCACGCCTGCTAAGGCTTCTGATTGTTTCCGCGTGCACTCTTCAGCTTTTAATGCCGCGTGAGTAATGCCTTCAGAGTCTGTGGCGGCGCGTCGCACCTTTGAGATAGCCGTCTCCATGTTTGGTTCCAACGACGACAAGAAGCCCACCTCCCCCTCTGCGCCGGCATCCACCGAGAAGCCAGCCGAGAAAAAAGACCTGTTCGGCTGGCTGCGCAAAAAGCCGCAAGCGCCGACCAACGCTGAGTCGCAACCAGCGCCGGTTGGCGAGCAGCCGGTTGTAGCGACTGCCATCGAGCCCGCCGCTGCGCCCGTTACGCCTGTAAGTGAAGTTGCTGCGCCTGTCATAGAACCGGTCGTTATTGCCGAGGTGGCTGCCGAGCCTCAGCCTGCTCCGGTTGCTCCGGTTGCTCCGGTTGCTCCGGTTGCTCCGGTTGCTCCGGTTGCTCCGGTCGAACAGGCTGCCGCCGCGGTGCCTGCACCGGTTGAGACCAGTGAAACCAATGCGCTGCCACGGCCGTCGCGGTTCCGCATCAATGCCGGCAGCGAAGTGTTGCATGCACATATTGAGGTGCCGGTAGTGGTTGAGCCGGTTAGCGCGCCACCTGTGGCCGAGCCGGCCGCCGTGCAACCTGCTGCTGCACCGACAAAGAGCGCTGAGGAAAATCGCACGGGCTTTCTTGAGCGGCTCAAGCAGGGCCTGTCAAAAACCAGCGCCAGCCTCGGCGAGGGTATGGCCAGCCTGTTTCTCGGCAAGAAAGCCATCGACGATGATCTGCTCGAAGACCTGGAAACCCGCCTCCTGACTGCCGACGTCGGCGTCGAAGCCACCACCGCGATCATCGGCAACCTGACCAAGCGCGTGGCGCGCAAGGAGCTGGCTGACAGCGGTGCGCTGTACAAGGCCCTGCAGGACGAGTTGACCGCGCTGCTCAAGCCGGTCGAGCAGCCGCTGAAAATCGACAGCAGCAAACAGCCTTATGTGATTCTGGTAGTCGGCGTAAACGGCGCGGGCAAGACCACCACCATCGGCAAGCTGGCGAAAAAACTCCAACAGGACGGCAAGAAGGTCATGCTTGCCGCCGGCGACACCTTCCGCGCCGCCGCCGTGGAACAGCTGCAGGTGTGGGGCGAGCGCAACCAGATTGCGGTGATTGCCCAGCACACCGGTGCCGACTCCGCTTCGGTGATCTTCGATGCGGTGCAGGCGGCCAAGGCACGTGGCATGGACGTGCTGATCGCCGATACCGCCGGGCGTCTGCACACCAAAGACAACCTGATGGAAGAGCTGAAGAAAGTCCGCCGGGTGATCGGCAAGCTGGATGACACTGCACCCCACGAAGTGCTGCTGGTGCTGGACGCCGGCACCGGGCAGAACGCCATCAGCCAGGCCAAGCAGTTCAATCAGACGGTCAACCTCACCGGTCTGGCCCTGACCAAGCTGGACGGCACCGCCAAGGGCGGGGTGATCTTTGCCCTGGCCAAGCAGTTTGCCTTGCCGATCCGCTACATCGGGGTGGGCGAGGGCATTGATGACCTGCGCACCTTTGAGGCCGATGCCTTCGTTCAGGCCCTGTTCGCGGAGAAATAGGATGATCAAATTCGAGCAGGTCGGTAAGCGCTACCCGAATGGCCACGTCGGGCTGCACGAGCTGAGCTTCCATGTGCGGCGTGGCGAGTTCCTCTTCGTCACCGGCCACTCCGGGGCGGGCAAAAGTACCCTGTTACGCCTGCTACTGGCGATGGAGCGACCGAGCAGCGGCAAGCTGCTGCTGGCTGGACAGGACCTGTCGCACATCACCAATGCACAGATTCCGTTCCTGCGCCGACAGATCGGCGTGGTGTTCCAGAACCACCAGCTGCTGTTCGACCGCAGCGTGTTCGATAACGTGGCGCTGCCGCTACAGATTCTCGGGTTGTCCAAGGACGAGATCGGTACCCGTGTGCGTACCGCCCTGGAGCGCGTGTCGCTGGCCGACAAGGCTGAGCAGTTCCCGGGTGACCTGTCCACCGGTCAGCAGCAGCGTGTCGGCATCGCCCGCGCGGTGGTGCATCGCCCGGCACTGCTATTGGCGGATGAACCCACCGGTAACCTCGACCCGCGCCTGGCGGCCGAGATCATGGGGGTGTTCGAAGACATCAACCGGCTGGGCACTACCGTATTGATCGCCAGCCACGACCTAGCCCTGATCGCGCGCATGCGTCACCGCATGCTGACCCTGCAACGCGGCCGACTGATTGGTGATGGGGAGGCTTCAGTATGAGTGCCACACGCATGCCACCTCCGCAGCCGGCGCAACGCGTCGGTGCGGCGCCGAAGAAATCCGAGGCGCCAACGCCGGGCGATGACGGCCCAAGCTTTACCCATCAGCTACATGCCTGGCTGGAAAACCACCGCGCCAGCCTGGTCGACAGCCTGCGCCGACTGGGCAAGCAGCCGATCGGCAGCTTCTTTACCTGTCTGGTGATGGCCGTGGCCCTGAGCCTGCCCATGGGGCTGGCCTTGCTGCTGGATAACGTCGAGCGCCTGGGTGTGTCCTGGCAGCGCGCGGCGCAGATTTCCCTGTACTTGCAGATCGACGCCAGCGAGGCCCAGGGCCAGGCGCTGCGTGAGCAGATCGCCGCGATGGACGACGTTGAAGAGGCCGAGTGGATCAGCCGCGAACAGGCGCTGGCCGAGTTTCAGCAGCAGTCGGGGCTGGGCGAAGCGCTCAAGGAATTGCCAGATAACCCGCTGCCTGGGGTGATAGTGGTCACGCCGCAGCAGGTCGACAAGATCGCCCTGGAAGCCCTGCGCCTGCGCCTGGCCGAGTTGCCACGGGTGCAGCAGGCGCAGCTGGATCTGCTCTGGGTCGAGCGCCTGAGCGCCATGCTCAAGCTCGGTGAGCGCTTTGTCTTCGGCCTGACCCTGCTGTTGGTAATGGCGCTGCTGCTGGTGATCGGTAATACCATTCGTCTGCATATCGAGAACCGCCGTACCGAGATTGAAGTGATCAAGCTGGTCGGCGGCACTGACAGCTATGTGCGTCGTCCTTTCCTTTATATGGGCGCGCTGTATGGGATCGGCGCGGGCGTGTTCGCCTGGCTGTTGCTGGCCTTTGGCCTGGATTGGCTAAACGACGCCGTGGTGCGTCTGGCCGGTTTGTACGGCAGCGACTTCGCCCTGGATGGCGTGCCGATGGCCGATGGTCTGTCGCTACTGCTCGGCGCGGTGCTGTTGGGCTATATTGGCGCCTGGCTGGCCGTGGCAAGGCACTTGAGCGAGCTGGCCCCCAGGTAGTAAGTTATTGTTTTGATTGATATTGACTATGTGTAAGGGAACTTGTACCGCGGTATAAAGTCCCATGGGGCAGTGCTAGACTGCTCCACGATCTCGTAAGTCGGAGGATTCAAATGTCCACTTCTTTGCAACCTGTTCATGCTCTGGTTCCGGGTGCCAACCTGGAGGCATACGTGCATGCGGTAAACGGCATCCCGCTGTTGACCCCCGAGCAGGAGCGTGAACTGGCTGAAAGTCTCTATTACAAGCAGGACCTCGAAGCCGCCCGGCAGATGGTGCTGGCTCACCTGCGTTTCGTTGTGCATATCGCCCGCAGCTACTCCGGTTACGGCCTGGCCCAGGCCGACCTGATTCAGGAAGGCAACGTCGGCCTGATGAAGGCTGTCAAGCGTTTCAACCCGGAAATGGGCGTGCGCCTGGTGTCGTTTGCCGTGCACTGGATTCGCGCCGAAATTCACGAGTTCATCCTGAAAAACTGGCGCATCGTCAAAGTCGCCACCACCAAGGCGCAGCGCAAGCTGTTCTTCAACCTGCGCAGCCAGAAGAAGCGTCTGGCCTGGCTGAACAACGACGAAGTGCATGCCGTGGCCGAGAGCCTGGGTGTTGAGCCGCGTGAAGTACGCGAGATGGAAAGCCGTCTGACTGGCCATGACATGGCCTTCGATCCGGCTGCCGAAGCGGATGACGAAAGCGCCTTCCAGTCGCCGGCGCATTACCTGGAAGACCACCGCTACGACCCGGCGCGTCAGCTGGAAGATTCCGACTGGAGCGACAGCTCCACCGCCAATCTGCACGAAGCGCTGGAAGGTCTGGATGAGCGCAGCCGTGACATCCTCTACCAGCGCTGGCTGGCTGAAGAGAAAGCCACGCTGCATGACCTGGCCGCCAAGTACAACGTCTCGGCCGAGCGCATCCGTCAGCTGGAAAAGAACGCGATGAACAAGCTCAAGGGCTCGATCGCTGCGTAAATCGCGCTACTGTCAGAAGCCGCACCCAGGTGCGGCTTTTTTCTGCCTAAGGGAAAGCCCGTGAAATTACCGCCCATACGCCTGCAGCACTGGTTGATCTTTGCCGTTGTCGCGGCCCTGTTTTTTGCCTGGGGTGCCTGGCTGATGAGTCGGCAAACCGCAGCGCAACCAGTGTCTTGGCTGGCGCAATGGCAAACCAAGGTGCTCACGCCGCTGGCCGATGATCGGCTGAGCCTGGTCCACCTGAATGATGCGCTGGAAGGCGAACTATGGCTGCAGCCGAACCTGGATGGCGCACGCCTGCTGTATCGCGGTGAGCTGTCGGACGGCGATGAAAAGTGGTCGCTGGAGGCGGAAGTCGGTCTGGATAAGAGCGAGCGCGAAAGCTTGCTGGCCGCTGCTGGGCTAAAGCCGACGGACAAGGAGCAGCCGCTGGGCAGCCAATTGCTGGTGCCCTTGGCCAATCGTCCGATTATTGCCTTGACCCTGTTACCACCGGAGCCGCTGGATGTTGCGCGATTGGCTGCCAGCATAGGTCAGCCGCGTCTGACCCTGGAGCTGGCCGAGGGGCAGGCCTGGGTGTATCCCGAGCTGGGCATGACCGCGCACCTGCAGGATGACGAGTTGTACTTCCTCTATGCCGTGCCGCGGCATCTGCTGAAACAGCACTGAGCTAAACGCCCTTTAACCAGTCCGGCCACCAGTCGGGGCGGCTGGGTTGCAGGCGGTTGAGGTAATGACTGCCGCCCAGTTGCCACATCTGCTGCCGAATCCAGCTGGCCCGGCGGCTGATATGCGCACTCGGACGACTGGCGCTCCACTCACGCGGGTTGGGCAGCACGGCGGCCAGCAGGCTGCTCTGCTGGCGTGATAGATAAGGTGCGCCGACCTTGAAGTGATGGCGCGCCGCTGCTTCGGCACCGAACACGCCATCACCCCATTCGACGCTGTTGAGGTACAGCTCAAGAATCCTTTGTTTGGGTAGCAATAATTCGATTAGCCCGGTGAACCACACTTCCATGCCTTTACGCAGCCAGCTGCGGCCGGACCAGAGAAACAGGTTCTTCGCCACTTGCTGGCTGAGGGTGCTGGCGCCGCGCAGTGAGCCGCCTTGCTGATTGTGCTGCAGAGCGGCCTGGATAGCCGCGACATCGAAGCCCCAGTGCTCGGCGAACTTCTGATCCTCAGCGGCAATCACTGCCATCTTCAGGTCGTCTGGCAGCTCCGCCCAGGGACGCCAACTGCGTTGCAGGTCGATGGGCTTGCCGTCGACCCAGGACTCAATCTTGCGCTCGACCATCAACGCGGTGCCAGGTGGCGGCACCCAACGGAATAACAACACCAGTAGAACCGAGGCGAGCATCAGCCAGAGCAGGAGTTTGAGCAGTCGACGGAAGAGGGATCGAAACATGCGTGCTTGGCCGGGATGAATTTGCCGGCCATTATAGCCAGCCCTGTTTCTATAGCTGGAGTGATGCATGGCTCGTCTGTGGTTATTGCTGTCCGCTTGTGCCGGTTTTAGCGGTGTCGCGTTGGGCGCCTTTGCTGCCCATGGCCTGAAAAACCAGCTGACGCCGGCCTATCTCGCGGTATTCCAGACCGGTGCTCACTACCAACTGATTCACGCACTGGCGCTGTTCGGGGTTGGCCTGCTGGCCTTGCTGCGGCCCGCGCCGCTGGTCAATTGCGCCGGCGCGCTGTTTGCCCTGGGTATCGCGCTGTTTTCCGGCAGCCTGTATGCACTGACCTTGAGCGGTATCAGTGCGTTGGGCATGGTCACGCCCTTCGGTGGTGTGGCATTTCTCGCCGGTTGGCTGTGCCTGGGTCTGGCGGCCTGGAAGCTGGGTGCGCACAGCAGCGCTTGACCCATAAGTCAGAAAGCAGGACGAGCGGCAGCCTTTAGCCTTGGTCAGCGCCCATGATCAGGCTAGAATGCCGGCCCTTTTCCCAGTTGTGACCAACCCGTCATGCGTATTCAGTTAAACGGTGAAGCATTCGAATTGCCCGACGGGGAAACCGTCGCCGGGTTGATCGAGCGTCTGGATCTGGCCGGACGGCGCGTGGCGGTTGAGCTCAATCTGGATATCGTGCCGCGCAGCCAGCACGCAGCCACCGCCTTGCGCGAGGGTGACCAGGTTGAAGTGGTCCACGCCATTGGCGGTGGTTGATCCCCGCTCATCGGTTTATCGCGTTCAGACAGCCGCCCACCTTCACGAGGATTACCCATGAGCCATGCGCCCAGCGACAAGCCCTTTACCCTGGCCGGCCGTACCTATCAGTCGCGCCTGCTGGTCGGTACTGGCAAGTACAAGGACCTCGAGGAAACCCGCCTGGCTATCGAGTCCTCGGGTGCCGAAATCGTCACCGTGGCTGTGCGCCGCACCAATATCGGGCAGAACCCGGGCGAGCCGAACCTGCTGGATGTGATCTCGCCGGACAAATACACCATCCTGCCGAACACTGCCGGTTGTTACGACGCCGTTGAGGCGGTGCGTACCTGCCGTCTGGCTCGCGAGCTGCTCGACGGGCACAAGCTGGTCAAGCTGGAAGTGCTGGCCGATCAGAAAACCCTGTTCCCCAATGTGATTGAAACCCTCAAGGCCGCCGAAGTGCTGGTCAAAGACGGCTTCGACGTGATGGTGTACACCAGCGATGACCCGATCATCGCCCGCGAACTGGCGGCCATGGGCTGCATCGCGGTGATGCCGTTGGCCGGGCTGATCGGCACCGGGCTTGGCATCTGCAACCCGTACAACCTGCGCATCATCCTTGAAGAAGCGACCGTTCCCGTTCTGGTCGATGCCGGCGTGGGCACCGCGTCCGATGCCACCATCGCCATGGAACTGGGCTGCGAGGCCGTGCTGATGAACAGCGCGATTGCCCATGCACAGAACCCGATCCTGATGGGCGAAGCGATGAAGCACGCGATCATCGCCGGGCGTATGGCCTACCTGGCCGGACGCATGCCGAAAAAACTTTATGCCAGCGCCTCGTCGCCGCTGGATGGCCTGATTAAGTAAAAGCACTTTAAGAGCACAGCATGACTGATTTGCCACAACAGCCTGAGCCGGCTGAAGACACCTCCAAGCATCGCGCGATAAAGAGTTTCGTGATGCGCGCCGGGCGTATGACCGAAGGCCAGCAACGTGGCCTCGATCAGGGCTGGCCGAAGTTCGGTCTGCAGCTGGAGGATGGCCTGCGCGATTTCGACCAGGTGTTCGGTCGCAGTGCGCCGCGTACCTTCGAGATCGGCTTCGGCATGGGCCATTCCACACTGGAAATGGCCGCAGCTTCGCCCGAGCAGGACTTTATCGGCGTGGAAGTGCACCGTCCGGGTGTTGGCGCGCTGCTCAACGGCCTGATGACGCAGAACCTCAGCAACATGCGCGTCTACAGCTGCGATGCGATGGACGTGCTGCGTAACTGCGTGGCCGACGCCAGCCTGGATCGGCTGCTGCTATTCTTCCCAGACCCCTGGCATAAGGCCAAGCACAACAAGCGGCGTATCGTGCAACCAGCGTTTGCCGAGCTGGTGCGGCAGAAGCTCAAGGTCGGCGGTGTGCTGCACATGGCCACCGACTGGCAGCCCTATGCTGAATACATGCTGGAAGTGATGAACGCGGCACCCGGTTACCAGAACCTGGCCGCCGATGGTCAGTATGTGCCACGCCCGACAGAACGCCCGACTACCAAGTTCGAGCGTCGTGGCGAGCGGTTGGGGCATGGCGTATGGGATTTGAAGTTCCAGCGCATTGACTGATTGATCCACGCGCTGAGGTAACGGCGCAGCAAGACCATAAGCCCAGGGATGACTGCACTAGATCGGACTAATCCGACGCCCGCCAGGATGGCTCCTCACCAAGACGGCATATTTACCCGGCTACCACAGTCGGGTCATAAGAACAGCAGCCCTGCCTCTGGCCAGGCTGCGAGGAGATCGCTGTGTTGAGAACGCTTTCAATTCTGCTGCTGGCAACCTGCGCGCTACAGGCGCAGGCCAAAGTCGACAGTGCTCAGGCTGCCCGCCTGGGCCAGGACCTGACGCCGCTGGGCGGTGAGCGCGCGGGTAACGCCGCCGGCACCATCCCCGCCTGGGACGGTGGCCTGGCGCAGCCGCCGGCCAACTACCAGCCTGGCATGCACCACCCGGACCCTTACAGCGCCGATGTGCCCTTGTACCAGGTCAACAGCCAGAACCTGGCGCAGTACCAGGCGCAGCTGCCGGCCGGCCTCAAGGCACTGCTGGAAAAGAACCCGGACTACGCCCTGCGCGTATTCCCGACCCGGCGCAGTGCAGCCGCGCCGCAGCGGATCTATGACGCCACGCGCTTCAATGCGCTGAACGCCGAGCTGATTTCCGGTGGTAACGGCGTGGCCGGTGTAGCGGCCGGGATTCCTTTCCCGTTGCCACAGACCGGCCAGGAAGCCATCTGGAACCACATCATGCGTTACCGTGGCGACCAGATCAGCTTCGTCACCAACCAGGCCGCGGTACTGAGCAACGGTGCCTATAACCTGCTCAAACTGGAACGTGACATCTACTTCCTCTACGGCCGTGAAGGTGTCAGCCCGCAGGACCTGGACAACACCCTGTTCTACTACAAGTACAAGGTGGTTGCGCCGGCCAAGCTCGCCGGCTCGGCGCTGGTGGTGCAGGAAACCCTCGACCAGGTACTGGCGATCCGCAAGGCCTGGCGTTTCAACCGTGGCGAGCGCCGCGTACGTCGTCTGCCGATGCTGGCCTACGACACCCTGCAGCCGGACACCAACGGCATGGCCACCGCCGACGTAGTCGACTCCTATAACGGTGCACCGGACCGTTACGAGTGGACCCTGGTGGGCAAGCAGGAAATGCTGGTGCCGTACAACAGCTACGCCGTGCACCAGAAGGGCATCCCTTACGACAACATCCTGCGCAGTAACACCGTCAATCCGGAACTGCTGCGGTATGAGCTTCACCGTGTCTGGGTGGTCGATGCCGAGTTGCGCAAGGGTTTCAGTCACCCGTATGCCAAGCGTCGCTTCTACATCGACGAGGACAGCTGGCAGATTCTCGCCGCCGACCTCTACGACAAGAGCGGCGAGCTGAGCGGTGTGCAGGAAAGCCACCCGATCAGCTACTACGACGTACCGATGTTCGGCAGCACCCTGGAGACCATCTATGACTTCAAGGGCAAGCGTTACTTTGTCGACGGCCTGGATAACAACGAGCCGATGTACAACTTCAACGCCAAGCTGACGCCGCGCGATTTCACCCCGCAGGCGCTGCGCCGCGAAGGTAACTGAGCCTCGGTAACCCTGAAAAAACCGCCTCTTGCAGGCGGTTTTTTTATGCCTGGCGATTACTGGGCTGCGGCTTTGCAGCATTGCTCTGACGGTGCCGGGCATTGATGCAGGACAAGGTGCCGGGGAAGCAAGCGACTACAGTCAGGTTCTCTGTGCTGATCCACACTAGGAGCCTGACCATGAGCATGATGAAAGCAGCGGTGTTTATCGAGCCTGGACGCATCGAACTGGTGGACAAGCCCATCCCGCCCGTTGGGCCCAATGATGCGCTGGTACGGATCGCCACCACGACCATCTGCGGCACCGATGTGCACATCCTCAAGGGTGAGTACCCGGTGGCCAGGGGACTGACCATCGGCCATGAGCCGGTCGGTATCATCGAGAAACTGGGCAGCAACGTGCGGGGCTATCAGGAAGGGCAGCGGGTGATTGCCGGGGCCATCTGCCCCAGCTTCAGCTCCTACGCCAGCCAGGACGGCTACTCCTCTCAGGATGGCGGCTGTAGCTGCCATGGTTACAAACCCATGGGCGGCTGGCGCTTCGGCAACAGCATCGACGGTACCCAGGCCGAGTACGTGCTGGTGCCAGACGCTCAGGGCAACCTGGCTCCGGTGCCGGATGGCCTGACTGACGAGCAGGTGCTGATGTGCCCGGACATCATGTCCACCGGGTTTGCCGGCGCGGAAGCCGCGAAAATCAAGATTGGTGATGTGGTGGCGGTGTTCGCCCAGGGGCCGATTGGCCTGTGCGCCACGGCCGGGGCCAAGCTGCGCGGCGCCAGCTGCATCATCGTGGTCGATGGCGTCGAACAGCGCTTGCAGATTGCCCGGCAGATGGGCGCGGACATCACCCTCAACTTCAATCAGGTCGATGTGGTCGAGGAAATTTTGCGCCTGACCGGGGGCCGTGGCGTGGATGCGGCCATCGAAGCACTGGGCCTGCAAGCCACCTTCGAAAGCGCATTGCGTGTGCTCAAGCCGGGCGGCACGTTGTCCAGTCTGGGCGTGTACTCGACGGATCTGGTGATCCCGCTGGCGGCGTTCCATGCCGGTTTGGGGGACCACAAGATCGTCACCTCACTGTGCCCGGGCGGCAAGGAACGCATGCGCCGGCTGATCAATGTGGTGGCCTCCGGGCGCGTCGATTTCGGCGCGCTGGTGACGCATCAGTATGCGCTGGATGAGATCGTCGCCGCCTATGATCTCTTCGCGCATCAGCGCGATGGCGTGCTCAAGGTGGCGATCAAACCGTTTACTTGAGTGCTGATTTAGCTGCGGTCGGCGAGGATGCCGATGATAAAGAACACCAGGATCAGCACCGGGGCCAGGGTGAAATTGTTGAAAAAGCCCAGGCCCTTGGCCAGATACGGCGTGGCGAAGACGATCAACAGGCCGTAGCCCACCGCGCAGAGCAGCACGAAGATCAGTGTGCGGAAGATGAAGTTCATGCTGGCGGTGTTGCGTTGTACCCAGGCGTTGATGCCAGGGCCGAATAGCACCAGCAGGGTGGCCATGATCGCCAGGGAAATATCGTAGAGGTGGCTGCGGCTCCAGCGCGACAGGGTGACGATCAGGTCGAGTAGCAGGTCCATCCGGTGTCCTTAGCCGTAGCGGCGTGTACGTCAGGGTAGAAAATACTGCAGCAGGTCGTTGAGAAACAGCTGGCCTTCGCGGGTGGCGCACAAGCGTGTCGGGTCGCTGTGCAGCAGGCCGCGTTTTTGCGCTTCGATGCGCGCGGCCGCAAGCTGGCTGGGCGGCAGGCCGGTGCGCTGAGTGAACAATTCGCTGGCGACGCCGTCCGTGAGGCGCAGCACATTCATCAGAAATTCAAAAGGCAGTTCATCTGCGCTAAGCACGCGCTCGCCGGCGCTGAAGCGCTTGCTGGCGTCGAGGTAGTCCTTGGGAAGGCGGGTTTTCCAGCTGCGGCTGATGCGCCCGTCCGGTTGGCTGAGTTTGGCGTGAGCGCCGGCGCCGATGCCGAGAAAGTCGCCGAAGCTCCAGTAATTGAGGTTGTGCCGCGCCGCTTTGCCAGCCTGGGCGTAGGCCGACACTTCGTACTGCGCGTAACCTTCAGCGGCCAGCAGGGCCTGCCCGGCTTCCTGAATGTCCCAGAGAATATCGTCTTCCGGCACTTCGGGCGGCTGGTTCCAGAACACCGTGTTCGGCTCCACCGTCAGCTGATACCAGGACAGGTGTGTCGGCCCCTGGGCAATGGCGGTGCGCAGATCGCTGAGGGCATCCTCGATGGACTGCTCTGGCAGGCCGTGCATCAGATCCAGGTTGAAGTTGTCGAAGCCGGCAGCACGGGCCATATCGGCGGCGTGCACCGCTTCATTGCCGTCGTGGATGCGCCCCAGGGCGATCAGCTTGGGCGCCTGGAAACTCTGCACGCCAATCGACAGGCGATTGATGCCCAGGCGGCGGTAGTCCTTGAACTTGGCCTGCTCGAAGGTGCCGGGGTTGGCCTCCAGGGTGATTTCGATATCGGCGGCAAACGGTATGCGCCGCTCAACGCCTTCAAGCAGGCGGCCGAGGGCCTTGGCGGAAAACAGGCTGGGGGTGCCGCCGCCAAAGAAGATCGAACTCAGCGGGCGGTTGTATACCTGCGCCAGATCGGCATCCAGATCGGCCAGCAGGGCGTCGACATATTCTTCTTCCGGCAGGTTGGGCCCGGCGGTGTGGGAGTTGAAGTCGCAATACGGACACTTCTTCACGCACCAAGGAATGTGCACATAGAGTGCAAGGGGCGGCAGCGCGAAGCCGCCGCCGGATGCGGTGGTCATGCCAGCCCCAGCCGCTGTTTGAGCAGGGCCATGGCGCGGGCGCGGTGGCTGATTTGGTTTTTCTCGGCAGCCGGCAGCTCGGCGCTGGAGCACTCGCGCTCGGGCACCCAGAACAGCGGGTCATAGCCGAAGCCTTCGACGCCTTGCGCGGCGTGCAGGATGCGTCCGTGCCAGAGGCCTTCGCAGATGATCGGCAGCGGATCGTCGGCATGCCGCACCAGCGCCAGGCAGCAGACGAACTGCGCGCCGCGTTCGGCGTCCGGCACCTCTTTCAGGGCGTCGAGCAGCTTGGCGTTGTTCGCCGCATCACCCTGGCCATCGGCGTAGCGCGCCGAATAGATGCCCGGCGCACCGCCGAGAAAGTCCACCGCCAGGCCGGAGTCGTCGGCCAGCGCTGGCAGGCCCGACAGACGTGCAGCGTTGCGCGCTTTGAGAATGGCGTTCTCGATAAACGACAGGCCGGTTTCATCCGGCTCGACCATCGAGAACTCGCCGACCGAACGCACACGTACGCTGCTGCCGAGCATGGCCTGCAGCTCTTTGAGTTTGCCGGCGTTATGGCTGGCGAGTACAAGCTCGTTGAAAGGCATCATGTATTCCGCGCCATCATTCGTCTGGGAAGACTTCCTGGTTGAAATTAAAACTGTGCGCCACGCCATCGGCCGCACGCACATTGATGGTGAAGCGCAGCATCTCGCGCTGGGTGAAGTTGAATTGCGCCAGGTAATAGATGGCGTCACCTTCATTGACCTGCTTGAAGGTCAGTGGTTGGCTGCGGCCGACCAGGTCCTTCACTTCGCCACTGACGCTGGCGCTGCTGGCTTTGCCGGCCTTGAGCACGGAGATGTTCACCACACCCTGGGTCTTACTGCGCACCAGGCTGTTGGCGGCGGCGATGTCCGGCTGCAGAAAGCTGGAATTGAAGGCGATGTAATGCACGTCGAGGTCGCCGAAGGTCTGCTTGCGTTCAGCCAGCGCGGGCAGGCTCAGGCACAGGGCGATCAACAGTAGCGCGATGCGACGCATAAGGGTTCTCCAGGTAGCAAGTCTTGCGAGGCAGATCGTCTAGTTGGCGATCTGCACGTCTTTGGCGGTGGGCCCGCTGATCCGGTAAATGCCGATTTCACCTAACAGATTAGGCCAGATGCGGCTGGCCCAACCGTGCCGGTGGTCGCGGTCTACGGCCAAACGATCCATGACTTTCGCACCTTGATCGTGGCAGAGGTTTTCGAAGTCCTCGAAGGTGCAGAAGTGGATGTTCGGCGTGTTGAACCAGGTGTATGGGAGAAAATCCGACACCGGCATGCGGCCCTTGGTGGTGAGGTACCAGCGGCACTGCCAATGGCCGAAGTTGGGGAAGGTGATGATGCAGGTCTTGCCGACCCGCAGCATTTCCGCCAGCACCTTGTCCGGGTAATGCAGGGCTTGCAGCGACTGGGTCATGACCACCACATCGAAGCTGTTGCTGGCGAAGTTGCCCAGCCCCTTGTCGAGGTTCTGCTCGATTACGTTGACGCCCTTGCTCACGCACTGGGCGATGTTGTCCGCATCGATTTCCAGGCCGTAGCCGGACACCTGCTTGTGTTCGGCCAGCCAGGCGAGCAACTCGCCATTGCCACAGCCCAGGTCGAGGACACGGCTGCCTGCGGGAATCCACTCTTGGATGATTTCGAGGTCCGCGCGCATGACTTACACCTTGATCCGTTTCATATAGCTGTCGAATGCCTGCAGATAACGCGGAATCGGCATCAGGAAGGCGTCGTGGCCCTGGGGCGCATCGATTTCCAGGTAGCAGACGTTTTTCCGCGCAGCGGTCAGCGCATCGACGATTTCCCGCGAACGTGCCGGCGAGAAGCGCCAGTCGGTGGTAAAGGACATCACGCAGAAATCTGCCGTGGCCTGTGCCAGGGTCTTGGCCAGGTCGCCGTCAAACGCGGCCGCCGGATCGAAGTAGTCCAGGGCCTTGGTCATCAGCAGGTAGGTGTTGGCGTCGAAGCGTCCGGAGAACTCCTCACCCTGGTAACGCAGGTAGCTTTCCACCTGGAATTCGACACTGTGGAAGTCGTAGTTGAGCTTTTCGCTCTTCAGGCCACGGCCGAATTTTTCGCCCATGGCGTCGTCCGACAGATAGGTGATGTGCCCGACCATGCGCGCCAGCATCAGCCCGCGTTTGGGGATCACGCCCTGTTCCTGGAAGTGCCCGCCATGGAATTGCGGGTCGGTGAGAATCGCCTGGCGCGCCACTTCGTTGAAGGCGATGTTCTGCGCCGACAGTTTGGGTGCCGAGGCAATGGCCAGGCAGTGGCGCACGCGTTCGGGGTAGCTGATGGTCCATTGCATGGCCTGCATGCCACCGAGGCTGCCGCCGATCACCGCGGCCCACTGGCTGATGCCGAGGTTGTCGGCCAGTCGCGCCTGGCTGTGCACCCAGTCTTCCACGGTCATTACCGGGAAGTCGGCGCCGAAGGGTTTGCCGGTGGCCGGATTGATGCTGCTGGGGCCGGTGGAACCGTTGCAGCCGCCGAGGTTGTTCAGGCTGACGACAAAGAACTTGTTGGTGTCGATCGGCTTGCCGGGGCCGATGCAGCTGTCCCACCAGCCCGGTTTACGGTCTTCTGCACTGTGATAACCGGCGGCGTGGTGGTGGCCGGAGAGGGCGTGGCAGATCAGCACGGCGTTACTGGCCGTGGCATTCAGCTGACCGTAGGTTTCGAAGATCAGTTGGTAGTCGGCCAGGCTGCGTCCACAGGCGAGCGCCAACGGCTCGGCAAAGTGCATCACTTGAGGCGTAACCAGGCCAACAGAGTCTTGAGGAAAGGCAGTCGACATCAACCCTGCTCGCAATAAAGAAAGGCCGCAGTCTAGGGTCTGTTCCCGCTTCGTCGCAAGCCGCGTTGCTGCGCAAAATCTCGCCAGGCTAGGCGAAGGACGCTGGTAACGTGTTCCCTTGCCAAGTCCTTCAACACCGCATGGCGAGATTTTTCGCGCAACCCGAAGGGACGGGCCTGTTTTAGCGCGAAGCTGTGTTTCTCGACACTCATTTGGAACGACCAAACCTCGTGTCTCGTGCCTTGCCTCGCGCTAAAACAGGCTCCGGCGCGGCCGCGCGCGAAACGGGAACAGACCCTAAAAGCACCGCCCCAGGCGGCAAGCGCGCATGGGGCGGCTGGGTAGTGCTGATGAGGGGGGCTATTCGCCGATGCTATGCGGGCGTGCAGCCCCTGGCAGATTGACCACCTTGCCCTGACGCTGCACCGGGGCAGGGCGGCGCAGGATGCGCAGCATGTCGTTGGCCTGCGCCAGTTGCTGCTCCAGTTCGCCGCTGTAGCGGGCCAGTTGCTGGCCGCGCTGGCGCGCCTGCTGGGTTTCTTGGGCCAGGGCCTTGAGCCGCAGCATGTGGGTTTCCAGCAACTGCTTGTGTTCCAGAGTGTGTTGCATCAGCGGCATCAGTGCATCGCTGGCCCATTGTTCGGCTTCCTGGCGCATGCGCTGGTGCAGGCCGATCACTTCCTGCACCAGGGTGGCGAAGAAGCGTCTGGTCAGGCTGCGCTGTTCGGTCAGCAGGGTTTTCAGTTGCAAGCGGAACTGGTCGGCCTTGGCCTGCTGCTGCTTGAGTTCGCGCAGGTAGCGGTTGACGTTGAACTGCGGGGCGTCGACGCCGTGCAGCGGGTTTTCTTCGTTGTGCCGACGGTAGATGGCCGCGACCATCTTGTTGGCCATGTCGGCTTCCTGGGCCAGGTTGTGCAGGTCCTGCTCCACGCTGCGGAAGAAATGCAGGATGGCGTGGTTGATACCCAGGGTGGTCCAGCTGCCGGTGAGGTTTTTGCGCACCTTGTTCAGGTGTTCGTCCAGGCGCTCATGGCGGGCTGCATGGCGCAGCAGATCGCCCTGGCGTTTGAGTAGGCGCTGGTTGGTTTTCAGACCGAGCAGGCGTTTGTGGTGCTGGCTGTGATCTTCCTTGGTCTTGGCGGTCAGCTCGAAAAGCATCTGGCCGTTGTCGTGCTGATGGTTGCTCAGCAGTGCCTGTTGTTCGTTGACCTTTTCCAGGCGCAGGTTGAGCACGTGCTGGCTGTTCTGCAGCAGCCTCAGCACCTGATTGACCACGCGGTCTTCGAGCAGGCGTTCCTTCTGCGCGATGATTCGCTCGCAGAGCAGGCTTTCCAGGTTGTTCATCTGGCTGCGGGCCAGCAGTTCGGTGTCCTTGCGCACCTTGGCCAGCATCGCCTGCTTGGCCGACAGCGGCAGCACGTCCTCGACGCGGATGCCGAGTTGGCGCGCGGTGCTGGTCTGGATCTGGCGGATCGCGTTCTGCACAAAGGCTTCGCCGGCCAGGTCATCCCAGAGCACGTCGATCTTGTTCAGCACGGCGAACAGGCTGGTCTGGGTGTCTTCGTCGAGCTGGCGGATGTGCTGTTGCCACACGGCCATGTCGCTGGCAGTTACGCCGGTATCAGCGGACAGCAGGAAGATGATCGCCTGGGCGCTCGGCAGCATCGACAGGGTCAGTTCCGGCTCGCTGCCGAGGGCGTTCAGGCCGGGGGTGTCGAGGATGCGAAGGCCCTGGCGCAGCAGCGGATGATCGAAGTTGACCATGGCGTGACGCCAGGCCGGTACCAGCACTTCGCCGGGTTTGCTGGTGCTTTCCAGCATGTCCGGGTGAAAGCCCAGGGCAATTGCCTGTTCCACCGGCATCGGCTTGGTCCGCGCCACCTGGTTGAAGGCCTGCACCATGTTGTCCGGGTCGCTGAGGTCCAGCGGGATATTTACCCAGTGCCGTGGAATGCGCTTGAACTGCGCGACGCTGGCTTCGGCGACACGGGTTTCGATGGGCAGCAGGCGGATATAAGAGCGTTCCGAGCGTGGGTCGAAGAACAGCTCAGTGGGGCACATGGTGGTGCGCCCGGCCTGGGACGGCAGCATGCGCTGGCCGTAAGAAGAGAAGAACAGGCTGTTGATCAGTTCAGTCTTGCCGCGCGAGAACTCGCCGACAAAGGCCAGGGTGATGTGGTCGGTGCGCAGCAGTTTCAACGCGCGCTCAAGTTTGGCTTCCACGGCCTCGGAGTTCAGCCGATTGTTCACCAGCCAGCTGCGATAGCGGGTGATCTCGCGCATCAGCTCGCGCTTCCAGGCGACGTAGGCATCGACCTGCTGACTGAGACGTTCCATGCTCATCCTGGGCTTTCCTCCGGTTGGCGCATTCATTGTGGGGCGACTGGGGCTTGCGGCACCCAGGTTAAGTCGGGCACAGATTGAACGCTGTCACACAGCAAGCAGGTGCGGCAGATCACGCTTTAAAGCCTGTGGAATTACGCCAGATCCGCGACGTTCGTGGATTGACCTGTTTGGCATTATGCGGGTCGCAGCTATGGCGTCAATTGCATGTCGTCGCACGCCCGCCTTATGGTCGGTCAGAGTGACTGAGCGGTCAGTGCGAGTTCGCTGGGCAGGCGTTGTGGTTGTTTGATGCGCACGCGTTTTTGCCGGCTTTGCTGGCCGCTTTCCAGGCTGACCTGGCTTTTGCTGACAGCAAACACGCTGGCCAGAAAGGCCAGCAGGTGGGCGTTGGCCTTGCCGTCCACAGGAGGGGCCGTGAGACGGATTTTCAGCCGGTCACCGTGCAGCCCGGCGAACTCATCACGGCTCGCTTTGGGCTGCAGGTGGCATTCGAGGATCAGGTCGGCGCCGTCCCAGCGAAAGTGGCTCATCCGGCGTTCGCGATCAGATCGCCAGGCTCAGGCCTTTGTACATGCCGGTCATCACCGCCAGGTTGCGGATCACCAGCATGTCGATCAGGTTGAGAATCAGAAAGGCCACGATCGGCGACAGGTCCAGCCCGCCCATGCTCGGCAGGATACGGCGAATTGGCGCCAACAGCGGCTCGCAGATCTGGTTGATCAGCATGGCCGTCGGGTTATGACTGACTTGAGCGACCCAGGAGAGGATCACGCTGATGATCAGGGCAAAGAAGAACACCTTGAGGAACAGCGCGGTGACGCCAATGATCGACCAGACCAGCAGTTGCAGCGGGTTGTCCACGCCATAGCCGAGCAGCATCAGGGTCAGCGCCATCAGTACCAGCTGCACCACGATGGCCAGCACCAGTGAGGCCAGATCAAGCCCGGCGATGCTCGGAATCACCTTGCGCAGCGGTTTCAGCAACGGGTGGGTGGCGCGCACGATGAACTGGCTGAGCGGGTTGTAGAAATCCGCTCGTACCAGTTGCAGGATAAAACGCAGCAGCACAATCAGCAGGTACAGGCTGCCGATGGTTTGCAGGATATAAACGGCGGCGCTATCGAGTCCGGTCATGGTCGCTCCTTATTGACCCAGTTGTTCGGCCAGCTCGGCGGAACGCTGGGCGGCGGCGGTGAGGGCTTTTTCGACCAGGGCCTCGAAGCCGTTGGCCTGGAAGGTCTTGATCGCTGCTTCGGTGGTGCCGGCCGGCGAGGTGACGCGGCGGCGCAGTTCGCTGGCCTCGACATCACTGGCCACCGCCATGCGTGCGGCGCCCAGCGCGGTGTGCAGGGTCAGTTGGGCGGCGGTGTCGCGTGGCAGGCCGAGTTTCTCGCCAGCGGCGGTCATGGCTTCAATCAGCAGGAAGAAATACGCCGGGCCGCTGCCGGAGACGGCGGTGACGGCATCGATCTGTGCTTCCTGATCCAGCCACAGCGCCAGGCCGACGGCGCTGAGCAGTTGCTCGGCCTGCTGGCGCTGGGTTGGCGATACCTGGGCATTACCATACAGGCCACTGACACCCTGACGCAGCAGTGCTGGCGTATTGGGCATGCAGCGCACAATGGCGCGCGGGCCGAGCCAGCTTTCCAGGCTGGCGCAGCTGATGCCGGCGGCAATCGACACCACCAGCTGCTGTTCGCCGATATGTGCGGCGAGATCCAGGCAGACGTCCTTCATCACCTGCGGTTTGACCGACAGTACGATCACATCCGCGCCCTGGATCGCTTCGGCATTGGCTTCGAAGGTGGCGATGCCGTACTCGGCGCTGATCTTGCTGCGCTGTTCGGCGCCGCGGTCACTGGCGCGAATGGCGCTGGCATCGATGCCCTGGGCACGCAGGCCGCCGATCAGGCTGGCGGCCATATTGCCGGCACCGATAAAGGCAATGCGGGGAGTGGTCATAACGGGCTTCCTTAATAAGGCTGAAGGCAAACTCAATCAGGTCTTGCTGTAATCACGCGCGCCGAATAACGCCGTACCGATGCGCACCCAGGTTGCCCCTTCGGCAATCGCCGCTTCCAGGTCATGGCTCATGCCCATGGACAAGGTGTCGAGGCCCAGGTTCAGGCTCTGCTGCAGCTCGCGCAGGCGGGCGAAAGCGGCACGTTGCTCGCTGGGGTCATCGGTGGGCTCGGGAATTGTCATCAATCCGCGTAGGCGCAGGTTGGGCAGTTGTGTAACTGCTTGTGCCAGTTCCGGCAGCTCGTCCGGGTTGCAGCCGGATTTGCTGGCTTCACCGCTGACATTCACCTGCAGGCAGATGTTCAACGCCGGCAGGTGCGCCGGACGCTGATCAGACAGGCGCTGGGCAATTTTCAGGCGATCCACCGAATGCACCCAGGCGAAGTGCTCGGCGATGGGCTTGGTTTTGTTCGATTGGATCGGGCCGATAAAGTGCCAGGTCAGCGCCAGGTCGCTCAATTCGGCCTGTTTTTCCAGGGCTTCCTGCAGGTAGTTCTCACCGAAATCCTGCACGCCGACGGCAAAGGCTTCGCGGATCGCGTCGGCGGGTTTGGTTTTGCTCACCGCGAGCAGGCCAACCGCTGCACAATCTCGCTGTGAGGCTTGCGCCGCCTCACGGATGCGCACTCCGACCTTTGCAATATTCTCTGCTATCGTGGACATTACTTGCGCCCGCCGCCTGGGTTTCGCGGCATTCTACCTGCTTGTCTGTCATTAGGGAGTCCCATGGATATCACTGAATTGCTGGCCTTCAGCGCCAAGCAAGGTGCATCGGACCTGCATCTCTCCGCTGGCCTGCCTCCGATGATTCGGGTCGACGGTGATGTTCGCCGGATCAATTTGCCTGCGCTGGACCATAAACAGGTGCATGCGCTGATCTACGACATCATGAACGACAAGCAGCGCAAGGATTTCGAGGAGTTCCTCGAGACCGACTTCTCCTTTGAAGTGCCCGGCGTGGCGCGTTTCCGGGTAAACGCCTTTAACCAGAACCGCGGTTCTGGCGCGGTTTTCCGGACCATTCCGTCGAAAGTGCTGAGCATGGAAGACCTCGGCATGGGCGAGATCTTCCGCAAGATTTCCGATGTGCCGCGTGGCCTGGTCTTGGTAACCGGCCCGACCGGTTCGGGAAAATCGACCACCCTGGCGGCGATGCTCGACTACATCAACAGCAACAAGTATCACCACATCCTCACTGTCGAAGACCCGATCGAATTCGTTCACGAATCGAAGAAGTGCCTGGTCAACCAGCGTGAGGTGCACCGTGACACTCTGGGTTTCACCGAAGCCCTGCGCTCGGCGCTGCGGGAAGACCCGGACATCATTCTGGTCGGTGAGATGCGTGATTTGGAAACCATCCGCCTGGCGCTGACCGCTGCAGAAACCGGTCACCTGGTGTTCGGCACCCTGCACACCACCTCGGCGGCCAAGACCATCGACCGCGTGGTCGACGTGTTCCCGGCGGAGGAGAAATCCATGGTTCGCTCCATGCTCTCCGAATCCCTGCAATCAGTGATTTCGCAGACCCTGCTGAAGAAGATCGGCGGCGGTCGTGTGGCAGCCCACGAAATCATGATCGGCACCCCGGCCATTCGTAACCTGATCCGTGAGGACAAGGTGGCGCAGATGTATTCGGCGATCCAGACCGGCGGCTCGCTGGGTATGCAAACCCTCGATTCCTGCCTGAAAACCCTGGTCTCCAAAGGTATTGTCACGCGCGAAGCTGCGCGGGAAAAAGCCAAAACCCCGGAAAATTTCTAGACCGACAGCACCCAGGTGGTTACGCCACCGGGGCCATACCAGCGGCAATTCACGCGCCTGCCGCTGGCCTTTGCATAACCGCGTGATGCACATGGGCGAACAACGATGGAATTCGAAAAACTGCTGCGCCTGATGGTGGAAAAGGGCGGCTCAGACCTATTTATTACCGCTGGCGTGCCACCGTCGATGAAGGTCAACGGCAAGATCATGCCGATCACCAAGACGCCCATGTCGCCGGAGCAGACCCGTGAAACCGTGCATGCGGTGATGAACGAGCAGCAGCGCCGCGACTTTGCCGAGAACCACGAGTGCAACTTCGCCATCAGCGCCCGTGGCGTTGGTCGTTTCCGTGTCAGTGCGTTTTACCAGCGCAACCTGGCCGGCATGGTGCTGCGTCGCATCGAGACCAATATCCCGACGCTGGATGAACTGAAACTGCCGGAAATCCTCAAGAAACTGGCGCTGACCAAGCGCGGTCTGGTGCTGTTTGTCGGTGCGACCGGTACTGGTAAGTCGACTTCCCTGGCGGCGATGATCGGCTACCGCAACAAGAACAGCAGCGGCCACATCATTTCCATCGAAGACCCGATCGAATACATCCACCAGCACCAGAGCTGCATCGTCACTCAGCGTGAGGTGGGTATCGACACCGAGTCCTTCGAGGTGGCGCTGAAGAACACCCTGCGCCAGGCACCGGACGTGATTCTCATCGGTGAGGTGCGTACCCGCGAGACCATGGATCATGCCGTGGCCTTCGCCGAAACCGGTCACCTGTGCCTAGCCACACTGCACGCCAACAACGCCAACCAGGCGTTGGACCGCATCATCAACTTCTTCCCCTCCGACCGGCAGAACCAGGTGTGGATGGACCTGTCGCTCAACCTCAAGGCCATCGTCGCCCAGCAACTGATCCCGACCCCGGATGGCAAAGGCCGCCGCGCGGTGATCGAGGTGTTGATCAACACCCCACTGGCGGCTGACCTGATCCGCAAGGGCGAGGTGCATGAGCTCAAGGCGCTGATGAAGCGTTCCACCGAGCAAGGCATGCAGACTTTCGACCAGGCGCTGTACAACCTCTACAGCCAAGGCGAGATCACCTACGAAGATGCGCTGCTGTACGCCGACTCGGCCAACGACCTGCGCCTGATGATCAAGCTCGGTTCGGAAACCGATGGCGACCACCTGAGCAGCATGGCCCAGGGCCTGTCGCTGGAAATCAGCGACGAAGAGCCGGGTCGCCGCTTCCGCTGACGTCCGGCACTTGCGCACCGGTGTGGCGAATACGTTTGCCGCCCTGGCGCGCCACGGCCTCGGCCTGACCATCACGTTGCGCGCCGGCGCGGGCCTGGCTCATCAGTTGCGGGATCAGCGGGCCTTCCGGCAGGTTTTTCCAGAAGCGCACAGGCATGCTGGTTTCCAGGGCGCTGCGGTTTAGGCGCGCCGGGTTAAAGGTGCTGCCGTAATAGGCCAGCCACAGCGCTTCTCCCTCATCCTCTGGCGCTTGCGCCAGGCGTTGCCACTCACTCGGGCACGGCCGCTGGTAATGCAGGCGCTGGCCATCCCAATACACGCCGTCATCCGGCGTGGCAATCAGCCAGGTGGTTCGCCCCAGGCGTTCGGCAAAATGCCCGCTGGCACTGGCGAGGATGTCATGGGCCGGTTCGTGCCAGGCCACCAGCTGCGGGCCTTCGGCGTTTTCCGGGCGTGGATGAAAGCGTAAGAAAGCATGCAGGTGATGGGCCTCGCGGCGTATCGCCTTGAGCCGTTTATGCAGTTGGCTGCCGTCAATGTCGCCCGGCAGCATGGCGGCGTGATCGCCCTGAGCAACGCGCCAGAGAATCCGATAGAGCAGGCTCCAACGATCCTCGACGCGAAAGCGTGCAGCGCTCTGCAGCAGTTCCAGCAGTTGCTTGGGGATTCGCAGTGGCGGTGTCGCGGCTGATGCATTGTTGGGTACTGGTGCGTGGTCGAATAGCCCGCCACTGTCGCCGTCCGTCAGCCAGGTGATCTGATGCGGCGGCACACCCTGTTGTATCAGGCTTCTGGCGACCTCTCGCCAGCCGGCAAAGCTGCCGTCGAATGAGGCGCTGTGCATTACCACAACGCCATCTGTGCCGGCGTTTCGCTGAGTTGCTGGCGCAGCAACAGGGATTCGCGGCTGGCCTGCAGGGGGCGATAATCCTGGGTGACGATAAAAGGCTTGGCCTTTTCCAGCGCGCAGCGCAGGCGCGTCAGGTCATCGAAACGAATGCGTTTCTGCCGGCGCAGGGCGACCAGGCGCTTGGCGCTGAGCACGCCGATGCCGGGTACGCGGGCAATCATGGCCGGTTCGGCGCGATTGAGGTCGACGGGGAAGTGCTCACGGTTGTTCAGCGCCCAGGCCAGTTTCGGGTCGATGTCCAGGGCCAGGTTGCCGGGGCCGTTGAGCAATTCACCCACTTCGAAACCGTAGCCGCGCAGGAGAAAATCGGCCTGATACAGACGGTGCTCGCGTAGCAAGGGCGGCGCATCAAAGGGCACGGTATTCGGGCTTTGCGGGATCGGGCTGAACGCCGAGTAATACACCCGGCGCAGGCGATAGTTGCCGTAGAGCGAGGCGGCGGTGTGCAGGATGGTGCTGTCATCGGTGGCATCGGCGCCGATGATCATCTGCGTGCTCTGGCCGGCTGGGGCAAAGCGTGGCGCGCGCTTTTCTGCGCGGGCCTCGCTCTCACCCTGATGAATCGAGTGCATGGCCTGCTTGATGGTGCGCACCTGCTTTTCCGGGGCCAGGCGGATCAGGCTGCTTTCGGTGGGCAGTTCGATATTCACACTGAGGCGATCGGCATAACGGCCGGCTTCGGCGATCAGTAGTGGGTCGGCGTCGGGAATGGTCTTGAGGTGGATATAGCCACGGAACTGATGCTCTTCGCGCAGCAGTTTGGCCACGCGGATCAGCTGCTCCATGGTGTAGTCGGCCGAGCGGATGATGCCGGAGCTGAGAAACAGCCCGCTGATGCAGTTGCGCTTGTAAAAATCCAGGGTCAGGGCCACCACTTCTTCCGGGGTAAAGCGCGCTCGCGGCACGTCGCTGGAGCGGCGGTTGACGCAGTACTGGCAGTCATACAGGCAGAAGTTGGTCAGCAGGATCTTCAGCAACGCCACGCAGCGTCCGTCCGGGGTAAAGCTGTGGCAGATGCCCATGCCGTTGGTCGAGCCGATGCCACTCTTGCCTTTGGAGCTGCGGTTGGGCGCGCCGCTGCTGGCGCAGGAGGCGTCGTACTTGGCGGCGTCGGCGAGTACGGTGAGTTTTTCGATCAGTTGCATGGTGCTGCCTGCTTAACTGGTTATGTATACAGTATTTAACAATCGCCGGCAGGCTTCAAGTGCGGATGTGGCCGTGCTCGCGCTGGGTTTCCCCGGGCAGCGAACCTTGCGTAGAGTGTGACGTCAAAGCGTTACCAGCCATCAGGAGGCACACCCATGCAGCGACAGGACACGCACAGCAAACTTATCGGTTATCTGCTGTGGATTTTCGGTTTTCTCGGCGCGCACCGTTTCTATTACGGCAAACCGGTGACCGGCACCATCTGGTTCTTCACCTTCGGTCTGCTGTTTATCGGCTGGATCGTCGACCTGTTTCTGATACCGGCGATGGATCGTGAGGCCGATCTGCGCTTTACCGCCGGCGATACCGATTACAACGTCGCCTGGATTCTGCTGACCTTCCTCGGCATCTTCGGTGTGCACCGCATGTACCAAGGCAAGTGGATCACCGGGATCATCTACCTGTTAACCGGTGGTCTGTTCCTGCTCGGCGTGTTGTATGACTTCTGGACGCTGAACACCCAGGTGTCGATCAAGAACGCTGAGCGCGCCTGAATCTCAGGCAACAAAAAGCCCGCCAATTGGCGGGCTTTTTGTTGTCTGGCTGATCCATAGCCTGTTTTTAACACCCCTGGGCCGGCGCGTAGCAGATCGTAAGTAGGTTCTCAGGTCTGATAGCTGATACGACCATCCACCAGGGTGTAACGCACGGCACCTGGCAGGCAGTGGCCAATAAACGGGCAGTTGGCACCTTTCGAATACCAGGTCTCGCCGGCCAGGGTGGATGCTTTGGGGTCAAACAGCAGCAGGTCGGCGGCTGCACCTACGCTCAGTTTGCCAGCGGGCAGGCGCAGCGCCTGTGCCGGGCCAATGCTCAGACGGGCGAGCAGAGTGGGCAGGTCAAGCAGGCCGTCCTGTACCAGGCTCAAGGCCAGCGGCAGCAGCAGTTGTACGCTGCTGATGCCCGGTTCGGTAGCGCCGAAGGGCGCCAGTTTGGCGTCACGCTCGTGCGGCTGGTGATGGCTGGCAATCGCCGAGATTACCCCGCTCTTTACCGCCGCGCGCAGGCCGTCACGGTCTGCGGCGGTGCGCAGTGGCGGTTGCACGTGGTACAGGCTGGAGAAGTCGCCCAGTGCCTCATCGGTGAGGATCAGTTGATACAACGCTACGTCGGCGGTGACCGGCAGGCCACGGGCCTGGGCGTCGGCGATCAGCTGGGCACCTCGCGCGCTGGTCAGTTGGCTGAAGTGCGCGCGTACGCCGGTCTGCTCGACAAGCAGCAGGTCGCGGGCCAGGGCCACGGTTTCCGCACTTTCCGGAATGCCCGGCAGGCCGAGGAAGCTGGCGGTGGCGCCTTCGTGCGCCAGGCCGCCTTCGGCGAGATCGTGGTCCTGGGAGTGGAAGATCACCGTCAGGTCGAAGGTGGCGGCGTATTCCAGGGCACGGCGCAGGGTGCGGTTATTGTGGAAGCTGTCCAGGCCATTGCCGAAGGCCACGCAACCGGCGTCGCGCAGGGCAACCAGTTCGGCCAGCTGCTCGCCTTCCAGGCCTTTGCTCAACGCGCCAATCGGGAACACCTTGGTGTGCCCGGCTTCGCGGGCGCGGTCGAGGATCAGCTCGGCCACGGCCGGAGTATCCAGCACCGGTTTGGTAAAGGGTGGGCAGCACAGGCTGGTCACACCGCCGGCGGCGGCGGCCAGGGTTTCCGTGGCGATGCTGCCTTTGCGGCTGTAACCCGGCTCGCGCAGGGCGACGTTAAGGTCGACCAGTCCAGGCGCGGCAACCAGGCCTTGGGCCTCGATGCTCTGCTCGGCGACGAAACCGGCGGGTGCCTGGCCGATGGCGACAATTTTGCCGCCTTCGATGTACAGGTCAGCCTGCTGATCGAAACCGCTGCTGGGGTCGATTACGCGGGCTCCGAGGATACGGATACGCATCAGTTCTGCTCCTCGGCATCTTGATTGAGTTGGCGCTGCGCGGTCTGCCCGCTCATGGCCATGGACAGCACCGCCATGCGGATGGCGATACCGTAGGTGACCTGGTTGAGAATCACCGACTGCGGGCCGTCGGCCACTGCCGACTCAATCTCCACACCGCGGTTGATCGGGCCTGGGTGCATCACCAGGGCATCCGGCTTGGCTAGTTTGAGGCGTTCTTCGGTTAGGCCGAACAGGCGGTAAAACTCACCTTCGCTGGGCAGCAGGCCGCCGGTCATGCGCTCACGCTGCAGGCGCAGCATGATCACCACGTCGACGTCCTTGAGGCCGGCGGTCATGTCGCTGTAAACCGTTACGCCGTATTGCTCGATGCCGACCGGCAGCAGGGTTTTCGGCGCGATCACGCGAATGTCCGGGCAGCCCAGGGTTTTCAGCGCAAGCATATTCGAGCGGGCTACCCGCGAATGCAGGATGTCGCCGACGATGGCCACCGAGAGGTTCTCGAAGCTGCCCTTGTGCCGGCGGATGGTCAGCATGTCGAGCATGCCCTGGGTCGGGTGCGCGTGACGGCCGTCGCCGCCGTTGATGATCGCCAGGTTGGGGCACACGTGTTCGGCGATAAAGTGTGCAGCGCCGGAGTCAGCATGGCGCACGACGAAGATGTCGGCGGCCATGGCTTCGAGGTTGCGCAGGGTGTCGAACAGCGTTTCGCCCTTGCTGGTCGAACTGGTCGACACGTTCAGGCTGATCACGTCCGCGGACAGGCGCTGGGCGGCCAGTTCGAAGGTGGTGCGGGTGCGTGTGGAGTTCTCGAAGAACACGTTGCACACAGTCTTGCCGCGTAGCAGCGGGACTTTCTTCACCGCACGGGCGCCGACTTCGAGGAAGGAGTCGGCGGTGTCGAGGATTTCCGTCAGCAGCTCGCGCGGCAGGCCGTCGAGGGACAGGAAGTGGCGCAGTTGGCCTTGGTCATTCAGCTGCAGCGGGCGCTTGGCGGCTATGGTCGTCATCTGGCGAGTCTCAGTGGGCAAGCGTCTGGAGTTCGAGGGTCAGCGGCGTGGGGCCGGACAATTTTACCCGCTGATCCGCGGCTAGCGACAGGGTGGCACCGACCACGTCCGGGCGGATCGGCAGCTCGCGGGCATTCAGGTCGAGCAGGCTGACCAGAGTCACGCTGGCCGGGCGGCCGTAATCGAACAGTTCATTGAGTGCGGCGCGGATGGTGCGGCCGCTCATCAGTACGTCATCGATCAGCACCAGGTGCTGACCTTCGATTTCGAATGGCAGCTCGGACGGTTGCACCTGCGGATGCAGGCCGTTCTGGGTGAAGTCGTCACGGTAGAAGGACACATCGAGAATACCCAGTGCATCCTGGCGACCGAGGGCTTCCAGCAGCGCCTGGGCGACCCAGACGCCGCCGGTGCGGATGCCGATAAAGCGCGGTTCGCCGATCTGCCGGCTGTTCAGGTGCTGGGTGAGCGCGGCGGCCATTTGCGGCAGCAGGTCGGCGGGTGTGGGTAAGCTCATGGCAACACTCCAGATGTATGCAAAACAGCCCCTGAAAACGTAGGCGAGGCAGCCGAAACAAGGCAAAAACAGGCGAGGAAGCGCAGTTTACGTGTTGTAAATGAGCATTCCGAGCCTGTTTTTAACGCAGTATCGGCAACGCAGGTAGTTTTCAGGGGCTGTTTTCTTCGAGCCAGCCTTGCAGCAGCAGCGCCGCAGCAATGGCATCGACCGGGCGCTCGCGGTAGCCGCCACTTTGTCCTTCGCGCAGGCGCTGGCCCTTGGCCTCAAAGGTGGTCAGGCGTTCGTCGTGGGTGTGTACCGGCAGGTTGAAGCGGCCGTTAAGGCGGCGGGCGAATTTTTCCGCGCGCTCGCTCATCTCGCTTTTCGTGCCATCCATATTCAGCGGCAATCCGACGACAATGGCATCCGGCTGCCATTCCTTGATCAGCGCTTCGACTTTCTGCCAGTCCGGCACGCCGTTCTGCGCCTTGAGGATGCACAGCTCGCGGGCCTGGCCGGTGATCACCTGGCCGACGGCAACGCCGATCTGTTTGCTGCCGTAATCGAAGCCCAGCAGCAGGCGTAGTGGTTTTGCCTCGGCCATCAGGCGTGCCCGGCTTGTGAAGTGAGCAGGCTGAGATTGACGCCCAGGCGCGCGGCTGCGGCGTTCAGGCGCTGGTCGAACGGCAGGTCGAAGAGGATCGCATGGTCAGCCGGGCAGGTCAGCCAGGCGTTGTCGGCCAGCTCGGCTTCCAGCTGCCCGGCTTCCCAGCCGGCATAGCCGAGGGTGATCAGGTATTTTTCTGGGCCTGTGCCGTCGGCGATGGCGAATAGCACGTCTTGTGAGGTCGACAGGCCCAGCTCGCCCAGCTCCAGGGTGGCCTGAAACTGCGGGCCGCTGGGGTGCAGGACGAAACCGCGGTCGGTCTGCACCGGGCCGCCAGTAAAGATCGGCAGGCTCTGGCACAGTACGGGCGGTTCGTCATCCGGGCGCAGTTGTTCCAGCACATCGGCCAGGTTGAGGCCGTTGGGCTTGTTGATCACCAGGCCCATGGCGCCGTGTTCGTTGTGATCAATCAGGTAGGTAACGGTTTGCGCAAAATTCGGATCGGCCATGTGTGGCATGGCGATCAGGAAGTGATGCTTGAGGTAGCTGGGGCTGGCGTCTTTCATGGCGTTAGTTTGGAGCTTCGGGCGGCAAGCCTCAAGCAGTGCGCGCAGATTCAGTTGCTCGACAGGCGGTCGCCGCGCTCGAAGCGCCAGGTGCGGATGATTTCCAGGCGGTCGACATCAGCCAGATCGCCAGTGAACGGGGCAAACGGCGCGGCCAGGCGCACGATGCGCAAGGCGGCCTGGTCGAGCAGACGCTGGCCGGAGGACTCCAGTACCTGCACTTCGTACAGGGTGCCGTCACGGTTGATCGACACCAGCAGGCGCAGGCTGCCGTAAATACCCTGGCGGCGTGCTTCATCCGGGTAATTCAGGTTGCCGACGCGTTCGACCTTCTTGCGCCATTCATCTTTGTACCAGGCACCTTTGTCGCGCATGGTCGAGGCGGCGTTGAGGCGGTGGATCTTCGGCCGCTTGGCGTATTGCTGAACTTCCTGGGCCAGTTCGGCTTCCAGGCTGGCAATTTCGGACGACAACTGGGCGCTGTCAAAAACCGGCGCCGGACGTGCTTGCGGGTTGGGCTTGGCTTCTTCGCGCTTGACCGGAGTTTTCTGCTGCTGTGGGGCGCGGGTGGCTACGGCAGCTTTCGGCGCCTGCTGGCGCGCTGCGGGTTGTTGCGGGGCGGCAGGCGGCGTAACGCGCTTGACTTCACTGTCCTGAAACAGTGCCTGTTCGGTGGTCTTCGGCGCGGCCTTGTGTTCCAGGGTGCCGCTGCCTTGCTGGTTGTCCTGGGCGAGGAAGTCGGCCTCTTTGGGCTTTTCCTCGCTCTTGAAGGTGGACAGGGTGATTTCCAGGGTTTTGCTGATCTGGCTCGGCTCGGCCAGGGTAAAACCCAGGCCGAGGATCAGCGCGGCATGCAGTACTGCTGCGAGAAACAGGGTAAAGCCCAGGCGATCCGCCGGCTTTACGCCGGCGCTGGAAAGTTCAGGGAGTTGGGCGGCTGCGTTCATCGCATATCGGGTCTGCTCAGGTTGCCGCGCAGTCTGCCGAGGGCGCATGGAAAAGTCTATGAAGCACTGCGCGCATTGAGCTTCTCGGCAATCTTGTCCATCAGGCGTTCACCGATGCGTGTGTCGAAGGCTGCGTCGATTTCGCGGATGCAGGTCGGGCTTGTGACGTTGATTTCGGTCAGGTGCTCACCGATTACGTCCAGGCCGACGAACAGCAAGCCCTTCTCGCGCAGCGTCGGGCTGACGGCAGCAGCGATTTCGCGGTCGCGCTCGCTCAATGGGCGGGCTTCACCGCGTCCGCCGGCGGCAAGGTTGCCACGGGTTTCGCCAGCCGCTGGGATGCGCGCCAGGCAGTAGGGTACCGGCTCGCCGTCAATCATCAGAATGCGCTTGTCGCCATCCTTGATCGCTGGCAGGTAACCCTGGGCCATGATCTGCTGCTGGCCGTGGTTGGTCAGTGTCTCGAGAATCACTGAGAGGTTGGGGTCGCCCTCGCGGTGCCGAAATATCATCGATCCGCCCATGCCATCGAGGGGTTTGAGAATGATGTCACGCTGCTCTTTGGCAAACTCGCGCAGAATGTCGGCCCTGCGGCTGACCACGGTCGGCGGTGTGTATTGGCTGAACTGGGTGGCGAAGTATTTTTCATTGCAGTCGCGCAGGCTCTGCGGGCGGTTGACCACCAGTACCCCGTCCTGCTCGGCTTGTTCCAGCAGGTAAGTGGAGTAGATGAACTCGTTGTCGAAGGGTGGGTCCTTGCGCATCAGGATCACGTCCAGCTCGCTCAGGGCGATGTCCTGTTCGGCACCGAGTTCGAACCAGCGCTGCGGGTCGTTGAATACGCTAAGCTCTGTAAGTCGAGCGCGGGCTTGGCCTTTGCTCTGGTAAAGGTCTTTCTGCTCCATATAGAAGAGAGACCAGCCGCGTGCTTGTGCAGCAAGCAGCATGGCCAGCGAGCTGTCCTTCTTGAAACTGATCTGGGCGATGGGGTCCATGACAATGCCGAGGCGGACGCTCATGGCGGTGTTCTCCGTAAAAATGGCAGCGTTTTGGGTGGGCTGCGGCTGTGATATGGCGTCAGGGTGGCGCTGGCCGGTCGGGTGGTCAAGGAAAAACCTTGGCCCCGCGCGGCTTATAGATTGCATCAGGAGAGTGTGCTAAAAAGGCCCGACGATTGGGTTGTAGCCCGTCGGTGACAGGGCCTCAGGCGCACTGATATAACGCAAAAATAACGACTCACCGAGGCGATGGTAGGGCAAACATGGAACAGCATTCCGAGGGTTTGAGGGTGATGGTGATCGACGATTCGAAAACGATTCGTCGTACCGCGGAAACCCTGCTGAAAAAGGTGGGCTGCGAGGTAATTACCGCAGTTGACGGCTTCGATGCCTTGGCAAAGATCGCCGACACCCATCCGAACATCATTTTTGTCGACATCATGATGCCGCGGCTCGATGGCTATCAAACCTGTGCCTTGATCAAGAACAACAGCGCTTTCAAATCCACTCCGGTGATCATGCTGTCCTCCAAGGATGGTCTGTTCGATAAAGCCAAGGGGCGCATTGTTGGCTCCGATCAATACCTGACCAAGCCCTTCAGCAAAGAAGAGCTGCTCGGTGCGATCAAAGCTCATGTGCCTGACTTTACGCCGGTTGAACAAGCGTCCTGACGCCTGGCTGAATAGCTGAGCGCCTTTTTAAAGTATTAGGAAACACCATGGCTCGAATTCTGATTGTTGATGACTCGCCGACTGAAATGTACAAACTGACTGCCATGCTGGAAAAGCACGGCCATCAGGTACTCAAGGCGGAAAATGGTGCTGACGGCGTTGCTCTGGCGCGCCAGGAAAAGCCTGATGCCGTGCTGATGGATATCGTCATGCCGGGCCTCAATGGCTTCCAGGCCACTCGTCAGCTGACCAAGGATGCTGACACCAGCCATATCCCGGTGATCATCGTCACCACCAAGGATCAGGAAACCGACAAGGTCTGGGGCAAACGCCAGGGCGCGAAGGACTACCTGACCAAGCCAGTTGACGAAGAAACCCTGGTTAAAACCTTGAATGCGGTATTGGCCGGCTAATACCTGGTTTGTCCGCAATTAAAAAAGAATAAGGCCGCAGCTGGCATGTCGGACGCGCAAACACCTTTTCAGACTCTTCAGGATATCGACAGGCTCTGTCGCTCGCTGGCTGCTGGCTTGCCCTCGCAGCAAGCGGTGGTGCAGACCTGGAGCGGTATTGGCTTTCGCATGGGCGAGCGCTTCTTCGTCGCGCCTATGGGCGAGGTTGGCGAGGTGCTGCATGAGCCGCGCCACACCTTGTTGCCCGGTGTGAAAAGCTGGGTCAAAGGCGTGGCCAACGTGCGTGGCCGCCTGCTGCCGGTGATGGATCTGTGCGGCTTCTTCGGCAATGAGCTGTCGCCGTTGCGCAAAAAACGCCGTGTGCTGGTGGTTGATCACCAGGACGTATTTGCCGGCCTGACGGTCGATGAAGTATTCGGCATGCAGCATTTTCCTGTGGATACCTTCTCCGAGCAGCTGCCGCCGCTCGAGGCGTCCATAGCACCCTTTATCCACGGAGTCTTTCAACGTGAACAGCCCTGGTTGGTGTTCAGCCCACACGCGCTGGCCCAGAATCCGGGTTTTCTCGACGTGGCGTATTAACAGTTTATCGGTGGGGTCGGCATTGCCGGCCTTTTGGCGTTACATGGGAACCGTAGTGCGGTCGGTCCAGGCGGGGGCCAGTAAATGAAAAAACTAAATGCAGGTAATTTGTTAGCAGGTGCGCGCAGTAGCACATTGATCGCAGGGCTGTTTATTGTCCTGATCGTTTCGATCGTGCTGTTGTTCGCCAACTTCGCCTACATCAACACGCAGTCCAACTACGACACGGAGTACATCGGTCACGCCGGTGAACTGCGCGTACTGTCCCAGCGTATTGCGAAGAACTCCACGGAAGCGGCAGCCGGTACGGCCGAAGCCTTCGGTTTGCTGCGCGATGCGCGCAACGACTTCCAGGCGCGTTGGGGTTACCTGACTGACGGTAACGAAACCACCGGCCTGCCAGCGGCACCTGAGTCACTGCAGGCACAGATGGCTGTGGTGCAGCAGGACTGGGATACCCTGCGGCAGAACACCGACGCCATTCTGGCGAACGAACAGACCGTACTGTCGCTGCACCAGGTGGCTGCCACACTGGCTGAAACCATTCCGCAACTGCAGGTCGAGTACGAGGAAGTGGTCGACATTCTGCTGGAGAGCGGTGCTCCCGCTGCCCAGGTCTCGGTTGCCCAGCGCCAATCGTTGCTGGCGGAACGTATTCTCGGTTCGGTGAACAAGGTACTGGCCGGTGACCAGGATTCGGTACAGGCTGCTGACATGTTCGGTCGCGACGCCAGCCTGTTCGGTCGCGTACTGGCCGCGATGCTGGAAGGCAACGCCGCCATGGAAATCTCCAAGGTGACTGACGAGGAAGCTCTCGAGCGTCTGGCGGAAATTTCCGAACTGTTCGAATTCGTATCCGGTTCGGTGGACGAGATTCTCGAAACCTCGCCGGAACTGTTCCAGGTGCGTGAATCGGCGAACGTTATCTTTACCGTATCGCAGACTCTGCTGGACAAGGCTTCTGACCTGGCTGTCGGCTTTGATGACCTGGCCACCGGCCGTGCCATCAACACCCTGTTCGGCTACGTGCTGGGTGCCTTGGCGCTGGGCTCGATTATCCTCATCGGTCTGGTGATGGTGCGTGAAACCAACCGTCGTCTGGCCTCCACTGCCGAGAAGAACGAACGTAACCAGGCGGCGATTCTGCGACTGCTCGACGAAATCGCCGACCTCGCCGACGGTGACCTGACCGTGGCCGCGACGGTAACCGAGGACTTCACCGGTGCCATCGCTGACTCCATCAACTACTCCATCGACCAGCTGCGTGACCTGGTAGCCACCATCAACCTGACCGCCGTTCAGGTAGCCGGTGCTGCCCAGGAAACCCAGGCCACGGCGATGCACCTGGCCGAAGCATCCGAGCACCAGGCGCAGGAAATTGCTGGTGCTTCTGCGGCGATCAACGAAATGGCCGTGTCGATTGACCAGGTATCGGCGAACGCCTCGGAGTCCTCCGCGGTAGCGGAACGTTCCGTAGCTATCGCCAACAAGGGTAACGAAGTCGTACACAACACCATCACCGGCATGGATAACATCCGTGAGCAGATCCAGGACACCTCGAAGCGGATCAAACGCCTCGGTGAATCGTCCCAGGAGATCGGTGACATCGTTAGCCTGATTAACGACATTGCCGACCAGACCAACATCCTCGCACTGAACGCTGCGATCCAGGCCTCCATGGCCGGTGACGCGGGCCGAGGCTTCGCAGTGGTAGCGGACGAAGTACAACGCCTAGCAGAACGTTCCTCTGCTGCAACCAAGCAGATCGAGGCACTGGTTAAGACGATTCAGACCGACACCAACGAAGCCGTTATCTCGATGGAGCAGACGACTTCGGAAGTGGTACGCGGTGCTCGTCTGGCACAGGACGCCGGGGTTGCACTGGAAGAGATCGAGAAAGTATCGAAAACCCTCGCGGCCTTGATTCAGAACATCTCCAACGCCGCTCGCCAGCAGGCCTCTTCGGCGGGCCACATTTCCAACACGATGAACGTGATCCAGGAGATCACCTCGCAAACCTCGTCCGGTACCACTGCCACCGCCAAGAGCATTGGTAACCTGGCCAAGATGGCCAGTGAAATGCGTAAGTCGGTATCCGGCTTTACCCTGCCGGGTGGGGAACAGGCTTAACCAGGTGCTGGGTGGCAGGCTGAAAGGCCTGCCGCTCAAGGGCTATGGCCGTGAGCGAGGGGCACGACATGCAGTCAGGCGTCTGGGCCTTGCAGCCTTTGGCAGACATGACAGCCACGGAGTTTCGTGACTGGCAGGTGCTGCTGGAGGAACGCACCGGGGTCGTTCTCAACGAGCGGCGACGGGCGTTTTTGCAGACCAATCTGAGTGCGCGGATGCGCGAGCTGGGTGTCATGGACTATGCCGCCTATTACCGGCAGGTCACCGATGGGCCGCGTGGCGCGGTGGAATGGTCGACGCTGCTGGATCGTCTGACGGTTCAGGAAACGCGCTTCTTTCGTCATCGCCCGTCTTTTGAGGTATTGGAAAGTTACCTGCGTGAGCGTCTGCAACAAGGCATGACGCAACCTTGGGAGCTGTGGAGCGTTGGCTGTGCCAGCGGTGAAGAACCGTATTCGCTGGCCATCAGTGCGGCCGAAGTGCTGCGCGACACGCAACACCCTGATTATTTTGGGGTGACGGGCACCGATATCAGCCTGAATGCCCTGAGTAAGGCGCGGGATGGGCAATACGGTGCGCGCCGCCTGGAGTTGTTGGACAGCGACCTGTGCCAGCGTTATTTCCTGGCTCAGGACGATGGACGTTTCAAAGTGGTGCCGACCCTGGCCGCACGTGTGTGTTGTGCGCGGCTGAATGTGCTGGAGCTGGCCAAGGCACCCATGTCCGGTATGGACGTTATTTTTTGTCAGAACTTGCTGATCTATTTTCGTCGCTGGCGTCGCCGCGAGATCCTCAACCGCTTGGCCGAGCGCCTGGTGCCTGGGGGTTTGCTGGTGGTTGGAGTGGGCGAAGTGGCGGGTTGGCAACATCCGGAGTTGATCCCGGTGGCCGACGAGCGAGTCCTGGCGTTTACCCGCAAGGGATAAGGCAGAGCCAAGTTTATGAGTGGAGTGGCTATGGGTGATCGGCACGATTATGTCGCCCTGGAATGGGTCAAGGGCGAGATCGCGGAAACCCTGAAGCAGGCGCGTCAGGCGCTGGAGGCGTTCGTCGAGAACCCCCAGGACGCTACGCGCATGCGTTTTTGCCAGACCTATGTGCATCAGGTGCTTGGCACCCTGCAGATGGTCGAGTTTTTTGGCGCAGCCCTGCTGGCCGAAGAAATGGAGCAACTGGCCGGTGCCCTGATCGATGGGCGGGTGACCAACCAGGGTGAAGCTCTGGAAGTGCTGATGCAGTCGATTCTGCAACTGCCGGTGTACCTCGACCGCATCCAGACCGCTCGCCGCGACCTGCCGATGGTCGTGCTGCCTCTGCTCAACGACCTGCGCGCTGCGCGTGGGGAAAAGCTGCTGTCGGAAACCAGCCTGTTCGCCCCGGATATGTCCGGGCGTACTCCGGCACTGCCCAACGAATCGATTGACCAGCTGCGTACCGCCGAACTGCCGGTGCTGCTGCGCAAATTGCGGCAGATGTTGCAGATGGCACTGGTCGGGGTGATCCGCAACCAGGACCTGCCGACCAACCTGGGCTATATGGCCCGGGTGTTCGCGCGCCTGGAAAACCTCTGCAAGGATTCGCCGCTGGGTTCGCTCTGGCAGATCGCCTCTGGTGTGGTCGAGGGATTGGCCAATGGCAGTGTTGCCAACGGTTCGTCGGTGCGCACACTGCTGCGGCAGGTGGATAAAGAGCTCAAGCGTCTGCTCGAGCAAGGCGCAGATGGCCTCAACCAGGCCGCCCCTGACGAACTAAGCAAGAACCTGCTGTTCTACGTGGCCAAGTCCTCGGCGCAGTCGCCGCGTGTACGCACCCTGCGTGAACAGTACCGCCTCGACGACGCGCTGCCGGATAACGACGTGGTCGACGAGGAGCGCGCCCGCCTGGCCGGGCCGGATCGTGACGCCATGCGTTCCGTGGTCGCCGCATTGTGTGAAGAACTGGTGCGGGTCAAGGACAGCCTTGATCTGTTCGTGCGCAGCGACCGCAGTCAGGTTTCTGACCTGGATGCACTCGCCGCGCCGCTCAAGCAGATTGCCGACACCCTCGCGGTGCTGGGCTTTGGCCAGCCGCGCAAGGTCATCGCTGATCAGCTTGATGTGGTCAGCAGCCTGGCCAAAGGGCAGGGTGAGCCCAGTGATGCGGTGCTGATGGATGTCGCCGGCGCGCTGCTGTACGTCGAAGCGACCCTGGCTGGCATGGTCGGCCCGGCGCAGGATGGGGGACGTGAAGAAAGCCATCTGCCGACCACTGACGTGGCGCAGATTCATCAGTTGGTGATCAAGGAAGCACGCAACGGCCTGGAACAGGCCAAAGACGCGATCATCGAATTTATCGCCTCGCAGTGGAACCACGAGCACCTGGCCCGCGTGCCGGAGTTGCTGACCCAGGTGCGTGGTGGTCTGGCGATGATTCCGCTGCAGCGTGCCGCCGATCTGCTCAACGCCTGCAACCGCTATATCCAGGAGCAATTGCTGGCACGCAAGGCTGTGCCCAACTGGCAGAACCTCGACACCCTGGCGGACGCCATCACCAGCGTTGAGTACTACCTCGAGCGTCTGGCTGAAGATCACGCAACCCAGGGCGACCTGATTCTCGACGTAGCCGAGGAAAGTCTGGAAAGCCTGGGTTACCCGCTCAAGGAAAAGCCCTCGATCCTCGATCGCATCGAGCCTGAGGCGGAGTCCTTCGCGCCATTGGCCGACCCGCTGGATGATCTTGACGTGCTTGGCGCCGAGCCGGAGCCTGAGACGCAAACCGAGCCAACGCCGCCAGTCGCCGAGGAATCGCTGAGCCTGGAACTGGCAGACGACTTCAGTGCCGAGTTCGCCGATCTGGATTCAACCACTATTGAGGCGCCGCGCAGCGAACCCGAGTGGTCGACTGCCAACACCGAGGCCGATCTTGAGCTGGTCGACTTCAGCATTGATTTGGTCGACGCCGAGCCTCTGTCACTGCTGGAAAGCGCTGAGGAGCAAGCCGCTGATGAACTGTCGCTCGATAGCCTGGAGCTGGACGCTCCTGACAGCCTGAGCAACTGGGGCGAAGCCGAATTGGCTGCCCTTGAGCTGCCTGAGGTCGAACTGCCCAGCGCCCCGCTGAACGATGAGTCTGAGCAACCGGTTGTCGAGAAAGCCCTGTCGATGGCCGATGTCATGGCCGCGCCAGTGCAGGCGATCAATCCGCCCGCTCATGACGTGCCGCCCAGCCTGTTGCCACCACCGGCCGATGAAGAGCCGGTCGATGACGAATTGCTGGAAGTCTTTATCGAAGAAGTCGGTGAGGTGCTGGAAACCATTGGCGAGTACTTCCCGCAGTGGTGCGCCGATACTGACAACAAGGATGCCCTGAGCGAAATTCGCCGCGCCTTCCACACCCTCAAGGGCAGTGGCCGTATGGTACGTGCCCTGGTGATCGGTGAACTGGGTTGGGCAATTGAAAATCTGCTCAACCGTGTGCTCGACCGTACCATCACCCCGGGTGCCGAGGTACAGCAGGTGATCGCTGATGTGGTCGCTCTGATGCCGGCGCTGGTCGATGAATTTGCCAACAAGGCGCAGCGTCAGCGCGACGATGTCGACCTGCTGGCGGCGACCGCGCATGCCCTGGCCAAAGGTCGAACCCTCCCAAAACCTGAAGCCCCGGTGGAGCTGGTAGCAGAGCCCGAGGGCAGCCCAGTTGCTACCACCGAGACCAATGCCGCCGCTGTTGTTGAAGACAGCGACGACGGCCTCGACCCGCAATTGCTGGAAATCTTTCGCAATGAAGCGGAAATGCACCTGGATACCCTGGTGGGTTTCCTCGCTGATTGTGCCCAGGAGCTACCACAACAGGTTACCGATGATCTGCAACGCGCCCTGCACACCCTCAAGGGCAGCGCCTCGATGGCCGGTATTCAGCCGGTGGCAGAGATTGCCTCGCCGCTGGAAAAACTGGTCAAGGAGTTCAAGACCAACCTGATCCCGATGGATCTGGCTGAAGCCGAACTGCTCAGCAGCGCGGAAAAGCTGTTCCGGCTGGGCCTTGAGCAGCTGGAAAGCCATCCATTGGCAGCCCTGCCCGGAGCCAGCGAGTTTCTTGAGCGCGTGCAGAAACTGCACAACGACCGCCTGGAACATGCGGAAAGCAGCCGCCAGAGCGAACCGGGTGAGAAGCGCGATCCGCAGATGATCAGCATCTTCCTGGCCGAAGGCATGGATATCCTGCTGGACGCTGAAGACCTGCTGCGCAAGTGGCGCGAACACCCGTCCGAGCGCCAGGAACTCAGCTCGCTGCTGGAGGAACTGACCACCCTTGGCCGTGGTGCCGAGATGGCCGATTTGCCGCAGATCGATGAGCTGTGCGAAGCGCTGCTTGACCTCTACGGTGCTGTGGAAGAAGGCAGCCTGGCAGTTAGCGAGCGTTTCTTCAGTGAGGCCGAGCAGGCCCACGAAGCCTTGATTGGCATGATGGATCAGGTAGCCGCAGCGCTGCAGGTCAGTGCCGCCCCCGAGCGGGTTATGGCGCTGCGCAACCTGCTGAATGAGGCACTGGATCCAAACACCCTGGCACTGCTGTCCAGCGATGGTGAGTCCGGTATCGAGATCGTCGAACTGGCCGACGCTACTGCGGCGCTTGAGACTGCGCTTGAGCCATCAGAATCGCAGGAGCCGAATCCTGAATTGGCGCTTGATGCGCTTGTTGTGGACGAACAGCCGGTACCTCTCGCCGAGGTGAATGAGCCTGTTGAGGAACCCGCGGCGTCTTCGCTCTACGAGACGCTGGATGAGGAAATGGTGGCGATCTTCCTCGAAGAAGCCGTCGATATCCTCGACAGCGCCGGGCAAGCGCTGGAGCGCTGGCTGGCTGATCCGGAAAACAAGGCCGCACTGTCGTCCCTGCAGCGTGACCTGCACACCCTCAAGGGTGGTGCGCGCATGGCCGAGATTCGCCCGATTGGCGATCTTGCCCATGAACTTGAATCCCTTTACGAAGGCCTGGTCGATCGTCGCTATAGCTTCTCGCCTGCACTGGCCGGTCTGCTGCAGCAGAGCCATGACCAACTGGCACAGTTGCTGGAGCAACTGCAGGCCCGTGACGTCATGCGATCGCCTGAGCAATTGATCGAGGCCATTCGCAGTTTCCGTCAAAGTGGTGGGCAGAGCTTGCCAGTGACCCCGGTGGCGCCTGAGCCTGTAGCCGAAGCCGAAGCCGAAGCCGAAGCCGAAGCCGAAGCCGAAGCCGAAGCCGAAGCCGAAGCCGAAGCCGAAGCCGAAGCCGAAGCCGAAGCCGAAGCCGAAGCCGAAGCCGAAGCCGAAGCCCTGCCTGAGCTGGAAACAGTCGAATTGCTGGACACCGAGCTGCCTGAACTGTCGGCGGTTGAAGAAGAGATCGACTTCGGCATTCTGGCGGATACCGCTCCGATTGCCGATGACATCAACCCGGCTGACGAGCTGCCGGTTGAGATCGAGGCATTTGCATTACCAGCTATCGAGTTGGATGAGCCCGAGTTGCCCGCGCCGGTTGAGTGGCAGGACACTCTTGTAGAGCCAGAGCCAGAGCCAGAGCCAGAGCCAGAGCCAGAGCCAGAGCCCGTTGTGGCCGTGGCAGCTGCGCCGGTGCTGGATGACGAACGTGACCCAGAACTGGTGGAAATCTTCCTTGAGGAAGGTTTCGACATCATCGACAGCGCCGGGGCAGCCTTGCAGCGCTGGATGGATGACGTCGACAACAGCCTGGAGCTGGAGTCGCTGCAGCGTGACTTGCACACCCTCAAGGGTGGCGCCCGGATGGCCGAAATTCGTGAAATCGGCGATCTGGCCCACGAACTGGAATTTCTCTATGAAGGGCTTGGCCAGGGCCGTCTGCGTGCCAGTCAGGACCTCTTCACCCTGTTGCAGAACTGTCACGACAGCCTGGCAGAGATGCTTGAGGCCGTGCGCAACAAACAAACGGTCCCTAATGGCGATGCGCTGATCGAGACCATCAAACGTTTTCGCGCCAACCCCAACGAGCAACTGAGCATGCCGTCCTCGGTAGCCCTGAAGGCGGCCGAAACCGAGCAGGATGACGATGCCGAATCAGACATCCTCGACATCTTCCTCGAAGAAGGTGATGACCTGCTGGAGGCCATGGAAGAAGCTATCGGCCGTTGGGAAGCTGACCGTGAAGACGGCGCCGCCATCGATGAGATGCTGCGCATTCTGCACACCCTCAAAGGCGGTGCGCGGCTCGCCGGGCAGAAGCGTCTGGGCGACCTGACTCACAGCCTGGAGCAGCACCTGACCGAAGCGCAGATCCAGGGCGCGCCCTGGCCGCAAAGCCTGTTTGTCGACGTACAGTCGGGCTTTGAAGGTTTGCAACAGGAACTCGATGCCCTGCGTCAGCGTTTGAATGACAGCCTGGCCGTTGATAACGCTGCTGCGCCAAGCGAGGTTGTCGCGGCAGAACCGACTGCGCGTCTGCCTGAGCTGGCTACACCGATTGTCGCCGCCAGTGCCATGCCAGCGCAGGAACTGGTGGCCAAGGTGCTACCGTTCGTTCGCCGTGCTGAAGAGGCTGCACAGGAAGCCGCCTCGCGTCGTGCGCCGCAGGAGCTGGTCAAGGTGCCGGCGGAACTGCTCGAAGGCCTGGTCAACCTGGCCGGTGAGACTTCGATTTTCCGTGGTCGGGTCGAGCAGCAGGTGAGTGACTTCGGTTTCACCCTTAGCGAGATGGAAGCCACCATCGATCGCGTGCGCGACCAGTTGCGCCGTCTCGATACCGAAACTCAGGCGCAGATTCTTAGCCGTATTCAGGCTGAAGCCGAGCGTGTGGGTTATGAAGATTTCGACCCGCTGGAAATGGACCGCCACTCGCAACTGCAGCAGCTGTCGCGCGCACTGTTCGAGTCCGCTTCCGACTTGCTCGACCTGAAAGAAACCCTGGCTGCGCGTAACCGCGATGCGGAAACCCTGCTGCTGCAACAGGCGCGGGTCAACTCCGAGTTGCAGGAAGGCCTGATGCGTACGCGCATGGTGCCGTTCGACCGTCTGGTGCCGCGTCTACGGCGTATCGTGCGACAGATTTCCGGTGAGCTGGGCAAGCAAGTCGAGTTTATCGTCGGCAACGCCGAAGGCGAGATGGACCGTACCGTACTTGAGCGTATCGTTGCGCCGCTGGAGCACATGCTGCGCAACGCCGTCGACCACGGCATCGAGGCCGCTGACGTGCGCCGTGCCGCCGGCAAACCTGAGCAAGGCACCATTCGCCTGGCGCTGGGCCGCGAAGGTGGCGATATCGTTCTGACCCTGGCCGATGACGGTGGCGGGATTCGCCTGGAAGCGGTCAAGCGCAAGGCCATCGAGCGCGGCTTGATGGACGCCGACTCTGATCTAACCGACTACGAAGTGCTGCAGTTTATCCTTGAGGCCGGTTTCTCCACCGCCGAAAAGGTTACGCAGATTTCCGGGCGTGGCGTTGGCATGGATGTGGTCCACTCCGAGGTCAAACAGCTTGGCGGTTCGATGAGCATCGAGTCGGTGCCCGGTACCGGCACCACCTTCACCATTCGCCTGCCGTTTACCGTATCGGTCAACCGCGCGCTGATGGTGCTGTCGGGTGAAGACCTGTATGCCATTCCGCTGAACACCATCGAAGGTATCGTGCGGGTCTCGCCGTACGAGCTGGAGGCCTATTACGCGCCCGATGCACCGCGCTTCGAATACGCCGGGCAGAGCTATGAGCTGCGCTACCTGGGTGACCTGCTGAACAACGGTCAGCAGCCCAAATTGGTCGGCCAGAGCCTGCCGCTACCGGTGATTCTGGTGCGCTCCAAGGAGCATGCCGTTGCCGTGCAGGTCGACTCCCTGGCCGGTTCGCGGGAGATCGTGGTGAAGAGCCTTGGCCCGCAGTTCGCCGGGGTGCACGGGATTTCCGGTGCGACCATCCTCGGTGACGGCCGCGTGGTGGTGATTCTCGACCTGCTGGCGACCATTCGTGTGCTGCATGCGCACCTGCTTACCCAGCTGCAGCCGCGTCAGCTCAAACAGTCGGCCAGTGCCGCCGAGATCGAGGCGGATCGCCCGACGCTGGTCATGGTGGTCGACGACTCGGTTACCGTGCGCAAGGTCACCAGCCGTCTGCTCGAGCGCAACGGCATGAACGTATTGACGGCCAAGGACGGTGTGGATGCCATTTCCCAGCTGCAGGAGCGCAAGCCCGACATCATGCTGCTGGACATCGAAATGCCACGTATGGACGGTTTCGAGGTGGCAACCCTGGTGCGCCACGACGAAGGCCTGAAAGACCTGCCGATTATCATGATCACCTCGCGTACCGGTGAGAAACACCGTGAGCGGGCCATGAGCATCGGTGTCAACGAGTACCTCGGTAAGCCTTATCAGGAGTCCTTGTTGCTTGAAACCATTCAGCAATTGGTGGGCCGCCACCCGGTAAACCGCACATGACTGAGAAGACTGCAGCCCGCATTGCGGTGATCGCCGATACCTCCCTGCAGCGTCACGTGTTGCAGCAGGCGCTGACCGGCAGTGGTTATCAGGTGGTGATGAACAGTGACCCGGCGCGCCTCGATCAGGACACCCTGAGCGCCTGTGACACCGATCTGTGGCTGGTAGACCTGGCGCAGTCGGAAGACTCTCCGCTGGTCGACAGTCTGCTGGAAAGCGCTTCGGCTCCGGTGTTGTTCGGCGAAGGCCACGCCCCGGAGCGCCACTCGGAAAACTATCCGCGCTGGGAGCGCCGGCTGTTCGGCAAATTGAAGAAGCTGGTTGGCGATCCGTCGCAGGCCGTGGGCCCGAGCCTGGAAGCCTTGCTGGCTGAAGCGCAGCGTCCTTCGCGCCTGGACCTGCCGGCTGCACTGGCTGACACTCCATTGGTGGCTGGGGAACCGGCGCGCCAGGTATGGCTGCTGGCCGCCTCGCTGGGTGGCCCAGCGGCAGTCAAGGCGTTCCTCGATGCACTGCCGGGCGGTCTGCCAATCGGTTTTGTCTACGCCCAGCACATCGATGCCAGCTTCGAGAACGCCCTGCCGCAAGCCGTGGGTCGGCACAGTCAGTGGCACGTCAACCCGGCCCGGCATGGCGATGCCGTGCGCTGTGGCGAAGTGGTGGTTGTGCCGATCAGCCATGAACTGGGGTTTGCCGATGACGGTGTGATGCAGATTGCCGAACGTGGTTGGCCGGAGCCCTACAGCCCGTCGATCGACCAGATGATGCTCAACCTGGCTCAGCATTTCGGTGCCATGAGCGGGGTGATTGCCTTCAGCGGCATGGGCAGTGATGGCAGTGCCGCCGCCGCCTATGTCCGCCGTCAGGGCGGTTTGATCTGGACCCAGCGCGCTGACAGTTGCGCCTGCCCGAGCATGCCGGACAGCCTGCGTGAAGGCGGTTACAGCAGCCATAGCGGTGACCCGCGTGAGCTGGCCGAGGCACTGGTCAATCACCTGGCCGAGCAGTGCAGTTAATCCGGGCTGTGCCCTGAACAGGAATTTTTCATGAGCCAAGCCGTCGCCAACCAGAACAGCGCCAACAGCCTGACCGGCCTGTTGATGCCGCTGACTGACCGTACTCTGCTGCTGCCCAACGTCGCGGTAGCCGAGCTGATCCCCTATCGCGCGCCACAGGTCAGCGAAGGCCTGCCCAGCTGGTTTCTCGGGCAAATTGCCTGGCGTGATCTGCGCCTGCCGCTGTTGTCGTTCGAGGCCGCATCGGATGGTCAGGCCAGCATCAGTCCCGGCTCACGGGTGGCGGTAATCAACGCCCTGGGTGGCCGGCCTAGCGTCAAGTTCATTGCCGTGCTGGTGCAGGGTATTCCGCGCTCGATCAAGGTCGGTAGCGATCTGCTGCGTGCGGATGTCGATCTGGCGCCGCTGGAGCTGGATGCGGTGCAGTTTGGCGACGCGGTACTGAAGATTCCGGATCTGATCGGTCTGGAGCAGAAGCTGGCTGATGCCGGATTGATCTGACGGTCTCTGTAGGAAAAAGCCCGCATCTGCGGGCTTTTTCTTGTGCGCACACTTATCTAGAAATCGCCCCACAACTGCTGCGCCACGCTTAGCGCCACCACCGGCGCGGTCTCCGTACGCAGCACCCGTGGACCGAGGCGCGCGGCGTGAAAACCCTGGGCCTTCGCCAGGCTTACTTCGCTGTCACTCAGGCCGCCTTCCGGGCCGATCAGAAAGGCCAGCGACTGTGGTTGAGGGTGGCTGGCCCAAGGCTCGGCGACGGGGTGCAGCACCAGCTTCAACTCGGCGGTTACCTGCCCCAGCCAGTCGTTCAGGCTGATGGGCGGATGAATGATCGGCAGCACCGAGCGGCCGCATTGCTCGCAGGCGCTGATCGCCACCTGCCGCCAGTGCGCCATGCGCTTGTCGGCGCGTTCATCCTTGAGACGCACTTCGCAGCGTTCGCTGACGATCAGGCTGATTTCGTTGGCACCCAGCTCGGTCGCCTTCTGAATCGCCCAATCCATGCGTTCGCCACGCGACAGGCCCTGACCCAGATGAATATGCAGCGGTGATTCGGCCTGTCCGGCAAAGGCTTCACGTAACTCGACGCGTACGCTTTTCTTGCCCACTTCGATCAGCTCGCCGCGGTATTCCTGGCCACTGCCATCGAACAATTGCACCGCATCGCCCACGGCGTGCCGCAGCACGCGGCCGATATAGTGGGCCTGGGCTTCTGGCAGCTCGTGCTGGCCGAGGGCGAGGGGGGCATCGATAAAGAAACGGGATAGGCGCATAAAGGTGAACCTGGAATAAAGGCGCGAATTTTAGCCTCAGGGTGCGCCGTGCGCATGTATATCCAAGGGTGGATGACGCTCTTTTCATCCACCGGAATATCGCAATGGTGGATGGATAAAGTGTCATTCACCCTGCGACTGTATTTAGCCCGGATCGCGAAACCCAGGATAGTTGGCATTGCCCTGCGCCACGCTGACCGAGGAGCGGGTGGCGATATCGATGCCTTCGCTGGCCACTTCGGCGAGGAAGTCGATCTGCTCGGGGGCGATTACGTAGGGCGGCAGAAAATACACCACGCTGCCCAGTGGCCGTAACAGCGCGCCGCGCTCCAGGGCGTGCTGGAACACCTTGAGGCCGCGCCGCTCCTGCCAGGGGTAGGCGGTCTTGCCGGCCTTGTCCTGCACCATCTCGATGGCCAGGGCCATGCCGGTCTGGCGTACTTCGGCGACATGCGGGTGATCAGCCAGGTGCGCGGTGGCGCTGGCCATTCGTGCGGCCAGGGCTTTGTTGGCTTCGATCACATTGTCTTGCTCGAAAATATCAAGGGTCGCCAGGGCGGCTGCACAGGCCAGCGGGTTGCCGGTGTAGCTGTGCGAGTGGAGGAAGGCGCGCAAGGTCGAGTAGTCGTCGTAGAACGCCTGATACACCTCATTGGTGGTCAGGCAGGCGGCCAGCGGCAGATAGCCGCCGGTCAGGGCTTTCGAGAGGCAGAGGAAATCCGGGCGGATGCCGGCCTGCTCACAGGCGAACATCGTCCCGGTGCGGCCGAAGCCGACGGCGATCTCGTCATGGATCAGGTGTACGCCGTAGCGGTCGCAGGCTTCGCGCAGCAGCTTGAGGTAGATCGGGTGGTACATGCGCATACCGCCGGCGCCCTGAATCAGTGGCTCGACAATCACCGCCGCGACTTCATGAGCATGCTCGGCCAGGGCCTGCTCCATATGGCCGAACATCAGGCGTGAGTGTTCTTCCCAGCTCACGCCCTCGGGGCGGTGGTAACAGTCCGGGCTGGGCACCTTGAGGGTGTCGAGCAGCAGTGCCTTGTAGGTATCGGTAAACAGCGCGACATCGCCCACCGACATCGCCGCGATGGTTTCGCCGTGGTAGCTGTTGGACAGGGTGATAAAGCGCTTTTTCGCTGGTTGGCCGACGTTGAGCCAGTAGTGAAAGCTCATCTTCAGCGCGACTTCGATACACGAGGAACCGTTGTCGGCGTAGAACACCCGGTCCAGACCCGCAGGCGTCATCTTGACCAGGCGCTCGGACAGTTCGATCACCGGCTGATGGCTGAAACCGGCGAGAATCACATGCTCCAGCTGATCGACCTGATCCTTGATGCGTTGATTGATCCGCGGGTTGGCGTGGCCGAACACGTTGACCCACCAGGAGCTGACCGCATCGAGGTAACGCTTGCCGTCGAAGTCCTCAAGCCATACACCTTCGCCGCGTTTGATCGGTACCAGCGGCAGCTGTTCGTGGTCCTTCATTTGCGTGCAGGGGTGCCAGAGCACGTTCAGGTCACGCTGCATCCACTGGTCATTCAGGCTCATCGCTCTACTTCTTCCTCGGCTCGCAATCATCTGCACCAAGCCTATCAGAAGCACCACAGCGGATGGACGGCACAACCGTGTTTGCTTGCCTCAGCCATCCGCTGATCCGCTCTATAGTGCCGTCTGTGGCCTGGCGGCTGAACTTTGCCGGGTGTTGCGGGACTAATTTTCGCTGAGTTTAAGGCGAATGTGACGCATCGTATTTCTCGATATTTCAAAGCGAAAAATTCCGCTTTTAGTCGATAGGTTTGTTGCTAGTCTTGCTCCTCTCGCGGTTCTGGTTCTTCCTTCGGAAAGTTTTCAATGCAATGGCGCAATAGCACTTCTCACTACGGCCTGGTCAGCATCCTCATGCACTGGCTGGTGGCGCTGGCCGTATTTGGCCTGTTTGGTCTGGGTTACTGGATGGTCGGTCTGGATTACTACAGTGGCTGGTACAAGACCGCGCCGGATCTGCACAAGAGCATCGGCCTGGTGCTGTTTGCCGTGATGCTGCTTCGGGTGTTGTGGCGCTGGGTCAGCCCGGCTCCGGCGAGTTTGCCCAACCATGGGCGGATGACCCGCCTGGCCAGCAAACTGGGCCATGGTTTTCTGTATCTGGGGCTGTTCGTGCTGATGATTTCCGGTTACCTGATTTCCACTGCCGATGGCCGTGGCATCGAAGTCTTTGGCCTGTTTGAAGTGCCGGCCAGCCTGACCAGCATTCCTGATCAGGAAGATGTCGCTGGGCTGGTGCATGAATACCTGGCGTGGGCGTTGGTAATCTTTGCCGGCGTTCATGCTTTGGCTGCGTTGAAACACCACTTTATTGATCGCGACCGTACGCTGACGCGGATGTTTGGTCGCTAGTTACCGTTGCTTTTTCCGGGGCTGGACTGGCCCCATCCCACACTCACAAGGAGCATGTCCATGTTGAAGAAAACCCTCGTAGCTCTGGCCCTTGGTGGCGCACTGATCGGCGCTGGTCAGGCGATGGCGGCCGATTACGCCATCGACAAGCAAGGCCAGCACGCCTTCGTCAATTTCAAGATCAGCCACCTGGGTTACAGCTGGTTGTACGGTACGTTCAAAGACTTCGACGGCAGCTTCAGCTTCGACGCCGCCAAGCCGCAGGACAGCAAGGTTAACGTCACCCTTAACACCACCAGTGTCGACACCAACCATGCCGAGCGCGACAAGCACCTGCGCAGCGGTGATTTCCTCAACGTCAGCAAGCACCCGACGGCGACCTTTGCCTCCACTTCGGTGAAGTCCACCGGTGAAGGTACTGCCGATATCACCGGCGACCTGACCCTCAACGGCGTGACCAAGCCAGTGGTGATTGCTGCCAAGTTTATCGGCGAAGGCAAAGACCCGTGGGGTGGCTACCGTGCTGGCTTTGAAGGCAGCACCAAGCTGAAACTGAAAGACTTCGACATCCAGAAAGACCTCGGCCCGGCTTCTCAGGAAGTGGAGCTGATCATCTCGGTTGAAGGCGTACGCAAGTAAGCCAGTCAGGCGGGACACAACCCGCCTGTTCAGACCTGCCAATAAAAACGCCGCCCAATGGGCGGCGTTTTTCGTTTTGTGTTTCAACGGCCGGCTAGCTGACTATGACTCTTCGCGGTTGCGCGTCAGCAGGGCCGGTTTTTCGCCGCGCGGGCGTGCACTCGCCAGTTCGTCGAGCTGCTCCGGGGTCGGGAAGCGGTCCAGGCGCGAGCCTTTGTGCATGATCACCGGTTGCTTGTCGCGCGGGCTTTTCACCGCAGCTTCCTGGCGTGGCAGCTCATCGCGGTTCAGCGAGGTGGTGCGGGTGTCGCGTGGTGGGCGTGCACGGCCGGAGCCATTGCGGCCCTGGCCGCCTTGAGCGCCGCCGCCCTGACGACGGCCCTGGCCACCGGTATTGGCGCCGCCACCATTGTTACGCGGCTTGGCTGCGCGTGCACCCTGGCCGCTAGCATTGTTGGCGCCAGGCGCACCGGGCCGACGGCCACGGTTCTGCTGCTTGTTCTGGTTCGGGCTGACGTAGTCGACACGGTTGCCGAAGTTGTCGATGTCATCATCGCGGAACTCGTCCGGCGCGCGGTCCGGAGGCAACGCAGGCACGGCCGGTGCAGCTGCGCGGGCCGAACCGCGAGGTTGTTGCGCGCGGCCACCCTGCGGCTTGCGGCTGTTATCGCGTCCGCTGTCCTTGCCTTTGTCCTTGCGTCCGCCGCCGTGGCGTTCGCCTTCTGGTTTGGCGCCGCGCGGTTGACGCGGTTTCTGCGGCTCGCGCACTTCCGGGCGCTCGGCCTCAACGGTGCTGGCATCGAAGCCCTGCAAGTCGCCATCCGGGATTTTCTGCTTGGTCATCCGTTCGATGGCTTTGAGCAGCTTCTCTTCGTCCGGAGCAACCAGGGAGATCGCTTCGCCGCTACGGCCGGCTCGGCCGGTACGGCCGATGCGGTGCACGTAGTCTTCTTCAACGTTGGGCAACTCGAAGTTGACCACGTGGGGCAGCTGGTCGATATCCAGGCCGCGGGCGGCGATATCGGTGGCCACCAGAATGCGTACCTTGTTCGCCTTGAAGTCGGCCAGCGCCTTGGTGCGGGCGTTCTGGCTCTTGTTACCGTGGATCGCCACCGCTGGCAGACCGTGCTTGTCGAGGTATTCGGCCAGGCGGTTGGCGCCGTGCTTGGTGCGGGTAAACACCAGCACTTGCTCCCAGGCGCCCTGGGTGATCAGGTGGGCGAGCAGGGCGCGCTTGTGGCTGGCAGCCAGGCGGAAGACGCGCTGTTCGATACGCTCAACCGTGGTGTTCGGCGGCGTGACTTCGATGCGCTCCGGGTTGTGCAGCAACTTGCTGGCGAGATCAGTAATGTCCTTGGAGAAGGTCGCCGAGAACAGCAGGTTCTGCCGTTGCGCGGGCAGCTTGGCGAGGACCTTTTTCACGTCATGGATAAAACCCATGTCGAGCATGCGGTCGGCTTCGTCGAGCACGAGGATTTCCACGTGCGAGAGGTCGATGGCGCGCTGGTTGGCCAGGTCGAGCAAACGGCCGGGGCAGGCCACCAGCACGTCGACGCCTTTGGCCAGGGCCTGGATCTGCGGGTTCATGCCAACGCCGCCGAAGATACAGGCGCTGACGAATTTCAAATCGCGGGCATACAGCTTGAAGCTGTCGTGCACCTGGGCGGCCAGTTCGCGGGTAGGTGTAAGCACCAGTACGCGCGGTTGTTTCGGGCCGTGGCGTTGTTCGCGATCCGGGTGACCGTTAGGGAACAGTCGCTCGAGAATCGGCAGGGCAAAACCGCCCGTCTTACCTGTACCCGTCTGGGCCGCCACCATCAGGTCGCGACCTTGCAACGCGGCGGGGATAGCCCGCTGTTGCACCGGAGTGGGTTGGGTGTAGCCGGCATCTTCTACTGCACGGACTAAAGCCTCGGAGAGACCGAGGGAGGCAAAGGACATGTGTAATCCTGTCTAGTGAGGGCGCTGCCCTATGGGGTGTATTGCCTGGCTTGAATCACGCTTGGGGGGCGTAATCCCGTCCGGTACTGCTGGCCTCTGGGGACTAGCATCCGGGCGCAAGCCTGGCGGGAAGGCCCGAGTATAACAGAGCCGCTAGTCTGCGCGAGCGTCGGTCTGCTCGGCGGTCTGCGCGGGGCGCTCTTGGTGGTAACGGCGCAGGATGGCGGTGTATTCAGGGGTTTGTTTAACCCGGCGCAACTCGCTTTCAAAACGTGGCACCAGGGCGGCAGTTGCAGGTCGGCGGCTGAAGGCTGCATACACGCGATCGCTGTACAGCGGTTGCGGGCTGTAAGCGATGTCATTCTGAACACCCATGTTCTTGGCGGTGAACAGACCCACCGCCCGATCAGTGATCACCAAGTCAATCCGCCCCAGGAGGAGCTTGCCGATGTTGGCATCCAGCGTAGGTGCATCTTCGCGCTCGAAGTGCGTACCGCTCGCAAAGCCTGAGTGGCTGTAGGCATAGCCGGGTTCCGTGCCCACGCGTAGGCCGGCCAGGTCGTCCACCGAGTTGATGGTGTGTGGGCGGGTGCGGGCATGAAACAGCACCATGGCACTGTCGGCCATGGGCTCGCCGGGGAAGATCATGGTTTTGGCGCGCTCGTCGCTGTAGAAGGCATCCAGGAGAATATCCAGCGTGCCATCGTTCATCTTGCGCAGGCACCGCCGCCAGGGCTCCAGGGTGATTTCGTAACTGACGCCCAGGTTGGTCAGCACCAGGTGCAACAGGTCAGCGTCAATACCGCGCACGTTACCTTCTTCCAGCAAGGTATAAGGCGGCCATTCATTGGTGCAGACTTTGAGGGGTTGGGCGTAGCTGATGCTGCTCAGACAAAGCAGAAATACCAGTGCATACAATCTGCCCATTGCGGGTGACCTCACTTCAGTGAATGCAGATGCCTGCATTCACTGTAGCGGTTGTTTGCCGTGCTTGGCTTTCGATCGGCTCAGGTGACCAGTTTGTAGCAGGGCACATAGGCGCTGTTGCCCGGCAGTTTCATGCGGTGTTGATCGACGAAAGCCTGAAGCAGTCGATCCAGTTGCAGCATGATCTCGCGCTCGCCGCTGATTTCATACGGGCCGTGCTGCTCGATCAGGCGGATGCCCTTGTCCTTGACGTTGCCCGAGACAATCCCGGAAAACGCCCGGCGCAGGTTGGCGGCCAGCTCATGCACCGGCTGCTCGCGGGTCAGCTTGAGGCTGGCCATATTGGCATGCGTCGGCTCGAACGGGTGCTGGAAGCTCTCGTCGATCTTCAGCAGCCAGTTGAAGTGGAAGGCGTCGTTGTGTTCGCGGCGGAACTGTTTCACCGCCTTGATCCCCGCAGCCATTTCCCGGGCGACCTGTTCCGGGTCGTTGATGATGATGCGGTAGCGCTGTTGCGCCGTCTCACCCAGGGTCGCGCCGATAAATTCATGCAGCTGTTCCAGGTAGGCAGCGGCACTGCGGGGCCCGGTCATGATCAGCGGGAAGGGGATGTTCTGGTTGTCCGGGTGCATGAGGATGCCGAGGAAATACAGCAGCTCCTCTGCGGTGCCCGCGCCGCCGGGGAAGATGATGATGCCGTGTCCGACGCGGACGAAGGCCTCCAGACGCTTCTCAATATCCGGCAGGATCACCAGCTCATTAACGATCGGGTTGGGCGCTTCGGCGGCGATGATTCCCGGCTCGGTCAGGCCCAGGTAGCGGCCATGCACGTTGCGCTGTTTGGCGTGGGAGATGGTCGCGCCTTTCATCGGCCCTTTCATTACGCCAGGGCCGCAGCCGGTGCAGATGTCCAGCCCGCGCAGGCCGAGTTCGTGGCCGACTTTCTTGGTGTACTTGTACTCCTCGGTGCTGATCGAATGGCCGCCCCAGCACACCACGATCTTCGGCTCGACACCGGCGCGCAGGGTGTGGGCGTTACGTAGCAGATGGAAAACGTAATCGGTGATGCCCTGGGAACTGCTGAAATCGATGCGCTGGTTCTCCAGCTCGCTCTGCGTATAGACGATGTCACGCAGGGCGCTGAACAGCATTTCTCGGGTGCTGGCGATCATTTCGCCATCGACGAAGGCATCGGCCGGCGCGTTGAACAGTTCCAGACGGATGCCGCGATCCTGCTGCAGGATGCTGATTTCGAAGTCCGGGTAGGCTTCCAGAATGGTCTTGGCGTTGTCGCTGTGCGAGCCGGTGTTGAGAATGGCCAGGGCGCATTGGCGGAACAGTGCATAGACGCTGCCGGAACCGGTTTCGCGCAGTTGCTGCACTTCACGCTGCGAGAGGGTTTCCAGGCTGCCTTTGGGGGTGACGGACGCGTTGATGGTTTTTCTGCTGACCATTGAGCAACTCCATGGTGGTCTTGAGCTTCAAGCTATGCAGGGCTGACCTTGTGGTCAAGTAGGCGGCGGTATTGAGTCGCTGCAGGATATGTCTGAGGCAGGGCGTGCTGTTGAAGTCACAGCTGAGGAGAGTGTCGCGGGAAGCGTCCATGGCACCTGGGGTGTCCATGGACGAGGTAAAGTCCCTCAGCGTGGCAGCTTGAGGTTGTTCCAGATCGCCAGGCTCGGTTCGGCCTGGTTCATGCTGTAGAAGTGCAGGCCCGGAGCGCCGCCTTGCAGCAGGCGTTCACACATTTCAGTGATGACCTGCTCGCCATACGCCTGGATGCTGTCGGTGTCGTCACCGTAGGCTTCCAGCTGCTTGCGCACCCAGCGCGGGATTTCCGCGCCGCAGGCGTCGGAGAAGCGCGCCAGCTTGCTGTAGTTGGTGATCGGCATGATGCCCGGCACCACCGGAATGTCCACGCCCAGCTTGCGTACGCGGTCGACAAAGTAGAAGTAGCAGTCGGCGTTGAAGAAATACTGGGTGATCGCACTGTCCGCGCCGGCCTTGGCCTTGCGCACGAAGTTGGCGATATCGTCTTCGAAATTGCGTGCCTGCGGGTGCATTTCCGGGTAGGCGGCGACTTCGATATGGAAGTGATCGCCGGTCTCGCTGCGGATGAACTCGACCAGTTCATTGGCATAGCGCAGCTCGCCGCTGGCCATGCCCATGCCGGACGGCAGGTCGCCACGCAGGGCGACAATGCGCTTGATGCCGGAATTCTTGTACAGGGTCAGCAGCTCGCGCAGCTCGGCCTTGCTGTCGCCCACGCAGGACAGGTGCGGGGCCGTGCTGACACCGACATCGTTATTCAGCTGCAGCACGGTATTGAGCGTGCGGTCGCGGGTGGAGCCACCGGCACCGTAGGTGCAGGAGAAGAAGTCGGGGTTGTAGGTCGCCAGTTGGCGCGCCACGTTCATCAGTTTTTCATGCCCGGCTTCGGTCTTGGTGGGGAAGAACTCGAAGCTGTAACGGCGTTCTTGGCTCATAGGGTTTCTAGCCTTGCAGACGTAGGGTGGATGGCGTGCAGCCATCCACCGTGCGGGAAGTCGGCGGTGGATAAGCCCTGGGCTTATCCACCCTACGCATTAGTAGCGGTAGGCGTCCGGCTTGAACGGGCCTTCCACGGTCACGCCGATGTACTCGGCCTGCTGCTTGGTCAGCTGGGTGACCACGCCACCGAAACCCTTGACCATTTCCAGCGCCACTTCTTCGTCGAGCTTCTTCGGCAGTACTTCCACGGTCAGACGCTCGGCCTTCTTCTCGGCGGAGAGGTCGGCGAACTTCTGCTCGAACAGGAAGATCTGCGCCAGCACCTGGTTGGCGAAGGAGCCGTCCATGATCCGGCTCGGGTGGCCAGTGGCGTTGCCCAGGTTCACCAGGCGGCCTTCGGCCAGCAGGATCAGGTAGTCGTCGTTGGTCGGATCGAAGCTACCAGCGCCGGTGCGGTGGATCTTGTGTACCTGCGGCTTGACCTCTTCCCACGCCCAGTTCTTGCGCATAAATGCGGTATCGATCTCGTTATCGAAGTGGCCGATGTTGCACACCACGGCGCGCTTCTTCAGGGCCTTGAGCATGCCGGCGTCGCAGACGTTGACGTTACCGGTGGTGGTGACGATCAGGTCGATCTTGCCCAGCAGCGCAGCGTCGACGCTGGCTTCGGTGCCATCGTTGATGCCGTCGATGTAAGGCGAAACCAGCTCGAAGCCGTCCATGCAGGCTTGCATCGCGCAGATCGGGTCGATCTCGGAAACTTTGACGATCATGCCTTCCTGGCGCAGGGACTGGGCCGAGCCCTTGCCCACGTCGCCGTAGCCGATGACCAGCGCCTGCTTGCCCGACAGCAGGTGGTCGGTGCCGCGCTTGATGGCGTCGTTGAGGCTGTGGCGGCAACCGTACTTGTTGTCGTTCTTGCTCTTGGTCACGGCGTCGTTGACGTTGATCGCCGGGACTTTCAGGGTGCCGGCCTTGAGCATGTCGAGCAGGCGGTGCACACCGGTGGTGGTCTCTTCGGTGACGCCGTGGATGCGCTCGAGCATCTGCGGGTATTTCTTGTGCAGGATTTCGGTCAGGTCACCGCCGTCGTCCAGCACCATGTTGGCGTCCCACGGCTGGCCGTCCTTGAGGATGGTCTGCTCGATGCACCATTCATACTCTTCTTCGGTCTCGCCTTTCCAGGCGAACACCGGGATGCCGGCAGCGGCGATGGCAGCAGCGGCCTGATCCTGGGTGGAGAAGATGTTGCAGCTGGACCAGCGCACTTCGGCGCCCAGAGCGGTCAGCGTCTCGATCAGCACGCCGGTCTGGATGGTCATATGGATGCAGCCGATGATCTTCGCGCCTTTCAGCGGTTGGCTGGCGGCGTATTTGCGGCGCAGGCCCATCAGTGCCGGCATCTCGGATTCGGCGATGATCAGCTCTTTGCGGCCCCAATCGGCCAGGGAAATGTCGGCGACTTTGAAATCATTAAAAGACATGCAATAGCACTCCATTCGTTGTCTGCGAATGGGCGCCGTTGATGCGTATGGTTAACGCCCCATCCGAGCCTGACAGGCGGAAGGTTGATTTGAATCCGCCTGATTGCATTGCTGGAATGCGCGGCTTGAGGATTCAAAACAGACTTACCGCATGCTGCAGCGCCCCTCGGACAGGTGGCGGGAGCGACCGGAGCTGTGCCGGCCACATGAAGCTGGCGAAGTATAGCCAGCCTGGGGCATAAGCCCAAGGCTTTCTGTCGGGCGAGTTGGCTGTTGCGCCGTGACTTCTGGCCAGTCCAGCCATGGCTTTGGTGGTGCACCTGAGGCAGGCTGCAAGCCTCACTGTTTTAGTCTCTGGAGCCTGTATGACCCTCGCCTACTGGTGCGTGCTGATCGCTATCTTCCTGCCTTACCTGGGTACCGCCACTGCCAAGTTCCTTGGCCCAGGCTACGGACCGCGTGCCAATCAGGACCCGCGCGCGTTTCTCTCAGGCCTGGAGGGCTGGCGCAAACGTGCCAATAACGCCCAGCTCAACGGTTTCGAAGTAACGCCGGCATTCGCCGCAGCAGTGATCATCGCCCACCAGGCCGGCGGCGCCGAGCAGGCACTGCTGGATCAGCTGGCCATGGCCTTCGTGGCCAGCCGGGTGCTGTATTTCCTCTGCTACCTGGCCAACTGGGGGCCGATCCGTTCGCTGGTGTGGTTTGCCGGGATGGCGCTGATCGTCAGTCTGTTTGTGGTTTCCGCGTAACCTCTGCGCAGCAGCACCCGCGCGGCTTCTGACATCTGCGGCAAAACACCACGCTTGGCCGGTGGTGGACGGGTGGCGATACTGTCGCCCGTTATCCACCCGGTTGTTGGCAGTGAAGGTGTTATGAAGCTTAAAACCCTGTCCCTGGTTGTACTGGCGCTGGCTCTAAGTGGCTGCGGCGGTGTCGATCCCAATTCGCCACAAGGTCAGCGGCAGGCATTGTTCAAGCAGATGCTCAAGGTCAGCGAAGACCTCGGCGGCATGCTGCGTGGCCGTCTGCCGTTCAAGGAACAGGCGTTTGTGGCGGGCGCCGCCGAGCTGGATCAGCTGACACGCAAGCCTTGGCAGCACTTCCCGCAGGTACGCGAAGAAGAGGGCGGTGAAAGCCGCGCCAAGGATGAAGTCTGGCAACGCCAGACGCGCTTTCAGGAACTGGCCCAGGCCATGGAAGCCAGCACGGCTGCGTTGGTGGCCGCGACTGCCGTGCAACCGCTGACGCCTGAAGCACTCGCGGCGCCAATGCAGCGTGTGGAGGACAGTTGCAAGGCCTGCCATGAAGAGTTTCGCGCGTTCTAGACCTCTCAAAACCCGGCAATCTGCGCTCCTCGCAACTGGGTTTGCAGGCTTTTGACCTCGGGATGCTGAAAGAACGCTTCTAACTGCGCCGCGCGGTGTGCGCCGATACCCGGTTGACGTTGCCAGTCAACGGCACTGCGCTGAGCCAGGCTATCCCAGTCGGCGTCCAGCGGCACTTGGTGCGGAACCCCGAGGGCGCGCAGCCAGGCCTGCTGTGGACGTGTGCGGGCCAACTGAAAACTCTGCTGCACAGTTGCTGCGCTGCGTGGGCCGAAACCGGGTATGCGGCTCAGTTGTTCGGTGGACAAATCCAGCCAGTCCAGCAGGCCGTTGATCTTTCCCGCCTGCAACAGCTTCTCCCAGGTGCCGGGGCCGACCCCAGGCAGGGCCAGACCCTGTTTGCCGCTAAGCCAGGCCAGGCGTGCGCGAAACTGGCTGGCGCAACCGGCGCTGGCCTGCCAGCAGCTCAGGGCGTGGTAAGCGCGTGCATCCGGCACCTGCAGGGCTGCGCGCTCCTGGGTTTGCCAAAGCACACTGTCGAGCACCGGGATGGTCAGCCCGGAGAGGCGAATCACCACCTGATCACCGGGGCGAATGTCCAATGCCTGCCAGCGCTGCAGTGAGTTGGCGCTGACGTATTCGATGCGCCGGTCATCCAGTTTTACCGGCTGCACGCGCAGCAGTGGGGTGATGCGTCCGCTGCGGCCGATGCGAAAGTCCACTGCTTGCACCACAGCGAGGGCCTGACTGACCGGGTATTTCCAGGCCACTGCCCAGTGTGGCGGTTGCGCTTGCCAGCGCGCCGCCTGCGGACGCTGGCCCTGGCGCAGGACTACCCCGTCACTGGCGAAGGGCAGGGCGTTGCGGTACCACTGCTCGCGCCAGCGCGTGGCGTCGGCGACGCTGCGAATCGGCTGGCTGAACCGGGCACTGTCGGCAAAGCCCAGCGCATTCAATTGTTGCAAGCGCTCCAGCATGCTGGCCGGACCGTCGGGCCAGTCCCAGACAAACAGGCCAATGCCTGCGGCGTCCTCGCCGCTCAGCGTTTGCCGGTTCATAAGACCGGCCACCTTGCTGCGTGCGCCCTGGCTGCCCTGTTTATGCTGGATATGTGCTGGCATGCGCCAGTACAGCTCGCCTTGCAGAGTCAGGTTCAGCGCCGAAGGCAACTCGGCGGGAATTGCTGGTAGCTGGCGGGCCAGGGCGGTCCAGTCCTGCCCCTGGCGGCCGTCGCCGCGACTGATCAGTTGCTGCAAGCGACCCTGGCGATACACCAGGCTGACGGCCACGCCATCGACCTTGGGCTGAATCCACAGCTCATCGCGGTTGGCGATCCAGCGCGTGACGGCGTGTTTGTCCGGCAGCTTGCGCAGACCGGTGTGGGCCACCGGGTGTGGCTGCGGCCCGGCGCTGCTGGCCAGTGGGTTATCAGTTGCACTGTGGGATGTGGGGAAGCAGCTGCGCCAGTGCTGCAACGTGCTGCTGGCCTGGTCATACAGCTCGTCAGCGACCGGGCTTTGCCCCTGGCGGTGGTAAGCATCGTCCCATTCGGCCAGTTGTTGGCTCAGGGCATTGAGTTCGCGTTCGGCGCGGCTGGCTGGCCAGTCGGGGCAGGCGGCCCAGAGCGGGTTGCAGAACAGCAGCAGACAGGCAATGCGGGCGTTCATCGTGAGCGTCCTTGCTCGGCAGATGGCCCACTCAGCCTAGTCGCTTTTGCCTCGGCGGGCCGAATTGCAGGCAAGAAAAAGCCCCGCACAAGGCGGGGCTTCGGCTGTTGCGCTGAGCTTACAGACCGGCAGCGGCGCGCAGGTCGGCGACCTTGTCGGTCTTCTCCCAGGTAAAGGTGCTGAAAGTGTCGTCACCGACAGTCTTCTGCTGCGGCGTGCGGCCGAAGTGGCCGTAGGCTGCGGTTTCGCGGTACATCGGGTGCAGCAGGTCGAGCATCTTGGTGATGGCGTACGGACGCAGGTCGAAGACTTCACGCACCAGTTTGATGATCTTATCTTCGGCGATCTTGTGGGTGCCGAAGGTGTTGATCGAGATGGAGGTCGGCAGGGCCACGCCGATGGCGTAGGACACCTGGATCTCGCAGCGGTCGGCGAGGCCGGCGGCAACAATGTTTTTTGCCACATAACGACCGGCGTAAGCGGCGGAACGGTCGACCTTGGATGGGTCCTTGCCGGAGAACGCGCCGCCACCGTGACGAGCCATGCCGCCGTAGGAGTCGACGATGATCTTGCGCCCGGTCAGGCCGCAGTCGCCCACCGGGCCGCCGATCACGAAGTTGCCGGTCGGGTTGATGTGGAACTGGGTGTCCTTGTGCAGCAGTTCGGCCGGCAGGGCGTGCTTGATGATCAGCTCCATCACGCCTTCACGCAGATCGTTCAGCGACACTTCCGGGTTGTGCTGGGTCGACAGCACCACGGCGTCGATGCCGACCACCTTGCCGTTCTCGTACTGGCAGGTGACCTGGGACTTGGCGTCCGGGCGCAGCCACGGCAGCAGGCCGGACTTGCGCGCTTCGGCCTGGCGCTGCACCAGGCGGTGGCTGAAGCAGATTGGTGCTGGCATCAGCACGTCGGTTTCGTTGCTGGCGTAGCCGAACATCAGGCCCTGGTCGCCGGCGCCCTGGTCTTCCGGCTTGGCGCGGTCGACGCCCTGGTTGATGTCCGGGGACTGCTTGCCAATGATGTTCATCACGCCGCAGGTGGCGCCGTCGAAGCCGACGTCGGAGCTGGTGTAGCCAATGTCGCAGATCACGTCGCGGACGATCTGTTCCAGGTCGACCCAGGCGCTGGTGGTGACTTCGCCGGCAACGATGGCGACGCCGGTCTTGACCAGGGTCTCCACGGCCACGCGGGCGTGTTTGTCCTGGGTGATGATGGCGTCCAGCACCGCATCGGAGATCTGGTCGGCGATCTTGTCCGGATGGCCTTCGGATACGGACTCGGAGGTAAAGAGGGAGTATTCGCTCATCGTGCGGGTTCCTGTTGGTGACCGGTAATTGCAGCCCGGAGGCCATGAGTTATTGAAGGTTTGGCGAAGTGCCGCACCTGAATCTGGAAGCCGTTACGCAAGCCCACATAGAGGCTTTCGCAGGTGTTGAGGCCGGCGGCGCTGGCCCAGCGGGCCAGGTCGTCCTGTTCGAAGCCCAGCCACAGGTCGCCGCAGGCTTCGCGGGCCCAGCTCTGGTTGTGGCTGCACAGTTCGGTGATCAGCAGGCTGCCGCCGGGTTTCACGCGTTGCGCCAGCTGCTTGAGCGCCTCGGCCGGGGCGGCGAAATGGTGCAGCACCATGTTCAGCACCAGGCAGTCGGCGGCTGGGTACTCGTCCTGCAGGGCGTCGGCCAGTTGCAGTTGAACATTGCCCAGGCCTTCTTGCTCGCAGCGCAGGCGCGCCAGCTCGAGCATGGCCGCGCTGTTGTCGAGGGCCAGCACCTGCTGGAAGCGCTGTGCCAGGTCCGGGAGAAAGCCGCCGTCGCCGGGGCCGATTTCCACCGCGCAGGCTGCGTCGGCAAACTCCAGGGAGTCGAGCAGCGCCAGTACGCTGTCGCGGTACTGTGGCAGGCCGGCGATCAGGTCCTGCTGAGCCTGGAAGCTCGCTGCCGTACGGGCGAAGAATTCCTGGCTGGCGGCGGCGCGTTGGCCATGCACCTCGGCAATCCGCCCTTGCACCTCGGCCGGCAATTGCAGGCTGTCGATTTCTTCGAGCAAGGCATTGTGCAGGCGACTGCCCAGCTGTTCTCCCTGCGCCAGGGCGCGGCGGTAGAAAATTGCATTGCCTTCGCGGCGGGTGGCCACCAGGCCGGCCTGGGCCAGCACCTTGAGGTGGTGGCTGATGCCGGATTGACCGGTGGCGAAGATCTGCGCCAGCTCCAATACACCGAACGAGTCGTTGGCCAGGGCGCGCAGAATATTCAGGCGCAGCGCATCGCCGCTGGCCTTGCACAGGGCAGCGAGGGCATCGACAGGCTCGAAGGCCAGATGGGTGGCGCGCATATTCATAGGCTGGGCAGTCTAGTCGGTCACTTTTTATCCAGCAAGGGCAATATCAAAAAGTTTTGATATTGCCCTTGCTGGTGCTTAGCGCCTGTTCGACCTGCTCCAGCAGTGCATTAGCGGCCGGACTTAGGCTGTGTTCGCGGCGCCAGATGGCATGCAGGTCGCGGCTGATCTGCAGGTCGCGGACGGGCAGATGGCACAGCTGTCCGCTGCGCAGCTCTTCCTGCACCGCCAGTTCGGAAATCCAGGCCACGGCTTGGCCGGCCAACAAGCTGCGTTTTAGCGCTTCGCTATTGCCCAGGGCCATGGCGATACGCGGCTGCAGGCCGAGCGCCTGGTAAGCCTGTTCCAGGGTGGCGCGGGTGCCGGAACCCTGTTCGCGGATCAGCAGGGCGGCGTCGGCCAGCTCAACCGGGCTGACGCTCGCCTGCTTGGCCAGCGGATGCTTGGGGCTGGCGACGGGCAGCAATGCATCCGTGCCCAGGTGACGATGGTTGAACTGCTCCGCGGTGAATGGCCCTTCGATAAAAGCCAGGGTGATGGTGTTGTCTTCCAGTTGTTGCAGGCAGGCTGCGGTGTTGTCGATCTGCAGGCTCAGTTGCAGGTCGGGGTACTGCTGATGAAAGGCCGCGATCAGCGCTGGTAGCAGGTAGCTGCCGAGGGTGGCGCTGGCGCCCAGGTGCAGTTCGCCGCAGCCGAGGTTGGCGAAGGCCTGCAGGTCGCGCTCGGCGGCTTGCTCCAAGGCAAAGATGCGCTCGGCATAGGGCAGCAGGCGTTGCCCGGCGGCGGTGAGGGTGACGCCACGGCTTTGCCGGTCGAACAGTGGCAAGCGCAGGCGGGCTTCCAGCTCGCGGATCTCGCGGGTCACTGCCGGCTGACTGATAAACAGGCGGGCGGCTCCCGCGCTGATGCTGCCGGTCTGGGCGATGGCGAGAAAGACCTTGAGGTGGTGTAGATTCATAAATAGAAGGTATGCCTTGTATCTTTTATATGTATTTTACCTATAGCACGGCTCTGCCTAATCTCCCAGTCATGGATCGCCAGTGGCGATTGTCTGTGAGGAATGCCGTGATGTTGCGCCCCTTTACCCGTTTGCATGAGCCGCTGGCTTTTGTTCGTCAATTCACCCCCAACTGGTTTGCCATGACCATGGGCACCGGCGTGCTGGCCCAGGTGGTGGCCAAGTTGCCGCTGTCATTTCCCGGGCAGATGTTGCTCGCTGAAGGCCTTTGGTGCCTGACCGTGCTGCTGTTTGCGCTGTTCAGTGTGCTGTTTGCCGCGCGCTTGCTGCTGTTTCGCGACACGCTGTGGCCGATGCTCGATCACCCGGTGCAATCGATGTTTCTCGGCGCGATCCCCATGGGGCTGGTGCAGGTGATCAACGGTTTGCTGCTGTTTGCCGTGCCGCTGCATGGCGCCGCCCTCGTGACGCTGGCCCATGGCTTGTGGTGGCTGGCGCTGGTCTTGGCCCTAGGCGCTGCGCTTGGCGTGCCCTATTTGATGTTCACCCGGCAGAAGCATGTGCTGGAAACCCTGACCGGGGTCTGGCTGCTGCCGATTGTCGCACCCGAAGTGGTGGCCAGCGGCGCGGCCGCCTTGGCGCCGCATCTGGCGGCTGAGTCGGCACAACTGCTGCTGAGTCTGGGCTATGTGCTGTGGGGCTTGTCGCTGAGCCTGGCGTTTGCCCTGATCGCCCTGGTGTTGCTGCGCCTGGCCCTGCACAAGTTGCCGGATATGGATTTTGCCGCCAGCAGCTGGCTGCCACTGGGGCCGCTGGCCACCGGTTGCCTGGGCTTGATCAGCCTGGGGCAGGCGGCGCCGCAGGCCTGGCAGGGCGCCGCGTTGCAGGGTGCCGCCGAAATGGCGCAGCAACTGGGCCTGGTCGGTGGGTTGGCGCTCTGGGGTGCGGGGCTGTGGTGGTTGGTCGCGGCCAGTCTGTTTACCCAGCACTACATGCGCCGTGAGCTGCCGTTCAACCTGGGCTGGTGGGGCTTCACCTTCCCGCTGGGGGTGTTCACCCTGGCCACTTTTGCCTTGCAGCAGATGACCGGTCTGGCCTTCTTCACCTGGGTGGGCCTGCTGCTGGCAGCCAAGCTGGTGCTGGTCTGGGGGCTGGTGATGCGCCGTACGCTGCATGGTTTGTGGCACGGTGAGCTGTTTCGCGCCCCCTGCCTGGCCACCCAAGCATCGATTTGAGGCGGCTGGCCGGGGGCTAATCGCTGATTGTCTGGGGTTAACGACCATCTGTGATTGCCCCCATGGCGCCGCTGGGCGAAAATGGCCGCCTTTTTCGACCCTCAGTTGCCCAAGCAGCCCCCGCAGGAGATTCAGTGATGCCCAGCCGTCGTGAGCGAGCCAATGCCATTCGTGCCCTCAGCATGGATGCCGTGCAGAAAGCCAACAGCGGCCACCCCGGTGCCCCGATGGGCATGGCGGATATCGCCGAAGTCCTGTGGCGCGATTTTCTGAAGCACAACCCAAGCAACCCGAACTTCGCCGACCGTGACCGCTTTGTGCTGTCCAACGGCCACGGCTCGATGCTGATCTACTCGTTGCTGCACCTGACTGGCTACGACCTGGGCATCGAAGACCTGAAAAACTTCCGCCAGCTGCACAGCCGTACCCCAGGCCACCCGGAATACGGCTACACCCCAGGCGTGGAAACCACCACTGGCCCGCTGGGTCAGGGCATTGCCAACGCCGTCGGTTTCGCCATTGCCGAGAAGGTACTGGGCGCGCAGTTCAACCGTGACGGCCACCAGATCGTTGATCACTTCACCTACGCCTTCCTCGGCGACGGCTGCATGATGGAAGGCATCAGCCACGAAGTCTGCTCGCTGGCCGGCACCCTGGGGCTGGGCAAGCTGGTGGCATTCTATGACGACAACGGCATCTCCATCGACGGTGAAGTCGAAGGCTGGTTCACCGACGACACCCCGGCGCGCTTCGAAGCCTACGGCTGGCAGGTGATCCGCAATGTCGACGGCCACGACGCCGACGAAATCAAGATGGCCATCGAGACCGCGCGCAAGACCAGCGACCGTCCGACCCTGATCTGCTGCAAGACCACCATCGGCTTCGGTTCGCCGAACAAGCAGGGCAAGGAAGAGTGCCACGGCGCACCGCTGGGCAATGACGAAATCGCCCTGACCCGCGCCACCCTGGGCTGGAACCATGGCCCGTTCGAAATCCCGGCGGACATCTACGCCGAGTGGGATGCCAAGGAAGCGGGTGCCGCCGCTGAAGCCGAGTGGAACGAGCGCTTTGCCGCCTATGCCGCTGCCCACCCTGAGCTGGCCAGCGAGTTCAAACGCCGTATCAGCGGTGAGCTGCCGGCTGATTTCGCCGAGAAAGCCGCTGCCTATATCAAGGACGTCGCCGAGAAGGGCGAAACCATCGCCAGCCGCAAGGCCAGCCAGAACACCCTGAATGCCTTTGGCCCATTGCTGCCGGAATTCCTTGGCGGCTCGGCCGACCTGGCCGGTTCCAACCTGACCCTGTGGAAAGGCTGCAAGGGCGTCTCGGCTGACGACGCGTCCGGCAACTATATGTTCTACGGCGTGCGCGAGTTCGGCATGAGCGCGATCATGAACGGCGTGGCCCTGCACGGTGGCTTCGTGCCGTACGGCGCGACCTTCCTGATCTTTATGGAATACGCCCGCAACGCCGTGCGCATGTCGGCGCTGATGAAACAGCGTGTGCTCTATGTCTTCACCCACGACTCCATTGGTCTGGGTGAAGACGGCCCGACTCACCAGCCGATCGAGCAGCTGGCCAGCCTGCGTGGCACGCCGAACCTCGACACCTGGCGCCCATGCGACGCCGTGGAATCCGCCGTGGCCTGGAAATACGCCATCGAGCGCAATGACGGCCCGAGCGCACTGATCTTCAGCCGCCAGAACCTGCCGCACCAGAGCCGTGATGCCCAGCAACTGGCCGACGTGGCCCGTGGTGGCTATGTGCTGAAAGACTGTGCCGGCGAGCCGGAACTGATCCTCATCGCCACCGGTTCGGAAATCGGTCTGGCCATGCAGGCGGCGGCCAAGCTGGAAGAGCAGGGCCGCCAGGTGCGCGTGGTGTCGATGCCATCGACCAGCGTGTTCGACCAGCAGGATGCCGGCTACAAGCAGGCCGTGTTGCCGCTGCAGGTCAGCGCGCGTATCGCCATCGAAGCCTCGCATGCCGACTACTGGTACAAGTACGTGGGCCTGGAAGGTCGCATCATCGGCATGACCACCTTCGGTGAGTCGGCCCCGGCGCCGGCGCTGTTCGAGGAATTCGGCTTTACCGTCGAAAACATCCTGGAAACCGCCGCCGAACTGCTCGACGCCTGATCCGGCGAATGATGGGTGATGCCGCATACGGCTCACCCATCCTACGGTTCCCTATCGAGACCACCATGTCCAAGCGCCCCTATCGAATTGCCCTCAACGGTTACGGCCGTATCGGCCGCTGCGTGCTGCGTGCGTTGCATGAGCGCGGTGCGGGAGCGCAGTTGGAAATCGTCGCGCTGAATGATCTTGCCGATCAGGCCAGCATCGAATACCTGACCCGTTTCGACTCCACCCATGGGCGTTTCCCCGGTGAAGTGAAGGTCGACGGCGATTGCCTGCATATCAACGGCGACTGCGTAAAAGTACTGCGTCAGGCCAGCCCGGAAGCCATCGACTGGGCGGCGCTGGATATCGACCTGCTGCTCGAATGCTCCGGTCAGTACACCAGCCGCAGCGAAGCGCAGCGCTTTATTGAGGCTGGCGCGCCGCGCGTGCTGCTGTCACAACCGATGGCCAGTGAAGCGGATATCGACGCCACTGTGGTTTATGGAGTCAATCAGGATTGCCTGAGCGGCGCCGAGCAGCTGGTGTCCAACGCCTCCTGCACCACCAACTGCGGCGTACCGCTGCTCAAGCTGCTGAATGAGACGGTGGGCATCGACTATGTGTCGATCACCACCATCCACTCGGCGATGAACGACCAACCGGTGATCGATGCCTACCACCACGAAGACCTGCGCCGCACGCGTTCGGCGTTCCAGTCGGTGATTCCGGTCTCTACCGGATTGGCGCGGGGTATCGAGCGTTTGTTGCCGGAGCTTGCCGGGCGTATCCAGGCCAAAGCCATTCGTGTGCCGACGGTGAACGTCTCGTGCCTGGACATCACCCTGCAGACCGCGCGTGACACCTCCACCGAGGAGATCAACCGCGTGTTGCGCCAGGCCGCGGAAAGCGGCCCGCTCAAGGGCCTGCTGGCTTATACCGAACTGCCGCACGCCAGTTGCGACTTCAACCACGACCCGCATTCGGCCATCGTCGATGGCAGCCAGACCCGCGTCTCCGGGCCGCGTCTGGTCAATCTGCTGGCCTGGTTCGACAACGAGTGGGGGTTTGCCAACCGCATGCTCGATGTTGCTGAACACTTTCTACTACAAGCCAATCCACAAGTGAGCGAGCTAGAGCGAGACAAGGCAAAAACAGGCGAAGAAGCGCAGTTTACGGGTGGTAAATGAGCATTCTGAGCCTGTTTTTAACGCCGTATCGCCGACGCGCAGCCACTTGTTGTTTGGCGTAACCAGCCCCCGTGAAGGACTGAACTATGACTGTTTTGAAGATGACCGACCTCGACCTCGCCGGTAAGCGCGTGCTGATCCGCGAAGACCTCAACGTGCCGGTAAAAGACGGCGCGGTGAAGAGCGACGCGCGCATCCTCGCCTCCCTGCCGACTATCAAACTGGCGTTGGAGAAGGGCGCAGCGGTCATGGTCTGCTCGCACCTGGGGCGTCCGACCGAGGGCGAATTCAGTGAAGAGAACAGCCTGGCGCCGGTTGCGGCCTACCTGAGCAAGGCGCTGGGTCGCGACGTGCCGCTGGTCAAGGACTACCTGGGCGGCGTCGAGGTGAAAGCCGGCGAGATCGTGCTGTTCGAGAACGTGCGCTTCAACAAGGGCGAGAAGAAAAACGCCGATGAACTGGCCCAGCAATACGCCGCCTTGTGCGACGTGTTCGTCATGGACGCCTTCGGCACTGCTCACCGCGCCGAAGGTTCGACCCATGGCGTGGCCAAGTTCGCCAAGGTCGCCTGCGCCGGCCCGCTGCTGGCGGCTGAGCTGGACGCCCTGGGCAAGGCGCTCGGTGCACCGGCCCGTCCGATGCTGGCCATCGTCGCCGGCTCCAAGGTGTCGACCAAGCTGGACGTGCTCAACTCCCTGGCCGATATTTGCGACTCGCTGATCGTCGGCGGCGGTATCGCCAACACCTTCCTCGCCGCTGCCGGCCTGCCGGTGGGCAAGTCGCTGTACGAAGCGGATCTGGTCGACACCGCCAAGGCCATCGCGGCCAAAGTCAGCGTGCCGTTGCCGGTTGACGTGGTGGTGGCCAAAGCCTTCGCCGAAGACGCCGAAGCCACCATCAAGGCCGTGGCCGACGTGGCCGAAGACGACATGATCCTCGACATTGGCCCGCAGACCGCGGCCATGTTTGCCGAGATGCTCAAGGCCTCCAGCACCATCCTGTGGAACGGCCCTGTGGGCGTGTTCGAGTTCGACCAGTTCGGCAATGGCACCAAGGCCCTGGCCCTGGCCATCGCCGAAAGCTCGGCGTTCTCCATTGCCGGTGGCGGCGACACCCTGGCGGCCATCGACAAATACGGCGTGGCGGCGAATATCTCCTACATTTCCACCGGTGGTGGTGCCTTCCTCGAATTCGTCGAGGGCAAAGTGCTGCCGGCCGTTGACGTGCTGGAACAGCGCGCCAAGTAATTAAGGAGTGATGGCCATGCTGAAGCCTGTTTCCCTGCTGGTGGTGTCCGCTCTGTTAGGCGCATGCGCCAGCCAGCCGGCACCCTCGGACAACTGGACGCGCTGGGTCTGCGACAGTCAGGCTGAAGTGCTCTGGCGCTTTGCCGACAGCAGCCTTGAGTCGGTTGACGTGCGCCTGGGCGGCGGCGATATCGTTTATCGCCTGACTCAGGAGCCTGCAGCTTCCGGGGCGTTGTACAGCGACGGCATGCTGTCCTTCCACACCAAGGGCGAAGAAGGGCTGGTGTACTGGACGGCCAACGACGACCTGATCGGCCGTGGCTGCAAGGCACCCTGAAACGACTTGAATACAGGCCGGGTTTGCTCCCGGTCTGAATGACTTGAATAGCGCCTGCCCCTGCGGCAGGCTTGCACGATTAACCCCACCGGGAGAAAGAACACCATGGCACTTATCAGCATGCGCCAGATGCTCGACCACGCCGCCGAATTCGGCTACGGCGTGCCGGCCTTCAACGTCAACAACCTCGAGCAGATGCGCGCAATCATGGAAGCGGCCGACAAGACCGACTCCCCGGTGATCGTCCAGGCTTCCGCTGGCGCCCGCAAATACGCCGGCGCGCCGTTCCTGCGCCACCTGATCCTGGCGGCCATCGAAGAATTCCCGCATATCCCGGTGTGCATGCACCAGGACCATGGCACCAGCCCGGACGTCTGCCAGCGCTCGATCCAGCTGGGCTTCAGCTCGGTGATGATGGACGGCTCGTTGAAAGAAGACGGCAAAACCCCGGCCGACTACGACTATAACGTCCGCGTCACCCAGCAGACCGTGGCGTTTGCCCACGCCTGCGGCGTTTCCGTGGAAGGTGAGCTGGGTTGCCTGGGTAGCCTGGAAACCGGCATGGCCGGCGAAGAAGATGGCGTTGGCGCCGAAGGCGTGCTCGATCACAGCCAGATGCTCACCGATCCGGAAGAAGCTGCTGACTTCGTCAAGCGCACCCAGGTCGATGCCCTGGCCATCGCCATCGGCACCAGCCACGGCGCCTACAAGTTCACCAAGCCGCCGACCGGTGACATCCTCGCCATCGACCGCATCAAGGAAATCCACAAACGCATCCCCAACACCCACCTGGTGATGCACGGCTCCAGTTCGGTACCGCAAGAGTGGCTGGCGATCATCAACCAGTACGGCGGCGACATCAAAGAAACCTACGGCGTACCGGTTGAAGAAATCGTCGAAGGCATCAAGTACGGCGTGCGCAAGGTCAACATCGACACCGACCTGCGTCTGGCGTCTACCGGTGCCATGCGCCGCCTGATGGCCGAGAACCCAAGCGAGTTCGACCCGCGCAAGTTCTTCGGCGCCACCGTAACCGCCATGCGCGATATCTGCATCGCCCGTTACGAAGCCTTCGGCACCGCCGGCAACGCCTCGAAGATCAAACCGATCTCCTTGGAAGGCATGTTCCAGCGTTATGCCAAGGGTGAGCTGGCCGCCAAGGTCAACTAAGCCCAGACGATCAGCTGCGCGTCGGCCCTGCTGCGTTAAAAACAGGCTCGGAATGCTCATGTACAAAAGTACACTCTGCTTCCTCGCCTGTTTTTGCCTTGCAGGTCTCTAGCTCGCAAGATCGTGCGTAAATTTGTACTGAAGCCCCGCCGAAGCGGGGCTTTTTGTTATCTGGAGGGCGTAGATGTACAGATCGATTGGGCTGTTGGTGGCATTGGTTCTGTTGGCCGGCTGTGCGGCCCAGCCGCAAGTGAGTGAGCCAACTGCTCCAGCGATTGTGGCGAGCGATCCGCAGCACTGTGATAGCCGTGCCGAGTGCACCACTAAGGTCTCGCGTACCCTGCTGTTTGTCTACGACTACGCGGCGGTTGGCGCGCCGCTGGTGCAGCGCGATGGACGCTTGCTGTTTACCCCGGCCGATGCCCCCGTCACTGATTGGCCGGCGCTTTATATCCGTCTGGCCGAAGCCGAACACAGCACCTTTGCCTTTAATGCGCAGTGCCGGGCGCAGGCCTGTCGCCTGACGGCCCCACAGCTACTGCAGATCTACCGCAGCTACTTGGCAGACAAACCCTGTGCCTTCAGTACGGCGGTGTGCCGTATCGACTAACGCGGCGGCAGGCCGGCGAGAAACGCCAGAATTGCCGCCTGCACCCGTGGTGTGTCCTGCGGCGAGAGGATATCGCCGGCCAGCACGTGGTGTGACGGATCCTGGGTGTCCTTGAGGGCAGTCAGCTGTTTGTGCGGCGAGCCGAAGCGGGCAAAGGCGGCCTCGATGGCGGGGGCGCTGACCACCTGATCGTCCTGTGAGTACAGGGTGAGAATCGGCGCGCTGATCTGCTCCAGCGGCTGCTCGCGTATGTATTTCACCAGCGCCATCATCGGCAGCAGCGCCTGTGTCGGGTAGCGGTGACTCCAGTAGCGCGCCTGCTCGGCGTTACGCGGTTGCCACTGATGTTCCGGGCCCAGCAACAGGGGTACAAAGTGCGTGGCCCAGGGCCAGGTCAGCACGGTGGCGGCCGGGTCTTTGGGAGCAAAGTTCGGCGACACCATGACGTAGGCCAGCACCTGCGGATTATCGCCCTGCAAGGCCAGCCAGGTGGCCAGGGTGGCGCCGGTGGAGGTGCCGATCACCAGCACCTGTTTGCCCAAACGCTGGCCGATCTGCAGGGCCTCCTGACTGTCCTGCAGCCAGTCCTGCACGCTGGCCTCGGCCATCGCGGCCTCGCTACGGCCGTGACCGGTGAGGCGGGTGTAGAACAGGTTGGCGCCCAGCTGCTGGGCCAGTCGGTCGCTGAGTGGTGCGGTTTCCTGGCGAGTGGCCGAGAAACCATGCAGGTAGATGATCGCCAGGTCGGTCTGGCGCTTATCCGGATAAGCCCAGACGATGGTTTTTTCCGCGCCGGGGGTGATGTCCGCGTGGCGCGCTTCACTTTCGCTCAGGTAGCGCTCAAGGTCGGCGGGCAACTGGGCAGGCGTCAGTGGCGTGTCGACGGGTGGCACGGGGCCGAGGCTGAATACTACGACAAGCAGTGCGAGGGTCAGCGCAGCAAGGGGCAGGGCTTTTTTCATCGTGCGGTTCTTGTGTGAGTTGTTGTCGGCAGGATGGCTGTCGGCATTCTGCTACAGCGCCGTGCCTGCTGCCATCGCCCATCTGTGTGCGTGGAAAAACCATGTAAAACACCGACTATCTGCGGGTGCGCAGGCTGGTCCATACTCGGCGCACCCTTTTTCCGGATATTCGCCCGCATGCCAAGCAAACTCCGCACCCTGTTGTACTTTCTACTGGCCGTGCTGCTGGCGAGCGCACTGGGCAGTGTGTTGCAGACCCAGTTCAACCTGGCCAATCTGCAGGCCCTTGGCGCGCCGATGTCGCTGAACGTGCGCCTGCACACCACCGGCCTGGACCTGCTCGGTTTCAGCCCGACCTTCGCGGTGCTGGTGCTGCTCGGTTTTGTCTTTGCCTTGCCCTCTGCCAGCCTGCTGACACGCAGTTGGCCAGGTGGGCGTTGGCTGCTATTTGCCCTGGCTGGGGCACTGGCGGTGCTGGCGGCCATGGCGCTGGCCAATGCGCTGTTGCCGATGCCGACGCTGATTGGCGCCAACCGCAGCCTGGCCGGCACTCTCGGCCTGATGGCTTGCGGCAGCCTGGGGGCGCTGTTGTTCGCCAGCCTGGCGCAGCGCGCGCCGGCAGTTCACGCCTGACTCCATCCACTTCGACCATAAGGCCCGTGCCATGCTGAATACTTCCCGTGCCCTGCTGTTGCTTGGTCTGCTTGGCAGCAGCCTGGCCAGCGCCATGGATTACCGCATCGAAACCGTGACCGAAGGCCTGGAGCATCCCTGGTCCATGGCCTTCTTGCCGGACGGACGGATGCTGGTGACCGAGCGAGTCGGCCGCCTGCGCATCATCGAGCAGGACGGCAGCCTCAATCCGCAGCCAGTTGGTGGTTTACCCGAAGGCTTTGTCGCGGCCCAGGCCGGGCTGATGGAGGTGCTGCTCGACCCTGATTTTGCCAGCAATCAGCAGCTCTACCTGAGCTATGCCTACGGCACTACCCAGGCCAACAACACCCGCCTGAGCAAGGCGCGGTTGGTCGATGGTCAGCTGCAGGACGTGCAAGTGCTGTTCAGCGCGCAGCCGGCCAAGTCCGGTGCCGCGCATTACGGCGGGCGCATGGCCTGGCTGCCAGACAACAGCCTGGTGCTGACCCTGGGCGATGGTTTCGACTGGCGCGAGGAGGCCCAGGACCCGAGCAACCACCTTGGCAAGATCGTGCGCCTCAATCGCGACGGCAGCATTCCCAAGGACAACCCGCTGGTGGGCCAGACCGGCGCGGCCGCGGAGATCTACAGCCTGGGCCACCGCAACGTGCAGGGCATCGTCTATGACGCCGATTCGCAACGCCTGTACAGCCATGAGCATGGTCCGCGCGGTGGTGACGAGCTGAACCTGATCAAACCCGGCAATAACTACGGCTGGCCGCTGATCACCTACGGCATCGACTACACCGGCGCGCAGATTTCGCCGTACACCGAGCTGCCCGGCCTGCAGCAACCCTTGCTGCACTGGACGCCCTCGGTGGCACCGTCGAGCCTGACCCAGTATCGCGGCGCGTTGTTCCCCGAGTGGCAGGGCGACCTGTTTGCCTCGACCCTGGCCGAACGCAGCGTGCGCCGCATTCGCCTGAAGGACGGCAATCGGGTCGAGCAGGAAGTGCTGTTTGCAGAGCTGGGCGAGCGTATCCGCGATGTTCGCAGCGGCCCGGACGGTGCGTTGTACCTGCTGACTGACAGCGCCGAGGGACGGCTGCTGCGTGTGCTGCCGAAGCAGTAGCTCTGCCGGATGACCTTGAACGCCGCACCCTGACGCGTGCGGCTTGCGGCATAATCCACGACCTTACTGTGCCCGTGCTGCTTCGACCATGACCCCGCTTAAATACCTGCAAGGTTACCCGGCCCAGCTGCAAGACAAGATCCGCCAGCTGATTGCCGAGCAGCGTCTGGGCGACTACCTGGCGCGCTCTTACAGCGGCAAACACGGGATTCAAAGCGACAAGGCGTTGTATGCCTATATCCAGGGGCTCAAGCAGGAGCATTTGCGCAATGCCCCGGCCATCGACAAGGTGCTCTACGACAATCGCCTCGACCTGACCCATCGGGCCCTCGGTCTGCACACGGCAATCTCGCGGGTGCAGGGCGGCAAGCTCAAGGCGAAGAAGGAAATTCGCGTGGCCTCATTGTTCAAGGACGCCGCGCCGGAGTTTCTGCAGATGATCGTGGTGCACGAACTGGCGCACCTCAAAGAGGCCGAGCACAACAAGGCCTTCTACAAACTCTGCGAGTACATGCTGCCGGGCTATCACCAGCTGGAGTTCGATCTACGGGTGTACCTGACCTGGCGCGAACTGCCCGGTACGGCTCCCTAGAATCTGCTTACGATCTCGCGAGCTAGAGCCATGCAAGGAAAAAGCAGGCGAGGAAGCGGAGTTTACGAGCTGTAAATGAGCATTCCGAGCCTGTTTTTAACGCAGCAGGGCCGACGCGCAGCAGATCGTAAGTAGATTCTAGCCCCGCAGCAGTAGATTGAGCTGATCCACCACTTCGGCCCACTCGGCGTCGGCCAACAGCTGTTGCCGGAGAAAGTCGGCCTGCGCCTTGTCCCAGAAGGGCGCATCGGCCAGTCGGCAACTCTCCGGCAAAGGCGAGTGGCGCTTGATAAAGCGCTCGATGCTGGTTTGGTCGTGGTCGAGACCCAGTTGCTGGAACAGTGTGGCGAGCGCTGGCGTGTTGGTTTGCATGAAAGTCTCCCCTGAAAGCTAGTGGTGGTAGCTCTTTAGTCGACCGAGAGAATCTCCAACAGTTGCACGCCACTGGCCAGACGCAGGGTCACTTCGTCGCCAATCTGTTTGCCGAGCAGGCTTTGTCCCAGCGGTGCCTGCGGGCCGATCACCTGCACGGCCTGGCCATCCTGCTGCAGCTTCATCGCTGCGCCGTTCGGGCCGAGGAGCAGGCATTGGCGACGCTCTTGCTCGTCGCTTAGCTCAACCAACGCGCCGAGTTGAATGCCCAGTTGTGGGTCAAAGCTACGCAGCACCAGCTGCTTCCAGTTGGCCAGCGTCTGGCGAATGGCGGCGGCGCGGCGGGCCTGTCCGGTGGCCAGATAAGAGGCTTCCAGGCCCAGGGTGTCGTATTTGTTTTCGGCGATATTTTCTTCATGGGTCGCCGCTTCGTAGGCGGTCAGTGCCGCCTGTTGGGCCTGCAGCAGGTCATCTTCGAGACGGGCGATTACCTGTTGCAGCAGTTTGGTCTTGTTCATGTCAGGCACTTTCTAGGCAGGCGTGCAGGGTAGCGGAAAAGCATTGGGGCGGGCAGCTGACAGCTGGGCTCGCTCAAAGTTGTATGGGTGCAGCAGGTCGCTGGCAGGCTGGCGCTGAGTGCTTTTAGCGTGGTCTCAGCCAAGCTGGGTACGGTTGCGGCCTGCCGCTTTGGCTTGATACATCGCCGCGTCGGCCCGGCGAATCAGGGTTGTGGTGTCGTCTTCGTCATGGCTCAGGGCAATGCCGATACTGGCCGCGACATGCACGGTGTGTCCTTCGAGGGTCATCGGCTGATTCAGTCGGTCGAGCAGGCGTTCGGCAAGCTGCTGCACGACATCGGCTGAGTGCGCGCTTTCGCAGACCATGACGAATTCATCGCCACCCAAACGTGCCGATAAATCACTCTCGCGCATGTGAAGGTTGAGGCGCTGGGCAACTTCCGCCAGTACCAGGTCACCAAAGCCATGGCCATATTGGTCGTTGATGGGTTTGAAACCGTCCAGATCAATCAGCATCACGGCCAGTAGTTCCTGGCGGCGCTGGTTGCGGCTTAATGCCTGGGTCAGGTGCTGCTGCAGTGCCGTACGGTTGGCCAGGCCCGTCAGTGGGTCGCGCATGGCTTGTTCGCTAAGGCGCTGGTTGGCTTCCTCAAGTGCCTGGGTGCGTTCGGCTACTCGCTGTTCGAGAACCCGTTCGCTGTTTTGCAGGGCAGCCTCGCGCTGCCGTTTCAGCTCGTTGAAGCGTGCGGCGAGGGCGAAAGACAACAGGATCATTTCCAGGCTGGAACCAATTTGCATGGAATAGAGCGTCAGGAAATTCGAGGGGATGATGGCGAAATTACGCAGTGCCAGCAGCACGGCGCCGGCCAGCAACATCATCCAGGCCAGGGCAAATAAGCGGGCCCCCGGCACGCGGTAGCCGACGCAGACAAAGCTGGTCAGCAGGAGCATGAGCGTGACTGTCAGCCCTGTCAGCGACATGGTCTGCAAGGCGCGCTGCACCGGCAACAACAGGGTGGCCAGAACGGCCAGGGCGGTCGCGAAGCAGAGCACGACCAGTACACGATCCCAGCGCGGTAGCCACTGACGTGTGTCGAGGAAACTGCGGGCAAAAATCGCCGAGAAGAGTGCGGCCAATGTCAGGCTGACGGGCAGCATGCGGTTGCTCCAGGGAGCAGCCTGCGGCCAAAGGTATTGCGCGCCGAGACCGTTAAGCGACAGTACGCTGAGGGCAAAGGCGCACATAAACAGCACATAGTTGAGAAAGGGCCGCTCGCGTAGGGCGAGAAACAGCAGCAGGTTGTACAGGCCGAGGGCAATCAGCACGCCGCAGTAGATGGCATGCACCATGTAGCCGCGCTGGCTGTGCTGCTCGAAATCGCTGAGTGACATCAGGCTGCCGCTCAGCGTCATGCTGCCTGCCGAGTCGACGCGCAGGTACAGGGTTCGGTGTTCGCCAGGTTGCAGGGGGATATCGAATACCGGCGTGCGGTGGCCGACGCTGCGCTGTGAGTAGGGTACGGTATCGCCAGCGCGTGACGTGCGTATGCCGTCTGATCCGACATCGTACAGGCGCACTTCATCCAGCGAGGGGTAGTCCAACTCTACGCGCCAGGTTTGTGCATGCGCGGCGTGTGAGCGCAGCTGCAGGCGCAGCCAGACCGCCCCGCGGGTGTAGCCGAAGCTGAGGTCCTTGCGATGGCGAAAGTGGGCGTCGACCTGCTGTACATCGTCCAGAGTCAGTGTGCCGGCGGGGTCCGCCAGGTAATCGGCCAGATCATTCAGATTTTGCGCGGGTGTGTGGTCGTCGAGGCGTATTTCGGCCTGGCTCAGGGGCATTACCAGAAGTAGGCAGAGCGACAGGAGCAGCCTGCTTAGGCTGATCGGTAGCGATCCAGTAGCGGTGTTCCTGGCGGTGAGCATAGAGCGACCAGAGTGGTGTGCGTGCGCGGGCATACTGGCAGAAAGCCTGCTCTAAGCGCTAGCCAACAGCAGCAGGTTGTACCGTTTAGCCCGAGGCTAAGCCTCCGGTTGGCGTTTTTGCAGGTGTGAGGCCAGGGTGCGTAATGGTCCGAGCTGGCGGCAGATCAGCGCCAGTTGGGTTTGCACCAGTCGTTGTTGGTCATCCAGGTCATCGCTGAGTGTTTCCAGCTCACGGGCCAGCTGCTCTTCGGCGTCACTGTGGATGGCCACCGGGCGCTCGTCGTTAAGGCAGCTGGCAATCTCTTCCAGGCTGGCGGCCAACTGGCTGGCGCTGGCCAGCAGTGGGTTGTCGCTGCCACTCAGGCTGGTTTCACCGCGGTGTGCGCCAAGGCCCGAGAGGTAACTCAGGAGGGTGTGCGAGAGCACCAGAAAGCGGAAGCCAATATCCGCTTCCTTACGAAAATGCCCCGGCTCCATGAGCATATTGCCTAGGGTGGTCGACAACGTGGCGTCGGCATTGTGCGCATTGCGCCGCGCCAGACGGTAGGCCAGGTCGTCACGTTTGCCGCTGGCGTACTGGGCACTGATCTGTTGCAGGTAGCGGCTGTTGCAGCTCAGGGTATTGGCCAGCAGGCGATTCAGGCGGCGGCCTTGCCAGTCCGGCAGTATCAGCAGCACCGCCAGACCGGCAATCAGGCTACCGAGCAGGGTGTCGACCAGGCGTGGAATAAACAGTCCGTAGCCATCACCGACCTGGTTGAAGCAGAACAGCACCAGCAGGGTGATGGCGGCGGTGGCCAGGGTGTAGCGGCTGCTGCGCAGGGCGAAGAACACCACCCCGGCGACCACCGCGAACAGCGCCTGCACCAGTGGATTGGGGAACAGGTCGAACAGCGCCCAGCCGAGCAGCAGGCCGAGCACCGTGCCGCTGATGCGCTGCACCAGCTTGAGCCGGGTCGCGCCGTAGTTCGGCTGGCAGACGAACAGCGTGGTCAGCAGAATCCAGTAGCCCTGGGTCGGGTGAATCCAGTGCAGTACACCGTAGCCGGCGGCCAGTGCCAGGGACAGGCGCAGGGCGTGGCGGAACAGCAGCGAGGTCGGCGTCAGCTGCAGGCGCAGGCGTTCCCAGACGTCCTTGAGTGACTGCGGTTCGCGGTCGAGCAGGCTGCTGTCCTGTTCTTCGGCCAGGGCGTCGGGGTTACTGGCGTTGCCCAGCAGCGCATCCAGGCTGCGCAGATTGCCAGCCAGGGCTCCGAGCGAGCGCAATAGATGACGCCAGGCCGGGTTGCTCTGCACGCGCAGGTGTTCGAGGGAGTCGTGCAGGTCGGTCAGGGCCTGGCGGCACAGCTCGCGGTACTCGAACGATTGGCGCAGTTCGATGGCCTGGGCCAGGCGCTGACAGGCTTCGCCATGCAGGCGCAGCAGGCGCTGGCAGCGAAACAGCACATCGCTGTGAAAGAACGCCTCGGCCAGCTCGTTGTAGGGGTAGTGCGAGGAGCTGGCGCGCTCATGAATGTCCTGGGCGAGGAAGTACAGTTTCAGGTAGCGGCTGACTTTCGGCCCGGGCCGGCCATTGCCGACCCGGTGCAGGATGATTTCCTTGGTTGCATTCAGCGCCGCCACCACTCGACCGTTCTGCTTGGCCAGGGCCAGGCGGCGTTCTTCCACATCCAGCTGACGCAGCGGCTCGAACAGCGCCGCCTTGAGCGTGAGGTACTGGCCCAGCTCGCGGAACAACCGCGCCAGACTGTGCTGCACCGGCTGGTTGGCAAACAGCGCCTGCCACAGCACTGACAACAGGCCATACCAGGCTGCGCCGGCCACCAGCAGCAGTGGCTCCTGCCACAGCCCCGCCGCGCCGCCACGCTGCTCCACGCCGATCATGCTGTACACCGCGAGAATCAGCGTGGCCGCGCCGAGGGTGGCGTAGCGTTCGCCGAGGGCGCCGAGCATGGTCAGGGCAAAGCTCGACAGCGCCAGGGCGCAGACGAACAGCCACGGGTAGGGGAACAGAAACTCCACCGCATAGGCCGCGACGCTGAAGCAGCCAAGGGTGACCAGCAGCGCCCCGAGACGGCCCTGCCAGCTGTCGTCGGTCTCCGCCAGGGCGCTGGCGATGACGCCGAGAAACAGTGGAATCAGTGCATGCATCCAGCCCTGCGACCAGCACAACAACAGTGCGCCGCTGAGGGCGATAAACACCCGCAGGCTGTAGCTGAATTTATCCTGGGCCCAGAGGCGGCGTAGCGAATGAGGTATTGAGCGCGATGGCATGGCCCGGCCTTGAACAAGCGTAATGGCTAGCAGCCTAACGGAGTCTGTGTCGAGTTGGCAGCTATCACAGGCGTTTCGCGGTTATTTATCCGTTGCTGGGCCTGGGCGCGTGGTGCGAATCCGCACGGCAGCTACGCTGAAATTATCCGCTGTTTGCGTGAGGCATCCGCCGTGCTGTTCACCCCTTTACGTGCTTTGCTCCCGCTGCTGTTCGCCAGCCTGCTGTGTGCACCGTTGATGGCCGAGCCGTTGCGGCTGTTTACCGAAGAGTACCCACCGATCAATTTCAGTCAGAACGGCGAGCCGGCTGGTCTGGCCACCGAAGTGGTCAAAGAAATCATGCGCCGCACCGGACAGAGCGCGCCGATCAGCGTAGTGCCCTGGGCACGCGGTTATCAGGAGGCTCTGACCCGCGCCAACACCGGGCTGTTTGTGGCCATGCGCACCCGCGAGCGTGAGCAGTTGTTCAAGTGGGTCGGGCCGATTACTCGCAATGTCACCAGCTTCTACGCGCTGCGCCGCTCTTTCCTGTCGATCGGCCGTCTGGAAGAGGCCCGTGAATACGGTGAGATAGCCGTACCGCGCGACTGGTACAGCCACCAGCGCCTGTTAAGCGATGGCTTCAGCAACCTGACCCCAGTCACCGGCCCGGCGCAGGTGGTCAGCATGCTCAAGCGTGGGCGGGTCAAGCTGATGGTGCTGGACAACCTGAGCATCAATGCGCTGCTGGCCCAGGGCGATATCCAGGCAGATGAGGTACAGCTGCTGTTCAACTATATGCACAGCGACAGCTATATCGCCTTTTCTCAACAGACCGACGATGCGCTGATCAGCCGCTGGCAACGCGAGCTGGACGCGATGAAGCAGGACGGCAGCTTTGCCGCTATCCATCACAAGTGGTTACCGGGCGAGCCGCTGCCGCCGCTTGAGCCGGCCCCGGCCCCTTGAGTCAGACAAACTGCGCAGCGGCGTAGCCCGAGGCCCAGGCCCACTGGAAGTTGAAGCCACCCAGATGCCCCGTCACATCCAGCACTTCGCCGATAAAATACAGCCCAGGCGATTTAAGCGACTCCATGGTTTTCGATGACACTTCGCGGGTATCCACGCCGCCCAGGGTGACCTCGGCGGTGCGATAACCCTCGGTGCCGGCCGGCACCAGCTGCCAGTCGCCGAGCTGCGCGGCAATCGCCTTGAGTTCGGCGTGGGTGTACTGCTTCAGCGGTTTGGAGGCGAACCAGTTGTCCGCCAGCAGGCCAGCCATTTTCTTGGTAAACAGCTCGGCGAGCAGGGTTTTCAACTCGCTGTTGGGCCGCTCGCGTTGCTGCTGCTCCAGCCACTCGGGCAGGTCGATATGCGGCAGCAGGTTGATGCTGATGGCCTCACCCGGCTGCCAGAACGAGGAAATTTGCAGAATCGCCGGGCCACTGAGGCCGCGGTGAGTGAACAGAATGTTTTCCTTGAAACTCTGCCCGTTGCAGCTCACCACACAGTCTTCCACCGAGGTGCCGGACAGCTCAGTGCACAGCGTCTTGAGTTGTGGGTCGGTAATGGTGAACGGCACCAGGCCCGCGCGGGTCGGTAGCAGGGTATGACCGAACTGCTTGGCGACCTGATAGCCAAAACCGGTGGCGCCGAGGGTTGGAATCGACAGGCCGCCGGTGGCGATCACCAGCGACTCGCAGCGCACTGCGCCGGCGCTGGTTTGCAACTGATAGCCGCTGTCCAGTTTGCTGATCTCACTGACCGAGGTGTCCAGGCGCAGCGTCACGCCGGCCTCGTCACACTCGCTGAGCAGCAGGCCGAGGATGTCGCTGGCCTTGTTGTCGCAGAACAGTTGGCCGAGCTTCTTCTCGTGGTAGGGCACGCCATGCTTGGCCACCAGGCCGATAAAGTCCCACTGGGTGTAGCGCGCCAGGGCGGATTTGCAGAAGTGCGGGTTTTCCGAGAGAAAGTTGCTCGGCTCGCAGTACATATTGGTGAAATTACAACGCCCGCCACCGGACATCAGGATCTTCTTGCCGGCCTTGTTGGCGTGATCCAGCAATAGCACCTGACGCCCGCGCGCGGCTGCGGTCAATGCGCACATAAGCCCGGCGGCACCGGCTCCGATAATCACGACCTGGGGTGTCAGCACTGCAATTTCCTCAACCTGCGACCCGCGCCACAGCGGGCGCAAAACAGCGCGCATCTTAACTGATGGCTTATGGGGTGTGCCTGGACCGGTGATCGACTAGGCTTAGCACTCTATGATTTCTGGACCGCCATTGATGAATGGAGCGCGTGTTTGCCTGCTGTTGTGGGTGCTCCTGCTGCCCTTGCATGGCAATGCTGCGCAAGCCCTGCGGCTGGTGGCTGACCCCTGGCCGCCGTTCAATGATCAGACGCTGCTGAACAACGGCGTGGCATCTGACCTGGTGGCCACGGCGCTCAGTCGTGCCGGCTACACCACCAGCTATGCCCAGGTGCCCTGGGAGCGTGCGGTGCGCGGGTTGCAGCAGGACACCTACGATGTGCTGATCAACGCCTGGTACACCAACGAGCGCGCAGTTTTTGGTCATTACTCGCAGCCTTATCTGATCAATCGCATCCGGTTTCTGCAGCGCAAGGGCAGCCAGATCAAGTTCACCCAGTTGCCCGACCTGTACCCCTACAGCATTGCCGTGGTGCGCGGTTATGCCTACTCCAGCGAGTTTGATCAGGACAGCCGGCTGACCAAGGTCGGCGTGGTCGGCTTTGAGGTCGGTGCGCGCATGTTGCAGGCGCGGCGGGTGCAGTTGACCCTGGAGGACGAGCTGGTGGCGCGCTATCACCTGAGCCGTAGCCTGGCTGGGATTCGTGATCAGCTGGAGTTTCTGCCGCAGCCGTTAAGCGAGAACGGCCTGCATATTCTGATCAGCCGTAAACACCCGCAGCATCGGCAGATTGCCGATGCCTTCAACAAGGCGATTGAGGACATGCGCGCCGATGGCAGTTATGCGCAGATCTTTCTGCGCCATGGGCTTTAGAGTATTCACTGCTGCATTCTTAGCCAGCGCGGGTCACTGCCAGCAGTTGCGCCCACGGCCCTGGCTCTTGGCCTGATACAGGCGCAGGTCGGCCTGGTGCAGCAGGCTTTCCAGGTCGTCTGGGGCACCGTGGTAGATGCCGGCGCTGAACGACAGCGGCGGTGCGCCAACGGCGTATTTCAGGCTGGCGCAGTAGCTGCGCAACTGGTCGAGGGTGTCGCTGAGGGTGGCGGCGTCCTGCTGGCTGACCATGGCGAACTCTTCACCGCCCAGACGGCCGAGCAGAGCATCGGGGAACACCGCAGAAAATGCCCGGGCAAAGGCGATCAGTGCGGCGTCACCGCTGGCGTGGCCGTGTTCGTCGTTGATCCGTTTGAAGAAATCCAGATCGAGCATCGCCACGCTGAGGTCGCGACCGCCCGAGCGAGCCTGCTGGAACAGTTGCTGGCCGTGCTCATAAAAGGCGCGGCGGTTGTTCAGCCCGGTGAGGGCGTCGAACTGTGCGGCCTGCTTGAGTGCGCGCAGCAGGTCGCGGCGCTCCAGGGTCGACATCACCCGGCAGTTGAGCTCTTCCGGGCAGAAGGGCTTGCGCAGGAAGTCATCGGCACCGTGCTTGATAAACTTGGCGCTGAGCGAGCCCTTGGTGTCGGCAGACAGGCCGAGAATGATCAGCTCGTGGCGTTTCATCTTCTGCCGCAGCAGTTTGACCAGATCAAAACCACTGAGCCCCGGCATGCTGTGGTCGACCACCAGCAGGTCGATATCCGGCTGCTCCTTGAGCAGGCGCAGGGCTTCGTCACCGTCGCAGGCTTCGAGAATCTGGTAGCGATGCGGGGTCAGCACGTGGCGGATGTAGTGGCGGGTGGCCTCGGAGTCCTCGGCGATAAGGATCTTTACCGCGCTGTTGCTTTCCAGGCGGTGCAGCAGGCGGAAGGCGTACTCGTAGGAGTGCTGGCTTTCCTTGAGTACGTAATCGACCACGCCCTTGAGCAGCATCTGGTCGCGGCGCTGCTCGTTGTAGGTGCCGCTGAGGACGATGCAGGGCAGGTGGTAACTCATCACCACATCGACAATCTCACCGTCCGGGGCGTCCGGCAGGTTGAGGTCGACGATGGCGGCGAAGAACAGCTCGGCCGAGGTTTCCAGCATCACCTGGGCTTCGCCCATGGAGGCGCAGAAGATGGGCTGGAAGCCACTTTCCTTGCGAAACAGATGTTCGAGAATCTTCAGCACCAGTGGGCTGTCTTCGATCACCAGGATATTGCGCAAGGGGGCTTCTCCTCTGTCGCTGGCCGCGTCACTGCAGCCGTTTGTTTAGCTCATGCGGCAACTATAGGGTACGCACGCGCAGCGAACGACCTTTGATCTTGCCTTCACTGAGGCACTTGAGTGCCTGCATGGCGACGACGCGCTCAACGGCTACATAAGCCTGGAAGTCGAAGATGGCGATCTTGCCGACCTGCGCGCCAGGGATGCCGGCCGCACCTGTCAGGGCGCCAAGAATATCGCCGGGACGCAGTTTGTCCTTGCGCCCGGCGCCGATGCACAGAGTGATCATCGATGGCTGCAACGGCGCGCCGCCCTGGTGTTTCAGGCTGCTCAGCGGATGCCAGTTGAGTGGCGACTTTTGCAGGGTCTCGATGGCCTGGGCGCGATGGCCTTCGGCTGGCGCGACCAGGCTCACGGCCAGGCCCTTTTCACCGGCACGTCCGGTGCGGCCGACGCGGTGAATATGAATTTCCGAGTCGCGCGCCAGTTCGACGTTGATCACCATGTCCAGCGCATCGATATCCAGACCGCGTGCGGCCACATCGGTGGCCACCAGTACCGACAGACTGCGGTTGGCGAACATCGCCAGTACCTGATCACGGTCGCGTTGCTCCAGGTCACCATGCAGCGCAGCGGCCGAGATGCCTTTGGCGGTCAGATGGTCGACCACGTCCTGGCACTGCTGCTTGGTAAAACAGAATGCCACGCAGGACTGCGGGCGGAAGCTGTTGAGCAACTTGACCACGGCGTCCAGGCGCTCTTCCGGGGCGATCTCGTAGAAGCGCTGCTCAATCTGCGTGTCGTCGTGCAGGGCCTCGGCCTTGACCTGCTGCGGGTCGCGCATAAAGGCCGCGGCCAGTTGCTTGATCCCGGCCGGGTAGGTGGCGGAGAACAGCAGGGTCTGCCGGCGGCTCGGGGTCTGCCCGATGATGTCGGCGATGCTGTCGTAAAAGCCCATGTCGAGCATGCGATCGGCTTCATCGAGCACCAGGGTGTTGAGGCCGTCGAGCTTGAGGGTGCCCTTGCTCAGGTGTTGCTGAACCCGTCCCGGAGTGCCGACGATGATCTGCGCGCCGTGTTCCAGCGAGCCGATCTGCGGGCCGAACGGTACACCGCCGCACAGGGTGAGGATCTTGATGTTGTCTGCCGAACGCGCCAGGCGGCGCAGTTCCTTGGCCACCTGATCGGCCAGCTCGCGGGTCGGGCAGAGCACCAGCGCCTGGCAGCCGAAGTAGCGCGGGTTGAGCGGATTGAGCAGGCCGATGCCGAAGGCGGCGGTCTTGCCGCTGCCGGTCTTGGCCTGGGCGATCAGGTCCATGCCCTTGAGCATGACCGGCAGGCTCTGCGCCTGAATCGGCGTCATCTCGGCGTAACCGAGGGACTCGAGGTTGGCCAGCATGGCGGCGGAAAGCGGCAGAGAAGAGAAAGCGGTTTGAGTCACGGTGCAGGCCTGCTAAACGAAATGGCGTGCAGTGTAACAGGCTGCGCGCGGCGGCCTGTCTTAGAACAGATCGATGGGGTCTACGTCTAACGACCAACGCACCGCGCGGCCACTGGGCATCTGTTCCAGGGCGTGCATCCAGGTATTGAGCAGGCGGTGCAACGGTGCGCGGGCGTTGGCCTGCACCAGCAGTTGCGCGCGATAACGCCCGGCGCGGCGTTCCATTGGCGCGGGCACCGGGCCGAGCAGTTCGATGCCGCTGAGTTTCAGTTCATTCAACAACAACTCGGCTTCAGTGCAGGCGTCGTCGAGAAAGCCTTCGGCCTGGCCAGGTTTGTGCGCTTCGGCGCGCAGCAGCGCGAGGTGGCAGAACGGCGGTAGGCCAGCGCTGCGCCGCTCGCTAAGGGCCTGTTCAGCGAAGGCGAAGTAGCCCTGCTCGGTTAGTTGCACCAATAAAGGGTGGTCGGCCAAGTGGCTCTGGATAATCACCTTGCCCGGCTCTTCGGCACGTCCGGCGCGCCCGGCCACCTGTACGATCAGCTGGGCCATGCGCTCGCTGGCGCGAAAATCCGCGGAAAACAACCCGCCATCGGCATCGAGAATCGCCACCAGAGTCACGCGCGGGAAGTGGTGACCCTTGGCGAGCATCTGCGTGCCGACCAGAATGCACGGTTCACCGCGTTGCACGGTATTGAACAGGCTGGTCATGGCCTCCTTGCGCGAGGTGCTGTCGCGGTCGACGCGCAACACCGGCACGTCGGGGAAGAGAATCTCCAGGCGTTCTTCGGCGCGTTCGGTGCCGGCGCCGACCGGGCGCAGGTCGACGTTGTTGCATTTCGGGCAGTTGCTTGGCTGGCGCTCGACGTGGCCGCAGTGGTGGCAACGCAGCTCGCGCGAGCGCTGGTGCACGGTCATGCGTGCATCGCAGCGCGGGCACTCGGACAGCCAGCCGCAGTCGTGACAGAGCAGGGTCGGGGCGAAGCCGCGGCGGTTGAGGAACACCAGCACCTGCTGGCCGGCTTGCAGGGTTTGCGCGATGGCCTGCTGCATGGGGCCGGAGATGCCGGAATCCAGCGGCCGGCTCTTCACATCCAGGCGCAAAAAACGCGGTTGCTTGGCGCCGCCGGCGCGTTCGCGCAAGTGCAGCAGGGCGTAGCGGCCACTGTGGGCGTTGTGCAGGCTTTCCAGCGAGGGCGTGGCCGAGCCCAGCACGATTGGGATGTTCTCCTGATGGGCGCGCACCACGGCCAGATCGCGGGCGTGGTAGCGCAGGCCTTCCTGCTGTTTATAGGAGGCGTCGTGTTCTTCATCGATGATGATCAGCCCCGGCCGCTGCATGGGAGTGAACAGCGCCGAGCGGGTGCCGATGATGATATCGGCCTCGCCATCGCGCGCCGCCAGCCAGGCATCCAGGCGTTCGCGGTCATTCACTGCCGAGTGCAGCAGGGCGATGCGCGCGTTGAAGCGCTGCTCGAAACGCGCCAGGGTCTGCGGGCCTAGGTTGATCTCGGGGATCAGCACCAGGGCCTGCTTGCCGGCTTCCAGGGTTTCGCGGATCAGCTGCAGGTAGACCTCGGTCTTGCCGCTGCCGGTCACCCCAGCCAGGAGAAAGGCGTTGAAGCTGCCGAACCCTGAACGGATCGCCGCGCTGGCCGTGCGTTGTTCGGCATTCAGCGGCAGTTCCGGCTGGGCCAGCCAGTTGGCGTGGCGCTCGCTTGGGGCATGGCGGCGTACGTCAATCTGTACCAGGCCCTTTTCCAGCAGCAGGTCGAGGCTGTCCTTGTTCAGCTGTAATTTGCTCAGCAGTGCATGGGCAACGCCATGGGGGTGCTGGGCCAGGGTTTTCAGCGCATCGCGCTGGCGCGGTGCGCGGCTCAGGCGTGGGTCGTCCAGTTGTGCACCGGGCGTGACCGACCAGAAGCGCTGTTGGCGCACTTCCGCCGGCTCGCCCTGGCGCAGCAGTACTGGCAGCGCCCAGCTCAGCGTGTCGCCCAGGCTGTGCTGGTAATACTGCGCGGTCCACAGGCACAGCCTGAACAGTGCGGGCGGCAGCGGCGATTGCGCGTCGAGCAATTGCAGGGCGGGTTTGAGCTTGTCGGCTGGGACTTCGCTGTGTTCGCTCACTTCGATCAGGATGCCGATCATCTCGCGCCGGCCAAACGGCACGCGCAGCCGCGCACCAGGCTGCAAGGCGCTGCGCGGCACACCGGGCGGGGCTCGGTAGTCGAACAGGCGGCGCAGCGGCGAGGGCAAGGCGAGGCGCAGAATCACGTCGGGCACGCAGAGGCTCCAGTGGCAAGGCCGCGATCTTAGCACGCAGGCAAGCGACGGCCGGCCTTGCGTCGCGGCGGTGCTCTGGTATTATCGCCCGCCTATTTCCGTGCGGTACCTGACAATAGTGTCTGGTGGCGGCACGACAGCCCTGAGGAATCATCATGAAAGCCGATATCCACCCGAACTATGTAGCCGTCACCGCCACCTGCAGCTGTGGCAACGTGATCGAAACTCGCTCCACCCTGGCCAAGCCACTGAGCCTGGACGTGTGCAACGAGTGCCACCCGTTCTACACCGGCAAGCAGAAAATGCTGGATACCGGCGGCCGTGTTGATCGCTTCAAGCAGCGTTTCGGCATGTTCGGCGCCAAGCAGTAAGCTTGCGCGCAGCGACGCAGACCCACATGGTTTGCACCTCGCTACTGAAAAAGGCGTCCCTTGTGGGCGCCTTTTTCGTTTTCGGCGTTTATGCCGGCGGCGCGCTGGCGTTCTGCCCGGCGCCGGGCAACCTGCCCAGCGCCAAGGTGCAGCGTGTGGTCGATGGTGACACCTTGCGCCTGGTCGATGGCCGCAATGTGCGCTTGATCGGTCTGAACAGCCCGGAAATGGGCCGCCAGGGCCGCTCTGCCGAGCCTTTCGCTGAGGCAGCCCGCAAACGTTTGCAGGCCCTGATAGCGGCCAGCGCTGGCCGGGTCTCGTTGCAGTACGGCCAGCAGGCCAAGGATCACTACGGGCGCACCCTGGCGCACGCCTATGACAGCGGCGGGCGCAATCTGGAGGCGCAGTTGCTCGCCGAGGGTTTGGGTTATCAAGTGGCTGTTGCACCTAATCTGGCACTGGTGCAGTGCCAGCAAGCTGCCGAGCGCAGTGCCAGGCAGGCGCGTGCCGGGCTCTGGCAGCGTTCGCCGGTGCAAACCGCCGCGCAATTGAAAAGCGGCGGCTTTGCTTTGTTGCAGGGCCGGGTTGAGCGTGTCGAGCGCAATGGCGGTGGTCTGTGGCTGGAAATGGGCGATGCGCTGGTGCTGCATATCGCGCCCCGGGCGCTGGGCAATTTTGATCTGCGCGCCGTCGAAGACCTTGAAGGTCGCCAGGTCGAGGCGCGCGGCTGGGTGATCGACCGCGCCAAACGTGGCGGCTTGCGCGCGGGGCAGGCGCGCTGGATGCTGCCATTGACCGATCAGGCCATGTTGGAGGTTCTGCCATGATCCTGCGCGTACTGACGTTTTTCGCTCTGCTGATGCAGCTGGCCGGCTGTGCGGTCAATCCGGCCACCGGCCGCAGCGACTTTGTGATGATGAGCGAGCAGCAGGAACTTGACCTCGGTCGTCGCTACAACCAGCAGATCCTCAAGGAAAATCCGCGTTACGCCGACGAAAAGTTGCAGGCCTATGTACAGCAGGTGGGTGAGCGGGTGGCGAAGAACAGTCACCGCAACCAGCTGGCCTATCAGTTCACCGTGGTCGACAGTCCGGACATCAACGCTTTTGCCTTGCCGGGCGGCTACATCTATATCCATCGCGGGCTGCTGGCCTATCTCAGCTCGGAAGCCGAGCTGGCCGCCGTGCTAGGGCATGAAGTGGGCCACGTTACTGCGCGGCACAGCGTGCAGCAGCAAAGCCAGTCCACGGCCTGGGGCTTGCTCGGCCAGGCGGTGGCCATTGGCACTGGCGTGGGGGCCGCTGCCGATGTCACCAGCGTGCTCGGTGGCGCCGTTGTGCGCGGCTATGGCCGTGACATGGAGCTGGAGGCCGACGGCCTGGGTGCGCAGTACCTCGCGCGTAGCGGCTATGACCCGCTGGCGATGATCGAAGTAGTCAAGGTGCTGAAAAATCAGGAAGACTTCGCCCGCGACCAGGCCGCAGCGCGCGGTGAGGCGCAGCCAGCGGGTGGTTACCACGGGCTGTTTGATACTCATCCGGACAATGATCGGCGTCTGCAGCAGGTGCTGGGCCCGGCGCGGGCCTTGGCCACCGGCCAGCAGGAGGTCAATCGCGAGGCTTTTCTCAAGCGCCTGGAAGGCTTGCCCTTTGGTGATTCGGCCGAAACCGGCGTGCGTCGCGGCCAGCGTTTCTACCATGCCGATCTGAATTTCACCCTGGCGTTTCCCCAGGGCTGGAACCTGGTCAACCGCCCGGATGCGCTGATCGGCCACACCGCCGACCAGCAGGCATTTATCGCCATGACCCTGGACGACAATCCGCAGAAGCTGACGCCGCCTGAGCTGCTGCGCCAGCGCGTCGGCGGTCAGCGCCTGGTGGCAGGCGTCGAGTTGCAGCAAGCCGGCCTCAAGGGCTACAGCGCGATAATTCCCGGCAATGCCGCCAAACGCGTGGCGGTTATCCAGCATGGTGCGCAGGCTTACCTATTCGTCGCTGCGGTGCGTGGTCGCGCCTCGCTGGAAACTCAGGATGAGCAGTTTCTCAGCGTGATCAAAAGTTTTCGGCCGATGACCCGCGCCGAGTACCAGCAGGCGCAGCCGCTGCGCCTGCATATGGTCAAGGTCAAGCCGGGGCAAACCATCGAGGCGCTGGCCAAGGGCAGCACGTTGCCGGGCGATGCGCTACAGACTCTGCGCCTGCTGAATAACCTTTACCCGTCAGGTCAGCCGCGTGCTGGCGACTGGCTGAAGGTCGTGCGCTAGGGCCTGCGTGCGCATACGGACTTGCCAGTCTTGTGCAGCTGTATACAACTTGCGTATCCTCGGCCGCCTGCCTGTTCAACAGCCCAAAGCGGAAATGCCACTATGTCTGATTTGAAAACCGCCGCTCTCGAATATCACGCCAATCCCCGTCCGGGTAAGCTGAGCGTCGAGCTGACCAAAGCCACCGCCACTGCCCGCGACCTGTCGCTGGCCTACAGCCCGGGTGTAGCCGAGCCAGTGCGTGAAATCGCCCGCGACCCGGAGTTGGCTTACCGCTATACCGGCAAGGGCAACCTGGTGGCGGTGATCTCCGACGGCACCGCGATCCTCGGTCTCGGCGACCTCGGCCCGCTGGCCTCCAAGCCGGTAATGGAAGGCAAGGGTGTGCTGTTCAAGCGTTTCGCCGGCATCGATGTGTTCGATATCGAGGTCGAGTCCGAGAGCCCGCAGGCCTTTATCGACACCGTGCGACGCATCTCCATCACCTTCGGCGGCATCAACTTGGAAGATATCAAGGCCCCCGAGTGTTTCGAGATCGAGCGCACCCTGATCGAGCAGTGCGATATCCCGGTGTTCCACGATGACCAGCACGGCACCGCCATCGTCACCGCGGCTGGTATGCTCAACGCCCTGGAAATCGCCGGCAAGACCCTGCCGGAAGCCAAGATCGTCTGCCTGGGGGCCGGTGCTGCAGCCATCTCCTGCATGAAGCTGCTGGTGAGCATGGGTGCCAAGGTCGAGAACATCTTTATGCTCGACCGCAAGGGCGTGATCCACGCCGGTCGTGATGACCTGAACCAGTACAAGGCCGTGTTCGCCAGCGAAACCGCCAAACGCACCCTGCAGGATGCCCTGGATGGTGCCGATGTCTTTGTCGGGCTGTCGGGTGCCAACCTGCTGAGCCAGGACGACCTGAAGCTGATGGCGCCGAACCCGATCATCTTCGCCTGCTCCAATCCGGATCCGGAAATCAAGCCGGAGCTGGCCCATGAAGTGCGCAATGACGTGATCATGGCCACCGGTCGTTCCGACTACCCGAACCAGGTCAACAACGTGCTGGGCTTCCCCTTTATCTTCCGCGGGGCCCTGGATGTTCGCGCCACCCGCATCAACGAAGAAATGAAGATCGCCGCGGCCCTGGCCCTGCGCGACCTGGCCAAGCTGCCGGTGCCGCAGGAAGTCTGTGACGCCTATGGTGGTATCGCTCTGTCGTTCGGCCGTGAGTACATCATTCCGAAGCCGATGGATCCGCGTCTGATCACCGTGGTCTGTGATGCGGTGGCCAAGGCGGCTATCGAGAGCGGTGTGGCGACGCTGCCCTATCCGAAGCACTACCCGCTGCAGTCGGTCAACGACGTGTTCAACGGCTAAACCTGCAAGCAATAAAAAACCCGCTACGGCGGGTTTTTTATTGCTTGCTTATCCATCTGAGCATTTGCCTGGGAGTGTCACCTGCCTGTGTCAGTGGCGGCTTAGAACAGGTCGAGCGGGGCTGCTTCATCGGCTGGCAATGGGCTGCCAGGGATGCTCATGCCCGGATCGAATTCTCCCATCGGCGGTGGCGAGTCTTCGCTCTTGAACAGCTCGAAGTAGGCGTCTGGTGTGTCCGGTGTAGCGGCGCGCCCGCTGTGTGGATCCACACGCAGGGTCAGCAGCCCTTCGGGCTCGGGCAGCAGGTGGCTGGGTTTATCCTTCAGGGCTGCGCCCATGTAGCTTATCCAGATGGGCAGTGCCACGGTGCCGCCGTATTCATTGCGGCCAAGGCTTTCCGGCTGATCGAAACCAGCCCAGACGGTGGTGATGTAGTCGGCGTTGTAGCCAGAGAACCAGCTGTCCTTCGACTCGTTGGTGGTGCCGGTTTTCCCTGCCAGGTCATCCCGACCCATGGCCATTGCACGGCGGCCGGTACCGCGTTTGATCACGTCCTGCAGCATGCTGGTCATGATGTAGGCGGTACGGCCATCAATGATCTGCTCGGCGAGGATCGGCTCTGCCGGCAAGGGCTGATCACCCACAATCAGCGTTGTGCTGCGCTGCTGGGCGAGCTGTTCAATACCAGTAGGGGTTTGTGCCGGATTGGCGTTGAACAGTTGCTTGCCGTTACGGTCTTCGATGCGTTCGATCAGGTAGGGCTCAATCTTGTAGCCGCCGTTGGCGAAGGTGCTCCAGCCTTCGGCGATCTCCATCGGCGTCAGACTTGCAGTGCCCAGGGCCAGGGACAGATTGGGCGGTAGGTCCTTGCGCTCAAAACCGAAACGTTCGATATAGCTCAGCGTGCTGTTGATACCGAGATCTTGCAGTAGGCGGATCGAAACCAGGTTGCGCGAACGGTACAAGGCTTCGCGCAGGCGGATCGGGCCGAGGAAGGTGTTGTTGTCATTTTTCGGCCGCCAGACCTGCGACAGCGCATCGTCGGCAAACACTATCGGGGCGTCATTCACCAGCGTCGCGGCGGTGTAGCCCTTGTCCAGGGCGGCGCTGTAGACGAAGGGTTTGAAGCTCGAGCCTGGCTGACGTTTGGCCTGGGCTGCGCGGTTGTAGTTGCTCTGCTCGAAAGAGAAGCCGCCGACCAGGGCGCGAATGGCACCATTGTTCGGGTCAAGTGATACCAGGGCGCTCTGTGCTGCCGGCAGCTGCACAAAGCGTAAGCTGCCGTCATCCTGACGCTGTACGCGGATCAGGTCGCCAATCTGGCTGACATCCGCTGGCTGCTGCGGGCGTGGGCCGAGGCTGTTGGTATTGAGGAAGGGGCGCGCCCACTTCATGCTGTCCCAGGCTACAGCCTGTTCTTCGCCGCTGCGTAGCAACACCAGAATGCCGCTTTTTTCCACGCTGGTGACGATGGCCGGCTCCAGGCCGCCAAGGGACGTCTGTTTGCTCAGCTCGCTGAGCCAGTTTTCCTTGGTCATACCCGGCAGGCGACTTTCCGGGCCACGGTAGCCATGGCGCTGGTCGTAGGTGATCAAGCCTTCGCGCACAGCGTTGTTGGCGGAAATTTGCAGGTCGCTGGGAACAGTGGTGGTGACATTGAAGCCTTCAGTATAGGCCTCACTGCCATACCGACCGACCATCTCGGCGCGGGCCATCTCGGCAATATAAGGTGCAACCAGTTCCGGTGCTGGTACGTGGTAGCTGACGTTAATCGGTTCTGCCAAGGCTTCGTCGTAGCGCTGTTTGTCGATCCGGCCAAGGCTGTACATGCGCCCCAGAATCCAGTCGCGGCGTTCGAGTGCACGCGTCGGGTTGACCAGCGGGTTGAAGCGCGAGGGCGCCTTGGGCAGGCCGGCAATCATGGCCATCTGCGCCAGGCTGGTGTCGCGGATCGACTTGCCGTAATAGACCTGGGCAGCCGCTTCAATACCGTAAGCACGGTTCCCCAGGTAAATCTTGTTCACATAAAGTTCAAGAATTTCGTTCTTACTGAGTTCCCGTTCAATTTGCAGTGCTAGAAGTATCTCGTTGATCTTGCGAGAGAAACTTCGCTCGCTAGTGAGAAAGAAGTTCTTGGCCACCTGCATAGTGATGGTGCTGCCACCGGTTTGGATCTGCCCGCTTTTCACGATTTGCGTTGCAGCGCGCATCAGGCTGGTAAGGTCAACGCCATAATGGTTGGCAAAGTTGTCGTCTTCGGCGGCGAGCAGTGCGCTGATGAAGTCTTGAGGGATGTCGGCAAAGGCGATAGGCGAACGGCGCATTTCGCCAAATTCTGCGATCAGCTTGGCGTCGCTGCTGTAGACCCGCAGCGGGATCTGCAACTGGATGCTGCGCAAAGATTCGACGGATGGAAGGCTAGGGCTAAGATAGAGGAAGGCCCCGCTGAAACTGAGTACCAAGCCACAAAAAACGGCGAGGCAAGACCAGCAGAAAAAACGCAAAAGACGCATCAAGATTTTTGGATTTCCAGATAAAAGAACGAGTTAAGCCGAACACAAGGTTAAAAGAGAAAAACTGATCACATTATAAGCGGTTTTTTTGCTGGGTAGCCATTTGCGCTTCTGTCAAGACTGTTATTTAATGTGAAAAAACATAAATAGTCCGTAAGTCGCGGATGCCAATAGGAAATCGGTCGTGCTAGGGCTCTTCAATAAGAAAGCGAATACGCTACTCGGGATCGATATCAGTTCGACCTCCGTCAAGCTCCTCGAATTGAGCCGCTCCGGAAGCCGCTACAAGGTAGAGGCTTACGCAGTCGAGCCGCTCCCACCTAATGCTGTGGTCGAAAAGAACATCGCCGAGTTGGAAGGGGTGGGGCAGGCCCTTTCGCGCGTTTTGGCAAAAGCTAAAAGCGGTGTGAAGACAGCCGCAGTGGCGGTTGCTGGCTCAGCTGTGATCACCAAGACCATCGAGATGGAAGCAGGCCTTTCTGACGATGAGCTGGAGAATCAGCTGAAAATCGAGGCCGATCAGTACATTCCTTATCCGCTTGAAGAAGTTGCAATTGACTTTGAGGTGCAAGGTGCATCGCCGCGCAATGCTGAACGCGTCGAAGTGCTGCTTGCAGCGTGCCGAAAGGAAAACGTCGAAGTGCGTGAGGCAGCTTTGGCGCTGGCCGGTTTGACCGCCAAGGTTGTCGACGTTGAAGCCTATGCCCTTGAACGTGCTTACGGTCTGTTGATCGAGCAGCTTGGCGGCGGTCGCGATGAGCTGACAGTAGCGGTCGTCGATATCGGCGCTACCATGACCACCTTGAGTGTGCTGCACAACGGTCGCACCATCTATACCCGCGAACAGTTGTTTGGTGGCAAGCAACTCACCGAAGAGATTCAGCGGCGCTATGGCCTTTCCGTAGAAGAGGCTGGCCTAGCCAAGAAGCAGGGCGGCCTACCTGACGACTACGAAAGTGAAGTGCTGCAGCCATTCAAGGAAGCTGTCGTGCAGCAGGTTGCTCGTTCGCTGCAATTCTTCTTTGCTGCTGGCCAGTTCAATGATGTGGATTACATCCTGCTGGCGGGCGGTACCGCGTCAATTCCAGATCTAGACCGCCTGATTCAGCAGAAAATCGGCACCCAGACATTGGTTGCCAATCCCTTCGCTGAAATGGCGCTTAGCGGCAAGGTTAACGCAGGAGCGCTCGCCAGCGATGCGCCAGCCTTGATGATTGCCTGCGGTCTGGCGATGAGGAGTTTTGACTAATGGCGCGGATTAACCTACTCCCTTGGCGCGAGCAGCTGCGTGAAGAGCGTAAGCAGCGATTTCTGGTAACACTTGCAGGGGTTTTTATTGTTGCGGCGGGTGCTGTTTTCTTGGGTGATCAATACCTCAGCGGTGCGATTGAGCAGCAAGATGCGCGAAATGAGTTTGTGCGCAAAGAGATTGCTGTTCTAGATGCGCGTATAAAGGAGATTAGTGAGCTTAAAACACGTCGTCAGCAGTTGCTCGAGCGCATGAAGATTATTCAGGACCTTCAAGGTAATCGTCCAATTATTGGTCGTGTTTTTGATCAGTTGGTTAGAACGCTTCCAGATGGTGTGTATTTTACCGGCATAAAAATGACTGGTAAAAGTATTGCCATCATAGGTGCTGCTGAGTCGAACAATCGGGTTTCTAGCTTGATGCGCAGCTTAGATGCCTCTGAGTGGTTAACAGCGCCCAATCTCACAGAGGTTAAATCTGTTACAGCTGGTGCAGTTGATCAAGCTAATGTATTCCAGCTGACGGTTCAGCAAACTCAGCCTGATTTGGCTGTTGAAGGAGGCAAGCAATGAGCCTTAATGACTCCTTGGAGAGCTTGCGTAAGATTGATCTTAATGATCTGGATTTTAATAACGTTGGGTCTTGGCCAGCTGCTGTAAAATTCATAGCTGGTGTTCTTCTTTTTTCGGCAGTTCTGGCGTTTGGTTATAACTTTCATCTGAAAGAATTGCAGGCTCAACTAGAAAATAAGCAGGTTGAAGAAGCCGCCCTCAAAGACCAGTTTTCGAGCAAGGCTTTTCAAGCGGCAAATCTGGATGCCTATAAAGAACAAATGCAAGAAATGGAAGTATCCTTTGGTGCTTTGTTGAAGCAGTTGCCTAGTGATACAGAGGTTCCTGGTCTGCTAGAAGATATTACTCGCACCGGTTTGGGTAGCGGTCTTGAGTTTGAGGAGATCAAGCTTTTGCCTGAGGCAGCTCAGCAATTTTATATCGAGTTGCCGATACAAATTACGGTTGTTGGCTCGTATCATGACCTGGCAACGTTTGTTAGTGGTGTCGCGAGCCTGCCAAGGATTGTAACTCTTCATGATTTTAATTTAATTTCTGCTGGGGGGGATAGTTATTCCCAGCTCAGGATGAGTATTTTGGCTAAAACTTATCGATATAATGATAAGGGGGTTCAGCCATGAGGGCTTCTCTTGGTGGGTTAGTTCTTTCTTTCATGCTTCTTACTGGGTGCGGTCTAGGTGGGGATTTTTCTGATCTCCAGAGTTATATGGATGAAGTGCGTGCCCGCCCTAAGGGTGAGATTGAGCCGTTACCAAAATTTCTGCCATATGAAAGCTTTGCTTATAGCGCAGCCTCGCTGCGAAGTCCATTTCAGCCGCCTATAAAACTAGAGGTTACTAACAGGCAGAAGGGAAGTCGGGATATAAAGCCTGATGAGGCTCGCGCGAAACAATTTCTCGAGGGTTTCAATATAGAAACTTTCGTTATGGTTGGTACTCTTGCTAACGAGTCTGGAGCCTTTGCGCTAATTAACGGTGCGGGTGGTGTTCATCGTGTGAAAGTTGGTGATTATTTGGGGCGTAATCATGGGCGCATACTTGCGATCGAGGAGTCCAAGATTGATGTCGTAGAGATTGTTCCAGATGGTGAGGGTGGCTGGTTAGAGCGTCCGCGAACTTTGTCTCTTAAAGAGCGCTCTTGAAATTAGGGCGGGATAAATATGAAAAAGAACAACCAATCTGCTCGGCGGAATACGACAATGAAAAATTCCATCCCATCGATAGGGCTCTCGCTGCTTGCCGTGCTTCTGTCGCCCTCACTTCTGGCTGCTAATTTACAGGCGCTTGATGTTGCTGCTTTGCCCGGTGATCGAGTTGAGTTGAAGCTTTCGTTTGATGAGCCTGTACTGGCCCCTCGCGGTTACACGATTGAGCAGCCAGCACGTATTGCTCTCGACTTACCTGGTGTCTCAAACAAACTTGGCGCTAAAAATCGTGAATTGGGCGTTGGTAATGCGCGTAGTGTGACTGTTGTTGAGGCTAAGGATCGAACTCGTTTAATTATTAATTTGACAAATCTCGTCCCGTATCAGACTCGATCTGATGGCAATAACCTGTATGTAACTGTTGGTGAGGGTGGGGCGGTACTAGCGCCGGTAGTGAGTAGTCAGCCAGTATCCGCAGCCATCACGCCGTCAGTCAAACAGTATACGCCTAAGTCTAGGGAGATTGGTGGTATTGATTTCCAGCGTGGGGAGCTTGGCGAAGGCAACATAGTCATTAGTTTGTCTGATGCTTCAGTCACTCCTGATATACAGGATCAGGGTGGAAAAATTCGGCTGGACTTCTCCAAGACTAACCTTCCTGACGCTCTTCGAGTTAAGTTGGATGTGAAGGATTTTGCAACTCCGGTTCAATTTGTCACTGCCTCAGGTACGGGTGACAAGGCGAGTGTTCTGATTGAGCCTGCCGGTGTTTATGACTATTTGGCGTATCAAACAGATAATAAGTTGACGATTAGCGTAAAGCCACTTACGCAGGTTGAGGCTGAGAAGCGCAAGGCAGACAGTTTTGCATACTCCGGGGAGAAACTTTCCCTGAATTTTCAAGATATAGATGTTCGTTCTGTTCTCCAATTGATTGCTGATTTTACAGATTTGAACCTTGTCGCTAGCGATACTGTGGCCGGAAACATAACTCTTCGCCTTCAGAATGTGCCGTGGGACCAGGCTTTGGATCTAGTTCTCAAAACTAAAGGTCTGGACAAGCGCAAGATTGGTAATGTCTTACTTGTTGCTCCGGCGGATGAAATTGCTGCGCGTGAGCGTCAAGAGCTTGAATCTCAGAAACAGATTGCTGAGTTGGCTCCTTTGCGTCGCGAATTGATTCAGGTTAACTATGCCAAAGCATCTGATATGGCGCAGCTCTTCCAGTCAGTAACTAGTGCGGACGGTTCTGCCGATTCGCGTGGCTCAGTGACTGTGGATGACAGAACTAACAGTATAATTGCTTATCAGACCCAGGAGCGTCTTGATGAGCTGCGACGTATTGTGGCGCAGTTAGATGTTGCTGTTCGCCAAGTTATGATTGAGGCGCGGATTGTTGAGGCGAATGTTGATTATGATAAGGCTCTCGGTGTCAACTGGCGTGGTGCGCGAGTAGGGGATAATAATTTTGTTGTGGGTGGTGCTGGTGGTAACCGAACTGGGGCGCCTGGTTATGGTCAGAATCCGGGGGTTCAAAATCCAACAACTTCATTAGGTAATTTTGTCGATATGGGAGTTGCTGCGAGAACATCAGGTATTGGTATCGGTTTCATTACGGACAACACGATCCTTGATCTAGAACTCTCGGCCATGGAGAAAACAGGTAATGGCGAGGTTGTATCGCAGCCAAAAGTTGTCACATCTGATAAAGAGACTGCCAAGATTTTGAAGGGCTCAGAGATTCCGTATCAAGAAGCTAGCTCTAGTGGCGCAAGTACAACTTCTTTCAAGGAGGCTGCATTGTCTTTGGAAGTGACGCCGCAGATTACGCCTGACAATCGTATCATTATGGAAGTTAAGGTTACGAAGGATGCTCCGGATTTTGGGCGTGCAGTTAATGGGGTTCCACCCATTAATAAGAACGAGGTGAATGCTAAGGTTCTTGTTAATGACGGTGAAACAATAGTAATTGGCGGTGTTTTCTCTAACACGCAGACAAAGACTGTAGACAAGGTTCCGTTTTTGGGGGATCTTCCTTATTTAGGTCGTATGTTTAAGCGTGATGTTGTTCAGGATAATAAGTCCGAGTTGCTGATCTTCCTCACTCCACGCATCATGAACAACCAGGCCGTTGCGGTGAGTCGTTGATTCAGTGCGAAACTTGATCCTTGTGGGCCCGATGGGTGCGGGTAAAAGCACCATCGGGCGTTTGCTAGCTAAAGAGTTGCGGTTGCCGTTCAAGGACTCAGATAAAGAGATTGAGCAGCGCACCGGCGCGGATATTCCTTGGATCTTCGATGTTGAAGGTGAGCAGGGTTTTCGCGAGCGTGAGCAGGCGGTGATCGCTGATCTTTGTGATGCGGGCGATATGGTGTTGGCGACTGGCGGTGGTGCGGTTATGCGTGCTGAAAACCGTGACGCCCTCAAGCGCGGTGGTCATGTGGTTTATTTGCATGCTTCTGTTGAGCAGCAGGTGGACCGTACTTCTAGAGATCGCAATCGGCCGTTGTTGCGGGCGGCAGATCCGGGCAAGGTTTTGGCAGACCTGCTTGCGATTCGTGACCCGCTTTATCGTGAGATTGCCGATATCGTGGTGGAAACCGACGAGCGTCCGCCTCGTCTGGTGGTGCAAGAGATCCTGGAGCGTCTTGAGGCGCTTTCTCCCCGTTAAAGCGCAGGCTGAACTGCGCTATCCTAGGCCCCTTTGTAACCTGGGGGCTTTATGCAGACTCTTCATGTCGATCTTGGTGAACGCAGCTACCCGATCTATATCGGTGCCGAGCTGTTAGCGCGTGCGGATTTGCTGGCTGCCCATATAGTGGGGCGGCAAGTCGCAATCGTGACCAATGAGACAGTCGCTCCTCTTTATCTGGCTGCGCTTGAGCGGTCGCTCGCGGGCTATACCGTTACCTCGGTGATTCTTCCCGATGGTGAAAGCTACAAAACTTGGGAAACCCTGCAGCTGATTTTTGATGGGTTGCTGGGTGCGCGGCATGATCGGCGCACAACAGTGATTGCCTTGGGCGGCGGTGTAATTGGTGATATGGCGGGTTTTGCTGCTGCCTGTTATCAGCGTGGCGTAAATTTTATCCAGGTGCCAACAACGCTGCTGTCGCAGGTCGATTCATCCGTTGGCGGCAAAACCGGTATCAACCACCCGCTGGGTAAGAACATGGTCGGGGCGTTTTACCAGCCGCAAGCTGTGTTGATTGATACGGGCACGTTGGTTACGTTGCCGGCTCGTGAGTTGTCTGCTGGTCTTGCCGAAGTAATCAAGTACGGCCTGATATGTGACGAGCCTTTTCTGTCATGGCTTGAGGAGCATATGCCTGCGCTGCGTGCGCTTGATCCGCAGGCGTTGACCGCTGCAATTGCTCGCTCCTGTGCGGCCAAAGCACGTGTGGTGGCGGCCGATGAGCGTGAGTCCGGGGTGCGCGCCACCTTGAACCTCGGGCATACCTTCGGTCATGCCATAGAAACGCATCAGGGGTACGGCGTCTGGCTGCATGGTGAGGCGGTTGCCGCTGGCACCATCATGGCGTTGGATATGTCTGAGCGCTTGGGCTGGATTACTACTGCAGAGCGTGAGCGTGCGGTGCGTATATTTGTCGCGGCGGGTTTGCCTGTGGTGCCGCCGCAAGATATGACGGCCGAGGATTTTATGGAGCATATGGCGGTCGACAAGAAAGTCCTTGATGGCAAGTTGCGTCTGGTGTTGTTGCGCGGCTTGGGCGAGGCGGTGGTAACCGGTGATTTTTCCCGGGAAATTTTGAATGCCACGCTGAGCGCAGATTATGCGGCGCAGCTGGCTCAGCTTAAAAACTAACGAGTGGCCCATGACAAGTTTGCATGCTGACGAGGCGTTTCTCGATCACTACCAGTTCACCCATGACCCCTTCGCATCCCGGGTGCCAGGGTTCAAATTCTTTCCGGCGCAGCGCAAGCCGGTGTTGGGGCAGCTGCATCACCTGGCGCGATACAGCCAGTTGTTGTTGGTGGTCAGTGGTCCGGACGGCAGTGGTAAGACGCTGCTGCGTCAGGCATTGGTTGCGAGCACTAACAAACAGGCCGTGCAGAGTATTGTGGTTTCTGCGAAGGGCGCTTCTGACCCTGCAAGCATTCTGCGTCAGGTTGCTCAAGGCTTGCAGGTGCAACGTCCAGAGTTGCCGGCGATTTTGTCCCAGGTCGGGCAATTGGCGCTGACTGGGCAGGAAGTCTATGTGCTGGTTGATGATGCCGAGGATCTCAGTGACGCCGCACTGACCAGTCTACTGACTCTTGCGGGTGGCAATGCCGAGGGGCGTCCTCACGTTTTCCTGTTTGCCGAGTCGCAGCTGTTGCCGCGCCTTGAGCAGGTTGCGGCAGGCGATGAATGTTTCCATGTCATTGAGTTGCAGCCCTATAGTGAAGACGAGACCCGCGAGTACATGGCGCAGCGTCTGGAGGGGGCTGGGCAGGGTATTGAAGTCTTCAGTGATGATCAGGTCGCCGACATTCATGATCAGTCCGCCGGCTGGCCGGGTGCGATCAACCAGGTTGCTCGCGAAACGCTGGTGGATTCAATGCTGGCGCGGCGCGGTGCAGCGGGTCGTGGAGGGTTTGCCTTTAGTTTGCCGCGCAAGCATCTATTGGCGCTGTGCGTCGTCGCTGTTGGTGTTCTCGCCGCCTGGTTTATGCAGGGGCGTGTAGCTGAGGATGTTGAGGCGCCAGTGATTGCACAGTTGCCGCTGGGGGGCGACGCTGCGCCGCCTGCTGTGGTGGCGGGTGCGGCAACACCTGCTGCGCCTGCGGTTGCACCTGCTATTCAGTTTGAGGGTGCCAATCAGCCGTTGCCGCTGCCTTTGGTGGGTGAGGTGCAGCCGGTAATACGTGAGCCTCTGGCTCAGGCTGCTGGATTGAGTGGTGCGGAAGAGTCTGATGTTGCAGGGGCGCCAGCGACTCCTGAGTTGGTTGCTGAGGCAGCGCCAGTGCGCCCTGCAGCGATTCCGGGTGTACCGGCTACGCCGGTTGCGCCTGCTGTTGCTGAGCCTGTAAAGGTTGCGCCTCCGGTTGCTCCGGTGGTGAAGCCTGCTGCGCCTGTGGTTGCCACTGCGCCGGTTGCAAAACCGCAGGTATCGACCCCTTCTGCCAAGCCGGCGACTTCATCTATTGGTGGCGACTGGTATTCGGCTCAGGCTGGCTCGCGTTTTACCTTGCAGATACTCGGTGCTCGTCTGGAAAGTGGCGCGCAGGCTTTTGTAAAAGCCCATGGTGCGGATTACCACTATTTCAAGAAGCAGCATCAGGGTAAGCCGCTGTACGTAGTGACCTATGGTAGCTTTGCAACCCGTGAGGCAGCTCAGGCGGCCTTGCGCACCTTGCCTGCCAAGGTGCAGGCTGGTAAGCCGTGGCCACGCAACTTTGCCGGCATTCAGCAAGAGATTGCCCAGGCGCGCTAGCTGATACACTTCGGCGCTTGTGCTGACCGGTCGGTCTCTACCACGACCTTCCGGTCTTATCCTTCGTTTTCGCGACATATGTTTTCAAGGCTTCGTCACTAAGATTTGTGACGGCCTAGGTGGGTATGTACAATGACCACCCTTTCGCCTGCGCAAAGCTGGGGCTTAGTCCTGCGCGTATGGTAAGTGGTTGAATTAGAAAGTAATTGCCTTGTGATAGGCCGTCTGGTGAGAGTCCCTATGAAAGCAGGTTTGTACCGTCCTGATGAGTTCAAGGATAACTGCGGCTTCGGCCTTATCGCCCATATGCAGGGTGAGGCTAGCCATCACCTGCTGCAGACTGCGATTGAAGCCCTGACATGCATGACCCACCGTGGCGGGATCAACGCCGACGGTAAGACCGGCGACGGTTGCGGTCTGCTGATTCAGAAGCCTGATGCTTTCCTGCGTGCCATGGCCCAGCAGCACTTTGCCGTCGAACTGCCCAAGCAGTACGCCGTCGGCATGGTGTTCCTCAACCAGGATCCGGTGAAAGCCGAAGCGGCCCGCGAAAACATGAATCGCGAGATTCTTGCGGCCGGCCTGAGCCTGGTCGGCTGGCGCAAAGTGCCAATCGACACCAGCGTACTCGGCCGTCTGGCGCTTGAGCGTCTGCCGCAGATCGAGCAGGTGTTTATCGGCGGTGAAGGCCTGTCCGATCAGGAATTCGCGATCAAGCTGTTCAGTGCCCGTCGTCGTTCCTCGGTGGCTAACGCCGCTGACAGCGATCACTACATCTGCAGCTTTTCGCACAAGACCATCATCTACAAAGGCCTGATGATGCCGGCCGACCTGCAGCAGTTCTACCCGGACCTGGGTGACGAGCGTCTGCAGACCGCCATTTGCGTATTCCACCAGCGCTTCTCCACCAACACCCTGCCGAAGTGGCCGCTGGCGCAGCCGTTCCGCTTCCTCGCGCACAACGGTGAAATCAACACCATCACCGGTAACCGCAACTGGGCGCAGGCGCGTCGCCTGAAGTTCGCCAACGACCAGATTTTCGATCTGGAAGAGCTTGGCCCGCTGGTTAACCGCGTGGGTTCCGATTCCTCGAGCATGGACAACATGCTTGAGTTGATGGTCACCGGCGGCATCGACCTGTTCCGTGGCGTGCGCATGATCATTCCGCCTGCCTGGCAGAACGTCGAAACCATGGACGCCGACCTGCGTGCGTTCTACGAATACAACTCCATGCATATGGAGCCTTGGGATGGTCCGGCCGGTGTGGTGCTCACCGATGGCCGTCATGCCGTGTGCCTGCTCGACCGTAACGGTCTGCGTCCGGCGCGCTGGGTCACCACCAAGAATGGTTACATCACCCTGGCCTCGGAAATCGGCGTGTGGAATTACGCACCCGAAGACGTCGTGGCCAAGGGCCGCGTAGGCCCAGGGCAGATTCTCGCAGTGGACACCGAAACTGGGCAGATCCTCGGCAGCGACGACATCGACAACCGTCTGAAGTCGCGTCATCCCTATAAGCAATGGATGCGCAAGAGTGCCCAGCGCATTCAGGCGACCCTGGAAGACCGCGACCACGGTTCGGCGTTCTACGACGTCGACCAGCTCAAGCAGTACATGAAGATGTATCAGGTCACCTTCGAAGAGCGTGATCAGGTGCTGCGTCCGTTGGGCGAACAGGGCCAGGAAGCGGTCGGCTCCATGGGCGACGACACGCCGATGGCCGTGCTTAGCCAGCGCGTGCGCTCGCCGTATGACTACTTCCGTCAGCAGTTCGCCCAGGTTACCAACCCGCCGATCGACCCGCTGCGTGAAGCCATCGTCATGTCGCTGGAGATCTGCCTCGGTGCCGAGCGCAACATCTTCGAAGAGTCGCCTGAGCACGCTGCACGGGTGATTCTCAGCAGCCCGGTGATCTCGCCGGCCAAATGGCGTGCGCTGATGAACCTGGATCGCCCGGGCTTCGAGCGTCACCTGATCGACATGAACTACGACGAGTCGATTGGCCTGGAAGCGGCTGTACGCAATATGGCCGATCAGGCCGAAGAAGCGGTGCGTGCCGGTAAAGTGCTGCTGGTTCTGTCCGACCGCCACATTGCCCCTGGCAAGTTGCCGGCCCACGCTTCGCTGGTCACCGGTGCGATTCACCACCGTCTGACCGAGAAAGGCCTGCGCTGCGACTGCAACATCCTGGTCGAAACCGCGACTGCTCGTGATCCGCATCACTACGCGGTGCTGCTGGGCTTCGGCGCCTCGGCGGTGTACCCGTTCCTCGCGTATGAAGTGCTGGGCGACCTGATTCGTACCGGCGAAGTGCTGGGCGATCTGTATGAAGTGTTCAAGCACTACCGCAAAGGCATTTCCAAAGGCCTGCTGAAGATCCTGTCGAAGATGGGTATCTCCACTGTGGCGTCCTACCGCGGTGCGCAGCTGTTTGAAGCTGTTGGCTTGTCCGATGAAGTCACCGAGCTGTGCTTCCGTGGTGTAGCCAGCCGCATCAAGGGTGCGCGTTTCGTCGATATCGAAGCCGAGCAGAAACTGCTGGCGGGCGAAGCCTGGAACAACCGCAAAGCGATCCAGCAGGGCGGTTTGCTCAAGTTCGTCTACGGCGGTGAATACCACGCCTACAACCCGGATGTGGTCAACACCCTGCAGGCCGCTGTACAGCAGGGCAGCTACGAGAAGTTCAAGGAATACACCACGCTGGTTGATACCCGCCCGGTGTCGATGCTGCGCGACCTGCTCAAGCTCAAGCTGGCTGATCAGCCGCTGGCGTTGGATCAGGTCGAGCCGATGAGCGAGATTCTCAAGCGCTTCGACTCTGCTGGTATTTCCCTCGGCGCGCTGTCGCCTGAAGCCCATGAAGCGATTGCCGAAGCGATGAACCGCCTGGGCGCGCGCTCCAACTCCGGTGAGGGCGGTGAAGACCCGGCCCGCTATGGCACCGTACGCAGCTCGAAGATCAAGCAGGTGGCTACCGGCCGCTTTGGTGTAACCCCGGAATACCTGGTCAACGCCGAAGTGCTGCAGATCAAGGTCGCCCAGGGCGCCAAGCCCGGCGAAGGTGGCCAGCTTCCAGGCGGTAAGGTCAACGGGCTGATTGCGCGTCTGCGTTACGCCGTGCCCGGCGTGACCCTGATTTCGCCGCCGCCGCACCATGACATCTACTCCATCGAAGACCTGGCGCAGCTGATCTATGACCTCAAACAGGTCAACCCGGCGGCACTGGTGTCGGTCAAGCTGGTGGCGGAAGCCGGTGTCGGCACCATCGCCGCCGGTGTGGCCAAGGCCTACGCCGACCTGATCACCATCTCCGGTTACGACGGTGGTACCGGCGCATCGCCGCTGACCTCGATCAAGTACGCCGGTGCGCCGTGGGAACTCGGCCTGGCCGAAACCCACCAGACCCTGCGCGGTAACGACCTGCGTGGCAAGGTGCGGGTGCAGACCGACGGCGGCCTGAAAACCGGCCTCGACGTGATCAAGGCCGCCATCCTCGGCGCCGAAAGCTTTGGCTTCGGTACGGCGCCGATGATCGCCCTTGGCTGCAAATACCTGCGCATCTGTCACCTGAACAACTGCGCCACCGGCGTGGCCACGCAGAACGACAAGCTGCGCAAGGATCACTTTATCGGCACCGTCGAAATGGTGATGAACTTCTTCACCTATGTCGCCGAAGAAACCCGCGAGTGGCTGGCCAAGCTGGGCGTGCGCAGCCTGGAAGAGCTGATCGGGCGTACCGACCTGCTCGAAGTGCTGCCGGGCGAGACCGCCAAGCAGGGCTATCTGGACCTGACCCCGCTGCTGGGCAGCGACCACATTCCGGCGGACAAGCCACAGTTCTGCCTGGTCGAGAAGAACCCGCCGTTCGACGAAGGCCTGTTGGCCGAGAAGATGGTCGAGTTGGCTAAGCCGGCGATTGAGGCGGCTAGCGGTGGCGAATTCGATCTGGATGTCTGCAACTGCGACCGCTCCATCGGTGCCCGTGTTTCCGGCGAAATCGCCCGCAAACACGGTAACCAGGGTATGGCCAATGCGCCGATCACCTTCCGCTTCAAGGGCACTGCGGGCCAGAGCTTCGGCGTGTGGAACGCCGGCGGCCTGAACCTGTACCTGGAAGGCGACGCCAACGACTACGTCGGCAAGGGCATGACCGGCGGCAAGCTGGTGATCACCCCGCCGAAAGGCAGCCCGTTCAAGACCCAGGACAGCGCCATCATCGGCAACACCTGCCTGTACGGTGCCACTGGCGGCAAGCTGTTCGCCGCGGGTACTGCGGGCGAGCGTTTCGCCGTGCGTAACTCCGGTGCGCACACTGTGGTGGAGGGCACGGGCGACCATTGCTGCGAGTACATGACCGGCGGCTTTGTCTGCGTGCTGGGCAAAACCGGCTACAACTTCGGCTCGGGCATGACCGGCGGTTTCGCCTACGTGCTGGACCTGGATAACAGCTTCTACGACCGCGTTAACCACGAGCTGGTGGAAATTCAGCGGATCAACAATGAGTCGATGGAGGCTTACCGTAGCCACCTGGAGCGCGTACTCGCCGAGTACGTCCAGGAAACATCGAGTGAGTGGGGCGCGACCCTGCTGGAAAACCTGGACGACTACCTGCGCAAGTTCTGGCTGGTCAAACCGAAGGCGGCAAGCCTGAAGTCGTTGCTCTCCAGCACCCGTGCCAACCCGCAATAAGAATGCGCCTGAAGTGGTTTGATGAGGTATTGCAATGACTGAACGTCTGAATAACGACTTCCAGTTCATCGAAGTCGGGCGCAAAGACCCGAAGAAGAAACTGTTGCGTCAGCGTAAGAAAGAGTTCGTCGAGATTTACGACAACTTCAAGCCTGCGCAAGCGGCAGACCAGGCACACCGTTGCCTTGGCTGCGGCAACCCGTATTGCGAATGGAAGTGCCCGGTGCACAACTTCATTCCCAACTGGCTCAAGCTGGTGTCCGAGGGCAACATCCTCGCCGCCGCCGAACTGTCGCACCAGACCAACACCCTGCCGGAAGTCTGCGGCCGCGTCTGTCCGCAGGACCGCCTCTGCGAGGGTGCCTGCACCCTGAACGACGGCTTCGGTGCGGTGACCATCGGTTCGGTGGAGAAGTACATCACCGACACGGCCTTCGCCATGGGCTGGCGCCCGGACATGTCCAAGGTCAAACCGACCGGCAAGCGCGTCGCGGTGATCGGTGCCGGTCCTGCTGGCCTCGGTTGCGCTGATGTGCTGGTGCGCAACGGCGTGACCCCGGTGGTATTCGACAAGAACCCGGAAATCGGCGGCCTGCTGACCTTCGGTATTCCCGAGTTCAAGCTGGAGAAGAGCGTGTTGAGCAATCGCCGCGAAGTCTTCAGCGGCATGGGCGTTGAGTTCCGCCTGAACACTGAAATCGGCAAAGACATCACCATGCAGCAGTTGCTGGATGAGTACGATGCTGTGTTCATGGGCATGGGTACTTACACCTACATGAAGGGCGGCTTCCCTGGTGAAGACCTGCCAGGTGTGACCGATGCGCTGGATTTCCTGATCGCCAACGTCAACCGCAACCTCGGTTTCGAGAAGTCGCCCGAAGACTTTATCGACATGAAAGGTAAGCGCGTAGTGGTTCTGGGTGGTGGTGATACCGCGATGGACTGTAACCGCACCTCGATCCGTCAGGGCGCCAAGGCCGTGACCTGCGCCTACCGCCGTGACGAAGAGAACATGCCGGGCTCGCGCAAGGAAGTGAAGAACGCCAAGGAAGAGGGCGTGAAGTTCCTGTTCAACCGTCAACCCATCGCCATCGTCGGTGAAGACAAGGTGGAAGGCGTGAAAGTGGTCGAGACCCGTCTCGGCGAGCCGGATGCCCGTGGCCGTCGCAGCCCCGAGCCGATTCCGGGTTCCGAGGAAATCATCCCGGCGGAAGCCGTGCTGATCGCCTTCGGCTTCCGCCCAAGCCCGGCTGCCTGGTTCAGCGATTTCCAGATCGACACCGACAGCCAGGGCCGCGTCGTTGCGCCCGAGCAGAGCCAGTTCAAGCACCAGACCAGCAATCCGAAGATCTTCGCCGGTGGCGATATGGTTCGCGGTTCTGACCTGGTGGTGACGGCGATCTTCGAAGGTCGCAATGCCGCTGAAGGCATTTTGGATTATCTCGGCGTGTAGGTTGGGTTGAGCGCAGCGAAGCCCAACGGCGGCTATGAGGCCCTGCGTGTTGGGCTTCGTCGTTGCGCTCATCAACCCAACCTACGGCCGCGACAAATTGACCCTATAGACAAAAGGCACGGCACTCGCCGTGCCTTTTGTTTTTGGGTCTGCGAAAATACCCGCACTTTTTCTGCGTCACGGTACGCGAGGTGCCTATGACTCAGGTGCCCGCCCGGAGGAGGGGGACGTCGCTGCTTGGCTCCCACACACTTAGGCACCGTGAAGTATCCCTGCCGTATTTCCAGGAATCCTGCCGATGTCTGCTTTGAAGAACGACCGCTTCCTTCGTGCTCTGCTCAAGCAACCTGTCGATGTCACCCCGGTGTGGATGATGCGTCAGGCCGGTCGTTACCTGCCGGAGTACCGCGCCACCCGCGCCAAGGCCGGTGATTTTGTCAGCCTGATGAAGAACCCTGAGCTGGCCTGTGAGGTCACCATTCAGCCGCTGGATCGTTACCCGCAGCTGGACGCAGCGATTCTGTTCTCCGACATCCTGACCATCCCCGATGCCATGGGCCAGGGCCTGTATTTTGAAACCGGTGAAGGCCCGCGTTTCAAGAAGGTCATCAGTTCGATGGCCGATATCGAGGCGCTGCCGATTCCCGATCCGGAGCAGGACCTGGGCTATGTGATGGATGCGGTGCGCACCATCCGCCGTGAGCTGAATGGCCGTGTGCCGCTGATCGGCTTTACCGGCAGCCCCTGGACCCTGGCCACCTACATGGTCGAAGGCGGCTCGTCGAAGGACTTCCGCAAGTCCAAGGCCATGCTTTACGACAACCCGCAGGCCATGCATGCGCTGCTCGACAAGCTGGCGCAGTCGGTGACTGCCTACCTCAACGGGCAGATCAAGGCCGGTGCGCAGGCCGTGCAGATTTTCGACTCCTGGGGCGGCTCGCTGTCTGCGGCGGCGTATCAGGAGTTCTCCCTGGCGTATATGCAGAAGATCATCGACGGTTTGATTCGCGAGCATGATGGGCGCCGCGTGCCAGTGATCCTGTTCACCAAGGGCGGCGGTCTGTGGCTGGAGTCCATGGCCGACAGCGGTTCCGAAGCTCTAGGCCTGGACTGGACCTGCGATATCGGCAGCGCTCGCAGCCGCGTCGGCAGCAAGGTGGCGCTGCAGGGCAATATGGACCCGAGCGTGCTGTACGCCAACCCGTCGGCGATTCGCGCCGAGGTGGGGCGTATTCTCGCAGCCTATGGTCATGGCAGCGGCCAGGTGTTCAACCTCGGCCATGGCATCACCCCAGAAGTGAACCCGGAGCACGCTCGGGCCTTCTTCGAGGCGGTGCATGAGTTGTCCGCGCAGTACCATCAGTAAAACCTGCACAAAACAAAGGCCGCATCAGCGGCCTTTGTTTTATCTGCGTTTCTTAGAACCTGACTCGGATCTCGCGAGCTAGAGCGAGACAAGGCAAAAATGGCCGAGGAAGCGGAGTTTACTGGTGTAAATGAGCATTCCGAGGCCATTTTTAACGCCGTATTGCCAACGCGCAGCAGATCCGTGGCAGGTTCTCAGGGCTTACGCAGATCGCGCACGGCCTTTACCACCGCCAGCTGTTCGGCTTCGCTGAGCTTCTCGGCGTAACCGGGCATGGCGCCTGGGCCTTCCTGAATGGCGTTGAGGATGTCAGCGTCGCTGTTGTTGTCCTGCCACTTGGCCTTGCTCAGGTTCTGCGCAAAGAACAGCCAGCCGCGCAGGGTGTTGGCGCGGCCGTCTTCAGCGTGGCATTTGACACAATGTTGGCGGTACAGCTGCTGGCCGTTCACTTCAGCCTGCGCGGGCAGGCTGCCGAACAGCGTCAATGCCGCGAGCACGCCGAGTAGCGCGGGCTTATTTGACATTGGCCAGGTTCCCTTTGAGAGCCACACCTGCCATTACCGCGCCGGCGTGGCATTCGTATTTCTGGCTGTCCTTGTACTCGACGTTCTTGTAATTGCTGGCCAGGTCGACCACGGCATTGGCGCCGGCCGCCTTGGCTGCCTTCTGGAAGCGGATCAGCGCCGATTGCAGGGCCCAGCTGCAGGCGGCTTCATCGCTTTTGTTGAAGGCGTTGGTCTTTTGACTGGTGGTCACACCGGATTTGATCACGCTGACCGAGCCGGCCGGTTTGTTGCCGGCCAGGTAGAACTTCACGCTGCCGTCGAGGCGCCCGGCATTCAGGGCTTCCTGTACGGCGGCCTCGAAGGGCAGGAAGTGGGCGGTATCGCGGGCCTGGCTGAGGCTTGGCAGTGCCGCGAGGCACGCAGCAGCAACGATTAGGTGGCGCAATTTCATGGTGACCTCCGTGGTTCTTATGCTTATGAGCTGCTTGGCTCAGGGGTGACAGAGAGTTTCATATAGTGCTGGGTCAAGCCGTGCAAGCGTTTCACCAGCGCGTTGTAGCGCTTGTGAATCTTGCCGTCTGCATAGCGTAGCTTTTCGCTGTCGCGGTACAGGATGTCATAACGGGTGGCGCTGTAATTAAGGGTAATCGAGGCGCTGTGACCCCGGAAGTCGATGCGCGCCAGGATCTGCTGCGGCCTGTCTTCTTCGACCACCCATTTGCCGTGTGCCAGTGCTTTCAGCAGGATTTGATGAAAGTCGCCGTTGTAGTTGGCGAGCGGCACGGGTTGATGAATTTCGCGGATCGGTTGCACCCGGCTGCAGGCCAGCAAAGAAACGATAGCGAGGCTGACCAGTAGCAGTTTGCTCAAGCGGTACATGGTGGACTCCTTGTCCTGTGGTTTAGGTCCAGCGTTTAAAGATCAGCGAGGTGTTGACCCCGCCAAAGGCGAAGTTGTTGTTCATCACGTACTGGTGGCTCATCTGGCGGAACTCGCCGCGCAGATAGTCCAGTTCACCACAGGCTGGGTCGATATTTTCCAGATTCAGCGTGGGTACATAGTTGTCCTGGTTCAGCATTTCGATACTGAACCAGGACTCCAGTGCGCCACAGGCACCCAGGGTGTGGCCAAAGTAGCTCTTCTGCGAGCTGATCGGCATCTGATTGCCGAACAGCTCCTGGGTTGCCAGGGTTTCGGCGACATCGCCCTGGTCGGTGGCGGTGCCGTGGCCGTTGACGTAACCGATGGCAGAGGGGGCTAAACCGGCATCCTGCAGCGCCAGTTCCATCGCCCCACGCATGGTGGCCTGCACCGGTTTGGTGGCGTGCTGGCCATCGGCGTTGCAGCCAAAGCCGACGATCTCGGCGTGGATGGTTGCGCCCCGCGCCAGGGCATGTTCCAGCTCTTCCAGCACCAGAATGCCGGCGCCTTCACCGATTACCAGGCCATCACGGCCGCTGTCGTAAGGGCGCGGCGAGGTGTGTGGGGCATCGTTTTTCAGGCTGGTGGCGTACAGCGCATCGAAGACCATGGCCTCGGTGGGACACAGCTCCTCGGCGCCACCGGCGAGCATCATCGGCAGGCGGCCGAACTTGATCGCTTCATAGGCGTAGCCGATACCCTGGCTGCCACTGGTGCAGGCGCTGGAGGTGGGAATCAGGCGGCCCTTGAGACCGAAAAAGATGCTGATATTGGCTGCCGTGGTGTGCGGCATCATGCGGATATAGGAGTTGGCGTTAAGGCCGTCCGCGACGGAATTCAGCAGCATATTGCCGAACGCCTTGATCTCGTCGGTGCTGCCGGTGGACGAGCCGCAGGCCACGCCCATACGGCCATCCTGAATGCGCTCATCGCCGAGCAGGCCGGCGTGTTCCAGGGCACGCTCGGCGGCGTAGACGGCCAGTTTCGACACACGGCCCATGCTGCGTGTCTGCTTGCGGTTCCAGTGCTTGGGGGTGACGAAATCATCCACCGGGCCGCCGAGGCGGGTGTTCAGCTCGCTGAACCTGTCCCACTCATGCATGTAGCGAATGCCGCTCTTGCCGGCTTTGAAATTCGCTTCAATCGTCGGCCAGTCGCTGCCCAGCGAGGTCACCCCGGCCATGCCGGTGACTACAACCCGTTTGCAACCGTTCATCAGCACAGCCCACCGTTCACCGCGAGGACCTGGCGGGTAATGTAGGCCGCCTCCTCGGACATCAGAAAATTCACCGCACCGGCCACTTCTTCCGGGGTGCCCATGCGAGCGGCCGGGACCATCTTGAGGATTTCCTCGACCGGAACGTCAGCATCGAGGATTTCGGTGTCGATAAGCCCCGGCGCCACACAGTTGACCGTGATCTTGCGCTTGCCCAGCTCGATCGCCAAGGCCTTGGCTGCGCCGATCACACCGGCTTTGGAGGCGCTGTAGTTGACTTGGCCACGGTTGCCGATCAGCCCGGATACCGAGGTGATGCAGACGATGCGCCCCGGCTTGCGGCGACGGATCATCGGCATGGTCAGTGGGTGCAGGACGTTGTAGAAGCCGTCGAGGTTGGTGCGCATAACGATGTCCCAGTCCTCTTCACTCAGTGCCGGGAAGGCGCCGTCGCGGGTCAACCCTGCATTACACACGACCCCATAATACGCGCCGTGCTGCTCGACATCGGCTTCCAGCGCCGCACGACAAGCAGCGCGGTCGGACACGTCGAATTGCAGAATGCGTGCCTGCTGGCCCATCTCGATGATCTGCGCCTGCACCGCTTCGGCTTCATCGCGGCGCGAACGGCAATGCAGCACGATGTCATAGCCGCTTTTGGCCAGGCGCAAGGCAATCGCCCGGCCGATGCCACGGCTGGAGCCGGTGACCAGAATGGTTTCGCGCAAGGCCGTTGTTTGGTTCATGACGGGGACCCTTGAAATTCTTCCTGAAGATAATTGGCCACTTGCGGTGGACGGAATACGTTGAGGCGCGCGCTGGCCTCGATGTCGGGGCCGCGCAGGTGGCACTCGAACACGCCCATGCCGTTGTCATCCTGCAACGAGCGGCTGGCGTGGATATGCAGCACGGTGCCGGCTGGAAAGCGCTCGACGGTGCATTGGTAATTGCGCGTGCCGAGCAAAAAGCCCAACTCCACCGGTTCGCCGAGCTGGCGCGCCTGGCAGCCGGCATAGGCCGCCACGCTCTGCGCCATCAGCTCGATGCCGACCCAAGCAGGCAGGCTGCCGTCTGCCTGGCTGAACAGATTGCCGTCGCGCACGGTGAGCTGGGTTTCGATGTCTTCGTCACCAAAGCGCAGCACCTGATCGATCAGGATCATGTCGCCGGCATGGGGAATCAGTTCGGCGATTGGCCATTGGCTCATCTTGGCTCTCCTGCTTCACCCGGCTCTTCACCCAAGAGCAGGCTGATATTGTTGCCGCCAAAAGCGAACGAGTTGCTCATCAGTCGGCGTGGGCGGTTGCCGCTCAGCGGTGCGCCGGGTTGCACCAGCTTGAGTGCCGGCAGTGCCGGGTCGGCCTGACCGTCCCAGATATGCGGCGGCAGCAACTGCTGCGGATTGAACTCACTCAGGGTCAACCAGCAGAAGGCCGCTTCCAGCGCCCCGGCCGCGCCGAGGGTATGACCAACCATGGGCTTGCTCGATGAACAGGCCACGCCATGGGGGAAGATGGCCTGCACCGCCTGGCTTTCCATGGCGTCGTTGTGGGTGGTGGCAGTGCCATGCAGGTTCAGATAATCGACCTGCTCCGCCCGGATGCCTGCCGCAGCCAGGGCTTTGCGCATGGCGGCCTGAGCCCCCAGGCCATCGGGCTGCGGTGCGGAAATATGATGGGCATCGGAGGTCGCGCCGCCGCCGAGCAGGGCGATGGGCACGGCAGAGCCTGCGGGTTCAGTGCTCAGGCGCTCTTTGGTCATAAGAAACAGCGCCGCGCCCTCGCCGATATTGATGCCGTTCCGGTTGGCGGAAAACGGGTTGCAGCGTTCGGCCGAGACCGCTTCCAGGGCGGAGAAACCATTCAGGGTCAGGCGGCACAGGCTGTCCACGCCGCCGCAGATCACTGCATCGCATACGCCCAGGTCAAGCAGGCGCTGGGCGCTAAGCAGCGCACGGGCGCCCGAGGTGCAGGCGGTGGAAATGCTAAAGCACGGCCCGCTGAGGCCCAGCCAGTCACTGAGGAAGTTTGCCGGCTCGGCCAGTTCCTGCTGGGCGTAATCATAGGATGCCGGCAGCGCCCCCTGTTTAAAGTACTGGCCGATGCCCTGGCTGGCTTCTTCGATGCCTGAGGTGCTGGTGCCGAGCACTACGCCGATGCGCTCGGCACCGAAGCGCTTGATGGCCGCACGCAGTTCACGCTCGATTTCCAGGGCGGCCGCCAGCAGCAGCTGATTGTTGCGACTCGGCGGATGGCCCGGCAGAGTCGGCAACTCTGGCAGCTCGCCAGGTACGGCACCGACGGTCAGCGTGTGCTCGGTCACCCAGCCGTTTTGCCGGCGCATGCCGCTGGTGTCGCCAGCAAACAGCGCGGCTGCGACCGCCTGTTTGCCTTGGCCGAGGGCACAGTTGAGGCCCAGGGCTGAGAGGTATGCGGCCATCAGGGTGCCTTATCGTCAGGGAGGGCGCTGACCTGATAGATCAGATCAGGCGAGCGCTCCAGGGTGAAATCCAGCGGCGCACGGTAACTGATTCGCCACTGCGGGTTAAGCCGGCGCGTGCCATCGGTGTCCAGTTGCCAGTTTCCGGCAGGGTAGTGACTGGGCAGTTGCGCGCTGGGCGTAAGGGCGAACAGCAGGGCGGCGAACAGTTCGCGGGCCTCGGCGTTGGGTGGCAACAGACCGTCATTCGCCCATTGACCGGCGCGCAGCATCTGCCGTGCCAGCGGCACGCCGAGCGGGTCGAACAGCGAGGCGCGCAAGCCCTGTGGCTCGTCCTGCAGCACCAGCCACCAGGTGTGCTGGTTGGCGGCCTGCTGGCGCTGCACCTGCAGGGCCAGTGGCAGCGGCGCGGCCAGGCTGGGTGACTGGGCTGGCAGTGGCGTCTGCACGGCGCAGGCCGCGAGCAGCAGGCAGCAGCCGATAAGCCAGGCGCGGCGCATCAGGTGCGAGGCTCCAGCGGCTTGCGCGCCACCACGTTGACCAGGGTTTCGTTGCGCTGGCCAATCGGCTTGGGTTTCATCAGGCCCCAGCGCTCCAGCAAGCCGAAATCCTTGGAGCGGCTCCACCACAGATAGGGGTAGGAGATATTTTCGGCGGCAAATTCAAAGCCCTGGCCGCGCAGCATGGCCAGATAGCCTTCGGCGCTTTTCTGCACATGCATGGGGTGGCGGAACAGCCAGCGGATCACCCAGGTGTCGATGTAGTACTGGGTAGACTCGGCAAACAGCAGGTAACCACCTGGCTTGAGCACACGCCAGAACTCGGCCAGGGCCTGCTCCTGCTCGACCAGGTGGTGGAAGGTCTGGTGACAGAACAGCAGGTCAACGCTGGCATCGGCCAGGTCGATGGCGGCGCAGTCGCTGGTGAGCAGCTGCACCTCCAGACCCAGGCGCTCGGCCTCGGCGCGCGAGCAGTCGAGGCTGTGCGGGTCGGCATCCAGACCGATCATTCGCGCAGGTGCAAACGCTTCATTGAGCAAACCGAAGGACTTGCCCTGGCCGCAGCCGGCATCCAGCAGCACCGGCGCGTCTGGCAGCGGCCCGGCGAACAGGCCGCGCAGGTCATTGATCGCCACGCGCAGCACATGGTGCTGCCAGACGTGGCTCTGCAAGAACCAGAAGCCGAAGCGGGTTTCCTCGACGTAGGTGGCGGCCGGGTTGGTCATGATGATCCTTATCAATTAGTGGCGCAGAGTTCAGCGAGCACCCGCAGGCGGCGCTTGGGTTCGGCGACATAGGGGTTTTTCTGATCCCAGGCGTAGCCGGCGAGGATCGAGCTGATCATCCGGCGGATTTCCGGCTGGGCTTTCTCGAAATAGATCACGTCCTGGAAGCTGCCGTCGTACCAGCCTTCGACATACACGCGGAAGGTATCGACGCCGCGCTTGAGCGGGATGGCAAAGTCCTGCTCCCAGTCCACCGTCTCGCCGCTGAGCTGGCGGTGCAACAGGCCGGCGGCCATGCTTGCCGAGCGCATGGCGATGGTCACCCCAGAGCTGAACACCGGGTCGAGGAACTCCGCCGCGTTGCCGAGCAAGGCAAAGCCCGGCCCGTGCAGGGTTTTCACGTTGGCCGAGTAACCGCCGATGGTGCGTGCCGGGGTGTCCCATACGGCATTTTTCAGCACCTTGTGTAGGCTTGGGGTCTCTTCGATAAATTGCTTGAGGCAGGCATCCAGGTCGGTCGGGCGCCCTGCATAGCGGGTGGCATCGGCGACCACGCCCACCGAGCAGCGACCGTTGCTGAACGGGATGGTCCAGAACCACACATCGCGCAGGGTCGGGTGAGTGGTGATAAGGATCTTCTCACGGTCAAAGCCAGTGCCTGCGCTGCGGTCTTCGACGTGGGTGAACACCGCCTGGCGCACCGGGAAGTTCGACGGTGTGTCGAGGTCGAGCAGGCGCGGCAGCACACGGCCGTAGCCACTGCCATCGAGGACAAAGGCGCATTCGACCTGGTATTCGTGACCATCGGCCAAACGGCGTACCGAGAGGCGCGGACAGTCGCCGCTGAAATCGACGGCGAAGATTTCCTCTTCATAACGGATTTCCACACCCTGCAGCTCGGCCTGGTCGGCCAGCAGCTTGTCGAAGTCGGCACGCAGCACCTGGTAGGTCGAACCCTGACCTTTAGTGAAGGTGTCGCGGAAGTCGAACTCGGTGTAACGCTCGCCCCAGCCAAAGGCCGCGCCGTGCTTGGTCTGGAAGCCCGCTGCGCGCACCGCGTCGAGCATGCCGGCTTCTTCAACGAAGTCCAGGCAATGTGACAGCAGGCTCTCGCCAATCGAGAAACGCGGGAAGCGCTGGCGCTCCAGTACCAAGACGTCATGGCCATTGCGCTTGAGCAGCGCCCCGGCAATCGCTCCGGACGGGCCGGCACCAATGACTACGACTTGGCGTTGTTCGACTTCAAGAGACTTCATGACGGCTTCGGGCCTCGTTCAGGGCGTGGGTGGCTGGGCGGGTGCCAAGCAGGGCTGGCAACAGTGTGGAAAACAGACTCATCAGCAGCAAGCTGAAATACACCAGGGTGTCGATCAGCTGCAATTGCAGCAGCAGGTTGAGGAAGACGATTTCGGTCAGCCCGCGAATATTCAGGAACAGGCTTTCCTGCCATTTGATCTGGCTGGAGGCCGCCGGGTCAGCCCAGTGCAGGCCCAGCCAGCTGCCGAGGATCTTGCTCAGTACCGGCAGTACCAGCAGCGCGCCGAGGTAGAGCCAGGAATAGCTGGCGCCAATGCTGTGGAAGTCCACGCGCAACACGCCGTAGGTGAGGATCAGCGGCACGGCCAGGCCGTTGAGCAGCAGTTTCCAGTGGCGTGCCGGCAGGGGCAGCAGGAAGGGTTGTTTGAGCCAGGCCAGGCACAGCATGTAGGCAATGCCAAACACCAGCGCATCAAGCTTCAGTTGCTGGAACAGCAGCATCAGGGCGAAGAACGGCAAGCTGTAACACAGGCCATGGCGCAGCTTCAGCGTACGCAGCAGCAAGGGCAGGCCGGCGGCCAGCAGTGGCCAGAGCAGGGCCGTTGGGTGGCTGCTGCCCTGTGCCAGGCCGAACAGGCTCCAGCACATGACGTCCATCAGAATCGCCGCATGCAGCAGGCGCTTGGTGGCGGCCGCCGGGTAGCCGATGCTGTGCAGGAACAGGTACAGCACCGGGATCGCGGTGATCGAGAACAGCAGGCCGATGCCCACAGCGCTCAGCCAGTTGCGTTCGCCGGGTAGCAGCCACAGCGAGCAGGCCAGGCCGGCGAGCATGGGTACGAGGAAACTCGGCAGGGCGATTTTCAGGCTGGCGCGGTCCAGCTCCAGATCGATCACATCGCTGAGGATGTAGCCCAGCAGCAGGGCAAAGCACAGGCCGTAACTCAGGTTCAGCCAGTCCGGGGCGAGCAGGTCGGAGGCCGTAAGCTGCCAGTGCGGTTCGACCCAGAACAGCAGCAAGACCGGAATCGCCAGGCTGGCAACCAGCAACTGGCCGACGATGGGGATCAATCGTTTGCCGCCAACGATGGCCACCAGGGCGTAAAGCGCCAGGGCCAGTAGCCAGAAGCCGAGTACCGTCATGCTGCAGCTCCTGCTGTGGCAGGTCGTTGGCTGCCGGCCCAGGGCGCGAGCAGGAAGCAGAACAGCAGGCCCAGGCTGATCGCCAGGCCGAAGTTGGCAATCGCCGGAGTGTCGCTGATCAGCAGCAGGCCGAACGACAGCCAGCTGGTCAGCGCCGAGAGCAGGGTGCCGAGCAGGCTGACCGCCGGGCCGCCGATGTTCTCGCGCATAAGAATGGCGTAATCGACGCCGATGGCAGTGATCAACAGCAGGCCGAACAGGCTGAACAGCGTCAGCGGCTGGCCCAGCCAGCCGAGACAGGCCAATGCCGCCAGTGCCGCCAGCAGCGGCAGGCAGACCACCCGCAACGCGCCACCGAGGCCGAACGGCAGGCATAGCAGCAACAGGATCGCCACGCTGGAGATGAGTTTTAATTCTGCGGCGCTAAGTTGGGTGGCGCTAAACAGTGCGTTGAGTTCGCTGATCCGGTCCACCAGTTGCACCCCCGGCAGGCCCTCGACCAGCGGTTTGAGTTCGGTACTGTGGCTGAGCCCTTGCAGGCTGACCAAGCCGGCCACACCCTCGGCATTGGTGCCCAGCCATAGCGGCCGCCAGGCCTCACCCAGCGGGCTGGCCAGGGCTTGTTCCAGGCTGACCGGGTTGTTCTGTTGCAGCGCCTGCAATTCGTTCTGCAGAGCGGCAGGCGGGACGCCCAGGTCGAGCAGCGGCTGCCAGTGCTGCGGCAGTTTGCCAAGCGCCGCGCGCAACGCCTGCAACTGGCTGTCGGGGGCGACCAGTTGGCTGAGGGCGCGATAGTCACGCAGCTGACCGTTGCGCACCGCCTGATCCAGACGCTGACTCAACGCCGCCTGGCGCTCCAGCAACTGCTGCGGATGCGCCGCGCGCACCAGAAAGAACTGGCTGGTGGGCTGTTGGCCGGTCAGTTCGGCAATACGCTGGGCCTCGGCCAACAGTTGCGGCTCCTGGCCCAGCCATTGGCGCAGATCATTTTGCGTGTGCAGCTGCCATAGCCCTCCGGCACAGAACAGCAGGAGTAACGCCAGCAGCGGTGCACTACCGACTTTATCCAGCAAGCGCGCCCGCTGGGTCAGCAGGCCTTGGCTAAAGCTCAGCAATTGCGGTGATGGGCTGAGGCGCAGGCCACGCAGCCAGGCTGGCAGCAGGCACACCGAGCACAGATAAGCGGCAACCAGCCCGGCGGCGGAGAACAGCGCGACCTGGGTCAGCGCCGGAAACGGGGTAAAGGCCAGTGCCAGGTAGCCGATCAGGTTGGTGCCCAGGCTCAGGCTCAGCCCCGGCAGAGTGGCGCGCAATGCGGCCCAGCTAGACCAACCATCTGCGTTCTCAGTGTTGCTCCAGCTTTTACTCAAATAGTGTTGCGGATAATCGGCGGCGACCCCGACCAGGCTGGCGCCCAGTACCAGGGTCAGCGCGTTGATCTGGCCAAACACCAGCACGCAGGCGGTGCAACCGGCGAGCAGGGCCATGCCGATGGGCAACAGACTGACCAGCACCCGCACCCGGCGGAAGGCCAGCAGCAACAGCAGCAGGGTGCCGAGGGTGGCGCCGCCACCAATCAGGCTGATTTCGCGGGTCGCTTTGGCCTGCCCGGCGGCGGCATACAACACGCCGCCCGCTGCCAGCAGTTGGCCGCCGGCGGTTTCGACTTGTGCGCGGGTCGCGGCGACCTGGGCGGCAATCAGCGGCGGCTCCTGCATATCGAAGGCGCTGCCCTGGGCGCTGGCGCGCAGCAGGGCCCAGGTCATAGCGGACTCTTCCAGTAGCAGCGCGCCGCTGCTCAGGTCGGCCTGGATGCGGCTGCCGGGGTTCAGCGCCTGTTGCGCGCGTGCGCCCAGGCCCAGCCAGTCCTGCTCGATGGGCAGCAGGCTGAAACCGCCGAAGGTGTCGAACAACTGCCCGGCGCGTTGTTCGATCAGCTGATGCGGTTGCTCCAGCAGCAGTTGACGATCTGCCGCCGACAGCAGACTCAGGCGGTTGCTACGCAGATAATCGCGCAGTGCCGTGAGGTCGCTGTCGACGCTCCACTGCACTTGGGCAAAGCGCCCGCTGTCGCGCCATTGCTCGCCCACCTGCTGCGCCAGGGTAATCGCCTGGTCACGCTGCGGGTGGCCGATCAACAGCAGCAGGTCGCGGTTTAGCGGCTCCTGCATACGCTGTTCGGCTTGCTGCACCAGGGCATCGCCGCTGCCGGCGGGCAACAGCGCGAGCATATCCGCCGCCACGGGCGGGCCGTTGCGCCATTGCCAGGCGGCGAGGATCAGCAGGGCCGTGAGCAGCAGCAGAAAGCTGCGCGGCAGCCAGCGTTCACTGAGCAAAGTCACGCTGCTCCTGCTCAGTCAGGGCATCGCCGGTCTGGCTATCCGGCAAGCGCAGCACGCTGTAATCGCCCTGGGTTTCATGCAGCTCGATGCGTTGCACCAGCGCGCCGCCATCAATCTGGATACGGCTGAAAATCTGCTTGAGCAGCACCGAGTTCGGCACCAGACGCAGTTGCCAGGCCTCGGCGGTACCGATTAATTGCAGCTCGAAATCTCGCGCCAGCCCGCTGTGGTCGCCCTTGAGCACGGCGAGAAATAGCCGGCTCTGCTGGGCGGCGACATCCTGGCCGGGCTGTTGTTGCCAGCCGCTCGGCGTGCGTTTGGCGATGCCCTGGCCGTCAATGCGGTAATCCTGTTTGAGCGGGCTTTGCAGCTGCCAGAGCAGGCCGAGGTCGCGGCTCAGGACAAACTGGCCACGGCTGGTCAGCGGCTGCGGCAGGGCGCGCAGGTGTTTTTCCTGAATCAGTGGGCCGCGCACCACCGCAGGTTTGGCCAGCTGGGCGCTGAGTTGATTGAGGTCGAAGGCGTGAGCCTGGGTGGTCAGCAGCAGGCTTAGCGTCAGGCCTATTGTCGCGGTGAGTTTGCGTTTGGGTTGCGCCCCCTCGGGCGCGTCACTTTTTCTTGCTTGCCCAAGAAAAAGTAACCAAAAAGAAGGGCACCCCGACATCCGGGTCTCGCTGCGCTCGACTTCCCTCGCTCCATCACCACTCCAGGGGCCGGCGTACAAGGGCCGTCCCTGGCCCTTTACGCCTTTCGCCGCATCCATGCGGCTCATCCCCTTGCGAGGTGATTGCGCTCGGCCTTCTGACGGGGGCTTTCCCCGCTCCAACATCGCCGCTAGGCCAGAGCTGGTGCAGTTGCTTTTGATTTCTCTTTTTTCGAGCCAGCGCATAACTAAAGCTCGAAAGATGCCAGTCGGGCCAGGACCCGGGGTCCCCTCAGGAGGCCGAGTGAAATCCCTGTGTAAGGGGTTGGGCGGCATGGATGCCGCGAGAGCTGCGATGGGCCAGGGATGGCCCTTCGCAGCGTGCCCCTGGAGCAGGGATGGAGCGAGGGAACCCTGGCGCAGCCAGGGCCGTATGCGGGGCGCGCTTTCTCTTTGGTTACTTTCTCTTTGCGCGCGCAAAGAGAAAGTAACTCGTCCGACAGGACGAAACCGGTTAGCAAACACCGCTCCCAAAACACCGCGTTGGGTATCGCAAAGCTCAACCCAACCTACGGGGTTGAGCGCGCGGCTTAATCCGGTCAAAAGGCTTTTCACGCCAACACCTTCTCAACTGCATCGATCAACACCTTGGGCGAGGCAAACTGCATCTCACGGGTGGCGATTTCCACCGCCACTTGCACGCTGCTGCCACGGGTCATGCGTTCACCGGTGGCTGCATCGCTGATCAGGTAGTTGATCTTCAGGCGGTTTTCCCACTCCACCAGATCGGCGCGCACGATGATTGTCTGGCCGAACTGTGCGCCGCGGATATAGCGCAGTTGCAGGTCGATCACCGGCCAGGCGTAGCCAGCGTCGCGCATCTGCACGTAGTTGTGGCCGAGCTTGTCGAGCAGGGCGCAGCGCGCTTGTTCGAAGTATTTGACGTAGTGGCCGTGCCAGACCACTTCCATCATGTCGACGTCGAAGAACGGCACCTGCAGTTCGATTTCCGCCTGCAATACGCCTTTGCTACGCATAAAGCCTCCAGTACTGCTCGCGGATGCGCACCAGGCACAGGCGCAGCTCGGCTTCCAGGGCGCGGTCTTCGATCACTGGGTGGAAGTCCACGGCCAGTTGCTCGCGCATGGCGGCGACCGGCGCAGGGATATCGCTCTTGCCGTCGCGCTGGCGCAGCCACACGCCCTGGTTGGCGGCCAGCAGGGTGGCGGCGGCCACTTGTTCGGTCAGCTCCAGGCTGCGCAGGGCGTCGCGGGCGGCGATGGTGCCCATGCTCACCTTGTCCTGGTTGTGGCATTCGGTGGAGCGCGAGAACACGCTGGCCGGCATGGTGTTTTTCAGCGCTTCGGCGGTCCAGGCGCTGGTGCCGATCTGCACGGCCTTGAAGCCGTGGTTGATCATCGCGCTGACGCTCGGCGCGCCAGACAGGTTGCTCGGCAGGCCGTGGTTGTAGCGGGTGTCGACCAGCAGGGCGAGCTGGCGGTCGAGCAGGTCGGCGACGTTGCCGACCAGGTTCTTTAGGCTGTCCATGGCGAAGGCGATATGCCCGCCGTAGAAGTGCCCGCCGTGCAGCACGCGCTCTTCTTCAGCATCAATCAGCGGGTTGTCGTTGGCGCTGTTCAGTTCGGTTTCGATGAACTGGCGCAGCAGGCCCAGGCTGTCGGCCAGCACGCCCAGCACATGCGGGGCGCAGCGCAGCGAGTAGCGGTCCTGCAGACGGTGCAGCGGTGCGGTCGGTGCGTCGATGGCCAGGTCCTGGCGCAGCCAGGCGGCGACCTGCATCTGCCCCGGGTGCGGCTTGGCGGCGAATAGGCGCTCGTCGAAGTGCTCCGGGTTGCCTTCCAGCGCCACCACATTGAGAGCGGTGATGCGCGTGGCCAGCTTGAGCAGGTAATCGGCGCGGGAGAACGCCTGGCAGGCCAGGGCGGTCATCACCGCAGTGCCATTCATCAGCGCCAGGGCTTCTTTTGGGCGCAGCACCAGCGGCGTCCAGCCCAGCTCGTTGTGCACGTCGATGGCGCTGCGGCGTTCGCCGTTGAACAGCACTTCACGCTCACCGGACAGGGTGGCGGCAACGTAGGACAGCGGCGTGAGGTCGCCACTGGCGCCGACCGAGCCTTCTTCCGGGATCAGCGGCAGCACGTCGTATTCGAGAAACGCCTGCAGGCGCTCGAGCAGCTCCACGCGCACCCCGGAAACCCCATGGCACAGCGACTGCAAGCGAGCGGCGAGCACGGCGCGGGTGCTGGCTTGATCCAGCAGCTTGCCCAGACCGCAGCCGTGGAAGGTGTACAGATGACGCGGCAGCGCCTCGACCTGATGCAGCGGCACCGCGACCACGCAGGAATCGCCATAGCCGGTGGTGACGCCGTAGATCACCCCTTCCTTGTCCAGCAGGCTGTCGAGAAAACGTGCGCCTTTGGCGATTTTTTCGCGGTAGGCGGCATCGCTTTGCAGCTGCGCCGGGGCGCTGCGGCTGGCCAGGGCGACGACCTGCTCGATGCGCAGGGGCTGTTCGCCAAACACGATGGGATCAGGCTGATGTGTCGTCATCTTCATTCCAGAACGGGTAGAAATTGAACCATTGCAGGGGCGCACTCAGGCAGCGCTGGGCCAGGCGGTCGGCATAACGCTGGGTGCATTGACGGATCGTTGCATCGCGCTCGCTGCGCTTCCACGGCATCCGCTCGATAAAGGGTTCGAGGATCACCTGGTAGCGGCCATTGATCTTCAAGCAGCTCATCAGGTTGACCGGGCATTGCAGCAGCCCGGCCAGCAGCCAGGGGCCTTGTGGGAAGTCCGCTGGCTGGCCGAGAAAATCCACGCTGACCTTGCGGCTGCCCTTGAGCGGTACGCGGTCGCCGGCAATCGCCAGCCATTCGCCACGTTCCAGGCGCTCGGATAATTGCAGCATGATCGCCGCGTCCAGTTCGCTGACCTGGATCAGGCGCATATGGCTGGCCCCGGCGTCGGCCAGCAGGCGGTTGAACTGTTCGGCATGTTTGGTGTGCAGCAGCACGTTCATCTGCACCTGCGCGCCGACTTCGGCCAGGGCGCGGCAGACTTCCAGGTTACCCAGATGCGCGGCCACCAGAATCTGCCCGCGGTTCTGCCGTTGCAGCTGGCCGCAGAGGTCGTCGGGGTCGATCAGGTCGACCTGCTCCAGGCCGAGGCGGCCGCTCCACACATCGAGCTTGTCGAGCAGGGTATCGGCGAAACTCATAAATTGGCGGAAGACCGAGAGCCGGGTCGGCTTCAACTCGGCGCGCCCGCTCCAGGTCGCCAGGTTGCTCTGGTAGTGGTGGATGCTACGCCGCGCCTTGGCGCCGAACAGGTAGAAATACAGCACGATCAGATACAGCAGCGGGCTGATCAGGCGACGGCCCAACACACGCGCCAGCCAGGCGGTGAATTTCATCAGGATAAAACTGCCGCGCTCGCGCTGGCTGGCCCAATGGCGTTGATCACTCATGCCCGCCACCTGTGCCAGAGAATCAGTGGGGCGCGCACTAACATGCCGAAGAACAGCTTGGCGTGCATCTTGGAAATCAGCGCATTGTCGAGCCACAGGCGAAAGTGCGAGAGGCCGTCCAGCGGGTAATGCACCTTGGTTGGCAGCCAGTGCATCGGCTGATTGCGCCAGGCCAGGCGCACCAGTACTTCGGTGTCGAAATCCATGCGTTTACCGATGTTTACCGAGTCGATCAGCGCCAAAGTTGCCGGCAGCGGGTACACGCGAAAGCCGCACATGGAGTCGCGGATACTCAGCGACAGGGTGTTGATCCACACCCATACATGGGTCAGGTAGCGCGCATAGAGGCGGCCTTTCGGCACGCTGTCGTCGTACTGCGGGTAACCGCAGATCAGCGCTTGCGGTGCGGCTTGCGAGGCATCGATAAAGCGCGGCAGGTCGCTGAGGTCGTGCTGGCCATCGGCGTCTACCTGCAGCGCATGGCTGAAGCCCAGGCGCGCGGCCTCACGTAGCCCGGCCATCACCGCACCGCCCTTGCCCTGATTGACCGGCAGACGCACGAGGTGGGTGTCGGGTTGTGCGGCCAACTGATCCATCACCGCTGCGCAGCTGCTGCTGGATGCGTCATCGACCAGTACGCAGGGCAGGCCGGCCGCATGCAGCGCGGCGACCACCACGGGTAGGGCGTGTTCGTGGTTAAAGACCGGGATTACCGCGCAGGGCTTATGGAAAGCTACCTGCGTTGCCATCGCTGCGTTAAGAGCAGGCTCAGAATGCTCATTTAGCGCTTGTAAACTCCGCTTCTTCGCCTGCTCTTGCCTTGCGCTGACTGCCTCGCCAACGCTTTCCGGGGTGTGTTTAGACACTGGCAGCCCCCAGCAAAATCCGCCCGGAAGAGCAGGCGGCCTCGCCGTTGCGGAAGGCGAAGTACAGCTTGCCGCGCGCGGCGTCGAAACGCAGGCTCAGTTGCAGGCGATCCCCCGGGCGCACCAACTGCTGGAATTTCAGCACTTCCATACCGCTGAAGCGTGGCGGCAGGTCCTGGATCAGCTGGCGCGCCAGTTGCTGTGCCCAGTCGATCTGCACCACGCCGGGCAGCACCGGGGTCTGCGGGAAGTGCCCGCTAAAATGCGCCAGGTCCAGCGGTACATCCAGTTCCAACTGCCATTCGCCGTCCTGCTCGACGGCCGAGTTGGGTTCGACCTGGGTCGGCCGTGGCGCTGCCAGCACGGCTTCGACGGTGGCCTGGTGCAATTTGCCCTGGCTGGTGTAGGGCAGCTGCGCCAGCAGACGCCAGCGGCGGGGCAGGGCGATGGCTTCGCAATGGCCGGCCAGATGGCGACGCAGGGTTTCGGTAACAGTCTTGCGGCCCTGGTTGCGCAGGGCGTGCAAGCCGGCTGGGCTCAGGGCAACCAGGGCACCGAGGTAGGCACGACCTTCCTGCACCACACCCAGGCGTGCATCGCTGAGCCATTCATGGCTGCTCAGCGCCTGCTCGAGCATGGGCAGGGAAATGCGTTTTTCTTCCAGCTTGATGATGCGGTCCAGTCGGCCGCGCAGGGCAAAGCGGCCATCGGCCTGCAGTTCCACCGCATCGGCGGTCTGCTCGCGGTGGCCAGCCGGCAGATACGGCGAGGTCAGGTGCAGGGCACCTTCGGCGTTTTGTCCCAATTCGATGCCGGCAAACGGCGTCCACAGCTCACCACCCTGACGCCAGGCGATGCCGCCGGTTTCCGAGCTGCCGTAGATTTCCGTGGGCCATTGACCAAGCAGCGTGTGCAACTCGGTAGCGGTTTCACCTGGCAGCGCGCCGCCGGAGGAAAACACCTGGCGCACCGCACGCAGCGCCGGCCAGTTGAGGTTGTCGCCCATTCTTTTTAATAGCGCGGGGCTGGCCACCCAGGCGAAAGCCGTGCCGGTTGCCAGGCTTTCGCGCTGCAAATCTTCGGGGAACGGCTGGGCGCGGCGCAGGAATACGCGGCCGGCGCAGAGTGGCCACAACACGCGAAACAGCAGGCCGTAGATATGCTGAGTGGCCACGCTGCCGAGAATGGTCGCGTCGCCAAGGTTTTTGCCCCACAGCTGTTCCAGCGCCTCGACTTCATTGGCCAGTTGGCGCAGGGACTTGTCGATCAGCTTGGCTTCACCACTGGAGCCGGAGGTGCACAGGGTCAACCTGCATTGGGCGAGATCCAGCGTGGCTGGCGGCAATGCGACACTTTCTGGATTTAGCAGGTCATTCAAGTTGTCCAGCCACAGGTCGCACTGGTTGGCCATGCGCTGGCGGGTTTGCGGCTGGGCATCGGCCGGCAACAGCACGGCAATTCCGGCGCGCCAGGCAGCGAGCAGGGCAACCGCCAGCTCGCCGGCGTCGTCCAGATACAGGGCCAGACGCTGCACGCCACGCGCTTGCAGCTCAGCGGCCAGTTGCAGGGCCTGCTGGCGCAGTTGGGGCTGATCCAGGTCTGCGGTTACTGTGCGGCCGGGGTGGGCGTCGAGCAGCAGGTGCTCGAGGGGCAGCCAGTTCATTCATGTCTCCTTACGTGCTGGCGCACCAGCCACTCACCGGCAAACAGCAGGCCCATCAGGCCATACGCGATCAGCCCGGTATACAGGGTCCACCAGCTCAGCGGTGCCCAGAAATTCAGTGCCACTACCACCAGGCCGTTGAGCAGAAAGAAAGCAGCCCAAACCTGCGTCACGGTGCGCGTGTAGCGCACGGCCACTTCCGGCAGCTGCGGTTCGCTCAGGCGCGCCAGGCGCTCGATCAGCGGCGGGCCGAACTTCAGGCTGAGGCCGAACAACGCCAGCAACAGGCCGTTGAGCAGCACCGGATACCAGCGCAGCAGTGCCGGCTCACCGGCCAGGCCGAGCAGCAGGCAGAAGCTCAGGGCCATGGCGGTCATCCAGCGGTTGCCGGGCTTGCCCCATTGCGTCAGCGCCCGCGCCAGCCACAGGCCGCCGAGGCAGACGGCGAACAGCTGTGGCGAGAGGTGCTCCATGCCGTAATACACGGCAAAGGGGTAGAGCAGCCCGGCCAGCAGCAGGAGCAGGCCAAATAGGCGACTCATTATTCGCTGGCTGGGGCGTTGACCAGTTGCAGCACCGCCTCGACCACATCACCAACGGTGCGCACCGCCTTGAACTCTTCGGCCGCAAGCTTTTTACCGGTCTGACGCTTGATATGGTCGATCAGGTCAACCGCATCAATGCTGTCGATTTCCAGGTCCTGATAGAGGTTGGCGTCCGCCGTAATACGCTCGGGCTCCAGCTCGAACAGCTCGACCAGGGCGTCGCGCAGGGTGTCGAAAATCTCTTCACGGGTTTGCATCGGCGGCTTCCTCAGGCGGTTTGTTGCGATGACACGAATGCCGCCAGGCTGGCTACGTTGGCAAAGTGCTTGCGGGTATCTTTGGCTTCGGCGTCGATCTTGATGCCGAAACGTTTCTGGATGGCCAGGCCGAGCTCCAGGGCATCCACCGAATCCAGGCCCAGGCCTTCGCCGAATAGGGTCAGGTCGGCGGCAATATCCTCTGCGGCCATGTCTTCGAGGCCGAGGGCGTCGATGATCAGGTTCTTAATTTCCAGCTGCAAATCGCTCATCTTCGGCGAGCTCCTTAATAAAGTGTTGGTGCAGTACATCATTGAGTTTGCGGGACGCAATCGGCGCTGGCCCCAGTGCATTGAACTGTTGTGGGTCAATATCCTCGCCTACCCGCAGGCGGAAGTGAAAACGGCGCGACGGAATGCTGTACCAGGGCTCGGCCTTGGTCAGGGTGGTGGGCGTGACGCTGATTACCACCGGGGTGACAACGCGTGCGCCGCGCAGGGCAATGGCCGCTGCGCCGCGGTGAAATTCCGGGTGCTGGCCCGGCGTGGTGCGCGTGCCTTCCGGGAAAATCACCAGGGTCTGGCCGCTCTGCAGGGCGCCGGCGGCTTCGTCGAGCATGTCCATGCTGCCGCTGTTGCTGATGTAACCGGCGGCGCGGATCGGTCCGCGCATGCTCGGGTTGTCCCACAGGCTCTGTTTGACCACGCAGTTGGCATCACGAATAAAGGCGATCAGCACCACCACGTCGATCAGTGACGGGTGATTGGCAATCACCATCTGGCCTGGCTGGCCGAGACGCTCGATGCCTTCGACTTCGTAGGTCAGCACGCCGCTGCGGTACATAAAACGTACAAACAGGTAGAAGGTCTTGCTCACTACGGCGCGCGCGCGGGTACGCCGGGCCAGGCTGTCGCCCGGCAGCAGGGCCAGCAGCGGGAAGATCAGTACGCGCAGCAGCACCCCGCCGATGCCGAACAGGCTGAAACTCAGGGCCGTAGCGATCAGCCGCCACCAATAGGGCGCGCTGTACCGACTCAGACCTTGTTGCGAGACCAGGTCCATTGGCGGTTCTTCCAGTGATGTTGCAGGGTGGTCTGGTCGCTGCACAGGGCGCGTACCAGGTTGAGCGCGTGCGGCCATTCGCTGCGGACGCCGTCGCCCCGGCTTAACTGCAGCTGCCAGTCTTCGCCCGGGGTCAGCAGCAGGCCAACCGCATAGGGAAACGGCACGTCATCGATAAACGGCGCGTACAGCGCGGGCGGGGTTTCTTCGGCAATCACCAGCAGCACTGCCGGTGCGCCGTCGTGGAGCATGCCGCAGGCTTCCAGTACGGCGTTTTCCAGGCCATCGCCGGCGCCGGCAATGGCGGTCATTTCGCTGTGATCGCCGCGCTGGATCGACCACAGGCCGATGATCGCGTTGTGCACCGAGAGGCTGAACTGGGTCGGCGACAGCGGCTCGTCGTGCGCCAGGTCGCTGAGAATGGTCAGGGTGCGCGGGGTTTCGCCGTGGCGGCTGGCAAACACCATGGGCAGTTGCGGGTGCGCTTCGGCCAGCGGCCAGGCGACGTGAAAAGCCATACGTGCCAGGCGGCTCAGACGCCGGCGTTGCATGGCCGGCAGGGCGCTGACATCCGGCTGTTCGCCGGCATCCGTCAGGCACAGCGGAGCCTGATGCCAGGCGCACCAGTCAGCCGTGCTGTCCAGGCCAGGGGCCCAGGCACGCCATTGTTCGATCCTGAAGTGTGTCACGCGCTGCGCGTCCATGTCGGCTACAGCCAGCCGCAACCAGCGTGGGGCTTGGCAGCAGGTGTGGCGAAGTGCTGGCATTATCCAGACCGCGCGGGCCGTGCGCAAATCCATGGCGCCGGGTTCTGACCATCGGCGACAGGTCAAGTACCGAAAATCTCGCCCTTGTCACGTAGTTTGCATAGAATTCGGGACCATTTCGGGGTTAATGCGGGTCAGGGAGGTGTTTCATGCGGCGCGTGATCTTCAATCAGAAGGGCGGTGTGGGTAAGTCCAGCATCGCCTGCAACCTGGCCGCGGTGAGTGCCTCGCAGGGCTATCGCACCCTGTTGATCGACCTGGATGCCCAGGCCAATTCGACCCATTACCTTACCGGCCTGACCGGCGAGGAAATCCCCATGGGCATCGCCGAGTTCTTCAAGGGCACGCTGTCATCGGCGCCGTTCGGCAAGAAAGGTAGCGTGGATATCTACGAAACGCCGTTTGAAAACCTGCATGTGGTCACCGCCACCGCCGAGCTGGCTGATCTGCAGCCCAAACTGGAGCAGAAGCACAAGATCAACAAGCTACGCAAACTGCTCGAAGACCTCAGCGAAGACTACGAGCGGATCTACCTGGATACCCCGCCGGCCTTGAACTTCTACACTGTGTCGGCGCTGATTGCGGCCGACCGCGTGCTGATTCCGTTTGACTGCGACAGCTTCTCGCGCCAGGCGCTGTACGGCTTGCTGCGCGAAATCGAAGAGCTCAAGGAAGACCACAACGAAGGCCTGGAGGTTGAGGGCATTGTGGTTAATCAGTTCCAGCCGCGTGCCAGCCTGCCGCAGCAACTGCTCGATGAGCTGATTGGCGAGGGCTTGCCCGTGCTGCCGGTCAACCTGATGAGTTCGGTGAAGATGCGCGAGTCGCACCAGGCCTGCACGCCGCTGATCCATCTGGACCGTAGCCACAAGCTGACCCAGCAGTTTGTCGAGCTGCACGATCTGCTTAACGCCAATTGAGCGTTTGCTGTAATTAAGAAAAGCTGCCTAGGCAGCTTTTTTATTGGCTGGTTCAGAGCCAGTTTTCATGCAGCAGGGCCGACGGGCAGCAGATCGTCAGCGAACGACGTAAATGTCGCAGGGCGCCTTATGTAGGAAGTGCTGCGCCAGGCTGCCGAGCAATGCCTGCGACAGTGCGCTGCGGCCGTGGCTGCCGAGTACCAGCAGTTCGATATTGTGGCTTTTCAGGTGCGCTTGCAGGCAACGCAGAATGCCGCCCTGTTCCACCGAGTGGCTCAAGGTCGGGCCTTTCTCCGGCAGGTTCTGCGCTTCATCTTCGAGCAGCTGGTTGATCAGCGCCTTCTGTGTCGCCAGTTGCGCTTCGACCTGTTTGGGCGTGCCCTTGTCCGGCTCGAATACGTGCAGGGCATGCAGGTCGGCGGTTTCCGGCAGCAGGCGATAGGCCTGGCCGAGGGCGCTGCAGGCGCACAGGGAGAAGTCGATGGCGGCCAGGGCGCGCTCATAAGGGCGGAAATCGTTGCGTGCCACCAGCAGCAGCGGCACCGGGCAGTTGCGCGCAATGCGGTCGAGGCTGGTGCCGGAGAAGAAATCATGGCGCTGGTGATGGCCGCCCAATACCAGCAGGTCGCAACCCAGCTCATTAAGCTGTTGCAGCACCACTTCCGAGGGCTTGATGCCGCTGCGAATCAGCAACTGGCTGCCGGGCGGGGCGTACTGGGTGATGCTGCGATCCAGGGCCTGTTTGGCCACTTCATGTTCCTGGCTGCTTTTGCTCGGATCAAGCACATGCAGGATGGTCAGTTTGGCGTTGAACTGCGTGGCCAGTTGGGTGGCGCGGCACAGGGCCATGTCGGCCGTGTCGCGCAGGTCGTGGGCAATAAGGATGTGACTGGGCATGGTCGGCGTTCTCCTGCCGATGCATGTCGGCACATTTATTGTGACCTCGAGTCATAGCTGGACTTTTGACCCAGGGCAAGGTCAGGCGTCAGCGCGTGCGTAATTGGTACAAGCCACGACTCTGAGCCACTACTTCACCATTGTCGTCGGTCAGCTGCAACTCTAAAACGTACTCCGCTTTACCCTCTTCTGTTGCCTGTTTTTGCAGCTGCTCGATTTGCGCCTTACTCAGGCTCGCTTCGACCTGTATATCACCGGTGGCCGGGCGGCGAAACCGCAGGTTCATTTCCTTGACGATGGGGTAAAAGCGCTGCGTATCGAAGCTGGTGAGAAACAATGCCCCGCCAGGAATTTCCGCCAGGGTGAACAATGCGCCGGCGTACATGCTGCCGATATGGTTCTGGTTACCCGCCAGCGGCATGCGCAGACGCACATGACCCACTTCCAGCACATCGGCCTTGAGCCCGCTGCGCTGGACAAAGGCGATCTGTTCTTCGGTGAGCTGGCGCACCAGTTCAAGAGGCAGCGGCATGGTTGGCTCCACAGTTATGGGTGTGCAGCCAGCCTAAAGGTTGGTCGTGAGCGCGGTAATGACCGCGGTGCCGTGGGCGGATTGACCGATTCGCTCAAATGCCCTGCTGGCGCAACCAGCCAAGCAGCTGCGGCAAGGGCAGGGCACCGCTCTGCCGGGCCACTTCCACACCGCCTTTGAGCAGGATCAGCGTGGGGATCGAGCGAATGCCCATTTCTGCCGACAGTTGCGGGTTGGCCTCGCTGTCCAGTTTGCTCAGGCGGCAGCGACCTTGCAGCTGCGCGGCGGCCTGTTCATGGATCGGCGCAAAGCTGCGGCACGGGCCGCACCAGCTGGCCCACACATCGATCAGCAGTGGCAGGTCGCCCTTGTTCTGCGCATCGAAGTTGGCCTGAGTCAGTTCGAAGGGTGTGCTGGGCAGCAGCTCGGCCTTGCAGCGGCCACAGCGCGGCGTATCGCCCAGGCGCTCGGCGGGAATGCGGTTAAGGCCGTTGCACTGTGGGCAGGGGATCAGCAGGGGATTGGACATGGGCGACTCCAGAGGCGGTTATCCCTTATCTGGAGTCGCTTGCGCGGATATCAAGGGTGATCAGCCCGCAGCAGCGTCCAGCGCCTGGGCCAGGTCGGCGAGGATGTCGTCGCTGTGCTCGATACCGATCGACAGGCGCACCATGTCGCGCGGCACGCCGGCACGCTCCAGTTCTTCGTCATTCAGCTGACGGTGGGTGGTCGAGGCCGGGTGGCAGGCCAGCGACTTGGCGTCGCCGATATTCACCAGACGCACCACCAGCTTGAGCGCATCGATAAAGCGCGCGCCGGCTTCCTGACCGCCGACGATGCCGAACGAGAGGATCGACGCCGGTTTGCCGCCGCAGTAGCGCTGCGCCAGAGCGTGCTCGGGGTGATCCGGCAGGCCGGCGTATTTGACCCAGGCCACCTGCGGGTGGTTCTGCAGGTAATGGGCGACCTTCAGCGCGTTCTCGCAGTGGCGCTCCATGCGCAGGGCCAGGGTTTCCAGGCCTTGCAGAATCAGGAAGGCGTTGAACGGCGAGAGTGCCGCGCCGGTGTTGCGCAGCGGCACCACGCGGCAGCGACCGATAAAGGCCGCCGGGCCGAAGGCTTCGGTGTAGGTCACGCCGTGGTAGGACGGGTCGGGGGTGTTGAGCAGCGGGAAGCGCGCTTTGTTATCTGCCCAGGGGAATTTGCCGGAATCCACCACGATGCCGCCGATGCTGGTGCCGTGGCCGCCGATGTACTTGGTCAGTGAATGCACGACGATGTCGGCGCCGTGTTCGAACGGGCGGCAGAGAATCGGTGTGGCCACGGTGTTGTCGACGATCAGCGGCACGCCATGGCGGTGCGCCGCCGCAGCCAGAGCCGCCAGATCGACGATATTGCCGGCCGGGTTGCCGATGGATTCGCAGAACACGGCTTTGGTTCTGTCGTCGATCAGCGCTTCCAGGGCGGCGATGTCGTCGTGGGCGGCGAAGCGGGTCTGGATGCCGAAGCGCGGCAAGGTATGCGCCAGCAGGTTGTAGGTGCCGCCGTACAGCTTGGCCACTGAGACGATATTGTCGCCGGCTTCGGCCACGGTCTGGATCGCGTAGGTAATCGCCGCCATGCCGGAGGCCACGGCCAGGGCGCCGACGCCGCCTTCCAGTGCGGCCACGCGCTCTTCAAGCACCGCGTTGGTCGGGTTCATGATCCGTGAGTAGATATTGCCGGCGACCTTCAGGTCGAACAGGTCGGCACCGTGCTGGGTGTCGTCGAAGGCAAAGGAGCTGGTCTGGTAGATCGGCACCGCCACGGCCTTGGTGGTCGGGTCGGGGCTGTAGCCGGCGTGGATGGCCAGGGTTTCCAATTTCATGCGCGCGTTCCTTCAGGGCAGATTGAAAGATGCGCAGCATGGAGAAAGCAGTAAGGCCCGGTCAATGCGCTGGAGCAATGAAACTGGCCTTGGGTTAGATCGATGTGTTTACAGCTTATGCCGTCAAACCGGCACCAGCGGCCAGAACCAGGGGATGACGAAGCTGGCCACCACCCAGAGAATCAGGTTGAGCGGGATGCCGACCTTCATAAAGTCGGTAAAGCGATAACCGCCGGCGTTGTAGACGAAGGTGTTGGTCTGATAGCCGATGGGCGTGGCGAAGCTGGCGCTGGCGGCGAACATCACTGCGACCACAAAGGCACGCGGGTCGACGCCCAGGTGCTGGGCCATGCCGATGGCTATCGGCGTGACCAGCACGGCGACGGCGTTGTTCGAGAGCATTTCGGTGAGGATCGAGGTGAACAGGTAGATAAAGCTCAGCATCAGCAGCGGGCCGGCCCAGGGCAGCCAGCCCATGACGTTCTGCACCAGCAGGCTGACCAGGCCGACCTTGTCCATGGCGATGCTGATGGCCAGCATGCCGAAGATCAGGCTGAGAATCTTCCAGTCCACCGCCTTGTAGGCGTCCTCCACGTCCAGGCAGCGGGTTGCCAGCACGGTCACCGCGCCGATGATCGCCAGGCCTTCGATGGGCATCACGCCGAACGCCGCGAGGATCATCACCGCCAGGGTGGCGATGATCGCAATCGGCGCCTTGTCGCGGCGGAAGGCGCGCTCCTGCACGGCGTTGAGGCTGATCAGCTCGCCGTTGTCGGCGAAACGCTTGATCTGCGTCGGCGTGCCTTCTACGAGCATCACGTCACCGAACTGCAGCTCGAAATCGTCGAGGTTGCCTTGGATGTTTTCGTCCTGGCGGTGCACCGCGAGCACGGCGATGCCATAGCGCGCGGTCAGGTCGAGATCGCGCATCGGCCGGTGGCTGTAGCGCGAGTTACGCCCGACGATGGCCTCGGCGAGGATCACGTCATGGCTGCTGATGGTTTCAAAGGCATCGCTGCGGTTGAAAATCAGGTGGCCGCTTTCGCGCAGTTCCACCACATCCTTGACCTGGCCATGCAACACCAGGCGGTCGCCGCTGGCCAGTAGAGTGTCGGCTGCGGGCTCGGTCAGCTCCAGTTCCTCGCGAAACAGTTTCAGCACCAGCAGGCCGCTGCCGCCGTTGAGGTTGGCTTCGTGCAGGGTTTTGCCGATCACGGGTGAGTCGTGCGGCACCAGCAGCTCGGTCATAAAGGTGCGCTCGAGATCCGGGCGCAGCTGCTTGGACAGGGTTTCGCGGTTAGGCAGCAGGTGGCGGCCGATGGTCAGCAGGTAGAGCATGCCGACACTGGCCAGGATCAGGCCCGCGCCAGTGATCTCGAAGATGCCGAAGGGTGCCAGGCCGGCCTTGCGCGCCACGCCGTCGACCAGAATATTGGTCGAGGTGCCGATCATGGTCAGGGTGCCGCCGAGGATAGTGGCGTAGGACAGCGGGATCAGCAGTTTGGACGGCAGGGTGCCGGCGCGGCGGGCCAGAGCGATGGCCACCGGGGTGAGGATGGCCACCACCGGGGTGTTGTTCAGGCAGGCGGAAATCACCAGGGCGGTGACGGTCAGCCCGGTAAGCACACGAATCGGGCTGGTGCCGACCAGATTGCCCAGCCAGTTGCCCAGGGCGTCGATGCAGCCGGTGCGTTCCAGTGCGGCGGAGAGCACGAACATGCAGGCGATGGTTACTGGCGCCGAGTTGCTCAACACGCTGAGCACTTCTGCAGGCGTCAGCAGCTGGGTAATCAGCAGCGCCGCCACGGCGATGGCGGCGACGATGTCCGGGCTCCACTTCTCCCGCACAAAGGCGTACAGCACCCAGACCAGCAGGGCGCCGACAAACAACAAGGGCAGGGGCAGTGAATCCCAGAACATGAACATCCTTAGCGTCGAATCTCGTGTGAGGTATCGGGCACGCCAATGCAGACGGGCGGCCACGCAAGGCGGAGAAGATAAGGGTTGCTGCTTAGAGAGTCTAAGAATGTTTGGAAAGGTTTATATGCCTTTTCGATTTAATAGATAAGGCTGTACCGGCCGCTCTAACGCGCACTGTGCCTGTGCGCTTAGCCGGTGGCGGATTAGGCTCAAGCCTTTCGTGAGCAGGAGGACATATGCGCCAGCTAGGTATTCTCGGTGGCATGAGTTGGGAGTCGACGGCCAGCTATTACCGCTTGCTCAACCAGGGCGTGCGCGAGCGACGCGGCGGTTTGCATTCGGCACCGCTGCTGTTGCATTCCGTGGATTTTGCCGAGATCGCCGAGCTGCAGCGGCGTGGCGATTGGCAGGCGGCTGGACAGGTGCTGGAGCATGCAGCTGATGGGCTTGAACGGGCGGGGGCCACGGCCCTGCTGTTGGCCACCAACACCATGCACAAAGTGGCGCCGTCCATTGAAGCGGCGGTGCGGATACCGCTGCTGCATATCGGCGATGCGGTGGGGCAGGCTTTGCAGCGCCGGGGTGTGCGCCGTGCGGCTCTGCTCGGTACGCGCTTTACCATGCAGGAGGACTTCTACCGCCAGCGCCTGGCCGAGCGCTTTGCCATCGAAGTAATCACCCCGAACGCAGCGCAGATGGCGGAAATCGACCGGGTGATCTTTGCCGAGCTGTGTCAGGGTCAGTTCCTAGCGCCGGCGCGTGAGTTTTATCTGGATTGCTTGCGCACGCTGCAGGAGCAGGGCGCCGAGGTGGCCATCCTCGGCTGCACCGAGATCGGTTTGCTGCTCGATGGCCTGGATGCGCCGTTGCCGCTGCTCGACAGCACCGAGCTGCATGTGGCCATGGGGCTGGAATGGATGTTGGGTTCGTAGGGTGTTTATCCTGTGGGAGGCGCTTTATTGGCGATTGTCGCGGCTAAAGCCCCTCCTACGTCTGGCTACAAGGCGTCGTCCGTAGGTTGGGTTGAGCTTGCGAAGCCCAACAGGGAGCGCGTAGCGCTACGCCCGGCTATCGTTGGGCTTCGTCGCAGGCTCCTCAACCCAACCTACGACGAACACCAGATATGGCTCTATTCAGGACGAACAGCTGATTTCCAGGTGCTTGCCCCATTCCGGTGGGCGCTGGGCGTAGCGTTCGAAGCCGGGCTGCTCGTCGAAGGGCTGTGACAGCACCTGATGCAGTTCGCGCACCGGGGCGTAGTCGCCCTGCTCGGCGGCTTCGATTGCCTCTTGGGCCAGGTAGTTGCGCAAAATGTATTTGGGATTGACCGCGTGCATGCGCATACGGCGTTGCGCCTGGTCGTCGCCATCCCTTGCGCTGCGCGTCAGGTAGTCAGCGGCCCAGGCATCGAAGCCGGCGAGGTCGATAAAGTCGTCGCGCAGACGTGCCACGGCTTGTGCGGCCGGGCTGTCGCCGAGTTCGCGGAAGAACCGCGTGTAATCCACCGCGCTGCTCTGCATCAGTTGCAGCAGGCGCTGCACCAGGGCTTCATCGTCTTCATCGGCACTGAGCAGGCCCAGGCGCTTGCGCATCAGGTCGAGGTAATGCGCCTGGTACAGGGGCAGGAACAGGCTCAGGGTTTCCCGTAGCGCGTCTATATCCACCAGCGGCACCAGGGCCTGGCCGAGGGCTGCGAGGTTCCACTGGGCGATCGGCACCTGATTGCTGAACGAGTAGCGGCCGCTGTCATCGGAATGGTTGCAGATGTGCTGGGCATCGAAGTCATCGAGAAAGGCGTAGGGGCCGTAATCGAAGGTGATGCCGAGGATCGACATATTGTCGGTGTTCATCACTCCATGGCAGAAACCGTAGGCCTGCCAATAGGCGATCATCGCCGCGTTGCGCTCGACGATCTCGCGGAACATCGCCAGATGCGGCTGCTCCTGCTGCAAGCAGTCGGCGTAGTGGCTGTGCAGCACGTGCTCGGCCAGCTGTTTGAGCTGCTCGTGCTGGCGGGTGTAGTAGAAGTACTCGAAGTGGCCGAAGCGGATATGGCTGGGTGCCAGGCGCAGCACCATCGCCGCGCGTTCCTGCTTCTCGCGCCACACCGGGGTGCTGGAGCCGGTGACGCATAGCGCACGCGAGCTGGGGATGCCGAGGGCGTGCAGGTGTTCGCTGGCAAGGAATTCGCGGATCGATGAGCGCAGCACCGCGCGGCCGTCGCCCATGCGCGAGTAGGGCGTTTGCCCGGCACCTTTCAGATGCAGATCCCAGTACTCGCCTGCTTCGTTGATGACCTCGCCGAGCAGCAGGCCACGGCCGTCACCCAGGCGTGGGCTGTAGCCGCCGAATTGATGCCCGGAATAAACCATGGCGCGCGGCTCGGCGCTGCTCCACAGCTTGTGCCCGGTAAAAATCTGTGCGAACACCTCGCTGTCGGCTTCACCCGGATCCAGGTCGAGCAGGGCCATGGCAGCCGGGCTGGCGACCACCAGGCGCGGCTCGGCAATCGGCTCGGGCAGCACGTGGGTGGAAAAGGCATCGCCAAGACGGGCGAAACGGTTGTCGAACTGCAACTCGATCAGCGACTTCACAATCAGGCTCCGGCCGGGCGAAGCAGCCTGGCAGTGGTCAGTAAACGGCCCGCTTGGGCGGGCCGGTGGTGCGTTACTGCGGGTCGACCGCCGGAGCGGGAGGCGGCAGTTTGCTCTGCTGGGCATCAGCGGCGGCCGTAGCAGCGACCATTTGCCCGGTGGTCAGGTTGAGTTCCTGACCATGCAGGTTCTTGATCATCACCTCGACCTGGTTGAAGGCCATCTCCACGTTGTGTTCGCGGAAGCTTAAGGCAATGCGCGTGAGGATCTCGTCGGTGGCGGCGTTGCGGTCGCCCAGTTCGCGCACGTGGAAGCGCAGCTCGTAGTCGAAGGTGCTGGCGCTGATGGTCAGGAAGAACAGCAGCGGTGCCGGGTCGCGCAGCACCCGCGGATTTTCCTCGGCAGCTTGCATCATCAGCTTGCGCGCGAGTGCCAGGTCGCTTTCGTAGGCCAGGCCGATCTTCACGATGACCCGGGTGATGGTGTCGTTGAGCGACCAGTTGATCAGCTGGCCGGTGACGAAGGTCTTGTTCGGCACGATGATTTCTTTGCGGTCGAAATCGGTGATGGTGGTGGCGCGGATACGGATCTTGCTCACGGTGCCGGACAGGTTGCCGATGGTCACCACGTCGCCGATACGCACCGGGCGTTCGAACAGGATGATCAGGCCGGAGATAAAGTTGGCGAAGATCTCCTGCAAGCCAAAACCGAGGCCGACCGACAGCGCGGCCACCAGCCACTGCAACTTGTCCCAGCTGACCCCAAGGGTCGACAGCGTGGTGACAAAGCCAATCCCGACGATCACATAGGACAGCAGGGTAGTGGTGGCGTAGGCGCTGCCCTGGGCCAGGTTGAGCCGTGACAGCACCAGCACTTCAAGCAGGCCGGGCAGGTTGCGCCCCAGGGCCACGGTGATGCCGACGATGATCAGCGCGCCGAGTACATCGTTGAGGCTGATTGGCACCAGAGTCGCGGCATCGCCGGTGCCGCTGCTGTATTGGTAGAGGGTGATGTTGTCGAGGTAGGCGAACACCGAAATCAGGTCTGCCCATACCCAGTACAGCCCGGCGATAAAGGTGCCGAGCAGGGCCAGGCGGATCAGGCGCAGCGACTGCTGGTTGACCTGCTCGATATCCAAGGTGGGCTCTTCGACCACGGTTTCCGTGCCTTCGCCACTGTCCTTGCTTTGCGCCTGGCGTTTGGCCGTGGCGCGCTGGTAAGCCAGGCGGCGTGCGGCAACGCCCAGGCCACGGACGAAGGTGGCTTCGATCACCAGCCAGATCACCAGCAGGTAAAGGGTGTTGATCAGGCGGTCGCTGAGTTTCAGGGCGGTGTAGTAGTAGCCGAGGCCAACCGCGATGATCAGCGCCAGCGGCAGCAGGCTCAAGCCGATACCGATCAGCATGCGGAACGCCGAAGCATGTTCGCGTGCCGGGCCGGTGAGCAGCAGCTTGTACAGCAACCAGACCATCAGCGCGTAACAGGTCAGCACCACGGTCAGACCGATCACGTCGTCACCGAGGCTGGCGGGCTGGTGTTCGGCCACCGTCACCACAGCGACCAGGGCCATCACCACCAGGCCCAGGCGGCGGATTTGCCGATGCAGGAACGCCACCTGAGGGCGGCCCCAGCGGAAGTGCAGTTCCGCTACGCCGCCATCTGCGAGGATGCGGTACAGGGTGTAGAACACCAGCCAGGCCTGGGCCATCTGGAATAGCGCTTCACCGAGGTTGGCGTTCTGCCCGCGGGCATCCATCTGCAAGGCAAAACCGCACAGCGCGAGGAACAGGGTGCCGGGCAGGGCCAGCAAGACGTTGAGCATGATCGCCATGGGCGTGTGCAGTTGGCTGTCACGCTTGAAGTGGCCGATGTCCTGGTGCAGTTCGCCGAGCTTGCGGTACAGGTAACTGCGACGCCACAGCAACACCACGATCAGCAACAGCAGCGGCAGGAACAGCAGCGGCCGCTCGGTCAGGCCGGCAGCCAGTTGCCGCAGGTTGGCCCCCCAGGGCATCTCGGCGACCTGCCGTTCGAGCAAGTGCGGTACCGACTTGAACCACTCCAGGTCCAGCGGTTTATTGCTGGGGATCCAGAACATCTGTTCGTCGAGGGTGGCGCGCAGGGTTTCCGCGGTGGCCTTCAGCTGTTTCTGATTGAGCTGCAGGGTGATCGATTCGTTGAGTAGGGCATTCAGCTCACGGTTGAGGCGGTCGATCAGTTCGCGGCGAGTCTCAATGATCTCCAGCAGATTGCTGCGCAGGGCGGCGATATCGGCATCCGGGGCACTGTTCGGTGCGGCCAGCAACTGGTCGACATAGGCGCCGGGGTTGTTGATGCTTTCGCGCTGCTGGTTGAGTTCGAACTGGTACAGGCGCAGGTCGGCAATCTGGTCGGGCAGGTCGCTGTCGATCTTCAGCGTCGGCAGTGCTTGTTGCTGCTTATAGAGAATGCGCGATAGCAGCAGGCTGCCTTGCAAGACGCTGATCTGCTCGTCCAGGGCCTGGTCGCTCTGGCTCAGGCTGTCGAGTTGCTGCTTGGTTTGCAGGTTTTCCCGGGTCAGCTGGTTGAGGCGGTCGGTGGCGCGCAGCAGGTAGTCGGAGAGCTTCAGGTTGAAGGCGCTTTCCCGTGCCAGCAGGCTGTCGCTGCCAGCCTTCTCGGCTTCGCGGGACTGCTCGGCGACGGTCTGTTCGGAGAGGTTGCGGCGTTTTTCGTTGATCAGGTTCTGCAGGTCGAACAGCTCTTTCTCGATGCGCTTGATGCGTTCTTCCAGCAGGCTGCGGCGGCTGTTACCGAGGTCCTGCAGCAGGCTGTTGCCAGCCAGTTCCTGGCGGCGTAACTGGGTTTGCGCCTCGAGCTTGGCCAGTTCGGCGTTGAGCTGGTCGCGGCGTTCGTTGCTCAGCGGTTTGCCGGCATCGCGCCCGCTCTTGAGAATGGCGTTGATGGCCTGGCTGCGGCTCTGGTTGCTGCTGATCTCGGCCTGGGCGCGTTCGGGGCGGGTTTGCGCGGTGATGATCAGGCTGTTGGCTTCGATGATCTGCTTCTGCCAGTCGCCCAGTTGGGTATTGCGCTCGGCCAGCAACTGTTCGAGCTGGGGCAGCGGGCTGTTGGCATAGCGCAGGTTGACCTGGGTGGGCTGGCTGCCTTTAAGGCGTTCGAAGTCGCGCTGGGCTTCGCCGATCAGGCGCGGCGCTTGTTGCAGCTGCTTTTCCAGATCCGCCAGGCGTTGTCGGCTGTCGGCCTGCTCGGCCAGCAGCGCCAGGGTTTTTTCCAGCGTCTGTTTGATCGCCTGCTGCTCGGCTTCCGGCAGCTTGCGATCGGCCAGGCCGTCGAGGTTGCGTTGTACATCGGCGCTGCTGGGCGGTTCGCCCGCCAGCAGCAGTGGGGCATTCAGGCAGAGGCCGAGCAGTACGGCCGAGAGGTAGATGCGAAAAGAGGACATGGTGGTGATCGTAAGGCCCGAGAGGATGCTGAGTTTAACAGGCGGCCGCACAAACGCTGACCGCTGTTTCAGCCTCTTCGTCAGAGAAAGAGTGTCGGGCCCGGTCGGCTGCCTTCGGGGAATCTGACGCCGACTTTGCGGATCTTGTTCCCGTCCATGGCGGCCACGGTCCAGGTCAGGCCTTGCCATTCCACCTGGTCGCCGATGACTGGTGAGCCGCCGATCTTGTGGGCGATAAAACGGCCCAGATGCAGCTGACCTTCGGCGCCTTCCAGTTGCAGGCCGTAGAGTGCGGCGATGGCGGCCAGTTCGGCATCGCCTTCCAGTACGAAATCGCCGAAGAAACGCAGGTCCTGGCCGCGTGACGGGGCCTGGCTGAACAGCTTGCCGAGGGCGGGCAGGTCGTGTTCATGACCGACCACGCAGAGCAGGTCGCCGGCATCCAGCGTGGTGCTGCCGGAAGGGTGCAGCAGTTCCTTGCCACGGAACAGCGCAGCGACGCGTGTACCTTCGGGCATCTTCAGCTCACGCAGGGGGGCGCCAATGCACCATTTCTCCGCGCCGAGGCGATAGATAAACAGCTCCCACTGGCTGGTCGGGTGCACTTCCAGGCCGGCGCGTGATACCGGTGCCGGCTCTGGCGGGACGGTAACACGCAGCAGTTTGGCGGCAAACGGCAGGCTGGTGCCCTGCAGCAGCAGTGAGACCAGCACGATAAAGAACGCCACGTTGAAGAACAGCTGGGCATTTGGCAGGCCGGCCATCAGCGGGAACACCGCGAGAATGATCGGTACCGCGCCGCGCAGGCCGACCCAGGCGATAAAGGCTCGCTCGCGGTCATGGAAGGCACGGAACGGTAATAGGCCGAGGAAGATCGACAGTGGCCGGGCAAACAGGATCATCCACAGCGCCAGGCCCAGTGCGGGCAGGGCAATCGGCAGCAGTTCGTGCGGGGTGACCAGCAGCCCGAGGACCAGGAACATGCCGATCTGCGCCAGCCAGGTCAGGCCGTCAAGCATGTGCAGGATGCCGTGGCGCGAGCGGATCGGCCGGTTGCCCAGCAGCAGGCCGCACAGGTAGATCGACAGGATGCCGCTGCCGCCGACGGCGGTGGTGATGGCGAAGATGATCAGGCCGCCACTGACCACCAGCAGCGGGTACAGGCCGTTGGCCAGTTCCATACGGTTGATCAGGTTGAGCAGCAACCAGCCACCGCCCAGGCCGAATAGCGCGCCGATACCAAACTGTTGCAGCAGTTGCAGCAGCAGATCCCAGCTCAGGCCGTCCTGACCGCTGGACAGGATGGCGATCAGGGTGACCGTGAGAAACACCGCCATCGGGTCGTTGCTGCCCGATTCGATTTCCAGCGTGGCGCTGACCCGCTCGTTCAGGCCGCGACCGCCAAGCAGGCTGAATACTGCCGCGGCATCAGTGGAACCGACGATGGCGCCGATCAGCAGGCCTTCCATCCAGCTCAGGTTGAATAGCCAGGCTGCAGCAATACCGGTCAGCCCGGCGGTAATCAGAACACCAACCGTGGCGAGTGATAACGAGGGCCATAAGGCCACACGGAAGCTTGAAACCCGTGTGCGCATACCGCCGTCGAGCAGGATGATGGCCAGCGCCAGGTTACCGACCAGATAGGCCAGTGGGTAGTTGTTGAAAACGATGCCGCCAGGGCCGTCGGTGCCGGCGAGCATGCCGACGCCGAGAAAGATCACCAAGATGGGGATGCCGAAGCGCGAACCGAATGCGCTGACCAGGATGCTCATTGCTACCAGCACGCCACCGATCAAAAACAGGTTATTGATGGTGCTGGCATCCAAAGTGACGTACTCCTGGCGGGCTCGGTAATGCATAACTATGCATGGCGCGTGCCAGGGATTCTAACCTGCGGCCTTGGCGTTCTGTCAAAAAAACGCCCGGCATGGGCCGGGCGTCTTGTAACAACATGCTGTGCGCGTTAGAACCAGGCGTCCTGCATGCCCAGACAAGTGTCGTCGCGCGCTTCGAGAATCGCCAGGTCGTGGTGGCAGCTCGGCACTTCCCAGGTCAGGAAGTAGCGCGCGGCCTGCAGCTTGCCCTGGTAGAAGTCGACATCAGCGGGGTTACCGCGCGCCAGGCCTTCTTCAGCACGAATCGCCTGTTCCAACCAGCGCCAGCCGATCACGGTATGGCCGAACACCTTGAGGTACAGCGCCGAGTTGGCCAGGCCTTCGTTGACCTTGCCGCTCATCAGGTCGCCCAGCAGGGCCAGGGTCACCGCTTGCAGGCGTGCCAGCAGTTGCTCCAGCGGCTGGCGCAGGGCAGTCAGCGAAGCGTGGGCTTCGGCGCGCTGGCAGGTGCCGTGGATCAGCTTGAGCAGTTGCTTGAGCGCCGCGCCGCCGTTCATCGAGACCTTGCGGCCCAGCAGGTCGAGCGACTGGATGCCGTGGGTGCCTTCGTGGATAGGGTTGAGGCGGTTGTCGCGGTAGTACTGCTCCACCGGGTATTCGCGGGTGTAGCCATGGCCGCCGAGAATCTGGATGGCCAGCTCGTTGGCCTTGAGGCAGAACTCCGAGGGCCAGGATTTGACGATCGGGGTGAGCAGGTCGAGCAGTTCCAGGGCGGTCTTGCGTTGCTCCTCGGTCTCCAGGGTCTGGGTGTCGTCGAACAGTCGCGCGGCATATAGGCCGAGGTCGAAAGCGCCTTCCACATAGGCCTTCTGGGTCAGCAGCATGCGGCGCACATCGGCGTGCTCGACGATGGAAATCTGCGGGCTGCTCGGATCCTTGCCATCGGCGTGGCGGCCTTGCGGGCGGTTGCGTGCGTAGTCCAGCGAGTACAGGTAGCCGGCGTAGCCGAGCATGATGGCGCCCATGCCGACGCCGATGCGCGCCTCGTTCATCATCTGGAACATATAGCTCAGGCCGTGGTGCGGCTTGCCCACCAGATAGCCGACGCAATCGTCGTTATCGCCGAAGTTCAGCGCGGTGGAGGTGGTGCCGCGCCAGCCCATCTTGTGGAACAGACCGGCCAGCAGGGCGTCGTTGCGCTTGCCCAGTGAGCCATCTTCATTCACCAGGAATTTCGGCACGATAAACAGGCTGATGCCTTTCACGCCGGGTGGTGCGTCCGGCAGCTTGGCCAGCACCATGTGCACGATGTTTTCCGAAATCGGCTGATCGCCGCCGGAGATAAAGATCTTGTTGCCCTTGATCCGGTAGCTGCCATCGGCGTGCGGTTCGGCCTTGGTGCGGATGTCCGACAGTGAGGAGCCGGCGTGCGGCTCGGTCAGGGCCATGGTGCCAAAGAAGCGGCCATCGATGATCGGCTGCAGATACTTGCGCTTCTGCTCATCATTGCCGAAGGCTTCGATCAGGTTAGCCACGCCCATGGTCAGCATCGAGTAGGAGCTGGTGGCGATGTTGGCCGACTGAAAGTGAGCGAAGCAGGCTTGCGACAGCAGGTTGGGCAACTGCATGCCGCCATGTTCGAAGTCGCGGGTGGCGTTAAGGAAGCCGGCGTCGTGGAAGGCGCGCAGGGCTGGTTCGACTTCCGGGATCAGCACCGCGGCACCGTCCACGTACTGCGGCTCGTGTTCGTCGTTCTTGCGGTTGTGCGGGGCGAACAGCTCTTCGGCAATACCGCGGGCGGTGCCAATGGCGGCGTCGAAGGTTTCGCGGTTGTGGTCGGCGAAGCGCTCGCGCTGGGTCAGGCCTTCGGCGTCCAGCACTTCATACAGCTCGAAGGCCAGGTTGCGGGAACTGAGCAGGGACTCGGACATGGGTGTACCTCCGGTTGCGATGCAGCGAGTCTAAGCAGGCGCGCGCGTGGCTCCCAGCACTATCAATAAGCGTGATAGAGGCTTAGCGAGTAAAGCCCAGGGCCAGCTCTGCGGTCAGCTCTGCGGCGCCTATAGCCTTGCAGCCGCTGACATTCTGCCCCGCCCAGAGCGGTGAGAAGTCGCCGCTGCCTTGGCTTTCCGCTTTGGCCCGCAGTGGCGCAATGGCCGCCGTCGCCAGTGGGAAGGCCGGTGCCAGCGGGCTGAGCGGGCCCAGCTCGCGCATCACCCGGTTGACGATGCCACGTGCCGGGCGGCCGCTAAACAGATTGGTCAGCGCTGTGTGCTGCGCTGCCGGGCTATGCAGGGCCGCACGGTGAATGGCGCTGGTGCTGGCTTCGTCACAGCACAGGTAAGCGGTGCCGAGCTGCACCCCCGCCGCGCCCAAAGCCATGGCCGCGCGAACACCTTGGGCATCGGCAATGCCGCCGGCAGCAATCACCGGCACGCGTACCGCCTGGACGATCTGCGGCAGCAGGGAGAAGGTGCCGAGCTGGCTGCTCAGCTCATCGCTAAGGAACATGCCGCGATGGCCGCCGGCTTCCAGGCCCTGGGCGATGATCGCGTCCGCGCCATTGGCTTCGAGCCACAGCGCTTCCGCTACCGTGGTCGCCGAGCTGAGCACTTTGGCTCCACAGGCTTTAACCCGTGCTAACAGCTCAGCCGAGGGCAGGCCGAAGTGGAAACTCACCACGGCGGGTTTGCATTCATCCAGCAGATCAGCCATCTCGGCACTGAACGGCTGGCGGCCGGGGCCACTGGCGATGGTCGCGGGGTCAATGCCGAGTTCGGCGTAGAAAGGGCTTAGCGCCTCGCGCCAGGCCGCTTCGCGAGCAGCATCGACGGCTGGCGGGGTGTGGCAAAAGAAGTTCAGGTTATACGGCCTGCTGGTTTTCTCGCGTAGCGCCTGCAGCTCCTTGCGCAAGCCGGCGGCGTCGAGCATGGCACAGGGCAGCGAGCCGAGCGCACCGGCATTCGATACGGCGGCGGCCAAACCGTGCAGCTGTACGCCGGCCATCGGTGCCTGAATCAGTGGCAGTTCAACGCCCAAAAGATTTTGCAGTGACATGTCGGTTCTCCCTTGCCAGGCGGATCAGCCGCCACCGTACTGATCCATCAGGCACCTGGCAAACTGGTAAACTGCCCGGCCACAGGAGTCCGCCCACATGAACTACCGCCACGCCTTCCATGCCGGCAACCATGCCGATGTGCTGAAACACTACGTCCTCACTCGCCTGATCGCCCTGCTGTCACGCAAGGAGGCGCCGTTCGCCTACCTCGACAGCCATGCTGGTATCGGCCTGTATGACCTGCGCGGCGACCAGGCCAGCCGCACCGGTGAGTGGCTGGAAGGTATTGCGCGGCTGTGGCAGGCCGGCGACGTGCCGGACCCGCTGCTGGACTATCTGGAAGTGATTCGGGCGATGAACCCGGATGGCGAGCTGCGCCATTACCCCGGCTCACCGGAATTGGCGCGGTTGTTGACCCGTGAACAGGACCGCCTGCACCTGAACGAGAAACACCCGGAAGACGGCCGCCTGCTCAAGGAAAACATGCACGGCGACCGCCGCGTGGCTGTGCACCTGGGCGAAGGCTGGTATGTACCGCGCGCCCTGCTGCCGACCCGCGAAAAGCGCGCGCTGCTGCTGATCGATCCGCCGTTCGAGCAGGTCGATGAGATGGAACGCTGCGCCCAGTCGTTGAGCGACGCCATCAGCCGCATGCGCCAGGCGGTGGTGGCGATCTGGTACCCGATCAAGGACCTGCGCCAGCTCAGCCGCTTCTACCGCGACCTGCAAAAAAGCAAAGCGCCCAAGCTGCTGCGCGTCGAACTCTACGTACACCCCACCGACGAAGCCGCGCGGCTGAACGGCTCTGGCCTGGTGATCAGCAACCCACCATGGGGCCTGGAAGACGAACTCAAGCAGATCCTGCCGTGGCTCGCCGACCTGCTGGGGCAAAGCCAGGGCGGCTGGCGGCTGGATTGGCTGATTGAGGAGAACAGCGGCGGCTAGCGGCTGTTGCTCGGCTCGACGAAGTACGTCAGCTGCTGACGCGGGTTGAGGTACTCCAGCGCCTCGCGCGGTAGCTGGGACGGGCGCAGGCAGGCGGCGATACCCAGGCGTGGCTCCTGTTCCAGGTCGAGGATAAGCGCTTCGTGCTTGGGCACGCCGGCGTCGTAGACAATCAGCGTGGGTTTCAGCGGCTGGCTCGGGTTCATGCCGAGGATCAGGCCGTAGCGCTGGTCGTCCAGTTGCACCAGGCTGCCGGGCGGGTAGACGCCCATGCAGCGGATAAAGGCCTTCAGCGCCACCGCATCGAAGCGCGCACTGTATTGCTTGAACATCAGCGCCAGGGCTTCGTGGGGACTGAGGCCATCGCGCGGGTTGAGCGGGTTGCACAGGTTGTCGAACTGGTTGGTGATGCACACCAGGCGGCTCAGACGGCCGATGGCGGCTTCAGACAGCTGACGCGGGTAGCCGCTGCCGTCGCAGTATTCGTGGTGCTCGTTGATGATGCGCAGCACCTCGTCGTCGAGCATCAGCTTGTGGCCCGTGCGCAAGCCGAATTCGCAGTGCAGTTGCAGTAGTTGCTGCTCCGGCCGGGTCAGCGGTTCGGGCTTGAGCAACACCTTGCTGGGGATGTCGAGCTTGCCAATATCGTGCAGCAGCGCACCCATGCCGAGGATGTGGCAATCCTCGCTGTCCAGGCCGAGCTGGCGACCGAGCATCAGGCTCAGCACGGTGACGTTCAGTGAGTGGAAATAGCTGTCCTCGGCCACCTTGCTATTGATGCTGTGCAACACCGCGCCGCTGCCACCGAGCAGGGCCTCGACCATCGAACCGACAATTCCACCGGCCTGTTTGCTGGCGTCTTCCGGGCGGCTGCGCAGGGTCTGATTGAGCGCTTTGACCTGCTGGCTGGCTTGAACGAATTTGCGGTCCACCTCGGCCAGGCGTTTGCGCAGTGCGCCGAGCTTGGCGGCGCGTTGCTGGCGAGCAACGTCCTCAGGGTTGGGCTTAGCGGGCTCGATGGGCGCGGGTGCGCTTGCGGTCACGCGCTCTAGCGGCGGACAATCGCTGCGCGCCGGGTCATAGCGCAGGCGTTCCAGGCCGAGGGCGCGCAGGGCCTTGATCTGCCCCTCGTCCTTGATCTTGAAATTGCTGAAAGCAAAGTTGTGTTCCCACCAGGCCAGTTCGAGCTGGATATACAGGCCGATACACAGTTGATCGGGTTCGATATAGGCAGGAGCGCTGGCAGGCATGCGGGTGTCGGCAATGATGGCTAATGGCTGGCAGTCTAGCGCTTTGCCTAGCGCCTGACAGCAGGCTGCAGGCGTTTCTGCACTAATTACGGTGTGCTTCGCTGCTGTCTTGCAGAGCGTGGTCGACCTCATCGGCCCAGGCCAGCCAGGACTGCTCGCCAAGGATGCCGCGGCGCAGGGTCAGGTAAGGCAGACGCAGGGCTTTGCGTTGCTCGTCTGGTAGGGCCAGGTACTCGCGCTCGATATTCAGCAGGCTGTCCAGGGTCTTGCGGTGTATGGCGACATGCCGCTGCATTTCTTCGCGCAGGTTATCCAGCGAGGTATGCGCACCGGCATAGAGTTTTACCAGCAACGCATCGTTGATCTTGTTTGGCTGCACCGGCTCGCCCAGCCAGCGCAGCAGTTCGGCATGGCCTGCAGGTGTGAGGCGGTAGTTCTTTTTGTCCGGGCGGGTGTCCTGGGCCTGTGCTTCGAATTCAAGCCAGCCGGCTTCACTGAGCTTTTTCAGCTCCAGATAAACCTGCTGATGTTTGGCGTTCCAGAAGTAGCCGAGGCCATCCTTGAAGCGCTTGAGCAGGTCGTAGCCGCTGCCGGGTTCGCTTTCCAGAAGGATAAGGATGGCGTGCTTGAGCGACATAAGCGGGTTTCACCGGCGGCTATTGAGGTGCGCCGCAGTATACGGATTATGCAAAAAGTTGCATTGGCTCCAATCGCTGCCTAGTATGCAAAAAATTGCATAACAAAAATAACGCAGGAGCATCCCATGAAACGCACCGGTACCCGCTTCCGTCCGCGCCTGGTTCAGGGTGATTACGACGCCATCATCATTGGCTCCGGTATCGGTGGCCTGACCACCGCCGCGCTGCTGGCCAAGCTTGGCAAGCGTGTGTGCGTGCTGGAGCAGCATTACACCGCCGGCGGTTACACCCACAGTTACGAACGTGAAGGCTACGAGTGGGATGTGGGGGTGCATTACATCGGCGAGGTGCATAAACCCTGGTCGACCATTCGCCGGGTGTTTGATGTGATCAGTGACGGCCAACTGCAGTGGGCGCCGATGGATGCGCACTACGACCGCATCGTGATCGGCGAGCAGACTTACGACTACGTGGCGGGGCGCGAGGAGTTCAAAGCCGAGATGCTGCGCCATTTTCCCGCAGAAGGCGCCGTGCTTGACCGATATGTCGACCTGCTCAGTGAGGTCAGTGCCAAGGTTCTAAGATTTTTCGCCGGCCAGGCAATGCCACGCTCAGTGGGCATGCTCTACAGCAAGCTGCGCCGGTTGTGGCTACCGGATTACTTCTTCAAAACCACCCGTGAAGTGCTTGAAGGCCTGACCGACAACCAGCAGCTGATCGGCGTGCTCACCGCGCAGTGGGGTGATTACGGCCTGCCGCCTGCCGAAGCGGCGTTTGTCATGCATGCGATGGTGGCCAAGCACTACATCACCGGCGGCAATTACCCGGTGGGCGGTGCGACGAAGATTTCCGAAACCATCATCCCGGTGATCGAGGCGGCCGGTGGCCATGTGTTCACTTACGCCGGGGTCGACAAGATTCTGGTGGAGCACGGCCGCGCGGTCGGCGTGCGCATGCAGAAGGATGGCTTCGAGATCCGCGCCCCGCAGATCGTCAGCTGCGCCGGCCTGGTGCCGACCTATACCCGCCTGCTCGACCATCAGGTGGCCAGTAACCATGGCCTGCTGGAGCAGCTGCCCAAGGTCAAGCTGTCGGCCGCCACCCTGTGTCTCTACGCCGGCTTCAAGGGCAGCGCCGCCGAGCTGAAGCTGCCGAAGACCAACTACTGGGTCTACCCGACCCATGATCATGACCACAACGTCAGCAGTTTTATGGCAGGGCAAAATCCGGCGATGCCGCTGATCTATATCAGCTTCCCCTCGGCCAAGGACCCCGCGTGGGATGCGCAGTACCCGAACAAGGCCACGGTTGAGATCGTCGCGCCGACGCAGCCCGAGTGGTTTGCTAAATGGAAGGGCAGCACCTGGGGCAAACGCGGTGCTGACTATGATGCCTTCAAGGCCGAGTTGACGGCGCAACTGCTGGAAACCCTCTACCAGCATCAGCCGCAATTGCGCGGTGCGCTGGACTTTTGCGAGCTGGGCACGCCGCTGTCCACCGAGTGGTTCCAGTGGAACGAGCAGGGCGAGATCTACGGCATTGATCACACGGTCGAGCGCTTTGAGCAGCACTGGATCCACACCCAGACGCCGATCAAAGGGCTGTACCTGACCGGCGCCGATACGGTCACTGCAGGGGTGGGCGGTGCACTGATGGCCGGGGTGCTGACGGCCTCGCGCATGCTGGGCTGGCGTGGCTACAGGGTCGGCAAACTGTTGAAAAGCTGGAAGGCACAAGCGCCTAGCGAGGGCAGTGCGACTGCGGATGTAGCGGGCTAAACCACCACGTCGACACTATTACCCAGGTTCGGTGGATTGCTCGGCCCGCTGGCTGGCGTGGCGGCCTGTACCAGGCCGCCGATGTTGGCAGCCTGCAGCTCCAGGGTTTTGCGCAGCAACAGCAGTGAGGCCAGGGCAGAGGCCTGAGCCGCTGCCTGGGTGGAAACCTGGCTGATGTTCAGTTCCATGGAGTCGTCCTCTGCATATGCTCAGCCTGGCAGGCAGACCCCGGTACCGCCCAGGCCGCAATAGCCGCCGGGGTTCTTCGCCAGGTACTGCTGGTGGTAGGCCTCAGCGTAGTAGAACGGCGGCGCTTCGCGCACTTCGGTGGTAATCGGGCCAAACCCGGCCTTTTCCAGCTCGGCCTGAAACTGCGCCTGGCTGGCTTGGGCGGCGGCCAGTTGCGCCGCGTCATGGCAGTAGATCGCCGAGCGGTACTGGCTGCCGATGTCGTTACCCTGGCGCATGCCCTGGGTTGGGTTGTGCGCTTCCCAGAAGACTTTCAGCAGGGCTTCATAGGAGGTGAGCTGCGGGTCGAACACCACCAGCACCACTTCGGTGTGGCCGGTCAGCCCGGAGCAGGTTTCCTCATACGTGGGGTTGGGCGTATGGCCGCCGGCATAACCAACGGCGGTGCTCCACACCCCGGGCTGCTGCCAGAAGCGCCGCTCGGCACCCCAGAAACAGCCCAGGGCAAATACCGCTTGTTGCAGGCCTTCTGGGAAGGGCGCTTGCAAGGTGTTGCCATTGACGAAGTGGCTGCTGGGTACGGCCATGGCAGTGGCGCGGCCGGGCAGGGCTTGCTCGGCAGTGGGCAGTTCGAGTTTGTGGGCGAGAATTTGCGAGCGCAGAACCATGGGGGTTACCTCGGCAGCAGGCGGTAAGGCATAGACAGTCATCGGGCGGGCTTGTTGCAGCCAGTGTGGGTTCAGCGCCGCTGATAGCGCTTGAGTTTCTCCAGCAGGTCGCGCCCGGCAATCGGTTGGTCAAACAGGTAACCCTGGCCGATATCGCATTGATGGCGGCGCAGGAAGGTCAGTTGGGCGAGGGTTTCGATGCCCTCGGCCACCACCTTGAGTTTCAGGTTGTGAGCCATGGCGATCACCGCCGAGGTAATTTCCATGTCGTCCTGATTCTCGGGAATATCCTTGATAAAGCTGCGATCGATCTTGATCACGTCGATGGGGAATTTTTTCAGGTAGCTGAGCGACGAATAGCCGGTGCCGAAGTCGTCCATGGCCAGGGTCAGGCCCAGGCTCTTCAGGCGGCTGAGTTGCTGGCGGGTGTCGCCGGTGGCTTCGAGCAGCAGGCTTTCTGTGAGTTCCAGCTCCAGCAGCGAGGGCTCCAGCTGTTCCTCGTGGAGGATGGCGGCGATCTCGCCCACCAGGTCCGGGTCGGAGAACTGTTTGGGTGACAGGTTGATGGCCATCTGCAGGGGCGCATGGCCGACCGCAATCAGTTGCTTGCTCATACGGCAGGCCTGACGGGTGACCCATTTGCCGATGGGGATGATCAGGCCGGTTTCTTCCGCCACGCTGATGAACTTGTCCGGGCTGATCATGCCCTTTTCCGGGTGGTTCCAGCGCAGCAGCGCTTCCATACCCAGCAATTGGCCGCTCTTGAGGCACAGCTTGGGTTGGTAGAACACTTCCAGCTCGTTCTGCATCAGCGCCCGGCGCAGGTTGCTTTCGACGAACAGCTTGTAATGCGCTTCGGCATTCAGCGCATCGGTAAACACCTGCAGCTGGTTCTTGCCGTTGGCCTTGGCTTTGTGCAGCGCCAGGCCGGTGTGTTTCATCAAGGTCTGCGGGTCATTGCCATGCAGAGGGGCACAGCCCAGGCCGATGGAGCCGGTGACGTTGATCAGCTGGTTGTCGACGAACAAGGGCTTGTCCAGGGTCTGCAGCAGCTTCTGCGCGATCATCTGGCTGTCGGCCTGGTTGGTTTCCAGCAGTACGGCAAATTCGTTGCTGGCAAAGCGTGCCAGCACGCTGCTGGCTGGCAGGGTGTTGCGCAAGCGGCGGGCCAGGCTGACCAGCAGTTTGTCGCCGGTCTGGTGGCCGAGGCTGTCGTTGATCCGCTTGAAGTTGTCGATGTCCACCAGCAGCAGGCTGATCGGCTTGCCTGGGTGCTCGTTGAAGTGACTTTCCAGCGAGCGGATAAAGGCATAGCGGTTGCCCAGGCCGGTGAGGTTGTCGCGGAAGGCCAGGCGTTCGATGTGCTGCTGCGCCTGCTTGCTGGCGGTGACGTCTTCGTAGATGCCGATGTAGTGAGTCAGGCTGCCGTCGTCGGCGTGCACCTTGGACAGTGATAGCTGGCCCCAGTAGGGCTCGAGGTTCTTGCGGCGGCTTTTGAATTCACCCTGCCAGCTGTTCTGCTCGGCCAGGCTGGAGCGCGCGTCGAAGAGCAGGTCGCTGAGGTTTTCCAGTGCAGGGATTTCGGACAGGCGGCGGCCTTGCACTTCGCTGGAACTGTACAGGGTGATGGCGGTAAAACTGGGGTTGACGTATTCCACCTGGCCGTCGCGGTCGAGCAGGATGATCGCGCTGGAGCTCTGTTCGACGGCGCGCTGGAATAGGTAGCGGGCGCTGGTCGCAGAGCGTCGCTGCTGGCTGGTCAGCACCTGTGCGTACTGATCGGCCAGCTCGCCGGCGAAGGCAATTTCGTCGGCCTGCCAGGTGCGTGGCAGGCCGGTATGTTCCAGGCACAGCACACCCACCACCTCGCCTTCGATGCGGATGCTGGCATCAAGCATGGAGGTGATGCCCATGGGTTCCAGGTAGCTGCTCGCCAGTTCGCGGGTGCGCGGGTCGAGGTGCGCGTTGTGCGCATCCAGCGAGCGGCCACTGTGCAGCGCCTGCAGGTAGGCCGGGTAGGCACTGGCGTCGATAACGGCCTGTTCGACATGCCGGCCCAGGTCGCTCTGGTACAGCGCGACTGAATGCAGCATATGGCCATCGATATTCCAGATACCCACGCGATTGACGCCATACAGTTCGCAGGCGCTTTTGCTGATCAGCTCGGCGGCTTCGCGCAGTGGGTTGCTGTCGCTGTAGTGGCGGCGGGCGAGAGACACGATCAGCTGTTGCTGGGCCTGTGAGCGTTGTTGCTGCTCCTGCAGTTCGGCCTGGGTGCGCGGGTAGAGTGCGGGCGCCTGGTCGGCAGCTGTTTCCGGCTCGTCCAGCACCAAGAGATAACCGCGCAGTAACTGGCGGCCATGCTGTTTGAAGCTCTCGCCCAGCTCCATCAGGTTGAGGCCGCCGCGCGGGCTGTGCAGGCGGTACTGCACGCAGTAGTGGCGCTGTTGGGCGACCTGTTGCTGGATGGCATCGTGCAGCGCGTAGCGCGCACTGGGCTCCATCAGGCTGGCGTAGGGCGCGTCGAGCAGGGAGCAGAGCTGATTGGCCGGTAGACCGAACTGTTGCTCACAGCCTGAATCGAGGTACAGCAGGGTCCAGCTGGCTTCATTCAAGCGCTCGAAACGCAGTAGGCCGAGGCGCGAAGGCACTGGCAACTGCGTCACAACCTCGGCCGCTAAACGACTTGCGGCATCGGGATGGCTTTTCATTCGGTGGCTGGCTTCCAGTATGCTGATTGAAGCGGCAATCGACTCACTTCATTTATCGCGTCGAGTAAGGGTGCATCATGCAATTGCGACTGACAAGAAAACTAATAACCGCCGTGTTGCTGAGCAGCTGTATGGTCACGGCTCCGCTGTTTGCCGCTGAGCCCGAGGGCGGCTTGAGCAGTGCCGAGCAGAGTAATTACCTGCTTGAACTCAAGCGCCTTTACCTGACCCAGGATGAGCGCCAGGCGCTGTTTGCCCACTGCAATGATCTGCTGAAAACCTATGCCCTGCGCGCCGCCTATCAGGTCGGTCAGGCGCAGCGCCAGGATCTGCTTTATCAGCTGCGCCAGGGCGAGGCCGGTGAGTTGCTGCTGCGTGAGGAAACCCGTGGTCAGCAGGGTACCGACATTGCCGTGCGCAACCAGCGTGTGCCGCTGTTTGGCGTCGACCCTTTCGTGCGTTACGAATGCCCGAGCAGTGGCATCAGCTGCGTGCTGCACAACCCCAACGACGGCAGTCCAATGCTGACCATCGTGCGCGACCACAAGGGCGCTGCCGAACTGGCCAAGGCGCTGAGCTTTCTGATCCGCAATCTGCAAAAGGGCTGATCGCCTGTTGTTCATCTGACGCGTACTCAAAAAAAACCCCGCCGAAAGGGGCGGGGTCGAGGATACGAGCGTGGCTGCTCGAAAGTTGACGCGTTACAGCAGCATCGTGCGGATGTCCGCCAGCACATCACCCAGGCGCTTGGTGAAGCGCGCCGCAGCGGCACCGTTGATCACCCGGTGATCGTAAGACAGCGACAGCGGCAGCATCAGCTTGGGCTGGAAGGCTTTACCGTCCCAGACCGGCTGGATGGTCGCCTTGCTCACGCCGAGGATCGCCACTTCCGGCGCATTGACGATCGGCGTGAAGCCGGTGCCGCCAATATGGCCGAGGCTGGAGATGGTGAAGCAGGCGCCCTGCATGTCGTCGGCCGACAGCTTCTTGGTGCGCGCCTTCTCCGCCAGTGCGGCGGCTTCGGCAGCCAGTTGCAGCAGGCTCTTCTGATCGACGTTCCTGATCACCGGGACCAGCAGACCGTCCGGGGTGTCCACGGCAAAGCCGATGTGCACGTATTTCTTGCGGATGATCGCCTTGCCGCTCGGCGCCAGTGAGCTGTTGAAGTCCGGCAGTTCCTTGAGCAGGAAGGCGCAGGCCTTGAGCAGCAGCGGCAGCACGGTAAGTTTGACTCCGGCCTTTTCCGCCACGGCTTTCTGCGCGACGCGGAAGGCTTCCAGTTCGGTGATGTCGGCTGAGTCGAACTGAGTCACGTGTGGCACGTTGAGCCAGCTGCGATGCAGGTTGCTGGCGCCGACCTGCATCAGGCGGGTCATCGCCACTTCTTCGATTTCACCAAACTTGCTGAAGTCCACCGCCGGGATCGGCGGGATGCCTGCACCACCGGTTGCACCGGCGGCCGGCGCTTCCTTGGCCTTCTGCATCATCGCCTTGACGTACGCCTGTACGTCCTCTTTGAGCACGCGGCCTTTCGGCCCGGTGCCCGGTACGGCGGACAGCTCGACACCAAATTCACGCGCCAGCAGGCGTACAGCCGGGCCTGCATGCACCTTGGCGCCGTCACGCTTGGGCGCGGCAGTAACGCTGGCGGCAGCGGCTGCCAGCGAGGCAATGGCGCTGACTTCAGCGGCGACTGCCGGGTGTGCGCCTTCTGGCACTTTGTGCACATCGCTGGCGGGCGCAACGGCCGGTGCTGGCGCTGCGGCAGCGGGAGTTGCAGCGGCGCCGGCTACTTTCAACTTGAGGATGAAATCACCGGTGCCGACTTCGTCTTCCAGTTTGACGCTGATGCTTTCCACCACGCCGGCAGCCGGCGAGGGGATTTCCATGCTGGCCTTGTCCGACTCCAGGGTGATCAGCGACTGATCGGCTTCGACCGTATCGCCGACCTTGATCAGAATCTCGATGACCTTGGCTTTGCCGTCCGAGCCGATGTCCGGCACATGCACGTCCTGCACACTGCTGCTGGCCTGCGCGGCTGGCGCGGCTGGCGCGGCTGGCGCAGGTGCGGCAGCTGGAGCAGGCGCTGCTGCTTTAGGTGCTTCTGCCGGTGCTGCGGCAGGCGCCGCGGGTGCTGCTTGGGCAGCGCCTTCGGCTTCCAGCTCAAACAGTTCGTCGCCTTCTTTCAGGCGGTCGCCCAGCTTCACTTTCAGGCTTTTCACCACGCCGGCTTTCGGCGCGGGAATTTCCATGCTGGCCTTGTCCGATTCCAGAGTCAGCACGCTCTGATCGGCTTCGATACGATCACCGACCTTGATCATCAGTTCGATGACTTCACCCTCACCACCACCGATGTCGGGTACGCGAATCAATTCACTCATCGTTTCGCTCCTTAGCAGTCCAGTGGGTTGAGTTTTTCCGGGTTGATGCCGAACTTGACGATGGCTTCGGCCACCACCTTCGGTTCGATATCACCACGGTCGGCGAGCGCTTCCAGAGCGGCCAGGACCACCCAGTTGCGGTCAACTTCAAAGAAGTCACGCAGCTTCTTGCGGCTGTCGCTGCGGCCAAAGCCGTCGGTGCCCAGGACTTTGAATTCCTTGCTCGGTACCCACTGACGAATCTGCTCGGCGAACAGCTTCATGTAGTCGGTGGAGGCAATAACCGGGCCTTTGCGACCGCTCAGGCACTCTTCCACGTAGGTCTGCTTGGGCTTCTGGCCCGGGTGCAGGCGGTTGCTGCGTTCCACGGCCAGGCCGTCGCGGCGCAGTTCGTTGAAGCTGGTGACGCTCCATACGTCTGCAGCGACATTGAACTCGTCACGCAGGATCTTCGCCGCCTCGCGCACTTCACGCAGGATGGTGCCGGAACCGAGGAGCTGCACATGGTGCGCGGCTTCCTTCTTGTCCTCTTCGAGCAGGTACATGCCCTTGATGATGCCTTCCTCGGCGCCCGCCGGAATGGCCGGTTGCTGGTAGGACTCGTTCATCACGGTGATGTAGTAGAAGACGTCCTGTTGTTCTTCGGTCATCTTCTTCATGCCGTCCTGAATGATCACCGCCAGCTCGTAGCCGTAGGTCGGATCATAGGTGCGGCAGTTGGGGATGGTGGCCGCCATCAGGTGGCTGTGACCGTCCTCGTGCTGCAGGCCTTCACCGTTCAGCGTGGTACGACCGGCGGTACCGCCGATCAGGAAACCACGGGTGCGGCTGTCGCCAGCGGCCCAGGCCAGGTCGCCAATGCGCTGGAAGCCGAACATCGAGTAGAAGATGTAGAACGGCAGCATCGGCTGGTTGTGGCAGCTATACGAGGTACCGGCAGCGATGAACGACGACATGGCGCCGGCTTCGTTGATGCCTTCCTCGAGGATCTGCCCCTTCTTGTCCTCGCGGTAGAACATCACCTGGTCTTTATCGACTGGCTCGTAGAGCTGGCCGACCGAGGAGTAGATGCCGAGCTGGCGGAACATGCCTTCCATACCGAAGGTACGCGCTTCGTCCGGGATGATCGGAACGATGCGCGAGCCGATATCCTTGTCCTTGACCAGCTGCGCGAGGATGCGCACGAAAGCCATGGTGGTGGAAATTTCACGGTCGCCCGAGCCATCGAGGATGGCCTTGAGGGTTTCCAGCGGCGGCGTCGGGATGCTGAAGCTCTTGGCTCGACGTTGCGGCACGAAACCGCCGAGTGCGGCGCGGCGCTCGCTCAGGTAACGGGCTTCGGCACTGCCTTCTGCCGGCTTGAGGAACGGCAGGTTTTCCAGCTCCTCGTCCTTGACCGGGATGTCGAAGCGGTCGCGGAACTGCTTGAGGCTTTCAACGTCGACCTTTTTGGTGTTGTGCGCGGTATTTTTCGCTTCACCGGCACCGGTGCCATAACCCTTGACGGTCTTGGCCAGGATCACGGTCGGCTGCTCTTTGTGGTTGACCGCCTGGTGGTAGGCCGCATAGACCTTGTACGGGTCGTGACCGCCACGGTTGAGCTTCCAGATCTCGTCATCGGACAGATCGGCCACCATCGCCTTGAGTTCCGGCGAGTTGAAGAAGTGCTCACGGACGAACGCGCCGTCCTTGGCCTTGTAGTTCTGGTATTCGCCGTCGATGACTTCGTCCATGCGGCGCTGCAGGATGCCGTCGACGTCCTTGGCCAGCAGTGGGTCCCAGAAACGACCCCAGACCACCTTGTTGACGTTCCAGCCACCGCCACGGAACACGCCTTCGAGTTCCTGGATGATCTTGCCGTTACCACGCACCGGGCCGTCGAGGCGCTGCAGGTTGCAGTTGATGACGAAGATCAGGTTGTCCAGTTTTTCGCGGCCAGCCAGGGCAATCGCGCCGAGGGATTCCGGCTCGTCGCACTCGCCGTCGCCCATAAAGCACCAGACCTTCTGCTTGCCGGCCGGGATAAAGCCGCGCGCTTCCAGATACTTCATAAAACGTGCCTGGTAGATCGCCTGAATCGGGCCCAGGCCCATGGACACAGTCGGGAACTGCCAGAAGTCCGGCATCAGCCACGGGTGCGGGTAGGACGACAGACCCTTGCCATCGACTTCCTGGCGGAAGTTGTTCATCTGGTCTTCGCTGATGCGGCCTTCCATAAAGGCACGGGCATAAACGCCCGGCGAGGCATGGCCCTGGAAGAAGATCAGGTCGCCGCCATGCTCTTCTGTCGGGGCTTGGAAGAAGTAGTTGAAACCGATGTCATACAGCGTTGCCGAGGAGGCGAAGCTGGAGATGTGGCCGCCCAGGTCCGAGTCTTTCAGATTGGTGCGCATCACCATGGCCAAGGCGTTCCAGCGCACCAGCGAGCGAATGCGGCGTTCCATAAACAGGTCGCCAGGCATGCGTGCTTCGTGGGTCAGCGGGATGGTGTTGCGATAGGGCGTGGTGATCGCATACGGCAGCTGTGAACCACTGCGGGTGGCCAGCTCGCCCATACGGGTCATCAGATAATGTGCGCGGTCTTCACCCTCGTTATCGAGGACGGACTCAAGGGCGTCCAGCCATTCCTGGGTTTCGACGGGATCGAGGTCTTGCATGGCTTGCTCCAGGGCGGAAAGGCTTCCAGAATCGGAGGCCAGGTTTCGTGGCCGACTTCGTGAGTGGCCGCGTGAATTCTTGGATTGACCGGGGGTAGGACCGGCTATGTGTAGTTTTACTACATTCTGATGCCGAAATCAGCCTTTTGGATACAATCTTTGGTAGTAAAACTACAATTATTTTTCTGCTCGCGATTCGACCGCCTCTAGCGCGGGCGTTTGCCGTCCAGCGATGGTCAGCGGGCAGAACGCTAAAAAGGATAGACCATGAGCCTGCCCATGCTGGCCTCTTTGCCGGCTGCCTTGTCCCCCCTCGCGGTACGCGCTGAACAGTCCTTGCAACAGGCCTTCGCGGGGTTATCCAGCGAGGCGGCGACGGCCTTTGCCACGTGGCCAGCAGAGCGTTTCGAGGCCCTGCGGCGAGTTGGGGCAGCCAGTGAGTTTGTTCTGCAGCAGGGGTTGCGTGACCCGCAGATGCTGCTGGACCTGGCCGCCTCGGGTGAGCTGGAGCGCAGCCTGGCGTCCGGCGAGCTGCGTGGTCAGCTGGCTCAGGCCTTGGCTGAGTGTGCTGATGAGGATGAGCTGGCGCGGCGTTTACGACGATACCGCAACCGCCAGCAGCTACGGATTATCTGGCGCGATATCAGCCGCCAGGCCGACCTGATTGAAACCTGTCGTGATCTCTCCGATCTGGCCGATGCCTGTATCGACCTGGCCTATCAGTGGCTCTACCCCCGCCATTGCGCGCAGTTCGGCACACCCATTGGCCGGCGCAGCGGTCAGGCGCAGCACATGGTCATCCTTGGCATGGGCAAGCTGGGCGCTCATGAGCTGAACCTGTCGTCGGACATCGACCTGATCTTCGGTTACCCCGAAGGTGGCGAAACCGAAGGGGTGAAGCGGGCGCTGGATAATCAGGAATTCTTTATCCGCCTGGGGCAGAAACTGATCAAGGCGCTGGATGCGATCACCGTCGATGGTTTCGTGTTTCGCACCGATATGCGCTTGCGTCCCTACGGTTCAAGCGGTGCGCTGGTGTTCAGCTTTAACGCGCTGGAGCAGTACTACCAGGACCAGGGCCGCGACTGGGAACGCTACGCGATGATCAAGGCGCGGGTGGTCGGCGGTGATCAGGTCGCTGGCGCGCAGCTGTTGGAAATGCTGCGGCCCTTCGTCTATCGGCGCTATCTGGACTTCTCGGCGATCGAAGCGCTGCGTGCGATGAAGCAGCTGATTCAGCAGGAAGTAAGACGCAAAGGTATGGCCGAGAACATCAAGCTGGGCGCCGGCGGCATCCGCGAGGTGGAATTTATCGCCCAGGCCTTCCAGCTGATTCACGGCGGTCGCGACCTCAGCCTGCAACAGCGCTCGCTGTTTGCCGTGCTCAATACCCTGCTTGATCAGGGCTACCTGCCGGCGGCGGTGACTGACGAGCTGCGCGACGGTTACGCCTTTCTGCGGTATGCCGAGCATGCGTTGCAGGCCATCGATGACCGGCAGACGCAGATGCTTCCGGACAACGACCAAGACCGCGCGCGGGTGGCCTTTATCATGGGCTTCGACAGCTGGTCGGCGTTCCACGAGCAGTTGATGCACTGGCGCGGTCGGGTGGACTGGCACTTCCGTCAGGTGATTGCTGACCCTGATGAAGAGGAGGGCGAGGCGGTTGAGGAGGTGGTGGGGTGCGAGTGGCTGCCGCTCTGGGAGGACGTGCAAGACGAAGAAGCCGCGTGCCGACAGCTGGCCGAAGCCGGCTTCGCCGAGCCACAGTCGGCCTGGCAGCGCCTGGCGGGGCTGCGCAACGGCAATCAGGTACGCGCCATGCAGCGCCTCGGTCGCGAGCGCCTGGATGCCTTTATTCCGCGGCTGCTGGCGCAAGCAGTGGAACATGCCAATCCGGACCTGGTGCTGGAACGCGTGCTGCCGTTGGTCGAGGCCGTGGCGCGGCGCTCGGCCTATCTGGTGCTGCTAACCGAGAACCCCAGTGCCTTGCAGCGTCTGTTGACCCTGTGCGCGGCCAGCCCGTGGATTGCCGAGCAGATCACTCGCTTCCCGCTGTTGCTCGATGAGCTGCTCAACGAAGGTCGACTGTTCAAGCCGCCGTTGGCGCCTGAGCTGGCCGCCGAGCTGCGTGAACGGCTGATGCGCATTCCCGAGGAGGATCTGGAGCAGCAGATGGAGGCGCTGCGCCACTTCAAGCTGGCGCACCGGCTGCGCGTTGCGGCCTCGGAAATTGCCGGTACTCTGCCGCTGATGAAAGTGTCCGATTACCTGACCTGGCTGGCCGAGGCGATTCTCGATCAGGTACTGGCCTTGGCCTGGCGCCATACGGTGAGCCGCTATGGCGCGCCGCGCCGCGCCGACGGCAGCGTCTGCGATCCGGATTTCGTCATCGTCGGCTACGGCAAGGTCGGTGGCATCGAGCTGGGTCACGGCTCGGACCTCGACCTGGTGTTTATCCATGACGGCGACCCGCAGGCGGAAACCGATGGCGAAAAATCCATCGACGGCGCGCAATTCTTCAATCGTCTGGGCCAGCGCATCATTCACCTGCTCACCACGCAGACCAACTCCGGTCAGCTCTATGAAGTGGACATGCGCCTGAGGCCGTCGGGCGCGGCGGGCCTGCTGGTCAGCTCCCTGGGAGCGTTCGAGCGTTATCAGCAGGGCGAAGCCTGGACCTGGGAGCACCAGGCCCTGGTGCGGGCGCGGGTGCTGGTGGGGTGTGCGCGCGTCGGCAAGGCCTTCGAGGCGGTGCGCGCCGGGGTGTTGGGGCGTGAGCGCGACCTGGCCACCCTGCGCACTGAAGTCAGCGAGATGCGCGCGAAGATGCGCGACAACCTCGGCAGCAAGGCCACGGCGGCCGGCACCGCAGCGAATGCCTTTGAGGCAGCCGCGCCGTTCGACCTCAAGCAGGACGCCGGAGGTATCGTCGATATTGAATTTATGGTGCAATACGCGGCCCTGGCCTGGTCGCGCCAGTACCCGGAATTGCTTGAGTTCACTGACAATATTCGCATTCTGGAAGGGCTGGAGCGGGTTGGCTTGCTACCGGGCGAAGATGCCCGCTTGCTGCAGGATATCTACAAGGCCTACCGCAGTGCAGCGCACCGACAGGCCCTGCAAAAGCAGCCTGGGGTGGTCAGCGGTGAGCAGTTTGCCGATGAGCGGCGCACAGTGATGCGTATCTGGCAGGAACTGGGCTTGAGCTGACGCAGGCTGAGCTGAATTTAATAAGCGGCTGGTTACCTGGGGTGACCGGTCAGTGCTGTACCAATCGAATCTGAGGAGCAGGCAACTATGTCGATGGCCGATCGTGATGGCGTGATCTGGTATGACGGCGAGCTGGTGCCGTGGCGCAACGCGACCACCCACGTGCTGACCCATACCCTGCACTACGGCATGGGTGTGTTCGAAGGCGTGCGTGCCTACAACACCCCGCAAGGCACGGCGATCTTCCGCCTGCAAGCGCACACCGACCGTCTGTTCGACTCGGCCCACATCATGGGCATGAAGATTCCGTTCAGCAAAGACGAAATCAACGAAGCCACCCGCGCCGCCGTGCGCGAGAACAACCTGGAAAGCGCCTATATCCGCCCAATGGTGTTCTACGGATCTGAAGCCATGGGCCTGCGCGCCAGTGGCCTGAAAACCCAGGTGATCGTCGCGGCCTGGAGCTGGGGCGCCTACATGGGCGATGAAGCCCTGCAGGTAGGCATCAAGGTGCGTACCAGCTCCTTCACCCGCCACCACGTCAACATCTCGATGACCCGCGCCAAAGCCAACGGCAACTACATCAACTCGATGCTGGCCCTGCAGGAAGCCATCTCCGGCGGCGCCGACGAAGCGCTGCTGCTGGACCCGGAAGGCTACGTGGCCGAAGGCTCGGGCGAGAACATCTTCCTGGTCAAGAATGGCGTGATCTACACCCCGGAAGTGACCTCCTGCCTCAATGGCATCACCCGTAACACCATTCTGACCCTGGCCGCCGAGCATGGTCTGGAAGTGGTCGAGAAGCGCATCACCCGCGATGAGGTGTATATCGCCGACGAAGCCTTCTTCACTGGCACCGCCGCCGAAGTCACGCCGATTCGTGAAGTCGATGGCCGGCAGATCGGCGCAGGCCGCCGTGGGCCGATCACCGAGAAGCTGCAAACCGCTTATTTCGATTTGGTCACCGGTAAAACCGATGCCCATGCAGAATGGCGTACATTGGTTAAATAAGACCTGAGTTAGGTAAGGCGAGGGAGGCGATCAGGCTGTTTGGAAGCGTCGCGAGCGACGGCGAGGCAAGGCAAAAACTGGCGAGTGGCGGAGTTGACTCTAGTCAATGAGCAAGCGAGTCAGTTTTTAACGCAGCCCCGCCGAGCGCAGTAGCTTCTAAGCAGTCTGATAAGCCTCCCCGGTCGTTTCTGGAATCGGCATGAAAATACTGATCGTTGGCCCCAGCTGGGTGGGTGACATGGTGATGGCGCAGACGCTGTTCCAGTGCCTGCAACAGCGTCATCCCGGTTGCGCAATCGATGTGCTGGCCCCCGAGTGGAGCCGGCCGATTCTCGAGCGCATGCCCGAAGTGCGTCAGGCCCTGAGCTTTCCGCTCGGCCATGGCGTGCTGGAACTGGCGACGCGGCGCACGATCGGCAAGTCCCTGGCCGGCCAGTACGATCAGGCGATTTTGCTGCCCAACTCGCTGAAGTCGGCGCTGGTGCCGTTTTTTGCCGGGATTCCCAAGCGCACCGGCTGGAAGGGTGAGCTGCGCTACGGCCTGCTCAACGATATCCGCACGCTTGATAAAGAACGCTACCCGCTGATGATCGAGCGCTTTATGGCGCTGGCCTTCGAGCCCGGGGTCGCGTTGCCGCAACCTTATCCACGCCCCGCCTTGCAGATCGATGCGCAGAGCCGTGACGCCGCCTTGACCAAGTTCGGCCTGAGCCTGGATCGCCCGGTGCTGGCGCTGTGCCCAGGGGCTGAGTTCGGTGAGGCCAAACGCTGGCCGAGCGAGCATTACGCCAAGGTCGCCGAGCTGAAGATCCGCGCCGGCTGGCAGGTGTGGATTTTCGGCTCGAAGAACGATCACCCGGTTGGTGAGGATATTCGCAGCCGGCTGATTCCCGGCCTGCGCGAGGAGGCAGTGAACCTGGCCGGCGAAACCAGCCTGGCTGAAGCTATAGATCTGCTGTCCTGCGCCGGCGCTGTGGTGTCCAATGACTCAGGGCTGATGCATGTGGCGGCAGCGCTGAATCGCCCGCTGGTGGCGGTCTATGGTTCGACTTCGCCAGGCTTTACCCCGCCACTGGCCGAGCAGGTGGAAATTGTCCGCCTGGGCCTGGAATGCAGCCCGTGCTTCGACCGCACTTGCCGATTCGGTCATTACAACTGCCTGGGCCAGCTCAAGCCGCGCCCGGTGATCGAGGCGCTGGATCGCCTGGTCAGCGACCCGGTTGAGGTTGAATAGCTTGCGGGTACTGTTGATCAAAACTTCTTCGCTGGGCGATGTGGTGCACACCTTGCCAGCGCTGACCGATGCGGCGCGCGCCATTCCCGGCATTCAGTTCGACTGGGTGGTGGAAGAGGGCTTTGCCGAGATTCCCGCCTGGCACCCAGCTGTGGCGCAGGTGATTCCGGTGGCCATTCGCCGCTGGCGCAAGCACCTGTGGCAGACCTTCAAGAGCGGTGAGTGGAAGCGCTTTAAGCAGCGGCTTGGTGAAACCAGGTACGACCTGGTGATTGATGCCCAGGGGCTGCTGAAAAGTGCCTGGCTGATCCGTTACGTCAAAGCGCCGATTGCCGGACTGGATCGTGACTCTGCACGCGAGCCACTGGCCAGCCGCTTTTATGATCACGCCTATGCCGTGCCGCGCGAGCAGCATGCCTTGGAACGAACACGTCAGTTGTTTGCCCAGGCATTGGGCTATGCGCTGCCTGCCGGTGTTGGCGACTACGGCCTGAACCGTGCGCAGCTGGCCGATGAGGCGCCGCAGCCTTACTTGCTGTTTCTGCACGGCACCACCTGGCCAAGCAAGCATTGGCCGGAAGCTGACTGGCGTGCGCTGGCCGAGCAGATGAGTGCACAGGGTTGGGCGGTGCGCCTGCCCTGGGGCAATGAGGCCGAGAAAGCCCGTGCCGAGCGAATTGCCGCCGGCATTGAAAATGCGGCGGTGCTGCCCAAATTGAACCTTGCAGGCGTGGCGAAAGTGATCGCTGGCGCCAGCGCCTGCGTGGCGGTGGACACTGGGCTGGGCCATTTGGCCGCTGCGCTGGATGTGCCGAGTATTTCCCTGTACGGCCCGACCCTGCCGGGGCGCGTCGGTGCCTATGGGCGTGGTCAGGTGCACCTGTGCGCTACCGGGCCGAATGCCGGCTCGGGGGATCGCCACAAGCCTTGTTTCGACGGTCTGGATGCCGAGCGTGTCGCCACACAATTGCAGGCCCTGTTGCTGGCCGAGGACGTTGTCTGATGCAGCTCGCGTTTATTCTCTACAAGTACTTCCCGTTCGGCGGCCTGCAGCGCGACTTTATGCGCATTGCTCTGGAGTGCCAGGCACGTGGTCATGCCATCCGCGTCTACACGCCGATCTGGGAAGGTGAAGTGCCGGCAGGTTTCGAGGTGGTGGTGGTGCCGGTGAAGGCGCTGTTCAACCACAAACGCAATGAAAAGCTCACCGCCTGGGTCGATGCCGACCTGGCCAAGCGTCCGGTGGATCGGCTGATTGGCTTTAACAAGATGCCCGGTTTGGACGTCTACTACGCCGCCGATGGTTGCTATGAGGACAAGGCGCAAACCTTGCGCGCGCCGATCTACAAGCGCTGGGGGCGCTACAAGCACTTTGCCGATTACGAGCGGGCGGTATTTGCCCCCGAGTCGAAGACCGAGATTCTGATGATCTCCGAAGTGCAGCAGCCGCTGTTTATCAAGCATTACCACACCCCGCTGCAGCGCTTTCACCTGCTGCCGCCGGGTATCGCCGCAGACCGCCGCGCGCCCGCCAATGCTGCTGAGATTCGCGCCGAGTTCCGCGCCGAATTCAAGCTGGCGGATAGCGACCTGCTGCTGGTGCAGATCGGCTCCGGCTTCAAGACCAAGGGCCTGGATCGCAGTCTCAAGGCCCTGGCCGCCCTGCCGCGCGAGCTGAAGCAACGCACCCGCCTGATTGCCATTGGTCAGGACGATCCGCGTTCGTTCCAGCTGCAGGCCAAGGCCCTGGGCGTGTCCGATCAGGTGCAGATTCTCAAGGGGCGCAGCGATATTCCGCGTTTCCTGCTCGGTGCTGATCTGCTGATCCACCCGGCCTACAACGAGAACACCGGCACCGTGCTGCTGGAAGCGTTGGTTTCCGGCTTGCCGGTGCTGGTGACCGATGTGTGCGGCTATGCCCACTACATTGCCGAAGCCGATGCCGGGCGGGTGCTGGCCAGTCCGTTCGAGCAGGAGCGGCTTAATTATCTGCTCGCCGATATGCTCGCTGACGATCAGCGCCGCGCCTTCTGGTCGCGCAATGGTCTGGCCTATGCCGACAGCGCTGACCTGTATTCCATGCCGCAGCACGCGGCCGACATCATCCTGGCGACGCGCCCATGAAGTTGGCACTGGCTGAACCCTTTAAGAGCCTGTGGGCCGGACGCGATGCTTTTGCTGCTGTCGAGGCGCTGCAGGGGCAGGTGTACCGCGAGCTGGAAGGTCGTCGCACGCTGCGCACCGAAGTCGATGGGCGTGGTTACTTCGTCAAGATCCATCGCGGTATCGGTTGGGGCGAAATCGTCAAGAACCTGCTCACTGCCAAGCTGCCGGTGCTCGGTGCGCGCCAAGAGTGGCAGGCCATTCAGCGTCTGAAAGAAGTCGGTGTGGCGACCATGACCGCCGTGGCCTACGGCGAACGTGGCAGCAACCCGGCCGCGCAGCATTCCTTTATCGTCACCGAGGAGCTGGCACCGACCACCGACCTCGAACAGCTGAGCCTGAACTGGGCGCAGCAAGCGCCCGACCCAAAACTGAAGCGGGCGCTGATCAAGGAAGTGGCCAGCATGGTCGGCAACATGCACCGCGCCGGGGTCAATCACCGCGACTGCTACATCTGCCACTTTCTGCTGCACACCGATAAACCGGTAACCGCCGACGATTTCCGCTTGTCAGTGATCGACCTGCACCGTGCCCAGGTGCGCAGCCAGTTGCCCTTGCGCTGGCGCAACAAAGACCTGGCCGCGCTGTATTTCTCGGTGTTGGATATCGGCCTGACCCGGCGCGACAAGCTGCGTTTTCTGCGTGGTTATTTTCAACAACCCCTGCGGCAAATCCTTCAGGAAGAAGGTCGACTGCTCGCTTGGCTGGAATCCAAGGCGGCTAAATTGTACGGCCGCAAACAGCGTTATGGAGATCGACTGTAGATGTCGGAGAAGAAGGCGTTGATCGGCCCGGGAGTGAGGGTTGCACTGGTTCCATGTCCTGCGTTGGGCGATACCACGCTGTTCTTGCGCCTTGCATGGCGTCTCCAGGCTGCGGGTGCGAAGGTCACCCTGGCTTCAGTATCGCTTGCGTCTGTGAGCGAGTACCTCCCAGGGCTGGAGATTCTCGGGGGCACGCCGGATGTGCCTGCACTAGCCGGCTGCAACGATTTGGTTATTTGTGCGATTGATTGGTTTGTCGATGTCCCACTGAGTAATGTGGCTTACCTTGCCGGCAAGAAACTCCCCGTCAAACTCCGGTCCGAGCAGCCGCCTGTATTGCTCGATGGTTGCCGTATTGAAGGTGCGCATAACGTGATCTGTCGCGACCCCAAGGCAGGCAAGACCATGGTGCAGTGGATCGATCTGTACGCGGAAGAAGTATTGGGTCTGGATCTTTCCAGACCAATTGCAGGGTTGCAGACTCCGTCTTGCGGCGCCTGCGATGTCGAGCGCCGTGTGGCCATTTTTCCGACCACGCCGCATGAGAGTAAAAATTTCTCGGCCTCTGGATTTTGTCGTCTTGCTCGCCATCTGGTTGCCAAGGGCTGGCAGGTCGAGTTCGTCGGTGTTCCGGCTGAGCAGCAAGCCTTGAGGGCGCAGTACCCAGGCCATCATGTGCATGCGTTCACTGACCTGAAAGGGCTTGTCGACTTCTTGCTGACTTGCGCCATCGTCATTAGTAATGATTCGGGTGGTGGGCATCTTGGTTCACTGCTGGGGTTGCGGACATTCACCATTACGCGCCGGCGTACCGATTTCACTTGGCGGCCCGGCTTCAATGAACTCAATAGCGTGATCAATCCGGTTCTGAGCTTCAAATGGCTGGGCAAAACCGTCTGGCGCCCGTTCATTCCGTTGCGCCGCATCGTCAGTGCGCTGCCTGACTTAAACAGGACGCAGGCATGACAGCGTGGAAACATGACCTGCACGATCCGATTCTGCTCGGCGCTTTCGGAACCCTTGAGGCCGTATTTGCACTTGAAGGTGAGCGTTTAACCTCTGACCCCTTGTCTGAGGTCATTCGTGTGGAGTTTGGCGGGGTGCGTTATTACGTCAAACGCTACTGGGGCGCTGGCAAAGGCCTACGGCGCTACCTTGGTCGTCCTCGGGTTAAAGCGGAGTGGCAAAACCTCAAGTTGTTCGCCAAGTGGGGCATACCCACTGCGCCGATTGTGGCCTATGGGCTCGAGCGCCATATGGGGGCTTTTGTCCGCGGGGCGCTCATTACCCGTGAGCTTGAGGGCACGCTTGATTTGGCCGAAATTGCCAATCGGCAGGATGCGCGGTTGAGCGACCCCCGTTGGGTTTTGCAGGTCAGTCAGCAGTTAGCCAAGGGCACCCGTGCGTTGCACGATCACCATTTCACCCACAATGACTTGAAGTGGCGCAACCTGCTGGTCAATGAACGCGGTGAGCTGTTCTTCATTGATTGCCCGACTGGAACCTTTTGGTGGGGGCCTTTGCTGCGTTACCGCATCATCAAGGATCTGGCATGCTTGGATAAAGTCGCCCACAAGGTGCTTTCACGTTCCCAGCGGTTGCGTTTTTACCTTCAGTACCTTGGCCGTCAGCGCTTGAATACTTCCGACAAGAAGCGCATCCGTCAGGTCATTGCGTTTTTTGAGGGCCGGGAATGAGTGCTTTTATTGCTGCCCAGGATCGTGCTTTGCTGGAACATCACGGGCTTGCCAGTTTTGAGGCGCTGTGGGCGCTGAAACTTGAGGCCGTTGATGAGCCCAATACGGAGCGTGGCGGCTGGAGCAGCGTCTACCGGCTCGAACTGGGCGATGCGGCGTTCTACCTCAAGCGCCAGAGCAATCACCTGACCCGAACCTTGCGTCATCCGTTTGGTGAGCCAACCTTTGCCCGCGAGTTCCGCAATATTCAGCGCTACACGGCGTTGGGGATTCCTGCATTGCAGGCAGCATTTTTTGCTGCGCGTAAATTGCCTGGCGAACAACGCGCAGTGCTGCTGACCCGTGCACTGGATGGGTGGCAGGATCTGGACGCCTGGTTACCCAGTTGGCCTTCGCTTGCACAGGCCCGTCGTGTTGCCATTCTCAAGGCGTGTGGTGAACTGGCGCGGCGCCTGCATCAGGCTGGGCAGATGCATGGCTGTTTTTACCCCAAGCATATTTTCCTGCGCGAAACACCGGTTGGCTTCGACGCGCAGTTGATCGACCTGGAGAAAACCCGGCCGTTGTTGTTTGGCGAGCGCGATCGGATTAAGGACTTGGAGCCATTGCTGCGCCGCGCGAATGTCTGGGGGGCGGCGGATATTCAGATCCTGCTGGCGGCCTACCTCGGTCCTGATGCGGATCTCGAGCGCTGGAGCGCACGAGTCGGGGCGCGTCGGCGTAATAAGGAGTCACGCTGATGAGTCTTGCGGGTCTCGTGCAGGCCGGTCGTACGCCGGCCTTGCCACTGACTGTTGACGTGGCGGGGGCGGGTGGCCTCACTGGCCTGAGCGTGCAGCGTTGGTTGCGTGTGTTGCCTGGGCAGCGTTATGTCGGCGTAGCCGAATGGTGCGGCCAGCCAGTGCTGGCCAAGTTGCTGGTGGGAAACAAGGCTGCGCGACATTTTCAGCGCGAGCGTGACGGTGCTCTTCTGCTCGCGGAACAAGGGCTGAATACGCCGCAGCTGTTGGCGGATGGGCTGCGTGACGGCGAGGGCGGCTGGCTGCTGTTCGAGTATCTGCAAGGTGCTGAAAGCCTGTGGGAGGCTTGGCGCGCGGTGGAACATCAGCCGCTGCTGAGTGCCGATCAGCAGGCGGTGCTAGCCGAGGCGCTGGCCAGCATCGCGCAAATGCACCTCAACGGGGTGTGGCAGGCGGATCTGCATCTGGACAACCTGTTGCGGCATAACGGCCAGCTGTTTGTTATCGACGGCGGCGGTGTGCAGGTTGAGTCGGCAGGTAAACCGCTGTCGCGCGCCAAGGTGCTGGAAAACCTTGGGGTGTTCTTCGCCCAGCTGCCCGCCGAATTGACGCCGTTTATCGAAGAACTGCTGGTGCATTACCTGCTGGCGAACGGTGAGCATGCTCTGCCGCTGGAAGCGTTGCTCAAAGAAGTGGAAAAAGTGCGCCAATGGCGTTTGCGCGATTATTTGAAAAAAATCGCCCGCGATTGCAGCCTGTTCGCCGCAAAAATCGGTGCGTTCGGTCTTCAGGTGGTTCGCCGGGATAGTCATGCCGAGCTGCAGCCGCTGTTGAATAATCTGGATCAGCTCACCGAGCAGGGCCATATCTACAAGACTGGTGGTGCCGCCACGGTGGCGCAAGTGCAGCTGCAAGGTCGGCCACTAGTGGTCAAGCGTTATAACGTGAAGAACTTGGCGCATTGGCTCAAACGCTTCTGGCGACCCAGTCGGGCTTGGCACAGTTGGGTCGAGGGCAATCGTCTGCAGTTGTTGGGCATCGCCACGCCACAGCCACTGGCCGTACTAGAGCGGCGCTGGTGCTGGTTGCGCGGGCGCGCCTACCTGATTACCGAATACTGTGGCGGGCAGGATATAATCGCGCGTTTTCAGGCGTTCCACGACGGTTCGCCCCCGGAAAGCGACCTGTTGGCGCTTGATCGCCTGTTCGCCGCCCTGCTGCGCGAACGCATCAGCCACGGTGATTTCAAGGGGCACAACCTGTTCTGGGATGACCGCCAGGCGAGCTGGTCGCTGATCGACCTCGACGCCATGCAACAACATTGCAGCGCGCGCAGTTTCGCCAGGGCCTATGCCCGCGACCGCGCCCGTTTTTTGCGCAATTGGCCGGCTGACTCTCAGCTGTTCAAACTGCTCGACCAACGTTTACCGCTGACGCCCGTCGTCGGCTCAGCAGACTAAAAGAGGCACAACCAGTGGCATTGACGATTCTCGGCCTTTCCGGCGCCCTCAGCCATGATCCATCCGCCGCCCTGTATATCGACGGCAAGTTGATCGCGGCCGCCGAAGAAGAGCGCTTCGTGCGCGACAAGCACGCGAAGAATCGCATGCCCTACGAGTCGGCCAAGTTCTGTCTGGAACAGGCCGGAATCAAGCCGTCCGACGTTGATGTGGTGGCTATTCCGTTTGCGCCGATCAGCATCTTCGAGAAAGCCCGCTGGCAATATGCCAAGCGCTACTGGTACGCACCGGATCGCGCCCTCGATGCGATCCTCATGGGCAATCGCCGCTACAAGCGTTACCACAAGAAGATCCAGTGGTGCCTGGAGCAGCTGGGTTTTGATCTGAAGAAGATCAAGATCGAGCCGGTCGAGCACCACCTGGCCCACGCCGCCAGCGCCTACCACTGCTCGGGCTTCAGCGAGAAGACCGCGATCCTCGGCATCGACGGCAAGGGCGAGTACGCCACCACCTTCTTCGGCTATGGCGAGAACGGCAAGATCCACAAGATCAAGGAGTTCTACGATCCGGATTCGCTCGGCGGCCTCTACGGCGCGATCACCGAATTCCTCGGCTTCGAGATGCTCGACGGCGAGTTCAAGGTCATGGGCATGGCGCCCTACGGCGACGCGGCCAAGTACGACTTCTCGCGCCTGGCCAAGTTCGAGAACGGTGAGCTGATTATCAACACCGACTACGCCAACGTCATCGGCTTCCGCCGCTACAAGGAAAACGGCAAGGGCTACTACTTCTCGCCCAAGCTGATCGAGTGGCTCGGCCCGAAACGCCAGGGCGACATCGCCGACGATCCGTACATCCATTACGCGGCCAGCATGCAGGCGCTGTTCGAGAAGCTGGCACTGGAGATGATGGAGTACTACCTCGGCGACATCATCCGCGAGACCGGCAAGATCGCTTTCGCCGGCGGTTGCGCGCTGAACGTCAAGCTGAACCAGAAGATCATTGCCCGCGACGACGTGAAAGAACTGTTCGTCCAGCCGGCCTCCGGCGATGCCGGTACTTCGGTTGGTGCAGCTGCCTATATTTCACACCAGCGCGGCGTGCCGGTGGAGAAGATGGAACACGTCTACCTCGGCCCGTCCTACTCCAACGAAGACGTGATCGCGGCTTGCGCCCGTCACCCGAGCAAGCCGGTGTTCAAGCGCATCGATAACATGCCGCAGCGCATCGCCAAGATCATGGTCGACGCCAACCCGGTGGCCTGGTTCCAAGGCCGCATGGAGTTCGGTCCGCGCGCCCTCGGCGGTCGTTCGATTATCGGTTGCCCGAGCGTGGCCGGTGTGGCGGATCGCATCAACGAGCAGATCAAGTTCCGCGAGCGCTGGAGACCCTTCTGCCCGTCGATGCTCGACACTGTTGGTCCGCAGATGCTCAAAGTCGACCACCCGAGCCCGTTCATGACCTTCACCTTTGAAGTCAACGAAGAGTGGAAGACCCGCGTCGGCGAAGTGGTGCACGAAGACGGTACTTCGCGCGCCCAAGTGCTCAAGCGCGAATACAACCCGCGCTACTACGACATGATGCTGGAGCTGGAAAAACTGACCGGCAACGGCGTGTCGCTGAACACCTCACTCAACCGCCGCGGCGAGCCGATGATCTGTTCGCCGACCGACGCGCTTAACATGTTCTACGGCTCCGACCTGCAGTACCTGATCATGGAAGACATCCTGGTGGTCAAGGACGGCAAGGATTGGTATGACAACGTCTGAGGTCGCGGAGGCAGCTCAGCCATGGGTGCTGCAGTTCTGTCACGGCTATGACGGCCCCTTCCTCGATTGCGCGCGGCAGTACGCCGCGCTGTTTGTTGGTACGCCTTATAAAGTGTGTACGGTGTACCTGACGGGTAAACCGAGTGCTGCGGTCGAGCAAGGCTCGGCATCTGACGAGGTGCTTTTCCTCGACTACTCGAGTCGCGACGTGCGCGGGCTCAAGCTCAAGGCGATCCGCGACCTCAAGCGTATTGCCGCTTCGCGCGACTTTAAGTTCTGTATCGCCCATCGCTTTAAACCGATCTACGTCGCCCTGCTGGGTAGCGATCTCCCGGTCATCGGTGTGCACCATGCGTTTGGCGACTACAAGCGGCGAACGCGCCAGCTGTTTGCCAATTTCTTCCGCAAGCGCCTGGCCTTGCTCGGGGTTTCCAATGCGGTGCGCGATGACATGCGTGCCTGCCTGACGAACTGGCCGAGCGAGCGCATCGAGACGCTGTACAACCGCATCGACGTCGCCGCTGTGCAGGCTGCGCAGGTTCCGCGCGAAGCAGCGCGTGAGCACCTGGGCTTACCTCAGGATGCCTGGGTAGTCGGCAATGTCGGGCGACTGCACCCGGACAAGGATCAGGCCACTCTGATTCGTGGTTTTGCCGAGGCCTTGCCGCAGCTACCGGAGGGTAGTCTGCTGGCGATCATGGGCAGTGGTCGGCTTGAGGCTCCATTAAAAACGCTTGCCCACGAGCTGGGTGTGGACGCATCGGTGCGTTTTCTCGGTCAAGTTGCCGATGGCCGTAACTATTTCAAAGCGTTTGATGTGTTTGCCCTGACTTCAGATCATGAACCATTTGGGATGGTGTTACTGGAGGCGATGGCGGCCGATGTGCGGGTGCTGGCTACGGATTGTGGCGGTGCGCCGGAGGTGGTCGGCGACTCCAGCGCCTTGTTTGCGCTGGGTGACCACACTGTGCTGGCCGCTCGACTGCGGTCTGCTGCCGTGGGCAGGGTTGGCCCGCTGGGTGCTGAGCGTGTAAAGGCCGGTTTTACGGATGAGATTGCGCGCACGCATTTCTGGTCATGGCCTGGTGTGAGTCGCATCGTGCAGGAGGCCGGTAATGGTCAGTCGTGAGCCCAAGCAAATTGTTTACCTCGTGTATGGGGGCAAGCCTGAGTATCACCGCGAGGCCAAGTTCAGCATCCTTTCCGCGTTGCATCACGCACGTGGCGGGTGCCCACGAATTTTGCTTTACACCGATGAGCCGACACAGTTTAGCGGCTGGCCCGTCGATCTGATCACGCTTGATGCGGTGACCTTGACGAGCTGGACGGGGCCTGCTGCATATCTGCACCGACGCAAGGCGGCGGCTATTCGTGATGCGCTGGCCTACGCGGATCAAAGCATATTCATTGATACGGATACCTTCTTTCTGGCTTCACCGCTCAAGCTATTTGAGCGACTTGCGGGTTCATCCTGGCTGGTGGACGAAATTGAAGGTGTCTGGAAAGAATACAAGGGCGATGTGATGCATGACGTCCTGGCGCCTTACCTGGCAGAACATCATGGTGTCGATCAGCAGATGCTGCTGATCAATTCGGGTGTTCTGGGCTTTCAGGTTGAGGCGTCACACCTGATGGATGAAACCCTGGCCCTGATCGATGTACTGCACCCGATGGTTCCCAAGATCCACGTGATCGAGCAGTTCGCCATGGGTGTAGCCGCCAGGCACTTGGGCCGACCTGCGCAGGCGCAAGGTGTCGTCATGCATTACTTCTCAGGTAAGAACTACTGGCGCCACATGATCGCTGCGTTTTTTCAGCGCTATGGCGAAGCGTTTTCAGTGCAGGCCGTACAGGCGGTGCGCGAGGTACCGGCCTCTAAACCCAAGCCTGTCTGGTGGCAGCGACTCGACTATCGCGTGAGAAGTCTATTTGTTCCTGGCAAAGCCCGCTCGCTTGCCAAGCTGGCGTATTACGCCGCGGTGATGCGCGCCGATCCTTATGCTGAAGCCTGCGGTCGTGGATACGCCGAGGAGCTGAGGCGAAGAGTCTTAGCCAAAGGCGACGCGCTGAGCAATCAGCCCTGGAGTAAAGTCCTCAGCCGGCGGCATAAGCAGCGTTTGGCCGAGCTGTTGCAGCTACCAGATGGGACGCTCTAGCGGATTCAACGACAGGCTCTGCTTCTGCCTTCGTGGCGGTTGCTCGCTGTATATATGCTTCGGGGCAGCTATTGCGCTGTTCCAATAGGCGATTATGGGTAGCGTTTTTGAGGTGTTTCAGTGAACGTGCTTTTTCTGGTTCAAGCTGAGCAGCGTGCAATTTTAGACAGGCTGTATGACGGCATCGCCGCTTCATGCGACAGCTGCGACATTCGTTGGCTGAGCAGCGATGAACAGGCCAATCTGAAGCGCTATTTCCGCGAGCACGTTGATCTGTCCCGTTACGACAGGGTTCTTTTCTTCCTACGCTTCAAGAAAGAGATGCGCCAATGGCGCTTCATTCGCACGCTGCCCAATGTGGTGATTCTCGAGCACGACGCATATCAAAACTATATTCCGTGCAAATACACGGGCAAGTTCAGTGCCCATTACCGGCGTATGCCCTGGGTGCGCATCATCAGCTCAGGCGCCCAAGTCAGCCAGCGTTTGCGTGCTGAAGGGTTCGATGCTGTTTTCGTGCCTAAAGGCTACGACCAGGGCCTGATGACCTATCAAGGCCTGGAGCGTGATATCGAGTTGGCCTTTATTGGCAGTACCAAAAGCGTGGCCTACAGCGGGCGCAAGGCGCTGCTGGATGAGTTAGCGTCCGTCGAGAACCTGTTGGTCACCAAGACGAAATCCGGCCAGGAATATAACGACACACTCAACCGTATCCGTTTCTTCGTAAGCGCAGATGTCGGGATGGGTGAATACATGATCAAGAACTTTGAGGCGATGGCCGTGGGGTGTGTATTACTCGCCTATGACCAGGGGGCCGAAGAAAATGCGGAGCTGGGTTTTGTCGATATGCATAACCTGGTGCTGTACCGCGATATTCCCGAATTGCGCGAAAAACTTGGCATGTTGCGCGCCGACCCGGAAAGAGCCCAGATGATCGCAGAGGCCGGTCGATTGCTGGCGCAGCAGCGTTACAGTTTTGCAGCGCTGGGGCGTGCTATCGCCGATGTCATGCGTCCTGCATTGCGCCCCCAAAAATATCTGCCGTGGTATCTGCGACCGCTGGCCTGGTGGAAGTTGATCTAAGCACCTGCCGGTTCATTCAAGGGGTGAATGTGAGCGTTCTTAACGTTATGTGGAGCGGTGGTGCAGCCTTCGTATCCGTGCATAAGGTGCATCGGCAGGTTCTCCAGATGGGTAAGTCTGGTGAAACTGTAGAAACGCTGTTATTGCAGTCAGGTGATGCCGCACCGCTGGCTGATCTGGGGCGCGTTACTGCGCTCGGTCTTTCTTCGGCGCGCATCAAGGGCACAGGGCTGCTGGGGGCGCTGCAGCGTGTGCGGGATCGGCGGCGCCTGGCCAAGCGGCTGATGCAGCAACCGCCACGCGTGGTGCTTATCGACGGCATAGGTGTGGCAGCTTTTATTCTCCCCTTGTTGGCGGCGTTGACCGCTACACGAGCGGTGGTGATGTTTCATGGCTCAAAACGGCTAAAGGCAGCACAGATTGCTCTCTTGAGACGCTTTCCTGCGGATCGTCTGGATCTGGTTGCGGTTTCTGCCACGTTGGCCGCTGAGCTTGAAGCGCAGGTCGGCTTAAAGGTGTTGAGCGGGCGTGTAGCGATCGAACCCGTGGCATTTCGATCCTCTCTTTGGCCGCGAGAGGCCGCGCAGCGTGCCCTTGGAATTCCGCCAGGGGCCGGGCGAACGATTGGCGCGGTGGGCCGCCTGGTGCCAGAGAAAGGCTTTAGTCGTTTGCTGACTGCTGCCGCGGGTTGGCTCCTGAACAACCCCGAGGATCGTCTTGTAATCGTCGGGGAGGGGGGGGAGCGCCAGCAATTGACAACCCTTGCTGAAAAATTGGGTGTGCTCAGGCAGGTTCATTTGACCGGTCATCATGCCGAAGCCCCCCGGCTTTACTCGGCCTTTGATTTGGTCTGTATCCCTTCGGAGCAGGAGGGGTTGGGGTTGGTCTTGCCTGAGGCGGTGATTGCAGGCGTGCCGGTTTTGGCGAACGATTTAGCGGTGTTTCGTGAACAGCTCAATGGTGCGGCAGGGCTTTTGCCATGCGCTATTGAGGCGTGGCGCGATGCGCTCAATACTGTGCTGAAAGAAGACCTCGCTGCACTGGCTTATGTACAGCGTGCGGGCTTGGATGCCGACGGTGTTTGGGCGCGCTTCGGGGCGTTTTATCAGGACTTGCTTGCGCGTTAGTCTGCTAAAACCGCAGCCGATAACTCGGCCATTGGAAAGCGTCCGGCAATCTCCATTTGCCGCAGCAGACGGGCAAAGTGCTTGAGGTTGCGTGCCGCTTTGGCTTTTGACAGCGATCGACGGTGAAAGGCCAGATCGGCAACATCAATTAGTCCCAAAGTGTTTTGTGGGGTCAGTACGATGTTGCCCAGGTGAAGTGAGCGGAAGTAAATCCCTTTTCTGTGAAGCTCGCGGATAAAGTCACAAAGAGTCGGCAGGAGCGTGATAAAACTTTCGGGGGTCTGTAGGTACAGCTCCTTGAGCGTCTGGCCTGGAAGCGGTGTATAGAGAACGGCACTGAGCTGCTTTTCAGCAAAGGTGTACAGCGTTATAGGTGTCAGTGTTGGGATGCCTAATTCAGCCAGGCGCTCTGCATTTTGATAAAAGCGCACCGAATACGGCCTGAGCAGGGCTGAGGAAATCAAGCGTTTGCGCCGGAAAAGCTTGAGAAAGTGGCCGTTGGAGAGGCGATACACCTTGGGGCCTAGACTGTCTTCTTCGAGTACTTTCGCCGCTGCGGTCAGTGTCGCCAACGCGCTATCGGTTAGGTGTTTCGTGCTCAGCATCGTGTGTCCTTAGCCTTAAGCGACCTGCTTGGCCTTGAGGCGGCTTGTTAGGTGGGCCTGCATGGTGTCGTAATGGCTGCCTGCCAACAGTTTTAACAACGGATCTGCCAGCCATAGCGTCATATGCTCGTTGCTCAGTGGTTGTCCCTGCCGTTCTTCAAGATTGACTAACGCTTTATCCCACCAAGCCACTGCACAAGCTTGATCGAACTCATTTGAGTAGTCATGGCACCCATAAAGCAGCTCTCGTATAAATTGCCTGCGCTCTTGATCGATTAGAGCAGTCACACCTTTTTGCCAGCCCCGGTAAGGCTGCGGTGGTCTTGGCAGGCGATCATTCACGAGCAGTACATCTGCCATCGCTGCTTTGCTCAGAGGCTCACGATGATGCTTTGTGTACCACGCTTGGATTTTGGCTCTGAACTGCGCCTTGCGGCTCCAATAGTGGTGTATGAGGTCGGTGCAGCCGTTTAGCTGCAGCTTTTCATGCGCCGCCAGAGCCAAGCTGAGCTCTTCTAGCGTGTAGAGTTCCGGAGCCAGGGGGCGCAGGTCATCCATCAGCTTAATGGAGTGCTCGAGAATACCTTTATCAGCCGTGGTCAGGCCTATTACGCCAGAGTTGGTCTGGCGCAAATTCGGCTGAAGCAGTCCTGTGTTTGAGAGGTAGCTAACTGACTGCCTAGGAAGCGACGGTGATTCGCCGAGCGGGGCGCCGATAGCATTGCAGAGCAGATGACCATCGGTAACGCGCTCGAACAGCAATTCAGGAGAGACACGGAAAAACGTATCAGTGTCAATCAATACAGCCTTTTGATGTTCACTGAGGACATCAAGCAAGGCCGCGTGCTTGATCCTGAAATGGTAGCGGTGGGGCCCGTCCCAGGTGGGTGCTATGGCGTGAGTTGTGGCGGGGAGTTTCGCGTAAAACTCTGGGTTGTCGGTAAAGACCTGGATCTCAAACTGGCGGTCGCGGTCGCAAGATGCAGAATGGGCAAGCGCACTGGCTATGCTGAAAACCGCCTCGCGTTGGTAAATGTCTGCGCCGAAGGCGAGATAGACAAGTTGTGGGGTGGCGTTCATTACGTAAGGCATCGGATGTTAGATACGGCATAGAATACCCCTTTTTTAGGTTGAACCGCCCGCTGAGTGCCCTGGGCGTTGGGAGTTGATGTTGAGGATTCAGGCGACAGGAATAATGCTGCTGATAACCGGTGGTTATTTGTGGTTTCTAATGGGGATTGCGTGGGCCTCTAGCAATAAAATCTATCAGCAAGCACTGGTTGTTTTGCTCTGGCTGCCAGGTTTGCTAGCAATGATGCTCTTTCATAAGCATTTACTGGAGGTTTGGCGCAGGAACCGGGTGTTCTGCTCGTTTTTATTGCTCTTTTTGACCTGGGCTGCGCTGAGTACCCTGTGGACTGGCGCGGAAGAACCGGTAAGAGAATTGAAACGCGTGTTTTATGTAGGGGTTTTTCTTGCCTCTCTGGCGTTGTTGTCCTCTCAGCATCCTGAGCGTATCTGGCAAGGTTTGGCGGTGGCCTGTGCAGGCTTGGCACTTGCGTGTGCAGCGAGCATTTACCTTTTTTATATCCGCGATGCACAGCCTCTCAGTGCTCGGCTTGAGGGCATAGGGCAGGTGGGGCATCCGATTCTCGGTGCCTACGTCATGACGCTTGTGGTTATTTGGGGGGCACGGTTCAAGCCGTCTGGTGTTTGGCAGAGTTTTTTGTGGGGTGTTCTGATGCTGTTCGCCCTAGCGTTTGTGCTGCTGGGGCAGAGCCGCGGTGCAATGGTTGCATTAATCGCCGGTATTTCTGCCCTGCTCTTGCTTCGTGGTGGACGTGTTGTGTGGGTGGGGGGGGCAGTTGTTGTACTTGTCTGCTGGGTCGGTTATGAGCTTTTTGCGCCGTTCATTCTTGCGCGCGGACTGTCGTACCGGCCAGAAATTTTCCAGGCCAGTCTAGACATGGCTATGCAAAATCCCTTTCTCGGACTGGGAGTCGGTACGGATTATCGCGTTGTGACGTTCAACTATCCCGAGGGCTTCGACCATACGCACAATGGTTTTACCCATGTTGCAGTTGAACTGGGCTTGCCGGGTGTGCTTTTGTGGATCGGCCTGTGGTTGAGCGCATTTCATATTGCTTGGCAGAATCGTTTTTCCGCCGAAGGGCGGCTGGTATTCGGAACCTTGGTTGTCTCGCTGGCGGCGCTTCAGTTTGATGCGGCCAGTCTATGGGGCACCCCCAGGGCGGAGTGGTTCATAGTCTGGCTTCCCCTGGCCCTCACGCTTGCCCTCATTGCACAGCCGTACAGTGTTAGACTGCGACCCGCCTGTATTGAAGTGAGTTAATTCATGAGTGATGCGAGACGTGATGCGGTCCAGACTAGCAGTCTGAAAATCTACTTTCGGCTGCTGGGGTACGTGAAGCCGTACATTGGCATGTTTTTGATCAGTATTTTCGGGTTTCTGATCTTCGCCTCAACTCAACCAATGCTTGGCTACATCCTGAAGTTCTTCGTAGATGGCCTCGGCGATCCGAATGTCGGGCTTTTCGCAGGTATACCCTGGATGCAAGAGCATGCGCCATGGCTTGCAGAACTCAAATTGCTCCAGGCGGTCCCCCTGCTTATCGTTCTTATTGCTCTTTGGCAGGGTATTGGTTCATTTCTCGGTAACTTCTACCTTGCCAAAGTTTCCATGGGCTTGGTCCAAGATATGCGTATTGCGCTATTCAACAATCTTCTTACGCTGCCCAATCGTTATTTTGATAGCCACAACTCAGGTCACCTGATTTCCAGACTTACTTACAACGTGACCATGGTTACTGGTGCTGCCACGGATGCAATCAAGGTCGTGGTGCGTGAGGGGATGACGGTTGTCTTTCTTTTTGCAACCTTGTTATGGATGAACTGGAAGCTCACGCTGGTTATGGTTGCGATACTGCCAATCATCGGGTTGATGGTGTCTAGCACTAGTAAGAAATTTCGTAAGCAGAGTAAGAAAATTCAAGTTGCGATGGGGGATGTTACCCATGTGGCTTCGGAAACAATTCAGGGTTATCGAGTCGTACGCAGCTTTGGTGGTGAGAGTTATGAACAACAGCGTTTCCAAACGGCCAGCGAAGATAATCGCTTAAAGCAACTGAAGATGGTTAAAACAGGCGCTATCTACACCCCAAGCCTGCAGCTGGTGATCTATAGCGCCATGGCGGTGTTGATGTTCTTGGTGTTGTTGCTGCGCGGTGAAGCTAGTGCCGGTGATCTAGTGGCTTACATCACGTTGGCAGGGTTGCTGCCTAAGCCAATTCGTCAGCTGTCCGAGGTCAGTTCGACCATCCAAAAAGGTGTGGCTGGCGCTGAGAGTATTTTCGAGCAACTGGATGAGCCACCTGAGGTTGACCAAGGTAGTCAGGAGCGTGAGCGAGTAATGGGTCGTTTGCAGGTCAGCAATCTCAGCTTTCAATATCCGACCAGTGAAAAGCCCGTGCTCAATAATGTTTCTTTTGTCGCCGAACCAGGGCAAATGGTGGCGTTGGTGGGGCGTTCGGGCAGTGGCAAGTCAACGCTGGCAAGTTTGATTCCGCGTTTCTATCACCATGAGCAAGGCCAGATTTTGCTCGACGACTTGGATGTTGAAGACTATACGCTGCGTAACCTGCGTCGACATATCGCTTTGGTGACCCAGCATGTAACGCTGTTCAATGACACCGTGCGCAATAATATCGCCTATGGGGATCTGGCCGGTGCGCCTTTGGCCGCGGTCAAGCGTGCTGCTGAGGATGCATACGCCGCTGAGTTCATCGAAAAAATGCCTCAGGGTTACGACACCCTGGTGGGCGAAAATGGTGTCTTACTCTCAGGTGGTCAGCGTCAGCGTCTGGCAATAGCGCGTGCACTGCTTAAAGATGCGCCCTTGCTCATTCTTGATGAAGCCACTTCTGCGTTGGACACTGAGTCTGAGCGGCATATTCAGGCTGCACTGGATAAGGTTGTCGAGGGGCGCACCACCATCGTGATTGCCCATCGGTTGAGTACGATCGAGAAGGCCGATCTGATTTTGGTGATGGAGCAGGGTGAAATTGTTGAACGTGGCACCCATACCGAGTTGCTGGCGCTCAACGGCTACTATGCGCGTTTGCATGCCCGAGATTTTGCCGATGATGCGGACTTATCCGTGGAGCCGAGTGCCTGATGCTCAGTCATTGGCGCGCCTGGCGCGAGCGTGGCTGGACGGTCATCGAGGCATCCGAGTATGTTGCGGCCTGGCAACGGTTCGGCGGTAGCGTTGCCTCCCACCCACAGGTCGTCGAACGTTTGGCGGGACTTGCGGGTTTGCCGGTGCGTTATCTCGGCTGGTTTGTCGATGGTGAGTTGCAGGCGGCGATTCCGACCTGGGGGCGCTATCTGGCGTTGTCCAAGGAGGTGCTGAAACAGCAGGGCAAGCGCGGCCTGTTCGATCTGGGCAATGCTGAGATCATTCTGCCGCTGGCGAACAGCGCGCGCGTACCGCTGCGCCATAAGGTGCGCTATCTGTCGGCTCTGAGTGCTGAGCAGGTAGTCGACCGTCGTGAGCAACCTGAAGGCCTGGCGTTAGCCCGCGAACCTGAGGAATACAGCAAGAAATTCCGCTACAACCAGCGTCGCGAGCAGCGTTTGCTGGAAGAGGCGGGTGGCGTTGTCCGGCCGATGCTGGAGTTGTCCGCAACCGAGCAGGCGCTGATTTATGCCGATCTGTTTCAGCGGCGCTGGGGTTTTGAGGCCACCGGCAAGGCGCATCTGACAGAGGTGTTCAGCCTGATGCGCGACTTTATGACCGGCTCGCTGATCTACCTGAACGACCAGCCGGTGGCGATTCAAGTGCTGTATCGCGTCGAAGCGCCGCAGTGGGTGAGTCTGGAATACATCAACGGCGGCGTTGATCCGCAGAACCGCGCATTCAGCCCTGGCAGCGTGTTGAGTTTTATCAATACCCAGGCGGCCTGGAGCGAGGCGCGCGCGCTGGGTAAGCCGTTGCGCTATTCCTTTGGTCGGGCTGATCGCGAATACAAAGACCGCTGGTGCAACCGCGTCTCGGTTTATCAGGTGTAAGCATGTCTGCCCGTAAACAGATCCTGCTCAAGCGCCATCGCCGACAAAAGCGCATCGCGTTGTTACTGACACTTGTTGTGTTGGCGCTCGTCGGCGTGCTGGCCGCTTGGTGGTGGGTGCCGGTCTTGCTGGTGCTTGGCTGGATCGCGCATGAGGCCTGGTTTGCCGATCACCTGTTTTATTCGCCCAGCGATGACTACAGCTACGCCTTTGCCGAGTCGACCTGTACCGTTAATGGTCGCATTGATGCCGGTTACGTAAGACTGGACGGCGAGATGGAGGCAGCGGACACCCTGATTCTGCAGGTGCGCATAAAGGCCAGTTGGCTGGGGCGCTGGTTCGATCCTTATGTGCTGATGGGCACAGATCGTCAGGATTTTGAGCGCGGTGTGAACGGGCGGCGATATCTGAATCTGTCCGGGCAGGGTGACCTATTGGCGCAGGGCAAGCTGTCGCTGCGTGGCCGCTTTTGTCGCTTGGATCCGCTTGTTACGCTTTATGCGCAGCGCAACCTGGACTACGCCGAGCAGCGTTTGATGATTGTCGCGCCGCACGCCGACGACGCCGAACTGGCTGCCTTTGGCCTGTACAGCCGGGCGCGCGAGGTCAGCATCCTCACTCTCACGCAGGGCGAAATTGAAGCCGAGGCTTATCAAATCCTCGGGCTGGAACAAGCAGCTGCCGCGCAGCTAAAGGGTCGTTTGCGCGCCTGGGACAGCCTGGCCGTGCCGCTGTGGGGCGGTGTGCCGCAAAGCCAGTGCCTGCAGCTGGGCTATTACTGCCTGCAGTTGCCGGCGATGCAGGCTCAGCCTGAGCAGGCGTTCGGTTCGCGTGAGTCCGGCGAAGCGGATATTCGTAGCGTGCGGGCGAACAATGCCCTGTCGTTGCCCGGTGATGCCGATGGTGTGCCCAGCTGGCGCAATCTGCTGGCGGATCTGGTGGCTGCGCTGGAGCATTACCAGCCTGAGATTGTCGTCACCCCGCATCCGCAACTTGACCCGCACAGCGACCATGTCGCCAGCACCCAAGCACTGTTGGGGGCAATTGAGCTGAGCCGGCACAAGCCGGAAGCCCTGCTGCTGTACGCCAACCACCTGCACGACAATGACCGCTGGCCCATGGGCCCGGCTGGTTTTGGCATCGCGTTGCCGCCGGCCATTGAGGCGCTTCCGACTGATGGGCTTTGGAGCCCTTGCCTGGATGCCGCGCAGCAACTGGATAAAGCCATGGCACTGGCCATGCAGCACGATTTGCAAGGCCCGTTGCCGCTTAAACGGCGTATCCGCCGCTGGATTCAGCGGGTACTGGTCGGGCGGCGCTGGCCGGCCACCGGTGAAGACGAATTCTTCCGCAAGGCGGTGCGCCGCCATGAACTGTTCTGGGTGCGCACGCTCGGCGGTTAGCCGGCGCAGTGGCCCGCCAATGTTATGATCCCCGGCAATTTGTTCTGCCGTTTCTGGAGTGTTTATGAAAGTGTCCATGCCGCGTTTCGACCAGGCCGCCGTTCTGGTGGTGGGCGATGTCATGCTCGATCGTTATTGGCATGGCGGCACTTCGCGGATTTCGCCGGAAGCACCGGTCCCGGTGGTCAAGGTCGAGCAGATCGAAGATCGTCCCGGTGGCGCGGCTAACGTCGCGCTGAACATCGCTGCCCTCGGCGCACCGGCCACCTTGCTCGGCGTAACCGGTGAGGATGAGGCCGCCGCAAGCCTGCGCAACAGCCTGCAGGCGGTTGGCGTGAAGACCTTCTTCCAGACGATTAAAGATCAGCCGACCATCGTCAAATTGCGCGTGATGAGCCGTCATCAACAGCTTTTGCGCATGGATTTCGAAGAGCCGTTCCGCACCGACAGCGCCGCTCTGGCCGCCAGTGTCGAAGCGCAACTGGACGGCATCAAGGTGCTGATTCTTTCTGATTACGGCAAAGGCGCGCTGCAGAACCATCAGGCATTGGTGCAATTGGCGCGTAGCAAAGGCATAGCCGTGCTGGCTGATCCCAAGGGCAAAGATTTCTCCATCTACCGCGGTGCCAGTCTGATTACCCCGAACCTGCACGAGTTCGAAACCATCGTCGGTCATTGCCGTGACGAGGCCGAATTGGTTGCTAAGGGCGCGGCGCTGATGGCAGAGCTGGAGTTGGGCGCGTTGCTGGTGACCCGTGGTGAGCACGGCATGACTCTGCTGCGTCCAGCGCATCCAGCACTGCACCTGCCGGCGCGTGCCCGCGAAGTGTTCGATGTGACCGGTGCTGGCGATACGGTGATTTCTACCCTGGCCGCCAGCCTGGCGGCGGGCGAAGAGCTGCCGCATGCGGTGGCGCTGGCCAATCTGGCCGCCGGTATCGTGGTCGGTAAGCTGGGGACTGCCGCGATCAGCGCGCCGGAACTGCGCCGCGCAATCCAGCGTGATGCCGGCTCCGAGCGCGGTGTGCTGAGCCTTGATCAGCTGTTGCTGGCCATTGAAGACGCCCGCGCCCATGGTGAGAAGATTGTCTTTACCAATGGCTGCTTCGACATCCTGCATGCCGGGCATGTCACCTATCTGGAGCAGGCCCGCGCGCAAGGCGATCGCCTGGTGCTGGCGGTGAATGACGATGCCTCGGTCAGCCGTCTGAAAGGGCCGGGCCGGCCGATCAACGCCGTGGATCGGCGCATGGCCGTGTTGGCGGGGCTGGGCGCGGTGGATTGGGTGGTGAGTTTCACTGAGGACACCCCAGAAAACCTGCTGCGTGCGGTCAAGCCGGATGTGCTGGTCAAGGGCGGTGATTACGGCATCGAGGGTGTGGTCGGCGGCGATATCGTTCGTGCCTACGGTGGCGAGGTGCGCGTGCTGGGGTTGGTGGAAAACAGTTCCACCACCGCCATCGTCGAGAAGATCCGCAGCAAGTAACCCTCCACACTGACTGGCTGCTTTGCCAGTCAAGCGCGTCGGCGCGGTCATAGGCGCTTGTCCTGACCGCGCGCATGATCCGTGGCATCCCCCGTATGGAGTGAGATGCCATGAGTTCCGACGTACAGGGCCGTGCCCTGGCAGTGCTGAATCGAGTCGCCCAGGCTGACTGGCCGGACCGTTTGAGGCTGCGCAAACCTTTCGAAAAACTGATCTACACCGGCAGCCGTGCAAGCTTTCGCGCGGCGGCGCAGCGTGCGGGCAAAGTCGCCAAACTGCCGCGTCCGGTTGACCCGGATGCGCTGTTCGATCTGTCCCTCTCCGATGAGCAGCAGATGCTGGTGGAGATGCTCGAGGCTTTCGCCAGTGAAGTGCTGCGCCCGCTGGCCCAAGATGCCGATGAGCAAGGCGCGCTGCCGGCGGCGTTGCTCAACCAGGCGCACGAGTTGGGGCTGACCCACTATGCGGTCAGTGAGGCGCAGGGCGGCATGGCCGGTGAGCGCACCACCCTGAGCAATGCATTGATTGCCGAAGCGCTGGGCAAGGGTGATTTGTCCTTGGCGGCTGCATTGCTGGTGCCCTTGTCGGCGGCCAACTGCATCCGTCGTTGGGGAAATGCCGCGCAGCAGGCGCGCTGGCTGCCTGCCTTTGTCGCTGAGGAACCCGCGCCCGTGATGGCCATCGCGGTGAATGAACCGACGCCGCTGTTCGACCCGCACAAGCTGGCGACCCGTGCGCGTAAACGCGGCAAACACTATGTGCTCAGCGGTGAGAAGAGCCTTGTGCTGCGCGGCCTGGACGCCAGTCATCTGATTGTCGCAGCGCAAGCGGCGGATGGCCCGGCGTTGTTTATTGTCGAAGCCGGTGCCAAGGGCCTGCAGCGCAGCCCGCAACCGGCCATGGGGCTGAAGGCCGGCAGCACGGCGCGGGTGCGGCTCAATGGGGTCAAGGTACCGGTTGAGGCGCGACTGGCCGCTGAGTCGTTCCATTACCAGGGCTTTCTCGATTATGCCGGGCTGGCGTGGTGTGCATTGGCCGTGGGCACGGCGCAGGCGGCGCTGGATTATGTGGTGCCGTATTGCAACGAGCGTGTGGCCTTCGGCGAGCCAATCAGCCATCGCCAGGGCGTGGCTTTTATGGTCGCTGATATGGCCGTAGAAATTGATGCCATGCGCTTAATGGTCTGGCGTGCCTGCGCGCGTGCCGAGCAGGGTTTGCCGTTTCAGCGTGAAGCCTACTTGGCACGCCTGCTGTGCAGCGAAAAGGCCATGAAGATCGGCACCGACGCCGTGCAGCTGCTCGGCGGCCATGGCTTTACCAAAGAACATCCAGCCGAGCGCTGGTATCGCGATCTGCGTGCGCTGGCGATTATTGCCGGCGGTCTCCAGCTTTAAGGGCGCCTCAACATGAATCTGGAAACCCCCAAGAAATTCCGTGGCCTGGTCAATCAGGCCCATCAGGTGGCGGAAAATTATTTTCGGCCGATTTCACGCAAATATGACAAGGCCGAGCACGCCTATCCCAAGGAGCTGGACCTGCTCGCGGCGCTGCTCGATGGCATGAACGCCGGCTCGCCGGACGCCATTGGTGCCACCTCGGCGAGCAAGCGCGGTGCGGCCCGTGAGCAGCAGGAAGGCATCAAGAATGGCGGCAATCTGTCGGCCCTGCTCGGGGTGATGGAGCTGTGCTGGGGCGATGTCGGCCTGCTGCTGGCCATGCCGCGTCAGGGCCTGGGCAACGCGGCGATTGCCGCGGTGGCCAATGATGAGCAACTGGCGCGCTTCGGTGGCACCTGGGCGGCGATGGCGATTACCGAACCGGGCTGCGGCTCGGATTCGGCGGCGATTCGCACCACGGCGATCAAGGACGGCGATCACTACGTGCTCAACGGCGAGAAGATCTACGTCACTTCTGGCGAGCGTGCCGATGCTGTGGTGGTGTGGGCTACCCTGGACAAGAGCCTCGGCCGTGCCGCGATCAAGTCTTTTGTGGTGGAGCACGGCACACCGGGGATGACCGTCACCCGGCTGGAAAAGAAGCTCGGCATCAAGGCCTCGGACACCGCCGCGATCAGCTTCAGTGATTGCCGCGTGCCCGCCGCGAACCTGCTTGGTAACCCGGAGATCGATGTGCAAAAAGGGTTTGCCGGGGTGATGGAAACCTTCGACAACACCCGTCCGTTGGTCGCCGGGATGGCGGTCGGTGTGGCCAAGGCCTCGCTGGATCGTACCCGCGAACTGCTGAAGAAAGTCTGCAAGCTGGATTACCGCACGCCGCTGCTCAGCGTCAGCCATGCCGAAGCAACGCTCTATCGCCTGGAAGCCGAATGGGAAGCCGCACGCCTGTTGACGATGAAAGCCGCCTGGATGGCCGATAACAAACTGCCCAACTCCAAGGAGGCCTCCATCGCCAAGGCCAAGGCCGGGCGCGTGGCAAACGAGGTGACGTTGAAATGCGTCGAACTGGCCGGTGCGCTGGGTTACGGTGAGGATGAGTTGCTGGAGAAATGGGCGCGCGACTCGAAGATTCTCGACATCTTTGAAGGCACCCAGCAGATCCAGTTGCTGATTGTGGCGCGGCGCTTGCTGGGCAAGAGCTCCAGCGAATTGAAGTAGTGGTTACGCGGGCTGGGTGAACCCAGCCCACTTGTCTTAAATCCCTTTTTGCCCCGCTTAGACGGGGCTTTTTTGTGTCTGCATCAGCCAATCTTTCCAGCGAATGCGCTCATCGCGTACCAGCCAACCCTCCTGTGGCGCAAAGCTTTCTGCCAGCCATAGGCCGCGAGTGTTGGCCGGATGCAACTGGCCTTGTTTCAGGGTCAGCAGCTCGGCAGTCGGCCGGCCTTGGTCCAGCGGGATTAGAAACAGATCGGGGCGCGCGCGGTTGAGGCGGGCGATCAGCTGGCCGTCCTCCAGGTGTTCGTCGACATGCAGCAGGCTGAGTTGACGTGTTTCCTTGGGCAAATCCAGGCGCAGGTCGTAGACCAGCTGCAACGAGGCGGTCGGCAGGTGCACATAGGCGTGCGGGCGTTCGAGCAGCTTGAGGTTGCCGCATTGCACTGGGCGTGTGGCGCCGGACTGCGGGCTGAGGCTGAAGTGAGCGGTTTCCCGGTAACGTAGGCTGCTCTGGTAGGGCGTGGGCAGCCAGGTATCGCCAAAGCGTCCGCTTAGCCAGCCTTCCGGGGTTTCCAGCAGGCATTCTTCGGCCACTTCCTGAATCGCAGTGAGCAGCGGCAGGTTGAGCTCATGGGCCGGTACGTAGCCGGAGATCAGTTTGAGCACCACATCGCCACGATCCGCGCGGCGCTGGCGCACCAGCACCCAGTATTCGCGGCCTTGCCAGCAGAGTGTCAAACGCACTGAAACGCCCAGATTGGCCAGTTCCACGGCAAAGCGTTGGCTGTCGGCCACCGCCACCGGTTGGCGCTTTTCCAGCATCTGCGCAAAGTTCAGCGGCATGCCCAAGCCTTGGTAACTCAGGCCTTCCGGGCTGGCTTCGACAAACAGTTGCAGGGTCTTGAAGCGGCTGGGGTCTTTGCGGATCAGGGTGCGCGGCATGGCAACTCCTCGCGGGTGTCGGCGTGGGCATGGCCTGAGAGCTTGGCACAGATCGACGGGAGAGGCCCGTCAGGCAATATCCTGAATTACAGCGGCAGCGGTGGCGACGTTATGGGCCAGGTGCTGCGGGTTGATGGTGCCGATGATCGCGCTACAGGCGCCTGGGTGACCAAAGATCAACTCGAAACTGGCGCGCACTGGGTCGACACCGGGTGCCAGGCAGGCGTGCCCGCTGGCCAGGGCCTTCTTGATCAGGATGCCTTTGCCGTGCAGTTCGGCATAGTCGAGTACGGCCTGTTCGCCTTGTTCGTTGAGGTTGTAGGTGACCATCGCGCAATCACCCTGTTCAAGGGCCAGCAGGCCGCCTGCAACGGTTTTGCCGGAGAGGCCGAAGCCGCGAATCTTGCCCTCGCGCTTAAGCTCGGCGAGGGTTTCGTACACGCCGCTGTCACGCAGAATCGACACATCGTTGCCGTCGGAATGCACCAGCACCAGGTCGATAAAGTCGGTTTCCAGGCGTTTGAGGCTGCGTTCCACCGAGAAACGCGTGTGCGCCGGGCTGAAATCGAAGTGCGATTGGCCGTTATCGAATTCTTCGCCGACCTTGCTGACAATCACCCATTGCTGGCGCTGGCCGCGCAACAACGGGCCGAGGCGGGTTTCGCTGGTGCCGTAGGCCGGCGCGGTGTCGATCAGGTTGATGCCCAGATCATGGGCCTGGGCCAGCAGTTCGCGGGCAGCGGCATCGCCGGGGATGGTGAAACCGTTGGGGTATTTCACCCCCTGATCACGACCCAGCTTGACCGTGCCCAGACCCAGCGGCGAAACCAGCAGCTCGGTGGCGCCCAAGGGGCGGTGCAGGTTGTGCAGGCTGTGCAGTGAATGCATCAGAACAGTTCCTCCCAGACGGCTGGGGCAACGCTCGGGCGCGGCAGCGCAGGCAATGGCGCGTGCTGCGCCGGCAGAATGCCGTCACGGCTCAGTGCGGCCAGCACGCGGTCGGCAAAGTCCGGGGCTAACGCCAGTTTAGTTGGCCAGCCGACCAGCAGTTTGCCCTGCTCGTGCAAAAAGGCGTTGTCCGGGCGCACCAGGCCGGACTGCGCCGGCTCCGCGCGATCCACTCGCAGTGTGGCCCATTGCGCGGCGGACAGATCGACCCAGGGCAGCAGCTCGCTCAGTTCTTTTTTCGCTGCCTGGATCTGCGCCGCTTCGTCGCGGGCTACGCCATCGGCTTCGGCCAGATCGCCGCCCAGGTACCAGACCCACTGACCATCGGCCGCCGGGTGGGTGGTGATGGTGACGCGCGGCTTCGGACCGCCACCCAGGCAGTGGGCGTACAGCGGCTTTAGCGTTGGACCTTTGACCAGGGCCATATGCAGCGGGCGCAGTTGCTGGGCCGGTTGGCTGAGGCCGAGGGCGCTGAGCAGTTCGGCATTGCCACGCCCGGCGCTGAGGATGACGCGCTGCGCGCGAATCTCACGACCATCGATAATCAGGCCGACCAGCTCGCCGTTTTCCCGCAGTGGTTCGATGCGCTCGGCGGCCAGCAGACCATCGCCAGCCAGTTCACTGAGGCGGCTGATCAGGCTCGGCACATCCAGCACCAATTCGGCCAGGCGATAGACCTTGCCCTTGAATTTCGGGTGCTGCAGGGCCGGTGGCAGCTGCTCGCCCTTGACCTGATCAACCCGGCCGCGCACCGCCTTGCTGGCAAAGAAGCTGGTGATATTGCCGGCCAGACTGCCGGGCGACCACAGATAGTGGGCATCGGAGAGCAGGCGCACGCCGGCCAGATCCAGCTCACCGCTACCGGCCAAGGCTTCGCGCCAGCGCCGCGGCATATCGGCGATGGCTTCGGAGGCGCCGGTTAGCGCGCCATGCAGGGCGTATTTGGCACCGCCGTGAATGATGCCCTGGGATTTCACACTCTGGCCGCCACCGAGGCGGGCGTTGTCCACCAGCAGGGTGGCAAAGCCCTGGCGGCGCAGGCGCGCATTCAGCCAAAGGCCGGCAATGCCGCCGCCCACGATCAAAACATCAGTGCTCAGTGCCTGGGACATGCAGGTGTCTCAACGGGAAAACAGGCGCGCAGTATAACCGGCTCGCGCTAGCGCGCCTCCCTCGGCTCAGTGGCCGACGCTTTGCGAGAACAACTGAATCACCACCACGCCGGCGACAATCAGGCCCATGCCGAGCATGGCCGGCAGGTCCAGCCGCTGCTGGTAAAGAAACACCGCCGCGATGCTCACCAGCACGATACCCAGGCCCGCCCACACTGCATACGCAACGCCGACCGGGATGGTCTTCACCACCAGGCTGAGCATCCAGAACGAGATGGCGTAGCCGGCCACGACCAGGAGCAGGGGCAGGGGTTTGTTGAAGCCATCCAGGGCCTTCATCGAGGTGGTGGCGATGACTTCGGCCGTGATGGCAATTGCGAGGTAGAGATAGCCGCCCATGATGTGGCCTCCAGAGTGATCTGGCGGCCATTCTAGTGATCTGGCGGATGGGATAAAGTGATTACCTATCTGATATGGAGATGGGTTATGCAGTGGAGCCTGGAGCAGGTTCGCCTGTTTGTCAGCGTTGCGGATGGTCAGTCGTTCTCCGCTGTGGGCCGGCAAATGCAGCGCGCGCAATCGGCCGTGAGTAATGCGATTGCCTTGCTGGAGGCTGACCTTGGCGTACGGCTGTTCGAGCGCAGCAGCGGCCGCCAGCCACGCCTGACCGATGCCGGCGCGGCTTTGCTGGAGGAGGCGCGCGAGGTGCTGCGCCAGTGTCAGCGTCTGGAAGGGCGGGCGCTGGGCCTGGTGCGCGGAGAAGAAGTACGCCTGCGCCTGGCGCAGGATGAAGCCATGCCCTATCAGCCGGTGCTTGACAGCCTGGAGGCGCTGGCGCAGCAGTTCCCGCTGCTGGAGGTGCAGCTGGCCAGCGGCGCCCAAGGCGATGTGGCGCGCAAGCTGCTGGAGCACCGCGCCGACCTCGGTCTGCTGTTTCACCATGAGCAGATGCCCGATGCGCTGGAGCGCCAACGCCTGGGCACCATCGAGATGGTCACCGTGTGCGGGGCAGGGCACGCCTTGGCGCGGGCCGGACATGTCGACCGGCGTGAGCTGGCGCGCCATCGGCAACTGCTGATGGCACCGCAGGACAGCCACTATCCGGGTGGTGAGCAAATCAGCCCGTCGGTCTGGCGCACGGACAGTTTCTACGCCATGGCCGAATTGCTGATGCGCAACCTCGGCTGGGCCTGGCTGCCGCGCCATGTGGTGCAGTACCCGACTTACCAGAGCCAGCTGGTTGAGTTGAGTAGCGACTGGACGCCGCCAGCGCTGGTGGTCGAATTGGTCTGCCGTCGTGACGAGGCGCTGGGGCCGGCTGCGCTGTGGCTGGCCGAGTGCTTTGCCGAGCACCTGCAGGCCATCGGCTGATCAGGCCCAACCACTCTGTTAAGCTGCGCGCCATGAATAGAAGCCTCTACACCCTGCTGTTTCATCTCGGCGTACCACTGGTGGTCGGGCGTCTGGCCTGGCGTGCCTGGCAAGCGCCGGCCTATGCCAAACGTGTCGGCGAGCGCTTTGCGCTTGGTTTGCCACCGCTCAAGCCGGGCGGCATCTGGCTGCATGCGGTGTCGGTGGGCGAGAGCATCGCCGCCGCGCCGTTGGTGCGTCAGCTGCTGGCGCGCTACCCGCAGTTGCCGATCACCATCACCTGCATGACGCCGACCGGCTCGGAGCGCATCCAGGCCATGTTCGGCGGCAGCGAGTACGCTGGCCGTGTACAGCATTGCTACCTGCCATATGACCTGCCCTGGGCAGCGGCTCGCTTTCTCGACCGCGTGCAGCCCAAGCTGGCAGTGATTATGGAAACCGAGCTGTGGCCCAACCATATCCACCAGTGCGCCAAGCGTGGCATCCCGGTGGTGCTGGCCAACGGGCGGCTGTCCGAGCGCTCGGCCCGTGGCTATGCGCGCTTTGCCAACCTCACCGCACCGATGCTCGCCGAGCTGGATTTGTTGGCAGTGCAAACGGCGCTGGAGGCCGAACGCTTTCGCAGCCTGGGTGCGCGGCCTGAGTGTGTTGAGGTTACTGGCTCGATCAAGTTTGATCTGACCATTGATCCTGCATTGCTGACCCGCGCCGCTGCTTTGCGTGAGCAATGGCAGGCCACGCAGCGCCCGGTATGGATCGCCGCGAGCACCCATGCTGGCGAAGACGAGATCGTTCTTGCCGCCCACCGCGAGCTGCTCACACACAATCCTGATGCCCTGCTGATTCTGGTTCCGCGCCATCCCGAGCGGTTCAATGCGGTGTTCGAGCTGTCTCAACGGCAGGGCTTTAGCGCACGCCGCCGCTCAACGGGCGAGGCCGTGCAGGCAGCTGATCAGGTGCTGCTCGGCGACACCATGGGCGAGTTGCTGTTTCTTTATGCCCTGGCTGATATCGCCTTTGTCGGCGGCAGCCTGGTGGCCAATGGTGGACATAACCTGCTGGAGCCGGCAGCGCTGGGCAAGCCGGTATTAAGCGGCCCACACCTGTTCAACTTCCTGGAAATTGCCGCGCAGTTGCGCGCTGCCGGTGCGTTAAGCGAAGTGATGGATGCGAACGGTTTGGCGCAGCGGGTTGCGCAGTTGTGGTGTGAGCCTGAGGCGGCGCAGGCCATGCGTGATGCCGGGCAGGCCGTTATGCAGGCCAATCAGGGCGCACTGGCGCGTTTGCTGGCGGGGCTGGGGCGCTTGCTTGAGGGTAAATCGCAATAGGTTATGTAGGAGCGGGCCATGCCCACGAAATTGCAATCGCGGGCATGGCCCGCTCCTACAAATGCTGTTCTACAAAAAAGCCCGCTGATTCAGCGGGCTTTTTATTTGGCTCAACTCAGTACTGCGAGTTGCTGCGCAGCTGCGCCTCGGCAGCCTTGGCCAGGTCCGGCGGGAGGAAGTCTTCATCCGGGTTGTAGTCGGATTTCAGGTACTGCTCCAGGGCGTTGAGGTCGTCCGGGCTGAGGGTGCCGGCGGCCTGTTTCAGGCGCAGGTTGTTGAGGATGTAGTCGTAGCGTGCGTTGTTGTAGTTGCGCACCGAGCTGTAAAGCTGGCGCTGGGCGTCGAGCACGTCAACGATGTTGCGCGTACCGACCTGATAGCCGATTTCGGTGGCTTCCAGGGCGCTCTGGTTGGAGATGATCGACTGCTTGCGCGCCTGCACGGTTTCCACGTCGGTATTCACCGCGCGGTGCAGGTTGCGGGTGTTCTGCACCACCTGGCGACGCAGGCTTTCACGCAGTTGCTCGGTCTGGTTCAGGCGCTGGTAAGACTCGCGCACCTGGGAGCTGGTCAGGCCGCCGCTGTACAGCGGGATATTCAATTGCAGGCCGATTGTGCGTTGCTCGACGTCGCCGCTGAAGCGGTTGATGGTGCCGGCATTGTTGCTGAAGCCGAGGCTGTCGTTGTCGCCTTTCTGGTAGCTGGCCACCGCGTCCAGGGTCGGCGCATGGCCGGATTTACGTTGGCGCAGGGTTTCTTCGGCGGCATCGACGGCATAGTTGCTGGCCTGCAGATTGAGGTTCTGCGCGGCGGCGGTATCGACCCAGGCCTTGGCGTCGTTCGGCGTCGGGGCGAGGATTGGCAGGCTGTGCTCGATGCCTTCCAGCGCGCTGAAATCGCGATTGGTCAGGGTGGTCAGGGCCTGGAAGGCATCTTCTACCTGGCGCAGGGCGATGATGCGGTTGGCGCGGGCGGTGTCGAAACCGGCCTGGGCTTCCAGCACGTCGGTCTTGTCCGACAGGCCGACATCAAAGCGCTCGTTGGCCTGGTCCAGCTGGCGCTTGAAAGCCGCTTCTTCAGCCTTGGTCGAAGCCAGGTTGTCCTGCGCGCGCAGCACGGCGAAGTAGGCTTCAGCACTTTGCAGAATCAGGTTCTGTTCGGTGGCTGACAGCTCCAGCACGGCTTGTTCGTTGCTGGCTTTGGCCGCCTGCAACTGGAACCAGCGGTCCGCGCGGAACAGCGGCTGGCTCAGGTTGGCCTGGTACACGGTGCCGCTGCGTGAGCTGGTGGCGCTCGGTGAGTCGACCTGGGTGCGGGTGTCGCTCAGGTTGGCCCCGGCAGACAGGTTTGGCAGCAGGCCGGCACGGGCCTGGGGCACCACTTCGCTGCGCGCTTCATAATCAGCGCGGGCGGCGGCCAGGTCGGCATTGTTGGCGGCGGCTTCCTGGTAGACCGTGACCAGGTCGGTTTTGGTGGACTGCGGGGCTTGTTCAGCCCAGGCCATTGCGTTGGACGCGGCGGCCACGGCGATAGCCAGAGAGAGTCTGCGCAACATTAGGGGAAATCCTGAATTTGGCGGTAATCGACAAGGCTAAGGGGCCGTGCCTAGGGGGTCAAGGGCAGTTATGGCGGCTGTAGTGTAGTTTGCAACAAGCTATGTTGCCTGGGTGCAACAATCCGGGTGTCTGCGCCGTATTCGTCATTATCCGACGCGCGGGTCATGAATATTTGACTCGCGGGTTGGTTTTATTGCCTGGGGTTGATTAGACTGGCCGTGTTCTTGTCGGGGTGCCCCAATTGCGGGGCTGAGATTGGCAGCTGCCGGATCCCGTTGAACCTGATCAGGTTAAGGCCTGCGTAGGGAACAAGATGTGCTCGCCCGTCCCCTGGCGAGCCTCTGGCACCGCCCCAGGTGCGCCGTGCGCCGCTCGTCTCTTGCAGGTTCGCTCCGACATTCAGCCCTGGAGAGAGCCCGCCGATGAGTGCACAACAACAAAAGAACCTGAGTGAAAGCGCTCAGGTCGATCAGCAATCCATCCAACCCTTCCCGCGTTCGCAGAAGATCTACGTCCAGGGTTCGCGCCCGGATATCCGCGTGCCGATGCGCGAAATCAGCCAGGACGTCACCCCGACCGACTTCGGCGGTGAGATCAATGCACCCGTGCTGGTTTATGACACCTCCGGCCCGTACACCGATCCGAACGTCACCATCGATGTGCGCAAGGGGCTGGCCGATGTGCGCTCGGCCTGGATTGATGACCGTGGCGACACCGAGCTGCTCGCTGGTCTGAGTTCGCACTTCGGTCAGGAGCGTCTGGCCAGCCCCGAGCTGACGGCCATGCGCTTCGCCCACGTGCGCAACCCGCGCCGCGCCAAGGCCGGCAAGAACGTCAGCCAGATGCACTACGCGCGCCAGGGCATCATCACTCCGGAGATGGAATACGTCGCCATCCGCGAGAACCTCAAGCTGCAGGAAGCCCGTGCTGCCGGTTTGCTCAAGGAACAGCATGCCGGCCACAGCTTCGGCGCGAGCATTCCCAAGGAAATCACCGCCGAATTCGTTCGCGAGGAAATTGCCCGTGGCCGCGCGATCATCCCGGCCAACATCAACCACACCGAGCTGGAGCCGATGATCATCGGCCGTAACTTCCTGGTGAAGATCAACGGCAATATCGGCAACTCGGCGCTGGGTTCTTCGATTGAAGAAGAAGTGGCCAAGCTGACCTGGGGTATTCGCTGGGGCTCGGACACGGTGATGGACCTGTCCACCGGCAAGCACATTCACGAAACCCGTGAGTGGATCATCCGTAACAGCCCTGTACCGATTGGCACTGTGCCGATCTACCAGGCGCTGGAGAAGGTCAACGGTGTGGCCGAAGACCTGACCTGGGAGCTGTTCCGCGACACCCTGATCGAGCAGGCCGAGCAGGGCGTGGACTACTTCACCATCCACGCCGGCGTGCTGCTGCGTTATGTGCCGATGACCGCCAAGCGCGTCACCGGCATCGTTTCCCGTGGCGGCTCGATCATGGCCAAGTGGTGTCTGGCGCATCACAAAGAGAACTTCCTCTACACCCACTTCGAAGAAATCTGCGAAATCATGAAGGCCTACGACGTCAGCTTCTCGCTGGGCGATGGCCTGCGTCCGGGCTCGATTGCCGACGCCAACGATGAAGCGCAGTTCGGCGAGCTGGAAACCCTCGGTGAGCTGACCAAAATCGCCTGGAAGCACGACGTGCAGACCATGATCGAAGGCCCTGGCCACGTGCCGATGCAACTGATCAAGGAGAATATGGACAAGCAGCTGGAGTGCTGCGACGAGGCGCCGTTCTATACCCTCGGCCCGCTGACCACCGACATCGCCCCGGGTTACGACCACATCACCAGCGGCATCGGCGCGGCGATGATCGGCTGGTTCGGCTGCGCCATGCTCTGCTACGTCACGCCCAAGGAGCACCTGGGCCTGCCGAACAAGGATGACGTGAAAACCGGCATCATCACCTACAAGATCGCCGCGCATGCCGCCGACCTCGCCAAGGGTCACCCGGGCGCGCAGATCCGTGACAACGCCCTCTCCAAGGCGCGCTTCGAGTTCCGCTGGGAAGATCAGTTCAACCTTGGCCTCGACCCGGATACCGCGCGCAGTTATCACGACGAAACGCTGCCCAAGGACTCGGCCAAGGTGGCACACTTCTGCTCCATGTGCGGGCCGAAGTTCTGTTCGATGAAGATCACCCAGGAAGTTCGCGTCTATGCTGAAGAGCAGCGCATTGCCGCTGTCGACCTGGAAGTCGAAGAGGGCATGCAGGCCAAGGCGCAGGAGTTCAAGGCGCAGGGCAGCCAGCTGTATCAGAAAGTGTGAAGGGGCTTTTGCTAGGCAATTTTGCGTAGCAGTATGAGCGTAACCAGGACGGGCCTTCGGGCCCGTTTCTGTTAATGATGGGGGCGTTATGCAACGAGATGATGTTGAAGTGATCGCGCGTGAGGCCTGCTTTAGCGGCTTCTATAAGCTTGATCGGCTGCGTTTGCGCCATCGCCAGTTTGCCGGTGGCATGGGGCCTACGCTGACCCGTGAGCTGTTCGTGCGCTTTGATGCAGTGTGCGTGCTGCCCTACGATCCGCAGCGCGATTGCGTGGTGCTGATCGAACAGTTCCGCGTCGGTGCGCTGGATAAAAGCCCCAATCCCTGGCTGCTTGAGCTGGTCGCTGGTTTGATCGACAAGGACGAAGAGCCCGAGGAGGTCGCCCGCCGCGAAGCCGTCGAAGAAGCCAATCTGCAGCTGACCTCGCTGTGGCCGATTACCCAGTATTACCCGTCGCCGGGCGGCTCGGATGAGCGCGTGCATCTGTTCGTCGGGCGCTGCAGCAGTGAAGGTGCTGGTGGCGTGCATGGTCTGGCCGAAGAAGGCGAGGACATCCGGGTCCAGGTGATGCCGCTGGAAGATGCGCTGGCCGCCGTGCGCGACGGACGTATCGATAACGCCGCGAGCATCATCGCCCTGCAATGGCTGGCACTGAACCGTGATGAAGTGCGGGGGATGTGGTCGTGAATCTGTTGCGCGAGCGCTATCGGGTCGACCTGGTCGAGCTGCAAGCGGCTTGCGAGGCCAACTATGCACGCCTGATGCAGCTGCTACCGGCCATGCGTGATGGCCCAACAGCTCAGCCGCAAGCGCGTCGTGTAGCCTTGAGTCAGGGCGAACAGCAACTGGGTGTATTAGCCCTGCAAGTGCTGGAAACCTGTCCCTACACCTCGACCATAGAAGTGCGCCAGGAGCACAGCCTGCCCTGGTTGCCGGTGCCCCAGCTGGAAGTGCGCGTGTACCACGATGCGCGCATGGCCGAAGTGGTCGGCGCGCAGCGCGCCCGACGTTTTCGCGGCATCTATCCCTACCCCAATGCCGACATGCATCAGCCCGATGAGAAGACCCAGCTCAACCTGTTTCTGGGGGAGTGGCTGAGCCATTGCCTGGCTTGTGGTCATGAGTTGGAACCGGTTCGCTAGGTTTTTCTCCGTCCCTGCCGATAGCCTGTTGCAGGCGCATCTCACCGGGACGCGCTAGCCTTAAGGCGGGCGCTGGATTTACAGCGGGCGTTCTGTGATCTATTCCCCTTTCACGGGTTTACCGGCCGCAGGGCTAGCCACCATAATTCACGCATTCCGCTCAAGGAGAAGGTCTTGCCGGGCGCGCCGATTAAAACCACTGCTGTTGATCGCTCGGTACTGCTGGTGCAGTTGTCCGACAGTCACCTGTTTGCCGACGGCACGGGCAAGCTGCTGGGCATGGACACCCAGGACAGCCTGCAGCGGGTGATCGAGCGTGTGCTGCTGGAGCAACCGCAGATCGACCTGATCCTGGCCAGCGGCGATCTGTCCCAGGACGGCAGCGAGGCGTCCTATCAGCGTTTTCGCGAGATGACCGCTTCTATCCCCGCGCCGGCGCGCTGGTTCCCTGGCAATCATGATGAAGTGCCGGCGATGCAGGCCGCCTGCGTTGGCAGTGATCTGCTCGAACCGGTGGTTGACCTGGGCAATTGGCGTGTGACCCTACTGGACTCCTCGATCCCCGGTGCGGTGCCCGGTTACCTCAGCGATCAGCAACTGGCCTTGCTGGAACGTGCACTCAGCGAAGCGCCGGAGCGTCATCACCTGATCTGCCTGCACCACCATCCGGTGTCCATCGGCTGCAAATGGATGGAGCCCATCGGCCTGCGTAATCCGGATGCCCTGTTTGCCGTGCTGGAGCGTTTCAGCCAGGTGCGCGCGGTGCTCTGGGGGCATATTCATCAGGAGCTTGATCAACAGCGCGGCCCGATCCGTCTGTTGGCCTCGCCCTCTACTTGCGTGCAGTTCGCCCCGGGTAGCGAGGAGTTTCAAGTGGACACCACGGCGCCGGGCTATCGCTGGTTGCGCCTGTTCGATGACGGTCGCCTGGAAACCGGGGTCTCGCGGGTGACCGGGATCAAGTTCGAAATCGATTACACCATCAAAGGCTATTAAGGCGTTTGCAGTGCTTGGCTAACCGGTTGCAGCCGGCCGCCGCAACCGGTTAGCCTCCCGCCCCATGACCGCATCCATTCTTTATATCCACGGGCTTAACAGCTCGCCGGCCTCGCTCAAGGCCAGCCAGTTACGCCGCGCCATGGCCCAGCTGGGCCTGGCCGCACAGTTGCGCGTGCCGGCGCTGCATCACCACCCGCGCCAGGCGATGGCCCAGCTTGAGGCGTTGGTTGCCGAGCTGGGACGCCCCGTGCTGGTTGGCAGCTCGCTGGGCGGCTACTATGCCACCCACCTGGCCGAACGCCATGGCTTGCCGGCACTGCTGATCAACCCCGCCGTGCGTCCGCACCTGCGCTTCGATGGCTACCTGGGGCCGCAGAAAAACTATTACAGCGATGAAACCTGGGAACTGACCGCCGACCACGTCACGGCCCTGGCTGAGCTGGATGTAGCATGCTTGCAAGACCCCGCGCGCTATCAGGTGTGGCTGCAGACCGCCGATGAAACCCTCGACTACCGCGATGCCGAACGTTACTACCGGCACGCCGCCTTGCGTATCCAGGCAGGGGGTGACCATGGTTTCCAGGGCTTTGTCGAACGCTTGCCAATGCTTTTTGCTTTCGCCGGTATTCCCCGCCATCTGTGGCAGGATATCGACTTTTCCGCTCTCAATTGACGAACAAGAGACCCCATGGCCCAGCAGAACACCTACAACGCCGATGCCATCGAAGTCCTTTCCGGCCTCGACCCGGTGCGCAAGCGCCCGGGCATGTACACCGATACCAGCCGGCCCAACCACCTGGCTCAGGAAGTCATCGATAACAGCGTCGACGAGGCGCTGGCCGGGCATGCCAAATCGATTCAGGTGATCCTGCATGAGGACAACTCTCTGGAGGTGCTCGACGACGGGCGCGGCATGCCCGTGGACATTCACCCGGAAGAAGGCGTGCCAGGCGTTGAGCTGATCCTCACCAAGCTGCATGCCGGCGGCAAGTTCAGCAACAAGAACTACCAGTTCTCTGGCGGCTTGCATGGCGTGGGTATCTCGGTGGTCAACGCGCTGTCGACACGGGTGCTCGTTACGGTCAAGCGCGACGGCAACGAATACCAGATGAGTTTTGCCGACGGCTTCAAGGCCAGCGATCTGGCGGTGATCGGCACAGTCGGAAAGCGCAACACCGGTACCAGTGTGCACTTCTGGCCTGATGCCAAGTACTTCGACTCGCATAAGTTTTCTGTTAGCCGCCTCAAGCACGTGCTCAAGGCCAAGGCCGTGCTGTGTCCGGGGCTGGCGGTCAGCTTCGAGGACAAGGCCAGCGGCGAGAAAGTCGAGTGGTTGTATGAAGACGGCCTGCGCTCCTACCTGGTAGACGCGGTCAGTGAATTTGAACGGCTGCCCAGTGAACCCTTCTGCGGCGCGCTGGCCGGCAACAAGGAAGCCGTGGACTGGGCCCTGCTGTGGTTGCCGGAAGGCGGCGACGCTGTGCAGGAAAGCTACGTCAACCTGATCCCCACCGCGCAGGGCGGCACCCACGTCAATGGTCTGCGCCAGGGTCTGCTGGATGCCATGCGCGAGTTCTGCGAGTTCCGCAGCCTGCTGCCGCGCGGGGTCAAGCTGGCCCCTGAAGACATCTGGGAGCGCATTGCCTTTGTCCTGTCGATGAAGATGCAGGACGCGCAGTTCTCCGGGCAGACCAAGGAGCGCCTGTCGTCCCGTGAAGCGGCGGCATTTGTCTCCGGCGTGGTCAAGGATGCCTTCAGCCTGTGGCTCAACGCCCACCCGGAACTCGGTCAGCAGCTCGCCGAGTTGGCGATCAGCAACGCCAACCGCCGCCTCAAAGCCGGCAAGAAAGTCGAGCGTAAACGCATCACTCAAGGCCCGGCACTGCCTGGCAAACTGGCGGACTGCGCCGGGCAGGACCCGATGCGTTCCGAGCTGTTTCTGGTCGAGGGTGATTCCGCCGGCGGCTCGGCCAAGCAGGCGCGGGACAAGGAGTTTCAGGCCATCATGCCGCTGCGCGGGAAGATCCTGAATACCTGGGAAGTCGACGGCAGCGAAGTGCTGGCTTCGCAGGAAGTGCACGATATCGCCGTGGCCATCGGCATCGATCCGGGCTCCAGTGATCTGGCCCAGCTGCGCTACGGCAAGATCTGCATCCTCGCCGACGCCGACTCCGACGGCCTGCACATCGCCACCTTGCTGTGCGCGCTGTTCGTCCGTCACTTCCGCCCGCTGGTGGATGCCGGTCACGTTTATGTAGCGATGCCGCCGCTGTACCGCATCGACCTGGGCAAGGAAATCTTCTACGCCCTGGATGATGCCGAGCGCGATGGCATCCTCGACCGCCTGGTGGCCGAGAAGCGCCGTGGCAAGCCGCAGGTCACGCGCTTCAAGGGCCTGGGTGAAATGAACCCGCCACAGTTGCGCGAAACCACCATGGACCCGAACACCCGGCGTCTGGTGCAACTGACCCTGGAGGACTATCCCGGGACTCAGGAAGTCATGGACATGCTGCTTGCCAAGAAACGCGCCGGTGACCGTAAATCCTGGCTGGAGTCCAAGGGTAACCTGGCTGAGGTGCTGCTCTGATGCAGCGCTTGCTGGCTGCATGCCTGCTGTTCTGTGCGCCTTTGCTGAGTGCCGCTGCGGCGTTGGAAGAGCTGCAACTGCTCAACGAGCGGCCGGTAGAGGGCGTCAGTGGCGGCAACCTCTCGGGGCTGGCCTGGTGCGACAGTGCGCTGTGGGTAGTATCCGATCGTGATGACCGGCAGATCTACCGTTTGGCAGGGCAGGATACGCAGTGGCAGGCGACGGCCGAGCCTTTTGTCGCGCCGCCCCCGCCGGATGTCCGGCTGCCCTGGGGGCTGCGTATGCGCAGCTGGCTGGCCGGGCTGGTGCGCGGTGGCGAGCTGGATTTCGAAGGCCTGAGCTGCGACGCCGCAGGCAACCGCTACCTGGTCAGTGAGGCGCATGCCGCCGTGCTGCAATTGCCGGTGATGGGGGAGCCGAACTGGCTCAAACTGCCTCAGGGCTTGGTGCGTCAGGCGCGGGCCAGCGGCATGCTGCTGCACCACAACTCGCTGTTTGAAGGGGTCGCCGTCGATCCTGCAGGCGAGCGCCTGTACCTGGCCGCCGAGCGCATGCGTCGCGGACTGTTGGTGGTGCACAAACAGCGCGCCACCTGGCGCTGCACTGGCGGTTGCGTGTTGTTCAGCGAGGCTGGCAGCGAAGCCGGGCCGGAGCAACTGGGCAGCAAGGCGCAGCCGCGGGACTTCTCCGGACTGGCGTTCTATAACGAAAAACTCTTCACCCTGGAGCGCCAGGCGCACCGTATCTGTCGGCGCAGCCTGAGCAATGGTCAGGTCGAGAAGTGCTGGTCGTTTGCCGCCGAAGCGCTGACCCCGGAGCGTCGTTACTCGCCATCCTACGGCTTGGCCGAAGCGCTGTGGGTGAATCAGGATGGTGCCTGGGTCGGTGTAGACAATGGCCGTTTCAGCCGCGCCGACGGTGAGTCGCGGCCGATTATCTGGCAGTTTGCCGCGCCGAAAGGCGGCTGGGGCAGCAAGCCGTGAGTGAACAGCCCGCTGGCAAGCGCGCCGGCCGAGTGATGCTGGTGCTGGCCTGGGGGGCGGCTTTGCTGCTGGCGACCAAGTTCTTCGGCGACTGGGAAGACGCTCAACGCAATCCCAATCGCACGCCTGAGTCGCAGCATGGCAGCGGCTATGTCGAAGTGCACCTGGCCAGCAGTCGCCAGGGCCACTATATGGCTGGCGGCAAGATCAATGGCGAAGAGGTGACCTTTCTCCTCGACACTGGTGCCACCCAGGTGGCAGTGCCCACCGAGGTGGCGCAGCGTCTGGGTTTGCAAGCCGGCGCAGCGATCACCATCAGCACGGCCAATGGCCGCGCCACAGCGCACCGCACTCGCCTGGCTCGTCTGGAATTGGGCGATATCGTCCTGGCCGACGTAGAGGCTTTGATCGCCCCCGGCATGGGCGGCGATGACGTATTACTGGGCATGAGTGCCCTGAAACAACTCGAATTTACCCAGCGCGGCGGCACCTTGGTGCTGCGCCAATCCACCTTGCAATGAGGCACGCATGAGCGAACCCCTCGATTTGAGCCTGGACGGTGTAGAGCGCCGTTCCCTTGCCGACTTTACCGAGCAGGCTTACCTAAACTATTCCATGTACGTGATCATGGACCGCGCCCTGCCGCATATCGGCGACGGCCTGAAACCCGTGCAGCGGCGCATCGTCTACGCCATGAGCGAGCTGGGCCTGGATGCCGATTCCAAACACAAGAAATCGGCACGTACCGTCGGTGACGTGCTCGGTAAGTTTCACCCGCACGGCGACAGCGCCTGCTATGAAGCCATGGTGCTGATGGCGCAGCCATTCAGTTACCGCTACACCCTGGTCGACGGCCAGGGCAACTGGGGTGCACCGGACGATCCGAAATCCTTCGCCGCCATGCGCTACACCGAGGCGCGCCTGTCGCGTTACTCGGAAGTGCTGCTCACCGAGCTGGGTCAGGGCACGGTGGACTGGGTGCCGAACTTCGACGGCACCCTGAATGAGCCGGCCACGCTGCCGGCGCGCCTGCCCAACCTGCTGCTCAATGGCACCACCGGCATCGCCGTGGGTATGGCCACTGACGTGCCGCCACACAACCTGCGCGAAGTGGCAGCGGCCTGCGTACGCCTGCTGGATCAGCCGGATGCCACGGTCGAGCAGCTCTGCGAACACGTGCTCGGCCCGGACTTCCCCACTGAAGCGGAAGTCATCACTCCGCGCAGCGACCTGCTGAAAATCTATGAAACCGGCCGTGGTTCGGTGCGTATGCGCGCCGTGTACCGCATCGAGGACGGCGATATTGTGGTCACCGCGCTGCCGCATCAGGTATCCGGGGCCAAGGTGCTGGAGCAGATTGCCGCGCAGATGCAGGCCAAGAAGCTACCGATGGTCGCCGACCTGCGTGATGAGTCCGACCACGAAAACCCGTGCCGCATCGTCATCATCCCGCGCTCCAATCGCGTCGATGCCGATGAGCTGATGACCCACCTGTTTGCCACCACCGAGCTGGAATCCAGCTACCGGGTCAACACCAACGTCATTGGTTTGGATGGCAAGCCGCAGGTGAAGAACCTGCGTCAGCTGCTGCGCGAATGGCTGGAATACCGCGTGGGCACCGTACGCCGGCGTCTGCAGTTCCGCCTGGACAAGGTGGAGAAACGTCTGCACCTGTTGGAAGGTTTGTTGGTGGCCTTCCTTAATCTGGATGAAGTGATTCATATCATCCGCACCGAAGATCAACCCAAACCAGTGCTGATGGCACGCTTCGGCCTGACCGACGTGCAGGCTGATTACATTCTCGATACCCGCCTGCGTCAGCTCGCGCGTCTGGAAGAGATGAAGATTCGCGGCGAGCAGGACGAGCTGGCCAAGGAGCGCGCCAAGCTGCTGGCCCTACTCGGCAGTGAGGCCAAGCTGAAGAAGCTGGTGCGGGACGAAATCATCAAGGATGCCGAAACCTACGGTGATGATCGCCGCTCGCCAATTGTGGCCCGTGCCGAAGCCCGCGCCCTGTCTGAAACCGAGCTGCTGCCGACCGAGCCGGTGACTGTCGTAGTGTCCGAGAAGGGCTGGGTACGCTGTGCCAAAGGCCACGATATCGATGCCACCGGGCTGTCCTACAAGGCCGGCGATGGTTTCAAGGTCGCCGCGCCCGGCCGCTCCAATCAGTACGCGGTGTTTATCGACTCCACCGGGCGCAGTTATTCGCTGGCGGCGCATACCTTGCCTTCGGCGCGCGGCCAGGGCGAGCCACTGACCGGCCGCCTGACGCCGCCGCCAGGAGCGACCTTCGAATGTGTGCTGTTGCCAGATGACAGCGCGCTGTACGTGATCGCCTCTGACGCGGGCTACGGCTTTGTGGTCAAGGGTGAAGACCTGCAAGCCAAGAACAAGGCAGGCAAAGCCCTGCTTAGCCTGCCGGCTGGCGCCCTGGTGGTGCCGCCGAAAGCGCTGGCTAATCGTGAGGAGGACTGGCTGGCGGCGGTCACCACCGAAGGCCGCCTGCTGCTGTTCCCGGTGCGTGACCTGCCACAGCTGGGCAAAGGCAAGGGCAACAAGATCATCGGCATCCCTGGTGAGCGGGTTGCGTCGCGTGAGGAATACCTCACCGATCTGGCCGTGCTGCCGGTCGGCGCGACGCTGGTATTGCAAGCCGGCAAGCGTACCCTGTCGCTGAAAGCCGATGACCTGGAGCACTACAAAGGCGAGCGCGGCCGGCGCGGCAACAAGCTGCCGCGCGGCTTCCAGCGTGTCGACAGCCTGCTGGTCGAGGTTCAGGGCTAGCGGATGCATGCGGCTACAGTGTCGCGCTGGAGTCGCGTGCGGCTTTCAAGGATGATACGCAGCCGCAAGGCGGGTCGTGGTAAGCGACCCGCCGGCACCTAATAGGTATGCACGCCGGTGGTTCTGCCGGCTGGATGAGTGAGATGACTGCACTGCGTTTCCCCGCAATTCTGCTGCTGGCGGGCGTGCTCGGCCTGGCCGGCTGTACCCGCTATCAGCAAACACCGCTGTACCAGCTGGACAGTGGCAATATCCGCGTACCAGCGGCCGAGCAGGGCGTGGCCGTGCTGATCGGGCCGGTGGCGATTGCCGATTACCTGCAGCGTGAAGCTCTGTTGCAGCGTCAGGCCGATGGCAGCCTGGCCGCCGCCGAGGATGCGCGTTGGGCCGGCAGCCTGGCGGCCGACATTGATCAGCAATTACTGCGTCAGCTGGCTTCGCGTCTGGACAGCCAGCGTCTGGTGCTGGCACCGGCGACTGCCGGCTTTGTTCCGCAGGTGCGCCTCGGCCTGTCGATTACCCGTCTGGATTCCGGCCCGCAGCGCCCGGCCGTGTTGGAAGCTCAGTGGCGCCTGGCCGGGGCGGACGGCAAGCTGCTGGATGGCCGTTTGGTGCGCCTGGAAGAAGAGCACAGTGGCAGCATTGTGGATCAGGTGCGGGCGCAGAGCCTGGTGCTGCAACAGCTGGTCGAGCAATTGGCTGACGCCGTGCAAACCCATGGCAAGCCCGCGCCGGTGGCTACTCCTGCGCCCGCGCGCAAGCCGGCGCCGGCCAAACCGGCAGCGCCCGCCGTACCCCGTATACCGGTGGCTGAGCCGATTCGCAGCGAAGGTGAAGTGTTCCGCTTCTAGCAATACCCCAAACCCCATAAAAAACCCGCCGATTGGCGGGTTTTTTATGGGCGCTGATCACCGGCTCACCGGCTTTCGTGCATGCGCGCCAACTGGCGCTCCAGCAGCGACGGGTAAGGCTCCAGCAAGCGCTCGACGCAGCATGCGCCCTGGGGGCTGGCGATGGCGCGGATGCGGGCGCGCTGGCTAACCAGGGCATCGTCGGCGACGCTGCGCTCGACCAGCAGCAGGTTGCGGCTGTGCTGCGACAGCGCCAGGGCGTTCTGCGCCGTTTCGCTCAACAGCAGGTCGCCCTGGCTGAGGTTTGTCAGGTTTTCCCCAAGGGTCAGGCCGAGTTGCAGTTGCAGGGTAATGCCGCTGTCCGCCACCTCGATCTGCAAGGCATGGCCGAGGGCGCGCATCAGTTCACCGCAGCAGATGGCGTGGGTCAGGTAATCCTCGTCGCAGTCCAGCTGATGAAACAGCATCAGGCTGCTGCCGTCGCTCAAGGTGTGCAGCTCGCCCTGATACAGGCTGGCAGCCTGGTCCAGGCAGTCCCGGTAGCGTTGCAGCAGCTCCATCAGGCGCGTACGCGGCAGGCGCCGCAGCTGTTCCTGGGCACCCAACTGAATCGCCAGTACGGCGCTGGGCAGGGCCTGCTGGATTACTGGGGGCGGTACCAGTGTGGGCTCGCTGTGGTCGCGCAGGTCGGCAAAGGGGTCATCCACTGCGCTGTCGTATTCATCGCTAGCGCTCACCTGGGCTAGCGGTTCATCTTGGGCGTCGAAACGTTCATCGTGCAGATCCGGGACGCTGAAGTCCGGTTCGTTGTCGAACGACTCCTCGAGGTAGTCGTCTTCATCCTGGGCAACAGGCTCTTCGTCGTAGGACTGTTCTTCGACCAGCACAGGTTTTTCTGGCACCAGGCGCGCTTGCAGCTGGCGCGCCAGGTCGCCGATTTCGTCCTGGCGACCTGCGCCGGGAGCCGGATCATCCGGGTCACGTAGCCAGACGCGCAGCTGCAGCAGTGGCGTGGAAATATGCCGACCCAGGCGCATGCTCAGGGACAGGGTCAGGGCCAGCAGAATCAGGCTGAGGATGCCCATACTCTGCAGGCTGATGGTCATCGGCTGTTGGAATTGCTGCATATCGAGGCTGATGCGCAGCTGCCCGGCGATCACTTCCTGAAAGGTAATCGGCGTCGAATACAGCCCTTCGGTCTCCCCCAGCATGCTCTGGCTCGGGCGCGAACCGGCTTCGGCGAGGATGCGGTTGTCCACGCTGTAGATCGCGGCGTGGGCCACCAGCGGGTTTTTCACCAGGTTATTGAGCAGCACGTTGAGGCTGAGAATGTCGTTGGACACCAGCAGTTCGGTTGCCGAGGCGGCCGTCTGGGTAATCAGGCTGGTGCCCAGGGCTTCGGCTTGCTGCTGCATGGCGTGCTTGAACTGCATGCCGATCACCCAGCCATAGATCACCAGGGCCAGGGTCACCAACAGCAAGCTGTGGCTGACAATCCGCAATGCCAGGGGAATGCGCCGTTGGCGCAGGGCCTGGAACAGCAGGAGGAAGAAATTATCGGGCTTTACGGGGGCAGGCCGGTTCACAGAGCTCGGCTCTTGTCGACTGTAGTTGGCGCGCAGTATAGCGGTGCCCCCGCAGTGGGCAAAGCGCCGTGCGTGGCTGTTTGCCGGTGAAAATGGGTAGAATGTGCGCCTTTTCCACGGCATGTGACCTGTTCAACATGCCGCTGCCCTTGACGCTGTCCCGGAGAACGAGCCTTGCGCGAAATCGTCCTGATCAATATCACCGGCGAAGATCGCCCCGGTTTGACTGCCGCCATCACTGGCGTACTGGCCCAGGGTGGGGTGAATATCCTCGATATCGGCCAGGCGGTGATCCACGACACGCTGTCGTTCGGCATTCTGGTGGAAATTCCCGACAGTGCTGCCGCCTCGGCCGTGCTCAAGGACATTCTCTTCACTGCTTACAAGCTCGATCAGCAGGTGCGCTTTACCCCGGTGTCCGAAGCGGACTACCAGCAGTGGGTGAGCGGCCAGGGCAAGGCCCGGCATATCGTTACCCTGTTGACCCGCAAGGTCACGGCCGAGCAGCTGCAGCGCGTCAGCGCGATTACCGCGCGTTATGACCTGAATATCGACCATATCGACCGCCTCTCAGGGCGCATGCCGTTGGATATGCCGGCCGAGCAGGGCAAAGGTTGCATCGAGCTTTCGGTGCGTGGCGAGCCGGCCGACCCAGCCGCTCTGCGTGCTGAGTTCCTCAGCGTGGCCCAGGAGCTGAATGTTGATATCGCCTTTCAGCGTGATTCTCTGTTCCGTCGCAACCGTCGTTTGGCGGTATTCGATATGGATTCGACGCTGATCGAGGCAGAAGTCATCGACGAGCTGGCCAAGGCCGCAGGTGTGGGTGAGCAGGTATCCGAAATCACCGAACGCGCGATGCGCGGCGAGCTGGATTTCGCCGCCAGCTTTCGTGAGCGCCTGGCGCTGCTCAAGGGGCTGCCGGAAACCGTGTTGGCGGACATCGGCGCTTCGTTGCGCCTGACCGAGGGTGCCGAGACGCTGTTCAGCGAATTGCGTCGCCTGGGTTACAAGACTGCGATCCTGTCGGGCGGCTTTACCTACTTTGCCAAACAGCTGCAGGCCAAGCTGGGTATCGATTATGTGTTCGCCAACGAACTGCAGATCGTCGATGGCCTGGTTACGGGTGTAGCGGTCGAGCCGATTGTCGATGCTCAGCGCAAGGCCGATTTGCTGCGCGAGCTGGCAGCCAAGGAAGGGCTGCGTCTGGAGCAGACCATTGCCGTGGGCGATGGTGCCAATGACCTGCCGATGCTGGCCATTGCCGGCCTGGGCGTGGCGTTCCGCGCCAAACCGCTGGTCAAGCAGTCGGCTAAGCAGGCGATTTCCACCCTGGGGCTGGACGGCATTCTCTACCTGCTGGGCTTCCGTGACCGCGACGGTCAGGAATAAGTGCCAGGCAATAAAAAGCCGCCTACGGGCGGCTTTTTATTGCCTGGTTTGAACACGTTGAGCCTTACTCGTCTCCAGCAGCAAAGTCGTAGTCCATCGACTGGCTCGGCCCCTGCAGGTAATGGCCCTGGATATAGTTGACCCCAGCCTGCCAGAGGGTGGCCAGCACGCTGGCGCTCTCGACGAAGGGCACGATGGTCAGCTTGGCCTGGGAATGCAGGCTGGCCAGCAGAGTTTTCAGGGCTTCCTGATTGTCCGCCTTGCTCAGGTCCTGGGAGAACGAGCTGTCGACTTTGACGAAGTCGATATGCAGGTGCTTGAGCGTGTTGAATGGATTCAGCGAGCAACCGAACTGAGTCAGCGCAGTTTTGCAATGCAGCTCGTTGAGACCCTGGGTGATGGCCTTGGCCTGTTTCAGGTAGGCAATCGCATCCGGTTCGCTGAACTGGAAGACCAGTGAGTCTGAAGGCAGGCGGGCGGCTTTCAAGGCCACGCTGAGCCACGGCAGCAGGGTCTGGTCCTGCAGGCTGGCGCTCGACAGGTGCACGAACAGGCGGGTGTTGTGACCTTTACTGCGATGGTCGGCGAGCAGCTTGATCGAGTTGAGGATCACCCAGCGATCGATTTTCTCGGCCAGCCCGGCGTCCTTGGCCGCGTTGAACAGATCCACGGGTGGGATTTCTTCGCCCTGCGGGTTAATCAGGCGCAGCAAGGCTTCGTAATGCTCGAAGCTATCGCCACGCAGGCTGATGATCGGCTGGAACAGCAGGCGGAAGCTGTTGTTTTCCAGGGCCTGCTGGATCATCGCGACGATGTTGCCGCGGCTGGCTGCGGCGGCCAGTTCATCGGCTGGGTTGAAGAGTTTGAGGGCATTGCCGTCGTTCAGCTCATCGGCGCAGCGGTGGGCGCGATCAACCACTTCCTGGGCCTTGGCGGTCTTCTCGTTGAGCCCGGCCACGCCAATCGACAACGTGCTTTGCACGGTGCGGCCGCTGACGTCGAACAGGTGGCCCTCAACCTTTTTCAGCAGGCTGGTCAGCTGTTCGCGGGTGCTCTCCGGGCTGACGCCGGGTTGCAGTACGGTAAACACGTCATCGCCAAAGCGGGCCAGCTGCGCATCGGCGCTGAAGTGCGCGCGCAGCAGGTTGGCCAGGTCGGTGAGCAGGATGTCGATACCCGCCAGGCCGATATCGGCCAGCAGGCTGGCATAGCGGTCGACACGGATGTAGGCGAGGCTTGAAGGCTGGCCAGCATTCACCGCGCGCTCGGCGGCACTGTCCATCAGTTCGAGGAAGTGAGTGCGGTTGAACAACCCGGTGACCAGATCCTGGCTGCTGATTTCGCGCAGCTTTTCTTCCAGTTCGGCATTGCCGATTTCGGCGCGAATCACCACCTGGATGCACGGCTCGCCATCGTAGGTGGCCGGGGAAAAGCTCATTTGTGCCTGGAAACTCTGGCCGTTGGCTTTGATGCCGGTGCAGTTGAGCTCGGCATTACCTTCGGCACTCTGATAATTCTTCAGGAAGTCCTTGAAGCTGGATTGGTCGCTGCCGCCGATCAGGTCGATCATCGGCATGCCTTCCAGCTCGTCGGCATCTTCGTAGGCAAACAGCTCCAGGTAGGCGCGGTTGGCGTAGATGTGCATGCCGTCGTGCACATAGGTAATCGCATCAACGGAGCTGTCGAGCAGCAACTGGCAGCGTTTTTCCGCTTCGCGCAGGGCCACTTCCGAGGCGCGGCGGGCACGGCGCTCTTCCAGGTTGGCCAGCTCGCGCTTGGCCACAAGAACCAGGCGTTCATCCTCGCCTTGCGGCATGGCGTCTTGAGCACCAAGCATCAAGGCTTCGGTGACGCTGTCGGAGTCGTTGTCGCTGAGTAGCTGAATAACCGGGATGTCTTTGGCCTGGCGGCGGATGGCGCCAATGGCCTCGCTGGGCGGCAGTTGTTCGCTGCTGGGAGCACAGATCAACAAATCCCAGCTTTGTTGCAGGGCCTCATTGAGGTCGTCGCTGGAGGTCAGGCGATGCACACGGGTCGCTCGGCCGGCGTTGCGGAACAGGCTGACCAGTCGTTCGGCCTCGTTCTGCGAGTCTTCGAGAATCAGTAGCCGTATGGTTTTTTTTTCAATGGCCATGGTGTGGTATCAAATCTGCGCCGAACGGGCGCGAAAAGGCGACAAAAGGGAGTGCGTCGGCAATCTACAGCGACTTCCAGAGTGAGTCAAAGTCTTCCTCCCCGCCTGGTGTGCGGCTTTTCGGCGCTGTGACGGGCTTCCCGTGATCGCTGCTGGTCTGCTCGACACTGCGGTATTCGAACTGGTTGAAACTGCCGGTGCTGGCCTGGCGTCGGCTGAGTACGGCGCGGTGTTCGCTGCCGTTGAGGTTGATGCTGACCTTGTTGCCTTCCTGGAACGGCAAACGTGCCGTGATCAAGCTGGCCGGGCGCGAGATGGCGCTGATCTCCGGCAGCAGCAGGGCGCGCAGGTACTGGCTGTTTTGCTCGGCCTTGCGTACCAGTTGCAGGCCGCAGGCCTGGGCGTGCGGGGCAATCAGCTCAATGCCCATCTGCGTGCCGCCGCCGCGTACCTGGCGAATCCAGCGCACCACGGCAATGCTCCAGCCCTGCTTGGGTAAGCCTTGTACGCCGAGCAGCTCGCCGGCCTGCAACTGGCTGGGGACTTCCTTCGGCCAGGACAGGCAATAGCCGCCTGGGCTGATATTGACGATGGCCACTTCATAGGTCGGATAGCTTTCGGCGCTGCTCGGTTCGGCGGCAGCTGCGCCTTTGGCGGGCGCGTTGTACTGGATTTCCTCGAAAGGCAGGCCGTTCTCCCAGAGGTTGGTTTTCTGCGCATCGAAGGCATTCGACCAGACGTCCGGTGCGCCGGTGTCGGGCTTGAACACAGCGGCATTGGTGGTCTCGGGCAGTTGCAGCACTTCGTTGAACGGACGCTTGCCGGCCAGGTGGTAGTGCAGCGAGCTCATGCCGATGCACAGGGTCAGGGCGCCCTGGCCCTGGCTGCGCTGGAAGGTGCGCTCGGCAATATCGCCCCAGGCGGCCGCCAGGTGCTGCAGCATGTCCTGGCTGAAACCTTCCGGGACCAGCAGGCGCGACTGGGCCAGGTTCTCGGCCGGCAGCAGCAGGTGTTCCTTGATAGCATCGACCAGCGCGCTGGGGTCAATGCCAACGGCATTGTGCAGTTCATTCAGCTGGAACAAGGAGATGTAACGCGGTGGGCCATCCAGTTGTGGGGCCACGGCAAACAGGCTGGAGGCCTGATCGCCAGCTTGCAGAGTAGCCAGGGCGCTCCATGGCTCAAGCACCTCGGCGAGGCGGGCGATGGCGCTCTGGCGCATCTGGTTGCAGCGGGCGCAGCCCAGAAGCAGGGCTACCAGATAGCTTTGCTCGGTGCTCAGCCCCTGAGTGTGGAGGGCTTGGCTGTCACGAATCAGCACCTTGTGCAGGTCACGGGCGCGGGCAATCTGATACAGCTGGTGCAATTCCAGCCACAGCCCTTCAGGCACCGGGCAGTACAGCTGGCTGGCGCGGATCAGTGGGCCGCAGAGACTGTGGGTCGAGCGTTGCAGGGCGACGGCGAGCAGTTGGTTGCGTTCGCGATTAGCCTGTGCGGCCAGGCGTGCGACGATGAGTTTGTAGCCGATGGCCAGGTGGTTTTGCAGGGCCTGGCACAGGTTGGCGACCTTGCGTGGGCGTTCATCCAGGACAATCGCCTGGTTGAGGAAGTGCTTTTCGAGTTGCTTACAGACGAAATAGATTTCCGGGCGGAGAATTTCCAGCAGTTGCAGGCGATTTTCCGACGGGGTCAGCAGCTGGTTGAGTTCAACCAGGGCCTGGTAGAGCTGGCGTGCGGTCTCACCAATATTGGCCTTGGGCAGGCCGTCCACCCATTTTTTCAGGTCGCGGGGGCTGGCTTCGCAGAATGACAGGCTTTGCTTGTCTGGCGTGGTGACGCGCAGCAGCAAGTGAGAATTCTGTTTATCCATCTAAATCAGAGGCTCCAGCACACAGGCAAGGCGGGTGAATCTAAGAATTATGTTTCGACTCTAGCAGTATCTCGCAGGCCCCGCAGCCAAGACCTTGGCGCGATTGCCGTCAGAGGGTGGCAAACCAACCGCTACGGGGCACGCATATGTGACTGCATATGACATGCGCAGGTTCACTGGCGTGCTCGGTGGATGGCACACGCCGCCGCAGCGGCGTGTGCTGTATGGCGTTAATCAAGCACGCGGCGTGCCGAGGCCCTGGCCCATGCGTACCGGGCTGTTGGCCGCCAGTTCAGCAGCCCACTGCACCTGTTCGGGGCCAAACAACACAATGGCGGTAGAGCCCAGTTTGAATCGCCCCAGCTCTGCGCCCTTTTCCAGATGGATCGGCGCGCGGGCGGCTTCGTCGTATTTGACGGTTTTCAGGGTGCGTTTGGGTGGCGTGACCAAGCCGGCCCAGACGGTTTCGATCGAAGCAACGATCATCGCGCCAACCAGTACCACAGCCATAGGTCCGCGCTCGGTGTCGAACAGGCAGACCACGCGCTCGTTGCGGGCAAACAGCTCAGGCACATTCTCGGCCGTGGTCTGGTTGACCGAGAACAGCCGGCCCGGCACATAGACCATTTCTTTCAGGGTGCCGGCCAGCGGCATGTGCACGCGGTGGTAATCCTTTGGCGACAGGTAGATGGTGGCGAAGTCGCCGCCCATAAAGGCCGCAGCGCGCTCAGTGTCGCCGCCCAACAGCTCGATCACGCTGAAGCTGTGGCCCTTGGCCTGAAAGACCCGGCCTTGTTCGATCTTGCCGAGCTGGCTGACCGCGCCGTCAGCTGGGCAGAGTACTGCACCCGGTGTGCTGTCGAGCGGGCGCGCGCCATCTTTCAGGGCGCGAGTGAAGAAGTCATTGAAGTGGGCAAAGGCGCTGAGGTCTTCGACCTGGGCCTCGCTCATATCGACCTGATACTGCTTGGCGAACCAGCCGATCAGGCGGTTCTTGAACCAGCCCGCTCGGCACTCCGCTGCGCAGCCAATCAGGCGCGACAGCAGGTGGTGGGGCAGCAGGTACTGACTGAGGATAAACAGACGATCTTTCATGGAGATTCCTTAAGTAGAGGCGGGCGTTCAGCGCTCGACGGGGGTGTCCGGGTGGTTGCCCCATTCGCCCCAGGAGCCGGCATAGGCTTTTACGCGTGGATAGCCCAGAACCTTGGCGGCCAGGTAGGTGAACCCTGAGCGGTGATGGGTCTGGCAGTGGGTGATGATTTCCTTGTCGGCGGTAATGCCGAGACTGTCGAGTTGGGTTTGCAGGTCCTGGCGCATGCGCAGTGCGCGCGCCGGGTCCATGCCAGCGGTCCATTCGAAGTTGATTGCCCCGGGGATGTGCCCGGCTTTCTGCGCGAGGACTTTTGCACCGCTGTATTCGCCCGGCGAGCGAGCATCCCAGATCGCCAGGTCAGTGGCACCGAGGCGGCTTTGCAGGTATTCGCGACTGGCGGTGGGCGCGTCACTCAGGCTCAGGGCCACGCTGGCGTTGCCGGCTTGCGGTGTTTCGCTGCTGAGCGGGCGATCCTCGGCCAGCCAGGCGTGCAGGCCGCCATCCAGGTAGTGGTAGCGCGAATGGCCAATGACATCCAGTAACCAGATAAAGCGCCCGGCCCAGCCGCCGCCTTCATCGTCGTAGACCACATAGACCGCGTCCGGGTTGTGCCCCAGCTCGCTGAACAATTGCTCCAGTTGTTCGCGTTCAGGTTGCAGGCCTGGTGCTGGTGGCTGGCCCAGCTGGGTGCACTTGGGGTCAACAAAGCGTGCGCCGGGGATATGGCCGGCGGCATAGCGCGCGGTGCTGGTCAGGTCGACCAGAATCAGCTCGGAGGCGTTCAGGCGGCTGGCCAGTTGGGCTGGCTCGATCAATAAGGGCAACTCAGCGAAGGCGGTCATGCCGGGCCTCTTCATGGTTATCAAGGGGGCGAATTGTAGCGGAAGCCTAGCGCCCACGGCTGGCAAAGGTGCTCAGTGCCCGCTCAATGCATTGCACGGTTTTGCCAAAACCCTGCACGCTGGCCTCGCTGAAGGCGCTACCCGCCTGATCGGCGAAGATCAGCATGACCACCCGGTTGTTATTGGCCAGCGAGCGAATCAGCAGGTGTTCACTGGGGAACAGGCTTTTCAGGGTGCCAGGCAGGGTGGCCGAGAACTGGGCAATGTTGCTTGGACCGAGGCGCAGTTGCGCCGGTGCGCTGAGCAGGCGGCGCAGCAACTGGCTCTGCTGCGGGTCAAGGCTGAGGCTGTCGGCCGACTTGTCCAGGCCGCTGTGCTGCTGGGCCATCAGGCGCGTGTGATTGCGGTCCGCGAGGAGAATCAGCACACGCTGCATGCCACAGGCTTGCAGTGCCTGGTTGGCACAGGCTGTGAGTTGCAGGACGTTGCTAAAGGCACTGGGCTGCGCGAGAAGCTGGGCGCAGTGTTGCCGCCATGCGCTGACCGCCACGGGTTTCGGCGGCTCGACGATGGCTTGCAGGTGGCGCGCCTGCCAGGGCCACAGCAGGGCTTCGGCCGGGTGCCAGAGATCGCTGCGGTACACCTGGCGCGCACTGCTGACGGCGTGCTGGTGCACCTGTTGCTGCAGGGTGTCCAGAGGCAGTTGCAGGAACAGACCGGTCAGGCGTTGCCAGCGCAGGCTGTGCGGGCTGTTCCAGGCATAGTGCGCGGAAATCGCCAGGCAGTTGGCGAGCAGGATGCTGTTGGCGGGCTGGGTCAGCCAGCGGCGCAGATTGCTGTCATCATCCAGGCATTGTTGCTGGTGCAGCGGGTGCTCATTGTTGTGGGCAATGTGCAGTGCTTTGACCAGCAGGCGGCGGTCGTTCACCAGCAGGCGGTAGCCGAGGGTGATCCACTCGGGTAGTCGCCAGTGTTCGCTGAGAGCCAGGCACAGCTTGAGCAGGGGCACGCCGAGCAGGTCCTGCTCCACCGTGCTTGCCGCCTCACCCTTGACCAGTACCCGTTGTTCCCAGGCGTCAAACAGTTCGGGGTGGGCGGCCAGCAAGGTCCATACGGGGGCAAGGAACAGCATGCTGCCCCAGTGCACTTCCTGCCACAGGCGGGCCAGACGCCCAGCAAACAGGCCATTGGCCTGCTGGCTGGCGTGTTGGCTGATCAGCTGAATCTGGCGCAGCGCCTTGGGCAGATCCTGTTCGGGCAGAGCGGGCAGGCGGTTGAGCAGAGCTTCGGTACGACTCAGGCCGAGGCGGCTGATGGCGGCTTCGAGGCTGTCGGTCTGCTCGCTGAGCCCGCTGCTTTTGCTGTTGGCTTCGCGCAGGACGCTGAGGGCCAGCGCCGGGCAACTCTGCATCAGGTCGGCCAGTTCACGCCGTGAACGGCTGCTGTCGGCCAGGGCCCGGCGCAGGGTTTGCACGCTGTCGCTGGAGGCGGGCAATAGCTGGCTGTCCAGCTTCTTGAGCCAGTCGTTGAGCGTGCGCGGAGAATGGACTGGCTTATGCATGTGGGTTGAGACAAGCTGGCTTTTGACCTTAACTGGCTATAGTCTCGCGCAAAACTTCCGATAAATAGAAGGGTTGTTTTGCACAGCCCCTTTCTACCCTCTCTGGCAAGTCTCTTTTTATGGCAAAAATCATTGGCATCATTGTTGTATTCGCCAGCGTGTTGGGCGGTTTTATTCTCTCGGGCGGCCAGTTTATGGCGTTGGTTCACCCCTTTGAGATCTTGATCATCGGTGGTGCAGCGTTAGGGGCTTTCCTGCAGGCCAACCCCGGCAGCGCCTTTATGCATGTGTTCAAGAAGTCGCTGAGCATGTTCAGTTCGCGCTTCAGCCATGCCTACTACCTTGATGTGCTCAAGCTGCTGTACGAGATTCTCAACAAGAGCCGCCGTGAAGGCATGATGGCCATTGAGGCCGATGTTGAAGATCCGGCGGCCAGCCCGATTTTCAGCAAGTATCCGGGCATTCTCAAAGATCAGCAGATGACCTCCTTTATCTGCGATTACCTGCGCATCATGTCCTCCGGCAACATGGCGCCGCATGAGTTGGAAGGCCTTTTCGATATGGAAATTGCCAGCCTCAAGGAAGAAATCGAACACCCTGCGCATGCTGTAGCCAAGGTGGCTGACGGTATGCCGGCCATGGGTATCGTGGCGGCGGTATTGGGTATCGTGATCACCATGTCGATTCTCGCCGAAGCGGATAACGCGGAGATCGGGCAGAAGGTCGGTACGGCGCTGGTGGGTACCTTCTTCGGGATTCTGGCGTCCTACGGCTTTTTTGGTCCCCTGGCTGCCGCTCTCGAACATGATGCCAAGGAAGAGGTCAATGTCTACGAGGCTATCAAGGCCGGGTTGGTGGCCTCGGCTTCGGGTATGCCACCGTCGCTGGCGGTGGAGTTCGCCCGTAAGGTGCTTTACCCGGCGCATCGGCCGAGCTTTAGCGAGCTTGAACAGGCCATGCGTGGGGGCTAAGGCGCAGCATGGAAAATAATCAGCCGATTATCGTCAAGCGGGTCAAAAAGGTCGCGGGCGGCCATCATGGTGGTGCCTGGAAAATTGCCTTTGCCGACTTCGCTACGGCGATGATGGCGTTCTTTCTGGTGATGTGGCTGATGACGGTGGCCACGCCTGAGCAGAAGAAGCTTATTTCCGGCTACTTTCAGGATCCGGTGGGCTTTTCTGAAAGCGCCAGCCCCTATGTGATCGACCTGGGCGGCTCGCCCACCCCCGCGCCTGACCGTACCCTCAACCCGGAGCCCAAGGACGAGCAGACTCCAGCCGAGGATGCTCAGGCCGACATCAACAAGCAACAGGCCGAATCGATAGCTGAGGAGGTCGAGCGCGAGCGCCTGGAGTTGCTGCTGCAGGAGTTGCAGAACAAGGTTGAGGAGAATCCTCAGCTGCAGAACTTCAAGGATCAGATTCTGTTCGAGATCACCCAGGACGGCCTGCGTATCCAGATCATGGATGCCGAGAACCGGCCGATGTTTGCCTCCGGCAGCGCGCGCTTGCAGCCCTATTTCGAGGACATTCTGCTGGCCATGACCGACACCATCGCCGCAGTGCCGAACAAGATCAGCGTGAGTGGTCATACCGATGCGGCGCCCTTTGTCGGGCGTGGCGGCTATGGCAACTGGGAGCTGTCGTCTGATCGCGCCAATGCGGCGCGACGTGTGCTGATTGCCGGTGGCTATGACGATGAGCAGGTGGCGCGGGTGGTGGGCTATGCCTCGTCGGCCTTGTTTGATCGTGAGAAGCCGCTCAATCCGGTCAACCGGCGTATCGATATCGTGGTGCTGACCAAAAAGGCCCAGCGCGCCATCGAAGGCGAGCAAGGTGACTCGGCCTCAGAGGCGCCAGCGGTCGAAGCCGGCGCGGCTCCAGCTGCCACCACACCGGCAAGCCCGAATGAGCCGTTGCCGGACGGCCAGTTGCGTGAACGACTGAATATCTTTGAAGACGGCGTGCTGCAGTTTGATCAGCCCGCAGAATAGCGGGTGTTAAAGTCAGCAAGGCCGCGACATGTCGCGGCCTTTTTGTTGATGGCTTGCCAGCCTTGGCGGCCATCCATGCAGAATCGTCGTGGCGCGAGGTTCAAACATCGCGCCCGGCGATTTTTCAGTACTCGGCTTCCGGCAGGCTGGCCAGAATATGCCGGTAGCTGGCCATGCGCTGCGGGTGCAGGCGGCCATCCTCAAGGGCTTTGAGCAGGGCGCAGCCCGGCTCGCGGTCGTGTTTGCAGTCACGGAAGCGGCATTGGCCGATCAGCTCGTGAAACTCGATAAAGCCGGCTTCGACATCGTCACGGCTGACGTGCACCAGACCGAATTCGCGAATCCCTGGGGAGTCGATCAGCTCGCCGCCGCCGGGGAAGTGGAACAGCCGCGCGGTGGTGGTGGTGTGGGTGCCTTTGCCGGTCAGCTCGGAGAGCGGCCCAACGCGGGTGTCGACTTCTGGCAGCAGACTGTTAACCAGCGACGATTTACCGACGCCTGACTGGCCGACGAATACGCTGACATGGCCATCGAGTTGCTGTTGCAACTGCTGCATGCCGTCGCCGCCATGAGCGGACACTTCCAGCAGCGGATAACCCAGCTCGCGGTACACGCCGAGCATGCGGTTGAGGGCCACGGCGTTCTGCTCATCCAGCAGGTCGGTCTTGTTCAGCAACAGCAGCGGACGGATGCCAGCGTGCTCAGCGGCTACCAGGTAGCGGTCGATCAGGTTGGCGTGGGGCTCGGGTAGCGGCGCGAAGACGATCACGATCAGGTCGACGTTGGCCGCGACTGGCTTGAGCTGGCCACGGGTGTCCGGGCGACAGAGTTCGGTGCTGCGTGGCAATTGCGCGACGATCACGCCAATGCCCTGGTTGCCGGCGCGCCACACCACCTGGTCACCAGTGACCATGGTCGGCAGGTTGGCGCGCAGGTGGCAACGGAATACCTGGCCGGCCAGCTCGCCATCCAGGGCTTCTACTTCGACCTGGACGCCGAAGTGCGCGATGACCAGGCCGGTCTGTTCCGGGCCGAGATCGCCGCCTTCAAGAATCTGTACGGCCTGCGACTCGCGCTTGGCGGCGCGGGCAGCACGCTCGCCCTGGATTTTTTCGATACGCCAGTTTTGCCGGCGGTTGAGTTGGCGTTTGGCCATGGGTCTTCCGAGAGTTGAATTACGCAATAAACGGTCGCGAGTCTAGCACGGGCTGCCTATTGGGCTGCTGGCGCGGCTAAACTGCGGCGCATCATCGGTCGGACAGTTGAGGAGTCTGCATGCTGCGCGTTGTTCGCCATTATCCGGCGCTGCTGGCCTTGTCTGCTCAACTGGGCGCGACCCTGCTGGTCGGTTTGGCGCTGTATCTGATCGCTCAGCTGTCACCCTGGCGCCCGACGCTGCTGGCTGCTGGTCTGCTGCAAGGCTTGCTGGCTGCCACGCTGGCGCGCTATCTGGGATTGTCGCGCTGGTGGTGCGGCTTGAATCTGCTGTTTGTCCCGGCGCTGCTGCTGGCCAGTGGCGCGCCGCTGCCATCCTGGGTGTTTCTTGGGGGGTTCTTTCTGCTGTTGTTGCTCAACTGGAACAGCTTTGGCGAGCGGGTGCCGTTGTACCTGACCGCAGCCGGTACGCGTCAGCATTTGCGCGCAGTGCTTGACCAGCAACCCGCGCAGTTTCGCTTTATCGATCTGGGCTGCGGTCCTGCCGGCACGCTGCTGAGCTTGGCCCGTCATTACCCACAGGCGCAGTTTGTTGGCGTGGAGACCGCGCCGCTGTCCTTTGCCATCGCCTGGTTGCGCGCCTTTTTCCAGAGCAATTGCCAGATTCGCTACGAAAACCTCTGGCGCACCGACTTGGCGCTATTTGATGTGGTGTATTGCTTTCTCTCGCCTGCACCGATGCCCGAACTGTGGGCCAAGGCCAGCGCGCAGATGCCGGCCGGCAGCCTGTTGATCAGCAACACCTTCGAGGTGCCGGGGCAGCCAGCGGATCAGCAGATCGAATTGCACGACTGGCGCAAGTCGCGGCTACTGTTGTGGCGCATGCGCGGCGCGACTTGAGCGCAATGCTGTCAGCTGAGCGCAGTAGTTTTTCGGCGGCCTGTTAAACTGTCGGCCTTAGTTGAGGAGCCGCGCATGCAGAACGCCAATAACCTGATCTGGATCGACCTGGAAATGACCGGTCTGGAGCCTGAAACAGACGTCATCATCGAGATGGCCACCATCGTCACCGACAGCGATCTGAACATCCTCGCCGAGGGCCCGGTGATTGCCGTGCACCAGAGTGATGAGCTGCTGGCTGGCATGGATGAGTGGAACACCCGTACTCACGGGCAGAGCGGCCTGACCCAGCGCGTACGCGAAAGCACCATCGGCCCGGCCGAAGCGGAAGCCATGACCATCGCCTTCCTCGAACAGTGGGTGCCGAAGGGCAAGTCGCCGATCTGCGGCAACAGCATCGGCCAGGACCGGCGCTTTCTCTACAAATATATGCAGAACCTGGAAGCCTACTTCCACTACCGCTATCTGGATGTATCGACCCTGAAGATTCTTGCGGGTATGTGGGCGCCGCAGGTCAAAGAGTCGTTCCAGAAGCAGGGCACGCACCAGGCGCTGGACGATATTCGCGAGTCGATTGCCGAACTGAAGCACTACCGCCAGCACTTCCTCAAAGTGTGATGCATAAAAAGCCCGCAATTGCGGGCTTTTTATGTGTGTCTGGTTACAGGTCGTGGCGCGCCAGCGCCCACTCGACATGCTCGCGCACCAGTTCTGATGGGTGCTCGCGGCGCGCCTTGAGTGCTTCCAGCACCGGGATGCTGGACGGTGCATTACCCAGGCCCACGGCCAGGTTACGTAGCCAGCGCTCGTAGCCGGCGCGGCGCAGCGGCGAGCCCTCGGTGCGGCTGAGAAATTCTTCCTCGCTCCAGCAAAACAGCTCGGCCAGCTCGGCATTGTCCAGGCTATGGCGCGGCTGGAAGTCGCTCTGTGCGCTGGGTTTGGCAAAGCGGTTCCACGGGCAGACCATCTGGCAGTCATCACAACCAAACACCCGGTTGCCGATGGGCGCACGCAGCTCTTCAGGGATTGAGCCTTTGAGTTCGATGGTCAGGTAGGAGATGCAGCGCCGCGCGTCCAGCACATAGGGCCCGACAAAGGCGGCAGTGGGGCAGATGTCCATACAGGCCTTACAGCGCCCACAGTGCTCAGTGGCATGCGGCTCATCCACTGGCAGTGGCAGGTCGACAAACAGTTCGCCAAGGAAGAAGTAGCTGCCGGCCTTGCGGTTGAGCACCAGGGTGTTCTTGCCAATCCAGCCAAGCCCGGCCTGTTCGGCGATGGCCTTTTCCAGCACTGGCGCGCTGTCGACAAAGGCGCGAAAGCCGAACGGGCCGATCTGTTGCTGAATGCGTTCGGCCAGCTGCTGCAGGCGCTTGCGGATCAGCTTGTGGTAATCGCGGCCCAGGGCGTAGCGCGACACGTAGGCCTTCTCTGGCTGGGCGAGGCGTTGCACCATCTGCGTGTCGCCAGGCAGGTAATCCATACGCAGCGACACTACGCGCAGGGTACCGGGCACCAGTTCGTCCGGATGGGAGCGTTTGCTGCCGTGGGCGGCCATATAGTCCATCTCGCCCTGATAACCCGCTTCCAGCCAGCGCTGCAGGTGCGCTTCGTGCTCGCCCAGATGCACATCGGCAATCCCGACCTGCTGAAAGCCCAGCTCACGGCCCCAGTCTTTGATTGACTGGGCGAGGGTGGCGAGGTCAAGGGTGTCAGTCTTCATATGAGGGCGGGTAACCGGGGCGCAGGTGGGTATAATTCTGCCAGACATCGGAGCCGACGCATGCTGCAATCGCCTGACAATCTTCCTCTGCCGCTGTACAGCGCCGCGCAAGTGCGCGAGCTGGATGCGCGGTTGATCGCGGCCGGCACGCCGGGTTTCGAGCTGATGAGCCGCGCCGCGCATGCCATCTGGCGTGCCCTGCGTAGGCGTTGGCCGGATGCGGGTGTGCTGACGGTGCTGGCCGGGCGCGGTAATAACGCCGGTGACGGCTATCTGGTAGCTGCTTTGGCGCTGCGTGCGGGCTGGCGGGTGCAGGTGCTGGCGGTCGGCGATGCAGCGCAGTTGCAGGGCGATGCCGCGTTGGCTCGTGACCATGCGCTGGCTGCCGGGGTGGCGGTGCAGTCCTGGAGCGAATGCGCCGAGCTGCAGGGCGTGGTGCTCGATGCTCTGCTTGGCACGGGTTTGCAAGGCGCAGTACGCGAACCCTATGCCCAGGCTATCCGGTTGTTGAATGTCAGTGGTCTGCCGGTGCTGGCGGTGGATATTCCGTCCGGGCTTTGCGCCGATACCGGCCAGGTGCTGGGCGTTGCAGTGCGTGCGCAACTGACGGTCACCCTGATCGGCCTCAAGCTAGGCCTGTATACCGGGCAGTCGGCGGATTACCGTGGTGAGTTGCAGTTTGATGATCTCCAGGCCGATGCGGCGCTGGTCGCTGCTCAAGCATTTACGGCCCGGCGCCTGGCGCAAGTCTGTTTGCCGCAGTTGCCGTCGCGTTCGCATGGCGTGCACAAGGGCCAGTTAGGCCATGTGTTAGTCGTGGGCGGGGATCGTGGCTTTGCCGGCGCGGGCCTGCTCGCGGCGCAAAGCGCACTGCGCGCCGGTGCCGGGTTGGTCAGCCTGGCGACCCGTGGCGAGCATCTGCCCGCAGCACAGGCGCGCTTGCCTGAGGTGATGGCCACTGGCGTGGCTTCGGCCAATCAGCTGCTGACGCTGGGTGCGAATGCCAGCGTATGGGTGGTCGGGCCGGGACTGGGTCAGGGTGCATGGGGGCGCAGTCTGCTGTCGGCGGCTGCGGTCAGCCAGGTTGCGCAGGTGTGGGATGCCGATGCGCTGAACCTGTTGGCACAAGCGCAGGTCCAGTTGCCAGCGGGTGCTGTATTGACGCCGCATCCTGGCGAGGCGGCGCGCTTGCTGGGCATCAGCACGGCCGAGGTGCAGGCTGATCGCCCAGCAGCGGCGCGGGCTTTGGCTCAGCGCTATCAGGCGGTATGTGTGCTGAAAGGCGCTGGCAGCCTGATTGCCGCGCCGGATGGCGGCTTGTGGTTGTGCGATCGCGGTCATCCCGTCATGGCCGGCGCTGGCTTGGGCGATGTGTTGGCCGGTTTGATCGGCGCGCTGCTGGCGCAGGGGCTGCCTGCGTTGGAGGCGGCCCAGTTGGCGGTCTATCTGCATGCCTGCGCGGGCGAGCAGTTGGCGCAACAGGGCCGTGGTCTGGCGGCCAGTGATTTGTGTGCGGTTATTCGTCAATTGTTGCAGGAGCAGTCTGCGTGTCTGAGTTAGAACTGTTTGCCGCCGATGAAGAAGCGATGCTGGCGCTGGGCGCGCGCATCGCCGAGGCGACCGGCGGCGTTGGGGTGATCTATCTGCATGGCGATCTCGGCGCCGGTAAAACCACTCTGTCGCGCGGCATTATCCGTGGGCTGGGGCATGTCGGGGCGGTAAAGAGTCCGACCTTTACCCTGGTCGAGCCCTATGAACTCGGTGCGGTGCGCGCCTTTCACTTCGATCTGTACCGTTTGGTCGATCCCGAGGAGCTGGAGTTTCTCGGTATTCGTGATTATTTCGAGGGCGACGCACTGTGCCTGGTCGAGTGGCCGCAACGCGGCGCAGGCGTTTTGCCAAAGGCTGACCTGGACATTACCATTAGCCCGCATGGAGCCGGCCGGGCGCTGCATCTGCGGGCGCAAGGCGAGCGCGGCACCGCCTGGTGCGCCACGTTGGCCGTCGGGGCATGAATTTATTATGGGGTTGGCTATGCGCATAGGCGCGCGTTTCATCGCAATTGGAGTGGCATTGGTGGCGCTGGTCGCCGATGTAATGGCCGCTTCGGATGTGCGCAGTGTCCGCTTGTGGCGTGCGCCGGATAACACGCGCCTGGTGTTTGACCTGTCCGGCCCGGTGCAACACAGCGTGTTCCTGCTGTCAGCGCCCAACCGTATCGTCATTGATGTCGGTGGCGCCAAGCTGGCCACCAACTTCGACCAACTGACCCTGAGCAACACGCCAATCACCGGCGTGCGCTCGGCGCAGCGCACCCCGAATGACCTGCGCGTGGTGATTGACCTGTCTGCAGCGGTCACGCCGAAGAGCTTTACCCTGGCGCCCAATCAGCAGTACGGCCATCGCCTGGTGGTCGATCTGTTTGACCAGGAAAGTGGCGCTGCGCCCAGCCTGCCGGCCACCACGGTGACCACCGCGCCTCAAGTGCCGGTTACGCCGACTCAGGCTCCGCCTAAGCTGACCCCAGTGCCCAACGGCAAGCGCGATATCGTGATTGCCATCGACGCCGGCCACGGCGGTGAAGACCCAGGTGCACTGTCGCCGGTCAAAGGCCAGTATGAAAAACATGTGACCCTGGCGATTTCCAAGGAGCTGCAGCGGCAGATCAATGCCGAGAAGGGCTTCCGCGCCGAGTTGGTGCGCACCGGCGACTACTTTATTCCGCTGCGCAAACGCACCGAGATTGCCCGCAAGAAGGGCGCCGACCTGTTTATCTCCATCCATGCTGATGCTGCGCCGCGCGCCGCTGCATTCGGCGCCTCGGTGTATGCCCTGTCGGATCGCGGTGCCACGTCGGAAACCGCACGCTGGCTGGCCGATGCGGAGAACCAGTCGGACCTGATTGGCGGTGCCGGTAACGTCAGCCTGGACGACAAAGACAAGATGCTCGCCGGGGTGTTGCTCGATCTGTCGATGACCGCCTCGCTGTCATCCAGCTTGAACGTCGGCAACAAAGTGCTGGGCAATATGGGCCGGGTCACGCCGCTGCATAAGCGACGTGTCGAACAGGCCGGCTTTATGGTGCTGAAATCCCCGGATATTCCATCGATTCTTGTGGAAACCGGGTTTATCTCCAACCCGAACGAAGCCAAGAAGCTTTCAACAGTCAGCCATCAACAGGCGCTGGCTCGCTCGATTGTCACGGGCGTGCGACAGTTCTTCCATGAAAATCCGCCGCCTGGCACTCACGTGGCCTGGCTGCGTGACAACGGCAAGATTGCCCTCGGTCCGCGCGAGCATGTGGTCAGTTCCGGTGAAAGTCTGGCGCTGATCGCTCAACGCTATCAGGTCAGCCTGGGCGCCCTGCGCAATGCCAATGCGCTGAGAAGTGATGTGATCAAGGTCGGCCAGCGTCTACAGATTCCCGCCACTGCTCTGGCTGCGCAGCCATGAGTGAAGCGGCGCGTATCCAGCTGCTCAGCCCGCGGCTGGCGAACCAGATTGCTGCCGGTGAGGTGGTCGAGCGCCCAGCCTCGGTAATCAAGGAACTGTTGGAAAACAGCCTGGATTCCGGTGCCAAACGCATCGAAGTGGATGTCGAACAGGGCGGAATCAAGCTGCTCAAAGTGCGCGACAACGGCAGTGGCATCTCGCCGGATGACTTGCCGCTGGCGCTGGCCCGCCACGCCACCAGCAAGATCCGCGAGCTGGAAGACCTTGAGCAGGTGATGAGCCTGGGCTTTCGCGGCGAGGCGCTGGCCTCGATCAGCTCGGTGGCGCGTCTGACCCTGACTTCTCGCACCGAAGGCGCCGAGCAGGCCTGGCAGGTGGAAACCGAAGGTCGCGATATGCAGCCGCGGGTACAGCCTGCGGCGCATCCGGTTGGCACTTCGGTGGAAGTGCGCGACCTGTTCTTCAACACCCCGGCGCGTCGCAAGTTTCTCAAGACCGAAAAAACCGAATTCGATCACCTGCAGGAAGTGATCAAACGCCTGGCGCTGGCGCGCTTCGATGTGGCCTTCCACCTGCGCCACAACGGCAAGACCGTACTCGGCCTGCACGAAGCGCCGGATGAGCAGAGCCGCGCACGGCGCGTGGCCTCGGTGTGCGGCCCGGCGTTTCTCGAGCAGGCGCTGCCCATCGATATCGAGCGCAATGGCCTGCATCTGTGGGGTTGGGTTGGTTTGCCGACCTTTTCTCGCAGCCAGGCGGATCTGCAGTATTTCTATGTGAACGGGCGCATGGTGCGCGACAAACTGGTGGCTCACGCGGTGCGCCAGGCTTACCGCGATGTGCTGTTCAATGGTCGCCATCCAACCTTTGTGCTGTTTCTGGAAATCGACCCGTCGGTGGTCGATGTCAACGTGCACCCGACCAAGCATGAGGTGCGTTTCCGTGATGGCCGCATGGTGCATGATTTCCTCTATGGCACCTTGCACCGCGCGCTGGGTGAGGTACGGCCGGAGGATCAGCTCGCTGCTCCAGCAGCGCTGACCGAGATGGTGCGTCCCACAGGGCAGGCCGCTGGCGAGTTTGGCCCGCAGGGTGAAATCGGTCTGGCGGCCAGCCTGCTTGAACCTGCGCCGAATGCATCCGTCTGGCGTTCGCCAGGCGCCGGCTATCAGGGCTATCGCCCGGAAACCCCGCTGCCGGCCGCCGAGGCTCAAGGCGCTTATCGTGAATATTTCACCCCGTTGGCCAATACGCCGGTGCCAGCGGCCCTGCCAGATGCGCAAGGGGATATTCCGCCGCTGGGTTATGCGATTGCCCAGCTCAAGGGCATCTATATCCTTGCCGAGAACGTTCAGGGTCTGGTGGTGGTGGATATGCATGCCGCCCATGAGCGCATCACCTATGAACGGCTCAAGGTGGCCATGGCCAGTGAAGGCCTGCGTGGTCAGCCATTGTTGGTGCCGGAGTCGATTGCGGTGAGTCAGCGTGAAGCGGACTGCGCCGAAGAGCACGCCGAGTGGTTCCAGCGGCTGGGTTTCGAGTTACAGCGTTTGGGTCCGGAAACCCTGGCGATTCGGCAGATTCCGGCATTGCTCAAGCAAGCTGAAGCCACGCGCCTGGTGCAGGACGTGCTGGCGGACCTGCTGGAGTACGGCACCACGGATCGTATTCAGGCGCATCTCAATGAACTGCTCGGCACCATGGCCTGTCATGGGGCTGTGCGCGCCAATCGGCGCCTGACCTTGCCGGAAATGAATGCCCTGTTGCGCGATATGGAGCACACCGAGCGCAGTGGTCAGTGCAACCATGGTCGTCCGACCTGGACGCAAATGGGCATGGATGACCTGGACAAGCTGTTCCTGCGCGGTCGTTAAGCTGCCGCGTCATTAAGAGAGTTTTGAGCATGTCCGAGCGCCTGCCTCCGGCGATTTTCCTGATGGGGCCAACTGCGGCTGGCAAGACCGACCTGGCCATTGAGCTGGCGCGGGTGCTGCCGTGCGAGTTGATCAGCGTCGATTCTGCGCTGATCTACCGTGACATGGACATCGGCACCGCCAAGCCGGATAAGGCCACGCTGGCCGAGTTTCCGCATCGCCTGATCGATATCCGTGATCCGGCCGAGAGCTACTCGGCAGCCGAGTTTCGGGCCGATGCCCTGGCCGCCATGGCCGAGATCACCGCGCGCGGCCGCATTCCGCTGCTGGTGGGCGGTACCATGTTGTATTTCAAAACATTGCTCGAAGGCTTGGCGGAAATGCCCAGCGCCGATGCAGCGTTGCGCGCTGAGCTGGAGGCGCGCGCCCAGGCCGAAGGTTGGGAGGTGCTACATGCCGAGCTGCGTGCGGTCGATCCGGAGTCGGCGGCGCGTATCCACCCCAATGACCCGCAGCGCCTGATTCGCGCCCTTGAGGTCTATCACGTCAGCGGCGAAAGCATGACCGTTCACCGCCAGCGTCAGGCAGCAGAAAATACTGCGGGCGGCGCATCGGCGGCGCGCCAATTCCCCTATACTGTGGCGCAATTGGCCATTGCCCCGGCACAAAGGCAGCTGTTGCATGAGCGGATTGCCCTGCGATTTCGCCTGATGTTGGAACAGGGGCTGGTTGCCGAGGTCGAACACCTGCGTCAGCGAAGTGACTTGCACGTTGGTCTGCCGTCTATACGAGCGGTGGGGTATCGCCAGGTCTGGGATTATCTGGACGGCAACCTCAGCGCTGTGCAGATGCAGGAGCGCGGCATTATCGCCACGCGGCAGCTGGCCAAGCGGCAGTTCACCTGGTTACGTGGTTGGCAGCAGGATGTGCATTGGCTCGATAGTGCGGCTTGCGACAATCTGCCGCGTGCCTTGAAATACTTGGCAGCGGTCTCCATATTGACCTGAGACCTTGCCGTTGGCCGTCTACTCTTGGGGGTACGACGGCTTTAAGCCGTTCGTTGGTTTACTAAAAATTATTGAAAATTGATCCTTAAAGGAGTGCGGCACATGTCAAAAGGGCATTCGCTACAAGACCCTTACCTGAATACCTTGCGTAAGGAACGCGTCCCGGTTTCTATTTATTTGGTTAACGGCATCAAGCTGCAAGGCCAGATTGAATCTTTCGACCAGTTCGTGATTTTGCTGAAAAACACTGTCAGCCAGATGGTCTACAAACACGCCATTTCCACTGTGGTGCCGAGCCGTCCGGTGCGTCTGCCGAGCGCAAGCGAAACTGAGCAAGCTGAAGCTGAGCCTGGTAACGCCTGATTTAGGAGGCTGCATTGTTCTTCGAGCGCCATGAAGGTGGAGAGCGGGCCATTCTGGTTCATCTGGACGGCCAAAATTCCGAGGTGCGCGAAGATCCGCAGGAGTTTCAGGAGCTGGCACTCTCTGCCGGCGCTGAGACTGTCGCGTTTTTCAGCATTCCAAGTAATCGGTTGACCGCCAAGTACCTGATCGGCAGCGGCAAAGTTGAAGAGTTGCGTGATCAGGTCAAGGCCGCTGAGGCTGACCTGGTTATCTTCAACCATGTGCTCACGCCCAGTCAGGAGCGCAACCTTGAGCGCGCTTTCGAGTGTCGGGTGCTAGACCGCACCGGCTTGATCCTCGACATTTTCGCCCAGCGCGCGCGTACCCATGAAGGCAAGTTGCAGGTCGAGCTGGCTCAGCTCGATCACATGAGTACGCGCCTGGTGCGTGGCTGGACTCACCTTGAACGGCAGAAAGGTGGTATCGGTCTGCGCGGCCCGGGTGAGACCCAGCTGGAAACCGACCGCCGTCTGTTGCGCGTGCGGATTCGTCAGATCAAACAGAAGCTGGAAAAGGTGCGCAGCCAGCGTGAGCAGGCGCGGCGTGGTCGTCAGCGTGCCGATATTCCGTCGGTGTCGCTGGTGGGGTACACCAACGCCGGCAAGTCAACGCTGTTCAATGCCCTGACCACTTCGGACGTTTACGCGGCCGATCAGCTGTTCGCCACCCTCGATCCAACCTTACGCCGTTTGGAGCTCGATGATCTTGGGCCGATTGTGCTTGCCGATACCGTGGGTTTTATCCGCCATCTGCCGCACAAGCTGGTCGAGGCATTTCGCGCGACCCTTGAAGAATCGAGCAACTCCGACTTGCTGCTGCACGTGATCGACTCTCACGAGCCGGAGCGTGATCAGCAGATCGAGCAGGTGTTGGCTGTGCTGGGCGAGATCGGTGCCCAGGAGCTGCCGATGCTTGAGGTGTACAACAAGCTCGACCTGCTTGAAGGGGTGGAGCCGCAAATTCAGCGTGATGCGGACGGCAAGCCGCAGCGGGTTTGGCTCTCTGCGCGGGATGGGCGCGGCTTGCCGCTGCTGCGTCAGGCGATTGCCGAGCTGTTGGGTGACGACCTGTTTGTCGGTACATTGCAGTTGCCGCAGCGCCTGGGGCGTATGCGCGCGCAGTTCTTCGCTTTGGGCGTGGTGCAGAGCGAGACTTACAGCGAAGATGGCAGCAGTTTGCTGGCAGTGCGATTGCCGCGTGTCGAGCTGAACCGCCTGGTAAGTCGCGAAGGGCTTGCACCACAAGAATTTATCGAGCAACACACTTTGCAATAAAGCCTGCACCAGCGACTTTGCCGCTGGTTGCATGCATTCTGTAGCATTGGCGGGCGCGCCGTGGGCGCGTCTTTGCTTTATCAGATGGAGAGCGCTATGGCTTGGAATGAGCCGGGTGGCAACTCGAATAATCAGGACCCGTGGGGTGGCCGCAAGAACGGTGACCGCAAGGGCCCGCCGGATATCGATGAGGCCTTCCGCAAGCTGCAGGAGAGCCTGAATGGGCTGTTCGGTGGTGGCAAAAAACGAGGCAGCGAGACTGGCCCAGGCAACGGTGGCGGTTTTGGCCTGCTGTTCGTGGGGCTGGGGCTGCTGGCTGCGGTCTGGCTGTACAGTGCTATCTATGTCGTCGACGAGCAGGAGCAGGCTGTGGTGCTGCGCTTCGGCAAGTACTACGAGACGGTCGGTCCGGGTCTGAACATCTACTTCCCACCGATTGATCGCAAGTTTCAGGAAAACGTCACCCGCGAGCGTGCTTACAGCAAGCAGGGGCAGATGTTGACCGAAGACGAGAACATCATCGAAGTGCCGCTGACCGTGCAGTACAAAATCAGCAACCTGCAGGATTTCGTGCTGAACGTCGATCAGCCGGAAATCAGTCTGCAGCATGCCACTGACAGCGCCGTGCGCCACGTGGTTGGCTCCACCGAGATGGATCAGGTGTTGACCGAGGGTCGTGAGTTGATGGCCAGTGAGGTCAAGGATCGCTTGCAGCGCTTCCTTGATAACTATCGCACCGGTATCGCGGTGACCCAGGTGAACATCCAGAGTGCCGCTGCGCCGCGTGAAGTGCAGGAAGCCTTCGACGATGTGATCCGTGCCCGTGAAGACGAGCAGCGCGAGAAGAACCAGGCGGAAACCTATGCCAATGGCGTGGTGCCGGAAGCCCGTGGTCAGGCGCAGCGCCTGATCGAGGACGCCAATGGTTACCGTGATGAAGTGGTTTCCCGCGCCCAGGGTGAGGCGGATCGTTTCACGGCGCTGGTTGCCGAGTACCGCAAGGCGCCGGAAGTGACGCGCGAACGTCTGTACCTGGACACCATGCAGGAACTGATGACCAACACCAGCAAGGTGCTGGTAACCGGCGACAAGGGGCAGAACAACCTGCTTTATCTGCCGCTGGATAAGATGATCGACGGGCGTGCCTCGTCTGCGCCAGGTGCGATTTCCGGTGCGGCTGGCACTGCTGATGCCGGCAGTGCGCGCGTGACCATCGATCCCCGTCAGGTTGAGCTGCGTACAAGGGAGAGCCGTTGATGAGCAATAAATCGCTGGTCGCCCTTATTGTTGGCGTGGTGCTGGCGCTGGTCGCCTGGAACAGTTTCTACATCGTCGCGCAGACTGAACGTGCGGTGCTGTTGCAGTTCGGTCGTATTGTCCAGCCGGACGTACAGCCGGGTTTGCACGTGAAGATTCCTTACGTCAATCAGGTGCGCAAGTTTGACGCTCGCCTGCTGACGCTGGACTCCACCAGCTCACGTTTCCTCACTCTGGAAAAGAAAGCGTTGATGGTTGATGCCTTCGCCAAATGGCGGGTGCTGGATGCCGAGCGTTACTACACCGCAACGTCTGGTATGAAGCAGATTGCCGATGAGCGCCTGGCGCGTCGTCTGGAAGCGTCGCTGCGTGACCAGTTCGGTAAGCGCACCCTGCATGAGTCGGTATCGGGTGAGCGTGATGCGCTGATGGCGGATGTAACCGCATCGCTTAACCGCGCCGCACAGCGTGAGCTGGGCATTGAAGTGGTCGATGTGCGCGTCAAGGCCATCGACCTGCCGAAGGAAGTTAACCGCAGCGTGTTTGATCGCATGAGCTCTGAGCGTGAGCGTGAGGCTCGTGAGCATCGCGCCAAAGGTAAGGAACTTGCCGAAGGTATTCGTGCCGACGCCGACCGTCAGCGTCGTGTGCTGCTGGCTGATGCCTACCGTCAGGCGGAAGAGCTGCGCGGTGAGGGTGATGCCCAGGCTGCGGCGATCTATTCCAAAGCCTACGGCATGGATCAGGAGTTCTATTCGTTCTATCGCAGCCTGCGGGCTTACCGCGAGAGTTTTGCGGATAAGCGTGACGTGCTGGTGCTGGATCCGAAGAACGACTTCTTCCGCTATCTGGAGAAGTCCAAGCCTTAAGTCATCACCCCGGCGGGCAGCCGCCGGGGTGATCCTTGTGGAAAACGTGGTATGATGCGGCAGCCGGGAAAATCCCGGCTTTTTTGCGTCTGTGGGAAGCATGTGGCAGGAATTGGGCATCGCGTTGTGTCTCGTGCTGGTGCTGGAAGGCATCCTGCCCTTCCTGTGTCCGCGCCATTGGCGTGACACGCTTTTACAACTGGCGCAGCTGTCTGACAGGCAGCTGCGTCTGCTGGGGTTGGCCAGCATGCTGCTGGGAACAACCGTCCTTTATTGGCTTCACTGAAGGCTTGTGCCGCCCGGTTCAAGAGGGGAATGGCGAAATGGCAACGGTAGACCGCTGGCTGCTGCCAGATGGCATCGAAGAAGTACTGCCACCGTACGCAGGGCGTATTGAAGTGGCGCGCCGCCAAGTGCTGGATCTGTTCCAGCGCTGGGGCTATGAATTTGTGGTCACTCCGCATATCGAGTATCTGGAATCGCTGCTGACTGGCGCGGGCCAGGACCTGGATCTGCGCACCTTCAAGGTGACAGACCCGCTGTCCGGCCGGCAGATGGGCTTTCGCGCCGACATCACGCCGCAAGTGGCGCGCATCGATGCGCATACCCTGCGCCGTGAAGGGCCAAGCCGTCTGTGCTACGCCGGCAGTGTGGTGCATGCCCAGCCGCGTGCGCTGACCACTTCGCGCAGCCCGATTCAGCTGGGTGCTGAGTTGTATGGCGATGCCAGCCCGGCCAGTGATGTGGAAGTGATCAGTCTGTTGGTCAATACCCTTGAGCTGGCAGCGGTGCCGGATGTGCACATGGACCTTGGTCATGTCGGCATCTATCGCGGTTTGGCGCGCGCAGCGCAATTGTCGCGTGAGGTTGAGCAGCAGCTGTTCGACGCTTTGCAGCGCAAAGCCATCGACGAAGTAGATGAGCTGACCGAAGCGTTGCCGGATGACCTGCGCAAGATGCTGCGCGCGCTCAGCGAATTGTGCGGCGGTCGAGAGGTGCTGGATCTGGCTCAGGCTTGCTTGGTCGATGCGCCGGATGATGTACATGCGGCGCTGGATGATCTGATGGCGATTGCCGATGCACTGAGCTTGCGCTACCCGGAATTACCGCTGTACTTCGATCTTGGTGAGTTGCGCGGCTATCACTATCACACCGGTGTGGTGTTCGCGGCCTTTGTGCCGGGCGTGGGGTATGCCATTGCTCAAGGCGGTCGCTATGACGACATAGGTGCCGATTTCGGTCGGGCACGCCCGGCCACTGGTTTCTCCACTGACCTGAAAACCCTGGTAAGCCTGGGGCAGATGCAGTTGGGTGAAGAGCCCGCCGGTATCTGGGCTCCGGATAACCATGATGTGTTTCTGTGGCAGGCGATTACACGCTTGCGCCTCGATGGGCAGCGGGTGGTGCAGGCATTGCCTGGGCAATCCGTCGCTGACGCCGAGGCGGCGGGCTGTGATCGTCAGTTGCTGTTGCGTGATGGCCGCTGGCAGTTGGCTGCACTGACAGCCTGAGCGGTTGAGCAAAAAGTTTCCGTCGGTGCGAGCCGGCATCAAGTTTGCGAAGAGGGTTAGTGTTATGGGTAAGAATGTCGTAGTCCTGGGCACCCAGTGGGGCGATGAGGGCAAAGGCAAGATCGTCGACCTGCTGACCGAACAGGCTGCAGCTGTTGTGCGTTACCAGGGTGGCCACAATGCCGGCCACACTCTGGTGATCGACGGCGAAAAGACCGTTCTGCACCTGATTCCCTCCGGCATCCTGCGCGAAAACGTGCAGTGTCTGATCGGCAACGGCGTGGTGGTTGCGCCCGATGCGCTGATGCGTGAAATCATCAAGCTGGAAGAAAAAGGTGTGCCGGTGCGCGAGCGTCTGCGCATCAGCCCATCCTGCCCGTTGATTCTGTCGTACCACGTAGCCCTGGATCAGGCGCGTGAGAAAGCCCGTGGCGATGCCAAGATCGGCACCACCGGCCGTGGTATCGGCCCCGCGTATGAAGACAAGGTTGCGCGCCGCGGTCTGCGCATTGGCGACTTGTTCCACCGTGAGCGTTTTGCCGCCAAGCTGGGTGAGTTGCTGGATTATCACAACTTCCAACTGGTCAATTACTACAAAGAGCCGGCCATCGACTTCCAGAAAACCCTGGATGAATGCATGGAATACGCCGAGTTGCTCAAGCCAATGATGAGCGATGTGACTGCTGTGCTGCATGACATGCGTCGTGACGGTAAAGACATCATGTTCGAGGGTGCGCAGGGCTCGCTGCTGGACATCGACCACGGCACCTACCCCTACGTCACCAGCTCCAACACCACCGCCGGCGGTATCGCCACCGGTTCTGGTTTTGGCCCGATGTACCTGGACTACATCCTCGGTATCACCAAGGCGTACACCACCCGCGTTGGTTCGGGTCCGTTCCCGACTGAGCTGTTCGATGAAACCGGCGCATTCCTCGCCAAGCGCGGCCATGAGTTTGGTTCGACCACCGGTCGCGCGCGTCGCTGCGGCTGGTTCGATGCGGTGATCCTGCGTCGCGCCATCGAAATCAACAGCATCTCCGGCCTGTGTCTGACCAAACTGGACGTGCTCGACGGTCTGGAAATCATCCGTATCTGCACGGGCTACAAGGATGCCAACGGTCAGGTGCTGGTCGATGCGCCGACCGATGCCGACAGCTACCTGGGCCTGCAGCCGGTTTACGAGGAAATGCCGGGCTGGAGCGAGTCAACCCTGGGTGCCAAGACCCTAGACGAGCTGCCAGCTGCTGCGCGCGCCTACATCAAGCGTGTGGAAGAGCTGGTTGGTGCGCCGATCGACATTATTTCCACTGGCCCGGATCGCAACGAGACCATTGTGTTGCGTCATCCGTTTGCCTGATAGTCACAGGCATGTGCACAAAGGGTCGCCAGTTGGCGGCCCTTTGTCGTTTAAGGGTTCAGTAAAGGCGCTGAGAGAAATATCCGGGCTAGCCTTCATAAATCAGTTTCCCCGCCGTTAAAGGCATTACCGCTGTTAGGAGTGTCTACCGTGTTCGCCATTATTTCTGTATTGCGCAGTCGCCTGTTGTTGCCGGTTTTTCTGGCGCTGGGTGTGGCTCTTCTGGTTCAGGTGGTGGTCGCGGTGGCGCTGACGCGTACCACGGTGGCGACGCTTGAGGCGGACCTGGCCAAGGGTATGCAAAGTGACACGGCACGCCTGTTGGATGAATTGAGTCAGGCGGGTACTGAAGTGCGCGGTGGGTTGGATAGCCTGTCTGCCAGTACCCAGGCGCAGCTCGCCAAGGGGCTTTCCGAGCGCTTGGCGCAGGAGCAGGGGCAGATACGTACGGTGCTTGATAGCAATCTCAAGCATTCGGCTGATGAATTGGCCCAGTTGTTGGCGGCCGTTGCGCCGAAGGCCATCTGGGATGCCGATGTGCCGGCGTTGACCGAGCTGGCGCGTGGGGCGCAGCGCAATCCGGCGGTGTTATTCGCTGTGTACTTCGATGCCCAGGGGCAGCGTTTGACGCGCCACCTCAATCGTCAGGATGCGCGAGTGCGTGCACTGATGGCCAAAGGTGAGGGTGATGGTGCGTTGGATAAGGTGCTGCAGGCGGCGGCCAATGATCCGGGGGTGTATATCGCTGAGGCATCGATCAGTCCGATGGGGTCGGATATCGGCAAGGTCAGGCTGGGGATTTCAACTGCGGCTGTGGATGAAGAATTGGCTGCGTTGGATAAGCGTTTTGCCGGGCTGATCGACAGCAGTGGCCAGCTGGTATCCGAGAGCCTGAGTGGGGCTGCCAGTAGCAGTGCCGAGGCTCTCGCGGCGCGCCTTGGTGTGGCGCGGGATACTGCCAGCGGCATGGCGCAAAGCAGTCGCGAGGTGGTACAGAAGGCTGCCGCCGGGCTGCGCTGGAATATCAGTGTTGGTTTGGTGGTGGTAGCACTGCTGATTCTGTTGGTGCTGGCGCTGGTGCTGGGGCAGCGGGTGGTCAGCAAGCTGCATACCCTGATTGCGGTGCTGAATGATTGGGCGGCAGGCGAGGGGGATCTGACCAAGCGTGTCGAGCTCAACAGTCGTGATGAAATTGGTGACATGGCCGCGGCCGTTAATCGTTTTGTGGCCAAGTTGCAGCCGATTGTGCGCGAGGCTGGCGAGGTGGCTTCGCTCACTGGGCAGGAGATCGGCAATCTGGCTTCGCGCAGTGCGGCGGCGGAGGCGGCGGCTGAGCGTCAGCGCGATGAAGTGGCTGGTAGCCTGCAGGCGCTGGCGGAGATGGCGGGTGAAGCCCAGGCGGAGAGTCAGGCCATGCGCGAAGCCCTGCAGCGGGTGGGTGCGATTCGTCAGGCGGCGGATGACAATGCGGCGATTGCCCTGCGTGTGGGGGGCTCGATCGAGGAGCTGGTGCAGCGTGTGGAAACTGGCGCGGCAGTGATTGAGCGGCTGGCCAAGCAGAGTGAGCAGATCGAGGTGGTGCTGACGGTAATCCGTTCGATTGCTGAGCAGACCAACTTGCTGGCGTTGAATGCCGCTATCGAAGCGGCGCGAGCGGGCGAAAGTGGGCGCGGCTTTGCCGTGGTGGCCGATGAGGTGCGGGCGCTGGCGAGCAAGACGCAGCAGTCCACCGGTGATATCCAGACCCATATCGGCGCCCTGCAGCAGGGGGCGCGTGAGGCGGTCGATGCAATCAGTCAGGCTGGTAAGCAGGCTGATCAGGGCTTGGCCGCGTTGCGCGAGAGTGCGCGGGTGCAGCAATCGGTGCGTGCGGCGGTCGAGGAAGTGCATGGCGCAATCAACGCGGCGACCGATGCGGCGGCCCATCAGGCTGAGGGTGCTGATGCGGTGCGTGGTCGGGTAGAGGTTATTCACGTCGAGGCGCAACGTGCAGCCGAGGCTGTGGCCGCAACGGCTAACAGTGGGCGTGTGCTGGATGGCCTGGCGAAGAAGCTTAAAGCCAGTCTGGGTCAGTTCCGCGTTTAACGGTTGGTGGCTGGCGGAGTAGACTGTTCTCCGCCAGCAGGTGCCTGATCAAATCGCAGACAATAAAAAAACCGAGCACTTGGCTCGGTTTTTTGAAATTTGGTGCCCAGGAGAAGACTCGAACTTCCACGACCTTGCGATCACTGATACCTGAAACCAGCGCGTCTACCAATTCCGCCACCTGGGCACTGCAGCAATGTTCACCGTTACCGGTACGGAGCGTTGCATCCGTTTATTTGCAAAGTGATTTATCAGATCACTTCACGAAATTTGGTGCCCAGGAGAAGACTCGAACTTCCACGACCTTGCGGTCACTGATACCTGAAACCAGCGCGTCTACCAATTCCGCCACCTGGGCACTGAAATCGATGATTGCTCATCTTTTCCGTGTTACAACGTCTGCTCGACGCTGTGGGCGCGAACTATACGGTCGCCCTTTTACCTTGTAAAGCCCTGATGGCGAAAAATTATTGTCGCGCGATGCTGACCCAGAGGGCTTTTTCGCGCTTCAATAGGCATATGGCAAACCGACTCTATATAGAACAGGCGAACACTCTCTAATGGCCGATTGGCAATCCCTCGATCCTGAGGCCGCTCGTGAAGCGGAAAAGTACGAAAACCCCATTCCAAGTCGTGAACTGATCCTCCAGCACCTGGACGAGCGCGGCTCACCTGCGGCGCGTGAAGAGTTGGCCGCAGAGTTCGGCCTGGTCAGTGATGAGCAGCTCGAAGCGCTGCGCCGCCGTCTACGCGCCATGGAGCGTGACGGTCAGTTGATCTATACCCGGCGTGGCACCTATGCCCCGGTGGACAAACTTGACCTGATTCTCGGTCGCGTCAGCGGTCACCGTGATGGCTTCGGCTTTCTGGTGCCGGACGACGGCAGCGATGACCTGTTCCTCAGCCCGGCGCAAATGCGCTTGGTATTCGATGGCGACCGTGCACTGGCGCGGGTTTCCGGTCTGGACCGGCGTGGGCGCCGCGAAGGTGCGATTGTTGAAGTGATCGCCCGTGCCCATGAAAGCATCGTCGGGCGTTACTACGAAGAGCATGGCGTAGGTTTCGTGGTCGCCGACAACCCCAAGATTCAGCAGGAAGTGCTGGTCACGCCCGGCCGTAATGCCGGTGCCAAACAGGGTCAGTTCGTTGAGGTGAAAATCACCCATTGGCCGACCCCACGTTTCCAGCCGCAGGGTGATGTGGTCGAAGTCGTTGGTAACTACATGGCGCCGGGCATGGAGATCGATGTTGCCCTGCGTAGTTATGACATTCCGCATGTCTGGCCTGAAGCCGTGATCAAAGAAGCGCGCAAGCTCAAGCCGGAAGTGGAGGAGAAGGACAAGGAAAAGCGCATCGATCTGCGTCACTTGCCGTTCGTCACCATCGACGGTGAAGACGCCCGCGACTTCGATGACGCGGTGTATTGCGAGAAGAATGGCAGCAACTGGCGGCTGTTCTCTGGCGGCTGGAAGCTCTACGTCGCCATCGCCGACGTATCGCACTACGTGAAGATTGATTCGGCGCTGGACGCCGAAGCTCAGGTGCGCGGCAACTCGGTGTACTTCCCGGAGCGGGTGATCCCGATGCTGCCGGAAGAGCTGTCCAACGGCCTGTGCTCGCTGAACCCGCATGTCGATCGTCTGGCCATGGTGTGCGAGATCAGCATCTCGAAAACCGGCAAGATGACCGATTACCAGTTCTATGAAGCGGTGATTCATTCCCACGCGCGGCTGACCTACAACAAGGTCAGCGCCATGCTTGAGCAGCCGAAAAGCAGCGAAGGCAAGGCCCTGCGTGGCGAATATAAGGAGGTGCTGCCGCACCTCAAGCAGCTGTATTCGCTGTATCAGGTATTGCTGGCTGCGCGTCATGAGCGTGGGGCCATCGACTTCGAGACTCAGGAAACCCGCATCATCTTCGGTGCCGGGCGCAAGATCGCCGAGATCCGCCCGACCCAGCGCAACGATGCGCACAAGCTGATCGAGGAGTGTATGCTGGCGGCCAACGTTGCCACTGCTGCGTTTATGCAGAAGCATGAGATTCCGGCGCTGTACCGCGTGCACGATGGCCCGCCGCCGGAGCGCGTGGAAAAACTCAAGGCATTCCTCACCGAGTTGGGCTTGTCGCTGCATCGCGGTAAGTCCAAGGACGGCCCGACGCCGAAGGACTATCAGTTACTGCTGGAAAGCATTCGTGAGCGTCCGGATTACCACCTGATTCAGACCGTGATGCTGCGCTCGCTCAGTCAGGCGGTATACAGCGCTGATAATCAGGGTCACTTCGGCCTGAATTACGACGCCTATGCGCACTTCACCTCGCCGATTCGTCGCTACCCGGATCTGCTGATTCATCGGGCGATTCGCAGCGTGATTCGTTCCAAACTCGATACCCCGCACGTCAAGCGTGCTGGTGCGGCGATCATGCCGCGGGCGCGCATCTATCCGTATGACGATGCGATCCTCGAGCAGTTGGGCGAGCAATGCTCGATGTCCGAGCGTCGCGCCGATGAGGCAACCCGTGATGTGGTGAACTGGCTCAAGTGCGAGTTCATGAAGGATCGCGTTGGTGAGACCTTCCCGGGTGTGATTACCGCGGTGACGGGGTTTGGCCTGTTTGTCGAGCTGCAGGACATTTATGTCGAAGGGTTGGTGCACGTCACCGCCCTGCCGGGTGACTACTACCATTTTGACCCGGTGCATCATCGTCTGGCGGGCGAGCGCAGTGGTCGTAGCTTCCGTCTGGGCGACAGTGTCGAAGTCAAGGTCATGCGTGTTGACCTCGACGAGCGCAAGATCGACTTCGAGCTGGCCGAAGGCAAAACGGCTATGCCGGCGGGGGCGGGGCAGCGCCGTGGTGGTTTCGAGTCGGCGGCAGGTCGGGCCGGGCGTCGCAGCGAGCGTGCTGCTCCGGGTAATACCGATGTGGAAAAGAGCCGGGCATTGAAGAAGTCTCTGCTCAACGAGTCGAAAGGCAAACCGGCCAAGGGTGCTGCTGGCAAGGGCGACAGCGCTCGCCCGGCCGCCAAGGGCAAACCGAGTAGCCATCGCAAGGGCGCTGCGGGTGGTGCGCCGAGCAGCGGCGGGCCGCGCAAGCGTAAGGCGAAGTCATGAGTCAGTTGGAAAAAATCTACGGCGTGCATGCTGTAGAAGCGCTGCTGCGTCACCATCCGAAGCGGGTCAAGCAAATCTGGCTGGCAGAAGGGCGTAATGATCCGCGGGTGCAAACGTTGCTGGCGCTGGCAGCGGATGCGCGAGTTACCGTTGGTCAGTGCGAGCGTCGTGAGATGGATGCTTGGGTCGAAGGCGTACATCAAGGCGTGGTGGCTGATGTCAGCCCCAGTCAGGTGTGGGGCGAGGCCATGCTGGACGAACTGCTGGATCGCACTGAAGGGGCACCGCTGTTGCTGGTACTCGACGGTGTGACCGATCCGCATAACCTTGGGGCTTGCCTGCGTACGGCCGATGCTGCCGGTGCGCTGGCTGTAATCGTGCCCAAGGACAAATCCGCCACCTTGAACGCCACGGTGCGCAAGGTGGCCTGCGGTGCGGCGGAAGTGATTCCGTTGGTGGCCGTGACCAACCTGGCGCGCAGTCTGGAGAAGTTGCAGCAGCGCGGTCTGTGGGTCGTCGGTACGGCCGGCGAGGCCGAGCAGGAGCTCTACGAGCATGACCTGACCGGGCCGACCGTGCTGGTTATGGGGGCCGAAGGCAAAGGCATGCGACGGCTGACTCGCGAGCACTGTGATTACCTGGTCAAGCTACCCATGGCCGGCAGCGTCAGCAGCCTCAATGTCTCGGTGGCGACCGGTGTCTGTCTGTTTGAAGCACTGCGTCAGCGCAAGGTTGGCAGCAAAGCCTAGTGCCTGTCGGGCGCCTCGCGGCGCCCGTGATTCTGATGTGCAGCGCGACTTTCTCCTGGCCAGAACCTGCTTGCGTATTGTTCAAATAATCACCAGTTTGCCTTGCGTGTGGCAGGGGGGTTCTCTAGAATGTCGCCCCTTGCCGCGACGGCAGGTGCTTTTGCGCCTTTTTGTTGTGGCAAGACAAACAAGTGAACTTCACTCCTTGCCTGACCGCGTTTGGCGGCAGGCTACAACCCGTAAGGAGCATTTATGCGTCATTACGAAATCATCTTTCTGGTTCACCCGGACCAGAGCGAGCAAGTCGGCGGCATGGTTGAGCGTTACACCAAGCTGATCGAAGAAGACGGCGGCAAAATTCACCGCCTGGAAGATTGGGGCCGTCGTCAGCTGGCTTACGCCATCAACAACGTCCACAAAGCTCACTACGTCATGCTGAACGTAGAGTGCACCGGCAAAGCCCTGGCTGAGCTGGAAGACAACTTCCGTTACAACGATGCCGTGATCCGTAACCTGGTCATCCGTCGCGACGAAGCCGTTACCGAACAGTCCGAAATGCTGAAAGCTGAGGAAAATCGTAGCGAGCGCCGCGAGCGTCGTGATCGTTCTGAAAGCGCTGACTCTGCCGATGGCGATGACAGCGACAACAGCGACAGCGATAACGCTGACGAGTAATCCACGGATCTATTGAGGAGCCACTCTCATGGCACGTTTCTTCCGTCGTCGTAAGTTCTGCCGTTTCACTGCTGAAGACGTGAAAGAGATCGATTTCAAAGATCTCAACACTCTGAAAGCCTACATCTCGGAAACCGGCAAAATCGTTCCAAGCCGTATCACCGGTACCAAGGCTCGTTATCAGCGTCAGCTGGCTACCGCTATCAAGCGCGCCCGCTTCCTGGCCCTGCTGCCTTACACCGACAGCCACGGCCGCTGAGACCGGATGTTCGACAAGAAGTAAGGGATAAATTGCATGCGCGCCTTAGCTGAATTCATTATGCGCGGCCGTATGCAGGCCACTCTCGTAGTGGTGGTTTCTGCGGCATTGCCGCTGCTGTTCTGGTTGAGTGCTGCCGCTGGAAGCCTGGTGCTTCTGCGGCGCGGTTGGAGTGATGCCGCTGGCATCCTCGCCTGGGCCCTGCTGCCTGCCATTGGCTGGTGGTATTTCGGTGAGCCGCGCACCCTGTTGGTGTTGCTCGGTGCGCTGGGATTGGCGTTGTTGTTACGCGCCAACCTGTCCTGGAATCGTGTGCTGCTGTGCAGTGTGGCATTGGGCCTGGTGTATGGGCTGGTCTTGGGTGCGGTGTTCCGCGAACCCATTGATGCAATGGCGCTTGAGCTGCAAAAGCTGATGCCGCAAATGCTCGATGGGGTTCACCAACAGATGTCGGTGGATGAGCGAGCGCGTCTGGATAGCCTGATTGCACCGGTACTGACCGGATTGATCGCGGCGTTGTTGCAGACAGTCAGCCTGTTGAGCCTGATCCTTGGGCGCTTCTGGCAGGCGCAGTTGTATAACCCGGGTGGTTTTGGCCGCGAGTTTCGCGCGCTGCGCCTCCCGCCTCCGCTGGCGATGCTGTTGCTGGTCGGTATGCTGTTGGGGCCCAATCTGGGTCCGCAAATGGCCATGCTGACACCGCTGTGCAGTGTGCCGCTGGCGTTTGCAGGCATCGCCCTGTTGCATGGGCTGGTGGCGCAAGGGCGGTTGGCGAAGTTCTGGCTGGTTGGGTTGTACATCACGCTGTTGCTGTTTATGCAGCTGACTTATCCGTTACTGGTGGTTTTGGCCATTGTCGACAGTCTGTTTGATTTTCGTGGTCGCTTTGAGCGCAAGCACGGCTCGGGCCCCGCGAACGGTGAAGGTTAAAAGTTAAGAGGTTATTACCAAATGGAACTGATCCTGCTGGAAAAAATCGCCAACCTGGGCAACCTGGGCGATAAAGTGAATGTTAAGGCCGGTTACGGTCGTAACTTCCTGCTGCCGCAAGGCAAAGCCACTGCCGCTACTCCTGCAAACGTTGCTGCGTTTGAAGCGCGTCGCGCCGAGCTGGAAAAACTGGCTGCCGAGAAGAAAGCTTACGCTGAATCCCGCGCTGCTCAGTTGGCTGAACTGGAAGTCACCATCACCGCTACCGCGGGCGATGAAGGCAAACTGTTCGGCTCCATCGGTACTCACGACATCGCTGAAGCCCTGACCGCCTCTGGCGTTGAAGTGGCCAAAGCTGAAGTGCGTCTGCCGAACGGCACCATTCGTCAACTCGGCGAATACGACGTAGCCGTGCACCTGCACAGCGACGTTGAAGCAACCGTCAAGGTTGTCGTCGTAGCAGCCTAATCAGCTCGCGACTAAGTGGGCTTGCACTCAGGTGCCGGGCCGCTAACAATCAGGCACGACATTACGCAAGTGATGTCGTGCCTTTTGTTTTGTGAACACAGAATTTTGCCCAGAGCCCTATGAACGACATCAGCCTGCCCGAACAGTACGACCTGCAAACCTCCGCCCTGAAGGTGCCGCCGCACTCGATCGAGGCCGAGCAAGCCGTACTCGGTGGTCTGATGCTCGACAACAATGCCTGGGAACGCGTGCTGGATCAGGTCTCCGATGGCGACTTCTATCGACATGACCACCGGCTGATCTTTCGCGCCGTGCACAAGCTGGCCGAGCGCAACCACCCCTTTGACGTGGTGACCCTGTCCGAGCAGCTGGACAAGGAGGGGCAGCTGTCCCAGGTCGGCGGTCTGGCTTATCTCGGCGAGCTGGCCAAGAACACCCCGTCGGTGGCCAACATCAAGGCCTATGCGCAGATCATTCGCGAGCGGGCCACCCTGCGCAAACTGATCGGCATCAGCAACGAGATTGCCGACAGTGCCTATGCCCCGGAAGGGCGTACCGGCGAGGAAATCCTTGATGAAGCCGAGCGGCTGATCTTCCAGATCGCCGAAGCGCGGCCGAAGACCGGTGGCCCGGTGGGGATCAACGACATCCTGGTCAAGGCCATCGACCGCATCGACGAGCTGTTCAACAACGGCGATGCGATCACCGGCTTGTCCACCGGTTTTACCGATCTGGACAACCTGACCAGCGGCTTGCAGCCAGCCGACATGATCATCGTCGCCGGTCGTCCCTCCATGGGTAAGACCACCTTCGCCATGAACCTGGTGGAAAACGCGCTGATGCGCAGCGACAAGTCGATCCTGGTGTACTCCCTGGAGATGCCCTCGGAATCCATCGTGATTCGTATGCTGGCGTCCCTGGGGCGTATCGATCAGACCAAGGTGCGCGCCGGTCGCCTGGATGATGATGATTGGCCGCGGCTGACCAGTGCGGTCAACCTGCTCAATGATCGCAAGCTGTTTATCGACGATACCGCCGGCATCTCGCCGTCGGAAATGCGTGCGCGCACCCGGCGTCTGGCACGTGAGCACGGTGAGATCGGCCTGATCATGGTCGACTACCTGCAGCTGATGCAGATTCCCGGTTCCAGTGGCGATAGCCGAGTCAACGAGATCTCGGAAATCTCGCGCTCGCTCAAGGCACTGGCCAAGGAGTTCAACTGCCCGGTGATCGCCCTGTCGCAGCTTAACCGTGGCCTGGAACAGCGCCCGAACAAACGCCCGATCAACTCTGACTTGCGTGAATCGGGTGCGATCGAGCAGGACGCCGACATCATCCTGTTCGTCTACCGTGACGAGGTGTACCACCCGGAGACCGAGTACAAGGGTGTCGCCGAAATCATCATCGGCAAGCAGCGTAACGGTCCGCTGGGTACAGCGCGGCTGGCCTTCCTTGGCAAGTATTCACGCTTTGAGAACCTGGCACCGGGCAGCTATCAGTTCGACGACGAGTAACTGACTTGCGGGCAACAGGCCTTGTTGCCGCGCCAGATCAATAAAAACGGGCGGTCAGTGGTTAAACTGGCCGCCCGTTTGGCTTTAAGGACCCTGCCCCATGCGCCCGCTTGTTGCCACTGTCGATTTATCCGCAATTGCCCACAACTACGCGCAGGCCAAACGCTGTGCGCCGGGACGGCAGGCGTTTGCGGTGGTCAAGGCGAATGCCTATGGGCATGGCGTACGCGAGGTGGTGACGGCTTTGCACGATGTCGCCGACGGTTTTGCCGTGGCCAGTCTGGAGGAGGCCGCCGAGGTGCGCGCGTTGCATGGCGCGGCGCGGATTCTGTTGCTTGAAGGCTGCTTCGAGGCAGATGAGTACGCCTTCGCCGCGCAGTTGGGCCTGGATGTGGTGCTGCACAGTGAGCAGCAGGCGCAGCAACTGCTCGCGGCCAATCTGGCGCGGCCGCTGAACCTGTGGCTGAAACTGGACAGCGGCATGCATCGCCTGGGCTTCAGCGCTGCTGCCGCGCGTGGCTGGCATGGGCGTTTGCAGGGCGCTGCGCAGGTGGCCGAGTTGAATCTGCTCAGTCACTTTGCCTGTGCTGATGAGCGCGGCAGCGAGACCACCGAATGGCAGCTGGAGCAGTTTCTCGATCTGCTGGATCTGGACTTCGCGCAGCGCTCGCTGGCCAACTCGGCAGCGATTCTGACCATCCCGGCTGCGCATATGGATTGGTTGCGCCCCGGCATCATGCTCTATGGCGCTACGCCCTTTGCTGACCTGAGCGCGGCGCAGCTGGGCCTGCGCCCGGCGATGAGCCTGACTGCGCAGCTGATTGCCTGTCGCGAGATTGCCGTCGGTGAAACGGTGGGCTACGGCGACACCTGGCGCGCCGAGCGTGTGTCACGTATCGGCACCGTGAGCTGTGGTTATGCCGACGGTTATCCGCGTCATGCGCCGGCGGGAACACCCGTGGTGATTCTGGGGCAACGGGTGCCGGTGGTGGGGCGGGTGTCGATGGACATGCTGACAGTCGATCTCACCGATTTGCCGCAAGCGGTTGAAGGGGACGCAGTGGAGCTGTGGGGGGCGCAGTTGCCGGTGGACGAGGTGGCGCAAGCAGCGGGCACCATCGGTTACGAGTTGCTCAGCAAGGTCACTGCGCGGGTGCCGCGCCGTTACCGGCGCGGCTGATTCAGAGCAGGCCGCTGGGCACGCTGAGCACATCCAGGTGCAAGCGTGTACTGTCGCTGAGCTCGCCATCTTCGCCGCACACTGCCGAGCCTGAACGGCCACGGGTTTTGACCCGATACAGCATCTCGTCAGCGGCTTTGTATAACGCGGCAAAGTTGCCGGCGTGCTGCGGGTAGAGCGCCACGCCGATGCTGATGGTCACCGTCAGGCGTTCGGCGCCATAGAGCACCGGTTTGGCCAGTTCTGCCAGTAACCGTTCGGCGATTTCCCGCGCGTGCGTTTCGGCGTCTGCGCCGCATACCAAGGTCGCGAACTCGTCGCCCCCCAGACGGGCCACGGTATCGCCTGCGCGTACATGCTCGCGCAGGCGCTGGGCGATGCACTGCAGCATCAGGTCGCCGGCATCGTGGCCGTGCTTGTCGTTGATCGGCTTGAAATGGTCAAGGTCGATCAGCAGCAGGGCAATCGCTTCATTGTGGCGGCGTGCATTGGCCAGTGCGGTTTCACAGCGTTCAATCAGGTAACGTCGGTTCGGCAACTCGGTCAGCGGGTCGTGAAACGCGGCGTGCTGCAATTCACGCTCGCGTTGCCGCAGGCGTTCATTGGCCGCCGCCAGTTCGGCGGTGCGCAGGTCAACCGCGTGCTGCAGTTCAGCGGTATTGGCCTGGGCCTGGGCTAGGCGTGCGGTTTTCTCGCGGTCTGCCTGAAGCACGGCGTCGGCTTTTTCCTGCTTGAGAATCTGGATGCGATAAGCCAGGGCGAAGGAAAACAGAATTGCCTCGGCGGCCACGGCCAACGGGAACAGGTAGGCGGTGGATTCGCCCGGTTGCACCACGCCGGCGGCGCGCAATACCAGCACCACAAAGCTGAGCAGTACGCTGCCATAGCCCAGCAGGTAGAACAGCGCTGGAATAAAACCCTGCTTCCAGCGAATCGCTGAGCTGATCAGCAGGGTGGGTACAGTCACTATCGGAATCAGACCGATCAGCAGGCCCGTTTCACTGCGATAGCCGGCCAGGTTGACCCCCAGGGCCAGCAGATAGACCGCGATGCAGCCATTGAGAATGTGATGCGCCAGGCGTAGGTGGGTGCGAGTGGACAGGAGCTCCTGAGCGAAGCGCAGAATACCCAGGCTGACCAGGATCGGCAGGGTGATGCGGTCCAGCCAGGTTGGCACCGGTCCGTTGGGCCAGAGGTACTGGAAGCCATGGCCGCTCATGCTGGCGATAAACACCAGCGATGCGCCCATGGTCAGTACATACCAGAGGTAGGCGCGGTCGCGCAGGGCCAGCAGGATAAACAGGTTGTACAGCAGCAGGGCGAGAATCACTCCGTAGATCAGGCCGAGCAGCAGATGTTCGCGTTTGGCCAGTTGCTCAAGGTCGTGCAGTTGCCAGGCACGCAGCGGGAAGGAGTTACCGGCGGGGTCATAGGTGCGCAAATAAATGGTCAGTGGCTGTTGCCCAAGGTCTGGCAGGAGGAACACGGCGCGGCGGTAGTCGTGGTCGCGGCCTTCGGCAAAGCCGACGCGCTCGCCGGCCTGACGTTGTTGCCATTGGCCATCGGCGCCGGGCAGATACAGTTGCAGGTCGAGCAGGGTGACTGCGCCAACCTCCAGCCACCACTGGCTGGGCGCATCGCTGCTGCGCTGCAGGTTGAGCTTGATCCACCAGGGGTTGCGACTCTGGCCGACGCTGGTGCGTCCGGCGGCCGGCTGAAAGCGGCTTTGCACCTCAGGGTCGGCCATATCGGCGATGCTCAGCTGGCCGCCAACATCTTCCAGCAGTTCGATCCGATCATTGAGCACGCTGCCGCTGCTCGGGGCGCTCAGGGTGATCGGGGCGGCGTTTAGGGCGCTGCTGGCCAGGAGCAGAACAAGGAGTAGGCGCTGCACTGCGGACTTCCTGTGTCGAGTGGCGTTTGCCGCGAGTATAGGCGCTTATGTGCGGGTGATCACAGGAGATCGCTGCTAGTCGTTGGTTGGGTGATGCTGGGCGAGCGGTATCAGCTCAGGCCGCTGGGTACATTCAGTACATCCAGATGCAGGCGTGCTTCGCTGCTCAGTTCGCCATCTTCACCGCAGACCGCCCAGCCAGAGCGGCCACGGCTCTTGACCTTGTAGAGCATCTCGTCGGCGGCCTTGTAAAGCGTGGTGAAATTGCTGGCGTGGCGGGGGTACAGCGCCACGCCAATGCTGATGGTCACGGTCAGGCGTTCGGCACCGTAGATCACCGGCTTGGCCAGTTCGGCCAGCAGGCGGCGGGCAATCTCGCGGGCATGCTGTTCGGCATCCTCGCCACCGATCAGCACGGCAAACTCATCACCACCCAGGCGTGCTACCGCGTCACCGGCGCGCACATGTTCGCGTAGACGTTGAGCGATGCTTTGTAGCATCAGGTCGCCGGCGTCGTGGCCATATCGGTCGTTGATCGGTTTGAAGTGGTCGAGGTCAATCAGCAGCAGAGCCGTGGCTTCATTGTGCCGGCGGGCATTGGCCAGCGCCGCTTCGCAGCGCTCGACCAGAAAGCGGCGATTCGGCAGCTCGGTCAGCGGGTCGTGGAAGGCGGCATGTTGCAGTTCGTGTTCGCGCTGCAGCAAGCGCTCGTTGGTGGCCGCGAGCTCGGCTGTACGCTGCTCTACCGAGTGCTTGAGTTCAGCTGCGTTGGCTTGGGCCTGAGCCAGGCGCGCGGTCTTCTCACGATCGACCTGTTCCAGTGCCTCAGCTTTTTCCTGTTTGAGCATCTGAATGCGATAGGCCAGGGCGAACGAGAACAGAATGGTTTCTGCCGCAACCGAAATCGGGAACAGGTAAGCGGTGAAGTTGCTCGGCTCAATCAGCCCGGCGGCGCGCATAACCAGCACGACCGTGCTGGCGAGCACCGCCCCGTAGCCCAGCAGGTAAAAGCGTGAAGGGATAAAGCCCTGATAGCAGCGCACTCCGGCGCTGAACAATGCGGTCGGGACGGTGACAATTGGGGTCAAGGCGATCATCAGTGCGCCTTCTGCACGGTAGCCGAAGGCATTGATCACAATGGCGATGACATAAAGGATGCAGCCGGCATTCAGCAGCCGGTGCGGCCAGATCAGGCCGCGCTTGGTGTAGAGCAGCTCCTGAGTGAAGCGCATGACAAATATGCCCCACAGGGAGGGCAGGGTGATGCGATCAAGCCAGAAGGGCACGGCGTCATCCGGCCAGAGGTACTGGGCGCCGTGGCCGGTCATGCTGAGAATAAAGATCAACACGCAGGCCGTGGCCATCACGTACCAGAAATAGGCGCGGTCGCGCAGGGCGACCAGGATGAACAGGTTGTACAGCAGCAGGGCGAGAATCACCCCGTAGATCAGGCCGAAGCCGATGTTTTCGTGGCCAGCCTGTTGTGCCAGGTCCTGCAGTTGCCAGATTTTCAGCGGGAAGGAGTTCCCCGCCGGATCCAGGCTGCGGAAGTACAGGGTTAGCGGCTGTTCGCCAATTTCGGGTAGCTGGAACACCATGCGGCGGTAGGCATAGTCGCGGCCATCCAGATAGGGCACGGCCTCGCCGGTTTCGCGCACCGTCCAGCCGCCTTGGCCGTCCGGTAGATAAAGCTGCAGGTTGAAGATGGTGATGCCGGCATTTTCCAGCCACCACTGGCTGGGAGCATCGCTGCTGCGTTGCAGGGTAACCTTGACCCACCAGGGGTTGCGACTCTGACCAACGGTGGCACGGCCTGCCGCCGGCTGGAAGCGACTCTGTACGGCCGGGTCGGCCATGTCGCGGATGGTCAGTTGGGCGCCGACATCTTCCAGCAGTTCAATCTGTTCATTCAATGAACTGCCGCTGCTTTGCGGGGTGAGCACGATTGCGGCTTGGGCCAGGCCATTGGCCAGTGCCAGGCTCAGCGTGAAAAGGATCGAAAAGGCTAAGCGTTGCACCAGATGTGCTCCTGATCTCGGCTATTGGCGGCCGATGTTATGCGCTGGAGTATAGCCGTAAGCCACTACAGGAAGACTACAAGCCGTAAGGGATTTTTACGCGCTTAATCCGAGTGTCTGAGTCGGGTTTGGTTAAAATTTGTGCTATATTCCGCGCCCGCGATTTTCCATCCCTGTTCGCCAACACCGGTCACTTTTCATGCCCATGCAAGCCGCCAAGCCGTTATTCGATTATCCAAAGTACTGGGCCGAGTGTTTCGGGCCGGCGCCGTTCCTGCCGATGAGCCGGGAAGAGATGGATCTGCTCGGCTGGGACAGCTGCGACATCATCATCGTGACCGGTGACGCCTATGTGGATCACCCCTCGTTCGGCATGGCCATTATTGGCCGGCTGCTGGAGTCGCAAGGCTTTCGCGTGGGCATCATTGCCCAGCCGAACTGGCAGTCGAAAGACGACTTTATGAAGCTTGGCGAGCCGAACCTGTTCTTCGGCGTCGCGGCCGGCAACATGGACTCGATGATCAACCGCTACACCGCGGACAAGAAAATCCGCTCCGACGACGCCTACACCCCTGGCGGCCTGGCCGGCAAACGCCCGGACCGCGCCAGCCTGGTGTACAGCCAGCGCTGCAAGGAAGCCTACAAGCACGTGCCGATCGTCCTCGGCGGCATCGAAGCCTCGCTACGCCGCATCGCGCATTACGATTACTGGCAGGACCGCGTGCGCAACTCGATCCTGATCGACGCCAGCGCCGATATCCTGCTGTACGGCAACGCCGAGCGCGCCATTGTCGAAGTGGCCCAGCGCCTGTCCTACGGCCACAAGATCGAAGACATTACCGACGTGCGCGGCACTGCGTTTATTCGCCGCGACACGCCGCAGGGCTGGTACGAAGTGGACTCCACGCGTATTGATCGGCCGGGCAAGATCGACAAGATCATCAACCCGTATGTGAACACTCAGGACACCGCCGCCTGCGCCATCGAGCAAGAGAAAGGCCCTGTCGAGGATCCGAACGAGCCGAAGGTCGTGCAGATTCTCGCCAGCCCGCGGATGACCCGTGACAAGACGGTGATCCGTCTGCCGTCCATGGAGAAGGTGCGCAACGACCCGGTGCTGTACGCCCACGCCAACCGCGTGCTGCACCTGGAAACCAATCCGGGTAACGCCCGTGCGCTGGTGCAGAAGCATGGCGAAGTGGACGTGTGGTTCAACCCGCCACCCATTCCCATGACCACCGAAGAAATGGACTACGTGTTCGGCATGCCCTATCAGCGCGTGCCGCACCCGGCCTATGGCAAGGAGAAGATTCCGGCCTACGAGATGATCCGTTTCTCGGTCAACATCATGCGCGGCTGCTTCGGCGGCTGCACCTTCTGTTCGATCACCGAGCACGAAGGGCGGATCATCCAGAACCGCTCGGAAGAGTCGATCATCCGTGAGATCGAAGAAATCCGCGACAAGGTGCCGGGGTTTACTGGGGTGATCTCGGACTTGGGTGGCCCCACGGCCAACATGTACCGTATCGCCTGCAAGAGCCCGGAAATCGAATCCGCGTGCCGCAAGCCATCCTGCGTGTTCCCCGGCATCTGCCCGAACCTGAATACCGACCACTCCAGCCTGATCCAGCTGTACCGCAGTGCCCGCGCGCTGCCGGGGGTGAAGAAGATCCTTATCGCCTCTGGCCTGCGCTACGACCTGGCTGTCGAGTCGCCGGAGTATGTGAAGGAGCTGGTCACCCACCACGTCGGTGGCTACCTGAAGATCGCCCCGGAGCACACCGAGGAAGGCCCGCTGAATCAGATGATGAAGCCGGGTATTGGCAGCTATGACAAGTTCAAGCGCATGTTCGAGAAGTACTCGAAAGAGGCGGGCAAAGAGCAGTACCTGATCCCGTACTTTATCGCTGCGCACCCGGGCACCACCGACGAGGACATGATGAACCTCGCGCTGTGGCTCAAGGGCAATGGCTTCCGCGCCGACCAGGTGCAGGCGTTCTACCCCTCGCCGATGGCCACCGCCACGGCCATGTACCACTCGGGCAAGAACCCGCTGCGCAAGGTCAGCTACAAGAGCGACGGCGTGACCATCGTCAAGAGCGAAGAACAGCGCCGCCTGCACAAGGCGTTTCTGCGTTACCACGACCCGAAAGGCTGGCCGATGCTGCGTGAGGCGCTGTTGCGCATGGGGCGTGGCGATCTGATCGGCAATGGCAAGCATCAGCTGATTCCGGTTTTCCAGCCCAAGGTCGACGAATACCACAGCGCACGGCGGAAGAACTCGACGCCGGCTGGTAGCCACAAGGTTGCCAAGGACACCGTCAAGGGCAAGCCGCTGCTGACCCAGCACACTGGCCTGCCGCCGCGTGATACCGGGGCGGCAGGGGGTAACCCCTGGGACAAGCGCGAGCAGGCCAAGGCGGCCGCGCAGGCACGCAACCAGCAAGCGGCTAAGGAACGCGCCGATGCCGCGAAAGGCAAAGGCAAGAAGCCGGTGAAGAAACCGCCTGTACCGCGCTGATTCTGCAGCATAAAAAACGCCAGCTTCGAGCTGGCGTTTTTTATGCTGGCGTTTGCTGTTTTGTCGCGGCTAACGCGGAGCGCCGCCCGGCCCCTCCCACAATCACTGCAAGCTAGGTGGGAGGGGCTTTAGCCGTGAGCTGTTGCAGTGTTTAGCCGTAACGCTTATGCGCTTCGATGGCCAGGCCACTGCCGATGCTGCCGAAGGTGTTGCCTTCCACGTGCTGGGCGTTGGGCAGCATCGCCGCGACGCTCTGGCGCAACGCCGGAATACCGCTGGAGCCGCCGGTAAAGAACACCGTGTCGACCTGTTCAACACCGACACCGGCATCGCCGAGCAGTTGGGTGACGCTGGCGCGCACGCGCTCCAGCAGCGGCTCGATGGCGCCTTCAAACAACTCGCGGGTCAGCTCGGCGACCAGGCCGTCTTCCAGGCGGCTGAGGTCGATGGGGCGCGCATCCTGCTCGGTCAGGGCGATCTTGCTTTCCTCCACCTGCATGGCCAACCAATGGCCGTCACGGCGCTCGATCAGCTGGAACAGACGGTCGATACCGGTGGGGTCGACGATGTCGTAGCGCATGCTTTGCAGCTGGCGCTGCGACTGTGCCGAGTACACCGCGTTGATGGTGTGCCAGGTGGCCAGGTTCAGGTGGGTGCTGGTGGGCATCGGCGCATCGCTCTTCATCCGGCTGCCGTAACCGAACAGCGGCATGACGCCGGCCAGCGACAGTTGCTTGTCGAAGTCGGTACCGCCGATATGCACGCCGCCGGTGGCGAGGATGTCGCTGTGACGATCAGCTACGGCGCGGCGTTCGGGCGCCAGGCGCACCAGGGAGAAGTCCGAAGTACCACCGCCGATATCGACGATCAGGACCAGCTCTTCGCGGCTGATGCCCGACTCATAGTCGAAAGCGGCCGCAATTGGCTCGTACTGGAACGACACGTCCTTGAAACCAAGCTTGTGCGCCACGGCCACCAGGGTGTTCTGTGCTTCCAGGTCGGCCACCGGATCATCGTCGACGAAGAACACCGGGCGGCCCAGCACCACTTCTTCAAAGGGGCGGCCCGCAGTGTTTTCCGCGCGAGCTTTCAGCTCGCCGATAAAGAAGCCGAGCAGGTCCTTGAACGGCAGGGCGCTGCCCAGCACGGTGGTTTCGCTTTTCAGCAGCTTTGAGCCCAGCAGGCTTTTCAGCGAGCGCATCAGGCGGCCTTCGTAGCCCTCCAGATATTCCTGCAGGGCCAGGCGGCCATACACCGGGCGACGCTCTTCGAGGTTGAAGAACACCACCGAGGGCAGGGTGATCTTGCCGTCTTCCAGGGGAATCAGCGTCTCGGCGTCGGGGCGCAGCCAGCCGACGGTGGAGTTGGAGGTGCCAAAGTCGATGCCGCAGGCGCGGGCGGGCGTGGAAAGGGTCATGCGGCGCGCTGTTCCTGAATGAGTACCGGGAGGTTTCTGGGCATCCTGTCACGACAGCCAGTGGCGGTCATAACGGTGGGCCGCAAAAACGGCCGCGCATTCTATGCGAGTGTGCGGCGCAATGCTGCCCTCGGTTATCCGGTGTGTGCGACTCAGGGCAAGGGCGGGTTGTCAGGGTTGGTGCGGCGGCTCTGCCACTGCGTCCACTCGAAGCCCAGTACCACCAGCAGCGACAGGGCGAATGGCAACAGCAGGTAAAAGCAGCGGAACACGATCAGCGCAGCGAGTACGTCTGCCGCCGGCAGCTCAGGCATCGCCGCGAGGAAGGTCACTTCCAGCACGCCCAGGCCGCCGGGGGCGTGAGACAGCAGCGCCAGCGAGAACGAGGCGAGGAATACGCCGAACACCACCAGATAACCCGGGTTGTTCTCCGCCGGCAGGGCGAAGTAGATGATCGCCGCCGCGCAAGCCAGCTCCAGTGGGCCGGCGAGCAACTGGCGGCCGACAATCCCCAGGCGCGGGTATTCGAGATGCAGCTTGCCCCAGTGCCAGGGCTTGAAATGCCGCCAGGAGCCGAGCACATAGAGCGCGACCAACAGCAGCAGGAGCACGCCGATGATTTCGGAGACCAGCGGCGTGACCTTCGCCACGCGGTGGATCAGATCCGGCTCCAGTACCAGCACGCAGCCGCTGGCGAGGATGGTGCCAAGGACGAAGGTAAAGGAGCAGAAGACGATCAGGATGCCGATTTCCTGCGGCGTCATGCCTTTGCTGCGGTAAGCGCGATAACGCACCAGGGCGCCAGAGAATACTGAGGCGCCGATGTTGTGGGCCAGCGCATAGGTGGTGAAGGAGCACAGGCTGATAAAGCGCCAGGAAATCTTTTTGCCCAGGTGAGCCAGGGCGATGCGGTCGTACCAGGCCAGGGCGCTATAGGCGCCAAGTGTGGCTGCTGCGGCCAGCAGCCAATCCAGGCGCGGAATGGCGCGCAGGCTGTCAGCGATTTCATTCAGGGAGATTGTGCGCACTTGGTGATAGAGCAAGTAGCACGACAGCAGCACGGCGCCGAGCCCCACCAGGGTCCAGGCCAGATCGCTCCTTTTCATTACGGATGCAGCTCCACTGAGATCACTCCTTCCTACTGCGACTGTCCTTGCACACGCCTGTGCGAAGGCTGCGCAGTATCACGGAGGCATGGCCGATGCTCAACCTCGGACTTGCCGTTGGCGTTACGGCGTGTGTTGCGCGTAGTGCAGCTCAGCTCCAGCCGAGGGTCAGGGCTGTCAATACAGCATAGCGGGCGGTTTTCGCCAGGCTGACGATCAGCAGGAACACCCACAGGCGTTCGCGCATCAGCCCGGCCACCAGGGTCAGCGGGTCGCCGATGATTGGCACCCAGCTCAGCAGCAGTGACCAGCGGCCGTAACGGGCATAACCGCGTTGCGCCTGTTCCAGGCGCGCGTCGCTGACCGGGAACCAGGGCTTGTGACGAAAGTGTTCGAGGTAGCGGCCTAGCAGCCAGTTGAGCAGCGCGCCGAGGATATTGCCGGCACTGGCCACTGCCAGCAGCGCCCAGGGCGAATAGGCGCCGCTGAGTAGCAGCGCCACCAGCACGCTTTCCGACTGCAGTGGCAACAGGGTGGCGGCGCCCAAGGCCGAAATAAACAGGCCTAAATAGGCAGAGAGGGTCAGCATTCGTGGCGCGTCAGGCCGAGTGGCTTAGGGCTGTTTTTCCTGCTCGACGTTGGCCATCACCTCTTCCAGCTTGAGGCCGGTCAGGCCGTGGATGGTGCGCCACAGGTAATAGAAGATGGCCATCAGCATGATCATCGAGGGAATCGCGATCATCGGGTAACTGAGCAGGTTCATCCGCCCCAGTTCGGCGTTGAAGGCTTCGCTGCCGGCCGGGCTGATGACGATCCACTTGGCCAGCGCGTAGTTCATCGCCGAGGAGAAAAAGAAGGTGCCGCTCAGCCAGTACGTGGCGCGCAGCAGGCGCGCTTCGAACAGTTGGGTGTTACCGGCCTGTTCCAGGCGCTCGTGAATCTTGTCGACATTGAGCACAGCTTTATTGAACAGCATGGTGCGAATCAGCGGGAAGCGCGTACGTGTCGAGACCAGTACGGCGATGCCGATGATGCCGGGGATCGCCGCTTCCTTGATGGCCAACCACTGATTGTCCAGCTTGAGCAGGCCGATACCGCCGGTCAGGAGCACGCTGACCAGGCCGAGCAGGGCGATGAAGTTGAATTTGCGGTACTTGAGCAGCTCGAAGCTGCCCCAGCCCAGGGGGAAAGCCAGGGCCAGGATCAGCGCGCCATCGGCCCCGAGACGGCTCTCGCCGCTGAGTTTCATCAGGATCAGGGAGGGGATCAGGATGCTGACCAGCAGATCGATCAGCGGGCGGGGTTTGTGCGTGGCCTGGGTACTTTGCGTGGTATCGGTCATGTCATTCAAGGTGCGGGAAAGAAACGCGATCATCGCCTGCCTGAGCGGCGGCTACCAGCCCAGCCGTCGCCTGGAGTGTGAAAAAGTGTGAGGTGTCGGCGTGCGCCACGGTTTTCTGGCGGATGGCCGGCAAGTCGCCGGCCGGTGCGCCTAATTGACTGATGCTAAAGTGATACTAGGGTGTGTTCCCGTTTCGTTGTGAGCGTGCCAACACGGGAATAGAGCCTGAAAACTCTACGGCGGCACTTGAGCACTTTCCGGTGTGGCGCATACAGGCGCGCATGGTGTCGCCAGGTTTTGGGAGTAAGAGAGATGTGCGGCCGAAGCCCAGCGAAATACCTATTGCTGTTCGTTGTCTTGATCAGTTGCGCCGCTCAGGCCTTGGCAAAGGATTGTATTGGGGTAGTGGCTGCTGGGGCGACTCCGTTCTGGGGCCAGGTGGAGGCTGGGGCGCGACAGGCTGCCACTGAGCATGGCCTGGATATGCATTTTCGCGGGCCGAGCCAGGAAGGCCGTACGGAGACCCAGCTGCAGATGGTCAATTGGATACTGGAGCGCGGCTGCAAGGCACTGGTTATCGCGCCGGGTGGGCCGGAAATCGTCTCACGGGTGCAGCAACTGGCAGCCAGCGGCATCAGTACTGTGTACTTCGATCGTGACCTGCCCGGCAGCCAAGTGCGCGGTGTGGTTGCCACCGATAACTTCCGCGCTGGCGTGCAGGCCGGCGAGGCCATGGCGGCGGCGCTTGGCGGGCGGGGACAGGTCGCCCTGTTGCGCTTGAAAGTCGGCGTACCCTCGACCAGCGAACGTGAGCGTGGTTTTCGTCAGGGCGCTGAGCAGGGCGGCCTGAAAATCCTGCTGGATACCTACATCGGTGACGACAGCCAGGTGGCAGTGAATGCCTTGCGTGATCAGTTGCCACAGCTGGCGGGCGTCTTCACCCCCAACAGCACCAGCACGCGGGCCGCGCTGGCAGCCCTGCGGCGACTCGGCAAGGCCGGAGAATTAGTGCATGTCGGCTTCGATGCAGACCCGCTGCTGCTTGAGGCCTTGAGCAAAGGGGAAGTGCACAGCCTGATGGTTCAGCAAGCCCATGTGATCGGTTATCAGGCCGTCCGGTTAGCCGTGCAGAGCCTGCGTGACGAGCTATCGGCGCAACTGGTGAATGTCGCGCTGCCGGTGCAGCAGGTAAACCGTGAAAACCTGGCGCAGTGGCTGCAGACGCAGAAGGTGGCGCTGACGGTCAACCCGTAGGCTCGCGCGGATTTGCCGCAGAGCTATGCTGGTTGCTGAGTCAGGGGCTGTTTATCATGCGGCCTTGCGGCTCGCCATTCGTCTGTTTGCAGGTATTGCCCAATGCGCTTGAAGCCTTGGCTGGTGCTGATATTGCTTGGTAGCTGGACATCGGCGCTGGCGGCACAGTTGCAGTTGTACACCGAGGAATATCGCCCGCTGAGTTTTTACGACAACGGCAAGCTGACCGGGATGGCGGTGGAGGTGGTCGAGCAGTTGATGCAGCGCACCGATACCTCAGCAGCCATCCAGGTGGTGCCCTGGACCCGTGGTTACCATCAGGTGCAGCACGAAGCCAACAGTGGGCTGTTTTCCATTGTCCGCACGGCTCGGCGCGAGGCGTTGTTCCAGTGGGTTGGGCCGATTGCCCTGGGACACACCAGTTTCTACGCACGGCGCGGTGCCGGGCTGAATGTGCGCTCGCTCAAGGACGTTGAGCGCTTCAGCACCGTAGCCGTGCCGAAGCAGTGGTACTCCTATGAATACCTCAGCGATCAGGGCTTGAAGAATCTCTACGGCGTACCGACCCCGCAGCACATGACCAAGATGTTCAAGCATGGGCGCATCGAGTTACTGGTGGCCAGCAGCCTGGCCCTGGACGATATGCTGGCTGAACAGGGCATGAAGGCTGAAGACGTCGAGTTGCAGTTCACCCTGATGGGCACCAACTCCTACATCGCCTTTTCCCGGAATACCGATCCGGCGTTGGTGCAGGAGTGGCAGCTGGCGCTGGATCAATTGAACCGTGATGGCGGCCTGCTGCGCATTCACCGGCGCTGGTTCTCCGATCCCAACAGCATGCCGGTGCTGGCGCCGCTGCCTTGACGCAATCCGCCGACACTGAGCTAGTCTGAGAGCAGTGCCCGGAGATTACACCTTGCTGAAACGATGTCGCCTGCTGAGTATCTGGCTGCTGTGCTGCATGGCCGCCACGGTGCAGGCCGAGTTGCAATTACTGACCGAAGAGGCGCCACCTACCAGCTATAGCCAGAACGGCGAGCTGCACGGTCTGGCGGTGGAGATTGTGCGCCACCTGATCGAGCGCACCGGGGATGCGGCACATATCGAGCTGCTGCCCTGGACGCGTGGTTATCACTTGGCGCAGCACGAGCCGAATACGGCGATCTTTTCCACCGTGCGCACGCCGGAGCGCGAGGCCAAGTTCCAGTGGGTTGGTCCGCTGCTGATCGGCACCACCAGCTTCTATTCGCTGAAATCGCGCAACCTGCGTTTCGACAGCCTGCAGCAAGCGGCCGAGAGTGGCCCGCTGGCTGTGCCAAAGCAGTGGTACACCTATGAAACGTTGGAGGCGCAGGGCTTTAAAAACCTCTACGGAGTCACCAGCTCGAAAAGTATGGTGACCATGCTCAAGCACGGGCGCGTGCAACTGATTGCTACCGAGGATTTGACCCTTGATGCTGAGCTGTCGCGGGGAGGGTTGCGCGCCGATCAGGTACAGGCGCATCTGCCATTTATGCGTTCGGCCTATTACATTGCCTTTTCTCTGAAGACCGACGCCGCTGTGGTGCAGCGCTGGCGACGCGCCCTGGATGGCATGCATCAGGATGGCAGTTTCGCCGAGATATTTCGTCGCTGGATGCCGCACGCACAGACCCCCACCGCCACTGAGTAGTTCGAGCCACTTCCGGTTATCACCTGCCGAGCCTGCTGATGCCCTGCTCCCGTCCTGTCAAGCTGGATTTTGCTGCCCGCGGCCAACTGTTCAGCCATTTGGCCGCCATGGAAAAGGCCGGTGTGCCTGTGGCGCAGGCGCTGCTCAGTGTGGCGTTGCCTGAGCGCGCCGGGGCCGCGCTGCAGACATTACGGGCGCAGGTCGCCGGTGGTCGCGATATGGCCAGCGCCGGGCTGCACAGTGGCCTGTTGACGCCATTGGACAGCAGCCTGCTGAGCGCTGCGCAGAGCAGTGGTTGCCTGGCTGCGGTCTATCAGCGGCTGGCTGAGCGTTACAGCCATAGGGCACAGCAGGTCGCTGCGGTGAAGTCACGTTTGCTGATGCCGGCGGCGGTGCTGGTGCTGGCGCTGTTTATTCAGCCGCTGCCGGCGTTGGTCGGCGGTCAGCTAAGCATCGTCGGTTATCTATGGGGCGTACTCTGGCCTTTGTTGCTGCTCGGGGCTCTGTATGGTCTGGGGCGCGGGTTATACCTGCGTCGTCAGCACGCGCCTGCTGGTGCGGCTTCGCCGTTCGATGGTCTGTTGGCGAATGTGCCGATTCTCGGTCCCGCGTTGCTGCGGCGTAATCTGCGCGACTTTTTCGACAGCCTGGGGCTGATGCTGGAGGCCGGCATGCCCATGCTGGATGCCCTGCCCAAGGCCTGCGCGGTGATCCGCCATGCGCCGCTGCGTAAACGTTTCAGCGGTGTGCAACTGGCTGTGCAGCGTGGCCAAAGCCTGGCGCAGGCGTTGGTCAGTGTGGATTTCCCCGGCCAGGGACTGGCGCTTGGCTTGATTCGCACGGGGGAGGTCAGCGGCACCTTGCCAGCCAGCCTGCTCAACTACGCCGGGGTGGAAACCCAGAAACTGGATAGCCTGACCGAACAGCTGGCCACCTGGCTGCCACGCCTGCTGTATGCCGGGGTGATGCTGTGGATGGCCTATGGGCTGCTGACTGGCGCCGGCTTTGGCCCACGTCTGCCGGCAGATTTGGGGTAGCGCGCTGAATGGCTGGGTAGACTGAAAGGTGGGGGCAAGGTTACTGGTCGACTATGTAGTTTTACTACATGACGGGTTTTGTAGTTTTGCTACATAATCCCTCGCTCAGAATCGACTATGAACGATGGTGCACCCCATGCAAAGAGCCTCGCATCACGACCTTCGCGCACAATTTCGTGCGCTTCTTGCCTCGAATAGCTGCTATCACACCGCTTCTGTGTTTGATCCTATGGCCGCTCGAATTGCCGCTGACCTTGGCTTTGAGGTCGGCATTTTGGGTGGTTCTGTAGCTTCACTACAAGTTTTGGCCGCGCCGGATTTCGCTCTGATTACCCTCAGCGAGTTCGTTGAGCAGGCCACGCGGATTGGCCGCGTCAGCCGCCTGCCGGTCATCGCCGATGCCGACCACGGCTACGGTAATGCGCTCAACGTGATGCGCACCGTGGTGGAACTGGAGCGCGCCGGGATTGCTGCACTGACCATCGAAGACACCCTGCTGCCCGCACAATTCGGACGTAAATCCACCGACCTGATCAGTATTGATGAAGGGGTCGGCAAGATCCGTGCGGCCCTGGAAGCGCGGGTGGATCCGGACCTGGCGATCATCGCCCGTACCCATGCCGGTGTGCTGGAAGTCGGTGAGGTAATTCGCCGTACCCAGGCGTATCAGGCGGCCGGTGCCGATGCCATCTGCCTGGTCGGGGTCGAGGATTTTGCCCACCTGGAGCAGATTGCCGAGGCCCTCAGCGTTCCGCTGATGCTGGTTACCTACGGTAACCCCAAGCTGCGTGACAACGCCCGCCTGGCCAGCCTCGGCGTGCGCATCGTGGTTAACGGTCATGCCGCCTACTTCGCGGCAATCAAGGCCACCTACGACTGCCTGCGCGAGCAGCGCGGCGCCGAACTCTGCGACCTTAACGCCACCGAGCTGACCCACAAGTACACCCAGCCTGAGGACTATATCGTCTGGGCGCGGGAGTTTATGGAGGTCAAGGAGTAGGGCGACCGCGTGCGCTTGAGATTTGCCCGTAGACGGCGCATATCTAGAGGCATACACAGCGGAGGGCAATGGCGATGGCCGGCGGTTGGGCAAATGATGGTGCGGTACAGGAGCAGATCGACAGCAGCATCGAGGACGCCATCCAGCGTGCGCGTAGCCAGCTGCCGAGCGGCGAAAGCCTGAGCCACTGCGAGGAATGCGCCGCCGCCATTCCCGAGGCGCGACGCCAAGCCATTCCCGGCGTGCACCTGTGCGTCGCTTGCCAGAGTGAGCACGACAAGGAACAGGCCAGATTCAGCGGCTACAACCGCCGGGGCAGCAAGGACAGCCAACTGCGTTGAGGGTGTCATGGCAGTTGTTGGGCTTCGCCGCTTCGCGGCTCAATCACAACCTACGGAGTTCCGCTCCAGTCTGCTGGCAGCAAGCCTTGACGCACGTAGCGGTGAATGGATGAGTAGGGCCAGTCGATTGGCTGTTTTGCATGGCCGTGCTTGACCGGGTTGTAGTGGATGTAGTCGATATGCCGCTGCAAATCCAACTCATCACGAATGCAATGTTCCCAGTAACGTCGCTGCCAGATGCCTCGCTCTCGTTTGAGGTGACGCGAAAGCGAAACGCATTCGCCTCGTCCTATCTGACGGCTGAAACCTGGTTTGATCAGGGCCCATCGAGTCGGGTAATCCTGATCGCCTTCCGGTAGTTGCCAGATGCAATGTAGATGGTCGGGCAACACCACCATCGCCAGAATCTCGAATGGATGGCTGGTGCGAACGCGGCGAATACTTTGGCGCAGCGGCTCGATATGGTCGGTCAGCAATGTTTGGCTGCGATCAGCGAGCGTGACCGTAAAGAAGTAGGTGCCGCCCGGCACCCAGACGCGCCGATAGCGCATATTCACCGTCCTTGGTGAGTGCAAGAGTTTCGAGTGTAGACCAGGGAGCCTGGGTGTTGGGCTTCGCCGCTGCGCGGCTCAACCGCAACCTACGGGTGACTATGTAGGTTGCGGTTGAACGCAGCGAAGCCCAACATCGGCAAGCTGCTCACAATAGCTGCTTCAGAACAGGAAATAGCGCTGCGCCATTGGCAGTACATCCGCCGGCTCGCACCAGAGCAGCTGGCCATCGGCCTTGACCTGATAGTTCTGCGCGTCCACTTCGATATTTGGCAGGTAGTCGTTGTGGATCAGGTCGGTCTTCTGCACTTCGCGGCAGCCTTTGACCACGCCGATCTTCTTCTTCAATCCGAGCTGCTCGGGTACGCCCGCCTCGAACGCGGCCTGGCTGATAAAGGTGATGCTGGTGGCATGGCGGCTGCCGGCGTAGCTGGCGAACATCGGTCGGTAATGTACTGGCTGCGGTGTGGGGATCGAGGCGTTGGCGTCGCCCATCAGGCTGGCGGCAATTGCGCCTCCTTTGAGAATCAGGGTCGGCTTGACGCCGAAAAACGCCGGGCGCCAGAGCACCAGATCGGCCCATTTGCCCACTTCGATCGAGCCCACTTCATGGCTGATGCCGTGGGTGATGGCCGGGTTGATGGTGTACTTGGCGATATAGCGTTTAACCCGGAAGTTGCTGTTGCCGGGGCCGTCGCCGTCCAGCGGGCCGCGCTGCTTGTGCATCTTGTCGGCGGTTTGCCAGGTACGGGTGATCACTTCGCCGACGCGGCCCATGGCCTGGCTGTCGGAGCTGATCATGCTGAATGCGCCGAGGTCATGCAGGATGTCTTCGGCGGCAATGGTCTCGCGGCGGATGCGCGATTCTGCGAAGGCTACGTCTTCGGCGATGCTCGGGTCGAGGTGGTGGCAGACCATGAGCATGTCCAGGTGTTCGTCGATGGTATTGCGGGTAAACGGCCGGGTCGGATTGGTCGAGCTGGGCAGTACGTTGGGCAAACCGCAGGCCTTGATGATGTCCGGCGCGTGACCGCCGCCCGCACCCTCGGTGTGATAGGTGTGGATGGTGCGGCCCTTGAACGCGCCGAGGGTGGTTTCGACGAAGCCCGATTCGTTCAGGGTGTCGGTGTGGATCGCCACCTGCACGTCGTATTCATCGGCGACCGACAGGCAGTTGTCGATAGCGGCCGGAGTGGTGCCCCAGTCCTCGTGCAGCTTCAGGCCGATGGCGCCGGCCTTGACCTGCTCGATCAGCGGCTCGGGCAGCGAGGCATTGCCCTTGCCGGTAAAGCCCAGGTTCATCGGGAAGGCGTCGGCGGCCTGGAGCATGCGCGCCATGTGCCACGGCCCGGAGGTGCAGGTGGTGGCGTTGGTGCCGGTGGCCGGCCCGGTGCCGCCGCCGATCATGGTGGTCACCCCGCTCATCAGCGCCTCTTCGATCTGCTGCGGGCAGATGAAGTGGATGTGGGTGTCGATGCCGCCAGCGGTGAGGATCATGCCTTCGCCGGCGATCACCTCGGTGCCCGCACCGATGGCGATGGTCACGTCCGGCTGGATATCCGGGTTGCCGGCTTTGCCGATGGCAGCGATGCGGCCGTCCTTGAGGCCGACGTCGGCTTTGACGATGCCCCAGTGGTCGATGATCAGCGCGTTGGTGATCAGCGTGTCGACCACATCGGCGGCGCACAGCTGGCCCTGGCCCATTCCGTCGCGGATCACCTTGCCGCCGCCGAATTTCACTTCTTCGCCGTAGGTGGTGAAGTCCTTCTCCACTTCGATCCACAGCTCGGTATCGGCCAGGCGCACCTTGTCGCCGACGGTAGGGCCGAACATATCGGCATAGGCTTGGCGGGAGATTTTCATCAATAAAGTCCTGAGGCAGTGCGTCCGATTTAGCACTGTGGGAGGGGCTTTAGCCGCGACGTCGCTGGAATCGCGGCTAAAGCCCCTCCCACAGGCTCTAATGATTTGCGCTTATTCCAGCTTGCCCATCACCCGACCGGCAAAGCCGAACACGCGGCGATGGCCAGCCAAATCGACCAGTTCCACCACGCGGCTCTGTCCGGGCTCGAAGCGCACCGCAGTGCCGGCCGGGATATTCAAGCGCATACCGCGCGCGGCGCTGCGCTCAAAGGTCAGCGCATCGTTGGTCTCGAAGAAGTGGTAATGCGAGCCGACCTGGATCGGTCGGTCGCCGCTATTGGCCACGCTCAGGCTGATCGTGCGGCGGCCGGCATTAAGCTCGATTTCGCCGTCCTGAATCTGGTATTCGCCGGGGATCATCGCTGCTTCACTCCAGGGTCAATTGCATAAAGGTGAGATCCAGCCAGCGGCCGAACTTGCGGCCGACCTGCGGCATCTGGCCGGTGGTGACAAAGCCGAGGCGCTCGTGCAGGCGAATCGAGGCGCTGTTGCCGCTTTCGATGGCGGCGACCATCACGTGCAGGCCGGCCGCTTGCGCGCGTTCGATCAAGGCGCGCATCAGCAAGGGGCCGAGGCCCTGGCCGCGTTGGTCGCTGCGCACATACACCGAGTGCTCCACGGTATGGCGAAAACCTTCGATGGCGCGCCAGGTGCCGTAGCTGGCGTAGCCGAGCACTTCGCCTGCGTCGCTGTGGGCCACCAACACCGGAAAGCCGGCCGCGGTGCGTTCATTCAGCCAGGCCTGGCGGTTGGCCAGGTCGACCAGGGTTTCGTTCCAGATCGCCGTAGTGTGCTGCACGGCATCGTTGTAGATGGCCAGGATGGCAGGCAGGTCGGCGGTGGTAGCGTCTTGGATAATCATGTGTTTTCCAGGAATCCATTCAAGGTCGTAGCGAGCGCAGCTCAGGCAAGGCGCAAGTTGGTGAGGATGCGCAGTTGACGCCTGTCAATGAGCAATCCGAGCCAACTTGCAACGCAGCATGGGCAAGCGCAGTAGACATTGGATGGGTTCCTTAGGCGATCGGTTGGTGGACGGTTACTAACTTGGTGCCGTCGGGGAAGGTCGCTTCCACCTGAATCTCCGGGATCATTTCTGGAATGCCTTCCATCACCTGATCGCGACTGAGCAAGGTGGTGCCGTAATGCATCAGCTCGGCCACGGTCTGGCCGTCGCGCGCGCCCTCCAGCAGGGCGGCGGAGATATAGGCCATGGCTTCCGGGTAGTTGAGCTTTACGCCACGGGCCAGGCGGCGTTCGGCCACTAGGCCGGCGGTGAAGATCAGCAGTTTGTCTTTTTCGCGGGGCGTCAGGTCCATCGTTCAGGTGCTCCAGATTCTTGGGGGGGCGGCGGTGCGGCCGAGCAGGGCCGGGCGCAGCAGCTGCCAGAGGGCAATCAGCCAGGCGCGCGCGTGCAAGGCTTCGTCGGCCAGGCAGCGGGCCACCAGCAGGCCCGGTAGTTGAGTCAGGTCGCCGCGCACCGGTGTGCTCAGGTTGCGGCAGTGCTCCAGTAGGTCGCTGTCGATTTCACCGCTGATCAGCAGGGTGGCGAATACCGGTTTGCCCGCCAGGCCGATGGGCGAGTCGAGCAGGCCATCGCCGCCCTGGATGCGTTGGCGTTCATGCCAGAGCAGTTGGCCATCGCGGCGGATATTCAGCTGCGCTTGAAAGTGGCCGGCATCGAAGCGTTCACCACTGGCCGGACGGCCGAGGGCAACGATGTCCCAGTAGAGCAGCTTGGCATCGCCGTGCAGGTCGATCTCGGTGGTCAGTTCGGCCTGTGCGGCGGCGTAGACGATGGTTTCCTGCGGCAGCCATTCCAGGGTGGCGCCGGCTTCCACGCGCAGTTTCAGGCTCTGGTAAGCCGGGCCGGCGGCGCGGTACCACTTGGCTGCACCGGGACTGGTCAATTGCGCCCAGGCACCGCTGCCCACGTTGGCCGAAATATCCAGGCGGTCGCCGCCGGCGATGCCGCCGGGCGGGTGGACGATGATGTGCTGACACACCTCGGGCCCTTCGGCGTACAGGTGCTTCTGCACCCGCAGCGGGCCGTTATGCCGGCGCAAGGTCGGCCGCGTGCAATCGCCGTCGCGGCCATAGCTCAGCGCCAGCTCGGCGTGCCAGCTGGGGGTGAAGACGGCGGCGGGGGCGTTCATACGCTCACCCGGTTGCGCCGTTGACGCCAGGCTTGCACGGCGGAGTAAACACACAGCAGCACCAGGCCCAGGCTGACTGCCAGCCACCATTGCAGGTGCATGCCGTAGTAAGGCGGTGCATGCAGCGCACCTTGCAGCCAGAACAGCGCCAGGCCGATGGCCAGCAGGCTGGCGCACAGTGCGCGGCCCCAGGAGCGGCAGTAGGAGCGTGGGCGCAGCAGCGCCAGCAGCAGGCCGCATTCGGCCAGGATGACGGCGCTGAAAATCAGCACTGGTTTCAGCGGGTAGGGCAGTTCGCTGCCGGCGGGCAGGGCGCGCAGCATCCAGTAGTCCGGCTGGCTGCCGGCCCAGATCAGCAGGGCGATGCCCGTCAGTGCGGTGAGCGGGAGCAGGGCGTGACGCAGGGCAAACATCGGGGCCTCGAAGCCGTCGGCGAAAGCCTGATTATGCGCAAAGTAAAGGGCCAGCGTCGTCATTCAGATGGCGACCAGTCCGCGCACGCCGTCGGCTTCCATGGTTTCGCCACGGCCCTGCTGGACGATTTCGCCCCGGCTCATCACCAGGTATTGGTCGGCCAGCTCGGCAGCAAAGTCATAGAACTGCTCGACCAGCAGGATGGCCATGTCGCCACGTTCGGCGAGCTTCTTGATTACCACGCCGATCTCCTTGATCACCGAGGGCTGGATGCCTTCGGTGGGCTCGTCGAGGATCAGCAGGCGCGGTTTGCTGGCCAGCGCGCGGCCGATGGCCAGCTGTTGCTGCTGGCCGCCGGAGAGGTCGCCGCCGCGGCGCTGCTTCATCTCGCGCAGTACCGGGAACAGCTCGTAGATAAATTCCGGCACCACCTTGGCTTCGCTACCGGGAAAGCGTGACAAGCCCATCAGCAGGTTTTCTTCCACGGTCAGGCGGCCGAAAATTTCCCGGCCTTGCGGCACGTAGGCGATGCCTGCATGTACACGCTGGTGCGGTTTGAAAGCGGTGATGGCTTTGCCTTCCCAGTTCACCGCGCCTTCTTTGGCGGGGATCAGGCCCATCAGGCATTTCAGCAGGGTGGTCTTGCCCACGCCGTTACGCCCGAGCAGGCAGGTGACTTCGCCGACCTTCACGTCGAACGACAGGCCACGGAGGATATGGCTGCCGCCGTAGTATTGATGCAGTTGCTCAACTTGCAGCATGGGTTCTGTCTCTCAATTCTGTGGAGTCTGTTAGGCCGTTATCGCGAGCAAGCGCGCTCCTACAGGTTTAGCGCTGCCCATGTGGAGCGGCGGGGGCGCCTAGCCTTGCTCGCGATCCTCGATATTTACCGGCCCAGATAAACCTCAATCACCCGCTCATCGTTCTGCACCTGTTCCAGCGAGCCTTCGGCCAGCACGCTGCCCTGGTGCAGCACGGTGACGTGGTCGGCGATGCTGCCGACAAAGCCCATATCGTGCTCCACCACCATCAGCGAGTGCTTGCGCGCCAGGGATTTGAACAGCTCGGCGGTGAACTCGGTTTCGGCGTCGGTCATGCCCGCTACCGGCTCATCGAGCAGCAACAGTTGCGGGTCCTGCACCAGCAGCATGCCGATCTCCAGAAACTGCTTCTGGCCGTGGGACAACAGCCCGGCCGGGCGCTGGCGCGAGGCGTCGAGCTTGATCGTCTGCAGCACTTCGTCGATGCGATCTTTCTGCTCGCCAGTCAATTTGGCGCGCAGGCTGGCCCACACCGATTTGTTGGTCTTCTGCGCCAGTTCGAGGTTTTCGAACACGCTCAGCGCCTCGAACACCGTCGGTTTCTGGAACTTGCGGCCGATGCCGGACTGGGCGATTTCGACTTCGCTCATCTGGGTCAGGTCGTAGGTTTCGCCAAAGTAGGCGACGCCGTTATCCGGGCGGGTCTTGCCGGTGATCACGTCCATCATGGTGGTCTTGCCGGCACCGTTGGGGCCGATGATGCAGCGCAGTTCACCGACGCCGATGTACAGCGTCAGGTTGGTCAGGGCCTTGAAGCCGTCGAAGCTGACGTTGATGTCTTCCAGCGTCAGGATGGTGCCGTGACGGACGTTTAGGCCCTTGCTGGCCAGGGCGCTGGCACCGATGGGGTCACGGCCGCTGCCGGACGGGTCATAGGCGGGTTCGAGCATCAATTCGGGGGCCGGAGTGGCGCGCATTATTGCTCTCCTTTTTTACGCAACAAACCGATCACGCCTTTGGGCAGGAACAGGGTTACGACAATGAATAGGAAACCCAGGGCGAACAGCCAGTATTCGGGGAAGGCCACGGTAAACCAGCTCTTCATACCGTTGACCAGGCCGGCACCGAGCAGCGGACCGATCAGCGTGCCGCGCCCGCCGAGGGCGACCCACACGGCGGCCTCAATGGAGTTGGTCGGCGACATTTCGCTGGGGTTAATGATGCCCACCTGTGGCACATACAGCGCGCCGGCCAGACCACAGAGCACGGCACTGAGCACCCAGATAAACAGCTTGTAGCCGCGTGGGTCGTAGCCGCAGAACATCAGGCGGTTTTCCGCATCGCGCAGCGCGGTGAGCACCCGGCCGAACTTGCTACGCGCCAATTTCCAGCCCAGGTACAGGCTGGCTACCAACAGCAGAACGGTGGCGAGAAACAGCACTGCGCGGGTGTGCGCCGAGGTGATATCGAAACCCAGAATGGTGCGGAAGTTGGTAAAGCCGTTGTTGCCGCCAAAGCCGGTTTCGTTACGGAAGAACAGCAGCATGCCGGCAAAGGTCAGCGCCTGGGTCATGATCGAGAAGTACACGCCCTTGATCCGCGAACGGAAGGCGAAGAAGCCGAACACCAGGGCGAGCAAACCCGGCGCCAACACCACCAGGCACAGCGCCCAGAGGAAGTTGCTGGTGCCGTACCAGTACCATGGCAACTCGGTCCAGGCGAGGAAGCTCATAAAGGCCGGCAGGCCGTCGCCGGCCGCTTCGCGCATCAGGTACATGCCCATGGCGTAGCCGCCGAGGGCAAAGAACAGGCCGTGGCCGAGCGACAGCAGGCCGGCGTAACCCCAGACCAGATCGAGCGCCAGGGCAACGATGCAGTAGCAGAGGATCTTGCCGACCAGGGTCAGGGTATAGGCCGAGACGTGCAGGGCGTTGTCCGCCGGCAGCAGGTGCAGCAGCGGCATGGCGATCAGCACGGCGAGTACCAGCAGGCCGATAGCCATGGAGACTTGTGGGCCGAGCTTGGCGCTGGCGCGGGCCAGCAGCGTTTGGTTGAGTGGCATAGTCATCAGTCGATCACCCGTCCTTTCAAAGCAAACAGACCTTGCGGGCGTTTCTGAATAAACAGAATGATCAGCGCGAGGATAAGGATCTTGCCGAGTACGGCACCGATCTGCGGTTCGAGAATCTTGTTGGCGATGCCCAGGCCAAAGGCCGCCATCACGCTACCGGCCAACTGACCAACGCCGCCGAGCACCACCACCAGGAAGGAGTCGATGATGTAGCTCTGGCCGAGATCCGGGCCGACGTTGCCGATCTGGCTCAGGGCCACGCCGCCGAGGCCGGCGATGCCGGAGCCGAGGCCGAAGGCGAGCATGTCCACCCGACCGGTTGGCACGCCGCAGCAGGCGGCCATATTGCGGTTCTGGGTGACGGCACGCACGTTAAGGCCGAGGCGGGTCTTGTTCAGCAGCAGCCAGGTCAGCACCACCACGAACAGGGCGAAGCCGATGATCACGATGCGGTTGTACGGCAGCACCAGGTTTGGTAGTACCTGCACACCACCGGAGAGCCAGGCCGGGTTGGCCACTTCGACGTTCTGCGCACCGAAGATCACCCGCACCAGCTGGATCAGGATCAGGCTGATACCCCAGGTCGCCAGCAGGGTTTCCAGCGGGCGGCCGTAGAGGTGGCGAATCACCGTGCGCTCCAGCGCCATGCCGATGGCGGCGGTGACGAAGAACGCCACCGGCAGCGCCACCAGCGGGTAGAGCGCCAGGGCTTCCGGGGCGAAGCGCTGGAACAGCACCTGCACCATATAGGTGGAGTAGGCACCGAGCATCAGCATCTCGCCGTGGGCCATATTGATCACCCCGAGCAGGCCGAAGGTGATGGCCAGGCCGAGGGCGGCAAGCAGGAGGATCGAACCGAGCGACAGGCCGCTGAAGGCCTGGCCGAGCAGCTCACCGATCAGCAGTTTGCGTTTGACCTGAGCCAGGCTGGTTTCGGCAGCTGTGCGCACCGTCGGGTCGCTTTCCACGGCCGGGTCGAGCAGGGCTTCCAGGCGGGTGCGGGCCAGCGGATCACCGGTTTCACCGAGCAGGCGCACGGCGGCCAGACGCACCGCCAGGTCGCTGTCGACCAGTTGCAGGTTGGCCAGGGCCAGGGTCAGGGCATCGCGCACGGCGTCGTCGGTTTCGCTGGCGACTTGGGCGTTAAGCAGTTGCAGCTGCGCCGGCTTGGCGCTTTTTTGCAGTTGCTTGGCAGCGGCCAGGCGCAGCGCCGGGTCATCGACCAGCAGTTGATGGCTGGCCACGGCGGTGGCGACCAGACCGCGCAGGCGGTTATTTAGGCGCAGCTTGCGCGGTGTTTCAGTGGGCGCAGCTTCGCCTTCGGCGGGCTGATAAGCGCCACTTACTTCGATAAAGGCGGTTTTGGCGCTGTCAGCAGCGACGCGGCCTTGTTGCAGGGCTTCGAGCAGTGGCAGGCGTGCGGCATCCGGCGCAGCAGACCAGCTCTCCAGCAGGCTGGCCTGCTTGGCCGGGTTGGCAGCGACAAAGTCCTGGGCGTCACCGGCGTGCGCGGCCAGGGGCAGCAGCAACAGCAGGCTCAGCAGAATTCGGGTAAAGGCAGTGGGCATGGGGCAGTCCTTTGATATCCCGATAAAGGCGGGACACTGTAGGAGCGAGCTTGCTCGCGATCGAACTCAATGACGCACCGAGTACTGCTGATCGCCAGCAAGCTGGCTCCTACAGGATTTAAGCGGGCTAGGCCCGTCGGATCAGTTCGACTTCACCGCGTAATCCGGCTTCTTGTCGTTGCCTTCGATGTACGGGCTCCACGGCTGGGCGCGGATCGGGCTGCTGGTTTCCCAGACCACGGAGAACTGCCCGTCTTCCTGGATTTCACCGATCATCACCGGCTTATGCAGGTGGTGGTTGGTCTTGTCCATGGTCAGGGTGTAGCCGCTCGGCGCGGCGAAGGTCTGGCCGTAAAGGGCGGTGCGCACTTTATCGACGTCAGTGGTGCCGGCTTTTTCCACGGCCTGGGCCCACATATGGATGCCGACGTAGGTGGCTTCCATCGGGTCGTTGGTCACGGCCTTGTCGGCGCCTGGCAGGTTCTTGGCTTTGGCGTAGGCCTTCCACTTGTTGACGAACTCGGTGTTGACCGGGTTTTCCACCGACTGGAAGTAGTTCCATGCGGCCAGGTGACCGACCAGTGGCTTGGTGTCGATGCCGCGCAGTTCTTCTTCACCCACGGAGAAGGCCACCACCGGCACGTCGGTGGCTTCCAGGCCCTGGTTGGCCAGTTCCTTGTAGAACGGCACGTTGGAGTCGCCGTTGACGGTGGAGATCACGGCAGTCTTGCCGCCGGCGGAGAACTTCTTGATGTTGGCGACGATGGTTTGATAGTCGCTGTGACCGAATGGGGTGTAGACCTCTTCGATGTCTTTCTCGGCCACGCCCTTGCTGATCAGGAAGGCGCGCAGGATCTTGTTGGTGGTGCGCGGGTAGACGTAGTCGGTGCCGAGCAGGAAGTAGCGCTTTGCGGCGCCGCCGTCTTCGCTCATCAGGTACTCGACCGCCGGGATGGCCTGCTGGTTTGGCGCGGCGCCGGTGTAGAAGACGTTGGGCGACATTTCTTCGCCTTCGTATTGCACGGGGTAGAACAGCAGGCCGTTGAGTTCTTCATAGACCGGCAGCACGGATTTGCGCGATACCGAGGTCCAGCAGCCGAAGGTCACGTCGACCTTGTCCTGGGTCAGCAGCTGGCGGCCACGCTCGGCGAACAGCGGCCAGTTCGAAGCGGGGTCGACCACCACCGGCTCCAGCTGCTTGCCGAGTACACCACCCTTGGCGTTGATTTCGTCGATGGTCATCAACGCCATGTCTTTCAGCGAGGTTTCCGAGATGGCCATGGTGCCGGACAGCGAGTGCAGGATGCCGACCTTAATGGTTTCGGCGGCTTGCACGGTCCAGGTCATGCCCATGGCGGCGATGGATGCGGTGAGGGTAAAGGCCTTGATCAGATTGCGACGTTGCATGGTGCGATCTCCATTCACGAACTTAAGTGTTTGAGCTGCTGGTTTTTAGTTGTTTGTCTGGCAGTTGAAACAGGGCAGGACCCCGGGTCTTCACTTCAGGTCTTCACCTCTGGTGCCGGCATGGTGCGCTGACGCGCGCTGTGCAGCATGTGCAGGGTGATCTTGCGCACTTCGGCCTTGCTGACCTCTATATGGGTCTTGAGCAATAGCTGTGCCTCTTCGCATCGCCGCGACAAAATTGCCGCGAGAATCTCTCCGTGTTCGTCATAAGTGGCCGCCACGCGCGGCCCCTGGGTGAAGTCCAGGCGCCTGATAATTCGGATCTTTTCGCTGACTTCGGCATGCAGACGGGCCATCTCGCGATTGCCGGCGGCTTCCACCAGTTGGCAGTGAAAACGTTCATCCAGACGCGAGACTTCACGGCCGTCCTGTAAACGCTGCTCGGGTTGCACCAACCAGGTGCGCTCAAGTTGCACCAGTGCATCGCTGTGCTCGTCTTGGGGGCGTTCGCATAAACGCCGCACGGCCTCCAATTCGAGGACGATGCGCACTTCGTACAACTCCTCGAAATGCGCGAAGTCGAACGGCTTGACCTGCCAGCCGCTGCGGAAATACACCTCCAGATAGCCCTCGCGCTCCAGGCGATACAGCGCCTGGCGCACCGGCGTGCGGCTGACGGCCATGCGTTCGGCGATCTCGCCCTCGCTGAAGCGATCACCGGGCAGCAGGCGGAACTCGAAGATGTCGTCCTTGAGCTGCAGGTAGATGCGCTCGGCGAGATTCTCCGGGCGCGCCTTGCCGCGCTTGGCCGGGCTGACCAGTTGCATCTCAGGCCGCCTCGCTCGGGGTCAGCAGAAGCAGGGCATCGCCTGGCGTCACCGCCTTGCCGGGGGCGCAACGCAGCGACTTGACCGTACCGGCCACTGGCGCGGTTACCGCCAGTTCCATCTTCATCGCCTCGACCACCAGCAGCGGCGTGCCGGCTTCCACATGCTGGCCAGGCTCAACCAGCACCTTCCACACGCTGCCGCTCATCTCGGCGGCGACCAGATGGCCATCCAGATCGGCGTCGTCATCAGTGTTGGTGCCCAGCGCCTGCGCGGCGCTCGGATCGTCGTCCTTCCACAGCTCGACTTCGGCGTCGAAGGCGGCTTTCTGCCGGCTATGGAACGCTTCGATATCAGCGGCGTTGTCGGCGATGAAACGGTTGTAGGCGGCAAAGTCGAACTCGCTTTGTTCGATGCGAATCTGCGCGCGGCCCTCGCGGAAGGCTTCGCGGAATTCATCCAGCTCGGCCTCGCTGACCGGATAGAAGCGCACCTGATCGAAGAAGCGCAGCAACCAGGGCTGGCCATTTTCGAACTGGGCGTTCTTCACGTACTTGTTCCAGATCGGCAGGGTGCGACCGACCAGTTGATAACCGCCGGGTGAGTCCATGCCGTAGATGCACATGTACATGCCGCCGATGCCCACGGTGCCCTCGGCAGTGAAGGTGCGCGCCGGGTTGTACTTGGAGCTGAGCAGGCGATGACGCGGGTCCAGCGGCACCGCGCAGGGCGCGTCGAGGTAGACGTCGCCGAGGCCGAGGATCAGATAGCTGGCGTCGAACAGAATGTGGCGGACCTGCTCGCGGCTGTCCAGGCCATTGGCGCGCTGGATGAAGTCGACGTTGTTCGGCAGCCAGGGCGCCTCGCTGCGTACGGTTTCGCGGTAGCGTTCGACGGCGGCCAGCGTTGCGCTGTCCTCGAAGGCCATGGGCAGGTGGACGATCCGGGTCGGCACCTTGAGCTCGGCGACATCACCGAGCTGGCGCTCCAGGCGCAGCAGGTGGTCGAGCAGGGTGCGCTGGTGCAGCACGCGGCTGTCGTAGCGCAGTTGCAGCGAACGCACGCCGGGAGCGAGCTCTTCCAGGCCGCGCAGCGGCTCGGCCTTAAGTGCCTCCATCAGCAGATGCACGCGCAGGCGCAGGGCCAGATCCAGCACGTTGTCGCCATATTCCAGCAGGATGTAGGCGTCGCCGGCCTGGCGATACACCGCACGCGGGCGGCTGCCTGCAGCGGGCAGCTCGGCCAGCACGGTGGCGGAAACGGTGGCGTCCGGTTGCAGCGACGGCGCCGGCAGGGTCACCGCGCTGATCGCCGCCAGTGCCTCGATGCTGCCCAGTTGCGCCTGCTCCAGGCTCTGCGCCTGCTGGAAGCCGATGGGGTGAAAGCGCAGCTTGTCGCCCGGCTTGACCTGGCCAACCTTCCACAGCTCGGCCTTGGCGATGGTCACCGGGCAGACGAAGCCGCCGAGGCTGGGGCCGTCCTTGGTCAGGATCACCGGGAAGTCGCCGGTGAAGTTGATCGCGCCGATGGCGTATTCGCAGTCATGCACGTTGGACGGGTGCAAGCCGGCTTCGCCGCCGTCGGCCCGCGCCCAGCTCGGTTTCGGGCCGCTCAGGCGCACGCCGAGGCGGTTGGAGTTGTAATGCACCTCCCACTCGGCGGCGAAGAATTCCTCGATGGCTTCAGCGGTGAAGAAGTCCGGCGCGCCGTGCGGGCCATAGAGCACGCCGATGTTCCAGGTGGTGCCGTAGCTGGGGATCAGGCTCGGGTGAGCCGCCTGCGGCGGCGCGACCGGCGCAGGTGTGGTGCAGGCCGGCAACTCGGGCTGGGAGATGGCCAGCATGTCGGCGGTACGCAGGGTGCGCCCGGCATGCCCGCCGAACTGGCCGAGGGCGAAGGTGGAGCGGCTGCCCAGGTACAGCGGCACGTCCAGGCCGTTGCGCACGGCGAGATAGGTGCGGCAGCCGCTGACGGCGCGGCCCAGCTTGAGCACCTGGCCGGCCTTGACCTCGATCGGTTGCCAGTAGGCCACCGGCGCATCGTCCAGGGTGGCCGGGCAATCGGCGCCGGTCAGGGCGATCAGCGCGTCGCTGTGAAAGCGCAGCGTCGGGCCTTGCAGGGTAAATTCCAGGCCGGCGGCTTCGGCCGCGTTACCGACGATGCGGTTGGCCAGGCGGAAGGCGAAATCATCCATCGGCCCGGACGGCGGCACGCCGATATCCCAGTAACCCAGGCGGCCGGGATAGTCCTGCACGCTGGAGTAGGTGCCGGGCTCCAGCACTTCGATGACGCTGGCCTTGAAGGAAAAACTGTCGAGCAGACGCGTCCACACCTCACCTTGGGCGAAACGCTCGTCGGCCACCACTTGGCGCAGGTAGTCGAGGTTGCTGGCGATACCGTGCAGGCGGGTTTCGCCCAGGGCTTTTTGCAGTTTGCCGATGGCCTCAGCGCGTGTGTCGGCATGCACGATCAGCTTGGCGATCATCGGGTCGTAGAAGGCCGACACCTCGCTGCCGGTGCTGACCCAGCCGTCGACGCGCACGTCGTCCGGGAAATATACGTCGGTGAGCACGCCGGGGCTGGGCTGGAAGTTTTTCAGCGGGTCTTCGGCGTAGATCCGCACCTCGATGGCAGCGCCTTGCGGGGCGCGGTCGAGCGCAGGCCAATCCAGCGCATCGCCTGCGGCCACGCGCAGCATGCACTCGATCATATCCAGGCCGGTGACCATCTCAGTGACCGGGTGCTCGACCTGCAGGCGAGTGTTCACTTCGAGGAAGTAGAAATCGTCGCGGGCGGCGTCGTAGATGAACTCCACGGTGCCGGCGCTGCGGTAGTTGACTGACTCACCAAGCTGTACGGCTGCGGCGTGCAAACGCTCGCGGGTGGCCTGCGGCAGGTTCGGCGCCGGGGTTTCCTCGACCACCTTCTGGTTGCGCCGCTGCAGCGAGCAGTCGCGCTCGCCGAGGGCGGCCACGCGGCCGGCGCCGTCGCCGAAAATCTGTACCTCGACATGCCGCGCCTGATCGACGAAACGCTCGAGGAACACCCCGGCATCGCTGAAGAACTGCTCGCCCATGCGCTTGACGCTGTCGTAGGCGCTTGCCAGTGCAGCGGCGTCGCTGCAGCGGGTCAGGCCGATGCCGCCACCGCCTGCGGTGGTCTTGAGCATCACCGGGTAGCCGATGCTGTCGGCGGCGCTCAGCGCTTCTTCCAGGCTTTGCAGCAGGCCGGTGCCCGGCGCCATCGGCACCTGGGCCTGGGCGGCCAGTTCACGTGCTCTGTGTTTGAGGCCGAACTCGCGAATCTGCTCGCCGGTCGGGCCGACGAAGGCAATGCCAGCTGCCTCGCAGGCATCGGCGAACTCGGCGCTTTCCGAGAGAAAGCCATAACCGGGGTAGATGGCCTGGGCGCCGGTTTCTTGCGCGGCGGCGAGAATCTTGTCGATACGTAGGTAGCTGTCAGCCGGCTTGTCGCCGCCCAGGGCGATGGCGATATCGGCATCGCGTACATGCTGGGCATTGCGGTCGGCGTCGGAGTAGACGGCGACGCTTTTCACGCCCAGGCGTTTGAGCGTGCGGATGGCGCGGACGGCGATCTCGCCACGGTTGGCGATCAGTACGGTGCTAAACACTGTCGTTCCCTCGTCGTAGGGTGGAAAACCGCGAAGCGTTTTCCACTAGCTGTTCGGTTTGGTGGATGGCTACGGCCATCCACCCTACGGCTTCAGTTCTTGGTGGCTTGCAGGCTGGCGATATAGGCGCGCCAACCACCAAAGCTGGTGATGTCACGCGCGCCATCCAGCGCGTAGGGCTCGCAGATAAAGCCCTTGACCCAGCGGCCATCGACCAGCTCCAGATTGCCGATGCCCAGCGGTGGCGGGATCTCCGCGACGAACTCACCGAAGCGCGCCTGCGGCACGTCCCACAGCTCGACGATGATCGTCGCGCCGTCCTCGGCGACCCGTGCCAGGCCCGGTTTGGGTGGCACGGTGCCGGGCAGGGCATAGAGGCGGTAATGCGCGGAGCTGGTGGTCTGCTCCACCAGCACCGCGTCGCGAGTGGTGAGCTGGAAGTTCAGCGGCATGCCAGTCAGATGCGCGCCGACCACCGCAACACGGATGCAACCTGGCGCCGGCTTGTCACTGGCGGTTTGCGCTGGCAGCGGTTTGCCGGTGGCGCCCAGCGGCATATCGAGCGCCTGCTGCCAACGCTGGCCGAAAGCGGCCAGCGCCTGGTCATGCCAGGCCGGGGCGAGCAGGGTGATGCCGGCAGGCAGACCGTCGTCACGCAGCCCTGCCGGCACGGCGAGGGCGGCCAGGTCGGCAAGGTTGGTGAAGTTGGTGTAGGTGCCGAACTGGCTGTTGAACAGCACGGGTTCGGCCTCCATTTCGGCCAGGGTGCGGATGGTTGGCGAGGTCGGCACCACCATGGCGTCGAAGCCGGCCAGGGCGTCGTTGATCACGCGGCTCAGTTCGGCGCGAATGTACTCGGCCTTGTAGGCATCGCAGGCGCTGTACGTGTGACCGTTCTTGACGATGCCGCGCACCACCGGGTTGATGTGTTCGGGGTTCACGCCTTCCACCGCGACGGTGCGTTCGGCGACCCAGGGGCCGAAGTAAAGCTGCTCGGCCAGTTGCTGGAAGGGGGCGAAATCGATCTCCACCAGCTCGGCGCCCAGTTCGCGCAGTTTGCCCAGGGCCGCCTCATAGACGGCCTGGTTCTGGCTGTCGCCGAAGAACTCGGGGTTGGCCGGCACGGCCAGGCGCGGCTTGGCCGGCATGCCGACCTTGGCGCTGTTCGGGTTCTTGCGGCTGTAGGCGTCGGCGGCGTCATAGCCGCCAGCGATGTTGGCCACGGCCAGGGCGTCGCTGACGGTCAGGGCGAACACCGAGATGCAGTCGACGGTGCGGCAGGCCGGCACCAGGCCGGTATTGGGCAGCCAGCCCTTGGTCGGCTTGAGCCCGACGATATTGTTGAAACCAGCCGGCACTCGGCCCGAACCCGCGGTGTCGGTGCCCAGCGAGAAGGGCACCAGACCGCGCGCGACCACGCTGGCCGAACCGGAGCTGGAGCCGCCGCTGACGTAATCGGGGTTGAAGCTGTTAGGCACCGCGCCGTGAGGCGAACGGGTGCCGACCAGGCCGGTGGCGAACTGGTCGAGGTTGGTCTTGCCAATGAGGATGGCGCCGGCGGCGCGCAGGCGCGTGACCACGGTGGCGTCGACTTCGGCGCTGTAGGAGAACTCGGGGCAGGCGGCCGTGGTGGGCCAGCCGGCGGCGTCGATATTGTCCTTGATGGCGAAGGGTACACCGTACAGCGGCAGCTTGCTTAGCTCGCCGTTGGCCGCGTCGAGCAGCGCTGACAAAGCATCAAGCTGGGCATCGAGCTGCGCTTCGCTGGCCAGAGCAATCCAGGCGTTATCTGCGGTGTTCAGTGCCATGCGCAGGCTATGCAGCAGCTCGGCGGGTGATTGGCCGTCGCGGTAGGTCTGTTGCCAGTCGGCGAGGGTGTAGGCGCTGGGGGCGTTGGACATGCTGTGAAATTCCATCTTGTATCCAAGTGATGGAGTGCCTACAGCAATGTCGGTGCCAGTTCTGTTAAGTGCTTTATTTTCAAGCGGTTAGAGGATTTTTGAGGGCGCTGCGGGGGTTGCTGGCGGCTGCAGTGCACCGAGCTAGGGCCGCGCTGCATGCGGATGGTGCAAGGTTGTGGGTATTACACGGGAGGGGCGTAGCCCGGATGAAATCCGGGAGCAGTCGTGCAAGCCGGAGCGGCCCCCGGATTTCATCCGGGCTACGGCACCGTATGACTGCGCTGGGGGTTACAGCGCGAGGTAGTTCTTCACCCCGGTAAAGATGATCTGCGCGGCCAGCGCGCAAACGAACAGGCCCATCAGGCGGCTGACAATTTGCAGGCCCTGATCGCCGAGCAGGCGCTCGAACTGGTTGGACAAGTAGAGCACTACGCCTACCGTCAGGCTGGCCAGGGCGATGGCGAATACCGCAATCGCCTTGTCACTCCACTCCGGTTGGCTGGCACCCATCAGCAGCAGCGCACCGATGGTGCCGGGGCCGACGGTGAGCGGGATGGTCAGCGGCACGATGGTCACGTCCTGCTGCACGTTATCGCTCTGCACCGCTGACTTGCCCTGGGCCATGCCGAGGGCCGAGATAAACAGCACGCTACCCGCGCCGATGCGGAAGGCATCGATGGTGATACCGAACAGGGTGAAGATGTGCTTGCCGAACAGGTACAGCAGCACGCTGGCGATCAGCACGCCTAGGGCGACTTTCCAGGCCAGGCGCTTGCGTTCCTTGACGGTGTAGCCACGGCTCAGGCCGATAAAGCACGACAGCACGAAGAACGGGCTATAGAGCACCAGCAGTTTCAGATACAGGCTGAACAGCGCGGACGCCATGGAAAGGACTCGTCTCGATAAAGAAGGATGGCAGGGTAAGCGTGTAGCGGGTGCCGGGCAATCACCCTGCTCAGGACGGCAGGGCGTCGCGCTGGCGGCGGATTTCCCGTTCGGCAACCCAGTGTTCGATCAGCTCGCGCAGTTGCGACATCTCCACCGGCTTGGACATATGCCCGTCCATGCCGACCTGGCGCGCGCGCTCTTTGTGCTCATTGAGGATATGCGCGGTAAGCGCCACCACCGGGGTGCGTGAGCGCTGTTCGGCGGCTTCCCAGGCGCGTAGTTGCTCGGTGGCGGAGAAACCGTCGAGCACCGGCATTTCGCAGTCCATCAGCACCAGGTCGTACTGCTGGGCTTTCATCGCGCTGAGGGCTTCTTCGCCGTTGCTGGCGGTGTCGGGCTGCAGGTTGAGTTTGCCGAGCATGCCGCGGATCACCTTGGTGGAGATGGTGTTGTCCTCGGCCACCAGAATGCGGAAATCGCCGGGCACGTTCAGCGGCGCACTCACCGGCGTCGGGCTGAACATCGGTGAATCGCCCTTGCCGCGCTGCGCCAGTTCATCGGCCAGGGTGGTCTTCAGGGTGTAGCCGGCCACCGGCTTGGCCAGGATGCGTTTGATACCGGCGTTGCGCGCGATGATCTTGCTCGGCGCATTGCTGATGCCGGTGAGCATGATCACCAGAATGTCGTGATTGAGGTTGGCGTCTTCCTTGATCCGCGCGGCCAGCTGCATGCCAGTCATGCCGGGCATGTCCTGATCGAGCAGCACGGCATCGAAGTATTCACGCAGATGCGCCTTGGTGCGCAACAGGGCCATGGCCTCTTTGCCCGAGGGCACGGCGCTGACCTGCATGCCCCAGGCGCTGCACTGCTGCACCAGCACCTTGCGGCAGGTGTCGTTGTCGTCCACCACCAACAGGCGTGCGCCTTGCAGCGAGGCGTCGAGGTCGGCAGTGGGCTGCTCCAGGCGCGCGGCGTCCAACGGCAGGGTCAGCCACAGGGTCGAGCCCTGGCTGCCACCGCTCTGGATACCAAACTCGCCGTCCATCAGACGCACCAGTTGGCGGGCGATGATCAGGCCGAGGCGGCCGCCGAGCTTGGTCGCGGCGAGGAAGTCCTTGCTGTGCAGTTCGGCATTCAGCAGCGCATCGCGCTCGCTGGCGTCCAGCGGCTTGCCGCTGTCCTGCACGGCAATCCGCAGGCGTGGTTGCTCGCTGTTGCTGTCGAGTGCCACGACCAGGAGGATTTCGCCTTCGTCGGTTTGTTTGAAGGCGTTGTCCAGCAGGCTCAGCAGTGTCTGGCGCAGGCGCGTGGGGTCGCCGCTGATCACCCGTGGTACTTGCGGCTGCATAAAGCTGATCAGCTCGATCTTCTGCTGTTCGGCTTTGGCGCGGAAGATATCCAGGCAGTCTTCGATCAGGGCGTTGAGGTCGAACTGCACGTCATCCAGCTCGATCTGCCCGGATTCGAGCTTGGAGATATCGAGGATTTCGTTGATCAGGGTGAGCAACTCGTTGCCCGAGCTGTGGATGGTCTGCACGTAGTCGCGCTGCTTGGCCGACAGTGGGGTGCCGAGCAGCAGCTCGGTCATGCCCAGTACGCCATTCATCGGCGTGCGGATTTCGTGGCTGATCTTGGCGAGGAACTCGGCCTTGGCCTTCAGTTCGGCGGAGCTGGCCGCCAGGGCGCGGCTGGTGCTGAACTGGTCTTGCACGATGCGCCGCTGCCGCTCGCTCAGTGCCATGCTGAGGATAAAGCCGCTTACAACGGTGATGGCGAGCAGGCCGTAGGCCATGGATTCGCTATGCACCGCCCAATAACCGAAGAGAATTGGCAGAGCGCAGAGAAAGGCGGCGCAGAACAGCAGCACGGCGAGGCTGAACAGCCGTGCCGGTTGATAGCCATGGCGCCAGTGCGTCAGTGATACCAGCAGGATGCTCAGGCCGGCGATGGCGTTGAGCAGGTAGACCAGCTGGTTGAATTGCAGATTGGTGGCTACCAGCAGCACCACGCAGACCAGGCTGATGACCACCACTTCACCACTCAGCAGGTGGTTCAGAGGGGTACTTGGGCAGACCTTGTGAAAGAAACTGGCGGTAAAGCACAGGGCGCAAAGTGCGGCCAGCAGCATCGCCAGATTGGCGATCTGCGGCTGCAGGCTTTGCCATTCGTTGAGCCAGGGTGTGCTGATGCCGAGCAGGCTGATCATCGCAGCCAGTTGGCAGATTTGCGTGGCGGCCAGCCACAGGCCGCTGACTGCGCGGGTGTAGGCAAAACGCACCAGGTTGTACGCCACCAGCATGCCGAGGCAGCCGAGCAGCAAGCCGAACAACAGCGGGCGATTATCGTCAGCCACCATCTGTTGTGCGCTTTGCAGGGTGATGCTGGGGCGCAGCGCATGTTCGGAGGCCAGGCGCAGGTAGATATCCAGCGGTTGTTCGGCCTTGGGCAGCGGAAGGAGGAAATCCCGACTGGCCAGTGGGCGGCTGGAGAACGGCAGGTTGCTGCCGGTGTGCGCCTGTTCGACCAACTCATCGCCTTGCAGCACGTAAAGGTCGAGGTAGGCCAGGTAGGGCGCAAACACCCTCAGCATCTGCGCATCGGTGTTGGCGGGCAGGCGGTGGTGCAGCCAGAGGGCGCTGGAGCCGCCGGGGGTGTAGAGCTGGGTCAGGTCGGCGGGACGGAACTGCTGCTGGCGGATGGGGCTGCGGATGTCATTGAATTGCAGCGCGGCGCTGGGGTCGATGAGGTGTGACCATGCCTGCGACTCTGCCTGAACTGACGCCAGTGGGAGCGTCATCAGCAGTGAGCTGAGTAGCAGGTAGATGGCAATCCTCAGCCGGAGCACAGTGAAGTCCCTTCAGAAATAAGTGGTCGGATTATAGCCAAGCTGTTCGTGAGGGAAATATGACAAAGGTGGCCAATTGGCCACCTTTGTCGTGTTTTACCCTTTATTTACCTTCACTTATCCCCGCGTTCGCGGGCAATGGCGCGGTAGCCGATGTCGTTGCGGTAGAAACTGCCGTTCCAGCGGATCTTCTCGGCCAGGCGGTAGGCCTGTTGCTGGGCTTCCTCAACTGTACGACCGATGGCCGTCGCGCAAAGTACGCGGCCGCCGGCGGTGACGATCTGGCCGTCTTTCAGTGCGGTACCGGCATGGAACACTTTGCCGTCCAGTTGTGCGGCGTCATCCAGACCTTCGATCACGTCACCCTTGGCGTAGTCGGCGGGGTAGCCGCCCGCCGCGATCACCACACCGACGGTCGGGCGCGGGTCCCAGGTGGCTTCGACCTTGTCCAGCGCCTTGGCCAGGGCAGCTTCGACCAGCAGCACCAGGGAGCTTTCCAGGCGGCACATGATCGGCTGGGTTTCCGGGTCGCCGAAGCGGCAGTTGAACTCGATGACTTTCGGCTTGCCGGCCTTGTCGATCATCAGACCTGCATAGAGGAAGCCGGTGTAGACGTTGCCCTCGGCGGCCATGCCGCGCACGGTCGGATAGATCACCTCGTCCATTACACGCTTGTGCACCTCGGCGGTGACCACCGGCGCAGGCGAGTAGGCGCCCATGCCGCCGGTGTTCGGGCCGGTGTCGCCGTCGCCAACGCGCTTGTGGTCCTGGCTGGTGGCCATCGGCAACACGTTTTCGCCGTCGACCATGACGATAAACGAGGCTTCTTCGCCGTCGAGGAATTCCTCGATCACTACGCGCGAACCTGCGTCGCCGAAGGCATTGCCAGCGAGCATATCGCGCACGGCGTCTTCGGCTTCCTGCAGGGTCATGGCAACGATCACGCCTTTACCCGCGGCCAGACCGTCGGCCTTGATCACGATGGGGGCGCCTTTCTCACGCAGGTAGGCCAGAGCCGGCTCGACCTCGGTGAAGTTCTGGTAGTCGGCGGTTGGGATGTTCTGGCGCGCCAGGAAGTCCTTGGTAAAGGCTTTGGAACCTTCCAGCTGGGCCGCTGCTGCTGTCGGGCCGAAAATATCCAGCTTGCGGGCGCGGAACAGGTCGACCACGCCTTTGACCAGCGGCGCTTCCGGGCCGACGATGGTCAGTTGCACATTCTTTTCGGCGAAGTCAGCCAGCTGCTCGATGGCAAGCACGTCGATGGCGACGTTTTCGCACTTGGGCTCAACGGCGGTGCCGGCGTTGCCCGGGGCGACGAAGACTTTCTCGACGCGCTTGTCCTGTGCCACTTTCCAGGCCAGGGCGTGTTCACGACCGCCGCTGCCGATGATCAATACGTTCATGTTTCTCTCCCAATGGAGGCCGGCATATGGCCGTTTGGTGGATAAACGAAGCGTTATCCGTCCTACAAATTTCGAGGTCGCGATCGGGCTGGTAGATGCAAGGCGTCCGGCCCTTCACCCAGCGGAGTTGCCTTCTGGCAATGAGCATGGGGGGAGGGCCGGACAACGCCGCAGATGCCTGTCCGAGTGCGGCCGGTTTTAGTGCCTAAAGTGGCGCATGCCGGTGAACACCATGGCAATCCCGGCTTCGTCGGCTGCTGCAATAACTTCGGCATCGCGCATCGAGCCACCTGGCTGGATGACTGCGGTGATGCCATTGGCCGCTGCGTTATCCAAACCGTCGCGGAACGGAAAGAAGGCGTCGGACGCCATCACCGAGCCGGCGACCTGCAGGCCAGCGTGCTCGGCCTTGATCGCGGCGATACGCGCGGAGTTGACGCGCGACATCTGGCCGGCGCCGACGCCGATGGTCTGGCGGCCTTTGGCATAGACGATGGCGTTGGATTTAACGAACTTGGCCACTTTCCAGGCGAAGATCAGGTCATGGATTTCCTGCTCGCTCGGCGCGCGCTTAGTGACGATCTTCAGGTCTTCGGCCTTGATCATGCCGATATCGCGGCTCTGCACCAGCAGGCCACCGTTAACGCGCTTGAAGTCCCAACCCGCGCTGCGCTCGGCTGGCCATTCGCCGCACTCCAGCAGGCGCACGTTGGCCTTGGCTGCCACCACTTCACGGGCGGCAGCGCTGATTTTCGGGGCGATGATCACTTCGACAAACTGACGATCAACGATGGCCTTGGCGGTTTCGCCGTCCAGCTCACGGTTGAAGGCGATAATGCCGCCGAAGGCCGACTCGGTGTCGGTGGCGTAAGCCAGTTCATAGGCCTGGCGGATGCCGCCTTCGCTGTCCAGGGCCACGGCTACGCCGCACGGGTTGGCGTGCTTGACGATCACGCAGGCTGGCTTGACGAAGCTCTTTACGCACTCCAGCGCGGCGTCGGTGTCGGCCACGTTGTTGAACGACAGTTCCTTGCCCTGCAGCTGGATGGCGGTAGCGACGCTGGCCTCACCCTTCTGCGCTTCCACGTAGAACGCCGCGCTTTGGTGCGGGTTTTCGCCATAGCGCATTTCCTGGGCCTTGATGAACTGGCTGTTGAAGGTGCGCGGGAAGGCGCCGCGCTCTTCGGTGGTGAGGGTGTCGCGGCTCTGGTCGATGGTGCCCAAATAGTTGGCGATCATGCCGTCGTAGGCAGCGGTGTGCTCGAAGGCCTTCAGCGCCAGGTCGAAGCGCTGGGCGTAGCTCAGGCCGCCGGCTTTCAGGCTCTCGACGATGCCGGCGTAGTCGCTGGCGTTGACCACGATGGCCACGTCTTTGTGGTTCTTCGCGGCGGAACGGACCATGGTTGGGCCGCCGATGTCGATGTTCTCGATGGCGTCGGCCAGGTCACAGCCGGGCTTGGCCACGGTGGCGGCGAAGGGGTAGAGGTTGACTGCCACCAGATCGATTGGCTTGATGCCGTGCTCGTCCATTACCGCGCCGTCGAGGGCGCGACGGCCAAGGATGCCGCCATGGATTTTCGGGTGCAGGGTCTTGACGCGACCGTCCATCATTTCCGGGAAGCCGGTGTAATCGGCGACTTCCACAGCAGCGATGCCGTTGTCCTTGAGCAGCTTGTAAGTGCCGCCAGTGGAGAGGATTTCCACATTCAGGGCGACTAGCTCGCGGGCAAACTCGAGGATGCCGGTCTTGTCGGAAACACTGATCAAGGCGCGGCGAACGGGGAGGCGGGTGGTCTGGTCGGTCATTTCAGAGTCCATCAGGCGGAAGTTTTGGCAATCAAAGAGCTATCAGCAAAAAAGGCGGCTCATGTGGGCCGCCCTTTTCGGGAGTTCAGGGTTACAGCAGGTCGTACTGCTTGAGCTTCTTGCGCAGGGTGCCGCGATTCAGGCCGAGCAGTTCGGAGGCCTTGGTCTGGTTGCCCTTGACGTAATTCATCACGGTTTCCAGCAGCGGCGCTTCCACTTCGGTGAGCACCAGGTTGTAGACGTCACTGACGTCCGCGCCCTCAAGATGGGCGAAGTAGTTGTGCAGCGCCTTCTCGACGCTGCCGCGCAGGGTTTGCCCCTCTTCGCTTGGCGTATTGAGATGCTGCTTCAAGCTGCTGTTGTCACTCACGGGAGCCATTTCACTTCCTAAAGTCTCAGTCAACATCGTCATGCGGCCACCCCTTCTCCATTGTTATGCCGTTCGCTGAGAAACTCGCGAACGTTGGCGCACTGCGCGTCCGTACTGTCCAGACGATTGAATTGGGCGCGAAACTCCTTGGCGCCCGGCAAGGTTGCGAGATACCAGCTGACATGTTTGCGGGCAATCCGCACGCCCATCACATCGCCGTAGAAGGCGTGCAGGGCTGTCAGATGTTCAAGCAGAATGCGTTCCACCTCGGCCAGACCCGGTGCCGGCAACTGCTCGCCGGTACGCAGGTAGTGCTCGATTTCACGGAATATCCACGGCCGGCCCTGAGCGGCGCGGCCGATCAGCAGGCCATCGGCACCAGTGGCGGCCAATACGGCTTTGGCCTTTTGCGGCGAGTCGATATCGCCGTTGGCCAGCACCGGAATCGACACCGCCTGTTTGATCGCGGCGATGGTCTCGTACTCGGCTTCGCCCATATACAGGTCGGCGCGGGTGCGGCCATGCACGGCCAGGGCGACAATGCCGGCGTCTTCGGCGATCTTCGCCACGTTGATGCCGTTCTTGTTTTCGCGGTCCCAGCCGGTGCGGATCTTCAGGGTCACCGGCACGTCCACCGCAGCGACCACGGCCTGAAGGATGTCACGCACCAGTTGTTCGTCTTTCAGCAGGGCGGAGCCGGCGGCCTTGTTGCAGACCTTCTTGGCCGGGCAGCCCATATTGATGTCGATGATCTGCGCGCCCATCTCCACGTTGCGCCGCGCCGCTTCGGCGAGCATCTCGGGATCACCACCGGCGATCTGTACCGAGCGGGGCTCGGGATCACCGCTGTGAATCATGCGTAGGCTCGACTTGCGGGTGTTCCACAGGCGCACATCGCTGGTGACCATTTCCGACACCACCAGACCCGCGCCCATGCGCTTGCACAGCTGGCGAAACGGCTGGTCTGTGACGCCCGCCATGGGGGCGAGGATCAGCGAGTTTGGCAATGTGTAGGGGCCGATGCGTAGCGCCGACATAGGGCTTCCCTGCTCAAGAGACCTGCTGTTGAACAAATAGGAGAGTGCGAAAAAGGGTGGGCATGATACCCGCTCTGGATGACCGGAGAAAGGCTGTTTTGAACAAATTCTGAACAGCTATGGGCTTATCGCGAAGGGTTTGGTTGCGACGGATTTTCAAGCAATCCGCCGCGTGCAGGCTATTCCGGGGAGTGGAAGCTCAAGCTGTAGTTCACCGCCTGGGTGCCGGGGTCGAGGATGTCCAGGGAGATGTGAATAGGCGTCTGCGGCGGCATTTCCGCGTTGCCGGCCAGCTCGCCAGCGAGGTATTCGCTGGGCTTGAAACGGCGGCTGGCGAGCAGTTGGCCGTTGATGTCGGCGAAGCGCATTTCCAGCAGCGGGAAGGGCTGGGAGAACGCCGCGCGGTTGTAGAGGATCGCGTCAACCACCAGGGCGCCGCTGAATTCCGGGTGGCTGCGCACCACCAGATTGCTGCTCTTGATCTGGGCGATATCGACCTTAGACGGCAGCTGGCAACCGACCGCCGGGCAGAGCTGTTCGAACCAGGGGCGGTACTGATCCTGGCGAGCCAGTTCGTCGAAGTGATACATCACGTACTGCCCGGCCAGGGCGCTGGCCCCAATCAGGTTCAACAGGCCCCAGCCGATCCAGCGGCCCCAGGGCTTTTGTGGTTGTTGCCAGGCCAGTTGCAACGGCTCGTCATCCAGCTCGAAGAGGTGGTCGTCGCGCAGCTCGGGTTCACTGCGCGCGGTCTTCTTCGTGGTGATCGGCGCTGTCTCGTCGTCATCGTCACGCAGGGCGCTGAACGGTTTGCGCTCGGCGTGCAGTTCGATGTGTTCGATCTCCGGCTCGGGCGGCGCGGCGCGGCGGTCGGTGGCGCTGAGGTTGAGCGGCGGTTCGGTTGCCGGTAGCGAAAAGGCCTCGGGCGCTGCAGCAACCGGCTCGGCCGGGCTGGGCGCGCGTGCTGCTGCCGGTGAGATCCGGGGCGGGCGCTCGTCCTGCAGGGTCAGGCTGGCGGAGGGCTTGGGTTGCTCATCCTGCAGCAGGGCTTCGGCCCAGCGCTCGTCGAGCGGGTCATGCTTGGCAGGTTCCGGTGTGAGGAAGGTTTCGCTGTATTTGGGCGCGTTATCAATCGCCAGAAACTGTTTCGACAGTTGCTGTTCCTGGGCTTCAAGTTTGGCCAGTTCCTCATCCAGGTCGAGGCTGTCGAGATCCAGGTCGTCGTGAATCCACAGGGTGTCGCTGGCTTTACTGCTGGCAGGCGCCGCCGGTGTTGCGGGCGCGGTGCTGGGCATAACCGGGCGCGGCGCGGGCGGCACGGGCGGTTTGCTCGGCTGTGGAGTCGGTGTTGGCGCGGCCACTGGCATGGCGGTGGACGGCAGTTGCTGGCCCTGCTCGCGCAACTGCTGCGCGGCATTGAACACGTGCAGGCAGGCTCCGCAGCGCACGGCACCATGGGCGGCACCCAGCTGCGTGAGGTTCACGCGAAAGCTGGTGCGGCAATGGGGGCACTGGGTGACGAAGCTCTGGGTCATGCGGCGGTCCGGTTGAACAAGGCGGCTAGTCTAACGCAAGTGCTCGCTAATGCAGCAGCTGTGCGCGGTGGCCGGTTAGCGGCGTACACCGCTGATGCGTACCCAGCCGTCTTTAACGGCGGTCGGGTCGAGGATAAAGGCGTCGTTGTAGGCAGCGCGCACCTCGTCAGCCTGTTCGGCCAGAATCCCCGACAGGGCCAGGCGGCCGCCGGGTTTGACCAAGGCGGTGATCTGCGCAGCCAGCGCCACCAGCGGGCCGGCGAGGATATTGGCGACCACTACGTCTGCCTGCTCCTGTAGCATATCGGCCGGCAGGAAGACCGGGAAGCGCGCTGGGTCGATACCGTTGCGCCCGGCGTTGTCGCGCGAGGCTTCCAGGGCTTGTGGGTCAATATCGGTGCCGACGGCCGTGGGTGCGCCGAGCAGCAGCGCGGCAATCGCCAGAATGCCCGAGCCGCAGCCGAAATCGATCACGCTGCAATCCTGCAGGTGCTGGCCATCCAGCCACTCCAGGCACAGCGCGGTGGTCGGGTGGGTGCCAGTGCCGAAGGCCAGGCCCGGGTCAAGCAGCAGGTTGACCGCGTCTGGCTCCGGTGCGGCGTGCCAGCTCGGCACGATCCACAGGCGCTGGCCGAAACGCATGGGTTGGAAGCCGTCCATCCAGCTGCGCTCCCAGTCCTGGTCGGCGATCACTTCGGCCTGGTGCTCCGGCAATTCGGCGCCGGTGAGCAATTGCAGGTGCGCGAATACCGCGTCAGCCGGGGTGTCGGCTTCAAACAGAGCGAGCAGGTGGGTGTGTGACCACAGCGGTGTGGTGCCCAGGTCCGGTTCGAAAATCGGCTGGTCTTCGGCGTCCATAAAGGTCACCGACACAGCGCCGACTTCCAGCAACGCATCTTCGTAGGTTTCCGCCTGCTCCGGGGTGATGGCGAGACGGACTTGTAACCAGGGCATGGGGAAACCTCGTGAACACTGTGGCAGGACGCTGCAAATTGGCGCGCAGCTTACTTGAAGCCTGGGGTTGCCTGCCACCGCCGGCAGGCCGGAAACGACAAGGGCTGCCGAATGGCAGCCCTTGTCTTATGCGCTATGCCGAAGCTTAGTGCTTATCCATACCCAGTTTTTTCTCTAGGTAGTGGATATTCACGCCGCCTTTGCAGAAGCCTTTGTCACGAACCAGATCGCGGTGCAGGGGCACGTTGGTCTTGATGCCGTCGACCACGATCTCATCCAGCGCGTTGCGCATGCGGGCCATGGCCTCGTCACGGTCCTTGCCGTAGGTGATGATCTTGCCGATCAGCGAGTCGTAGTGCGGTGGCACGCTGTAGCCGCTGTACAGGTGCGAGTCCATCCGCACGCCGTTGCCGCCAGGCGCGTGGAAGTGCTTGACCTTGCCAGGGCAGGGCATGAAGTTATCCGGGTCTTCGGCGTTGATCCGGCATTCCAGCGAGTGGCCGCGAATCACTACGTCACTCTGCTTGAACGACAGCTTGTTGCCTGCGGCGATGCTGAGCATCTCCTTGACGATGTCGATGCCGGTGACCATTTCCGAAACCGGGTGCTCAACCTGCACGCGGGTATTCATCTCGATAAAGTAGAAACGGCCGTCTTCGTAGAGGAACTCGAAGGTGCCGGCGCCGCGATAACCGATTTCGATGCAGGCATCGACGCAGCGTTGCAGCACTTCGGCGCGGGCTTTTTCATCGATGCCCGGTGCTGGCGCTTCTTCCAGTACCTTCTGATGACGACGCTGCAGCGAGCAGTCACGGTCACCCAGGTGGATGGCGTTGCCCTGACCATCGGAGATGACCTGGACTTCCACGTGACGTGGGTTGCCGAGGAACTTCTCCAGATAGACCATCGGGTTGCCGAACACCGAGCCGGCTTCGCTGCGGGTCAGCCTGGCCGATTTGATCAGGTCTTCTTCCTTGTACACCACGCGCATGCCGCGACCACCGCCGCCGCCAGCGGCTTTGATGATCACCGGGTAACCGACTTCGCGGGCAATCGCCAGTGCGGTTTCTTCGTCTTCCGGCAGCGGGCCGTCGGAGCCGGGCACCACCGGTACGCCGGCGCGCTTCATGGCGTCCTTGGCTGACACCTTGTCGCCCATCAGGCGAATGGTCTCGGCTTTCGGGCCGATAAAGGCGAAGCCGGAGTTTTCCACCTGTTCGGCGAAGTCGGCGTTTTCCGCGAGGAAGCCGTAGCCGGGGTGAATGGCGGTGGCGCCAGTGACTTCAGCGGCGCTGATGATTGCAGGAATATTCAGGTAGGACAGCGCGCCCGAGGCCGGGCCGATGCACACCGACTCGTCGGCCAGGCCCAGGTGCATCAACTCGCGGTCAGCGGTGGAATGCACCGCAACGGTCTTGATGCCCAGCTCTTTACAAGCGCGCAAGACGCGCAGGGCGATCTCGCCGCGGTTGGCGATCAGAACTTTTTCCAACATCGCAGGCTCTCCGCGGATCAAACGATGGTGAACAGAGGTTGATCGTATTCCACCGGCTGGCCGTTCTCGCCCAGGATGGATTCGATCACGCCGCTGGTTTCGGCCTCGATGTGGTTCATCATCTTCATCGCTTCAACGATGCAGAGAATGTCGCCTTTCTTCACGCTCTGTCCGACTTCGACGAAGTTGGCCGCAGTTGGGCCGGAAGCGCGGTAGAAGGTGCCGACCATCGGCGAACGCACCACGGTGCCATTCAGCTTGGCAGCCGCCGGAGCGGCAGCTTCGGTTGCTGCCGGGGCGGCAGCTACTGGCGCGGCGGCCGGGGCAGGGGCCTGGGCATACACCGGCTGTTGCATAAAGGCCGGTTGCTTGCTGTGGCGGCTGATGCGCACGGACTCTTCGCCTTCGCGAATCTCCAGCTCGTCGATACCGGATTCTTCCAGCAGCTCGATCAGTTTTTTGACTTTACGAATATCCATAGTGGTTCAACTCCCGGTGAGGTCAGGGGCGCTTAAGTTCAAGTTGTTCGAGTGCAGCCTCCAGGGCCAGTCGATAACCGCTGGCGCCAAGGCCGCAGATCACTCCCACCGCTACATCGGAAAAGTAGGAGTGATGGCGGAAAGCTTCGCGTTTGTGCACGTTGGACAAATGCACTTCGATGAATGGGATGCTCACTGCCAGCAATGCGTCACGTAATGCGACGCTGGTATGAGTAAAAGCGGCAGGATTGATCAGGATAAAGTCGACACCTTCGTCTTTTGCGGCGTGAATACGGTCAATCAGCTCGTACTCGGCATTGCTCTGCAGGTACAGCAGGTGGTGGCCTGCTTCGCGCGCGCGGCGCTCCAGGTCGAGGTTGATCTGCTCCAGGGTTGTGGCGCCGTAGGTGCCCGGCTCACGGGTGCCGAGCAGGTTGAGGTTGGGGCCGTGCAATACCAGTAGGGTCGCCATGGCGGTGCTTCCTTGTTTTTCTACTGCGCAGGACTATGCCGCGACAGCACGGGGCTGTCCAGTTCTCAGCAATAGTCGACACGATGACCGCAGATTGCGGCAGATATATGACTCGGGGCGTTAAAAGCGTTCCCGCGCCGTGCTCAGGCGGGCAGCAAAGGTCGCCGCGTCCACCTCACCTACGACACGCAGATCCAGCCATTCGTCACCCTTGGCGTCGAACAGCAGAATGGCCGGCGGGCCGAACAGCTGGTAGCGGTCGAGCAGGGCGCGCTGGGCGGGGTTGCTTTCAGTGATGTCGAAGCGCACCAGTTGATAGTCGCCGAGTTGGAGGCCGACTTCCGGGGCGTTGAGCACTTCGCGTTCGATCACTTTGCAGCTGATGCACCAGTCTGCGTACCAGTCGAGCAGCAGCGGCTTGCCGTTATTTTTTGCACCAAGCAAGGCGGCATCGAGTTCGGCAGGAGTCGTGATGGTTTGCCATTGACCGGATTGCACCTGTTGCGTCGCTTCTACGCTGCTGACCAACCGACCGAGCGGGCGTAGCGGATCATCCTGGCCTTGCAGCGCACCGACCCAAGCCACCAGGGCGTAAACCAGCAGGGGCAGGCCGAGCAGTTGGGCGAGTTTCTGGTGATGGGTTTTCGGCGTCAGTTCCAGCACGCCGAGCCACAGTGCGATGCCTGCAGCCAGCAGGCCCCACAGCGCCAGGCTGACGGGGCCGGGTACGACACGCTCAAGCAGCCAGATCGCCACGGCCATCAGCAGGGCGCCGAACAGGTTGCGCACGGTGAGCATCCACGGCCCGGATTTTGGCAGCAGGGCACCGCCACCGACGGCGAACAGCACCAGTGGTGCGCCCATGCCCAGGCCCAGGGCCAGCAACTTGAGGCCGCCGCCGAGGGCGTCACCGCTGGCGCTGATATACAGCAGCGCACCAGCCAGAGGCGCGGAGACGCAGGGTGAAACCAGCACGCTGGACAGCACACCGAGCGCCGCCGCGCTAAAGATTGTGCCGCCGTGCAGGCGTTGGCTCAGGCGCTGTAACGGGCCGTCGATGGCGGCTGGCAGGCGCAGTTCGAGAAAGCCCAGGCTGGCCGCGCCGAACAGGGCGAAGAAAATCGCAAAGGGCACCAGCACCCAGGGTGACTGCAGGCGTGCCTGCAGATTGAGTTCGGCGCCGAACAGCCCCATCAGCGCGCCGAGGATGGCAAAGCTCAGGGCCATCGGCAGCACGTAGGCCAGTGATAGAACCAGGCTGCGCATACCGCCAGGCTGGCCACGCAGCACCACGCCGGTAAGGATCGGCAGCATTGGCAGTACGCACGGGGTGAAGGTCAGCGCCAGGCCACCGAGGAAGAACAGCGCCAGGTCGGCCCAGTTCCACTTCGTCGGTTCATCGCCAATTGCCAGAATTTCGGTTTCAGGCGGATAGCACAGACCTTTGTCTGCACAGCCCTGATAGCTGACGTGCAGGCTAAAAGGGTGGTTAAACGGGTTGTTGATCGGCACTTCGACATCCAGCACCTCGTAATACACCTCGACATCGCCGAAGTACTCGTCGTGCTTGGCCTTTCCTGGAGGCAGTAGCGGTTGTCCTAGGCTGACACCCTCGCTGCTGCTGGTGAAAACGAAGCGGTGCTTATAGAGGTAGTAACCCTCAGCAGCGATAAAGCGCAGCTTCACCGACTCGCTGGAGTTGCTGATCAGGCTCAGCTTGAACGCCTCGCGTACCGGCAGAAAGTCTGTGCTGTTGTTCAGCGGCGCGCCGAATTGCGCGGGGGCGGGCGGCTTGTCGAACAGGCCGGCACTGGCCGGCAGAACGACCAGGAGCAGAAGCAGGCTGAGAAAACGGTGCATGGCAGGCTCGTGATGCGGGAGTCGCCGCATCATAGCGGAGGCGTATGGCCTCGCGCATGCTCCAGCCTGTAAACGGTCTTGTCGAACGGCCGGATGGTGCGCGGCGGATTGCCGCGCTCAAGTGACTTCAAACGCGAAAGGCTTGTACCGCGGTATGCAGCTGGCCACCCAGGTGCTGCAGCTGTTCGCCTTGCTGACGGCCTTCGCCGATGCGTTGCAGGTTGTCGCTGCCAAGGCTGTGGATGCGCTCGCTATGCCCGCGAATTTCGCTGACCGCGCCGCTCTGCTGGGCGGTGGCATCGGCGATGCGTTCGGCCATGCTGGCGATGGTGCGGATTGCCGCGACGATTTCATCCAGCGCGCCATCGGCGGCTTCGGCTTGGCTGGCGGTGGTTTCGGCGTGCTCGACCTGAGTGCGCATGGCCTGTACCGATTGCAGGGCGGCCTGCTGCAGGCGGCCGATCAGCTCTTGAATTTGTGCCGTCGCGCCGCTGGTGCGTTGCGACAGCGAGCGCACTTCATCAGCGACCACGGCAAAGCCCCGGCCCAGCTCGCCGGCCCGCGCCGCCTCAATGGCGGCATTCAGTGCCAGCAGGTTGGTTTGCTCGGCGATGCCACGGATCACCGTCAGCACATTGCCGATGGTTGCCGTTTCTTCAGCCAGGCGCTCGATGGCCTGGGCGTTGCCCTGCACCTCATCGACCAGCGCATGCAGGCCGGTCAGGCTGTGACCAATTACTTGCTGGCCTTGCTCCAGAGCACGGTTGGCATCGCGACTGGCATCGGCGGCCTGGCTGGCGTCGCCGGCCACTTGCTGAATAGTCGATTGCAGCTCGCCGAGGGCATCGCGGATCTGTGCGGTGTCGCCGGCCTGGCGTTCGGCACCGTCGTGCAGACCGCCGCTGAGGTCCGCCAGGGTGCGGCTGGAGCCGACTACCTGCTCGGCGTGTCGGCGAATGGTGCCGACCAGATCGACCAGATAGGCACGCAGGCGGTTTAGCGACTCTTCGATATCACGCAGTTCGCGGGTACGTGAGTTGAGGTGGATATCACTGGCGAAGTCGCCGGCGGCCCAGGCCGACAGGGCTGGAACCAGGCGCTCAAGTACGCCGGTGAGGCGTCGCTGGATGGTGTCGATGATCAGCGCAATCAGCAAAATCAGGCCGATCATCAGGCCGAGGATCAGCTGCACTTCGCCCTGTATGCGCCCGTGCTCGGCGCGTACCAGCGGTTCCAGGGCGGCCAGCGCTTGCTGCACCTGGTCGATCTGCGTGCGCGTGCTGCTGGCCAGGGCGCTGCGTTGTTCGATCAGATTGCGGGTGCGTTGCAGTTCGGCCGGGTAGCGGCTGATCAGGTTGGCCAGGTCGCGTTTGAGGGCAATGCCACGGTCCTCGGCTGCATTGCTCTCGCTGCTGGCGTCCAGGCCCAGCATGTCGGCAAACGAGTTGCTGGACGACTGGCCGGCGTCGGCCACACCGAGCAATGGCAGGTCATTGAGGGTTTGTGCCTGCTTGCCCAGGGCTGCCAGTTCGCGTTCGACTTCACTGGCCAGCTCGCTGCGGCCGCTGCGCACCAGCTTGTCGCGAGCATGCGCCAGGCGGGTGAGGTGGCGAGCTGCGTTGAACAGCGGGCGGCGGTAGCTGGTGGCTGTCTCGGCGGTGCTGCTGTCAGCGTATTGCGCCAGTTGTTCAAGGGCGGCGTCCATTTCCCGTTCGGCTTGCAGCAGCAGGCCTTGCGGGTCGGCGGAGAGTTTGCCAGCGGCCAGCAGCTCGTTGGCGCTAAAGGCTTTGAGCTCAGCCAGGCTGTCGCGCAGATCACCGGCCAGCTGCGTGGGTAGCTCAGTCATGGCCTGTTCGAGGCTGTCCAGCGATTGCAGGGCGGCGCTATGGCGCAGGGCGTCGCCACTTTCCAGGTAGGCGCTGATGTTTTGCGCGGCTTCGCCCTGGAATTGCTGGGACAGGCTCAGGTAGCGCGCCATCAGCAGGTAGGGGCGCTCCAGGGCGCGCTGCGACCACCAGAGCGTGACGGCCAGGGCCACGCAGACGGTGACCAGCAGCAGGGTGTTGAGGTTGGTAAGGGATTTCAGGCGCATAGGGCTCGACCGACAACGAACGGTTCCGGCCGCCGACGGATGCGTCAGGCGGCTGCTAAGCCCCAGAATTTATTGCTTTTTCGTGACCGTAATATGACTGCGACGACTGCGTCACAGTTTTCCATCGATGGGCAGACGGATGGCGCGGCCAGGGCGGCCGCGTCAGGTTCAGTCGGTCTGATGGATGGCGACCTGGTTGCGGCCGCCATGCTTGGCCACGTAAAGCGCCAAGTCGGCCTGCTGCGAGAGCTGCTTGCTATCCAGCTGCGGCGCCAGCTGGGCGATGCCGCAGCTGAAGGTGCAGGAGAGGTCGTGGGGTTGTGCGGAGAACTGGATTTCCGCAAAGCGCTGGCGTATCTCATCCAGCACGCGTCTTGCCGAGGCAGCATCGGTGTCGGGCATGACCACGGCAAATTCTTCACCGCCGTAACGGCCGATATGGTCACTTTTGCGCAGGCGCTGCTTGAGAAACAGCGCCAGGCTCTTGATCACCCGGTCGCCCATCGGGTGGCCGTAGGTGTCGTTGACCTTTTTGAAGAAGTCGATATCGATCATCGCAAAGCTCAGCGGCTGACCGTCGCGCTCGGCACGGAAGCGTGCGTCTTCGAGCAATTGCAGGGTGTGGGTGTGGTTGTAGAGGCCGGTCAGGCTGTCACGCACCATGCGCGCCTTGAGACTGCGCGCCCGTGCGGCGCGGTTGCGCACGGTGGCGATCAGGTGGCGCGGCTTGATCGGTTTGGTGAGAAAGTCGTCGCCGCCTTCGCTCATGGCATCGAGTTGCTTGTCGAGGTCGTCTTCTGCCGACAGGTAGATGATCGGCACACTGACATAGCGGTCGTTGTGGCGGATCACCTGGGCCAGTTCCGGGCCGTTACACTCGGGCATGTACATGTCGAGGATGATCAGATCCGGCTGGAAATCGGCCAGATGACTCATGGCCTGGATCGGCTCGATCAGGGTGCGGGTGACGATGCCGGCGCTGTTCAACACGCGCTCGGTGTGCGTGGCCTGGGCCCGCGAATCATCGACGATCAGCACCTTGTAGGGCTCGTACTGGGAAACGTTGGTCAGCACTTCGATACGCTCGAACAGATTGGAGGCGTCGAGGCTGCCGGTGAAGAACTCGCGGCCACCGGCGCGCACGGCAGCCAGGCGGGTCATGGTGTCAGTGTCTTCGGGGCTGAAGAACAGCAGGGGAATCTTGTGCTCCAGGCCTTCCTGCACGCTCTGCGCCAGTTGCAGGCCGCAGCCGGGGCCGGAGAAGTCGACCTCCATGATGATCGCCGCAGGGTGGCGTTCAAGGATCGCATTGCGGAAGGCATTGGCGCTGTCCAGAGCGATGGCATTCATGCCAAAGAACTCCAGACGCTGCACCAGTTGTTCGGCTCGCTCCAGATGCTGCAGGGCCAGGTACACCGGCTTGCGCAGCGGCGGCAGTACCGTCTGCTCGAAGCGATCACCGTGGCGCAGGCCGGTGCGTGACAGGCGTTGCAGCAACTGGTTGAGCTGGCTGATCAGCTCGCTGTTGAGGCGTCCGCGATTATCGGCCACCAGTTGCAGGCAGTTGTCGATTTCCTGGGCCAGCTGGCTGTGCTCAGCCTGGTCGAAGCGCTCGGCGTAACGCTGCAGCAACTGTGCGGCCTCACGCAGCTCGCTCATGCCCGCGTCGCTCCATTCGCTGCGCTGCAGGCGTTGCCAGACTTCCAGCACCTGACGCGCCTGATTGATCACGCGTTGGGCAAAGTGTTGCTTGAGGCGGTCGCGGCTGGGGTCTTCTTGCTCGGTCATGGCCTGAGTTCAGTTGCTGTGGCGTCTGCCAGCAGGTGATGGCTTAGTGCTAGCAATCCTAACACCGGGATTTTTTTTTGCGAGCACCGTCGATCTATTGGCGTCGGCCTTCTGTCTATGTGTTCACAGAAATTTTCGTCAACACAACCGGCGCTAAGTTTGCCGTTCGCCGCTGCCCACTGGGGCATGCATCCCTTATAGTGCAAGGCAGTTGCGCAACCCTGTGCGCAGGTTGTGGTCGAACGAGCAGCCCCGATTTGTGCAGTGCGGTGGCGAGCTTGCTACTTGGGTTAAAAAGGACAACGCCATGCTGGATTGGAAGAACCGAACGGCCGACGCGCGCGATGGCGCGGCAGGCACCGCCAATACCTCATCGAGCTCCTCCACCGGCCGCCTGGTCGTGCGCAGCTTTGCCGGGCTGCTGGGGCTTTATCTGCTGGTGGCCCTGGTGGTGGGCTGGTACTGGAGTCAGGAGCCCGCGCAGTTCTCCGTGCAGCAGCGTGCCGAGGCCAGTGCCGAGTTGAATGGGCGCAAGCTGGTCAACGGTTACACCACCGTGGAGACCCTCAAGCAGGTGGCCGGTACGCTGCTCGACAAGCCGGGCGGCTACCTGTCCAACGATCTGGCACCGCCGGGCTTGTGGCTCGACAACATGCCGAGCTGGGAGTTTGGCGTGCTGGTGCAGGTGCGTGACATGTCCCGCGCGCTGCGCAAGGACTTCACCCGTTCGCAGTCGCAGTCCACCGAAGACCCGGACCTGGCCAAAGCCGAGCCGCGTTTCCACTTCGACAACAAGAGCTGGGCGCTGCCGGCCTCGGAAGCCGAATACGCTGAAGGTATCAAGTCGCTGGATCGTTACCTGGCGCGTCTGAGCGATCCGGCCCAGGGCAATGCTCAGTTTTACACCCGCGCCGACAACCTGAATAACTGGTTGGGCGACGCCGCCACTCGCCTGGGTTCGCTGTCGCAGCGGCTGTCTGCCAGCGTTGGCCAGGTGCGCCTGAATACAGCGGTGGTTGATCCGGCGTTGAGCACAGGCGTGGCGCAGCCAGACTTTGTCGAGGGGGTGAACTACGAGACGCCTTGGCTGCAGATCGATAACGTGTTCTACGAAGCTCGTGGCCAGGCCTGGGCGCTGGCGCATCTGCTGCGTGCCATCGAGGTGGATTTCGCCGATGTATTGGCGAAGAAGAATGCCACTGTCAGCGTGCGGCAGATCATCCGCGAGCTGGAAGCTGCGCAAGAAACCCTGTGGAGCCCGATGGTGCTCAATGGCAGTGGTTATGGCCTGCTGGCCAACCACTCGCTGGTAATGGCCAACTACATTTCCCGCGCCAATGCCGGGTTGATCGACCTGCGCCAACTGCTGTCGCAGGGCTAAGCCATGGCCTGGTCCGAAGCCGAGGTGGCACACCGCGCCGCCTCGGATGCCGAGCGCATCGCCTGGGTCGATGAGCAGGATCGACTGCTCGGCGGTGTATTGCGCAGTGAACTACGCGAGCGGCGTCTGATTGGCCGTGGCACCTACATTCTGCTGTTCAATAGCGCCGGCCAGCTCTGTGTACACCGGCGCACCCTGAGCAAGGCGCTGTACCCCGGTTACTGGGATGTGGCGGCCGGCGGCATGGTGCTGGAAGACGAAAGCTATGCCGAGTCCGCCGCGCGCGAACTGGCTGAAGAACTGGGCATTGGCGATGTGCCGCTGAGCGAGCATGCACACTTTTTCTACGACGCGCCGGAAAGCCGCCTTTGGTGCATGGCCTATTCGGCGGTATCCGATGCGCCGCTGCGCTTGCAGCCGGAAGAAGTGCTGGAGGCGCGCTTTATCTCCATTGAGCAAGCGCTGGCCGAGACTCAGCACCTGCCGTATTGCCCCGACTCATTGGCCGCCCTGGAGCGCTATCTGGCTGCCATTCGCTAGCCCCTCGATCTCGCTAAACCCCGCGCCGCCCTTGGCTTTGTGCAGGATATTTAGACGTTTTGTTCGGCATCCCGCACGGCGTCGCCAATCCGCCGATTAATGGCGCATTTTCACACTTAGCAGCTGCGCTTTTTGCCGTTACACTGCGCCGCCTTCAAGCCCCGACCATCGCGCCGGGGTGCGCTGCCCCTGCCAGAGTGGGGCTTCGCGGTCGATGCCGTCTACGGTGTTGACCAGTCGCTATCCTGACCCCTTCGAGGACCAACCGGTGGTCAAGAAAGCTTCCTCATTTGCCGCCCTCGGCGGCTTGGTGTATTCCACCGACAGCGGCCGGCATTGCCCGGGCTGCAGTCAGCCGGTGGACGCCTGCACCTGCAAACAGACCCTGATCCCCGAAGGTGATGGCATCGCCCGCGTGCGCCGTGAGACCAAGGGGCGTGGCGGCAAGACGGTGACCACCATCAGCGGTGTACCGCTGGCCGTCGATGCCCTCCAGGAACTCGCCAGCACCCTGAAGAAACGCTGCGGCTGCGGCGGTTCGCTCAAGGACGGGGTGATCGAGATTCAGGGCGACCACGTCGAGTTGCTGCTTGCCGAACTGATCAAGCAAGGCTTCAAAGCCAAGAAGTCCGGCGGCTGATCCCGTCTTTTCTAAACTTACTCGGCAGGCCACCGGTCACAGCTGAGTAATCGTCATTTCCAGACTTTAATCTGTACGCGTCTTGGCACTGCCAAGACCACTATCGCCAGCAAGGGAGACTTCGATGTCTGCACGACGCACACGCAAAGATGACGGCAGCCAGTGGACCGTAGCGGACAGCCGCAGCGTCTATGGCATTCGCCATTGGGGCGCGGGTTATTTCGCGATCAATGACAAGGGCCGTGTCGAGGTGCGCCCGAATGGCCCGCAGAGCACACCGATTGATCTTTACGAGCAACTTGATGAGCTGCGTTCCAGCGGCCTGTCGTTGCCCTTGCTGGTGCGCTTTCCGGACATTTTGCAGGATCGTGTACGCCAGCTGACCGGCGCGTTCGACGCGAATATCGCGCGCTTGGAATACCAGAGCCGCTACACCGCGCTTTACCCGATCAAGGTCAACCAGCAGGAAGCGGTGGTGGAAAACATCATCGCCACGCAGAACGTCTCCATCGGCCTGGAAGCCGGCTCCAAGCCGGAGCTGATGGCCGTGCTGGCGCTGGCCCCGAAAGGCGGCACCATCGTCTGCAACGGTTACAAGGACCGCGAGTTCATCAAGCTGGCGCTGATGGGGCAGAAGCTCGGCCACAACGTATTTATCGTCATCGAGAAAGAGTCCGAAGTGCAGCTGGTGATCGAGGAGGCCGCCGAACTCAAGGTGGCCCCGCAGGTCGGTCTGCGCGTGCGCCTGTCGTCGCTGGCCTCAAGCAAATGGGCTGACACTGGCGGCGAGAAGTCCAAGTTCGGCCTGTCGGCGGCGCAGCTGTTGTCGGTGGTCGAGCGCTTCCGTGCCGCAGGGCTGGATCAGGGCATTCGCCTGCTGCACTTCCATATGGGCTCGCAGATCGCCAACCTGTCCGACTATCAGCACGGTTTCAAGGAAGCCATCCGTTACTACGGCGAACTGCGTGGCTTGGGCCTGCCGGTCGACCATATCGACGTCGGCGGTGGTCTGGGCGTGGATTACGACGGTACCCACTCGCGCAACGCCAGCTCGATCAACTACGACATGGACGATTACGCCGGTGTGGTGGTCGGCATGCTCAAAGAGTTCTGCGATGCGCAGGCGTTGCCGCACCCGCACATCTTCTCGGAAAGCGGTCGCTCGCTGACTGCGCACCACGCCATGCTCGTGGTGCAGGTCACCGATGTGGAGAAACACAACGATGAGATTCCGGCGATCGAGGATGTCACCGGCCTGCCGGAAACCGTGCGTTATCTGGTCGAGCTGCTTGGCCCGACCGATATCGAGATGGTCACCGAGACCTACTGGCGCGCCACCCACTACATGAGCGATGTGGCCACTCAGTACGCCGATGGCAAACTCAGCCTGACCGAGAAGGCCCTGGCCGAGCAGTGCTACTTCGCCGTGTGCCGCCGCCTGCACAACTCGCTCAAGGCCCGTCAGCGCTCGCACCGTCAGGTGCTGGACGAGCTCAACGACAAGCTGGCCGACAAGTACATCTGCAACTTCTCGGTATTCCAGAGCCTGCCGGACACCTGGGCCATCGGCCAGGTGCTGCCGATTCTGCCGCTCAACCGCCTTGACGAAGAGCCGCTACGCCGCGCCGTGCTGCAGGACCTGACCTGCGACTCCGACGGCAAGATCCGTCAGTACGTTGATGAGCAGTCGATCGAGACCAGCCTGCCGGTGCACGAAGTGCGCGAAGGTGAGGACTATCTGCTGGGGATCTTCCTGGTCGGTGCCTACCAAGAAATCCTGGGCGATATGCACAACCTGTTCGGCGACACCGACTCGGTGAACATCTACCAGAACGCCGATGGCAGCGTGTACCACGCCGGTATCGAGACCCACGACACCATCGAGGACATGCTGCGCTACGTGCACCTGTCGCCGGAGGAGTTGATGACCCACTACCGCGACAAGGTCGCCAGCGCCAAGATCAGCCCGCGCGAACGCACCCAGTTCCTTGATGCGCTGCGTCTGGGGCTGACCCGTTCCTCTTACCTGTCGTCCTAGGGAACAATCGATCTGCTGCGCGTCGGCCCTACTGCGTTAAAAACAGGCTCGGAATGCTCATGTACAAAAGTACACTCCGCTTCCTCGCCTGTTTTTGCCTTGTAGTGCTCTAGCTCGCGAGATCTTGAGCAGGTATAAGCTCGCGCTGAATGCAAAAGGCCCCGCGCTGCGGGGCCTTTTTCTATCTGCTGACATTGGTTACAAAATCGTAGCCCGGATGCAATCCGGGCGGCGCGATTAAGCCCCTAGCAGGCTTTGCCCGCAGACACGCAACACCTGCGCCGTGGCCGCGCCGGAACCCGGCTGGGCGAACCAGGCCACGGCTTCGGCGACGTCTTGCGGCAGGCCGCCCTGGCCCATGGAGTTCATCCGGCGACCGGCTTCGCGGATGGTCAGCGGGATGGCTGCGGTCATCTGGGTTTCGATAAAACCCGGTGCCACGGCGTTGATGCTGATGCCGCGCTTGGCCAAGGTCGGCGCCCAGGCCTGGGCCAGGCCGATCACCCCGGCCTTGCTCACTGCGTAGTTGGTCTGGCCGAGGTTGCCGGCGATGCCGCTGATCGAGGCGATCAGCACCACGCGGCCGTTGTCGTGCAGCTTGCCAGCGTCCAGCAGGGCCTGGGTCAGCACTTGCGGGGCATTCAGGTTGACGTTGATCACCGAGTTCCAGAATGCGTCGCTCATCTTCGCCAGGGTCTTGTCGCGGGTGATGCCGGCGTTGTGCACAACGATATCGATACCCTCCGGCAGCGCCTCGACCAGCTGTGCGGCGGCATCATCGGCGCAGATGTCCAGGGCCAGGCCGCGACCGCCCAGGCGTGCGGCCAGGGCATCCAGGGCGTCTTTGGCCGGCGGCACGTCCAGCAGCACCACTTCGGCGCCGTCGCGGGCCAGGGTTTCCGCGATGGCCGCACCGATACCGCGCGAGGCGCCGGTGACCAACGCCTTCTTGCCGGCCAGTGGGCGAGTCCAGTCCTTGACCTGTTCGCCGCAGGCGTTCAGGCGCAACACCTGGCCGGACACGTACGCGCTTTTCGGCGAGAGGAAGAAGCGCAGCGCGCCTTCCAGCTGCGACTCGCCACCCTTGCCGACGTAGATCAGCTGCACGTTGCCGCCACGGCGGATTTCCTTGCCCAGCGAGCGGGTAAAACCTTCCAGGGAGCGCTGCACGCTGGCGGCAATCGGGTCTTTCAGTGACTCCGGCGCGCGGCCGAGGATTACCACGCGTGGGCATTTGCCCAGGCCCTTGAAGGTCGGCTGGAAGAAGTCGCGCAGCTCAATCAACTGCTCGAACCGGGTCAGATGGCTTGCATCAAACACCAGCGCCTTGAGTTTGGGGCCGTGTTCGGCGGTCCAGCGCGGCAGCTCGAACTGGCCTTCGCGCGCGGCGTACAGGGCGTCGGTCAGTTTGTGCGCGAAGGGCAGTACGGCGCTGGCCAGACTGCCTTCGCCACCCAGCAGCAGGGCGCCGTCCACCGGCCGGCTGCGTCCGGCCATCCAGCGTTCCAGCAGCAGCGGTGCGGGCAGGCCGAGTGCGCTGACCAGGCGGCGACCGGACGTAGAGTTGGCAAAGGCGAGATAACGGTCGGACATGGAGCGGCTCCTGCGCATGGATCAAAAGTGCGCTCACTCTACGCAGGCCACAGAAATGCGCAATTGACCGCATCCGCCTGCTGTGCCGGCAAGGCGGCCAATGCCACACTGCGGTAACAGGCTAGCCTGTGCGCCATTCATTAAAAGTCTGCTGCGCGTCGGCCCTGCGGCGTTAAAAACAGGCTCGGAATGCTCATGTACAAAAGTACACTCCGCTTCCTCGCCTGTTTTTGCCTTGCAGGACTCTAGCTCGCGAGACTTTGAGCAGATTCTCAGATCAATTCCTTGTTCAGGAGTCATCCATGACCCAGCCGCGCCGCGTCGCCATTGTCGGTGGTAACCGTATTCCGTTCGCCCGTTCCAATACCGTCTACGCCACCGCGAGCAACCAGGAGATGCTGACCAGCGCACTGGATGGTCTGGTCGAGCGCTTCAACCTGCACGGCGAACGCCTCGGCGAGGTGGTGGCGGGTGCGGTGCTCAAGCATTCGCGCGATTTCAACCTGACCCGCGAATGCGTGCTCGGCTCGCGCCTGGCCCCGGAAACCCCGGCCTATGATCTGCAGCAGGCTTGCGGCACCGGTCTGGAAGCGGCACTGCTGGTGGCCAACAAGATCGCTCTCGGGCAGATCGAATGCGGCATCGCTGGTGGCGTCGACACTACCTCGGACGCGCCAATCGGGGTCAACGAAGGGCTGCGCAAGATTCTTCTGCAAGCCAACCGTGGCAAGACCACCGGCGAGAAGATCAAGAGCCTGCTGCAAATTCGCCCACGCCACCTGGCCCCGGCCATTCCGCGCAACGGCGAGCCGCGCACCGGGCTGTCGATGGGTGAGCATTGCGAGCTGATGGCGCAGACCTGGGCCATCCCGCGCGATGAGCAAGACAAGCTGGCCGTGGCCAGCCACCAAAAGCTCGCCGCCGCCTATGCCGAAGGCTGGCACGACGACCTGCTGACGCCGTTCCGTGGCCTGACCCGCGACCAGAACCTGCGCGCCGATATCAGCCTGGAAAAACTCGCCACCCTCAAACCCTGCTTCGAGCGCAGCCCACGCGGCACCATGACCGCCGCCAACTCGACGCCGCTGACCGATGGTGCATCCCTGGTGCTGCTGGCCAGCGAAGAGTGGGCCAAGGCCCGTGGCCTGCCGATTCTGGCCTATTGGAAGGACGGTGAAGCAGCGGCGGTGGATTTTGTCGGAGCGGGCAAGGAAGGCCTGCTGATGGCCCCGGCCTACGCCGTACCGCGGCTGCTGGCGCGCAACAAACTGACTTTGCAGGACTTCGATTACTACGAAATCCACGAAGCCTTCGCCGCCCAGGTGCTCTGCACCCTCAAGGCCTGGGAAGACGCCGACTACTGCAAGACCCGCCTGGGCCTGGATGCGCCGCTGGGGGCCATCGACCGCAGCAAGATGAACGTCAAAGGCAGCTCGCTGGCCGCCGGCCATCCCTTTGCTGCCACCGGCGGGCGCATCGTCGCCAACCTGGCCAAGCTGCTCTCGGTGGCCCAGGAAGGCCGTGGTTTGATCTCGATTTGCGCCGCCGGCGGTCAAGGTGTGACTGCAATCCTGGAAAAGTAATCAAACAGCGGTATTCGCACGCGGTGCGGGTACTGATGTATGCAACTCCGTGATTTGGAGCGGCCCACGAAGGTGGTGCCGCTCTTTTTTTATCTCAGCATTCGGGCAAGTAGGTTGGTGTTGAGCGCAGCGAAGCCCAACAGATCGCTGCATACCTCGTTGGGCTTCGTCGCGATGCTCCTCAACCCAACCTACGCGGTTATTGCGCCTGGGTATCGGCTTCACCCTTCAGCAGCGCCGCCTTGCGCGCTAGGCCCCAGCGGTAGCCGCTGAGGCTGCCGTTGCTGGCGATTACTCGGTGGCAGGGCACCAGCAGGCCCAGTGGGTTGCTGGCGCAGGCACGAGCAATGGCGCGTGGATGGCTGCCCAGTTGTGCGGCCAGTTCGGCGTAGTTGCGTGTTTGCTCCGGAGGAATCTGTTGCAGGGCGCGCCACACCTGTTGCTGAAACGCCGTGCCGCGAATATCCAGCGGTAACTTGGCGGCGCGCTGTGGTTCGCTGATCTGTGCCAGCACCTGGCGCAAACTATCGCCCAGCCCGGCGTTATCCTCGTGCAGTTCGGCGGCGGCAAAGCGTTGCTGCAGCTCACTTCGCAGTGCAGCCGGGTCGTCACCGAACAGCAGCGCGCAGATGCCCCTGGTGCTGCTGGCCAGCAGCACGTGGCCGAGCGGGCAGGGCGCGATGCTGTAGCGCAGCTGTTCGCCTGCACCCTGTTTACGCCGTTGCCCTGGGCTGAGGGTGGCTGGCTGCTGATACAGCGCGCGGGTACCGGAGTAGCCAGCGCTGAGTGCGGCATCCAGCACGCTGTCTGCCGTCGGCAGCTGTTGTTCCAGGCGCGCGCGGCGTTGCGCTGCCGTCCAGGCTTTCGGCGTCAGCCCGGTGCGGGCCTTGAAGGCCCGCGCCAGGTGCGAGGCGGACAGGCCGATGCGCGCGGCCAGTTGGGCGAGGGGCAGTAGCTGTTCACTGTTATCGAGCAGTTCACAGGCCGCCACCACCAGCGCATCCAGTTGTTCGGCCGGGCTCTGCCCATGCGGCGAGCAGCGTTTGCACGGGCTAAAACCAGCCGCTGCTGCGGCGTCAGCATCGGCGTGGAAACTCACGTTATCCCGCTTGGGTCGCCGCGCCGGGCAGCTGGGCCGGCAATAGATACCGGTGCTGCGCACGGCGAAGACGAAACGTCCATCCTGCGCGGCATCACGCGAGCAGACGGCCTGCCAGCAAAGGTCTGAATCGAGCATGGGCGCCTCCTTGATCCTGAGCCGATTGTCGGCTGCGCCCGACGGGCTGCCAATCCGTATCTGACTTTCAAATCGCCGGTAATGCTTGCGAGGCGCGGGGCGAGCGGTCACGGCCAGCGCGTCGGCCACCCCGATGATTCCAGTCTGGCGCCCCGCGTCGCTCGGCGGCAGCACCTGCTGATGCGCTGATGGCCGCCCCAGGGTGGGCGCTTGGCGCAGATTGCCGTATAACGGGCGGCAGAGTCGACTTGGGCAACACAGGACCCCTGATTAAAGCTGATGAAGACGCCAAAACGTATTGAGCCGCTGGTTGAGGCCGGGCTGGTCGATGAAGTGGTACGGCCACTGATGAGTGGCAAGGAAGCCGCCGTCTATGTGGTGCGCTGTGGTGATGAACTGCGTTGTGCCAAGGTCTACAAGGAAGCCAACAAGCGCGGTTTTCGCCAGGCTGCCGAATATCAGGAGGGCCGCAAAACGCGTAACAGCCGTGACGCCCGCGCCATGGCCAAGGGCAGCAAGTACGGGCGTAAGGAGCAGGAAGAGGCTTGGCAGAACGCCGAAGTGGCGGCGCTGTTCCGCCTGGCCAATGCCGGTGTGCGCGTGCCCAAGCCTTATGACTTTCTTGAGGGCGTCTTGTTGATGGAGATGATCGATGACGGCGAGGGCGATGCAGCTCCGCGCCTCAATGATGTCGATCTGCACCCGGACGACGCCCGCGAATTCCACGCCTTTATGATTCGTGAAGTGGTGAAAATGCTTTGCGCGGGTCTGGTGCATGGCGACCTGTCGGAATTCAACGTGCTGCTTGATCCGGGTGGGCCGGTGATTATCGACTTACCGCAGGCGGTGGATGCGGCGGGCAACAACCATGCGTTCAAGATGCTGGAGCGCGATGTGCGCAACATGGCCGAATACTTCGGTCAGTTTGCCCCGGAATTGAAGTTCACCAAGTACGCCAAGGAAATGTGGGCGCTGTATGAGGCCGGTGAGCTGACCCCGGAAAGTCCGCTGACCGGTGAGTTCGACGACCCGGAGGAACAAGCCGATATCGACGCAGTGATGCGCGAAATCAAGGCCGCCCTGGCCGACGAAGCGCGGCGCCAGGCGCTGCTGAATGCCGAGGACGAACCCAAGGGTGAAGAGCCACCGCCGCCTTGGGCGCAATAGGCCAGAGCGCTGCTGATAAAAATGCCGCTTATCTGATCAGGTAAGCGGCATTTTTTTGCGCTGAATAGCTTGGGCGTTTGCCTCGCTTACAGCCGCGCGGCCTTGAAGGTATCGCAGCGACCGACATCGCCCCCGGCGAAACCGGTCTTGAACCAGCGTACGCGCTGCTCCGAGGTGCCGTGGGTGAAGGAATCCGGCACCACTTGGCCGCGGGCCTGCTTCTGCAGGCGGTCATCACCGATGGCATTGGCGGCGTTCAGTGCTTCTTCGATATCGCCGGGCTCCAGCCAGTCATGGCGCTGCTGGCCGTGGTAGGCCCACACTCCGGCCAGGCAGTCGGCCTGCAATTCCTGGCGCACCAGCAAACCGTTGGCACCTTCCACCCGCTCGCCACGTTGACGCGCAGCATTGACCTTGGCCGAGACGCCCAGCAGGGTCTGCACGTGGTGGCCGACTTCATGGGCAATCACGTAGGCCTGGGCAAAGTCGCCTGCCGCGCCAAAGCGCTGTTCCAGCTCACGGAAGAACGCCAGGTCGATATACACCCGCTGATCGCCGGGGCAGTAGAAGGGGCCGACCGCCGAGCTGGCGAAGCCGCAGGCGGAGTTCACTCCGCCGCGAAACAACACCAGGGTCGGGTCGCGATACTGGCGGTTGGCGCCCTGGAAGATGTCGCGCCAGGTGTCCTCGGTATCGCCGAGAACGGCGCGGACAAAGTCGGCCTGCTCGTCATTGCCGCCCGGTGCCTGTTGTGGTGCACTGACGCTGCCGCCCTGCAAGGCCTGGCCGGCCAACTGGCCGAGGATCTGCATCGGGTCCTGGCCGCTGAGCAGGCCGATGATCACCACGATGGCCACACCACCGAGGGTCAATCCCTTGCCGCCGCCCATGCGGGAGCCGCTGCCGCGTGCATCCACCACGTTGTCACTGCGTCTTGCCCGTTTCCAGCGCATTGCTGCCGTCCTCTGTGTGCCGATCCTGAGTGTTGCCGCTGCGGGCGGGCCTGACCTGCCCGGCGGTCAGTTGGCCGAGTACTGGTTGATCACCCGCTCTGCGCCTTGCTTGTCCAGGCCGATGACCTGATAGGCATCGCGAACATTGCCGTACTCCATGCCCGGCGAGCCGGCGGGCATGCCCGGTACCGCCGCACCCATCAGGTCGGGCTGCTGGCGCAGCTTGAGAATGTCGGCGGCCGGTACATGGCCCTCGACAAACTGGCCGTTGATCACGCCGGTATGGCAGGACGCCAGGCGCGGCGGCACGCCGAGGCGCTGTTTGACCGCACGCATATCGGCCTCCACGTGATCATTAACCGTAAAGCCGTTGTCCTGCAGATGGCTGATCCAGGCCTTGCAGCAGCCGCAGTTGGCATCGCGGTGTACATCGATGGTCAAAGGTTCGGCGGCGGAACTCAGGTTACTGAGCAGCAGCGCGGCAAGCACAAACAGCTGGCGCATGGGGGACTCCTGGCAGGTAAAGGTTGAGCATAGCGCCCGGTGCCCTCGGGCAACCACTGACGATTTCCGAATCAGGCCGGCGCGGCTTATGCTGCGTGCGATTTCCGGGCTTTCGACTTGCAAGAAAAGGATGGGTTCATGTTGCTCGCACGCGTTGTACTGCTGATTCAACTGCTGGCGTTGGCTGGCCTGGGGCTGGCCTACTTTATTCAGCCCCATGAAATGACCAACCTCAGTGGCATGTTGCTTATGTCACCGGCCGCCGCCACGGATGTACGCGCCTACTATGGTGGCCTGCAACTGGGCCTGGCGGCGTTTATCGGCCTGTCGCTGAGTCGGCTGGAGCTCACCCGCGCCGCGCTGACCCTGCTGGTGCTGCTCTACAGCGCTCTGGCGCTGGCACGGATTGGTGGGCTGTGGCTCGATGGCGGCGCGCAGCAGACGTTCAACCTGTACGCGCTGCTGCTGGAAGTGGTCTCGGCGGGGCTGTGCTTTTGGGCGCTGCGCGGTTTGCAGCGCGTCTGAATCAGCGTGCGGCGGGGAAGCCTTCGAGGATTTTCGCCACCCCACGGTCGAAGTTTTCCTGGCTCATGTCCGGGTTGTGCAGCTGCCGGCTGATCTGGGCCTGAAACAGCACCGCCTGGGTCTTGCTATCGAGAATGCGCAGGGCCAGGCGGGCGCGTTCATCTTCGGTCGCGCGAGTCTGGGTATAGACCGTGCCGGCCACCGCTATCGGAGTGAGCTCAATTCCTGCTTCATGTTCCAGGCCCAGGGCGTAGATGACCTGCATATCAGGTTGGCTTTCGGTGAAGCGATAGCCCTTGGCGCTGAGGGCATTCTGCACCGCCTGGTTAAAGCGCTGTTCCAGATCCGTGCGATGACCACTGGCCCTGACCGCCCGCACGCTAAAACTCTGATGCGGCATGGCTTGCACAGGCTGTAGCACCTGTATCGATGCGTCTGGCGTGCTGGTGCAGGCGCTCAGCAGGGGCAACAGCAGGGCTAACAGATAACGACGCATCGATGACTCCTTGGCAGGTGAGTGTCTAGGTTCCCTAGTCATCGCAGTCTAGGCTCGCTGGCACAACCTTGCGCCAATCCGCCGATGGGGCTGCTGCTTGCGCTCTGTGTCGCCGTGGGTGGCGCGGTAACGCTAGCGGCGCTCCAGCAGCACACCCGACTCCATATGGTGGGTGTAGGGGAACTGGTCGAACAACGCGCAGCGCGTCACTTTATGAGTGTCGCTGAGCTGGGCGATGTTGGCTGCCAGGGTCTCCGGGTTGCAGGAGATGTACAGGATGCGCTCGAAGCGCCGGGTAAGCTCGCAGGTGTCCGGGTCCATGCCTGCACGTGGTGGGTCGACGAAGACGCAGCCGAAGTCGTAACTCTTCAGGTCGATATCGGCCAGGCGGCGGAACGGCCGCACCTCGTTCAGCGCCTCGGTCAGCTCTTCGGCGGACAGGCGCACCAGCGTGATGTTATCCACGCCGTTGTCATCCAGGTTGGCCAGGGCAGCATTCACCGAGGACTTGCTGATCTCGGTGGCCAGCACCTTGCGCACGCGAGTGGCCAGCGGCAGGGTGAAGTTGCCATTGCCGCAGTACAGTTCCAGCAGATCATCCTGGCGTTCGCCCAGCACTTCATAAGCCCAGCTGAGCATCTTCTGGTTCACTTCGCCGTTGGGCTGGGTAAATGCGCCCTCCGGTTGGCGATAGCTGAAGGTGCGCCCGGCGACCTGCAGTTTTTCCTCTACGTAGTCCTTGCCGATGACGATGCGTTTGCCCTTGGAGCGGCCAATGATGCTGACCTGCAGCTCGGCCGCGAGCTGTTCGGCGGCGACCTGCCAGGCGGCGTCCAGCGGGCGGTGGTAGCACAGGGTAATCAGTGCATCACCGGCCAGGGTGGTGAGGAACTCGACCTGAAACAGCTTGAAGCTCAGGGCGCTACTGGCTTGCCAGGCGGCCTTCAGGCGTGGCATCAGGGCGTTGATCTGCGCGCTGGCGATGGGGAACTCTTCGAAGAAGATTGGCGTGTGCTTGTCGCCGGCTTCGAACATCGCGTAGTGGCGATCCTCGCCCTCACGCCACAGGCGGAATTCGGCGCGCAGACGATAGTGTTCGCGCGGCGATTCGAATACTTCGGGAGCAGGGGCGTTAAAGGGTGCCAACAGCTCGATCAGGCGCTGCTGCTTGTCCGCAAGCTGGGCGGCGTAGTTGGCGGGATCGAACTGGGAACGGCTCATGGCGTACTCGAAAGCGGGCGGACAGGTGTCCAGCGTTGAAATGTATGCAGTCGGTGTAGGAGCCAGCTTGCTGGCGATCAATTCGAGTGGATCGCCAGCAAGCTGGCTCCTACAGGTTGCTGCGTGGCTAAGCGAAGTACGCCAGTTTGATCGCAAACAGTACCGAGAGCACCACCAGCGCCGGGTTGAGGTCGCGCCAGCGGCCGGCCAGCAGCTTGATCAGGGTCCAGGCGATAAAGCCGAAGGCGATGCCGTTGGCAATCGAGAAGGTCAGCGGCATGGCCAGGGCGGCGACGACCACGGGGGCGGCGACGGTGAGGTCGTCCCAGTCGATCTGCGCCAGGCTGCTCATCATCAGCACGGCGACAAACAGCAGCGCCGGTGCGGTGGCGAAGGCCGGTACGGCGCCTGCCAGTGGGGCGAAGAATAGCGCCAGGAGGAACAGGATGGCCACCACGCAGGCGGTCAGACCAGTACGCCCGCCGGCACTGATGCCTGCAGCGGATTCGATGTAGCTGGTGGTGGTTGAGGTGCCCAGCGCCGCGCCGGCCATGGTCGCGGTGCTGTCAGCCAGCAGGGCGCGGCCGAGCTTGGGCATCTTGCCGTCCTTGTCCAGCAGGTTGGCTTTCTGCGCCACGCCGACCAGGGTGCCGGAGGTGTCGAACAGGTCAACGAAGAGGAAGGCGAAGATCACGCTAAGCAGACCGATATCCAGCGCGCCCATGATGTCCAGCTGCATCAGGGTCGGGGTCAGTGAGGGTGGCATCGACACCACGCCATTGAGCTGCGACAGACCGAACAAGATCGACAGGCCGGTGACCAGCAGGATGCCGATCATCACTGAGCCGGTGACGCGGCGGTAGGCCAGCGCGGCAATCACGAAGAAGCCCAGGCAGGCCAGCAGCGGGCCGCCCTTGCTCAGGTCGCCAAGACCTACCAGGGTGGCAGGATTGTCCACCACGATGCCGGCGTTTTTCAGCGCAATGATCGCCAGGAACAGGCCGATACCCGCTGCGATACCTGCACGCAGGGCCAGCGGGATGCTGTTGATGATCCACTCGCGAATCTTGAAGATCGACAGCAGGAAGAAGATCGCACCGGAGAGAAACACCGCACCAAGCGCGGTCTGCCAGGTGTACCCCATGGTCAGTACCACGGTGTAGGTGAAGAAGGCGTTGAGGCCCATGCCCGGCGCCAGGGCAATCGGGTAGTTGGCCAGCAGGCCCATAATGGCCGAGCCAAGCGCCGCTGCCAGGCAGGTGGCAACGAATACGGCACCTTTATCCATACCGGTTTCGGCCAGCATGTTGGGGTTGACGAAGAGGATGTAGGCCATGGTCAGAAAGGTGGTCAGCCCCGCCAGAATCTCGGTGCGTACCGTGGTGTTATGGGCTTTGAGTTGGAACAATCTTTCCAGCATGTGGCACTCCCCGTAACGGCGTTTTTGCCGTGTTTATGCAAACCGAAAGCAAAGCACATCCACGCGTGGGTGCATGTTTTTGCTGGCGATCTGGAAAAAGGCGCGCATCATATCAGCTCGTCTGGAAGGGGTGAATTTATGACCGCTCGGACAGTTTATGTACCTGATTTGCAAGGAGTGAAACGATGACTGCACGGGCCCTGATCAGCGTTGCCGATGGTGTTGAAGACCTCGAGTGCGTAACCCTGATTGATGTACTGCGGCGTGCCGAGGTTGAAGTGGTAGTCGCCAGCATCGAAAGCCGGCGGATGATCACCTGCGCCCGTGGCACGCGCCTGACCGCCGACACCATGCTGGTGGATGTGCTGGCCCAGCCCTTCGACCTGATCGTGCTGCCCGGCGGCATGCCTGGCGCACAACACCTCGCCGAGCACGAGCCCTTGGCCGAACGGGTGCGCGAGCAGGCCAAGGCCGGCAAGCTGTTTGCCGCCATTTGCGCAGCGCCCGCGCTGGCCCTGCAGCAATACGGCGTGCTCCGGCAGCGGCGCATGACCTGTTATCCGGCGTTCAGTGATCGCCTCAGCGGTTGCGTGTTTGTCGATCAGCCGGTGGTGGTCGATGGCAATTGCATCACCAGTCAGGGCCCCGGCACTGCTCTGGCGTTTGCCCTGACCCTGGTTGAGCAGCTGTGTGGCAAAGCCGCGCGCAAGCAGGTCGCCGAGGCCATGCTGGTCAGCTAGTCGTTACTTCGCTCAGGGCCTTGCGGGTGCAGATGGTCACGCTTGGCCAGTTCGGGGAACAGGCGTATCCATAGCCCGGTGACCAGAATGGCGCCGACGCCGCCGATCAGCACCGCCGGCACCGTGCCGAACCAGGCGGCGCTGACCCCGGCGCGGAAATCCCCCAGCTGATTGGATGCGCCGATAAACAGGCCGTTGACCGCGCCGACGCGGCCGCGCATTTCGTCCGGGGTTTGCAGTTGCACGAAGGCGCCACGGATCACCATGCTGATCATGTCCGCCGCGCCCAACAGCACCAGCGCTGCCAGGCTTAACCACAGCGAGGTGGACAGGCCGAAGCCGATGGTCGCCACGCCGAAGATTGCCACTGAGGTAAACATCACCGGGCCGACCCGGCGCTCGATGGGAAAGCGCGCCAGCCACAGTGACATCAGCAGCGCGCCCACCGCCGGTGCCGAGCGCAGCAGGCCGAGGCCCCAAGGGCCGGTGAGCAGAATGTCCTTGGCAAACACCGGCAGCAGCGCGGTGGCGCCACTGAGCAGCACCGCCAGCATGTCCATCGACACCGCGCCGAACACGGCAGGGCGGCTGCGGATAAAGCGAAAGCCGGCCAGCAACGAATCCAGCGAGACTTTCTGTTTCAGCGGCAACTGGCGCGCCGGCAGGCTCAGCATCAGGCTCAGGGCGCAGCCATACAGCAGCAGGGCCGGGCCATAGACCCAGTGTGTGCCGAGCGCATAGAGCAAGCCGCCCAGCGCCGGCGCGACGATGGTGGCGGCCTGCATAGCCGAGGCTGACGCGGCTACGGCGGCGGGAAACAGGCCTGGCGGCACGATATTCGGCAGCAGGGCCTGCGTTGTCGGCATCTCGAACGCCCGGGCGGTGCCGAGCAGAAAGGCAATCAGGAAGATCATTTCGCGGCTGATGCTGCCGGCGCTGCTGCCCAGCAGCAGGCCCAGGGCAATCAGCCCCTGGGCGCCCTGACAGAGCGCCGCCACCTTGCGTCGGTCGAAGCGGTCGGCGACATGCCCGGTGAGCAGGATAAACAGGATCTTCGGCAGAAATTCGATCAGCCCGACCAGGCCGAGGTCGAGCACGTTGCCGGTCAGTGCATACATCTGCCAGCCAATCGCCACGGTAATCATCTGGAAACCGCTGGCGGTGAATACCCGGGCGAACCAGAAGGCCAGAAATGGGCGCTGGTGACGTAAAAGCTGAGACATGGCCGAACAACTCGCACGGCTGGCGGGAGGCGCAGCCTAGCATGCGTCAGTGTGGGCGGCATGCTGAGGTGCCGTTTTAGAGGCGCTGCTGTGTATTTATCTGACTTTAAAGGCAGGTTTTTATTCTGTTGTGGCAATGACTTGAGTAGAATCTGACTTTCAGGTCAATAAATCTGTCGTCTACGCTGATTCTGCTCCGTGCTTGTAAGCGGCGCGCCTGTCTCTCTTTTGTTCACGCAAATGGCCAGGCTGCTCTGGCCCCGAGGAACGGACATGTCCACTCCTGAGTTGTCCCGCCGCGCCTTTCTGCAAGGCAGCGTCATCGCCGGTATCGGCATCAGTTTCGCCCCGCTGGGCAGCAAGGCCTTTGCCGCCTTGTTCGAGGAGCGTGTAACCGCCATGCCGCAGCCCTGGTACAACGCCAGTGGCAAGGCTGTGGCGCGTATCGATGGGGTCTCCAAGGTGGTCGGAGGCAAGGTGTTTGCCCGCGATATCCGCGCCAAGGACATGCCCGGCTGGCCGCAGCAGCAAGGCCATGCGCTGTTGCTCAAGGCCACGCGCACCGAGCAGCTGTACCAGGGCTTCGACCTGTCGGTGCTGCCGGCCGAGTTGCAGCCGCAACGTGTAGTGACCGCCAGTGATCTGGTCAAGGACGGCATCAGCTTTCCGGACGGCCACAACCTTGATCCGTTGTTGCCCGAAGGCCAGGTGCCGATGTTTATCGGCCACCCGGTGGCGCTGCTGATCTGGCATGACTTCGAGCGCTATCGTCAGGCCAAGAACATTCTCAAGTTCAACGACAAGGTGATTCGCTACGGCGAAAAAGCTGCGGCGTTCCAGAGCGACCCCTACGGCAGTTTCCGCTTCGTGCGCGTCGGCGGCAGCACGCCGTTCGAGCCCGACACCTTCTCCAGCCTCAAGGACAGCATGCTGTTTCCGCTGATCCACAACCGCAAGCCGGCCTGGGGCGAGGGCAAGGTCAGTGGTGACCTGACTCAACAGGGCCTGTACCACGCCGAACAGATGCTTAACCAATTGCAAACACCGCCGGATAACTGGCTGGTGTTCGATGAGCGCTTCACCACGCAGTCCATCGAGCCGGCTGCGCTGGAAGCCGACAACGGCAACGGCTGGTTTGACCCGGCCAGTGGCACCCTGCATTTCGTGGTCGCCACCCAGTGCCCGTTCGAAGTGGCCGAGCAGACCGCGCATATGCTCGCGCCCTCCCGGTTCGCTGTGAAAAAGCTCAGCATGCACCCTGGCTATACCGTCGGTTACGGCTCCAAGGACAACAACATTCACGTGTTCTACGCTGCCCTGGCCGCGATCTACGGCGACGGTGTGCCGGTGCGCCTGGCCAATGATCGCTACGAGCAGTTCCAGAGCGGCATCAAGCGACATCCATTCGACATGCACTACCAGTTGGCGGTGAACAAGCAGGATCACAGCTTCCAGATCTTCCGCGCGCACATGGATGTCGACGGCGGTGGTCGCGCCAACTACAGCTCCTCGGTGGCGGCGGTCGGCGCCACGGCGGCGCAATCGATCTACTACCTGCCGCGCAGCGACCTGGCGGCCACCGCCTATTACTCGCGCGGCGTGGAAGCCGGTTCGATGCGTGGTTACGGCACTCTGCAGACCATGGCCGCCACTGAGATGATGGTGGACGAAGTGGCCGAGCGGCTGAACCTCGATGCCATCGAGCTGCGCAAGAAGAACGTGTTCCAGTCCGGCATGAAAAACACCCAGGGCGCGATCCCGGCCGGTGCGCTGCGCCTCGATGAAATCCTCGACAAGGCCGCGCAGCACGAAATCTGGAAGAACCGCGTTGAGCGCAAGCAGCGCTTCGATGCCGAAGACCCAGACAACCTCTACGGCGTCGGCTTTGCCATCTGCCAGAAGGACTTCGGCACCGGCTCCGAAGCGCCGATGGCCAGCCTGGAGTTCAGCGCCGATGGCCGCGTCAGCCTGCGCCAGATTGCTATCGACATGGGCACCGGCATGGCCACCTCGCAGGCCCTGCTGGTTGCTGATTACCTCGGTCAGCCCGCCGATGAAATCAAGACCGGCGAAACCGAGTGGAGCGAACTGGCCCTGACCACCAGCGGCAATCCCTACATCATCAGTCAGGCCGAGCAGGACGCCGCGCTGCGCAATCCGCGCTGGGTCGGCAAACTGGCCTCGCCGTCGTCGGCAACCAACTCCTCCTACTACACCGGGCACTCCACCCGTGAAGCCGCGCGCCTGCTGTTTATCCACGGCCTGTGGCCGGCAGCCCTGGCCATCTGGGGCCGGGGTGAGCATGGCGGGCTGGCCAACCCTTATGTGGTGCGCCGCGAGAACGCGCACTGGGTCGATGGCAAGCTGACCGCCGACGGCATGCCGCCGATTCCCTTCAAGTTGCTGGCACACAAGGCCCACGAACTGGGTTTGGTCACCGGCATCAGCGTGCACGGCTTCAACCGCTGGAGCTGGGCTGAGGGCGAATTCGAGATCAACGGCCAGCGCGAGCGCGTGCCGCTGGATGCCCTGGCGGTGAAATACGGCGACGGCGCAAGCGCCGCGCAGAAAGCGCAGATGACTCGCAAGGGTTTCCACTTGCTCGACCGCATCAGCATCAAGTACCCGGTGACTCAGCTGAACAACGCCATGGTCACCTACTACAGCCCGGTGGCCACCCTGGTCGAGGTCAAGGTCAACAAGGGCAGCGGCGAGGCTCGGGTGATCAACCATCACTCCTGGCTCGAATGCGGTCGGGTGATCGTCGAAGAATTGGTGCTCGGTCAGCTCGAAGGCGGCATCGCCATGGGTATCGGCCATGCGCTGCTGGAAGAAATGCCGCTGTATGAAGGCGGCCCCGGCGACGGCACCTGGAACTTCAACCGCTATCAACTGCCGCGCGCCAAGGACTGCGCGGTGTGGTCGCAAAGCGCGGAGATTCTGCCGCCGCTGTCGCCCAGTGACCCGGCCAAGGGCATCGCCGAAGTGGTGATGATTCCGGTGGTCGGCGCCATCGTCAACGCCGTGGCCCACGCCACCGGCAAGCGCCTGCGCGACCTTCCCCTGACTCCGGCCCGCATCAAGGAGGCCCTCCATGGCTAAGCGCCTGCTCAGCATGATTATCAACAGCCAGGCGGTCGGCCCGATGGAAGTGGCCGACGACCTGATGATGATCGACTTTCTCCATGAATACCTGAACCTCACCGGCTCGCGCCTGGGCTGCGGCCAGGGTGTGTGCCACGCCTGTGTGGCGATACTCGACAAGCCCGACGGCACCAGCGAAGAAATCCGCACCTGCATCACCGGCGCGCATTTCTTCGACGGCAAGCGCATCCGCACCATCGAGGGCCACGCCAAGCGTGACGCCCAGGGTGAGGTCAGCCAGCTCAACCCGATTCAGCAGCAGTTTGTCGACCAGTTTGCCTTCCAGTGCAGCTACTGCACGCCGGGCTACGTCAACGCCGCCACCGTGCTGGTGGAAAAACTCCAGCGTCAGCCAGTCAAGCGCAGTGAGCTGGAGGGCGAGATCGAAGACGCCCTGGGCAAGCACATCTGCCGTTGCACCGGTTACGTGCGCTACTACAACGCCGCGCGCGATGTGGTCGAGTCCCTCGGCCTGGTCAAGGAAGGTTGAGCATGAAGAACATTCTGATTGCTGCCGCCCTGTTGTTGCCGTTGGCCGCCCAGGCGGCGGATAAGCAACTGATCGAACGCGGCAAGTACCTGGCGCGCGCCGCCGACTGTGTGGCCTGCCACAGCGTCGAAGGCGGTGCCGAATACGCCGGCGGCCTGCCGCTGGAATCGCCGTTCGGCACCATCTACGGCACCAACATCACCCCGGACAAGCAGTACGGCATCGGCGAGTACAGCGCCGATGACTTCTACCGCGCGGTGGCCGAAGGTGAGCGGCGGGATGGCAGCAAACTCTATCCGGCGATGCCGTACACCTCCTATCACCTGCTCAAGCGTGAAGACTCCGACGCCATCTACGCCTACCTGATGAGCCTGGAACCGATCGCCAAACCCAGCCCGCAAACCAGCCTGAGCTTCCCGTTTAATGTGCGCTTCGGTCTGGGCTTCTGGAACATGCTCTACAAGAACCGCGTGCAGATGCTGCCGGCTGAAGGCAAAAGCGAGACCTGGCAGCGCGGTCAGTACCTGGTCGAGGCCCTGGGCCACTGCGGCGAGTGCCACACGCCGCGCAATGCCCTTGGTGCGTTGCAGCAGGATCAGCGTCTGCAGGGCGGCGTGCTGCTCGGTTACGAGGCACCGAGCCTGCTCGCCGAGGACCTGGCTGAGCGCGGCTGGAGCACCGACGACCTGGCGACCTTCCTCAAACACGGCATCAGCGCCCAGGGTTCGATGTTCAACGAGATGTACCCTGTGCTGCACCACAGTACCCAGTACCTGCCGCTGGACGACCACAAGGCCATGGCCACCTACCTGCTTGGCGATCAACCGCCGGCGCCGCGCAAGGTCAGCGCGGTGGCCTTCGAGCAACTCGATGCCAGCGCGCAGCAGGGCCGTCAGCATTACCTCAACCTCTGCGCCGGGTGCCATGGCGTGGTAGGTGAGGGCGTGCCGCATGTGGCGGTGGCGATGGACGGCAACACCACCCTGCGCCTGAACGATGCGCGCAACCTGTTGCGGGTGATCGATGACGGCATCAAGGAGCAGCAGTTCACCGGTTTCGAGCGCATGCAACCGATGCCGGGCTTCAGCGACAAGCTGGATGACGGGCAGCTGCGCGACTTGCTGCATTACCTGCGGCAGACCTGGGGCGGCCAGGCGGCCGAGCTGAGCCCGCAGCAGGTCAGCCAGTTGCGCAGTGAGAAAGGCCATTGAGGCCGGGTGAAGCCTGATGCAGCACCTTGATCTGCTGGTCGTCCGCCAGGCGCTGCAGTGGTCCGCCGCAGGACGGCGCGTGTGGCTGTGTACGGTGCTGAGCACCTACGGCTCAGCGCCGCGCGCGCCGGGCTCGCTGCTGGCTGCCACGGCCGAGGGCGAATGGATCGGCTCATTGTCCGGCGGTTGCGTTGAGGATGAGTTTCTTGAGCGCCTGGCCGCTGGCGCCTTTCCTGAGCCTGTGCACCTGATGCGCTATGGCGATGGCAGCGACCCGCACTCGCAGATCAGCCTGCCCTGTGGCGGTGTGCTGGAGGTGCTGGTGGAAAACCTGCCGGCCGACTGTGCGGTGCAGGCGCATCTGCGTGAGCTGGAAAGCGCCTTGGCGGGCCAGCGCCGGCTGATCCGTGACGTGGCGCTGCCCAGCGGCGAGCGCCGCTTGCTGGCTGACAACACGCAGGGGCCAAGAGTTGAGCGTCAGCCGAATCAGCTGCGTGTGCGCGTTGGTGCGGCCCAGCGCTTGCTGCTGGCGGGCTACTCCTCAGTGGCGCAGGTTTGCGCGCAATTTGCACAGGGCCTGGGCTTCGAAGTGGTGCTTTGCGATCCGCGCGAGGAGGTGCTGCAAGGCGTCGACTTGCCAGGGGTGGAGATCCGCCGTGAACTGCCGTCCGAGGTTATCCGTCTGGGTGGCTGCCATGCCGACACCGCTGTGGTTGCGTTGACCCATGACCCACGCATCGATGATCTGGCGATGATCGAAGCGGTGCGCACCGAGGCTTTTTATATCGGTGTGATGGGCTCGCGACTGACCAGCGCCAAACGCTTCGAGCGACTGCGCCGCGTCGGCGGCCTGGATGATGCTGCGCTGGCGCGGATCATCGCGCCAATCGGCCTCAACCTGGGCAGCAAGACCCCGGCGGAAATCGCCCTGGCGGTACTCGCTGACATCCTGCGGGTGCGCAACGGCTTGGCGCGGGATGCGCTCTAGCATGCCGCGCGTTGTGGCCCTGTTGCTGGCGGCCGGGCGAGGTCGGCGCTTTGGCAGTGACAAGCGCCTGGCCCGTTTGCCGGACGGTCGCGGCCTGCTGGCGGCCAGTGCTGAGCGGGCCCTGCAGGTGTTTGCTGAGGTGCATGTGTTGCTGCGCGACGAGGACGATGCGCAGGCGTTGGGGTTGCCGGCGGCCTGCCGGATTATCCGCTGCAGCGATGCCGACCAGGGCATGGGCCACAGCCTGGCGGCAGGCATACGCGCCCTGGCCGTGCAGGATGCCGATGCCATTGCCGTGCTGCTCGGCGATATGCCCTGGGTGGCCGCCGACAGCCTGTGGCAGTTGTGCCAGCAGGCCGCAGCCGAGCGCATCGTCTATCCGCTGCATGACGGCCAACGCGGACACCCGGTGTTGTTTGGCCGCGCCTTCTGGCCAGCGCTGCAGACCCTGACGGGCGATGAAGGTGCGCGCGCGTTGCTGCAGTCGCAGGCCGCGGCGTGCCAGGGCGTTGCGCTGGCTGATCCGGGTGTGCTGCGCGATGTCGACCGGCCGCAGGCGCTGTTGAACGACTAGGCGGCCATTCTGGGCGGTGTGGCAGCCCGTCGCGTGACAATCGACCACAGCCGAACTTGACGCGTCAGGCGCTACTCTCTGTACATCTCTTGACCCGCATCAATACTGATCGTGCGTGGTTATGCAGGGCCGTTGGCCCTGTGCGATGGCTAGCCAACCCAGAACAATAATCCCCCGACTGATTGCTTGTGACTGGCATGCGCGCCCGTGGCCGTGCCCCGTATCACCTGACTGAGGAAACGCCATGTTTGGATTGGAGGCTCTCGACCTCGCTCGAATCCAGTTCGCTTTCACCATCTCCTTTCACATCATTTTTCCGGCCATCACCATCGGCCTGGCCAGTTACCTGGCGGTGCTTGAAGGGCTGTGGCTGAAGACCGGGGAAGAGGTGTACCGCGACCTGTACCACTTCTGGGCGAAGATATTTGCGGTCAACTTCGGCATGGGCGTGGTCTCCGGCCTGGTCATGGCCTATCAGTTCGGCACCAACTGGAGCGCGTTTTCCGACTTTGCCGGGGCGGTCACCGGGCCGCTGCTGACCTATGAAGTGCTGACCGCGTTCTTCCTTGAGGCGGGTTTCCTCGGCGTCATGCTGTTCGGCTGGAACCGCGTCGGCCCGGGCCTGCACTTCTTCTCCACGGTGATGGTGGCGGTCGGCACGCTGATTTCGACCTTCTGGATTCTCGCCTCCAACAGCTGGATGCACACCCCGCAGGGCTTCGAGATCATCGACGGGCGGGTGATTCCGGTGGACTGGTTCGCCGTGGTGTTCAACCCCTCATTCCCGTATCGCCTGCTGCACATGGCCACGGCGGCGTTCCTTGCCACCGCGTTCTTTGTCGGCGCGTCGGCGGCCTGGCACCTGCTGCGCGGTCGCGACAACCCGGCGATCCGCAAGATGCTGTCGATGGCCATGTGGATGGCGTTGATTGTTGCGCCGATCCAGGCGGTGATTGGCGACTTCCACGGCCTGAATACCCTCAAGTATCAGCCGGCGAAGATCGCCGCCATCGAAGGCCACTGGGAAAACCACGGCGATGAACCGACCCCGCTGATTCTGTTCGGCTGGCCGGATATGGAAGCCGAAGAAACCCGCTTCAAGATCGAGATTCCCGCGCTTGGCAGCCTGATCCTGACCCACAGCCTGGACAAGCAGGTGCCGGCGCTCAAAGAGTTCGCCAAGGAAGACCGGCCCAACTCGACCATCGTGTTCTGGACCTTCCGGGTCATGGTCGGCATCGGCATGCTGATGATCCTTACCGGTCTCTGGGGGCTGTGGCTGCGTACGCGCGGCAGGTTGTTCGAGAGCCGGCCGTTCCTGCATCTGGCGGTGTGGATGGGCCCATCGGGTGTTATTGCCATCCTTGCTGGCTGGTACACCACTGAGATCGGCCGTCAGCCGTGGATCATCCAGGGGCTGATGCGCACCGCGGATGCCTCCTCCGGGCACAGTTTTGCGCACATGAGCCTGACCCTGATTCTGTTTGTGGTGGTGTATTTCGCCCTGTTTGGCGCCGGCATCAGCTACATGATGCGCCTGGTGCGCAAGGGGCCGATCACCGACGAAGGCAAGGAAACCGCCGAGGGCGGCCCAGGCCAGAAACGCACGCCGTCGCGTCCGCTGTCCGCGCCCGAAGAGGGCCTGGAAGAAGGCGAAACCGATTCGCTGGCTGAGAGGAATTGAATATGGGCATTGATCTCTCGCTGATCTGGGCCGTGATCATCGCCTTCGGCGTGATGATGTATGTGGTCATGGATGGCTTCGACCTAGGCATTGGCATCCTCTTCCCCTTCGTCAAAAGCGAAGGCGAGCGCGATGTGATGATGAACACCGTGGCACCGGTCTGGGACGGTAACGAAACCTGGCTGGTACTCGGCGGTGCGGCGCTGTTCGGCGCTTTCCCGTTGGCCTACGCGGTGGTGCTCAGCGCGCTGTACCTGCCGCTGATCTTTATGCTGCTGGGGCTGATCTTCCGTGGCGTGGCCTTCGAGTTCCGTTTCAAGGCCAAGGCCGCCAAACGCCACCTCTGGGACAAGGCATTTATCGGCGGCTCACTGACCGCGACCTTCTTCCAGGGCGTGGCGCTGGGGGCTTATATCGATGGCTTTGAGGTGGTCGACCGGGTCTATGCCGGTGGCGCCCTGGACTGGCTGACGCCGTTTTCGCTGTTCTGCGGCCTGGCGCTGATTGCCGCCTACGCCTTGCTCGGCTGCACCTGGCTGATCATGAAAACCGAAGGCCGCCTGCAACAGCAGATGCACGACCTGGCGCGGCCGCTGGTGTTCGTCCTGCTTGGCGTCACTGGCATCGTCAGCCTGTGGACGCCGCTGGCACATGCCGAGATCGCCGAGCGCTGGTTCAGCCTGCCGAATATCTTCTGGTTTATGCCGGTGCCGCTGCTGGTGCTGCTGTGCACCTGGGCGCTGCTGCGCGCAGTGGCACGCAACGCCAACTACTCACCGTTTCTGCTGACCCTGACGCTGATTTTCCTCGGCTACAGCGGCCTGGGTATCAGCCTGTGGCCGAATATCATCCCGCCGTCGATCAGCATCTGGGACGCCGCCGCACCGCCGCAGAGCCAGGGTTTTATCCTGGTTGGCGCGCTGTTCATCATCCCGTTCATCCTGATGTACACCGCCTGGAGCTATTACGTATTTCGCGGCAAGGTGACTGAAGAAGATGGCTACCACTGAGGTTCGGCTCCCGGTCTGCTGCGCGTCGGCCCTGCCGCGTTAAAAGCCGGCTCGGCAAGCCGCTTGCGGCTAACGCGCTCCAGCGCGGCCCGAAGGGCGAGTGAAACGAGTAATGCTCATGTACAAAAGCTCTCGCCTGCTTTGACCAGCCGAAGGCTGTTACTAACGTAGCGCCTTGCATGGCTCTAGCTCGCGAGACCTCGAATGGGTTCTGAGGTCGCAAGATGAACGACATAAACGAGAAAAAGCCGCTGTGGCAGCGGCTCGGCTGGCTGGTGCTGATCTGGGCCGGCAGCGTGCTGGCCCTGGGTGCGGTGTCCTATCTGCTGCGCCTGTTTATGCAGGCCGCTGGGATGGGCACGCCGTAAGCGCGATAGTGGTGATCACTCTAGGAGGCGCTTTAGCGGCGAGCATTTGCTGACGCCCTGTCGCGGCTAAAGCCCCACCCACCGGGCTTTCAGCGCGCTTATTTGATCGCTTTAAGCACCACAAACTTCGGCGTTGCCGCCACCTGTTCGACGCCACGGAACAGCCGTTTCAGCTTGGCGTGGTAGCCCAGGTGGCGGTTGCCGACGATCCACAGTTCGCCGCCGGTGACTAGTGCGGCGCGGGCCTGTTGGAACATACGCCAGGCGAGAAAGTCGCCAACCACCTGCTGCTGATGGAACGGCGGGTTGCACAGCACCAGATCCAGCGAGTCAGCTGTCTGCTCGGCCAGGCCATCGCCAGCGCGAATCTCGACCGGGCGCTCGCCCAGCGCCGCACGCCAGTTTTCCTCGGTCGATTGCACCGCCATATACGACTCATCCACCAGCGTCAGCTCGGCCTGCGGGCTGCCCAGCGCATAGGCAATACCTAGCACGCCGTTGCCGCAGCCGAGGTCGGCGACACGCATGCGGCTGAGGTGTTTGGGTAGGTGTGGGAGGAAGGCGCGGGTGCCGATATCCAGGTCTTCACGGCAGAACACATTGGCGTGGTTAAGCAGCTCGATAGCCGGCTTATCCAGACGATAACGCGTTGGGTAAGGCGACACAGGCGCAGGCTTGGCTTCAGGGGTGGCAAACAGCAGGCGGGCTTTTTTCACCGCCAGCGAGGCTTGCACCGGGCCGATGTATTTTTCCAGCAAGTCGCCGGCGGCGCGTGGCAGGTGCTTGACCATCGCGGCGGCAATCACCTGCGCGTTTGGCGCGAGCTGGCCGTGCAGGCGAATCAGTTGCTCCTCCAGCAGTGCCAGGGTTTTCGGTACGCGGATCAGCACCACGTCGAATGGCCCTTGGGCGACTGCGCTGGCCGGCACGAACTTCACGGCATCCGCCGGTAGCTGGTTGCGCCGCAAGTTGATCTGCAAGCCCAGGTGGCCGAGGTGCGAGTCGCCGCTGCTGGTCACCTGAGCCATGCCGGCCAGGCTGATGGCCAGGGCGCCGAAGCTGTCATTCAGCACCAATACCCGCGCGCCGTTCGGCAGCCCCTGCTCATGCAGGTGGTTGAGCAGGTACTCGTCGGCGGCATCGAAGGCCTGCAGCGGCTCGTTGGGCTGGTCGGGTTGGCGAAGCAGGTCGAGCTGGGCGAACGGGGTGCTGAACACAGGCATGGAAAACTCGGGGTAGCAGGCGCAAGGGCGCGATCAAAAGTGCAGTTGGTCGCTATTGTCGGTGCAAGGCGCAGAAAAGTCTCGAAACTGAGAGCTGGTTCAGCAAATCACGGTTGTGCCGCGCGCGGCTTTGCCGAAGAATGCCGCCCCCTTGCGGATCTGCTCAGTCGTGTCTGATACCCGTCAGTCAGCAAGGTCGGCATTCAAATAATAACCAGGCCCCGAGCATTACGCCCGGCTGCGATCTGGTAGCGCCTGATGATCAGTCGCGTACAGGTGTTCTGTCACGCGGTCTGCGTTCATAGCCCACATTCCCAAACTCTCAATGAGGCCTGCCCATGCAGGCTTCACGGCGTTCTATTTGCAAAAGGTATGTTCATGTTCAAGTCCCTGCTGTCCTTAACCTTCAGCGCATTGCTGGTCGCGGCAAGCCCGGCCCTGGCCGAAGGCACGGCGCCCATCGTGATCAAGTTCTCCCATGTGGTGGCCGAAGACACCCCAAAGGGCAAGGGCGCGCTGCTGTTCAAGAAGCTGGTGGAAGAGCGCCTGGCCGGTCAGGTGGCGGTTGAGGTTTACCCGAACTCGACGCTGTTCGGTGATGGTGAGGAGATCAACGCCCTGCGCGAGGGCAAGGTGCAGATGCTAGCCCCTTCGCTGTCCAAGTTCGAGGCTTACACCAAGCAGTTGCAGGTATTCGACCTGCCGTTTCTGTTCGATGACCTGGAGGCGGTCAAACGTTTCCAGAAGCGTGACAAGAGCCGCGAGTTGCTACACGCCATGTCCAACCAGGGCATCTACGGCCTGGCCTACTGGAACAACGGCATGAAGCAGCTGACCTCCAGCCGCGAGCTGCGCAAGCCCGAAGATGCCAAAGACCTGGCTTTCCGCATCCAGCCCTCGTCGGTGTTGCAGGCGCAGTTTGGCCAGCTCGGTGCCAAGACCGTGAAGATGCCATTTGCCGAGGCATTCAAGGCGTTGCAGGCTGGCACCATCCAGGGCACCGAAGGCCCTTGGTCGAATATCGCCAGCCAGAAGGTCGACACCGTGCAGCCGTTTATCAGTGAGCTCAACCATGGTTCGCTGAGCTATATGCTGATCAGTAGCAAGGAGTTCTGGACCAGCATTCCCTACAAAACCCGCACCGAGCTGGAAGCGATCATCGATGAAGTGTCCTTCGCGGTGAACAAGGATGCCGAAACGCTGAACAACAATGATCGCGCGCGCATCATCGCCGCCGGCAATGCCAAAGTGGTCACCTTGACCGACGATGAACGTGCCGCCTGGCGCGCCGCATTGAGCCCGATGTGGAAGACCTACGAAGCGGAAATCGGTGCCGATGTGTTACGTGCCGCGCAGGCAGTCAACCGTCGCTAAGACCGGGCTTTAAGGCGCAAGGCCAAGAACCCCCAGGTTTTGCCGGTGTTTATCCGCCCGGCGTTGCGCCACACTGGGCCTGTGCAATCTGCATAGGCCCGGTATTCGTATGACCAGTGACGACAAGTACACGCGGCAAACCCTTAGCTCTATTCAGGTCTGGTCGCCCAGCCTGTTCAGCCTGCGTTGTACGCGTGATGCCGGTTTTCGCTTCAGGGCCGGGCAGTTTGCCCGTCTCGGCGTAGAAAAGTCCGATGGTTCAGTGGTCTGGCGCGCCTATTCGATGGCTTCGGCGCCGCATGATGAGTTTCTCGAATTCTTTTCTATCGTCGTTCCAGGCGGTGAGTTCACCTCGGAGCTGAGTCGGCTGCAGGTCGGCGACAGTCTGTTAGTTGAAAAACAGGCGCTGGGCTTTCTTACCCTCGATCGCTTTGCCGATGGCCGTGACCTCTGGCTGCTGGCCAGTGGCACCGGGCTCGCGCCGTTTCTGTCGATTCTGCAGGGGTTGGAAGTGTGGCAGCGCTTTGCCCGTGTGGTGCTGGTGTACAGCGCGCGCACGGCCAGCGAACTGGCCTATCAGCCGCTGATTCACGGGCTGATGCAGCAGGAGCATTTGCAGGAATATGCTGAGCGCTTTGTTTACCTGCCGCTGGTCACCCGCGAGCAGGTGCCCGGCTGTTTGCATGGGCGCATCACCACCTTGCTGGACAATGGTGAATTGGAGCGGGTGGCGGGGCTGAGTCTGGAACCTGAGTATTCGCGGCTGATGATCTGCGGCAACCCGCAGATGATCGACGACACCCGCGCGCTGCTGAAACAGCGCGACCTGCAGCTCAGCCTGACCCGGCGGCCGGGGCAGGTGGCGGTGGAAAACTACTGGTAGCGCTTATTCCTCGCGGATGGCCTTGATCCGGTGCTCCCAGCGGCGCTTGGCGAAGCGGCGCATGTTCGGGATGTCGTCGGTTTCGTCGAGGATCGGCTTGCCGATGATGGTTTCCATGATGTCCTCCATGGTCACCAGGCCGCGCCAGCTGCCGAACTCGTCATACACCAGGCACATGTGCTGACGCTCATGCATCATCTGCGTCATCAGGTTTTCGACGTTCATGCTGTCGGAAACCACCTTGAGCGGTTTGAGGATGCTGGACACCGGTGCCTCATCTGCATCGGCGCCCAGGGCGTCATAGCGGAACACCACGCCCAGTGGTGCTTCATCCTCACCGATAACCGGGTAGCGGGAAAACTGGCTCTCTTTCACGCGCGCCTTGAACGCGCCAAGGGTGTCATCGGGTGCGGCAAACTCGCAGACAATCCGCGGCGTCATGATGTCGCGCAGCTTGATTTCATGCAGGTCGAGGATGTTGCTGATGACCCGTTGTTCATCTTCATCGAGCTTGCCCACTTCGCGGCCGAGCAGGGTCAAGGCTTTGATCTCCTGACGGATGTCGTGTTCAGGCTCTTTGCCGCCAAACAGCCGCATGATCATGTCGGACATGAAGATAAACGGCTTGAGCAGCAGGATCATGCCGCCCAGCAGGCTCGGCAGGAAGGGCGCCAGGGTTGGCCAGTAACGCGCACCAATGGTCTTGGGCAGGATTTCCGAGAGGACCAGAATCAGCAGCGTCATCACAGCCGAGGCAATGCCCAGGTAGCCATCGCCAAATACGATGGTGACCTGCGCGCCCACGCCGGTGGCGCCAACCGTGTGAGCCACGGTGTTAAGCGTAAGAATGGCGGCCAGAGGCTGGTCGATCTTGTCTTTCAGTCCTTTCAAACGCTCGTAGAGCTTGGGCTTGGCGGCCTTCTGCTGAGCGATATAGCTGGGCGTCAGGGACAGCAACGCCGCTTCAAGAATGGAACAGATAAAGGAGACGAGGATGGATAGAACTGCAAACGCAATCAGGAGGGTCATTGAGGGGGAAAAGTAGCCAAGGGACAGCCAATTTACACCAGCGTTCGGTAAGCGACTGAACTGTCCTGCAACAAATCATTTACGGGAGGGCGCTTGTGGCCCTCCGCACAGGGGAAGTCAGTCGCGGCTTTGCTGCGCCTTGAGCAGATCGCGGATCTCGCTCAGCAGCTCCTGATCCTTGGTCGGTGGGGCCGGTGCTGCGGGCGCCGCTTCTTCTTCGCGCTTGAGTTTGTTGAGCACCTTGATGCCCATGAAGATGGCGAAAGCGACGATCAGGAAGTCGAGCACGGTCTGGATAAATTTGCCGTAGGCCAGCACCACAGCAGGCAAATCGCCTTCGGCAGCCTTCAGGGTGATGGCCAGGTCAGTGAAATCCACGCCGCCAATCAGCACGCCCAGCGGTGGCATGACCACGTCACCGACAAAGGACGAGACGATCTTGCCGAAGGCCGCGCCGATGATGATACCGACGGCCATATCGACCACGTTGCCCTTGACGGCAAAGGCTTTGAATTCACTGATTATGCTCATGCTGCGTTCCCTGTTAGGTGAGGTTGGCCTGAGTGTAATCCAGCGCGCGCCGCTTGCCAGCTACTTCTCAGCCCGGCAGGTGCACTGCAGGCAGGGCTTCGAATGCTGGTTTGGCCAGCAGGTAACCCTGGAACAGCTCCACACCCATGTCGCGCAATGCCTGCAGCTCACCCAGGCTTTCAATGCCTTCGGCGATCACCCGGATATTCAGCTTGCGGCACATCTGCAGAGCGGCTTCGACCAAAATCTGCCGCACGCTGTCCTGATCGATGTCACGGATCAGCTGCATGTCCAGCTTGATCAGGTCCGGCTGGAAGTCGGCCAGCAGGTTGAGCCCGGCATAGCCTGCGCCGAAGTCATCGATGGCGGTCATAAAGCCCTGCTTGCGGTACGCGCGCAGGATGCCGGTGAGGTGATCGACATCCAGCACCTGCTCCTGTTCGGTGACTTCGAAGATGATCCGCTGCAGCGGAAAGTTGAAGCGCTTGGCCGCCTCCAGCGTGGCGCGGATGCAGGTCTCGGCCTTGTACACCGCGTTGGGCATAAAGTTGATCGAGACCATGGCTGGCACTTGCAGCTTGGCCGCCCATTCCAGGGCGGTAATCCGGCAGGCCTGGTCGAAGGAGTAGAGGTTGTCCTTGTTGAGCTTGCTTAGCAGGCTGCCAGCGGACTCGCCGGCACTGCCACGCACCAGGGCTTCATGGGCAAAGATGGCCCCGGTGTTGAGGTTGACGATGGGTTGAAATGCCATGCTGATGGGAAAATCCAGCGCCTGCCCGTCACGGCAGGCCACACATCCCGTTTTGCTAGCCATAGCCCGGCCTCTGGTGTTTGCAGTTGCTGGCCACGATAGCAGAAGTTGCTGCGTGCCTCCCATTTCCGGGCGGTGCAGCAGAGCCGGCCCGAGTGGGCTAGTCTCAAGCGAGAACCGCCATGAGGATGTCACTATGCCATTGGAACATCACCCGCTCAGCCGCGAGTTTCCCGAATACCAGGCGCAGCTGCGCAGCCTGCTGGCCAGTGACGGGCACTTTGCCCGCCTGGTTGAGGAATACGATGAACTCGACAAGCGCATCTACGAAGTGGAAAGCGGGCGCGTTGCCATGGATGAAATCCTCCTGCTGGGCCTGAAAATGCAGCGCGTCAGCCTCAAGGACGAACTGGCCGGCTATCTGCGCAACGCACCATAACGTCGCGGGCTTGATCCGGGTCAAGTGCTGGGCCCGGTGCGGCGGATAATCTGCAGGCAGTGACTATCCCAGAGGAATGCCCGCATGCACGTTGAACATCATCCGCTGATCAAAGACTTCCCCGAACTGCGCAGCGCGCTGCATGACCTGCGCATCAGCGACGCCGATTTCGCCCGCCTGGCCGACACTTACGAAACATTGGACAAGCGCATTTGCCGCATCGAAGCCGGCAATGAAGTGCTAGCCGATGACGCCCTGTTGTCGCTCAAACAGGAGCGAGTAGGGCTCAAGGATGACCTCGCACGCCGACTAAAGCGCGCTGCCGGGCAGTGCTGTGGCTGCGGTAATGGCTGCAAGGGATAGCGGTAAAGGGCTGTAAATATATCCAGCTATTTCGTATGATCCGGGCTCAGTTTGCAGAGGAGTCCGGCATGGCCAAGGCCAAGCGCATGTATGGCTGCACCGAATGCGGTGCGACCTTTCCCAAATGGGCCGGCCAGTGCGGCGAATGCGGCGCCTGGAATACCCTGGTAGAAACCCTGCTCGAAGCCAATGCGGCCACTCCCAGTGGTCGCGCGGGTTGGGCGGGCGAACAGGCGCAGCTCAAGACCTTGGCCGAGGTCAGCGTCGAGGAAGTGCCGCGCTTTTCCACGGCCTCTGGTGAGCTGGATCGCGTGCTTGGCGGTGGTCTGGTGGACGGCTCGGTGGTGCTGATCGGCGGCGACCCCGGTATCGGCAAGTCGACCATTCTCCTGCAAACCCTGTGCAACATTGCCACGCGCTTTCCCGCGCTGTATGTCACCGGAGAGGAATCCCAGCAGCAGGTAGCCATGCGCGCCCGCCGCCTGGGTTTGCCGGAAGACAAGCTCAAGGTCATGACCGAAACCTGCATCGAAAGCATCATCGCCACTGCGCGTCTGGAAAAGCCCAAGGTGATGGTGATCGACTCGATCCAGACCATCTTTACCGAACAACTGCAATCGGCCCCTGGCGGCGTTGCCCAGGTGCGCGAAAGTGCGGCGCTGCTGGTGCGCTTTGCCAAGCAGAGCGGCACGGCGATCTTTCTGGTGGGCCATGTGACCAAGGAAGGTGCGCTGGCCGGGCCGCGCGTACTCGAACATATGGTCGACACCGTGCTGTATTTCGAGGGCGAGTCTGATGGTCGCCTGCGCCTGCTGCGCGCGGTGAAGAATCGTTTTGGCGCGATCAATGAACTGGGCGTGTTCGGCATGACCGACAAGGGCCTGAAAGAAGTCACCAACCCCTCGGCAATCTTTCTCACCCGCGCCCAGGAAGAAGTCCCCGGCAGCATCGTCATGGCCACCTGGGAAGGCACCCGGCCAATGCTGGTTGAGGTGCAGGCACTGGTCGACACCAGCCATATGGCCAACCCGCGGCGGGTCACCCTGGGCCTGGATCAGAACCGTCTGGCCATGCTCCTGGCTGTGCTGCACCGGCATGGTAGTATCCCGACCTACGATCAGGACGTGTTCCTCAACGTAGTCGGTGGGGTCAAGGTGCTGGAAACCGCCTCGGACCTGGCGCTGATGGCGGCAGTGATTTCCAGCCTGCGCAACAAGCCGCTGCCGCATGACCTGCTGGTGTTCGGTGAGGTGGGGCTGTCCGGCGAGATCCGCCCGGTGCCGAGCGGTCAGGAGCGCTTGAAGGAGGCTGCCAAGCATGGCTTCAAACGCGCCATCGTGCCCAAGGGCAATGCGCCGAAAGATCCGCCCGCGGGCTTGCAGGTGATTGCCGTAACGCGCCTGGAGCAGGCGCTGGATGCGTTGTTCGAATAGCCGAACCGCTAGTATGAAAAAAGGAGGCCGAGGCCTCCTTTTCTATTCGTCTTCGCCGAGGGCGGCGAGTTCGCGTTCCAGCAGGCTGTCGTCGCCGAGGTTGAGTTCCACCAGGCGGCGCAGGTGGCTGATCGAGTCCAGGTCGATATGCCGGCAGACAAACCCGAGCAGGTCATCCTGGGTACGGGTCAGCACCACTTCCATGCGCACGCGGGTGTCGTCAGCCAGTTGGAGATTGGCTTCGAACGGTTGGTTGGGATCGCCGTTCCAGGCGGCGGGGCGCTTGATCAGCAGGCCTTTGAGGGAAACGTCATGCAGTTCAACAGGCCAGTGTCGCTCGCCTTGCACTATCTCGGTCGGTGCGTCGAAAGCGATGCGTTGAAAGCGCCGACGCTCATTGGCTGTTTCGCTCATGCAAAGAAACTCCTGCGAGGTTTTATCCACTATAGCCAAGGCCGTCGCCAATGGCTTGGTTTTATCTGTATTGAGGCCTGCGCGGCAGGTATAAAAAAGCCCGCCAAGAGGCGGGCTTTTCCGTGCGGTTAATGCTTAGTTGCCGTAAACCGGGAACTTGGCGCAAACCGCTTTGACCTGCTCGCGCACGCGCGCTTCGACCGCTTCGTCGCCCAGGTTGGCGAGGATCTCGCAGATCCAACCGGCCAGTGCGCGACACTCGTCTTCCTTGAAGCCGCGGGTGGTCACGGCTGGGGTGCCGATGCGCAGGCCGGAGGTGACGAACGGCGAACGTGGGTCGTTCGGTACGCTGTTCTTGTTCACGGTGATGAACGCGCGGCCCAGGGCAGCGTCGGCGTCTTTACCGGTGATGTCCTGCTTGATCAGGCTGAGCAGGAACAGGTGGTTCTCGGTGCCGCCGGAAACCACGTCGTAGCCGTTTTCGATAAACACGCTGGCCATGGTCTGGGCGTTCTTGATCACTTGCTGCTGGTAGGCCTTGAACTCAGGCTGCAGGGCTTCCTTGAAGCACACGGCCTTGGCGGCGATCACGTGCTCCAGCGGGCCGCCTTGGCCGCCTGGGAAAACTGCGGAGTTGAATTTCTTCTCCAGTGCTTCGTTGGCACGGGCCAGGATCAGGCCGCCGCGCGGGCCGCGCAGGGTTTTGTGCGTGGTGGTGGTGACCACGTCGGCGAATGGCACCGGGTTCGGGTATACGCCAGCAGCGACCAGACCGGCCACGTGGGCCATGTCGACGAACAGGTAGGCACCGACCTTGTCGGCGATGGCGCGGAAACGTGGGAAGTCCAGCACCTGCGAGTAGGCGCTGAAGCCGGCGATGATCATCTTCGGCTTGTGTTCAACAGCCAGGCGCTCGACTTCGTCGTAGTCGATCAGGCCAGCATCGGTGATGCCGTACTGCACGGCGTTGTAGATCTTGCCGGAGAAGCTGACGCTGGCGCCGTGGGTCAGGTGGCCGCCATGGGCCAGGCTCATGCCCAGTACGGTGTCGCCGGCTTCCAGCAGGGCCATGTACACCGCTGCGTTAGCCTGGCTGCCGGAGTGCGGCTGGACGTTGGCGTAGTCGGCGCCGAACAGCTCCTTGGCGCGGTCGATGGCCAGTTGCTCAACGATATCGACGTATTCGCAACCGCCGTAGTAACGCTTGCCTGGGTAGCCTTCGGCGTACTTGTTGGTCAGTACCGAACCCTGGGCTTCCATCACCGCTGGGCTGGTGTAGTTTTCCGAGGCGATCAGCTCGATGTGATGTTCCTGGCGTTGGGCTTCTTGCTCCATCGCGGCAAACAATTCGGCGTCATAACGGGCAAGAGTCAAATCACGGCTGAACATGGCATTCCCCTGAGAAAATCAGCTGGGCGGTAGAAAGAGGGGGCGAATTCTAACCCATACGGCGCGATCAGGCATATGAAGCTTGATCATCTGGCGGACAAGTGGGGCTCATCCAGGCGTGTTGTCAGCTCAGCATAAACAGCGCGGTGCCGGTAAACAGTGCGGTGAACTGGTGGGCCGGCATGGGGCGACCGAGCAGGAAGCCCTGCACCTCGTCGCAGTCGTGGCCGCGCAGGAAGTCCAGCTGGGCCAGGGTTTCCACGCCTTCCGCGATCACTGTGAGGTTGAGGCTGTGGGCCATGGCGATAATCGCCCGGGCAATCTGCCCGTCCTGTTCGCCGTGGGGCAGGCCGTCGACGAAGCTGCGGTCGATCTTCAGCACGTCGATGGGGAACTGCTTGAGGTAGTTCAGTGAGCTGTAACCGGTGCCGAAGTCGTCGATGGCGATAAACACGCCGAGCTTCTTCAGGCTGGTGAGGGTATGCATGGCGTTGGCCACGTCTTCCATCAGGATGCTTTCGGTCAGCTCCAGTTCCAGGCAGCCAGCGGGGATTGCGCTGTGCTGGAGAATATCGGCAATGCGCTGATTGAGGTCGCCTTCGGCAAACTGCCGGGCTGAGAGGTTGACGGAAATTTTCGGCACGCGGATTTTCGCCTGATGCCATTCGGCCAACTGCCGGCAGGACTCGCGCAGCACCCAGTCACCGACCTGCACCACCAGGCCGAGTTCTTCCAGCACCGGAATGAATTCGCTCGGCGGCACCAGGCCGCGTTGTGGGTGCTGCCAACGCAGCAGTGCTTCGGCACCGGTCAGGCGTTTGCCATCACTGGAAAACTGCGGCTGGTAATACAGACGGAACTCGCCCTGTTCGAGGGCGTGGCGCAGGTCGCTTTCCAGCTCCAGGCGCTGCAGGGCGCTGGCGTTCATGTCGGCCTGGTAGAACTGGAAGTTGTTCTTGCCGCGTTCCTTGGCGTGGTACATCGCCGTGTCGGCGTTCTTCATCAGTTGGCTCAGCTCGTTGCCATCCTGCGGGCTGAGGGCGATACCGATACTGGCAGTGACGAAGAACTCGCGGCCTTCGAGGATAAACGGCTGCGCCAGGCTGGCGAGAATCTGCTCGCCGACATGGATGGCGCGGGTCACGGCACTGTCACGCTGGGACTGGGAATGCAGCAGCAGGGTGAATTCGTCGCCGCCCATGCGTGCCACGGTGTCGTCGCTGTCCACGCAGGCACTCAGGCGCACGGCCACATCCTTGAGCATGCGGTCGCCGGCGGCGTGGCCGAGGGAGTCGTTGATCGGTTTGAAACGGTCGAGGTCGAGGAACATCAGCACCACCCATTCCTGGTGCCGTTCACCGTGCTGCAGCGCACTGTGCAGGCGGTCCTGGAACAGCGTGCGGTTGGGCAGCTGAGTCAGGGCGTCGTAATAGGCCAGGCGGTGGATGCGCTGTTCGCTGGCCTTGCGCTCGCTAATATCGCTGAAGAAACACACGTAGCTGACCAGGTCGCCTTCATCATCCCGGACCGCTGTGATACCGACCCAGGCCGGGAATTTCTCGCCGCTCTTGCGCTTGAGCCATACCTCGCCTTCCCAGCTGCCCTGCTGGTTGAGCTGTTTGATCACATAGGCCAGGTGGCTGGCCTGCTGGGTGTCTGCCGTCAGCACGCTGGGTAGTTGATCGAGAATCTGCTGCGAGCTGTAGCCACTGACTCGGCTGAATGCGTTGTTGACCTGAACGATATAACCGGCCGGGTCGGTGACCAGAATCGCCGCCGTGGAGTGCTCGAATACCGTGGCGGCCATGCGCAGGTCTTTTTCTGCGCGGCGTTGCAGGCTGATGTCGCGGCCCACGCCGAGCAGGCCCTCGAAGCGCCCACTGTCATCCCACATTGGCACCAGGCGCAGTTCTACCGGGATTTTCTGGCCGTCGGCGCGCAGCGCATCGAAGACGAACAGCTGCGGCAGGAACTGCGCGCGCAATTCAGCCAGGCGCTGCGGGTCGTCCAGGGCATTGCGCACGCGGTCGAGCAGGGCATAGAAACCCACCAGCTGACGCGGGTTGGTGGCCAGGCTCTGGAAGCCGTTGGCCAGTGCCCATTCGCTGTCATAGCCAAGCACCGGCTTGACCGACGGGCTGACGTAGTTGAGCTGCAGGTGACTGTCGGTGGAGAAGATCACGTCGCTGATGCTTTCTGCCAGCAGGCGATAGCGCTGCTCACTGGTGCGCAGCGATTCGCTGTGGGTGATCTGCTCGGTGATGTCCTTGGCCACGCCGATCAGCCGGCTGACCCGCCCCTGTGCATCGCGGGCCAGGGCCTGTTCGCGGATATCGAACCAGTGCCAGCTGCCATCGCGGTGCCGCCAGCGCAGCTCGAACTGCATCAGCAGGCCGTTACCGACCACCTGCTGGATATTGCGCATGCGCTGGTAAAGCTCGACGTCATCGGGGTGCAGGATCTTTTCCCACAGGCGTTCGCCGAGCTGGTGGATCTCGGCCTTGCTGTAACCCAGTTGCGGCCCAAGGTGGTTGTTGCTGTACATCACCCGCTTGCTGCACATGTCGTGCACATAGATGGTGTCCGGTACGGCCTTGACCACATCGGACCAGAAACGCTCGCGCTCGATCAGCGAGGTTTCGATGCGCTTGCGGTTGGTGATGTCGCTGATGCTCAGGGTCACGGCCTGCAGGTCGTCGATGCTCTCCGGCAGGCGCAGCAGCAGCCACAGGTGGCGCTCATGGCCCTGCGGGGTGCGGATCTGTCGTTCCATTTCCAGCTGGCCGCTGCCGTTGATCAGGGCGTTGAGCAACTGCATGCGGAAACCGTCCGGGCGCAGCGGGCCGCTGTTGAACAGGTGCTCCCACGCCTGCTGGTTGGATTCCACGCCAAGCAGTTGCAGGGCCACCTGGTTGGTTTCGGTCAGGCGCAGGCGTTGGCACAGTTGCGCATGTTGCTGGGGCTCGCTGTCGAGCCAGTGCTGCAGCTGCGCCGGGCTGTGCAGCTGATGCTGTTGCAGGTAGTGGCGCAGCTCGGCGAGGTCGAGCACGCAAAGCGCGGTACCCGTGCCGTCGAAAATATCCTGGTAGCGTCGACGGGTTTCCTGCAGCACGTGCGAGGCATGCTGTTCTTCCGTGACATCGCGCAGTACCCAGACAAAACCGGTGCGCCGGTTGTCTTCGCTGAGGTCGCTGCGGCTGATATCGAACAGGTGGGTGCGGCCGTTCTGCTGGATCTCCACCAGGTCGGGGCCGAGGTCGTTGTGCAGCGCGGTGTCGTGCAGCAGCAGCGGGTCGAGGCGCGGCAGCAGCTTGAGCAGATGCCAGTCGCGCGCCTCGTCGTTGCGTAGGCCGAACATCGCTTCGGCCTGTGGGTTGAGGTACTGCAACTGGCCCTGACTGTCGGTGACCAGCACGCGTTCTTCAATCGCCCCGAGCACGCTGGCTGCCTGTTGCAGCGAACGCCGCGAGGCGGTGTTGAGTGCGTGCAGGCTGCGCTGTTCATGCAGCAGACGATACAGCGCGAGCAACGTCAGGGTGGCGCAGAGAATAAACAGCAGCAGTTTGCTGGCCTGTTGCGGCAATTGCTGGGCGCGTACCTTGCGTTCGTTGAACAGCGCACGCAGCTGCCAGTCACTGCCCTTGAGCGGGGTTTTCAGCATGCTCTGGTCAAGGTTCTCGGCGGTCACCGGGGGCGCCACGGCGGCGTTGTCGGTATCCGGCGCGACATTGCTGGCAATCACCCGCTGCACGTTGCGATCTTCCAGCAGCCACTGGTGCGGGCTCTGATGATGCTCATGCAGCCAGCTGCTCAGGGCGCGATTGGTCAGGCGCAATACCCAGAAACCGCTGGCCGGACTGTCGGGGTTGTGCCGCAACAGCAGGTAGATGCGCCCCTTGTCGTTGGCGCTGAAGGTATAGAAGAAGCTTTCGCCACGACCACGTTGCACCAGCTCATCCAGGTACAGGCGGTCTTCGCTCGGCGCATGGCTGTCGGCGATCACCTCGCCGCGGCTATTCAGCCAGGCCAGGCTGCGCAGGGTTGGGAACACGCCGCGCAGGGTTTGCAGCAATTCTTCGAGCTCGTCAGGGCTGCTCGGCGGCAGTACGTGACTCTGCAACAGGGCCTGGCCGGCGCTGGCCTTGAGGTCCATGTTCAGGCTCAGGTGGTTGGCCAGTTGCGAGCTGTAGGCCAGGCCCAGCTGGCGCTGGTTGTCGAGCAGTTGCTGGGACTCCTGGCGCAGTTGCCAGAGCAGCAGCACCAGCATGCACAGCACCAGAACCACCAGCGCGCCACGGGTCGGCCCGCGCATCGCCTCAGCCGGCGGTGCGCCAGGTGTACGCGGTGGAGGTGTGGGCGTGACTGTTGGCAAAGGGGTACATCCTGGGGCTGGGCGACTGTCGGCGAGTCCCTGGGTGGTGCGCGGGCGGCAGGCAGGGGGCGGCTAGCATGCCATAACCGTGGCAAAGTGCCAGCGTTGCCGACGAGCGTTGTTTGCCCTGCTTGACGCATTCCGGTAGCTTTGCCGCACGCGCGCGCGACTGTGCAAAGTCAGGGGCTACACGCCTGCGTTGGCATCGTCTGGCGGCTCCGCCCCGCCGTGCAGCTTTAGTTGGCGTGCACGCTCAGTTGGCGGCTTCTTTTTCGTTTCAACCCAGAACCAAGGTCATCATGGCTCAATACGTATACACCATGCATCGGCTCGGCAAAGTTGTGCCACCGAAGCGGGAAATCCTCAAGAACATTTCCCTGTCGTTCTTCCCGGGCGCCAAGATCGGCGTGCTCGGCCTCAACGGCTCGGGTAAATCCACCCTGCTGAAGATCATGGCCGGTGTCGACACCGAGTTCGACGGCGAGGCGCGGCCAATGCCGGGGCTGAATGTCGGTTACCTGCCGCAGGAGCCGCAGCTCGACCCGAGCAAGACCGTGCGTGAAGTGGTGGAGGAAGCGGTCAGCCAGATCAAGGACGCCCAGGCGCGCCTGGACGAGGTGTACGCCGCCTACGCCGAGCCGGATGCTGACTTCGACAAGCTGGCTGCCGAGCAGGCCAAGCTGGAAGCCATCCTGCAGACCAGCGACGGCCACAACCTCGAACGTCAGCTGGAAGTTGCTGCCGACGCCCTGCGCCTGCCGGCCTGGGATGCCAAGGTCGAGCACCTCTCCGGTGGTGAGAAGCGCCGTGTGGCGTTGTGCCGTCTGCTGCTGTCGGCCCCCGACATGCTGCTGCTGGACGAACCCACCAACCACCTGGACGCTGATTCGGTGGCCTGGCTGGAGCACTTCCTGCACGACTTCCAGGGCACCGTCGTGGCGATTACCCACGACCGTTACTTCCTGGATAACGTCGCCGGCTGGATTCTCGAACTCGACCGCGGTGCGGGCATTCCTTACGAGGGCAACTACTCCGGCTGGCTGGAAGCCAAGTCTGAGCGTCTGGCCCAGGAATCCAAGCAGCAGTCGGCCCATGAAAAGGCCATGAAGGAAGAACTGGAGTGGGTGCGCAAAGGCGCGAAAGCCCGCCAGTCCAAGTCCAAGGCGCGCTTGCAGCGCTTCGAGGAAATGCAGTCGCAGGAATTCCAGAAGCGCAGCGAGACCAACGAGATCTATATCCCGGTTGGCCCGCGTCTGGGCGACAAGGTCATCGACTTTGTAGGCGTCAGCAAGGGCTACGGCGATCGCATGTTGATCGACAACCTGTCGTTCAGCATGCCCAAGGGCGCCATCGTCGGCGTGATCGGCGGTAACGGTGCCGGTAAGTCGACCCTGTTCCGCATGCTGATGGGCAAAGAGCAGCCGGACTCCGGTAGCATCGAAATCGGCGACACCGTGCAGATGGCCTGCGTCGATCAGAGCCGCGACGACCTCGACGGCGGTAAGACCGTGTGGGAAGCCGTGTCCGATGGCTTCGACATGATCAAGGTCGGCAACTACGAGATGCCGTCGCGTGGTTACGTCGGCCGCTTCAACTTCAAGGGCGCGGACCAGCAGAAGTTCGTCAAGGACCTCTCCGGTGGTGAGCGTGGCCGGCTGCACCTGGCCCTGACCCTGAAAGAGGGCGCCAACGTGCTGCTGCTGGACGAACCGTCCAACGACCTCGACGTGGAAACCCTGCGTTCGCTGGAAGAGGCACTGCTCGACTTCCCTGGCGCCGCTATTGTGATCTCTCACGATCGCTGGTTCCTGGACCGCGTGGCAACCCACATCCTGGCGTATGAAGATGACTCGCACATCGAGTTCTTCGAGGGCAACTACACCGAGTACGAAGCGGATCGCAAGAAACGCCTCGGCGACGCAGCGGCGCAGCCGCACCGCGTGCGCTACAAGAAACTGGCGCAGTAAGCCAGGCCAGCAAACAGGAACGGAGCCGCAAGGCTCCGTTTTTGTTTCTGTGCAGCGGTCGCAGCCGCTGATGTTGAGCCCTTGGTCAGGCGGGTTGGAGTTCTTTCAGCAAGCGCCGTGCGGCGGTTTCTGCGGCATCACTGTATGGCCTCAACACGCTGGCCGCGCCGGCATGATGCAGGGCTTCGGCATCACCGGCGCGAAATGCGCTGAGGGTGATCTGTCCTTTAAACGCTGCGCTGCGCAAGGCGCGGAACAAAATGGCGTTGACCTCCCGTTGGGGGATGGTGCTGATCAGTGCCTGGGCGTGGCTCAGCGGCATATGGCTGAGAAAGTCGGCATCCTCGGCGTCGCCGTAGCAGACGTTCAGGCCTTCTTCGCGCGCCAGGGCCAGGGCCTGCGGGTCGAAGTCCACGCCGAGCACGCGGCGTCCGCCTAGCTCCAGTTGCTCGGCCAGTTTGCGGCCATAGCGGCCCATGCCATAGACGATGATGTCGGGTTGCTCGCCGGCCGGCGCATTGTCGTCAGCGTTTTCCCGGTGCGGGATATGCCGCTCGAATGGCCCCAGCCAGGGCGACAGGCGGGCGAACAGCGGCTGCGCATAGAGGATCATGTAGGTCGACAGGGTGATGGTGATCAACCCCACCAGGGTGGTCAGGCCCAGGGCGTCCTGGCCAACATGGCCGAGGCCGATGCCCATGGCCACGAAGATGATCGAAAACTCGCTGATCTGCGCCACGGTCAGCCCGGCCATAAAGCCGGTGCGCTTGCGGTAGCCCATCCAGCCCATGATTGCCATGACGATCAGCGGGTTGCCGATCAGCACAAAGGCCGAGAGGATCAGCGCACTGCTGATCTGCCCGTGGATATGGGCAAAGTCCAGTTGCAGGCCCAGGTGCAGAAAGAAGAACAGCAGGAGGAAGTCGCGCAGGCTGGTCAGGCGGCTGGCCACTGCTTCGCGCAGGGGCGTGGAGGCCAGGGAGAAACCGGCGAGAAAGGCGCCGATTTCCTTGGACAGCCCCAGCGAATCAGCACCTGCCGCCAGCAGGGTGCCCCAGGCGATGGCCATCAGCATCAGCAGTTCCGGCGAGTCGGCCATCATGTTCAGCAGGCGTGGCAGGGCGTAGCGCATCAGCAGAAACAGCACGCCGAGACTGCCCAGCAGGGTAGCGGCCAGCAGCAGCGGGTGCATGCCGGGCTGCTCGCCACTGCTCGGCTGATACAGGTTGAGGCCAAGCATGGCCAGTACCACGGCGATGTCCTGCACAATCAGGAAACCCATGGCGATGCGCCCGTGCAGCGAGTCGATCTCGCCTTTGTCGGAGAGCAGCTTGACGATGATGATGGTGCTGGAGAAGGTCAGTGCCACGGCCACATACAAGGCGGTCAGCCATTCCAGGCCCAGCAGGTAACAGAGGATAAAGCCGAAGACGATGGTAAAGCTCAGCTGACCCAGGCCGGTGGCCAGGGCTACCGGGCCGAGAGTGCGCACCAGGCGCATGTCCAGCTTGAGGCCGACCACGAACAGCAGCACGGTGATGCCGATTTCCGCCAGGAGTTGCAGGGGCTCGTTCTCACTGCTCAGGCCCAGTACGGCCGGGCCGGCGAGGATGCCCACCAAGATGTAAGCGATGATCAGTGGCTGGCGCAATTTGACGGCGATGCCCCCCACCAGCGCGGACAGAGCCAGCAGAATGGCGACCTCTTGAAACAGACTCATGCAGCACTCCTCGGTTGTTACGCGTGATTGTAGGAGCCTTCAGCGAAACCGCGCTTGCCTTGCGTCAAGCATACGGCTTGTGGATGTGGGCCGATGGGGCGATGATTTCCTCAGCCCCTCTGTCTAAGGATTTCCAATGCCAGACTCCGTCGCAGCCCACCTACGCCTTGCGCCCGAAGCCCTGACCCGTCCGTTTTCCCCTGAGCAGTTCAATTTCACCAGCACCGCAGATCTGGAGCCCTTTCGTGGCGTACTGGGTCAGGAGCGCGCCGTCGAGGCGCTGCAGTTCGGCGTGGCGATGCCGCGCCCCGGTTACAACGTGTTTGTCATGGGCGAGCCTGGCACCGGCCGCTTCTCTTTCGTCAAACGTTACCTCAAGGCTGAAGCCAAGCGCCTGGAAACCCCGGCAGATCGGGTTTACGTCAACCACTTCGATGAGCCGCGCGAGCCGCGCGCACTGGAGCTGCCGTCTGGCACTGCCGGCGAGTTTATGGCCGACATCAACGGCCTGATCGATAACCTGCTGGCAACCTTCCCGGCGGTGTTTGAACACCCTTCGTTCCAGCAGAAGAAGAACGCCATCGACCGCGCCTTCAACAAGCGCTACGACCAGGCGCTGGATGTGATCGAGCGGCTGTCGCTGGAAAAAAGCGTGGCCCTGTACCGCGACAGCAGCAATATTGCCTTCACCCCGATGCTTGAAGGCAAGGCGCTGGATGAGGCCGAGTTCGCCCAGCTGCCGGAAACCGAGCGCGAGCGTTTCCACGCCGATATCGCCACCCTGGAAGAGCGCCTCAACGAGGAGCTGGCCAGCCTGCCGCAGTGGAAGCGCGAATCGAGCAACCTGCTGCGTCAGCTCAACGAAGAAACCATCACCATCGCCCTGCAACCGCTGCTGGCACCGTTGTCGGAAAAGTACGCCGAGAACGCCGGCGTCTGCGCGTACCTGCAAGCGGTGCAGGTCAATCTGCTGAAGACCGTGGTTGATCAGCTGGTTGAAGTGGAAAAGGCCGATGCACAAACCCGCAAGCTGCTCGAAGAGCAGTACTGTCCGAGCCTGGTGGTCGGCCATCACGCTCAGGGCGGCGCGCCGGTGGTGTTCGAGCCGCATCCGACCTACGACAACCTGTTTGGCCGCATCGAATACAACACCGACCAGGGCGCGCTCTACACCAGCTACCGCCAGCTGCGCCCCGGTGCGCTGCACCGCGCCAACGGTGGTTTTCTGATTCTCGAAGCCGAGAAGCTGCTCGGTGAGCCGTTTGTCTGGGATGCGCTCAAGCGCGCCCTGCAATCGCGCCAGCTGAAGATGGAATCGCCATTGGGTGACCTCGGCCGCATCGCCACCGTGACCCTGACCCCGCAGATGATTCCGCTGCACCTCAAGGTGGTGATCATCGGCTCGCGTCAGCTGTATTACACGCTGCAGGACCTCGACCCGGACTTCCAGGAGATGTTCCGCGTGCTGGTCGACTTCGATGAAGACATCCCGCTGGCCGACGACAGCCTGGAGCAGTTTGCCCAGCTGATGAAAACCCGCACCTCGGAAGAGGGCATGGCGCCGCTGACGGCGGCGGCGGTGGCGCGGGTAGCGACTTACAGCGCGCGCCTGGCCGAGCACCAGGGGCGGTTGTCGGCGCGGATTGGTGATCTGTTCCAGCTGGTCAGCGAAGCGGACTTTATTCGCAGCCTGGCCGGGGATGAAATGACCGATGCCGGGCATATCGAGCGCGCACTGAAGGCCAAGGCCACCCGTACGGGCCGCGTTTCGGCGCGGATCATCGACGATATGCTGGCCGGGATCATCCTGATCGACACCGCCGGTGCGGCGGTGGGCAAGTGCAACGGCCTGACCGTACTGGAAGTCGGCGACTCGGCCTTCGGTGTACCGGCGCGGATTTCTGCCACGGTCTATCCGGGCGGCAGCGGCATCGTCGACATCGAGCGAGAAGTCAATCTCGGTCAGCCCATTCACTCCAAGGGTGTGATGATCCTTACCGGTTACCTGGGCAGCCGTTATGCCCAGGAGTTCCCTCTGGAAATCTCCGCGAGCATCGCCCTAGAGCAGTCCTACGGCTATGTCGACGGTGATAGTGCCTCGCTGGGTGAGGTGTGCACGCTGATCTCGGCGTTGTCGCGCACGCCGCTCAAGCAGTGCTTCGCCATCACCGGCTCGATCAACCAGTTCGGTGAGGTGCAGGCAGTCGGTGGGGTCAACGAGAAGATCGAAGGTTTCTTCCGCCTCTGCGAGGCGCGTGGCCTGACCGGCGAGCAGGGCGCGATCATCCCGCACTCCAACGTCACCACTCTGATGCTGGATGAGCGGGTGCTGCAGGCGGTGCGTGCCGGGCAGTTCCATATCTACGCGGTGCGTCAGGTCGATGAGGCGCTGAGCCTGCTGGTCGGTGAGGATGCCGGCTCGCCCAATGAGCAGGGGCAATTCCCCGCCGGTAGCGTCAATGCGCGGGTGGTTGAACGTCTGCGTGATATCGCTGCCATGGGCATGGAAGAGGACGACAAGGAAGAGCCGAAAAAGGCCGAGCCGGTGGCCGCCAAGGAGAAAAAGCCGCGGGCGAAAAAGCCAGCGGCGGAATGACTGGCGAATACGCACCATTCGTCCGGTGGCTGGTCAGTCATTGAGCGAATGGGCCGGGCGGGCAGGGCGACTGGCTCTGCCCGCCTTTTCCTCACTTCATCCACACAGTTATCCACAGCTTGCGGGGATAACTGCCGGCTTCCCACTGGCGTATACCCGGGTGTAGGCTGAAGGCCTGCTCCCACGAGGGTCGTCGCCATGTCGCGTCACCTCAATCTCACCCGGCACTGTCTGGGCCTGGATACTCGGATCGAGTGCGCAGTCTTGCCACTGGCTGGCAATAACGGTCTCTGGACGCTGATCTGCGCGGCGGGTATGTCTGGCGCGCAACCCTCGGCGATCAAGGCGCAAGGCCCATTCCACGGGGCTTTCGCGGCAGAAGACATCCTCGCTGATATCGCTGAAAACCTCTGCGGCATGGGCTATGAGCCTTGTACAGACGTCCCTATCTGGCGCCTGCATATCCAGGCCGAATTACGCCGGTTGAATGCCGAGCGTGGGCATGCGCTGGGTGCTTACCAGTTCCGTCCGGAAACCTGAGCTGCGACCTGACGCATATTTGATCAGTCGCCGAAAAGCCTTTGCCTGACCGGCTTGGCGCGATTAATCCTGACCCCATGCACAAGGTTATCCACAGTTCTCGGGGATAACCCGACAGCGCGTTTGCTGCGCTTACGCCAGGCTTGTCTGGCTCGATGCGCTGGGTATACTCGCCGGCAGTTTTGAACCCCTGAGTGAGCCCTTATGGAACGCTTTATCGAGAACGCCATGTACGCCTCCCGCTGGCTGCTGGCTCCCATCTATTTCGGTTTGTCGCTGGCTCTCTTGGCACTGGCGTTGAAGTTCTTCCAGGAAGTCTTCCACATCCTGCCGAACGTGTTTGCCATGGCTGAAGCCGACTTGATTCTGGTGCTGTTGTCGCTGATCGACATGGCGCTGGTGGGCGGCCTGCTGGTGATGGTGATGATCTCCGGTTACGAGAACTTCGTGTCGCAGCTGGATATCAAGGAGGGCACCGAAAAACTCAGCTGGCTGGGCAAGATGGACTCCAGTTCGCTGAAGATGAAAGTGGCAGCGTCCATCGTGGCGATTTCCTCGATCCACCTGCTCAAGGTCTTCATGAATGCGCAGAACATCGATGACAGCAAACTGATGTGGTACGTGATCATTCACATGGCCTTCGTGCTATCGGCCTTCGCCATGGGCTACCTGGACAAACTGACCAAGCACGATCACTGATCGACTGCCTGCGTGACCCGCCGCCCGGCCGTTGCAAAACGGACGGGCGGTTTGCTTTGTGCCTTGTGCTTTTGCTTTGTTGTACAAGAATTGTGTTTGTATAGATTTTTGTATAACTTTGCTCGCCCGAGGACATGCCATGAACCTACAAGATCTGTCGCTGCACGCCCATGCCGGGCATATCGACGCCCTCAACCTGATCTCCATCGAAGGTGGCATCTACCTGTTGGAGGCGCACATGGATGGCCGTGCCCACCCGCTCAGCGATGGCCATGGCAAGACCCTGCACCTGCGTTCGGTCGAGCATGCCCGCGACCTGCTGCAGGATCTGCCGCGTGTTCCCTTCCACCTGGTGCATGCGGTGGTGCATGACGAGATGTGTGGCATGCAGGACGGCACCCAGGACACGTTGCGCGTGCCGATTTCCTTCAACTCGTCCTGGTAATGCCTTGAGTCCCTCAACCCCGCTGTTTGCGCGCCCGCTTGCCGTGATTGATGTACAGGTCACCGGTCTGCACCCCGTTAAGGACTGCATCTGGGAAATTGCCGTGCTGCAGATTGAGGCGGGCGCGGTTGTCGCGCGACAGGCCTGGTTGTTGAGGCCCGATTGTGCGCTGCCAGCCAGCGTCTCACGGCTTTGCGGCGTGCTGCCGGCCGAATTGGACGCACAGCCGACCTTTCGCGAGATCGCCGGCGAATTGGCCAGCGTGCTGGACGGGCGAGTGCTGGTCGGGCACAACTTGCGCGTTGCCCATGCCTTTCTGCGACGTGCATTTGCTTTGGCGGGTCAGCCGGTGCGTTACCGGCAGCTGTGCACCTTGCAGTTGGCCCGCGCCGCCTGGCCGGATTTGCCGGAGTATGGTCTGGATGCGCTGTGTGAGGCCCAGCAGATCAGCCGCTTCTTCCGCCACCGGGCGCTACCGGATGCTGAAGCCGTCTGGCAGTTGCTCACGTGTCTGCTCGAGCAGGTGCCTGCGGATTCTTTGCAGCGGCAGATTGGCCGGCAACTGCGCAAGGCAGCAGTACCGCGCTATTTAAACGCCGAGCGTTTGCAGGCGCTGCCGGCGCGCCCGGGGGTGTATTACTTCTATGGCGAGAATCAGGCGCTGCTGTATATCGGCAAAAGCCGCAACCTGCGCCAGCGTGTGCAGTCGCATTTCCAGAATGACCACCACAGTCGCCGAAGCCTGCAAGTGGCTCAGCAGATCCGCGACATCCGCGTGCAGCCCACGGCGGGTGAGCTAGGTGCGCTGTTGCTCGAGGCTGCGGAAGTCAAGCGCCTGCTGCCGCTGTACAACCGCCAGTTACGGCGCCAGCGGGAGTTGCTGACCTGGGGGCTTGAGCATGCTGAGCAGGGGTGGCGAGTTATCTTGCAGGACGTGGATGCAAGTGCACAGGTCGGCGACAGTGTTGGCCTGTTCCGCTCGCGACGGCAGGCTCAGAGCTGGTTGCGCAACCAGGCGCGCCAGCATCAGCTGTGCTTGCGGCTGCTCGGTCTGGAGGCCGGTGCCGGAGCCTGCTTTGCCACGCAACTGGGCGGCTGTAAAGGCGCGTGCTGCGGACAGGAACCGCGTGCCGCGCATGACGCCCGTCTGTTGGCGGCGTGCGAGCAGTTGCGCGTTACGGCCTGGCCTTGGCCGGGCGCGGTGGCGCTGGTTGAGCGCGACCCTGAGCATGGTTTCGCTCAATGGCATGTGCTGGATCAGTGGCGCTACCTGGCCACTGTCGATGATCCGGCCTTGATCGATGCCGCCCGTCAGCAACCGCCCCAGGCATTCAGCCTGGATGCCTATCACATTGTGCTCAGCCATCTGCGGCGCTGCCCACACACCGAGGTTGTTGTGTTATGACCATTCGCCGGCTCGCCCTGATCCTGGGTGATCAGCTGTCTTTCGACCTGCCCAGTCTGCAGGCCCTGGACCCGCAGCAGGACGCCGTGCTGCTGGCTGAGGTGGCAGCAGAGACCGACTATGTGCCGCACCATCCGCAGAAGATCGCGCTGATCTTCAGTGCCATGCGCCATTTTGCCGAGGCTCTGCGTGAGCGCGGCTGGCGGGTGCATTACGTGACGCTGAACGATGCGCAGAACAGCGGCTCGCTGCCGGGTGAGTTGCGGCGCTGGGCGGCGCAGTTGCACGCGGCTGAGGTGCATATCACCGAGTGCGGCGAATGGCGCCTGGAGGATCAACTCAAGCGCTGCGGCTTGCCGATCACCTGGCATGCCGACAGTCGCTTTGTCTGTGGTCGTGACGAGTTTGCGTGCTGGGCCGAGGGGCGCAAGCAGCTGCGCATGGAGTTCTTCTACCGCGAGATGCGTCGCAAGACCGGTTTGCTGCTCAATGGCGACGGCACACCGGTGGGTGGGGCGTGGAACTTCGATGCGGAAAACCGCAAGGCGCTGCCCAAGCAGATCAAGGCACCGATGACCGCGCGCTTTCCGGCGGATGGCATCACTCAGGAAGTATTGGTGCTGGTGGCCGAGCGCTTCAGTCATCACTACGGCAGCCTGGCGGCTTTCGATTACCCGGTGACCCACGCCGAAGCCGAGGCGCTGTGGCAGCACTTTCTCGATTTTGCCCTGCCGGCTTTTGGTGACTATCAGGACGCCATGGCAGTCGGTGAGCCGTTTCTGTTCCATGCGCGGATCAGCGCGGCGCTGAATATCGGCCTGCTGGATGTGCGCCGGCTGTGTGCGGGTGTCGAGGCCGCCTACTGGCGCGGCCAGGTGCCGCTGAACGCTGCCGAGGGTTTTATCCGCCAGTTGATCGGCTGGCGCGAATACGTGCGTGGCATCTACTGGATGCACATGCCGGAATACGCCGAGCGCAACGCCTTCGGCAACACGCGGCCGTTGCCGGAGTTCTACTGGACCGGAAAAACGCGGATGAAGTGCATGAGCCAGGCCATCGGCCAGACCCTGGAGCATGCCTATGCCCACCATATCCAGCGGCTGATGGTCACCGGCAACTTCGCCCTGCTGGCCGGTATCCAGCCCAGCCAGGTCTGCGACTGGTACCTGGCGGTGTATATGGACGCCTTCGACTGGGTCGAGCTGCCCAACACTCTGGGCATGGTCATGCATGCCGATGGCGGCTACCTGGGCTCCAAACCCTATTGCGCCAGTGGTCAGTACATCAAGCGTATGTCCAATTACTGTGGAGACTGCGCTTATAAGGTCACGGAAAGCTTGGGTGAGCAGGCCTGCCCGTTTAATGCGCTGTATTGGCACTTCCTCATGCGGCATCGCCAGCAGCTGTCGGGCAACCATCGGCTGGGCATGATCTATCGCGGCCTGGACAAGATGAGCGACGCCAAGCAGCAGGGTTTGTGGGCGCGCGGTGAGCAGTTGCTGGCGCGCCTGGATGCCGGTGAGGCGCTGTGAAAAAGGCCGAATTGCCGATCAAGACTTGCGCGGTGTGCGGGCTGCCTTTCACTTGGCGCAAGAAATGGGCGCGCTGCTGGGATGAGGTGAAGTACTGCTCCGAGCGTTGTCGACGTCATCGTCAGGGCGCAGCTGGCGGGTAGGGCGGGCAGGTTGTTTGTGCTAGGCTGGCCGACCTTTTTTAGCCCCTAGCGGAGCCGTGCTATGTCTGAACTCAATCTCTCGACTGACGAAACTCGCGTCAGCTACGGCATTGGCCGTCAGCTGGGTGGTCAGCTGCGCGACAACCCGCCGCCGGGCGTGAGCCTGGACGCGATTCTGGCCGGCCTGACTGACGCCTTCAATGGCCAGGCAAGCCGCGTCAGCGAAGCCGAACTGTCGGCCAGCTTCAAAGTCATCCGCGACATCATGCAAGCCGAAGCCGCTGCCAAGGCTGAAGCCGCTGCAGGTGCTGGCCTGGCATTCCTGGCTGAGAACGCTAAGCGTGATGGCATCACCGTACTGGCGTCCGGTCTGCAATACGAAGTGCTGACCGCAGGCAGCGGCGCCAAGCCTTCCCGTGAAGACACCGTGCGTACCCATTACCACGGCACCCTGATCGACGGCAGCGTATTCGACAGCTCCTACGAGCGCGGCGAGCCGGCTGAGTTTCCGGTGGGCGGCGTGATCGCCGGCTGGACCGAAGCCCTGCAACTGATGAACGCTGGCAGCAAATGGCGCCTGTACGTGCCGAGCGAGCTGGCCTACGGCGCACAAGGTGTGGGCAGCATCCCGCCGCACAGCGTGCTGGTATTCGACGTGGAGCTGCTGGACGTTCTCTAACGTTTAGTCGGTTCACCTTCGCGGGCATGCCCTGCTCCTACGCTCCAGTAGAAGCCGGCCATGCCCGCGATGCATTTAAGCGCAGATGGTCAGGGGCGCAAGGCCCGGGCGTAGCAGTAGAGAAACAGATTGCGCACCAACTCCTTGAGCACCAGCGGCTCGCTGGAATTCAGCTCGTGCAGGTCCAGATCGCCCTGGTCGCGCAGCTCATCCAAGGCGTCTTCCTTGAGCAGAGCACAGACTTCGCCGGTGTTGCGGTTGAGGATGCGCAGGTAAGGGTGCGGGCGGTCCAGCCAGGCATCAATCAGATAGGTCATGACTCATCTCCCTTCAGTTGGTTAGATGAGAATAATTCTTATTGTATTTATAGCAAGGATTAATCGCTGCCTTTCGTCGTGCGGTGAGGTTGTAGCGGATCGCGGGCAATAAAAAGCCCGCCATATGGGCGGGCTTTTTATTGCTCAGGCGGCTTTAGTGCGTGCGGGCTACGGCAAAGCGGCTGAGTTCGATCAGGGCGTCACGGTATTCATTAGTGGGCAATGCATCCAGGCAGGCAATCGCGCGCTCAGCATAATCGCGTGCCTGTTGGGCGGTGTAGTCCAGTGCGCCGGCAGCCTCCACGGCGTTGCGGATGCTCTCCAGATCCTCAATGCCGCCTTTCTGGATCGCCTGGCGTACCAGTGCGGCTTGCTCGGGCGTGCCTTCGCGCATGGTGTAGATCAGTGGCAGAGTCGGTTTGCCTTCGGCCAGGTCGTCACCGACGTTCTTGCCCAGGGTGCTGGCATCGCCCTTGTAGTCGAGCAGGTCGTCGACCAGTTGGAAGGCCACGCCAAGATGATCACCAAAAGTGCGCAGGGCTTCGCTCTGCTCGGTGCTGGCGCCGGCCAGTGCCGCTGCGCTGTGGGTTGAGGCCTCGAAGAGCATTGCGGTCTTGCCGCGGATGACTTCCATATAGGTTTCTTCGGTGGTGCTGGCGTCGCGGATCTTCGACAGCTGCAGCACTTCACCTTCGGCAATCACGCGTGTGGCCTTGGAGAGGATCTTCATCACCGGCATGGAGCCGAGTTCGACCATCATTTCGAACGAGCGTGAATAAAGGAAGTCGCCGACCAGTACGCTTGGCGCATTGCCCCACTGGGCATTGGCGGTGCTGCGGCCGCGGCGCATGTCAGACATGTCGACCACGTCGTCATGCAGCAGGGTGGCGGTGTGCAGAAATTCGATGGTAGCGGCCAGCAGGCGCAGGTTGTCGCCTTCAATGCCCAGGGCCTTGCCGCTGAGCAGAACCAGTAGCGGACGCAGGCGTTTGCCGCCAGCGGAGATAATATAGTCGCCGATCTTCTCTACCAGCGGTACGCGCGATACCAGTTGGGCGCGGATGATGCCGTCGACGGCGGTAAAGTCATCCGCCACCACGCGGTAGAAAGCCTGGGGTTGCATCGCTTGCACCTGCTACTCATGGGTTGCGCGGCATGCTAGGGGGCAGGGTAGGGGCTGTCAAGGCGAGTGGCTGGGCGTGAGTGTCTGGGCCTTGCGTCGTGCGGGCGGCTTGCGTACAATCGCGCACCCTGAACTTCCCCCTGGGTATTTCCCTGCCTTACGCAATTGCAAGGGTGTCCTTCCGGCCCCAAGCAGCCATGCCAGCCGACACTTATTCCTATAAAGCGCTGGGTGAGCAGGATTAACGGAGATTTACCATGTACGCAGTAATTGTTACTGGTGGCAAGCAATACAAAGTCACCGAAGGCGAATTCCTCAAGGTCGAAAAACTCGAGCTGGCCACTGGCGCAGCTGTGACTTTTGACCGTGTTCTGCTGGTCGGCAATGGCGACGACGTAAAAATCGGCGCTCCGGTTGTTGACGGTGCCAAAGTTGTGGCTGAAGTGGTTGCTCAAGGTCGTCACGACAAGGTCACCATCATCAAGTTCCGTCGTCGTAAGCACCACATGAAGCGCCAGGGCCACCGTCAGTGGTACACCGAGATCAAAATCACCGGTATCCAGGCCTGATTCGTTTCGGTCTGATCCCTTTATAGGAGTATTGAACTCATGGCACACAAAAAAGCTGGCGGTAGTACCCGCAACGGTCGCGACTCAGAAGCCAAACGACTTGGCGTGAAGATGTATGGCGGCCAGGCTATCAAAGCAGGCAACATCATCGTGCGTCAGCGCGGCACCCAGTTCCACGCCGGTTACGGCGTTGGCATGGGTAAAGATCACACCCTCTTCGCGAAAATCGAAGGCGTGATCAAGTTTGAAGTAAAAGGCGCGTTCAACCGCCGTTACGTGAGCGTCGTTGCGGCTTAATTGCGCGACTGCTGGGAAAGCCCCGTCCATGCGACGGGGCTTTTTTGTTTCTTGGGGTTCTTGCCAAACTGTCCTGGGTGTTAGCGTTCGATTTGAATGCAGGTCAATTTTGCAAGAACCTGGTGTTTCTCGTTAGAGCCTGTTCAAGGTCTCGCGAGCTAGAGTCCGGCAAGGCAAAAGCAGGCGATAAATGAGCATTCGAGCCTGTTTTTAGCGCAGTAGGGTCGGCGCGCAGCAGGCGTTGAGCAAGTTCTTAGATAACCCGCTTGATTGCGGGAGGCGTACCCATGAAATTCGTCGATGAAGTATCGATTTATGTAAAGGCCGGCGACGGCGGTAACGGCATGATGGCTTTTCGCCGTGAAAAGTTCATTGAAAAGGGCGGCCCCAACGGTGGCGATGGTGGTGACGGCGGCTCGGTGTATATCGAGGCAGTCGAGAACTTCAATACCCTGGTGGATTATCGCTATACCCGTCGTTTCCAGGCGCAGAATGGCGAGAAGGGCGGCAGTACCGACTGCACTGGCGCCAAGGGCGAGGATTTGATTCTGCCTGTGCCAATTGGCACCACGGTGATTGATGCCGGTACTCAGGAAGTGATTGGCGATCTGACTAAGCCAGGTCAGCGCCTGCTGGTGGCGCAGGGTGGTTGGCACGGTCTGGGCAACACCCGCTTCAAGTCCAGTACCAATCGTGCGCCACGCCAGACCACGCCAGGTAAGCCGGGCGAGGCGCGTGATCTCAAGCTGGAGCTGAAGGTGCTGGCTGATGTCGGTCTGCTGGGTCTGCCGAATGCCGGCAAGAGCACCTTTATCCGCTCGGTATCGGCGGCCAAGCCGAAAGTGGCGGACTACCCGTTCACGACCCTGGTGCCGAACCTGGGTGTGGTCAGCGTGGATCGCTACAAGAACTTTGTCATCGCCGACATTCCGGGGTTGATTGAAGGGGCCTCCGATGGTGCGGGTCTGGGGATTCGCTTCCTCAAGCATTTGTCGCGTACCCGTCTGCTGCTGCATCTGGTGGATATGGCGCCGCTGGACCTGACTGATCCGGCTGAGGCGGCCGCGACCATCATCGCTGAGCTGACCAAGTTCAGCCCGGCCTTGGCCGAGCGTGAGCGCTGGCTGGTGTTGAACAAGGCTGACCAGATTCTCGATGAAGAGCAGGAAGCGCGGATTGCTGAAATCGTCGCGCGGATCGAGTGGACTGGGCCGGTTTATGTCATTTCCGCCCTCGCCCGCCAGGGTACTGAAAAGCTCTGTTATGACATCATGGACTTCCTTGAGGCGCGCGCTGAGCGTATCCAGGAAAACCCGGAATACGCGGCCGAGCTGGCTGAGCTGGATGCGCGCATCGAAGACGAAGCGCGCGCTCAGCTGCAGGCGCTGGATGACAAGCGCGCGCTGCGCCGCTCTGGAGTCAAGGCGGTCGGCGATGTCGATGAAGACGACAGCTTCTGGGATGAGGAAGATGACGAGGATGGCCCGGAAATCATTTACGTCCGGGATTAAGCAACTATTCAAACGCCGCTTAATTGCGGCGTTTTTGTAATCACAGGTCGCGGCTAAGGTTGGATGATCATGCGTGACAAGGTAACCGGTGCACAGCGCTGGGTGGTGAAGATTGGCAGTGCATTGCTGACGGCCGATGGTCGTGGCCTGGATCGTGCTGCCATGGCGGTATGGGTCAAGCAGATGGTCGCGCTGCGTGAGCAGGGCGTCGAGTTGGTATTGGTGTCTTCCGGCGCGGTGGCGGCGGGGATGAGCAAGCTGGGCTGGAGTGCGCGTCCTAGCGCCATGCATGAGTTGCAGGCCGCTGCAGCAATTGGTCAGATGGTGCTGGTGCAGGCTTGGGAATCGAGCTTTGCCGAGCACGGCCGGCGCACCGCGCAGATTCTCCTGACTCACGACGATCTCTCGGACCGCAAGCGTTACCTGAATGCGCGCAGTACCTTGCGCACGTTGGTTGATCTGGATGTGGTGCCGGTGATCAACGAGAACGACACTGTGGTCACTGATGAGATCCGCTTTGGCGACAACGACACGTTGGCTGCATTGGTGGCCAATCTGGTCGAGGCTGACCTGCTGGTAATCCTTACCGACCGTGACGGCATGTATAACGCCGACCCGCGACATAATCCTGATGCTGAGCTGATTTTTGAGGCGCGCGCCGATGACCCTGCGCTGGATGCTGTCGCCGGCGGTGTTGGTGGCGCCTTGGGGCGTGGCGGTATGCAAACCAAGCTGCGTGCGGCGCGCCTGGCTGCGCGTTCTGGTGCGCATACGGTGATCGTGGGTGGTGCGATTGAGCAGGTGCTGGCGCGGCTCAAGGCTGGCGAGCGCCTGGGCACATTGTTGGCGCCTGAGCGCGGCATGTTGGCTGCACGCAAGCAATGGCTGGCTGGTCATCTGCAGACGCGCGGAACTCTGGTGCTCGATGAGGGTGCGGTCAAGGCGCTGGCGACCGGCACCAAGAGTCTGTTGCCGGTCGGTGTTAAAACCGTGCAGGGCAGCTTCCGGCGTGGCGAGATGGTGGTGTGCGTGGCTGCGGATGGCCGGGAGATTGCGCGCGGTCTGGCCAATTACAGTGCGCTTGAGGCGCAGAAGATCATCGGTCAGCCCTCCGATGCCATCGAGAAGCTGCTGGGGTATGTTGACGAGCCCGAGTTGGTGCATCGGGATAATTTGATCCTGGTTTGAGGGGCGTAGATGCGAATGCTGAAGGGGTTGCTGGGTACGCTGATGCTGCTGCCTGGGTTGGTCGTAGCTGAGCAGATTGGTGAAGTGTCGACGGTGTTCAAGATCATGGGGCCGAACGACAAGATTGTCGTCGAGGCCTTTGATGACCCCAAGGTGGCGGGGGTGACCTGCTATCTGTCGCGCGCCAAGACCGGTGGTGTCAAAGGTGGTCTTGGGTTGGCCGAGGATCGCGCCGAGGCTTCGATCGCCTGTCGTCAGGTGGGGCCGATCAGCTTTCTGGATAAGCTCAAGGAGGGCGAGGAGGTGTTTCGTGAGCGCACCTCCCTGGTATTCAAGACCATGCAGGTGGTGCGTTTCTTTGATCAGAAGCGCAATACCTTGGTCTATCTGGTCTACAGCGATCGGGTAATTGAAGGCAGTCCGCAGAATGCGGTGACCGCCATCCCGATTCTGCCCTGGCCGGAAAAGCCCTGAGCTGAGTGCTGTGATTGAAAAAAGCCCGAAATCATTCGGGCTTTTTTATGGGTGGTATTTTTCAGGCAATAAAAAACCGGCGATTAAGCCGGTTTTTCAAGAACAGCAGCGAGTGCTTGCAGCTTAGGCTGCAGCAGCTTCGCCCAGGGCCTTGATGTGGCCATTCAGGCGGCTCTTGTGGCGAGCTGCTTTGTTCTTGTGGATGATGCCTTTGTCGGCCATACGGTCGATCACCGGCACGGCCAGGGTGTAGGCGTTTTTAGCCAGATCGAGATCTTTGGCTTCGATAGCCTTGACCACGTTCTTGATGTAGGTACGAACCATGGAGCGCTGGCTGGCGTTATGGCTACGACGCTTCTCAGCCTGTTTTGCGCGTTTTTTGGCAGAAGGTGTATTGGCCACCGTCAAGCTCCTCGAAAAAAACTGGGGGGTTACAAACAAATAAGGCCGCGAATCATGCCGATATGAGGGAGTGCTGTCAAGCCTGTTGGCTTTTCCCTGTGCTGGCCTGACCAGTGGCGGCCCGTTACACTCGACGCCTTTGTGCGCCAGTGCTGGTTTGCGGAGCCGGGATACTACATGAATTTGCTCAAGTCGTTGGCCGCTGTCAGCTCGATGACCATGCTTTCGCGGGTTTTAGGGTTTGTCCGCGATACCATCATTGCCCGCACCTTCGGCGCTGGCGTGGCCTCGGACGCCTTTGTGGTGGCGTTCAAGTTGCCCAACCTGTTGCGCCGAATTTTTGCCGAGGGTGCCTTTTCACAGGCCTTTGTGCCGATTCTGGCTGAATATAAAACCCAGCAGGGTGATGAGGCCACGCGTACATTTCTGGCTTACGTCACCGGTCTGCTGACTCTGGTGCTGGCGTTGGTGACCTTTATCGGCATTTTGGCGGCGCCGTGGATTGTCTGGGCGTCCGCTCCTGGTTTTGCCGATGAGGCAGAGCGTTTTGCGCTGACCACCGATCTGCTGCGCATTACCTTTCCTTATATCCTGCTGATCTCTCTGTCTTCGCTGGCGGGGGCGGTGCTCAATACCTGGAACCGCTTTTCGGTGCCTGCCTTTGTGCCAACGTTGCTGAATATCAGCATGATCGTTTTCGCCCTGTTTCTGACGCCCTATTTCGATCCGCCAATCATGGCGCTGGGCTGGGCGGTGCTGGTGGGTGGTTTGGCGCAGCTGCTGTTTCAGCTGCCGCATCTGCACAAGATCGGCATGCTGGTGCTGCCGCGCCTGAATCTCAAGGACGCCGGCGTATGGCGCGTGGTCAAGCAGATGGGGCCGGCGATCTTCGGTGTGTCGGTCAGCCAGATTTCCTTGATCATCAATACCGTCTTCGCCTCCTTTCTGGTCGCCGGTTCCGTGTCCTGGATGTATTACGCCGACCGTCTGATGGAGTTACCGGCCGGTGTGCTCGGCGTGGCGCTGGGCACCATCCTGCTGCCGGCCCTGTCGAAAACCCATGCCGGTGCCAGTCGCGAGGATTATTCCAAACTGCTCGACTGGGGCTTGCGCCTGTGTCTGGTGTTGGCGCTGCCCAGTGCGCTGGCATTGGCGATTATCTCTGAGCCACTGATTGCCTCGCTGTTCCAGTACGGCAAATTCACTGCTGCCGATACCGCCATGACTCAGCGCGCCTTGATCGCTTATTCGCTCGGATTGGTCGGGATTATTCTGGTGAAAATTCTCGCGCCGGCCTTCTACGCCCAGCAGAACATCAAGACGCCGGTGCGTATTGGTCTGGTGACGCTGCTGGCGACCCAGGTGATGAATGCGCTGTTTGTGTTTGTGTTCAAGCTGGAGCATGCCGGTCTGGCGTTGGCCATTGGATTGGCCGCCTGTCTAAATGCCGTGCTGTTGTACTGGCAACTACGCAAGCGCGACATGTTCCAGCCGCAGCCAGGTTGGGCGCTGTTCCTTGGCAAGCTGTTGCTGGCGTTGCTGGTGATGGTGGCGGCGCTGCTGTTGGTCATGCAGCAGCTGCCAGCCTGGGCGGGCGGCACTATGCTCTGGCGTTTGCTGCGCCTGGGTGGGTTGGTTGGCGTGGGGCTGCTGGCCTATTTGGCCGTGCTGACACTGCTGGGTTTTCGTTTGAAGGACTTTGCGCGCCGCAGCGTGCTCTGATGACGGCTGATTTGCCGCCTGTTGTCCACCGCGCGGTGTGCGTATAATCGGCCACTTTATGAGCAAGAAGCGCGTTATGCAGCTGGTTCGAGGCCTACATAATTTGCGGCCCCAGCATCGGGGCTGTGTTGCCACCATCGGTAATTTCGACGGCGTCCATCGTGGCCATCAGGCCATCTTGGCTCGTTTGCGTGAGCGTTCCGCCGAGCTTGGCGTGCCCAGTTGTGTGTTGATTTTCGAGCCGCAGCCGCGTGAGTTTTTTGCTCCCGATGTTGCCCCGGCGCGTCTCACGCGGCTGCGTGACAAACTGGCCTTGCTGGCCGCTGAGGGCGTTGACCGGGTCTTGTGCCTGAGTTTCAACCGCCGTTTGCGTGAGCTGAGCGCTGCCGAGTTTGTGCATCGCGTGCTGGTGGAAGGCCTGGGTGTGCAGCATCTGGAAGTGGGCGATGACTTTCGCTTCGGCTGCGACCGTGCCGGTGACTTCGCCTTTCTGGCCGAGGCTGGTGAGCGCGAAGGCTTCAGCGTCGAGGCTGCCAGCACGGTTGGGTTGGATGGTATTCGCGTCAGCAGTACGCGGGTGCGTGAAGCCCTTGATAGCGGTGATTTCGCCTTGGCGCAGCACCTGCTCGGGCGGCCTTTCCAGATTGCCGGACGGGTGTTGCACGGGCAGAAACTGGGGCGTCAGCTGGATGCGCCGACTGCCAATGTGCAACTCAAGCGCAAGCGGGTGCCGCTCAAGGGCGTGTACCTGGTCAGCACCGAGATTGACGGCCAAACCTGGCCGGGTGTGGCCAACATTGGCGTGCGCCCGAGCGTTGCCGGTGATGGCCGCGCTCATCTGGAAGTGCATTTGCTGGACTTTGCCGGTGATTTATATGGCCGGCGTTTGACGGTGGCTTTCCACCACAAGCTGCGCGATGAGCAGCGTTTCGCCTCCCTTGAGGCATTGAAGACGGCAATTGCTGCCGATATTGCTGCCGCCCGTGCCCATTGGCGCGTTTAAGCCCCGGTTTCAACTGCCGGGTGCCAATCGCTTACGAAGAGCCTGAGATGACCGACTACAAAGCCACGCTGAATCTGCCTGATACCCAATTCCCGATGAAAGCCGGTCTGCCGCAGCGCGAGCCGCAGATTTTGCAGCGCTGGAACGAGATTGGCCTGTATCAGAAGCTGCGCGCGCAAGGCGAAGGCCGGCCGAAGTTCGTCCTGCATGACGGCCCACCCTATGCCAACGGCAGCATCCACATCGGTCATGCGGTCAACAAGATTCTCAAGGACATCATCATCCGTTCCAAGACCCTGGCCGGCTTCGACGCCCCTTATGTGCCGGGCTGGGACTGTCACGGCCTGCCGATCGAGCACAAGGTGGAAACCACCTTCGGCAAGAATCAGCCGTCCGACTTGACCCGCGAGCGCTGCCGCACATACGCCGCCGAGCAGATCGAAGGGCAGAAAGCCGATTTCGTTCGCCTCGGTGTGCTGGGCGACTGGGACAACCCGTACAAGACTATGGACTTTGCCAACGAAGCCGGCGAGATCCGTGCGCTGGCCGAAATGGTCAAGCAGGGTTTTGTGTTCAAGGGGCTGAAACCGGTCAACTGGTGCTTCGATTGCGGCTCTGCGTTGGCTGAGGCGGAAGTCGAATATCAGGACAAGAAGTCCGACGCTATCGACGTGGCCTTCGTGGTTGAGGACGCCGACAAATTGGCTGCCGCATTTGGCCTGGCCAGCTTGCCGAAACCGGCTTCCATCGTGATCTGGACCACCACGCCATGGACCATTCCGGCTAACCAGGCACTGAACGTCCACCCTGAATTTACCTATGCGCTGGTCGATACCGGTGAGCGTCTGCTGCTGCTGGCCGAAGAGTTGGTAGAGGGCTGCCTGTCCCGCTATGGCCTGCAGGGTGAAGTCATCGCCACCGCGCCCGGTGCGGCGCTGGAGCTGATCCGCTTCCGTCATCCGTTCTATGAGCGCTTTGCCCCGGTCTATCTGGCCGACTACGTTGAGCTGGGTGCCGGCACTGGCGTGGTGCACTCGGCACCGGCCTATGGTGAGGACGACTTCCGTTCCTGCAAAGGCTACGGCATGAGCAACGACGACATCCTCAGTCCGGTGCAGAGCAACGGCGTGTATGTCAGCGATCTGCCGTTCTTTGGCGGCCAGTTTATCTGGAAGGCCAACCCGGCCATCGTCGCCAAGCTGGACGAAGTCGGCGCGCTGCTCAAGCACGAAGCCATCCAGCACAGCTACATGCATTGCTGGCGCCACAAGACCCCGCTGATCTACCGCGCCACGGCGCAGTGGTTCGTCGGTATGGACAAGCAGCCTAATGAAGGCGGCACCCTGCGCGAGCGCGCGCTGGCAGCCATCGAGCAAACCCAGTTTGTCCCTGCGTGGGGGCAGGCTCGCCTGCACAGCATGATTGCTGGGCGTCCGGACTGGTGCATCTCGCGTCAGCGCAACTGGGGTGTGCCGATTCCGTTCTTCCTGCACAAGGCTACGGGTGAACTGCATCCGCGCACTGCCGAGTTGATGGAGGACGTGGCCAAGCGCGTTGAGCAGGAAGGCATTGAGGCCTGGTTCAAGCTGGACGCCGCCGAACTGCTCGGCGATGAAGCCGCCGACTACGACAAGATCAGCGACACCTTGGACGTCTGGTTTGACTCCGGCACCACGCACTGGCACGTGCTGCGCGGCTCGCACAACCTGGGCCATGCCAGCGGCCCGCGTGCCGATCTGTACCTGGAAGGCTCCGACCAGCATCGCGGCTGGTTCCATTCCTCGCTGTTGACCGGCGCGGCCATCGACGGCCATGCGCCGTACAAAGAGCTGCTGACTCACGGTTTCGTGGTCGATGAGAACGGCCGCAAGATGTCCAAATCGCTGGGCAATGTGGTCGCGCCGCAGGAAGTGAACGACAGCCTGGGCGCCGATATCTTGCGCCTGTGGGTGTCGTCCACCGACTACTCCGGCGAGATGGCGGTGTCCAAAGTGATCCTGCAGCGCAGCGCCGATTCTTACCGGCGGATCCGTAACACCGCGCGCTTCCTGCTCTCCAACCTCAGCGGCTTCGACCCGGCGCAGCACTTGCTGCCGGCGCAAGACATGCTGGCGCTGGACCGCTGGGCGGTGGACCGCGCTCTGCTGTTGCAGCGCGAAATCGAAGAAGCCTACGACAGCTACCGCTTCTGGAACGTCTACCAGAAGGTGCACAACTTCTGCGTGCAGGAGTTGGGCGGTTTCTACCTCGATATCATCAAAGACCGTCAGTACACCACCGCCGCCGACAGCGTGGCGCGTCGCTCCTGCCAGACCGCGCTGTTCCATATTGCCGAAGCCCTGGTGCGCTGGATCGCCCCTGTGCTGTCGTTCACCGCCGATGAACTGTGGGAATACCTGCCAGGCGCACGCAACGAGTCGGTGATGCTCAATGGCTGGTATCAGGGTCTGAGTGAATTGCCGGAAGGTTTCGAGCTGGACCGCGCCTTCTGGGAGCGCGTGATGGCGGTTAAGGTCGCGGTAAACAAGGAAATGGAGAACCTGCGTGCAGCCAAGGCCATTGGCGGCAACCTGCAGGCGGAAGTGACCCTGTATGCCGAAGACAGTCTGATCGCCGATTTGAACAAGCTCGGTAACGAACTGCGCTTTGTGCTGATCACCTCCACCGCCAGTCTGGCTCCGCTTGCCAGTGCGCCAAGCGATGCCGTGGAGACAGAAGTGGCGGGGCTCAAGCTGAAAGTATTGAAATCCGGTCACGCCAAGTGCGGCCGTTGCTGGCATCACCGCGAGGACGTTGGGGTGAACCCGGCGCATCCGGAAATCTGCGGTCGCTGCGTGGATAACATCGAAGGCGCGGGCGAGGTTCGTCATTATGCTTAACAACGGCACGCCTAACGCCAGTCGTTTCGGGCGCCTGGCCTGGTTGTGGCTGAGCCTGCTGGTGTTTGTGGTCGACCAGGCGAGCAAGTTCTGGTTCGACAACAACCTGAGCATGTACCAGCAGATCGTGATCATCCCCGATTACTTCAGCTGGACCCTGGCTTACAACACCGGTGCTGCCTTCAGCTTCCTGGCTGATGCCGCCGGCTGGCAACGCTGGTTTTTCGCCGCAATTGCCGTGGTGGTCAGCGCAGTGCTGGTGGTCTGGCTCAAGCGCCTCAAACCTGGCGAAACCTGGCTGGCGGTGGCCTTGGCCTTGGTGCTCGGTGGTGCGCTGGGTAACCTGGTCGATCGCGTGGTGTTTGGCCATGTGGTCGACTTTATCCTGCTGCACTGGCATCAGCAGTGGTACTTCCCGGCCTTCAATGTGGCCGATATGGCCATCACCGGCGGTGCCATCCTGCTGGCGCTGGATATGTTCAAAAGTGAAAAGTCCGGAGAAACAGGCAAATGACTGACGTGCGTATCGGTCCGGACAGGGAAGTGACCCTGCATTTCGCCCTCAAGCTGGACAACGGCGATGTAGTCGACAGTACCTTCGATAAAAAGCCCGCCACCTTCAAGGTCGGCGACGGTAATCTGCTGCCAGGCTTTGAACAGGCCATCTATGGCTTGAAAGCAGGCGACAAGCGCAGCCTGTCGATCAGCCCGGAGCAGGGCTTTGGTCAGGGTAATCCGCAGAATGTCCAGGTTATGCCGCGCAGCCAGTTTCAGGATATGGAGCTGTCGGAGGGCCTGCTGGTGATCTTTAATGACGCCGCCAATGCCGAGTTGCCGGGTGTGGTCAAAGCTTTTGACGATAGCCAGGTAACCATCGACTTCAACCACCCGTTGGCTGGCAAGGCACTGAGCTTTGAGGTGGAGATTATTGAGGTCAAAGCGCTCTAAGGTTTAGCCCGCTCCTGTGGGGGCGGCTTTAGCCCTGAGTGTTCCCGCGTGATCCTCGCGATCATGGCGGCTTAGTCAGATTGCTTCCCCAGTGCCTGCGGCCGCGCCGTACACTAGTCCGCAAGGCCTTCCGTCGAGATACCCGCCATGCATATCAAACTCGCCAATCCCCGTGGCTTCTGTGCCGGCGTCGACCGCGCCATTGAGATCGTCAACCGTGCCCTGGAAGTCTTCGGGCCGCCTATCTATGTGCGCCATGAAGTGGTGCACAACAAGTTTGTGGTCGAAGACCTGCGCTCGCGCGGCGCGGTGTTTGTCGAGGAACTGGATCAGGTACCGGATGACGTCATCGTCATCTTCAGTGCCCACGGCGTCTCTCAGGCGGTGCGCAGCGAAGCTGATCGACGTGGCTTGAAAGTCTTCGATGCCACCTGCCCGCTGGTGACCAAAGTGCATATGGAAGTGGTGCGCTACAGCCGAGAAGGGCGCGAATGCATCCTCATCGGCCACGAAGGCCACCCGGAAGTCGAAGGCACCATGGGCCAATACGACGCCAGCAACGGTGGCAGTATCTACCTGGTGGAAGATGAGGCCGATGTGGCCGCGCTTGAGGTACGTAACCCCGAAGCGCTGGCGTTTGTGACCCAGACCACTCTGTCCATGGACGATACCAGCAAAGTCATCGACGCTCTGCGTAGTAAATTCCCCGCCATCGGTGGCCCGCGCAAGGATGACATCTGCTACGCCACCCAAAACCGCCAAGACGCCGTCAAACAACTCGCCGCCGAATGCGACGTGCTGCTGGTGGTCGGCAGCCCCAATAGCTCCAACTCCAACCGCCTGCGTGAACTAGCCGAACGCATGGGCACGCCCGCTTATCTGATCGATGGTGCAGAAGACCTCAAGCAGGAGTGGTTTGCAGGTGTTGCGGGTATCGGCATTACGGCAGGTGCATCAGCGCCTGAAGTGCTGGTGCAAGGCGTAATTCAGCAACTGAGCGAGTGGGGTGCAGCAGGCGCTCAAGAGCTGCTGGGGCGCCCGGAGAACGTGACGTTCTCGATGCCGAAGGAACTACGGCTAAAGCAAGTGTGACGGTCTATTTCGGGTTAAACGCAAAAGCCGACTCATTCGAGTCGGCTTTTGCGTTTTTGCTGCCATTAGCCTGTTACCAGCAGGTCTCTACAGTCCCTGTCCCTGATTCACCTTTGGTTCCACGGCTATCCAATGTCAGGTCGCCGCATTCGTTATCCTGTAGCTGAGCGCCCACACGAGCAGCCGTTAGGACTACGCAGCGAGCAATACTACCGCCGCATGCTTGAGCAGTGATGTTGTATCGACGCTCGTCGGATGCAACTGCTGCATCGGCAGCAACACCATAGCCCAACCCCCCTGCACCCAAATTGGCCGTATAGGTCTGGTTCTGTGAGTAGAAGCGTTCTTGGGCTTGGAGTATTTCCATTAGTTTGGCCTGGCCGTCAGCTCGGCCAGAGCGTAATACATAGTTCTGGTAACTCGGGTAAGCGATAGCGGCAAGAATGCCGACTATCGCCACCACAACCATCAGTTCTATCAGACTGAAACCTTGTTGCTTCATCAATTCTCTCTCCAGTATGTCGCTTTGACTGCATCGCCAGCTCGGCAAACTTCCGCACCATCCACGCAATCATTGCGAAGGATTTCGGTACCAATGAGTACAGTAGGTTTGCCCTCGGAGAGGATCACCGACGGGGTTGGCGGAATCCCCGAGCGTTTCAAGTCGAAGCTGCGTACCGGGTTCTTGGTGCCGTCGGAGGCTGTTTCGGTATACAGAGCGCTGGCATCGACCAAGCTCAGGGCATAGGCGCGTCCGCGGCCCACGTCTGAGCCGCAGGTAGAAACGGCCTGTCCGCGAGGGCTGAAGGTACTGAAGAACACAGCACCGCGGAAGGATATCGAAGTGGAAAGCACCTTCTCACCCCGTGGCAGCTTCAGGTAGAAACCTTTGCTGGCCGCCAGCAGGCTGGTGTTGGGCGTATAGCTGTTGCCCGGGGTCAGCTTGGCGTACTCCTTATCAATTTCTTTGCGCAAGTACGGCAGACCGTTGACGGTGCTTGCTGCGTTGGCCAGGGCCTGATCAATCAGAAATTGGTAAGCATCGAAGAACGTTGGTGTTTCCGGTGCGGTTTTTGCCTGCAGTGCAGTGAGTTGCGCTGCGGAAAGCAGTGCACTGGCAGGGTTATAGGCCTGTGCTGCCAGCACATCCGCTTCTGCCTGCAAGGCATTACCCGATGCAATCAGCGCTGCCTGTTCGGACAACAGGGTTGCGATCTGATTAACAATGGTCTGGCTGTTGGTTGCAGCAGCCCTCAGCGTGGCAGCCTTGGCGGCTTCTGTGCGGTCCAGGAGGTCGGCATAGTTATAGGGGAAGCCGACTGGAAGATCACCAATGTCAGCATCTGCAGCCAGTGCGGCCAATGCTGAGTTGGCTGCTGTAATGACATCGGCAGTTGCTCCCGGCATATCCAGCGCGCTTTGAATTGCGGCAAGCAAGGTGTCCAGCTTGCTAGGTGATCCGGCATTAAGGTTTTCCCGTGTTTCGATAAAAGCAAGAGCTGCATAGTCTGTTCTCAAGACTTCCAGTTCGGCCTGCAGATTGGCGACTTCATCAGTGCGCGCAGGATCTGCCTTAGCAGCAAGGACTTCTGCTTCCTTGTTTTTGATGAATGCGAATGAGTCATCCAAGGAGCGCTGCAGTTCAGTCAGTCGTGCATATTCATAGGCCATTTTGTCTTTGGTGAGCACAAGAGCGGCAAGGTTATTGTCATTGAGCACTGCGTCAGCATGAGCCTGATTTGCGGCTGCAAGTGCGGCTTGGGCTGCATCTCGTGCAGCCAGTTTGGTGGCTGCATCCAGGGCTGAAGCGTTTGCGGCAGCCTGGGCGGTAGTTGCAGTGTTACGTAGGTTTGCTGCAGCGGTTGCCTTGTCTGTTGCGTCAGTGGTTGCGGCAGTCAAATTGTTTGCTGCTGTTGTTGCAGCCGTTGCTGTTGTGGTGACCAGATTATCAGCGGCAGTTTTGGCTGACGCTGCGTCGTTTGCTGCTGTTATTGCAGAAGTAAGGTTTGCCTGAGCAGCGCTGTCCGCAGTACTGGCGACTGCAAGAGCATCAGCGGCATCATTCTTAGCATTTTGAGCTACGAGCAGGGCTGCTTGAGCATCTGCCAAAGCTTGCTGAGCTGCTGAATATGCGACTGCATCTCCTGGGTCAGTGGCAGCAAGAGTATTTTGCGCAGTTGTCACATCATTATCTTTGCTGACAACGTTGTTTTCTGCCGCGGTGAGAGCTGTTTGCGCATTTGTTTTAGCTGTAGCAGCAGCATCAGCATCTGTTTGGGCTGTGGCCCGTGCTGCGTCGGCGGCCGTTTTGGCTGCATCTGCGGCGGCAGCGGCCGCAATTGCATCCGCAGAGGCCTGGTCTGCCTGGTCTTTGATCAGCTGTACATCTGCTTGCGCTTGAGCGGCTGTAGCCGCAATGCTTTCAGCTGCCACAGCAGCCGCTTCCGCGTTGGCTGCAGTAATTGCATCAGCATCCGCTATAGGTTGAGCGGTCGCGTAGGCATTGGCTGCTGCGGTATTGGCTGCGTCAGCAGCGATGCGTGCAGTGTCCAAGGCTGCTGCATCTGCAGAGTCAGCCAGTGCCAGTGTATCCAGATAGAGTTGCTGAACCTTGGCCAGTGCCGCCTGAGCTTTTTCCAGGCTGCTCTGCAGTTTGCTCTGTTGCTGCAGGTTCTCGTTGTTGTCGACCAAATACGGGTCGTCGGTGAGAATCTCGTCGATCTGCAGTTGCCGTGCGTTGGCATCGCTCAATGCCTGGGAGGCAGCATTCTGCTTGGCGGTGTGGCCAATGCCTGCTCGGTAGTCGACGAAATTCTGTCTGGCACCATCAACGGCATTGTTGAGGGCCAGCATTTGTGCTTCCAGCCCTTGAATGGTTGCCTGAATCGCAGCGGTATCAGCTGCACTCAGATCGAAGCCGGTGACGTTGGTCAGGTCGCTCTCGGTGATGGTGGTGTAGGTGGTCGGTTTTTCGAATACGTTGCTGTCACGCAACACGTAAAAGCGATCATCGGTTTCAGTGTTGAGTGGGCTTTCACGAAAGCCTGAGCCGACTGAGATGGTGAAATAGGTCTTGCCGCCACGTTCGCGAATCAGTGCCACGTCTGGAGAACCGAAGAAGCGGCGGTTATCTGCAGCGGTTGTGCCGCCCAGCTGAGCGATCCGTCCACCGGTGGCAAAGCCAGTAGCTATACCAGTATTGACATTGTTGATATCGAAGCGGAACACCTGGCCGCGCAGGTCGGTGGCATAAATGATGTCAGCAAGGCCGTCACCATTGATATCGACGATTGTTGGGTCGGCCGGCATGCTGTTGGTCATGCTGCTGATCTGCAGGTTGGCACCTGTGTCGCTGTTGCTACCCGCGCGCCAGAGCAGTTTGCCGGTTTCAGCATCTGCAATGAACAGCGCGTTGCCGATACTGTCAGCCTTGGGGGCATTGGTGCCGATGGTGTCGTGATCCTTATCGTAGCCACCGGTGAAAATCAGTACTTTGGTTTGCACATTATTGATCTTCACGTCGGCCAGTTTAGGCGCGGAGAAGGTCATGCCGAGCTTTTCAAAGCCAGGAGTTGGGGTGGGGTTATAGGCCCCTTTGATCATCCACTTGAAGGCCGGTGCATCAATATTGCTGACATCCAGCGCGTAGTAGTTGCTGCCGCCACGGCGCATGCCTGCATAAAGTGTGGCCTTTTCCAGCACGCGGCGCTTGGCTGCTATATCGCCATTGCCCGCTGTCGCCTCACGGTACTTGGTCCAGAGGTTGATCTGGCCGTCCATGCCGTACTTTTTGCTGCTGGAGCCTTTGGCATTAGTTAAATAGGCGCCAGGGTTAGCCAAAAGCTCTTTAGGAATAAAGGCGAATTTTTCATTGCCAGTTTTGGGGTCGATAGCATGAATAAACCCCTCGTTCGATCCGAAGAACATATACAGCTGTTCTGGAGAGGTCAGCGGTGCGTTGTTTACACGTGCAAGGTCTTCGTCTGTAACGTAGGCAACCAGTTTGGGTTCGTTATGCAGTACGTCAGAAATTGCAAGGCGGTTTGTGCCATCAGTATTTTTACCTCGCGCCCAGCTGATAAAGCTGTCTTTTTGTGTTGAGTTGCTGGCGCCCAGCATTGCATTGGTCAGTGCACTGTTCGCACTAATTAGTCGATAACTCGCTGAGTTGAGGCTTACGGCACCGGTAACGCCTGCACTGGCTGTTGCTGTCCTGTCAGTGCCCGTCCAGGTAAAGATATTCCGTGTATCAGGGTTGAGCAGGCGCCCGGCAACCCCACCTTTGGCCACATCACTGCCATCTGGCGCGGTAGACCAGAAGCTGGAGGCGCTGTTGCTGAAGAACCCGGTGCTGTCATCAATGGCAGCATTTCCGTTCTGGTCAACAATCAGTGGGTTTCCAGCAATATCTTTATCTAGCTTGTAACGCTTGACGTTACCGGGCCAGTTAGCGCCTTCCGCCGGGCGGAACAATGCGTAATACAGATCGTTACGGAAGCCCAGGTTGTTAAAGGCGCTTACCGCCACGCTTGGTGCAGCGAAGGAAGTGTTCTCTGCTGTGATGTCAACGATGATGGCTTTAAGAGCTTCGGTCAGTCCAGATACATTGTCTGAGGTGTAGTAGCGGCCGCCACCGGCAGCTGCAGAATTTTGCAATATAGGGAGGTTGATTGCAAAACCAACAAAGTGCGATGTAACGGTTTGCTTACGGTTGGTCGGGTCAGAAAAAGGCGTTGGCGCTGGAAATAAGTCCTGACTGGCCATGTATTCAGCAAGATGTGGCAGGCACTGACCATTGTTATTACCGCAGGATGAGGCCGGATAGAGCGTGTTTTTATTAGTAACGAGTGTGCGTACGGCAGCGTTAGAGCCCTGGTCTTGAGTTGGCTCGCCGTCTGTTACATAGATAATGTGTGATTTCTGGCAGCTGTGCTGTACAGGCGAAATATATTTTTCACCGCTTCTGGAAGACGAAACACTATTTTTACCCCATACCCGGTTTTGGCCGGTCATATAAAGATAGGCTTCATAATAAGTTTCAAGTAATGGTGTATTACCGTTGGCTGGGATGCTATTAACGACAGCTTGCATGGTCGCAGCGTTAGCTGTTGTCAGGCGCTGTACAGGGCTCATTACGTAGCCACCATCGTTACCATCGAAACGCATAAAGCCTATGTTGACGTCTTCTTTGGCTTTCAAATCATTGATCAGGTCATTCACAACGTTATGCATGACTTGTAGGCGTGTTCGGTTAGTTTTGCTCGGGGGGATGGCGCTGTTGGCGACGGTGCTTCCCATTGACCCCGAGGAGTCGAGGACAAACAGAATGTTCGGACGTACCTGTTGATCGGCAGGCAAGTCACGTGGAACATAAATTTCGGTGTCATCAGCCAGGGCAGTATTGAAGGTCATAAACCCGTAAAGGAAAGCGCTGATGCCAATTGCGACTGGTCTTAGTTTAAACATGATCTTTCTCCAGTCTTAGTACATGGAAAACTTGAGGATATGGGTCGGCGCCTGGTCGATGACCGTAATGGCTCCGGCCCAATCGACTTTGAGTGCCAGCTCACTGATCGGGCGTAGTTGACCATTGATCTCCAGTTGGGCGCTGGGGTCGATTGTCATACTGGTGGCTGGGCATTCCTGGCAGGTGTAGGCCATGACACGGCCGAGGCTTGTGTCGTTGGGGCTCCAGCTGACGATAAGGCGCTCCATTTCGATGATTCGAATCAAGGGCTCGTTGTTGGATTGCTCTTGGGCAAAACTGCTGAAACTGAGCAAGAAGCTGAATAGGGCGAAGCAGATACGTGTGCTCATGGTTATATGCTCACTTGTTGTTCTGGAAGGTCATGCCCTGGGCTTGCCAGGAGTAGGTTCCGCTGTCGAGCTCTGCTCGTGCTTCCATGTGAAAATCAATGCAAATAAATCGCTCAACGCTGGAGCCGTCCTCGCAGGGTTTCTCCTGGACGTAACGAACGGTATTTGAGGCGCTTTGAGTACCGGTGATTGGTGTAATTGCTACGGTCGCTCCAGAAGTTGCAGGTAGGCCGACGTTTTTTAGAGCTGTTACTTCCTCTGCCGTTTTCGAGGAGCCCTTGAAGGCCATCGCTGCCAACAACGGTGCTCGATTGGCAAGGTTGGTATTAAAGGCCAGCAATTGTGCACGCAGTTCATTCTGCGCCTGCTGGAACACCTGGTTGCGGAACTGAGTATTACTGGCCATGCGCTCTTCAAATGTGGAGAAACGCATGGCGGTTACACCGGCGATGGTCAGTACCAGCAAGAAGACCAGCGCCACGATAAGAGTGGCGCCTTGCTGGCTGCGAGAGTCTGTAGGCAAGTTGCGCATGGTTCGCCTCAAAAGGTGTTCTTGAGCTGGATGGTGGTACTGAAAATCTGCCGGGCACGACTGTCATTGAATGCCAGCGGCGCAGCATCAAGCAGAACAAAGTTGCGACCAGCGGGTGCGGGTGTCAGGTTGTCAATCGAATTGGCCAGTACGGATATGCGCACGGCGCGGACGTCATTCCAATCGGTGACTCTGTCGGCCGAGACATACTGATTTGCACTGCGAGAGTCGCCACTGGTGTTGATGCCGTAGAGCACCTGCAAGCTGTCGATGCCCGCAATCAGCTCGCCAGTTACAGTAGATGATGGTGGGTTGGCACCGCCGAAATTGTATGTGCGACAACCAAGTGCGGCTGGTTTGACACCGTCTTCTGGAATAATGAAGAAGCTGTTGATTGTAAGTCTGTTTGCACCGGTTACCGGGTTGCCTAGGCAGTCTCGTCGTGCGCCATCGATGACGGGTGGCTGAAAAACAAAGCCAATACTGTCAGCAGCGTTACCACCGCCTTCGCTGGTACATAGCTCGACAGGAGTTGTTCCAGGGAGTCCCGTGCATGACGGGCGAACCAGCGCCAGTGGTTTGCCACCTTCAAAAACCGGCTCTACGTACCCCCCTAGTCGTGCACTGCGGGCAATAAACTCAAGTGCAAAGCGGCCGTTCTCCTGCAGTCGGCCCATGGCTTCGTTGGCTGCATAGGTTTGCCGGCTGGAGAGGAAAACCTGAATGACGCCGGTCATCAGCAGCAGTCCTAGCGCCATTGCAACCATAAGTTCAACTACAGATAAACCCAGCTGAGTGCGGCGCAATGTGGTGAAGTTGCTGATGCTCATCGGTGCACCTCAAAGGGGGGAATAGCGGGCGCAAAGGTATTTTTGGCTGCACGGCCAAGCCAGAAGCCTTGCAGGGTTATTGTGTTGCCTACTGCTGCGACACCCAGTGTGATATCACCAGCAGGTGGAGTAACAAAGTCGCGGCTGGTAAAGCGGCCATTGATGGTGTTGGAGGCCAGGTCGGCGTAGCTGCACTGTGCCTCCCAGCGGTCAAAAGCAGCCATCTGTGCTGCTGTACAGTTTTGGGCCGCAACCTTTGCTGAAGTGGCCGGAGAGTAGTAATCCGCACAGCGCGCCGTAGGAGGGTTTGCGCAGACGGGGGCTGCGGCATATTGGGCGGCGGTACCCGCAGGGTTGGCGCGAATGCGCTCGGCGATGTCTTGCAGGATCCAGGTGGATTGCGAGCGCTGGGCGCTGTCACTGGAACCTTGCAAAGCGTTGAGTTGCAGCGCAGCCAAGCCGAGCATGCCGACGGTAAAGATCAACAGCGTGATAAGGACTTCAATCAGGGAGCTGCCGGATTGATTTGGACTGTATGTGTGCATGAACTGTCTCATCCTTCTCAGTTGCACGCCGTGTCACGGCTGACTTTGCGAAGTGTTGGGCGGCCCTGTCGGTTGATGTCTATGCAGCGGGCATCGGTAGGGGTCGCTTTGAGCTTTGCTGAGCTGATCTTGAAGGGCGTACTGCCGCAGAGCGAGCAGGTACCGTCACGCTGAAACACCAGCTTGTTGCTTGCTTGTAGGAAGTTGCTGTTGACCGTCACGCCAGATTTGGCTTGAAAATTACGCAAACGGTTATTGCTGGTGCAGTTATCCATTGCGTCAGTGCCAGTGGCTGGGCCTACACACCAGCCATCGGCCCAGCCAGTAGCTGCGTTGGTAGCGGGCAGTACGGCGATTTCTCTATTCTGTTTGACCGCCTCTGAGCGTGCGAAGGCGAGCGCCAGCATCAGTTCACTGGCTTGCCCGCTGACGCGTTGACGAACTGCAAAGTCGCCCATGGCAGGAACCGCAAGCCCCAGGATAACGCCCAGAATGGCGACAGTGATCATCAGTTCTATGAGGGTAAATCCTTTACTTCGCAGCATGGGCGTTCTCGAAGGGAAACGTTCACCCTAATCCTGGCTGCTACGATGCGTCCATTCAATACAAGGGGGATAGCTGGCGGCATTTGCTGCTTGAGTGGTCAGTGCGGGCATGTGCTATTTATGCGTTCGCTTTTGAGGCGCCCTTGTTTGTTAAGGATTATGCGTCGGGTTTCGTTGATATTTCGATGGCACAGGGTGAATGTGCCGTTACTAACAAAAGTCAGGCCGTTGCCGCTGAAGTGCAACGAGTGCGTTGGGGCCATGCCGCGCCAGGTTAGGGTTGTGTGACTAGGCAGTGTCATGCGGGCAATGATTTCCTCGCCTGGATCGAGCGTGCGATTGCCGTTGCTGTCGAGAAAGTTGGTAAGGGTTCCGGACCAGGGTAGTTGGCACCGGCCATGCTCCTGCAGGGGGCAGAGCGTCACTCTGTTGGTATTGCTCATGGCCTGCCAGCGGGCCATGGTGATAAGCGTGGCAAGTTCGCTGTGGGTCGTTTGCAGGCGTTGTTTCGCTGCTACTTGGCCCAGCGCGCCAATGCTCCAAGCGAGTGCAGAGATAATTGCTGTGGTGATTAGTATTTCGTGCAGGGTAAAGCCTTTTATCGCTTTGATGTTCATCCTGAACCCTCTATTGCTCCGTGTAATTGAGTTTGCGTATGTACAGGCATTACGCCTGTCGCCAATCCAGTGTTGCTGTGTAAGTTTTCCTCCCGATGGGGTGTCAGTGTGATGCGAGTGTTATCAGTGGGCGGTGGTGTAGTGGGTATGCTTGGTGCTTATCTACTTGCTCGACACAATGTAAATGTTGCTTTGCTTGATCGATTTCAGGCTGGCGAGGAGTCCTCCTGGGCTGGTGGCGGTATCGTCTCGCCGCTTTACCCCTGGCGTTACAGTTCCGCGGTGACTGCATTGGCGCATTGGTCGCAGGATTTCTATCCGCAGTTGGCCGAGCAGTTGCTGGCGCAGACGCAGATTGATCCTGAGGTGCATGTCACGGGGTTGTACTGGCTGGATCTGGACGACGAGGAGGACGCGTTGGCCTGGGCGTTGCGTGAAGGGCGGCCATTGCGGTCTGTGGATGTGTCAGCTGTGCAGCGCGCGGTGCCTGCGCTAGCGGAGGGCTTCGGGCGGGCGGTGCAGATGGCGGATGTGGCCAATGTGCGCAACCCGCGGCTAGTCAAGGCGCTGCGTGCAGCACTAGAGCAGATGCCTAATGTCACGCTGCATGAGCATTGTGCGGTCAATGGCTTTATCCGTGAGGATGATCGCGTTACCGGGGTGCGTACGGCGCGGGGGGATATGTATGCCGATCGCGTGGTGCTGGCTGCCGGTGCCTGGAGTGGTGAGTTGATGAGGACACTCGGCATCGAGTTGCCGGTGGTGCCGGTTAAGGGGCAGATGATTCTGTACAAGTGCGCCGAGGATTTCCTGCCGGCGATGGTGTTGGCCAAGGGGCGTTATGCAATTCCGCGGCGTGACGGTCATATCCTGATTGGCAGCACGCTTGAGCATGCAGGCTTCGATAAAACGCCGACCGACGAGGCGTTGGCCAGCCTAAAAGCGTCCGCAGTCGAGTTGTTGCCGGCGCTGTCGGATGCCGAGGTGGTGGGGCACTGGGCTGGCTTGCGCCCGGGATCGCCAGAGGGCATTCCGTTTATTGGGCCGGTGCCTGGGTATGAAGGGTTGTGGCTGAACTGCGGGCATTACCGTAATGGTCTGGTGCTTGCGCCGGCGTCCTGTCAGCTGCTCGCCGACCTAATGTTGGGGCGAGAACCCATTGTCGATCCGGCGCCTTATGCGCCTGCTGGGCGGTTAGAGTTGGCCGTTTAAGGCTAAGGCGCTTTGCGACTAAAGCGCCGTATCAATCGATACCAAGTTTCTTCAGGCGATAGCGCATTGAGCGAAAACTCAGGCCCAGGCGCTGTGCCGCGGCGGTGCGGTTCCAGCGGGTTTCTTCCAAGGCCTGCATGATCAGTTTGCGCTCGATGGCTTCGAGGTAATCTTCCAGATTATCGATCTGCGCAAGATTGGCTTCGCCGTTCTCGCTGAGCGGCATGCTATCGGCCAGGCGCAGGTCGCTGGCGGTGATGCGATCGTCTTCGCAGAGGGTGTACGCGCGTTCGAGCATGTTTTCCAGTTCGCGCACGTTGCCGGGGAAGCGATAGCTCTTGAGCTTTTCCAGGGCCTCGTCATCTAGTTTTGCAGCGCTCAAACCAGTGCCCTCGGCCAGGCGCTTGAGCATGATGTCGGCTAGCAGGGCGATGTCTTCGCGTCGTTCGCGCAGGGCGGGCACGCGCAGTTCGATCACGTTGAGGCGGTAATACAGATCCTGGCGGAAGCGTCCGGCCGCGACTTCGCCGGCGAGGTCCTTGTGGGTGGCGCAGAGGATACGCACATCGACGATCAGTTCCTGTTGTCCGCCCACGGCGCGCACGGCTTTTTCCTGAATTGCGCGCAGCAGTTTGACCTGCATCGGCAGCGGCAGGTCGGCGACCTCATCGAGGAACAGGGTGCCGCCGTTAGCCGCCTGGAACAGCCCTTGTTTGTCCTCAATGGCGCCGGTGAAGCTGCCTTTTTTGTGGCCGAAGAACTCGCTCTCCATCAGCTCGGTGGGAATGGCGCCGCAGTTGACCGGGATAAAGGGTTGTTCACCGCGCGAGCCTTGCTCGTGAATCAGGCGCGCGACCAGTTCCTTGCCGCTGCCGGATTCGCCGCTGATATAGACCGGCGCTTGGCTGCGGGCCAGTTTAAGGATCTGTTTGCGCATCGCCTTCATCGGAGGCGAGTCACCGAGCAGGCGGCTGTCTACGGGCAGTTCTTCACTATCGGCGCTGCGCAGGCGTAAGGCAGCGGCGACCAGCTCGCGCAGGCGGCCGAGATCGACTGGCTTGGTCAGGAAGTCGAATGCGCCGGCTTTCAGGGCATTGATCGCGGTGTCCAGGCTGCCGTAAGCGGTGATCATCGCCACTGGCACTTGCGGGTGACGTTGCAGAATGTGTTGCACCAGTTCCAGGCCGGTGCCGTCGGGCAGGCGCATGTCAGTCAGGCACAGGTCGAACGGCTCCTTTGCCAGCCATTCGCGTGCCTCTTTGACGTTGCGCGCGCTGCGGGTGTCGAGCTTCATGCGCCCCAGCGTGATTTCCAGCAGTTCGCGAATATCGGGTTCGTCATCGACGATCAGGGCTCTCTGGCGGGTCATGGTCAGCTCAGTTTGCGCGGGTGGGCGAAGGTGATACGCAGGCAGCTACCGCCACCTTCACGCAGTTTATAGTCGAGGCGTGCCTGGTTGCTTTCGCACAGTTCACGGGAAATATATAAACCCAGTCCGGTGCCTTTGTTTTCTGTGGTGTAGAAGGGCTCGAACAGGTGATGCAGTTGTTCTTCAGCAACCCCGGGGCCGTCGTCCAGCACCTCGAGTACGGGCAACTCGCTATCCGGATCGCGAAACAGCTTCAGCCAGACCTGGCCCTGCTTGTGCTTCTGCGCGCTGTAGCGCAGGCCGTTTTCCACCAGGTTGCTCAGCACCTGAGTGAGCTGGTGCGGGTCCATGCGGGTCTGGATGCTGCCGCTGCTGGTCTCCAGGTGCAGGGTTTGGTTGGGTGCAGCACTGTTGCGGAATTCGCTGGCGAAACGGTGCAGCCAGTATTTCAAATCCAGCAATTGCGGCTCGGCCTGGCGTCGCCGTGACAGTTGCAGGACGTTCTCGATCACCAGGTTCATCCGGCGCGAGTGATCCTGAATGATTTGCGCCAGGCGTAGGTCGGGGCCTTGAAGTTCTTCCGATTCCTGCAGCAGCTGTGCGGCATGGCTTATCGCGCCTAGCGGGTTACGGATCTCGTGAGCAATGCCGGCTGTCAGGCGGCCCAGGGAAGCCAGTTTGAGCTGTTGCGCCTGTTGCGCAATCTGCGAGATGTCGTCGAGGAAGATCAGCGTGTGTTTATGCGCACCACGCTGCAGGGCAATAAAACTGGGCTGTAATACACGGCCATCGGGCGCTGCCTGCAGGCTGGCGGGGCGCAGGCTGGGGTTGTGTAGCCATTGCTGCATGCGCTTGATCAACTCGGGGCAGTGCGGGTCGAGAATCTTGCCGGTGAGGTCGGCATGCCCCAGCAGGTGATTGGCACCCTGGTTGGCCAGCAATACGCGGTGCAATTCATCGAGTACCAGAATGCCGGTACGCATGCGCTGCAGGATCAGGGCGTTCAGCGCTTCCAGGTTGGCCACGTCGGCGGCGCGTTGCTCAGCCAGGCTTTCGCTGACCTGCAGGCGGCGGGTCAGTCCCTGGACAAACAGGGCCGCGGCAAAGCACAGGGCGCCAAATGCTCCGACCTGCACATACTGACTGGCTGCAGCTGGGCGGCTGAGGCTGAGGTAGAAGGTCAGGTAGATCATGCCGATGGCTGCAACGGCGGCAATCAGCAGGCCGATACGGCCGCGCAGCAAAATGTTGGCAATGGCTACAGCAACGATCAGCAGGTTGCCGATGCCGCTGGGAGTGCCGCCGGCGGCGTAGAACAGGCCGGAGAGCAGGATGACGTCGACCAGCGCCAGGCTGAATATCTGCGCCAGTCGCTTGGGGTGGCGCACGGTGGCGATGATCAGGATGTTGAGTGCCAGGTACAGCCAGCTGCCATTGCGGAATAGCGTCGGATGGGCCATCTCCAGCAAGTCTGTGTGCAGCTCGCTGGAGACCACCATTACCAGCGTCAGGCCGATCACTAGGCGGTACAGGTGGTAGAGCCGCAGGATGCGCCGGCTTTGCTCTCCGCTCAGGGCGAAGTCAGCGCTCATTATTGCGGGGGCCTTGCTCAAGGTGGGCCTGGCTGCAATACCACTGTTCGTCCATGGCTAATGCGTGGTCGCGCGGTACATGCACGCCGCAATGCTGGCAACGCACCATCGGTGCTGGTTGTGCAGAGGTGTTTTGCGTCTCAGGGCGGGTGGTTGTTGGTCGGCTAAAGCGTCGCCACAGCCAGAAGGCGCCGGCGATGATGGCAATCCAGAACAGCAAGCGAAACAGGCCCATGGTGTTCTCTTCTTATCGGTAAGCCGGCAGTTTAGCTAACCCGTGTATGTGCGCCCAGCATTGAAGCAGTCTGCTTTGCGTCGTTTTATGAGGTCTTATCAGGTTTTGTGCCGCGGTGCTGCGGCTAATAAAAAGGGAGGCACCTGGCCTCCCTTTTTAATGATGTGCCTTGGCTTAGTCGAACAGGCCAAAGGTCAGGTAGCTGAACCAGGAGCGGCTTGGCTGCTCTTCGGTTGCGCCGGCTTTGAGTTCATCCGGGATCTGCTCTTCTGCGTCTTCGTACTGACGAATCACATCCTGGCTGGCGCGGGTTTCACCTGGCGGCAGCGGTGTGTCGGTTTCGATCAGGCCCAGGGTCGCCTTGGCCAGCCAGGAGCGGCTGTCGGCTTCTGCTTCGCGCGGGACGAACTGGCCGTCGACCAGACTTGGGTGATCTGGGTAGTTGAGCTTGAGGGTTTCCAGGCTGGTGGCTGCCAGGTCGTCCAGCGTCAGGCGCTGGTAGGCTTCGGTCATCACGGCCAGGCCGTCGCCAACTGCAGGGGTTTCCTGGAAGTTTTCCACCACGTAACGGCCGCGGTTGGCCGCTGCTACGTAGGCGTTGCGGGTCAGGTAGTAATGCGCCACATGAATTTCGTAAGCCGCCAGCAGGTTGCGCAGGTAGATCATGCGCTGCTTGGCGTCTGGCGCATAGCGGCTGGTGGGGTAGCGGCTGGTGAGCTGGGCGAACTCATTGTAGGAGTCGCGTGCGGCGCCGGGGTCGCGCTTGGTCATGTCCAGCGGCACGAAACGAGCAATCAGGCCGCGGTCCTGGTCAAACGAAGCCAGGCCTTTGAGGTAGTAGGCGTAGTCGACGTTGGCATGCTGCGGGTGCAGGCGGATAAAACGGTCGGCTGCGGATTTGGCCGCTTCCGGCTCGACGTTCTTGTAGTAGGCGTAGATCAGCTCCAGCTGTGCCTGCTCGGCATAGCGGCCGAACGGATAGCGCGACTCCAGCGCCTTGAGCTTGGCTACGGCAGCGGTGTAGCTATTATTGTCCAGGTCGGCTTGTGCCTGCTGGTAGAGTTCGGTCTCGCTCAGGTTTTCGTCAACTACCTGCTTCGACGAGCAGGCGGCGGTGAGAGCGAGGATTGCGATCAGCAGCAGGTGTTTCACTTGCATGGCGGCTTGCGTCCCTGTGACGGCGGCTGTCTTGAGCAAAGCCGTCCTGTTATGATGAGCGCCCCCGGTACCCCTGGGGCAAAGACGCCGTATTTAACCACAAGCGTGTAGCCGAAACCAAAGGCTAGACCCCCTCTGTTGCCGAGCATGTCCTCTATTAATAAGCAGATCATTGAACTGAACGCCGAGGTGCCCTATGAAATGGGCGGTCAACGCCTCGATCAAGTCGCCGCACTCCTGTTTGCCGAGCACTCGCGTTCGCGTCTGTCTGCCTGGATTAAAGAGGGGCTGCTGACGGTTGACGGTGCGGTGTTGCGTCCGCGCGACATCGTCCATGGTGGTGCCCTGTTGGCACTCAAGGCCGAACAGGAAGCGCAGGGCGAGTGGGTCGCTCAGGATATCGCGCTGAATATCGTCTACGAAGACGAGCAGATCCTGGTCATCGACAAACCGGCCGGCCTGGTGGTGCATCCGGCTGCTGGGCACGCCGACGGCACCTTGCTCAACGCCTTGTTGCACCACGTGCCGGACATTATCAACGTGCCGCGTGCCGGCATTGTGCATCGTCTGGACAAGGACACCACCGGCCTGATGGTGGTGGCCAAGACCATCGAAGCGCAGACCCGTCTGGTCGATCAATTGCAGAAGCGTAGCGTCAGCCGTATCTACGAGTGCATCGTGATCGGGGTGATCACCTCGGGCGGCAAGATCAATGCGCCGATCGGCCGCAGCTCTTCGCAGCGTCAGCGTATGGCGGTGAGCGATGGTGGCAAGCCTGCAGTCAGTCATTACCGCGTGCTGGAGCGCTTCCGCTCGCACACGCATACGCGGGTCAAGCTGGAAACCGGGCGCACGCACCAGATTCGCGTGCACATGAGCCATATCGGTTATCCGTTGGTGGGTGACCCGGTCTACGGCGGGCGCTTCCGCATCCCGCCGGCAGCCAATCCGAGCATGGTGCAGACGCTCAAGGAGTTCCCGCGTCAGGCCTTGCATGCGCGGTTTCTCGAACTGGATCACCCGCTTACCGGCGAGCGTATGAAGTGGCAGTCGCCATTGCCGGATGACTTTGTCTGGTTGCTGACGCTGCTGCGCCAGGACCGTGAGGCGTTTATTGGTTAACCAGATTGGGTGAAGGGATGCACGACTGGCTGACACCGCAATGGCCTGCTCCGGCAAGGGTAAAGACCTGTGTGACCACCCGCACTGGCGGTGTGAGTCTGGCGCCTTATGACAGCTGCAACCTGGGTGAGCATGTCGGTGATCAGCCGCCAGCGGTGCAGAAGAACCGTCAGCGTCTGGTCAGTCTGCTCGGCTGCAAGCCGGCCTGGTTGCAGCAGGTGCATGGCGTGGCTGTGGTTGAGGCCGATCCGCTGCGAGTGCACGAAGCCGATGCCAGTTGGAGCAACAAGCCAGGCGTCGCTTGCACCGTGATGACTGCCGACTGTTTGCCGGTACTGTTCTGTGACCGCGCCGGCACTCGTGTTGCCGCCGCACACGCCGGTTGGCGTGGCTTGGCTAACGGCGTGCTGGAAGCCACGCTGGACAAACTGGGCGTTCCGGGTGAACAGGTGCTGGTCTGGTTTGGCCCCGCAATCGGGCCGCAAGCCTTCGAGGTAGGTGGGGAGGTGCGTGAAGCCTTTGTCGCCCAGCACGCAGCGGCTGCAGCGGCCTTTGTGCCGAGTGGCAATCCAGGCAAGTTCCTTGCCGATATCTATCAACTGGCGCGTATACGCCTTGCCGCTCGTGGTGTTGAAGCGGTGTATGGCGGTGACTTCTGCACGGTCAGTGATCCGCGTTTCTTCTCCTACCGCCGCGCCGCACAGACCGGGCGCTTCGCCAGCCTGATCTGGCTGGTCAACTGATTCTGGCCTGCCGCGTTTGCGGCAGCTGACTCAGGTCAACGTCGCGCGGCTTGAAACCCGCACAATCGACCTCATCTACTCTTCATCCGCAGGCTTTTCTGTTTTGGGTGCGATTCAGTGCACCGGCCTGCCACCACCACGAGGGTTGATTGTTTATGCGTATTGATCGTTTAACCAGCAAGTTGCAACTCGCGCTCTCTGATGCGCAATCCCTGGCTGTGGGGCTGGATCACGCAGCCATCGAGCCGCTGCACCTGATGCAGGCGCTGCTTGAGCAGCAGGGTGGCTCGATCAAGCCACTGCTGATGCAGGTCGGTTTTGATGTCAACAGCCTGCGTCTGGCCCTGGGTAAAGAGCTCGACCAGTTGGGCAAAATCCAGAATCCATCCGGCGACGTCAACCTGTCGCAGGATCTGGCGCGCCTGCTTAACCAGGCTGATCGCCTGTCGCAGCAGAAGGGCGATCAATTTATCTCCAGCGAGCTGGTGCTGCTGGCGGCCATGGATGAAAACACCAAGCTGGGCAAGCTGCTGCTCGGTCAGGGTGTCAGCCGCAAGGCGCTGGAAAATGCCATCGCCAACCTGCGCGGCGGCGATGCGGTTAACGACCCGAACGTCGAAGAAAACCGCCAGGCCCTGGACAAGTACACCGTCGATCTGACCAAGCGCGCAGAAGAAGGCAAGCTCGACCCGGTGATCGGTCGAGACGACGAGATTCGCCGCACCATTCAGGTGTTGCAGCGCCGTACCAAGAACAACCCGGTGCTGATCGGTGAGCCCGGCGTGGGCAAGACCGCGATTGCCGAAGGCCTGGCCCAGCGTATCGTCAACGGCGAAGTGCCCGATGGCCTGAAGGACAAGCGCCTGCTGTCGCTGGATATGGGCGCGCTGATCGCGGGCGCCAAGTTCCGCGGCGAGTTCGAGGAGCGCCTGAAGGCGGTGCTTAACGAACTGAGCAAGCAGGAAGGGCGAATCATCCTGTTTATCGACGAGCTGCACACCATGGTCGGCGCCGGAAAGGGCGAAGGCTCGATGGATGCCGGCAATATGCTCAAGCCATCCCTGGCACGCGGTGAGCTGCATTGCGTCGGGGCGACCACGCTCAATGAGTACCGTCAGTACATCGAGAAAGATGCGGCGCTGGAGCGGCGCTTCCAGAAGGTGCTGGTCGATGAGCCGAGTGAAGAAGACACCATCGCCATTCTGCGTGGCCTCAAAGAGCGCTATGAGGTGCACCACAAGGTGGCTATCACCGACGGCGCAATCATCGCCGCGGCCAAGCTGTCGCACCGCTATATCACCGACCGTCAGCTGCCGGACAAGGCCATCGATCTGATCGACGAGGCAGCCAGCCGCATCCGTATGGAAATCGATTCCAAGCCTGAGGTGCTGGATCGTCTGGAGCGTCGCCTGATTCAACTCAAGGTTGAAGCCCAGGCGCTGAAGAAGGAAGACGACGAGGCGGCGATCAAGCGTTTGGCCAAGCTCAACGAAGACATTGCCCGTCTGGAGCGTGAGTACGCCGACCTGGAAGATATCTGGAAGTCGGAAAAGGCCGAAGTGCAGGGTTCTGCGCAGATCCAGCAGAAGATCGAGCAAGCTCGGCAGGAGCTGGAAGCGGCGCGGCGCAAGGGTGATCTCAATCGTATGGCTGAGTTGCAGTACGGGATTATTCCCGATCTGGAGCGCAGCCTGCAGATGGTCGATCAGCATGGCAAGAGTGAGAACCAGCTGCTGCGCAGCAAGGTCACCGAGGAAGAAATCGCCGAAGTGGTGTCCAAGTGGACCGGTATTCCGGTGAGTAAGATGCTCGAAGGCGAGCGCGACAAGCTGTTGAAAATGGAAGGCCTGCTGCATCAGCGGGTGATCGGTCAGGATGAAGCTGTAGTGGCCGTGGCCAATGCGGTGCGGCGCTCCCGTGCCGGCTTGGCCGACCCGAATCGGCCGAGCGGTTCGTTCCTCTTTCTAGGCCCAACCGGCGTCGGTAAGACCGAGCTGTGCAAGGCGCTGGCCGAATTTCTCTTCGACACCGAAGAGGCGCTGGTGCGTATCGATATGTCCGAATTTATGGAGAAGCATTCCGTGGCGCGGCTGATCGGTGCGCCGCCGGGTTATGTCGGTTACGAGGAGGGCGGCTATCTGACCGAGGCCGTACGGCGTAAACCCTATTCGGTGATCCTCCTGGATGAGGTGGAGAAGGCTCACCCGGATGTGTTCAACGTGTTGTTGCAGGTGCTCGAAGACGGTCGCCTGACCGACAGCCATGGCCGTACCGTGGACTTCAAGAACACCGTGGTCGTGATGACCTCCAACCTGGGCTCGGCGCAGATTCAGGAGCTGGTAGGTGATCGTGAAGCGCAGCGTGCGGCGGTGATGGATGCGGTGGGCTCGCACTTCCGGCCGGAATTTATCAACCGGATTGATGAAGTGGTGATCTTCGAGCCGCTGGCCCGTGATCAGATTGCCGGTATTGCGCAGATCCAACTGAGCCGTTTGCGCCAGCGTCTGGCTGAGCGTGAGCTGAGTCTGGAGCTGTCCGATGAGGCGCTGGACAAGCTGATCGCCGTCGGTTACGACCCGGTCTATGGTGCTCGCCCGCTCAAGCGTGCCGTGCAGCGCTGGATCGAGAACCCGCTGGCGCAGTTGATCCTGTCGGGCAAATTTGCCCCTGGCGGCAGCATTGTCGGGCGGGTTGAGGCCGACGAGATTGTCTTCAGCTAAGTCATAGCCAGGCGACAAAATGAAAACACCCCGGTTCAGCGAGGCTGGCCGGGGTGTTTTTATAGAGGGCTTACAAGTGTTTGAGCAGAACTTCCAGTGCGGCAGCCTGGTCATCGGCCAGGTCGATAATGTGAAAGCCCGCCCAACAGTGCTGACCATCAGCGCCTGGGCGGCTCCATAGACAGTCGGCGCCCAGGGTGATCTCACAGACCCCCTCAATTTCCTGTTCGCTGACCAGGCGGCATTCAATCAGTTCATCAGCGGTCAGCGGGGTATCGCTGAACAGCATGAAGCCATCGGCAGACAGGTCCACCACGCGGCCCAGGCGCTGGCCTGAGTGCAGATCGAAGACCTCCAGCTGCAGCTCGGCGTTATGCCGGCTATGCAGGCGACGTTCGTCATCCATACGACTTCCTTATTCTTGAGGCTCTGTCGCGCGCCCGGTAAAACGCTGCAGCACGCGATAAATGGCGGTAAGGGCACGGTCCACCAGCGGTGCACCTCGTTCAGGGGTGACGATGCGCGCCAGCCCTTGTTCCATTTCGCTGGCCAGTTGGGTGATCGGTTTGATGGCCACCCGTTGGCCGCTTTGATCGACAAACATGTAGTTGCGGGTTGTCGGGCTAAACCAGGACAGCTTGAGCGTGCGCACTTGTTGGCCATTGACGAACTCGAACCAGGTGCCGAACTCGATATGGCTCAGCTCCTTGATCAATGCCTGGGCGCGCGCTGAGAGGGTCGACTCGCGGGGCGCCAGGGTGGCCAGTGCAGCATCTTCGCCGAGCATGGCGCCCAATGGGCTTTCGGGCAGATTGGGTGTGAGCTTGGCTGCAACCAGGGGCTGTTTGGCCTGTACGGCGTGTTGGCAGGCAACCAGGTCCTGCAGCAGGCGGCGAATGCCATCCTCGTGATAGCCGCCGAGCAGCTCCAGGCCTTTGCGCAGGTCTTCAAGCAGCGGCACGCGCAGTTTCTGCAGGCGCTCACGGCCGGCATCGTCGAGCAGGGTGCCGCTCCAGGCCAGTTGCTCGGCTGCTTCGCAGGCACGTTGCCATTCCGGGCTGCGTTCGCCATTGCGCAGCAACACGAACACCAGAACGTCGGCCCAGGTCAGCTCAAGGAAGTTGCGAATGATGGTGGGCGGTTGGCGATCGGTCAGGCTCTTTGCGATCACCTCAACTGCGTGCTGGCGTGCGCCGAGCAGCTTGTCGCGGCCTTTGGCGGCCTCCACGGCGCGACGTTCGCGCAGTTCGACCTTGTGCCTGAGGGTGGCAACGAATTCGTTGAACTCGTCCAGCAGGCCTTCAAACAACTGCAGGTCACCGAAGAAATCATGGATGACCCGTTCGACCACCCACTGCATCTTGGCCAGCAGACCACGCTCATCGCCTTCGCCGCCATGCAGCACGCCAGCCTGGGCCATGGCGTTGAGCAGGCGCCGTGCCGGGTGGTGGTGCTGGGTAAACAGCGCTTTGTCCTGCAGCGCAACCTTTAGATAAGGCGTGTGCAGGTGCGACAGGGTGGTCTTGCAGCTGTCAGGCAGGTTGTCGTCGTCGAGAATAAAGTCGAAGAGCATGCCCACCAGGTCAATGACATCGGCTTCCTGATCGGAAACTTTCTGCTGGCCAGGCAGCTCGCTGTGGGCTTCCAGCTGTTGTTGCAGGTCCGCTTTGAGGCCTTCTACCTGCTGCGGACGGCTCAGGCGCTGTGACAGGTCATTGGCCGATTGCTGCTGCATGCGGTTGAGGGCATCCAGCAGGGCTGAGGCGCTGTAGGTGCTGGTCGCTTCACGCGGGGTGAAGCTGGCAATGCTGCGTGTGCCGCCAAGCAGCGGGGCGTCGAGGTCGCGTTGGCGGTGTTCGCCGAGCAGGGCAGCCAGGCTGCCGAGCAACTCCAGTGGGTCGTTAGGCGGAGGGCCGCTCAGATCCGTATTGCTGGCGTTGTATGTGCTTGCGCCTGGCTGCGTGGGCGTTGGGTTGGCGGTGTTTCTGCCAGCACCGCTGTGGGTTTCTTGCGGCGTCTCGGTCGTGGCGCTTGCGGGACTTTTGGGGCGCGCCTGGCTGTTGCGTTGAGCGCTGTACTTCAGATTGGGCAGTACGCCGGCTTCGATCAGGCGCTGGTTGAGTGCGGCGTAGATGCTGTCCAGGCTCTGCATGACGTGGGTGTCAAACAGGGTATAGAGGATCACCTTTATACGCAGTGGAAACGGGCAGGGCGTCAGGGCGTCACGGAACGCCTGGGCAATCATCTGTGGGCCGAAGGGGTTGATGTCTTCGCCAAGTTTCTGGCCGTTGTTTAACAGGGCCAGGCGTTGTTCCAAGGCAAACAGCGGTTGGGCACAGCGTGCTTTGACCCGGCTGACCATATTGGTGACTTGCAGGCTTTCTTCATAATCCTCGTTCTGCACCAGTGCCATCTGCTCGGCATCCAGTTCGGTGGTGCTGGGTGGCGGCTTGAGCTTGCCTTCGAGAAAGTCGGAGAAGTTCTGCGCAATCTGCTGGTGGTAACTGCGCTCTATCTGTGGGCGCTGTTTGCGGATCTCGCGCATGTTGTCGAAGAACAGCGTTTGTACCTGATTGTTCTCGGCTTTTTCAGCGCACTCGAACAGCGTGTCGTCGACCTGGGCGAAGACGCCGGTCAGGTGCTCAGCCAAACGATTCATCACCAGCTTGCGACAGCTCTGCACCAGTTCGCCGAAGCGTGGCTGAATGCCACGGTTGGCAAGGGTCTGCACTGAAGAAGGTGGGGTTGGCGGTATGCCCTGGTTGCTCATGGACTTTCCTGGCTGGAGCCTTGCGGCTGGTGCGTCCTGCAATGAATACAGACATAGGGAAGATATAGCAGCCGCTCACACAGCTGCAAATCATTGTACTAAAAGCAATTTAAGGGGTTGACAGGTGCGCGCGGAACCGTAAAATGGCGCGCCTCAGAACAGCAAACGAGATTAACACCTCCAAGCGACTTCTGAGAAAGGATGTAAGTAGTTCCGCGATAGCTCAGTCGGTAGAGCAAATGACTGTTAATCATTGGGTCCCTGGTTCGAGTCCAGGTCGCGGAGCCAATCCTTCATCGGGGTATAGCGCAGTCCGGTAGCGCGCCTGCTTTGGGAGCAGGATGTCGGGAGTTCGAATCCCCCTACCCCGACCATTTTAGGGTCGTTAGCTCAGTTGGTAGAGCAGTTGGCTTTTAACCAATTGGTCGTAGGTTCGAATCCTACACGACCCACCATTTCAAGCGAGCTTGAAAGTAAAAAACCCGCCTAGAGCGGGTTTTTTATTGCCTGCGATTTATTCCGGCAGCTGCCAAGGCGTCGCGCGGGTGGCGCTGCCTGCAGTCGCGGCGACGGCCGCTCCTGCAGGGCTGGCGCACAAATCAGTGCAGCTTGAGGCGGGGTTCGGTGCTACGGCCGATGCGGTCGCCCAGCATCATCAGCAAGGTGCGCGTCATGCCGTAGAGGGCAGCCTGGTGCATGCGATAGAGTGACACGTAGAACATGCGGGCCAGCCAGCCTTCGAGCATGACGCTGCCGGTCAGATTACCCATCAGGTTGCCAACGGCGGAGAAGGTCGACAGCGAGATCAGTGAGCCGTAATCGCGGTAGCGGTATTCCGGCAGTGGCTTGCCCTCGATGCGCAACTTCAGCGATTTGGCCAGCAGGGACGCTTGTTGGTGCGCCGCTTGTGCGCGTGGCGGCACGTTGCGGCCCTCGCTACCCGGTTGCGGGCAGGCAGCGCAGTCACCGAAAGCAAAGATGTTGTCATCCTGGGTGGTTTGCAGGGTCAGGCGCACCTGCAACTGGTTGATGCGGTTGCTTTCCAGGCCATCAAGATTCTGCAGAAACTCCGGTGCGCGGATGCCGGCTGCCCAGACTTTCAAGCTGGCCGGGATGATCTGCCCCTGGGCGGTGTGCAGCGCGTCGGCCGTGACCTGGCTGACGGCTGCGCCGGTGAGCACGGTGACGCCAAGTTTCTCCAGAGTCTGGTGTACCGGCTGGCTGATGCGTTCAGGCAAGGCAGGCAGTACCCTTGGGCCGGCTTCGATCAGGGTGATGCGCATGTTTTCCGGGCTGATGCGGTCCAGGCCGTAGGCGGCCAGCTCGTGCGCGGCATGGTGCAGTTCGGCGGCCAGTTCGACTCCGGTGGCGCCGGCGCCGACGATGGCAATATTGATCAGCTCGGTGGCTTCACTCTGGCTGGCGTGGGCGCGCAGGTAGTGGCTTAGCAGCTGGCGATGGAAGCGCTCGGCTTGCTCGCGGGTATCGAGGAACAGGCAGTGTTCCGCTGCTCCGGCGGTGCCGAAGTCATTGGTGGTACTGCCTACGGCAATCACCAGGCTGTCATAAGTCAGCTCGCGTGCCGGCATCAGCACCTGGCCGTGATCATCCAGGGTGGCAGCCAGGCTGATGCGTTTTTCCGCGCGGTTGAGGCCGCTCATTCGTCCCAGCTGGAACTCGAAGTGATTCCACTTGGCTTGGGCCACGTAGTTCAGTTCGTCACCGGAGGAGTTCAGTGAGCCGGCGGCTACTTCATGCAGCAGCGGTTTCCAGATGTGCGTCAGGTTGGCGTCGACCAGGGTGATTCTCGCCTGGCCACGCTTACCCAGGGTTCTACCCAGGCGGGTAGCAAGCTCCAGTCCGCCGGCGCCACCGCCGACAATTACGATTTGATGAGTCATCAGACACGCTCACAAGGCTTTTAAGGAAAGGCAGTGAGTCGGTATGGGCGAGCGCCAGGCAGCTCATAGCACCAATCGACTCAGAAGACGGCTCAGCACGCCGAGGGCAATCACCACGATCACGATGATCAGTAGCAGTCGCCAAACCTTGAACGGCTGCCGCTCGACCTGATGCTGTGGCGCGCTCAGGTAGTGCTCGACACGCTTCTGGTCATCAGGGTTAAGGCGACTGGGCATGGTGGCCTCGAATAAATGAGGCAATCAGGGGGTGATTGCGGGCTGAGGAGGGGGCATTCTAGCTGCCCGGCTTATAAGGGCTCAACGCGCAGGCTGTCATTCAGGCGAATAATGCCGCCTTGCAACACACGTGCGGTGATCCCGCCGTGGCCGCGCATGGCTTGGAAGGTGCCCGGTCCCAGGCGCTCTTCCAGTTTTGCGCAGGGTTGGCACCAGCCGGTGGTCTCGAGTATCGCCTGACCAAGGCGAAAGCGCCGCCCCTTGAGGCTGAACAGGTTGATGCCGCTGATGGCGATATTGCGCCGCAACTCAATAGCGCCGATGGGCGCGTCTGCAGCGCGACCCATGAGCGCACTGATGACGGCCAGATGTTCCCACTGGATCAGGGTAACTTGCCGGGCATTACGCGGGCCGGGACGGCTATGGTCGCCCGTGAGTCCTGCTTCGCGGCGCGCTTCGACAGCATCCAGTTCGATCATCGCGGCACGCGAGCTGGGGCGCACGCCAATCCAGCGTACACAACCCTGTTGCGGCACTGCGGCGAGCAGTTCATGCAATGAGCTCACAGGCTGATTCCTACATCAAAGAGCACGGTACGGCCGAGATTGTTGCGCAGAAACTCCGGTGCGTCCGGGTGGGCGAAGAGCACGCGGGCAAAGGTTGGGCCCACCAGTGACAGCGAGCGCCAGCCCTGGCGGAGGAACTCGGTTGGTGGTGGGAAGTGGCTGTTGAAATCCGGCACCGCGCGTTTGAGGTTTACGTAGGCAAGTAGATCCAACTCGCCCAGGTCGAGGCCGCGCTCTTGATAGTTGTGGGCTTTCTTGCGCAGTGTCGGCGTCAGGCGTTGCTGCAGCTCAAGGGCACCAATACGCCTGGGCTTGGGCTCGCGGCGCACCAGCTGGCTGAGCGAGAAGGCGCTGCGCCGGCGCTCCAGTTCGGCACGCCACTCATCATTCAGGCGCCGGCCCTCGTCGAGGACGAAGAACACTTCAAAGCTGGCTTCGCGGAACAGCACGTCCGGCGGCTCATGGCCGGCGGCGCTGAATTCATCGAGGCGGTGGCTGACATTCAGAGCCTGCAGCAAGCGCTGGCAGACCCAGCGCTCGCGCTCCCACTTGCGGGCGTTGGAGAGAAAGGCGTTGGCCTGTTCGGCCTGGTGCGTCAGCAGGCGCAGGTAGTCGGAGTCATCCATGGCTTCAGCTTAGCGCGCCGGCTTGGCGTCGTGGTAGCCCTCTGCGGCGGTTGTTTCAGGCTTGCCATGTGCGGCGGTAGACTGCTCCAGATTAGCCCACGGGTGTGGAGTGCTTCTGCATGATTGCCGCGCAATTGCTGTCTTCAACCAGCCTGCTGTTGGGATGGCTGATCTATCTGCCTCTACTGTGCTGGGCGATCTGGCGTGTTCCCTGGGTTGAGCTGTGCGCTGATCTGCGGCGCCAGCATCTGCTGGGCGGTACGGCGCTGGCGCTGTTTCTGCTGTGGCTGGTGCGCCGCGATTTCGACTCTGGCCTGTCCTTCCACTTTATTGGCATGACTGCGGTGACGCTGCTGCTGGATTGGCCGCTGGCCATGCTGGCGGGACTGGTCGCGCAGTTGGGATTGCTGGCGCTGGGGCGGCAGGATTGGGCTGCGCTGGGGGTGAATGGCGTGTTGTTGGTGGTGATTCCGGTGTGGGTCACCGAGGCCTGTGCTCTGTGGGTTGAGAAAAAACAGCCGCGCAACCTGTTCGTCTACATCTTCTGCAGTGGCTTTTTCGCCGCGGCGCTGGCGACACTGCTGTGTATTGCGACGGCCTTCACCTTGCTCTGGATTGATGGGTTGTTCCCAATGCCGCCCTGGCTGGAGGATTTCATTGGTTATCTCTGGTTGGTGATTTTCCCTGAAGCCTTTATCAACGGCATGCTGGTTACGGCGCTGGTGGTTTTCTATCCGGATTGGCTGGAAACCTTCAATCGCACGCGTTACCTGGCTGCACCATGGAAGGATGACGATGCACCGCGCTGATGGTGTTGCCTTCGCAGCAGTGATCCGCCCGCCTCATTTGATGCAGGTCAAACTCTTGCAGTCGGTCTGAGTCATGCTGATGGCAACAGTCAGGAGGGTGAAGAATGGGTGTGTATCAGTGGGCCAGGCAGGAGATAGAGCGCAGTTTGCAGGGCGTAGATGGCCAGGGTTTTGATCAGGCCATGGCGTTGCGGGCGCTACTGAGTGTCGTGGTTGAGCGCAGTCGTAGTGGTCGCAGTGCTGCGGATCTGGCCGCAGAGCTGCAGTTTCTCGCCGACAATCTGGATGATGAGCGCGACTACAGCTTTATGCGGCCTTGATGATCAGTGCTGGCGTGGCGGCAACTCGCCGGAAAACACGTCATCTTCCAGCGGGTCGCCGGCAATGGCATGTTCTTCCGCAGCCCAGGCGCCGAGGTCAATCAGCTTGCAGCGTTCGGAGCAGAAGGGGCGGTTCGGGCTTTGTGGGCCCCATTCAACAGGTGCCTTGCAGGTTGGGCAGGCAACCAGGGTTGGGGTGCTCATATTTGGCCTCCGCGTAGAGTCAGGTAATAGCTGTGCAGGCGTTCCACTTCCGTCTGTAACCAGTGCAGATCACGGTCGTTGAGCAGCACATCATGGGCGTGGCGCAGGCGTTCTTCGCGGCTAGCCTGGGCCCTGAGAATGGCCTGTACCTGCTCATTCGAACTCTGGTCGCGAACCATAGTGCGTTCTACCTGCAATTGCTCGGGTGCATCCACCACCAGTATGCGCTGGGTCAGGCGATGTTGGCCGGACTCAACCAGCAGCGGTGAAACCAGGATGGCATAAGGTGATTCTGCGCGTGCCAGGTACTGGATGATTTCTTGGCCAATCAGTGGATGCAGCAGGGCTTCCAGCCAGCGTCGTTCATCAGCGTCGGCAAAAATCCGGCTGCGCAGCGCTGTGCGGTCCAACTGACCGTCGGCTTGCAACACATCGCTGCCAAAGTGCTCGGCGATTGTGGCCAGTGCCGGCTTGCCGGGCTCAACCACCCAGCGTGCCGCATGGTCAGCGTCGACCAGATGCACGCCAAGATCGATAAAGTGCTGTGCCACAGCACTCTTGCCGCTGCCAATGCCGCCGGTGAGGCCAAGAATCCAGGGTTGTGTGCTCAAGGTGCGCGCTCGTGTCAGCCATCCAGGGGCGCGATTGTAGTGCAGCTGCTTGGTTGGTGGCGAACAGTAGGAGCGGGCGATGCCCGCGAAAGATACGTGGTATCTACAGGCTCGCTGGATTGCGATCGAAAGTCGGCGCCGGAAGAGCCTGGGGGGGAAGACTCCCTAGATTGCATCCGGGCTACGTCCGTAGGCGGGGCTTTAGCCGCGATAGATCTTGAAGTGCTCGCTGCTAAAGCGCCTCCCGGCGCCGGTGGTTTGATTAGAACCCGGCTATCTGCAAATAGCTGGAGGTGATTTGCTCGCCCCAGAGCAAGGCAATCCAGCCGGCAATCGCCAGATAGGGGCCGAAAGGGATAGGCGTGCTGGATTCGGCATTGCGCATGCGCAGCATGATGGTGCCCAGCACCGCGCCCACCAGCGATGACAGCAGGATAGTCAGCGGCAATACTTGCCAGCCACCCCAGGCGCCGAGCATGGCCAGCAACTTGAAATCGCCATAGCCCATGCCTTCCTTGCCGGTAACCAGCTTGAACAACCAATACACCGACCACAGGCTCAAATAGCCTGCAATCGCACCCCAGAGAGCATCTTCCAGGCTGGCAAACAGGCCAAAGCTATTGGCGATCAGCCCAAGCCAGAGCAGCGGCAGCACCAACGAGTCCGGTAGCAACTGATGGTCGACGTCAATCAAGCTCATCGCCAGCAAGCCCCAGGTCAGTAGCAACATACCGCCAGCCTGCCAGGTAAAACCGAAATGCCAGGCGATAAAGGCTGATAGCAGGCCGCAGGTCAGTTCAACCAGCGGGTAGCGCAGGCTGATGGGAGATTTACAGTTGGAGCACTTACCGCGCAGAAACAGGTAGCTGATGACAGGGATGTTTTCCCAGGGCTTTATTTCATGGCTGCAGTGTGGGCAGCTTGAGTTGGGTAATACCAGATTGAAAGTTGTGATCTGCGGCTCGGAGGGCTGCTCCAATATCTCGCGCGCCTGCTCACGCCAGTCGCGTTGCATCATGATGGGCAGGCGGTAGATCACCACGTTGAGGAAGCTACCGATTAACAGGCCCAGTACCAGGCATACACAAACAAAGGCCAGCACATGGCTGGCCATAAAATCGATTACGGACATAGATTAAACAACGGCGCCCAGTTGGAAGATTGGCAGATACATGGCAATGATAAGGCCGCCAACCAATACACCGAGTACAGACATGATCAGGGGCTCCATCAGGCTCGTAAGTCCATCGACTGCGTTGTCTACTTCTGCTTCGTAATAACTGGCTACCTTATCCAGCATCATATCCAGTGCGCCGGACTCTTCACCGATAGCGGTCATTTGTATCGCCATTGAGGGGAATGCCCCAGTGGTACGCATGGAAAAGTTGAGCTGCATACCAGAGCTGACGTCCTGCTTGATTTTTTGAACTGCTGTCTTGAAGACAATATTGCCTGTTGCCCCTGCTACGGAGTCCAGTGCTTCTACGAGCGGGACGCCAGCAGCAAAGGTTGTGGCCAGTGTGCGTGCATAGCGTGCAACTGAAGATTTGTAGATGATGTCGCCGACAATCGGTGCTTTAAGGGCGGTGCGGTCGATCCAATTCCTGAATTTCTCTGAGCGTTTTTTGAATTCGCCTAGTGAGAATAATGCTGCGAAGATTATTACAAGAATGATGAACCACCACTCTTGTAGCGCTTGAGATATTCCGATAACAAATTGAGTAAATGCTGGAAGTTCGGCGCCAAAGTTGGCAAATACAGATTCAAACTGAGGCACAACTTTTATCAATAGAATGGCGGAAACAATAATTGCCACTACAACTACTGCTATAGGGTAATTCATTGCCTTTTTGATTTTTGCTTTCAGTGCTTCCGTCTTTTCTTTGTATGTGGCAACACGGTCAAGAAGATCCTCGAGTGCCCCTGCCTGCTCGCCGGCATCCACAAGGTTGCAGAATAGATCATCAAAATATTCCGGTCGGGTTCTGAGTGACGCCGCAAAGCTGTTGCCTGCCGCAACATGTTGTTTTATGTCGTCTACCAGTTTACGCATGTTGGGATTGTCCAAGCCTTCCGCAATGATATCGAATGCTTGCAAGAGAGGAACGCCGGCCTTCATCATGGTGGCCATCTGCCGAGCAAAAAGCGCTATATCTATGGGCTTGATTTTTTTGCCAGCACTAAAAAGTGAGGCGGATTTTTTTCGGACTTTGGTCGGATTGATACCTTGCTTGCGTAGCTGTGCTTTTACCAGTGCGGGGTTGATACCACTGGTTTCACCTTTTACCTTGGAGCCTTTTTTATCAGTACCTTCCCACGCAAAGGTGCTGGTCTTTATCTCTTTAACGGCCATCGGTTAGTCCTTAGTCACGCGGTTCACTTCTGCGAGGCTGGTCACGCCTTGCATGGCTTTCAGCAGCGCTGAAGTACGCAGGTCATTAAAGCCGTCTTTACGCATCTGCTCGGAAATATCAATAGAGTTGCCTTCCTCCATGATAATCCGTTGCAGGGCCGGCGTGTTTTTAACCACTTCATAAATCCCGACACGTCCCTTGTATCCGCCATTGCAATTTTCGCAGCCGACAGGTTCATAAATCTTGAAGGTGCCAATCTTGTTTTCCGGGAAGCCTTCTTCAAGCAACGTTTCCCGTGGCACCTGTATCTCTTTCTTGCAATGACTGCAGAGCTTGCGGGCCAGACGCTGCGCGATAATCAGGTTGACCGAGGTGGCAATGTTGAATGAAGGAACACCCATGTTGCGGAGACGAGTCAGGGTTTCTGCTGCGCTATTGGTGTGCAGCGTCGACATTACCATGTGACCTGTCTGTGCAGCCTTGATGGCGATAGAGGCGGTATCAAGGTCACGGATTTCGCCGACCATGATGATGTCTGGATCCTGCCGCAGAAATGACTTCAGCGCTGCAGTAAAGTCCATGCCCTGTTTCGGGTTGACGTTGACTTGGTTGATGCCTTCCAGGTTGATCTCAACAGGGTCTTCGGCGGTTGAAATGTTCACATCCACGGTGTTTAGAATGTTCAGCCCTGTGTAGAGGGATACGGTCTTGCCTGAACCTGTGGGGCCGGTAACCAGAATCATGCCTTGTGGCTGCTTGAGTGCCGAGAGGTACAGTTCTTTTTGTGATTCCTCATAGCCTAGTGCGTCGATGCCCATCTGTGCGCTAGATGAATCGAGGATTCGCATCACGATCTTTTCGCCCCACAGGGTGGGGCAGGTGCTGACGCGAAAATCGATCGACTTGCTTTTGGATATGCGCATCTTGATGCGGCCATCCTGTGGTTTGCGTCGCTCTGAGATATCCAGGCCAGCCATAACCTTTAGGCGTGCGGATATACGAGGGGAGAGCTGTATAGGTGGGCGGGCGATCTCATGCAGAATGCCGTCAGTGCGGAAGCGGACGCGGTATGCCTTTTCATAAGGTTCGAAATGCAGGTCAGATGAGCCACCTTTGATGGCATCCAGCAGCATTTTATTTACAAAACGCACAACGGGCGCATCGTCGGCAGCGTTTCCCTCACCTTTGTCCTGAGCGTCGTCATTGACGGCTTCGACATCCAAGCCGTCAAGGTCAATGTCGCCCAGGTCATCCATGCCGCTGGAGGCTGAGTCGAAGAATTTCTCTATCGCCTCGCCAAGCTTGTCGTCCTCCACCAGGATGGCTTCGGTGTTCATCCCCGTGCTGAACTGAATGTCCGTGACTGCCTGATGATTGGTGGGGTCGGATACCGCGATAAACAGCTTATTACCGCGTCGCCATAGCGGTAGTACGCGATGTTGGCGTACGAGCTTCTCCGTTACCAAGTCCTTGGGCTGAGTTTCTTTATCGATTGAGTTGAGGTCAACGAAGGACACGCCGAACTGATCGGATGCGAGCTCGGCCAGCACGCGACTTTTTACAAGCTTGTTCTGTACTAGATAGGTGACCAGTGACAGCTTGTTGCGCTGGGCTTGGCTTTGCGCCTGCTGGGCAGTTTTCTCATCCAGCAATTCTGCCAGCACCATCTGGCGGGCAAGGCCGGTAAGCGACACGGTATCGTTCATTGTGGGCTCCATTACAATCCCAGCCTTATAGCTTAGTTGGTTTATTTGTGCCAAACGCAAAGCCGATGAGTGACAAAAAATGGCAGTTAGTGCCCGTGGACTTGGGCGAGTGTACGGCATGTGCATGCTGAGCTTGCGTGGCAGTGCTCTGCAGAGTTGGCATGAAGGATGCTTGATCTTGGGGTAGGTCGCTGACCTGAACATAACTAGGAGATGCTTTATGAAAGCTCAAATGCAAAAAGGCTTTACCCTGATTGAATTGATGATCGTGGTGGCGATCATCGGTATTCTGGCTGCCGTAGCGCTGCCTGCTTACCAGGATTACACCGTGCGCACCAAGGTCTCTGAGGGTATTCTGGCTGCTTCTGCTTGCCGCACGACTATTACTGAGGTTGTGCAAAGCGCTACTGGCTCTCTGCCTACCGGTGCTGCCGGTAGTTTGTGGGGTTGTGAACGTACTGCGTCTGAGGCTACTCAATACGTCAACAACGTTGTGGCCAACGGTTCGGGTGTAATTACTGTAACTATGCAGAACATTCCGCAGTTGGGTGGTAACAATACAATTACACTGACACCATCCACCAGTACTACTGGCGCTGCGGTGGCTCCGACGGCTGGTCAGAGCATTGCCCGTTGGATTTGTTCCGGTAGCGTGGATGTTAAGTATCGTCCTGGTTCTTGCCGCGGTTGATTTTTGTTGTGAAGATGGGGGCGAAAGCCCCCATTTTTATTGCCTGATTTTTATTTTTAGCGTGGTGTTTTATGAGGTGCATTTTCCCCTGGCGTATTTTTTTTATTTATTTTTTTGGGGTTTTATTGTTTGTTTCATTTGTTCTTCCTAATCATTACCAGCCGTGGCTTGTGGCGTATCAAGAGTTTTCAATTTTTCTTGGATGTTTTTTTTTGGCGTTTACAGTCCTGGGTTGGAAGCAGATATATTTTGATATTCCGGTTGCGGCTTTGTTGCTTTTGTCGGTTTTTCCTCTGGTTCAGTACGGGTTTGGTGTTATTTATTTTTTTGGCGATGCATTTGTTGCGTGGAGTTATATATTCGGTTTTGGTGTTCTGGTTTTGGTTGGCAATAATCTGGCAAGAAGCAGAGGCGATTCGATAGTTTTTTTTCAGGTATTTGCGGGTGCTGTTTTGGTGGCCGCTGTTTTATCTGTATGGATTGCTTTGCGCCAATGGCTGATGTTGCCAGGCAGTATTTGGGTCGCAGATCTTCCTCTCGATATGCGTCCTTTTGCAAACATGGCTCAGCCTAATAACTTGGCCACTTTGTTGTGCATGGGCTTGGCTAGCGTTGTTTATTTCTACGAGAGGTCATTGTTTAATGCTTGTGCCGCTAGTCTAGTTGCCGTGTTTCTTGTTTTCGGTGTTGCCCTTACTCAGTCTCGAACACCGTGGGTTGGTTTTATTGTTATATCTATTTTTTGGCTTTGGAAATCGCGTGTATACCAAGCACGCTTTGCGCCTAAGTGTATGTTCTTTTGGGTAGCCGGCTATGCTTTCTGCGTGTTGGCACTGCCAGTGCTTTCTGATTATTTGCTTTTACATAGTCAGGGATTGTTGTCGCGAGCTCGCTCGCTTGAGCGATTGGATTTATGGTGGCAGATGTGGGGTGCTGTTTGGGATGGGTCGCTTTGGGGGTATGGTTGGAATCAGGTAAGTGTCGCTCAGGTTGTAGCCACTCCTAATTATCCTGTGCGGATTTTTACGGAGCATAGCCATAATGTTTTGTTGGACATTTTGATTTGGAATGGCCCTATTCTTGGTGTGGGTATTATTGGTTGTATTGTTTTCTGGGTTGCTGGTTTAGGGGGGCGTGCGTGCAGCCTAGAGAGTCTGTTTTCTTTAATTGTCGTGGGGCTTGTTGTTGTACATGGCATGTTGGAATTTCCTTTGGAGTATGCGTTTTTTCTGTTTCCTGTAGGCGTGCTTCTTGGTTTTGTTTCTGGTGAGGTTGCGCATGGGGGCGCGATTAGGCTACCTAAATGGGTGATGGCTGGAGTTCTGAGTTTGTGTGCTGGTTTGTATGCTTGGGTTTGGGGCGAATATAGAGTTTTAGAAGAAGATCATCGCCTCATGCGATTTGAGTCGTCAGGAGTTGGTGAGGCGATTAACGGAGAGATAGTGCCTAATGTGATACTGTTGACTCAGTTGCGTGAGCTTATAAGATATGTAAGAACCCCTGCGAGCGAAGGGATGAGTAGGCAGCAGCTCGAGTGGATGAGGCATGTCTCGTATCGCTATCACTCAGCATCTGGATTGTTTCGATATACACTTGCCTTGGGTCTTAATGGGTTCCCAGAGCCGGCTCGTGAAAATCTTCTTATTATTCGTTTGCTGCACGGGGATAAGCAGTATTTTGAGGGTGTTGATGCCATTAAGAAGATGTCTAGTCGTTATCCCCAGTTAATGGATCTGCTAACTGAACTGCCGAGTGATGATGATTTTTAGTGCTTTCGCGCTTGTTTCTGGTGGGGGCTCGCTTGGTTAATATAGATAGTAAAATTTAGCGGTATAGAATTTTTATAGTGTTTTTGCAGCGCTATAAAGCTAGCCGCATCGACAAATCGACCGCCTTTACATCCTTGGTCAGCGTCCCAATCGACACATAGTCCACGCCCGTCTCGGCAATCGCCCGCAAGGTGTTTTCGTTTACCCCGCCCGAGGCTTCCAGTTTGGCCTGGCCTTGGGTGAGGGCGACGGCTTGGCGCATTTCGTCCAGGCTCAGTTCGTCCAGCATGATGATGTCCGCCCCGGCATCCAGTGCCTGGCGCAGTTCTTCCAGGCTTTCTACTTCAACTTCCACCGGCTTGCCCGGGGCAATCTTGTGAGCAGCAGTCACGGCTTGGGTGATGCCGCCACAGGCGGCGATGTGGTTTTCCTTAATAATGAAGGCGTCATACAGGCCGATGCGGTGATTGTGGCAGCCGCCCTGGGTGACGGCGTATTTCTGCGCCAGGCGTAATCCGGGCAGGGTTTTGCGGGTGTCAAGCAGTTTTACGGCGGTGCCTTGCACCAGGTCGGCATAGTGCTGGCAGCGGGTGGCGACGGCGGAGAGGGTTTGCAGGAAGTTCAGGGCGCTGCGTTCGCCGCTGAGTAGGGCGCGGGCGGGGCCCTCCAGCTCAAACAGCACTTGGTTGGGCTCGGCACGTTGGCCGTCCTGAACGTGCCAGTGCACGCTGACGCGGTCGTCGAGTTGGCGAAACACCGCATCCACCCAAGCGGTGCCACAGATAACCGCTGCTTCGCGGGTGATCACCTTGGCGTGGGCCAGGCGCTCGGCGGGGATCAGCTGGGCGGTGATATCGCCGCTACCAATATCCTCTGCCAGTGCGCGGCGCACGTTGGCCTCGATTTCGTGGGCGAGGTCGGCGAGGATAAGGTTAGGCATGATGAGCTCCAGTCAGCAGAATGCGCCGATTATAGGGATTGATGGCTATTTGCGCAGTCTTTGCCGCTGTTCACCAGGCGCTGTAGCGCTATGCTGATGAAGGTTCTTTGTGAGTTGTGTACGGCCAGTGTTCGAGGCAGGGTTGCGTTGGTCGTGCGCAGATAACCGTTGGGAGGCTGTAGCGCTACATCTGTGACCTGGGTCATGTCTGGAAGAAAAGTCAGCTTGGTATGTGTGCGTGCATCCCTATAATGGCTTTACTTTTTAAAATTGTTGACGCCAGGCCTTTGACGTTACGGATGACGCTCAGTTGATCGCTGTGCAGATCGGTTCGCCCAAGAGGGGCAGTCTGCAGGAGACTCGCAATGAAGACTGATGCGAATGTGGTTCACCTGAGCAAGGTGGTCCCTGAGCAATCGCCCACTTCGCCGGTAGGAAGACTGCCTGTGGCGCTGACAAATGTGCGGGATAAAGCGGCGCAACAGCTGAAAACAGCGTTGCAGGCGCTGTTCGACAATGCCGACGATACGCTGTTCGAGATGGCGGATCGGGCCACCAGCAATGCTGAGCAGAATGCTTTCTTCGAGGCAATGCGCGACCTGCGCCTGAAGCGCAAGAATATCGAGCGCGGCTTCCTGCAGAAGGTGTTTGAAGCCTTCGCCACCCTTAATCAATACGAAATCGGTAAACCGGCACCCTTGGATGCGGTGTCGTTTGACAGCCTGTCTCTGGTGCAGAACGATGCGCTGGAAGAGTCGGTAGCGCTGGACTCGATGGTCGCCAAGGTGATGAGCCGCGACGGTGCAGCGCTCAGCCACCTGACCACGCGCATCAACGCCATGGTCAGCAAGAAGCTGGACGACAAGAGCAACCCGGTCGGCCCGACCTGCCTGTGTGAGTTCTTCCTGGATGCCTGCAGCAGCCTGGGCGTGGAAATCAGGGTCAAGCTGATCATCCTCAAGCTTTTCGAGAAATACGTTCTCAGCGACCTTGATCAATTGTATGGCGAGGCCAACCAAGCCTTGATTGCGGCAGGTGTTCTGCCTGAGCTGAAGTCTGCGCCCGTGCGGCGTAACCCGTCGCGGGCTAGTACGCCTGCGGGCGGTTCCCGCGCGGATGCCGCGCCGGAGTTGGCTGGCGAGTTTGCTGATGAGGACGTGCAGGAAGTCTTCGGCGCGCTGCAGGAGCTGTTGTCGCAGGCGCGCGGTACGCTGATCCCACGGCGTAACCGGCCGGCTGACGCCATGCCGATCTCTACCAATGATTTGATGCGCCTGCTCTCGCATATGCAGCAGAAGGCGCCTGCGCAGGTCAGTGATGACTTTGACCTGCGTGAACAGCTGGAAGGCCTGTTGACCCGCGCCAGTGCCAAGGCGGGTAAAGCCCGCGTGGTGGGCGAGGTTGATGAAGATGTCATCAACCTGGTGTCGATGCTCTTCGAGTTTATCCTCGATGACCGTACCCTGCCGGATTCGCTCAAGGCACTGATCGGTCGTCTGCAGATCCCGATGCTGAAAGTCGCGGTCATCGACAAGACCTTCTTCAGCCGTGGCAGTCACCCGGCACGTCGTCTGCTCAATGAAATCGCCTCTGCTGCATTGGGCTGGGGCGAGCAGGATGATGCGCAGCGTGACAGTCTGTATCAGAAGATCGAGCAGGTGGTGCAACGCTTGCTCAATGACTTTGTCGACGATCCGCTGATCTTCTCGGAACTACTGGCGGATTTCCTGGCCTTTACCGGGGATGAGCGTCGGCGCAGCGAGTTGCTTGAGCAACGTACCCGCGATGCCGAGGAGGGTAGCGCCAAGGCTGCGCTGGCCCGCCGTGAAGTCGAACAGGCATTGAACGAGCGGCTGCTCGGTAAGACCCTGCCGGAAGTAGTAGTGCGTTTGCTGCAGGAAGCCTGGAGCAAGGTGCTGATGTTAACCTGCCTGAAGCATGGCGTTGAGTCGGCCGAATGGCAGGCAGCGTTGGCGACCATGGATGATCTGGTCTGGAGTGTGGAACTGCACGAAGAGCCGGAAGCACGCATGCGTTTGCTGGAAATGGTTCCGGGTCTGCTCAAGGCGCTGCGTGAAGGCATGGCCAGCGCGGCGTTTGACCCGTTCTCCACCGGTGAATTCTTCAGTCAGCTGGAAGCGTTGCACGTGCAAGCCTTCCAGCGCTTCAAGCGCAGTCTGCCGGAGGAAGCCCCGGCGGCGGATGCCGAGCCACTGGTTGAGATCGATGAGCAGCAGCGTGCAGCATTGGCCGAAGCCGGCATCGAGCTGCCGCTGCTGGAACTGCCTGCCGCCGAGGCCGTGGAAGAGCCGGCCATGGTTGAGGTGGTCGAAGAAATCATTCTGCTGGCGCCAGGCGAGCTACGCCCGCTTGAGCCGGAGGCCAGCCTGCCGGACGATGACGAGTCTCTGCAGCAGGTCGACAACCTGCGTGTTGGCAGCTGGGTCGAGTTTCAGGAAGACGAAGAGCACAAGCTGCGTTGCAAGCTGGCAGCAATCATCAAGCCAACCGGCAAGTACATCTTCGTTAACCGCACGGGCATGAAAGTGCTGGAGAAAACCCGCATGGGCCTGGCAGTGGAGTTCCGTCGCAGTGCCATTCGCCTGCTTGATGATGCACTGCTGTTTGACCGCGCGCTAGAGTCGGTGATCGGCAATCTGCGCAAACTCAAGGGCGCCTGAGCCCTCGCTGCCTGAACTGTACGAATTACGCCGCCGGGCTCTGTCTGGCGGCGTTTTCATTTGTGCGGCAGTTGGCCTTGGGGCGTCGCTGCACTAGAGTGAGGGCTCGTTCAAGGAGCTTTGTATGCAGCTGGACCCTTCCAGCGGATGGTGTGCTGGCATTCAGCATTGTCCGTCCCCCAACTTCAACCAGCGCCCGCAGGGTGAAGTGTCGCTACTGGTGATTCACAACATCAGCCTGCCGCCCGGGCAGTTCGGCACTGGCAAGGTGCAGGCGTTCTTTCAGAACCGTCTGGAGGCCACCGAGCATCCTTATTTTGCCGGCATTGCCAGCATGCAGGTCTCGGCGCATTTTCTGATCGAGCGCGATGGTGTCGTTACCCAGTTCGTTTCCTGTAACGAGCGCGCCTGGCATGCCGGGCAGTCGCTATTTGCCGGGCGGGACAACTGCAATGACTTTTCCTTGGGCATTGAGCTTGAAGGCACCGACGATCTACCGTTCACTGCAGCGCAATACGCGGCGCTGATTGCCCTGACCCGACAGTTACAGGCGGCCTATCCGGCTATCACCCTGGAACGAATCTGCGGTCATAGCGACATTGCGCCGGGGCGCAAGACCGATCCGGGCCCGGCATTCGATTGGGCTGCGCTGCGCCTGGGGCTGCAGCAAGACAAGGAGCTGACATGAATTTTCTGGTGCTACTGCTGGTGTTATGGGTTGAAAAGTTTTCGGCCTGGCGTGCCCGCATCCAACAGGACGGTCCCTGGTTGCACCTGCTGGCTGCCACAGAACGTAATGCGCAGAGCGCCGCGCAGCCCTGGCTGGCGTTAGCGGTTTTGGTGCTGTTGCCGGTCGCGCTGCTGGGCGTAATTCTGCTGTTACTGGAGCCGGTGGCTTATGGCTGGCTGGCCTTGCCGGTGCATCTGCTGGTGGTGATCTACAGCCTGGGACGGGGCGATCTGCTGGCGGCATTGGGGCCGTTCCGTGACAGCTGGCGACGGGGTGATGCCGAGGCGGCTTACCTGGTGGCGCGGCGTGATCTGGCCCTGGAGGCGGACGAAGAGGGCGAGTTGCTGCAGCGTGTGCAGGGGCATCTGGTGTGGCAGGCCTACCAGAGTTTCTTTGCGGTGATCTTCTGGTACGCGCTGCTTGGCCCGTTGGCGGCGCTGGCTTATCGCCTGGTGGCGCTGAGCAGTGAGCAGGCGACTCAGCCGGCCCTGCGTGAGGCAGCGGTACAGATCCGCCATGGCTTCGACTGGTTGCCGGTGCGGGTGCTGGCGGCCAGTTTTGCTCTGGTGGGCAACTTTGCCGGCGTCAGTCGGGCCTTGCTGCATGAGTTGCTGAGTTGGGATATCAGCGCCGCCCAATTGGCGATCATGACCGCGCGGGCGGCGGGCGAGACGCCGGAGCCGGTGATTGGCGAGGCTGGCGTCAGCAGTCTGGATGGCCTATGGCAGCTGCTGGTGCGGGCGGCTGTGTTCTGGTACGCGGTGTTTGCCGTGTGGACGCTGCTTATCTGAGGTCGTCATTCCACAGCCAGGCGGCTCCGCGTACGCCGCTGGAGTCGCCGTGTTTGGCCGGTAGCAGGCGCGTATTGACCTGGTCGGAAAACACATAGCGCGGCAGCAGCGGTACTACTTGCTGGTACAGCTCAGCCGTATTGGACAGGCCGCCACCGAGCACGATGACGTGAGGGTCAATCAGGTTGATCACTGACGCCAAGCCGCGCGCCAACTGATCGTAGTAACGGTTCAAGGCCTGTTGTGCTGCCGGGTTGCCGCTTTGGGCTGCCGGTACAATGACGCTCGCTTCAAGGCCCAGTTCACTGCGTGCCGCCCAACCCGGGCCGCTGAGAAAGGTTTCGATGCAATCATCCTGGCCGCAATAGCAGCGCCGCACCGGGCCATCGTCGGCGCGCCGCCAGGGCAGGGGATTGTGTCCCCATTCGCCGGTAATCGCATTCGGGCCACCAAGCAGTTGCTGGCGCACGACCAGACCGCCGCCCACGCCAGTGCCGAGAATTACCCCGAACACGCTGGGAGCGCCTGCCCCGGCGCCATCGCAGGCTTCGGAAAGGGTAAAGCAGTCCGCATCATTGGCCAGGCGTACCGGGCGTTGCAGGCGCTGTTCAAGATCGGCCTGCAGGTCCTGGCCGATCAGGCATTGCGAGTTGGCATTCTTGATGCGGCCGTGGTCGGGTGAGCGAGTGCCAGGGATGCCAACCCCCAGACTGCCCTGCTGGCCCAGTTCACGCTCGCAATCTTCAACTAAGCTGGCAATCAGACCAACGGTTTTCTGGTAGTCCCCCTGAGGTGTCGGGGCGCGGCGGCGTATGACAGGCTGGCCGTTCTGCAAGGCGATAATCTCGGTTTTAGTACCACCCAGATCAATGCCCAGTTTCAGTGATGTGCGCATCATTAACCTTAAGTTACACAGATTGAGGTCGATAAGAGGTATACATGGCGCCATGCTCGGCCGCTATTTTGTGACATTGATCACGTTAATCTGCCCCTATTTACCCAGCTGATCCATATGCCGCAGGTCGAGCAGCAAGGGACATACAGGCCGCCATTTGCCATTCTGCGCGGCCAATTTGTAACCTGACACGACAATAATTAGAACTGGAGACGTCCTGTGAAGACCGTGTTGTATCCGGCCATCGCGCTAATGAATCGCCTCAGCTTCGGCATGAAGTTCAGTCTGATCAGTGTTCTGTTCTTTCTGCCCATGCTGGTCACCAACTTCTATCTGGTGCGTGATTCCTACCGGCAGTTCATCAGCACCCAGGCGGCACTCGAGAGCATCGACCTGCTCGGCGAGAGCCTGACGCTGCGGCGTAACCTTGAAGACTTTGTCGATCTTATCGAAATCAACGCGATGATCGGTCAGTCCGGTCAGGCGGGCGACTTGGAAACGCGCCTGAGCAAACTGCAGCAGGACATTTCCAGCGAGCTGCAAGGCCTGGCGGCGGTAGTGCGTGAAACCGAACAGATCGATGAGTTCAACAGTAAACGCGATGAGCTGATCGCCGAACTGGCAGCGGTGCAGAGTGAGACGTCCCTGCACGGCAAGATTGCCCTGGCCGAGAAGCTGCTGGGTTCCTCCCAGGTGTTTATCAAACTGGTGGCCAGCCAGGCCGGCCTGAGCCAGGACCGTGAAGGTGCCGTGCGCCAGATGGTCGAGCTGATCACCGTCGACACACCGAAGGTCACTGCAGCCCTCAGTGAGGGCCGTGCCATTGGCTCCTACTCGCTGGCGCAAGGCTTTCTGAACTCATCGGCCAGCACGGCTTTTGACGAACTGCTGCTGGAACTGGAGAAACTGCACGCCGAGTACGGCCTGAACCTGCAAGCCTCGCTCAACAGCAGCGCTCAGGCGCGTAGCAGCCTGGCGACCCCGGCAGCCAGCAGCCTGGAAACCCTGAAAACCATTGCCGTGGTCTTTGAAGATCAGGTGGTGGTGGCAGACTCCCTGGATACGCCGTGGGCGCAGTTCTACAACGATGTCAGCGCGGCGATGGAGCAGACCTACCAGCTCAACAGCGCGGTGCTGGTGTTCCTCGACAAGCAGCTGGAGCAGCGTCTGGAAGAAAACCGTACGCAGATGGTGTTGCTGGTGGTGGCGCTGGTGGTGGTGTTCCTGCTGATCGTCTACCTCTACGGCGGCTTCTACGTGTCGATTCGCACCACGCTGAAGAAACTCGGCCAGGTGATGAACCAGGTTGCCGCAGGTGACATGACCGTTAGCTTCAAGGCGCAGAGCCAGGATGAGCTGGGCGAGCTGGGCCAGGTGTTCAATGAAACGGTGAGCAAGATCCACGAGCTGATCGAGCGCGTCGGGCAGACCGTGGTCGAGGTCGAGCGTCAAGCCGAGCGTGTGCAGCTGGTTTCCGGTGAAAGCAATCAGGCGGTGACCGGTCAGCGCGGGCAGATTGACCAGGTGGCGACGGCGATGAATCAGATGTCGGCCACCGCTCAGGAAGTTGCCAGCAGCGCCGCAGCTGCCGTAGGCAGCGCGCAGAGCGTAAATGATGAGACGGTCACTGGCCGCGCGCTGGTCGAATCGCAGGTGGGCAGCATTCAGCGTCTGGCCGGAGAGATCGACCAGTCGGTGGCGGTGATCAACAAGCTGGCTAGCGACAGCGCTTCGATCAGCCAGGTGTTGGACGTGATCAAGGGCATTGCCGAACAGACCAACCTGCTGGCGCTCAACGCGGCCATTGAAGCGGCGCGTGCCGGTGAGCAGGGCCGTGGTTTTGCCGTGGTGGCCGACGAGGTGCGCAATCTGGCCAAGCGTACGCAGCAGTCCACCGAAGAAATCGAGTCGATGATCGCCAAGCTGCAAAGCGGCGTTGGCGCAGCGGTCAAGGCGATGAGCACCAGTCACCAGATGGCCGATAACACGGTGAACGAGTCGGCCAAGGTACAACTGGCGCTGGAGAACATCCTTGGGGCGGTGGGCATGATTGTCGACCAGAACCAGCAGATTGCTACGGCCGCCGAAGAACAGACTGCTGTGGCGCAGGATATCGATCAGAACATCGTGCAGATCAGCCAGGCGGGTGAGCGCACCGCAGACGGCGCAAGCCAGACCGAGCAGGCCAGCCTTGAACTGTCCGGGTTGGTGGCGCGCTTGAAGCAGCTGATTGGTGCCTTCCGCGTCTGATCAGTTGCGACTCCAGAAAAGCCCGCCACTCCGGCGGGCTTTTTTATGCTCGCTTGCCCGCGCGGCTCAGACGCGTTCGGCCATCGCCGAGAGGGCCACGGAGGTGGCGGCGGTGCGGGTTTCTACACCGAGTTTGACGTAGACGTGTTCCAGGTGTTTGTTCACCGTACGCGGGCTGAGGCCGAGGATGTCACCGATATCGCGGTTGGTCTTGCCGCAGGCCACCCAGCGCAGCACTTCCACTTCGCGCTCGGTGAGCTGAAAACGTGCCGAGAGGGTGGCATAGGCCGGCTCATCATTCAGCGTCAGCGGTTGCGTCTGGCTGGCGGCGCGCGCGGTTTGCAGGATGCGCGCAGTGCGCAGGTGTGACGCCACGCGGGCGAGCACTTCTTCGGTATTGATCGGCTTGGTCACGTAGTCGATACCGCCTGCCTCGAAGCCTTTGACCACATGCTCGCTGTCGGTCAGGGCGGTCATAAACAGCACCGGAATGTCGGCGGTGGCCGGGTCGGCCTTGATCCGTTGGCAGGTCTCGAAGCCGTCCAGCCCCGGCATCATGGCGTCGAGCAGAATCAGGTCCGGGCGCCGGCGCTGGATACGGTTCAACGCGCTCAGGCCGTCCAGCGCCACCAGCACCATGTAGCCCACTTCATCGAGGGCGTCGGAAAGCAGCGCCAGGTTGTCCGGGGTGTCGTCGACGATCAGGATCACCCCGCGCTCGGCGGCGCGGCTGTGCTGCTCAGATGGATGGGTCAGCACGTTCATGCTCGGCCTCCTTGAGTTGGCGATTGAATTCATCCAGGCGGTAGCTTTTCACCAGGGTGCGCAGGGGCGCGGTGAAGCTGGCGCTGGCGGGTGTCAGGCGATCAATGGCGTCGAGTTTCTCCTGAATGCCGCGGATATAACCGATGGCCCCGAGTTCACGCAGCGCTTCGAGGTCGCTGCTGCTCGGACGTACGGCGGGTTCTGACGCCGCCGCCGGGCTGTGAGCGGTGCGCCGCAGCCATTGCAGGTCGAGGTGCTTGTGGATGCGCTCAAGCAACTCCGGGGTGTGCACCGGTTTGGCCAGGTAGTCACTGCAGTCGGCGCTGACGCTGCGCTCACGGTCATCGGCAAAGGCGTTGGCTGAGATCACGATGATTGGAGCCTGGCTCTGCGCATTGCGGCGGATCAGTCGGCTGGTTTCCCAACCGTCCATCTGTGGCATCGACAGGTCCATGAGAATCAGGTCCGGGCTCAGCAGCGCAACCTGGCGGATGGCCTCCTGACCACTGGCGGCCTGGGCGATAGAGAACCCCAGGGGTTCGAGCATGCCGGCCAGCACGCGGCGGTGTTCGATATGGTCGTCCACCACCAAGATCAGGCGGCGCGGGCCATGGTAGCCAATGATGTCGTGCTCGACGTGCACCACCGCCTGCGGCACGCGTACTTCGGAAAGAAACAACCTGACCTGGAAGCTGGTGCCCTGACCCAGCACGCTTTTTACCGACAGCTCGCCGCCCATCAGCGAGGTGAGCATGCGGGTGATGGTCAGGCCGAGGCCGACGCCGTTGTCCTGGCGCATCAGGTCGCCGCGCTCGAATGGCTGAAAGATCCGCTCAATCTGCTGCGGGTCGATGCCAATGCCGGTGTCGATGATTTCGAAACTGGCGGTTTCGCGCAGGTAGCTGACGCGCAGACAGACCTCGCCGCTGTCGGTAAAGCGCACCGCGTTGCCGAGCAGGTTGATCAGGATCTGCCGCACACGCTTCTCGTCGCCGCGCACCACCGCCGGCATGCGCCCGCTGGTTTCCAGGCGAAAGCGCAGACCCTTCTCTTCGGCCTGGGGGGTGAACATGCGTTCGAGCTGATGAATAAATTCCGGGAAGGGGATTTCCGTCAGTTCCAGGTTGAGCTTGCCGGCCTCGATCTTGGCCACGTCGAGCAGCCCGTCGATCAGCGACAGCAGGTGCGAGCCGCTGCGAAAGATGGTGGCCAGGGCATCCTGATGTTGCCCCGGCATGCCGGCATCGCGCTGCAGAATCTGCGTGTAGCCGAGGATGCTGTTGAGCGGCGTGCGCAGCTCGTGGGACAGCCCGGTGACGTAACGGCTCTTGGCCGCGTTGGCGGCTTCGCTGGCTTCCTTGGCTTTCTGCAGCGCCTCGTCGGTTTTGCGGTGTGCTTCGATTTCCTGCATCAGCAGTTGGGTCTGGCGGTCGGACTCCTCCTGAGCCACGCGGCGGCTTTCGCGGGTCAGCACCACCCACCAGGCGAGGATCGCGGCAAACAGCGACAGGGTCAGAAAGGCTTTGAGAAAAGCCAGGTAGAGCGTGGCTTGCGCCTCCGCCGATTGCGCCACCAAACCCTGGGATACCTGGCTGTAGATCAGCGCCAGTGCTCCGAACAGCAACGCCACTAGGACTGTCAGCAACCCGAGGTACTGCGCCAGGCGGCTGTGCAGACGCGGGATCGAGACCCGTGGGAACAGCCAGCGGATAAAGTCGTCGAGCTGTTCGGAAATGCGTGCCCGCGGTTTGCAGGCATCGCCACAACGCGCGTCAAGTGAGCAGCACAGCGAGCAGATCGGCGTGCTGTAGGCCGGGCAGAAGGCCATGTCCTCGCTCTCGAAGGCATTGCTGCACAGGCCGCATTGCGCGCTGGTGCTGACGCCGAGGGGGTAGAGCAGCAACGGGTCGCTGCTGCGCGCAAGGTAGTAGCGTCCACCAGTGAGCCAGGCGATCAGCGGCGCGAACAGCATGGCCGAGCCGAGCGCGACGACCGGCGAGGCGGCCTGCGCCAGTTGGCCGAACAGGCCGCCGTGGGCCAGGATCGACAGCAAGGAGGCGATCAGCATGGCGCCGACACCCACCGGGTTGATGTCGTAGAGGTGCGCGCGCTTGAACTCGATGTGCTTGGGCGACAGGCCCAGCGGCTTGTTGATCACCAGGTCGGCGACCACTGCGCCGATCCAGGCGATGGCGATATTGGCGTACAGGCCGAGCACTTCCTCAATGGCCTGGAACACCCCCAGCTCCATCAGCATCAGCGCGATGGCCACATTGAAGACCAGCCACACCACACGGCCCGGATGACTGTGGGTGACGCGGGCAAAGAAGTTCGACCAGGCCAGCGAGCCGGCGTAGGCGTTGGTCATATTGATCTTCACCTGGCTGACTATAACGAACAGCACCATGGCCGCCAGCGCCCACTCCGGTGAGCTGAACACATAGTTGAACGCCACCAGGTACATCTGCGTTGGCTCTGCGGCGCGCTCCATGGGGATTTCATGCTGCAGAGCGAGAAAGGCCAGAAAGGCGCCGGCGAGCATCTTCAGCGCACCGGGAATGATCCAGCCGGGCCCGGCCATCAGCAGGGCGGCCCACCAGCGTTTGCGGTTGCGCCGGGTCTTTTCCGGGAGAAAACGCAGGTAGTCGACTTGTTCGCCAATCTGCGTGACCAACGCCAGGGCCACGGTGCAGGCGGCGCCGAAATACAGCAGGTTGAACGCGCCACCTTCGCCTTCACGGCCGGCGAAGCTGGTCCAGTCACTGAGTGCTTCGGGGTTTTTGCCGATGACGAAGATGTAGGGCAGGAACAGCAGAAACAGCCACAGCGGCTGGGTCCACATCTGCAAGCGGTTGATCAGGGTGATGCCGTAGGCCACCAGGGGGATGACGATCACCGAGCAGATCACATAGGCCAACGCCAGCGGGATGTTGAAGTACAGCTCCAGCGCCAGGGCCATGATCGCCGCCTCAAGGGCGAAGAACAGGAAGGTGAAGCTGGCGTAGATCAGCGAGGTGATGGTCGAGCCGATGTAGCCGAAGCCGGCGCCGCGGGTCAGCAGGTCCATGTCCACGCCATAGCGCGCTGCGTAGTAGCTGATTGGCAGGCCGGTAAGAAAGATCACCAGGCTTACCGCGAGGATCGCCCACAGCGTGTTGGTGAAGCCGTAACTCAGCGCCAGGGCGCCGCCGATGGCTTCCAGGGCGAGAAACGACACCGCGCTGAGGGCCGTATTGGCGATGCGCAGCTCCGACCATTTGCGAAACAACTTGGGGGTGAAACGCAGGGCGTAGTCTTCCATGGTCTCGTCGGCGACCCAGCTGTTGTAGTCGCGGCGGATCTTGACGATGCGCTGGGTGCCGGTTGGTTGCACGGAGGACGCTCCTGAAGCGACGTTAATACGCTTGTTTGAATCTGCAACATCCATGCCCTGCGTCTGTAGCCGCCGTCCTTGCGCGCGCGGGCTTTTGTCAGCCTGCAGCTCGGGTCTGAGCTTGCACCAGCGTGGGGCGCGCGGCAGTACGTCAGATGACGTATGCCGTTACGTCATGCTGCGTATACCGCCCACGCGGGTGGCAAACGCATGCTGGTGGCGAACCGAACTGGTACCCGTAAGGCGAGCCAGGGAGGAAAACCACCAGAGGAGCATGACCATGGATTCACCGACTCGCTTTCTCCCTCGTCGGCTAGCGTTGGGTGCTGCGGCACTCTCGCTGCTGGCGGCCAGTGTGTTCAGCCAGATGGCCTTGGCCGACGTCAACACCACCGGCCTGGCCGTGACCGATACCGAAGTGACGGTCGGCCAGCTGCACTCGGCCACCGGCACCATGGCCATTTCCGAAACCGGTTCGATCCAGGCTGAGCGCCTGGCTATCGAGCAGATCAACGCCAGCGGCGGCATCCTCGGCCGGCAGATCAAGATCATTCAGGAAGACGGCGCCTCCGATTGGCCGACCTTTGCGGAAAAAGCCAAGAAGCTGCTGGTCGGCGACAAGGTGGCCGCCGTGTTCGGCTGCTGGACCTCGGCCTCACGCAAAGCCGTGTTGCCAGTGTTCGAGAAGGAGAATGGCCTGCTCTACTACCCGACCTTCTATGAAGGCCTGGAACAGTCGAAGAACGTCATCTACACCGGCCAGGAAGCCACCCAGCAGATCCTTGCCGGCCTCGACTGGATCGCCAAGGAGAAGGGTGCCAAGACCTTCTACCTGATCGGCTCGGACTACATCTGGCCGCGCACCTCGATGAAGATCGCCCGCAAGCACATTGAAAACGTGCTCGGCGGCACCGTGGTGGGTGAGGAGTACTACCCACTGGGCAACACCCAGTTCGGCTCGCTGATCAACAAGGTCAAGCTGAAGAAGCCTGATGTGGTCTTCACTGCGGTGGTCGGTGGCTCCAACGTGGCCTTCTACAAGCAGATGAAAGCCGCCGGCGTGACCAGTGCCAAACAGAACCTGCTGACCCTGTCGGTGACCGAGGATGAGCTGCTCGGCATCGGCGGCGAGAACATGGACGGTTTTTACGCCTCCATGAAGTACTTCCAGAGCCTCGACAACCCGAACAACGCAGCCTTCGTCGAAGCCTTCAAGGCCAAGTACGGCAAGGACGCGGTGATCGGTGACGTGACTCAGGCCGCTTACCTCGGCCCGTGGCTGTGGAAGGCTGCTGTCGAGAAAGCCGGTAGCTTCGACGTCGACAAAGTGGCCGCCGCCTCCCCAGGCATCGAGCTGACCACCGCGCCAGAAGGCTACGTTAAGGTGCATGACAACCATCACCTGTGGAGCAAGACCCGCATTGGCCAGGTGCAGAAGGATGGCCAGTTCAAGGTGGTGTTCGAGTCCGACCTGATCGAGCCCAATCCTTTCCCGAAAGGCTACCAGTAACAGCGGCGTAAGCCAGCGTGAGGGCAGGGCGTACCCGCGAGGGTGCGCCTGATGCCTGTACGGGCTGACGTGTTTCTTTCTTCCAGCTGGAGACCATCATCATGGAATGGCTATCGGAATTTGGTGCCATCGCGGCCATGCAGGGTTTTAACGGCTTGTCCGTGTTCTGCGTCCTGCTGCTGATGGCCCTGGGGCTGGCGATTATTTTCGGCCAGATGGGCGTGATCAACATGGCCCACGGTGAGTTCCTCACCATCGGCGCCTACACCACCTTTGTGGTTTCGGTGCTGACCGAGCAATACGCGCCGTTCTTCGGCCCGTACTACTTTTTTCTCGCCATCGTGCTGTCGTTTTTTATCGCCGGCGCGATTGGTTGGCTGGTGGAGTGGGCGATGATCAGCAAGCTCTACCAGCGCCCGCTGGATACCCTGCTGGCCACCTGGGGCCTGTCGCTGGTGATGCAGCAGGCCTTCCGCTCGATCTTTGGCGCCCGCGAAGTCAGCGCCACCTTGCCCGAGTGGCTGATGGGTTCGTGGAACCCCACCGAGGCCATCGATATTCCGCGTAACGGCCTGTTTGTCATGGGCCTCACCGTGCTGATCACCGGCATGATCTTCCTCATGCTCTACCGCTCGCGCTGGGGCCTGCAGGTGCGCGCCACGGTGCAGAACCGGGTGATGAGCCGCGCGGTGGGGATCAATACCAAGAAGGTCGACCGCATGACCTTTGCCCTCGGCTGCGGCGTGGCCGGGGTGGCGGGCGCGGCCTTCACCACCATCGGTTCGACTGGCCCGACTGCCGGCTCGCTGTACATCGTCGACACCTTCCTGGTGGTGGTGTTCGGTGGCGCATCCAGCCTGCTCGGCACCATCGCCTCGGCCTTCAGCATTGCCCAGGCGCAGTCGCTGATGGAGTTCTTTATGAGCGGTTCAATGGCCAAGGTGTTCACCCTGTCGGCGGTGATCCTGATTCTGATGATGCGCCCGCAGGGGCTGTTCTCCATCAAAGTGCGCAAGTAAGGAGCCGTCCCATGAACCCGACACTCGATAAGTTTCTTGGCGGCAAGCAGGGCGCGATTGGCCTGGCGGTGCTGGCCATATTGATCCTGGTGGTGTTCCCGCTGGCACTGGATGCCTTTCGCCTGAACATGGTCGGCAAGTACCTGACCTACGCTTTTGTCGCCGTGGGCCTGGTGCTCTGCTGGGGCTACGGCGGCATTCTCAGCCTCGGCCAGGGCGTGTTCTTCGGCCTTGGCGGTTACTGCATGGCGATGTTTCTCAAGCTCGAAGCCAGCGATCCGGAAAGCACCAAAATCCAGTCCACTCCCGGCATTCCGGACTTTATGGACTGGAACCAGATCACCGAACTGCCGATGCTCTGGCAGCCGTTCCACAGCTTCGGCTTCACCCTGCTGGCGGTGATTGCGGTGCCGGTGATCCTGGCGCTGGTGATCGGCGTGGCGATGTTCAAGCGCCGCGTTGGTGACGTGTATTTCTCCATCGTTACCCAGGCGATTGCGCTGATCCTCACGGTGCTGATCATCGGCCAGCAGGGCCTGACCGGTGGGGTCAACGGCATTACCGACCTGAAGACCCTGATGGGTTGGGACATCCGCACTGATGAGGCCAAGCTGATCCTCTACTTCATCAATGCGCTGCTGCTGTTCGGCTGCATCCTGATCGGCCGCTTTATCCTCGCCTCCAAACTCGGCCGCCTGTTGATGGCTATGCGCGACAAGGAAGAGCGGGTGCGTTTCTCCGGTTACGACGTGGCCAGCTTCAAGATCTTCGTGTTCTGCATCGCGGCGGCCTTCTCGGCTATCGGCGGGGCGATGTTCGCCTTGCAGGTTGGCTTTATGTCGCCGAGCTTCGTCGGCATTGTGCCGTCGATCGAAATGGTGATCTTCGCGGCGGTGGGCGGACGCATGTCGCTGCTTGGTGCGGTGTATGGCGCGCTGCTGGTCAACTACGGCAAGACCTACTTTTCTGAAACCTTCCCCGAGCTGTGGCTGTACCTGATGGGCGGGCTGTTTATCGCCGTGGTCATGTACTTCCCCAACGGCCTCGCCGGCCTGTGGGAAAGCCACGGGCGCAAATGGCTGGGCAAACTCCGCCGCAAACCTGCCGCGCCGGCCACGCCTGCACCTGTTGCCGAGGCCCCGGTGGCCAGCAGTCAACCCCGTGAACTGGAGACCACCCCATGAGTCAGCCAAGTGGATTTCAGATGCCCAAACCGGTGCTGGCCATCGAGGGCCTGACCGTATCGTTCGATGGTTTCAAGGCGGTGGATGACCTCAACCTGTACATCGACCGTAACGAAGTGCGCGTGGTGATCGGCCCCAACGGTGCCGGCAAGACCACGGTGCTCGACCTGATCTGCGGCAAGACCAAAGCCACCGCTGGCAGCATCCAGTTCGAGAACCGCGAACTGACCAAGATGCGCGAGTTCGACATCGTTCGCGCCGGGGTCGGGCGCAAGTTCCAGAACCCGTCGATCTACGAGAACCTCACGGTGTTCGAGAACCTGGAAATGTCCTACCCCAAGGGCCGCAAGGTGTTCGGCGCGCTGTTCTTCAAACGCACCGCCGAGGTGATTGCACGGGTCGAGGAGGTGGCGGCGGAGATCCTCCTGGCTGAGCAGCTGTATATGCAGGCCGACCTGCTGTCGCACGGCCAGAAGCAGTGGCTAGAGATCGGCATGCTGCTGATGCAGGACCCGGCGCTGCTGATGCTCGACGAGCCGGTAGCCGGCATGAGCGTCAACGAGCGCATGCAGACCGCCGAGTTGCTCAAGCGCATTAGCAAGGGCCGTTCGGTGCTGGTGATCGAACACGACATGGAGTTTGTCAAAAGCATCGCGCACAAGGTCACCGTGCTGCATCAGGGCAAGGTATTGGCCGAGGGCAGCATGGAGGCGGTGCAGAGCAACCCGAAAGTGATCGAGGTGTACCTGGGGCATTGAGCCCCAGCTGTTCCGTAGGTTGGGTTGAGGCGCTTAGCGACGAAGCCCAACAGGCGATATCGAACGTGTCACTGCCATGGTCTGTTGGGCTTCGCTGCGCTCAGCGCCAACCTGCGACGGCCCCAAAGAAAGGAGTTTTCCATGTTCCAGATCAGCAACCTCGCCTCCGGCTACGGCCAGAGCCAGATTCTTCATGACCTCAACCTGAATGTGGCCAAGCGCGAGATCGTCGCGGTGATGGGCCGTAACGGCATGGGCAAGACCACTCTGTTCAAAAGCCTGATGGGTGTGCTGCCGCAGTGGGGCGGGCAGATCAGTGTGGATGGCTGCGACATTTCCAAGCTGGAAACCCATCAGCGGGTGGAAAGCGGCATCGCCTACGTGCCCCAGGGGCGGATGATCTTCCCCAGTATGAGCGTGCTGGAGAATATCCAGACGGGTTTGCCAGCCTCCGCCAAGGGCAAGGTGCCGGATGATTTGTATGCGCTGTTCCCGGTGCTGCAGGAGATGCGCCACCGCAAGGGCGGCAACCTGTCTGGCGGTCAGCAACAGCAACTGGCGATTGCCCGCGCGCTGGCCACCAACCCCAAGGTGCTGCTGCTCGATGAGCCGACCGAGGGTATTCAGCCGTCGATCATCAAGGACATCGCCCGTACCCTGAAGGAAATTCGCAATCTGCGAGATCTGACCATCGTGGTCTCCGAGCAGGTGCTGTCGTTCACCATGGAAATCGCTGACCGCTTCCTGGTGATAGAGAAGGGCAAGTTCGTGGTCGAGGAGACTCGCGACAAGGTCGACGAAGCGACGATCAGCCGTTACCTGTCGGTGTAGCGCGGCGCTGTAGGTTGGGTTGAGGTACGCAGCCCAACGGCGATCCCGGAGGCTGCATTAAAGTCGGTCTGTTGGGCTTCTTCGCTGCGCTCAACAACCCAACCTACGGCATCATTTTCTCGTTTTGCGGCTGGCGTGTTCTCCATGCGCTGGCCGCTTTTTCGCGTCCGCGAAAAAACCTGCAGGCCTTATGAATGCTGATGCCGGGCATACGTCATCCGACGTATTTGCCGATTGCCGCGCGCGTTGAAGACTAGCTCCGTACCCCGGCGCCATGGCGCCAAGTCCCCCTCAATGGTCCCAGGAGCTTTGTCATGACCGAAACGCTGATCAAGGTCGACCTCAACCAGCCCGCCACCGAAAACGAGCAGATCCACAACCGCTGGCACCCGGATATTCCGATGGCCTGCTGGGTCAAGCCGGGTGACGATTTCATTCTCGAAACCTACGACTGGACCGCCGGCGCGATCAAGAACAACGACGACGCCAGCGATGTGCGCGACGTCGACCTGTCTACCGTGCATTACCTGTCCGGCCCGGTCGGCGTGCACGGTGCCGAGCCGGGCGACCTGCTGGTGGTCGACCTGCTCGACATCGGTGCCAAGGCCGATTCGATGTGGGGCTTCAACGGCTTCTTCTCCAAACAGAACGGCGGTGGCTTCCTCACTGACCACTTCCCGTTGGCGCAGAAGGCCATCTGGGACTTCAAGGGCATGTTCACCAGCTCGCGGCACATCCCGGGGGTGAACTTCGCCGGGCTGATCCATCCGGGGCTGATCGGCTGCTTGCCGGACCACAAGATGCTCGCCGACTGGAACAAGCGTGAGCAGGAGCTGATTGACACCAACCCGACTCGCGTCCCGCCGCTGGCCAATCCGCCGATGGCACCCACCGCGCACATGGGCAAGATGAAAGGTGAGGCCCGCGACCTCGCAGCGCTGACCGGCGCGCGCACCGTACCGCCGCGTGAGCATGGCGGTAACTGCGACATCAAGGATCTGTCGCGCGGCTCGAAGATCTTCTTCCCGGTTTATGTGAACGGCGCTGGTCTGTCGGTGGGTGACCTGCACTTCAGCCAGGGCGACGGTGAGATCACCTTCTGCGGCGCCATCGAGATGGCCGGCTGGGTGCACATGAAGGTCGAGCTGATCAAGGGTGGCATGGCCAAGTACGGCATCAAGAACCCGGTGTTCAAGCCGAGCCCGATCACCCCCAATTACAAGAACTACCTGATCTTCGAAGGCATCTCGGTGGACGAGTCCGGCAAGCAGCACTACCTGGATGTGAACATCGCCTACAAGCAGGCCTGCCTGAATGCCATCAACTACCTGACCAAGTTCGGCTACTCACCGGCCCAGGGCTATGCCTTGCTGGGTTCGGCGCCGGTACAGGGGCATATCAGCGGGGTGGTCGATATCCCTAACGCCTGCGCCACCTTGTGGCTGCCGACGGAGATTTTCGACTTCGACATCAACCCCAGTGCCAGCGGCCCGACCAAGTTCCTCGACGGCAGCATCGATCTGCCCATCGCCCCGGACAAATAAGCCGATAGCCCCCTCCCGAATACGGGAGGGGGTTGCTAAGCCACGATGACGAGGAGCCAGGCGATGCCCATTTATGAATACGACTGTGCCGCATGCGGCGACTTTACCCAGCTGCGGCCGATGGCTGAGCGTGACCAGCCGTGTACCTGCCCCTGGTGCGGCGAGGCCAGTGCGCGGGTGATTCTCAGCGCGCCGGGGTTGGCGACGATGTCCGGCAGCCAGCGCCGCGCCATTGCCGCCAACGAGCGCAGCGCCCATGCGCCGCAGACGGTTGAGGAATACGCACAGAGCCGCAAGCACCCGAAAGGCTGTGGCTGCTGCACGCCAAACAAACCGCTGGCCCCGACCAAGGCCAACCCCCATGCGCTAAAGACCAAACCCAGTGGTCGGCCGTGGATGATCAGCCACTGATATTTCTGCTCAGGCAGGCGCCCAGCCAAACAACTCGGCTGCGTTGCGGCTGCTGGCGCTGGCCAGTTCATCCGCGCTGATGCCGCGTAGCTTGGCCAGGACGGTGCAGATGTCTGGCAAGTGTTCCGGGCTGTTGCGCTGATTGGCATGCATCGCCGGGGCCATGTCGGGTGAATCGGTTTCCAGCACGATGGCGTCCAGCGGCAGCTGCGCCACCACCTTGCGCAGCCGCAGCGCCTGCGGCCAGGTCGGTGCGCCGCCAAGGCCGAGCTTGAAACCGAGCTTGAGGTATTCGCGGGCTTCTTCGGTGCTGCCGGCAAAGGCGTGGATAATTCCGCCGCGTTTGGGTTTGTAGCGCTTGAGGGTGGCGATAGTCGCGGCATGAGCGCGGCGTACATGCAGCAGGGCGGGCAGCTCGAATGCTATGGCCAGTTTGAGCTGCGCCTCGAACAGCTGTTGTTGCCGCTCGCGATCCAGCTGCTCAAGAAAATAGTCCAAACCGAATTCGCCTACGGCGCAAAGCTTGGGGTGGCCGGCGCAGCGAGTCAGCCAGTCACGCAGTTCGCTCAGGTGTTCTGGCTGGTGTTCATCCAGGTACACCGGGTGCAGGCCGAACGCCGCATAGAGGCTGTCTTCGCTTTGCACCAGATCCCATACCCGCTGCCAGTTGGCCTGTTGCACACCCAGCACCACCAAGCGCTCGACGCCCTGCTCGCGGCAGCGGGTCAGCAGCTCGCTGCGATCGGCATCGAAGTCGGGGAAGTCCAAGTGGGTGTGGGTGTCGATCAGGTGCATGGGCTGAGCATCGACGATTTGTGGCGGTTGCGCCAGCTGGCAAGTACCGCAATCTGTAGGAGCCCGCTTGCTGGCGATCTGGTCTTGCATAAACGCTGATCGCCAGCAAGCTGGCTCCTACACAGGGTAGTGCAACCCCTTAGTGATGCTCGCGTGTCGCGCGGAACTTGATGTCCGGCCAGCGCTCTTCCATCAGGCTCAGGTTGACTCGGGTCGGGGCCAGGTAGGTGAGGTGGCCGCCGCCATCCAGAGCGAGGTTTTCCACCGCCTTGTTGGAAAACTCCTCAAGCTTCTTCTTGTCGCTGCACTCAATCCAGCGTGCTGACCATACGGTGATGGGCTCGTAGGCGCACTCGACCTTGTATTCCTCTTTCAGGCGGCTGGCGACCACATCGAACTGCAGCACACCGACGGCGCCGAGAACGATGTCGTTGCTGCGCTCGGGGAAGAACACCTGGGTCGCGCCTTCTTCGGCCAGCTGCTGCAAGCCTTGGCGCAGCTGTTTGGACTTCAGTGGGTCTTTCAGGCGTACGCGGCGGAACAGCTCCGGGGCGAAGTGAGGAATACCGGTAAAGCCCAGCGCTTCACCCTCGGTAAAGGTGTCGCCGATCTGAATGGTGCCGTGGTTGTGCAGGCCGATGATGTCGCCGGCAAAGGCCTCGACCAGCATTTCCCGCTCGCTGGAGAAGAAGGTCAACGCGTCGCCGATGCGCACGTCCTTGCCGGTGCGCACATGACGCATCTTCATGCCTTGGCTGTACTTGCCCGAGCAGATGCGCATAAAGGCGATGCGGTCGCGGTGCTTGGGGTCCATGTTCGCCTGGATCTTGAACACGAAGCCGCTGAACTTCTCTTCAACCGGCTCCACCGTGCGCTCATGGGCGACGCGAGCCAGCGGACGCGGGGCCCAGTCGACCACGGCGTCGAGCACATGGTCGACGCCGAAGTTGCCCAGTGCGGTGCCGAAGAATACCGGGGTCAGCTGGCCGTTCATGAATTCGTCCTGGTCGAATTCGTGGCAGGCCCCTTGCACCAGCTCAAGCTGCTCGAGGAAGCGCTCGTACTCATCACCCAGGTGGGCGCGGGCCTCATCCGAGTCGAGCTTTTCGATGACCTTGGTTTCGGTGCGCTCGTGGCCGTGGCCTGGGGTGTAGACGATGATGTAGTCGCCGGCCAGGTGGTAGACGCCCTTGAAATCCTTGTAGCAGCCAATCGGCCAGGTGATCGGCGCGGCCTTGATTTTCAGTACCGCCTCGATCTCGTCGAGCAGTTCGATCGGGTCGCGGATATCACGGTCGAGTTTGTTGACGAAGCTGACAATCGGCGTGTCGCGCAGGCGGCACACGTCCATCAGGGCGATGGTGCGTGGCTCAACGCCTTTACCGCCGTCGAGCACCATCAGCGCGCTGTCCACTGCGGTCAGGGTGCGGTAGGTGTCTTCCGAGAAGTCTTCGTGGCCGGGGGTGTCGAGCAGGTTGATCATGTGCTCGCGGTAGGGGAACTGCATCACCGAGGTGGTGATGGAGATGCCGCGCTGCTTCTCCATTTCCATCCAGTCGGACGTCGCATGACGGTCGGACTTGCGCGACTTCACCGTGCCGGCCACGGCAATCGCCTTGCCCATCAGCAGCAGCTTCTCGGTAATGGTGGTTTTACCGGCGTCGGGGTGAGAGATGATCGCGAATGTACGGCGTTTGCCGACTTCGGTGGCCTGGATGGTCATTGTGCGGGAACCCGTCGACTGAATAGTCGGTCTGTCAAAAAAGGCGGCGATTATAACGGTAAACGTCAGCGCGCGCGGCGACCTGTAGTCAGGGGAAAAGAACGCGGGTTTTTAGGGTGTTGTGCAGCATTTCATAACGTTTTGTTTTGAATATAAAACGTTCAATCAATAAGGCGACAAAGAGGAGCAAAAGTACGGCATTTTTGATTGATCTCAGCCCCCCATGGCCCTAAAGTTCGCGCCCGAACGTCCATGCTGGCAACGATCCATCCGGCTCAAGTACTGACGACGAGAGGTTGCTCCGATGCGGGTAATCCTCGGCGACATGCCTTGGGAAGTAGGCGAACCAAAGTGGGGAAACTGATCAGACGTTCTGCCTGTGCGGGTTAGCCGCCAGGTCTCCCTGAATGGTGGGTGAGTGGCACTAATGCCGGCTCATCTGCTGAATGCGTTTTAACTGGTTCTGCCAACTGGAGTCCGAGCATGTCGATCAAGGTCGAAGACTATTACGCACCCGCTACTTTTCAGCGCATGAAAGCCTTCGCTGATACCCAGGAAACCCCGTTCGTGCTGATCGATACCTCGATCATCAGCCAGGCCTACGACGACCTGCGCGCCGGGTTCGAGTTTGCCAAGGTGTACTACGCGGTCAAGGCCAACCCGGCGGTGGAAATCATCGACCTGCTCAAGGAAAAGGGTTCCAGCTTCGACATCGCCTCGATCTACGAGCTGGACAAGGTGCTCAGCCGTGGCGTGACGCCTGACCGCATCAGCTACGGCAACACCATCAAGAAATCCAAGGACATCCGCTACTTCTTCGAGAAGGGCGTGCGCCTGTTCGCCACCGACTCGGAAGCCGACCTGCGCAATATCGCCAAGGCTGCGCCGGGCGCGAAAGTCTATGTGCGCATTCTCACCGAAGGCTCGACCACCGCTGACTGGCCGTTGTCGCGCAAGTTCGGCTGCCAGACCGACATGGCCATGGACCTGCTGATCCTTGCCCGTGATCTGGGTCTGGTGCCCTACGGCATCTCTTTCCACGTGGGCAGCCAGCAGCGCGACATCTCCGTATGGGATGCGGCGATTGCCAAGGTCAAGGTGATCTTTGAGCGTCTGAAAGAAGAAGACGGTATCGAGCTGAAACTTATCAACATGGGTGGCGGCTTCCCGGCCAACTACATCACCCGCACCAACAGCCTGGAAACCTACGCCGAGGAAATCATCCGCTTCCTCAAGGAAGACTTCGGCGATGACCTGCCGGAAATCATTCTGGAGCCGGGCCGTTCGCTGATCGCCAACGCCGGCATTCTGGTCAGCGAAGTGGTGCTGGTGGCGCGCAAGTCGCGCACCGCCGTGGAGCGTTGGGTGTATGTGGACGTGGGCAAGTTCAGCGGCCTGATCGAAACCATGGACGAGTCGATCAAGTTCCCGATCTGGACCGAGAAGAAGGGTGAAGTGGAAGAAGTGGTGATCGCCGGCCCGACCTGCGACAGCGCCGACATCATGTACGAGAACTACAAGTACGGCCTGCCGCTGAACCTGTCGATCGGTGATCGCCTGTACTGGCTGTCCACCGGTGCCTACACCACCAGCTACAGCGCGGTGGAATTCAATGGCTTCCCGCCGCTGAAGTCGTTCTACCTGTAACTCTCGGCCAGGCGCTGAGTACAAAGGCACGGCTGACCCCGTGCCTTTTTTGTGCCTGCAACATTTCATATAACCAGCAAATTTGCTGGCTCCAGCCGCTATTGCCGGCGTTAGAGCCTTTGCGTCGCTCGGCTGGGATTGGCCCGGCATCGGCTTGGCGATGAACGCCGACAATTTTGTTACAAAGAAGTTTCTGTAAACGAGATGTAAAGATTGATTGAGAGTGCTTGCTAATTAGAATTGCGTCAGTTTTTAAATCCTGAGCGATTCTCATGAACAACTACGATAAAAAGCGCAGAAATCTCCCACAACGCCGCCTGCTGGCCAGCGCCATTGGCCTCGCCATTGCCTCGTGTGCCGGCCACAGCTTTGCCGCCGAAGCCGAGAAGGCCCCAGTTGAGCTGGGCAGCGTTACGGTCAAGGGCCAGCAAGAACAGGGGTACAAGGTCGACAAAGCCTCCTCGCCGAAGCAGACCGCGCCACTGCTGGATACCCCGCAAACCTTCAGCGTGATCCCGGAAGCGCTGTTCAAAGAGCAGGGCGCTCGCAACCTGACCGACGTGCTGAGCAACACGCCAGGTATCAGCTTCAATGCCGGTGAGAACGGCTTTGCCAGCGGCACCAACAATTTCAGCCTGCGTGGTTTCGACACCAGCGGCAGCATCTTTATCGACGGTGCGCGCGACAACGGCAGCTATACCCGCGATGTATTCAACGTTGAGTCGGTCGAAGTGGCCAAGGGCCCGGCCGCCGATAACGGCCGTGGTGGTGCCGGCGGTTATATCAACCTGGTGACCAAGACGCCGACCCTGGAAGAATTTATCGGCGGCGGCATCAGTTATGCCTTCGACCAGTACGACTCCGAAGCCCGCAAGCGCATGACCCTGGATACCAACCAGGTGATTAACGAGACTACTGCCGCGCGCCTCAACCTGCTGCTGGAAGACAGCGGTGTGGCCGGCCGCGAGCACGCGGAGAACAACAGCTGGGGTATCGCGCCGTCGCTGGCTTTCGGTCTGGGTACCGATACCCGGGCGATCTTCGCCTATGAGCATGTGCAGATGAATGATCGTCCGGATTGGGGGGTGTCCGGCGCCTCGGTCAAGGGGCTTAAGGGCAATACGCCCTATGATCCGGCGTTGTCGTCGGTGGATCGCGACACCTTCTATGGCCTCAAGTCCGACTATGACGACACCACCAGTGATTCCTTCCTGGCGCGCCTTGAGTACGACCTGTCCACTGGCATGACTCTGAGTAACCAGACGCGCTGGGCGCGGGTTGACCGTGATGCGCGTTACACCGTGCCATTCCAGTACCGCGCCGCGCAGGGCGATCTGCTGACTGACACCCAGTTTTATGACCGGGTAAACACCAGCCTGTCCAACCAGACCAACCTGTCGGCGCAGTTTGCCACCGGCAGCCTGCAGCACAACCTGGCCACCGGCTTGGAACTGACCCGTGAGAAATCCGAGGGTCGCACCTATGCCGAGGTACGCCCGCAAGTGGCGGTCGATCCGTTCAATCCTGATTGGCAGCGTACTGGCCCTACGGCTAAACGCGGCCAGCTGCGTGATCTCAATGAGGTGACCGTCGATACGGTTGCCCTGTACGTCTACGACACCATCGAGTTGAACAAGCAATGGCAAGTCACCGGCGGCCTGCGCCTGGAGAACTACCAGGTCGATATCAGCAGCAAGACCCTTGCCGGCGCACCTGTCGGTCCGGATGGCTACGATGACACCGAGTTCACCGTGGCCGGCAAGCTGGGCCTGGTGTACAAGCCGGTGGAGTACGGCAGCATCTACGCCGCATACGGTCGTTCGGTGCAGCCTGCTGGTTCTTTCCTCTCCGGCTCAGATATCTCTCGGGTCAACGGCCAGTCCATGCCGGGTCTGGTGCAAGGTGCCGATCCGGTCGAGTCCGACAACTACGAGCTGGGCACCAAGTGGGACTTCTTCGACAAGCGTTTGTCGACCGCAGCGGCGCTGTTCTACACCGAGAAGCGTGTGCCGATTACCGGGCGTGATGTCGGCCAGCCGGCGCCGGCCACCCTCAAAGGCTATGGCAAGCAGATTGTCAAAGGCCTGGAGCTGAGTGCCACTGGTCAGATCACCTCTGACTGGAATGTGTTTGCCGGGATTGTATTTATGGACAGCGAGCGTAAGCACAGCGCCTATCTGGATGAGGTGCGCAAGCGCGCCGACGCTGGCGACTACGGCACTGTGGTGCGTACCAGCGGTGATGAGCTGGCCTTTACCCCGCGCGTGTCGGGCAGCCTGTGGACCACCTATCGTCTGCCGGTTGGTGTGACCATCGGGGCGGGTGCCAAGCATGTGGGTTCGTCTTACCTGGGTCGTCCGGATGATGCCGAGCGCATTATTCCCAACGGTGCAGTGGGCAAGCTGCCGAGCTACACCACCTTTAATGCGATGGCGTCCTACGCGGTCAATCCAAACCTGGATGTGCGGGTCAACCTGGATAACCTGACCGATGAGGAATATGCCGTTTCCACCAATTGGAATGGTCGTCGCGCCATGCTTGGTGATCCACGTACCCTGACCCTGAGCACCGACTTCCGCTTCTAAGCTGCTCATGCCGTAAAACTCGCCCCGGATGCTTTGGTATCCGGGGCGTTTTTATTGGTTCTGCGGCATCCTCGTGGAGGATTTATTGGGCTGGATCAACGGTCCTGGTGCGCGGCGCTGTCATAGTGCGCCTCAGCTATTTAGAATCATTTGCAACTGTTTGGTGGCGGGCGCTCAGGGCGACCGGTGAGGAGAGCGAATCATGATGTTGAGCATTGCCGATGTGCTGACGCCTGAGCAGGTGCGTGAGTGCCGTCAGGCGTTTGAACAGGCCAGCTGGCAGGATGGTCGGCTGACTGCCGGGCATCAGGCGGTGAAGGCCAAGGCCAATCAGCAACTGGCTCAGGATGATCCGCTGGTGGTGCAGATTGGCGACTTTATCGTGCAGCGTCTGGGCAACCATCCGCAGTTCGTCTCGGCGGCCTTGCCGCTGAAGGTGTTGCCACCGCGCTTCAACCGTTACACCGGCGGCGGCACCTACGGCAACCATATCGATAACGCGATTTTCAGCGTGCCGGGCACGCCGCATCGAGTGCGCAGTGATCTGTCGGCCACGCTGTTTTTCAGTGATCCGGACGAGTACGAAGGCGGCGAGCTGGTGGTCGAAGACAGTTACGGCAGCCACCGCGTCAAGCTGCCGGCCGGGCATCTGGTGCTATACCCCGGCAGCAGTTTGCATCGGGTTGAGCCGGTGACTCGGGGTACACGCTATGCGGCGTTTTTCTGGATTCAGAGCCTGGTGCGTGATGACACCCAGCGCAGTCTGTTGCTGGAGCTGGACCGCGCGGTGCAGGCGCTGACCCTGGAAGTGCCGGAGAGTGCCGAGCTGGCGCGCTTGACCGGGGTTTATCACAACCTGCTGCGCCAATGGGCCAACACATGACCGATCTGCCGTTGCCGAAACTGACGCAGATCCCGCCAAGCGTCGCCGCTGTGGCGGATTATGAGCCCCTGGCCCGCGAGCGTATGAGCGCCCAGGCCTGGGCCTATATCGCCGGTGGTGCGGCCGATGAGCTGACCCTGGCGCAGAATCAGGCGGCGTTTCAGCGCATTCGCCTGCGCACACGGGTGCTGGCTGACCTCAGCGGGGGTAATACCCATCTGCAGCTGTTCGGTCAGGCCTTTGCTCACCCGATTTTCCTCGCGCCGGTGGCCTATCAGCAGTTGGCGCATGCCGACGGTGAGCTGGCTACGGTGCTGGCGGCTTCGGCGGTACAGGCCGGTATGGTGCTGAGCACTCAGGCCAGCGTATCGCTTGAGGCGGTGGCCGAGCAGGCGCATAACTCGTTGTGGTTCCAGCTGTATATCCAGCCGGATCGGGCTTTTACCGAGGCGCTGGTCAGGCGCGCCGAAGCCGCAGGCTATCAGGCGCTGGTGCTGACAGTGGATGCGCCGGTCAACGGCGTGCGCAACCGTGAACAGCGCGCCGGTTTCTTTCTGCCCGAGGGCATTGAGGCAGTCAATCTGCGTGGCATGCAGCCGCTGCGCGAGAATGCGCCGCCCAGCGGTGGCCTGTTGCTCGGTGGTGCGTTAATGGCGGCAGCGCCTGGCTGGGCGGACGTGCAGTGGCTGCGTTCACTGACGCGCCTGCCGATCCTGCTCAAGGGCGTGATGACAGCCGAAGATGCGCAGCGCGCGGTAGCCGAAGGCGTCGACGGCATCATTGTCTCCAACCATGGTGGGCGCACTCTGGACGGCCAGCCGGCGACCATCGAAGTGCTGGCGGATATCGCCGCCGCAGTGCAAGGGCGCGTGCCACTGCTGCTTGATGGCGGTATCCGTCGCGGTACGGACGTATTCAAAGCCCTGGCCCTGGGTGCCGATGCCGTATTGGTCGGGCGGCCCTACGTGTATGGCCTGGCTGCGGCGGGGGCGAGTGGTGTGGCGCATGTGGTGCAGTTGCTGCGCGCTGAGCTGGAAGTGGCCATGGCGCTGACCGGGTGTCGTGATCTGGCCGGTATTGGTACGGCGAGCCTGATATAGAAGAAGTAAGACGCAGGGAACTTAATACAAATAAAAGTGTAAATTCGTATTGCATGGTAATGATTATCAAATAGAATCACGCCTCGTTTTTATCTGGGGGTGGTTCTCATGGGTATGGGTAAACAAGTCGGCAACCTGCCGCAGCGTCGTCTTCTGGCTACGGCCATCGGTCTGGCTGTAGCGTCCTGGGCGGGCGCAGGCATGGCCGCAGAGCAAGTGCCGCAAAAGACTAAAACACCGGTCGAACTGGGTAGCGTGACGGTCAAGGGCCAACAGGCCGAAAGCTACAAGACCGAAACCTCGTCTTCCGCCAAGTACGCGGTGCCGCTGCTCGATACCCCACAGACCATCACCGTGGTGCCGCAGGCGCTGCTCAAAGAGCAGAAAGCCCTGAGCATGAAAGAAGTGCTGGCCAACGTCTCCGGTATCACCTTTAACGCCGGTGAGGGCGGTGGTGGTTCAGGCGACAGCATCAACATCCGTGGCTTCAGTGCCAACTCCAACATGCAGATCGACGGTCTGCGCGATAGCTCGCAGAACAACCGTACCGACACCTTCAATATCGAAGCCGTCGAAGTCATCAAAGGCCCCAACTCGGTCTTTGGCGGCTCTGGTACCACCGGCGGCAGTATCAACCAGGTCAGCAAGCAGCCACGTCAGCGTGACTTCACCGAGATCGGTGCCAGCCTGGGTACCGACAACTACCACCGCCTGACCTTGGACACCAACCAGACCCTGGAAGGCGTGGGCACCGGCAGTGCCGTGCGCCTCAATCTGATGGCCCATGAGAACGATGTGCCAGGCCGCGACTATGTAGATCGTCAGCGCTGGGGCATTGCACCGTCGCTGCTCTTGGGGTTGAGCGAATCGACACGTCTGACCCTGAGTTACTTCCACCAAACGGACGACAACTTGCCTGATTACGGCGTGCCGGCAATCAATGGCAAGCGCCTGGCGGGTGTGGACCGTGAAAGCTTCTTTGGCTGGCGCAACCTGGACAAGGAAGAAATCGAGAGCAATGCATTCACGGTCAAACTTGAGCATGACATCAACGACAGCCTGCGCTTGCAGAACCTGACCCGTTACTCGGAAATTCACCGCGATACCGTTATCTCAGCGTCCCATGTCAACCTTGAACGTCGCCGTACCGGTGGGCTTGGGCCCATTTTGGCCGCTGGCAAGTATCTGCCGGCAGGGCCGCAAGCTTATGGTCGTGATGTCACCAGCAAAATGCTGATCAACCAGACCAACCTGACTGCCAACTTCGAGACCCTAGGCTTGGCTCATACGCTGGTGAGCGGTGTGGAGTTGTCGCGTGAGACCTATGACCGCACGACCTATGATTATCGTCTGGTGTTCCCCGATACTGGCTATGACCTAAGCAATCCGCCAGGCCGCTGGAATGGTCCTACCAATAAGACTGATAGCGCGACGATAAAGACGCGCCTGCTCGACCGTGCGCTATACGCGTTCGATACCATCGCATTGAATGACTACTGGGACCTGAGCCTCGGTCTGCGTTACGACTGGGTGGATGGTGATGCCGATGATCACACCCTGGCGACCAATGTTCGGGGGTCTTTCAACTCCAGCGATGAACATTTGAGCACCCGTGCAGGTTTGACCTTTAAGCCGGCAGACAATGGTCGCATCTACCTTGCATATGGCGATTCCTTCAATCCGTCAGCCGAGAACCTGGCCACCAGCGGTGCAGGTCTTTCCGCCGCGACAGAAGACCTTGCACCGGAAAAGAACAAAACCTGGGAGTTGGGTACCAAGTGGGAGTTTCTCGATAACCGTCTGGGACTTGATGCTGCGCTGTTCCGGGTAGAGAAGAGCAATGCCCGTGAAACGATGGTTGACGGGTCTACGCAGTTGGCGGGTAAACAGCGTGTTCAGGGCGTTGAGTTAGGTGCGACAGGGCGTATCACTGATCAGTGGAATGTCTACGCCAACTACACCTTCCTGGACAGCGAGACCCTTGAAGCCGCGAATACGGCTGCAGGTATCGCCCGCGAAGGTCAAGCCCTGGCCAACACGCCGCCACGCTCGCTCAATCTGTGGACTACCTATGACCTGCCGGCTGGCTGGCGCGTAGGATACGGTGCCCGCTATGTCAGCGAGCGTAACCTCACCGCCTCCAATGACGGCGTCAAGCTGGATGCTTACTGGCTGCACAACGCCATGGTGGGTTACAAGGTCAATAAGGAGCTTGATCTGCAACTCAATCTCAACAACCTGTTTGATAAGGAATATGTTGAGAGCGTGAGAACGCAAGTGGGCACTACCGTGGGTGCGGGCACCACTTCGGCGCGCTCTTCGGCCATCGAGTATGGTGCCGCACGTTCGGCAGTACTGTCGGCAACTTATGCCTTCTGAGTGGAGACGTTACTCGCCGCCGCAGGCGATGCGATGGTGGGTATGAGTTAAAGCAAACCCCGGTTACTGCCAACAGTGACCGGGGTTTTGTTTTGTCTGGCGGGAGCGTGACGTATCTGGATCTTGCCCTATGCCTGGGCTGCTTGGTTTTTTAGGTCTGCGGTTCGCCAGCACCGGGGAGAGCGAAGGTGTCGCGGACGATTGTCAGCATGCGCAGCGGCACAGGCAGTTGAGTCCTGGTGTTGCGGCTTGATCAGTATTGTTTAGGTCAGTTGGTTCGCGGGCAGAGGTGTGTGGTAGCTGAAGGGCGAGTAATCGTCTTCAGTACAGATCACGCCGATAACGACCGCTCTGGCTCAGCTGTTCCAGCTGCTCATCACCCAGCAGTTGGCGCAGGCAGGTGTCGACATCGCGGCCCATGCCGTCGAGGCTGCCGCACAGGTAAATGGCTGCGCCGTCAGCCAGCCAGGCGCGCAGGGTGCTGGCGGCGTCGCGCAGGGCGTCCTGCACATAGCGTTGCGGGTTGCCGTCGCGCGAATAGGTGAGGTCGAGGCGTGCGAGGTGACCGCTGTGCTGCCAGGCGCGTAGCTCGTCGATCAGCAGGGCGTCGTGAGCGGCGTGGCGTTCGCCAAACAGTAGCCAGTTGCGTGAGTGTGGCTTGGCTGCGCGCTCCTGCAGGTGCGCGCGCAGGCCGGCGAGGCCGCTGCCGCTGCCGATCAGAATCAGCGGTGTGGCGGCGGCCGGGCCATGAAAGCCGGGGTTGCGGCGGATACGCAGGTCGATCTGGCTGCCCACTTCGGCATGCTGGCACAGCCAGCCGGAGCCCAGCCCAGGGCTGCCATCAGCCTGGTGCTGCAGGCGTACCAACAGGTCGAGGCTGCCACTGCTGCGGCATGAGGCAATTGAATATTCGCGGTGTGGCAGGGGCGTCAGTGTGGCAAGCCACTGCGCGATGTCGCCGTCATCCGGTCGGCTTGTCGGCAGATGGCGATGGCCCAAGGCATCGCTTAGCAGCTGGCCATCCGTTAAGCGCTGCTGCGGATCAAGGCCGAGTTGCTGCAGGCAGGCATTGATGCGCTGCGGGGCATGCCGTGGGCCGACTTCGACAATATCGCCGGCGCGCCACTCGACGTCTTCGCTGCTGCTCAGGCGCAGTTGGAAGATCGGGGCGCCGATGCTGTCAGGGTTGAGGCAGTGGCGCTGCGTCAGTTGCCAAGGGCGATAGTGCGCGGGCTGCCAGTCGACAAAATCGCTGTTGCCGCTGAGGTGGCCAAGTTGTTGCTGCCAGTGGCGCAGGGTACCGGCATCGAGGTTGTCGACGCACAGCAGGTCGAACAGTGGCTGCGCCTTGAGCGCGTGCAGGCGCTGCTGCAGGCGTTGGCCAAAGGCGCAGAACTGCGGGTAGCTGCTGTCACCCAGGGCCAGGATGGCGAAGTGCAGTTGCGGCAGTGGTTGTTGAGCATGCAGGGCACGCTCAAAGCGTGCGGCGTTATCGGGTGCCTCACCGTCACCGTAGGTGCTGACGACCAGCAGCAGGCGTTCGAGGGTTTCCAGCCGTGTGCTGTCCAGTTGGTTGAGTGCGATACAACGTGCCGGTGTGCCGCTGGCGAGCAGTTGCGCGCAGCTTCGTTCGGCCAGGTGCTGCGCCTGGCCGCCCTGGCTGGCGTAGGCAATCAGCAGTTCGCCGGCCTGGCCGGATGGAGTACGGCGCTGTGGCCAGCAGTAGTGCAGGCACAGGGCGAGATAGGTGAGGCTGATCAGCCCCGCGCTGAGTTCGCGCGCTGGTTGCAGCCAGAACAACAGACCGGTCAGCAGCAGGCAGGTCGGCAGTGGCCAGTGGCGCAGGGCGTGAAGTCGTGGGGCGGTGATCAAGTCGAGTCGTCAGCTAAAAGGTGGGAAGCGCTGTCGCCGGGCGGCGACAGCGTTCGGGCTGGCATCAGGGCGCCAGCACTTCCAGGGTCGCGCTGTAAGAGGCGCGGCGCTCGGTGGCGGGTGCAGTGACGCCGTTCTTGCTGCTCAGCTCGGCTTCCAGCCAGTACATGCCGGCGTTCGGCCAGGTGATGCTGATCTTGCCGGTGGCGTCGCTGGTGGTTTTGATCTCGCCCAGATCGTCGCGGTAACGGTTGCCACCGGGGATCACGCTGACCTCAACGCCAGCGGCCGGCTTGCCATCGAGCAGCAGGGTGAATTCCGCGGCTTCACCGGCGAACAGGTCGTTGGGGTGGGTGATCGGTGCCAGCTCAAGGCCCACGCCGGTGGTTTTCAGCACCGTAGTGGTCGGGTTGCCGGAGGTGACGAAAACTTCCATGCGGCTGTTGTTCTGCGCCACTTTCAGCTCGGCGGCGCCTGCCGGTACCTGCTTGGCGAAGTCTTCGGCCTTGCCCATCCAGCGTTTGTTGTCCTGGCCTTCTTTCCAGCTGGCGAACAGACCGCTGTTGGCAATGGCCAGCTTGTAGGTGCCTTTCTGGGTCAGGTGCAGGTCGAAAGTGCTGCGGTAACGGCCGATGCTGCCGTTCTCGGCTTTGGCGGCGCTGCCATCCGGAGCGAACAGTTGCAGCACGGCGGCCGGGCGCGGGCGCATGCCCGGTGGGCCGCCAGCGGGGGCGTTGTCGAGGTTGCCGATGCCCTGAATACGCAGCGGGAAGTGCTCGAAGTAGAACAGGTCATTGGATACGGCGGCGTCGACGGTGACCCAGGGATCTTCACCGGACAGGACGGTGGCCGATGGCAGCATCCAGGCGCGGTGGGCCTGGGCGGACAGCGGCAGGCAGATGGCCAGGGTCAGGGCGGTCCATTTTACGAGTGGGTGCATGGCAGTCTTCCTTAATGGCAGTGATGCAAGGGGCTGAGGTTCAAGGCGTCAGTTGCAGGGTGATCTGGCCTAGCTCGCTGCTGCCCTGAACGCTCTGGTTGGCGGCTTGCTTGGGTGGCCAGGTGAACGGCAGGCGCAGCAGTTCGCGGCCGCCCACTTCACGGGCGGCTTCCACCACCACGCGGTATTCGCCGGCGGGTAATTGCTTGAAAGGCGCATCGGCGCTGCTGAAGCTCAGGCTCTGCGTGCCAACTGCGCGGGTTGCACCGCTGACGCCGTCAACCGGCATCTCCAGGCTGCGGCCGCTGCGGCGCCACCACTGGCGCAGGTCTTTGAGCCACTTTTCGCCTTCCTTGTCCTTGAGCTTCTGGTCGTACCACACCGCCAGGTTGGCGACATGCTTCTGGTCCGGTTGCTCCAGCCAGATGGCCACGTAGGGGCGGTGGTACTCGGCCACCTGCAGGCGCGGGATTTCCACCTCCAGCTGCACGTCGGCAGCCAGCACCGGGGTGCTCAACAGGGCGCACAGGGGCAACAGCAAGCGTTTTGGCATAACGATGTCCTTAGTGAATAAACAGCAAAGCCAGCAAAACAGGGAGCACCAGGCCCAGGCCGAGCATCGGCCAGGTGCTGGGGCGGTTGCCGGCATAGCGTTGCAGCAACAGCAGGCCGCTGAGGCTGAACACCACGCACAGCACGGCAAATACGTCGATAAACCAGGCCCACGCGGTGCCGGTATTGCGGCCCTTGTGCAGGTCATTCAGATAGGCGATCCAGCCCCGGTCGGTCGACTCGAACTCCAGTGCGCCGGATTCGATATCCAGGCTCAGCCAGGCATCGCCACCGGGGCGCGGCAAGCCGATATACAACTCGCCATCCGACCATTCGGCGTCGCGGCCATCCAGGCGAATCGCCAGCTCGGCCTCCAGCCACCGACGCAGTTCCAGCGGCAGGCCCTGGCTGGGTTGTTTGTCTTGCAGCGCGGTCTGCAGCGCCTCGGGCAGTTGCGCCTGATGATTGGTCACCCGGGGTTTTGCTTCGATCTGCGTGGCGTGGTTCAGGGTGATGCCGGTCACGGCAAACAACAGCATGCCGGCCAGACACAGCGCCGAGCTGATCCAGTGCCATTGGCGCAGGGTGCCGAGCCAGAGGGAGTGAGGCATAGCCAAGTCTTGTCAGTAGGTTTGGGGTTCAGGGTGGCGATTCTAGTGAATTTTTAATGCTAAGCATGATTATTTACAAACAATATACATTCCTATTGAGGTGTGATGATCTCTTCGTACCTGGACACGGCCGTGGCTGGGCATGCTTGGGCGGGCTTCCCGTCGCCGCAATGCGCCACTAAGCTGATGGGCATGAAAAGAATCCTGCTGAACTGCGATATGGGTGAAAGCTTCGGCGTATGGCGCATGGGCGATGACGTGCATGCCATGCCGCTGATTGATCAGGCCAACCTGGCGTGTGGCTTTCATGCCTCCGACCCTTTGACCATGCAGCGCACCGTCGCCCTGGCGGTAGAGCATGGGGTGAGCATTGGTGCGCACCCGGCCTATCCGGATCTGCTTGGCTTCGGCCGTCGGCATATCGCCTGCTCGCCAGAGGAGGTCACCGCGTTGGTGCTGTATCAGCTTGGCGCGCTGGAGGCCTTCTGCCGCGCGGCTGGCACCCAGCTGGCCTATGTCAAACCGCATGGCGCGTTGTACAACGATCTGGTGCGTGACGATGCGCTGTTCAACGCGGTGCTTGAAGCGTGCGCCAGCTACCGCAAGGGCTTGCCGCTGATGGTGCTGGCGCTGGCCGACAACAGCCGCGAGCTGCGCCTGGCCGATGCTGCGGATGTGCCGTTGATGTTCGAGGCCTTTGCTGACCGCGCCTATCTGGCCGACGGGCAGTTGACTCCCCGGCGTTTGAGCGGTGCGGTGCACCATGATCCGCAGCGGATTTTTCAGCAGGCCCTGGCGATTGCCCAAGGCGAGCCGTTTGCCGATATCGATGGCAAGCCGCTGCAGTTGCGCGCTGACAGTCTTTGCGTGCATGGCGATAACGCCGATTCGCTGGCCGTGCTGCGGCGTTTGCGGGCCAGCCTGGACGCCCTATGATCCGCCTCGAACCGGCCGGTGCCGAAGCGCTGCTGCTGGTGCTGGCCGAGCAGCCGGACGCGCAGTTGCCGCAGCGTATTGCCCTGCTGGCCGAGCGTATCCGTGGCGAGTTGGGTGAGGTGCTGACTGATCTGGTGCCGGGCTGGACCAGCCTGCTGCTGCACTACGATCTGCTGCGTACCGATCACCTGGAGCTGGCCGAGCGACTCAAACCGCTGCTGGAGCGCTGGCTGGCCGAGCCCTTTGTCGCCCAGGTCGGGCGGCTGCATGAAATCCCCATTTTGTATAACGGCGAAGACCTCGCCGAGGTCGCACAGCTGTGTCAGCTGAGCAGCGCTCAGGTGATCGAACTGCATGCGGCGAGCGAGTACCGCGTTGGCGCGATTGGTTTTGCCCCAGGCTTTGCCTACCTCAGTGAGCTGAATACACGCCTGGCCTTGCCGCGCCGCGCTACCCCGCGCATTGCCGTGCCGGCCGGCAGCCTGGCGATTGCCGAGCGGCAAACGGCGATCTACCCGCACAGCTCCCCCGGCGGCTGGCACCTGATCGGCCGTTGCCCCTGGGCGCTGTTCGACGCCGCGCAAACCCCGCCCTGTCCGCTGGCGTTGGGTGATCGGGTGCGTTTTCGCAGCATCGATGAACGCGACTTTATCCGCGAAGGCGGTCAGCTATGAGCGGCCTGCGGGTGCTCAAGCCAGGGCCGCAAAGCCTGTTGCAGGATGCTGGGCGGCGCGGCTGGCAGCATCTGGGTGTATCGCCGGCGGGGCCGCAGGATTGGCATGGCGCGGCCTGGGCCAATCATCTGCTGGACAATCCCTGGGGCACGCCGCTGCTGGAAATCGCCCTGGGCGGTGTCGAGTTCCAGGCCGAGGTCGACACCTGGGTGGCGGTGTGCGGCGCGCAGGTGCCGCTGAGTGTGGATGATCAGCCGCAACCGTTGTGGACGCGCCTGCCATTGCGCAAAGGCCAGCAGCTGCGTCTGGGCTTTGCTCGCAGTGGTCAGCGCGCGTACCTGGCAGTGGCGGGCGGTTTTGTCGCCGAGCCGCTGCTGGGCAGCGTTAGCGTGCAGCTGCGCGAAGGGTTGGGGCGGGCGGTGCAGGCGGGCGATCTGCTGGCTTGCCGGCCCGCGCATTTTACTCACGCGGCCAGCGTGCCCTGGCCTTATCTGCCGGATTACCGCTGCAAACCCTTGCTGCGGGTGATTACCGGCGGCGATGCGGCGAGTTTCGAGGAAGACCAGTTGCAGGGCTTTTTCGCTCAGACCTGGCAGCTCAGCCCGCACTCCGATCGCATGGGCGCGCGACTGCTTGGTGAGGCCATGCAGCCGCCTGTGCGGCAGTGGTCATTGGGCGTTGCTCGTGGAGCGATTCAGGTACCACCGGATGGTCAGCCGATCATCCTCCAGGCCGACCACCAGAGCATGGGCGGTTACCCGCTGCTCGGCTGGTTGCACCCGCTCGATCAGGGCCGCCTGGCGCAATGCCCGGCGCACCATCCGCTGCGTTTCACCCCGGTCAGCATTGGCGACGCGCAGGCTGAGCTGCGCGAGTTCTACCGATTTTTTCGTCGTTAAAGCGTTTTAGCCATACGACTGGCCAGCAACGCCCAGGCAAATAGCCCCAGGCAGATAATCAGCATGGGCCAACCACGCCACTGCAGATAAGGCGTGAGTCCCTGCATCGGTTGTACCTGGCCATAGAGCACTGCCTGTTCGAATTGCGGCAGTTGCGTGGTGATCTGGCCTTGCGGGTCGATCAGTGCGGTGACGCCGTTGTTGGTGGCGCGGATCATCCAGCGTCCAGCTTCCAGGGCGCGCATCTGCGCCATCTGCAGGTGTTGCAGCGGGCCGATGGAGCGGCCGAACCAGGTATCGTTGCTGATGGTCAGCAGCAGGTCGCTCTGTGCGGCCAGGCTGGCGGCGAATTCGGGGTAGACCACTTCGTAGCAAATCAACGAGGCCAGGGCGTAGCCCTTGGCTTGCAGCAGGCCCTGGTCGGCTGAGCCACGGGCGAAGTCGGACATTGGCAGGTCAAAGAAGGCGATCAACCCGCGCAGCAGGTCCTGCAGTGGCACGTACTCACCAAAGGGCACCAGCTTCTGCTTGAGGTAGTCGCCGCTGCCCTGGCCGACCACGCTGATGCCGTTGTAGTAACGCGGTTCGCCGCGCTCGTTGCTCTGACGAATCGGCACGCCGGTGATTAGTGCGGCATTGCGGTCGTTGGCGAAGCGATTGATCACGCCCAGGTAACCCTGAGCACGGTCCTTGAGCACAGGGATGGCGGTTTCCGGCCAGATGATCAGGTCGGTCGGCTTGGCACTGAAGGTCATGTCGCGGTATAGCGCGAGCTGCGCATTGAGCTGCTCGGGGTCCCACTTCAGGTTCTGTTCGATATTGCCCTGCATGGCGGCCACGCTCAGTGGCGCGCCTTGCGGTTGGGTCCAAGCGTGACCCTTGAGAGCGAAGCCGGCGATCCACGGTGCAATTAACAGCACCACGCCGATGGCGAGAAACGCCTTGCGTGCGCGCAGTTGCGCCAGATTCACCAGCAGCGCGGCGCTCAGGGCCAAGGCAAAGGACAGCAGCCATACACCGCCAACTGGGGCCAAGCCGGCCAGTGGGCCATCCAGCTGGCTGTAGCCGGCGTAGAGCCAGGGGAAGCCGGTGAGAAACCAGCTACGGAAGGCCTCTTGAGCCAGCCACAGGGCGGCGAAGGCGAGGGCGTCGGCCAGCGGCGCTTCGACCCGGCGAAGCCAGCGTGTCCAGACCCAGGCGCTAAGGGCGAACAGCAGGCCAAGGCCGCCGACAAACAGCAATGTCAGAAACACCGCCAGCGGCGGCGAGGCGGCGCCGTAATCGTGGATGCTCACATACACCCAGCTGGTGCCGGCGGCAAACAGGCCAAAGCCGTAGCTCCAGCCGCGCAGAGCGGCCTGGCGTGGCGTCAGGTCACGCAGGCCGAGGTAGAACAGGCCGATGGACAAGAGCGCCAGCGGCCACAGGTCATAGGGTGCCAGCGCCAAGGGCGTGATGGCCCCCGCGACAAGCGCGATCAGGGTGCCGGGCCAGCCAGGTCGAGTTATCCAGTGCATTGCATGCAGGTCCTTGGATTGCGGTGGCGCAAGGGTAAAGCGCGCGAGCAGGCGGGGGAAGTGTTGCCCGCCGGCCACCCTTGCCGGTGGCCGGCTGCAGATCAGTTATTGATCGGCGTCAGGCGCAGCAGATGAATGCGCCGGCTGTCGGCGTTGAGCACGCGGAAGCGAAACTCGCCGATCTCGGTGACTTCATTGCGCTTGGGCAGGTGGCCGAAGGCGCTCATCACCAGGCCGCCGACGGTGTCGAATTCATCGTCGGAGAATGTGGTGTCGAAGGCTTCGTTGAAGCAGTCTATCGGCGTCAGCGCCTTGACCAGGAAATCGCCGGAGGGCAGCGGTTTGACGTAGCTGTCCTCTTCCACGTCGTGTTCGTCTTCGATGTCACCGACGATCTGCTCGAGCACATCTTCAATGGTCACCAGGCCGGCAACGCCGCCGTACTCATCGATGACCACGGCCATGTGATTGTGGTTGGCGCGGAATTCGCGCAGCAGCACGTTGAGGCGCTTGGACTCGGGCACGAAGGTGGCCGGGCGCAGCAGATCCTTGATATTGAAGTTGGGCTGTTCGCCCGAGAGGATCAGTGGCAGCAGATCCTTGGCCAGCAGGATGCCAACCACATCGTCAAGGCTTTCGCCCACCACCGGGTAGCGCGAATGCGCCGCTTCGATGATCGCCGGCAGGAACTCCTTGGGCGACTGATTGGCCTTGATGCTCATCATCTGTGAGCGCGGCACCATAATGTCGCGTACCTGCAGGTCGGCGACCTGAATTGCACCTTCAACGATGGCCAGTGCTTCGCTGTCGAGCAGCTTGTTCTGGTGCGCTTCGCGCAGCACTTCCAGCAGTTCTTTGCGGTTCTTCGGCTCATGAGCAAAAGCCTGGGTCAGTCGGTTGAACCAGGACTTCTGCTCGTTGCTCGATCGATCTTCGCTCATGGTGGTTACTCAGGAACCTTCTGTTGTGTCTGTGGGGGTGGCAAATAATTATTCGTGGTCGGCGTAAGGGTCGGGATGCCCCAGCTCAGCCAGCAATTCGCGTTCCAACGCTTCCATCTCTTCTGCTTCTTCATCTTCGATATGGTCGTAGCCGAGCAGGTGCAGGCAGCCGTGGATCACCAGGTGCGCCCAGTGCGCTTCACTGGTTTTCGCCTGTTCCTGGGCTTCGCGCTCAACCACCGGCACGCAGATCACCAGGTCGCCGAGCAACGGGATGTCCAGCAGTTCATCCGGCACATCGGCAGGGAAGGATAGTACGTTGGTGGCGTAATCTTTATGACGCCAGGTGTGATTGAGCTCGCGGCCCTCGGCTTCGTCGACCAGGCGGATGGTCAACTCCGAATCGGCCGTGCGCTGACGCAGGGCGATCGCGCACCAGGCGCGAAACTGCGCCTCGCTCGGCAGGTTGGCGGCGTCGCTGGCGATCTGCAGGTCAAGCTCAAGCATTGCGCTCATCCTGCTCGTCATCCAGCTTGCCGTGCATGCGGTTGTCGTAGCGCTCGTAGGCTTCGACGATGCGCTGCACCAGCGGGTGGCGCACCACGTCCTTGGGCTTGAAGTGGGTAAAGCTGATGCCCGGCACATCACGCAGCACGTCGATGACGTGGGTCAGGCCGCTTTTGGTGCCGCGCGGCAGGTCGACCTGGGTGATGTCGCCGGTGATCACCGCTGTCGAGCCGAAGCCGATGCGGGTGAGGAACATCTTCATCTGTTCCAGGGTGGTGTTCTGGCTTTCGTCGAGAATGATAAAGCTGTTGTTCAGCGTGCGGCCGCGCATGTAGGCCAGCGGCGCGACTTCGATCACCTGTTTCTCGATCAGCTTGGCCACCTGCTCGAAGCCGAGCATCTCGTACAGCGCGTCGTAAAGCGGGCGCAGGTACGGGTCGATCTTCTGCGACAGATCGCCAGGCAGGAAACCGAGCTTTTCACCCGCTTCTACCGCCGGACGCACCAGCAGGATGCGGCGAATCTGTTCGCGCTCCAGGGCATCTACGGCAGCTGCTACGGCGAGATAGGTTTTGCCGGTGCCGGCCGGGCCGATGCCGAAGTTGATATCGTGGTCGAGGATGGCTTTGACGTAGCGCTGCTGATTGGCGCCGCGTGGGCGAATCATGCCCTTGCGGGTGCGCAGGGCAACGCTGGCCTCGACGGTCGGATTGCTCAGCTCCTCGATGCCGGATTCCTGCAGGAACAGGTGCACCAGGTCGGGCGACAGTTCGGTGCTTTGGGTTTCGCGGTAGAGGCGGCGCAGCAGTTGCTCGGCGGCGCGGGTCTGGCCGGCGGTGCCGACCAGTTCGAACTGGTTGCCACGGTTGCGCAACTCGATGCCCAGGCGCTGTTCGATCAGGCGCAGGTGTTCATCAAATTGGCCGCACAGGTTGGCGAAGCGGCGGGCCTCAAAGGGTTCAAGGATAAAGCGGAGCGGTTCTATGGGCGCGTTCAAGGTCGTGTGATGGCCGCCAGTCGGCTGGGGTAGTGAACTGAAGAATAGCGCCAGCGGCCGCGAGGGGGAAGCTCGGGCCGCTGCACCTTTAGTTGCAGACGGTTTCGCTGATCAGCGTGCCGCGCAGTGAGTTGGGCATGGCTTCGTCGATATGGATGTCGGCGAACTGGCCAATCAGGCGTGGATTGTCACAGCGGAAGTTGACCACGCGGTTGCTCTCGGTGCGACCCTGGAGCATGCCGGGGTCTTTCTTCGAATAGTCGCTGACCAGAATGCGCTGCACGGTGCCGACCATGCGTCGGCTGTTTTCGAAACCCTGCTGGCTGATGCGGTGTTGCAGCAACGCCAGGCGCTGCTTTTTCAGTTCCAGCGGGGTGTCGTCGGGCAGATCAGCCGCCGGGGTGCCGGGGCGCGCGCTGTAGACGAAGGAGTAGCAGAAGTCGAAGCCGACGTCTTCGACCAGTTTCAGGGTCTGCTCGAAATCCTTCTCGGTTTCACCTGGGAAGCCGACGATAAAGTCCGAGCTGATCAGGATGTCCGGCACGGCGGCTTTCAGCTTGCGGATACGCGACTTGTATTCCAGCGCGGTGTGGTTGCGCTTCATCGCCGCGAGAATTCGGTCGGAGCCCGACTGCACCGGCAGGTGCAGGTACTTCACCAGCTCCGGGATATCGGCGTGAGCCTGGATCAGCGCGTCAGAGAACTCCAGCGGGTGGCTGGTGGTGTAGCGGATGCGGTCGATGCCATCGATGGCGGCCACGGCATACAGCAGCTCGGCGAAGTCGGCGATCTGCCCATTGGTGGTCGCGCCGCGGTAGCCGTTGACGTTCTGTCCGAGCAGGGTGATCTCACGCACGCCGTGTTCGGCCAGGTGGATGATTTCACTGAGCACGTCGGCCATCGGCCGGCTGACTTCTTCGCCGCGGGTGTAGGGCACCACGCAGAAGGTGCAGTACTTGCTGCAGCCTTCCATCACCGACACGTAGGCGCTTGGGCCATCGACGCGCGGCTCGGGCAGGCGGTCGAATTTCTCGATCTCGGGGAAGCTGATATCCACCTGGGCTGTCTTGGTGCTGCGCGCGGCGTCGATCATTTCCGGCAGGCGGTGCAGGGTCTGCGGGCCGAAGACCACGTCGACGTAGGGCGCGCGGTCACGAATCGCCGCGCCTTCCTGGCTGGCCACGCAGCCGCCGACACCGATCACCAGATCCGGGTTGGCCAGCTTCAGCTCACGCCAGCGGCCAAGCTGCGAGAACACCTTGTCCTGGGCTTTTTCGCGGATCGAACAGGTGTTGAGCAGGATGATGTCAGCGTCTGCCGCCTGCTCGGTGACTTCCAGGGCTTGATGTTCACCCAGCAGGTCGATCATGCGCGAGCTGTCGTACTCGTTCATCTGGCAACCGTGGGTTTCGATATAAAGCTTCTTGGTCATGCGCGCTCAACAAGGGGATTTGAAGAACCGCGCATTATAGGGGGCGAAGGCGTGGCTTCCTAGCATTGGCTGCTCGGCGGCTATGCTATGATCCGCGCCCTTTCAATCAGCCCCTCGGTACGAACTGCATAACCATGAGCAAGCGCGAGCCCATCTACAAGGTGATTTTCCTCAACCAGGGTCAGGTGTACGAGATGTACGCCAAGCAGATCTTTCAAAGCGATCTGTGGGGCTTTTTGGAAGTGGAGGAGTTCGTCTTTGGCGAACGCACCCAGGTGGTCGTCGACCCCAGCGAAGAAAAGCTCAAGGCGCAGTTCGACGGTGTGGTGCGCAGCTTTATCCCCATGCATGCGATCATTCGCATCGACGAAGTCGAGCGCCTGGGTACGCCGAAGATCAGTGATGCCAAGGGTGGTGGTAATGTCATGCCCTTCCCCATGCCGATGCCGGATAAGTAAGCAGTCGACATACGATCTGCTGCGCGTCGGCCCTGCTGCGTTAAAAACAGCCTCGGAATGCTCATGTACAAAAGTACACTCCGCTTCCTCGCCTGTTTTTGCCTTGCAGTGCTCTAGCTCGCGAGATCTTAAACAGAGCCTAAGCGTGTCAAGCGGGTTGAGTCTGCGCTGAATCAGGGCAGTGGGGCAAACGGCGAGGTAAGGGTGTCGGCGTTCTGCAGTTCCAGCAGGTAATTGCGGAAGATCTGCCCGAGCACCTGGCTGGCGATTTCCAGTTCGTTGCGCGGCATCTGTGCGGCGATCAGGTCGGCACTGTCCATGGCTTCGTCCGAGCCATTGACTGCTGCCATCTTCAACACGATATAGGCTTGCACCGCATTTGCCGGTACGCCTTCGCCACGGAAGAACATCATGCCCAGGCGGTACTGCGATTGTGCATGGCCTTGCAGCGAGGCTTGCTCGAACCATTTCAGCGCCTGGCTGAGATCGCGTTCGATGCGTTTGCCGTCGTAATAGAACTCGCCCAGCTCAAACTCAGCCTGCAAGTCGCCATTGCGGGCAGCTTGCTCGCAGGCTTCGACAGCAGCGGGCAGTTCTTCGGCAGAGGTATTCAGGGAACAGCTGCCTGGTGCTGGGATCAGCAAGGAGTTGCCGCCCGCCGAAGCGAGCAGTGGCAGCAGGAGCAACAGGCAGCCCAGGGACAGGGTGCGGCCGGTGCGTTTCATGAAAATCCGTTTACCTCGGGATGCACAACAGGCGATGTGCCTGGCCGCCGGAACGCGGCAGCCATCACATTATGAAATAAGCAGCGGCGTTCTTACAAAGTCTTTACCGGGTTTTCTTCCGTGCGGCCATGTTTTGCGTTGCCTGGCAGGCTCAGTAGCAGCCAGGCCAGCAGTGGGTAGGCGGGTGTCAGCAGGGCGTGGAACAGGTCAACGCGGCGCAACGAACCAATAAAGCCGTCAGTGCCCACGGCCAGACCAGCCAGCAGAAACAGCCCAACCACCGCAATCGCAGCGGCGAGAGGTGCACGCTTGGGCCATTGCACGGCGCCGGCGTAGAGAATCAGCAGCAGGGTCGCCAGGTTGAGCAGCAGGCGATAATCCTCCAGCTGGTTCATCTGCCGGAACAGCTCGAAGAACGCGCACAGCCCCAAAAGGATTCGCCCCCAATTGGCGCGGCTCCACTGCCAGCCCCGGCCCAAGGCCAGTGCGGCGGCGCCGAGTAACGGCAGGCCGAGAAAGCTGCTGGCCTGGCTTAACCACAAGTGCGCGGCCAGCGCGCTGGGGTCGAAGCCAAAGCGAATCACCCCGACGGCCGCCGCAGCAGCCGGCAGAAGAAACCCCAGCAGGGCGCAGAACAGTGCCGGCTGGTCACTCTCGCCATAGTGCTTGCGGGCTTTGCCGATGGCGATTGCGCAGGCCAGGCAGGCCAAGGCCAGCACGCCATCGGAAAGTGCCGTGCTGTACTGCATCAGGCGTTCTTCAACGCAGCGAAGGCGCGCTCGGCGGCGTCCAGAGTGATGTTCAGCTCGGCATCGCCATGGGCGATGGAGGTGAAACCGGCCTCGAAGGCGCTCGGGGCCAGGTACACGCCACCCTCGAGCATCAGGTGGAAGAAGCGCTTGAAGCGCTCGACATCGCTGGCCATCACATCGTCAAAGGTGACGATATCGTCGGCACCGCTGAAATACAGGCCGAACATGCCGCCCGCTTGGGTGGTGACGAACGGGATACCAGCGGCATCGGCGCGGTCCTGCAGGCCCTGGAGCATGCGGCTGGTGTAGTCGGTCAGCTCGGCGTGGAAGCCCGGACGTTTGATCAGGCGCAGGGTGGTCAGGCCGGCGGCCATGGCCAGCGGGTTACCCGACAGGGTGCCGGCCTGGTAGACCGGGCCGAGCGGGGCGATGCAATGCATGATTTCGCGCTTGCCGCCGAAGCAGCCGACCGGCATGCCGCCACCGATGATCTTGCCGAAGGTGGTCAGATCCGGGGTGACGCCGTAATAGGCCTGGGCGCCGCCGAGGGCGACGCGGAAGCCGGTCATCACTTCGTCGAAGATCAGCACCACGCCGTGTTTGTCGCACTGCTCGCGCAGGCCTTGCAGGTAGCCGGGTGCCGGCGGCACGCAGTTCATGTTGCCGGCCACCGGCTCGACGATGATGCAAGCGACGGTCGAGCCAACTTCGCTGAGCATCTGCTCGACTGCGGCCAGGTCGTTGAACGGCAGGGTCAGGGTGTGTTTGGCGAAATCCGCCGGCACACCGGCTGAGCTCGGCACGCCCTGAGTCAGCAGGCCGGAGCCGGCTTTCACCAGCAGGCTGTCGGAATGGCCGTGGTAGCAGCCTTCGAATTTGATGATGTTGTCGCGGCCGGTGTAGCCGCGGGCCAGACGAATGGCGCTCATGGTCGCTTCGGTGCCGGAGCTGACCATGCGCACCATGTCCATCGACGGCACCAGGCTGCACACCAGATCGGCCATCTCGGTTTCCATGGCGGTCGGTGCTCCGTAGGACAGGCCGTGCTGCAGCTGGTTGCGTACCGCGTCGAGCACGTCCGGGTGGCTGTGGCCGAGGATCATCGGCCCCCAGGAGCCGACGTAGTCCACATAGCGCTTGTCGTCTTCATCGGTGACGTAGGCACCTTCGGCATGTTTGAAGAACAGCGGAGTGCCGCCAACGCTTTTGAAAGCGCGTACCGGCGAGTTGACGCCACCAGGGATGTGCTTTTGCGCGTTGGCGAAGAGGGTTTCGGAACGGGACATGGCAGGGCCTCTCAAGCGGGGAGTTGGGGCGAGCCGTGCCGCCCCTGATGACGATTAGTTAGAAATAAACAGGGCGCTAAAGGCGCGGGCGCGGCGCTCGACTTCGGCGGCCGAGTCGGCACCGAACAGGCCGTGTACCACGGCAACCATGCTGGCGCCGTGGGCAATCAGTTCGGGGGCGTTGTCCAGGGTCACGCCGCCGATGGCGACAATCGGCAGGTTGACCCTGGTTTTCGCCGCCGTCAGCAAGGCGATGTCAGCCGAGGGCGCGCCAGGTTTTGTGGTGGAGTTGAAGAAACGGCCAAAGGCAACGTAATTGACGCCTTCCTTGGCAGCGGCTTCGGCCAGCTCCAGTTGGGCATGGCAGGTGCCGCCGATGATTGCCTGGCGGCCCAGCAGGGCGCGGGCGGCAGACAGCGAGCCGTCGCCCTGGCCGAGGTGCAGGCCCACGCCGAGGCGCGCGGCCAGTTCGGCGTCGTCATTGATGATCAGTGCCGCGCCGTAGCGGTTGCAAAGCTCGCGCAGGGCTTCGGCCTCGCGCAGGCGGCGGGCGTCATCGCTGGATTTGTCGCGATACTGCAGCAGCGTCGCGCCACCCTTGAGTGCCGCCTCGACGTAAGGCAGCAGCTTGCCCTTGAGCAATTCGCTGTCGGTGATGGCATACAGGCCACGCAGTTTCATCGGGTACTCCATCAACTGCTTTCTATTAATAAGCATCCAGCGGCAGGCGGCGCGGGATGTACTGGCCGTGGCCTGGTTGTTCGGCATCACGCAGGGTGCGCCAGGTGTAGTCGAGGGCGAACTGCACGGCGCTGACCAGTTCCTGGCCCAGTGCCAAGCGTCCGGCCAGGGTGCTGGCCAGGGTGCAGCCGGAACCGTGATAGCTGCCGGGCAGGCGCTGGCAGGTAAAGGTGTGGCGGCTGCCATCGCGGCTGTACAGGCGGTTGTGCACTTCGTGCTCATCGCCATGGCCGCCGGTGATCAGCAGGTGCTGGATATAGGGCAGCAGTTTGTCGGCGCACTCATCGGCCGTGCCGTCCGGCAGCTCGGCGAGGATGCGCGCTTCCGGCAGGTTCGGCGTGGCGATGGTGGCGACGGGCAGCAGGCGCTCGCGCATGGCATAGCCGACTTCGTCCTTGCCCAGTGCGCCGCCGCCACCAGCACGCAGCACCGGGTCGCAGACCAGCGGGATACCCGGCAGGCGTTGCATGATTTCCAGTACGGTTTCGACCATCTCTACCGAGCCGAGCATACCGAGCTTTACGGCCTCGACCGGCAGGTCGTTGATCACCGCATTGGCCTGGGCCAATACCCAGTCGCGGTCGAGCACACGGAAGTCGGACACATTGACGGTGTCCTGCACGGTCAGCGCGGTCACGGTGGGGGCAGCGTGACAGCCTTGGGCGAGCAGGGCTTCGATATCGGCTTGCAGGCCGGCACCACCACTGGGGTCATGACCGGACAGGCACAGCACTACGGGGCGAGAGGTAGGCGTTTTCATGGTGCGCGAGCTTACCACCAAACCACGGTTTGCAGACCCCGCCGTGTCAGGAAAGCCAGCCTCGCGGACGATCTGTCGCATGCCGGCATAGGGCAGCAGCCTCCACCTGCGAAGGTCAAAAACTCCAGGCAGTTCTGGTTTTTCCTAGGGTTCTGGCACAAGGGCCTATGCTAGAGTGCCAGCATCCCATTACACCGCATCCAGCAACGCACGATGGCGCTGCTGGCTTACCCTGGCTGAGCTGCATGCACTACATCCTTCTCTGTTTCTTTATGCTGGTGCCAGGGTTGGCCGGTGCATTGGTTTTTGATGAAAACACCCGCAGCCTACCGCTCGGCAAGGCCATGGCAGTGTTCGAGGATGTGCGCGGTGATGCCAGCATTGAGGACATTACCTCGCCAGCCTTGCAGGCCAGTTTTCGTCAGCATGACAAGGGTGTGCTGAACGCCGGTTATTCGCGCTCGGTGTTCTGGCTGAGACTGGATCTGGAATACCGTCCGCAGCAAGGCAGCGTCACGCAGCCCTGGTTGCTGGAGTTGGCTTACCCACCGCTCGATCATGTGCATCTGTATCTGCCCGATGCGACGGGCCGTTATCACTTGCGTCAGCACACCGGCGATGCCTTGCCGTTCTCCAGTCGCGAGATCAAACAGCACAACTACCTGTTCGAACTGCAATTGCCGCCGGGGCAGCCGCAGCGCGTCTTTCTACGCCTGGAAAGCCAGGGCTCGATCCAGGCCCCGCTGACCCTATGGGCGCCCAACGCCTACCTGGAAGAGCAGCCAGCGCGCATCTATGTACTGGGCATCATCTACGGCGTACTGCTGGTGATGCTGATCTACAACCTGTTTATCTTCCTCAGCGTGCGTGACACCAGCTACCTGTATTACATCCTCTATATCGCCTCGTTCGGTTTTTACCAGCTGTCGGTCAACGGCGCGGCCATCGAATATTTCTGGCCCAACAGCCCCTGGTGGGCGAATGCGGCCACGCCATTTCTGATTGGCGCGGCGGCGTTGTTCGGCTGTCAGTTCGCACGCAGTTTCCTGCACACCGCTGAACACAGCCCCTGGGTTGATCGCGCGCTGTTGTTGTTGATGGCCTGCGGCGTGCTGGTGATGACCCTGGCCCTTACGGCCACTTATGCGCTGTCGCTGCGTCTGGCCACCTACCTGGCCCTGCTGTTCACCGTGGTGATCTTCGCCGCCGGGATTCTCGCCTGGCTGCGCGGCATGCGTGTGGCACGCTATTTCATCATTGCCTGGAGCGCCTTTCTGGCCGGCGGGGCGATCAATACCCTGATGGTGCTGGGCTATCTGCCGAACATGTTCCTCACCATGTATGCCAGCCAGATCGGCTCGGCGCTTGAGGTGGGCCTGCTCTCGCTGGCGTTGGCCGACCGCATCAACGCCATGAAGGAAGAGCGCACACGCATCCTCCAAGAGGCCGGGCTCAAGCTCGAAGCCTTCAACCAGGAACTGGCGACCAGCAACCGGCTCAAGGATGAATTCCTCGCCACCGTTACCCACGAACTGCGCACGCCGATGAACGGCGTGATCGGCTCGCTGGAGCTGATGCAGATGCTCAATATCGAAGGCGAGCTGGCGAATTATCAGAAAACCGCCGCCAGTTCAGCCCGCGACATGATGCGCATGGTCAATGACATCCTTGCCCTCACCGAGCTGCAGGCTGGGCGTCTGTATCCACGGCGCGAGCCTTTCAGTCTGCGTGGTCTGTTCGACGGTCTGCGCGCGCAATACGCGCCGCGTGCTGCAGAAAAAGGCCTGGGTTTTGTGCTGGAACTGGATGACAGCCTGCCCGACACGCTCGAAGGTGATGCCAGCAAACTGCAGCAGAGCCTGGGCTGTCTGCTGGATAACGCCATCAAGTTCACCCTGCATGGTGAGGTGCGAGTGCGCGTCAGCCGTGGCGGTACGGCCAGCGACACCCTGCCGCTGTGTATCGAGGTGATCGATAGTGGCGTGGGCTTTGTGGTGCCGGCCGATGGCAAGCTGTATCAGCGCTTTCAGCAACTGGACGGCTCGATGACCCGCGAGTACGGCGGTTTGGGTATTGGCCTGGCCATCTGCCGGCAGCTGGTTGACCTGCTGGGTGGCAACCTCAGCCATCAATCGCAGCCGGGGCAGGGCAGCTGCTTTCGTCTGGAGCTGCCGCTGGCCTTGCCGGTGCAGCTGGCAGCACCGGCTCAATTGCCGCCCAAGGTCACCGGGCCGGCGTTGCGCCAACCGGGGCAGTGCACGGTATTGATTGTCGAGGACAACGCGATCAATCAGCTGGTGACCCGCGGCATGTTGCTCAAATTGGGCTACCAGGTGCGTACCGCCGATAACGGCAGCGAGGCCCTGGATGTGCTGCGCAATGAGGCGGTCGATGCGGTGTTGCTGGACTGCCAGATGCCGGTGATGGACGGTTTTGCCACCTGCCGGGCGTTGCGCAATCTGCCCGGTTGTGAGGCCTTGCCGGTGCTGGCGATCACCGCCCACAGCCACAGCGGTGACCGTGAGCGCTGCCTGGCTGCCGGCATGAGTGATTACCTGGCCAAACCCGTGAAGTTCGAGCAGCTGCGCAATCTGCTGCATGACTGGGTGCTCTGTCGTCCGGCATAGCGGCGTCTGGCTTGTAGGGTGCGCCGTGCGCATCACGGAGCCCGGCACATTCAGCTGAGTTCTCCGTGTTATATGCGTCAATGGTTGGCGCTTATGCCGTCTACTGTGCCCGGAATCGCCCTTTAGCCAAACTCTGAATCCTGATTCACTTGATGCATCGTGAATCAGGATTCAGACCATGGCTTATCGCACCACTGCCCTGCGTATCGACCGCGATCAAGCATTGCGGGAGCGCATCATCAGCGCCGCCTTGGCACGTGTGGCCGACGGTGGCTTTGCTGCGCTGACCATGCAGGCGCTGGCCGAAGATGTCGGCATTGCCACCGGCAGCCTGTATCGCCATGTGCGCAGCAAGGGCGAGCTGGCGGCGGAAGTGTTTGCCGTGGCCAGTCAGCGTGAGGTCGATGCTCTGGCCGTCACCGTGCGCGGGCCGGGTAGCCCGGTGCAGCGTCTGGCCGAGGGGTTGCAGCGCTTTGCCGCGCGGGCCTGGGACAGTCGCCGCTTGGCTTTCGCCTTGATCGCTGAGCCGGTTGATCCGGAAGTCGACGAGCAGCGCCTGTTCTACCGCGAAGCCTATGCCGATCTGTTTGTCGAATTGCTGCAGGAGGGTGTCGCCCAAGGCGTGTTCCATGTGCAGCAGATCAACCTGGTCGCAGCCTGCCTGGTCGGCGCCATTGCCGAAGCCCTGGTCGGGCCGTTGTCGCCGCCTGCGCGTGCCGCCCGTGAAGCCGGATACCCTGCCCCCAGCCTCGCCGAAGTCAGCCAGGCTCTGATTACGTTCTGCCTGCGCGCCGTTGGCGCCCCATTGCCCGAAGAGGAGCCTCAGCCATGAATGCCAGCCAACACGCCGAAACCCATGAAGTGTTCAACCAGGTGCCGCCGCTGGATGGTGCCAACCTGTACCGCGTTGACCTGCCGCTGCAGGAGTGGACCAAGCGCTTTGGCGGTGGTTGGGCCGAGCAGCGCCTGGATGTGTATGGCGGCCTGGTCGGTGGTGAGCTGATGGCCGCCGGTTTTCTCGCCAACGAAAACAAGCCGGTGTTCAAGAGCCACGACCGCTACGGTCACCGCGCCGATCTGGTGGAGTTTCACCCGGCCTATCACCAGTTGATGAGTGCAGCCATCGAGCATGGCTTGCCGTCCATGCCCTGGACCGACCCGCGCGCCGGCGCCCAAGTGGCGCGCGCCGCCATGAGTTACCTGCACAGCCAGGCCGAGGCCGGCAGCGGTTGCCCGCTGACCATGACCTTTGCCAGCGTACCCGCACTCAAGCTGCAGGCCGATGTGGCCGAGAAGTGGTTGCCGAAAATTCTGTCTACCCAGTACGACCCGCGCAACCTGCCAATCGAGCAGAAAAGTGGCGCGACCATCGGCATGGCCATGACCGAAAAGCAGGGCGGCACCGATGTGCGCGCCAACACCACGCGCGCCTACCCGGTGGGCCTCGGTGGTCCTGGTCAGGCTTATGAACTGGTGGGGCACAAGTGGTTCTGCTCGGCGCCGATGTGCGACGCCTTCCTGACCCTGGCGTATACCGCCAAGGGCCTGACCTGCTTTCTGCTACCGCGCCACCGGCCGGACGGCACGCGCAACGAGTTCTATATCCAGCGCCTGAAGAACAAGCTGGGTAACTGGTCGAACGCCTCCAGTGAAGTGGAGTTTCGCGGCGCGCTGGCCTGGATGGTCGGTGAAGAAGGCCGTGGCGTGCCGACCATTATCGAAATGGTCGCGCTGACCCGTTTCGACTGCATGATCGGCTCCAGCGCGCTGATGCGTCAGGCCCTGACTCAGGCCGCGCATCACTGCGCGCACCGTCAGGTCGGTGGTCGGGTACTCAGCGAGCAGCCACTGATGCAGAACGTACTGGCTGATCTGGCCCTGGAAAGCGAAGCAGCGCTGGCGCTGACCATGCGCATGGGCAAGGCGCTGGATAACCCGCACGATGAGCAGGAAGATAAGTTCGCCCGCCTGGTCACCGCCGTGGGCAAGTATTGGATCTGTAAACGCGCGCCGGCGATGATCAACGAGGCCGCCGAGTGCATGGGCGGTGCCGGGTATGTCGAGGACACCATCCTGCCAAGGCTATACCGCGAAGCACCGGTCAACTCGACCTGGGAAGGTTCGGGCAACGTGCAGTGCCTGGACGTGCTGCGTGCGCTGTCCAAGGAGCCGGGCGTGCTTGATGCGCTGTTTGCCGAGCTGGGCGACGGTCACGGCGATGCGCGGCTGAAAGCCCATATTGCGCAACTGCAGGCGGATTTCCGCGACACCGCCGATATCCAGTACCGCGCCCGTCAGCTCACTGAAGACGTGGCCCTGGCGCTGCAGGCCAAGCTGCTGCTGGAGGCCGGCAATTCGGTGGTAAGCGATGCCTTTATCGCCAGCCGTCTCGGCGGTCAGGGCGGTCGGGTCTACGGCACCCTGCCGCGTGGGGTGAATGTCGAGGCGCTGGTGGCGCGCAGTACGCCGCACCTGATCTGAGGCCTGAACATGCACGGCAGTCTGTTTGAGCGCTTAAAGGTCTGGCTGACCGGCGATATCGCGGCGGATTACGGTATCTCCCAGCTGCAGGCCGCAGTCGGGATGGCGAGCTTCAGCAGTCAGCCGCCGGCTGTGCACTTCAATCCACTTGGCGGTGTGCATGGCGGTTACACCGCCACGCTGTTCGATGCGGCGCTGGGGTTAGCGGTGTATTCGCAGGCCAGTGCTGAGGAGGTCTACGTGACCGCCAGCCTGCAGGTGAATTACCTGCGCCCGATTGGTCTTGCGGCCTTGCCGCTGCATACCGAAGCCTGCGTGCAGCAGCGCGAAGGGCGACAGGTAGCGGTGCAGGCCACGCTGCATGATGCCCAGGGGCAACTGTGCGCCACCGCCAGTGCGGTATTCACCTGCTTGCGCAGTTCGTTACAGGCGAAAAGCTGAGACCTGCCTGGCGGAGGTGCTGTTAACAGGCTCTGCCGGTTGCGATCCGGCAGGCGTGCTTCAGCGCCGCTGCCAGATCATCTTGCCGGTGTTGCTTTCGGTCACCAGGTACTGGTCGCTGAAGTGGTAGCGGGCGGCCGGCTGGTAGTCGTTCTGGCCTTGCAGCTGTACTTCCAGCAAGCCGGTGTGGGTGGTTATCCAGCGGCCGGTGTATTGCAGCTCGCCGGGGGCGTCGTAGTTCCAGTCGGCGCCGCCAGCGACGGTACGGCTCCATTGGCTCACGCCACCATCAACGGTCAATTGCAGAATCATCTGGGTGGTCATCGAGGCGAAGTTGGCGCCGCCGCTGTTGGTGATTTTTTCATGCACCCAGGTGCCGATCAGTGCCGGGTCGCGGAATTGGCGATTGGCCTTGCTGGCGATAGCGGCGTCGCTGAACGTCTGGCGATGGAACACCGCACTGCGCTCCAGAGTTTCGCCCGTGCGTTGGTTGCGCGCGGCGATGTGGCTGTCGAGCACGCCGTTGGCATAGGTGGCCGTCATGTTGGCGATTGCCTGTCCGGATTGTGTTTCGCTGATCTGCGCTGTGAGCAGCTGTCCGTCGAAGCTGCCACTTATCTGTAGGCGCAACCGGCCCCCTTCGACGTATTCACCGCTGACCTGTGGCCCCTGGCTGCGCAGGTGCAGCTCGGCGGGTTGACCGTCCAGGGTGGCCAGGTAGTGACCGTCCAGGCTGTCGGCCAGTAGCAGGCTCGGCAGTAAACTCAGGAGCAGGATGAACAGGGCGCGCGGCATGCGGTGTCCTCGGGGCAATGGGTGCAGCAAGATTAGCGGGTATTGGGTGACTGGGTGGTCAACGCCGCGCTATCCCAAGCGCGGTGGATCAGGGCAAGATAGAGCCTGTCCGATCAGCCAGGAAGATGCCTTGTGAGCCTTTGTTCCGATGACTTCGTTGTCGCCACTACCGCCGAAGAGGCGGTGGATCGCCTTGCCGCGTTGCACCAGCAGGCCACCAGCGCCCTCAGTCAGGCGCTCAAGCGCTACCTCAAAGAGCGCGTCAAACCCGATGCCGCCCAGCACTGCCTGTTCCGCTATCCCGAACTGCGCCTGACCTACCTGTGCCAGGGCGAGGTGCCGACCACCGTGCGCGCCTACGCCAAGGTACAGGTGCCAGGCACCTACGCCATTACCGTGACCCAGCCGGCAGCCTTCCGCAAATACCTGCTGGAGCAGCTGCGCCCGTTGATGAACGACTTCACCCTGCGTGTGGAAGTCGGCCGCAGCCAGCAGAACATTCCTTACCCGTACGTGGTCGAGGGCGGCGATGAATTGGCCGGCAGCGGCGTGACCGCCGCCGAGCTGGCGCGCGTATTCCCCAGCACCGACCTGTCCGCCGCCACCGACGGCACCGCCGATGGCCTGTACGACTGGGAGAACATCGACCCGCTGCCGCTGGCGCTGTTCGACGCGGCGCGCACCGACTTCTCGCTCAAGCGCATCCAGCACTACACCGGCAGTGACTGGCGCCATGTGCAACCGTGGATCCTGCTGACCAACTATCACCGTTACGTCGATCAGTTCATCCGGCATGGCCTGGATATGCTGGTGGGCGACTCGCGCTTCACTCGCATGGTGCTGCCGGGCAACGTGGTGGTCGAGCGTGGCATGGCCGAAGGCGAGATGCAGGCGATCATCGAGAACGTGGTCTGGCACCGCTACCAGATGCCGGCCTACCACCTGCAGGCTGAGGACGGTCACGGTATCACCCTGGTCAATATCGGCGTCGGCCCATCCAACGCCAAGAACATCACCGACCACCTGGCCGTGCTGCGTCCGCACTGCTGGCTGATGATCGGCCACTGCGGCGGCCTGCGTCAGTCGCAGACTATCGGCGACTACGTGCTGGCCCACGCCTACATGCGCCGCGACGGTATTCTCGACCGCGTACTGCCGCCGCATATTCCTCTGCCGGCGCTGGCTGAAGTGCAGCAGGCATTGCAGCAGGCGGCCAAGCTGGTGACTGGTGAAGAGGGCGACGAGCTGAAAAAGCGCCTGCGCACCGGCACCGTGCTGACCTACGACGACCGCAATTGGGAGCTGCGCTGGGCTCAGGAGCGGCCGCTGATCAACCTGTCGCGCGCCGTGGCGGTGGATATGGAAAGCGGCACCATCGCCGCCCAGGGCTATCGCCTGCGGGTGCCCTACGGCACGCTGCTGTGCGTGTCGGACAAACCGCTGCACAGCGAGATCAAATTGCCCGGCGCGGCCGGCGCCTTCTACGAGCGCGCCGTGACCCAGCACCTGCATATCGGTATTACCGCGCTGGAGCTGATGCGTAGCCAGCTCAACTCGCTGCACTCGCGCAAGTTGCGCAGCTTCGACGAGCCGCCGTTCCGGTAGGTTGGGTTGAGGCGCGTAGCGTCGAAGCTCAACAGCTAGTGAGCGTTTCCTGTTGGGCTTCGCAGGCTCAACCCAACCTACGCTTTGCTTGCTGGGCTGCCATTCAGGGCGTTTTCCAGCCAAGCGCAAAAGCTGCGGGTCAGTGGATCGCCCTCACTGTCGCGGTGCACCAACCAGGCCCAGTTGGGGCCGCGCACTGTCTGTTCCGCCAGCGGTTGCAGTAGGCCGTTACACCGAGCCTGGTCAGCCAGCAACTGGCTGACCAGGGCGATGCCCAGGCCCTGGCTGGCGGCATCCAGCAGCAGGCCAGGGTCGGAAAAGTTAAGTCCGTTGCTCTGCTGGCCTACATCCTGCCCGCCCTGGACTGCCCAATGACTCCAATCCATCTCTCGTTCGCCATGCAGGGTGCAGCGCTCGTCTGGTTGTTGCACCAGCAGGCTGGGGTGGGCCGCCGGATAGAGGCGGTCTTCCAGCAACACGCGAAAGCTGCACTCGGCCTGGGCGGTGAGGTCGTCACGCACGGCAATGTCGATGGTCTGAGTGGCCATGTCCGGCACCTCATCGCTGGTGAACAGCCACAGGTCGATTTCCGGGTGCAGGCGATGAAATTCACCCAGGCGCGGCACCAGCCAGTGGCGGGCGAAGGCCGGCGTGGTGTTGACCACCAGTTGGTTGGGCTTGCGGTACTGCTCCAGGCGACGGATGCCCACGGCCAGTTGCTGCAACAGCGACTGGGTGGTGCTGAGCAGGTCATGCCCGGCATCGGTGAGGCTGACGCTGCGCCCGCTGCGGTAGAACAGCGGCTGTTCGAGAAAGCTTTCCAGGCTACGGATCTGCTGGCTGATCGCCGACTGGGTGAGGTGCAGCTCCTCGGCGGCCTTGTGGAAGCTGCCCAGGCGAGCGGCGGCTTCGAAGCCGCGCAGGGCGTTTAGGGGAGGCCAGTGTTTCAACATGATTGATAAGCCCTGCTAATCAAGATTGCGCAAAATCTATCGTTTGTTACGGCATTTTTACAGGCCTAGCATGCAAGTCATCACCGCATTCGCGGTTTTCAGTGATAACAAAGACTTAACTGAAGGCACTTGTATGCAGCATAACGCAGTCGCAGAAAACACCTGGTTCATGCCCGCCGAATGGGTTCCGCACGCCGCTACCTGGATGGTCTGGCCGCATAACCAAGGACTGTGGGAGTCCGGCTGGGGGGTGACCCTGACCGAGGTGCAGGTGGACTTCGCCCGGGTGGCCAACGCCATTGCTCGCTTCGAACCGGTAAAGATGGTGGTTGATCCATCGGCAGCGCTGCGTGCCCGTGAGTTGTGCGGGCCCAACATCGAGCTGATCGAGTTGGCCGTCAACGACAGCTGGTGTCGCGATTCCGGGCCGAGCTTTGTCTGCCATCCGCAGCGTGGGGTGGCCGGGGTTAGCTGGCGCTTCAATGCCTGGGGCGGCAAATCCGAGCATGATCTGGATGAGAGCCTGGCGCGGCGTATTCTCAACGGTCTGGGTATGGAGTGCTTCGGCACGCCGCTCTCCAACGAAGGCGGCGCGATCCATGTGGATGGCGACGGCACGCTGATCACCACCGAATCGGTGCTGCTCAACCCCAACCGCAATCCGGGGATGAACAAGGCCGAGATGGAAGAAATCTTCGCCCGCCTGCTCGGCGTGAAGAAGACCATCTGGCTACCGGGTGATCCGCAGTACGTGACGGGCGATATGACCGACGGCCATATCGACGGCGTGTGCGCCTTCGCCAAACCCGGCGCGCTGCTGGTGGACGCGACCCGCGATCAGGGCTCGGTGTACGCCGAAGTGGTGCGCGAAAACCGTCGCGCCCTGGAGCTGGCCACCGACGCCCGTGGTCGCAGGTTCGAGATGCTTGAGTTGTTCGAGGCCAGCGACGCGGTGGACACCGAAGCCGAGGTGTTCTGCGCCTCCTACACCAACTTCTACATCTGCAACGGCGCGATCATCATGCCGGCCTACGGCATTGCCGCCGACGAGGAAGCGGCGGCGACCCTGCGTATGGCCTTCCCGGGCCGCGAAGTGGTGGCGGTGCAGATCAATCAGCTGGCCCATGGCGGCGGTGGCGTGCATTGCATCACTCAACAGCAGCCGGCTTGGCCGTTGAAGGGGTGAGGTGATGAGCAAACTGACCGTCGCCACCACCCAGTTCGCCTGCAGCTGGAACCTGGAGCAGAACCTCGATCAGGCCGAGCGCCTGGTGCGTGAGGCAGCTGCAAAAGGCGCGCAACTGATCCTGTTGCAGGAGCTGTTCGCCACCCCGTACTTCTGCATCGAGCAGGACCACAAGCACTTGGCGCTGGCCGAGGAATACAGCCAGAGCCGCGTGCTCAAGCGCTTCGCCGCCCTGGCTAAGGAGCTTGGCGTGGTGCTGCCGTTGTCCTGGTTCGAGAAGGCCGGCAATGCCTGTTTCAATTCGCTGAGCGTGGCCGACGCCGATGGCCAGCTGCTTGGGGTGTACCGCAAGACCCATATCCCCAATGCCATCGGCTACCAGGAGAAGGAATATTTCAGCCCCGGTGATACCGGCTTCAAGGTCTGGGACACCGCCTTCGGCCGCATCGGCGTGGCCATCTGCTGGGACCAATGGTTCCCCGAAACAGCGCGTTGCCTGGCCCTGCAAGGTGCCGAAGTGCTGCTGTTCCCCACCGCCATCGGCTCCGAACCGGGGGCGCAAACGCTGGACTCGCGTGACCACTGGCAACTGACCCAGCGCGGCCATGCCGCCGCCAACATCCTGCCGGTGATCGCCGCCAACCGCGTCGGCCGTGAAGTGGCGAGCAGCGATCCAGCCCTGCAGATGAGTTTCTACGGCTCGTCCTTTATCACCGACCACAAGGGCAAGTTGCTCGCCGAGGCTGACTGCGACAGCACGGGCGTACTGGTACGTGAACTGGATCTGGCCGCCATGGGCGAAGAGCGCCGGACGTGGGGCATCTACCGCGACCGCCGCCCGGAAATGTACGGCCCGCTGCTGGGGCTGGACGGACGGCAAACCCATGTGCGCTGGAATCACCAAGGAGTCTGAGCATGAAACCTGCGAACGCATTGCTGATTGGCTCGCTGAGTCTCGTCCTGGGTTGTGCCCAGGCCTGGGGTAAGACCGAGGAAAAGGCCCTGCGCCTGTACAACTGGGCCGACTATTTTGCCGAGGACACCCTGGCTAGCTTCACTAAGGAGACTGGCATCCGGGTGATCTACGACGTCATGGAAGGCAGCGAAACGCTGGAAGCCAAGATGATGGCCGGCAACAGCGGTTATGACCTGATCTTCCCCGGCGATACCGTGGCCGAACGGCTGATGCGTGCCGGCGCGTTGCAGAAGTTGGACAAGTCCAAACTCGAACATCTGGATGAGATCGAGCCGGGCCTGCGCAATTTGCAGACCCAGTACCCCTATTCGCGTCACGCCACAGTGCCTTACACCTGGGGCAGCATTGGTATTACCTATAACGCCGCGATGATCGAGCAGCGTATGCATGACGCGCCGGTAAACAGCCTCGACCTGCTGTTCAAACCGGAAAACGCGGCCAAGTTCGCCGACTGCGGCATCTCGATGATCGACTCACCGGACGAAGTGCTGGCCGTGGTGCTCAACTACCTGGGGCGTTCACCGCGTAGTGCCAAACCCGACGATCTCAAGGCTGCCGGTGAGCTGCTGGCGGCGATCAAACCTTACATCCGCAAGTTCCAGTCGCAGCCGGTTACCGATCTGGTCAATGGCGACTTGTGCCTGTCGCTTGGTTACAGCGGCGATGTCACCCAGGCTCAGCGCGCTGCGGTCGGAGCCGGCAAACAGGTGGATTTCCGTTTCCACATTCCACGCGAAGGCACCACGGTCTGGATGGACACCATGGCCATTCCGGTGGATGCCCGGCACCCGGAATATGCCTATGCCTTTATCAATTTCGTCATGCGTCCTGCGCATATGGCGGCGATCAGCAACTTCACCGGCTACCCGACAGCGAGTGCCACCGCCCGACCGCTGGTCGATGCCGACATGCGTAACAACCCGGATATCTATGTCGATCAGGCCGTTTACGCGCGGCTGATCCCCGGCAAGGACATTCCCCAGCGTGACATGCGTGCGCGCATGCGTGCCTGGAGCCAATTCAAAACGGCCCGTAGTCACTGAGCCGCTGCCAACCCCTCACCCGTCACAGCCACCTCACAGAGAGCAGACCCATGTCGACACGTCGTGATTTCATCAAGCAACTGACTGCCGCCGCCGGCCTGGGCGTGGTCGCTTCCATGGGCGTTGGCCTGAATGCGCCGCGTGTACGAGCGGCGCTGGGCAACAGTTGGTATATGCCCGACGAGCATGCGCCGCAGGAGCGGGTGTTTCTCGCCTTCGCGGCCTCCAGTGCGGTGTGGGAGGACTGGGCAACGCCGGTCAACAACTGCATCGCCCTGCTGGCCAAGACCATCGCCAAGTATCAGCCGGTGACCGTGTTGTGCCGCGCCAATCAACTGACCCAGGCTCGGCAGAAGTGCGGCACGACTAATACCAAGTTTCTCAGCATGCCGCTGGACGACATCTGGGTGCGCGACTATGGCGGCTGCTTTGTGGTCGATGGGCAGGGCGGTCGTGGCCTGGTCGACTTTCATTTCAACGGCTGGGGCGGCAAGCAGCGCGCCAGCAACGACACCCAGGTGGCCGATAACCTGAGCTACGAGCTGGATGCCAGCTACATCGCCAGCCAACTGGTGGGTGAGGGCGGCGGTATCGAGGTGGATGGCCACGGCACGGCGATCATCACCGAGAGTTGCTGGGTCAACAGCAACCGCAACCCGGGCATGAGCCGCGCACAGATCGAGGCCGAGCTGAAGGCCAATCTTGGCCTGCGCAAAATCATCTGGCTGCCGGGGATCAAGGGCAAGGACATCACCGATGCCCATGTTGATTTCTACGCACGCTTCGTCAAGCCCGGTGTGGTGATCGCCAACCTGGACAACGACCCCAAGTCCTACGATTACGCCGTGACGCGCACCCACCTGGACATTCTCAAGAACGCCACCGACGCTGACGGGCGCCGTCTGGTCGTGCACACCCTGCCGCCACCCTTGAAAGTGCGTAGCAACGTCTACACCCGCAACAATCCGGATTTCGCGCCGGGTTATATCAACTACCTACCGATCAATGGCGCGGTGATTGCGCCGCAGTTCGGTGACGCGGCGGCCGACAAGTACTGTAAAGACCTGCTGACCCAGCTTTATCCGGGGCGTGTGGTGGTGCAGGTGAATATCGACCCGATCGCCGGTGGCGGTGGCGGCATTCACTGCGTGACCAAGAACATGCCGCGCCTGTAATTGGTCAGTGGGCCGACTGTTCGAGGCGCAGGTGCAGAATCGGAAAAGGCCGTCCGCCATCATCCAGTGGTGAGCGGCCTGCTACTGCGAAGCCCAGGCTCAGGTAGAAACCCAACGCCTTGGGGTTCTGCTCGTTGACGTCGACCTGGTTTGCGCCAAGGCGCACCACTGCGTCGTTGAGTAGGGCTCGGCCTATGCCCGTGCCGTGCTTCTGCGGGTCAACGAACAGCATCTCGATCTTGCCTTCTGCATAGCCGAGAAAACCGCTGACATTGCCATCCGCGCCACGAATGCAGCTGAGCTGAACCTGGGGGAAGTACTGCTCGATCAGCAGGGGTTTGAGCAGTTGAATATCGTGTTCTTCGAGAAAGTCGTGGGTGGCGCGTACTGCCGCCTCCCACACTTCAAGCATGCGCGGGAAGTCGCTGGAACGGGGTGTTTCGATCGGGTGTGGCATGTGCGGCTCATGAGGCGGTGAAAAAGGGGCAAATCATGCGACTGATTTGCCCCTGTTGTCACTTGCTGGCATCCAGCACCACGCGGTAGCGCGCCTTGCCGGCACGCAGGTGGTCGATGGCCTCGTTGACCTTGCTCATGGGGAAGTGCTCGACCTGCGGCAGGATCTGATGCCGCGCGCAGAACTCCAGCATGGTCGCCATGTTGCTGGGGGAGCCTACCGGCGAGCCAGACAGGCTCTTCTGCTTGGGGATCAGGTTGAACACATGCACCGGGATGGCGCTGGGTACGATGCCAACAAAGTGCAGGCGGCCTTTGCCGCTGAGAGTGCCGATCATCGCGCTCCAGTCCAGGTCGGCGCTGGCGGTGACCAGCAGGAAATCCAGGCTGCCGGCAATGGCCTTGAGTGCCGCGCTGTCGGTGGAGGCGACTACCTTGTGCGCGCCCAGACGTTTGGCTTCATCCTGTTTGCTCAGGGATGAGGTGAAGGCGGTGACTTCGCAGCCCCAGGCATTCAGAAAGCCCAGCGCCAGATGGCCGAGGCCGCCGATACCGACTACGCCGACCTTGTCGGTGGGTTTCACGTTGAAATCCAGCAACGGGCTGAACACCGTGGAACCGGCGCAGAACAGCGGGCCGACCAGTGCTGGATCAAGGCCGTCAGGCAGCGCTACCGCCCAGGCCCAGTGGCTGCGCAGGCGATCGGCGAAACCGCCGTTGCTGCCGACAATCGTCGGTTTTACCGTGCCGCATAGTTGGTGCGAACCTTCCATGCACGAGCTGCAATGCATGCAGCTGCCCTTGTACCAGCCGATGCCCACCCGTTGCCCGAGCTTCAGGCCACGGGCTTGTGGGCCGAGGCGTACCACGGTGCCGACCACTTCATGACCGGGAATAAAGGGGTAGCGCGCATTGCCCCATTCGTTGTCGATCATCGACTGGTCAGAGTGGCAGATGCCGCAGTATTCCACGGCCACCTCAACCTCTTCGGCACCCAGCGGGCCGGGGTCATAACTGTGCGGTTCGAGGGGCGCGCCGGGGGCTTTGGCAGCCCAGCCGGTAAAGGTGTCGACGATGGATTCGGACGAACTCATAACAATGGCCTCAGGACGGGAAACACAACCCTGCCAGCATAGCCCGCTACGCCGCAGCAGGCTGCGCCGATCACTCATCCTGATAGTTCAACCGTGGCCTCGGTTACACTGGCCGCCTCGTAACCTGTTGCTGGATCACCTATGTCGCGCCCACCTCGCCCTGCGTCCTCCCGTCTGCACAGCGGTAAACCTGCCGTGCGCCGTGTGGCCAAGGCGCCACCTGCCGAGCCGCGTTTGCTGGTGCTGAACAAGCCGTTCGACGTACTCACCCAGTTCAACGACGAGCAAGGTCGCGCCACCCTCAAGGATTTTGTCGATGTGCCTGGCGTCTATCCGGCTGGCCGGCTGGACCGTGACAGCGAAGGCCTGCTGCTGCTGACCAATGATGGCGGCCTGCAGGCGCGCATCGCCGATCCCAAGCACAAGCTGGCGAAAACCTATTGGGTGCAGGTAGAGGGCGAACCGAACGACGTGCAATTGCAGCAGCTGCGTGACGGCGTGCAGTTGAATGACGGCCCGACCTTGCCGGCCGAAGCACGGTTACTGGATGAGCCGCAGCTGTGGGAGCGCAACCCGCCGGTGCGTTTTCGTAAAAGTATTCCGACGGCCTGGCTGGAACTGGTGATTCGTGAGGGGCGCAACCGTCAGGTGCGACGCATGACGGCGGCTGTGGGCCTGCCGACCCTGCGCCTGGTGCGTGTACGTATTGGTCCGTTCAGCCTGGACGGCTTGCAGCCCGGAGAATGGCGCGAAGTGCCGGCCCGGCTGAATTGATCAGTAGCCGGCTTTGATCACCGCGATACCTTTTTCCAGTACCTCATTCCAGGCGCTGCGGGTTTTGCTGCAGCACTGCTGATCATGCTCGCCGATGGTGCGCAGCAACGCCTGCTGCCACAGCACATACAGCTCGGGGCGAATGTCCATGGCCGCACGGGAGTGGCTGCAGCCCAGCGCGCGCAGCTTGGTGTCCGGCATGCCGCGGGCATGCATCACCAGGTTGAGAATGCCCTGGCGCAGCAGCAGCTTTTGCCCGTTCATCTCGGTATTGACGAACTTCTCGCGCACCTCGGGTGAGCTGGCGAGGAAGTGGCGGTAGAAACTGTCGAAAAAATCAGGGCTGGCGCAGCAGCGGCCATAGCTCTGCATCACCAGATCAGCGGGGGACATGAAAACTCCATGAGGACGGCGAAAAGCCGCATTATAGAGCGGTTGAATGCGTCGTGGCGTGGCGTAGTTGGCGTGCTGCGACGTGCTAGCCGTGGATGTCGCGAGCGGTTTCGATGATGTAGGTGATGACGGGCTTGGCCAGAAAGGCAAACAGGCACAGGCCCAGGCCGAGGAACAGGATGGCGGTACCCAAACGGCCGGCTTTAGAGGTTTTCGCCAGGTCCCAGATGATGAAAAACATAAACACCATCAGGCCGCCGACCAGTGCGTACATCATCAGCGATTCGAACTGTTCGGTTTCCATTCGGGCCTCGTGAACCTGCAGGTGCTCGGCTGGGTGCCGAAAATCGATGCGAAGGCGGGCGCGGTGATGCTCGCCAGAGGGCAGCGATTATACGCGCCGAGGGCGGCCCTGCCAGCCGCGTGTGGCGAGGGTGCGGCGATCAGCCGCGCAGGTGCTGCAAGGGCAGCTGTGTAGTGGAGAGAATCTGCTGCAGAACGAAGCTGGAGCGCACGCTGGATACCCCCTCGATGCGGGTCAGGGTGCCCAGCAGCAGCTTCTGGTAGTGATCCATGTCCGGCACCACTACCTTGAGTTGATAGTCGGCGTCCATCCCGGTCACCAGGCAACATTCGAGCACTTCTGGGCATTTGCGGATTTCGGCCTGGAAGTGCTCGAAGCGTTCAGGAGTGTGCCGGTCCATGCCGATCAGCACATAGGCGGTCAGCGTCAGGCCGAGCTGCTTGCGGTCAAGCAAGGCGACCTGGCCGAGGATGTAGCCATCGTCCTGCAACTGCTTGACCCGCCGCGAACAAGGCGAGGGCGACAGGCCGATGCGCTCGGCCAGGTCCTGGTTGGACAAGGTGGCATCGCGCTGCAATTCGGCGAGGATATTCAGGTCGTAGCGATCAAGTCTGTTCATCTTTGCCATGCTTTTGTTTTCTGATTGCTGCTAATCATGCGCTTGTGGTGATTAATTGCGCAAGTGATGGCTATATCAGCAATGTTCGCAATCTTTCACTGCGCCGTCAGGCGTAAGCTTTACCTCAAGTTCAAGGCCCGGACGACACGTCCAGCCGCCTCGCCCAATCAGGTGAGCGGTCGCCGCCGATCCCACCGGATCGTCACGGCACCCGGGTCCGCACTGCCCAACCAGGCAGGCGAAGAAAAGGCGTTACCATCGCCACAATGACGGACACGCAAAAAAGGGAGGCCTCAGGCCTCCCTTTTTTGTTGCTTGGGATTAATCAGCCCGCCAGGCCGGCGAACTGCAGCAGCCACCAGGCGAGAATCGCCAGTTGTACGAAGAACGCGGCAAAGCGCAGCCAGACAAACAGCGGGCTGGTGCTGATCAGATGCATCAGGCTCTGGAACAGGCGCGCACCTAGCAACAGTAGGGCCAGAGGCTCGGTGATGTCGGTCTGCGCGCTGGCCATGGCATAAAGCAGCAGTGCGGCCTGTAGCGGCAGGTTCTCCAGGCAGTTGGCGTGGGTGCGAACCAGGCGTTGGCCAAAGTTGCTGGGGGTGTTGCTGCCATCAGGGTTGAAGGCATTGACGGCCATCTTGCCGCTGAGCACCAGCAAGCCGCGCTGGTTGACCAGCAGAACAATCAGCAGCAGGGCCCAGGCGACCAGGCCAAGCAGGGCCGTGGCGGTTGCAGTCAGGGTCATGGGTTCGCTCCTTTCTTTTGTTGTTGTGGGGTGGGGCGAAAGCAGTCTACGGGTTTTAGAGTATTTGCTCTAGTCGTGCGCCTGCGCAGTACCTGGAGGGCTGACCACGCTGCAAGGGTCGGCATGCACCAGCACTTCGGCGCGGGGGAATTCGCTGCGGATCGCCGCTTCCACCTGTTCGCACAGGCAATGTGCGTCCTGCAGGCTTAGCTCGCCAGGCAGCTCCACATGCAGCTGGACGAACCATTGGGTGCCGGACAGGCGTGTGCGCAGGTCGTGAACCCCGCGTACGCCTGGAACCGCACAGGCCAGGTCGTGCATCTGTGCGCTGATCTGCGGGTCGAGCTCCTGGTCCATCAGCACCGTGGCGGCTTCGCGGGCAATGCTGATGGCGCTCCAGAAGATGTACAGCGCAATGCCGATGCCGAAGAGGGCGTCCATCTGTGTCCAGCCATAGCTGGCCAGCAGCAATGCCAGGAGGATGCTGCCGTTGAGCAGCAGGTCCGAGCGGTAGTGCAGCGAGTCGGCGCGGATGGCGGTGGAGCCGGTCACCTTGACCACATGGCTCTGGAATAGCAGCAGGGCCATGGTTACCGCCAGCGACAGCAGCATCACCGCAATACCCAGGGCCGGTGCGCCAAGCGGTTCTGGATTGAACAGGCGATCAATGGCGTGACTGCCGACCAAGATTGCACTGGCGCCGATAAACAGTGCCTGGCCCAGTCCTGCCAGGGCTTCGGCCTTGCCGTGACCGTAGCGGTGATCTTCATCGGCCGGGCGCAGGGCGTAATGCACGGCGAGCAGGTTAAGCAGCGAGGCAGCGCCATCCAGCAGCGAATCCGTCAGCCCCGCCAGCAGGCTGACCGAGCCGCTAAGCCACCAGGCAATCGCTTTGGCCAGTGCCAGTGTGAGGGCCGCCGCCAGCGCGGCGAAGGTCGCCAGGCGCATCAGGCGGGCATGTTGCGACAGTATTTTCACGGGCTATCCAAACAGGAGCGTCGATAGTGCCAAGGCTAGCGCGAAATATGAAAAAGCCCGCTGGGGGCGGGCTTCTTCGTTGCGGGTCAGGCGGCCGGACGTAGACCGTAGGCTGCCAGTTGCTCGGCACTGCCGCTGTGCTGGATCAGGCGTGGGTCATCCAGCGGCAGGCTATGGCCGGTTTGTACCTCGATCAGCGCCTTGAGTTTGGCCGCGTCGATCTTGCCGTCAGCATCCACCACATTCTGCAGGTCTTGCGGGTCCACCTGGGAGGTCATTCCGCCGGGCAGGTAGATTGCGCCACTGGCGAAGTCGATGCCGAAGGCGATCAGGCCGGGGATGACATAAAACAGAATGCCGATGGCGTTGAGCCCGGCGACCACGGGGTCGATACGGCCTTCGATCTGGCCACGGCGATCCGGGAAGAACAGGGTGCCGCAGGCGGTCAGTTGGGTGAGCAGGGTGGCGACGAGAAGGCCACCGATCACGCGGGTTTGGGTGCGCATTGAACATCTCCATGGAAAAAGTGGCGCAACTATACCAATGCCTGTATTGCAATGCCGCTGCGTTGGGCGCTGCTGACGCGATCACGCGTCATGGCCTGAGCCTCAGACAGCGGCAATGGCCCAGCGGTTCGCCGTTATAATCGTGGCCCTTGAATGGAGCCTGCATGAATTCCCTGCCAATCGATGTGCTGCTGCCTGAGCTGTGTCAGGCCCTTGCCCTGCGTGACGAAGCGGTGCTGGAAGCGCCGCCCGGTGCCGGCAAGACCACCCGTGTGCCGCTGGCGTTGCTGAATCAACCCTGGCTGGCCGGACAGACCATCATCATGCTCGAGCCTCGGCGCCTGGCGGCGCGGGCGGCGGCCGAGCGGCTGGCCAGTGAGCTGGGCGAGGCCGTGGGGGAAACGGTCGGCTATCGCATCCGTCTGGACAGCAAGGTCGGTCCGCTTACCCGTATCGAAGTGGTGACTGAAGGCATTCTGGCGCGGCGGCTGCAGGGCGATCCGGCGCTGGAAGGCGTCGGCCTGGTGATCTTCGACGAGTTTCACGAGCGGAGTTTGGACGCTGATCTGGCGTTGGCATTGACCCTCAATGGCCGGGCGATGTTTCGCGGTGCGGACTCCGGCGAACTGCCGCTGAAGGTGTTGCTGATGTCGGCAACCCTGGAAGGCGAGCGGCTGGCGGGCCTGCTCGGCAATGCCCCGGTATTGCGCAGTGAAGGGCGCGTGTTCCCGGTGGATATCCGTTGGGGCGCGCCCTGGCAGGCGGGTGAATGGCTTGAGCCCAAGGTGCTGCAATGCGTGTTGCAGGCGCTGGCCGATGAGCCGGGTAGCCTGTTGGTGTTTCTGCCGGGGCAGGCAGAGATTCGCCGGGTCAATGAACAGCTGGCCGAATCCCTGGCTGGGCGTCGCGATGTGCTGCTGTGTCCGCTGCATGGAGAACTGGATCTCAGCGCCCAGCGCGCGGCCATCGACCCTGCACCGTCGGGCCTACGAAAGGTGGTGTTGGCCACCAATATCGCCGAAACCAGCCTGACCATTGATGGCGTGCGGGTGGTGATCGATGCTGGTCTGGCACGGGTGCCGCGCTTTGACCCGAACAGTGGCATGACCCGCCTGGATACCCAGCGTATTTCTCGCGCCTCGGCCACTCAGCGCAGCGGCCGCGCCGGGCGCTTGCAGCCGGGCGTCTGCTATCGGTTGTGGTCACAGGCGCAGCATGAGCAACTGGCGGCTTACGGCGCGGCGGAAATGCTCCAGGCCGACCTCGCCGGGCTGGCGCTGCAACTGGTGCGTTGGGGGGTACAACCGGCCGAGCTGGTCTGGCTTGATCCGCCCCCGGCGGCCGCTTATACCCAGGCGCTGGAGTTGCTGGCGCGGCTGGGCGCGGTGGATGCTCAGGGCAAACTGACCGCTCATGGCCAGGCCATGGCTGAGCTGCCGACTCACCCGCGTATTGCTCATCTGCTGCTGCGCGGCCAGGAACTGGGCTTGGGTGCACTCGCTTGCGATCTGGCCGCCTTGCTCGGCGAGCGCGATATTTTGCGGGGGGCAAGGGCTGATCTGCACAGCCGCTTGGCTCTATTGGCCGGCGAGTCACGGGCCGCCCGTGGTGCACAAGGTGGTGTGCAGCGTGCGCGGCAGTTGGCTCGGCAGTTTCAGGGTTACCTCAAGCGCCGGCCCAGCGCGCAGGCCGTCAGTGATCCTGAGCATCCGCGCTGGCTGGGCGCCTTGCTGGCGTTTGCCTATCCGGATCGGATTGCCCAGCAGCGCCGCGAAGGTGGGGCGGAATATCGCCTGGCCAATGGCCGTGCCGCATTATTTGCCGAAGCCGATGGCTTGATGAAACACGCCTGGTTGGTGGTGGCGGATCTGGGCAGCCGTCAGGGCCAGCGCGAGGAGCGCATCTACCTGGCGGCCGAGCTGGAACCGCAGTTGTTCGACACTGTGTTGGCTGAGCAGGTCAGCACGTTGGAGGTACTGGACTGGGATGAGCGTGAGGGCGCCTTGCGTGCCGAGCGCCAGCGCAAGGTCGGTGAGCTGGTGCTGGCGCGCGAAGCCTTGACCGGGCTGGACGCTCAGCAGCGCAGCCGGGCCATGCTCGGCCTGGTGCGGCGCAAAGGCCTGGCACTGCTGCCCTGGACCCCGGAGCTGCGTCAGTGGCAGGCGCGGGTCGGTCTGCTGCGGGACTTGGAGTTGGCCGCCGCAGGAGCCAGCGAGTGGCCGGACGTCAGTGATGCGGCCTTGCTGGCGACTCTGGAAAGCTGGCTGCAGCCCTATCTGGATAACGTCACTCGGCTCAGTCACTTCGCCAGCCTGGACCTCACCAGCATCCTCCACAGCTTGCTGCCCTGGCCGCTGCCGCAGCGCCTGGACGAGCTGGCACCGCGCAGTGTGCAGGTGCCGTCCGGCTCGCGCATCAGTCTGGACTACAGCGAGCAACCGCCAGTGTTGGCCGTGCGCCTGCAGGAGCTGTTCGGTCTGGCAGATACGCCGCGCATTGCCGGTGGCCGTCAGGTGGTCAAGCTGCACCTGCTGTCGCCCGCGCGGCGGCCAGTGCAGGTGACTCAGGACCTGGCCAACTTCTGGCGCAGCACCTATGCCGAGGTGAAGAAGGACCTCAAGGGGCGCTATCCCAAACACTACTGGCCGGATGATCCCCTGATCGCCGAGCCCACGGCGCGGGCCAAACCGCGCAAGTAGGCCTTAAGGCAGGCGCAGGTCTTCGCCGGCTGCTTGCAGTTCGGCGTAGGCGCGATCCAGCGCATCGCGCAGGGCTTCTGCGCCGGGCGGATGGCTGGAGACGATCAGCTTCAAGGGGATGCGTTGCAGCTGAACAAACGGCAGTTCGGACATGCCCAGGCGTTTGCGTGCCTGTTCCACCGGGGTTTGGTAGTCGAGAAGAAAATCACCGCGACGGCGTTGCAGCATCTCCAGGGCAGCGGTATGGGTGCCGGTACGGTGTTGTTGCACTGCCAGCTGCGGGTCGTTGAGCATTTCGTTGACCGGCTGCCAGTAGGTGTAGCCGCTGATCATGATCACCCCACGGCCCTTGAGGTCCTCAGGCAGGCGTGGCATCAGGGTGTCCCTGCGGAAATACAGGTTGAGGACGATCTCGCCCAGCAGCGTACGGGTTTCCAGAGTGTGTTCGCGCAGCTCCACCTTGCCGGGTGCGCCGGGCCATACCTGTACGCTGCCATCCTGCAGGGCGTTGTACAGCCGGGCGCTGGGGTAAGAGCGCAGCTGGGCGCGATAGCCGGCATGTTCCAGCAGGCGTTTGCTCAGTTGCAGGATGGCACCGCGCGGTTGGCCCTGGCTGTTGGTGTAGGAGTAGGGCGGAAACTCGTAATAGCCCACTTGCACCAGGGGGCGAGCGGCGGCAGGGGTTGCAGCGTGGCTAAACCCGCAATAGAGAATTGCGAGCAGCGCTAGGCAGAAAGATCGTGGCATCAAATGGGTACGTACTGCGGCTATCTGCCGTCTTTTAGTTATAAAACCGTCATATTTCCTGAGCATGGCTAAACGCCAGCAAGTTTGTCCAGTCCATTGCTGAAAAAGCTTAGTCGACGGCAGGTAAAAGCAGACGGGCAAGCACGGGTAGGTGGTCGGAAATTCCCAGGGTGTCGTGCTGGCGCACCTGGGCCTCGAGTTGTATCAGCTGTGGGCTGTGGAACAGATAATCGAGGGTTCGATCCGGGCCGCTGACGCTGGGATCATTGGGGTAGTGGGTATACCAGCGCGCCTGCTCGGGGCCGCTGGCCTGTTCCAGGCTGGGCACCATCGGGTAGCGCTCGGCCAGTTGTTGCAGTTCGCTGGCGGGGCTGTACCAGCTGCGCTGGCTTGCCGGCAGGCGCTGATACTGGCCGGGCGGGAGCAGGTTGAAATCACCGCCCAGTACCCAGGGCGTGCCGTCGGCCTGGAGCTGATCAAGCAGGCTGGTGGTCATGGCGACCTGGCGCTGCATGGTGTCGTTGCCCTGGGCGAAGGCATCCAGGTGGGTGTTGATGGCCGCCAGTTCACCACCGCCATGGATGGGCAGGTGGCTGACCAGCAAGGCACGCTTGAGGTTGAACTGCCGGCTGATCGGGTCGGCAGGCATCAGTGGCAGTTGCAGGCGTTCGGCGCGGCTGATCTGAAAGCGGCTAAGGGTGCCCAGTTGCATGCCGACGCTGCCGAGAATCTGCGGGTGTGGGACAAACGCGGCTTTCCAGTAATAGGACTGGGTGCTGCAAGGGTAGAGGTCGTTCAGGCGCTCGTGAATCAGTGCCAGCTGGTTCTGGTAGTCGCTGGCCTTGGCGCCATTGTGCAGTTCCTGCAACAGGACAATATCCGGCTGCTCATCGCGCAGGATGCGCACCACTTCATCCAGGTTGAAAGCCAGGTCTTCGGCGCTGGGGCGCTGGTCGGGGCCGCTGCCGTCGGCCAGGTCGTACCAGAACACGTAGCGTTTGCCGGCCAGGTACTGGACGTTCCAACTCATCACCTTCAGTGCCTGGCCAGGCTGCAAGGTGGGCGCGCTGGTCTGGCAATTCACGGCGGCGGTCTCGCGCGCAGCAGGATGCCAGGTGAGGCTGTAGACCAGGGCCGCCAACACGCACAGCAGGCTGGCCAAGCTAAGTAGAAACAGGCGCAGAAATCGGGGTAGTGGCATAAAGAGTGTGGCCGCAGGCTGAACTATGCTGAGGGAGCATACCGGAGATGCGCTGTGCTGCCGATGTGTCGTGGAGCTTGAGGCTGTTGTCGTTGGGCCTGTTGCGATGCTCGCCATAACAGGTTGTAGTAACCGCTATGTCGTAACGGGGTCGGGGGCAGTTTATGTACCGCAAGGTGTTCGCCAACAAGGTGTTTGATCGCAAGGTGGTGCTGATCACCGGTGGTTGTGCCGGTATCGGTCGCGCCCTGGCCATGCGTCTGGCTCAGGCTGGGGCGCGCCTGGTGATTTTCGATCTGCAGCAGCAGGCGCTCGACAGCCTGGTGCAGCACCTGGCCGACCACCACAACGCCGAGGCCCTGGGTGTGCTCTGCGATGTGGCAGATGCCGCAGCGGTGGAGCGAGCGATGGCGCTGACCGTCGAGCGTTTCGGTGGCATTGATGTGCTGGTCAACAATGCCGGAATCACCCACCGCAGCAGCTTTGCCGACACTGAGCTGGCGGTGTTCCAGCGGATCATGGCGGTCAACTATTTTGGCGCGTTGCACTGCACCAAGGCGGCGCTGCCCAGCCTGATCGCCCGCAGCGGGCAGATCATCGTACTCAGCTCGCTGTCAGGCTTCGCCCCGCTGCTTTATCGCAGCGCCTACAACTCCAGCAAGCATGCCCTGCATGGGCTGTTTGAAACCCTGCGCTACGAACTTAAAGGCTCCGGGGTCAATGTGATGCTGGTGTGTCCCGGTTTTACCGCCACCGATCTGCGCAAGAACGCCCTGGTTGGCGATGGCTCGGTGGCCGCGCAACCACCTCTGGCGATGGGCAAGGTGGCCTCGCCGCAGGATGTCGCCGAGGCCATCTATCAGGGGGCGTTGAAACGTCGTCGCCTGCTGGTGCTGTCCAACGTGGACTGGCGCGCACGGGTGCTGGCGCGTTTCTTCCCGCGGGTGTTCGAGCGCGTGTTGCTGCCGCGCTTGTCCGGTCTCAAACCGCAGCGTGGCGGACAGTTCTGATGCGTTCGGTGTGCTATGCCCTGCTGATCTTGCTAGGTGTGCCCGTACACGCAGAAGAGGCGCCGCCATTGCTGGTGATGACGGATGTCTGGCCGCCGTTTCGCATGCAAGCGGCCGATGGCGCGCTGCAGGGGCTGGATATCGATCTGCTGAATCAGCTCAGTGCCCGCACCGGACTGCGTTTCGAAGTGCAGCGCGCACCCTGGGCGCGCGGGCTGGCGGCGCTACAGAGTGGCAAGGCCGATCTGATGACCGGATTGGCGAAAACCCCGGAGCGTGAAGCCTATATTCACTACCTCGCAAAGCCCTACTACGCCTGCGCACCCCGTTTCTATGCCGCACCTGCCCAGGCCAAGGCGTTGCACAGCTACACCCAGCTGGCCGGGCTGACCATTGGTCACGTGCTGGAATCCGCCTATTTCGAACCCTTTGATTCGGATGCGCAGCTGCGCAAGACGGCAGTCAACACCGAGAGCCAGTTGTTGGAAATGCTGAGTCGCGGACGGTTACAGGCGGTGATCGGCACGGACTGTCAGGTCGACTACGAGTTGCGTGATGCCCGCTGGAAGGGGCTGATCGCCAAGGCGGAATTTCGCCCGGAGGCGCATACGGATCTGTATATCGGCTTCTCTCGCCAGCGCGGTTTGCAGGCGCAGTATCAACTGGTCAGTCGGGCATTGGCCCAGTTACAGGCCGAGGGCTGGATCACCCAGGCGGCGCAGCGCTATCAGTCCGGTACGCCCTGACCGTTCCTTAGTGTTCGTGCGGTTCGATATACAGCTCGTAGACCATTTCCAGGTCCCAGAACGTCGCCTCGATCTTGTGTCCGTCCAGGTCGCGGACAAAGCAGCCATAGTAAGGCTCGCCATATTCGGCGCGGGGGCCGGGCGCGCCTTCGTCACGGGCACCGGCTTCCAGGGCGGCCTGGTAAAAGTCATGCACGGCGGCTTTATTGGGCGCAACAAAACCGAAGTGGCTGCCATTGCCGATACTCGCCGGTTGGCCATTGATCGGTGTCTGTACCCAGAACTCCGGGTACTCGCGGCCATAGGCCACCGCGCCGGGATGGGCGAGTACGCGCTTGCAGCCGAGGGTGGCAAGTACCTGATCGTAAAAGGCTGTGGCCTTTTCGAATTGATTGGTGCCGATGGAAATGTGCGAAAGGATACTGGGGTTGGCGTCAGCCATAAGACCGTCCTCCTTGGTTGGCGCTGGCGCTCACTCGACGTCAGGCTGGGTGCTACGCAGCATAAATAGACGAAACAGCACTACGCTGGAGAATAGCTGGAGAAAGCGGTTCGTGCAGTCCATCAACAGGCTGAGCAGGCTGTCATCAGCCAGGCTTGCCTGGGTCTGGCTCCAGGCATCCAGCAGCCACAGTGGCAGCATCACAATCAGCACGCAGCCGAGCATGGGCCAGAAGTAACCGGTGCTCATGGCAAAGCTTTCCTGCAGGGCTTTCAGCGGGGGCATACCGCGCAGCACCAGCAGGTACTCGGCAAACGCCAGTTTGACGATCAGCCAGATGCCCGGCAGGACATACAGCGAAGCGCCCAGCAGGATGGCCAGGGTCATGATGGCTGCGAGCAGGGCGAAACGCGGCCATAAGCGCAGCGCCGCAGCCAACAGGTCACGCGCCGCTGGCTGCAGGCCGTTGCTGCGTGCATCGAGAAACAGAATGAGCGCTGCGCTGTACAGCGGATAGAACAACAATCCTGCCAGTAGCCGCCAGGAGTCCGCTGACTGTGCTGGTGCCAGGCTACTGACCTGCTGCAGAAACAACCCTTCAAGCACGATCAGTGGCAGACACAGACGGGTGATTGCCAGCAGGTTGTGGCTGAAGAAGTACCAGGAGTCGCGCAGGACGGAGAACATATGCATGGCGGATTTTTCGGGGTTGAATGCAGGAGCGCACTCTAGCTGATCTGAATTAGCGCCCCAATAACGAATCAAGCAGCGCTTCGGTTTCCAGTACGTCAGCATACTCGTCGCGCAGATTAGCCATGGCCATGGCGTGAACGTCAGAGGCGCTGCGCAGGTGTCCGTGATAGTCGGTTTTTTCGAAGGTGTAGCACGCATCTGCTACGACTTGCGTCATAAACCCCAGGCAACTGGCACTGCGAGCCGTTGCTTCGACCGAGTTTTCACTGGCGACACCGACAATGACCAGGCGGCGAATAGTACGGGCATGTAACCAGCGTTCTAGGCCGCTATGGGCGAAGGCATCGGTTACGTTTTTCTCGAATACCTGCTCGTTAGCCCGTGGTGCCAATGCCGGCTGGAAGAGCGCGCCACTTTGCCCTGGGGCAAATACCGAGTCGGCCTGGCGGGACATATGGCGGATATGCACCAGCGGCAGGTCTGCACTGCGCCAGTATTCGAGCAATTGAGCAATCTGCGTTTCAGCCTGCGGGTTGTTACGCGGTGTGCTGACGCGTTGGATGCCTTGCTGCATGTCGATGATCAGCAGCGCGGGTATTTCGATGCTATTGACTGGGAGTGGATGCATTTCGACCGTCCGTGGCTGTGGGCTGGCATACTGCGCGCTGACTTTAACCTGAGGGCTTTCAGCCCGTCAGCCGCATGATGAGGATTCCCGGTGAAGAAAATCGCCGTATTCGCCGATGTACAGAACCTCTATTACACCGTGCGCCAGGCCTATGGGTGTCATTTCAACTATGCCGCGCTGTGGGCCGATATCAGCCAGCATGGGCAGATTGTCGAAGCCTATGCCTATGCGATTGATCGTGGTGATCAGAAGCAGCAGCAGTTTCAACAGATTCTGCGCAACCTCGGTTTTACCGTGAAGCTCAAACCCTTTATCCAGCGCAGCGACGGTTCGGCCAAGGGTGACTGGGATGTGGGTATCACCATCGACATCATGGATGCCGCGCCAAGGGTGGATGAAGTGGTGCTGGCCTCCGGTGACGGCGACTTTGACCTGCTGCTGGACAAGATTCGCAGCAGTTATGGTGTCGAGGCCGTGGCCTATGGCGTACCGGGGCTGACGGCGCAATCGCTGGTGCGCGCCGCCAGTCGTTACGTGCCGATCGACGGTGCGCTGTTGCTGAGAAACTGATTGATGCTTGCAGACTCCATCGCGGTACTCGACTTTGAAACCACTGGCATGTCACCGGCCCAGCAGGCGCGCGCCACGGAAATCGGCGTGGTGATAGTCGAAGACGGGCAGATCGTCGCCCGCTACCAGAGCTTGATGAACAGCGGCGCCTGGGTGCCGCGATTTATCGAACAGCTCACCGGCATCAGCAACGCCATGCTGCGCACCGCTCCGCCTGCCGCGCAGGTGATGCAGGAGGTGGCGGAGTTTGTCGGCAATCGCCCGCTGCTGGCGCATAACGCCAGTTTCGATCAGAAGTTCTGGGACGCCGAACTGGCGCTGATTCGCCGTCAGCGTGTGCAGCCGTTTGCCTGTTCCTTGCTGCTGTCACGCAGGCTGCTGCCCATGGCGCCGAGTCATAAGCTGGGCAATCTCAACCAATGGATCGGTCTGCCCGATACCGGCAAGGCGCACCGCGCGCTGGCCGATGCGGAGATGGCGGCCAACCTGACCTGCTTTATGGCGGCGCTGCTGCGCGAGCGCCACGGCATTGTCGAGATAACCCACGAGCTGCTGTGCAATCTGCAGCGGGTGCCAGCGGCGAAGATGTCGCTGGCGTTGCAGAAAATCCGCGATCACGCATCTGGCTGAGGGGGCTTTATCAGCTTGTTACATCTGCGCCACAAGCTGGGCGCCGGCCTGAATTAAGCTGGGCAGGCACCTATCCGGGGCTCTTTGTCGACAGAGGCACACAGCATGTTCGGTTTGTTTAAACGCGATCCCGCCAAGACACTGCGCAAGCAATACAGTGCCAAGTTGGAAGAGGCGATGCAGGCGCAGCGCAACGGGGATATCCGCAGTTATTCCGTACTGACGGAAGAAGCGCAGGCGTTGTGGGCGCAGTTGGAGCCATTGGAGCGGGCCAGGCAGTAAGTTGCCGATGCAAGAATGAAAAAGGCTGCCATCAGGCAGCCTTTTTGCGCTTCAGTGGGGCTCAGTTCTGCGCCAGCTTCTGCTCGTATTGGGCGAGCATCTTCTGCGCGTGGGCCACTTCCAGAGCTTCCATGGCGTTGATCGGTTTGATCGCCACGGCGCGCTTGAGGTGCTGCAGGGCCTTCGCTTGCTCGTCGTCGCCGTACACGTAGCTGAGAGCATTGGCGTATTCGTAGTGGCCGATTGGCAGGTTGTCCTGAGCCTTGAAACTGCGGCTGAAGTACTTCTCCATATTGTCGGCGCTGACCCCGTAGGTCATGCGGCCGACCATCTTGCCGACCTTGCGGATCACGCCGGCTTCATAGCCACCATAGAGGGCGAGGGCGAAGGGCTGGTTTGGCTGTTTGGCCAGCAGCGCCTTGAGCTCATCGGGGATCTGCGAGGTGTAGCCGCGCTTGAGCACCACCGGCACCGACAGTTCTTCGCCCAGGCGTGCCTTGGCGTAGACGCGGCCGAATTGCGCGACGGTGTCGGCCTGGATCAGCTCGCCGGCCTGGTCGGTGTAGCTGATCACTTCCTCCAGCAGCTTATGTTTCTCGGCTTGGTCGGGTACCAGGAACATGGCGTAGATCACCTGGGCGAACATGGCTGGAATTTGTCCACCAACCCCCAGAGCCAGGCCTTGCTTCTTCGCCTCGGCAAAGTCACCGCGGAACATCAGGCGCCAGACATCCTGCAGTTTGGCGGCGTAGACCTCGGCTTCTTCCGGCTTGCCGGTAAAACCGGTGTTGGCCAGTACGGTTTTTTCCAGCGCTTGCGGGTGAGTGGTGGCCATGGTTACCACCCAGTCGGCGTCGGGGAAGGGGTAGTCGGCGCCGAATCCACGGGTCAGTTGCGGCCAGGCCTGGCGCAGCTTGTCGCCGGAATAGTCGTAGGCGCTTTGGTCGTAGGGGAAGGGTTTCCAGTTGTCGGCAGCGACTGCGCTGAAGCTGCAGGCGGCAAGTAAGGCAATAAGTGTGCGGCGCATGGCGATGACCTGATTGTTGTTGTAGGAGTCCCGCAAGGGATGCGCCGATCATAGAGCGCTACTTCCCGCGCCCCACCCATCCAAGGATGAGTTGCGCGGGTTTTCAGTGTGTCCGCTGCTCGACGTGGCCAGCCTTAAGCATGGCTGTCCTTGTGCTGGAATTGCCGGCGGTACTGGTTGGGTGACAGTTCCGTGTGCTGACGAAACAGGCGCGCGAAGAAGCTGGCATCGTCGTAACCCACTTCGTAGCTGATGGTCTTGATGCTCTTGCGGGTGGCGCTGAGCAAGCCCTTGGCGGTTTCGATGCGCAGGCGCTGCAGGTAGTGCAGCGGTTTATCACCGGTGGCGGTCTGGAAGCGGCGCATGAAGTTGCGGATGCTCATGCCGTGCTCGCGGGCCACATCCTCGAAGCGAAATTTGTCAGCGAAGTGGTCTTCCAGCCATTGCTGGATCTGCAGGATGGTCATGTCGTGGTGCAGTTTCTGCCCGCCAAAGCCAATGCGGCCGGGGGCGTAGTTGCGCTGCACTTCATAAAGGATGTCGCGGGCCACGCCCTGGGCCACGCTGGCGCCACAGAAACGCTCGATCAGGTAGATATACAGATCGCAGGCCGAGGTCACGCCGCCGGCGCAGTACAGGTTGTCGGCATCCGACAGGTGCTTTTCCTGGTTGAGCAGCACCTTGGGGAAACGCTCGGTAAACTCGTTGAAGAAGCGCCAGTAAGTGGTCGCTTCCTTGCCATCCAGCAGGCCGGCCTGGGCCATCCAGAACACCCCGGTGGCCTCGCCGCAGATCGCGCTGCCGGCGGCATGACGCTGTTTCAGCCAGCTGAGCACCTGCGGGTGGCGTTGGCACAGGGCGTCGAAGTCATCCCAGAAGGCTGGCAGGATGATCACGTCGGCATCGTCCAGGGCGCCATCGACCGGAATCAGCACATCACTGAAGCTGCGCACAGGCTTGCCGTCCGGGCTGACCAGGTGGATTTCGAAGGTCGGGGTCAGGCCCAGGCCTTGTTGCTTGCCATAGCGCAAGCTGGCCATATGAAAGAAGTCTTTGGCTTGCATCAGGGTCGAGGCAAACACCCCTTCGGTAGCCAGGATGCTGACGCGGTGCAGCGGCGCTGGTGACGTATTCGGCATAGATATTGTTCTTATTAAGGCTAAGTGGTCATGAGCTGGCTGGATCGTCTTATTTTTTGGCGCTTGTGTCCAGTGTGACCAAGCGTTTGCTTGGTTAAAGTCGAGACCACTTTAAAACCGCCCCATCAAGCAGGTGTTGCCATGATTCCCAGAACGATTTTCAGCTCCGAACATGAACAGTTTCGCGACAGCGTGCGCAAGTTCCTTGAGCAGGAAGCCGTGCCTTTTCACCATCAGTGGGAGAAGGATGGCCACATCGATCGTTCGCTGTGGAACAAGGCGGGAGAGGCGGGGATGCTCTGCTCGCATATCCCGGAAGAGTACGGCGGAATGTCGGCAGACTTCCTCTATAGCACTGTAGTGATTGAGGAGGTTGGGCGTCTGGGGCTGACCGGCATCGGTTTCTCCCTGCACTCGGACATCGTTGCACCTTACATCCTGCATTACGGCAGCGAAGCGCAGAAGCAGCACTACCTGCCCAAGCTGGTGTCCGGCGAGATGGTCACCGCCATCGCCATGACCGAACCGGGTGCCGGCTCCGACCTGCAGGGGGTGAAAACCACCGCGGTGCTGGATGGCGACGAGTATGTGATCAACGGTTCGAAGACTTTCATCACCAACGGCTTTCTTGCCGACCTGGTGATCGTGGTGGCCAAGACCGATCCGAAAGCCGGGGCTAAAGGCACCAGCCTGTTCTTGGTTGAGGCCAACACCCCTGGTTTCTCCAAGGGCAAGCGTCTGGAAAAAGTCGGCATGAAGGCCCAGGACACCTCCGAACTGTTCTTCCAGGACGTGCGCGTGCCCAAGGAAAACCTGCTGGGTCAGGCTGGTATGGGCTTCGCCTACCTGATGCAGGAGCTGCCGCAGGAACGTCTGACCGTTGGTATTGGCGCTCTGGCGTCAGCCGAGGCGGCGCTTAAGTGGACGCTTGAATACACCCGCGAGCGCAAAGCGTTCGGCAAGGCAATTGGTGACTTTCAGAACACTCGCTTCAAATTGGCCGAGATGGCCACAGAGATTCAGGTGGGGCGAGTGTTTGTCGATCGCTGCCTGGAGTTGCACCTGAATAAGAAGCTGGATGTGCCGACTGCCGCCATGCTCAAGTACTGGGGTACTGACCTGCAGTGCAAGGTGCTGGATGAGTGTGTGCAGCTGCACGGTGGCTACGGCTATATGTGGGAGTACCCGGTGGCGCGTGCCTGGGCCGATGCGCGGGTGCAGCGCATCTACGCCGGCACCAACGAGATCATGAAAGAGATCATTGCCCGCTCGCTGTGATCAAGCGCTGAATAAAAAGCCCGGCTATTGCCGGGCTTTTTTATGTCGTTGCTATTGGTCAGGGGGCTGGGTTGGGCTGGGCTTTGTGAATCGCCTCGATGCCAGCCAGTACCTCGGCAGAAAGTGTCAGTTCGCTGCTGGCCAGGTTGCTGTCCAGCTGCTCCAGGCTGGTCGCGCCAATGATATTGCTGGTGACGAAGGGTTGCGCGGTGACAAAGGCCAGGGCCATCTGCGCGGGGTCAAGACCATGCTCGCGCGCCAGGGCGACGTAACGTGCACAAGCGCTTTCGGACTCCGGGTTGGTGTAGCGAGCAAAGCGGCTGAACAGGCTGATGCGCGCATTGGCGGGGCGTGCGCCGTTTGCGTACTTGCCGCTGAGCATGCCGAATGCCAGTGGCGAGTAAGCGAGCAGGCCGCATTGTTCGCGAATGGCCACTTCCGCCAAGCCGACCTCGAAGCTGCGGTTCAGCAGGTTGTAGGGGTTTTGGATCGAGACTGCGCGCGGCCAGCCGCGTTGTTCGGCCAGTTGTAGAAATTTCATGGTGCCCCAGGGTGTTTCGTTGGACAGGCCGATATGGCGAATCTTGCCGGCCTTGACCTGCTCGTCCAGGGCTTCCAGGGTTTCTTCCAGTGGCGTGAAGTCGCTGTCCTGATGGCGATAGCCAAGTTGGCCGAAGTAATTGGTTGGGCGCTCTGGCCAATGCAGTTGGTACAGATCGATCCAGTCGGTTTGCAGGCGTTGGAGGCTGGCATCTAGCGCCGCAACGATATGCGCGCGGTTGTGTTTGAGCTGGCCGCCACGGATATAGCCGATGCCATTGCCAGGGCCGGCGATCTTGCTGGCCAGTACCCAGTCGGCACGATCACCGCGCTGCTTGAAGTAGTCACCGATGATCTGTTCGGTCTTGCTGTAGGTTTCGGCACGGGGTGGTACCGGGTACATCTCGGCGGTGTCGATGAAGTTCACTCCGTAGGCCTTGGCGCGTTCAATCTGGGCGATGCCTTCGCTGGCGCTATTCTGCTCACCCCAGGTCATGCTGCCCAGGCACAGGCTGCTGACCTTGATTCCACTGCGGCCGAGTTGGCGGTAATCCATTGCAAGCGCCTTAAAAACCGGTTGGCATAATCGTGTTGAAATTCTCTGCGCAATCTGCATAATTGCCCACCTCTTTCTGCAGTGGAAGTGATGCGCCGCCTGCCGAAGAATCTTGCCGTATTACGGACGCGCTGACCCGAGCCCCCGATAGCGCCTGTTTTCGGCTGCCTTTGACCTTGTCAAAGTACGCACTATTCAGTAAGATCCGCCGTCTTATTTATCAGGGCGGCCCCTGAGGCTATAAAGAATGAAAACTTTTACTGCTAAACCGGAAACAGTTAAGCGCGACTGGTTTGTCGTCGACGCTGCAGGTCAGACCCTGGGTCGTCTGGCTACCGAAGTTGCAAGCCGTCTGCGTGGCAAGCACAAGCCTGAATACACTCCGCACGTTGATACCGGTGACTACATCGTCATCATCAACGCTGAGCAGATTCGCGTTACCGGTGCCAAAACCACTGACAAGATGTACTACTCCCACTCCGGTTTCCCGGGCGGCATCAAGTCGATCAACTTTGAAAAGCTGATCGCCAAAGCTCCTGAGCGCGTGATCGAGACTGCGGTAAAAGGCATGCTGCCGAAGAACCCGCTGGGTCGCGACATGTACCGTAAGCTGAAGGTGTACGCGGGCGCTGCCCATCCGCACACTGCTCAGCAGCCCCAAGAACTGAAGATTTAACGGAATAGTTCATTATGTCGGCGACTCAAAATTACGGCACTGGCCGTCGCAAGACTGCAACCGCTCGCGTTTTCCTGCGTGCTGGTACTGGCAAGATCTCCATCAACAATCGTGCTCTCGACACCTTCTTCGGTCGTGAAACTGCCCGCATGGTAGTTCGTCAGCCGCTGGAACTGGTTGAGATGGTCGAAAAATTCGACGTCTACGTCACTGTCGTTGGTGGCGGTGTTAGTGGTCAAGCTGGCGCAATCCGCCACGGCATCACTCGCGCTCTGATGGACTACGACGAGGCTCTGCGTCCTGCTCTGCGTAAAGCGGGCTATGTGACTCGCGATGCTCGTGAAGTTGAACGTAAAAAGGTTGGTCTGCGTAAAGCGCGTAAGCGTCCGCAGTACTCCAAGCGTTAATTCGCTACCTGCGTTCACAAAGACGCCCAGTTTCCTTTCGGAGCTGGGCGTTTTTTTATGGGTACTGAAAGTTCGTGCGGCATCATGCCGCATCCGCGGATGCCCTGATTTGTAAGGGGTTGAGTCCGTTGTGCGTGGGTAATTACCTTGTCAGTAAAGGGGCTTTTCTTTACCATTTGGCAAATTTTTTGCGCGACTCGATTTTTACCTAGTATAGGCCTGACCAACAGGCCATAAAGCTGATGGGAGACGACTGAATGAGCAATGACGGCGTGAATGCAGGCCGGCGTCGCTTTCTGGTAGCGGCCACCTCTGTGGTGGGCGCTGCAGGAGCGGTGGGTGCCGCGGTCCCGTTCGTGGGGTCCTGGTTCCCAAGCGCCAAGGCTAAAGCTGCCGGAGCACCCGTTAAGGTGAACGTCAGCAAAATTGAGCCGGGCCAGCAGATGGTTGCTGAGTGGCGGGGGCAGCCGGTGTTTATCGTGCGCCGTACCGAGGAAATCCTCAGTAACCTGGTGAAGATCGAGGGTCAGCTGGCTGACTTCGATTCCAAGGCGTCGGAACAGCCTAGCTATGTCGACCCGAAAACCCGCTCGATCAAGCCAGAAGTTCTGCTGCTGGTAGGTCTGTGTACTCACCTGGGCTGCGCACCATCCTTCCGCCCGGAAGTTGCGCCTGCTGACCTGGGTGCTGACTGGGTGGGTGGTTATTTCTGCCCATGCCACGGCTCGCGCTATGACCTCGCTGGTCGCGTGTACAAGGCTCAACCTGCGCCCTTGAACCTGCCGGTACCGCCGCACACGTATGAGTCGGATGATGTGATCATCATCGGTGTGGACCAGGAGAAAGCATGATGAATAAATTCATGGAATGGGTTGATGCGCGCTTTCCCGCGACCAAGATGTGGGAAGACCATCTGTCCAAGTACTACGCGCCAAAGAACTTCAACTTCTTCTACTTTTTCGGCTCCCTGGCGTTGCTGGTTCTGGTTAACCAGATCGTTACCGGTGTCTGGCTGACCATGAGCTACACCCCGTCGGCTGAAGAGGCATTTGCTTCGGTCGAGTACATCATGCGTGATGTGGAGTACGGCTGGATCCTGCGTTACATGCACTCCACCGGTGCTTCGGCGTTCTTCGTGGTGGTCTACCTGCACATGTTCCGTGGCCTGCTTTATGGTTCCTACCAGAAGCCGCGCGAGCTGGTGTGGATCTTCGGCATGCTGATCTATCTGATGCTGATGGCTGAAGCCTTCATGGGTTATCTGCTGCCGTGGGGCCAGATGTCCTACTGGGGCGCCCAGGTGATCATCTCGCTGTTCGGTGCCATTCCGGTGATCGGTGCGGACCTGACTCAGTGGATCCGTGGTGACTACCTGATCTCCGGTATCACCCTGAACCGTTTCTTCGCCCTGCACGTTGTGGCTCTGCCGATCGTGATTCTTGGCCTGGTGGTTCTGCACATTCTGGCCCTGCACGAAGTCGGTTCGAACAACCCGGACGGCGTCGACATCAAGAAGAAAAAGGATGAGAACGGCATTCCGCTCGACGGCATCGCCTTCCACCCTTACTACACCGTGAAAGATATCGTCGGTGTTGTGGTGTTCCTGTTTGTCTTCTGCTTTGTGATCTTCTTCTTCCCGGAAATGGGCGGTTATTTCCTCGAGAAGCCGAACTTCGAAGCAGCCAACCCGTTCAAGACGCCTGAGCATATTGCGCCGGTTTGGTACTTCACGCCGTTCTACGCGATTCTGCGTGCGGTGCCGGACAAGTTGCTGGGTGTAATTGCCATGGGTGCAGCGATTGCGGTGCTGTTCGTGCTGCCGTGGCTGGACCGTAGCCCGGTCAAGTCGATGCGTTACAAAGGCTGGATGAGCAAGGTTTGGTTGCTGATCTTCTGCGTGTCTTTCGTGATTCTCGGTGTGCTGGGTGTACTGGCACCGACACCAGGCCGTACGTTGCTGTCGCAGGTATGTACCTTCCTGTACTTCGCGTACTTCATCCTGATGCCGTTCTATACCAAAATCGAGAAGACCAAACCGGTTCCGGAAAGGGTGACTGGCTGATGAAAAAGCTATTTGCTGCACTCGTAATTGCTGCAATGCCAGCCCTAGCTCTTGGTGCTGGTAGTGGTTATCCGCTGGATAAAGTGGAAATCGATCTGACTGACAAAGCGGCTCTGCAGGATGGTGCGCGTACCTTCGCCAACTACTGCATGGGCTGCCATGCGGCCCAATACCAACGCTATGAGCGTGTTGCTGATGACCTGGGTATTCCGCATGAAGTCATGCTGGAAAATCTGGTTTTCAATGGCGCCAAGATTGGCGATCACATGAAGATCGGTATGCAGCCGGCAGACGCCAAGGCCTGGTTTGGTGCTGCGCCGCCTGACCTGACCCTGGTTGCCCGTGTACGTGGTAATGACTGGCTGTATACCTATCTGCGCACCTTCTACGACGATCCAAGTCGTCCGCTGGGTGCCAACAACAAGGTCTTCCCGAACGTCGGCATGCCGAACGTTCTGGTGGGCCTGCAGGGTAAGCAGGTGATTGGTTGCAAGCAGGTGCAAGTGGTTGAAAACGGCAAGAAGCAGTTCGATCCGTTGACTGGCACACCGATCACTCACGAAGCCTGTGACCAGCTGACCGTTGAGCCGAAGACCGGCCAGCTGAGCACTGAAGAGTTCGACGAGAAGATCCAGAACCTGGTGACCTTCCTCGCCTACTCGGCCAACCCGGTCAAGTTGAAAAGTCAGCGTATCGGTACCTATGTGCTGCTGTACCTGGCCTTCTTCTTCGTCTTCGCCTATCTGCTCAAGCGCGAATACTGGAAGGACGTGCATTAATCCTTTGCATCTCCGCTGTTGACCTGCGCGCCCCTTTGGGCGCGCAGGTCTTTCTGCTTCATATAACTCTATAAGCGAGGAGGATCGCCATGGGCGTGACCAATCGGTTGGCCTGTTACTCCGACCCCGCCGACCACTATTCCCACCGCGTACGCATTGTGCTCGCCGAGAAGGGTGTCAGCGCCGAAATCATCAATGTCGATAAAGATCGCTACCCGGCCAAGCTGCTTGAGGTGAACCCTTACGCCAGTCTGCCAACCCTGGTTGATCGTGACCTGGCGCTGTATGAGTCGACGGTGGTGATGGAATATCTGGATGAGCGCTACCCCCACCCGCCGTTGTTGCCGGTGTATCCGGTGGCGCGCGCCAATAGCCGGCTGCTGATTCACCGTATCCAGCGTGATTGGTGTGCTCAGGTTGACCTGATCCTCGATCCACGTAGCAAGGAACCGGCCCGTGCGTTGGCACGCAAGGAGCTGCGTGAGAGCCTGACCGGCGTGTCGCCGTTGTTTGCTGACAAGCCGTATTTTCTCAGTGATGAGCTGAGTCTGGTCGATTGCTGCCTGCTGCCGATTCTTTGGCGTTTGCCGATTCTGGGGATAGAGTTGCCAAAGCCGGCCAAGCCGCTGCTCGATTACATGGAGCGCCAGTTTGCCCGTGAGGCGTTTCAGAGCAGTCTGTCGCCTGCTGAACGTGATATGCGTTAACCCGAGGAGGTTGTCATGAAGTCGAGCCGTCCTTATCTGGTGCGTGCCCTCTATGAGTGGATCGTGGACAACGATTGCACCCCGCACCTACTGGTGAATGCCGAGTTTCCCGGTGTTCAGGTGCCTGCCGGCTTTGCCAATGATGGGCAGATTGTCCTCAATGTTTCGCCCACTGCCGTGCGTCATCTGCATATGGATAACGAAGCGGTGAGCTTTGAGGGGCGCTTTTCCGGTGTGCCGCAGAGTTTGTACATCCCGGCAGCAGCGGTGTTGGCGATCTACGCGCGGGAAAATGGCCAGGGCATGGTCTTTGACGCCGAATCGTCAATGCTCGACGGAGGCGAAATTGACGATCCGGAAGATCAGCTTCCGCCGGATGACGAGCCGCCGCGGCCCAGTGGGCGGCCTAGTCTGAAAGTGGTCAAGTAAAGATAAAAAAGGCGATCCGAGGATCGCCTTTTTTGTGGTCGCCGTACGGGCGGTTTGTTAACGCAATCAGTTGGTGTACTGGAACAGCTTCACCACTTTCTGCACGCCAGACACGCTTTGCACCAGGTTGGTGGCCTGAGTTGCTTCGGCTTGCGAGACCAGGCCGAGCATGTAGACGATGCCGTTTTCAGTGATCACCTTGATGCGCGTGCCCGGCACGGTGCTGTCGGCGAGCATCTGGGTCTTGATGCGGCTGGTCAGCAGCGAGTCATTGCTGCGTACCAGCAGCGAGGTGGGCTGCAGAACCTGCAGTTCGTTGTGCACCTTCTTCACGTTGTTGACCCGGCGAGCGGCCTGTTCGGCCATGGCTTTGAGCTCGTTACGCGGGGTCTGGCCTGCCAGTAGCACTACGCCGTTGTAGCTGGTGACCACGATGCGTGAGGTCGGGCTGGTCAGATCAATGTGTGCGCGGGCAACGCTGGAGCTGACTTCCGATGGGATGAACTGGTCGTCGATCTTGTTGCCGACGCTGCGGTTACCGCAGCCGGCCAGGGCGAGTGTCAGAGCAAGGGCGGCAAGGATCAGCGGTGAGCGGGTCATTCTTCACTCCCAAACAGTTGGCTGTCGATCAGGTCGCACAGGCAGTGAATGGCCAGCAGGTGGACTTCCTGAATCCGTGCGGTAACTTTCGAAGGGACGCGGATCTCCACGTCTTCAGGCAGCAGCAACGAAGCCATACCGCCGCCGTCACGGCCAGTGAGGGCAACGACAGTCATTTCGCGGTCATGCGCGGCCTGGATGGCTTGGATGACGTTAGCGGAGTTGCCGCTGGTGGAAATGGCCAGTAGCACGTCACCCGGCTGACCGAGCGCGCGAATCTGCTTGGAAAACACTTCGTTGTAGCTGTAATCGTTGGCAATCGAGGTAATGGTCGAGCTATCGGTGGTTAAGGCGATGGCCGGCAGGCTCGGGCGCTCGCGCTCGAAACGGTTGAGCAACTCGGAAGAGAAGTGCTGGGCATCGCCGGCTGAGCCGCCATTGCCGCAGGAGAGGATCTTGCCCTCACTGAGCAGTGCCTGAACCATGGCCTGGCTGCCTTGCTCGATAAAGGGGATGAGCACTTCCATGGCCTGCTGCTTGGTTTCAATGCTGGCTTGGAACAGGTGGCGAATACGGGCTTGCATGTCCATCGGAGATATAACCTTCAGTGTGGCTTCTGTTCAGGTATCAAAGGCGTTTTGAATCCAGTCCAGTTGCGCGGGGGCTTGGCTGTCGGCGTTTATGGCAATCACATCAAAGCGGCATGGGTACTTGGCCCAGCGTGATTCTTGTTGCAGGAAGTGCTGAGCGGCGTGGCTGAGTTTCTCACGTTTGCGTGCATCCACGCTCTCTGCTGCGCCGCCCCAGGCGCTATGGCGCCGATAGCGAACTTCTACGAATACTACTGTATCGGCGTCGAGCATGACCAGATCGAGCTCGCCGAGGCGGCAGCGCCAGTTCTGTGCCAGCAGGCGTAGGCCGTGTTGCTCAAGATGCTGCCGAGCCTGGGCTTCGGCAGCATCACCGCGTTGTTGCGTGCTGATGCGCTCGCTCAATTGACGCTTTCAGGCAGTGGTTGCACCTGGCCATCGCGGAACTCGGCCCAGGGCAGCTGGCGCTCGATGCGCTGGCTGGGGCTCAGGCTCAGGTTGCCTGACAAGCCTTGCAGGCGGGTGTCGGGCAGCGCTTTCAGCTGAGTCAGGCGCGGTGCCAGGAGGTAAGCATCCGCGCCCATGGCATACAGTCGGCCGAGGCTGCCACCGGCCTGCGGCCATTGTGTGCTGGCCTGCTGGCGCAGTGGATCGTTGACGTTCAGCAGCCACGGGGTCTCGCAGAACATGATGCCGTTGAGGTCGAGGTACTGCGCCTGGTTGTAGGCCCCGGTGAACAGGTGCGAGGTGGCATAGACAGGCACGTCACCGGCGTACTGGAAGGCCAGCGTTGGTTTGATCTGCTGGGCCTGCTGCGGGGTGGCAGCGAGGAAGATGAAATCGACATCGCGGCGACGTGACGGTGCGGCGGCAACCGCGCTGCCCAGGGTGCTCTGCAGGCGCTTGCTGCGGGCTTCGCTTTCGCGCAGTTGGAACAGGTCGGCGATCTGGCGGGCCAGTTCGACGGGCTGATCAACGTGTTCGGCAGCAATCAGGGTGCCGCCCTGGGCTTGCCAGCTTTGGCGGAAGGCTGCGAGGACGCGGTCGCCCCATTCGCCGTTGGGCACCAGCGCGACCGCTCGGCGCATGCCGTCGGCCCAGGCGCGACGGGCGACTTCGCGGGCCTCATCTTCGGCTGCAAGGCCAAACTGGAACAGTTGCGCCGGACCTTCCTGGCTGCTTTCGCTGTAGTTCAGCGCAAGTGTGGTGATGGGCAGTTGTTCGCGGCTGCTCAGCTGGCTGACCAGGTTTTTTTCCAGTGGGCCGATCACCAGTTGTACGCCGGCGGCTTTGGCCTGGGTGTAGAAGGCGTCCATAGAGCCAATGCGCGAGCTGTCGAATATCTGGATGTTCGGCGGGTTCTGTCCGGCCTGCTGAGCCTGGTAATGGGCGGCCAGAAAGCCGTCACGCAGGGCGCGGGCCACGCTGGCCAGCTGGCCATCCTGGGGTAGCAGCAGGGCAATTTCGGTCAGGGGTTGGCTGGAGAGCTTTTTCAGCTCGACCAGCGCCTGCGGCAGTTGTTGTGCGGCGGGATGCTGCGGGTTGGCGGCAACCCAGGCATCGACCGCGCTTTGTTGCTGCCCTAGCGTGCCGGCACTTTTGGAGGCGCGGGCCAGTTCCAGCCAGCCATCGAGATCAGTATCGCCACTGGCCTGCAGCTCATTTACGGGCAGGCTGGAAACCAGTGTCCAGATAATTTCCTGATTCTGTGCGGCGCTGGTAGCGCTGAGCAGCGGCGCAATAAAGATCCGCTCCCGGGCTGCTGCCAAGGTTTGTCCGCTGGCTTGCAGGGCGTTGGCGCGTACCAGTTGGCTGCGCACCTGCTGCTCAACCGGCAGCTCGCCGAGGCGATCCATGCTCGGGTGGCTAAGAGCGCGCAGGGCGGCTTTGGGTTTGTTGCGGCTCATGTCCAGCTCGGCGCGCAGGGTGCTGGCGTAGATCTGCTGGGCGGGTTTCAGGCTTTCCAGCTGTACCTGTTCTAGAATGCTGCTGGCGCGTGCCAGATCCTTCTGTTTATAGGCCAGGTCTGCCGCCGACAAACGCAGTGCTGCGGCCTGTTCGGCGGGGCTTTCGGCCGCTTGCTGCAGCAGTTGTTCGATGCTGGCTTGCGGCGTACGGGGCAGCTCGCCCAGTGTCGATGAGGGCTGGCTGGCACAGGCTGCAAGCAGGCCGGCAAGGCAAAGGGCGGAAAGAGGGCGCAGGCAGGCGATCATGTAAGCGTTCCTGATACTTGATCAAATTGAGCGTCGAATTGTACCCAAGCCCGCCGGGTGACGCGATGTCGAAGGTTGGAAACGGGCTACAATGCGCGCTTTGCTGATTTTGAGAGGCCTGTGCTGTGACCACTTCCGCTGCTGCAAATTCGCCGTTGGGCAGTCTTTATGTGGTGGCGACGCCTATTGGTAACTTGGATGATATCAGCGCGCGGGCGTTGAACATCCTGCGCAGTGTGGCGCTGATCGCGGCCGAGGACACCCGGCATTCGGCACGTCTGATGCAGCACTTTGGTATCAGTACGCCGTTGGCGGCCTGCCATGAGCACAATGAGCGTGATCAGGGTGGACGCTTTCTGGCGCGCTTGCAGGCAGGTGATGATGTGGCGTTGATCTCTGATGCTGGTACCCCGCTGATTTCCGACCCTGGCTATCATCTGGTGCGTCAGGCGCGCGCTGCCAGCATTGCCGTAGTGCCTGTGCCGGGTGCTTGTGCGTTGATTGCTGCGTTGTCGGCTGCAGGGCTGCCGTCGGATCGCTTTATTTTCGAAGGTTTTCTCCCAGCCAAGGCGGCAGGGCGTCGCGCGCGCCTTGAGCAGGTAAAGGAAGAGCCTCGCACGCTGATCTTCTATGAGGCGCCGCACCGCATCCTTGAATGCCTGCAGGATATGCGGGCGGTATTTGGCGATGAGCGCCCAGCGCTACTGGCGCGTGAGCTGACCAAGACCTTCGAGACACTCAAGGGCATGCCGCTGGCTGAGCTGGCCGCCTGGGTGGCGGCGGACAGCAATCAGCAGCGCGGTGAGTGCGTGGTGCTGGTGGCGGGTTGGCAAGCGCCTGAAGGCGAGGAGGCCGTCAGTGCCGAGTCCATGCGCGTGTTGAATCTGCTGTTGGCGGAAATGCCGCTCAAGCGCGCGGCGGCGCTGGCTGCGGAAATCACCGGGGTGCGCAAGAACCTGCTCTATCAGGTTGCGTTGGAGCAGCAGAAAGACGTTTAAGCCTTGTCCAATGGTGCACGGGCCGTTAACCTTGCCGGCGGAGAGTCGATCGGACAGTCGCTGCCTTCGCAAGAAGGGGGAGGAAAGTCCGGGCTCCATAGGGCGGAGTGCCAGGTAATGCCTGGGAGGCGTGAGCCTACGGAAAGTGCCACAGAAAATAACCGCCTAAGCGCTTCGGTGCCGGTAAGGGTGAAAAGGTGCGGTAAGAGCGCACCGCACGGCTGGCAACAGTCCGTGGCTAGGTAAACCCCACTCGGAGCAAGACCAAATAGGGTTCCATTGGCGTGGCCCGCGCTGGAACCGGGTAGGTTGCTAAAGGCGTGCAGTGATGTACGTCGTAGAGGAATGACTGTCCTCGACAGAACCCGGCTTACAGATCGACTCTCCACCTTCCTCATTTATCCGCTTCACTGTTTCGCCTCCTTTCTAATACCGAAAAAATCTTACTCTTAAGAAATCACTTTAACTTCGAAGTTCAGCTCGCTGTTTGGTCTTGTTTTTGTGCTCAAAACTTCGAGTTTTTTCTCCGTTTTGCCCCTCTCAAAGTTCGCTAAATCGCCGTTCTATAAGGATTTTTCCCGCCAAGCGTGCCTTGACGGTGGGGTGCGTGCGTTCCTATAGTGTGCGCGAGTGGTAAGAAGTGGCACAAAGTGGGTTTCTTAGGCACGGATAGCTAATAAAAAGGGGAAACGCGATCGTGTTTCGCGGAGCTAACGCCATCAGTCTCGACGCTAAAGGGCGACTCGCGATGCCAAGTCGGTATCGGGACGAGCTCGTGTCGCGTTGCGCCGGCCAGCTTATCGTCACGATTGATGCCATCGACCCTTGCCTGTGTGTCTATCCGTTGTCCGAGTGGGAGCTGATTGAAGCCAAGCTCCGTGAGCTCGCCTCCTTCCGTGAAGAAAACCGCCGTCTGCAGCGCCTGCTGATCGGTAACGCCGTTGACCTCGAACTGGATGCCAGTGGTCGTTTCCTGGTGCCGCCGCGGCTGCGCGAGTACGCCAAGCTGGACAAGCGCGCGATGCTGGTTGGCCAACTCAATAAATTCCAACTGTGGGATGAAGATGCCTGGAATGCCGTGGCCGATGCCGATCTGGCCGCGATCAAGCAACCGGGCGCTTTGTCCGACGACCTACGTGACTTGATCCTGTGACCATGACCAGCAGCTTTCGCCATATCACCGTGCTTCTCGACGAGGCTGTCGAAGGGCTGGCTGTGCGCGCCAATGGTTGCTATCTGGATGGCACCTTCGGGCGTGGCGGACACAGTCGACTGATTCTGGAAAAGCTCGGGCCAGACGGTCGCTTGCTGGGGTTTGACAAAGACCCCCTGGCAATCGCGACCGGGAATGCGCTGGCGGCCGAAGACGGCCGCTTTGTCGTTGTGCAACGCAGCTTTGCTGAGTTGGGCGATGAAGTTGTGGCGCGCGGCCTGGCCGGTAAGGTCAATGGCATTCTGCTGGACCTGGGTGTGTCCTCGCCGCAGCTGGATGACGCCGAGCGCGGCTTCAGCTTTATGAACGACGGTCCGCTGGATATGCGCATGAACCCGGATGCTGGCGTCAGCGCTGCGCAGTTCATCGCCACGGCCGCTGAAGAAGAAATCGCCCGGGTGTTCAAAGAGTACGGTGAAGAGCGCTTCGCCAAGCGTATGGCCCGTGCTGTGGTGCTGCGTCGCACCGAGCAGCCGTTCGAGCGTACAGCCGATCTGGCGCAGGTGTTGACCGTGGCCAATCCAGCCTGGGAAAAGGGCAAGAACCCGGCGACTCGCGCCTTCCAGGGCTTGCGTATTCACGTGAATAACGAACTGGGCGATCTGGAACGTGGTCTGGATGCTGCCCTGGAAACCCTCGAAGTAGGTGGCCGTCTGGTGGTGATTAGCTTCCACTCGCTGGAAGACCGCATCGTCAAACTCTTTATGCGCAAGCATGCCAAGGGTGAGATGGACAAGCTGCCGCGTGATCTGCCGATCATTCCGAAAGCCTTCGAACCGCGTCTGAAACTGATTGGTAAGCCGGTGTTTGCTTCCGAGGCCGAGCTGGCGGCCAATCCGCGTTCGCGCAGTGCGGTGATGCGTATTGCGGAGAAGGTGCGATGAGCGCGCTGTTCGCCAAGCCATTGCCCGGCGGCAGTCTGCTGATGCTGCTGCTGTTTCTGGCTGTGCTGGTGTCGGCTGTAGGCGTTTCCTACAGCGCGCACTGGAACCGTCAGTTGCTCAATGAGTTGTATGCCGAACTCAGCGTGCGCGATAAGGCGCAGGCCGAATGGGGCCGGTTGATCCTCGAACAAAGCACCTGGACCGCGCACAACCGTATTGAAACCCTGGCCACTGAGCGCCTGAGCATGCGTATCCCAGATGCCGCCGAAGTACGTATGGTGGCGCCATGATGGGGCTCGAGGGTGCACTCTACCCATGGCGCTTCCGTCTGGTGCTGCTGTTGTTGGCGCTGATGGTGGGCGCGATTGCCTGGCGTATTGTTGATCTGCAGGTGTTCGATCAGAACTTCCTGCAGGCTCATGGCGATGCGCGCAGCGTACGGCATATCCCGATTCCGGCGCACCGCGGGCTGATCACCGACCGTAATGGCGAGCCCCTGGCTGTCAGTACCCCGGTGACTACCTTGTGGGCCAATGGCAAGGAACTGCAAAGCGGCAAGGCTAAGTGGAATGAACTGGCGGCTGCCCTGGGCCAGGACGCCAAGACCTTCTCGGCGCGTCTGGCTGCGGCTCACGAACGCGAGTTTATGTACCTGGTGCGCGGCCTGACGCCTGAGCAGGGACAGCGCATTCTCGACCTGAAAGTGCCCGGCGTGTACGGCATCGAAGAATTCCGCCGTTTCTATCCGGCTGGTGAGGTGGCCGCCCATGTGGTGGGCTTTACCGACATTGATGACCGCGGCCGCGAGGGCATGGAACTGGCCTTCGAGGATTGGCTAGCCGGCGTGCCCGGCAAGCGTCAGGTGCTCAAGGATCGGCGCGGGCGGCTGATCAAGGATGTCCAGGTTGCACAGAATGCCAAGGCCGGTAAGGCCTTGGCATTGTCGATTGACCTGCGCCTGCAATACCTGGCGCACCGCGAGCTGCGTAATGCCGTCACCGAGTTTGGCGCCAAGGCCGGCAGCCTGGTGCTGCTCGATGTGCAGACCGGTGAAGTGCTGGCCATGGTCAACCAGCCGACCTACAACCCGAACAACCGCCGCAATCTGCAACCGGCTGCCATGCGCAATCGGGCGATGATCGATGTGTTCGAGCCCGGCTCGACCGTCAAACCGTTTTCCATCGCCGCCGCCCTCGGTTCCGGCCGCTGGACCCCGGAAATGACCGTAGACACCGCGCCAGGCAGCATGCGCATCGGCCGATACACCATCCGTGACGTGTCGCGCGGCGGCGTGCTTAACCTGACCCAGATTCTGATGAAGTCGAGCAACGTCGGCATCACTAAAGTGGCGTTCGATATTGGCGCCGAGCCGATCTACGCCGTGATGCAGCAAGTCGGCCTGGGTCAGGACACGGGCCTGAGCTTTCCCGGTGAGCGCGTCGGCAACCTGCCTAACTACCGCGTCTGGAAGCAGGCTGAGACCGCTACTCTGGCTTATGGCTACGGCCTTTCGGTAACCGCGGTGCAACTGGCGCATGCCTATTCGGTATTGGCCAACGACGGCAAGAACGTTCAGCTGTCGATGGTGCGCCTGGATCGTCAACCGGTTTCGACTCAGGTGATTGACCAGCAGATCGCCAAGACCGTGCTCGGCATGCTCCAGGCGGTGGTCGAAGAGCCGGGTGGTGGCGGTGCGCGGGCCAAGGTGCCGGGCTACCACGTCGGCGGCAAAAGCGGTACCGCGCGTAAAGCCGCCACCGGCGGCAGCAAGGGCTATGTCGACAAGGCTTATCGCTCGTTCTTTGCCGGTGTCGCGCCTATCGATAACCCCCGTATTGCTGCGGTGATCATGATCGACGAGCCAAGTGAAGGTGGTTACTACGGCGGTCTGGTCTCCGCTCCGGTGTTCGGCAAGGTCATGGCCGGCGCCCTGCGTCTGATGAACGTGGCCCCGGATAACCTGCCGGCGCCTGAAGCTGCGAAGGTCGAAACCGTGGCTGCTGCACCCGTTAAAGGAGGGCGTATCTGATGCCCATGCCCCTTAATCAGCTGCTGCCGCAAGCCGCCAGCTCAACCCTGATTCGTGAATTGACCCTGGACAGCCGCAAGGTGCGTCCGGGTGACCTGTTTCTGGCCGTACCCGGCACCCAGCAAGATGGTCGTGTGCATATCGCTGATGCGGTGGCTCGCGGTGCCGCGGCCGTTGCCTATGAAGCGGAAGGCGCGGCTGTGATGACTGCGCACAGCGCCGAGCTGATTGCACTGAAAGGTTTGGCCAATCAGCTGTCTGCGATTGCCGGGCGTTTCTATGGCGAGCCGAGCCGTGGCCTGCACCTGATCGGTATCACAGGCACCAATGGCAAAACCAGCGTCAGCCAGTTGTTGGCCCAGGCCCTGGATCTGCTGGGCGAGCGCTGCGGCATCGTCGGCACCCTGGGTAATGGTTTCTACGGCGCGCTGGAGCAGGGCCGTCACACCACGCCTGACCCCATTGGCGTGCAGGCCACCCTGGCTGACATGAAAAACGCCGGTGCGCGCGCCGTGGCCATGGAAGTCTCGTCCCACGGTCTGCATCAGGGTCGCGTGGCTGCTCTGGCGTTTGATGTGGCCGTGCTGACCAACCTGTCCCGTGATCACCTGGACTATCACGGTTCGATGCAGGCCTACGCCGAAGCGAAGGCCGCGTTGTTCGCCTGGTCGGGCCTGCGTTGCCGGGTGCTCAACCTGGACGATGCCTTTGGTCGTGAACTGGCGGCTGCCGAGCATGACTCCCGGCTGATCAGCTACAGCCTGCACGATGCCGAAGCCTACCTGTATTGCCGCGACGCACAGTTCGATGAGCAGGGCGTGCGCGCCACGCTGGTCACTCCACGTGGCGAAGGCAGCCTGCGCAGCTCGCTGCTCGGACGCTTCAACCTGAGCAACCTGCTGGCAGTGGTCGGCGCGCTGCTCGGCCTGGATTACCCGTTGGATGAAATTCTCCAGGTGCTGCCACAGCTGCAGGGCCCTATTGGTCGTATGCAGCGGTTGGGTGGCGGCAAGCAGCCGTTGGTGGTGGTGGACTACGCACACACACCGGATGCCCTGGAAAAAGTTCTCGAAGCCCTGCGCCCGCACGTCAAAGGCCGCCTGCTGTGCCTGTTCGGCTGTGGTGGCGACCGTGACAACGGCAAGCGTCCGTTGATGGCTGCGGTGGTTGAGCGTCTGGCCGATGCGGTGCTGGTCACCGATGACAACCCGCGTACTGAGGCGCCTGCGCAGATTTTTGCCGACATTCGTACCGGTTTCGCCACGCCTGAGGCTGTGCAGTTTGTGCATGGCCGTGGCCAAGCGATTGCTCAGTTGGTCGCGGCCGCGACTGCCGATGATGTGCTGGTGCTCGCTGGCAAGGGCCATGAGGACTATCAGGAGATCAACGGAGTGCGTCAGCCGTTCTCCGATCTGGTTGAGGCAACAAAAGCGTTGGCCGCATGGGAGGTGGCGCATGCTTAAGGCGCTGCGGTTGAGGGAAGTGGCTGGCCCATTGAGTGCCAAGGTGATTGGTGCCGATGTGGCATTCAGTGCAGTTAGCAGTGACAGTCGGGCGATTCAGCCAGGCCAGCTGTTTGTCGCCCTGGCCGGCCCGCGTTTTGATGGTCATGACTACCTGGCTGACGTCGCCAGCAAAGGTGCTGTGGCGGCGCTGGTCGAGCGTGAAGTTGTCGGTGCAGCGCTGCCGCAACTGCTGGTCGCCGATACCCGTCTGGCCCTTGGCCAATTGGGCGCGCTCAATCGTCAGGCGTTCAACGCGCCTGTGGTGGCGATTACCGGTTCCAGCGGCAAGACCACGGTCAAGGAAATGCTCGCCAGCATCCTGCGTGAAGGTCTGCAAGGTCCTGTGCTGGCCACCCGTGGCAACCTGAATAACGACCTCGGCGCACCGCTGACTTTGCTGGAGCTGGCTCCTGAGCATGTTGCCGGGGTGATCGAGTTGGGTGCCAACCATGTCGGCGAGATTGCCTACACCGTCAGCCTGACCCAGCCACAGGTGGCCGTACTGAATAACGCTGGCACCGCGCATGTTGGCGAATTCGGCGGCCCTGAGAAAATTGTTGAGGCCAAGGGCGAGATCCTCGAAGGCCTGAGCGAAAGCGGTGTGGCCGTGCTCAACCTTGATGACCGGGCCTTTGCCATTTGGCAGCAGCGCGCCAAAGGACGCCGCGTCAGCAGTTTCGCCCTGGTTAATCCTGCGGCTGATGTCTACGCCAGCGAACTGGCCCGCGACGCCCGTGGCTGCTCGGCCTTTACCCTGCATTGCGCCAGCGGCCAGGCGCGTATCCAGCTCAATCTGCTCGGTGAGCACAATGTCGCCAATGCCATGGCCGCTGCCGCCGCTGCTTTGGCGTTGGGCATTGAGCCTGTGGCCATCAAAGCCGGGCTGGAAAATCTGCAACCGGTCAAGGGCCGCGCTGTGGCGCAGATCGCGCCGAACGGCATGCGCGTGATTGACGACAGTTACAACGCCAACCCGACTTCGGTGTGCGCTGCCATCGATATCCTTGCTGGTTTCCCCGGTCGCCGCGTGCTGGTGCTGGGGGATATCGGCGAGCTGGGCGCCTGGGCCGAACAGGGCCATCGCCAGGTTGGCAGCTATGCGCTGGGTAAGGTCGATGCGGTCTACGCCGTTGGCCCGCTGATGGCCTTTGCCATTGAAGAATTCGGCACAGATGGTCGGCACTTTGCCGACCAGGCCAGCCTGATCGACGCGCTGCTCGCCGAACAAAGCGGCGAGCAGAGCGACACCACTGTTCTTATTAAAGGTTCACGCAGCGCGGCGATGGAAAAAGTCGTAGCGGCGCTGTGTGGCACATCCGGGGAGATTCACTAATGCTGCTGCTGCTGGCGGAATACCTGCAACAGTTCCACAAGGGTTTCGCAGTGTTCCAGTACCTGACACTGCGCGGCATCCTCGGCGTGCTTACCGCACTGGCGCTGTCGCTGTGGCTCGGCCCGTGGATGATCCGCACCCTGCAGATCCGCCAGATCGGTCAGGCGGTGCGTAACGACGGCCCGCAGTCGCATCTGTCGAAGAAGGGCACGCCAACCATGGGTGGCGCGCTGATTCTCTCGGCCATTACCGTCAGCACCCTGCTCTGGGCTGACCTGTCCAACCGTTATGTCTGGGTGGTACTGGCTGTCACGCTGCTGTTTGGTGCCATCGGTTGGGTCGACGACTACCGCAAGGTGATCGAGAAGAACTCGCGGGGTCTGCCAAGCCGCTGGAAATACTTCTGGCAGTCGGTGTTCGGTCTGGGCGCGGCATTCTTCCTTTATATGACCGCACAGAGCCCGGTGGAAACCACCCTGATCCTGCCGATGATCAAGGACTTCGGTCTGGAGCTGGGCCTGGGGTTTGTGGTGCTGACCTACTTTGTGATCGTCGGCTCGAGCAACGCGGTCAACCTCACCGACGGCCTCGATGGCCTGGCCATTCTGCCGACGGTGATGGTCGGCGGTGCGCTGGGGATCTTCTGTTACCTGTCGGGTAACGTGAATTTCGCTGAATACCTGTTTATCCCTTATGTGCCGGGTGCGGGCGAGCTGATCGTGTTCTGCGCAGCACTGGTCGGTGCTGGCTTGGGCTTTCTCTGGTTCAACACCTACCCGGCGCAAGTATTCATGGGCGACGTAGGCGCGCTGGCCCTCGGTGCGGCCCTGGGCACCATCGCGGTGATCGTGCGCCAGGAAGTGGTGCTGTTCATCATGGGCGGCATCTTCGTGGTGGAAACCCTGTCGGTGATCATCCAGGTCGCCAGCTTCAAGCTGACCGGCAAGCGCGTGTTCCGCATGGCGCCGATCCATCACCACTTTGAACTGAAAGGCTGGCCCGAGCCGCGCGTGATCGTGCGTTTCTGGATCATCACCGTGATTCTGGTGCTGATCGGCCTTGCCACCCTGAAGCTGCGTTGAGGAAAGCATGAGCCTGATTGCGTCTGACCACTTCCGCATCGTTGTCGGCCTCGGCAAGAGCGGCATGTCCCTGGTGCGTTTCCTCGCCCGCCAGGGCCTGCCGTTTGCCGTGGTTGACACCCGTGCCAACCCGCCGGAGCTCGCCACCTTGCGCGCGCAGTTCCCGCAGGTGGAAGTGCGTTGTGGCGAACTGGATGTGGAGTTCCTTTGCCGCGCCAGCGAGCTGTTGGTCAGCCCTGGCCTGGCTATCGCGACCCCGGCGTTGCAGGCCGCCGCTGCCCGTGGCGTGAAACTGTCGGGCGACATTGACCTGTTCGCCCGTTATGCCAAGGCGCCGATCGTCGCCATCACCGGCTCCAACGCCAAGAGCACTGTGACCACTCTGGTCGGTGAAATGGCCGCCGCAGCCGGCAAGAAGGTTGCTGTGGGCGGTAACCTCGGTACCCCGGCGCTGGACCTGCTGAATGATGAGGTCGAGCTGTACGTCATGGAGCTGTCGAGCTTCCAGCTGGAAACCACCGATCAGCTGAATGCCGAGGTGGCGACCTGCCTGAATATCAGCGAAGACCATATGGATCGCTACGCCGATCTGCCGGCTTATCACCTGGCCAAGCACCGCATCTTCCGTGGCGCGCGCCAGGTGGTGGTCAACCGCGATGACGCACTGTCGCGTCCGCTGGTGGCCGATCAGCTGCCCTGCTGGTATTTCGGGTTGGGCAAGCCGGACTTCAAACGCTTTGGTCTGCTTGAGGAGAACGGCGAGAAGCACCTGGCCTATCAGTTCGACACCTTACTGCCGGTGCGTGAGCTGAAGATCCGTGGCGCACACAACCAGTCCAACGCCCTGGCGGCGCTGGCGCTGGGTCATGCCGTGGGCCTGCCGATGGACGCCATGCTGGCTACCCTGCGTGAGTTCGCGGGTCTGCCGCATCGCTGCCAGTGGGTCGGTGAGCGCAATGCGGTGAGCTACTACGACGACTCCAAGGCTACCAACGTCGGGGCTGCACTGGCTGCCATCGACGGCCTGGGTGCGGATATCAGCGGCAAGCTGGTGCTGATCGCCGGTGGCGACGGTAAGGGCGCGGATTTCTCGGCGCTTAAAGCACCGGTCGGCAAGTTCTGCCGCGCCGTGGTGCTGCTTGGCCGTGATGCCGAGTTGCTGGCGGATGCGCTGGGTGATGCTGCGCCGCTGATCCGGGTGAAAACCCTGGAAGAGGCCGTGCAGTGCGCTGCCGAGCAGGCTGAACAGGGCGATGCCGTGCTGCTGTCGCCAGCCTGCGCCAGCCTGGACATGTTCAAGAATTTCGAAGAGCGCGGACGTTTGTTCGCCCAGGCCGTGGAGGGTTTGCGCTGATGCTTGCCCGCCTGCTCGCCGCCCCTTCGCCGCTGCACACCCGTCGTGGGATCGATATTGATTTCCCGCTGCTGGCCGGCTGCCTGGCGCTGCTGGGCCTGGGTCTGGTGATGATCGCTTCGGCTTCTTCGGAAGTGGCCGCGGCGCAGTCGGGCAATCCGCTCTATCACATGATTCGCCATCTGGTTTATCTCGCCATTGGTACCGGCGCTGCGTTGGCCACTTTGCTGGTGCCGATGGCGCTGTGGCAGCGTTACAGCGGCACGCTGCTGTTGGTCGCCGTTGTGCTGCTGATTCTGGTGCTGCTGCCGGGTATTGGTCGCGAAGTGAACGGCGCCAAGCGCTGGATTGGTTTCGGCATCTTCAACCTGCAGCCGTCCGAACTGGCCAAGTTGTTCAGCGTCATGTTTATCGCGGGCTATCTGGTGCGTCGCCAGGAAGAGGTGCGCGAGAAGCTCACCGGCTTTATCAAGCCGATGCTGGTGCTGGGGCCGATAGCTGCGCTGCTGCTGGCCGAACCGGACTTCGGTGCCACTGTGGTGCTGGTCGGTGCGGCCATCGCCATGCTGTTCCTCGGCGGGGTCAACCTGCTGCGCTTTATTCCGCTGGCCAGTGCGGTGCTGGCCCTTGGCGTGCTGGTGATGACCAGCCAGAGCTATCGCCTGGCCCGTCTGACCAACTTTGTCGACCCCTGGGCCGACCAGTACGGCGCCGGTTACCAGTTGAGCCAGGCGCTGATCGCCTTCGGTCGTGGCGAGTGGTTTGGCGTCGGCCTGGGCAACAGCGTGCAGAAGCAGTTCTACCTGCCGGAAGCGCACACCGACTTCGTATTTGCCGTGCTGGCCGAAGAGCTGGGCATGGTCGGTGCGCTGATCACGGTCGCGCTGTTTGTCTTCGTCAGCGTGCGCGCCCTGTACATCGGTCTGTGGGCCGAGAAGGCCAAGCAGTTCTTCTCCGCTTATGTGGCCTACGGCCTGGCGTTTCTATGGATCGGCCAGGTGTTGATCAATATCGGCGTGAACGTCGGCCTGCTGCCGACCAAGGGCCTGACCCTGCCATTTCTCAGCTATGGCGGCAGCTCGCTGGTGATTTGCTGCATCAGCCTGGCCTTGTTACTGCGCATCGAATGGGAGCGCCGTACCCATCTGGGGAGTGCGGAAGTGGACTTCAGTGAAGCCGATTTCTTCGACGGCCAGGCTGCCGAGGAGGTTCGCCATGCGCGGTAATGTGCTGATCATGGCTGGCGGTACCGGCGGGCATGTATTCCCGGCGCTGGCCTGTGCTCGCGAGTTCAAGGCGCGCGGTTACAGCGTGCACTGGTTGGGCACGCCGCGCGGGATCGAGAATGAACTGGTGCCGGCTGCTGGCCTGCCGCTGCATCTGATCGACGTCACGGGCCTGCGCGGCAAAGGCAAGTTGTCGCTGCTGAAAGCGCCGTTTCAGCTGATCAAGGCACTGTTCCAGGCGCGCAAGGTGATGCGCGAGCTGCAACCGGTTTGCGTGCTGGGCATGGGCGGCTATGTCACCGGCCCCGGCGGCCTGGCCGCACGCATGACTGGCGCACCGCTGATCATCCACGAACAAAACGCCGTGGCCGGCACCGCCAATCGCAGCCTGGTGCCATTTGCCAGCCGCGTCTGCGAGGCCTTCCCGAATACCTTCCGTGCCAGCGACAAGCGCCGCACCACCGGCAACCCGGTACGTGAAGAGCTGTTCCTGGAGACCCCACGTGATTCGCTGCGCAGTCGTCGCCCGCGTTTGCTGATGCTGGGCGGCAGTCTGGGGGCTGAGCCGCTGAACAAGCTGCTGCCCGAAGCCCTGGCACTGGTGGCCGTCGAGCTGCGCCCTGAAGTGTTCCATCAGGCCGGCAAGCAACATGACGCGATTACCACTGAACGCTATGCCGCCGCTGGCGTCGAAGCGACCGTTGCGCCGTTTATCAAGGACATGGCACGGGCTTACGCCTGGGCTGATCTGGTGGTGTGCCGCGCAGGCGCCTTGACCGTCAGCGAACTGGCCGCCGCCGGCCTGCCAGCGTTCCTGCTGCCGTTGCCGCACGCGATCGACGATCACCAGACCCGCAATGCCGATTATCTGGCCAGTGCCGGCGCTGCCGTGCTGCTGCCACAACGTTCCACTGACGCCGCCACGCTGGCCGCGCAGCTGACCGAGGTTTTGATGCACCCCGAACGCCTGAATGAAATGGGCCAGACCGCACGTCGACTGGCCAAGCCCGATGCAACCTGCACCGTTGTCGATATCTGCCTGGAGGTGGCCCGTGGCTAAGTCTCCCGCCGCTGCACGCTCGGAAATCCGCCGTATGCGCCGCATCCGCCGCATCCACTTCGTCGGCATCGGCGGCGCCGGCATGTGCGGTATCGCCGAAGTGCTGCTCAACCTCGGCTATGAAGTGTCCGGCTCCGACCTCAAGGCCTCGGCCGTGACCGAGCGGCTGGAAAGCTTCGGTGCGCAGATCTTTATCGGTCACCGCGCGGAGAACGCCGAACAGGCCGATGTGCTGGTGGTGTCCAGCGCGGTGAATACCAGCAACCCGGAAGTGGCCACTGCTCTGGAGCGTCGTATCCCGGTAGTACCGCGCGCCGAGATGCTTGCCGAGTTGATGCGCTATCGCCACGGCATTGCCGTGGCCGGCACCCATGGCAAGACCACCACCACCAGCCTGCTGGCCTCGGTATTCGCCGCTGGTGGCCTGGACCCGACGTTTGTGATCGGTGGTCGGCTGAATGCTGCCGGCACCAATGCCCAATTGGGCAGCAGTCGTTACCTGATCGCTGAAGCCGATGAAAGCGACGCCAGCTTCCTGCACCTGCAGCCGATGGTCTCGGTGGTCACCAATATCGACATGGACCACATGAGCACCTATGGCGGTGACTTCAACAAGTTGAAGAAAACCTTCATCGAGTTCCTGCACAACCTGCCGTTCTACGGTCTGGCGGTGCTCTGTGTAGATGATCCGATCGTGCGCGAAATTCTGCCGCAGGTGGCGCGCCCGACCGTGACCTACGGCTTTGATGAAGACGCTGACGTGCGTGCAATCAATGTACGTCAGCAGGGCATGCAAACCTTCTTCACCGTGCTGCGCCGCGACCGCGAGCCGCTGGACGTCTCGGTGAACATGCCGGGCAACCACAACGTGCTGAACGCCCTGGCCACCATCGCCATCGCCAGCGATGAAGGCATTAGTGATGAAGCCATCGTCCAGGGCCTGTCGCAGTTTCAGGGTGTCGGTCGACGCTTCCAGGTCTACGGCGAATTGCCGGTGGAAGATGGCAGCGTGATGCTGGTCGACGACTATGGCCACCACCCGCGTGAAGTGGCAGCGGTGATCAAGGCCGTGCGCGGTGGTTGGCCGGAGCGCCGCCTGGTGATGGTCTACCAGCCGCACCGTTTCAGCCGCACCCGTGACCTGTACGACGATTTCGTTCAGGTGCTCGGCGACGCCCAGGTGCTGTTGCTGATGGAAGTCTACCCGGCCGGTGAAGCGCCGATTCCTGGGGCGGACAGCCGCAACCTGTGCCACAGCATCCGTCAGCGTGGCCAGCTCGACCCGATCTATATCGAGCGTGGCGTGGACCTCGCGCCCATCGTCAAGCCGCTGCTGCGCGCCGGCGACATTCTTCTCTGCCAAGGCGCCGGCGATATCGGCGGCCTGGCTCCGCAACTGTTGCAAAGCCCGCTGTTCGCAGCGGCCGAAGGTAAGTCGAAATGAGTGCTGCCAGTCTGCAATCACAATATCCGGTCAGCGCCTTTGGACGTGTGGCTGTACTGTTCGGCGGCAAAAGCGCTGAACGTGAGGTCTCGCTGAAGTCCGGCAACGCCGTGCTGCAGGCGCTGCTGGCTGCCGGTGTGGATGCATTCGGCATCGATGCAGGTGATGACCTGCTGCAACGCCTGACTGCCGAGAAAATCGACCGCGCCTTTATCGTGCTGCACGGCCGTGGCGGTGAAGATGGCTCGATGCAGGGCCTGCTTGAGTGCGCCGGGATTCCTTACACCGGCAGCGGCATCCTGGCTTCGGCGCTGGCCATGGACAAACTGCGCACCAAGCGCGTGTGGCTCAGCCTCGGCTTGCCAACGCCGGCCCACGCGGCTTTGACCTGTGAAGCCGATTGCCATGCGGCGGCTGCCGAGCTGGGTTTCCCGCTGTTCGTCAAACCGGCCCATGAAGGTTCGAGCATCGGCATGGCCAAAGTCAGTGATGTCGATGCGCTGATTGCTGCCTGGAAAGATGCCAGCCGCTATGACTCGCAGGTACTGGTCGAGCAGATGGTCGCCGGTCCCGAGTTCACCATCGCCATGCTACGTGGTCAGGTGCTGCCACCGATTGCTCTGGGCACGCCGCACAGCTTCTACGACTACGACGCCAAGTACCTGGCTAATGACACCCAGTACCGCATCCCGTGCGGCCTCTCGGTGGAGAAGGAAGCGGAACTGAAAGACCTCACCGCGCGCGCCTGTGAAGCGGTCGGCACCCAGGGCTGGGCCCGTGCCGACGTGATGCAGGACGCCGATGGCAAGTTCTGGCTGCTGGAAGTCAACACCGTACCGGGCATGACCGATCACAGCCTGGTGCCGATGGCAGCCCGTGCTGCTGGCCTGGATTTTCAACAGTTGGTGTTGGCGATTCTGGCCGACAGCCTTGAGGCGAGGGGTTAAGTCATGACGGCTACTCTGCGTCACCAGCCAGGCTCGAACCGCGCCCCCGTGCGCGGCAAGCCTGCGCAGCGCGGCGCCAGCCGTTTGGTGGCGAAAGAGCCGATCAGCCTGCGGGTCAGCCTGCCGAAGACCAACTTTGCCTGGCTCAAGCTCCTGACCTGGCCGCTGCTGTTGCTTGGTCTGGGTTATGGCACCTACGAGTTGTCGTTGCGTGCGCTGCCCTATGCCGATCAGCCGATTGCGCGGATCAGCGTTGAGGGCGACCTCAGCTACGTCAATCAGCAGGCCGTTCAGCAGCGCATTGCGCCCTATGCCAACGCCAGCTTCTTCAAGGTCGACCTGCTCAGCCTGCGCCGCGAGCTGGAGCTGATGCCGTGGATCGCCAGTGCTCAGGTGCGCCGCGTGTGGCCGGATCAGTTGGTGGTGCGTTTGGAAGAGCAACTGCCGATTGCCCGTTGGGGCGATGAGGCACTGCTGAACAATCAGGGTGAGGCGTTTGCCCCGCAGGAAGTCAGCAATTATCAGCACCTGCCGCAGCTGTACGGCCCACGCCGTGCCCAGCAGCAGGTAATGCAGCAATACCAGGTGCTCAGCCAGATGCTGCGGCCCATGGGCTTTTCCGTGGCGCGTCTGGAGTTGCGTGAACGCGGCAGCTGGTTCCTCTCCACCGGGCAGGGCATCGAGTTGCTGCTGGGACGTGATCATGTGGTGGAAAAAATGCGCCGCTTCTCGGCCATCTACAACAAGGCCTTGAAAGAGCAACAAACGAATATCGCGCGTATCGATCTGCGTTATGCCAACGGCCTGGCCGTGGCCTGGCGCGAGCCGGTAGCGCCCGCAGCGGCAACCACCGCTGTCGTGCAGTGAATCAGGAGAAGACAAGAGCCATGGCAAACGTGCAGAGCGGCAAGATGATCGTCGGCCTCGACATTGGCACCTCCAAGGTGGTGGCGTTGGTCGGTGAAGTAAATGCGGACGGCCAACTGGAAATCGTCGGCATCGGCACTCATCCGTCGCGTGGTTTGAAGAAGGGCGTGGTGGTGAATATCGAATCCACCGTGCAGTCGATTCAACGCGCCGTGGAAGAGGCCCAGCTGATGGCTGGTTGCCGTATCCACTCGGCGTTCGTCGGTGTAGCCGGCAATCACATCCGTAGCCTCAACAGCCACGGCATCGTCGCCATCCGTGATCGTGAAGTCAGCCCAGCCGACCTTGAGCGTGTACTGGATGCCGCCCAGGCCGTGGCCATCCCAGCGGACCAGCGCGTGCTGCATACCCTGCCGCAGGATTACGTGATTGATAACCAGGAAGGCGTGCGTGAGCCTCTGGGTATGTCCGGCGTGCGTCTGGAAGCCAAGGTGCACGTGGTGACCTGTGCGGTGAACGCGGCGCAGAACATCGAGAAGTGCGTGCGTCGCTGCGGCCTGGAGGTCGACGACATCATCCTTGAGCAACTGGCCTCGGCCTATGCCGTGCTGACCGACGACGAGAAAGAGCTGGGCGTGTGCCTGGTCGATATCGGCGGCGGTACTACCGACATTTGCATCTTCACCGAAGGCGCGATCCGCCACACCGCGGTAATCCCGATTGCTGGCGACCAGGTCACCAACGACATCGCCATGGCCCTGCGTACACCGACCCAATATGCCGAAGAGATCAAGATTCGGTATGCTTGCGCGCTGGCCAAACTGGCCGGTGCTGGCGAAACCATCAAGGTGCCGAGCGTCGGTGATCGTCCGCCGCGCGACCTCTCGCGTCAGTCCCTGGCCGAAGTGGTCGAGCCGCGCTACGACGAGCTGTTCACCCTGATTCAGGCCGAACTGCGCCGCAGCGGCTACGAGGATCTGATTCCGGCCGGGATCGTCCTCACTGGCGGCACAGCGAAGATGGAAGGAGCCGTCGAGCTGGCCGAAGAAATTTTCCATATGCCGGTACGCCTGGGCGTACCGCAAGGTGTCAAAGGATTGGCCGACGTAGTGCGCAACCCCATCTATTCCACAGGTGTAGGCCTGCTGCTGTATGGACTGCAAAAGCAGGCCGACGGCATCTCCATGTCTGCACTTGGCAGCTACAGCGATGAACCTAAACAACCTGTGCTGGAGCGGCTGAAACGCTGGGTCCAGGGCAATTTCTGATTTTGCAGTAGGCGTTACAAAACTAGAAAGTAAAAAGGAGAGGGAAAATGTTCGAACTCGTAGACAGCGCTCCAGCAAGTGCAGTTATCAAGGTGATCGGCGTGGGCGGTGGCGGCGGCAACGCAGTCAACCACATGGCGAAGAACAACATCGAAGGCGTCGAGTTCATCTGCGCCAACACCGATGCTCAGGCTCTGAAAAACATCGGCGCACGTACCGTACTGCAACTGGGTACTGCGGTGACCAAAGGCCTGGGCGCCGGTGCCAATCCTGAAGTCGGCCGTCAGGCGGCCATGGAAGACCGCGAGCGTATCGCTGAGGTGCTGGCCGGCACCGACATGGTCTTCATCACCACCGGCATGGGCGGCGGTACCGGTACCGGTGCGGCGCCAGTCATCGCTCAGGTGGCCAAGGAGATGGGCATCCTCACCGTCGCGGTGGTAACCCGTCCGTTCCCGTTCGAAGGCAAGAAGCGCATGACCATTGCCGAAGAAGGTATTCGCGCGCTGTCGGAAAGTGTCGACTCGCTGATCACCATTCCGAACGAAAAACTACTGACCATTCTCGGCAAAGACGCCAGCCTGCTGTCGGCTTTCGCCAAGGCCGACGATGTACTGGCCGGTGCCGTGCGCGGTATCTCCGACATCATCAAACGTCCGGGCATGATCAACGTCGACTTCGCCGACGTGAAAACCGTGATGAGCGAAATGGGCATGGCGATGATGGGCACTGGCTGCGCCAGCGGTCCGAACCGTGCGCGTGAAGCCACCGAAGCGGCAATCCGTAACCCGCTGCTGGAAGACGTCAACCTGCAAGGCGCGCGTGGCATTCTGGTGAACATCACTGCCGGTCCTGACCTGTCCCTGGGTGAGTACTCCGACGTGGGTAACATCATCGAGCAGTTCGCTTCCGAGCACGCCACCGTCAAGGTCGGCACCGTGATCGATCCGGACATGCGCGACGAGCTGCACGTGACCGTGGTTGCTACCGGTTTGGGCGCGCGTATCGAGAAGCCGGTCAAGGTTATCGACAATACTGTGCAAGTTTCTGCCAGCACTTCCAGCAACGCAGCAGCTCCTGCACGTGCTGAGCAAAGCGTCAATTACAAGGACTACGAGCGCCCGACCGTTCAGCGTCAAAGCCACAGCGGCGCGGCCACTGCAGCCAAACTGAACCCGCAGGATGACCTGGATTACCTGGACATTCCGGCGTTCCTGCGTCGTCAGGCTGATTGATGAAATGTATCAGGAGTATTGGGGTGATTGGTGTTCAGCAAAGGCCGGTTCTGCTATCATCGCCGGCCATTGTTGAAAACAATTCGCAACTAGTGCTATAGCGGCCAAAGCCATGATCAGACAACGCACCCTGAAGAACATTATCCGCGCCACTGGCGTCGGCCTGCATTCCGGGGAGAAGGTATACCTGACCCTGAAGCCGGCACCCGTGGACACCGGTATCGTGTTCCGTCGTACCGACCTTGATCCTGTCGTGGAAATTCCCGCGCGTGCAGGTAATGTCGGTGAAACCACCATGTCGACCACGCTGGTCAATGGTGATGTCAAGGTGGATACGGTAGAGCACCTGCTTTCGGCCATGGCTGGCCTGGGCATCGATAACGCCTACGTCGAGCTCTCCGCGTCCGAAGTACCGATCATGGATGGCAGTGCGGGTCCCTTTGTATTCCTGATTCAATCGGCGGGTCTGCAAGAGCAGGAAGCCCACAAGAAGTTCATCCGCATCCTTCGTGAAGTGACGGTGGAAGAGGGCGACAAGCGCGCCACCTTCGTACCTTTCGAAGGCTTCAAGGTGACCTTCGAGATCGATTTCGATCACCCGGTCTTCCGCAATCGCACCCAGTCGGCCAGCGTTGACTTCTCCAGCACCTCGTTTGTGAAGGAAGTCAGCCGCGCACGTACCTTCGGTTTTATGCGTGACATCGAGTTCCTGCGTTCACAGAACCTGGCACTCGGCGGCAGCGTGGACAACGCCATCGTGGTGGATGAGTTCAGTGTGTTGAACGAAGACGGCCTGCGGTATGAGGACGAGTTCGTCAAACACAAGATTCTCGATGCCATCGGCGACCTCTACCTGCTGGGTAACAGCCTGATTGGCGAGTTCAAGGGTTTCAAGTCGGGGCATGCGCTGAATAATCGCCTGCTGCGCACCCTGATCGAGCAGCCTGATTCCTGGGAAGTTGTCACCTTTGACGACCCGAATACGGCGCCAATCTCTTACATGCGCCCGGTTGCGGCCGTGTAACGCTACACCCTCCTTCTTTACTTTCAAAGGCCACCTTCGGGTGGCCTTTTTTTATTTCGGGCATCTGTCGTCGAGCGTTACTGGGCGTCTTTGCGGTGATTGGCCAGGCGCTCAAGTGCAGCGCGCAGCTTGGGGTCGCTGATGCTGTCGGCGGTCGCCTGGATGTTTTCTGCGGCGCTGTCAGAGAGGCTGATTGTGCGACCCGCTGCACGCCTTTCAGCAGTCGGAGGTTGCACCTTGAACAGAATCTTCGTTAAGGTCGCGAACTCTTCGAGTGCCTGCAGTTGTTTCAACAAGCGTTTTTGTTGATAGCGAAGGCGCGTGGCCCAATGGCCGTCGGTGATGATCAGCAGCAGGCAACCCTCGCGCCATGAGGCTACATGGCAGTGTTCGCGAGCTGCCGGTTGCAGCTGGCTTTCCACCAGGTGCTGTAGACGATCAATGCGTTGCGCTTGATTGAACAGCGCCTTCAGGGGTTTCGCTTCGCGCAGTAATGCAGCGGGAGCTTTGGCCGGCAAAGGACGAAAAGTCATGGCAGGACGCCTGAAAAAGTGAAGCAGCCATGGTAGCAGAATCGCTGTTGCCGACTGGCGCTTCACCACTAGGGGAAGGCCGTGCATATCATTCTACTTAGTCGGCACCACGGTGCCGCACGTTCGCTCAGCCTGGACTTGCGCTGGTTGCTACTGGCGTTCGTCGTCTCGCTCGCCGTTGCGCTGGGTGGTGGGGTTGCTGTGGGTGCCTGGTGGGCGCCGGCAACCGTGGCCGTGCATGACGATACGCAGCTCAATCAGGTGCTGGATCAGCAACGTGCCGAGGTCGGCGAGGTGCGGCGTGATGCTCAGCGTCAACTGGATGCCTTCGCGGTACACGTGGCGGAGTTGCAGGCGCGTCTGACCCGTCTGGATGCTTTGGGGGCGCGACTGACCGAGCTGGCGGATCTGGATGCCAGTGAATTCGACTTCTCCCTTAATGTGGGGCAGGGCGGTGCCGAGGATGCGCTGGGCGATGCAGCCTATGCGCCGCCGCCATTTATGGATGAGCTGGATCAGCTCAGTCTGCGCTTGGACAGTCGCGAGCAACTGCTGGAAGTGCTTGAGCAGCTGATCGGTGAGCGTCAGTTGAGCGAGGCTGAGTACCTGTCCGGCATGCCGGTTCGTCAGGGTTACATGTCCTCGCCGTTTGGCCGGCGTGTGCATCCGCTGACCGGGCGCAACACCCAGCACAAGGGCGTCGACTTTGCTGCCAAGCCCGGTAGTGATGTGGTCGCGGTTGCGGCGGGCGTAGTGAGTTATTCCGGTAACAGGTCGGGCTATGGGCATACCGTGGAAATCAGCCATGCCGACGGCTACACCACGCTGTATGCGCACAATCAGAGCAATCTGGTGCAGATCGGTGACCTGGTGCAGCGCGGTCAGACCATCGCCCGAGTTGGTCGCAGTGGCCGGGCCAGTGGTTACCACGTGCATTTTGAGGTGAGCAAAGATGGCCGTCTGGTCAATCCGGCCAGCTATATCGCCCGCGTGGGCAGCGACGAATAACGTAGCTTTCCTCATTCGCGTTTCCGGGTAGAATGCCCGCTTCGCACGCAGCCATGAACGGCTGCATGGGTGGCTGTTCGGCCACCCTCAATCCATACGCCTGGAAGATCCTGTCGATATGTTTGCGCCTTTGTTGAAGAAACTCTTTGGAAGCAAGAACGAGCGTGAAGTCAAACGCATGCTCAAGGCGGTGCAGGCCGTCAATGCCTTCGAGGAGCAGATGCTTGCTTTGTCAGATGAGCAATTGCGTGCCAAAACGGCAGAGTTCAAAGCCCGTCTGGGCAAAGGCGAAACCCTTGATCAACTGCTGACAGAAGCCTTCGCCGTAGCCCGTGAAGCAGGCAAGCGGGTGATGGGCATGCGTCACTTCGATGTGCAGCTGATCGGTGGCATGACCTTGCACGAAGGCAAGATCGCCGAGATGCGTACCGGTGAGGGTAAAACCCTGGTAGCAACCTTGGCGGTGTACCTCAACGCGCTGTCCGGCAAGGGCGTGCACGTGGTCACGGTCAACGACTATCTGGCCCGCCGCGACGCCAACTGGATGCGTCCGCTGTATGAATTTCTGGGCCTGAGCGTCGGCATCGTTACGCCGTTCATGCCGCCGGAAGAGAAGCGCGCCGCCTACGCGGCCGATATCACCTACGGCACCAACAACGAATTCGGCTTCGATTACCTGCGCGACAACATGGCCTTCAGCCTGGAAGAAAAATTCCAGCGCGAACTGAATTTCGCCGTAATCGACGAAGTTGACTCCATTCTGATCGATGAAGCGCGCACCCCGCTGATCATCTCCGGTCAGGCTGAAGACAGCTCGCGCCTCTACACCGAGATCAACAGACTCATTCCGCGCCTCAAGCTGCATGTTGAGGAAGAAGAGGGTGTGGTCACTCAGGAAGGCCACTACAAGGTCGACGAGAAGGCGCGCCAGGTCGAGCTGAACGAAGCCGGTCACCAGTATGTCGAGGAAATGCTTACCGAAGTCGGCCTGCTGGCTGAGGGTGAAAGCCTCTACTCGGCGCACAACCTGGGCCTGCTGACCCACGTCTACTCGGGCCTGCGCGCGCACAAGCTGTTCCACCGCAACGTCGAATACATCGTGCAGAACAATCAGGTGCTGTTGATCGACGAGCACACCGGCCGGACCATGCCGGGTCGCCGCTTGTCCGAGGGGCTGCATCAGGCCATCGAAGCCAAAGAAGGTCTGCCGATCCAGGCTGAGAGCCAGACTCTGGCCTCGACCACTTTCCAGAACTACTTCCGCCTCTACACCAAACTGTCCGGCATGACCGGTACAGCGGATACCGAAGCGTTCGAGTTCCATCAGATTTACGGTCTGGCGGTGATCGTTATCCCGACCAACCGTGCCCTGGCGCGCAAGGACTTCAACGACCTGGTCTACCTGACAGCCGATGAGAAGTACGCCGCCATCGTCACCGACATCAAGGAAAGCATGGCCCTGGGTCGTCCGGTGCTGGTCGGTACGGCCACCATCGAAACCTCTGAGCACATGTCCAAGCTGCTCAATCAGGAAGGCATCGAGCACAAGGTGCTCAACGCCAAGTTCCATGAGAAGGAAGCCGAGATCATTGCCCAGGCCGGTCGCCCGGGTGCGCTGACCATCGCCACAAACATGGCCGGTCGTGGTACCGACATCCTTCTGGGCGGTAACTGGGAAGTTGAAGTGGCCAACCTGGAAGACGCCACACCTGAGCAGATCGCGCAGATCAAGGCCGACTGGCAGAAGCGTCACCAGCAAGTGATCGAAGCCGGTGGTCTGCACGTGATTGCCTCCGAGCGTCATGAATCGCGCCGCATCGACAACCAGCTGCGTGGCCGTGCCGGCCGTCAGGGTGACCCGGGCTCCAGCCGCTTCTACCTGTCGCTGGAAGACAACCTGATGCGCATCTTCGCCTCCGATCGGGTGAAGAACTTCATGAAGGCCTTGGGCATGCAGTCCGGTGAAGCCATCGAGCACCGCATGGTCAGCAACGCCATCGAAAAAGCCCAGCGCAAGGTTGAAGGGCGTAACTTCGACATGCGTAAGCAGTTGCTGGAATTCGACGACGTGGCCAACGAGCAGCGCAAGGTGATCTATCACATGCGCAACACGCTGCTGGCGGCCGACAACATCGGCGAAACCATCGCTGAGTTCCGTCAGGAAGTGCTGGATAACACCATCAACGAGCACATCGCACCGCAGTCGCTGCCCGAGCAGTGGGATATCGCCGGCCTGGAAGATGCGCTGTACAGCGGCTTCAACCTGCGACTGCCGGTTCAGCAGTGGCTGGACGAAGACGACAAGCTGTACGAGGAAACCTTGCGCGCGCGCATCCTCGACGAGCTGGTCAAGGCGTACAACGAGAAGGAAAACGAAGCCAGCGCCGAAGCCCTGCGCACCTTCGAGAAGCAGATTCTGCTGCGTGTGCTGGATGACCTGTGGAAAGACCACCTGTCGACCATGGATCACCTGCGTCACGGTATTCACCTGCGTGGTTATGCGCAGAAGAACCCCAAGCAGGAGTACAAGCGCGAATCCTTCACCCTGTTCCAGGAACTGCTGGAGTCGATCAAGCGCGACACCATCCGCGTCCTGTCGCATGTGCAGGTGCGTCGTGAAGACCCGGCCGAGGAAGAGGCCCGCCTGCGTCGTGAGGCTGAAGCCCTGGCCGAGCGTATGCAGTTCCAGCATGCCGAGGCTTCGGCCTTGCAGGCGCAAGTCAGCGAGGAAGAAGGTGAGCTAGCGGTGGCTACCGCCCCCGTACGCACCGAACCGAAGATCGGCCGTAACGAGCCCTGCCCTTGCGGTTCCGGCAAGAAGTACAAGCACTGCCACGGTCAGGTCAACTGAGCCTGCCGTGTACCGAGGGTTGAGCCGACAGTGACGTTGGCTATGCTTGACCCCGCTTGATTAACGCCGCGAACGGTTTGACCGTTCGCGGCGTTTTACCATCGCATTCAGATGTATCACCCCACCTTAAGGAGCGTTCGCTATGGCTGTTGGTCTTGGCCCGTTGTCTACCCTGCACCCGGTTCCAGGTTTCGAGTTGGGCATCGCTTCGGCGGGCATCAAGCGTCCGGGGCGCAAGGATGTGGTGGTGATGCGCTGCGCTGAAGGCTCCACCGTAGCCGGGGTGTTCACCCTCAATGCGTTCTGCGCAGCTCCCGTGATTCTGGCCAAGAAGCGCGTGCAGGGCAGCGTGCGTTACCTGCTGACCAACACCGGTAATGCCAACGCCGGCACCGGTGAGCCAGGCCTGGCCAATGCCACGCGCACCTGCGCGACCCTGGCCAAACTGACCGGCGTGGATGAGGGCGCGGTACTGCCGTTCTCCACTGGGGTGATCGGCGAGCCGTTGCCGGTCGAGAAGATCGAAGGCGCGCTGCAAGCCGCACTCGATGATCTGGACGAAAACCACTGGGCTGAAGCCGCCACTGGCATCATGACCACCGACACCCTGCCCAAGGGCGCCAGCCGCCAGTTCCAGCATGATGGTGTGACTGTCACCGTGACCGGTATCAGCAAAGGCGCCGGGATGATCCGGCCGAATATGGCGACCATGCTCGGCTACATCGCTACCGACGCCAAGGTGGCGCGCAGCGTGCTGCAGGATCTGGTGCGCGATGCGGCGAACAAGTCGTTCAACCGCATCACCATCGACGGCGATACCTCGACCAACGATTGCTGCATGTTGATTGCCACCGGCCAGGCCAAACTGCCGGAAATCAGCGAAGCCAGCGGTGAACTGTTCGCCAAGCTCAAGCAGGCGGTGCTTGAGGTATTCATGGAAGTGGCGCAGGCCATCGTGCGGGACGGTGAGGGCGCAACCAAGTTCGTGACCGTGCAGGTCAACGGCGGTGGTACGCATCAGGAGTGCCTGGACGTGGCCTATGCCGTGGCCCATTCGCCGCTGATCAAAACCGCGTTGTTCGCTTCCGACCCCAACTGGGGGCGCATCCTCGCCGCCGTTGGTTACGCCGGCGTGGCGCAGCTGGACGTGAGCAAGATCGACGTGTTCCTCGGTGAGGTGTGCATCGCCAGCAAGGGCTGCCGTGCGGCCAGCTACACCGAAGAGCAGGGTGCTGCGGTGATGGCCCGTGAAGAAATCACCATCCGCATCGAACTAGGCCGTGGCGCCTGCAGCGAGACCATCTGGACCACCGACCTGTCCCACGAGTACGTGAAGATCAACGCCGAATACCGCACCTGATCCGCCACGCCCCGCTTGTCTGACCGCCGGGTATTCCCGTTGTTCATGCCCCCATGCACAACGGGAATTTGCTATTGAGGAAGTCGCCTTTTAAGGTCATGCGACCTTCTCGCAGCGAGCGCAGCCCATGTCTCTTACTCTGCTTATCGGCGACAAAACCTATTCGTCCTGGTCGTTGCGTGCGGCACTGGCGCTGGAGTTGACCGGCGCGGCCTACACCGAACAGCTGATCACCCTGAACCGCCCCGATACCCGCACACGAATTTTGCAGCACTCGCCGACCGGCAAGGTGCCGCTGCTGATCTGTGATGACGGGGAGATCTGGGACTCCCTGGCGATTGCCGAGTACCTGGCCGAATGTTTCCCCGCTGCTCAACTGTGGCCAGCAGCGCGGGATGCACGCGCGTTGGCGCGCAGTGCCTGCGCCGAGATGCACAGTGGCTTTGTCGCGTTGCGCAGCCATTTGCCGATGGACCTCAAACGTAACCAGGCGCTAAGCGAAATACCGGCTGATGCCGTGGCCGATATCCAGCGCATCTGCACGTTGTGGGCCGAGTGCCGGCAGCGCTTTGGAAAGGCAGGAGCCTTTCTGTTTGGCCAGCCAACCCTGGCCGATGCGTTTTTTGCCCCGGTGGCCGCGCGTCTGCGCAGTTACCAGGTGGCGCTGCCGGCTGAGGCAGCCGCCTATGTCGAGACCATCTATCAATGGCCGGCGTTTCAGCGCTGGTATCAAGCCGCCCAGGAGGAACATCTGGCGTGAAACGTATTCATGTAGCCGCTGCGGTAATTCGTGGCGTAGACGGACAGATCCTGCTCGCCAAACGGCCTGATGATAAGCATCAGGGCGGCCTCTGGGAGTTTCCCGGTGGCAAGGTCGAGAACGGGGAGACGGTGCAGACCGCCCTGGCCCGTGAGCTGGAAGAGGAGCTGGGCATTCGCCCGACTGCTGCGCGACCGCTGATTCAGGTGCGCCACGATTATCCGGACAAGCAGGTGCTGCTGGACGTCTGGGAAGTCTCGGCGTTTACCGGTGAGCCGCATGGCGCTGAAGGTCAGCCACTGGCCTGGGTCAGCCCTCGGCAATTGGGCGACTATGAGTTTCCGGCGGCCAACCGGCCTATCGTGGCAGCAGCGCGCCTGCCTGAGCGTTATCTGATCACTCCGGAAGGGTTGAGTGGGCCTGAGTTGCTGCGCGGTATTCAGGCTGCTCTGAAGAACGGCATCCGCCTTTTGCAGCTGCGTGCTCCAGCGATGTTCGATGCGCAGTACCGCGACCTGGCTGTGGATGCCCTCGGCCTCTGTGCGGGTAAGGCGCAGCTGATGCTCAAAGGGCCGCTGGAGTGGCTGGGCGACTTTCCCGCAGCCGGCTGGCACCTGACGGCGCAGCAGTTGCGCGAATTGAGCGCGGCAGGGCGACCGTTTCCGCAACAGCGCTGGCTGGCGGCGTCCTGCCACTCGGCGCAGGAACTGGCGCTGGCTACGCAAATGGGCGTGGACTTCATCACCCTGTCGCCGGTGCAAGCCACGCAGACCCACCCCGATGCGCAGCCGCTTGGCTGGGCGCAGGTAATCGAGTTGTTGCAGGGCTTCAACCAGCCGGCTTATCTGCTCGGCGGCGTGACCCCGGCCGATGTCGAGCGCGCCTGGCAGGCGGGGGGGCAGGGCGTGGCCGGTATTCGCGCGTTCTGGCCAGAGTAGCGGCCGGCGTAGGATAAAAGGCGTTATAGTCGCGCCCTGAAATGGTGCGTGATAGGTGGGCGGTTGACGGTGCAGGGCATCAAAGCGTGGTTGAAGGGCTTCTGGCCGGCGCCTGTGGCGGTCAGCCTGAGTGAGCGGGTGCTCAGTTGTGTGGGGGCGGTACTCGGGCTGCTTTTTAGTGGTTGGCTCTGCCATGAGGTGTTGGGCAGTGAAAGCCCCTGGCTGATTGCCCCGATGGGCGCTTCGGCGGTGCTGCTGTTCGCTGCGCCAGCCAGTCCACTGGCGCAGCCCTGGTCGATTCTTGGTGGCAATCTGATCTCTGCCCTGGTCGGCGTTACCTGCGCGACCTGGCTCGGTCACCACGCCTGGGTCGCGGCCTTGGCTGGTGGGCTGGCGATTGCCGCGATGTTTGCCCTGCGCTGCCTGCACCCGCCAGGTGGTGCGGTGGCGCTGACGGCGGTGTTGGCTGGGCCGGAAGTGGCACAGCTGGGTTATTACTTTGCCCTGTACCCCGTGGGGCTGAACTCCATCGGCCTGCTGTTGATCGCGCTGCTGTTCAATAACGCTCTGCGTCGCCAATACCCGCATCGCCCGCTGGCGCACGGCAACGTGCACAAGACCGCTGATCCGATTCCCCGTGATCGTCTGGGCTTCACTCCGGCGGATCTGGATGCGGTGCTCAAGGCGCGCGGCGAGTGGCTCGATATTTCCCGCGAAGACCTGGAGGAAATCCTCCTGCAAACCGAAGCACAGGCTTATCAGCGGCGCTTTGGCGAAGTGCGCTGTGGCGAGATCATGTCCCGCGATGTGCAGACCCTGACGGAGCACGCCGACCTTGCCGAGGCGCGTGTGCGTCTGCATGAACATCGGCTCAGTGCCATGCCGGTGCTCAACCCGCAGGGCAAACTGCAGGGCATGCTCAGCCTGCACGACTTGCTGCTGGCCGGTGCCGATATGCAGGTGGTCAGCCAGTGTATGCAGCGCCAGGCGCCGACCTGTCGCGCCGACTGGCCGGTGACCTATCTGTTGCAGATGCTCACGGATAGCGACGTGCATCGGCTACCCGTCGTCGATGATCAGCACCAGTTGCTGGGTATCGTCAGCCAATCCGACCTGCTGGCAGCGCTGTTTCGCATGTCCCTGCAGAACCCTGCATCGGGCGCGGGTTAAGCGCGGGCCTGGGGTATCCTGTGTTTTTCCGCGGCCTGTTTGTTGAGTGTATTTATGTCTGTAGATGCTCGTTCCCCGTCGAACATGCGCCCCAGCACCCTGCATTTGCCGCGCGGTAACTGGGCGACGGTGTTCGAGTGCCTGTGCGCGCATTTCCCGGCGATTGCACCAAAGGTGTGGCAGGAACGGATTGCCCGTGGTCGGGTGCTGGACGCACAGGGGCAGCCGTTCGATATGGCCTCGGCTTACCGTGAAGGGCTCAAGGTGCATTACTTTCGCGAGGTCCCAGCGGAGACGCCGATTCCTTTTGAAGAAACCGTGCTGCATGTCGATGAACACTTGCTGGTGGCGGATAAGCCGCATTTTCTGCCGGTGATGCCGGCCGGCGAGTACGTCGAGCAGACCTTGCAGGCACGCCTGGCCAAGCGCCTGGGCAATGATGATCTGGTGCCGCTGCACCGGATTGATCGGCACACCGCCGGCCTGGTGCTGTTTTCCACCAACCGCGCCAGTCGGGGCCAATACCAGGCGCTGTTTCGCCTGCGGCAGATGGACAAGTGCTACGAGGCGTTGGCAGCGGCCCTGCCACAACTGGACTTTCCGTTGCTGCGGGCAACACGACTGGAGGGCGCCGAGCCGTTCTTTCGCATGCAGGAAGTGGCCGGTGAGGCCAATACGCACACCCGTATCGAAGTCGCCCAGCGCCTGGGTGAGCACTGGTTGTACCGGCTGTATCCGGTGACCGGCAAAAAGCATCAGCTGCGCGTGCACCTGGCCGCGCTGGGCGCGCCGATCCTCAATGATCCGTTCTATCCCGAGGTCACGGACGCGCCTGATGCACCGGACGACTACAGCAAGCCGCTCAAGTTGCTGGCTCGGGGACTGAGCTTTATCGATCCGCTAACCGGTCAGCCGCGTAGCTTCGAAAGCCAACTCAGTCTGCTTTAGCTTTGCGGTTCTTTGGCTGCTGCTTGCCAGAGCACTTCAGCTATCCCTTGGCGTTTGGCGATCAGCCGCGCCGCGACAAACAGCAGGTCGGACAGGCGGTTGACGTAGGCCAGGCCGACGCCGCGAATCGGCTCAACCGCATTCAGGTGCTGACAGCGGCGCTCGGCGCTGCGCGCCAGGCTGCGGCACACGTGAGCCTGGGCGATCAGGCGTGAGCCACCGGGCAGGATGAAATTCTCCAGCGGGCCGACTTCTTCGTTCCAGCGATCAATGGCCGCTTCCAGGCGCTCGATTTCCGGTGCCTGCAGGGCTTGATAGTCCGGCATCGCCAGCTCGCCGCCAAGGTCGAACAGGCGATGCTGGCAAGGTGCGAGCACCCCGATGATTTCACTCAGCCCCGGACACTTGGCCTGCTGTTCGGCCAGTTCGGCCAGCAGCAGGCCAATATGGCTGTTGAGGGTGTCCACTTCGCCCATGGCATCCACCCGTGGGTGGTCCTTGGTCACGCGGCGGCCATCGGCCAGGCCGGTTTCGCCGGCGTCGCCGGTGCGGGTGTAAATTTTCGAGAGGCGATAACCCATATTCAGAGACCTGTGTCGGGGTGGCTGGTGGCGAGTGGCAGGCGCAGGGTGAAACAGGTGCCCTGGCCGGGCTTGGACTGCACTTCCATCTGCCCTTTGTGGTTGTTGGTGATGATGAAGTAGGACACCGACAGGCCGAGCCCGGTGCCCTGGCCGACCTCCTTGGTGGTGAAGAACGGCTCGAAGATGCGCTTGCGCACCCGTTCGGACATGCCCACACCGTTGTCTTCCACCTGGATTTCCGCCCAGGGTGGCGCCAGGCGCAGGCGCAGGGTGATCTGCCCGGGTTGGCGGTTGTCGCTGCGTTGGTGAATGGCCTGGGCGGCATTCTTCAACAGGTTGAGCAGCACCTGCTCCAGCTCGTTGGCGGTGGCCGGCACGGTGGGCAGGTTGTCAGCGAAGTCGCGCTGAATGTTCAGGCTCTTGAAGTCGAAGCTGTCGGTCAGATCGAAGTCGTTGCTGGCAATTTCCACCGCTTGGTCGATCAACGCCGGCAGGTTGCAGGGGGCCAGTTGACGGTCACTGCGGCGGCTGAAATTGAGCATGTGGCTGACGATTTTCGCCGCACGGTTGCCGGCCTGCTGGATGCCGTCGAGCAGGCGCGGAATTTCCCGGGCATTGAGGTAGCGGTCGATGGCTTCCAGGCAGATGCCAGCCTGTTCAGCTTGCTCGCGGTTCTTGTCCAGCTCGGTCGACAGGCGCCGACGGATGTTCTGCACGTTGTGCAGGATGGCGCCCAGCGGGTTGTTGATCTCATGCGCCATGCCGGCGGCCAGGCCACCAACCGAGAGCATCTTTTCCGATTGCACCATCATCTCTTCCAGATTCAGGCGCTGGGTGATGTCGTCGATACGGATTACCACGCCGCGTCCGCCGCCGCCACTCAATGGGTAGAAAGTCAGGGCAAAGTGACGGGGCTGTTCATTGTTACCCCAGGTGACCCGCTCGATCTTCTCCACCTGATGCTGTTCAACGGTGCGCTTGAGTTGCGGCAGGAACGGCTTGAGTGGCTCGAAGGCGAGAAAGATCGGCTGGTTTAGCGCTTCGTCCAGGCGCGTGCCGGAGAGGCTGCTGGCTTCCTGGTTCCACTGTGTGACGTAGAGCTGTTCATCGAGGGCAATCAGCGCCGAGGGCATGGAGTCGATGATGCTGTTGAGGTAGTTCTGAAAACCGGTGAGCTTTTTCTCGATCTTGCTGCGCACCTGCACTTCCAGTTCCAGTTTGCGGTTGGAGTGACGGGTTTCTTCGGCCAGGTGCTGGGCCTGATCGAAGGCCTCCTGCGCGTCGTCACGGGCGCGCTTGAGTTGCTGCTCACGGGCTTCAATGCGGATCAGCATGGTGTTGAAGGCATCGGCCAGGCTGCCGATCTCGTCGGCGTTGCCGCGGCGGGCGCGCAGGGCGTAGTTCTCTTCACGGGTGACCTGGCGCGAGAGTTCTTCCAGGCGGCGAATCGGGCGGGTGATCAGACGCCGAACCTGGCGTGAGACGATCAGCCAGAGCAGTACGCTGAGGGCAAGAATCACCCCGCTGGCCGTCAGGGTGCCGGTATAGAACACGCCTGGCAGCTCGCTGGAGGCCACCAGTAGCAGGTGCCCCGGTTGGCCCGTGGTCTGCGGCAATTCGACCAACTGGTTGATGCGAAACTCATGATGGCGCCAGGACTCGACCTCTTCGATACGCTGCGGCAGGCGCAGTTTGTCGCCGCGTTGCAGCTGCGCCAGGCTTTGCCCATTGCCGTCGTAGATCACTGCGGCGCGCAGAGGGGCGTAGTCATCCAGGCGTTTGAGCAGGGCCTCTGCCGCTGTCGGTGAGCTGAGGGCCTGTTTGCTCAGGGGCGGGCTGGCTATCAGCCGGCCGAGGGTGTGCAGGGCCTGCGGGGCGACGCTTTCCTGGGAGATCCAGTAGGCGGCGCTGATAAAGGCCAGGTTGGCCACCAGCAGTACGGTGGCCAGCAGGGCCAGCAGGGCGACCAGCAGTTTGCGGCCAACCGGGAGGTTCTCAAGACGCTGACGCAGGGGCATGGTGGGGCGGGTCTGGTGGTGAACGTTGCAGGCAGGTTAGGGGCTGTTGCGGTGTGCGTGCAAGGGAAGTCGCAACCAGCTTCAGTGGCTGGGCAGGCCGCGGCTGTCGAGGTGGGCCAGCAGTTGCGTGTGCAGGGCGTACAGGTGCGGCAGGGGCAGTCGATGACGTTGTGCGGCCTGACAGGCATAACCCAGCAGGTAGGCGATTTCCGTACGACGGCCCTGGCGGACATCCTGGTGCATGGAGGAGTAGTTCAGGGCGGTGGCCTGGATCACCCGCAGCACATCGTCATGCAGGCCCTCAGCGGCGTGGCTGTGACCGCAGTGTTGCAGCAGTTCGACCAGTTCGCTGCTCAGGCAGGCAAGCTGCGTGGGGTGCTCGCGCAATTCGCCATTGCGGCAGTCGTGCAACACAGTCAGTGGGTTGATCGCACAGTTCAACGCCAGTTTTCGCCACAGCCGGCTGAGGATATCCAGGCTCCAGTCGTGGGCGATGCCGGCCTGGCGCAGGTCTGCCAGCCAGGCCGGCGGTTGCATGTTCTGTGGGTCGCCGAGCCAGGTATGGCCGTGGCCGGCAAACACCACTTGAAAATCGGCCTGGCGAAAGGCGCCTTCGGTGCTGGAGGCGAAGATGCAACGTGCCTGGGGGGCGGCGCGGGCTACTTCGTCCTGACTGCCCAGGCCATTTTGCAGCAGCAGAATGTCGGCGCCAGGCGCCAGGCGATGGGCCAGCTGCGCCACTGCGGGCGCGGCGTCATAGGCCTTGCAGGCCAGCAGCAGGCGCTGGATTGGCTGTGTATCCGCCACGGTCTGGGCGGCAATCGGGTAGTGCTGTGCCTGGCCTTGCTCGATCAAGGTCAGGCCGCCAGCTTGCTGGTAGCTGTGCAAGCGCGCCGAGTCGCGTAGAAGCAGCTGCACCGGCACGCCGGCGCGCGCCAGACGCGTTGCCCACAGGGTGCCGAGACTGCCGGCGCCAAGGATATGCCACATGCTGGGCGCGGTTTATTGCGGCAAGGACAGGCGCAGGGCAGTGACCAGTCCGGTGCTGTGTGATTCGGGCAGTATCCTGGCCGCGTAGCCGGTGATCTGGTCCGGGGTGATGGGCAGGCCTTTGGCATCCAGCCCCACCAGGCTTATACCGGCCTTGAGACTGATAAACCCTTCGCTGGTCTTGAACGCCTTGAGGTTGACGCCTTCGTGCAGGCGCTTGAAGCTGCTGGGCGAGCATTCGTGCAGGTCGGTCAGCAGGGTAATCAGGCCGAAATGGCTTTCATCCAGGCGCACCAGCACATCCAGTGGGCGCACCAGTTGCTGCAGACGACGGGCAACGCCGGTAAGCAGTTCGTTGTAGAAGGCATCGCCGTATTGCTGGTGCAGCTCGGGCATGTCCTGTAGACCAATCAGCAGGTAGCACAGCGCGCCGCCACGGGATTCGACCTGGCGCAGGCTGTCGAGCATTTTCTGGTGCAGGTAACGGCTGTTGCCCAGTCCGGTGAGCGGGTCGATCAGGTTGCGCTGTTCCAGACTGGCAATGTTTTCGGTAAGCAGGCGGTTTTCCTGCAGCAGGCGCTGCAAGGTGTTGCACAGGCGGTCGGCGGCGTAGACCCGCGGCACCAGTTGCTCGTTCATCGCGGACTTGCTGATGAAGTCATCGACACCGCTGTCGAAGGCTTCCCCCAGGACGTTTTCGCCTTCCTTGCCGGTGAGCAGGATGACGTAGGTGTAGTGGTGGGCCATTTCGTCGAACTGGCGCACCTGTACGGTCAGTTCCAGGCCGTTCATTTCCGGCATCAGCCAGTCGGCCAGAAGCACGCTGGCTGGACGCTGTTCAAGCAGTTTGATGGCTTCAGCCGCACTGCTGGCAAAACGTAAGTCCTGATAACCCGCCTGGCTGAGGGCACGCCCGATCATGGCGCTGGAGAACTTGGCGTCATCGACGACCAAAATGCTCAGGTGGGGGTTAGGCATGGGGCAGGCTCGCTAGGGGGAAATCACATGGGCCCGATACTTCGCCGGGCAGTGTTTGTTGCTACCGCTATATAATGGCCGGGTTTTTTTATCGTCAAGCCAGGCGTGTCCCATTCGTGATGCAGGGCGCGCCGTCTATCTGGAGCAAACCCATGCCTTCGTTCGACGTGGTGTCCGAGCTGGACAAACATGAAGTTACCAATGCCATCGACAACGCCGTCAAAGAGCTGGAACGTCGCTATGACCTGCGCGGTAAAGGTAGCTTTGAGCTGAAAGAGCTGACTGTCAACCTGACAGCCGATGCGGATTTTCAGTTGGAACAGATGATCGAGATTCTCAAGCTGGCCCTGGTCAAACGCAAGATCGATGTGCAGTGCCTGGAGTTCAAGGACGCCTATCCGTCGGGCAAGAGCGTCAAGCAGGAAGTGATTCTGCGCGAGGGTATCGAGAAAGAGCTGGCGAAGAAGATCGTCGCCCACATCAAGGACAGCAAACTCAAGGTGCAGGCCGCCATTCAGGGCGAGCAGGTACGTGTCACCGGCAAGAAACGCGATGACCTGCAGGAGGCTATCGCCGCCCTGCGCGCCAAGGAATTTGGTATGCCACTGCAGTTCAATAACTTTCGCGATTGAACCTTTGCCGCGTTGTAGCGTCGCAAACAGCTCTATCCATCTGACCGCCATGGCTTGCCATGGCGGTTGCGTTTTATGCACAGGAAATAGGAGTCGTCCATGGAGATGAATATCGAGCAATTGGTCAAAGTATCGGAGGCTTGGTTGCCCGTGGTGCTGGAATACAGCGGCAAGCTGACCCTGGCCTTGATCACCTTGCTGATCGGCTGGTGGCTGATCAGCAAAGTCACCGGCAGCATCGGCCGTTTGCTCAATATGCGTCAGGTCGATCGGGCGCTGAGCAGCTTTATTGGCAGCCTGGTGAGTATTGTGCTCAAAGTGCTGCTGCTGATCAGCGTGGCGTCGATGATCGGCGTGGAAACTACGTCCTTTATTGCCATGATCGGTGCGGCCGGTCTGGCGATTGGTCTGGCCTTGCAGGGTAGCCTGGCAAACTTTGCCGGCGGCGTGCTGATCATGCTGTTCCGGCCGTTCCGGGCTGGCGACTGGATTGAGGCGCAGGGCGTTTCGGGCAGTGTCGACAGCATCCAGATTTTCCATACCACGCTGAAAACCGCGGACAACAAGGTGGTGATCGTGCCCAACGGCAGCCTGTCCAACGGCCATATCACCAACTATTCGCGCGAATCCACGCGGCGAGTGGATATCAACCTGGGTATCGATTATTCAAGCGACATCAAGCAAGCCCGTGAAGTGTTGTTGGATATCGCCAAGGACCCACGGGTGCGCCAGGATCCGGCTCCGGTGGTATTTGTGACCGGCTTGGGTGATAGCGCGATCAACCTGTCACTGCGCATCTGGGTGGCGACGCCGGATTTCTGGCCAGTCACTTTTGCTTTTACCGAACAGGCCAAGGAGCGTCTGGGCGAAGCCGGTATTGGTATCCCGTTTCCGCAGCGGGTGGTGCATTTGGTGCAGCAACCCACTGCGTGACGGTGTGCCGGGTTAGCGGCGAGTGGCGTTATAGAGGGTCTTGAAGGTGCGGCCCATCGCCAGTTGGTAGTGGCCGATCAGGCTTTGCCAATCGGCCTGATCCCATGGCGAATGGCGCCGCAATTGCAGCATGTCGTGCAACGCGGCTTGTTTGCTGGTCAGGCGGCGGCGTGATTTCTCAAGATCCAGTAAGGCGATTTCGCACGATGGTGGCGTATCCGCAGTCTGGATACGTACAAAGATATGTTTGGCATACATGCAGCCATGTTGCTGGCGGGCTTTGTGCAAATTGGCCAGGCTTTGCGCGACTTGCTGCAGCAGTTGCTGGTGCAGGGTAGTGTCTAGCGTCCCGCGAGCATGATGCTCATACCATTCATCAAGGGACTGAAAGCCTTCCAGGGCTTTGGTCACCAGCATGGCACGCCAGCCTTCGCGGTTACGCTCGGCGGCGCAGTAAACGATCTCGGGTACTGCCACACCGGCCCTGAGTGCGCTGAGCAGCGCGTCGCGCTCACGCAGTACCGTCGGCCTCCCCCAAGGGTGAAGCAGGCTGCGGTAAGTGTGCCCGGTTTGCTTTTTGGCGTAGAGCAACTGACCTAGCAGGGTGAGGCGTTGAACACCGCTATAACCACCGCGGCGCTCGTTGGGCTTCTCGACCCATTCACCCTGGGTTTGCCACCAGCTGTCAAAGCTAGGGTAGCGGGTGAGGCGGGTGGCGTTACTGAATGCTACGGTCATGACCTGCCCTCTTGTTGTTAGCAGGGTAGAGCAAGACTCTTGCCAGTTAATGCTGTCAGTGCTGTTTGGTGGCGTTAGTTACGCTTAATTCACTGGTTTGCAGCCGTTCACGTCGCCATTGCAGCACAATCAGGATCAGTGTCGGGATGCCCAGTAGTGCAGTGGCCAGGAAAAATTGGGCATAACCAAGCTTCTCCACCATCACCCCGGAGTAGCCACCGATCAGGCGCGGCAGCAGCAGCATGATCGAGCTGAGCAGGGCGTACTGGGTGGCGGAGAACTTCAGGTTGGTCAGGCTCGACAGGTAGGCGACGAAAGCCGCCGTGGCCAGGCCAGCGCTGAAATTGTCAGCCGAGATGGTGAGGATCAGCATCTGCAGATCTGCGCCCATGCCGGCGAGCATGAGGAACAGCAGGTTGGTCGCGGCTGACGCTGCGCCGCCGATAAACAGGATCGGCAGGATGCCGAAGCGCACAATCAGCAAACCGCCGAAGCCTGCACCAATCAGGGTCATGACCAGGCCGAAGAGCTTGCTGACGCTGGCGATCTGATCCTTGGTGAAGCCCTGGTCGATGTAGAACACGTTGGCCATTACGCCCATCACGGTGTCTGACATGCGGTAGGTGGCAATCAACCCTAACAGCAGAAAGGCTTGCCAGCGGTAACGCAGAATAAAGTCATTCACCGGCGTCAGCACCGGCGCCAGGCCGCGGCGGCCCATGGACGACAGGCACATGGCAGTCAGGATGGTGTAGAGCAGGGCACGCAGGAAGGCGCGATCTTCCAGCAGCAGGTCGAGCAGGCTGGCCTCGCCGTTGACCAGGCTGGCGAAGTCGGTGTTATAGAACTGGGTAAACATCGCCGGTACGGACACCAGCAACACGATCAGCACCAGCACAGAGGCAATCTGATGGCTGAAGCCATAGCGGGCGGCGGCCAACTGGGTGCGCAGTGGTACATCCGGTTCGCGCATCCATAGGCTGGTGAGCAGGCCTGGCAGCATCAGCAGGGCGAACAACAGGTAGGTGCCGGCCCAGGCACCATGTTGATAGAGCAGTGCGGTGGAGCCGAAGCCTTCGGCGAAGTACAGCGCGCCGGCGGTGGCCAGCAGGGCTGCGACCCGGTAGCCAGCCATGTAGCTGGCGGCCAGTGCGGCCTGACGGGTGTCATCGACGATTTCCAGGCGGTAGGCATCGACGGCGATGTCCTGGGTGGCAGAGGCGAAGGCCACCAGCACGGCCAGGGAAATCAGCCAGGTCAGATGGGTTTGCGGGTCACACAGGGCCATGCCGGCCAGGCCGATGGCAATCAGTACCTGCGACAGCACCAGCCAGGAGCGGCGCCGACCAAGCCTGCCGAGCAGCGGTAGGCGCCATTGGTCGAGCAGTGGTGACCAGACCCACTTGAAGGCGTAAGCCAGGCCGATCAGACTGGCAAAACCGATGGTTTCACGGGCCACGCCGGCCTCGCGCAACCAGACTGAGAGGGTGGAAAACACCAGCATATAAGGCAGGCCGGCGGCGAACCCCAGGAGCAGCAGCACCAGTGTCGAGGGGCTTGAGTAGGCAGCAATGGCATCGCGCCAGCTTTTACGGGGCATTGAAGGGGTATCAGCCTGAGTTTGACCTAATAAAGGGCGCACTCTAGGGTCTGTTACCGTTTTAGCGCAAGCCGCGTTGCCGCGAATAATCTCGCCAGGCTAGGCGGAGGACGTAGGAAATGGTCGTTCCCTTGCCAAGTCCTCCAACACCGCATGGCGAGATTATTCGCGCAACCCGTAGGGCCGGGCCTGTTTTAGCGCGATGCGGCGTTTCTCGACGGCTCATTTGAACGACCAAACTTCGCGTCTCGTGCCTTGCCTCGCGCTAAAACAGGCTCCGGCGCGGTCGCGATAAAACGGCAACAGACCCTACCCGCTGTGCTCCATTGGGCGCCAGCCGTAGCGCAGCATATCCACCCGGTCGTTGTGGATTGGCACGCCTTCCTCACGCAGGCGGCTGCGTTGCTCCGCGCCGGACAGACTGCCTGCAGGCAAACTGAGGCGCCCATTGGCGGCAATGACCCGATGCCAGGGTAGGGGGCTGCCGTCCGGCAGTTGGCTGAGGGTGCGCCCGACCCAGCGCGCGGCACGGCCTAAGCCTGCGTATGCAGCCAGTTGGCCGTAGCTCACCACGCAGCCGGCTGGTATCTGCGCCAGCACCGCATAAAGCGCTGCGCGGCGTTCGACCTGGCTTGCTGTCGGCTGGCCTGGCGCGGCATGCTTCGATCCCTGTTCTGGCTCGCTATCCGGCTTTCCCATCATGCTGCTACGTACTCTGTTGTGTTCTCTGGTTCTTGCTCTAGCCGCGCCTGCGTGGGCGGATACGGTGTGGTTGAACAACGGTGATCGGCTGACCGGTGAGATCATCTTGCTCGATGGCGGCAAGCTGGCGCTGAAAACCAAGTACGCCGGGCAGGTGCTGATCGCCTGGAAGGATATCGACACCCTGCGCTCCGATAAACCTCTGCTTGTGCGCCGCGAGGGCTTCGACAGTGAACACAGCAAACAGTTGGAGGCGGCCGGCAAGGGCATGGTGCGCATGGTCAATGCCAGTACCCAGACCATTCCGCTGGCCAGTATCAATCGTTTGATTCCGCCGCGTCCTGTGCTGCGTGATCGGGTCTGGGAGGGCAACCTGGATGCCAAGCTGGACATGAAGCGCGATGACAGCGAAACCGACGAGTGGAAGCTCAAAGGCAATACCCGCGTCGAGCATGGTCGTTGGCGTCATGTGCTCAGCAGCGAGCTGGAGCGCAAGGTCAAGAATGATGTGAAAACCGCGGATAACTGGCAGCTGGAATACGATCTCGACCGCTTTATGACCGATCACTGGTTCTGGCGGGTTGGTGCAGAGCATGACGAGGATGAGTTTGCCTTTTTTACCCACCAGCGCAGCATCGGCACCGGGCCCGGTTACCGCTTCTGGGATAACGAGCTGGGTCGTTTTGACATGATTGTTCAGCTCAATCGTCTGCAACTGCGTAGCAGCGAGGACGAGCTGGATTTCAATACCTATTCGCTGGAGTGGGATTACAAGCGTCTGCTCTGGGGTACGCGGCTGGAGTTGTACAGCAATGCCGAATTGCAGGTGCCGGAGATCGAGCAGGTCGACTACGTGCTCGACGGTGAGGTGGGCCTGCGCTACCGCCTGAATGACTGGGCGCGGCTGTCGCTGCTCTACGAGCTGGACATGGCCCGCGGGTTAGGCCAGACCAGCAGCGAGCGGCGCTACCTGCTGGGTGTTGGCGTGGGCTGGTAACCCCCCGCACAGGAGAAAAGCTGAACTCGCAGTGATTCTGTCGGTCAGTGCTTGCTCTGGCGTCGTGCATACGGATAATGCGCGGCCTTCCGTGACCCCGAGACTGACAAGCCTTACCTATGTTTTCCAGAACCCTGCTGTGCCTGGCCCTTTGTGCGACTGCAACCTCCGCGCTGGCGGATACCGTCTGGCTGAAGAACGGCGATCGCCTGAGCGGCAAGATCAAGTTCTTCGACGGCGGCAAGCTGCTGCTGGAAACCGACTATGGCGGTGCCATTGCCCTGGACTGGAACAAGATCGCGACCCTGGAGAGCGATCAGGAACTGCTGGTCAAGGAAAGTGCCGTCGGTGGTGAGCGGGCCAAAGCCCTGCAACCGGCCGAACCTGGCAAAGTCACCCTGGCCAATGGAGAGGCGCCGAAAACCGTCGAGCTGGCCAGCATTCAGCAGATTCTCAAACCCAAGCCGTTGATCGAGGACTTTGTCTGGAAGGGCAATATCGATGCCGCGCTGGACTATAAACGCGCTGAGCGCGACACCGACGATTACGACGTGCGCCTGAAGACTCAGGCCCGGCATGGGCTGTGGCGGCATAATGGACAAGCCGAGTACAACCGCGAGCTTCGCGATGATGTACTGAGTACCGATAACTGGGGCGTGGAATATGCCTTGGACCGTTTCCTGACTGAGCAGTGGTTCTGGCAGGGTCGCTTGGAGTACAAGCGTGACCGCATCGAAGACCTGCGCCGCCAGCGCACCGTGGGTACTGGTCCGGGTTATCAGTTCTGGGATAACGAGCTGGGCGCCTTCTCCGTGGCCGGATTGCTCAACCGTACCGACTACGAATATGCCAATGGCGAGAACGACAACTTCTATGCCGTCAGCATGAAATGGGATTACAACCGTTACCTGATCGGCAAGAGTGTCGAGCTGTTCAGTGATGGCGAAGTGGGCAAGCCGCTGGCCAACGCTGCCGACTACACCCTGGATGCCGCCGTGGGCCTGCGCTACAAACTGACCGACTGGGCCTCGTTGAATATGAAGGCCGAGAAGGACCTGGTCAGCGGCTCGGAAGGCGAGCTGGACGAGACCCGTTATAGCCTGGGTTTCGGCGTGGGTTGGTAAGGTCGTTGTCGTATAAAAAAGCCCCGCGTTTGCGGGGCTTTTTGTTTGCGGAGTGCTCAATCTAGCGGATTACAAGCGCAGACCGCCATCCAGCTCCAGAACGCGACCGGTGTAATAGTCGTTTTCCAGGATGTAGGCCACCGAATGAGCGATCTCGGTCGGTTTGCCCATGCGGCGCAGCGGGATAACCGAAGTCATGCGCTCCAACGCTTCCGGCTTCATGCTGGCGACCATTTCAGTCTCAATAAAGCCCGGTGCTACACCGGCGACACGGATGCCGTAACGCGCCAGTTCCTTGGCCCAGACCACGGTGTCAGCGGCTACACCGGCCTTGGCGGCGGAGTAGTTGGCCTGGCCGATGTTGCCGGCACGGGAGATGGAGGAGATGTTGATGATTGCGCCTTCGTTCTTCAGCTCGATCATCTTCGCCGCCACTTCACGGGTGCAGAGGAACACGCCGGTCAGGTTGACGTCGATTACCGATTGCCACTGGGCCAGGCTCAGTTTGGTGATTTCGCCATCCTTGACCTTGATGGTCAGGCCATCACGCAGGATGCCGGCGTTGTTGACCAGGCCATTGATCGCGCCGAAGTCTTCGGCCACCTGGGCCACGGTCTGGGTCACTTGCTCTTCATTAGCAACGTTGCACAGGTAGGCGCGCGCTTCCACGCCCAGCGCCTTGCAGGCGGCTACGGCTTCGTCGAGTTTTTCCTGGTTCAGGTCGACCAAGGCCAGCTTGGCGCCTTTTTCCGCCAGGTATTCGGCCATGGCGCGGCCCAGGCCCTGACAGCCGCCAGTGATGATGATGACTTTGTCTTTAAGTTGCATCGCGTGTCCCCTCAAATGGTGTCGTGTGGCCTTGCCGGCGGTTAATCTAGGCGCCTCCCGTTCTGTGACGGAATCTATGCAAGGAGTCATAAGGTGAGCGTGAAAGCCGGCAAGCATGCCCGAGAATTGCTGCTCAAGGAATACCGGGGCGTGCTCAGCACCCATTCCAAGGCCATGCCGGGTTTCCCTTTCGGATCAGTGGTGCCCTATTGCCTGGATGCTGAGGGTTATCCGCTGATCCTGATCAGCCGCATTGCCCAGCACACCCATAACCTCAAGCAGGATGGTAAGTGCTCGTTGCTGGTGGGCGAGCGTGGAGCGGAAGATGTGCAGGCAGTCGGCCGCCTTACTGTGCTCGCGCAAGCACGACAATTGGATGACGAGGGGCAGATTGCAGCGGCGGCGCAGCGCTATTACCGCTATTTCCCCGATTCGCGCGGCTATCACCTGGCCCATGACTTCGACTTCTGGGTGCTTGCGCCGGTGCGCTGGCGCTATATCGGCGGTTTTGGCGCGATTCACTGGCTGGATCAGGTGGCGCTGGCCAATCCCTTTGCCGGTGACAGCGAAATCAGTATGCTCGAGCATATGAACAGCGATCATGCCAAGGCCATCGCTCACTATGTCGAGCTGGCCGGTCTGCCTCGTCATGCGCCGGCCGAGCTGGTCGGTATCGACAGTGAAGGTTTCCATCTGCGTATCGGCCAGAGTCTGTATTGGCTGGCCTTTCCAACATCCTGTAACAGTCCGCTTGAAGTGCGCCAGGCCTTGGTGGCGCTGGCCCGCGCCGAGGTCTGGCCGACCGACGGTCAGGCTTCAGCTTGAATTCAGCCCGACACCCCATACTTCTTGCTTACTGGAAGCTGATCTTCCGTTTAGAGCCTGCCTACGATCTGCTGCGCGTCGGCCCTGCTGCGTTAAAAACAGGCTCGGAATGCTCATTTACACCAGTAAACTCCGCTTCCTCGCCTGTTTTTGCCTTGCATGGCTCTAGCTCGCGAGACCGTAAACAGGCTCTTAAGGAACCTTTGATGCGCGCGTTTCTGTTTTTGTTTCTGCTATTCCCGATCATCGAGCTGGCGCTGTTGATTCAGGTGGGCAGCGCCATCGGTGTGTTGCCGACGCTGCTGCTGGTTATCGGCACTGCCATTCTCGGCAGTGTTTTGCTGCGTGTTGCAGGTGTTGCCACGGCCTGGCGTGCGCGGGAAAAGCTGGCCCGTGGCGAGTTGCCCGAGCAGGAAATGCTCGAAGGCCTGCTGATTGCCGTCGGCGGCGGATTGTTGCTGTTGCCCGGTTTTATCAGCGACATCTTTGGTGTGCTCTGCCTGATCCCCTTCACTCGCCGCTTGCTGGTGGGGCAGGTGCGCAAGCGCGCCGCCGAGCAGGCCATGCGTCAGCGCGCCTTCTATGACGACCAGGCCGCCCGTTCCGGGCAGACCCGCCCGCAGGTGCTGGAAGGCGAGTACGAGCGCCGCGACTGAGTCCGCTTGGCTGTGTTGCCGCTTGCCAGCAGACCGATCTGCCGGGCCGGTGAATCAATAAAAAATTCGCCGGCCGCCCTTGAAATCCCCTTGCACGCCCTTATGTAGCGGACACCGCAAGGTTTTCTGTCATTCAGACAGATCAGACTTCAGCGCTACGCCTGGCGCAGCGCTACCGGCACCGCCGGACTTTGCTAACCCGCCGGTGACTGCACCGGCCGACAAACCACCTATTGGGAGAGATCGACAATGAAGCTTCGTCCTCTGCATGACCGCGTCGTAATCCGTCGCAGCGAAGAAGAAAAGAAAACCGCAGGCGGCATCGTGCTGCCAGGTTCCGCTGCCGAGAAGCCGAATCAGGGCGAGATCGTGGCGGTAGGTACCGGCCGCGTGCTGGACAACGGTGAAGTACGCGCCCTGAGCGTTAAAGTCGGCGACAAAGTGGTGTTTGGCCCTTACTCCGGCAGCAACACCATCAAGGTCGACGGTGAAGACCTGCTGGTGATGAGCGAGAGCGAAATCCTCGCTGTCGTTGAAGCTTGATTGCAGCGCCCCGTCGCTACGAATTCCGCTCTATCTGAACGAATCAAGGAATAATCATCATGGCTGCTAAAGAAGTTAAATTCGGCGATTCCGCCCGCAAGAAAATGCTCACCGGCGTCAACGTTCTGGCTGACGCAGTAAAAGCCACCCTCGGCCCGAAAGGCCGCAACGTGGTGATCGAGAAGAGCTACGGCGCTCCGCTGATCACCAAGGACGGCGTATCGGTTGCCAAAGAAATCGAGCTGAAAGACAAGTTCGAAAACATGGGCGCGCAGCTGGTCAAGGACGTTGCGTCCAAGGCCAACGACGCTGCTGGTGACGGCACCACCACCGCTACCGTTCTGGCTCAGGCCATCGTCAACGAAGGCCTGAAAGCCGTCGCTGCCGGCATGAACCCGATGGATCTGAAGCGTGGTATCGACAAAGCCACCATCGCCATCGTTAAAGAAATCAAAGCCCTGTCCAAGCCGTGCGCGGACACCAAGGCGATTGCCCAGGTTGGTACCATTTCCGCCAACTCCGACAACTCCATCGGCGACATCATTGCCGAAGCCATGGAAAAAGTTGGTAAAGAAGGCGTGATCACCGTTGAAGAAGGCTCGGGCCTGGAAAACGAACTGTCCGTCGTAGAAGGCATGCAGTTCGACCGCGGCTACCTGTCGCCGTACTTCATCAACAAGCCGGACACCATGGTCGCCGAACTCGACGGCCCGCTGATCCTGCTGGTTGACAAGAAAATCTCCAACATCCGTGAGCTGCTGCCGGTTCTGGAAGCTGTCGCCAAGTCCGGCCGTCCGCTGCTGATCGTCGCTGAAGACGTTGAAGGCGAAGCCCTGGCCACTCTGGTGGTGAACAACATGCGTGGCATCGTCAAAGTCGCTGCCGTCAAGGCACCGGGCTTCGGTGACCGTCGCAAAGCCATGCTGCAGGACATCGCCATCCTGACCGGCGGTACCGTGATCTCCGAAGAAGTCGGCCTGAGCCTGGAGAGCGCCACCCTGGAGCACCTGGGTAATGCCAAGCGCGTGATCCTGAGCAAGGAAAACACCACCGTGATCGACGGTGCTGGTGCGCAGGTTGATATCGAAGCCCGCGTTGCGCAGATCCGCAAGCAGGTTGAAGACACCACCTCCGACTACGACAAAGAGAAGCTGCAAGAGCGTCTGGCCAAACTGGCTGGCGGTGTTGCGGTGATCAAGGTCGGTGCCGGCACCGAAGTGGAAATGAAAGAGAAGAAAGCCCGCGTTGAAGACGCCCTGCATGCTACCCGTGCAGCCGTTGAAGAAGGCGTGGTACCTGGCGGTGGCGTGGCGCTGGTGCGTTCGCTGCAAGCCATCAGCGAGCTGAAAGGCGACAACGCCGATCAGGACGTCGGTATTGCCCTGCTGCGCCGTGCTGTTGAAGCGCCGCTGCGTCAGATCGTATCCAACGCCGGCGGCGAGCCAAGCGTCGTGGTCGACAAGGTCAAGCAAGGTTCGGGCAACTACGGCTTCAACGCCGCTACCGACACCTACGGCGACATGATCGAGATGGGTATTCTCGATCCGGCCAAGGTCACCCGTACCGCGCTGCAGGCCGCTGCCTCCATCGCCAGCCTGATGATCACCACCGAAGCGATGATCGCCGAAGTGGCTGAAGACAAGCCGGCTGCTGGCGGTATGCCAGACATGGGCGGCATGGGTGGCATGGGCGGCATGATGTAAGCCAGCCCGGCTCCCAGCAGGCCATCGCCAGATGGCTTGCACGCTGTAAAGAAAACCCTGTGCCTGTCACGGGGTTTTCATTTTTCTCGGCTATAACAGTCCTGCACGGCAAAGCGGTACGCCAATTGCTTTGTGTGAAGCGCGCTCCCGGACTGGAGCCTGTCAATCCGCGCTGTGCTGCTGTTCAGCATTGCCACTTCTTGTTTTGACCTCACCTGGATGTGTTCTACCACGCGGCCTGCGCTGTGCTGGTGGAGGGTTGGGCAGTCTTAGGCAGTTTTAAAACCACGGGTTCTAGTTCGTCCAATGCTGATGCAGTTGGGCAATAAAGTGACCCGCAGGCTGTTACCGCAGGCCTGATTATCGGCCTGGCCAATCCTTGGTTGGTCTGCAGTTGAACCAATCTGCCAGGCCACGCTCGAAGGCTGGCTATCGAGTGCTGTGTTGGGGGATCAGGACGATCCTGTAACGGGAAACAAACATAGCCGTCGGTCGCCAAGGGCGCTGCTGCGGTTGTCCATGATCTAGGGTAATTACACAGCGTTTGGCAGCGCTATCAAGAGGTTGCAGTGATGAAGCTAGAAATCGCACGAGGTTTGTTTCTGGTGACCGCGCTTAGCGTGGCCTCGCTCGCAGCGGCGGCCTGGCAGGAAGCCAGTCCCCAGGTCATCACCCTCAATGAGCGCGGCTACTGCCCGTTGCCCCCGCAGGCGCGAACGGCCGAGGCAGTGCGTCCCGATCAGGATCTGCTGCTGTTTATGTTCAGCCTGTCCCAAGGTGTGCGTTCGCAGGGCTAGACGCATTGCGGTGGTCATACAGGTAGAAAAAAGCCCGGCTTAGTGCCGGGCTTTTTGTTGCGCGCATCCTTGCGCAGCGTGCGTTCTATCCGTGTGCCTTGGTGGCGGCGGTGGCGGGCGCATCAGGCTGCGCCAGCAGGCTGTACACGCAGGGCAGTACGAACAGGGTGAACAGGGTGCCAATCGACATGCCGGTGGCGATCACCAGGCCGATGTCGAAGCGGCTCACCGCACCCGCGCCGCTAGCCAGAATCAGCGGCACCATGCCGAACACCATGGCGGCGGTGGTCATCAGCACCGGACGCAGACGAATCGCTGCCGCTTCTTCGACCGCTGCACGGCGCGACAGGCCTTTTTCATGGCGCAGCTGGTTGGCGAACTCGACGATCAGAATGCCGTGCTTGGTGATCAGTCCGATCAGTGTCACCAGGCCTACCTGGGTGTATATGTTCATGCTCGACAGGCCAAGGAACAGCGGAATCAGTGCACCACAGATCGACAGCGGCACTGTGACCATGATCACCAGCGGGTCGCGGAAACTCTCGAACTGCGCCGCCAGCACCAGGAAGATCAATGCCAGGGCCAGGCCGAAGGTGATGTACAGCGCGTTGCCTTCCTGCACCAGCTGGCGTGATGCGCCGGCAAAGTCATAGGAAAAACCAGCAGGCGCTTCTTCCTGCATGATCTGCGTCACCGTCTCGATGGCTTCGCCCATGCTGACAATCGGTACGCCCTGGATTATCGCCGAGTTGAGCTGCTGGAACTGGTTGAGCTGGGTCGGTCGCGCACGGTCGCTGACCTTGACCAGGGTCGACAGCGCCAGCATCGCACCGCTTTCGCTCTTCACGTAGTAGCTGTTCAGCCAGCCCGGATTATCACGGTAGGCGCGTTCGACCTGGGCAATTACCTTGTAGCTGCGGCCGTCGATGGTGAATCGGTTGATTTCACCTTCGCCGAGCAGGCTGGCCAGGGTCAGACCGAGGTCTTCCATGGACACGCCCATCTGCGCGGCTTTCTCGCGGTCGATTTCCACCACCACTTCCGGCTTGTCGAAGGCCAGGTCAACGTCGAGGAAGGCAAACTTGCCGGATTCCACCGCGCGCTGCTTGACCCGTTCGGCCACCTGCAGCAGCGACTGGTAGTCGTTCGGCGTGTTGATCACGAACTGGAACGGCAGGCCTTCGCCAGTGCCCGGCAGCGACGGCAGGTTGAAACCGAAGATCTGCAGGCCGGCAATCTGCGACAGACGCCCTTGCACCTCGGGGAGGATCTCCATCTGGGTGCGTTCGCGCTCGTTCCACGGCGTCATCAGGAAGCCGCCAATACCCGATTGCACACCGTTGAAGCCGTTGATCTGGAACGAGGAGTAGTACTCGGGAAACTCCTTGAAGATGCTCACGAACTCGTCGGTGTACTTGTTCAGGTACTCCAGGTTGGTCGGTTGCGGGGCGTTGGCGATCATGAAAATGATGCCTTGATCCTCTTCCGGGGCCAGCTCGCTCTTGGTGAATTTGAGCAGCACCGGAATCAGGCACATCACGATCACTGCAAACACCAGCACCACCGGACGGGTGTCCAGGGTGCCGTGCAGGGCGCGCTGGTAGCGGCGCTTGAGGCCGTCGAAGATCTGATCAAGCTTGTGTGCCAGGCCCGATGGATTCTCTTCGTGACGCAGCAGCTTGGCGCACATCATCGGCGACAGGGTCAGGGCGACGATGCCGGAGATGATCACTGCGCCGGCCAGGGTCAGGGCGAATTCCTTGAACAAGGCACCAGTGAGGCCCTCGAGGAAGCCGATAGGGGCGTATACCGCCGCCAGGGTGACGGTCATCGACACCACCGGCACGGCGATTTCCCGCGCGCCTTCGATGGCCGCATCGAAGGGCGTTTTGCCTTCCTCGATATGCCGGTGGATGTTCTCCACCACGACGATGGCGTCGTCCACCACCAGGCCGATGGCCAGCACCATCGCCAGCAGGGTCAGCAGGTTGATCGAGTAGCCCATCAGCTGCATAAAGAACAGCACGCCGATCATCGACAGCGGAATGGTGATCACCGGGATCAGCACCGAGCGGAAGGCGCCGAGGAACAGGAACACCACCACAATGACGATCAGCACCGCTTCGCCGAGGGTCTTCACCACTTCGTCGATGGAGGCCTGGATGAACAGCGTGGCGTCATAGGCGATGGAGACTTTCAGGTTCGGCGGCAGCTGCGCTTCCAGGTCAGGCATGACCTTGCGCACTTCCTTGATCACGTCCAGCGGGTTGGCCCCTGGCGTGCCCTTGATGGCGATGTACACCGACGGGGTGCCGTCAAAGGAGCTGATCGCATCGTAGCTTTCCGCGCCCATTTCCACCCGTGCCACATCGCGGATCAGCACGCGGCTGTCGCCCACGGTCTTCAGCGGGATGGCGGCAAAGGCCTCGGCGGATTTCAGGTCGGTTTCGGCGTTGATGCTGGTGACCACATACTCGCCTTTCACTTCACCGGCTGCGGCGAGGAAGTTGTACTTGCGCACGGCGTCATTAACGTCGCTGGCGGTCACGCTATAAGCCGCCATCTTCACCGGGTCGAGCCACAGGCGCATGGCGAACACCTGATTACCGAGAATCTCCGCTTCGGCCATGCCCGGCAGGGTGGCCAGCTTGGGCTGGATAACCCTTGAGAGGTAGTCGGTGATCTGCGGGTTGCTCAGCTCCTGGCTGTAGAAGCTGATGTACATCAGTGCCGTGGAGTCGGCCGCTTCCTTGCTCAGTACCGGGTCTTCGGCGTTCTGCGGCAGCTGGTTCTTCACCTCGTTGGCCTTGGCCAAGAGCTCGGTGAACAGGCGGTCGCTGTTGGCGCCGATGCGCGCATAGATCGAGATGATCGACACGTTCTGCCGGCTCACCGAGGTCATGTAATCAATGCCGTCGGCACTCGCCAGGCTCTGCTGCAGCGGCTGGGTGATATAGCCCTGGATAGTCTCGGCATTGGCCCCGGGGTAAGCCGTGGTCACCGTGATCAGGGCGCTTTCCATCTGCGGGTATTGGCGGATGGTCAGTTTGCTGAATGCCTGGAAGCCAAGCAGGATGATCAACAGACTGACCACGGTCGCCAATACCGGGCGACGGATAAAGGGATCAGTAAAAGCCATAAATAAGTTCCTTTGCACCGCGCCGGATTAATCGGCGCTCGGCTTGGCCTGCGCGTTGGCGATGCTGACATGGGCGCCGTTATCCAGCTTCAGCTGGCCGGCGGACACCACCTGCTCACCGGCCTGCAGGCCTTTGAGAATCACCACCTGGCCTTCGCGGCGCTCGCCGGTTTCGACGAAACGGCGCTCGACGCTCAGCTCGGCCTGGCCTTTGTCGTCTTTGACTACCTGGCCGTCTTCGCCTTTCTTCTCGCCGATGACGTACACCGAGTTGCCGTAGAGGGTGTAGGTGATGGCAGTTTCCGGAATGACGATCTGTGCCTGTTCGCCGGGTAGCAGCACTTCCAGGTTGGCAAACATGCCGGGCAGCAGCTTGCTCTCCGGGTTGGCCAGCATGGCGCGCACCTGCACGTTACGGGTGGTGTCTTCGACTTTGGGGTTGATTGCGGCGATCTCGCCTTCGAATACTTCGTCCGGGTACGCCGCTACGCTGAAACGCACGCGCTCACCGATGGCCAGTTTGGGCACCGCCTGCTCGGGCAGGAAGAAGTCGACGTACAACTTGCTCAGGTCTTGCAGGGTCGCGATGGTCGTGCCCGAGGCGAGGTAGTCGCCGACATCCACCTGGCGGATACCGATGGTCCCGGCAAACGGCGCAAGGATGCGTTTTTTCGCCAGTTGTGCCTGCAGCTGGGCCACGCTGGCGTTGGCTTTCTGCAGGCTGGCGGAGAGGCGGTCGAACTCGCTTTTCGAGATGCTCTGACGGCTGACCAGGCTGCGGCCGCGCTCATATTCCACGCGGGCCAGACCCAGTTCGGCCTGAGCGGTGGCCAGGCTGGCCTGCTCGACATCGCTGTCCATCTGGATCAGCGGCTGCTGCAGGGTGACCTGCTCGCCGGAGCGGAACAGCACCTGTTGCACGGTGCCGCCGACCTCCACGGTCAGGTCAACGCCCTGGAAGGCCTTGAGCGTACCGATGGCGGGCAGGCGACTCTGCCATGGGTGTTCTTCTGCTGTCGCGGCATCGACGCTGATGGCCGGCTGCGGGGCCGAGAACATCTGCACTTGTTGGTAGATGGAGAAGCCTTTGTAGGCGGCGAGGGCGAGTACCACGATGAGTACTGCGCCGAGCATGATCAGCATGCGGCGAAGCAACATATTCCGGTTCCTTGGCAAAGCGGAAAGAGGGCCTGGGAATAGGCAAGAGGGGCACATTAGACCCCTCGCCTTCACCTGTCAAAGATTCGCATTTAGCAGGCGTTACTAGGTGTGTGGGGCTGATCAATGGGTCAGTTATTAAGCAAAATGCCAGCATTTGCTGGCATTTTGCTTACAGGTGTGAACAGCGTCAGGCACTCAGGCGTTGTGTGACCTCGTTGAGCTGCCCGGACAATTCGTGCAGGTTGCGCCCGGCGCTTTCAGTGCGCTGCACGTTCTCCTGATTGGCAGTGGCGATGGCGGTGATTTCCGTGAGATTGCGCGAAATATCCTCGGCCACCGAAGTCTGCTCTTCGGCGGCGGTGGCGATCTGTCGGTTCATATCGCGAATGGCTTCCACTGCGCTGGTGATCAACTGCAGCGTGGCGCCGGCTTCGGTGACCTGAGTCACTCCTTCCTCGCTGCGGTTCTGTCCGCTTTCGATGGCGCGCACGGCATTCACTGCGCCAGTTTGTACGGTATCAATGATCTGGTGGATTTCTGCCGTCGACTCAGCGGTACGCTGGGCCAGGGTGCGTACTTCGTCGGCGACCACGGCAAAGCCACGCCCCTGTTCGCCGGCACGCGCCGCTTCAATGGCGGCGTTGAGCGCGAGCAGGTTGGTCTGCTCGGCGATGCCGCGAATCACTTCCAGCACTTTGCCGATGCGCCCGCTGTCGGCTTCCAGGCGACGAATCACCTCCGAGGTGTTGCTGATTTCACCGCGAATGTCGGTGATGGTCTTGATGGTGGCCTGCATCACTGTTTCGCCCTGGCGTGCGGCGCTGTCAGCGGCATCGGCGGCGCCGGCGGCTTCGGCGGCATGACGCGCGACTTCCTGGGCGGTGGCGGACATTTCATGCATGGCGGTGGCGACCTGGTCGGTGCGCGAAAACTGTTCGCGGGTGCCCTGGGCCATCAGCGTGGCGATGGAGTTGAGTTCGCCGCTGGCGGTGTCCAGGTCAGCCGTGCTGCGCTTCAGGCGGGTAAAGGTGTCGGCGAGGAAGTCGCGCAGGATATTGGCGGCCACGGCCAGATTGCCAAGCTCGTCCTGGCGGGTGGACTCGACATGCTTGCCGAAGTTGCCCCGGCTGAGTTGAGCGATATGCTCGATCAGCTCGCGAATCGGGTTGATCAGGTTGCGGTTGACCAGCCACAGGCTGAACAGCGCGATCACCACGGTGGCACCGAGCATCAGCAGGGTGCCGAGGGTGATGGTGCGGTCGGCTGCTGCATTGATCACACTCGCCTGCTCCAGGCTCTGTTTGTGCAGATCATTGGCCAGCGCTTCCAGCTGTTGGGTGGTGCTGCGGTCAATGCCGGACACCGCCTTGTCGCCGACTGACGCATCGCCACCGGCGGCGATAAAGGCATCACGGCCCTTGCGGTAGTTGGCGCCTAGGGTCTGGTGCTCGCTGCGCAGGGCGTCAATTTTGTTTTTCAGGGCGCGGTCGTCAGCGGCCAGTTCACTCAGCTTGCCGAGGGAATCCTGCACCTTGCGTTCCTGCGCTTCGAACTGGCTCCAGTACTTGTCCAGCTGGGCCTTGTCGCTGCCGCGCAGCAACACGTTCTTCCATTCCTGCACTTGGGTTTTGAAATTCAGGTTGGTCACGTCGATCAGCGCGGAGGCTTCCAGCGGCCCTTCAAGCAGGCCGCGGTAGGCCTGCATGCCGTTGGACAGAAAACTGAAGCAGGCCAGTGCGGTGACCAGAATCAGCGCCAGGCTGCCGCCGAGCAGGGCGAGGATTTGCGCGCGCAAGGATTTCTGCAGAAACATGGGAATACCCCTGAGTGTGGGAGGCGGGATGCCAGCGACGCCAGAGGCGCCCTAACTGCGAAGATCCCTATCGACTGGTATCAGTTGGGCCGTGGTGAACGGCTCTGCAGAAGTATAGATCGGCTCTGCGGCAGCGTTCTTTAGCATGCCGCAGGCGTGTTACAGGTTCAGCTGTACGGTGTTAAACCAGGCGCAGGTGGTTGTCCCACAGGCCGGCGGGCAGCTGCAGCGGTTGGCTGCTGATCTGAGTGCTGCGGCAGTCATACAGGCGGCAACGACCGACGCCACTGCTGACCACAAATCCGTCGGCCACTGCGCCCACCCCGGCACAATCCGGCAGCGGCGCGTCGAGGCGCAGTGCGGCGCTGTCCAGGTCCCAGATAAACACCCGGTTGCCGCGCGGTGCGGTCAGGGCCAGCAGGCGCAGTTCGCTGTGGATCGCCACGCTGGCGGTGTACTGGTTCATCAGCTGGCGCTGTGCATCCGCCACCGGGAAGTGCTGGAAGGGTTGGCCGGGGCGTTTGATCGCCAAGAGCGGCACCACATCACTGAGTTCGCCCATGTATTGCTGACCGGTGACCAGGGTACCGTCGCTGGCCACGGCCATATGGCGCACGCTGTTCATCCGCTCGGGCAGTTGTTCCTTGCTGATCAGGCTGCCGTCGCGGTGCATCAGCACCAGGCTCGATTCCATGGCGTCGAGGTTCATTTCCACCCGGCTGTCGGCCTCGGTGCGGATGCCGCCATTGGCCACCGCCAGGGTTTCACCATCGGGCAGCCAGAGCAGTTGGTGCGGGCCAAGGCCGTGGGTCGACAATTCGCTGCTGCGCAGCAGTTGCTCACCTTGCAGGCGGTAGACGCCGAGTACGCCGCGACCGGGGTCGGAGGTGTCGTTCTCGGTGGCATACAGCCATTCGCCGTCCTTGTGGAACACTGCATGGCCGTAGAAGTGGCGCTGTTCGGGTGATTGGATGGTTTGCAGCAGGCGACCATCGCGGGTGTCGATCAGGTAGCTCTGGGTGCTCGGGCGGCGACCGACAAACAGTGCCATCGGCAGAAACGGGTGGCCGATGACGTCGTGGCAGCGCTCGCTGACGGCGGTGGCGAACACCTGGCTGCCATCCAGGCGGTAGCCCACGGCAAAGTGCTTGCCGCTGCTGTCGTTACGCGCTGACAGCAGCAGCGGCTGGGCGTTGCTGTGCATCAGCGTCCAGCCGCCATAGGTGCCGGTGGCTGCTGCCGTGGCGGCAATAGCTGCGACGCTCAGGCCGAGAAAAGTACGACGGTTGATCTGCATGCGTCAGTCGCCGTCATGGGCGTTGAAGCCCAGCTGGATGCCCAGGGCTTTCGCCAGTTCGGCTTCGTGCAGGCGGTGCAGGGCGTTCAGGCTGTCATACAGCGCATTCAGCTCGGCGCGGCCGGCCTCGTCACTCAGCAGCTCGCCGAGCGGGCGTTGGGCGGCGGCCAGGCGCTGACGGGTGTCGCTGTAGGCGGCGTTGATGCGTTGTTTCAGTGCGTCCTGATCGCTGCTGAGCAGCGCCTGGATGCCGTCCTGCTCGGCACCCAGCCAGATGCGTTCGGCACTGGCCAGGCTGGCGGCGAGGTTGGCCAGGCTGGCTTTGCTGCGCCAGGCTTCGGCCTGATAGGGCTGCGGCTGGCCTTTGCTCTGGCGGCCGAGTGGCGTGCCGAGTTTCTTCTTCAGCCCGTCGATGGCGCTGACCTGGGTGCGCAGCAACTCGGCCACTGCTTCCGCGGCTTCGGCGTAGCGCGCGTTGGGGAAGTCCTTGAGCAGCGCGGCCATACCATCTTTGGCTTGCCACTGGCTTAGCACATCGGCGGCCAGCACTTGCTGGTGTTGGCCAATGGCGACGATCAGCGGGCAGTAGCGGGCTTTCTGTTCGGCGACGTTCAGATCAATGGCTGGATCGAACAGCAGGTATTCATAGGCGGTCAGGCCTTGCACCACCACGCTGGATTTATCCAGATCGGCTGGGGTCAGCTCGGGTTTGCTATTGACCAGCGCTTCAACCTGGCGGGCTACCAGGTTCTTCTTGTCCGGCCAGAACTGCACCTGCCAGGCGCGGTTGCCTTCCGCCAGCGGGCCGAAGGCCACAGGTTGTACGGCGGCCCAGGCACTTTGCGCGCTGGCAAAGGCCTGGCGGGCGTCGGCGAGGTTCTGTTGGCCGGCGCAGAAGGCTTGACCGCTGGTGGCCAGCTGGCGATCAGCTTCGCTCCAGGCGCTGTAGATCGGCAGCAGCACGCCATCGCTGAGCGCGCGGCTGACCTGCTGCTGCGGGTCGCTTGGGCTGCAGGCGGTGAGCGTGAGGCTGAGCAGGACAAGCGTGAGGGGTGAGCGGATCATGGGCGGCTCCTTACAACGAATTCAGAAAAGCCAACAGCGCGCTGCGCTCATCGGCATTGAAAGTCAGTACCTGCTGCTTGGCTGCTTCGGCTTCACCGCCGTGCCAGAGGATGGCCTCCAGCAGGTTGCGCGCGCGGCCGTCATGCAGGAACTGGGTGTGGCCGTTGACTGTTTCGGTCAGGCCGATACCCCAAAGTGGCGGGGTGCGCCATTCGTGGCCGCTGGCGAGAAACTCCGGGCGGTTGTCGGCCAGGCCTTCACCCATGTCATGCAGCAACAGGTCGCTGTAGGGGCGAATCAACTGATTGGCCAGCTCAGGCTCGGCGGCATCACTGGCGGTGGTGAACTGCGGGGTGTGGCAGCCCTGGCAACCGGCCTGGTAGAACAGGTTTTTGCCGGCGAGCACTTGCGGCGTATCGGCACCGCGGCGCGCCGGCACACCAAGGTTGCGGGTATAGAACAGCACGCTGGCGAGGATATTGTCGCTGACCTCCGGCTCGCCGCCATGGGGGGCATTACGGCAGTCGGTCTGTGCCGCGGTGCAGTTGTCCTGGCTGATTAGGTTGCTGGTCAGGCCCATGTCGTTGGCAAACGCATCGGCGTTCTGCTGATTGAGGGTTGGTTGTCCGGCTTTCCAGCCAAAACGACCGAGCGCCGTGCGTTGCTGCGTGCGGTCCCAGACCTGGTTGGCGCGCCCGGAAATGCCATCGCCATTGCGGTCTTCGGGGTCGGCATTGGCGAGGATGGCGGCTTCGGGAATGGCTTCGAGCAGACCGAGGCCGATCATCGGCGGGGCGATGCGTGCCGAGAACAGCGTGTCGGGATGCAGGGCGCCATACCCGAGCTGGCTGATTTCCAGGTTGGGCTTGCGCAGCTCGACCTGTTCGCCGTCGGCAAAGCTGACCCGCTGCGTGGTGTAACTGACGCGTACCTTGCCTTCAGGTGCGACGCCTGGATTAGCCATGTCCTGCAGTTGGCCGCCGTAGGTGGGTTCGGCGAGCACGCCGAGGCGCTGGATAATCGCGGCATGTTCGCTGCCGGCTGGAATCGACAGGCGCACCAGCATCGACACCGAGCTGATCGCATCAGGCGCCGGCGGATGGCCGCGGCCGTCCTTGATGTGGCAGTTCTGGCAGGCGTTGGTGTTGAACAGCGGGCCAAGGCCATCACGCGCGGTGGTGGTGGCGGGGGCGGTAACCCAGGGGTTACGGAAGAAACTGTTGCCGACGCTGAAATCCAGACGGCGAGACGGCGATAGGTTGGCGGAGGGCAGGGAGAAGGCGTTCTGGTCAGCCTTGCGCACGGTGGCGCCTCCGGCGGACAGGGCTTCGCCGGGCTCGGCTTGGGTGAACTGGGGTGTCTTATCGCAGGCAACCAGGCTCAGGCTCAAGACCAGCAGCAGCGCAATGCGATGCGGGGCAAACATGGATGGACATCCGCAACAGAAAAACAGGCGGCCGATCTTAACAGCCTGACCCGTTTTAAATAAGACGGATTTGCATTATCGCTGGTGGTCAAAGGTCGCAGGGTGCCCAAAAAGGCTGTATCCGAGCGGACTGTTGTCGGCGATTTAGGACCTGACGGGGCGTGCTTGACCGGGGCGGGCCAGCCAACGCTCCACTGCGGGAAGCGCCTCAGTGGTGAGCTTTCGGTGTTGTTTGTCGCGGCTGAAGCCCCTCCCACATGAGTCTCGCCATAAAAAAGACGGGCGCAAAACAAGCCGCGACTCGGGCAAGGAATCGCGGCTTTTTCATCACTACACGCCAGGACTTTGTGAGTCGCAGCAAGTCCTACGCAGCTTAGAAGCTGTGGTCAGCGGTATCCGGGTTCAGATCACTGATCCCCAGCTTGCCCGCTGCCTGCTCGATGGCGCCGGTCTGCTTGACCAGTGCGGCGATGGCATCACGGACGATCTGCTGGCCTTCGGCGTTGTCGGCGGCGATCAGCTGATCGAAGTGCTTGCCATTGTTGGCACTGTCGACCAGCGCCTGCAGCTTGCCTTCGGTGGCTTCGAGGTCGGCTTTCAGGGTGTTGTCAGCGGCGGCGTCAACCTTGGCCACCAGCGACGACAGGCTTGGGCCGGTCAGGGTAGTGCCGTCGACCTTCTTGTATTCGCCCAGGTAGACGTTGCGAATACCTTTGCCGTTGTAGAAGTGCGAGTTGTGGGTGTTGTCGCTGAAGCAGTCGTGCTCGTCTTCGGTGGAGTTGGCTTCCAGTGCGACCTTCATGCGCTCGCCAGCCAGTTCGCCGAGGGACAGGCTGCCCATGCCGAAGAGCATCTTGCGCAGGCCGTTCTCGGCCGATTCGGCTTCCAGTTTGGCGCGGTAGTTGTCAGCGTTACCGGCTTGCCACTGCACGACCATGGCATCGAGGTCGCTGACCAGCAGGTCGGTGGCCGCCTTGAGGAAGGCGCGGCGACGTTCGTTGTTGCCGCCAGTTGCACCTTCACCGACCACGTAATCGCTGGCCGGGCGCTCGCCAGCACCTGGGTTGGTACCGTTGAGGTCCTGGCCCCAGAGCAGGAATTCGATGGCGTGGTAGCCGGTAGCGACGTTGGCTTCGGAGCCGCCCAACTCATTCAGGCTGGCCAGCAGTTCCGGGGTGATGGTGCTGACATCGATCTTGTCTTCGCCGACCTGGATCTCGGTGTTAGCGATGATGTTGGCACTGGCACCTGGGTTGCCCAGGGCGTGCTGGTAATCCTTGGCGACGTAGTCGATCAGGCCTTCGTCCAGCGGCCAGGCGTTCAGCTGACCTTCCCAATCGTCGACCACGGCGTTGCCGAAGCGGAATACTTCGGTCTGCATGTAAGGCACGCGGGCGGCCAGCCAGGCTTCGCGGGCGGCTTTCAGAGTGTCGGCATTGGGGTTGGCGAGCAGTGCATCGACGGCCGCTTGCAGGGTTTTGCCGGTGCTGGCCGCGTCGCTGAACACGGCCAGGGCCAGGTCGGCGTAGTGGCTGACCACCGCCTTGGCGGCAGCTTCGTCGACCTGGCTGGCAGCTGCTGCTGGCACGCTGGCGCTGCTGGCAGCCGGTGCTGCAGCTTGGTTGGCTGGCGCTTTGTCGTCGCCGCAACCAGCGAGAGAAATGGCAATGGCGAGCAGGCTGGCCGAGGCCAGGGGCATACGAAGCATGGCGAAATCCTTTGCAAGTGGGAGTAGGGCACCCATACGAGTGAGCGCAAAAACCAAAGCATAATGCGAAAGATTTGCATTTTGCGCAAAGGGTCGTTGTGGTTTTTTCCGTAAAAGCTGTGGTGAGAGTCTGCTTCAGCGCTGAATGCTGACGCTAGAATGCTGCATCTGACCCCCTCAAAAACCTCTTCGGGAGTTGTGCATGAGCCTTACCAGCGTTGTCGTGAGTGTGTTGCTGATCCTGCTCGCGGCCTATGCCGTGATGCTCTACAACGCACTGGTGCGCTTGAAACATGGCGTCAGCAAGGCCTGGTCGAATATCGATGTGCTGCTCAAGCAGCGCCATGATGAACTGCCCAAGCTGGTGGAGACCTGCAAGCAGTACATGCAGCATGAGCGCACCACCCTGGAAGCGGTGATCATGGCGCGTCAGGCGGTTTCCACTGCCCAGGCCAGCGGCGATATGAATGCCCTGGGCAAGGCCGAGACGGGCCTGCGCACCGGCCTCGGTCAGCTGTTTGCCTTGGCCGAGAACTACCCGGAATTGAAAGCCAACGAAAGTTTTCAGCATCTGCAGCAGCGCATCAGCGGCCTGGAAAACGGCATTGCCGACCGCCGCGAGCTCTACAACGAGGCGGTCAACCTGAACAACGTGCGTATCGAGCAGTTCCCTGACGTGATCATTGCCCGCGCTTTCGCTTTCAAGGAAGCGGCGCTGCTGGAGTTCAGCGAAGGCGAAAAAGCCGATGTCGACCTTAAATCGTTGTTTGGCTAGGTCATGGATATTCAAGGACAGATTTTCGGGCTGACTTGCAGTATGGCGGCCTGTGCCGGCGGTGCCTGGTGGTTTGTGCGGCGCTTCTCTCAGGCCCGGCATCTGCTCGATACGCCCACCTCGAAGATTCGTTCGGCGGCGCAGGGCTATGCCGAGTTCTACGGTGTGTTGCACCCGCAAGGCGAGGAACAGCAGCGTGGACCGCTGACCAGTACGCCGTGCCTGTGGTGGCGTTACAAGATCGAGGAAGAGCAGCGCTCCAGCGACAACAAGGGCAGTAGCTGGCGCACAGTCGAGAGCGGTAGCAGCGAGGCGCTGCTGCAACTCGATGACAGCACTGGCAGCTGCCTGATCGACCCGCGCGGGGCGCAAGTGCGACCGCTGACGCGCGAGGTGTGGAGGGGTAGTGAGCGTCATCCGCTGGGCCAGGCGAAAACCGGTTGGAGTGGGTTTTTCAGCGGCAGTGGGCAATACCGCTACACCGAAGAACGTCTGCATGCGGGGCAGTCGTTGTATGCCATCGGGGATTTTCGTAGCAGCGGTGGCGGTCGTCAGGGGCTGGATCTGGCCTCGGCCAAAGGTGCGGTGATTCGCGAGTGGAAAAGTGACTTCAGCGGCTTGCTGCAACGCTTCGACAGCGACCGTAATGGTCAGCTGGATGAGCAGGAGTGGAGTCGTGTGCAGTTGGCGGCGGCTCTTGAGGCCGAGGATCGCCATCGTCAGCAGAGCACGCAACCGGCGCAACACCACCTGGCCAAGCCGAGTGAGGCGCGGCCATTTATCTTGTCCTGCGCGGGCGAGGATGAGTTGGTGCGGAGTTTCTACTGGCAGGCGGCCGGTGCTGTTGTGCTATGCGTGTTGGGCGCAGTGGCGACCGCCTGGCTGCTGGGGGTTAACCGCTTCTAGTGTCGAGCACGCAAGAAAAAGCCCGCCAATTGGCGGGCTTTTTTGTCGCTGGTTTAGAGCGTGGCCGGGTTGGCGGTGCTGTTCAGGCGGCGGGCCTGTTTCAGGTAGGCGGTCAGCTCGCGCGCGGGCAGCGGTTTGCTGTACAGGTAACCCTGACCCTCGTTGCAGCCCTGAGCGATGATGTAGGCCTCCTGCTCGACGGTTTCCACCCCTTCGGCGATGACCTGCATACCGAGGCTCTTACCCAGCTGGATGATGGCGCGCACGATGGTGGCATCGTCTTCGTCTTCCAGCAGGTCTTGCACGAAACTCTTGTCGATCTTGATCTTGTCCAGCGGCAAGCTCTTCAGGTAGCTCAGCGAGGAGTAGCCGGTACCGAAGTCATCAATGGCGATCAGCGCACCAGAGCGGCGCAGGCTGAGCAGATGCTGGGCGGCGGTGTTGATGTCTTCCATCAGGCCGGTTTCGGTGACTTCCAGTTCCAGGCTGCGCAGCGGCAGGCGGTAAACCTGCATCAGGTTGTTCACTACGCGCGGCAGTTCGGCGTGGTGCAGTTGAACAGTGGAAAGGTTGACCGCCATGCGCAGCTCGGTGAAGCCCTGATCATGCCATTCGCGTAGCTGGCGGCAGGTCTGGTCGAGAATCCATTCGCCAATCGGGATGATGGTGCCGTTCTGTTCTGCCAGCGGGATAAACAGATCCGGCGGCACGAAACCATGCTGTGGATGCTGCCAACGCAGCAGCGCTTCGACGCCAACTACGCTGTGGTCGCGGTAGTCGACCTGCGGTTGATAAACCAGATGCAGTTGGTCCAGCGCCAGGGCGTCACGCAGGTCTTTTTCCAGTTCGCGGCGGCGGCGCATTTCGCTGTCCACGCTGGCGATATAGAACTGGTAGCGGTTGCGTGAACGGCTCTTGGCCAGGGTCATGGTCTGTTCGGCTTTCTGCAGCAGCTTCTCGGTGCTGTCGCCGTCTTCCGGGAACAGGGTGATGCCGATGGTGGCGCGCAGGCGCACTTGTTGCTGGTCGAGCATAAACGGGTTGTCGAGGTCATCGAGTACGCTTTGCGCCAGTTCGGCAGCTTCGTAAGGCTGCTCGATATCGGCCTGTACCAGGGCGAACTGGTCACCGCCTAAGCGGGCCAGAGCGCCAAGGCGGCCACTGTGGCTGCGCAGGCGGTCGGATAGGGCCAGCAGCAACTGGTCGCCAGTCTGGTAGCTGAACTGCTCGTTGATCCCTTTGAAGTCATCCAGGCCTACGCAGAGCACGGCCACCCGACGATTGAGGCGGCCGGCATCTTCGATAATCTGGTCGAGCTGCTGTTGCAGCTGCTGACGGTTCGGCAGGCCGGTAAGGAAGTCGTACTGAGCCATGCGCAGCAGGCTGTTCTCTGCTTCACGGCGCAGGTTGGTGTTGCGTTCGATGGAGGAGAGCAGCTGGTTGGCGGTGTTGATCCACAAGCCCAGTTCGTTCTTCTCGTTGCCCTTGAGCATCGGCAGCTTGTGCTCGCTGGGGCGGTCCGGGTTGATGTTGGTCAGGTGTTCGATGATCTTCGACAGCGGCTTGGTCAGCAGCCAGTGGTAGACCAGGTACAGCACCAGACCCATGGCCAGGGCGCGCAGTACGCCGGAGATAAAGATGATCACCGAGTTGGTGACAAAGCTCTCGCCGTAGGGGGCGGTGTCGAGGGTGATGCTGAGGTCGCCGTAATACTCGCTGTAGGGGCCGCGGCCGACCAGTTGGGTGGTGAAGTTCTGTTCCTTGCCGAGGATCGGGTCGGTCAGCCAGCGGGTGGGGATATCAACCTGCTCGCGGGCCTTCTCCGCCAGCATCGGCTCGTTGGGATGGCCGATGGCGGCCATGCGTACCGACTCATGCTGGAACAGGCCTTCGATGACCTGCATGCCCATTTCCCGGTCCAGGCTGTAAACCGCCTGTGTCGATGGGTCGCGGAACATGCCGAGAATCCGGTGCGCGTCGTTGGCCACTGCCTGACGTGTTTTGTAAACGTCGAAGACGATCTGGGCAAGACTCAAGACCACGCCGACGATCAGTGCCGAGAGCAGCACTACGCGGAGCAACTTAAGTGACAAGCTGTTTTTGAGTTCCAGCTTCAAATGACGGTTCCTTGTTCGAGGCCTTCGGCGTCAGACGCTAGTGAGTATTGGCAAAGTCGCGCTTGCAGTCAAAGGGCCATTACCAAAGTTTGTCGAACAAATTATCTGAGTGGTGATGGCGCGACAGTCGGCAGCTGTGTTGGCCGCTTGCACTGTGTCGGTGCGCGGTGATTGCGGCTTGAGCACCGTTGGGCGGTTTTTATGCTCGGTCATCTCCGGTGACGATCCTTAAGGCCGTTGCTGGGCCAGGTTAAAACGCGCGCCCATCTATTCTTTTTCTTTGGCATGAGAGTTGCGAAGCCCTGGGTACTCACCGTCATGGGGGACGCTGCGATGAAGACTCGACTGTTAGGGATAGCTGCATGTGCGGTTTCACCTGTTGCCCAGGCGGCCAGTGACGAGGCGATCAATACCGCCTGGCTGGTGCTGGCCAGTGTGCTGGTGTTCTTTATGCAGGCCGGCTTCGCCTTGCTGGAAAGCGGCATGTCGCGGGCGAAGAATGCGGTCAATGTGATGATGAAAAATTACATGGACGGCTGCGTCGGTGGCATCACCTTCTGGCTGCTGGGCTTCGGCCTGATGTTCGGCAGCAATATCACCGGCTGGTTTGGCATGAGTCATTTCGCGCCACATACCGGCGAGCCCTGGGATTTCACCTTTCTGCTGTTTCAGATGATGTTCGCGGCCACGGCGGCGACCATCGCCAGCGGTGCGATGGCCGAGCGTACGCGTTACTCGGCTTACCTGATCGGTGCCGTGGTGATCAGCGGCTTTATCTATCCGGTGTTTGGTAGCTGGGTGTGGAGCGGCATCTACGGTGGTCAGGGATGGTTGGCGGCCATGGGCTTTATCGATTTTGCCGGCTCGACCGTGGTGCACAGCATCGGCGCCTGGTGCGCACTGGCCGGCATTCTGGTGCTGGGGCCGCGCCTGGGACGTTTTGCGGCGGACGGTACGCCGCGCAGCATTCCCGGGCATAACCTCAGCCTGGTGGCCTTGGGTGGTTTTATCCTCTGGGTCGGCTGGTTTGGCTTCAATGCCGGCAGCAGCCTGGAGATGAATGTCAGCCTTGGCCTGATTGCCCTGAATACCCATCTGGCAGCCTCGGCCGGAGCGCTGGGGGCTTTTCTGGCGCAGCGCAGCACCTCCAGTCCGGTGCTGCTGACGACTACAGTGAATGGTTCGCTCGGCGGCTTGGTCGGCATCACCGCTGGTTGCGCAACCATGTCGCCGCTGTTTGCCCTGCTGACCGGGTTGGTGGCCGGTGGTGTGGTGGTGTTCGGTATGCGCCTGCTGGAGCGCTGGCAGCTCGATGATGTGGTCGGCGCCGTGCCCGTGCATGGCTTTGCCGGTGTCTGGGGCACCGTGGCGGCCGGCCTGTTCTTCAGTGGTGATCTGTTCAACTGGTCGCGGGTCGGGGTGCAGCTGCTGGGCGCCGGGGTGGCCTTTGTCTGGGCGTTCCCATTGGCCCTGATGCTCTATTTCCTGCTGGCGAAAACCCTTGGTCTGCGCACGTCTACCCAGCACGAGCAGCGCGGCCTGGACTATGCCGAGCATGCCGAGGTGGGCTATCCGGAATTCAACCTGGCGGTGACCTTCGACAACAGCGACATGCCAAGGAGGGCGTGAGATGAGTCTGACTACTCGCCGACGGGCGATCTATACCGGCCTGGCCGGACACTTCGCCGAGGACGAGCTGCTGGCCGTGCTGGCGCTGTGGGAAAGCAAATACGCCGATAAGCCACCGTTTGCCCTCAATGAGTTTCTCGGTGAGGTGGCTGCCACCAGCGAGCGCAAGCTGGAGCGCGCCAAGCTCTACCGCGAACTGGTGGGTGCGCTGACCGGGCCGTTGTCGGCGTTGCTGCCGGACCCGGAACCGCAGCTGCTCAGCTGGCGGCAGCGCATGGGGCTGGGTGCACCAGCGAGCGTTGCGGCAGACGTACAGGCGCGGCATACCTTCGAGGCATTGAGCCGGGTGCTGTTCAACGAACTGGATGCCGGCCTGCTGCCACGCCTGCAACGCTTTGCTGCGGGCAATCTGAGCAACCTGCGCGGCAGCAATGAGCAGCGCCTGCGTGTGCGGGGCTGGCTGGAGCAGGGAGCGGAATTGGAACTGGCTGGCCTGGGGCTGGAGCAGCTGCGGCAGTTGCTCAATCTGCTGTACATCGGCCTGTGTGAGTACCTGGGGCCCGTGGTGGCTGATCAGCGTCTGACTCAGGCGGTGCAGCAGGTCGAGGCGCTGCATCTGGCTTTTGCGCCGCGCAAGCTGTTGTAAAACGCAGGTGCAGAAAACAAGAAACCCGGCACATGGCCGGGTTTCTTGTTATTCGGGAGCGCTGACTTAGGCCGCGTAGTTTTTCGCTACGAAGTCCCAGTTCACCAGGTTCCAGAACGCCTCAACATACTTCGGACGCAGGTTGCGGTAGTCGATGTAGTAGGCGTGTTCCCAGACGTCGCAGGTCAGCAGCGGGGTGTCGCCGCTGGTCAGCGGGCAGCCGGCGCCGATGGTGCTGGCCAGCGCCAGGGAACCGTCAGCCTTCTTCACCAGCCAGCCCCAGCCGGAACCGAAGGTGCCGATGGAAACCTTGCTGAACTCTTCCTTGAACTTGTCGAAGGAACCGAAGGCAGCGTTGATCGCGTCAGCCAGGGCACCCGTCGGCTGGCCACCGGCGTTAGGTGCCAGGCAGTTCCAGTAGAAGGTGTGGTTCCAGACCTGAGCGGCGTTGTTGAAGATGCCGCCGGACGAAGTCTTGACGATCTCTTCCAGGGTTTTGCCTTCGAACTCGGTGCCTGGGACCAGGTTGTTCAGGTTCACGACATAGGTGTTGTGGTGCTTGTCGTGGTGGAATTCCAAGGTTTCCTTGGAAATGTGCGGCTGCAGGGCGTCATGTGCGTAGGGCAGCGGCGGCAATTCGAAAGCCATTGTCTATCTCCTAATCAGGTCAGGTGCGGTGTGCGCGAAGCCGATCACGGGCGGCCATCTCAGCGGCGTGAGTTATCTCTTTGCGCCGCAAGCCCTGAATCATAGCACCGGCCCTGCGCCTTAAACACGCGGCAACTGTGTGGAAAACCAACTTGGCGCGCTCTGCGCCGGCCTGCGGCTGTGCGGTTTCAGTCTACTTGGCTGTCGCTGAGCAACTGCCAGGCAATAGTGAACATCATCAGCGCCACGCTCAGATCGATAACTCGCCAGGTGCTCGGGCGCGCCAGCCAGGGGGCGAGCCAGGCCGCGCCCAGAGCCAGGCAGAAGAACCAGAGCAATGAAGCGCTGGCCGCGCCCAGGGCATAGGCGCCGGGCACCGGCTGTTGGGCGCCGAGTGAGCCGATCAGCAGGACCGTGTCGAGGTACACATGCGGATTGAGCAAGGTCACCGCCAGGGCCGCCAGCAGCACGGCCTTGCGTGAGCGCGGGCCGCTGTCGGCGCTGTAGCCCATGGCCTGCGGGCGGCTGGCCCGCAGCAGAGCCTGAGCGCCATACCAGAGCAGAAAAGCCGCGCCGCCCCAGCGCGCCACGCCCAGCAGAATCGGGTTTTGCGCCAGCACAGCGGCCAGGCCGAAGACTCCGGCGGCCACCAGCAGGGCATCGCAAACCACGCAGAGCAGCGCCACCGGCAGGTGATGCTCACGGCGCAGGCTTTGTGCCAGGACGAAGGCATTCTGTGCGCCGAGGGCGATGATCAGCCCGGCGGCGATCAGTAATCCGTTGCTGTAGCTTTGCCACATCTCGGTTACTCCGTCTGTGCACTGAGCTGTTGCAGAACCGCCAGTGCGCGCGGCCCATCGGCATGGGCGACGAACAGGTGGTCGTGGTAGAAGCCGGCGATCACGTTGCAGCTGATCCCGGCTTGCGCCAGGGCGCTGGCAACGGCAGCCGTCAAGCCGACGGCTTCCAGCGCCGAATGCACATGCAGTGTCAGCCAGGCGGCCATGTAGCTGAATGGCAAGCCCAGATGTTCGGCTTGCTGGTGCGGCAGGATCACCGTGAGGCCTTCGGCTTCCTGAAAGCTGCCCAGCGGTTGTATGCCTTGTAGCTGCGCGGCGCTGCTTAAACAGCAGAACACGTAAGCGCCCTCGTTTAGCTGTGGGCTCATGCTACGCAGCAAGGTGGTCAGTGAGGTTTCGCCGGCCATGTGGTTTGCCTGTTCCGAGTGGTGATGCTGGTCAGTCTGCTGTGGCTGGGTATATAAGAGAAACCAATAATCCTGATCTCTCATTAGGAATTCTTATTTTGTTGGATTACAAACTACTCGCCGCTTTGGCCGCTGTTGTCGAGCAGGCTGGCTTCGAGCGGGCGGCGCAGGTACTGGGTTTGTCGCAGTCGGCGGTGTCGCAGCGGATCAAACTGCTCGAGGCGCGCGTTGGTCAGCCGGTGCTGGTGCGTGCGGTGCCACCAGCGCCCACGGAAATTGGTCGGCGTCTGCTTAACCACGTACAACAGGTACGTTTGCTGGAACGTGATATTCAGGCGCAGGTGCCGGGGCTGGATGAGGGCGGTTTGCCGGAGCGCCTGCGTATTGCGCTGAATGCTGACAGCCTGGCCACCTGGTGGGCTGGCGCTGTAGGCGCGTTCTGCACCGAGCAGCGTTTGCTGCTGGATCTGGTTGTGGAAGATCAGGAAGTCGGTCTCAAGCGCATGCGTGCCGGTGAAGTCGCCGCTTGTGTATGTGCCAGCGAGCGCCCGGTAGCTGGTGCACGGGCTGTATTGCTGGGGGCGATGCGTTATCGCGCCATGGCCAGCCCGGCGTTTATTGCCCGGCATTTTCCAACAGGCGTGACGGCCCAGGCGCTGGCCCATGCGCCTGCCATCGTCTTCGGTCCGGATGATCTGCTGCAGCACCGCTACCTGTCCGGCCTTGGCGTGGAAGGCGGGTTTGCCCATCACCTGTGCCCGTCATCCGAGGGCTTTATCCGCCTGGCGCAGGCCGGGTTTGGTTGGGGTTTGATCCCCGAACTGCAGGTGCAGCAGGAAACGGCCCGTGGCGAGCTGGTCGAGTTGATCAGCGAGCGGCCAATCGATGTGCCGCTGTACTGGCACCATTGGCGCAATGGCGGTGAGCTGCTTAATCAACTAACGCGCTACCTGACCCAGGCCGCGGGCCAAAGCCTGGTAGCGCTCAGGAAATAACCACCTTGCCCGAGCCCGGCAGTTGTTCCACGCAGCGCTCGCCAAGCAGCTTGCTGGGGGTGAAGTAGCCGCCGGGGCCGCTGTAATCGAGCAAATGCCGCACGCTCAGCAAGGCGCCGTGCACGGTGACGTCATAACCATTGGCGGTTTCCAGGTGCGCGGTTTTTATCTCACCGGCTGCATTGCGCGCCTCACCCCACAGCCAGGTGCGCTGACGAGCGCGACTGGCTGCATCGGGACCGCTGACGCGTTTTTCGATCAGCCGCTTGAGCCAGTTCTGCACCGCATCCAGGCCCAGCAGGGCGCGCAGCGGGTCGATCAGGCGCATCACGATGGCGGCTGCCGTCGGCGTTGGCAGGTACACCTCGATATTGTCGATGCCGGTGGAGTGGTAGGCGGTGGACACATCGCCCCAGGGAATGGTGACCGCCGGCTTTTCACCGCGGCCAAAGTTGATGGTGCGGCGCTTATAGCCCAGTGGCACATCGGTGATCACTCCTGCACGGCGTACCTTGCCGCCAAACTTCAGGCCTTCCACCGAGGTTTTTGCGGTACCGGGCGACAGCCCGCTGCCACTGTCAAAACCCAGCGCCAGGTGTGTGGCATCGGGCAGGGCCTGGTGCAGGCAGGCGGCCAGGCAATCACTGGGAATCACATCGAAGCCCACACCGGGGCAGACCACCACGCCCAGTTCGCGTGCCTGCTGGTCACGCTGATGAGCCGCTTCGAACACGCTGATCTCGCCAGTGATATCGACGTAGTGGGTGGCGCTGGCCAGGCAGGCCTCCAGCATCGGTGCGCTGGTGGCGGAAAACGGCCCTGCGCAGTGGGCAACCACGGCGACATCCGCCAGCGCTTCCTTGGCGCGATCCAGTTGCTGGATATCGAATATCCGGCATTCCAGGCCGAGCAGGCTGCCTAGGGCGTGTACGGCAGCCGGGTTACGCCCGGCGAGAATGGGCGTGAGGCCCTGGCGCTTGGCTTCGGCTGCGATCAGATGGCCGGTGTAGCCGTTGGCGCCGTAAATCATCCAGTGCGTCGACATCCCATGCTCCTTGGTTGTTATCAGGTTTGCGCCTGGCAGCTTAGCCGCTGTGGGCGGCGCTGTTGCCTATCGCAGGGTGTGTGCGGTCGCTGATATGGCCTGCAATGCCACAGCGTGCGCTGCTAGAGTGGCGCATCAGCCAGGCTAAACGGGGGTTGCAATGAAGATTCTGGTAACCGGAGCCAGCGGTTTTATCGGTGGGCGTTTTGCCCGTTTTGCCCTGGAGCAGGGGCTGAGTGTGCGGGTCAACGGGCGCCGTGCCGAAGGCGTCGAGCACCTGAGTTCGCGCGGTGCGGAATTTATTCAAGGCGATCTGTCTGACCCCGAGTTGGTGCAGCAGCTGTGTCGGGATGTCGATGCAGTGGTGCATTGTGCCGGCGCGGTTGGTGTGTGGGGGCGTTACGAGGATTTCCACCAGGCCAACGTCACGGTCACTGAGAACGTGGTGGAGGCCTGCCTCAAACAGAAGGTGCGGCGTCTGGTGCATCTGTCGTCGCCGTCGGTGTATTTCGATGGCCAGGCGCATGTCGGCCTGCGTGAAGAGCAGCTGCCCAAGCGCTTTTCCGATCACTACGGCAAAACCAAGTTTCTCGCCGAGCAGCAGGTGTTTGCTGCCCAGGAGTTCGGCCTGGAAGTGCTGGCGCTGCGTCCGCGTTTTGTCACCGGCGCAGGCGACACCAGCATCTTCCCTCGGCTGATCAATATGCAGCGCAAGGGACGCTTGTCGATCATCGGCAACGGCCTGAACAAGGTCGATTTCACTAGTGTGCATAACCTCAATGAAGCGCTGATGAGCTGCCTGCTGGCCGCCGGGCCAGCGCTGGGACAGGTGTACAACATCAGCAACGGCGCGCCAGTGCCGCTGTGGGACGTGGTCAACTACGTGCTGCGCAAACTCGACCTGCCGCCGGTCACTCGCCATCTGCCCTATGGCCTGGCCTATGGTGCGGCGGCGCTGAATGAAGGCGTGTGCAAGCTGCTACCCGGTCGCCCGGAGCCGACCCTGTTCCGCCTGGGCGTGGCAGTGATGGCCAAGGATTTCTCCCTGGATATCAGCCGCGCCCGCCAGTACCTGGAGTACGAGCCCAAGACCAGCCTGTGGGCGGCACTGGATGAGTTTTGTGCCTGGTGGCAGGCGCATCATCCGAGCTGACTGCCGGCAGCAGGCTCAGGCGTAGACGCGCTGCCCGCGATACATACGTACCGACCCGCTGGCCGGGCGGTGCGCATGCTCTTCCACCAGCAGCGGGTGGCCGGCCTGCATACGTGGTGTGCTTGCGGGCTCGCCGAAGGGGCGATCGCTGTATTGGGCCAGCAATTGCCCCAGTTGGCGGGTTTCCTCATTGCTTGAGGTGAGACAGGCGCTGAGCATGCTGTTGATCGCATCAGGCTGGCTCATGCGAATGTCCACAGTCAGTTCTTCGCGCAGCCTGCGGCGCAGGCTCATCATGCAATCCAGTACTTCTCTGTTCAGCTCCATGGACCTTTCCCCCGTTAGTACAAGTGGGCTGGGTGTCATCCATCCTGAATGCCACCGGCCTGGTCTCGCCGCGTTTGCCGCGTGCGGATCGCGCCTGTACGGCCGGTTTCCCTGGCCCTACGAAAACGTCGCAAATAGACAATTGCAAAGCACGTACCAGCTCACATTCTGCGGAACTGCACGGCCTGCAGCGGGTCGATGGGCTGAGCCGTGCCCTTCGTCGGTGCGTTTCGCACTGGCATGGCGCGACACTGAAGCGCTGCGCGCGAAACGTTATACTGCGCGGCAATTTGCATGGAGCCTGTCGGGTTTTTCCGCAGCAGAGCAGTGTTAAGTCCGACAGGCTCCTCACCCCGCGCTTTCTTGAAGGTTGACCCATGCGTAACGATGCCCACGACGAACTCGATCATGTGCCCAGCCTGCGTGCTGACCACCGTGATCACGATGACTATGCCGCCGAGCAGGCGGAGCCGGCGCGCAGTCCCGCCTATGGCCGCGCAGCGACCGCTGCCCCGGTGAAATCGGCCAGCACCGGCCCGCTCTGGGCACTGGTTGGTGCCTTGATGATCGCCCTGGGCGGGCTCGGCTGGTGGAGCTTCCAGCAGATCAGCCTGATGGAGCAGCAACTGGTGGCGACTCAGGAAAGCTTTGCGCGCATCAGCGAGGAAGCCGCCGGTCGTATTCAGGACATTTCCGGCAAGGTAGTGGCCACCGAATCGTCAGTCACCAGCGGCAGTGAAGCGCTGAAGCTGCAGGTCAAGCAGCTGGAAAGCAAACTGGCCGAACTGAGTAAGCAACAGCAGGGCGTCAGTGGGCAGAATAGCGAGCAGAGCAAGCGCCTTGAGCAGCTGGCCGCGCAGCTGAAAGGCCAGGAGGGTGGGGGTGCCAAGCTGGAGGGCATCCTCAACAAACTCAGCGCCGAACAGGCGGTGCTGAAAAATGAGCAGGCCACCCTGAAAAGCGCACTGGCCGGGCAGAGCAAGTTCGACGAAAAGATTGCCGGCCTGCGCAGCGAGATCGATGCGCTGAAGAAGCAGGGGAACTCCAGCCAGGCAATTGCTCGGGTTGAGCAGGACCTGTTGGTGTTGAAAAGCGATCTGGAAACCCGCTCGGCCGGCAGCAGTACCGCCGAGTTCGATGCGTTCCGCGCGCAGATGAGTCGCAATATCAGCACCCTGCAGGCGCAGGTACTGAACCTGCAGCAGCAGATCGACGCACGCTGAGTGAGTCGCAACGAAAAAGCCCGCCAATTGGCGGGCTTCTTTTTGAGGCGTTTAAAACCTCACTTAGATGCTGATGAGCCTTTGTGGGAGGCGCTTTAGCGGCGAACGTTGGCTCACGTTATCGTGGCTAAAGAGGAATGCCGCTCAGCCCCTCCTACGATAGAGCGGCAGACTCAGACTTACAGCGTTGGGTAGTCGAGGTAGCCGACCGGGCCTTTGCCATAGAAAGTTTCCGGATGCGGGGTGTTCAGCTCGGCATCCTGCGCCAGGCGTGCCGGCAGGTCCGGGTTGGCGATAAACGGAATGCCAAAGGCCACCGCATCGGCCTTGCCCTCAGCCAGCCAGGTATTGGCCTGCTCCTTGGTGAAGCGCTCGTTGGCGATAAACACGCCGCCGAAGGCTTGTTTCAGGCTTGGCGACAGGCTGTCGTCGGCTTCCTTCTCACGGGCGCAGATAAAGGCGATGCCGCGTTTGCCCAGTTCACGAGCGACGTAGGTGAAGGTCTCGGCGCGGTTGGCGTCGCCCATGTCATGGCTGTCGGCACGCGGTGCCAGGTGCACGCCCACACGGCCAGCGCCCCAGACTTCGATTGCCGCATCGGTGACTTCCAGCAGCAGGCGTGCGCGGTTTTCCAGGCTGCCGCCGTAGCGGTCAGTGCGCTGGTTGGTACTGCTCTGCAGGAACTGGTCGAGCAGGTAACCGTTCGCGCCGTGGATTTCCACGCCATCAAAACCCGCGGCCTTGGCGTTTTCCGCACCGAGGCGATAAGCATCGACGATGTCGGCGATTTCTTCGGTTTCCAGAGCGCGCGGGGTGACGAAGTCCTTCATCGGGCGCACCAGGCTGACGTGACCCGCCGGCTGGATGGCGCTCGGTGCGACCGGCAGTTGGCCGTTCAGGTAGATCGGGTCGGAAATGCGCCCGACGTGCCACAGCTGAAGAACGATTTTGCCGCCTGCAGCGTGCACAGCCTTGGTCACATTGCTCCAGCCGCGTACCTGCTCATCCGACCAAATGCCGGGGGTGTCCGGGTAGCCGACGCCCATCGGGGTCACGGCGGTGGCTTCACTGATGATCAGCCCGGCACTGGCGCGCTGCACGTAGTACTCGGCCATCAGCGCGTTGGGTACGCGGCCTTCATCGGCGCGGCAACGGGTCAGCGGGGCCATGATGATGCGGTTGTTGAGTTGCAGATCGCCAATCTGGATCGGGTCGAAAAGCGTAGTCATGGGACGGTCCTCTCAGGTTATTCGTTGAGTGCAAGTTCGGGTTCAGGGCTACGGGTACTGAAGGTCAGCAGGGTGGCCAGCAACGCCAGTACAGCCAGGGCGGCAGCGGCCAGGGGGACACGGGTCAGGCCGAATCCTTCGGCGATCACCAGGCCGCCAACCCAGGCGCCGAGGGCGTTGCCGAGGTTGAAGGCGCCGATATTCAGGGTCGATACCAGGTTCGGCGCGCCGCTGCCAAAAGCCACCACATTGACCTGCAAGGCCGGCACCGCCGCGAAGGCGGCGGTGGCCCAGAGGAACAGGGTGATTTCGGCGGGGATCAGCGCCTGGCTGGTCCAGCTGAACAGGGTGGAAATCACCGCCATGGCGACGAATACGCCGACCAGGGTGGCTTTCAGGCTGCGGTCGGCCAGGCGCCCGCCGAGCACGTTACCCAGGGTCAGGCCGAGGCCGATCAGCAGCAGGGTCCAGGTCACGCCACTGGGCGATACACCCGTGACTTCACCAAGCAGCGGCGCGATATAGGTGAACAGGGCAAACATCGCCGCGGAGAACAGCACCGTGGTGCTCAGCGCCAACCACAGGCCGGCCCCGCGCAGGGCGCGCACTTCACTGGCGAAGTCAGTCTTGGCTTCATCGGTTTTGTTGGGCAGCACGCGCCACAGGCCGATCAGGGCAATCACACCTATCAGGGTCACGGCCCAGAAGGTCGAGCGCCAGCCGGCGTACTGACCGAGCGCGGTACCCAGCGGCACGCCGAGCACGTTGGCCAAGGTCAGGCCGGTAAACATCAAAGCGACTGCTGACGCGCGGCGATTGGCCGGCACCAGGCTGGCGGCCACCACCGAGCCGATACCAAAGAAGGCACCGTGGCAGAGGGCGGTGATCACTCGGGCGAGCATCAGCATCTGGTAATCGCTGGCCAGGGCGCAGAACAGATTGCCGGCGATAAAGATGCTCATCAGCGTCAGCAGTGAGGCTTTACGCGGCCAGCTGGCAGTGGCCAGGGCCATAAAGGGCGCGCCGATGGCGACGCCCAGGGCGTAACCAGTGACCAGCCAACCCGCGCCGGGAATCGACACGCCGAGGTCGCCGGCCACTTCCGGCAGCAGGCCCATGATGACGAATTCCGTGGTGCCGATGGCAAACGCGGACAAAGCGAGGACGAGAAGCGCTGCAGGCATGCCGTCAGCTCCTGAAAGAAGGGTGAATGAACAGTGAGTTTTAGAGCGCTTGGCTCATGTGATTGAGGAACGCCTGGATGGTCTCTTCATTACGTTTGAAGAAGTTCCACTGGCCGACCTTCTTGCTGCTGATCAGTCCGGCGCGCTGCAGGGTCGCCAGGTGCGCCGAGACTGTTGATTGCGACAGCCCGGTGCGCTGGTCGATCTTGCCGGCGCACACACCGATTTCCAGCGGGTGATCCTGGTCGGCGAAATACGTCTGCGGGTCTTTCAGCCAATGCAGGATGTCGCGCCGCACAGGGTGGGCCAGGGCCTTGATCACTTCATCGATGTCGAGTTGCATACGGGTTATCCCCTGTGCGCTGTAACGCCATATCGCGATGGAGCGAACTTTATATCGGCTGCTGACGATATACAGATCGTTCGTGGCGATAGTCATCATCATGGCGGCTGATGTGTAAGCTGTGGCCATGAATTACCTCGCGCATTTACACCTCGGCGGTGACGCGCCGGCCCAACTGCTGGGCAGCCTGTATGGCGATTTCGTCAAGGGGCCGCTGGCCGGGCAGTGGCCGGCGGACATCGAGGCGGCGATCCGCCTGCACCGGCGCATTGATGTGTTTACTGACAGCCACCCGCTGCAAGCGCAGGCGCGGGCGCGCTTTGCCATAGAGCGGCGGCGTTATAGCGGCATCTTGCTGGATGTGTTTTTCGATCATTGTCTGGCGCTGAATTGGGGCGACTATGCCGCCGAGCCACTGCCGCGCTTTACCGGGCGGGTGTATCAGGTGCTGGCTGCCGAGCCGCGTTTGCCTGAGCGTCTGGCGCATATTGCGCCGCGCATGGCGGCGCAGGACTGGCTGGGCAGTTACCGCGAATTTGCCGTGCTGGAGCAGGTGCTCGCGGGGATTGATCGGCGGCTATCGCGGCCAGGCTTGCTGGCGGGCGGTGCGGCCGAGCTGGAGCGGCTCTATCAGCCGCTGCTGGAGGATTTTCGCCAGTTCTATCCCGAGTTGCAGGCCTTCGTGGCGCGCGAGCGTGGACTGGTTGATTAAGCGGCCCGGCTCTCTTCTTCATGTAGTTCAGCGGTGCCAAACAGCGCCTGGCTGATCGCTTGCTGCGCCGCGCGAGCCAGGGCATTGCGGTTCAGCTCACGGCTGGCAATCGGGGTCAGCAGCTGGATCTGCACTTCACCCAGCTCGCTGCCGAGCAAACGCAGCAGGTGCGAGAGCATGTCGTCATCGCCGATAAACGGCGCCACGCTGCACGGCTTGCCATCACGCAGGTAGCGGATGGCCACTGGCTGTATATAAACCCCGCTGTCGATCGCGCTGCTCAGCAGGCGGCCGTGGAAGGTGCGCAGCCCCAGCCCATCGGTGGTGGTGCCTTCGGGGAAGATCAGCAGGTTACGCCCGCGTTGCAAATGGTTGCCCAGTTGCTGGCTGAGCAGGCCGCTATCACCCGAGCCGCGGCGGATAAACAGGGTGCCGGCCTTGTGCGCCAGCCAGCCGGCTACCGGCCAAGTGCGCACTTCGGCCTTGGACAGAAACGACAGCGGAGTGAGCATGCCGAGCAGCGGGATATCGGTCCAGGACACGTGGTTGCTGACCCACAGCATCGGCTGGCGCGGCAGCTCGCCCTGCACCTGTAAACGGAATGGCAGCGCTCCTGCCAGGCGCGCGAGAAACCAGCGAGTCAGGCGCTGACGGGTTGGCATCAGGTCATGTCGCACCAGACGTTCGAGCAGGGTGATGCCTGCCGCCAGCAGGGTGCCGAAGCTGATCACCAGCAGCAGGCGCGCCAGGCGCAGGTATAAACGCACTTTCTTCATCGAACTCTCTCGCTGCAAAAACACAAACGCCGGCACTGTCTACAGAGTGCCGGCGAGTTGTGCAACATTACTCCGACCTGCTGTTAAACAGCAGCTTTGAAATGCCGTGCATAGCGCGGGCAAAGCTCATCGCGCTTGAGCAGGATAAACACGTCGGCGACCTGGAAATCCCGGTCCCAGCACGGCTCGCCGCAGATCTTCGCACCCAGGCGCATATAGGCCTTGAGCAGCGGGGGCATCTCGGCGATCACGTTGCTCGGCACATCCAACGCCGGCAGCGGGGTCTTCGGTTCGGCGCGCAGGTGTTCGGTGCACAGGTGGCGTTCGCGCAGGCGCTGCATGATTGCCTGGGCCTGGATGCCGCCGTCCTGCATGGAGATGCTGGCGCAGCCCATCAGATAGCGGTAGCCGCCCTCGTTTAGCACTTCGGCCAACTCGCCCCAGAGCACGGCGATGGTCGCGCCGTTGCGGTAGGCGGCGTCGACGCAGGTACGGCCGATTTCCAGCACCGGGCCTTCGAGGTGCGGCAGGCCGTGCAGGCTGAATTCTTCTTCGCTGTAGAAGCGCCCCAGGCTGGCCGCTGCGCGGTGGTCGAGCAGGCGAGTCGTGGCCACCAGCTCACCGCTGTTCAGATCACGTACGCCAATGTGTTGGCAGTGAATGTCGTAGTCATCCATGTCCAGACCCAGCTCGGCACCCTTGAGCTTGGCATCGAATTCGGCGCTGAATACACGAAAGCGCAGTGCCTGGGCTTCGCGCAAGGCAGCAGCGCCGTGCAAACGCTCGGCCTGCAGGCGACGAGCTGGGGTAGTGCGGTCGCGGGTGATTGCCATTTGGGTCATGCCGTCATCTCCGTTAGCCGGCTTTTTGCCTTGCAGCCGGTCGATCTTGTTGGGCAAGCTCAGGCTAGGTAGCGCTGGTGTCACCTCCATGAAGATTTGGTGATGCTTGTATGACACTGACTTCATTCCCTGAAACAAGGAGCAATGCATGCCCTGGCAACAGCTGTTGAGCCCGCAAACGCGTCTGCCGGTCACGGGGCTGGAGGAGTGGTACGCCAGCCTGCTCGAACGCATCGGCAACCCAACCCCGTTGCAGCTGGCTTTGCTCGGCGGCCGGCTGGCTGCGACCCCGGGGCTGGCGTTTCTCGCCGGTTATCAGGGCGCGTTGCGCGCACTCTGGCCGGCCGCGCCCTGGACCCTGGGCGCATTGTGCGTGACCGAGAACCGCAGTACTCGGCCTGCGGATATGAGTACGCGGATCAATGCCCTGACCCTCGAGGGTCGCAAGGATTTCGTCACCGCCGCCGAAGCCGCCGACTGGCTCTTGGTGGCTGCGCGTGAGGAAGTAGCTGGCGCGCCGGTGCAGCTTGCGCTTGGGGTGGTGCGCAATGGCGCGCCTGGCGTGCTGATCGAGACGCTGCCGGCATTGCCGCTGATGCCGGATGTCAGCCACGGCCGTTTGCATCTGCAGGGCGCGCATTGCGAGCGACTGCCCGGTGACGGTTGGGATGCCTACGTAAAACCCTTCCGCACCCTGGAGGACACCCACGTGCTGGCGGCGCTGACGGCCTGGCTGTTCGGCGTAGGCCAGGAATCGGCCTGGCCGCAGGCCCTGCAATTACGCCTGCTGGGTTTGCTGGCCGGCTGCGCGGAAGTGGCGCGGCAATGCCCAAGTGCCGCAGGCAGCCATCTGATGCTGGCTGGACTGTTTGCCCAGTTCGACAGCCTGCGCAGTGATCTGGAGAACGCTTTTGCTGTCGGTGACGCGCATTGGGCGCAGCTCTGGCAGCGCGACAAAGGTCTGCTGGCGATTGCCGGCAGCGCGCGCAGCAAACGTTTGCAGAAGGCGCAGGCGGTGCTCGGCATCAACCTGTAAGCCGGCATGGCGCGTCGGCTTGATCCAGATCAGTAAGGCCGAGCCGCTGCGCCGGTAAGCTCGCGGGCTTTCCGGAGAGAGCCTGCCATGCGACGCGAGCCCATAGTGCTGTTCGATAACGGCGAGCATCAATGCATGATGTTCGATGACCTGGTCAGCGGGGAGGGCGTGCAGTCCAACCAGTTTCTGATCACCGACAACGAGCAGTACCTGCTGCTCGATCCGGGCGGCGACCTGACCTACACGCCGTTGTCGCTGGAACTGTCCAAGCACATCCCGGTGCAGGATCTGACCTATATCTTCGCCTCGCACCAGGACCCGGACATCATCGCCTCGCTGGACAAATGGCTGCTGCACACCCGTGCACGGGTGATCTGCTCCAAGCTCTGGGCGCGCTTTCTGCCGCACCTGACGGCCAACTACCTGGCGCTCAGCCGTGGCATCAACACCTTTGACCGGATCATCTCGCTGCCGGATCGCGGCCAGTCGTTTGCCCTGGGCAACTGCACGCTCAAGGCGGTGCCGGCACATTTTCTCCACTCGGTGGGCAACTTCCAGCTGTATGACCCGGTGAGCAAGATTCTGTTTTCCGGTGACATGGGCGCCTCGATGGTCGATGACGCACACCCGGTGACGGACTTCGTCAACCATGTGCCGAACATGCTCGGCTTTCACCGACGCTATATGGCCGGCAACAAAGCCTGCCGGCTGTGGGCGGCGATGGTCCGCGAGATGGATGTGGCGATGATTGTGCCGCAGCACGGCCGGCCCTTTGTCGGCGCGGAAATGATCAATGCCTTCCTTTACTGGATCGAAAACCTGGAGTGCGGCATGGATCTGATGGGGCCGGAGGATTACCGCCTGCCGAAGTAGTGGCTTTCTATGCACTGACTTTTCGCGCCGAATTGCCAGCTAAACCGGCGTGTTCGGCGCTTTTTGTCGTCATCAGCGCCATGCTAGGGTGCCGCCTTCGATCCCAGCAGAGGCGGCTCCATGTCCTTCACTCCCTTTCCCGTGCGGCGGCTGATGCTGGCGTGCGTCTTCGCTCTGGGCTACGCCACAGCGCAGGCCGAGAACTGGCCTGGCAGCGACTGGGACAGCCAGTTGGCCGCGCCCAGCGCCGCGCTCAGTGAGCTGGAAAGCTACGCCTTTCCCGCCCGCGATGACGCCACCCGCAAAGGTGTGCGCACCGATGCCCTGCTGGTCATCCGCGATGGCCAGGTGGTTTATGAGCGCTATGCCGCACCGACCACCGCCGCCACGCCGCATCTGACCTGGTCGATGGCCAAGAGTCTGCTGGCTACTACGATGGGCGTGGCCTACGGCCAGGGTCGCTTCCGTCTGGATGCCCCGGTGGCCGATTACTACCCGCCGTTTGCGGCACACCCGCAGGTCAAGGTCGGCCACTTGCTCAACTGGGCCTCGGGCCTGGACTGGCAGGAAGATTATGAATACGCGCCACTGAAATCCTCGGTAGTAGCAATGCTCTACACCCGTGGCCGCGGTGATATGGCGGCCTTCACCGCCGCGCACAGCGCCGATGCTGAGCCGGGCGCACGCTTCCGCTATTCCAGTGGTGACACCAACGTACTGGCCGCCGCGTTGAAGAACATGGTGGGCGAGGCGGCTTATGCCGATTACCCCTGGACCGCACTGTTCGACCCGCTCGGTATCACCACCGCCGTGTGGGAGCGCGATGCTGCGGGCACCTTTGTCGGTTCCTCATACGTCTACATGAACGCTCGTGACCTGGCTCGTGTTGGCCTGCTGATGCAGCGTGATGGCCGCTGGGGTGAGCAGCAGTTGCTGCCCAAGGCCTGGGTCGAGTTCAACCGCACGCCGTTTGCCAATTACCAACCGCAGGCCGACAAACCGGGTGAAGCCGTGCCAGGCGGCCAATGGTGGCTGAACGCGGCAGTCGCCGGTGCGAGCAGGCCGTGGCCGGATGCGCCGGAGGACACCCTGGTGGCGTCCGGGCACTGGGGGCAGGGGCTGTATGTAATCGCCAGCGAGAACCTGGTGATCGTGCGCTATGCCGATGACCGCGATGGCAGCTTTGATCGCAACCATTTCCTCAAACTGGTTCTTGCCGCGTTGGCCGATGAGGTGCAGCCATGATTCGTCGTCGTCCGTTCAGCAGCCTGTTGTTGCTGATTGTGCTGCTACTCGCCGCCCTGGCCTGGCAGAACCGTACCCATTTGCAGGCCTTTCCGGGGATCATCGGTGCCTACTCGGCCAAGGAATACTGCTCGTGCCGCTATGTGGCGAACAACCCGGCCGACTACTGCGAGGCGTATGTGGCGCAGTATGTTTCGCTCTCCGGCTTCTTCGATGACTCGGCCAACAAGCGTGTGACCGCGCGTGGCTTGGGCAGTACCCAGAGCGCGCAATGGCTGGGCCCACGCCAGGGCTGTCAGCTATTACCGCAGGCCGCGCCGCTGCCATAACAGGGTTGCGTCTGGCTGAGCGCACGGCAGGGTTTGCAAGGCCCTGCCGGGCGGCTATGGTGGCGACTCCATTTCCCATGCGTGAGCCGCAATGCGCAGAGTCAACCGCCGCGTGAACGCGCATGCCGCATAACGTCTTTCCCTGGCGACGCGGTAACGCACTGAGCTTGCTGATCGATGGGCCGCAGTTTTTCGTGCGGATGTTGGCGCGCATCGACGCCGCGCAGCGCCAGGTCGAGCTGGAGCTTTACCTGGTGGAAAGCGGGGACTGTAGCCGCGCCTTGCTGGCGTCGTTGTGCGCGGCGGCCCAGCGGGGCGTGACGGTGCGTTGCCTGTTCGATGCCTTTGGCGCACAGGGGTTGCAGGTGGCGGATCGGCAACTGCTGCAGGCGGCCGGTGTACAGGTGCAGTGGTACAACCCGCTGCGCTGGAAGCACGGCGTGCGCAACTTTCACCGTGATCACCGCAAGTTATTACTGGTCGACGAACAGTTTGCCTTTGTCGGTGGCACCGGCTCGACCGATGAATTCTGGCTGCCCGGCCAAAGTAGCAGTACCTGGCATGAGGTGATGGTGGAAATCAGCGGGCCGCTGGTCGCCGACTGGCAGCAGCTGTTTGAGCGCCAATGGCAGGCGAGTCAGGCCTGGATCGCCTGGCGACCGCGCATGCCACTGCGCCTGAAGAACCTGCCAGCTTTACCCGCGCTGGGGCAGGGCTTGGGCCGGGTAGCCTTTGCCGATGCTTCGCAGCACCGAGATATTCTACTCTCGCTGGTACGCGCCTTGCGCGGTGCCAAGCGGCGTATCTGGCTGGCCACGCCGTACTTTCTGCCGACCTGGCGGGTACGCCGCACCCTGCGCCGAGCGGCCAAGCGCGGCATTGAGGTGCGTTTGCTGCTGGCCGGGCAGCATACCGATCACCCACCGGTACGTTTTGCCGGCCAGCGTTACTACGCCAGCCTGCTCAAGGCCGGGGTGCAGATATTCGAGTACCAGCCGCGCTTTCTGCACCTGAAGATGGTGCTGGTAGACGACTGGGTCAGTGTCGGCTCATGCAACTTCGATCACTGGAACCTGCGCTTCAACCTGGACGCCAACCTCGAAGCGCTCGATCCTGCCTTTACCGCCAGCGTGGCGGCGAGCTTTCAGACGGACTTTGCCGAGAGCGAGGAAATCACCCTGGCCGACTGGCGCGCACGGCCCTGGTGGCGGCGTTTGCAGCAGTCCATCTGGGGCGCGCTGGATCAATTGCTGGTCAACCTGCTGGATCGCCGCCGCTGACCCGCACTTTTGTCGGGTGTAGGCCGGGCAGGGCGCCGCTATGCTCGCTACATAACTCGAATAAGGATGCTGTCGATGCGTGCGCTGTCTTGCCTTGTGCTGTTGGCCATCGCCCTGAGTGGCTGTTCGACCCCGGGGGCGTTCTGGGGCGCGACCGAGGGCGAGGTATTCCGCGAGCATGTGCTCAGTGACGAGAACCACGCCCTGGTTTACCTCTACCGCCCGCAGAGCGATTGGGCCGATCAGGAGCTGGAAGCCCCCGCGCTGTTTCTGAATAACGCACGCATCGGCAGCTTGCCGAGCAACGCCTATATGGTGCTGGAGTTCGATATCGCCAGTTACCAGCTGGAAATGCGCCGTCCGCTGTTCGGTACGCACTGGACCTTTTTCGCCGACGGCCCGTTGGATTTCACCCTGATCAGCAGCTTTGCCCTGGATGCCGAAGCCGGCGGTATCTATTACCTGCGTTATGACGAACTCAACCCGCCGCCGGTAAACGAGCAGGCACCGAGCCAGGGCGACGGGCCGCTGCAACTGGTATCCAAGGCGGTGGCGGACGCGGAAATCGGTGCCACCCGAGAAATTCAGCCCTTCGAACGGATTGCCGCCAGTGGCGAAACCGAACGCATGCAGCGCAGCTTCTGGCGCAAGGTTGGCAAGTCGCTGGACAAGATCGGGATTTAGTGTCGCGAGCGGCCCGCACCATTGGCTACACATCGCGGCTGAAGCCCCTCCCACGGAAATCTGAGCCTTTGTGGGAGGGGCTTTAGCCGCGAGCTTTTTGCAACGCGTGGCCCGGATGAAGTCCGGGGTGTGTTACCCGCTTAGACCAATTCCACAGCCACTGCCGTCGCTTCTCCACCACCAATGCACAGCGAAGCAATGCCACGCTTGCCGCCGGTGTTTTTCAGCGCGTTGATCAGGGTCAGGATGATCCGCGAACCGGTGGAGCCGACCGGGTGGCCCTGGGCGCAGGCGCCGCCGTAGACGTTGACCTTGGCATGATCCAGGCCGTGTTCACGGATCGCCAGCATGGTCACCATGGCGAAGGCTTCGTTGATTTCGAACAGGTCAACCTCGGCCTTCTCCCAGCCGGTTTTCTTCAGCAGGTTGCTGATCGAGCCGATCGGCGCGATGGTGAACTCGCTGGGGTCCTGGCTCTGGGTGGCGTGGGCAACGATCTTCGCCAGCGGCTTAAGGCCGCGCTTTGCAGCTTCTTCGGCGGTCATCAGCAGCAGGGCCGAAGCACCGTCGGAAATCGAGCTGGCGTTGGCCGCGGTGATGCTGCCGTCCTTGCGAAACGCTGGCTTCAGGCCCGGGATTTTCTCCAGGTTGGCGGTCAGCGGTTGTTCGTCATCCTTAACCACGACATCGCCCTTGCGGCCGCTGACGGTGACCGGAACGATTTCCGCATCCAGTGCACCGCTGGCGATGGCGGCCTGTGCACGTTTCAGCGATTCGATGGCGTAGGCGTCCATTTCTTCACGGGTGATGCCGTACTGGTCAGCGGTTTCCTGGGCGAAGGAGCCCATCAGGCGGCCGGTGCGCGCATCTTCCAGGCCGTCGAGGAACATGTGGTCCTTGATTTCGCCGTGGCCCATGCGCAGACCCGCACGAGCCTTGGTCATCACGTAGGGCGCGTTGGACATGCTTTCCATACCGCCGGCGATCATCACGCTGTTGCTGCCGGCCTTCAGCGAGTCGAATGCCATCATCACCGCTTTCATGCCCGAGCCGCACAGCTTGTTGATGGTGGTGCAGCCAGTGGCCGAAGGCAGACCGGCGTTCAGCGAGGCCTGGCGCGCCGGGCCCTGCTTGAGGCCTGCCGGCAGTACGCAGCCCATGATCACTTCCTGTACGTCGGCAGGGGCAATGCCCGCCCGCTCAACGGCGGCGCGGATGGCGGCCGCACCCAGGTCAACCGCGGCAATGCTCGACAGGCTGCCTTGAAAACCACCCATCGGCGTACGGGCGCCGCTGACGATGACGATATCGGACATCGGAAAACTCCTCGTTTTGTAGTAGGTCGCAGGCCAAACACATCGAATGCGAGCCGCTGATTCTACTGCGTGACTAAAAATGCCCAAAGAGTCACGCGGAAAATCATTCTTTGGGCTGATTTGAGCCGGCGGCGGGGGCTCTAGATTGGCCGCACTGAAAAAAGCCAATAATAGGTACCGCCATGCTGCAGACCCGTCTGATTGCTCCCGCCGACAATGCCCACAATGCACCGCTGCTGATCAAGCGCCTGCTGCTGTCGGGCATTCGTTACGAGAAAACCCGCGAAATCGTTTACCGCGATCAGCTGCGCTACAGCTACGCGACGCTCAATGAGCGTGTGGCGCGCCTGGCCAACGTGCTCACCGAGGCGGGGGTCAAGGCCGGTGACACCGTAGCCGTGATGGACTGGGACAGCCACCGTTACCTGGAGTGCATGTTTGCCATCCCGATGATCGGCGCGGTGCTGCACACCATCAACATCCGCCTATCGGCTGATCAGATTCTCTACACCATGAACCATGCCGAGGATAAGTTCGTGCTGGTCAACAGTGAGTTCGTGCCGCTCTATAAAGGTATCGAAAGCCAGCTGACCACGGTGGAGAAGACCATTCTGCTCACCGATGCCGCCGACAAGACCGCCGAGCTGAGCGGCCTGGTTGGCGAGTACGAAAACCTGCTGGCCGCCGCTAGCCCGCGTTACGACTTCCCGGATTTTGACGAGAACTCGGTCGCCACCACCTTCTACACCACCGGTACCACCGGCAACCCCAAAGGCGTGTACTTCAGTCACCGCCAGCTGGTGCTGCACACAATGGCCGAAGCCAGCGTGCTCGGCAGCCTGGACAGCATTCGTCTGCTCGGCACCAATGATGTGTATATGCCGATCACCCCGATGTTCCACGTACATGCCTGGGGCATCCCGTATGTTGCCACCATGCTGGGCATCAAGCAGGTCTACCCGGGGCGTTATGAGCCGGACATGCTCTGCCGTCTGATCAAAGAAGAAAAAGTCACCTTCTCCCACTGCGTGCCGACCATTCTGCAGATGGTGATGGCCGCTCCTAGCGCGCAGGGCCACGATTTCGGCGGCCTGAAAATGATCATCGGCGGCAGCGCGCTCAATCGCTCGCTGTACGACGCGGCCAAGGCACGTGGCATCCAGCTCACCGCTGCCTACGGCATGTCGGAAACCTGCCCGCTGATCTCCTGCGCTCACATCAATGAAGAGTTGCTGGCTGGCAGCGAAGATGAACGCACCACCTACCGCATCAAGGCTGGCGTGCCGGTGCCACTGGTGGAGGCTGCGATCATGTCCGCCGATGGCACCCTGTTACCGGCCGATGGCGAAAGCCAGGGCGAGCTGGTGCTGCGTGCGCCATGGTTGACCCAAGGCTACTTCCGCGAGCCGGAGAAGGGCGCTGAGCTGTGGGAACACGGCTGGCTGCACACCGGTGACGTGGCGACCATCGACGACTTTGGCTTTATCGATATCCGCGACCGTATCAAGGATGTGATCAAGACCGGGGGCGAGTGGATTTCTTCCCTGGAGCTGGAAGACCTGATCAGCCGCCACCCCGCCGTGCGTGAAGTGGCGGTGGTCGGTGTGGTCGATCCGCAGTGGGGCGAGCGTCCATTTGCCCTGCTGGTACTGCGTGATGGCCAGAGCCTGGATGCCAAAGGCCTCAAGGAACACCTCAAGCCGTTTGTCGATCAGGGCAGCATCAACAAGTGGGCGATACCGTCGCAGATTGCCCTTGTTACCGAAGTTCCCAAGACCAGCGTCGGCAAGCTGGATAAGAAACGCATTCGTCTGGATATCGTCCAGTGGCAAGCCGCCGGCAGTCCGTTCCTTTCCACGCTGTAAGGTTTTTTGTAACGGGCGCAGCTGTAGGCTGCGCTCGTTCCACAGCACGCGTTCAGTACCGCGCAGGCCAGGCAGATCAAGGCCTGCAGGTACCTGTGGGGCGATGAGCAAGTGGCTCAGGGCAGGTCAACTCGGCTGTTCAGATAACGGCAAATCAGGTCGTTTTGAGTGACTGCTCGGTCAAACAAGCGTTTGGCTTGCTAATTGCTCATTCCAAGCCATTCTTGGCTCTGCCGGTCGTGCTCAACACGCCGAAACCTGCGAGCCAGAGTGCCTGGGGGCTGCAAATCACACTTTCGAGGGATCAAGCAGAAGTACCCGCTGGCTATAGTCCGCACCATCCATAACAAAAAACACATGGAGTAGCGTCGATGACAAAAACAAAACAAACCTGGCGCCTGGCAAAACTGCCACTGGCCGTCAGCCTCGCATCCACCCTCGCCGCCCCTGCATTCGGCGTTACTTTCAATATCGGTGAAATCGAAGGCCAATTCGACTCGTCCCTGTCGGTTGGTGCGAGCTGGTCGGTGCGTGGGGCTGATCCAGATCTTATCGGCGTCAACAATGGCGGTCAGGGGCTTTCGCAAACCTCTGACGATGGCCATATGAACTTTAAGAAGGGTGAAACCTTTTCTAAGATATTTAAAGGGATTCATGATCTTGAGTTGAAATACGGCGATACCGGCGTATTTGTTCGCGGAAAGTATTGGTATGACTTTGAGTTGAAAGACGAGAGTCGTGTCTTCAAAGATATTGATGACAGCAACCGCAAAGAAGGTGCACAGGCTTCCGGTGCACAAATTCTCGATGCATTTGTCTATCACAACTATTCCATTGCCGATCAACCAGGCTCCGTGCGTTTAGGTAAGCAGGTTGTAAGTTGGGGCGAGAGCACCTTTATTCAGAATAGTATTAACTCGATTAACCCCGTCGACGCTGCTGCATTCCGCCGCCCTGGCGCTGAGATCAAAGAAGGTTTGATTCCGGTCAATATGTTCTTTGTTTCACAAAGTCTGACTGAAAATCTCTCCATGGAAGCGTTCTATCAGCTCGAGTGGGATCAAACTGTTGTTGATAACTGCGGTACGTTCTTCTCGCAGGCAGACATAGTTGCTGATGGCTGTGATAATAATTTGCGTCTGCTGGCGAATAACCCAGCGGGTGCTGGTGCCATTCGCCAAGTCTTGACAGCGTTAGGTCGTTTGGATGCGATGCCTGACCAGAATTCGGAAGGTTTCTTGGTTGACAGAGCAGGCGATAGAGATGCGCGTGACGATGGCCAGTGGGGGCTTGCATTCCGCTATTTTGCTGAGCCGTTGGATACTGAGTTTGGCTTATATGCGATGAACTACCACAGTCGCACTCCGACTTTTAACGCAACTGGTGCTGCGCCCGGTATTTATACCGTTGCAACTCAAGTTGGCCGTGCAGATCTAAGTCCTGCCGCAGGGGTGCAAAATAACACTGCTTTGGCACTCCCAGTTGTTGCAGGTAACTCTAGTTACTACTTGGATTATCCAGAGGATATTCGTCTTTACGGTATGAGTTTCTCGACCACTCTGCCTACCGGTACTGCCATGAGCGGTGAGTTGAGTTATCGCCCGAATGCTCCGGTGCAATTGAATTCCACTGATATTCTTTATGCTGGTGTTACGCCCCTGGCTGCCAGCTTTGATGGCACAAGCTTGGCTAATATCCAGCAAACAGCTGGCTTCTTGCCGTATGGCAACGCATCGCTGCTTTCTGGTACTCCAGGGGAGGACCTCAAGGGTTATCGCCGTAAAGAAATCACGCAATTTCAAACAACATTCACTCATTTCTTTGACCAAGTTATGGGTGCTAGTCGTTTAACGTTGGTGGGCGAAATCGGTGTTGTTCACGTTGGTGGTTTGGAAGACTCTTCGGATGTTCGTTACGGTCGAGATCCGGTTTATGGTCCTGGTGCTCTACCGTCTACTACCTTACCAACAGGTGCTGTCATCAACACATGTACAGCACTGAACGCTGCGACTATTGGCGGTGCGCTTGGCAATACAGGTGCTACACAGAATGTATCTAAGCATTGTAATGATGATGGTTTTGTAACCTCTACCGCATGGGGTTATCGCGCTCGTGCTATCTGGGATTATCCAGATGCAGTTGCTGGTGTGAATCTGCGTCCAAGTGTTTCCTGGTCGCATGACGTCGACGGTTATGGCCCGAATGGCCTGTTCACTGAAGGCGCCAAGGCTGTAAGCCTGGGTCTGGATGCTGACTACCAGAACACCTACACCGCCAGCCTGTCCTACACCGACTTCTTCGGCGGCAAATACAACACTTCGGTTGACCGTGACTTCGTTGCGCTCAGCTTTGGCGTGAACTTCTAAGTAAGCGGACGAGATTTTGAGGACGACTATGACTATGAAAACAACAAAAAGTCTGCTGCAAACCGGTGCGCTGACGCTCTCGCTGCTGGCCAGCGGTGTGATGGCAGCGGTATCGCCGGATGAGGCTGCCAAACTGGGTACCACTTTGACGCCGCTGGGCGCTGAGATGGCGGGTAATGCTGACGGCTCGATTCCAGCTTGGACGGGTGGTCTGCCGGCTAATGCTGGTACTGCGGATGGCGCAGGTTTCCTTTCGGATCCGTTTCCGAGCGAGCAACCGCTGTTCACCATCACTGCCCAGAACGTGGATCAGTACAAAGACAAGCTGACCCCTGGCCAACTGGCGATGTTCAAGCGTTATCCGGAAAGCTACAAAATGCCGGTATTCGCGACTCATCGTTCGGCCAGCGTGCCAGACTTCATCATCGCGGCTACCAAGAACAACGCCACCAACACCAAGCTGGTCGAGGGCGGTAACGGTCTGGAGAATTTCGAGCAGGCTAACCCTTTCCCGATTCCGAAAGACGGTCTGGAAGCGATCTGGAACCACATCACTCGCTACCGTGGTGGCAGCGTGAAGCGTCTGGTAACCCAGGCAACTCCGCAGCCGAATGGCTCCTACAGCCTGGTTTACTTCCAGGACGAGTTCACCTTCCGTGGTGCGCTGAAGGATGCCGATACCAGCAAGCCAAGCAACGTACTGTTCTACTTCAAACAGCGCGTAACCGCTCCTTCGCGTCTGGCAGGTAACGTGCTGCTGGTGCACGAAACCCTCAACCAGGTGAAAGAGCCGCGTCTGGCGTGGCTGTATAACGCCGGTCAGCGTCGTGTGCGTCGTGCTCCGCAGGTGTCTTATGACGGTCCAGGTACCGCCGCTGACGGTCTGCGTACGTCCGACAACTTCGACATGTACAACGGTGCTCCTGACCGTTACGAGTGGAAACTCAACGGTAAGAAGGAAATCTACATTCCTTACAACAGCTACCGTCTGGACTCGCCGAAGCTGAAGTATGACCAGATCATCAAGGCCGGCCACATCAATCAGGACCTGACTCGTTACGAGCTGCACCGCGTATGGCACGTGACCGCAACCCTGAAATCGGGCGAGCGTCATATCTATGCCAAACGTGACTTCTACCTCGACGAAGACACCTGGCAAGCTGCTGCCATCGACCACTACGACGGTCGCGGTACCCTGTGGCGTGTGGCTGAAGCCCATGCTCAGTACTACTACGACAAGCAAGTGCCGTGGTACAGCGTAGAGACCCTGTATGACCTGCTGTCCGGTCGTTACCTGGCTCTGGGCATGAAGAACGAAGAGAAGAGCGCTTACCAGTTCGACTACCCGGCCAAGGAAAGCGATTACACTCCAGCGGCTCTGCGCCAGGCTGGCGTGCGCTAAACCTGAGTTATGCTGCATAAAGAACCGGCCCTTGTGGCCGGTTTTTTTATGCGCAGAGATTCAGTTCGATGGTCTGCCCGGTAGGGCGGTTAGCCTGTTCTTGCATACCGCTACAAGTCGTCAGTTTGCTTAGCCCACGCCAAGTACTATGCGGCAGATGGATAAGCAATCATTGCAGTTTGCTTCCTGATGGCAGCAAGGGCTTCAAATGCGCGAGTCAAGACGCTAGGCTGCGGAAAATTGGTAGTACCGCTGCCTGACTACTACAAGAAACCGGCTGATGACTGATCTGTCCCGCATTCCTGGCTTGGTAGCCGCGCCCAACGTACTGGGTGGGCACTTCTATCGGCCGCCGTTACCTGCCAGCTATGTGCCGCGTCCGCGTTTGTGTGAGCGTTTACTCGGTGGTTTGGCAGGGCGCTTGTTGCTGGTCAGCGCGCCGGCCGGGTTTGGCAAGAGTTCACTGGCCATCGAGTTCTGCGAGCACCTGCCGGAGCAGTGGCAAAGCCTGTGGTTGGGCCTTAGCCCGCGTGACAGTGATCCGGGGCGGTTTCTTGAGCGCTTGCTCAGTGGGCTGCAGCAGTTCTTCCCGGGCGTTGGCCAGGAGGCGCTTGGCTTGTTGCGCCTACGTCAACGGCATCAGCCGTTTGCCTTTGAGGAGTGGCTTGATGGCCTGCTCGATGAGCTGGCTGTGCGCCTCGATCCGCAGCAGCCCTTGTTGCTGGTACTGGATGACTATCATCTGGCGCAGGGCGCGGTGCTGGATCGTTGTCTGCAGTTCTTTCTCAACCATCTGCCGGCCGGCCTGCTGATTCTGGTGACCAGCCGGCAGCGACCGGACTGGCACCTGGCGCGTTTGCGCCTGTCGCGTCAGTTGCTGGAGTTGCACGAGCAGGACCTGCGCCTGACCGATGCTGAAAGCACTGCGTTGCTCCGCTTGCAGGGTGCCGAGCTGTCGGCAGATGCGCTGGCCGCGCTGTTGCAACGCAGTGAGGGCTGGGTCGCGGGGCTGCGCTTGTGGTCGCTGGCCGCCAGTGAGGCGCAGGAGTCAGCGGCGTTACCGGCGTTGGTGCAGGGTGGTGACGGGCTGATTCATGATTACCTGCTGGAAGAAGTGATCGAACGCCAGCCGGCTGATGTGCAGGCTTTTCTCTATGAGACGGCCAGTCAGGAGCGCTTCTGCGCTGAGCTGTGCGATGCCCTGCGTGATGCCCATGACAGCGCGGCGATTCTCCGTCACCTGCAGGCGCATCAGGTGTTTCTGGTGCCTCTGGATGAGCAGGGCAAATGGTTTCGCTATCACCACCTGTTTTCCGATTTGCTGCGCAGTCGGCCGCAGCCAACCCCAGGCCTGCATTTGCGTGCGTGTCGCTGGTTCAGCGCCGAGGGCCTGCTGGATGAAGCCATCGAGCAGGCGTTGCGTGCGGGTCAGCCGGACGTGGCGGCGAACCTGGTGCAGAACCTCTCCGAAGAACAATTGCTGGCCGAGCAGAACGTCGCCACCTTGCTGCGCTGGAAGATGGACTTGCCGGACAGCCTGCTGACCAGCACCCCGCGCTTGATTTTGCTCTACGGCTGGGCGCTGGCGCTGGCCTGTCAGCTGGATGCCGCCGAAGAACTGCTGGCTGAACTGGGGCGCTTTCTGCCGGCCCGCGAGCGTAGCGAGCAGGAAGGTCTGCTGGCCCAGTGGCTGGCCCTGAGTGGCGTGATTGCCCGCGGTCGTGGTGACAGCAGCAAGGCTCAGGCCTATTGCAGTGAAGCGCTGAGCTGCTTGCCGCTGGATCGCTACGGGCAGCGCCTGATGTGTTTGTCCAGTCTGGCCAACCTGGCGATCGTGCACGGTGATCTGTGGCGGGCGCGTGGGTTGAATCGTGAGGCTCTGGAGCTGGCGCAGCGGGTCGGTAACCCGCTGTTTGAGGCTCTGGCCCACTACGACCGCGCACGGGTGTTGCAAGCCCGTGGCGAAGTGCTGCGTGCGTTGGACGAGGTGCGTCAGGGCCAGCAGCGCCTGGCCAAGCTACCGGCCCAGCGGCAGTACGCCGCACGCGGACGGCTGACCCTCTACGAAGGCTATCTGCTGAGTCTGCGCCTGCAACCAGAACAGGCCCGCCAGCGTCTGCTGGCCGGGATTGCCGAGGCGCGTGGCTGCAGAGATATCAGCGTGCTGATCGGTTACTGCGTGTTGGCCAGCCTGGAAGGACGCTGCGGCAACCTGCCGGAGGCCTTTGCTCAGCTGGCCGAGGCTGAGCGGCTGATGCATATCTGGGATATTCCGCCGATCTATTACCTGGCGATGATCACCCTGACCAAATGCGAGCTGTGGCTGCGTCAGGGGCAAACCGAGCTGGCCGGTGTCTGGCTGAGTCGTTTGCTGGATGCCTATGGCGGTGAGCAGGCGGCTGCTGCGCCGGAGTTTCATCCACAGTTGCCACTGCATGTGCAGTTGCATCTGGCCAGTTACGAGCGTTTGCAGGGCGAGGATGAACAGGCCGAGCGGCGTTTGCGCGGCTTGAGTCAGCTGGCGCAGAACGCGGGCGGTCAACTGCTGGGAGCGATTGCACAGATGCAACTGACGGAGCTGCTGCGTGACGCCGGGCGCGAACGCGAGGCCCAGCAGCAGTTGCGCAGTGCCCTGCAAGCGGCGGCCGGTGGTGGCTTGCTGCCGTTCCATGGCCTGCTCACGCGACAGCCCGAATGGCTACGTGAGCAGTTGCTGGGGCAGGAGGCCGGTCCGCTGATCGAGGCCCTGCAACAGCATTTGCCGCAGGCACAGCCGTTGGTCAGTCAGGACGATTACGCCGCTGTGGTCGATGCACTCAGCTCGCGGGAATTGGCCGTGCTGCAACTGATTGCCCAGGGCTGCTCCAATCAGGAGATCAGCGACAGCCTGTTTATCTCCCTGCACACGGTCAAGACCCATGCCCGCCACATCAACAGCAAGCTCGGTGTGGAGCGGCGTACCCAGGCGGTGGCGCGGGCCAAGAGCCTTGGCTTACTGCGCTGACTCTGCGGGCACCGATAGATCCAGGCTGCGTGTCGGCGCTTTGCGTGGTTGCGCCGCTGCTGCGGCCAGTTTGGCCTGCACATCCTGCTGGATGCTCAGCAGCACCGGCTGCAGTTCGCGCATGTTCTGCTGCACCTCAGCATAAGCATGCTGCTGCGCCAGTTGTTCGACGCGTTGCAGCAGGGTTTCACGCACCTCACCGCTCAAATGGATAAACAGCTCGGGCAGTTGCTTGCTCAGTTCGGCGCTGTAGAGCACCAGTTCTTCGCGGCCAAACTGTTTGGTCAGGCCCAGATAGTCCAGAGCGCTGGAGGTGAGCATGGCCGCCGCAGCCTTGGTTTCATGCAGACCTTGCAGGCGCACCGGGTTGCTTTGCTCACTTTCCGAGAGGGTCATCCAGAATTCGGTGGTCAGGGTAAACAGCACGGCTTGCTGGCGCAGTGAATAACTCATCAGGCCCAGCGCTTCTGCGGCATAGGGCTGTTGCACGGCGCGGAAATCAAAATACAGGCGCATCAACTCCTTGAGGCGGAATAACGCTTCGCGGGCTTCGTTCTGTCGCAGTTCCAGCGGGGCGTAGATATTCAACTGCGGGCGAAAATTCTCTTCGCTGACCATGCGCTGATAGATCGGCCCGGTGAACTCGCCGCTGCGCCGGGGTAGGGCGTTGAGTTGCGTGCTGTCGACCTTGTTCAGCGCTTCCAGCAGTTGCTGGTAGTCGGCGCTGTTCCAGGGTTTGTGGATATCCGGAATCTTCTGCCCGAGGTAGAACAGTTCGGCGGCCTGCACGGGCGCAAGCAGAACCAGCAAAAGGATGGCCAGCGGTAGGGTACGGCGTGATGGTAGCGTGTGCGGCACAAGAACAATCCTGCGGAGTAGGCGTGGCCCAGCGTAACCAGCTTGGCGGCTCGCGTCACCCGCGCCTTGGTTGGGAAGTGTGCGATGCAGCAGGCGTTGGCAGAACTGGGTGCCGTTCGCGCGGTATTTGAAGACCTTGGCGGTTACGGCGCGGTGGCCCAGCAGCAGGAGCAGGATGGCGACGGGCCACTGATCGGCCATCTGCAACGCACCAATATCCAGCTGGCGGCAATTCCGGTATTTGCCCGCAAGGGCCTGGCCGAGACCACAGTGAATGACCTGCTGGCGGCGGCCAATGTGTCGCGGCGTACCTTCTACAAATACTTCGAGAACAAGATGCAGGTGCTCGAAGGCATCTACCAGACGGCGGTATCCCTGCTGCTGTCGCGCTTCAGTGAAATGCAGAGCATTGCCGGCAGCCCACAGGCCTGGTTAGAGGGCATGGTCGGGCGTTACTTCGACTATCACCTGGCGGTCGGGCCGATTATCCGCCTGATGCAGGAAGAAGCCCTGCGCGCCGATTCACCGCTGGCCGCACACCGGCAGCGTGCACATACCGAGATGGCGCGGTTGCTGGCCGAGCGTTTGCATGGCGCGACCCGCGCGGCGGACCCACTGACCTACCGTGCACTGATCTGGGCCATGGAAGCGGCCTCGCTGGAGCTGCTTGGCCGCGCTGCCAAACGCGAAGAAATCGAACAGGCCAAGCGTGTGCTCAGTGAGCTGCTGATCGCCTCGCTGTGTCCTGCGTCCGGCTCAACCTAGGTTAGGCGTCAGCTCTGGGCGTACATGCTCTGATAGTCCGGATGTGTCTTTCTCATAACAACAATCTAGAGGTGCCTGCATGTCTGCTTCCAGTCTCTCGCTGACGCCACCGCTGGCGGCCGGTTTTGCCCGCCTGGGTTTCGGTGCCTTGCCGCTGGAACGTCTCAAAACGCGCTATGGCAATGCCGCCAATGGCTCGCGTTACATAGAACTCGATGGCTTCAACCTGCACTACCGCGACGAGGGCAGTCGCGACAAACCAGTGCTGGTCCTGATCCACGGTGTAGTCGCCTCGCTGCACACATGGGATGACTGGCTACCAGCCTTTGCCGCTGATTACCGGGTGATTCGTTTCGATGTGCCGGGCTTCGGCCTCACCGGCCCGGCCCGCGATGGTGTGTATTCCGCTGAGCGGATGATCAAGGTATTCGGTCTTTTGCTCGACTACCTCGGCGTGAATAAAGCCTCGATTGTTGGCAATTCCCTGGGCGGCTATATCGCCTGGAATTTTGCCCTGGCGCAGCCACAACGGGTGGAGAAACTGGTGCTGATCGATCCGGCCGGTTATCACATGCACAAGGTGCCGTGGATGATTGCCGCCGCTGCTTTACCTGGTGCCACCGTAGCCATGCCGCTGTGGATGCCGCGCGCGTTGATCGCCCAGGGCATCAAGGAAGTCTACGGCGAGCCGGCGCGGATCAAACCGGGTGTGGTGGACCGTTACAACGATCTGACGCGCCGGCCGGGCAATCGCCGGGCGATGATGGATATCTTCCGCGTACTGCTCAAGGTCAACAAGGACGAGTTGCACACCACGCCAGCACGGGTGGCGCAGATTCAGGCACCGACGCTGCTGCTGTGGGGCGAACGTGATCGCTGGATTTCGCCCAAGCACGTGCCGCTTTGGCAGCGCGACCTGCCGGGCATTCAGGTGAAAACCTATCCGGGTGTTGGGCACATTCCGATGGAAGAAATCCCGCAGCAAAGCGCGGCCGATGCCTTGCGTTTTCTTCAGGGCTGATCGAACAGAAGTCGATTGCGGTGGCAACAGCTGCCGCAGTCGGTGAACAACAGAGGAATAAAAAAGGGAGCCATCTGGCTCCCTTGTTGTTTGGCTGCAGCGCCCGCCTCAGGCCGCCTGGCTTTGTACAGGCAGATCGAACTCCGTACGGGTCTGGTAGAGCAACTCCAGGTTGTTGTGCTCCCAGGGGTGGAAGTTGGGCTTGAAGAAGTCGCGGTAGGTGCTGATCAGCGGACGGAACACGCCTTCCTTGCCCCACATCCACTGAATGCCGTCGCGCCATACGCGCCAGTTCCACAGCAGGCCGTCCTGTTTCAGCATGTGCGCCAGGCCGCGGGTGGTGTCGAGCACGAAGAAGAAGGTGCCCATCATCATGGCCCTGCGCAGCAGTTTGCGGCTGCCGCAGACCTGGTTGTATACGTCGAAGGCCACCGCCTTGTGCTCGGTTTCCTCCAGCGCGTGCCAGCGCCACAGCCGCACCATGGTGGGGTGGGCGCCTTCCAGATGTTTCGGGTCCTTGAGCAGGCCATCGGCCATGATCGCGGTGATGTGTTCCAGCGCGGCGGTGGCCGCCAGTTGCCTTTGCGGCGAGAACTTCTTCTGGGTGTAGCGAATCCGAGCCTGGGCGCGTTTTTCGATACGGGTGATGTTGTAACCCAGGTCACGTAGGCGATTGCTGTATTCCAGGTGCTCGCGGCTGTGATGGCCTTCCTGACCGATAAAACCACGGATCTGCTCTTTCAGCACCGGGTCATCAATCTGGTCGCGGAAGTGCCGCACCGAGTCGATAAAGAAGCGCTCGCCATCGGGGAACAGCACCGACATGGCATCAAACAAATGGGTCTTGAAGGCATCGCCGCTGTGCCAGTGGCGGGGCAGTGGGTTGGGGAAATCAAAATCCATATGCCGTGGGCGAATCTGCAAACCTTCCGGGGTAGTGCTAACCATGCTGACTCCCTGAGTCTGTGACTGAAGCGTGGGCTCACTATGGATTCACCAGGCGGCTCGGCAAAGGTTCACAACAGCCAATGTTTCGGTCATATATGGCCAATATTGCACTGGTGTACCAAGCGCTGTGAGGCCTCCTGACCACCATCGGCATGCTCTATTGCCCACGCTAGAGCCATGCCGTAGCGAAAATCAGCTCCTGTGACGGCCGCGCCCTGCATGCGCCCAACCTTCGGTTGTGGTGATTGCCTGAACAAGCCCCGAGTATGGAGCGGGCCATGCAGCGACTGCACAGATTGAGTAAGGCGATGGCTGTGCCGCAGGGCGGCCCTTGTCGGTTTTTGTCGAACAGGGTTATCGTCGCTATCGGTGGTCATATCTGGCCAGATAATAAGAAAACCATGAAGCCATCACTGAATTTCTCTGCAGAACTGGTTCCTGTCGCCTACGCCGCTGCCTTGCTCGACCTGGTCGAGGAACTGGGCGTACCGCGTGCGCAGCTGTTTGCCGAGGCGCGGGTGCGCCCCGAAGTGCTGGGCAATCCGCAGGGGCGTTTGTCCTTTATCGATTTCACCCAGCTCACCAGCAGTGCTCTGCGCCTGTGTGACGAGCCGGCGCTGGGCCTGCTGCTCGGGCAGCGGCTGAATGTCTCCACTCACGGCATCCTCGGTTATGCGGTGCTGTCCAGCGCCAACCTGGGCAAGGCCATGCAGTTCGCCCTCAAGTATTACCGTGTACTGGGCCTGACCTATGAACTGGAAATGGTCGAGTTGGGTGCGCGCATCGAGTTGCGCGCCAGCGAGTCGATGCCGCTGGGGCCGCTCAGCCGCTTTGCTGCTGAAGGCTTGCTGACCAGCCTCTACACCATTGCGCGGTTTCTGGTGGGCGAGCGCTTGCAGGATGTGGAGGTGGGCTTTGCCCATGCCGCGCCGCATTATGCCGAGCGCTACGAGCGGCTGTTTGGTGTGCCCGTGGCGTTTGAGCAGCCTTACCACCGCCTGAGCATGCCGATCAGCTATCTGGACCGGCCCATGGCCCTGGCCAACCCGGCCACAGTGCAGATGTGCGAGCAACAATGCGAAGCGCTGTTGGCCAGCCTGGATGTGCAAGACGGCCTGCTGACCCGCGTGCGCCGCTTACTGCTGGCGCGGCCCGGTGATTTTCCCGACCTGGCCAGTGCCGCCGAAGCCCTGCACACCAGTGGTCGCAGCCTGCGCCGGCACCTGTCGAGCATGGGCACCAGCTACCAGCAGGTACTCGATGAAGTGCGCAAGAGCCTGGCCTTGCAATACCTCACCACCACCCACCTGCCGCTCTACGAAATCGCCTACCTGCTGGGCTTCAGCGACCCGTCGAACTTTCGCCGTGCGTTCAAGAAATGGACGGGTAAACTGCCCAGCGATTACCGCGCTGATGCGTAGAGTTGAATGTCAGCGTGGTGCAAGCAAGCTCAGCTAGGTTTGACGCACGGCGGTTGACGCGATAGTGCAGCTGCTTATAATCGGCAGCAACACGACCCCTGTCGGTTGAAGCGCTTCGGTGCCGAGACTGCTCAGGGGTTTTTTATTGCCTGCAGTTTACCAATCGAGTGTCTGCCAGCTTTCTGGAGCGCCCATACCCTTCAGGTCGATGCCTAGGTGGCTCAGGTCTGGGAAGTCCTGCTCCATCAGCGTTTTCAGCCTTTGCCCCCAGCTAGATGCCGGGTTGATGACCTTCATCAGTTGCAGAATGATTACTAACAGAACGAAAGGTTTGCGCTGACGTGCCTCCTGAAAGGGGCCCAGTGCAGGCGTTTCTTCTGTCGATGGCAGGCGAGGGTATACAACAACGTTTCTGTTCCACAGCCGGCTGTGATGGGCACAGACGTTGCGCAGGTAGTTCAGGCTGTGCAGCCATGTGGCGAAAATGCGGCCATTACTGACCTCATATTGCTTGGCAATGGAATCCTGGTCTGCTTCGGTCATGCCACTGAAAAGCGTTGACAAGGTGCCGAAATCCCACACTTCACAGGCGACCCAAACGGCCAAAGGCAATCCGTATTTGTCCTTGTTGTGACGGATGAAGTCTTCGTTTGAGCGGTTGATGAGCGCTGCATGCTTGCTCAACCAGCCATGATGTTTGGTCAGTCCTGTCTTGCTATCCAGCTTGCTGGAGAAACTTTCGTGAAACAGCTCCGGCTTCAGGTAGGCGAACTTATGGTGCTTCCCAAGGCCATGGGAAATGTCGACTCGCAGGGCAATTTCGATACGCTCCAGCGCATCCAGGACGAGCAGTCGCAGTTTCTTGTCGAATACATAAAGGTCTACGGCGTTCTGAAAGGTCGTTCCAGGTTTGAATTCATCCAGCGGCAGCCGCTCAACTTTGACCTTTTTAGGCTTGGCATGGGTCTGTGGATCGAGCAGGCAGAGGTCGACGCGTTCGCGGAACGGGTACCAGTAGCCGCTCAGCCGGTAGTAGCCGATGCGCTCCAGGTAATCCAGGGCCCTGGCATTGTCTGTCACACCCATGCCACGAGCGATGAGCTGATCGAGCTGCTCCTGGTAGCTTTTCCAGGGTTTTGGATAGCCGGGCATCATTTGAACATGACCTTGAACATCTGCAGCGTTCTCCTCGCCGTCCTGATTGCCATTTGACTACTCAAAACCGGGCAAGCTGAGCATACCGCCCGTGGTGCGTTGGCCAAAACCATCGCCATTGCTGGAGAACACGAACGGCACATCCAGCGCCTCGGCATAGCCCAAGGCCTGCTGCATACCGGAGCCAATGGAATGCTTGTTGTCCTTCGCCTCGATCACTGCGATGGGCAGGTTCTTCTGGTAGCTGAGGACGTAGTCGGCGCGCTTGTGCTCGCCACGGCTGTGCAGCTTGCCGCGGACGATGATGCGGCCTTTGGTAAAGCCAAATTCTTCGAGCACTTGCTTGTGCATGTCCCAGCCGGCTTGCTGGATAGCGGGGGCGATGTACTTGCTGCAGATGTCCCGCTCGGAAAGCGACTTTTTGTCCATAACCCCAATTCCCTTTCAAGCCGGCCTGGTCGCCCCATTCCGGCACTGCTGATCGTGCTCGATTGGCGTAAATGTACCTTGTTTGCGCTGGGTTGTGCCCCGGGGCGTGGTGGGGGATTGAAGCCAAGAACGGTTGCCGGCACCCTTGGCGCTCTATCCGGGTGTGCCGCGCCTGTGCCATTCAATTGTTGGAGCCTTGTATGCAGAACGCTCAGCCTGCGCTGATCCGCGAAACCTTCCCCGTCGGGCCTTTGCAGTGCAATTGCACGATCATCGGCGACCCTGTGACCAAGAAGGCCATCGTGGTCGATCCAGGTGGCAATCCGGATCTGATCATGGCGCGTCTGGAGGCGCACGGGTTGAAGGTGGTGAGCATCATTCACACCCACGCCCATCTGGATCACTTCCTCGCCTCCGGGCAGATGAAGGAGAAAACCGGGGCGACGCTGCATCTGCATAAAGAGGATCAGTTCCTCTGGGATAACCTGGAGATGCAGTGCCGTATGTTCGGTGTGCCTTACACGCCGGTGCCGGCACCGGATCAGTGGTTGAGTGATGACGAGGAACTGGCCTGCGGCTGCGGTGTGGCGTTGCATACACCGGGGCATACGCCGGGTTCGATGAGCTTCTGGTTCCCCCAGGACAAGCTGCTGATCGCTGGTGACACGCTGTTCAAGCGCGGTATCGGCCGCACCGACCTGTGGGGCGGTGATTACTCGACCATTGAGCGCTCGATCAAGCAGCGGCTCTACAACCTGGACGAGGACGCCACGGTGGTGACCGGCCACGGCCCGGATACCCGCCTGGGTGATGAAATGCGCGAAAACCCGTTTATCCGCGCCTGACCACACTGCTTGCCAGGTGTTAACGGCTGGCAGAGCAGGAACTTCATGGCGGATTTCCGTTCGAAACCACAGGTGAAAACCTCGTATTCGAATTGAAATAAGGAAGCGCGCATGAACCTGTGGCGAAATCTTGCAGTTGTAATCCTCGGTGTCAGCGTTCTGGCTGGTTGTACCACCAACCCCTATACCGGTGAGCGTGAGGCGGGTAAGGCGGGCATTTACGGCGGTGTCGGTGCGGTGACCGGTGCGGTGATTGGCGCGGCCACATCGAGCAAGAAAGATCGCGGCAAAGGTGCTCTGATTGGCGCTGCAGTCGGTGGTGCGGCCGGTGGTGGTTACGGTTATTACGTCGACACCCAGGAAGCCAAGTTACGTCAGACCCTGCAAGGAACGGGCGTGCAGGTGCAGCGCAATGGTGATGACCTGAAGCTTATCATGCCGGGCAATATCACCTTCGCCAGCAACTCGGCGGATATCTCCAGCAGCTTCTACCCGACGCTCAACTCGCTGGTCACCGTGTTCAAGGAGTTCAACAAGAACGGCGTGGACATCGTTGGCCATACTGACAGCACTGGCTCGTTCGAGTTGAACCAGAACCTCTCCAACCGCCGCGCGCAGAGTGTGGCGTCCTACCTGAGCGCCAATGGCGTAGCCGCCTCGCGCTTGTCGTCCTACGGCGCCGGCCCGAGCCAGCCGATTGCCAGCAATGCCAATGAAGCTGGCCGTGCGCAGAACCGCCGCGTCGAGATCAACCTGCGTCCGTTGTAAAGCACAACGCCTTCAAAGCCGCGTATTCGGGCGAATACGCGGCTTTTTTATGCCGGTGATTCAGTCCCGGCCGCCTGTGCAAATCGTGACTAGACTGCTGGCAGTGGTTCATTTCAAACCTGCTGTCCCGGCACGCTCGCCTGCGCCGGACATGGATGATGACTGGAGATCGCATGGACGACCGGCTCGCCTTTCTCGCCCGCAAACCCTGGTTACCGCTGTGGGTCACCCTGATTCTGCTGATCGGTCTGGGCGGTCTGTCGCTCTGGCAGTGGCAGGCGCTGGAGCGGCGCGAACACGAGCAACGTCAGCAACGCTTCGAGCTTGAGGCGCAGGACATCAGCCAGCGGGTGGTCAGCCGCATGCAAGCCTATGAGATGGTCCTGCGCGGCACCTCGGGGCTGATGACGGGCAGCGAGCATGTGTCCAACGAGGAGTGGGAGCGTGCCGTTGATCAGCTTCAGCTACAGGACCGTTATCCCGGTATTCAGGCCCTGGCCTGGTCGCGCTATCTGCAACCTGATCAGCTCCAGGCGTTTGTGGCTGCGGAGCAGGCGAGTGGCCGGCCGGGGTTTCGTCTGTTCCCCCCTGGTGCGCGTGAGCACTACCTGCTGATTGATTACATCAGCCCGTTGGACTGGCGCAACCGTCGCGTGCTGGGTTACGACATGCTCAGCGAGCCGGTGCGGCGGGCTGCCGTGGAACAAGCAATAGACAGCGGGGTGGCGACCCTCAGTGCGCCGGTGACTCTGCTGCAGGAAACCGAAGAAAACGTGCAAGCCGGTGTGCTGCTGTATTTGCCGGTCTATCAACCGGGGCGGCCGCTGAGCACCGCAGGGGAGCGGCGTGAGGCGTTGCTGGGGCTGGTGCACGCAGCGTTTCGCAGTTATGACCTGATGGAGGGCATCCTCGGCGCGCAGACCAGTCGCTTCGATATCACCCTCAAGGATCAGCAGGCTCCGGACACCGTGCTACTCAATGGCGAGTCCCGAGACGCCGCGACGACCCCGGCATTTCGGCATGTGCTGGAGCTGCCCCTCTATGGCCGCAACTGGCTGCTGGAGGTCAGCAGCACCGCGGTGTATGACGTGGAGCAGGCGAGTCGTGGCAGCAGTTTCAGCCTGTGGCTCGGCCTGGTGGCGGCGGCCTTGCTGGCGCTGTTGGTCGGCGGTTACCTGTACCTGCGTGAGCGCGAGTTGCACACCAACCAGCTGGCCACCGACAAGCTGCGTGAGCGTGAAGAGCGTTTCCGCCTGCTGATTGAGCGTCTGCCTGTGGCTACGCTCTTGTGTAATGCCCAGGGGCGGATCGAGATGGCCAACCGCAGCGCCGCCGAACTGCTTGATTGCAGCGCTGAGGGCTTGGTGGGCGAACGGGTCAAACGCTTTCTGCCGACGGTCGAACAGCTCAGTGAGCTGGTGATTGGTGAGGAAGGCGCTGAGCTGGCCAGCGAGTACCAGGCTCGCCGCGACCTCGGCGAGGAAGTGCCGGTCGCGCTGAGCCTGAGCGTGCTGGCCGACTCTTCCGGGGTCAATTACCTGCTCAACCTGGTCGACCTGCGCGCGCGCAAGGGCGCCGAGGAACGCTTCCGGCTGGTGGTTGAGGCGTCGCCCAATGCCATCGTGCTGGTGGACCGCAAGGGCTGCATTGCCATGGTCAACCGGCAGACCGAGCAGATGTTTGGTTACCCCCGCGAGCAGCTGCTGGCGCAGCCGGTGGAGGTGCTGTTGCCGAGCGCCTTGCGCGGCAGCCATGTCCCGATGCGTCAGGGCTACCAGAAGACCCCGGAACCACGGCGCATGGGTAGCAATCGTGAGCTGTTCGGCCAGCACCGCGACGGGCGGCTGATTCCGTTGGAGGTGGGCTTGTCACCGATCAAGGGTGGTGACGATGCTCTGGTGCAGGCGGTGATCATCGATATCAGCGAGCGCAAGGCGGCCGAGCAGCGCCTGCGTGACCAGGCCGAGCAACTGATTCTGGCCAACCGCTACAAGTCGGAATTTCTCGCCAACATGTCCCATGAGCTGCGCACGCCGCTCAACAGTATCCTGATTCTCAGCGACCAGCTGCGGCAAAACAGCGCCGGCAACCTGACCGAGAAACAGACCAAACACGCCGACATCGTGCACCGGGCGGGCAGTGACCTGCTGCAATTGATCAACGATGTGCTGGACCTGGCCAAGGTCGAGTCCGGGCGCATGCAGCTCAAGCTTGAACCGCTGAACATGCAGGACATTCTCGTGGAGCTGGATGCCAGCCTGCGGCCGATGGCCGAGATCAAGGGCTTGCGTCTGCACACGCAACTGGAAGCAGGCGTGCCGCGTGTGATCCACAGTGACCGCATTCGCCTGCATCAGATCCTGCGCAACCTGCTGTCGAATGCCCTGAAATTTACCGAGCACGGCGAGGTCAGCCTGACGGTGGCCTGCGCCAGTGGTGAGTCGCAGGAGGGCCATGAACTGCTCGATTTCAGTGTGCGTGACAGTGGCATCGGCATCGCGGCTGATCAGCATGAGCAGATCTTCCAGGCCTTCCAGCAGATCGACGGCTCCACCAGCCGGCGCTTTGGCGGCACCGGGCTGGGCTTGGCGATTACTCGTCAGCTGGTCTTGGCAATGGACGGTGAGATCAGCTTGCAGAGCGCCCCTGGCGAAGGCTCCTGTTTCCGCGTGCGCCTGCCGGTGCGAGTGGTGCCCCAGGCTCAGGATGAACCGGCAGAAGAAGGGCCGCAGCGCAGTGGTGAAGGTCCAGCCGTGCTGATTGTCGAAGATGATGTGAACTTTGCTGCGGTGCTGGCCGAAGAGGCGCATGCCCATGGCTTTGCCAGCGTGCACTGCCGCAGCGGAGTACAGGCACTCAACCTGCTGCAGAACGAGCGCTTCAGTGCGGTGATTCTGGACATCCTGCTGCCGGATATCAGTGGCTGGCAGCTGTTCCGCCGTCTGCGCGGCAACGCCAGCCATCGCCTGACACCGGTGCATATCATTTCCTGCGTACCGCAGCCGGTGGACTGGAATGACGATGGCACGCGCTACCTGGTCAAGCCCATCCAGCGCGCTGATCTGGAGCAGGTGTTTGTCGACCTCCAGCAGCAGGACGCGCAACCGGCCCAGCGGCTGTTGCTGGTGGAGGACGTCGAGGTCGAGCGTGAACACTACCGCGAACACCTGCAGCAACTGGGCTTTACCGTACAGGCCTGCTCGCGCGCCGATGAGGCGCGTAGCGCCTATGCCAGTGAGGCGTTCAATGCCCTGGTGATCGACCTCGATCTGCCGGATCAGGACGGCTTTGAGCTGCTCGAAAGCCTGGATCGCCAGCGCCCTCTGAATGGCACGCGGGTGGTGATCAACACCGGTGTCGATGTCACGCGCCAGGCGCTGCAGCGTCTGCGCCGCTACAGCGCGGTGGTGGTGCACAAACATGGCGAGGACATGCAGGGTCTCAGCGAGGCGGTACAGGGCTTCCTCGGTAGCGTGCGTGACCCGGGAGCCCAGGCAGCCGGACGGCTGGATAACCCGCTGGAGGGGCGCCGTGTGCTACTGGTCGATGACGATGTGCGTAACGTGTATGCCATGAGCGCGCTGCTCGACGAAGTCGGACTGATCATCAGCTCCGCCAAGGACGGGCTCGAGGCGATTGCCTGTTATGCGCGTGAACCGTTCGACCTGATCCTGATGGACATGTCCATGCCCACCATGGATGGCTACACCGCCACCCGGATACTCAAGACCGAACACGCGTGCAGTATCCCGATCATCGCCCTGACGGCCCATGCCATGAAGGGCGATCGCGAGAAATGCATGACCGCCGGCACCGATGACTACCTGGCCAAACCGGTCAGCCGCGAAGCCTTGCTGGATATGCTGACGCGCTGGTTGGCCCATGCACCTCGGGCGTCCGGCGCGACAACCACGCCACGTGCGACACCCCGGTAGTTTTGCCGCAGCCTGCTAACCTGAACCTCAGCAGGGGGCAAGACGGCCAGGGACAAGGGAGGAAACATGGCACATGTGCAGATGAAGGTCGCCGCCACGACCCAGACGCTTCTGGTGGTCGATGATCGTCCGGAGAACCTTGCGGCCATGGAGGCCTTGCTCGACGACGGCGATTGGCGGCTACGCTGCGTGGATTCCGGCGAGGCGGCATTGCAGTGCCTGCTGGAAGAAGATGTCGGCCTGGTGCTGCTGGATGTACAGATGCCGCACATGGACGGTTTTGAAGTGGCCCGCCTGATGCGCGGCAATCCGCGCACCCGCTACACCCCGATCATCTTCGTCTCCGCCATCGCGCAGACCCAGGATTCGGTGCTCAAGGGCTACGCCACCGGGGCGGTGGACTTCATGCTCAAACCATTCGACCCCAGTGTGCTGCGCCACAAGATTCACGCCCTGCTTGAACATGAACGCAATCGCAGCGAGCTGCTGCAACTCAGCCAGCAACTGGACAGCGCACGCGCCTTCAATGCCTCGGTGCTGGATAACGCCGCCGAAGGCATCATGGTGGTAGGGGAGGACGGTCGCATCAGTTTCGCCAACCCGGCCATGGCGCGCATGCTCGATGGCTCCGTGAGTGATCTGGAAGGCAGTGAAATGCTGTCCTACCTGGTTACCCCGCAGGTGACCTGCGAGTGGCGCCTGTCCGAGTTTTACCAGCAGTGGCGGCGTGGCGAGTCCTACCGCCTGCACGATGCCAACCTGCGTACCCTGAGCGGTGGCCAGGTGCCGGTGGCGCTGTCCTGCTCACCCTTGCCGCGTCTGCAACATGCCATGGTGGTCATGGCGCTGGACATGTCGGTGGTGCGCAACCTGCACCAGCAGCTGGAGTCGCAAGCCATTACCGATGCGCTGACGGGGCTGCTCAACCGCCGAGGGTTCTACCAGGCTCTGGACTCGGCGCTGGCGAGGATTGATCGCAGTGGCCAGCGCATGGCCGTGCTCTACCTCGATCTGGATGGTTTCAAGAGGATCAATGACTCTCTCGGTCACGACGCCGGCGACCAGTTGCTCAAGCGTGTGGGTGAGCAACTGAAGACCAGCCTGCGCCCTTATGACAGCCTGGCGCGCATCGGCGGCGATGAGTTCACCGCACTGCTCGACAGCCTTGATCACCCGGAGGATGCCGCGCGGATTGCCGAGAAACTGATCGAGCAAGTATCGGTGCGGCACACCATCGACGGCATGGACGTGACCCTGGGGGCGAGCGTCGGGATTGCCTGCTTCCCCGAGTGCGGGCAGAACGTCGAGGGCCTGCTGCGCGCTGCGGATATGGCCATGTACGAGGCCAAGCGGGCAGGGCGTCAGCAGTACCGCTTCTTCTCGCCGGAAATGAATGGTCGTGCTCGTTCGCGGCTGATGCTCGAGGAAAGCCTGCGCAACGCCATCGACAATGATGACTTTGTGCTGGTCTACCAGCCGCAGATCTACCTCGACAGCGGACGCTTGCGCGGCTTTGAAGCCTTGCTGCGCTGGCAGCACCGGGTGGCCGGGACCGTGGCGCCGGGGGTGTTTATTCCGCTGCTGGAGGAAACCCGGTTGATCAACCGTCTGGGCAGCTGGATCTTTCAGGCCGGTGTCGAGCAGTGCCGGCAGATGAGCCAGCAGTACGGCAGTGATTTGGTGATCAGCCTGAATGTCAGCCCGGTGCAGTTCGGTATGCCGCAGTTGGTCGAGGATCTGCGCCGGGTGCTGGATGAACAGCAGTTGGCACCCCGGCAGCTGGAAGTGGAGGTCACCGAAAGTGCGCTGATGCAGGACCTGGACACCAGCCGCGAACAGCTGCGCCAGTTGCGACAGCTGGGGGTGAAAATCGCCATCGATGACTTCGGCACCGGCTACTCGTCCCTGGCCTATCTGCGCCATTTTGAACTGGACACGCTGAAGATCGACCGCCTGTTTATCTCCAATATGCTCGACTCGCCGCGCGATGCGGCAGTGGTTAGTACCATCATCGACCTGGGCCGCAACCTAGGGTTGGAAGTGATCGCCGAAGGCGTGGAAACCATGGCCCAGCGCGATTGGTTGGCGGCGCATGACTGCGCAATCATGCAGGGCTTTCTGGTCGCGCCGGGGCTGAGCGTGGAACAGGCCAGGGCGTTTCCTGCGCAACTGGACTGGCAAAATCTGCCGCTGCGTAATGAAAAACCGGCCGGATAGGCGGGCTTGGGTACTGCGCAGACCAGACTGCGCTTTACACTAAGAAAAAAGCCGCTGGCCTGTAACAGGGCAGCGGCTTTTTGCTTAACCAAAGGGTATTAGGCGGGCTTGGCGGGATAACGCTGCTTCAGCGCTTCGAGCTGCGCATCCTTGTCCAGCCACAACTGGTTGACCCACTGCTGGAATTGCAGGCGATAGGCTTCGTCCTGGTCGTAGTTGCCGCCGATGAATTCGGCGGGAATCTGCAACTCCTCGAAACGCACCACCACCTGAGTGACCCGGCCACACAGCAGGTCCCAGAAGCCGGGATTGCCCTGCGGGTAGTGGATGGTGACGTTGACCAGGCTGTGCAGTTGCTCGCCCATGGCGTCGAGTACAAAGGCGATCCCGCCGGCCTTGGGTTTGAGCAGGTGTTTGAACGGCGACTGCTGTTGCGCGTGCTTGGCCGGCGACAGGCGCGTGCCTTCGAGGAAGTTGAACACCGAGACCGGGTTGGTCTTGTAGCGTTCGCAGGCTTTACGCGTGGTGGCCAGATCCTGACCGCGTTTTTCCGGGTGTTTGGCCAGGTACTCTTTGCTGAAGCGCTTCATAAACGGGAATTCCAGCGCCCACCAGCACAGGCCGATCACCGGCACCCAGATCAGCTCCTGCTTGAGGAAGAACTTCAGCAACGGCATGCGCCGGTTGAGCAGGTACTGCAACACCAGAATGTCCACCCAGCTCTGGTGGTTGCTGGTCACCAGGTACGAGTGCTGCTTATCGAAACCGCTCAGCCCTTCGACATCCCAGTGGGTCTGGCCGACCAGCTTCATCCAGAACTTGTTGGTCCCGATCCAGAACTCGGCAATGCCATGCATGACAAAGCGCAGCGCCCGTTGGATCGGGGCAATTGGCAGCAGCAGCTTGAGCAACGCCACAGCGAACAGCGGCCAGCAGCAGATCAGGGTGTTCAGGGCAAGGAGCAGGCTGGCAAGCAGACCGCGCAGCGGAGCAGGCAGAAAATGCAGCATTGGGGCAGGTGCCTCCAGCAAATGGGGGCAGGCTGCCTGTGGCCACTGGCGTGGCGCTCAAGCTGCCTGATCCCCGACTTATCTACGCCTGCGGTTTTGTACCGCAGATCGGTCGGCGCACAGGTTAACGTCTGTACACCGAACTGCAACCCCCTCGAAACGCTGGTGATCGCTGCGTTTCGCGGATTTTTACCGCTGATCCATGGCCTGTGCGGCTTCTGCTGCCGGTTATTGCGGCAGATTGGCGGCCTGAATGGCGGTCAGGGCGATGGTGTAGACGATGTCATCGACCAGCGCGCCGCGTGACAGGTCATTCACTGGCTTGCGCAGACCTTGCAGCATCGGCCCTACGCTGACGCAGTCGGCACTGCGTTGCACCGCCTTGTAAGTGGTGTTGCCGGTGTTCAGGTCAGGGAATATAAACACCGTGGCGCGCCCGGCCACCGGACTGTTGGGAGCCTTTTGCCGGCCGACACTTTCAATCGCTGCGGCGTCGTATTGCAACGGGCCGTCGAGCAGCAGTTGTGGGTCGAGGGTTCGCGCCAGACGGGTGGCCTCACGGACTTTCTCGACTTCTTCGCCGCTGCCGGAGTCACCGGTGGAGTAACTGAGCATGGCCACCCGTGGGGTGATGCCAAAGGCGCTGGCCGAGGCCGCGCTCTGCAGGGCGATTTCCGCCAGCTCCACCGCGCTTGGATCAGGGTTTACCGCGCAGTCGCCGTAGACCAGTACCTGGTCGGGCAGCAGCATGAAAAATACCGACGACACCAGCTTGTAACCCGGTGCGGTCTTGATCAGCTGCAGGGCCGGGCGGATGGTGTTGGCCGTGGTGTTGATCGCCCCGGAGACCAGGCCATCGACTTCATCCAGGGCGAGCATCATGGTGCCCAGCACCACGGTGTCTTCCAGCTGCGCGGCAGCCATTGGTGCGTTCAACCCTTTGCCCTTGCGCAACTCGACCATGGGCTCGACATAGCGCTCGCGGATCAGGTCCGGGTCGAGGATTTCCAGCCCTTCTGGCAGCTCGATGCCATGGACGCGAGCCACCGCGTGGACATCTTCCGGCTTGGCCAGCAGTACGCAGCGGGCGATGCCACGTGCCTGGCAAATGGCCGCTGCCTGCACGGTACGCGGCTCGCTGCCTTCGGGCAGGACGATGCGCTTATTCGCGGCCTTGGCGCGTTGTACCAACTGGTAGCGAAACGCCGGCGGCGACATGCGCAGCTCGCGTGGCTGGCCGCAGCGGGCGAACAGCCACTCGTGATCGATATGACTGGCGACGAAGTCGGCAACCTTCTCCGCGCGCTCTTTGTCGTCAACCGGGATTTCCTTGTTCAGGCGGTTGAGGTTGGTGGCGGTGTCGTAGGAGCCGGTGCTGACGGTCATCACCGGCAGGCCGCCCTGCAACGCCCCCCGGCACAGCTCCATGATCCGTGGGTCGGGGGCGAAGTCGCTGCACAGCAACAAGCCGGCCAACGGCATGCCGTTCATCGCGGCCAGGCTGGCAGCGAGGATGATGTCGTCGCGGTCCCCCGGCGTCACCACCAGGGTGCCGGGCTTGAGCAGCTGCACGGTGTTGGCCACCGCACGGGCGCAGAGCACGATCTTCAGCATGCGCCGCTGCTCGTAATCGCCGGCGTTCAGCACCCGCGCGCCAAGCAGGTCGGCGATGTCGCGGGTGCGTGGTGCGTTCAGCTCGTCTTGCCAGGGGATGCAGCCCAGCAGGCGGAAATCATCGGTCTTGAGCAGCGGGGAGAGTTCCTTCAGGCGGCTGGCGAACGCCTCGGTGCCGTCTTCGCTGCGCACTTTGTTGAGGATTACCCCAAGTACTTTTTCGTCTTTCGGCCCGCCGAACAGCTGCGCCTGGATTTCCACCCGGTCACTCAGTTCGCTGAGGCTTTCCTGCTCTGGCGCGGAGACCAGAATCACCTCGGCATCCAGGCTCTTGGCCAGGTGGAAATTGACCCGCGCGGCATAGCTGGCCTGACGGGTCGGCACCATGCCCTCGACGATCACAACGTCTTTGCCTTCAGCGGCCTGCTGATAGAGGCTGATGATTTCTTCCAGCAGCTCATCCAGCTGGCCGTCGCCAAGCATGCGTTCAACATGCGCCAGGGGCAGCGGTTTCGGTGAATGCAGGCCGTGGGTGCGGGCAATCAGCTCGCTGGAGCGTTCCGGGCCCATGTCACCCGGGTGTGGCTGGGCGATGGGTTTGAAAAAACCGACCTTGAGCCCAGAGCGTTCCAGGGCGCCGACCAGACCCAGGCTGATCGAAGTCAGGCCGACACCGAAGCCGGTTGGGGCAATAAAGAAGGTGTGCATGGGGCTTCCTTTATAACTGGGGCGGGCATGCCCGCGAAAATCGTGGTGCAGGTCGTTGGTTATTCAGACGTCGAGCAGGGCCAGGGTATCGAGGGCGATCTGGCGCTCCTCGTTGGTTGGTACCACCATGACCCGTGGATGGCCCGCTGCCTGGATCGGGCCGGCTGCGCCGCGCACGATGCGGGCATTGGTCGGCTCGTCGAGGGCCAGGTTGAGCAGTTTCAGGTGGGCCACGGTCTTGCTGCGAATCAGCGCCGAGTTTTCGCCGATGCCGCCGGTAAAGACCAGACCGTCAAGCTGCTGCAGGGCACAGCTCATGGCTGCCAGGGATTTGGCCAGGCGGTAACAGAACACTTCGATGGCCAGGGTGGCGCCGGCATGGCCCTGCTCACGGGCTTGCTCCAGAGTACGCATGTCGTTGGACAGGCCAGACAGGCCCAGCAGGCCGCTGTCTTTATTGAGCATGGCTTCGATCTGCTCCAGGCTCCAGCCCAGGGTGCGTGCCAGGTGGCTGTGCAGGTTGGGGTCGACATCGCCGCTGCGTGTGCCCATCACCAGGCCTTCCAGCGGGGTCAGGCCCATGCTGGTGTCGCGGCTTTGTCCATCGACAATGGCGCAGGTCGAACAGCCATTGCCCAGGTGGGCCACCAGCCAGCTGCTGGCATTCACCGGCAGGCCGGCCAGTTCGGCGGCACGCTGGCTGACATAACGGTGACTGGTGCCGTGGAAGCCATAACGGCGCACGCCGTGTTCGCGGTACAGGGCATCGGGCAGGGCGTAGCGGTAGGCGTGTTCGGGCAGGGTCTGGTGAAACGCGGTGTCGAATACCGCCACCTGGGTCAGCTCAGGAAACAGCTTGATTGCGGCTTCGATGCCCAACAGGTTGGCCGGGTTGTGCAGTGGCGCCAATGGTGCGGTGGCGCGAATCGCCGCCAGGCTTGCTGTATCCAGGCGACAGGCTGCAGTGAAATGTTCGCCGCCATGCACCACGCGGTGGCCAATGCCATGCAGTTGACCACCTGCGGCGGTTTGCACCAGAGGTAACACCTGGGCGAGGGCGGCGCGGTGATCGGCATGGGGCAGGATCAGGCTGTCTTTGTTGTCGCCGTGTTGCCAGTGCACTTGCGCATCCGGGCTGCCCAGGCGTTCAGCCAGGCCGCTGAGGATAAAGGCATCTTGCGCTTCGTTGATCAGGGCAAACTTGATCGATGAACTGCCGCAGTTGATCACCAGAATATTGCGTGCGGGCATTTACCGCTCCTTGTTCAAATCGTGGTACGCGTGCTCTGTCTGCGCCGCGCGTGCGTCATGTTCGGCGCTGCACCAGCCGCAGAGGAAGGCTTTGCCCAGCTGCGCCTGGCGCAGCTGGGCGTCCAGCACCCAGGCACGATTTTGCCAAGGTGGCTGGTGGCGCAGGTGTTGAGTATGGCCGCAGGACAATACTGCCACCCAATCGCCATGCTCATCCTGACGAAAATCAAGCAGGCGCAAGTAGACGGCGTCTGCCCGTCCGTCTGCACCCGGTTCGCTTTCGCGCGTGCCCTTGGGTAAACTTGCCCGCTCTTTATTTCCAAGCAAAGGTCTCGCCCCATGCTGATCGCCGCCAATAAGGCTGTCTCCATCGACTATACCCTGACTAACGATGCCGGTGAGGTGATCGACAGTTCCGCAGGCGGCGCGCCGCTGGTTTATCTGCACGGCGCCGGCAACATCATCGGCGGCCTGGAGAAGGCCCTGCTGGGCAAGCAGGTTGGCGACGAGCTGGACGTTTCCGTTGAACCGGAAGATGCCTACGGCGAATACAGCGCTGAGCTGGTAGCCACCCTCAACCGTTCGATGTTCGAAGGTGTGGATGAGCTGGAAGTTGGCATGCAGTTCCACGCTTCCGGCCCGGACGGTGGCATGCAGATCGTGACCATCCGCGAACTGGACGGCGACGACGTAATCGTTGACGGCAACCACCCGCTGGCCGGTCAGCGTCTGAACTTCAAGGTCAAGGTTGTCAACGTGCGTGATGCCAGCGAAGAAGAAGTCGCGCATGGCCATATCCATGGCGAAGGCGGTCACCATCATTGATGGTTTAGCCTTATGTGGTAGCCGCGAGTCGACTTATGGTCGTATCAAGCGCTGGTTCCACTGCTAAGCTGCAACAGAAGAAAGGCGCCTTCAGATAGGCGCCTTTTTTATGAGCCACCATCCTTGGCGGCTCAGCCAGCGGGCCGTCGCGGTGCGACGTTAAAAATGGCTCCTGGCCACTTTTTTGCCCGCTACACGTAACCTGTGTGTTCTCAAGGAGTTCGCCATGAGTGCCTTTCACGACCTCAACCTGCGTGCACTGGATGGCCAGGATTTGCCGCTGGCACCCTTCAAGGGGCAGGTGGTGCTGGTGGTCAATGTGGCCTCCAAGTGTGGCCTGACGCCGCAGTACGCCGGGCTTGAGCGGCTCTATCAGCAATACAAGGATCAGGGTTTCAGCGTGCTGGGGTTGCCGTGCAACCAGTTTGCCGAGCAGGAGCCGGACAGCGAGGAGGCGATCCGTGCGTTTTGCAGCCTCAACTACGGTGTGACCTTCCCACTGGGCAGCAAGCTTGAGGTGAATGGGCCGGAGCGTCATCCGTTGTACCGTTTGCTGGCGGGCGAGGGCGCCGAGTTTCCGGGGGATATCACCTGGAACTTCGAGAAATTTCTGGTGGGCCACGACGGCCGCGTGCTGGCGCGTTTCTCCCCGCGCACCACGCCGGATGACCCGAGCCTGATCCAGGCGATCGAAAAGGCGCTCGGTTAAGGCCATTTGCGCCAAGGCTGCGGACTAAGCCGGTACACGGCTTGTTCGTGGCTGGGCATCGCGGCTTAATCGGGCAACCTGCCGAGGATGCCCCCGATGAGCCTGTTTCCTGCTGATCCCGCCATTTCCCCTGCCACCCCCGCCGCACTGCGTAAGCTGATCGAGAGCCGCCGTGCGGTACGCCGTTTTACCGCCGATCCAGTACCTGATGAGGTGGTGCGCGATTGTCTGGAGCTGGCGGTGCTCGCGCCCAATTCCTGCAACCTGCAGCCCTGGAGTTTTCAGGTGATTCGCGACCCGGCGTTGCTGGCGCGGCTGCACCCGGTGTGCATGAGCCAGAATGCCGCCAAGGCGCCGCTGATTATTGCCGTGCTGGCGCGTCCGGACACCTGGAAACAGGCCTGCCAGAACATTATCGACTACTGGCCGGAACCTGAGGTGCCAGCGCGGATTCGCAGCTTCTACAACAAGACCGCACCCTTTCAGTACAACCAGGGACCATTCGGTCTGCTAGGGCTGTTCAAGCGCCAGTTATTGCGCGTGGCTGCCTGGCGAAAACCATTGATGCGCGCGCCTAACAGTAAGGCGCAGATGCGTATCTGGGCGGTGAAGTCCACCGCATTGGCGGCGCAGAATCTGATGCTGGCCTTCCAGAGCCATGGCTATGCCACCTGCCCGATGGAAGGCTTTGATGAAGTGCGCCTGCGCAAGACTCTGGATATTCCGCGTCAGGCGTTACCGATCATGCTGCTGGCGGTGGGCAAGCAGGATGAGAAGGGCGTGTATAACCCGCGCCTGCGCTTTCCGCTGGAGCAGCATGTGACGTGGTTAAAGCCGTAGATTGGGTCGGGGCGCGTAGCCAGAGGAGCCGCGCGACGAAGCCCAACGTTACACGCCAATGTCTGTTGGGCTTCGCTGCGCTCAACGCCAACCTACGTCGGCATAGCCAGCGCTAGAGAACGCCGGCCTTTTTCCAGGCCAGATAACTGCTCACCAGCTGCGGGCCCAGCTCGCTCGGGCGTGCATCGAGCACCGGCACCTTGTGGGCAATCAGGCGTTCATGCAGGCCAGCGCGGGCGTTCAGGTAGTCCAGGGTGCCGCAGTAATCCAGAGCGCTGGAGAGGTCCTGCACCGGGGTGTGGCGCAGGGTATCCAGCACTTCTTCACGCAGGCTGGCGACCAGTACGCGGTGTTGGCGGCTCAGACGTTTGACCGCGCCGAGCAGGGCCTGATCATCCTCATCCCGCAGGTTGGTCACCAGCACCACTAGGGCGCGACGGCGCTGGCGGCTGAGCAGGTTTTCCACCGCGGCGGTGAAGTCCGCCGGCTGCTGGGTGCTGCGCAGGTCGTACAGCGCATTGAGCAACACATTCAGCTGCGCCTGGCCTTTGACCGGGGCGAGGAAGCGGTTTTGCTCGCCGGCAAAGGTCGACAGGCCCACCGCATCGCCCTGGCGCAATGCCACGTAGCTGAGCAGCAGCGAGGCGTTAAGGGCGTGATCGAAATGCGACAGCTCGCCGTCCTGGCTGCGCATGCGGCGGCCGCAGTCGAGCAGGAAGACGATCTGCTGGTCGCGCTCGTCCTGATATTCGCGGGCAATCGGTGTGCGTTTGCGTGCTGTGGCCTTCCAGTCGATCTGCCGCAGGGTGTCGCCGTCGCGAAATTCGCGCAGTTGGTGAAATTCCTGACCCAGGCCGCGGCGTTGCTGCTGGCGTACGCCCAGCTGGCTGAGCCAGTCATCCACCGCCATCAGTTGCGCGCCGTAGAGGCGGGCGAAATCCGGGTAGACGCGGGTTTCACCAGCTACGGGCAGGTAACGGCGGGCGCGCCAAAGGCCCATGGGGCTGGGCAGGCTGACTTCGCACTGCGGGAAGTGGAAATGCCCGCGCAGCAGTGGGCGCACGCGGTAACTGACCTGGGTCTGTTCGCCGGGGTGCAGATCGACCTTGAGCGGCAGGTGCTCGAAGGCCATATCGCCGGGCAGATGGTCGAACACCTCCACCTGCAGCGCACGGCTGTAGCTGTGGTGCAGGCTCAGCCGCACGTCGCTCCAGCGCCCCAGCGGTAGGTTGCCGGGTAGCTGGCGTTCGATTCGCGGTGAGGGCACTTGGCGTAGCAGCAGGGCGTCGACCAGTGTCAGGCCGAGTAGCACCAGCAGCAGGCCCCAGTAAATCGGGGTGAAGCTGCGCGGCACGATAACGCCCAGGGCGCTGCAGATACCCAGGGCGATACCGAGCACGAACAGACCGGCGAGCAGCGCCAGCAGCGCGCGTGAGGGTTTCATGCAGATGCGCCTTTCAATGCGGGCTTTTGCCAGGGACGGGTCATAGGCGCGGTGCCGGAACCTGGTCGAGCAGCTGTTGCAGCACCTGATCCACTGACAGGCCTTCGATATCCAGCTCCGGCGACAGCCGTACGCGGTGGCGCAGTACAGCCAGGGCGCAGCCCTTGATGTCATCTGGCAGCACAAAATCGCCGCCGCGCAGCAGTGCACGGGCGCGGCCGCAGCGTACCAGGGCAATCGACGCGCGTGGCCCGGCGCCGATGGCCAGGCCAGGCCAGGTACGGGTGGCACGGGCGATACGTACGGCGTAGTCGAGTACCTGCTCATCAATCGGCAGGTCGCTGGCAATCTTCTGCAACGCGAGTACATCGCGGGCCTGCAGCAGGGTGCGCAGCGGGGTGACTTCGAGCATGTCGGCTTTGCTTGAGCGCGCCACCTGGCGAACCATGTTCAGCTCTTCGCTCTGCTCGGGGTAATCCATGCGCAGCTTGAGCATAAAGCGGTCGAGCTCGGCTTCCGGCAGTGGGTAGGTGCCTTCCTGCTCAATCGGGTTCTGCGTGGCCAGCACCATAAACGGCAGCGGCACATTCAGGGCGCGGCCTTCCAGGGTGACCTGGCGTTCCTGCATGACTTCCAGCAGCGCGGCCTGGGTCTTGGCCGGGGCGCGGTTGATTTCATCCGCCAGCAGCAGGTTGGTGAATACCGGGCCCTTGCGCAGCTTGAACTGCTCGCTCTGCAGGTCGTACACGGCGTGGCCGGTGACGTCGCTGGGCATCAGATCCGGGGTGAACTGGATACGCGCGAACTCGCCGCCAAAGCAGCGCGCCAGGGTACGCACCAGCAGGGTCTTGCCGAGTCCGGGAACGCCTTCGACCAGCACATGGCCGCCGGCGATCAGGGCGCTGAGTACATCGTCAATCACCGCCGTCTGGCCGATCAGGGCTTTCTGCAGTTCACCACGCAGGGCCTGAGCCAGTTGGCTGGCGCGCTGGCGCTGCGCATTCGGATTCGCCGCTGCGGCTGCCGGGGCAGCTGGTGCTGGGGCCGGTAGAGGCGTTTCGCTGGCCGCCGCTTCGACGGTTTCAGTGGCGACAGGGGCTGATTCGATCTCGCTGTCCGGCTGTTCGGGGGTGTGTTCGCTCGTCATAGGGCATTCCTGAGGGTTTGCAGGTTGGCGACCTGGCGGGTGAAGTCGGCGGCGGCCAGGCGCTGCTTGGGCAGCGGCCGCATGGCTTGGCTGATAACGCTGGATGGCTGGCGGGTCAGGCGGCTCAGCACCTGCCACTGCTCGGCCACGGCGAGGCGTTCGAAACCGGGGTGACGATGGCGGGCGCGGCGCTGAATATCCTGCTGCAAGCCTTGCAACAGGCTGTGCTGGCCGTTGTGGCGCAACAGAAAATCGGCACTGCCACGCAGGTGTTCCTGCAACTGCCGGCGATTGCGGCTGGCGGGCAGCAGCAGCGGGCCCTGGCGCATGCCCAGGTGCCACAGGCCGAATGCCAGCAACAGCGCCAGTGCGACCAGCGCCTGCGGGAAGTGTTCGAGCAGCAGGCTGAACAGATCATTGCGGTCAGCGCGGTAGAGCAGGGTGACCTGGCTGTCCTGAGTCATGTACCAGAGCAGCCAGGCGTTGTCGTATTCGCCGATGCTCTGGTTCTGCCAGATCCAGCTGTCGCTGACCACGCTGATCAGGCCGTCGCCATGGTAGAGCTGTAACAGATGGGTGGCGGCGTCGCTGTTGGCCCAGGCGTGGGCGCGGTTTTCGGAGTCGTAGAGGTGGAAGTCGGTGTCGAAGTTGAAGTAGGCCGGCGCCTCTTCGTTTTCCAGATACAGCTGGGTCAGCTCCGGGTAGGCATTGTCTGAACCTGTGGTTGCCTCTGCCGCAGCCTCTGGTTCGGTTTGTGGCTCCGCGTCGGCCGTGTCTTCTGCAGCGGCGTCTTCTTCCGCTGCTTCGCCGGCGTCCTCGTCGAGTTCTTCGCTCTCGTATTGCTGGATGCCCAGGCTGTCGAGCAGCAGATCGCCGCTTTTGCCTTCTTCTTCATCCCACAGGCGCTCGGCAACAAACAGCAGGTGGCCGCCCTTTGCCGCCCAGGCCAGCAGGCGTTCGGCCTGTTTGGGCGTCATGCGGTTGCGGTCACCGAGCAGCAGCAGGGTTTGTCCGGCGCTCGGTAGGTCCTTCATGACCTCCAGGCCATCGGCGCGTTGCACCTGCAGGCCCTGTTTGCGCAGGAAATGTTCGGCAGCGAGATAAGGGTTGGCTCGGGCCTCGGGTGCGGGGCCATGCTCGAGCGTTTCCTCATAGGGCGTGAGTTTACCCAGCAGGTAGATGCCGAGCAGGCCGAGTAGCAACAGCAGGCCGGCACCAAGAAGGAACTGGAGGCGCCGGTTCATGCCTGCGCTCCTTGTTCGAACAGGCGTCGCCAGGCATTGCACAGGCCCTGTTTGAGTGCCACTGGTGGCAGTCGATGGCCGTAGGCGAGGTTCTGCCAGTGGCGGGTCAGGGCCTGGCTGAAGTGGCTGAGGTCTTTCTGCTGCAACGCCTGCACCAGTTGCAGCACTTCGGCTTCGGTGTGCGAGCTTTTCAGCGGCAGGCGCTGTTCGTGCAGCATGCGACTGAGTAGGGCGCGGTAAAGCAGGCCGAGGGCTGCGCGTGGCTGCTCATCCCAAAGCCGCTCAACCTCGCCGGGGATATCCGCTGGCAGGCTTTGTGGCGCCACTTCCAGGCCGAACAGTTGTTCAGGCGGCTGATAGGTGCGCCCCTGCGGCAAACGTAAGCGTCCGGCAAAGGCATTCAGCCAGTCGCGGTAACGCCACAGCAACCAGGCGATCAGGCTGAACAGTAGTGCCCACAGCAGCACCTCGAAGAACAGTGCCACAGCATCGACGTTCTTCCAGAACTCGGTGAGCTTGAAGAACTTTTCCAGCAGTTCGAGCAGGGCCTTGGCGTCTTCCTCGCTCGGCTCCTTGGGTTCTTCGCCGAAGCGCCAACGGGTGACGGTTTCACGGTGCTCGAAGGGCGGCTGATCGAGCAGTTGGCCGATGCTCTTTTGCGCTTCGGCACTGGTCAATGGCTGCTTGAGCAGGCGCTCGGCCTCTGGCCCCATAGGGTCTTCAACCGGCAGCGGGCAGCTGTTTACGGTTGTGGCGGCCATGGCGCTGCTTGGCAGCTGCATCAACAGCAAGCCGCAGCCCAGCAGCAGGGCATAAGCCACGCCCGTCAGGCGCTGGCGTAGCTGGCGGAAGACCAGTTCGATGTCCCAGGCTTCCAGGGCGGTGCGGCGGTTCAGGTAAAGGGTAAAGCCGCAGGCGACGTAGATCGGTTCCCAGAGAATCAGCAGCAGAACGTAGGTCAGGTTGGACAGGTGCTCCAGCCACAGCCACTCGCCAGACGCCGCATTGATCAGGCTGTCCCAGCTCCAGTCCAGCTCCATCTGTGCCGGCAGCAGCATGTAGACGAAACTGATGATGCCGAACCACAGCGCCATTTCCAGGTGTACGCCGACGATGGTGAGCCAGCTGGCGCCGCCGGCATCGCGCTGGCCGAGGACGATCAGACGCTGGTTGCGCGCCTTGCCGGACAGGCCTTCGAGCTGCATCACCGGCAGGTCGAAGCTGCGCGTGGGGCTCAATCGGCGCCAGGTCAGGCTGGCCAGCAGTTGCGGTTTGAGCAGGCCAGGCAGGGCTTTTAGCGCCTGCTTGAGGCTCGGTGTGGCGCCGAACAGAGCGTGCGAGAGGATATACAGCGGCAGGCGCTCAAAGGCCGGTTTCAGCCACCAGAAAATCAGCACGGCGATGCTCGGGTAATCCCACAGCAGCAGGCACAGCAGGGCGAAAATCGGCACGGTGACCACGGCCCAGCTGAGCATCAATATGCCGGCATGCTGCTTGGCCAGCAGTACGCCGAGGTCGACGGCTTCCCAGGCGCTACGCGGGCGGATGGCGACGCTGGCATCAGTCAGGCGCATGTGCACCCCGGCCAGCCAGTAGCAGGTAGCTCAGCACGAGCAGCCAAAGCCCAGTGCCGACTGCATATTTGATCGCGGGGCTGGCCAGGTCCATGGATGACCAGTAAGCCTCGATAAACGCTGCCAGCAGGAGAAACACGATCACCCCGCCGACCAGTCGCACACTGCTGCCGGCGGCTACGCGCAGGGCTTCACCGCGTGGCAGACGTCCGGGTACCAGCAGTGCCCAGCCGAGTTTCAGGCCCGCCGCGCCGGCCAGGGCAATGGCGGTGAGTTCGAAAGAGCCGTGGCCGATGACGAATGACCAGAAGGTTTCGCCATAACCGATCTGCGTCAGGTGGCCGGCCACTGCGCCAATCATTAGGCCGTTGAACAGTAGGTAGAACAGGCTGCCGAGGCCAAACAGCAGGCCACTGGCAAAGGTCTGAAAGGCGATGCCGATGTTGTTCATGATGTAGTAGCCGAACATCATCCAGTCATCACCGGAATCGCGCTCGCTGAAGCGGCCGATGCGCCTGGCGTCGGGGTCGTACATCTTTTCCATTTCACCGACTTGGTCGGGCGCCATCACCCCGTAGACCAGATCGGGGAAGTGATACACCAGTGTGCCCATCAGCAGCAGGCTGCCGAAGAAAAGCAGGCTGGCGGCGACGACAAAACGCCATTCGGCGCGCACCAGACGTGGAAAACCGGCCAGGATAAACCCGAGCAGCTGTGCCCCCAGTGGGCTGCGGTGGCGATAGAACTGCTGATGGCCACGCATGGCCAGTTGTTGTAACTGTTCGATCAGGTGGCTGCTGTAACCGCGACTTTGCGCCAGTGCCAGGTGTTGGCACAAGCGCCGGTAAGAGGCGGCAAAGCCCTTGCACTGCTGGGTGTCGGCCTTGCCGCGCTCAAGGCTTTCGAGTTGGCTGGCAAAGGCTTGCCATTCGGCCTGGTGCTGGTGCTCAAACAGGCTCTGTTTCATGTCGGCCCCAACAAGCCACGGGCAACCCCGTGGATCTGCTGCTCGGCCTGCTCAGCAGGTACCTGCAAGGGTTCGGCAAGAATGCTCGCCAACTCCTGACGCCGTGCACTGGATAGATTCTGCGTGCGCTCGGCAAAGCTGAGCAGGGCGCGCTGCTCGCTCAGGCTCATGCTAAAGGGTGCGCGAATGGGTTCGACTTGCGGTAGTTCGGGGGCTGCCGGGGCGTTATCGCGGTACACCACCAGGGTGCCGGCAGCGATATCGCCGAGGCGCTTGAACGCCGGGTGATTAAGGCAGCTAAGAATGCCCAGGGTGTAGCCAAACGGCAGGATGTCGACGAAACGCAGCAGGTTGCGCGTCAGTGAGGCGGCCCAGCCAATTGGCGTGCCGTCATCATGAATCACCCGCAGGCCCATCATCTGCTTGCCGGGCGAACGGCCTTGGTTGAGCACCTCAAACAGCACCATGTACCACCAGGTCACCAGAAACAGCAGGATGGTGCCCAGCCCCATACCGAACTGGCCGAGTAGCGCCAGTACGGTGAATAGCGCACCTAGCAACGCGCCGCGAATCAGCAGGTCGATGGCGAAGGCCAGGGCGCGTGGCACTACACCCGCCGGGCGCAGGATCAGGTCGATGCCTTCCGGTGTTTCCACCTGATAACGGGTATCCAGCAGCGGGTGGGCGGCAACTGAGTCAGGGGTTGGCGTGAGCGGCATCGGCAGACTGCATCGAGGAAAGCCCGATGCTAGCCAGCAGCAGGCAGGGAAGCAACCGGCTCAATCGCTTGAACCGGTGCCAAGAGGCTATTTATTGCGGTGCTGGCAGTACGCCGAAGATGGTGCGGTAGAGGATACCGATGGCGACGGTGAACAGCGGGATGGTCCAGACCAGGCCGATACCCAGCGGGATGGCGCTGATACCCGTGATCAGGCCGAGCAGCAGGAACAGGCCGAAGACCTTGAACCAGTGTTGAGTAATCGCCTTGCGCGAGGTTTCCAGGGCTTGCCAGGGGCTAAGACCACGTTCGACCACCAAGGGAATGGCCAGCATGTAGGCGATGGCCAGGTACAGACCGGGGATGATCAGCAGGATCATGCCGAGGTAGATCAACAGCATGCTGATGATGGCAGTGATCACCAAGGGTACGGTGCGGCCAAAGTGGCTGAAAATATCGTTAAAGCTGATCGGTTGGTCGGCGGCGCGGCGAATACCAATCATGTTGATCCCGGCCATAAAGGGGTAGGCCAGCGCCGAGGCAAAAATCCCGACAACCATCTCGACAACGACAGTCAGCATCGGGCTATCACTGACCACGCCCAGAATGCCGAAGAAGCCGCCAATCAGAAAAGACGCCACGAGCAGCACAGCGTAGAACACTACAAAGCCGCCGATGATGATGCCTTTGGTGCCTTTTACCCGTTGCCAGGCTTCGCTGAGCAGGTCGCCGATGGTGAAGTCATAACCGCGGCTCAGGGCTTCTTCAATGCTGGGTACCTGAGTATCGCGGGGCGTTTCCTGCAAGGCGCTGGTGGGGGCAGCGTAGGGATTGCTGGAGCTGATATCACTCATGGGGCGTCCTTGATCATGGAGTGGTGGTTGACGATGCACACTCTAGTCGGCGACCAGATGCCCGACAAGGCGGGGGCGCTGTGGGCGTGAGCTGGCGCAAGGTTCTGCGTTTGAATGTGCGCTTGCAGAGGGGTGTTAGACTGCCTGCGCCCCAGCATCAGGATGCCGCCGTGACTTCCAGCCTCTTTTGGTACGACTACGAAACCACTGGTATTGACCCGCGCCGTGACCGCCCGCTGCAGGTGGCCGGTATCCGTACCGATGAACAACTCAATGAAATCGGCGAGCCGCTGAATATCTACTGTCAGCCCAGTGACGATATCCTGCCGCATCCTGCGGCTTGCCTAGTCACCGGAATTACCCCGAGCACGCTGGCGCAGCGTGGGTTGGATGAGGCCGAGTTTATGAGCCGTGTTCATGCCGAACTCTCGCAGCCCGGCACCTGCGGGGTGGGCTACAACAGCCTACGTTTCGACGATGAAGTAACGCGCTACAGCCTGTACCGCAACTTTTTCGACCCCTATGCCCGTGAATGGCAAGGGGGCAATAGTCGTTGGGACCTGATCGATCTGGTGCGTACGGCTTATGCGTTACGCCCGGAAGGTATCGTCTGGCCGGAGGAGGACGGGCGGGTGACGCTCAAGCTGGAGCGCCTGACCGCTGCCAATGGTATTGAGCATGGCCAAGCCCATGATGCGTTATCCGATGTGCGGGCGACCATTGCCCTGGCGCGCTTGCTGCGTAGCAAACAACCCAAGCTGTACGACTATCTGTATCAACTGCGCAGTAAGCAGCGCGTGCAGGATCAAATACGCTTGTTGCAGCCACTGGTGCATATCTCCGGACGTTACGCCGGCGCGCGTCACTACCTGGCGGTGGTTTTGCCCCTGGCCTGGCACCCGCGCAATCGTAATGCACTGATTGTCTGTGACCTGCAGGCCGACTGTGCACCGCTATTCAATGAATCTGCCGAAACATTGCGTACGCGTCTTTATACGCGTCGCGAAGAGTTGGCAGCGGGTGAGTTGCCCGTGCCGTTGAAGTTGTTGCATATCAACCGCTGTCCGGTTGTAGCACCGATGAACGTATTGCGTGCGCAGGATATTCAGCGACTGCAACTGGATCTTCCGGCGTATCAGGCGCAGGCCGAGCAATTACGGATTAATGCGGCTGTTTGGCAGGACAAGCTGGTACAGGTATATGGCGAAGAACAATTCGCGCCGAACGAAGATCCTGAGCAGCAGTTGTACGATGGTTTTATTGGTGACCGTGACCGGCGTTTGTGCGAACAGGTGCGGCGTGCCGAGCCACAGCGTCTGGCTGATGCAGCCTGGGCATTTGATGATGGACGTTTGCCTGAGTTGCTGTTTCGTTACCGTGCGCGCAACTTTCCCCAAACCTTGAATGCTGATGAGCAGCAGCGCTGGCGACTCTTTTGCCAACAACGCCTGAGTAATCCGCACTATGGTGCGCCCAATACTCTTGCACAGTTTGAGCAGGCACTGGTTGAAGCGCTGGCCGGAGTGGATGCCGCGCAGCATGCAGTATTACTGGAGTGGCGTGAATATGCCGAGCGCCTGCGCCAGCAATATGCCCTCTGATATGTAAGGGTAATAGTGCGCTATTGCTAAGCGATGTGCCTGGGCCGATAACAGTGCATGTATAGCGTGGCGCGAAGAACGGCTGCCATGAATGGCCGATCATAAAAAACGCCAGCAAAGCTGGCGTTTTTAGGTGTAGCAAATGTGGCGTCTGCGGCTTAGCCCAGCAGGGTGGCCCAGCCTTCAACAACGTCACCGCCCCACTTGGCTTTCCACTCTTTCAGGGTTTTGTGGTTGCCGCCTTTGGTTTCGATAACTTCGCCAGTGTTCGGGTTTTTATACTGCTTAACTTTGCGGGCACGCTTGCTGCCAGCAGGTTTGGCGGCACGAGTGGCTTTGCTGCTTTTGGCTTCTGGGTCAAACATGGCAATGATGTCGCGCAGGGACTTCTGATATTCGCCCATCAGTGCACGCAGTTTGCCTTCGAACTCCAGTTCTTTTTTCAGCTTGTCGTCTTGCGACAGATTTTTCAGGCGCTCTTGCAGTTCTTTGATGGCTTCTTCGGTGGCGCGGTATTCGTTGATCAGCGACATGTGAGTTACCTGTATTCGGGATTGACGATAAAGTGATAGCAATAGTAGTCAGGCACTTTTCACAAGTAAACCGCTTTATCGGTATTTTTTATGAATTGTATTGTTAAGTAATGCGTACGCGCTGGAATTATTCTGCAGCGCTGATTGTTTTCGCTCATGCGGATTAGTTTGCAGCGACCTTTACTTGCAGTTCTTTACATATGCTGGGCGTCGCGCGGTGCCACAGCGGCCTAGGTGGGTACTGCAGTTTTTCTGCACAGTGACTAGAATGGCCGACTTTATTTGCGTGCTGGAGCCGCTGATGCGTACTTTTCGATTGGTCATTGCCTGCCCGGACCGGGTCGGGATCGTGGCCAAGGTCAGTAATTTTCTGGCCACTTATAACGGCTGGATTACTGAAGCGAGCCACCATTCGGATAATCAGAGTGGCTGGTTCTTTATGCGCCACGAGATTCGCGCCGATTCCTTGCCCTTTGATCTGGATGGTTTTCGTCAGGCTTTTGCGCCGATTGCTCGCGAGTTCTCCATGGAGTGGCGAGTAACCGACTCCGCGCAGAAAAAACGCGTGGTGCTGATGGCCAGCCGTGAGTCACATTGCCTGGCTGATCTGCTGCATCGCTGGCACAGCGATGAACTCGATTGCGATATCCCTTGCGTGATCTCCAACCATGATGACCTGCGTAGCATGGTCGAGTGGCATGACATTCCGTATTTCCATGTGCCAGTTGATCCTCAGAACAAACAGGCGGCGTTTGATGAGGTCGAGCGGCTGGTCAAGGCACACAATGCCGATGTGATCGTTTTGGCGCGTTACATGCAAATTCTGCCTGCGCAGTTGTGCGCCGAGTTTTCCCAGCGGGTGATCAATATCCATCACAGCTTCCTGCCGTCCTTCGTTGGCGCCAAGCCTTACCATCAGGCTTCGCTGCGTGGGGTCAAGCTGATCGGTGCAACGTCGCATTACGTTACCGAGGAATTGGATGCCGGGCCGATCATCGAGCAGGACGTGGTGCGTGTCAGCCACCGCGACAGTATCGAGGAGATGGTGCGCCTGGGTAAGGATGTCGAGAAGATGGTGTTGTCCCGTGGTCTACGCTATCACTTGGAAGACCGAGTGCTGGTGCACGACAACAAGACCGTAGTATTCGATTGACGTGCAGGCTGCGGCTCGGTTCAGGACACGCCAAGAGGATTTGCCGATGCTCAAGTCAATCAAGGTACGTGACTACATGACCCGCCATCTGGTGACGTTTCGTCCCGAGATGAATTTGTTTACCGCCATCAACCGCCTGTTGGAACACCGTATTTCCGGTGCGCCGGTGGTTGATGGGCAGGGCCACTTGGTGGGGCTGTTGTCGGAAGGCGATTGTTTGCGCGGTATTCTCTCCGGCGCTTATTACGAGTCAGCCGGTGGTGATGTCAGCGCCTACATGACCACCGATGTCGAAGTGATTTCGCCTGAGGCCGACATCATCGAGATATCCGAGCGTTTTTTACGCGGTCGGCGGCGGCGTCTCCCTGTGGTTGAGGGCGGTCGCCTGATTGGCCAGGTCAGCCGCAGTGATGTGCTGCGTGCGGTCAAAGAATTTGCTCAGCACGACCAGGGGCATGTGGCACTCAATTGATGGCTGGAGGGCTGAAGCATGAGTGATCCGCATGAGCGCGGGACCGCCACGGCGCCGCCGATAGTCGGCGAGGGTTGTACTCAGCGTTATGACCCCCAGGCGCTGAACCCGGAAGACGGGACCGAGTTTGCCGATGCTGCCGAGTTATGGCGTCAGTTGCAGCAAACACCGGTGGCAGCCGAACCACAGAAATGACAACGGGGCGCTCACTGAGCGCCCCGATGCGTTTATCTTCAGCATGCGTCGGCCGTCCTGCGACGGCCTGTTTGTCAGATGCGGAAACTGTCGACCAGTTGCTTGAGGCGTAGCGCTTGTTGCTCTAGATCGCCGCAGGCGCGCAGTGTGGCATTGAGGTTTTCCACGCCTTCCTGGTTGAGAGTGTTGATTTCGGTGATGTCCATGTTCAGCGCCTCGATCACCGAGGTCTGTTCTTCGGTTGCGGTGGCGACCGATTGGTTCATGCCATCGATCTCGCCAATGCGCTCGGTGACGCTGCTCAGGCGCGAGCCGGCCTGGTTGGCAATTTCCACACTCTCTTCACTGTAGCGCTGGCTCTCCGTCATCGTGGTCACCGATTCACGCGAGCCAACCTGCAGTTCCTCGATCATCTTCTCGATTTCCTGGGCCGACTCCTGGGTGCGGTGCGCCAGGTTGCGCACTTCATCGGCCACTACGGCAAAGCCACGGCCCGCTTCACCGGCGCGCGCTGCTTCGATGGCGGCGTTGAGGGCCAGCAGGTTGGTCTGTTGGGAGATGCTCTTGATCACTTCAAGAATCTGCCCGATGTTCACCGTTTTGCTGTTGAGTGTCTCGATATTGCCGCATGAGGCACTGATCTTGCCGGACAGCTCATTCATTGCCTGAATGGTTTTTTCCACCACCTGACGGCCGTCTTCAGCCAACTGGCGTGCATCGGAAGCCTGATTGGAGGCGTCGGCGGCGTTACGGGCAATTTCCTGAGCGGCGGCGCCCAGTTCATTGATGGCGGCGGCCACGCTGTTGGTGCGGCTGGCCTGTTCATCCGAGTTGATCATCGACGAGTTGGAGGCGCCGACTACCAGCTTGGCGACTTCGTTGACCTGGCTGGTGGCCGACGACACTTCGCGAATCGAACTATGGATACGCTCGACAAAGCGGTTGAAGGCACTGGCCAGGCGGCCGAATTCGTCATTGGACTGAATGCTCAGGCGCTTGGTCAGATCGCCTTCGCCCTGGGCGATATCCTCCATGGCTTTACCCATGACATTCAGCGGTTGCATCAGCACACTGATCAGCATGCTCAGCAGCAGAATGATCAGTACCACGGCGATGATGGTGGCGATGATCGCTGAAGCGCGGAACTCGCTAAGCATCGAGTAGGCTTTGCTTTTGTCAACGGACAACCCCACGTGCCAACTCACCGAAGGCAGACCTTTGACCGGCGCGAAGGTGAGTATGCGGGTTTCGCCATTGAGCTCGGCTTCGCTGAATTCGCCGCTGATCCGTGGGGTGTTTTGCGGATAGACCTCGCTGAGGTTCTTCATCACCAGGGATTTGTCCGGGTGAACCAGAATTTTGCCGTCAGCGCTGACCAGAAAGGCATAACCCATGCCGGCAAAGTCCAGCGAGTTGATGATGTCGACCAGGGTGTTGAGGCTCAGATCGCCACCGACCACGCCGGCCGCTTTGGCGGGCGTGGCAATGGTAATGATCAGCTCGCTGGTAGCGGCGTCAACGTAGGGTTCGGTGAGGGTGCTACCGCCTGCGGCGATGGCGTCCTTGTACCAGGGGCGCTGGCGTGGGTCATAACCATCGGGCATGTCCTCGTCCGGGCGCATGGTGAAGCTGCCATCTGCGCTGCCCAGATAGGTGAAAGCAAAGGTGGAGGCCAGCACCTTCTGCTCCAGCAGGCTGGTCAGGGCCTCGCCGGAAGAGTCGCGGGCAACCGATTGCGCAACGTTTTCCACCAGCAGGATGCGCCCTGATAGCCAGTTGGAAATGTTGCTGGCGGTGACGTTGCCCATTTCCTGCAGGTAGCTTTCCAGGTCTTCACGGATCGCATTGCGTTGCAGGTAGTCGTTATAGAGGGTGAACAGGGAAAAGGCTGCGATGACCACCAGCGCGGCGGCGAGCAGAATCTTGTGGCTGAACTTGAGGTTGTTGGTCATGGCTTCTTGCGTCCGGTGAGTTCTGGCATCAGTCTTGTGCTGATGTACGGCAATCGCTGTCGCAGAGGCTGCGGCAATACCGATTATGTCGGCCTGATTGCAGTAAAGCTTTAACCACGGAGATAACAAGATGGCAGAACTCGACCAGTTTGTTGTAGGGGCCGATCCACAGGGCCTGCCGGTGGGGCAGGCGCTGCGCCTGGCGAACCGCCACGGGCTGATTGCCGGTGCAACGGGCACCGGTAAAACCGTGACCTTGCAGCGCCTGATCGAAACCTTCAGCGATGCCGGTGTGGCGGTGTTTGCCGCTGATGTCAAAGGCGATCTCTGTGGTCTGGGCGCCGCCGGTGCACCGCAAGGCAAGGTGGCTGAGCGGATCGCCAGCATGCCCTGGCTCAACCATCAGCCGTGCGCTTACCCGGTAACCCTGTGGGATGTGCATGGCAAGAGTGGCCATCCGCTGCGTACCACGCTGAGCGAGATGGGCCCATTGTTGTTGGGCGCGCTGCTGGAGTTGACTGACAGCCAGCAGGCCGCGCTGTATGCAGTGTTCAAGGTGGCGGACCGTGAAGGTTTGCTGCTGCTTGATCTGAAAGACCTCAAGGCATTGCTTGCACACCTGAAAAACCACCCTGAAGTGCTCGGTGAAGACAGTGCGCTGTTTACTTCGACGTCTTCACAGGCCCTGCTGCGCAAGCTGGCCGGGCTGGAACAGCAGGGTGCCGAGGCGCTGTTTGGCGAGCCGGCACTGCAACTGGAAGATATTCTGCATCCTGACCGAGATGGTCGCGGGCGCATTCACCTGCTGGATGCCAGCCGTTTGGTGCATGAGGCACCGAAGGTTTATGCGACTTTCCTGCTCTGGCTGCTGGCGGAGCTGTTCGAACAATTGCCGGAGCGTGGCGATGCGGACAAGCCACTTCTGGCGCTGTTTTTCGATGAGGCGCATTTGCTGTTTGCCGATACGCCCAAGGCCTTGCAGGAGCGCCTTGAGCAGGTGGTGCGTTTGATCCGCTCGAAGGGTGTGGGGGTCTACTTCGTCACCCAGTCGCCGGGCGATCTGCCGGATGCCGTGCTGGCCCAGTTGGGCCTGCGTATTCAGCATGGTCTGCGCGCCTTTACCGCGAAAGAGCAGAAATCGCTGCGTGCAGTGGCAGATGGTTTTCGCCCTAACCCGAGTATCGACACGCTGGCAGTGTTGACCGAGCTGGGTATTGGCGAAGCGCTGGTCGGTACGCTGGAAATCAAGGGCACCCCGGCCATGGTGCAGCGAGTTGCAGTGGCACCGCCGCAGTCGCGGATCGGGCCGCTGAGTGAAGCCGAGCGCGCGGCGCTGATCCGCCAATCACCGCTGCTGGGGCGCTATGACAAACCGATTGACCGTGAGTCAGCCTATGAGTTGTTGATGGCGCGCGCCGAGCAGGCTGCTGCGCAGCAGGCCGAACAGGCCAAGCCCAGTGCGACCGGCAAGAAGGCTGAGGGCAGTAGCCTGGGCAGTGCGGCGGGCGAACTGCTCGGTGGTTTGGCCAGTCAGGTGGTTAAAACCGCCATGCGCCAAGCCGCCAATCAGATCGGTCGGCAGTTGGTACGCGGCCTGCTGGGCTCGCTGATGGGCGGTAAAGGACGTTGAATGCCAGGCCATCCCCGTGCGGGGATGGCCTGTAGACCTCGCGTCAGCTGGCGGCCTCGTCGGCTTTGCTGCGCAGTTCCTTTTCGATTTTTTCCAGTTCTTTTTCAAACGCTTGATCAAGAAGGTTGGCCTTCTTGCGCCACGGCTTGCGCTCGGGGTCCGGTTGAGCGGCGTAGGTGATGACTTCCCCGCCGTAAACATCCTTGTAACGCTGCGCCTGGCGCTCGAGTTCAGCGCGCAGTTCGTCTTTCGTCACGTAGTTACCCATGGTCTTGAAGCAGAAGTGTTGGCTGAATGTCAGGTGGTTGCCTGAGCATTTGAGGCGGCCAATCAGGTTCAATTTGCGCGCTTATTGAGGCGGGGTGAATAGTTTTAGGGGCTATTGCCGCCGTATGTAAACCCTTCAATAGGTTATTGAAAGGGCTGCTTAGTACGCGCCGGGTAATTATGGCGATGCCAGGTTAAATGTCCAGCCCGCCAAGGGCTGGCATAACGCCGCAGCGCTTTTTGTTGTGAGGCGGCTTAGGCAGCATTATTCGATATGGCTTTTCTGTTTTGTTACATATCTGTTTGATTTTTATGAACTTTAAATATGATTAATTTGGCGCCAATTTTGCGGCGTGCTCGCCGCATTAATTCGACACCACCCGCTTCCGCAATGCTTATACACAAGGGCGTTAGATGTCGGCTGAGCAGTGAGGCATTAATCAATAGATCGGGTAATGGATTATTTCGCCATGCGGGGTTGTGGCGGCCATAAACTCTGATGCATCTGCTTATCTGCGGTTCATATTGGCCTGCTTGGGGTATATGCCGCCATTTACTGCTGGCATGTTCGCAGAGTACGTGTGCTGTGGTCTTGAAATACCTTGCAACCTCTGCGCGATTGAGGAAATCCATGCGCCTCTCTACATTTGCGCCCGCAACGCCGGGCCCCTCTGACAGCTAACCGCTGCCATGTCGGAGTTGCAGTTTGTACAACTTCGACACTTAGAGGAGGGGCTCATGACTGCCCTAGAACCGTTCTTCCTGGCCGAATTTCTCGGTACTGCCACCTGGTTGTGGCTGGTCTTTATCACCATCGTCGTCAGCCTGCTGGTCTTTGACCTCGGGGTGCTGCACCGTGAGCATCGAGAAATCGGCGTTCGCGAAAGTCTGTTGCTGTCCGCTGGCTACATCACCGCAGGCTTGCTGTTTGGCCTCTGGGTCTGGCAGGTCAAGGGCGGTGACGCCGGGATGGATTTCTACACCGGCTTTCTGATCGAAAAATCGTTGTCGATGGACAACGTATTCCTCATGGCGATGATCTTCAGCTTCCTGGCCATCCCGCGTAAGTACCAGCACGAGGTGCTGTTCTGGGGCATTCTCGGGGTGATCGTGCTGCGCGCGATCATGATTGGCTTGGGGGCGGCACTGATCGCCGAGTTCAGCTGGATTCTCTACGTGTTTGGCATCTTCCTGCTGCTGACCGGGGTGAAGATGTTGTTCAGCAAGGTCGATGCCCACCCTGACCTCAGCGAAAACGCGCTGGTGAAGTTCCTGCGTAAACACATGCGGGTGACTGATCGTCTGCATGAAGGGCGCTTCTTCGTCCGTCAGGCGGATGCCAGCGGTAAATCCGTGCTATGGGCGACGCCGTTGTTCCTGGCCCTGGTGCTGATCGAGTGTGCCGACCTGGTATTCGCGGTGGACAGCGTGCCGGCGATCTTCGCCATTACCCAGGACCCCTTCATCGTCTACACCTCGAATATCTTCGCCATCCTGGGCCTGCGGGCGCTGTATTTCGCCCTGGCAGCGATGATTCACCGCTTCGCCTACCTCAAGTACGCCCTGGCGTTGGTGCTGGTATTTATCGGCGGCAAGATCTTCCTGGTGGGCATCATCGGCAAGATTCCGGCTGTGATTTCCCTGAGTGTGACCCTGGGCCTACTGCTTGGCGGTGTGCTGCTGTCGTTGTGGAAAACCCGTGGTCAGGCCCCGGCTGAGCCGCAGGCCTGAATGCAAACCGGTGGCGGTCGCAGTCGGCAGCCACCGATCAAATCGGCAACATTGAGCAATGGAGACAGTGATGAGCAAAACGCTGCAGATGACGGCCCTGGGGCTGGTGATGATTGGCCTCGTCGGCTGTGAGGCCGCCGAACAATCAGCGCAGAAACTCGCCGAGAAAGCAGAACAGGCGGTGCAGGATGTAGCCCGCGAAGCGGTCGACGAGACCTTGCAACAACTCAACAAACAGGTGGATGAGGTTCAGCAGTCGACCAATGAATGGCTGGGCAAGCCTGCCGAGGACGCGCAGTCGGATGATGCGGCGAAAGAGCGGCCTCCGGCCCGCGAGTCAGCGGAGCCGATCGACAACACGGCGGTTGAAACCTGAGGCCGCTCAGGGTGTCTTACTGAGCGCCTCACAGCTGGGCGTGTAGTTCTGCTGGCAGGCACTCTGGAATAAGGCCCTGGCCTGCAGTGGATCGCGCGGTACGCCTTGCTCACCCGTCAGATAGAGGTTGCCGAGGATGTGCTGAGCTATCGGGTTGCCACCCGCCGCCGACTGATTCAGGTATTTGAGCATCTGCTGCGGGTTGTGGAACTGCGGGTTGTCGCGGCCGGTGTACAGGTAGGCCAGGCTCACCGCGGCCATGGCGTGGCCCTTGTCGGCGGCCTGTTTCCACCAGTGTTCGGCTTGCTTGAGGTCTTTGGGCTGGCGGACGAAATACAGGCTGCCGAGCTGGAACTGGCTGTCGAGGTCGCCACGGTTAGCCTGACGCTGCAAGTCAGCCTGGGCCGCGGCGGCATCGTGCTGCCCGGTATCGGTCTGGGTTGCTGGCGGCTGAGAGGGTGGTGTGCTGGCACAACCGCCGAGCAACAGCCCGCTGCACAGCAGCGTTGCGAATAGATAACGAAGCACCATGCGTGGTGTTCTCCTGTGCTGAGTGGGTCGTTAGCAGCAGACTGCCTGTGCGCCAGCAAGTTGCGCCTAGATGCAATTCATATCAGTTTGTCGCTTGCAGCGTTTCCCTGTGTGCAGAGAGCTGCGATTCTTGCAGCCAGTCGCCACCATCGGCCTGCGAGGCACCCATGCAGATCAGCTCCAACTTCGACAGCGGCAATATCGAGGTCATCGACGCCAGTAACCCAAAACAGGTGTTGTTGGCCATTCGCCCTGACCTCAACAGCGCGCATTTTCAGTGGTTTCACTTCAAGGTCGAGGGCTTGCAGCCGGGCCAGCGCTATGGTTTCAGCCTGAGCAACGCTGGCCAGTCGTCCTATAAAAATGCCTGGAGCGGTTATCACGCCGTGGCGTCCTATGATCAGGTCAACTGGTTCCGTGTGCCCAGCCGTTTCGAGGACGGTGCGCTGAGTTTTGACATCGAGACGCAGCAGGCGCAGGTCTGGTTTGCCTATTTCGAGCCTTATAGCCGTGCGCGACATGAACAACTGATCGAGGACGCGCAGCGCTTGGCCGGCGCCGAGTTGTTTGCCACGGGGCGCAGTATTGAAGGGCGCGCCATCGAGTTGCTGCGCATCAGTCGCAACCCTCGGGCGCAGCGCAAGATTTGGCTGATTGCCCAACAGCATCCAGGCGAGCATATGGCCGAGTGGTTTATGCAGGGGCTGATCGAGCGCCTGCAACTGACTGATGACGCCGAGCTGAGCGCGCTGCTGGAACAGGCCGATCTGTACCTGGTGCCAAACATGAATCCGGATGGCGCGTTCCGTGGCCACCTGCGCACCAACTATGCCGGTCGTGACCTCAACCGCGCCTGGCAGTCGGCGAGTGAAGCGGACAGCCCCGAGGTGTATTTCGTCCAGCAACAGATGCGCGCGGTGGGTGTGGATCTGTTTCTGGATATCCATGGCGACGAGGAAATTCCTCATGTCTTCGCCGCTGGTTGTGAGGGCAACCCCGGTTACAACCCACGCCTGGAAAGACTGGAAGAGCAGTTCAAGCAGTTGCTTGTGCAGCACGGGGCCGAGTTCCAGACGGTCTTTGGCTACCCGCGTGACGAACCCGGCCAGGCCAATACCACCCTGGCCTGCAATGCGGTGGGGCTGGAGTTCGACTGCCTGGCCTTTACCATCGAGATGCCGTTCAAGGACCACGATGATCGACCTGACCCGAGCACGGGCTGGAACGGTGCGCGCTCCAGGCAGCTGGGTAAGGATGTACTGAGCGTGGCAGCCGCCATGGTTGGGCAGCTGCGCGACCAGTGACTCCGTAGCCCGGATTGCATCCGGGCTACGTTTGGGCTGTTTTAGCCGCGGTAATAACGCTGCGGTACAAACGGAGTCTTGGCCACTTTCATCGCCACGCGTTTGCCGCGCACCATGGCCCATACTTCGGTATCCAGGGCGATATGGCTGTTCTGCAGATAACCCATGGCCACCGGCGCAGCCAGGGTTGGGCCGAAGCCGCCGCTGCACACGCTGCCGATTACATTGCCGTCGGCATCGACGATTTCCGCGCCTTCACGTACCGGTACACGTTCCTGCGGCAGCAGGCCGACGCGCTTGCTGGCAACGCCTTCTTGTTGCTGGGCGAAGATGCGCTCGGCGCCGGGGAAGCCGCCCGCACGGGCGCCATCGGCGCGGCGTGGTTTGGACATGGCCCACAGCAGGCTGGCCTCGATCGGCGTGGTGCTGGTGCTCATGTCGTGGCCATACAGACACAGGCCTGCTTCCAGGCGCAGCGAGTCGCGCGCGCCAAGGCCGATAGTGGTTACTTCCGGTTCAGCCAGCAGGCTGCGCGCCAGGGTTTCACAGTGTTCGGCCGGCACCGAAATCTCGAAACCGTCCTCGCCGGTGTAGCCGGAGCGGCTGACGTAGCAATCGACGCCGAGCAGGCGCACCGGGGCGAATTGCATAAAGGTCATCTTCGCCACTTCTGGGGCCAGGCGCGCCAGCACGTCGACGGCTTTCGGGCCTTGCAACGCCAACAGCGCGCGTGCTTCGAACAGGCTTTCGATCTCACATTGGCTGCCGATATGTTTTTGCAGGTGAGCCAGGTCTTGCTCCTTGCAGGCGGCGTTGACCACCAGGAACAGCGTGTCATTACCCAGGTTGGCGACCATCAGGTCGTCGAGGATGCCGCCGTTGTCATCGGTGAACATGGCGTAGCGCTGCATGCCCACTGGCAGGTCGATGATGTCCACCGGTACCAGGCTTTCCAGGGCTTTGGCGGCATTCGCGCCGCGCAGGACGATCTGGCCCATGTGCGAGACGTCAAACAGGCCGGCGGCGTCGCGGGTGTGCAGGTGTTCCTTCATTACGCCCAGCGGGTATTGCACTGGCATGTCGTAGCCGGCGAACGGCACCATGCGTGCGCCCAGTTCAAGGTGCAGGGCGTGTAGCGGGGTTTTCGCCAGGGTTTCAGTGGTCATGCGGTTCTCCAGTAGGGTGCGCCATGCGCACCGTTGCAAGGGTTTGGTGCGCATGGCGCACCCTACAAATCAGCATTCGACAATATTGACGGCCAGGCCGCCGCGAGCGGTTTCCTTGTACTTGTTGTTCATATCGGCACCAGTCTGGCGCATGGTGCGGATGACTTTATCCAGCGAGACGAAGTGCTGACCGTCGCCGCGCAGGGCCATGCGGGCGGCGTTGATCGCCTTCACCGAACCCATGGCGTTGCGTTCGATACAGGGCACCTGCACCAGCCCGCCGATGGGGTCGCAGGTCAGGCCAAGGTTGTGTTCCATGCCGATCTCGGCGGCGTTTTCCACCTGGTTGACGCTGCCGCCCAGCACCTCGCACAGGGCGCCTGCGGCCATCGAGCAGGCCACGCCGACCTCGCCCTGGCAGCCGACTTCGGCACCGGAGATCGAGGCGTTCTCTTTATAGAGGATGCCGATGGCGGCAGCGGTGAGCAGAAAGCGCACTACGCCGTCGTCGTTGGAGCCCGGGATAAAGCGGCTGTAGTAATGCAGCACGGCGGGCACGATACCGGCCGCGCCGTTGGTGGGCGCGGTGACCACGCGCCCGCCTGTGGCGTTTTCCTCGTTGACTGCGAGGGCGTAGAGGTTGACCCAATCGAGCACGCTCAGGGCGTCGCGCAGGCTGGCCTCCGGGTGTTTGCACAGCTGGCGGTGCAGGGCGGCTGCGCGGCGTTTGACCTTGAGGCCGCCGGGCATGATGCCCTCGTTGCGACAACCGGCTTCGACGCAATCCTGCATCACTTGCCAGATATGCAGCAGGCGCGCGCGGGTTTCGGCTTCCGGCCGCCAGGCGGCCTCGTTGGCCAGCATCACCTGGCTGATCGACAGGTTGTGTTCAGCGCAGTGCGCCAGCAACTGCTTGCCGGTGGTAAAGGGGTACTGCAATACGGTGCTGTCTTCGACGATGCGGTCGGCTCCAGCGGCCTGTTCATCGACGACAAAACCGCCGCCCACCGAGTAGTACTCGCGCGCGCGAATCTGCAAGCCGGCGGCGTCGAAGGCGCGGAAGATCATGCCATTGGGGTGGAAGGGCAGCGGCTTGCGAATCATCGCCAGGTGCTGCTTTTCGACAAAGCGAATGGTTTTCTCGCCGAGCAGTTTGAGCTCGCCACTGCTGCGAATCGCTGCCAGGTGTGCGTCAACGGTATTGGTGTCGACCGTGTCCGGCTGTTCGCCTTCCAGGCCGAGCAGCACGGCCTTGTCGCTGCCATGGCCCTTGCCAGTCGCGCCGAGGGAGCCGTACAGCTCGACCTTGAGGCTGTCGGTAGTGGCCAATAGATCATCGCGGCGCAGGCCTTCGGCAAAGCGCACGGCGGCGCGCATCGGGCCCACCGTGTGCGAGCTGGAAGGGCCGATGCCGATCTTGAATAGGTCAAAAACGCTAAGTGACATGCTGTCTCCGGCTTTAAGCCAACCTCGTAAGTCGGCGTTGATGCAGCGCGGTCTGTAACCGCGTCTGCGTTGCGCAAAAGAAGCTGCTGTTAGTCAGCGTAGACCGGGAAGCTGGCGCACAGGTCGGCGACCTGACCACGGACGCGCTCAATCACCGCCGGGTTTTCCAGGTCATCGAGGATGTCGCAGATCCAGCCGGCCAGGGTGCGGCACTCGCCCTGCTTGAAACCACGGGTGGTGACGGCCGGGGTGCCGATGCGGATGCCCGAGGTGACAAACGGCGACTGCGGGTCGTTCGGCACGGCGTTCTTGTTCACCGTGATATGCGCCGCGCCCAGGGCTGCATCGGCAGCTTTGCCGGTGAGGCCCTGTTTGATCAGGCTGACCAGCATCAGGTGGTTGTCGGTGCCGCCGGAGACCACGTCATAGCCGCGCGCAACGAATACATCGGCCATGGCCTGGGCGTTGTTGATCACCTGCTGCTGATAGGTCTTGAAACCCGGTTCCAGCGCTTCCTTGAAGCACACCGCCTTGGCTGCGATTACATGCATCAGCGGGCCGCCCTGGGCGCCGGGGAATACGGCGGAGTTGAGCTTCTTCTCGATCTCTTCATTGGCCTTGGCCAGGATCAAGCCGCCACGCGGGCCACGCAGGGTCTTGTGAGTGGTGGTGGTGACCACATCGGCAAACGGAATCGGGTTGGGATATAGGCCGGCCGCGACCAGGCCGGCGACGTGGGCCATGTCGACAAACAGCAGCGCACCGACTTTATCGGCGATGGCACGGAAGCGGGCGAAGTCCAGGGTGCGCGAATAGGCGCTGAAACCGGCGACGATCATTTTTGGCTTGTGCTCGACGGCCAGGCGCTCGACCTCGGCGTAATCGATCAGGCCCTGCTCGTCGATGCCGTATTGCACCGCGTTGTACAGCTTGCCGGAGGACGACACCTTGGCGCCGTGGGTCAGGTGGCCGCCGTGGGCCAGGCTCATGCCGAGGATGGTATCGCCGGCATTCAGCAAGGCCAGGTACACCGCGCTGTTGGCGGAAGAACCGGAGTGCGGCTGCACGTTGGCATAGTCAGCGCCGAACAACTGCTTGGCGCGTTCGATGGCCAGCGCCTCGACCTTGTCGACATGCTCGCAACCGCCGTAGTAGCGCTTACCCGGATAGCCTTCGGCGTACTTGTTGGTCAGGCCGCTGCCCTGGGCCTGCATCACGCGCTGGCTGCAGTAGTTTTCCGAGGCAATCAGCTCGATATGGTCTTCCTGACGCTGCTCTTCGGCGTTGATCGCGGCGAGCAGGGCATCATCGTAGCCTTGCAGTTGGTCGTGCTTGCTGAACATGGTGAGGCCCTCTGGTTTTTATATGAGGTGCAGCTAACCCGCCTCGGGTAGAGGTGAGTCGAAAATTGGGGAGAAAGCAGTCCTGCGGCCCGGAGGTGTCCAGGCCGCAGGCTGTTATCACGCGTCCTGGTACGCCTCGATGGACGGGCAGGCGCAGATCAGGTTGCGGTCGCCGAACACGTTGTCCACGCGGCCGACCGGCGGCCAGTACTTGGCCTCGATCAGGCTGGCCACCGGGTACACGGCCTGCTCGCGGCTGTAGCCGTGGGTCCATTCGCCGGTCAGTTCCAGTGCGGTGTGCGGGGCGTTTTTCAGCGGGTTGTCGTTGGCATCCAGCTGGCCGGCTTCCACCGCACGAATCTCGTTGCGGATGGCGATCATGGCGTCGCAGAAGCGGTCCAGCTCTTCCTTGGATTCGCTTTCGGTCGGCTCGATCATCAGGGTGCCGGCGACCGGGAAGGACATGGTCGGGGCGTGGAAGCCGAAGTCGATCAGGCGCTTGGCCACATCGTCAACGCTGATGCCTGAGCTGTCCTTGATCGGGCGGATATCCAGAATGCACTCGTGTGCCACCAGGCCGTTGCTGCCCGAATACAGCACGGGGTAGTGCTCTTCCAGGCGGCGGGCGATGTAGTTGGCGTTGAGAATGGCCATCTGCGACGCGCGCTTGAGGCCTTCGCCACCCATCATGCTGATATACATCCAGGTGATCGGCAGGATGCTGGCGCTGCCGAACGGCGCGGCGCTGACCGCACCTTCTTTACGGGCCATATGGCCGTGACCGGGCAGGAACGGAATCAGGTGCTCTTTCACGCCAATCGGGCCGACACCTGGGCCGCCACCGCCGTGCGGGATGCAGAAGGTCTTGTGCAGGTTCAGGTGCGAGACGTCGCCGCCGAACTTGCCCGGGGCGCACAGGCCGACCATGGCGTTCATGTTGGCACCGTCGATATACACCTGACCGCCGTTGTCGTGGACGATCTGGGCGATCTCGCGGATGCCTTCCTCGAACACGCCGTGGGTCGATGGGTAGGTGATCATGATCGCGGCCAGGCGATCCTTGTGCTCTTCAGCCTTGGCCTTGAGGTCGGCGATATCGACGTTGCCGCTGCTGTCGCAGGCGGTGACTACTACGCGCATGCCAACCATGCTGGCGGTGGCCGGGTTGGTGCCGTGGGCCGATTGCGGAATCAGGCAGATGTCGCGCTGATCGTCGCCACGGCTCAGGTGGTAAGCACGAATGGCCAGCAGGCCGGCGTACTCGCCCTGGGAGCCGGCGTTCGGCTGCAGGGAGATGCCGTCGTAACCGGTGGCCGCGCAGAGCATGGCTTCCAGTTCAGTGGTCAGCTGGGTGTAACCCTGGCTCTGTTCGGCCGGGGCGAAGGGGTGCAGGTTGCCGAACTCGGCCCAGGTCACCGGGATCATTTCGCTGGCAGCGTTGAGCTTCATGGTGCAGGAGCCCAGCGGGATCATGCTGCGGTCCAGCGCCAGGTCCTTGTCGGCCAGCTTGCGCAGGTAACGCATCAGCTCGGTTTCGCTGTGGTAGCGGTTAAATACTGGGTGAGTGAGGATTTCGCTTTCGCGCAGCAGGCCTTTTGGCAGCTGAGTGATTACCCCGGCCGCCAGTTCAGTAAAGGCGGGTACAGCCTTGCCGTCGGCGAATACCGCCAGCAGCGCTTCGATGGCCGCCTGGTCGGTGGTTTCATCCAGGGACAGACCCAGGCGCTCGCCGTCGATTTCACGCAGGTTGATTCCGGCCTTGCGTGCAGCAGCGTGCAGGGCAGCGGTCTTGCCGCCGGTGGCCAGGGTCAGGGTGTCGAAGAAGAATTCCTGTTCAACGCTGTAACCCAGAGCGCGCAGGCCCTTGGCCAGAATGGCGGTGAACTGGTGCACGCGCTGAGCGATTTGCACCAGGCCTTTCGGGCCGTGGTACACGGCGTACATGCTGGCAATGTTGGCCAGCAGTACCTGGGCGGTACAGATGTTACTGGTGGCCTTCTCGCGGCGGATATGTTGCTCGCGGGTCTGCATGGCCAGGCGCAGGGCCGGCTTGCCGAAGCGGTCGATCGACATGCCGACCAGGCGGCCCGGCATATCGCGCTTGAATGCATCGCGGGTGGCGAAGTAGGCGGCGTGTGGGCCGCCGAAGCCCAGCGGCACACCGAAGCGCTGCGCACTGCCCAGGGCCACGTCGGCACCGAACTCACCCGGCGCGGTCAGCAGGGTCAGGGCCAGCAGATCGGCAGCGACGGCTACCAGGGCGTTGGCGGCGTGGAAACGCTCAACCAGCTCGCGGTAGTCGAAGATATCGCCATTGCTCGCCGGGTATTGCAGCAGCGCGCCGAAGTAGGCGCTGGCGTCAGTGATGGCGGCTTCGTCGCCGATGACCACTTCAATGCCCAGCGGTTCGGCACGGGTGCGCAGCACGTCGAGGGTCTGCGGATGGCAATGCTGCGAGGCGAAGAAGGCGTTGCTGGCCTTGTTCTTCGACAGACGCTTGCAGAAGGTCATGGCTTCGGCAGCGGCGGTGGCTTCGTCCAGCAGCGAGGCGTTGGCGATCTGCATACCAGTAAGGTCGCTGATCAGGGTCTGGAAGTTCAGCAAGGATTCCAGGCGGCCCTGGGAAATTTCTGGCTGATACGGGGTGTAGGCGGTGTACCAGGCCGGGTTTTCCAGCAGGTTGCGCAGGATCGGGCTCGGCGTCAGGGTGCCGTAGTAACCCTGACCGATATAGGTCTTGAACTGCTGGTTCTTGGCCGCGATGGTCTTGATCTTGGCCAGGGCGTCGGCTTCCGACAGGCCCGGTTGAGAGCCCAGTACGCTGGAGCCTTTGATGCTGTCAGGGATGACGTTATCGGTCAGTGCGTCGATGCTGGCGTAGCCGAGCAGTTCGAGCATGGCCGCGGTATCGGCGTCACGTGGGCCGATATGGCGGGCGATAAATTCGTTCTGGGTGGTCAGCTTGGTCATTGCAATCTCTCAGGCGTCAGCATTGGCGTTGAGCAGGCGCTCGTAGGCGGCCTGGTCGAGCAGGTCGGCTACCGCGCTGGCATTGGCCGGACGGAAACGGAAGAACCAACCCTTGCCCAGGGGATCTTCGTTGACCAGCTCAGGGCTGGATTCTAGCTCGCCATTGACCTCTACCACCTCACCGTCCAGCGGCATGGCGATATTGCTTGCGGCTTTTACCGATTCCAGCACGGCCACTTCGTCACCCTCGGCATAGCCCTGCACTTCCGGCAGCTGAACGAATACCACGTCACCCAGGGCTTCCTGGGCATAGGCGGTGATGCCCACGGTAACCAGACCATCGGCATCCTGACGCAGCCATTCGTGCTCGACGGTAAAACGCAATTCGCTCATGTGTACTCCTCAAGGGTGGTGACTCGCCCTTTCTGCTGGGGGCGATGTGCTGGACGCGCGTGCTGGGCACGCGCTGAAGGTAAAAAGACCATAGCAAGGGTGGTGCCATTGTTATTTTTATCAATAAAAACAATGGCTTAGTATGTTTTTAGGGGTTGATCTGTTGTTGTTCGTATCGATTTCGATACGGATTGGTGCGGTTTATCCAGAGTGCTCAGCGCAAAGGCTCACGTGTCGCGGGCTGAATGATTTGTGTCGCTTTCATTACGCTGTATTCAAATCAATACATATGCGGCGAGCTTGGTAATGGCATCGGTGCCGAGGCGGTTAGGCACCTGGATTACTCGGCTGATGGCGGTCAATCCCTCTGCTCAACCGTCCGGGCCATTCATCCGCCCTATAAAGCGCTATTGAACGGGTCGATGGGCCTGCTGTAGAGCGGCTTTCCAGAGGTGTATTCACTCTTTCGGCTGACAGGGCAAATACCTCTTTCGGGCGCTTATCCCGCTGAAGGCGGCTGAGTAGCGTGGGGCCTCAACACGAAACCCCGCTTTCCAGGAGAGCCGCATGAGAACAACAACAAGACATGCCATCTTCCAGCCCAGCGTTTTGGCGATTGCCATTGCTGTCGGCTGTGTCGCGCCTGTCCAGGCTATTACATTCAATATCGGTGAGGTCGAAGCGCAGTTCGACTCATCGCTTTCTGTGGGGGCCAGTTGGAGCGTGCGCGGTGCCGATCCTGACTTTATCGGCACGCGCAACGGCGGCAAGGCGTCCTCTCAGACCAACGATGACGGGCGCCTGAACTTCAAGAAAGGTGAGACCTTTTCGAAGATCTTCAAAGGTATCCACGACCTTGAATTGAAGTACGGCGATACCGGCGTGTTTATTCGCGGCAAGTACTGGTACGACTTCGAGACCAAGGACGAAAGCCGCCTGCTGTATGACATCGATGACCACAACCGCAAGACGGCGGCTCAGGCCGCCGGTGCGGAAATTCTCGATGCCTTCATCTACCACAACTACAACCTCGGCAGCCTGCCGGGCAGTGTGCGGGTTGGTAAGCAAGTGGTCAGCTGGGGTGAGAGCACCTTTATCGGTAACTCGATCAACTCGATCAACCCCGTGGATGCGGCAGCGTTCCGCCGCCCAGGTGCGGAGATCAAGGAGGGGCTGATTCCGGTCAACATGCTCTACGTATCGCAGAGCCTGACCGACACCATCAGCATGGAGGCGTTCTACCAGTTGGAGTGGGATCAGACCGTTATCGATAACTGCGGGACGTTCTTCGCGCCCAGCGATACGGCCGCCGATGGCTGTAATGACCGCCTGGTGGTAGCCGGGGCCGATGTTGCGCCGGACGCGTCCAACAACACCGGTGCGCCGGGCAACCCGGTATTCATTCCACGCGCAGGTGATCGTGATGCGCGTGACAGTGGACAATTCGGCGTGGCCTTGCGCTGGTTTGCCGAGTCGCTGAATGACACCGAGTTCGGCCTCTACGCGATGAATTACCACAGCCGTACCCCGAGCGGCAGCATCATTGTCGGCACGGGTGCGCCGCAGGCTGCCCGCTACTTCCTGGAGTACCCGGAAGACATCCGTCTGTATGGCATCAGCTTTCAGACCAACATCGACGGCACCGCGCTGTCGGGTGAGCTCAGCTATCGGCCGAACATGCCAATTGGCATCAATTCCACGGACATGACCTTTGCATCCCTGCGTCAGGGCTTTTCACCGGTCTTCACCAGTGGTCATGGGCGCAATGTCGTGGGCGAGGAAGTGGCTGGCTACGTGCGCAAGCCGGTGACCCAGGCGCAAGTCTCGGCGGTGCAGTTTTTCGACCGAGTACTGGGGGCCAGTCGCCTGACCCTGGTGGGCGAGGTGGGTTACAACCATATCAGCGGTATCACTGATGATGTCGGTGAGCTGCGTTTCGGTCGCGATCCGGTCTACGGCATTGGTCAGCTCAACCCCAACACCACCTGTACTGCCGGGGTAAACGCAGCCAATCCCGATCAGTGTAATGACGATGGCTTCTTCACCAGCAGCTCCTGGGGCTATCGCGTACGCGCCAGCCTCGACTACAGCAACGTGTTTGCTGGGGTCAACCTCTCGCCAAGCATTGCCTGGTCGCATGACGTCGATGGCCATGGCCCCAACTTCAGCGAAGGCAGCAAGGCGGTGAGCCTGGGCCTGAATGCTGACTACCAGAACACCTATACCGCCAGCCTCAGTTACACCGACTTCTTTGGTGGTGATTACAACACCAACGTCGACCGTGACTTTGTTGCCCTGAGCTTCGGTGTGAACTTCTGATCAACGCAGTGCAAAAGGATCCGTACACCATGAAAAACACAAGAATCCTGCAAGCGGGTGCGCTGCTGCTGACGTTGTTAGCCAGCAGCGTGATGGCCGCGGTCTCCGAACAAGAAGCGGCTCAGCTGGGTGCCAGCCTGACGCCGCTGGGTGGGGAAATGGCCGGCAATGCCGATGGCAGCATCCCGGCCTGGGATGGCGGTCTGTCTACCAGTGCAGCGGCTGTCGATGGCAAGGGCTTTCTCGCTGACCCCTTTGCCGGTGAACAAGCGCTTTTCACGATTACCGCAGCCAATGCCGAGCAGTACAAGGACAAGCTGTCAGCCGGTCAGCTGGCCATGTTCAAACGCTACCCGGAGAGTTACAAGATTCCGGTTTACCCCTCGCATCGAACCACCGCCGTGCCGGCCGCGATTGCCGACGCGGCCAAGCTCAGCGCAGTCAATACCACGCCCGTAGACGGTGGTAACGGCCTGCAGAACTTCAATGCCAGCCGTTACTACGCCTTCCCCATTCCCAAGACGGGCGTTGAGGTGATCTGGAACCACATCACCCGTTACCGTGGCGGTAACACCCGCCGGGTGGTGACTCAGGCAACGCCGCAGACCAATGGCTCCTACAGCCTGGTCAAGTTCGAGGATGAGGTGGCCTTCCCGGCGGATATGCCCGACCTTGATCCGGCCAAGGGCAGCAATGTCCTGCTGTATTTCAAGCAGCGGGTAACTGCACCGTCGCGCCTGGCCGGTAACGTGCTGCTGGTTCACGAGACCATCGATCAGGTCAAGGAACCGCGCCTGGCGTGGATCTACAACGCCGGTCAGCGCCGCGTGCGGCGTGCGCCGCAGGTAGCCTACGATGGGCCGGGTACGGCCGCTGATGGCATGCGTACGGCCGATAACTTCGACATGTTCTCCGGGGCGCCTGATCGCTACGACTGGCAACTGGTCGGCAAGAAGGAGATGTACATCCCCTACAACAGCTACAAGCTGGATTCGCCGTCACTGAAGTACGACGACGTGCTCAAAGCCGGGCATATTAATCAGGACCTGACACGTTACGAGCTGCACCGGGTCTGGGAAGTGGTGGCCACGCTGAAGAGCGGTGAGCGGCATATCTATGCCAAGCGCCACATGTACGTCGACGAGGACAGCTGGCAGATCGCGCTGGTTGATCATTACGACGGCCGTGGTCAGCTTTGGCGTGTTGCCGAAGGTCATGCGCAGCACTACTACAACCATCAGGTGCCGGGCTACACCCTGGAAGCGCTGTATGACCTGGTGGCGGGTCGCTATTTGGCTCTGGGGATGAAGAACGAAGAAAAATCGGCTTATAACTTCGGCTTCAAGGCGACCGCTGCCGACTACACGCCAGCCGCGCTGCGCAGCTCCGGCGTTCGTTAGGCCAATAACCAGCACGTGTGACTCCGTAATTGGGCGGCCTGCGGGCCGCCTTTTTTATCGCCCGCCATCACCTCTCGTGATGGAGCTGTGAGCGATAGGCATTGAGGGTTAGCCTGCAATGATCCGGTTCCTGTAAAAACAATAAATCGAGCCGTCATGCACGCATTAGCGCCTTTCCCGCAAAGCGCCGCAGCGTCGTCCTGCGGCAGCGTACAGCGTCCACCACCTGGACATATCTTCCGGCTATCTGTGCAACAGCGGCTGCTGGCACACGACTGTCGCCTGCGTTTACTGGTTGGCCCGGCCGGCTTTGGTAAAACTGTGTTGTTGGCCGACTGCGCCCGTGAGTGTCCGGCCAATTACCGCCTGCTCTGGCTGACTTGCGCCGGTCAGGGCCTGTGTGCCGAGCAGCTTGCTCAGCAGTTGGGCAAGCTGCTCGACTACCCCGCAGGCCTCAGCAGTAGCGAGCTGCTGGCGGCCCTGGCGCAGGAGTCGCGGCAGTTGTGGATCATGCTCAATGACTACCCGGCGCACCCGAATCACGCCCTCGATGACTTTCTCAATCAACTGCTGATGGTCACCCCACCGGGCATCTGCTGGTGGCTGGGAAGCCGGCGGCGGCCAGCGTGCAACCTTTCGCGTCTGTTGCTGGAAGGCGAGCTGCTCGAACTGGGGGCCAGCGAACTGGCCTTCAGCGCAGCGGAGGTGCTGGCCTGGCTGCAGCAACTGGACCCAAGCCGCAGCGCCTGGGCGCACGACCTGCATGAACTGACCCAGGGTTGGCCGGCGGCCTTGCGCCTGCACCTGTTGGCGGCGCAAGCCGAGCCGACTGCGCTGAACGCGCTGCAGGCGGGGGAGCATGATCAGTTGCTTGCCGAATATGTTGAACGCGAAGTGCTGCAAGGGTTGCCGGATGAGCTGTTGCAGATGCTCCAGCAGCTGGCGCAATTGCCGCGCTTCAATCCCGCGCTGTGTGAGCACCTGTTTGGTGTGGGCGAGGGCGCGCAGTGGTTACGTGCGCTAATCGAGCGCGGTGTGTTTATTCAGGAACTGGACGCAGCCAAGGGCTGGTATGTGCTGTTCCCGCCGCTGGCCCGGTTGCTGCAGCGGCAGGCGCACCACCTGCCGTGCAGCGCTCTGCATGTGCATGCGAGTCAGTGGTTTGCCGGCCAGGGCGATATTCGTGCGGCGGTGGAGCACGCCTTGCTGGCCGGGCAGCCGGACGTGGCGGGTAGTTTTCTTGAGCGATTTACCGAGGAGCAGGTGCTGCAAGGCCAGGACCTGGCGCTGATCCTGCGTTGGCGCAGCGAGCTGCCGGAGAGCCTGTTATGCAGCACACCGCGGCTGATTCTGCTCAACGCCTGGGTGTTGTTGCTGGTCGGTCGTCTGGATGAGGCGCAGAGCTGCATCAACGAACTGGCGCGGTTTCAACCGCGCAGCGATGGTGCGCGAACCCGCGAGCTGTTCGCTCACTGGCAAGCCATCCAGGGCATCATCGCCTATGGCCGTGTCTGTGCCGTGGATGCTCGCACTCACCTGCATGATGCCTTGCAGGGGTTGCCGCAAAGCGCGTGGTCGCAGGCGTTGCTGTGTCGTTCGGCGTTGACTCTGGTGGCGATCGGCGAAGGTCAACTGGAGGCGGCACAGAAGCTCAGTTTTGAAGCCTTGAAGCAGGCGCGTCTGCATGGCAATCCGGTATTTGAAGCCCTGTTGGAACTGGACCATGCCCTGCTGCTGGAGGCGCGAGGTGAATTTGCCCGTGCTGAAGCCTTGCTGCAGCGGGTATTGAGCGCAACTGCGCCGACGGCCTTGCACAATACGCCGGTACTGGCGCGGCTTGAGCTGCGCCTGGGACGTCTGCAACTGCGCCAGGGCCGTGCGGATGAAGCCCAGGCAGTGTTGCAGCGCGGGCTTGAACATGCGCTCGCTTGCGGCGATCCGGCGGCGTTTCATGGTTACCTCGGCCTGGCCGAATTGGCGATGGGGCAGGGCGATATGGCCGCCGCCTTTGCGCAATTGGGGCAGGCCGAACGGCAGATGCAGCGTCAGCGCGTCAATGAAACCCTGTACCGCGGCACCCTGTTGTTGGCCAGCTGTCATCTGTGGATTGCCCAGGGTCACTATGCGCGGGCGCGTATCGCCGCGACGCGGGTATTGGGTTATGAGCAGCGGGTTAAAGCGGTGCTGCCAACGCCCAATTTCCCCGAGCTGATCCCACGGTTCAAGGCACTCCTGCTGCAACTCGATCGTCTGCAGGGCGAGGATGTGGATGTGCGCGAGCCTCTGCGGCAGTTGCTGGAACAGGTGGCAGATCAGGGCCGGCAGGCGTTGGTCAGCGACTTGTGGCTGAACTATGCCGACGCCTGCGCCGCCGGTGACGACAAGGTGGGCGCCGAACAGGCTCGCCAGACCGGCCAGGCGCTGCAGCGGCGTTTGGGGTATCTGCGCCCATGGTTTTGCGTCGCCAGCCAAGGTGATGGCGCGCCGAGTGCTGCATCTGCCGCCAGCGCCAATGCGCTCAGCAGCCGCGAACTGGCGGTACTTGGCTTGATCGCCCAGGGGTTGTCCAATCAGGAAGTGGCCGAGCAGCTGTTTATTTCCCTGCATACGGTGAAGACCCACGCACGACGGATCAACGGCAAACTGGGTGTGGCGCGGCGTACTCAGGCGGTGGCCAAGGCCAAGGCGTTGGGCTTTTTCTAGGCGATGTAGCTGCGGCGCTCGAATTGCCTGGCGCCCCATATCCCTAGCGCCGCTAACCCATTCTAGAAAAGTGGCCTGCAATATGTAGCCTTTGCTAATGCAGTGCCGGGCTGGCGCTGAGTTGGCGCAGGCGCTGGCTGAGGTGCAGGCGCTGCGCCGGGTCATCGCAGAGCAGCAGGGCGCGCTCGAGGTCGAAGCGCTCGCCCTGTGGGCAGTCGAGCAACTGGTAGATGTCGGCGCGGGCCAGGTGATCTAGCAGGCTTGGCGGGCCGAGCAGCAGTACGCGCTCGGCATCCAGCAGCGCTGCCATGGGATCGTCGGCCAGTTGATGCAGGTAGCGCAGGTTGCGTGACAGGCGCTGCAACATGCTCGGCGCATCGCAGGGCAGCAGATGGCTGGCCCTCAGCTCTGCATCGGCACCTTGCTGGCGTTGCAGCAGTTCACGGCATTCGCGGGTATACAGACGGCGCCCACTGCACGGGTCCAGCAAGTGATCGGCGCCGGGCACCCGCAGCAGAAAATGCCCGGGGAAATTGACGCCTTGCAGGGGGATCGCTAGACGCCGGGCCAGCTCCAGGGCGAGCAGGGCCAGCATCAACGGTTGACCGCGGCGCCGTCGCAGCACGCAGTTGAGCAGTGCGGCCTGCGGGCGCAGCGGGTGTTCGTCGTCTTCATGAAAGTCCAGCTCACTGAGCCGGCGCAGCAGCGGTTGTGCCAGCTCCTGGGCAGGCAGGTTGGGCAGCCCTTGGCTGACCTGCTGTTGCAGGCTGTCGAATTGGCGCAACACCTGCTCCGGCTGCAGCTGGGGCTGGTGTTCCACGGCAATCCACACAGCCGCCTCGAACAGCGCGGGCGGTTGTTGCTCCAGGCAGGCAAGGCAGGCAGCGCGTGGGGTCATGGGTCTGCTCCGGGTTGTTTAGGTTTTGTAGCCAAGCGCAGCGTCTGCGTCCAGTGCCTTGTGCGGGCAACTGTGCAACTGACCATCGGGCGCTTGCCATCGGGGCGACTGCCTATACTGATGGGCAAATCAGTACGGGAGCCACAGCATGTTCGCCATGATGGAAACCGCCCGGCTGGAGTCGCTGCACTTCGCCGAGGATCCACTGACCGGTCTCAAGGCGATTATCGCCATCCACAACACCCGCCTTGGCCCGGCGCTGGGCGGTTGCCGTTACCTGAGCTATGCCGACGAGGCGAGTGCCATCGAGGATGCTCTGCGTCTGGCCAAAGGCATGAGCTACAAGGCCGCCTTGGCGGGCCTGCAACAAGGTGGCGGCAAGGCGGTGATCATCCGTCCCGCGCATGTCGATAACCGCGCCGCCGTGTTCGAAGCCTTTGGCCGCTTTATCGAAACCCTCAACGGCCACTACATCACCGCCATGGACAGCGGTACGTCCAGCGCCGACATGGACTGCATCGCTCAGCACACCCAGCATGTCACCAGCACCACGGCCGAAGGCGACCCATCGCCACATACCGCCATGGGGGTGTTTACCGGGATTCGCGCCACCGCTCTGGCGCGTCTTGGCAGTGACAACCTGGAAGGCTTGCGGGTGGCGATTCAGGGTTTGGGCAATGTGGGTTATGCCCTGGCCGAACAGCTGCATGCAGTCGGTGCCGAGTTGCTGGTCAGTGACCTGGACCCGGCTCGGGTGCAACGTGCGGTCGAACAACTAGACGCGCGGCCGGTGGCCAGTGACGCCTTGCTCGCCACGCCCTGCGACATCCTCGCGCCCTGCGGCCTGGGCGGGGTGTTGCATGCCAGCAGCGTCGCGCAGTTGCGCTGCTCGGCGGTGGCGGTGGCGGCGAACAACCAGCTGGCCAGCGCCGATATCTCCGACAGCCTGCAGGCGCGGGGGATTCTCTATGCGCCGGATTATGTGATCAATGCCGGTGGCTTGATCTATGTGGCGTTGAAGCATCAGGGGGAAAGCCTGGTGGCGATTACCGCGCACCTGACGCAGATCAGCCGACGCCTGACCGAGATTTTCGGCCATGCCCAGGCCGACAAGCGCTCACCGGCAAGGGTTGCCGATGCGATTGCCGAGCGTTTGTTATATGGCTGAACAAGCGCACCACCGTGTGGGAGGGGCTTTAGCCGCGATCCTACGATCACCAACCGGCGATTAAAAACTCGCCGCTAAAGCGCCTCCCACGGCGCAGTTGGCCAGAAACACAAAACCCCAGTCACTGACTGGGGTTTTGTTTATCACCGCTCGGGCTACTCGGCGGTAGGCTCGCTCAGCTCGCTCAAGGCATCGGGCTGGTTCTTGAACGCCTTGGCGAAGATGTCGCGGTTCTTCGCCATGTAGATGCCCAGTTCTTCACCCTGGGCCTCATTCAACGATGGCACGGCTTTCTGCAGCACCTCGGTGAGCAACTCGGCCAGTTCGAGCATTTTGTCATGACGATCGGCTTCGGCTTTATCCATGAACAAACGCTCCAAATCCCGGCTGCTGCGGTACACCACTTCGACGGCCATTCATCACCTCTACGCCTTCACGCTGGTAGGTTGCAATTAACTGTGTATTTGTACAGTGTGTGCGAGCATAAAGAACTCGCCAGCATTTGACCAGCAGCAATTGCCATGCCGGTTAACAACATAGCTGATTGTGGGTGTCACAGCCGTTCAGCGGTCGTTGCGCAGTGGGCCGAATTCGGCCGGTACCCAGGCGTAACCGGCACCTTCTTTACGCACATGGCCCAACCCTGGGAAGGGCATGTGTGCGCCTGCTACCCAGAGCTTGTCGCGGCTGGCATCGGCGAAGATCTGCTGGCGCGTGGCTTTTGCCTGAGTGCTGTCGATGTCGAATTCGATCACCACTTCCGGTTTAGCGAATTGCACGGCGTGGCTGTGCACAATATCGCCCCAGACCAGCAGACTCTGGTTCTGTGAGGTGAACAGGTAGGAGCTGTGACCCGGTGTGTGGCCGTTGCTCGGCACCAGGCTGACGCCCGGGATAAGTGCGCTGTCCGGGGCGTACAGTTTGAGACGCTGCTGAGCGTCGTAGGGTGCCACGGACTGCTTGGCCATCTGGAACATGCCGCGCATGGGCTCCGGCGCGTTGGCGGCTGCTGCATCACTGAGCCAGAAATCCGCTTCTGCCTGAGGCACATAAACACTGGCATTTGGGTAGGCCACTGCACCGTCACTGTTGAGCAGCCCGCAGGCATGATCGGGGTGCAGGTGGGTGAGCAACACGGTATCCACTTGCTCTGGGGTGTAACCAGAGGCTTTAAGGTTGTTCTGCACCACGCCCAGGGTTGGCCCGAAGCATTGTGCGGCACCGGTGTCGACCAGCACCAGGTGGCTGCCTGTATTGATCAAGTAAGCGTTGACGGCGGTTTGCACGCCCTTGCTGGCGTCAACGAACATGCGCGCCAGCAGGCTCTGGATATCCTCGGCGCTGGCGCCGGTGAGGATCTTGCTGTCGAGGTCGACATAACCGTCATACAGCGCGGTCACCTCGAAATCGCCCAGGGTCATACGATAGAAACCCGCAACCTGCTCCTGTTTCTTGGCCACCGGTGTTGCGTTGGCCATCAGGGGCAAGGTGCAGCCCAGAACCAGGGTTTGTGCTGCAAATAGGGCGCTAAACAGCCGGGTGCGGGTAGATGAGCTTGGCATGCTTGTGTCCTCGTAAGCTATAAGCTTGTACTTAACTTATACAGTGATGGTGAAATGCTTGTACATTGGCGCTAGGAGCTATCGCGGGTCGCCGTGACTGAACTCTAGTATCCGGCCGCCATCGGCTCTCTGCGAGGTGCACCATGTTGCTGTCTGCCGGTCGAGTCGAGCGCAAACTGCTGGCCTTGCTGGCCATCGCCTACCTCAGTCTGTTTGTCATTGCTGGTGCCATCTGGGGCAGCCGTGCCTACCTGCTCGACGGCAAGCGTGTTGAGGTGCTGCACACTTCGCTGTACCAGCTCAGCGAGACCCTGTCCTTGCTCAAGGATGCCGAAACAGGCCAGCGTGGCTTTCTGCTGACGGGCGAGGATTCATTTCTACAACCCTACAATGTGGCGGTGCGGCATCTGCACAGCCAATTCCAAGCGTTGCGCTCAATACCCTTGATGGCGATGTATGCCGACGACATCACGCAGATCGAGCAGCTCACCGAGCTGAAAATGACCGAGTTGAGCGAAACCATCGCACTGCGTCGTTTGGCTGGCGATGAGGCTGCCCGCCAGCGGGTGATGGACAACCAGGGCCGGCACTATATGGATGATCTGCGTCAGCGCATTCACGCCCTTGAACGCCGCGTCAGTGATGAGCTTGACGCGTTGAATGAGGGCACCGATGCGCGTGCGCAAGTCGCCATCTGGGGCGGCAGTGCGGTGGCGTTACTGATGCTGGCGCTACTCGGTATGACCTACCGCGACCTGCGCCGCGACCTGCGTGAGCGTGAGGACCTGCTCAAGCGCCTGGCGTTCGAATCGCAGCATGATGCACTGACACAGCTGCCGAATCGCCGTGCCTTCAATGACAGCCTCGATCAGGCCCTTGCCTTGGCCCGACGTGCCGAACGGCCACTGGCACTGATCTACCTGGATCTCGATGGCTTTAAACCCGTCAACGATGAACACGGCCACGCCACTGGCGACCAAGTGCTTAAGGCCATTGCTCTGCGCTGGCGGGCGCTGCTGCGCGAGGGTGAGGTGCTGGCGCGGTTGGGCGGTGATGAATTTGCCGTGGTGGCCGAGGGCGACTCAGCGTCCATCGAGTGCCTGGCTGCCCGCATGATCACCGCACTGGACGGCCCGCTGCTGGCTGAGTTACCGCATGTTCGGGTGGGCGTAAGCATCGGTATGGCGCAGTTTCCCCAGCATGGTGAAGACCGGCGTCGCCTGGTGGCGTCGGCCGACACCGCCATGTACCGGGCCAAGGACGCCGGTAAACAGTGCTTCGCCTGGCCTGAGTCAACCACAGCGGTTCCTGCTGCGGCGCTCTGACGCGCACCGGGGCGTGTCCTGCGGCGTACAGCGATCATCTCCTGATGGCTGGTCTTGTTCCTGCATGGTGCAGGCACTTTACGCTGATGGAGCGGACCGGCGATGTGGGGAGTGCAAGAATCGTGAAGGACAATCTGGCTGAACGCGCCCGTGAGCGCATGCATGGTCTGGCGGAGTCGCTGGGCAATCTGCTGATGGAGGCGTTCCACTACCTGGCGTTGTTCGCCATCGGCGCGATCACGGCCTGGGCGGCGGTGATAGCCTTTCTCGGCATGCTGGAAAAGGGCCATATCACGGTCGATGACATCCTGCTGCTGTTCATTTATCTGGAATTGGCGGCAATGGTTGGGATCTATTTCAAGACCAACCATATGCCGATCCGCTTCATGATCTATGTAGCGATCACTGCGTTGACCCGCCTGATGATTTCCGACATTTCGCACAATCACAAACCCGACATGGGCGTGGTGATGGTCTCCGGGGCGATTTTGCTGCTGGCGGTGGCGATCTTTGTGGTGCGCTATGCCTCGTCGCGCTTTCCGGCGGTGCAGGCTGGCGGGCTACGGAAAAAGACCAATGCGGCAGATGAAGCGGCAGAGCGTGATGATGCGCAGAGCGATGACTGATCGCGGATCAGTCGCTTAACGGCGCAAACAGTGCCTGCAGGTCGTCTTCGCTGAGTTGCAGTTGGCTCTGGCTGCCGCCTTCCAGCACGCCACGGGCCAGGCTGGCCTTGGCCTGTTGCAGTTGCTGGATTTTCTCTTCCACGCTGCCACGGGCGATCAGCTTGTAGACAAACACTGGCTTGTCCTGGCCGATACGGTAGGCGCGGTCGCTGGCCTGGGCTTCGGCGGCCGGGTTCCACCAGGGGTCGAAGTGGATCACCGTATCGGCGGCAGTCAGGTTCAGGCCCGCGCCGCCGGCTTTCAGGCTGATCAGAAAGATCGGCAATTCGCCGGCCTGGAACTGCTGCACCGGGGTGCGGCGGTCCTGGGTGCTGCCGGTGAGCTTGGCGTAGGGAATGTTGCGCGCCTTCAATTCGGCTTCGATCAACGCCAGCATCGAGGTGAACTGTGAGAACAGCAGCACCCGCCGGCCTTCGGCGAACAACTCTTCGAGCATGTCCAACAACCCGCTGAGCTTGCCGGAGTCGGCGCTGGCCAGGCTGTTGTCGCCGTCATCACCGAGCAGGCGCAAGTCGCAGCAGGCCTGGCGCAGGCGCAGCAGCGCTTCGAGAATCACGATCTGGCTGCGTGCCAAGCCTTGGCGGGCGATTTCCGCGCGGACTTTCTGGTCCATGGCCAGGCGCAGGGTTTCGTAGCGGTCGCGCTGCGCTGCGCTGAGTTCGACCCAGTGGGTGATTTCGGTTTTCGGCGGCAGCTCGCTGGCCACTTGCTCCTTGGTGCGGCGCAGGACGAAAGGCTTGATCCGTCCGGTGAGGTGGGCCAGGCGCTGTTCGTTGACGTTTTTTTCGATGGGCGTGCGGTAGTCGCGGGTAAAGCTTTTGCTGTCACCCAGCCAACCGGGCATGAGGAAATTGAACAGTGACCACAGCTCGCCCAGGTGATTCTCCAGCGGCGTGCCGGTCAGGCACAGGCGTTGCCCGGCCTGCAGTTGCCCGGCGGCGACGGCCGCCTTGCTGCGCGGGTTCTTGATGTTCTGTGCCTCATCCAGAATCAGCAGGCGATAGCGGTAGGCACTCAGGGCCTTGAGATCGCGCGGCAGCAGGGCGTAGGTGGTGAGGATGATCTGGTGCTGATCGATCAACTTGAACAGCGCCCGACGTTTCGGCCCGTGCAGGGCCAGCACCTTGAGTTGCGGGGTGAAGCGCGCAGCTTCGTCCTGCCAGTTGGGGATCAGGCTGGTGGGCATGATGATCAGCGCCGGCTGAGTCAGGCGTCCGGCGTTGAACTCGCAGAGGATATGGCCGAGGGTCTGCAAGGTTTTGCCCAGGCCCATGTCATCGGCCAGCAGGCCGCCAATGTCCAGCTCGGCCAGGCCCTGCATCCAGGCCAGGCCCTGCAGTTGGTAAGGGCGCAGCTCGGCGTGCAGCCCCGCTGGCGCTTGCTGGGTGGCGTTGTCCAGCTGCTGCAGACGTTGGGCAAACTCACGCAGCTGACCGCCACCTTGCCAGCTGATAGCTGGACCTTGTTGCAGATGATTGAGGCGGGACGCATCCAGGCGGGACAGGCGCAGGCGCTGGCTGGATTCGCCCGGCTCGCGCACAAACAGCTCGCCCAGGGTGGCCAGCAACGGCTTCAGCCGCGCCAGCGGTAATGCTGCGCGTTTGTGGTTGTGCGGCAGGCTGACCAGGATCACCTCGTCATCGTCGCGTTTGCTCAGGGCTTCGCCGTTGAGCAGCCAGGGCTTCTGGCGGATTGCTTGCAGCAGAATTGGCAGCAGGCTGATGCGCTGGCCCTCGACCTCGATGCCCAGCTCCAGGTCGAACCAGGTTTGCTCGGGGTCTTCTTCGACCTCGGCATACCAGTCATCGACCTGCGCCAGGTTGTACTGAAAGTCCGGCTGCATGCGAATCTGCCAGCCTTCCTCTCGCAGCTGCGGCAGTTGCTCGCGGATAAACACTAGCCAGGCGGCCTCGTTGGGCTGCTCGTAGGCTTCGCCGGCGCTTTCCGGCAGCGCTTCGCTCTGTCGCAGGGCCACTTGCAGGCCGGTTTGCTCCAGGCGCTTGCGCAGCTGGGTTTCACTGCTGAGATTACGCACGATGCGCAGGCTGAGGCCGGGACCCTGTTTGATCAGCAGATCCTTGCCCTGTTTGCCGGAGGCCAGGTGGCCCTGGTAATCGAAAGCCAGGGCAGCGCGGTGCTGGGTCTGTTCCTGCATGCGGCCCTTGCGCGCATCGAAGTGCACCCGCACCAGGCTGCCGAGGCTCAGCACCGGCGCCGGTTGCAGATTCTCCAGGGATTCTTCTCGCACCTGCGGGTTGCTGACGATCAGCGGCGACAGATCGACGCCCTGTTCCTGCTGCTGTTGCAGGGTGAGCAGGGCGCTGGCCACGTGTTTGCAGTTGAAGCCCACCGGGCAGCTGCAATGGCCGGTCACGCCCCAGCCCTGGCCGTAGTGATGCAGGGTGATGCGCTGCTGGTAGGTCTGGCTGCCCGAGCCACGGCAGCTGGCCAGCAGGGTGTTGTCCTTGAGGCTGAGCAGGCGGCTGCGGCCCTGGGCGGCATAGCCCTGACCGCGTTGCATATCGCCCGCACCGAATTCTGCACGCCAGTCTTCCTGGCGCAGATGCAGGATATCGAGGGCCATCAGCGGCACCGGGCAGGCGTGTGAGTGAGTCGTGGCATGGGCAGCTTTCTCGAAGGCAGCCGATGATTCTTGCACAGCCTGCACGGGATTAGCAGGCTGTTTTCAGCTGCTGAGTGCGCAAGTGGCAGGGCCTGATAGGCAGGTATGCGGCAGATTGATGCGGCTGGCGTGGGATCAGGGCTGTTGCAGGGCGGCGCGGAACTGTCCCGGCGTGGCGCTAAAGGCCTGGCGGAAGCGGTTGTTGAAGTGGCTGGCGCTGGCAAAACCACAGGCCAGCGCCACCTCGGCCAGAGGCTGGGCCGTGTGTTGCAGCAGGTGCTGGGCTTGGCGCAGGCGTTGGGCCAACACATAGCGGTGCGGTGGCAGACCGAAACTGAGCTGGAACATCCGCGCGAAATGGTATTCGGAGAGCGCACACAACCCGGCCAGTTGGCCCAGGCTGAGCGCCTCACTGAGGTTGGCCTGGATAAACTCGCGCACCAGTCGCCGTTGGCTGGGCGCCAGGCCGCCGGTCAGGCGCAGCCCCTCACGGCGGCCGACCTGGGACAGCAGGGCGTGGTTGATCAGACCATGGGCCAGGCTGCTACTGAGCAGGCGTTCGGCGGGTTCCTGCCAGTCCAGCTGGCTGAGCTGACGAAAGCGCTGGGCCTGCTGCGGGTCATCGAGAAAGGTACCCTCGCGCAATTCGAGTTCCCGTGGTTCACGGTCCAGCAGGTTGACGGCCGCCAGGGCGAATTGCTCCTGGCTGATATACAAATGGGCCAACTGGATTTCACCGTTGATCACCCACTCCGACTGATGCCCCGCCGGGAGGATGCATAACTTGTCCGGCGCGCCTTTGCTGTGCGGGCTTTCGCGACGGAAGGTGCCGGTGCCGCCGGCCAGGTAGCAGGACAATGTGTGGTGGCTGGGAGCCTGGTAGTCGCGGGCATCATGGCGGTTACTCCATACGGCAGCCGCCAGCCCGTCACCCAGCTCGGCGCTGCGATGCAGGCGGGTGTTGGGCGAGCTGTGCATGCTCTGGAAAACCTGTAGGTGCTCAAGTTGCGACATAAATCCTCCGTCGCCCCATGCTACGCCTGGCCTGCCGGCGTGCCAGCCCCGCCGGCAGAAAAGCGCAAGATTATGCAAGGCGCGACTATTTGTAGCTGTCGAGAATTTCCAGGTAGCGCGGCTGTTGTTTCAGCGCATTCAAGCCGTTCTGCAAGCGGGTCAGTTGTACGGCGTCGGTGTCCAGGCTGAAGGCGTAATACATGGCGCTTTCCTTGAGCACATGCACAGGGGCAAAGTCGGCGCTGTGCATGTCCAGATTCCGAATAAACCAGTAGGCGGTGGTTTCGTCGTAGGCCCACAGATCAATGCGGCTGTTGTGCAGCAGATTGGCCAGCTGGATCGCGCTGGCCGAGATCTGCAGCTGGTTGTCGCTGATACCAAGACTGTTAAGCAGATGATGGCCGACATCATCGCGAATTACCCCGATGCGCTGCGCGCTGAGGTCTGCCGTTTGCTTGATCTGTATCTGGCGATCCCGGCGCGCCAGCAACACGATGCGGCTGGGCATGATCGGCCCGACCCACTTGAACTGCGGGCCGCGCGCCTCGGTGCGGGTCATGGAAAACAGCATCACCCCCGGACCTTTGCGCGCCATCTGATAACCGCGCGCCCAGGGCAGTGAACGAATATCCCGGCGCGCGATGGGCAGGCCGGCGCTGGCGGCAGCTTCCAGCAGAATATCCACGGTAATGCCACGGGCGATGCCACTTTCGGTGTAGTTGTAGGGCGGGAACTCCTCGGTGATGAAGTCCAGTGACTCCCACTTGGCGTCGGCATGCAGCGTCGAGCTGAGAAAGCACCAGAAAACAAATGCAAGCGCGTTGCCAAGGCGAGAAGACATGCGGCGTACCTCAGGCTACAGCGACCGGCTAGGCCGGGTGGCTCAGGCAGTGTGGCGGGTGCGCATGCGTCAGCGACACCCTGTATTGACGCTAGCCTGCCGGGCATAGGCTGTCGACTCGCTACATATACCGCTCTGTATGGTTATCTGTTGGCTTGCGAGTGAATGGCTATTAACCGTCGGATTTGCGCTTTTAGCCCTGCGTGCGTTCGTACCAGTCCTTGCTGGCATTGATTCTGCGCACCAACCAGAGCATCACCGGCACCTCGATCAGCACGCCGACCACCGTGGCCAGCGCCGCGCCGGAGTTGAAACCGTAGAGTGCGATGGCCACTGCCACGGCCAGCTCGAAGAAGTTCGACGCGCCGATCATCGCTGCCGGCCCGGCGATATCGTGGCGCACCTTGAGCTGGCGGCACAGCCAATAGCCCAGCGCGGCGATCAGCAGGGTTTGCAGCAGAATCGGCACAGCCAGCATGGCGATGATCAACGGCTGGGCGACGATGGTCTGGCCCTGGAAGGAGAACAGCAGCACCAGGGTGGCGAGCAGGGCGAGAATGGAGAACGGGCCGATCTGCGCCAGCAAGGCTTGCAACGCTGCACCACCCCGGCGCAGCAGGCGCGCGCGGATAAATTGGGCGATGGCCAGGGGGATGACGATATACATCAGCACCGACAGCAACAGGGTGTCCCAGGGCACCGGGATCGACGATACGCCGAGCAGCAGGGCAACGATAGGGGCGAAGGCGAACACCATAACCAGATCATTGATCGCCACCTGGGTCAGGGTGAAATTGGCGTTGCCCTTACACAGGTTGCTCCAGACGAACACCATCGCGGTGCAAGGCGCGGCACCGAGCAGAATCAGCCCGGCCACGTAGCTGTCGAGCTGTTCGGCTGGCAGCCAATCGGCGAACACATGGCGTAGAAACAGCCAGGCCATAAAAGCCATGGTGAAGGGTTTGATCAGCCAGTTGATGCTCAGCGTCACGCCCAGGCCGGCGCGCTGCTGGTAGACCTCGCCGATGGCGCTGAAGTCGATCTTCATCAGCATGGGAATGATCATCACCCAGATCAGCAGCCCCACCGGGATATTCACCTGAGCAACTTCCAGCGCGCCCACCGCCTGCGCCGCTGTCGGCGCAAACAGGCCGAGCAGGGTGCCGCCGAGGATGCAGAGAAACACCCAGAGCGTCAGGTAGCGCTCGAACAGGCCGAGCGGCGAGACGACTGGGTGGGCTGCGGATTCGAGTGAGGTGGTCATGCGCAATTCCTTGGATGTGCCGCGAGTCTAGCCAGCTGTGCTGCGCGGGGTATTGATCTGGATCGGCCTGAGTTGGGGTAAATATACGGTTTAAAAGATATACGGTTAACAATATATTCGCCAAATCGTATTTGTTGGGCATCACCCCATGAGCCAAAAGATTCGCGTGCTGTTTCTCTGTGTAGCCAATGCTGCCCGCTCGCAAATGGCTGAAGCGCTGCTACGCCATACCGATCCCGAAGGCTATGAGGTTTTTAGCGCCGGCACTTTGCCTGGTGAGGTCGATCCTCGTGCGCGCCAGGCCCTGGAGCAGTTGGGCGTCAGCACGGAAGGCCTGCACAGCAAGGCGCTGGAGAGCTTCGATGGTCAGCAGTTCGATTACGTGATCACCCTGTGCGACAAGTCCGCCTTCGAGTGCAGCACCTTGCCCGGGGCCGGCGAATACATCGCCTGGGATTTCGAGGACCCCGCCAGCAGCCAGCAGCAGAATGCCTACAAGCACTGCCTGCAGCAGATCCACGAGCGCATCAAGATGTTCGTGCTGGTCAAAAGCAAGGTCAGCCAGCCTACGCAGATGCTCGCCCCGGTGACCCTGTTCAAGTGCCTGGCCGATGACACCCGCGCGCGCATGACCCAGCTGATTGCTCAGGAAGGCGAGCTGTGCGTCTGTGAGCTGACCGCCGCCCTTGAGGAAAGCCAGCCGAAGATCTCCCGTCATTTAGCCCAGCTGCGCAGCAGCGGCCTGCTCCAGGATCGCCGCGCCGGGCAATGGGTTTACTACCGTCTGCATCCGCAGTTGCCAGCCTGGGTCGGGCAGATCCTGGCGCAGGTTCTCCAGGCTGCCGACCCGCAACTGGCCGAAGACCGCCTGCGTCTGCACAGCATGCGTGACCGCCCTGATCGCGCCTCGCTGTGCGGCTGAGCCACTGTTATCTGGAGAAAGGCCATGAGCCCCGAACTGCCGAATATCGACCCTGAGCTGCTGGACATTTCCACGGCGGACACGCTGGTTCAGCCCACCGTCACCCATAAGCCGCGCATTCTGCTGCTGTATGGCTCCAACCGCGTGCGTTCCTACAGCCGCCTGCTGAGCGAAGAAGCCGCGCGCCTGCTTGAGCAGTTCGGCGCCGAAACGCGGATCTTCAACCCCAGCGGCCTGCCGCTGCCGGACGACGCCCCCGAAGACCACCCCAAGGTGCAGGAGCTGCGTGAGCTGGTGCTGTGGAGTGAAGGCATGGTCTGGTGCTCGCCGGAGCGTCATGGCGCCATGACCGGGGTGTTCAAGTCGCAGATCGACTGGATTCCCCTGAGCATGGGCGCGGTACGCCCGACCCAGGGCAAGACCCTGGCGCTGATGCAGGTCAGCGGCGGCTCGCAATCCTTCAATGCGCTGAACCAGATGCGCGTGCTGGGGCGCTGGATGCGCATGTTCACCATCCCCAACCAGTCTTCGGTGGCCAAGGCCTTTCTCGAATTTGACGACGCCGGGCGGATGAAGCCTTCAGCCTATTACGACCGCGTGGTCGACGTGATGGAGGAACTGATCAAGTTCACCCTGTTGCTGCGCGGCCAGGCGGACTACCTGGTGGACCGTTATTCCGAGCGGAAGGAATCGGCCGAGCAGCTGAGCAAACGGGTCAATCAGGCTTCCATTTAATTCTCAGGATTACTTCGCATGTCCCATCCTTTTGATGTTCTCAGCATTGCCGATCGCCCCGGCCGTTTGATCTTCACGCCGTGCCCAGGCACCAAGGACAGCAGCATCGACAGTGCCTTGAGCACCTTGAAGCAGGCCGGTGCCGATGCGGTACTGACCCTGATGCCCTACGCCGAACTGGCGCAGAGTGCCGCCAGTGATTTGCCTGCGCTGTGCGCCGCGCAAGGTTTGCTTTGGCTGCATCTGCCCGTGGCCGACGAGCAGGTGCCACAGGCGGATTTCGATGCCGCCTGGCCGGTGGTCATGGCGCAGATTACTGAGCTGCTGGCGGCCAACAAGGCCATCGCCATCCACTGCAAGGGTGGCTCCGGGCGCACCGGGCTGATTGCCGCGCGCATCCTGATCGAGCTGGGCATCGCCCGCAGCGAGGCCATCAGCCTGGTGCAGGCGCTGCGGCCGAAAGCCATTCAGCATCCGGCCCATGCGGGCTGGCTCGCCCAGTTCGGCAACTGAGGTGAGCATGCTCAACACCCTGGGTCTGTTCGCCCTCACCGCTCTTGCCGAGATCATCGGCTGCTACCTGCCGTACCTGTGGCTCAAGCAGGGCAAGAGCATCTGGCTGCTGGTGCCGGCCGCCGCCGCCCTGGCGCTGTTCGCCTGGCTACTGACCCTGCACCCAACCGCCGCCGGGCGTGTGTATGCCGCCTACGGCGGGGTGTATGTGGCGATGGCGATTATCTGGCTGTGGCTGGTAGACGGCATTCGCCCGACCCATTGGGACCTGCTGGGCGCCGCTGTGGCCATGCTCGGTATGGCGATCATTATGTTTGCGCCGCGTAGCGCCTAATCACTTTGTAGAGGGAATTGGTTTATGGCTATCAAGGTAGGTATCAACGGTTTTGGTCGTATCGGTCGTCTGGCGCTGCGCGCTGCCTGGGGCTGGCCGGAGCTGGAATTCGTGCAGATCAACGACCCGGCTGGCGACGCGGCAACCCACGCCCATCTGCTGAATTTCGACTCGGTGCATGGCCGCTGGCAGCACGAGGCGAGCAGTGAGGGCGAGTGCCTGGTGACCAACGGCAAGCGCATTCAGGTCACGGCCAACAAAGCCATCGCCGATACCGACTGGAGCGGCTGCGATCTGGTGATCGAGGCCAGCGGCAAGATGAAAACCGTCGCCGTGCTGCAGGCGTACCTCGACCAAGGCGTAAAGCGTGTGGTGGTCTGTGCGCCGGTAAAAGAGCAGGGCGCGCTGAATATCGTCATGGGCGTCAACCAGCAGCTGTTCGACCCGGCGCAGCACCGCATCGTTACGGCGGCGTCCTGCACCACCAACTGCCTGGCCCCGGTGGTCAAGGTGATCCACGAAAACCTCGGCATCCGCCACGGCTCGATCACTACCATCCACGACTTGACCAACACCCAGAGCATCCTCGACACCCCGCACAAGGACCTGCGCCGCGCCCGCGCTTCGGGAATGAGCCTGATCCCCACCAGCACCGGTTCGGCTACGGCGATCGCGGAAATCTTCCCCGAGCTGCGCGGCAAACTGAATGGCCACGCAGTGCGCGTACCGCTGGCCAACGCCTCGCTGACTGATTGCGTATTTGAGGTGGAACGTGCCACCACGGTGGAGGAGGTTAATGCCCTGCTCAAGGCCGCTGCCGCTGGCCCGCTCAAGGGCATCCTCGGTTATGAGGAGCGCCCGCTGGTATCCATCGACTACCGCACCGACCCGCGCTCCTCGATTATCGATGCGCTGTCGACCATGGTGGTCAATGGCACCCAGGTGAAGCTGTACGCCTGGTACGACAACGAATGGGGCTACGCCAACCGTGCGGTGGAGCTGGCGCGGATGGTAGGTTGAACCACAGACCGTGGGAGGGGCTTTAGCCGCGACTTACCTCCAATTTGTCGCGGCTAAAGCCCCTCCCACCTAGTTGCACGCCTTCAAGCCAAGCTTCCGAGCAGGATCGTTATGCACGCCTTATCCCGCCTAGCCCCCGAAGTGCGCCAATACCTGCTGGTGACCGGCAACTACTGGGCCTTTACCCTCACCGATGGCGCGCTGCGCATGTTGGTGGTGCTGCATTTCCATAGCCTGGGTTACACGCCGCTGCAGATTGCCGCGCTGTTTCTGTTCTATGAGATTTTCGGCGTGGTCACCAATCTGGTCGGCGGCTACCTAGGTGCGCGGCTGGGGCTTAATCGCACCATGAATATCGGCCTGGGTCTGCAGGTGGCGGCCCTGCTGATGCTCACCGTACCGGCCTCCTGGCTGACGATTCCCTGGGTCATGGGCGCCCAGGCGCTGTCCGGTATCGCCAAAGACCTGAACAAGATGAGCGCCAAGAGCTCGATCAAATTACTGGTGCCGGACAGCCAGCAGGGCACCCTGTACAAATGGGTGGCGATCCTGACCGGCTCGAAGAATGCGCTGAAGGGCGTGGGCTTCTTTATGGGCGGCGCGCTGCTGGCGTTGCTCGGCTTCGCTGGCGCGGTGTTGGCTATGGCGGCTGTGTTGGCGTTGATCTGGTTGGCCAGCCTGTTGCTGCTGAAAAAGGACTTGGGCAAGGCCAAGGCCAAGCCAAAGTTTCGTGACCTGCTGTCCAAGAGCCGGGCGATCAATATTCTCTCGGCCGCACGCTTGTTCTTATTCGGTGCCCGCGATGTGTGGTTTGTCGTGGCGCTGCCGGTGTATCTGGCAAGCAGTTTTGGTTGGGATTTCTGGCTGGTCGGCGGCTTTCTCGCGGCCTGGGTGATTGGCTACGGCATGGTGCAGTCCTTCGCCCCAGCCATCACTGGCAAAGCCAGCGGCCAGTTGCCGGATGGCCGCGCGGCATTCGCCTGGGCTGTCGTGCTGGCCGGGTTGCCCGCCGCCATTGCCCTGGGTCTGAACAGCGAGTTGCCGGCGCAGTGGGTCTTGCTCGGCGGGTTGATGCTGTTCGGCGCGCTGTTTGCGGTGAACTCCTCGCTGCACAGCTACCTGATCGTCAGCTATGCCAAGACAGACGGTGTGTCGCTGGATGTCGGCTTCTACTACATGTCCAACGCCCTCGGTCGGCTGATCGGTACGCTGCTCTCGGGCTGGGTCTATCAGGCTTATGGCCTGGAGGCGTGCCTGTGGGTGTCCTCGGCTTGTGTGCTGCTGGCGGCGTTGATTTCCATTGGTTTGCCTAGGCATTCAAGGGCGGCTGACAGGTAGGTTGGGTTGAGGCGCGCAGCGCAGAAGCCCAACGGTATGTGCCGATTTCAGTTGGGCTTCGCTGCGCTCAACGCCAACCTACCCCGTCCATAGCACTCAATGGGTATCGCCATTTTTAACGTTGTGCAGGAACGGCCCGTAGGGTGGCCGCTCAGGGTGGCAGGCCATAAAAAGCGCAAGTTTATGCAAGAGCGCCAGGTCTGATCAGGTGCAGACTCTCAACCATCCACTGGGAGTCTGTTGATGAATCTGTCGCTCTATCTGCTCACCGTACTGATCTGGGGCACCACCTGGATCGCCCTCAAGCTGCAACTGGGCGAGGTGGCGATTGCGGCCTCTATCGCCTATCGCTTTGCCCTGGCCTCGCTGGTGCTGTTCGCCATCCTGCTGCTTAGTGGCCGTTTGCAGAAACTCGACACGCGCGGTCAGCTGATCTGCCTGGTGCAGGGCTTGTGTCTGTTCTGCCTGAACTTTATGTGCTTCTACACCGCCAGCCAGTGGATTCCCAGCGGCTTGGTGGCGGTGATCTTTTCCACTGCAACGCTATGGAATGCAATCAACGCGCGGCTGTTCTTCAAGCAGCAGATCGCCACCAATGTACTGGCCGGTGGTGCGCTGGGTCTTGGCGGGCTGGCGCTGCTGTTCTGGCCGGAACTGGCCGGTCAGGAAGCCAGCCATGAAACCCTGCTGGGCATCGGCCTGGCACTGCTCGGTACGCTGTGTTTCTCCGCCGGCAATATGCTCTCCAGCCTGCAACAGAAGGCTGGGCTCAAGCCGCTGACCACCAATGCCTGGGGCATGCTGTATGGCGCGCTGATGCTGGTGGCGATCTGCCTGGTCAGCGGTACGCCGTTCGGCTTCGAGTGGAATACGCGCTATATCGGCACCTTGCTGTACCTGGCGATTCCCGGCTCGGTGATCGGTTTTACCGCCTACCTGACCTTGGTCGGCCGCATGGGGCCGGAGCGCGCAGCCTACTGCACCGTGCTGTTTCCGGTGGTGGCGCTGAATATCTCGGTGTTTGCCGAGGGCTACCAGTGGACCGCGCCTGCGCTGTTTGGTCTGCTGCTGGTGATGCTGGGTAACGTGCTGGTGTTTCGTAAGCCCAAGGCTGCGCCAATGTTGGCGACACGCGAGGCGTAGGGTGCGTTCGCGAGGCTGGGGGTTGATGTGGGAGGGGCTTTAGCCGCGACTCAGGCGCTAAATCTTTCGTGGCTAAAGCCCCTCCCACAAAAGCTTTTAAAACAAGCCCAACTGCCCACCAATCAGGGTGGCGAAGTCATCCTCGACAAACGGCAGGATTGCATCGGCCACAGGCTGCAGCTGACGGCTCAGGTAGTGGTCGTAGTCGATGGCGGCGCTGCGCGCTTCCAAAGGTTGCGGGCCGGCGGTGGTGATCACGTAGCTGATCCAGCCGCCGCGTTGGTATTGCAGCGGGCGGCCGTGGGCGGCGTTGAACTCGTCGGCCAGGCGCGCGGCGCGCACATGGGGCGGTACGTTGCGTTCGTAATCGGTGAGCAGGCGGCGCAGGCGTTTGCGGTAGACCAGTTGCTCATCCAGTTCGCCATTCAGGGTGCGGCTGACGTAATCACGCACATAGTCCTGATAGGGTTGGCCGAGAAAGATGCGCTCATACAGCTCGCGTTGAAACTGCTGGGCCAGTGGCGACCAGTCGCTGCGCACGGTTTCCAGGCCTTTGTAGACCATCTTGTGGCCACCGTCAGGCTGGCTGATCAGCCCGGCATAGCGCTTCTTGCTGCCTTCCTCGGTGCCGCGAATAGTCGGCATCAGAAAGCGTCGGTAGTGGGTTTCGAATTGCAACTCCAGCGCGCTTTCCAGGCCGTACTTACCTTTTAGATGCTCACGCCACCAGGCATTGACCTTGGCCACCAGGGCGCGGCCGATCTGTGCGGCATCCTCTTCAGCATGGGGGCGCTTGAGCCAGACAAAGGTGGAGTCGGTATCGCCGTAGATCACCGTATAGCCTTCTGCCTCGATCAGCGCACGGGTGCGGGCCATGATCTCGTGGCCGCGCAGGCTGATGGAGGAGGCCAGGCGTGTATCGAAAAAGCGGCAACCGCTGGAGCCGAGCACGCCGTAGAAGGCGTTCATGATGATCTTCAGCGCCTGCGACAGCGGCGCGTTGTGCTCGCGTTTGGCCGCCTCACGGCCCCGCCATACGCGCTCGACAATCGCCGGTAGGCAGTGCTGGCTGCGGGAGAAGCGTGCGCCGCGAAAACCCGGCACCGAATGGGCGTCATCCGGCTGGCGCAGGCCCTCGATCAGCCCCACCGGGTCGATCAGGAAACTGCGGATAATCGAGGGGTACAGGCTCTTGTAATCCAGCACCAGCACCGACTCATACAGCCCCGGCTGCGACTCCATGACAAAACCGCCGGGGCTGGCTTGCGGTGGGTTGTCGCCGAGGTTCGGCGCAACAAAACCACGACGGTGCATCAGCGGCATATACAGGTGTTCGAAGGCCGCCACCGAGCCACCGCTGCGATCAGCCGGCAGGCCAGTGACCGTGGCGCGCTCCAGCAGGAAGTCGAGAATCGCGGTTTTGCCAAAGATGCGCGTGACCAGCTCGCAGTCGCGCAGGTTGTAGCGCGCCAGAGCAGCTTTGTCCTCGCGGAACATGCGGTCGATTTCGTCCATGCGCTGATAAGGCGTGGAAATATCCTTGCCTTCGCCGAGCAGGGTTTGCGCGACGTTTTCCAGGCTGAACGAGGGGAAGCTCCAGGTCGCCGAACGTAGCGCCTCGATGCCGTCGATAATCAGCCGGCCGGCGGCGTCGGCAAAGAAATGACCGTTGCCGCTGCCATGTTCGCGCCACTGCATTTCGCTGCCATCGCGGCCCAGACGCAGCGGGATGGCCAGGTTGCGCGCGTGTTCGTGGAGGATGCGCAGGTCGAACTGCACCAGGTTCCAGCCAATAAGCGCGTCCGGGTCATGATCTGCCATCCACTGGTTCAGGCATTCGAGCAGCTCGCCACGGCTGGCGCAGTAGTGCAGCTGGAAATCCACCTGCGGCGGTTGTTCCGGCGTACGGCCGAGCATATAGACGTTGCGCTGGCCGCAGCCTTCAATGGCGATGGAGTACAGCTCACCAAAGGCATTGGTTTCGATGTCCAGCGAGGCCAGCTTGAGCGTGGGGCGGTAACCCTCGCAGGGCTTGATCTGCGCCTCCAGCAGAAGCGCGGGATTGGTCGCATCGGGCGTGCCGGTGAACTGCACCGGAGCGGTGATAAAGCGCTCCATCAGGTAGCGTTCGGGCGGGCGCACGTCGGCCTCGTACACCTCGACACCCGCGCGGCGCAGCAGCTTGCTGAGGTCAATCAGTTGGTGATGCTGCTGGCAATACAGCCCCAGCACCGGGCGCTGATGAAAGTCCTTGAGGCCCAGCGGGCGCAGCTCGACGCCACGTTCGTTGTTCAGCACTACTTCGGCCTGCTCGCGTTGCGCAGTCGGAATAAACGCCACGGAGGTTTGCAGCGGCAGACGCAGCAGGCGTGGGCCGTTATCGGTGGCCAACCAGAACTCCACCTGCGTGCCGGCCGGCGTATCACGCCAGTGTCGGGTTAGCAGAAAGCCCTGTTGTAGATCCATCGCGCCATTCTCGACTGAATTTGATCGGGCAATTCTACGCGGGCTTTTGTCTGTATGAATATACAGCATTTGCGTGACTGCCAAGCGGGCACAGACAAATCCGCCTTTAGGAGTAAAATGCCCGCCCTGATTGACTGCCCGATACCCACGCCATGTCCCTGCCCAAGCACCACCTCGAACTGTTAAGCCCGGCGCGCGATACTGCGATTGCCAAGGAAGCCATCCTGCACGGCGCCGATGCCGTGTATATCGGCGGCCCCAGCTTCGGTGCGCGGCACAACGCCAGCAACAGCGTGGCGGACATTGCCGAGCTGGTGCAGTTTGCCCATTTGTTCCATGCGCGAGTGTTTGTCACCCTCAACACCATCCTGCATGAGGATGAGCTGGAACCGGCGCGGCAGATGATCTGCCAGCTGTATGAGGCTGGCGTGGATGCGCTGATCGTGCAGGACATGGGCGTGATGGAAATGGACCTGCCGCCTATCGAGATCCACGCCAGCACCCAGTGCGATATCCGCACCCTGGAGAAAGCCCGCTTCCTCGACAACGCCGGCTTCTCCCAGCTGGTGCTGGCTCGCGAGCTGAACCTGCAAGAGATCAACATCATCTGCCGCAACGTCGATTCGGCGGTCGAGTTCTTTATCCACGGCGCGCTGTGCGTGGCCTTCTCCGGGCAGTGCAATATCTCCCATGCGCAGACCGGGCGCAGCGCCAACCGTGGCGACTGCTCGCAAGCCTGCCGTCTGCCCTACACCCTGAAAGATGATCAGGGCCGCGTGGTGGCCTATGACAAGCACCTGCTGTCGATGAAGGACAACAACCAGACCGATAACCTGATTCATCTGGTGGATGCTGGTGTGCGCTCGTTCAAGATCGAAGGGCGTTACAAGGACATGAGCTACGTGAAGAACATCACCGCGCACTACCGCCGCGAGCTGGATGCGATTCTCGAACAGCGTCCGCACCTGGCCCGCGCCGCCAGCGGGCGTACCGAGCACTTCTTCACCCCGGACACCGACAAGACCTTCCACCGCGGCAGCACCGATTATTTCGTCACCGATCGCAAGGTAGACATTGGCGCGTTCGACTCGCCGACCTTTACCGGGCTCTCGGTTGGCTATGTGGAGAAAGTCGGCAAACGCGACCTGATCGCCGTCACCGACACGCCGCTGTCCAACGGCGATGGCCTGAACGTGCTGATCAAGCGCGAAGTGGTGGGTTTTCGCGCCAATATCTGCGAGCTGAAAGGCAGCTTCACCGAAGACGGCGAAGAAGACGGCGAGAAGCGCTACCGCTATCGCGTCGAGCCCAATGAGATGCCCGAGGCCATGCACCGCGTGCGCCCGCAGCACCCGCTTAACCGCAACCTCGACCACAACTGGCAGCAGGCCCTGCTCAAGACCTCGGCCGAGCGGCGTATCGCGGTTAGCTGGCAGTTGGCGGTTCAGGGCGATCAGTTGAATGTGAGCGTCACCAGTGAGGAGGGCATCAGCGCCCGCATTAGCCTGGCCGGGCCGTTCGCCGCCGCCAAGGATGCTGAGCAAGCCCGTGAGCAACTGGCCGATGGCCTGAGCAAACTGGGCACCACCATCTACTACAGCACTGGCGCGCAGATTGACTGTGAGGTCGTGCCGTTTGTGCCTGGCTCGCAACTCAAGGCCCTGCGCCGCGAGGCCATCGAAGCCCTGACCCAGGCCCGCGTCGCCGCTCACCCGCGTGGCGGGCGTAAGCCGGTCAGCGTGCCAGCGCCGGTGTACCCGGAGTCGCACCTGACCTTCCTCGCCAACGTCTACAACGACAAGGCGCGCACCTTCTACAAGCGTTATGGCGTACAACTGATTGATGCGGCGTATGAAGCCCATGAGGAGGCGGGCGACGTGCCGGTGATGATCACCAAGCACTGCCTGCGCTTCTCCTTCAATCTGTGCCCGAAACAGGCCAAGGGCGTCACCGGCGTACGCACCAAGGTCTCGGATATGCAGCTGATCCATCAGGACGAAGTGCTGACTCTGAAGTTCGATTGCAAACCCTGCGAGATGCACATCATTGGCAAGATGAAGGGCCATATCCTGCATCAACCGCAACCGGGCAGCGCGGCAAGCCAGGGCGGTACGGTGGGCTATATCACTCCGGATGATCTGCTCAAGACCATCAAGCGCTAGGACAGAACGGCACTCGTAGGATGGGGCGTGCCGCGCAGGTTAAGCGCCGTGATACCCATCCGGTGTGCTGATAGCGAGATGCGCTGCTGCGTTACTGGCGGCTGTGCAGTTTGCTGAGAAACAGCCAGGCCATCAGCGGATAACAGAAAAAATGCAGGCCAAAGATCAGCAACCCCATAGGGCTGGGTTCGTCCTGCAGCGCCATCATGGCTAATAAACCCAGATAGAGCAGAGCCAGGATACCGCCATACAGCGCCACCAAGCGGCGACGTTCGCCTTGCAGGGGCGCGCGGCGGTTGCGCCAGGTAAACCACAGGGTCATGCCGCTGGCGACCAGGGCGGCGATCAGTACGGTGATCAACAGCCCGCCGAGTTTGACGAAGGTGCGCAGCAGCAGGTTGAGCACGATAACCGCCAACACGCCGCCAAGGGCCAGACGGGTGACCGCGACGCTGTTGGGGGTTGGCTCGTGCATCAGGTGTGCTCCTACAGGCTGCGATTAAGGCCAAAGCGTTTTTTCAGAACGGCCTCGAGCAGGCGTTTAGGCAGCAGCGTTGCGAGCAGCGGCAGGCTGCGGCTGCCATTGCCCAGGCGCAGCAGGTTCGGTCGGGATTTGCTCTGTACGGCGGCCAGCAAGTTGCGGGCAAAGTGGCTGGCGGGCGTGGGGTTGTCCTGCGAGGCATTGGCGCGGGCGCGGATGCCGTCGCGGATCGGCCACCAGGGCGAGGCTTCGTCGATCAGTTGCTCGGCCTGCTGGCTGGCGTTGGCGCCGAAGCTGGAAGCAATTGCGCCGGGCTGTACTTCCATCACCTCGATGGAGAAGGGCGCCAGCTCCAGGCGCAAGGCGTCAGTCAGGGCATGCACGGCGGCCTTGGAGGCGCAGTAGGCACCGGCAAAAGGGGTGACCAGCACGCCGGAGACGCTGCCGATATTCACCACCAAGCCTTTGTTCTGGCGCAGCAACGGGAACAGCGCGCGGGTCACGCCGATCAGCGAGAACACGTTGGTTTCAAACTGCTTGCGCATGGCCTCCACACCGCCATCGAGCAGCGGTCCCATGGCGCCGTAGCCGGCATTGTTGATCAGCACATCGAGACCGCCGATTTCCGCTCTCAGGCGTTCGGCCAGTTGCCCCAGCCCCAGGCCATCGTTGACGTCCAGTTGCACGGCGTTGAAGCCAGCTGCACTGAGGGCAGCCAGGTCATCGGCTTTGCGCGCGGTGGCCCAGACCTGATAACCGGCCTGCTGGAACACCTCGGCCAGGGCGCGGCCAATGCCGCTGGAACATCCGGTGATCAGTACGCTGGGCTGGGTCATGCAGCTTTCCTTGTTGTTCTAATGGGGGCAAATATCAGCGGCTAAAGCTGCCTTGCAGGCGTTCAGCGCGGAATTCTAATGTGCTGGCGCGGTAGCCGCTGCGCAGGGTTGGCAGGGGCAGGCAGGTTTGCCAGTCAGCGCCAGGTAGCAATTCGCCTGGGCCGCTGTAACGCGGGGTTTCATACAGGCGCTCGGCCAGGTTGACGCTGTCGCCAGGGCGGTAGGCGGCGATCTGCCAGTGCAGCTCAAGCAGTGCGGCTTCGCTGCCATTCTTCAGGTTCAGGGCCAGCGGGCGGTCCGCCGGGCAATTGTCCGGGGCGTAATCGAGGCGCAATTCCAGGTGAGCCAGGTGGCGACTCTCACGGCTTTCCTGCCAGAGCACCCAGCTGGCGATCAGGCCGAGGCCGATCAGCGCCGCGAGGGAGATCGGCAGCGCCTTGCTCGGGTAGCGGATCAGCAGGATCAGCCAGCTCAGTACCAGAATTGCGCCTATCAGCATCACTCAGGCCTCAGGAGTGTCGCGTAGAAATACCAGACTATCAGCCTTGGAGTGCTCGGCCGAATAGCGATAGCCCTGGTAGTTGAAATCCTTGAGGCCGGCGGGGTCGGTCAGGCGCTCCTTGATCACGTAGCGTGCCATCAGGCCACGGGCTTTTTTCGCGTAGAAGCTGATGATCTTGTACTGGCCGTTTTTCAGGTCCTTGAACTCGGTGTCGATCACCCGCGCATTCAGCGCCTTGCGTTTTACCGCGCCGAAGTATTCGTTGGACGCCAGGTTGAGCAGCACATCGTCGCCTTGGGCCGCGAGCGCCTCATTCAGCCAGCCGCTGATGCGTTCACCCCAGAAAGAATAGAGATCCTTGCCGCGCGGGTTGGCCAGTTTGGTGCCCATTTCCAGGCGATAGGCCTGCATCAGGTCGAGCGGGCGCAGTACGCCATACAGGCCGGAGAGCATGCGCAGGTGGGTTTGCGCGAAGTCAAAGTCGGCTTCGCTGAAATCCTCGGCGTTAAGCCCGGTGTACACGTCACCCTTGAACGCCAGCAGCGCCTGCTTGGCATTGGACGGATTGAACGGCCGCTCCCAGCTGCCAAAGCGCGCGGCATTGAGGCCGGCGAGTTTGTCCGAAAGGTGCATCAGCTCGGCGATCTGCGCCGGGGTGAAGTCGCGCAGTTGCTGGATCAAGTCCTGGGCGTGGTCGAGGTGTTCCGGTTGGGTAAAGCGCGGGGTTACGGGCGGCGTCTCGTAATCGAGGGTCTTGGCCGGGGAAATCACCATCAACATAAAACTGTGCTCCTGAAAGTCTGCGGCGATTCTAGAAGCTGGCGGCGGCTGAGACTACCTATAAGGGTGATTAGCTCAGCCGATTCGAGCCCTGTTATTGCGCGTACCTGCACCGCGTTGGCGCAGCCTGAGGCTCATCAGCGATATATGCGGTGAGCCGGCCTGACTGCGAGCGTAAGGCGAATCAGCTGGCACCGTTACTGGGGCGTGCAGGCTTGTACTGAAAGGCTGTGCAGGGCAGAGCAAGAGAGGCTAGGGCGTTGCGGAAGGAAAAAACCGAACAGGCCGAAAACCGGTAGGACTTCCGACTTTAACGGCGCTCGGGCAGACCGCCAAGCGCTATTTGTCGCACCGATAAATAAACCTGCAAATCCTGAAAAAAACGTTTTTCTGTCATCTGAATTGGAGTAATTAAAAGGCAAGACCGCCGAACCCTGCAGACAGGTGGCGGCCATTGGCCCTCACCTTGCTTGCATCCTTCTCAGCCCCGGCACTGAGGAGTCGGCGGCCCCTCCGCGGCGCACTCGCCCCTGCGCCGCTTGGCTACTACAAGAAGGTGACCGAGTATGGATGACCACGGACGCTCCAAGCCCACCGCCCCAACCCTGTACGCCCTCGACACCAATGTGCTGATCCACGATCCCAACGCGTTGCTGAATTTTCAGGAGCATCACGTTGCCATTCCGATGACCGTACTGGAGGAACTGGACAAGCTTAAAACCGGCAAACAGGGCGTGGCCGCCGAGTGCCGCCAGGCCATCCGCCTGATCGACAAGATTCTCGGCAGCGCCAACCCGGAGGAAGTGGAGCACGGCGTCGCCATCCAGCGTGAGAAGAGCGGCCCTTGCGGCTTTCTCTCCATCCTTATGAGCAAAAGCGCCGCCCCGGTAACGTGGCTGCCGGAAGACCTCAACGACAACAAGATCATCAACCAGCTGGTCGAGCTCAAGTCCCGGCGCCCCGGTCTTAACGTGGTGCTGGTGACCAAAGACATCAACATGCGCCTCAAGGCGCGGGCCTGTGGCATCGATTCGGAGGATTACCACACCGACCAGCTGGTCGACGACGTGTCGCTGCTGTCGCAGGGTTATCACAACATGGACGGTTCCTTCTGGGACCGCGTGAACAAGGTGGAAACCCGCCAGGATCACGGCCGTACCTGGCATCGCGTGCAGCTCACCGACAACCTGCCGGCGGTGCACGTCAACGAGTTCATCCTCGACGAGCAGGGCTTTGTTGGCTGGATCAAGGGCATCAAACATGGCGAGCTGATGATTCTCGACATGCATCAGGAACCCCTGATGCACCAGGAAGCCTGGGGCCTGCGCCCTCGGGATATCTACCAGTCATTGGCGCTGTTTGCCCTGCTGGATCCGGACATCCATCTGGTCAACCTGTCCGGCGCAGCCGGCTCGGGGAAAACCATCCTGGCCCTGGCGGCGGCCATCGAACAGACCATGGTCAGCAAGCGTTACCGCCGGATTATCGCCACTCGTAGCGTGCAGGGGCTGGATCAGGAGATCGGCTTTCTGCCTGGCACCGAAGCCGAGAAGATGGAGCCCTGGCTCGGCGCGATTACCGACAACCTCGAAGCCCTGCATATGGACGACGAGAACACCCATGGCAGTGTCGACTACATCCTGCAAAAGGTCCCGCTGCAGTTCAAATCCCTCAACTACATCCGTGGTCGCAGCTTCCAGCAGAGCCTGATCCTTATCGACGAATGCCAGAACCTGACCCCGCACCAGATGAAAACCATCATCACCCGTGCCGGCAGCGGTTCCAAAGTGGTGTGCCTGGGTAACCTGGCGCAGATCGATACCCCTTACCTGTCAGCGCCCAGTTCGGGCCTGACCTACCTGACGGAGCGCTTTAAAGACTTCGAGCATGGCGTGCATATCACCCTGCAGGGTGTGCCACGCTCGATCCTCGCCGAGTACGCCGAAACCCATATGTAAACCTCACTTACACTCGCCCAGCAGGCTGTTACGGCTGCTGGGCCGGGTGTTCTCGTAACCTCCCGTCTGAATCCCCCGGCATTCACAGGTGCCGAAACCTGACCCGTGGGTTTACAATCGCCGGACACTTGCCCGGAGCCTGTCTGTGTTAACCCATCTCGATTCCCAAGGCCGCGCCAACATGGTCGACGTCAGCGACAAAGCGCAGACCGTCCGTGAGGCCGTGGCTGAAGCCCTGGTGCGCATGCGCCCGGAAACCCTGCAGATGATTGCCCAGGGTGATCACCCCAAGGGCGATGTGTTCGCTGTGGCGCGAATTGCCGGTATTCAGGCGGCGAAGAAAACCAGCGACCTGATTCCGCTGTGCCACCCGCTGATGCTCACCAGCGTCAAGGTTGAACTGACGCCTGAGGGCGCGGATGCCGTGCGTATCAACGCGCGCTGCAAACTGACCGGGCAGACCGGGGTGGAGATGGAAGCCCTGACCGCCGCCAGTGTTGCTGCGTTGACCATTTACGACATGTGCAAGGCGGTGGATCGCGGCATGGTGATCGAAAACGTGCGTCTGCTGGAGAAGGTCGGCGGCAAGAGTGGTGCCTTCAAGGTAGAGAGCGTAGCTGGGGAAGAAGCATGATTCGCGTGCAGTATTTCGCCCGTTACCGTGAAGCCCTCGGCCTGGACGGTGAGCAGCTGAACGCGGAGTTCGCCAGCCTCGATCAGTTGCGCCAACACCTGCTGGCGCGCGGAGGTGTGTGGGAAGTGCTGGCCGAGCAGAACCTGATGTGTGCACGCAATCAGGAGCTGTGCAGCCTGGATGAACCGCTGACAGCCGGTGATGAAGTGGCGTTCTTTCCTACCGTAACCGGCGGTTGAGCCGGTTGTCGTCGCGGCTAAAGCCCCTCCCACAGAGAGCCTCTGCATGAGCATTCGCGTTCAGTCACAACCCTTCGATCCGGGCGTTGAGCTTAACGCCTTGCATGCCGCCAACCTGGGTATCGGCGCGGTGGTCAGTTTTGTCGGCTATGTGCGTGACTTCAACGAGGGGCGCGAAGTCGGCGGCATGTTTCTCGAACACTTTCCCGGCATGACCGAGAAGGCCCTGGGCAAGATTGCCGAGGAAGCCATGCAGCGCTGGCCGCTGCTGGGCATTGAGGTGATTCACCGCATTGGCCGTCTGGAACCGGGTGAGCCGATTGTCTTCGTTGGCACCACCAGCGCTCACCGTCAGGCGGCGTTCGATGCCTGCAACTTCGTTATGGACTACCTGAAAACCCGCGCGCCGTTCTGGAAGAAGGAAGACACCGCCGAAGGCCCGCGTTGGGTCGAAGGGCGTTGCTCCGATCAAGCCGCAGCCGAGCGCTGGAAACAGCAGCCCTAAACACCTTTTGCCCAGGTCGCATGCACTGATTCTTCAGTCGCAGCGCTGACTGTTGCCCGGTTGACGATTTATACATATAAGTCCAGTGTGGAATTTAAAGTATAAATCGAGACTGGCAAATGACCCGTCCACGCGTGCTACTCAGCCATCGCTTTTCGCTCAGGTGCACACCTGATGCGCCTTTCTTCTGTCTTGCAGCAACCGTCGTTGCCCGCTCGACCTGCGCAGCAATGCCAGGTAGCACGGGCCTGTCACTCCCTCAGCAGGAATCCGCACAATGAAGAAAATCGTCCTGGCGGGCGGCATCGCCCTGAGCCTGATTGCATCCAGCCTGTTCGCCGCAGACAAACCCCTGCGCCTGGGTATCGAGGCTGCCTATCCACCTTTTGCCTACAAAGAAGCCAGCGGGCAGATCGCCGGCTTTGATGTGGATATCGGCAACGCTCTGTGCGCTGAGATGAAGACCAAATGCCAATGGGTCGAGCAGGAGTTCGATGGCCTGATCCCCTCACTCAAGGTGAAAAAGGTCGACGCCATTCTGTCGTCCATGACCATCACCGATGATCGGCGCAAATCGGTAGATTTCACCGGCAAGTACTACTACAGCCCGGCGCGTCTGGTGATGAAGGCTGGCAGTGAAGTCGCCGCTGATTTCAGCAACCTCAAAGGCAAGCGCATCGGTGTGCAACGCTCGACCACCACCGACCGCTTCGCCAGCGAAGTGCTGGCTGCGCAAGGGGTTGAAGTGGTGCGCTACAGCTCGCAGAACGAGATCTACCTGGACCTGATTTCCGCGCGCCTGGACGGCACCCTGGCCGACGCCATCCCGGTCGATGAAGGCTTTCTGAAAACCGACAACGGCAAGGGTTTTGCCTTTGTTGGCCCGGCGTTTACCGATCCGAAGTACTTCGGTGAAGGCGCCGGCATCGCCGTGCGCAAGGGCGACGCCGAACTGCTGGGCAAGCTGAATGCCGCGATTCAGGTGCTGCGCGCCAGCGGCGAGTACCAGAGGATTCAGGACAAGTACTTCACCTTCGATATCTACGGCGACTGAGCCGCGACAGCGAAGGGAGCAAGGCCGCGCATTGCGCGGCCTTGCTGTTTTGCGCTGCGCTATTGGCCGACAGTGCCATGGCGGTTGCGACTGGCCTGCACAATCCGCTGGGCCGGCACGCGCAGCTGGGTCAGCAGGTAGTCGGCAAATGCCGGATCGTAGGGCTGCAGGGCGATGGCCTGGGCCATGCAGTTCAGCCAGCTCTGGCTCAGGGCTTCGTCTATCGGCCACTGGGCGTGAAAGCTGGGGATGGCAATGGCGCCATACTGCTCGCTGAACAGCTTCGGCCCGCCGAGCCAGCCACTGAGAAAACAGGCCAGCTTGTCACTTGCCAGCGCAAGACTTTCGCCGTGCAACTGACGCAGCGCCCGGGCTTCGGGCAGTTCATCCATCAAACGGTAGAAGTCTGCCACCAGGCGCCGTAAGCCTTCGATGCCGCCCGCTGCCTGATAGGACGCATCGCCCACACCGTACACCGCTGTCTGTTGCATCGTCTGCACCTCTGAGCAAAGCGCGCAGTATAACGGCGCGCCGGATCAGGGCCGCTTCGGCCAGGGTGATCAGTGAGCGAGAAAGCGGCGCAGGCTGCGAATTTCACGCTGGATCAGTGGCAGCTTGCTCTGCAACACCTGGCTGCTGTCTGGCAGCATGCTGTCGTCAGCCTTGCTGGCTTGCAGGGCGGTAAAGCTGCCGTTGGTAAATTGAGGTAGCAAGGGCGCCGCCGGGCAGCAGGCCGTAAAAGGGAGTGATCGAGTGCTGGGAGGGATGAATAGCGGGAATAGTGCTGCCCGGCAGTTTTCCCGGATGGGCGGGCTCAGGCCTCGCCCTTGATCTCTTTGAGGTGTTTGTACACCGTTGCGCGGCCCATATTCAGTACGTTGGCCACGTAGTTGGCGGCGCTTTTGCCTTTGAAGGCGCCTTCGGCGTGCAGGGCTTCGACCAGTTCGCGTTTGTGTTCGCGGGTCAGGAGGTTGAGGCCGAGCTGGCGCTGGCGTAGCCAGCTGTGCAGGAAGGTGTTGATGCGCTCCTGCCAGTCGTCGCGGAACAGCGCGTCGGGCTGCGGCACCAGTTTGCTGGAGGAAAGAAACAGGTCCAGCGCCTGCTTGGCGGTTTCGAACAGCGAAATATTCAGGTTGATGCACAGCACCGCGATGGGGGTACCGGCGGCGTCGCGCAGCACGCTGCTGACCGAGCGAATCTTCTGGCCGTCCCAGTTGAGCTTTTCGTAAGGGCCGATGGTGCGTTCGTCGACGTCGCCGCTGAGCATGTCTTCCAGCGCCGCGTCGTCACCGATCACCCGTTTGGAGATGTTGTTGGCGATGTAGTCGACTTTCTGCGTGCGCAGGTCGTGCAGCACCACTTCGGCGTGGGGGAAGAACAGCGTGGCGATGGCGTCGGCGATGGTGCGGTAGTTGTCCAGCTCGGGGGCAGGGCGGGGCGGCGTCATGCGGCTAACTCTTCGGGCTTGGGAGGCGTTGGAAGTGTGCCGCAAAGCGCCCGAGGCGTCATCCTTGGGCGCTGCGAGCAGCTATCGGTGCAGGCTGTTGAAAAACGTTGGCGAGGCAGCCAGCGCAAGGCAAAAACAGGCGAAAAAGCGGAGTTTACAAGTTGTAAATGAGCATTTTGAGCCTTTTTTAACGCCGCGATGGCCACGCAGGTAGTTTTTCAACGGCCTGCCAGGCGGGCGGGCGATAGCATGGCTTCCGTCAGGCCAAACTGGCGCAAATGCTCGGGCAACGGTTCGCCACGGGCCAGAGCCGCGCAGGCCATGCCCATGGCCGCCGAGGTCTGGATGCCGTAACCGCCTTGCGCGGCGACCCAGAAGAAGCCTGTCACCTGCGGGTCGAAACCGCCGACCAGATCGCCATCGGCGACAAACGAGCGCAAGCCGGCCCAGGTATGCGCCGGGCGACGAATGCTCAGGCTGGTGTGTTCCTCGATCTGGTAGATACCTAAGGCGATATCCAGCTCTTCCGGCTGGACATCGTGGGGCTCGACCGGGTCGGCGTTGGCGGGTGAGCCGAGCAGCAGGCCGGCGTCGGGCTTGAAGTAGAAGGATTCGTCCAGGCTGACCACGCAGGGCCAGGCGTTGCAGTCGAGGCCTTCCGGTCCACTAAAAGTGAAAGCCGCACGACGTTTGGGGATCAAACCAATGGGCGCCACGCCAGCCAGGGCGGCAATCTGGTCGCACCAACCGCCGGCGGCGTTGATCAGCGTCTTGGCGCGGTATTGCGCGCTGCCGCAGTCTACTCGCCAGGCGTCACCATCGCGCTGGATGCGCAGTACTTCGCAGCTAGTGTGGATTTCCCCGCCCTGCTGGCGAATGCCGCGCAGGTAGCCCTGGTGCAGGGCGTCGGTGTCGATATCGGCGGCGCTGGGGTCGAGCATGGCGGCCTGCACCTTGTTGCGGCGCAGCACGGGCACTAGGGCGCAGGCTTCGTCGGCGCTGAGCAGGCGCATTTCCGCCACGCTGGCTTTGCCGCTGTCGAACTGGCGTTGCAGCTCGGCGGCATCACCTGTGAAGTCCACCACCAGTTCACCACGCGGGGTCAGTAGCGGGTGCTCGGCAAAGCCGGGCGGTGGCGCGTCATAGAACGCGCGGCTGGCGGCGGTCAGGGCGCGCACCTGCGGCGTGCCGTAAGCCACGGTGTAGAGGGCGGCGGAACGGCCGGTGGAGTGATAACCGGGCAGCTGCTCGCGCTCCAGCAGAATGGTTTTGCCATGGGCGGCGAGAAAGTAGCCGGTGGAGGCGCCGGCAATACCCGCGCCGATGATCAGGTAATCCGCCTGGTGCATCAGCAGGCCTCCTGCTTGAGCTGGTACAGCGCGTGGGCCAGGGCGACATCTTCCAGGCCCAGGCCGATCGAGCGGAAGAAGGCATGGCGCTGGTAGTCCGGGCGCTGGGCCTGGCCGCTGAGCAGTTCGACCAGGTCGCCACGGATGTCCGCGCGGTTCCAGCCCAGCTCGCTGGCCAGGCACATTTCCCCGGCGCTGCTTGGTGTGGTGGCGCGGTAGTCGCAGTAGACATCCATATTCAGCAGGCTGGCGGGCGTTACTTCATGGGCGCGCGGCGCGTTGGTGCTGATTGAGGTGATCAGCGCCGGTTTATCCAGCTCGACGGGGTCGAGCAGCGGTTTTGCCGACGAGGTGCAGAGCATCACCACGTCGGCATCGCGCAGGGCGTCGGCCTGGCTGGCGCACAGCTGCACGCGCAGATCGAGTTGTTGCAGTTGCAGCAGTTGCGCGCCAGTTTTGCCGGCCAAACCAGGCGAGTAAAGGCGGATGCTCTGCCAGGGGCGCAGCTGTTTGGCGTAGTGCACATGCGCTTGCGCCACGGCGCCGCTGCCGATCACCGCCAGGCGGCTGGCCTTGGGCGCGGCTAGAGCATCCACGGCCACTGCGGTGGTGGCAGCGGTGCGCGCGGTGGTCAGGCTGCCGGCATCACAGAGCAGCAATGGCTGGCCGCTTTGCATCGACATCAGCAGGGTCCACGCAGTAATCAGCGGGCCTTGCTCGCGGACGATATAGGGCGAGGTTTTCACCCCGTAAACGCCGGCCCCGGCGAGTACGCCCAGGTAGTTGATAAAGTCGCCAGCTCCGCTGGGGAACTCCACCAGCTGCTGCGCGGGCTGCACCGCATGGCCGGCGGCCAGCTCGCGGAACATCGCGACCATGGCCTGGTGCACATCAACCTGGGCCAGCAGCTGTTCGGCGGCGGTTTTATCCAGCACATAAGGGGTGGTCGACATGGGCGGCTCCGCAACGAATTAAACAATTAAATCCATTTTGGACTTTATGGTCTTTTTCGACAAGCGCTGACGCGGCATCTTGATACGCGGTGGCGACGTTCAGTGAGCTTGACGTAAGCGCTTGCGAAACGCCCCTGGGCTTTCCCCGCAGAGCTGTTTGAACAGCTTGGCAAAGGTGGCGCGGTCGGCATAACCGACCTGCTCGGCGATCTGCTCCAGCGACGCCGGGCTGCGCAGGGCGCGTTGTGCGGCGCTGATGCGCACGCGTTGCAGGTAGTCATTGGGCGTCAGCCCGGTGCAGGCCTTGAAACGCCGCAGCAAAGTGCGCGATGAGCAGTTGGCTTCAGCGGCCAGGCGGTTGAGGTCGATGGCTTCGCTGTGATGACGGTGTAGCCACTGCAACACGGACGCGAGTTGGCAATCTTTGCTGGGCGCTGGCAGCAGCGGGGCAAAGCGTGACTGCTGGCCGCGCTGGCTGTCAAACACCAGGGCATTGGCCACCTGTTGCGCCAGTGCGTCACCGGCATGCTGGCGGATCAGGTGCAGACACAGATCAAGCCCGGCGTGCGCCCCGCCGGAGCTGAGCAGGCGGCCATCTTCGCAGACCAGTTGCTCGATCTGCAGATTGACCTGCGGGAAGCGCTGGCGGAACTGGCTGGCCAGTGCCCAGTGGGTGGTGGCGCGGCGACCGTCGAGCACGCCGGCAGCGGCCAGGAGAAAGGCGCTGCTGCACAGGCTGGCCAGTTGTTGGGTGGGCGCCCGCTGCGCCAGCCAGGGCAGCAGGGCGGCGTTATCGCTCAGGGTGGTGTCGATGGCGCTGCCGCTGGCGGCGAGCAGAATCAGGTCGGCCTCTTCAGCCAGGCTCAGATCGTCATCGACCTGAATCTGCGCAAAGCCCAGATCAACCGCGTTGCCGTCCAGGCTGACGCGCTGTAATTCAAACAGCCGTTGTCCGGCCAGGCGGTTGGCCAGGACAAACGCATCCATGGCCATGCTCAGGCTGGAGCACACGGTTTGCGGGCAGACATACAGGGCAATCTTCAGCATGACGTGCTCAGATGTGATGGCTTTTGGCGATTATTGACACAAAGTTGTCTTTTGCGCCAATCGCGCGATGGCGGTTTAGCGACAATACTGCTCGCACGTTCCCTTTCGGAGTTCGCCCGATGAGTCACCCCAACGCCGCCCTGATCACTCGTTTCTACCAGGCCTTCCAGCAGCTGGATGCCGAGACCATGGCCAGCTGTTACAGCGAGGATGTGCAGTTCAGCGACCCGGTGTTTACCGATCTGCGTGGTGCGGCGGCTGGTGATATGTGGCGCATGCTCTGTGCCAAGGCCCAGGGTTTTTCCCTGACCTTTGATGGCGTGGCCGCCGATGAGCACTCCGGCAAGGCGCGCTGGGTGGCGACTTACACCTTCAGCCAGACCGGTAATCAGGTGGTCAACCACATCGAAGCCAACTTCCGCTTTCGTGATGGCAAGATCGCTGAGCACCGCGATCATTTCGACCTGTGGCGCTGGGCCGGTCAGGCGCTGGGTATCAAGGGCCTGCTGCTGGGCTGGACACCCTTTGTGCAGAACGCCATTCGCCAGCAGGCCGGTAAAGGCTTAGCAGCTTTCCAGAAGAGTCGTTAAGCTCGGCGGCCTTCTCTGCCGGTTTACCTGCCTTCGTTATGTCTGACGCGACTCCTGTTGCAAGTTCCGCAGCCGACAAGCCCTGGTTCGTCTATCTGGTGCGTGCGGCCAATGGCGCGTTGTACTGCGGCATCAGCGATGATCCACACAAACGCTTTGCCAAGCATCAGAGCGGTAAGGGCGCGCGCTTTTTCCACGTAAGCCCGGCCCAGGCTTTGGTGTATATCGAGCCCTGTGCCGGCAAAGGCGCGGCGCTGCGCCGGGAGCGCGCGGTCAAGGCCCTGAGCAAGGCGGCCAAGGAAACCCTGGTCGCCGCTGCTGTTATCGCTGCGACTGATAACGCACCATCAGGCTAAGCGGGTAGGCCGCCACGGCTCGCGCGGGTAAGCTGCGGGTTTACCTGACCCTTTGCGGAGCCTGCTATGCACGAGTTGATCCTGCACCACTACGATGCCTCACCGTTTGCCGAGAAGGCGCGCCTGATGCTGGGTTTCAAGCAGCTGTCCTGGCGCTCCGTGGATATTCCGCGAATCATGCCCAAGCCCGATCTAGTGGCGTTGACCGGTGGCTATCGCAAGACTCCGGTGCTGCAGGTGGGTGCCGATATCTACTGTGATACTGCGCTGATTGCCCGTCGCCTGGACGCGGAGAAAGCGACCCCGGCACTGTTCCCGGAGGGCAAAGAGTTCGTTGCAGCGAGCTTTGCCCAGTGGGTCGATTCGCAGATTTTCCAGCATGCGGTGAGCCTGGTGTTTCAGCCAGAGTCCATAGCCGTGCGTTTCGGCAAACTGCCGCCGGAGGCAATCAAGGCCTTTATCGCCGATCGTGCCGGGCTGTTCAGTGGTGGCAGCGCCACGCGTCTACCGGCGGAGGTCGCCAAGCACAACTGGCCGTCGCTGATGGCGCGGGTGGAGCAGCAACTGGCGCGCGAAGAGGGCGATTTCCTGTTCGGAGAACCGTCGATTGCTGATTTCTCTCTGGCCCACTGTTTGTGGTTCCTCAAAGGCACCCCGGTTACTGCACCGCTGGTTGACGCCTATCCGCATGTCAGCGCATGGCTCGGCCGCGTGCTGGGCTTCGGTCACGGTGCGTCCAGTGCACTGAGCGCAGAAGACGCTATCGCCATTGCCCGTGCGGCGACGCCGGCGGCTTTGCCAGACGAGCAGTTTGTCGAGCCCAACGGCTTTTCAGTCGGTCAGCGGGTACAGATTGCCGCCACCGATTACGGTGTAGATCCGGTGGAGGGCGAGTTGGTGTTCGCCGGTGTTGAAGAACTGATCCTGCGTCGCGAGGACTCGCGCGCTGGCACTGTGCACGTGCATTTCCCGCGTTTGGGTTTTGCCATCAACGCGTTGTAAGCATGATGACCATCGCGGGTCTGTCCCGCGATGGTTGCTTAAAGCTGCTCCAGCTCTTCCAGACTGAACGGCGGCGGGGTATCTGGCCAGTCCAGTTTTAGCCGTTCCAGCTCGCGGGCCAACAGGCTGGCCACTAACCAATCGCGCAGCCAGCGATGATCCGCCGGGATCACATACCAGGGCGCAGCGTCGCTGTGGCTGGCACTTAGCTGTTCGGCCCAGCGTTGTTGGCGCAGGTCAAATTCGCGGTAGGACTGCAGGTCACTGCTGTGCAGCTTCCAGCGTTTATGTGGGTGTTCAAGACGCTCCTGCAGACGGCGCTTTTGTTCATCTCGGGAGAGCTGCAAAAAGCATTTCAGCGGCTGAATCGACTGGCTGAGCAGCTGCGCCTCGAAAGTCTGAATGGCCTGCTGGCGCGCAGGGAGTTCGGCGGCGCTGCACAGACCATCCAGTGGATCGCTGATCAGCCCTTCGTAGTAACTGCGGTTGAATACTCCGAGCAGACCCAGCCCCGGCAAACGCCGCTGATAGCGCCAGAGAAAGTCATGGCGCTGTTCGCAGGCATCGGGTTTCTGAAAGCTGTGGATGCGCAGACCCTGAGGATCGAAGCTGCTGATCACCCGGCGAATCACGCCATCCTTACCGGAGCAATCGGTGCCCTGCAGGATCAGCAGCAGGGCATTACGCCGGTTGGCCCAGAGCATGCGCTGTTGCTGGTTGAGCCAGGGGCGCAGTTCAGCCAGGGCTAGCTGCGCCGCCTGCTTGTTCAGGCCGAAGTCGCGCGCCGGATCCTGGGCAAAGGGCGCTGCCGGATTACAGCGGCAAGCATCCAGCAGGCTATCCGGCAGGCGGCTCATGCTTAGTTCTTGCGGCGCTTGAGTTGGTCGGTCAATTGGGTTGGCAAATTGCGGATCACCAGGGTGTCGCTGCTTTCGTCGTACTCGATTTTCGAGCCCAACAGGTGCGCCTCGAAGCTGATCGACAACCCTTCGGCGCGCCCGGTAAAGCGCTGAAATTGGCTGAGTGTGCGTTTATCCGCCGGAAACTCCGGGGCCATGCCGTAGTCCTTGTTGCGGATGTGATCAAAGAAGGCCTTGGGCCGTTCTTCGTCGATCAGTCCGGAGAGCTCGTCGAGGGTGATGGGCTCGCCTTGTTTGGCCTGGTTTGCGGCATAGCTGACCAGGGTTTTGGTCTTCTCGCGGGCTTGTTCTTCCGGCAGGTCTTCGCTTTCCACGAAGTCGCTGAAGGCTTTCAGCAGGGTGCGGGTTTCGCCGGGGCCGTCGACGCCTTCCTGGCAGCCGATAAAGTCGCGGAAGTATTCCGAGACCTTTTTGCCGTTCTTGCCCTTGATAAACGAGATGTACTGCTTGGAGTGGGCGTTGTTGCGCCATTCGGAGATGTTGATGCGCGCCGCCAGGTGCAGCTGGTTCAAGTCCAGGTGCTTGGCGGCGGTCACATCCAACGCCTCGTTCACTGCCACGCCTTCGCTGTGGTGCAGCAGGGCGATGGCCAGGTAATCGGTCATGCCTTGCTGATAGTGAGCAAACAGCACATGGCCACCGGTGGACAGGTTGGATTCTTCCATCAGCTTCTGCAGTTGCTCGACTGCCTGGCGGCTAAAGGCAGTGAAGTCCTGCTCGTCATCCAGGTAACGCTTGAGCCAGCCGCTGAACGGGTACGCCCCGGACTCCTCATGGAAAAACCCCCAGGCCTTGCCCTGCTTGGCGTTATAGCTCTCGTTGAGGTCGGCGAGCATGTTCTCGATGGCCTGCGATGCAGCCAGCTCGGTATCCCGAGCATGCAGCACGGCGGGTGTGCCGTCGGGCTTCTTGTCGATCAGATGGACGATGCAGTGGCGGATCGGCATAGCGGCCTCGTGGTGCGTAAACGGAAAGCGCGCATGTTACCCGACCTGCTGTTCGAGCGTCGTGCGCCGCTTGTATGCGATCAGCCGTTCGATCATGTAACGCAGATGCATATGCAGCTCATACAGCTCGCTGGAGTAGGACAGCGGTACCTCGACCCGCGCCAGTTCGTCTTCCAAACGTTCCAGGCGAGCGATTTCGGCGTCCAGGTCGCTGGGCAGGCTGCCTTTGTAGAGCTGCTGATCGATTTCGCGCAGGTGTTTGTACCAGCGGTAGATCCGTGCGCGGATGCGCCATTGGTAGATCGGGCCGATGGCCTTGAACAGCGGGAACAGCAGTACCAGCAGCGGAATGGCCAGGATGATGTAGCGGTCAGCCAGAGAGGCAATGCGGAACGGCAAGTAGCGCTGCAGGATGGGCAGGCCCTTATCGTAGTAGTACTCGGCTTCGCTCAGGGTATTGAGTGACAGCGGCGGCTTGGCCGGATAGCTGCCGGCTGGGTCGAGCAGGCTGCCATTTTTCAGCACGGTTTTAGCCGCTTCGAGGATCAGTGGGGTTAGCGAAGGATGAAACTCTTCGCCGGCCACCAGGGTGGCGACTGGGCCAAGGGTGACGATGTCCTGGTCCGGGGTATTGTGCTGCATATCAAGCATGCCTTCGCCGACTTGCAAACGGCTCAGGTAGGGCAGGCGGGCCAGGTAGGCTTCGGTGCGGCGCAGGCTGACCAGCTGCACCTTGGGCTCGGCCGCCAGGCGTTGGATCAGCGCATTTTCCGCCGGGCCGACGAAGAAGGCTGCGTCCAGTTCACCGGCGATCAGTGCATCGGCGGCCTTGCTGCCGCCCAGTGCTTGCCAGCTTTGCGGATACTGCGCTGGTTCGATACGGTTGGCGGCAAACAGGGCTGCCGTCACGGCCTGGGTGCCGCTGTTGGCGGCGCCGATGGCCAGACGCAGTTTCATCAGATCGCTCAGACGCTCGAACTTGACCTTGTCGCCGAGAAACAGCCACAGCGGCTCACGGTACATCACGCCCAGGCCAGCCAGTTTGTTGCGTTGCTCATCCGCCAGGGTCAGTTCCTGGCCGCTTTGCACCAGGGCTAGTTCCACCTCGCCACTGTCGAGTTTGCTCAGGTTGTCCTGTGAGCCTGCGCTTTGTATCAGCTCCAGGGTGAAACCCTGCAAGGCCAACTCGGCTTGCAGGCGCTCGCCGAACGCATGGTAGCCACCGCCTACAGCGCCCGTAGCCATACGCGCGTGCATCGGTGGCGGCGGCGCGGCGAAATAGAACAGCGCGCCGACCAACCCGGCCAGCACCGGCACAATCCACAGGTTGGTAAGGATGAGGATTTTCAAGTCATGGAGAATGCGGCGCATGGTCAGTCCTTGTTATTACCTGGGCTGAGGATAGCCGCAATAAGTGGCCAAGCTAAATGCCCGCTTGCGATCTGCTAAGCGTCGGCCTGCGGCGTTAAAAACAGGCCCTAGCTCGCGAGATCGTCAAGCTGATCCTAAAAGCCCTGGGTCTTCTGGTTTGTTAAGCCTGTGCTGCGCTGCTCACGCCAGCGATCCAGCAACCCAAGTACCAGCAGCAAGCCCAGGGCATAGCCAGCATCGATTCCCAGCATCAGCAGCACCAGGCCGCACAGCAGTGCGCTAAATCCAGCCAGAACTCGCCAGATACCGCGCAACAGCACCACGCCGGCGGCCATGCTGAGCAGGTAGATCACCACGAAGTTGCCATTGGCATAACGGATCAGGTCATCCACCGTCAGGTCGAGCAACTGAGCCAGGCTGGCACACAAGGCGCAGGCGATTATCACCAGAAGCAGGGCGCGGGCTGGTACGCCGTGTTTGTTGCGCTGGGCCAGGCTGATCGGCAACTTGCCCTCGTCAGCCAGGCTCCAGATCAGTCGGGCAAAGCCCTGCATATAGACGTTCATCGAGGCAAAGCAGGCCAGGTAGCCCACCGTCGCGGCGATCCAGCGTGCATGGTCGCCCAGCAGCAGGTCGAGCATGCGTGGCAAGGATGCGGCATCGGTCTGCACATCGCCGTAGCTATGCAGGCTTAGCACGGCCACCGAACAGGCCCAGTACACCAGGCCCGCCAGCAGCACGCCAAATAGCAAGGCCAACGGGAAGTCGCGTTCTGGGTTCTTGAATTCTTCGCCCATATGGGTAAAGGCCTCGATGCCGACAAAACACCAGAACATCACCCCCAGCGCTGCCGGCAGCAGATGCCAGGAACCACTGATCTCAGGCAGCAGCGGCAGGTTGCTGACGGGCAGCTCACCGACCCACCAGATCAGCGCGATGGTGGCGATAATCGCCACGGCAATCGCGCCCTGAATCATCCCGCTGGCCTTGGCCGGGCGCTGGCCGAGCAGCAACATGGCGGCCAGGGTCGCCAGTTGAATCGCCAGGGCCTGGCCACGACTGAGATCGAACAGCGCCTGCCAGAAACCGCTGGCGATATTCAGCGCCGCCGGTAAACCCACCGGCAGCACGGCAAGAAACAGCAATGCGCTCAGGCGCTCCATGCGCGCACCAAAGGCGCGACCAATCAGATGCGGCGCGCCGCCGGCATGGGGAAAGCGGCGACCCAGTTGAGCAAAGGTAAAAGCCACCGGCAGTACCAGGGCGATCAGCAGTATCCAGGCCCACAGCGACGCCTCACCGGCTGCCGTGGCAGCCAGCGCAGGGATCACGAAAATCCCGGTGCCCAGCAGTGAAGTGCTCAGCAGGCCAATGCCTTGCAGCAGGCCCAATTCCTGATTTAGACGACTCATGTTGTATGCTCTGCGGCTTCGTTCGCCATGTTAAATCGCCCGCCTGTTACAGGCTGCTGGCTAAGCGTCGGCATTGACCGACGATTTGGCGCATTTGGCCGTCAAGTTGCCTTTTCCGAGAGTTTCGAGTGGATAAGTTCGATCAACAGATGCTTGCCCTGTTGCGCGCCGATGCGCGTTTGCCTGTCAGCCAGATTGCCCGCGAGGTCAATCTGTCGCGCTCGGCGGTCAGCGAACGCATTCGTCAGCTGGAACACAGCGGCGTAATCAGCGGCTATCACGCCCAGGTGACGGTGCCGGGTGAGGTGGCAATCAAGGCCTATCTGGAGCTGTTCTATCAGGGCGGACGCTGCGAACACTATGTCGAGCTGATGCGCGTGTTCCCGGAAGTGCGCCGTTGCAGCGGGATCAGCGGTGAGACCGATATGCTGGTGTCCATCGAGGCCGCGTCGATGCAGCGCCTGAGCGAAATTCGCGGCGAGATCGAGAACTTCCCCGGCATGCAAAAAGTGAAGACCCATATGGTGGTCAAGGATTGGGTGTTCTAAGCATGCGCATCCTGCACACCTCCGACTGGCACCTCGGTCAGCACTTTATGGGCAAGACCCGCCAGGCCGAGCATCAGGCCTTCTGCGCCTGGTTGATCGAGCAGGTACGCGAGCAGGAGGTGGATGCTGTGCTGATTGCCGGCGATATCTTCGACACCGGCGCGCCGCCCAGCTATGCCCGCGAACAGTACAACCGTTTTATCGTCGAGCTGCGTGCCAGCGGCTGCGAGCTGGTGGTGCTCGGCGGCAACCATGATTCTGTGGCCATGCTCGGCGAGAGCAAGACGCTGCTGGCCCAGCTAGGTACGCGGGTGATTCCCGGCGTCTGTGAGCAACTGGATGAACAGTTGCTGGTGCTGCATCGCCGCGACGGCACGCCGGGCGCGGTTCTTTGCGGCATCCCTTTTATCCGCCCGCGCGATGTGCTGCTCAGCCAAGCCGGGCAGAGTGCGCAGGACAAGCAGCAGTCGCTGCAGCAAGCAATCCAGCAGCACTACCAGGACCTCTATGCCCTGGCCGAGGCGAAGCGTGCCGAGCTGGGCGGCGACTTGCCGATTATTGCCACGGGGCATCTGACCACTGTGGGCGCGAGTGCTAGCGATTCGGTGCGTGAGATCTATGTCGGCAGCCTGGAGGCTTTTCCCACCAGCGCCTTTCCGCCGGCGGCCTATATCGCCCTGGGGCATATCCATCGGCCGCAAAAGGTCGGCGGCCTGGAGCATATCCGCTACTGCGGCTCGCCGATTGCGCTGAGTTTCGATGAGGCCAAACAGCAGAAGGAAGTACTGCTGGTGGAGCTGGACAGCAGCGGCTTGCGCCAGATCAACGCGCTGCCGGTGCCGCGTTTTCAGCCGTTGCTGTCGCTGCGCGGCTCGCTGAGTGAGCTGGATACACAGATCAAACAAGCGGCAGAGCAGGGCAGCGCTGAGCAGCCGGTGTGGTTGGAAGTGTTGGTTGGTACCGACGATTACCTGAGCGACTTGCAACAGCGTATCGCCGCGCTGTGCGAGGGACTGCCGGTGGAGGTGCTGCGTATCCGCCGCGAGCGCGGCAATACAGTGGCCGGCTTGCAGGGCCAGGCCAGGGAAACCCTGGATGAACTGAGCGTGGAAGACGTGTTTGCTCAACGGCTGAGCAGTGAAAGTCTTGATGAAGGCGAGCAGGCGCGTTTAGTAGGGCTGTATCAGCAGGTAGTCAGCGAGTTGCGTGAGGGCGAAGCATGAAAATCCTTAGCCTGCGCCTGAAAAACCTTAACTCGCTTAAAGGTGAATGGAAGATCGACTTCACCGCCGAGCCTTTCAAGGACAACGGCCTGTTCGCCATCACCGGGCCGACCGGAGCCGGCAAGACTACGCTGCTCGATGCCATCTGCCTGGCGCTGTACCACCGCACGCCGCGTATGAGCACGGTATCGGCCAGCGCCAATGAACTGATGAGCCGGCACACTGCCGACTGCCTGGCCGAGGTCGAATTCGAGGTCAAGGGCGTGGCCTTCCGCGCGTTCTGGAGCCAGCGTCGCGCCCGCGACAAGGCCGATGGCGTGCTGCAGGCGCCCAAGGTTGAGCTGGCCGCTGCCGATGGGCAGATCATCACCGACAAGATCAATGAGAAGCTGCGTGAAACCGAACGTCTCACTGGTCTGGATTTCGAGCGCTTTACCAAATCCATGCTGCTGGCCCAGGGTGGGTTTGCCGCCTTTCTTGAAGCCAACGCCAACCAGCGCGCCGAGCTGCTGGAAGAGCTGACCGGTACCGATATCTACGGGCAGATTTCCCAGCGGGTGTTTGAGCAAACCCGTGAGGCGAAAGCCACCCTCGATCAGCTACGGGCCAAGGCCGAAGGGGTCGAGCTGCTTAGTGAAGAGCAACGTGCTGAATTGCAGGCCCAGGCCGAACAGCTGGCTATTGATGAGGCCGCCCTCGGTACCCAGCAGGCCGAGTTGCAGCGCCAGCGCCGCTGGTGCGAGGACCTGAGCAAGACTCAGGCCCAGCTGCACGCCAGCCAGCAGGCCGAACAGGCGGCCCAGGATGCCTTACAGCAAGCCCAGCCGCAGCTGGCGCAACTGGCCGCCAGCGAGCCAGCCCTGCGTTTGCAGCCGCTGCACCATGACTGGCAGCAGGCCCGCCACAGCCTGACGCAGACCGAGCAAAGCCTTCAGCACAACGGCGCCGAACAGCGCCAGGTTGAGCAAAGCATTGCCGAACAGACCTGGCAGGCCCGTGAACTTAGCGCCGCGCTGCTCGCCGACTGCCAGGTGCAGCGTCAGCAACTGGCCGACCGCCTGCAGCAGGTGCAGCAGCAACTGGCTGCGCAGCCACAGCATGGGCGGCTGGGTGAGCAACTGGGTAGCTGGGGCGAGCAGCTTAAGGCGCGTCAGCAGCTGGCTGAAGAAATCGCCCAGCTGCAACTCAGTCAATATCAGCTGCAAGAAACTATCGCCGCGTTGCAGGCGCAATTGAGCCAGCAGACTGAGCAATTGGGTGCCGAACAGCATCGCCTGCAGCAGGCGCGCGAGCAGGAAAGCGCCGCGCAGAAGCAGCGCGATGAGCTACTGGCCGGGCGCAGTGAAGCGGCCCTGCGTGAGCGCTGGCAGCAGCTGCATATCCAGGGCGGTGTGTTGACCCAGTTGGGCGAACTGGCGGTGGCCCGGCAGCGCCTGGTGGCCGAGCAAGCACAGCTAGCCAGCGCCATAACGCTATTGCGTGAGCAGCATCAAACCAAGAACGCTGAAGTGGCGCAGCTGCGCCTGAGCTACAAGGACCTGCAGCAACAGGTGCAGGCCCAGGAAAAGTTGCTGGAGCAGGAACAACGCATCCAGGCCCTGGAAGCCCATCGCGCCCAGCTGCAACCCGGCGAGGCTTGCCCGCTGTGCGGTTCCGCGTCGCATCCGGCAATCAGTGCCTACCAGGCCCTGGATGTCTCGGCGACCAAGGCGCTGCTCCACAGTAAACGCAGCGAGCTGGAAACCTTGGCCAAGCAAGGTCAGCAACTGGCTGGCGAGCTGGAAAAACTCGCAGCGCGCCTGGAGCAGCAACAGCAGCAGTTTGGGCGTGGCCAACAGACCCAGGCCGAGCAGGGCGAACGCTGGCAGGTGTTGAGTGCGCAGCTGGAAAACCCGCTGGCCGATGCCACCGCCTTGGCTGTACAGCAGGCGCAACAACACACTGAACTGCAGCAGTTGCAGCAGCAACTTGATCAACTGCAACAGCTTAATTCCACCCTTGAGCAGTGCCAGCAGGCGCGCTTGGTTCTGCAACAGCAGTGCGGTGATCTGGAACAACAGCAGGCGCTTAATCGTCTGCAACTGCAGCAGCGTCAGGAGCAGGTGCAGCAAGGTCAGTTACGCCTGCAGCAGCTGCAGGACGTTGCGTGCGAGCGCAGTGAAGGGCTGAGCCAGTCCCTGGCCGGCTTCGGCTATCAGTTGCCGGACGACGCCAGCACCTGGCTGGTCGAGCGCCAAACAGAGTGGCAGCGCTGGCAGCACAATCAGCAGCAAAGTCTGGATTTACAGCGCCGGCTCAGCGAACTGGAGCCTGGCCTGCAGAGTGCAATTCAGCAGGCGGAGCTTTGGCAACAACGCTGGATTGCGCTGGATTTGGCCGATCAAACGGTCCTGACCAAGCCCGCCGATGCTCAGGCGGCTTTGCAGCACGCGCAGGCTCAGCTGGAAGAGGCGCAGCGTCGCCAGCAGCAACTGGCCGGTAGCCGCCAAGCCCTGGCCAGCCGCTTGCAGGATGAGCAGGCGCGTCTGCAACTGGCCGAGCAACAATGGATAGCCGCGCTAAGCGCCAGTCCTTTTAGCGATGAGGCGGGTTATCTGGCTGCCCTGCTCGATGAGGCCCAGCGCAGCGACTTGCTGCAATTGCGTCAGCGCTTGGATAAAGCCCTGAGCGATGCCCAGGCTCTGGCCAATGCCGCCGTCCAGCAGCTTGAAGCTCTGCAGGCCAGTCCGGCGACCGCCTTCAGCCTGGCGCAGTTGGATGAACAGCTGCTCGCCCTCAGCGCCCAGCTAAAAAAACTGAGTGAACGCCAGGGCGAAATCCGCGCCCAGCTGCAGGGTGACGACGCGCGCAGGCAAGGCCAGCAAAGCCTGTTTACCGCGATCCAGGCCAAGCAGGCTGAGTACGATCTATGGCAGCAACTTAATAGCCTGATCGGCTCGGCCGATGGCGCCAAGTACCGCAAGTTCGCTCAGGGCCTGACCCTGGATCATCTGGTCTACCTGGCCAATCAGCAGCTCGAACGTCTGCATGGCCGCTACCAGCTGGCACGACGCAGCAGCGGTGAGCTGGAGCTGGAAGTGCTCGACACCTGGCAGGCCGATGCGGCGCGCGATACCAAAACCCTGTCTGGTGGCGAGAGCTTTCTGGTCAGCCTGGCCCTGGCCCTGGCGCTGTCCGATCTGGTCAGCCACAAGACCAGTATCGACTCGCTGTTTCTCGATGAAGGCTTCGGCACGCTGGATGGCGAAACCCTGGAGATTGCCCTCGACGCGCTGGATAACCTTAACGCCAGCGGCAAGATGATTGGTGTGATCAGTCATGTCGAGGCGCTCAAGGAGCGCATCCCGGTGCAGCTGAAAGTGCACAAATCGGTGGGCATGGGTTACAGCACGCTGGACCGGCGTTTTGCCGTGAACTCGGGGTGAGTTGATCTACGCCGGGGGCGGCCGCGCAATGCTTACCTATACTCAACGGCAATCTGCGCAGTGGTGCAGGTTTCAGATAAAGGTCTGTCGCTGGGTGAGTTGTGGAGCATTACCTTTGATCAAGGCGTTGTGTGGTCTGTTCTGTTGTCTGGCGCTCAATGCCTTGGCGGCTCCTCGCGAAGGCCCGGTGTTGACCCTGTGTTACGAGGATCAGGACTCCTACCCCTGGGTCATGGAGGACGGCAGCGGGCTCAACCTCCAGCTGTTGCGCCTGGTTGAGCAGGCCCAGCACGGACAATTCACCTTCATTGCTGTGCCCTGGAAACGCTGTCTGGCCGGCCTGGCCCAAGGTACCTATGACGGCGCCTTTGCTGCCAGTTACAAGGCCGAGCGTCTGAGTCTGGGGCGTTATCCGCTGGACGCCGATGGCCGGCTGGATGAACGCAAGCGCCTGCACACCTCGATTTATGCCCTATACCGGCGCAAGGGCAGCCCGGTGAGCTGGAATGGCCAGGAGTTCCGCCAGTTGCAAGGGCGCATTGGCTCGCTAAGCGGTTTTTCGATTGTCGATTTCATTCGGGCTCAGGGGGCTGAAGTCGATGAAACCAACCGCGACCCGCTGGCACTGCTGCGCATGCTCAGCCATAAGCGTATCGAGGCGGCTGCTTTGCAGAGCTTGCGCGGGGATTTTGTGCTGCAAGCCAACCCCGACCTGGCCGCGCAACTGGAGAAACTCGAGTTGCCGCTGGAGGACAAGGCCTACTACCTGATGTTGTCCAACGACTATGTGGCCAGTAACCCAGAGCAGGCGACTGCGCTCTGGGATGAGATCGAACGGCAGCGCGAATCCCCAACCTATCAGCAGCAGGTGCAGGCATTTATCGCCCGACCACAGCCCTGATGACGTGCCCGTCGGGTTAGTCGCGTATCTTCTCCACGGGCACCGCCTGGCCATTTTCGACGCGCGTCAGGTACACCGCTTCGGAGCCCTGGTGGTCGGTACGCGAGAAGGTGACCTGGAAGCCGCCGAGATCGGTATTTATGTGTTCCAGCGCTTCGATAAAGCCCTCACGGGTTGGCGCTGAACCCGCATCACGTAGCGCCTGAACGAAGACCATCGCGCCGATATAACCCTCCAGTGAGGCATGCCCCAGGTGCAGTGGGTTTACGTCAGTGCGATAGGCCTGCACCAGGGCCAATGAGGTGTCCTGCGGCGAGGGCACGACCTGGCTGATGTAGACACCATCGGCATCGCTGCCGGCTTCGCGGATAAACCCTTCGGTGCCGATAAACGATACGGTGAGGAAGCGCGTGTTCAGGCCGACGGCCTTGGCCTGCTTGACTGCCGCGGCCAGTTGTCGGTAGGTGCCGACAAAGAACACCGCCTGTGGTTGGGCACTGTGCAGGGTGTTGATGGCGTCGGCCACATCCAGCGAGTTGCGCTGGATGCGCGCTTGCGCGTCGATCTGCAATCCGCGCTTGAACAGTGCCCCGCTCAGCCCACCCTTGACCGCTTCGCCGAAGGAATCGTCCTGCATCAGCAGGGCGATACGCTGAACACCGAGATCCTGGAGGGCATAGTCGACCAGTTGTTCGGTTTCCTCGATATACGAGGCGCGAATGTTGAATACCTCGGGTTTTGCCGGGGTGCGTAAAAATTCCGCGCCGGTAAAGGGGAACAGATAAGGCACCCGGCTTTGCTGGGCGATCGGCAGAGCGGCTCTGGACGTGGGGGTGCCGACATAGCCAAGCAGGGCAAACACTTCATGGGCCTGGATCAGTCGGCGGGTTTGCGCCGCCGTGCGGGCGGGTTCGTAGCCATCATCCTTGCTGATCAGCACCAGCTGGCGGCCATGCACACCGCCTGCGGCATTGACCCGTTGGAAATAGCTCAGGGCACCGTGGTACATGCCCAGACCAAGGTCGGCAGCGGGGCCGCTCTGGGCGTTGACCATGCCGACGCGGATTTCCGTCGCGCTTACCCCGTCTTCCGCTACGGCGCCAAAGGGCATTAGCAGGCTGCTGAGCATGAGGCCGTAAAGCCACTGGCGAAGCATCATCCGTGGTTTCCTTGAGCACTGTGGCCGTTGCCGCTGGTTGCGGTAGCCGGGTGGGTATCAGGTGCCGGGTACATCGCGAACATAATCACCTCTGGGGGCAGGAATCGGTTGTCCATATGGATTTCCGCTAGTTCGCGCCAGAGGCGTTGGTGGTTGGTTCTGGTTGGTAGTAACCCTGCTGCAGGTTGTCGAAATAGGCCTGGTAGCGCCCTGTATCGCGGTAAAGCTGCAAGCGTTTGTTAAAACGTGCGAGCAGCTCCGGGCTGCTTTCCAGGCTTTTCGGCAACATCAGGTAACTGCGGTTGACCAACAGCGGCTTGGGATGGTGGGTGATTTTGGCTTGATCGGCGGGGCTGAAATGGCTGCGCAGTGCGGCATAACCGACGTTCATTTCCTGCGGATAGAGCACCACGCGCTCCTTGAGCAGTTTCTCGAAGTTCTGCTGGTCGCTGGAAACGCGTTCCATCTTTACCTTGTTTTCAGCGAGAAAGGCATCGAACTGCGGGCCGTAGCTGTATTCCAGGCCGCCGCCGAGGGTCATGCCGGTGAGGTCGTCAAAGGTCTGCCAGTCGAAGGGCAGGCTCTTCAGGTGGAAGAACACGAACTGCTCATCCAGCAGCGCTGCACTGAACAGGAAGTCCGCTTCACGTTCGGCTTTGTGCATCCACACGGCCGTGGCATCGAAGCGCCCGGCCGCTGCCGACGAATAGGCGCGTGGCCAGGGCAAAAACTGGAAGCTGACGCGATACCCTTCATCGGCCAACAGGTCACTGATCAGGTGGGCGACTACGCCATTGTGCTTGAGGTTGCTGGCCAGGTAGGGCGGCCAGTCACCGACGCTGATCTTCAGTTCCGGCTGTTCGCTGGCCTGTGTGGGTAGCCCCAGCAGCAGACACACTGCGACGAACAGGTTTTTCCACTTCATTGAATCCCCTCGGTGACGGATGCGCCGGCAATAGCCGCGTTTCATCAGGCAGTAATACCACTGTGCAGGGTGGCGGAACATCCCTTGTGGGCGGGTTAGCCTGTTTCCTGATCGTCGCATAAGCATAGTTGCTGCGCTGCAAACCCCTACACTCTGTGCGTTATTTAGTGTGGTTTTATTGCGCATGGTCATGCTTGATCTCAAGCAAACCATGCGTCGAACTTGATGCTGCAGAGGGTCGGTGCGCAGAACAGCAACAAAATCGCGTTGTTTCAGTCGCTCACGTAAACGACAGGCCGGCCTGCTGTGCGCTCCCTGCGCCTGGCCTGCGCTTTTTTATGGGCCAGCGGTTCCCCGCAGGCGTTCACCCCTTTAGAGTGCTGCAGCGCAATCGCGCAGGTATGAGGGGATGGCTGCACATGACCGTCTGGGTCGTTTTGATTCTGTTTGTCTTGACCTACCTGGGCATGGCCGCAGGGGGCATTCGTGGCCTGCGCGTTGATCGCAGCTGGATTGCCGGCTGCGCAGCGGTGTTGTTGCTGGTCAGCGGCGCGCAATCTCCCGCCGAGGCGGCCAGCCACCTGGATGCCGGCGCGCTGTTACTGCTGCTGGCGCTGATGCTGATCAGTGCGCAGTTCGACTTCTCCGGGGTGTACGCCTGGCTTAACCAGCAACTCAGCCACTATGCCGAGCAGCCAGCGTTGTTGCTGCTGGGTGTGGTGGGGTTGGGCGGTGTGCTGTCGGCGTTGCTGGTCAATGACATCGTCGCCTTTGCCCTGACCCCGCTGCTCTGTCACAGCCTGCTGGCCCGTGGCCTTGATCCGCGGCCGTTTCTCCTGGCGTTGGCGCTTTCGTGCAATGCCGGCTCATCCGCCAGCTTGATCGGCAACCCGCAGAACATCCTGATCGGCCAGGCCGGTGGCCTGGATTTCTGGTCCTACACCTTTATCGCCGGCCCGCCCGCGCTGGCCGCATTGGCCATTACCTACGCGGTGATCTGGCTGCAATGGCGCAAGCGCTGGGGCACGGCCAAGCCGGCGGTACAGGCAGAGACTCCGGTGCAGCATATCTACGGCGTACGCAGTTATCTCAAACCCTTGCTGGCCAGCCTGGTGCTGCTCGGGTTGTTTTCCACCAGCATGCCGCGAGAGATTTCCGCGCTGTTGATCGCGGTGCTGGTGATGGTGTCGCGGCGGGTCGATAGCCGTGACTATGTGCAGAAGGTCGACTGGAACCTGTTGCTGCTGTTTGCCGGGCTGTTTGTGGTGACGGGCGCGGCGATGAGCCTGCCGCAGGTCGCCGGTCTGGCCGGCAATCTGGCCGACTTGGGGCTGCTGCCGCATGGGGTGATCACCCTGGCGAGCTTGTCCCTGCTGGCCGGCAACCTGATCGGCAATGTGCCCTACGTGATGTTGCTGCTGGGCGTGATGCCGGAGGCTAGCGAGTCATTGTTGGTGGGCCTGGGAATCATGTCGACGCTGGCCGGCAACCTGCTGCTGATCGGCAGCGTGGTCAATCTGATCGTTGCGGAAAGCGCGCGGCGGCAGGGCGTGCCGCTGGGTTTTATCGACTTTGCCCGCAGTGGCGTGCCGGTCACCTTGCTGAGCATGGGCGTGGCTGGACTATGGCTGGCGTTGGGCGGCTGGCTGCCCTGGTAGGTGATGACGTTTTGCGTGCAGTGGGTAGGTTGGCGTTGAGCGCAGCGAAGCCCAACGTGTAGCGGCATACCCGGTTGGGCTTCGTCGCGTGGCTCCTCAACCCAACCTACATTCGCCGTTTCATCGCGTAGCCAGCCTACGACCAGCGGGCTTTGCGCCAGGCTTGCTGCTGCTCCGGCGTCTGAAAGGTCCAGGCAACAAAGCGGCTCTGCTTCTGGCCCTGCGCCATTTCCACAGTTTGTACCTGCAGCGCGCCGGCCTTTTTCAGTGCGCTGTAAACGCCCGGCAGGTTGCCGGCTTTGGAGATCAGGCTGCTAAACCACAGCACCTGCTGGCCGACCTCGACACTTTCCTTGATGAGCTGGCTGACAAACGCCGCTTCACCGCCCTTGCACCATAGCTCTGCGGCCTGACCGCCGAAGTTCAGCACCGGTAGTTTGCGCTTGGGGTCGAGTTTGCCGAGGTTGCGCCATTTGCGTTTGCTGCCGCTGCTGGCTTCTTCCGCACTGGCATGGAAGGGTGGATTACACAGGGTCAGGTCGAAACGCTCATCGGCATGCAGCAAGCCCTGAAAGATATGCGCGCTTTCGCGCTGCCGGCGCAACTCAATCGCTTCGCTCAAGCCTGGGTTGGACTGCACGATGGTTTTGGCCGAGGCGATGGCGCTGGCGGCAATGTCCGCGCCGAGAAACTGCCAGGCATATTCGCGGTGACCCAGCAGCGGGTAGATGCAGTTGGCCCCCACGCCAATATCCAGCGCACGCACCCTGGCCCCGCGCGGGATCTCGCCACCGTTGCTGGCGGCCAACAGGTCGGCCAGGTAATGCAGGTAATCGGCACGCCCCGGAATTGGCGGGCACAGGTAATCCGCCGGAATATCCCAATGCGTGATGCCATAGAACTGCTTGAGCAGCGCGCGATTGAACACCTTGACCGCTGCCGGGTTGGCGAAGTCGATGCTCTCCTTGCCATAGGGGTTGATGATCACAAAGGCTGCCAGCTCCGGGCTGGCCTTGATCAGTGCGGGAAAGTCATAACGCCCCTGGTGCTTGTTGCGCGGGTGCAGCTGGCCCTTGGCTGCATCAGGCTTGCCTGCAGCAGGTTTGCCAGGCGCAGGGCTGGGTTTGCGGTTGGGACGTTTCGGCGGCAAGGACATGGTAGGCGGGTCTAAGGCTTGGGGCGCGGGATTTTCCCACACTTGCTCCTCTCCCGCGATAAAACGCCGGCAGCCGCTTTAGGGGTAGCCAAGCACGGCCTTGATCTGCGCCAGGTTGGCGGCAATCCACTGCGGATTGATCGCGCCCCAGTCACGGATTTCATAGTGCCCAGCATTATTGCGCTCACCGCTTTGCTGGGTGAAGGCGCAGTCGATATCCAGCTCGGCCAGGGCGTTCAGGGTGTCCTGGGCGGTGCGCCGGGGCATGCCGGTGGCATCCATCAAGGCGGGTACGTTGGTGGCGGTGCCGCTGTCGATCAGCCAGGCCACGTACAGGCGCCGGTAGAAGCTGCTGCGGGTTTTGCTGACATCCATGGGCAGGTACCTGGCGTGGTGCCGTGCGCCGGAGCGCACGGTTTGGTTGAGGGTCAGCTCAGGGAAGCTATCGCGATATAGGTGGCGGCCCCGGAAATGTAGCCGAGGAAGGCCAGCAGACTGATCTTCTTCAGGTACCAGATAAAGTTGATCTTCTCCATGCCCATCGCCGCAACGCCGGCCGCCGAGCCGATGATCAGGCAGCTACCGCCGGTGCCTGCGCAGTAGGCAAGCATTTCCCAGAAGGTGCCGTTGACCTGGAAGTTGCTCAGCCAGGCGGTGTCGGCACCGGCCAGTGCCAGAGTCTCCGGAGTGACCAGTGGGTACATCTTCATGGCACCAGCCACCAGCGGTACGTTATCGACCACCGATGACAGCAGGCCGATGGCGATATTGATCGCGTACACATTACCCAGGCTTTCACGCAGCGCGACGGCAACCTGGGTCAGGTGGCCAGCGGTGGCCAGGCTGGAGACCGCCAGCAGGATGCCGAGGAAGAACAGTACGCTGGTGGTGTCGATGCGCCGCAAGACGCCAACCACCGACAGCGGGTGCTTGTCTTCATCGTTCTTGCCGCGGTGAATCACCTCGGTCACCACCCAGAGCACACCGAGGCCGAAGAGGATGCCCATATAGGGCGGCAGGTGGGTCACGGTCTTGAATACCGGCACGAATATCAGGGCGCCGATGCCCAGGGCAAACACCAGATTGCGCTCGAACGCCGTGGTCGGGTCGCGACGTTCTTCATCCGACTCGCTGAGCAGCGGGCGCTGGATTTCGCCCTTCATGGTCATGCTCAGCACCAGCAGCGGCACCAGCAGGCAGACCACGCTGGGGATAAACAGATTGACGATGATGCTGCTGGTGGTGACCTGGTTGCCGATCCACAGCATGGTGGTGGTGACGTCACCAATTGGCGACCAAGCGCCGCCGGCGTTGGCGGCGATCACCACGATACCGACGTAGAACCAGCGCTCTTTCTGATCCGCCACCAGTTTACGCAGCAGCGAAACCATGACGATGGTGGTGGTCAGGTTGTCCAGCACGGCCGAGAGGAAGAAGGTGATCAGCGCCACTACCCAGAGCAGGGTGACGCGCTTGTTGGTGCGGATGCGGTCGGTGATGACCTTGAAACCTTCATGAGCATCGATCAGCTCGACGATGGTCATGGCGCCCATCAGGAAGAACAGGATCTCGGAGATTTCGCCCAGATGATGGCGCAGCTCTTCGGTGACGTGATGGTCATTGCCACTGGCGCCAGCGGTGGCGGCGCCGATCAGCGGCAGAATGCTGTCCGCGCCCAGCACCAGCAGGGTCCAGCAGATCACTGCGGTGAGGATGGCCGACGCGGCTTTATCGATTTTCAGCGGGTGTTCGAGGGCGATGCACAGGTAACCGAGGACGAAGATCAATGCCATCAACGCATACATGGTCAGAATTCCATTTGCAGGGCTTTTTTATTGAATTAGAGGTGCCGGAGGCTTTTGATGCGTCGACGAAGATGCCTGAAATGCTCGGAAATTGGGAGGCTATTTATCGTCAGTGAGCTTGCTTGCGACTTGCGCAGACGTTTTCTGACTGATTGGTTAGCGCTGATGCGCCCGGACTGCGCGGGATACGCAGTCGCGGACGGGTTATGACTTAGGCCTGCGACAGGTCGTCGCGTTCGGCCTGGGCAGGCATGATGGCCTGCGGCGGGAAGATAAAGGCCAGCGTGATGGCCAGCAGTGGCATCAGCAGGTTGAAGAAGCAGTACGGCAGGTAGCTCAGGGTTGCCACGCCGAGGGTTGCGGCCATGTAGGCGCCGCAGGTGTTCCACGGCACCAGCACCGAAGTCAGAGTGCCGCCGTCTTCCAGGGCGCGCGACAGGTTGACCGGCGCCAGCCCGCGTTTCTCGTACTCAGCGCGATACATGCGGCCCGGCAGGACCAGGGCGATGTACTGGTCGGCGGTGATGATGTTGGTGCCAATGGTGGTGGCAATGGTGCTGGCGATCAGGCTGCTGGTGCTTTTTGCCAGGTGCAGGGTACTTTGCAGCAGACGTTGCAGCAGGCCGAGTTTTTCCAGCACACCGCCAAAGCACATGGCGCAGATGATCAGCCATACGGTGGTGAGCATGCTGGCCATGCCGCCCTTGGACAGCAGGCCGTCCAGTGCCGGATTGCCGCTGCTGGATTCATAACCGGCGAACAGCGCGGTCCACACGGTTTTCAGCGGCGCCAGGTTGCCGGCTGCCGGATCGGCCAACCGCGCCATCACCTCGGGCTGAAAGACCACGGCAAACACACCGCCCAATAGAGCAGCCACAAACACCGCTGGAAAGGCCGCCCACTGACGCACCGCGAGAAACAGCAGCAGCGCCACCGGCAGCAGCAGGTGCCAACCCAGGCTGAACTGCGCTTCCAGCGCCTGCAGCACCTCGGCGATGCGCGCGGTGTCATGGCTGGCACTGGCTTGCTGGCCGAGGGCGAAGAAAATCATCAGGGCAATCAACAAGGCCGGTGTCGTGGTGCGCAACATCAGGCGGATATGCGCAAACAGATCAGCCCCAGCTGCGGCAGGCGCCAGGTTGGTGGTGTCCGACAGCGGCGAGAGTTTGTCGCCGAAGTAGGCACCGGAAATGATCGCACCGGCGGTGATCGCCGGGTCCAGCCCCAGGCCGGCGGCTACGCCCATCAGGCCGATGCCCAGGGTGCCGGCCACCGTCCAGGAACTGCCGATGGACAGCGCAGTGAGCGCGCAGATCAGGCAACTGGTGACGTAGAAGTATTCCGCCGAAATCAGCTTGAGGCCGAGCCAGATCATGGTCGGCACGGTGCCGGCCAGAATCCAGGTCCCGATCAGCGCGCCGACCGCCAGTAGAATCAGGTTGGCCTTCATGGCCATATGAATGCCGGCAAGGATGCCTTCCTCGATCTGCGCCCACTGCAGGCCATTTTTCAGGCCGACCAGGCCGGCGACAAAGGCCGCGCTCATTAGCGCGATCTGGTTCGGCCCGCTGGAGGAGCTGTCGCCATACAGGTAAACGGAAAGGCCCAGCAGCAGCACCAGCACGCCAATCGGCAGCAGGGCATCGAGCAGGGAAGGGGAGCGTGTATCAGTCATGGGTGTACCGGTCGATCAATGAATCTGTGGCGGAAACGTCCAGCCCAGAAAAAACGAAACCCGCGCCGATAAGGGCGCGGGCTGCGGGTGTTGCGGGGTGATTAGAGTGCGGCGATCTTGCCGCGCTGCTCAACCATCTTGCTCAGAGCTTGCTCGGCTTCGGCCAGCTTGGCGCGTTCCTTGTCGAGCACCTCGGCCGGCGCCTTGGCGACGAAGCCTTGGTTGCTCAGCTTGCCGCCGACGCGCTGCACTTCGCCTTGCAGGCGCTGGATTTCCTTGTCCAGACGCGCCAGTTCGGCGTCCTTGTCGATCAGCCCGGCCATGGGTACCAGTACCTGCATCTCGCCGACCAGGGCGGTGGCGGACATCGGCGCTTCTTCACCGGCAGCCAGCACGCGCACTGACTCGAGCTTGGCCAGCTTGCTCAGCAGCGGCTCGAAGTCGGCCAGGCGGCGCAGATCTTCTGCGCCTGCGTTCTGCACGATGATGTCGATGCGCTTGGCCATGGAGATCTTCATCTCGCCACGGATCTGCCGTACGCCGAGCATCAGTTGCTTGACCCACTCGATGTCGCCTTCGGCGGCGGCGTCGATGCGGCTCTCGTTGGCCACCGGCCAGGCCTGCAGCATGATGGTCTCGCCAGTGACGCCGGCCTGGCCCTTGATGCGCTGCCAGATTTCTTCGGTGATGAAGGGCATGAACGGGTGGGCCAGACGCAGGATCACTTCCAGCACGCGCACGAGGGTGCGGCGGGTGCCGCGCTGGCGCTCGATCGGCGCGTTCTCGTCCCACAGCACCGGCTTGACCAGTTCCAGGTACCAGGCGCAGTACTCGTCCCAGATAAACTCGTACAGGGCTTGGGCGGCCAGGTCGAAGCGGAAGGCGTCGAGGTGGCGGGTCACATCCTGCTCGCAGCGCTGCAGGGCGGAGATGATCCAGCGGTCGACCGGCGACAGGTCGACGGCCTCACCGTTGATGCCGGAGTCCTGGTTGTCGGTGTTCTCGATGACGAAGTTGGCGGCGTTCCACAGCTTGTTGCAGAAGTTGCGGTAGCCCTCGACGCGGCCCATGTCGAACTTGATGTCACGACCGGTGGAAGCCAGCGCCAGGTTGGTGAAGCGCAGGGCGTCGGTGCCGTAGGCGGCGATGCCTTCGGGGAACTCGGCGCGTGTCTGCTTGGCGATCTTCTCGGCCAGCTTGGGCTGCATCATGCCGCTGGTGCGCTTGGCCACCAGGGCTTCGAGGTCGATGCCGTCGACGATGTCCAGCGGGTCGAGCACGTTGCCCTTGGACTTGGACATCTTCTGGCCCTGGCCGTCGCGCACCAGACCGTGCACGTACACGGTCTTGAACGGGATCTGCCCGGTCAGGTGGGTGGATAGCATGATCATCCGGGCGACCCAGAAGAAGATGATATCGAAGCCCGTTACAAGAACATCCGTGGGGTGGAAGGTCTTGAGGAAGTCGGTCTGCTGCGGCCAGCCGAGGGTGGAGAAGGTCCACAGGCCGGAGCTGAACCAGGTGTCCAGCACGTCTTCGTCCTGGCGCAGGGCGATGTCACCTAGGTTGTGCTGGGCGCGCACTTCCGCCTCGTCGCGGCCGACGTAGACGTTGCCGGCCTCGTCGTACCAGGCCGGGATGCGGTGGCCCCACCACAGCTGGCGGCTGATGCACCAGTCCTGGATGTCGCGCATCCAGCTGAAGTACATGTTCTCGTACTGCTTGGGCACGAACTGGATCTCGCCGCTCTCGACCACGGCGATGGCCTTTTCGGCCAGCGGCTTGGTGGAGACGTACCACTGGTCGGTCAGCCACGGCTCGATCACGGTGCCGGAGCGGTCGCCCTTCGGCACTTTCAGGGCGTGGTCTTCGATCTTCTCCAGCAGGCCGGCGGCCTCGAAGGCGGCGACGATCTGCTTGCGCGCGACGAAACGGTCGAGGCCGGCGTATTCGGCCGGCAGGCTGCCGTCGATCTCGGCGTTGACACTGCCGTCGATGTTGAACACCTGGGCTTTGGCGAGCACCTGGGCGTCCTTGTCGAAGATGTTGATCAGCGGCAGGTTGTGGCGCTTGCCGACTTCATAGTCGTTGAAGTCGTGGGCCGGGGTGATCTTCACGCAGCCGGTGCCGAACTCGGGGTCGCAGTAGTCGTCGGCGATGATCGGGATACGCCGGCCCACCAGCGGCAGTTCGATGTAGCTGCCGATCAGCGCCTTGTAGCGCTCGTCTTCCGGGTGCACGGCCACGGCGCTGTCGCCGAGCATGGTTTCCGGGCGGGTGGTGGCGACGATCAGGTAATCATTGCCTTCAGCGGTTTTCTTGCCATCGGCCAGCGGGTAGCGCAGGTTCCACAGCGAGCCCTTCTCGTCGTGGTTTTCCACTTCGAGGTCGGAGATGGCGGTGTGGAATTTGGTGTCCCAGTTGACCAGGCGCTTGCCGCGGTAGATCAGGCCGTCCTGGTGCAGGCGCACGAAGGCCTCTTTAACCGCCTCGGACAGGCCCTCGTCCATGGTGAAGCGCTCGCGCGACCAGTCCACCGAGGAACCCAGGCGGCGAATCTGCCGGGTGATGGTGCCGCCGGACTGCTCCTTCCACTCCCAGACCTTTTCCAGGAACTTCTCGCGGCCCAGATCGTGACGGCCGATACCGTCGGCGGCCAGCTGGCGCTCGACCACCATCTGCGTGGCGATGCCCGCGTGGTCGGTGCCCGGCTGCCACAGGGTGTTGCGGCCCTGCATGCGGCGGAAGCGCACCAGGCAGTCCATGATCGAGTTGTTGAAGCCGTGGCCCATGTGCAGGCTGCCGGTGACGTTCGGCGGCGGGATCATGATGGTGTAGGGCTCGCCGGAACCTTGCGGGGCGAAGTAGTTGTTCGCCTCCCAGTTCTGGTACAGGGCGGTTTCGATGGCGTGGGGCTGGTAGGTCTTGTCCATGCGCGGCGGGACCCTTATGACGGCTAGACGGAAAAGCCGGCAAGTATAGCGGGGAAGACCTGTGTGGCGTAAGGGTAGGCGCGCGGTGGCTGACTTACGGCCGGCGCGGTGGCAGTAGGCGACTGAGGCGGGCGTCCAGACGGCGCTTCAGTTCGGCTTCGATCTGCGGCACGAAATCGTCGATCACATCCTGCAGGATCAGCTGGGCGGCGGCGCGCAGTTCGCTGTCCAGGCGGTTCAGTTCGCTGTCGCGGCTGACGCTCTGGCTCACGGTTTCACGCAGGGTTTGTGCAATCGCTGGCTTGGGCGTAGGTGCTGGCGCGGCGGCCACGGGCGGCGGCGTGACGATTTCCGAGAGCAGGGGTATGCTGTCCGGGTCGAGCGTGTCGATCAGCAGCGGTGGTTCGAGGTTTTCATCGCCCAGCAGTTGGCGGATCGACTCCAGGTCGTTCAGCAGTTGAGCGGGTTTTTGCGGCGGTTTTGGGGTGTCCATGGTGTGCAACTAGAGTTCGACTCGTTTGGGATCATACCCGCGCTGCCGGTAGCTGCGGAAATTCTCCCGGCAGGCGGTCAGCAGATCGGGTTCCTGGTTGACGATTTCAATCACCCGGCTGAAGTGCTCAACTTGTGGTGACAGCGTGCTGCCCAGGTTAATCAGCACGCCCTGCGCGCGTGCAGGTTCCTCATCCAGGCCAATGACCACTGGGGCTTGGGCGTCTTCTTCGTAGAGGCTGTGCGGCACAAAGCTTTCCGCTTTAAAGCGCCACAGCAGTTCGTCCACTTCGCTGCATTGCTGGGCATCGCTGCCGCGCAGAAACACCGGCATGCCGGCGCGCCAGGCTTTCATCGCCAACTGGCAGGCCGCACGCAGACGGTCGCCCGGGATGGCGGTAGACAGGACGTAAAACTCAATTCGGGGCATTGCGATTCCGCGTATGGAAAGGCGTAGCCCGGATGCAGTCCGGGCTACAGGGTGGTCAGGCCTTGGCGCGATCCAGCAGGTATTGGGTCAGCATTGGCACCGGACGACCGGTTGCGCCTTTGTCTTTACCGCCGCTGATCCAGGCCGTACCGGCGATATCCAGGTGCGCCCAATGGAAGTTTTTGGCAAAGCGCGAGAGGAAGCAGCCCGCGGTGATGGTGCCGGCTTTCGGCCCGCCGATATTGGCGATGTCGGCAAACGGGCTATCCAGCTGCTCCTGGTACTCGTCATACAGCGGCAGCTGCCAGGCGCGGTCGTCGGCGCTCAGGCCGGCACCGAGAATCTGCTGCACCAGTTCATCGTTGTTGCCCATCAGGCCGGAGACATTGCTGCCCAGGGCGACGATGCAGGCGCCGGTGAGGGTGGCGATGTCGATCACTGCCTGCGGCTTGAAGCGCTCGGCGTAAGTCAGGGTGTCGCACAGCACCAGACGGCCCTCGGCGTCGGTGTTGAGGATTTCCACGGTCTGCCCGCTCATGGTGGTGACGATGTCGCCGGGGCGAGTCGCGCCGCCACTCGGCATGTTCTCGGCACAGGCCAGCAGGCACACCAGGTTGATCGGCAGTTGCAGCTCCAGCACGGCCTTGAGGGTGCCGAATACGCTGGCAGCGCCGCACATGTCGTACTTCATCTCATCCATGCCGGCCGCCGGCTTGATGCTGATACCGCCGGTGTCGAAGGTGATGCCTTTGCCAACCAGGGCGTAGGGCTTCTCGGATTTTTTGCCGCCCTGGTAGTGCATGACGATCATGCGTGGCGGCTGCTCGCTGCCCTGGGCCACAGCAAGGAAGGCGCCAGCGCCGAGCTCCTTGAGTTTTTTCTCGTCAAGGATGTCGACTTTCAGGTTTTTGTAGGTCTTGCCCAGGTTCTTCGCTTCTTCAGCGAGATAGCTCGGGTGGCAGAGATTCGGCGGCAGGTTGCCGAGGTCCTTGGTAAAGGCCATGCCGGCGGCAATCGCCTGGGCGTGCCAGCTGGCGCGCTCGGCGTCGGCCAAGTTGGCTTTGTCCGTGAGCAGGGTGAGCTTTTTCAGCGTGCCGGCTTCGGCCTTCTGGCTCTTGAAACGGTCGAAGCAGTAGCCGGCGTCGGCCAGGCTTTCCACCATCAGGCGGGTTTTACCGTAGGAGTCGCGGCCTTTGACCTGCAGTTCGTCGAGCGCGATTACGGCGTCGCTGCCGCCGAGGCTTTTCAGGCTGCTGTAAACGGCTGTGATCAATTTGCGCAGTTGGCGGTCAGACAGTTCGCTGTCTTTACCGGTGCCGACCAGCAGCACGCGTTCGGCTTTCAGGTTCGGCAGGTTGTGTACCAGCAGGGTCTGGCCGACCTTGCCGGCCAGGTCGCCGCGCTTGAGCAGGGCGCTGATCGCGCCAGCGCTGGCGGTGTCGATGGCCTTGGCGGTTTCGCCGAGTTTTTTGCCCTCAGCAACAGGGATAACCAGGGTGGCGGTTTTTAGTGTTTCTGGGCGGGCGCTTTTAACAATAAATTCCATTACGTGGTGTCCCCAAGACAAGGCGTCGGTATTGCAGGATAATGCCGGCTATTTTTCGATGGTTCGCCAGTTGGGCGAGCCGGCAAGCAGTGCGGCTAGTTTGATCGTAGCCGCCTGAGCCTGACAACCCTGGAGTGTCTGGTTTGATCGTCTTCCGTTATCTGTCCCGTGAAGTGTTGTTGACCCTGAGTGCCGTGAGCGCGGTGCTGTTGGTCATCATTATGAGTGGCCGTTTTATCCGTTATCTGGCCCAGGCGGCGCAGGGTCTGCTCGATCCTGGGGTGCTGCTGCTGATCATGGCCTATCGGATTCCCGGCTTTCTGCAGCTGATTTTGCCGCTGGGACTGTTTCTCGGCATTCTCCTGGCCTACGGGCGGATGTACCTTGACAGTGAGATGACTGTGCTGTCAGCCACCGGCATGAGCCAGCAGCGTCTGTTCGCCTACAGCCTGGCGCCTGCTGCGATTGTTGCTCTGTTGGCAGGCTGGTTGAGCCTGGGGTTGGCGCCGCAGGGCGTTGAGCATGTGGCACGGATTCTCAACCAGCAAAGCGCCATGACTGAGCTGGATACCTTGGTGCCCGGGCGTTTCCAGTCGATGAAAAATGGCGCAAGAGTGACTTATACCGAGGAGTTGTCCGAGGATCGTGGCTCCTTGGGTGGCGTGTTCATTTCCGAGAAACAACTCTCGAGTAAAGGCGACAAAGAGCGCGGAATTTCTGTGCTCGTGGCTGAGTCAGGCCATCAGGAAATTCAGCCGGACGGCAGTCGTTACTTGATTCTGGAAAACGGCTATCGCTATGACGGTAACCCTGGTCAGGCGGATTACCGTGCCATCAAGTACGAAACCTATGGGGTGCTGCTGCCCAAGCCCGAGGTGGCTACCGATGTCACGGACCGCGAAGCCATTCCGACCCGTGAGTTGATTGGCAGTGATCAGTCGCGTCTGAAGTCTGAGCTGCAATGGCGTCTGTCCATTCCCATTCTGGTTTTTGTGGTCACCTTGCTGGCGGTGCCGCTGTCACGGGTTAATCCGCGGCAGGGACGGTTTCTCAAATTACTGCCGGCCATTCTGCTGTACATGGCGTATTTGGCGTTGCTGATCGCAGCGCGTGGCGCTCTGGATAGCGGGAAAATTCCGGCGCTACTTGGTCTGTGGTGGGTGCATGGGGTGTTTGTGTTGATTGGGCTGTTGCTGCTGTATTGGGAGCCGCTGCGCTTACGCTGGGCTGCTCGCCGTGCGGTGCAGGAGGTGGCCCATGGTTAAGTTGGATCGCTACATTGGCGCGCAGGTGTTTGTCGCCATTCTCGGGGTGCTGGGCATTATTGTTGGTCTGGCCCTGCTGTTTGCTTTTATTGATGAATTGGGCGATGTCGAAGGGGGCTATAGCCTGCTCGATGCGCTCTGGTATGTGCTGCTAACTGCGCCGCGCCGTCTGTATGAAATGCTGCCGATGGCGGCGCTGATTGGTTGCCTGATCGGGCTGGGTTCGCTGGCCAGCAACAGTGAGCTGACCATCATGCGGGCGGCCGGGGTGTCGATCGGTCGGATTGTCTGGGCGGTGATGAAGCCCATGTTGGTGCTGATGCTGGCTGGCGTGCTGATCGGTGAGTACCTCGCGCCGTTTACCGAAAATCAGGCCCAGGCCAGTCGTGCCATGGCGCAGGGCGGAGGTGAGGCGCAAACAGCCAAGCGCGGCCTGTGGCATCGCCAGGGGCAGGAATATGTGCACATCAATGCTGTGCAGCCCAATGGTGTGCTGTTCGGCGTGACCCGTTATCGGTTTGATGAGCACAAGCGCATGCTGTCCTCCAGCTTTGCGCGGCGCGCTCAGTACGAAGGTGGTTATTGGCAGCTGGAAGACGTGGCCACTACGCATTTTCATGAGCGCAGCAGTGAAGTCGTCCGGCAGGAGCGGGAGCGCTGGGATGTTGAGCTGACGCCGCAACTTCTGGGTACCGTGGTGTTGGCCCCTGATGCGCTGTCGATTACTGGGCTGTGGAATTACATTCACTATCTGTCCGAGCAGGGGTTGAATAACAGTCAGTACTGGCTGTCGTTCTGGACCAAAGTGTTGCAGCCGCTGGTGACAGCTGCTCTGGTGCTGATGGCGATTTCCTTTATCTTCGGGCCATTGCGTTCGGTGACCCTTGGTCAGCGTGTATTTACCGGGGTGCTGGTCGGTTTTGTGTTCCGCATTGCTCAAGACCTGCTCGGTCCCTCGAGCCTGGTGTTCGGTTTCTCCCCGCTGCTGGCTGTGCTGATTCCGGCTGGTATCTGTGCCTTGGCGGGTGTCTGGTTGCTGCGTCGAGCGGGCTGATCAGATGTAAAAAAACCGGCGTATGCACTGCTGCATGCGCCGGTTTCTTGTGCGCGCTCGCTACTTCTTGTGGATATTCTTCGGCAGTTGGACAACCTGACTCTCTGAGTAGATGTCATGCAAGCTGCGCTTCTCTTTGTCCCAGAGCACCCAGAAAAAGCCCAGGCCACACAGTAGCCAGGAGCCAATCGCGACCAGAAAACGCAGCAGTGCTTGCCATAGGCTGATTGCTGTACCGTCCGCGTTCTGAATGCGCAGGCCCCAGACCTGCATGCCCAGGGTCTGGCCATTGTGCGTCCAGAACTTGGCGAAGAAGCCGAACAGGCTGAGAAACAGCACAGTCGAGAGCAGTGGGTCGCCATCCAGTGCGCCAGCATCGGACATCTGCTTGAGCTGAGCTTCGCCATAGAAGCCCATCAGAATCAGCTTGTAGATAAAGGTCACCACAATCAGCAGTGCCACGCACAGCAGAAAGTCATAGAACATGGCGGCAAATCGGCGGATCAGTCCGGCGCTGGGGAAATCACCCTGCGGGCGCAGCAGGTGGTTGGGCATAGTCGGCTCTTTACTCAATCGGCTGGCGGGATGGCGGCAAACAATACGGTATGGCGGGCTTCATGGGTATCTTGCCTGCGGGCGGGTATTGCAGCGACTTTCGCGCTCATAAAAAAACCCCTGATGCTGCCATCAGGGGTTCTTCGAAGCGGCAGGATTACTCCTGGATTTGCACTTCGTCAGCCTGCATGCCTTTTTGGCCTTGCACGGCGATAAAGCTGACTTTCTGACCTTCTTTCAGGCTCTTGAAGCCGTTGCCTTGGATCGCGCGGAAGTGCACGAACAGATCCGGACCGCTTTCAGGAGTGATAAAACCAAAACCTTTCTCGTCGTTAAACCACTTGACGGTACCGTTCTGACGATTCGACATGTTGTATTTCCTTGAAACTAGAGTTGATGACAGCCGCTACTCAAGATGAGGGGCTGATACTGGTTGCAAGGAGTAATGCGGCGTCGAGCGGGATGTAGCGGATCACGATGATCTACTGCACCAGGTCACGATTTTCGGCGACCCATGCAAACACAGTGCGAAGACTCTACGCTAACTTTCGCGCAAATGCCAACCCCTGCCAAAGCATGAAAACGCTGGGCTTTGGCTGGTTTTTACGTGATTGCCTCTGGTCTATTTACTGCGTCTGAAATGCTCTGCGCGAGGGTGTGACGGCGGGTATACAGTTCGCCGTGGTTTTTCTTCGGGCAATAAAAAAGGCCTTGATAATCAAGGCCTTTCTTCGAATCTATGGTGCCCCGGGGGAGACTCGAACTCCCACTTCTTTCGAAAACGGATTTTGAATCCGCCGCGTCTACCGGTTCCGCCACCGGGGCACAATGGCGGCGCAGTATAGGGATGGTGTTGGGGTTGGTCAATGCACTTGCGTGGTCAGCATGCACGATTTCCGGTAAGCTTTGCCGCCCTGCTATACGACCCCCTTCCGACCATGCGTGTTGCCGACTTCAATTTCGAGCTGCCTGACGCTCTGATTGCCCGCCATCCCCTTGCCGAACGCCGTGCCAGCCGTTTGCTGGTGCTCGATGGACCTACGGGTGAGCTGGCACATAAACAGTTCAGTGATCTGTTGGACTACCTGCGCCCTGGCGATCTGATGGTGTTCAACAATACCCGAGTGATTCCGGCGCGGCTGTTCGGCCAGAAGGCCTCGGGCGGCAAGCTGGAGATTCTGGTCGAGCGCGTGCTGGATGCTCACCGCGTGCTGGCTCACGTGCGTTCGAGCAAGTCGCCCAAGCCGGGTTCGAGCATCCTGATTGACGGTGGTGGCGAGGCCAAGATGGTGGCGCGCCATGACGCGCTGTTCGAACTGCACTTTGCCGAAGAAGTGCTGCCGCTGCTGGATCGGGTCGGGCATATGCCGTTGCCGCCCTATATTGATCGGCCGGATGAGCAGGCCGACCGCGAGCGCTACCAGACGGTGTATGCTGACCGCGCTGGCGCTGTTGCGGCGCCGACCGCCGGGCTGCATTTTGATCAGCAGCTGCTCGCGGCGATTGCCGAAAAAGGTGTTGAGCAGGCCTTCGTCACCCTGCACGTCGGGGCTGGTACTTTCCAGCCGGTGCGGGTCGAGCGCATCGAAGACCACCATATGCACAGTGAATGGCTGGAAGTCAGCCAGGATGTGGTCGATGCCGTGGCCGCTTGTCGTGCGCGTGGCGGTCGGGTGATTGCCGTTGGCACCACCAGCGTGCGTTCGCTGGAAAGCGCCGCGCGCGATGGCGTGCTCAAGGCCTTCAGTGGTGACACTGACATCTTTATCTACCCCGGTCGGCCGCTGCATGTGGTCGATGCGCTGGTGACCAATTTCCATTTGCCGGAATCCACTCTGCTGATGCTGGTGTCGGCGTTTGCCGGCTACCCGGAAACCATGGCGGCCTATCAGGCTGCGATTGCCGGTGAATACCGTTTTTTCAGTTACGGTGATGCCATGTTCATCACCCGCAACCCCGCACCGCGCGGGCCAGAGGAACAGCTATGACGCGCACCTGCCGCATGTCTTTCGAATTGTTGGCGACCGAGGGCAAGGCGCGCCGTGGTCGGCTGACTTTCCCTCGTGGCGTGGTGGAGACCCCGGCGTTTATGCCAGTGGGCACCTATGGCACGGTCAAGGGCATGCTGCCGCGCGATATCGAGGCGATTGGCGCGCAGATTATCCTCGGCAATACCTTCCACTTGTGGCTGCGTCCCGGCACTGAGGTGATCAAGAAGCACGGCGATCTGCATGACTTTATGCAATGGCAGGGGCCGATCCTCACCGACTCCGGCGGCTTCCAGGTGTTCAGCCTGGGCGCCATGCGCAAAATCAAGGAAGAGGGCGTGTACTTTGCCTCGCCGGTGGATGGCGCCAAGGTGTTTATGGGGCCGGAAGAGTCGATGCAGGTGCAGCGTGATCTTGGCTCCGACATCGTGATGATTTTCGACGAGTGCACGCCGTATCCGGCTGAGTTTGATGTGGCCAAGCGCTCGATGGAGTTGTCGCTGCGCTGGGCCAAGCGCTCGAAAGAGGCGCATGGCGACAGCACGGCGGCGCTGTTCGGCATCGTTCAGGGCGGCATGCACGAGGAATTGCGCAAGGTTTCGCTGGATGGTCTGGAGCAGATCGGCTTTGACGGTTATGCCATTGGCGGCCTGTCGGTCGGCGAGCCGAAAGAGGAAATGATCAAGGTGCTGGATTACCTGCCACCGCAGTTGCCGGCCGATAAGCCGCGCTACCTGATGGGCGTCGGCAAGCCGGAGGATCTGGTCGAAGGTGTGCGTCGTGGCGTGGACATGTTCGACTGCGTAATGCCGACTCGCAATGCGCGCAACGGCCACCTGTTTGTCGATACCGGGGTGCTGAAGATCCGCAATGCGTTCCATAAGCATGACGAGTCGCCGCTGGATCCGACCTGCGACTGTTACACCTGCAAACATTTCTCCCGCGCCTATCTGCATCATCTGGATAAATGCGGCGAAATGCTGGGTAGCATGCTCAATACAATCCACAACTTACGGCATTATCAGGTGCTTATGGCTGGTTTGCGCGAGGCTATTCAACAGGGTACATTGGCCGCCTTTGTCGATGCCTTCTATGCCAAGCGCGGGCTGCCAACGCCGCCTCTGGATTGATTCCCAACCTTTGAAGACCCTTGCTACAGGAGTGTTACATGAGCTTTTTTATCCCCGCTGCTTTCGCTGAAGGCGCCGCACCGGCTGCCGGTCCTGCTGGTAGTGGTTTTGAGTGGGTGTTTCTGGTCGGCTTTCTGGTCATCTTCTATCTGATGATCTGGCGCCCGCAGGCCAAACGTGCCAAAGAACACAAGAACCTGATCGGTGGCCTGCAGAAGGGTGACGAAGTGGTAACCAGCGGCGGCATTGCTGGCAAGGTGTCGAAAGTCTCCGATGACTTCGTGGTGATCGAAGTGTCCGATACCGTCGAGCTGAAGATTCAGAAAGTGGCGATTGCCGCTTCGCTGCCCAAGGGCACGCTGAAAGCGATCTAAGCAACACACCTTTACCATTCGACGGGGCGCTTAATGCGCCCCGCGTCATAACGGGCGGCGTCATGCTCAACAAATTCCCTGTCTGGAAATACCTGCTGATTCTGGCTGTGCTGGCAATCGGCGCTCTCTATTCCCTGCCCAATCTGTACCCGGATGATCCGGCGATCCAGATCAGTGGCAACAGCTCCGCCATGCGCGTCGAGCAGGCTGATCTGGATCGCGCCAGTCGTACTCTGGAAGCGGCCGGTATCAGCGTAAAAGCCGCCAGCCTGACTAATCAGGGTCGTGCCGGCTTGCTGCGCTTGAACAATGCTGAAGACCAGTTGCCGGCCAAGGAGCTGGTGCGCAAGGCCTTGAGCGATGAATTCGTAGTGGCCCTCAACCTGGCGCAAACCACACCAGACTGGCTGCGTAACCTGGGTGGTAGCCCAATGAAGCTGGGCCTGGACTTGTCCGGTGGTGTGCACTTCCTGATGGAAGTGGACATGGACAAAGCCCTGGATGCGCGTCGCAAGGTTTATGAGGGCGAGGTCAAGAGTCTGCTGCGCAAAGAGCGTGTGCGTTACCGTAGCCTGCCTGAGTTCAATGGTGCAATTCAGCTGGGTTTTGCCGATGAAGCGACGCTGGAGAAAGCTCAGCAGCTGATTCGCAAAGACTTTACTGATTTCGATATGACCACCGTGCAGCGCAGTGAGCAGCAGGTGCTGCGTCTGGCGCTGACTCAGGCCAAGTTGATCGAGATTCGCGAATACTCGATCAAGCAGAACCTGACCACCGTGCGTAACCGGGTCAACGAGCTGGGCGTGGCCGAGCCATTGGTGCAGCGTCAGGGTGCCAACCGTATTGTGGTTGAGCTGCCAGGCGTGCAGGACACCGCTGAAGCCAAGCGTATTCTCGGCAAGACCGCCAACCTGGAGTTCCGTCTGGCCGCTGAGCCTGATGCGGCTAAGGCTGCGACCGAAAGCTTCGAGTTTCGTCAGGAAGGTCGCCCGCCAGCGCAACTGGAGCGTGAGCTGATCATCACCGGTGACCAAGTGACCGATGCCCAGGCCAGTTTCGACGAGAACGGCAGCCCGCAGGTGAACATCCGTCTGGATGGTCGCGGCGGTGACCTGATGAACCGTGCGACCCGCAACAATGTTGGTCGCAGCATGGCGGTGATCTTTATCGAGCAGAAGCCGGTCACCCGCTACGTGCGCCAGGTGGTTGATGGTGTCGAGAAGGAAGTCGAGCTGCAGACCTTCACCGAAGAGAAGAAGATCATCAGCCTGGCCACCATTCAGTCGCCGCTGGGTAGTCAGTTCCGTATCACCGGTCTGGATGGCCAGGGTGAGTCGTCCGAGCTGGCTTTGCTGCTGCGCGCTGGTGGTCTGGCGGCGCCGATGTACTTCGCGGAAGAGCGCACTATCGGCCCGAGCCTGGGTGCTGACAACATCGCCAAGGGCGTTAATGCGTCGCTGTGGGCGATGCTGTTTGTGTCGCTGTTTATCATCGCCATTTACCGCTTCTTCGGTGTGCTGGCGACCATTGCCCTGGGTCTGAATATGGTGCTGCTGCTGGCGCTGATGTCGCTGCTCAGCGCCACCCTGACCCTGCCGGGTATCGCCGGTATCGTGCTGACCATGGGTATGGCGGTGGACGCCAACGTGCTGATCTTCTCGCGTATTCGTGAGGAAATTGCCAATGGTATGTCGATCCAGCGCGCCATTCATGAGGGGTTTGATCGGGCTTACTCGGCGATTGTCGACGCCAACCTGACTACTCTGCTGGTCGGCGGCATCCTCTTCGCCATGGGTACTGGGCCGGTCAAGGGCTTCGCCGTGACCCTGTCGCTGGGTATTCTCACCTCGATGTTTACCGCCATTCTGGTGACGCGTTGCATGGTCAACCTGACGTGCGGCGGGCGTGACTTCAAGAAGTTGTGGATTTAAGGGGCTGTGATGAATCGTACGATCAACTTCATGGGGGTGCGCAATATTGCGTTCGCCTTCACCGTGCTGCTGACGCTGTTGGCACTGGGTAGCCTGTTTACTAAGGGCTTGAATCTGGGTCTGGATTTCACCGGTGGTACGCAGATTGAGCTGAGCTACGAGCAGCCGGCGGACCTCAGTAATATCCGGGCGCAACTGGCTGGTGCCGGCTATGCCGATGCCGTGGTGCAGAGCTTTGGCGCCACTACCGATGTGGTGGTGCGCATGCAGGGTGATGACCCTGAGTTAGGTAATAAAGTGGCTGCGGCGTTGCGCCAGGCTGGCGAGCAGCTTGAGGTTAAAAAGGTCGAGTTCGTCGGTCCGCAGGTGGGTGAAGAGCTGCGCGACCAGGGTGGGCTGGGTTTGCTGCTGGCCTTGGGTGGGGTGATGCTCTACCTGGCTTTCCGCTTTCAGTGGAAATTCGGTGTGGGTGCGATTATCTCGTTGATCCACGACGTGATTGTCACCCTCGGTATCCTGTCGTTCTTCCAGATCACTTTCGACCTGACCGTGATGGCCGCGTTGCTGGCGATCATTGGCTACTCGCTGAACGACACCATCGTGGTATTCGACCGGGTGCGCGAAAACTTCCGTGTGCTACGCAAGGCGACGTTGATCGACAACATCAACATTTCCACCACGCAGACCCTGTTGCGTACCATGGCGACTTCGATCTCCACGTTGCTGGCGATTGCTGCGTTGCTGCTGTTTGCCGGTGATAACCTGTTCGCTTTCTCAGTCGCGCTGTTTGTCGGTGTAAGTGCGGGTACTTACTCGTCGGTCTATATCGCCAACGTGGTGCTGGTGTGGCTTGATCTGACGGTCGATGACCTGATTCCGCCGGTGGTGGAAGAAGAGGTTGATGAGCGCCCCTGAATCTGTGCGTTTCATCGCAAATGCTTGAATGGGCCGGGCAAGTGTTGAACTTGCCCGGTTTTTTTATGCTCCAAGGCTGGGAGTAAGGTGCATAAGCGCCGTAGCGATAGGTCGAAGGAGGCGTGCATGAACAAGTCAATGTTGGTAGGTGCGGTACTGGGGGCGGTCGGTGTGACAGCGGGTGGCGCTGTGGCGACTTATAGCTTGGTCAGTGCACCGCAATATGCCGAAGTGCTAGCCGTGAAGCCCGTAAAGGAAACCATCAAGACCCCACGCGAAGTCTGCAGGGATGTGGCCGTGACGCGTCAGGCTCCGGTCAAGGATGAGCATCAAATCGCCGGTACGGCGATTGGTGCGGTGGTCGGTGGTCTGCTGGGTAATCAGGTCGGTGGTGGTAACGGCAAGAAACTGGCAACGGTTGCCGGTGCGGTCGGCGGTGGCTATGCCGGCAACAAGGCGCAAGAGCATCTGCAGAGTCGTGATACCTACACCACCACGGAAACCCGTTGCAGCACGGTGACCGATACCAGTGAGAAGCTGGTGGGCTATGACGTCAAGTACGAACTGGATGGCAAGATCAGTCAGGTACGTATGGCCAGTGACCCAGGTCGGCAGATTCCGGTGCGTGATGGCCAGTTGGTGCTGGTGGACTAAAGACCGGCAGTTTTTCCAGGCACAAAAAAGCGCCCTACAGGGCGCTTTTTTGTGGTCGCTGCTTAGCGTTTCAGCGAAGCCGACAGGTGTGGTTGAATGGCAGTCAGTACGGCTTTGAAGCATTTGGTGTTGCCGGCTACGATCTGACCCTTTTCCAGGAAGTCGTGGCCGCCGCTGAAGTCGCTGACCAGGCCGCCTGCTTCCTGAATCAGCAGTGCGCCGGCAGCCATGTCCCACTCGGACAAGCCGAATTCCCAGAAGGCATCGAAGCGACCGGCGGCTACATAGGCCAGGTCCAGGCTCGCTGCGCCTGCGCGGCGTACGCCGGCGGTCTGGCCGACCAGGCTGCGGAACATGCCGATGTAGTTTTCCAGGTTTTCCATCTGGCTGTCGCGGAACGGGAAGCCGGTGCCGAGCAGGGCGCCTTCCAGGCTCTTGCGGTTGCCCACGCGCAGGCGGCGGCCGTTGAGGGCGGCGCCACGGCCGCGGCTGGCGGTGAATTCTTCCTGGCGGACCGGGTCGATGATCACGGCGTGCTCAAGACGGCCACGGTATTTGCAGGCGATGCTGACGGCGTAATGCGGGATGCCACGGATAAAGTTGGTGGTGCCATCCAGTGGGTCGATGATCCACTGGTAGTCTGCGCCCTCACCGCTGCCTTCACTCAGGCCGCTTTCTTCGCCGAGGATGCCGTGGTTCGGGAAGGCTTTGCGCAGGGCCTGAATGATCAGTTGCTCGGCAGAGCGATCAATTTCAGTCACATAGTCCTTGGCTTCTTTCTCGTCGACCGAGATGACGTCCAAGCGTTCGGTCGAGCGGAAGATCATTTCGCCGGCGCTACGGGCTGCGCGCAGCGCGATATTCAGCATGGGCTGCATGGATGTTCACCTGGGTCGTTAAAGAAAGCCGGCCATTCTAGCAGAAAAGTACGGAGGTTGAAGTGCAACCTGCGCCTTGCGTGGCGCAAGACGGGTTGCTTATGTAAGATTTGTCGCCTGACGTCATGCCTGTGGGTGTTTGTGGTGCTGGAAAATATTCGCGTCGTGTTAGTGGGTACCAGTCATCCGGGGAATATCGGCGGCGCGGCGCGGGCCATGAAAAACATGGGCTTGTCGCAGTTGGTGCTGGTGGATCCGCAGGAGTTCCCCAGTGATGAGGCCGTGGCGAGAGCGTCCGGGGCTACGGATATTCTTCAGGGTGCGCAAGTGGTCGGCACCCTTGAGGAGGCGCTGGTTGGATGTCGGCTAGTGCTCGGCACCAGTGCCCGGGATCGGCATATTCCCTGGCCGATGCTTGAGCCGCGCGAGTGTGGTGTAACGGCTTGTGAGCAGGCGCGGCAAGGCGCGCAGGTCGCCCTGGTGTTTGGTCGTGAGTATGCCGGCCTGACCAATGAGGAGCTGCAGCGCTGTCATTACCATGTGCACATTCCCTCTGACCCTGCGTTCAGTTCGTTGAATCTGGCGGCGGCGGTTCAGGTGCTGGCCTACGAGGTGCGGATGGCCTGGTTGGCGAGCGAGGGGCAACCTATTAAGCAGGTGTCGGTGGCTGAGGAGGGTGATGAGCCGGTGATGGCGGACGAGTTGGAGTCGTTTTACCGCCATCTGGAGCAGGCGCTGGTTGAGATCGGGTTTCTTGATCCGCTCCGGCCACGGCATTTGATGAGTCGCCTGCGCCGTCTGTATGGGCGCAGTTCAGTCAGCAAGCTGGAAATGAATATATTGCGCGGCATCTTGACCGAGACCATCAAGGCGGCGCGCGGCGAGCACCATAAGCGGGAGAAGGCAGATGTTTGAGCGCATGCGAGAGGATATTCAGAGTGTGTTTCATCGCGATCCGGCGGCGCGCAATGCGTTTGAGGTGGTCACCTGCTATCCGGGTTTGCATGCTGTTTGGCTGCACCGTGTAGCGCATGCTTTGTGGGTGTCTGGCTGGAAGTGGTTGGCGCGTGTGGTGTCGAACTTCGGGCGCTGGATGACCGGCATCGAGATCCATCCTGGCGCGAAAATCGGTCGGCGCTTTTTCATTGATCATGGCATGGGCATCGTCATCGGTGAAACCGCCGAGATCGGCAATGACGTAACCCTTTATCAGGGTGTGACCCTCGGCGGCACCAGTTGGAATAAAGGCAAGCGTCACCCGACGCTGGAAGATGGAGTGGTGGTTGGGGCTGGGGCCAAGGTGCTGGGGCCGTTTAGGGTCGGCGCGGGCGCCAAGATCGGCTCTAACGCCGTGGTGACCAAGGAGGTTCCGGCGGGGGCTACGGCGGTCGGCATTCCCGGGCGGGTTATCGTCAAAACCGACGATGAGCAGGAGGCCAAACGCCAGGCTATTGCCGAGAAGCTGGGTTTCGATGCTTACGGTGTGAGTCAGGACATGCCGGATCCGGTGGCGCGTGCCATTGGTCAGTTGCTCGATCACCTGCACGCGGTTGACGGGCGTTTGGAAGGTATGTGTGGGGCTCTCAAGTCTCTGGGTAGTGATTACTGCGCCAAGGATTTGCCGCAACTGCGTGACGAAGATTTTGCAGGCGTGGTCAAAGACGCAGACAAGCCGGCGGCTTGATGGTGTGAGGGACTGTAGTTTGCTATGATCTACGCCCCTCGCGCTGTCTAATCCTGACTAAGTCGCTAGGTCTTATAGTTGACTTAAATACTCGGGAATTGGATAATCGCGGCATATTGCGATCAAGCGGTAAGCCCTTATGCGATTAACCACCAAAGGCCGTTACGCTGTAACCGCCATGCTCGACCTGGCGCTGCATGCGCAGCGTGGGCCGGTGTCACTGGCTGATATTTCCGAGCGGCAGGGCATTTCCCTTTCCTATCTGGAGCAACTGTTTGCCAAGCTGCGGCGCGGCAATCTGGTGTCCAGTGTGCGTGGGCCAGGTGGTGGTTATCAGTTGTCGCGCGATATGCGCGGTATCCAGGTGGCGGAAGTGATCGACGCGGTCAACGAGTCGGTCGATGCCACGCGCTGTCAGGGGCAGGGCGATTGCCATGCGGGCGATACCTGCCTGACTCACCATTTGTGGTGTGACCTCAGCCAGCAGATACATGAATTCCTCAGTGGCATCAGTCTGGCTGACTTGGTAACCCGACGAGAAGTGCAGGAAGTGGCCCAGCGCCAGGATCAGCGCCGCTGCAATGGCAGGACGCCTTTTCTAGATAAGATCGCAGCGTCCGCCGTTGATTGAATGCGAGGCGCAGGCCAGCTGGCCTGAGACCTGATTAGGAGAAAGTTGATGAAGTTGCCGATTTACCTCGATTATTCCGCCACTACGCCGGTTGATCCACGTGTTGCGCAAAAGATGAGCGAATGCCTGTTGGTTGATGGCAATTTCGGTAACCCGGCATCGCGCTCCCATGTATTTGGCTGGAAGGCTGAAGAAGCAGTTGAGAATGCTCGCCGCCAGGTGGCTGAGCTGGTCAACGCCGATCCGCGTGAGATTGTCTGGACCTCCGGTGCTACCGAGTCCAACAACCTGGCAATTAAGGGCATTGCCGACTTCTATAAGACGAAGGGCAAGCACCTGATTACCTCGAAGATCGAGCACAAGGCGGTGCTCGACACTATGCGCCAGCTGGAGCGCGAAGGCTTCGAAGTCACCTACATTGAGCCGGGCGAAGATGGTCTGATTACTCCGGCCATGATTGAGGCGGCGCTGCGCGAAGACACCATTCTGGTGTCGGTCATGCATGTGAACAATGAAATCGGCACCATCAATGACATTGCTGCGATTGGTGAACTGACCCGCTCGCGCGGCGTGTTCTTCCACGTTGATGCGGCGCAGTCCACTGGCAAGGTGGCCATTGATCTGGAAGCCCTGAAGGTCGACTTGATGTCCTTCTCTGCACACAAAACCTATGGCCCGAAAGGTGTGGGTGCGCTGTTTGTGCGCCGCAAACCGCGTGTTCGTCTGGAAGCCCAGACCCACGGTGGCGGTCATGAGCGTGGCATGCGCTCCGGTACCCTGGCGACTCACCAGTGCGTCGGGATGGGTGAGGCGTTCCGTATCGCCAAGGAAGAAATGGCTCAGGAAAACCAGCGCATCCTGGCCCTGCGTGAGCGCTTCTTCAAGCAGGTCGATGGTCTGGAAGAGCTGTACATCAATGGCAGCATGACCGCCCGTGTGCCGCACAACCTCAACCTCAGCTTTAACTACGTTGAAGGCGAGTCGCTGATCATGGCACTCAAGGATCTGGCGGTTTCCTCCGGTTCGGCCTGTACCTCGGCCTCTCTGGAACCGTCCTACGTGTTGCGCGCCCTGGGTCGCAATGACGAGCTGGCACATAGCTCCATCCGCTTTACCTTCGGCCGCTTCACCACGGATGAAGAAGTCGATTACGCCGCGCAGAAAGTATGCGAGGCAGTCACCAAGCTGCGCGAATTGTCGCCGCTGTGGGATATGTACAAAGACGGTGTCGACATCTCCAAGATCGAGTGGGCGGCGCACTAAGTAGTCGCCGAGCAAGAGCGACTCTCTGATGAGGAAGGAATACCAGCATGGCTTACAGTGAAAAGGTCATTGACCATTACGAAAACCCGCGCAACGTCGGCAAGATGGACGCGGAAGACCCGGATGTCGGCACCGGTATGGTCGGCGCGCCGGCTTGTGGTGACGTGATGCGTCTGCAAATCAAGGTCAACGAGCAGGGCGTGATCGAAGATGCCAAGTTCAAGACCTACGGCTGCGGTTCTGCAATCGCCTCCAGCTCCCTGGCCACTGAGTGGATGAAGGGTAAGACCCTGGATGAAGCCGAAACCATCAAGAACACCCAGTTGGCCGAAGAGTTGGCCCTGCCGCCGGTGAAAATTCACTGCTCGGTTCTCGCTGAAGACGCCATCAAGGCCGCTGTACGCGATTACAAGCAGAAGAAAGGCTTGCTCTAAGGAGGTTTGTCGATGGCTATCAGCATGACCGAAGCTGCCGCTCAGCACGTACGTCGCTCGCTTGAGGGGCGCGGCAAGGGCGAAGGTATCCGCCTGGGTGTGCGCACTACAGGCTGTTCCGGCTTGGCCTATGTGCTGGAGTTTGTCGATGAGACCGCCAGTGAGGATCAGGTATTCGAGAGTTTTGGCGTCAAGGTGATCATTGATCCCAAGAGCCTGGTTTACCTCGATGGCACCGAGCTCGACTTCGTCAAGGAAGGGTTGAACGAAGGCTTCAAGTTCAACAACCCGAACGTGCGCGGCGAATGTGGCTGCGGCGAAAGCTTCAATATCTGAGGCGCGCGTGGGTAGTCCTTGTCACTTTGCATTGTTTGATCTGCAGCCAGACTTCCGCCTGGATCTTGACCAGCTGGCTGTGCGTTATCGCGAGCTGGCGCGCAATGTCCATCCGGACCGCTTTGCTGATGCGTCTGAACGCGATCAACGTTTGGCTCTGGAACAGTCCGCCAGCCTAAATGAGGCTTACAGCACGCTCAAGAGTGCGTCGCAGCGTGCCCGTTATCTGCTGGCGCTGCGCGGCCCTGAACTACCGCTTGAGGTGACGGTGCAGGATCCGGATTTCCTGTTGCAGCAAATGCAGCTGCGTGAAGAACTGGAGGACCTGCATGACAGTGCCGACCTGGCCGGTGTGGCGCAGTTCAAGCGGCGTTTGAAAGTGGCTCAGGATGAGCTCAACGACAGTTTTGCCGTTTGTTGGGATGATGCCGCGCGGCGCGAAGAGGCCGAGCGCCTGATGCGTCGCATGCAGTTTCTCGACAAGCTCTCTCACGAGGTGCGCCAGCTGGAAGAGCGCCTCGACGATTAACGCCGGTGTGCCTGTACGGCGCACCTGATAGCTAAGCACTGATTAATCATGGCCTTACTGCAGATCGCTGAGCCCGGACAAAGCCCCCAGCCACACCAGCGTCGCCTGGCCGTGGGGATTGACCTGGGAACCACCAACTCGCTGGTCGCCGCCGTGCGCAGTGGCCTCTCCGCGCCACTGGCCGATGCGGCTGGGCAGGTAATCCTGCCTTCCGCGGTGCGCTATCACGCAGATCGGGTCGAGGTGGGTGAAATCGCCAAGGCGGCTGCATCGGCTGACCCGTTAAATACCGTGTTGTCGGTCAAGCGCCTGATGGGGCGCGGCCTGGCGGACGTCAAGCAACTTGGTGAGCAGCTGCCGTATCGTTTTGTAGGTGGCGAATCGCATATGCCGTTTATCGAGACCGTGCAGGGGCCGAAAAGCCCGGTTGAGGTTTCCGCCGACATCCTCAAGGTGTTGCGTCAGCGCGCCGAGGCGACTTTGGGTGGCGAGCTGGTCGGTGCGGTGATCACTGTGCCGGCTTATTTCGATGATTCGCAGCGTCAGGCGACCAAGGATGCTGCGCGTCTGGCCGGGCTGAATGTGTTGCGTCTGCTCAATGAGCCGACTGCCGCTGCAGTCGCTTATGGCCTGGATCAGCACGCCGAGGGCGTGGTCGCCATTTATGATTTGGGCGGCGGTACCTTTGATATTTCCGTACTGCGTCTGACTGGCGGTGTGTTTGAAGTGCTGGCCACCGGCGGCGACAGCGCGCTGGGTGGTGATGATTTCGATCATGCAATTGCGGGTTGGATTGTGCAGCAGGCAGGTATTTCTTCCGATCTTGATCCGGCTCAGCAGCGCCTGTTGTTGGAGGCGGCCTGTGCTGCCAAAGAAGCCCTCACTGACAGTGCTTCGGCAAGCCTCAGCTATGCCGGCTGGACCGGTCGGTTGAGTCGTGAGCAGTTTGATGCACTGATCGAGCCCATGCTGGCGCGCAGCCTCAAGGCCTGTCGCCGTGCGGTGCGCGATGCCGGTATTGAACTGGATGAAGTAGAAGCTGTAGTGATGGTTGGCGGCTCCACTCGGGTGCCGCGTGTGCGTCAGGCGGTTGCCGAGTTGTTCGCCCGCGAGCCGTTGACCGATATCGACCCCGATCAGGTGGTGGCCATTGGTGCGGCGATTCAGGCTGATGCCCTGGCCGGTAACAAGCGCGGCGATGGCGAAGAGTTGTTGCTGCTGGATGTTATTCCCCTGTCGCTCGGTCTGGAAACCATGGGCGGGCTGATGGAGAAGGTGATTCCGCGCAACACCACCATTCCCGTGGCGCGAGCCCAGGACTTCACCACCTATAAAGATGGTCAGACGGCCATGATGGTGCATGTACTGCAGGGTGAGCGCGAGCTGATCAGCGATTGCCGCTCGTTGGCGCGCTTTGAGTTGCGCGGTATTCCGCCAATGGTCGCCGGTGCGGCGAAAATTCGCGTGACCTTTCAGGTGGATGCCGATGGTCTGCTCAGTGTTGCTGCGCGTGAACTGGCGTCGGGCGTCGAGGCGAGCATTCAGGTCAAGCCGTCCTATGGGCTGACCGATGGTGAAGTCGCCCGCATGCTGCAGGACTCCTTCAAGAACGCTGGCGATGACAAAGTCGCCCGTGTGTTGCGCGAGCAGCAGGTCGATGCTCAGCGTCTGCTGGAGGCTGTCGAGGCGGCGTTGCTGGCCGATGGTGAGCGCCTGCTGGACGCTGATGAGCGCCTGGCAATCGAGGCGCAGATGCAGCAGTTGCGTGACCTGATGGCAGGTACTGATGGCTTGGCGATCGAGCAGCAAACCAAACGTTTGACCCAGGTGACGGATGCCTTTGCTGCGCGTCGTCTGGATGCCACGGTCAAGGCTGCATTGGCTGGCCGTAGTCTTGATGAGATTGAGGAATAAGCATGCCGCAGATCATTTTTCTGCCTCACGCCGTATTGTGTCCGGAAGGGCTGGTGGTTGAAGTCGAGCCAGGTACGTCGGTGCTTGAGGTGGCGCATGAGCATCACATCGAGATCGAGAGCGCCTGCGGTGGCGTCTGTGCCTGCACAACCTGTCACTGCATTATCCGTGAGGGTTTTGATTCGCTGGCTGAGGCCGATGAGCTGGAAGAGGACATGCTCGACAAGGCCTGGGGCCTTGAAGCGCAGTCGCGGCTGTCCTGTCAGGCGATTGTCGGTACTGAGGATCTGACCGTCGAGATTCCCAAGTACTCGCTCAATCACGCCGCTGAAGCACCGCACTGAGTTCAGGAGTTGTTATGAGTCTGAAGTGGGTTGATGTTCTGGAGATCGCCATTCAATTGGCAGAGTCCAAACCTGAGGTGGACCCTCGCTACGTGAATTTTGTTGATCTGCATAAGTGGATTCTGGCGTTGCCGGAGTTCAGTGACGATCCGCAGCGTGGTGGTGAGAAAGTCCTGGAGGCTGTCCAGGCTGCCTGGATCGAAGAAGCCGACTGATACGGCTTGTGTCGCGCCCTACGCATTTAACCGGAACCCGCGTATAATTCGCGGGTTTAATTTTTCGCTTTAATCATTGTTTCTGGAGTTTCACATGGCTGTTCAACGCACTTTCTCCATCATCAAGCCTGATGCCGTTGCTAAAAACGTTGTTGGTGAGATCACCACTCGTTTCGAAAAAGCCGGCCTGCGCGTCGTTGCTTCGAAAATGGTTCAGCTGTCCGAGCGCGAAGCTGCTGGCTTCTACGCTGAGCACAGCGAGCGTGGCTTCTTCAAGGATCTGGTTGCATTCATGACTTCCGGTCCGGTTATCGTTCAGGTTCTGGAAGGCGAAAACGCTGTTCTGGCCAACCGTGAGCTGATGGGCGCCACCAACCCGAAAGAAGCAGCTGCGGGCACCATCCGTGCTGACTTCGCCGTTTCCATCGACGAGAACGCTGTTCACGGTTCCGATTCGGAAGCTTCCGCTGCCCGCGAAATCGCTTACTTCTTCGCTGCCACCGAAGTTTGCGCACGCATTCGCTAAGCGAATCGGGTGAGGGTGAAGCCATGACTGCATCGACCGGTAAAATCAATCTGCTGGGGCTGACCCTGGCAGAGATGGAGCAATTCTTCGAAAGCATCGGGGAAAAGCGTTTCCGTGCCGGTCAGGTGATGAAGTGGATTCACCACTTTGGCGTCGATGATTTCGCCGCCATGAGCAATGTCGGCAAGGTCTTGCGCGAAAAGCTCGAGGCCTCTGCTGAAATCCGCGGCCCGGAAGTGGTCAGCGAAGATATTTCTACTGATGGCACGCGCAAGTGGGTTGTGCGAGTGGCGTCAGGCAGCTGTGTCGAAACCGTGTACATCCCCCAGGGCTCGCGTGGCACCTTGTGTGTGTCATCGCAAGCGGGTTGTGCACTGGATTGCAGTTTCTGCTCGACAGGCAAACAGGGTTTCAATAGTGATCTTTCTGCTGCCGAAGTCATCGGCCAGGTGTGGATCGCCAACAAGTCGTTCGGCAGCGTGCCGGCGAAGATCGACCGTGCCATCACCAACGTGGTGATGATGGGCATGGGTGAACCGCTGCTGAATTTCGACAACGTCGTCGCCGCCATGAAGATCATGATGGACGACCTCGGTTACGGTATCTCCAAACGCAAGGTGACACTGTCCACCTCAGGCGTGGTACCGATGATTGACAAGCTCGGTGAGGTGATCGACGTATCGTTGGCCTTGTCGCTGCATGCGCCGAACGATGCGCTGCGCAATCAGCTGGTGCCGATCAACAAGAAGTATCCGCTGGAAATGCTGCTGGCGGCGTGCAAGCGTTATGTCTCGCGCCTTGGCGAAAAACGCGTGCTGACTATCGAGTACACCCTGCTCAAGGATGTTAACGATAAGACCGAGCACGCTGAGGAAATGATCGCACTTCTCAAGGATGTGCCTTGCAAGATCAACCTGATTCCGTTTAATCCCTTCCCGCACTCGGGCTACGAGCGGCCGAGCAACAATGCCATCCGCCGCTTCCAGGATCTGCTGCACAAAGCCGGTCACAATGTCACCGTGCGCACTACGCGCGGCGAAGACATCGATGCGGCATGTGGTCAGTTGGTTGGCCAGGTTATGGACCGTACCCGTCGTAGTGAGCGTTATATTGCTGTGCGTGAGTTGAGTAGCGAGGCCGAAACGCCAAGTTCCGCCGCCAATCGAACCTGAGGGGAGGATACCCATGACCTTGCGTCCCGCGTTATTGCTGTTGGCCGCCAGTTTGTTAGCCGGTTGCGTCACGACCGGTAATGTTGACCCAATGAAAACCGGCAAGGGCCGTGAAGAAGCCCGTGATGCTTATGTGCAACTGGGTATTGGGTATCTGCAGCAAGGGGAAACCGAACGCGCCAAGGTTCCGCTGAAAAAGGCGCTGGAACTCGACTCCTCAAATGCGGATGCGCATGCCGCACTGGCTCTGGTCTTCCAGATCGAGATGGAGCCGAAACTGGCTGATGGGCATTTTCGCAAGGCCATTTCACAGCGGCGTGATGATGCCCGTCTACTGAATAATTACGGCAGCTTCTTGTTCGAGCAAAAGCGTTATCAGGAGGCGATGGAGCGTTATACCCAGGCGGCTCAGGACAACCTTTACCCCGAGCGCTCACGGATTTTCGAAAACCTGGGTTTGACTGCCCTGCAGTTGCAACAGCGCGAGCAGGCCAAGGCTTATTTTGAACGCTCTCTGCGTCTGAACAGTCGTCAGCCTCGTGCGTTGATGGAAATGGCCCTGCTGTCTTTCGAGGATAAGCAGTTCGTTCCGGCCCGCAGTTATTACGAGAGTTATCTGCTTCTGGCGCCCCATGATGCGCGTAGCCTGTTACTGGGTGTGCGTTTAGCGAAGGTTTTTGAGGAGCGCGACAATGCCGCGAGCCTCGGTCTGCAGTTGAAACGGCTTTATCCGGGCACCCCGGAATATCAGCAATACCTGTCGGAGCAGTGATGAAAGCGGCGCATCCAGAAGTGCTAGCAGTTCCCCGTATCAACCCGGGTGAGACTTTGCGCAAGGCTCGTGAGAGTCGCGGTTGGACCATTGCCGAGGTTGCTGGCCAGCTTAATTTGACGCCGCAACGCCTGAGCCAAATCGAGCAAGGCGCGTTTGACAAGTTGCCGGGTAATACCTTTGCCCGTGGTTATGTGCGCGCATACGCCAAGTTGCTGGAAGTAGATCAGAATCGTCTGGTGCTGGAGTTCGATCAATTTACCGGTAGCGATGCGGCTGGCAGCAGCGTGCATAGCCTGAGCCGTATCGAAGAGCCGGTGAGCTATTCGCAGCGTGTGCTGCGTATGGTCAGTTTTGTCTTGCTGCTGGCCTTGGCCGGTTTGAGCTTCTTCTGGTGGCAGGAGCAGGCTGAGCGTCGTGCGGAAGATCTCGCAGCGACCAGCCTTGAGCATGTAGAAGTCGACGGCGCTGATGGCACAACGCAGATTCATCCGCTGGATGAGCCCGAAGACCAAGCGGTAGAAGCCGCTCAAGCCGAGGGTGAGGTCCTGCAACCGCTGCTGGATGAAAGTGCCACTGCCGTAACTGAGGCTGCTGCCGATCCGGCTGTTACCGCGCCGGCCGCCGCTGTCGATCCGGCCGCTACTGCACCGCAAACCCCGGTTACGGCTCCAGCCGTAACTGAAGCCGCAGCCGCTGAGGCGCCTGCACCGTCGGCTGTGGCTGTTCCCCAGCCGGCACCTGCTGCGCCAGTTCAGCGGGCAGCCGGTGAAGCACTGATCAGTGTGACCTTTATTGCTGACTGCTGGACTCAGCTAACCGACGCCAACGGCAAGGTGCTGTTCAGTGCCCTTAAACGTAAAGGCGATAGCCTGGAGTTGGCCGGCAAGGCTCCGTTGGAATTGCGTCTGGGTTTTGCCCGTGGCGCCCAGGTCAGCCTGAATGGCAATCCAGTCGATGTAGCTCCGTTTATCTCCGGTGAAACCGCGCGTCTGAAGTTGGGTGGGCAGTAACATGCATTGCGAGTCACCAATCAAGCGCCGTATTTCACGCAAAATCTGGGTTGGCTCGGTGCCGGTGGGCGGTGATGCGCCCATCGCTGTGCAGAGCATGACCAACAGCGACACCAATGATGTAGCCGCCACCGTGGCACAGATTCGTCGCCTGGAAGATGCCGGCGCCGATATCGTGCGGGTTTCCGTGCCGGATATGGACGCTGCCGAGGCGTTTGGCCGAATCAAGCAACAGGTGCGCGTGCCGCTGGTAGCCGATATCCACTTCGACTACCAGATTGCCTTGCGTGTAGCCGAACTTGGCGTCGATTGCCTGCGTATCAACCCGGGTAATATCGGTCGTGAAGACCGCGTGCGTGCAGTGGTTGAGGCTGCGCGCGACAAGGGCATTCCAATCCGCATCGGCGTCAACGCCGGGTCGCTGGAGAAGGATCTGCAGAAAAAGTACGGCGAGCCGACACCAGAGGCGCTGGTTGAATCTGCCTTACGTCATGTCGAACACCTGGATCGGCTGAATTTCCCGGACTTCAAAGTCAGCGTAAAAGCGTCTGACGTGTTTATGGCTGTTGAGGCCTATCGCCTACTGGCCAAGCAGATCGAGCAGCCACTGCACCTGGGCATCACCGAGGCTGGGGGGCTGCGTTCTGGCACGGTGAAATCGGCAGTTGGCCTAGGCATGTTGCTGGCCGAAGGGATTGGCGACACCATTCGCATCTCTCTAGCTGCTGACCCGGTGGAAGAGATCAAGGTCGGCTTCGACATCCTCAAGTCCTTGCGCCTGCGTTCCCGTGGTATCAACTTCATCGCCTGCCCGAGTTGCTCGCGGCAGAACTTCGATGTGGTGAAAACCATGAACGAGCTGGAGCAGCGTGTTGAAGACCTGCTCGTCCCGCTGGATGTTGCAGTGATTGGCTGCGTGGTCAACGGCCCTGGCGAAGCCAAGGAAGCCCATATCGGCCTGACCGGTGGTTCGCCCAACCTGATCTATATCGATGGTAAGCCGGCGCACAAGCTGGGTAATGACAACCTGGTCGATGAGCTGGAAAAGCTCATCCGCCAGAAAGCAGCCGACAAGGTTGCTGCTGACGCCGCGGTTATCGTGCGCAGCCAAGACAGCTAAGGAATTGAAGTGAGCAAGCCCCTGCAAGCCATTCGTGGCATGAACGATATCCTGCCCGAGCAGACCCCGCTTTGGCGTTATTTTGAAGGTACAGTCGCCAGCCTGCTGGATGGTTACGGCTATCGGCAGATTCGCATGCCGATTGTTGAGTTCACCGAGCTGTTCAAGCGCTCGATTGGTGAAGTCACCGATATCGTCGAAAAAGAGATGTATACCTTCGAAGACCGTAATGGCGACTCCCTGACACTGCGCCCGGAAGGCACTGCAGCCTGCGTGCGTGCTGTACTTGAGCATGGCTTGTCCGGCGGTGGGCAGACGCAGAAACTCTGGTACATCGGTCCGATGTTCCGCCACGAGCGCCCGCAGAAAGGCCGTTACCGCCAGTTCCATCAGATCGGTGTGGAAGTCTTCAATATCGACGGCCCGGATATCGACGCGGAACTGATTGCCCTGACCTGGCGTCTGTGGGGCCTGTTGGGCATCCGTGATGCGGTCAAGCTTGAGCTCAACAGCCTGGGTACCAGTGCCGCGCGCGCGGTGTACCGTGATGCGCTGGTCGAGTTCCTGACGGCCCATGCCGATCAGCTGGATGAAGACAGCCGCCGCCGCATGGCAACTAACCCGCTACGCGTGCTCGACAGCAAAGTGCCGGAAACTCAGGCTTTGCTGGTCAATGCACCGAAACTAGCGGATTACCTCGATGAAGAATCACGTGTGCATTTCGAGGGGCTCAAGGCCCGTCTGGACGCCGCGGGTGTGCCCTATGTGATCAACCCCAAGCTGGTGCGTGGGCTGGATTACTACAGCAAGACCGTATTCGAGTGGGTCACCGATCAATTGGGCTCGCAGGGTACGGTCTGTGCCGGTGGTCGTTACGATGGCCTGGTTGAGCAGATGGGCGGCAAGCCGACCCCGGGCGTCGGTTTTGCCATGGGCATCGAACGGTTGGTGCTGTTGCTCGAAACTCTAGGTAAAGTACCGGCTGAAATTGCCCGTACCGTCGATGTTTACCTCTGTGCTTTTGGTGAGCCGGCCGAATTGGCAGCCTTGGCGCTCAGCGAGCGTCTGCGCGACGAATTGCCGTGGCTGCGTCTGCAGGTGAATGCCGGCGCGGGGAGCTTCAAGAGTCAGTTCAAGAAAGCCGACAAGAGCGGGGCCTTGTATGCCTTGATTCTGGGTGAAGACGAACTGGCCCAGCAAATGGTAGGTTGCAAGCCGCTGCGCGGTCAGGGCGAGCAACAAGATATTGCCTGGTCGGCATTGGCCGATCACCTGGCGAACTGCGCCAATCAGGCCTGAGCGTCTGTTGAGTGATTTAGCGAATAGGAGTGTTGGGGTGGTTTCGCGTACTGATGATGAAGAACTGGCCGTAATCAAGGACTGGTGGCAGCGCAATGGCATGCCATTGCTGACCGGCGTCGTGCTGGCCCTCGTGGTGGTATTCGGCTGGCAGGGCTGGCAGAAGTACCAGAGCAATCAGTCCTATGGTGCTTCGCTGGTGTATCAGCAACTGCTGGAAGCAGCGCTGGACCCAAGCGGTAAACCAGATGCCGGTAAAGTGGCTGAGCTGGCCAACACCCTGAAGAATGATTACTCCGGTAGCCATTACGCTCAATACGGTCGCCTGTTCGTGGCCAAGGTGGCGGTCGAGGCCGGCAAGCTGGACGACGCTGCCAGCGAGTTGCAGGCGATTGTCGACAAACCAGCGGATGACAGCCTGGGCGAGTTGGCGCGTCAGCGCCTGGCACGCGTGCTGGCTGCTCAGGACAAGGCTGAAGATGCCCTGAAACTGCTGGATGCCAAAGTCGCACCGGCCTTTGCCGCCAGCCGGGAAGAACTCAAGGGTGATCTGCTGGTGCAACTCGGCCGTGCCGACGATGCGCACGCCGCCTACGAAAAAGCCAAGGCTGCGCTCTCTGAGGATGCGGCTGTCGGTGGTCTGCAAATGAAGCTGGATGATCTGGCAAAAGGGGATGCGTGACGTGATGCGCTGGAAGAATGCCGCACTGCTGGCCCTGGCCGTTCTGGCCGTAGGTTGCAGCAGCAATAGCAAGAAGGAACTGCCGCCGGCCGATCTGCCCAAGTTCGAGGAAGAGGTGCGCCTGCAGAAGGAATGGAGTCGTTCGATTGGCGAAGGCCAGGGCGAAACCTTCAACATGCTGGTGCCAGCAATTGATGGCGAGCAGATCTATGCGGCTGACGTCGAAGGTCTGGTTGTGGCCATGGACCGCATGACCGGCAAGGTCATCTGGAAAGCTGATCTGGAACTGCCGGTGTCCGGTGCTGTGGCTGCCGGCTATGGCCTGGTGGTGGTTGGCACGCTGAAAGGCGAAATCATCGCCCTCGACAGCGCTTCCGGTGAAGAGAAGTGGCGTGCCCGAGTGACCAGTGAAGTGCTGGCGGCGCCGGCACTGAATGGTGATGTGGTGCTGGTACAGACTCAGGATGATCGCCTGATCGCTCTGGATATCAGCACCGGCGCGCAGCGCTGGATCTTTGAAAATACCCCGGCAGTACTGACCCTGCGCGGTACTGGCAGCCCGGTGCTGACCAACCGTCTGGCGGTTGCCGGCCTGTCCACCGGCAAGGTGATTGCTCTGGACGCGCAGCGCGGCATCCCGGTTTGGGAACAGCGTGTGGCGATTCCGCAAGGTCGCTCGGAACTGGATCGTGTGGTCGACATCGACGGTGGCTTGCTGCTCTCGGCCGGCACCCTCTATGCAGTCAGTTACCAGGGTCGTGTTGCGGCGCTGGATCTGGAAAGCGGTCGTATCCTCTGGCAGCGTGAAGCGTCCAGTTCGGTCGGCGTTGCTCAGGGGTACGGCAGTGTTTACGTAAGCCTGGCCAGCGGTACTGTTGAAGGTATCGACGAGCGTTCGGCTTCGGCATTGTGGAGCAACGATGCCCTGGCACGTCGTCAGCTGTCGGCACCGGAAGTGTTCTCCAGCTACATCGCCTTCGGTGATCTGGAAGGCTATCTGCACCTGGTCAGCCAGGTTGATGGTCGATTCGTCGGTCGTACCCGTATCGACAGCGACGGCCTGCGTGCTCGTCCGCTGGTGGTGGGCGACTGGCTGTATGCCTTTGGCAACGGCGGCAACCTGGTGGCACTGACCATCAAGTAATGTTGCGCTGAGCGTTGGCTATGCTGCACAACACCTGAGGTGTCGCAGCATGGCCCACGCAATGAATTCTGGCCGCTGCCCCTGCAGCGGCTTTTGTATTTTCTGAAATAACGAAGTGGAGAGCCTAATGGTTCCCGTAATTGCCCTGGTGGGCCGCCCGAACGTCGGCAAGTCCACCCTGTTTAACCGCTTGACCAAGTCCCGTGACGCGATTGTCGGCGACCTGTCTGGTCTGACCCGTGATCGTCAATACGGCGAGGCCAAGTGGCAGGGGCGAACCTATATCGTCATCGACACCGGGGGTATTTCCGGTGACGAGGAAGGCATTGACGCGAAGATGGCCGAGCAGTCGCTGCAGGCGATCGAAGAAGCTGATGCCGTGCTGTTCCTAGTGGATGCCCGCGCCGGTCTGTCGGCCTCCGATCAGATGATTGGCGAGCACCTGCGTCGCCGTAACAAGCGCAGCTTCCTGGTGATCAACAAGGTCGACAACCTCGACACTGACCTGGCGCGCGCTGAGTTTGCCAGCATGGCTATGGGCGAGTCCCTGCCGATCGCCGGTGCTCATGGCCGTGGCATCACCCAGATGCTCGAAGCCGTGCTGGGTTCCTTCCCCAAGGATGCCACCGAGCCGGAAGAGGGTGAGGAAGAGGAAGAAGTGCTTGAAGGCCAGGAGGCCAAGCGCATTCCCGGTCCCAGCGAGAAGGACGGCATCAAGCTGGCGATCATCGGCCGCCCTAACGTCGGTAAATCGACCCTGGTCAACCGCATGCTGGGTGAAGAACGGGTCATTGTGTATGACCAGGCCGGCACCACCCGCGACAGCATCTACATTCCTTTCGAGCGTGATGACGAGAAGTACACCCTTATCGACACCGCCGGCGTGCGCCGCCGCGGCAAGATTTTCGAGGCGGTGGAAAAGTTCTCGGTGGTGAAAACCCTGCAGGCGATTCAGGACTCCAACGTCGTGGTGTTCGTCATGGATGCCCGTGAAGGGGTGGTCGATCATGACCTCAACCTGCTCGGCTTCGTGCTGGAAAGCGGTCGCGCTCTGGTCATCGCGCTGAACAAGTGGGATGGCATGGAGCCGAGCGAGCGTGACTATGTGAAGACCGAGTTGCAACGCCGGCTGTTCTTCGTCGACTTCGCCGATATCCACTTTATCTCGGCGCTGCACGGCACCGGCGTGGGTAATCTGTACAAGTCGGTGCAGGCCTCGTTCAAGTCGGCGATCACCCGCTGGCCAACCAACCGCCTGACCCAGATTCTCGAAGACGCCGTCAGCGATCACGCGCCGCCCATGGTCAACAACCGCCGCATCAAGCTGCGCTACGCCCACCTGGGTGGTGCCAACCCGCCGCTGATCGTGATTCACGGCAACCAGGTCGATGCGGTGCCCAAGTCCTATGTTCGCTATCTGGAAAACACCTACCGGCGTGTGCTCAAGCTGGTCGGCACGCCGATCCGCATCGAGTTCAAGGGGGGCGAAAACCCCTATGAGGGCAACAAGAACACCCTCACGGATCGTCAGGTGAACAAGAAACGCCGCCTGATGAGCCACCACAAGAAGGCCGAGAAGAAGCGCAAGGACAAGCGCTAAGCTTGGATTGAAACGCTCTATAAAGGCACCTGCGGGTGCCTTTTGCGTCTCTGGGGTATCGGCTATCCTGCGCCATCACTAGCGCTTAAGCCGGATGCCGCCTCGATGATTATCAGCAAGCTGCCGAACGTTGGCACCACCATCTTTACTCGCATGTCGCAGCTCGCTGCAGAAACCGGGGCGCTCAATCTGTCCCAGGGCTTTCCGGATTTTGATGGCCCGCAGGGGCTGCGCGAAGCGGTCAGTCGACATGTCGCGGCCGGGCATAACCAGTACGCGCCGATGACTGGTTTGCCAGCCCTGCGTGAACAGGTGGCGGCGAAGATCGTGCGCAGTTATGGCCGCAGTGTCAGCGCTGACAGCGAAATCACTATTACACCCGGAGCGACTCAGGCGATCTTCTGTGCGGTGCAGGCGCTGGTCCGCCCTGGTGACGAGGTGATCGTTTTCGACCCCAGCTATGACAGCTACGAGCCCTCGGTTGAACTGGCCGGCGGGCGTTGCATTCATGTGCCTCTGGCGTTACCGGGATTCAGCATTGACTGGCAGCGCCTACAGGATGCCGTGAGCAGCCGAACCCGCTTGATCATCCTCAACACGCCGCACAACCCCAGTGGTGCGCTGATTTCCCGCAGTGAGCTGGATCAGTTGGCGGCGCTGATTCGTGGCCGCGACATCTACCTGATCAGCGACGAGGTGTATGAGCACCTGGTGTTCGATGGCGTGGCACACGTCAGCGTACTGGCCCATGACGAGCTGTATCAGCGCGCTTTTGTGGTCAGCTCGTTCGGCAAGTCCTATCACGTGACCGGCTGGAAGACCGGCTATGTGGTGGCGCCGCCAGCCCTGAGCGCCGAACTGCGCAAGGTGCACCAATACGTCAGCTTCTGTGGCGTGACGCCGCTGCAATGGGCGCTGGCCGACTATATGGCCGAGCACCCTGAGCATGTGGACGAGCTACCAGCTTTCTATCAGGCCAAGCGTGACTTGTTCTGTGATCTGTTGGAGGCCTCGCGTTTTACCTTTACCCGCGCGGCTGGCACGTTTTTCCAGTTGGTCGACTATTCGGCTATTCGTCCCGAACTGGATGATGTGGCCATGGCCGAGTGGTTGACCCGCGAGCAGGGTGTCGCAGCGATTCCGATTTCCGTGTTCTACCAGGCGCCGCCCAAGGACTTGCGGCTGGTGCGCTTCTGCTTTGCCAAGCGCGAAGAGACCCTGCATCAGGCGGCGGAAAAGCTATGCGCGATCTGAGCCAGTTGCCTGATCTTGAACTGGCGCTGATCCAGACCCGCCTGGTCTGGCAGGATCCTGCCGCGAATCGTGCGCATTTCACTGCCCTGCTGGAGCAGGCGCGCGGTGCCGATCTGATTGTGCTGCCAGAGATGTTCAGCACGGGGTTCTCCATGGACTCCGCCGCACTGGCCGAGCCTGAAGACGGCCCCACCAGCCAGTGGCTGCGCGAACAGGCACAGGCGCTGCAGGCCGTGGTCACCGGCAGCCTGATGATCCAGGCAGCCGATGGCTCCTACCGTAACCGCCTGCTCTGGGCGCGCGCGGATGGCACGGTGGCGCATTACGACAAGCGCCATCTGTTCCGCATGGCCGGCGAGCACAAGCACTACAGCGCCGGTGAACAGCAGGTGGTGCTGGAAGTGAAGGGTTGGCAGGTGCGCCCGCTGATCTGCTACGACCTGCGCTTTCCGGTGTGGAGCCGTGACCCGCAAAATACTGATCTGCTGCTCTACACCGCCAACTGGCCCGCCGCGCGACGCAACCACTGGAACCGCCTGTTGCCAGCCAGGGCGATTGAAAACCTGTGCTATGTGGCGGCGGTGAATCGCATCGGCGAGGACGGTAAGGGCCACGCTTACAGTGGCGATAGCCAGGTGCTGGATTTTCAGGGCGAACCGCTGTTGGAGCCCGGGGCTGCGGATGGGGTGTTCCGTGTCAGCCTCAACGCCGCTGAACTGGCGGCCTATCGGCAGCGATTCCCGGCCTATCTGGATGCCGACGAGTTCGTGCTGGGCGCTTCCTGCTAGCGCGCGCGGCGTTTGGCCAAGGCCGCCTGTTCGGCAGCGCTGGCTTCGAGGCGCAGTTTCTCGCTACGCAGAAAATCGCCCAGCTGCTGTAGCTCAGCAATTTTCTGCTCCACCTCGGCCAGTTTGCGGCTGACCAGGGCTGCGCCCTGAGCGCAGTCGAGTTGTTGCTCGCGCCGTGCGCGAAGGATTTCGCCGATCTCGCCGAGGGAGAAGCCCATGCTCTGCGCCTGCTGGATAAAGCCCAGATCATGCAGCGTCTGCAGGCTGTATTCGCGGTAATTATTGTCGCGGCGCAGGGCGCTGATCAGCCCCAGGCGCTCGTAGTAACGCAGGGTATGGCGGCTGGCCCCGCTGCGTTTTTCCAGTTCACCAATGCGCATGCAAATCCCGCTTGACTGTAGAGTGTGCTCGACAGTTTAGCCTGCTTGGGTCATCAACGACTCAGGAGGATTGGCGATGAATCAGCCATGTTTTGTCACCGGCGGCAGTGGTTTTATCGGTCAGCATCTGTTGGCCTTGCTCACTAGCAGAGGCCACCCGGTCAGCGTGCTGATGCGTCGACCGCACAGCTTGCCAGCCTTGCGCGGGCAGATTGAGCAACTGGGCGGGCGCGGCGATCTGCTCACGGCGGTTGGCGGTGATCTGGGCTTGCCGGGGCTGGGGCTGGATGCCACAGACCGTGAGCAGGTGCGTCAGGCGGCGGTGGTGTTTCACCTGGGTGTGCAGTTTGCCTGGGGGTTGTCGCAGGCGCAGGCCCGCCAGGTCAATGTCGAGGGGGCGATTCGGGTGGCAGAGTTGGCGGCGCAGCAGGGTAGCCGCCTGCTGATGGTGGGCGGATTTATGCTGGCCAATCATGCGCATTTACAGCGTATAGGGGTGAACTTGCAGCACCCTGAGCAGACCGACTGGGATCGCCTCTATCGACGTTCTGGGGCATATGAAGGCAGCAAGCTGGAAGCGCATTTTCGCGTACGCACCCGTATGGCCGAGCTGCAGGCATCATTGACGCTGGTGCACCCGGCCACTGTCTGCGGCCATAGCCGTAGCGGGCATATCCTGCCGGCGCAGCCGTTGGCGGGCTTGATCGACAATCTGGCTGCGGGCCGGCTTGGGGCGATTCCTGGCTCGGCAGCACACTGGCTTCCCTTGGTCAGCGTGGATTTTCTCGCCGAGTTGATGCTGGCTGCGGCCTTTGATGAACAGCAGGTCGGCCAGGAAATCCTCGCCCTGGATGCTGCGACGCCCAATCTGCAGGGCATGCTGCAGCAGTTGGCTCATACGTTGAGTGTGCAGGCGCCAAGCCGGCACCTGCCGATACCCTTGCTGCGTATGTTGCTGAAAATTCCGGGTGTGCCGCGGCTGCTGCATACCGATGCCGAGTCGTTGGATTTTATCCAGACCACCCGCTTTGATACCGCCGTGACCCAAGCTTTGGTGCAGCGCCATCAACTGCACTGGCCAGATATCGACCAGGCGTTGCAGGCGACGGCGCGTTACCTGGCGCGAACGCCGTCAGTGGCCTGACGGCGTGCACTGCGATCAGGCCGCTTGTTCGGCGGCTTGACCGAGCGCGCGGTTCAGTGCGCTAAACAGTGCACGGAAGCTCGCTGTGGTGAGGTTCTCATCGATGCCCACGCCGTGCAGGGCGCGGCCGCCGTTGACGCGCAGTTCGATATAGGCTGCCGCTTTGGCATTGGTGCCGGCGCCGATGGCGTGCTCGCTGTAGTCCATGATTTCCACGTCTACCGGCAGGCCGGCGACCAGGGCTTCCAGCGGGCCTTTGCCGATCCCACGCCAGTGCTGGGTTTCGCCAGCGTTGACCACTTCCACATCGACCGCGCTGGTGCCGTTTTCTTCCTGCAGTCGATGGCCTTTCAGGGCGTAGGGTGCAGTGGCCTGCAGGTACTCGGTTTCGAGCAGCTGGTAAATTTGCGCGGCGGTCATCTCCAGGCCGAGACGGTCGGTTTCCTTCTGCACCACCTGGCTGAATTCGATCTGCATACGGCGCGGCAGGTTGATGCCGTATTCCTGCTCCAGCAGGAAGGTGATGCCGCCTTTGCCGGACTGGCTGTTGACGCGAATCACCGCCTCGTAATCACGGCCGATGTCGGCCGGATCGATCGGCAGGTACGGTACTTCCCATACAGCATCGGCCTGCTGCTGAGCAAAGCCCTTGCGGATGGCATCCTGGTGCGAGCCGGAGAAGGCGGTGTGCACAAGATCGCCGACGTACGGGTGACGCGGGTGCACCGGAATCTGGTTGCAGTCCTCGACCACCTTGCGCACGGCGTCGATGTCGGAGAAGTCCAGCTCGGGGTCGACGCCCTGGGTGTAGAGGTTAAGCGCCAGGGTCACCAGGCAGACGTTGCCGGTGCGCTCGCCATTGCCGAACAGGCAGCCTTCGACGCGATCGGCACCGGCCATTACGGCCAGCTCGGAGGCGGCGACGCCGGTGCCACGGTCATTGTGGGTGTGCACGCTGATCAGCACGCTGTCACGGCGGTCGACGTGACGACCGAACCACTCGATCTGGTCGGCGTAGTTGTTCGGCGTGGCGCACTCGATGGTGGCGGGCAGATTGAGGATCAGCTTGTTTGCCGGGGTCGGCTGGAACACGCCGATCACCGCGTTGCACACCTCGACGGCGAAGTCGATCTCGGTGCTGCTGAACACTTCCGGCGAGTACTCGAAGCCCCACTGGGTTTCAGGTGCGGCCTCGGCCAGGCGTTTGATGGTAGTGCCAGCGGCCACGGCGATGGCTTTCACACCGGCCTTGTCCTGATTGAAGACAATTTTGCGGAAACTCGGCGCGCAAGCGTTGTAGTAGTGGACGATGGCCTTCTTGGCGCCTTTCAGCGACTCGAAGGTGCGTTCGATAAGGTCGTCACGGGCTTGGGTCAGCACCTGGATGGTCACGTCATCCGGGATATGGCCGCCCTCAATCAGCTCACGGACGAAGTCGAAATCGGTCTGCGAGGCGGACGGGAAGCCCACTTCGATTTCCTTCAAACCCACTGCCAGCAGACACTTGAAGAAGCGCATCTTCTTTTCGGCATCCATCGGCTCGATCAGCGACTGGTTGCCGTCGCGCAGGTCGGTGGACAGCCAGATCGGCGCCTTGTCGATGATCTGATCCGGCCAGGTGCGGTCCGGGATCTGGATCTGGGTGAACGGGCGGTACTTGCTGTACGGGTCTTTAAGCATGGTCATGGCGTTGATCCTTGTGGCGCGGTTGCAAGCGGCGAACCGGGCGAAAACTGAGAAAACAGGCAGGGCGTGGGCTTGAACAATCAGCCACGCAGTCGCTGGCTCACCAGGCAGAGGTTGGCGTGTTGGCGCAGCAGGATAAGGGTGTGATGGGTGTTCATAGCGCCAACCCTAATCTTTGAGGTCAAAGCTGGCAAGCAATGCTGAAAAATTGGTGTCTGAGTGCGGTTTAGGTGTTTTTAGGTGATTAATTTTGCGTAAAAAGTCGTGGGTAAGCATTTGAATTGCGGGCCGCCTCAGGTGCTTAGGCCGCCCGCTGTAGCATCAGGGCTAAGCGTTAGGCAGCAGGCTATGTTTCAGCTCACGCATATCCGCCCCGCTGGGGTGCTGGAAGACCCGCAGGCCAAACTCCGGAAGGATGGCCAGCAGGTGGTCAAAGATATCCGACTGAATGGCCTCATAGCGTGCCCAGGCGATGGTGTTGGTGAAGCAGTACAGTTCCAGCGGTAGACCGTCTGCGGTCGGGCTCATCTGGCGGACCAGCTGGGTCATCTCCTGATGGATGCCCGGATGCTGGCGCAGGTAGTGTTCGATGTAAGCGCGGAAGGTGCCGATATTGGTAACCCGCCGGGTGTTTGCGGGCTCCTGGCTGGCCTCGGCCAGAGCGCTGTTCCAGCTGAGCAGCTCGCTCTGCTTGCTGTTCAGGTATTGGCCGAGCAGTAGAAAACGCTGCAGGCGAATGATCTGCTCCGGGCTGAGGAAACTGATGCTGGTTTGATCAAGCAGCAGGCTGCGTTTGATTCGCCGTCCACCGGACTCCTGCATGCCACGCCAGTTCTTGAACGGGTCGCTGATAAAGCGCTTGGTCGGGATGGTGGTGATGGTCTTGTCCCAGTTCTGCACCTTGACCGTGTGCAGGGCGATGTCGATGACATCGCCATCAGCGTTCAGCTGTGGCATCTCGATCCAGTCACCGACACGCACGATATCGCTGGAGGAAATCTGCACGCTGGCGACCAGCGATAGCAAGGTATCCTGAAAAATCAGCATCAGTACGGCGGCCATCGCGCCCAGGCCAGACAGCAGAATCAGCGGCGAGCGGTCGATCAGGCTGGCCACCATGAGTATTGCGGCAATCGCAAAGAGCAGAATCTTCACCACCTGCACATAGCCCTTGATCGGCTTCAGATGGGCATTCGGGCGCTTCTGGTAGACGTTGTTAAGCAGCGTCAGCACGCCGCTGATGGCCAGGGCGATGGTCAATACGATAAAGGCGCTGCAGACATTGCCGGTTACCGCCACAACCGCTTTCGGCAGGTTAGGCACCAGGGTGATGCCCGCAGAGATGATCAGCGCCGGGACGATATTGGCGAGCCGTGCGATCACCCGTGAGTCATGTAAGCTGCCGTCCTGGCCAATCGGCGTGGCTTTCAGTGCCCGGTACAGGCCGCGCAACAGGATGCGCTTGACCACCCAGTTGGCCAGCCAGGCCGCCAGTAGCAGCAGCGACAGGCCAGTCAGGCTATAGAGCTCGGGATAGTGTTCAAGCCACTGCTGGGCGTTGCTGTACAGCTCGTTCATGCCGTTCCTCGGGGGGGATCGTTCAACCTGTTAACGCGGCCACCTTAACAAATGAGCGGGAATCGGGCCGGCTGGGTTGTTTGCTGAACGTGTCTCGGGGCGCTTTACCCGAGCAGGCTCAGTACGGCTTGCGGCCGTTGATTGGCTTGGGCAAGCACGCTTTGCGCGGCTTGCTGAATAATCTGCCGAGAGACCAAGTTAGAGGTTTCTGCCGCAAAATCGGTGTCGAGGATGCGTGAGCGGCTGGCGGCGGCATTCTCGGCAATGCTTTGCAGGTTATTGATGGTGCTTTCCAGGCGATTCTGCAGTGCGCCCATATAGCCACGCTGGCGGTCGATATAGGCCAGTGCGTCATCAATGTCCATTACTGCCAAGCCTGGCGTCTTGCTCAGGTCTAGGCGGCTTAAGGCCATCGCATCGGCGCTGAATGCACTGAAGCCGACTTGAATGGTTTCGTAAGCCTCGGCCCCAACCTGGAATTGCGTAATGGCGTTGCCCCCAACGCCGTTGACGTTAAATAGTTCGGGTTCGACCAATTTGAAACCTTTTGAGCCGGGAAGGCCTGTTCCCTGGTTCAGCAGCACATTTTCGGCGGTGAGCACGTCGCCGCCATCGGCATCAAAGCCGCCAATCGCCCCGGTATCGGCGTTCGTCAGGTCAAGGCTGGCGACGTAGGTGGCAATGTCTGCGCCAAACTTGGTTTCGAAATCTGCCAGGCTGGTGAAGGCACCCTTACTAGCGTTAGTCAGGGCCTGATCCAGGGTCGATCCGCTGTTCTTTTGCAGGTAGCCCATGATGTCTTTGATGCCCTTGCCGCCGGCCGCCTTGATTTCATCATGCATATAGCGCACAGCAGCGTAGCCGCCGGAGTAACCGGCTGAGGCACTGACATCGTCGGCATTGAATGCGGCCAGGATAGCTGCCGTATTGGTGCCGCCGGCGGTATCACCTGCCAGGCGTTCGTCGGCACCCTGTACCGCCTCGGCAGTGCCTTCGATAAACCAGCTGGGTAATCCGGCAAAGTTCATCGTACGGCCCATGACCGCGTGCGCCATTTCATGCGCAATCACTCGGTCAGTGTATTGCGGTGTGCTACCGCCGTTAGGCAGGGTAGAAGCATCGAAATAGGCCAGGTTTACATTGAGTACCTGGTCAAAAATTTTGCCGCCAGCACCTGATGTTCCTGAAACCGAAGCCAGGGCTTGGCTGGAAGAATCGTTGGTAAAGGTTATTTCCAGTTCGGCGCCGTCAGCAGCCAGGCCGAAAGCGTCGAATACCCGTTGCTCGCCTTCGCTGATCCAGAAGCCTTTCAGGGCATTGAGTACGGCACGCTGGTCGAGATCTCCCAGAACCGAAAAGGTGCCCTGGTCAAATACTTTGCGTCCTGCAAAAGTCGTGGTCTCGTTGACGCGGTTGATCTCCTGCAGCAGCTGTTGTGCCTCCTGATCTAGCGCTGCACGTTCACTGGCTCCGTTGGAGCCGTTCATGGCCTGCAAGCCGAGCGAGCGAATGCGCTGCAGGGCGTCGGTGACGCTTTGCAAAGCGCCTTCCGCTACCTGCAGCAGCGATATGCCGTCGTTGGCGTTGCGCGTGGCCACGTTCAGCCCCCGCACCTGCGAGGTCAGACGGTTGGAGATCTGCAGTCCGGCGGCATCGTCCTTGGCGCTGTTAATGCGTTGTCCGGTGGACAGGCGCTGCAGCGAAGTACCGAGGGCCGTGCTGTTGCTCTCCAATTGGCGGCGCGTGAACGACGACGAGATGTTGGTGTTAACCGTCAGCATCTACGTGTGTACCCGCTCGGCCGGACGGAAAGCCCGGCGTCACAGACGTCATCGGCTTGCGCTGAAAAGGCTTGAGAGGTTCGGGTGGGTAGGTCGACGAACGGTCAGGGTTTGAACGCGCCGATAAAAATTGCTGGGTCGACGCGGGCGTCGTTCAGACTGACGTTCCAGTGCAGATGTGGCCCGGTGGCGCGGCCGGTGGCGCCTACTTTGCCGAGGACGCCGCCGCGTGGCAGCTCATCGCCGACTTTTACGCCGATGGCAGAGAGGTGGCAGAACATGCTGATCAGGCCCTGGCCGTGGTCGACAAATACGGTTTTACCGTTAAAGAAGTAGTCGCCAATCAGGATCACCTTGCCAGCGGCCGGGGCCTTGATCGGCGTGCCGCTATTGGCGGCGAAGTCCAGCCCGGAGTGCGGGTTGCGTTCTTCGCCATTGAAGAAGCGGCGCAGGCCGAAGGGGCTCGACAGCGGGCCGTTGACCGGCCTGTCGAACAGCAGGTTGCTCGGCTGGCGCGCGCTGAACTGCTGATAGGCGCGGGTCTGCTCGGCCAGTTCGCGCTCAATGCGTGCAAGGTTCTTGGCGTTCGGGTTGACCTGCTGCTGGTTCTTGATGGTGATGCGCTGTTCGGCGTAATGCTTGCTGCCCACCTGAAAATTCAGCGTCTGGCTGCCGTTGACGCTGATCTGCTGGCTGCCGGTTTTCACGCTTAGCGGGATGCCGACGATGGCGATCCAGCGCTGCTGATCCTCATTAATCACCAGCACGGGTTTGTTCTGATAGCGCACGCTGGGCGCGCTGGCGGCTGGCCCCAGGTCCACCACGGCTACGCCGCCGGGCACGGGTTTATTGAGCAGTCGGCTGATAAAGCCTTCGGCGTGGACGGGCAGGGCGAGGCAGAACAGGGTGAGCAGGGTGAATAAGCGCATGGAGGGCCTGTGTGGAAATCAGTCGAGCAGCGATAGGGTAACCGGCTGCACATGGTTGTCTTCGACTCGCACATCCAGCTCACCGTTGCCCAGGCGCGCCTTCAGGCGCTGGCCGGGGCGGGTGTCGGCGGCGTTGCGGATGGCGCGGCCGCGCTCATCCAGCAGGATGCTGTAACCACGACCTAGGGTCGCCAGTGGGCTGACCGCGTGCAGCGTCTGCACCTGGCTATGCAGCTGCAGGCGGCGTGCCTTGAGGCCTTCGCGCATGCTGCGTTGCAGGCGCTCGGCCAGTGCCTGCAGGCGCTGATCCAACAGCTTGAGGTTGCGTTCCGGGTGCAGGCTGAGCAGGCGGGTTTGCAGGTGATTCAGGCGTTCGCGGCGACTAGTCAGCTGACGCTCGAAGGCGCGGGCCAGGCGCATATCCAGATCATCCACGCGCTGGGCATGCTGGCGCAGCCGTTCGCCGGGGTGGCGCAAGCGCCGTTGCAAACCGTCCAGGCGCATACGTTCGCGTTCCAGGCGGTGCTGTATGCGCAGGTTCAGGCGACGCTTGAGATTGTGCAGGCGTTGCACCAGTTCGCTGCTGTCGGGGGCCAGCAGTTCGGCGGCTGCCGAGGGCGTGGGGGCGCGCACGTCGGCAACAAAATCGGCGATGGATACATCGGTCTCATGGCCCACGGCGCTGACGATGGGCGTGATGCAGGCGGCAATGGCGCGGGCTACCGGCTCTTCGTTAAAACACCAGAGGTCTTCCAGCGAGCCGCCACCACGGGCCAGGATCAGCGCATCAAAGCCTTTTGCATCAGCCATGCCGAGGGCGCGGACAATCTGTGCAGTGGCTTCGCGGCCCTGAACAGCGGTGGGGATCAGGGTCAGCTCGACCTGCGGCGCACGACGGCGGAATACGCTGATAATGTCGCGAATCACCGCGCCGGTGGGTGAGCTGATAATGCCGATACGTTTCGGGTGAACCGGCAGGGCGACTTTAGCCTCGGCCGCGAACAGCCCTTCGGCGCTGAGTTTCTCCTTCAACGCCTCGAAGGCCAGGCGCAGTGCGCCATCGCCGGCAGGCTCGACGGCATCAAGAATCAGCTGGTAGTCGCCACGGCCCTCGAATAGCGAAACCTTGCCGCGCACCTTGACCGCCAGGCCATCGCGCAGCGCCTGACGCACCTTGGCGGCGTTCTGCCGGAACAGCGCGCAGCGCACCTGAGCCTGACTATCTTTAAGGGTGAAATAGATATGACCGGACGCCGGCTTGGCCAGGTTGGAGATTTCCCCCTCGACCCAGATGCCGCCGAATACATCTTCCAGCAGCAGGCGGGCGCGGCTATTCAGTTGGCTGACGCTGAGTACCTCGCGGTCGAGGTTCAGGCGTTGGAAGGGATCTTTGATCATGGCCGGCATAGTAAAGGCTTTGTCCGGGCAACTGTAGAGTCTTGACCCGCACTGCCAGCCCATTAAGCTGCGCGCCTTCAATGCAGACCGAGTTCCGATATGAGTGAGCAGCAGGCGATCATCGTGCCGCAGATTTCCAGCTTTCCCGGCCATGAGGCGCGGGCGCGGTTGATCGTGCGTTGGCTGGTCAAGCAGAACATCATCGAGGAGCAGTTGAGCACCTGCGGGCGTACCTTCAAGCATATGGGCTACGGCATTGCCGAGGGCGCGCGGCGGGTGGTCGAACGGCCGGAGCTGTTGCCGTTTGGGCAAGCGGTGCATGGTCTGGAGATTATCTACAAGCGCTGCATCTATACCCCAACGGTAAACTTTCTTGAGGAAGCCGGTTGCCCCGAGTGCCGGCGCGAGGTGGGTGAGCACCTGTTCGACAGCCTGGAAGAGTGGATGCCGGGGCAGACCGATAACTTTATCTGCCCGCTGTGTGGCTTTGAGGACGATATCAACGGCTTTCTGTTTCTGCAGCCCTGCGGCTTTTCCAACCTGGGTTTTATCTTCAATAACTGGGCGGATGCCGGTTTCAAGCAGGGCTTTCTTGACGAGTTCGCTGCGCGTTTGGGCTATCCAGTCTCGCTGGTAAGAGTTGACTTGTAAGTCAGTTCGGCGACGTTATCGACGCGCGTCTCAACGATCGGTACGTCTAAGCGATTGTTTGCGTTGAGTGCCGGGGGGCGTCTGAGTATAATGGCGCGCTTCCTATTTTCCCGTCTGGGAGCCCCCGCCATGCTGCGTATCAGTCAAGAAGCTCTTACCTTCGACGACGTTCTACTTATTCCAGGTTATTCCGAAGTTCTGCCGAAGGATGTCAGCCTCAAAACGCGCCTGACCCGTGGCATCGAACTGCATATTCCATTGCTCTCTGCTGCCATGGACACCGTGACTGAAGCCCGTCTGGCGATTGCCATGGCTCAGGAAGGCGGCATTGGCATCATCCACAAGAATATGACCCCCGAGCAGCAGGCTGCCGAAGTACGCAAGGTCAAGCGTTACGAGTCCGGTGTGGTGAAAGATCCGATCACCATCGAGGCCGATGCCACTGTGGGCGACCTGTTCGACCTGACCCGTCAGAACAACATCTCCGGTGTGCCGGTGCTGCATCACGGTGACCTGGTCGGCATCGTCACCAGCCGTGACGTGCGTTTCGAGACCAACATGGGCGCCAAGGTGCGCGACGTGATGACGCCGAAAGAGCGCCTGGTTACGGTCAAGGAAGGCGAAGACACCCAGGTGGTGCGCAAGCTGCTGCACAAACACCGCATCGAGCGCGTGCTGATCGTCGACGAACAGTTCCGCCTCAAGGGCATGATGACCGTCAATGACATCGAAAAAGCCAAGGCCTACCCGCTGGCCAGCAAGGACGACCAGGGTCGTCTGCGCGTCGGCGCTGCCGTTGGCACCGGTGCCGACACTGAAGACCGCGTGGCCGCGCTGGTGCATGCCGGCGTTGACGTGATCATCGTCGACACCGCGCATGGTCACTCCAAGGGCGTGATCGACCGCGTGCGCTGGGTCAAGCAGAACTTCCCGGACGTGCAAGTGATCGGTGGCAACATCGCCACCGGTGAAGCGGCCAAGGCGCTGGCTGAAGCCGGTGCTGATGCGGTCAAGGTCGGTATTGGCCCAGGCTCGATCTGCACCACCCGTATTGTTGCCGGTGTCGGTGTACCGCAAATCTCTGCAGTGGCCAACGTAGCCGCAGCACTGGCGGGTACCGGTGTGCCGCTGATCGCCGATGGTGGCATCCGTTTTTCCGGTGACCTGTCCAAAGCCATCGTCGCCGGCGCGTCTGCGGTGATGATCGGTTCGATGCTCGCCGGTACCGAAGAAGCGCCGGGCGAAGTCGAGTTGTTCCAGGGGCGCTCCTACAAAGCTTACCGTGGCATGGGTTCGCTGGGCGCGATGGCGCAGGCGCAGGGCTCCTCGGATCGTTACTTCCAGGACTCCTCGGCGGGTGCCGAGAAGCTGGTGCCGGAAGGTATCGAAGGCCGCGTGCCGTACAAGGGGGCGATGGGTGCCATCGTTCATCAGCTGATGGGTGGCCTGCGTGCCTCCATGGGCTACACCGGCTGCGCGACCATCGAAGAGATGCGTACCAAGCCGGAGTTTGTGCGCATCACTGGCGCCGGCATGGCCGAGTCGCATGTCCACGATGTGCAGATCACCAAGGAAGCGCCCAACTACAGAGTTGGTTGATTCGCTGCAATATATGAATAACGGGGCTGTTCGATCAGCCCCGTGTCATTTGTGAATACCTACGAGAGACGGCCATGGCCCACGACATTCACGCCCACCGCATCCTCATTCTGGACTTCGGTTCCCAGTACACCCAGTTGATCGCCCGCCGCGTTCGCGAGATCGGCGTCTATTGCGAACTGCACCCCTGGGACATGAGCGACGAGGACATTCGTGCCTTCGCCCCGCGCGGCATCATCCTCGCCGGTGGCCCGGAGTCGGTGCACGAAGCCAACAGCCCGCGCGCACCGCAAGCGGTGTTCGACCTGAATGTGCCGGTGTTGGGCATCTGCTACGGCATGCAGACCATGGCCGAGCAGCTGGGCGGCAAGGTGGAAGGTTCCGATCTGCGTGAATTCGGTTACGCCCGTGTCGACGTGGTCGGCAAGAGCCAGCTGCTGGCCGGTATTGAAGATCATGTCGACGCCGACGGCGTGCTGGGCCTCGACGTGTGGATGAGCCACGGCGACAAGGTCACCCGCCTGCCGGAAGGTTTCCACATCCTCGCCAGCACCCCGAGCTGCCCGATCGCTGCCATGTGCGACGACACTCGCCGCTACTACGGCGTGCAGTTCCACCCGGAAGTGACCCACACCAAGCAGGGCGGCCGCATCCTCTCGCGCTTCGTGCTGGAAATCAGCGGCTGCGAAGCCCTGTGGACCCCGGCCAATATCGTCGAAGACGCCATCGCCGCGGTACGTGCCCAGGTTGGCGACGCCAACGTGCTGCTCGGCCTGTCCGGCGGTGTCGATTCTTCGGTGGTCGCGGCGCTGCTGCACAAGGCCATCGGCGACCAACTGACCTGCGTATTCGTCGACAACGGCCTGCTGCGCCTGCACGAAGGTGACCAGGTCATGGCCATGTTTGCCGAGAACATGGGAGTCAAGGTGATCCGCGCCAATGCCGAGGAGCAGTTTCTCGGTAACCTGGCCGGCGAGTCCGACCCGGAGAAGAAACGCAAGATTATCGGCCGTACCTTTATCGACGTGTTCGATGCCGAGGCCAGCAAGCTCGACAATATCCAGTTCCTCGCTCAGGGCACCATCTACCCGGACGTGATCGAGTCGGCCGGCGCCAAGAGCGGCAAGGCCCACGTGATCAAGAGCCACCACAACGTCGGCGGCCTGCCGGAGGAAATGAACCTCAAGCTGGTCGAACCGCTGCGTGAACTGTTCAAGGATGAAGTGCGCAAGATCGGCCTGGAACTGGGCCTGCCCTACGACATGGTCTACCGCCACCCGTTCCCGGGGCCGGGTCTGGGCGTGCGCATCCTCGGCGAGGTGAAGAAGGAGTACGCCGACCTGCTGCGTCGTGCTGACCACATCTTTATCGAAGAGCTGCGCAAGGCCGACTGGTACCACAAGACCAGCCAGGCGTTCGTGGTGTTCCAGCCGGTGAAATCGGTGGGCGTGGTCGGTGACGGCCGCCGCTACGCCTGGGTCGTTGCCCTGCGCGCCGTGGAAACCGTGGACTTTATGACCGCACGTTGGGCGCATCTGCCTTACGAGCTGCTGGAGACCGTCAGCGGCCGCATCATCAACGAAATCGAAGGCATCTCCCGCGTCACCTATGACGTGTCGAGCAAGCCGCCTGCCACCATCGAGTGGGAGTGATCCTGCGGGGTTGAATGAAAAAAACCGGCTTCGGCCGGTTTTTTCATGCCTGCGCTAATGGCGTATTCTCGTTGGTGAAACAATCGTACAGCGTTAGTGGCAGCTATCTGTAGGTGGCTGGAGATCGTCAAACATGGAAGACCTGAATGAAACTCTTAACAGCTGACGAGATTAATGTTGCATATGCTCAAGTCGAAGCTGTGGACGAGGGACGCGTAGGGCCGGATAGGGCAAATTACCTTGCGCTGTCGGATGCTGATTTTGAACTCCTTCTGCACAGCATCTACAAGGAGCGTAAGCTTCCATCTGCTTGGTATAGCAATGTTCGCTTGATGGTCACAGGAGCTGATCAAGGGCGGGATGTTTGGCTCACGAAGGATGAACGGCCAATTGGGCTTATTCAGTGCAAAAAGGTTAAGGCTGGTTTCACCCGGCCGGACACGCTCCGTGAGGTAATCAAGTTTCTTCTAAATGTCGTGCTTGAGCCGGCGCTTATGCCAGACCCGGCCGGTTTCCGATTTATTCTTGCCCTTGCTTCGGATCCTGCCAGCACTACAACCGATTTTTTCGATGCGCCACAGACTTGGCTAGCTGCCAATGAAGCAGAGCTTTTAGGTCTGGTTGCCGATGTCATTAAAAAGTATGAAGCGTTCTCAACGCTGAAGATCGAGGCTGTTTTGCCAGGCATCAGTACGGCCTTGAAGAGCCTGAAATATGAGCTTCTTAGGCCGATCGATCTCGACGCGTTACTGGAGCGTATCCCTTCTGTCCGTCAGCGTTTTTTCAAAGTTCAACTTGTTGTGGCGGTAGAGGATGCCGAGGCCATGATTGAGGCTCGGTTCGCTGCAGTCGGTTTTGTTCCCAAGAGTACGCAGGCGTTCACCAGAGCTGATGTTGAGGAAGACATTACGCGCGGGTCACGCGGTCTGGCCGACTGGCCTCAAATGATTTGGGGGCAGCATATAGAGCGATCAGAGTTCGACGATCTGATCCAGCGGATAAATCGGCATCCTGCAGGCTCCACGCTGGTCATCGGAGGGGCGGGGACTGGGAAATCAGCACTTCTCGCTGAGCTGTATTGTGCCCTCAAAGCGTGCGGCCAGATTGTGCTAGCAATAAAGGCCGACATGCTTAGTCCAGATATTGTGGATTTCGTGGATCTCGCTCGCGATCTTGGCATGTCAGGTGATATCGAGCAGGAGCTTCTCTCGCTGGCGGATGAAGCCCCGGTTGTGCTGATCATCGATCAGCTTGATGCTGTCAGTGAAGTGATGGACCAGAGCTCACAGCGCATGCAGATCTTACTGCGCCTAGCGTCGAGGCTTCAGGAGGAGAGAGGTCAAGAAGGCAATAAGCTCCCCATTCATGTCATTGTTTCTTCGCGACCATTTGAGGCGAAGTTCGACGCTCGGTTTAGGCTGCTTGAAGCGGATGAGTTACTACTTACTTTGCCTCCGTTCGAGCGGATATCCGCACTACTCGGTGAGCTCGGTATCGACGCTACGGTGGTACCGGATAGTCTCAAGGAGACGCTGCGTACGCCTTTTGCTCTCGGTATATACGTCGATCTTGCTAAGTCTGGCTTGAATCCCGCAGGTCTGACGGCAGCAAACCTACTTGATCGATGGCTCGACAAGAAACTACCCCTAGGGGCAGGGCGGGCTTCGTGTATGTCGTTCTTGCGCAAGCTTGCAGCTGACATGACACAGCATGAGAGCCTCTGGCGGCCGGCGGCTCACTATGAGCCGGACTACAGCGAGATGCTGCGTTGGTCCGAGTCGATTGGCATTGTTATCCGTGAGGATGCCAGCATCGGCTTCAGCCATCAGTCGTGGCTCGATGATTTCCAGGCTAAGACACTCCGAACCGCAGAAGGGCTGGCTGATTACGCGTGGAGTCGCCAAGAAGGGTTGTTTGCACGGGGAACAATCTTGCGCGGCCTTGAGCACATGCGAAGGGTTGATATGGCGTCCTATGAGATGGCCATCCGCTTGTTGCTACCAAACCCCAAGACACGCAGGCATTTGCGTCATCTTGTGGCCGATTATTTGGCGAGCTCTGATGATCCGAGCGCAAGTGACATTGCTTGGGTCGATTGGATGGCGCGTAACGATTATGCACTTGCGAATCGGGCATTCAGGCAGGTAGCAATAAGATGGTCGTGCTGGCGATCAGGCTTGCTGCCGCTCCTGCCTTTTCTTCTGCAGGATGAAAAGCATCGCTGGAATGCGACCATGCTGCTCGTTCGAGAAGTTGCTGAGGACTCAAGCCAAGTTATGGATCTGGTCGACCGCTATTGGTCGGATGCGTCACATGACGGAGACGTGTTTAGTCTCTTCGAGCGTTCTGGTATTGCGACCGACCGTGCAATCGCCCATGTCCGTAAGATCTTTAATCGTACGAAGTTGGCAGATTGGGCGATATCCCATTACGCCAAGACTTTGCATGAGAACGGTAATACCCGAGTTGCTTTGGATCTCATCTCATTTTGGGCTGAGTTGCAGCCTGAGGATCGGCACAACGGCATCAGGGTTTATGGTGTTGAAAAGATTGCGGCCGCCGCACCGCTCTATTGTGCTGAACGGTTCCTGCCCTGGTTTGTCGGAGTGGTGTCGCGAGAGGTTGGTGATGGCCGGCCCGGGCATCGGTATCCGCAATCGATATCTGTTCCATACGATTGGAAACATGACGATGGCGAGGGGCATTTGACGCAGCTTCTGCGGAGTGTGCTCGAAGAGTCAGCAGTTTCTGATCCGCTAGGTGTGCGCGCCTTACTTGCGACTTTTGTTGCTGTAGAAATTGACGAGGTTCAGTCGCTAGTGGCCGATACCCTGGCGGCGAACTCGGCTGTATTTGCTGAGTATGCGCTCGCGTTTCTCTTGGCCGATCAGCGGCGTCTTCATCTAGGTAGCGACACGTTCGACGATGAAGAAGGTGTTGGTCAGATGATCTGTGGCTGGTCATCAAGCAATCTGATCGGCTTGATTATTCCTTACCTCTCCCCTGGAGATGTTGAGCAAATTCGTGACTATATCGAGTCATGGGAGCCTTGGAAGGAAGACCTACAGGAAGAGCGAGATCCTGCACAGCGAAGGAAGTTGCTTCGTTGGTCTGATGAACGGAGATTGCGATTGCTTGCCGAGTTGCCAGTACAAGTGCTGACGGCCCGTCGTCGTAGGCAAGTTGAGGAGTGGAAGGTCGAACAGCCCACACTGCAGGCAAAGCACCGAGGTCGGATGCTGGCGCGGATGGTTGAGTCCCCCATGGGCCATGATCAGATGGCCAAAGCAAATGACGACGCGATTATCAAAATGCTCAATGCAGTCAACGATCACGCTGGTCGCCATGAGCATCCGAAGCATTGGCTAAAGGGCGGTGTTACTGAGTTGTCTCGGGCTTTTGCCGCATTTTCGAAGTCGTTCCCAGACCGTGCTCTTCGTATCATCCCGCGTTTACAAGCGGGTCTGCACGAGCAGGTTACGGGCGCTGCAATTAGGGAGTTGTCGGCGGTTGAGGCAGTTGACGCTCAAGCACTAAAGGCTTTGATCTGGGACTCCCAATCCCGTGGGTTTTCGTCGACTAGCTTTCGCCACGATGTTGCCAGCGCCATGGAGGCGCTCGCTAAACGTCTGAAAGGTCTTGAGGAGCGTGACATCGAGTTGCTCAGGGGTTGGCTGCAGCGCGACCCTAATGTATTGGCCGCAGAAACAGTACGTCATGCCGAGCTAAACAAATCCAATCGTGAGCGGAATGAGAAGCCAGATCAACGCCCTGAGGCCATGCTATTTGGCCGGGGCGGCGGGATGCATTTTCTTCCTCAGCGCAATTTCACGCTGCTGTCAGCGATTGCAGCGGGATATGTCTACCGTGACGGCGTGGATTGTGATGGTTGGCTCGCGGAGTTGGAACTACACGTTGCGCATCCTGAAGACCCCGAGGTTTGGAGTGCGATCCTAATGTTTAGGTCGCATGAGCTCTGGTGGGCGGACGCTGCCAGAGTCAGCGGTCTGATTGAAGCGATTTGGCGAACATTCCCTGCAGCGTTTGAAGATGCCGCAATAGTTCAGTCGTTGTGGCGTCTACGCGTTCGTATGAATACGAGCCTACAGCAGGAGATTGTCAACTTCTGGCTCAGTCATAGCGATCATAAGCTTAGGCAGATTGGTGGTGAGTTCTCTGCTGCTAGCGTGATTGTCGATAGTGCTGCCTCTTGTGGGATGGGGGAGATAGTTGAAGCGGTGATGGCCGGTAATGATATTTCTGCTAGGTGTGGCGTGTTATTTGCCGCTGCTGCGGGATGGAGCGAGCCTGATCTCGATATTCGAAGTCGCTCGCACGCCTACCTCATTGCTGTCGCCAATACAGTCAGTGGATTCGAAGCCCATGCTCTATCTACAGCTGTTGATCGTGGTGAGAGATTACCTGCCGACGATATGACTCGAGCCCTGCTGGCTTCTGTTGCAATGAATATTGATCTGCTCAAAGAGTCGATGGCGCGTTTATTTGTACGCTCGCTTCAGCACCTGTTGCTTTATCCTGGCTTTGAGATGCTGGTGCTTGAAATTGCAGAGGCCGCAACTGAGCTTGCACGTACTTCGCCAGAAAGGACCGTTGGGGGGATGTACGACGGCGAATTTATAGGACTTGTAATTGCTCTTCAGCGCTCTCCAATGGAGATAAAAACTCGTGCGATGACGATCTATGAGCGCCTACTTGATGCTGAGGTTCATGGCGCAGAGGACGCTGCAGCATTTGCCTTGCGCCGTTGAGCTGCCCTGGTCCTTTCAGCTGCGGCATCCTGTCCGCTTTTCGGGGTCGTCAGTCCCGTTGCTTAAATGAGAAGATATTGCAATTGGTAGTCCGGCTTAAGTTCGGACCGATATCTTCCCGGACTGCATCCGGGCTACGGGAGTCTCAATGTCTTTTACCCGCAGACAAATGCTGATCGGCCTGGCTGGGCTTGGCGTCGTTGGCCTTGGTGCTGGCGGTGTGCGCTACTGGCTGGGTCGCCCGGAAAATGTGGCGACTCACGACTACGAGCTGATCGCCGCACCGCTGGATATCGAGCTGGTGCCGGGGCATCGCACGCCGGCCTGGGCATACGGCGGTCAGGCTCCGGGTGTGGAGTTGCGCTGCCGGCAGGGCGAGCGTTTGCGTGTGCGCTTTATTAACAATCTGGACGTGCCGACCACCATCCACTGGCACGGCATCCGTCTGCCGCTTGAGATGGACGGCGTGCCTTATGTGTCGCAGGCACCGGTGCTGCCGGGTGAGTACTTCGACTACAGCTTTATTACCCCCGACGCCGGCAGCTTCTGGTATCACCCGCATGTCGCCAGCGGCGAGCAGCTGGGGCGTGGGTTGGTCGGCGCGCTGATCGTCGAGGAGCGTGAGCCAACGGGCTTTATCCACGATCACGTGCTGAATCTGAAAAGCTGGCATATCGACGGGCAGGGCGCGTTCACTGATTTCAGCGTGCCGCGTGAGGCGGCGCGCGGCGGTACGCCGGGGCGCCTGAGTACGGTCAATGGTGTACACGCGCCAACCCTGGATTTACCTGCCGGGCAGGTGGTGCGTCTGCGCCTGATCAATCTGGATAACACCCTGACTTATCGTCTCAACCTGCCTGGTGCGGATGCGCGCATCTATGCGCTGGATGGCAATCCGGTCGAGCCGCGCCCGCTGGGCAAGGAATACTGGCTGGGGCCGGGGATGCGTATCGAGTTGGGGGTGAAGGTGCCGGTCGCGGGTACAGAACTGGCGCTGCGTAATGGGCCGCTGCGCCTGGCGACCTTGCGTGCGCAGCCCAATGCCGAAGGGGTGGGTGAGTGGCCGCCTGCGCTGCCAGCCAACCCGGTGGCTGAGCCTGACCTCGCCAATGCGCAAACCATCAATTTCAACTTTGAGTGGGCGGGCGCGGTATCGACCGGGCTGGCGCAGGGCGCTGCGCACAGTTTCTGGCAGATCAATGGTCAGGCCTGGGATATCAATGACAAGACCTGCGCCGACCGGCCGATTGCCCGCCTGCAACTGGGTGAGAGCTATATCTTCGAGCTGCGTAACCTCAGTCAGTATCAGCACCCGATCCATCTGCATGGCATGACGTTTAAAGTGTTGGCATCGGACCGTAAATCGATCATCCCGTATTTCACTGACACTTACCTGTTGGGCAAGAATGAGCGCGCACGCGTCGCGCTGGTCGCGGATAATCCCGGGGTGTGGATGTTCCATTGCCATGTGATCGACCATATGGAAACCGGTCTGATGGCATCAATCGAGGTCGTTTAAGCGTGCGCCAACCCCTGATCATTGATCGCAGCCAGGATCAGCACTTTATGCGCGAGGCCCTGGCTCTGGCCTCCCAAGGCGCCGCTTTGGGTGAGGTGCCGGTCGGCGCCGTGCTGGTGCAGGCGGGTGAAATTATCGGGCGCGGTTTTAACTGCCCGATCTCCACCCATGATCCCAGCGCCCACGCCGAGATGGTGGCGATTCGCGCTGCCGCGCAAGCCCTGGATAACTATCGCCTGCCGGGCAGCACCCTGTACGTGACCCTGGAACCGTGCAGCATGTGCGCCGGGTTGATCGTGCATGCACGGGTGCAGCGCGTGGTGTATGGCGCCACCGAACCCAAGGCCGGGGTGGCGATCAGCCGAGGACAGTTTTTCAGCCAGGAATTTCTCAATCACCGGGTGTTGATCGAGGGCGGGGTGCTGGCTGAGGAGTGCGGTGCGGCGCTGAGTGCGTTCTTTAAAGCGCGGCGTGAGCAACGTTAGAACCTGCTCAAAGTCTGCTGCGCGTCGGCTCTGCTGCGTTAAAAACAGGCTGGTAGCCGCTTGCGGCTAACGCGCTTCAGCGCGACCCCGAAGGGGCGAGTGAAACGAGTAATGCTCATGTGCAGCTCGTACACTCCGCTTCCTCGCCGCTTTGACCAGCCGGAGGCTGTTACTACGTAGCGCCTTGCATAGCTCTAGCTCGCGAGCCTTTGAGCAGGTTCTGTTAAAGCGGCGGGGTCTGTTCGTTGGGCTGACGCTTGTCGATGCCTGGCAGGTGCTGGCTGCTCTCGGCCAACTGCGAGCCTTCCAGCTGCGGTTGGGTCACCCAGGTGAGGATGTCGTAGTAGCGGCGGATGTTGCGCACAAAGTGCACCGGTTCGCCGCCACGGGCATAGCCGTAACGGGTTTTGCTGTACCACTGTTTCTGCGACAGGCGCGGCAGGATTTTCTGTACATCCAGCCACTTGTTCGGGTCCAGGCCTTCGGCTTCGGTGAGCTTGCGCGCATCTTCCAGATGACCGCCACCGATGTTGTAAGCGGCCAGGGCGAACCAGGTGCGATCGGGCTCCTGAATGCTCTCCGGCAGCTGGTTTTTCACGTGCACGATGTATTTGGCGCCGCCTTCGATGCTCTGCTTGGGATTCAGGCGATCTGACACGCCCATGGCCTGGGCGGTGCGCAAGGTCAGCATCATCAGCCCACGTACGCCGGTCTTCGAGGTGGCCGTGGGTTGCCAGAGAGATTCCTGATAACCCATGGCGGCGAGCAGGCGCCAGTCCACCTGATTGGCCTGCGCGGCTTCGCGGAAGTATTTCTCGTAGCGCGGCAGACGCTGCTGCAGGTGCTGGGCGAAGGTGTAAGCGCCGACGTAGCCAAGGACGTCGACGTGACCGTAATAACGGTCCTTGAGGCGTTGCAGGCTGCCATTCTTCTGCGCGCGCTCGATAAAGGTGTTCATCTCGTCGAGCAGGCTGCGGTCTTCACCGGGAGCGGTGGCCCAGGCCAGGTTCTGTGCATCACCGAGGTCGAAGGCCACGCGCACGTTGGAGAAGTAAACCTGATTCATGGCCAGTTCGTTGGAGTCGACCAGGGTCAGGTCGATCTGCCCCTCATCGACCATGCGCAACAGGTCGACCACTTCAACGGCAGCGGACTCTTCATAGCTCAGTTCGGGCAATTGCAGCTTGAGCGCCGCCAGTTGTTCGGCGTGGGTGCTGCCTTTAAGCACCAGAATGCGTTTGCCGAGCAGATCGTCCGGGCGGGTTGGGCGTTGTTGGCCATTGCGGTAGATCACCTGCGGGGTGACTTCCAGATAGGGCAGGGAGAAGCGCGCCTGGGCTTGCCGTCCGTCGCTTTCCACCAGACCGGCCGCAGCCAGCACCGGGCCGTTGGGCTTGTTCAGGCTGGCAAACAATTCGTCGAGGTTATCGGCGGTTTCGATCTGCAACTCGACGCCCAGATCGTCGGCAAAGCGCTTCACCAGCTCATATTCGAAGCCGGTTTCGCCGTTACGGTCCTGGAAGTAGGTGGCTGGGCTGTTACGGGTGATCACCCGCAGTACACCCTCCGCCTGAACGCGCTCGAGTGTGCTGGGTTCTTCAGCACAGCCGCCGAGCAGCAGGAGGATTCCGATCACCGACAGCCAGCAGGCGCAGCGCGCACGGAACGCAGATTGGGCAAACATTGGCGCAGTATACGCAAAGCCCGCTGCGCACCATATATCGACAGCATCGGTCGTCTCTGTTAGCGCTGCGCGGCATCGAGCCCGCCGAATGCGCCTATTGGCAGGGCATGGGCGGCTTGTCCGAGGGGGCTAACAGAGCCTGGCCGCCACGGGTGCTGTCGGCGATGCTTTAGGCTAGAATGCACGGCCTCAAAGTACACCCCTTCCCAGAGGCTGTCCCCGATGTTGATCCTGCGCGGCGCTCCCGCCCTTTCTGCTTTCCGTCACGGCAAACTGCTTGAACAACTGACCAGCAAGGTGCCTGCGGTCACTGGCCTGTATGCCGAGTTCGCGCATTTCGCCGAAGTGTCTGGCGTGCTTAACGCCGACGAAGAGCAGGTATTGGCCCGTTTGCTGAAGTACGGCCCGAGTGTGCCGGTGCAGGAGCCCAATGGCCGCCTGTTTCTGACCATTCCGCGTTTCGGCACCATCTCGCCCTGGTCGAGCAAGGCCAGCGACATCGCCCGCAACTGCGGCCTGGCGAAGATTCAGCGCATCGAGCGCGGCCTGGCCTACTACGTTAGCGGCGAGCTGAATGCCGCCGATGCGCAGCAGGTGGCGGACGTGCTGCATGACCGCATGACCCAGCTGGTGCTGGATAACCTCGAAGGCGCGGCGGCGCTGTTCAGCCACGCCCAGCCCAAACCGTTGACGGCGATCGACATTCTTGGCGGCGGCCGCGCCGCGCTGGAACAGGCCAACGTCGAGCTGGGTCTGGCCCTGGCCGAAGATGAAATCGATTACCTGCTCAATGCTTTCCAGGGGCTGGGGCGCAACCCGCACGACATCGAACTGATGATGTTTGCCCAGGCCAACTCTGAGCATTGCCGCCACAAGATCTTCAATGCCAGCTGGGATATCGACGGCGAAAGCCAGGACAAGTCGCTGTTCGGCATGATCAAGAACACCTACCAGATGCACAGCGAGAACGTGCTGTCCGCGTACAAGGACAACGCCTCGGTGATCGTCGGGCACACCGCTGGCCGTTTCTTCCCGAATCCGCAAACCCGCCAGTACGGCGCGGTGCAGGAACCGGTGCATATTCTGATGAAGGTGGAAACCCACAACCACCCGACCGCCATTTCCCCGTTCTCCGGTGCGTCCACCGGTTCCGGCGGCGAGATCCGCGACGAAGGCGCCACCGGCCGTGGCGCCAAGCCGAAGGCCGGGTTGACCGGCTTTACCGTCTCCAACCTGAACATCCCGGGTTTCGAACAGCCGTGGGAAGTGCCGTACGGCAAGCCCGAGCGCATCGTGACCCCGCTGGACATCATGATCGAAGGCCCGCTGGGCGGCGCGGCGTTCAACAACGAATTCGGCCGTCCGGCGCTGACCGGCTACTTCCGTACCTTCGAGCAAGCGATCAGCACGCCCCATGGCGACGAAGTGCGCGGCTACCACAAGCCGATCATGCTCGCCGGCGGCATGGGCAACATTCGTGCAGATCACGTGCAGAAAGGTGAGATCACCGTGGGCGCCAAGCTCATCGTGCTCGGCGGCCCGGCCATGCTGATCGGCCTGGGCGGCGGCGCGGCGTCGTCGGTTGCCACTGGTGCCAGCTCGGCTGACTTGGATTTCGCCTCCGTACAGCGCGAAAACCCGGAAATGGAACGCCGTTGCCAGGAGGTCATCGACCGTTGCTGGCAGCTCGGCGACGCCAACCCGATTGCCTTTATCCATGACGTTGGCGCCGGTGGTATTTCCAACGCCTTCCCGGAGCTGGTCAATGACGGCGGCCGTGGCGGCCGTTTCGAGCTGCGCAACGTGCCGAATGACGAGCCGGGCATGGCCCCGCACGAAATCTGGAGCAACGAGTCCCAGGAGCGTTACGTCCTGGCCGTCAGCGCTGTCGATTTCGAACGCTTCAAAGCCATTTGCGAGCGCGAGCGCTGCCCGTTTGCGGTCGTCGGCGAAGCCACCGAAGAAGCTCACCTGACCGTAACTGACAGCCACTTCGCCAACACTCCGGTGGACATGCCGCTGGAAGTGCTGCTCGGCAAACCGCCGCGCATGCACCGCTCGGTGACCCGCGAAGCCGAGCTGGGCGACGATTTTGCTGCCGCCAATGTGGATATCGACGATGCGGTAACTCGCGTGCTGCATCACCCGGCCGTGGCCAGCAAGAGCTTCCTGATCACCATTGGTGACCGCACCATTACCGGTCTGGTTGCCCGCGACCAGATGGTTGGCCCGTGGCAGGTGCCGGTGGCCGATTGCGCCGTGACCGCCACCAGCTTCGATGTGTACACCGGTGAGTCGATGGCCATGGGCGAGCGCACGCCGCTGGCGCTGCTGGATGCCGCCGCTTCCGGGCGTATGGCGATTGGCGAGACGCTGACCAACCTGGCGGCCTCGCGCATCGAAAAACTCTCCGACATCAAACTGTCCGCCAACTGGATGGCCGCTGCCGGCCACCCGGGCGAAGACGCGCGCCTGTACGACACCGTGAAAGCGGTCGGCATGCAGCTGTGCCCCGAGCTGGGCATCACCATTCCGGTGGGCAAAGACTCGATGTCGATGAAAACCCAGTGGCGCGATGAAGGCACGGATAAGAGCGTGACCTCGCCGCTGTCGTTGGTGGTGACTGGCTTTGCCCCGGTCAGCGATATTCGCAAGACCCTGACCCCGCAACTGCGCATGGACAAGGGCGAAACCGACCTGATCCTGATCGACCTGGGCCGTGGGCAGAACCGCATGGGCGCCTCGATCCTCACCCAGGTGTACGGCAAGCTCGGCACCCAGGCACCGGATGTGGATGACGCCGAAGACCTCAAGGCCTTCTTCGCGGTGATCCAGGGCCTGAATGCTGACGGCCATATTCTCGCTTACCACGACCGTTCCGACGGCGGCCTGCTGGTGACCGCGCTGGAAATGGCCTTTGCCGGCCATTGCGGCTTGAACCTGTTCCTCGATGCCTTGGCTGACGACCGCGCTGAGCTGGCTGCGGTGCTGTTCAACGAAGAGCTGGGTGCGGTGATCCAGGTGCATCAGGACGCTACCCCGGAAGTGCTGGCGCAGTTCAGCGCCGCCGGTCTGGGTGACTGTGTGGCGGTGATCGGTCAGCCGGTCAACAGCGATGATGTAGCCATCAGTTTCAACGGTCAGCCGGTTTTCGGCGGTCAGCGCCGCTTGCTGCAGCGTCAGTGGGCGCAAACCAGCTACCAGATTCAGCGTCTGCGCGACAACGTGCAGTGCGCCGAGCAGGAGTTCGACGCCATCCTCGATGAGGAAAACCCGGGGTTGTCGGCCAAGCTCAGCTTCGACGTCAATCAGGACATCAGCGCGCCGTATATCCGCAAGGGCGTGCGCCCACAGATCGCCGTGCTGCGCGAGCAGGGCGTCAACGGTCAGGTGGAAATGGCCGCAGCCTTCGATCGCGCGGGTTTCAATGCAATCGACGTGCATATGAGCGACATCCTCAGCGGTCGCGTCAGTCTTGAAGAGTTCAAGGGCCTGGTCGCCTGCGGCGGTTTCTCCTACGGCGACGTACTGGGTGCCGGCGAAGGCTGGGCCAAGTCGATCCTGTTCAACAGCCGCGCCCGCGATGGCTTCCAGGCGTTCTTCGAGCGCAAGGACAGCTTTGCCCTTGGCGTGTGCAACGGTTGCCAGATGATGAGCAACCTGCACGAACTGATCCCCGGTACCGAGTTCTGGCCGCATTTCGTGCGCAACCGCTCCGAGCAGTTCGAAGCGCGCGTGGCGATGGTCCAGGTACAGGAGTCGGCATCGATCTTCCTGCAGGGCATGGCCGGTTCGCGTATGCCAATTGCCATCGCCCACGGCGAAGGTCATGCCGAGTTCGAGAACGAGGAAGCCTTGCTTGAAGCCGATCTGTCCGGCTGTGTGGCCATGCGCTTTATCGACAACCACGGCAAAGTCACCGAAACCTACCCGGCCAACCCGAACGGTTCGCCGCGCGGGATCACCGGTCTGACCAGCCGTGACGGCCGCGTGACCATCATGATGCCGCACCCGGAGCGGGTATTCCGCGCCGTGCAGAACTCCTGGAAGCCGGATGACTGGCAGGAAGATGCAGGCTGGATGCGCATGTTCCGCAACGCCCGCGTGTGGGTGGATTAACAGCGGCCGCAATGTGGCCCTCTGCTGACCCTCTCCCGCCTGTGGGAGAGGGTGCCCGAAGGGCGGGAGAGGGCGTGTGAATCCGCAAGACTCTGTTCTGCCTGAGGTGCGCCAGGTCAAACCTGGCGATACCTTGCTGCTGTGCCGCTGCGGGCGTTCGTCCCAGCTTCCCGATTGTATTTCCGCCTGCCCTGATGCGCTTGAACTGCAGCCTGAGCGTGAGCAGTTTCTGCTGCTTTGCCGTTGCGCTCGCTCGCAACGTCTACCCTACTGTGATGGCAGCCATAACCAGCCGGTGCAAGGCTTGAGGGCCCGCTGGCGGCGCTTCTGGCGTGGCTTGTAGCGTGCGTCAGGATTGAACGCTCGGCCAATGAGCGGGTCATAGGAAGCAAGTGTGATACGCCTCGCGAACCGCCAATAGGGCAAAGTGCCATTATTGTGTGGCATCATTAGCGCGCTGTTTTAATCAGTCTTGCCGGTGGGGACTTCGATGTACAAACTGTGTTTTTATGTGCCTGAAACCCATCTGGAAACGGTGAAAACCGCCGTGTTCAGCGCGGGTGGTGGCCGTATCGGTCAGTATGATCAGTGCTGTTGGCAGGTGCTTGGGCAGGGGCAGTTTCGCGCCCTGGAAGGCAGTCAACCGTTTATCGGGCAGCCTGGGCAGGTGACTCAGGTGGCGGAGTGGAAAGTTGAGTTGGTGGTGGCCGACGAGCTGATCCACGATGCGGTCAAAGCCATGAAAAAGCAGCATCCCTATGAGACACCCGCCTTCGAGGTATGGCGTCTTTCAGACATCCAGTTCTAAGTGCTGAGCGGCTGAAGCAGCTCCGTAGGGCTCTGTGTTCGAACATGAAAAAGGCACCGTCAAGGTGCCTTTTTTGTGCCTGCCTTTCAGGGCCGGATTTCGATCAGCGTGCCATCTTTGACCAGTGACCAGACCTCACGCATGTCGATGTTCTTCATGGCGATACAGCCTTCGGTCCAGTCCAGGGTGTGGAAGAACCATTCGGGGTATTCCTCGTCCAAAGGCGTGCCGTGGATCATGATCATGCCGCCGGCCGGCACGCCCTTGGCGCGGGCTTGCGCCTGGTCGCGGGCGTTGGGGTAGGAGATGTGCATGGACAGGTTGTACTTGTCGCTGGTCTTGCGCCAGTCGATCCAGTAGAAGCCTTCCGGGGTGCGCAGATCGCCTTCGCGCTGCTTAGCACCCTCCGGCTGTTTGCCCAATGAAATACGGTAGGACTTGAGCGTGTCGCCGCGGCTGATCAGGTGCAGCTTGCGCTCGGACTTGACCACCAGCACCTTGTCGATGGTTTTGCCGTTGAGGCTTGGGGTGGTGTTGGCGTGGCCAGTCAGAGCAACGGTCAGGCAGAGTAGGGTGAGCAACCAGCGCATCGTAATTCCCATGGATCAAAAGGCTTTCTTGTAATGTGCGCGCAAGGCTTCAAGCGGCTCGTTGCGGACCGGGTAGTGCTGCTCCCGGCGGTCTGCGAAGTAGCATTCTAAGGTACGCCCGATGGTCGGGAAAGCCAGCTCTGACCAGGGGATGTCCTGTTCGTGAAACAGCTGCACCTCCAGGCTTTCCTCGCCCGGGGCAAAGTCTAGGTCGACCAGTTCGGCGCGAAACAGCATGTACACCTGATTGATGTGCGGCAGGTCGAATAGGGTATAGAGGTTCAGGCTGCGCACCCGGGCGCAGGCTTCTTCATGGGTTTCACGGGCGGCGGCCTGTTCCAGGGTTTCACCGTTTTCCATAAATCCTGCAGGCAGTGTCCAGTAGCCACGCCGTGGTTCGATGGCGCGGCGGCACAGCAATACCTGCTCGCCCCATATCGGCAGGCAGCCGGCAATAATGCGCGGGTTCTGGTAATGCACGGTCTGGCACTGTGCGCAGACATGACGCAGGCGAGTGTCGCCCTGCGGGATGATATGGCTGATCGGGCCGCCACAATTGCTACAGAACTTCATGCCAGGTCCTCGCTGCGTGTCGGCTATCTTGGCGTGCGCGCCGGTACTCGGCAAGCGACCTGAACGCTTGGTTATCGAGCGCCTGAATGATGCCTGGCAGCGGTACGGGGCTTGGGCCGTGCGCTGCTTTCATGCCATGATCGACGGCAGAATAAAAGACCGAGAATCCCCATGCTGGACGAGTTGCTCCATCGCATGCGCGGCTATAGCCCGCTCAGTTTGCAGATCGACAAAGACTACCCTGAAGCTGCAGTGCTGGTGCCCATCACCCGCAGTGACGAGCCGGAAGTGGTGCTGACCCTGCGCGCCAGTGGTTTGTCCACGCACAGTGGCGAAGTGGCCTTTCCCGGTGGTCGACGCGACCCTGAGGATGCTGATCTGGTACAGACCGCCCTGCGCGAAGCCGAGGAGGAGATCGGCCTGCCGCCGGGGTTGGTTGAAGTGGTGGGGCCGCTCAGTAAGCTGGTTTCGCGGCACGGTATCAAGGTCACACCCTACGTAGGTCTGGTGCCGGATTTTGTCGAATACCGGCCCAATGACGGAGAGATTGCTGCGGTGTTTGCCGTGCCGCTGGCATTCTTTCGCGAGGATCCGCGGGAAACCACGCACCGTATCGATTACCTCGGGCGCAGCTGGTATGTGCCGAGTTACCGCTATGGCGAATATAAAATCTGGGGGCTGACGGCGATCATGCTGGTCGAGTTGGTCAACCTGGTGTTCGATGATGTGCATATCGATATGCACCAGCCGCCCGAGCACTTTATCAAGCTCACCTGAGCCTATGAGGAAGCAGCCATGAAATATCGCCTGGGTTCATCCCATGTCGAGACCCATGCCGACAGCTGGGTTGCGCCTAATGCCACCCTGGTGGGCAAGGTCAAATTGGAGTCGGGGGCCAGCGTGTGGTTTAACGCCGTGCTGCGCGGCGATAACGAGCTGATCCATATCGGCGAGAACAGCAACGTGCAGGACGGCACGGTGATGCACACCGATATGGGCTTTCCGCTGACTATCGGCAAGGGCGTGACCATTGGCCATAACGCCATGCTGCACGGCTGCAACGTGGGCGATTACAGCCTGATCGGCATCAATGCGGTGATCCTCAATGGCGCGAAAGTCGGCAAGAACTGCATCATCGGCGCCAACAGCCTGATCGGTGAAGGCAAGGAAATTCCTGATGGTTCATTGGTCATGGGCTCGCCCGGCAAAGTGGTGCGTGAGCTGACCGAGCCGCAGAAAAAGATGCTCGAAGCCAGCGCCGCACACTATGTGCACAACGCTCAACGCTATGCCCGTGATCTGGCGGTACAGGACGACTCATGAGCAACGAACGTCCCGTCGCCTCGCCCTGCGTGCATGTCTGCGCGTTGGACGATGAAGATATCTGCATCGGCTGCCAGCGTACGGTCGCCGAAATCACCCGCTGGAGCCTGATGGAAAACAGCGAGCGCCGTGAGGTGTTGATGCAGTGTCATGAGCGGGCCAAGGCCAAAGGCATTCTGCTTTAAGAACCGGCTCACGATCTGCTGCGCGTCGGCCCTGCGGCGTTAAAAACAGGCTCGGAATGCTCATTTACAGCTCGTAAACTCCGCTTCCTCGCCTGTTTTTGCCTTGCAGTGCTCTAGCTCGCGAGATCGTGAACAGGTTCTAACTTTCTTGATCAGTTTGAGGACTCCCCATGCCCCGTATCGGAACCCCTTTGTCGCCGAGCGCGACCCGTGTGCTGTTGTGTGGCTCTGGCGAGCTGGGCAAGGAGGTGGTGATCGAGTTACAGCGACTTGGCGTCGAGGTGATTGCCGTTGATCGTTACGCCAATGCGCCGGCCATGCAGGTGGCGCACCGCAGCCATGTGATCAACATGCTCGACGGCGCCGCCCTGCGTGCGGTGATCGAGCTGGAACAGCCGCACTATATCGTTCCGGAAATCGAGGCGATTGCCACCGCGACCCTGGTCGAGCTGGAAAACGAAGGTTTTACCGTAATCCCCAGCGCTCGCGCCGCACAGCTGACCATGAACCGTGAAGGCATCCGCCGCCTGGCCGCTGAAGAGCTGGGCCTGCCGACCTCGCCTTACCGCTTTGCCGATTCCTTCGACGAGTGTCGCGCTGCGGTTGAGGCGATCGGTTTTCCCTGCCTGATCAAGCCGATCATGAGTTCGTCGGGCAAGGGCCAGTCGGTGCTGAAAAGCCTGGATGACCTGCAGCCGGCCTGGGACTACGCCCAGGCCGGCGGTCGTGCCGGCAAGGGCCGGGTGATCGTCGAGGGCTTTATCGATTTTGATTATGAAATCGCGCTGCTTACCGTGCGCCACAGTGGCGGCACCACCTTCTGTGCCCCGGTTGGTCATCGTCAGGTCAAGGGGGACTACCAGGAGTCCTGGCAGCCGCAGCCGATGAGCGCCAAGGCGCAGGCTGAAGCCGAGCGTATCGCCCTGGCGGTGACCGGCTCGCTGGGTGGGCGTGGCTTGTTTGGCGTCGAGTTGTTCGTCAAAGGTGATCAGGTGTGGTTCTGCGAAATCTCGCCGCGCCCGCACGACACCGGCCTGGTCACCCTGATTTCCCAGGATCTGTCCGAATTCGCCCTGCACGCACGGGCGATTCTCGGTTTGCCGATTCCAGCCATTCGTCAGTTCGGCCCATCGGCTTCTGCGGTGATCTTGGTTGAGGGGGAATCGCAGCAAGTGAGCTTCGGCAACCTCGGCGCGGCCCTGGCCGAGGCGGATACTGCTCTGCGCCTGTTCGGCAAGCCGGAAGTCAGTGGTCAGCGGCGCATGGGTGTGGCGCTGGCGCGAGATGAGTCGTTACAAGCGGCGCGGGCCAAGGCCGCGCGTGCGGCGCAGGCGGTCAAGGTCGAACTGTGAGTGCGTTGCGCGCCTATGCCTGGTGGCTAGGCTTGGCGCTGTTGGCACCGATTGCCTTGCCGCTGGCGGTGCGCACGCGGCGTAACGCCCTGCGTTTACCACCAGCTAGCGGGCCGCTGAATGGTGTGGCGGGCGCGGACTTGCCGGGTGAGCCGCTACGCCTGCTGGTGCTGGGGGAATCGACCGTGGTTGGCGTGGGGGTGGATGAGCTGCATGCCGCGTTGGTCGCGCAGTTGGCTGCAGTGCTGGCTGCGCGCAGCGGTCGTCCGGTTGCCTGGCGTGCGTGCGGTGAAAACGGTATTACTGCTGCTCAAGCCCATGAACGACTGCTGCCGCAGGTGCTGGGTCAACCCTTTGATCTGGCGCTGCTGGTGTTCGGCGTCAACGACACTACCCATCTGACGTCACTGCCGCGTTGGGAGGCGGCGCTTGGCGGTATGGCGAAAGCCTTGGCTGTTCGCGGCGCTCGGGTGGCGTTTAGCAGCGTGCCGCCGCTGCAGCATTTCACGGCATTGCCCTGGCTGCTGCGGCGTTTGCTCGGCATGCGTGCCGCTTTGCTGGATGCATGTCTGCGCCGGCTGGCTACGCGTCAGGGGGTAGGGCATCACGCGGTCGAGTTGGAGTTTTCCGCCGAGTACCTGGCGCGTGATGGTTATCATCCATCAGCTCTGGGGTATCGCGTGTGGGCCGAGGGGTTGGCCCTCAGTCTGCTGCCGGCGGCGCAGCCTTAGGTTTGGTTTTGGCCTGCCAGATGCGTACGCTTTTTACCCGGTTCTCGGCGGCCTGCAGGATTTCCAGGCGGTAAGGGCCGATCTTCAGGCACACCGCGCTATCGGGAATGCTTTCCAGGGCTTCGGTGATCAGGCCGTTGAGGGTTTTCGGCCCGTCGCTGGGCAGGTGCCATTCCAGCGCCTTGTTGATTTCGCGGATATAGGCGGCGCCATCGATGACCTGGGTGCCATCTTCCTGGGGGTGAATATCCGGGCTGCGCAGGGTGTCCTGATTGCTGAAGTCACCGACGATTTCTTCGAGGATATCTTCCAGGGTGACGATGCCGATGACATCGCCATATTCGTCCACCACGATGCCAATCCGGCGCTTCTGCTTCTGGAAGTTGATCAGCTGGGTCGACAGCGGCGTACCTTCCGGCACGAAGTAGGGCTCGTTGCAGGCTGCCAGTAGCGCTTCTTTGCTCAGCTGGTTGTGCGTCAGCAGTCGGGCAATCTGGCGCATGTGCACGATGCCTTCGATCTGATTGATGTCCGTGCGAAACACTGGCAGGCGGGTGTGGGTGGTATTGGTCAACTGGTTGATGATGCTGTCGAGGTCATCTTCCAGATTGATCCCGGTGACTTCGTTGCGCGGGATCATGATGTCATCCACCGTCACCCGTTCCAGGTCGAGAATGCCGAGCAGCATGTTCTGGCGATTTTTCGGCAGCTCATGGCCGGACTCGCGCACCACGCTGCGCAGTTCCTCCGTGGTCAGGCTGTCGCTGCTCTTGCTGGTGGGGTCGACGCCCAGCAGTCTGAGCAGGCCGTTGGTGATCCAGCCCAACAGAATGACCAGCGGATAAAACAGTTTGAGTAGCAGCAACAGCGGCAGGCTGAACGGGTAGGCGACCCGTTCCGGATGCAAGGCTGCCAGGGTCTTGGGGGTGATTTCACCGAAGATCAGCAGCGCCAGGGTCAGGCCGATTGTCGCGATGGCGATTCCGGCCTCGCCCCAGAGTTTGATGGCCAGCACTGTGGCGATGGCAGACGCGAAAATATTGACGAAGTTGTTGCCGATCAGAATGGTGCCGAGCAGGCGGTCCGGTCGGCTGAGTAGCGAGCTGACGCGCTTGGCTCCGCGATGACCTTCTTTGGTCAGGTGCTTGAGGCGGTAGCGGTTGAGGCTGAGGATGCCGGTTTCCGAACTGGAGAAAAACGCTGAGCAAAGCAGCAGAAATATCAACAGGCCGAACAGAAAGCCGGGGTGTGCGTTTTCCACGGAAGGGGTCTCAGATATGCAGGATAAATTCGCGAACCAGCTTGCTGCCGAAATAGGCCAGCATCAGCAGGCAGAAGCCCGCCAGGGTCCAGCGAATCGCTTTATGGCCGCGCCAGCCGAGTTGGTGGCGACCCCATAGCAGCACGGCAAAGACCACCCAGGCGAAGAAGGACAGGAAGGTCTTGTGCGCCAGGTGCTGGGCGAACAGGTCATTGATAAACAGCGCGCCGGACAGCAGTGACAGCGACAGCAGTGCCCAGCCAGCCCAGAGGAAGCCGAACAGCAGGCTTTCCATGGTCTGTAGCGGCGGGAAGTTCTTGATCAGCCCGGAGGGATGTTTGTGCTTGAGCTGATGGTCCTGCAGCAGCAGGAGCAGCGACTGGAACACGGCGATGGTCAGCATGCCGTAAGCTGTTACGGACAGCAGGATGTGCGCCAGGATGCCGGGAGCCTCATCAATCGGCCGGCTTGTGCCGCTGGGCATGAACTGTGCGAGCAGAACCGTCAGAAAGCCCAGCGGAAACAGCAGAATCAGCAGGTTTTCCACAGGGATGCGCGCGCAGGCCAGCAGGGTCAGCAAAATGACCGAGGCGGCAATCAGGCTGGCGGCGTTGAAAAAGTCCAGTGACAGACCTGTTGGGCTGTACATCTGCATGAACAGGCTGCTGGTATGAAACAGCAGGGCGAAAACGCCGAGCACAACCAGCAGGCGCTTGTTGATGGTGCTGCGCTGTTGCAGGCGCAGGCCCTGGTAAGACGCGGCTGCCGCGTAGAAGCAGGCGGCGGCGAGGCTGGGTAGCAGAGGGTGCATAAATCCTTGTCAGGCAAACCCGGAAGACACGCAGTGTGGCATACAACCGCCGCGCCACGAAAGCATCTGGCTGTGCCGAAGGCTCTGGCGCGGTCGCGATGAAACGTCAACAGAGCCGGCCACTCTTCGCTATAATCCGCCGCCTGTTACAAGCCTACCCTCGGCTCGGTTGAGCCTGAAAGGAACGAGCATGTTTGAAAATCTGACAGATCGCCTCTCGCAGACCCTGCGCAATGTCACTGGCAAGGCCAAGCTGAGCGAAGACAACATCAAGGACACTCTGCGTGAAGTGCGCATGGCCTTGCTGGAAGCCGACGTGGCGCTGCCTGTGGTCAAGGACTTCGTTAATAAGGTCAAGGATCGTGCGGTCGGTACTGAGGTCTCGAAGAGCCTGACCCCAGGCCAGGCCTTCGTGAAGATCGTGCGTGCTGAGCTCGAAGAGCTGATGGGCGCGGCCAACGAAGACCTTGCGCTGAATGCCGTGCCGCCCGCCGTGGTGCTGATGGCGGGCCTGCAGGGCGCGGGTAAGACCACCACCGTCGGCAAACTGGCGCGCTTCCTTAAAGAGCGCAAGAAGAAAACCGTGATGGTGGTCTCGGCTGACGTTTACCGTCCGGCCGCGATCAAGCAGCTGGAAACCCTGGCCAATGATATTGGCGTGACCTTCTTTCCGTCGGATGTCAGTCAGAAGCCGGTGGCGATTGCCGAGGCGGCGATCAAGGAAGCCAAACTCAAATTTATCGACGTGGTGCTGGTGGATACTGCCGGTCGTCTGGCCATTGATGCCGAGATGATGGCGGAAATCCAGGCATTGCACGGGGCGATCAAACCGGTAGAAACCCTGTTCGTGGTCGACGCCATGACGGGGCAGGACGCGGCCAACACTGCCAAGGCGTTCAATGATGCGCTGCCGCTGACCGGGGTCGTACTGACCAAGGTTGACGGTGATGCTCGTGGTGGCGCCGCGCTGTCGGTGCGGCATATTACCGGCAAGCCGATCAAGTTCATCGGTATGGGCGAGAAGACCGAGGCGCTGGAGCCTTTCCATCCGGATCGGATTGCCTCGCGCATTCTCGGCATGGGTGATGTGCTCAGCCTGATTGAGCAGGCCGAGCAGGCCCTGGATCGCGAAAAAGCCGAGAAGCTCACCAAGAAGCTGAAGAAGGGCAAGGGCTTCGATCTCGAAGACTTCCGCGACCAGCTGCAACAAATGAAAAACATGGGTGGCCTTGGCGGCCTGATGGACAAGCTGCCGCAGATGGGCGGTGTCAATCTGGCGCAGATGGGCAATGCCCAGGGTGCGGCCGAGAAGCAGTTCAAACAGATGGAGGCGATCATCAACTCGATGACGCCGGCCGAGCGTCGCGACCCGGAGATCATCAGCGGCTCGCGCAAGCGCCGCATCGCCATGGGTTCCGGCACCCAAGTGCAAGACATTGGTCGCTTGATCAAGCAGCACAAGCAGATGCAGAAAATGATGAAAAAATTCACTGCTAAAGGCGGTATGGCCAAGATGATGCGTGGCATGGGTGGGATGATGCCGGGCGGTCTGCCGAAGCTGTAACAGCAGTAATAAAGGCTGCGTGTGGGCTGGCGAGAGTGTTTGCCAGCCTGATGCGCAGCCAGCACCGACCGGCGGCTTGAAAAAGAGATTTGCAAAAAGCCGGATAATCCTTAGAATATGCGGCCTTTCGGGCCTAGTGCCCTATGCTTGCATTTCAGTTTTGCAGCACCGACTACAGGAAAGAAGTTCAATGGTAACCATCCGTCTTGCCCGTGGCGGCTCCAAAAAGCGCCCGTTCTACCACCTGACCGTGACCAACAGCCGCAATGCGCGCGATGGTCGCTTCGTTGAGCGTATTGGTTTCTTCAACCCGGTTGCTTCGGGTGCAGAAGTCAAACTGTCGGTTAACCAAGAGCGTGCCGCTTACTGGCTCGGTCAAGGTGCACAGCCGTCTGAGCGCGTAGCTCAGCTGCTCAAGGAAGCTGCTAAGGCTGCAGCCTAAGCATCATGAGCATGACGCCAGCTCCCGCCGAGGACCTTGTAGTTCTCGGCAAGATTGTCTCGGTGCATGGCGTAAAGGGTGATGTGAAGGTGTATTCCTTTACCGAACCTTTGACCAACGTGCTCAATTACCCTCACTGGACGCTCAAGCGTGACGGCGAGGTTACGCAAGTTGAAGTGGCCGGTGGACGTTTGCAGGGCAAAGTCCTGGTGGCAAAGCTTAAGGGTCTGGATGATCGCGAAGTGGCTCGTACCTTCGCGGGTTTTGACATTTGTGTGCCCCGTAGCCAGTTACCGGAACTTAGCGACGGCGATTACTACTGGTATCAGTTGGAAGGCCTCAAGGTTATTGATCAGGCAGGGCAGTTGCTCGGCAAGGTTGATCACCTGTTTGAGACCGGTGCCAACGATGTGATGGTGGTCAAACCCTGCACCGACAGCCTGGATGGACGCGAGCGCCTGTTGCCCTACACCGAGCAATGTGTGCTGTCGATTGATCTGGCCGCTGGCGAAATGCGGGTCGACTGGGATGCGGACTTCTAAGCCTGATGTCAAATCTGCGCGTTGAAGTCATTACGCTGTTCCCGGAAATGTTTGCCGCTATCAGCGAATACGGCATTACCAGCCGAGCGGTGAAGCAGGGCTTGTTGCAATTGACCTGCTGGAATCCGCGCAGCTACACCACAGACCGTCATCACACTGTTGATGACCGGCCTTTTGGTGGTGGCCCAGGCATGGTGATGAAGATCAAACCGCTTGAAGATGCTTTGCTTGACGCAAGGCAGGCTACAGGTGGTGCGGCCAAGGTGATCTACCTGTCGCCGCAAGGTCGCCAGCTGACGCAGTCAGCAGTACGCGAACTGGCCAATGAGGATGCATTGATCCTGATTGCCGGTCGCTACGAAGGAATCGATGAGCGCTTTATTGAGGCGCATGTTGATGAAGAATGGTCGATTGGGGATTACGTCCTGTCTGGCGGTGAGCTGCCAGCCATGGTGCTGATCGACGCGGTAACGCGCCTTTTGCCTGGTGCATTGGGTCATGCAGACTCGGCCGAGGAGGACTCCTTTACGGATGGCCTGCTCGACTGCCCGCACTACACTCGCCCGGAGGTGTATGCGGATAAACGTGTTCCCGACGTGTTGCTTAGTGGCAACCACGAACACATCCGGCGTTGGCGTTTGCAGCAGTCCCTTGGTCGGACCTGGGAGCGTCGCGCTGATCTTCTGGAAAGCCGCTCGCTTTCTGGAGAAGAGAAAAAGCTGCTGGAGGAATACGTCCGCCAGCGGGACGATAGTTAATGTATCGATGACCGGCCGAGGCCTGTCTTAGGAGCGCAGCATGACCAACAAGATTATTCAGCAGCTCGAAGCTGAGCAGATGAGCAAAGAAATCCCGACTTTTGCGCCAGGCGACACTGTTGTTGTCCAGGTTAAAGTGAAAGAGGGTGACCGTCAGCGTCTGCAGGCTTTCGAGGGCGTTGTTATCGCCAAGCGTAACCGTGGTCTGAACAGTGCCTTCACTGTTCGCAAGATCTCCAACGGTGTTGGCGTTGAGCGTACTTTCCAGACCTACAGCCCGCTGGTCGACAGCCTGGCTGTGAAGCGTCGCGGTGACGTACGTAAAGCCAAGCTGTACTACCTGCGTGACCTGTCCGGTAAGGCAGCGCGCATCAAGGAAAAGCTGTCCTAAGTTCGGACGCTTCTCTGAAAAAAGCAGCCTTCGGGCTGCTTTTTTCGTTTATGGGCCGATGACTGGTGAGTTTTTGGCCTCAGCTCTGCCCATGTGGTCGCGTGTCAATAATCCCAAGAGTCGCCCGCAGCGCTGTGGCAGCTGCATCCGATTGAATCTGGCAGTAGTGGCATGACCCCGAGAGAGCGGGAAATTCAGCGGCGCACCGAGCTATCGGAAACCCGCGTGACCAAAGCGGTGTTTCCGCCGACAACCAATCATCACAACACCCTGTTTGGCGGCACGGCATTGGCCTGGATGGATGAGGTGTCGTTTATCGCGGCTACGCGCTTTTGCCGCCTGCCGTTGGTGACGGTGTCGTCGGATCGCATCGATTTCAAGCACGCGATACCAGCCGGCTCGATTGTCGAGCTGATTGGTCGGGTGATCAAGGTAGGCACCACCAGCCTCAAAGTTGAGGTCGAGGTGTTTGTCGAAAGCATGAGTAGTGACGCCCGCGTACGGGCGATCAGTGGTGTGTTCAGTTTTGTTGCGATCGATAAGCAGCAGAAGCCGGTGCCCGTGCTGCCGCGCTGAGCGGCAGGGTCCCGTTCCTACTTATGCAGGCTGATCTTCAGGGAGGCCTGCGACAGGTCGATATCGTGCAGGCTCAGGCTACCCATACTCTGGCCCTGCGGGGCGCCAGCGACGCGGATATTGTCAAAGCGCAGCTCGCCAATCGAGCTGGGTAGGCGCACATTGACCGAGCCGTCGGCGTTGATCACCGAGGTCAGTTTGCTGGTGTCGTACTGCACGTCTTTCATCGAAGTTTCCGCTTCGAGACTGCTCAGTACCGGCATCACCAGTTTGCTCAGTTGGCCAACGGTGCCTAAGCCGTCGCCACTGCCAGCCTGGAGAAACAGGCCCTGCAGAACATCGTCGAGGCCTTGGGCGCTGACATTGCTCATTTCCAGGTCGCTCAAGGGGCGCAGGCCTCGCGGTGTCTGCTCCTGGCTGACCGCGCTGACTTGTGAGCGCGGCGCGTCAGCGCTGGCGATCTGGAAGGGTGTTAGCAGGGCTGCGATCAGAGTGGCGGCGAGGCGCAGGTTGCTCTGCTTGCTCAGGGCCTTTTTCAGCTGGCGTTCGCTCAGCCAGCCCTGCTCGATAAGGATCTCACCCAGGCGCTTCTGGCTGGTGAGTTGCAGTTTGATGGCAGCATCCAGCTGACCGCGGTTAATCAGTCCCTTGTTGATCAGAATCTGACCAAGGCGTGAGTGCTGTTGGCTGGACATCGCGTGGGCCCATTGTGCTGTAGTGGCGTGATGCAATCATGGTCTGCAAATGGCTGCCTGTCACCCACCCAAAGATAGGGTGACGTCGGCTTTCAGCGTTGGTCTAGCGACCGTTGGTCGGCTGCCAATCTGTGAGCAGATGCAGTGCGTGAGGCTGGTAGAGGGTGTCGTGCTGGTGGACACTAGCCCAACTGTTCAATGAGGTTATTTGATGCCTGCTATCGACCATCCACTGATTGAGCGTTTTCTGGAGTCGCTCTGGCTGGAAAAGGGTTTGTCAGCCCATACGCGGGCGGCGTATCGCAGTGATCTGGCGTTGTTCAATGGTTGGTTGCAGGCGCGTGACGTGCAGTTGGCCGGCGCAGGGCGTGAGCTGATTCTAGATCACCTGGCCTGGCGCCTGAATGAAGGCTACAAGGCGCGCTCCACGGCGCGGCTGCTCTCTGGGTTGCGCGGGTTCTACCGGTTTCTTCTGCGTGAGCAGTTGATCAGTCGTGACCCGACTCTGCAGGTGGATTTGCCGCAACTGGGGCGGCCGCTGCCCAAGTCGCTGTCAGAGGCCGATGTTGAGGCGTTGCTGGCGGCCCCCGAGCTGGATGACCCGATAGGTCTGCGCGACCGGACGATGCTGGAGGTGCTGTATGCCTGCGGCTTGCGCGTGAGTGAGCTGATCGGCCTGACGCTGGAACAGGTCAATCTGCGCCAAGGCGTGCTGCGGGTGTTTGGCAAGGGTAGCAAGGAGCGTCTGGTGCCGTTGGGTGAAGAGGCGATTGCCTGGATTGAGTGCTACAGCAAGGAGGCGCGGCCGTTTCTGCTGGATGGCAGGCCCAGTGATGTGTTGTTTCCCAGTATGCGTGGCGAGCAGATGACCCGGCAAACCTTCTGGTATCGCATCAAGCACCAAGCCAAGGTGGCGGGGATCAACAAGAGTCTATCGCCGCACACCTTGCGTCATGCGTTCGCCACTCATTTGCTCAACCATGGTGCTGATTTGCGCGTGGTGCAGATGCTCCTTGGGCACAGTGACCTGTCGACCACGCAGATCTACACCCATATCGCCCGGGCGCGGCTGCAGGAGTTGCATGCGCAGCACCACCCGCGCGGCTGAGAGTGCCGCCGGGCCTGCTGTGGTCGGTCTGTTCGGGCTTCTATGGTAGGCTGTGCCGATTATTCGTCAGAGTGTCTTTCGACAGGAGTTTGTATGCGTTTCAACCGCATTGTTGTCGCGTTGGCCTTGGGGCTGGTCAGCACCATGGGTGTTGCCGCTGATCCTGATCAGGCCATCCGTAGCACGCTCAAGGCGATTGACCCTGAGCTGCCAATCGAAGCTATTGCCGAGAGCCCGATGACCGGTCTTTACCAAGTTCAGCTGCAAGGTGGCCGCCAGCTGTATGCCAGTGAAGATGGCCAGTTCCTGCTGCAGGGCTACCTGTTTCAGGTCAAGGACGGCAAACCGGTCAACCTGACCGAAGCCGCCGAGAGCAAGGGCGTGGTCAAGCTGATGGAGGCCATTCCTGCTGCTGAAATGGTGGTGTTTGCGCCCAAGCAGCCGAAAACGCATATCACCGTGTTCACCGACACCGATTGCGGCTACTGCCAGAAGCTGCATAGCGAAGTGCCTGAGTTGAACCGTCTGGGTGTTGAGGTGCGTTATCTGGCCTTCCCGCGTCAGGGTCTGGAAAGTCCGGCGGCCAAGGAACTGTCGAATGTTTGGTGCGCCAAGGATCGTCAGGATGCAATGAATCGTGCGAAAGCCCGTCAAGGTGTGGCCGATGCGCAATGCGACAGCCCGGTCGCCAAGCAGTACGCCCTGGGTCAGATGATCGGAGTCAGTGGTACGCCGGCCATCGTGCTGGCCAACGGCAAGATCATTCCGGGTTATCAGCCGGCTCCACAGCTGGCGAAAATTGCTCTGGAATCCAAGTGATCCGAGGCTTGCGCCTGATTGACTATTAAACAGCCGCTTCGTATGGTGCGGCTCTTTTTCTACGGCCGGGGCTTGCTCCGGCCGTTTTACGCAGTGCAGATGGGGAGTTCAGTGTGAAACCGGTGAAAGTAGGCATCTGTGGGCTGGGTACCGTCGGTGGCGGTACGTTGAATGTACTGAAGCGAAATGCCGAGGAAATCACCCGGCGCGCAGGGCGCGGTATTGAAGTTGCCCAGATTGCCATTCGCTCGCCCAAGCCGCAGTACGACACGACCGGTATTAGCATCACCAGCGATGTGTTTGAGTTGGTGAACAACCCTGAGATCGACATTGTTATCGAGCTGATTGGCGGTTACACGCTGGCCAAAGACCTGGTGCTTAAAGCCATCGACAACGGCAAGCACGTGGTCACCGCGAACAAGGCACTGATCGCCGTGCACGGTAATGAAATCTTCGCCAAGGCCCGTGAGAAAGGCGTGATCGTCGCTTTCGAAGCCGCTGTTGCTGGCGGTATCCCGGTGATCAAGGCGATTCGTGAAGGCCTGGCGGCCAACCGCATCAACTGGCTGGCCGGCATCATCAATGGCACGGGCAACTTTATCCTCAGCGAGATGCGCGAAAAAGGCCGTGCCTTTGCCGATGTGCTGGCCGAAGCGCAGGCGCTGGGGTATGCCGAAGCCGATCCGACCTTCGACGTTGAGGGTATCGACGCCGCGCACAAGCTGACCATCCTGGCGTCCATCGCCTTTGGTATCCCGCTGCAGTTCGACAAGGCCTACACCGAAGGCATCACCAAGCTGACCACTGCCGACGTGAACTATGCCGAAGCGCTGGGCTATCGCATCAAGCACCTCGGTGTGGCTCGTCGCACTGATGCCGGTATCGAGCTGCGCGTACACCCGACGCTGATCCCGGCGGATCGTCTGATTGCCAACGTCAATGGTGTGATGAACGCGGTGATGGTCAATGGCGATGCTGCTGGCAGCACGCTGTTCTACGGTGCTGGTGCCGGCATGGAACCGACCGCGTCTTCGGTGATCGCCGATCTGGTTGACGTTGTGCGTGCGCTGACCGCTGATCCGACCAACCGTGTGCCGCACCTGGCTTTCCAGCCGGACTCGTTGTCCGATCACCCGATTCTGCCGATCGAAGCCTGCGAGAGCGCCTATTACCTGCGCATTCAGGCCAAGGACCATCCGGGCGTGCTGGCTCAGGTGGCGAGCATCCTGTCGGCGCGTGGCATCAACATCGAATCGATCATGCAGAAGGAAGCCGAGGAGCAGGACGGCCTGGTGCCGATGATCCTGGTCACGCATCGCGTGCTCGAAGCGCAGATCAACGAGGCCATCAGCGCACTTGAGGCGCTTGAAGATGTGGTCGGCAGCGTTGTGCGTATCCGCGTCGAGCAGCTGAACTAATCCGCTTTTGGTCGCCGCAGCCAGGCTGTGGCGGCTCTTGAAGATTCAACCGAAGGTTTGCCCCTATGCGCTATATCAGTACCCGTGGCCAGGCACCGGCCCTGAATTTCGAAGACGTGCTGCTCGCCGGCCTGGCCAGTGACGGCGGCCTGTATGTGCCGGAAAACCTGCCGCGTTTCACCCAGGAGGAAATCGCTTCGTGGGCCGGCCTGCCGTACCACGAGCTGGCCTTCCGCGTGATGCGCCCGTTCGTCACCGGCAGTATTCCGGATGCGGACTTCAAAAAGATCCTCGAAGAAACCTACGGCGTGTTTGCCCACAACGCCGTCGCGCCGCTGCGTCAGCTCAACGGCAACGAGTGGGTGCTGGAGCTGTTCCACGGTCCAACCCTGGCGTTCAAGGACTTTGCCCTGCAGCTGCTCGGCCGTCTGCTTGATTACGTGCTGGCCAAGCGCAATGAGCGCGTGGTGATCATGGGTGCGACCTCCGGTGATACCGGCTCGGCGGCCATCGAGGGCTGCAAGGCCTGCGAGAACGTCGACATTTTCATCATGCACCCGCACAACCGGGTGTCCGAGGTGCAGCGTCGGCAGATGACCACCATCCTCGGCGACAACATCCATAACATCGCCATCGAAGGCAACTTCGATGACTGCCAGGAAATGGTCAAGGACAGCTTCGCTGATCAGGGCTTCCTCAAGGGTACGCGCCTGGTGGCGGTCAACTCGATCAACTGGGCGCGGATCATGGCCCAGATCGTCTACTACTTCCACGCAGCGCTGCAGCTGGGCGGTCCGGCGCGTTCCATCGCGTTCTCGGTGCCCACCGGTAACTTCGGCGACATCTTCGCAGGCTACTTGGCGCGCAACATGGGCCTGCCGATCAGCCAGCTGATCGTCGCCACTAACCGCAATGACATTCTGCACCGCTTTATGAGCGGCAATCAGTACGTTAAGGAAACCCTGCACCCAACCCTGTCGCCGTCGATGGACATCATGGTCTCGTCGAACTTCGAGCGACTGCTGTTCGACCTGCACGGCCGTAACGGTGCGGCGATTGCCGAGCTGATGGTCACCTTCAAGCAGGGTGGCGGTTTCAGTGTCGATCAGGATCGCTGGACCGAAGCGCGCAAGCTGTTCGATTCTCTGGCGGTGGACGATGCGCAGACCTGCGAAACCATCACTGAGGTGTTCAACGAGTGTGGCGAGCTGCTCGATCCGCATACGGCGATCGGCGTGCGTGCCGCCCGTGAGTGCCGTCGCAGCCTGGCTACGCCGATGGTCATCCTCGGTACCGCGCACCCGGTTAAATTTCCGGAAGCCGTGGAGAAGGCCAATGTCGGTCAGGCGCCTGCATTGCCGGCGCACCTGGCGGATCTGTTCGAACGTGAAGAGCGTTGCACCGTACTGGCCAATGACTTGAAAACCGTACAGGCCTTTGTGGCCCAGCACGGTAACCGCGGCAAACCGCTGTAACGGTCACTGCGTCCATAAAAGAACGGCACCCGCGAGGTGCCGTTTTTTATGGGCGCAGGTTAAGTTCCGAGGCTGAAGGACTGGCGCACGCGCAACGGGCTGAATAGCTGACGCGCTCGGTAGTGGGCAAATTGCAGGCTGTTGACCGGCAGCTTGCGTGGCTGCTCTTCTGCCAGCTCAGCCAGGCGGGCGCGAATCAGAGTGGCATCTACACGCTGTCGATACAGGCCGAGGGTGATGTGCGCGTGGTAGGAGCTTTGCCGCACCTCTTGGCTGTGTTCGCTCAGTAAGGCGCGCCAGTGCTGCAACTGGCCCGAGGGGTCGCTGACCGGCAAGAAGGCGGCGCTGGCAAAGCTGTCAGGCTGGCCAATCTGCAGTATCAGCGGTTGCCGGGAAGCGCGCCCGATTGCCTTGAACTGGCGCTGGCGTTGCTGCGTGCTGAAGTCATCATTGCGCCGCGCCTGGCCGCTGATAAAACCGCAAACAAAGACCGTGATGTGCGCCTGGCGGCGTCCGGGCGGGTGCAGCCAATCGCCAAGTGCATCTTGCAGGTGAGCGATATGCGCCAGTAGGTGCGGGCATTGCACGGGCAGTATCCAGGCGGCATAACGGCTTCGCCCCAGATGCCACTCTGGGTAATCACGCTGCTCCGTGATCAGGCTGTGCGCAGGGCTGGTGAGTGGATCGGAAATCAGCACGGCTCAAATCGCGCCCTGGCGTTTCAGCTCGGCGATCTGCGTCTCGCTGTAGCCCAGCGCGAGCAACACGGTTTGGTTGTGTTCGCCGAGAGTGGGACCGACCCATTCCACTGCGCCGGGTGTGTCACTGAGTTTGGGCACGATGCCCGGCATCTTGAAGGCCTTACCGTCAGGCAGTTTGGCCGCCAGCAGCATCTCGCGGGCGAGAAATTGCGGGTCATGGAACATATCCTCGGCGCTGAAAATGCGGCTGGCGGGCACGTCGGCCTGATTCAGGGTGGCCAGTACCTGCTCCAGTGGCAGCGAGCCAACCCAGCGATCGATCACGCCATACAGCTCATCGCGTCGCGCATCGCGGCCGTCATTGCTAGCCAAAGTCGCGTCGTCGGCCAGGTCCTGGCGGCCGATGGCCTGCATAAAACGTTTGAAGATTGCATCGCCGTTGGCGCCGATCTGGGCATGTTTGCCGTCGGCGCTGGTGTGGATGGAGGAGGGCGTGATGCCGGGCATGATGTTGCCGGTGCGCTCGCGGATAAAACCGAACACATCGAATTCCGGCACCATGGACTCCATCATGGCGAAGATCGCCTCATACAGCGCCACGTCCACCACCTGACCGCTGCCGCCATTCACTTCGCGGTGACGCAACGCCATCAGCGCGCCGATCACGCCCCATAGCGCGGCAATTGAGTCGCCAATGCTGATGCCGGTGCGCACCGGTGGGCGATCCTCGAAGCCGGTGATATAGCGCAGCCCGCCCATGGATTCGCCCACGGCGCCGAAGCCCGGTTGATCCTTCATCGGCCCGGTCTGACCGAAACCGGACAGGCGCACCATGACCAGCTTGGGATTGAGTGCATGCAGCACCTCCCAGCCCAAACCGAGCTTTTCCAGCACGCCCGGGCGGAAGTTCTCAATCAGAATGTCCGCCTCGCTGAGCAGCTTTTTCAGCACCTCGCGCCCAGCCTCATGCTTGAGGTTGAGGGTGATCGACTGCTTGTTACGCGCCTGTACAAACCACCACAGCGAAGTGCCCTCGTACAGCTTGCGCCACTTGCGCAGCGGATCGCCGCCATCCGGCGACTCGACCTTGATCACCTCGGCACCAAATTCGGCGCAGATACGCGAGGCAAAAGGCCCGGCGATCAGGGTGCCGAGCTCGATCACTTTCAGGCCGGTGAGGGGTTTGCTGGGCAGCTGCATCGGGTTTCCATCCATCTGGCAGAGTGCGTGACTCTAACGTGAGCAGGCGGCATCGGGTAGACTTGCTGGCTTATTCGACCAGTCAAGAAGCCCCGTCCATGGCCCTGCCGTCTACCACCTACAAAATCGAGCTGAACCTTACCGATATGGACCGCAGCGTTTATGAAAACCTGCGCTTCACTGTCGCCCGTCACCCTTCGGAAACCGAAGAGCGCCTGGCAGCGCGGTTGGTGGCCTATGCCTTGTTCTATCACGAGCACCTGGCATTCGGTCGCGGTCTGTCGGATGTGGACGAGCCGGCGCTGTGGGAAAAGAGCCTGGATGACCGTGTGCTGCACTGGATCGAAGTCGGCCAGCCGGACAGCGAGCGCATCACCTGGTGTTCGCGGCGTACCGAGAAATTCAGCCTGGTGGCCTACGGCAACCTGCGTGTGTGGCAAACCAAGGCGCTTGATCCGGTTCGCAGCCTGAAAAATATCAACGTCGTTGCCCTTGATCAGGAGGCCCTGGCCAAGCTGGCGCTGGATATGCCGCGTTCGCTGAACTGGAGCGTGATGATCAGCGATGGCGAGTTGTTCGTCACCGATGAGCGCGGCCAGCATGAGCTGCCTATCGAGTGGTTGGCTGGAGAGCGCTGAGCTTTTCTATAGGAGCCAGCTTGCTGGCGATGTGGGGGGCCATGATCGCCAGCAAGCTGGCTCCTACAAAACCCGTCCTTCATGACAAAGAATGCCCATGCGTATCGAATCCCGCCCGTTGCCCGAAAGCCTGCCCGACCTGGGCGCACTGCCGCCACTGCTGACCCGTCTTTATGCCGCCCGTGGTGTGCAATCCGCTGCCGAGCTGGATAAAGGCCTGGCGCGGCTGATTCCATATCAGCAGCTCAAGGGTATGGACGCGGCGATCGATTTGCTGGTGTTGGGGCTGCAGCAAGGCCAGCGCATGCTGATTGTCGGCGACTTCGATGCCGATGGCGCCACCGCCAGCACGGTCGGTGTGTTGGGTTTGCGCATGCTCGGTGCGGCGCACGTCGATTATCTAGTGCCCAATCGTTTCGAATACGGCTACGGCCTGACCCCGGAAATCGTCGCGGTGGCGCTGGAGCGCGAGCCTCAGCTGTTGATCACTGTGGATAACGGCATTTCCAGCGTCGAGGGTGTGGCGGCGGCCAAGGCGGCGGGCTTGACCGTGCTGGTTACCGATCACCATTTGCCCGGTGCCGAGCTGCCGGCAGCGGATGCCATCGTCAACCCGAATCAGCCGGGCTGTGAGTTCCCCAGCAAGGCGTTGGCCGGCGTTGGCGTGATGTTCTATGTGCTGCTGGCCCTGCGTGCGCGGCTGCGGGAGATGGGCTGGTTTACTGCGCAGCGCCCGGAGCCGAATCTCGGCGAGCTGCTGGATCTGGTGGCCTTGGGCAGCGTCGCCGACGTGGTGCCGCTGGATGCCAACAACCGCATTCTGGTGCATCAGGGTCTGGCGCGTATTCGAGCCGGGCGGGCGCGGCCGGGTTTGCGCGCGATTCTCGAAGTAGCGGGGCGTGATCATCGGCGCATCACCTCCACCGACCTGGGTTTTATCCTCGGCCCGCGCCTGAATGCCGCGGGTCGGCTGGACGATATGGCGCTGGGCATCGAATGCCTGCTCTGCGAGGACGAAGCGCTGGCCCGTGACATGGCCGTGCAGCTGGATCAGCTTAATCAGGATCGCAAGGCCATCGAGCAGGGCATGCAGCGCGAGGCGCTAGCCCAGCTCAAGGACTTGCCGCTGCAAGACATGCCCTTCGGTCTGTGTCTGTTCGAGCCAGACTGGCACCAGGGGGTGATCGGTATCCTCGCCTCGCGGATGAAAGAGCGTTATCACCGTCCAACCATCGCCTTTGCCGATGCAGGCGATGGCGTGCTGAAGGGCTCGGCACGTTCGGTGCCGGGTTTTCATATTCGTGATGCGCTGGATGCCGTGGCTGCTAAACATCCGCAGCTGATCAGCAAGTTTGGCGGGCATGCCATGGCGGCTGGGCTGTCACTGCCGAAGGCGAATTTCGCCGCCTTTGCCGCCGCTTTCGATGCCGAAGTGCGCCGCCAGCTGTGTGACGACGATCTGACCGGTCGTTTGTTGTCCGATGGTGCTCTGTCCATCGAAGAGTTCCATCTGCCGTTGGCCAAGGAACTGCGCAATGCCGGGCCTTGGGGGCAGCATTTTCCCGAGCCGCTGTTTCATGGCGTATTTCAGCTGGTGCAGCAGCGCGTGGTCGGCGAGCGGCATCTTAAAGTGGTGCTCAAAAGCGAGTGCGGTAGCGTGCAGCTCGATGGCATTGCCTTTGGTGTGGACCGCGATATCTGGCCGAACCCGACGGTGCGCTGGGTCGAGCTGGCCTACAAGCTGGATGTCAATGAATACCGTGGGCAGGAAAGCGTACAACTGCTGATCGCCCATATCAGCCCGCGCTGAGCCTAGCTCTGCGGTAATGGCGTTGCCGAACCGTCGGCCATGGCCCGCTCGCTCAGCTCATTCCAGCGTGCGAGAAACTCCGGTGGCTGGCTGACGCGCTGCGGGTTTTTCGCCAGAAATACGCCGTGATTATTGAAGGAATACACCGGCAGCAGATCGCCGCGCTCGCTGGCAGGGCGGATGCGCGGGTCGAGGTTGTCGAGTATCAGCGGCTGTGCAGTGGGTGTCGGGTAGTAGGCCAGCACCATGTGTGCCTGCTGGGCGCTAAGCGCCTTGACGAAGGTCAGGCGCAGTTTTTCGCTGGGGACCCCCATGCGCACCAGGCTGAAGTATTTGGCGATGGCAAAATCTTCACAGTCCCCTTTGCCCAGGCTCAGCGTTTGCGCGGGGGTGGCCCAGTAATCATCCGCGCCCCAGGCTTGCTGGTCGCTGACGAAGCTGATCGAGCGATTGATGAAATGGTTGACCCGCTCCAGCTGTTCACGCTCCTCGTCACCTGCCGAGTTGTCGAGCAGGCTGAGCCAGCTGGCCAGGCGTGCGTCACTCAGTGCCGTTGCCAGGGCGCTGTGCTGCGGTGGGGTCGCATCAGCCACCAGCAACGGGCTGAACAGCCAGCAACTGGCGAGCAGGCTGCGTAGCAGGCGATGTGCGGTGGAATGCGCCATGGGCGAAGTCTCTGGCGTCGGCTCTTGATAGCCTTTTGCCGTAGTGTTTTTCCGAAGTGCCATCCTATCGGCGCCAAATATAGAACGACCATGGCGAAAGTGTGAACGTGACCACTCTTTGACAGGTTTTGTGACGACTAACCGACGAACAGCCGCTTTTGCCGGCTTTTGGCAATCTTTCGAAGCACTCTGTTGTTAGGTGGGCGGAAACCTTGCTCTCTAGAATCGGTCTGTCTTGCCACACCATGTTTAGGGAGCGCGCGATGAATACCCGTGGATTGCTTGATCAGTTGCTGAAATCCGGCCAGGACCTGCTGCAGCAAAAGTCCGGTGGTGCCTCCGCCGGCGGCCTGGGTGGTCTGTTGGGCGGTGCGGCCAAAGGCGGGCAGGGTGGCGATCTCGGCGCCTTGCTCAAGGGCGCTGGTGGCGGGGCGTTGGCCGCTGGTGCGTTAGGGCTGCTGCTGGGTAACAAGAGTGCGCGCAAGATGGGCGGCAAAGCCCTGACCTATGGCGGGCTGGCAGCGCTTGGTGTGATGGCCTACAAGGCCTACGGCAATTGGCAAGCACAACAGGCCAGTGCGCCACAGGCTGAGCCGCAAACCCTGGACCGTCTGCCTGCTCCGCAGGCCGAGCTGCACAGCCAGGCGATTCTCAAAGCGCTGGTCGGTGCCGCCAAGGCTGATGGGCATGTCGATGCCCGCGAGCGCCAACTGATCGAAGGCGAGCTGGTCAAGCTCACTCAGAATGATGCTGAGCTGCAGCATTGGCTGCATGCCGAGCTGAACAAGCCGCTGGATCCAGCCGACATCGCCCGTGCAGCGAGTACACCGGAAATGGCTGCGGAAATGTACGTGGCCAGTGTGCTGATGGTGGATGAAGAGCATTTTATGGAGCGCGCCTACCTGGAAGAGCTGGCCCGTCAGCTCAAACTGGACCCGGCGCTCAAGCGCGAGCTTGAAGCACAGGTGCGCCAGGAACTGGTGCAGGGCTAAGCCTGTACTGCTGAATTGAGGGTTCTGGCCGCTGCCCGGCGGTCTCCCTATAATCGGCGTTTTTCCCGCAATGGATGGATGCCCGATGCGCCGCACCTACACAAATTGTCTGCTGAGCCTGGCGATGGTTCTTTTCAGCTCGATGTTGCAGGCGGCGCCCGACGTGGCGTTGGCTCAGGTGCAACAGGCTCAGGTGCAGGTATTTCGCGCCAGCACGGATCTGTTCATTCATCGCGGTGAGGGTGGGCATGCCGAGCTGGCAGCCAAGGTGCAGGCTGATCTGGGCAAGCTGCGTGAAAGTCTGGCGACGCTGCAGGCGCAGCCACTGACCGACTCGGCTCGACTGGCCATGCAACAGCTGCAAGCACCGCTGACAGCCTTTACCACGCTGGTTGAGCAGACGCTGGCCTACAAACCAGGTGAGCCGGATCTGCCGTGGGAGTTCAACTTCCAGTACAGCAAGGCTCAGCGTGAGTTGGTCGCGGCCCTGGAAACCCTTGAACAGCAATTGCTCAAGGGCCTGGCGCAGCCATTAACCGCTGCCGAGCAGCGCTTGCAGAGCTTGCCAGCCAAGGTGCAATACCTGGCCGCGCGCTACACCGCTCGCGCTTATGTCGGCGATATCGAAACCCTGCCAGAACAACAACAGCACTACCTGAATCAGGATATCGACGTACTGGCCAAGCAGGTGGATGGCGAGTTGCTCAGCCTGGCGGGCGAGCTAACCGATGCTCAGGCGCAGCAGCGTCTGCAGCGGGCAATGCCACGCTGGAAGTTCATCTACCCGCGCTTGCTGGATTACAGCGAAAATCTGGTGCCGTTGATCGTTGAGCGCCATGCTGCTGAGCTGTCTGACCAGTTGTTGCGGTTGCAGGGGCAGTAACCTCACTGTTGACGCGCAGAATGGAACATCGCGCAGTTCTTGCCGGCGTGTTTGGCGCGGTACAGCGACTGGTCGGCCAGCTCCAGGGTTTCCGCCATGTTGCTGCTGTCCAGCGGCCACAGCGCACCGCCGATGCTGCAGCCGATCTGCACCTGGTTGTCACCCAGGTCGATCGGCTCGCGCAGGGCCAGCAGGGTGCGTTCGGCCACCTGCTGGGCCTGGGTCAGGGCTTCGTTGTTGGGCACCAGCAGCACCATTAAAAACTCATCGCCGCCCAGGCGCGCCACTAGGTCGCCTTCGCGCAGGCAGCCGCGCAGACGTGCGGCCACCTCGCGCAGTAACTGATCGCCGGCTGCATGGCCGAACTGATCGTTAACCGGTTTGAAGCCGTCCAGGTCCAGGTAAAAAAGGGCCAGGCAGTTGTTGTGGGCCTGGCTGTGTTGCTGCGCGCGCGGCAGGTAGCTTTCCAGCGCCACACGGTTGGGCAGGCCGGTGAGTGCGTCGTGGTGAGCGAGGTTTTCCATCACGCCAAGGGCGTTTTGCTGGTGGGTCAGGCTTTCCACCAGGTGGCGGATCGAGTTGCTCAGAGTTTCGATCTCGCGGGTGCTTTTCAGCTCGGGAATCACGCTGATTTCACCGGCACTAAGACGGTCAGCGGCTTCGGCGATCTGCCGTAGCGGGCGGGTGAAGTAACCGGCGATCAGCCAGCCGAGCAGGGCGAAAATAATGGCCAGAGCACTGCCCCAGAGCAAGATGTTGCGCGTGGTGTCGCGGGCCGGTGCATAGGCTTCATCCAACGGTTGGCGGGCAATGACTGTCCAGCCCAGGCCGGGGTAGTCCAGGTGGCCCTGGCTGAGCGCAAGGCCGGTGAGGTACTCCCGGCCATCGGGCCACTTTTGCACGGCCCAGGTTTCCTGCTTCTCGGGAAGCTGATTGAGGGCCGGCAGGTGCAGGCGTTGGCCGATCATCTCCTTGGGCGCCAGGAGAATCGTACGGTCCTTGCCAATCACGAAGAACTCGACATGGCGCCGTTGCTGGATTGGTTCAAGGATGGCCAGGCGCACTTCGTCAGCCCAGGCCCAGGACAAGTGTGAGGCCAACACGCCAGCCAGGCTGCCATCGGCGGCGAATACCGGCAGGCTGATGTCGACGAACTTCATCGCTTCGCCTGTAGGGTTGGGCAACAACTTGGCCAGCAACACGGCTTCGTGCACATCACCAATAAACTGTTTTTCCCGCGCTTCCAGGTACACCGGGCGCTGAGCGATGCTGGCGCCTTCCAGAACCCTGTCGCTGGACGCCAGTACTGTGCCGTGCGCATCGGTGAAGCCGATCCAGGCGATGCTGGGGAATTCGCTTTGCAGGCGATCAAGCAGCACGCGAACTTCGCTGATGTCATCCGGCTGGCTCAGGGCGCGCAGCTTGCCGATCACCTGCAGCATGGCAGCGCGGCTCTGCATATCGCGGTCCAGGCGATCTACCATCATGAAAGCGATTTCGCTCAGATCGTGGCCAACTTCCTGGCGGATGCGTTGGCTGGCATCCTGGCCGATCAGGGTGCCGAGCAACCAGCTCAGGCTGGCGACAAGAAGGGCAATCAAAATAGCGAAACGGCTGCGCAGGCTGTGCGATGAACGCATGGCACGACGGCTCCTGTGGCGGTTGGCTGAGCGATAAGCGGTTTCAGTATAGTGCGCCGTTGGTCTGCGTTGCTGCGTATCACTGCTGATTGCAGGCTGCCAGGCGTGGGGTGACTGCGTTATACTCGCCGGCTTTTCCGAAAGTTTGACCTACGAGTGCTGCCAGCCATGGAAATCAACCCGATCCTTAATAGCATCAAGGACCTGTCCGAGCGCACCCAGACTATTCGGGGGTATCTTTGACTACGATCAAAAGCATGATCGTCTGGTCGAAGTAAACCGCGAACTCGAAGACCCCAACGTCTGGAACAAACCCGAATATGCCCAGAGCCTGGGCCGTGAGCGCGCCACGCTGGCGCAGATTGTCGAAACCATCGACGATCTGACCGGTAGTCTGGCCGATTCGCGCGACCTGCTCGATATGGCCGTCGAAGAGGACGATCAGGGCGCGGTCGATGATGTCGCCGCTGAAATCGAACGCCTGCGCGGCATCCTCGAAAAGCTGGAATTCCGCCGCATGTTCAGCCACGAGATGGACCCGAACAACTGCTACCTGGATATCCAGGCCGGTTCCGGCGGAACCGAGGCGCAAGATTGGGCCAACATCCTGCTGCGCATGTACCTGCGCTGGGCTGACAAGCGCGGTTTCAGTGCCGAGATCGTCGAGCTGTCCGAAGGTGAAGTCGCCGGCATCAAGGGCGCCACTGTGCATATCAAGGGCGAATACGCCTTCGGCTGGCTGCGTACCGAAATCGGTGTGCACCGCCTGGTGCGCAAGAGCCCGTTCGATTCCGGCGCTCGCCGCCACACCTCGTTCTCGGCGGTGTTCGTGTCGCCCGAGATCGACGACAAGGTCGAGATCGAGATCAACCCGTCCGACCTGCGCATCGACACCTACCGCTCCTCCGGCGCCGGTGGTCAGCACGTTAACACCACCGACTCGGCCGTACGTATTACCCACGTACCGACCAACACCGTGGTGGCGTGCCAGAACGAGCGCTCGCAGCACGCCAACAAGGACACCGCGATGAAAATGCTGCGGGCCAAGTTGTACGAGCTGGAAATGATGAAGCGCAACGCCGCGTCTCAGGCCCTGGAAGACTCCAAGTCGGATATCGGCTGGGGCCATCAGATCCGCTCCTATGTGCTGGATGATTCGCGCATCAAGGATCTGCGTACCGGCGTCGAACGTAGCGATTGCCAGAAGGTGCTCGACGGCGACCTCGACCAGTACCTCGAGGCCAGCCTCAAGCAAGGCCTGTAATACCTTTCGATTCCGCCCTCCTGCCGAGGGCGGCAACGACCCCGTGATGGAAACCGATGACCATGAGCGACCAACAACTTGACCAGCACGCCTCTTCCCACGAAGACGGGCAGCACGAAGAAAACAAGCTGATTGCCCAGCGCAAGGAAAAGCTTGCCGCCATTCGTGAACAGGGCAATGCCTTCCCCAACGATTTTCGCCGTGACAACTACTGCGCTGACCTGCAGAAACAGTACGTCGACAAAAGCAAGGAAGAGCTTGAGGCCGCTGCCATCCCGGTCAAGGTTGCCGGGCGCATCATGCTCAACCGCGGTGCTTTTATGGTGATCCAGGACATGACCGGGCGCATTCAGGTCTATGTCAACCGCAAGACCTTGTCTGAAGAGACCCTGGCTGCGGTGAAAACCTGGGACATGGGCGACATCATCTCCGCCGTTGGTACCCTGGCGCGTTCCGGCAAGGGCGACCTGTACGTGGAAATGACCGACGTACGCCTGTTGACCAAATCCCTGCGTCCGCTGCCGGACAAGCACCACGGCCTGTCTGACACCGAGCAGCGTTACCGCCAGCGCTACGTTGACCTGATCGTCAACGAAGACGTGCGCCAGACCTTCCGTGTGCGTTCGCAGGTGATCGCGCATATCCGCAGCTTCCTGATGAAACGCGACTTCCTTGAAGTGGAAACGCCGATGCTGCAGACCATTCCTGGTGGCGCTGCGGCCAAGCCGTTCGAGACCCACCACAATGCCCTGGATATGCAGATGTTCCTGCGTATCGCGCCGGAGCTGTACCTCAAGCGGCTTGTTGTTGGCGGGTTTGAGAAAGTGTTTGAGATCAACCGCAACTTCCGTAACGAAGGCGTCTCTACCCGGCATAACCCTGAATTCACCATGCTCGAGTTCTACCAGGCCTACGCCGACTACGAAGACAACATGGACCTGACCGAGGAGCTGTTCCGCGAGCTGGCCATGGCGGTGCTCGGCAGCACCGACGTGCCCTATGGCGACAAGGTGTTCCACTTTGGTGAGCCGTTCGTGCGCCTGTCGGTGTTCGACTCGATCCTCAAGTACAACCCGGACATCACCGCTGCCGACCTGACCGATATTGACAAGGCCCGCGCCATCGCCAAGAAAGCTGGCGCCAAGGTGCTTGGCTTCGAAGGCCTGGGCAAGTTGCAGGTGATGATTTTCGAAGAGTTGGTCGAGCACAAGCTGGAGCAGCCGCACTTCATCACCCGCTACCCGTTCGAAGTTTCGCCGCTGGCCCGTCGCAGCGACGATGATCCGAGTGTGACCGACCGCTTCGAGCTGTTTATCGGCGGCCGCGAGATCGCCAACGCCTACTCCGAGTTGAACGACGCCGAAGACCAGGCTGCACGCTTTATGCAGCAGGTGGCCGACAAGGACGCCGGTGACGACGAGGCCATGCACTATGACGCCGACTTCGTCCGCGCTCTGGAGTACGGTATGCCGCCGACCGCCGGTGAGGGCATCGGCATCGACCGCCTGGTGATGCTGCTGACCAATTCACCGTCGATTCGCGACGTGATTCTGTTCCCGCACATGCGCCCGCAAGCCTGATGCTGCTAAGCCGCCTCCGGGCGGCTTTTTATTACCTGGCTTTTTAGCCAGCCATTTTTATTCGCGCGCAGTGGATTAATTTTGCGATTTACTGACTAAGTCATTATTAATCCTGAATAACCGACAGAGGATCGTCTTGCTGTGACAGTCAAGCCCTCCCAAGAAAGCGCCACCCTGGTGGCCAACGCCGTGGTCGAAAGCGTGCAGTACCAGGGGCGCAAAGCCAGTCGTCAGGGCAGTGAACAACGACGTCAGGCCATTCTCGATGCCGCCATGCGCATCATCGTGCGCGACGGTGTGCGCGCCGTGCGCCACCGTGCGGTGGCTGCCGAAGCGGATGTGCCGTTGTCGGCGACCACCTATTACTTCAAAGACATCAATGACCTGATCACCGATACCTTCGCTCAGTTTGTCGAACGCAGTGCCGCGCACATGGGCCAGTTCTGGAGTGGCACCGAAGGGCTTCTGCGTGAGCAGGTCAGCCGTTTGGACGGCAGCGCCGAGGCGCGTCGTCGGCTGGCCAATGAGATTGCCCGGTTGGCTGTGGAGTACGTGCGCCAGCAATTGCTTACGCGGCGCGAGCATCTGCTGGCCGAGCAGGCCTTTCAGCAGGAAGCGCTGCTCAACCCGCGTTTGCATGGTTTGCTGCGGGCTCACCGGCAGATCCTGCTGCAAGGCGTGACGCACTTCTTCGAGGTGCTGGGCTCGCAGCAGGCCGAGCAGGATGCCAAGCTATTGACGGCGATTATTGTGCGCATGGAGTATCAAGGGCTGCTCGATGGTATCGACCATCTGGACAGTGAAGAGATGTTGGCCATGCTTAAACGTTATATGCATCTGGTACTGGGCCTCTAACCAACCTGGCCCGCTCAATCCGTTCACAAGGAGAGCTGAATGAACGCCTGGCGCGCGCTGCTTGCCGTGTCTTTCCTGTTACTGGGTGGCTGTCTGGTGACCTTCAAGGATCCGATACCAGCCAATGAGGCAGCCCCGATTCCCCTGCTTGGCGAGTGGTCACGCAAGAACGAGTGGGGTGAGCAGCTGTATCTGCAGATCACCCGCGCCGGTTCCAACGTGTACAAGGCGCGGGCCTATGTCGACAGCCTGGATAACCTCGACAGCGTTGAGGAGTACGGTTTCACCGTGGCCCACCATGGTCGGCGCTGGTACCTGTCCGCCGGGTTGCCGAAGCGCATGGGGGCCAACTTCGCCATCGCTGGCTTCGAGCTGACCACCGGCAATGAGCTGGTGATCTACAACCTCGACGTCGACCGCATTCTCCAGGAGTTGGAGCAGGGTACGTTGCAGGGCGAGGTGATCGATGCCGCCGAAGGTGATGGTGTGCTGATCAGCAGCCCGCTGGAGCAGGTATTCAGCTACCTCGATGATCAGGCCAACTCGGATGTATTTATCGAAGTGGCGCGCTATCAGCGTGTTGGGGACTAGCAATGAACAGCCACACCGGTTTGGACGACTACCAACTGATCGTACGGGCCCTGTCTGACCGGATTGTCGAAGCGCAGACGCCGATCCGTGTGCTTGATGCGGTGAAGTGGGACGACTCGATTCGCAGTGAGTTTCTCAAGCACAAGGGCAAGCAGTTGCCCAAGGTGGATCGCGAGTATTACGCCAGCCGGCCCTTGGCGTTCGAGGCCGCCGCGAAGAAGCTGGAGTTCCAGAATATCGAGCGCGATATCACCCGCCAGTTGGGCCAGTTCAATCCGGTTGGGCAGATCATGCGCCGCATGTGCCGCGAGTACCGCATGGTCATTCGCATGCTCGAAGCGCGCGGCACCGAGGACTTTGGCCTGATCAGCCAGGAGCTGTATGGCGCCGCTTCCGATGCCTTCCATGCCGGCGACCCGACTCTGGCCGACCTGGGCATGATGTTTTCCGATTTTCTCAACAACATCGACAAACGCGGTGACCTCAAGGACGAAGCCAAGAACCTCAATGCCAAGGAAGCAGTCAACCTGCTGCAACAGCGCCTGAACAAGGTGTTTGGCGAGGAGGAGGGCACCATTCGTGTGTTCGAGTCCGACGGTATCCTCGCTGATGCCGCAGCCGGGGCCGATTACATCAAGATCCGCAGCGACGCGATGTTCAACGAACGCGATGTGCGTGCCCTGGAAGTGCACGAAGGCCTGGTGCACGTGGCCACCACCCTGAATGGGCTGAACCAGCCGGTCTGTACCTTTCTGGCCAAGGGGCCGCCCTCGTCCACGGTGACTCAGGAAGGTCTGGCGATCCTGATGGAGGTGATCACCTTCGCTTCCTACCCAACCCGTTTGCGCAAGCTGACCAACCGCACCCGCGCTATTCACATGGCCGAGGAGGGCGCGGATTTCCTCCAGGTGTTCGATTTCTACCGCGAGCAGGGTTTCAGCCAGGAGCAGAGTTACAGCAACGCCAACCGCGTGTTCCGTGGGTCTACCCCCGTTGGCCTGCCTTTCACCAAGGACCTGTCCTACCTGAAAGGATTCATCATGATTTACAACTACATCCAGTTGGCCGTGCGCAAAGGCAAGCTGGAGCAGATTCCGCTGCTGTTCTGCGGCAAGACCACCCTGGAAGACATGCGCACCCTGCGCCAATTGGTGGATGAAGGGTTGGTCACACCGCCCAAGTACCTGCCGCCGCAATTCAGCGACCTCAACTCGCTGTCGGCCTGGATGTGTTTCTCCAACTTCCTCAATCACCTCAGCCTGGACCGCATTGAGGCGGACTACGCCAATATCCTCTGACTCTGCGACATCCTCCCTGCGATAGGGCAGGGGCGTCGTTCACTACAAATTTCCCCCACATATACACTGCGCCCAGCTGCTTGTTCCGCCGCGGCGCCTACTGACGTACAGGGAGTACGACATGCAACATTCGGTATTCGAACGGCAAGGACAATTCACAGACCGGACCATCAGCCCGGGGGCCTATAACCTGATCATCGGTCTGACCCTGCTTTGGGGCTTTCTGGTCAACGCGTGGATGGTCGGAAACGTCAGTGTGGAGTGGATACGCAGCATCAACAGCTGGGTGTTTTTCGGCGGTTACTTCGCCTCATGCCTGCTCGGTGTCTACCTGTTCAGTCGTTCCGGCCATCCGGGGGTGAGCTTTATCGGCTACAACCTGGTGGTAGTGCCATTTGGATTGGTCGTCAACCTGGTGGTCAGCCGTTACAGCCCGGATCTGGTGTTGCAGGCAATCCGTGTCACGGCGATGGTTACCGTGGCGATGATGGTGCTGGGTACGCTGTTTCCGGCGTTCTTCAAGCGAATCGCCTCGGCGCTGTCCATCGCGTTATTGCTGGTGATCGTGGTGGAGCTTGTGGAAATCTTCGTGTTCGACATCCACCATGAGATTCTCGACTGGATCGTGGTGCTGATCTTCTGCGGCTACATCGGTTATGACTGGGGACGTGCCAACCAAATCCCCAAGACAGTGGACAACGCGATCGACAGCGCCGCCGCGCTGTACATGGACATCATCAACCTGTTCCTGCGCATCCTGCGGATACTCGGGCGCAAGTGAGTGACAGGGTGCGCCGCATCGCTGCGATGCGCGCGGAATAGATCCACAGCCCTGAAGGATGTAAATGCGACATCCACCCTGCTCAGATAATAGTGTTCCGGCAAACCCGGTGACTCAGGAATTAAGGAGGTTTGCATATGCCCAGCCATCAACTCGACTACGAAATCCTTGGCGCCTCCGCGCAGAGCGTGGAGGTCATTCTTGATCCGGGCGAAACGGTGATCGCCGAAGCTGGGGTAATGAATTACATGACTGACGGCATTCGCTTTGAAACGCGCATGGGCGACGGTGCCGCCACTGGGGTGCTGGGCAAGCTGTGGAGCGCCGGCAAGCGTATGCTTACCGGCGAGTCGCTGTTTATGACGCACTTTTCCAATGCCGGTAAAACCCCGGCGCGCGTAGCCTTCGCGGCGCCGTACCCCGGCACCGTGGTGCCGATTCAGCTGGCCGAGCACGGCGGCACGCTGATCTGTCAGAAGGACGCCTTTCTCTGCGCCGCCTATGGCACGGCAGTGGGCATCAGCTTCAACAAGCGTCTGGGTGCCGGTTTCTTCGGCGGTGAGGGGTTTATCCTGCAGAAGCTTGAAGGCGATGGCCTGGCGTTTGTGCACGCCGGCGGTACGGTAATCCGCAAGCAGCTGAATAACGAAACCCTACGCCTGGACACCGGCTGCCTGGTGGCGTTCAGCAGCGGTATCGACTATGACATTGCCCTGGCCGGTGGCCTGAAAAGCATGCTGTTCGGTGGCGAAGGCATTCTGCTGGCCACGCTCAAAGGCACAGGAACCGTGTGGGTGCAGAGCCTGCCGTTCTCGCGCCTGGCCGAGCGCATCTATGAGGCCACGTTCAAGGCCCGCGAAGAAGTCCGTGCCGGCGGCAAGTGATGCGGCAATCTGGGGCTTTGCAGGCGCATGGGTTTGTAGCAAGCTGCGCCGCCTGTTGCTCTGCCCGCCAACTGATAACTCCGAGAACCTGCTATGAGTGAAGTAAACCCTATCCCGCTGATCCTTACCGCTGTTGGCAGCATCTGCGCTACGGTGGCCGTGCTCGGTTACTACGGTTACCTGCATGTGGCCAAGCCGGAAGATGCTCTGCTGCTGGCCGAGTTCACCATGCTCAAGACCGTGCCGGGCGAGGACTACAAGGTCTCGGTCAAACCCGCCAGCCAGGTCGCCCAGTGCATCGATGGCGTGCTGGTGCTGTTTGACCTGGAGCAGAAGGGCCTCAGCGGTGTGCTGGTGGATCAGCGCAAACAGGCCGTGCGTTGCAGCGAAGGCCAATAGCCTTAGCCAGCCTGTTTTTGCTGCTCGCTAAGGCGCTGTAGATGTCGGCGCGACAGGGCAAGAAAGCGCGGTGTCAGGCCGATGTCCTCATACAGCGGATCACCCTGTTCATCGGTGGCCACCACCTTGCTGCCCTTGACGTAGGGCAGGCTGGCCTCCAGTTCATCGAGTGCCGCGCCGAGCAATTCCCCCAATAGCTCTTCAACGTGGTGCTTGGGGTACATCTCCTGCAAGGCCGCCAGGCGTGCGGCGGCTTCCAGATCAAGCCTTATCTGATAAGGCGTTGCGCTCAGCCGCCCCTGGGCGTTTTCCTGCCAGTGCTGAACCAGCTCGCGAATCTTCATGATTGCCTCGTGTCTGCTCTATGCCCGTCGAGTCAGTCTGCGCCGGGCTTGCCTAACTAAGACTAGTGCCTGCCCCGATAAGTGCGGGCAAGGCGTCGCGCACTTGTAAGAAGTTGGCGCGCTGGGCACTCTGAGCACAGGATCAGTGGAGGCAATAGTCATGGCAGAAATCGACGCGCGCCTGCGCGAGGACGTTCATCAACTCGGCGAACTCCTGGGTAACACCATCAGCCTGCAGCATGGTGCAGCCTTTCTCGACAAGATTGAACGCATTCGCAAGGGCGCCAAGGCCTCGCGCCGAGGCTCGCAAGAAGGCGCTGAGCAACTCAGTGCAACCCTGAACCAGCTGGATGATGACGAACTGCTGCCCGTGGCGCGGGCGTTCAACCAATTCCTCAACCTAGCCAATATCGCCGAGCAGTACCATCGCGTGCGGCGCCGCGCACCGGGTGAGCCGGAGCCATTTGAAGACAATGTCCTTGCCGATCTGCTTCAGCGTCTCTCGGCCCACGGCCACAAGGGCGAAGCGCTGGCCCGCCAGGTTGGCCGGTTGGATATCGAACTGGTGCTGACGGCGCATCCTACCGAGGTGGCGCGGCGCACCCTGATTCAGAAATACGATGCCATAGCCGAGCAGTTGGCGGCCGGCGACCACAGCGACCTTTCTTCGGGTGAACGTGAGCAGGTCAAGCAACGCCTGCAGCGGTTGATTGCTGAAGCCTGGCACACCGAAGAAATTCGCCGCAGCCGGCCCAGCCCGGTGGATGAAGCCAAGTGGGGGTTTGCGGTGATCGAGCATTCGCTCTGGCACGCCATTCCCAATGTGCTGCGCAAGGCCGATCAGGTACTGCACAGCGCCACTGGGTTGCACCTGCCGCTGGATGCCGCGCCGATTCGCTTTGCTTCCTGGATGGGCGGCGACCGTGACGGCAACCCGAATGTCACGGCCAGTGTCACCCGCGAGGTGCTCCTGCTGGCACGCTGGATGGCGGCGGATCTGTACCTGAGAGACGTCGACAACCTGGCTGCCGAGCTGTCGATGCAACAGGCCAGTCCGGCATTGCTGGCGCGGGTCGGCGAGAGCGCCGAGCCCTATCGCAGCCTGCTCAAACAGCTGCGTGAGCGCCTGCGCGCCACTCGCAGCTGGGCTCAGGCCGCGTTGCATGAGCAGATCCCTGCGTCCGCCGCTGTGTTGCAGGACAACCGCGAGCTACTTGAGCCGCTGACCCTGTGTTACCAGTCGCTGCATGAGTGCGGCATGGGCGTGATTGCCGATGGCCCGCTGCTCGATTGCCTGCGCCGTGCGGCGACCTTCGGGCTGTTTCTGGTGCGTCTGGATGTGCGTCAGGATTCCAGTCGCCATGCTGCGGCCATGAGTGAAATCACCGATTACCTCGGTCTGGGGCGTTACGCCGAGTGGGATGAAGAGGCGCGCCTGGCGTTTCTGCTGCAAGAGCTGGAAAACCGCCGACCACTGCTGCCGGGGCATTTCAAGCCCGGTGGTGAAACCGAAGAGGTGTTGGCGACTTGCCGTGAAGTGGCGCGGGCACCGGCGGCGTCCCTGGGTTCCTACGTGATCTCCATGGCCGGTGCAGCCTCCGATGTGCTGGCGGTGCAACTGCTGCTTAAAGAAGCCGGGTTGCAACGACCGATGCGTGTGGTGCCCCTGTTTGAAACCCTGGCCGATCTGGACAATGCCGGCCCGGTGATCAGCCGGCTGTTGGCGTTGCACGGCTATCGCGCGCGGCTACACGGCCCGCAGGAAGTGATGATCGGCTATTCCGATTCGGCCAAGGACGCCGGCACTACGGCAGCAGCCTGGGCGCAGTATCGCGCGCAGGAAACCCTGGTGCAGGTGTGCCGTGAGCAGCAGGTCGAATTGCTGTTGTTCCATGGTCGTGGTGGCACGGTGGGGCGTGGCGGTGGCCCGGCGCATGCGGCGATTCTGTCGCAGCCGCCCGGTTCGGTGGCGGGGCGCTTCCGCACCACCGAGCAGGGTGAAATGATTCGTTTCAAATTCGGTCTGCCGGATATCGCCGAGCAAAACCTCAATCTGTACCTGGCGGCGGTGCTGGAAGCCACCTTGTTGCCGCCGCCCAGCCCGGAGCCGGCCTGGCGCGACCTGATGGACAAACTGGCCAGCGATGGCGTCAGTGCCTACCGCGCAGTGGTGCGTGAACATCCCCAGTTTGTTGCCTATTTCCGCCAGGCCACGCCGGAGCAAGAGCTAGGTCGCCTGCCGCTGGGCAGCCGTCCGGCCAAGCGCCGCGAGGGTGGGGTGGAGAGTCTGCGCGCCATTCCATGGATTTTTGCCTGGACCCAAACGCGCCTGATGCTACCCGCCTGGCTGGGCTGGGAGGCGGCACTGAACAACGCCCTGCAACGCGGTGAGGGTGAGCTGCTGGCGCAGATGCGCGCGCAGTGGCCGTTTTTCCGTACGCGCATCGACATGCTGGAAATGGTGCTGGCCAAGGCCGACGAGTCGATTGCCCTGTTGTACGACCAGCGCCTGGTCGAGCCGGCCCTGCAACCGCTGGGTGCGCATTTGCGCGGCCTATTGTCGCAGGCGGTGGTCGCGGTGCTGGGTCTGACCGGCCAGTCGCAGCTGTTGGCGCACAGCCCGGAAACCCTGGAGTCGATCAGCGTGCGCAACACCTATCTGGACCCGCTGCACCTGCTCCAGGCTGAACTGCTGGCGCGTTCACGGTCACGTGACAATCAGGCTGACAGCCCTCTGGAACAGGCTCTGCTGGTCAGTGTGGCGGGTATCGCGGCGGGGTTGCGCAACACCGGGTGAGGCGAGTGGCCGGGCCTGCCAGCGCATTGTGCAGCAGGCCCGGCAGGTCGCCGGCAGCGCTGCCTGGCGGCTGCCTTGGTCGTAGGCGTATCCGACTTTCGGTGGCTTGTGCGCTATGGGTGCGCTGTGTATCTTGAGCGGCCTTTCGGCACTCTGGCCCATGTTGGCAGCGCTGCCTGGACAATTCTGAGATTGGCCCCACGAGGCGAGTCCGACGATTTTTACTTAAATCTTGAGGAGCACATCGATGCGCGTGATTCTGCTGGGGGCGCCCGGTGCCGGCAAAGGTACCCAGGCTGGTTTCATCACCAAGAAATTTGGTATTCCGCAAATCTCCACTGGCGACATGCTGCGTGCTGCGGTCAAGGCGGGCACCGAACTCGGCCTGCAAGCCAAGAGCGTGATGGACAGCGGTGGTCTGGTCTCCGATGACCTGATCATCAATCTGGTCAAAGAGCGCATTGCCCAGGCCGATTGTGCCAATGGTTTCCTCTTCGATGGCTTCCCGCGCACCATTCCTCAGGCTGAAGCCCTGAAAGAAGCCGGCGTGGTTATCGACAACGTGGTCGAAATCGCGGTGGACGACGAAGAAATCGTCGGTCGCATTGCCGGTCGCCGTGTGCACGAGGCCAGCGGCCGCGTTTACCACATCGTCTACAACCCGCCGAAAGTCGAAGGCAAGGACGATGCAACCGGTGAAGACCTGGTGCAGCGTAAAGACGACACCGAAGAAACCGTGCGCCATCGCCTGTCCGTCTACCACTCGCAGACCAAGCCGCTGGTGGATTTCTACCAGAAGCTCGCCGCCGCTGAAGGCACGCCGAAGTACAGCGCTATTGCCGGTGTTGGCTCGGTCGATGAGATCACTGCCAAGGTCTTTGCTGCGCTCAGCTAAGCCTTGTTGTAGTCAGCCAACGGCCCGCTTTTGCGGGCCGTTGTCGTTTCTGCGGTTGGCGCGCAGGGCTCGCTGAGCGTCGTTCATGGAACAGTAACCTTGTTCACCTAAGCTAGCATCTTATTGGTCTATACCAGGATGCGGTGGTCATAGACATCAGCCTTAACCCACACTAAGGAAGCGAGCACGTTCAATGACCGAGAAAACAGCTAAGAGTGCTATCTGGTTAGGCCTTGCATTAGCGCTGGCGGGCAGCCCGGCAGCGTTTGCCGACGCCGCGGCAAAGCCCAAGACCGATTGCAGCGTGGCCGAGTTCACCATGGGCCTGCGTTTCCAGCAGCAATCGGCGGAGGTGCAGGCCCTGCAACTGCAGGCCTACAACATTGCTACCCTGAAGCTGGATGCGGCCGTGGCTGCGGCGAAAGATCCAGCCAAGCTGGCCATCGTCACCGACCTGGATGAAACCGTCATTGATAACAGCGCGCTGCTGGCGCGTGATCTGGCCAATTGTCACACCTATGACGCCTGGGACACCTGGCTGCCCTGGGAACGTGATGGCGCCCCAGCACTGATTCCGGGCGCGAAGCAATTCCTGGAGCACGCCGACAAGCTCGGGGTGACCATTCGCTACATCTCCGACCGTTCCGATGAGCAGAAGAAGTACACCCTGGCCACCCTGAGCAAGCTGGGGTTGCCGCAAATCTCTGAAGACAGCGTGCTGCTTTTGGGTCCACCCAAGGTGGAACGCCGTGCCATCGTCAGTGCCGATCATCAGATCGTGTTGCTGCTGGGTGACACCCTGCATGACTTCGACGCGCGTTTCCGCAAGACGCCTCTGGCCGATCAGCGCGCCACCGTCGCCGCTGAGTCAGGTAAATGGGGCACCGAGTGGATCGTCTTCCCCAACGCCACTTATGGCACCTGGTCGAAAGCGCCTCTGCAAGGCTGGGACGCCAAGCCCATTATCCAGCCCTGGTAAGCGCGCTTTAGTCAGGCCGCAGCGGGTCTGTTCGGGCCCGCTGCTGGCGGTGGTGCTGTGAGCTCGCTCGCGTGACAGGCGCGGGCGGCTGTGATTGCGCTGGAAAAAAATGCTTCAAGCCGGTCTAATGCCCGTCCTTTTCCTCACCTGTCCGACTGCAATGACCACTCTCCTGGCCCTGGATACCGCCACCGAAGCCTGCTCCGTTGCCTTGCTGCATAACGGCCAGGTGCTCAGCCATTACGAAGTGATTCCGCGTCTGCACGCCCAGCGTCTGCTGCCGATGATCAAGCAGCTGCTGGCGGATGCCGAGGTGCCGTTGTCGGCGCTCGACGCGATTGCCTTTGGCCGTGGCCCGGGCGCTTTTACCGGCGTGCGCATCGCCATCGGCGTGGTGCAGGGTCTGGCGTTTGCCCTGGAGCGTCCGGTGTTGCCGGTGTCCAACCTGGCGGTGCTTGCGCAGCGCAGCCTGCGTGAGCATGGCGCGCAGCAGGTGGCTGCAGCCATCGATGCACGTATGGATGAAGTCTATTGGGGCTGCTACCGCGCCGAGCAGGGTGAAATGCGCTTGGCCGGCGTCGAGGCTGTCGTGGCGCCCGAGCTGGCTGGACTGCCGCGTGATGCAGCGGGTGACTGGTTTGCTGCGGGCACCGGCTGGGGCACCTTTGCTGCGCGTATTCCGGTTGCGGTCAGTGGACAGGATGCCGCCATGCTGCCGCACGCCGAAGACCTGCTGAGCCTGGCGCGCTTTGCCTGGGCCCGTGGTGAGGCGCTGGACGCTGATCAGGCGCAGCCCGTCTACCTGCGTGATCAGGTGGCCACGCCGAAAGCGGCGGTCTGAGGCTCGCCTTGGCGGCACCTTCTGTCGTGCTTATCGCCACATGCCGGTTGCTTGATTGCCAAGCTGGCTGGCTGGGGCTAAATTGCCATCACCTGTATCCATCGTTGGCCAAGTGGCCGAGCAGTCATTGATGCGTATCGACGGTTTTACCTCCTCTTATTCGCCAGACCGCAGTGCCCGCCCGGGCTCTGCGGTTACGCCATTTCGCGAAGCGCAGCGCGAAGTTGAGGAGCGTCGTGAGCAGCCAACGGCACCGGCCAGCACTCAGGGCCTGGAAACTGTTGCCCAAGCGCGCCGGGTTGAGCCCAGCAATGCCAGCAGCGACAGCCTGCCGGCCCGCCTGCAAGACCAGCTGTACCAGCCGCCGTTGAACAACCGCGCCGCTCAGGCCTTGGCCAGCTACAGCACAACCGCCAGTTTCGCCAGCGAGGCGGATGCCCAGCAGGTGCTGGGCCTCGATCTTTACGCTTAGTTAATGCTGCCTTACTACCTCGGCTGCCCGTCATGGAGCGAGCCCGCCTGGCGCGGTTCCTTGTATCCGCAGACCAGTCCTAGCGCTGACTTTTTGCCGTTGTATGCCCAGGTGTTCAACGCCGTTGAGGGCAACACCACCTTCTACGCTAAACCTTCCGTCGATACTGTGGCCCGCTGGGCTGAGCGCATGCCGGCGCATCTGCGTTTTTGCGCCAAGCTGCCACGTGAGATCAGCCATAACGGCGATCTGCGTGACCAGCTGAGTGCCACTGAGGATTTCCGCCGTTTGCTGGCGCCACTGGGTAAGCGGGTCGCGCCGTTCTGGCTGCAACTGCCTGCCAGCTTTGGCCCGCAGCGTTTGGCGGAGCTGGGCGCGTTTATCGAGCCCTGGCAGGCCGAGGAGTTGGCCGTCGAGGTGCGTCATCCGGCGTTCTTTGCCAAAGGCGAGGAGGAACGCAGCCTTAACCGTCTACTGCATGGTCGTGGTATCGAGCGTATCTGTCTGGATTCGCGTGCGCTGTTCAGCTGTAACTCCACCGCTCCGGCAGTGCTGCATGCCCAGGCCAAGAAGCCGCGCTTGCCGCTGCGCCCAACGGCCTTTAGTCAGGCTCCGCAACTGCGCTTTATTGGTCATCCCGAGTTGCTGGCCAATGATCCGTTTATGGCGCCCTGGCTGGACAAGGTGGCGAGCTGGATCGAAGAAGGCCGCACGCCTTACGTTTTTCTGCATACCTCGGACAACCGTCTGGCACCGCAGCTGGCGCAGCGCTTTCATCAGCAGCTGATGCAGCGTCTGCCGGGATTACCGGCGTTACCACAGGTACAGCTAGAGGATGAGGTCGAGCAGTTGGGTCTGCTTTGAGCCAGCCCAAGTACCTAGATGTAGTTGATCAGCGTTGTGCGAGCAGCAGGTCAGCGGCCTGACCGCTGCGGCCGTCGGCGAATTCGAAGCGGCCGAGTTGGGCAATTTCGTCGTAGGCGCCCAGGGCAATCTTCACGTCGCGTGCTTGCAGGTCGATGGCGCTGACCCCGGCCTCACTCAGCGACTGGCTGGATTGCCGGCCCTGAGCATCGAAGCGCAACAGGCTCAGGCGCTCGAAGATCGCATCCTGGCTGTCGATACGGCCATCACCGTTGTCATCGTATTTACGCAGTTCGGCAAAGCCGTTGGCTGCACCGTTCTGGTCGCCGAACAGCTCGCGACCGTCGTCTATGCGGCCGTTGCCGTTGCGGTCATAGGCGAGCAGGGCGTCATCGCCGGTGGGCACGCTGATCTGGTCGAGCTTGCCGTCGCCATCCAGATCGAAGCGTACCGAACGGGCCAGGCCGCTGGTGCTGAAGCCGTTGCCGGCCAGATCGAGCACCAGTGGATCGGTTTTCTTCGGTTCGGCGTTGATGTTGACGTTCAACTCCAGCTCGCGTTGGGCTGCCATTTCCTGAAAATCACTGGCCTGGGCAGTGACAGCGGGCGGCTCGCTGGGTGTTTCCGGCGCTTTGGCAGGCGCTTCGGCTTCCACCTCATCGGGCATCAGGGTGCGCCGCAGAATCTGGTAGTCCAGCGAGGCGCGCTTGCCTTCATCCAGCGTTTCGCTGATTGAACTGGTGTTGGCTGCCGTTGGCGCGGCGCCACGTGGGGCGGAAATCACATCAAACATGGCGAACTCGGTGCGGCTGGAAGCTGCCGGGTCTGGCAAAATGCCGCTCAGGCAGGTTATCGGCTGCTGAGGCGGTCAATTGAGTGATTTTTGAGCACATTTTCTGATGAGTGATGAGCGGCTAATAGCCAGAATTCGTATGCAAGCCTTGGCTCCCCACCTGCAGTCGGCGGCTGAAGCCTGGGCAGCGCGCCTGGGTTTACCGCTGGAAGGCGACTGCGAGTTTGCCTTGCAACTGGGCGAGGGTGGCTTGCAGCTGGTGGAACTGGGCCCGCAGGCGCCAGGGCCAGTGAAGGTGGATTTTGTCGAAGGCGCTGTGGCGCATCGCCGGCTGTTCGGTGGTGGCAGTGGGCAGATGATTGCCAAGGCGGTGGGTGTGCAGCCCGGGGTGCGCCCGACGGTGCTGGATGCCACGGCCGGTCTGGGGCGCGATGCCTTTGTGCTGGCCAGCCTGGGTTGCCGCATGACCTTGATCGAGCGCCAGCCACTGATTGCTGCGCTGCTGGAAGATGGCCTGGCGCGCGCCGCGCTGGACCGCGATGTGGCGCCGATTGCCGCGCAGATGCAGCTGCTTAATGGTAATGCCATCGAGCTGATGCGCGCCTGGCAGGGTGAGCAGCCGCAGGTGGTCTACCTCGACCCGATGTTCCCGCACCGCGACAAGAGCGCGTTGGTGAAAAAGGAGATGCGCCTGTTCCGACCCTTTGTCGGCGATGATCTGGATGCCCCGGCGTTGCTGGAAGCGGCGCTGAACCTGGCCAGCCATCGGGTGGTGGTCAAGCGCCCACGCAAGGCGCCGCTGATTGAAGGCGCCAAGCCGGGCTATGCCCTGGAAGGTAAATCCAGCCGCTACGACATCTACCCGAAGAAGAAGCTGCAAGCCACCAGCGAGTAAGTTTGCAGCTTGTTCACGGGTTAGGCGTCGCACTGCGTAGGTTGGGTTGCGGCACGCAGCCCAACACATTCAGCGTCCTGGCGTTGGGCTTCGCAAGCTCAGCGCCAACCTACGAAGCTTAGTCGGCGCGGAAAGCGCGCAGAAACACCTCGACCGCATCGCGCACATGGGCTTCGGCCTCAGCGCCTTGCAGCGCCTCGCCGCAGCCGATCAGCAGACGGAAGTTGGCGCCGCCCTTGATCAGGCAGAAGAACTGATCCGCCGCGCTCAGCGGGTCGGGGACGCGCAGCTTGCCGCTCTGGTCGGCGCGCCGCAGCAGTTCTTCCATGCCGTGTAGCACGCGCTGCGGGCCGGCTTCGTAGAACATCCGCGAGAGCTTGGAGTCCTGCGCGGCCAGGCTCACCATCACCCGGTGCAACTCCACCGATTCGCGGCTGTTGATCAGCTCATTGAAGCCCCGGCCGATATTCAGCAGCAGTTGTGCCACTGGCACTTCGTCGTTCAGCTCGAACAACAGCTCGGGCAGTTGCTCCTCGCACTTGGATTTCACCGCTTCGGCAAACAGCTTCTCCTTGTCGGTGAAGTGGCTGTACACCGTGAGCTTGGAAACTCCGGCTTCCGCGGCAATTGCATCCATACTGCTACCGTCATAGCCATTGCTGAGAAACAGGGTTTTCGCCGCTTCCAGAATGGCTTTGCGCTTGGCCAGGTCTTTGGGTCGGCCGGGGCCGCTGGGTGGCAACACTTTGTTTGGCATTGGTCGTTTTTAATACTGGACTAGTGAGTTTGCTATTTTTACTATACCCGCCAGTATAAATATTCAAAAGCCTCCACAAAGGTTAGTCATCATGTTTCGTCATGCACTGTCTGTTGCGTTGCCTGTCAGTCTTATCCTGTTGCTCGGCGCTTGCGGCAATGGCGAGCCCGCCAAGGTTGCCGTGCGTCCGGCCATGGTGGTGCAGCCACAATTGGCTGGCGAGCTGATGGATGCCTACCCCGGTGAGGTGCGTGCGCGCCTGGAGCCGGAGCTGGCGTTCCGTATCGGTGGCAAGGTGGCCAAACGTCTGGTCGATGTCGGTGCGCGCGTGAAGAAGGATCAGCCCCTGGCTGAACTGGACCCACAAGACGTGCGCCTGCAGCTGGAAGCCATCCGCGCCCAGGTGGCAGCGGCCGAGGCCAACCTGCAACTGGTGCGCGCCGAGCGTGATCGCTACAAGGCGCTGCTGGCACGCAACCTGGTCAGCCGCTCGCAGTACGACAATGCCGAGAACACCTACCGTTCCGGTGAAGCGCGTCTGAAACAAGTGAAAGCCGAATTCAACGTGGCCAACAACCAGGCCGGTTATGCCGTGCTGCGCGCCTCCCAGGATGGCGTGGTGGCGCGGCGCATGGTCGAGGTCGGCCAGGTGGTCGCTGCCGGACAGACCGTGTTCACCCTGGCCGCTGACGGCGAGCGTGAAGTGCTGATCAACCTGCCGGAGCAAGCCTTTGAGCGCTTCCAGGTCGGCCAGGAAGTGGCGGTTGAGCTGTGGTCGCAGCCGGATCAGCGTTTCCCTGGGCGTATTCGTGAAATGTCGCCATCGGCCGATCCGCAGTCGCGCACCTTCGCCGCCCGGGTGGCCTTTAGCGAAGGCAAGGTACCGGCCGAACTGGGCCAGAGCGCCCGCGTATTTATCGCCCACAACGGTGATGTGCCGCTGGCTGTGCCGCTGTCGGCGCTGACGGCGGAGAAGGGCCAGCCCTACGTCTGGGTAGTCGATCCGAAGGACTCCACCCTCAAGCGCACCGACGTGCGCATCGGTGCCTACGGCGAGAAGACCGTGCCAGTACTCGAAGGTCTGCAAGCGACGGATTGGGTAGTGGCAGCCGGCGGTCAGGTACTGCGTGAAGGCCAGCAGGTGCGTCCGGTTGACCGCGACAACCGTGCGGTGCAGCTGACGGCCAAGGCCGACCTGACGGTTGAGGAGTAAGCCTGATGGATTTCAACCTGTCCGCCTGGGCGCTGCGTAACCGCCAGATTGTCCTGTACCTCATGCTGCTGCTGGCGGTGGTGGGGGCTATTTCCTACACCAAGTTGGGCCAGAGCGAAGACCCACCCTTTACCTTCAAGGCCATGGTGGTGCGCACCAACTGGCCGGGGGCGAGCGCCGAGGAAGTCTCGCGCCAGGTAACCGAACGCATCGAAAAGAAGCTGATGGAGACCGGCGACTACGACAAGATCGTCTCGTTCTCGCGCCCCGGCGAATCCCAGGTGACCTTTATCGCCCGTGATTCGATGCACTCCAAGGACATCCCCGAGTTGTTCTACCAGGTGCGCAAGAAGGTCAGCGATATCCGCCACACCTTGCCTCAGGGCATCCAGGGGCCGTTCTACAACGACGAATTCGGCACCACCTTCGGCAATATCTACGCCCTGACTGGCGAAGGTTTCGACTACGCCGTACTCAAGGACTACGCCGACCGTATCCAGCTGCAGCTGCAACGGGTCAAGGACGTCGGCAAGGTCGACCTGCTCGGCTTGCAGGACGAGAAGGTATGGATCGAGCTGTCCAACACCAAGCTGGCCACCCTCGGCCTGCCGTTGGCCGCCGTGCAGCAGGCGTTGGAAGAACAGAACGCCGTGGCTGCAGCAGGCTTCTTCGAAACCGCTTCGGATCGCGTGCAACTGCGCGTCACCGGGCGTTTCGAAACGGTCGATGAAATCCGCAATTTCCCGATTCGCGTGGCCGATCGCACCTTCCGTATCGCCGATGTGGCCGAGGTCAAACGCGGCTTTAACGATCCACCCGCACCGCGTATGCGCTACATGGGCGAAGACGCCATCGGCCTGGCGGTTTCGATGAAAACCGGCGGCGACATTCTGGTGCTGGGTCAGGCCCTGGAAGGCGAGTTCGCCCGTCTGCAGGAAACCCTGCCGGCCGGCATGCAGCTGAGCAAGGTGTCGGACCAGCCCGCAGCGGTGAAAACTGGGGTTGGCGAGTTCGTTCGCGTGCTCACCGAGGCGGTGATCATCGTGCTGCTGGTGAGCTTCTTCTCCCTCGGCCTGCGCACCGGTCTGGTGGTGGCGCTGTCGATTCCGCTGGTGCTGGCGATGACCTTTGCCGCCATGTACTACTTCGGCATCGGCCTGCACAAGATTTCCCTCGGCGCGCTGGTGCTGGCGCTGGGCCTGATGGTGGATGACGCGATCATTGCCGTGGAGATGATGGCGATCAAGATGGAGCAGGGCTACGACCGCATCAAAGCGGCCAGTTATGCCTGGACCAGCACCGCCTTCCCGATGCTCACCGGCACCCTGATTACCGCCGCCGGCTTCCTGCCGATTGCCACCGCGCAATCCGGCACCGGCGAATACACCCGCTCGATCTTCCAGGTGGTGGCGATTGCCCTGCTGGTGTCGTGGATCGCTGCCGTGGTGTTTGTGCCGTACCTCGGCGCCAAACTGCTGCCGGACCTGGCCAAGTTGCACGCGGCCAAACACGGCGGCCGCGATGATGGTCATGACCCGTACGGCACGCCGTTCTATCAGCGTGTGCGCCAGGCCGTGGAGTGGTGCGTGCGCCGGCGTAAAACCGTGATTGTGCTGACCATTGCGCTGTTCATTGCCTCGATTGCCCTGTTCCGCTTTGTCCCGCAGCAGTTCTTCCCGGCCTCCGGCCGCCTGGAACTGATGGTCGACCTCAAGCTCAGCGAAGGCGCATCCCTGGCCGCCACTGAAGAGCAGGCCAAGCGTCTGGAAGAGCTGCTGCGTGGGCGGGAAGGGGTGGATAACTTTGTCGCCTACGTCGGCACCGGTTCGCCGCGCTTCTACCTGCCGCTGGATCAGCAACTGCCGGCCGCCAGCTTTGCCCAGTTCGTGGTGCTGGCGAAAAGCATCGAGGACCGCGAGAAAATCCGTACCTGGCTGATCGACGTGCTGCACGATGAGTTCCCAACCCTGCGCACGCGTATCTCGCGCCTGGAGAACGGCCCGCCCGTGGGCTATCCGGTGCAGTTCCGGGTTTCCGGCGAGCACATTGATGAAGTACGTCATCTGGCCCGCCAGGTGGCCGACAAGGTGCGCGAGAACAGCCACGTGAGCAACGTGCACCTGGACTGGGAAGAGCCGAGCAAGGTGGTGAGGTTGAACATCGACCAGGAACGCGCCCGTGCCTTGGGCGTAAGCACCGCAGACCTGTCGCGCTTCCTGCAAAGCTCGCTGACCGGCTCGCCGGTGAGCCAGTACCGCGAAGGCAACGAGCTGATCGAAATCCTGCTGCGCGGCACCCTGAGTGAGCGTCAGGAACTCAGCCTGCTGCCGAGCCTGGCGGTGCCGACCGACAATGGCCGCAGCGTGCCACTGTCGCAGATCGCCACCCTGGAGTACGGCTTCGAGGAAGGCATCATCTGGCACCGCAACCGCCTGCCAACGGTCACCGTGCGCGCCGACGTGTACGGCAAAGAGCAGCCGGCCAGCCTGGTCAAACAGATCCTGCCGACCCTCGAGCCGGTGCGTGCGCAACTGCCGGACGGCTATCAGCTGGATGTCGGCGGCACCGTAGAAGATTCCAGCCGTGGGCAGAAGTCGGTCAACGCCGGTATTCCGCTGTTTATCGTGGTGGTGCTGACCCTGCTGATGCTGCAGCTGAAGAGCTTCTCGCGTTCGGCCATGGTGTTCCTCACCGCGCCGTTGGGGCTGATCGGCGTGACCCTGTTCCTGCTGGTGTTCCAGCAACCGTTTGGCTTTGTAGCCATGCTCGGCACCATCGCCCTGTCGGGGATGATCATGCGTAACTCGGTGATTCTGGTTGACCAGATCGAGCAGGACATCGAAGCCGGCATGGACCGCTGGCACGCGATCATCGAAGCCACCGTGCGGCGTTTCCGGCCCATCGTGCTGACTGCCCTGGCGGCGGTACTGGCGATGATTCCGCTGTCGCGCAGCGTGTTCTTCGGGCCGATGGCCGTGGCCATCATGGGCGGTCTGATCGTCGCCACCGCGCTGACCCTGCTGTTCCTGCCGGCGCTGTATGCCGCCTGGTTCCGGGTCAAGGAAGTGGAAGCGAAACCGGCCTGAAGCGGATCTCGCAGATAAGAAACCAGGCCCTTTGGCCTGGTTTTTTTATGCCCGACGGTTGCTGGCAGGCGTCGTTTTGCGTTAGGCGAGTGTCAAAAATATGCAACTGCCTGCTGCGGTGGTTGAATGACTTACGCAGCGATTACAGTCGGTTACATGGGCGTTAAGGGCGATTAAACGAATTATCTACTTACATTTCGTCGTTTTTGTTTGACATATTTTACGTATTTGCCAGACTGCGCGACCTTGATGGGCGCGTGCGCTACCCGTCATGAATGGTCATAACAAAAACCTGTAGCCCATCGATCCGTCCTGCGCCGCCTGCGCGGGCCATGCATGCGGTGGGCTGACGTCTGTGGAACGGGAAAGCATGCTGATCTGGTTCGTTGCGCTCTACCTGCTGGTGACTGTCGCCATCGGTTTCTACGCCTCCACCCGGGTGCACAACACCCGCGATTTCGCCTCAGGTGGCCGCAGCATGGGCTTCCCCATCGTCGCCGCCATGGTGTTTGCCACCTGGTTTGGCAGCGAGGCGGTACTGGGCATCCCCGCCACCTTCCTCGAAGAAGGCTTTGCCGGCATCGTCGAAGACCCGTTCGGCTCCTTCGGCTGCCTGTTCCTGGTCGGCCTGATCATCGCCCGCCCGCTGTACCGGATGAACCTGCTGACCATCGGTGACTACTTCAAAAAGCGCTATGGCCCGCAGGTCGAGCTGATCATCAGCCTGGTCATCGTCATGTCCTACCTGGGCTGGATCGCCGCGCAGCTGATCGCCCTCGGTCTGGTGTTCAACGTCATCTCCGACGGCAGCATCAGCACCACCCAAGGCATGTTCCTCGGCACCTTTATCGTGCTGCTGTACACCCTGTTCGGCGGCATGTGGTCGATTGCCCTGACCGACTTCTTCCAGATGATCATCATCGTCGTCGGCCTGGTGTACTTGGTCTGGCTGTTCAGCGACATGGCCGGCGGCGCCGACCTGGTGATCAACAAGGCGGCCAGCGATGGCAAATTCACCTTTATGCACGCCTTCGAGCCCAAGGACATCGTCGCCTTTATCGGCGCGGCAGTGACCATGATGCTCGGCTCCATCCCGCAGCAGGACGTGTACCAGCGCGTGATGTCGGCCAAGAGCGAGAATATCGCCGCTCGCGCCTCGATGACCGGCGCGGTGTTCTACCTCGGCTTCTGCATGCTGCCGGTGTTTCTGGTGTACGCCGCCTCGATGATCGACCCGGCGCTGGTCGAGAAATGGCTGGCCGAAGACTCGCAGATGATTCTGCCGCTGATGATCCTGGAAAAGACTCCGCTGTTCGCTCAGATCATGTTCTTCGGCGCGCTGCTCTCGGCGATCATGTCCACCGCCTCCGGCACCTTGCTGGCGCCGTCGGTGACCCTGACCGAGAACGTGCTCAAGCGCTTTTTGCCGGTGCTTAACGACAAGCAGTTCCTGCTGCTGATGCGCGTCACCATCGTGGTCTGCGCCGTGGCTACCTTGAGCTTTGCCCTGTACTCGGATGCGAGCATCTACGAGATGGTCGGCAACGCCTATAAGGTGACCCTGGTGGCGGCCGTGGTGCCGTTGTTTGCCGGGCTGTTCTGGAAGCGCGCGACCACCCAGGGCGCACTGGTGGCCATCGCCTTTGGCCTGGTGTCGTGGATCTACCTGGAATACACCTGGAGCGAAGCTGCCTTCTGGCCGCCACAGCTGGCGGGCCTGCTGTTCAGCATGGCCGGTATGCTGATTGGTACGCTGTTGCCGCAGTGGAGCCGTAACCACAACGGCATGCTGGTGGCGCAGGCGGAATAAGCCTGGCGTTTGGTCGATAAAACCCCGCTGATTGGCGGGGTTTTGTTTTTGCGCCTTGTGAAGGCGGGGAGCGCATTCAGCTCGTGGGAGGGGCTTTAGCCGCGAGCTTTTCTGCTTTTTTTGTGGGGGCTTTGTTTGCGCCGCTTTTGTAGTGTTTCCGCTACCGGTTCCGCCCTTACGGCGGGTCACTTCTGGCAAACGCCCCAGAAGTAACCAAGAGGTCTTGCCCCTTGCATCCGGCCCGACTTCGTCGGGTTCCCTCGCTCCATCATTGCTCCAGGGGCCCGCCGCGAAGGGCCATCCCTGGCCCATCGCGGCTCTCGCGGCATCCATGCCGCTCAACCCCTTCCACAACGATTCCACTCGGCCTACTGATGGGGCCTTTCGCGTCGTCTGCGAGACTGTGGGCAAGACAAAAGCCAACCCATCCAACGAATGTCCGGCGACCCTGTAGGAGCGGGCTTGCCCGCGATGCTTCTGCTGTTGCTCTGCTTTTGCCCTTCGCTCTGCCGTTCACAAATCACCCAAACAACGCGGTCCCCGAATCCCGTCAGGAGGCCGAGCGTAGGTGCTGTGTAGAGGAGCGTTTGGCATGGATGCCAAACGAGGAACGATGGGCCAGGGATGGCCCACCGTGGCTACCCTTGGAACAGCACCGGAGCGACGACTGCATGGATGCAGGAGGTAGGGCGACGCAGGATGCCAAAGCCGAGGGGAGTTGAGCGCAGCGAAACCCGGATGCCGGGTGTGCTTTCTCTTTGGTTACTTTCTGCGCGAGTGAAGAGATACGAAGCGGAGCGCAGTAACAGCCGAAGGCTGGCCCGTAGGGTGAGCGCAGCGAATCAAGTGACTCGCCGTAAGGGCGAAAAGGTGATTAGCACTCACCGCAGATGCGACGGTAGAACATGTGATGGTTGGTAACTGGTGGACAAGCTTCGCGTTGTCCACCCTACGGGCCTTGTTGTGGTCAGAGATCGCCCAACGCAAGCTTTTTATCGCCATGTAGTTCTTGGCAGAAATCAGAGTTGTAGATGGCAAGTGCAAGGGTTTTTCCGAGATATTTTGACTGTTCGCTTCTGTCGATTTCTTGCTCAATCCTGCTTATATGTCCTTTGACGATGTCGGCAAAATTGTCGACTTTTTTTCCAACCACAAATCCATTAAATCTATGTTCGATATTCTTGATCGACTTCGCACGACTTAATTGTTGGGCTGCGAAACTGCACTCGGAAAATCCTCTGATGTTCTCTTGTGCCGAGTCTGCATAAATAAAGCGTGCAGGGCCTCTTGGGGTTCCGGAAGCATCGATATGCCAGTCTTTTGGAAGTTCATTCTGTTGTTCTAAGGCTCTTGAAAGGTCGTTAGCAGAAATACAGGGTAGGTAGCCGTATTCATAGTCATCTTGGCTGCACTCGCGTCGGGCTATTTGGCGCTCCTGACTTTGTTTGGCCAGCAGAGCTTTGTTCTCTTCGCGCCATTTTTTGACAGAAGGTCTGAGTTTTTCGTTGTAGGCGGAAATCATGTTGTTCCGCATGGATTGAGCGTCTTGGACGTTCATTAGCAGAGTTCTTTTGTCGCTGGAGGGAGAGAGTGCGAACAGCACCCAGCGGCTAAATATCCCAGGTCTTGCATCCTCAAGGTCTGCAATATAGGGATCAACTACCCCGTTTACGAAGTTTTCCCAGGCATCTTCTTCCTCAGCGTTTTTCAGGCCAACGATCTCATCGCCATTCTTGATGAGCTGATCGCGGGTGTTGCTGAGAATAGCGATATTAAAGTCGATTTTCCTGGTTTCACAGGAGTTGGTGCTCTTGCCAGAGCAATCGTTTCTTATGCTGTTGAGCTTCGATGAAAGCGATGCATCCGTATAAGAATCACATCCAGTGGCGAATAGCATGATGAAAACAAGCGACAGCTTACGATTCATGTTTTGATCCTTGTCCTGTCAAACCTTATTCCGCTTGTGAAACGCCCTGAGTTTTCAGACGCTTTCCAGGCTCTGGTAGTGGAGTTTTGCAAACTCTACCGGCGATAGCTGATTGTTGAAACCAGGTTGGTGTTTGGGGGGGAAGAATGTCTTGATGTAATTGAGCGCATCAGCGTGAGCGTCCTGCCTGGGGCTGTAGGTTTTTGCTGACCTGCTTTCACTTTGGTAATTGGAGAATGTGGGAAGGGAGAGAGGCTTATCGCTCAATAAGTCATACTTTCGCACAATCAAAAAAGCCAGATATCACGGTCTGGCTTTTTCACATCTATCCAACCCTTCTTACAACGCCCCAAACACCTTCTTAGCCAAACTAGTCGCCGCCCCAGCCGGGTTCTCCCGAATGCTCGCCTCCTGCTCAGCGATCATCGCAAACAGACCATCCAGCGCCTGCTCAGTCACATAGTTCTCGATATTCGCGCTTTTCGCGTCGATCACCCCGAAGCTCGCGGCTTGGCCGGCGAAGCTGTTGTATTGCTTGGCCAGGCCGACCTGGTCGGTGGCTTGTTTGACGATGGGCAGGAACTTGGCGCGGATCTGTTCGCGGCTGGTCTTGTTCAGGTACTGGGTGGCGGAGTCGTTCGAGCCGGCAAGGATGCTCTTGGCGTCCTGCACGGTCATCTTCTTCACCGAGTCCACCAGCAGCGCCTGGGCTTGCGGTACGGCGGCTTCGGCGGCTTTGTTCATGCTCGCTTCAAGCTGATCAACCTGCGCGCCCATGCCCATCATTTTCATAGTCTTTGCGGCTTTGCCGAGGTTGCCCGGCAGCTCGATGCGCACGTCCGGGTTGTTACTGAAACCGCCAGGTTTGCCCAGTTGCTGCACGGCTACTTTGGCGCCTTGGGTGAGCGCGTCCTTGAGGCCGCCGCTGGCGTCGCTTTGGGTGAGATCGGCCAGCGACAGGGCGAAGGCGCTGCTGGACAGGGCAAGGCCGGCGGCCAGGGAGAGTAGACGAAGCATGGTGGGCATCCTTGTGCGATGGGTAGGCAGTAGCTGGAGCTTAACGGACTGGCGCGTGCAGGCAAATCGGCATCTGTGCTCGCCTGGCGCAGCTGCAGGGTGTGGGCCAGTATGTAGCCGCAGAGTGAGACAACGGCTTAGGCGGAGAGCGGCCATGCGTGGTTATCGGATGATGGGCGGTTGTGTGTTGGCAGTGCTGTGGCTGTGCGTGGCCAGCCCTGTGGCGCAGGCCGGGCTGTTTGACTGGATGTCGGCGCAACTCGATGAAGCCGAAGAAGCCGAGGTGGATAGCCTGGTGTTGCCGGTGCCGGAGGATTGGATCGGCGATTTTGATGGCATGCGCGAGCGCCGCCTGGTGCGGGTGCTGGTGCCGTACAGCAAAACCTTCTTTATGGTCGATCGCGGCCGCCAGCAGGGCATCAGCTATGAGCTGGGCAAGGCGTTGGAGGCGTGGCTTAACGCCAGGCATCCGTATGCGCAGAAGTCGCTGCGCTGGCAGGTGATGTTTATTCCGGTGGCGCGCAATGAGCTGATGCCGCGGTTGCTCAGCGGCGGCGGGGATATCGCCGCCGGTGGCCTGACGATTACCCAGGGGCGGTTGCAAACCGTGGATTTCGCCGTGCCGTTCGCCAGCAATATCCGTGAGGCGGTGATTACCGGGCCGGCCAGTGCCGCGCTGAGCAAGCTGGAAGACCTCGCCGGGCAGGAGGTGACGGTGCGTGCCTCAAGCAGCTATTTCGAGCATTTGCTTGGCATCAATCGGCAGTTCAAGGCGCGCGGCTTGAAACCGATCAAGATCATCGCGGCCGATGAGAACCTGGAGTCCGAAGACCTGCTGGAAATGCTCAACGCCGGGCTGCTCAATGCCGTCGTGGTCGACCGTTATATCGCCGAGGCCTGGAGCCCGCTGTATAGCAAGCTGCGGATTCATGATGAGTTCTATATCCATGAGGGCGCCGAGTTTGCCTGGGCGATCCGCAAGAGCAGCCCGCTGCTCAAGCAGGAACTGGCGGCCTTTGTGGACAAGCACAAGGCCGGCACGGCGTTTGGCAACAGCCTTCGCAACAAGTACGTGAAGAACAGCAAGCGCGTGCTGAATGCCGCCAGCGAGGCGGAGCTGAAGAAATTCAACGAGCTGGTCGGCTTGTTCGAGAAGCACGCCGGCACTTATGAGTTCGATTACCTGATGCTGATGGCGCAGGGCTATCAGGAGTCGCAGCTCAATCAGGCGGCGCGCAGCCCGCGTGGTGCGGTGGGCATCATGCAGTTGCTGCCGACCACGGCGGCAGACCCGATGGTGGGCATCAGGGGGATCGACAAGAGCGCCGACAAGAATATCGAGGCGGGCAGCAAGTACATGCGCGTGCTGGCTGACAAGTACCTGGACGACCCCGAGCTGACGCCGATGAACAAGACTCTGCTGAGCTTTGCCGCCTACAACGCCGGGCCTGGCAACCTGCGCAAGTTTCGCCGTCTGGCGGAGAAGTCAGGGTTGGACAAGAACGTCTGGTTCGGCAATGTCGAGCACTCGGCCGCACGGGTGGTCGGCCGTGAGACGGTCGATTATGTCGGCAATATCTACAAGTACTACGTGGCCTACAAACTGGCCGAGGCCAAGCACCGCTCACGCCGGGTGCTGACGCACAAGACTGAGCACTAGCGCAGTGCGCGGGTTACGCATGCTCGCTTAGCCGCTGCAACTCGCGGCGCACCATCTGTGCGTAGGCGGCAGGTTTTAATGCGTACAACTCGGCGGCAACCCAGCTAAGCCAGCGCGCACCCAGTTCGGCCTTGGCCGCCAACAGGCGCTGCGCTTCGGCTTCAGCGCGGGCCTGGTTGGCCTGGTGAAACTCGGCGCGCGACGGTTTGCTGGTTTGATCGTGCTCTGGGGGCATGGCGGCGGGCGGTGGTGATTGATCCTGGGGTTATGCATATCTCGCAAACTGTAGGCGCGGGTCATGCCCGCGATAAGGTTGCCTGAGATGCCTTGATCGCGGCCATGGGCCGCGCCTACAGATTCCGTAGAGCCATGACCAAGCCGGCTTACACCGGCTCGGCGATATCCGCGTTGCGGTCCATGGCCACCTGGCGGATCGACAGGCGAATCTCCGCAGGCAGTACGCGCTTGGCGGCGCCTTCGGCCAGTTCGCTGAGCAGCGGGTGGTGGCTCAGCTTGCCGGCTTCGTCCTGACGCAGCACGCCCTGATCCAGCAGGCTCTGGATAAAGTGGCGGAACAGGCTCTTGTCGAAGAACTCCGGGGCGTTGAGGCCATGCAGGATCGACAGGCGCTGGGCCATCACGGTGCAGAGGTCTTCCAGCTCTTCGGCGCTGATAGCGTTCTGCCCGGCATTCAGCAGCAGGGCGGTGGCCATATAGAAGCGCTGCAGGGTCTGCACGATGGCGCGGGCCAGCAGGGTGAGCAGGACGAACTCGCGCGAGCTCGGCGCCGGGCGCACGTACATATCGCCATCGAGCTTGAGCAGGCCCTGTTCAACGAAGGCGGCCAGCCACTGATCAACCACACCGTCCAGCTCGTCCATATTCCAGCGGATAAACAGCTCGGCTTGCAGGTAGGGGTAGAGCGCGCGGGTAAAGCGCAGGATCTGCTCGCGGCTCATCCGTGAACTGCTCTGGAAGAAGCTCGCCAGCAACGCCGGCAGGGCGAAGATGTGCAGCACGTTGTTGCGGTAGTAGGTCATCAGAACGGCGTTCTGCTCGTCCAGATAAAGGATCTTGCCGAGGGCGTCCTTCTGTTCGGCGAGCAGGTCCATCTTCTGCACGTATTCGATCAGCGCCTGGCCGTTGCCGTCTGGCAGGGTGGTGTGCGGCGAGTAGGGCACGCTGCGCAGCAGGGCCAGATAGAGGTCGAGCACCCGCGACAGGGCGCGTTCGTCCAGGGCCAGCTTGCTGGTGGAGAGCAGCGCCAGGGCCACCAGGTTGACCGGGTTGATCGCCGCCGCCTCGTTGAGGTGCTGGGCCACGCGCTCACCGAGGTTGTTGGTGACTTCATTGAGCCAGGCCGGGCGGTACTGGGTGCCGTAATCCTGTTCGCGCCAGTTCGGTTGCTCGCTGTCGAGGAATTCCGCCAGCTTGATCGGCTCACCGAAGTTGACCCAGACATGGCCAAAGCGCTGCTTGAGCGCGCCGATGACCTTGAAGATGTCGAAGATCGACTCCTTCTTCTTGCTCGCGCCGCGCAGCTCGCCCAGGTAGGTGCGGCCTTCCAGCACGCGCTCGTAGCCGATGTATACCGGCACGAACACCACCGGCAGGCGGTTGCTGCGCAAAAAGCTGCGCATGGTGATGGCCAGCATGCCGGTTTTCGGTTGCAGCATGCGCCCGGTGCGCGAACGGCCGCCTTCGACGAAGTACTCGACCGGGAAGCCCTTGCTGAACAGGGTGTGCAGGTATTCGTTGAACACCGCCGTATAGAGCGGGTTGCCCTTGAAGGTGCGGCGCATAAAGAACGCGCCACCACGGCGCAGCAGGCCGCCGATCACCGGCATGTTGAGGTTGATGCCGGCAGCGATGTGCGGCGGCGTCAGGCCGTTGCGGAACAGCAGGTAGGACAGTAGCAGGTAGTCGATATGGCTGCGGTGGCAGGGCACATAAATCACCTCATGGCCCTGGGCGACTTCCTGCACGCCTTCGATATGGTTGACCTTGATGCCGTCGTAAATCTTGTTCCAGAACCAGCTCAGCACCAGTTCTAGGAAGCGGATGGCGGTGTAGGTGTAGTCCGAGGCGATCTCGTTGCCATAGCGCAGGGCCTGGCTTTCGGCCTTCTCCAGGCTGATGTTCTCGCGTTCGGCTTCTTCGATGATCGCCTGACGCACTTGCGGGCCGTGCACCAGGCCTTTGACCAGGTTGCGCCGGTGCGACACGTCCGGGCCGATCACGGCGGCTTTCTGGTTGCGGAAGTGCACGCGCAGGATGCGTTGAACCATGCGCAGGGTGCGTTCGTGGCCTTTGTCCTGCTCGACCAGCTCGCGCAGATGGATCGGCGTGGAGAATTGCACGCGGGTCTTGCGGCCGAGGATCAGGATGCTCACCAGGCGGCGCAAGCGCCCAGTGACCGCCCAGCTGTCGGCGAACAGCAGCTTCCACGGGCTGGTTTCACGGTCTGGCGACTGGCCCCAGAACACGCTGACCGGAATGATCTGCGCATCGTCCACGGCATGCTGGCTCAGTGCGCTGACCAGGCGTTGCAGGGTGGGCGAGATGCCGCGTTTGTCCTGCCGGCCGAGCCAGTCGGGCTCAGGCGTCAGGTAGAAGAAGGCGGCAGGCTCCAGCAGCTCACCCACGGCCACCGGCAGTACCGGGCGCGGCAGGCCGGCCTTGCGGCATTCCGTATCGACTACCGCCAGGTCACTCAGCGACGGCTGCTGCAGCACGTAGAACACCGGCTTGCTGCGGTCGAGCTTGAGGGTAAAGGCGGACTGGTTGATGGTTTCCGAGCGTACCCAGAGGTAGAGCACGCGGCGCAGTGTGCCAAAAACGAGACGGCGGAGCGGAGATCGGGTCATACGGAGTCTGCAGGCTGAAAACGAGCATTTGCTCGGGGGGCGTAGTGTGCCGGATCGCTAGGCTGGCGGCAAAAATCTTCTAGGGTTTAGCCAGCGCGGAATTATTTTTACGGGTTGTCTGTAACAGCCGTGTGTCGGCCTCGTCTATTGGGCCGAGGCAGCCAATCGGCCGCCATTGTGAACCACCATTGGAGTGTTGCCATGAACCATCTGAACACTGTTGTTGCATCCCTGGGCGCGGTACTGCTGAGCAGCGCCGCATTGAGCGTGCAGGCTGCGAGCAACCCGTTTGCCGCGCAGGAGCTGAGCAGCGGCTACAGCCTGGCTGCTGGCGAAAAATCCGCCGAAGGCAGCTGCGGTGAAGGCAAATGCGGCGGTGAGATGAAAAAAGCCGAAGGCGAAGGCAAGTGTGGCGAAGGCAAGTGCGGTGGTGAAGCCAAGGCCGAAGGCGAGGGCAAATGCGGTGAAGGCAAGTGCGGCGGCGAGAAAAAAGCCGAGTAATTGAGCGAGTGCGGGGGCAGAACATGCAGAGGGATTTCGTTAACGGTGCCGGGCTGGGCCTGCGTCGCGGCCTGCTTGGCGCGCTGCAGGAGTGCAGCACCGCCGAGGTGGATTTCCTCGAGCTGGCGCCGGAGAACTGGATCGGTGTTGGCGGGCGCCTGGGCAAGCAGCTGCGTGCCCTGAGCGAGCGCCTGCCGCTGCTCTGCCATGGTTTGTCCCTCAACCTCGGTGGCTTTGCCCCGCTGGATCTCGAGTTGCTCAAGGCGATCAAAGGCTTTCTCGACCTGCATGGCGTGCGCGGTTACAGCGAACACCTGTCGGCCTGTGCTGACCATGGCCAGCTGTATGACCTGATGCCGCTGCCGTTTTCCGCGGAGTCGGTGCGGCGCATCGCTGAGCGCGTGCGCATCGTGCAGGACGTGCTGGAGCGGCCGCTGATCATCGAGAACGTTTCGGCCTATGCGCAGTTGCCGGGTGAGCTGGATGAAGCGGCGTTTGTCCGCGCGGTGCTGGAGGAGGCCGACTGCCAGCTGTTGCTCGACGTGAACAACGTCTTCGTCAACAGCATCAATTTCAACTTCGCTGCGCCGGCCTATATCGCCAGCCTGCCCAGTGCGCGCATCGCCTATCTGCATGTGGCCGGGCATTACGATGAGGCCAGTGATCTGAAAATCGACACCCACGGCGCGCCGGTGATTGACCCGGTGTGGGCGCTGCTGGAACAGGCCTACGCCGTGCACGGTGTGCGCCCTACCTTGCTGGAGCGGGATTTCAACTTCCCGCCGATTGCCGAGCTGTATGCCGAGGTGGCGCAGATTCGTCAGCTGCAAGCAGCTGCGGCGCCTTTGCGGAGCTACGGCACATGAGTGGCGTTGACGCACAACGCGCCTTTGCTGCGCGGATTCGCCAGCCGGCAGAGCAGCCATTGCTTGCGGGTGTTACCGCCGAGCGGATGGCGGTGTATGAAGCGCTGTTCTTCAACAATATCGAAGGCTTTATCAGTGGCGCCTTCCCGGTGTTGCACCGGCTGATCGAAGCTGATCGCTGGCAGCGCCTGGTGCGCAGTTTTATTGCCGAGCATCAGGCGCGCACGCCGTATTTCTTGCAGATCAGCCAGGAGTTTCTCGCCTGGTTGCAGCAGGGCTATGTCGCTGAAGCCGGTGATCCGCCGTTTATGTTGGAGCTGGCGCATTACGAATGGGTCGAGCTGGCGCTGGATGTCAGCGAGGCCGAGCTGCCCGCGCAGGGCTGGTCGCCATTGGCCTGGCCGCTGGCCTATCAGTGGCCGGTGCAGCGCATTGGTGGCGACTTTCAACCGACAACACCGCCGGACGAGCCGACCTGTTTGCTGGTCTGGCGCGATGGGCAGGACAAGGTGCGCTTTATGCAAATCAGCCCCTTTGCCTACCAGTTGGCGGCGCGTCTGCAGGCCGGTGAGGCTGCCGAACCGGCGCTTTTGGCGCTGGCCCAGCAGCATGGCCTGACGGCCGATACGCAGTACTTCAATAACGCCCAGAGCCTGCTGGATGACTGGCAGCGCCAAGGCATCTGGTGCCCTTAACCTCTCGCTGTATCTGACCCTCGGTGCCTCGCACCGGCTTGTGGAGATTCACCATGCTGAGCTTTTTCAATCGTCTCCAGGACGCCCTGGATGCTTCTCGTCGCCTGGACTTTATCGGGCCGTTATTGCTGCGCCTGTACCTGGTGCCGGTGTTCTGGATGGCCGGCACGCACAAGCTGGCCGATATCGACGCCACCGTCGCCTGGTTTGGCAATCCGGATTGGGGCCTGGGTTTGCCATTTCCCGAGCTGCTGGCCTGGGCGGCGGCGCTGACCGAGGCGGGCGGGGCGCTGCTGCTGCTGTTCGGCCTGGCGGTGCGCTGGGTCAGCATTCCGTTGATTGTCACCATGCTGGTGGCGATCTTCGCCGTGCATCTGCCCTATGGCTGGCAGGCGATTGCCGATGCCAGCGCGCCGTTCGCCAATGAACGGGTCATGGACTCGGTGGGCAAGCTCGAACGCGCCCGCGAGCTGCTCAAACAGCATGGCAATTACGACTGGCTGACCAGCAGCGGCAAGCTGGTGGTGTTGAACAACGGCATCGAGTTCGCCGCCACCTACCTGGTGATGCTGGTAGCGCTGTTTTTCAGCGGTGCCGGGCGCTGGTTGAGCCTGGACTACTGGCTGGCCAAGGCTCTGCGCAAGCAGCCTTGAACCGAACAGGGCCCGTCGCTGCAAGGGCGGCGGGCCGTTGGCATGCCCGCGCTAGAGAGGTTTTGATGACTTATAGGTAAAGGAAGTAAAAAGTTCCGCTGTAATCAAATATTTATATATCAGCAACTGCCCTGAAATATCCCGCCGCCAAGATTCCCTCCAGCACGAACGAGCCCCAGCGCTCGGGTGTTTTCAACACTTAAAAGTCCATTTAGAGGAATCTTCGATGATCCGTAAGCACAGCTTTCGTGGAGTAATGGCCGGCTTCGCTACCAGCGCTCTGGCCCTGGCCGTTTCCGCCCAGGCTTTCGCCGGTACTGTCACATCTGACGGCGCCGATATCGTGATCAAGACCAAAGGCGGCCTGGAAGTTGGCACCGTTGATAAAGCCTTCAGCTTCAAGATCAACGGCAAACTGCAGTGGGATGCCACCAACTTCGATGGTCTGATGGCTGCTGATCAGAACCGCCCATTCGATGACACCTTCAACACCTTTATCCGTCGTGGTGAGTTCGGTCTTGAAGGCACCGCCTACACTGACTGGGGCTGGGGTCTGCGTCTGAGCTATAACGGCGGCGACGCTGGTGCTGAAAACGATCAGAACAAGACTGAAGTTGACCGCGCCTTTATCTCCTACAGCGGCTTTGACTTGGCCACCATCACCGTGGGTCGTTACGGTGGCGAGTACGGTCTGGAAAACACCACCAGCTCGTCCTGGATCACCGGCATCGAACGTCCGTTCATGTACGATTTCCTCAATGGCGATGAAGACACCAAATTCGGTGCCATGGCCAAACACTCGGGCGACAACTACGGCCTGATGGCCCAGGCCGCTCACTACGGTGACAAGGAAAAAGACGGCACTGCCAACAACAAGGGTAACGATGAGAATTTCGGCTATACCCTGCGTGCACATTGGGCTCCGTACCTGAATGGCACCGACGTTGTGCACCTGGCGGCCAACTATCACAGCAGCAGCCCAGATGACAGCCGTGCCCGTGCACGTACCCGTATGGGCATCCGCAGTGACAAGGATTTCCGCCTGGTGCTTGGTGATGTGCGTGTCGCTGACAAGGACAGCGAATGGGTTCTGGAGTCCGGTGCCCAGTTCGGTGGTCTGCGTGCCCAGGCTGAATACTTCCAGCGCGCGATTTCTGGTGAAACTCAGGCCGGTGTCGGTTCCGACGTTGACCTCAGCGGCTACCACGCCCAAGTTTCCTACATGTTCGGTACTTCCCGTGGTTACAAGGGCAGTGACGGTCGTTGGGATAAGCCAGTTGACATGAAAGGCACCTGGGAAGTGTTCGCTCGTTACGAAAGCACTACCGTTGACTCCGACGCTACGGCTATTCCGGGCAACCTGGGTCTGGCGGGCATCGTTGCCGCAGATACTTCTGACGAGTTCGAAGCCAGCGCCATGGTGGTCGGCGTCAACTACTTCGCCACTCCTGCCGTACGTGTCAGCCTGAACTACATCGACTACGAAGTGGACAACATCAACACCAACAACCTGGTCGGTGGCAAGAATGTCCAGGACGACGGTAAAGCTATCGTAGGCCGTCTGCAGTACGTGTTCTAAGCAACAGCGCTTCACTGCTGCTCCTATCTTTGAGCCCCGCCTAGTGCGGGGCTTTTTTTCGCTGATTTTTGTATGAGGAAAAGTCTGATGCGCATCTGTGCAGTGTTGCTACTGATGACGAGTTTGAGTGCTGCGGCGGTAGCGGAGGATTACCGCGCGGCCAAGCCGGGCGAATTGTTGCAGGTGCGCCTGGAACAGTTGCACCCGACCCAGGCCGTGGTGGGTTATGACCAGATTTATTACAAGCTCGGGCGTTTTGCCAAAGAGCCAAACAAACTCTTTGACGAATACTGCGAGGCCAATGGTCAGGGCGAGAGCAGCAAGGTGCCAAAGGGCGCCAATCTGCATCAGCCGGACAGTTTTAGTTGCCAGGGTGCAGTGGCGTCACGCAGCAGCGAGATGAAAACCGTAGTGGTTGGCCCAGAGGGTAAGTTGTACCTGACCGATGGCCACCATACGTTCACCACGCTGTGGGAGCAGCCCGAAGGCGGCGCCAAGCTGCAGATGTGGGTCAAGGTGACTGACAACTTCAGTGACAGCCCGGATCTGGCCAGCTTCTGGCAGCGCATGCAGGATGCACGCAAGGTCTGGCTCAAGAATGGCCAGGGTCAGGTGATCACCCCTGAGCAGATTCCGGCGCAGCTCGGCCTGAACAGCCTGGCGGATGACCCCTTCCGCGCGCTGGTGTATTTCACCCGTGAGGTGGCCTATGACAAGCCGCGCTCGGGCGAGGTGGCACCGGAGTTTCTCGAGTTCTACTGGGGAAACTGGCTGCGCACTCAGCTCAATCTGAGCGAGTACGACCTGCGTGACAAAGATGATTACCGTGACGCGATTGGCGAGGCAGCCAAGCTGATGGTGGCGCTGCAGGCTGACAGCTCGGTGGGTGACAGTGGCTTCAAGGCGGCTGAGCTGGGTGGTTATTCCTCCGTCGACCGCAAGGAGATGGGCAAGATGGCCAGCAAGAAGCTGGGTTATATGATCCAGCACAAGCGTTCGCTCTAATGCCGTAAACGACAAACCCCGCCGTGGCGGGGTTTGTTGCAGCTGCAGCTCAGGCTTATTTTTGGCTATGTCCCAATGCTGTGTTGCATGCACTGGGTAGAGCGCGTCATACGCTTCAGCGCAGGGTTGCGTGTGTAGGTTGGGTTGAGGAGCTGCGCGACGAAGCCCAACGAGACAGGCTGCGATCTGTTGGGCTTCGCTACGCTCAACACCAACCTACGACTTATCGCCGCGCAACACTCAATGGCGACACAGCCTTATTTTTTGTAGTTGTCCATTGCCTGCTGGATCATCTTGCGCGCTTCTTCGGCATTGCCATAACCGTTGAGCTCGACCTTCTTGCGGCCTTCTGGCAGCTGTTTGTAAACGCGGAAGAAGGCTTCGATGCGCTGACGTTCGATCGCCGGCAGATCCTCGATGTCCTTGATGGTGTCGTAAGTCGGGTCGATATCGCTGCTCGGTACGCCGATGATTTTTTCATCGGCCTCACCGCCGTCGATCATCTTCAGGTAGCCAATCGGGCGGAACTTGATCAACACACCGGGGTGCAGGGCTTCGCGGGTCAGCACCAGGCCGTCGAGTGGGTCGTTGTCACCGCCGAGGGTGCGCGGCAACGAGCCGTAGTTGGCCGGGTAGACCACTGGCATGGACTGGAAACGGTCGACGAAGACCAGGCCTTCCTCGTTGATTTCATACTTGGTAAAGCTGCCGGCCGGGATTTCCACCGCCATATGCACGTCGTTCGGTGCATTTTCCGCTTGAGCGGCGTGGAAAGGATGGACGATGTTTTTATCGGCCATGACCGCAGTGCTGCCCATAAACAGCGCGATGCCCAGGGCAAGCAGAGACTTTTGCATGATGACTCCTCGATAGGGGGATTGAGCAGTGGCTATCTTGCGCAGGCATTGTTAGAGATATATTGCAGCCGTCTGTTGTTTTCGTCCGAAATGGAATCCTGCATGCCGATTGTCTCCATCGAATCCATCAGCAGTGTCTGCGCTGATGCCTGGGATGCCCTGTGCACCTCGCCCCAGCCGTTTCTGCGGCATGCCTTTCTCAAAACGCTGGAAGACAGCGGCAGTGTGGGCGGGCGCAGTGGCTGGCAGCCGGCACATGCAGTTTTGCAGGGTGAACAGGGGCAACTGCTGGCGGCCATGCCGGGCTATGTGAAAAGCCATTCCTATGGCGAGTACGTGTTCGATCACGGCTGGGCGGATGCCTGCTATCGCGCCGGCATCGACTATTACCCCAAGCTGCTTGGGGCGATTCCCTTCTCTCCAGTTACCGGCCAGCGTTTGCTCGGCACACCTGAGGCAGCTGGGCAATTGCTCGATGGCCTCAGCGCGGGGCTGCAGCAACAGGGCTTGTCGAGCCTGCATATCAACTTCACCACCGAGACGGAAAATGCCCTGTTGCAAGGCCGCGACGGCTGGCTGCAGCGCCTGGGGTGTCAGTTCCACTGGCGCAACCGTGGCTACCGGGATTTTCAGGATTTTCTCGACGCGCTCAGCTCGCGCAAACGCAAGCAGATGCGCAAGGAGCGTGAGCAGGTGGCGGGGCAGGGCATCGAATTTGACTGGCGCGAGGGCCATCAGCTCAGTGAACTGGAGTGGGATTTCGTCTACCTGTGTTACGCCAACACCTACCGCGTGCGCGGTCAGTCACCCTACCTGACGCGCGACTTTTTCAGCCTGCTGGCCGAGCGCATGCCGCAGATGATCCGCGTGGTGCTCGCTCATCAGACCGGCAGGCCGGTGGCCATGGCCTTTAGCCTGGTCGGCGGCGACAGCCTGTATGGGCGCTATTGGGGTTGTCTGGCCGAGTTCGACCGGCTGCATTTCGAAACCTGTTTCTACCAGGGCATGGACTTTGCCATCGCTCATGGCCTGCAACGTTTCGATGCTGGTGCCCAGGGCGAGCACAAGCTGATTCGCGGCTTTGAGCCAGTCATCACCCACTCCTGGCACTACCTCTGCCACCCCGGTCTGCGAGCGGCCGTGGCGAACTTTCTCGCGGAAGAGCAGCAGGGTGTGCGGGGCTATGCCGAACAGGCCCGCGAGTTGTTGCCGTACCGCCAATAGCGCGCCAGCTCGCGCAGGTTGTCGGCGCGGCAACTACGCTCAGAACAGGTTCGCTGCTGCGCGAGGTGTGGTGTGAGTGTATGGGCTCTGCTCGATAAGTTCTGGCTGCTGCCGGGGGTGGCGGTCAATCTGACCTTGTTTATCAATATGCTCGGTGCCTTGCTGCTGGGGCTGCTGGTGGGCTACGAGCGCTCCTACCATGGTCGTGCGGCGGGCATGCGCACCTACGGCATGGTGTGCATGGCGTCCTGCGCGTTGACGGTGTTGTGCATCTATCCACAACACTGGCTGGGCGATCACTCGCTGGCCGGGGTCGACCCGACGCGGGTGATTCAGGGGGTGGTCACCGGTATCGGTTTTCTCGGCGCCGGGCTGATCATGAAGGACGGCATGAGCATCAGCGGGCTGACCACGGCGGCTTCGATCTGGGCCTCTTCGGCGATTGGCGTGCTGGTGGGCGTGGGCTTTTATGGCGCGGCGCTGTTGCTCAGCCTGATTTCTGCCGGGTTGATGATGTGGGGTGCCAAGCTGGAGGCGCGGCTGCCGTCGCGGCCGGCGATTGCCATTGTGCTGCGTTTTGCGCCGGGGTTTGTGCGGCCGGAGGAGGCCACACTGCGGCGCATTGCCCGTGAGCGCGGCTATGTGATTGCCGGGGGCTCGTTCAGTGTGAGCTTCGAGCAGGGCCAGTTGGAGTGGCGCTTTGTTGCGGTGGCGGTGGACGGGCAGAAGAGTGCGCGGATCAGCGACATGGCCGATGAGCTGGCGCAGCTGGACGGCGTGGCGAAGTTTCACCTGGCCCATGCGCGCAACTGACGGCTGGGCAGCGGGTGCCCAGCCGGTTGAACAAGGTTACAGGCGTTTGGCTTCGGTAATCAGCACCGGCTCACGCGGGACGTTCTGGTGGCCGCCACGGTTACCGGTAGGCACTTGGGCGATCTTGTCGACTACGTCCATGCCTTTCACCACCTTGCCGAATACCGCGTAACCGAAATCACGCGAGCCGTGGTCGAGGAAGGCGTTGTCCTTGTGGTTGATAAAGAACTGGCTGGTGGCCGAGTCACGCACCTGGGTACGGGCCATGGCCAGTGTGCCGCGCACGTTGTGCAGGCCGTTGTCGGCTTCGTTCTTGATCGGCGCCTGGGTGTCTTTCTGCTGCATGTCGGCATCGAAGCCGCCGCCTTGCACCATAAAGCCCGGAATCACCCGGTGGAACTGGGTGCCGGCGTAGTAGCCGCTGTCGACGTAGGCGAGGAAGTTGGCGGTGCTGATTGGCGCTTTCTCGGCATTCAGCTCGATCTCGATGTCGCCAAGGCTGGTGGTCAGCAGCACTTTCGGGTTTTCGGCGGCCAGCAGGCTGCCGGCAAACAGGATGGAGCAGGCGGCGAGGGTAAGGGTCTTGAACATGCAGGGCGTCCTTATTGTTGGGTGGCAGTCGGTGCGGCCTGTTCGACTTCCGCAAGGAAGGCCAGCAGGCTGCGGTTGAAATGTTCGGGTTGGTCCATCGGTGTGGCGTGGCGCGAGTCTTCGATCACCAGCAGGCGGGCATTGGGCAGTTCATCGACATACGCCTGCTTTTGCGCCACCGGGGTGTAATCACGATCGGCGGTAACCACCAGAGTCGGACAGCTGATCCGGCTCAGGCGTTCCCGTACCCCCCAACCGATAATTGCATCCAGGCTGGCCAGGTAAGCACGCTTGTCGTTCTGCGGCCAGCGTTGCAGGATTTTCTGGCGCAGTTCTTCCTGCTCGGGTTTGGGGAACAGCAGTTTGCCCAGGGCTTTGGCAATGGTATCGAGGCTGAGCAGGCGCGACAGGCTCCAGCGTTTGCCGATCTCGATATAGTCGCGCAGGCTTTTCGCCTTCACTTCCGGGCCGCTGTTGACGATGCACAGGCTTTTCAACAACTCGGGGCGATCCACGCCCAGCTGAAAGCCGATCATGCCGCCCATGGAAATGCCCACCAGATGCACCGGCGGCAGTTGCAGGTGTTCGATCAGCGCTGCCACATCCTCGGCAAATCCTTGAATGCTGTAACGCTCGCGGGGCTTGTCCGAGCGGCCGTGGCCGCGCATATCGAGGGCGATCACCCGGTAGTGGCGGGCCAGTTCGGGAATCTGGTATTCCCAGTCGCGGGTGCTGGAGCCGAGGCCGTGAACCAGCAGCAGCGGCGCACCGTGGCCGTACTCTTCGTAGTGCAGTTGGCAGTCGTCGTTATCGAAAAATGGCATGCACAAATTCCTCTCAAGCGGAGGGCAGGGGCGCAGCAAAGGCTGCATTCAACGGGGCGGCATCGAAGCGCTGGATCAGCTCGACGAGAATCTGCGTGGCCGGGCCCAGGGGTTTGTCCTTGTTCGAGTAGAGAAAGAACAGCGGATTGCGGCTGCCGCCTTGTTCCAGCGGCAGCGGTTTGAGCAGGCCGTCCTTGAGTTCGCGCTCGATCAGGTGGCGCGGCAACCAGGCAAAGCCCAGGCCATTGCTGACAAAGGTGGCGGCGGTGGCCAGGCTGCCGACTGTCCAGCGCTGTTCGGCGCCGAGCCAGCCGACATCGCGCGGTTGCTGGCGACCGGAGTCGCGAATCACCACCTGCATCTGGCTTTCCAGATCCTGGAACGTCACCACGCGCTGCAAACGGTGCAGGGCGTGTTCTGGATGGGCCACGGCGACAAACTCGACAGTGCTCATTTCCGCACCGAGAAAACCGGGAATGTTCAGCGCGCTGATGGCCAGATCGGCCATGCCATCTTTAAGCACCTCTTCCACGCCGGACAATACTTCCTCGCGCAGGCGCACCCGACAGCCACGGCTTTGCGGCATAAAGGCAGTCAGCGCGCGTACCAGGCGTGCGTTAGGGTAGGCGGCATCGACCACCAGGCGCACTTCGGCTTCCCAGCCTTGTTCCATGTGGTGCGCCAGGTCTTCCAACTGGCTGGCCTGCTTGACCAGCTGACGTGAGCGGCGCAGCAGCACATCACCGGCTTCGGTGAGCACCGCCTTGCGCCCGTCGATGCGCAGCAGCGGCACGCCCAGCTGTTCCTGCATGCGCGCCACGGTATAGCTGACCGAGGATTGCGAGCGGTGCAGCACCTCGGCGGCTTGAGCAAAACCGCCGTGGTCGACCACCGCTTGCAGGGTGCGCCATTGGTCGAGGGTTACGCGGGGGGCTTTCATATTCGGTTCCTGTGCTTGCTCAAGTTCCAGGGTGCAAATGCTGACTCAATCAACCTAAACTGACCGTCTTTTGCCGGAGACTGCCCTGATGAAAAAGCTCTGTTGCGCCCTGCTGGCCTGCCTGCCGTTGACTGTAATGGCCTACCCGATCGAGGTAGAGAAACAGCTTAACGGTGCCGAAGTGGCGGCCACCACCCAGGAAATCGATCACAACATGGGCGGCTTGCAGCTGTACAACTACGGCCGGGCAGACGCCAAGTGCACGGCGGTATTTCGCAACGGCCCGGAAGCCCCGCGTACTCGCAAGGTCAGCCTGCCTGCTGGTGAAAGCAGCAGCCTGGCGGTGAAGTTCAGCCGCAGCATTATCAAGCTGCGGATCAAACTGACCTGCGAACTGTCTTAAACTGCCCAGCCTGCTGCGCGTCGGCCCTGCTGCGTTAGAAACAGGCTCGGAATGCTCATGTACAACAGTACACTCCGCTTCCTCACCTGTTTCTGCCTTGCATGGCTCTAGCTCGCGAGGCTTTTAACAGGTTCTAGCCAAACGATTGTCCAGAGACTAAGCCTGGATCATGAATAAATCAATTTATTCGATTGTTTAGTGCGGATATTTGCGCTTTTTAATCGATCAGTGCGCTCATATTCTTTGCCCATCGACGCTTACTTCCCCCTTCGATGGAGCAAATAACATGGCTAATGTTCTGGTAATTGAAAGCAGCGCCCGTCAACAAGGTTCGGTTTCCCGTCAGCTGACTGCGCAATTTATCGCCAACTGGCAGGCTGCCAATCCGGCCGACCAGATCAAGGTGCGTGATCTTGCGGTTGATCAGGTGCCGCATCTGGATGCCAACTTGCTGGGCGGCTGGATGACTCCGGCTGGGCAGCAGAGTGAAGCCGAACAAGCTGCGCTGGCGCTGTCCAACCTGCTCACCGATGAGCTGCTGGCCGCTGATGTGCTGGTGCTGGCCGCGCCCATGTACAACTTCGCCATTCCCAGCACCCTGAAGGCCTGGCTCGATCACGTGCTGCGCGCCGGGGTCACCTTCAAATACACCGAAACCGGCCCGCAAGGTCTGCTCAGTGGCAAGCGTGCTTTTGTGCTGACCGCGCGCGGCGGTATCTATGCCGGCGGCAGCCAGGACCATCAGGAGCCCTACCTGCGTCAGGCGCTGGCCTTTGTCGGTATCCACGACGTCAGCTTTATCCACGCCGAAGGCCTCAACCTGGGCGGCGACTTTATGGAAAAGGGCCTGAACCAGGCCAAGGCGCAACTGGCCCAGGCCATCTGATTTTCCGCTGCATCCTGCTCTCATGACGCCTGGTGCTCCTGGGCGTCTCTGCCCGCGCTGCTAATACAGTGCGGGCTTTTTTATGGGCGACGCTCGGCTTTTTCGGCTGTATGGGTGTTTCAGTATCTAGCTGTGTCGCTTTGTGGCTGTGGTCTTAATTACAAGGCAGGCAAGATGTCGGGGTCTGATTGAGCAGGTTGGTGTATGCAACTGTCTGGGCGCGGTGTGGCGCTGTCGATTATTGCTTCGGGGTTGTTTGCCCTGGTGCCGGGCTATGTCGGGCTGTTAGCCCCGCTGGATGGTTTGCAGGTGTTTGCCCAACGGGTGTTGTGGTCGATGCCGGCGGTGTTGCTGCTGATTACCTTGTCGCGGCAATGGCCTGTGCTGCTCGCCGCCTGCGGCCGTGTGCGCCGTGAGCCGTTGCTGCTGGCCAGCCTGCCGCTCGCGGCGCTGCTGATGGGGATCCAGTGGGCGTTGTTTGTCTGGGCGCCACTGGCGGGGCGCATGCTGGAAGTGTCGCTGGGCTACTTCCTCCTGCCGTTGGCGATGGTGCTGGCCGGGCGGGTGTTCTATGGCGAACGGCTGCGGCCGTTGCAGCGTCTGGCGGTGTTCTGCGCGTTGCTTGGCGTGGCCCATGAGCTGTGGCTGACTCAGGCGTTCTCCTGGGTGGTGATGGTCACGGTGTTGGGTTATCCACCGTATTTCATGCTGCGTCGCTGGATGCGCCTGGATGCCTTGTCCGGCTTTGCCTTCGAGATGCTGTTTATGGCGCCGGTGGCAATCTGGCTGGTGCTGCAATGGAGCCCGCCGCAGCTGTTCACCCAGGCCCCGCAGCTGTGGTGGTTGCTGCCGGGGCTGGCGGTCATCAGCTCGCTGGCCTTTGCCGCGATGATGGCCGCCAGCCGACTGTTGCCAATGGGCCTGTTCGGTATTCTCAGTTATGTCGAGCCGGTGCTGCTGTTTCTGGTGGCGCTGCTTTTTCTCGGCGAGCAGTTCAACAGCGCGCAATGGCTGACCTATCTGCCAATCTGGCTGGCGGTGGTTTTGGTCGGCTGGGACAGTGCGCGACTGCTGCTCAAGCAGGCACGGCAGAGTGGGTAGCGCTTAGCCAACGCTCTGGGTGCGCCCTGCCAGCAGGCGCAGAATGGCATTGAGCAACATGCCGTAGAGCGGCACGAACAGCAGCAGGCTGATCACCAGTTTGACCCCGTAATCCACCGTGGCGATTTCCACCCAGTGCTCGGCCATAAACGGGTTGCTGCTGTTCCAGAACGCCACCGAGAAGAACGCGTAGGTATCCAGCAGGTTGCCGAAGATGGTCGACACGGTTGGCGCTATCCACCACAGCGACAGCCGGCGTAGGCGGTCGAACACCTGGATATCGAGGAATTGCCCCAGCACGTAGGCGAGGAAGCTGGCGATGGAGATGCGCAGAACGAACTCGTTGAACTCCAGCAAGGCGCCGAAGCCGCGAAAGCTGGCTTCCTGAAACAGCACCGAAACGATGTAGGAAATCAGCAGCGCCGGCAGCATCACCTGGGCGATAACTCGGCGCGCTGCCTGTTTGCCGAGCAGGCGCACGGTCAGGTCGGTGGCCAGGAAGATAAACGGGAAGCTGAACGCGCCCCAGGTGGTATGCCAGCCGAACAGGGTGATCGGCAGCTGCACCAGGTAGTTGCTGGCGATGATGATCAGGATATGGAACAACACCAGGGCAATAAGCGCATTGCGCAGGCGCTGAGGGGCGGTAATAAGCATCACGGAACCTTTTTGCGAAATGGGGTTAGGGAACCCATGCCACCCGGGATTGAATGGCGGCGCGCATTCTACCGGCGCGACGTGGCGTGTGCGTAGTGGTCTGACCGGAGGCGCTGAATTGTGCTGTTTTTGCCTGCTGTTGCAGGGTGGCGAACCAGGCTGCAGGCGCCGTTGGCCAGGCCGTTCGGGCTTTTAGCCGGCAGAACCGGTAATCTATGCCGCTGTATTGCTGATTCTTTGTCGAGGTATACCCGTGTTTTCCCAATTCGCCCTGCATGAACGCCTGCTCAAAGCCGTGGCCGAGCTTAACTTTGTCGAGCCTACCCCGGTGCAGTTGGCGGCCATTCCGCTGGCGCTGCAAGGAAAAGACCTGCGGGTAACTGCGCAAACCGGCAGCGGCAAGACGGCGGCCTTTGTGCTGCCGATGCTCAATCGCCTGCTCGGCGATGGCGCTTCGCAGCCGCGCATGAGCGTGCGCGCGATGATCCTGCTGCCGACCCGTGAGTTGGCTCAGCAGACGCTCAAGGAAGTCGAGCGTTTTGCCCAGTTCACCTTCCTCAAGGCTGGCCTGATCACCGGTGGTGAAGACTTCAAGGTGCAGGCCGCCATGCTGCGCAAGGTGGATATTCTGATCGGCACGCCGGGCCGGCTGATCGAACACGCCAACGCTGGCAATCTGCTGCTTGATGAAGTCGAAGTGCTGGTGCTCGATGAAGCCGATCGCATGCTCGATATGGGCTTTGCCGAGGACGTTCAGCGTCTGGGTGAGCTGTGCAATGCCGAGCGCCAGACCTTGCTGTTCTCCGCCACTACTGGCGGTGCGGCGCTGCGCGAGGTGGTCGGCAAGGTACTGAAAGACCCTGAGCACCTGCTGCTCAACCGTGTCAGTCAGCTCAATGAAGGTACCCGCCAGCAGATCATTACCGCCGACCATAACCACCACAAAGAGCGTCTGGTTGACTGGCTGCTGGCTAACGAGACCTATGAAAAGGCGATCATCTTCACCAACACGCGGGTGCAGGCCGATCGTCTGTACGGCAAATTGGTGGCCAAGGAGTTCAAGGTCTTCGTGCTGCACGGCGAGAAAGACCAGAAGGACCGCAAACTGGCTATCGACCGTCTCAAGCAGGGTGCGGTGAAAATTCTGGTGGCCACCGATGTGGCAGCTCGCGGTCTGGATGTAGATGGCCTGGACCTGGTGATCAACTTCGATATGCCGCGCTCCGGCGATGAGTACGTACACCGTATCGGCCGTACTGGCCGTGCCGGTGCCGAAGGCCTGGCTATTTCGCTGATCTGCCACAACGACTGGGCGCTGATGTCGAGCATCGAGCGCTACCTCAAGCAGCGTTTCGAGCGCCGCAATATCAAGGAGCTCAAGGGCATCTACCAGGGCCCGAAAAACCTCAAGGCGTCCGGTAAGGCAGTTGGCCCGAAGAAGAAAAAGGTCGACCCGAAAACCGGCAAGAAGCTGGCGAAAAAACCAGCCGCCAAGGCGCCGAGCAAGCGCAACACCATCAACAAACCCAAGGCCGATGCGCCTGTGCTGGTCAGCCAGGACGGCCTGGCACCACTGAAGCGGCGCAAGCCTGCGGCGGAGTAACCCGAGCGCCGCATGCGCTGCGCGGGATCAACAACGGCGGATAGGCCAGGTGCTTATCCGCCGTTGTCGTTTCTGGGCTTATTTCGGCACGATCAGGATCTTGCCATCACGCTCACCACCGGCCGCAGCGGCCACGGCCTGCTTGATCTCGCTGACGTCATAGGTGGCGGCCACGCGGGTGTGCAGCTTGCCGCTGGCGATCAGTTGTACCAGTTCACCAAACACCTTCATCTGCTCAGCCTGGCTGGCGTTCTGGAACCACTTGGCCAGCCAGAAACCGCGCAGGCTGACATCACGGAACACGAAGGAGGCGGGTGAGACCTGGCATGGCTGGCGGCTCATCATGCCGTAGTTGACCAGCACGCCACCCTCACACAGGCTGGCGGCCAGGTGATCGGTGGCTTCGCCGCCCACCGCATCGATGCCCAAACGTACGCCTGCACCGCCAGTGGCTGCGCGCACGCGCTTGGCCAGGTCCGGTCCATCGACCAGCACCACGTCACCGCCTTCCGCTTCAACGCCGGCTACCGCTGACTCACGGCGCACCACGTTGATGGTCTTGAAACCGCGCAGCTTGGCCAGCTGGATCAGGTAGCTGCCGACGCCTGAGTTGGCGGCGTTCTGGATCACCCAGTCGCCGGGCTTGAGGTCAACGAACTGGCTGAGCATCAGCGAGGCGGTCGGCGGGTTGACCGTGAGCATCGCCAGTTGCTGTGGGTCGGCTTCGGGCAGCGGAATCAGCTTGTTGGCCGGGGCATTCAAGTGGCTGACCCAGGTGCCGCAACCGACCGGCAGCAGCACCATCTGACCGACTTTGATGGTGCTGACTTCAGCCCCGAGGGCTTCGACACGGCCAACCCCTTCATTGCCTCCGACGGCCGGTAGCGGTGGCAGCATGCCGTATTCGCCGGTGAGTGTAAGCACGTCGGATGGGTTGATCGGCGCGGCCAGCACTTTGATGCGTACCTGGCCAGTACCAGGCTCTGGCAGGTGCAGGGTGACGGCGCTGATCACCTCGTGGGGTTGTGGGCCGCGCTGTTGGTATTCGGCTTTGAGCATGAACATTCTCCACATGGGCAACGACTGATTGGGGTGCACAGAGTCTAGCCCTGCACGCGCCCCTGGAGACTAATTCGCATGTATCGATTTCAGTGATGGCGCCGTGCAGAGTCGGGGCATAGCCGGCTATGCTGGGGGCTGGTTCAACTCGGGTATCGCCATGAAGTGGTTGTGGGTCTGTTGTTTGCTGTTGCCGAGCCTGAACGTATCGGCACAAGCCTTGCGCGTGGGCTTTGGCACGCACAAGCCGCCGTATATATTCGAAAATGAAGCCCGTGGTCTCGAGCACGATATTGTGATGACTGCCGCGCAACGTGGTGGGCTGGCGCCAGTGGCGTACTACGCCCCGATGGAGCGTCTTAACCTGATGCTGAGCAAGGGGCTGATCGACGTTATTGCCACCACCAACGAGCGCAGTGGCGGCAATATCTTCTATTCCAATGTGTACATCCGTTACCAGAACGTGGCTGTTGCCCTGCGCTCGCGCAACCTGGATATCCAGCACATCAGCGACCTGGGGCGTTATTCGGTGAATGCCTTTCAGCGTGCGCGCTTTCTGCTGGGCAGCGAGTACCAGGCCATGGCTGAAACCAACCCGCGTTACCGTGAGGAAGCCTTCCAGATTGCCCGCAACCGCATGCTCTACAGCGGACGGGTGGATGTGGTGGTGACGGACATGCGCATCCTGCGTTACTTCAACCGCGAGGTGTATACCCAGGTCGATGTCACCCAACCGCTGACGCTGTACCCGATCTTTGCGGCCACCGGCTACAAGCTGGGGTGCCGGCAGCAGGCTGATTGCCAGCGCTTCAATCTGGGCCTGGAAACCATTCGCAGCAATGGTGAATACGTGGCCATCGAGCGACGTTACGCCGTGCACTGATGGCCTGCGTGCTCACTGAGCGGGTATTACCTCTTCCAGCGACTCCTGGGCGGCGAGCAGTTTTTCTTCGTCTTGCAGTGGGGTGCTGCGCACGCTGAAATCGACAATCTCGATTGCCCCCTGGCCCTGGCCGACCAGGTGGAAGGAAAACGCTTTGCGTGCCTTGGGGTTGTCGAAGGTGAAACTGACCTCTACCGGTTGGTCGCGCGTCAGCAGCGGCAGTTCCGGGATGGGTAGGGCCACATCGCGGTCGTACTCCTTGGTTTTCAGCTGCAGCTTGGCGCCTTGCTTGCTCATGCGCAGTGCGCGAATTTTTAGCGTCACGCTGGTCTGGGTGTCAGCTGCCAGAGTCAGGTACTGCGCGCCGACCAGGTTGTCAGCCCAGTCATCGCTGGAGTCGGGCTTGAGTTTGACGGGGTGCTGGTTGGCGAACTGATAACTCTGTTCGCCCTGACTTGTGGTCAGCGATTGGTCGAGTAGGCCGGCACGCTGGCTGACCAGCCGTGCCGGCTTGCCGGTGAAGCGGCCCAGGTAACGGGCGCTGTCCGCAATGAACCCTGGGCTTTCATAGCGGCGACAGACGCTCTGGAAGTCGCATTCGGTCAGCGTGCTTTGGCCATCATGCTGGCGCAGCAAGCCGTTGGTGTAGGACATGATCTCCCGCCCGTTACTGTAGTCGCGCAGCATGGAGCGGCCAGAGATGCTTGCCGGTACGGGGAAGGCGAAGTAGTCGAGCACTGAGGCGGTCAGGTCGACGTGGCCGTAAGTGCCATGCTTGAGGGCGGGCAATTTCGGCTGCTCGGGCGCCAGCAACAGATTGAACCCCCAGGCCGAGGCCAGGCGCACATTCTCCACACCATGGGATTCGTCCGAGGTGACAATCACCAGGGTATCTTTCATCACCCCTTGTTTTTCCAAGGCGTTGAGGAAGTCGGCCACCGCGTCATCCAGGTAGGCAATTGCGGCCAGCTTGGCGTTGGGGTGGCGGTCGAGGTAGTCCTGCGGCGCTGAATAAGGCTGGTGAGTCCCGACGGTGAGCAGTGTCAGCATCCAGGGTTGGCGTTTACTGCGCAGTTGCTTGACATAGCCCAGTGCGCCTTCGAAATAGGCCTTGTCATCCATGCCCCAGGGGAACTCGATGTAGGGCTTGTTCTTGAACCAGTCGCGGCCAAGGGTTTTGTCGAAGCCCATGCGCGGCATGATCTGATCCTTGGCCATAAAGCGCAGCCCGGCACCTTGCAGAAAATGCGTGCTAAGGCCGCGTTCACGCAGTTGCGCGGGCAGGCAAAGCTCGCTGCGAGCAGGGTTGTTGAGCAGTTCCACACCTTTGGGGGTACCAGAGTCGAGCTTGTTGTAGTCGCCGCAAAGCATGGCGTATAGGCCACGAATGGTCTGGTGACCGTGCAGCACGTAGTCATAGGTAAGCATGCCGCGCTCGGCCCATTGGCTCAGGCGTGGCATCGGCTGTTCCGTGTAGCTGCTGCCGATGGCCTGGCGACTGGCTTGTAGATAGGCTCCGGTTACGCCTTCCAGGGTAATGATCAGGACGTTGCGCGCACTGCCGGCCTGGGTCAGCAGCGGGGTGCCGCTCAGGTCGAGTTGGGTCAGGGCGCTGATATCCGGTGGGCTGCCGGGCTCATTGCCGTCCAACCAGCCAGCCAGGTACTGCTGACCGCTGCTGGTGCTTTCGGCCAGCAGTTTGTGCGGCAGGTTGAATTGCAGCCATTGATCGGCCTCGCTGGGCTTGAGTTGCTGACACACGCTGTGCACGGCAAACAGTGACAACGGCAACAACAGCCAGGTGCGTGACAGTGGTGCGGCGCGGCGCGGCATCTGCCAGATTCGCAGGCCGAGATAAAGTGCCGCCAGCAGGGCCATGGCCAGCGCCAGCAGCGGCTGGCTCAAACCGCCGCCCTGCGTGGAGTGACTGACAAATTGGGCGTCGCCCAGGTATTGCAGATCAGCTGGTTCCGGCATGCGGCCAACGGCATTGACCAGTTCGGCAGTGCTCAGATTGAAGATGCACCAGACCAGCAACAGCGGCACCGCCAGCAGCCAGGAACGCTGATGCAGCACTACCAGCAGCAAGCTGCCAATCGCCAGATCAGAGAGATAACCATAAGGGTGAGACCAGCCTAGTGTGTAGCGGCTGAGCATGGGCAAGGCAAGTAACAACAGGCCGAGCGCCAACAGCGTGCCGGAAGGGTGTCGCAGCCAATTGCAGGTAAAGCGCACGGGTACTCCTGGGGCATTCGCCATCATTCAGCCACGGCAATGCCGAAACAGCCGCAAGGTGCGGGCTGACATGATTTTGAAACAAGGCTGTGCTAAGCGCCAGAGGGCCAGGTGTAAATGAATAAAACAGTGGAAAGGGGGAAGGGCCAATCAAGCACTGGCCAGCGCCTTGTCATTGCGAGCAAAGCGCTGCGTGGCCAGAACGTATTACTTCTTGCCGATGGTGATCTGCTTGGTGGTGCCGTACACCTGGCCGCTGACACCTTTGGCGATTTGCTGGATTTCCCCACCGGATTTCAGGAAGGCTTCGATCTGTGCGTCGATCGAGGCGCTGGTTTCCACGGCTGGAGCCGGCTTGGGTTTAGTGTTGGATGCTTTTACGCGCATGACGGCCATTTAACCTATTTAAAAATTAATTTGGCCGCGCATGGTACTCGAAATACTTGACAATTGCTTGGTAAATAACGGTCGGATGTCGTTTGGTGCCGCTGAGAAATTGTTCAATGGCTTGATTTAATACCGCGGTACTTCACTAAGTAATTGTTTTAATTGACGACAAATGTCGCGGCAGACTTTCTGGCGAGCGATGCGCTGCCTCCGGCCACTGGTCAGTTGTGTCGGCCGGCACGCATTTCGGCGGGGGCAGATGCCCCCGGTTGTCGAGAAATTCAGGGGCGACTCGGCTAGAATGCCGGCCTGGTAATGAGGGTAGGGCATCATGGCGGTAATTGGACGGATGAATAGTTTGCAGGTCGTGAAGCACACCGACTTCGGCCTGTATCTGGATGGCGGAGCAGACGGCGAAATTCTCTTGCCGAAACGCTATATCCCAAGCGACAGCCCAAGTGAAGTGGAAGACTGGTTGAATGTCTTTATTTACTTGGACAGTGAAGACAAATTGATTGCCACCACGGAAAAACCAAAAGTTCAGGTGGGTGAATTTGCCAGTTTGAAAGTTGTGGATATAAATCGCGTCGGTTTATTCCTTAATTGGGGGCTGCCGAAAGATTTATTGTTGCCGCACTCCGAAGAAAAACGCCCGCTGCAGATCGGTGATTACTGCGTGGTGCACGTATTTCTCGACAAACGCAGCAAACGCATCACCGCCACCGCGCGTCTGGACCGCTACCTGGATAAGCTGCCGGCAAACTACCAGGCCGGTGAAGAAGTCGACTTGCTGGTGGTTGAAAGCACCGATATGGGCCTCAAGGCCATCATCAACGGCAAGCACTGGGGGCTGATCCACAAGAACGAAGCCTTCAAATTCCTCCGCTCGGGCATGCAGGAAAAAGGCTACATCAAGGAAGTGCGCAGCGACGGCAAGATCAGCCTGAGCCTGCAGCCGATTGGTGAAGACCTGCGAGACAGCCTGGGCGAACAGATCATGACCAAGCTGCGCGAGCAGGGTGGCACCCTGGCACTCAGTGACAAGAGTTCACCGGAGGCCATCAGTGCGCATTTCCGCGCCAGCAAGGGCAATTTCAAGAAGGCCATCGGCGGTCTGTACAAGCAGGGCCGTATCGTCATTCACGCGGATCGAATCGAGCTGCCAGAGCGCTGATACGCCCTCGCAACACAGCTGCTAGGCTTGCAGCAAACGCCCCCGCATTGTCGTGCGGGGCAGTGAGTCGTTTGACACCGCCGGTGTAGCTCAGTAGGTAGAGCAGCGCACTCGTAACGCGAAGGTCGGGGGTTCGATTCCTCTCACCGGCACCATCTGGTTTAGCCAATCCGTTAACCGCCACCAAACTGGGAGAACGACGCCGTTCGACTGGGCTTGGCTTTTTCTGGTGCGGTAATTCTGCCGGCGTAGCGCCAGTCCCAGGGCGCTACGATGTCTTCGGCGGGAAGCTGCCAGAGGCCTTTGCCCATGTTTCTGGCCAGGGTCTCGGCATCTTTGAGCCGGTGGTCCTTCAGCTGTTTGGTATAGGCCCAGGCGGCGCCCTGGGCGACCAGGGTGTAATTCACGTCGATGCCGCCGACGAAGGCGCGCGCCAGTTTTCTGCCGTAGCGATCCACCTCTTGCACATGCAGGAGCACCTGCTTGTCCACTATCAGCTCAGACAGGGCCTGCCTGGCTTCGGCGCCATAGGGCTGCTTTCTTTCCGGCGCGTCGATTTCCGCAAGGCGTACCCGCAGCCGTTTGTTGTTAGTCGTTAGGCAATTGAAAGTGTCGCCTTCGCTGATGGTCATCACCCGGCAGATGAATTGCTCGGCAAACGCCAGCTCGGGCAGGCAGACGAGAAGCAGTAGAGCGATACGGATAGGCATTGGCTTGGCGATGCTCTGAAGAGTACACAGCCGTTGATAGTAATAAATGCTCCACAGATTAAGCGGGACGGGGATCGCGAAACCGCACGGCGGGTTTACAGGGTGTCTTCCTGCTTAGGGCGCTTGTGCTTTTTCGTGATTCGCGGATGATTGCTTGATATTTGAGCAATCATCCGCTCGCGTCAGTCCTGGCGGATCAACGGGTGGAACCGCAGGTGGGCAGCTGTTGCCAAATCTTCAGGTTCGCTGCGCGCCGATGGCGCTGAGGTTGTGATGAAAATGTGCAGAGCTGTGCTCGCTTTGCTGGCGCTGTTGCTGGTGACGCCACTGTATGCCGAGCAACAGGTCCCGCAGACTCTGCGGGTCATTCCGAAAACCTACATCAGTCCGGGGGCCAGTGGCAGCATCGGCAGCTCGCAGACCATCGAAAGCCATAACCTCTATGGCGGGCAGCGTTTGCCTGACGGCTTGCAGCGCCATGAGCAGCGCTATGACAGCCATTCGGTGGAAAGTCGCGGGGGGATTCAGCAGAGCATCGAATACCCCAACGGCTATCGGGTGCAGCAGTACCCTGGGCAGAGTATTCAGTACCAGCAGCGCAGCCGTTGATTCAAACGGCCACTGCCAATCCCCAGCGCAGCGCCAGAAACGCCAGCAGCCCCAGTGGGCCGAACATCAGGGTCAGCACATAGCAGGGCAGCAGTGCCCAGTGGCTGATGCCAGCGATGGCGCCTTCGTGGCGGATATACAGCCCCACCATAAGATCGAACGCCAGAATATGCACCCAGGCGGCCAGCGCGGCGGTGGGTTGGCGCAGCAGTGAGAGCACGCCGCCCAAGCTGAAGAAACCGGGTCTGCCGCTACCCGGTTCTGGGCGTTGGCGCATCGCGACAAACAGCAGCCAGCTATAGATGATGGCCAGCAGAACCACGCTAAGCCCCAGCACCAGTTCATCGGTATAGGACCAGAACGGCAGGCAGACCAGCATCAGCCAACCGCCCAGAGCGATCAGCGAGGTGAATTGGAACAAGGGTTTCAACGGTGCCATGGTGAGCTCACTGCAATAGAGGTGGGCTCAACCATAGCGGATACGAAGATTGCCGCATCCTGGCATCAGCGGCTGAATACAGCGCCATCAGCGGGCATTAGGACCAGCCGATGGATGCGGCTTATTGCTTTTTGCCCCAGAGTTGTTCCAGGCGTTGATCACGACCACAACCGTTGCGATAGTAGTTGTAACGCAGCGGGTTACGCTGGTGGTAATCCTGGTGATAGTCCTCGGCGGGGAAGAAGGTGCTGGCGGCGAGGATTTCCGTAACCACCGGGGCCGGCAAACGCCCGGATTTATCCAGGGCGGTTTTGGAGGCTTCGGCCAGTTGCTGTTCTTCGGGGTTGCTGTAGAAAATCGCGCTGCGGTACTGCGGGCCACGGTCGCAGAACTGGGCGTTGGCGGTAACCGGGTCAATGGTGGGCCAGAAGGCTTCGAGTAGCTTGGCGTAGCTGGTTTTGCTCGGATCGAAGCGCACGCGTACGGCTTCGATATGCCCGCTGGTGCCGGCCGAGACCTGTTCGTAGGTGGGATTTTCGACATGCCCACCGATATAGCCGGAAGTGGTTTCAATCACTCCTGGCATCTTGTCGAAATCCGATTCGGTGCACCAGAAGCAGCCGCCGGCAAAGATCGCTACGCCGGGGTTTTCTACAGTTGACGCACTGGTTTTTGGCTGTGGTGCCTGCGCGGCTGTGGGTTCACAGGCAGCCAGCAGGCCACCGAGGGCGAGGATGGCGCTGGCCAGCAGGCGGTGGCGCCAGGTGGAGGTGATGGCAGTCATGTTCAGCTCCGCAGCTCAGGTAAGGCTTCGCCTTGGGGGATAAAGCGCAAGGCCACGCCGTTATTGCACCAGCGTTCGCCACGCGGTTTCGGGCCGTCGTCGAAGACATGGCCCTGGTGCCCACCGCAGCGTGCGCAGTGGTACTCGGTGCGCGGGAAGAACAGCTTGAAGTCGCGTTTGGTGCCCATGTGGCCGGCAATCGGCTGGGTAAAGCTGGGCCAGCCGGTGCCGCTTTCATATTTGTCCTGGCTGGCGAATAGCGGCAGGTAGCAGGCGGCGCAGAGGTAGGTGCCGTCGCGTTTTTCCTGGTTCAGCGGGCTGCTGCCTGGGGCTTCGGTGTCTTCCTCAAACAGCACGGCATAGGCTTCGGGTGTCAGCAGCTCGCGCCAGTCACTGTGGGGTTTGTTCAGCGGTGTCACGCTGCTGGCGATGCTTTGCGCCAGGCTTAACGGGGCATGAGCGAGTAGGGGCAGGGCTGGCAACAGGGCCATTCCCTTGAGCAATGAACGTCTGTGCATGGCGGTGCTCTCCGGAGGGTGTGGCCAATAGACAGAGGCTGAGCCGAGTTGTTACAGGCCAGTGCACGCTGATGCAGATTTTTCTGGAGAGTAGGGCGTAAACGACTGTTCAGTTTACGGGCAGGGCATCGCCGGCCAGTGCGCTGTCATCAATGATGATGCAGTTGCGCCCAGCGCTCTTGGCGCGGTACAGGCGTTGGTCGGCGCGTTGCAGCATGTCTTCCCAATGTTCGTCACGGCGCAGGATGGCCCCGCCAACGGACATTGTCACTGCGCCGCCTGGCCCGCGCAGGTGCTGGGTTATCTGCTGCTGCAAATGCTGCGCGGCGGCCAGCAGGCCGGCTCTTTCGGTATTGGGCAGCAGCAGAAGGAACTCTTCACCGCCAAAGCGGAACAGGCGGTCTTCCTTGCGTGATGAGCTTTTGATCAGCTCGACAAAATCCACCAGCACCTGGTCGCCAGCCTGATGGCCGTAGTTGTCGTTGATCCGCTTGAAGTGGTCCAGGTCCATGATCAGTACGCCGTAGGTGTTGCCATGGCGACGGAAAGTAGAGGCGGCAATCTTCAGCTCTTCATTCATCGCGCGGCGGTTGCGTGCGCCGGTCAGTGGGTCATGAATGGCCAGCTGCTGCAACTGGTCGCGCTGATTGTTGGTGCGGTAGGCAAAAATGAAGCTGAGGGTGCTGGCCATCATGCTGGTGACCAGAAATGACACCATCTGGTAGTCGCTCTCGAATACTGCATTGGGGTTGAGCTGCCCATAGGTGACCAGACTGATCAGCACCAGAATGGTGGCAATCAAGGCCTTGCCCGGCGACACCATGAAGAAGTTGAAGAGGATCAGCGGGTAGATCCAGAACAGGCCGTTGACGCCCAGGTTGACCGCAATCAGGGTGGCGCCGACAGAGAAGATGGTGGCCAGGTAGATCCCCGGTTTGACCGTGTCGCCAGTGCGCCAGGCATAGATCACGGCCAGGACGGTGGAGGTGACGATGATGCTGTCCGCTGAGCCGACCAGATAATTACCAGTGGCCAGGCGGTAAATGGCATAGGGGGTAATGCCAATTACGCCAAACAGGCCCATCAGCGTGATGATGGACAGCTGAAAGTCGTTACGCAGGCGCCTGAGCATGCGCGGTGTTCGCATAGGAATAAGCCAGCTTTGTAATTGTTATGGGGCAAGCATGCAGAGCTTTACCTGACTATAGCAATAGGAAAATTAAGCAAAGTGCCAGTACACGTCACTATCTGCCGAGTGGTGTCTATGCCTTCTGGTACGGGCGTTCCAGGCTAAGAGTGGTATGGCCGCATGCATTTAGCGGGTAAAAGCCAGCAAGGGCTTGCTGCGTTGATAGCGGGCCAGACGCTCAGCCAAAACCTGCGGCAAGTCATCAGCGGGGGTAAATCCGAGGCGTTGATAGAATGCGCTCAGCTGTGGGTGACAAAACAGCCACAGCGGCGTGTGGCAACTGGCTTGGGCTGTGTCGATCAACTGACGGGCCAGGCCCTGGCCGCGTTGTGGTGTCGCCACCAGCAGGCTGGTCAACCAATGGCCATGGGCAACCGGTTGCAGGCACAGGGCGGCGACGATTGCCGTGTGTTCCGCGACCCAGACCTGCGCGCCAGGCGCGGTGCGCATGGGCGAGCGTTGGGCGCGGTAGAACTTGTCGGCCAGGGGTGTGAGTGCGGTGGGGAGTTGGCGGTAATGCATATGGCAAGGGTCGCAGGTGATAGTACGGCGCTGCAAGTCATGGGCGGCGCAGAGTGTTGTGGTGGGGGCTGGCTGCTCGATTGGTGAATGGCGTGACTTGATACGACAGTGCCAGGTGGCAGCTTTGGCGTTAGGCTACGCCTCTTCGTACTGCCGCCTGCTGTTGGAGTTGCCGTGAAGCCATTGCTGCTGTTGTTATCTGCCTGTTGCCTGGCCTGCCAGCCGTTGAGTGCATTGGCCTGGTCCAACCATTCGCTGGGCAGCCAGCTGGCCTTGCAGAACCTGCCGGAGTTACAACGCAACCTCACATATGAGCCGCTGGAGGCGTTTCTCGATACCGAGGCTGTCGCCATCGAGCAACTGCTGGATGAGCAGGAGGCTTTTGCTCGCGAGCATTTCCCGGATTATCCGCAGCGCCCGGATGATCTGCGCTTCGATGCTGCGAGCACCGCGCCAGAGCAGCGCAGGCAGGCGTTTCTGCACGCGTTGCGGGTCAACCCGGAGATCCGTCTGGCCGGCTTTGTTCAGCAATTGCCAGGGCAGGCCGATGATGCCCGGCCACGCCTGAAAGCCGAGCAGGTGCTGGTGTTTCGCAAGATCGGCCCCTGGAGCCACTGGCGCTACCTGGCGTTGCAGCCGGGGGAGGCGGTCAATGCCGTGCAGGTGCTGAGCAGTGCTGCCGATGAGCCGGATTATGGTCACGATATCAACCTGTTCAGTGACAATCCGGGCGAGGTCGGCGCGCACTACAACTTTGGCGCGCAGCCCTTTGGCGATGCACGCTTCGAGTATTCCTCCCAGGCGCCGTTCCATATTGGCTATTACCACGAGCCGGAGCTGGTGTTTCAGGCGGCGCCCTACCTGCGCCGCACGCTGCCGCACTGGCGCATCTACCAGTACAGTGGCTTGGCGCGACTGGCCCTGGCCAGTGGGCATGACTACTGGGGTTATCGTTTCCTTGGCTGGGCGTTGCATTACATGCAGGACCTGACCCAGCCCTATCACGCCAAGACGGTGCCGGGCTTCAGCACGGCAGAGCTGATGCTGATTGCCCTCAAAGGCGCCGCCGGCTATCCCGAAGATCGTCTGGCAGCCATCGCCCGTGTGGCGGATCGGCACACGGCCGTCGAGGAATACCAGCTGCAGCGCATGCAGCAGTTGATGGGTGAACATGCCGATTCAGCGTTGCTGCAGGCTTATACCGAGACCCCGGCGGGTAGTAGTTATCCGGCTTTCTCGGTGGACTATGCGCAGCAGGTGGTGGCGGCTGAAGCCTACGCCAGCGCAGATGGTTTCGATGAACTGATCGGCCAGTGGCTGGCGCGCAAGCCAGCGGCCGCGCCGGGCTTCAGCGACGGTAATCAATTGGCCCTGGCGCAGGCCGATCCCGTACTGGAGCAGGTGCTGGTGGAATTGTTCAAACGCTTCGGGGCGCACAGCCGCAATGCCGTGCAAACCACCCTGGCGGCGCCGGTCAGCGCTGCAGGGTTGCCGGACTGAACCACAGCTCGTGGCGCTGCAAGGGCGTCGCGCGAGGCAGCAAGGGGTTGCGCAACTCGATCACCTGACGTTGTTCGAGTTGCGCGCGTTGCAGGCTGGCGGCGAAGTGCTGTTGAAACAGCTGCTCAAAGGATCCATCGGCAATTGCCTTTTCCATACCTTGGCGTACGGTCTCGGCCAGGTCCGGACGTTGGCGTGAGAAGAAGAAATACAGCGCCGTAGGGTAGTGCAGCAGCAGATGGGAGTCGGCAACTAGATGCCGCCCACGGGGGTGCTCCAGCTCATCCCAGATCTCGATCACCGAGCGCGGGAAATAATCGAAGCGCTGCGCCTGCAGCATGCGAAACAGGCTGCCATAACTTGAGGAAACCTTGACCGGTAAACCATGACTGCGCAGGATCGCGCTGTCTGGCCAGTCATGGCCCTGGCCGGCGGAGAACTGGCGCAAGTCAGCCAGGTTATGCACATCCTTGAGCAACTGCGCGCGGTCTTTGGGCAGCAGGGCGATGCGCCAGCCGAACAGGCCCTTGTCCAGCGGAATACGCACCGGCAGCAGGCGCTGTTCGCGCTTAACACTGGTCATGCTCCAGGCGACATCGAGGTGGGCGTTACGCTCCAGGTTAACCAGCGCACGCTCCTGCTCCATGCTGTAGTGCGACGGCTCCAGGCGCAGCGCACTGCCGGCTTTGTCCAGCGCCAGTTGCAGCTGAGCCAAGGCGTAGACGGAGCGAAACTCATCGCCATCGGCCCGGCGTGGGTAGCGCAGGCTGCCGCTGTCGTCGGCCAGTAGAGGTGGGGTTGGCAGGCTGACCAGCAGCAGGCCAAAGAGCCAGTGCCTGGTCGCCCGCATAAGCATGCGGGGCATTTCGGTTCGAGTCCTTTCAATACCGGCCTGGTGTTACCTGACCGGGCTGTGCGGCGTGCATTATGCCAGCCTGGCGTGCCGCCGTTATGCCGTAGGTCGCATGCCTGAACACCAGGCTAGGCGTTGCTACGCAGAAACTGCCCGTAGCCGCGTGCCTGCCCCAGGTCGCTGGCGAACTCGCCCTGTTGAAAGGCGATGCGGCCGTTGATCAGCACCGCATCCACCGCTGCACCACGGTTGACCATGCGCTGCAGGCCGCCGAAGGCCTCCATCGGGGCTTCCTGGTAGCTGGCCAGGGATTCATCCAGTGCACTCGGGTCGATGATTACCAGATCGGCGCGCGCACCTTCATAGAGCCTGCCGGCGTCAATGTCGAACCATTCGCCCAATTCGCCGGTCAGGCGCCAGATCGCGGTTTCAATCGGCATTACCGCTTGGCCGCGCAGCTCGGCATCGCGCACCAGCTTGAGCAGGCGCAGGCCGAAGTTGTAGAAGGCCATATTGCGGATATGTGCGCCGGAGTCTGCAAAGCCAATCAGGGTACTGGGCTCGCACACCAGTTTTTCCACCACCTCAGGGCGATGGTTGGCGATCAGGGTGCGCCAGCGCAGGCGCGGGCCGTGGGCCACCAGCAGGTCGAGGAACAGATCGGCCGGGTGTTCGCTACGGGCCTTGGCCAGTTCGCCGACACTTTTGCCAACCACGCTGGCGTCCGGGCAGTCGACGATCCAGGCGTCGTCGAAGTCGCGGTGCCAGACCCGAGGGCCGAATTTCTTCTCGACGTCCTGGCGAAAGCGCAGGCGGTAGGCCTGGTCCTGAAACAGCTGGCTGCGCAGGTCGTGGTTGGCCAGGTGCAGTGCGGCCTGGCCGGCGGGGAATTCCTCGAAGACCACGAACTCCATACCATCGGCATAGGTTTCGAACGGCACCGGCAGGGTTTGCCAGCGGAAGTCGGCATTACTCAGGCGATTGATCCAGCGCGTCAGAGGGCCGAGGATCGGCGCCAGCCACGGGTCGGCTTTGACGTCCATCAGGGTGATCAGGGTGGTCTTCAGAGGTTTGCGCCACCAGCCGCCGATGCTGTCCCAGAGAAAGGCCAGCACATTGAACTTGGTCACCAGGTTCGGCGCACCCTGATGAATGCGCCGGCGCCGGCGCAGGATCTTGTTCAGCCGTGCATATTCGGCCCAGGGCGCATACACCGAAGGCAGGGATTTTGAGCGCTGGCGCTCGCCATCGAGCTTGTCCCAGGGGTTGGTCATGCTCGACAGGCCGAGCAAACCGGCGTCCAGCGCCTCTTCCAGCAGGCGCTCCATCTGTTGCAGCTCGTTTTCGCTGGGGCGCACCTGGGCATCGACCGCACGCGCCAGGCCGAGCACGGCGACGCGCAAATCGGAGTGGCCGAGGAAGGAGCAGATATTCGGCCCTAGCGGATGCCGATCGAGAAAAGCCGCGAATTCGCCGGCGCTGCTCCAGGTCTTGCGCGCCTGCAGCAGCGGCAGCACATGTTCACGCGGCACCGATTCAACGCGGGTAAACAGATCCGAGCAATCCTCCGCGTCAGACAACACCATGCTGATCGAGCAGCTGCCGATCATCACGGTGGTCACGCCGTGGCGCACCGACTCCTTGAGTGCTGGCGCGGCCACCAGTTCGGCGTCGTAGTGGGTGTGCATGTCGATAAAGCCGGGCGTCACCCAGCGGTTTTGCGCATCGATCACCTGACCACAGCCGCTTTCATTCAGGGCGCTGGCGCTGATACAGGCCAGCTTGCCGTCACGGATGCCGAGGTGACGTACGACGCCGGGGGCTCCGGTGCCATCGAAAAACAGCGCGTTCTTGATCAGCACATCGAACATCGGCAGGTTCCTGGGCGAATGCAATTGGCCTGTCGAGCTTAGTCTGGCGTGGGCTGCAGTTGTGATGGCGGATGTGCACAAGCCTGGGCCGAATCGGCCATGCTCAAGCGTTCAAGCGTTCAGGCGTCGCCGCTCGGCGCTGATTTCCGGCATGTCGCTGCGGCGCACGTAGACCCGCAGCGGTTCGCTGATGTTCAGGCGTTCATCGATGTTCTGCTCAAGCAGCAATTGCAGGCGCGTGCGGTCGAGGTTCATCAGCTCACCTTCAAAGGCGCGCCAGACAAATTCGCAGGTGGGGGTGATGCTCTGTTCGAGTACGTCGAGGCCGAAGGAATCTTCGGAGAAACGCACGATATAGCGCCCGGTCTTGGCGTTGAAGCCGACAAAACCCTGCAGTTGGTCAGCGGCGGCGCAGATGCTGGCTGAGGTGATGCTCATGGGAACCTCGTCGATGGCAATGGATGTCATCGGCATAGGCTAAAGCGCTCTGGGTAGAGGATCTTGCGATGGATCAATAAGTGCGCGGATGGACTGTTGGGCACCACGACCGTTGCGGCCGTGGTGCCCGGTGCGGTGTGACTAGATCAACTTCTGTCGTGCAGCTTCTTCCAGGCTGCTCTGGGTCAGCTGGTTGAGGATCGGGTCAATCGACTCGTTGAAGGGCACCGCCACGATCAGCAGCAACTGCATCCAGGTGGTGATGGTTTCGCGCTTCTCGATGCGCCCAAGCACCTTGCCGTCACCATCCTTGAAGGTGGTTTCCATGCTCAGTTCATTGCTGAACTTGACCGGTATGACAAACAGGGTGAAACCGGTGATGAAGGCGCTGGCCAGGTTGCCGCGTTCATGGTTGCTGACGCGTACGCTGATATACAGGTCGGCTTTCTGCTTGGCCGTGGTGACGTTGTTGAAACGCTTGCTGTCCTGATACTGCTTGACGATCAGTTTTTCCAGGTAGGCCTGGTTGAAGCCGCCAGCGCGAGTCTGATCGTTGAACAGGTATTGGCTATCAACCTTGAGGTAGGCCGACTGTGTCTGCTGTTCGGTGGCCGTCAGTGGCCACTGTTCAACCTGTGCCAGGTCGTGGTGCGAGTAGGACAGGCAGCCCGTCAGCGACAGCAGGGCAGCGGCGAGTAGGGCGGTAAAAACGGCTTTCATGCGTAACATCCTTGTTAGGGGCGAGCGAGTTGACGGGTGCTGTCCTGCAGCAGCTGTTCAACCAGTTGGTTGAGCTGGTCTGAGCCGAGCGACATGTTGAAGTAGTCGTTGTCCCAGAGGCCGGTGTTCTGGTCGAGCTTGACCTGCTGGCGACTGCTGGCGAGCAACTTGCCCTGGGCATCGGTGATCGACAGTTCGCCCGCCAGGTCGTATTTGTCGACATAGATAGGGCCGTTGACCCAGATCCACATGGTCAGTGTCAGCAGGGCACCGGGGAAATAAGCCGGGTGAGGTGTACGCTTACCTTTGAGCGACGTGAGGTTGAGCTTGAGCGTTACATCCTGCTCACCGAGGGTGGCCGGGAAGCTGATCACCTTGGCGAAGTACTCGCCGCGTTCGATGCGGTTACTCAGCTGTTCGGTGAACTGGCTGCTCAGGGTCTTGCGCAGGTTGTCGTTGAGCTTGTTGTCGGTGATCTGTACGTCATCGATCATCACGGCGCGGGGCTGGGTGTAACTGGCGCGCTGCTTGGGGTCACCAATCGGGCCTGCCGGGGTGAAGGATACGCAGCCGGTCAGGCTCAGGCTGAAAAGTGCGGCTACAAGGTAATGCAGAGTTTTCATGGCTCATCCTTGATCAGGTGTTGCACGGCGATAGGTCACCTCAGGCAGCACGCAGGTGCTGTCTGGGGTGACGGGGAAGCGGTTTTTGATTTAACGGGTGCTGGAAAATGCGCTGATCTTGCCGAATGGCGAGCTGTGCATGCCCACCTTGACCGCCATCAGGGGCGAGTTGTTGACCCAGACATCGTCGATCACGATGGTCTGGCCGATGTCGTCGTTGTCGGCGGCCACCAGCAGGTAGTAGGTGCCGTCTTCGGCGGCTTCGCCATCCCAGCTGAGGCTGATCTGACCAACCACGGCTTCGGCACGCGAAGGCTTGTCGGCAATTACTGCGCCGTAGGCGTCCAGCAGCATGGCGCGCGGTTTCAGGGCGTATTTGCTGACACCCATGCACGGCTCGTTACACAGGGAGTGCACGTTGAGGGTGTAGCGCTCGCCTTTCTTCAGCTGCAGGGAAAATATCCGGTAGTTGGAGATCGAACTGCCGAAGTCCAGGCGCGGCTCGTCGGCGCTGATCGGCCATTGCGGCGCCAGCAGGCCAGGGTTGAGCGGCAGGGGGATGGCCTGGGTGTTGTGGATGGCTTCCAGAGCGCTCTTGGCCATTGGCGTTTTGCCCGCCTTGACCTCTTGCTGGTAGGTCGTCTGCGGGTTGCTGGCGCATGCGCCGAGCAGCAGGCAAGCGGCCAGAATCAGAAACTTGTGCACGGTAAAACTCCTGTGTGACGACGTCCTTGTGTACACGCCGGGCGTGGGTGGCGCGGCGGGCGGCGATTCTACCCGCTTTGTCGGTCGCGGGCAGTGGTCAATCGGCCGAGTCGACGAACTGCGCACATTGTCGCGTGCCGTTCGTGGACCCGCTGCGCTTCCTGCACTGCGGGTCTGGTCAGCCTGGTGTTAGCCGGAAAGTCCGACGTAGACGTTCTGCACGTCATCGTGGGCGTCAAGGGCTTCGAGGAAGGCTTCGACTTCTTCCAGCTGTTCTGCCGTCAGGCTGCTCACCGGGTTTTTCGGGATGTAGCCGATTTTCGCCGAGTTGACGCTGAAACCCTGCTCCGGCAGCGCGCGGCACACGGCATCGAGGTCAGTCGGTTCGGTGATAAACAGGGTGTTGCCTTCATCGGCTGGCTCGAAATCCTGAGCGCCTGCTTCGATGGCGGCCATTTCCGGGTCAGCATCGCTCTCGGTGCTGGCTTCGATCATGCCGACATGGTCGAAATCCCAGGTTACCGAGCCTGAGGCGCCCATCTGGCCCTTGCGGAACAGCACGCGGACTTCGGCCACGGTGCGGTTGATGTTGTCGGTCAAGCACTCGATGATCACTGGCACCTGATGCGGGGCGAAGCCTTCGTAGGTGGCGGAGTGGAAGGTCACGGTGTCGCCCAGCAGGCCAGCGCCTTTCTTGATCGCCCGCTCGAGGGTTTCCTTGGGCATCGAGGCTTTTTTCGCCTGATGGATGGCCAGACGTAGCTTGGGGTTCAGGTCCGGGTCGGCGCCGTTGCGGGCGGCGATCATGATTTCCTTGACCAGGCGGCCGAAGATTTTGCCTCTGGCGTTGGCCGCGGCTTCTTTAGGTTTGGCTTTCCACTGAGCGCCCATGGGTTATCTCGTCGTTGCGGGTTAATAGGAGAATTTCGGGCCTGCTGCGCGTCGGCGATTGCGCGTTAGAAATGGCTTCATTCGCGCGGCGCAAGTTCCGAAATAAATACGAAAGGCTGCGATTCTAGCCCTTCGAGACGTTTGCGGCACCTGTGGCGCAGCAATCTGCCGATCCGTGATGCGCTGTACGGCTTATTTGCCGGGTTTCTGTATGGGCGTGATGGCGTGGCTGGCCGCTTTAATAAGCACCGACTGATTAATCCGGAGCGCTTATGCAGCCCAAGGATTTACTGCTGGCCCTGGTGGTGATCGTCGTCTGGGGCATGAATTTTGTGGTGATCAAGATCGGCCTGCACGAGATGCCGCCGATGCTGCTGGGCGCCCTGCGTTTTCTGCTGGCGGCCTTTCCGGCCGTACTGTTTATCAAGCGCCCGCAGATTCCCCTGCGCTGGCTGCTGGCCTATGGCTTGACCATTTCGCTGGGGCAGTTTGCCTTCCTCTTCTCGGCCATGGCGGTCGGCATGCCGGCCGGTCTGGCGTCGCTGGTGCTGCAATCGCAGGCGTTCTTTACCTTGCTGTTTGCTGTATTGCTGCTGGACGAGCGCTTTCGCCTGGCCAATCTGTTTGGGCTGCTGGTTGCGGCCGGCGGTTTGCTGCTGATTGGCTCGCAGGGCAATGGCCTGATGACTCTGGCTGGCTTTCTTCTCACGCTCTGCGCGGCGGCTATGTGGGCGCTGGGCAATATCGTCACGCGCAAGCTGGGCAAGGTGAATCTGGTGGGGTTGGTGGTGTGGGGCAGCCTGGTGCCGCCGTTACCCTTCTTTGCCTTGTCCTGGCTACTGGAGGGCCCTGAAGCGATCGAGGCCGCGCTGCGAGGCTTTAACCTGAACAGCCTGTGGGTGCTGGGTTACCTGGCGTTCGGTGCGACCATTCTGGGGTATGGCCTGTGGAGTCGTTTGCTGTCGCGTTATCCGGCCAGCCAGGTGGCGCCGTTCTCGCTGCTGGTGCCGGTGGTGGGCATCACGTCATCGGCTTTGCTGCTGGATGAGCGGTTGGGCGGCTTGCAGTGGCTGGGTGCACTGCTGGTGATGCTGGGGTTGTTGCTGAATGTCGCGGGCGGTTGGTTGCAGGCGCGCTGGCGAAACGCGCGCCAGTAACACGCCGGGTTGACTGTGCTGGGCCAAAAAGACCCAGCGAACACAATGCTTCAGTCCTGACGGCTGGTGACTTCCAGCAGGTGATAACCGAACTGGGTTTTCACCGGGCCTTGCACCACGTTGATCGGCGCGCTGAACACCACGGTGTCGAATTCCTTGACCATCTGGCCTGGGCCGAACGAGCCAAGGTCACCGCCATTGCGGCTGGATGGGCAGCTGGAGTTGTCTTTGGCGACCTGGGCGAAGTCGGCACCGCCTTCGATGGCAGCTTTCAGTTCGTTGCACTTGTCTTCAGTGGCAACCAGGATGTGACGGGCAGTGGCGCGGGCCATGGGCATTGCTCCTTATAAAGAAGCGGCAAAGCCTACCGTAATCGTTCGGTCAGGCAAACGCCGCAGGGATAACCGGTGATCAACCAGGCCTACTGCTGGAACAGGCCTGGTGCGCTGCTGGGGTTAGTTGCGCGGCTGAGCTGCTTGGCAGGCCGCAGCAGTGAACAGGACGTCGGTGGAGGAGTTCAGCGCGGTTTCCGCCGAATCCTGCACGATACCGATGATAAAACCGACAGCCACGACCTGCATGGCCACCTCATTGGGAATGCCGAACAGGCTGCAGGCCAGCGGAATCAGCAGCAGTGAACCACCTGCCACGCCGGATGCACCGCAGGCGCTGATCGAGGCGAGCAGGCTGAGCAGCAAGGCGGTCGGCAGATCGACAGCGATACCCAGGGTGTGCACCGCAGCCAGCGTCAGTACAGTGATGGTGATTGCCGCACCAGCCATGTTGATGGTCGCGCCCAGTGGGATCGATACCGAGTAGGTCTCTTCATGCAGGCCCAGGCGCTGGCACAGCTGCAGGTTGACCGGGATGTTGGCGGCCGAGCTGCGGGTAAAGAAGGCGGTAATACCGCTTTCACGCAGGCAGGTCAGTACCAGCGGATAAGGGTTGCGACGAATCTTGCTGAAGACGATCAGCGGGTTGACCACCAGGGCCACAAACAGCATGCAGCCCACCAACACCAGCAGCAGGTGCAGGTAGTCGAGCAGGGCAGACATGCCGGACTCAGCAAGCGTGGCGGCTACCAGACCAAAGACCCCCAGAGGTGCCAGGCGGATCACCAGTTTGACGATGCTGGTTACGCCGGCGGAAAGGTCGGCGAGCATCTGTTTGCTGCTTGTGCTGGCATGACGGAAGGCAAAACCCAGGGCGATGGCCCAGGCCAGGATGCCGATAAAGTTACCTTTGAGCAGGGCATTGATCGGGTTGTCCACCACATTAAGCAGCAGGGTTTTCAGAACTTCGAGAATCCCACCGGGGGGTGACAGTTCAGCACTGCCGCTGGTCAGGGTCAGGCTTGAGGGAAAGGCAAAACTGGCCGCCACGGCGATCAGCGCAGCGCTGAAGGTGCCGAGCAGGTACAGCAGCAGAATGGGTTTGATATGGGTTTCCTGGCCCTGCTGGTGGTTGGCGATGGATGCCGCCACCAGTACGAAGACCAGTACCGGTGCCACGGCCTTCAGGGCCGAAACGAAGACGGTGCCGAGGAAGCTGGCACTTGCGGCAGCCGCTGGAAAAAACAGCGCCAGAGCAATACCGGCCAACAGGCCGATGACGATTTGCAGTACCAGGCTGGTGCGATTGAGCAGCTGTATAAGTGGGTGTTGGGCAGCGGTCATGACAGGGGTCTCTATCAGGGCGGGCAGCCTGCGCTTCCTTCTGGACGTAATGGCTTGTGGCCAGGCGCTGGAGGCAGGGTTGCAGTACGCGTTATGAAGTTTTCGCGGGGGTGAAACAGGGCCACGCTGAAAAATAGCGCGCGACTCTATCACAATGACCCGCTTTTACACGCGCCGGCCAGGTTGCGCTGCCCAGCGGCACACATGTCTATCAACCTGCCGCCAGCTGGGCTAGGTTAGTGCCTTTGTCAGTAACGAGGTGGTTATGTCCAACGAAGAAACCCAGGCCGCGACTATTGAACCGCTGAGCGCCGTGGAAGTGCGGGTGTTGGGCTGTCTGATCGAGAAACAGTTGACCACGCCGGAAGCTTATCCACTGACCCTCAATGCGCTGGTGCTGGCCTGCAATCAGAAAACCAGCCGTGAACCGGTGATGAATCTGGCTGCCGGGCAGGTCGGGCAGGCGCTGCGCAGCCTTGAAGGGCGTGGTATGGCACGCTTGGTCATGGGCAGTCGCGCTGATCGCTGGGAACATCGTGCCGACAAGGCGCTGGAGTTGGTGGCTGCTCAGGTGGCGTTGCTCGGCCTGCTGTTGCTGCGCGGCCCGCAGACGCTCAATGAGCTGCTGACGCGCAGTAACCGCATGCATGATTTTGATGACGCCGAGCAGGTACAGCACCACCTGGAGCGCCTGATCAGCCGCGAGTTGGCCTGTCTACTGCCGCGCCAGAGTGGCCAGCGCGAAGAGCGTTATATGCACGTGCTGGGTGACCCGGCAGATTTACAGGTCATCCTTGAGGCTCGCGCCAGTGAGCCGCAGCGCATGATGACCGGTGGTCAGCAGAGTGAGCGTTTGGACGCTCTAGAAGCGCGGATTGCGGCGCTGGAAGAGCGCTTGGCGCAGCTTGAGTCGCCTGCGCAATAAACAAAAAAGGTGCTCGATGAGCACCTTTTTGTCTTGCTTATTGCTTGAGATCAGCTAAAGCGCAGGCCGGGTGTACGTTCAGCGCCGCCTTCGGCGACACGGTTTGCGCCAGTGCGGTCAGCGCCGTCTTCGGCTACACGCAGGCGCTCTTGCAGGCGATCAGCGCCACCTTCGGCGACACGGTTTGCGCCGGTGCGGTCGGCACCGTCTTCAGCTACACGCAGGCGTTCTTGCAGGCGATCAGCGCCACCTTCGGCGACACGGTTTGCGCCGGTGCGGTCAGCGCCGTCTTCGGCTACACGCAGGCGCTCTTGCAGGCGATCAGCGCCACCTTCGGCAACACGGTTTGCACCAGTACGCTCAGCGCCCCCTTCAGTCTGCAGGTTGCTGCCAAAACCCATCAGGGTTTTGACACTGCTGTCCTGCTTTTCACCCAGCAGCGGCTGCGGGTTGTTCTGTGGCAGAGCAAAGGCGTTGATCGACAGGCTGCTCAGGATTACGGCGGTGAGAATTTGCTTTTTCATGTTCAGGCTCCTCGTAAGGGCGGGTGGTAAGTGAGTACGGGGCCCATGATACGTATGAAAATTTGATGAAGAAGTGCAGCTGGCGCATGGTAATCATCGATGTGATCGATAGTGGGTTTATATTTATATAAATCAATTAGTTGAGATGTTTTTAAGGCGGCTTTTCGTTCACCTTCGGCGTTTTTCTTGATGATTAAAACTATCCAGTTAATCGATAAATATGATTGGGAACGAGAAGGGGCCAGCTGCTGCTGCGTGCTTTGCTTGAAATATCGAACGACTGATGCGTATTTTGTACGTTTCGCCGTTTGACGACGGCCTCTTGCATCAATAAGGACAAAAGCAAATGAGTACCCTCGACCGCACCGCCCTGGCTGAGCTACTGCGTGGTGTTGATGAAGTTGAATGTGTAACGCCGGACCTCAATGGCGTGCCGCGTGGCAAGGTGATGACGGCGGAGGGATTTCTCGAGGGGCGGCGTTTGCAGTTGGCGCGAGGGGTGTTGCTGCAGTGCATGATGGGGGGGTACCCGGCGGCACGCTTCTACGGCAGTGATGACGGTGACCTGGCGTTGAATGCTGTGGCAGGGCAGGTGCACCGCTTACCCTGGAGTGGCAAACCGCGGGCGTTGGCGATCTGCGATGCCGATGAGCTGGATGGGCGCAGTTCCGGTTTGTCGAGCCGTGGCCTGCTCAAGCAGGTTGTGGCGCGCTATGCCAGCCATGGCTGGCAACCGGTGGTGGCGACCGAACTGGAGTTTTTCGTGTTTGCCCGTAATGCCGACCCGCTGCAGCCATTCCAGCCACCGTTGGGTCTGGATGGGCGGCGTGAGGATGGCGCGTCGGCTTTCAGTGTCAGTTCCAACAATGGCCTGCGCCCCTTCTTTGATGAGGTGTATCAGTGCATGGCCGCCTTGGGGCTGCCGCGCGATACCTTTATGCACGAGATGGGCGTAAGCCAGTTTGAAATCAACCTGCTGCATGGCGACCCGCTGCTGTTGGCGGATCAGACCTTTCTGTTCAAGCACCTGCTCAAGGAAGTCGCCCTCAAGCATGGCCTCACTGTGGTGTGCATGGCCAAGCCGTTGGCGCACACGCCCGGCAGCTCCATGCATATCCACCAGAGTGTGGTGGAGCAGGGCAGTGGGCAGAATATCTTCAGTGCAGCCGATGGTCAGGCGACGCCGGCGTTCTATCAGTTTATTGCCGGCCAGCAGGCGGCCATGGCGGATTTCACCCTGCTGTTTGCCCCGCATGTGAACTCCTATCAGCGTCTTTGCCATCCTTATGCTTCGCCGAACAACGCCTGCTGGTCGGAGGATAATCGCGCCGCGGGCCTGCGTATTCCCGGCAGTGCGCCAGTGGCGCGGCGGGTGGAGAACCGCTTGCCGGGCGCCGATGCCAATCCTTATCTGGCGCTGGCGGCGAGCCTTGCGGCAGGTTTGTATGGGATTGAGCAGCAGCTGCGGCCCAGTGCGCCGATTCAGGGGGAGTTCGAAGTGCCAGACGAATTGGCGCTACCCTGTACCATGCATGCCGCGATTGAGCGTCTCAAGCGCAGTACGCTGGCGCTGGAACTGTTCGGCAAAGAGTTCATCGAAGGCTACATTGCCAGCAAGACGATGGAGCTCACCAGCTTCTTTGATGAAATTACCCCGTGGGAGCGTCGCGTGCTGGCGGCCCACGCCTAGTCGGTTGTCGAGCCTGTTTCGGCGGCCTTGAACGGAGCCAAGTGCCGCCTCATGTCTGTGATTCTCAAATCATTCAGTTCGCTGTATTTCGCCACCCTGTTGATGCTGCTCGGCTCAGGGTTGCTGAGTACTTATCTGGCACTGCGTCTGGCCGAAACGGCGGACGGCCTATGGGTTGGTGCGCTGATGGCGGCCAACTACCTGGGGCTGGTGCTGGGGGGCAAACTGGGGCATCGGCTGATCGCCCGGGTAGGACATATCCGCGCCTATGTGGCCTGTGCCGGGGTGGTCACGGCCGCAGTGCTGGGTCATGGCCTGAGCGACTGGCTGCCCAGTTGGCTGCTGCTGCGTATGCTGGTGGGTCTGGGCATGATGTGCCAGTACATGGTGATCGAGAGCTGGCTCAATGAGCAGGCTGATACCAGTCAGCGTGGTCAGGTATTTGCCGGTTACATGGGCGCCTCTTACCTGGGCTTGATCCTCGGTCAGCTGGTGCTGGTGGTGCATCCTGCTCTGGGCCTTGAGTTGCTGATGCTGGTGGCGCTGTGCTTTGCCCTGTGTCTGGTGCCGGTCGCGCTGACCCGCAAGCTGCACCCGGCGCCGCTGCATCCGGCACCGCTGGAGATGCGTTTCTTTATCGAGCGAGTCCCCCTGTCGTTAACCACCATTGTGGTGGCTGGGCTGCTGATCGGCTCGTTTTACGGTTTGGCACCGCTGTATGGCACGCGAATGGGCCTGTCCACCGAGCAGGTCGGTCTGTTTATGGGCTGCTGCATCCTTGCCGGCCTGCTGGTGCAGTGGCCGCTCGGCTGGCTGTCCGATCGGCATGACCGCGTGCGGCTGATTCGTGGTTGTGCCGCTTTGCTGGCGCTGGCTGCGCTGCCTCTGGCACTGCTGCCGCAGGCGAACCTGGCGTTACTGTTCGTCGTTGGTTTTCTGGTGTGTGCTCTGCAGTTCAGCCTTTATCCGCTGGCGGTGGCGCTGGCCAACGACCATGTCGAAGCCGAACGGCGAGTCTCGCTGACAGCCATGCTGTTGGTGACGTTCGGTGTTGGCGCCAGTATCGGACCGCTGCTGGCGGGTGTGCTGATGCGCTTTCTCGGCGCCAATATGCTGTACGCCTTCGTTTGTGGCTGTGCGCTGATTCTGGTGTTACGGGTGCGGCCGGAACGTGTTACTCACCTGCACCAGGTTGAAGACGCGCCGCTGCACCATATCCCCATGCCTGACAGCACCACCAGCTCGCCGCTGACCGCAGCGCTCGACCCGCGTGTGGCTGAAGAAGTGGTGCAGGAGCAGATGCACGACAGCAGTACTGCACCTGGCTCTGAAGAGAACGGGGCTGCGCAAGCGGCCGCTGAGCCGCAGGTGCGCGAGTGACGCCGCTGCTCAGTGTGGTGATCCCGGTGCGCAATGAAGCGCAGGCCTTACCCGCTTTGCTGGATGATCTGGCAGTGCTGCGGGCGGCGGGTGCCGAACTGATCGTGGTCGATGGTGGCAGCAGTGACGGCACGGTTGAGCGGGCGCAAGGCCGGGCTGATCAGGTGCTCAAGAGCGAACCCGGTCGTGCGCTGCAAATGAATGCCGGTGCTGCACATGCGCAAGGGGAGTACCTGTGGTTTGTGCATGCCGATACACGGGTCAGTGGCCCTGCGCTGCGGCGCTTGTTGGATGTGTTGCAGCAACGTCCGTTATGGGGTCGCTTTGATGTGCGTCTTTCCGGTCCAGGCCTGGCATTTCGTGTGATTGGTGCGATGATCAGTCTGCGTTCGCGGCTGACCGGTATCGCCTCTGGTGATCAGGGTATCTTTGTGCGCAAGGCGGCCTTTGCCGCGTTAGGTGGTTATGCCCCGATCCCGCTGATGGAAGACTTGCAGCTATGTCGCCAGCTCAAGGCGCAAGCACGCCCGCGCTGCCTGCGCCCGCCATTGTCGACCTCCAGCAGGCGCTGGGAGCAGCACGGTATATGGCGTACCGTAATGCTCATGTGGTGCCTGCGTTTGGCTTATTACTGCGGCGTCAGCCCGCACACGCTGGCTCGTCAGTACCGTCGAGGATCACTGCTATGAGTCTGTCGATTTCCTTGCATCTGTTGGCGCGTGCGCCCGTGGCCGGGCGAGTGAAGACCCGGCTTATTCCTGCTTTGGGTGCCCAGGGTGCTTGTGATTTGCAGCAGCTCCTATTGGAGCGCGCCTTGCAGTTGCCGGCCAATGGTTTCAGTGAGCGTTTTCTGTGGCTCGATGATCTACCCAGTGCCGAGTTGCAGGCCTTGGCCGATGTGCAGGGGTGGACCCTGGTCGAGCAGCCTGTGGGGGATCTCGGTGAGCGCATGCGGCGTATCGCGACCCTGGGGCTGGCGGAAAGTGATGCGGTGATTCTGATTGGCAATGATTGCCCGGCCCTTGACGGCACCTACTTGCAGGCAGCTTGCCGCGCCTTGCAGGAGCAGCCAGTGGTGATTGGTCCGGCTGAGGATGGCGGTTATGTGCTATTGGGGTTGCGGAGCATGGCGCCGACGCTGTTCAGTGACATGCCGTGGGGCACTGAGCAGGTCTTCGACCTGACCCTGCAACGCCTGCAGCAGCTGGATTGGCATCCGGCCTTGCTGCCTGCGTTGTGGGATGTGGATCGACCCGAGGACCTGTCGCGCCTGGCGGCACTGAATATTCTGATCTAGGTCTAGAACAGGCCGTCGCTGTCGAAGCGGCGAGCCTCGCGTTGCAGCTGGTAGACAAAGCGTTCTACCAGGCGTTGTTCCTGGCCGTTGATGCGGTGAAAGCGTGCACCGATAAAGGTGATGTCCAGCTTGTCTTCATACTGCACATGACGCACCTCGATTGCGGTGGTCATTGGGCCGAAGGGGAAGCGCGCGGTGAAGCGTTCATACACCTGGCCGGCTTGCAGGTTGGTGCTGATATTCCCAGGAAAGCGCAGTTTGCAGCCGGTTGCCGAGATATCCAGCAGTTGCCCGACGATGGCTGTACGCAGCTTGTCGCCGGCCAGTTCGATCTTGATCAGTTCGCCTTGCTTGAGTGGTGCACGGAAGGCACTACGTCGCTGGTGGTAGATGACTTCAGGGGGGATAGAACTGAAATAGCAGCGCGCCCCTTCATGCTCGGTGATGCGCACGTTCTGCTCGCATTTCCAGGCCACACGCACGCCTTCATGGAAGGCCTCGACATTGAAAGTTTCCCCGTTGGCCAGGTAGCGCTCGCCGTCATTGGGCATCAACTCATCGAGAATCAGCAGATTTTTGTCGCGGTCAACCGCGATCACGTAGCTCTGAAAGCGCTGATTGCGCTCTTCAAAGGTGATGATCAGTGGGTCATGGTTCTGTTGCAGTTGGCGCAGGTTGGCCACGATTTCCAGCGGTGTCTTCAGCACCTTGGGGGGTTGCGGGCCATCTTCCTGGCTAAAAGGACTGGACACGGTCCATTACACTCCGAGCAAATGCTATGGCACTAGCATACTGGCTATATGACAGCATGTCCCTGTGCCTTTGTAGGTTTCAGGCCTGGCTGAGCGGGCGCTGCTGGCCGATTCTAGCGGTACTGCCGCGGCTGTCATAGAGGCTCGGCGTCTCGTTGCCACGCAGGATGCTGAGCATGCTGTTGGCTGATGCTTGGCTGGAGCGAATCAGGCGTCCGTTGCGCAGATTGGCGGCCTGGCAGCGTTCCAGAAGCGCATTGAGCTGATCGCCACGTTCAAGCAACACGCTGCCCTGGCTGGATTGCGCGGCAAGGGCCTGCAGGCCCTTGCGATCGGAGCTGAGGTTGAGGCTGACGAGCAACTGACTGCGCTCTTTGCCGTGCTGGTCGAGCAGGCTCAGCAAGGGCAACTTTTCAGTAAGGATACTCTGCAGGCGGGGGAGGTCGCGATCACTGAGGGCTTGGAATTCAGTGTCGATAAGTTCAAGCAACTGCTCAGCGGTGCCGATATCGTTGATGAACAGTTCAAGCAGCTTGGTATCGTGCATTGTGGGCTCTTAGGGGGGGTAACGGCATCCGTTGCAGGTGCATGGGATGTCCGTTGGGCGACCAATACCCCCAGCGCAGCCCGGTGACTAGCGCTGGGATTCGAAATTAAGCAGTTTGCTGGCAACGCGTTGGCTGTCGACCTGATAGCTGCCATCTTCAATGGCTTGTTTGAGCTGAGCCACCCGCTCCTTGTTGACGGTGGGCTGGTCGCGCAGTTTTTCGCTGACTTTCTGCAGTTGCTGAGCATCGCGGCTCAGTTGTACCGATTCACCGCTCTTGCCGGCTTGCTGGGCTTGTGCAGTTGGATCGGGCAGATTGCTGGGTTGCTTGTTGCCGATGGCTTCATTCTGGCCACCTGCCTGAGCATTGCCGGCACGCCCCGAATTGGCTGGCGTTACGGCATTGTTGAGCCGGTTGATATCGATGACCATGATGCAAAACCTCGAACAGTGTTTGGACGCTTGCCTAGCTTGTCGGCCATGGGCGGAAAAACTTTAGGGCAAAAAAGTGTGCGTCAGCTAACAGTCTAAACACAGTGTGGAAAATCGTCAGCTCGGTTGACGAGCAAAGTTAATCAAGATTCATGCCTACATCGCAACCTCGACCTGGCCAGGGCCTACGACTCGTGCTCTGACGACGCGATTCGAGCGCTGGTTGCGCACGCTGATCTGCTTGCCAACAGTGCCGTCCGAGAGCGCTTCACCGGGCATGCGGACACTGATTCCGCCACTGCGTGCGCTGATTACCACTTGATCGCCTTTGCGTATCGCTTCAGCCATCTGCACGTGAGTGGGGGCAAGTACCTGGTCCGGTAGCAGCGGGCGCGTCAATTTTTTGCCAACAGCCTGGGGGAGGGCTGTCAGATAGCCCTGATTGAGCAAGCCGACATCACGTTCGGCAAGCAATACATCGGCATCTGTCAGCAGATTGTCGCGTTTCAGCGGACGGCTGGCGATCACCACCTGGCGATAGAGGCGCACCTGGCCGGGCACAAACACTGTCCATGGTGCGCCGCCATCGCAGCGCACCCGCAGGGTGACGCGACCAATAGGTTCAGCAGGGCTTTCCAGGGTGGTCGTCAGGGGTTGCTCGCACAAGGGTAGGCGCAGGCGAGGGTCGAGTCGGTTGATTTGAACCTCATGACGGCCGGCGATGTTGCTACGCTGTAAATAATCACTCACCGCTTGCTCAAGAAAAACTTCTCCAGCGCCGATAAGTTGTTCAGGCCGAGTGGCCTCGGCGCGTGCTACGGCGCTATAGCCGAGTGCAAGCAAAGCGGGTACAACTGCCAGCCAGTAGCGGCACTTTGCCAGTGAGCGTCGGTTAGTTGTCGTTTCAATGTTCATATGGGTTAGATAGCAAGGCGCGTGCCGCCTGCTACGCTGACAGCAATCTGTTACTCAAATAAGGAGTTTGGGTATGGCCGGTGTGATGGATTCGGTTAACCAGCGAACTCAGTTGGTTGGCCAGAATCGTTTGGAGTTATTGCTGTTTCGCCTGAACAGCAACCAGTTGTACGGCATCAACGTATTCAAGGTGAAAGAGGTGCTGCAGTGCCCGAAGCTCACCATCATGCCCAAATCCAGTCCGGTTGTTCGCGGCGTGGCCAATATTCGTGGCGGCACCATTCCGATTCTTGATTTGTCCATGGCCACGGGCAATACGCCGTTGGCGAACATCGACAACAGTTTTGTGATCATTACCGAGTACAACACCAAGGTGCAGGGGTTTCTGGTGCATTCAGTCGAGCGCATCGTCAACATGAACTGGGAATCGATCCATCCGCCACCCAAGGGCACTGGGCGCGATCACTACCTGACGGCGGTGACACACTTGGATGACAAGATGGTCGAGATCATCGACGTCGAGAAAATCCTGGCTGAGGTCGCGCCGACCTCCGAAGTTATCTCCGAGGGCGTGCTGAATGCCGAGACCCAGGCGCGTGCGGTAAGCAAGCGTGTGCTGACCTGCGATGATTCATCGGTGGCGCGCAAGCAGGTAACCCGTTGTCTGGAGACTGTCGGCGTGGAGGTGGTGGCGCTGAACGATGGGCGTCAGGCACTGGATTATCTGAAGGCAATGGTCGAAGAGGGCAAAAATCCTGCAGAGGAATTTTTGATGTTGATTTCCGACATCGAAATGCCTGAGATGGACGGTTACACCCTGACTGCGGAGATTCGTTCTGATCCGCGTATGCAAAAGTTGCATATCATCCTGCATACTTCGCTTTCTGGCGTGTTTAACCAGGCCATGGTCAAGAAGGTGGGCGCAGATGATTTTCTCGCCAAGTTTCGCCCGGATGACCTTGCAGCACGGGTAGCTGACCGCATCAATCTAGCGGCAGGGGACTGAGGGCCTGGCCCTCAGTGAAACATATGTTCGTCGAGGCCTCGCGAGTGTCTACAGGTAATTTGGATTTCGAGCAGTTCCGGACTTTCCTGGAAAAAGCCTGCGGCATCCTGCTTGGCAGCAATAAGCAGTATCTGGTTTCCAGCCGGCTCAATAAGCTGATGGAACAGAACAGCATCAAAACCCTGGGCGAGCTGGTGCAGCGCATGCAAAGCCAGCCGCGTAGTGGGCTGCGCGAGCAGGTGGTCGATGCCATGACCACCAACGAGACGCTGTGGTTTCGCGATACCTACCCCTTTGAAGTACTGAAAAATCGGGTGCTGCCCGAGATGATCAAAGCCAGCCCAGGGCAGCGCTTGCGCATCTGGTCGGCGGCCTGTTCTTCGGGGCAGGAGCCCTATTCGCTGTCGATGACTATCGATGAGTTTGAAAAAACCAACCTGGGTCAGCTCAAGGGCGGTGTGCAGATCGTTGCCACCGACCTGTCGCCGTCCATGTTGATCAACTGCAAATCGGGTGAGTACGACAGCCTGGCGATGGGCCGTGGTTTGTCCCAGGAGCGGCTGCAGCGTTATTTCGATCCTAAGGGGCCGGGGCGTTGGGTGGTCAAGCCGGCTATCCGCAGCCGTATCGAGTTCCGTCCACTGAACCTGCTGGACAGCTATGCCAGTCTGGGCAAGTTCGATGTGGTGTTCTGCCGTAACGTGTTGATCTACTTCTCTGCCGAGGTGAAGAAAGACATCCTCACGCGTATTCACGCGATGTTGAAACCGGGTGGATATCTGTTCCTTGGGGCTTCCGAAGCGCTCAATGGGTTGCCGAACCATTATCAGATGGTGCAGTGCAGCCCGGGGATCATCTACAAAGCGAAGTAGCCTGTGTGCTTGTAAATAAAAACGGGAGGCCTTGGCCTCCCGTTTTTATTAGGCTGAGTTAGTGTGTTGCCGGGGTGGTTGGTTCACTGCCTGTCACGTGGCACAGGCTGTGGGTGCCAGGTTGCAGGTAAGGCTGCAGGATCGGCGCCATGCCCTTGAGCACCTGCACTGGCAGCGCTGAGGTAAAGCGGAAGTTTTCCGCTGCGCGGCCAGGAACGAAGGCGGTAAGCGTGCCGTAGTGGCTGTCTCCCAGGTAGAAGACGAAGGTGGCGGTGCGGTTCATCGCGCGTGAGCTGAGCACACGGCCACCGGCGCCTACCGTTTCAATGCGGTTGTCCCCTGTGCCGGTTTTGCCACCAACCTTGAGGGGCTGACCATCGGCCAGACTAAAACTGCCCAGCAGCCGCCGCGCGGTGCCGTTCTCGACGACATCGGCCAGAGCATTGCGCAGTGCGGCGGCCACCTCGGGTGCCATGACCCGTTTACCTTCGCTTTGGTTACGCACTACCCGGGTGTCATAGGGTGTGTCCGCAGCAAAGTGCAGGCTATCGATGCGGGCCGTGGTTTGCCGGATTCCGTCGTTCTGAATGATCCCCATCAGCTCGGCCAGGGCTGCAGGCCGATCACCTGAGCTGCCAATCGCCGTGGCCAGTGAGGGCACCAGGTGAGCGAAAGGGTATCCCAGGTTCTGCCAGCGCCGATGAATATCGAGGAAGGCCTCAACCTCCAGCATGATGCGGATGCGGCTGTCACGGGCACTCTTGTGTCGGCTGCGGAACAACCAGCCGTAGACCTCCTGGCGTTCACCCTGACTGGCAGCGACGGCATCGCTGAAGCGCGCCTGCGGATGTTCGATCAGATAACCCAGCAGCCACAGTTCCAGTGGGTGAACTCGGGCGATATAGCCTTGATCAGGCAAGCTGTAGGCACCCGGGCCATAGCTTCTGTACAACTCGTTGATTCGCTTGTCGCTGAGTTTTTCCTGCGGCAGATATTTGCGCAGAAAGGCAGCAAAACTCGCTTCGTCGGCAGTGGGCTGTAGATAGCGATGCACGGCGGCGAGGCGTACCGAGGTATGGCGCAGGCCATTGAGAAAGGTATCCAGGCGCTGTTGTTCCGGCTGGCCCTGGTATTTGCGCCAGAAACGCAGCAAGAAGGTGGTGCCCTCGCGGTCGGCGAAGTCGCGCAGGTAAGCCTGGCGGCGCGGATCCTTGTCGTCCTTGAGCAACTCGGCGCTGTTGTTCGGGCCTTGATAAGTGGTGTAACGCACCAGATCGCGCATCAGGCGGATAAACGGCAGGTTCAGCGACTCACGCAGGGCCTCGCGCATGCTGGCGATGCGTTGATTGTCTTCACGGCGGAAGTTGTTAAAGGTGTGGATGCCGCCGCCAGTGAAGAAGCGTTCACCAGGGCTGGCTGAATATTTGCGCTCCAGAGCGGCGTCCAGCATGGTGCTCAGACTGGCGCCGGGGTTGTGTTGCAGGTAGTCGACGGCCCAGCGGGTAAGGTTGTCCTGAGCGGTCACCGCGCGTAGTTCGCTGACGCTCTGCCCTGCATGGCGCTGGTGCAGTTCGGCGATGATTTCCAGGTAGGTGGCCAGCACCCGTAGCTTGGCCGTGGAGCCCAGTTCCAGCTTGCTGCCTTCGTTGATGTCGAATGGTTGGTCAGTGCTGTCGGTCTGCACCCTTACCACGCTGCCATTCTGCGTGCGTTCGAACAGGGTGAAGCTGTAGCGCACATCGGCGGTCTTTTCTGGCGACAGCAGGCGCTCGCCAAACAGCCCGATCTGCCCGGCAAAGGTGGACTCAGCCAGCTGTTGTAGGTACTGGCTGATGGCCTGTTGCAGGTCATTGTTGAGGGTGCTGGTGGCGCTCAGATCAAGACGGTCGAGGTCGTACAGCGGCATGTTGAGCATGGCTGACAGTCGTGCCCGCGAAACGCTGATGCCCTTGTTACTGTCCACCGGCTGCAGGTTCGGTTCCAGTGCCCAGTCGCGGTAGCTGAGTGTCTGCTGCAGGGCGGCGTCGCGTAGGGCGGTGTCGATCAGACCACCGCCAGCCAGCAGGCGAATATGGCTGTCGGTCAGACTGGCCAGGTCGTTGCGGCCCTGGGCCAGGTAATAGGACGGGCGGCGTTGGGCAATCATCAGGGCCAGTACCTGGCGCAGGGCCAGGCCACGCTCGGCCAGGCTGGCTTGTGGCGAACGCGCAGGGTCGAGCAGCTGGTTGACCTGGGCGAAGTCTGCGCCGAACCAGATACGCAGGCCATCGGCCAGGCCATGCACCTCACCATGTCCGGGGGCTGCGGAGAGTGGCACGCTGTTGAGGTAATCGCGCACGATGTTTTCTCGCGCGGCCATGGTCTGCGGGCCACTCTGGTAGGCGCGTACACTGGCCGAGAGCATCTGCCGCAGCTTTTCCGTGGCTGACAGGGTCAGACCATCCGGTGAATGGCGGTACTTCTCCAGCTGAGTGGCCAGGGTGCTGCCGCCCGCCGACTGGTCCTGCATGTCGAGCAATTTGCCGACCTGGGAGAGGGCGGCCATTACAAAGCGTGGCCAGTCCACTGCTGGGTTGGCCATGGGCTGTTGCGGGTCAAGCAGATGGCGGTTTTCGATAAACAGCAGGCTGCTTGCGACCAAGGGGGGGATCGCGCTGAAGCTCGGGTAACGCTGCTGCGGATAGCGAAATTCATAGAACGGCGTGCCGCGGCAATCACTGATGCTCAGGCCGCTCTGGATTTTCTCCGGATAGGGGATAAACAGGCCGCGCTGGGCATAGTCGAGCAGGGCTGGAGAAAACTGGGATTGCTGCTGCACGATGAAGTTGCGTTGATTGAGGCGTTCAAGCATCAGCGGCAGGTAGGTGTAGCCCTGACGTTTGTCGAAGGGGCCTTCCTTGGGGTAAATGATGGCACTGCTGGGGCCGGGCTCGACCCGGTAGCTGAGGGTTTGTGCGTAGCGGCTGAGTTCTTGCGCCTGGTAGCGCGAGGTGCGCAGTTCTTCGGCGAGCAGCAGGCCGGCAATGATGCACATGGCCAGAAGTAGCAGCCAGAAAAGGATTTTCAGTGTGCTGCGGCGTTTACGCGGTGCCGGCCGCTGCTTACTGGCGGGAAGTGGGGTGATACTGGGTTGCCATGATGCGCCCATATTCATTTAGCCTGATGTACTCATCCATAGGTTTGACAGGTTGCTGAATAACATCAGCGGGCTTGTGCACTGAGCTCCGCTCAGTTTGCCACTGCATGCAGTTTAGCCGCTGCCTTGCCGCTCAGGCAGGGATGCGTTTGGCAGACGTGAGATTTTCCCGGTATTTGTCCAGCGCATGAATAAGTGATCAGTGGCAATGCGCGCGGAGGCAAACAGGTGCAGGATTAGCAGCGGCTGCAGCTGTGCAGGCAGGTGGGCATTACGGACGATTGAACAGGCGGCGAGAGAGCTATGCAGCGCGACCATCGGGAGCAACTCAACCTTAGCTGGCAGGCCAATGCCGATGCCTGGACCGCTGCCGTACGTGAACAGCGCATCGAGAGTCGGCGGCTGGTCACCGATGCCGCTATCGTCCAGGCGCTTTTGGCTCTGGCGCCGCAACGCGTGCTGGATCTGGGCTGTGGCGAGGGCTGGCTGTGCCGGGGGCTGGTCGAGCATGGCATCGAGGCGGTCGGCGTGGATGCTTCCGCGCCGCTGATTGCCGTGGCGCAACAGGCTGCGGCCGGTAAGTCGCAGTACCGCGTGTGCGGTTATGCCGAGCTGGAAAGCCAGGCTGAGCTGCTGGGCCGTTTCGATACGCTGGTATGCAACTTCGCTCTGCTGGAAGAACCTCTGGCGCCGACCCTGCATGCCTTGCATGGTCTGCTGGCCGACGACGGCCGACTGCTGATTCAGACGTTGCATCCCTGGCGGGCCTGCAACGATGCGAGCTATCGCGACGGTTGGCGGGTGGAAACCTTTGCCGGCTTCGGTGAGGGTTTTGCTCAGCCGATGCCCTGGTTCTTTCGCACGCTGGAGTCCTGGCTGGCGTTATTCAGTGAAACCGGCTGGCGTTTGCAGTGGCTGCAGGAGCCGTTGCACCCGGAGAGTGAGCAGCCGGTGTCACTGTTGATGCTGCTCAGTTCCGAGCGCAACTGAAGCTGAATCAGGCGCGACGCTGACGGTCCTCGGCATAGCGGCGCAACACCCACTGACCGGCCGGGTGGGCGTGCAGCTCATCGAGGAAGGCCTGGGTCTTGGCATCGTGCCCGACAATGCCTTCCCATGGTGTGCCGGCAGGGGTGAACAGCGGAGCGAATAGCGCGGCGGCGCTGATGTCGGCCAGGGTCAGTTGCTCGCCGACCAGGTAGCGTGACGGATCGCCGTGGATACGCGACTCGATCAGTGCCAGACCTTCAAGCAGTTCAGCCTGAGATTTCGCCACACGCGGCGGCGTTACCCCGTACAGGCGTTGTACGCCATTGATCAGTACCGGCTTCATCAGGTCGCGCAGGCCCAGCAGTGGGCGGTAGACCTTGAGCATGGCGTGCATGACCGAATCCCATTGCTTGATCTGGCCATACAACCAGCGGCGCACATGCACGCCCATGTGGTCGAAATGCGCTTCCAGTTCCAGCACCTCGGCCCGTTGCGCGGCATCGGCAGGCAGTAACGGGCGCTCGGGATAATGTTGTTCCAGGTACAGGGCGATCTCGGTGGAGTCACCGATCGTCTTGTCGCCGTCCTTGAGGATCGGCAGGGTGACGATATTGGCCAGGCGCTTGCTTTTCAGCCGATGCAGGCCGGGGAAGAGGTTGTCGACCTGGAAATCGAGGCCCTTGTGATCCAGGTGCCAGCGGGTTTTTTCGCAGTAGTGGGAAATCGGGAACTGATAAAGCGTGCGCATGGTGGATCCTCGACAATGGTGCGCCGAGTGTACGGGCTGTTTGGTCGACTACCCAGTCGCAATCGGCAGTCCAGGCTTTCGTTGGGGGCGCCATGCCCAGGCCATTGCTGGCCTGGGCGAACAGCTTAGGGCGTGCGTTGCAGCTCGACCTTACCGGTGGCACTGGCGAGCAGATGCTCCGGCAAGTCGAGCAGGTCGTCGTCGAAGGTTTCCAGCGGCGGTGGGCGACGTTCGAAGCGCGAGCCAAGTACCAGCAGGCAAGGCGTCAACAGCAAGGTCAACACAGTGGCGAAGGTCAGGCCGCCGGCAATTGCGCTGGACAGCTGGGTCCACCATTGGGTCGACGGCGCACCAAAGCCCAGGCTCGGGGTGAGCAGATCGACGTTGACCCCGATCACCATCGGCACCAGGCCGAGCACCGTGGTCACGGCAGTGAGCAGCACCGGGCGCAGGCGCAGGCTGCCGGTTTCCAGTGCCGCCTCACGCGGCTCCATGCCCTGGCGGCGCAGCTGGTTGTAGGTGTCGATAAGGATGATGTTGTTGTTCACCACGATGCCCGCCAGGGCGATCAGGCCCATGCCGACCATGACGATGCCGAACGACTGGCCGTTGACCAGCAGGCCCATCAGCACTCCCGCAGTGGACAGCACGATGGCCGAGAGCACCAGCAGCGACTGATAGATGCTGTTGAACTGGGTCACCAGGATGATAAACATCAGGAAAATTGCCACCACAAAGGCCGTGCCGAGGAAGGTCGCGGCTTCACGCTGGTCGGCGTCCTCGCCGGCGAACTTCACCTGCACATCAACGGGCACCTCACCCATGGCCTTGCGCAGGGCTTGCAGGCGTTCGTCCAGGCGTGCGCCTTCGGCGATGTCGGCTTGCAGGGTGATGGTGCGGTTGCCGTCGACTCGGCGCAGGGTGCCGACCTTCGGCGCCTGTTGCAGCGAGACGAAGTTGCTCAGCGGAATCTGCCCGGCCGGGGTGTTCAGGGTCAGTCGGCCGAGCTGGTCGAGAGAGCGCCAGTTGGCTGGCAGGCGCACGCGGATATCCACTTCATCGGTGGCGTCTTCCGGGCGGTAGGTGGCCAGTTTCAGACCGTTGGTAACCATCTGCACGGCATTGCCCACGCTCAGCACATCCGCGCCGAAACGTGCAGCTGCTTCGCGGTCGACCTTGATCCGCCATTCGATGCCCGGCAGGGCGCGGTCATCCTCGACATCCTTGAAGCCGCCCAGGCGCTGCATGTTGGCGCGTACCTGTTCGACCCACTGATCGGCCTTGGCCGGATCCATGGAGCTGACCTGTAGCTTCACGGGTTTGCCGCTGCTCGGGCCTTCCTCCTGTTTGCGAAACTCCAGCACGATGCCCGGGATATCCGCCGTTCGCGTGCTCATGTCGGCGAGGATCTGGCTGGCCGAACGCCGCTCATGCCATTCAACGAACTGGAATTGCAGGGTGCCGATCACGTCCGCACCGAGCTGGCCATCCGGTTGCGCCAGGGAACGGGCGTACAGCGCCTTGACCTCGCTCATGCCGAGCAGGCGTTTCTCCACCTGTTGCAGCAGGGCGTCTTTTTCCTGCACCGACAGATCGCCACGGGCGCGCAACCAGATCTGCGCGTTCTCCGGCTCGACTTCGGGAAAGAACTCCACGCCATGGTTGAAACGGCCATAGGCGGTGTAGATCAGCGCAATCAGCGCGAGCATGCCCAGTAAGGTCAGACCAGGGCGTTTCAGCAAGGTAGCGAGCAGGCGGCGATAGCCAACGGCGCCACGGCCAGGCTGGGTGGCTTGCGGCAGCGGTTGGCCGCCAGTGACGGCGCCGAGCACCGGCAGAAACACCAGGGCCATGGCCAGCGAAGCGAGCAGGCAGACGATCACCGTGGCCGGCAGATACTTCATGAACTGGCCGACCACACCGGGCCAGAACAGCAACGGCAGAAACACCACCAGGGTGGTGGCGGTGGAGGCGATCACTGGCCAGGCCATCCGCGTGGCGGCATTGGCCCAGGCCTGACGAGGGCTTTGCCCTTGATGCAGGTAACGGTCGGCCAGCTCAGAAACGACGATGGCGCCGTCCACCAGCATGCCGGCCACCAGAATCAGGCTGAACAGCACGACGATATTCAGGGTAAAGCCGAGCATCCAGATCAGCAGGATGCCGGTGAGAAAAGCTCCTGGAATGGTCAGGCCGACTAATAGCGCCGAGCGCATGCCCATGCTCGCCACCACCAGAATAAGCACCAGCACGATGGCGGTCATCACGTTGTTGAGCAGGTCGCTGAGCATGCTCTGCACCTGCTGCGACTGATCCATGATGTAGCTGACCTTGAGGCCTTCGGGCAGCAGCGGCTGGGCTTTGACCATCAGCGCCTTGACCTGCTCGATGGTGTCGATGATGTTCGCACCGCTGCGTTTGGAGACTTCCAGCACCACCGCCGGCTGGCCGTTGATCCGCGCGTAACCGGTGGGGTCTTTGAAGGTGCGGTGAATGGTGGCGACGTCGCCGAAGGTCACCACACTGTTGCCCACCACCTTGATCGGCATGGACAGCACGTCTTCGAGGTTTTCGATCACCCCGGGCACTTTCATGCTCATGCGCCCGGCGCCGGTGTCCAGGCTGCCGGCGGCGACCAGGCGGTTGTTGCGGCTGACCAGGTTGAACAGCTCGTTGTAATCGATGCCGTAGCTGTCGAGCACCTGCGGGTCGACGACGATTTCCAGCAGGTCTTCACGGTCGCCGCCGATTTCCACCGACAGCACTTCGGCGATGCCTTCGACGTTCTCTTTCAGGCGTCGGGCGATATACACCAGCTCGGTTTCGGCAATTGGCCCGGACAGGCCAATCGACAGCACCGGAAACAGCGCCACGTTGACTTCATTGACCGTCGGTTCCTCGGCTTCCTCTGGCAGCTTGCTGCGCGCGGTATCAACCTTCTCGCGCACATCGGCAAGGGCCAACTTGGCGTTGAAGCCGGCGTCGAACTCCAGGGTCACCGAGGCATGGCCTTCGCTGGCCATGGAGCGCATTTCCTTGACCCCTTCGAGGCTGCGCAGCTCCTGCTCCAGGGGGCGTACCAGCAGGCGTTCGGCGTCTTCCGGGCTGATGCCTTCGAGGGTTACCGAAACATAGATGATCGGGATGCTGACATCCGGGTTGGCTTCCTTGGGGATGGCGTAATACGCCGTCAGGCCGCCCAGCATAAGAAATAGCAGCACCAGCAGGCTGGTGCGGCTGCGATCCAGCGCCGCAGCGATCAGGCCGTGCATATCAGCTACCCCCTTTGGCCAGCTGGCTGATCACCTGTTGCCCGGGTTCGACAAAGCCCTGGCCGAGGGTGATCAAGGCCACCTTGTTGGGTAGGCCACTGACCCAGGCGCCCTGGTTGTCGACGCTGATCAGCTGCACCGGAGTGAACTCTACCTGTTGCTGGTCATTCACCCACTTGACGCCATGCCGGCCAGCTTTATCCAGGCTCAGCAGGGCAGGTGAGAGGCGATGAGCCAAGGCTTCACCGGTCTGTACATGCAGGGTTGCGCTGGCACCCGCCAGGCGCAGGGCCTGCGGGTTAGCAACCTTGACCTCGATGCGGAAGCTGCGCGAGCCAGGGTCTGCGGCGGCGGCGATAAAGTGCAGCTCGCCCTGCAGTTCGCGGCCGTCGAGCAGTTCGACCTTAACCGGCTGACCGAGCTTGAGCTGGGTAACTTCCTGCTGGGCGATCTGTGCGCTGACCTTGAGCTGGCTGATGTCCACCAGGGTCAGCAGGCTTTGCCCGGGCTGGACGAAATCGCCCAGCTCGACCATGCGTTGGTCATACACCCCGGCAAACGGCGCGCTGATCCGTGTGTTACGCAGCTGCAGGCGGGCGCTGTCGAGCTCGGCGCGCGCCTTGGCCAGTTCGCTTTCCAGGCGCAGCAGCTCGTTGGCTGAGATCAGGCTGCGTTCGCGCAGGCGTTTGGCCGCACTCACGTCGCTCTCGCGCTGGCGTACGTCGGCCTCGCTGCGCGCCACCTGAGCTGGGCGGTCATCGGCTGAAAGGCTCAGCAGCAGTTGTTCGGCGGCCACGCGGTTGCCTTTGTCCTGATCGAGGCGCGTTACCGTGCCGCTGACCTGCGAGCGCAACTCGACCCGGCGCCAGGCTTCAATCTGCCCTTGCACCACGTGCTGGCGCTGCATCGGGCTGGCTTCCAGCCACTGCACTTCAACCTTGGTCAGACCCTTTTCTTGCGCAGGCGCATCGGCGCTGGCAGTTTCCTGGGCCTTGAACAGCGAGCCGCTGAACAGCCAGAGCAGGAGCAGCAGGCTGATGGCGACGGCGATCAACCAGGGGCGTTTGGACAGCTGACTGAACATGGTGGTTACTCGTGGCGATGGGGTTGAGCAAGTAAGTCGGCGGCCTGGGTGCGCAGGCCGGCAATGATGAAATCGGTGACGCGGGCGAAGTACTCATCGAGGGCAATCGGTTCGGCCCAATGAGCGAAGCCGCCGGAGGCGATACGCGCCATCACCCCGTTGACGCAGGCTTCCACGCCCCACAGCAGGTTCTGGCATTCGGCCTGGCTCAGCGCCTGGTTGTTCAGGGCCACACTGAGCATGTCGCTGAAGAACAGCTGGAATTCGCGTTCTATATCGAGGAACTGCTGGCGGTACGGGGTTTCCAGACGCTCCTGAAACTCCGGGCGGTCGCAGTGCAAGCACAGCTGCGCCTGGATCGGATTGCTCAGCATCTGCTCGAAGGCGCGACGAATGACCCGGCGCATGGCGTCCTGCGGCGGGCTGGCGGCATGCAGCTGGCGCAGTTCCAGCAGGTTGGCGCGACTGAGGTCGAGTACCAGACGCGCATACAGTGCTTCCTTGCTGGGGAAGTGCTTGTACACCGTGCCTTTGCCGATGCCAGCGGCGAGCGCCACTTCGGCAATGGTCACGCGGTCCCAGGGCTGCTCGGCAAACAGCTGGCGGGCCGCGTCAAGGAGGGCGTTCTCGCGTTGTTCGAAGAGTTGATCTTGGTAGCGCATGGGCATTTATAGAGGATTGTGACCGGCGGTCATGCTATGACTGTTGGTCACGATTGGGCAAGTCGGCAGTTGTAACAGGCTTTGCCGGGGCTTGATGGGGTTGGGTTTCAGGGATGGGGCGGGGTGCTGAACGATTGCCAGAGTTGCGCATAACGGCCGCTGTCTTGCAGCTCGCGCAGGCCCTGATCGAAGAGTTGCTGCAGGCGTTCGCTCTCGGGCAGTTGGCGGGAGAAGATCAGGTGGTAGTCCCAGGTCTCATAGGTTTGTGTGGTGGTAAGGCGGGCGCGCTCCTTGGCGCTGAGCTGATTGAGCACATAGCTGCCTGAGCCTTTGACGATATCCACCGCATCGATACGCCCGGCGGTCAGCTTGCGCAGGTTGATCAGCTCATCTCCGCTGGCTTCGTACTGCACCCAGCCGCGCTGCTCGGCTTGTTCCAGCACAGGCTGTTTCGCTGATCCCAGTGGAATGCCGATGCGCAGGCCTTTTAGTTGCTCGGCAGCGGCGAGGCTGCCATCCCAGTCAATCGGCTTGTCGCGGCGGTAGAACAGCACCACTTCATCGCGGTACACCACGGCGGAAAACAGGCAGTCGACCTCTCGCTCGGGCGTGCGCCCCCAGATGGCCGAAGCTTGCCAGCGACCCTGCTTGACCTCGGTGTAAGCGCGCTTCCAGGGGAAGAAGCCGTATTCCACGCTGACGCCCTGGGTGGCAAAGGCTTCGCTGATCAACTGCGGCACCACGCCATAGTGCGGCAGCGCCGCACCGATAAAGGGCGGCCATTCGCCGATGGCAATGCGGATTTTTTCCTGGCTATGCAGTGGCTGGCAGAGGCCAGCCCAGAGCAGCAAAACGGAAAGCAAACAACGCATGCAGTGCTCGATATTCAGCTCGCGGGTTATTCGAGTCTAGCCGCGTGCCACACTGACGCCTTCCAGATTGGCGAAGGAGGTGTCCTTGGCGGTCAGCAGAAAGTCGCGCATAAACGGCGCATCCAGCATATCGGTGCGGATGCCGGCGTACAGGGTAGCGAACAGGCCTTTGTCGCCCAGGCGTTTGGCGGTCACGTAGCCGCGCGAGCTGTACTCGTGCAGCGCCCAGTTGGGCAGGCCGCACACGCCACGGCCGCTGGCCACCAACTGCATCATCATTACCGTCAGCTCGGAGGTGCGCACCTGGGCCGGCTCGACATCCGCCGGTTCGAGAAAACGGGTGAAGATATCCAGGCGATCGCGTTCCACCGGGTAGGTGATCAGGGTTTCCGTGGCCAGATCCTGCGGCTTGATGCAGGGTTTGCTGGCCAGCGGATGCTGGTTGGCTACTGCCAGCATGGCTTCGTAGGTAAACAGCGGCACATAGGTGATACCGGCCAGTTCCAATGGGTCGCTGGTCACCACCAGATCCAGATCACCGCGCGCCAGCGCCGGCAACGGGGCGAAGGAGAAGCCCGAGGCCAGGTCCAGCTCCACTTCCGGCCAGGCATCGCGGAACTGGTCTATGGTCGGCATCAGCCACTGGAAGCAGCTGTGGCATTCGATGGCCATATGCAGGCGCCCGGCAGTGCCGCCAGCCAGGCGCGCCAGGTCACGCTCGGCACTGCGTAGCAGCGGTAATACCGTGTCGGACAGCTGCAACAGGCGCAGGCCGGCGCTGGTGAAGCGCACCGGCTTGGTTTTGCGCACGAACAGCGGCATGCCCAGGCGCTCTTCCAGCTCCTTGAACTGATGCGACAGCGCCGATTGCGTCAGGTGCAGGCGCTCGGCGGCGTCCACCAGGCTTTCACTTTCGCGCAGGGCGTGCAGGGTTTTCAGGTGGCGCAATTCGAGCATGGCGGGCCTCAGGTGTCTCGCAGATGTGCTGTGTGTAGGAGCGAGCTTGCTCGCGATGCTTTAACGAATCTGATCGTGAGCAAGCTCGCTCCTACAGGTAGTTGGCTTAGCAGAACATGAGTAAAACTATAGATCAATACGAATAGATTGAGTTTGTCTCACGTAGAAGGCTTGTCGAGAATGGCGCCATCTTATTGATCTGCTGGAGCGTTTTGACATGGCCTTGTCTCATTCCCTGGGTTTCCCCCGTATCGGTCGTGACCGTGAACTGAAAAAAGCCCTGGAGGCCCATTGGAAGGGCGAACTGGACGAAACCGGCCTGCAAGCGGTTGGCCGCGAGCTGCGTGCGGCTCACTGGCAATTGCAGAAGGATGCGGGTATCGACTTGCTGCCCGTCGGCGACTTCGCCTGGTACGACCAGGTGCTGACCCACTCATTGACGTTCGGCGTGATCCCTGAGCGCTTCCGCCCGCATACCGGTAAGCCGACCCTGGATACCCTGTTTGGCATGGCCCGTGGTGTCAGTAACAGCTGCTGCGGTGGTGCCCATGCGCAAGAGATGACCAAGTGGTTTGACACCAACTACCACTACCTGGTCCCTGAATTCAGCGCCGATCAGCAGTTCCAGTTGAGCTGGGAGCAACTGTTCGAGGAAGTCGAAGAAGCCCACGGCCTGGGCCACCGCGTCAAACCGGTGCTGATCGGCCCGCTGACCTACCTGTGGCTGGGCAAGGCCAAGGGCAGCGAGTTTGATCGTCTCGACCTGCTGGAGCGGCTGCTGCCGGTCTATGGCGAAATCCTCCAGCGCCTGGCTGCTCAGGGCGTGGAATGGGTGCAGATCGACGAGCCGATTCTGGTGCTGGATCTGCCGCAAGCCTGGAAGAATGCCTTCGAACGTGCCTACAACCTGCTGCAGCGCGAGCCGGGCAAGAAACTCATCGCCACCTATTTTGCCGGCCTGGAGGACAACCTCGGCCTGGCCGCCAGCCTGCCGGTGGATGGCCTGCATATCGACCTGGTGCGTGCGCCCGAGCAGTTCCCCACCATTCTCGACCGCTTGCCGGCGTACAAGGTGCTGTCGCTGGGCGTGGTCAACGGCCGCAACGTCTGGCGCACCGACCTGCAGCAAGCCCTGACGGTTCTGCAGCAGGCTCAGGAACGTTTGGGCGAACGTCTGTGGGTGGCGCCAAGCTGCTCGCTGTTGCACAGCCCGGTCGACCTGAGCCGTGAGGACAAGCTGGATGATGAGCTGAAAAGCTGGCTGGCGTTCGCCGTGCAGAAATGCGAGGAGGTCGCACTGCTGACCACCGCCCTGAATGCCCCGCAGGATGCCCAGGTGCAGACCGCACTGTCGCAAAGCCGCGCCGTGCAGGCCAGCCGCGCGCAATCGCCGCGTATCCACAAACCAGCGGTGCAGGCGCGTTTGGCAGCCATTACCGCTGCCGACAGCCAGCGCCAGTCGCCATTTGCCACGCGCATCGAGCAGCAGCGCGCGCGCCTTCAACTGCCGCTATTGCCGACCACCACCATCGGCTCGTTTCCGCAGACTGCTGCCATCCGTCTGGCGCGTCAGGCGTTCAAGGCTGGCAAGCTGTCGGCGGGGGATTACACCGAGGCCATGCACAGCGAAATCCGTCATGCCGTCGAGGTGCAGGAGAACCTCGGCCTGGATGTGCTGGTGCACGGCGAGGCCGAGCGCAACGACATGGTCGAGTACTTCGCCGAGCAGCTCGACGGCTACGCCTTCACCCGCTTTGGCTGGGTGCAGAGTTACGGCTCGCGCTGCGTCAAACCAGCGGTGATCTACGGCGACCTGAGTCGGCCCAAGGCCATGACCGTGAGCTGGATCGGATATGCGCAAACCCTCACCCGCAAGGTGATGAAGGGCATGCTGACCGGCCCGGTGACCATGCTGATGTGGTCCTTCCCGCGTGACGATATTTCCCGTGAGCAGCAGGCGCGCCAGCTGGCGCTGGCCATTCGTGACGAGGTGGTGGACCTGGAAACGGCCGGGATCAAGATCATCCAGATCGACGAAGCCGCCTTCCGTGAAGGTTTGCCGCTGCGCCTGGCGCAGTGGCAGGGCTACCTGAACTGGGCCACCGAGGCCTTCCGCCTGTGTGCCTCGGGTGTGCGTGACGAGACGCAGATCCACACCCACATGTGCTACAGCGAGTTCAACGATGTGATCGAGTCCATCGCCGCCATGGATGCCGACGTGATCACCATCGAAACTTCGCGTTCGGACATGGAGCTGCTGGAGGCCTTCGAGCGCTTCGACTACCCCAACGACATTGGTCCCGGCGTGTATGACATTCACTCGCCACGGGTGCCGGACAGCCGGGAGATGGTCAACCTGCTGCGCAAGGCTGCGCAGCGCATTCCGCTCGAGCGGTTGTGGGTCAACCCTGATTGCGGCCTGAAAACCCGCGCCTGGCCGGAGACCGAAGCGGCGTTGATCAATATGGTGGCGGCGGCTCGTCAGTTGCGTAGCGAACTGGCCTGATCCGCGTCCTGTTGCGGCTAAAGCCCCTGCCATGGCCCTGATCGGCTGTGGTGGGGGCTTGGTTTTACTGGCAGAAAATACCGCTCGTCCCCCTTCATCAAATTGTCACGCTTGTGTGGCAGCGCGCTCGTACAAACATCATCACACTCGCGTCTTAATGGGGGGCTGCGTTCTGCTGTCCCATGGCCGGGTGATGCCATGCGTAATTTGATTATTTTCGTCGCACTGCTGTGCGGCCTGCCGGCTTTTGCCGCTCAACCTTGCAGTGTTCAGGTGCCAACGCTTACCGCCGAGGTCGCAGACGTGCGCCTGGCTTACCAGAGTATCGGGCGTGACACGGACCCGGCGTTGCTGCTGGTGATGGGCCTGGGTGGCCAGTTGATCCACTGGCCAGATGAGGTGGTCGAACGCCTGTGTCAGCAGGGTTTTCGGGTGATCCGCTTCGACAACCGCGATGTCGGCTTGAGCAATTGGGTCGCTACGGCACCGGAAATCAACCTGACCTATGAAGCGCTACGTTATCGCCTGGGGTTGTCGGTAGCGGCGCCTTACGGCCTGCGTGACATGGCGCGCGACGCCCTGGGGCTGCTGGATAACCTGAAGATCGAGCGCGCCCATGTGCTGGGTGCGAGCATGGGCGGGATGATCGCTCAGCATATGGCCGACCTTGCGCCTGAGCGGGTGCAAAGCCTGACGTTGGTGATGACCAGCTCCGGTGCCCAGGGTTTGCCGGCGCCGAGCAGCGAGTTGCTGAGCTTGCTGGCCCGGCGCGACGCGCCCAATCGCGCGGTGGCGCTGGAGCAGCAGGCCGATCTGCTGGCGGCGCTGGGCAGCCCGGCAGTCAGTGATGATCGGCAGTTGTTGTTACAGCAGGCACAAATCGCCTACGACCGCGCCTTCAACCCGGAAGGCGTGCAACGCCAGTTGCTGGCCATCCTCGCCGAACCGAGTCGGGTCGAGCTGCTCAACCGCTTGCAGGTGCCAACCCTGGTGGTGCACGGCACGGCGGACCCATTGCTGCCGGTGATGCACGGCGTGCATGTGGCCGCGCATATCAAAGGCAGTGAGCTACGCCTGATTCCTGGGCTGGCCCATCGCTTTCAGGATGCGTTCAAAGAACCGCTGCTGGCCGCAGTGCTGCCGCACCTGCAGGCCCATCGTGCGGATGGGCAGTGGGCGCGGCTTTAAGGCGCAGAGTTACTTAACGAGTGCCGAGGAAATCGCGCTTGCCGATGCTGACACCGTTATGGCGCAGGATGGCGTAGGCGGTGGTGTAGTGGAAATAGAAGTTCGGCATGACGTGATCGAGCAGGAAGTCCTGACCCAGGAACTGGGTTTCCTTGTCGCGGCGTTTGAGAATCACAGTGCGCGCTTCGCTGCCGTCGATCTGCGCAGCGCTCAGGCTGGCGAGGAAATCCAGGGTCTTGCTGATACGCGCCTGCAGCTCGGCAAGGCTGGTTTCGTCGTCGGCATGGCTCGGTGCGTCGACACCCGCCAGCAGGGCTGCGCCGGCTTTGGCACCATCACAGGCGATCTGCACCTGGCGGCTCAGCGGGAACATGTCGGGGGCCAGGCGAGCGTTGAGAAATACGCTTTGCTCGATCTTCTTCTCTTCGGCATGTGCAGCGGCGAGGCCGAGGATGGTCGACAGGTTGTTCAGCTGGCGGGTAAACACCGGGATGGATGCTTGGTACATGGACAGGGACATGGTTGTCTCCAGAAGCGCCGATGCGCAGTGCTTGGGCGCGGATGAGTAGAAGGGTTGGGCACCGTCACAGCTGTGGCGGTGCTCGTGGGCTTACAGCTTAGAAGCGGATCAGGTTGTTGCTGCGCCGTTTCGCGCAGCCGATCCGCGGCAGGTTGTTAGCCGATGGTGATCGGCGGCAGCTGAGTCAGTTCAACGGTCTGCGCTTTGCGTGGGGCGAGGATTTCCGCTTCGCCATCGACTACCAGTTCGTCGTTCTGGTTGAACACGCGGGTGGCCACGCGCACGCGGAATTTCGGCAGTTTTTCCAGGATTTCCAGGCGCACGGTGAGAGTGTCACCGAGTTTCACCGGTGCGGTGAAGCGCATGCTCTGGCCGATATAGATAGTGCCCGGGCCAGGCAGCTCGCAGGCCACGGCGGCGCTGATCAGCGCACCGCTGAACATGCCGTGGGCGATACGCTCTTTGAACATGGTGGTGGCGGCATACTCGGCGTCGAGGTGCACCGGGTTGTGGTCACCGGAAACCTCGGCAAACAGCTGGATGTCGCGTTCGCTGACAGTTTTGCTGTAACTGGCGGTCTGGCCGACTTCGAGGGCGTCGTAGGGCGTGTTGCTGCTCTGGGTCATGGATGACTCTCTTGGCTCTGTTGGTGGCACTGGCGCGGTTGGCTGAGGGCCTGTTGCAACCAGTCGATGATGTAGGCGGTGACTTCGTTGCGGTTGCTCTCGTTGAGCAGCTCATGGCGCGCGTCGGGGTAAAGTTTGACCTGTACGTGCTGATTGCCGGCAGCGCTTAAGGCGTTGCCCAGGTCTTGCTGACGGTGGCCATCGCTGACCGGGTCACAGGCACCGCCGATCACCAGCAGCGGCAGGCTGCTGTCGATCTGCGCCAGGTTTTCCAGTGGGGTGATCTGTTGCAGGCCGCCCAGCAGGTCAACCCACAGCTGGTTGCTGCAGCGGAAGCCGCATAGCGGATCGTTGATGTACTTGTCGACTTCCAGCGGGTCGCGGCTCAGCCAGTCGAAGGCCGTGCGGTTGGGCTTGAAGGCCTTGTTGAACGAGCCAAATGACACGAACTCCAGCAGGGCGCTGCGTCCCAGCGGGCCCTGTCGCCAGCGTTCGAAGCGCGCCAGCAGTTGCCCGGCCCGATACAGCGCCACGGGTTGGTAGTTGGAGCCGGAGAGAATCGCCCCTTGCAGGCTGCAGCTGTGGTGCATCAGGTAGGCCTGGCTGATGTAGCTGCCCATGCTGTGGCCGAGCAGGAAGATTGGCACCTGCGGATGAGTCTGGCGCATATGGTGGTTGAGGCTGGCCAGATCATTGACCACCAGCTCCCAGCCCTTGTTGTCGGCATAGTGGCCGAGCAGACCATGTTCGGCAGTTTTGCCGTGCCCGCGCTGGTCATGCGCATACACCTCGAAGCCTTGCGCCACCAGTGCTTCGGCCAGGCGTGCATAGCGCCCGCTGTGTTCGGCCATACCGTGGGCGACCATCAGCAACGCTTTCGGCGGCTGTTCGGCGTACCAGCGGTTGACAAAGAGGGGCGCTGCATCGGTGCTATTGAGCCAGAACGCTTGGTGGAGCATGGCGAATCCCTTAAGCCTGCAGAAGCTGCGCATTGTGCACCCCGCGCGGCGCGGCGCAAAGTCCGCAGGGGTTCAACGATTATGCTCGCGCAGTATCCGCATATATTCGCCGCTGCGGTGCAGGTCGCGCAGGCCCTGTTCAAACACGGTGCTCCAGTCCGTCTCGCCGGGCTTTGCCGGAACAAAGCCGACCAGTAACGGGATGCGCTCCAGCACATTGCCATGCCAGCTGAGCTTGCCGCGTAGTTGCTCATCGTTGGCGATCAAATGGTTACCAACGATGCGTTCCAGCAGCACCATGTCGAAACGCCGGGCGTTGAGCTTGCGCAGGTTGCTGATGTCGTCCACGGCGTCTTCAAGCGTCAGGCCGGCATCGAGAATATGTTGCGGGTAACCGTAACCGCGCACGATGCCCAGGGTTTTGCCGCGCAGTTCCTGCAGCTGGTTGAACTGCAGCGGATAGCCGTCGCGGATAAACAATCCCAGCTCGCTGTAGAACAGCGGGCGCGAGGGTAGCAGACCTTCTTCTTTCACTTCCTTGGGCCACAGCGCCAGGGCGCCCTGGTAGTTGCCGTTGCCCAACTCCACGCGCACCCGCGCCCAGGGCAGAAAGTCGATTTGCAGCGGATGGCCGCGCACGGCAAAGGCGCGCCGCGTCAGAGCGACGATGCTGCCGCCATTAGGCAGCTGTTCAGAGCTGTAAGGAGGGTATTCCAGGGTGGCCATACGCAGTTGTGGCTGGGCCTGCGCGAATTGCGCAAAGAGAAACAGCAGGGTTGCAGCGAATAGAACGATAGGCATGGAGAGCCGTCAGCGCAGGGTGCAGATTGGTTATAGGTGGCGCGGCAGGATAGTTCCACAGGGAGCGGCAAGATTCAGTGCGTCAATGACGCTGCCAGGCTATTTGCCTGTTTGGCGTTAGCTGTTAACGTCCAGCCAACTCCGCTAGAGGGTGCTTACAAAATACTGCGCTCGCCCATGCTGCGTTGAGCCCAGCCGCAAAATGCTCATGTACAACTCGTACACTGCGCTTTTTCGGCTGACCTCGCCTTGCCTGGCCATCGCTCGCTGCTTTTGTAAGCCCCCTCTTTCGCGGATCAGACCATCTCAGGGCAAGAGGATAAAAATAATGCAGCCTGAATTCTGGAGCGACAAACGCCCGGCCGGCGTTCCCAATGACATCGACCTGGGGGCTTACAAGTCGGTGATCGAGGTGTTCGAGCGCTCGTGCAAGAAATTCGCCGACCGTCCGGCGTTCAGCAACCTGGGCGTGACTCTGACCTACGCCGAGCTGGATCGGCTCTCGGCAGCCTTCGCCGGTTACCTGCAAAAGCACACCGACCTGCAACCGGGTGATCGCATCGCCGTGCAGATGCCCAACGTGCTGCAATATCCGATTGCCGTGTTCGGCGCCATGCGCGCCGGGCTGATTGTGGTCAACACCAACCCGCTTTACACCGCCCGCGAGATGCGTCACCAGTTCAAGGATGCCGGCGTCCGCGCGCTGGTGTACCTGAACATGTTCGGCAAGCTGGTGCAGGACGTGCTGCCGGATACCGAGATTGATTACCTGATCGAAGCCAGGATGGGTGACCTGCTGCCAAGCCTCAAAGGTTGGCTGGTTAACACCGTGGTGAAGAAGGTCAAGAAAATGGTGCCGGACTACCACCTGCCGCAGGCGATAGCCTTCAAGAGTGCACTCAAGCAGGGCCAGGGTCACGCGCTGAAACCGGTCAAGGTCGGTCAGGACGACATCGCCGTACTGCAATACACCGGTGGCACCACCGGCGTCGCCAAGGGTGCGATGCTTACCCACGGCAATCTGGTGGCCAACATGCTGCAGGTTGATGCCTGCCTGTCACAGCTGGGTGATGACGGCACTCCGCTGATGAAGCAGGGCCAGGAAATCATGATCGCGCCACTGCCGCTCTACCATATCTATGCCTTTACCGCGAACTGCATGTGCATGATGGTCAACGGCAACCACAACGTACTGATCACCAACCCGCGCGACATCCCCGGCTTCGTCAAGGAACTGGGCAAGTGGCAGTTCTCCGCGCTGCTGGGCCTTAACACGCTGTTTGTCGCGCTGATGGACAACCCCGAGTTCAAGAACCTGGATTTCTCCCATTTCAAATTGACCAACTCTGGCGGCACGGCGCTGGTAAAAGCCACTGCTGAGCGCTGGCAGGCCATGACCGGTTGCCCGGTGACTGAAGGCTATGGCTTGACCGAAACCTCGCCAGTAGCCAGTACCAACCCTTACGGCGACAAGGTGCGCTTGGGTACTGTCGGTATTCCGGTGCCGGGCACGGCGTTCAAAGTCATCGATGATGACGGTGTCGAGCAGCCTCTGGGCGAACGCGGCGAGCTGTGCATCAAGGGCCCACAGGTGATGAAAGGCTACTGGCAGCGCGAGGAAGCCACCGCTGAAGTGCTGGATGCCGAAGGCTGGTTCAAAACCGGTGATGTGGCGGTGATTGATCCGGATGGCTTTGTACGCATCGTCGACCGCAAGAAGGACATGATCATCGTTTCCGGTTTCAACGTGTACCCCAACGAGATCGAGGATGTGGTCATGGCCCACCCGAAAGTCGCCAGTTGCGCGGCTATCGGTGTGCCGGACGAGAAGTCCGGGGAAGTGGTCAAACTGTTTGTCGTGGCCCGCGACAGCAGCCTCAGTGCCGACGAACTGAAGGCTTACTGCAAGGAGAATTTCACCGGTTACAAGGTGCCCAAGCAGATCGTCTTCCGCGACGCCCTGCCGATGACGCCGGTAGGCAAGATTCTGCGTCGCGAGCTGCGCGATATCGCCTGATCGCCTGCTTCTGTGGGCATTATGCCGCCCGCGACGGGCGGCATAATGCGAGCGCAGGGCCTGTAGCGCGGCATTTGCAGGCGATCCACGAAAAGTGACTGTCGCGCAATGTCTGGTCACTTTTGTGACTGTTGCGGCGCTTATTGGTGCTAGTCGCTGTTTGGCAAAGCTGCTACTCTCGGGCAGCTTTTTTGTGATCCGCCATCCACGGCAAGCGGGCTCTAGAGCCTCCGCTGTGCGACGCCAGAAATTGCTTTCGGTGGTTTTTGGTCGTTCAAGTCGCAAGAAATCACGCGAACCTACAATAAACAACCGTCTACGCGCGGTGAAGATCAAGCAGTTGCTGAGGAGTGGGCTTCCATGACCGAAAACTTTTGGAAGGATAAGTATCCCGTTGGGATTGCTGCCGAAATCAATCCTGACCAGTACCCGAACATCCAGGCGGTACTGAAAGAGTCCTGCCAACGCTTCGCCGACAAGCCAGCTTTCAGCAATATGGGTAAAACCATTACCTACGGCGAGCTGTACGAGTTGTCCGGCATCTTTGCCGCTTACTTGCAGCAGAACACCGATCTGCAGCCCGGCGACCGCATCGCCGTGCAACTGCCCAACGTCCTGCAATACCCGGTTGTGGTCTTCGGTGCCCTGCGCGCCGGCCTGGTGGTGGTCAACACCAACCCGCTGTACACCGCGCGGGAAATGGAACACCAATTCAATGACTCCGGCGCCAAGGCCCTGGTCAGCCTGGCCAACATGGCCCACCTGGCCGAGCAAGTGCTGCCGAAAACCGGGATCAAGACGGTCATCATCACCGAAGTCGGTGACATGCTCTCGCCGCTCAAGCGCCTGCTGGTCAACAGCGTGGTCAAGCATGTGAAGAAGATGGTACCGGCCTTCAACCTGCCGCAAGCTGTCAAATTCACCGCTGCCATGGCCAAAGGCCGTGGTCAGAGCGTCAAGGAAGCTGCGCCGAACAATGGTGATATCGCCGTGCTGCAATACACCGGCGGCACCACCGGTGTGGCCAAGGGCGCGATGCTCACTCACCGCAACCTGATCGCCAACATGCTGCAGGTCAAGGCGCTGATGGGCTCGGAAATGAGCGAGGGCAGCGAAGTGCTGATCGCGCCATTGCCGCTGTACCACATCTACGCCTTCACCTTCCATTGCATGGCGATGATGCTGATCGGTGGGCACAACGTGCTGATCACCAACCCGCGTGATCTGCCGGCGATGACCAAGGACCTGGCCAAGTACAAGTTCACCGGCTTTGTCGGCCTCAACACTCTGTTCGTGGCCCTGTGCAACAACGACGACTTCCGGAAGCTGGACTTCTCCACCCTGAAGGCCACCTTCTCCGGCGGTATGGCGCTGCAACTGGCCACTGCCGAGCGTTGGAAGCAGGTGACCGGTTGCTCGATCTGTGAAGGTTTCGGCATGACCGAAACCAGCCCGGTGGCCTCGGTCAACCCGTTCAGCAATATCCAGATCGGTACCATCGGTATTCCGGTGCCGTCGACAGTCTGCAAGGTGATCAACGACGAAGGCGTCGAGCAGCCACTGGGTTCGATTGGCGAGCTGTGCGTCAAAGGCCCGCAGGTGATGAAAGGCTACTGGCAGCGCCAGGAAGCCACCGACGAAATCCTCGACGCCGAAGGCTGGTTGAAAACCGGCGACATCGCGGTGATCCAGGACGACGGTTACATGCGTATCGTCGACCGCAAGAAGGACATGATTCTGGTGTCCGGTTTCAACGTTTACCCGAACGAACTGGAAGACGTGCTGGCCACCCTGCCGGGCGTATTGCAATGCGCAGCCATCGGTGTTCCGGATGAGAAATCGGGCGAAGCGATCAAGATCTTTGTGGTGGTCAAACCGGGTGAAACCCTGACCAAAGAGCAGGTTATGGAGCACATGCGCGCCAACGTCACCGGTTACAAGGTGCCGAAAGCCGTGGAGTTCCGCGATGTACTGCCGACCACCAACGTCGGCAAGATCCTGCGCCGCGAGCTGCGTGACGAAGAGCTGAAGAAACTGGGCAAGAAGTAACCACCCAGTTAAACAAAACCCCGCCTAGGCGGGGTTTTGTTTTTTAGCGTTTTGGTTTTTGGTCGCCGCGGGATCGTTGTTGGTTTAAGAATCTGTTTACGATCTTGCGAGCTAGAGCCATACAAGGCGCTACGTTAGTAACAGCCTCCGACTGGTCAAAACAGGCGAGAAACGCAGCGCAGCGAAGTAACAGCCAACGGCTGGCCCGCAGGATGAGCGTAGCGAATCAAGCGGAGTGTACTGCTGTACATGAGCATGACTCGCTACGCTCGCCCTTCGGGCCGCGCTAAAGCGTGTTAGCCGCAAGCGGCTTGCCGAGCCTGTTTTACTCGCGTTGCTCGCCCTTCGGGCCAGCCTGCGGCTGTTACTCCCGTTGGTCGTTGTAACGCAGTAGGGCCGACGCGCAGCAGATCGTATGCAGGTTCTAGCCGGTGCGCCAGGTGATTTCCTCCACCCCATCGGCGCTGATGCGCATCCAGCGGTCGGCCTGTTCGTCGCTTTCCTCTTCCTGCCAGCCGCCTGGTGCGCAGCGTACTTCAACATTCAGCGCGGCGAAGGCGGCCTGGGCGCAGGCCAGGTCGTCGGCCCAGGGCGTGGCGTCGCTTTCCAGAAACAGGCTGTGCCACTTGCCCACGGCCTTAGGCAGCCAGGTGACTGGAACGTTGCCAGCCATGCACTTGAAGGTCTGACCTTTCTGCTGCCAGGCTGTGCAGCTGCCCAGGGCTTGGCTCAGCCATTCGCCGATGGCGGTGTGGTCGGCGTCTTTCAGGTAAATCTCGATATCCGGTTGGCGCATGGTCATAGTTTCTCGATCCAGTCGTAGCGGATGGCGACAGTCACGTCGCAGGGTTCGGCAATCACTGCCGCGCGGCGTTCGGCGCTGGCGCGCCAGCCGTGCGGGGTCATGGCCAGCAGGTCGGCGCGGGCTTCACTGCTATCCAATTGCAGGTTGAAGGTCAGGGTTTCGCTGTGGGCCAGGCGCATGCCTTCTGGGATTAGCTCCAGGTGCTTCTGATCATCGTAGTCGCGTACTTCGTCATACAGCTTCTGCCGTAACTCCATCAGGTGCTCGCGGGTCGGGCCCATGCGTAGCAGACCGCCACCCGGAGCGAGCAGGCGCTTGGCTTCTTGCCAGTCGAGCGGGCTGAAGACGCTGGCCAGCAGTTGGCAGCTGGCATCACTCAGTGGCACGCGGGCCATGCTTGCCACCAGCCAGGTCAGTTGCGGCGCGCGCTTGCAGGCGCGTTTGACTGCCTCACGGGAGATATCCAGGGCATAGCCGTCGGCTTGTGGCAGGGCGTCGGCGATCTGCGCGGTGTAGTAACCCTCGCCGCAACCGATATCCAGCCAGCGTTCGGGTTTATAACCGGCGGCCAGTTCGGCCAGGCGTTTGGCCAGCGGCGCATAATGGCCGCCTTCGAGAAAGCGGCGCCGCGCCTCGACCATGGCGGCGTTATCGCCCGGATCACGGCTGTTCTTGTGCTGCACCGGCAGCAGGTTCAGGTAACCCTGGCGCGCGCGGTCAAAACGATGGTTGGCCGGGCAGGCGACGCCGTTGTCGAGCGTCTGCAAGGCTGCCTGGCAGATCGGACAGATCAGACTCATGCGAGCAGATTGACCAAGGTCTGGTAGTAGATCTCGGTCAGCACATCCAGATCGCTGGCCAGTACACGCTCGTCGACCTGGTGGATGGTGGCGTTGACCGGGCCGAGTTCGACCACCTGGGTGCCGAGGGTGGCGATAAAACGGCCATCCGAGGTGCCGCCGCTGGTCGAGGGTTTGGTGTCGCGGCCGGTGACTGCCTTGATGCTGGCCGCCACGGCGTCGAGCAGTGCACCCGGCTCGGTGAGGAAAGGCAGGCCGGAGAGTGCCCAGTCCAGTTCGAAATCCAGGCCGTGCTTGTTGAGGATGGCCGCAACGCGCTGCTGCAGCCCCTCGACCGTTGATTCGGTGGAGAAGCGGAAATTGAAGATGGCCTTCAGCTCACCCGGAATCACGTTGGTGGCGCCGGTGCCGGCATTCAGGTTGGAAATCTGGAAACTGGTCGGCGGGAAGAAGGCGTTGCCGTCGTCCCAATGCTCGGCGGCCAGTTCGGCCAGGGCTGGCGCTGCCAGGTGAATCGGGTTGCGCGCCAGGTGCGGATAGGCCACATGGCCTTGCTTGCCGCGTACAGTCAGGGTGCAACCAAGTGAGCCACGGCGGCCATTTTTCACCACATCGCCGACCAGGCTGGTGCTCGACGGCTCGCCAACGATGCACCAGTCCAGACGCTCGTTACGTGCGCGCAGGCGTTCGACCACCGCCTTGGTGCCATGGTGCGCCGGGCCTTCTTCGTCACTGGTGATCAGGAAGGTGATACGGCCTTTGTGCTCCGGGTATTCGGCGACAAAGCGCTCAACGGCAATGATCATCGACGCCAGGCTGCCTTTCATGTCCGCCGCGCCACGGCCGCAGAGCATGCCGTCTTCATCAATCAGCGCATCAAATGGCTGGTGCTGCCAGTTGTCTACCGGGCCGGTGGGCACCACGTCGGTGTGCCCGGCAAAGCACAGCACCGGACCGTCGTCGTTGCCGTGGCTGGCCCAGAAATTGTCCACATCCTCGATCCGCATCGGCTCGATGGCGAAGCCACAGGCCTGCAGGCGGCGCATCATCTGCTCCTGGCAGCCTTCATCGAGGGGTGTGACGGAAGGACGGCGGATCAGCTCGCAGGCAAGCTCCAGCGTCGGGGAAAGGGGCATGGCGTGGGTGGTCATTGCAGCTCCGGGACGGCTTCAGGCACAAAGGCCGCCATCTTAAAGCAAAACGGCGGCCATTGGCCGCCGTCTGGCATTCCAGCACTCTCGCGATCAGCTGGCTGCAGCGGTTTCCTGCGGGTTGGTCTGGGCGGCAGGCAAGGACGACAGCAGGGCCATGATCAGTGCTGCCAGGTACGGCAGCGACTGCACCAGCAGCATGGCCACCCAGAACTTCACATCGGCGCTGGGCAAGCCCTGAACGATGCTGATACCGATGGCCGAACCCCACAGCAGCAGCATGATAAACACTTCTTCGCGGGCCTCGGCCAGGGCCACCAGAATGCCGTGGTTGCTGGCCATCTTCGGCGTGCGGAAGAACGGGATGGTCTTGGTGAAGGTGCCGTAGAGCACCGCCTTGGCAATCGTGTGCGACAGTGCCAGGCCCGCCAGCGCAGCCTGGAATGAGCGCACCAGATCAACGCCCATGGCCTTGCGGTAGAGGAACAGGATCTTGCCAAGCTTGAAGAAAAACAGCGCCAACGGCGGGATGGCGAAGATCATCAGCGGCGGGTCGACCCGCTGCGGCACGATGATCATCGCCGCCGACCAGAGCAGCGCACCGACGGTGAAGAAGATGTTCAGGCCGTCGGCGATCCACGGCAGCCAGCCGGCGACGAAGTGGTAGCGCTGGCCTGTCTTGAGCTCGGAACCCTTGCCGAGGAACAGGCTGCGGGCGTGCCCCTTCATGATCTGGATGGCGCCATAGGCCCAGCGAAAACGCTGCTTTTTGTAGTCGATAAAGGTGTCCGGCATCAGCCCACGACCAAAACTCTGGTGGGCATAGGCGGCGGAGTAGCCTTTCTCGAACACGCGCAGGCCTAGTTCGGCGTCTTCGCAGATGGTCCAGTCAGCCCACTTCAGCTCGTCCATCACGCTGCGGCGGATCATGGTCATGGTGCCGTGCTGGATGATCGCATCGCGGTCGTTACGGGTGACCATGCCGATATGGAAGAAGCCTTTGTATTCGGCGTAGCAGAGCTTCTTGAAGATGTTTTCGTTGCCGTCGCGGTAATCCTGCGGCGACTGCACCACGGCGATTTTCGGGTCGCTGAAGTGCGGCACCATGTACTTGAGCCAGTTCTTGTCGACGCAGTAATCGGCGTCGATCACCGCCACCACTTCGGCATCCTTTGCTGTGTGCGGCAGGATGTAATTCAGCGCACCACCCTTGAAGCCGGCAATCGGCGAAACGTGGAAGAAGCGGAAGCGCGGGCCGAGGACCTTGCAGTAGGCCTCTACCGGTTCCCACACGGCCGGGTCCTTGGTGTTGTTGTCGATGATCAGAACTTCGTAATCCGGGTAATCCAGCGCCGCGAGGGCATCGAGGGTCTGTTTGACCATCTCCGGCGGCTCGTTGTAACAGGGCACGTGGATCGACACCTTGGGCCGGTATGCAGTGTCGCTTTCCACCGGCTGGAATGGCCGGCGGCGGGTGCGGGTCCAGGCGGTTTCGGCCAGCTCATGGGCTTCGGTGAGCAGCACGATAAACACGCCGAAGGCGCCGACGCCCAGAAGCAGGCCAACCAGGGTGCTGAACCAGGTGCTGTATTGCTGGCTGTAGTCGTAGCCGATCCACACCAGGGCCGAGCCACCGGCGAAGGCGACAAAGGTCAGGAAGGTACGCCCACGCTGGCGCAGGGCACTGCCGTCGATCAGCATCAGGGCCAGGCTGAGCAGGGCCAGTACCACCGAAGCAATGGCCAGCAGACGCCATTGCGGGATGGCTACCACGGGGCCTTCAAAGGCAAATTTGGGCTGCCGGTCGAGGTTGTAAACGCCCCAGTAGGCGCCCACTGCGCCTTCATCGCTGGCTTTCCAGGGTTGGTCGAAAGCTTCGATAACGAAGTAGTTGTAGCCCTTGGCGTTCAGCGTATTGACCAGGGTGCGCAGGTAGATCGCCTGGTCCGCCTGAGAGGCATCGGCGCCGCCGCGCATGCGGCCGTTGCTCGGCCAGCCGACTTCGGAGAGCAGTAGCGGTTTCTTCGGGAAGAGCTTTTTCAGGTCTTTGGCGCGTTCGAGGACGAAGTCGGTGGCGTCCTCCATTGGCACGAATTCCCAATAGGGCAGTACGTGCGCGGCAACCAGATCGGTGTGTTGGGCCAGTTCGGGGTATTCCTGCCAGATGTGCCACTGCTCGGAGGTGGTTACCGGCACCTTGACCGCCGCGCGCACGCGGTCGATGTAGGCAATCAGGTCTTGCGGGGTGACTTCCTTGCGGAACAGGGCTTCGTTACCCACCACCACGCGCACGACGCTGCGCGAATCGTTGGCAATTTCGATGGCTTTGGCGATTTCTCGCTCATTGCGCTCCAGGTCCGGGCTGATCCAGATGCCCAGGGTCACGCGCAGGCCGAACTCTTCAGCCAGGTACGGAATCTTGCCCAGCGCGCCGTCTACCGAGTAGGTGCGGATGTTGTCGGTCTGGGTGGTCAGTAATTCCAGGTCGGCGCGCATCTGCTCGTCGCTGGGGTAGGTGTCCTGCTGCGGGTTCTGCCCGGTGCGGAAGGGCGAGAAGGAAAATCCGGAGATCTGCTCCGGCCAGTCGGGGGCTGTGACCGGGCGGTTGTACATCGCCCAGAAACCGGTGAACAAGGCGGCAATCGCCAGGAACACGACCAGATTCAATCCAAATTTACGCGAAGGCATAGTGTGCAGGTCCAGCGGAGGGGCAAAAAAGCGACGGGCGTCGGGTGGCGCATGCTACGCCGCTGCTATAGGGCTGTATAGCCCGGCCTGTGGGCATATTGATGGGATGTTGGTAGTCGAAATAGGTTCAGTATCTGGCGCTTGGCCACTGCTGTTCATCGGCTGCTGGGTGCAACCGCGATACAGTGCTTGGGTGGCACCTGTCTGCTCCCTATAATGCGCGCCGCTTGTAGTGCGTGAGAGATAGGAATGCCTGTGGATGAGCAACGCTTTGCCGGAATAGCCCGCTTGTATGGCCGCGAAGGTGCCGAGCGGCTGGCGGCTGCGCATGTGGCGGTGGTCGGTATTGGCGGTGTGGGCTCCTGGGCAGCCGAGGCCCTGGCGCGTTCCGGGGTCGGAGAAATCTCGCTGTTTGACCTGGATGACGTCTGCGTGAGCAACAGCAATCGTCAGGCGCATGCGCTGGACAGCACCGTTGGCCAGCCCAAGGTCGAGGTGATGGCGGCGCGTATCCGGGCCATCAACCCGGCCTGTGTGGTGCATGCGGTGGCGGATTTTGTCACCCGCGAGACCATGGCCGAGTACATCACCGAGCAGCTGGATGCGGTGATCGACTGCATCGACAGCGTCAATGCCAAGGCGGCGCTGATCTCCTGGTGCAAGCGGCGCAAGATTCAGGTCATCACCACCGGTGGTGCGGGCGGGCAGATCGACCCGACGCAGATTCAGGTCGGCGATCTGAACAAGACTTGGAATGACCCGCTGGCCTCCAAGGTGCGCTCCACCTTGCGCCGTGACTATGGCTTTTCCCGCACGCCAGGGCGCAATTACAGCGTACCGTGCGTGTTTTCCAGCGAGCAGCTGCGCTATCCCAAGCCCGATGGCACGGTCTGCCAGTACAAGGCATTTGTCGGTGATGGTGTGCGCCTGGACTGCGCCGGTGGTTTTGGCGCGGTGATGATGGTCACCGCCACCTTCGGCATGGTGGCGGCGGCACGTACCGTCGACAAACTGGTGGCCGGTACGCGGCGGCCGGCGGAGCGGCGTTCAGCGTCTGCTGATGTTGGCTAGGCTTCTTTAAATAATGACCGATTGCGGTCGATGTTCAGCAGGGATGTGCTGGTAGTTCTCGTTTGAGGTGTGTGGTGTTATCCCTGCTGCGTCATGTGTTGAGTTGTTGTCCGCGTTATGTGCTGCTGTTTGCAGCACTTTCTGCCTGCCTGGGCGCCAGTGCCCATCCGGTTGTGCGCATCGGTACCGGTGACTGGGTGCCTTATGTCGATCAGCAGCGCGAAGACGGTGGCGCGTTGGCGCGCCTGGTGCGCAACATCTTCAAGACGGCCGGTTATCAGGTCGAATTCGTCTATTACCCCTGGGATCGCAACCTGCTGATGCTGGAGCAGGGCGGCCTGGATGCGGTGATGCCGTATATCTGCAGCAAAAGTCGTCAACGTTTCAGTGAATGCAGCGATGCAGTAGTGGCGGGAGATGTGGTGTTATTCCAGCGCCGCGATCAGCAACTTGCTTGGACGCGTTTCGACGATCTCAAGACGTTTCGCATCGCTACGACGCTTGGTTATTCCTATGGCTCGGAGTTTGACGCGGCGCTCGATGCTGGACAGTTGCAAGTGCAGCAACACGGTAAGGAAGACACCGGTTTCCGTTTGCTGAGCCTGGGACGGGTTGACTTCCACCCTCAGGATCGAGCGGTCGGTTACGCCATGCTGCGTCGCCTGTTCTCTGAGCAGGAGCGAGCGTTAATCACCCACAATCCACGTGTCTTGCATGCTGAGCCATTGCACCTGCTGTTTCGCAGAAACGATGCCAGGGCTGATGAGCTGCGTAAGGAGTTCAATGCCGGTTTGCGTCGCCTGGCAAAAAACGGTGATCTGGAGCGACTGCAGCAGGCGTTGTATTCCGGCAATGCAGATCAGTGGCGGCCTACGCCCTAATCCCTCTCTGCCAGCAATTGCTGCATCCGCCTGAGCACGGCCTGTAGGCCATTGCTACGCGAGGGAGAAAGGTGGCGGGCCAGGCCCAGTTGGGTGAACCAGTCCAGTAGATCCAGCTGCGCCAGTTCGGTCAGGCTCAGGCCATTGACCCTGGCCAACAGCAGCGCAAGCAAACCGCGTAACAGGCGCGCATCACTGCTGGCGCGAAACTGCCAGTGTTCGCCGAGCGTCTCGGCTACTAGCCACACCTGGCTTTCGCAGCCGTCCACCCGGTGGCGCTCGTTGCGCTCATCATCACTGAGCGGGGCAAGTTGGTCGCCCCACTGCATCAGCAGGCGTGCGCGCTGCTCCCAGTCGGGGCAGGCGCTAAAGGCCTGCAGCGCCGCCTGCGCGCTGGCGGGCAGGCTCATTGCAACAGCTCCAGTGCCTGATCCAGGGCGCTGAAAAAACGCTGCAGATCAGCCGAGTCGTTATACAGCCCCAGGGATGCACGAATTGCCCCGCTCAGGCCGAGGCCCTGCAGTAGCGGCATGGCGCAGTGATGGCCGGCGCGCACGGCAATGCCCTGTTCGCTCAGCAGGTGGGCGAGGTCGGCATGGTGCACGCCGTCGACCACAAAACTGGCCAGGGCAACGGTGGGTGTGCCGAGCAGGCGTACGCCCTGGCGCTGCTTCAGCCCGTTAAGCAGCTCGCTATGCAAGCCCGCTTCGTGGGCGCTGACGGCGCAGGCATCGAGGCTGTTCAGATAATCCAGGCTCGCGCCTAGGGCGATCACCGAGGCAATTGGCGGTGTGCCAGCCTCGAAGCCCAGTGGTGCGGGGCGAAAGCGGGCGTTGTGGTAGTCGGTGTGCAGCAGCATTTCGCCGCCAAACTGCCAATGCACCAGTTGCTGCAAGGCGTGTGTGCGGCCATAGAGCAGGCCGACGCCATCCGGGCCATAGAGTTTATGGCTGGAGCAGATATAGAAATCGCAGCCCAAGGCCTGCATATCCTGGCGGCCATGTACCACGCCCTGCGTGCCATCGACCACTGTCAGTGCGCCTTGCGCCTGTGCCAGCGCGAGCAGTGGATCAAGCGGCTGCCAGCAGCCGAGCACATTGGACAGCTGGCTGACCGCCAGCAGGCGAGTACGCGGGCCGATCAGCTGTGCGGCTTGGGCGAGGTCAATCAGCCCGTCGCTGTCCAGTGGCAGCACCACCAGCTTGAGCTGGCGGCGTAGCGCCAGTTGCTGCCAGGGCAAAAGATTGGCGTGGTGTTCCAAGGCGCTGATAACGATCTCATCGCCTGGTTGAAAGCCTTGCTCCAGAGCATAGGCCAGCAGGTTGAAGGCCTCGGTGGCGCTGCGGGTGAAGATGATCTGTTCGGCGTTGGCGGCGTTGAGCCAGCGCGCAGCGTTCTCGCGTGTTGCTTCGAAGGCACGGGTGGCGCGCTCGCCCGGTAGATGCTGGGCCCGGTGCACGTTGGCTGCACCACCGGCGTAATAGCCGAGCAGCGCATCGAGCATGGCCTGGGGTTTTTGCGCGGTGGCGGCGCTGTCCAGATAGGTCTGGCCTTCGGCCGCAAGGGCCAGAATGCCAGGGAAGTCAGCGCGCCAGGGGGATGTCAGAGACATATGGGCCTCAAGGCGGCAAGGGAGTGCCGAATAGTGTGGGAGGGACTTTAGTCGCGACTAAGTACGGTAAGTCGCGGCTAAAGCCCCTCCCACAAGGTACCTACACTTCTACAAGCGGGTGCTTGCAGGCTCGTGTGGGATTAATTGTGGGCGTGCAGGGCTTCGTTCAACTCAATCGCCGACTTGTGGGTTTTGCACTCCACGGCGCCGGTTTGCGAGTTGCGGCGGAACAGCAGGTCCGGCTGGCCAGCCAGGTCGCGGGCCTTGAGCACCTTGACCAACTGGTTGTCGGCATCGAGCAGCGCCACCTTGGTGCCGGCAGTGATATACAGACCGGACTCCACAGTGTTGCGATCACCCAGCGGAATGCCAATACCGGCGTTGGCGCCGATCAGGCAGCCTTCGCCCACGGAAATCACGATATTGCCGCCACCGGACAGGGTGCCCATGGTCGAGCAGCCGCCGCCCAGGTCCGAGCCCTTGCCGACGAACACGCCCGCCGATACGCGGCCTTCGATCATGCCGGGGCCAGCGGTGCCGGCGTTGAAGTTGACGAAGCCTTCGTGCATCACGGTGGTGCCTTCGCCCACGTAAGCGCCCAGGCGGATGCGTGCGCTATCAGCGATACGCACGCCGCTCGGCACCACGTAGTCGGTCATTTTCGGGAACTTGTCCACCGAGAACACTTCCAGCAGTTCGCCTTTCAGGCGCGCTTCCAGCTGACGCTCAGCCAGTTCGCCAAGGTCGACTGCGCCCTGGCTGGTCCAGGCCACGTTCGGCAGCAGCGGGAAGATGCCAGTGAGGTTCAGACCGTGCGGCTTGACCAGGCGGTGCGACAGCAGGTGCAGCTTGAGGTAGGCCTCGGGTGTGCTGGTCAGCGCGGCGTCTTCGGCGAGCAGGGTGACCACCAGCGGCTTCTGGCTTTCGGCCAAGCGGGTCAGCAGGGCGGACTGCAGGCTGTCGACATTTTTCAGTGCTTCGGCCAGGTCGCCGGCCTGGTTGTTGCTGATGGCAATCGCCTGGTTGCCGCCCTGGAAGCCGAGTTTTTCCACGACCTTGGCCACCAGCTCGCTGGCCGGGTTGAGCAGCGGTTGTGCGTAAAAGACTTCCAGCCAGGTGCCCTGACGGTTCTGAGTGCCAACGCCAAAGGCCAGGCTGAAGAGGGTAGTGCTCATTGTGCTTTCCTTAACGCGAATTCAATGGGGGACGGATCAGGCCAGTTCAGCGGCATAACGCTCGGGCTTGAAGCCAACCAGGGTCTTGTTGCCGAGATCCAGCACCGGGCGTTTGATCATCGACGGCTGGGCGAGCATCAGTTCGATCGCCTTGTGCTGGTCGAGGTCACTCTTCTGCGCCTCGTCCAACTTGCGGAAGGTGGTGCCGGCACGGTTCAGGATGGTTTCCCAGCCATGCTCGTTGCACCACTTTTCCAGATTGCCACGGTCGATGCCGCAGGCTTTGTAATCATGAAAGGCGTAGCTTACCCCGTGCTCGTCGAGCCAGGTGCGGGCTTTTTTCATGGTGTCGCAAGCTTTAATGCCAAACAGGGTCTTGCTCATCAGAGGCTCTTCACAAAGTCACGGATACGTTCGGCCGCCGCCACACACTCGGCCAGCGGCGCAACCAGGGCCATACGCACACGGCCGGCGCCGGGGTTGCTACCGTCTACAGCACGCGACAGGTAGGAGCCGGGCACTACGGTGACATGCTCGCGGGCAAACAGCTCGCGGGTAAATGTTTCATCGTCTATCGGGGTTTTCGCCCACAGATAGAAGCCGCCATCCGGGCGCTGTACATCCAGCACACCGTCGAGAATCGCCAGCACGGCATCGAACTTCTCGCGGTACAGGTCGCGGTTGGCTTTGACATGAGCCTCGTCGTTCCAGGCGGCCACGCTGGCCAGCTGGGTTTGTACCGGCATGGCGCAGCCGTGGTAGGTACGGTACAGCAGGAAAGATTTCAGAATGTCGGCGTCGCCCGCTACAAAGCCCGAACGCAGCCCCGGCAGGTTGGAACGCTTGGACAGGCTGTGGAACACCACGCAGCGCTTGAAGTCGTGCCGGCCCAGTTCGGCGCAGGCAGTGAGCAGGCCAGCCGGTGGATTGGCTTCATCGAAGTACAGCTCGCTGTAGCACTCATCCGCAGCAATCACGAAATCGAATTTATCGGCCAGGGCGATCAGCTTTTTCAGGGTTTCCACCGGAATCAGCGCGCCGGTGGGGTTGCCGGGCGAGCAGAGGAAGAGGATCTGGCAACGCTGCCACACCTCGTCGCTGACGGCGTCGAAGTCCGGGTTGAAGCCGTGCTCTTCCAGGCAGGGCAGGTAGTGCGGCTGTGCGCCGGCGAGAAAGGCCGCACCTTCATAGATCTGATAGAACGGGTTGGGGCTGACCACCAAACCATCCGCGTCACGTTTAACCACCGCCTGCGTAAAGGCGAACAAGGCCTCGCGTGTGCCGTTGACCGGCAGCACATGGCGCGCCGGATCAAGCACGCCGGCCGGCAGGCCAAAGCGGCGACCACACCAGTTGGCGATGGCTTCGCGCAGCGCCGGGATGCCCAGGGTGGTTGGGTAGACCGCCAGCTGGTCGAGGTTGGCGCTCAGTGCGTCGGCAACAAAATCCGGCGAACGGTGTTTCGGCTCGCCAATCGACAGTGCGATCGGGCTTTTATCGGCCGCTGTCTGCACGCTACCGAGCAGGGCGCGAAGCTTTTCGAACGGGTAGGGCTGCAGCTGGTTTAACGCGTCATTCATTGTGTCTTCCTGAGGTCTCCAGGCGCCCGGCAGCGTGGTAGCCGGGCAGCTCAAGGCGTAAGGGCAAAAGGGTTAAATGTTGATGCGAGTCGGTTCGGCCTGCAGGCTGGTGGTGTCAGACAGTTGTGCCACCATGGTTTCCTGCAGGCGCAGGCACAGTTCCGGATCGGCCAGTGGCTGGTTGTGCGCATCGGTGACGAAGAACACGTCTTCCACGCGCTCGCCCAGGGTGGCGATCTTGGCGTTCTGCAGCGACAGGTCGAAATCGAGGAAAATCCGCCCGATACGCGCCAGCAGGCCGGGGCGATCCGGTGCGGTGACTTCAAGGATGGTCACCGGGCGGTGCGCATCGTTGTGGATGGTCACCTGCGGGGCGAAGGCAAAGTGCTTGAGCTGACGCGGCACGCGGCGCTGGATGATGCTCGGGTACTCGTCGGGATTTTTCAGCGCATCGACCAGGCCCTGACGGATTTCCTTGATCCGTGCTGGGTTGTCACCGATCGAGCCGCCTTCTGCTTCCAGTACGATATAGGTGTCGAGGGTGAACTGGCTGGTGGAGGTGAGAATTCGTGCGTCATGGATGTTCAGGTTGAGCTGGGCCATGGCCGCCACGGTCACGGCGAAGAAGTCGTGCTGGTCCGGGGCATAGATGAAGATCTGCGTACCGCCTTCGAACTCGCGCTGAGTGGTTTCCTTGATCAGCACCAGCGGGTCGCCATCGGCCGGGTGTTGCAGGATGGCCTCACTGTGCCAGGCGACATCGGCCGCAGTGTGGCGCAGAAAATAGTCATCGCCCAGTTGCGCCCAGAGCTGCTCGGCGTCGTCGGCGTCAGTGCCGCCACGCACCAGAATGTCCAGGGCGGCGCTCTGCGTCAGGCGAATCTGCTCTTCGCGGTCCAGCGGATTTTCCAGGCCGCGGCGCAGGGCGCGTTTGGTCTCTGTGTAGAGCTGGCGCAGCAGGCTGGCGCGCCAGGAGTTCCACAGGCTGGGGTTGGTGGCGTTGATGTCGGCCACGGTCAGCACGTAGAGGTAATCCAGGCGGGTCTGGTCGCCGACCAGGCGGGCAAAATCGAAGATCACCTGCGGGTCGGACAAGTCCTTGCGCTGCGCGGTGGTGGACATCACCAGATGGTGCTGTACCAGCCAGACAATCAGCTTGGAGTCCCAGTTCGGCAGCTGGTGGCGTACACAAAAGGCCTCCGCGTCTACTGCGCCGAGTTCCGAATGGTCACCGCCACGGCCTTTGCCGATGTCGTGGTACAGCCCCGCCATATAGATCAGTTCGGGCTTGGGCAGCTTGTCGATCAGCTTGCTGGCAAGGGGGAATTTTTCCGCCAGCTCGGTCCACTTGAACTTGCGCAGGTGCTTGATCAGGTTGAGGGTGTGCGCATCGACCGTATAGATGTGGAACAGGTCGTGCTGCATCTGCCCGACGATATGGCCGAACTCCGGCAGGTACAGGCCAAGGATGCCGTAACGGTTCATCCGCCGCAGGTTGCGGTGGATGCCCTGAGGGCTTTTGAACAGTTCGACGAACAGACTGGTGTTGCGAATGTCCCGGCGAAAATCATCGTCAATCAGGTGGCGGTGTTCGCGCAGCAGGCGGATGCTGTTGGCGCACACGCCTTTGATCTCGGGGTGCTGCGCCATCAGCACGAAGATTTCCATGATGGCGAATGGCGTGCGCTTGAATACATTGGGGTGCGCCACCTCGATGTAGCCGTCGCGCAGCAGGAAGCGGCTGTTGAGCGGCGTGGCTGGGCCGATTTCGCCGGCGCGCAGGATCTGCTCCTCGAAGTGCTGAACGATCAGGTCGCTGAGTTCGGCAATCGCCATTACCACGCGGTAGTACTTCTGCATAAAGCGTTCAATGGCGCGTTTGCTGTCGCTGTCTTCGAAGCCAAGCAGGGCGGCAACCTTGCTCTGGTGATCGAACAGCAGACGGTCTTCGGCGCGGCCGGCGAGCATGTGCAGGGCGTAGCGCACTTTCCAGAGAAACTCCTGGCTGGAGGCGAGCAAGGCGTATTCGCTTTCCAGCAGAAACCCTTGGCCGACCATGGCGTGCAGGTTCAGCGTGCCGAAATGCCGGCGCGCGACCCAGAGAATGGTCTGGATATCGCGCAAACCACCGGGGGAGCCTTTGACGTTGGGCTCCAGGTTGTATTCGGTGTCGTTGTATTTGCCGTGACGGGCGCGCTTTTCGCTGTGCTTGGCCAGAAAGAAGTCCTTGCTCGGCCACATCTGCTCGGTGCTGGTGACTTCCTGCATGCGCAGGCGCAGGCGTTCGGGGCCAGCAATGGTGCGGCTTTCCATCAGGTTGGTGATCACCGTCAGGTCAGCGCGGGCTTCGCTGGCGCACTCGTCGACGCTGCGTACGCTTTGCCCGACTTCCAGGCCGATGTCCCACAGCAGGGTCAGGAACTGCTCGATCGGCTCACGGAAGGTTTCGTGATCGGCGTTATCCAGCAGAATCAGCAGGTCGATGTCCGAGAAGGGGTGCAGTTCGCCGCGGCCATAGCCACCGACCGCCAGCAGGGCGATGTCGGCGTCTTCACTCCAGGGTAGGCGGTCCCAGGCTTCGCGCAGGATCTGGTCGACAAACCAGGCGCGGTCTTCCACCAGGCGACGTACATCGCGACCGGCCCGGAAGCGTTCGTCGAGCACTTCGCGGGCATGGCGGATGGCCTTTTTGAAGGCGGCGATGGGGCTGGCCTTGAGCGCCAGCTCCGCCTGGAACTGGCCGCGGTCGAACAACTCGGGATCTACCTGCGGCATGACAGCTTTCCTTCTATTAAGAACCAGCGCGATGAGCGTGCCGTTGGCGATCAGGCCGAGGTACGCGCAATGGTGTCATCGCTGCGCAGGGTGAAGATCTCGTAGCCGTCGGCGGTCACCAGAATGGTGTGCTCCCATTGGGCGGAGAGCTTGCGGTCCTTGGTGATCGCAGTCCAGCCGTCGCCCAGGGTGCGGGTTTCCGGGCGGCCCTGGTTGATCATCGGCTCGATGGTGAAGGTCATGCCTTCTTTAAGCTCCATGCCGGTGCCGGCGCGGCCGTAATGCAGCACTTGCGGCTCTTCATGGAACACCGCACCAATGCCGTGGCCGCAGTATTCGCGCACCACGGAGAAGCCGTTCTTCTCGGCATGCTTCTGGATCACTTCGCCGATATCGCCCAGGCGCGTGCCCGGCTTGACCAGCTCTATGCCTTTATACATGCATTCCTGGGTGATCTTGGCCAGTCGTTCGGCCCACTCGGGCACCTTGCCGACCATAAACATCTTGCTGGTGTCGCCGTGATAGCCATCCTTGATCACGGTGATGTCGATGTTGATCACGTCACCTTCTTTCAGCGGCTTGTCGTTCGGAATGCCGTGACAAACTACGTGGTTGACCGAGGTGCAGATCGACTTGGGGAAGCCTTTGTAGTTGAGCGGCGCGGGAATGGCCTGCTGCACGTTGACGATATAGTCGTGGCAGATGCGATCAAGCTCTTCGGTTGTGACGCCGGGCTTGACGTGTTCGCCGATCATTTCCAGAACTTCGGCAGCCAGGCGACCGGCTACGCGCATTTTCTCGATTTCGTCGGGCGTTTTAATGGTGACGGTCATAGTGCGGCTCTCGGGCGCGAACAGAAAGGGCGTTATCTTAACAGCTACCAGTCGTCTGCCATAAGCAGCACGTGACTCCGTTGTGCGGGTTTGGCGGGCTTTGCGTTGAGTGCGTGTAGCCTGTGCCTATCTTTTATGGTATAAAACGCGCCGCTTTACGGGCAGTACGCCCGAAAGCTTAAACCCACACACGTATCGACACGGTTTCCTGGGTGCCTTCCGACTGGTTCGGTGGGTTGGAGATCGGGATACGTGGAGGCCTAACCCGACTTATCAAGGAACTATCATGTCCCAAGTCAACATGCGCGATATGCTGAAGGCCGGTGTGCACTTCGGCCACCAGACCCGTTACTGGAACCCGAAAATGGGCAAGTACATTTTCGGCGCGCGTAACAAGATTCACATCATCAACCTCGAAAAAACCCTGCCAATGTTCAACGAAGCCCTGTCCTTCGTTGAGAAGCTGGCTGCTGGCAAGAACAAGATCCTGTTCGTTGGCACCAAGCGCTCCGCTGGCAAGATCGTGGCTGAAGAAGCAGCACGTTGCGGTTCGCCGTACGTCGACCATCGCTGGTTGGGCGGCATGCTGACCAACTACAAGACCATCCGCGCTTCGATCAAGCGTCTGCGTGATCTGGAAGCTCAGTCTCAGGACGGTACTTTCACCAAGCTGACCAAGAAAGAAGCCCTGATGCGTTCGCGTGATCTGGAAAAACTGGATCGCAGCCTGGGCGGCATCAAGGACATGGGCGGCCTGCCGGACGCACTGTTCGTGATCGACGTTGACCACGAGCGCATCGCGATCACCGAAGCCAACAAGCTGGGCATCCCGGTCATCGGCGTTGTCGATACCAACAGCAGCCCGGAAGGCGTTGACTACATCATCCCAGGCAACGATGACGCCATTCGCGCCATCCAGCTGTACATGGGTGCCATGGCTGACGCCGTTGTGCGTGGCCGCAGCAACGCTGCTGGCGGCGCCGACGAGTTCGTCGAGCAAGCGCCGGCTGTAGAAGCTGCTGAAGGCTAAGTAAAACGCGTACAGCGTTTGCTTAGTTCGCAAAAAGGGGGCTTGGCCCCCTTTTTGCCACCTTGAAAACCATCGCCGACATACCGTTGCAAATGTTTCAGGTCATCGTCGGCAGTGCGTTACGAATTGAGCGCCCGTTTTTGGCGGGTGGAATGGTTAACAACCTATCCAGAGGATTTTGAAATGGCAGAAATTACTGCAGCGTTGGTTAAAGAACTGCGTGAGCGTACTGGCGAAGGCATGATGGATTGCAAGAAAGCCTTGACCAAGGCTGGCGGCGATATCGAAAAAGCCATCGACGACATGCGTGCTTCCGGCGCGATCAAAGCTGCCAAAAAAGCCGGCAACGTAGCTGCCGAAGGCGCGATCAGCATCAAAGAAGACGGCAAGGCTGCCGTTATCATCGAAGTCAACTCGCAGACCGACTTCCTGGCCCTGCAGGACGACTTCAAGACCTTCGTGGCTGCCAGCGTTGAGAAAGCCTTCGCTGATAAACTGACCGAAGTTGAGCCGCTGATCGCCGCTCAGGAAGAAGCCCGTCTGGCCCTGGTTGCCAAGTGCGGCGAGAACGTCAACATCCGTCGTCTGGCGCGCATCGAGGGCGACGTTCTGGGTTCTTACCTGCACGGCAACAAGATTGGTGTTGTGGTTGTGCTCAAAGGCGGCAACGTCGAGCTGGCTAAAGACATCGCCATGCACGTAGCGGCCAGCAACCCAGAGTTCCTGCTGCCTTCGCAGGTTTCCGCTGAAGCCATCGAGCGCGAGAAAGCCGTGTTCCTGAGCCTCAACGAAGAGAAAATCAAAGGCAAGCCGGAAAACATTGTTGAGAACATGGTCAAGGGCCGTATCAACAAGTTCCTGGCTGAAGCCAGTCTGGTCGAGCAAGCGTTCGTTAAGAACCCTGAGCTGACTGTTGGTGCTCTGGCCAAGCAAGGCGGCGCTGAAATCGTTTCCTTCACCTACTTCAAAGTGGGCGAAGGCATCGAGAAGCCGGTCGACAACTTCGCTGAAGAAGTTGCCGCACAAGTGGCTGCTGCCAGCAAGCAGTAAGACGGTTCTTTACTGTCGACAGGAGAGGCTGCCCGCTAACGCGCGCAGCCTCTTTGTCAAATAAGGACGGGGAGTTGTTGTTCGCTTCTATCATTGAAGCGCACCAATTGTCCGGAGCGCGGTCCAAGCGCTCGATAATTCGGGCTCAAGCCCGTACAGAATTCAAACGCCGCAGGAGAGACTCGCAATGGCTCAGCAGATGAGTGGTCGTCAACCGCGCTACAAGCGCATTCTGCTCAAACTTAGCGGCGAGGCCCTGATGGGGTCGGAAGATTTCGGCATCGATCCCAAGGTGCTTGACCGCATGGCGCTGGAAGTCGGCCAGCTGGTCGGTATCGGCGTGCAAGTCGGTCTGGTGATCGGTGGTGGCAACCTGTTCCGTGGTGCGGCCTTGAGTGCTGCGGGCATGGACCGGGTAACCGGCGACCACATGGGCATGCTGGCCACAGTAATGAATGCCCTGGCCATGCGCGACGCCCTGGAGCGTTCGAACATACCGGCCATCGTCATGTCGGCCATTTCCATGGTCGGGGTGACTGATCATTACGATCGCCGCAAGGCCATGCGCCATCTGAAAACCGGTGAGGTGGTGATTTTCGCTGCTGGCACTGGTAATCCGTTCTTTACCACTGATTCGGCCGCCTGCCTGCGCGCTATCGAAATCGATGCCGATGTGGTGCTCAAGGCGACCAAGGTCGATGGCGTGTACACTGCCGACCCATTCAAGGATCCGCATGCCGAGAAGTTCGATCGCCTGACCTATGACGAGGTGCTCGACCGCAAGCTCGGTGTGATGGATCTGACGGCGATCTGCCTGTGCCGCGACCATAATATGCCGCTGCGCGTTTTCAACATGAACAAGCCCGGTGCCCTGCTGAACGTGGTAGTAGGCGGCGCTGAAGGCACTCTGATCGAGGAAGATAAGCATGATCAATGAGATCAAGAAAGACGCCCAGGTGCGTATGCAGAAGAGCCTGGAATCGCTGATTCACGCCTTCAGCCGCATCCGTACCGGTCAGGCCCATCCGAGCATCCTGGCGGGTGTGATGGTGCCGTACTACGGTGCTGATACCCCGATCAATCAGGTGGCTAACGTGACCGTCAAGGACTCGCGCACCCTGCAGGTGGTGGCGTTCGAGCGCAATATGCTGTCTGCGGTGGACAAGGCCATCCAGAGCTCAGGCCTGGGTTTTAACCCAACCAACCTGGGCGAGCTGTTGCTGGTGACCATGCCGGCACTGACCGAAGAAACCCGTAAGGGCTTCACCAAGCAGGCCCGCGATGCCGCCGAAGATGGCCGTGTTGCAGTGCGCAATATCCGTCGCGATGCCTTGAGTCAGTTGAAAGACCTGGTCAAAGAGAAGGAAATCAGCGAAGACGAAGAGCGTCGTGCGGCTGACGACATCCAGAAGCTGACCGACAAGTTCGTGGCTGAAATCGAAGTGGCGGTGAAGCAGAAAGAAGCGGATCTGATGGCCGTTTAACGGTCAGATTATCGCCATGGACAAAACCAACGACGGTAATAGGATTGCCGTGCCACGGCATGTGGCAATCATCATGGACGGCAATAACCGCTGGGCGAAGAAGCGTCTGCTGCCTGGCGTTGCCGGTCACAAGGCTGGCGTCGATGCCGTGCGTGCGGTGATCGAGGTGTGTGCTGAAGCCGGGGTCGAGGTGTTGACCCTGTTTGCTTTCTCCAGTGAAAACTGGCAGCGCCCGGCCGAGGAGGTCAGCGCACTGATGGAGCTGTTCCTCAGTGCGCTGCGGCGTGAGGCGAAAAAGCTTGATGCCAATGACATCAGCTTGCGCATCATCGGTGATCGTTCACGTTTTCACCCCGAGCTGCAGGCGGCGATGCGCGATGCCGAGGCGCAAACTGCCGGCGATAAGCGCTTTGTCCTGCAGGTGGCGGCCAACTACGGTGGTCAGTGGGATATCGCCCAGGCGGCGCAGCGGCTGGCGCGTGAAGTGCAAGGCGGTCATCTGCGCGCCGAAGATATCACTCCGGAGCTGCTGCAAAGCTGTCTGGTGACCGGCGATCTGCCGTTGCCGGATCTGTGCATCCGTACAGGCGGTGAGCATCGCATCAGCAATTTCCTACTCTGGCAGCTGGCGTACACCGAGCTGTATTTCTCCGACCTCTACTGGCCGGATTTCAAACACGACGCCATGCGCAAAGCCTTGGCCGATTTTGCTAGCCGCCAGCGTCGCTTTGGGAAAACCAGCGAGCAGGTTGCAGCTGAGGCGCGTAACTGATGCTCAAACAACGAATTATCACGGCTCTGGTTCTGCTGCCGTTTGCGCTGTCTGGCTTCTTTCTGCTGGAAGGTGGTTGGTTTGCGCTGTTTATCGGCGCGGTGGTCAGCCTGGGTGCCTGGGAGTGGGCGCGTCTGGCTGGTTTTGCCGCGCAGGTGCAGCGCGTGGCGTATGTCGTGCTGGTTGCAGCGTTGCTGTTGGGCTTGTACCTGCTGCCGCAGCTGGCACCTTGGTTGTTGTTGGTCGGGGTGGTTTGGTGGGTAATTGCCACGTTGCTGGTGCTGGGCTACCCCGGCAGTAGCCGGTATTGGGTGGCGGCGCCGGTTCGGCTGCTGATCGGCCTGTTGATTCTGTTGCCGGCCTGGCAGGGGCTGGTGCTGTTCAAGCAATGGCCTGAAGCCAACTGGCTGATCCTGGCGGTGATGGTGCTGGTCTGGGGGGCTGATATCGGTGCCTATTTTGCCGGTCGCCGTTTCGGCAAGCGCAAGCTGGCGCCGCAGGTCAGTCCCGGTAAGAGCTGGGAAGGCGTGTTCGGTGGTCTGCTGGCGACGCTGCTGATTTGTATGGGTGTGGCTATTTATCGTGACTGGTCGATTTTCGGCGCGTTGCTGGCATTGCTCGGTACCGCGGTGGTGGTGCTGATCTCGGTGGTCGGTGATCTGACCGAAAGCATGTTCAAACGCCAGTCGGGCATCAAGGACAGCAGCAACCTGCTGCCAGGGCATGGCGGCGTGTTGGATCGTATCGATAGCCTGACGGCTGCTATCCCTGTATTTGCCGCGTTGCTCTGGCTGGCGGGTTGGGGCGCGTTGTGAGCCAGCTGCAACAGATTACGGTGCTGGGGGCTACGGGCTCGATTGGCCTTAGTACCCTTGATGTGATTGCCCGTCACCCTGAACGCTATCAGGTGTTCGCGCTCTCTGGTTTCAGTCGCCTGGCTGAGCTGGAAGCCCTGTGCATGATCTATCGTCCGCGTTTTGCTGTAGTGCCGCAGGCTCTGCAAGCTTGCCAACTTCAGGAATGTTTGCGCGCGGCCGGCTTGGTCACCCAGGTGCTGCATGGTCCTGAGGGATTATGTGAAGTGGCGGCGCATCCCGACGTGGATGCGGTGATGGCGGCGATTGTCGGTGCTGCTGGCTTACCGCCGACCCTGGCGGCAGTTGAGGCTGGCAAGAAGGTGTTGCTGGCCAACAAAGAAGCCCTGGTTATGTCCGGTGCGCTATTTATGCAGGCAGTGCGTAAAAGTGGCGCTGTGCTGTTGCCGATTGACAGTGAACATAATGCGATTTTTCAGTGTCTGCCGGGTGACTACGCTCGCGGCCTGCAACAAGTTGGCGTACGGCGTATTCTGCTGACCGCTTCCGGCGGACCGTTCCGCGAGATGCCGCTGGAGCAGTTGCATGCGGTTACGCCTGAGCAGGCGTGCGCACACCCCAATTGGTCGATGGGGCGCAAGATATCAGTCGACTCGGCCAGCATGATGAATAAAGGGCTGGAGCTGATCGAGGCTTGCTGGCTATTCGATGCTGCGCCCGCCCAGGTTGAGGTGGTGGTGCATCCGCAGAGTGTGATCCATTCGCTGGTCGATTATGTCGATGGTTCGGTGCTGGCTCAGTTGGGCAATCCGGATATGCGCACGCCCATCAGTCATGCCCTGGCCTGGCCGGAGCGTATTGACTCCGGGGTGGCGCCATTGGATCTGTTTGCCATCGCCCGCCTGGACTTCCAAGCGCCAGATGAGCAGCGCTTCCCCTGTCTGCGTCTGGCGCGCGAGGCTGCTCAGGTCGGCGGCACTGCGCCGGCCATGCTCAATGCAGCCAATGAAGTGGCTGTAGCGGCTTTCCTGGCTGGGCGCATCCGTTTTCCCGAGATCGCGCGTATCATCGAAGATGTCCTGCACGCTGAGCCCGCTCTGGCGGTTGAGAGTCTGGAAGCAGTATTAGCGGCTGATGGCCGTGCTCGTTTCCTGGCCGAACAATGGCTGAGTCAGCGCTGATCGCTGACGCGGAGAAGTTTGATGAGTGCGCTTTATATGTTGGTCGGCACCCTGGTTGCCCTGGGAGTGCTGGTAACCATTCACGAATATGGGCACTTCTGGGTTGCCCGTCGTTGTGGCGTCAAGGTGCTGCGTTTTTCCGTGGGGTTTGGTAGTCCGCTGTTGCGTTGGCATGATCGCCAGGGTACGGAATTTGTCGTGGCCGCCATCCCGCTGGGCGGCTACGTGAAAATGCTCGATGAGCGCGAAGGCGATGTGCCGCCTGAGTTGCTCGATCAATCCTTCAATCGCAAATCGGTACAGCAGCGCATCGCTATCGTGGCGGCGGGGCCTGTGGCGAACTTCCTTCTTGCGCTGCTGTTCTTCTGGGTGCTGGCGATGCTCGGTAGTCAGCAGGTGCGTCCGGTCATTGGCGCGGTTGAGGCTGGCAGCCTGGCGCAAGCGGCGGGTCTGCAGGCTGGACAGGAAATTGTTGCGATAAACGGAAAGCCGACCACCGGCTGGGCTGCGGTCAACCTGCAATTGGTCACGCGGCTGGGTGAGACGGGGCAGCTGGATGTGGCTGTGCGCGAGCCAGGCTCTTCTGTCGACAGCCTGCGGCGGATCGAGTTGGACAACTGGTTGCGTGGTGCTGATGAGCCCGATCCGATTGCCTCCTTGGGTATTCGGCCATGGCGTCCGGCGCTGGAACCGGTGCTGGCGCAACTTGATCCAAAGGGGCCGGCATTTGCTGCCGGACTGAAAGAGGGTGACCGCCTTCTGACGCTGAACGGTCAGGCGCTGGCTGATTGGCAGCAACTGGTCGATCAGGTGCGTGGTTTGCCGGGTAAAAGCATCACGCTACAGATTGAGCGGCAAGGACAGCAGCTTGATGTGCCAATAACCCTGGCTGCGCGAGGCGAGGGGCAGGCACTCACCGGTTATATGGGGGCAGGCGTAGCGGGTGGTGAATGGCCGCCTTCGATGCTTCGTGAAGTCCGCTTTGGTCCGCTGGAAGCAGTGGTCGAAGGGGCCAAAAATACTTGGGCAATGAGCGTTCTGACCCTTAATTCACTGAAGAAAATGCTGTTTGGTGAGCTCTCGGTAAAAAACTTGAGCGGGCCGATAACCATTGCTAAAGTGGCGGGCGCTTCCGCTGAGTCGGGCTTGAGTGATTTCCTGAAATTTCTCGCCTACCTGAGCATTAGCCTGGGGGTTCTTAATCTGCTGCCCATCCCCGTGCTGGATGGGGGGCATCTGCTTTTTTATCTGGTCGAGTGGGTGCGTGGTCGTCCGCTGTCGGAACGGGTACAGGGTTGGGGGATGCAGATCGGCATCAGTTTGGTGATTGGGGTTATGTTGCTTGCCTTGGTCAATGATCTGAGCCGCCTGTAACCGCTGCTGAATTACGCTCTCGGTATGTACAAGAAGTGTCGCGTTAAGCGGCAGATTTTTTATTGTCAGTTGGAATAAGAAAGGACTTCATGAAACGTCTGCTGCTACCTGCGGTGCTTGCCGCACTGATGATCACCGAAGTTCACGCCGAGTCCTTCACCATCTCCGATATCCGGGTTACCGGCCTGCAGCGGGTTTCCGCTGGTAGCGTATTCGGTGCCCTGCCGCTCAATGTGGGTGCTCAGGCCGATGACCGCGCGCTGGTCGAGGCGACCCGCGAGTTGTTCAAAACAGGCTTCTTTCAGGATATCCAGCTTGGCCGTGATGGCGACGTGCTGGTTATTACCGTTGTTGAGCGTCCATCGATTTCCAGCATCGAGATCGAAGGTAACAAGGCCATCAGCAGCGAAGACCTGCTCAAAGGTCTGAATCAATCGGGTCTGGCTGAAGGCGAGATTTTCCAGCGCGCGACCTTGGAAGGGGTGCGCAACGAGTTGCAGCGTCAGTACGTTGCCCAAGGTCGTTACTCTGCGGAAATCGAAGCCGAAGTAATCCCTCAGCCGCGTAACCGCGTAGCCCTGAAGATCAACATCAACGAAGGCTCGGTTGCGGCGATTCAACACATCAACGTGGTGGGTAATACCGTCTTCTCCGACGAGGACCTGATCGCTCTGTTCGAGCTGAAGACCACCAACTGGCTGTCCTTCTTCAAGAACGACGACAAGTATGCTCGCGAAAAGCTGTCTGGTGACTTGGAGCGTCTGCGTTCCTACTACCTGGACCGCGGCTATATCAACATGGATATCAGCTCGACCCAGGTATCCATTACTCCGGACAAGAAACACGTCTATGTCACCGTCAACGTCGACGAGGGTGAGAAGTACACCGTACGTGAGGTCAAACTCAGCGGTGAGCTGAAAGTGCCGGAAGAAGAAGTCCGCGCACTGCTGCTGGTTCAGGAAGGCCAGGTGTTCTCGCGTAAGGTGATGACCACCACCTCCGAGCTGGTTACCCGTCGTCTGGGTAACGAGGGTTATACCTTCGCCAACGTCAACGGCGTGCCGGAGGCCCATGACGATGGCACCGTATCGATTACCTTTGTGGTCGACCCAGGCAAGCGTGCCTACGTCAACCGCATCAACTTTCGTGGCAACACCAAGTCGGAAGACGAAGTGCTACGCCGCGAAATGCGCCAGATGGAAGGTGGTTGGGCCTCGACTTACCTGATCGATCAGTCAAAGACTCGTTTGGAACGTCTCGGCTACTTCAAGGAAGTCAACGTTGAAACGCCGCAAGTGCCGGGCACTGACGATCAGATTGACGTCAATTACAGTGTCGAAGAGCAGGCGTCGGGTTCGATTACTGCCAGCGTGGGTTTTGCCCAGAACGCCGGTCTGATCCTGGGTGGTTCGATTACCCAGAACAACTTCCTCGGTACTGGTAACAAGGTCAGCCTTGGCTTGACCCGCAGTGAGTATCAAAGCAATTACAACTTTGGCTTTGTTGATCCCTACTGGACGCCGGACGGTGTCAGCCTGGGTTATAACGCGTTCTTCCGTGAAACCGATTACGAAGAACTGAATACCGATGTGTCCAGTTATGCGGTGGACAGTTACGGTGCTGGCGTCAGTATTGGTTACCCGATCAGTGATACCTCGCGCCTGACCTATGGTCTTACCATTCAAAATGACAGTATCAGCACTGGTGTTTATACCGTTGATGAGATATTCAACTTTATAGAGTCTGAAGGTGATAACTACCTGAACCTCAAAGCCTCGATTGGTTGGTCGGAGTCGACCCTTAACCGTGGTGTGCTGGCTAACCGTGGTCACTCGCAGAGTCTAGTTTTTGAAACCACTGTGCCTGGCAGCGACCTGTCGTTCTTCAAGATTGACTACCGCGGCCAGATCTTCAAGCCTTTGACTGATACTTATACATTGCGCTTCCACAGCCAACTGGGCTTTGGTGAAAGCTACGGTTCTACATCTGATTTGCCGTTCTATGAGCATTATTACGCAGGTGGTTTCAATTCCGTGCGTGGTTTCAAAGACAGCAGCCTTGGCCCACGTAGCACACCGAGCAAGGGCGTCAAGCCTGGTACCGCCTTTGACCCGGATCAAGATCCTCTGCCGTTCGGCGGCAACGTGCTGGTGCAAGGTGGTGTAGAGCTGTTGTTCCCTATGCCCTTCGTTAAAGATCAGCGCTCGCTGCGTACTGCGATGTTCTGGGATGTGGGTAATGTCTTCGACACCAACTGCGGCAAAACTCAGACCGATTGCAACAATATCGATCCGGGGCAGCTGGCCAGTTCCGTGGGCGTTGGTCTGACTTGGATCACCGCGTTGGGGCCGTTGAGCTTTAGTCTGGCCATGCCAATCCTCAAGCCGGATGATGCTGATACGCAGATCTTCCAGTTCTCTCTCGGTCAGACGTTCTAAGCGTCAGATTATTGAATACCAACAGTTTTGCAGGAGTTGTACCGTGCGTAAGTTGACTCAACTGGTTTTGCTAAGCGTCGCCATGCTGGCCACTCCGGCATTTGCCGAAATGAAAGTGGCGGTATTGAACTATCAGATGGCGCTGCTGGAGTCTGATGCGGCCAAACGCTATGCCGTTGATGCCGAGAAGAAATTTGGTCCGCAACTGAACAAGCTGAAGACCCTGGAAAGCGATGCCAAGCGTATTCAGGATCGCCTGGTCAAAGATGGCGAGAAGATGCAGACCGCCGAGCGTGAGCGTCTGGAGCTTGAATTTAAGCAGAAAGCCCGTGACTTCCAGTTCCAGTCCAAAGAGCTGAACGAATCCAAGGCTGTTGCTGACCGTGAGATGCTGAAGAAGCTCAAGCCGAACCTGGACAAGGCCGTGGAAGAAGTGATCAAGAACGGTAACTTCGACCTCGTTCTGGAGCGCGGTGCGGTGATTGATGTCAAACCTCAGTTCGACATCACTCGCCAGGTTATCGAGCGCATGAATCAGCTGCGCTGATCATGAGTGCAACGGTTTATACTCTTGGCCAGTTGGCCGAGCGCTTGGGAGCCACCCTGCGTGGCTCTGCTGAGCAAACTGTCAGCGGCCTGGCGACCTTGCAGGAAGCCAGTGCTGAACAGTTGAGTTTTCTGGCCAATCCCCAGTACCGCAAGTACCTCTCCAGCAGCCAGGCAGGTGCAATCCTACTGACAGCTGCGGATGCTGAAGGCTATGCCGGTAACGCTCTGATTGTCGCTAATCCCTACCTGGCGTATGCCGAACTCTCTCACTTGTTTGATCGCAAGCCGCGTGCTTTGGCAGGTGTGCATCCGACTGCGCTAGTAGCGGACGACGCGCAGGTTGATGCCAGTGCCAGTATCGGTGCCTATGCGGTGATCGAGAGTGGCGCGCAGATTGCTGCTGGCGTAACCGTTGGCGCGCAGTGCGTGGTCGGTGCGCGCTCGGTCATTGGCGAGGGCGGCTGGCTCGCACCGCGAGTGACCCTGTATCACGATGTGCGCATTGGTAAGCGTGTGGTGATTCAATCCGGCGCAGTGATCGGCGGCGAAGGCTTCGGTTTTGCCAATGAGAAGGGCGTCTGGCAGAAGATCGCGCAGATCGGCGGGGTGACTATCGGTGATGACGTCGAAATCGGCGCCAATACCACAGTCGACCGTGGTGCGTTGTCGGACACGCTGATCGGCAACGGGGTGAAGCTGGATAACCAGATCATGATCGCGCACAACGTGCAGATCGGCGACAACACCGCCATGGCCGGTTGCGCGGGGATTTCCGGCAGCACCAAGATAGGCAAGAACTGCATGATTGCAGGCGGCGTTGGCATGGTGGGGCACATTGAGGTGTGCGACAACGTGTTCGTCACCGGTATGACCATGGTGACTCGTTCGATTACTGAGCCGGGCTCCTATTCGTCAGGTACCGCCATGCAGCCGGCGGCTGAATGGCGCAAGAGTGCGGCACGCATTCGTCAATTGGATGACATGGCGCGTCGCCTGCAACAGTTGGAAAAGCAGCTGGCCACCGTGACCTCAGCTGCCGACACTTCATCTGATGCCTGAGCCGGTTTTGCCGGCTTCTCTTTTTTCTCTTACAGGCTTCTCTGCACATGATGGACATTAACCAGATTCGCGAATACTTGCCGCACCGCTATCCGTTCCTGCTGGTGGACCGGGTGGCAGAGCTGGACCTTGAGGGCAAGAGCATTCGGGCCTACAAGAATGTCAGCATCAATGAGCCATTCTTCAACGGCCACTTCCCGGAACACCCGATCATGCCGGGTGTGCTGATCATCGAGGCCATGGCCCAGGCCGCCGGTATTCTTGGTTTCAAGATGATGGATCTGAAGCCGGCGGACGGCACCCTGTATTACTTTGTCGGCTCCGACAAGCTACGCTTTCGTCAGCCGGTGGTGCCGGGCGATCAGTTGATCCTCGAAGCCAAATACCTGAGTAACAAGCGCAGCATCTGGAAGTTCGAGTGCAAGGCCAGTGTCGACGGCAAAGAAGTCTGCTCGGCAGAAATCATCTGTGCGGAACGCAAGCTATGAGTTTGATTGACCCTCGCGCCATTATTGACCCCAGCGCCAAGCTGGCCGACGACGTTGTCGTTGGCCCTTGGTCGATAATCGGGGCCGATGTGGAAATTGGCGAGGGTACAGTGATCGGCCCCCATGTGATCCTCAAGGGGCCGACCAAGATCGGTAAACACAACCGTATCTATCAGTTCTCTTCCGTGGGCGAAGACACCCCCGATCTCAAGTACCAGGGCGAGGCGACTCGCTTGGTCATTGGCGATCACAATGTGATTCGTGAGGGCGTGACCATCCACCGCGGTACTGTGCAGGATCGCAGTGAAACCACCATTGGTAATCACAATCTGATCATGGCCTACGCCCACGTTGGCCATGACAGTGTGATCGCTAACCACTGCATTCTGGTCAACAACACTGCGCTGGCTGGGCACGTGTGGGTGGATGACTGGGCGATTCTGTCCGGTTACACCCTGGTGCATCAGTTCTGCCGTATTGGCGCGCACAGCTTTTCCGGCATGGGTACGGCGATTGGCAAGGATGTACCGGCCTTTGTCACCGTGTTTGGCAACCCGGCCGAAGCACGCAGCATGAACTTCGAAGGCATGCGCCGTCGTGGTTTCAGCGCCGAGGCGATTGCCGCCTTGCGCCGTGCTTACAAGATTGTCTATCGGCAGGGGCTTACGGTTGAGCAGGCGATGGCCGAGTTGGCCGAGTCGTCCGCAGAATTTCCCGAAGTCGCGATCTTCCGTGACTCCATCCAGGCTTCCAGCCGCGGCATTACCCGTTAATTTATGACAGACCTGATGCGTGTCGCGCTGGTCGCTGGCGAGGCGTCCGGCGATATTCTCGGTGCGGGCCTGATGCAGGCCCTCAAAGCCCAATACCCGCAGATCGAATTTATCGGTGTCGGTGGCCCGCTGATGCAGGCCCAGGGGCTGGCTTCCTACTTTCCGATGGAGCGCCTGGCCGTCATGGGTCTGGTTGAGGTGCTCGGTCGCCTGCCCGAATTGCTGTCGCGGCGTAAGCGTCTGATCCGCACCCTGATTGATGCCAAACCGGACGTGTTTATCGGCATTGATGCCCCGGATTTCAATCTGACGGTCGAGCTTAAGCTGCGTCAGGCGGGAATCAAAACTGTGCATTACGTCAGCCCGTCCGTGTGGGCTTGGCGGCAGAAGCGTGTGCTGAAAATTCGTGAAGCCTGCGATCTGATGCTGACCCTGTTCCCCTTCGAGGCGCAGTTCTATCAGGATCATCAGGTGCCGGTGCGCTTTGTCGGCCACCCGTTGGCTGACACCATTCCGCAGCAGGCGGATCGCGCTGCGGCCCGTGATGCGCTGAACTTATCGAATGATCAACCGGTGGTGGCCCTGTTGCCGGGCAGTCGCGGTGGCGAAGTGGCGCGTCTGGGCAGTCTGTTTCTTGATGCGGCGGTGCGCTTGCGCACCTTGCGCCCGGGTATCCAGTTTGTCTTGCCGTGCTCCAGTCCCGAGCGCCGTGCCCAGCTTGAACAGCTGCTGGTGGGCCGCGATCTGCCGTTGACTCTGCTCAATGGTCGCTCCCATGAGGCCTTGGCCGCCTGCGATGCAGTGCTGATCGCCTCCGGTACGGCAACCCTGGAAGCCTTGCTGTACAAACGGCCGATGGTGGTGGCCTACAAGGTTGCGCCGTTGACCTACCGCATCCTCAAGCGCTTGGTCACCAGTGCCTATATTTCCCTGCCGAACCTGCTGGCCGAGCGTTTGCTGGTGCCAGAAATGATTCAGGATGCGGCTACGCCAGAAGCGTTGGCCCAATTACTGGCTCCGTTGCTGGATGGCGGTGAAGTACAGACCGAAGGCTTCGATGTGATTCACCGTGCGCTGCGTCGCGATGCCTCGGTACAGGCTGCCACGGCGGTATTGCAGCTGGCAGGTCGCGGCTGATGCAGTTGGGGTTGGATTTCACCCTGGTGCAGGAATTGGTCGCCGGCGTCGATGAAGTCGGTCGCGGCCCACTCTGTGGTGCGGTAGTGACGGCTGCGGTGATTCTCGATCCGGCGCGGCCGATTCTGGGTTTGAACGATTCGAAAAAACTCAGCGAAGCCCGTCGCGACAAACTCTTCGATGAAATCCGCGAGAAGGCCCTGGCCTGGTGCATTGCCCGCGCCGAGGTTGAAGAGATTGACCGCCTGAATATCCTCCACGCCACCATGCTGGCCATGCAGCGTGCGGTCGAAGGCTTGAGCGTGATACCCAAGCTGGCGCTGATCGACGGCAACCGCTGCCCGAAACTGCAGGTGCCTAGCGCAGCAGTGGTCAAGGGTGACAGTCAGGTGCCAGCGATTGCTGCGGCCTCAATCCTGGCCAAGGTCAGCCGTGATCGCGAGATGCAACTGCTGGATGCACAATACCCCGGCTACGGCATTGCCGGGCACAAGGGTTATCCCACGGCAGTGCACCTGGATGCCTTGCGCCGTTTGGGGCCGACGCCGATTCATCGGCGCTCATTCGGTCCTGTACGTGCGCTGCTTGAGCAGTAGTTGGATCACGCCTTATCGGTCCACCAGCTCAGGCTCGGCAGATATAGCGCGCTACATCCAGCCTACGCACAGATCCGCTGATCCACATGCTGTTGTTTGCACCATGGCCCGGTACAATCCGGGCCTTATCGTTTTTGTGTTTTGTATAGGACTGCCATGACTGCTTCCTTCGTCCACCTGCGTTTGCACACCGAGTTTTCCCTGGTCGATGGGCTGGTGCGGGTCAAACCACTGATCAAGTCAGTGGCGGCGGCGGGTATGCCGGCGGTAGCGGTCACCGATATGAGCAATATGTGCTCGTTGGTGAAGTTCTATAAGGCGGCCATGGGCGGTGGCATCAAGCCGATCTGCGGTGCGGACATCTGGCTGGCCAGTGCCGAGGAAGACGGTCCGCTGAGCCGCCTGACCCTGCTTGCGATGAACGCCAAGGGCTACCGCAACCTCACCGAACTGGTCTCGCGCGGTTGGAGCGAAGGGCAGAGCAATGATTTGGTGATCATCCAGCGTGACTGGGTGAAAGAGGCGGCCGAGGGGCTGATCGCCCTGTCTGGCGCCAAGGAGGGCGAGGTTGGCCATGCCTTGCTCGATGGCGAGCAGGCCAAGGCCGAAGCGCTGCTGCAGGAATGGATGGCCGTTTTTCCAGAGCGCTTCTACCTGGAGGTGCAGCGCACCAATCGGGTTAACGATGAAGAATACCTGCATGCAGCGGTGGCCCTGGCTGACAAGCTGGGTGCGCCGCTGGTCGCGACCAACGATGTACGTTTCCTTAAGCAAGACGATTTCGCCGCTCATGAAACCCGGGTATGCATCGGCGAGGGCCGCAGCCTGGATGACCCGCGCCGGCCGCGTACCTATTCCGATCAGCAGTACCTGAAAAGCCCGCAGGAAATGGTCGAACTGTTCAGTGATCTACCGGAGGCGCTGGAAAACACGGTCGAGATCGCCAAACGCTGCAACATCGAAGTGCAGCTGGGCAAATACTTCCTGCCGGACTTCCCCGTGCCCGCCGGCATGACCATGGATGATTACTTTCGCCAGGTGTCATTTGAGGGGCTGGAAGAGCGTCTTGAGGTCTTGTTGCCCAAGGACACCCCCGATTACGCGGCGAAAAAACAGGTCTATATCGACCGGCTGAATTTCGAGCTGGATATCATCATCCAGATGGGCTTCCCCGGCTATTTCCTGATCGTAATGGACTTCATCAAGTGGGCGAAGAACAACGGCGTGCCAGTGGGCCCTGGCCGAGGCTCCGGTGCCGGTTCGCTGGTGGCCTATGTACAGAAGATCACCGATCTTGATCCGCTGGCCTATGACCTGCTGTTCGAACGTTTCCTCAACCCGGAACGGGTCTCCATGCCCGACTTCGACGTCGACTTCTGCATGGACGGTCGTGATCGGGTAATCGACTACGTAGCCGAGAAATACGGCCGCAACGCGGTGAGCCAGATCATCACCTTCGGCACCATGGCGGCCAAGGCGGTGGTGCGCGACGTGGCGCGGGCTCAGGGCAAGTCCTACGGCCTGGCCGACCGCCTATCGAAGATGATTCCTTTCGAAGTCGGCATGACCCTGGAAAAAGCCTACGAGATGGAAGAGCCGCTGCGCGACTTCCTCAAGGTCGACGAAGACGCCCGGGAAATCTGGGAGATGTCGCTCAAGCTCGAAGGCATCTGCCGCGGCACCGGTAAGCACGCCGGTGGTGTGGTAATCGCGCCGACCAAACTTACCGACTTTTCGCCGATTGCCTGTGACGATGAAGGCGGCGGTCTGGTAACTCAGTTCGACAAGGACGATGTGGAGCAGGCCGGTCTGGTGAAGTTCGACTTCCTCGGCCTGCGTACCTTGACCATCATCAAGTGGGCGATGGAGACCATCAATCGCGAGCAGGCCAAGCAGGGTTTGCCGGATTTGAACATCGATTTCATCCCGCTGGATGACAAGCCAACCTTCGCCATGTTGCAGAAGGCTGAAACAACCGCGGTGTTCCAGCTTGAATCGCGCGGCATGAAGGAGCTGATCAAAAAGCTCAAGCCCGACTGCCTGGAAGACATGATCGCTCTGGTGGCGCTGTTCCGCCCCGGCCCGCTGCAATCGGGCATGGTGGACGACTTCATCAACCGTAAACACGGTCGCGAGCCGATTTCCTACCCGCACCAGGACTATCAGTACGCCGGCCTTGAGCCGGTACTGAAACCGACCTACGGCATCATCCTGTACCAGGAGCAGGTGATGCAGATTGCCCAGGTGATGGCCGGCTACACCCTCGGCGGTGCGGACATGCTGCGCCGCGCCATGGGTAAGAAAAAACCCGAGGAAATGGCCAAGCAGCGCGGCGGCTTTATTGATGGTTGTGCCAATAACGGCATCGATGCCGACCTGGCCGGCAACATCTTCGACCTGGTGGAAAAGTTCGCCGGTTATGGTTTCAACAAATCTCACTCCGCCGCCTATGGCCTGGTGTCCTACCAGACTGCCTGGCTCAAGGCGCACCATCCGGCGCCGTTTATGGCCGCGGTGCTCTCGGCGGATATGCACAACACCGACAAGGTGGTCACCCTGATCGAGGAGTGCCGCAGCATGAAGCTGCGCCTCGATGCGCCGGACGTGAATATTTCCGAGTTCAAGTTCACGGTGAACAACGAGGGCTGGATTGTCTACGGCCTGGGTGCGATCAAGGGCGTGGGCGAGGGGCCGGTGGAGGCGATCGTCGAGGCGCGCGAGGCTGGTCCGTTCAAGGATCTGTTCGATTTCTGTGCGCGGGTTGACCTCAAACGCATCAACAAACGCACCTTGGAAGCGCTGATTCGCAGCGGCGCGCTGGATCGCCTCGGTCCGCATTTCCATGAAGAGCTGAAAGCCTATAAAGCCAATATCGACCGCAACCGTGCCGTGTTGATGGCGGCGATGGAGGAGGCGGTGCAGGCCGCCGAGCAAACCGCGCGCAGCGCCGAGAGTGGCCACATGGACCTGTTTGGCGGGGTGTTTGCCGATGCCGAGGCGGATGTTTACCTCAACCACCTGCGCGCCCGTGAGCTGACGCTCAAGGAGCGGCTCAAGGGTGAGAAAGACACCCTCGGGCTTTACCTGACCGGTCACCCGATTGATGAATACGAAGGTGAAGTGCGGCGTTTTGCTCGCCAGCGCATCGTCGACCTCAAGGCGGCGCGTGGTGACCAGACGATTGCCGGGCTGGTGGTCAATCTGCGGGTGATGAAGAACAAGAAGGGCGACAAGATGGGCTTTATCACCCTCGACGACCGCTCCGGGCGCATCGAGGCCTCCTTGTTCGCTGAAGCCTTCAACAGTGCCCAAGCCTTGCTGCAGACCGATGCCCTGGTGGTGGTTGAAGGGGAGGTGAGCAACGATGACTTCTCTGGTGGCCTGCGTCTGCGGGCCAAGCGAGTGATGAGCCTGGAAGAAGCGCGCACCGGTCTGGCGGATAGTCTGCGTCTGAAGGTCGCCAGTAGTGCGCTGCAGGGTGACCGTCTGCGCTGGTTGGCTGAGCTGTGCGGCCGTCATCGCGGCGCGTGCCCGATTACCGTTGACTACAGCGGCAGCGAGGCCAAGGCACAATTGCAGTTCGGCGATGACTGGCGCATCGAGCCGGCTGACAGTCTGATTCAGGCATTGCGTGACCAGTTCGGCCGCGACAACGTCTTTTTGCACTACCGCTGATTTGCGGGGCTGCGGCCTCGCCGGTTGGTCGTGATACGCCGCAATGTGCACGGAAAACTTTCCTGCCATTTCGGGTGTCGACCTGAATGCGCCCGCTGCTATATGGTAGGGCGCGATAACGGATACAGCTCCCGGCCACTTGGCCGTCGACGCAAGACGGATGACTATGAACCCGAATTTTCTCGATTTCGAACAGCCGATCGCCGACCTGCAAGCCAAGATCGAAGAGCTTCGCCTGGTCGGTAACGACAACTCGTTGAACATCACTGATGAAATCGCCCGCCTGCAGGACAAGAGCAGCGCGCTGACCGAAAGCATTTTCGGCAACCTCAGCAGCTGGCAGATCGCTCAGCTGGCGCGTCACCCGCGCCGCCCTTACACCCTGGATTACCTGCAGCACATCTTTACCGAATTCGACGAGCTGCACGGCGACCGTCACTTCTCCGACGACGCTGCTCTGGTCGGTGGTGTGGCGCGCCTGGATGGGCAGCCGGTAATGGTTATCGGGCACCAGAAAGGCCGCGAGATTCGTGAGAAGGTCCGCCGCAACTTTGGCATGCCGCGTCCGGAAGGCTACCGCAAGGCTTGCCGTCTGATGGAAATGGCCGAACGCTTCAAGATGCCGATCCTCACCTTTATCGATACGCCAGGTGCCTATCCGGGTATCGACGCGGAAGAGCGTGGGCAGAGTGAGGCGATTGCCTGGAACCTGCGTGTCATGGCACGTCTGAAAACCCCGATCATCGCCACCGTGATTGGTGAGGGCGGCTCCGGCGGCGCACTGGCCATCGGCGTGTGCGACCAGCTCAACATGCTGCAGTACTCCACCTATTCGGTGATTTCGCCGGAAGGCTGTGCTTCGATTCTGTGGAAGACCGCCGAGAAGGCACCTGATGCAGCCGAAGCCATGGGCATTACGGCTGAACGCCTGAAAGGGCTGGGGATTGTCGATCAGGTCATCAGCGAGCCGCTGGGTGGCGCACACAGTGACCCGGCAGCTGCGGCTGAGTCGATTCGTCAGGCGCTACTGGCTCAGCTGAAAACCCTCAAGGGGCTCGATACCGATGCGCTGCTCAAGCGTCGTTATGAGCGTCTGATGAGCTATGGCATTGCCTGATTGCTCAGGCGTTGCGCATACAACGGGCCTTCGGGCCCGTTGTTGTTTTAAGCTTGGCCAATGAACGCTCTGCATACCCGTTTATACGATGCTTTACAGCCTTGGAGGAATGCTCCGGGCTGGTGTGTGGCGCTGTCCGGCGGGCTGGATTCCACGGTGCTGCTGCACCTGCTGGCCAGTCTCGCGCAGCGAGAGACGTTGCCGCCTCTTTCCGCTATTCATATTCATCACGGCATGCAGGCTGTGGCTGATGCCTGGCCGGCGCATTGTCGTGAGCTTTGCGCTGCCTTGTCTGTGCCGTTGCAGGTTGAATATGTGCAGGTGGCGTCGGGCGCCAGTCTTGAGCGTGCTGCGCGCGATGCCCGCTATGCGGCCTTTGCGGCCCGCCTCGGCACAGGCGAATTGCTGCTGACCGCGCAGCATCGCGATGACCAGGCGGAAACCCTGCTGTTTCGTCTGCTGCGCGGCGCGGGTGTGCAGGGCCTGGCGGGTATGCCGGTCAGTCGCGCGCTGGGAGCAGGGTATTTGCTGCGGCCCTTGCTGGGCTGCTCGCGCACCGAGCTGCTGGCCTATGCGCAGGCTCACGGGCTGGTCTGGGTAGATGATCCGTCGAATGCCGATGAACGGTTTTCGCGTAACTACTTACGGCGTCAGGTATTGCCTGCGCTGCTCAGTCGCTGGCCGCATGCCTCAGCCAATATGGCTCGTAGTGCCGCTCACTTGAGTGAGGCAGCGCAGTTGCTCGATGAATTGGCGCAGCAGGATATAGCTGCCGCGCAGAGGTCAGCGGAGTTTGCCTGGCTGTCGTTACCCAATCTGGTATTACCTACGCTGCGCGATCTGAGTGAACCGCGTCAGCGCAATGCTCTGCGTTACTGGTTGAGGCCGCTGACGGCGATGCCCGATAGCGAGCACTGGGCCGGTTGGCGGGCGTTGCGTGATGCAGCGTCGGATGCTGCGCCAATCTGGAAGCTGGCGGCGGGGGAGCTGCGTCGCAGTAATGACCATCTGTGGTGGTTGGCAGGTGATTGGCTGCGCGAGCCAGCAGAGCTCAGCGCTATGGTTCAAGGCAGTCAGCAGCTGGCATTGCCCGCTAATGGTCATGTACGGATTAACGGTCAGCTGCCTGCGGGCAATTGGCGGTTGGGCTATCGCCAGGCCAGTGACCAGATATTGTTACCTGGGCGCGGACGTCGCGATCTCAAACGTCTATTTAATGAGCTGCGCGTGCCGGCCTTTGTTCGCGACCGTCTGCCACTGCTGCGCCTGGATAACCAGGTGGTGGCAGTTGCTAATCTGCCAGGTTTGCAGGGCGCCGCCGATAACAGCTGGCAATTGCACTGGCAGCCGCCGACCAATGATCAAGGTTTGAGCTGATAAGCCCTTTCCGGTAGACTACGCTCCCGTCTTACTAGAGCTTTTGTCGACTCCCCTGGGAATCGGCAAGGCGAGCTAATTGCGGCGTATCGTGATTGGCAGCTTCGGTATTCCTTCGCTTTCCCCGGCGGCACTGACCGCTTAAACGCAGACTTCTAGGGTTTTTCATGACGCGCTACATATTCGTCACGGGTGGTGTTGTTTCTTCATTGGGGAAAGGCATCGCCTCGGCTTCATTGGCGGCTATCCTGGAGGCGCGGGGCCTGAAGGTCACCATGCTCAAGCTGGATCCCTATATCAACGTCGATCCGGGCACCATGAGCCCGTTCCAGCACGGTGAGGTGTTCGTCACCCACGACGGCGCTGAGACCGACCTCGACCTGGGCCACTATGAGCGGTTTATCCGCACCACCATGACCCAGAACAACAACTTCACCACCGGCCGCGTCTACGAAGACGTGCTGCGCCGCGAGCGCCGTGGTGATTACCTGGGTGCGACCATTCAGGTCATCCCGCACATTACCGACGAAATCAAGCGCCGCATCATCAAGGGTGCTGGCGATGCCGACGTGGCCATGGTCGAAATCGGCGGCACCGTGGGCGACATCGAGTCGCAACCGTTCCTCGAAGCCATCCGCCAGCTGCGTGTGGAAGTAGGCGCCAAGCGCGCCATGCTGATGCACCTGACCCTGGTGCCGTACATCGCCACGGCTGGCGAAACCAAGACCAAACCGACCCAGCATTCGGTAAAAGAACTGCGCTCCATCGGCTTGCAGCCGGACGTGCTGATCTGCCGCTCCGACCATCCGGTGGATGTGTCCTCGCGCCGCAAGATCGCCCTGTTCACCAACGTCGAAGAGCGTGCGGTGATCAGCCTGGAAGACGTCGACACCATCTACAAGATTCCGGGCGTGCTGCATGCTCAAGGGCTGGATGACTTTGTTGTCGAGCGCTTCGGTCTGGAATGTGGCGGTGCCGATCTGTCCGAGTGGGACCGCGTGGTAGATGCCAAGCTCAACCCGGAAAAAGAAGTCAACATCGCCATGGTCGGCAAGTACATGGAGTTGCTGGACGCTTACAAGTCGCTGATCGAAGCGATGAGCCATGCCGGCATTCAGAACCGCACCAAGGTCAACCTGCGTTATATCGACTCCGAAGACATCGAGAACAAAGGCACCAGCCTGCTCGAAGGTGTCGATGCCATTCTGGTTCCGGGCGGGTTCGGCCTGCGCGGTGTGGAAGGCAAAATCAAGACCGTGCAGTACGCCCGTGAGAACAAGATTCCCTACCTGGGTATCTGCCTCGGCATGCAGGTCGCGGTTATCGAGTTCGCTCGCAATGTGCTGGGTTGGACGGATGCCAACTCCACTGAGTTCGATACCTCCAGCCAGCATCCAGTCGTTGGTTTGATCACCGAGTGGCAGGACGCGACCGGTGAAGTCGAAACGCGCAGCGACTCTTCTGATCTGGGTGGCACCATGCGTCTTGGCGCACAGGATTGCCAGCTGCAGGCCGGTTCGCAAGTACATGCCTGCTACGGCAAGGATGTGATCGTCGAGCGCCATCGTCATCGCTATGAAGTGAACAACAACCTGCTGCCGCAATTGATCGATGCCGGCCTCAAGGTCACCGGTCGCTCGGGCGACGGCGCGCTGGTTGAAGTGGTTGAAGCGCCCGATCACCCTTGGTTCGTCGCTTGTCAGTTCCACCCGGAGTTCACCTCGACGCCGCGTGATGGCCACCCGCTGTTCAGTGGTTTCGTCAATGCCGCCCTGGCCCAGCAAGCGAAGAAGGCCTAAGGCATGACCCAGAAGATCATCAAGGTCGGCAACATCGAGATCGCCAACGACAAGCCCTTTGTGCTGTTTGGCGGGATCAACGTCATTGAGTCCCGCGACTTGGCCATGCGTGCGTGCGAAGAGTACGTACGGGTAACCGAAAAGCTCGGTATCCCCTACGTGTTCAAGGCCAGTTTCGACAAGGCCAACCGTTCGTCCATCACCTCCTTCCGTGGCCCTGGTCTGGAAGAGGGTATGAAGGTCTTCGAGGAAGTGAAGAAGACCTTCGGCGTGCCGGTGATTACCGACGTGCATGAGCCTGAGCAAGCCGCACCAGTGGCGGCGGTCTGCGACATTATCCAGTTGCCGGCGTTTCTCTCGCGGCAGACCGATCTGGTCGTGGCCATGGCCAAGACGGGTGCTGTGATCAATATCAAGAAGGCCCAGTTCCTCGCGCCTCAGGAGATGAAGCACATCCTGACCAAGTGCGAAGAGGCCGGTAATGATCAACTGATTCTCTGCGAGCGCGGTTCCAGCTTCGGCTACAACAACCTGGTAGTGGACATGCTCGGCTTCGGCATCATGAAGCAGATGAACTACCCGGTGTTTTTCGACGTGACCCACGCCCTGCAAATGCCAGGTGGTCGCGCCGACTCCGCGGGTGGTCGCCGTGCTCAGGTTACCGACCTGGCCAAGGCGGGTATGAGCCAGGGCCTGGCTGGTCTGTTCCTCGAAGCCCATCCAGACCCGGACAACGCCAAGTGCGACGGCCCTTGCGCCTTGCGCCTGGACAAGCTGGAGCCGTTCCTCACCCAGCTCAAGCAGCTGGATGATTTGATCAAGAGTTTTGCGCCGATTGAGACTGCCTGAAACGGCAAATCTCCGGTAAAGTATCTTTTGTATACAATCTGACTTAATAGTCGGTACATGTTGTGCGCTGGAGTCACTGCCAGCGCGCAATGAGTGTGCAACTCGGTACTACCCTTTTCGTCAATTTTTTGGAGTGCTACACGCAATGGCAAAGATCGTCGACATCAAAGGCCGTGAGGTTCTCGATTCCCGTGGTAACCCGACTGTGGAAGCCGATGTAATTCTCGACGGCGGCATCATCGGCAGCGCCTGTGCGCCGTCCGGTGCCTCCACCGGTTCGCGCGAAGCGCTGGAACTGCGTGATGGCGACAAGAGCCGTTACCTGGGCAAGGGTGTGCTGAAGGCCGTGGCCAACATCAATGGCCCGATTCGCGACCTGCTGCTGGGTAAAGATGCTGCCGATCAGCAAGCTCTTGACCAGGCGATGATTGCCCTCGATGGCACTGAAAACAAAGCCACCCTGGGCGCCAACGCCATCCTCGCTGTATCCCTGGCTGCGGCCAAGGCTGCTGCGCAGGCCAAGGGCGTGCCGCTGTACGCACACATTGCCGACCTGAACGGCACGCCTGGCGTTTACTCGATGCCAGTACCGATGATGAACATCATCAACGGCGGCGAGCACGCTGATAACAACGTCGATATTCAGGAGTTTATGGTTCAGCCGGTTGGCGCCAAGACCTTCGCCGACGCACTGCGCATGGGCACCGAGATTTTCCATCACCTCAAAGCCGTGCTGAAGGCCCGTGGTCTGAGCACCTCCGTGGGTGACGAGGGTGGTTTCGCGCCGAACCTGGCGTCCAACGAAGATGCGCTGGCCGCAATCGCCGAAGCCGTGGCCAATGCCGGCTACAAACTGGGTGATGACGTGACCCTGGCACTGGACTGCGCTTCCAGCGAGTTCTTCAAGGACGGTCAGTACGACCTGGCTGGCGAAGGCAAGGTGTTCAGCGCCGAAGGTTTCGCCGACTACCTGGCGGGCCTGACCCAGCGTTACCCGATCATCTCCATTGAAGATGGTATGGATGAGTCCGACTGGGCTGGCTGGAAAGTACTGACCGACAAGATCGGTGAGAAGGTGCAATTGGTAGGTGATGACCTGTTCGTCACCAACACCAAGATCCTCAAGCGCGGCATTGATGAGTCGATCGGCAACTCGATCCTGATCAAGTTCAACCAGATCGGCACCCTGACCGAAACCCTGCAAGCCATCCAGATGGCCAAGGCAGCCGGTTACACCGCCGTGATCTCGCACCGTTCGGGTGAAACCGAAGACAGCACCATTGCTGACCTGGCGGTCGGCACTGCTGCTGGTCAGATCAAGACTGGCTCGCTGTGCCGCTCGGACCGCGTGTCCAAGTACAACCAACTGCTGCGTATCGAAGAGCAGTTGGCGGGTAAAGCACCATACAAAGGCCGCGCCGAGTTCCGTGGCTGAAAACCGCTGCGCTTGACTATGCGGCGTTAAAATCAGGCTCGGCATGCTCATTTACTGCAGTAAACTCCGCTGCCTCGCCTGATTTTGCCTTGCCTAGTCTTCGCTCGCGATGTTTTCAGTGACCACTCAATGCGTGGTAAAAGAGGGGCGGCGCGAGTCGCCCCTTTTTCGTTCGGAAGCTTTTTACGCTATGCGCAATAACTTTTACTGGGTATTTATCGTGCTGATTGCCGTGTTGGCAGGCCTGCAGTATCGCCTGTGGGTCGGCGATGGCAGCCTGGCGCAGGTGGCCCAGTTGCAGCAGCAGATCGCCGATCAACAGGGCGAAAACCAGCAGCTGCAAGAGCGCAATCGGATTCTCGAAGCCGAAGTGCTGGAGCTGAAAAGCGGGATGGAAACCGTCGAAGAGCGTGCGCGCCATGAGCTGGGCATGCTTAAAGAGGGCGAAACCCTCTATCAGTTGGCTGAATGAATACGTCCGTATTACCCCCTTTCTGGGCGTTGATCCCTGCTGCCGGTATTGGCAGCCGGATGCGTGCCGACCGGCCCAAGCAGTACCTGCAACTGGCCGGCAAAAGCATTATCGAACATACCCTGGCGTGCTTTCTTGAGCATCCGCAGCTGCGGGCCGTGGTGGTCAGTTTGGCGACGGATGATCCCTACTGGCTGACCCTGAGTTGTGCCCATGATCCGCGCATCCATCGTGCCGATGGTGGTGCCGAGCGCGCTGATTCGGTGCTTAGCGGCCTGCTGCGTCTCACTGAACTGGGTGCTCAAGAGCAGGATTGGGTGCTGGTGCACGATGCGGCGCGGCCCAACCTGGCGCGCAGCGATCTTGACTTGCTGCTCAGCGAATTGGCCGATGACCCGGTCGGCGGTCTGTTGGCCGTGCCGGCGCGCGATACGCTCAAGCGTGCTGGTGCTGATGGCCGGGTGCAGGCTACGGTGGATCGCTCAACCATCTGGCAGGCTTTTACCCCGCAGATGTTCCGCCTTGGCGAGTTGCAGCGTGCCTTGGCTGATGCCTTGATTGTCGGTGTGGCGATTACCGATGAGGCCTCCGCTATCGAGTGGGCCGGACAGGCTCCGCGCCTGATCGAGGGACGTGCGGATAACCTGAAAGTCACTCGCCCGGAAGACTTGCGCAGTCTGGCCAGTCTTTGGTACCTCAAGAGCTAAGAGCCTGTTTTTAACGCAGCAGGGCCGACGCGTAGCCGATCGCAAACAGGTTCTAGCGATACTCGCTGCGCTGAGCCAACCCCTGCTTAAGAAACTCCACCAGCTGGCGTACCTTGGGCGACAGGTGACGTTGCTGTGGATACAGCGCCCACACCGCCGTGTCCGGCGGTTGCTGGTTATCCAGCAATGAGACCAGTGCGCCGCTGCGCAAATGTTCCAGCACGTAATAGTCTGGCAATTGGCACAGGCCAATGCCGCGCAGCGCCGCTTCCAGCACCGCCTGGCCGCTGTTGCAGCGCCAGTTGCCTTGTACCCGCAGGCTGGAATCGCGGCCGCTGGCCTGAAAACTCCAGAGATCCGAACTGCCGATCAGGCAGTTGTGCCGCGCCAGTTCCGACAGCGAATGCGGCCTGCCATAGCGTTGCAGGTACGCCGGTGCAGCGCACAGGTACATCTGCCGTGGCGCTAGGCGTGTGGCGACCAGGCGCGAGTCCTGCAAGCGACCGAGGCGGATAGCCAGGTCGAGACCTTCATGCAGCAGATCCAGAGTGCGATTGCTCAGCTCGATGTCCACTCGCAACTGCGGGTGCTGCAGCATAAAGTCGGTGACCAGCGGCACGATAAAGCGCTCGCCATAGGCCACGGCGCAGGTCATGCGCAGCAGACCCTTGGGCTCACTGCCCAGATCGCCGACGGCGCGCAGCGCTTCCTCGCGGGCATCCTGCAGGCGCTGACAGTGCTGCAAGAATGTCTGCCCGGCCTCGGTCAGTGCCACGCGCCTGGTGCTGCGGTAGAACAGGCGGGTTTGCAGGCGCTCTTCCAGGCGCGCGATCTGTCGGCTGACCTGGGAGGATGACAGGCTCAGGCGTTCGGCGGCAGCGGTGAACTGGCCGCATTCAGCGACCGCGACAAACTCATCAAGGCCTTCCCAGCGGTTCATGCAGATGTCCTGTGCGAGTTGATTGTCCCTGTATAGCAAGAATGTTTTGTTTTTTGTTCGATTATCTATCTGCATCACTGATCTACACTCTGCGCCACCGTTGAATCCGCTGGAGAGCGATCATGATCAAGTCCCGTGCTGCCGTAGCCTTTGCCCCCAATCAGCCGCTGCAAATCGTCGAAGTGGATGTTGCGCCGCCCAAGGCTGGTGAAGTGCTAGTGCGCATTGTCGCCACCGGCGTGTGCCACACCGATGCTTACACCCTGTCGGGGGAGGATTCCGAAGGGGTGTTCCCGGCGATTCTCGGTCATGAAGGCGGTGGCATTGTCGAGGCGATCGGTGAGGGTGTGACCTCGGTCAAGGTGGGTGACCACGTGATTCCGCTGTACACCGCCGAATGCCGCGCCTGCAAATTCTGCAAGTCCGGCAAAACCAACCTGTGCAGCTCGGTACGCGCCACCCAGGGCAAGGGCCTGATGCCGGATGGCACCAGCCGCTTCAGCTACAACGGCGAGCCGATCTACCACTACATGGGCTGCTCGACGTTCTCCGAATACACCGTGCTGCCGGAAGTTTCCCTGGCGGTGATCCCCAAGGAAGCGCCGTTGGAGAAGGTCTGTCTGCTCGGTTGTGGCGTGACCACCGGCATCGGCGCGGTGCTTAATACCGCCAAGGTCGAGGAAGGGGCGAGCGTGGCCATCTTCGGCCTCGGCGGCATCGGCCTGGCGGCGATTATCGGCGCGAAGATGGCCAAGGCAAGCCGCATCATTGCCATCGATATCAACCCGGCCAAGTTTGAGGTGGCGCGTGAGCTGGGTGCGACTGATTTCGTTAACCCCAAGGATTTCGCCAAGCCAATTCAGGAAGTTATCGTCGAGATGACCGATGGCGGTGTGGATTATTCCTTTGAATGCGTGGGCAATGTGCAGCTGATGCGCGCGGCGCTGGAGTGCGCGCACAAGGGTTGGGGGGAGTCGGTGATTATCGGTGTGGCCGGTGCCGGTCAGGAAATCAGTACCCGTCCGTTCCAGCTGGTGACCGGCCGCGTCTGGCGCGGTTCAGCCTTCGGCGGCGTCAAGGGCCGCACCGAACTGCCGAGCTATGTGGAAAAGGCGCAAAAGGGCGAAATTCCGCTGGATACCTTTATCACCCACAACATGCCGCTGGAAGACATCAACAAGGCCTTCGACCTGATGCATGAAGGCAAGAGCATTCGCACGGTTATCCACTTCTGATCACGCTGGGCGGCTGTGATGGCCGCCCACTGGAGGCCTTATGACCTTGGAAAATATTTCCTGCCAGAAGAGTGCTGGTGGCTGGCACAAGCGTTACCGCCATCGTTCGGCGGTGCTGGGCTGCGATATGCAGTTTGCCGTGTATCTGCCACCGCAGGCTGAGCAGGGCGGCACATTGCCGGTGCTGTACTGGCTGAGCGGGCTGACCTGCACCGATGAGAACTTTATGCAGAAGGCCGGCGCGCACAAGCTGGCGGCCGAGCTGGGGTTGATCATCGTTGCGCCGGATACCAGCCCACGCGGTCCCGATGTGCCGGATGATCCGGACAAGGCCTGGGACTTTGGCCTGGGCGCAGGCTTCTACCTGAACGCCACCCAGGAGCCCTGGGCGCGGCACTACCGCATGTACGACTACGTGTTGCAGGAGCTGCCGGCGTTGATCGAGGCGAACTTCCCGGTATCCGACAAGCGCGGTATCAGCGGCCACTCCATGGGCGGGCATGGTGCATTGGTCTGTGCGCTGCGTAATCCGGGGCGCTATCAGTCGTTGTCGGCCTTTGCGCCGATCAGCAACCCGAGCAACTGTCCCTGGGGTGAGAAGGCGTTCTCCCGTTACCTGGGTGAGGACCGCTCGCGTTGGCGCGAATGGGATACCTGCGCCTTGCTCAGCGATGCCACGGAAAAGCTGCCGATTCTGGTCGATCAGGGTGATCGTGATGACTTCCTGGAAAACCAGCTCAAGCCGGATGCGCTGAAGGCAGCAGCACAGGCTGCAGGTCATCCGCTGACCTTGCGGCTGCAACCGGGCTACGACCACAGCTATTACTTTATCGCCAGCTTTATCGATGACCACCTGCGTCATCACGCCAAGGCGTTGTTGGGCTGAACCGCTACTGACCGACGGCCAGCTAGCCGGGTTGATCCTGTAGCTTTCAGTTAGAATCACGCCCTGACTTTTTCAGGGCGTTGTTTCTTATGCGTATTGGCCACGGCTACGATGTGCACCGCTTCGGTGAGGGCGACTTCATCACCCTGGGCGGCGTGCAGATTCCCCATAAATTCGGCCTGCTGGCTCACTCCGATGGTGACGTGCTGCTGCATGCCCTGAGTGATGCCCTGCTCGGCGCGGCCGCGTTGGGTGATATCGGCAAACACTTCCCCGATACCGACCCGACCTTCAAGGGCGCCGACAGTCGCGTGCTGCTGCGCCATGTGCTCGGTCTGGTGCATGCCAAGGGCTGGCAAATCGGTAATGTCGACGCCACCATCGTCGCCCAGGCTCCAAAGATGGCCCCGCATATTGAGACCATGCGTGCGCGAATTGCCGAGGATTTGCAGGTGAGCCTGGATCAGGTCAACGTCAAGGCCACTACCACCGAGAAACTCGGCTTTACCGGGCGTGAAGAAGGCATTGCCGTGCATGCCGTCGCGCTGTTGGTTGCCCGATGAACGAACTCGAATTGCTCGGCCCGCGCGCCTATGGCGAACCCTGTGGCACGGCGGTGCTCAAGGCCGTGGCGGAAGACTTTCAGGTCGATGAAGTGCTGGATATTCCCTTGGCCGGCGAGGGTGAGCACCTTTGGCTGTGGGTGGAAAAGCGCGAGCTGAACACCGAGGAAGCAGCCAAGCGTATTGCCCGCGCCGCCGGCGTGCCGTTGAAGTTGATCAGCTACGCCGGGCTCAAGGATCGTCAGGCGCTGACCCGTCAGTGGTTCAGCCTGCACCTGCCGGGCAAGGTCGATCCCGACCTGAGCGCTGCCGAAGATGCCAGCTTGAGCATCCTCAAGCAGGTGCGGCATACCCGCAAACTGCAGCGCGGCGCTCACGCGGCCAATGGTTTTACCCTGCGCCTGACCCAGCTGGCTGCGGATCGCGAGGCGCTGGATCAGCGTCTGACCCAGATCGCCGCTCAGGGCATTCCCAACTATTACGGCTTGCAGCGTTTCGGCCATGAAGGCGGCAATGTCGCCCATGCCCGGCACTTTGCGGCGAACAAGAGCCTGCCGGAGAAGCGCAATGTGCGTTCGCGGGTGCTCTCGGCGGCGCGCAGTTATCTGTTCAATCAGGTGCTGGCCGAGCGAGTCGCCGCCGGCACCTGGAATCAGGCGCTGCTGGGGGATCTGCTGGCCTTTACCGACAGCCGCAGCTTCTTTGCGGCCGGTGAGGCGGAGTGCAGCGATCCGCGTCTGGCGATTCTCGATCTGCACCCAACGGGCCCGCTTTGGGGCGCAGGCGTCTCTGGCGCTGCGGGTATCGCGCAAGCGCTGGAGCAGGATCTGGCCGCACGCGAAAGCGTCTTGGTCGACTGGTTGGCAGAAGCAGACATGACGCACGAACGGCGTATCCTGCGCCTCCCCATTGGCGGCCTGTCGTGGCATTATCCCGAGCCTGACATTCTGCAACTGGAATTCGTCCTGCCGGCTGGATGCTTTGCCACCGTCTTGGTGCGTGAGCTCGTCGATCTGTTGCCTGCAGGGCAGACGGACAACCCATGCGTATTCTGATTTCCAATGATGACGGCGTTGCTGCGCCAGGCCTGGCTGCGCTGCATGCGGCGTTGGCCGACTATGCCGAGTGCACGGTGATTGCCCCTGATCAGGACAAGAGCGGCGCGAGCAGCTCGCTCACCCTCGATCGCCCGCTGCACCCGACCACGCTGCCCAATGGCTATATCAGCCTGAACGGTACGCCGACCGATTGCGTGCACCTGGGCCTTAACGGCCTGCTGCCGCAGGTCGCGGATCTGGTGGTGTCCGGCATCAACCTGGGCGCCAATCTGGGCGACGACGTGCTGTATTCCGGCACCGTTGCTGCAGCTCTCGAAGGGCGCTTTCTGTCGCGTCCGGCGTTTGCCTTCTCCCTGCTTTCACGCCTGCCTGATAACCTGCCGACTGCTGCCTATTTCGCGCGCAAGCTGGTCGAGGCGCATGAGCAGCTCGATCTGCCGCCGCGCACCGTACTCAATGTGAATATTCCCAATCTGCCGCTGGAGCATATCCGTGGCATCCAGCTGACCCGGCTGGGACACCGCGCCCGGGCTGCGGCGCCGGTCAAAGTGGTCAATCCGCGCGGCAAGGAAGGCTATTGGATCTCGGTGGCCGGTGATGCCGAAGATGGCGGCCCCGGCACGGATTTCCATGCGGTACTGCAGGGCTATGTTTCGGTCACCCCGCTGCAGCTGGACCGTACTTTTGCTGATGGCTTCAACAGCCTGCAGCCCTGGCTGGAGGGGCTGTTGTGATCCGCCGGGAACAGGACGAACTGCATCATCGCGGAATCGGCATGACCTCGCAGCGCACTCGCGAGCGGCTGATTCAGCGACTTTACGAGGAAGGGCTGTCCAACGCCCATGTGCTGGAAACCATTCGCCGCACGCCGCGTCATCTGTTTGTCGATGAAGCCCTTGCCCATCGCGCCTATGAAGACACTGCCTTGCCAATCGGCAACAACCAGACCATCTCGCAGCCCTATATGGTTGCGCGCATGAGTGAGCTGTTGCTGGCGGCAGGTCCTTTGGACAAGGTGCTGGAGATCGGTACCGGCTCGGGCTATCAGACCGCGATTCTGGCGCAGCTGGTTGAGCGCGTATTCAGCGTCGAGCGCATCCAGAGCCTGCAAGACAAGGCCAAGGAGCGTCTGACTCAGCTCAATCTGCGCAATGTGGTATTCCGCTGGGGCGATGGCTGGGAGGGCTGGAATGCCCTGGGTCCTTACAACGGCATCATCGTCACGGCAGCGGCGGCCAATGTGCCGCAGGCGTTGCTCGATCAGCTGGCTCCGGGCGGGCGTCTGGTGATTCCTGTCGGTGCAGGCGATGTACAGGAATTGCTGCTGATCGTCCGTGAAGACGATGGCTTCTCCCGTCATGTGCTGGATGCGGTGCGCTTTGTGCCCCTGCTCAATGGGCCTCTGGCCTGATTCGATTGTTTACGGATGAACCGATGAAGAAGTATTTCCTGCTCTACGCCAAAGGCATTGCCATGGGCGCTGCTGACGTGGTCCCTGGTGTATCCGGCGGCACTGTGGCTTTTATCAGCGGTATTTATGACGAGCTGCTGCGCTCGATTGCCAGCGTGCCGGTGGCCCTGGGGCTGTTGCTGCGCGGGCGTGTTGTCGAGGCCTGGAAGGCCGCCAATGCAACCTTTTTGCTGGTGCTGCTGCTGGGCGTTATGACCAGCGTGCTCAGCCTGGCGCGGCTGATCACCTACCTGCTGGTCGAGCAGCCGATTCCGGTGTGGTCGTTCTTCTTCGGTCTGATTCTGGTTTCCACACATTTGGTGGTTCGCGAAATTCAGCGCTGGAACTGGACGCGAGTGGTCAGCCTGATTCTAGGGGCGGTATTCGCCTACTGGATTACCGTGGCGTCGCCCCTGCAATTGGGGCATGACCCGCTAAGCCTGTTCTTCGCCGGTGCTATCGCCATCTGCGCGATGATTCTGCCGGGTATCTCCGGCAGTTTTATTCTGGTGTTGCTGGGCCTGTACAGCTTTGTGCTGACGGCGGTGAAGGGCCTGGATATTACCGTGCTGCTGATTTTTGCCAGCGGTTGCCTGGTGGGTATTGTCAGCTTCGCCGGGGGTTTGCGCTGGCTGCTGGCGCGCTGGCGTGACCTGACCCTGGCGTTTCTCACTGGGCTGATGATTGGTTCGCTGAACAAGATCTGGCCCTGGAAGGAAACCCTGACCTGGCGCACTGATCGTCATGGTGAACAGGTGCCGCTGTTGCAAGCCAATCTCTGGCCTCAACAATTCGCTGAAATCAGCGGTCATGACCCGCAGTTGTTGCTGGCCGTTGCCCTGGCGATTACTGGCATTCTGCTGGTGCTGGGTCTGGAGTGGCTGGCCGGGCGCAATCCGCAAAGCGCTGGTGATAACCGATAATTGCGGCACAATGCACGCCAGTTAGATGTAAGCAGTTTTGCCCGAGGGAGATGCAGGTGAGTTCCACAGCCATTCAATTGCCGATTCGCGCCAGCAGTGCTCGTACCCTGTTGAGTGGCCTTGTTCTCGGTGCGTTGCTCAGTGCCTGTGCAAGCCCGCCGCCAGGTGGCGTCAAGGTGGTTGACCGTACTCAGAATGGCGCTACTCAGACACCGCAGCGCCAGCCGGTCAGCAGTGGCCAGTATCAGGTGCAGCGTGGCGATACGCTGTACTCGATTGCATTCCGTTATGGCTGGGATTGGAAAGCGCTGGCGGCACGCAATGGCATTGCACCGCCTTATCTGATCCGGGTTGGCCAAATCATCCGCTTTGATGGGCAGCCCGCCAGTCGCCCGCCTGTAGTGGCGACGGCTCCTGTGATCAGCGCGCCGCCGCCCGGTCGCCCGAGTACACCCATTCAAACCAAACCCGTGCAGACCCAACCGCCGGCGCCGGTTAAAACTACTCCGAGCGTCACCGCGTTACCGCCGACGCAGCGCTCTGCATCGGGTTGGTTGTGGCCTTCCAACGGGCCGGTTATTGGGCGTTTTTCCTCAAACGGCAGTTTGAATAAAGGCATTGATATCGGCGGAGAATTGGGCCAGCCTGTTTTAGCTGCGTCTGATGGTTCAGTGGTCTACGCCGGGAGTGGTTTACGGGGCTACGGCGAATTAGTGATCATCAAACATAGCGATACCTACGTAAGCGCCTACGGTCACAACCGCAGGCTGTTGGTGCAGGAGGGGCAACAGGTCAAAGCCGGGCAGAAAATTGCCGAGATGGGTTCCACAGGAACCGACCGGGTGAAGTTGCATTTTGAAGTGCGCCGCCAAGGTAAACCTGTAGACCCGCTGCAATACCTGCCGCGACGTTGATCTAGCGCTAGCCTGTCTCCACCACGTGGGAGGGACAGGCTTTGGTGTAACCAGGGACTTGGTCGCGCTAGGGCTTGCTGTCGAACTCAGCAAGGAATAACAAAAATGGCTCTCAATAAAAAAGAAGCGCCGGAGTTTGACGTCGATGATGAAGTGCTCCTGATGGAGCCCGCTATTGTCCTTGACGATGATTCAGACGAAGAAGCGCAACCGCCACTTTCCCGCAGCAAAGCAAAAGCATCCGCAACCAGCAGCAAGCAACACAAATACATCGATTACACCCGCGCGCTCGACGCCACTCAGCTGTACCTCAACGAAATCGGCTTTTCCCCTCTCCTGACCCCTGAAGAAGAAGTGTTCTTCGCGCGCCTGGCGCAGAAGGGCGATCCGGCCGGCCGCAAGCGCATGATTGAAAGCAACCTGCGCCTGGTGGTGAAGATTGCTCGGCGTTACGTCAATCGCGGCTTATCCCTGCTGGATCTGATTGAAGAAGGCAATCTCGGTCTGATTCGCGCGGTGGAGAAATTCGACCCTGAGCGCGGTTTCCGTTTTTCGACCTATGCCACCTGGTGGATCCGCCAGACCATCGAACGGGCGATCATGAATCAGACCCGTACCATTCGCTTACCTATTCATGTGGTCAAAGAGCTCAACGTCTACCTGCGTGCGGCTCGCGAATTGACCCAGAAGCTCGACCATGAGCCCTCGGCAGAAGAAATAGCCAACCTGCTGGAAAAACCGGTGGGCGAAGTTAAACGCATGCTCGGCCTGAATGAGCGGGTTTCCTCGGTGGATGTTTCACTGGGCCAGGATTCGGACAAAACCCTGCTCGATACCCTGACCGATGATCGCCCGACCGATCCCTGCGAGTTGCTGCAGGACGATGACCTGTCGCAGAGCATCGACCAGTGGCTGTCTGAACTGACCGACAAGCAGCGTGAGGTAGTGATTCGCCGCTTCGGTTTGCGTGGTCATGAAAGCTGCACCTTGGAAGAAGTTGGCCAGGAAATCGGTCTGACTCGTGAGCGCGTTCGGCAGATTCAGGTCGAAGCCCTCAAGCGTTTGCGGGAGATTCTGGAAAAGAATGGCCTGTCGAGCGACTCGCTGTTCCAGTGAGCTTGATGTGTTAACACTCAACCCGGCCTTGGCCGGGTTTTTTGTGCTCGTGTTTTATGCTCGCTACACCTCTCGTGAGCGTAATGCATGACGGCAGAAGTTATTGCGGGCGAATTTCGTGTATGCCTATGTAAGCCATTGCTTACAGGGTGCGTAAGCCATTGGTGCGCAATGCACCGGGTGAAGTGCTCTTGTTTGTTCTAAGTTGCTGTTTTTAAATAATATTTATTTTAAATAAGGAGGGCCGAATGCCTTTCGTGTGGAGTTTTCAGCGCTTGTTCAGAGGGCGGAAATCGCTAGTATTACACCTGTGCTCAGGGACAAGCACAGGTTGTCAGGATGACAATCAGGACATCGTAGGACGCGATTCATCAGGACGATGAGCTGGGAAATACAGGGACTAGGGACAAAAGAGTGGGCGACGCGAGTCGCCCCTTTTTTTGCCTGCGTTTTCTGCGTCTATCGTTTGCAGATCAATCTGCGGCCTTGTTTCAGGCAATTTCGGGTCTGCAGAAAAGGAAAAACCCGCGCAAGGCGGGTTTTTTGTGCAGCAAGCGCAGCTAAGTACTAGCGCTCCAGATACTGCAACTTGTCCTTCACGCCATCCCACTCTTCAGCGTCAGGCAAGGACTCTTTCTTTTCGGTGATGTTTGGCCAGACTTCGGCCAGATCGGCGTTCAGTTCGATGTATTCCTGCTGATCTTCCGGCACCTCATCTTCGGAGAAGATGGCTTGTGCAGGGCACTCGGGCTCGCAGAGTGCGCAGTCGATGCACTCGTCCGGGTGGATCACCAGGAAGTTCGGGCCTTCGTAGAAGCAGTCCACCGGGCAGACTTCCACGCAGTCGGTGTATTTGCATTTGACGCAGTTGTCGGTAACGACGAAGGTCATTTCTGATTCTCTCCTCGGGCGCCAGCCTGCCCCGTTCTATGCGGGTTTCAGCAGGCTAGGGGTAATGGCCACGGCTCAGGCTTTAAGTCGGGCAGTCATAAAAATGCGCGCGATTCTAACAGTTCGCGCGCAATAGCGTTAGAAGCGTGTCTTCCATGTATATAACAGTTCCAGCGCTTTGCGCGGAGTCAGATCATCCGGGTTGATCTTGCGTAATTCCTCCTGCAGCGGGTGCGGCAGGCTGGCGAACATATCGCTTTGCATCGGAGCCGCCGTCTGACCGGGCTGCGTCGGCGGCAGTTCATGGGGCAGGCTGGTGGTTTCCAGGCGCGCCAGGTGCTCGCGGGCACGCAGGATCACCTCATTCGGTACACCCGCCAGTTGTGCTACCGCCAAACCATAGCTTTGACTGGCAGGGCCAGGCAGCACGTGATGGAGGAAGACGATGCGCTCATTGTGCTCGGTGGCATTCAGGTGCACGTTGGCCACGATGGGCAGGCTTTCCGGCAGCACGGTCAGCTCGAAGTAATGGGTGGCGAATAGCGTGTAGGCGCGCAGCTTGGCCAGCTGTTCGGCAGCGGCCCAGGCCAGCGACAGACCGTCGAAGGTGCTGGTGCCACGGCCGACTTCGTCCATCAGCACCAGGCTGCGTTCGCTGGCGTTGTGCAGGATGTTGGCGGTTTCGCTCATCTCCACCATAAAGGTCGAGCGGCCACCGGCTAAGTCATCGCTGGAACCGATGCGGGTAAAGATGCGGTCAACCAGCGACAGCTCGCAGCTTTTCGCCGGCACAAAGCTGCCAATATGCGCCAGCAGCACGATCAACGCGGTCTGGCGCATATAGGTGGACTTACCACCCATGTTCGGCCCGGTGATGATCAGCATGCGCGTGTCATCGTCCAGGCTCAGGTCGTTGGCCACAAACGGCGTGGTTAGTACCTGCTCGACCACCGGATGGCGACCCTGGTCGATACGCATGCACGGCTCATCGACAAAGCGCGGGCGATTGAGATCCAGGTTCAGCGCACGTTCTGCCAGGTTGCTCAGTACATCCAGCTCGGCCAGGGCCGCGGCGCTGTCCTGCAGTGGGCCGAGGTGACTGATCAGGCGCTCCAGCAACTCGTCATAGAGCATCTTCTCGCGGGCCAAGGCGCGGCTCTTGGCTGACAGCGCCTTGTCTTCGAACTCCTTGAGTTCGGGGGTGATAAAGCGTTCCGCGCCTTTCAGGGTCTGCCGGCGGATATAGTCGGCCGGGGCCGACTCGGCCTGCTTGCTCGGCAGCTCGATAAAGTAGCCGTGCACGCGGTTGTAACCGACCTTGAGGTTGGCCAGGCCGGTTCGGGCTTTCTCGCGCGTTTCCAGGTCCATCAGGTACTGGCCGGCGTTCTCGCTAAGCGATTGCAGCTCATCCAGCTCGGCGTCGTAACCGGTTTTCAGCACACCGCCATCGCGGATCACCGCTGGTGGGTTATCGATAATCGCCCGGGCCAGTAGCTCGGCCAGTTCTGGGTAGGTGCTGACCACACCCGCCAACTCGCTCAGGTGCGGCGCTTCCAGATTGCTCATGGCCATCTGCAGCGTGGGCAGGGCGGCGAGGGCATCACGCAGGCGCGCCAGGTCGCGCGGGCGCGCATTACGCAGGCCAATACGCGCGAGGATGCGCTCCAGATCGCCGATTTCCTTGAGCTGCGGCTGCAGGGTTTCGAAGCGGTAGCGCTCCAGCAGGCAGGCAATCGATTCCTGGCGCGCTTCGAGAATGCTGCGGTCACGCAGCGGGCGATTTAGCCAGCGGCTGAGCAGGCGGCTGCCCATGGCTGTTTGGCAGCGGTCGACTACCGACTGCAGGGTGTTGTCGCGTCCGCCGGCGAGGTTGATGTCCAGCTCCAGGTTGCGCCGGCTGGCACCATCGAGAATCACTGTGTCATCCAGGCGCTCATGGCGCAGGCTGCGCAAGTGCGGCAGAGCAGTGCGCTGGGTCTCCTTGGCGTAGGCCAGCAGGCAGCCGGCAGCGCCGATGGCCAGGGTCAGACTCTCGCAGCCAAAACCCTTCAGGTCCTGGGTGCCGAACTGTTGGCACAGGCTCTTATGTGCGGTATCGCGTTCGAAGTCCCAGGGCGCGCGACGGCGTGAGCCCCGGCGTTTTTCTGCTGGCAGATCCTGTGGCCAGTCATCGGGGATCAGCAGCTCAACCGGATTGAGGCGTTCAAGTTCGGCCAGCAGATTTTCCCAGCCTTTGATCTCCAACACGCTGAAGCGCCCGCTGGTGATATCCAGTACGGCCAGGCCGAACAAGCGCTCATCGCCCAGCACGGCAGCCAACAGGTTGTCGCGGCGCTCATCGAGCAGGGCTTCGTCACTGATGGTGCCGGGGGTGATGATGCGCACCACCTGGCGTTCCACCGGGCCTTTGCTGGTGGCCGGGTCGCCAATCTGTTCGCAGATCACCACAGACTCGCCCAGCTTGACCAGCTTGGCCAGGTAGCCTTCCAGAGAATGGAATGGGATCCCACACATAGGGATCGCCTGGCCGGCAGACTGGCCACGGGCGGTCAGGGTGATATCCAGCAGTTTGGCGGCCTTTTTAGCGTCCTCGTAAAAGATCTCGTAGAAGTCGCCCATGCGGTAAAACATCAGCTGTTCCGGGTGCTGATTTTTCAGCTTCCAGTACTGCTGCATCATCGGCGTGTGAGAACTGAGGTCGCTTTGGCTCATCGTTTTAACTGTCCGGCTGAATCGCAAAAGCGCCTAGTGTAGGGTATCCAGCTTCTCGGTTTCACCCCGGAGTGCAGATGACTGCTAATGAATATGCCTTGACCCAACTGGCTGCCGAGCTGGGCACACAACTGCTTGCCGCCAAGGCCCAGGTGGCCACTGCTGAATCTTGCACCGGCGGCGGTATTGCCGAGGCGATTACCCGTGTTCCCGGTAGTTCGGCCTGGTTTGAAGCCGGGTATGTCACTTACTCCAATGCGCAGAAGAGCAAACAGCTCGGTGTGCCCGAGGGCTTGTTCGCCACTGTCGGGGCGGTGAGTCAGGAGGTGGTCGAGGCCATGGTGCGGGGCGCGCAGGCCCATAGCGGTGCGCGTTATGCCGTGGCCGTCAGCGGGGTGGCGGGGCCGGATGGCGGTTCGGCGGAGAAACCGGTGGGTACGGTCTGGTTGGCCTGGGGCGATGGTAAGCAGCTATTTAGCGTGCGTCGGCAGTTTGCCGGGGACCGCAGCGAAGTTCGCCGACAAACGGTTGAGGCCGCACTGGCGGGGCTGTTGCGCCTACTTGCGCAAGAAAATCCAAACGCGGGGTAGGCGGGCGACTTGCCCTGTGGAATAATACTGTCTACTTATACAGTTGTTGGTGGCCGCTAGCTGGCCCTTCTTGATTACGTGAGGACTTAAATGGACGAGAATAAGAAGCGCGCCTTGGCGGCAGCCCTGGGCCAGATTGAAAAGCAATTCGGCAAGGGCGCGGTGATGCGTATGGGCGATCATGATCGTCAGGCGATCCCGGCCATCTCTACCGGTTCCCTGGGGCTGGACATCGCGCTGGGCATTGGCGGCCTGCCGAAAGGCCGCATCGTCGAAATCTACGGCCCTGAGTCCTCCGGTAAAACCACCCTGACTCTGTCGGTGATTGCCGAGGCACAGAAGCTCGGTGCTACCTGTGCCTTCGTCGATGCCGAACACGCCCTCGACCCGGATTACGCTGGCAAGCTCGGCGTCAACGTTGATGACCTGCTGGTATCGCAGCCGGACACCGGCGAGCAGGCCCTGGAAATCACCGACATGCTGGTGCGCTCCAACGCCATCGACGTGATCATTGTCGACTCCGTGGCGGCCCTGGTGCCGAAAGCGGAAATTGAAGGCGAGATGGGCGATATGCACGTCGGCCTCCAAGCCCGTTTGATGAGCCAGGCGCTGCGCAAAATCACCGGCAACATCAAGAACGCCAACTGCCTGGTGATCTTTATCAACCAGATTCGGATGAAGATCGGCGTGATGTTCGGCAGCCCGGAAACCACCACCGGTGGTAACGCCCTGAAATTCTACGCTTCGGTTCGTTTGGACATCCGCCGTACCGGCGCGGTGAAGGAAGGCGACGAAGTGGTTGGCAGCGAAACCCGCGTCAAAGTGGTGAAGAACAAGGTTGCGCCGCCATTCCGTCAGGCCGAGTTCCAGATACTTTACGGCAAGGGCATCTACCGCAACGGCGAGATCATCGACCTGGGTGTGCAGCTTGGCTTGCTGGAAAAATCCGGCGCCTGGTACAGCTACCAGGGCAACAAGATCGGTCAGGGCAAGGCCAACTCGGCCAAGTACCTGGAAGACAACCCGGAAGTGGCACGTACCATCGAAGGTTTGATCCGCGAGAAGCTGCTGGTCAGCAATGTGCCGGGCAAAGCCAACGCGGCTGTTGACGAGCTGGCTGACGCCGAACTCGACGCCTGATCCACGCGCCCATGTCCATAGCTCTGGATAACCCCGTCGCGGTGCGACGGGCGGCCATGGATCTGCTGGCCCGGCGTGAACATGGCCGGGTCGAGTTGACCCGCAAATTGCGCAGTCGCGGGGCGACAGATGAGTTGATCGAAGCCGCTCTCGATCGACTGGCTGAAGAAGGCTTGCTGTCTGAGGCCCGTTATCTCGAGGCCTTTGTCAGTTATCGCGCGCGTGCCGGCTATGGGCCGTTACGCATTCGTGAAGAGCTGACCCAGCGCGGTCTGGCCCGTAGTGATGTTGAGCAGGCCTTGCGTGACAGTGCTATCGACTGGCGTGAGCAGCTACAGGAAACCTGGCAGCGCAAGTTTGCTGGGGCACTGCCTTGTGATGCTCGCGAGCGGGCTCAGCAAGCACGTTTTCTCAGTTATCGGGGGTATCCGCCAGAGCTGATTGGGCGTTTGCTACGCGGCGCGCTGGACGATTAGGTCGCAGCGGATTGTTGCTTGGCTCTGCGCTATTTTCTCTTTTCCCCATTCACTGCTCCACACGCATTTCAGTACAGGAAGCACGTGCGTTCTGTACTGAAATGTGTGTGTTCGTTTTTGTCTTGTTAGCCTACTGGCCCGCGATTACCGATAGCCCGAAGGCGGCTATCGGTGGCGGCGCTCAGGCGTTTTCCGCCCAGTTGTGCGGCTGATTGGTGAAGTCCAGCAGTTCGCGTAAGCGGCCATGGCTGCGGCCGTTGAAGGCCAAGGCCAGGCGCGTCATGTGGCATAGCTCGGGCTCATCCCGTTCGGAGTCGCAATGTCCTTGCTGCTGGTAGTCGCCATGGATACACAGGTCACGGAACTCAAGGTTGAGCTGCTGCATGGCCTGTTCACTTAGCGCATGGTTGAGGCGGATCACGTAGCGCTCGTTAAGCCAGCGGCTGGAGTGGTAGTTGCGGTAGAACTGGGCAATTTCCTCGGCGGCTTCTTCGGCGCTGTGCACCAGGCGCATCAGGCGCATGTCACTGGGCAGGATATAGCCGTTGTCCTGCAACTGTTCCTGGAGAAAGGTCAGGGCGCTGGTCCAGAAGCTGCCGCCCGGTTGATCAAGCAGTACCACGGGCACCATCGGGCTTTTGCCGGTCTGGATCAGGGTCAGCACTTCCAACGCTTCATCCAGCGTGCCGAAACCACCCGGGCAGAGCACCAGGCCGTCGGCTTCTTTGACGAAGAACAGCTTGCGCAGAAAGAAGAAGTGGAATGACAGCAGGTTGTTGCTGCCTTGCATGGTGGCATTGGCGTTCTGCTCGAACGGCAGGGTGATGTTGAAGCCTAGGCTGTTTTCCAAGCCGGCACCTGCATGGGCAGCGGCCATGATGCCGCCGCCGGCACCGGTGATGACCATCAGGTTGTGCCGGGCCAGGGTGGCGCCGAGCTCATGGGCCAGTTGGTACACCGGATGCTCGGCCGGGGTGCGGGCCGAGCCGAAGACGGTGACTTTACGCCGCCGCTTGAACTGTTCCAGCATGCTGAAGGCGTGCTCCATTTCACGCAGGGTTTGCAGCATGATCTTGGCGTCCCAGCGGTTGCGATCCGCTTGCGCCATGCGGATCACGGTGCTGAGCATTTCCTGGTAGAGCTTGAGGTTGGGGCTGTCTGGCGGGGTGGCCAGCTTGCTCAGCTCTTCCACTTTGCTGTTCAGGTCGACGCCACTGATCTGAAAGTGCCGGGACAGGTAGTCGTCCGTTTCGTAGGGCATACAACTTCTCCTTCTGGGTGCGGGCCGGACAGCTTGTGGCTGCGGCGGCCGTGTCCTGAGTATGGCCGGCGGCGCCAGGTTTGTGCTGTGCGGGCTGCTGGAGCCTAACCCGCCGCCGGGCTCAGGCCTGCATCAGAGGGCCATTTGTTCGCCAGGTTCAGGAATATTGGCGATCCAGTTCAGACGTTCGCGCAAGGCCAGTTGCAGGGCCTGCATCTTCTCCAGTTCGCCATGCACCAGGTACAGCTCGGGGTGATGCTCGAAGTGGCTGACCCAGTCGAGCAGCTGGGATTGTCCCGCGTGTGCGGAAAAGCCGCCCAGGGTGTGGATCTTGGCTTTCACGGCAATGCGCTGATGGAGGAGTTTCACGTGCTCGGCACCGTCCACCAGGGCTCGGCCAAGGGTGCCTTTGGCCTGGAAGCCGGGGAAGATCAGGTGGCAGTCGTCACGCCAGAGGTTGTGCTTGAAGTGATGGACGATGCGTCCGCCGGTGCACATGCCACTGCCGGCTATGATGATTGCGCCACTTTTTATGCGGTTGATCGCCATCGACTCCTCGGCTGTCGCGGTGCAGCGCAGGATCGGCAGCCAGTCTTCGATGCGTGTGCTGCCGCGGGCTTGAAGGGCGGCGCGGTCTTCGGCGGCAAACTGGTCCTGATAGCGCGAGTAGATGGCGTTGGCACGGATGGCCATGGGGCTGTCGAGAAACACGGCCTGCTGCGGCAGGCGGCCTTCGTGGTAGAAACGTCCGAGGTAGTAGATCAGGTCCTGGGTGCGACCGACGGCGAAGGAAGGAATCAGCACGTTGCCACCGTCGCGATGGGCCTGTTGCAGGATGTCCGCCAACTCGTCCAGGGTGTCTTCGCTGCAGCGGTGGTCACGGTCGCCATAGGTGGACTCGAGCAGCACCACATTGGCCTGGCTCAGGGTGCTGGGGGCACGCATCAGGGGTGAGCAGGTGTTGCCCAGGTCGCCGGAAAACACCAGGCGGCGGGTCAGGTGATGGTCCTGCACTTCGAGTTCGACAATCGCCGAGCCGAGAATATGCCCGGCATCGTGAAAGGTAGCGTGGACGCCCTTGGCCACTTCGCGGCTTTCGCCATAGATCATCGGCCGGCGTTGGCTCAGCGCCTGCTCGGCATCGCGGGTGGTGTACAGCGGGCTGATTGGGGGCTTGCCCATCCGCGCGCGCCATTTGTTTTCCCACTCGGCATCTTTTTCCTGCAGGAAAGCCGAATCGAGCAGCATCAGCTCCATCAGTTCGCAACTGGCGTCAGTGGCAAAGATCGGCCCACGGTAGCCGGCCGCCGTGAGTTTGGGCAGCAGGCCGGTGTGGTCGATGTGCGCATGGGAGATCACCACGGCATCCAGGCTCTGCGGATCAAAGGCGAACGGCGCATGGTTGCCGTCTTCCTCTTCGCGGCGGCCTTGGCGCATGCCGCAATCGAGCAGCACCCGAGCGCCATCACGGCTTTCGATCAGGTAACAGGAACCGGTGACTTGTTGAATCGCGCCGAGGAAATTGAGCAGGGCCATGGTGAGTCCTTGGTCGAGTAAAGGGGCACTTGTAAGGCTGGTCTATGGCGGGGGCGAGTGTCTTGATGTAGGTCAGCATCCACTTGTGTCTCGGCTTCTAGACTCGTTGCATCTCTATGGAGCAAGCCCATGACTCAGCTATTTCCCAGTGCCAGTGAGTTGGCTGAACACGCCCGGATACAGCCAGACTTTGCCGCCTGGCAGCGTGGCTATGGTCCGTTACAGCATAGTCAGCAGACCTGTGCGGCGGTGTACCGCTTGGCTCATCAACTGGTACAGGCTGGCCAGCAAACCGACCTGGCCACGGTCTATCGACACTTTTATGCACTGGACCGGCTGACCGCTGCCGGCCTGTGGCTGGTGGTGCACATGACCTATGCCAAGCGTGTACGCCTCGACGGTGTGGCGCTGGCTGCCGAGGATTTCAAAGCCACACCCGAAGGGCATACCGGTGGTGCACTGAACATGGTGCCGGCTTATGCCGGTTATCTGGCGTTGAATAACCTGAGCGGTGAAACCCGCGGCTGGTTGATGGGCCAGGGTTACTGCGTGGCTGCCATCGAGGCACTCAACTTGCTGACCGCCAACCAGCTGCCGGAACAGGCCGCTCGTTATGCCTGCGACGAGGCCGGGATGAGCCGGTTGGTCGCGGATTTCTACAGCTATGCGCAGAACGCCGCAGGGCAGGTCAGTGCGCCGTTGGGTAGCCACGTCAACCCGTACACGGCGGGGGGGATTGCCGAAGGGGGTTACCTGGGCTTTGCCGAGTTGCAATACGTCCACCTGCCACTGCCGGGCGAGACGCTGGTGGCGTTTCTCTCCGATGGCGCTGCCGAAGAGCAGCGCGGCAGCGACTGGATGCCGCGCTGGTGGCGGGCCGAGGACTGTGGTGTGGCCTTGCCGGTGATGATTGCCAACGGCCGGCGCATCGAGCAGCGCACGGAGCTGGCGACGCCGGCAGGGCTGGACAACTTTCGCGAGCATCTGCGCCAGTGCGGGTTTGACCCCGTTAGCTTCGATGGCCGCGACCCGGCGGCGTTTGTCTGTGCCCTGTGGGAGATGGAGCAGCGCCTGGGGCGACGGGTGCAGGAGTTGCGCGATGGCGTGCTCAGCTATCCACTGCCTATGCCTTACGGTATTGCCGAGACCGTCAAGGGCTTCGGCTTCTACGGGGCCGGCAGCAATGCGGCGCATAACCTGCCATTGCCGGCCAGTCCTCACTGCGATGCGGCGGCCCGCGCTCTGTTCAATCAGCATGCGGCGCAGCTGTGGGTTGCCCCGGATGAACTGCATGCGGCTTGCGCGCTGTTTGCCGCTCGCGGCACCCGTGCACTGGAACGGGATAACCCCTTGGCGCAGCGTCACCCGCCATTGCCACACCTGCCGCCCTTGCACTATCAGGAGCATGCCTGCTCGCCGATGCGCGCGTTGGATCGTTTCTTCGTCGACCTGGTACAGGCCAACCCGCACTTGCGTCCCCGGGTTGGTAACCCTGATGAGTTGGCCAGCAACCGTCTGGACGGCGTGCTCAATGCGCTCAAGCATCGCGTCACCGCGCCGGAAAGCGCCCTGGAGGCGGTGGATGGGGCGGTTATCACGGCGCTCAACGAGGAGGCTGTAGTGTCCGCCTGTCTGGCCAATCAGGGCGGCCTGAACCTGGTGGCCAGTTACGAAGCCTTCTGCGTGAAAATGCTCGGTGCCGTGCGCCAGCGCATCATCTTCGCCCGCCAGCAAAAGGAAGTAGGACGGTCAGCCGGCTGGCTCGGCTGGCCGCTGGTGGCTACGTCGCACACCTGGGAGAACGGCAAGAATCAGCAGTCGCATCAGGACACCACGTTCTGCGAGGCGCTGCTGGGCGAGATGGGGGACATGCTACGGGTAGTGTTGCCGGCTGATCACAACTCGGTACTGGCACTGCTACCGGGTATCTACCAGGCACGCGGCCAACTGACCTGCATGGTAATTGCCAAGCGTGAACAGCCTTGCGTATTCAGTCCTGCACAGGCCGAACAGCTGGCCCGTGAGGGCGCTCTGGTACTGGCCGAGCACGCGGGCGAACAGCCTTTGCTGCTGATAGCCAGTGGCAGTTATCAGCTGGCGGCCATGCAGCGGGCGGCCGTTCGTCTGAGCGCGGCCGGATGTGCCTGGCGTCTGATTTACTTGCAGGAGCCCGGCCGTTTTCGCGCCCCGCGCGATGCCTGGGAAGAGGCCTCGGTCGCTACTGCCGCGCAGGTGGAACAGCTGTTCCCCAGCACCTGCACGCGGCGTGTGTTGCTGACCCACATGCGCCCGGAAGTGGCGCGCGGGCACCTTTGGCCAATCCTCGGTGATGCGCGCAACAGCCGCGTGCTCGGCTACCGTAATCGGGGTGGCACGTTGGATGAGGCCGGCATGCTGTTCGCCAATCAGGCGAGTTGGGCGCATGTACTGCAGGCTGCCTCCGGGTTGCTGGACAAACCCGTTGCGGCACTGCTCAGCACTGAGGAACTGGCGGCTGTGCAGGGGCGGGGCGATCCGCGCTGTCTGCGTTAGCTGCTGGTTATGCACGCTGGATGGGAGGGGCAGGTATGCCTAGGTTGAGTCTGGAACTTGATGTGGAACTGTACCGTCTGCTGCAGCAGGCGGCTCACAGTAACCAGCTGAGTCTTGAAGAGGAGTGCTTGCGTCGGTTGGAGGGGGCGACAAGGCGTTCACAGTACATGCACGCCTTGCTGGCTGATCTACGCGCCGATGATGCACAACGCCGCGCCGATCAGGAGGGTGGCTGAGGGGCGGCTTACAGGCCGCAATCAGCCTTGCTGAAACGTTCGGTGGTGACCGGGCGATTGCTCTTGTACTCGCTGAACTCGTAGCGCAGTGCTGCGCCACGGGCGAGCAACTGGCGGTAGCCAGGGTTACGGCAAACGCTATTGGCCAGTTGCACCCTTACCGCGTCCGGGTTGCCGCGCATCTGGGCGGCATGCTCGCTGCGCACACTGAGGTGGTTGACCAGCTCACTGCCGTCCACGGTGTAGCCCTGATCGAGAATGTCTTCATTGATCGCCCGTGGCGTGCCGACGCTGCTTTCGCGGGCAACCTTTTCCAGCATCTTGTTCAGTTCGAAGTCTTTCAGCGTGGCGGCATGGGCCAACAGGGGTAGGCTCAGCGCCAGGGTCAGGCTGATAAAACGCAGCATGGGGTTCTCCAAAGTCGATTCGCTCCTCTGACCGGCAAGCCCTGGCAGAGGTTCAGTGGCGTTATCTTACTCGCCTGCCGGTGCTTGCGGCAGCTGCCCTGGGGACGCACGGTTGAATAACCCGCCGCAGGCTTTGTTAGACTGCCGCGCCTGCCGCCCCCTGGATAAGCCATGTCGTACGTTCGTTACCCTCAGGTGCATGCCTGATGAGCCATGCTGTAGCACGGCTGCGCGCCGAGCGGATTGCCCGCAGTGCCAAACCCTTTCTTGCCCGTGGCAGTCGTGCCATACGCTGCAACGACTGTCGCTTAGCCCTCAGTCACTGCCTGTGCGCCTGGCGCCCACGGATTGAAGCGCGGTCGGCCATGTGCCTGCTGATGCACGATGTTGAAGCGCTCAAACCGAGCAACACTGGCTGGTTGATTGCCGATGTGGTGGCTGATACTTCGGCGTTTGGTTGGTCGCGGGTCACGGTTGATCCGGGCTTGCCGGCCTTGCTTCAGGATCCGCAGTGGCAGCCGTATCTGGTCTTCCCCGGTGAGTATGTGGCGGCTGAGCGAGTGGTCAGTGAGGTGATGCCGGCTGCGGGCAAGCGGCCGTTGTTCGTGTTGCTGGACGCGACCTGGAGCGAAGCGCGCAAGATGTTTCGCAAAAGCCCCTACCTCGACAGCCTGCCGGTACTCAGCCTGCAGGCCGAACAGCTGTCGCGCTACAAGTTGCGCCGTTCCAAGCGCGATGATCATTTCTGCACCGCAGAAGTCGCCGCGCTGTGCCTGGAACTGGCCGGTGATCAACGGGCCGCCGATGGGCTGAATGCCTACCTGGATGTCTTCAGTCAGCACTACCTGGCGGCCAAGGCCCCGCGCGCCGTGGCCCTGGATGACCCCTTGCATCAGCGGCTGCGTGAGTTTCTGTAAGTATTAGGCGATCTTCTTCGGCCACAGCTGTGCGAGCAGCATGCCGGTGAACATCAGCGCGCAGCCAAAGTAGCCGCGCAGCTCCAGCGATTCGCCGAGCAGCCAGGCACCGGCGATGGCGGCAAACACCGCCTCGAGGGACAGAATGATGGCGGCGTGGGAGGCGATGGCATCCTTCTGCGCCACTACCTGCAAGGTAAAGCCGACAGCTACACCAAAGATTCCGCCGTAGAGAATCGCCGGGCCCGCAGCGATGATCGACTGCAACTGAATTTCCTCGAAGATCACCGCCAGTACCAGGCTGATCACCGCGCAGGTGATGAACTGCACCAGGGCCAGGCGTAGCGGATCATGGCGGCCGGCGAAGAACCCCACCAGCAGCACATGCACGCCCCAGACAAAGGCCCCGGCCAGTTGCAGCCAGTCACCGGAGGCCACGGTAAAGCCTTCACCGACACTCAGCAGGAACATCCCCACCACCGCCAGGCAGGCGCCTAACCAGATGCCCAGGCCGGTCTTGTGGCCGATAAACAGGCCCAGCAGTGGCACGATGATCACGTACAGCCCGGTGATAAAGCCGGAGTTGGTCACGCTGGTAAACAGCAGGCCCACCTGTTGCAGGTTGATCCCCAGTGCCAGAGCCAGGCCCATCAGCACGCCACCGCGCAGCAACTGGCGATTCAGCGGTGCCACCGGCGCGCTGCTGCGGCCTTCCAGCAGATGCAGCACTGGAAGCAGAATCAGCGCCGCCAGGGCGAAGCGTAATCCGCTATAAAGAAAGGGGCCGATGGCATCCATGCCCAGGCGCTGTGCGACAAATGCCGAACCCCAGATCATGGCGGTCAATAGCATCAACAAATCGGCGCGCAGGGCGTGGCTTCGCATTTCTAGCTCTCGTCGGCAAAGGTGCGAACTGTGCCGCAAAGCATCGTGCTTGACCACCCCGTCAGCGCTCGGCATGCTGGGCCGCTTTTCGGCGTGGTCGGAGTCGTTGGGGTTTTCGTCCGGCTCACTGCGCGCGCTGCGTTACCGTGCCCTGGACACTGCCTATCGCAGGCATCCACATAACAAAAACAGGATTCACCATGGCCGCTTTTGAAATCCTTATTGCTGATGATCACCCGCTATTTCGCAGTGCCTTGCAACAGGCGCTGACGCTTGGCCTGGGGCCGGATGTACGGCTGGTTGAAGCGGCCAGCATCGCCGAGCTGGAAGCCCGTCTGGCCGAGAAAACCGACTGGGATCTGGTCCTACTCGACCTCAATATGCCAGGCGCCTACGGCTTCTCCGGGCTGGTGCTGCTGCGTGGGCAATACCCGCACGTGCCGGTGGTGATGATCTCGGCGCAGGAAGAGGCGGCCATCGTTGCCCGTTCGCGCGAGTTTGGTGCCAGTGGTTTTATCCCTAAATCCAGCGCTCTGGAAACCATCCAGCAGGCGGTGCGTCAGGTGCTCGATGGTGAGGTCTGGTGGCCGCAGCAGAGTCAGGAAGCGATTGCTCTGTCGGCCGAGGCCAAGGCTGCCAGCGCCGGGCTAGCCAGCCTGACGCCACAACAATTCCGGGTGTTGACCATGGTTTGTGATGGTCTGCTGAACAAGCAGATCGCTTATGAGCTGAGTGTGTCCGAAGCCACGGTAAAAGCCCACGTTACGGCAATCTTCCGTAAACTTGGCGTGCGTACCCGCACGCAGGCAGCCTTGTTGCTGCAGCAGCTGGAATCGATTCCTGCGCCGGCGGACGGTTAAGCCGCTGTTAATCTTTGCCCGGCAAACTCGCTGCGCTGTGTTCCTCCATTCGTTGTGATGATTTTCAATGTCTCCATTCAAGGGCCAGACCGGCCTGAAACGTGTTCTCAATGCCACGGGTTATTCGCTGGCCGGGCTGCGCGCGGCCTTCACTGGTGAAGCTGCATTCCGCCAGCTGCTGTTGATCAACGTCGTGCTGATTCCGTTGGCATTCTTCCTGGATGTCAGCCGCGGCGAGCGAGCATTGATGGTGGCAGTCTGTCTGCTGGCATTGATCGTCGAGTTGCTCAACTCGGCGGTGGAAGCGGCGATTGATCGCATCTCCCTGGAGCTGCATCCGCTGTCGAAGAACGCCAAGGACATGGGCAGCGCCGCGCAGTTCACGGCCCTGACGCTGATCGCCATGGTGTGGGCGATCATTCTGCTGGGCTGAGGTCGCGAATCAGGCAATGGTCGGCAGAACGATCTGATCGCTGCGCGTTACCCCGGCCGTCAAGGCGCGACACAGCTCGATGAACTCACGCATGGCGGCGGTCTGGTATTTCTGTTTGTGCCAGATGAAGTAGAACTGCCGACGCAGATCCAGTTGCGGTGTTTCCACCGCCACCAGGCTGCCCCGGCGAAATGCATCGCGTAGCGCCAGGCGGGAAATACAGCCGATGCCCAGACCGGACTCCACTGCGCGTTTGATAGCCTCGGTATGCTCCAGCTCCAGGCGCACATTCAGGCTGCTGGGGTGATGGCGCATGGCCTGATCGAAGGTCAGCCGCGTACCAGAGCCCTGCTCACGCAGAATCCAGGCCTCGCGGGTCAACTCCTCCAGGCTCGCCTCGCCGCGTTGGGCCAGTACATGCTGCGGCGCGCAGAACACCACCAGCTCATCTTCAACCCACGGCTGCACTTCGATATCCGGGTGCTGGCAGTCGCCTTCGATCATGCCCATATCCAGCTCGTAATGAGCGATTTGTTGCACCACATGGGCGGTGTTGTGCACCTGCAGTTTTACCCGACACTCCGGGTGGCGCTGCATAAAACTGCCGATCAGCAGGGTCGCCAGGTAGTTGCCCACCGTCAGCGTGGCGCCGACATTCAGCGAGCCGTAGCCACTCTTGCCGCCGAGCAGGCGTTCAATTTCCTTGGCTTGGTCGATTAGCGCCACAGCCTGCGGCAGCAGTTGCAGGCCGAGGGCGTTGAGGCTCAGGCGCTTGCCGGCACGATCGAACAATTGGCAATCGGATTGCCGCTCCAGCTCGCTCAATGAAGTGCTGGTCGCCGACTGCGACAGCGCCAGAGAATCAGCGGCACGGGAGACGCTTTCCTGTTGGGCGACGGCGACGAAGACTTGCAGTTGTCTGAGGGTAAATCGCATATCTATATAGCCGATAACCTATATCTTGATAATCAAGTTAACAGATATTGTGCCGCTCTTTACAATGCCGTCCATCACGCGCGCCCGCGCACAGGACTTTATATTCGTCGGAGCCCCCGAGCACATGAGCAACCTCAATTCCGAGCGCATTCTCAGCGTCCACCACTGGAACGATACCCTGTTCAGTTTCAAGTGCACCCGCGACCCGGGCCTGCGTTTCGAGAATGGTCAGTTCGTGATGATCGGCCTCCAGCAGGACACTGGTCGCCCACTGATGCGTGCCTATTCGATTGCCAGCCCGAACTGGGAAGAGCATCTGGAATTCTTCAGCATCAAGGTGCCGGACGGCCCGCTGACCTCGCAGCTGCAGCACCTCAAGGAAGGTGACGAGATCATCATCAGCAAGAAGCCTACCGGCACCCTGGTGCTCGATGACCTCAATCCGGGCAAGCATCTGTATCTGCTCAGCACCGGCACTGGCCTGGCGCCGTTTATGAGCGTGATTCAGGACCCGGAAACCTATGAGCGTTTCGAAAAGGTGATCCTGGTCCACGGCGTGCGTTATGTAAACGAAGTGGCTTACCGTGAATTCATCACCGAGCATCTGCCGAAAAATGAATTCTTCGGTGATGCGTTGAAGAACAAGCTGATCTACTACCCGACCGTTACCCGCGAGCCGTTCGAGAACCAGGGCCGTCTGACCGACCTGATGCGCAGTGGCAAACTGTTCCAGGACATCGGTCTGCCGCCGATCAACCCGCAGGACGACCGCGCGATGATCTGCGGCAGCCCGAGCATGCTCGATGAAACCAGCGAAGTGCTCAACGAGTTCGGCCTGAAGATTTCCCCGCGCATGCGTGAGCCGGGTGACTACCTGATCGAGCGCGCCTTCGTTGAGAAGTAAGCGTGACTGAATAAAAGAGCCCGCCAATCGGCGGGCTTTTTCATGTCTAGCTAGCTCTGCTCAGGCGCGCTGTGAAAGCGATTGCCGCCGTTCTGTTTGGCCCGGTACATGGCGTTGTCGGCGTGCAGCAGTAACTGCTGCGCGTCCTGGGCATGTTGCGGGTAAAGGGCGATGCCGATGCTCGGCAGGATGGTCTGGTTCTGCCCGCACAGCTCGAAGGGCTGATTGAGGCTCTGGCGGATTTTTTCCGCCACCACGCTGGCGTGGTCGGCCGAGTGAAAGTCTTCCAGCAGTACGACGAATTCATCACCAGCAAAGCGCGCTACGGTATCGGCCTCGCGCAGGCACAGCTGAATACGCTGGGCGACGCCTTGCAGCAGCTGATCGCCAGCGGCGTGGCCGAGGTTGTCATTGACCTGCTTGAACTTGTCCAGATCGAGGAACAGCAGCGCCACTTGCGATTGCTCGCGACGCGCGCGGGCCAGGGCTGTATGCAGGCGATCGCGTAGCAGCTCGCGGTTGGGCAGCTGGGTGAGCTGGTCATACTGCGCCATAAACTGCAGGTGACTGAGCATCTGCTGACGCTCGATGGCGGCGGCCACCTGGGTCGAGACGAACTGCAGCAGCTCTTGATCACGCTCGCTGTAGCGCGTGGCGGCACTGCTTTGCACCAGCAGCGCACCGATAATTCCACGGTGCGAGCGCAGCGGTACGCCAAGCCAGCTATGTGGCGTTGCAGTTAGTGCCTGGCCGGCGTTGGGCAGCAGCAGGGTGTTGCCGCTACGAATCACCTGCGCGCTCAGCGTGGCGGCATTCAGTGGCGTTTCGACAGTCGTTGCTGGCGGCTGTTCGGCGGGGTAGGGGAAGCTCAGCTCGTCGTTCTGCTCATCGTACAGCGCTACTGAGAAACTGATGGTCGGCAACAGTTCGCCAATGATCTGGTGCACCTGCTGAAACAGCCCGAGCAGGTTCTTGGCCGAATGGGCCGCTTCGGAAATACCGTATAACGCTGCCTGCAGGGCTTCACTGCGTTTGCGTTCGCTGATGTCATGGGCCACGGCAATGCGCACCTGATCATCCTCGGACCAGCGCGCGGACCAGAGGATGTACACGGTGCTGCCATCCTTGCGCAGGTAACGGTTTTCGAAGTGCGGGTGAGCAATGCCGGCCATGATCTCCCTGGCTGCCTGCAGGGTTTTCGCGCGGTCTTCCGGGTGGACCATGTCGATCATGCGGCGGCCGATCATCTCATCGGCGCGGTAACCGAAAATGCGCTGACAGGCTGCGCTGACAAAAACGAAATAGCCTTGTTGATCGACCACGCAGATGGCGTCGAGCAGCAGATCGACAAGGTTCTCGGTCGGCACGTAGGTGCTGGTTTGCATGGCGTCACAGGGCGTTGATTCATGAGGGCAGCGGCTGCTGGCTAACTGCAAGCATAGCTGCAGGCGTTCACCTTACCTGCGTGATGATGAACAAAGTGCGTCTGGCTGCTGGCGGCCGTGGGCCGCCGCCGAACGGTTGTTCTGTGCCGGATGAGCGGCGGGTTGCGCTAACCGGCCTGGCTGAAACGTTGCCCGGAAACCGCAGGGTGGTAGATCGGCTGCACCTTGTTGCCGGCAGGGTCGAGCAGATGAAAGCTGTACGCGCCGTCGCCATGGGCAAACGGGCGGTCGAGCAGGGTGACGCCTTGTGCCTTGAAGTAAGCGTACCAGGCGTGCAGCTCATCGATGCTGTCGACGATAAAGCCATAGTGATCCACCGCCTGCTCGCCGCTGCTGGGCACACTGGCGCGGCCCAGGGAGAGGTTGTCGTTGCCGCAGGTCAGGTAGACCAGGTCTTCATTGGCGCGGTGCAGCACCTGCATGCCGAGAATGTCCACGTAGAAGCGTTCGCAGGCTTCCAGGTTGGGGACCAGCAGGGCGATGTGGCGCAGGCCATTGAGGCGACCGGGACGTTCGAGCATGGTAAGCATCCTTTTTTGTATACATTTACTTGGTAAATATAAGACAAAAATGCTGCTCAGCCTATGCGTGCTAATCAGGATCAGTCGGCCGGTACGACCTCCAGTACGCAGATGCTACCGGGCTGTGGGTAGTGCCAGTGCACCTCGACATCCCAGAAGCGCACACCGTAACGGCGCTCAGGGCTAGGCTGCTGGTAGGCCGGGCGCGGGTCCTGGGCCAGGCACTGCTCGATCAATTCGACCAGCGGTTCATCCAGGCGTTGCCCGTGCTCGTTTGCCTGGATCAGCGCGCTGTCCTGCCAGCTGACGTCGATCCGCGCCGGTGCGCTGTCGGCGATGCGGTTGTAAGCATCGGCAACGCTGTCGGCATAGGGCACGTAGGGTTTGATATCCAGCACCGGGGTGCCGTCGAGCAGGTCGATGCCAGAGAGCCACAGTTTGCCGGCTTCGACCCGCTCCAGCTTGACCACCGACTGGCCGATGCCATTGGGCCGGTGCGTGGCGCGGGTGCTGAACACGCCGACCGATTGATTGCCGCCCAGGCGTGGCGGGCGCACCTTGAGCCGTGGTTTGTCTTCCAGCGTCTGGTGAAACAAGAACAGCAGCCAGACATGGCTGACCTGCTCCAGCCCCTGCACAGCATCGCCGTTATCGAACGGAGCGATCAGCTCCAACACGCCACGGGCCGCTGGGGCCAGTTGCGGCTGACGGGGAATGGCGAACTTCTCCTTGAAGCAGGAGCGGACAAAACCGATGGGTGAAACCGAGTAGGACATGGCGGCGTGATCGAGTGAAAACGCCGCCATAGTACGCGATTACAGGTGGAAGCCGCCGTCAATCGGGATGATCGCACCGGTCATATAAGCCCCGGCGGTGCTCGCCAGGCTGATGGCCAGGGCGGCCATTTCTTCCTCGCGGCCCCAGCGCTGCATCGGGATCAGCGCACAGTCCTCGGCCATGGCCGCTTCATCCTGGGCAATAAACTGGGTCATCTTGCTTGGGAAGCGGCCCGGGGCGATGACGTTGACGTTGATGTGCTGGCCCACCAGCTCACGGGCGAGCATGCGTGACAACTGGTGCAGCGCCGCCTTGCTCGGGCCGTAGGCGTAGGCGTCTTCGCCGTGTGAGGTGATACCGGCCACCGAACCGATATTGATCACCCGTGCCGGGTTGGCCGCACTGCCGCCCTTGCGCAGCAGCGGCAGGAGTTTCTGGATGCAGCTGAACACTGACGTCACGTTAAGCTGCATGACCTTCTCCCAGCCCTTGGCGGGGTAGCTTTCCAGCGGGGCGCCCCAGGTGGTACCGGCGTTGTTCACCAGAATATCCAGGCTGCCGATCTGCCCAGCCAGTTGCTCGGCCAGTACCTGTACACCGTCTTCGCTGGCCAGGTTGGCAGCAATGCCGTGGCAGGTGCCGAAGGCGGATAGCTCGGCTGCAGTTTGCGCGCAGGCATCGCCATCACGGGCGCAGACGTAGACGGTGGCGCCGGCTTCGACAAAGGCTTTGGCGATCATCTTGCCGATGCCGCGGGTACCGCCGGTGACCAGGGCGGTGCGGCCTTGCAGACTGAAGTAGGGGTGCATGGCGAATCCTTTTAACGGATGAGTGCCACTACCCTAATCATCTGACCGCGCCATGGCAGTGATCATTGCCGGTGGAAATACGTTGCCATGCGGGTAGGCATGGCATCGCGGACTTAGAATCTGTTTACGATCTCGCGAGCTAGAGCCAGACAAGGCAAAAACAGCCGAGGAAGCGGAGTTTACGAGCTGTAAATGAGCATTCCGAGGCTGTTTTTAACGCCGGATGGCCGACGCGCAGCAGATCGTAAATAGGTTCTTAGCCGCGAACGCGCAGGGTTAGACCCTTGAGAAAGTTACGCAGGAACTGATCACCGCAGGGGCGGTAGTTGCTGTGGCCGAACTTGCGGAACAGTGCGCTCATCTCCGGCTTGGACACCGGGAAGTCAACGCTTTGCATGATCGCGTGCATATCGTCTTCTTTCAGCTCGAAGGCCACGCGCAGCTTTTTCAGCACCATGTTGTTGGTGATCGGCAGTTCAAATGGCTGGGCCGGACGGCTGTCATCCTTGCCGCGTTTGAAATACACCAGGCCGTCGAGAAAGTGCGCCATTAGCTCGTCATCGCAGGGCGTAAAGCCTTCTTCGTCTTCCTTCTTGAGCATGGCTGCGAGGTCGTCGAGGGCGACCTGCTTGCCGCTGAGCTGGATGATTTCGGCCATCTGCGCGTCGCTGATGTCGAGGGTGTAGCGCAGGCTGCGCAGTACGTCGTTATTAAGCATGGGGTGGTCCTGAAATGGGCTGATGCATAAACCGCATCAGCTAAAAAATTAGAAGCGTTCTTTGCCTGCCAGGTAGCGCCACTGGCCTGCGGGGACCTTGGCCATCGGCACGCCGCCGATGCGGATGCGCTTCATGCCCAGCACCTTGAGGTCGACGCTGTTGCACATAAACACGATCTGCCCGGGCAGCGGATTCTTCAGGGCAAAGCGCAGGCGGGTTTCGTTCTGCCAGCTGACCTTGCAGGGTGGCAATGCCACGCCGTTGAAGGTCAGGCCGTGAGCCAGGCGTTTGAGCTGGCTGGCACTCAAGGTGCCGACGACTTCGACCACATATTCCTGCTCCAGTTTGCTCAGGTCTTCCTTGAGCTTGCGCTCGATGCGCCAATCCTGGGTCAGTACATGCAGGCCATCGGCACCGGCTTGCAGCGGGATGCAGGGCGTCAGTCGATTGAAGTGGCTTTTCAGTACGCGGATGGCCGAACCATCGTCAGCCCAGTGAGTGGCTGGGCTGATACTTTCAGCGGCGCGCTCCGGGTTGTGCCCGCTGGGTACGTGCAGCAGCAGGGTGACCGGTTCGATTGGCGCCAGAACTGCACCCGGCAGCAACTCGACACGCTGTTCGGCTACTTTGAATTGCGGCTCTTCCACCACCACGCCATCCGCCGTGACCCAGCCGCCTTCGATATACAGCTCGGCCTCGCGGCGCGAACAGCCGATCACTTCGATCAGGCGTTTGGACAGGCGAATGGGATCGGTCATAAAAGCGGTCATCGGCAAAAAAAGGGCGGCCATTGTAACTGCCCGGGGCTGGCATGCACGGAACATCGGGCGAACGGCGGCGATAAAAATGACCGGTGATAAAAAACCGCTCCTGGGAGCGGTTTCTATTAAGCATGGTGCTTCTAAAAAACGTAGCGAGCGACGGTCAGGCGAGGCGAAAGCAGACGAAAAAGCGGAGTGTACGACTGTACATGAGCATTTTGAGTCTGCTTTCAACGACGCATGGCCGAGCGCATTAGTTTTTAGCCGCCCAGATAGGCGTCGCGCACCTTTGGATCATTCAGCAGCTGTTCGCCGCTGCCCTGCATAACGATCCGACCGTTCTCCAGCACGTAACCGCGGTCCGCCAGCTTGAGCGCCTGGTTGGCGTTCTGCTCGACCAGGAACACCGTCACGCCATCCTTGCGCAGCTGTTCGATGATGTCGAAGATCTGCTGAATGATGATCGGCGCCAAGCCCAGCGACGGCTCATCGAGCAGCAGCAGGGTTGGCTTGCTCATCAGCGCGCGGCCGATGGCGAGCATCTGCTGTTCACCGCCGCTCATGGTGCCGGCGCGCTGGGCAAAGCGTTCCTTCAGGCGCGGGAACAGGTGCAGGACCTTGTCCATCTGCTCCTGGTTGTCGGCCTTGCTGCCGAAGAAACCGCCCATCACCAGGTTTTCTTCCACGGTCAGGCGGGAGAACACGCGGCGGCCTTCCGGCACCACGGCGATGCTTTTACGCATGATTTGCGGTGTGTCCAGGCCGACCAGTTCTTCACCCTGATAACGGATGCTGCCGCTGGTCGCCTGCGGGTTGCCGCACAGGGTCATCAGTAGCGTCGACTTGCCGGCACCGTTGGCGCCGATCAGGGTGACGATCTCGCCCTGACGGACTTCCACGCTGACGTTATGCAGTGCCTGGATCTTGCCGTAGAAGGTGGAAACGTTCTCGAAATACAGCATCACGCTTCCCCCAGGTAGGCTTTGATCACGTCCGGGTTTTCGCGGATCTGCTCCGGAGTACCGTCCGCCAGGGGGGTGCCCTGGTTGATCACGTAGATATGGTCGGAAATGCTCATGACCAGCTTCATGTCGTGTTCGATCAGCAGCACGGTGACGTTGTGCTGGTCGCGCAGCACGCCAATCAGCGCCTTGAGGTCGTCGGTCTCGCGCGGGTTGAGGCCCGCTGCGGGTTCGTCGAGCATCAGGATGCGTGGGCGGGTCATCATGCAGCGGGCGATTTCCAGGCGGCGCTGCTGACCATAGGCCAGGGTGCCGGCCGGGCGGTTGGCGAATTCGGTCAGGTTGACCTGATCCAGCCAGTGCGCGGCATAGTCCATGGCTTCACGTTCGCTGCGGCGGAATGCCGGGGTCTTCAGCAGGCCGGAAATGAAGTTGGTGTTGAGGTGGCGATGTTGCGCCACCAGCAGGTTTTCCACCGCCGTCATGTCCTTGAACAGGCGCACGTTCTGGAAGGTACGCACCACGCCTTTGCGGGCAATCTTGTGGCCGGGCAGGCCTTCGATACGCTCGCCATCGAGGCTGATGCTGCCCGAGGTCGGCTGATAGAAGCCGGTCAGGCAGTTGAACACGGTGGTCTTGCCGGCGCCGTTCGGGCCGATCATCGACACCACCTGTTTCTCGTTGACGGACAGACCCACCCCGTTGACGGCCAGCAGGCCGCCGAAGCGCATGGACAGGCCGCTTACTTCTAGAATCGGGCGGCTCATTGTTTCAGCTCCAGGTGTGGGCGCTGCATGGGCAACAGGCCCTGCGGACGCCAGATCATCATCAGCACCATCAAGGCACCAAACATCAACATGCGGTACTCGCTGAACTCACGCATCAATTCCGGCAGCAGAATCATCACGATAGCTGCGAGGATGATGCCTAGCTGCGAGCCCATGCCACCCAGTACGACGATGGCGAGAATGATCGCCGACTCGATAAAGGTGAACGACTCCGGCGTAACCAGGCCCTGGCGTGCGGCAAAGAAGCTGCCGGCAAACCCAGCAAAGGCGGCGCCGAGGGTGAAGGCCGAGAGTTTGATCACGGTCGGGTTCATGCCGAGCGCGCGACAGGCGATCTCGTCTTCGCGCAGGGCTTCCCAGGCACGGCCGATCGGCATGCGCAGCAGACGGTTGATCACGAACAGGGTCAGCAATACCAGCAGCAAGGCGATCAGGTAGAGGAAGATCACCTTGTTGATCGAGTTGTAGGCAACGCCGAAGTACTCGTGGAAGGTCTGCATGCCTTCAGCTGCGCGGCGATCAAAGGACAGGCCGAACAGACTGGGCTTGTCGATGTTGCTGATGCCGTTGGGGCCGCCGGTGACTTCGGTCATGTTGCGCAGCAGGATGCGGATGATCTCGCCGAAACCCAGGGTCACGATGGCCAGATAGTCACCGCGCAGGCGCAGCACCGGGAACCCGAGGATAAAGCCGAAGAACGCGGCCATCAGGCCAGCAATCGGTAGGCACACCCAGAAGCCCAGGCCGTAGTAGTGCGACAGCAGTGCGTAGCTGTAGGCGCCGACGGCGTAGAAGCCGACATAGCCCAGGTCGAGCAGACCCGCCAGGCCGACCACGATGTTCAGGCCGAGGCCGAGCATCACGTAGATCAGGATCAGCGTGGCAATGTCCACCGCACCGCGGCTGCCGAAGAACGGCCAGGCCAGAGCAACCATGATCAGGCCAAGGATGACCCAGCGCTGGGTGGAGGGCAGGGTCAGGAAGTTGCTGGCCTTGCTCGGCATGCTTGGCAGCTTGGGTGCGTGACTCCAGGCGGCGCTCAGCTGGCTACGGAATAGTTGCCAGAAGAACATGGCGATGGCGCAACCGGCGATGGTCCAGAGGATGGCCGGGCTGGCGCCATGGACTTCCAGCTTGATGCCAACGGTGGTCAGCTTCAGGCCCAGTACCGGGTAGGCCACGGCCAGCACCAGCAGGGCGCTGAAAATCGCGGTCTTGAGGTTTTTCGTGATGGCAGTACTCATACTTTTTCAACCTCCGGACGACCCAGAATGCCCGTCGGACGGAACAACAGAACCAGGATCAACAGGCTGAAGGCCACCACGTCCTTGTACTGGTCGCCGAAGATATCGGCACCAAAGGCTTCGGCCAGGCCGAGCAGCAGACCACCCAGTACCGCGCCCGGAATACTGCCAATGCCACCCAGCACTGCGGCGGTGAAGGCCTTGATCCCGGCGAGGAAGCCCAGGTGTGGGTTGATCACGCCGTATTGCATGCCCAGCAGTACCGCCGCGACGCCAGCCAGGGCGGCACCGATGACGAAGGTCAGGGCAATGATGTTGTTGGTGTTGATGCCCAGCAGGTTGGCCATCTTCAGGTCTTCAGCGCAGGCACGGCAGGCGCGGCCCAGGCGCGAGCGTGAAATGAATGCGGTCAGCGCCAGCATCACCACGAAGGTGACGACGAAGATCAGCACCTGCATGTAGGAGATCACCACGCCATTCATCGCGCTTTCACCCAGCACGAAATTGCCGGGCAGCAGGTTGGGGATGGCCTTGTCTTTCGAGTCCTGCGCCAGCAGCACTTCGTTCTGCAGGAAGATCGACATGCCGATCGCCGAGATCAGCGGGATCAGACGGTTACCACCGCGCAAGGGCCGGTAGGCCACCCGTTCGATGCTGTAACCATAGGCACTGGCGATAATGATGCTGCCGGCGAAGGCGGCGATCATCACCAGCGGTAAGCTGTCCAGACCCATCAGGGTCAGGCCGGCTATGACAATAAAGGCTACGTACGAGCCAATCATATAAACCTCGCCGTGGGCGAAGTTGATCATGCCGATGATGCCGTAGACCATGGTGTAGCCGATGGCGATCAGGGCATAGGTACTGCCAACAGTCAGACCGTTGATCAGCTGTTGCAGGTAGTGATAAAGATCAGGCATTGCCTAACTCCTGGGTTGTCACGCAAGGCAGCGCTTGTGGCGCAGCATGCAACCGGAATTCTTCTAATAAACAAAGCCCACTGCGTGGGCAGTGGGCTTTGGGTTCAGGCGGGGAGCTTACTTGGCTTCGGTTTTGGTACCGTCCTGGTGCCACTCGTAAACCACGAAGCTGAAGTCTTTCAGGTCACCCTTCTCGTCGAACGCCAGGTTGCCGGTCGGGGTGTCGAAGCTGTTGGCACGCAGTGCGGCAGCCACTTTGGCGGTGTCGGTGTCACCGGCCTTGGTGATGCCTTCAGCGATGACTTGCACGGCAGCGTAGGCCGGGAATACGAACGGACCGCTCGGGTCTTCGTTCTTGGCCTTGAACGCATCAACCAGTGCCTGGTTGCGTGGGTCCTGGTCGAAGGACTTCGGCAGGGTCACCAGCAGGCCTTCGGAAGCCGGGCCGGCAATGGCCGAGATTTCCTTGTTGCCGACGCCTTCAGGACCCATGAACTTGACGCTCAGGCCTTTTTCCGAGGACTGACGCAGCAGCAGGCCCAGCTCTGGGTGGTAGCCACCGTAGTAGACGAAGTCGACACCGGCTTGCTTGAGCTTGGCGATCATCGCGGAGAAGTCCTTGTCGCCGGCGTTGATGCCTTCGAACAGGGCGACTTTGGTGCCTTTGCTTTCCAGGGTCTGCTTGACCGCGGTGGCAATGCCTTCACCGTATTGCTGTTTGTCGTGGATTACCGCAACCACTTTCGGTTTGACGTGGTCGGCAATGAAGTTGCCGGCGGTCGGGCCTTGTAGGCTGTCCAGGCCGATGGTGCGGAACACCAGCTCGTAGCCACGGGCGGTGATGTCCGGGCTGGTGGACGCCGCGGTGATCATCAGGATGCCTTCGTCTTCGTAGATGTCGGACGCAGGCTGAGTGGAGCTGGAGCACAGGTGGCCAACCACGAACTTGACGTTGTCGTTGACGATCTTGTTGGCCACAGCCACCGCTTGTTTCGGATCGCAGGCATCGTCATAAACCACGCCTTCGAGTTGTGCGCCGTTTACCCCGCCGGCCTTGTTGATTTGCTCGATGGCCATTTTGGCCCCGATGAATTGCATTTCACCGTATTGCGCGACGGCGCCGGTGACCGGGCCAGCCAGGCCAATCTTGATGGTGTCAGCCGCTACCGAGTAGCTGGCAACGCCAGCCATGGCCATGGCGGCAAACAGTTTGGAAATCTGCTTAGTAGCCTTGTTCATAGTGCTCCACTCTTATTGGTTTTGATTGTTGTAGTTCTGGCGGCCAAAGCTGCAGAACCGGGTTGTTCCCCGGTCATTCCCCCGGCAACTGTACCGGTGCAGTGTAGAGCGCGGCTTTACGGCTTGAAAAGCGGCTTACTGGGGGCAAAACCTGAGGGTGTCGCTTTAACACAACAAATGTATAGAAAAACGGCGTGTCTTGGTTGGCTTGGCCAGCGTCGCGAATTTGCCTGCTGGCGGCTCGACGTTATCATGCTGGCCGACTCGTTAACGGCTACTGATAACAGGGCAATCCATGTCTGAGCTACCCATGACAGAACAACCTAGCACCCTCTATGCCAAGCTGCTTGGAGAAACAGCGGCGATCCGCTGGCAGGAGTTGCAACCTTTCTTTGCCCGTGGTGCTCTGCTGCTGGTTGAAGGCACTCTGGATCTGATCGAAGTGGCGCAGGCCGTGGCGCAGAACGATCAGGAGAAAGTCGCCGCCTGGCTGGCCGCAGGCCAGTTGCGCAAGGCCGATGACCGCCAGGCCGAAGACCTGCTGCAACGTGATCCCGAACTGTGGGCCGTGGTGGTTGCTCCCTGGGTGCTGGCGCAGGAGCGCAGTGAGCGCGCAGCGTTGCACTGATCTGGCGCGTCGTTCGTAGCGTTTATCAGCGACTATGCTGGCAGCACCACCGGCTGACTAAGGGAGCTGCCAGCATGTTTGAGCCCGGCCATCTGCATCGCGCCAACACCATTGCCAGCGGCGATATGCCGTTGTTCAGTGTCGATCTCTTCTATGAGGTGCGTCAGGACCCCAGCGAAGGCCCGATGTTGCACATGCGCCTGCAAGGGCAGGTGAACGGTCAGGCATTCGAAGAGGTGTTCGAACTGCACCGTGACACGGCCTTCAACTTCGCCAGTGTGGCCAGCCGGCTGGCGCATAAGCATGGTTTGCCGGTCAACAACAGCTTGATCATGCGCAGCCATGCCGAATATGACCTGATGTTTGAGGACATCCGCAGCAAGCTCGGCGCCCACAGCGGCGAGCCGGTCAACCTCGATCATCTGCAACAGGATGGGCTGTAGCCGCTGGCGTGATGCCGCCGCAGTGGGCTCCGTGCGTCGCTGCTAACGCAGCAGCCCGGCAGCATGGGCGGCCTGTTCCAGCTCGGCGTAGTTTTCCGGGCGGGTTTCAATAAAGCGGCTGGCGCCTTGCAGTTCGAGGATGGCCTGGTGTTGCGCATTGTCGGGGTTGAGCTGGAGAAAGGCCTGGCGGATCTGCTCGCGCAGAGCCGGTGCGAGTTTGCCGCGTACACTCCAGCTGTAGTCGAAGTAGGGCGCGGTGGTGGCAATCACGCGCACGCGCTCGGGGTCGACCTGGCCGGTCGCTAGTAACTGCTCCCAGGCGCTGCTGCTTAGGGCACCTGCATCGGCTTTGCCCTCCTGCACCCAGCGGGCGGTCGCTTCTTGCGCGGCGGAGTAGGCGGTGTGGCTGAAGAAGGTTTCCGGGCGGATGCCGTGCTGCAACAGGAAGTAGCGCGGCATCAGGCTGTCGGATGTCGATGACAGCGAGCCGAAGGCAAATGTCTTGCCTTGCAGGTCCTGCAGGTTCTGCACGGCCGGGTTGGCGCTGATGATCTTGCTGGTAAATTTTTCATCTTCAGCGCGTTGCACCAGTGGCAGCACATCGCGGCGCTTGAGGCGTGCCTGCACCAGGTTGAAACCGCCCAGCCAGGCCAGGTCGATACGCTCATCGGCGAGGGCGTCGACCACGGCGTCGTAGTCGGCGAGGGCGACAAATTCCACGCGAATACCCAACTGCTGGCTCAGATAACTGCCCAGCGGTTTGAATTTGCGCAGCAGCTCTGCCGGATGTTCATCGGGAATGGCTGACACCCGCAGGGTATCGGCGGCGCAGGCAAGAGTAGCCGCCAGGCTCAAGGCAGCAGCAAGAGTGATGGCCACGATACGGCTCAGCATGGGGGCTCCGGTTCAATCCTGATCAGGGCGTTCTGAGTAGAGGTAAGCAGGCGTCCGGCAGCGGCGCGGGCAGGCGTGCAACCTACGTTAAGATAGCGCCCATCATTGAGTCGGAGTCTGCATATGTCCACATCTCTTCCTGCTTTGGCGTTCGCCGGTATTGGCCTGATGGGGTTGCCCATGACCCAGCGCCTGCTGGCTGCCGGTTATTCGCTGACGGTCTGGAACCGTTCTGCCGACAAGTGCGCACCCTTGCAGACACTGGGTGCTCAGGTGGCTGCTCAGCCATCTGCGCTGTGTGCGGCAGCGGATATCGTCATGCTCTGTTTGGCCAACACCGAGGTGGTACGCGATGTGGTGTTTGGCCCCGGCGGGATTGTGGAAACGGGCAAGCCTGGGCAATTGCTGGTGGATTTCTCCAGCCTGGAACCGGCGGCCACCCGCGAGATGGCTGCAGAGCTGCATCGCCGCTGTGGCATGCACTGGGTCGATGCCCCGGTATCCGGCGGCACACCGGGTGCGGCCAACGGCACGCTGGCAATCATGGCCGGTGGCCGGGTTGAGGATATCGAGCGGGTGCGGCCGATTCTCGCGCATCTGGGGCAACGCCTGACGCGTATGGGCGACGTTGGCGCAGGCCAGGTGACCAAGGTGTGCAACCAGATGATCGTCGCCTGTAACGCTTTGGTAATTGCTGAGGTGGTGGCGTTGGCCGAGCAGGCCGGGGTCGATGCCAGCCTGATTGCCCCTGCGCTGGCCGGTGGCTTTGCCGATTCCAAGCCGCTGCAGATTCTTGCGCCACAGATGGCTGAGAGCCAGTTCGAGCCGGTCAAATGGCACGTGCGCACCTTACTCAAGGACCTTGATACGGCGGTGAAGCTGTCGCAGCAGATCGGCTCGGCTACGCCGCTCAGCGGCCTGGCTGCACAGCTGATGCGTCAGCACGGCAGTCAGGGCAATCTGGAGCGTGATCCGGCGACCCTGGTGCAGCTGTACCGAGCGCCAGAGTCCCAAGGGCCAAAATCATGAAGGTTGCGGCCAACCTGTCGCTGCTGTTTACCGAGTTGCCGCTGATCGACCGCGTGGTGGCTGCCGCTGCTGCGGGCTTTGATGGCGTGGAAATCCAGTTTCCCTACGAGCTGCCGGCGCTCCGCCTGAAAGAGGCGCTGGAGGCAGCGGGCATGCCGCTGCGTCTGATCAACCTGCCGGCTGGTGATTTGATGAGTGGCGGTGCCGGCCTGGCGGCCGTACCTGTACGTCAGGCCGAGTTTGAGGCTGCGCTGCAGGAGGCGCTGAGTTATGCCGCCATGGTGCGACCGGCGTTGGTCAACGTGCTGCCGGGACGCTTGGCTGAGGGCGTTGAGCCTGAAAAGGCGAAGGCATGTCTGATCGACAACTTGCGCAAGACCGCCGAGGCCTTTCAGCTATTGGGAATTGGCGTGGTGGTGGAGGCGATCAATCCGCTGGATATGCCGGGCTTTCTGATCAACACCCCGGCGCAGCTGGATGAGTTGCTCAAGGCGGTGGCTCACCCCAACCTGGCAGCGCAGTACGACCTCTACCATATGGCGCGGCAGGGCCTGGATATGCAGGCCGGTATAGCTTTGCTCGCAGGGCGCATCGGCCATGTGCAGTTTGCCGACTACCCAGGGCGTGGTGCGCCGGGAACAGGCGAGTTGCACTTTGCGCCGCTGCTGACGGCGCTGCGTGACAGTGGTTATCAGGGTTGGCTGGCGGCCGAGTATCGGCCGGGAGAGGCGGGCACCCAGGCCAGCCTGGGCTGGCTGAGTGAGTGGCAAGAGGCCTGAAGCGCCATCTGCAAACCGATTGACCTCGGGTTGCAGATGGCAGTGACTTACTCGGGCTTGTCTTCGGCGTACTTGTTGAGCGAGATAACCCGGGTCTTGCCGATGCGGTGGCGGTAGATCTCGCGCAGGTACTTGATGGCTTTCTTTACGCTTTCGCGTGACAGGCGGATGTCGTTGATCGAGACGAACTTGTCCTGATCGTGGATCAGCTCGCGGTACTTCTTCTCGTACATCGGTTTGATCGCGTACCAGTTGGTATCGAGGATCTTCGCCGGGTTCTCGTGCTCGTTGAGCATGGCGTCGACGCGCACTTCGTCGAACTCCTCGCTCATGATGAAATCGAGAATGGCATTGTCCAGGCTTTCGTCGAAACGGTGCGGGTCGCGGGCGAAGCAGCGTTTGATAAAGGCCACGATCAGCGTGAGGAAGTCATCCGACAGGCACGGGCTCTTGGCGATCAGAGTGGTCAGCGAGAGGTTGGCCGAGGCACCGATTACCAGTGCATAACGCTTCAGCGTGGTGTTGGGGAACAGGCTGTTGAGGTGGGTCTTGAGCCGGTTCAGGTCCATGTAGGACAGCTTGTAGTCTTTCGGCAGCGAGACGATCGACACCACCGAGGAGCAGTTCTTGAAGAAGTGCAGGTCGCTGAGTTTGGCGGCGTTGTAGTCGGACTTCTTGTAGTCATCCAGGGCTTCGCGATAACGCTTGGACTCGATCGGCAGCAGGCTGATGCCTTCGATGGCCTGGGTGACCTTGTTGAAGTGCGGCAGGTCGATGGAGCGGAAGAACAGGTCGTCGATATTCAGCCGCGACGGCTCCTTGTCCAGCACGCGGAACTTGTCCAGCGCGGCGGCGCTTTGCTCGGGCACCACCGATTCGGCATAGGCCACGGCTACCGGGCCAGCCAGGCTCATAAACAGGTCGTTGGCATCCAGGCGAATGGTTTCGCCGATGTCGATGCCGGCGCGGCGGAAGTAGTTCTGGTCGTAGTCGGTGGTTACCGCCTGGGCGGTGAGGATGTTGAAGATCTGTTGCGAGATGTACTGGTTGGCGTGCCGCTCCATGGCGTTAACGTCGATGTTCTGGATATTGCCGTCATCGCTTTCTTCGGCATAACGCATGATGTCGTTGGAGATCAGCATCATGGCGTTCCAGGGGCGGATGCGGCGCATCACGCTTTCTTCGCTGTTCTCTTCATTGTCGAAGTTGTAGGAGAAGTCCCATTCTTCTGCGAGGTACTTGCACAGCAGGCGTCCGGCGTTGATGTGCAGGGCTTCGGACATCTCGCTGCGCTGGTCGGAGATGTTCGGCAGGATGCAGATGCCGCTGGTGAAAATCGGCTCGAAAACGAAGCTGTGGTCGCGGTTTTCCAGGCTTTCATCGAAGTTCTTGGTGTCGAACGTCTTGCTCATGTAGGCGAACTGCTGGGCCAGGCCGAATTCCGACGCCATGCCCGAACCGGTGCCGCCGCCGGCGCTGAAAATGTAGAAGTACAGGCGCGACTGGTTGGCCTTGATGCCGCAGGAGTCGATCAGGTAGCTGTGAATAAACTTCCAGTCTTCGTTGGTGAAGCGCTGGGTGTCCTTGTTAAGGATGATCTTGGCCAGGTACTGGCCGAGGATCGGCGCGTTACCGGCGCCGCCGGCATGCACCTCGGACAGGTCCATGATTTTCATCTTGCTGTAGTCGCTGAGGAAACCGCTGGTTTCGCCCTTGCGCGAGAAGCGGATGCGCCCCTCGATGTCCTTGTCCAGGTCGCCGAGCATCACCAGTGGCTCGATCAGAAAGACCGGTTTGCTGTCGCGGCTGGGTGCACGCAGCAGGTTGCTGCGGATCCAGCGGGTGGGGCGGAAATCCTGTTCGGCAACGGTCTTTTCTTCGCTCTTGAATTCACTCAGGTAGAACTGCCGGGCGTTATAGACCAGGGAGGCGACATCCAGGGCGATGTTCGAGCCGCAGCGGCCGAGGCCAATCAGGCACACCGACGGGAAGTGCTGTACCCGCCGATCGTTCTCTTCGTCATGCGGCGCCGGCGGGAACACCAGGCTGCGCAGGCCGTCGAGGTTGTCGAGGATGCGATCGATGTCGCGCTCGGTGAAATACATGTACTGCTCACCGCTGCTGTCGATGCGTACGGGTACCAGCGGCGCTGGCGGCGGCAACGGCTCCAGCGGTGCCAGCAGCGTATCAGCCAGGTCAGCCAGGGTGGCTTCGGTCGCGGGGGAGGTCACAGCGTCTTTTTTTGTTTTCATTTGGAGACAGTCCGGCGGCTAGCGAGGTTGGAAGGGCAAATGGCCACATTGCACTCACAGGCTTGTTTGTAGCATGAAAAATGGAAAATCTCGCTGTTTTGCATGGTTTTACTGAGGCATATCCGGAGTTTTTCTGAGCCACTTTGTGATGCAGGTGCTTGCCGGCCCACCGATTACTCGGCATACACACTACAAATAGTCACAGACAGCCCCGGCGCGAGGCTCTAGATTGCCCTTGTACGTGCTGGGCACGACGGCTGGCCAAGGGCCGCGTACGTGTTTCGATAACAACAATTAGAGATGGATTCCATGCAGCAGTCCCAACAAGCGGCGAATGCCTGGCGCATTCTGTTCCTGCTTTTTCTGGCCAATTTGTTCAACTTCTTCGATCGCACCATTCCGGCGATCATCATCGAACCGATCCGTATGGAGTGGAGCCTCAGCGACTTGCAGCTGGGCCTGATCGGTACGGCCTTCACCATTGTCTACGCGATTGCCGGCATCCCGCTGGGGCGCATGGCCGATACCGGCGCGCGGCGCAAGATCATGGGCTGGGGCCTGGCGGTCTGGAGTGGCCTGACGGCGGTGAACGGCATGGCCTGGAACTTCTGGAGCTTTCTGCTGATTCGCATGGGCGTCGGCATTGGTGAGGCCAGCTACGCGCCGGCGGCCAATTCGCTGATTGGTGATTTGTTCCCGGCACACAAGCGGGCGCGGGCCATGGGCATCTTTATGCTGGGGCTGCCGATTGGCCTGCTGCTGGCCTTTTTCACGATTGGCGCGATGGTCAAGGCGTTCGACAGCTGGCGCGCGCCATTCTTTATTGCCGCAGTGCCGGGGCTGATCCTCGCGGTGTTTATGTTCTTTATTAAAGAGCCCAAGCGTGGCGCAGCCGAACAGGTGCAGTCGTTGAGTGCACCCGTGGAGAAACCGCTGCGCAAGGTCCTGGCAATTCGCACCTTCTGGTGGCTGGTGGTGGCCGGTCTGACTTTCAACTTCGCCACCTATGCCTGCAACTCGTTTATGGTGCCGATGCTGCAGCGCTACTTCCTGATGCCGTTGGAACAGGCGGCGATGGCCACCGGGGTGATAGTCGGTCTGACCGGTCTGGTTGGACTGACGTTGGGTGGTTGGCTGGCGGATAAGATCCACCAGCGCTGGCAGACAGGTCGACTGCTGTTCGCTGCCCTGAGCATGTTGATTGCCTCTGTTGCCACAGGCTACGCCCTGCTCGCCGGGCGGGTTGAAATCGCCGTGTTTGTAGCGCTGTTCAGCATCGGCTGGCTGTTTGCCTACAACTTCTACACCTGCGTTTACACGGCGATTCAGGATGTGATCGAACCGCGTCTGCGTGCCACGGCGATGGCGCTGTTCTTTGCCGGCCTGTACCTGCTCGGTGGTGGCCTGGGGCCAGTGGCCGTGGGCATGCTGTCGGACCACTACTCGCAGGCGGCGATGCTGGCGGCCGGTGCCAGTGAAATGAACGAAACCTTCAAGGCCGTGGGCCTGCACAATGCCATGTACCTGATTCCGGTGGCGCTGCTGCTGACCATGCTGGCGCTGCTGCAAGCCTCGCGCTGCTTTGTAGCCGACGCCGCCAGAATGCAGCACGGCATGCAGCTGCAGCCCGCTAGCTAAGCCATTTTGCCAGGCTCTCCGGCATGCGCCGGACGGCCGGGCAGTGGCTAAATCCTGTGCAATACTCAGTCGCACTGCTGTCACGCAACTGCGACTGAGGATAACCACCATGGGCGCTTCCTCCCTGGTGCTGGGCCATAGCCACGCGCTAGGCGAGCACCCGCTGTTTACTGTGTTGGGCCAGTGCCCACTGACCTTGCAGAGGCTTGATTCACCCGATGGCCTGCCAGACGGGCTGGCGGTGATTCTGCTGGACGACAGCTTGCTGGCGCTCAGGCCTCTGGCCGACTGGCTGGGCTGTGGGCCGATTCTGGTGGGCTGTATGGATCAGCCAGGTGTCTTGCCGTTACCGCCCACGGCCAGCTGTGATGAGCTCTCGGCGCTGCTGCGTTTTGCTGGCGAGCAGTACAGTCTGCGTCATCAGACTGAGCAATTGGCCGCTGCCCTGGCGGGTAAACACGATGACCTGAGCAAACTGGTGGACGTTGGCCTGGCGCTGTCGGCCGAGCGCGACCTTGATCGCCTGCTGGAAAAGATCCTGGTTGAGGGGAGGCGCTTGTCCAACAGCGACGCGGCCTCGCTGTTTCTGATCAGTCGACGTGCGGATGCACCGGCGCAGCTGATCTTCAAACTGACGCAGAACGGCACGCTCAGCCAGAACAGTTTTCAGGACCAGCGCATGCCGCTGAGCAAAGCCTCGATTGCCGGCTATGTGGCGCTGACCAGCACCGAGCTGAATATCGAAGACGTGTATGCGATTGCGGCTGACGCGCCGTATCGCTTCAACCGTTCCTTCGACCTGCAGATGGGCTATCGCACTATGTCGATCCTGGCGATACCCATGCTCAATCACCGTCATGAAGTGGTCGGGGTGCTGGAGTTTATCAACCGTCAGCGCAAGGGCAGTGAGTCGTTCGAGCCCGAACTGATTGCCTTCGATGAAGAAATCGCCGTGTCCCTGCGTGCCCTGGCCAGCCAGGCAGCGGTGGCCATTGAGAATCGTCAGTTGCTGGATGACATCAGCCGGCTGTTCGATGGTTTCGTGCAGGCTTCGGTGTTTGCCATCGAGCAGCGCGACCCGACCACCAGTGGCCATTCCTTCCGGGTGGCCGAACTCTGCCTGACTCTGGCCAATCAGCTACCGCATGCGCCGAGCAGCCGTCTGCGTGAGCAGGCCCTGGCTGATGACGGTCTGCGAGAGCTGCGTTATGCCGCTTTGCTGCATGATTTTGGCAAGGTCGGGGTGCGCGAGCATGTGCTGGTCAAGGCCAAGAAGCTGCCCGAGCAGGTGCTGGAAAACTTGCGCTACCGGGTGGCCCTGGCGCAGGAGAATCTGCATAACCAGACCCTGCGCAAGATGCTTCAGGCCTACCGTCAGCAGGGTGGTCTGAGCGAGGAGCGGCGGTTGCAGTTGGAAGCCGAACTGGCTTACGAATGCGAACGGCTGGAGCGTTACCTGAGCAACATCATTCAGGCCAACGAGCCGAGCATGCTCAGCGAAGGGGATTTTCAGCACTTGCAGGAAGTGCAGGGCGAGTTGGTCAAGGCACCTGGTAATTGCCTGGTCAGCCTGCTCAGCGAAGGCGAGTTCAGTGCGCTGGCCGTGCGCAAGGGCAGCTTGACCACGGCCGAGCGCGAGGAAATTGAGCGGCATGTGGTGCACACTCAGCAGTTCCTTAGCCTGATTCCCTGGACGCCGGATCTGCAGGGGGTACCGCACATCGCCGGTGCGCACCATGAAAAGCTCGATGGCAGCGGCTATCCCAAGGGCCTGATCGGCGATGCGATTCCCTGTGCGTCACGGATCATGACCATCTGCGATATCTACGATGCCCTGACGGCAGCCGATCGGCCCTACAAACCGGCGATGCCACTCGAACGTGCCCTGGATATCCTCAAAAGCGAGGCGCAGAGCGGCTTGCTCGATGCCGAACTGGTGCAGCTGTTTATCAACAATCGCTGCTTCCAGGTTACGGGGGCACCGGGCTCGCGCACCACTGCGCCGTTCAGTCACCACGTGTGTGATTACGAACCCTCATGCACCCGCGAACACCCCCACTCGCACTGACGTGGGGGCGGATTTAGCGATTGCTTTTGAGTGCCTGCTGATAGCGGGCGTCGAGGCTCTGGGTCGGGCCGCTGGCGGTTTTATCGATATACAGATAGACCGGTTGCAGGCGTTGCAGGCGGTCATCAATGCCCGGGTGCACCTTGAGGAAGCTGCTTAGCGCTGCATCATCCTGGCGGGTGGTGCCGAGTGTCTGCAGCACCCCGGCCAGGCCATAGGCATCGTAGCCGGCACGTGCAGCAATTACCGCGCCCATGGCATCGGCTTCGTACTCGTCGCCACGGTCCAGGCCACGGCTGTAGAGGTCGCTGACGCTACGGGTAAAGCGGTCGGTCAGCTCACCGGCATGGCTGCCGCCCTTGTCGGCGGCGCCGGCTTGTACGGCCAGGGTGGCCAGGTCGGTCAGCAGGCCGGTCTGGGCCTGTTGCTGAATGGCCTGTAGATGATGTTTCTGCACCACATGCGCCACTTCGTGGGCCAGTACCCCGGCCAGTTCGGCTTCGCTGTTCATCCGTGTGAGCATGCCGCTGGTGATGAATACGTAACCGCCGGGAGCGGCGTAGGCAGCCACCTGCGGGCTGTCGAGCACGACGAAACGCCAGGGCAGGTCGGGGCGTTCGCTGTGCTGCGCAACCCACAGGCCGACGCGGTTGACGTAGGTCTGCAGTGGCGGGTTGTTGAGCACGGCGGCCTTGCTTAGCAGGATGGTGGCGGTGTTCTGCCCGATCACCCGCTCTTCATCGACGCTTTTCTGGCCCATGTTGGTCAGGTGCTGGCCGGCACTGGCCAGTTTGCCCAGATCGACCCCTTGCACCTGTACGCCTTCCAGCCCCTGGCAGGCACTGAGGCTGACGACCAGGCCGAGCAGGCCGGCATATTTGAGCACTGAGATGGCTGTTGGCATGTCGTATCCTCCCGGTTAGCGCGCGTAGGGCAGGTTCTGGCTGCGCAGACCGCCTTGCTGGGCGAAGCTGCGCGCCTCGCTCGGGCTGGCGGCAAAGGCATCCAGGCTCTGTACGCTGGCTGAGGTGTTGGCGGCACCGCTGCGCAATTCTTCGTCGCTGATGCCGCGTATACCCGTTGCTACTCCGCCTGTGGGCGAGGTCTGGTTGCCGAGCTTGAGCAGACCGCCGAGGTCATTGCTGCGTCCGGCCTGGGCATCCTTGGCGAAACGCAGGCTGAGCAGGGGCAGCCAGCCGCGTTGACCGCTGGCCGTTTCGACCTGATACCAACCGCCCTGACGTTCCAGAACCTGAACCTGGCTTTGCTTGCCGACCTGGCCCACGCTGGCAGCCGCGGCGCTGGGTTCGGCACGCAGGGCGCTGTCTTGCAGGGTATGGGCCTGGCGTACTTCGGCCAGCGCCGAGAAGCCGTAGAAACTGAATATAAGCGCCACAAGGGCACTGCAGAGGCCTTTATTCATCATGTCTCCTTCGCGGTTCGTAGAGCATTACGGCTTCGGCGCGACCTTTTACCTGGTGTTCGCCCTGGGGCACGAAGTCCAGATCGAGCGTGCAGGCCTCACGGGTGGCGGCAGAAATCAGCAGATGGGCGCGACCCTTGGTCAGCCCTTCGATGCGGCTGGCCAGGTTCACCGTGTCGCCTATTGCAGTGTAATCATAGCGCTGCTTGGCGCCGACCAGACCAACTACCGCCGGGCCGGTATGCAGACCGATGCCGATATCGAAATCCGGGCAGTTGTACTCGCGGCGGAAGGCGTCGAGGTTATCGAGCATTTCCATGGCTGCCAGAATGGCCTGATCGGCTTGTTGCGGGTTGTCCAGCGGCGCACCCCAGAAAGCCATGATGGCGTCGCCGATAAACTTGTCGAGGGTCGCTTGATGCTTGAATAGCACCTCCACCTGGCTGCTGAAATAACCTTCGAGCAGGCGTACGATTTCTGCCGGCGTATGCTGTTCGGATAAGGTGGTGAAGTTGCGGATGTCGGAAAACAGTACGGTCAGCTGACATTCCTTGCTCGCCAGCAAGGCTTCCGGATCGTCACGCGACACCAGTTGGTTGACCACCACGGGGTCCATAAAACGGCTGAACAGGCGAATGGTGTCCTGTAATTGTTGGCGTCGGCGTAGGTAGAACAGTGCCAGCGCGGCGGCCAGCAGCAGCCACAGGCAGATCAGCCCCGGCAGCACGCCAAGCAGCGTGCCCTGCAAGGCCAGCCAGTAACTGCCGACAAACAGCGCCAGGCTGCCGAACAGGCACAGGGCAAAAGCCGCCGGTAGCTGTTCGCGCAGCAGCAGAAGGCTCAGGCCGAGCAATAGCAGCAGCGGACCGAGCAATTCCAGCCAGCTATCCGCTTCACGCAACTGGCTGTTGTTGAGCAGGTTGTCGATGGCGGTCATCAGGATAAATGGCGCCGGATAAAGGGTGTCCAGCGGGGTGGGGCGCAGGTCATGCAAGCCGGCTGCGGTGGTGCCGATGACAATGATGCGATTTTTGAACAGCTCGGCCGCCAGCGGCTCGCCCTGGTTGCGCGCCGCTGCCAGCACGGCGGCGTAGGGCAAGCGTGGGTAAGGCAGGCGTGTGTTGCCGGGCCAGTCCAGCAGCAGGCTCTGTTGCGTCGGCAGGTTGCCACCGAGGTCGTGCACGATGCGCGCGGGCAGGCTGGGTAAACGCCAGTCGGCAAAGCTGCGGTACAGCTCATAGCGGCGACCGATACCGTCGGCGTCGGGGCGAAAGTTGATGCTGCCCAGGCGCCACAGCTCACTGGGGAAGGCGTTGGGCAGTAGCAACAAGCCGCGCTGATCGGCGGCGCCGCGTTGCCCAGGTGCCTGCCAGGTGGATGCAGGATAGTCACGCAGCAGTGGCGGCTGGCTGCCTTCGTCGGCTTGCTGGACCAGGGCGGCGAGGTAGGTGTTGTCGCTGCGTTGCAGCACCTCGGCAAAGTAGCTGTCGGCGTCCGGGTTGAACTGGTCGGGCTCGCTGAACAGGATGTCGAAAGCCACGGCTTGGGGTTGCTTGCTCAGCAGGTATTCCAGCAGTTCGCCATGCAGCGAGCGCGGCCACGGCCATTTACCAGCTTCACCGGCCAGCACTTGCAGGCTCAGGTCATCGATATCAATCAGCAGCAGGCGTGGGTCAGGCGTCTGTTCGGCGGCGCGCTGGCGGATCAGCCAGTCGAGATGGGCGTTGTTCAACCCGCTGAGCGCGGGCCACAGGTGCAGCAGGGGAAGCAGAAGCAGCGCCAGCAGGCAGAGCCCGCCGAGGCTATGGCGAAACCGGCGCGAGGCGGCGCGTGCAGGCACGGAAAGCTCCTGTGGGCTGGAATGACAGAAGTAGTGCTTCTGACTCTAGCAGCCCGTTGAAACTACCTGCGTTGCCGATACTGCGTTGAAAACAGGCTCGGAATGCTCATTTACAGCAGTAAACTCCGCTTCCTCGCCTGTTTTCGCCTTGTCTCGGCGGCCTCGCCTACGTTTCAACGGTCAGTAGCCAATGCTGCTTAACCCGCAACCAGTACGCGAATCGCCTCGAGTCGCAACGCCGCCTTATCGAGCATGGCCAGGCCTTGCTCGCGCAGTTGGCGCAGGGCGTTGAGTTCGCTGTCGCGCACGCTTGGGTTGACCGCTTGCAGGGCGATCAGGCGCGCCAGTTCCTCGTCGGTTTCAGCGGCCAGGCGGCGTTTGGCTTCGTCGACGCGTTCGCTATGGCGCGGCGCCACCTTGCTTTCGCCGGCGTTGATCAGCGGGTTGAGGCTGTCGCGCTGGGCCTGGACAAACTTGTTGGCGCTGGCGCGTGGCACGGGCTCCAGTTGTTCGTTGAGCTTCTCGAAGGACACTTTGCTGGCCAGGTCATTGCCGTTGGCATCGAGCAGGCAGCGCAGGGCGATCGGCGGCAGGTAGCGGCCCAGTTGCAGGGTGCGTGGCGCCACCACTTCGCTGACATACAGCAGCTCCAGCAGCACGGTGCCGGGTTTCAGCGCCTTGTTCTTGATCAGCGCCACGCCGGTGTTGCCCATCGAACCGGAGCGCACCAGGTCCATGCCGCCTTGCACCATGGGGTGTTCCCAGGTGAGGAACTGCATGTCCTCGCGGGCCAGGGCCAGGTCGCGGTCATAGGTGATGGTCACGCCTTCGTCGTCACCTAGGGGGAAGCTGGCATCCAGCATCTTCTCGCTGGGGCGCAGGATCAGGGCGTTGTCGGAGTGGTCTTCACTGTCGATACCAAAAGCGTCGAACAGCTGCTCCATGTAAATCGGCAGGGCGAACTGGTCGTCCTGTTCGAGAATCGCTGCAACCAGCGCTTCACCTTCACCGGCGCCGCCGGAGTTGAGCTCCAGCAGGCGGTCGCGACCGGCGTGCAGCTCGCCTTCCAGGCGAATGCGTTCGGCTTTGGCTTCATCGACCAGGGCTTGCCATACAGCGTCGTCGCCGCTTTCCAGCAGCGGCAGCAGGCGGCTACCGAACTGGTGCTGCAGAGCGTTACCGGTTGGGCAGGTGGCGAGGAAGGCGTTCAGCGCCTGGTGATACCACTGGAACAGGCGTTCCTGCGGGCTGTTTTCCAGGTACGGCACGTGCAGCTGGATTCGGTGCTTCTGACCGATACGGTCAAGACGGCCGATGCGCTGCTCAAGCAAGTCCGGGTGAGCCGGCAGGTCAAACAGCACCAGATGGTGGGCGAACTGGAAGTTACGACCTTCCGAACCGATTTCCGAGCAGATCAGCACCTGCGCGCCGAACTCTTCATCAGCGAAGTAGGCGGCGGCGCGGTCACGCTCCAGAATGCTCATGCCTTCATGGAACACCGTAGCCGGGATGCCCTTGCGCACGCGCAGGGCGTCTTCCAGGTCCATGGCGGTTTCGGCGTGGGCGCAGATCACCAGCACCTTGAACTTCTTGAGCATCTTCAGGGTGTCGATCAGCCACTCGACGCGTGGGTCGAATTTCCACCAGCGCTGTTCTTCATCGACATCCGGCTGCGCCTGGTAGCTGACCTCCGGGTAGAGGTCGGCGTGTTCGCCAATCGGCAGCTCCATGTATTCGTCAGGGCTGGCCAGCGGATAGGGGTGCACTTCACGGTCCGGAAAGCCCTGCACGGCGGCGCGGGTGTTACGGAACAGCAGGCGGCCGGTGCCGTGACGATCCAGCAGCTCGCGTACCAGGCGCGCCGAGGCTTCGCTGTCACCGGCATTGACGGCGGCCAGCAGCTCTTCGCCGCCGGCGCCGAGGAAGTCGTGAATGGTCTTGTGCGCGGCATCCGACAGGCGGCCCTGGTCGAGCAGTTCCTGCACGGCTTCGGCAATCGGCTTGTAGTGCTCGCTCTCGGCGCGGAACGCGGCCAGGTCATGGAAGCGGTTTGGGTCGAGCAGGCGCAGGCGGGCGAAGTGGCTGTCCTGGCCGAGTTGTTCCGGGGTGGCGGTGAGCAGCAGCACGCCGGGGATGACCTGGGCCAGCTGTTCAACCAGCGCATATTCCGGGCTCGAATGTTCCGGGTGCCAGACCAGGTGGTGCGCTTCGTCGACCACCATCAGGTCCCAGCCGGCGGCAAACAGCGCGTCCTGGGCCTTTTCGTCTTCGCACAGCCATTCCAGGGCGACCAGCGCCAGTTGGCAGTCTTCAAACGGGTTACTGGCATCGCTTTCGATAAAGCGTTCTTCATCGAACAGCGCGACATCCAGGTTGAAGCGCCGGCGCATCTCCACCAGCCACTGGTGCTGGAGGTTTTCCGGCACCAGGATCAGCACGCGGCTGGCACGCCCGGAGAGCAGCTGGCGATGAATCACCAGACCGGCTTCGATGGTTTTACCCAGGCCCACTTCGTCGGCCAGCAAGACGCGCGGGGCAATGCGGTCGGCGACTTCGCGGGCAATATGCAGCTGGTGCGCAATCGGTTGCGCACGCACGCCGCCCAAGCCCCAGAGGCTGGATTGCAATTGGCGGCTGGTGTAATCCAGGGTGTGGTAGCGCAGGGCGAACCAGGGCAGCGGGTCGATCTGCCCGGCAAACAGGCGGTCACTGGCCAGGCGGAACTGGATAAAGTTCGACAGCTGGGTTTCCGGCAGGCTGACGCTTTCATGCTGGGCATTGAGGCCGTGGTAGACCAGCAGGCCATCGATGTCGTCGACTTCCTGCACGGTCAGTTTCCAGCCTTCGAAGTGGGTGATTTCGTCACCTGGCGAGAAGCGTACGCGGGTCAGCGGTGCATTGCGCAGGGCGTACTGACGGGTTTCGCCGGTGGCCGGGTAGAGCATGGTGAGCATGCGGCCGTCCTGCATCAGAACGGTCCCCAAACCCAGCTCCGCCTCGCTGTCACTGATCCAGCGTTGCCCCGGTTCATACTGCGCCATGCTTGTCTCCCGCGTAAAAAAGCCGACTATGTTAACGGAACCCAGGGTTCAGGCCCAAGGCGCATTGCTGGGTATTGGGCACTTTGTGTGTTCAGATCACTCAAAAGTGTAGTGAGGCATGGCTCAAGTCGCGGCTTGGCTGGCCGACAGTCTGACCAAAGGAGGGCTAATAGATGCTGCCGCCGATCCCCCACAGCCTGGTACCGGTGACTGTCCAGCAGGACGTGGTCAAGCCGCGCCCGGAAATCCCGCCGGTCACCGCTTCTGCGGAAAGCTCCAAGGAAAGTGGCGTGAGCCTCGACAAGCGCCACCCACAAGAGGCCGAGATGCTGTTGCGTGAAGAGCAGCGCCGCCGCCAGCGCCGTCACGGCTACACCCCGGAAGAGTTGGCCGAAGGCGAAGTGGCCGAGGCCGACGAGGCGGTGGTCAGTGAGCTGCCGCGGCAGGGCTTGTGGGTGGATGTGGAAGTCTGAGCTGGGCACACTAGGTGCTTCGTCTGTTCGAGTCTTGCTTCGTGGATCTATTTGCCGACAGCCCCCTGCAGTTGCCTGGCGCCGAGTTGCAGTTGTATGCGCCGTGGCTGGATGTTGCGACCGCCGACCAGTGGCTTGCCGCGTTAACCACGCAGACACCCTGGCAGCAGCCGCAGGTGCAGATTTACGGGCGGCAACTGCCGGTACCGCGTCTGGTGGCCTGGTACGGAGACGCCGAGGCCAGCTACCGCTATTCGGGGTTAACCCATCAGCCGTTACCCTGGACGCCGCTGCTGGCGCAGATTCGTGCGCAGGTGGAGCAGGCCGTGGGGCAATCACTCAATGGCGTGCTGCTCAACTATTACCGTGATGGCCAGGACTCCATGGGCTGGCACAGTGATGACGAGGCGGAGTTGGGCGCCAATCCGCTGATCGCCTCACTGAATCTGGGCGGCACGCGGCGCTTTGATTTGCGCCGCAAAGGGCAGAGCCGCATCGAGCATTCATTGCCGCTGTCGCATGGTTCGCTGCTGGTCATGCGCGGGCCAACCCAGCATCATTGGCAGCATCAAGTGGCGAAGACGCGCAGCCCCTGTGCGCCACGTCTGAATCTGACCTTTCGTTTGATCAAGCCGAGACCATGAGCAAAGACGACAAGCTGATTGATTTCGCCGCCGAGCGCGACAAGCGCATCCATGACCTGCGCGACAAGAAACTCAATGAAATGCGCGATGCCTTCGAGCAGGCCCTGCCGTTGCCCAAGGGCAAGAAAAAGCCCAAGGGCAAGCCGAAAAAGCCTTGAGATCGCTCTGACACAGGCTGATTTGTTGATCTGGATCAGCTAATCAAAGCCTCATCCCGCCAGCGCCCGCCGCTTGTTGATCTGGATCAATGGCGCCCCTGCAGCCCCTGCTAATTTGAAGCCATACCCACACAGGCTTCACAGCAGGAGGCAACCATGTTTATCGATGTCGTAGTTCTCGCCGGTATCGGCACCGTCGGTCTGATGGTCGCCTTCTTCGCCGGTGTCGGTTATTTCATCTGGCAGGATTCGCACAAGCGCAAGCAGGGCTGATTCTGCCGGGGAGGATCGATTCAAGGCCCGTGCAGCTGGCTTTGAATCGGTTCGAAGGGGCACGCAAGGCAATTTGGGCGACTTAGGTCGCCCTTTTTTATGCCTGCCATCCATACTGGCCACGCTACGGGCCAGCATTGTTCAGGGCGCTGATTTATCTGCGCGGGTGTTCAGGCAGCGTGTGCATCTTCCGGGCTATGCGGCGATTCGAGGCGCAGGTAGCTGTCGAGCTTGGTTTGTTGCGCCGGGGTGGTGAACAGGCCGAGTTTGCTGCGCCGCCAGAGAATATCGTCCGCCTGCATGGCCCATTCTTCCTGGCACAGGTAGTCGACCTCACGCGCATACAGCCCGCCGCCCAGGTGTTCGCCCAGGTCACTGAGGTTACTGACACCTTTGAGCATCACCCAGCTGCGGCTGCCGTAGCTGCTGGCCCAGCGCCGCGCCAGTGAGGTGGGCAGCCAGCCGAAACGTTCGCACAGGGCTTCCACCAGTGCGCTCTGGCTGTCCAGTTGTTCGGCACCGGGCAACAGGCTGCTGGCCGTCCAGCTTGGGCCCATCTTGGGAAAGAACGGCGCCAGTTGCGCCAGCGCCGATTCGGCGAGCTTGCGGTAGGTGGTGAGCTTGCCGCCGAACACCGAGAGCAGCGGTGCTTCGCCGGGATGAGCAGACAGCGACAAGGTGTAGTCGCGGGTGACTGCCGATGGATCGTCCGATTCGTCGTCACACAGCGGCCGTACGCCGGCATAGGTGTGCAGGATATCGCTGCGCTGAGTCTGCTTCTTGAAGTGGGCGTTGACCACCTTCAGCAGATAGTCGGTTTCTTCCTCGGTGATCGCTACCTTGGCCGGGTCACCCTGGTACTCGCGGTCCGTGGTGCCGATCAAGGTGAAGCGCTCCTGGTAGGGGATGGCAAAGACGATGCGGCGGTCTTCGTTTTGCAGGATGTAGGCCTGCTCGCCATCGAACAGGCGCGGCACGACGATATGGCTGCCCTGAATCAGGCGAATGCCGTAGGGCGATTCCTGTTTCAGGTCTTCGCGGATAAATTTTGCGACCCAGGGGCCTGCAGCATTGACCAGCGCGCGAGAGCGAATCGAGAACAGGCTGCCGTCGCTGCGTTCCAGATGGATATGCCACAGACCCTTGCTGCGCCGTGCGCTGACGCAGCGGGTGCGGCTGTGCACGTGAGCGCCTTGCTCGCGGGCTGCCATGGCATTGAGCACCACCAGGCGGGCGTCATCGACCCAGCAATCGGAATATTCGAAACCGCGGCTGATCTCGGCTTGCAGCGGGCTGCCGGCACCAAAACGCAGGCCGCGTGAGCCGGCCAGCTTCTCGCGCTTGCCCAGGTGATCGTAGAGAAACAGCCCGGCACGGATCATCCAGGCCGGCCGCAAGTGTGGGCGGTGCGGCAGGATAAAACGCATGGGTTTGACGATATGCGGGGCCTTGTTCAGCAGCACTTCACGCTCGGCTAATGCCTCGCGCACCAGGCGGAACTCGTAATGCTCCAGATAGCGCAGGCCACCATGGATCAGTTTGCTGCTGGCCGACGAGGTGTGCTGCGCCAGGTCGTCCTTTTCGCAAAGGAACACGGACAGGCCGCGTCCGGCGGCATCGGCGGCAATCCCGACACCATTGATACCGCCGCCGATCACGGCAAGGTCATAGACTTCAGCGAGTGGGGTAAGGCTGGCAGAGCGAGTCGGCATGGCGGCACCAGAAAGTCAGTATTGAACTTTAAGTGTTCACTTTCGAAAATATGCTAGTCGAATATGCACGGCTTCGCCACCCCGAAGTGCGTTTTCGCGCCCAGTGGTTATGAGAAATTGCTAATGGGATATCGGTCAGGCAGGTGCCAGGCCAGTGCTGGCGCTCTTACACCAGGTCGAGGTGCACCTTGTGCTCGGTCAGCAGGCGGTTTATGGCTGCGGACGGCGCGGCATCGGTAAACACGCGGTCGACCAGGGCGACCGAGCCCAGGCGCACCACGGCGTTGCGGCCGAACTTGCTGGAGTCGACGGCGAGAAATACCTGGCGCGCATTGCTGATGATGGCCTGGGAGACACGCACTTCCTGGTAGTCGAAGTCGAGCAGGCTGCCGTCTTCATCGATGCCGCTGATGCCGACCAGGGCGAAATCGACCTTGAACTGCTGGATAAAATCCACCGCCGCCTGGCCGACGATACCGCCATCGCTGCGCACCGTACCGCCGGCCAGCAGCACTTCGAAGTCGGCTTTGGCGCTGAGCTGGGCGGCCACATGCAGGTTGTTGGTGATGATCTTCAGGCCCTTGTGGCCGAGCAGCTCGCGGGCGATGGCTTCGGTGGTGGTACCGATGTTGATGAAGAGCGAAGCGTGGTTGGGGATTTGCGTGGCAATCGCGGCGGCGATGCGTTGTTTTTCATCGCGCATCTGCCCGGCGCGCATGCTGTAAGCGGTGTTCTGTGTGCTGGAGCTTTCACTGGCTGCACCACCGTGGGTGCGGCGCAGCAGACCTTGCTCGGCGAGCTGATTGATGTCACGGCGGATGGTTTGCGGGGTGACGGCAAATGCCTGAGCCAACTCGTCGATGCTGACATAGCCGCGTTCGCGGGCGAGTTCGAGAATGTCGTGCTGGCGGGGCGGCAGGGTCATGAAAACTCCTCGGAAGTGCGCGGCATTATAGGCTGTCGTCGCGGCCAAATTGGGCTAAGGTACGCCAACTTTGTCAGATTGTTTTCACATTCGAACATGACGCCTGCCATCGATCTGCTGAAAAAAGCCAAGGCTGCGCACCAGGTGCACAGTTATCACCACGACCCCAAGGCCGCTTCCTATGGCCTGGAAGCGGCGGAAAAGCTCAACCTTGAGCCTGCTCAGGTGTTCAAGACGCTACTGGCCGCCAGTGAGAAAGGCGAGTTGCTGGTCGCTGTAGTGCCGGTCGCCGGTACGCTTGATCTGAAAGCCCTGGCGCAGGCCGCCGGGGTAAAGAAAGCCGATATGGCTGACCCCAATGCAGCGCAACGCGCGACCGGTTACCTGCTCGGTGGCATCAGCCCGCTGGGGCAGAAGAAGCGTTTGCGTACCTTTATCGATGAATCGGCGCAGCAGTTTCCCAGCATTTATGTCAGTGCCGGACGGCGCGGACTGGAGGTGCAGTTGGATGCCGCTGTGTTGGCGCAACTGACCCAGGCCGTGTTCGCACCCATTGGCCGCCTCTGAACACGTCGCTCGACACCATAACAATAAGGAAACCTTGTATGTCTCAATACCTGCTTGCCATCGACCAGGGCACCACCAGCAGCCGGGCGATTGTTTTCAGTGCTCAGGGCCTGCCCGTTGCGCGTGCGCAGCAGGAGTTCAAGCAGTACTTCCCGCAGGATGGCTGGGTTGAGCATGACGGCGAAGAACTGTGGCTGAGCACCCTCAAGGTCTGCCGCGAGGCGCTCAAGCAGAGCGGTCTGAGTGCCAGTGATGTGGCGGCCATCGGCATCACCAATCAGCGTGAAACCACCCTGGTGTGGGACGCGCAGACTGGCACGCCGATCCATCCGGCCATTGTCTGGCAGGACCGGCGCACTGCCGACTACTGCGCCGAACTGAAAGACGCCGGCCATGAGACGGCGGTAGCCGCCAAGACCGGGCTGCTGATCGACCCGTATTTCTCGGCGACCAAGCTGCGCTGGATTCTGCAGAAGGTGCCCGGTGCCCGTGAGCGCGCCGAGCGCGGTGAGCTGCGCTTTGGCACCGTGGACTCCTTCCTGTTGTGGCGCCTGAGCGGCGGCAAGTCGCACAAGACTGATGCTAGCAACGCCTCGCGTACTCTGCTGTTTAACATCCACACGCAACAGTGGGATGAGGAGCTGCTCCAGCTGTTCGAGATTCCCGCCAGCCTGCTGCCGGAAGTGCTCGATTGCGCAGCTGATTTCGGCATTACCGACGCCAGTCTGCTCGGCGCGGCGATTCCGGTGCTGGGCATGGCTGGTGATCAGCAGGCGGCCTTGATCGGCCAGGCCTGTTTCGAGCCGGGGATGGTCAAGAGCACCTATGGCACCGGCTGTTTCATGATTCAGAACACCGGCAGCACACCGGTTACCTCGAAAAACCGCCTGCTCACCACTGTGGGCTATCGGCTGAATGGCCAGGTCACCTATGCGGTGGAAGGCAGCATCTTCGTCGCTGGCGCTGCGGTGCAATGGCTGCGCGACGGCATCAAATTGATCAGCCATGCCCGCGATACCGAGGCGATGGCCGAGCAGACCGGTGATGCCTGCGGTGTGTACCTGGTACCGGCGTTCACCGGCCTGGGTGCGCCGTACTGGGATCCTAAAGCCAGGGGCGCGATTTTCGGCCTGACTCGCGACACTGGGATCAAGGAAATCGTCACTGCCGGCTTGCAGTCAGTGTGCTATCAGACCCGTGACCTGCTCGAAGCCATGCGCCAGGACGGCGCGGCCGAACCGAGTGCGCTGCGGGTGGATGGCGGCATGGTGGAGAACAACTGGGTTATGCAGTTTCTTGCCGATATTCTCGGCGTGCCGGTGGAGCGCCCGGAAGTCACCGAAACCACGGCGCTGGGCGTGGCTTACCTGGCCGGTCTGCAAGCCGGGCTTTATAAGGATTTGGCGAGCATTGCCCGGCATTGGCATCGTCAGCAACGGTTTGAACCGCGCATGGCTGACAGCCATCGCAGCAAACTCTATGACGGCTGGCTGGATGCGGTGAAAAGGGTGCGCAGCGAAGGCTGAGGGTGGTAAAACTGCCGGCAACCCTATTGCTCGTGGAGCCCTGCATGTCGAGATACCGCTTGCTGGTTGCGCGTGGATGCATGCTGGTGCTGCTTGCCTGGGCCGGCTGGGCGCGGGCAGAGACGCTGGTGATCGCCGGAGATATCTGGTGCCCGGTGAATTGCCAACCTGGTTCTGAGCGGCCGGGCATCTTCGTGGAACTGGCTCGGGAAATCTTTGCCGAGGCGGGTATCGAGGTGCAGTACAAGGCCCTCAACTGGGCACGTACCCTGCAGATGGTCCGGCGTGGCGAGTTGAATGCGGCTGTCGGTGCCGGCGTCGAAGACGCTCCGGACTTTCTCTTTGGCGCCACGCCCGTGGCGTCGTCACGTAGTTGCTTTTTTACCTTGCCGGATTCCACCTGGCGCTTTACTGGCACCGCATCGCTTGCCGGGCAGCGCCTTGGGGTGATTAATGACTACAGCTATGGCGATGAGCTGAACACCTATATCGCCCTGCATCACGGCGACAGCGAACGTATTCAGATTGCCGCCGGTGATACGGCCTTGGCCTTGAATATCGGCAAGCTGACCCATGGCCGCGTGGATGTGGTACTGGAAAACGCCTGGGTCATGCAAGCCATGTTGGCCAGCCAGGGGCGCGTCGGCGATTTGCGCGAAGCCGGTTGCCGAGCGCCGGATGTACCGATCTACTTGGCGTTTTCGCCGGTACTGGAGTCTAGCCCGCGCTATGTCGCGATTTTTGAGCAAGGGTTGCAGCGTTACCGCGCCAATGGCCGTTTGCAGGCCTTGCTGGCCGCTTATGGCGTCCAGACACCCTGACAGTCCTCACGCTGTGTTGTCTGTGGCTGGGGTATTACGCCGATCTGTATGGCTGTAATTGGCTGCCTCTGTAGTGGGCATGTCGGCTGTGCTTTCGGCATGCTGCAGCCCACGATGACTGCGGAGTGCGCCCCATGCAGCTTGAATTTCACCAGGTCGATGCCTTTGCCTCGCAACCATTTACCGGCAACCCGGCGATGGTTTATCGCCTGGACAGTTGGTTTGACGACGCGCTGATGCAGCAGATTGCCGCCGAGCACAACCTGGCGGAAACCGCCTTTGTGGTAAGGGAAGGCGCTGCATGGCATATCCGCTGGTTTACCCCGAGTGCCGAAGTGCCGTTATGTGGGCATGCCACCCTGGCCAGCGCCCATGTACTGTTCGAGGTCTATGGCGAGCCGGGTGAGGTGCTCGATTTCACCTGCTTGTCCGGCGCGCTGCGGGTCAGCCGCGCAGGCAGCATGCTGGTGCTGGATTTCCCTGTGCGTCGTGCGCAGCCCTGTGAGCTGCGCGCGGAGGTTAGTCAGGCACTGGGCGTGTCAGTTGAAAGCGTGGTGGCGCTGCATGAAGGGCAGGGCATTCAGGAATTGTTGGCGATTGTGGCATCGGAAGCGGCGGTACGCGCTTGCAAGCCTGACTTGGCTGCCGTGGCGCGGTTGCCAGGGTTGGGCCTGCTGATCAGTGCGCCGGGTGAGCAGCATGACTTCGTTTCGCGCTACTTCGCCCCGGCCATCGGTATCAATGAAGACCCGGTAACCGGTTCAACCCATTGCATCCTTACGCCCTACTGGGCGCAGCGTCTGGGCAAGACCCGCCTGAGCGCCTTCCAGTGTTCGGCGCGCGGCGGCGAGTTGCACTGTGAGCTGGTTGGTGAGCGGGTGCAGATCGCCGGCCAGGCGCTGTTGATTGCCAGTGGCCGGTTACTGTTGCGATAGGTCAGCTGTCGCTGCTGTAGCGGCGTACCCCCGACTCCCCAAGGTTGACCTGGGCGGCGATGCTGCCGGGCGCGGCAAACACCACCAGATGGTCGGCGGCGACACGAATGCCGACCTGCTGGCCGGGTAAGTGATCGGCGTGGCTGGGGAAGATTGATTCCAACTGGCTGCCTGTGGGTAGTTGCAGGCGATACAGGGTGGCGGCACCGAGGAAGGTCTTACCGACGATCAGCGCCTTTTGCGTACTGTCCGGGTCATACACGATATCGTCTGGACGCAGCAGCACGTCGACCGCGCTGCCGGTTGGCCAGGTGTAGGCGCGGTTGCCGCGAATCAGGCCCAGTTCGGTCTGTACCGAGTCCGGGCTAAGCAGCTGGCCGCGAATGAAATAGCCCTGGCCGATAAAGCTTGCGACAAATGGCGTCAGTGGTTCGTGGTAGAGGTTGAACGGGGTGTCCCACTGCTCCAGTTTGCCTTCCTTGAATACGCCGACGTGGTCGCTGACGGCAAAGGCTTCTTCCTGATCATGGGTCACCAGAATCGCGCTGGTGCCCCGGGCTTTGAGAATGTCGCGCACCTCATGGCTCAAGCGCCGACGCAGTTCGCCATCCAGGTTGGAAAACGGCTCATCAAGCAGCAGCAGTTGTGGTTCCGGCGCCAGGGCACGGGCCAGAGCCACGCGTTGCTGTTGGCCGCCGGACAGTTCGTGTGGGTAGCGTTTGCCGAGGTGGCCAAGTTTGACCAGCTCCATCAGCTCCTGGGTAACCCGCTCGCAATTGGCTTGTTTGCGGATGCCGAAGCCGATGTTCTCGGCCACGCTCAGGTGCGGGAACAGTGCGTAATCCTGAAACACCATGCCGATCCGACGTTTCTCGGGGGCCAGGGTAAAGCCGGCTTTGGAGATGACCTGATCGGCCAGCTGGATTTCGCCTTCCAGCACCGGCTCGAAGCCGGCAATGGCGCGCAGGGTGGTGGTCTTGCCGCAGCCCGAAGGGCCGAGCAGGCAGCCGATATCGCCGGCATTCAGATGCAGATTAAGGTTCTGCACCACCTTGTGTCCGGGGTAGCCGCAACTCAGGTCGCGCAGGTTCAGCAGAGGTTGGCTCATGCGTGGTGGTACGCCGGTTCAACCAGGAATTCGAGCAGTGCCTTTTGCACATGCAGGCGGTTTTCGGCCTGATCCCAGGCGGCCGAGCGCGGGTCGTCGAGCAGGTCTTCGCTGATTTCCTCGCCGCGGTGCGCCGGCAGACAGTGCAGGAACAGCACATCGTCGGCGGCCGCATCGAGCAGGGCGCGGTTGACCTGGAAGGGCTGGAACAGCTTGATGCGCTGTGCGGCTTCGTCTTCCTGGCCCATGGAGGCCCATACGTCGGTGCTCACCAGGTGGGCGCCGGCCACTGCAGCGCGCGGGTCGCGCAGGATCTGCACACGCTCGCCGGCAGCAGCAAGGAATGCGGCGTTCGGCTCATAGCCTTCGGGGCAGGCAACGCGCAGCTGGAAGTCGAACTGCATGGCCGCTTCTATATAGGAGTTGCACATGTTGTTGCCGTCACCGATCCAGGCCACGGTCTTGCCTTTGATGCTGCCGCGATGCTCCTGATAGGTCTGCATGTCGGCCAGCAACTGGCAGGGGTGCAGGTCATCGGACAGGCCGTTGATCACCGGCACGCGCGAGTTGGCAGCAAATTCGGTCAGGGTGCTGTGGGCGAAGGTGCGGATCATCACCGCATCAAGCATGCGCGACATGACGATGGCCGCATCGCCAATCGGCTCGCCACGACCCAGCTGGGTGTCACGCGGTGAGAGGAAAATGGCCTGGCCGCCGAGCTGGATCATGCCGGCTTCGAACGACAGGCGGGTACGAGTCGAGGCTTTCTCGAAGATCATGCCCAGTACGCGATTCTTCAGCGGCTCGAACAATACGCCGCGGTTGCGCAAGTCCTTCAGCTCCATGCCGCGGCGGATCAGCCCTACCAGTTCATCCGGTGTGCAATCCATCAGCGAGAGAAAGTGTCTTGCGCTCATCATCAACTACCTTTTGACAGCAGGGCGCAGGTTCAATGGCCTGGTGAAATAAAAGAAACGGCAGAACCTGCGGCTGGGGGGCCGCACAATGCGACGAAACGGGGAAGTCGCGATCTTATAAGCAAACGCCGATCAGGCGCAAATTGCCGGCGGTTTATGGGGCTGTGGGGCAGGGGGCTAGACGCATCTATCGGCTGACCTGATGCTGCGCAATTCACGCCGCGAACCCTGCTGGTGCAGGTTCTGATCTGCCGACATAGTTCATGCTTTACGGTGCTTTGTGCGCCGAACCAAAACAAGAGGCCCGGCCATGACCAAGACCCTCCACCACCGTGCATGCCACCTGTGCGAAGCCATTTGCGGCCTGAGCATTGAAACCGAAGTGCAGGACGACGGTTCCACGCAGATCCGTTCGATCAAGGGCGATGCCCAGGACAGTTTCAGTCGCGGCCATATCTGTCCCAAAGCCGTGGCATTACAGGATATTCAGAATGATCCCGATCGCCTGCGTCAGCCGATGCGCCGGGTGGGCAATGAGTGGCAGGCCATCGACTGGAATGAAGCTTTTGCGCTGGTGGCCGAGCGCCTGAGTGCGATTCAGGCCGCGCATGGGCAAAACGCCGTGGCGGTGTATCAGGGCAACCCGAGCGTACACAACTACGGCCTGATGACCCACAGCAACTACTTTCTCGGCCAGTTGAAAACCCGCAACCGCTATTCCGCCACCTCGGTCGACCAGTTGCCGCATCACCTGACCAGTCACCTGATGTACGGCCATGGCTTGCTGATCCCGATTCCGGATATTGATCACACTGACTTTATGCTGATTCTCGGCGGTAACCCGCTGGCGTCCAACGGCAGCATCATGACTGTGCCAGATGTGGAGAAGCGCCTGAAGGCCATCCAGAAGCGCGGTGGCAAGCTGGTGGTGGTTGACCCACGCCGCAGCGAGACGGCGGCGATTGCCGACCAGCATGTGTTTGTCCGTCCGGGGCAGGATGCCGCGCTGCTGTTCGGCCTGCTCAATACCCTGTTTGAAGAAAACCTGGGCCGCGCCAGTCATCTGGCCGTCGATGGGCTGGATGAGGTGCGCCAGGCGATTGCCGGCTTTACTGCCGAAGCCATGAGCGCCCGCTGTGGCGTGCCGGCGCCAACGATTCGCCAGTTGGCCCGCGACTTTGCCGCGGCCGAATCGGCTGTTTGTTATGGCCGTATGGGTGTTTCTACCCAGGCGTTTGGCACGCTGTGTCAGTGGCTGGTGCAGCTGATCAACCTGGTCACCGGGAATCTGGATCGAGTGGGCGGTGTGCTGTGCACCGAGCCTGCCGTGGATCTGGTGGCCTCGACTTCCGGTGGGCATTTCAACCGCTGGCAGAGCCGGGTATCCAGTTTGCCGGAGTACGGCGGTGAATTGCCGGTGTCGGCTCTGGCCGAGGAGATGCTCACGGCCGGCGAAGGGCAGATACGGGCACTGGTGACAGTGGCGGGCAATCCGGTGCTGTCCACGCCCAATGGCCGTCAGCTGGAGCAGGCGCTGGATGGGCTGGAGTTTATGCTCAGCATCGACTTTTACATCAATGAAACCACCCGCTATGCCGACCTGATCCTGCCGCCGACGGCGCCGCTGGAGCACGATCACTACGACACCACCTTCAATGTGTTTGCGGTGCGCAACGTCACCCGCTTTAACGAGGCAGTACTGGCCAAGCCGGAGGGGGCGCTGCATGACTGGGAGATTTTCGTCGGCCTGGCCAAAGCTTTTGCCGCCAAGACCGGCGTGGAGCTCAAACCGACCATGGCCCCGGAGCAGATGATCGACATGGGCCTGCGCTTTGGTGCTTACGGCGACAAGTCGGAACATAAGTTGTCCCTGGCCGCGTTGCGCGAGCACCCGCATGGCCTCGATCTGGGCGCACTCAAACCCAACCTGGCCAGTCGTCTGAAAACCATCAATAAGCAGGTAATGGCGGCTCCAGCGGTGATCATGGCTGACCTGCAGCGTTTTGCCGAACAGCCGAGTGCCAAAGCTGACGAGTTGCTGCTGATCGGCCGTCGGCATGTGCGCAGCAATAACTCCTGGATGCACAACTATCACCGCCTGGTAAAAGGCAAACCCCGTCATCAGTTGCTGATGCATCCGGCTGACCTGAGCCAGCGTGGGCTGAGCGATGGCCAGTTGGTGCGAGTGCGCTCGCGGGTGGGGGTGATCGAGGTGGAAGTGGCTGCGAGCGATGAAATGATGGCAGGGGTGGTCAGTCTGCCGCATGGTTGGGGGCATGCGCGGCCAGGCGTGCAGATGGCAATTGCCAGCGAACAACCAGGTGCCAGTGCCAATGACCTCACCGATGAGCGGCAGCTCGATGCTCTGTCCGGCAATGCGGCATTAAATGGTGTGCCGGTACAGGTTGAGGCCGCTTGAGCAGGTTATATCTGGCTCGAGGAAAGTGCCTGGGAAGGCCGAGCATTGCGCTCGGCTTTTCGCTACAATGCCGCCACCGTGCCGACCCGTGAGTCGGGAAGTTAAGTCCTGAGGTGCCCAATGGATATCATCGAAACCATCAAAGAGCAGATCGCCAACAACACCGTTCTGCTGTACATGAAAGGCTCGCCGAACGCTCCGCAGTGCGGCTTTTCCTCCAAGGCTGCGCAGGTTGTGATGGCTTGTGGCGAGAAATTCGCCTATGTCGACATTCTGCAAAACCCGGAAATCCGCGCCAATCTGCCGAAATATGCCAACTGGCCAACTTTCCCGCAGCTGTGGGTCGGTGGTGAGCTGGTCGGCGGTAGCGATATCCTGGTGGAAATGTTCGAAAAGGGTGAGCTGCAAACCCTGATCAAGGACGCTGTGCAGAAAGCCGACGCCTAAGCTAAGCCGGCCGCATAAACAACAAACCCCGCCAAGTGCGGGGTTTGTTGTTTGTGGCGTAGCGTTCGGCTTATTCGTCCATCTGCGACTGCAGGTAGTTCTGCAGGCCTACAGCTTCGATCAGGCTGAGCTGGGTTTCCAGCCAGTCGATGTGGTCTTCTTCGGAGCAGAGGATTTCTTCAAGCAGTTCGCGGCTGGCGTAGTCGCCGATGCTTTCGCAGTAGGCAATCGCTGCTTTCAGATCAATATGCGCCTTATGTTCGATCTTCAGGTCGCATTCGAGCATTTCCTTGGTGTTTTCACCGATCAGGATCTTGCCGAGGTCTTGCAGGTTCGGCAGGCCTTCGAGAAACAGGATGCGCTTGATCAGCTTGTCCGCGTGCTTCATCTCGTCGATGGACTCGTGATACTCGTGCTCGCCGAGTTTCTTCAGGCCCCAGTCCTCGTACATGCGCGCGTGCAGGAAGTACTGGTTGATCGCGACCAGCTCGTTACCGAGGATCTTGTTCAGATGCTGGATGACTTTCTTGTCGCCTTTCATGTCTGCGTCTGCCTTGCAAGGTGAGTTAGCTCTAAATTCTGGGCCGATGATTTTTGACTGTCAAACCTAAGTGTTTGAATCCAAAGCTAAAATTAATATGAATACGAATGTTTAAGTTCTGCATCTCGGTGCTAAGGTATTGAATTAAAGCCATAAAAACACTGCGAGTGCATTTGGCCTGTGTAATAGCGGCTTGAAGGGCAGTTGAAATAAATGACGAGGCATAAAAAAACCGGACTCAAGGTCCGGTTTTTTACAAGGCGCTGACTCAAGCGGCGACAAAGCTTGCCGGATAGGCGAGGGCGGCCTGGCTGCTTTGCACTTCACTGAGGGTTTCACGTACGACCTGCTTGGCCAGGCAGGCGCATTTGCCGCACTGGCTGGCGACGCCAAGGGTGGCCCGTACATCACGGTAGCTGCAGCAGCCTTCGTAGATGGCTTCGCGAATCTGACCGTCAGTTACACCTTCGCAGAGACAAACGTACATGATTGAGGCTCGTGGCAGGCAGTTAAGATGCGAAAGATACTAATGTTAATGAGAATGCTTGTCAAAACTGAATGTGATTGTCTGATGAGTGGTGTGTTTGCGCCTGCGATATCTTCTTAAACAGTCAGTGCGGCGTGTTGTTGAAGGGAGGTGGCAACGACAGCGGGGCCGTTGCCGCTTTGCTTGCCAGTAGCGGAAAGCCTTTGCCGCTTTGCCGCTAAGATGGCTTCGATATTCAAATAAAACATTGAAATATAAGTAAAAAAACAAAATGGCACACGCCTTGCTTATGGTCTTGCACGGAAAACAGCAACGCCAACGGGCAAAGGTTTCTGACCATGAGCATCAGCTTCGATCGGGCACTCGGTATTCACGAACAGGCACTGGGCTTTCGCGCTCAGCGTGCCGAAGTGTTGGCCAATAACATCGCCAACGCAGACACGCCGCACTACAAGGCGCGTGATCTTGAATTCGCCAGCGTACTGGCCGAGCAGAGTGCCAAGAGCCAGCGTGGCCAGGTCAGCCTGAGCCGCACCAACAGCCAGCATATCCCGGCTGATGGCGTTGCTATGGGCGACGCCAGCCTGGCGTACCGCACGCCGCTGCATCCATCGATTGATCAGAACACCGTCGACCTGCAGATCGAGCAGTCCAACTACGCCGAAAACTCGGTGCAGTTCCAGGCCAGCTTCACCTTCCTCAACAGTAAGTTCAAAGGGCTGGTCAACGCCCTGCGCGGCGAATAACAGGAGCCTGATGCCATGTCACTTGCCAGTGTTTTCAATATCGCCGGAATGGGGATGAGCGCGCAGAGCACGCGTCTGAACACCATCTCCAGCAACATTGCCAACGCCGAGACGGTTTCCTCGAGCATTGATCAGACCTACCGCGCGCGCCATCCGGTGTTTGCCACGGTGTTCCAGTCGGCGCAGGGCGGTGACCGTGGTTCGTTGTTTGCCGATCAGGACAATGCAGGGGTAGGGGTTCAGGTGCTTGGCGTGGTCGAGGATCAGAGCACCCTGATGCCGCGCTACGAGCCGAACCACCCATCCGCAGATGAAAACGGCTACGTGTACTACCCCAACGTCAATGTGGTGGAAGAGATGGCGGACATGATTTCTGCCAGCCGGGCCTTCCAGACCAACACCGAAATGATGAACACCGCCAAGCAGATGATGCAGCGCGTGCTGACCCTTGGTCAGTAAGCCAGCGGATAAGGAGCACAGACCTATGAGCACTGTTGGCGATGTAGCAGGTTCGGTACTGGATAAATACCAGATCAAGAACGAGACCAAGACGAACAAGGACCTTGGCAAGAATGAGTTTCTCAACCTGCTGGTGGCCCAGTTGAATAACCAGAACCCCCTGGAGCCGCAAGGCAATGGTGAGTTTATTGCCCAGCTGGCGCAGTTCAGTCAGGTGGAAGGGATCGAGAAGTTGAACACCAGCATGGGCTCGCTGCTCACCGGTTATCAGTCTTCCCAGGCGTTGCAGGCTTCGTCCCTGGTCGGGCGCAAGGTCATTGTGCCGAGCGACAAGGCGGTGGTTGATACCAGTGAAAGCTTCAAGGCCAGCCTGGTGCTGCCGGTTAGCAGCAGCAACGTGTACGTGAACGTCTACGACAAGGCCGGTTCAGTGGTCAGTCGGGTCAATCTGGGTGAGCAGGCGGCTGGCAATGTCAGCTTTATCTGGGATGGCAAGGATGCCAGCGGCAATCTGTTGCCGCCCGGCACCTACAAATTCGAAGCACAGGCTACCTACGCCGATGGCACCAAGGGCCTCTACACCTTGCTGCCGGCCAACGTCGACAGTGTGACCCTGGGCGGCAAAGAGTTGATGTTGAACCTGGCAGGGCTCGGCAGTGTGCCGATGTCGCAAGTGCAGGTTATTGGTCAGTAACTAACAGGTTTTAACCGCCGGTTGCCCGGCAAAGGAGTCTTCCATGGGTTTCAATATCGGTCTGAGTGGTCTGCGTGCCGCGACCAGTGACCTCAACGTGACCGGCAACAACATCGCTAACGCAGGCACTGCAGGCTTCAAACAGTCGCGGGCCGAGTTTGCCGATGTGTATGCGGCTTCGGTGTTGGGTACCGGGAAAAACGCGCAGGGCAGCGGGGTGCTGTTGGCCGATGTGTCGCAGCTGTTCAATCAGGGCAACATCAACTACACGCAGAACGCGCTGGATCTGGCGATCAACGGCAACGGTTTCTTCCAGACCAGCAATAATGGCGATATCAGTTACACCCGTGCGGGCTACTTCGGGACTGACCGTGATGGTTTTATGGTCAACAACTTCGGTTATCGCCTGCAGGGCTATGCGGTTGATGCGGCAGGCAACCTGCAGAATGGTGTGGTCAGTGACCTGCGTATCGAGACAGCCAGCCAGGAGCCTCGGGCAACCGAGAGCCTTGAGCAGGTGTTCAACCTGAACTCGACTAATCAAGTGCCGACTACCGTACCGTTCAATCCGGCGGATCCAACAACCTACAACTCGTCGACCTCGACCAATATTTACGACTCTCAGGGTAACTCCCACGTTTTTACCCAGTATTTCCTCAAGACCGGGCCCAACACCTGGCAGATGAATGTGCTGATTGACGGGCGTAACCCGGATGACCCGACGCTGACCACGCCGTCCTCAGTGGATCTGCAGTTCACCACGGCCGGGCAGTTGGATATCCCTGCGTTGATCGCCTCGACGCCGACCGGTTTCACTGTTGACGCCAATGGCCTTATCAATCTGACCACTTGGGTGCCGGCTGCGCCGGACAATTCCATCCCGCCAGTGTGGAGTGGCAACGGTGCTACTGCCAGCGCTGCCGGTGTGGCAGTTGATGTGCGCGCTTCAACCCAGTTTGCCAGCAACTTTGCGGTCAACCGCGTCAGCCAGGACGGTTACACCACCGGCCAACTGGCAGGCCTGGAAATTGACGACACCGGGGTGATCTTCGCGCGCTACACCAACGGTCAGTCGAAGGTGCAGGGGCAGGTGATTCTGGCCAACTTTGCCAACGTGCAAGGTCTGACGCCGGTGGGCAAGACTGCCTGGGTGCAGTCCTTCGAGTCGGGTGAGCCGGTACGCGGCACTCCGCGCAGTGGCACCTTGGGTGCGCTGCAGTCCGGCGCTCTGGAGGATTCCAACGTCGAACTGTCGGATCAACTGGTCAACCTGATCGTTGCGCAGCGTAACTATCAGGCCAACGCCAAGACCATTGAAACCGAAAGTGCGGTTACTCAGACGATCATCAACCTGCGTTGATACGGCGTCAGTAGGCAGGCGCGAGGCCTGTCGCAGGCGGCAAAACTACGCCGCCTGGCTGCGCAAAGGGCTCCATATGGAGCCCTTTTATTTTTAAAAGTTCATATATATCAAAGCCTTGTTTCTATTTTCCGAATGCTGGCATAGCCATTGCTTTATAGCTTGCATAGAGCAGCGGGCGGCAAGCCCAACTCGGAGAATAACCATGGACAAGATGCTGTACGTTTCCATGACTGGGGCCCACAACAACACCCTGGCTCAGCGTGCCCACGCCAACAACCTGGCGAATATTTCCACCAATGGCTTCCGCCGGGATTTTGAACAGGCCCGCTCGATGCCGATCTTTGGTGACAGTTATCCGGCGCGTGTCTATGCCATGAGTGAGCGCCCCGGGACCGACTTCACTCCAGGGTCGCTGCAAGAGACCGGTCGTGATCTGGATGTGGCGGTGGGTGGCAAAGGCTGGCTGGCCGTGCAGGCCCCCGATGGCAGCGAAGCATACGTGCGCACTGCCAGCCTGAATGTTGATGCGCTGGGTATGTTGCGTACCGGCAATGGCTTGCCGGTGATGGGCAATGCCGGGCCGATTGCCGTACCCCCGGAGCAGAAAATCGAGATCGGCAAGGACGGCACCATCAGTATCCGCGCCCTCGGTGAGGCGCCCAGCGTGTTGGCTGAGGTGGACCGCCTGAAACTGGTCAATCCAGATCTCAAACAGATGGAAAAAGGCACTGACGGCCTGATCCGCTTCAAGGGCCAGGATCCGGTACAGGCGGATGCGACCGTAGAAGTGACCTCGGGCTTCCTGGAGTCGAGCAACGTCAATGCCGTGGAAGAGATGACCGCGATTCTCTCACTGTCCCGCCAATTCGAGTTGCAAGTGAAGATGATGCGTACCGCCGAAGACAATTCGTCGGCCATGGCGCGCGTCTTGCAGATGACCTAATTACCAGCACGCGACGCCGTTAAAACGGCGTCCGAGGAGAATCGATATGCTTCCGTCACTGTGGGTCAGCAAAACCGGTTTGTCCGCTCAGGACATGAACCTGACCACTATTTCCAACAACCTGGCCAACGTCTCGACCACCGGCTTCAAGCGTGATCGCGCCGAGTTCGAAGATCTGCTGTATCAGATCCGTCGCCAACCGGGTGGTCAGTCCAGCCAGGACAGCCAGCTGCCATCCGGTCTGCAACTGGGTACGGGCGTGCGGGTAGTCGGTACGCAGAAGATCTTCACCCAGGGCAGCCTGCAAACCACCGAGCAGCCGCTGGATCTGGCGATCAACGGTCGCGGCTTTTTCCAGGTGCTGCTGCCCGATGGCACCGTGTCCTACAGCCGTGACGGCAGCTTTCACCTCAACTCCGATGGCCAGTTGGTGACCTCCAATGGTTACGCCCTGGAGCCGGCCATCGTGCTGCCCAACGAAGTGCGCACGTTCAACGTCGGTGAAGACGGCACCGTATCGGTGACCACCGCCGGTAACCCGCAGCCGCAAGTCGTCGGCAACCTGCAGACGGCAGACTTCATCAACCCGGCGGGGCTGGAAGCCATCGGCAACAACCTGTTCCTGGAAACCGCTTCCAGCGGTGCGCCGCAGGTCGGTACGCCGGGGCTCAATGGTCTGGGCGTCATGCTGCAGAACACCCTGGAAAACTCCAACGTCAGTGTGGTCGAGGAGCTGGTGAACATGATCACCACGCAGCGCGCCTATGAGATGAACTCCAAGGTCATCTCCACTGCGGACCAGATGCTCGGCTTTATTTCGCAGAATCTTTGATAGCTAAGGCCGCTTAGTCGCGCAGCGTCTGGCGAGCTTTGAACACAGCAAGGAATGGCTTGAACTGGTACCGGTGGCCACTGGCTGTACAGCCACCCCAGGCAACGCATGAGGTAATTGATATGAACCGGCTGATAATCATAAGTGCACTGCTTGGCCCCCTGGCTTTGAGCGGCTGCATGGCACCTGCGCCTAAGCCGGACGATCCCTACTATGCGCCCGTGATGCCGCGTACACCGCTGCCGGCCGCGCAGAACAACGGTTCGATCTATCAGGCTGGTTTTGAGAATGGTCTGTTCAGCGACCGCAAGGCTTACCGGGTGGGCGACATCATCACCATCACCCTGAATGAGCGTACCCAGGCCAGCAAGAACACCAACAGCCAAATCAGCAAAGACAGCTCGGCTAGCCTTGGCGTGCCCAATCTGTTTGGTATGGCCGTAGCTCCGAAAAACCCGCTGGCATCGATTGGTGCCTTGGGTATGACCAACGATACCTTGAGTCTGAGTGCTGACTTCGATGCCACCCGTTCAGCGGATGGTTCCGGACAGGCCGGACAGAGCAACAGCCTGACGGGCTCGATCACTGTGTCGGTGGCCGAAGTGATGCCTAACGGCATTCTGCTGGTACGCGGCGAAAAGTGGATGACCCTCAACACCGGTGATGAGTTGGTGCGTATTGCCGGGCTGGTGCGCGCGGATGACATCGCCACTGACAATACCGTGTCTTCGACCCGGATTGCCGATGCGCGCATTACCTATTCGGGCACTGGCGCGTTCGCCGATGCAGCCCAGCCGGGTTGGATGAGCCGTTTCTTTGTTAGCCCAATGTGGCCGTTCTGAGGATGGCCACTATGAAGCTATTTTCGTACTTGCTGGTTCTTGCTGTTTCGCTGCTGGCAACGACTGCTCAGGCCGAGCGCCTTAAGGACCTGGCCAGCATCCAGGGCGTGCGTAGCAACCAGCTGATCGGTTATGGCCTGGTCGTCGGCCTCAATGGCAGTGGTGACCAGACCACCCAGACGCCCTTCACCGTGCAGACCTTCAACAACATGATGGCGCAGTTCGGTATCAAGGTGCCGCAGGGCGGCAACGTACAGCTGAAAAACGTCGCGGCGGTGTCGGTGCATGCCGATCTGCCGGCTTTTGCCAAGCCTGGGCAGACCATCGATATCACCATTTCTTCGATTGGCAACGCCAAGAGCCTGCGGGGCGGCAGCCTGCTGATGACCCCGCTCAAGGGCATCGACGGTAACGTCTACGCGATTGCCCAGGGCAACCTGGTGGTCGGTGGTTTCGACGCCGGCGGCGCCGACGGTTCGCGGATCACTGTCAACGTGCCGTCAGCCGGGCGTATTCCCGGTGGTGCGACCGTGGAGCGGCCGGTGCCGAGCGGTTTCGATCAGGGCAATAGCCTGACCCTCAATCTCAATCGTCCGGACTTCACCACCGCCAAGAATATTGTTGATCACATCAACGAGCTGCTTGGCCCGGGCGTGGCCCAGGCCATCGATGGTGGTTCGATCCGCGTCAGTGCGCCACTGGACCCCAATCAGCGCGTGGATTACCTGTCGATTCTGGAAAACCTTGAGGTCGATGTGGGCCAGGCCGTGGCCAAGGTCATCATCAATTCGCGCACCGGCACTATCGTGATTGGCCAGAACGTCAAGGTGCAGCCGGCGGCGGTGACCCACGGCAGCCTGACCGTGACCATTACCGAAGACCCGATTGTCAGTCAGCCGGATGCCTTGTCCGGTGGCCAGACGGCGGTGGTGCCACGCTCGAAGGTCAATGCCGAGGAAGAAGCCAAACCGATGTTCAAGTTCGGCCCGGGGACCACGCTGGATGAAATCGTCCGCGCGGTGAATCAGGTAGGCGCATCGCCTTCCGACCTTATGGCCATCCTGGAGGCGCTGAAACAAGCTGGCGCGCTGCAGGCTGACTTGATCGTGATCTAAGGGAGCGTTTGGGCGTGACTTCAGTTATTTCACCGATTGCGTTGTTGCCTGAGTGCGTGTCAGGCAAGGCGCAGCCCGCAGGCAATGGCCACCCCCTTGGCAAGGGCTGTAACGCGGCATGGCACGCGCTCAGGCACAACCCGAAGGGCCGGGCCAGCTTTTGCGCAGAGCTGCGTTCTTCGTCGCTCATTTGGAACAACCAAACTTCGCTCCTCACGCCTTGCCCTGCGCAAAAGCTGGCGCCGGCGCAACGGCGAAATAACTGAGGTCACGCCCATATGGACTCTCGTCTTTCAGCCGGCTTGCTCGGCGGTACTTCTAACCTCGACAGTGGCGCCTTCACGGACCTCAATCGCCTTAACCAGTTCAAGGTCGGCGGCGACAGCGAAAAGAACATCAAGAAGGTGGCTCAGGAGTTCGAGTCGCTGTTTCTCAATGAAATGCTCAAGGCCATGCGCTCGGCCAACGAAGTGTTCTCGGAAGGCAACTTCTTGAACAGCAACGAGAGCAAGACTTATCAGGATATGCATGACCAGCAGTTGTCGGTGACCTTGGCCAATCACCAGAACGGTATTGGCCTGGCCGATGTGCTGGTGCGGCAGATGTCGAAACTCAAAAGCGGCACGGAGCGTCCGAATCCATTTGCCCAGGTCAATGAGCCGGTGCCGAGTGCACCGAGCAAGCCGTTAGCCAAGATCGACAGTGGCCGTGATGACACGTCACTGATCAACCAGCGTCGTCTGGCCCTGCCTGGCAAACTGACTGATCGCTTGCTGGCCGGCATTGTGCCTTCGGCCAGTGCTGCCGACGGTCAGCCACTGGCGCAGAACGACTGGATCCCGGCCAAGGCCTTTGCCGCGCCAGCCGATACAGCCCTGGGTCTCAATGGTACGGACGCCATCACTGGGCGGCGGATTGCCCAGCCACCGTTGGCACCGGGCAAGGCCGCTTTTGCCTCCAAGGATGAGTTTATTGCCGCCATGCTGCCGATGGCCGAGAAGGCCGCCGACAAGATTGGTGTTGATCCTCGTTATCTGGTGGCCCAGGCCGCACTGGAAACGGGGTGGGGCAAGTCGATCATTCGTCAGCAGGACGGCAGCAGCAGCCATAACCTGTTCGGTATCAAGACCCACAACAGCTGGGATGGTGAATCGGCGCGGGTGCTGACCACCGAATTCAAGGGTGGTAAGGCGGTCAAGGAAGCGGCGTCTTTCCGCGCTTACGAGTCCTATGCGCACAGCTTTGAAGATTACGTGAGTTTCCTGCAGGGCAACGGCCGTTACGAAAAAGCCCTGGCTGTGACAGACAAGCCTGAGCAGTTCGCCCGCGAACTGCAGAAAGCCGGTTATGCCACCGATCCGCAATACGCCCGCAAGATCGCGCAGATTGCGCGGCAGATGCAGACCTATCAAACAGTAGCGGCAGTCAGTACGCCGTCCACCAACGGATGATGAACCATGGCTGACCTACTCAATATTGGCCTATCCGGATTGGCTGCGAACAAGACCTCGCTGGCGGTCACCGGGCATAACATCACCAACGTCAATACTCCGGGTTTCACACGCCAGGAGACTATCCAGTCCACGCGTGTTCCGCAGTTCAGCGGGGCCGGCTATATCGGCTCGGGCACCACGCTGGTTGATGTGCGGCGTATCTATAACGAGTTTCTCAACACCCAGGTGCGCAGTAGCACGGCGCTCAACAGTGATGTGCAGTCCTATCTGGGGCAGATCAACCAGCTCGACTCCTTGCTGGCGGGCAGTACCACAGGGATCAACCCTGGCTTGCAAAAGGTCTTTGCGGCCCTGCAAACGGCTGCCGAGGATCCGGCCAATATTCCGGCCCGGCAACTGGCGTTGTCCGAAGCCGAGGGTTTAGCCAAGCGCTTCAACACCGTCTATGACCGTTTGTACGAGCAGAACGCCTTTATCAACAAGCAGCTTTCTGCGGTCACCGAGCAGGTCAATCAATTGGCCACCTCGATTGCCGGTTACAACGACGCCATTGCCGTGGCTGCGTCCAATGGCAAGCAGCCCAATGACCTGCTGGATGCCCGTGAAGAGGCCGTGCGTAAACTGTCGACCTTTATCGGCGTCACCGTGGTGGCGCAGGACGACAGCAGTTACAACCTGTTTATTGGGTCTGGACAGCCGCTGGTGGTCGGTAATAAGGCTGCGCGTCTTGAGGTGGTGCCAGGCTTGTCCGACCCGCTGCGCAGTGAAGTGCAGTTTGTCAGCGGCAACTCGCGGCAAGGTATTACCTCGCTGATCACTGGTGGCGAGATGGGCGGTTTGATTCGCTACCGCGAAGACGTGCTGGATACCACACTCAACGCCGTCGGGCGTCTGGCGCTGTCGGTGACCGATCAGGTCAATCGCCAGCTGGGGCAGGGGCTGGACCTCAATGGCCAGTTTGGCAATGGCTTGTTCCGTGATCTCAATGATCCGCTGCTGATTGGTCAGCGTAGCCTGGCGCGGGTGGGCAACAGCGACACTACGGCCAATCTCAATGTGCTGATCGAAGACACTACCCAGCTGACCACCAGTGATTATGAAGTGGAGTTCACCAACGCCACGGATTACACCGTGCGGCGCGTCAGTGACGGCACTAGCTTCGGTCCGTTCGACATCACGGCTTTGCCGGCCGCCGAATTTGATGGGGTATCGCTGAATGTGGCCAGCGGCACCTTTGCCGCAGGTGACCGCTTCCGCATCATGCCCACCCGCAATGCCGGTCAGGACATCCGCGCCGATATGAAGCGGCCGGAAGAATTGGCTTTTGCTGCGCCACTGAAATCACAGACCAGTCCGGCCAATATCGGTACAGGGGTGATTACTCAGCCGACATTGATAACCGAGATCGACATCTACGATCCCGTGGCTCAGACCGACCTGGAAACCAGTCTGCGCAATGCGCCGCCGCTGCGTATTGTAATGGGCGCAGGTGGTGGTGCGACCCAGGGCTATGACGTGGTTGATATCAACGGTAACGTCATCGACACCGGGGTGATCGTGCCGGGTCAGAACAACAAACTGACCATTACCGTTCCTGCCACAGCAGGCCCACCCGCAGTGCCAGTGCCGTTCGATTACGAGGTGACCATCAGTGGTAGGCCGCAGGCGGGTGACAACTTCTCGGTGTCCTTCAACACCAACGGTGTTTCGGATAACCGCAATGCCCTGAAACTGATCGACCTGCAGAACCGCGCCACCATAGGCATCAACCCCTTGGCCCCGGCGACCACAGGCTCAAGCTTTACCGATGCCTATGGCGATCTGGTGGAGCGGGTCGGCACCCTGACCAGCCAGGCACGGGTCGATGGTGAGGCTACTGGGTCTATTCTCAAGCAGGCGACCGACAACCGTGATTCGGTCTCGGCAGTCAACCTTGATGAGGAAGCGGCCAAACTCATTCAGTTCGAGCAGTACTACCAGGCCTCGGCGCAGATCATTCAAGTTGCCCGTAACCTGTTCGATACACTGATTAATACGTTCTGATGCACCCTGTGCGGTGCTGAGAGAACCTTGAGGTTAGCTTTATGGTCATGCGCATTTCCTCGATCCAGGCGTTCAACAACGGTGTCGGTGGTCTCGGACGCAATTATTCCAATGTGATCCGCACTCAGGAACAGATCAGCAGCGGTAACCGCATCCTGACTCCGGCCGATGATCCTGTGGCTTCGGTGCGCCTGCTGCAACTCGAACAGCAGCAGGCTGTACTGGGGCAGTACAAGGAAAACCTTACCGCCGCCAAGAACAGCCTGACCCAGGAGGAAACCACCATTACCTCCGTCGTCAATGTGCTGCAGCGTATTCGCGAGCTGGCAGTGCAGGCCGGCGGTGGCGCATTGTCGGCGGAGGATCGCAAATCGATTGCCAAGGAACTGAGCGAGCGTGAAGGCGAGTTGCTCAACCTAATGAACAGCCGCAACGCCCGTGGTGAATACCTTTTTAGCGGTTTTCTCGGCAAGACCGAGCCGTTTCTGCGCAATCCCGATGGCACCTATTCTTATCAGGGCGACGAGGGGCAGCGCAGCTTGCAGGTTGCAGGCTCCAGCAGTGTGGCAATCAACGACAACGGCAAGCGCTTGTTTGAGGATGTCAGTAACGCCAACCGCATTCTGAATGCCCTGGGCGTCAATAACCCGGCATTGCCGACCCCGCCGCTGCCGGCTACTACCATTCCCGGCATACCGGCGGCAGATCAGCGGGCATTTATTTCTCCGGGCTTGGTGCAGGACAACCAGGCCTTCAACAGCGACTTCCGTTCAGGCGAGCCGTATTCGCTGGCCTTTGTCAGCGGTAAAGAGTTTCGCATCTATGACAGCGCTGGCGCCGACGTGACCTCGGAGATTCCGGGTGGTGGTCAGGTCGATCCACTGGTCAGTGGTGGCAATACCATCAACTTCCGCGGTATGCGCTTTCAGCTGGATGTGGTGCTGCAGCCTGGTGATAACGAGCTGGATCTCGACAATCTGCTGGCGGACACCGCCACCGCAGGTGCGCCGGGTATTAATACCCACAGCTTTACCCTGCGCTCGGCACCGACCGACTTTGCCGTCAATCGCTCCTCGACTAACACCTCAGCCGCGATCGTGGCACCAGCCGGTATCAGTAACCAGGCCACATTCGACAGCCAGTTTCCGACATCCGGGGTGGTGCTGCGCTTTACCGATGACACCAACTACGAGGTCTATTCCCAGCCGGTTGGCCCAGGCAGCCCTGTACTGGCCACCGGTACGGTAGCTGGACCATATCCGGCGACCTTCAGCGTATTTGGTGCCGACTTCACCCTGTCAGCCCCGGCAGCGGTTGCTGGTGGCGACGAGTTCGGCCTGCAGCCACAGTTTCAAGAGCAGCGCAGCATTCTCAACACCATCAGCCGCTTGCGTCAGGCGCTGGAGTCCTCGCCAACTTCGCCAGCCGGTAACTTGGGTGTGCGCAATGAGGTGGCGATTGCCTTGACCAACCTGGATAACGGGATGGGTAAGGTGCTGGAAGTGCAGACGGAAATCGGTGCGCGAATGAACCTGATCGAAACCACCGAGATCGATAACGAGGATGTCACCCTGGTCAACAAATCGGTGCAAGCCAACCTGCGTGAGCTGGATTACGCTGAAGCGCTCTCACGCCTGTCATTTCAGACCATCATTCTTGAAGCCGCGCAGCAGAGCTATGTGAAGATCGCGGGGTTGAACCTGTTCAATCAGTTGCGCTAGATCTGGATGTGCAGTGAGCCCTTATTAAGGGGTTGATCGGTTTCGGACAGGGGCTTGGTATGAATATCTGTGTATTTGGCGCCGGTTACGTTGGCCTGGTACAGGCGGCGGTTTTGGCCAATGTCGGGCATAACGTTCTATGTATCGAAACCGATGCAGACAAGCGTGCGTTGCTGCAGCGTGGCGAGATACCAATCTTTGAGCCCGGCCTTGAGGGCTTGGTGCAGGTTAACTGCAAGGAAGGACGCCTGCGTTTTTCTGGTGAGATCAAGGATGCTGTGCAACATGCCAGCATTCAGTTCATTGCTGTTGGCACACCCTCGGATGCTCAGGGTCACGCAGACCTTTCTTTTGTTAATGATGTGGCTCGTGGGATTGCGCGGGAAACGTTGACCAACCAGTTGGTTATCAATAAGTCCACAGCCCCAGTAGGCACTGCTGATGCCCTATGCGCGTTGATGCAAGGTGTGCTGGCTGAGCGCGGCAAGGCGTACCTCAGTGTTGATGTCGTCTCTAACCCGGAGTTCCTAAAACAAGGGGCTGCGGTAAGCGATTGTCAGCGGCCGGATCGGATCATCGTAGGTTCTGACAACCCGGCCAGTATTGAAATACTGCAAGAGCTTTACGCCCCCTTTAACCGTAATCGTGAGCGCATCATCGTGATGGATCGGCGCAGTGCCGAACTGACCAAATACGCTGCCAACTGTTTTCTGGCGACGAAAATTTCGTTCATGAACGAGATGGCCAATCTGTCAGAAGTGTTTGGTGCTGATATTGAGATGGTGCGGCGCGGCCTGGGTTCTGATCCACGTATCGGTTATGACTTTATTTACCCGGGATGTGGCTATGGCGGAGCTTGTTTTCCCAAGGATGTTCGTGCGCTGAAATCATCTGCACATGCGCAAGGTTTTGATCCGGCCATTTTGCAGGCGGTGGAGTCGGTCAACGAACGCCAGAAGCGCAAGCTTGGAGAAAATATCCTGCGTCATTACGGTGGCGATCTGCGCGGGCGTGTCATCGCGCTATGGGGATTGGCGTTCAAAGCCAATACCGGTGATATGCGCGAAGCGCCGAGTCGTACCTTGTTGGAGGATTTGTGGAGGGCTGGCGCTACGGTTCGTGCGTTTGATCCGGAAGCCATGCCGGAATGCTTGCGCTTGTATGGCAACAGGCCTGATCTATTGCTTGTGGACAGTAAGGAAGAAGCTCTGGTCGGGGCTGATGCCTTGATGGTCGTTACCGACTGGCAGAGCTTCAAAGCTCCGGACTTTGAGCTTATCCGCCGTGAGCTCAAAGATGAGTTGGTGTTTGATGGCCGTAATCTCTATGACCCCCATGTGATGCGCCGCTATGGACTGCATTACTACTCCATAGGCAGATTACCGGTGTAGTTGGATACTGCCTCTCCCCGCGAAATCCCTCATATCTGTGTGGCGTGCTTATTGCTATAACCTGTTTAGCGAATAAACAATGTCGGTTAATTGACAGGTGCGCATGTCCGGAGCTGGCGGGCTCTGATGTGTGCGGGCAGTGACATGTACACAGTCACGAAGGGAGCAGCGATGAAAGCAGTGATTCTTGCTGGTGGGCTTGGAACTCGTATCAGTGAAGAGTCCCATCTTCGCCCCAAACCGATGATCGAAATCGGTGGCAAGCCCATCCTCTGGCACATCATGAAGATCTATTCCCACCATGGCATCCAGGACTTCGTCATCTGTCTGGGATACAAGGGCTATGTAATCAAGGAGTACTTCGCCAACTATTTCCTGCACATGTCCGACGTGACCTTCGATCTGTCGAAGAACTCCATGGAAGTGCATCAGCGCTATGTGGAGCCCTGGCGGGTCACGTTAGTCAATACCGGCGAGGACACCCTGACCGGCGGGCGGCTGCTTAGGGTGCGTGAGCATCTGGGTGATGAGCCTTTTTGTTTTACTTACGGCGATGGTGTGGCCGATGTTGATATCCGCGCGCTGATCAACTTTCACAAGGCCCACGGTAAACCGGCAACGGTTACTGCCATCCAGCCGCCTGGTCGTTATGGCGCCCTGAATATGGAAGGCGACCGGGTCGGGGCCTTCCAGGAGAAGCCCGCAGGTGACGGTGCCTGGATCAATGGCGGATTCTTCGTGCTCAACCCTTCGGTCATCGACTACATCGACGGTGACCAGAGCAGCTGGGAGGGCGAACCGCTGACGCAACTTGCCGAGCAGAACCAGCTCATGGCGTTCCGCCATCGCGGCTTCTGGCAGGCCATGGATACGCTGCGTGACAAGAATCAGCTGAACGACCTGTGGTACAGCGGGGAGGCACCATGGCGGGTGTGGAACTGAGTCCCGCCTTCTGGTGCGGCAAGCGTGTGCTGCTGACCGGGCACACCGGTTTCAAAGGCAGCTGGCTTGCCTTGAAACTCAGTCGCTGGGGCGCGCAGGTGACCGGTTATGCACTGCCACCTGACGCTACACCCTGTCTTAGCCAGATTGTGGGGGTCGATCAGGTCATCGATGGCCGTCATGGCGACCTGCGTGACCTGAGCGCATTGCAAGCCGTGGTGAATGAGGTGAAGCCCGAAATCGTGCTGCATCTGGCGGCGCAAGCGCTGGTTCGGCGTGGCTACGATGACCCGCTGGGTACCTACGCAAGCAACGTGATGGGTACTCTGAATCTGCTCGAAGCGGTACGTCGGGTAGGTGGCGTCAGGGCTTGCGTGGTCGTGACCACCGACAAGGTCTATGCCAACCAGGAGTGGGCCTGGCCCTACCGGGAGAACGAGGCGCTTGGCGGACATGATCCATATAGCAGCAGCAAGGCCTGTTGTGAACTGCTGGTGCAGTCCTTTGCCGCGTCCTATTTTCCACCTGCCCGGCATGATCAACATGGCTTGGCTGTGGCGACCGCCCGTGCCGGCAATGTGCTGGGGGGGGGCGATTTCGCGCCTGATCGACTGGTGCCCGATATTCTTGGCGCGTGGGATGCGGGCCAGCCTGTGGTCTTGCGCTACCCCGAGGCAGTGCGTCCATGGCAGCACGTACTGGAGCCACTCACAGGCTACTTGCAACTGGCGCAGGGACTTTACCAGCATGGACCTCTTTATCAGGACGCCTGGAACTTCGGCTCCGCGGACTCAGACTGCTGCAGTGTCGTCGAACTGGTCGCTGCTATGGCCAGCATCTGGCCAGACGCGCCAGGCTTCAGTCTGCAGCCCGCTCAGTTGCATGAAGCCGGCCTGCTGCGCCTGGACAGCAGCAAAGCCCGGCAACGGCTGAATTGGCAGCCGAGCTGGAACTTGCGCCAGTGTCTGGAACAAACCCTGGCCTGGCACCTGGCCTGGCGGCAAGGTGCCGACATGCAGGCCTTCTCTCTGCAACAGATCACCGATCATTGGGAGGCTGCGTGAGCGCTTTGCAATTGATCGACCTGCCGTTGCCCGGTTTGCGGCTGTTGCGCCAGCGAGCCCATGAAGATGCGCGAGGTCGCTTTACCCGGCTGTTCTGCGAGGGGTTTCTGGCGGATAACGGCGTGACATTCTCGGTTCGCCAGATCAATCATTCGCTGACTCGTGAGCGTGGCACCGTTCGCGGACTGCACTTCCAGTTCCCACCACATGCGGAAAGCAAGTTGATCAGTTGCCTGCGTGGCATTGTCTGGGATGTCGTGGTGGATGTGCGCCTTGGCTCACCGACCTTCCTGCACTGGCATGCCGAGCGTCTTGAGGAAGGGGGCGCCAGTGCGCTGCTGATTCCACCGGGCTTCGCCCACGGATTCCAGGCGCTGACCGATGATGCCGAATTGCTCTATCTGCACAGTGCTGACTACACCCCCAATCACGAGGGGGGCTTGTCGGCTCATGATGCCCGTCTGGCCATCCAGTGGCCGTTACCAGTTCGCAACCTGTCCGATCGCGACGCTGGACACGCGCCGCTCGATGAGCGCTTCGAAGGAGTCGAAGTATGAAATGCCGTGGTTGTGGCACGCCCTTAAACCTTTCGCTGGTCGACCTTGGTACGGCGCCGCCTTCCAATGCCTATCTCAGTGCTGAGCAGCTCGACCAGGCCGAGTCCTGGGTACCGCTGCGTGTACTGGTCTGTGAGGCCTGCTGGCTGGTGCAGACCGAAGATTACCGGGCTGCGGATACCCTGTTTGACCCGACCTATGCCTATTTCAGCTCTTATTCGAGCAGTTGGCTCGACCACGCGCAGCGCTACGTCGAGGCAATGATCGAGCGGTTCGGGCTGGACGTCGATAGCCGAGTCATTGAGGTCGCTGCCAATGACGGTTACCTGTTGCAGTACGTCGCGGCCGCGGGTATTTCCTGTCTAGGGGTTGAGCCGACTGCCAGTACCGCGGCTGCGGCACGAGCGCGAGGCTTGGACATCCGTGAGTGTTTCTTCTGCGCGAGTGCAGCCGATGTGCTACGTGAACAAGGATGGGCTGCTGACCTGATGGTGGCCAACAATGTCCTGGCTCATGTTCCCGACATCAACGATTTCCTGCAGGGTTTTTCCCGCCTGCTAAAGGCGACCGGGGTGGTGACCTTCGAGTTCCCGCACCTGCTCAAGCTGATGGAAAACCATCAGTTCGACACGCTGTACCACGAGCATTATTCCTACCTTTCGCTGTCGGCTGTGCAGGTGCTCTGCAAGCGCAACGGTTTGGCCATCTTTGATGTGGAAGAGCTGTCCACGCATGGTGGTTCGTTGCGTGTTTTCGCGCAGCTTGAGTCGGCCGTGCGTCCGGCCAGCGAGGCGGTCGCCCGGTTGCTGTTGCATGAGCGAGACGCTGGGGTGACCCGCTCGGATTACTACGCCAGCCTCGCCCCGGCGGCACATCGCATAAAACACGACCTGCTGGACTTCCTCGTACAGTGCCGCAAGAGCGGTAAGCGGGTAGCTGCCTATGGAGCTGCAGCGAAGGGCAACACGTTGCTCAATTACGCGGGCGTGCGTGAGGATCTGCTGTCCTGGGTGGCGGACATCAGCCCGCACAAGCAAGGTAAGTTCCTGCCGGGTAGCCGAATCCCCGTGGTGTCTCCTTCACGTATTTATGAAGAGCAGCCCGATTTTCTTCTGGTTCTGCCATGGAACCTGCTGGACGAAGTTACCCGGCAGCAGGCCGGCATAGCGGCCTGGGGCGGTCGGTTCGTCGTCGCGATACCGGAGCTGCGCATCCTATGAAGCGAATCCACTACACCAAACCCAGCGTCGGTGAGCTTGAACTCGATTACGTCACCGATGCGGTACGCAATGGCTGGGGCGAACGGTGTTACGACTACATCTATCGTCTGCAGCGCGATTTTGCCGGTTACCTGGGCGTTGCCCATGCGGTCGCCACGTCCAGTTGCACGGGGGCATTGCATCTGGGGCTGCGTGCATTGGATATCGGGCCAGGTGATGAGGTGATTCTGGCCGACACCAACTGGATCGCTTCTGCCGCGCCGATTTTCTATGTCGGTGCGACCCCCGTGGTCGTCGATGTGCTCGCCGACAGCTGGTGCCTGGACCCCAACGCCGTGCATGCGGCTATCACGCCTCGAACGCGTGCCATCATTGCCGTGCATCTCTACGGCAATCTGGCGGCGCTGGAGGAGCTGCGCGTCATTGCCGATGCCCACGGGCTGGCGTTGATCGAAGATGCCGCCGAAGCATTGGGATCTGTTTACAAGGGGCGCATGGCCGGCAGTCTCTCGACGTTTTCGGTGTTTTCCTTCCATGGCACCAAGGTCATGACCACTGGCGAGGGTGGGATGCTCGCCAGTGACGATGCCGAGCTTATCCGTCGTGTGGAACAACTAAGCAACCATGGGCGAGCTGCGGGCGATATGCGCCAGTTCTGGCCTTCGGAGCTGGGCCACAAGTATAAGATGTCCAACCTGCAGGCGGCATTGGGGTGCGCTCAGCTGGAGCGCATCGAGGAGCTGGTAGAGCGTAAGCGCGAGATTTTCGCGCGTTACCAAGAACTGACCCGCGAGCTGCCAGGTGCCCGCATGAATCCGCAACCCGAGGGTTGTCGCAACAGTTACTGGATGCCCACCTTGGTGCTGCCGCCAGACTGTCAGGTGAGCATGCCGGCGCTGCTCGAGTGCATGCGTCAGGCGGGTATCGATGCACGAATCTTCTTCCAACCACTCAGCGATACGCCGGTCTTCGCCGGGTTGGCCAATCGACCGACGCCGATTGCCCACGACCTGGCCGGCCGTGCGTTAAACCTGCCCAGCTATCACGAGTTGAGCGTGGAGGATCAGCAGCATGTCATCGCCACGGTCGTGGCTGCCGTACGCGGTGGGACGGAGAGCGCCTGATGAGTCAGCCCTTGCTCAGCGAAAGTCAGCGTCGCGCTTTCGAGCGTGATGGTGTGTTGGTGATTCCGGGATTTTACGATCTCGAAAAGGATATTCTCCCGATCCAGCGCAGTATCTACGACATCATCGGCCTGGTGCTGGACAAGTACCGCGTGGCCGTCGAACGCGCCCCTTTTTCTGCTGAAACGTTCGACAGTGGCTTCCAGGCCCTTATCGCGACCAATCGCGCCTATGGCGGTGAGGTCTATGACGCGGTCAAGCAGATCCCGGCGTTCGTTCGTCTGGTTGCGCATCCTGGACACGATCTGTTGCTCCGCGAACTTCGTGGCACCGAGTCAATCCCCGGGGTTGCCGCGGGTGGCTATGGCATTCGTATCGACAATCCGGGTGAGGATCGCTTTCGTGCGCATTGGCACCAGGAGTATCCGGCCCAGCTACGCAGCCTCGATGGTCTGGTTTACTGGAGTCCGCTGCTCGCGGTGAGTGAGGAAATGGGGCCGGTGCGTTTCTGTCTGGGGTCGCATCACCTCGGCCCCATCCCTGTGACCAGTCAAAACGAAGGTGGGCGCAGCGCGGCTTACGCGCTGGTGCTGCACCAGGAGGCGGAACGCATCGCGCCCTTCGTCCAGATCGCCCCACTGACCAGGCCAGGAGATCTGGTCGTGGTGGATTTCCTCGTGCTGCATGCCTCTGGCTACAACCGCGCGCAACGCTCGCGCTGGTCGATGCAACTGCGTTATTTCAATTTCAGCGAACCCACCGGGCGGGCGCACGGCTGGAAGGGCTCCTATGCTGCGGGCGTGGATTTTCGCACGGTTCATCCCGAGCTTTTCATCGTGCAGGAGGGCGAATGACTCTGACCCGTTGCCAGGTATGTGAGGGAAGCGATCTGCACCTGCTTTACGAAATGCAGTCCGGGTTGGCACTGACATCCCTCGGCGAAACCTATCCTGCATCGACGCGGGTTTGGGCGTGCCGCAATTGCTCGCACTTGCAGACCGATGAGATGGCTCAGGTCGAGCAGTACTACGCCGAGCAGTACAACATCCTTTCCGACAGCGAGGATGAGGATCAGGTCTATGAGGTGCAAGACGGCAAGCCGCTTTACCGCACCGAACATCAACTGCACGTACTCCTGAACACGCTGCCGCTGCCCCAGGCTGCGCGCGTGCTGGATTATGGCTGTGCCAAGAGTTCGACCATGCAGGCCTTGCTCAAGGCGCGTGCTGATTTGCAGATACACCTTTTCGACGTAAGCGAAAACTACCGGCGTTTCTGGGCGCGCTTTTTGCCCGAATCGCGTTGCGCTACCTTCGAACCGAATGCGCAGTGGCTCGGCAGCTTCGATCTGGTGACCTCTTTCTTCGCCTTGGAGCACATCGTCCGGCCACTCGAAGCCCTGCAGGCAATCTACCGCCTGGTGCGGCCGGGCGGGCATTTCTACTGCATCGTGCCGAACGTCGAGACCAACATCGCCGATTTCATCGTCGTGGATCACGTCAATCATTTCACTGAGCTATCGCTGACTCATGTCCTGCAGCGAGCAGGCTTCGAGGTGGATGTGATTGACAGTTCCAGCCACCGTGGGGCATTCGTCGTTTTGGCTCGGCGCCCGCTCACTGACGTGACTGAACGCAGGCTTGACGCGCAACGGGTGGCGCAACACGTGCAAGCGCTGCAGCGCATCGCCGAGTTCTGGCAAGGGGCTGCTGATCGCGTGCAGGCTTTCGTTGCCGAACAGCCTGAGGATCGCCCGTTGGCGGTCTATGGTGCCGGTTTCTATGGCTCGTTCATTACCGCTTGCCTCGGCAGTGCAGACAGGGTCGCGTGCTTCGTCGACCAGAATCCCTTCCTTCAGGGGCGAAGCTTTTTCGGCAAACTCGTGGTGGCTCCAACAGACCTTCCACTGGAGATCAATACTTTGCTGGTGGGGCTCAATCCTGCCCATGCCGAACGGATCATCGCCGAGGTTCCGGCCTTCCAGTCACGCGCTCTGCGCTGTTTCTTCCTCTGAGGTGCCCATGCTTGAAGGACAAGGTATCGAGTTGCGCGCCTGGCGAGAGGCTGATCTGAATACGCTGTGCGAGCTGCGTAACGATCTGGCGTTGCAGGATCTGCTGCTGGCTCAGGCCCGACCCAGCTCGCCGGAGCGTGTACGGCGCTGGCTCATCGACAAGAGTGATCAGGAGCAGGCGCTGTTCTTCGTGATCGCCGAGCGGGATACCGGGCAGTGCCTGGGCTATGTCCAACTGGTGAACATGCGCGTACTGCATGGCACGGCCGAGCTGGGTATCTGTCTCGCGCCAGCGGCACAAGGTAGAGGCGTCGGCCGCGCAGCGCTGCAGCTGCTGGAGGGTTATGCGCAGCGTGTGTTCGCCCTGCGCAAGATCATCCTGCAGGTGCTGGCGGAGCAGGGTGCAGCCGAGTTCTATCGCCGCGTGGGCTACCGGGAGGTCGGACGCCTGCAGGCGCATGTCTTCCAGAACGGTAATTATCGGGACGTGTTCCTTATGGAAAGGTTGCTCGAACCATGAGAGTGGTGATTTCCCAGGCCATGTTCTTCCCCTGGCCAGGGTTCCTTGAACAGGTGTGCCAGGCGGACGTGTTCGTTCACTACAACGACGTGCAATTTTCCAAGGGTAGTTTCACTAACCGTGTGCAGGTCAAGACCGCCGCAGGTGTGCGTTGGCTGACGGCTCCGCTGTCCGGGCTGGAGTTGGGGCAGCGCATCGAGGACGTGCGCCTGGATACGCGCAACGACTGGCGTGCCCGGCACCAGGAACTTATGCGGCAGGCCTATGCCGATGCCCCGTGTCGTGACGATATGCTCGCGGTGCTGGCCGATGTCTACGATACCCCCTGCGATACCATTGCCAGTCTAAGCGACCGGTCGCTGCGTTCGCTGTGCGATTATTTCGGCATTGGGCAGAAGACCCGCTTCATGCATGTCGGGGAGCTGGGTATCGGTGGTTCCGGTAGCCAGCGTGTCCTGAATATTGTCCAGGCCTTGGGCGGCGATACCTACGTCACAGGCCTGGGCGCCCGCAATTACCTGGATCATTGTGCGTTTGAGCGTGCGGGGATCGAGGTTCGCTATATGAATTACAGCAAGACCCCCTATGCGCAGTTGCATGGTGCCTTCACCCCCTTTGTGTCCAGCCTTGATCTGCTCGCCAACTGTGGGCGAGAGGGCAGCGGGCTGATTCAACCCAGTACAGTATCTTGGCGGGAGTTCCTGAAAGATGAATGAGCTAGAGCGTTTTGCGGCCGAGGTAGAGGCCAATATCGAAGGCTTGCACAACGATCATGATGTGCAGGCGCTTTCGCGTATCTGGCTGCGTGAGATCACCCGGCACAAATACGCCTATAACTTCCGCTGGATGGGGCGGCCGATCATCCAGTTTCCGCAGGACATGATGGCGATGCAGGAATTGATTTGGCAGATCAAGCCGGATCTGATCATCGAGACCGGTATCGCCCATGGTGGCTCGGCGCTCTATTACGCCTCCCTGCTGGAGCTGGTCGGCGGCGATGGTTATGTCCTAGGAATCGACATCGACATCCGCGAGCACAACCGTGCGGAGATCGAAAGTCACCCGATGAGCAAGCGTCTGCAGATGATTCAGGGGTCGTCCATCGACCCGGAAACGGTTCGCCAGGTTACCGAACATGCGCATGGCAAGGAGCGGGTGTTGGTCATTCTGGATTCCAACCATACTCATGCTCACGTGCTCGAGGAGTTGCGCGCCTACTCCCCACTGGTGACGCCGGGCAGTTATCTGGTGGTGTACGACACGCTGATCGAGGACATGCCCGAAGACCTGCAGGCGTCAGATCGCCCCTGGGGAGTTGGTAATAACCCGAAAACGGCTGTCAGAGAATTTCTCCAGGGCAATGATCGATTCGAGGTCGATCAGCGCTTGGTCAACAAACTGCTCATCACCGTGGCGCCAGAGGGATATCTGCGCTGTTTAGGTTGAGACGGTTGGCGATATAACGCATCAAGCATTCCGCCAGCAGGCCGACAGTGCCTTGCGGCGTACATCACCATTGTGGTCGCGGGGAAGCCCATGCCAAAGCTGGAACATAAAATCGTCGTCACGATACCGGTCTACAACGAGGGACCTTACATCCTCCAGACCCTTGAGTCCGTGGCTGCGCAAACCTATTCGGACTTTCAGGTCCTGATCGCCGATAACGCGTCCACGGATGAGACGGAGCGCGTCTGTCGTGATTTCTGTGCACGCGATACGCGCTTTCACTACGCCCGCCATGAGAGCAACCTTGGGGCTACCGCGAACTTCAAGTACTGCTTTGACAACACCGAGTCTGAGCTCTTCATGTGGCTGGGTGGCCACGACATGCTGCATCCCGAGTTTCTTCAGGAAGCCTGTTCTCGGATGGAGGCCGATTCCGGCCTGAGTCTGGTTTACAGCCAGACCCAGTGGATTAACGAGCACAATCAGGTGCTTGGGCACACCAATGGCGGCAACTATGTGTTTCAGGAGCCGCTGACGCCACCCGCGCGGTTCATCAAGATGCTCAATGCGCTGGATCGTTGCGAGGCCATCAACCAGATCATCCGACGCAAGTTCGTCGACTTGCCGTTTCGCCCTATCGTCAGTGCGGACCTGGTTTTCCTCTGCCACCTTGCGGCGCACGGCCCTTTCGCTCGTATCGAACGGCCGCTGTACATTCGACGGGAGATCAGTAAGCGCACGTCGACCATGATGGAGCGCATCACCGGCAAGCGTGTCGCCCCTCAATACGAGGAGTTGGCGGCTTTCTTTACCGAAAGTATCTGTTCCCATCGCGATATAGCTCCGGCAGCCAAGCCGCAGCTGATCAGCGATACCTTGACCTGGCTGAACAATCGCTTCTCTATCTTCACGCCTGCGAAGGTCGAGCCGGTAGCAGCCGTTCAGGCAGATACATGTGTGCCATTCTTCAGCGTGATCATGCCGGTCTATAACCGTGAACGTTACGTGCGCGAAGCGATCGATTCCGTGCTGGCGCAGGATGACGGCGATTTCGAGCTGATCGTAGTCGACGACGGCTCTACTGACCGATCTGTTGCCATTATTCAATCCATTCCGGATACGCGTGTGCGCCTGGTGCGCAATGACCACGGTGGTGGTGCGTCAGCCCGTAACAAGGGGATTGCGGCCGCTCGTGGTGAGTTCATTGTCTGGATCGACAGTGACGATTTACAAGCGCCTGGTGCGTTGACGGTATTGCGTAAAAGCATCAACAGTCATGCTGATGCGGACGTGTTCTACGGCGACCTGGAAATTTTCAACGATGCAGTGCCAGGCCAGGTCCAGCACACGCATTATCCGGATTACTACTCCCGCCAATTGCTGCCCCAGTTGATTCTGGGCAACTGCTTGCCGAACCCTGGCACTGCGGTACGCCGTGCGTTGTATGACCAGCATGGCGGCTACGATATTGCCTTTACTCGTTGCCATGACTACCAGATATGGACGCGTCTGGCGGATACCGCCTGCTTCAAGAAAGTCGATGCAATCCTGTGCCACTGGCGGCAGCACGACGAGAGCCTTTCCAGCGCCAAAACCCGAGCATTTGAAGCCAAGGTGGTTTTGGATACTTTTTCCCGCTACCCCGTAAGTCGTTTGTTCCCTGGGCTGAGCGATGATGATGCTGGGCGTGGAGAGGCCAGTTGGCGGGTTGCCGGTATTCTGCGTCAGCTCGGTGAGCATGCGTCTGCTCTGCGCATGGCGTTTAAAGCTGTTGCATTAGGGCAGGGTGACAGCGGTGTCTTGGCTGAGCTGGAGGCTCAGGCGGGGGCATCATATGAGCCACTGTTCTCCGTCATCCTGACAACCTATAACCGTCCTGAGCTACTTCGTGATGCCCTAGACAGTGTGGCTACGCAGCGTTTAGGTGATCTTGAAGTGATTCTGGTCAACGACCATGGCAGCCCTGTAGAGCCGTTATTGGCAGGTTATACCTTCCCCCTAACTTATATCTTTCAAGGGCGTAACCGAGGGCTTTCCGCTGCACGTAACGCAGGCCTGAAGCTGGCTCGCGGTCGCTATATCGTCTACCTGGATGATGATGACATCTACTTGCCAGATCACTTGCTGACATTGGCCGATGAATTCGAAAAACACCCGCAAACCGTGCTCTACACCGCTGTCGAGTATGTCAATGAGCGCCTGGAGAATGGGCAGCGCATTGAGTTGGGGCGTGAAATGCCATTTCGCCACGAGGTGTTTGATCGGGATCGTCTGTTTATTCAGAACTACATCCCGGTCAATACTTGGGCGCACCCGCGCAGCATGTTGGCCGAGGTGGGTGAGTTCGATATCGGACTTGCTGCATTTGAAGACTGGGACATGCTACTGCGGTTAGCAACGCGTTACCCCTTTGTCCATATCCCTCGAGTGACCGCGCAAGTACACAACCGGGTTCAGAGTGGTGGTGACCATATGCTGGGTCGGGAGCGCAAGAATTTCCCTGCGCTGTACCGCGATCTATATGGGCGTTATAGCGGTTCGAGCAGTGAACCCTTGCGTATCGGTCGTCAGCAAATGCTGGCGAGCATTGGTGGTCTGCCGCAAGACGATATAAAGGTTCCAGAGCTACAGCAGTGGCTGGCTGCGCGCCTGCCAACAGTGGTGGAAAATCGCCTGATCAACGAGTACCTGCAAGGGCATGAAGGCGGCCCGCTAATCGGCATCATCGTGCTTGATCTGGACGGGCAATCGCCGCCGTTGATGCAAACGCTGAAGAGCCTGATCGGTGAGCGTTGCCTCTATGCCACCCTGAAAATTGTAGTGCTGACCAGCAGTAGCGAGGCGCCGGCGACTTCAGCGGGGGACAAGTTGCACTTCGTTCGGTTGAGTGATGAAAGCCTGGCGTCCCAGATTAATCGTGTCGTGACCGAGGGCGAATTTGCCTGGTTCATGCTGGCTCACGCCGGGGATGAGTTCACCCCAAGTGGCTTGATGGTTGCGGGGCTCGAGTTGGCGGCAAACCCGCAGTGCCGCGCGGTCTATGGCGATCACTTGCAGCGCCTGCCGGACGGTAGCCTTGGTGGCGCCTTCCTGCCTGGGTTCAATCTCGATCTGCTGCTCAGTTTCCCACTGGTGATGGCGCGGCACTGGCTGTTCCGGCGTGATGTTTTTCTGGCTGTCGGTGGTTTTGATGCGCAGTTTGCCGAAGCCTTCGAGTTCGAGCTGTTGACCCGGCTCATCGAGCAGGAAGGGTTGGTTGGGCTGGGGCATGTTGATGAGCCGTTGCTGATCACCGACGCGCCTGCACTGCGGGATAACCCGGATGAGCGGCGAGTGATTGAACGTCATCTGGCTCAGCGTGGTTATCAGGCACGGGTTGTTCCGGGTTTACCTGCACGTTACCGCATTGATTACGCTCATTCGAACACGCCGTTGGTATCGATCATCATCGCGCTTGACGCTTCCTTGGCTTGCCTGCAGCGTTGCCTGGACAGTCTGCTTGAGAAAACCCGCTACACACATTACGAGATACTGTTTGGTGCCCATGATGCGCTGGATGCAGATACCCAGGCGTGGTTGCAGGGTATTGCCGGCCTGGCTGACGCTCGGCTCAAGGTTGTTGCAGCAACTGACATTACCCAGTCCCAGAATCAGGCCGCCATGGCCGCTCAAGGCGAATACCTGTTGTTACTGTCTGGTGAGACAGTTGCAGTGAGCGAGAGCTGGCTGGACGAGTTGCTCAATCATGCGCAACGCCCTGAGGTTGGCGTTGTCGGCGGCAAACTGCTGAGCGGCGATGGGCGTATTGATCAGGCCGGTTTGCTGCTTGGGCTGCGTGGTCCTGCTGGTCGTGCCTTTGCTGGCGAGCCGATGGACAGTGCGGGGTATCTGCAACGCCTGCAGGTCGACCAGAACTACAGCGCCGTGAGTGATGCCTGTCTGATGGTGCGCGCCGATATTTTTCGTCAGCTCGGTGGGTTGGACGCCACGCTGAGTGCATACCGCGATGTCGATTTCTGTTTGCGGGTGCGTGCGGCGGGCTATTTGACGGTATGGTCTGCCCAGGCCGTGCTGATGCATGAGCATGCGTATAAAGAGCCTGATATAGCGGAGCAGGACGCCCTCTACGAGCGTCACCTGGCCGACATTGCGCGTGATCCGGCCTATAACCGTAATCTGGCATTGAGTGGTCGCGGCTTTGATCTGGAAGTCGACGCTGGTCTGACCTGGCGTCCACTGAGCTGGCGCCCGTTGCCCGTGGTGCTGGCACACCCGGCGGATCCTTTTGGTTGCGGTAACTACCGAGTGATAAAACCGTTCTCGGCGCTCAAAGAGGCGGGGCTGGCTGATGGCATGATGTCTATCGGGCTGCTGCAGGTGCCGGATCTGGAACGTCTTGATCCAGATGTGATCGTGTTGCAACGCCAGATCGGTGACGAACGCCTGGACGCCATGCGCCGAATCAAGAAATTCTCGCGCGCATTTACCATTTATGAACTGGATGATTACCTGCCCAACCTGCCGCTCAAGAGTGTGCATCGTCCGCAGATGCCGAAGGACATACTCAAGTCGCTGCGCAAGGGGTTGAGCTTTGTTGATCGCTTCACGGTGTCCACTGCGCCGTTGGCTGAGGCCTTTGCCGGGTTGCATGGCGACATTCGGGTGGTTGAGAACCGCTTGCCGGTGGATTGGTGGAGCGGCCTGTCGTCCATGCGGCGGCGAGGAAGGAAGCCTCGCGTTGGTTGGGCGGGTGGCGTTAGCCACACCGGTGATCTGGAACTGATCACTGATGTGGTCAAGGAACTGGCCGCAGAGGTCGAGTGGGTGTTTATGGGCATGTGCCCGGACAGAATTCGTCCTTATGTGCATGAGTTACATGCGGGGGTAGCCATTGATCTGTATCCGGCCGCATTGGCCAGTCTGGATCTGGATCTGGCTTTGGCACCGGTCGAGCAGAACCTGTTCAATGAGTGCAAAAGCAATTTGCGCCTTCTTGAGTATGGCGCCTGTGGCTTCCCGGTTATCTGCAGTGATCTGGTGTGCTACCAGGGCGCGTTACCAGTGACCCGGGTGAAGAACCGCTTCAAGGACTGGGTCGATGCAATCCGCATGCACATAAGTGATCTGGATGCGAGCGCCAGAGTGGGCGATGAGTTGCGCATGCAGGTGCTGGGCGGCTGGATGCTGGAGGGAGCAAATCTTGAGGCATGGAGGGCCTCATGGTTGGCTGATTGATGCCGACACAGGGGTGTCACGCGTTCGAGGTGTCAGGAACGGTGGTGACAGTCGGAGAAGAGCCTGGTACTTGCTGTCGAAATATCGACAGATGCCAGGTTCTTCGTGGTTTAGGCGCTTAAGTATTTGTTCTGTTTGTGTAAAAAAAAATAGAACGAGTTGCTAAAGCTGTTCCTGATACCGCCGATATAAAGATCGAATGCGAACTTTATGGGGCGTCTGAGCAAAGCAGGCCCAGAGCTCGCAAGCTCAGACAAACTCAGTAGCACGGTCCTTTGGAGGCAAACACCATGGCCCTTACAGTCAACACAAACGTAGCGTCACTCAACACCCAGCGTAACCTCAACAGCTCATCCAAAGGCTTGGACACTTCGCTGCAACGTCTGTCCACTGGCTTCCGCATCAACAGTGCTAAGGATGACGCTGCTGGCCTGCAGATTTCCAACCGTCTGACCAGTCAGATCAACGGTCTGAACGTTGCGACCCGTAACTCCAACGACGGCATCTCCCTGGCGCAAACCGCTGAAGGTGCACTGCAGCAGTCGACTGGTATTCTGCAACGTATCCGTGACCTGGCCCTGCAATCGGCTAACGGTTCCAACGGTGCGACTGAGCGTGCGGCCCTGCAAGGCGAAGTGGCTCAGCTGCAACAAGAACTGAACCGTATTTCTGAGACCACCAGCTTCGGTGGCCGTAAGATCCTCGATGGCTCCTTTGGCTCGCAAAGCTTCCAGGTCGGTGCCAATGCTTACGAAACCATCAGCGTTTCCATCGGCTCTGCGGCTACTGATCGTATTGGTATCAACCGTTTCACTACTGATGGTGCGGGTGCCACTGCAACTGCTTCGGGCGCTGCATTCAGTGCAACCTCGGGCAGCGCTTACGGCAGTGCGTCTTTCAATATCAACTCCAAACTGTCCGACGGCGACGTTGCCATCTCGGGTGCAGCTAGCGGTTCGGCTAGCGAAGTGGCCCGTGCCATCAACGCCAAGAGCGATGAAACTGGCGTAACTGCCAACGCTCGTACCGTTGCAGTACTGGGTGGTATCACTGCTTCGGGTACTGTTTCCTTCGACCTGTCTGGTCTGACCAGCAAGTCGAAAGTCACTGACTCTGCCACTGTATCGGCTGTAGTGGACGACCTGACCAACTTGTCTTCCCTGGCTGATGCGATCAACCGTGAAACCGGCAAAACCGGCATCTCGGCAGTTTCCAAAGGCGGCACCATTGAGTTGGTTAGTTCGCGCGGTGATGCCATTAGCATCAGCAACTACGCAGGCTCTGGTGGTGCAACGCTGCAGACTAAGAGCTTCGACGGTGAAACCGACGTGGGTACTGCGGCTGCCATCGTTGCTGGTGGCGGTGCGCGCGCTGACGGTCAGGTTCAACTTGAGGCAGCTGATGCCTTTAGTGTGAATGGTTTGACTGGTGGTCTGGGTACTGACGGCTTCAGTGAGCTGGATGCGGTGAACACCATCGACATCAGTACGGCGACGGGGGCCCAGGATGCTCTGGGTATCATCAACGGTGCGATCTCTAACATCGACAGTCAACGTGCTCAACTGGGTGCTGTGCAGAACCGCTTCGAGAACACCATCTCGAACCTGCAGAACATTTCCGAGAACTCATCGGCCGCTCGTAGCCGGATTCGCGATACTGACTTCGCTGCTGAAACCTCGGAACTGACCAAGAATCAGATCCTGCAACAGGCAGGTACTGCAATCTTGGCCCAGGCCAACCAGCTGCCGCAAGCTGTACTCAGCCTGCTCGGCTAAGGGTAAAAGCGCTAGACTACGGGGAGAAGGGCTCAGCTCTTCTCCCCGTTCCCTCATTCTGAGGAGAAAGTTATGGACATTAGTTCTATTCAGGTTACGTCTGGCCCTACCACGGTTGCTTCCAAGGCAGAGCGGGTATCGGGTTCATCTGCAAAGGCTGATGCCGTTGAGCGTAAGCCATCCGAGGACACTGCAACTGCGGCAGCCTCGAAGGCTGAGGGCGGTACTGCAACTTCTCGCGAAGACGTTGAGGCAGCTGTTGCGACGATTCAGGACTTTGTCCAATCGGTTCGTCGTAGCCTGAACTTCTCCCTCGAAGAGGGCAGTGGACGTGTCGTGGTCAAGGTTACTGATGCAGGATCGGGCGATGTGATCCGGCAAATCCCTTCTGAAGAAGCGCTGCAACTGGCAGAGAATCTTTCGGAGGTCCGTAGCTTGTTATTCAAAGCCGAAGCCTGATCTGCGGGTTGGCACGGCTTTTGACTATTAACACCTCTATGATGTTTTTAGTCATTATTTTGGCGAGGTGAAACATGGTCGGGATTACTGGGATTGGCTCAGGGATCAAAATCGACGAAATCGTCACAGCGTTGGTCAATGCCGAAAGGGCACCCAAGACTAACCAGCTGGACCGTCTCGAGAAGACCACTGTTGCACGCATCTCGGCAATGGGCTCACTCACCAGTGCGCTGAATACCTTCAAAACTGCCGTCGATTCGTTGAACAAGACATCCTTATTTGAGTCGCGAACGGCAAGCTCTTCCAGCAGCAGTGTCCTTAAGGTTACTGCCGCAACCACTGCTCCTGCGGGTAATTACAACGTCCAGGTCAAACAGTTGGCGACCAGCAGCAAGGTGGCGTTGCAATCGGTCACTGGCGGTAATACCGCGACGTTCAATAGTGGTTCGCTGACTATTTCTACCGGCAGCTCGAGCTTCGACGTTGACATTACTGCAGCTAATAACACCTTGGCCGGTATGCGCGATGCAATCAATGAGGCCGGAAAAGCGTCGGGTGTTAGCGCCACCATCATCACGGATGACTCTGGTTCACGCTTGGTCTTGAACTCCACCAAGAGCGGTGGCGGCAATGATATTAATGTCGTGGCCAGTGAAGATAATGTGACGACTGGGGCTAATGCGCTGACGACTCAGTCATTTGCACCAACTGTCGATCCCGGCAATGCCGATGCCTTTCTGAAGCCTAATTCCACTACGGGCGCTGGCGGTGTTATCACCAAAGCGCAGTCAGCCAAGATATCCATTGATGGTCTTGAGTTGGTGCGCAACACCAACCGCATTGGAGACGCTCTCGAAGGCGTAACGCTTGATCTCACTGCGGCGCAAAGTGCTACAGATCTGGCGGATGGAAAAACCATCAGCGTCACTGTTGGAGTCGATAAAGGCAGTGTGAAAACCAACCTGCAGAAGTTTGTCGATGCCTACAATGCATTGATTAACACGACATCCCAGCTGACCGCTGTTGTCCCTGTCGATGGCGGTAAGCCGGTAACCGGGCCTTTGCTCGGCGATTCATCCATACGCAATGTCTTGTCCAGCCTGCGTAACGAAATGGTCGATATGGCCGGCAAGGGTGGTGTTAAGGCGCTTGCAGACTTAGGTATTACGTCTGACTGGAAAACAGGGCAGCTTAAGCTTGATGACAGCCAACTGACCAAAGCGCTGGAAGGCAATTTCGATCAGGTTGCCGGTTACCTGGCGGGCGATAATGGCTTGATGGGGCGCTTGTCTAAATCTATTGGATCTTATGTCGGGACTGACGGTGTGCTCAAGCAGCGCACTGACGCCTTGCAGGTCACCAAGAAGGGCGTTGATGAGCAGCGCAAAGCATTGGCTGTCCGCGTCGAGAGTTTGCAGACACGGTTGTATGCCCAATACAACGCCATGGACTCCTTGGTCGGGCGTTTGCAAAAAACCAGTGAGAGTCTGGCCAATCAGCTTGCCAGCCTGCCAGGCTTCGTAAGAAAGGATAAGTAATGAGCAAGAAGCCGATTGATACCTACAAACAGGTCAACACCAGCCACGAGGTTTCCCCATACCGTACCGTGCAGTTGTTGCTGGAAGGTGCCGTGCAGCGGGTGATGCTTGCCAAGCACGCGCAAAATGAAGGCGATGCCGAGGTCCGCGGTCTGGCGGTCGGCAGCACTATCACCATCTTGGGTGTGCTACAGGCGAGTCTCGACAAGAGCCTGGGTGGCGAGATTGCCGAGAATCTGGATTCGCTCTACGACTACATGACACGCCGCCTGGCGGGCGTTGCGCTCGACTCAACTCCGCGCACTTTGGATGAAGTTCAGGCCCTGCTTGAACAAATCAAAAGTGCTTGGGATGCCATCGGGCCAGAGGTCGAACCTGCTGCAGTTAGCTGATTTGATTGTTAAAGCTTTGCGCGGTGACGCCGATACCTGAGGTATCCGGTTAGCAAAAAGCGAGAACAACGATGAACGCGATGGCGGCTCTCAGGCAGTATCAAACCGTCAACACCCAGGCGCAGGCGATTGAAGCCAGCCCGCATCGGCTGATTCAAATGTTGATGGAAGGTGGCCTCACTCGTTTGGCGCAGGCTCGCGGTGCGATGGAACGTGATCAGGTTGCTCTAAAGGGTGAGTTGATCAGCAAGGCCATTGGTATTATTGGCGGCTTGCGTGAAGGTCTGAATCTGGAACAGGGTGGCGAAGTCGCTGCCAATCTGGATAGCCTTTACGAATACATGACTTCTCGTTTGGTTGAAGCCAATGTGCAGAATGAAATAGCGCCGTTGGATGAAGTGGCTGGGCTGTTGCGCAATGTCAAAGCTGGCTGGGATGCCATTGCTGAGTAAGGCTGTTTCCCGCCTGAGGAAGTGTTTATGAGTTCATCCGTGCAGCGTCTAGAAGAAACAGGCAGTGCCTTGCGCGTGGCGTTGGCCAGTCAGGATTGGGCTGCAATCGGTGAGCTGGACCTGCAGTGCCGTCAGGCGGTTGACGAAGCCATGGTGGAGTCTGCCAATGATGAAGAGACCTTGCGTGCCCGCATGCAAGAGCTGCTGGATCTTTATCGCGAGCTCGTCAATGTTTGTCAGGCTGAGCAACAGCGACTGGCCCACGAGTTGGTACAGCTGAATCAGTCGCAACAGGGCGCCAAGGTCTATCAGCTTTTTGGTTGATTGGCGTTTTCCGGTCGATGCCATTCGGTATCGACCTTCTGGTCTTTTCCCTCCTTTTTCAAACAGCTGCTTAGTCTGCTTGTCGGGCAAAATAAAAAAGCACGCCATAAAATTGACTACGAACAAAAAATTGACTTAACTAGTGGCCAATTGCCGTCGCTGGCGCAGGATATTTTTGTCAGCTGACACGTTCTTCACTCCAGGATCAGCAAATAAAACTATGTGGCGTGAAACCAAAATCCTCCTGATTGACGACAACAGCGAACGCCGTCGTGACTTGACGGTAATCCTGAACTTTCTGGGTGAAGAGCATCTGGCCTGTGACAGCCAGAATTGGCGGCAATGTGTAGCTGAGCTGTCGTCGAACCGTGAAGTGCTCAGCGTTTTGCTGGGTGAGGTGAAGGCCAAGGGTGGCGTGCTGGAAATGCTCAAGCAGTTGGCTGCCTGGGATGAGTTCTTGCCAACTTTGCTGATCAACGAGCAGGTGGCGGCCGAATGGCCGGAGGAGCAGCGCCGCAGTGTGCTGGCCAGCCTGGAAATGCCGCTGAGCTACAACAAGCTGCTCGACTCGCTGCACCGCGCCCAGGTTTACCGCGAGATGTACGACCAGGCCCGTGAGCGTGGACGGCAACGCGAAACCAACCTGTTCCGTAGCCTTGTGGGCACCAGTCGGGCCATTCAGCAAGTGCGGCAGATGATGCAGCAGGTGGCCGATACCGAAGCCAGCGTGCTGATCCTCGGCGAGTCCGGCACTGGCAAAGAGGTGGTTGCGCGCAACCTGCATTACCACTCCAAGCGCCGTGAAGCGCCTTTTGTGCCGGTCAACTGCGGCGCGATTCCTGCCGAGTTGCTGGAAAGTGAACTGTTCGGCCATGAGAAGGGCGCGTTTACTGGCGCGATTACCAGCCGCGCTGGGCGTTTCGAGTTGGCCAATGGCGGCACGCTGTTTCTTGATGAGATTGGTGACATGCCGCTGCCCATGCAGGTCAAGCTGCTGCGCGTATTGCAGGAGCGCACCTTCGAGCGGGTTGGCAGCAACAAGACGCAGAGTGCCGATGTGCGGATCATTGCCGCCACCCACAAGAATCTGGAAAAAATGATTGAGGACGGCAGCTTCCGTGAGGATCTGTATTACCGCCTCAACGTTTTCCCCATCGAAATGGCTCCGCTGCGTGAGCGTATCGAAGATATTCCGTTGCTGATGAACGAGCTGATCTCGCGCATGGAGTTCGAGAAGCGCGGCTCCATACGCTTCAACTCAGCCGCCATCATGTCGCTGTGCCGGCATGATTGGGCGGGTAACGTGCGTGAGCTGGCCAACCTGGTCGAGCGCATGGCGATCATGCATCCCTATGGGGTCATCGGTGTGGGCGAATTGCCGAAGAAGTTTCGCCATGTCGATGATGAAGACGAGAGCATGGTGGCGACGCTTCGTGATGAGTTGGATGAGCGCGCGACCATCATGGCGGGTTTGCCGGGTGTCGACTCGATGGCCATGCTGCCGCCGGAAGGTTTGGACCTGAAGGACTATCTGGGCAACCTCGAGCAAGGTCTGATCCAGCAGGCGCTGGACGATGCCAGCGGTGTGGTGGCGAGAGCGGCCGAACGGTTGCGTATCCGCCGCACCACCCTGGTTGAGAAAATGCGCAAATACGGCATGAGCCGACGTGATGACGAGGGTCTGGACGACTGAGTCGCACACGCTGCACTCGTCAGTGACTTGGCGTTTGCCCACCGAATAAAGCCGAAGGTTTGACGCAGCCTTCGGCTTTGTTTTTTATAGTGTTGATTTATAAATATATTTTTTCAGGCACGGGTATTGCTATCTCTCTTGCAACTGACTGTCTTATGACGGCTCGCTGCGCGAGAGAGAACCATGAACGCTAACGCCCAACGCCCTGAAGAATCCGAAGTACCTGCTCCTGTGGAGCAGGCCAGCCGTGCCGGGCTTGAACAGGCTTTTGCCTTGTTCAATCAGATGTCGACTCAACTGAGTACCTCCTACAGCATGCTCGAAGCCCGGGTGACTGAGCTCAAGGGCCAGTTGGCGTTGGTCAGCGCCCAGCGCATGCAGGAGCTGGCTGAGAAAGAACGTCTGGCACATCGCCTGCAGAGCCTGCTGGATCTGTTGCCCGGTGGGGTGATCGTGATCGACGGTCAAGGTGTGGTGCGCGAGGCCAATCCCGTAGCGCGAAACCTGCTGGGCCAGCCGTTGGTGGGCATGCTTTGGCGCCAGGTGATCGCCCGCAACTTCGCCCCGCGCGAGGATGATGGTCACGAAATCTCCCTGAAGGATGGCCGGCGCCTGTCGATTGCCACCCGTTCTTTGCACGCAGAACCTGGCCAGTTGGTGCTGCTGACCGATCTGACAGAAACCCGGCGCTTGCAGGACCAGTTGTCCCGCCATGAGCGTTTGTCCGCTCTCGGCCGCATGGTGGCGTCGCTCGCGCATCAGATTCGTACGCCCCTGTCAGCTGCCTTGCTGTATGCCAGCCATCTGACTGAACAGGTCTTGCCGGTCGAGCAGCAGCAGCGCTTTGCCGGACGCCTGAAAGAGCGCCTGCATGAGCTGGAGCATCAGGTGCGTGACATGCTGATCTTCGCCCGTGGCGAGCTGCCGCTGCCGGATCGCCTGGCTCCTACGGGGCTGTTCGATGCGCTGCGCAGCGCCGCAGAACCGCATGTTTTGGGAATGCAGGTACGTTGGCAGTGCGACAGCCGCATGGGTGAGTTGCTGTGCAACCGCGACACTCTGGTGGGGGCGGTGCTTAACCTGATCGAAAATGCGATTCAGGCTGGCGGCCGTGAGGCGCGTTTGAAGATTCATCTCTATCAGCGCGGCGAGACCCTGCGCCTGTGCATCAGCGATAACGGTCCGGGCATCGACAGCGTGACGCTGGCACGGCTTGGCGAACCTTTCTTTACCACCAAAACCACTGGAACCGGGCTTGGCCTGGCCGTGGTCAAGGCAGTAGCGCGCGCTCATCAGGGCGATGTGCAGCTGCGTTCGCGGCCTGGGCGTGGCACTTGCGCCATCCTCACCTTGCCGCTGTTGGGTGCTACGCACCCTTTGATTCAGGAGTAACCATCCATGGCGAACAAAGTTCTGTTGGTCGAAGATGACCGCGCCCTGCGCGAGGCGCTGGCCGATACCTTGGCATTGGGTGGGCATGATTACCGCGCGGTGGATTGCGCCGAAGCGGCGCTGCTGGCGATTGCCGAAGAGTCTTTTGGCCTGGTGGTCAGTGATGTGAATATGCCCGGCATGGATGGCCACCAATTGTTGGCGCAGATTCGTCAGCGCCAGCCGCAGCTGCCGGTACTGCTGATGACGGCGTTCGGTGCGGTGGAGCGAGCGGTGGATGCCATGCGTCAAGGCGCGGCGGATTACCTGGTCAAACCATTCGAGCCGAAAGCGCTGCTGACGCTGGTGGATCGGCATGCCTTGGGCCGGGTCTCTGTCTGCGAGCAGGACGGGCCGGTCGCCGAGGAGCCGGCCAGCGTACAACTGCTGGCCCTGGCCACGAGGGTGGCGCAGAGCGATTCGACGGTATTGATCACTGGCGAGTCCGGTACCGGTAAAGAGGTACTGGCGCGGTTTATTCACCAGCAGTCACCACGTGGCAGCAAGCCCTTTATCGCCATCAACTGCGCAGCGATTCCGGACAATATGCTCGAAGCCACGCTGTTCGGGCATGAAAAGGGTGCCTTCACCGGGGCGATTGCCAGTGCGCCGGGCAAGTTTGAGTTGGCCGAGGGTGGCACCATTCTGCTCGATGAAATTTCCGAGATGCCACTGGGCTTGCAGGCCAAGTTGCTGCGGGTATTGCAGGAGCGTGAAGTAGAGCGAGTCGGTGCGCGTAAGCCGATTACCCTGGATATCCGCGTGCTGGCCACCAGTAACCGTGATCTGGCCAGTGAAGTGGCGGCGGGTCGCTTCCGTGAGGATCTCTATTACCGCCTATCCGTATTCCCGTTGGCCTGGCGGCCATTGCGTGAACGTCCGGCGGATATCGTGCCGCTGGCCGAGCGCTTGCTGGCCAAATATATGAAGAAAATGAACCACGCGCCGATTCGGCTCTCCCCGCAAGCGCAGATGAGCCTGATGAGCCACAGCTGGCCGGGTAATGTGCGTGAGCTGGATAACGCCATTCAGCGCGCGCTGATCCTGCAACAGGGCGGCTTGATCCAGCCGCAGGACCTCTGCCTGCTGGCCCCGATTGGCGCAGCAACGCAGCCTTTTGTACCGCCGCAATTGGCAGTGGTGGCGAATAATCTGCCGGCGGCGCTGGATACGCCAGCCGCCGAGGCCGGGGCACTGGGTGATGACCTGCGTCGGCATGAGTTCCAGATGATCATCGACACCCTGCGCGCCGAGCGCGGCCGGCGCAAGGAAGCCGCAGAACGTCTGGGCATCAGCCCGCGCACCCTGCGCTACAAGCTGGCGCAGATGCGTGATGCCGGGATGGATGTAGAAGGCTATCTATTTGCCAGCTGAAAGCCGCAGGCTGACATGCCGGAGCAGTAAGGTGGCGTCGGGGTAGGCCGTAGAGCGGGCTACCCCGATTGCGTTGGCGGATCAGTCTTTCCAGGGTTCTGGCGCACCGAGCAGGCGACCCATGGCGCCGTAGAGGCCCAGTTCCTTGAGCACCGCCAACTCACCCTCGGTTTCCACCATCTCGGCAATCAATGGCAGATCAATGCTGTTGGTGGCGCGGAACACTGCCTCGATAAACATGCGTTTGTCGCTTTCCAGATCAATGGCGCGGATATAGGTGCCATCGAGTTTCAGGTAGGCCAGGCCCAGGTGGGTCAGGTTACCAATCAAGCTGAAGCGCCCACCGAAGTGTTGTAGGCCCAGGCTGAAGCCGCTGTCGCGGATGCCTTGGCTAAGCGCTTCCAGTTCGGCTGCCGGTGGCAGGTGGCGTTCGTCCACCTCCAGCGTCAGCAGGCTGGCCTGTTGCGGGTGTTGCCGGAGAATCTCGAGCATGCGCTTGAGGGTTTCTGTATCGCGCAAGGTCGCGGCCGACAGGCTCAGGGCCAGTGGCGCGGCATGTTCGCTCAAGTGTGCGAGGCTGTGTTCGAGCATGGCCAGGTCGAAACGAGCGGTCCAGCCCAGGCGCTCGATCCAGGGCAGGAAGCGCCCGGCGGCAATTGCCTCGCCCTGCGGGTCAAGCAGACGCGCCAGCACCTTGTGATGCAGCAACTGCTGGCGATTCGCGCACTGCGTGACCGGCTGGAAATACAGCTGCAGCTTGCGCTTGTTCAGCGCATCGTCGATCCAGGTGCGCCATTCGTGCAGGCCCTGGGCTGGTTGTGCGTTGTAATCGTCCAGGCGCACCCAGTCACGGCTCGGATCGTTCTGTGCCTGCGCCAGAGCCTGGTCGGCGCGGCTGATGACCTGGCCGGGGTCTTCACCCGGGCGGAAGGCGGCAATGCCCATGTGGGCCACCGGTGTGCAGTCGCTGGCACCGGTCTGGCGCAGGCTTTCCAGGCCGCTGTGCAACTCGCCGGCGAGCAGATCGGCTTCTTCACTGCCGATTCCCGGGGCCAGCAGGCTGAATTCGCCGCCCCGGCTGCGTGAGGCCAGCCAGTCGGCGCGCTGGGTTTGATTGAGCAGGCGTTTGAGCAGCTCGCCGATGGCGGCAATCAGCGCATCGGTCTGCTGGCCGCCGAGGCGTTGGTTGAGGCCACCCAAATCGTTGACCCGCAGCAGAATCAGGTAGCCTTCGGCGTTCTGCTCGCTGACCACCAGTTGATGAGCCAGGCGAATATCAAACAGGCGGCGGTTGGCCAGGCCGGTGATGCTGTCTTGATAAGCCTCTTCACGCAGTTTCTCGCTGCGCGCCGCTTCTTCAGCGAACAGGGTTTTCAGTTTTTCCACCATCTGGTTCATCGCGGTGACCACACGCTTGAGTTCCGGCGTGCGCGGCACTTTGGGCAGGGTGAGAAACTCGCGGCGGGTGATGGCCTGGGCCTGCTGCACCATGTTGTCCAGTGGCCGCAGCTGGGTTCGCAGCAGCCAGCCACCGAGGATCGCACTGACCAGGCCGCAGAGCAGCAGCCAGAGCAGGCTGCCGATGGCACTGTCCCAGAGTTTGGCTAGGGCGAACTGCGGATGACTGAGCACCTCGACCCGCGCGGCCTGTTCCCAGCCACGCATGATCAATGCATCGCCGCCCTGGGCTTGCAGGTTCACCAGCTCACTGAACCAGGGCGGTACGCTTTCTGCCGTGGAGTCGTCGCTGCGGCGCTCGACGATGACCTCGTCACTGGGGATGCGCACCACGCGAATACTGGTGAAGTAACCGCTGTCGAAGATCGAGCTGACCATCAGCTCGATCATCGCCGGGTCATCCACGTGGGGGGTCATCGACAGGCCAAGGGCTGTGGCGGCGTCCTGGGCGTGGGAACGCAGCTGGCTGAGCAGCTGTTCGCGCGAGCTTTCCACGCCGGCGATAAAACTGCCGGTAAAGGCCACGATCAGAAACAGGCAAATGGCGAGAAATAGCTGTTTGAGCAGAGACATGGGTTCCTCCTAGCCTTCGCCGATGGCGAAGCCCTCAGCGCGCATTTTTTTCAGCAGGTCCTGCCAGCGCGAAAGCTTTTTGGTGTCACTCTTCTTGCTATTGGAGCCGGGCAGGTACAGCCCTTCGGCGTTGAATGCATAGACGGGCAGCAAGTCGCGGCGCTGTGACGCGGGCTTGATCTCGTTGATCAGGTTGTCCAGCACCAGGGGTTCGGCACTGGGGCTGGCGTAGTAGGTCAGCACCATGTGGGCCTGGTTGTAGTTGAGGGCCTTGACATAGGTGATGCGCAGCTTGTCGCTGGGGATACCAAGGCGGCGCAGGGTGAAGTACTTGGCGATGGAGTAGTCCTCGCAATCCCCTTCACCCTTGACCAGCATCTCGATGGGCGTCGCCCAGTAGTCGTTTTGTCTCCACACCTTGATGTCATCGGAGAAGCGGATCTGCCGATTGAAGAAGCGGTTGACCTCGGTGAGCTTGTCTTTTTCGCTGCTGCTACCACTGGCCTTGATTTGTGCTTCCCAGGCCTGGATGCGCTGTTTGGCGGCGCCGAGGGTGCCATAGCGGCTTTCGGCTTTTTGCAGGATTACCCCAAAGTCCCAGTTGGCCAGGGCGCTGGCCAGGCCAATCAGCAGGATGCAGCCGCCCAGCAACGCTCGGTTGAGGCGCTTGAACCATCCATGAATGAGCTGACGGGGTTGCATGTACCGCGCCTCGGCCGGGGATTGGAGAAGTCTAGGTGCTGGTGATGTTTTTTGCCGCGCCGAATATACCGAATGTCGGCTCGCCATAGGGTGGCTTAGGTTGCTTTGCGAGTGTGCCTCAGCCCTTTACGGCGGCGTTTTAGCGCGTTTGGCAAGAAGCGGCTAACCGATCAAACGATAGCGTTAGGGTTTGACCAGGGTTTTCTGTTTGAGGATATACAGGCTGACCAGTACGGCGCTGGTCAACATAAACGCGCGGGCCCAGAACAGTGGCACCAGGTAGCACGACAGGCCGATGCTCAGCCACATCAGGCTGATCGCGTAGACTTTGCCCTTGAGTGGGATGCCCTGGCCTTCGAGGTAGTCGACGATCCAGGGTCCTAGCTGACGGTGATTGACCAGCCACAGGTAGAAGCGTCTTGAACTGCGCATAAAGCAGGCGGCGGCCAGCAGCAGAAAGGGTGTGGTGGGCAGCACCGGGAGAAAGATGCCGATCACACCCAGCGCCACGCTCAGCCAGCCGATGGCCAGCAGAGCGTAGCGGATGGCAGGGTTGCGCTGTTCCTGAATTCGCGCTTCTTGAGTGTGGCGCGCCATGGCGCGGTCTTAGTGGTGGCGCGGCTTCAGGAGGGCCGGTTTTTCTTCCGGCGCATTGCACAGCAGGAACAGGGCAGTCAGCAGCTCAGGGATCTGATCGACCATGCTGTCGACCAGGTCGCGGTCACGGGCGATTTCGTCAAACTCGGGTTGTTCGTCGAACAGGCCGGAGCCGACCATGATCGGCAGCAGCAACTCGCTGACTTCATCTTCGGCATCGTCGAACCACACCGCTTCACGCAGGAACACGCCTTCCATAAAGCCGATGCACCAGCCGCGCAGGTCGGAGTCGTCGGGCTCATCGCCGAGGTCGAGTTCGCACGGCACTTCCGGCTCATCATCGCTGGCCAGCTGGCGGGCGATATGGCTTTGCAGCTGAATCAGGGTGGCTTCGATCTCTTCGCGTTCGGCATCACTGCGGTAATGCGGCGGCTCGGAGAACAGCGCGTCGATCCACTCACGCTCTGGCACCTTTTCCGGGCAGATCGACAGGGCGGTCAGGTAGCCATGGGCGGCGATGTAGTCCAGTGCCTCTTCATGCAGCTCATCGGCATCAAGGAAGGCTTGCAGGCGGGAGAGTTGCTCGGCGAAGGACATCGGGGGCTACCTTGAGGGAGTAAACGAGGCTGAATTCTAGTCTAGAGCGGCCACAGCGGCCATAGCCGCAGGCCATGGCCGGTGAAATTCGGATCAAACTCCAGCATGCCGGCGCGTGCCCAAGCGGCACTTGCGTATAATGCGCGGCTTGTTTCGGAGACCTTTCATGCTCGAACACGCGCAACGCATCCTCAAAGACGTATTCGGTTACGACAGCTTCCGTGGCCGTCAGGGTGCGATTATCGAGCGTGTGGCCAGTGGCGGTGATGCCCTGGTGTTGATGCCCACCGGTGGCGGTAAGTCGCTGTGCTTTCAGGTGCCGGCGCTGCTGCGTGATGGCCTGGCCGTGGTGGTGTCGCCGCTGATTGCGCTGATGGATGATCAGGTCGCCACCCTCGACGAGCTGGGTGTGGCGGCGGTGGCGTTGAACTCCACGTTGAGCGCCGATGAACAGCGCGAGATTGCCGAGCGTATTCGCCGTGGCGAAATCAAGATGCTCTACCTCGCCCCCGAGCGGCTGGTGCAGCCGCGCATGCTGGCGTTTCTGCAGAACCTGCAGATTGCCCTGTTCGCCATCGATGAAGCGCATTGCGTATCGCAGTGGGGGCATGATTTTCGCCCGGAATACCTGCAGTTGGGGCAGTTGGCCGAGCTGTTCCCCCAGGTGCCGCGCATTGCCCTGACCGCCACGGCGGACATGCGTACCCGTGAGGAGATCGTCCAGCGCCTGCACCTGCAGAATGCCGAGCGCTTTCTGTCGAGTTTCGATCGGCCGAATATTTTCTATCGCATCGTGCCCAAGGAGCAGCCACGCAAGCAGTTGCTGAGTTTCCTTGCTGCGCGCAAGGGTGATGCCGGCATCGTCTATTGCCTGTCGCGCAAGAAGGTCGAGGAAGTGGCGTCGTTTCTGTCCGAGCAGGGTTTTCCGGCGTTGCCATACCACGCCGGCCTGAGCAACGAGCTGCGCGCCTACCACCAGAAGCGCTTTCTCAACGAGGAAGGGCTGATCATGGTGGCGACCATCGCCTTCGGCATGGGCATCGACAAGCCCAACGTGCGTTTTGTCGCTCACCTCGATCTGCCGAAATCCTTGGAAGCCTATTACCAGGAGACCGGGCGCGCTGGCCGTGATGGCCTGCCGGCGGATGCCTGGATGGCCTACGGCCTGCAGGATGTGATTTTCCTCAAGCAGATGCTCAATAACTCCGAGGGCGACGAGCGCCACAAGCGCGTCGAGCAGCACAAGCTCGACGCCATGCTGGCGCTGTGCGAGGAGACGCGTTGCCGGCGTCAGGCGTTACTTGCCTACTTTGATGAAGACATGCCACAACCCTGCGGGCATTGCGACAACTGCATCGACGGTGTGCAGACCTGGGATGCCACCGAGCCGGCACGCCAGGCGCTGTCGGCGATCTACCGCACCGGCCAACGCTATGGCGTGGGCCATCTGGTCGATGTTTTGCTCGGGCGCGATAACGAGAAAATCCGCGCTGTGGGTCATCAGCACCTGGCTGTATTCGGCATTGGTAAGGCGCTGGTCGAAGGGGAGTGGCGTTCGCTGTTCCGTCAGCTGGTGGCACGTGGCCTGGCGGATGTCGACTTGGAGGGCTTTGGTGGCCTGCGTCTTTCTGACAGTTGCCGGCCTTTGCTCAAGGGCGAGGTCAGCCTGCAACTGCGCCGTGATCTGAAGCCACAACAGAGCGCCAAGGCCTCCAGCAGCGCGGCCAGCCAACTGGTGCGCGGCGAAGAACGCAGCCAGTGGGAAGCACTGCGTGCGTTACGGCGCAAACTGGCGGAAGAGCATGGCGTGCCGCCCTATGTGATCTTCCCGGATGCCACCTTGCTGGAAATGCTGCGCAGCAAGCCCAGTACCCTGGCCGAGATGGCGCGGGTCAGTGGCGTCGGTGCGCGCAAGTTGGAGCGTTACGGTGAGGCTTTCCTCGACGTGCTCGGTACTGCCGATGAGGCGCCGCGTGCGGTGCTCGATCTGCGTCACGAACTGGTCAGCCTGGCCCGTGCGGGCATGACCCCGGCGCAGATTGCCGGGCAGCTCAACTGCAGTGAAAAGAATGTCTACGGCCTGCTGGCCGAAGCCATTGCGCGGCAGCAGCTGTCGCTGGAACAGGCCCTGGATGTACCCGAAGCGCTGCTGGGCGAAATTCAGGATGCGTTCCTGGATGGCGAGGGCGAATTGCCGGCTGTGGCGGCGATCAGCGAGCAGTTCGCCGGACGGGTTGAGCTGGGCATCCTGCACTGTGTGCGTGCGGCCTTGCAGGCGGAATTCGAAGCCTGAGTGGCGCCCGTGCTGCCGATGCTTGTGGCACCGGGTGGGAGCGGCTAAGGTGGTTTCAGCCATCCAGCTGTTGAGGTCCCGGTGCCGCATCCCCATGCCTGGCTCGATGATGTTCGCCCCAGTCCCTATGCCGACCAGCTCGCCTTAGGGTTTCGTCTGTTGCGTTTCTCCCGGCCGCTGGAACGGGAATACCGCAACTATGTGCGTGACGACACCTTCGATCTCAAACGCATTGCCCTTGTCGTGGGCATCCTGGTGTGGCTGGCCTTTGCCGCGTTTGATTTTGTCCTGATCAAGGCCCCTGAGGTGTGGTGGATGTTAGCCATCCGCCTCGCCGTTCTAGTGTTGCTCTGCCTGTTCGGCGGGTTGTTGATTCAGCGCAAGCACGCCTACCTGCTACAACCGCTGAGTCTGGTGAGCCTGCTGGCGTTGGGTGCGGCGGCGTCTTTTGTGGTCGGCATTGCCCATCGGGTTGATCCCAGCTACCCCTATGAAGGCTTGTTGCTGGTTTGTATGGCGGCCTACTTTCTCGCTGGATTACGTCTGATCGAAGCCTTGTGCTGCTCCTTGCTGGTATTGCTGGTCTACGTTTGCGTTGAATTGCTGGTGGCCGGCTTACCGCTGCCTCGGCTAATCAATAACACCCTGTTTCTGCTGTTCGGCAATCTGATGGGGGCGGTGGGGTGCTACCTGCTGGAGTTCAAGTCACGCGAGCATTTTCTGATCAGCCGGTTGATGCGTGTGCTGGCGGATCACGACAGCCTCACCGGCTTGAACAACCGCCGTAGCTTCAACCGTCAGTTCGAGCGCCTGTGGCGCCAGGCTCAACGTGAGCAGCGGCGCTTGGCTCTGCTGCTGTGTGACGTCGACCATTTCAAGGCATACAACGACCGCTATGGCCACCAGGCCGGTGACAACGTGCTGCAGCGCATTGGCAGCCTGTTACAGGATGCGGCGCGCCGCCCCCTGGATATGGCCGTGCGCCTGGGCGGTGAGGAGTTTGCCGTGCTGTTGTATGACATCAGCGAAGCCGAAGCGCGCAACCACGCCGAGGCGCTGCGCCAGACCTTGCAGACCTTGAACATCGAACACGCCGCTTCCGACACGGCGAGCATGTTGACCATGTCGATTGGTATCGCCTGCATCCAGCCGGGCGAGGGCGGCGCGTTGGCGCAGCTATACGAGCATGCCGATCGCGCGTTGTATGAGGCTAAGGCTTTTGGTCGGAATCAGGTGGTGGCGTAGGTAGGGTTTAGGCGTGCCGCGACGAAGCCCCACGGGCAATCCTGGGCGCTATGCCGAGGCCAGGCCGGACACCGTTGTTGGGCTTTGCGCGGCTCAAGCCAACCGACAGCGTTGTGGCCGATTTTGCCGCTGCGCTTGGCGCGTGTGGTGAATGCCGGCAGATGAACCACGGTGCTAGCATCCCCGGCAGTTTCCTTGAGTGAATTGCCCCCATGGACCGACTGATTCAGGCCAACGGCCAGCCGCATTACGGCATCTTTCCCGCCGCACCTGGGCTGATCAATTACCGCGATTTTGATTTCCGCTCGCCCATGGGCCGCAAGCTCGGCGCGCTGGCCAAATGGCGGCGCTTTCATCAGTTCCAGTATTTCGGCCTGATCAGTGACGAGCTGATTGGTGGCTGCGCGCTGGCTAACCTCAGCCTGTTGGGCGTGGGCTTTGTCTATTTGTTCCACCCGGCCAGCGGACGCATGATCGAGCGTCAGTTCAAGCTGCCGCTGGGCTTTGGCAGCCAGTTCTCGCAAACCCCGGATCAGGGCGTCTGCGAGCTGCGCTTTGGCCGTAACCTGCTGCGCTTGGAGAACAGTGCCACGCCGCGGGAAAAGCGCCTGCTGGTGGAGTTGGATGACGGCACGCGCATCGATGCCTGTTTTTCCGAGGCAGAACCTGCTTTTCAGCCGATGTGCATCAATACGCCGACGGCCGTCAACGGTTGGGTCTATGCGCAGAAAGTCGCGGGAGTGCGTTGCACGGGCCAGGTACGCAGCGTCTTGGGTGATTTCGACTTGGCGCAGATCGGTGCCTTTGCCCATCACGACTGGTCGGCCGGCTATATGCGCCCTGAAACACACTGGAACTGGGCCTGTCTGTCCGGCCAGGCCGGCGAAAAACGGGTTGGGCTGAACCTGTCCTGCGGGGTCAATGAAACCAGTTTTACCGAGAACTGCTTCTGGCTGGATGGCGAGTTGCTCAAGGTTGATACCGTGCGCTTTGTCTTCGATCGTGATCAGCCGCTGCAGCCCTGGGCGATCACTTCCCACGATGGCCAGGTGGAGCTGCGCTTCGAGGGGCGTGGCCTGCACAAGGAGCGCCTGAACGTGGGGCTGTTGGCAAGCAACTTCAAACAGATCTTCGGTCAATTCAACGGCGTGCTGCGCCCCAGTGGCCGACCCGAAGTGCGCATCGACAACCTCTGGGGCTTTGTTGAAGATCAGTATGTAAAGTGGTGAAACCTTTTGCGGGCTTGCCTCGTTAAAAGGGTTATGGTTAGCTGGCTAATAATTAGTTTTTTATAGTTAAGAGCCGTTGTCCATGTCACATACCGATCAACACCGTTTTGCCATGCAAGTTGCTCAATTGTCACGCGCCTGGCGCGCCGAGCTGGATCGTCGCCTGGTAGGCCTCGGTTTATCCCAGGCGCGTTGGCTGGTGCTGCTGCACCTGGGGCGCTTTGCCGAACTGCCAACTCAGCGTGAACTGGCGCAGAGCGTTGGCGTTGAAGGACCGACCCTGGCGCGTCTGCTCGACAGCCTGGAAGCCCAGGGGCTGGTCAGCCGCCAGGCTGTGCCGGAAGACCGCCGCGCCAAGAAGATCGCCCTCAGCCCACAGGCGCGGCCGCTGATCGAGAAGATCGAAGCCATCTCCGCACAGTTGCGCAAGGAAGTTTTCGCGGGTATCGACGAAGACGAACTGCGGCGCTGCCAGAAGGTCCACGCCCAGGTGTTGAGTAACCTGGAAAAACGCTGATGGGTGATGACCTGCAGACGCTGCAACAGCGTTTCGGTCCGCGTTATCCGCAGTGGCTACTGGCGCTGTTGATGGTCGGCAGCATGGCCATGGTCCTGGCCTCTACCAGCATCAATGTCGCCTTGCCGGCGATCATGGCGGACTTTGCCATTGGGCGGCCGCTGGCACAGTGGTTGTCCACCGGTTTTCTCGCATCCATGACCGCAGGTCTGTTGTTGGCCGCCTGGGCCCAGGCGCGTTTTGGCGCGCGGCGTACGGCGCAGTTCGGCCTGCTGCTGTTTATCCTCAGTTCACTGCTGGCGCTGCTGGCCCAGGCGGCCTGGCAACTGATCACGCTGCGCATCGTTCAGGGTCTGTGTGCCGGGATTGTCCAGCCACTGGCCATGGTGCTGATCTTCCGTGTCTTTGCTGAAGGTGGCCGGGGCATGGCGCTGGGTCTGTATGGCCTGGGCGTGATGCTGGCGCCGTCGTTGGGGCCGGCCGTTGGTGGCTATCTGGTCGATCACTTCGGCTGGGCCGCAATATTCTGGATGCCTTTGCCGATGTGTCTGCTGGCTTTGCTGGCCGGGCAATGGCTGTTGCCGAGTGCGCGCGCGAGCAGTGCCCCGCGCCTCGATTTGCTGGCGTTTATCTGTTTGTGCGTATCCATCTTTGCGGCCTTGGGCTTTCTGGCCGAAGCCCAGCGCTTTGCCTGGAGTGCACCGCGGGTCTGGTTGCCGGGTGTGGTGGCGCTGATGGCCGCGCTGCTGTTTGTGCGGCGTAGCCGGCGTGTAGAACAGCCGCTGTTGCCTCTAGCGTTGTGGCGCCATGCCGGGTTTCGCAGTGCCAGCTGGGTGGCCCTGACCCTGGGCTTGGGCCTGTACGGCTCGACCTACCTGATCCCGCTGTACCTGCAGACCGTAGACGGTTTCAGTGCTGGGCGCGCTGGCATGCTGCTGCTGCCGGCCGGTTTGCTGATGGGCATGGCGTCCTTTCTCGGTGGCTGGCTCAGTGATCGGTTGTCGGCGGCTGTGCTGCTCAGTACCGGGCTGCTGATCTTTGCGCTGTCAGCGGCCGGTTTGGCCTGGGTCGAGCAGGGCGCGTCCTTTGTCCTGCTGTGCTTCTGGGCCTGTGTCGGGCGCATCGGTCTGGGCATCTTGCTGCCGGCCTTGAGCACCGGTTCGCTGGATATTCTCAGCGCCGAGGAACTGGCTCAGGGGGCAGGGGCCATTACCTTCGTACGCCAGTTGGGTGGGGCGTTCGGGGTCAATCTGCTGACATTCTTTCTGGAGTGGCGGCACAGCGCCGAGGGCGGTGATCAGTGGGCCGAGTTGCTGGCGTTCAAGCAGAGTTTCTGGCTGGTGGCCGGAGTATTCGCGATCACGGTTTTGGCGGCCTGGGGCGTTAAGTCGACAAAGCGCTGACAGCCAAACGGTAGTGTGACGGACTTGTCATTTTATTGACTGCGGGCCTATGCTTGATCCTGTGATGGCTTTTTGCCAAACGGCTGTTGGCATTTCTGTATTCAGTTCGCCGTATTCATCGCCATGCACACGCCGGGTTCGACATGGAACGTACTTCCCAAGGCACTATTTGCCGTCTCCTCTGATTTTCTCAAGCGCTGGAAGCGCACGTCCTGTACGTGTAGTGGCGAGGGTCAGGGAGCGGATTCACCGGGAGCGTTTTTATGGCAAAGGTTCGTCAACTGCTTATTGGCCTGGCATCCAGCTCGGCCCTGTATTCCGGGCTGGTTCCAGCTCTTGGCCTGGGCGAAATCACCCTACATTCGGCGCTCAGTCAGCCGCTGGATGCCGAAATCGAATTGTTTGATGTGGGCGACCTGACCGCTGAAGACATGCGCGTGCGTCTGGCACCTGCGGAAGTCTTCAGCCGCTCTGGCGTCGATCGCCTGTATTTCTTCAATGACCTGCGCTTTACCCCCTTGCTGCGCGGCGGCAAGAGCGTGATTCGCGTGGTATCGACGCAGCCGGTGCGCGAGCCCTACCTGAACTTTATCGTCGAAGTGGCGCGGCCCAGTGGCCAGCTATATCGCGAGTACACCGTGCTGCTGGATCCGCCCAGCTCGGCAGCTTATCGCAGCCTGGCGGCACCTGTTGCTGCGCCGGTGGTCGCCAGCGCCCCGCGTACGGCAGCTGTGGAGCGTACCCGTCCTGCGTTCTTGCCGGCCGCACAGCAGGGCAACAGCTACACCGTGGTCAGCGGTGACAGCCTGTGGAAAATTGCCAATCGGCTGATCGTTGAGAGCAGCGGGCAGTCCTCTGTGGCGGCGCTGATGGACGATCTGTATGCGCTCAATCCGCAGGCCTTTATCAATGGCGACAGCAATCGCCTGCGTGCTGGGGCGCGTCTGTTGTTGCCGGACAGCCTTGCCAGTCCTGCGTCAGCGCCTCCTGCGCAGGCCGTTGCCGAGGTGGCCAGCCCGGCACCCGTGCAAGCGCAGACGCCGCCGGCAGGCAGCGTTGTACAGTCACTCGACCCGGCTGCTGAGCTGCTGACACAGGAACAGGCCCGCGTTGAGCAGGAGTTGGCCAGCCAGATTGCCGAGACCCTGCAACTGCAGCAGAGCCTGGCCGAGTTGGGCTTGCAGGTGCAGCAGTTGCAAAGCCAGATGGAGGCGCGTGATCAACAGATTGCCGGCCTGCAGGCCGAACTGGCTGCCCGCCGTGCAAGTGCTGAAACCAGCGCCGTGATTGCGCCGCCTGCCGCACAACCGGCGGCGCAGGCCGAGTCCGGCAATCATTGGCTGGCGATTATTGCCGGCTTGCTGACGCTGTTGCTGGCCGGTGTTGCCGGGCTGTTCTGGCGTGGCCGGCAAACTACTCCTGCCGCGCCTGCGCCTGCTGAGCCGGTGCGTGCGGCGGTCATCCCGGCTGTGCCAGTGGCAACTGCTGTGGTCGCGCCGGCAGCCGCCGTGGCGCTCAATGTACGTGACGTACCGCGCAGTGGGCCGGTGTGGCCTGCCGCCGGTGAAGATGCGCTGCAGAGTGCCAACGTGTACATCGCCTATGGCCGCCTGAACGAGGCCGCCAGCACCCTGCGCAAAGCCTGGGAGGCACAGCCGCAGCGCAGCGACATCGGGTTTCGCTTGCTCGAAGTGCTGGCCTTGCTGGGTGATGCTCAAGGCTTTGTCGTTGAGGAAACGCGGGTGCGGGCTTCCGGCTTTACCCCGGCACGTATCGATGAACTGAAAGCGCGCCACGCCGAACTGTTCAGTGCGCCGCCTGCCAGCCTGCTGGATGACGTGGTGCTGGAGCTTGATGAGGTTGCGGTGCCGGCGCTGGAGGAAGCGGCCAATGATGGTCAGCTCAACCTAGATGATCTGTCACTGGACGCCGACTGGGATCTGGTCAGTCCCTTTGCCCCGAGCAAGGGGGCTGAAAAGGCCGAGAGCAGTGAGGCGCCGGCCAAGCGCAAGACCTCGGACATCTTCGAACTGTCAGGCAGCCGTGATGCGCGCAGCCCGTTTGCCGAAACCATGCTGGTGGAGGAGACCTCCAACGACGATTGGAATGCTGATGAATTCAGCGCAGCCTTTCTGGAAGACCTTGATCCGTTGGCGACCAGCCGCGATACCCTGTCCAAGCTGAACATGGCGCTGGCCTACATCGAACAGGGCAGCCTGGACAGCGCCTGCCAGATCCTCAATGAGGTGATCGACGAGGGGGATGAAGAGCAGAAGCAGGAGGCGCGTCAGTTGCTGGCCAAGATCGCCTGATTGCACAGCCCCTCAAACAACGCCCGCGAGCCCAGGCTGCGCGGGCGTTTTTGTCTGCGCGCCATGGGGTATGATCGCCGCCAATTTGCCCTGAGGAGCGCCCATGTCCAGTCCCAAAGCTGAGGTAGTCATCACCTATTGCACCCAGTGCCAGTGGCTGCTGCGCGCCGCCTGGCTGGCGCAGGAGCTGCTGTCGACGTTCAGTGATGACCTGGGCCGGGTCAGCCTGGAGCCTGGTACCGGTGGGGTGTTTCGCATCACCTGCGATGGCGTGCAGATCTGGGAGCGCAAGGCCGATGGCGGCTTTCCCGAGGCCAAGGTGCTCAAGCAGCGGGTGCGTGATCAGATCGATCCGGCTCGCGACCTGGGCCATAGCGACCGCAGCAATTGACTACCTGGCCATTCGTGCCGAGATAAAGATCGCGCTGACAATCAGTAATCCGCCAGCCAGCATGCGCAAGGTTGGCACCTCACTGAACAGCAGCCAGGCGAAGGCAATGCCGTAGATCGGCTCCAGGGCAAAAATCACCGCGGTGGTACGCGCCTTGAGCACCCGCAGGCTGGCCACAAACAGGCTGTGCGCCAGGCCCGTGCAGAAGATCCCGAGCATGGCCATCCACAACCAATCCTGAGCCTGCACGCTGGGCAGCGTCGGCCAGGCCAGCGGCAAAAACACCAGCAGCACCGTCAGGTTCTGGTACAGCGCCGCCTGCACTGGCTCGATGCCACGGGTGCTGGCGCGGTTAAGGAGCGACAACAGGGCGAACAGCAGGCCGGACAGCACCGCCCAGAGCAGACCGCTGGTGGCCTGGCTGCTCAGGTCGAAATGCGGGGTGACCAGCACCAGCCCCAGGCATACCAAAGCCACCATGGCATATTCGACCGGTCGCGTGCGTTCTTTGAACAGCAGCCCCTCGAGCAGCACGGTAAAGGCCGGGAAGCTGGCAAAGCCGAGGGTGGCGATGGCCACGCCAGAAATATGCACAGACTCGAAAAAACTCCACCAGTGAGCGCCCAGCAGCAGGCCGCCGAGGGCCAGTAGTCCGGTCTGACGCATGCCAAGGCGAACCAGGCGCGCATTGCTGATCAGTTTGGCGAACAGCAGCAAAGCGGCTACGGCAAACACTGCACGGCCGGCGGAGATCATCTGCGGGGTGGTGCTGGCCAGTTTGCCGAAAATGCCGGAGAGGCCAAACAGCAGGGCGCCCAGGTGGATTGCCCAGAGTGCATTGCGTTGCTTCATGCCAGGCGCGCACCGTTGGGGACGGGATGTTCAAAGCTTGCCAGCACCACCTTGTTGTCGGCGTCATACACGCCGGTTACCAGTACTTCTGAACGCACGCCGGCAATGCGTTTGACGGCAAAATTGCACACGCAGAGCACCTGGCGGCCGATCAGCTGGGCGCATTGGTAATGAGCAGTAAGCTGCGCGCTGGATTGCTTGATGCCCAGTTCACCCAGGTCGACCTGCAGTACGTAGGCTGGCTTGTTGGCTTTCTCATTGACCTCGGCCGACAGCACGGTGCCGACGCGCAGCTCGACCCGTTGAAAGTCTTCCCATTCGATCTGTTGCATCGCAGCGCTCCTCGGACTGATGGCTGCAGTCTAGGGCGCGACCGGGCAGAAGTCTGTCGCAGGACTTGCGGGGTTTGTCGCGTTACTCGCGGTGCAGGCGCAAAGCGCGGGCAGAGCGGCCGAACTGCCGGGTCAGCGCGGCGGTAAAGGCGCTTTGCGAGCTGTAGCCAACCTGGGCGGCGATCTCGCCAATCGCCAGGTTGCTGTTTTGCAGCAGCTGTCGCGCCAGCTGCAGGCGACGACGGCGGACATACTCCATCGGCGTTTGTCCGGTTTCGCTGAGAAAGCGCACATGAAAACGCGCTGCTGACAGCCCGGACAGGCGCGCCAGATCATCGACCTGCAGTGGATATGCTGCGTGCTGGTCGATATGCGCATCCAGTGCCGCCAGCGGCAGCGTGCTGGCGGTATGAACCGGGTTGTCACCATTGGCCAGGCTGGCCAAAAGCAAAGCAGCGCCTTGCTGGGCGATCACCGGGTCATTGATCGGGCTGGCGGCCAGCCAGCTGACCAGCTGGCTCTGCGCCGGGCTGAGGCTGACAGCCGCCGGTTTCTCCAGCAGACGGCGAGTGGCATCCAGGTGTTGGCCCAGCTGTTGTTGCAACCAGCATTCGTCCGGCACGTCGAGCACCAGGCAGTAGCTGCCGCTCCTGCTGCCGCAGGCGTGTTGCGCTTCGCTGGGTACCACGGCCAGGGTCTGGCGAGTGACCTGGCTGCCTTGGCCGGCCACTTCGAACTCCAGCAAGCCGCTCAGGCCGAAGACCAGCTGTGCGTGGTCATGGCTGTGGCTGAGCAGTTCATGGCTGTAATGACGCAGCGAAAGCAGCGAGTGCATGGCGGGCTCCTTGTTCGGTCAGTCAGTTTATACCCTTTGGCGTGTGTCACCGAATTGCCACGACGCTGTCATGCACCTTTCACCGCGCCTGCACAGACTCGAGCAAACCCAGCCGGAGGTCGTCCATGACCAGCGCCCAGCTCGCCAAGCCCAGCCGCAAGCAACGTGTCCGTACCCTGTGGATTTCCGATGTGCACCTGGGCACCCGGGATTGTCAGGCCGAACACCTGGCGGCGTTTCTCAAACGCTACCAGACCGACAAGATCTACCTGGTCGGTGACATCATCGACGGCTGGAAGCTGCGCAGCGGGGTGTACTGGCCGCAGTCGCACAGCAACGTGATCCGCCGGCTGCTGACCATGAGCAAGCGCGGCACCGAGGTGATTTACGTCACCGGCAACCATGATGAATTTCTGCGCCGCTATTCCAGCCTGATGCTCGGCAATATCCAGTTGGTCGACGAGGCTGAGCACTTCACTGCTGATGGCCGTCGGCTGCTGGTGATTCATGGTGATCAATTTGATGTGATCACCCGTTATCACCGCTGGCTGGCCTTTCTCGGCGACTCGGCCTACGAGTTCACCCTGACCCTCAATCGTTGGCTGAATTACTGGCGTAGCCGCTATGGCTACGGCTACTGGTCGCTGTCGGCCTACCTCAAGCACAAGGTCAAGACGGCGGTGAACTTTATCAGCGACTTTGAAGAAGCCATCGTCCACGAATGTGCCAAGCGAGGTTTCAATGGCGTGGTCTGCGGGCATATCCACCACGCCGAGATTCGCCCGATGGGCGAGGTCGAGTACATGAACTGTGGCGATTGGGTGGAGTCCTGCACGGCGCTGATCGAGCATCTGGATGGCAGCATTGAGTTGTATCGCCTGGCCGATGAGCAGGCGCGCCTGCTGCAATCCCAGCCAGTTGCTGCCGCTGAGCCTGCCCTGTGAGGATTCTGATCGTCTCTGACGCCTGGTCGCCGCAGGTCAATGGCGTGGTTACCAGCCTGCAAGCACTGATCAGTGAACTGCGTGGCCTTGGCCATCAGGTCAAGCTGCTGTCACCGGCGGATTTTCGCGCGCTGCCATGCCCCAGCTACCCGGAAATTCCCCTGGTGTGGAACCTCTGGCGGGTTGGCACGGCGATTCGCGCGTTTCGCCCGGACTGTGTACACCTGGCCACCGAAGGTCCGCTGGGCTGGGCTGCACGACGCTGGCTGAGCAAGCGTGGCCTGGCGTTCTCCAGCGCGATTCATACGCGTTTTCCCGAATACGTGCACACCCGCTGGCCCTGGATTCCACTGCGTTGGGGTTATGCCTTTCTGCGCGCCTTTCACCGGCCGAGCCAGGCGGTGCTGGTGACCACCGAGCGTATGCGCGAGGAATTTGCCGGCTGGGGCTTCAAACGCCTGGTCTTGTGGCGCAAGGGCGTCGATACGCGGCTGTTTCGTCCATCCGAAACGCGGCCAAGCCCTGCCAATCCGGTGTTTCTGTATGTCGGGCGGATTGCCCCGGAGAAGAATATCGAGGCTTTTCTCGCCCTTGATCTGCCGGGGCAGAAGCAGGTGGTCGGTGACGGTCCGCAGCGTGAGGCGTTACAGGCGGCTTATCCGCAGGTGCGCTTTCTTGGCTACCAGCATGGCCAGGCCTTGGCTGAGGCGTACCAGAACGCCAGCGTGCTGGTATTTCCCTCGCGTACCGATACCTATGGTCTGGTGATGCTCGAGGCTTTGGCCTGTGGCACGCCGGTGGCGGCGTTTCCGGTCGCGGGGCCGTTGGATGTGCTGCAGGCGGGCGTTAGCGGGGTTCTGCATGAGGACCTGCGCACGGCCTGTCTGGAGGCTGTGACTCTGGATCGCCAGCGCTGTGCCGAGCTGGCGGCGCGGCAATCCTGGCGCGCCTCGGCGCTGGAGTTTCTGGCGCAGCAGCCACTGCTTGATGGTGAGCTGTGCATGCCGGGACCTCAGCAGTTGCCTGCCGCCTCTGTCCGGCTATCTACAAGATGATCTTGTCACGCAGCTTGTCGGCGGCCTGATTGAGCGCCTGGATGACTTTTTCCTTGTCGAAGTTCTGGATACCGTTGGTGTCCAGGTACATGGAAAAGCCCGGCAGTTCGTGTTCGACATAGCTGGAGGTGGCGCCCAGGTCACGGCGGAAATCCACCACTTGATAGATCTGCACCGGGCGGGTAAAGCCCTTGACGTTGATCTGGCCCTTGTCGCGGCACATGATTACGTCCTTGATCAGCGAATAGGTCTCATGGGAAATCAGGATTTCCCCTGATTCGGCGGCGCTTTCCAGACGGCTGGCGAGGTTCACGTCGCGGCCGATGATGGTGTAGTCCATGCGCGTGTCGGCGCCGAAGTTGCCCACCGTGCAGTAACCGGTGTTCAGCCCCATACGGATTTCCAGCGGCTTGGTGATGCCTTGGGCACGCCATTGTTGGCGTAGCACTTTCATGTGTTTGCGCATGGCGATGGCCATGGACACGGCATTCACCGCATCTTTCTTCGCGCCTTTGCTGGCCGGGTCGCCGAAGAACACCATCACGCTGTCACCGACGAACTTGTCGATGGTGCCGCCGTATTTCAGGCAGATCTTCGACATTTCGTTGAGGTAGGTGTTGAGCAGGTCCGTCAGCGCTTCGGCTTCCAGTTCCTCGGACAACTCGGTAAAGCCCTTGATGTCGGAGAAGAACACCGTGAGCTTCTTGCGCTGGGTTTCCAGGCGCACGCTCTTCTTGCCGGTGAAGATCGACTCCCAGACCTGCGGCGACAGGTACTTGGCCAGGTTGCGCGCCAGGCGTGCAGCCTTTTCCTGTTCGCGAGTGATTTCGCTGCGCACCTGCGCCAGGCGCAGACCTTGCTGGTGCACGAAATAGGCGGTGATGCAGATGTACAGGGTGGTAAAGGCGATGCTGACCAGCGCGACCAGCGCAGGGGTGTGTACGTTGGGCGTGGCACCGATCAGCGCGAGGATAAAGACCGCACTGCTCAGGGCAATCAGGGCTGCCAGACCAAGGTAACGCAGGCCGCCGATGACCAGGGCGCTGAACGTCATGATCAGCAACGCCATCAGGCTGGGGACCACCGAGAACCCCAGTAGCGCGACGGCGCCACCACAATGCAGGGCGTCGATAAACAACAGGCTGAGGGTGGTGCGCTGCGGGTGCTCACGTTTGAAACGCAGGCTCAGATGATGCGCCAGGTGTGGATAGAGCAGCGCGTAGGGCACCATCCAGAGAATGTCGTAGCCGAAATGCTTTGTGTAAGTGCCGGCGGCAATACTGGCAGCGATGGCAATGTAGGCCAGCACGCGGGAGTAGTACTCGCGTAGCGGCGGTGCCGGTAATGCAGAAAGACGGGGGGCGCTTTTGACATTCATCCGATGGGGCTATCCCTACTGCGTTCTCATGCACCTCTACCGGGTGCCTGGGGTGCACGCCATGGCTGGCGTGCAAAATAGCCAGGGATCATAACCAAGCCCACCCCGCCCGCCAAGCGCGGCAGCCGAACGGCGCTGCGGCCTGAGCAGGCTGCAGTAATGGGCTTTAGAACTTGATGCGGCCAGTGAAGGCATCCTTGAGCATCACCCAGTCGCCCATCAGTGAGTAAAGCGGATAGTCGAAGGTGGCCGGGCGGTTCTTTTCGAACACAAAGTGGCCAATCCAGGCAAAGCCATAGCCAATCAGCGGAATGCTCAGCAGCCACAGCCACTGCTGTGTACCCAGGGCGTAGGCCAGCACACACAGGACCAGCAGGCTGCCGACATAGTGCAGTCGGCGGCAGGTGGCGTTGCTGTGTTCCTGCAGGTAGTAGGGGTAAAACTCGGCGAAGCTGCTGAAGCGCTCGCGGGTTTCAGTGCTCATCTGGGGCCTCCTCTTATTGTTTTGCGCGCCATCAAGGTTGCAGCGGTGGCGGCTTACTTGCAGTCTAGGTCGACTGACGCGCTGGGCCACTGACATTCAGTGCCAGTTTAGTATCCTTCCGTCGCCCTTCGACTCACTAATAAGAACTGAACAAGTCATGAGTGAACGTACCACTTCCTCCAGCTGGGCCTCCGGGATTGTCGCGGCACTGGAACTGGGCGGTGTTGATTGCCGCAGTCTGTTTGGCCAGTTGGGCCTCGACTATGCAGCGCTGAACAATCCCGATGCGCGGTTTGCCCAGGATGCCATGACCCGTCTCTGGCACCTGGCGGTTGAGGCTTCTGGCAACCCGGCCATCGGTTTGAACATGGCAAAAGCCTTGCGACCATCCTCGTTCAATGTGGTGGGTTATGCGGTGATGAGCAGCCGTAACCTGCAGGAGGGTTTTGCGCGTCTGGTGCGGTACCAGCGGATTATCGGTGAGGGCGCCGACCTGTGTTTCCATCCGACAGCCGAAGGCTATGAAATGCTCTTGGCGATTCATGGTGATCGCCTGCCTTCCGCACGGCAAAGTGCAGAAGCTTCGTTGGCCTATTCGCTGGCATTCTGCCGCTGGCTGACGGGCAAGCCGCTGCGCCCGCGTCTGGTCAGCCTGATGGGGCCTGCGCCTGAGGACCTGCTGCCGTATCAGGAGGTATTTCAGTGCCCCTTGAAGTTCAACGCCGAGCGTTATGCGCTGTTGTTCGAACGTGCCGATCTGGATGAGCCGTTGCCGTCGGCCAATGAGGCCTTGGCGCAGCTGCATGATCGCTTTGCCGGCGATTACCTGGCGCGCTTTTCCGGCTCACGGGTGACTCACCAGGTGCGGCAGGTGCTGTGTCGTCTGCTGCCTCAGGGCGAGCCCAAGCGCGAGGCCGTGGCCCAGGCGTTGCTGTTGTCCGAGCGCACCCTGCAGCGGCGTTTGCAGGATGAGGGCACCAGTTATCAGCAGCTGCTCGATGACACCCGCCGCGAGTTGGCAGGCCAGTACCTGGGCCAGGTCAATCTGACCCTGCTGGAAATTTCCTACCTGCTGGGGTTTTCCGACCCGAGCAACTTCTTCCGCGCCTTCCGCCGCTGGTTTGACACCACCCCGGGTGAGTACCGCGCGCGTTTGTAACGGTGTGCTTAGTGCCGCCAGAAGGCCGGCAGCATCAGCACCAACACGGTCAGAATTTCCAGGCGGCCCAGTAGCATGCCGAAGGTCAGCAGCCATTTGGCTGTGTCTGGCAGGCTGGAAAAGTTACCCGCCGGGCCGATGATTGGCCCCATGCCGGGGCCGACGCCGGAGACGGTGCTGGCCGCGCCGCTAAGTGCGGTGATCCAGTCCAGACCGCAGAGGGTCAGCGCCAGGGCCAATACGGCAATGGTGATGGTGAAGAAGAATGAGAAGGTCAGAATCGAACGGACGATGTCTTCATCCAGATTGTGCCGGTTGTACTGCTGCTTGATCACCGCGCGGGGGTGCACCAGCTGCATCAGGTTGGCCTTGAGCAGGGTGTAGGCGACCTGGAAACGGAAGATTTTCAGCCCACCCGCCGTTGAACCCGAGCAGCCACCGATAAAGCCCAGGTAGAAGAACAGCATGCCGGCAAAGCCGCCCCACAGGGTGTAATCGCCGAGGGCAAAACCAGTGGTGGTCATGATCGACGTGGTGTTGAAGGCTACGTGACGAATGGCCTCCAGCCAGTGCAGATCAGTACTCAGGTAGTACCAGGTCCCGAGTGCCAGCCAGGTGCTCAGCAAAATGCCGAGGAAGCCGCGCACCTGCTGGTCGCGGATCAGGGCTTTGTAGTTGCCGCGTAGCATCGAAGCAAACAGCACGAACGGCACGCTGCCGAGAATCATCAGCACGATGATGACCCAGTGCACCGCCGGCTCGCTCCACTTGCCCAGCGATTGATCCGAGGTGGAAAAACCGCCCGTTGCGATGGCCGACATGGTGTGGTTGATTGCGTCGAACCCGCCCATGCCCGCCGTCCACAGGGCCAGGCAGCCGAGCAGGCTGATACCCAGGTAGGCCGCGACCATGTATTTGGCCACCATGTGCGAGCGCGGCATGATCTTTTCGGAGCGATCCGATGACTCGGTCTGGAACAGACGCATGCCACCGATTCGCAACATCGGCAAAATGGCCACGGCCATGGCGATAAACCCGATGCCGCCGAGCCAGTGCAGCAACGAGCGCCAGATCAGAATCCCTGGCGACATGCTGTCCAGGCCAACCAGTACGGTGGCGCCGGTGGCAGTAATCCCCGACATGCTTTCGAACACCGCATCGGTCAGCCCCAGGTGCTGCGAGAACATAAAGGGCAGGGCGGCAAACAGCCCCACCAGTACCCAGCTGGAGACGGTCAACAGGTACATGTCGCGCGGGCGCAGTTGCACATCCTTGGGCCGGCCCTGGACGATCATCGTCATGCCTGCGATGAAGGTGATCAGGCTGGACCAGAGAAAGGCATTGAGCTCATGCGGTCGGTCGAACAGCACCAGCGTCAGCATCGGGATGGTCATGCTGATGGCCAGCGTCAGCAGAAAGATGCCGTTGATGAACATGATGATTCGCAAGGTCGGCCAGGCCATCTACGTGGTTTCCATGTCTGTAGACCAAAGGTCTAGGTACGAGTCAGGGCATGCCATTTGATGCAACGTTCAGTGTGTATCAGTGCCGCCAGAATGCGCGGGTAATCAGCACCAGTACGGTGAGAATTTCCAGGCGGCCGAGCAGCATGCCGACTGTCAGCAGCCATTTGGCCGAGTCAGGCAGTGTTGAGAAATTACCCGCCGGGCCAATGATCGGTCCCAACCCCGGGCCCACGTTACACACCGCTGTAGCTGCGCCGGTAAGTGCAGTGACCCAATCCAGACCGATCAGCGCCAATCCCAGGGCGATCACGCCGATGGTGATGGCGAAGAAAAACGAGAAGGTGATCAGCGAGCGGACGATCTCTTCATCGAGGTTGTGGTTGTTGTACTGCTGCTTGATCACCGCCCGCGGATGTACAAGCTGCTGCAGGTTGGCCTTGAGCAGTACATAAGCCACCTGGAAGCGAAAGATCTTCAGGCCGCCAGAAGTCGAGCCCGAGCAGCCGCCGACAAAGGTCAGGTAGAAGAACAGCAGCACGGCGAAACTGCCCCAGGTTGTGTAGTCGCCGAGGGCAAAGCCGGTGGTGGTAACCACCGAGGTGACATTCACCGCGACGATGCGAAAGGCGTCCAGCCAGCTGTTGTCCGAGTGCAGCCACAGCCAGGTGCCAAACACCAGCCAGGTGATCAGCAGAAAACTGAGAAAGCCGCGTACCTGATGGTCCCTGATCAGCGCTTTGCGATTGCCGCGCAGGGTGGCGACATACAGGGTAAAGGGCAGGCCGCCGAAGATCATCAACACCACGGCCACCCAGTGCACAGCCGGCTGGGTCCAGTTGGCCAGGGATGAGTCCGAGGTCGAGTAGCCACCGGTGGAGATCGAGGTCATCGCATGGTTGATGGCATCGAAGGGCGTCATGCCGGCCAGCCAGAAGCCAAGAAAGCCGCCCAGGGTCAGGCTCAGGTAGATAAACAGGATGTACTTGGCTGCCATATGCGAGCGCGGCATGACCTTCTCGCCCCAGTCCGAGGATTCAGTCTGGAACAGGCGCATGCCACCGACCCGCAGCAGCGGCAGAATCGCCACCGCCATGCCGATAAAGCCGATACCGCCCAGCCATTGCAGCATCGAGCGCCAGATCAGCAGGCCGGGTGAGGCCTGGTCCAGTCCGACCAGGATGGTAGAGCCTGTAGTGGTTACGCCGGACATGGTTTCGAAGAAGGCGTCGGTGTAGCTGATATGGTGAATCAAGACCATCGGCAGGGCGGCAAAGATGCACACCACCAGCCAGCTGCCGGTGGTTAGCAGGTACATGTCCCGAGGGCGCAGCTGCGCGTCTTTGGGACGCCCTGGAATGATCATGGCGATGCCGGCGATGGCGGTTACCAGGCTCGACCAGAGAAAGGCACTGAGGTCATCCGTGCGCGAATAGAGCAGCAGCGTCAGCATCGGGATCAACATGCTGACGGCCAGGGTGATCAGGAAAATGCCGAGGATGAAAGCGATGATGCGCAGTGTCGGCAATGACATGGAGGCTGGCTCGGGCTCTGGGGCAAAGGGGCGTCATTCTACGCGCGCTGTAGCCGCTGTACAGCCGCCACATTAGGTGCTTTACAAGCGCTTGGCGCTGCATAGAATAGCCGCCAGGTGCCGACCCTTGCCGGTTTCTGAGCCTTCCATCATGTCCGAAAGCAATCCTTGTCTGAGTTGTGGCGCCTGCTGCGCGTATTTTCGTGTGTCATTTTTCTGGGGTGAGTGCCAATCGGCCGGCGGTTTGATGCCGGACGATCAGGTGGTGCTGATCACCCCGCACCGTGTTGCCATGCGTGGCACGGAAAGCAAGCCTGCGCGATGTAACGCTTTGCTCGGCGAAGTCGGCCAGGGGGTGCGTTGCACCCTGTATGAGCAGCGTTCCAGCACCTGCCGTGAATTCGAGGCGTCCTGGGCCAATGGCGAGCACAACCCGCATTGTGACGCCGCGCGTCAGGCGCACGGCCTGCCGCCTCTGACGCCGCCGATCATGCCCAGCGTGTCGCCGGACCGAGTGGCCTGAGCCTGCGGATACCCGTCAGCCCCGCGCAAGCACTAGAATGGCCACCTGAATAAATACTTGAGGTGGCTGATGGACGCTCTTGATGCGCTGCTTAACCGTGTATCCGCGCCGCGCCTGATTGCGCCGGCACCCGATGCTGCACAGCGTGACCTGCTGTTCCGTGCAGCTTTGCGCGCACCTGACCATGGGCAGATGCGCCCCTGGCGTTTTCTTACCGTGGAAGGCGAGGCGTTGACCCAGCTGGGCGAACTGTTTGCCAGCGCCTTACCCGCCGATGCCAGCCCTGAAGCCCTGAGCAAAGCTCGCGCCATGCCGCTACGGGCACCGTTGCTGGTGCTGGTGATTGCGCGGGTGCAAGCCAGTGCGAAAGTGCCGGCGCAGGAGCAGGTGCTGGCGGCAGGCTGTGCGGCGCACGCAATCCTGCTGGCGGCCCATGCCCAGGGCATCGGCGCGGTCTGGCGTACCGGGGATATGGCGTACAGCCCACAAGTGGCGGCTGGTCTGGGCCTGGCGGCCGATGAGCAGCTGATTGCCTACCTCTACCTGGGTACTCCGGAGCGCGAATTGCGCGCGGTGCCCCAGGTGCAGGTCAGTGAGTTTGTCAGGGCCTGGCCTGCGGCTGAGTAAGTGGCACACGCAAGGTAGCGACAAAGCCGCCTTGCGCATGGTTCGCCAGCTCAAGCTGGCCGCCATGCCGCTCGGCGGCGCGGCGAGCGATGGCCAGTCCCAGGCCATGACCGCTGCTGGTCTGCCCGGGCGCGCGAAAGAACGGCTCGCCTAAGCGGTTCAGGTGTTCAAGCGCGGCGCCAGGCCCATGATCGCGCACGCTCAGGCACAGCTGCTCGCCTTCACGGCGGGCGCTGATTTCGATCGCGTGCCCCGTTGGGTTGAAGCGCAGGGCGTTGCGCAGCAGGTTATCCAGCGCGCGTTGCAGCATGTCCGGCCAGCCGTTGAGCTGCAGGCCGCTTTCCAGCTGAATCTCGATCTGTTGCTCCGGCGCGTCCAGGCGCGCGTCCTCCTGCAATTTGTGCAGCAGTTCGTCGAGGTTGATCGGCTGCGCTGCGCCTGGCTCGGCGTCGAGGCGGGCGAGGGCGAGGATTTCACTAATCAGCGCTTCCAGGCGATCACATTCCTGACTCAGGCGTGGCCAGTAGCTTTCCCGTGTGGCGGCATCGGCGCGTTCGGTCAGGGCCAGGGCAATGCGTAGCCGAGCCAGTGGCGAGCGCAGCTCATGGGACACGTCTCGCAGCAGTTGCCGCTGGCTGCTGATCAGGCCCTGCACACGCTCACCCATGCGGTTGAAGTCAGCCGCCAGCACGCCCAGTTCATCACGCCGTTCGGCCAGTTGGGCCAGGCTGTTCTGTTGATAGGCGGTTTGCCCCAAGTCATGTACGGCACCGCGTAGACGGTTCAGCGGGCGGGTAATCGACAGTGTCAGCCAGAGGCTGAACAGGGTCAGTACCAGCATGGCGATACCCAGAGCGCTAAGCGGCCACAGCAGGCTGTCGCGCTGCCAGGCGGCAATTTCTGGCAGTGGGATGCGGTAGATCAGCAGGTAGGTTTCGCCGCTTTGCGGGCTGGTGTACTCGGCGCTCAGGCGGCGCCAGGGCAGGCGTTTTTCATTGCGGTGACGCGCTTCGAACGCCGCCGCTCGGGGTGGAAAGGTGCCCTCGACCAGCGGCTGGCCACTGTCATCGAGTACCTGCACGTCGATGCGGAACTTGCGTTTGCGTTGTTCCAGCAGGGCCTGTGCGGCACGTGGTCCCTCGCTCTCATAACGTTGCGTCCACTTTTCGGCAAAACGTTCCAGCGCCGGGTGCTGGCTGAGCAGCCAGGCGTCCTGATTGAGCATGCGCCCAAGCAGCATGGACAGCCCAGCAACCAGGGCGATCGCCAGCCAGAAACTGGCAAAGATGCGCCAGAACAGTGAACGCACGGCTATTCCTCATGCAAAAAACCGCCGAGCCTGTTGGCTCGGCGGCGGTGGGGTGGGCTTCAGGCTTAGTTGGCCTGCTTGTCCTTCTCGGCTTTCCAGGCTTTGAACTCGGCCATTTCGGCACGACGCTCGTTCATTTTCTGCTGGTGTTCGTCGAAGGCTTTCTGTTGTTCGGGTTTGAGCAGCGCGCGGATCGCCGCGTGCTGTTTGTCCTTGGCTGCCTTCAGTTCATCCTGCATGGCTTTCTGTTCAGCCGCTGGCAGCTTGCTCAGGTAGCGCTGGGTGATCTCATGGCGACCTTTCATCTGCTCGCCCATCAGTTTACGGATTTCGCGGTGTTGCTCTTTGCTCAGGTCGAGTTCTTTGAACATGCGGGCGCCATGTTCGCCATGGTGGCCGCCGCCGTGCCGTGGGCCACCCTCAGGCATGGCCATGGCCAGAGTTGGCAGCGTCAGGGCGAGCAGTGCAGCAGTCAGGGTCTTGCGCATGGTGTGTCTCCTTGTCTGAAACCGGTAAACACCGGATGAGCCCAGTCTAGGGCGGTCAAGGTCAAGGGCAGTCAGGGCAAGGTAAAGCTTAGGTAAAGAGCGCGGTGCCGCGGATTTACACCGCCACGGCTCAGACGCTGTAGTAATAGCCGCGACTGCGCAGCGCCAGAATGCGCTGGCGCCCGTCGGCATGTGGGCCGAGTTTCTTGCGCAGGTTGCTGACGTGCATGTCCAGGCTGCGGTCATACAGGGTCAGCTTGCGGCCCAGAGCCAGCTGCGCCAGTTGTTGTTTGTCCACCGGCTCACCGGGATGTTGCAGCAGCGCTTCGAGGATGCGGCTTTCCGAGAGGGTGAGCAGTACTTCCTGCTCGCCCAGGGTAACGGTGCCGCGGGCCTGGCTGTAGTGCAGGTCGCCGAGATCCAGCGGGCTGCTTGGACTGGCTGGCAGGCTGCGGCGCAATACCGCGCGCAGGCGGGCGGTGAGTTCGCGGGGGTCGCAGGGTTTGGCCAGGTAATCGTCGGCGCCCAGTTCCAGACCGAGAATCCGGTCCAGCGGTTCACCGCGGGCCGAGAGCATCAGTACCGGCAGTTCCGGGTGGTCGCTGCGCAACTGTTTGAGCAGTTCCAGGCCGCTGCCATCGGGCAGCATGACATCCAGCACCACCGCATCCGGGCTGGATGTACCCAAGGTCTGGCGGGCGCTGCTGCCATCATGGCAGGCGCTGACCTGAAAGCCTTCCTGGGTCAGCCAACTGGTCAGCAATTCGCAGAGTTCGACATCGTCGTCGATTAACAGCAGGTTGCTCATGGGGTCAGTTGAGCCACTCGCTACGGGAGCGCCGACCACGCCGCAGCACCGCGCCGATAATCACCCCCAGCAGGCCGGCTCCGGCGCCGATGGCAAACCACAGCTGCTGCTCGCTGACCAGCGGTTGCGGCGCGCTGGCCTGGACTTTCTTCAGCTGGAGTTTGAGGCGCTGGTTTTCCTGGCGCAGACGCTGCAGTTGCACGGTTTCACGTTCACCGGAACTGCTTTGCAACTCCGCACTGAGGGCTTCGCGCTGCTCTTCGCTGAGTGCCAGGCGCTGTTCCAGATCATCGATTTGCGCCTGCACCGAGGTGGCTTCTGCCAGCGGTTGAGGCGGGCTTTCTTCGGCTAGGGCGATAGCCGGCAAGCACAGGGTCAAGAGCAGAAACAGCGGGCCTGGACGCATCGGAACTCCTATTTTTAGTTGTTATCGGGTTGTTCAGCGAAGGAATGGCTTCAAGGCAGAACCAGCTTGAAGGGTTTCACCACGACGCTGGCATACACCCCGGCGGCGCGATAGGGATCGGCATCGGCCCATTGCTGCGCGGCCAGCAGTGATTCGAACTCGGCGACGATCAGGCTGCCGGAAAAGCCGGCCGGGCCTGGGTCATTGCTGTCGACGGCCGGGTGCGGCCCCGCGAGAATCAGACGGCCTTGGCTTTTCAGCTGCTCCAGGCGCGCCAGGTGTGCCGGGCGGGCATTCAGGCGGTTTTCCAGGGAGTTCGGCACATCGGTGGCAATGATCGCGTAGAGCATTTCTATCCTTAATAAGGTATTCGGCACAGTCCACTGCCAGGGAGAAAAGCAGCCTGTCCGGGCAAAGTCGAGGAAATATTGGCGCAAGCCAGCAAGAATCTACATCTGCCGGCATAATAACAAACATAAATGACTCGGAAAGTGCTCCCTATGGACGTTGATTTGCATTGCCACAGCACCGCTTCGGATGGCGCCCTGGCGCCCGCTGTGGTGGTGGCGCGGGCGTTCGAACGGGGTGTGCGTCTGCTGGCGTTGACCGATCACGACACCCTCGACGGCCTGGATGAGGCCGCACAGGCGGCGCAGACGCTGGGCATGCAGTTGGTCAATGGCATCGAGCTGTCCTGCACCTGGGGTGGTGCGACCATTCACGTGCTGGGTTATGCCTTTAACCGTGATGCGCCGGCCTTGCAGCAGGCCATTGCCGAACTGCACGAAGGGCGCTGGTTGCGCGCTGCGGAAATCGCCAAACGCCTGGAAGCTAAGGGCATGCCGGGAGCGCTGGAGGGCGCGCGGGCCTTGCAGCAAGAGTTGGGTGACAGCGGCAATGCGCCAGCGCGGCCGCATTTTGCTGATTTTCTGGTGCACAACGGTTACGTCAAGGATCGCGCCGAAGCGTTCCGCAAGTGGCTCGGCTCGGGCAAGCTGGGTGATGTCAAACAGCACTGGCCGGAACTGGCGCAAGCGGTTGATACCCTACGTCGCGCTGGGGCCTGGGTCAGCCTGGCGCATCCCTGGCAGTACGACTTTACTCGCAGTAAGCGGCGCAAGCTGATTGCCGACTTTGTTGGCGCGGGTGGGCATTCGCTGGAAGTGGTCAATGGCATGCAGCCGGCTGAGCAGGTCGGCAGCCTGGCGATTCTGGCCCGTGAATTCGGCCTGTTCGTCACCGCCGGCAGTGATTTCCATGCGCCGGGTCAGTGGTCTGAACTGGGTGTTTATCGCCCAGTGCCCGAGGATCTACCGCCCTTGTGGGCACGGTTTCAACATGTCCAGCAGCCTGCTGCAATTTGACCAGGGCCTTAGCGTGAGCCAATTCTTCCAGATTCATCCGGAAAACCCGCAAGCGCGCCTGATCAAGCAGGCCGTGGAGATCATCCGCAACGGTGGGGTGGTGGTCTACCCGACCGACTCCTCCTACGCAGTTGGTTGCCATATCGGCGACAAGAACGCGGTGGAACGTATTCGCCGCCTGCGCCAGCTGGACGATAAGCACAACTTCACCCTGGTGTGCCGCGACCTGTCGCAGCTCAGTACCTTTGCCAAGGTCGATACCGCTGCCTTCCGTCTGCTCAAGAGCCATACCCCAGGGCCTTACACCTTTATTCTCAACGCCACCCGCGAAGTGCCGCGCATGCTGCTGCATGCCAAGCGCCGCACCATTGGCCTGCGCGTGCCCAGCCACCCGATTGCCATGGCCTTGCTGGCGGAGCTGGATGAGCCGCTGATGAGCGTCAGCCTGATCCTGCCGGGGGAAACCCTGCCCATGAGCGACCCGTATGAGATGCGCCAGATCCTTGAGCATCAGGTCGACCTGATCATCGATGGCGGCTTTGGCGGGCTGGAGGCGTCCACCGTGGTCAGCCTGCTCGACGACGAACCTGAGGTATTCCGGGTGGGCTGTGGCGATCCATCGCCTTTTACGGATGACCTTTGAGCCGGTCTCGCTATAATCCGGCTCTTTCGAGTTTTCAGGTAACCGGTTTTGAGTCTCGTAGACGCTGAACGTCGCGTATTGTCTGGCATGCGCCCAAGTGGCCAGCTGCACCTGGGGCACTATCAGGGTGTGCTGAAAAACTGGGTGAAGCTGCAGCACAGCTATGAGTGCTTCTTCTGCATCGTTGATCTACACGCGCTGACTACCGATTACGACGATGTCGGCCCACTGTCGCAGCGGGTCATGGACATGGCGGTGGACTGGCTGGCGGCTGGCGTCAGCCCCAGTTCGGCGACCTTGTTTATCCAGTCGCAAGTCCCTGAGCACGCCGAGTTGCACCTGCTGCTGTCGATGATCTGCCCGCTCAGCTGGCTGGAACGCGTGCCGTCTTATAAAGAACAGCAGGAACAGCTGCACAGCAAGGACCTGAGCACCTTCGGCTTTCTCGGTTACCCCCTGCTGCAGGCCGCTGACATCCTGCTGTACCGCGCCGGTGTGGTGCCGGTGGGTGGTGACCAGCTGGCGCATATCGAGTTTGCTCGTGATGTGGCGCGGCGCTTCAACCATCTGTACGGGCGTGAGCCAGGCTTTGAGGAAAAAGCCGAGGCGGCGATCATCAAATTGGGCAAGAAAACCGCGGCGCTCTACAACAACTTGCGCAGGGCCTATCAGGAGCAGGGCGACGCTGAGGCGCTGGAAACCGCACGGGCGTTGCTCAAGGATCAGCAGAGCATCACCCTGGGCGACAAGGAGCGTCTTTACGGTTACCTGGAAGGTGGCGGCAAGATTCTCCTAATCGAGCCGCAAGCCATGCTCGGCGAGGCGCCCAAGTTGCTTGGTCTGGATGGCGGCAAGATGTCCAAGTCCAACAACAATGCGATCTTCCTGCGTGACAGTGGTGCGGTGATCGAGGAGAAGATTCGCCGCATGCCGACTGATCCGGCGCGGGTGCACCGCGATGACCCCGGCAATCCGCAGCACTGCCCGGTGTGGCCGCTGCACCAACTGTACTCGACCGATGCCACTTGCGAGTGGGCCCAGCAAGGTTGCCGCAGTGCCGCAATTGGCTGCCTGGAATGCAAAGCGCCTCTGGCCGAGGCCTTGCAGCGTGAGTTGCAGCCCTTGCAGGCGCGTGCTGCGGATTATCAGGACAATCCTGATCTGGTGCGGCAGATTCTTGCCGATGGCGCCGAACGTGCGCGTGCCGAGGCGCGTGAAACCTTGAGTGAAGTGCGCCTGGCTCTTGGCCTGAATTACCGCTGAAGTCAGCCCCGAATCCAATGTCGAGAGTCCCCATGTCCAGCGTGCCAGTCCCGGAACACCCCGACAGCCATCCCCAGGATCAGGCTCATGCGCAGCAGGAGCTGCCGTTTGCCCTGGTGTATGGCCAGGCGGTCACCGAAATGCCGCTGGACCTGTATATCCCGCCGGATGCCCTGGAGGTATTTCTCGAAGCCTTCGAAGGCCCGCTGGACCTGCTGCTGTACCTGATCCGCAAGCAGAACATCGACGTGCTGGACATCCCGGTGGCGGAAATCACCAAACAGTACATGGGTTATGTCGAGTTGATGCAGTCGGTGCGTCTGGAGTTGGCCGCTGAGTATCTGGTGATGGCGGCCATGCTCGCCGAGATCAAGTCACGCATGCTACTGCCGCGCTCCAGTGAGGCCGAGGCCGAAGAAGACGATCCGCGCGCCGAGCTGATCCGCCGCCTGCAGGAGTACGAACGCTACAAGGCTGCTGCAGAAGGGATCGACGGACTTAGCCGAGTGGGTCGTGACCTCACCGTGCCGCAACTGGACGCCCCGCAGGCGCGGGCACGCAAGCTGCTGCCGGATGTCAGCCTGGAAGAACTGCTGCTGTCGATGGCCGAAGTGCTGCGCCGCGCCGATATGTTCGAGAGCCACCAGGTCACCCGTGAAGCGTTATCGACCCGTGAGCGCATGAGTGAAGTGCTCGAACGCCTCAAGGGCGGGGCCTTTGTGCCTTTTGTCAGCCTGTTTAGTGCCGATGAAGGCAAGCTTGGTGTGGTGGTGACCTTTATGGCGGTGCTGGAGTTGATCAAGGAATCCCTGGTTGAACTGGTGCAGAATGAGGCCTTTGGGCCAATCCATGTGCGTGCGCGGGCTGAATAAGCATGAACCTTAACGAACCTCGTGAGCTGGCCAGCCTGCTCGAAGCCTTTCTGCTGGCCTCCGGCAAACCGCAATCGCTGGAGCGTCTGCTTGAGCTGTTTGAAGAGACCGAGCGGCCGGAGCCGGCGGTATTCAAGAAGGCGCTGACGCACCTGGGCAAGTCCTGCGAAGGACGCGCTTTCGAGCTGGTGGAAGTGGCATCCGGCTACCGTCTGCAGGTGCGCGAGAAATTTGCGCCATGGGTGGGTCGCCTTTGGGAAGAGCGACCGCAGCGCTATTCGCGGGCCATGCTGGAGACCCTGGCGCTGATCGCCTATCGCCAGCCGATCACCCGTGGCGAGATTGAGGATGTGCGCGGTGTGGCGGTCAACAGCCACATCGTCAAAACCCTGCTGGAACGAGAGTGGATTCGCGTAGTCGGTTACCGCGATGTGCCGGGCAAACCAGCGATGTTTGCCACCACCAAGGGCTTTCTTGATCACTTCAACCTGAAAAGCCTCGACGAATTACCGCCGCTGGCCGCGCTGCGTGAGCTGGAACCGGAACCGGTGTTGGCCTTTGAGGATGACCCGCAGGTGCCAGAAGGCTTGCAGGCGCGCGCCGATCTGGCCTTGGCCGATGAGCCAGCCGGCGAGGTGAGTGAGGAAACCAGCTTTAGCAGCCTGTTGGCCGAGCTGGATTCGATGGAGCAGGGTCTGAAGACCGATTTCGATGACCTGACGGTGCTGGATGATTCAGCCGATGCCGATGCCGAGCAGTCGAGCGAAGCCGCGTTGCCGCCGCAGTCCTGAGCACCGTTGGTCGGGGCAGAGGCTGACGGTTGTTCGTCTGCCCGCTAGCCTCAATCCGTGCGTGAGCGCTGCGTTTCGCGTATGCTCCGCGCCCCTTCGACAAACAGGCACTGCCTGAATTGTCCTTATCACCAGAGAAAACACCGGGAGGTGCCCAGATGAGTGAATCCGAAGAATACAGCCCCGCAGGCGAGAAACTGCAGAAAGTCATGGCGCGTATGGGCCTGGCTTCACGCCGCGAAATCGAAGCCTGGATCAGTGCCGGCCGCGTCAAGGTCAATGGTGCAGTCGCCAGCCTGGGTATGCGCGTTGACCTGCACGACGCCATTGCCGTCGATGGCAAGGTGATCCGCCGCGAAGAAAGCGCCGAGAGCGTGCGCCGCGTGATCATTTACAACAAACCCGAAGGTGAGATCTGCACCCGCGACGACCCGGAAGGCCGTCCGACCGTGTTCGACCGTCTGCCACGGCCGAAAGATGGCCGCTGGATCAATATCGGCCGCCTCGACATCAACACCACCGGCTTGCTGATGTTCACCACTGACGGTGAGCTGGCCAACCGTCTGATGCACCCGTCCTACCAGATGGACCGTGAGTACGCGGTGCGCGTGCGTGGCGAAGTCGACGAAGAGATGATTGAGCGCCTGAAAACCGGCGTGATGCTCGAAGACGGCCCAGCCAAGTTCACCGACATCAAGGAAGCACCTGGCGGTGAAGGCTTCAACCACTGGTACCACTGCGTGGTGATGGAAGGTCGCAACCGCGAAGTGCGTCGCCTGTGGGAGTCCCAGGGGCTGGTGGTCAGCCGCCTGAAGCGCGTGCGTTTCGGTCCGGTGTTTATCACGTCGGATCTGACCATGGGCCGCTGGCGCGAAATGAGCCAGCGTGAAGTCGATATCCTCAGCGAGGAAGTCGGCCTCAAGCCGGTCGCTCTGCCGGAGATGAAAGAAAAGACCCGTGACAAGCTCGACCGTTTGCAGCGCAAATCGGCCAAGCCGGTGGGCCGTGCCGCGCGTCCGGAGCGTACTTTGCGTCCGGCCCATGGTGGCCCGGCCACAGCGGGTGATCAGGGCCGTTCGCGTCCTGCCCGTGGTGACGGTAGCGAGCGTCCAGCGCGCAGCCCGCGTGGTGATCAGAGCAAAGGTACGCCGGTCGCCGAACGCCCGAGTGACGTCAGCAAGAAGCGTCCGGCCAAGCCGGGTGCGCAGCGTCCTGGCGTTGAGCTGACGGATCGGCCGTCGCGCAAGCCGGCCGGTGCACCTGTCAAGCGTCGCAGCCAGCCGGGCCGTGAAGGTCAGCGGCCGGGCTTTGGCCGTGATCGCAAGCCGGAATAAGGCGTTCTAAGTGGTAATAAAAAGGCGACCCTAGGGTCGCCTTTTTGCTGGTTGCGCTGGCGTTAGCCGGCCATCGACAGGCGGTTGCGGCCTTCACGTTTGGACACGTACAGCGCGTTATCGGCGCGGCGCAGCAGGCTGTCCATGGATTCACCAGGCAGCAAGCAGGCACAGCCAAGGCTGACCGACAGTTCAATGGCGCGGTTTTCCACCAGGTACTGAATGCCCAGCACGGCCAGGCGCAGGCGCTCGCCGACCATAGAGGCGGCTTCGCGGCTGGTGTTGGAGAGCAGCACCATGAATTCTTCACCGCCGTAGCGGAACACCATGTCGACATTGCGCAGGCTGTCTTTCAGGGCGCTGGCTACAGCCTTGAGGGCCTGGTCGCCGACGATGTGACCGTGGCTGTCGTTGATCCGTTTGAAGTGGTCGATGTCGACCATCAGCACCGAAAGCGGCTGCAGATTGCGCCGGGCAATGTCCACCTCGCGCTTGAGGGTCTGCTCCATGGCAATGCGGTTGCCGGTTTCTGTCAGCGGGTCGCGCAGGGCTGTCTGCAGGGCGGCGCGGTAGAGCAGGGCGTTGCGCAGCGGGAACAGCAGGCTGGCGAGCAGTGATTCGAGCTGACCAAGCTCGTCTTCACTGAAGCGTTGGTTGCGCCGGAAGGTCAGCTCGCCGAGGAATTCGCCATCGTGGTTCAGGCGGTAGCCAGCTGAGTGGCTGGCACGCTCGCCCAGCTCCAGGCGCAGATCACAGGAGGCCAGCTGATAGCTGAGGGCGCTGAGCGGCACCAGGCGCTGCACTTCGTTGTAGAACAGCTCCAGGATGCGTTCGGCTTCTAGCGAGGTCTGCAAGCGCAGGCTCAATTGCTGGCGCAGCTGCGCCAGGCTGACTGGCTTCAGGTTTTTCTGCAGGCGACTGGCATAGCCAAGACGTTGCAGTTTGGCTGCGTCGAAATCAATGGTGTTGGACTGGTTGTGCGGGGCCATGAAGCTTTACCTCTAGCGCTATACGCGGCGATAGCGAGGCTTCAGCGAAATCCATGCCAGTTTTTGAAATGACTTAAAAGTGCTTTTATTTCAGATGTTTGGAGTTGTCGCGGGGTGCGGGGCGGCAAGCTTTTGCCGGTTAACTGGCGGTGCTGCTGGCAATCTGATGCCAGCTGATTCTGCCACCGCCGGAAAACCGGCGGAACCCTTAATAAGAGTGCTTCAGGTCTCGCGAGCTAGAGTCCTGCAAGGCGAAAGCAGGCGAGGAAGCGGAGTGTACTGCTGTACATGAGCATTCCGAGCCTGTTTTTAACGCAGCAGGGCCGACGCGCAGCAGACCGCGAGTTATTGGGCGTCGAATGCCTGACCATTCACCCCGGTGCTGTCCGGCCCCATGAGGTACAGATACACCGGCATGATGGCTTCCGGCAGTGGGTTGTTGGCCGGGTTTTCCCCTGGGTAGGCCTGGGCGCGCATGTCGGTGCGGGTTGCGCCCGGGTTGACGCTGTTGGCGCGCACGTTGCTGATGCCGTCGATTTCATCAGCCAGGACCTGCATCAGGCCTTCGGTGGCGAACTTCGAGACGGCATAGGCACCCCAGTAGGCGCGGCCTTTGCGGCCGACGCTGCTGGAGGTGAACACCACCGAGGCATCCGTCGAGAGCTTGAGCAGCGGCAGCAGGGTGCTGGTGAGCATAAACATGGCGTTGACGTTGACCTGCATGACGCGCATGAAATTGTCGCCAGACAGCTGTTCCAGCGGTGTGCGTGGGCCAATGATCGAGGCGTTATGCAGCAGGCCGTCGAGTTTGCCGAATTCAGCCTCAATCATTGCCGCCAGTTCGTCGTACTGGTGCGGCAGGGCGGTTTCCAGGTTGAACGGAATGACTGCGGCCTGTGGGTGGCCAGCGGCTTCGATAGCGTCGTAAACGCGGCTGAGGTTGTCTTCGGTCTTGCCCAGCAGCAGCACGGTTGCACCGTGAGCGGCGAAGGTCTTGGCGGCGGTTGCGCCAATGCCACGGCCGGCACCGGTTACCAGAATCACGCGGCCCTTGAGCAGGTCAGGGCGGGCGGAATAGTTATGCATGGGTAAACCTCATTCATTCAAAAGCGTATGGCGTTGGCGCGCGGTAGGCGATTTTCAGCAGCTGCACAGGGCTCGTTCGAGTAGGGCGCGCAGTTCCAGTGGGTGATCCACCACGGCATCAGCACCCCAGTTGCGTGGGTTGTCCTGCGGGTGGATATAGCCGTAGGTGACGGCGGCGGTCTTGCAGCCGGCGGCGCGGCCCGCGGCGATGTCACGCTCGTCATCGCCGACGAACAGGGTGGCGGCAGGTTCCACACCCAGCTTCGTGCAGGCCAGCAGGATCATCTCCGGATCGGGCTTGCTGCGGCTGACGTGATCCGGGCAGACCAGTACGGCCGAGCGCTGCGCCAGACCGAGTTGCTGCATGATCGGTTCGGCGTAGCGCACTGGCTTGTTGGTGGCCACGCCCCAGATCAGCTTGGCTTGTTCGATGTCGCTCAGCAGCTCTTGCATGCCGTCAAACGGCCGGGTTAGCACCGCGCAGTGGTCCTGATAGCGTTCAAGAAACTCTAGGCGCAGCGCCTCGAATCCTTCAGTTTCGGGGTCCATGGCGAAGTTGGCAGCAACCATGGCGCGTGCGCCACCGGAGACCTGATCACGGATCAGCTTGTCGGCAATCGGCGGCAGGCCGCGCTCGGCGCGCATGGCCTGGCTGATGGCGATAAAGTCCGGCGCACTGTCGAGCAGGGTACCGTCCATATCGAAAAGAACTGCGCGCAGGCGCATCAGGCCTCCTTGAGGGTCTGAATCATGTAATTGACGTCCACGTCGGCTTCCAGCTTGTAGCGTTTGCTCAGCGGGTTGTAGGTCAGGCCGATGATGTCCTTGACCTGCAGGCCGGCGTCACGGCTCCAGGCGCCCAGCTCTGAGGGGCGAATGAATTTCTTGAAGTCATGGGTGCCGCGCGGCAGCAGGCGCATCAGGTACTCGGCGCCGATGATGGCGAACAGGTAAGCCTTGGGGTTGCGGTTGATGGTCGAGAAAAACACCTGGCCGCCGGGTTTGACCATTTTGTAGCAGGCGCGGATGACCGAGGATGGATCGGGTACGTGTTCGAGCATTTCCAGGCAGGTGACCACATCGAACTGGCCGGGCATTTCCTCGGCGAGGGCTTCGGCGGTGATCTGCCGGTACTCGACGTTGACCCCGGATTCCAGCTGGTGCAGTTGGGCGACCGCCAGCGGCGCTTCACCCATGTCGATGCCGGTAACGCTGGCGCCGCGCTGGGCCATGGATTCGCTGAGGATGCCGCCGCCGCAGCCGACGTCCAGCACCTTTTTGCCGGCCAGACCGACACGCTCGTCGATCCAGTTGACGCGCAACGGGTTGATGTCATGCAGTGGCTTGAATTCGCTTTCGCGGTCCCACCAACGATGGGCGAGGGCTTCGAATTTGGCGATTTCGGCGTGGTCGACGTTGCTCATATAAATCCCTGAATCAGGCTGCGGCGAGAATGGGAGCGCAAGGTGCTCATGTTGCCAGTTTCGCCGGGTGGATTGGACGCCTGTTGTGCGGCCAATGTATGTCAGTTTGTCGCAGTGCTCACATTTCTGGGTTTACCGCTATTTGCCGGCAATTTTTGCCCCCCAGGCCTGGGCATTGGCGATGATCCGTTGCTCGTCCAGGCGGGTCAGCTGGCCGCCGTCGAGCAGCTGTTTGCCGCCCACCCAGAGGTGCTCGACGCAGGCGCGGCCGCCGGCATAGATCAGCTGTGAGACCGGGTCATAGACCGGTTGCTGGGCCAAGCCGGAGAGGTTGAATACGGCGATATCCGCCGCCTTGCCCAACTCCAGTGAGCCGATCTGCTCGTCCAGGCCCAGGGCGCGGGCGCCGTTGAGGGTGGCCATGCGCAGTGCGCGGTGGGCATCCAGGGCAGTGGCCGAGCCGGCGACGGCCTTGGCCAGCAGGGCGGCGGTGCGAGTTTCGCCAAGCAGATCGAGGTCGTTGTTGCTGGCGGCGCCATCGGTGCCAACGGCCACGTTGACGCCGGCCTGCCAGAGTTTTTCCACCGGGCAGAAGCCGCTGGCCAGCTTGAGGTTGGATTCCGGGCAATGGATCACGCTGCTGTTGCTGGCGACCAGCAGGGCCAGGTCATCGTCATCGATCTGGGTCATGTGCACGGCCTGAAAGCGCGGGCCGAGCAGGTCGAGGCGCGCCAGGCGGGCTAGCGGCCGCTCGCCTCGCTGTTCCAGGCTCTGCTGCACTTCGAAGGCGGTTTCGTGCACGTGCATATGAATGCCGGCGTCCAGCTCCTCGGCGAGCACGCGGATGTTCTCCAGCTTGTCATCGCTCACGGTGTAGGGCGCATGCGGGCCAAACGCCACGCTCAGGCGCGGGTGGTGTTTGAGGTCGTCGAACAGCGCCAGACCCTTGCGCAGGGCTTCGTCGGCGTCGCGTGCGCCAGGAATCGGGAAATCCAGCACCGGAATGGTGATCTGTGCGCGGATACCGCTGCTGTGCACCAGCCGGCTGGCGGTTTCCGGGAAGAAGTACATGTCGGAGCAGCAGGTGATGCCACCCTTGAGCTGCTCGGCGATGGCCAGCTCGGTGCCGTCCTCAACGAACTGCTCGTTTACCCACTTGGCCTCGGCCGGCCAGATGTGCTTTTCCAGCCAGGTCATCAGGGGCAGGTCATCGGCCAGGCCGCGGAACAGGGTCATCGCTGCATGCCCGTGGGCATTCACCAGGCCGGGTGTGAGCAATCGGCCGGGTAACTCAATAACCTGCAAGGCGCTGTGTTTGAGGGCTTCGGCGCGTGGGGCGATCAGGGCGATACGTCCGTCACGGATACCCAGGCCATGTTCCAGCAGGACCACGCCAGCAGGTTCGACCGGGACCAGCCAGGTGGGCAGGAGCAGCAGGTCGAGAGGGGCTTGGGGCATGGTGGCGCTTCCGGCAGACATAAAGTGGCGAGTTTATAGGGGAACGCCCTAGGCTTGAAGCTGCATGGCCTGATCTAACCCGATAGCTGACGCGCTGTGCGTATAATGGTCGGCTTTTTCCGGCGGAGGTGTGTGATGCGCGAGCAATTGCTAGCGGCAGAGAGGGTGAAGGCCATTGACTGGCGTGATGGCGCTCTGCACCTGCTCGACCAGCGCGCGCTACCCTTTGCGCAAACCTGGCTCAGCTACCACTCGGTCGCTGATGTCGCCGAGGCTATCCGCAGCATGGTCGTGCGTGGCGCGCCGGCCATTGGTATCGCTGCCGCCTATGCCGTGGTGCTGGGCTTGCGCGCCCGGTTGCAGGCCGGGGGCGACTGGCGCGCTGCCTTGCAGGCGGACTTTGACCTGCTGGCAGCGTCGCGGCCGACGGCGGTCAATCTGTTCTGGGCGCTCAATCGCATGCGTGAGCGGTTGGATCGGCTCAAGGACGGTGATGACCTGCTTGCTCAGCTCGAAGCCGAAGCCATCGGTATTCACCAGAGTGACCGCGAGGCCAACCTGACTATGGCCCAGCTTGGCGCCGAGCTGATTCGCAAACACCAAGGCAATGCACAGAACCTGCTGACCCACTGCAATGCCGGGGCGCTTGCCACCGGTGGCTTCGGCACCGCCCTCGGAGTGATTCGCGCAGTTTTCCATGACGGCTTGCTGGAACGGGTGTACGCCGATGAGACCCGACCCTGGCTGCAGGGCTCGCGCTTGACTGCTTGGGAGCTGGCAGAGGATGGCATTCCGGTGACGGTGAATGCCGACTCGGCCGCCGCGCACCTGATGAAAACCCGTGGCATCACCTGGGTGATCGTCGGCGCTGACCGGATTGCGGCCAATGGCGACGTAGCCAACAAGATCGGCACCTACCAGTTGGCCGTGAATGCCATGCACCACGGTGTGCGCTTTATGGTGGTGGCCCCGAGTTCGACCATCGACATGGCCATGGAGCACGGTGATGACATCATCCTCGAAGAGCGGGCCGCCAGTGAGTTACTGGAGTTGGGTGGAGCGCCGATTGCTCGCGGCGTAGAAGCGCTCAATCCAGTATTCGATGTAACCCCGGCTGATCTGATCGACTTTATCGTCACTGAAAAGGGCGTAGTCGACCGTCCGGATGCGGAAAAGATGGCGCAATTGATGTGCCGCAAGCGCTTGCATTGAGTTTTTCTGCCTGCTGGCGCACCTAGTCGGGCCGCTGGCGCTGGGGATAGGTGCGTCGCAGTGATTGTGGTAAGCTCCGGCGGTTTTCAGGAGTGCCCGTTATGGGCCTCTTACCTGCGCAGATACATGGCATAACTTATTGATTTGTCGTGAGTCGCTGTAAGCCTTGAGGCACAGCGACAGGCTCCACCCCGTTCAGGACGAATGGCGCGGAGTTTCACCAGAAAAAGGAACCAGGCTACTCATGGGCGAACTGGCCAAAGAAATCCTCCCGGTCAATATTGAAGACGAACTCAAGCAGTCCTACCTCGATTACGCGATGAGCGTAATTGTCGGTCGCGCGCTGCCGGATGCGCGTGATGGCTTGAAGCCCGTGCACCGCCGCGTGCTGTTCGCCATGAGCGAGCTGGGCAACGACTGGAACAAGGCATACAAGAAGTCCGCCCGTGTGGTCGGTGACGTCATCGGTAAGTACCACCCGCACGGTGATACGGCGGTGTACGACACCATCGTACGGATGGCGCAGCCATTCTCCCTGCGTTACCTGCTGGTCGACGGCCAGGGCAACTTCGGTTCGGTGGACGGCGATAACGCCGCCGCCATGCGTTACACCGAAGTGCGCATGACCAAGCTGGCCCATGAGCTGCTGGCTGATCTGCACAAAGAAACCGTGGATTGGGTGCCGAACTACGACGGCACCGAGATGATCCCGGCGGTCATGCCGACCAAGATCCCCAACCTGCTGGTCAACGGCTCCAGCGGTATCGCCGTGGGTATGGCCACCAACATCCCGCCGCACAACCTCACGGAAGTGATCAACGGCTGCCTGGCGTTGATCGATAACGGCGACCTGACGGTCGATGAACTGATGCAGTTCATCCCGGGGCCGGACTTCCCGACGGCAGGCATCATCAATGGCCGTGCCGGCATTATCGAGGCCTACCGCACTGGCCGTGGCCGCATTTACATGCGTGCCCGTGCCGAGATTGAAGACATCGACAAAGCCGGCGGTCGCCAGCAGATCGTTGTCACCGAGCTGCCGTACCAGCTGAACAAGGCGCGATTGATCGAGAAGATCGCCGAGCTGGTTAAAGAGAAGAAGCTCGAAGGCATCACCGAGCTGCGCGATGAGTCCGACAAGGACGGTATGCGCGTGGTGATCGAGCTGCGTCGTGGTGAAGTACCGGAAGTGGTACTCAACAACCTCTACGCCCAGACTCAGATGCAGAGCGTGTTCGGCATCAACGTGGTGGCGCTGATCGACGGCCAGCCGAAAGTCCTTAACCTCAAGGACATGCTCGAAGCCTTTATCCTGCACCGCCGTGAAGTGGTTACCCGTCGCACGGTGTTCGAGCTGCGTAAAGCCCGTGAGCGCGGTCATATCCTTGAAGGCCAGGCCGTTGCCCTGTCCAATATCGACCCGGTAATCGCCCTGATCAAGGCCTCGCCGACCCCGGCTGAGGCCAAACAGGCGCTGATCTCGACTGCCTGGGAATCTTCGGCTGTTGAGGCGATGGTCGAGCGTGCCGGTGCCGATTCCTGCCGCCCGGAAGATCTGGAGCCGCAATACGGCCTGCGTGACGGCAAATACTACCTGTCGCCGGATCAGGCCCAGGCCATCCTTGAGCTGCGTCTGCACCGCCTGACCGGTCTTGAACATGAAAAACTGCTGGCCGAGTATCAGGAAATCCTCACCCAGATCGGCGAGCTTATCCGTATCCTCACCAGCGCCGTGCGCCTGATGGAAGTGATCCGCGAAGAGCTGGAAGCGGTCAAGGCTGAGTTCGGCGATGCCCGTCGCACGGAAATCGTGGCGTCGCGTATGGACCTGACCATGGCCGACCTGATCACCGAAGAGGAGCGGGTCGTGACCATCTCCCACGGTGGTTATGCCAAGAGCCAGCCGCTGCACGCCTACCAGGCGCAGCGTCGCGGTGGTCGCGGCAAGTCCGCCACCGGGGTCAAGGACGAGGATTACATCGAACACCTGCTGGTGGCCAACAGCCACGCCACCCTGTTGCTGTTCTCCAGCAAGGGCAAGGTGTACTGGCTGAAGACTTACGAAATTCCCGAAGCCTCGCGTGCGGCCCGTGGTCGTCCGCTGGTCAACCTGTTGCCGCTTGACGAAGGCGAGCGCATCACCGCGATGCTCCAGGTCGACCTGGAAGCTCTGCAGCAGAACGCTGGCGACGAAGAGCTGGATGACGCCGAAGGCGTAGTGCTGGAAGGCGAAGTGATCGAGGCCGAAGTGGCCGACGACAGCGACGCTGATGTGGCCGATGACGAGCAGGACGAACCGACCGGTGCCTACATCTTTATGGCGACCGCCTTCGGTACCGTGAAGAAGACCCCGCTGGTGCAGTTCAGCCGTCCGCGTAGCAGCGGCCTGATCGCCCTGAAGCTGGAGGAGGGCGACACCCTGATCGCGGCGGCTATCACCGATGGTGCCCGTGAAGTGATGATGTTCTCCGATGGCGGCAAGGTCATCCGCTTCAAGGAAAAACACGTGCGTACCATGGGGCGTACCGCTCGCGGTGTGCGCGGCATGCGTCTGCCGGAAGGGCAGAGCATCATCTCCATGCTGATTCCGGAGCGTGATGCGCAGATTCTCACCGCGTCCGAGCGCGGCTATGGCAAACGCACAGCGATGGCCGAGTTCCCGCGTCGCGGGCGTGGCGGCCAGGGCGTAATCGCCATGGTCAGCAACGAGCGCAACGGCAAACTGGTCGGTGCGGTGCAGGTGCTGGATGGTGAGGAAATCATGCTGATTTCCGACCAGGGCACCCTGGTGCGTACCCGCGTCAGCGAAGTCTCCAGTCTGGGCCGTAACACCCAGGGCGTGACCCTGATCAAGCTGGCCAAGGATGAAACCCTGGTCGGCCTTGAGCGTGTGCAGGAGCCTTCGGCGGAAGACGACGATGAGCTGCTGGAAGGCGAAGAGGGTGTTGAAGGCGCAGTTGAGGATGCAGGCGATGCACCCGAGGCTGCTGCTGACGAAAGCCCGATCAGCGAAGAGTGATTGTCGGGGCGAGTGCGCTCGCCCCTGACGGCGTAGGATTTGGCGGCTGGTGGCAATGCCAGCCGCCCAGCATTTTTGAGCGAGAGTGGATGTGAGCAAGCGAGCCTTTAACTTCTGCGCCGGCCCGGCCGCGCTTCCTGAAGCTGTTCTGCAACGCGCCCAGGCGGAGCTTCTTGATTGGCAAGGCAAAGGCCTGTCGGTCATGGAAATGAGCCACCGCAGCGATGAGTACACCGCCATCGCGGAAAAGGCCGAGCAGGATCTGCGTGATCTGATGGACATTCCATCGGACTACAAGGTGCTGTTCCTGCAAGGCGGTGCCAGCCAGCAGTTCGCCGAAATCCCGCTCAACCTGCTGCCCGAAGACGGCGTGGCCGACTACATCGACACCGGTATCTGGTCGAAGAAAAGCATCGAAGAAGCCAGTCGCTACGGCCGTATCAATGTCGCCGCCAGTGCCAAGGCCTATGACTACTTCGCCATCCCTGGACAGAACGAGTGGCAGCTGTCGAAAGACGCCGCTTACCTGCACTACGCCAGCAACGAAACCATCGGCGGCCTGCAGTTCGACTGGATTCCCGAAGTCGGTGACGTGCCGCTGGTGGCGGACATGTCTTCCGACATCCTCTCGCGCCCCATCGATGTGTCGAAGTTCGGCCTGATCTACGCCGGCGCGCAGAAGAACATCGGCCCCAGCGGCCTGGTGGTGACCATCGTTCGTGAAGACCTGCTCGGCCGTGCCCGTAGCGTCTGCCCGACCATGCTCAACTACAAGATCGCCGCCGATAACGGCTCGATGTACAACACCCCGGCGACCTTCTCCTGGTACCTCTCCGGTTTGGTGTTCGAGTGGCTGAAAGAGCAGGGCGGGGTGGCCGCCATGGAGCGTCAGAACCGCGCCAAGAAAGATCTGCTGTACAAGGCCATCGACACCAGCGACTTCTACAGCAACCCGATTGCTCATAACGCCCGTTCGTGGATGAACGTGCCGTTCCGTCTTGCCGACGAGAAATTGGATAAAGCCTTCCTGGCCGGTGCTGACGCCCGTGGCCTGCTCAACCTCAAGGGTCATCGTTCGGTTGGCGGCATGCGTGCCTCGATCTATAACGCTGTGGGCCTGGATGCAGTCGAGGCGCTGGTGGCCTATATGGCCGAGTTCGAGAAGGAGCACGGCTGATATGTCGGAACAGGAACTGCAGGCCCTGCGCCTGCGCATCGACAACCTCGATGAACGCATCCTTGAGTTGATCAGCGACCGTGCCCGCTGCGCCGAGGAAGTGGCGCGGGTGAAGATGAAGGAACTCAAGGAAGGCGAGTCCCCGGTGTTCTATCGCCCTGAGCGTGAAGCCCAGGTGCTCAAGCGCATCATGGAGCGCAACCAGGGGCCGCTGGGCAATGAGGAAATGGCGCGGCTGTTCCGCGAGATCATGTCTTCCTGTCTGGCCCTGGAAAATCCGCTCAAGGTCGCTTACCTAGGCCCTGAGGGCACCTTTACCCAGGCTGCGGCGATGAAGCATTTCGGTCACGCAGTGATCAGTCAGCCGATGGCGGCCATCGACGAAGTGTTCCGTGAAGTGGCTGCCGGTGCGGTGAACTTTGGCGTGGTGCCGGTGGAAAATTCCACCGAGGGCGCGGTCAACCACACCCTCGACAGCTTCCTTGAGCACGACATGGTCATCTGTGGCGAAGTCGAGCTGCGCATTCACCACCACCTGCTGGTGGGTGAAACCACCAAGACCGACAAGATCACCCGTATCTACTCCCACGCTCAGTCCCTGGCGCAGTGCCGCAAGTGGCTGGACGCGCATTACCCGAATGTCGAGCGCGTGGCGGTGTCGAGCAATGCCGATGCGGCCAAACGCGTGAAGAGCGAGTGGAACAGTGCGGCCATCGCTGGCGATATGGCGGCTAATCTGTACGGCCTGACCAAGTTGGCGGAAAAGATCGAGGATCGTCCGGACAACTCCACGCGCTTTTTGATCATCGGCAACCAGGAAGTGCCGCCCACCGGCGATGACAAGACCTCGGTGATCATCTCCGTGAGCAACAAGCCGGGTGCGCTGCACGAGCTGCTGGTGCCGTTCCACAACAACGGCATCGACCTGACCCGTATCGAAACCCGCCCGTCGCGCAGCGGCAAGTGGACCTACGTGTTCTTTATCGACTTCGTCGGCCACCACCGCGATCCGCTGATCAAGGACGTGCTGGAAAAAATCAATCAGGAAGCCGTGGCGCTCAAGGTGCTGGGCTCCTACCCCAAAGCGGTACTTTAAAACTGCTGCGGCACGCCTCAGGTCCCAAGCTACACGCGCATCGACGCCGGGCTGTACTTGGGGCTTGCGGCTTTAAGCGTGAGGCATTGCTATGACCGATTTCCTCGCCCTGGCTCAGCCAGGCGTACAGCAGCTGTCGCCCTATGTGCCGGGCAAGCCGGTGGATGAGCTGGCCCGTGAGCTGGACCTGGACCCAGCCAGCATCGTCAAGCTGGCCAGCAACGAGAATCCGCTGGGCCCCAGCCCCAAAGCGCTGGAAGCGATTCGCAGCGAGCTGGCCGAGCTGACCCGTTATCCCGATGGCAATGGCTTCGAGCTGAAAAGCCGTCTGGCTACGCGCTGTGGTGTGCAGAGCAATCAAGTCACCCTGGGTAACGGTTCCAACGACATTCTCGATCTGGTGGCGCGCGCCTATCTGGCCCCTGGCCTGAATGCGGTGTTCAGCCAGTACGCCTTTGCCGTTTATCCCATCTCGACCCAGGCCGTAGGTGCCCAAGGCAAAGTGGTGCCGGCCAAGGACTATGGTCATGACCTGGACGCCATGCTGGCGGCCATCGATGAAAACACCCGGGTGGTGTTTATCGCCAACCCGAACAACCCGACCGGCACCTGGTTCGGCCCCGACGCGCTGGAGCGTTTTCTCGCGCGCGTGCCCAGCAATGTACTGGTGGTGCTGGATGAGGCTTATATCGAGTTCGCTGAAGGTGATGAGCTGCCGGACGGCCTCAAATACCTGGCGCGCTACGACAATCTGCTGGTCTCGCGCACCTTCTCCAAGGCCTATGGCCTGGCGGCGTTGCGCGTCGGTTATGCGCTCAGCTCGGCGCAGATCGCCGATGTGCTGAACCGTGTGCGCCAGCCATTCAACGTCAACAGCCTGGCCCTTACCGCCGCCTGCGCGGCGCTGGATGATGCCGATTACCTGGCGCAAAGCCGTCAGCTCAATGATGCCGGCATGGCGCAGCTGGAAACTGGCTTGCGCGAGTTGGGTCTGAGCTGGATTCCATCGAAGGGCAACTTTATCTGCATCGATTTTGCTCGTGATACCGCGGCGATCAACCAGGCGTTGCTACGTGCCGGGGTGATCGTGCGGCCGGTGGCTGGTTACGGTATGCCGAACTTCCTGCGGGTTTCGATTGGTCTGCCGGCTGAAAATGCGCGCTTCCTCGAGGCCCTGGCCAAGGTGCTGAGCGCGTGAGTGAGGTCAAGTCTGCTGTCACTCAGGTGCAATCTGTTGCCCCTAAGCTCGGCCGCCTGGTGGTTATTGGCCTGGGTCTGATTGGCGGTTCTTTCGCCAAGGGGTTGCGCGAGCGCGGCCTGTTTCGCGAAGTAATTGGTGTCGATCTGGATCCCGAGTCGCGCCGCCTGGCCGTTGACTTGGGGGTGGTCGATCGCTGCGAAGTTGATCTGCTTGCCGCCTGTCAGGGTGCTGATGTGATCCAGCTGGCGGTGCCTATCCTGGCCATGGAGAAGCTGCTGGCTGAACTGGCCAAGCTTGATCTGGGTGCGGCGGTGCTCACTGACGTGGGCAGCGCCAAAGGCAACGTGGTGCGCGCAGCGCGCCTGGCTTTTACCGGCAAAGCGGTACGCTTCGTGCCTGGGCACCCGATTGCCGGTTCCGAGCAGAGCGGGGTAGAGGCTTCCAATGCGCAGCTGTTCCGCCGCCACAAGGTTATCCTGACCCCTTGCGAGCAGAGTGATGAGCCTGCCCTAGAACTGGTCGATGCGCTGTGGCGCGAGCTGGGTGCGGATGTCGAGCACATGGAGGTTGAGCATCACGACCAGGTACTGGCCGCGACCAGCCATCTGCCGCATTTGCTGGCGTTCACCCTGGTTGACTCACTGGCCAAACGCAGTGAGAACCTGGAGATCTTTCGTTACGCCGCTGGTGGTTTCCGTGACTTCACGCGGATCGCCGGCAGTGATCCGGTCATGTGGCATGACATCTTCCTCGCCAACCGCGAGGCGGTGCTGCGCACACTGGACGTATTTCGCGACGACCTCGACGCCTTGCGCGACGCGGTTGACGCAGGGGATGGGCATCAATTGCTGGGCGTTTTCACCCGCGCCCGCGTGGCCCGTGAGCATTTCGGCAAAATTCTGGCCCGCAGGGCCTATGTGGACGCTATGCACTCGAACGATCTGGTTTTTCTGGCTAACCCTGGCGGCAAACTTTCCGGGCGTATTCGCGTTCCGGGCGACAAGTCCATCTCCCACCGCTCGATCATGCTCGGCTCGCTGGCCGAAGGCACCACGCATGTTGAAGGCTTTCTGGAAGGTGAAGATGCCCTGGCGACCATTCAGGCGTTTCGCGATATGGGTGTGGTCATCGAAGGCCCGCATCACGGCCGTGTTACCGTGCATGGGGTCGGTCTGCATGGTCTGAAGGCGCCCGTGGGTCCCCTGTATATGGGCAATTCCGGTACGTCGATGCGCCTGCTTTCTGGCCTGTTGGCAGCGCAGCCATTCGACACCACGCTGACCGGTGATCCCTCGCTGTCCAAGCGGCCGATGAATCGTGTGGCCAAGCCGCTGCGCGAAATGGGCGCAGTGATCGAAACCGGTCCGGAAGGTCGTCCGCCATTGATGATCAAAGGTGGCCAGCGCCTGACTGGCATGGACTACGAAATGCCCATGGCCAGCGCTCAGGTTAAATCCTGCCTGCTGCTGGCGGGTCTTTACGCCGCAGGTCGTACCTCGGTGACCGAGCCGGCGCCAACCCGTGACCACACTGAGCGTATGCTGCGTGGCTTTGGCTATCCGGTGGCAGTGGATGGCAGCACGGCCAGCGTCGAGTCGGGCCACAAACTGACCGCCACGCATATTGAAGTGCCGGCGGATATTTCCTCGGCGGCATTCTTCCTGGTCGCCGGCAGCATTGCCGAAGATTCGGAGCTGGTGTTGGAGCACGTCGGCATCAACCCGACCCGCACCGGCGTCATCGACATCCTTAAGCTGATGGGCGGCGACATCACCCTGGAAAATCAGCGTGAAGTGGGCGGTGAAATAGTGGCCGATATCCGCGTGCGCAGCGCCAAGCTGAAAGGTATCGATATTCCGGAAGACCTGGTGCCGCTGGCTATCGACGAATTTCCGGTGCTGTTTGTTGCGGCTTCCGTGGCCGAAGGGCGCACCGTGTTGCGTGGCGCCGAAGAGCTGCGGGTCAAGGAGTCCGATCGGATTCAGGTAATGGCCGACGGTCTGATCGCGCTGGGCGTCAAGGCTGAGCCAACGCCGGATGGCATCATTATCGAAGGCGGTAGCATCGGTGGTGGCGAAGTCTGGGCCCATGGCGATCACCGTATTGCCATGTCCTTTAGCGTGGCCTCGCTGCGCGCCACTGCGCCGATCCGTATCCATGATTGCGCCAACGTCGCCACCTCGTTCCCTAATTTTCTCGCCTTGTCAGCTCAGGTCGGCATCCGCGTGGCTGAGGAGGGCAAGGTATGATCGTCGCTCCGGTTATCACCATCGACGGGCCGAGTGGCTCGGGCAAGGGCACCATTGCCGGCTTGCTGGCCAAGCAGCTGGGCTGGAATCTGCTGGATTCGGGGGCGCTGTACCGTCTGCTGGCCTTTGCTGCCGGCAATCACGGTGTCGATCTGACCAACGAAGAAGCGATGAAGCTGCTCGCCGCTCATCTGGATGTGCAATTCATTGCTGCGGGTGATGGCCATGGTCAGCGCATCATTCTCGAAGGTGAAGAGGTCACTGATCTGATCCGCAATGAGCAGGTTGGCGCTGGTGCTTCGCAGGTCGCCTCGCTGTCCGCCGTGCGTGAAGCACTGCTGCAGCGTCAGCAGGCGTTTCAGGAAATGCCCGGCTTGGTCGCCGATGGTCGCGATATGGGTACCGTGGTATTTCCCGATGCGCCGCTGAAGATTTTTCTCACCGCCAGCGCCGAGGAGCGCGCCCGTCGCCGCTACTTGCAGTTGAAGGCCAAGGGCGATGATGTTAATCTCGCGAGTCTTCTTGATGAGATTCAGGCGCGCGATGAGCGCGATACCCAGCGTGCAGTGGCGCCGCTCAAGCCGGCAGCCGATGCGATCCAGCTGGATTCCACTGAACTCTCCATCGAGCAAGTGCTTGAACGAATTCTGAGTGAGATCGCCAATCGCGATCTCGCCGGATGATAAGAGCCACAGCTGCTTAAGCTGACCGGCTCGCAAGGAGGCGTACGGGAGTCCAGTCTCAATCCCGTTTGCCTCTTTTTATATGAACGTACCCACATTGTCTGGAGTGTGGTTTGGGCGGATTCCCTGCCCTGAATCAACAGGAATTAAAATGAGCGAAAGCTTTGCTGAACTGTTTGAAGAAAGCCTAAAAACCCTGAACCTTCAGGCTGGCTCGATCATCACCGCTATCATCGTCGACATCGATTACCAAGCTGGTTGGGTAACCGTTCACGCTGGTTTGAAGTCTGAAGGCCTCATCCCGCTGGAGCAGTTCCACAACGACGCTGGCGAGCTGACCATCAAGGTCGGTGACGAAGTTCACGTTGCCCTGGACGCGGTTGAAGATGGCTTTGGTGAAACCAAGCTGTCCCGCGAAAAAGCCAAACGTGCCGAGTGCTGGATCGTTCTGGAAGCAGCTTTCGCCGCTGAGGAAGTGGTTACGGGCGTTATCAACGGTAAGGTTAAGGGCGGCTTCACTGTCGACGTTAACGGCATCCGTGCGTTCCTCCCAGGTTCCTTGGTCGATGTCCGTCCGGTGCGTGATACTACCCACCTGGAAGGCAAAGAGCTCGAATTCAAAGTCATCAAGCTGGACCAGAAGCGCAACAACGTTGTCGTTTCCCGCCGCAGCGTTCTGGAAGCCGAGAACAGCGCCGAGCGCGAAGCTCTGCTGGAATCCCTGCAGGAAGGTCAGCAAGTCAAAGGTATCGTCAAGAACCTCACCGACTACGGCGCGTTCGTTGATCTGGGTGGCGTCGACGGCCTGCTGCACATCACTGACATGGCTTGGAAACGCATCAAACATCCGTCGGAAATCGTCAACGTTGGCGATGAAATCGACGTCAAGATCCTCAAGTACGATCGCGAGCGCAACCGTGTTTCCCTCGGCCTCAAGCAGCTGGGCGAAGATCCATGGGTTGCCATCAAGGCGCGTTACCCGCAGGACACCCGTGTTACTGCGCGCGTAACCAACCTGACCGACTACGGCTGCTTCGCAGAGCTGGAAGAAGGCGTGGAAGGTCTGGTGCACGTATCCGAAATGGATTGGACCAACAAAAACATCCATCCTTCGAAAGTCGTTAACGTCGGCGACGAAGTGGAAGTTATGGTTCTGGATATCGACGAAGAGCGTCGTCGTATCTCCCTGGGTATCAAGCAGTGCAAAACTAACCCGTGGGAAGATTTCTCCGGTCAGTTCAACAAGGGCGACAAGATCTCCGGCACCATCAAGTCGATCACCGATTTCGGTATCTTCATTGGTCTGGATGGCGGCATCGACGGCCTCGTTCACCTGTCCGACATCTCCTGGAACGAAGTAGGCGAAGAAGCTGTACGCCGCTTCAAGAAGGGCGACGAGTTGGAAACCGTTATCCTCTCCGTTGATCCGGAGCGTGAGCGCATTTCCCTCGGCATCAAGCAACTGGAAGAAGATCCGTTCTCCGACTACGTTGCAGTCAACGACAAAGGCACTATCGTTCGCGGTACTGTGAAAGAAGTTGACGCTAAGGGCGCCATCATCACTCTGGCCGATGGTATCGAAGCGACTCTGAAAGCCTCCGAAATCAGCCGTGACCGCGTTGAAGATGCGCGCAACGTGCTGAAAGAAGGCGAAGAAGTAGAAGCCAAGATCATCAGCGTTGACCGTAAGAGCCGCGTAATCAGCTTGTCGGTCAAGTCGAAAGACGTTGAAGACGAAAAAGAAGCCATCAAAGAAATGCGTAAGCAGGAAGTTGAAACTGCTGGTCCGACCACCATTGGTGATCTGATTCGTGCGCAAATGGAGAACCAGGGCTAATCCCTGACTCACCTGAAAAAGGGCGACTTCGGTCGCCCTTTTTTGTGTTTGCGATCCATGGCAGCCACCCCTTCGGGGTCGTCGCTACGCGACGTCATAAATTGCTCCAGGTGATTTCTTGTGCCCTGAAAAGCGCTAAGGTGTTGTTTTATAGGCTGTTCAAAATCTGCAAGGCATGCTAAAACCTTCCTATCTAGTGATCTAGCCGCTTGAAAAAGAAGGGAAAACCATGACCAAGTCGGAGTTGATCGAGCGCATCGTCACCCATCAAGGGCAGCTCTCATCCAAGGATGTCGAGTTGGCGATCAAGACCATGCTTGAGCAAATGTCGCAGGCGTTATCGACCGGGGATCGGATTGAGATTCGCGGCTTTGGCAGCTTCTCACTGCACTACCGTGCGCCGCGCGTTGGGCGTAACCCCAAAACGGGCGATTCAGTCGCGCTGGACGGCAAGTTTGTGCCGCATTTCAAGCCGGGGAAAGAGTTGCGGGATCGAGTGAATGAAGATGAGTAAAGATTTCTAGCGGCACTTATTTATTAGTCGCCTGAAGCATATGCTTTCTTTGCATCGCTACCAAGCGCATCGAGGGGGTTCAGCTTAAGTTATCCTGCCATATAGCGTGAAGTCTTTAGGCTGTATTTGGTTTCGTGTGTTTCCTAGAGGTTCATTCTTGCATTCATGGGGGATAATTTGTGTGCTTTGCTTATAGATGGTTTGCGTTTTATGGTTATGGCTTTTTCTCTGGTGGTGTGGCGATACATAGCGAATCTTAAATTCGCTAGTGTTTCTGCGTAAATTCTTCATGCATGCGAAAACTCTCTGTCGCCGTTAGTGGAGTATAGATTTTCCACGCGATACTTCAAAATATTGCCTGATGCGTCTTGGGTCTATCAGTGAATAGTCGTTTCCTTCCTTTTCATACAGCATGGTAATTTTGGGCAAAGGGTGGCAAGATATCTGAAATTTGACTCTGGCTCACTGCGTCTGTGTTGCTAGCTATTTCGCGCGTACATGTAAGTTGGTGATAGGAAGTCGTAATAAAGTATTATTACTTTTGGTGAGAGGTCAAATGGCAGCTTCCCAGATAATGTGTATAGAGTCTGTCGTGGTGCGTAGTGCTGATATATGCTATCTGCTGGTGAAGTTGCATATAATAAATAACATAAAGAAGATATGGATCTAAAGTGACAGAGATAAGAAACCCGCGCCAAACCAACGAAGAACAAATCAATATTATTGATTTGTTTCAAAAAATCTGGGGGCAGAAGTGGTTAATTTTTATAGTTACATTGGTGGTTTTAATACTTGCGTTAGCTTATGTATTGACTAGCAAGCCAATCTACTCTGTGTCTGTCGTGCTTTCTCCTGCACCTGTAAACAAGTTTGGTTCGATTGCGGGTGATATTGGTATAGAGCGGCTGCAAGTTACAAGGTCGGTTATTTCTTTCGGTACAGACCTCGCAAGTGATGCTCTTGCTCTTGTAGTTAAAAATTTTGAATCCGCTTCTGTTTTAAAAGGGTTTGATGATTCTTGGGGGGGGCGGGGTAGTTATAAGGTTGAAGTTATAAAAGAAAATTTTCCGTTTGTTCCCGTTAGTGTTTCAGTAATTTCAGACTCGGCGGCGGGTTCAAAAGAGTATCTTGATGGCTATATGGAATATGTATCGAAAATTACTGCAACGCAATTAAATGATTATTTTCAAGCGCTTCGAGTGAGTCATACAATATCCCCAGATTCGTTATACGTTGTGGAGCGGTTTTCTGAATTGCCGACTAATCCTATAAGACCGAGAAAGTTCCAGATTATGGTGTTGGCTCTTGTACTTGGCGTGATTTTAGGCGTATTTAGTTCGTTGGTTCGCCTGGCGATATTAGAACGCTCTGCTGAGATGAATTGATTTGGAATCGGTACTTAGAATCGAAGCGCAGAGTTTCCGCTGGTATTGATTTTTATCATGTGCCGATGCTCGGGCTTAGATATGCGCACTGGCCGTACTTAACAAGTGTCTTAAGAGGTTAAAGATATTCTTCATCGCAAGCAGCGTGTCTTTAGTAATGGCTGATACGCTTTGCTGCTCTAGGTCACCGATCATTCTTGATTCCAAACTGGGCAGGCGTTTAATTCAAGTGTACGCAAACTAAAGCAGTTTGGGGGTAGTGAAGCTCTACACGCGACAAGTAAGTTCGCGAATCCCTAGTCTTTGAACAGATAATGAGCGCCGACAGTGATCATGCTCATCTAGCTTTGATCAAGTGCCTAACGCAAACCTCTCAACCAGCTACAGTGCTGTTGCTGATGTCGTATACTATGCCAAGGGTCCCAGCCATGCCATAGGCATGTATAGCATGGGCATAGCGCTGTATTGTAGTGATTGCTATGAAACGAAGGTGCTGAAGAAACCACTGACTGGAATTCTGCCAGTGTGAGTCGGGCAGGGGGTGTGAGGTCAGTAGCGGGCATGCGACAGTGATTAACGGGGATGGACTTGCGCACGGTGATGCGAATGTCAAAACAGTTTTAGATATGCTGAGTGCGACTACATCCAAATAGAGGGTTGATTGTAGACATGATGACTCCTGGCTCTTAAGGCGACTCAGAGCGGTTGATGGATATTCCGATCACTAAACGATTTGACTTGGTTGTGTTGGTAATTAAATGTCTCTAAAAACTCTTTGTGTATTCGGAACCCGTCCCGAGGCTATAAAAATGGCGCCATTGGCGCTGAAGCTAGCTGCTGATGAGCGCTTTGATGCAAAAGTGTGTGTGACGGGGCAGCACCGTGAAATGCTTGATCAAGTATTAGAACTTTTCGCGATCAGGCCTGATTTCGATCTGAATATAATGAGGCCTGGCCAGGATTTGACAGATGTGACTACAGCAATTCTTCAGGGAATGAAAACTGTCTTTGCAGAGTTCAGACCGGATGTTGTTCTTGTTCATGGCGATACGGCAACAACCTTTGCTACAAGCTTGGCTGCGTACTATCAGAAAATCCCAGTTGCGCACATAGAGGCGGGTTTGCGTACTGGTGATATTTACTCCCCTTGGCCGGAAGAGGCTAATCGGAAACTGACCGGAGCTTTGGCGAGCTTCCACTTCGCACCTACTGAAACTTCCGAAGCCAACCTTGTGCGAGAAGGAGTTGCTGCCGTAAACATCACCGTTACTGGTAATACTGTGATCGATGCGCTGCTGGATGTTGTCAATCGACTCGATCATGATCCCGAGCTGAGTGCCAAAGCTGCGGCACCCTCAACTTTCCTTGATTCAACGCGCAAGATGATCTTGGTTACTGGCCATCGCAGGGAGAGCTTCGGTGATGGTTTCGAGCGTATCTGTCAGGCACTTATGAATATTGCCTTGCAGCATCCTGATGTCGATATTGTTTATCCGGTTCACCTCAATCCTAACGTTCGTGAGCCTGTCAACCGGTTGCTCAGTGGTATTAGCAACGTTCATCTGATTGAGCCATTGGACTACCTACCCTTCGTCTCTATGATGAGTCGGGCATACATCATCTTGACCGACTCCGGTGGCATTCAGGAGGAGGCACCTTCTTTAGGGAAGCCGGTACTTGTCATGCGTGATACTACTGAGCGTCCTGAGGCAGTAGACGCGGGTACCGTAAAATTAGTGGGGACGGATACCGGCAACATAGTCTGTGAGCTGAACCGTCTGCTGGTCGATCAAGACGCCTACCTAGCTATGAGCTATGCCCATAACCCTTACGGTGACGGCCAAGCCTGCGGACGGATCATTGAAACTTTGTTTAGCAAGTTATCCTGAACTCGTATTCGCGTTTTTGTGTGCGCGATTTTACTTGTGACAACTAATCTTAAGTACATAAAGATTTATTTAAAATATTCAAGGATGTGTTATGTCTTTCCAAACCATCTCAGTCATCGGTCTCGGCTACATCGGTCTACCCACTGCAGCAGTTTTTGCTTCGCGTAAAAAAAAGGTGATTGGAGTTGATGTAAATAAAGAAGTAATCGACACGATTAATCGCGGCAAAATCCATATCGTTGAGCCTGATTTGGATATGGTAGTGCATGCTGCTGTCACGGAGGGATACCTGCGTGCAACGACTACCCCTGAACCGGCCGACGCTTTCTTGATTGCAGTGCCTACGCCTTTCAAAGGCGACCATGAGCCAGACCTGAGCTATATCGAGTCTGCCACTAAAGCCATTGCTCCTGTCTTGAAAGTGGGCGATCTGATTATTCTTGAGTCCACTTCCCCTGTTGGGGCCACTGAGCAGATGTCCGTCTGGCTAGCTGAGGCGCGCCCTGATCTTAGCTTCCCGCAGTCCCATGGCGAAGACTCTGACATTCGTATAGCACACTGCCCTGAACGTGTTCTTCCTGGCCACGTTCTGCGTGAGCTTGTACTAAACGACCGGGTGATTGGCGGCATGACAGTTAGATGCTCCGAGGCGGCAGTACTGCTTTATAAGACGTTCGTGGAGGGTGAGTGTGTAGTTACGACTGCCCGCACTGCGGAGATGTGCAAGCTGACTGAAAATAGTTTTCGGGACGTGAATATTGCGTTCGCTAACGAACTATCAATTATTTGTGACAAGCTGAACATCAATGTATGGGAGTTGATCCGCCTGGCTAATCGCCACCCGCGAGTTAACATCCTGCAGCCCGGCCCTGGTGTTGGTGGACATTGTATAGCTGTTGATCCATGGTTCATTGTGAGTAAAACACCAGATGAAGCGCGAGTAATACGTACTGCACGTGAGGTAAATGACAGCAAGCCGCTATGGGTGTTGGATCAAGTTGGCTATGCAATAGATAAATATCTGCAGGAGAATTTATCTAAAACATCTAAGGATGTCACTATTGCTTGTTTTGGTTTAGCGTTTAAGCCAGACATTGATGACCTTCGTGAGAGTCCAGCTTTAGAGATTGCTTTAAAACTTTCGAAGTCTCATCAGGGTACTGTACTCGTTGTTGAGCCAAATATTGAAAAACTCCCCTCTAGTTTAGAAGGGTTAGCAACCCTGTGCAGCACAGAAAAAGCCATATCTCAAGCAAATGTGATAGTTATGCTTGTAGACCATAAGGTGTTTAAGGCAATTCCGAAAAACCGTTTTTCTACGCAGGAAGTCATTGATACTCGTGGTGTTTGGGCCTGATTTTTAAACTCAATTGTGCGCGAGAGTTAGGGGCTATGTGGTGATCCTATCTCTCGTGTGACAACAGTACAGTAGAAGCGGTTGTTTATTCTCGACGATAGTACCTTAAGGTGTTTCAGGTTGTGAGGTAGGAGAGGTTCTACTGTGGTTAATTTACTGATACAAGCGCTGATACTAATAAGTGGGCTCGCTGTTAATTTTGTTGTGCCAGGGCTGTATGGTCTTGACGCTTACGGCGAATTTATTAAGGCCAATATACTTGTTTTTTTATTTCAGAAGCTCTTGGATATAGTAAACGAACAGCTGATTGCCAGTGTTGAGGCTGAGTATATCCTTATCACATCATTGCTTATGGCATTTTTGATTTTTTTAGCATTTTGCTTTTTTAACTTAGTGGCTAATATCGGAAGCCCTTTGTTGCTTAGTGTAATGTTGCTCAGTTCAGCATGCATGTTGTCGCTATTTGCGTTGCGTCTTCATCGTTGGATTGTTGGTTATCTTGTAATTTTTCTGTGCATTTTTAGCGGTTCCCTGTTTGCAAGCCACAGTGAAATTCTACCGTTAAGCATCGTAGATGTCCTTATTCTAACTAATCTAATTCCGTGCTTATTTGCTGTTGTCGCCCTTTTCTTCCACGGCGCAAGGATTCCATTAGGTAAGAATTTATTATCTGCCTTTCAGTTGGTATTGGCCTCGCTGCCCAAGATGGTGTTGATTACTTTGGTTTTCAATTTGTTTACTAATATTCTCCCTTATATTCTTTCAAAAAGTCTTCCTGTTCGCGATCTCGGGCTTTTTCGGGTGATTGTTTCAGTTATTCAATCAGCTACAAGTTTGTTTCCTGTCAATGTTAGAGCAGTATTTGTTTCATTCGTTTCAGGAGGTCAGCGTCAGGATCAATATAGAATAGTTATGTCAGTGGCGCTTTTCTATTTTTCCCTTGTTGGCTTATTCGGCTACACCGTAGGATGGTTTTTCCCGCAATACGCAACATATTTGGTAATGCTGCCTTGCATTCCGGTTCTATACTGGGCTGTAGTGACGGAGAGGTACCTAGTCGCTTCCGGTTTAAATCGCAAGGTTATAATAGCAAATGTTATTATCGGAATGCTTGCTGTTACGGGAGTTGCGTTTTTCGTGCGGGATATTCATCAGGCAGAGTTGTTTTATGCGCTAGGGTTCTCTGCTTACTTATTGTTGCTGCATTTCCTCTGTCGTCCTGGAATTGATTTGGCTGTTGTTCTTTTGGCTTCTATACTTTCACCACTAGCTATTATAGGGACAGCTACTAGCTTGTTTTGGGGCGTGCTCTATATGTGCATAATTCTGGTGATGGCGATTTGGAAGCTTCGTCTGCGTCCGAATGATATTCGTGGCTTGAGGTTTTAATGATTATTAAGTTTAAGAATTATAAAGTGCTTGACCAAAAAACTACATTGACTAGGATAGTTGCTCTTTTAGTTGTATTTGGTTGTTTGCTGCCTGGTTGGCTGGCCTATTACCAAAGCGACTCCTTTGTTTTCGTCAATGCTTGGGATGAAGAGACATATCTTTCAATGCAGGGGGCGTTGGGCGCGAGTGCTCTGCCAGGGTACTATATTTCCTATATTAACTATATTCTGAATGTTTTGGGTATGTCAGGTGCTATTCAAAATTTAATTTTTGATACGCTGCTATTCCCTGGCTCTATATATTTAATTGCTCTTTCGTTAAAGCGCTTTGGTGTTGGAGTCGGCAAGGAGCTTGAGTTAGCTGTTGTTATATGTTTGTCATCAGTTTTGTTTAACTATGCTAATCCAGTTACTGGGATTATTTTAGGATCGTACAATAGCGCGGCATTATTGATGGCTGGCTGGGAGTATTATCCAAGTATATTACGCACACCTAATCCGCAATTCTCATTCTTTCTTGTTGCTCTTGCTGTATACATGTTTTCAAAGCATCGGAAGTGGTGGCTTCTTCTTTTTCCTTTACCACTTTTGTATTACTACGTGGCTGTGCCATATCTGATTTTTATTGGCGCTTGTGCGTTTAATTTTTTATTTTCAAGAATAAATATTTTTGCTAGGGGTGGTAGGCTTATTTTCTCATTGATTTGTAGCTATTTTTTTGTCTGCATTGCTTTGGTGGTGTTTTTTTATATTGGTGGGCTTTACAGTCCCGAAAATCCAATCAGGTCTAACAGCTTTGTTTTTTATGAATCTAGATTTCCACAGTTACCATTGTATCTTTTAGCGCTGGGGGGGCTTTTTGGGGGGGCGTCAGCGCTTAAGCTTGTAAATATAAATTCTCGTATAGAGCAGGTTTTATTTTTATTGGCGGGGTCTGCTTTAGCAACTGTCAATGTGCATGTCGTATCAGGGTTTATGCTTTCGCAGAAAAATTATTATGATTATGGTGTAAGCATGCTCTTAGGTGTTTTTTTGGCTTTTTTTATTTTGCTGGTTAAATTTGAAAGATTCCGAGCCCTTATACTGTTTTTTATTCTGATTGCAGTTGGAGTCTCGTCTTTTCTTGTGCAAATGAGGGATTACGAAGCCTCTATCTATATTGGTAGTAAAATTGATCAGATAATTAATGAGGTTAAGAAGGATCCGCTGCATAGTTTGATTCTAGATAGAGATGTATCTTCCAAGGTTGCATATTCCCAAGCCAATTTAATCTCGCCACCATTTTCCTATCTGTATAATTTTCCTTTTATCTCAAGGCAATGTGAGTTTTACGAGGATTTACTCGATAGAGCTGTGCTATTCACTAAGGGCCTTCCGAGTGTAAAAACAAGTCAATTAGATTTTACTGTTCAGGGTATTAGGCACGGTCTCTATGAGTCGCGGGCCTCGGTTGCTGAAAATTATCATTACTGCACCGAGGACTTGTATGCTAATGGTGAGTTTAAATTGATGATGATTAAATGAAAAAAGTCGCTATCCTGCAGTCTAATTATATTCCTTGGAAGGGGTATTTTGACATGATTGCCGCAGTAGATGAATTTATTCTCTACGATGACATGCAATATACTCGGCGTGACTGGCGGAATCGAAACCAGATCAAGACACCTCACTCTGTGCAGTGGCTTACAATTCCGGTCCAGGTCAAGGGTAAGTATCATCAAAGTATTCGCGAAACTGAGATCGACGGCACTGTCTGGGCAAGGGATCACTGGAAGACACTTTCTCAGAACTATCGACGTGCACCATTTTTCAGCGAAATTGCGGCTTGGCTTGAGCCGCTTTATCTGGCGGAGCCACAGACGAATCTCTCACAGTCGAATCGTCTTTTTATTGAAGCAGTTTGCTCTTACTTAGAAATCAACACGATCATCAGTAACTCATGGGATTACCCATTGTCTGAAGGCAAGTCTGAGCGTTTGGCTGATCTGTGTGCTGCAGCTGGTGGAAATGAGTACATCTCGGGCCCTGCTGCCAAGAGCTATATAGATGAATCTGTATTCAGGGAGCGTGGAATCAGGCTTTCCTGGTTTGATTACGAAGGGTATCCTGAATACCGCCAGTTATGGGGGGATTTCACCCATGGAGTTAGCATCCTCGATTTGCTCTTCAACTGTGGTAAAGATGCCCATCTTTATATGAGGTATGTACGCTCTTGAAGTTGTCTATAGTTGCAACACTCTATCAGTCCGCGCCTTACATCGATGAGTTCCACCGGCGTGCCAGTGCTGCCGCTCGTCAGCTTGTCGGTGACGATTACGAGATTGTTTTTGTGAACGATGGTTCACCAGATAACAGTCTGGAACTGGCGATTAAACTCGCCGAAGAGGATGCGCATGTCGTCGTCGTTGACTTATCGCGCAACTTTGGCCATCACAAAGCGATGATGACAGGGCTTGCCCACGCTGAGGGAGAGCGGGTGTTTCTGATCGATAGTGATCTGGAGGAGGAGCCGGAGTGGCTTCTTCAGTTTGACGCACAAATGAATGACGAAGAAAGTGATGTTGTTTTCGGTGTTCAGTCCGCAAGAAAAGGTAAGTTTTTCGAAAAAATTACAGGTAAGTTTTTTTATCGAGTTTTCCGGTTTTTGACCGGAATAGCGCAGCCAGATAATATCGTAACTGCAAGATTGATGACCCGACGGTATTTGGAAGCACTTGTCTTGCATAGAGAGCGTGAAATAAATATTGGCGGTCTCTGGGTTCTTACGGGATTCAAGCAATGCCAGCGAATAGTGCTTAAGCGATCGAGTAGCCCCACTACTTATACTCTCGCAAAAAAAATAAGTCATCTTGTGAACTCTGTGACCTCGTTCAGCAGTCTGCCGCTGGTGTTCACATTTTATTCAGGTGTATTTATCTCTATTTCCGCCGTTACATACATCTGCTATCTCTTAGCAAGATATATTTCTAACTCATCACCGCCAGACGGATACACTTCAATTATTGCATCAATATGGCTGTTTTCAGGAATTATTATTTTTTTTATTGGTGTCCAAGGTATATATATTTCAAAAGTATTTTCCGAGGTAAAGCAGAGGCCGTATACCATAGTTCGTCATTTATATAGAAAAAATAATAAATAGAGCCATATGTTATGCAAAAAAGTTCTGTCCCTCAGGGAGTTTACGGTGTTCTTGAGCAAGAAAAACCATGCGACTACCTGGGCGAAGTAGTTGAGCAGGTTCGTAATCTTGGCTATGCAGTTTTGGACTCAGGTTATTCACTGGAGCAGATAAAAGAGATTTCAGATGCGTTTGATTTTACATTGGAGCGTTATATTGAAACTTATGGAGAGTCTCGACTTAGATCAATTAACGAAATCCATACCATACGCTCTCCGCTTTCACATGGAGGAAAGCATTTCATAAGGCTTGCACTTAACGCTAGGCTATTATCTGTTGTTGAGGTTTTGATTTCTGGGAAGTTTATTCTTAACCAGCAAAATGGTGTTATAAATCCTTCGCAAGAAACATATAATCAAGGCGCATGGCATCGGGACCTTCCTTACCAGCACTTCATATCATCGAGGCCCCTCGCCATTAACGCCCTATTTTGTGTTGATGATTTTACCTTTGAAAATGGAGCTACCTTTGTGCTCCCTGCATCGCACAAATCCGAGAGGTTTCCTTCTAAAAATTACGTCGATAAGAATGCGGTACAGGTTGAGGCAAAAGCTGGATCCTTTATTTTACTCGACTGCATGCTGTTTCACACAGGCGCATATAATAATTCGAGCTCGAAGAGGCGTGCGGTAAACCATGTATACACTATCCCATTTTTTAAGCAGCAAATAAATATTCCCAAGAGTCTTGATGACGCAGGGCTTTCGGCCGAAGAAAAAGATGTTTTAGGATTCAATTATATTGAGCCGTGCTCTATAGCTGAATATTTATCTGCGCGCGATATTGATTAGTAGTTATGGCACTACAAAATTTTAATATATCTAGATGTTTTGGTTGATCTGTAAGATTTTGGAGTATGAAATATGGCAACTTTACCGCCAGGAACTATCCTTCAGTTAATGTATTTGCGTGAGCGACTTTACCACTTGACCCCAGGTCGGTTTATTGAAATCGGCCCAGGTTCCGGCGAAATAACCCGATTGTTGCTTGATCTTGGATGGTCGGGTAGTTCATACGATCTTGATCCTAATACTATTGCCTCCCTATCTGAGCGATTTGCTAGCGAGATTGCTGAAAAGCGCTTCATTCCACTTAATGATGACTTTTTGTTATCAGCGGGTTCGAAAAATGTTGATTTGGTAATTTCTTGCATGGTCATGGAGCATCTTGAGAATCATAATCAATCGGCATTCATGCTAAAGGCGGCTGAATGCCTCGGTTCTGACGGTGTTATGCTTGCCCTTGTACCTGCCTCACCAGCTCATTGGGGTATCGAGGATGACATTGCCGGGCATTGCCGGCGTTACACAAGAACTGCTGTTGAGCAACTTACCGTCGACAATGGATGGAATCTTACGCACATCGCAGGCCTGACCTTTCCCGTATCAAATATTCTCTTGCCTGTCTCAAATTTTCTAGTTAACAGAAGCGAGAGACAGAAGCTTTCCTTGTCGCCCCTCGAGAGAACTAAACTATCCGGTCGGCGCTCGGTTAAATACAAAACATATTTTCCATCGGTGCTCGGTTTACTCCTCAATAAATACACACTTTCCCCTTTCCATTACCTACAAAAGTACTTTGCAAATTCCGAGCATGCACTGGTGATTTTTTTTGAAGCTCGCCCTATGCCGCAAGGAAGATAAAATGAGCGATGGCAACGAAGAGTCGATCTTGTCTGATGTGGCCGATTATTACTCGGAAAAACTAGCTCGACATGGAGAAACCCCTAAAGGTGTCGACTGGAACGGTGAAGACAGTCAGACGTTGCGTTTCGAGCAACTCTGCAAGATTATCAATGGCCAGGATCAATTTTCTCTCAATGATCTCGGTTGTGGGTATGGTGCGCTGCATGGTTTTCTCGATAGCCGGTTTTCTGGATTTTCTTATTTGGGCATTGATGTCTCTGAAAGTATGGTCCGGTCCGCTCAGCAGCGTTTTAAGGCGGCTGAAAATGCGCGGTTTGTGCTTTCCTGCGAGCCCGATGGGGTTGCCGATTATGGTGTAGCCAGTGGTATCTTCAATGTTCGTCTTGGCCGCTCTGATACTGAATGGCGTGAGTATCTCGAGGCTACGCTGGATATTCTTGATCGCACCAGTCGCATCGGATTTTCCTTCAATTGCCTGACTTCTTACTCCGACTCGGTGAAGATGCGTGACTACCTTTACTATGCGGATCCCTGCGCACTGTTTGATCTGTGTAAACGCCGTTACTCTAGAAATGTGGCATTGCTGCATGATTACGGATTATACGAGTTCACAATTCTAGTAAGGAAAGCGCTATGAAGAAGCGTCTGGTGATTTTCGGATTTGGCGATATTGCTCAGTTAGCACACTACTATTTCAGTACGGATTCGGACTATGAAGTGGTTGCGTTTACCCTCGATGCTGAGTACATAACCGAGGTGACATTCTGTGGATTGCCGGTGGTTCCATTTGCAGAGGTGCAGCAGACATACAGCCCAGAGGAGTACGATTTTTTTGTTGCTCTGAGTTATTCCAAGCTAAATACAGTTCGTAAGGATAAGTACTTAGCTGCTAAGGCGTTAGGTTATCGGCTGGCAACTTATATCGGCTCAAAAGTAACTGCGCTCAACGAGGGGCGTATCGGAGAAAACTGCTTCATCTTGGAAGACAATACTATTCAGCCATTCGTTACCATTGGCAATAACGTTACACTTTGGAGCGGAAATCATATTGGCCACCACTCCATAATTCATGATCACTGCTTTATTGCCTCGCATGTGGTGGTTTCAGGTGGTGTTGAGATTGGTGAGCAATGCTTTATCGGCGTGAATGCGACGTTGCGCGACCACATCAAGGTCGGTGATAGATGCGTGATTGGCGCGGGTACACTGTTGCTCGCCGATGCTGATGCTGAAGGTGTTTATATCGGAAAGGCCACCGAGCGTGCCCAAGTGCTCAGTACTAAGTTGAGGCGGATATGAGTGCTAAGTGGAGGAAGTTCGGACTACTGTATTGCCCCTCGAAAAATGGGCGTCACCCCAAGCTCCTGACTCATGCGGCCAACCCGCTGCCGGTTCAACTTGAAGGGGATGTTTATCGAGTTTTCTTCAGCGGCAGGGATGCAGATAACCGATCATCTGTCGGCGCTGTAGACATAGATATTGTCAAGCGCGAAGTGATTCTGGAACATCACAATCCGCTATTTGAGCATGGACCTGAAGGTAGTTTTTATTCAGATGGTGTTAGCATTGGTAACTGTTACGTAGCCAACGGCGTGCATTACATGCTCTTCATGGGTTGGCAAGCCCCCGAAACAGATCATTGGCGAGGCGATGTCGGGAGGCTAGTTGTCAACTCAGATCTCACGTTGAGGTTGGACAGTAATAGCGCATTTATGGGTGTCGAGGCTATTGACCCCATCAGCCTCTCTTATCCATGGGTACTGGATAATCCAGAGGGTGGTTATCAAATGTGGTACGGCTCTACGAAGTCGTGGGATGCCGGCAACGGTGAAATGTTGCATGTAATCAATTATGCAACCTCTCAAGATGGTCATTCATGGGCGCGTGAGGGATTGGCGGTCCCGTACGAATTAGGCAAGGCACAGGCATTTTCAAGACCAACGGTGCTGCGAAATAAAAACGGAGCCTACGAGATGTGGTTCTCCTATCGTAGTGGTAGCGGAGAGACGTATCGTATTGGACATGCTATTAGTCGGGATGGCCGAAAGTGGGCGCTTACATTAAAACAGGGATGTATTGATGTTTCACCGGATGGCTGGGATTCTGAGATGATCGAATACCCGTTTGTTTTAGATCATGCAGGCCAGAGATATATGTTCTATAACGGCAATGGATATGGAAAGACAGGGTTTGGTTTGGCGGTGCAGGCTGATGAATGATGAGGCACACATTAGTAATATTCGACAGTCTTTCTCGCAACTGTTTCGATATGCCCTTATTGGTTTTTTGAGCAATCTTGCCGGCTACTTGGTTTATCTGGTGCTAACTTATTTTGGCGGCACGCCAAAATTAACCATGAGTCTCTTGTATGCCGTTGGCGCTGTGGTTGGCTTTTTCGGAAATCGAAGTCTTACCTTTGAACATGAGGGAAATATTATTAATGCGGGTGTTCGCTACGTTATTGCTCACGTTGCAGGCTATATGATTAATCTTATAATTCTCATTTTATTTGTTGATAGGTTAGGTTATACCCATCAATGGGTACAGGCGGTTGCAATCTTTATTGTGGCGGCTTTTTTGTTTTTGGCATTTAAGTTTTTAGTTTTCCCTGTAGGTAATAAAATGATTGGGAAGGGACGATGAAGCGTTGCCTCGCTTGCCAGCACCACCATTCTTCCTCAATGATGAGTTGTCCATCTTGCGGATTTGCACCAGTATTTGAAGATGGTTTTCAATTGTATGCGCCCAACTTTGCAAAAGGTGGAGGTGGATTTAAGTCGAGTTATTTTTCAGAGCTGGCTAGCTTAGAAGCAAAAAACTTCTGGTTTCGAGCTAGAAATCAACTAATAGGATGGGCATTGAGCAAATATTGCAAGGATTTCCAGTCTTTTCTAGAAGTTGGTTGTGGCACGGGTTACGTTTTGTCTGGTGTATCGAGCAAGTTTCCAGGCGCAACACTTCTTGGTAGTGAGATTTTTAGCGCCGGTCTTGGTTTTGCTGCAGCAAGGCTACCATCTGTAAGTTTTGTTCAGATGGATGCCAGGAATATTCCATATTGCGAAGAATTTGATGTCATTGGCGCTTTCGATGTTCTGGAGCATATTGAAGAGGATTTGACGGTTCTTCGTGAAATACATACAGCATTGAAGAAGAATGGATTCTTGTTTTTGACAGTTCCGCAGCACGGTTGGCTATGGAGCCCTGTTGATGAATACGCTTGCCATGTGAGAAGGTATTCGGCTACTGAACTCCACCAAAAGATCCAGTCAGCGGGCTTTGAAGTCGTGCGCAGCACTTCATTTGTATCCTTGCTGCTACCGGCCATGCTGCTCTCACGTATTAAACAAAAAAAATCGAAGTCAAGTATCGACCCTGTGGACGAGCTACAGCTATCAAAAGGCCTGAATGCATTGCTCTACAAGGTGATGAAAGTCGAGATCTGCTTGATTAAGATGGGTATAAATTTGCCTTTTGGCGGATCACGGCTAGTTGTGGCCAGGCGCATAGAGCAGGTGCAGTAGTGACTAACGAGAAAATTCCATTTAACAAACCCTACATGACCGGAAAAGAACTCTATTACATTGCCGAAGCCAAGTTCGGCAATATATTGGCTGGCGACGGTCCCTTCACGAAACGCTCCCACCAGTGGCTTGAACAAAGAACGGGATGTGCCAAGGCTCTGCTCACTCATTCATGCACTGCAGCTCTTGAGATGGCAGCTCTGTTGCTGGATATCCAACCGGGCGACGAAATTATTATGCCGTCTTATACATTTGTATCAACGGCCAATGCCTTTGTCTTACGTGGTGCTGTGCCTGTATTTGTCGACATTCGTGAGGATACGCTGAACCTTGATGAACGCCTGGTTGAGGCTGCCATTACTTCGCGTACTCGAGCAATAGTGCCTGTGCACTACGCAGGTGTTGCTTGCGAGATGGATAGTATTATGGAGATTGCTCATCGGTATAATCTCAAGGTTGTAGAAGATGCTGCGCAAGGAGTGATGTCAACTTATAAAGGGCGATTGCTAGGCAGTATTGGTGATTTTGGGGCCTATAGTTTTCATGAAACTAAAAATGTGATCTCTGGTGAAGGAGGGGCATTATTAGTCAATGATTTAGAATTGGCATTGCAGGCCGAGATCATTCGAGAAAAAGGCACAGATCGTAGCCGTTTTTTTCGTGGTGAAGTAGATAAATATACTTGGCAAGAAGTAGGTTCTTCTTTTCTTCCAGGGGAGTTGATTGCAGCATTTCTCTGGGCACAGCTTCAAGAGGCTGAAGCTATAACCACGCAACGCATCGCTATATGGGAATATTATCATGAGGCATTTGAACCCCTAGAAAGTAAGGGTTTTATCCGGAGGCCAATTGTGCCGTCAGATTGCCAGCACAACGCGCACATGTATTACGTATTGTTGAGATCTGATATTGATCGGCAAGCGGTGTTAAGCGAGTTGAAGCGGAATGGTATCAACGCGGTCTTTCATTATGTGCCGTTGCACTCATCGCCTGCGGGTTTACGCTACGGTAGGGTTTCCGGTTCGATGCAGGTTACCAATACCCTGTCAGCGTCTTTGATTCGTTTGCCGCTCTGGGTTGGTTTGACTAATAGTCAACTTGATCGTGTTGTAGATATTTTCAGTCTTGCCGTTGATGGGGCGAGATAGGCGATATTTTATAAATATACTCATTGGTTATTTATTAAATAAAGTTCAGGGTGCTTGCAATGAATGCTGTAGATCTGTATAGGCTTGGTAACTGGTTTTATGTGCGCCGTGTACCAATTGTTCCAGGCTTTATTCGTAATCTTATTTTTATTTTATTTAACTCTTATGTCCCGGTTTCTGCACATATAGGAAAAGGTTCTGTATTGGCCTATGGCGGAATTGGCGTAGTCATCCATGCCAATGCGGTCATTGGAGAAAACTGCGTTATTGGCCAGAATGTGACTATTGGTGCTATAGAAGGATATGCTTCTTCTGAGGTTAATCATTGTCCGGTTATTGGTAATAATTGCTACATCGCTACGGGAGCGAAAGTTCTTGGTGGTATTACGATTGGCGATAATTGCCAAATCGGTGCCGGTGCTGTGGTACTTAAGGATGCACCTGCGAATTCTGTGCTTGTGGGCATGCCAGCGAAGGTTATTAAACAAACTCCGCTTGATTACAAGGCTATCGTCAGATGACTGGAGATCGGGCTACACGAGTTTTGGCAGTTTTTGCGTTGATCTCGGGATGCGGTTTTTTATTGCTCAATCCACTACGTTTAGCTTTTATTGCAAATGTTTTGATACCTTTTCTTTATTTTAATCTTTTTTTGATGTTGTGTTGTGGTTTTTTATTCTTATTAAAAGTTCGAACTCTTGAGGTAAAACCAGTTGAAGTTTTTCTGTGTCTACTTGTTTTTGCTACAGCGTTTACAACGAATTATGACGGGCGGTCTATTATTAGTGTGTTGACTGACTTGTTTCGCCCGATACTTTTTATTTTTGTGGTTGTTGTGTTTAGAAATCTTGTGAATGTTGATGGTTTCAATGCTTCGGCCAGTTTGCGCAACTGGATCAAGTTCTCTATGTGGGTTACGGTGATTATTGTAGCTGTTAGCTGGTTCGTTACATTGTTCATCTTTCCCCTTTATCCTGCGTATTCCAGTATTGATTCGATATTCGGAATGGGTTGGTTATTGGCTACAGGTAATATTTTTACTCAGGCTGCCTACTTTCTTGTATTGGTTGCCTCTGGCAAAAGGGGAGCCTACCTCGCTGCATTTGTTGTTATATTTTTATGCTACAGAAACGTAAAGCTTTCCTTAGTTTCGTGGGCATGGATATTTTTTAGTGTGTTCTTCGCTTTGGTGTTGCTGGTTTTGTATGCTGAAGATGTTCAGCGCGTATTTTTAAAGGGGGCATCTTACGATTCACTTCAAGGTATATCCGGATTTATGCATATTCTAAGCGGTGGGCGATTAGAAGAGTTGCAGGGTGCGATTGCAGGAATGACTTCTCCTATGCAATTTATATTTGGAGCCGGGTTGGGTTTTGCCTACGAGGCCAAGGGTTTCGAGGGCGCTGCCGGCGGGCACCGTAACTTGCATTTCACACCTGCCAGTCTCGCTATTTATTACGGGATTCCTTTTGCAATTGTATTCTTTTATTATCTTTCAACCTTCTTTTATGCAGCTCTACGAATGATGCGTGACTACACGAATGTTGTGATATTTTGTTACGCTGTCTATTGCATGGCCTCGATGTTTTTTCTATTTACAGAGTTTAGTGTTTTTGCATATGTGAACTTTGCTATCAGCTGTGGGGTGGTCGCTGCTGCGGCGAAGGCTGAGCGCCGATCTCTACAGGCTAGAGAAAACGATAGTGTAGTAAATTGATGTGGCCGCGATAGAATCTGTGCGAATAAACAAAATCTAGGAGGTTTACGTGTGTGGGCTGTTTGGCGCAGTAATTTACAATAAAGAGCACGGGCAAGCGCCTCTGTTGTCTCGCCTTGAGTTGGCTCAGGCGGCACAAGACCATCGCGGTCCTGACATGCATGGCCACAGTCTTTATGAGCTTGACGGCGTTACTGTGTTGTTGGCCCATCAGCGTCTTTCAATTCTTGACTTGTCTGACAGTGGACGGCAGCCGATGCTTTCCGCATCGCAGGAGAAGGTCATAGTTTTTAATGGCGAGGTGTATAATTACAAAGAGATTGCCAGTTACAATAATTTGACCGGTCTTAATTCTAGTACGGACACTGAAGTAATTCTTGAGATATTAAGCAAGGATCGATTCGAAGAGTCGCTCGCAGAGTTCAATGGTATGTGGGCTATTGTATTACTTGATCTCAAGAAACAGCAGTTGTTGTTAAGTCGAGATCGTGCGGGAGTCAAGCCGCTTTACTATACGTGGGTGGGTGGGAATCTGTATTTTGCTTCTGAAGTAAAGACTCTTTTGATTCTAGCGGGTGAAAAATTTGAGCTTGATCTTGGCGTTGTAGGTAAATACTTAGAACAGTCATTGCAGGACGATACATGCCGTACCTTTTTTAAAGGTATCCATAGCTTTGAAGCTGGTGAGTACGCTATTTTGAACCTTCAGGCTCGACAAGATGAGGTCGTTAGTCGGCCTTACTGGACGCCTTTTGTAAACGGCAAGCAGTATGATTACAGTGACCCTGAAGCTGAGTTCAGGCGCCTTTTTGAGGATGCCGTAAGTCTGCGTCTTCGTGCGGATGTTCCTGTCGGTGTTACTTTATCGGGCGGGTTAGATTCGAGTTTGATCTGTCATGCTGTGCACAAACAACTCGGCCACGGCAACTTCTTTGTGCTCTCGGCAGTATCTCCTGGTAGTCTCGGTGATGAGTCAAGTTTCGTTGATATAGTTGCTGATCACTATGCTCTTGATGTGACGAAAGTTGATTTGCGTTGGTCGCCTGACGAGACCCTTGCGTTGATGCATAAAACCACCTGGTTTAACGATGCCCCTTTAGGCAGTTTTTCTAACGTTGCTTTTTATCTTTTGATGTCAAAAGCTCGAGAGTTGGGCGTCAAAGTAATTCTTAGTGGTCAAGGCGCTGACGAAATACTTTGCGGTTATAAAAAATATTTGGCTTTCTATGTTAAACATTTGATAAGGGATAAGCGCTACTTCAAGGCGCTGCGTGTCCTGTTCGATTTTGCTAGAACTGGCACGGTACTTAATCAGTTTGGTCTTGCTGAAGCAAAGCGCTATCTGGGTGGCGCATCTGTGAGCAAAGATAATATCTTGTCGCGTAAGCTAGTTGACGCTTTCGAGAAAGCGCCTGTTGGGTCGATAGGTGATTCAATAGGCGATCGGCAGTGGCTGGATTACAAAAAATACTCTGTGCCCTACTTGACGCACTATGAAGACCGTATGTCGATGGCTTTCGGTCGGGAAATTCGATTGCCTTTTCTTGATTATCGTTTGGTCGAATATATGCTCAATGCACCGATTGAATTGAAGCTAGCGAAAGGCTGGACTAAGTATCTCCTGCGGGTTGCCTATAAAGAGTTTTTACCTAAGGCCATTACCTGGCGTAAAGATAAGCAGGGGTTTACCAGTCCACAGGAGGAATGGTTAAAGAAAGACTTAAGGTTAATAGTGGAGTCCTATTTTGAGGATTCGGCGTTACTTTTTAAGTTTGATTTAGTTGATCGTGATAAGCTGCTAAGAAAGTATAGTGATTATTGTGATGGGCGCGGCAATGTTTGGTATCGTGAAATATTTAATCCGCTAGGGCTTGAGGTTTGGCTGCGTGAATTCAAGGATTATATTCGAGAGAGTTGAAGTGATCTTGGGGTTGTCTTGATTTTTTTAAGTAAAATTAAAAGCTTTCGAATATTCCTTATAGGGTTTTTGGTACTTCGCCTGCGCCCGATTAATATTGTCCGAGTATTGGTTTATCGCAGGCGAATTAAGAAAGGATATTTTTCCCGTAAATTACCCTGTGTGCCTGTTTTTTTTGTAGGCGACTTTTGGAGTGGTGCAGTTACCCGTTCAGTCATACCTGCTGTCAATAGTGATCTTCAACAGTTGATTTTGAATCGTGGCGACGAGATAGTTTCTGGCTTTTTTCGTCTTTTTGAAGATCAAGTTGTATTTGAAGGAGAACAGCCGCAATGGCATAAGTCAGGGTACTTGAACTCTCGTGGTCATCATTTCTCAACCATAGATTTAAATATAGTTCCCGGCGATGATGTCAAGCTTTGCTGGGATCTTTCGCGTTTTAAGTGGCTGACTCAGTTGGTGGTTGCTGCAGTGCATACCCCTTCAGCTAGCAATGCTGATAAATATCTAGATCGTGCCCACTTTTTATTAAAGCACTGGCTTGAAAGTAACCCATATTTCTCTGGCGTTAACTGGGCATGCGGGCAGGAGGTTTCTATTCGCGGCCTGCATTTAATGAATAGCTTACTACTACTGGAAAAGCATTTTCATGCTTGCCCCGGAGAGGCTTCTATTGATTTCCTGATATCTTCGTATCGGAGGGTGGAAGAGACTATTTCTTATTCATTGTCTCAGGAAAATAATCACAGTCTTACTGAAAGTCTATTTCTCTACTATGTGCCATTTTTTCTTGCGCGTTATGGTGTTTTGTCACCAGTGAGGGAGGGTGCTGAGGCGCGATATAAAAGATTTGACGCCATTTTTTCACGTCTCATACAGAAAGATGGTTCTTTTAGAATGTACTCTTTTAATTATCATCGTGCTGTGTGCGATATATTGTCTTTGGCAAAGATTTTAGATGATGAGTTAAATGTAGGTTTCTGGACGGCTGAAAAGGTTGCGCGCGTTGGGGATATGCATGCATTCCTTTCAGCTATTATTGTTTCTGAGTCAGGTGGTGCTCCGGTTATTGGGCATAATGATGGTTCTTTGCATGCCATTCAGTATGCTTCTAGCTTGCTTTACACACCATCTCTGCTTTTCATGGGTGGTGTTTTTTCCTTGCCGGTTAGTAGTGAATTTAGTGATGCGCAGCGCTACGTTTATTGTTTTGGTCGTGCTCTTTGTTTTATTGAAAAACCCGCTGCCTCACATGTGTGCTGTTTCGACGACTTTGGTTTGCTTGTCGTGAAGCACCCCCCCTATCAAGCTTTTTTTAAATATGCTCGAAATAGAGGGCGTCCTCAGCAGCAGGATTTTTTGCATTTTGATCTTTGGGTTCGCGGCAAGAATATTTTGCATGATTCTGGCACCTATAGTTACAATCCAAGTGATATAAGGCTGGTTGATTATTTTGATGACTCAACTGCCCATAATGGCCCGTTTTTAGTGGGGCAGCCATTTGTGAAGCGGTTGAGTCGTTTTCTTTATCTTGAGTGGCCTAATGCACATGTGGTTGAGGCTATAGGTCAGGGGAAAATAGAAGTTACTGCATATCTAAATAATAGTAGTGGTTTTACCTTTATCCGTACTATTCGGTTTTTTAAAGGTCGTATAGAGATATCAGATAGTGGACCTCAAGGGGTTGATTGGGGGGTTAGCTTCAATGTTCCGTTCACTCTGACAGCTTTGGATTCAGTCAATTTATTATCACTTGCGCCTGGAGTTTCGCTCAAGTGTGACCAGCCTCTTGTAGTCGAGCCAGCGCAATATTCCCCGCGTTATTCAGAGAAACTTGCTGGTTCCCGTATTATTGCCGGTGGCGCTGGGCTGGGTGTAACTACGCACATTTTGATTCAGGATTTACTATGAGAGTACTCTATTTTCATCAGCATTTTTCAACGCCTCAAGGTGCTGCGGGTATCCGTTCCTATGAAATGGCAAAGCGTTTGATTGCTCGTGGGCATCAGGTCACTATGGTTTGCGGTAGTTATTCAGGTGGCGTAACCGGCTTGTCCGGTCCTTTTGTGGCGCGCAAACGTGTTGGTTCGGTTGATGGGATTGATGTCGTTGAATTTGATCTTTCGTATTCAAATAGTGATGGTTTAGTTAAAAGATCTTTTACGTTTGCAAAATTCGCTCTTCGCAGCATCAGGCTTGCACTTACCGCTCGTTACGATCTGGTTTTTGCAACGACTACTCCATTGACTGCTGGTATTCCGGGTATTTTCGCGCGCTGGTTACGAGGTAAGCCATTTATTTTTGAGGTGAGAGACCTGTGGCCAGAGTTACCTAGAGCAATGGGGATTGTCCGTAATCCGCTGGTATTGGCTGCAATGTCCATCCTGGAGTGGATAAGTTACCGTTCGGCGAACAGGTTGATTGGCTTATCCCCCGGGATCGTCGACGGGATTGTTAAGCGCGGGGTTTCGCGCGAGCTGATTGCCCTAATTCCTAATGGTTGCGATCTGGGTATTTTTTCCGAGAACATTGAGCCTTGGCGGCCAGAGCAAATAAAAGCTGATGATTTACTGGCTGTTTTTGCCGGTACTCACGGAATGGCCAATGGTCTGGATGCAGTGCTTGATACAGCTGCTGAGCTGAAAAAGCGGGGGCGCGACGATATTAAGTTACTTTTGATCGGTCAAGGAAAGCTTAAACCAGTTCTACAGGCTCGTGTGCAGCGCGAGGCTCTGGATTGCGTGGTATTTCATGAACCAGTGAACAAGTCTCGTCTTGCAGGGTTGATGGCCAGTACTGATGTCGGGTTGCAGGTTTTAGCAAATGTACCTGCATTCTACTTTGGGACCTCCCCAAACAAGTTCTTCGATTACATAGCAGCCGGCTTGCCGGTGGTCAATAATTATCCCGGTTGGCTGGCGGATATGATCCGCGATAATCAGTGTGGCTTTGCAGTTGTTCCAGAGTGCCCACGGGCTTTTGCTGATGCGCTTGAGTTAGCAGCTAGTGATAGGTCTGCACTCAAGGCGATGGGTGACCGAGGTCGTGATTTGGCCGAGCGAGAATTTGACCGCGGGCAGTTAGCGAATCGCTTTGTTGATTGGCTGGAGGGGATAAAGTTGTGATCAAGCGCATATTCGATATTGTTGCCTCCGTTTTCGGTTTATTACTTCTCGCACCGGTCATCGCCATCGTGGCCTGGAAAATTCGCCTTAAACTCGGTTCTCCAGTGCTGTTTCGTCAGGTACGTCCTGGCTTAAATGGTCAGTCATTCGAGATGATTAAGTTTCGCACCATGCGAGACGCTATTGATGCTACAGGCAACCCATTGCCTGACTCTGAGCGCATGACGCCGTTGGGTAGCTTCTTACGCTCCACTAGCTTGGACGAGTTACCTGAGTTGTGGAATGTGTTCAAAGGCGATATGAGCTTGGTCGGTCCGCGTCCGCTACTTATGGAGTATCTGCCGCTTTACAGTCCTGAGCAGTATCGACGCCATGAGGTACGCCCAGGAGTGACCGGCTGGGCTCAGATAAATGGTCGTAATGCTCTGAGCTGGGACGATAAGTTCAAGCTAGATATTTGGTACGTGGACAACCGTTCATTCTTGCTGGATATTAAAATCATCCTCATTACTGTCAAGAAGGTCATTGTGCGTGATGGCATCAGTGCTGATGGCGAGGCAACCATGGCCAAATTTACTGGCAGAAAGTCGTGATGAAACTGGCCATTCTCGGTGCTAGTGGGCATGGCAAGGTAGTCGCCGATGCTGCTGAGTGCTGTGGGTGGCAGGCTGTCGAATTTTTCGATGACGCTTGGCCTAGGCTTCAAAAGAATGCTGCTTGGCCGGTTGTCGGCGATAGTTTCGTTTTAATGTCCCGGTTAGCGGACTTCGATGGTGTTGTGGTGGCTATCGGAAATAACCGTATCCGTCATGCCAAGTTACTTGAGCTGCGGGCGGCGGGGGCTTTTATTGCGACACTAGTTCATCCTGCGGCCATCGTCAGTCGCTATGCCTCAATTGGGCCGGGGACGGTGGTATTCGCTGGGGTGGTAGTTAATTCCGAGGCATGTATAGGTTTGGGCGCGATTCTCAATACTGCGTGCAGCGTCGATCATGATTGTGTATTGGGTGATGCGGTACATATTAGCCCCGGTGCCCGGCTAGCAGGTGGTGTGCATGTGGGGGACTTTAGTTGGGTCGGTATTGGCGCAAGCGTGCGGCAATTGGTCTCTATCGGTGAGCGCGTTATGGTCGGCGCTGGTTCGGCGGTCGTTGGTGATATTCCGAATGATGTAACCGTGGCTGGTGTACCAGCCAAAAGGATGAGGTAATCATAAGTTTTATGCTCAATACGCCGTTTTCCTCTTGGCCCTTGTTCTCTGAAGAAGAAGCCAATGCTGTTCGCGATGTAATTCTCTCCAATAAGGTTAACTACTGGACGGGGCATGAGTGCCGTGAGTTCGAGAAAGAATTTGCAGCGTGGGCTGGCAGCGAGCATGCCATTGCCTTGGCCAATGGCACCGTTGCTTTGGACCTGGCTTTGCAGGCATTGGGTATAGGTGCTGGTGATGAGGTGGTTGTTACGCCGCGCACCTTCCTCGCGTCGGTGTCGAGCATTGTCAATGCCGGGGCGATACCGGTTTTTGCAGATGTCGATAGCGAGTCGCAGAATATCACCGCCGACACCATCTGCACCGTGCTCACACCGCGTACTCGGGCAATCATTTGCGTGCATCTGGCTGGCTGGCCCTGCGATATGGACCCTATCATGGCGCTGGCCGCCGAACACGATCTGAAAGTGATCGAGGATTGCGCCCAAGCGCATGGCGCGCACTATAAAGGCCGCCCGGTTGGCTCGATTGGTCATATCGGTGCCTGGTCGTTCTGTCAGGACAAGATAATGACCACTGGCGGTGAGGGCGGCATGGTCACCACCAACGATCGCGCTCTGTGGTCACGCATGTGGTCGATCAAGGATCACGGTAAATCTTGGGAAGCAGTTTACGAACGCCAACATGCGCCGGGCTTTCGTTGGCTTCATGAAAGCTTTGGCACTAATTGGCGGATGATGGAAGTTCAGGCTGTTATTGGCCGTATTCAATTGCAGCGTATGCAAAGTTGGCACGCGCAACGCTTGGCCAATGCTCAACGTATCTGGTCAACCGCACATGTGCTCCCCGGTTTACGTGTGCCTGTGCCGTCTGCCGATATCACACACGCGGCCTACAAGTGTTATGTTTTTGTTGAGCTGGCTGCTTTGAAACCAGGTTGGGATCGTGACCGTATCCTCAATGAAATCAGCGCTAGGGGCGTGCCTTGTTTCTCGGGTTCGTGCTCCGAGGTGTATTTGGAGAAGGCTTTCGATGATACCGGTTGGCGTCCGGTAGATCGCTTGCCTGTTGCTAAAGTGCTGGGCGAAACCAGCATGATGTTCTTGGTTCATCCGACGCTTACAGAAGCAGAAATTAATAAAACTTGCGATGTTCTGTCTCAAGTAATACGTGAGGCTTGTTAATTTCGGTTGTCTTTATAATGGGTGAGAAATCATAGTGTTATTATTTGCTGAGAGGTTGCGAAGTCGTCTGGTTAGTTTGACACGACGTCAGAAGCGACTGATTCAGGTGACCATGGATGTGGTGCTTGTCTGGAGTGCGCTTTGGATGGCGTTTGTTGTGCGCTTGGGCGATAGCCAGTCTATCGAGCCTCTTGGAGGGCATGCCTGGTTGTTCGCTCTGGCGCCAATAATCGCCATTCCGCTGTTTATTCGTTTTGGCATGTACCGCGCTGTTATGCGCTATTTTGGCAACGATGCGCTACTGGCTATTGGTAAGGCTGTCACACTTTCGGCGTTATTACTGGCGTTGGCTGTTTATTGGTATCCGGCGGCGCCCAAGCTTATCCCGCGTTCAATGGTTTTCAACTACTGGTGGTTGAGCCTGGTATTGGTCGGTGGGTTGCGCTTAATGATGCGCCAGTATTTTATGGGGGATTGGTTCTCTGCCGACCAGCCAACTAGGCTACAAGGCCGTGAAGGCGGTTTTCCCAAAGTCGCCATATATGGTGCAGGTGCGGCGGGTAACCAGTTGGTTGCTGCGCTTAGGTTGGGGCGCGCTATGCGCCCGGTAGCCTTTATTGATGATGATTCGGGTATTGCCAATCGCACAATTGCGGGCTTGCGGGTATACACCTGTAAGCATATCCAGCAAATGATTGATGAAACGGGGGCTGATGAGATTCTCTTGGCCATGCCTTCAGCCTCGCGTGGCCGGCGTCGGCAGATTCTTGAGGAGCTAGAGCATTTTCCGCTTCATGTACGCAGTATTCCTGGCTTTATGGACCTGGCCAGTGGCAGGGTGAAGGTTGAGGATGTGCAAGAAGTCGACATTGCCGATCTGCTTGGCCGTGATGCCGTACCACCGCAGCAAGCGTTGTTTGAGCGCTGTATCCGTAATCAGGTGGTGATGGTGACCGGGGCCGGAGGCTCCATTGGTTCTGAGCTTTGCCGGCAAATTTTACTGAATGGTCCTGCAACTCTTTTGTTGTTTGAACACAGCGAATTCAATCTATACAGCATTCACAGTGAGCTGGAGGCGAGGGTAAAGCGTGAGTCGTTACCTTTGCGTCTGGTACCGATTCTGGGCTCGATTCGTAACGCCTCGCGTCTGGCTGATGTGATGTGCACTTGGAGGGTCAATACGGTTTACCACGCAGCGGCTTACAAGCATGTGCCGATGGTGGAGCACAATATTGCTGAGGGCGTGCTGAATAACCTGATGGGGACGCTCAATACTGCGCAGGCGGCGGTCAAGGCGGGCGTAACCAATTTTGTGTTGATTTCCACTGATAAAGCGGTGCGGCCAACTAACGTAATGGGCAGCACCAAGCGATTGGCTGAGATGGTGTTGCAGGCACTCAGCCGAGAGTCTGCGCCGGTGTTGTTCGCTGATGATGAGGCCGTGCATCAGCTCAATAAGACGCGCTTTACCATGGTGCGCTTTGGTAATGTTTTAGGCTCGTCTGGCTCGGTTATTCCGCTATTTCATGAGCAGATCCGTAAGGGGGGGCCGGTCACGGTTACCCACCCGAATATCACGCGTTACTTTATGACCATCCCCGAGGCCGCGCAGTTGGTCATTCAAGCGGGGTCTATGGGCGAGGGCGGTGATGTATTTGTTCTGGATATGGGCGAGCCGGTGAAAATTGCTGTGCTGGCCGAGAAAATGATTCACCTCAGCGGGCTGAGTGTAAGGTCGAATAAAACCCCGCACGGCGATATTGCCATCGAGTTCACTGGCCTGCGCCCAGGTGAGAAGCTCTACGAAGAACTGCTGATTGGCGATAACGTCAGCCCAACTGAACATCCGATGATCATGCGGGCCAATGAAGAGCATTTGCCTTGGGAGCAGTTCAAGGAGCGCCTAGGCGAGTTATTGGCTGCAGTTGAGAGCGATGATTATGAGCGCGTGCGGCAGTTGCTGAGGGAAACCGTCAACGGTTACAAGCCCGAAGGTGAGATTGTTGACTGGATCCATGTTAAGCGCAGTGTTGAGCCCTAGTCCGCTCTGTGAGGTGATGAAAATTCCAGTGATTTGACAACTGGATGACAGCAGCTAGTTTTCAAGGGTGTGGAGAGGGAAGTCCCACGCTTTGAGAAATAACTAACGTAAGGATACGTATATGCTGAAAGTCAAACTGTCGTCACTGCTGTTCGCTCTACTTGCCACCGTCTCTGTTGCAAGCATTGCTGCTGAAACTTCCACGCAACAAGCCCCTTCTGCTGCAGTAACTGAAGTCGCTCCAATCAGTAAGGTCAATCTCAATACGGCTGATGCCGCCACCTTGCAGCGTGAGCTGAAAGGTATTGGTGAGGTCAAGGCGCAGGCGATTGTGGCTTATCGTGATGAACACGGTGACTTTGCTTCGGTGGATGAGTTGCTGGAGGTCAAGGGTATTGGCGAGGCTACGCTGGAGAAGAACCGCGACAAGTTGAGTATCAACTGACGCATTGACCTGATGTGCTGAACAAGGCCGGTTATCAACCGGCCTTTTTGTTTTCTGGCTGAAGTGTGCCGCGTATTAACAGTGAGGATTTATGTTGTGGTCTGCAGTCGCGGCAGATGCGGTGGTGGTCTTTCATCTGCTATTTATTCTGTTTGCCTTGCTGGGCGGTTTGCTGGTGTGGCGGTGGCGCGTCTTGGTCTGGCTGCATGTGCCGGCGGCCGTGTGGGGTGTGCTGGTGGAGTTGATGCACTGGCCTTGTCCATTGACGCCGCTGGAGCAGAGTTTGCGGCAGGCCGCCGGGCAGGCGGGGTACCGCGGTGGTTTTGTTGAGCACTACCTGCTGCCGATCATCTACCCGGCTGGTTTGACCCCGCAGATTCAGGTGGTCTTGGGGCTGATCGTGCTGCTGCTTAATGGCCTTATCTATGCCGCAATTCTCAGGCAACGCTGGCGGCGCTTGTGAGTGGGGCTTAGGCTGCCTTATTCAGATGGATGATGGTGTGCGGGCAAGATAATTTCCCCAGCTACACTGGCCCCATCAATCACAGCAGCAAAGGCAGCTTTCTATGCAAAATCGCATGATGATCACCGGCGCGGGTTCAGGTTTGGGGCGTGAGATTGCCCTGCGTTGGGCGCGTGAGGGCTGGCAGTTGGCGCTGTCGGATGTCAATGAACCAGGCCTGGTGGAAACCCTGCAACTGGTGCGTGAGGCGGGTGGTGATGGCTTCACCCAGCGCTGCGATGTGCGCGATTACAGCCAGCTGACGGCGTTTGCGCAGGCCTGTGAAGAGAAGCTGGGTGGCATTGATGTGATCGTCAACAACGCCGGCGTGGCGTCTGGTGGGTTCTTCAGTGAGCTGTCGCTGGAGGATTGGGATTGGCAGATCGCGATCAATCTGATGGGCGTGGTCAAGGGCTGCAAGGCCTTCCTGCCGCTGCTGGAAAAGAGCAAAGGCAAGATCGTCAATATCGCCTCCATGGCGGCCTTGATGCAGGGGCCGGCGATGAGCAACTACAACGTGGCCAAGGCCGGTGTAGTGGCCCTGTCGGAAAGCCTGCTGATCGAATTGAAGCTGCATGAAGTCAGTGTGCATGTGGTGTGCCCATCGTTCTTCCAGACCAACCTGCTGGATTCCTTCCGTGGCCCAACGCCAGCGATGAAGGCGCAGGTCGGCAAGCTGCTGGAAAGCTCACCGATCAGTGCGGCGGATATTGCCGACTACATCTATCAGGAAATTGCCAAGGGCGAGTTTATGATCCTGCCCCACGAGCAGGGCCGTATGGCCTGGGCCGTTAAGCAGAAGAACCCGCAGTTGCTGTACAACGAAATGACCGCCATGGCCGACAAGATGCGTGCTCCACGCAACAAGTGATGCCAGTGTGAGGGTGGTCTTGTTGATCACTCGGTCAGCTTAATCGGTGCTTGGGCTTGCCTGCTGCGGGCTCGGGCGTTAGGGTTTGCGGTCATGTCGGCATGGCCGCGAAACTGATGGTATTTCTGTGAAACCTTTCCCGCGGGCCTTGTTGTTGCTGGCCCTGGTTCTGGCTGCAATCAACTTGCGGCCCGGCATCACCTCCCTGGCACCGCTGATCGAGCGGATTGCCGAAGAGCTGGCCTTGAGCCGCAGCCTGATCAGCCTGACAACTGCCTTGCCGGTATTGTGCATGGGCCTGTTGGCACCCTTCGCACCACGCCTGGCTGTGCGTTTTGGGCTCGAGCGCACCATCGCCCTGTGTATGGCATTGATTGCCGCTGCGCTGCTGCTACGCCTGATCGGACATGCCAGTGCCATTCTGATCGGCAGTGCGGTGTTGCTGGGGGCGGCCATCGCGGTTGCGGGGCCGCTGCTCTCGGGGTTTATCAAACGTCATTTCGCCGGGCGTATGGGCAGCGTGGTGGGTTGGTATTCGCTGAGCATGGCGATTGGCGGCGCTGGCGGCGCGGTGCTGACCGTGCCGGCCACTCAGTGGTTGAGCGATGACTGGACCCATGGGCTGGCCGTATGGGCATTGCCTGCGTTGTTGGGCTTGCTGCTCTGGCTGTGCCTGCCCAATCGCGCCGAAGCGGATGCTGACGCTGCGGGTACCGGCCTGCCCTGGGGCAGCCCGCGAGCCTGGCTGATCAGTGCATTCTTTGCTATTCAGGCGGGGCTGTTCTATGCCCTGGCCACCTGGGCGGTGGCGCGGTATCACGAGGCTGGGTTGAGCTTGTTGCACAGTAACAGCTTGTTCAGTGTGTCGATGCTGATGGGCTTGCCCAGTTCATTCCTGCTGCCTTGGTTGGCGCAACGGTTCCACAATCGCTATCTGTTGCTGATGGGATGTGGTCTGTTGTCATCGGTCAGTCTGATCATGATCACCTTCCAGCCGACGGTACTGCCCGAGCTCTGGGCGGTGACCATCGGCTTTGGCCTGGGCGGCTCATTTGCTCTGTCCCTGGTATTGCCGTTGTATGAAGCGGGCTCGCCACTGGCGGTCAGCCGCTGGACGGCGATGATGCTGTGCATGGGTTACAGCCTGGCGTGCCTGACTCCGGTGCTGACCGGTCTGGCCCGCGATCTGGCGGGTAGTTATCAGCTGCCCTTTATGGTGCTCACATTACTGGCGTTACTGATGACGCTGCTGGCCTGGCTGATGCGCCATGGCCCGTCGCGCAGTTCTGGCTGAGGCGGGTTTTGCCGCTGATAACGCTTATTTGGCAGCAGTTCCTTCCTTGGCCTCCGGGGCTGTGATAGAAGGCAGCCTTGATTTGCTGGAGTGCCTGCGTGGAGTCGGAATCCATCGTTTATGGTTGCATCCGTGACTGGCCGTCGGATAGCCCGGCGGAAAGTCGTTTGCGCCGTGATATCAATCGCCAGGTGCTCGATGAGCTGCCGGCGGGTGATGCCTGGAGTTTTCTCGGTAGGGAGATGTTTGCCTGTTGCGAGCAACCGGGCGATGGCCTGTACCAGACTCAGGTGATCCACTTCGGCGCCAGCTACCGCACGGTGGAGTATGAGTGGAGCCTGTGGATCAAGCAGTTCGAGGCGCTGCTCAAGCGTCTGTACTGGGCCAGCGCAGTGGTGCACCTGGAAACCGAGCTGAACGGCACCCACACCTTTCGCTGGGAGTCGGATAACGGCTTTCACAGCCCGCAGGAAGGCGAGTTGCGTGTGCGTTGCGCGTGGGAGCGCGAGGGTGGGTTACGCGGTTAACCGCCTTTAATCGTCCAGTCCTTCAAGTGCATCCAGCCATTCTTTCGGCACATCACGCTTCAACGCCAGCTGGCATTGCTGGCTGTCCGCATCAAACACAATCACTGCCTGGCCATTGTTCAATGCGTGGCGTACCCGTTCGATACGCGTATCCAGCGGGGTTTCGTCGCCGTTATCGGTGCCGTCACGGGTGACGAAGTCTTCGATCAGGCGGGTCAGGGTGTCAGCTTCAAGCAGGTGATAGGGGATCAGCACGGTAGGGTCTCCAAAAGGCAGCGCGATCCTAACGTGCGCCGCCCGGCCTGGCCATGTTTGCCGTGCTGTTACTGGACGGAGGGTTCAGTAGGCTGCAGGTAGGTTTCCAGGGTGCTGTACAGCTTGGCGCTGTCCAGCGGTTTGCCGAGGAAGTCATTCATTCCGGAGTCGACTCCGTGCTGGCGGTGCTCATCGAGGATATGTGCGGTCAGGGCGATGATCGGCACCGCTGGCAGGTTGTTCTGGCGCTCCAGGCGGCGGATCTGCCGGGTGGCTTCGAAGCCATCCATTTCCGGCATTTCACAGTCCATCAGGATCAGTTGCGTGGCGCTCGGGTCGCGCTGGTATTCGTTGAGTGCCGCCAGGCCGTTGGTAACCAGGCGCACGTTGTAGCCGCGCTTTTTCAGAAAGCCTTGGACGACCAACTGATTTACCGGGTTGTCTTCAGCCACCAGGATGCAGGGCGCACTGCCGGTGTCGGTGTGGGTTTTCGGTAGCGGTTTGATCTCCGCTGCACGCGGTTCTTCATAGAGTTCCAGCAGTGCACTGCGCAGGGCATTGATCGCCAGCGGCTGCGGCAGACCGAGCAGGCGCAGGCCGCCAGAGTTGGGCAATTTCTGACATTGCTCCGGGGCGCAGAGCAGCAGCACGCGCTGCCCCGGCTGCAGCAGCGGACGCAGCGAATCCAGCCAGTGCTGGATGCTGCCCGGCCACGGCGCCATCAGTACCAGCAGCGGCGGTGCGGCGAAGTCTTCCAGGTAGCCGTGCAGGGTTTCCGGGTTCTGGCAGCGTTCGGTGCGCATGCCCCAGCGTCCGAGCAGGCGGCTCAGGGCATCCAGGCCCAGGCCGTCGAGTGAGGTGAGCAGCGCGGTGCGGCCCTTGAGCAACTCATGCAGTGGGTCGGTGGGCAGCGGTTCGTCAGCCTGCGGAATATCGAACGCAAAGCGTGTGCCCTGGCCCGGGGTGCTTTGCACCTCGATACGGCCGCCCATCATCTCCACCAGTTCCTTGCTGATCGCCAGGCCCAGGCCGCTGCCGCCATAGCGGCGGGTGGTGCTGGAGTCGCCCTGGGCGAAGGATTCGAACAACTGGGTCAGGGCCTGGTCACTGATGCCGATACCGCTGTCGCTGATGGCGAACACCAGGTGCGGATTGCCCTGGGAGTCATTGCGCCGGCAGACGTTCAGCGCCACATGACCTTCGGCGGTAAATTTCAGGGCGTTGCTGAGCAGGTTCATCAACACCTGTTTGAGCCGCGTCGGATCACCCTGGGCGCGGCGCGGTACGCCACTTTCCAGGCTGACGTAGAGGCGCAGGCGCTTGTCCAGGGCCTGTCCGGTGAACAGACTGAGGGTGTCGGAAATCAGCTCCTCCAGATCGAACTCGATATGTTCCAGGCTGAGCTTGCCGGATTCGATACGCGCGTAATCGAGGATGTCGTTGATCACCGCCATCAGCGAGCTGCCGGAGCTGGAAATGGTGTCTACATAGAAGCGCTGGCTGCGATCCAGCGGGGTTTCCTTGAGCAGCTGCAGCATGCCCAGCACGCCATTGAGCGGGGTGCGGATTTCGTGGCTCATCTTGGCCAGGAAGCGGCTCTTGGCCAGGTTCTCGATTTCCGCCTGCTCGGCGGCGCGGCGAGACTGGAAGCCTTCCTCCTTGAGCAGGTTGATGCGATCGGCCAGGCCGATGGACAGGGTGATCAGTTCGATGGTCACACCAATTTTCACCGCCGTAGCACCGAACACCCCCAGCACTTCCAGGCCGAGCGAGCCGGTGGTGGCCTGAATAAAGGCGAACAGCAGGATGGCCCAGGCCAAGGTGTAGTAGGAGCCGTAGCGTACGCCGCGGCGCCAGATATACAGACCAGTGAGCAGCAGGGTCAGCGAGACCAGTGACACCGTGACGCTGGCGAGGATATTCCAGGCGCTGAAGCCGATCAGTGGCACTGACAACAGGCAGCCGGCACACACCAGCATCAGCAGGCGCAGGCCAGTATCCAGGCGTGGGAAGTACTGCGGCGCATGCAGGAAATGCCGGCTGAACTGAATCGCCGTCAGGCAGTGCAGGTACATCAGGATGTAGATGCTTACTGACTGGAAGGCCACATGCTCAGGCAGCAGTTTGAACAGCATGCCGTCAAAGCAGGCCGCCAGCACACCGACGTTGAGGTTGTAGGCCAGGTACCAGAAGTAGGCGGATTCGCGCAGCGAGATAAACAGGAACAGGTTGTAGCAGAACATCGCAAACAGCACGCCATAGAACGCGCCGTTGAAGCCCATAAGGTTTTCCTGGGCGGCGGCGCTGGCCTGGTAGGTGCTGAAGAACACCGGCATGAAGATCGTGCTGCTGGTCTTCACCCGAATCAGCAGGGTGCTCTCGCCGGTGGGCAGTTCAAGTGGGAACCAGAAATTGCGCACCTGTACCGGGCGTTGGGAGAAGGCATAACGGTCGCCGCTTTCCTGCATCTGCCACTGGCCATCGGCATGGGCCAGGAACACCTGCAGGTGATCGAGCAGCGGGTAGTTGATTTCCAGGTAGCCGGCCAGGTTCTGCGCCAGCACGTTGTTCAGGCGGATCTTGAACCACCAGGTGGCGTCATTCTTGCCGAGGTTGGCGTGCGGGCCTTGCACCGGGGTGAAGCGTTCATCCGCCAGGGCCGCGACCTGTTCGATGCTCATGTCACCCTGGGGATCTTCCAGGTAGGCCATGGCGGGGCCCAGTGACAGGCGCAGATCACTGTTATCCAGCGTTGCAGGCTGCAGCGCCCACGCTGGCCCGCACAACCAGAACAGTACCAACGCCAGCCAAATCCGAGGCATTCAGCGACCTCAATATTATTTTCTGAGGCCTGATCCGGCCCCGCGTCATGCCATCACTTTGCCCTGATGCGCGCGCCCCTTCAAGCGTCCTGATCACGTGGGCGCAACAGGCTGTCAACGCTGGGCACACGGGTGTCGCTGGCCATCTGCGCATCATGTTCCAGTTGATGGCTGAAACGCTCCAGCGAGCCCTGTGCTGGCTGAGCATCGCTGGCAAATACCGGTGGGCTGAGCAGGTAGGCCGTGAGCAGGCGACTGAGGGCGTTGAGGCTGTCGATATGCGTGCGTTCGTAGCCATGGGTGGCATCGCAGCCGAAGGCCAGCAGTGCGGTGCGGATATCGTGGCCGGCAGTGACGGCCGATTGCGCATCGCTGTGGTAGTAGCGAAACAGGTCGCGGCGTACCGGAATTTCATATTCGCTGGCCAGACGCAGCAGCTGGCGTGACAGGTGATAGTCGTAAGGCCCGCCGGAGTCCTGCATGGCCACGCTGATGGTGTGCTCGCTGGACTGCTGGCCGGGCGCGACCGGGGCGATATCGATGCCGACAAACTCGCTGACATCCCAGGGCAGGGCGGCTGCCGCACCAGAACCGACTTCCTCGGTGATGGTAAACAGCGGGTGGCAGTCGATCTCTGGTTCCAGGCCGCTTTCCTGGATGGCCTTGAGCGCGGTAAGCAGCGCCGCAACGCCGGCTTTGTCATCCAGGTGACGCGCGCTGATATGCCCGCTTTCAGTAAATTCCGGCAGAGGGTCGAAGGCGACGAAGTCACCCACCGAAATGCCCAGTGATTCGCAGTCGGCGCGGGTACTGCAGTAAGCATCCAGGCGCAGTTCGACGTGGTCCCAACTGATCGGCAATTGGTCCACGGCGGTATTGAAGGCGTGTCCAGAGGCCATCAGTGGCAGCACGCTACCGCGAATCACGCCCTGGTCGGTAAATACGCTGACGCGGCTGCCCTCGGCGAAACGGCTCGACCAGCAACCGACGGCGGCCAGGCCCAGGCGACCGTTGTCCTGCAACTCGCGGACGATGGCGCCAATGGTGTCCAGGTGCGCCGAAACCGCGCGGTCCGGGCTGCTTTGCTTGCCCTTGAGGGTGCCACGAATGGTGCCGCGGCGGGTCATCTCGAAGGGGATACCGATTTCCTCCAGGCGTTCGGCGACGTAGCGCACGATGGTGTCGGTAAAACCGGTGGGGCTGGGAATGGCGAGCATTTCCAGCAGCACTTTCTGCAGATAGGCGAGGTCGGGTTCGGGGAGTTGCTGCATGGTGTCTCCTGGCGAAAAGTGTCTGAGTGGCCACCTGATCTGCTAACTATGCGGTTCTTGCTTCCCGGACTGCGCTGCGCTTGTCCGGGCTACGCTGAGCTGTAGCTCGGATAAGCCTTGGCGCAATCCGGGAGCAGGCAGCGCGGCGCTGGCTCAAACCACCTGGCTAAGCGGGAACAGCAGGTCGATAAAGCGCTCGGCGGTGGGTTGCGGCTGGTGGTTGGCCAGGCCAGCGCGTTCGTTGGCTTCGATAAACACGTACTCGGGTTGATCGGCTGCAGGCACCAGCAGGTCGAGGCCGACCACCGGGATATCCAGGGCGCGGGCGGCTTTTACCGCAGCATCGGCCAGTGCTGGGTGAAGGATGTCAGTGACGTCCTCCAGGCTGCCGCCGGTGTGCAGGTTGGCAGTTTTGCGCACGGCCAGGCGCTGGCCGGCCGGCAGCACGCTGTCGTAATCCACTCCGGCGGCATGCAGGGTGCGCAGGGTTTCAGCGTCCTTGGGGATGCGGCTTTCACCTTCGGTGGCGGCTTGTCGGCGGCGGCTCTGCGCGTCGATCAGCTCACCGATGCTGTGCTGACCATCGCCGATCACTTCCGCCGGGCGGCGAATGGCGGCGGCGACCACGGCAAAGCCGATCACCAGAATGCGCAGATCAAAGCCTGGGTGAAAGCTTTCCAGCAAGACGCGGCTGTCGAAGGTGCTGGCGCGTTCGATGGCGTCCTGCACATCCAGTGGCGTGCGCAGATCCACCGCCACGCCCTGGCCTTGCTCGCCATCCACCGGCTTGACCACCAGGCTGCCGTGCTCGGCGAGAAACGCGGCGTTGTCCTCAGCGCTGCCGGCCAGACGCTGGGCTGGCAGGTGCAAGCCTGCGCGGGCCAGGGCGCGGTGGGTCAGGCGCTTGTCCTGGCACAGGGTCATGCTCACCGCGCTGGTCAGGTCGCTCAGCGATTCCCGGCAGCGGATGCGGCGGCCGCCGTGACTCAAGGTGAAAAGCCCGGCGTCGGCGTCGTCGACCTGCACCTCAATGCCGCGTCGCAGCGCTTCATCGACGATGATTCGTGCGTAAGGGTTCATCGGCGTGTGCGGGCCGGGGCCGAGAAACAGCGCTTCGTTGATGCCGTTCTTGCGCTTGATGCTGAAGGTCTGCAGTTCGCGAAAGCCCAGTTTGGCGTACAGGCTTTTGGCCTGCTGGTTGTCGTGCAGTACGGACAGATCCAGGTGGCTCAGACCGCGACTCATAAAGTGTTCGATCAGGTGGCGTACCAGCACCTCGCCGACCCCAGGTCGGCTGCAGCGTGGGTCGACTGCCAGGCACCACAGGCTGCTGCCGTGGTCCGGGTCCTGATAGGCCTTGTGGTGGTTGAGGCCCATCACGCTGCCGATCACCGCGCCGCTGTCCTCATCCTCGGCCAGCCAGTACACCGGCCCACCCAAGTGGCGCGGGGTGAGTTTGTCGGGCTCGATTGGCAGCATGCCGCGCAGCTGATACAGGGCGTTGATCGCCTGCCAATCCTCGGCATTCTGCGCACGGCGTACGCGGTAACCGCGAAAGCTGCGGCGTGCTGGGCGGTAGTCGGTAAACCACAGGCGTAGCGTATCGGAGGGATCGAGAAACAGCTGCTGCGGTGCTTGCGCCAGCACCTGGTGCGGCGCGGCTACGTAAAGCGCGATATCGCGCTCGCCGGGTTGCTCAGCCAGCAACTCACTGGCCAGGGCAGCGGCATCCGGGTAGGTGTGGCCGATCAGCAGACGGCCCCAGCCGCAAAGCACGGCGTGCGGTTGGCTGGGCGGGGCGCTGTGATCCTCGGCCAGGCGCGCAGTCAGGCGCTCGTAGGAAGGCGCCTGACCGCGCAGCAGGCGTTGGTTAAAGGCAGTGGCACGCATTGGAAAAGTCCTTGGCTATGAGCAGGAGGCGGATGCGGCGGTGGCGGGTGTGTACCCAGCCACCGTAGCGCTCTACAAGCCGTGTTCGTTGAGCCAGAGATTGAGCGCCGCCAACTGCCACAGCTTGGAGCCGCGCAAAGGCGTCAGTTGACTGTGCGGGTCACTCAATAAACGATCGAGCATGGCCGGGTTGAACAGGCCGCGATCCTGGCTGGGGTCGAGCAGCAGGTCGCGCACCCAGCCCAGAGTGGCGCCTTCCAGGTGCTTGAGGCCAGGCACCGGAAAGTAACCCTTGGGCCGGTCGATCACTGCGCTGGGGATCACCTTACGTGCCGCTTCCTTGAGCACATGCTTGCCGCCATCGGGCAGCTTGAAGCGCCCAGGAATACGCGCGGAAAGCTCGGCCAGGCGATAGTCGAGGAACGGTGTACGCGCTTCCAGGCCCCAGGCCATGGTCATGTTGTCGACCCGTTTGACCGGGTCATCGACCAGCATCACCGTGCTGTCCAGGCGCAGCGCCTTGTCCACGGCAGCCACGGCGCCGGGCTGGGCGAAATGCTCACGGACGAAGTCGCCGGCCATGTCGCCAGTCAGCCATGCAGGCTGCACGCAGGCGGCGTACTCGTCGTAATCACGGTCGAAGAACGCCGCGCGATACGCCCCGAAGGCATCCTCGGCGGCGTCCACCTGCGGGTACCAGTGGTAGCCGGCGAACAGCTCATCGGCGCCCTGGCCGCTCTGCACCACTTTGCAGTGCTTGGCCACCTCGCGTGACAGCAGGTAGAAGGCGATGCAGTCGTGGCTGACCATCGGCTCGCTCATGGCACGGAAGGCCGCTGGCAACTGTTCGAGAATCTCGTGTTCGCCAATGCGCAGCTGATGGTGACGGGTGGCAAAGTGCTCGGCGATCAGGTCGGAATACTGGAATTCGTCGCCGCGCTCGCCGCCGGCATCCTGAAAGCCGATGGAGAAGGTCGACAGGTTGTCCACCCCGGCTTCACGCAGCAGCCCGACCAGCATGCTTGAGTCGACGCCGCCGGACAGCAGTACACCGACGTCCACGGCAGCGCGTTGGCGAATCGACACGGCTTCGCGCATGCCGTCGAGAACGCGTTCTTGCCATTCTTCCAGGTCGAAGGCGATTTCCTCGCGCTGTGGGCCGAATGTTAGGTTCCACCAGGTCTGCTGTTCACAGTTGCCTTGGGCGTCGATACGCATCCAGCTGGCAGGCGGCAGTTTTTCTACCCCGGCCAGCAGGGTGCGCGGTGCCGGCACCACCGCGTGGAAGTTCAGGTAGTAGTTGAGGGCAACGGGGTCGAGGGTCTTGCCGATGTCACCGCCGGCCAGCAGTGCGGGCAGGCTGGAGGCAAAACGCAGGCGTTTGCCGGTGCGTGACAAGTACAGCGGCTTGACCCCGAGGCGGTCGCGGGCGATGAACAGCTGCTGGCTGTCACGTTCCCAAATGGCGAAGGCGAACATGCCGTTGAGCTTGGGCAGCAGGTCGGTGCCCCAGGCGTGGTAGCCCTTGAGCAGCACTTCAGTGTCGCCACCTGAGAAGAAGCGGTAGCCGAGGGCTTTCAGTTCTTCGCGCAGTTCCGGGTAGTTGTAGATGGCGCCGTTGAACACCATCGTCAGGCCCAGCTCGCTGTCGATCATCGGTTGGCCGGAGGCTTCAGCCAGGTCCATGATCTTCAGGCGGCGGTGGCCGAGGGCGAGTGGGCCCTGGCTGTGAAAGCCGTGGGCATCGGGGCCGCGAGCGGCCATGTGGTGGGTGATTCGCTCGACTGCAGCCAGGTCGGCCGGTCGTTGATCAAAACGTAATTCTCCAGCGATTGCGCACATAATTCCTTACCGGTATTGCCGTTGGGGAGTGGTTCGGGGCTGCCGAACCTTTTACACCAAAACAAAATAATGCTTTCATGTCAAAGTTTTATATCGAATTAAAAGGCGTTTATGGCTGATAAAAAGGTTTCTACTGAAATAGATTTGTCATCTGTCCTGGCCTTTGAGCTACCGCTGTTTCAGGCCTTGCGGCGTTTGCAGCAGGCCGGTGAAGTGCATGCCAAACGCCTCGGCCGCTTTGGTGGGCTGACACCGATGCAGTTGATGATTTTGCAGGTGCTGGCGGGGGAAACACGGCTGACGGCCAGTGACCTCAGCGGTCGGGTCAGCCTCACGGCCGCGACCCTGTCGGGCATGCTCGACCGTTTGGAGGAAAAGGGCCTGCTGCAACGCCAGCGTGACGATCAGGATCGTCGCCGGCAGTGGCTGCTGCTCAGCGAGCAGGGGCGAACCCTGCTGCAACAGGCACCGAGCCTGCTGCCGCCGGAGTTTGTCGAACGCTTTGCCGGATTGCAGGAGTGGGAGCGGCACAGCCTGACCGCCGCGTTGTTACGCGCGGCGCAGCTGTGTGGGGAGATGGAGTAGAACCGCCGCGCCATGAGAGTAGGCGCGGCCCGGCGTTGTGCAGCCGCCGGTTTAGCGCTGAGCGCTGAGCTTGGGCTGCTTGTACAGATCCAGCAGCACCTGATCAAGAATCGACGAGGCGCCCCACGGGCGTGGGTCGTTGAGGATGGCCACCACGGCCCAGCTGTTGCCGTTGCTGTCGCGGCTGAAACCGGCGATGGCGCGCACGTTGTTCAGCGTACCGGTCTTGATTCGCGCCTCGCCCACCAGCGGGGTGCGGTGCAGGCGTTTGCGCATGGTGCCGTCCATGGCTACCAGCGGCAGCGACGCCATAAATTCGGCGGCGTAAGGACTCTTCCAGGCCGCTTGCAGCAAGGTGGCCATTTCCCGTGCGCTGACCCGCTCGGCACGTGACAGCCCTGAGCCGTTTTCCATTACCAGGTGCGGCGCAGTGATGCCCTTGCGCGCCAGCCAGCTGCGGATCACCCGTTGCGCGGCCTTGCTGTCGTCCTGGTCGGCGGAGGTGCGGAACTGCGCGCCAAGGCTGAGGAACAGCTGCCGGGCCATGGTGTTGTTACTGTATTTGTTGATGTCGCGGATGATTTCGGTCAGGTCCGGCGAATAGGCGCGGGCCAGCAGTCGGGCTTTTTCCGGCACAGGGGCGAGACGGGTTTTGCCCATGATGCTGCCGCCCAGTTCCTGCCAGATGGCGCGGATGGCGCCGGCGGCGTAGCTGGGGTGATCAAGCAGCGACAAATAAGTCTGCGAGCTGCAGCCTTCGGCCAGCTTGCCGGTGACGATGACCGTGGTGCCATCGAATTCGGTGACCGGGTTGTAACGTACATCCGGCCAGCCCGGACATTTGGCAGCCGGCAGGGCTTTGACGCGGTTGTCGATGCGAATATCGGCAATCGGCGGTTCGGCGGCGATATGCACCTTGCCACCTTCGGTGCGGGCGATAAACCGCAGTGCCTTGAGGTTGACCAGCAGTGAGTCGGGGGCCACTAGGAACGGCTTGTTGGCGTCGCCGCCGTCGTCATTGAAGCTGGGCAGTTGCGGCTGTACGAAGTGGCTGCGATCGAGCACCAGATCGCCCGTCACTTGCAGCACGCCGTTGGCACGCAGGTCGCGCATCATCAGCCAGAGCTTTTCCATGTTCAGCTTGGGGTCACCGCCACCTTTTAGGTACAGGTTGCCGTTGAGCACGCCGTTCTTCAGCTGGCCGTCGGTGAAGAACTCGGTTTTCCACTGGTGGGTCGGGCCGAGCAACTCAAGCGCTGCGTAGGTGGTGACCAGTTTCATGGTGGAGGCGGGGTTGACCGAGATGTCAGCATTGAAGAAATTGCTATTGCCAGGGCCATTGAGCGGTACGGTGGCCACCGACAGCGACTGGCTGCTGATCTTGTTGGCTTTCAGGGACTGCTGAACCTTGTTCGACAAACTGCCATTGGCCGCGGCAAGTGGCAGGCACACAGGCAGCAACAGGCTGGCAATAGCCAGGCGACGCAGGGATTTGATCATGGGTGGCAACCCTCCAGCTGAGGGACAACAACGATGAGGCGAGGCATGTAAGGGGGGCTCGTCGCGGCTTGGGATGATGCCCGCGATTATGCCCCATTCCAGTGCTGGCGGCGTGTGTTGGCATGGGCTTTCTGCGAGTTATCGACTGACCTGTCGTCTTCGAAGCGGGCACGCAAGCCGCGAAACTGCTAGAGTGCCGCGCGTTATCACTCTTGAGGATTGTTCCATGGCTACTAACCGTTCCCGCCGTCTGCGCAAAAAACTCTGCGTGGATGAATTCCAGGAGCTGGGTTTTGAGCTGAACCTGAACTTCAAGGAAGATCTGAGCGATGCTGCCATCGACACCTTCCTGGAAGACTTTCTGCGTGACGCCATGACCGCCAATGGCCTGGGTTATGTTGGCGGCGATGACTTCGGTCTGGTGTGTCTGGGCAAGCGTGGCTCGGTCAGCGAAGAGCAGCGCGCTGCCGTTGAGGCCTGGCTGAAAGGCCGTAACGAGCTGGTGGACTTCACTGCCAGCCCGCTGATCGATGTCTGGTACCCGGACAACGCGATCAATCAGGCTTAAAACCTGTGAACAGGGCATGCCCCGCGCATGCCCTGTTACTTTTCCCGCCTCAACTCTCTCGCCTCAGCCGTCCAGGCCCGCCTTGGCCAGCACGCTCGCTGCATCGACCTGATCAATCTGTTCAGGGCGTAAAAAGCGCTCGGCGTATTGCAGGTAGATCTTCTCTCGCACGAACAGCCCGAACAGCTCTGGATCGATATGCGCGCCTTTGCACATACCGGCCATGATGCCGAGTGATTCGGACAGCAGTTTGCCTTTCTTGTAGGGCCGATCCACGGCGGTCAGCGCTTCGAAGATATCGGCTATCGCCATCATCCTGGCCGGCAGGCTCATGTCTTCACGCTTGAGGCGTTTCGGATAACCCGTGCCGTCCATTTTTTCATGATGGCCGCCGGCGATTTCGGCAACGTTGGCCAGGTGCGGCGGGAAGGGCAGGTGACTGAGCATGCGGATGGTTTGCACCATATGGCCGTTGATGATGAAGCGTTCTTCATTGGTCAGGGTGCCGCGGGTGATTCCCAGGTTATACAGCTCGCCGCGGTTGTGTTTGTAGGCCGGCACGTCGAGTTTGAAGCCCCAGGGGTTGTCGGCGGCAATCAGCTCGCTGTCGGGGCGCTCGATCAGGTGTTCGGGCTTGTCGCTGAGCAGGCTTTCCTGCACCGGCAAGGGCTGCGCAGGTGAGCGTGACTGGCGCAGGTTCTCCTCCCAGGACACCCCCAGGCGATCATCCAGGGTACGCGTCCAGGTGCGTGCGGCGATGCTGCGCAGGCGCTCTAGATCAGCCTCGGCCATGGCTTCGCCGCCCAGGTTGCAGCGGGCGATAAAGGCAAATTCATCATCCAGTGCAGCGAGAAGCTCATCGCGCACCTGGGCCAGGCTGGTCGCTTCACCGCCCTGGCTAACGCCTTGCCAGTAAGCAATCCAGGCATCGCGCTTGAGTACCTCGAAGCGCATACGCACCTCATGGATGCGGTCGCAGATGGTTTCCAGCTTGGTGGCCTTGTCCACCACGTATTCGGGTACGGTGACCTTGCCACAGTCATGCAGCCAGGCGGCGATATGCAGGGCTTCCCACTCTTCCTCGCTGGGCTGGTAGGTGTCGAATGTCGGGTCTTGGCTGTCGGCCGCAGCGCGGGCCAGCATCAGGGTCAGCTCCGGCACGCGCTGGCAGTGGCCGCCGGTGTAGGGGCTCTTGGCGTCGATAGCGCCAGCGATCAGCTGGATAAAGGAGTCCAGCAGCTTCTTCTGCTGATCGAGCAGGCGCTGGCTCTCGATGCACAGCGCCGCCACGCCAGATACTGCCTCGACATAGGCGATGCGTTCCGGGCGCAGCATGGCCAGTTCAGCTTCATCGCCGGTGTCGCGATGCAGCAACAGTAGAACGCCCAGGGTCTGCCCCTGACGATTGTGCAGGCCGGTGCAGACCAGATGGGCGCGCGGGCTGTCGAGGGTATGCAGCAGGCTCTGGAATCCCTGTGCCTGTTCGAAGCCCAACGCCACGGTGACACTCCCGCCGCCCATGGCGGTTTGTGCCAGCCAGCTGGGTGTGGTGGGATCGCCCTGGTCAAAGCTAGGGATGCGGTGTTCTTCCAGGTTGTGCTGCTGCTCGTTGATAAACAGGCCATGGGGTTCCAGGCGACCGCTGCTGACATCACGCAGATAGAGCAGGCCACCACTGGCTTCGCTGAGGTCGACGGTTTCCCGCAGGACCCGGCGCAGCAGGGCGTCGAAACGGGTTTCTGCCGACAGGCTGGCGGCAATGTCGAGGAAGCTGGAGATGGTTTCCTTCATCCTTCCCATCGACACTGCCAGTTGGTCGACCTCCTTGACGAAGGAGCGGCCGCTGGCCGGGTAGTCAAAATTGAAGCTGCGGATGGCCTCGGCTTCACCGACCAGCATGCGCAGCGGTTTGACCAGAATATTGGAGAGCAGCCAGCCGATCGGGATGCACAGCAGCAGGATGCCCAGAGTCAGCATCGCGCCTTGCCAGCGGATGCGGTAGGCATCGGCCAGCAGTTCGTGCTCCGGTGCCAGCAGGGCCAGGCGCAGCCCCTCGGGGCCACCCTCGTTGAGCTGGGTGTAGGAGATCTGCCAGCGTTGCTGGTTCAGTTGCACGGCGCCTTGGCGATCTTTGTTCAGGCCCAGATCGAGAAAACTGGCCAGCAGTGGGCTGAGTGTTTTGACCTGGGCCAGCTGCAGGGTTTCTCCAGGGATGACCAGGCGTGCGCTGTCCGGGTAGGCCACGGCGCTGCCGTCCGGGCTGTACAGCACCACTTCAGTGGAGGGTGTCAGGCGATGCTCGGCCAGGGTGGCAGAGAGGTCATCGAGGGTCAGGTCGGCGGCCACCACGGTGCTGTCGGCGCTTTTGCGGGCGATGGTGGTACCGATCTCCCCGGTGGAAAAGAAGGCATAGGGGGCGGTGGTGAAATGCTCCGCGCTCTGTTGTGCGCCCTGATACCAGGGGCGTTGGCGCGGGTCGTAGGTCTCCTTGAGGTTCTGCCGGCGGCTGATGGGCTGCAATTGGGCATCGAAGAACTGGTATTCGGAATCCAGGCGCTGTTCGCTGATGCGGTCAATGCTCCACACCTGATAGGCCGCATCTTTCGGTGCGAAGAAAATCTGTCGCAGTTTCTGGCTGCGTAGCGGGCGCACCATGAAGAAGCCGCCATCGCCATAACCGACGTAGATCGACGCCAGTTTGGGATTATCGCGCAGGGCCTGGGCGAAGATCGGCAGCATGATCATGCGCTCATGGCGATCACGGCCATTGATCTGCTCGTTACGCGCCAGCAGGTTGATCATGTAGCGGATGGGTTGGTAGGTGTTGCGCAGGTCTGCCTGCACTTCCTTGCGCATCTGGCTGAACAGCTGGTCGCTGCTGCTGAGGATGATATTGCTGGTCTGTTGGTAGTTGAAGAAACCCAGCACCACTCCAGAACCCAGTAGCAGCAAGGTAAACAGCACGCTGATATGGATGTGGAGAGGAAAACGCCGTTCCCTTGACCCTGGCTTCTGTTGCATTGCACCCATCCTTAAGAGCCATAACCCAGCGCCAAGCATAGTGAAGCCTGGGTGGCTTTGCCTGGCTGGGTTAAAGGTTTTTCAGGTGGGCAGGAGGGGCTGCGCAGGGCTTGCGCGCTGCACTTTTGCGGTGCTTACGGTGAAGTGCCGGAATTGCTGCTGGAGCGGGTATGTGGCTGGTTGCGCCGTTGCAGCCAGCGCTCAAGGCCATACACCAGCAGTGCCACCAGCAAGGCCAGGGCTACGCCGATCAAACTGTTGAACAGGCGCACCTGCGGCAGTTGCCAGTCATGCGCCAGGCTTTCGGCCAGCAGTACGAAGCACACCGTGGTCTGCAGTACGAACAGCCCGTAATGATTGGCTTGCAGGGCGCGGCTGAGAGCGATCAGCGGCAGCAGGGTGGCGACCATCAGGGCCGGGTTCTGCAGGCTGTGGCCGAGCAGGATCAGCAGCGCTGCCGCGCCCAGGCTGGCGAGGATCGATTGCACGGCGCGCACCAGGCTGCCCTGGAAATCCAGTTGCAGGGTGGTCACCACCGTCAGGGTCAGCCAATAGCCTCGGTGCAGTTCGGCCAGGTTGACGATCAGCCCGGAAAGGGCAAACGCCAGGGTGCAGCCCAGCGCATGCAGGCGCCACTTCTGCTGCGGCAGACGTTTGGCATGGCGCCTGAGCACCTTGAAGATGCTGATGAAGCGCGGCATGTACGGCCACATGCGCAGGCCATGCATGCCGCGCAAGCCGAAGGCCAGGAGCATCACCCAGAGACCGCCGAGGATAAACAGCATGGCGATGGCATAAGGGTTGTTCAGCGAACCCAGGCCTTGCTGGCCCTGACCCAGGCACAGGCAGATGGCCAGGCCGATGCCCAGTTTGCCGGCTTCACTGCCAAAGCGTTGTAACCAGGCCAGGAGAAAGCCGAACAGGGCGAAGATCAGCAGGCTGGCATAAGGGTGGCTGGCGGACCAGAAACCCAGACCAGCGCTGCAGGCTCCCAGACCGCAGAGCATCAGCATGCGCAGCATGCCCAGGCGATGCAGTGGGTTGGCCTGCGCCGCCTGGAAGGCCCCGGCCGAGGCCCAGAGAAAGCCGGGATGCGCGCTGAACAAGCCGAGCAGCAAGGGTAGGGCGCAACCCAGGCCGGCGACCATGGCCGGGCCCCAGGCGGGAGGCCCGGCATGCCAGCTGAAGGTTTGTCGCAGTACGCTGCTCATGGTTTATACCGGGCTTGAACGGCCCGTCATCTCACGGGCCATTTCAGTAGCGTAGCTGTCGGTCATGCCGGCGATAAAGTCGATCACCCGCATGAAGGAGCGATACAGCGGCCAACCGGGTTCTGGTGCGTAGTAGCTGAGCAGGTCGAGAATGCGCCGGTGCTTGAACGACAGCGCACGCCCACTGTGTTGCTCCAGTGCCGCACCACAGAAGGCATTGAGGAGAATCTCCAGCGTGGTGTAGGCGCCGATCTCATGCAGCGTTTTGCGCTTGTCGTGGAAAATCTTCTCACGTGCCAGGGACTTTGCGCTCTGTACGCAGTGCTTGGCCGCGCCGTGCATGTGCTCGACCAGATCGCCCTGCAAGGTGCCGGTGAGCAGTGCATTCTGTTGTTCAACAAAAGCATGGGCCGCGGCATTGGTCAGGTGCTCGATGGCTTTGCCGCGCAGAATCGCCAGCTTGCGTCGGCGTGAGTCTTTCGGGCCGAGCTGGCGATAGGTTTCCGGCAGGTCATCGCCGACCAGATTCAGCAGCAAGGCCTCGACTTCGGTGTAGTCGAGTAGCTCCATCTCGACGCCGTCTTCCAGGTCGATCAGGCCGTAGCAGATGTCGTCTGCGGCCTCCATCAGGTAGACCAGCGGGTGACGTGCCCAGCGTTGTTCTTCCAACTGCGGCAGGCCGAGTTTGGCGGCGATCTGTTCGATCAATGGCAGCTCGCTCTGGTAGCAGCCGAACTTGTGCTTCTTGTAGCCCAGGGCGTCGGCGTGGCGTGCGGTCCAGGGGTACTTGAGGTAGGTGCCGAGGGTGGCGTAGGTCAGCCGTGTGCCGCCGTCGAACTGGTGGTACTCCAGCTGGGTGAGCACGCGAAAGCCCTGGGCATTGCCTTCGAAATTGAGAAAGTCGCCGCGTTCGGCATCGCTCATTGCATCCAGCCAGCCGCGCCCGGCGGCCTGTTGGAACCAGTGGCGAATGGCGTCTTCGCCGGAGTGGCCGAACGGCGGATTGCCGATATCGTGGGCCAGGCAGGCGGATTGCACGACCATGCCCAGGTCGCTCGGTGTGCACCAGCTTGGCAATTCGTCACGCAGCATCTCGCCGACACGCATGGCCAGCGAGCGGCCGACGCAGCTGACTTCCAGCGAGTGGGTCAGGCGTGTGTGGATATGGTCGTTGCTCGACACCGGATGCACCTGGGTCTTGCGCCCCAGGCGGCGGAAGGCGCCGGAGAAGATGATGCGATCATGGTCTTTGTGAAACGGCGTACGCCCTAGTTCGGCGACGCTGTGCGTTGGTTTACCGAGTCGTTCACGGTTGAGCAGGGTTTGCCAATCCAAGATAGATCCTCGCCGTTACCTGGCTGTGGCAGCTAGCTTCGGGGTTCTAGGCCTATGATGCAAGGCGAGGTGCTGCTAAAACCCGGCGGCGTCGATATCGATCAGCAGCAGGCGTTTGCCGTTGTCGATAAATTGCCCGGCGGTCAGGCAATACTGGTTGGTGGTGGCATCGCGGTAGGTGCTGGAGAGAATCAGCCGGCGTTCTTCCCAGCCTTCGGCCAGAAGCTGATAAAAGTAGGGGCGCCATGACCAGTTGTGGCCGATGTAGCGACTGTCGCTGTGCCAGGTATGGTCGTGCCATTCCAGGTTGGCGGTCAGTTGGGTGCCGTGACGGTCGCACTGGAAGATCCGCAGCAGCCAGGGGGTGGCATGTGGCTGTGGCAACTGGTCGGCCTGCGCGCCGGCTTCGATCCAGGCCTTGAAGCTGTTCATCAGCTCGCCGAGTTGCTGGCGTAGGGTCATCAGGCGGGCGCGTTCGGCAAGCTTCTGCTGCACATAGCGGTCGCGCAATTGGGCAAAACGTTTGACGAAAGCGCTGCTGCTGAAAAAGGCTTCTTCGGGTTTGGCAAACAGATAGCCCTGCACATAGCGCGCGCCGCACTCGAGGGCGAAATCCAGCTCGGCTTCGGTTTCCACACCTTCGGCAATGATCCAGCAGCCGGTCTTTTCCGCCATTTGTGCCAGGGCCTTGACCACCTCGCTGCTGGGGCCGCCACGGGCGGCCTGCTGGAACAGGCGCATGTCCAGTTTGAGGATGTCCGGTTGCAGGGCCAGCACCCGGTCGAGTTGCGAATAGCCGGCGCCGAAGTCGTCGATGGCGATGCGTGCGCCGGCTTGCCGGTAGCGTTCCACCACGCCCGGCAGACGGGCGCTGGCACCCCCCAGTTCGGTTATTTCGAAGACGATTCGCGCCGGGTCGATGCCGCTGTGTTGGAGTTGCTTGAGGCTGGGCAGGGGCTGCTCGGGGCGCAGGCGGCTGATCCAGCGGGGCGAGATATTCAGGCTGAGGAACCAGTCCTCGGGCGCTTGATGAAAGCCTGCCAATGCGTGCTCGCGCACCTGCCTGTCAAGGCGACGCAGGGCTGCTGGCGGCGTCTTCGGGTCACTGAACAGCGGGCCTGCCGAATGCAGTTGTCCATCATCGCTGCGCAGACGCGCCAGCGCTTCGACGCCAGCAATACGGCCGGTGGCGGTGTCGATAAAGGGTTGGAAAACAGCAAGCGGTTGACCATTGAACACTGCACGGTTCCTTAGGCAGGCAAATGCCCCGGTGGGCGGCTAAGCCAAGTCACTAAGCAAGATCGTGGCCAGATTAATCCCCTGCTTCACCATCTTTATGTGGGGCTGCTGCAGCATCCGGCTGACGTGGCGGATGACGCCGTAGCAGGGGGAAGGCGATCAGTGCAATGCGCAACCAGCGGCGCCAATGCCCCTTGCGAATACCCAGGGTGGCCAATAACAAGGCGCCGCCAGCGACCCAAAGTGGTGCATTGCTGCCGTGCAGCTCTGTACGCCAGTGTTGGCGCAACTGCTGTGCCTGGCGCAGTGGTTGTAGCATCACCAGGGCTTCGTGGCGCAGTTCCTGACGGTGCATTTCCAGGCGCATGCGCAGCAGGGTTTTGCGCAGCTCACGGCGCGAGGCCTTGGCCGGTAATTCGGGGAGGTTCATGGCAGCAGTTGCTCACGGTCACGGGCCAGTTCTTCCAGGCTGGCGCTGAAGGGCGCTGGAGCATTGCGTACGCGCAGCAGGAGCGTGATCAGTGAACTGAGCATGGCCAGTGCATAGAACACGCAGAGCGCACTGATGACCAGCAGGCGATGGCTGTCCCAGAACGCAATCAGCAGCGCGGCGGACAAGCCGATCAGCAACAACAAGCCGAACAGCAGGCTCAGGCTGGTCAGCACCAGCAGGCTCAGGGTATGGCTCTGCTGCTCTTTGAGTTCTTCCGCGAACAGCGCGATATGGCCTTGCAGCAGGCCAAGCAGGGCACCGGCGAAGCGCCGTGGCGAACTGCCACGGCTCGGTGGGTTAGGCGGTGTTGCATCCATTGCGTTTCTCTTTAGCGCCGGGAAATCAGCATGCCCAGCAACAGGCCGATGGCGGCAGCAATGCCGAGGGTTTGCCACGGGTGAGTCTGCACATAGCCTTCGGTGGCTTCAATAGCCGCCTTGCCACGTTCTTGCAGAGCTGCTTCAGCGTTGTGCAGGGTGCCACGGGCGCGGCCGAGGCTGCTGCGGATCTGCTCGCGCAGCTCCTCGGCCTGATCACCGGCCAGGCTGGCGGAGTGCTGCAGCAGGCGTTCGGTGTCGCTGACCAGCGCCTGGAATTCTTCGAGCAGTTGGTCCTTGCTGGCGGGAGTCGTGGTTTTACGGGCCATGGTGTTTCTCCTTCTGAAGGCAACAGTGTAGGGGTTCGAGTACCCCGGGGAGCAGTGGTTCCTTTTTTCTGCTGATTGCCGTGCTGCCTGCGTGGCAAGGGCTGGTACAGCGCTTGCATTGTGCTGGTGCGCGCCATTGATGATGCGCTCCGTTATGGGGCTGCTGGAAATCTGGCCAGGAAGCTGTGGTGCAGCAATAACTTATTAATAACTATGGATTAAGTACTTCGATAACAGGTTTGAACGGCACCGTGTTGGTGCTGTAAGAGGCTGGGGTCGGTTAAGCGGGATACGGTAATTGCTGCCATATGGTGCGTAATTTCCGCTGCGTGATCCGCTTTGGTGCTTTTTCCCGCGACGGAGTTTTCTTCGCAGATGGATAACATCAACAGTGCTGTGGAAACCCTGATTCACGGCTCCAATACCCTGTTTATTCTGCTTGGCGCGGTGATGGTGCTGGCCATGCACGCCGGTTTTGCCTTCCTCGAAGTGGGCACCGTACGGCAGAAGAACCAGGTCAACGCTTTGTCAAAAATCATCTCCGACTTTGCGGTGTCGGCCCTGGCCTATTTCTTTGTCGGCTACTGGATCGCCTATGGCGTGACCTTCCTTGAACCAGCCAGTGTGCTGACCGAAGGCAATGGTTATGCCCTGGTGAAGTTCTTCTTCCTGCTGACCTTTGCCGCGGCCATTCCAGCGATCATTTCCGGTGGTATCGCCGAGCGTGCCAAGTTCGGCCCGCAGCTGTGTGCCACGGTGCTGATCGTGGCCTTCGTCTACCCCTTCTTCGAGGGCATGATCTGGAACGGCAACTATGGTGTGCAGGCCTGGCTGGAGGCGCAGTTCGGCGCCACCTTCCATGACTTTGCGGGTTCCGTGGTGGTGCACGCGATGGGTGGCTGGCTGGCCTTCGGCGCAGTGATTCTGCTGGGGCGTCGGGATGGGCGTTACCGTGACGGCCGTCTGGTGGCTTTTGCACCGTCGAATATTCCGTTTCTGGCGCTGGGCTCGTGGATCCTGATCATCGGCTGGTTCGGCTTCAACGTGATGAGTGCCCAGACCCTGGGCAGCGTCAGTGGCCTGGTGGCGGTCAACACCCTGATGGCGATGGTCGGCGGTACGGTGGCGGCCTTGCTTGTCGGTCGTAATGACCCAGGCTTTCTGCACAACGGCCCGCTGGCTGGCCTGGTGGCGGTGTGCGCCGGTTCCGATCTGATGCACCCGGTTGGCGCGCTGATTACCGGTGCGATTGCCGGTGCGCTGTTCGTCTGGGCGTTCACTGCAACCCAGGTGAAATGGAAGATCGACGACGTGCTGGGCGTATGGCCGTTGCACGGTCTGTGCGGTGTGTGGGGCGGGATTGCCTGCGGCATCTTCGGCCAGGAAATGCTCGGCGGTCTGGGCGGTGTCAGCCTGGCCAGCCAGTTTATCGGCACTGCGCTCGGCGTGGTGGTGGCCTTGATTGGCGGCGTGCTGGTGTACGGTGTGCTGAAAGCGACCGTCGGCATTCGCCTGAGCCAGGAGCAGGAGTACTACGGTGCTGACCTCTCGGTGCACAAGATTGGCGCCATCAGCCAGGATTGATCAATAAGCATCAAGCAAAAGGCCCGGAGCGTATCCGGGCCTTTTTTATTGCTACCGCTTAAACCGTGAGGCTTAGAATAGCGGCAGGGTGTAGCTGACGATCAGGCGGTTTTCGTCGATGTCGTTGGCGAAGTTCGAACGCACTGTTGCATTACGCCAGCGCACGCCTAGGTTTTTCAGAGCACCTTCCTGGAACACGTACATCAGCTCGGTGTTGCGCTCCCACTCTTTGCCCTCGGAGCGGTTGGCGCCCAGTTCGACGTTGTCACCGGTCAGGTAACGGGTCATAAACGTCAGGCCCGGAATACCGACGCTGGCGAAGTTGAAGTCATAACGCGCCTGCCAGGACTTTTCATCCTTGTTGGCAAAATCGCTGATTTGTACGTAGTTGAGCAGGAACGGATCGGTGCCGTTGATATAGGCAAAACCGGTGTCACCGCTCATCTTCTGGTAACCCAAGCCGAAGCTATGACCTTCAATGCCGTAGGTGACCATCGCGCCAAGCGCTTTGTTATCAATGTTGCTGCGGCTTTCATCGGTTGAGCGGGCATAGCGCAGGTCGGTTTTCAGGGTTTGTTTGTCGCCCAGTGGCAGGACATGCACCAGGTTGAAGGAGTTCTGCTTGTACATGTCCTCCAGTCTGGAGTGGTAGTAACCCGCAGTGAGATCCGGCGTGAGTTTGTAGCTGCCGCCGAAGAAGCTGAACGAATCAGTGGTCACCCCCCCGGTCGTGGTGATCCCGCGCCGGCCACCGGTGGTCAGGGCGATGTCTTCATAGTCATTGGAGTTGCGGTTGTTCACTTCACGGACATGGCCCATGTCCAGGGTCAGGCCGTCTATTTCCTGGGACAGCAGATGGCCGCCTTGGAATATCTGCGGCAGCAGGCGGGCGTCGCTGGAGGCAATGGCCTGGTTCTTGAACTGCATACCGCCGACACGCAGGGTGCTTTTGGAAATTTTGGCTTTGGCTGCGACAGCCAGGCCGGAATAGTTGTCCTGCGAGCCACCGGACGAACGATCCGGAACCAGCAGGCCGCTGCCGGCCGTGCCGTCACCGGAATCCAGCTTGAAGCCGAACATACCGATGGCGTCGAGACCAAAGCCTACGGTGCCTTCGGTGTAGCCCGAATCTGCGCGCAGGATAAAGCCCTGCGCCCACTCTTCTTGCTTGTGTTGGGCCGCGCCAGTCTGGCGGAAATCACGGTTGAAGTAGAAGTTACGTGCTTCGACTGTGGCTTTGCTGTCTTTGATAAATTCGGCTTGTGCCAGCGACGGCAGGGTGAGGCAGGTGCCCAGTGTGGCGAAGGCCACAGCTCGGGCGAGGGGAGATTGAGTCATTATTGTTAGCTCCTCGTGTGTGCGGGTCGGCTTGTGGCCGATCTGTTACAGCGAGGCGCAATAAAACATGGGGTGACAGCCTGTGGCCCTTAGACTTTGGTCTGCCCACCCGCCAATAGCTCAGCACGAGCAGCGCAGGCGCATGTAAGCAAACGCTCTAGCAGGCGAGCTGTGCCGTTGATCGGTTAGCTTGGTGAGAGCGCTAAAGTTTCCCCTTGGATGGCCGTCAACCAGTCAGATACACCGCCCAGGTACTTTGCCATGAACCCGCTGGCCTCACTTCTATCCTCCCCATCCCGTTCTGCTGCGGCTACTGCCCAGCCGACCGTCCGCAATCCGGCTGCCGATGCACAGGCCACCTTGGCCAATCGTCTGGCTGAGCGCCTTGGCCTTGAGCCCGGCGCCCTGGCGGGTAAAGCCAATGACTACACCCCGGAGAAGGTCGCCGGACGGATTCTGGGCTTTATCGAGCAGCGCCTGCAGAGTGAGCAAGCTGCGGGCGCGGATCCGAGCAAGCTGCAGGGCTTGCTGGAGCAGGCGCGCAGTGGTGTGGAGAAGGGCTTTGCCGAAGCCCGCAAGATTCTAGACGGCATGGGTGTGCTGCAAGGCAAAGTGGCGAGCGATATCGATGACACTTACCAGAAAATCCAGGACGGCTTCAGTGCCCTGGATAAACGCTTCAACCCGAGCAGCCCAGCCAGTACCGGTAATGTCGCCGTAGCGGCCTACAGCGAGCGCTTCGCCGCCAAGGCGGAAACCTTCGAGATGCAAGTGACCACCCGTGATGGTGATCGCCTGCGCATCTCCATCGCCCAGGCTTCGGCCAACTGGTCGCAGAGCGCAGTGGCTGCCAGCAGTGACGGCAAGACCAGCTCGCTGGTAGCCAGCAGCCAGTCCGGCAGTCTGCAGATCGGTGCCTGGCAGGTCAGTGTCGAAGGTGAACTGGATGATGAGGAGCGTGGCGCGCTAGAGAAACTCTTCAGTCAGGTGCAGGACCTCTCCAACAAGTTCTATGCCGGCGATCTGTCCGGTGCTTTCGACCGCGCCATGGCCCTGGAAATGGATGGCGAACAACTGGCGTCGATGTCTCTACGCCTGACCCAGACCACCGTACGCCAGGCCACCGATGCCTACAGCGCTGTTGCCCAGGATGGCGGTCAGGCGGCCAGCGCGGTGAACAGCTCGCTGATCGACTATGCCCAAGGCCTGCTTGATGCTTTGCGTAGCGCCAATCAGGTGGCCGAAGAGGGCAGCGCCAAGGGCAACCTGCTGGATCTGCTCAAGGGCGGCTTCTCGCTGGATGAGCGTTTCGACAGTGCGCGCCTGGATAAGGCCGAGCAGCTCAATAACCGTTTGCTCGATGGCCTGCAAAGCCTGCTCAACCCCGCGCTAGACAGCAGTAAGTCAGCAGACGTGTAAGCCAGGGGGCAATGCTAAACTGCACCTTCAGTCGTCAGTGGAGGTGCGCAGATGCTCCCGGAATGTCAGTTATTCGGTACGCTCGGCTGCCACCTGTGTGAGGTGGCAGAAGCGTTGCTGATGCCCTTTGTCGAGCGCGGCCTGCTGGTTGAGCTGATCGATATCGCCGAACAGGAACACTGGGTTGAAGACTACGGCCTGCGCATCCCTGTGTTGCGCCGTGTCGACACCGGCGCTGAGTTGAACTGGCCGTTCGAGGCTGAACATATCGTCGAATTCTTGCGTGATACCCATGCCTGACGCGTGGGCGGGGATGCTACTTCTACAGGGAACATACGCATGAGCATGGTGCTGGGTGACGCCTTGTCACTGCTGCTGTTTCGTCTGCACAGCGGCCGCCTGTTGGGCATCAACCTGCTGAAAGTGCAGGAAATCATTCCTTGTCCGACGCTAACCAAACTGCCTAGCCGGCATCCCCATGTACGCGGTGTGGCAACTCTGCGCGGCTCTGCATTGACGGTCATTGATCTAGGCAAGGCGATTGGCGAGCAGGGCGTACCCGGCAACCACGACGGTTGCCTGATTGTTACCGAACTCAGCCGCTCGCGTCAGGGCCTGCATGTGCAGAGCGTCGAGCGTATTGTGCAGTGCTACACCCGTGACGTTCGCCCGCCACCGGCCGGCTCTGGTCGCACGGCCTTTATCACTGGAGTGACACAGATCGACGGCAAGATCGTGCAGATTCTCGATATCGAGAAAGTGCTGCACGAGTTGGCTCCAGCACTGGTTGAAGACATCGATGAACAATTGCTTTCTGATCGCGAGCGCGCATTGCTCAGAGGGCGTCGGGTACTGGTGGTGGATGATTCTCAGGTGGCGTTGCAGCAGACCATGATTACCCTACGCAAGCTTGAGCTGGACTGCCAGATGGTGCGCAGTGCGGCGGCTGCGCTGGAGTTGCTGCAGGCACAATATGCGGCGGGCCAACCAATCGAGGTGCTGGTGTCGGATATCGAGATGCCAGAAATGGATGGCTACGACCTGGTTCGCACGTTGCGCAAAAAGCCCGATATCGGTGATATCTATGTGCTTTTGCACACCTCGCTCGACAGCACCATGAACACCGAAAAAGCCAATGCGGTGGGCGCGAACGACGTGCTGACCAAGTTCTCCACTGTCGACCTCAGCAAAGCCTTGGTGCGGGCATTCGAAAGCTTGCAGTAGGCTTTTCTTTCGCACACAAAAAAGCCCGCTATCAAGCGGGCTTTTTTGTGTGATCTGGTCGGAGAGACAGGATTCGAACCTGCGACCTTCTCGTCCCGAACGAGACGCGCTACCAAGCTGCGCTACACTCCGAATGGGTCGAGATTGTACTGAAAAAGTTTTACTGCACAAGGGGTTAGCTTTTAATTTTTTCTATCGACCAGGCGCTGCAAATGCGTTGGCTGAAGCCTGGCGGCGGAGCAAAAGCTGCCATGTGCCGCCAGGGATATCGACTTACAACTCCTTGAGGGTACGCACCTGATCCTTGTTGACCTTGGCGCGTTTGCCATCGAGTTGTTCGAATTCGTAGAAGCCCGAATCCTCATCGAAATGTGGCTCGTCGATGGTCTGGATTTCGCGGCCATCATTGAGGGTGATCACCGTTGGCGATGCGCAGCCTGTCAGCGCGACCAGGCCCAAGGTAAGCAGCAATGCCGGAATAATCCGCTGAGTCATGGGGTTCTCCTTGATTGATAGGGTATTTACCCAGCGTGTGACGAATTTTTGTCAGCCAAGTTCCCTGAAGGCAGCTGCTGCGCCGCTGCGAGCAGCTCTGGGGTGTTCAGATTGGCCAGGCGCGGATCATCGGGTGGGCAGTTGATGGTCAGCGGTGCCAGGCCGCGCAACCAGCGTTGCGGGCTGCGTTCTCCGGCCTGCCAGGCGCGCTCCAGATCAGCCTGCAGGGTGCAGGGGATGATACTGAACAGCGGCTCGAGAAATTCGCCCTGACGGAGCACCACCGCGCGTTCGCCGGCCTGGCTCAGCAGGGCCTGTAGCAGCGCGTTGTCCAGCTGCGGCGCATCGCACGGCAGGATCAACAGGTTGGCATGCCGGGCCACACGCAGGCCAGCGCGAATGCCTGCCAGTGGACCTTGATAGTCCGCTGCTTCATCACTGACCAGGCGATCAGCAAAGGGCGCATAGCGCTCGGCGTTACGGTTGCAGGAGATGATCAGATCGTCAGTCAAGGGGCGTACCCGCTCATGCAGCCAGGCAATCAGCGGGCGGCCCTGCCAGTCAAGCAGGCCCTTGTCGGCACCGCCCATGCGTTGGCCACGACCACCGGCCAGCAGCAACACGGAGCAGTCGGGCAGGGCATCGGGAACGGGCATGGCGAAGCCTCCAGCGGCGGGCCTGTGATATAACGGCGGGCATTATCGCCCATAACTGGAAGCCTGCCATGAACCACAAGGCCGAGGCACATTTCGTGCCCTTGAATATCGCGGTGTTGACCGTCAGTGACACCCGCAGCCTGGAGACTGACACCTCCGGCCAGCTGTTTGTTGATCGCCTGCAAGCGGCTGGCCATCAGCTTGCTGACCGGGTATTGCTCAAGGACGATCTGTACAAGATCCGCGCCCAGGTCGCCACCTGGATTGCCGAGGATCAGGTGCAGGTGGTGCTGATTACCGGCGGCACCGGCTTTACCGGCCGCGATAGCACGCCGGAAGCGGTGAGCTGTCTGCTGGATAAACACGTGGACGGTTTCGGCGAGCTGTTCCGGCAGATTTCTGTGCCTGATATCGGCACCTCCACCATTCAGTCCCGCGCCCTGGCAGGCTTGGCCAATGGCACCCTGGTGTGCTGCCTGCCGGGTTCGACCAACGCCTGCCGCACCGCTTGGGATGGCATCCTTGGCGAGCAGCTGGATAACCGCCATCGTCCGTGCAATTTCGTTCCGCACCTTAAGTCGGTGGCCGCCTGCGAGAGCCGTGGATGAGCTGCTGTGACAAACCTGGCTTGATGCCCGTCGAGGCAGCGCTGGCGCGTTTGCTGGCGCAGGCTGAGGCTTCGGCAATTGTTGAAACCGAGCAGGTCAGCCTGCATGACGCAGCTGGTCGCGTACTGGCTGAGCCGCTGATTGCCAAGCTGGATCTGCCGCCTTGGGACAATAGCGCGATGGATGGCTATGCCTTGCGTCTGGCCGATTGGAGCGGTGAGCCGCTGGTCGTCAGCCAACGCATCCAGGCCGGCAGTGCGCCACAGCCGTTACAGCCTGGCACCTGCGCGCGAATCTTTACCGGCGCCCCGCTGCCAGCCGGTGCTGATAGCGTGGAAATGCAGGAAAACGCTTTGCTCGGCGAAGACGGCCGCGTCGCCTTTAGCGAGCCGTTGAAACTTGGGCAGAACGTGCGCGCTCAGGGTCAGGAAACCCGTGTTGGCGATAGCGTATTGCCGGCTGGCACGCGTCTAGGCCCGATTGAGCTGGGACTGGCTGCGTCCCTGGGATGCGCTGAATTGACTGTGCGCCGCCGGCCGCGAGTAGCCGTGTTGTCCACCGGCGATGAGCTGGTCGAACCAGGTCAGTCGTTGGGGCCTGGGCAGATCTACAACAGCAATCGCCGCGTGCTGATCGCCTGGTTGCAGCGTCTGGGCTGCGAGGTGGTAGACGGCGGTATCTTGGTTGATGACCTGGAAAAGACGCGTTCGGCGCTGGCTGCGCTGAGTGATGTTGATCTGATTCTTTCCACCGGCGGCGTGTCGGTGGGCGAGGCGGATTTCCTTGGTACGGCGTTACGCGAAGAGGGTGAACTGGCGCTGTGGAAACTGGCGATCAAACCGGGCAAACCGCTGACCTGTGGGCAGTTTCGCAGCGTGCCGGTGATCGGCCTACCGGGCAATCCGGCCTCGACTCTGGTGACCTTTGGTCTGTTGGCACGGCCTTATCTGTTGCGCCGTCTAGGCGTGCAGCGGGTTGAGCCGTTGGGCTTTCCGATGCCGGCGGGCTTCATCTGGAGCAAACCGGGCAATCGTCGCGAATACCTGCGTGCGCGTATCGAAAATGGCCGGGTGGTGCCTTACCCGAACCAGAGCTCCGGGGTGCTGCGCAGCGCGGCTTGGGCTGAGGGTTTTGCTGAAGTGTTGGAGAACACCACGCTGGCCGAGGGCGATAGTCTGCGGTTTATTCCCCTAAGCGAAGTTCTCGGGTAGGTCAGCCTAGCGGTGGATGGCGCTTCACCCATCCACCAAGGTTGTCAGCTATTGCGCCGGCTCTCGCGAAATTCGCCTGGGGTCTGCCCGGTCCAGGTCTTGAAGCTGCGGTGGAATGAACGGGATTCGGTAAAGCCCAGGTAGCTGGCGATATCCTGAATCGCCAGGTCGCTGCGCAGCAGGTAGTGCTCGGCCAACTCCTGGCGCAATTCATCGAGAATCTGCTGGTAGCTGGTGCCGGCCAGTTGCAGGTGACGCTGCAGGGTGCGCACCGTCATGTTGAATTTCTCCGCCACCCGTTCCTTGCGCGGCAAACCATCTTTGAGCAGCAGGCGCAGGGCGTTCTTCACCCGTTGTGGCAGCGGCTCGTTGTCGTCCAGCCCGGCCATCAGGGTCAGGGCGTGTTCTTCCAGGGTGCGCAGCAGGTTGGCGTCGGCCTGACGCAGCGGCACCGCGAGGTATTCCAGCGGCACGATCAGCGCATTGCAGCTTTGTTCGAAGCGGATCGGGCAGCCGAAAATCGTCTGGTACTCGGCAATATCGACGCCCTCAGGCAGGGCGTGTTCGAACCATACCTCCCGCGGCGAACTGTCGGAGTCGGAGATCCAGCGCGCATACAGCAACCACGAAGCCAGTACGTTTTCCACCATATGCCGGCGGATCGGCTCAGCCTGATGGCGACAGGTCCAGATCAGACGAACGTGGTCGCTGCCGGCCTCGACCCGGCTGACGCCCATATCACCGACCAGTTTTTCGTAAGGCACGATGCGGCTCATGGCCTCACCGAGGGTGGCGCAGTTCATCGTGATATAGCCCAGCACGCTCCACGAACCCGGCTGCACAAAGCGCGCGCAGTGCAGGCCAAACAGCGGGTCATCGGACACCGCCAGCAAGTGGCCGAGCAGGCGTTCATGGGTTTCACTGGGCATGCGCTTGCTGTTGTCGGTCAGCTCCTCGGCATTGATGCCGGCTGCCGCCAAGGCCTGGTCGATATCCAGACCCAGCTGTTCGGCATGGCGCAGGTACTTGAGCAGGGCAGGGACAGAGGTGTAGCCGAGGTTTTCCATGGATTGTTCTTATTCTGAGTTCGTAGAGCCTGTTTCGGATCGCGCGAGCTAGAGCGAGACAAGGCAAAAATGGCCGAAGAAGCGGAGTTTACGAGTTGTAAATGAGCATTACTCGTTTCACTCGCTCCTTCGGAGCCGCACTAAAGTGCGTTAGCCGCTAGCGGCTTCCGAGGTCATTTTTAACGCAGTATCGCCGACGCGCAGCAGATCCGAGGCAGGTTCTTATTCTGAATGTCTTGATTGGCGATAACGCCTGGCTCGATTCGACAGTGACGCCTGGACGCGGCTCGCTAGTATAGGCAGCCATCGAGGGTGACTGAAATATCCGGGAGAAGCAGATGCGACGTTGGAACGGCTGGGGTGATGACGCAACAGTGGTGGAGCTGCCGGCCCATGGCGAGGCTTTTCTGGCTGAGCTGGTTGGCTCTGGCCAGGTGCTGGCCGATGCCAGCCTGGAGCAGGTGCTGGCGCAGGTGCCGGCCTCGCGTCTGCAGGCTCATCCGCTGATCTGTCTGAATGCCGAAGACCGTGTGCGTCACGCCCGTGGCCAGAGCCTGCCGGACTGGCTGGCGATGCGCTCGGGTGATTTTGGCGTATTCCCTGATGGTGTGGCCTACCCGGAAAGTGCCGCGCAGATACGCGAGCTGCTGGCCTGGGCCAGCCAGCAGGATCTGATCGTGATTCCTTACGGCGGCGGCACCTCGGTGGCTGGCCATATCAACCCGCAGGCCAGCAACAAACCGGTGCTGACCCTGTCGCTGGCGCGCATGAGCAAACTGATCGAAATCGACCACGACAGCCTGATTGCCACCTTCGGCCCGGGTGCCAATGGCCCGCAGGTGGAAAGCCAGTTGCGTGCGCAGGGCTACACCCTCGGCCATTTCCCGCAGTCCTGGGAGCTGTCGACCCTCGGTGGTTGGGTCGCCAGCCGTTCCAGTGGCCAGCAGTCGCTGCGCTACGGGCGCATTGAGCAGCTGTTTGCCGGCGGCAAGGTCGAGACCTTTGCAGGCACCCTGGAAATTCCGACCTTCCCAGCCTCGGCCGCAGGCCCGGACCTGCGCGAAGTGCTGATGGGTTCGGAAGGGCGCTTCGGCATCATTTCCGAGGTCAAGGTGCGCATCACCCGCCTGGCCGAGCAGGAAAACTTCTATGCAGTGTTCCTGCCCAACTGGCAGCAGGCACTGAGCGCCATTCGCAGCCTGGCCCAGGCGCGCGTACCGCTGTCGATGCTGCGCCTGTCCAACGCCATCGAGACCAAAACCCAGCTGGCCCTGGCCGGCCACCCACAGCAGATCGCCTGGCTGGAGAAATACCTGGCCCTGCGCGGTGCGCGCGAAGGCAAGTGCATGCTGACCTTTGGCGTCACCGGTAGCCGCGCGCAGAACGCCGCTTCGCTGAAGCAGGCGAAGAAGCTGCTGAAAAGCTTTGGCGGGGTGTTTACCGGCACCTTGCTGGGCAAGAAGTGGGCAGAAAACCGCTTCCGTTTCCCCTACCTGCGCCATGGCCTATGGGCCGCTGGTTATGCGGTGGACACCCTGGAAACCGCCACCGACTGGAGCAATGTCGACAGCTTGCTGAACAAGGTCGAGACCAGCCTGCGCAACGGCCTGAGCGAGGAGGGCGAGCAGGTGCATGTGTTTACCCACCTGTCCCACGTCTACAACGAAGGCTCGAGCATCTACACCACCTACGTGTTCCGTCCGGGTGCGAACTACGCCGAGGCCATGGCGCGCTGGCAGAAGCTCAAACATGCCGCCAGCCTGACCATCGCCGAGAACCGCGGCACCATCAGCCACCAACATGGTGTTGGTCGTGATCACGCGCCTTACCTGCCGGTGGAGAAGGGCGAACTGGGCATGGCCACGCTCAAGGCGCTTGCCGGGCATTTCGACCCTGAGCAGCGCCTGGCACCAGGCGTGCTGATTCAGGATTGATGATGAGCAACTGGAACGCTGCCTGGCGCGAACAGGCGCTGCCCGAACTGGCCGCACGCGATTGGGATCTGATCGTGGTCGGCGGTGGCATCAGCGGTGCCGGGATTCTGCGTGAAGCGGCGCGGCGTGGCTGGAAATGCCTGCTGCTGGAGCAGCGCGACTTTGCCTGGGGCACGTCCAGTCGCTCTTCAAAAATGGTGCATGGCGGATTGCGCTATATCGCCAAGGGCCAGTTCGGCCTGACCCGCGATTCGGTGCGCGAGCGCCAGCGTCTGCTGCAGGAAGCACCGGGCTTGGTCGATCCCTTGAGTTTTATCATGGCCCACTACCAGGGCGGCTTTCCCGGCCCTCGGGTTTTCGGTGGGCTGCTGGCGGTGTACGACGCCCTGGCCGGCAAGCGCAATCATCTGTACTACCCGCTGCAGCAACTGCGCTATCTGGCGCCGGGTATCAAAGAAGATGGCCTGCTCGGCGGCACGCGCTTTTTCGATGCGGTGACCGACGACGCACGGCTGGTGCAGCGTGTACTGGGCGAGGCGCGTAGCGACGGTGGCGAAGCGCTTAACGGCATGCGTGTGGTCGAGTTGCTGCGTGAAAACGGGCAGGTTACTGGCCTGCTTGCCGAAGACAGTGAAAGCGGCTTGCGTTATGGCTTCAAAACCCGCGCCGTGGCGCAGGCCACGGGGGCCTGGGCCGATCAGCTGCGGCAGAAGACTGGTCTGGAACATATCCGCCCGCTGCGTGGCAGCCATCTGCTGCTGCCGGCCTGGCGCTTGCCGGTGGCCCATGCGTTCAGCTTTATGCATGCGGCGGACAAGCGCCCGGTGTTTGTCTTCCCTTGGGAAGGCGCGACGGTAATTGGCACCACCGATCTCGATCACCCGGCACCGCTAGCCGAGGAGGCGCGGATCAGCTCGGATGAGGTTAGGTATTTACTGGATGCCTGCGCTCAGCAGTTTCCTACGGCGCAGATCAAGGCCGCGGATGTGTTGTCGACCTGGGCTGGCGTGCGCCCGGTGGTCAGCGATGGCGCACCGGGGCGCAAACCTTCGGATGAGAAGCGCGAGCATGCGCTGTGGATCGAGCCCGGTTGCGTGACCCTGGCCGGCGGCAAGCTGACTACTTTCCGCCTGCTGGCGCTGGAAGTGTTGCAGGCCTGCGCACCGATGGTCGGGCGCAGTGTGGATGATCAGGGCGCGGCGACCTTTGCCGCCGTGGCACGTCAGCCGATGCCGCAGTTAAGCCCGGCTCAGCAGAAACGCTTGATTGGCCGTTATGGCCGGGCGCTGCCGCAGGTGCTGGCGTTGCTCGATGAGCTGGGTGTCGAGCAGGTGGCCGGCACGGACACGCTGTGGGCCGAGTTGGCCTGGGCGGCCGAGCAGGAGCTGGTGCTGCACCTAGATGACCTGCTGCTGCGCCGCACACGTTTGGGCCTGCTGCTGGCGTGCGGCGCGGCGGCCGAACTGCCGCGTATCCGTGCGCTGTGTCAGGCCCGACTGGGGTGGGATGACGCGCGCTGGCAGCAGGAGCAACGTGATTATCTGGCGCTATGGCAGCGCTGCTACAGCCTGCCAACAGGCGACTGATTAATCGTCGTAGCCCGGATGCAATCCGGGGAAACCGCTCCCGGATTGCATCCGGGCTACGTTGTGTATTTACAGAAAGGGTTGTGCCTTGAGCGAGAAAAACTACCTGCTGGCCATCGACAACGGCACCCAGAGCATTCGGGCGCTGCTGTTCGATCTTCAGGGCAACCTGCTCGGCAAGGGCAAGGTGGAGCTTGAGGCCTATTACTCCAAGCAGCCCGGCTGGGCCGAACAGGACCCCGAGTACTATTGGGCCAGCCTCGGCGAGGCCTGTGCGCAGTTGTGGCAGCAGGTGGATATCGACCGCAGTCTGATCAAAGGCGTGGCGCTGACGACGCAGCGCGGCAGCCTGATCAATGTCGATCAGCAAGGCCAGCCACTGCGCCCGGCCATGCTCTGGCTCGATCAACGCCAGGCCGAGGTGCGTGGGTCGATCAAGGGCCCCTGGGGCTGGCTGTTCAAGATCGCCGGGGTACAGGCCACGGTGGATCATTTTCGTGCCCAGGCCGAGGTCAACTGGATCGCGCAAAACCAGCCGGACATCTGGGCCAAGACGCACAAGGTGCTGCTGCTCTCGGGCTTTCTCACCCATCGGCTGTGTGGCCAGTTTGTCGACTCGCTGACCAGCTGCGTGGCTTACCTGCCATTCGACTACAAACGCCTGCAGTGGGCCAAACCCGGCGACTGGAAATGGCAGGCCATGCCGGTGCGCCGCGAGCAGTTGTCGGAATTACGCAAGCCGGGCGAGTTGCTTGGCCATATCACGGCGGCGGCCAGCCGGCATACCGGGATTCCCGAAGGCTTGCCGCTGATTGCCGCTGGTGCCGACAAGGCCTGTGAGGTGCTTGGCGCGGGCGGCGTAGAGCCGACTACGGCCTGTCTGTCCTATGGCACCACGGCGACCATCAACACCACACGCAGCAAGTACCTGGAAACCATCCCGCTGATCCCGCCATACCCGTCGGCGATTCCCGATCACTTCAACACTGAGGTGATGATCTATCGCGGTTTCTGGATGGTCAGTTGGTTCAAAAAAGAATTTGGTCTGCGCGAAATGCAGCGGGCCAAGGAGCTGGGCGTCGAGCCTGAGGCGCTGTTTGATGAGCTGGTCAACAGCGTGCCGGCCGGCTCCATGGGCCTGATGTTGCAGCCGTACTGGTCTCCGGGCATTCGTGAGCCAGGGTTGGAGGCCAAGGGCTCGATCATCGGCTTTGGCGACGTGCACACCCGCGCGCATATCTACCGGGCGATTCTGGAAGGGCTGGCTTACGCCTTGCGCCAAGGCAAGGAGAAGATCGAGAAGCGTTCGGGCACGCGTATCACTCGCCTGCGCGTTTCCGGTGGCGGCTCGCAAAGCGATGCGGCGATGCAGCTGACTGCCGATATCTTTGGCCTGCCGGCCGAGCGTCCGCATCTGTATGAAACCAGCGGCCTGGGCGCGGCGATTAACTGTGCAGTGGGGCTGGGTCTGTACCCGGACTACCCAACAGCCATTGCCGCGATGACCCGGGTGGGCCAGGTATTTACCCCCAATCCGGATGCGCAGCACACCTATCAGCAGCTGTATACGCAGGTTTATCAGCGTATGTACAAGCAGCTTAAACCGCTGTATCAGACGATTCGCAAAATTACCGGCTATCCAGCGTAAAAGGCTGCTGCGCGTCGGCCCTGCTGCGTTAAAAACAGGCTCGGCAAGCCGCTTGCGGCTAACGCGCTTCAGCGCGGCCCGAAGGGCAAGTGAAACGAGTCATGCTCATGTACAAAAGTACACTCCGCTTGATTCGCTGCGCTCACCCTAAGGGCCAGCCGTTGGCTGTTACTCAGCTGCGCTGCGTTTCTCGTCTGTTTTGACCAGCCGGAGGCTGTTACTAACGTAGCGCCTTGCAGGACTCTAGCTCGCGAGCCTTTGGACAGGTTCTGCTATGGTGGGTCAGGCCACATCCACCAAGATGATTTCGCTGTCTTCGATGGCCGTCACGCGGATCACGTCCACATCGCTGACCGCCACGCCATCGCGAGCCTGGGCGGTGATGCCGTTAACCTCGATGCTGCCGCTGGCGGCCACCAGATAGGCTTTGCGCGCCGCACCAATCGGGTATTCGGTGCTCTGGCCGGCTTGCAGGGTGGCCGCAGCCATCCGCGCATTGGTACGGATCGACAGCGCGTCCCGGTCTTCGGCAAAGCCGCTGGCCAGGGTGACGAAGGTGCCGGCGCGCTCACCTTTGGGGAACGGCTTGGCGCCCCAGGACGGCGGTAGGCCCGACTGGTTGGGCTGAATCCAGATCTGGAAAATCTTGGTGGTGGTGTCTTCCAGGTTGTATTCGCTATGGGCAATCCCGGTACCGGCGCTCATTACCTGCACATCACCGGCTTCGGTACGGCCGTGGTTACCCAGGTTGTCCTTGTGGGTGATGGCCCCTTGGCGTACATAGGTGATGATTTCCATGTCGCGGTGCGGATGAGTCGGAAAGCCGGTATGTGGCGCTATTTCATCATCGTTCCACACCCGCAGCGGCCCCCAGCCCATACGCGCCGGTTCATAGTATTCGGCAAAGGAAAAGTGATGACGGGCATTCAGCCAGCCATGATTGGCACCGCCGAGCTTGGCGAAGGGGCGTACTTCGATCATCTGCATATCCTCATTGATAAACACCGGCTTTTGGCTGCAGTGTTGGTTGGCGATGGAGAGATCATCCAATAAATCAATGTGATTAAAAAAGTGTAATTTTTGGCTTTAATTATCGCTTAAATCGATATTTAGACCGGGTGCTGCACTGTGTGTCGACTAAAGCGTGATGAGGATGTCGGGAATGCAAGAACGTAAAGCGCTGCTGATCCTGCACGGCAAACAGGCCCTCAATGCCGACGTGCGTACTGCCGTAGAGGCGCGTCGTGCGCAGGGTTGGCAGCTGGATGTGCGAGTTACCTGGGAGGCTGGTGATGCCCAGCGCCTGGTCAACGAAGCCCTGGCAGCGGGCTATCCAACGCTGATTGCCGGTGGCGGCGACGGCACCCTGCGTGATGTGGCCGAAGCCATGGCGCTGGCCAAAACCCAGGCTAGCCTGGCGCTGCTGCCACTGGGTACCGCCAATGATTTTGCCCGAGCTGCTGGAGTTGCGCTTGAGCCGCAGGCAGCCTTGGCCTTGCTGGATGAGCCGGCACAAGCGATTGATCTGGGTGAAGTCGACGGTCAGGTGTTCCTCAATATGGCCACTGGAGGTTTTGGCTCCAATGTCACCGCCAATACCTCGGAAGAGCTCAAGCGTGTGCTGGGCGGTGCGGCGTATTTCCTCACGGGGCTGACCCGCTTTGCCGAGGTGCGTTCATCCTTTGGCCGCTTTGCGGGGCCGGATTTCGATTGGGAGGGTGAGTTTCTTGCCCTCGGCATCGGCAACGGACGTCAGGCCGGTGGCGGGCATGTGCTTTGTCCGCAGGCGCAGGTCAATGATGGCTTGCTGGATGTCTGCATCGTGCCGGCGGCCACCGATGTGGTGGGCACTCTGGGCACGCTACTATCCGGCGGTATCAATGGTCTACAGAGTGTCGCGGTGAGTGCGCGCGTGCCCTGGTTGGAAGTAGAGGCGCCGGAAGGTTTGGACCTCAACCTCGACGGTGAGCCCATGGAAAGCTGCCAGCTGCGCTTTGTGGCCTTGCCCGCCGCGCTGCGTGTGCATTTGCCGGCTCAGTCAGCGTTATTGCAGGAATAACCTGGCGAATACGCCACCTGGCTGGCCTCTGTCGCGCGCTTGTCGCATGATGGCGCTGCGCCATCCGCCTTCAGATGCGCGGCATGTGGCCGATACATCAGGTCATGGCTATTTGAGCTAGGCTAGATCGATAAGTGAACAGGAGCGCATGATGGCCGGCATTCTCGACTCAGTGAACCAACGCACTCAGCTGGTGGGCGAGAATCGCCTGGAAATTCTGATGTTCCGCCTGACCGGCCGGCAGTTGTTTGCAATCAACGTGTTCAAGGTGCAGGAAGTCCTGCAGATGCCCAAGCTGACCCTGATGCCGCAGCGACATCGGTTTGTCTGTGGGGTAGTCAACCTGCGTGGGCAGACCTTGCCGGTGATCGATCTGTCCCAGGCCATCGGCATGCGCCCGATTGTGCCGGATGAACGCAGCACGATTATCGTCACCGAATACAACCGCTCGGTGCAGGCCTTCCTGGTCGGCGGGGTCGAGCGCATCCTCAACCTCAACTGGGAATCCATCCTGCCGCCGCCGGGCGGAGCAGGGCGGCAACATTACCTGACTGCTATCACCAAGGTCGAAGATCAGATCGTCGAAGTTATCGACGTGGAGAAGGTGCTGGCGGAAATCAGCCCGATGAGCACCAAGGTGTCCCCGGAAAAACTCGCCGACCCGCTGCTTGAGCATGCGCGTGGGCGTGAAGTGCTGCTGGTTGATGACTCCAACGTGGCCATGGGACAGCTCAAGGGCACCATGGCGCAACTGGATGTGCGTTGCCATTCGGCGAGTGACGGGTTGCGTGCGCTGAATCTGTTGAAGAGCTGGGCCGATGCTGGCGTGGATGTGCACGAGAAATTGCTGATGGTGATTACCGATGCGGAAATGCCGGAGATGGACGGCTACCGCCTGACTACGGAAATTCGCAATGACTCGCGTCTCAAGGACTTGTACGTGGTGTTGCACACCTCGCTGTCCGGCAGTTTCAACGAGGCCATGGTGAAGAAAGTGGGCTGTGACAGTTTCCTGTCCAAGTTCCAGCCGGACAAGCTGGTGGATGTGGTGCACGAGCGGCTGGCCCTGTTGCACCCTGACAAATAAGCCTGGCGCCAGCGCCAGGCTGAGCCTTGTGGTTACTCGCTCAGGCGCTGGCGCAGGTGTTCGATGCGTTCGCGGTTGACGTCGAAATCCTTGTAGCCCAGGCGTGATGCCGAGCGTACCTCGACGGCGGTTGCGCCGATATTGAACTCCACATCGTCGACAAAACGCATCAGCCGACTGCTGAACTCCGCACGCAGATACCCTGGCGCCTCTTCCACCAGACGTACCCTTTGCTCGCTGCCAAGCACCGCCTTGAGTTGTGCCTGGGTCTGCTCGGGCGAGCCTTTCAACGGCAGTGGCGCAATGGCGTGGCGTGGGTCACTGGCCTGGCTGTTGACGCAGTTCGGCGAGTCCGGGCAGGCGCTCAACCGACCATCGTGCAGCCCCAGATTATCCGGCGCGGTACCGCTGCAAGCGCTAAGCAGAACCAGCAGCGGCAGAGCCAAGGCGGGCTTGTAGGTACGGCGGGTTGCTCGTATAAGTGCGTTTTGCCAAAGGGAAACTGGGCTCATGTTGCATCTCTCCGGGTTGTACCGTTATCCAATGAAATCTGCGGCGGGTGAGTCCCTGCATGACGCGACGCTGGATGCCCTGGGCGTACAGGGTGATCGTCGCTGGATGGTAGTCGATGCAGAAACAGGACGCTTCCTGACTCAGCGTCTGCTGGCACAGATGACCCAGTTGCAAGCGCGTTGGTTGGGTAGCGCGCACCTGCAGTTGCGTGCGCCTGGCATGGCTGAACTGCAGGTGGCAGTGCCGGATGAGCAGGCATCGCTGCGTGGCGTGACCATCTGGCGCGACAGCTTGCAGGTGCCCGATGCCGGTGATCAGGCGGCGCAGTGGCTGAGTCAGTTTCTCGGTCGTGCCTGCCGTCTGGTGCAGGTCTCGGCGCCGCGCGCACGGCAGGTCGATACGGCCTATGCCGAGGTGGGCGACAAAGTGGCATTTGCCGATGGCTTCCCTTTGCTGCTGATTGGCCAGGCCTCGCTGGATGATCTGTCGGCGCGGGTGGGACGGCCTTTGCCGATGCTGCGTTTCCGTCCGAATCTGGTGGTCAGCGGCAGTGAGCCTTATGCCGAGGACAGCTGGAAGCGTATCCGCATCGGTGAGCTGGAGTTTCGCGTGGTCAAGGGCTGTTCGCGCTGCATCATGACCACCCTTGATCCACAGACTGGTGAACGCAGCGCTGACCGCGAGCCGCTGACCACTCTGAAAACCTACCGCGAGCGTGAAGGCGAGGTGTATTTCGGGCAGAACCTGATCGCCTGTGGCGAAGGATCGCTGACGTTGGGCATGCCAGTAGAAGTACTGGCGTAGGAAGTGCGGCTCAACCTCGGCGGTTGAGCCGGTTTGGCTTACTGGTCGAAGTACCGTTCGTGCCAGGCCACCAGTGGCTGCGGCGCGTTGAGTTTCTCGCCATAGATCACCGAGTAGGACAGCACGTTCTGCACGTACTGGCGGGTCTCATCAAACGGAATGTTCTCGACCCACACGTCATACGACAGGTGATTCGCCCCGCGCAGCCACTGGCGTACTCGGCCAGGGCCAGCGTTATAGGCGGCGGAGGCGAGCACGCGGTTACCGTTGAACTGGCCGTAGATCTGGCTCAGGTAGGCGGTGCCCAGTTGGATATTGATCTCCGGGCGATAGGCCAATTGTGGCGATGACAGCGGAATGCCGAAGCGCTTTGCAGTTTCCTTGGCGGTAGCTGGCATCAGCTGCATCAGACCCATGGCACCGACATGGGATTTGGCGTCGGCCATAAAGGCACTTTCCTGGCGGGTGACGGCAAATACCCAGCTGGAGTGAATGTCGCGGTTGCGTGCTTCACGCACCAGTTGATCGCGATGGGCCATGGGGAAACGTACATCCAGATCATCCCAGTACTGCGCCTGGCTGATGGTGCGGATGGCCGGGAAATACCAGCCCATCTCATAGGCCAGGCGTGCCTGAGCGACCATCTCGTCACGGCTGAACAGACGACTGACGTTGTACCACTCGCGGCGACCATCGGCGACTTGACCACGGGCATGAAATTCCAGTGCGCGGCGAATGGCTGCCGAGTTGCGTACCTTCTGGATGGTTTGCGGGCTCAGGGCCAGTGGCTTGTTGTTCAGCTGATAGGGTGCTTGCACCTGGTCGGCGGCCATAAAGCCATAGAAGTCACGCTCCTTGGCCAGGCTCTGGTACAGCGCTTTCGGTTCCTGGCTGTTGGGTTGTGCCAGTTGCAGGCTACGCGCCTGCCAGTAGCGCCAACGGTTGGTATTGCCCAGCTCGGCCGGCATCTTGCGGGTCAGCTGATGGGCTTCTTCCCAGCGGCCCAGGCGTAGCAGCAGGCGAGCGCGCCATTCGCTGACCGTGTTATCACGCAGCTCGGGGTCGTACTTGGCCATGACCTGCAGGGCGCGTGCATCGAAACGCTTGGCCAGGGTCAAGCCAATCTCGCGGGCGATGGCGACCTGTTCTTCGCTGGAGAACTTCATGCGTTGGGCGTAATTGTCCAGCAGTTTCAGGGCGCTTTCCGGATCCTGACGGGCCAGGCGGCGCAGGCCGAGGCCTACTACATCGGCCATGGCTGGATCGGTCTGGGTGAAGCGCGCGGTCTGCTTCAGCAGTTCAGGCTTCTGCGCGACCTCCAGCAGACTTTTACCGTGGTTGCCCAGCGTCGGCATGGTCTTGATCAGGTGAGTGACCAGGCCATAGTTGCGCGCTTCAGCCGCCAGCTTGGCGCGTTGCCAGCGTTTCTGCTCAGTGAGCTGACCCGTAGCTGCCCAGCGTTCGAACAGCGGGTTGCAGGCGTTGGGCTGGGATTTGCCCACTAACCAGAGTTTCTCTGCAGTCGCGCCACCTTCTTTATGCATGCCATGGGTGAACTGGTATTGGCCGTACAGGCAATCAAGCTCGGTGAAGTTCAGCGCCGGGTCGTAGTAGTTGATAAAGGTCTGCCATTCGCCACGCTCGGCCAGCCAGCGTAGCCAGCGCAGTTTCATCCAGCTGATCTGCGGCAGGTCGCCATGTTCGGCGAGGAATTTCTCGATTTCGTCATTGCTCGCCCACTTCAGACGCGCGGTCAGCTCGTCATAGCCCAGGTAGGGCTCTAGTGGGTAGTCACGCAGGGCGCTGGCATAGCGCTGATAAGGGCCTTTGTCGCCTTTGGCCAGCGCCGCTTTGGCCTGATCATAATATTGACGTTGTTGCGCCAGGGTCGCGGCATGCGCCGCAGAGAAGCTCAGGGAGGAAACCAGCAAACAAGACAGCAGACTGAACAAAGGACCGCGCATGATACTTCCAGGCAGAGAGTGCATATCGCTCTAGCTTAGTCCTTTGCCTGTGGGCGGTGAAGGCTCAATACGCCTTGCGCGTTGCTGGCTAATGGCCATATTGTGCGCGGGCCTGTTTGCCGGGCCAGTGCTCGATGTTCCGTAAAGTGGCAGGTACAAGCGAGTTTGTTGGGCTTGAGGCCGAAATTGCCTGCGATGAGACTGTGCTTCTCGGTTAGAATGCGCGCCCTGTTTTGCCGGTGCCATGGCATCTGCAAATGATTTTCGGGGTGTTTCAGCTGTTGCCGGCCTGATGCGACGCACCACTGACCGGCTGTAGCTGCTGACCCTGTTGCTTTGTTGAGGCGCACCATGACCCTGCTCAAATTCACCGAAATTTCCCTGGCCTATGGCGCGATGCCTCTTCTGGATAAGGTGTCGTGGCAGATTGCCCGGGGCGAGCGGGTGTGCATCATCGGCCGCAACGGCACCGGCAAGTCGAGCATGATGAAGCTGGTCAAGGGTGACCAGAAGGCCGATGACGGCACCGTCTGGCGCGCGCCTGGGCTGAAAATCGGTGAGCTGCCGCAGGAACTGCCGCTGGCTGATGAGCGCACCGTATTTGATGTGGTCGCCCAAGGCCTGGACGGTGTGGGTGAATTGCTCGCGCAGTACCACCACCTGGCGCAGAACTGTGTCACCGATGCCGACCTGGAAAAATTGATGCATGTGCAGCAAGACCTTGAAGCCCGTGATGGCTGGCGCTTGCAGCAGTTGGTTGAAAGCACCCTGAGTCGTCTGCAGTTGCCGGCCGACAAGACCCTGGCCGAGTTGTCTGGTGGCTGGCGCCGTCGCGTGCTGCTGGCCCAGGCGCTGGTCTCCGAGCCGGATCTGCTGCTGCTCGACGAGCCCACCAACCACCTGGATATCGGTGCCATCGCCTGGCTGGAAGAAGCCTTGGCGGATTTCCAGGGGGCGGTGCTGTTTATTACCCATGACCGCTCCTTTCTGCAGAACCTGGCCACGCGCATTCTTGAACTGGATCGCGGCGGCCTGATCGACTGGAATGGCGACTACGCCAGCTTCCTGGTGCACAAGGAAGCCATGCTGGCCGCGGAAGAAACCGCCAACGCCCTGTTTGACAAGAAACTGGCCCAGGAAGAAGTGTGGATTCGACAGGGCATCAAAGCCCGCCGGACTCGCAACGAAGGCCGTGTGCGCGCCCTGAAAGCCCTGCGTGTTGAACGCAGCGAGCGCCGTGAGCGCACCGGCAAGGCCAATTTTCAGCTGGATACTGCGGAGAAATCCGGCAAGCAGGTGATGGTGCTGGAAGACGTCAGCTTTGCGCATCCAGGTGGTCCGTTCCTGATCAAGGACTTCTCCATGGTGCTGCAGCGTGGCGACCGCATTGGTCTGCTCGGCGCCAACGGCACGGGAAAAACCACGTTGCTCAAGCTGATGCTGGGCGGTCTGCAGCCCAGCAGTGGCTCGGTAACCGAAGGCACGCGTATTGAAGTGGCGTATTTTGACCAGTTGCGTCACCAGCTCGATCTGGAAAAAACCGTGATCGACAACGTTGCCGAAGGTCGTGATTTCATCGAGATTGACGGGCAGAACCGCCATGTCCTGAGCTACCTGGGCGATTTCCTGTTCAGCCCGCAGCGTGCGCGTACACCGGTCAAGGCGCTGTCCGGTGGAGAGCGGGCACGCCTCTTGCTGGCCAAGCTGTTCAGCAAGCCGGCCAACCTGCTGGTGCTGGATGAGCCGACCAACGACCTCGATGTGGAAACGCTGGAGCTGCTGGAAGAGGTGCTGCTGACTTTCCCGGGCACCGTGCTGATGGTTAGTCACGACCGGGCTTTCCTCGACAACGTGGTGACCAGCACCCTGGTGTTCGAAGGCGAAGGGCGTGTGCGCGAATACGTCGGTGGTTATCAGGACTGGTTGCGCCAGGGCGGTTCGCCGCGCTTGCTCGGAGTGGGGGAAAGCAAGGCCGGCAAGCCTGAACTAGCCTCAGCAGTGGTGCCTGCGCCGGTGATTGCCGAACCCGTGGTAGCCGCAGCAAACAAGAAAAAACTCAGCTACAAACTGCAGCGCGAACTGGAGGCTATTCCGGGGCAGATCGATGCTCTGGAAGTGCGGGTCGCTGAACTGCAGGAGCAGGTTGCTGCACCAACCTTCTATCAGCAGGCTGCGGAGAAAACGGCTGAGGTGCTGGCCACCTTGCAGTCGGTTCAGCAAGAGCTGGATCAGTTGGTTGAGCGCTGGGCTGAGCTGGAAGGCTGAGTCTGAGTAATACCCTCAAACAGGATTTTGAGATTTCTGCCGGAGACCGTTATGGCCATCGAGTACCGCATCACTCTCGACGACAATCATCAGTTCAGCTACAGGATCGAGCTGGACCGCGTCTATGAAGCCGAGGTGGCGCAAAGTGCGCCGGCCTGGACCCGCCTGGAGTATCAGCAGTGCAGTAATTGTCCGTTGAGCAAGGACAACTTCAGTCATTGTCCGGCAGCGGTCGACCTGCATCGGGTGATCGAAGACTTCCAGGGCTTGCCGGCGTTCAAAAAGGTCTCCGTGTGGGTGCGTACGCCTGAGCGTGAGTACACCAAGCTGCTGGGTTTGGAGGAGGGTCTGCGTGCACTGCTTGGGGTAATCATGGCTACCAGTGCTTGCCCGGTACTGGGCAAGCTGAAACCGATGGCGCAGCATCACTTGCCGTTTGCCAATAGCCAGGAGTTCACTCTGCGCACGGTGTCGTTGTACCTGACGCAGCAGTATTTCAATCTGCGTGAAGGGCGTCCGGCAGATTGGGAGCTCAAAGGGCTGGTGCGCATGTTCCAGCAGTTGCAGTTGGTCAATCAGGCGTTCTGGCAGCGCATTCATGCGACCTGTGAGGGCGACTCTAACCTCAAAGCGTTTCTGACTTTCTTTTCGATGGCGTCGAGCATGACCTATTCGCTGGAAACCCAGCTGCAGAAGATCCGACCGTTGGTCATGAGTGCGGGTGACGCCGGCGATTAGCCCTGGGCTGTTCGCCGGTGGTGGTTTTAATCTGCTTTTTTCAGGCGTACCGCAAGTACGTCGCAGGGGGCACCGTGCAGTACGTCGTTGGCGGTAGAGCCCAGCAATAACGCCAGCCCATGACGGCCATGGCTGCCAACGATGATCAGGTCACACTGCTGTTCGGTGGCCAGGCGATGGATTTCCTGGCGAGGTTGGCCGTAGGCCAGGTGGCGTTGATCGCTGCTCAGCGTTGGGTACTTGCCGGCGAATTTGTCCAGGCGCTCGCGTGCCTGATCGAACTGCTGCTGTTGCAGCATCGACAGGTCCATCGGCACGTCGCCGCCAAAGGCCATGGCCATCGGTTCGACAATATGCACCACTGATAACCTGGCGCCACTGCTGGCGGCCAGTTTCTGTGCGCGGTGCATAACCGGGTCGCATTCTTCGGTAAGGTCGACGGCGACCAGAATGTGCTGGTAGGGCATGGGGTAACTCTCCGTGCAAGTGGATCAATGGTTCTAGTATGGCCGTCCTGAGCGCTGATGACAGGCTTTTGCCTGCGAGATAACGATATGAGTCCCTGGTTTTTGCTATTGCTCCTGGCCTTTCTGCTCAGTCCGTTGGCCTGGCTGGTGCCATCGCGTCATCAGCGTGGGCAGATGGATGTGCGCCTGCAGGCTCGGCAGATGGGGGTGGCAATGCAGTTGTCGCGCCAGGAATGGCCGCATTGGTTGCTGCGCCAACCGCCAGAGTCATGCCCGCAATACCATCGGGCGCGCCAACGTGGGCGTGTTGATAGCTGGTGCTATTGGCAGTTGGAGCCGGGGCAGTGGGTCAACAAGTGGCGCGAACCCTGCCCGGATCAGGCCTTGCTGGAACAGTTGCAGAGTTTGCCAGCGGATGCCTACAAGGCCGAAGCGACCGCGCAGATGCTCTCGGTGTGCTGGGGCGAGCGTGGGGCGCGAGAAGCGTTGGAGAAGGTTGTCGGTTTTCTCAAGGCTAATGCTTGAATCTAGAACTGCTGCCATGACCTACAAAAGAAAGCCCAGTGCGAGCACTGGGCTGGAGTACGGCCAGGCAGGCCGGTAAACAGAGTGGCGGGTCAGAGGTTGGCGGCGGCGTATTGGCCGGCAATCTGTTCAATGCCCTGAATAATGGTGTTGGAGTATTTGTTGACCAGAAACGGCACGCTGTTCTCGTTGTAGTTGATCAGCGATTTTTCGATGTAGCGCCACTTGGTGCTCACACCTTCCCAAGCCTGTTTGAGCTGTGGGGTGTTTTTCGGGTCTTTTTCCAGGGCGGTCATCTTGCTGGCGAAGTCGCTGACCAACTCTTCCATCGGTCGCGCCTCACCACCGCCGATAAATGTGGCTCCGACTGAAGCGCTGCGCGAGGCGTAATCCACTGCAATACCTTGCATCAGCAGGCTCTGCTCACGGCTGAGTTGGGTCAGTGCAGGCACGCTGTAACTGCTTTCCTGCTGAATCTTGATATACAGCTCCTGGCTCAGGCTCATCAGCTGCTGGTTGCGTATGGCCAGGTCTGCTACTGGCTGCAGGTCGGTGTAGCCTTGGCTTTTCAGGGCATTGGTCAGGTTGTTCAGATCAATCTGGTAACCCTTCCATTGCTGATCCAGCTGCGCGCGCAGGGCTTTTGAACCTTCTCCTGGCATGTCGCTCAGGGCGCTCAGGTGGTTGTTGGCCTCGGTCAGTGACTCATTGATCATGCGCGCGTAACGCTGGTCGCCTTCCATGCCGTTGAACATATAGAAGTCGCCCAGGGTTTTTTGCGCAGCCAAGCGCAGCTGATGCAATTTCAGCAGGCTGGTGGCGGAATCCGCAGCCTGGGTAGCGGCGCTGAACAAGGGAAGGGTGGTGGCGAGCAGGGTGCTCAAGACGATGGCAAGCATGCGGCTCGACATGGGGAAACTCCGTGCGCCCTTGATTGGGCTCTAATTGTTTTTGTTTTTGGTTACGGCCGGTCTAAAACGGCCGTATTGAGACGACTGTACCTGTAGCTAACTCATTTTGCTAGGTAGGCAAGGCGTCACATTTTATGGGGTTGACTGCGACAAAGAGGCGTATATCGCTGCGGATGCGCACCTGTTCGCTGCAGACTTATTTGGCAGCTGTCTGTCAGCCAGAACGTAATTTTTTGTACAGCAAGAGAGTCACTACAGGCCAATTGACAAGTTGGGGCTTTTCCTTGAAGGTGTGCACACCCAAATCAAACGGGCGTATGAATTGAGCGTTTGCCTCTTAAGACAGCGCCTTTACAGTCCGATTATCGCGTCGGTGGGTGTGCCAGGCTGATTGGGGCTACTCTAGACGGCTGTGCCGTGGAGTAGCTTGCTGGTTGGCTCCGATGTGTACTGTTCAGCTTCCATACCGTGGAGATCAGTTGATGATTTACGAAGGTAAAGCCATCACGGTTAAGGCTCTTGAGAGCGGCATCGTCGAATTGAAATTCGACCTCAAGGGTGAATCCGTCAACAAATTCAACCGTCTTACCCTCAATGAGCTGCGTCAATCCGTTGATGCAATCAAGGCTGATGGTTCGATCAAGGGCGTGATTGTCACCAGTGGCAAAGACGTATTTATCGTCGGTGCCGACATCACCGAATTCGTCGACAACTTCAAGTTGCCGGACGAAGAGCTGGTGGCTGGCAACCTCGAAGCCAACAAGATCTTCAGTGATTTTGAAGACCTCAATGTTCCGACTGTTGTCGCGATCAATGGCATCGCCCTGGGCGGTGGTTTTGAAATGTGCCTGGCTGCGGATTACCGCGTCATGGCTGACAGCGCCAAGGTTGGTCTGCCGGAAGTCAAACTGGGCATCTACCCAGGCTTCGGCGGTACTGTGCGTCTGCCACGTGTTATCGGTACCGATAACGCTGTTGAGTGGATTGCCGGTGGTAAGGAAAACAAAGCAGCTGACGCCCTGAAAGCCGGTGCTGTTGATGCTGTAGTGACTGCTGACAAGCTGCAAGCTGCAGCCCTGGACCTGATCAAGCGCGCCATCTCCGGTGAGCTGGACTACAAGGCCAAGCGTCAGCCTAAGCTGGAAAAACTCAAGCTCAACGCCATTGAACAGATGATGTGCTTTGAAACCGCCAAAGGTTTCGTCGCAGGTCAGGCCGGCCCGAACTATCCGGCTCCGGTTGAAGCGATCAAGACTATCCAGAAAGCCGCCAACATGGCGCGCGACAAAGCTCTGGAAGTTGAAGCTGCAGGTTTCGTCAAACTGGCCAAGACTCCGGTTGCTGCCAGCCTGATCGGTCTGTTCCTGAACGATCAGGAACTGAAGAAAAAAGCCAAGCAGCACGACGAAATCGCCAAAGACGTGAAACTGGCCGCCGTACTCGGCGCCGGCATCATGGGTGGCGGTATCGCCTACCAGTCGGCCTCCAAGGGCACCCCGATCCTGATGAAGGATATCCGTGAAGAGGGTATCCAGATGGGTCTGAACGAGGCGAGCAAGCTGCTCGGCAACCGTGTCGCCAAAGGTCGCATGACCCCGGCGAAGATGGCTGAAGCCCTCAATGGCATCCGTCCGACCATGTCCTACGGTGATTTCGGCAACGTCGACATCGTCGTTGAAGCCGTGGTCGAGAACCCGAAGGTCAAGCAGATCGTGCTGGCTGAAGTGGAAGGCGTGGTTAAAGAAGACGCCATCCTCGCGTCCAACACCTCGACCATTTCCATCAACTTGCTGGCCAAGGCCCTCAAGCGTCCGGAAAACTTCGTCGGTATGCACTTCTTCAACCCGGTGCACATGATGCCGCTGGTTGAAGTGATTCGTGGCGAGAAGTCCAGCGACGTAGCCGTGGCTACCACCGTTGCTTACGCCAAGAAAATGGGCAAGACCCCGGTTGTAGTCAATGACTGCCCAGGCTTCCTGGTCAACCGCGTGCTGTTCCCGTACTTCGGCGGTTTCTCCAAACTGCTGGGCTTCGGTGTGGACTTCGTGCGTATCGACAAGGTCATGGAGAAGTTCGGCTGGCCGATGGGCCCGGCGTACCTGTCCGACGTGGTTGGTATCGACACTGGTCACCACGGCCGTGACGTAATGGCTGAAGGCTTCCCGGATCGCATGGCGGTTGAAGGCCGTACTGCCGTTGACGTGATGTACGAAGCGGATCGTCTGGGTCAGAAGAACGGCAAGGGTTTCTACGCCTACGAGACTGACAAGCGCGGCAAGCCGAAGAAAGTCTCCGACCCGGCTGCCTATGAGCTGCTGAAGTCGATCGTCACCGAGCAGCGCGAGCTGACCGATGAAGACATCATCAACTTCATGATGATCCCGCTGTGCATGGAAACCGTGCGTTGTCTGGAAGACGGCATCGTTGATACCGCAGCTGAGGCCGATATGGGTCTGATCTACGGCATCGGCTTCCCTCCGTTCCGCGGTGGTGCACTGCGTTACATCGATACCATCGGTGTAGCCGAGTTCGTTGCCCTGGCCGACAAATACGCCGAGCTGGGCGCGCTGTACACCCCGACTGCCAAGCTTCGCGAAATGGCCGCTAAGGGCCAGAAGTTTTTCGGTTAATCGCGCAACGACTAGAGCGAGAGTGAATTTATGAGCCTGAATCCTAGAGATGCAGTCATCGTCGACTTCGGTCGCACCCCGATGGGTCGTTCCAAGGGCGGCATGCATCGCAACACCCGTGCCGAAACCATGTCGGCCAACCTGATCAGCGGCGTGCTGGCACGTAACACCAAGCTGGATCCAGCTGAAGTTGAAGACGTGATCTGGGGCTGCGTTAACCAGACCCTGGAGCAGGGCTGGAACATCGCGCGCATGGCGTCGCTGATGACCCAGATCCCGCACACCAGTGCTGGCCAGACTGTGAGCCGCCTGTGCGGTTCGTCCATGAGCGCCCTGCACACTGCTGTGCAGGCGATCCAGACCGGCAACGGTGACGTGTTCGTCATCGGTGGTGTGGAGCACATGGGCCACGTTGGCATGATGCACGGCGTCGATCCAAACCCGCACCTGTCGCTGTACGCAGCCAAGGCCTCGGGCATGATGGGTCTGACCGCTGAAATGCTTGGCAAGATGCACGGTATCAGCCGTGAGCAGCAGGACGCCTTTGGTGAGCGTTCGCACCGTCTGGCTCACAAAGCCACCGTCGAAGGCAAGTTCAAGGATGAAATCATCCCGATGCAAGGCTACGACGAGAACGGTTTCCTGAAAGTCTTCGACTACGACGAAACCATTCGTCCGGAGACTACTCTGGAAAGCCTGGCGGCCCTGAAGCCTGCGTTCAACCCGAAAGGCGGCACCGTGACTGCGGGTACTTCTTCGCAGATCACCGACGGCGCTTCCTGCATGATCGTCATGAGCGCCCAGCGCGCCCAGGACCTCGGCATTCAGCCAATGGCCGTGGTTCGCGCCATGGCGGTGGCCGGTGTTGATCCAGCGATCATGGGTTACGGTCCAGTACCGTCGACTCAGAAAGCACTGAAACGTGCTGGCCTGACCATCAACGACATTGACTTCTTCGAGCTTAACGAAGCCTTCGCTGCCCAGGCTCTGCCTGTGCTGAAGGATCTGAAAGTGCTCGACAAGATGGAAGAGAAGGTCAACCTGCACGGCGGCGCGATCGCTCTGGGTCACCCGTTCGGTTGTTCCGGTGCGCGTATCTCCGGTACCCTGCTGAACGTGATGAAGCAGAATGGTGGCACCTTCGGTGTGTCGACCATGTGCGTCGGTCTCGGCCAAGGCATCACCACCGTCTTCGAGCGTCTGTAAGCTTCACGCAGCGTTAGAGATGGAAAAACCGGGGCCTGGCGCCCCGGTTTTTGTTTTTGGCCTGTTAGTTTTAGCGATCGCCTTTGGCTTGCAGCCAGGGTGAGACGAACTTCCGGTTCTCTTGGCAGAAAATCTTCAAGGAATTATCCATGCAGTTACAGCCTGGCCTCTATCGTCATTACAAAGGCCCTGAGTACCGCGTGTTTGGCGTGGCTCAGCACTCCGAGACAGAGCAGTCGATGGTGGTCTACCAGGCGCTGTACGGCGAATTCGGCCTATGGGTCAGGCCGCTGGAGATGTTCTGCGAAAGTGTCGAAGTGGACGGCGAGATGGTTCCACGCTTTGCTTTGATTCAGGCTGAAAACGCACTGATCACTCGGCCTTGAGCTGATACCGGGCCATTGCTGCGCTTGACCTCGGCCGGACCACCACTATATATAGCGGTGCCGCGCTAGCAGGCAGTACAGCGCCTCCCGCATTTATTTACCGAATTTCAGGAATTTTCCAATCCATGGGCAAATCGCTGGTCATCGTGGAATCCCCGGCCAAGGCCAAGACCATCAACAAGTACTTGGGTAACGAGTACGTGGTGAAGTCGAGCATCGGCCACATCCGTGACCTACCCACCAGTGGCTCGGCGAGCACCGCCAAGGAGCCCGCCAAGCGTGGCAAAGCCGCCGCAGGTGAAGCACCGGCGCTGTCGCCCAAGGAAAAAGCCAAGCGTCAGCTGTTCGCCCGCATGGGTGTTGATCCCGAGCATGGCTGGAAAGCCAAGTACGAAATCCTGCCTGGCAAGGAGAAGGTGGTCGAGGAATTGCGCCGCTTGGCCAAGGATGCCGACACCATCTACCTCGCAACCGACTTGGACCGCGAGGGGGAAGCCATTGCCTGGCACCTGCGCGAATCCATTGGCGGCGACGACAGCCGCTACAAGCGCGTGGTGTTTAACGAAATCACCAAAAAAGCCATCCAGGAAGCGTTTGCCAAGCCCGGTGAGTTGGATATCAACCGAGTCAATGCTCAGCAGGCGCGGCGCTTCCTTGATCGCGTGGTGGGCTATATGGTCTCGCCGCTGCTGTGGGCCAAGATTGCCCGTGGTCTTTCCGCTGGTCGCGTGCAGTCGGTTGCCGTGAAGCTGGTGGTCGAGCGTGAGAAAGAAATCCGTGCCTTTGTACCGGAAGAATACTGGGAAGTGCATGCCGACCTCGGCACCGCCAAAGGCGCTAACGTGCGTTTTGAAGTGGCGCGGGAAAATGGCAATGCCTTCAAGCCGCTGAATGAAGCGCAGGCCATGGCCGCCTTGGCCGCTCTGAAGGCCTCCAGCTACAGCGTCAGCAAGCGCGAGGACAAACCGACCAGCAGCAAGCCGTCGGCGCCGTTCATTACCTCCACCCTGCAGCAGGCCGCCAGTAACCGCCTGGGCTTTGGGGTGAAGAAGACCATGATGATGGCCCAGCGTCTGTATGAGGCGGGCTACATCACTTATATGCGTACTGACTCGACCAACCTCTCGGCCGATGCTGTGAGCATGGTGCGCGGCTTTATTGAAAGCGAGTACGGCAAAAAGTACCTGCCGGCTAACCCGATTGCCTACAGCAGCAAGGAAGGGGCCCAGGAAGCGCACGAAGCGATCCGTCCTTCCGACGTCAACCTCAAGCCGACTCAACTGTCAGGCATGGAGCGTGACGCCGAGCGCCTGTATGAGCTGATCTGGCGTCAGTTCGTGGCCTGCCAGATGCCGCCGGCCGAATACCTGTCGACCACCGTTACAGTGACCGCCGCGCAGTTCGAGTTGCGCGCCAAGGGCCGTATCCTCAAGTTTGACGGTTACACGCGTGTGCTGCCGCAACTGAGCAAGCCGGGTGACGATGATGTGCTGCCGGAAATGGCTCAGGGCGAAGCGCTCAAGCTGGTCAAACTCGACCCCAGCCAGCATTTCACCAAGCCGCCAGCGCGCTATTCGGAAGCCAGCCTGGTCAAGGAAATGGAGAAGCGCGGTATCGGTCGGCCGTCGACCTATGCGGCGATCATCGGCACTATTCAAGATCGCGGCTATGTGACCCTGCATAACCGCCGTTTTTACTCGGAGAAGATGGGCGACATCGTTACCGAGCGTCTGGCTGAAAGCTTCTCCAACCTGATGGACTACGGTTTTACCGCTGGCATGGAAGAGCACCTGGACGATGTGGCCCAGGGTGAGCGCGAGTGGAAGCACTTGCTCGACGAGTTCTACGGTGACTTTAAGAAGAAACTGGAAGTGGCCGAAGCAGGCGAGGGCGGCATGCGTGCCAACCAGCCGACGCTGACCGACATTGCGTGCCGCGAATGCGGCCGGCCGATGACCATTCGTACTGCCTCCACTGGTGTATTCCTCGGCTGCTCGGGCTATGCCTTGCCGCCTAAAGAGCGTTGCAAGGCCACCGTTAATCTGGTGCCAGGCGACGAAATTGCCGCGGATGATGAGGGTGAGTCGGAGTCGCGCGTGCTGCTCGGTAAGCACCGCTGCCCGATCTGCTCCACCGCGATGGACGCTTACCTGCTCGATGAAACCCGCAAGCTGCACATCTGTGGCAATAATCCGGATTGCAGCGGTTATGAGGTGGAGCAGGGCCAGTACCGCATCAAGGGCTATGAAGGCCCAAGCCTGGACTGCGACAAGTGCGGCAGCCAGATGCAATTGAAGACCGGCCGCTTTGGCAAGTTCTTTGGTTGCACCAACAGCGAATGCAAGAACACCCGTAAACTGCTGAAGAGCGGTGAAGCGGCGCCGCCGAAAATGGACCCGGTGAAGATGCCGGAGCTCAAGTGCGAGAAGGTCAACGACACCTACATTCTGCGCGACGGTGCATCGGGTTTGTTCCTGGCTGCCAGCCAGTTCCCGAAAAACCGTGAGACGCGTGCACCGCTGGTGATCGAACTGATTCCGCACCGCGATGAGATCGACCCCAAGTATCACTTCCTGCTTGATGCGCCGAAGAAAGACCCGCAAGGTCGTGCGGCAGTGATCCGTTACAGCCGCAAGACCAAGGAGCAGTACGTGCAGACCGAGGTCGACGGCAAGCCGACCGGCTGGCGTGCGTTCTTTGATGGCGGCAAGTGGAAAGTCGAAGATAAAAGCTGATCCAGCGGAACGCGTGCCGGCCATTGGCCGGCGCGCGTATGATTATTCAATCCGCAGTGGAGGGCGCCGCAATGGCCAATGAACTCTATACCCGCACCAATCAGAAAATCTTCTACGCCGGACTGGCGTTGGAGTCCTGGCGCAAGGCCGAACAGGCTCAGAGCCTGAATGCCCTGGCCTTGATTCAGGCCGAGCGTGAGGCCGCTTTGTTTCACCTCTATGGCGCTCTGTTGGGCTTGTGCCATGAGATTGCAGGTTACTACCGCTTGCCGGATAGCGCCGCGCCGCAGGCTGAACGTTTCCTTACTGAGGCAGTGTTGCAGGCAGCGCCAAGCCAGGAGTTGGGTGAGCTGGTCGAGTTGGCGCAGTCTGCCGATAGCTGGGTGGCTCATCTGCTCAAGGCTTATGCCGAGCTGTTTCAGCCGCCGCAAACTGGCAAGAAGGCCAAGGTCGATCCTGCTACGCCATTGATCACGGCGGTCAGCCTGGACGAAGAAATTGCGCCCTTGACGCATGAGACGCTTGAGGCTTGGCGTCAGCAGTTGAAGGCGTTGGCGCAGCGTTTTCGGCAAACCCTGAGCGAGTGGTAAGCCGCTGATTGGACCGGCGGACTAGGGTGAGCTCGGGTCGGCTGTTACACTGTCGACCTTTCGTGGAGAGTTAAGCCAATGCCTACATCATTCCTGGAAATTGTCGAATTGCCTGACGGGCGTATTGCCCTGCGTCGTGCAGAGGATGAAGAGTCACTGGTGGTGCTGGATTTCTCTGCTGATGCTAAAGCCTTCTTGCAGGGGCAGCACGTCGAGGTAGCCAAGGCAATGCTCAATGTCGGTGTGCAGATGGCGGGGCGCTTGGCTGAAAACAATTTCCAGCAGGAAGAGGGTCCAAGGGTTCTGCATTGATTGCATGCTGGTTTGGCTCTGAGTCAGAGCGTTCTGCTCATCATGGCTGCTTCTGCATCAGGTTTCTATTGGCCGATACGCACATTCCTTGTGTGTGATCTCCGGCCAACTATCCCAGACTGATATTCAGGCTTTGTGCCTTGCCCATACGTGCGGCTTGCTCAAGCTGTTGCCGCGCCTGGCGTTCCAATGGGTGCAGCCAGCTGACTACGGTATGACTGCGGCCCAGCGTCAGTGCCTGCCGCGTCAATTCCAGTGCACTTTGTTCGCCGCGTGGGTGCAACAGCAGGATGCGTTCGCGGTTCAGGCCTGCTTCGCGCAGCCAGGCCTGGGTAAGGCTTGAGGGTGGCGCGATCAGGGTTAGCCAACGTTCGTCGTGGTTGTCGCTAAGTTCGCGCAGAATCGGAGCGAGAAGGTTAAGGCAGTGTCCGGCCGCACCGCGTAGCGATATTTCACTGAAAGCTTCTGTCTCGTCCTGCCAAGGCAATTCCGCGGCTTCGGCAAGCAGCGGGTTACTCGCCGAAGCCAGGAAGGCGTCGAACAAGGGCAGTTGTGTACGGTTCAGCGAATGCGGGAACTGCATAACTCCTCCACTAGCGGCGGATAACGCCGACGCTCAAGCCTTCAATGATCAAATCCTGCTCTTCCAGATTTACTTCGATCGGCGCGAACTCCGGGTTTTCGGCAATCAGCCAAACCTTGTTGCCCTCGCGCTTGAAGCGTTTGACGGTCACTTCATCATCGAGACGCGCCACTACCACTTGGCCATTGCGGGCCTCGCGGGTGGTGTGCACGGCCAGCAGGTCGCCATCGAAAATGCCGATGTCTTTCATGCTCATGCCGCGTACGCGCAGCAGGTAGTCGGCCTTGGGGTGGAAGAAGTCTGGATTGATCTTGCAGGACTCTTCGACATGCTGTTGCGCCAGAATCGGTGCGCCTGCGGCGACGCGGCCAACCACCGGTAAGCCTTCGCCCTCCTCGGTATTGGGCTCGAAGCCAGGAATGCGGATGCCACGTGAAGCGCCGGGAGTCATCTCGATTGCACCTTTACGGGCCAGGGCCTTGAGGTGCTCTTCAGCAGCGTTGGGGGATTTGAAACCCAGTTTCAAGGCGATTTCCGCGCGGGTAGGCGGATAGCCATTGTCTTCAAGGCACTGCTTGATGAAGGCGAGAATCTCAGCTTGGCGCGGCGTCAGTTTTAGCATGGTCAGCTCTGTTTTTTTGTACAGTGGCTGGGATTATATACAGTGATCGGCGATTGGCAATCCTTGTGTTCTGATCTCTACTCAACGCACTTCTCGCCTGCATGATGAGCTGACTGTTACTCGGCTCGTATGTGGGTCGTCTAGTTTGAGTTGATGCTGCTGTTTGCAGGATGCGTGTGACCACCCGGCCACAAGATGGTTTGCCCGACTTGACAAGGCGGGCGGCTGAAACGTATGTTTCAAACAAGTGTTTGTTCAGATGAAAAGAGTCATGGCCCAGTCGGAAACCGTTGAACGCATTCTCGATGCGGCAGAGCAGCTTTTTGCGGAGAAGGGTTTCGCAGAAACCTCTCTGCGCTTGATCACCAGCAAGGCCGGCGTCAATCTGGCTGCGGTGAACTATCACTTCGGTTCGAAGAAGGCCCTGATTCAGGCGGTCTTCTCACGCTTTCTCGGGCCATTCTGTGTCAGCCTCGAACGTGAACTGGACCGCCGTCAGGCCAAGCCTGAAGTTAAGGTCAGCCTGGAGGAGTTGCTCGAGTTGCTGGTCGAGCAGGCGCTGGCGGTAAAGCCGCGCAGTGGCAACGACCTCTCCATCTTCATGCGTCTGCTCGGGCTTGCCTTCAGTCAGAGTCAGGGCCACCTGCGTAAGTACCTGGAAGAGGTGTACGGCAAGGTGTTCCGCCGCTATATGCAGCTGGTACATGAAGCCGCGCCACGCATTCCGCCTCTGGAGCTGTTCTGGCGTGTGCACTTTATGCTTGGTGCTGCGGCGTTCAGCATGTCGGGGATAAAGGCTCTGCGCGCGATGTCGGAAACCGATTTCGGCGTTAATACCTCGATTGAGCAGGTCATGCGTCTGATGGTGCCGTTCCTGGCCGCCGGTATGCGTTCGGAAACCGGTTTGACCGATGAAGCCCTGGCCAGTGCGCAGCTCAAGCCGCGTACCAAGACCAGCGTCACTCCCAGCAAAGTTTGACTGTCGCCGGTGGGCTTGGCGGATGCGATCCGCTAAGCTAACCGCCCATGGTTACCCTCGATCTTCTGCATATTTCCCTCGCCGATCAGCGCCTGTATGGTTTTGCCAACGGGCAGCTGCAGCTGCGCCTGAGTGTTTCCACTGCGTTGAATGGCGCTGGCGAGCTCAATGGCTCTGGCTGCACACCGCGTGGCTTGCACGTGGTGCGGGCGAAGATCGGTGATGGTTTGCCGAGCGCTGCTGTGTTGCGCGGTCGGCGCTGGACCGGCGAGGTCTGGTCGCCCGAGTTGCATGCGCAATTTCCCGGCCGTGACTGGATTCTCACGCGGATCCTCTGGTTGAGTGGTTGTGAGCCGGGGCGTAATCGTCTGGGCGCTGTCGACACCTTTCGTCGTTATATCTATCTGCACGGTACGCCGGACAGCGAGCCCATGGGCGTTGCGCTGTCGCATGGCTGCGTGCGTCTGCGCAACAGCGACCTGCTGGAACTATTTGCGCGTGTCCCGGTTCAATGTGCGGTACAGATTGACGAGGCGGCTTGTCCCGAGTGGGCAGCCGCGCCGCTACTTTAAGGAAAACTTGTGAGTGCACCCATGCAAGGTTCGTTGATGCTGGACATCGCCGGCACCTGGCTGACCGCCGAGGATCGTCAGATCCTGCGTCAGCCGCAGGTGGCCGGATTGATTCTGTTTGCGCGCAATATTGAAGACCCGCGCCAGGTGCGCGAATTGTCAGCGGCAATTCGCGCCGTGCGTCCGGATCTGTTGCTGGCAGTGGATCAGGAAGGTGGGCGCGTGCAGCGTTTGCGTCAGGGTTTCGTGCGGTTACCGGCGATGCGTGCGCTGGCCGATAACGCCAATGCCGAGCAGTTGGCTGAGCAGTGCGGCTGGGTTATGGCCACCGAGGTGCTGGCCGCCGGCTTGGACTTGAGTTTTGCCCCGGTGCTGGATCTCGATCATCAGCGCAGTGCGGTGGTTGGTAGTCGCAGCTTCGAGGGTAACCCCGAGCTGGCGACCCGTCTGGCCGGCGCGTTTATCCGTGGGATGAATGCCGCCGGCATGGCCGCCACTGGCAAGCATTTCCCCGGGCATGGTTGGGCCGAGGCGGATTCCCATGTGGCCATCCCGGTGGATGAGCGCAGCCTGGAGCAGATTCGCGCTGTCGATTTACAGCCTTTTGCGCAATTGAGCCGGCAGTTGGCTGCGGTGATGCCCGCCCATGTGATCTACCCTCAGGTGGACAGTCAGCCTGCAGGTTTCTCCCGGCGCTGGCTGCAGGACATTCTGCGTGGCGAGCTGGCTTTTGATGGGGTGATTTTCAGCGACGATCTGTCCATGGCCGGTGCCCATGTGGTTGGCGATGCGGCTTGCCGTATCGAGGCAGCGTTGGTGGCAGGTTGTGACATGGGCCTGGTATGTAATGATCGGGCCGCGGCAGAGCTAGCCTTGAGCGCCTTGCAGCGCCTCAAGGTGGGGCCGCCGCAAGGACTGGCGCGGATGCGTCGGCAGACCTTCCCCGGTATTGAGTATCGGCATAACCCGCGTTGGCTGGCGGCACTTGCTAGCCTGCGCGATGCGCAATTAATCGACTGAGGAGTAATGGATGACTGTTTACGCGATTATCGGCGGTACGGGGCTGACCAAGCTGGACGGTCTGACCATCAAGGCCGCGTTGCATATCGATACGCCCTATGGCGCGCCCTCTGCGGCGGTGCTCAAGGGGGACTACGCCGGGCGCGAGGTGCTGTTCCTCGCCCGTCACGGTCATCCGCACCGCATCCCGCCGCATCAGGTCAATTACCGCGCCAACCTCTGGGCGCTGCGTGAGGCCGGGGCCAAGGCTGTCATCGCGGTAAATGCGGTTGGCGGCATTCATGCGGCCATGGGCACTGGGCATTTTTGCCTGCCGCATCAAATCATCGACTACACCCATGGCCGTGAACACACCTTCTTCGAAGGTGAGTTGGAGCACGTCACCCATGTGGATTTCAGCCACCCCTATGATGCAGGGTTGCGGGCCAAGCTGGCCCAGGCATTGGCGGCCGAACATGGCGCATTCAGCAATCATGGCGTTTATGGTTGCACCCAGGGCCCACGTTTGGAAACCGTAGCCGAGATTGCCCGCATGGAGCGCGACGGCTGTGACATCGTCGGCATGACCGGTATGCCGGAGACGGCTCTGGCTCGCGAGCTGGCCTTGCCTTATGCCTGTCTGGCGCTGGTGGTAAACCCGGCTGCGGGCAAGTCGCGGGCCCTGATCACCATGGCGGAGATCGAGCGCGCGCTAGAGGAGGGCATGGGGACGGTCAAAGCGGTGTTGGCGCGGGTATTGGCCAGCTGACTGGGCCGTGCATCTGCAATAAAAAGGGCCGCGCAATGCGGCCCTTTTTTGTGCCTGCGTGCTTACAGTGGGCTAACGCGAATCAGCATTCCGAGGCTGCCGTTGTCGACAAAGGTCAATTCGCTGCTTTTCAGGCGGGTGCTCTGCTTGATGCGTTCGCTGTCGCTGAGGATGCCACTGGCGTCGAACTGGTTGACCCAGATGTCGCTCTCCAGTTCGAGCAGGCGGCCTTCCTTGAGGCTGATGCGGCCTTCTACAGGGTAGTGGCCGAACTGTTCATTGCCGGTGCTGATTGCCACGCTGCTGCTTGCACTGCCAAGGCTCTGCGACCAGGCCTGGTGCAGCAGTACCTGATAACCGCTGGATGGGTTGAGTTTGCCGGCTTCGGCATTCAGCGCCGGGCTGCGGCTGTTGCTGCCATCCACTGGCAAGGCATTCTGCGCCCAGTTATCCGGTGGCAGCTGGCCGGCAGAAATCGGTGTGGCGGCCTGGCGGAAGACGATGACTTCAACCTGGTACAGGCTGTCAGCCAGTGCGGTAGTGCTGTTGAGCAGGCACAACAGGAGAAGCGGCAGCAGGGTCAGGGTGCGAAGTGCGCGCATGGGTCAGTCCTTTACAGATTGCGAAAGTAAACGCTCGAGCAGGGCTTCGAGAGTGTTGAAGCGTTCTTCTGGGCGCTCCATGGGCACCAGGAAGCGGAACAGCGTAGCGCCTTCGAACTTGTAGCGGGTCGGTTGGCTCTGGATCAGCTTGATCAGGGTGAGCGGGTCGACACAGGTGTCGGCGGCAAATTCGAGGCGTCCGCCCTGTGGGCCTGCGTCGATCTTCTTGATCCCGAGCTTTTCGGCCTGCAGTTTGAGCAGGGTGATGCGCACTAGATTCTTGGTCGGCTCGGGCAGCAGGCCAAACCGGTCGATCATTTCTACCTGCAGCTCTTTCAGACCGTCCTCGTCGACGGCGTTGGCGATGCGCTTGTAGAGGATCAGCCGTGCATGCACATCCGGCAGGTAGTCTTCGGGGATCAGCGCCGGCACCCGCAGGTTGATCTCCGGCCCGCCGCCGAGTGGCTGGTCGAGGTTAGGTTGCTCGCCCTTGCGGATCGACTTCACCGCGCGCTCGAGCATTTCCATGTAGAGGGTGAAGCCGACGGCCTGAATCTGGCCGCTCTGGCCGTCACCGAGCAACTCGCCAGCACCGCGGATTTCCAGGTCATGAGTGGCCAGCACGAAGCCGGCGCCGAGGTCCTGGGCGTTGCTGATGGCTTCCAGGCGTTTCTGTGCGTCGTCGGTCATCTGCTTGCGCGGCGGTGTCAGCAGGTAGGCGTAGGCCTGGTGATGGCTACGGCCGACGCGGCCACGCAGCTGGTGCAGCTGGGCCAGGCCGAACTTGTCGGCGCGCTCGATGATGATGGTGTTGGCGCTCGGCACGTCGATACCGGTTTCGATGATGGTCGAGGCGATCAGCACGTTGAAGCGCTTGTGGTAGAAGTCGCTCATCACCTGTTCCAGCTCGCGTTCGCGCATCTGTCCGTGGCCGATGCCGATACGCGCTTCCGGCACCAGCTCGGCCAGGTCGGCGGCACACTTCTCGATGGTCTTCACGTCGTTGTGCAGGTAATACACCTGTCCGCCGCGCAGCAGTTCGCGCAGCAGGGCTTCCTTGATCGTCGGATTGTTCTGTTCCATGACGAAGGTGCGCACCGACAGGCGGCGCGCCGGCGGGGTGGCGATGATCGACAGGTCGCGCATGCCCGACACTGCCATGTTCAGCGTGCGCGGGATCGGCGTGGCGGTCAGGGTGAGGATGTCCACCTCGCTGCGCAGGGCCTTGAGCTGTTCCTTCTGGCGCACGCCGAAGCGATGCTCTTCGTCGATGATGCACAGACCCAGGTCCTTGAAGCGTACATCGTCCTGCAGCAGCTTGTGGGTGCCGATAACGATGTCGATCTTGCCTTCGGCCAGCTTGACTACCGCTTCGTTGACCTCTTTGGCCGATTTGAAGCGGCTCATCACTTCAACCGTTACCGGCCAGTCGGCGAAGCGGTCGCGGAAACTGTTGTAGTGCTGTTGAGCGAGCAGGGTGGTGGGCACCAGTACCGCGACCTGGCGGCCGCTGTGCACGGCGATAAAAGCCGCGCGCATGGCCACTTCGGTTTTGCCGAAACCAACATCGCCGCAGACTAGGCGATCCATCGGCTTGGGCGCGAGCATATCGGCCAGCACCGCTTCGATGGCGCTCTGCTGGTCCGGGGTTTCCTCAAAGGGGAAGCCGGCGCTAAAGGTGGCGTAGTCCGCCAGTGGGTCCTTGAAGGCATAGCCTTCACGGGCGGCGCGGCGGGCGTAGATGTCCAGCAACTCGGCGGCGACGTCGCGCACCTGTTCGGCGGCTTTGCGCTTGGCCTTTTGCCAGGTTTCCGAACCGAGGCGGTGCAATGGAGCCAGGGCGTCATCGCTGCCGGTGTAGCGCGCAATCAGGTGCAGGCTGGCGACTGGTACGTAGAGCTTGGCTTCCTCGGCGTACATCAGGGCGAGGAATTCGGCCGCCTGGCCATCGAACTCCATGGTTACCAAGCCCAGGTAGCGGCCGACGCCGTGGTCGATATGCACCACTGGCGCGCCTTCGCGCAGCTCGGTGAGGTTCTTGATCACGTTGTCGCCGCCATCGCGCGACTTTTCGCGGCGACGGCGTTGCATGACGCGCTGACCGAACAGCGGACTCTCGGCGATCAGCGCCAGCTCATCGAGTTGCAGGCCTTCATCCAGGGGGGCGATGCAGATACCCAGGCGCTCCTTGCTGGCGGTGAACTCGGGCCAGTCGGCTACTTCGCGCGGCTTGAGCTTGAGGCGGGCAAGCAGCTCCAGCAGCACTTCACGGCGGCCCGCTGATTCGGCGCAGAACAATACCCGTCCTGGGTATTCCTCGATAAACCGACGCAGGGCGGCCAGCGGCTCACCGGCCTTGGCCTGGATGGCCAGGTCGGGCAGGGCGCGAGCGTTGAAGCGGGTGCGGCCGACACCTTCTTCGATGTCATCCTGGCTGGCCACTACCCGTGGCCAGTTTTTCAGGCGGGCAAAGCAGTCTTCCACCGGCAGGAAGATATCCGCCGGCGGCAATAGCGGCCGCTCAGGATCGACGCGGCGGTCTTCGTAACGGCTGCGCGCATCCACCCAGAACTGTTCGGCGGCCTTCTCGATTCCCGGCAAGGAGAACACCTGGGTATCAGCGGGCAGGTAATCGAACAGGGTGGCGGTTTCTTCGAAGAACAGCGGCAGGTAGTACTCAATGCCGGCCGGGGTGATGCCGGTGCTGAGATCCTGGTAGATCGGGCAGCGACGGAAATCCACGTCGAAGCGTTCACGAAAGCGTCCGCGAAAGTCGGTGACGGCCTTTTTCTCCAGCGGAAACTCGCGTGCCGGTAGTAGCTTGATCGAGTCGACCTTGTCGATGGAGCGCTGGCTTTCCGGGTCGAAGGTGCGCAGGGTTTCGATTTCGTCATCGAACAGGTCGATGCGGTAAGGCTGGCTGCTGCCCATGGGGAACAGGTCGATCAGCGCGCCGCGTACGGCAAACTCGCCATGTTCATAGACCGTATCGACGCAGCGGTAACCGGCGGCTTCAAGATTGCCGCGCATCTGGTTGACGTCCAGTTGCTGGCCGACTTGCAGCACCAGGCTGCTGCCGAGCAGAAAGCGCTTGGGCGCCAGGCGATGTAGGGCGGTGGTGATCGGGACTACCAGTACGCCGTGCTTCAACTCGGGCAGGCGATAAAGTGCGGCAATACGCTGAGAAATGATGTCCTGGTGCGGCGAAAACAGGTCGTAGGGCAGGGTTTCCCAGTCGGGGAAATGCAACACCGGCAAATCCGGAGCGAAAAAGCTCAGCTCCTCTTGCAGGCGCTCGGCACTCTGGCTGTCGGCGGTCAGCAGCAGGGTGAAGCGCTTGGCATGGCTGGCAGCTTCGGCAATTGCCAGGCTCAGCGCAGCACCAGGGAGGTTGCCCCAGTGTTGTTTTCCGGCGGTGGCGGGCAGGGACGGTAGACGCAGTACGGATGCGGTCGGCACAGACACAGGCGGCTCACGGTCAGGACACAAGGTCGGCGATTGTAGCGGGCGTTGGTGCTCGGTGTCAGTTACGACAGTCGTGCATTGCTCATGCTTGCGCGCGCCGTCATAATGTAGCCCCTTTTTTCAGCCCCTACATGTGGAAGGTACTGCCCGTGACTCAGAAGCCCGACCAGTGTCTCGGTGAGTGGATCGATCGAGAAGCCCTTGCGGAAGCGATGATTCCGATGATTGGCCAACTCTACCGTAACAACAACGTGGTCACCTCGATCTACGGCCGCGGTCTGATCAACCGTTCGGTGATCGATATTCTCAAGGCCCACCGCTTCGCCCGCCACCGTCTGGTTGGCGACAGCGAATTGTCGGTCCACGATACCTTCCCGGTCCTCAAAGCGATGACCGAACTCAAGCTGGGCGCCGCCTCCGTGGACCTCGGCAAAATGGTCAGCAAGTTCAAGACCGATGGCCAGAACCGCAGCATTGAGCAGTTCGTCAAGGACGAGCTGGCTGAAGTGGCAGGCAAACAGAACGGTGAAGCCCGCGAAGGTACCGATGTAGTGCTGTACGGCTTCGGGCGTATCGGTCGCCTGCTGGCGCGCATCCTGATCGAGAAAACTGGTGGCGGCGATGGTCTGCGCCTGCGTGCCATCGTTGTGCGCAAAGGCGCCAGCAATGATCTGGTCAAGCGTGCCAGCCTGCTGCGCCGTGATTCGGTCCATGGCAAGTTCGATGGCACCATCACCATCGACGAAGAGAACAACACCCTGACGGCCAACGGCAACCTGATCCAGGTGATCTACGCCAAGTCGCCGACCGAAGTCGACTACACCCAGTACGGCATCAAGAACGCACTGCTGGTCGACAACACCGGTGTATGGCGTGATGCCGACGGTCTGGGCCAGCACCTGGCTTGCCCGGGCGTCGATCGCGTGGTGCTGACCGCACCTGGCAAGGGCGCGCTGAAGAACATCGTGCACGGTATCAACCACAGCGAAATCACCGCAGATGACAAGATCATCTCGGCGGCTTCCTGCACCACCAACGCCATCGTGCCGGTGCTGAAAGCGGTCAACGACCAGTACGGCATCGTTAATGGCCATGTTGAAACCGTTCACTCGTACACCAACGACCAGAACCTGATCGACAACTTCCACAAGGGCGATCGCCGTGGTCGTAGCGCGCCGCTGAACATGGTAATCACCGAAACTGGTGCTGCCACTGCAGCCGCCAAGGCCCTGCCAGTGCTGAAAGGCAAGCTGACCGGCAACGCCATTCGCGTACCGACGCCGAACGTGTCGATGGCCATTCTCAACCTCAACCTTGAGAAAGCCACCACCCGTGAAGAGATCAACGAGTACCTGCGCCAGATGGCTATGCACTCGGACCTGCAGAAGCAGATCGACTTCGTCCAGTCGCAGGAAGTGGTCTCCACTGACTTCGTTGGCTCGCGTCACGCCGGTGTGGTCGATGCTGAAGCCACCATCTGCAATGACAACCGCGTTGTGCTGTACGTGTGGTACGACAACGAGTTCGGTTACAGCTGCCAGGTGGTGCGTGTGATGGAAGACATGGCTGGGGTCAACCCGCCTGCCTTCCCGCGCTAAGCGCAGGTCGCATACAAAAACGGGAGCCTCGGCTCCCGTTTTTTTATGCGCGCTATTTAGCGCTCTAGTCAGCCAGCAGGCTGGTGCGCAGACTGTCGGACAGGCCGTTGGGCGACAGCCAAATGCCCAGATAGGCCTTGGCCAATTCCTGGTCCTGACTGGAGAAGACGGGCTTGCCGTTCACTTCCAGAGTAAGGCCGCTGTCGGTGTTGAAGTTCAGGGCGTAACGGTCACTTGGGCGAATGTCGCGGAAGGTGGCGTGCAGGGCGTCAAGCCCTGGGCGCAGGCGTTCGAGTGTCTTGGTGTCGTGCTGGCGTTCGAGCGTGACCCAGGCAGCCTTGATCACGTCTTGGCTGTCTATATTACGGAAGTAGTAGAGCTCCAGGCGCTGGTTCAGTGGTTTGCTGAACGCCTGACTGGCGCTGGCCTGGGCGGGTGCATAGAAGGCAGCCGCGTAGACATCGGCCCACAGATAGGTGAGTACGCTCTGGTTCTTGCGTTCGAGATTGCTCTGCGCAAGTTCACGGGTGGGGGCGAAGTTAGCCTCCTGCAGGCGTTCGCGGGTGTTGGCAAGTAGCTCGCCGCTGAGCAGCAGTAGGGTGGTGAGCACCAGTAACAGGCGCATGGCAGAACTCCTGTGGGGAGGGATATGTGTATTTCACCTGTTGATCAGTTTCAGTCAATCGGCGATCTGTTGCCTTCTGTTACTTAAAAAAGATGAAAAGCAAGCGCTTGGGTGGCCAGCAACGAAAGGTGGACTCTATAATCGGTCAGATTTTTCCCGCGACTGACATCTTGCCCAACACCTGATCATGCATCGGTGTTGCGTTGCAGCTTTGCTGCGCTGATGTCTTCCGTATTCTAAAAAAGCTTATAAATCAGTGGTTAGGCAAACCTATGATCAAAATAAAACATGGGCTTGATTTGCCCATAACCGGAGCGCCGGTGCAGCGCATCGAAGCCGCAAGGCCCGTGCGCAGCGTCGCCGTCATAGGCTTCGATTATCACGGCATGAAGCCAACCATGGCTGTTCAGGTTGGCGATCGTGTCAAGCTTGGTCAGGTGCTGTTCACCGACAAGAAAGCGCCTGGTGTGCAGTACACCGCACCTGCTGCAGGTGTGGTCAGCGCTATCCATCGTGGTGAAAAGCGCGTACTGCAATCAGTGGTGATCGATGTTGAGGGTGATGAGCAAGTCACCTTTGAAGCCTTTGCTGCTGAGCAGTTGGCGAGCATCGGCGCGCCTAAAGTCCGTGAGGTTCTGCTGCAGTCCGGCCTGTGGACTGCATTGCGGGCACGTCCGTTCAGCAAGGTGCCGGCCGCTGATGCCCAGCCTAGCTCGATTTTCGTCACGGCCATGGATACTCATCCGCTGGCTGCAGATCCGACTGTAGTGATTGCCGAGTACGCCGCAGATTTTGAGTCTGGCCTGCAGGTGTTGGGCAATCTGTCCAAGGTGTTTCTGTGCAAGGCCGATGGCAGCAGCCTGCCTGGCGAACAATTGAGCCACGTGCAGACGCAAGCCTTTGCCGGCCCGCACCCAGCAGGTCTGGCGGGCACGCATATCCACTTCCTGGACCCAGTCAGTGCCAACAAGAGTGTTTGGTCACTGAACTATCAGGACGTGATCGCCATTGGCAAACTATTTACGACCGGGCAGCTGTGGACCGAACGCGTCGTTGCGTTGGCGGGGCCCGTGGTCGAGCAGCCGCGTCTGCTGCGTACTCGCCTGGGTGCCAGTCTGAGTGAGCTGACGGCTGGTCAGCTGCAACCTGGGACTCACCGGGTAATTTCCGGTTCGGTGCTGGGTGGGCGTACTGCGCAGGGTGCGTTTGCCTTCCTTGGTCGCTATCACCTGCAGATTTCCTGTCTGACCGAAGGCAATGAGCGTGAGTTGATGCATTACCTGCGCGCCGGGGTGAACAAGCACTCGGTGATGAACATCTTCGTTTCCAAGCTCAATGCTGCGAAGAAGTTTGCTTTCTCCACCACCACCAATGGCAGCCCGCGCGCCATGGTACCGGTGGGTAACTACGAAGCTGTGATGCCGCTGGATATCCTGCCGACGCAACTGCTGCGTTACCTGATTGTCGGTGACACCGAGATGGCCCAGAAGCTCGGCTGCCTGGAACTCGACGAAGAAGACCTGGCGCTGTGCACTTACGTGTGTGCAGGCAAGTATGAGTACGGCCCGATCCTGCGCGATAACCTCGCCCGTATTGAGAAGGAGGGTTAAGTCATGGGTATTCGTGCATTCCTCGATAAAGTCGAGCACAACTTTGAAAAAGGCGGCAAATACGAGAAGTGGTACGCCCTCTACGAGGCTGTTGACACCTTCTTCTACCGCCCTGGCAGCGTAACCAAGACCACAGCCCATGTGCGTGACGGCATCGACCTCAAACGCATGATGATCACTGTGTGGTTGTGTACCTTCCCGATGATGTTTTTCGGCATGTGGAACACCGGTTATCAGGCCAACCTGATCTTCGCTAACAGCCCTGAGCTGCTGGCTGCCCAGGAAGGCTGGCGTTTTGCGCTGATCGGCTCGTTGGCCGGGTTTGACCCGAACAGCTTGTGGGATAACTTTATCCAGGGCGCGGCGTACTTCCTGCCGGTGTATGCAACAGCGTTTATCGTCGGTGGCTTCTGGGAAGTGCTGTTCGCTTCGATCCGCAAGCATGAAGTCAACGAAGGTTTCTTCGTCACCTCGGTACTTTTTGCCCTGATTCTGCCGCCTAGCATTCCGCTGTGGCAGGTCGCGCTGGGTATCAGTTTCGGCGTGGTAATCGGTAAGGAAGTGTTTGGCGGTACCGGCAAGAACTTCCTCAACCCGGCGCTGACCGGTCGTGCCTTCCTGTTCTTCGCCTACCCGGCGCAGATGTCCGGTGATGCGGTGTGGACTGCGGTGGACGGCTTTGCCGGTGCCACTTCGCTGAGCCTGGCGGCTTCCGGCGGCATCGACAACGTGATCAACAACGGCATTACCTGGATGGACGCCTTTGTCGGCACCATTCACGGCTCGCTCGGTGAAACCAGCACCCTGGCCATTGCTATCGGCGGCCTGGTGTTGCTGATCACCAAGATCGCCGCCTGGCGCATTGTCGCCGGTGTGATGCTGGGCATGGTCGGCCTGAGCCTGTTGCTCAACGCCCTTGGTTCGACCACCAACCCGATGTTTGCCATGCCCTGGTACTGGCACCTGGTGGTGGGCGGTTTTGCCTTCGGTATGTTCTTTATGGCCACCGACCCGGTGTCGGCGTCCATGACCAATACCGGCAAGTGGATTTTCGGTGCCCTGATCGGGGTGATGGTGGTGCTGATCCGTGTGGTCAACCCGGCCTTCCCGGAAGGCATGATGCTGGCGATTCTGTTCGCCAACCTGTTTGCACCGCTGATCGACCATTTTGTCGTTCAAGCCAATATCAAGCGGAGGCTGGCACGCAATGTCTAGTCAAAAAGAATCCACCGTCCGTACGCTGGTGGTGGCCCTGTTGGTTTGCCTGGTGTGCTCGGTATTTGTTGCCGGCGCTGCCATCGCGTTGAAACCGACTCAGGTGGACAACCGTCTGCTGGACAAACAGCGCAGTATTCTGGCTATTGCCGGTCTGGGCGATGCCAGTATGTCCAGCGCGCAGGTCAAGGACATGTTCAAAGGCACCATCAGCGCCAAGCTGGTGGATCTGGAAACTGGCAAGTTTTCCGATGCTCAGGACCCGGTCACCTTCGATCCGCTCAAGGCCTCCAAGGACCCGAAAATGTCTTCGGTGCTCAAAAGCAGCGATGACATTGCCGGGATCAAGCGTCAGGAGCGCTTCAGCACGGTGTATGTGGTGGAGAAGGACGGTCAGGTTGAAACCCTGATTCTGCCGGTGCGTGGTTACGGCCTGTGGTCGACTCTGCATGGCTTTATCGCAGTCAAGGGCGACCTGAATACCGTGGTTGGCATGGGCTTCTATCAGCATGGCGAAACGCCAGGTCTGGGTGGCGAAGTCGACAATCCGAAGTGGAAAGGTCAATGGCCAGGCAAAACCCTGTTCGATGAGAACGGCAAACTGGCTGTGCAGGTCGTCAAGGGTGGTGTTGATCCGCAGAGCCCCAAGGCCATGCATCAGGTTGATGGCCTGGCCGGCGCTACTCTCACTGGCAACGGTGTGGACAACCTGCTGAAGTTCTGGCTTGGCCAGAATGGCTTCGGTCCGTTTATCGCGAACCTGCGCGCAGGGGAGGCTTAATCATGTCGCAGCCGACTATTAAAGAAGTCCTGCTCAATCCAATTTTCAACAACAACCCGATCGGCTTACAGATTCTCGGTATCTGTTCCGCCCTGGCGGTGACCTCGAACCTGAAAACCGCCTTGGTGATGTCTGCCGCGCTGACCTTGGTAACCGGGTTCTCCAACCTGTTTATCTCGATGATTCGCAGTCAGATCCCAGGCTCGATCCGTATGATCGTGCAGATGGTGATCATTGCTTCCCTGGTGATCGTGGTCGATCAGGTGCTCAAGGCCTTCGCCTTCAGTCTGTCCAAGCAGCTCTCGGTGTTCGTTGGCCTGATCATCACCAACTGTATCGTGATGGGCCGCGCCGAAGCCTTTGCCATGCAGAACCCGCCGGTGCTGTCGTTCTTCGACGGTATTGGTAACGGTCTGGGCTACAGCGCCTTTCTGATCGTGCTGGGCATCATTCGCGAACTGTTTGGTGCGGGCAAACTGATGGGCTACGAGATCATCCCGGTGGTCAACGACGGTGGCTGGTACCAGCCTAACGGCATGCTGCTGCTGCCACCTTCGGCGTTCTTCCTGATCGGTCTGTTTATCTGGGGTATACGCGTCTGGAAAAAAGACCAGATCGAGAAGCCGAGCTTCAAGATGGCGCCTCAGGTATCCAATAAGGAGGCCTACTAATGGAGCACTACATCAGCCTGTTCGTCCGTGCGGTGTTCGTTGAGAACATGGCGCTGGCGTTCTTCCTCGGCATGTGCACCTTCATTGCCATTTCGAAGAAGGTCGAAACCGCCATTGGTCTCGGTATTGCCGTAGTGGTGGTCCTGGGTATCACCATGCCGGTGAACAACCTGATCTACACCAACCTGCTCAAGGACGGTGCACTGGCCTGGGCCGGCTACCCGCAAGTCGACCTGAGCTTTCTTGGCCTGCTGACCTTTATCGGTGTGATTGCGGCGATCGTACAGATCCTCGAGATGACTCTGGATAAGTACGTGCCCTCGCTGTACAACGCCCTCGGCGTGTTTCTGCCGTTGATCACCGTGAACTGCGCCATCATGGGTGGCTCGCTGTTCATGGTCGAGCGTGACTACAACCTGGCGGAAAGCACTGTCTACGGTGTCGGTGCGGGTGTTTCCTGGGCCTTGGCGATTGCCGCGCTGGCGGGTATTCGCGAGAAACTCAAGTACAGCGATGTACCTGAGGGCCTGCAGGGGTTGGGTATCACCTTTATCACTATCGGTCTGATGTCTCTGGGCTTCATGTCCTTCTCCGGCGTGCAGTTGTAAGGAAGGGATGAATAGATGATCAATTTCGAGATTTTCATCGCCATCGGCATGTTCACCGGCATTGTGCTGGCGTTGGTGCTGATCATTATTGCGGCGCGTGCCAAGCTGGTTTCCAGCGGTGACGTAAGCATCGAGATCAATGGCGAAAAAACCATCGTGGTGCCAGCCGGCGGCAAGTTGCTGCAAACCCTGGCGGCCAACAACATCTTCCTGTCTTCGGCCTGTGGTGGCGGCGGTACCTGCGCCCAGTGCAAGTGCGTGGTTGAGCATGGCGGTGGCGAAATGCTGCCGACCGAAGAAGCTGCTTTCACTCGTCGCGAAGCCAAGGCTGGCTGGCGCCTGTCCTGCCAGACTCCGGTCAAGCAGGACATGAAGATCGAAGTGCCGGAAGAAGTGTTCGGCGTGAAGAAGTGGGAATGCACCGTTGAGTCCAACCCCAACGTGGCCACTTTCATCAAGGAGCTGACGCTGAAACTGCCGGAAGGCGAGAACGTCGACTTCCGCGCGGGTGGCTATGTGCAGCTGGAATGTCCGCCGCACGAGGTGCACTACAAGGACTTCGACATTCAGCCGGAATATCGTGGTGACTGGGACAAGTTCAACCAGTGGAAGTACGTGTCCAAGGTCGAGGAGACCGTGATCCGTGCCTATTCCATGGCCAACTACCCGGAAGAAGTCGGTCTGGTGAAGTTCAATATCCGTATCGCTTCGCCACCTCCGGGTAAAGACGACTTGCCACCTGGCCAGATGTCTTCCTGGGTGTTCAGCCTCAAACCGGGTGACAAGGTGACCGTGTACGGGCCGTTTGGTGAGTTCTTCGCCAAGGACACCGATGCCGAGATGATCTTTATCGGCGGTGGTGCGGGTATGGCGCCGATGCGTTCGCACATCTTCGACCAGCTCAAGCGCCTCAAGTCCAAGCGCAAGATCAGCTTCTGGTACGGTGCGCGCTCCATGCGTGAGTCGTTCTACAACGAAGAGTACGATCAGCTGGCCGCTGAGAACCCGAACTTCCAGTGGCACCTGGCACTTTCCGACCCGCAGCCGGAAGACAACTGGACTGGTCTGAAAGGCTTCATCCACAACGTGTTGTACGAGAACTACCTGAAGGACCATCCGGCTCCGGAAGAGTGCGAGTTCTACATGTGTGGTCCACCCATGATGAACGCTGCTGTGATCAAGATGCTGATCGACCTGGGTGTGGAGGAGGAAAACATCCTGCTCGACGACTTTGGCGGCTGATCATGAACAAAGCTGTACTACGGCCCGTTATCGTTGTCAGCTTGCTGACAGCCCTAACGGGCTGCTGGTTTTCAGAGCGTGTAGAAGAGTTCGGCGGCCCGACCATGGGCAGCACATACTCGATCAAGTACGTGCGCACTGAAGGCTCTCCAAGCCTTGACCAGCTCAAACATGAAACCGATGCGATCCTCCGTGAAGTCGATCAGCAGATGTCGACTTACCGCGATGACTCGTTGATCGAGCAGTTCAACCAGGCGCCTGCTGGCACCTGTCAGACCATGCCGGAACCGGTGCTGGAGTTGGTCGAGGCTGGACGCCTGCTCAATCAACAGAGTCAGGGCGCGTTTGATCTGACCCTGGAACCTTTGCTCAATCTCTGGGGCTTTGGCCCCAAAGGGCGGGCGGAGACGGTGCCGACGGCCGAGCAACTGGCTGATGCCCGTGCGCGCATGGGTATGCAGCACTTGCGGCGTGAGGGGCAACAGCTATGCAAGGAGGTCGACCTGCAGGTCGATTTCAACAGCATCGCTGCCGGTTATACCGTGGATCGGATCGCGCAGCGTCTGACTGAGCTTGGCGTCAACAGTTACCTGGTCGAAGTGACAGGTGAGCTCAAGGCGGCCGGCCTCAAGCCCGATGGGCAACCCTGGCGCATTGGCCTGGAGGCTCCGCAGGAAGGTGAGCGGGTGGCTCAGCGGATTCTGGCGCTGGATGGCTACGGCATTTCCACTTCAGGTGATTACCGCAACTACTTCGAGGAGAATGGCCGGCGCTATTCGCATACCCTCGATCCGTTGACGGCTGCACCGATCACCCACACCCTGGCGGCCGTCACGGTGGCGGATAAATCGACCCTGCGAGCCGATGGCTTGTCTACATTACTTATGGTGATGGGCACCGAGCGCGGCCTGGCATTTGCAGAGCACATGGGTATCGCAGCGTTTTTCGTGACCCGCGAAGGCGACGCCTTCGTCACACAAGGCACTCAAGCGTTTGAGCAGCTGTTTGCCGCAGGAGAAGAGCAATGACATTCGTGGTGGTGTTTCTGACCATGCTGCTGGTAGTGGGCATGATGGCGGTAGGCGTGATCATGGGGCGCAAGCCCATCGCCGGTTCCTGTGGCGGTATTGCCAACCTGGGTATCGAGAAAGAATGCTCAATCTGTGGTGGCAGCCGCGAAAAGTGTGAAGAAATCAACAGTGAACCACAGGCCAAGGCTGAGTCGCTGGCCTACGACGCGACCAAGCGCTAATCGCCCCGCAACTGCCGAAGAGCTAGGCTGTATCTAACGCATTGATTGTCAGGCTGCAGGTGCAGCCTGACCCTGCCGAGAGCACGGAACAAGTGCTCCGGTGTGATCTGAAGGAGTAAACATGGCGGTCTACAACTACGACGTGGTGGTGCTGGGTTCCGGCCCTGCGGGTGAAGGCGCAGCGATGAACGCAGCCAAGGCCGGGCGTAAGGTCGCCGTGGTCGACAGCCGCCGCGAAGTCGGCGGCAACTGCACCCACCTGGGCACCATTCCGTCCAAGGCGCTGCGCCACTCGGTGCGGCAGATCATGCAGTTCAACACCAATCCGATGTTCCGCCAGATCGGCGAGCCGCGTTGGTTCTCCTTTCCTGACGTGCTGAAAAGCGCCGAGCGGGTGATTGCCAAGCAGGTGAGTTCGCGCACCGGCTATTACGCGCGTAACCGCATCGATGTGTTTTTCGGCACCGGTAGCTTTGCCGACGAGCGAACCATTGAGGTGGTTTGCGCCAATGGTGTGGTGGAAAAGCTGGTGGCCAAGCAGATCGTCATCGCCACGGGTTCTAGGCCATATCGCCCGGCTGATGTGGATTTTCGTCATCCGCGAATCTATGACAGCGACACCATCCTCAGCCTGACTCACACGCCGCGCCGCATCATCATCTACGGTGCCGGGGTGATCGGTTCCGAGTACGCCTCGATCTTCAGTGGCCTGGGTGTATTGGTCGACCTGATCGACAACCGTGATCAGCTGCTGAGCTTCCTCGATGCGGAAATCTCCGATGCGCTGAGCTATCACCTGCGCAACAACAACGTGCTGATTCGCCATAACGAAGAGTACGAAAGCGTTGAAGGGGTGGAGAATGGGGTGATTCTGCACCTCAAGTCCGGCAAGAAGATCAAGGCCGACGCCTTTCTCTGGTGTAACGGCCGTACCGGTAATACCGACCAGCTGGGGCTGGAGAACATCGGCATCAAGGTCAACAGCCGTGGCCAGATCGAAGTCGACCAGAGCTACCGCACTCCGGTGTCGAACATCTATGCCGCGGGCGATGTGATTGGCTGGCCGAGTCTGGCCAGTGCGGCCGCCGACCAGGGCCGTTCGGCTGCAGGCAGCATTGTCGACAATGGCAGCTGGCGTTTCGTCGATGACGTGCCGACCGGCATTTACACCATCCCGGAGATCAGCTCGATCGGCAAAACCGAGCGCGAACTGACCCAGGCCAAGATTCCCTACGAAGTGGGCAAGGCCTTCTTCAAGGGCATGGCGCGGGCGCAGATTTCCCATGAGCCGGTGGGCATGCTGAAGATACTGTTCCACCGCGAGACTCTTGAGGTGCTGGGTGTGCACTGCTTCGGCTACCAGGCCTCGGAGATCGTGCATATCGGCCAGGCGATCATGAACCAGAAGGGTGAAGCCAACAGCATCAAGTATTTCGTCAACACCACCTTCAACTACCCGACCATGGCGGAAGCCTACCGGGTGGCGGCGTTTGACGGCCTCAACCGGCTTTTTTGAGCGGCTCCGGCCGGTGGCCTGAGCCGGCCGGGGAGAACCCGTTCAGTGACTCCTGCGACTGGCGCTGGCCTAATCGCGAAAGTTTCTGATCAGGCTTAACGAAAAACCGGCCCTTGCGGCCGGTTTTTCGTTTTTCTGACTGCGGTTGTGCCGGCGATTATTCCAGGGTCGCTACGGCGAGGCCGGGGAAGTCCGTAATGATGCTGTCCACGCCGAAGTCCGCCAGGCGGCGCATCAGTGCGGGTTCATTGACCGTCCATACCGAGACATGCAGGCCGGCTTTCTGTGCTTTCAGCAGGCGCTCCGGGGTGCATAACGTCCAGTTCAGCGCCAGCAGGTGGCAGCCATAGTGTTTGGCTACCTTGAGCGGATCGAGCCAGGCGTATTCGGCGACCAGGCCGCGCTGCAGATGCGGTGTCAGGCGTTGCAGGGCGCTGAGCACTTCGCGTGAGCTGGAGGTTACGGTGACCTTGTCAGTCAGGTTGTAGCGTTCGGCCAGTTCGGCAATCGCCTTGACCATACGCGCCGAGCGTACCTTCGAGGCGCTTTTGACTTCCAGTTGCCAGTGCTCGAAATCGCAGTGCTGGAACAGCTCCTCCAGACGCGGAATCGGGCAGGGTGTAACGGCGCCGGGACCACCTTTGCGTGCGTCATAGGTCACCAGTTCGGCGGCATCATGCTCGACCACCTTGCCGCGGTGGCCTGTGGTGCGCTTGAGGGTTGGGTCGTGAATCACCATCAGCTCGCCATCACGCGACAGGTGCAGGTCCAGCTCGCAACGGCGCACGCCATGCTTGAGGCATTGCTGGAAGCTGGCCAGGGTGTTCTCCGGTGCCTCGCCTTTGGCGCCGCGGTGTCCATAGATGACTGTCACTGTTGCTCCTTGTTGGGCAGAGCGGCGCCGGGTTGGTGGTGGTGCACGCTGTTGATCACGTGTTTGTGCTCGAAGTAGACGCTGAACTCACGGTAGTCCCAGCGGGTGATCGGCGGGTTGCCGACACTGGGGTGTTCTTCATCGGCCAGGCCGAAGCGTTCCAGCACTGCGCGTTGCGATTCGCCAAACTGTGGCAGTTGCAGATCGCTGGCCCCTTGCTGGCCGATGGGGATTTGCAGGTTGTCGGCCTGGGTGCCGAAGGGCAGGGCCAGGGCGAGGAGCAGAAGCAGGCGTGACATGGTGGCTCGCTATCAGGGTTGTAAAGGTTGCTCGCGGGCCTGGCGACGCTCCAGGGCTTGGCGCTGCAGGATATGCCGGGCGAGCAGCTGACGTTGGGCGTCGGTCAGGGCTTCGAATTCCGCACCGATTTCAAATTGCTGCGACGGCAGGGGGCTGCAGTGCACCACCTTGGCCCGTAGCAGCAGACCGAGGGCCTGCGGCATCAGCACCATCTTTACCGCCAGGTGTGCGCCAGTAGCTACTGGCTGGCTGTTGTTGAAGCTGACGCCACCCTCGGACAGGCTGACCTTGCGCGGCGCGCCGATGTCGCGCAGCAGGCTCTGCGCCACAGCCTGGCCGAGCAGGTCGATGCGTTTGTTGATCACCTTAAGGTAGTTGGCCAGGGTGCGATCACGTTCGCTGATGTGCCGCAGCAAATGCTGCGACTCAAAGTCCATCAGGTGCAGATCGCTGAGCAGGTTGAACAGCGGCGAGCTGTCGTGAAGCTCGTCACTGGCCAGGGCTTCAGCCCCGGATAACTGGGTGAATTCCAGTGCGATCGTATCGTCGATACGATAGTATTCGCGGCGGTCATCTTCATCTTGAGTCGGCATGGCGAACCCATGGCAGCAGTAGTGGTCAGAGTGTAAAGCTGCTCGCCAAGCCCCCACAAGGACGTTTCTTTTTCCCTCGAATCAGCCCCGACATGTTCAGACCTCTGTTCGTATTTATTGGTACGCGTTACACGCGGGCCAAACGTCGCAACCACTTTGTATCCTTTATCTCCCTGACGTCGATGATCGGGCTGGCACTGGGTGTGCTGGTGATGATTCTGGTGCTGTCGGTGATGAACGGCTTCGATCACGAAATGCGCACCCGCGTACTCGGCATGGTGCCGCACGCCACGGTGGAAAGCGCCACGCCGATCAAGGATTGGCGCAGCCTGGCTGCTCAGGCGCAACGTAATCCGCAGGTGCTGGCTGTTGCGCCGTTCAGCCAGATGCAGGGCCTGCTGACCAACGATGGCAAAGTGCAGAAAGTGCTGATCAATGCGGTCGATCCGCTGGAAGAAGCCAAGGTTTCGATCATCGGCAATTTCTTCAAGCCTGAAGATGGTGGCAAGGGTTCGCTGGATGCCCTTAAGCCCGGCGAGTTCGGCATGGTGCTGGGCAATAAGGCCGCAGCCAAACTTGGCGTCGATCTGGGTGACAAGGTCACCTTTGTCGCCCCGGAAGTCACTGTTACTCCAGCCGGTATGTTTCCGCGCCTCAAGCGCTTTACCGTAGTGGGCATCTTCCACGTCGGCGCCGGTGAGATCGACGGCCACCTGGCCCTGACCCATGTGCAGGATCTGGCGCGCTTACAGCGCTGGCAGGCTGATCAGGTTCAGGGCATTCGCCTGAAATTCGCCGACCTGTTCGAAGCCCCGCGCACCGCCTGGACGTTGGCGCAAACGTTGGGTGAGGGCGACTACTACGCCCGCGACTGGACCCGTACCCACGGCAACCTGTATCAGGCGATCCGCATGGAAAAGGCGATGATTGGCCTGCTGTTGCTGCTGATCGTTGCGGTCGCCGCGTTCAACATCATCTCCACCCTGGTCATGGTGGTTACCGACAAGAAGGGCGATATCGCCATTCTGCGCACCCTCGGTGCCACGCCGCGGCAGATCATGGCGATCTTTATGGTCCAGGGCACGGTGATTGGCGTGTTTGGCACGGCGATTGGTGCTGTGCTGGGTTGTCTGGCCGCTTTGAATATCAGCAGCGCGATTGCCGCGCTGGAAGGGCTGTTGGGGATCAAGTTTCTCAATGCCGATGTGTACTTCATTGATTACCTGCCCTCGCAGCTGATGCTGGCAGACGTGCTGCTGGTCTGCGGCGCGGCGTTGATTCTGAGTTTCTTCGCCACCCTGTATCCGGCCTGGCGCGCAGCGCGTACCCAGCCTGCGGAGGCTCTGCGTTATGAATGATCAGGTTATGAGTGATTCGGTTATGCAAGATCGTGCAGTGTTGAGTTGTCGCAACCTCGGTAAAAGCTACGACGAAGGCCCGCAATCGGTAGTGGTGCTACAGGATCTGCAGCTGGAGCTGCACCCTGGTGAGCGTGTGGCGATTGTCGGCAGCTCCGGCTCGGGCAAGAGCACCTTGCTGAATATGCTTGGCGGCCTGGATATACCGAGCACCGGCAGCGTTTGGCTGGCCGGCGAGGAGTTGTCGGCGCTGAATGAAAAGCAACGCGGCCTGCTGCGTAACCGCGCTCTGGGTTTCGTTTACCAGTTCCACCACCTGTTGCCGGAATTCACCGCGCTGGAAAACGTGTGCATGCCGCTGCTGATTGGCCGCACGTCGATCAGCGAGGCGCGTCAACGTGCCACGGCATTGCTGGAGCGGGTTGGCCTGGGCCATCGCTTGGTGCACAAACCGGCCGAACTCTCCGGTGGTGAGCGCCAGCGGGTGGCGATTGCCCGTGCGTTGGTCAATCAGCCGGGCCTGGTGCTGCTCGATGAACCCACCGGCAACCTCGATCATCACACCGCGCAGGGCATTCAGGACCTGATGAAGGAGTTGAGCAGTTCGTCGCAAACCGCCTTTCTGGTGGTGACTCACGACATGGCGCTGGCCCAGCAGATGGACCGTATTCTGCGTCTGGAAGACGGCAAGCTGGTGGCCGCCTGATGTTTCGTCCGCTGAGTATCTTTATCGGTATCCGCTACACCGGGGCCAAGCGGCGCAACCACTTCATCTCGTTTATTTCGATGACGTCGATGATCGGCCTGGCGCTCGGCGTGCTGGCGATGATCGTGGTGTTGTCGGTGATGAACGGCTTCCAGAAGGAAATGAGCACGCGCATTCTCGGTATGGTGCCGCACGCCAGCATTGCCGGCAGTCAGCCGCTGGATGACTGGCAGCAGGTCGCGGCCGCCGCGAAGAAGCATCCGCAGGTGCTTGCAGCGGTGCCGTTCGCCGAGCTGGAAGGCATGTTATCGATGCGTGGGGCGATGCAACCGGTGCAGCTGCACGGCATCGATCCGGCGCTGGAGCCGCAGGTGTCGATTATCGACAAGCATATGCAGCAAGGCCGACTGAGCGATTTGCGCGAGGGCGAGTTTGGCGTGGTGCTAGGCGAGATCACCGCGCGGCGCTTTCAGCTTCGAGTGGGCGATAAGCTGGCGTTGATCGTGCCGGAGCTCAGCAGCGTGCCGGGCGGTATCAGCCCGCGCATGCAGCGCCTTAACGTGGTCGGTATCTTCAAGGTTGGCGCGGAGCTGGACAGCTCGCTGGCGCTGATTCACGTCGCCGATGCCGCGCACATCCAACGCATGCAGCCGGGACAGGTGCAGAGCGTGCGCCTGAAGTTGAAAGACCTCTACCAGGCGCCGCAGGTGGCTGCGCAGATCGTTGGGGAACTGGGCGCAGGTTACAGCTCCGCAGACTGGACTTTGACCCAGGGCAGCCTGTTCAGCGCGATGAAAATGGAAAAGACCATGATCGGTCTGCTGCTGTTGCTGATCGTCGCCGTGGCGGCCTTCAATATCATCGCCACGCTGATCATGGTGGTGGCGGACAAGGGCGCGGATATCGCCATCCTGCGTACCCTGGGTGCGACGCCGGGGCAGATTATGGGCGTCTTTATGGTTCAAGGTACGGTGATCGGTGTGATCGGTACGTTGATCGGTGCAGTGCTGGGTATTCTGGCGGCGCTGAATGTCAGCCAACTGGTGGGCTGGATCGAACGCTTGAGCGGCCAGCAGGTGATGAGCTCGGACGTGTACTTCATCAGCAACCTGCCTTCGGAGCTGCTGTTGTCTGATGTGCTGCTGATCTGCGGTGCGGCGTTCAGCCTGAGTTTTCTGGCCACCGTCTACCCGTCATGGCGTGCGGCCCGCATCCAGCCGGCGGATGCCTTGCGTTACGAATAGGCTATGCTGGCAGAAACAAAAAAGCCGTTACTCAGTAACGGCTTTTTTGTTTCAGTTCTGTGCGCCTTGCTGACGGCGTTTTTCCTGGCGTTTGCGCCAGCTGCGGCGAACCCACCAGCGCCAGTAGGTCTGAGTGCCGAAGTAACCAATCATGGCAAGCAACAGACCCATTACCAGAGAGCCCAGGTACAGCGGTTGCCAATGGGTCTGCAGTACCTGGCCGATCCAGCTGAGGGTGATGTGATCAGGCATTTGCAGGGTCGGTGTGTTCATCAGCCAGGCCCCGAACGTGTAACTGCAGTAGAACACTGGTGGCATGGTGATTGGGTTGGTCAGCCAGACCAAACCAATGGAAATCGGTAAGTTACCGCGTGCGGGTATGGCCATGGCGGCAGCGGCGGCCATCTGCATGGGCATAGGGATCATCGCCCAGAACAGGCCGATAGCCATGGCGCGTGATACCGAGTGGCGATTGAGGTGCCAGAGATTGGGGTCGTGAATCAGGTTGCCGAGAAAGCGCAGGGATTTATTGGCCTTGATGCTATCTGGGTGGGGCATGTAGCGCTTGAATAAACGACGCGGCATGAAGGCTCTCTGGCTGGTAAAAGCGCCGACATTATGCACCCTTTGATGACAGTCTGCTTTCACACTTTGTGACAGCAAATATGTAAAAGCTGATCGATGGGTTAAATGCAGTATTCGACTCACGGAGCGAGTCTATGCGCACGGGGATTTTGGCGCTGGTAGCTGGGCTGCTGGTGCTGCGCTTCCTTCCGGTTCTACCACCGTTCTGGTTGCTGGCTGTTTTGCCGGTCACTGGCTTGATGCTGTTGCCATTTCGCAGTTATCCCGTTGCTCTGTTTCTATTTGGCCTCACCTGGGCGTGTGTATCGGCGCAGTGGACGTTGGATGATCGCCTGTCGCGGCAATTGGATGCCCGTACCTTGTGGCTGCAAGGGCAGGTGGTCGGCCTGCCGGAGGTGGAGGAAGGCGTGGTGCGCTTTCAGTTGGAGCAGGCAGTTGCCCGCCGCAGCAAGCTCCCCGCGCGTTTGCGCCTAGCCTGGTACGGCGGGCCAGCCGTGCGCGCCGGTGAAACCTGGCGCCTGGCAGTGCGGCTCAAACGCCCCCATGGTCTGGTCAATCCTCAAGCATTCGATTACGAAGCCTGGCTGCTGGCGCAGCGCATCGGCGCCACGGGTACGGTGAAAAGCGGTGAGTTGATTGCTCCGGCCCGTGGCGCCGGGGCCTGGCGTGACCGCTTGCGTCAGCAGCTGTTGGCAACCCCCGCGCATGGCCGCGAAGGCGCCTTGACGGCGTTGGTGTTGGGCGATGATTCGGGGCTGTCGACAGCAGATTGGCAGGTGCTGCAGAACACCGGCACGGTGCATCTGATGGTGATCTCCGGCCAGCATATCGGTCTGCTGGCGGCGCTGTTATATGGCCTGGTCGCCGGCTTGGCGCGTTTGGGGTTGTGGCCGCGCAGCTGGCCCTGGCTGCCCTGTGCGTGTGCCATGGCCTTGGCTGGCGCATTGGCTTATGGGTTGTTGGCAGGATTTGAAGTGCCGGTGCAACGCGCCTGTGTCATGGTTGCACTGGTATTGCTCTGGCGCTGGCGCTTTCGTCATCTGGGTGTGTGGCTGCTGGTGTTGCTGGCATTGCTTGCGGTGTTACTGGGCGAGCCGCTGGCCAGTTTGCAGCCGGGGTTCTGGTTGTCTTTTGGCGCGGTGATGCTGCTGATCCTGATCTTCAGCGGCCGCCTCGGTGCTTGGTCCTGGTGGGGCACCTTGTTGCGCGCGCAATGGGCCATGGCCATCGGTTTGTTGCCGTTGTTGCTGGCGCTCGGTTTGCCGGTGAGTGCCAGTGGCCCCTTGGCTAATCTGGTGGCTGTGCCAGTGGTAGGGTTAGTGGTGGTGCCGTTGGCATTGCTCGGTACGCTATTGCTGCCCTTGCCAGGCGTTGGTGCTGCGCTGCTCTGGATAGCAGGCTGGGTAGTGGACCTGCTGTTCTCTCTGCTGATGCAGCTGGCCGTATGGTTGCCTGCCTGGTTGCCCAGCGCCTTGCCATTCTGGGCCTGGCTGCTGGTGGCGCTGGGTGCACTGGTCTTGCTCCTGCCGGCCGCTTTGCCCATGCGCAGTCTGGGTGTGTTGTTGCTGCTGCCCTTGTTGTTCAGCCCGCAGCAGCGTCCTGAATACGGGCGAGCCGAGGTGTGGATGCTGGATGTCGGCCAGGGGCTGGCAGTTCTGGTGCGCACTCAGGGGCATGATCTGTTGTATGACGCAGGGCCGCGCTTTGGTGAGTTCGACACCGGTGAGCGAGTGGTGCTGCCTTCACTGCGGGCTTTGGATGTGCGCAGGCTGGATATGTTGCTGATCAGCCATGCGGATAACGACCACGCCGGTGGCGCCGCAGCGATCCTGCGCGGTTTGCCAGTCAGGCAGACCGTCAGTGGTGAGCCCGATAGGCTGGAGCCGGCATTACAAACTGAAGCCTGCGTCAGTGGGCAGCATTGGCAGTGGGATGGCGTGCAATTCAGTACCTGGCGCTGGGACGTTGCGACCGATGGCAATCAGTCGTCTTGTGTGTTGCAGGTTGAAGCCAATGGCGAGCGGTTGTGGTTGACCGGCGATATTGACGCACAAGCCGAACGGGCGCTGCTCAGCAGTGGTTTGGCGATGCCGGCGCAGTGGTTGCTGGCGCCGCATCATGGCAGTCGCAGCTCATCCTCGGCGGCGTTCCTGGCTAAGGTCAAACCTACGGCGGCGCTGGTTTCACGGGGGGCGCACAATGCCTTTGGCCACCCACATGCCGAGGTTGTTGAGCGTTACCGGGCGCTGGATGCGCAGTTGTATGACACCGCTGTGCATGGCGCGGTGCGGATTCGCCTGGGCGCGTTCGAGCCCGCTCAGGGTTTGCGTGATCACGCACGCTTTTGGCGGGAAAAATGAGAACGGCAGCGGTCGGCGAGGCCGCGACCCTATGCTAGAGTGGCGCCACTTTTGTGAAGGGGATCTGCCACCGTGTGGGAACTGGTCAAAGCTGGCGGCTGGATGATGCTGCCAATCATTCTGTGTTCTATCGCGGCTGCCGGCATTATTGCCGAGCGCCTGTGGACGTTGCGGCCGAGCCGTATCACCCCACCCAACCTGCTGGGGCAGGTGTGGAAGTGGATCAAAGAGAAAAAACTCAATAATCAAAAGCTCAAGGAACTGCGCGCCAACTCGCCGCTCGGGCAGATCCTTGCAGCTGGCCTGGCAAACTCCAAGCATGGTCGCGAGATCATGAAGGAGTGCATCCAGGAAGCCGCAGCGCGGGTCATTCATGATCTGGAGCGCTACCTGAATGCTCTGGGCACCATTGCCGGTATCGCGCCGCTGCTGGGTTTGCTCGGCACCGTACTGGGCATGATCGAAATTTTCAGCTCGTTCATGGGCTCGGGCATGGCCAATGCATCCTTGCTCGCTGGCGGCATTTCCAAAGCGCTGATCACTACGGCGGCGGGCCTGATGGTGGCTATTCCGGCACTGTTCTTCCACCGCTATCTGCAACGCCGCGTCGATGAACTGGTGGTCGGCATGGAGCAGGAGGCGATTCGCTTGGTGGAAGTGGTGCAGGGTGATCGTGACGTCGACCTGGGTGAGGACAAGGCGTGAAATTCCGGCGCAAACCGCGGGAGAACGTCGAGATCAACCTGGCCTCGTTGATCGACGTGGTGTTTATCCTGCTGCTGTTCTTCGTGGTTACCACCACCTTCACCCGCGAAACCCAGCTCAAGGTCGATCTGCCGGAGGCGGCCACTGGCACGCCGCCCGAGCAGACTGAGCTGAAGCAGCTGGAAATCCTGATTGCCGCTGACGGCAGCTACTCGCTGAATGCCAAACAGTTGCTGAAAAGCGATCTGGAAAGTCTGATGGCGGCGCTGCAGAAAGAATCGGAAGGCGATAACAGCCTGCCGCTGATCATCAGTGCCGATGCCAAGGCGCAGCATCAAGCGGTGATTACCGCCATGGATGCGGCCGGCAAGCTGGGTTTTGCTCATCTGCGTATGACCACCATCGAGGCGCAGGCCGCGCCTTGAGGCTTGTGTGCTGATGAGTCTGGCCGAGCGCATCACCGCTGCCTGGTACAGCGGACATCCGGCATTGAGCCTGCTGCGCCCCTTAGAGTGGCTGTACCGCGCCGTGGTGCTGCGCAAACGCGCGCGGTTCCTGGCGGGTGAAGGTGTGATCTACCGTGCTCCCGTGCCGGTTGTAGTAGTAGGCAACATCACCGTTGGCGGCACGGGCAAGACCCCGATGATTCTCTGGCTGATCGAGCATTGCCGCCGCCAAGGGCTGCGCGTCGGTGTGGTCAGTCGTGGTTATGGCGCGCAGCCGCCGCAGCTGCCCTGGCGCGTGCAGGCTGATCAGGCCGCCAGCGTGGCCGGTGATGAGCCGCTGCTGATTGTGCAACGCAGCGGCGTGCCGCTCATGATTGATCCGGATCGCAGTCGCGCGGTGGCGGCCTTGCTGGCTGCCGAGCCGCTGGATCTGATCCTCAGTGACGACGGCCTGCAGCATTACCGCCTGGCCCGCGATCTCGAGCTGGTACTGATCGATGCCGCGCGCGGCTTGGGCAATCGCCACTGCCTGCCGGCCGGCCCGCTGCGTGAGCCGATCGAGCGTCTGCAGAGCGTGGATGCGCTGCTGTATAACGGCGCATCCAGCGATCCGCAGGATGGCTACGGCTTTACCTTGCAGCCACGTTGTTTGGTCAACTTGCGCAGTGGCGAGCAGCAACCGCTCAGCCACTTCCCGGCCGGCCAGGCCCTGCATGCGGTTGCCGGTATTGGCAACCCGCAGCGTTTCTTCAACACCCTCGAAGGGCTACACTGGCGGCCTGTCGCGCATGCCTTTGCCGACCACGCATCGTACAGCGCCGAGTTGCTGCGTTTCAGCCCGGCGCTGCCGGTGCTGATGACGGAAAAGGATGCGGTCAAGTGCCGTGCCTTTGCGGCTGACGATTGGTGGTACCTGGCGGTGGATGCCGAGCCTTCGGCTGCGTTTGTCGCCTGGTTTGATCAGCAATTGCAACGCCTTGTGCCGCGCGCCTGACTGTTCTGATTATTCGGCGGCCTTGTCCGCCCCAGTTGCTGCTTCCTATCAAGGATTTCCCATGGACCCGAAACTGCTCGACATTCTCGCTTGCCCACTGTGCAAGGGCCCGCTGAAGCTCGCCGCTGACAAGAGCGAGCTGGTCTGCAAGGCCGACGCACTGGCTTTCCCGGTGCGCGATGGCATCCCGGTGATGCTGGAAAGCGAAGCCCGCACCCTCAACGTCGACGAGCGCCTGGACAAGTAAATGAGCACTGCCTTTACCGTTGTGATTCCGGCGCGCTTTGCCTCCAGCCGCCTGCCGGGCAAGCCGCTGCAGGATATTGCCGGCAAACCGATGATTCAGCACGTCTGGGAGCAGGCGTGCAAAAGCAGCGCCCAGCAGGTGGTCGTTGCTACCGATGATGCGCGCATCGTTGAGGCGTGTCAGGGCTTTGGTGCGCAGGTTGTGTTGACCCGCGTCGATCACAACTCAGGTACCGACCGCCTGGCCGAAGTGGCCACGGCTCTGGGTCTGGCGGCTGATGCCATCGTGGTCAACGTGCAGGGCGACGAGCCACTGATTCCGCCGGCGATCATCGATCAGGTCGCTGCCAATCTGGCGGCCAATCCACAGGCGGCCATCGCCACCCTGGCCGAACCGATTGAGGATGTGCAGGCGCTGTTCAACCCCAACGTGGTCAAGGTGGTCAGCGACAAGACCGGCCTGGCTCTGACCTTCAGCCGCGCGCCGCTGGCCTGGGCGCGCGATGCCTTTGCCAAGAGTCGTGATGAGCTGCCGGCCGGCGTGCCGTATCGTCGTCACATTGGCATTTACGCCTACCGTGCGCAGTTTCTGCATGACTTCGTTGCCTGGGGCCCGTGCTGGCTGGAAGACACCGAGTGCCTGGAGCAGCTGCGCGCGCTCTGGCATGGTGTGCGTATCCACGTTGCCGATGCCCTGCAAGCGCCACCTGCGGGTGTCGACACACCGGAAGACCTGGAGCGGGTTCGTCGCCTGTTGGGGGCCTGATGCGCGTTCTGTTCGTCTGCCTGGGCAATATCTGCCGCTCGCCCACGGCCGAGGGCGTGTTGCGCCACAAACTGCGTGAAGCGGGGCTGGGCGGGCGCGTTGAGGTCGATTCGGCCGGCACCGGTGATTGGCATGTGGGCAAGGCAGCCGATCTGCGTACTCGCCAGGCGGCGCAGCAGCGCGGCTATGACCTCTCTGCGTTGCGCGGTCGGCAGGTCAAGGCGGCGGACTTTCACGCCTTTGACCTGATCCTGGCCATGGACAACAGCAACCTGCGCGATTTGCAGCAGTTGCGCCCTGGTAATTGCACGGCCGAGTTGGATCTGTTCCTGCGGCGCTATCAGCTGGCGCTGGATGAAGTGCCGGACCCCTATTACGGCGGCGCAGCAGGTTTCGAGCAGGTGCTGGACCTGATTGAGCAGGCCTGTGATGACCTGGTGCGTGAGCTCGAGGGGCGCCTATGAGCCTGCAGGTGCGTACTCAGGTTTCACTGAAACCCTATAACAGCTTTGCCGTCGAGGCCCGGGCCAGTCATTTTGCCGAGGCCGAGAGTGATCAGCAGGTGCGCGAAGCCTTGGCTTATGCCGAGGCCCAGCAATTGTCGCTGCTGGTGCTGGGCGGTGGCAGCAACCTGCTGCTCACTGCGGATGTACAGGCGCTGGTGCTGCGCATGGCCAGTCGCGGTATTCGCCTGTTGAGCGATGACGGCGAGCGGGTGTTGGTCGAAGCCGAAGCCGGTGAGCCCTGGCATCCATTTGTTCAATGGACCTTGGCGCAAGGCTTGGTGGGTCTGGAAAACCTCAGCCTGATTCCCGGCACGGTGGGCGCGGCCCCGGTGCAGAACATCGGTGCCTATGGTGTTGAACTCAAAGACCTGTTTGCGGGCTTGACCGCTCTGGATCGGCATACGGGTGAGTTGCGTGAGTTCTCTCTGAAGGAATGTGGCTTTGCTTATCGCGACAGCCTGTTCAAGCGTGAGAGCGGTCGCTGGCTGATTTTGCGGGTGCGCTTTGCCCTCAGTCGTTCGGCGGCGCTGCATCTGGATTACGGTCCAGTTCGTCAGCGTCTGGCAGAGCAGGGTATCGATGCTCCAACGGCGCTGGATGTCAGTCAAGCCATTTGTGCCATTCGCAGCGAAAAACTTCCGGACCCTGGCGTACTGGGCAACGCTGGAAGCTTCTTTAAGAATCCTGTAGTGCCTGCAGCGCTTGCGCAACGTTTACGTGCTGAACATGCCGATCTAGTGGGCTATCCCCAGGCGGATGGGCAGGTCAAGCTGGCTGCTGGCTGGCTTATCGAGCGGGCAGGGTGGAAGGGCTTTCGTGAAGGCGATGCGGGGGTGCATCGTTTGCAGGCCTTGGTACTGGTTAATTACGGCAGCGCAACCGGTGCGCAGTTGTTGGCACTGGCACGACGGATTCAGGCAGACATCGCCCAGCGCTTTGCAGTTGAGCTGGAGATAGAGCCGAACGTGTTGTGAAGTGTTTTAGCGCAACGAACAGCGTGTTGACCGCGCTGTAATAAACGCCAGAACGCAAAAGGGGATGCCGAAGCATCCCCTTTTTTGTAGCCGCCATCCCTGGCGGCTATGCTGCGGATCAGACTTGCGGTTTGACCGCTTCTTTGTCCTGCTCGTCAGCTTCTACTGCAGTAAACAGCGAGCTTTGCGGCTCCTGGCTTACTTCTGCTTGCACTTCGGCTTCTGCCTTGGACTCGGCTGCCTCGATGCTAGCAGGGGCTTCTACTGCAGTTTCAACTACGGCTTCGGCAGCCACTTCTGTAGCAGGCTTTTCAGCTACCGGTGCGGCAGCTTCAACCTTGGCAGTAGCAGCAGATGCTTCGGCAGCTTCGCGGGCCAGGCGCTCGGCTTCACGCTGACGGCGGCGCACTTCGCGTGGGTCGTTAGGCGCGCGACCGCTGCTGCTGACCGCGACTGCAGGTGCAGCTTCAGCCACTGCAACTGCGGAAACCGGCTCGGGAGCGGCAACTACAGCTGGTGCTTCGACAACTTCGGCGACTGGGGTAGGTGTTTCTACAGCGGCAGGTGCTGCTGCAGTTTCGCTGGCTTCGGCGGTCTGTACAGGTGCTGCACTGGCCTCGACAACCGGAGTGCTTGCTGCTTCGGCAACAGCGGTTTCAACAACGGCTTGAGGTGCTTCAGCTGCAGCGACTTCACGTGGCTGCTCCTGTTCGCCAGCTACCGGTGCGGCTTCGGCTGTTGCCTGGGGCGCTTCGACCGCGTCAGTGATAACAGCGGCGGTGACAGCTGCTGCAACTACTGCGTTGTCGGTATCGGCTGGTGCTTCTGCGCCTTCTTCGCTGCCTTCAATCGGATTGCCATTGGCATCGTTCTGGCGTTCGCGACGATTGCTACGGCGACGCTGACCACGGGAGCGGCGACGTGGGCGTTCACCGCCTTCACTGCCTTCCTGGGTTTCATCCTGCTGCGCGTCTTCGCCATTCAGCAGTTCTTCTTCGCTCGCTGCTGCGGCTTGTTCAGTGCGCGGTTGGCGCTCTTCACGCGGTGGGCGCGGCTGACGGGGTTCGCGCTGCGGGCGTTCGCCACGGGCTTCGTCGCTTGCATTGTCGGCGGAGGCGGCGTCCAGCGGCTCGCGCAGTTCACGCGGTTGGCGCTCTTCGCGGGGTTTGCGATCACGCGGTTGACGCTCTTCACGCGGCGGGCGTGATTGACGCACTTCCTGCGGCTCGCGCACTTCTACGGAATCACGTGGGCTGCGCTCTTCGCGCGGTGCACGTTCCTCACGTGGTGCGCGCTCTTCACGGGCTGCACGTGGCTGGCGTTCTTCACGCGGAGCACGCTCTTCACGCGGGCCGCGATCTTCGCGTGGCTTGCGCTCTTCGTTATTGCGACCGCCACGGTTGCGGTTCTGTTGGCGACCGTTGCGCCGCTCGTCGCCGCGTTGCGGGCGTTCGCTGGTTTTCTTCTCGATAACGGTAGGTTTTTCTTCTTCCTTGCCGGCGAACAGGCTGACCAGCGACTTGACCAGGCCTTTGAACAGGCTTGGCTCAGCGGCAGCAACAGGCTGTGCGGCTACTGCTTCAACCGGAGTTGGTGCAGTGCGCTGCGGCGCGGTTTTGATTGCGGCTTCCTGACGCACCAGGGTGCGGGTGGCCGACGCCTGCTTTTCTTCTTCCGCTTCAGTCACGGCCATTTCATAGCTGGACTGGCCTGATTGGGCTTCCGGGCTGTCGTCACGAATACGCTGCACTTCGAAGTGCGGTGTTTCCAGGTGATCGTTCGGAATGATCACGATGCGGGCGCGGGTACGCAGTTCGGTCTTGGTGATCGAGTTGCGTTTTTCGTTGAGCAGGAAGGCGGCGACCGGAATTGGCACTTGCGCGCGAACTTCGGCGGTGCGGTCTTTCAGGGCTTCTTCTTCGATCAGGCGCAGAATGGCCAGCGACAGCGACTCGACGTCACGGATGATGCCTTGACCGTTGCAGCGCGGGCAGACGATGCCGCTGGTTTCACCCAGGGACGGACGCAGGCGCTGACGCGACATTTCCAGCAGGCCGAAGCGCGAGATGCGACCCACTTGTACACGGGCGCGGTCGGCTTCCAGGCTTTCACGGACTTTTTCTTCCACGGCGCGTTGGTTCTTCGCCGGAGTCATGTCGATGAAGTCGATAACGATCAGGCCGCCGATGTCACGCAGACGCAGTTGGCGGGCGATTTCTTCTGCCGCTTCCAGGTTGGTCTGCAGGGCGGTTTCTTCGATGTCGCTGCCTTTGGTGGCGCGCGCCGAGTTGATGTCGATGGACACCAGGGCTTCGGTCGGGTCGATAACGATGGAGCCACCCGACGGCAGTTTCACTTCGCGCTGGAAAGCGGTTTCGATCTGGCTTTCGATCTGGAAACGGTTGAACAGCGGCACGCTGTCTTCGTACAGCTTGATCTTGCTGGCGTACTGCGGCATCACCTGGTTGATAAAGCTCAGGGCTTCCTGTTGCGCTTCGATGCTGTCGACCAGCACTTCGCCGATGTCCTGGCGCAGGTAGTCGCGGATGGCGCGGATGATTACGTTGCTTTCCTGGTATATCAGGAAGGGAGCGGCGCGATCTTGCGAAGCTTCTTTGATCGCGGTCCAGAGTTGCAGCAGGTAGTCGAGGTCCCACTGCATTTCTTCACTGGAGCGGCCCAGGCCTGCAGTGCGCACGATCAGGCCCATGTCGCTTGGAGCAACCAGGCCGTTCAGGGCTTCACGCAGTTCGTTGCGCTCTTCACCTTCGATACGGCGCGAGATGCCGCCGGCACGCGGGTTGTTCGGCATCAGCACCAGATAGCGGCCGGCCAGGCTGATAAAGGTGGTCAGGGCTGCGCCCTTGTTGCCACGTTCTTCTTTCTCGACCTGAACGATGACTTCCTGGCCTTCCTTGAGCACGTCTTTGATATTGACGCGGCCTTCTGGTGCCTTGCTGAAGTATTCGCGGGAGATTTCTTTGAGCGGGAGGAAGCCGTGACGCTCAGAACCGAAGTCGACGAAAGCGGCTTCGAGGCTAGGCTCTACGCGGGTAATTTTACCCTTGTAGATGTTGGATTTTTTCTGCTCACGAGCGCCGGACTCAATGTCCAGGTCGTAGAGTTTCTGCCCATCTACCAGGGCAACACGCAACTCTTCGGGCTGAGTTGCGTTAATCAGCATTCTTTTCATGTAGTACCGTCGGTTTCCGGTGCTGGCGGAAGCGGCGTTCGGCACACACGACTTCAGGGGTCGGTGTCAGGTGCGTCAGGAACGGTCGTAAAGCGTTCCAGTGTCTAGCGGCGGTCAGCCAATTGTGCTGGGCCGCGACGGACGTCTCCTGCTCGCTGTGATCACAGAAAGCACTAAGTCAGGAGGAGGAATCAGCTGTTGGTAGCGGACGAGATGAGGCGTCTTGGTAAAGCGAGCTGCTACGCGGACCAACAGTTGTACATCTCCACCCTACACGTATCGCTGAAACTCGGGTGCCGCTCGCGAAAATCCGCAGCGGGTTAACTATTACCGCAACCGTCCAGAGGGGCAGGTTGCGCATCATGGCTTAAAGGCTTTATTTCCGAGTTATTCACAGCCTTGGAGGCTTTTCTTTCGTTGAATAACCCGTCGGACGGCCTCACGTCCCAAATGGGTTGCGTTGGTTGGGGATGGCAGTTTTGGCGATCATCCGCAAACCAGGCCGCTTTTGGCGGCGTTCCCGACTATAGCAGCAATGATTAAGTGCTTCAATTCCATAAAAAATTGTTATGATTGCGAGATGACAAATCCTTCCCCTCCAACCTCCGGCGTCCAGCTGCTCGAGGTTGCGCCGGAACTTGCCGGCCAACGCATTGATAATTTTCTCCGCACCCAGCTCAAGGGTGTGCCCAAAACCTTGATTTACCGGATTTTGCGTAAAGGCGAAGTGCGGGTGAACAAGGGGCGGATCAAGCCTGAATACAAGCTGCAGGCTGGTGACATCGTTCGGGTGCCGCCTCTGCGTCTGGCTGAGCGTGATGAGCCGGAGCCGCTGGCACAAGGGCTTTTGCAGCGCCTCGAAGCGGCGATTGTTTATGAAGACAAGGCGTTGATCGTGCTGAACAAGCCTGCAGGCATTGCCGTGCATGGCGGTAGCGGTCTGAATTACGGGGTGATTGAAGCCTTTCGTCAGTTACGTCCGGATGCCAAAGACCTGGAGCTGGTGCATCGCCTTGATCGCGATACGTCGGGCCTGTTGATGATTGCCAAGAAGCGCAGCATGTTGCGTCACTTGCATGAAGCCTTGCGTGGCGATGGTGTAGACAAGCGCTATATGGCGTTGGTACGTGGGCATTGGGCGACGGCCAAGAAACAGGTCAGTGCACCATTGCTGAAAAGTAATCTGCGTTCCGGTGAGCGCATGGTTGAGGTCAATCCTGAAGGCAAGGAGGCTTTGACCGTCTTTCGTGTTCTGCGCCGCTTTGGTGAGTTCGCCACCTTGGTTGAGGCTAAACCGGTGACGGGGCGTACCCATCAGATTCGCGTGCATACGCAGTATGCCGGTCACTCAATCGCTGGTGACAGCAAGTACGGCGATGATGATTTCACCAAGGAGATTCGCGAGTTGGGCGGTAAGCGCCTGTTCCTGCATGCCTATGAATTAATCGTGCCGTTACCCGAAGGTGGGCAGCTCAAGCTGGAGGCGCCGGTCGACGAAATGTGGGCGCGAACCCTGGAGCGTCTCGGTGCCTGATTCTCAAGTGCGTGGCTGTCAGGGGTCTGGTTACCAGCTGCTGATCTTTGATTGGGATGGCACGCTGGTTGACTCCATTGGTCGGATTGTCACGGCCATGCACCTGGCTGCAGATTCCAGTGAGTTGCCGCGCTGCACCGATGAGCAAGTGCGCGGGATTATCGGTTTGGGTTTGCCAGAGGCTATTCGCAGCCTCTATCCCTGGCTGGATGATAAGTCTCTTGCGCAACGTTTGCGGCACAGCTACAGCGAGCATTACCTGGCTTTGGAGGCTGAGCCTTCTGCCTTGTTTCATGGTGTGGCCGAGGGGTTGGAGGCGTTTCGTGCGCAGGGCTATCGTTTGGCAGTGGCTACGGGCAAGGGGCGGCATGGTCTGCAACGTGTACTGGCTGATCGTGGTTGGCAGGATTATTTCGATTACACCCGCTGTGCAGATGAAACAGCCAGCAAGCCCGACCCTTTGATGCTGCACGAGATTCTTGAGCAAGGTGGTGTGGCGGCTAGTCAGGCCTTGATGGTGGGTGACTCATCCTTTGATCTGTTGATGGCGCAGCGCGCCGGCATGGATTGTGTGGCGGTTGGCTATGGCGCGCAGCCCTTGCAGGCGCTGCGCGAGTGTCAGCCTACATTGGCGATAGAGTGTTTTACCGAGTTGCATGCCTGGCTGAGCCAGCGTGTGTCTGATCAGTCAGTTGAGGTGGTTGCGCATGGCAGATGAATGGAACGCGTCGGCAGCGGCTGATGGCGAGGGTAAAAGCTGGAAATTGTTAGAGAAGACTCTGCTTGCCGGCGTGCAGGAGCAGCGCCGGGCGCGGCGCTGGGGGATTTTCTTCAAGCTGCTGACCTTTATTTACATCTTTGGCGCGTTGGCGCTGTTCTCGCCGTTGATGGCGGTGAAGAAGGGGGCGACCACAGGCAGTCATACCGCGGTGATCGAAGTGCGCGGCATGATTGCTGATCAGGAGTCTGCCAGTGCCGACAATATTATCAGCAGCCTGCGCGCGGCCTTTGAGGATGCCAATACCAAAGGGGTGGTCCTGCGCATCAATAGTCCGGGTGGTAGCCCAGTGCAGTCGGGCTATATCTATGACGAGATTCGTCGCCTGCGTGCCGAATATCCGGCGATCAAGCTGTATGCGGTAATCACTGATCTAGGTGCATCGGGGGCTTATTACATCGCCAGCGCGGCCGATGAGATTTATGCCGATAAGGCCAGCCTGGTGGGCTCGATTGGCGTGACGGCAGCTACTTTCGGCTTTGTCGGGGTGATGGAGAAGCTGGGTGTGGATCGTCGGGTGTATACCTCGGGTGAGCACAAGGCGTTTCTTGATCCGTTCCAGCCGCAAAAGGCTGAAGAGACCAAGTTCTGGCAGGGTGTGCTGGAAACCACTCATCGTCAGTTTATTGCCAGCGTCAAACAGGGGCGCGGTGAGCGCTTGAAGGATGCCGAGCATCCCGAGTTGTTTTCCGGTCTGGTCTGGTCGGGTGAGCAGGCACTGCAGCTTGGGCTGATTGATGCGCTGGGTAACACCAGCTACGTGGCGCGCGAGGTGATTGGTGAGAAGGAGATTGTCGACTTTACAGTCAAAGAATCGCCTTTCGATCGTTTCGCCAAAACCCTGGGTGCCAGCATGGCTGAGCGCATTGCTCTGTGGATGGGGTTCCAGGGGCCGGCGTTGCGCTAAGGTTTGGAGCTGTTCAAACAAGCCCGGTCATTGATCGGGCTTGTTGCATTTAGGGGAGGTCGATACCGCTGGTCAGCAGCATGTCCACTAGGCGGATCAGTGGCAGACCGATCAGGCTGTTGCTGTCGCTGCCTTCGGTGCTGCGGAACAGGCTGATACCCAGGCCTTCTGCCTTGAAGCTGCCGGCGCAGTCGAAGGGTTGTTCAGCGGTTAGGTAGCGCATGATTTGCGCTTCGCTAAGCGGGCGGAAATGTACGGTGAATGGCACGCAGTCGGTTTGTTGTTGGCTGGTGGCGCTATTGAGCAGGGTGAGTCCGGTCAGAAAGGTGACGCTATTGCCGCTGGCGGCCAGTAACTGCTCGCGGGCGCGCTCCAGAGTATGCGGTTTGCCGAGTATCTGTGAGTCGAGTACCGCCACTTGGTCCGAGCCGATGATCAGGTGCTGCGGGTGTGTGCTGCTCAGGGCTTGGGCTTTTTCCTGTGAGAGACGACGTACCAGGGCTTCGGCGTCTTCATTTGCCTGCCGTGTTTCGTCGATTTGCGGAGCGCTCCAGGTAAAAGGCAGTCGCAGGCGGTTGAGCAATTCACGACGATAGGGGGAGCTGGACGCTAGCACCAGAGGTAGCACGGCGTTTTCCTTCTTCATATATAGGTTTGCGGGCAGTGGGCGATTCTAGCCGTCGCTCCAGATGCTGGACAGGCCGAATTTCCTTTGACAGCGGCGGGTTGCATCCCTAAAATGCGCCGCCTATGTCAAATGGCCCGATTCCACCTCACGTTGATCCGCGCAAATTAGCTGATCGCAGTGCCACCCTTGAAGGTGACCTGCAGCTTGCCGATTTGCAGCGTCTCTGCGGCCCGCTTGCCGATAACCAAGGCATGGTGCGTACGAAGTTTTCCTTCGAGCGCGACGAGCGTAACGCTGTGGTTTTTCACAGCGAGCTTGAGGTTGAAGTCAAGATGGTTTGCCAGCGTTGTCTGGAGCTGGTCACTTTGCCGATCTACAGCGCGTGTGATTACGCTGTGGTGAAAGAGGGTGCGAATACCCAGTCCGTGCCGCAAGGCTATGACGTGATTGAGTTGGGTGAAGACCCATTGGATCTGCTGGCGCTGGTTGAGGAAGAGCTCTTGCTTGCCTTGCCCATTGTCCCGGCTCATGACCCTAAAGATTGCCAGCAGCCGGCCGGCCTCGAAGAGCCCGAGTCGAGCGAGGACGAGGTAACGCGGTCCAACCCGTTCAGTGTATTGGCGCAGTTAAAGCGTGACCCAAACGTTTAGGAGTTAATTAGTTATGGCTGTTCAGCAGAACAAAAAATCCCGTTCCGCCCGTGACATGCGCCGTTCGCACGACGCTCTCGAGGCAAGCACTCTGTCGGTCGAGAAAAGCACCGGCGAAGTTCACCTGCGTCACCACGTATCGCCAGAAGGCGTTTACCGTGGTCGTAAAGTGATCGACAAGGGCGCTGACGAGTAAATCTTGTTCGCTCCGATCATCGCGATTGATGCAATGGGTGGGGACTTCGGTCCCCACTGCATTGTTCCAGCCTGCATCGCTTGCCTGGCTGAATACCCTTCGTTGCACCTGGTCCTAGTCGGCCAATCTTCCCTTCTTGAATCCCTGATTGCTCGCCACCCCGATGTCGATCGTGCGCGCCTGCGTGTTGCTCATGCCGGTGAAGTCGTGGGTATGGACGAGCGCCCGGCCCAGGCCTTGCGTGGCAAACCGGATTCTTCGATGCGTATCAGCCTTGAATTGCTGCGCAGTGGGGCGGCGCAAGCCTGTGTCAGTGCCGGGAACACCGGGGCGCTGATGGCGCTGTCGCGCTATGTACTGAAAACCCTGCCGGGAATTGACCGTCCAGCCATGGTTACGGCGATTCCGACGCAGACGGGTTTCTGCCATCTGCTGGACCTGGGGGCGAACGTTGATTGCAGTGCAGAGCATCTGCACCAGTTCGCCGTGATGGGGTCGGTAACCGCTGAGGTTCTGGGGATGCAGCGTCCGCGTGTGGCGCTGCTGAACGTCGGGACAGAGGACATCAAAGGCAATCAGCAGGTCAAGTTGGCCGCCAGTCTGTTGCAGCAAGCCGAAGGGCTTAACTACATCGGTTTTATCGAGGGCGATGGGCTCTACCGCGGTGAAGCTGACGTGGTGGTGTGCGATGGTTTTGTCGGCAACATCCTGCTCAAGTCCAGTGAAGGCCTGGCGGCGATGATTGCCGGACGTATCGATGCCCTGTTCAAGTCCAGTCTTGCGGCGCGTGCAGTGGGGGCGTTGGCCTTGCCGCTATTACGGCGCTTGCAGGGTGAGTTGGCGCCTGCTCAACACAACGGCGCGAGTTTCGTGGGTCTACAGGGGATTGTGGTGAAAAGCCATGGTGCGGCCGGGCCTGAGGGCTTCAAGAGTGCGATTCGCCGAGCTTTGCGGGAGATTGAAGAAAATCTGCCACAACGTTTGCATGGTCGCCTCGGCGAACACCTGCTTTAGAATGTGACTGCGGCGGGCAGCCCGCCATCCAACTGTCAGTTTCTTGCGCCTGGGCTAAGCCTGGCGCGTATTACCGACGATCCCGACCATTAGGAACAGGTTTCCATGTCTGCATCTCTCGCATTCGTCTTTCCGGGCCAGGGCTCCCAGTCTCTGGCGATGCTCGCCGAGCACGGTGCACAACGGCCGCTGATTATTGACACCTTTGCCGAGGCTTCCGAAGCGCTCGGTTATGACCTCTGGGCGCTGACCCAGCAGGGCCCTGAAGAACAACTGAATCAGACCGACAAGACGCAGCCGGCAATTCTCACTGCATCTGTCGCGCTGTGGCGTGCCTGGTTGGCCGAGAGCGCCGCGCGTCCGGCTTTTGTTGCCGGCCACAGCCTGGGTGAATATTCGGCGCTGGTCGCGGCGGGCAGCTTGTCGCTGGCTGCAGCGGCCAAGTTGGTGGAGCATCGTGGTCAGCTGATGCAGCAGGCCGTGCCCGCCGGGCAGGGCGGCATGGCAGCGATTCTCGGTCTGGAAGATGCTGATGTACTGGCGGCTTGCGCCGAAGCGGCGCAGGGTGAAGTGGTCAGTGCAGTGAATTTCAATGCCCCGGGCCAGGTGGTAATCGCCGGTGGCGCTGCTGCTGTTGAGCGCGCCATTGAAGCGTGCAAGGCACGTGGTGCCAAGCGTGCCATGCCGTTGCCGGTCAGCGTGCCGTCGCATTGTGCGCTGATGCGCCCGGCGGCTGAGCGTTTTGCCGAGGCCGTGGCGGCAATTGATTGGCAGGCTCCGCAAATCGCTCTGGTGCAGAACGTCAGCGCTGCTGCAGTGACTGATCTGGAAGGGCTTAAGCGTGACCTGCTGGCGCAGCTCTACAGCCCGGTGCGTTGGGTGGAGTCAATCGTCTGCCTGTCGGCGCAGGGCGTGACCGATCTGGTTGAGTGTGGCCCGGGCAAAGTGTTGTCGGGTCTGAACAAACGCTGCGTCAAAGGCATCAATACCCATAACCTGGACACCCCGGACGCCTTCGCTGCTGCGAATGCGGCCCTGGTCTGATTAAGGAGAAATGCTATGAGCCTGCAAGGTAAGGTTGCACTGGTCACTGGCGCGAGCCGCGGCATTGGCCAGGCTATCGCTTTGGAGTTGGGTCGCCAGGGGGCTGTGGTCATCGGTACAGCCACTTCGGCCTCGGGTGCCGAACGTATTGCGGAAACTCTGAAGGCCAATGGCATCGAAGGTGCCGGCCTGGTGCTTGACGTCAGCAATGACGAGTCGGTTGCCAGCACCTTGGAACATATCCAGCAACATCTTGGTCAGCCGTTGATTCTGGTCAATAACGCCGGTATCACCCGCGATAACCTGATGCTGCGGATGAAAGATGACGAGTGGTTTGATGTCATCAATACCAACCTGAGTAGCTTGTATCGCCTGACCAAGGCGGTGTTGCGCGGCATGACCAAGGCGCGTTACGGGCGCATCATCAATATTGGTTCGGTGGTGGGCGCCATGGGTAACGGCGGGCAGGTCAACTATGCCGCTGCCAAGGCCGGGCTTGAAGGTTTTGGCCGCGCATTGGCGCGTGAAGTGGGCTCGCGGGCGATTACCGTGAACGCTGTGGCGCCGGGCTTTATCGACACCGATATGACCCGCGAATTGCCGGATGCGCAGCGTGATGCGCTGCTGACCCAGATTCCGTTGGGTCGTCTGGGGCAGGCCGAAGAGATCGCGAAAGTGGTCGCTTTCCTCGCTTCTGATGGCGCAGCTTACGTCACAGGCGCTACTATCCCTGTGAACGGCGGGATGTACATGAGCTGAATGTGACGTGGGCTTTCAGAAAACTGTCATAGATGCTGTCTAAAATCCGTTATAAAGCTGCAACAGGTTTATAGACAGATCGTTGAAGTGTTCCTGGGGCACCCCGGCATTCAGCTTGAAATGCTAAAAACCCTTTCTATACACTTGGCCGCAGACCAGCTGCCTGGATTTGTCCAATAGGAGTGAAAACAAGGTATGAGCACCATCGAAGAACGCGTCAAGAAAATCGTTGCTGAGCAACTTGGCGTCAAAGAAGAGGAAGTAACCAACAGCGCTTCCTTCGTCGAAGACCTGGGTGCCGACTCTCTTGACACCGTTGAGCTGGTGATGGCTCTCGAGGAAGAATTCGAGACCGAAATCCCGGACGAACAAGCTGAGAAGATCACCACCGTTCAGGAAGCGATCGACTACGTTACCGCTCACGCGTAAGACGTATTCGTCGGTTCCCGACTCGGAAAAGCCGCACTCCCTAATCAGGTGTGCGGCTTTTCTTTAAGCGCATTCCAAGCGTTGAAAACTAGAAAAGGAGATTGCTGTGTCGCGTAGACGCGTCGTGGTTACCGGTATGGGCATGCTGTCGCCATTGGGTAACGATGTGCCGAGTAGCTGGCAGGGCATTTTGGCTGGGCGTAGTGGCATCGGCCTGCTTGAGCACATAGACCTTTCCGCTTTTTCCACACGCTTTGGCGGTGCGGTCAAAGGCTTCAACGTCGAGGAATACCTGTCGGCCAAAGAGGCCCGTAAGCTCGATCTGTTTATCCAATACGGTCTAGCAGCCAGTTTCCAGGCAATGCGCGATTCCGGGTTGGAAGTCACTGATGCCAACCGTGAGCGCATCGGTGTGGCCATGGGTTCCGGTATCGGCGGCCTGACCAATATCGAAAACAACTGCAAGTCGCTGCATGAGCAGGGCCCGCGGCGTATTTCGCCGTTCTTCGTGCCTGGCTCGATCATCAATATGATTTCCGGTTTCCTGTCGATCCACCTCGGTCTGCAGGGACCCAACTACGCCATCGCCACAGCCTGTACCACGGGTACTCACTGCATTGGCATGGCGGCACGCAACATTGCCTACGGCGAAGCGGACGTGATGGTTGCCGGCGGCGCCGAAATGGCGGCCTGCGGCCTGGGCATGGGCGGCTTCGGTGCTGCGCGGGCGCTGTCGACGCGTAACGACGAGCCGACCAAAGCCAGTCGTCCCTGGGACAAGGATCGTGACGGCTTCGTGCTGTCCGATGGTGCTGGTGCGCTGGTGCTGGAAGAGTTGGAGCACGCCAAGGCGCGTGGTGCGACCATCCATGCCGAGCTGATCGGTTTTGGCATGAGTGGTGATGCATACCACATGACTTCACCACCGGAAGATGGTGCCGGTGCAGCCCGCTGCATGGCCAACGCACTGCGTGATGCCGGCCTGAATGCCGATCAGGTGCAGTACATCAACGCCCATGGCACCTCGACTTCGGCGGGTGACAAGGCCGAAGTGGCGGCAGTGAAATCGGTGTTTGGTGAACATGCCTACAAATTGGCCGTGAGTTCGACCAAGTCCATGACCGGTCACCTGCTGGGCGCAGCTGGTGCGGTGGAAGCGATCTTCAGCATCCTCGCGCTGCGTGATCAGGTGGCGCCGCCGACCATCAACCTGGATAGCCCGGATGAAGGCTGCGATCTCGACTTTGTCGCGAATCAGGCCAAGGCCATGGCACTGGATGTGGTGCTGTCCAACTCCTTCGGTTTTGGTGGCACTAACGGCTCGCTGGTGTTCCGCCGGTTTGCCGGTTGATGCTGAGCTGGGTTGATGGCCAGCCGGCTGAGCTGCTGTCCATAACGGATCGCGGCCTGGCCTACGGCGATGGGCTTTTCGAGACCATTGCCGTGAATGCTGGGCAACCCACGCTGCTGGAACGTCACCTGGCGCGACTGGCTGAAGGCTGTACTCGCCTGCACATACCCGTCGACCTGTCGTCAGTGCGGGCCCAGCTGCTGGCATTCAGTCAGCTGGTGGGGGCTGGTGTGGTCAAGCTTATGCTCACACGGGGTGATGGGCAGCGTGGTTATGCGTTGCCACAGCCTATGCAGCCGCACCTGATTCTGCAGGCTGCGGCCAAACCGGTTTACCCTTGCGCTCATGCCGAGCAGGGTGTGCGGATTTTTCCCTGCACCACACGTCTGGCTGAGCAGCCGTTGCTGGCGGGCCTGAAGCATCTCAATCGACTGGAACAGGTCCTAGCCCGCAGCGAGTGGCAGGACGCCGAACATGCCGAGGGCCTGATGCTGGACGTCAGCGGCCGGGTGATCGAGGGCGTGTACAGCAACCTGATGTTGGTCAGTGGCAGCGTACTGATTACCGCTGACCTGTCGCGCTGCGGCGTGGCCGGGGTGATGCGTGCGGAGTTGCTGGCGCAGGCGGCTGCGCTGGGTATCGAGTGCCAGGTGCGCGATATCAGCTACGCCGAGTTGCTGGCGGCTGATGAAGTCATGCTGTGCAACAGCCTCTATGGCGTGTGGCCAGTTCGCGCTTTGCGTGCTCACGACTGGCCGGTCGGCCCACTCACCCGTAAACTGCAGGCCATTGCCCGCGATCTACTGGACTGCTGATTCGTGATACGGAAAATCTTGCTGCTGCTGGAAGGTGGTGTGCTGCTGGCTGCGTTGCTGGTTGCCTTTGCTGCCTGGCAGCAGCATTCGGCGTTGCATCAGCCGCTGAAACTGACGGATGAGTACCTGGTGGATGTGCCAGCAGGCGCGACGCCGGGTGGTGTGCTCAATCGCCTTGAGGCCGATGGTGTCCTCGATCAGGCCTTCTGGCTACGTCTTTACTGGCGCTTCAATCTACGCAATCAACCGCTGCACAGTGGCGAGTATCGCCTGACCCCCGGCGCTACAGCGTTGGATATGCTCGGCCAATGGCGCCGCGGTGAAGTGCTGCAATACAACCTGACGCTGGTTGAAGGCTGGAATTTCCGTCAGGTGCGCGCAGCGCTGGCACGTGAAACACGTCTTGAACTGACCCTCAGCGAGCTGAGCGATGCCGAGCTGATGAAGGCGCTTGGTTTGCCGGGTCTGAACCCGGAAGGGCGTTTCTTCCCAGACACCTACAGCTTTGTGCGTGGCATGAGTGACCTTGAACTGCTCAAGCAGGCGCATGCGCGGCTGGAGCAGGTGTTGGCCGAGGAGTGGGCCCAGCGTGCCAAGGATCTGCCGTACAAAGAACCGTATGACGCGCTGATCATGGCTTCGATGATCGAGAAGGAAACCGGCGTGCCTGAAGAGCGCGGCGAGATTGCCGGCGTATTCGTAAGGCGCCTGCGCATCGGTATGCGCCTGCAGACCGATCCGACGGTGATCTACGGCATGGGCGAGCGCTACAACGGGCGGATTACCCGTAATGACCTGCGTGAGCCGACGCCCTATAACACTTACACCATTGATGGCATGCCGCCGACGCCGATTGCCCTGGTCGGCCGCGAGGCGATTCGTGCCGCGTTGAATCCGGTGGCGGGCAGCAGCCTGTATTTCGTTGCCCGTGGCGATGGCAGCCATGTATTTTCCAATACCCTTGAGCAGCACAATCGGGCCGTGCGTGAGTATCAGCTCAAGCGCCGTGCGGACTATCGTTCGAGCCCGGCCCCAGTCGCGCCCAATAATCAGTAAGGACAGCCTGTGAGCGGTTTGTTTATCACCCTGGAAGGCCCAGAAGGCGCAGGCAAGAGCACCAATCGTGACTACCTGGCTGAGCGCCTGCGTGAACAGGGTATTGATGTGCTGCTGACCCGTGAGCCGGGTGGTACGCCACTGGCTGAGCGGGTGCGCGAGTTGCTGCTGGCACCCAGCGATGAGCCGATGGCGGCCGACACCGAGCTGCTGCTGGTGTTCGCGGCGCGTGCTCAGCACCTCGCACAGGTCATCCGTCCGGCGCTGGCCCGTGGCGCTGTGGTGCTGTGCGATCGCTTTACCGATGCCACCTATGCCTATCAGGGCGGCGGTCGGGGGCTTTCCGAAGCGCGTATTGCAGAGCTGGAAACCTTCGTTCAAGGCTCGCTACGTCCTGACCTGACCCTGATATTCGACTTGCCGGTGGAAGTGGGCTTGGCCCGTGCGGCAGCGCGCGGTCGGCTGGACCGTTTCGAGCGGGAGGGCCGGCAGTTTTTCGATGCCGTGCGCCAGGCCTATCTGCGTCGCGCAGCTGAGCAGCCGCAGCGCTACCGTATTCTGGATGCCGCGCAATCCTTGAGTGAGGTGCAGCAGGCACTGGACGCATTGCTGCCACAGCTGCTGGAGCTGCAGCGTGGCTGACGCTTACCCCTGGCAGGATGCACTTTGGCAGCAGCTGGCTGGCCGTAGCCAGCATGCCCATGCTTATCTGCTGCACGGCCCTGCGGGTATCGGCAAGCGCGCGCTGGCTGAGCGGCTGATGGCGCGTTTGTTGTGTCAGCAACCCAATGGCCTGGATGCCTGTGGCCAGTGCAAGTCCTGCTATCTACTGGCAGCTGGCACCCACCCGGATAACTACATCCTGGAGCCGGAAGAGGCCGACAAGGCGATCAAGGTGGATCAGGTGCGCGATCTGGTCAGCTTTGTGGTGCAGACCGCGCAACTGGCGGGGCGCAAAGTGGTGCTGGTCGAGCCGACTGAATCGATGAATATCAACGCCGCCAACGCCTTGCTGAAAAGCCTTGAGGAGCCCTCTGGCAATACCGTATTGCTGTTGATCAGCCATCAGCCCAGCCGTTTGCTGCCTACGGTGAAGAGTCGCTGTGTGCAGCAGGCCTGCCCGTTGCCGAGTGAAGCCATGAGCCTGGAGTGGTTGGCTCAGGCGTTACCGGCATGCAGCGCGGAGGAGCATCGTGAGCTGCTGTTCCTGGCTGCAGGCTCACCGCTGTTGGCGGTGCAGATGCACGAACAGGGCGTCAGCGCACAGCGCGCACAGGTGGTTGAAGGTGTGAAAAAGCTGCTTAAACAGCAGATTGCCCCCAGCCAGTTGGCCGAAAGCTGGAATGCGGTGTCCCTGCAGTTGCTGTTCGACTGGTTCTGCCAGTGGTCGCAGTTGATGCTGCGCTACCAGCTGACTCAGGATGAGGATGGGCTTGGGCAGGCCGATATGCGCAAGGTGGTGCAGTACCTGGCGCAGAAAACCCCGCAGGCGAAAGTGTTGAATATGCAGGATTGGTTGCTGGTGCAGCGTCAGAAGGTCCTCGGCAAGGCTAACCTCAACCGTGTCTTGCTTCTCGAAGCCTTGCTGGTGCAGTGGGCAAGCTTGCCCGGACCGGGCTAGAATCGGCCATTAAGTGAATAAAATCAGGAATGCCGCATGAGTCTGCCTCCTAACCTGGGCCCGCGTAACGGAATTTTGTCGCTGACCATCAAGGACAAATCCGTGCTTTATGCCGCTTATATGCCCTTTATCAAGAACGGTGGCCTGTTTATTCCAACCAACAAGAGCTACAAGCTCGGCGATGAAGTGTTCATGCTGCTTAACCTGATGGACGAACCGGAAAAGATTCCGGTCGCTGGCAAGGTGGTGTGGATCACGCCGAAAGGCGCGCAAGGCAACCGCGCCGCCGGCGTAGGTGTGCAGTTCAATGATGGCGACAACACCGCGCGCAACAAGATCGAAACCTACCTGGCTGGTGCACTGACTTCGGATCGCCCGACGCACACCATGTAAGTGGTTTTTCCTCCGTATCACGGTGCCCGCCCTGTGGCGCCGCTTCTCAAGTGATTGTTCCCCATGCTGGTTGATTCCCACTGTCACCTTGACCGCCTCGATCTGGCCGCCCATGGCGGTTCGCTCGACGTGGCGCTGGATGCTGCGCGCGCGCGCGGCGTTGGTCATTTTCTGTGCATCGGCGTCAGCGCCGATAATGCCGCAGCGGTCAAAGGCCTGGCTGAGCGCTATGCCGATGTCGATTGCTCGGTCGGTGTGCACCCGCTGGACCTTGAGCCTGGCGCAGCGCCGGCGCTGGACTGGCTGCTCGCTGAGCTGAATCACCCGCAGGTGGTGGCCATCGGTGAAACCGGCCTGGATTACCACTACGAGCCTGAGTCTGCGGCGCTGCAGCAGGCATCCTTCCGTTTGCACCTGGATGCCGCGCGGATTACCGGCAAGCCGGTGATCGTGCATACCCGCGAGGCGCGTGCCGACACCCTGGCACTGCTGCGAGAGGCAGCGCTGCCGCAAGCCGGTGTGCTGCACTGTTTTACTGAAGATTGGGAAATGGCCAAGGCGGCGCTGGATATCGGCTTCTATATCTCGCTGTCCGGAATCGTCACGTTCCGCAACGCCGAAGCGCTGCGCGAAGTGGCGCGCCAGGTGCCCGCTGATCGCTTGCTGGTGGAAACCGATTCGCCTTACCTGGCGCCGATCCCGCACCGCGGCAAGCCGAACCTGCCGGAGTACGTGCGCGATGTGGCCGAGTACCTGGCGGTGTTGCGCGGCGTGAGCTTTGAGCAATTGGCGGAGCAGACCACGGCCAACTTCAAACGCTTATTTCCGTTGGCTCGGCTGGCTTGATCGCGCTTTCCTGAAAAGTCGAAGACAAAAAAAACCCGGGCTCTGGGGGATGAGACCGGGTTAAGACCATTAGGAGTAAATCAAGGTACGCGGTCCACGGTACCCTGCCTGGCGGGGCGCTTGGGGGATACGCCGCACACCAGTACTGCTCAGTATTGGTGAAGATTGCCGAACGTCCAGGCCATTTGCCGGCATTCTTAAACGGATTTGGAATACAGAGCGCGCTGCTGAGTTCTCAAGCAGTCGCCAGCTGTTGCAGCAGCGCCAATGTCTCTTCGATCACCCTGGGTGCGGTATAGAAATGCGGCGACAGGCGGATGCCCGCACCGCGCTGTGCGCAGATCACCTGGTGCTGTTTCAGTTGGCCGAACAAGACTGTGTTGTCCCAGCCATCCAGGCTGAAAGTCAGAATTCCGGCGCGCTGCTGACGCTCCACGGCGCTATGCAGGTGTGCGCCTGGGATGTTGCCCAGTCCATCCAGCAGCCACTGCATGCGCTCCTGCAGGGCGCTGTCGACCGCACTCATGCCTACTTCTTCAAGCAGTGACAGGCTGGCCTCCAAGGCCATGGCGCCGAGCATGTTCGGGCTGCCACATTCAAAACGCCTGGCGCTGCGGGCAGGCTCCCAAGTGGTGCGCTGGTAGTCGCCGGCATGTTCGAGCATATGCCAGCCGTATTCATGCAACTTGAGCTGCGCCCGCAGGTCGCTGCGGCAATAGAACACCCCGAGTCCTTCCGGGCCGAGCAACCATTTATGCCCGTCTGCCATGGCAAACGCGCATTGGCTGGCCTGCACATCAAAGGGCAGGGCGCCGAGTTGCTGGATGGCATCGATGCACAACAGCACGCCGCGTGCCTGGCAGCCCAGGCCCAGGCGCGGCAGGTCCAAACGCAGGCCGCTGGCGTACTGCACTGCACTGATCGCCATCAGTCGCGTGCGTGGCCCGCAGGCGGCGAGCAGGGCGGCTTCGGCATCGCCCTGATGCAGATTGACCTGCACCACCTCGACGCCCAGCGGGGCGAGCGCTTCCCAGACAATCCGGTTGGACGGGAACTCTTCGTCGCTGATCACCACCTGATCGCCTGGCCGCCAATCCAGCCCGAAGGCCACAAAAGACAACGCCTCGGAGGTGTTTTTCACCAGTGCAATATCGCTGTGGGAGGGCGCGTTGAGCAGTCGCTGCAAGCGCTCGCGCATGCGCCGCTCGACCTGCAGCCAGTTGGCGTAGTCGCGGGCACCGGTTTGTACGTTCTCGATGGCAAAACGACTGACTGCATCGACGGCCCGTTGTGGCCAAGGAGAAACGGCGGCGTGGTTCAGATAACGCAGGCCGGGAAGCTGTGGAAACTCGTCATGAACTGCGTACATGGTCGGATGATCCGTGCAATTTGCCGTTAGTTAGGCATAATACGCGCCTTCGTTTTTTTGACCCCGTAGTCCTTTTATGCATAAAGAACCCCGCAAGGTCCGTGAGTTTCGCCGCCGCGAACAGGAAATTCTCGACACAGCACTGAAACTCTTCCTCGACCAGGGCGAAGACAGCGTGACTGTGGAGATGATTGCCGACACGGTTGGTATCGGTAAAGGCACCATCTACAAGCATTTCAAATCCAAGGCAGAGATCTACCTGCGTCTGATGCTCGACTACGAGCGCGATCTCAATGAGTTGCTGCACTCGGCCGATGTCGACCGCGACAAGGAAGCATTGTCGCGCGCCTACTTCGAGTTCCGCATGCGCGATCCGCAGCGCTACCGTCTGTTCGACCGTCTCGAAGAGAAGGTGGTCAAAGGCAATCAAGTGCCGGAGATGGTCGAGCAGCTGCACAAGATTCGTGCCTCCAACTTCGAGCGTCTGACCCAGCTGATCAAGGGTCGTATCGCTGAAGGCAAGTTGGAAGACGTACCGCCGTATTTCCACTACTGCGCCGCCTGGGCGCTGGTGCACGGTGCTGTGGCGCTGTATCACTCGCCGTTCTGGAGCAATGTGCTGGAAGATCAGGAAGGCTTCTTCCAATTCCTTATGGACATCGGCGTGCGCATGGGCAACAAGCGCAAGCGCGAGGGTGACACTCCGGCTAGCTGAGGTATTCAGCGCGTGGATAAGCAATCTGCTGCGCTGACGGCGCCCCTATACTCGGCGCCTACCTCTGCTGGAGACGCGCATGATCGTTGACCGCCAGGGCCGGCGCTTTCGCAATCTGCGCGTCAGCCTGACCGCCGCTTGCAACTATGCCTGCACCTACTGCGTGCCGGACGGTAAACGACTGGTGGCTGCGCAGGACGAGTTATCCGCTGAGGCCATGCTGTGCGGCGTGGCCTACCTGATCGAAGCGGCTGGCATTGAGCGCTTGCGTATCACCGGTGGCGAGCCTCTGGTGAGCCCCAAGCTGGAGCACTTTCTGCGTGGTGTCAGCCAGCTTGGTTTGGCGGATATCAGCCTGACCAGCAACGGTCAGTTGCTGGCGCGCAAGCTACCGCTGCTGCTGGAATGTGGCATTCGCCGCTTGAATATTTCCCTGGATACTCTCGATGCTGCCGCATTCCGCACAATTGCCCGTGGCGGCGATCTGGCGACCGTGCTCGATGGCCTGCGGCAGGCGCGGGCGGCGGGGGTACAGATCAAGGTCAATATGGTGCCGCTGCGCGGACAGAACCTCGATCAGGTGCTGCCGCTGCTCGACTACTGTCTGGCCAATGGCTTCGAGCTGCGTTTTATCGAACTGATGCGCATGGGCCATTTGGCCCATGACGGCAACGGGTTTCAGCGCCAGTTTGTCGGCATGCCCGAGCTGCTGGCGCTGATAGGCAGCCGCTACGACTATGTCCAGGCCCACGCTGCGCTGGATGCCACTGCGCTGCGTTACGCCATTCCTGGCGTCGGCCATTTCGGCGTGATTGCCAATGAAAGCGTACCGTTCTGCCGTACCTGTTCGCGCCTGAGGCTGTCTTCGACTGGCTGGCTGCATGGCTGCCTGTCCTCAAGCAATCGTCACTATGTCGGCGATCTGCTCGACAAGCCACGGCACCAGGCGTTACCGGCCCTGCAGGGACTGCTGATGAAGGCGCTGGGCGACAAGCAGGATGTGGCGTTCTCCGGCGGTGCAACCGTGATGAAGATTATTGGCGGCTGAGATCGCCCCTGTATCGAGTGAAAGAGCATGCAAGATTTCCCCATCAGCTATACCGAGCCGGTGTTCCGGCCGCCCAGCGAAGCCCATTCGCTGATTCTGCCGGTGACCAATGGTTGCTCCTGGAACAAGTGCACGTTCTGCGAAATGTACACTCAGGAACAGAAGAAGTTTCGCGCCCGTGATGAAGCGCAGGTGCTCGAAGAGATTCGTCTGACCGGCGAGCGGATGATCGTGCAGCGGGTGTTTCTCGCCGATGGTGACGCCCTGGTGCTGCCGACGCGGCGCTTGCTGACCATCTTGCAGGCGATCCGCGAGCACATGCCGGAGGTTGAGCGGGTATCGAGTTACTGCCTGCCGCGCAATCTGCGCAAGAAGTCGGTGGATGAGCTCAAGGAGCTCGCTGATGCCGGCTTGCGCATGGCCTATGTCGGCTGTGAATCCGGTGATGACGAGGTGCTGGCGCGGGTTAACAAGGGCGAGACCTATGAGTCCAGCCTGAGCGCGCTGGACAAGCTTGGTCAGGCGGGTATCACCCGCTCGGTGATGATCCTCAGCGGCCTGGGTGGCACGGTGTTGAGCGAGCAGCATGCGGACAACTCGGCGCGCCTGATGAATGAGTCGCAGCCGGAATTTCTCTCAACCCTGGTGGTGAGTTTTCCTATGGGGGAGGCGCGGTTTCGTCAGGGTTTTGCCGACTTTCAACCGCTCAACCAGCAGCAGCTGTTTGTCGAGGTGGAGCGTTTGCTAAGTGGCCTTGAGCTGCGCGATACGGTGTTTCGCAGTGATCATGCCTCCAACTATCTGGTGCTCAAGGGCAACCTGGGCGCAGACAAGGCGCGCTTGTTGGCTCAGGTGCGACAGGCGATCGAGCAACCGCAACAGGCACGCTTACGCCAGGAATGGCAGCGCGGCCTTTGATGGGCAGCGGGTGGCGTGAAATCTGCATCTAGGCGCTATCCGCCGGTTTTCTGTCACCGGCAGCGGGAGAGGCATGATGCGTAGTCTGTTGTTGATAATGAGTGTTTTGCTGCTAGGCGGCTGCATGAAGGCCAGTGATCTGGCGGATGAGGCGATTTATCAATTGCGCGATGTCGGCGTGCTTGACCATAGCCAGACGCGTCGCTCCAGCCCGTGGCGTTTGCAGGCCGATTCCTTCATCTATATCGCCCAGGGGCATTTCGTGCCGCCGGGTGGTGCCTATCCACGGCCCAATGTGGTGGCTGAGGAAGCCTACAAGGGCTTTATCGAGTATTTCCCCATGGTGCGCCGCGCCAAGGCGCCGCTAGGCCTGGAAGAGTCGTTGGCGCAGGCGCGCGAGGCGGGTGCGCATTACCTGCTGTACAGCCGCTTCGCCTATGCCGATGACCGTATCGGCACCGTGGAGGAGTGGGAAGATCAGGAGGCACTGGACCGTCTGGGTACCGATCGAGGGGTTATTCAGTTGATGCTGATCGAAACCAATACCCGCTATTTGGTTGATACAGCGCGCATTCGTAGCCGCGGAGGCTTCCTGACGCTTTATGATGCCAAGCCGGAGGACCTGATCGGTCCGGCGCTGCAGGATTACGCGCGGCGTTTGTTGGGCTTGGGGCATTGAGTGATGACTGATACAGGCAAGGCCGGCGACCTGCTGGCGCAGATACCCAAAGGCGAGGGCAAGGGTTTGCCACCGGTGCACCTGTGGCACCCGGAGTTCTGTGGCGATATCGATATGCGTATCGCCCGCGATGGCACCTGGTATTACATGGGGACGCCGATTGGCCGCAAGCCCATGGTCAAGCTGTTCTCTACCATCATTCGGCGTGACGGCGACAAGTATGTGCTGGTGACGCCGGTGGAGATGGTGGGCATTCAGGTGGATGACGCGCCCTTTGTCGCGGTCAGTCTGCAGGTGGAGGGCGAGGGTGAGGCGCAGGTGCTGCGTTTTGTCACCAATGTCGAGGATGAGGTGGTCGCCGGCAGCGAACATCCGTTGCGGGTCGAACTCGACACTCTGACTGAAGAGCCCGCGCCCTATGTGCATGTGCGCAGCAATCTTGAGGCGTTGATCCACCGCAATGTGTTTTATCAGCTGGTCGAGCTGGCGGTGCCGCGCGAAGTTGATGGCCAAATATGGCTTGGGGTGTGGAGTGGCGGTGAGTTTTTCCCGATCGGGCCGCAGCCGGACTGATCGGTTCGGCCGCTAGTCGTTGAATTCAACGCAATAAAAAAGGCTCCCGAGGGAGCCTTTTTGCGTCTTACATATTGGGGTAGTTAGGCCCGCCGGTGCCTTCAGGTGCCACCCAGTTGATGTTCTGGGCAGGGTCCTTGATGTCACAGGTTTTGCAGTGCACGCAGTTCTGAGCGTTGATCTGGAACTTCTGCTCGCCGTCTTCCTTGGTCACCACCTCGTAAACGCCGGCTGGGCAGTAGCGCTGCGCCGGTTCGTCGTACATGGGCAGGTTCTTGCTCAGCGGAATGCTCGGGTCGGTGAGCTTCAGGTGGCAGGGTTGTTCCTCTTCATGGTTGGTGTTGGAGAGGAATACCGAGCTGAGCTTGTCGAAACTGAGCTTGCCGTCCGGTTTCGGGTAGCTGATCTTCTGCGCCTCTGCTGCCGGCTTCAGGCAGGCGTAGTCTGGCTTGGTGTCGTGCAGGGTGAAGGGGATCTTGCCGCCGAAGATGTTCTGGTCGAGCCAGTTGAAGCCGCCGCCAACCAGTGGGCCGAACTTGTGCAGCGCTGGGCCGAAGTTACGGCTGCGGAACAGCTCGTCGTACAGCCAGCTGGCCTTGAATGCGTCAACGTAACCAGTCAGCTGGTCGCCGCCTTCTTTGCCTGCAAACAGCGCGTCAGCCACAGCGTCAGCAGCGAGCATGCCGGATTTCATGGCGGTGTGGCTGCCTTTGATCTTGGCGAAGTTCAGGGTGCCGAGGTCGCAGCCGATCAGCGCGCCGCCGTTGAAGACCATCTTCGGCAGCGAGTTGAGGCCGCCTTTGCAGATGGCGCGAGCACCGTAAGCGACGCGTTTGCCGCCTTCCAGGTACTGAGCGATCACCGGGTGGTGCTTGTAGCGCTGGAATTCATCGAACGGCGACAGGTGCGGGTTGCTGTACGACAGGTCAACGATCAGGCCAACGACCACCTGGTTGTTTTCCAGGTGATAGAGGAACGAGCCGCCAGTGTTTTCATTTTTGACCACGTCCAGCGGCCAGCCAGCGGTGTGCACCACCAGGCCTTGTTCGTGTTTGCTCGGGTCGATGTCCCAGATTTCCTTGATACCGATGCCGTAGTGCTGAGCATCGGCTTCGGAGTCGAGGTTGAACTTCTTGATCAGTTGCTTGCCGATATGGCCACGGCAGCCTTCGGCGAACAGGGTGTACTTGGCGCGCAGTTCCATGCCGGGGGTGTAGTAACCCTCCTTCGGATGGCCTTCACGGTCGACGCCCAGATCACCGGTGAGAATGCCGTAGACCGCGCCTTCTTCATTGATCAGCGCTTCCTGAGCAGCGAAGCCTGGGTAGATTTCTACGCCGAGGTTTTCTGCCTGTTGCGCCAGCCAGCGGCACAGGTTGCCCAGAGAAATGATGTAGTTGCCATGGTTGTGCATGGTCTTGGGCACGAAGAGGTCCGGAACCTTGGTGGCCTTCTCGGCGTTGGTCAGGACATAGATGTCATCGCGCTTAACCGGCGTGTTCAGCGGGGCGCCGAGCTCTTTCCAGTCGGGGAACAGTTCGTTCAATGCACGGGGCTCGAACACTGCGCCGGAAAGAATATGCGCGCCGACTTCGGAGCCTTTTTCGACCACGCAGACGCTGATCTCTTTACCCGCTTCGGCGGCTTTCTGCTTCAGTCGGCAGGCGGCGGACAGGCCGGAAGGCCCAGCGCCAACGATGACGACGTCGAATTCCATAAATTCGCGTTCCACAGGCTATCTCCTACTCAAGGCTCTCTAATTTTATTTGGCGATCAAGCTCGTTCCATGAGCGATGCTGGCGCATTATATCCAGACCCTTCGAACGGGCCAATACAAACGTTTGTTTGAATTTTCTGTAGGGCTGTTAGAATCTTACTACATCGCTGACGATTGGCCGGTTCGTTGTATTGACCAGTCTAGGTCGTGCGGTCAAGATACGGGCGGTTTTGTGTCTGCCGTTATTGGTCGACTCCCGGTTCCGGCCGGTCTGCAGTTCCCGCCATGTTCGCTTCTGGCGACATTCTTATTCACCGGAGAGTAACGAGGAATCCATGAAGGTTCTTGTAGCTGTCAAACGAGTGGTCGACTACAACGTCAAGGTTCGCGTCAAAGCGGACAACAGTGGCGTTGATCTTGCCAACGTCAAGATGTCGATGAACCCTTTCTGCGAAATCGCCGTGGAAGAAGCTGTACGCCTGAAAGAGAAAGGCGTGGCGAGCGAGATCGTTGTCGTAACCATCGGCCCGGCCACTGCTCAAGAGCAGCTGCGTACCGCGCTGGCCCTGGGTGCTGACCGTGCAATCCTGGTTGAGTCGGCCGACGAGCTGAACTCGCTGGCTGTGGCCAAACTGCTCAAGGCAGTGGTCGACAAAGAGCAGCCTCAGCTGGTGATCATGGGCAAACAAGCCATCGACAGCGACAACAACCAGACTGGCCAGATGCTGGGCGCGCTGACTGGTTTCGGCCAGGGCACCTTCGCTTCCAAAGTTGAAGTGGCGGGCGACAAGGTCAACGTAACCCGTGAAATCGACGGCGGCCTGCAGACTGTTGCACTGAACCTGCCGGCTATCGTGACCACCGACCTGCGTCTGAACGAGCCGCGCTACGCGTCGCTGCCGAACATCATGAAAGCCAAGAAGAAGCCGCTGGAAACTGTTACCCCGGCTGATCTGGGCGTTTCCACCGCTTCCACCGTCAAGACCCTGAAAGTTGAAGCGCCTGCGACCCGCAGCGCTGGCATCAAGGTCAAGTCCGTGGCTGAACTGGTCGAGAAACTGAAGAACGAGGCGAAGGTAATCTAAATGACTATCCTGGTTATCGCTGAACACACCAACGCTGCCCTGGCTGCAGCCACGCTGAACACTGTTGCTGCTGCTGCGAAAATCGGTGGTGACATCCACGTTCTGGTTGCCGGTGCCAATGCCGGTGCCGCTGCCGAAGCTGCTGGAAAAATTGCTGGCGTGGCCAAGGTACTGGTTGCTGACAACGCTGCTTTCGCTCATCAACTGCCAGAAAACGTTGCACCACTGGTTGCCGAACTGGGCAAGGGCTACAGCCACATCCTGGCTGCTGCTACCAGCAACGGTAAGAACATCCTGCCGCGCGTTGCTGCTGCGCTGGACGTTGATCAGATCTCGGAAATCATCGCCGTTGAAAGCGCTGATACCTTCAAGCGTCCGATCTACGCCGGTAACGCCATTGCTACCGTGCAGTCTTCCGCTGCCATCAAAGTCATCACTGTACGTGCCACCGGTTTCGACCCGGTTGCAGCCGAAGGCGGCAGCGCTGCCGTTGAAGCTGTGGCTGTTGGCGGTGACGCTGGTAAATCGGCTTTCGTTGGCGAAGAGCTGGCCAAGTCCGATCGTCCGGAACTGACCGCTGCCAAGATCGTCGTTTCTGGCGGCCGTGGCATGCAGAACGGTGACAACTTCAAGCACCTGTACGCTCTGGCCGACAAGCTGGGCGCTGCTGTTGGCGCTTCGCGCGCTGCAGTCGACGCAGGCTTCGTACCGAACGACATGCAGGTCGGTCAGACCGGCAAGATCGTTGCGCCGCAGCTGTACATCGCCGTCGGTATCTCCGGCGCGATCCAGCACCTGGCCGGTATGAAAGACTCCAAAGTGATCGTTGCGATCAACAAGGACGAAGAAGCGCCGATCTTCCAGGTAGCTGATTACGGCCTGGTCGCTGACCTGTTCGAAGCTGTACCTGAGCTGGAGAAACTGGTTTAAGCCGGTTTCCCTAGTGCAGAAAAACCCGCTCACTGAGCGGGTTTTTTTATGCCCGCTCTTTCGCGTTAGTTCTGTTGGGCCTGGAGAAAGGCTCGGTAGTGTTCGGCGGTTTCCAGGGGGCGTTCGATCATCGGCGCATGGCCCGTATCCGCCATGATGGTCACGCTGGGTTTGCGCAGCAGCGGTTGCATGATCTCGATGCTGGAAACGTGCAAGGCCCTATCTTCTGCGCCCCAGATGATCAGCGTGGGCGCTTGGATCTTCGGCAGTTCAGGCTCCAGCGGGATATAGCGCTCGATCAAATGGACAAATACCTGGTCGTAATGGGCGCTGTTGGCAATGGCCTGCTCGGCGAAATAGCGCTTGAGCGATTCGGTCAGGTAGGGCGGCTGCACGAAGACGAAGTCCAATAGGCGCTGAAAGTCCTCAGGGCTTTTCACCACCAGTGGATTAGGCTCGCCGCGCTGCAACCGTTGCATCAGTTCACTAGGTTGCGGTGACGTGATGCCTGCGTTGTCGAGTAACGCCAGAGATAACGTTCTATGTGGGTAGCGTGCGGCATACAGAGCGCTGATATGCCCACCCATGGAGTTGCCGATCAGATGCAGCTGTTCTATTCCCAGTGCATCAATCACGCTGGCCAATCGTTCGGTCTGGGTGCCCACATCGTAGCTGCCAGCAGGTCTGCTGCTGGCACCGAAACCCGGAAGATCGAGGGCAATAACCCGGTAATCCTGACTGAGGTAGCGGGCAAAACGCAGCCAGTTGTCCTTGTTGGCGGCAAAGCCGTGCACCATCAGGATGGTTTGTGCGCTGCTTGGGCCGCCGTCGTAGTAATGAATGTTAAGATCGCCCACGCTGATTTGCTTGAGGCTGAGTCCGGCACGTTGCCGCTCGATCAGTTGCAGGCTTGCCAGTTGTGCGGCAGGCGACAGGTAGAGCAGGGTTGCGCTACCGATAAATGCGAAGATCAGGCCTGCTATCAGTTTTTTCATGATGGGTCTTTATCGCGAATTAATATGAATGCGTATTAAGCTAGCATGAGGACGATGTGTTCCGATCTGCCCTGCGCAGACGCCCATCCAAGGTTAAGTCGAGAAGTCGCCAATGCTTGAGCGTGGTCTCTATAAATCGGTTCTGCTGCTGTTCGGTCTGTTGATGATGCCGTTGGTTGCAGGGGCTGCTGGTAAATGTGAGCGTCTGGTGGCCACTGGCAATCCGGAGTACCCGCCTTATCTGTGGCGCGATCCGCAGAACCCACAGCAACTGATCGGCGCCAATGCAGACCTGCTGAAGCACCTGGCGAAGGAGCTGGGCGTGGTGGTTGATATCATTTACACCGGGCCTTGGTCGCGGGCGCAGGATGAAGTGCGTACCGGTCGTGTCGATCTGATTGCCGGGGCATTTCTTACCTTGCCGCGTCTGGAAGTGATGGATTATGTACATCCGGCGTTCTACTTCACGCCCAATGTGGTGTGGGTGCACCGTGGAGCCGAGTTCCCGTATGCCGGCTGGGATGATTTGCGCGGACGCACCGGCGATACCCTGCTCAACAACAGTTTTGGTCAGCAGTTCGATGCCTTTGCCAAGGAAAGCCTGACGCTGGAAGGTGTGTCCAGTCTGACTCAGGCCTTCCAGAAACTCTTGCTGGGGCGTACCGACTATGTGCTGTACGAGCGTTATCCCGGTCAGGCGCTGGCCGATAGCCTGGGCATGCAGGATGACTTGCTGGTGCTCGACCCGCCAATTTCCAGCGAGGGCCTGTACCTGACCCTGTCGCACAATTCGTCCTGCAATGATCCCTGGCTGCGCGGCATGTTGGCGAAGAAAATGACCGAGGCTGTTGCCAGTGGTCTGCCCGAGACCTTGCTGCAAGACAATCTGCAGCGCTGGAAAGAACAACAGCTTGAAGCTCAACAGTAGAGAATTTCTGTGATTTATCGACGTATCTGTGTGGCCTTGCTGCCGCTCGTGCTGAGCGCCTGCGCAACCGATCCCGCACCGCATGAACAACTGCGTCTGACCGAGCAGGCACTTAGCCAGGCCAAAGCACTGGGTTTGTCAGCCGAACAGTCAGCTTCGCTGCGTCAGGCCGAGGAAAAGCTTGCCCTGGCACAAGCTGCCATGCAGGACGAAGATTTCAAGCAGGCGCGGCTGTATGCCGAGCAGGCTGAACTGGATGCGCGCCTGGCCGAAGCCGAGCACTTGACCGACAAGAGTCAGCAGCAACTGGCGGAGTTGACGAACGCCATCAACCGTTTGCGCAAGCAACTGGGAGGTTTGCAATGAAGCACTCCCAGGTAATGCTGCTTGTTACTCTGAGCAGCCTGTTGCTGAGCGGCTGCGCGACCTCGCACAACTCTAGTGAAAAGGCTTTGGAAGGCGCTCACAGTGCCTTCCAGAAGGTCAAGGAAGATCCTGATGTATTGCGCAGTGCGCCGAAAGAACTGATCCGCGCCGGTGAGGCGCTGGCTCGGGCTGATCGGCTGTCGAGCTACTGGGGCAGCAGCGAGGATGTGGCGCATTACGCCTATCTCAGCCAACAGCACAGCGCGATTGCCGGGCAGATGGGCGCACTCAATCTGAACCAGGAGCGTGCGGTCAAACTTGAGCTGGAGCGGCAACGCCTGCAGTTGGCTTTGCGTGAGGCCAAGCTGCTCAGTGTTCAGGAGCAGAGCAACTGGCTGGAAGAGCAGATGGTCAGCCTGGCCACCACGCAGAGTGAACGCGGTTTGGTCATGACCCTGGGTGATGTGTTGTTCGATGCCGGCCACAGTGACCTGAAGGCTTCGGCCAACCGCACGGTGCTCAAACTGGTGCAGTTTCTCCAGCTCAACCCACGGCGCATTGTGCGGATCGAGGGTTACACCGACAGTCGCGGCGATGCTCAGGAAAACCTCGAACTGTCCCGCGCTCGCGCTCAGGCCGTGGCCGACGTTTTGGTCGATCTGGGCATTGATGCCAAGCGCATCGAGGTTCAGGGGCATGGCGAGGCGTTCCCGGTGACCGAGAATGCCTCGGCTAAAGGCCGGGCACAGAATCGCCGGGTAGAGATCGTGTTCTCTGATGAGCAAGGCCATCTCGGCTCATCCCGCTAAATCCGATGTCGCTCAGAAGCCCCGGTTTGCCGGGGCTTTTTCGTTGCAGTTGTCAGCCGCACATACAGGCCATCAGTCAGAGCAATGCTTGATTGCACCGTTACAGTCCTGGCGGGGTGGCACTGTATCGCCCACAATTGCGTGAGCTGTACCGGTGCAATTATAAAAGGCCGGTTTACTGTTACGGTTCAGTCAAGCAGGAACGCGGTCATGACCAATCTGTTGCTTTATCAGCGCATTGCCCAGCAACTGGCGGAAGATATCCGTCGTGGCGTTTACCAGCCCGGTGAGCGGGTGCCTTCGGTGCGCAAGATGAGTGCGCAGCTCAGCGTCAGCCACGCCACTGTGCTGCAGGCCTATGCCAACCTGGAAGACCAGGGTCTGATCCGCGCCCGCCCGCAGTCCGGCTTTTATGTGCACCAGACCCCGGCACTGACCGCACCCACTCCCGATATCGCCCGCGTAGAACGCCCTGGTCTGGTCACGCGCAGCAGCATCATCAATCAGGTGCTCACCGAATCGCGCCGCGAAGGGGTATTTCCGCTTGGCGCGGCAGTACCGCATGTCGATTATCTGCCGGTACGTGCGTTGCACCAGCAGTTGGCCAAGGTCACCCGTTTTCACAGCGCGCGGGCCTTCAGCTATATGTTCAGCCCCGGTTTTGAGCCGTTACGCCGCCAGGTGGCGATCCGCATGCGCGATGCTGGCGTGGTGGTCGACCCAACTGAGGTGGTGATTACCCACGGTTGTGTGGATGCCCTGCAGATGAGCCTGCGCGTGCTGACCAAACCGGGTGATCTGATCGCCGCCGAGTCGCCGACTTATTACGGCCTGCTGCAACTGGCTGACCTGCTCGGCCTGAAAGTCATCGAAATTCCCAGCGACCCGACCACCGGCATCAGCCTGGAAGCGCTGCAACTGGCGGCCAACCAGTGGCCGATCAAGGCGCTGGTGCTGACCGCGCGGCTGAGCAATCCGCTGGGCGGCACCATTCCGGAAGAGCGCCAGCGTCAGTTGCTGCGCCTGGCCGGTGATTACGATATCCAGATCATCGAAGACGATATCTACGGTGAACTGATGTTTGAGCAAGGCCCGACCAAGGCGCTCAAATCCCATGACCGCGAAGGGCGGGTGATCTACTGTTCGAGCTTTTCCAAGACTCTGTCGCCGGGGGTGCGCATCGGCTGGATTGTTGCCGGCAAGTACCAGGATGAAATTCAGCGCCTGCAAACCTTCAGCACCCATTCGGCCTGCAGCGTGACGCAGATGGCGGTAGCGGCCTATCTGGAGAACGGCGGTTATGACCGCCACCTGCGCTTTATCCGCCAGGAGTACCGCAAAAACCTCAGCGCCTTTCAGCTGGCGGTGCAGCAGTACTTCCCCGAAGGCACGCAGATGAGCCGGCCCAAGGGTGGCTTTATTCTCTGGGTCAGCCTGCCAGCGCGGGTCAATACCAAGGACCTGCACGTGCGCGCGCTGCAGCAGGGCATCAGCATCGCGCCGGGGTTGATCTTCAGTAATACCGAGCAGTTCAACCACTGCATCCGCCTGAACTGCGGCATCCCGTGGAACCGCGAAGCTGAACGTGCCTTGATGACCTTGGGCATGCTGGCCGGGCAGCTGTGTCAGGAGGGGATGGCTACTTCCTGAGTGTTGCGCCACGCGCCTGCGCTACGCTTGTTAGCGCCAACAAGGAATTGAGGCGGAAAAATTGGTGCGGATAATTGCGGCGTTGCTTTGCCTGCTGCTGGGTAGTCCGGGCGCACGTGGAAGTGACTTTTCTGTGGGAGTTGAAGCGATCGACTTCTACCCGATCTACGACGGTACATCGGCTCAATACCGTGGCTACGGGCGGGATGTATTGGATCATTTCGCCAGTAAATATGGTTACCGCTTCCACTATGTTCACTTGCCGGTGAAGCGCCTGTACCGCAACTTCCTCACTACCAACGAACTGGATTTCAAGTTCCCCGATAATCCGCTGTGGCAGCGCGAGATGCGTAAGGATAAAGCGCTTACCTACAGCGAGACCGTCTACCAGGCTGTTGAGGGATTGTTCGTATTACCGGCGAACCGTGACAAATCGCTTGCGCAGCTGGCGACGATTGCCACCGTAAGGGGGTTCGATGCCTGGCCTTACAAAGCCGATATCGCCAACGGTGTTATCGAACTGCAATTCGCCAACACCCAGGACAGCCTGCTGGCACTGGCTCGGCAGGGTCGGGTGGGGGGCATCTTCTACGAAGCCAGTGCGCTCAACTGGCATCAGTACACGCACGATACCCCGGCGGATGACAGGCTTGTGTTGAACGAGCGTTTACCGCATTACCGGCCGCAGTTTTTTCTGTCCACGCGTACGCAGCCGCAGATCATTGCCCAGTTCAACCAGTTTTTGCAGGATGAAGCGAATCTGTTGCAACGGCTAAAGGCCAAGTACGGGCTGCCGGATGTACAGGCGCCCTAACACCGAGAGCCACCTTCCCCAATATGCTTGCGCTGCGCTCTACAGCTGATGGGGCATTTTTACGAACGCTTAACCCGGCTGCCGACTCATCTACGTCTACCTGAGCGAATGGTTTATTCGTTTGCTCAGGAGATGTCCCCATGTCCGCTTACCCCGTATTGCTTGTCCGTCCTCTGCTTGCCGGTTTTGCCGCTGGTGTATTGATTAGCCTCGGCGCGTGCAGCGCCGCCAACCCTGACGCGCCGGCCACCGAGGCGGGTAGTCCGCAGCTCAGCGATCAGTCTCATCAGCGTGAGCGTGCCGAGCTGCATGAGCAGCTGGCCGCTCCGGCTGAGCTACAACGCAAAAGCCAGGTGGTGGGCAGGGCGGTGATGCCCAACGTGGCCTATGCGCCGATGCCGATGTCTGTGCAGGCCGATGCCTTGCCGCAGGGCTACCGTGACCAGAACCGCGAGCAGTATCAGAAACTGGCAGGCAACCCCGTGCATGCAGTCGCCGAGACGCCGGTATCGACCTTCAGCATCGATGTGGATACCGGCAGCTATGCCAATGTGCGACGTTTCCTCAATGGCGGGCAGTTGCCGCCGCAGGATGCGGTGCGCCTGGAGGAACTGGTCAACTACTTCCCCTATACCTATCCACTGCCGAGTGGCGATGTGCCGTTCGGCGTGCATACCGAACTGGCGGCCACGCCGTGGAACCCGCAAAGCCGCCTGCTGCGTATCGCCATCAAGGCTTCCGACATGCAGGTAGAACAACTGCCGCCGGCTAACCTGGTGTTTCTGGTGGATGTCTCCGGCTCGATGGACCGCCGCGAGGGACTGCCGATGGTGCAGGGCACGCTGAAGCTGCTGGTCGAGCAGCTGCGTGCTCAGGACAAGGTATCGCTGGTCGTGTACGCCGGCTCCTCCAGCGTGGTGCTGGAACCGACTGCCGGGAGTGAGAAAGCCAAGATCCGTGCGGCCATTGATCAGCTGACGGCGGGCGGTTCAACGGCGGGCGAGTCGGGCATTCAACTGGCTTATCAGCAGGCGCAGCAGGGCTTTATCGACGGCGGCATCAACCGCATCCTGCTGGCCACCGATGGCGACTTCAACGTCGGCATCAGCGACTTCGAAACCCTCAAGCAACTGGCGGCGGATAAACGCAAGACTGGCGTATCGCTGACCACCCTGGGCTTTGGCACCGACAACTACAACGAGCAGCTGATGGAGCAGCTGGCCGATGCCGGCGACGGCAACTACGCCTATATCGACAACCTGCGCGAGGCGCGCAAGGTGCTGGTCGATCAGCTCAGCTCGACTCTGGCGACGGTGGCCAGCGATGTGAAAATCCAGGTTGAGTTCAACCCGGCCGAGGTCAGCGAATATCGGCTGTTGGGTTATGAAAATCGTGCACTGAAACGTGAGGATTTCAGCAACGACAAGGTCGATGCCGGCGAAATCGGCGCAGGCCACACGGTCACCGCGCTGTATGAAGTGGTGCCGGTGGGCGGCAAGGGTTGGCTGGAGCCGCTGCGCTATCAGGCCGTGCCGAAAACCAAAGGCAAGGCGGGCGAACTGGCCTGGCTGCGCATTCGCTACAAGGCGCCAGGGCAGAACGTCAGCAAGCTGCTGGAGCAACCTATTCAGGCTGCCGATGTGCCTGCCATCAGCCAGGCTAGCGAAGACCTGCGCTTTGCTGCTGCCGTGGCTGCCTTCGCCCAGCAGCTTAAAGGCGATACCTATACCGGGCGTTTCGGCCTGGCCGACAGCGCCGAGTTGGCGCGCACGGCCCGCGGTGATGACCGCTTCGGTCTGCGCGGCGAGTTTGTACAGCTGGTGGAACTGGCGCAGAGCCTGCAAACTGCGTCGAATCCTTCAACGACCGCACGAGTACAGCAGTGAATCGACCCCTCACGGATGACGACGCCGCCTTGTTGCGGCGTTACCGCCGCGGTGATGCGGCGGCTTTTGCCGAGTTGTATGAGCGTCACCGGCTCGGCTTGTTTCGCTTTCTATTGGGCTTGTGCGGCGACCATGCCTTGGCCGAAGAGGTGTTTCAGGACACCTGGATGAGCCTGATCCGCAGCCAGAGCGAACAGCGCGAGGCGGTGTTGTTCAAGACCTGGCTGTACCAGATCGCGCGCAACCGGCTGATCGATACCTGGCGCAAGCATGGTAGGCACCAGGCGGGGCATACTGAATATGATGAACAGCAGCATGCCCCGCACGACCCGCAGCCGGGGCCTGAGCAGCAGCTCAGCCTGAGCCGTGATCAGCAGCGCTTAGAGGCCGCCCTGGCGGATCTACCGGCGGAACAGCGCGAAGTATTCCTGCTGCGCGCCCATGGTGATCTGGAACTGGCCGAGATCGCCGAACTGACCCAGATCCCTGCTGAAACAGTGAAAAGCCGTTTGCGCTATGCCCTGCAGAAGTTACGTCGGCTGCTGGCTGACCCGGCCGCCGAGGAGTTGTCCGCATGAACCACGATCAACAGAGGCTCGATGAGCAGGAACAGCAGATGCTTGCGCATTTTCGCCAGCACAGCGGCGGCGAGCCGAGTGCGCAGCTGGATGCACAGATTCTCGCGGCGGCCACTGCCGCCGTGCGCAGCGCCGCCGTAGATGAGGCTAAACCTGGCCTGAGTGCGCGTCTGCACAACTGGCTGTTCGGCACTGGCGGTCGGCAACGCTGGTCGGTGGCATTGGCTGGAGTCGCCTGCCTGGGAATTGGCGTAAGCCTGACCTTGCGCACGTTCGAGCAGGCGCCGGATGCCTTCGATGCTGTGCCGAGCGGCGCCCCCATGGCGCCGGCTGCAGCGCGGATGGCGCCGCAATCTGCGCCGATGCACGCGCCGCTGGCAGAATCGGCTGCGATTAGTGATGAGGCCGAACGTTCACGGGCCGCACAGCCTGCACCGGTGATCCAGGGCTACAGTGCTGATGCCGCCAAGGCTGAGAAAAAGCTTTCGGCTGGTGCGTCCAATCAGCTGTTGCGTGAAGAGGTGGCGGCCGATGCGTTGCACGACGCTGTGCCTGCCGTGTCAGCCCCTGAACAAGCGGCAGAAGCCGCAGGCAGTCAGGCCGAACAGCTGCTGCACAGCGAGTTGCAACGTTTGCTCAAGCTGCGCCGTGACGGCTGGACGGACGAGGCCGATGCCTTGTTGCTGCAACTGATGCGCGAGCACCCCGAGGTGGATATCGATGCGCAACTGCAACTTTTGCAGGCGCCCGACTGAGCCGTGCCACAGATCGCCCGGTGGCCAGTGCATGCGCTGCCGCCGGGAGCTTTGGCCGTGTGCGGTTACCTGCTGTACAGATTGCAGGGTTGCCAGCGGCCTGGGCAGGGGCGAGCATAGCGGCTTGTGACGCTGCCTTTGTATCTGCCATGACCATTATTCAACGTTGCGCACTGCTGCTGACCCTGTTGTCACTGGCAGCCTGCGAGCAACCCGCCAATCCACCTGCGCCAACCAAAGCACCGGTTGTGCAAACGCAGGCTGATACGTCCACGGGCGCCAAAACGCCACCTGCACCTGTCAGCCCAGCACCCCAGGCAGAGCCGCCTGCAGCGCCCAAACCGGCGAAAAGCCCGCCGCCAGCCAGGCCGGTTGCCGCACCCGTCAAAGCCAAGCCCGCTGCGCCAGCGCCGGAGAAAAAGGTCCCGCTGGAGTTGAGCCTGCACCCTGATGTGTTCGATCCACTGCAACCGCTGGAGCCGCTCAACGACCTGTCGACGCCGTTGTTACCACCGCTGTTTGTCGAAAAAGCTGAGCCGGAAAGCCCCTTTCAGCTCAATGGCAAGCTGATCACCAACGAGCGTGGTGACGACTATTGGCAATCGGTTGAAGGCGCGCAGTTGCAGTTCGAGTTCAAGCAGTAGCCGGCGACGGCCAACCGTCGCCGGGTATGACTGATCAGAAGCGGTAGGCCTGCTGGCTGATGGCACTGAACAGGGCGTGATCCAGCCGTGTAAAGCACGATTCGCCCGGGAGACGCACCCACAGCGGTTCCTGCACCCGCGTCGGGTCGTAGGCGGCCTGCTTGAGGTCGGCCTTCTTGTATTTGAAGGTGCCGGTGGTTTCCACCTCGCCGAGCAGGCGGATAAACAGCGGTGCGGCGTACACCGGCAGTTCGGCATCCAGGTGTGCGGCGAGGGCGGTACCGTCCAGTTGCTGACCTTCGCTCAGGCGCAGCGCTGCCATGCCACAGCGGCCATTGGTGCCGGGGATTTCCACGCCGTAGACCACCGCATCTTCCACGCCTGGGAAGGCACCAAGGACGTTTTCCACTTCGGTGGTGGAGACGTTTTCGCCTTTCCAACGGAAGGTATCGCCCAGGCGGTCGACGAATTGCGCATGCTTGCAGCCGATGTCGCGCATCAGGTCGCCGGTGTTGAACCAGGCATCGCCCTTCTTGAACACGTTGCGCAGGATTGCCGCCTCGCTCTTGGCTGGGTCGGTGTAACCGTCGAACGGCCACTTGGCGCTGATCTCGCTGATCAGCAGGCCCGCTTCGCCTTTCTTAGCTTTTTCCAGAAAGCCTTTCTTGCCACGTACCGCCTGGTCGTTCTCCAGGTCGTAACGTACGATGGCATAGGTGGCGGGGGAGAAGCCTACGGTATTGTCGAAGTTGAACACGTTGGTAAAGCCGATATTGCCTTCGCTGGAGGCATAGAACTCGGTGATCTGCTCGACTCCGAAGCGGGCCTTGAACTCGGCCCAGATCGAGGGGCGCAGGCCGTTGCCGATCATGCAGCGCAGGCTGTTGTTCTTCTCGGCGGCCGTCTCGGGCTGGTTAAGCAGGTAGCGGCACAGCTCGCCGATATAGCCGAAGCAGGTGGCCTGATAACGCTGCACATCCGTCCAGAATGCGCTGGCGGAAAACTTGCGGCGCAGGGCGATGGCCGCGCCGCCAGCCAGGGCGGCGCTCCAGCATACGGTGACGGCGTTGTTGTGGTAACAGGGTAGGGTCAGGTAGAGCACATCCTGATTGTTCAGGGTCAGGCCGGAGTGGCCGAAGCCGCCATAGGCCTTGATCCACTTGCCGTGGCTCATGATCGAGGCTTTGGGCAGCCCGGTGGTGCCGGAGGTGTAGATCAGAAAACAAGGGTCCTTCATCTGCACCTTGGCGCTATCAGGCGGGTTATCACTGGCCTGGCTGCGTGCCAGCTGCATCAAATTGGTCCAGCCGTCCGGTGCCTGGCCGGCATCGCTGAGGCAATCCTGATCGGCTACCCAGTAACGCGGCGTCTGCGGGTTGTCGAGTTGCTCGGCCACCTCATTGAAGGCGACGAGCAGTTCTTCGCCGATCAACATAAAGCCCGGTTTGACCAGATTCAGGCTGTGCGCCAGCACCTTGCCGCGCTGGGTGGTGTTGACCAGGGCACCGACCGCACCGAGCTTGCTCAACGCCGCGAGAATCGCCAGCAGCTCCAGGCGGTTTTCCAGCATTACCGCCACCACACTGCCATGGCGCACGCCTTCGGCCTTGAAAGCCCAGGCCAGGCGGTTGGCCCAGGCGTTGAACTGGGCATAACTGAGGCTGCGCGACTCATCCAGCAGCGCCGGACGCTGCGGGTGCTGCTGCGCCGCCCGTTCCAGCGCCCAGGCCAGCGACAGGTTCTTTTCACGGTTGCGGATGCCTGCGTAATACAGGCCGCGCAGCATGCGCGGTACACGCGGCAGATGCTGCGGCAAGCGGGTGAGAAAACGCAGCGGGGAAATCAGATCGGTCTGGCTCATGGCTCTCGCGCTTATGGTTGTTATGCGGGGGCGAAGGCCAACTCTAGTCGCCTGCGCGTACGCCTGCCATGGCTCTGGCGCAAGCCGGGCAGGGCAGTTCGGCAAATAACCGCACGGGCCGTTGCCGAGCCACTCGGGCTGTGGCATTACAGGGAGCGCGGAATGCTGAAGGAGCCGGCGATGAACCTGAATCAAATCACTGTTGCGGTCAGCGATGTGCCACGTGCGATCCGCTTTTACCAGCGACTGGGCCTGCGACTGATTGTCGAGAGCCTGCCGGACTATGCGCGCTTCTGCTGCCCGGACGGCCAGGCGAGCTTTTCCCTGAGTCGGGTCGAACAGGTGCCGGCCAGCCAGACCCTGATTTACTTCGAGTGCGCTGAACTGGACCAGACCGTTGCCCGTCTGCAGGCTCAGGGCGTCGAGTTCAGCATGCTGCCGACCGACCAACCCTGGCTGTGGCGCGAAGCCTATCTGCAAGACCCGGATGGCAATCCGCTGTGCCTGTATCACGCCGGTGAAAACCGCCTGAATCCGCCTTGGCGGCTGAGCTGAAACGCGTTATTCAGTGATTTTCTTTAGCGCCGGTCCGCCCCCGACTGTGGTCGGCAGCTAGACTCCCCCACAGCGTTCGACTCAACGGGTTCAGCCCTAAGGTTTGTGCATGAGAACACCCCGCCGTGTTTCAGCTGTGTCGCCTGCCTTTATCTTCTTTTTGCTGATCCTGCTGGCCCCATTGGCGAGTGCCGACAGCCTGCGCGTTGGTTACTTCGACCTGCCGCCGCATACGCCGCTGCCAGGGCAGGCCGATACTGAAGGGACGGCGATTGCCTACTTCGCAAAAATTGCCGAGCGCATGCAGCTGGATGCGGTGAATTACCAACGTTATCCGTTGTCCCGGCTGTTGCAGATGTTGCAACGTGACCAGCTGGATATGGCGCTGATCCTGGCCAAAACCCCGGAGCGTGAAACCATGCTGGTCTACCCGGCACAGCCCTTTGTGGTAGTGCAGCCGCTCTTGCTGGTGGCCCGTGAGCATCCTCTGCAGCGGGTGGACTCGGTCGAACAACTGCTGCCCTTGCGCTTAGGTGCCTGGCAGGATGGCTACCGCTCGCCCATGTTGCGTGACCCACGCTTGCAACTGCAAACCCTGAGCAGCAGCAACGTATTGAACCAGAGCCTGGAAATGCTCCAGGCCGGGCGCCTGGAGGCGTTCTACTACCCCGATGACTTGGCCGTGCGCTATCAGGTACAACACCTGAGCATGCAAGACAGCATTCGCCTGCTGCCGTTGCCTAGGGAACACATGCAGTTGTATTCGGCATTCTCCCGCGCCGCAGCTGGGCGCTACCTGCAACGCTATGAGCGAGCGCAGGCCGAGGTGGCTGCGCAGCAGGGGTATGCGGCGTTTTTTAGTGAACACCTGTTACCGGCTGCGGCGCATTAGGGCGGCTAGTCGACAAATAAATCGTTCATCAGTTTTCCGGCCGGGTCATAGCGGTACTGCTCGAAGTCGTGCTGGCCTTGCTCACGGAGGATTTCCTCATCGATCAGCAGGCGCCCGCTGATTGTGCGCTCGCTGCTACTGAGGATGGTGTGGACTGCATCGGCCATGATCGCCGGCAAGCGTGCGGCCTTCATCACCGCCGGGCCGCCGGCTTCGAACTCGATGGCGGCGGTGGCGATCACCGTCTTCGGCCACAGCGAGTTGACGCTGATGCCGTATTTCTTGAATTCCTCATGCATGCCCAATGTCAGCATGCTCATGCCGTATTTGGTGGTGGTGTAAGGGCCGTAGTTGGCGAACCACTTTGGATCGAGGTTAAGCGGTGGCGACAGGCTGAGAATATGGCCACGGCTGTCCTTGAGGTAGGGCAGCGCCGCCTGACTGCAAACCATCACTGCGCGGGTGTTGATCTGGAACATCAGGTCGAAGCGTTTGGGGTCGAGTTTCTCTACGCCCACCAGTTTGATGGCGCCGGCGTTGTTGATCAGCGCGTCGATACCGCCAAAGTGCTCGGCGGCTTGGGCCATGGCCGTTTTCACGGTGCTTTCGTCACGCACATCGACCTGCAGGGCCAGGGCCTTGCCGCCTGCAGCCTCAACCTCGGCTGCCACCGAGTGGATGGTGCCCGGCAGCTTGGCGTGGGGCTCGGCGCTTTTCGCCGCGATGACGATATTGGCACCGTCGCGTGCAGCGCGTAGGGCGATCTCGCGGCCGATGCCACGGCTGGCGCCGGTGATAAACAGGGTTTTGCCTTGCAGTGACATATGCGTGCTCCCGAATTGTTATGGTTTTTGTGAGCGGGGCCGAACGGCGATCTGCTTTAGCCGCGACAAGTAACCCATTAGTCGCGGCTAAAGCCCCTCCCACGGGATGCAATCAACTTTCGCTGGCTTCTATTTCCACCAATAGCTGACGGTTCTTCACCTGATCGCCACGGCTGATGCCGATGCGGCGCACCACGCCATCGATGCTGGCTTTGAGTGGGTGTTCCATTTTCATCGCTTCCAGCACCACCAGCAGTTGGCCTTTGCTGACTGTGGCGCCTTCTTCCACCAGTACCTCGACAATCGCGCCATCCATCGGTGCTTTCACGCTGCCCGAGCCGGCACCGGCGGCGCTGCTGACGGGCAGATGAGTAATGTCGGTAAGTTGCAGGTTGCCGTTATGGCCGTACAGCCAGAGCTGCTCACCGGCCAGGTGATAGGCCAGGCGTTGGCGAATACCGCCCAGCTCCAGGGTGGCCCAATGGCCGTCGCTGGCCAGCAGTTTGAGGCTGACCTGTTGCTCGCCAATCGTGGCCAGCAGGCTGGGCTGTGGGCCGTCGGCCAATACTTCCAGCTCCACGGTTAAGGTCTGTTCAGCGTGTTTGAGCAAAAAACGCCAAGGTGCGCTGCCGGCATTACGCCAACCGGCCAGACCGCCCTGGTGGGCGCGGGCATTGGCCGATTGCTGGAACAGCAGGGCGGCTGCGGCGGCCAATTCAGCCGCTTTGGGTGGCTGCGGGCTCAGGCTCGGGTCATCGGCGAAATGCTCGGCGATAAAGGCTGTGGTGGCATTGCCAGCGGCAAATTCGGGATGGCTGAGCAGGTTGGCGAGAAAGCGCTGGTTGCCGTTGACGCCCAGTAGCACGCAATCCTCCACCGCACGCACCAGCTTGCGCCGCGCTTCCTCGCGGGTCGCGCCATAGGCGATTACCTTGGCCAGCATCGGGTCATAGAACGGGCTGATGGCCTGACCTTCGACCAGGCCGTGGTCGATACGGATGCCGTCGCGCAGCGTCGGTTCCCAACGCAGGGCGGTGCCGGTTTGCGGCAGGAAGTTACGCGCCGCGTCTTCAGCGTACAGGCGCACTTCCATGGCGTGGCCGGTTAGGGTTATCTCGTCCTGCCTGAGCGGCAGCGGCTGGCCTTCTGCCACGCGAATCTGCCAGGCGACCAAGTCTTGCCCGGTGATCAGTTCGGTGACCGGGTGTTCGACCTGCAGGCGGGTGTTCATTTCCAGAAAGAAGAATTCGCCGCTCTGATCCAGCAGAAACTCCACGGTGCCAGCGCCAACGTAGTTCACTGATGCCGCCGCCTTTACCGCCGCCTCGCCCATGGCTTTACGCAGCTCGGGCGTCATCACCGGGCAGGGCGCTTCCTCGACCACCTTCTGGTGGCGGCGCTGCACCGAGCAGTCGCGCTCGCCGAGATAGACGATGCTGCCATGCTGGTCGCCGAACACCTGGATTTCCACATGGCGTGGCTGAATTACCGCGCGTTCGAGAATCAGCTCGCCGGAGCCGAAGGCGTTCTGCGCCTCGGACCGCGCGGTGCGGATCTGCGCCAGCAGTTCACTGGATTCATGTACCAGACGCATGCCACGGCCACCACCACCGGCGCTGGCCTTGATCATCAGCGGGTAGCCGATGCGCTCGGCTTCACGGCTCAGGGTGTCGTCGTCCTGGGCTGCGCCCTCAAAACCGGGGATACACGGCACGCCGGCTTCGAGCATGGCGATCTTCGACAAGCGCTTGCTGCCCATCAGGTGGATGGCTTCTATGGTCGGACCGATAAACACGATGCCGGCGGCCTCACAGGCGCGGGCGAAGTCGGCGTTCTCGGAGAGAAAGCCGTAGCCCGGGTGGATGGCGTCGGCACCGGTCTTCTGCGCCGCTGCGATGATGTTGTCGATCAGCAGGTAGGACTGATTGACCTGCGCCGGGCCGATGCACAAGGCCTCGTCGGCCAGCTGCACATGGCGGGCGCCGGCGTCAGCCTCGGAGTAGACAGCCACGGTGCGGTAGCCGAGGTCCTGGGCGGTGCGCATTACCCGGCAGGCGATTTCCCCGCGGTTGGCGATCAGAATTTTGTTGAATGCGGGCATCTGTGTGCTCCTGCTGGTCGATCCGAATTGCATCCGGGTGGCGATTTGCGATCAATTTGTGTGGGAGACGCCGGGCGGCGATCCGCTTTAGCCGCGAGACAGCGATAGCAGTCGCGGCTAAAGCCCCTCCCACGGTTTTATTCAGCAGCCCACTTGGGCGCGCGTTTCTGTACAAACGCCATGGTGCCTTCGATGCCTTCTGCGCCTGTCACCGCTGCAGCAAACTGCTCGGCGGCGCGGTCCAGTAGCGGGCCGAGGGCTTCTTGCTCGGCGGCCAGCAGCAGCGCCTTGGTCTGGGCATTGGCCTGCGGCGCGCATTGGCGTACTTGACTCAGTATCTGGTGCAGGCGGGCGTCGACGGCTTCGCTATCGGCTTCGCTGAAGTGCACCAGGCCCAGCCGCTCGGCTTCACTGCCATTAAAGCGCGCGGCAGTGAGAGCCAGGCGGCGGGTTTGGGTCAGACCGACACGCTTGACCACAAAAGGCGCGATCTGTGCGGGCAGAATCCCCAAGGTGGTCTCCGGTAGGCCGAACTTGGCGTCCTGCTGGCAGATGGCGATATCCGAGACGCAGGCCAGGCCGAAGCCGCCGCCCAGCACGGCGCCTTCGAGCACGGCGATCAGCACCTGTGGCGCGTTCTGCGCCTCTTCTAGCAGGCTGCCGAAGGCGCGGTTAAGGCTGCGGTAGGCGTCGCCACCGGCTGCTCTTGCACCAGCCATATCCTTGATATCGCCGCCGGCGCAGAAGTGCCCACCGGCGCCGCGCAGCACAATGGCGCGTACGTTCAGATCATTGCGCAGGCTTTCCAGCACGCCTCGCAGCTCATTGACCATGGCCAGGCTCATGGCATTACGGCTGTCCGGACGATTGAGGGTGATATGCAGCACGCCGGCGTCGAGATTCAGCAGCAGGGTTTCGCAATCGGGTAATTCGGGCATCAGGTCTTCCTCGGTGTTTGCCGCAGCGCGCTTGTGTAGGAGCCAGCTTGCTGGCGATCTTAGGCGCGCGGATCGCCAGCAAGCTGGCTCCTACAGGTAATAGCTCTAGCCCTTCTTTTTCCCCGGCAGAATGCCCATCAGCTTGCAGATGATGCCCAGCATGATTTCGTCGGCACCGCCGCCAATGCTCACCAGGCGCACGTCGCGGTAGGCGCGGGCCACCGGGTTTTCCCACATGTAACCCATACCACCCCAGTACTGCAGGCAGCTGTCGGTGACTTCACGGCCCAGGCGGCCGGCCTTGAGCTTGGCCATCGAAGCCAGGTTGGTCACGTCGCGGCCGCGCACGTACTGCTCGGTGGCCTGGTAGACCAGAGCGCGCAGGCATTCGACTTCGGTCTGCAACTCGGCCATGCGGAAGTGGATCACCTGATTATCGATTAGCGCATTGCCGAAGGTTTTGCGCTCCTTGCAGTAGTCGATGGTGGCGCTGATGCAGTGCTCCAGGCCCTTGATCATGTTGGCCGCGCCGAACAGACGCTCTTCCTGGAACTGCAGCATCTGCATCATAAAACCGGCGCCTTCGTGGCCGATGCGGTAGCGCTGCGGCACGCGCACGTTGTCGAAGAACACCTGAGCGGTCTCCGAGCTGCGCATGCCGAGTTTGTCCAGGTGCGGGCTGACCGAAATGCCTGGGGTGTTCATCGGCACCATGATCAGCGACTTGTTGACGTGAGGCTTGTCGTCCGAGGTGTTGGCCAGCAGGCAGATAAAGTCGGCGCTTGGCGAGTTGGTGATCCACATCTTGCTGCCGTTGATCACATAGTCGCTGCCGTCTTTCTTGGCGTTGGTCTTGAGCCCAGCTACATCGGAGCCGGCGCCCACTTCGGAGACGCCGATACAGCCGACCATCTCGCCGGTAATCGCAGGCTTGAGGAACTCCTCGCGCAGTTCATCGGAGCCAAAGCGCGCCAAGGCCGGGGTGCACATGTCAGTCTGCACGCCGATGGACATGGGGATGCCGCCGCAGTGGATGGTGCCGAACTCTTCGGCTGCGACGATCGAGTAGCTGTAGTCCAGGCCCATGCCGCCGAATTTCTCCGGCTTGGAGATGCCCAAAAGGCCCAGGTCGCCGGCTTTCTTGAAGATATCGTGGATCGGGAAACGGCCGTCTTTTTCCCACTGCTCGACGTGCGGGTTGATTTCCTTGTCGACAAAGTTACGGACCGTACGGCGCAGCTCTTCGTGTTCTTGGGTGAAGATCATTTTTTATTCTCCGAAGGTTACAGGCGGGCTACGCCGAAAGTGGTGGTTTTAAGCGGGCGAACAGCGGCTTCGGCGCAGATATCCAGCAGGTAGCCGAGCAGCTTGCGTGTATCGCGTGGGTCGATCAGGCCGTCGTCCCACAGGCTGGCGGTGCCGTAGAGCGCGGTGGATTGGCTGTCGAGTTTCTGTGCGGTGACGGTTTCCAGCATGTCGAGCATCTTCGGATCGGCTTCCTTACCTTCCTTCAGGTGCTTCTCCTCGGTGACGATGCGCAGCACCTTGCCAGCCTGGGCGCCGCCCATCACGGCGGTTTTGCTGTTGGGCCAGGCGAAGATAAAGCGCGGATCGAGGCCACGACCGCACATGGCGTAGTTGCCGGCGCCGTAAGAGCCGCCGACGACGATGGTCAGTTTCGGCACGGTGGCGTTGGCCACCGCCTGGATCATCTTCGAGCCGTGCTTGATCACGCCGAGCTGTTCCGACTCGGTGCCGACCATAAAGCCGGTGGTGTTGTGGAAGAACAGGATCGGCGTGTTGCTCTGCTCGCACAGCTGGATAAATTGCGCCGCCTTGGCTGCGCCTTGCGGAGTGATCGGGCCGTTGTTGCCGATAAAGCCGCAGGGCTGGCCTTCGATCTGCAAGTGGCCGCAGACGGTCTGGTTGTCGAACTCGTTTTTGAAATCGAGAAAGGCCGAACCGTCGGCGATACGGGCGATGATTTCGCGCACGTCGTAGGGCTTCTTGGCATCTGCCGGCACCAGGCCGAGCAGTTCTTCAGCCGGGTACAGCGGCTCGCTGTAGACCTTGGCCGGGCGTGCCGGCAGTTGGGAGTTCCACGGCAGCATGGCGAGGATTTCACGGGCGATGCGCACGCCGTCGGCGTCATTCTCCGCAAGGTACTCGGCAGTACCGGCGACCTGGGCGTGCATCTCGGCGCCGCCCAGTTGCTCATCAGTGGCGATTTCGCCGGTGGCAGCTTTCAGCAGTGGCGGGCCGGCGAGGAACATCTTGGCCTTGCCGCGCACCACCACCACGTAATCGGACAGTCCTGGCTGGTAAGCCCCACCAGCGGTGCTGGAGCCGTGCACCACGGTAATTTGCGGCAAACCCATGGCCGACATGCGCGCTTGGTTGGCAAAGCCGCGTGCGCCTTCGACAAAGATATCGGCGGCGTAGTTGAGGTTGGCGCCGCCGCTTTCGGTCAGGGCCACCACTGGCAGTTTGTTCTCGAAGGCGATCTGCTGCAGGCGCAGGGTTTTCTTCAAACCGGTGGGGGAGATGGTGCCGCCCTTGATCGCGCTGTTGCTGGCGGTGACCAGGCAGCGCACCCCGGCGATATAGCCGATACCGGAAATAATCCCGCCGCCGGCCTGGGTGCCGTCCTTGTCGTCGTGCAGCTTGTAGCCGGCCAGCGACGACAGTTCGAGAAACGGCGCGCCGGGGTCGAGCAGCAAGTTCAGGCGTTCACGCGGCAACAGTTGGCCGCGTTTTTCGAATTTCGCTTTGGCCTCGGCAGCCTTGTTCAGGCAGTTCTGTTCGATCTGGCGAAAGCTGGCCACGGCCGCGAGCATGGCCTCGCGGTTTTTGGCGAAGTCCTCGCCATGCACATCAATTTCAGACTGAATAATGGGCATAGTGTTATTCCTCGCCCTTGAACACATCTGGCATATACGCCCGGTGGAAGCCGTTATAGGTCTCGCTGTTTTTCGCTTTGCCCAGGGTCCAGGCACGGGTGCCCTGACTGGCGGCGCCGTCGATGCGGATGGTGTTGCCGCTGATAAAGTTGGCGCCCGGCGTGAGCAGGAAGACGATGGCCGCGGCCACTTCCGATTCGCTGCCAATGCGTTGCAGCGGCACGTGATCCTTGAGGTTGCGGATCATGTTTTTCATCGACTCGGGGTAAGTGTCCATGCCGCTGGAGGCGATCCAGCCCGGTGCCACGGCGTTGACCCGCACCCCGGCGTGGCCCCATTCGTAGGCGGCGGTCTTGGTGAAATTCTCCATACCGGCGCGCGCCGCACCTGAGTGGCCCATGCCCGGCATGCCGCCCCACATATCGGCGAGCATGTTGACGATGCTGCCGCCGTGTTTGCTCATGCTCTGCAGGAAGACTTCCTTGGCTATCAGAAAACCGCCGACCAGGTTGGTGCGCACCACGGTCTCGAAGCCTTTCTGGTTGATGCCGATCAGCGGCGCGGGGAACTGGCCGCCGGCGTTGTTGACCAGGTGGTGGATCTGCCCACGTTCGGCGACCACGGTTTTGACCATGGCCTTGACGGCCTCTTCATCACGGATATCGCAGACCTGAAAGCTGGCACTGCCGCCGTCTTCGATGATCTCGCCGCAGGTGGTTTCGAGCTTTTCCAGCTTGCGTCCAACCAGAACCACGTGGGCACCCAAGTTGGCCAGTTCATGGGCGGTGCAACGGCCGATGCCGCTGCCGCCGCCGGTGACCATGATGGTCTGGCCGTTAAACAGGCCGGGTTTAAACACCGAGTCGTAGCGCATTGTTATTGTCCTTGTTCGAGGCTAGCGGCCAGCGCCTTGGGCACCGGTATCGGGAATTCCAGCAACTGTTGGGCGAAGGCCTTGCCCTGCGGGTCGATGCGCAGGGAGGCGACGCCGCCGCCGCCGAGGGCGTTTTCCAGCAAAAAATTCAGGCTATGGCTGCCCGGCAGATACCAGCGGCTGACCTTGCCGGTTTGCGGATCGAGCGTGTGCTGCATCCATTCGGCCACGGCACCCTCGTTCAGCGCAGCGGCGATCCAAGCCAAGTACTCGGGCTTTCTGGCCATTACACCGATATTGCTGTGGTTGCCCTTGTCGCCAGAGCGCGCCACCGCCAGCTTGATCAGCGGTACTGCCGTGTCGGCTTGGCCGCTCGGCAGTGGAGCAGCGATGTCGGCGGCAATCTGTGCGCTGTCCAGTACCGCGATCTGCGGCAGTTCAACCGGAGTACGTTCGCCGTCGATTTCCACTTCGAGTGCGCAGGCGCTTTTGTCGGCGAGAAAGCTGAACAGGCGGATCACCGGGTAAACCGTAGGGCGACCGCCGACAATGCCGGTCAGCCCCGGTGCCATGCCGGTCGCCGCCTGGGCGATCTCGCGGGAGAACAACACCAGGGCTTCTTTTTTGGTATGGCGCACGGCGATCTTGATCACGATCTCGCGGGAGTCACTGCGCTGGCCACGTGGGCCGTAGGTGGCTTCGGAGCCGAGCAACTCGATGCTGACTTCCTTGTAAGACCCCCAACCGCGCTCGGCGAACATTTCCTCGGTCTTGCGGATGATCGCCTGGCTGACGCGCTGGGCTTTCTTCACCGCATCAAGGCCGGCCATCAAGCAGCTGGCGGTGCAGCGGAAACCGTCCGGGTAGGTGGCGCTGACTTTGTACTGATCAGTCGGCGGCAGGCCGCGTGCGCCTTTCAGCTCCACGCGGTTGTCGCCGACCTGGCTCAGTTGCACCTGGGTGAAGTCGCAAAGCACATCGGGCAGGTAATAGGCCCGTGGATCGCCGATTTCATAGAGCATCTGCTCGCCCACGGTAAAAGGCGTGACCAAGCCGCCGGAACCTTCCGGCTTGGTCACTACAAAGCTACCGTCGGCCGCCACTTCCACCACCGGGAAGCCGATATGTTCGTAGTCCGGCACGCTTTCCCAGTCGGTGAAGTTGCCGCCGGTGCACTGCGCGCCGCATTCGATGATATGCCCGGCCAATGCGGCCTGGGCCAGCTGGTCGTAGTCGCTCCAGCTCCACTCGAATTCATGCACCAGGGCGGCGCTGACCACGGCGCTGTCGACCACGCGACCGGTGATGACGATATCCGCACCGAGCTTCAGGGCTTCGACGATGCCGGGCGCGCCGAGGTAGGCGTTGACCGAGACGCAGAAGGGCGGCAGTGGTGCGCCGCTAAACATTTCTACGGTACCAGCCTTGGCCAGTTCACCCAGTTTGGGTTGCAGGTTGTCGCCATGCAGCACGGCGATCTTCAAGTTGACCCCGGCCTGCTCGCAAGCGGCGGCCAAAGCGGCGGCGCAGGCGCTGGGGTTGACCCCGCCGGCGTTGCTGATTACGCGGATCTTCTTGGCGGCGATCTCGCCCAGCAGCGGCGCCAGCACTTCGACAAAGTCGCGGGCGTAGCCGTCATCCGGCTTCTTCATCCGCGCGCCAGCCATGATCGACATGGTGACTTCGGCCAGGTAGTCGAACACCAGGTAATCCAGTTCGGTGCCCTTTACCAGCTGGGCGGCGGCGGTGCTGGTGTCGCCCCAGAAGGCGGAAGCACAGCCGATGCGTACGGTTTTAGTCATTGGAAGAGGTCCGCAACACATGAATAAGGTGATTTGAAGGCTACCAAGCAAGCGCTTGGTTGAAAAGCCCCGCGGCGAATCTTTCTAACCGAAAGTGTGGCCAAGCGCTTGCTTGGGTGGCTGGCGCAGCATAAATTTCACTAATAACGACAAGCACTTGGGCAGCAACGCGCAGGGCGTTGAGCGCAAGGCAAGAAAAGCTGGAGAGCATTTAGCGTGGATGATCAACAAGCGCAGGCGGTGATGCGGGAGCTGGTGGCCAGTGGGCAGATCACCGATCCCGACAGCGCGCGCGGCAAGTTGCTGCAAACTGCAGCGCATCTTTTCCGTAGCAAGGGCTACGAGCGCACCACGGTGCGTGACCTGGCCAGTGCCGTGGGCATTCAGTCCGGCAGCATCTTTCATCACTTCAAGAGCAAGGACGAGATCCTGCGTTCGGTGATGGAGGAGACGATCCGCTACAACACCGCGCTGATGCAGGCCTCCCTGGCTGATGCGACGGATTTGCGCGGCCGGGTGCTGGCGCTGATTCGCTGCGAGCTGCAATCGATCATGGGGGGCACCGGTGAGGCCATGGCCGTGCTGGTGTATGAATGGCGCTCGCTGTCGGAGCAGGGCCAGGCATTTATCCTTGAACTGCGTGACAACTACGAGCAGCTTTGGCTGCAAGTGCTGGGTGAGGCCAGAGACGCCGGTTATTTCAAGGCGGACCCCTTTATCCTGCGTCGCCTGCTGACCGGCGCGCTGAGCTGGACCACCACCTGGTTCCGTCCGGAAGGGCCGATGACCCTCGATCAGTTGGCTGAAGAGGCCCTGTCTCTGGTGATCAAAGACGCTTGAGCAAATTGAGCTACGCTTAGCATGGCGTTTTGATAGTATTTTGGCGTCAAGTAATCATGGGTGCTGTCAGAGCGTCCTGTTGCTGTACCAAGTCCGCTGAGGTCTGTCGTTTGCCCAAGCTGTTCAAGGGGCTGCTTTTCCTGTTTACGCTGGCGCTGGCCTGTACGACTCAGGCTGCCGTTGACGTGCGGGTGGGGGCCTACCATTTCCCGCCGTATGTGGTGAAACCGGAAGGTGACCACGTGGGTGGTCTGTTGCCGGAGTTGCTGCAGGCGCTTAACCAGTTACAGAGCGACTATCGCTTTACCCTGGTCGCGACTTCGACCATGCGTCGTTACCGTGATCTGCAGAGCGGCCGCTTTGATCTGATCCTGTTCGAGTCACCTGGCTGGGGCTGGCAAGGCATCGCCCATACCGCGTTGGACCTGCATATCGAAGACGCCGAAGTCTATGTCGCCCGCCTGCAACCGGGTCGTGACGAACATTATTTCGATGACCTGAGTGGCAAGCGCATGGCCTTGTACAGCGGTTATCACTACGGTTTTGCCGATTTCAATTCGGACAAGCAGGTACTCACCCAGCAATACAATGCGGTGTTGACCTATTCCCATGACAGCAACCTGATCATGCTGCTGCGTGGCCGTGCCGATGTGGCGGTGGTGACGCGTTCTTACCTGCGTGCTTATCAGCAGCGCTACCCTGAGCAAAGCAGTGCGCTGCTGGTGTCCCAGCGGGTCGATCAGGTTTACCAGCATCAAGCGCTGTTACGACCACAGTCAGCTATTTCGCCGCAAGCCTTTGCGGACCTGCTTAAACAACTCAATCGCGATAAACAGTTGGAACAGTTGCTGGGCCGATACCACTTGCGGGAAGTTTCCGTACCCTAAATGACTGAAAATGCTCTGTTCGGTCAGGTTCGCCTGGAGTAGGCTGCAAACAACAAAAAATAAGGATGTTGGCGTCGTATGGGGCTTTTGGGGCGAGGGTTCAGGATCTGTAGCGCGGCGCTGGCATTAGTGCTGGCGCAGTCGGCAATTGCCGCGCAGGAAGTGCGTGTGGCGGCGGTGTATTTTCCTCCTTATGTATTCAAGGCTGAGCAGAATCAGTCCCGTGGGTTACTGTCGGAGTTGCTGGCGGCCCTGAACCAGGCGCAGAGCCAATTCAGCTTTGTCATGGTGCCTACGTCGATCAAGCGACGCTTCCGCGACCTCGAACAACAACGCATCGACTTGGCGATTTTCGAAAATCCCGGCTGGGGTTGGCGGGATGTACCGCACGAAGCCCTGGATATGGGCCTGGAGGACTCCGAAGTGTTTGTCGCGCGGGCTGAGCCAGGGCGGGACCAGCGCTACTTCGATAGCCTCACTGATAAGCGCCTGGCGCTCTACCACGGTTATCACTATGCCTTTGCCCAGTTCAATGCCGAGCCGGGCTATCTGAGCAAGACCTTCAATGCTTCGCTGAGCCATTCCCATGAGAGCAATCTGCTGATGGTGCTGCATCAGCGCGCGGAAATTGCGCTGGTGACGCGTTCCTATATTGGTGAGTTCCTTGAGCGCAATCGCCAGTTTGCCGGGCAGTTGCTGATTTCCGAGCGGGCAGACCAGCGTTATCGCCATCACGTGATCATGCGCCCTGGGGCGCCTATCAGCCCTGAGCAGTTCTCAGCGATTCTTGAGGGGCTGCGGGAAACGGGGCAGCTGGAGCAGATTTTTACCCGCTACCAGGTTGCCGTTATTCCAGGCGCAAGGGGTAGCTTAAAAGCAGTAGGTGCAACAGATTGACTGCACCGTGCAGGGCAATGGCCAGGCTGATACGTCCGCTGAAGTGGAAAATCAGCCCGTAACCCAGACCCGCGACCCCGGCAATCACGGCAAACAGTGGGCTGAACGGGATATGCACGGCAGCGAACAGTAGCGTTGTCAGGCCAATCCCGGGCCAGGCTCCCAGCCAGCTGACCAGGTAGCGCTGCAGCAACCCGCGAAACAGCAACTCTTCGGCCAGCACGGCCACGCCCAGATTGACCGCCAACCACAGCCATAACTCGCTGGGCCATTTCGGCTGCCAGCCTACCAACCCTACGCCCATTGCCAATACCGGCACAGCCAGCAGGGTGAGTGCGGCTGTCAGCCAGACACGGTAGGTCAGTGGCCTGTTTGCAGCGGGCTGCCCCAGCCACCAGGCCAGCAGGGTTATCCCAACCAGCAGCTTGTCCCACGACAGGCGCAGCGCGTAGGCCGGAGCATCGTCGCTGAGCTGGCGCGCTGGCCACAGGGCGGTGGCAGTGAAACCTGGCACGGCGTGCGCTGCCAGGGCGGTGCAGGCCAGCACGCTGAGCAGCGTCCATAACCCGGCGGGCAGGCGTTGTTCGGTAAACAGCAGCAGGGTTATCAACAGTACGCCGGCCGTGAGACCTATAGGCTGGATATAACCCAATGCCAGCCCTGTACCCAGGCACAGAATTGGCAGCAGCAAGCGCAGATGCAACGGCATGGCACGTCCTTGTTGGGCGAGGGCTTAGCGTTCGCTGGCGTCCTTGGCTTCTTGTTCCAGTTGGCGCTGTCGGATCTTGGCCAGTTGTTCTTCGCTCAGCGGCAGCGGTTTTGCCGTGCGCAGCAGCACCATCAGGCCGCCAACGATGGAGCCCAGCACCAGAAGCATCAGCAGCCAGATATACCAGGTCATAACACCATCCTTGCAGGGTTGAGCTGCCACCATAGCGTGCGGCGGCCGGCAATTAAATGGCAACAGCTACCGCCGTGGGGCACGCGGCGCTCTACTGTGGGGTAAATGACTGTGATGACTGTCACATGGCAGCAACTTGGCGCTGGTTGAATGACGGCTTTCCACGCACAGGGAGTCTGCCCATGACCACTGCCAGCGCGCTTACGCGCTTGCTCAAGCCGGTTACGCCGTTGGCTGCAGACATGAGCATCGCCGATGTGGCGGATCGTCTGCTGACGCCGGAGCTCAAAGCGTTTCTCTCGCTGCCGATTGTCGATAGCGCCGGCCGCCCGCTGGGCCTGGTCAGCCGCACCACCTTGCAGGACATCTTTATGCAGCGCTTCGGTCGCGATTTACGCGGCCGTCACGCGGTGCAGGAGGTGATGAATGCGGCACCGCTGGTAGTCAGCCTCGACACCAGCCTGGAGGACGCCGCCAAGCAGATCACCGGGCAGCTTCAATATCCGATTACCGAAGACTTTATCCTGGTTGACGCCCAGGGCCTGTATCGCGGCCTGGGCACCGTGCTCGATCTGCTCAAGGCCATGGAAGCGCGCATCGCCCAACGCAATCTGGTGCTGCGCAAGGCGCTGGTCGAACTCAAGGAGTCGCAAACTCAACTGGTGCAGTCAGAAAAGATGGCATCCCTGGGGCAGATGGTCGCCGGCGTCGCTCACGAACTGAACACCCCGCTGGGTTATGTGAAAAACAACGTGCAGCTGCTGCGCGAACTGAGTGTGCCGCTGTTTGAACTGGCCGAGGCGCAGACTGCTTTGGGCGACTGCCTGAACGATCCGACCTGCGATGAAGCACGCCTGACCATGGCCTTGGAGGTTGCTGCCGAAGCCCGCACCAAGGCTGCTCCGGAACTGCTGGTGGAGGACTTCACCCAGCTGTTCAGCGACACCCTCTATGGCCTGGAGCAGATTGCCGAACTGGTAGTGGGGCTGAAGGATTTCGCCCGCCTGGACCGCGCCATGAGCGAGGAGGTCGATCTCAATGAATGCATCCGCAGCGCCCTGGTAATTGCCCGCAACGGTATCAAGGACAAGGCCGAAACCATCTTGCAACTCGGCGAGTTGCCGCGCATTCCCTGCGCGCCGTCGCAGATCAACCAGGTGCTGCTCAACCTGCTTAACAACGCTGCCCAGGCCATCGACGGCTTCGGTCAGATTCTGGTGAAAACCTGGGCCGACGACAGTGCCGTGTGCATTTCCGTGCAGGATTCCGGGCGTGGCATGCCGCCTGAAGTGTTGGCGCGCATCTTCGATCCGTTCTTTACCACCAAACCGGTGGGCCAGGGCACCGGGCTGGGGCTATCGATCAGCTACAAGATCATCCAGGACCACGGCGGGCAGATCCGCGCAGCGTCCGAGCCTGGGCGCGGTACGCGCTTTCTGATCCGCCTGCCGCGCCCGCAGGCGCTGCCACTACAACGGAGTGCCTGATATGAATGAGCCGATTCGTATTCTGTTTGTTGACGATGAAGAGCGCATTCTGCGCAGCCTGGCGCTGCAGTTTCGCCGCGAGTATGAGGTGCTGACCGAGAGCGACCCGCGCCGTGCTTTGGAGCGGCTGAAAAACGAGCGTGTGCAGATTATTGTCAGTGACCAGCGCATGCCGCAGATGAGCGGCGCGGAACTGCTGGCCCAGGCGCGTGAGATTGCGCCCGATACCCTGCGCATTCTGCTGACCGGCTACTCGGACCTGGATGCCGCCGTGGAGGCGCTCAACAGTGGCGGCATCTTCCGTTACCTGACCAAGCCCTGGGATCAGCAGGAAATGGCCTTCACCCTGCGCCAGGCGGCGCAGATTGCCGCACGCCAGTTGCAGGCACCGAAAGCGTCTGCAGCCATACCGCCGGCAGCGCTCAATGTGCTGCTCCTGGATGAGGATACGTCGACTTTGGACGTGGTGGCCGAGTTCTGCGTGGCCGGCGGTCATCGTCTGCTGCGCGCGGCTTCGCTGAGCGACGCCGTGATGCTGCTTAACAGCCAGCCGATTGATCTGCTGGTCAGTGACCTGCAAGTGGCTGGGGAAGACACTGCACCACTGTTGAAAAGCCTGGCCCAGGCCCATCCAGGTTTGCTCAGCCTGGTGGTGACGCCGTTCTGCGATACCCAGGCGCTGCTCAAATTGATCAACGAGGCGCAGATTTTCCGTTACCTGCCCAAGCCGATTCGTCGCGGGCTGTTCGACAAGGGCTTGTTGGCAGCGGCCGAACAGGCGCAGATCTGGCGTGCGCAGCCGGCGCAGGTGGTCACCCGCCTGGCGCAGCCGCCGCGTGAAGAACGTGATCGGGAGAAGGTCGGCAGTTTGCTCGGCATGCTCGGGCGTTTGCGTGAACGCCTGATTGCCTGAATGCATCCCGCTGCTGCGCCATTTGCGACGTAGCAGCGGGGTTAGTAGCCGCATTTAGCGGCGCACCTGCTTAAGGGTTTCGGCGATCAGGAAGGCCAGTTCCAGCGACTGGTCGGCATTCATCCGTGGGTCGCAGTGGGTGTGGTAGCGATCCGACAGGCCGTCTTCGGTGATCGGTCGCGCGCCGCCGATGCATTCGGTGACGTTCTGCCCGGTCATCTCGATATGGATACCACCGGCATAGCTGCCTTCAGCCTGGTGCACGGCAAAGAACTGCTTCACCTCGGCAAGAATCTGCGCAAAGTCGCGGGTCTTGTAGCCGCTTGAGGCCTTGATGGTGTTGCCGTGCATCGGGTCGCTGCTCCACAGCACCTGGCGGCCTTCACGCTGTACGGTTTGGATCAGACGCGGCAGGCCGGCTTCGACCTTGTCCGCTCCCATGCGCACGATCAGATTGAGGCGACCGGGATCGTTGTCCGGGTTGAGGATGTCGATCAGGCGGATCAGGTCTTCGCTGTTCATGCTCGGGCCGACTTTCACCCCAATCGGGTTGCCGACACCGCGCAGGAACTCGACATGCGCACCGTCCAGCTGACGGGTGCGGTCGCCGATCCACAGCATGTGTGCCGAGCAGTCGTACCAGCCGCCGGTGAGGCTGTCCTTGCGCACAAAGGCTTGCTCGTAGTTCAGCAGCAGCGCTTCGTGGGCGGTGAAGAAACTGGTTTCACGTACTTGCGCCGCACCATCCATGCCGCAGGCGCGCATAAAGGCCAGGGTTTCGTCGATGCGGTCAGCCAGCTGGCTGTATTTCTCGCCCAGCGCCGAGTTGGCGATAAAGTCGAGGTTCCACTGGTGCACCTGATGCAGGTCGGCAAAACCGCCCTGGGCAAAGGCGCGCAACAGGTTCAGCGAGGCAGTGGACTGATGGTAGGCCTGCAGCAGGCGCTCCGGGTCCGGCACGCGGCTGGCGGCGTCGAAGCCGATGCCGTTGACGATATCGCCACGGTAGGCGGGCAGGGTTACGCCGTCGATGGTTTCGTCATTGGCCGAGCGCGGCTTGGCGAACTGCCCGGCCATGCGCCCGACTTTGACCACCGGGCAACCGGCGGCGAAGGTCATGACGATGGCCATCTGCAGCAGCACCTTGAAGGTGTCGCGGATTTTCGCCGCGCTGAACTCGGCAAAGCTCTCGGCGCAATCGCCACCCTGCAGGAGAAACGCGCGACCCTGGGTGACTTCGGCAAACTGGCGACGCAGTTCACGGGCTTCACCGGCAAATACCAGCGGCGGATAACCGGCCAGGGTCTGCTCGACCTGGGCCAGTTGCGCGGCGTTCGGGTATTGCGGTTGTTGCTGGATCGGCTTGGCTCTCCAGCTTTCAGGACTCCAGGGTTGCGACATTACGGCTCTCGGCTTAAGTCAATTCAGGCGGACGGGCATGGTAACCGATAAGCCGGACGCTTCAAGCCGATAGGCGCGATAGAGCCGCTGCATGATGCCGCATGATCAGCTCTGCCGTTTCCATGTAGGAGCGTGAACCGGCTACATTGTCAGCGTGGCGTTACGTCGCGGCTCCCGAGAAAGCGACCGAAACCCTGCTGCTGACCCAGTTCGCTGGGGAACTCGCGGCCACGGCGGTAGGCGATACGACCGTTGATCAGAGTGGCGTCCACCGCAGCATCGTTGCGTTTGACTACGCGCTCCAGACCGAGCACTTCCATCGGCGCTTCATGCATCTCATCCAGCTCATCGGTCAGCCCAGCCGGGTTAACGATCACCACATCGGCACGGTCGCCAACGCGGATAGTGCCCGCGTCGACGCCGATAAAGTCCGCCAGCTCACCACTCAGGCGGTGAATGGCGCGGCCCATGTCCATAAACGGCGTGCCGGCCAGTTCGGCGTCACGCACATATTTAAGGAAGCGCAGCGGAAAGTTGTACTGGGCGATGGAGCGCAGGTGCGCGCCGGAGTCGGCGAAGCCCGGTTGGGTCCAGGGGCTGGACAGCAGCTTGTGCATCACCGCCTCGCGCTGGTTGCCGTAGCAGGTAGTCCACTTCAGCGCTTCGCGGTACTGGCAGGCCAGCTCGAAGTAGGCGTCCACCGGGTCCAGGCCACGACTCTCGCCGAGCTGTTTGAAGTTTTTGCCGACCAGGCTGGCGTCCGGGCATTCGGTCACCCAGCAGTCGGAGAAGTCGCGGTGCCACAGACCCTTGGTCAGCACGGCCTTGACCTGCTTTTTGAACAGGGCGCGGAACTCCGGCTCCAGCACCTTGCTGTACAGCTCGTCCGGGTCCTTGATATTGCGCAGGATCTCGCCAGCACCGAACTCCTCGAAGGCATTCACATTGAGCCCTTCCAGGCGCAGGGTGAAGGGCGCCGGCAGGGTCTGCCAGCGGAAGTGGCCACGTAGAACCTTGTTAGCCAGCCAGCCGGAAAGGCGGGTGAAACGGTGCAGCAGCGGCTGGGACTTGAGGTCCAGCGCAGTGAGCATTGAGCACTTCAGCGGCTTTCTAAACCAGCCGTGGGCCTGGTAGAGGAAGGCGAACACGTTGACCTTGGTCACCGCATCCGGCGCGCCCTGGAGCACGGCACCGCGGCGGCGCAGCACGGCGAACAGGCGCGAGAACTCCGTCCAGCTGGCAAAGGTCGAGGGCAGCGGGCTGGACCAGGCGCGGTCACCGTCCATCTTGTCCAGTTTGGTGGTCATCACCGACAGGCCGATGCAGCCGGCGTCCAGCGCCTCTTCCAGCAGTTGCTCCATGCGCGCCAGTTCAGCTTCCGTCGGTTTTATCTTGCTCGTGGCGCGCTCCAGACCGAGCACCGCCACGCGCAGTTCGGAGTGGCCAAGAAAGGAGCTGACATTCGGCCCCAGCGGATGCTGGTCATAGAACGCGCGGTAACCGGCGGCGTCGCGCCAGGTCTTCTTCTGTTGCAGGATCGGCAGCACGTATTCACGCGGCACCGCCTCGACGCGGGTGAACAGGTCCGAGCAGTCCTCGGCGTCAGCCAGCACCATGCTGATCGAGCAGGAACCGATGGTTACGCTGGTGACGCCGTGGCGCACCGATTCCTTCAATGCGGGGGCGGCGATCACTTCGGCATCGTAGTGCGAGTGGATTTCCAGAAAGCCCGGCGTCACCCACTTGCCAGCCGCATCCAGCACCTCGGGGCAGTCGCTTTCATCCAGCGGGCTGAGGCTCAGTACATCGATGCGTCCGTCCTTGATGCCGATATGCCGCAGCTGCCCTGGCTGGTTGCTGCCGTCGAAGTACAGGCCGTTTTTGATGATGATGTCGTGGCTCATAGCTGACTCCAGGGCGCGAGTAGCAGGCCGCCGGTGACCAGCAGCAACAGGTAGATGGCAATGCGGAAATGCTGTTCGTTGAAGCGTTGGTGCAGGCGCTCACCCAGCCACACGCCGATCAGCAGCAACGGCGCGTAGCTGGCGACTTGCGGCAACGCGGGCAGCAGGCGGCCGTCGAACAGAAAGGCCAGGGTCAGCAAGCTGTTGAGGCTGAACCACACCGTGACCAGGGTGGCGCGCAGGCGCGCCTTGTCCAGCTGCGTACCGGCCAGGGCGAATACCAGCAGCGGGCCGCCGGAGGCGAACAGACCGTGGCTGATGCCTGCGCACAGGCTAAGCAGGCGGCTAAGCCACATGGGCCGCACGGTCTGCACGGCCGCATGACGCAGGCGCCACAGTTCGCGGGCAGCAAACCACAGCACCAATGCGCCAAACAGGCGCTTGGCCAGGGCCGCGTCAAGAAAGGGCAGCAGGGCATAGCCGACAGCCGTGCCGAGCAGCATGCCGGGCAGGATCATGCCCAGCAGCAGGCGGCGGTCGATCATCTGCCGATGCCGCCAGACCAGGTAGCCGGTCATGCAGATATTCAGGGGCACCAGCACTGGCAGCAGCTGGTCGATGGGCAGCAGCAGGGCGCCCAGTGACAGGGCAATCACGATGCTGCCGAACCCGGTGATGGCCTCAAGGGTGTAGGCCAGCAGGATAAAACCGGCTAGGGCCAGCCAGATAACCTCCATCAGCCCATCTCCCCGGCGAAGCGCGCGCTCATTTTGCGGTAGTAAAAACCGGGGGCGATGCGCCAGAGCAGGCTGGCCAGCCAGCTGCCACGGTCGGGGAACAGCCGCTCGCGGCCTTGCTTCTGCGCCAGGAGAATTTGCGCGGCCATCCAGTCGGCGCCGCGTATCTGGCCAACGGTCGAGCGGCCGTGCTGCGCCTGCTGGCCGTCGCCGCCGAGGGCGTTCTGTTCGATCGGCGTGTCGAGAAAGCTCGGGTACACCAGCAGCATCTTGATGCCGTCGCGGGCGGCCTCAGCGCGCAGCACCTCGAAGAACTGGCCGAGGGCGCTTTTAGCCGCGCAATAGCCGGCGCGACCGAGTACCGGCATCCAGCCGGCCATGGAACCGATAGCGATGATCTGCCCACGGCTCTGGCGCAGCAACGGCAGGGCGCTCAGGGTCAGTTCCACGGGGGCTTGGTAGTCGACGGCCATGACTTTGCGAAACACGGCGGGGTCGGTTTGCAGGGTGGGCGAGCGGTGGGTGATGCCGGCGTTGTTGATCAGCACGTCGAGGCGGCCGAAGCGTTCACTGCAGGCCTGCAGTAATTGCTGATGCAGGTGCGGGTCGGTGATATCACCGGCCAGGCCGATTACCCGCTCGGCGCCCAGTTCATTTACCCGCGCGTTCAGGCCGTCTGCGTTGATATCGGTGAGCAGCAGGTTGCAGCCTTGGCCGTGATAGGCGCGCGCAAGCTGCCAGCCGAGGCCGCTGGCGGCCCCGGTGATCAAGATGGTGGGCATTATTTTTCTCCAGCGTTGGCCAGGGCCGCAGGTGTTAGCGGCAGGCTTGTGGGTGGCCGACGGGACCAGATAAAGGCCAGGATCAGGCCGCTGACCAGGTGCCAGCAGCCCCAGAACGCGGCGATCAACAGCATGCCGCTGGCCTGCGGGAAGAAGGTGAAAATGATCACCAGGCCCAGGGCCGAGTTCTGAATACCGACTTCCAGGGTGATCGCTCGGCGATCCGCTGCCGGCAACCCGGACAGCCGCGCGCACCCATAGCCCACCGACAACGCCAGGGCGTTGTGCGCCACCACCAGCCAGAAGAACAGATGAAAATGCGCGATAAACTGGTCGAAGTTGCGGCTAAAGGCCAGGGTGACGAAGGCCAGCATCACCAGCAGGGCAAAGATGCGCAGCGGCTTTTCCACCTTGAGCGACAGGCCAGGAAAACGTCGGCCAACCCACATGCCGGCGATCAGCGGCAGGCCGAGTACCAGCAGCACCAACAGCAGCAGGCTGACCGGGTCCATGGCGATCTGCGTCAGCAGTGGTCGGGTCAGCGGATTGAGCCAGGCGTAAAAGCCGAAGTTCAGCGGCGTCAGTACGCTGGCGGCGAGGCTGGATACCGCGGTCATGCTCACCGAGACCGCGACATTGCCACGGGCCATCCAGGTCATGATGTTGGAGAAGCTGCCGCCGGGGCAGGCCGCCACCAGCATCATGCCCAGGGCCAGCATCGGCTCGATGCGCAGCGTCCAGCAGGCCAGGCAGGTCAGCGCCGGCAGCAGAACAAACTGCGCCAGCAGGCCGATCAGCGGCGCCTTGGGCTCGCGAACAATGCGTTTGAAGTCATCCAGGCGCAGGTCCAGCGAGACACCGAACATCATCACCGCGAGGATGATATTGATCAGCACCAGGCTGCTGGGGTCGAACTGGATATTCACCGGCTCCATCACAGGCTTCCTTCGGCAGGGCGGCTGGCGACAGCGGGCCGCGCAGCCAAACCGGCGCGCAGGCTATTGCTGTGCTGCGCGATGCTCTGACGATAGCTGTCCTTGTGCACGTAGTAGGCCATGCGCTCCAGTTGCAGGTACTGGTAGCCGCCGTCCAGGCGTATGCCGGCGCGTTCGCGCTTGAGTGCCTGGAAGTCCTTGGCCCCCTGGCTGCCGGCTTGCAGGCCCTTGATATACAGCGCCACCAGCTCGGCCTGCTCGTCGCGGCCCTGCCAGCCGAGGCCCGAGGCTTCAACCATGCCCAACATAAACAGGTCGTCGTATTCGGGGTGGAACACGTTGAGGTACAGCTGTGGCGCGCCGGCATTGCTCGGCCAGTTGAGGTGCGCGCGGTCGATAAAGGGGTAGTCGAGCTTGTAACCGGTGCCTTGCAGAATCAGGTCGTACTCGGCCTGTTCGCCGTCGCTGAAGGTGACGAGTTTCTCTTCCACCTTGGCGATATCGCGGCGCGCCTGGATATCGCCATGGCCGAGGTAATGCAGCACCAGAGAGTTCATCACCGGGTGTGACTCGTAGAGCTTGTAGTCCGGGTCGGGCAGGCCGTATTGCGATGGCTTGCCGACCAGCGCGCGTACCAGCAAGCCATCGAGGAATTGCTTGAACGGGCGCGGCAGCTTGATCGCACCGCCGAGGGTGTCAGTGGGGCGGCCCAGGGTGAACTTGGGCAGGAAGTAATAGCCACGGCGTACCGACAGGTCCACCGAAGCGGCGCGGTGCACGGCGTCCACGGCGATGTCGCAGGCCGAGTTGCCGCAGCCAATTACCAGCACGCGCTTGCCGTCGAACACCGCTGCCGAGCGGTAGTCGCTGGAGTGCATCAGCTCGCCGGTAAACGCGCCGGGCAGCGCTGGCTGGTTAGGCGTGTGCAGGGTGCCGTTGGCCATCAGTACGCCGTCGAACAGCCATTCACGCTGCACGCCGTCGTGCTCACTGATCAGCTTCCAGCCTTTATCCAGGCGCTGAATTTCCACCACGCGGGTGTTGAACTGGTAATGCGCATACAGCCCAAAATGTTTGGCGTAGTCGCGGAAGTAACGGCGCATTTCACTGTGATGCGGGTAGGGCGCAACCTCGTCGCGCATCGGAAACTCAGTGAACTGGGTGGTGCCCTTGGAGGAAATCAGGTGCGCCGAGTCGTACATGGTGCTATGCGGATTATCGATGTCCCACAGGCCGCCGACATCCGCGTGCAGTTCGAAACCGACAAAGTCGATGCCGTGCTTGTGCAGTTGACGTGCTGTACACAGCCCCATGGGGCCGGCACCGATAATGGCGTACATGGCAGACCTCGATAATCGTTTTTATTGTTGTAGTCGCAGAACGATAAACTCGGCGCCCCCGACTGCGGCAAATTATCGCGTGACCAAGGGAGGGTGCCTCAATGACAATTAGCGCCTTTCCTCTGGCCGAAATGGTCGGGGATGTCACGGTGGAGTGTGCGGGATGCCAGGTTTACCTCCGGTTGGGCAGATGCCGGACCCACTGCTGATCGCCGAAGTGCACGATGCCTTCGGGGTGATTCAGGTGGTCGAAATGGGCGCGTACCGCTTTCTCGAGTTTGGTGAGGCCATCGAGCAGAGCTGCGTCTATATGCCGGACCCCAGCTGGCTGGAGTACGACTACACCCGCGCCATGCTGCTCGGTGCGCTGTGTCACGAGCACCCGGAAAGCGCGCTGTTTCTGGGGCTCGGTGCCGGCAACCTGACCCAGGCCTGCTTGAAGTTTCTGCCGCTCGATGATGTCGAGGTGATCGAGTTGCGCGCCGATGTACCGCGCCTGGCCATGGAGCACATGGGCCTGACCGATGACCCGCGCCTGACCATCCGTATCGGCGATGCGCTGGAACTGCTAGAAAGCGCGGAAAAGACCGACCTGCTGTTTGTCGACCTGTACACCGATCATGGCCCGGCGACTGGGCACCTGGCCTGGCGTTTTCTGGAAAACTGCCAGAAGCAGCTTAATCCCGGCGGCTGGTTGATCATCAATCAGTGGGCCGGCAACGACGGCAAGCCGCTCGGCGCACCGCTGCTGCGTGGTCTTTATCATCGGCATTACTGGGAGTGCCCGGTGAAGGAGGGCAATGTGGTGCTGCTGGTGCCGGCGGATCTGGAGCAGGAAATCGACTTTGCCGAACTGCGTCGCCGTGATGCGCTATTGGCGCCGCAGTTCGGTTATTCGCTGGAGTCGTTGATTAAAGCGGTGCGATCGGCGACCTAATCAGGCTGCCGGACTGCTTCGACTCAGCGTCCTTTGAAATCACCCGGCCGCCTTTCCAGCATGGCTCGCACACCTTCCTGCGCATCTTCGCTGGCCATCAGGCGGGTAACCGTTGGGTGCAGGCTGGCGGCTGCGGCAGCCGGGCCTTCGACCACGGCCTGACGCGCTGAGGCTAGGGTGGCCTGCACGCCCAGCGGCGCTTGCGCGGCAATGCGCTCAGCTAGCCACAGCGCCTTGGGCAGCAGTTCCTCACTGGCTACTACCTGCTGGATCAGTCCCAGGCGATAAGCTTCGTGGGCATCGAACTCATCGCCGGTCAGCAGCCAGCGCATGGCATTGCCCCAGCCCGCGCTCTGATGCATGCGCAGGGTCGCGCCGCCGAACGGGAAGATGCCGCGCTGCACCTCCATCTGCGCAAAGCGGGTGTTGCTGGCGCATAGGTTGATGTCCGAAGCCAGCATCAGCTCGATGCCGATGGTGTAGCAGTAGCCTTGCGCGGCGACGATCACCGGTTTGCTGACGCGCGGCCCGCCAAATACGCCCCAGGGGTCGCAACCGCCTTCAGGAATCTTCCAACCGGCGGCGAACTGCGCCGCCACATTGGCCAGGTCCAGCCCGGCGGTAAAGTGTTCGCCATGGGCAAACACCAGCGCCACCCGCGCCTCGCTGTCGCGTTCGAACTCACCATAGGCCAGGCACAGGTCATCCAGCATGGGCATGTCGAACGCGTTGCGTTTGCTCGCGCGGTCCAGGCCGATCAACATGATCTGGCCGCGTTTTTCACGGCTGACGCGGCCGCTGGTGCTTTGGGTCATGGCAGTGAGTCCTTGTAGGCAGGTTATGAAGGTAGGCGCTGTGCTACTACAGCGTGCCATTTGCAGGCTACCAGAGGATGACGATTTAGCCTTGCCCAGGCTCTATTTCTGCAAAAACCAGCACATCGGCCAGGTTTTCCGGTATAGTGCGCGCCGGTCAATTTTTGGCCACGTTCAGGTAGTGCAAATCGCCCGGAGCTCGACTTCGGCAGCCAGTCCGCAAAGCGGGCTATCCTTGACGATTCATTTATCACCATGTTTTCGCAAATCCCCGCCTACAGAGCTGCCAGGGTGACTTTCGGGTCTTACACGGCATGCGCAGCTTTGGAACATGGGTCTTTGCGGATGCACTAGAGGCAGACCCATGACCCAGGAAACCGGCGGCTTCGCCGCACTCGGACTCAATTCCAATATTCTCGCTGCACTGACCGCTGTTGGTTACGAAGAGCCGTCGCCGATTCAGGCCCAGGCTATTCCCGTGATTCTCTCCGGTCAGGACATGATCGGTCAGGCGCAGACCGGCACCGGCAAGACCGCCGCTTTCGCCCTGCCGATCCTGTCGAAGATCGACCCGGCCAAGCGCGAGCCGCAGGCGCTGATCCTCGCGCCAACCCGTGAGCTGGCCCTGCAAGTGGCCACCGCCTTTGAAACCTATTCCAAGCAGATGCCTGGCCTCAACGTGGTGGCCGTTTATGGCGGCGCGCCGATGGGCCCGCAACTGAAAGCCATCCGCCAGGGCGCGCAAGTCATCGTGGCCACCCCGGGCCGTCTGGTTGACCACCTGCGTCGCGACGAGAAAGTGCTGTCGACCATTCAGTACCTGGTACTCGACGAAGCCGACGAAATGCTCAAGCTCGGCTTTATGGATGACCTCGAAGTAATCTTCGAAGCCATGCCGGCCAGCCGTCAGAGCGTGCTGTTCTCCGCGACCCTGCCGCACTCGATCCGCGCCATCGCAGAGAAACACCTGCGTGAGCCGCAACACATCAAGATTGCCTCCAAGACCCAGACCGTGACTGCCATCGAGCAGGCGCACCTGATGGTTCACGCTGACCAGAAGCACGCCGCCGTCCTGCGCCTGCTGGAAGTTGAAGAGTTCGACGCGCTGATCGGTTTCGTGCGTACCAAGCAAGCCACCCTGGACCTGGCCGCCGCGCTGGAAGCCAAGGGCTACAAGGCTGCCGCGCTGAACGGCGACATCGCGCAGAACCAGCGTGAGCGCGTGATCGACTCGCTGAAAGATGGCCGTCTGGATATCGTCATCGCCACCGACGTGGCTGCTCGCGGCCTCGACGTACCGCGTATCACCCACGTGATGAACGTGGACATGCCGTACGACCCTGAGTCCTACGTACACCGTATCGGCCGTACTGGCCGTGCCGGCCGTACCGGTCGCGCACTGCTGCTGGTGACCCCGCGTGAGCGCCGCATGCTGCAGGTGATCGAGCGTGTTACCGGGCAGAAGGTTGGCGAAGTCAAGCTGCCGGACGCCCAGCAAGTGCTGGACGCGCGCATCAAGAAACTTACCAACAGCCTGGCTCCGCTGGTGGCTGATGCCGAAGCCAGCCACGGTGATCTGCTGGATCGCCTGACTGCCGATATCGGTTGCAGCCCGCGAGCCCTGGCCGCAGCCCTGCTGCGCAAGGCTACTAATGGCCAAGCGTTGACCCTGGCTGAAGTTCAGCGTGATCAGCCGCTGGTGCCGGGCAGCAGCGGTCCGCGTGAGCGTAGCGAGCGCAGTGACCGTGGTGATCGTCCTGAGCGTGAAGGCGGCCGTGAGCGTCGTGCGCCGGTACCGCTGGCCGAGGGCCGTGCGCGTTGCCGCACCGCCTTGGGCGCGCGCGATGGTATCGCAGCGAAGAACCTGCTCGGCGCCATCCTCAATGAAGGCGGTCTGGCCCGTGAAGATATCGGCCGCATTCAGGTGCGCGAGAGCTTCAGCCTGGTTGAGCTGCCGGAAGAAGGCCTTGATCGTTTGCTGGGTAAGTTGAAAGACACCCGCGTCGGTGGCAAGCCACTGAAGCTGCGTCGTTATCGCGAAGACTGATGCTTCGTTGAATAAAAAGCCCTGCCTAGTGCGGGGCTTTTTTATTCCTGCTGTTTGTCGGGCGTATGGCTTAAGTGAAGCTGTAGATATCCATCCCCAGTGCGCCCAGGGTAAAGCCACTGTGTTCGACCTTGAATTGCCCGCCAGCGCCTGCGGCAAAGAACAGCGGCAGCAGGTGTTCGTCGCTGGGGTGGTTACGTACAGCGTAGGGCGCTTGCCGGCGATAGTCATCGAGGGTGGCGTTGTCCTGCGTGGTCAGTTTCTCCACCACCCAGTCGCGGAAAGCCTGTGTCCAGGGTTCGACCTGCTCCGGCCCAGCTTGCCAGTCCAGCTCACCGAGGTTGTGGGTGATGCTGCCGGAGCCGATCAGCAGCACGCCGTTATCACGCAATCCCGCCAGTGCCTGGCCAACTCGGCGTTGCAGGGCGGGCCCCTGTTGGCTTGGTAGCGAGACTTGTATGACAGGAATGTTGGCCTGTGGGTACATCAGTGTCAGAGGTACCCAGGCACCGTGATCCAGTGGCCGCTCGGCGTCGAGTTGTGCTGGCAGGCCGGCTTGCGCCAATCGTTCGGCAACCTCTGCTGCTAGTTGCGGCGCGCCCGGCGCAGGGTATTGCACCTGGTAGAGCTCGGCCGGGAAGCCACGGAAGTCATGCCAGGTTTGCGGTTTTGCCGCGCAGCTTACCCGTAAGTCCTGACTTTCCCAGTGCGCAGAAACCACCAGAATGGCACGTGGGCGTGGCAGTCGCTGAGCCAAATGGGCGAGGGCCGGACCGCTGGCGCCGGGTTGCAGGGCCAGCATGGGTGAGCCGTGGGAGATAAACAGGCTGGGTAGGTGCATGGCGGACTCCTAAGCGATTGCCTGCATCTTCCATCAGGTAAATTGCATATAAAAGCGTAAATATCCGAGTGTACCTATCGTCTTTGTAGATGTTTTGCACAGGCGCAGCCCTTGGCCTTGTAGCCGCTTTGCGGCAGGATCAGTGACTGAGTTTCTACAGGAGGTGATATGCACGCAGAGTTCTGGCAGGCGCGATGGGCGCGCAGTGAAATTGGCTTTCATCTGCCCGAGGTCAATCCTTATCTGCAGCGTTACTGGCCGGCACTGGGATTGCCTGAAGGGGCGCGGGTGCTGGTGCCGTTGTGCGGCAAGAGTCTGGACCTGGCCTGGTTGGCGGGGCAGGGTTATCAGGTGGTGGGGGTGGAGCTGGCACAGCGTGCGGTCGAGGATTTCTTCACCGAGCATGGGCTGAAGCCGCTGGTCAGCGACGTCGGGGTATTTCGGCATTATCAGGCGGGCAATCTGGAGATCTATTGCGGCGACTTCTTTGCCCTCAGCGCACAGCAACTGGCTGGTTGCGCCGCACTGTATGATCGCGCCGCGCTGATCGCATTGCCGCCGGAGATGCGCGCGCGTTATGTGGCGCACCTGTCTCAGCTTCTGCCTAACGGTTGCCGGGGGGTATTGGTGAGCCTGGACTATGACCAGGCGCAGATGGACGGCCCGCCTTTTGCGGTAGCGGATGACGAGGTGCAGCGGCTGTTTACGCCCGATTGGCAGTTGCAGGAGTTGGCATGCGGTGATGTGCTGGGGGACAACTGGAAGTTTCTCAAGCGCGGCCTTGAGCGCCTGGATGAGCGGGTCTATCGCTTGGATAAGCGCTGAAATCTGCAAACAAAAAGGCGGCCCTTGGGCCGCCTTTTGCATTGCTGCTGAACTTAGCCGCGCTGACGCAGGGCTTCGATACGCACTTCCAGCGGTGGGTGAGTCATCAGCAGGCCGGCCAGGCCGCCTTTCAGGCCGCCGTTGATGCCGAAGGCGGTCAGGCTGTTAGGCATGGTCACCGGTACTTCCTGTTCGGCGCGCAGGCGTTGCAGGGCGGCGATCATTGCGCCAGTGCCGGCCAGGCGTGCGCCGGCTTCGTCGGCCTTGAATTCGCGCTTACGCGAGAACCACATAACGATGATGCTGGCCAGGATGCCCAGAACAAGCTCGGCGAAGATGGTTGCAACGATGTAGCCGATGCCGTGGCCTTCACCTTCGTTTTTCAGGATTACGCGATCAACGAAGTTGCCGAAGATCCGCGCAAAGAACATCACGAAAGTGTTCACCACGCCCTGGATCAGCGCCAGGGTGACCATGTCACCGTTGGCCACGTGGCCGATTTCGTGGGCCAGTACGGCGCGCACTTCATCAGGCGAAAAGCGCTCCAGCAGGCCCTGGCTGACCGCTACCAGAGCGTCGTTCTTGTTCCAGCCAGTGGCGAAGGCGTTGGACTCGTAGGCAGGGAAGATACCCACTTCCGGCATCTTGATCCCGGCTTCACGGGACAGCTCCTCAACTGTTTGCAGCAACCACTGTTCGTGGCGGGTACGTGGTTGAGTGATGATTTCGGTCTTGGTGCTCATCTTCGCCATCCACTTGGACAGGAACAGCGAAATCAGCGAACCGGCGAAACCGAACACGGCGCAGAAAACCAGCAGGCTGCCATAGTTCTGGCCGGTAAAGCGGTCAACCCCGAGCAGTTTCAGGGTGATGCTGGCGATGACCAACACCGCAATGTTGGTGGCCAGGAACAGCATAATGCGCATCATGGTGTTTTGAGACTCCTCACGGGGAACGTTCTTTCAGGCTGTTGAACCTGCTTTTATAGTGGGTATCAACAGTCTGCTTTGATGATGACGGCTATATAAGGGCGGCACCCCAGGCACTTCAACCTGGGTACTATTTCAAACTATGTCGTTTGTGCCGTTCAGGGTGCTTTCAAAGAGCAGGCGGGTGAGGCGCGCGACGCGCTCGCCATGGCGCTGGGCCAATGCGTCACGCAGCTGAAACGCCAGGGTAGCGTGCACACGGCGTACGCTGGGCGGCAGCGCATCGCCTTCTGGCAGGGCGTGAGGTACGCCGCGGGTCAGGCGCAGGAAGCCCTTTTCCGAGAGCACAGCCTGGTCCAGGGCGTCGTAGCCGATGGTGGCCTCAAAGCGAATATATCCCTCGTCAGCCAGCCACAGCAGGGCGCCCAGGCAGCTTTGATGGCGGGGAGTGGGTAAGCCGAATTCGTCTGGCTCTTCACGGCCGATCAGGTCTTCGACATAGAGCGCGGTCTTGCTGGGAAAGGCCTGGTACAGGGCCAGCAGGCCGGCGGCGGCATCCTTGTAGAAGTCGTCGATCTGCAGGTCCATGTTTAGAGTGCTCTGGCAATCAGTGTGGTGGGTAACCAGGGCAGCAGGCGGCCAATCAATGCCCAGGGCCAGCCGGGGACGTAAGCACTGCTACTGCGTTTTTCAATATGGCGGGCGATAAGTGCGGCGCCGCGTTCAACGCCGATCAGAAAAGGACGCGGACCGCTGCCCTGATTGATCGGTGTATCGATATAGCCTGGCAGGATCAGAGTGGTATCCAGGGCCGTGCGGTACAGCTCCAGCTCCAGAGACTCCATGTAGCTGATCAATCCGGCCTTGCTGGCCGAATAGCCTGCAGAGGCGGGTAAGCCGCGCTTGCCGGCCACTGAGGCGATGGCCACCAGGTGGCCGTGACCCTGTTCAAGAAATAGCTGGGTGGCCCCATCCAGGCAGGCGATGGCACCTAGCAGGTTGGTTTCCAGCGTTTGCCGGTAGCGATCAAAGCGTCCGGTTCCTACCTTGCCGGCGAGGCCGATGCCGGCATTGGCAATAATCCCGTCGAGCTCGCCGAGCGCATTGGCGGCCAGGCCTACGGTATCCTGGCAGGCGTTGTAGTCGGTTACATCCAGTGGCAATACCACCACCTTGCACTGAAAGCGCGCCTGCAGTTCGGCGGCCAGCAGGTGCAGGCTGTCTTCACGGCGTGCGGCCAGGGCCAGGTCATAGCCTCGGCTGGCCAGCTCACGGGCCAGGGCAGCACCGATGCCGGAACTGGCCCCGGTCAGCAGGTAGCGTTTGCCCTGGCGCATGGTGATCTCCGCTTACTGTTGGTAGGTCTTGAGGAAGTTGCCGATGCGGCCGATGGCCATTTCCAGCTCATCCACACGGGGCAGGGTGACCACGCGGAAGTGATCCGGCCACGGCCAGTTGAAGGCGGTGCCCTGAACGATCAACAGTTTTTCCGAGAGCAGCAGGTCCAGCACGAACTTCTCATCGTTGTGGATCGGGCAGACTTTCGGGTCGATCTTCGGGAAGGCATACAGCGCGCCCATCGGCTTGACGCAGCTAACGCCGGGGATGTCATTGAGCAGCTCCCAGGTACGGTTGCGCTGTTCCAGCAAGCGGCCGTTAGGCAGCACCAGGTCATTGATGCTCTGGTAGCCGCCCAAGGCGGTCTGGATTGCATGCTGGCTCGGTACGTTGGCGCACAGGCGCATGTTGGCGAGGATATCCAGGCCTTCGATATAGCTCTGTGCACGGTGTTTCGGCCCGGAAATCGCCACCCAGCCAGAGCGGAAGCCCGCCACACGGTAGGATTTCGACAGGCCGTTGAAGGTCAGGCACAGCACGTCCGGTGCCAGCGACGCGGTGGAGATGTGCTGGGCCTCGTCGTAGAGAATCTTGTCGTAGATTTCGTCGGAGAACAGCACCAGGTTGTGCTGGCGCGCCAGTTCGACGATATCCATCAGCACTTCTTTGGAGTAGACCGCGCCAGTGGGGTTGTTCGGGTTGATCAGCACCAGGGCTTTGGTGTTCGGGGTGATCTTGGCGCGCATGTCGGCGATATCGGGGAACCAGCCGGCTTGCTCGTCGCACAGGTAGTGCACTGGTTTGCCACCGGCCAAGGCTACGGCAGCAGTCCACAGCGGGTAATCCGGTGCCGGGATCAGCACTTCGTCGCCGTTATTGAGCAGCGCCTGCATGGCCATCACGATCAGCTCGGACACGCCGTTGCCCAAGTAGATATCCTCGATGCCTACACCTTCTACCTGCTTTTGCTGGTAGTACTGCATTACCGCCTTGCGCGCGCTGAACAGCCCCTTGGAGTCGCTGTAACCCTGGGCGGTGGGCAGATTGCGGATCACATCCTGGAGAATTTCTTCAGGGGCTTCGAAACCGAACGGTGCCGGGTTGCCGATGTTCAGCTTGAGGATGCGGTGACCTTCCTCTTCCAGGCGTTTGGCGTGCTTGAGCACCGGCCCGCGGATGTCGTAGCAGACGTTGGCGAGCTTGTTCGATTTGCTGAACTGCATGTAAGTGATCCCGAATGGAGAAACGTCGCTGAATTACCCTGTAGCAGTCGCGATGTGACGCGCCTTGGCAGGTTGTAACGCCGGTGACAGACTGGGGTCGAATGATACGTGCCAGCCCGACCTTGGCAAAGGTACTGGTCGGGCTTTTTTAATGGCGTGCTATGCATGGCTGCGCGACATTAAGAATCGCTCCTAGCGATTTTTATCTAGAGGAGACCTACCTGTGAACAAGCTGGAAAAACCCCTGGAAGCCTGGCGTGAAGAGCTTTCCGAGGAACAGTTTCATATCTGCAGGCTGGGTGGTACCGAGCGTGCTTTCACCGGCCAATACCATGACAGCAAAGTGCCGGGTATCTACCACTGCGCCTGCTGTCAGGCCGCGTTATTTGATTCGGATGCCAAGTACGACTCCGGTAGCGGCTGGCCCAGCTACTTTCAGCCGGTCAGCAGTGAGGTCATCGCCAGTCTGGATGACTTCAGCCATGGCATGCACCGCATCGAAGTGAAGTGCGCCAAGTGTGATGCCCACCTGGGGCATGTGTTTCCCGATGGACCAGCACCGACAGGGCTGCGCTATTGCATCAACTCGGCGTCGCTCAAGCTGGTGCCGCGCGTTTAGTAGCCATGCCGCAGGCCTGTCATCAGCAGGCCTTATTTAGAAGCAATTAAATTGCATGCAATTAAATTGCTCGCTATTGTGTGCCGACTTTAACTCCCCCAGGTATGACGCACATGAGCAATGCACTCTTCGATATTCCAGTCACCACCATCAAGGGCGAACAGAAAACCCTCGCCGATTTCGGCGGCAAGGCCGTGCTGGTGGTCAACACGGCCAGCAAGTGCGGCTTTACCCCGCAGTACAAGGGTCTGGAAAACGTCTGGCAGCAGTACAAAGACCAAGGCCTGGTGGTGCTGGGCTTCCCCTGCAACCAGTTCGGCAAGCAGGAACCGGGTGATGAGGGGGCGATCAGCGAGTTCTGCGAGCTGAACTTCGGGGTGAGCTTCCCGTTGTTCAAGAAGGTTGATGTGAATGGCAGCGATGCCCACCCGCTGTTCGTCAACCTGAAGAAAAGCGCGCCAGGCCTGCTCGGCAGTCAGGGCATCAAGTGGAACTTCACCAAGTTCCTGGTCAGTGCCGATGGCAAGGTGATCAAGCGTTTCGCCCCGACCACTAAACCTGAAGACCTGACAGCCGAGATTGAAGCGCTGCTGAAATGACTCAGGCCAGTCCGTACATGGATGATGAGGGGCTGCAGCTGGACAATCAGCTGTGCTTCAAGCTCTACGCTGCTTCACGGGCGGTAATCCGTGCCTATAAGCCGATGCTTGATCAGCTTGGCCTGACTTACCCGCAGTACCTGGCCATGCTGGTGCTGTGGGAATGGCAGCAGCAACCGCCGGCACTGCCGACAGTCAAGGCGCTGGGTGAGCGGCTGTTGCTGGATTCCGGCACGCTGACGCCGCTGCTCAAGCGTCTGGAATTGCAAGGATTGTTGCAGCGCAAGCGATCACTTAGCGATGAGCGTGAGGTGCACCTGGCCCTGACGGACGCTGGCTGGGCCCTGCGTGAACAGGTGCTACCGCTGAAAAGTCAGCTGCTATGCGAGCGCGGTGTCGATCTGGATGCACTGGCGGCGTTGCGTAGCCAGGTTGGCGGGCTGCTGGATCAGTTTATGCTGCTTAACCACTGATCAAGCAGTGCCGCCAGCTCATCCTTGCGGAAGGGTTTGGCCAGGTAGTCGTCCATCCCGGCCGCGCGGCAGCGATCGCGCTCGTCAGCCAGGGCATTGGCTGTCAGGGCGATGATTGGCAATTTTGCGATTGCCTCTTTCTGGCGAATCCGGTGAGTGGTCTCGTAGCCGTCCATAACCGGCATGTTGCAGTCCATCAGGACCAGGTCGACCTGCTGCGTTTCCAGCAGGCTCAAAGCCTCAGCACCATGGTTGGCCAGCAGCACCTCGCAGCCGAGTTTGCCTAGCATGCCCTTGGCCACCAGTTGATTGACCGGGTTGTCCTCCACCAGTAATACACGCGCCTGACGGCTGCGTGGCGGTTCGCTGTGGGGCTCGCGTGGCGGGTTGTCGTTCTGGTTCAGGCTGTGGCGCAGGGCCTGTAACAGCGTCTGGCGTGACAGCGGCCGGGCCAGTTGTTCGATAGGAGAGAGGTTGTCCACTTGCTCGCTGCTGAGGAAGTTGCCGTAGGCACTGATCAGCAGAATGGGCAGGCCGGTGCTCTGCCGCAACTCCTGCAGGCGCTGTGGGCAGTCACTGATCAGCAGGTCAGCGTCCAGATCATGCAGTGAACTGTCGGTATCCAGTTGGCGATAGTCCAGCCCCCAGTTCGGCAGCAGGCTGGCCAGCTGGGCGTTGAGCCCTGAGCTGGCTGGAGTAAGGCCGATGATGCGGCCGCGCAGCTGTGCAGGCTGCAGTGTGCTGCCCAGGCCGGGCAGGGGCAGGTCAATGCTGAAGGTGCTGCCAAAGCCTTCGCGGGTTTCCAGGCTGAGCTGGCCGCGCATGGCTTCACACAGTCGGCGGGTCAGTGCCAAGCCCAGCCCGGTGCCGCCAAACTGACGGGTAATACCAACTTCGGCCTGGGCGAATGGGTGGAAGATACGGCTCTGCGCGTCCTCGGCGATGCCGATACCGGTGTCGCGCACGATAATCCTGACGCCATTGGCCTGCGTGCTGACGCTGATGTCGACGCGGCCAAAGCGGGTGAATTTCAGGGCATTGGACAGCAGGTTGCTGACAATCTGCCGAACCCGCGTCGGGTCGCCGAGCAATTGGCTGGGCAGTTGTGGGTCGATCAGGCAGGTCAGTTCAACGCCGGGTGCGGCGTTCTGCGAGAGCAGGCTGGCGGTTTCCTCGACCATGCTGCCGAGGTCGAAAGGGATGTTTTCCAGTTCGAGCTGGCCAGCCTCGAATTTCGACAGGTCGAGAATGTCGTTGAGCAACTCGACCAGCACTTTGCCTGAGTCGTGGGCAATCGACAGCTGCTGGCGTTGTTCATTGTTCAGCGGCCCGTCCAGCGACAGTGCCAACATGCCCAGCAGGCCATTGAGTGGGGTGCGAATCTCGTGGCTCATGTTGGCGAGAAACGCCGAACGCGCCTGGGCCATGTCCAGTGCGGTGCGTCTGGCCTGTTCCAGCTCACGGTTGGAGTCGAGCAGGCGGCTGTTGGCCGCTTCCAGTTGTTCGGTGCGTGCTGACACCATGTCTTCCAGTTCGGCCAGGTAGCGGGTCAGGCGGTCTTCGGCCTGCTGACGTTGCTCGATTTCGTTGGCAATGCTGCTCAACTGGCGGTTGGTCACGTCGACCAGCACGCCAATTTCGTCGCGCTCATGGTTGGGTGGGTAGGGCAGTTTGGCGTTGTTGGGGCTGCGCAGGTCACGCTCGCTGAGGGCGCGGATAAAGCCGGTCAGCGGTTTGGTCAGCATGAAGTAGAACAACACCAGCAGGATCAGCGACAGCAGAAGGCTGCGGGCGAAGCCGGTCAGCAGGGTCAGTAGCGAGCGTTTGAGAAAGTGGCTGCCAAAGGCGTAGGTGTCGACTTCAAGGCTGAGACGGCCCAGTGCTTCATCGGGGGAGTGGCTGACAAACAGGGCGGTTTCAAAATGCCGGCGCTGGCCGAACATAAAGTCGCTGAGTACCCGGTAGCGACTTTCCATGGCCGGGCGGCTGACGCTGGCCAAGGTCATCTGGTTGTTGTCGATGATCTGCGCGCTGATTACCGCCGGTGAGCGCAGCAGGCCCAGTACCAGTTCCTGCGCCAGCTCGGCATCGATGTTGTAGGCGATACGCGCTGCCGGGTTGTGGCTGATTTCCATCAACGCATTGATCTCGCGGTTGATGGAGGCATCTTCGCTGGCATAATCGATGCCCACTTGAATCAAGCTGAGCGCCGTGCCGAGGATAAAGGCCACCAACACGGTCAAGCCTGCCTGTTTGAATGACAGACGTTGGGTTAGCGCTATATCCATATGGGCCGGTTGTTCTCGTGTTGAATCGCCTGCCAAGCATAGCCCAAGTGATTTACCACACGGCAGTGCCTGGCTGCCGGAAAACTCTGGAGTGTGTCGTGGATTCGCGTTTAGGTGATTTTTTAGTGCGTGCCGATGCGTTATTGACGCGTCTGGAACCCTTGCTGCCGGCTTTGCGCCCGCAGATCGACTGGCAACAGAGCCTGGCGGCGCGTTGGCAGCGCGAGGGTCGCAGTGGTTTTCTTGCGCCGTTGCAGGTCAGTCTGGATGTGAATCTGGATGATCTGATCGGGGTCGATCGTCAGCGTGCCCAGTTGGCGCGCAACACCCAGCAGTTTATCCAGGGTCTGCCGGCCAACCATGCCTTGCTCTGGGGCGCGCGTGGTACGGGTAAATCATCGCTGGTGCGGGCGTTATTGGCCGAGCATGCGCCAGCCGGGTTGCGCCTGATTGAAATCGAACGCGATCACCTGGCCGATCTGCCGCGTATTGTCGAGCAGCTGAGCGATCTGCCGCAGCGCTTTGTGCTGTTCTGTGATGACCTGTCGTTCGAGGCAGGCGAAGGCGATTACCGCATGTTGAAGACTGTGCTCGATGGTTCTCTGGAGCGCGCGCCGGACAATGTGCTGCTGTATGCCACCTCCAACCGTCGTCATTTGCTGCCGGAAAAACAGAGCGACAACGAGAACTGGCAGCGAGTCGATGGCGAGCTGCACCCCAATGAGGCGGTGGAAGACAAGATCGCGCTGTCCGATCGCTTTGGTTTGTGGTTGTCGTTCTATCCCTTTACTCAGGAGCATTTTCTCGACGTAGTCCGTCACTGGGTGGGGGTGCATGCAGCGCAGGCCGGATTGCTCTGGCATTGGCATGACGAACTGGAAAAGGCGGCCATACGCTGGGCCTTGGGCCGCGGTAACCGTAATGGACGCTGTGCCTATCAATTCGCCCGTGACTGGGTGGGCCTGCAATTACTGAGTAAGAACGATGATTGATCTACAACAGAGCGGGCAGGGGGTCGACGGCTACCCACTGCTGGTTGCACAGCTGCAGGCGCTGCTGGCCGGGGAGCGCGACTTTATTGCCAATGCGGCGCAGTTTTCGGCGTTTCTGTTTCAGGAACTGAGTGATCTGAACTGGGCAGGGTTCTACCTGGCTCGTGGCGAGGAGCTGGTGCTGGGGCCCTTTCAGGGCAAGGTGGCGTGTGTACGGATTCCTTTCGGTCGCGGTGTCTGCGGCGCCGCTGCGGTTACTGGGCAGACCCAGCGAGTGGACGATGTGCATGCCTTTGCTGGGCATATCGCCTGCGACAGTGCGTCCAATAGTGAGCTGGTGGTGCCGCTGTTCAAGGATGGACGCCTGCTCGGTGTGCTGGACCTCGACAGTCCACGGCTGGGGCGGTTCAGCGCTGAAGATCAGATTGGCATCGAGCAGCTTGTTCAGGTGTTTATCGGGCTGACGGATTGCTGAGTGCCTGAAGTGATAAAAAAGCCCGGCTTGGCCGGGCTTTTTTATGCAGCGGGTTTGTAAATGCTTGGGTTCAGTCGTAGATGTTTTTCTTCTTCCACTCGTCATCGCCACTGAGCGAGTCCAGACCCGCGTCCAGTTCGCTGGCTTGGCTGCTGCTGGGTTTGCTGTTCTCCAGCACCAGGGCGTTGGCACGTGCCAGTTGTTCCTCGAATTTCTTCAGGGCGTTTTGATAGGGCGCTGGATCAGGTTGCTTGCGCAGGTATTGCACGCCACGTTCGAATGCCAGACGTGCCTGGCCGGGTTGGTTCTGCTGCAGGGCTTGGTTGCCGAGGTTGCCGAAGAACTCGATGTGCACCTGGGTCAGCATATGGCGGATTTCTTTTGCCCAATGTTTGGCTTCGCTGGCATTGATGATGCCTTCCTTGGCGCAACGGCTCAGTTGGCCGTGCAGGTTTTCCAGCTGGAAGCGCACATCCTTGGCTTTGGCTTCATTGATGATGGGTTGCGGCGGGTTGTTTACGGTGACGGCTTCGCCCTGGGCAATTAGTTTGCGCAGCTCCTCAATACGGGCCTTGAGCGCATTGTTGCCCTTGTCCAAAGGCAGCATGCGCTCGCTGAAGTGCAATTGCAGGCGGCTTAGCAACAACTTGAGGGCAGGCGTCATCAATTGGCCGGGGAGTGCTTCGGCGAGGTCCGTGCAGCGGCGCAGGCGATCATTGAGGTCGGCCTTGATGCGCGCTTTCTCCAGTTTGTTGTTCTCGACCATATGGTTGATGTAGGCAATGCCCATCAGAATGACGATGCCTGCAACAATCAAAATGGTAATCACGAGTGGGGACATGGTGGAGCCTCTCGTTCACCGGTTTTTCCGTCCGAGTGTAGTGCCTTAGCCTGGAGGCTGATAGAGCTGCATCACATTCGTAGCTGAAGTCGTTGATTTATAAAATTTTTTACACGGAGGTTGACGAGCCTTTAAAGGCTCCATAGAATGCGCGCCACTTCGTAGCGCAAAGCCTCACGGCAAAACGTGTAGAAGCCGGATAGAAGTTGTAGTTTCCGGGCAGCGTCCCCTTCGTCTAGTGGCCTAGGACACCGCCCTTTCACGGCGGTAACAGGGGTTCGAGTCCCCTAGGGGACGCCACTTCTTTATGAAGTGTGCTGCTAAAAACCAAGTTGTATGCGGGAATAGCTCAGTTGGTAGAGCACGACCTTGCCAAGGTCGGGGTCGCGAGTTCGAGTCTCGTTTCCCGCTCCAGATTCAGGTGATCTGCTCAGGCAGGTAACCAAAAAGTTCCAAGGTCCCCTTCGTCTAGTGGCCTAGGACACCGCCCTTTCACGGCGGTAACAGGGGTTCGAGTCCCCTAGGGGACGCCATTTTTGTTGTACCAAGTTGTACGCGGGAATAGCTCAGTTGGTAGAGCACGACCTTGCCAAGGTCGGGGTCGCGAGTTCGAGTCTCGTTTCCCGCTCCATTTTCTTTCGATAGAAAGCATCAAAAACGCCGCTCACTGAGCGGCGTTTTTGTTTCTGCTGTTTTTGACGCATGTAAAAAAGCCCGCTGGTGATGCCGTGCGGGCTTTTTTATTTTTGGCTGTGGCTCAGTGTGTGCCGCCCTGAGCGGGCATGCTCAGCAGTTGCTTTTCCTGATTCCAGTCGAAGGGTTCGTCGTTTTCTTCAGCGTAGAAGCGGCGTTCTTCGAGGGTCTGGTACATCTCGATTTCTTCGTCCGGCATAAAGTGCAGGCAGTCACCGCCGAAGAACCACAGCAGGTCACGCGGGATCAGGTGGGCGATTTGCGGGTAACGCTGGAAGAGCTGGCTGATCAGGTCCTGGCCCAGGTAGAGGCTGGCTTCCGGGTCGCTTGGCAGGTCGCTGAGCAGCTCGTCATAGCGTTCCAGGTACATGGCGTGGCTGTCATCGAGAATCTGCTCGGCTTCGCCCAGGGCGACCAGGATGGTGCGCAGGTGCTGCAGCAGAGTGAGGTGATGGTCGATGTGGGTGTTGGCCATGGGGTAATCCTGTAGGGGTAAAACGGGCGCGCAAGTATAAGGCTCACGTCGCCCGCTGTCCTCGTTAGCGCACCTTGCCAGCTTCCAGCGTCAGTTCTTCCTTGGCAAAGTCGTCGACATCGATCACCACCCGCCGCGCTGCTTCGGCCTGTTGCAGGCTGTGGGCTTCTTCCGGATTGAGAATCCCGGCAGCCAGCGCGGCATCAATCAGGCTTTGCCCTGGCAGTTCCTGTACCTGGCCGGCTTTGACGGCCTTGTGCAGTTTCTTCTGCAGGCCCTGTACCTCCTGCAGCAGGTTCATCGCGTATTGCAGGGCGCCTACCGGGTCCTGTTCAGCCTGTGGGCGGTAGCAGCCTTCGAGCAGTTCCTCCAACGCCGGATCGCCGCTGTTACGGCCGATAATGCTGGCCACCTCGGCGTCCAGTTTATCGCTTGGGCCTTTGTGACGGCGGCCCAGCGGCAATACCAGTACGCGCAGGGCGCAGCCGATCAGTTTGCTGGGGAAGTTGCTGAGCAGCTCTTCCAGTGCCTGTTCGGCCTTGCTCAGGCTTTCTTCCACGGCCCAGCGCAGCATGGGCTGTGAATGCTCGGGATAACCGAGGTCGTGGTAGCGCTTGAGTGCCGCCGATGCCAGGTACAGATGGCTGAGTACATCACCCAGGCGCGCCGACAGGCGTTCGCGACGTTTCAGTTCGCCGCCGAGCAACATCATGCTGGTGTCGGCGAGCAGGGCGAAAGAAGCTGCCAGCCGGTTGAGGGCGCGGAAATACGGGCGGCTGATACGGTCGCCCGGCACCTGGCTGAAGACGCCAAAGCCGAGGCTGAGCAGCAGGCTGCTGGCGGCGTTGCTGACGGCAAAGCCGATATGTTGCAGCAGCAGTTCATCGAACTCCTGCAGTGCCTGGTCCTGGTCTTCGCGGCTGGCCAGGGCCATTTCCTTGAGCACATAGGGGTGGCAGCGAATCGCGCCCTGACCAAAGATCATCAGGTTGCGCGAGAGGATATTGGCGCCCTCCACGGTGATAAAGATCGGCGCGCCTTGCCAGGAGCGCGCCAGGTAGTTATTCGGCCCCATGACGATGCCCTTGCCGCCATGCACGTCCATGGCGTGGCTGATGCATTCTCGGCCACGTTCGGTCAGGTGGTATTTGAGGATGGCCGAGAGCACCGAGGGCTTCTCGCCTAGATCCACCGCGTTGGCCGTGAGGATACGTGCGCTGTCAATCAGCCAGGCATTGCCGGCGATCCTTGCGAGGGCTTCCTGAATGCCTTCAAACGCGGACAGCGGCACGTTGAACTGCTCGCGCACCTGGCTGTACTGGCCGGTGGTCAGGCTGGTGAACTTGGCCGCGCCGGTGCCGACTGCCGGCAGGGAGATGGAACGGCCCACGGACAGGCAATTCATCAGCATCATCCAGCCCTTGCCGAGCATCTCCTGGCCGCCGATCAGGTAATCCAGCGGGATAAACACATCCTTGCCGGAGTTCGGTCCGTTCATAAAGGCGGCGCCGAGCGGCAGGTGGCGGCGGCCGATTTCGACGCCAGGCGTGTCGGTGGGCACCAGCGCCAGGCTGATGCCGAGGTCTTCCTCTTCACCCAGCAGATGCTCGGGGTCGTAAGCCTTGAAGGCCAGGCCAAGCAGGGTGGCGACGGGACCGAGGGTGATATAGCGCTTTTCCCAGTTCAGGCGCAGGCCGATCACTTCCTCACCTTGCCACTGGCCTTTGCAGATGATTCCGGTGTCCGGCATGGCGCCGGCGTCGGAGCCGGCCAGGGGGCCGGTGAGGGCAAAGCAGGGGATATCTTCACCGCGCGCCAGGCGCGGCAGGTAATGGTCACGCTGCGCCTCGGTGCCGTAGTGCAGCAGCAGCTCAGCCGGACCCAGGGAGTTGGGCACCATTACGGTGGATGCCAGGTCGCCGGAACGCGTGGCCAGTTTCATCGCCACCTGGGAGTGGGCATAGGCGGAAAAGCCCTTGCCGCCATATTGCTTGGGGATGATCAGGGCGAAGAAGCCGTGCTCTTTGATATGCGCCCAGGCCTCTGCGGGAAGGTCCATCTGCTGGCCGATCTGCCAGTCACTGACCATGGCGCACAGCGCTTCGGTCGGGCCGTCGATAAACGCCTGCTCTTCCTCGGTGAGTTGCGCCTTGGGGTAGGCGAGTAGGGTGTCCCAATTCGGACGGCCGCTGAACAGCTCGCCATCCCACCACACCGTGCCGGCTTCGATGGCATCGCGCTCGGTGGCCGACATCGGCGGCAGTACGCGCTTGAACCAGGCAAACAGCGGCGCGCTGAACAGATTGCGGCGTTGCTCGGGCAGCAGCAGTGGCAAGGCCACGGCCAGCAGGAGCAGCCAGAAAATACCCATCAACCAGGCGGGTGCATGGCTGAACACACCCATCAGAATCAGCAAGCCGGCTACTATGCCGAGGGCGGGCAGGGGAGCGGTACGCCAGTGAGCGAGCATGCGGAATCCTCCATGATGACGATGCGTTGTTACGCACCATCACGAGCGTAGTCGTCATTGATGGCGACAAGAGCGGTGAGCTTGGCCGAATCGTCGTGACCTTGGCCGGAGCCGCGTGGTTAGACTGGTTTCTCAGTTATGGAGAAACCCCGATGCGTGAATACCTCGAGCCCGGCCGCTTCATCGATAGTGACCACCCCGCGCTGGTGGAGTTCGCAGAAAAGTTTCGCGGCGCCAGTCGCGACCCACGCGAACAGGCTGTCAGCCTGTACTACGCGGTGCGCGATGAAATTCGCTACAACCCCTATGTCTTCAGCCGTGATGCCGAAACGTTGAAGGCCAGCCACGCATTGCAGGCGGGAGAGAGTTACTGCGTGCCCAAAGCCACCTTGCTGGCTGCCTGCGCCCGGCATTGCGGCATCCCAGCGCGCATCGGTCTGGCGGATGTGCGCAACCACCTGGCCACTCCACGGCTGTTGGAGATGCTGCGCAGCGAAGTGTTCGCCATGCACGGTTACACCGAGTTGTACCTTGATGGTCGCTGGGTCAAGGCCACGCCGGCGTTCAACCTGGCGCTGTGTCGGGTATTCAAGGTGGCGCCGCTGGAGTTCGATGGTCTGAGCGACAGCGTATTTCACCCGTTCAACCAGCAAGGCGAGCGTTATATGGAATACCTGCACGACCACGGCCAGTTTGCCGATGTGCCGGAGCAGCTGTTCTTCGGTCATCTGGCCGTTTGCTACCCACATCTGTTTGCCGAGGATGCGCTATCGATCAGTGGCGACTTCGCCGCCGAGGCCATGCCCGGCTGATCTATTGACAGGGCTGATAAGCACCATCGGAAACTGCCGGGTTTAATCTGCGCCCGGCGCTGGTAGGCTGCTGCCCAGCTCGGGGCTGGCAGAATTCCCTAAAAGGGCTGCGGTACAGGTGTGCCAGGCGCTAGACTTGGGCCACTTCGCGCCGCAGGCGCAGCCCCTCTCGAATTTCTTTTTCTCTGATCAGGTGTGCGCATTTTTATGAGTACCGCTCTGTCCATTCGCCAGTTGACCAAGACCTATGGCAACGGCTTCCAGGCGCTGCATGGCATCGACCTGGACGTGGCTGAAGGCGATTTCTTCGCCTTGCTCGGCCCCAACGGTGCCGGCAAATCCACCACCATCGGCATCCTTTCCACCCTGGTGACCAAGAGCAGCGGCACGGTTAACGTGTTCGGTCACGACCTGGACAAACAACCTTCGGCGCTTAAACGCTGCCTGGGTGTGGTGCCGCAGGAGTTCAACTTCAACCAGTTCGAGAAGGCCTTCGACATCGTTGTCACCCAGGCCGGCTATTACGGCATTCCGGCGAAAATTGCCAAGGAGCGCGCCGAGCAATACCTCAACCAGCTTGGCTTGTGGGGCAAGCATAACGTGCCGTCTCGTGAGCTGTCCGGCGGGATGAAACGCCGCCTGATGATCGCCCGTGCGCTGGTGCATCAACCGCGTCTGTTGATTCTCGATGAGCCGACGGCCGGGGTGGATATCGAACTGCGCCGCTCAATGTGGAGCTTTCTTACCGAGCTGAACGAGCAGGGCATCACCATCATCCTCACTACCCATTACCTGGAAGAAGCCGAACAGCTGTGCCGCAATATCGGCATCATCGACCACGGACGGATTGTCGAGAACACCAGCATGAAGGACCTGCTGAAGAAACTGCACGTGGAAACCTTCCTGCTCGATCTCAAGGACGCCCAACTGGTCGCCCCACAGCTGATTGGTTACCCGGCGCAGTTGCTCGACGGGCATACCCTGGAAGTGCAGGTGGACAAGGCGCAGGGCATTACCGAGCTGTTCCGGCAGCTGGCCCTGCAGAAGATCGAGGTGCTCAGCTTGCGCAATAAAACCAACCGCCTGGAGGAGCTGTTCGTCTCCCTGGTCGAGAAGAATCTGGCGAAGGTGGCGGTATGAGCACGGCTTATCTGAACTCCGAATTCACCGCCAACATGGTTGCGCTGCGCACCATCGTCTACCGCGAAATCCGCCGCTTTACTCGCATCTGGCCGCAGACCCTGCTGCCACCGGCGATCACCATGGTTCTGTACTTCGTGATCTTCGGCAACCTGATCGGCAGCCAAATCGGCGACATGGGTGGCTTCACCTATATGGAGTACATCGTGCCGGGGCTGATCATGATGTCGGTGATCACCAACTCTTACGGCAACGTGGTTTCGAGCTTCTTTGGCAGCAAATTTCAGCGCTCCGTTGAGGAGTTGATGGTTTCGCCGGTGTCGCCGCACATCATCCTCACCGGCTATGTAATCGGCGGCGTGCTGCGCGGCCTGGCAGTGGGGCTGATCGTCACTGTGCTGTCGCTGTTCTTCACCCACCTGCAGGTGCATCACCTCGGGGTGACGGTGCTGGTGGTGCTGCTGACGGCGACCATCTTCTCCCTCGGCGGCTTTATCAACGCCGTGTATGCGCGCAATTTCGATGATATTTCGATCATCCCGACCTTTGTGCTGACGCCGTTGACCTACCTGGGTGGGGTGTTCTATTCGATCAGCCTGCTGCCGGCGTTCTGGCAGACGGTGTCGCTGGCCAACCCGGTGCTGCATATGGTCAACGCTTTCCGCTATGGCATTCTCGGCGTTTCCGACATCCGCATCGGTGTAGCCATCGCCTTTATGCTGGTTGCCACCGCTGTGCTGTATGGCGTGTGCATCCGTTTGTTGATCAGTGGCCGGGGTATGCGCCAGTAAGCGGGTAACCAACATCGGGAAACATTTTTAACGGCTGATCTGCGCGGCTCGGCCGTTAGACTCGGCCTCTACAAAGAATTAGGGGTTGTATATGTTTGCCCGCGCACCTGCTTTGTTCGCTACGGTTTTTTGGCTGTGCTCGCTTGCCGGCGGGCAAGCGCAGGCCAGTGAAGGGCCACTGGTCGAGGTGGTCAAACCCGAGCGCAGTCTGGTGCGCGACGAGCTGGTGACTTTCGGCTCGCTGCGCCCTGACGAGTCGGTGATGATCCGTCCGGAAATTGCCGGGCGCGTGGCGCAGTTGCATTTCCGCGAAGGCCAGCGTGTCGAAGCCGGTGCGCTGCTGGTCAGCCTGGATGATTCAATTGCCCGCGCCGAACTGGCCCAGGCACGGGCCAATCTGAACCTCGCGGAAAAGAACTTCGAGCGTGCGCAGATGCTGTTCAAGCGCGGCGCCAGTAATGCCCAGGCGCTGGATGAAGCCAGCGCTCAGCAACAGGCCTCACGCGCCAGCCTGGCGCTGTCCCAGGCACGGCTGGACAAGACGCGCATCCTTGCGCCCTATGATGGCGTGCTGGGTTTACGCGCTGTCAGCCCCGGCGATTACCTCAGCGAAGGCCAGGACATCGTCAACCTGGAAGTGCTCGACCCGCTCAAGGTGGATTTCCGCATTCCGCAAAAGGCCGTCAGCCAGATCCGCCTCAAGCAGCTTATTGAAGTCAGCCTGGATGCCTATCCGGGCGAGCGCTTTAACGGCGAGATTTTCGCCATCAACCCACGCCTGGACGAAGCCGGACGCAGCCAGGCGATTCGCGCGCATATCAGCAATAGCGATGGCCGCCTGAGCCCTGGGCAGTTCGTGCGGGTCTCGGTGATCCTCGCCGAGCGGCCAAATGCCCTGGTCATTCCAGAAGAAGCCATCATGCCGGTGGGCGACAAGCTGCTGGTCAACCTGGTGGTGGCGGGCAGGGTCGAGTTGCGTGAGGTCAAGCTGGGCAAGCGCCTGGCGGGCAAGGTTGAGGTGCTGGAAGGTTTGCAGGGTGATGAAACGCTGATCAGCGCCGGCTGGCAGAAGGTTCGGAGCGGCGCGCCGGTACGCACCAAGGTGGTGGAGCAGCGCTCATGACCCTGTCGGACATCTGCATCCGGCGGCCGGTATTCGCCACCGTACTGTCGCTGATTGTGGTGCTGCTTGGCTTAATGGCCTATGACCGCCTGGCCGTGCGCGAGTACCCGAATATCGACGTGCCGATTGTCACGGTCAACGTCACCTATCCCGGCGCCAGCCCGGAGATCATGGAGTCCCAGGTCGCCCAGCCGATCGAGGATGTGCTGTCGGGTATCGACGGGCTGGATTTCGTCAGCTCCATCAGTCGCTCGGAAAACACCCAGATCACCGCGCAGTTCCGCCTGGGCAGCAACTCCGATGAAGCCGCCAACGATGTACGCGACCGCCTGGGCCGGGTGCGTGGCCTGCTGCCGGATGAAATCGCCGAGCCCATCGTGCAGAAGGTCGAGGCCGACGCCCAGCCAGTGATCTGGATCGCCTTCTACAGCGAACGCTACAGCGCCATGGAGATCACCGATGTGCTGGAGCGGGTGATCAAGGATCGCCTGCAGACCATCCCCGGCGTCTCCGAAGTGCAGATTCGCGGCGCGCGCACCTTCGCCATGCGCATCTGGTTGGACCCGGAAAAGCTCGCCGCACACAACCTCACCGTGCAGGACGTTGAAGACGCCCTGCGTCGGCAGAACGTCGAGATTCCCGCCGGGCGTATCGAATCGCAGCAGCGCGAATTCACTGTGCTCTCGGAAACCGACATGAACACCCCGGAGCAGTTCAACCAGCTGATCCTCGATGATTCGCGCGGTTACCTGCTGCGTCTGGCGGATGTCGGTTATGCCGAAATCGGCGCAGCGGACGAACGCAGTATTGTTCGCTACAAAGGCAAGCCAGCGGTGTCGATGGGCATGATCAAGCAGGCCACCGCCAACCCGCTGGACATCTCCGACGGCCTGGCGGCGGCCATGCCCGATGTACGTGCGCTGCTGCCGGAAGGCATGGAAATGGCGGTGGCCAACGACAACTCGCAGTTTATTCGCGAGTCGATCGACAACGTCTTCATCACCATCTGGGAAGCGGTGGGGCTGGTCATCCTGATCATCTTCATCTTCCTGCGTTCGCTGCGTGCCACGATCATTCCGCTGGTGACCATTCCGGTGTCGCTGATCGGTGCATTTGCCTTGATGAGCCTGATGGGCTTCACCATCAATACCCTGACTTTGCTGGCGATGGTGCTGGCCATCGGCCTGGTGGTGGACGATGCCATCGTCATGCTGGAGAACATTCACCGGCATATCGAAGAAGGCATGGCCCCGGTGCAGGCGGCGCTCAAGGGCAGTCGCGAGATTGCCTTTGCGGTGATCGCCATGACCCTGACCCTGGCCGCCGTGTTTGCCCCTATCGGCTTTATGCAGGGCACCACCGGCAAGCTGTTTACCGAGTTTGCCTGGACCCTGGCCGGGGCGGTGCTGGTGTCCGGTTTTGTCGCCCTGACCCTGACGCCGATGATGTGCGCGCTGCTGCTCAAGCCGCATCAGGCCGGCGAGCGGCACAACCGCCTGTACAACCTGATCGAGAACTTCCTCAACGGCCTGACCTACAGCTACAAACATCTGCTGGCCAAGGCGCTGAATGCCTGGGTGCTGGTGGTGGGCGTGCTGGTGCTGACCATCGTGGCCTGCGTGCTGCTGTTTGCCGGGCTCAAATCGGAGCTGGCACCGACCGAGGACACCGGCACCATTGTCGGTGTGTTTAACGGTCCGGACGGCGCCACCATCAACTACACCGGGCGCTATGCCCGCGAGATCGAAGCGGCCTACGACAGCATCCCCGAGACCAATCGCTATATGGTCATCGCTGGCTTCCCCACGGTGGCCCAGGGCATTTCCTTTATGAAGCTGGAAGACTGGGCCGACCGCTCGCGAAGCCAGTTCGAGATTCGCAACGAACTGCTGCCCAAGCTGCAGGATATCGCCGGAGTGCGCGCTTTTCCGGTCAATCGGCCGCCGCTCGGGCAGAGCGCGCGTAACCAGCCGGTGAACTTCGTGATTCGCTCGTCCATGGAGTACGCCGAGCTGCAGGGCTATGTCGATCAATTGCTCAATCAGTTGCGCGATTATCCGGGGCTGGAAAGTCTGGACAGCGACCTCAAGCTCAATGCGCCGCAGCTGAAAGTCGCCGTTAACCGCGAACAGGCCGTGGCGGTGGGAACTGATGTGGCGACCATCGGCCGCAGCCTGGAGAGCCTGTTCGGCAGCCGTCAGGTGACGCGCTTCAAGCAGAACGGCGAGCAGTACGACGTGCTGGTGCAGTTGCAGGGCGTGGATCGCAGCAATCCGCAGGATCTTGACCGCGTGTATGTGCGCGGCCGCGATGAGAGCATGGTGCAGCTGTCCAACCTGATCGAGGTGCGCGAAACCGTGGCGCCGCGCGAGCTCAACCATTTCAACCAGCTGCGCGCGGTGACGGTGAGTGCCAACGTGGGCTCCGGTTACACCCTGGGCGAAGTTCTGACGCATCTGGAAAATACTGCGCGTACGGTGTTCCCGGCCGAGACCCAGTACGACTACACCGGCACCTCGCGGGACTTCAAGGAGTCCAGCGCCGGAATTGCGTTGATCTTTGCCCTGGCCCTGGCGTTTATCTTCCTGGTGCTGGCAGCGCAGTTCGAAAGCTTTACCGACCCGTTGATCATCCTGTTCAGCGTGCCGCTGTCGATGGCTGGCGCCTTGCTGGCGCTGACGTTATTCGGCGGCACCCTGAATATCTACTCGCAGATCGGCCTGGTGACGCTGATCGGCCTGATTACCAAGCACGGCATCCTCATCGTCGAGTTTGCCAACGTGCTGTTGCGTCAGGGCCATGAACTGCGTGGAGCGGTGATCGAGGCATCGGTGCAGCGTCTGCGGCCGATTCTGATGACCACCGGGGCAATGGTGCTGGGCTCGGTGCCGTTGGCAATTGCCACTGGCGCGGGTGCCGAGAGCCGGCAGCAGATTGGTATGGTGATTGTCGGCGGCCTGTTGGTAGGCACCTTCTTCACCCTGTTTGTGATCCCGACCCTGTACATGCTGCTGCGCCGCTGGCGGCCGATTAAACAGGAAAGTGAGGAAGTAGCGGTTGCGTAGGTGACTGTAGGATTAGCTTTGTAAGCCACCATACACTGTACTTGTGGGAGGGGCTTTAGCCGCGACATTGCAATCGTCGCGGCTAAAGCCCCTCCCACAACAGTCAGTCGACCTTCAGTACCAGCTTGCCGAAGTTCTCGCCACTGAACAGCTTGAGCAAGGTTTCCGGGAAGGTGGTCAGGCCGCTGACAATGTCTTCCTTGGACTTCAGCTTGCCACTGCCCAGCCAGCCGCCCATCTCTGCCGCTGCTTCGGCAAAACGCGGAGCGTAGGTCATCACCACCATGCCTTCCATGCGTGCGCTGTTAACCAGCAGATTGAGGTAGTTGGCTGGGCCTTTGACCGCTTGTTTGTTGTTGTACTGGCTGATTGCGCCACAGATGACCACCCGCGCTTTGAAGGCCAGGCGGGTCAGTACCGCATCCAGAATGTCACCGCCGACGTTGTCGAAATACACGTCCACGCCTTTCGGGCACTCGCGCTTGAGGCCGGCGATCACGTCTTCGCTCTTGTAGTCGATGGCGCCATCGAAGCCCAGTTCATCGATCAGGAACTTGCATTTGTCCGCGCCACCGGCAATGCCGACCACGCGGCAGCCCTTGAGCTTGGCGATCTGCCCGGCGACGCTGCCGACCGCGCCGGCTGCGCCGGAAATCACTACGGTTTCACCGGCTTTCGGTGCGCCGACATCGAGCAGGGCGAAGTAGGCGGTCATCCCGGTCATGCCCAGCGCCGAGAGGTAAAGCGGCAGCGGCGCGCGCTTGGGGTCGACCTTGTAGAAACCCTTGGGCTCACCGAGGAAGTAATCCTGTACGCCCAGTGCACCATTTACATGATCACCGACGGCAAAGTCCGGGTGCTGCGAGGCGATTACTTCACCGACGCCGAGGGCGCGCATCACTTCACCAATGCCAACTGGCGGAATATAGGACTTGGCGTCGTTCATCCAGCCACGCATGGCTGGATCCAGTGACAGGTAGGTGTTCTTCACCAGAATCTGGCCAGGGCCGGGTTCACCGACGCTGGTTTCCACATAGCTGAAGGTTTCGCGGCTGGGCAGGCCGACCGGGCGTTGGGCAAGCAGGAACTGGCGGTTGAGTGGGGCAGTCATGGCAGGTACTCACTGAACGGAAAGCCTGTTCATAGCCCGTGCCGGCCAGTGGAGCAAGATTTGCCCGTGGGCCGAATGCTTGTAAATCCATTCGAGTGATAGCTGTGCTGGGGTATTAATCACTCATTTCGATGGGGCTATCACCAGCAGTTTGATAGTGCTGCCTTGCTGCGCAGCAGCTGATTAGACTCGACGCAGTTTCTAATCCTTGCGAGGACACGCAGATGAGCTTGAGCTTTTCCGGCCGGGTTGCCCTGGTCACCGGTGGTGCAGCGGGTATTGGTCGTGCCACGGCACTGGCGTTCGCCAATGAAGGCCTGCAGGTAGTGGTGTCCGACGTGGACGTCGCTGGCGGCGAAGCGACCGTGGCGCTGATCCGTGAAGCCGGCGGTGATGCGTTGTTCGTGCGCTGCGACGTGACCCGCGATGCCGAGGTCAAGGTGCTGATGGAGCGCACGCTGGGCGCCTATGGCCGTCTGGATTACGCCTTTAACAACGCAGGCATTGAGATCGAGAAGGGCAAGCTGGCCGAAGGCAGCGAAAGCGAGTTCGACGCCATCATGGGCGTCAACGTCAAAGGCGTGTGGCTGTGCATGAAACACCAGATCCCGCTGCTGCTCGCTCAAGGCGGTGGTGCCATCGTCAACACGGCATCGGTGGCAGGCCTGGGCGCAGCGCCGAAGATGAGCATCTATGCCGCGTCCAAGCATGCGGTGATCGGCCTGACCAAATCGGCTGCGGTCGAATATGCGAAGAAGAAGGTGCGGGTCAACGCGGTGTGCCCGGCGGTGATCGACACCGATATGTTCCGCCGCGCTTATGAGGCCGACCCGAAGAAGGGCGAGTTTGCTGCCGCCATGCACCCGGTCGGACGCATCGGCAAGGTCGAGGAAATCGCTGCTGCTGTGCTGTACCTGTGCTGCGATAACGCAGCGTTCACCACTGGCCAGGCACTGGCGGTGGACGGCGGGGCAACGGCGATCTGATTTTCAGCTGTTGCAATAAAAAAGGTGCCCTTGTGGCACCTTTTTACATATGGGCCTCCCAGGTCGGACGAATGGCCGCTAAAGTCACTGCGAACGCCATCACGCTCTCGCCAGAATCGTCGCGCTGTCCCGATCCCGGAGTAGAACAATAATGACTGCTGACCCGTTACTGACCCTGTTTCTCCCCATTGCCCTGGGCATCATCATGCTCGGCCTGGGGCTGTCGCTGACCCTGGCGGATTTCGCGCGGGTGGTGAAATTCCCTAAACCCGTGCTGATCGGCCTGGGTTGCCAGTTGCTGTTGCTGCCGCTGGTGTGCTTCTTCCTGGCCAAGGCATTTGGGCTGGCCCCGGCGCTGGCGGTTGGCCTGATGCTGCTGGCCGCTTCGCCAGGCGGCACCACGGCCAACCTCTACAGTCATCTGGCGCATGGTGATGTGGCGCTGAATATCACCCTGACGGCGGTCAATTCGGTGATCGCGGTGCTGACCATGCCGCTGATCGTCAACTTGTCGCTGGCCTACTTTATGGACGGCGATCAGGCCCTGCCGCTGCAGTTCACCAAGGTGGTGCAGGTGTTTGTCATCGTGCTCGGCCCGGTGGCCATCGGTATCTGGTTGCGCAGCCGCTTCCCGGGTTTTGCCGCGCGTATGGAAAAGCCGGTGAAGATCATCTCCGCGCTGTTTCTGTTGATCATCATCCTTCTGGCGGTGGTCAAGGACTGGCAGACCTTCGTCGATTACGCGCCTCTGGTGGGCGGTGCAGCGCTGGCCTTCAACCTGATCAGCCTGGCGGTGGGCTACTGGGTACCGCGTCTGTGCAAGCTCAGCTTGCGTCAGTCGATTGCTATTGGCATGGAGATCGGCATTCACAACGGCACCCTGGCGATTGCCCTGGCACTCAGCCCGATGCTGCTGAATAACGCGACCATGTCGATCCCCGCAGCGATCTACAGCATCATCATGTTCTTTACCGCAGCGGCCTTCGGCTGGTGGGTCAACTTCGCCCATGGCAAAGAATTGAAAGCCACCGAATAGGCATGGCCGAGTATGAAAAAGCCCGTCACTTGGACGGGCTTTTTCATACCTGCTGGTTGGTTCAATGCAGCGGCAGCTCAACGCCTTCGAACAGCTCTTCCAGCTCGACCTTGCTGTGGCACTGTACGGCCTTGGCCATGACGTCGCGGGTCAGGTGCGGGGCGAATTTCTCGATAAAGTCGCACATAAAACCGCGCAGGAAGGTGCCGCGACGGAAGCCGATCTTGGTCACGCTGGCCTCGAACAGGTCGCCGGCATCCAGCACCACCAAATCCGGGTCGAGTTTGGGGTCGATCGCCATCTTGGCCACGATGCCTACGCCCAGGCCCAGGCGCACGTAAGTCTTGATCACGTCGGCGTCGGCAGCGGTAAACACCACTTTCGGCGTCAGGCCGCGATGGCTGAAGGCTTCGTCGAGTTTCGAGCGGCCGGTAAAACCGAAGGTGTAGGTGACGATTTCATGCTCGGCCAGGGCTTCCAGAGTCAGCTTCGGCAGCTTGGTCAGTGGGTGCCCCTGAGGCACGATCACGCAACGGTTCCAGCGGTAGCAGGGCATCATGATCAGGTCGTTGAACAGTTCCAGGCCTTCAGTGGCGATGGCGAAATCCACGGTGCCATCGGCGGCCATTTCGGAAATCTGTGTCGGCGTACCCTGGTGCATGTGCAGGGCGACGTCCGGGTATTGCTTGATAAAGGCGCTGATCACTGGCGGCAGGGCGTAGCGCGCCTGGGTGTGGGTGGTGGCAATCGACAGGGTGCCTTTCTTCTCGTTGGAGAATTCCTGGGCGATCTGCTTGATGCTTTCAACCTTACGCAGAATCTCGCCAGCGGTGTTGATGATACGTTCGCCGGCTGGAGTGATGCGGGTCAGGTGCTTGCCGCTGCGGGCGAAGACTTCCACGCCCAGTTCGTCTTCCAGCAGGCGTATCTGTTTGCTGATGCCGGGCTGCGAGGTGTAGAGGCTTTGCGCGGTGGCAGATACGTTGAGGTCGTGATGCGCGACTTCCCAGATGTAGCGCAGTTGTTGGAGCTTCATAAAAATCCCTCAAAGCAAAAAGACAGCCGTTTAGGTGACCGGCGTTTATATAACCATAATGATGATTGAAGCATTAAATCTAGACCAAAAATTAAAATGTGCTGCACGTGTTTAAAGATCGCCGCGACTGCGGTGTTGCAGCATCGGTACCAGGTACACCGGCACTTCGGACAACTGCACCAGGCGCGAGGCGGTACGCCCGAGCGGAATGTCCATATCCGTGCCGTGGCTGTGGCTACCTAGGACCAGCAGATCCACGCCGAGTTGCTGCGCTTCATCAAGTATCACCAGCGGTGGATCGCCCTGCACCACGCGCACCGCCTTGATCAGGTCAAGATCATGCAGGGCTTCGCCGATCTCATCGCGAAAGCCCTCCAGCACTCGTTGCTCAATGCTTGCCATCACCGTGCTCAGGCCGTTGCTGCGCAAATCCTTGAGCCGCTCTTCGTCCAGGTAGGTCTGCAGCACCGACTCGGCAAACAGGCCCATGGGTTCTACGGCATGCACCACATAGAGGCTGGCATTGAAGGAGCGAGTCAGGGCCAGGGCGTGTTGCAGGATGTAGGGGGCGTATAGGCCTAGATCAGTGGCATAGAGAATCGAGCGAATCATGCGGCCTCCTTGACTGCCTGACTGGCGGGCCTGATCTGAGCTTAGCAGCGCCATCGACAAGTCAAAGAAAGCCGGGGTTTTGAGGACGAATGGTTATATAGGGAGAAGAGGGCGCTGATGGCCCTCATGCGTAGGAACTAGAGCTGCGGTTCGTTGCTGATGCCGTGTGGCACATGGCCGGTGGGTACGACCTTGTTGGCTTTTTCGCAGTGGCCGGTTTGGTCGTCGAAAAACACGTCGGCACCGAAGGTTTCCAGAATCGCGGCTTTTTCCAGGCCACCGAGGAAGAACGACTCATCCAGACGGATGTTCCACTCGCGCAGGGTGCGGATCACCCGTTCATGGGCCGGCGCCGAGCGTGCGGTGACCAGCGCCGTGCGAATCGGGCATTGCTCTTCCGGGAACTCCTGTTGCAGGCGGTGCAGGGCGGCGAGGAAAGGCTTGAATGGGCCGCCGCCGAGCAGCTCACGGGCTGACTGGCGTTCGTGGCTCTGGAAGGCTTCCAGGCCGGCCTGTTGATAGACACGCTCGGATTCATCGGAAAACAGCACGGCGTCACCGTCGAAGGCGATGCGCAGCTCGTTGCTTGCCGCCCGGCGTGCGCCACCGGAGAGGATGGTCGCCGCGCCAAAACCGGCACGCAGCGCGCTGCGCACATCTTCGGCGTGAGTGGAGAGAAACAGGTGGCAGCCGAAGGCGGCCAGATACGGATCGGGGCTGCGTCCACCAACAAAGGCTGCGCGGGAGATGCCCAGGCCGTAGTGCTGGATCGAGTTGAAAGCGCGCAGGCCGGTGTCAGCACTGTTGCGTGAGACCAGAATCACTTCAACGCGCTGCTGCTTGAGCGTGGTGTTGATCTGCAGCAGCTTCTCTACCAGGGGAAAGGCATCGCCAGGGGGGAGGATTTCGTCCTCATGCTCGATCTGGTATTGGCGATAGGCCTCGACGCCCTGGCTTTCATAGATCTGGTGGCTGTCGCGCAGATCGAACAGCGCCCGCGAGGAAATCGCCAGCACCAGTTTGTCGCCTAATCCCTTGCTCATGGTTGTGTCCTATTGCGCGCGTTGTTCGAGAAAACGCAGGGTCTGATAAAGCATCTCGGTGCGCGGCATGGCGCAACCGGCTTTAGCCGCAGCGGCCAGCGGCGCGGCATAGATGGCGTGCAGTTCCAGCGGGCGTTGCAGGGCGAAGTCGTGGTACATGCTTGGCAGATAATCCGGCATACGGTCGGTGGCAGAGAGCAACTTGCCGGCAAAGCCTGTGGGCAGCTGATAGCCGCAGGCACCGGCGGCATCCACCACTTCCTGCATGATTGACTCGATCAGCGCGCGGCTGTCGGCGTTGCCCATTAGCGCCGTGGTGGCGCTGTTGAGCAGCACCGCCAGGCCGTTGTAGGGCACGTTCCACACCAGCTTCTGCCAGCGCGCTTGGTTCAGTTCGGCCATGCCAATGGAGTCCAGCCCGGCGGCCTGGAACAGTGCACAGCCTTGTTCGAGGATCTGCTGACGGCCCTCGGCATCGCTCGTCGGGCCGGAGTGATAGCCCAGGTTGACGTTGCCCAGCGCCTGATGTTCGACCACCCCCGGTGCACTGCGATGCGCGCAGATGTAGCAAAGGCCGCCCAGCAGGTGCAGCGAGTCCGGCAGCAGCGGGCGCAGTTCGTCTTCCACGGCCAGGCCATTCTGCATCAGCACCACTTTGGCGCCCGGTGCGGCTGCCTGGCTGATCAGCGGCGCCAGTTCGGCGTTGCTGGTGGTCTTGGCGCCGATTAGCAGCCAGTCGCATGGCGGAATGTCGCTGACCGACTGATACGCCTGCACGTTATCCAGGTGCAGGCTGCCATGCACGGCACTGTTGACCTGCAGGCCCTGACTGGCGACAGCTGTGAACTCACTGCGCAGCAGAAAGTGCACATCAAAGCCGGCGCGGGCCAGCATCAGGCCATAAAAACCGCCAATTGCGCCGGAGCCGAGAATGCCGATACGGGGTGTTGCAGTCATCAGGGTAATTCCTCTGCAGGGCGCGACAGGGCAGTGTCCAGCGCCTGGGTGAGTTCGGCGCTGTGCAGGCGGCTGTGCAGTGCGCCATAAAATTGGCCATCACGTACGGCAAACAGAGCCGGTAGATGGAATACCTCGTAACGTGCCACTAAACCGCCATTGTTGGCCGCATCGACCCAGGCCAGGCGCTGCACGGGCAGCGGCAATTTGCCCAGTTCACGCCGCGCCCAACGGCAACTGGCACAACCTATGCTGGTAAATATCAGCAGTGAAGTGCCGGGCAAGTCGAGTAGATGGCGATCTGCATCTAAATCGGTCAGTTCCAGCTCAGTCACTATACTGCCCAATGTGGTATCAGATTGATGGCATCCGAGGTAGTCATAGATGCGTCACTTTCTGCGTCATCCCAGTGATATGCCGGTTGAATTGGTGCTGCGTAAACAGGCGTTCGTGCCCAAGCAGCGGCTCAACAATATCAGCCTCGGCGGTGTGGCTTGCAACTCCAGCCGCGCTTTTCGCCGTGGCACGGCCATCGAGTTGCGTATTCCGCTGTTTGGCGAGCATGCGCGTTACCCCGGGCTGGTGGCCTGGTGTCGCAAGCAGGAGGACAAGTACCTGGTCGGTATTGCCTTTGTTGACGAAGACACTCTGTTTCGCGCGCGCATGGTCGAGCAGGTCTGCCAGATTGAACATTACCGTCATCAACGCGAGCAGGAGCTGGGCTGCAGCCTGCCGATTGAAACGGTGGCGCAGGAATGGATCAGCCAGCATGCCGCCGAGTTCTCCCGCGCCAGCCTGAATTAGTGATTGCCCGCCTGCAGGTCGCGGAAAAACCTAGGCGAGGCGGTTTTTAACGCGGTATTGCCAACGCAGGTAGTCTTTCGGCGAGCTACCAAGCCCATTGTCGAGCCAGGCCTTTACGCGCTAAGGTTCGGCTTCCCCGCTGTGCTCATATTGCTGTGCTCCGCCACACGGGGATCGCTGGCGGCCGGCACCCGTGACCTGATGACTCTGACTGATGAATAGCACGATGGCTGATTTACCGATTGATGACCTGAACGTTGCCTCCAACGAAACCCTGATCACCCCCGCACAGCTCAAGCGTGAAATTCCGCTGACCGAAGCTGCCCTGCGCACGGTTGCCAGTGGTCGTGAGGTGATCCGCAATATTCTCGATGGCAAGGATCATCGTCTGTTCGTGGTGGTGGGTCCCTGCTCGATCCACGACATCAAGGCCGCCCACGAGTATGCCGGGCGCCTCAAGGCACTGGCTGCCGAGCTGTCGGATAGCCTGTATCTGGTCATGCGGGTGTATTTTGAAAAACCACGTACCACCGTTGGCTGGAAAGGGTTGATCAACGACCCGTTCATGGACGACTCGTTCAAGATTCAGGACGGCTTGCACATTGGTCGTCAGCTGTTGCGTGACCTGGCTGAAATGGGCCTGCCGACAGCCACTGAAGCCCTGGACCCGATTTCCCCGCAATACCTGCAGGACCTGATCAGCTGGTCGGCCATTGGCGCACGTACCACCGAGTCGCAAACCCACCGTGAGATGGCCTCGGGTCTTTCCTCGGCTGTGGGCTTCAAGAACGGCACTGACGGTGGCCTGACCGTGGCGATCAACGCCCTTCAGTCGGTCTCCAGCCCGCACCGTTTTCTCGGCATCAATCAGGAAGGTGGCGTGTCCATCGTCACCACCAAAGGCAATGCCTACGGTCACGTGGTGCTGCGCGGTGGCAACGGCAAGCCGAACTACGACTCGGTGAGTGTTGCCGTTTGTGAGCAGGAACTGACCAAAGCCGGCATCCGTCCGAACATCATGGTCGATTGCAGCCACGCCAACTCCAACAAGGACCCGGCCCTGCAACCGCTGGTGATGGATAACGTCGCCAACCAGATCCTCGAAGGTAACCAGTCGATTGTCGGCCTGATGGTGGAAAGCCACCTGGGCTGGGGCAACCAGTCGATTCCCAAGGACCTCAGCCAGCTCAAATACGGCGTGTCCATCACCGATGCCTGCATCGATTGGGAAAGCACCGAAAAAACCCTGCGCGGCATGCATGCCAAGCTCAAGGATGTGCTGCCGAAACGTCAGCGCGGCTGATTACAACGGCTGCAATAAAAACGGGCTTATGCGTTATGCATAAGCCCGTTTTTTATTGTGGGTGACCTGCGGGCCTGTAGGAGGCGCTTTAGCGGCGAGTTTTATCGCTGTTGTCGCGGCTAAAGCCCCTCCCACGTGACACTCAAACGTCCCGCTTGCCCCAGTTAAGAATCGCCAGAGTCAAAAGCCCCGCGACAATCCCCCAGAACGCCGAGCCCACTGAGAACAGGGTCATGCCCGAAGCCGTCACCAGAAAGGTGATCAGCGCCGCTTCGCGCTCTTTCGGCTCGCTCATGGCTTGAGTCAGGCCGCCGATGATCGAGGCGAACAGCGCCAGCGCCGCGATGGACAGGATCAATGCCTTAGGCAGGGCGGCAAACAGCGCAGCCAAGGTGGCACCGAAGATGCCGGCGATGCCATAGAACACCCCGCACCAGATGGCCGCCGTGTAGCGTTTTTTAGGGTCTTCGTGGGCTTCCGGGCCGGCGCAGATCGCTGCGCTGATGGCGGCCATATGGATGCCGTGGCTGCCGAACGGCGCCAGCAGCATCGACGTCAGGCCGGTGGTACTCAGCAGTGGGCTGGCCGGCACGTCATACCCGTTGGCGCGTAGCACGGCCATGCCCGGCAGGTTCTGCGAGGCCATGGCAACAATAAACAGTGGGATGCCGATACTGATGATTGCCGCCAGGGAGAAGCTCGGTGTGGTCCATTCCGGCACCGCCAGTTGCAGCTCGAAATGCTCGAAGTTGAGCAGGCCGAAAAACGCAGCCAGCACGCTGCCGACGATCAAGGCGGCGAGCACGGCGTAGCGCGGCAGCAGGCGTTTACCCAGCAGGTAGGCGATCAGCATGGCCACTACCAGCAGCGGCTGTTGCTCGGCCGCGTTGCAGATTTCCAGGCCGATCTTGAACAGCACGCCGGCCAACAACGCGGCGGCGATGGAGGCGGGGATGCGGCGCATCAGGCGGTCGAAGGTGCCGGTCAAACCGATCAGCACAATCAGTCCCGAAGCGAAGATATAGGCGCCAATCGCCTCGCTATACGGCACGCCGGGCAGGCTGGTGATCAGCAGGGCGGCGCCGGGGGTGGACCAGGCGATCATGATCGGCGCGCGGTAGCGCAGCGACAGGCCGATACAGCAGATCGCCATGCCAATCGACAATGCCCAGATCCATGAGGAAATCTGCCCGTTCGTCAGGCCTGCAGCCTGGCCAGCCTGGAACATCAGCACCAGCGAACTGGTGTAGCCGGTAAGCATGGCGATAAAGCCGGCGACTACCGCCGAAGTCGAGGTGTCGGCTAATGGCCGTAAGCGGGTTTGCGGTAGATCGTGCATTAGAGCAATCCAGTGTCGGCAAAGATGGGATACAGCGAGGCGACCAGCAGCAGGGCCATGCCGATATTGAAGATACGCAGCGCTCGGGCGTTACTCAGCCAGTTGCGCAGAAGGCTGCCCGCGACCGTCCACAGACCGACGCTGGGGCAGTTGACCAGGGCGAACAGCGCGGCGATCAGCAGCACGTTGACCACAAAGTTCTCTTGCGGGGTGTAGGTGGTAATGGCACCGATGGCCATGATCCAGGCTTTCGGGTTGACCCACTGAAAGGCCGCCGCCTGCAGAAAGGTAAAGGGTTTACCCACGGGCTTGCCGCCATCCTGCGGTGCTCCGGAGCCGGCAATCTTCCAGGCCAGGTACAGCAGGTAGGCCGCGCCCAGGTAGCGCAGCACGCTGTGCAGCAGTGGTACTTGCTCGAACAACTGGCCAAGGCCAAGGCCCACGGAGGCCACCAGCAGCATAAAGCCCAGGCTGATACCGAACATATGCGGCAGGCTGCGACGCAGGCCGAAGTTCACCCCGCTGGCCAGCAGCATCATATTGTTCGGCCCCGGCGTAACCGAGGTGACAAAAGCGAAGGCGATAAAGGCGAGCAGCAGTTCGGTGGTCATGGCGCAGGCTCATAGCACTTATTGGGGGCAGTGCTGATCAGCCTAGGGGCAGATGCCCAGAGCGTCGCGGTACAGCGATGCAGGCAATGGGCGGTACAGTTTCAGGCGGCTCGTTTGTGGCGTCAGTACAGTTTTATACCGGGAGTGTTCTCTCAGCTTTCACTGGCGCTGTTATGCAGGGTTTGGTTGACCTGCAACCAGCCGCTGACGGCGGTTTCCCCGGCTTCACTGAATGCCCGCTGCAGCAGCTTGGCCTGTTCACGGCGCAGGGCCTGTTCCAGCTTGGCGCCTTCAGCCGTAAAGCCGAGCAGTCGTTTGCGCTTGTCGTCTTCAGCGGCAAGGCTCTGCACCAGGTTCATTTCCAGCAATTGGCGCAGGGGAGTGTTCAGCGCCTGCTTGCTGACGCCCAGGTAGCCGAGCAGCTCTTTCATGCTCAGGCCCGGGTACTTGGCGATAAAGAACAGAATGCGGTGGTGCACCCGCGACAGGCCGCGGCGCGCCAGCATCTCATCGGCCTTGGCGGTAAACGCCTGGTAGCCAAAGAAGAAGGCTTCCATGGCCGTCTGCTGAGTGGTTGTGCTCTTGAGGTCAAGCATTAAGGTCAAGCCTATTGACGTATTCGGGTTGATCGTCGTAGTTTCAGGCAAACAGAATTTCGGTCAAACAGTTTGACCTATTTTTATTTGCCTTTGCTACCGGTGATATCCATGGCCTTCTCCGAACGTGTTGCCCGCCTGAAAAGCTCCCTGATCCGTGAAATTCTCGCCGCGGCGCAGCGTCCGGAAGTCATGTCCTTTGCTGGCGGGTTGCCAGCTGAGCCGATGTTGCCGAAGGTCGAATGGGCCGATATGCCGGCCAGCATGGGCCAGTACGGCATGAGCGAAGGCGAGCCGGCGTTGCGTGAGGCGATTGCCGCCGAGGCTCGCGCTCTGGGCGTACCCTGCGAGGCCAGCCAGGTATTGATCGTCAGCGGTTCGCAGCAGACGTTGGACTTGGCCAGCAAGCTGTTTATCGATCCGGGCACCGAAGTGCTGCTCGAAGCGCCGACCTACCTGGCTGCGCTGCAGGCCTTCCAGCTGTTCGGCGCCGATTGCATTGCCGTACCGCAGGAAGCCGATGGCCCGCAGATTGATGCGCTGCGTCAGCGTCTGCAGAACCACAAACCGGCCTTCGCCTACCTGATCCCGACCTTCCAGAACCCTTCGGCGGTGCGTTATAGCGAGGCCAAGCGTGACGCGGTAGCGGCGCTGCTGGATGAGTTCGGTGTGACCCTGATTGAAGATGAGCCATACCGCGAGCTGGTATTCGATGATGGCAGTGCCACGCCGATTGTCAGCCGTCTGCAAAAGGCCAGCTGGATTTACACCGGCACGGTGTCGAAAACCCTGCTGCCTGGCCTGCGCGTCGGCTACCTGATCGCCACTCCGGACTTGTTCCCTTACCTGTTGCGGCTCAAGCAGTCGGCGGACCTGCACACCAACCGCATCGGTCAGTGGCAGGCGCTGCAGTGGCTGGGCAGCGAGAAATACCGTGGCCACCTGGCCGAGCTGCGCGACTTCTACCGCATCCGCCGTGATGCCATGCAAGCGGTGCTGGAAGAACATTTCAGCGACCTTGCCGACTGGCAGGTGCCTCAGGGCGGTCTGTTCTTCTGGCTGACCCTCAAGCAGCCGCTGGACACCCGCACGCTGCTGGCACCGGCGCTGGCGCAGAACGTGGCGTTTATGCCGGGTGAGCCGTTCTTTATCGATCCGGACGCCAACCCTGGCCATTTGCGGCTTAACTTCAGCCACGTCGCACCGGAGCGCCTGAACGAAGGTCTCAAGCGTCTGGCCGAGGTGATTCGTCAGGCGCAAGCAAGCTAATCCACGCGGTCAAGCAGGTTGGAGGAGGGCGATATGTACAAGGTTTATGGCGATTACCGCTCGGGCAACTGCTACAAGGTCAAGCTGATGCTGCACCTGCTGGATCAGCCCTATGAGTGGATCCCGATCGATATCCTCAAGGGCGAGACCCAGAGCGATGCCTTTCTGGCCAAGAATCCCAACGGCAAAATCCCGGTGCTGGAGCTGGAAGACGGCACCTGCCTGTGGGAATCCAATGCCATCCTCAACTTCCTCGCCGACGGCAGCGCGTTTCTGCCCAGTGAGCCGCGCCTGCGCACTCAGGTGCTGCAGTGGCAGTTCTTTGAGCAGTACAGTCACGAGCCTTATGTCGCGGTGGCACGCTTTATTCAGCTCTATCAGGGCCTGCCTGAAGCGCGCCGTAGCGAGTACGAGGAGTGCCATGTGCGCGGTCACAAGGCACTCAAGGTGATGGAGAAGCAGCTGCAGCGCACGCCCTATCTGGTTGGCGAGAACTTCTCGATTGCCGATATCGCTCTGTATGCCTACACCCACGTGGCGGACGAAGGCGGTTTCGACCTGGCCCCATATCCGGCCATCCGCACCTGGCTGGCGCGGGTTGCCAGTCACCCGCGCTACATCGGCATGCTCGATTGATAGACGTCGGATGAGCTGAGCGGTGAGAGGCGCTACGCGTTCTCACCGCGCAGTCGCCAGTTCGCAGTAAAAAGCACTTATCATTCAACGATCTATCTTCTGTCTGGGTCGCGAATGCCAACTGCTGTTCAGCGTTACAAGCGGCTCTTGTCTGCCGCTCTGGCGCGCTACTTTCCCCATACCACAGCCTATCTACGTGCCGAGCGTGAAGCGGCTGCGCCGTTAAAAAAGCCTACACCACGGACCAAAAAAGCGCCTGCCAAGGGCCAATCGGCTAGCATGAAACCGCCGGCTAAACCGCGCCGCACTGCCAGTAAACCCAGCACTCAAGGTATTTACGGGCCGGCCATGCTGGCGGTCGAAGCCGCGCACGCTCAGGCCATGCGCGAGCAGGTGGCGCGGGCGGTGACGGCTGGGTTGCTTAGTGCGCCGTCGGCTGAGCAGTGGGCGATGATCCTCAGTCATCATCCGCTGACACGCATCTTCGCCGGGGCCGGTTCGGGTAAGTCCACCACGCTGGTGCTGCGGGTGGTGTTTATGTTCTGTCACCTGGGCATCAAGCCCGAGCAGCTGACGGTGATTTCCTTTACCAATGCGTCCTGCGCCGAACTGCGTGAACAGCTGCTCAAGGTGTTGGGCTTCTTCAACTATCCCTTCGATGCCGTGCAGGCGCGCCAGTGCGTGCGCACCTTTCATGCGGCCATGGGCAGTGTGGCCAAGAGTACGCTGGGTAATCCGCGTTGGTTCGAACAGCTGGATGATCCGCGGGCGGCGAGTCGTGAGCTGGATAACCCGCTCAGCGCCGGCCGCTTGCGCCCAGCCCAGCAACGTCTACTGAAACAGGCTTACCAGCAATGCTATGCCGAGCAGCCGGTTTTTCGTCAGCAGGTGCACAGCCTGTTGCAACTGCCGATGCCGCCGCTTGAGAGTGGGCGTCAGGCTAAGGCCCCACTGGATCCGTACCGGCTGGCGGGGGAGTTCAGCGCTGCGCCGTTGTATGAAGCCTTTTATGCCCAGGCCGAGTTTGCCGAGAGCATTGGCATTGAGCTGTCGGCTTTGCAGCCGCAGAACGTTGAGACTGCAGCGCCGGTACGCGGGTTTCTTGAGGCATTGCGGCTGTTCTGGCCGTACTTCGAGCGCGCTTTGCAGGCGCAGGGTTTGATGACGTTTAACGGCGCCTTTGCTGAGCTGACGGCGCGGCTTAATGCCGGCGGGAAAAGTGTTGCGCCAGAGCTGCTGGCGCCATTTAGCCATCTGCTGATCGACGAATTTCAGGACATCTCGCCGCAGATCGTGCAGTGGTTGCAGGCCGTGCAGCGCACCCTGGTCGGACAGGGGGCAACCGTTAGCCTGATGGCCATCGGCGATGACTGGCAGTCGATCTACGGCTGGCGCGGTAGCTCGCCGCAGCTGTTTATCGACTTCGACCGGCACTTTCCCGGTAAAGGCAAAGCCAAACGCAGCGCCGTGCTGACCCTGGCCAACAACTACCGTTCGATTGAGCCGATTATCCGTGACGCTGAAGCGCTGCTCGGCGACGTGCAGCACAAACAGGCGAAGGTCAGTCAGGCGATCAAAGCTACCCAGCCTGGTGATCATGGCGTGCGCCTGATCCAGCGCTTCGACAGCAAGGCACGCCTGCCGGAGCTGCTCAAGCAGATCCGTGAACAATGCGCCTACGCCGCCGAGCGCAATAGCCGTGAGCGCAATGCGGTGCTGCTGCTGAGTCGGCGCAACGAACCGCTGCAGGCCATCACCGCGCAGCTGGACCAGAAACTGCCGGTCAAGGCCTACACCATCCACCGCGCCAAGGGCTTGCAGGCCGAAGTGGCGATCATCCTTGATGAGTGCCAACCGCCCGAGTCGCACCCGCTACGCAATGCGCTGTATGCCTGTTCGGGCTTCTTCAGCAACAGCTACGACCAGGCGATGCAGGAGGAAAGCCTGCGCCTGGCCTATGTGGCGATCACCCGTGGCGTCAGCCGCGTCTTTTGGTACTGCCAGAAAACCCAGGGCGCAACGCGCATTCTGGCGGGGCGAGGGCGGTAGCCGATTAGGGGAATGTCAGCGTCATGCGGTGTTGCCATTCGACGCGAGAGTGCAGGGAAGTACCTTGAGAGCGTTCGAGAGTTGCGCCGTATGCCCGCATCACCTTGATTGGCATACGGCCAGCCCCGGCCTACTTTTGCGCCGTCACAGTAGCATTGCGCGCTTGAGCAGGTCGTAGAGCCCTTCAGGTACCAGCGGTGATGCCGGGGTGAAGCTGGCGCTGGAGTGCCACGCGGCCCTGAACGGCGCGCCATCGCTTTCGTGGCCGTCTAGCCAGGGTTGTTCATAGACCTCTGCGTCGTCAAACCTGGCATCGTAGACCTGTACAATCTCGTGCCCTGGCTTGCCTGCGTAGGTGAAGATGCTTTCCAGCGTGCCAATCAGGCGAATGTCGCTGATCGAGCGGCCCAGTTCTTCCTGCACTTCGCGGACGATGGCGTCGCGGCTCCTTTCGCCGAATTCAATGCCGCCGCCAATGGGGCGAAAGAGCATCCGGTTCTCATCGGCGTCGTGGAATTGGTTGACCAGTATTTTCCCCTGATGATGAAAAATGCACAGCGCGAGCGGGCGGATGAAGTGTTTTGCCACGAGTAATCATCCCTTTATTCGGGTCGTCAGTTGATCGAACTGGGCCGGGTTGCAGGTGTTGCGGGCAACTGAGCCTGAAAAGCGGCAATCTCTCGGCCGCCGCGTAAATGCACTGTTGGCACCGTCGGGCCTATAGCCATGCGCACGGCCTCGATACCTTGGCGGTAGCCATGGTCGAACTGCCAGACGAATTTAAGAAAATCCAGAAATGCCCGGTCGAGTTGCTCTCTACAGCCAGCCGCAAGGTCGGGGCGCGGTCGGTTCAAGACGCTACGCACGATGACGCGCCTCAGGCAGGTCAGGCGCGGTGTATCCAGCCAGATGATCAGGTCGGCGCTGGGCAGGCGCAGGTCGAAGGTGCGGCGGGCGTAGTTGCCTTCGCAGACCCAGGTCTCCGTAGTGAGCGCATCACGCACCCTTTCACGGAACTGCGCCGCGTCGGGCTCGACCCAGCCGGGCTCCCAGAACAGGGTATCAAGATGCACGACGGCTACGCCGAGGCGCTTGCCCAAGGCCCGCGCCAGTGTGGACTTGCCGCTGCCGGCATTGCCCAAGATCACAATCCGTTGCACGAGGAGCTTCCATCCGTGGAGAAGGGGCGGCGATTCTGCTGATTTTTACCGGACTGTCAACCGCGCGTTTTTCGGCTCATGCAGTCGGCCGGCGTCTGGCCCTTTGGTCAGCTTACGACCCTCTCACCTTGGCCTTAAATATCGCGAAACAGGTCATGGGCGTTCAGCAGGTCGTAGGCGATCTGCGGGCGTTTTTCCAAACCTCGGCGGATGGCGGTGGGGATGGCCTGGCGGGTCTTGCGGCAAAGGCCGGGGAGTTCATCGATCTCGATCTGGATACCGCGCATGCTGCGTACTTCGTTAAAACCGGGCGCAACGGCAACGCGCACGCCGAGTTGTTCGTAGATGCGCCGCTGCAGTTTTTCCAGATCGGCCAGGCTCTCGAGGTTTTCCAGGCGCTCCAGCAGGCGTTTTTCCTCGGCGCGGGTGAGCAACAGGATGCGCATATCGCTGCTGGCATTCTCCAGCAGTTGCTCGCGCCCGCAATCACAGGCACCGGGTGGGCAGGGTTGACGCAATGGCGGGGTATTGGTCATGGGCTCCGATCATAGCCAGCTGCGGGGCCATTTGCCCATGCCCGGCATGGACAAAGCTGTTATTGGGCGGATAATCCGCCTCCATGCGATTGCCCACGACTACCTCCGCTGCCATGCGCTCACTGCGAACTGCCCTGATCTGCATGCTGATGCTCGCCCTCCCGGCGCAGGGCATGGCCGCCCTCAGCCTGCAGCTATGCGCGCTAACCCAGCAGAGCAGCGCGACGGCGCAGGTTGATGCGCAGATGGCGGCGCACCATCCGGGCATGCTGGTCACGGCTCAAGCTGCTGAGCAATCTGCACACGGCGGACATCTCTTGGGCGATAACACCAGCAATGCGCGAGCGGATCTGGATAAAAGCCTGTGTAGCCTTTGTGCGTTCTGTGTGGGGGCGGCCACCCTGAATTCAGTGAAGGGCTGTGATGCGCCGCTGCAAGCCAGTGAGCCATCCCTGGCGCGCCTTGAGCAGTTTGTGGGCTTTATCAGCGAACCCCTCGAACGTCCCCCGCGGTTATTTCTCGTCTGAACAGTGTGTTGCTGTGTGCCGCCAGCGCTTTGCTGCGTCTGGCCCGCAGCGTTTATTCAGTTGCGAATTCGAGAACCTAACCATGAGTGCATCTTCAAATTCCGTTGCTTTGCTGTTGAGTCTGAGCCTGCTGTTGGGCGCCGGTACTGCGCTGGCCGCTGGCGAACATCACGGCGCGCATCACGCGGCAGCGCCGGCCAAACAGCAGAAAGCCTGGGGCATCGCCGGCGAGCCGGAGCAGGTCAGCCGAACAATCGAAATCAGCATGAACGATCAGATGCGTTTCAGCCCTGACCAGCTTGAAGTCAAACAGGGCGAAACCATCCGCTTTATCCATCGCAATGAGGGGCAGGTCATGCACGAGTTTGTGCTCGGCACCCAGGCGGAGTTGCAGGCGCATGCGGCGATGATGGCGTCAGCAGCGGGCATGCAGCATGAGTCAGCAGATATGACGCATGTTGCGCCGGGGCAGCAGGAGGAGGTTGTCTGGACCTTCAACCGTGTCGGTGAATTCGACTTTGCCTGCCTGATTCCCGGCCACTACCAGGCCGGTATGGTCGGCAAGGTACGGGTGCTGGCGAACTGAATAGTCTGGGCTGAGTAATCAGCCATAACGCTGAAACAACCGGGGCCGCTTTGCGGCCCCGGTTGTTTGTTCAGACTGCGGCAAAGCGCTCGTCGAGATACGCGATGATCGCCTTGGACTCATACAGCCAGGTGCTCTGGCCGTTTTCTTCGATGCGCAGGCACGGCACCTTGATCTTGCCGCCTTGCTGCTCCAGTTCGCTGCGCGCCTGGGCGTCGTTTTTCGCGTCGCGCAGGGCCACTGGCACATTCAGTTTGTGCAGGGTGCGGCGGGTTTTGACGCAGAACGGGCAGGCGTGGAACTGGTACAGCGCGAGGTTTCTGGCGTTTTGCTCAACCGCAGCCTGAGCTTCTGCGGTGCGTTTGAGTTTGGCCGGACGGCTGATCCAGTCGAGGAAGACGATCAACTGGCCGAGGCCGATGCGCAGTGCCTTGATAATCATGCGGGGGCAAACCTTGGGTAGCTAAATACGGGTGCGCAGCTTACCCGAGTTTGCTGCGATTGGCCCGGCGCTGGCCGTGCTCTTGGTCGAACGGCATAATCCGCGCTCGATTGCCTGACCTTGCCGAGCCTGCGATGAAACCCGAAGACCTGCTGTTGCTGGTGACCCGCGAAATGCCCTTCGGCAAATACAAAGGCCGTCTGCTTGCCGATCTGCCGGGTAACTACCTCAACTGGTTTGCCCGTGAAGGTTTCCCCCAGGGTGAAATCGGCCGGCTGCTGGCGCTGATGCAGGAGATTGATCATAACGGTCTGTCGGGCCTGCTCGATCCGTTACGCAGCAAACCACGGGTGCCGCTCAAGGGCCGCTAGTGCCCTTGAGGTAAGGTATTGCGGTTATTCCACGATCGACCATTTGCCATCTTTCTTTTCGGCGAGGCCGCGTTCTTCCAGGCTTTTCAGATACAGCTGCAGGCCGCGGTCCCCTCGTGACTGGAGGAAAGGCAACAGCCGTGGCAGAACACCGGGAAACAGCATCAGTAGTTTGCTAAGCCAGAGTTCTGCGGCTTTAGGTGCGCTCTCCAGGCAAGGGGCGTCGATAACTTTGATGATGTGTTCGGCTACGGTCTCTGGCGACTGTGGCATATCCATGAACTGCAATGCGTTGCCCCCTGACACGGCCTCGTGGCGCAGCATGGGCGTGTCTGTGGCGGATGGCAGGATGCAGCAGACCTGGATGCCTTTGGGTTTTAAATCCAGTGCCAGAGAAAGCATGGCGCCCCGCAGGCCAAACTTGCTGGCGCAGTAGAGTGGGCTCTCCGGCGTTGGGAAGATGCCGGCCACTGAAACCGTTGTGATCAGGCGTGCATTGGCCGAGCGCTCAAGCAATGGGATCGCCTGCCGGGTCAGTAGCAGCGGTGCGAGCAGGTTGATATTCAGTTCCTGGGCAATACTTTCGTTCGTACGTTCGGCAAATGGCCCGACTTGCACGATCGCGGCGTTGTTGATCAGTACATCGAGCCGCGCAAAGCGCTGTGTGATAAAGGTGATCAGTGCTGCAATGTGCTCCGGGTCACTGAGGTCAGCTGGGAACGCATGTGCACGTGGCCCCAGGCGCTCACACAGCTCGTTAAGCCGTGTGGCATTGAGGTCGGCCAAAACAAGTTGTACGTCGCGTCGCGCCAGTTGGGCGCAGAGTGACTGACCGATACCACCGGCAGCACCGGTGATCAGAATGATTTCGCTCACGTTATTCACCTTGCTCAGGATGCACGGGATAAGGGCTGCATGACGTAGCCCTGCTGGCTACGAACCGGGTTGAAATAGCCGGCTTCCAGCTCATTCCAGCCCATGCGTTGACGCAGCCTGCGCATGTGTTTTTTCAGCGCGTGCACCTCCAGATACACCTCGTGGCGCTGAGATTTGACGAATTGAATGCCGCCGCTGAGGTCCGGATCATCCTCGTTGATCAGTGTCTGGAATTCCTGGGCCATGCGCGGGCGCTTGAGTTGGTCAGCCAGGTAGCAGGCGATCAAGTGCGCCTCGTTGTCGAACAGTTTGTAAGCGCTGGAGTTGGTTTCCAGGTAGCCGATGCCAAACAGGTTGTGATGCTGACGGCTGAAAATGGACAGGTACATGTGCGGACGTCCGCCTTTCCATTCGAAGTAGTCGGTCGCGTAGCGGCAGCTCCACTTATAACCGGTGGCATAGAGCACCAGGTCGAGGTGCTCACGTGTGCCGTCCTGGAAAACCACCTGGTCAGCGTCGAAATGTGAGATGTCCGGGCGTGCCTGAATATCGCCGTGCTGAAGGTAATGCAGCAGTTGGCTGTTGAGGAGTGGGTGGCTTTCGAAGAGTTTGTGATCCGGTTTGGGCAGGCCAAAGCGTGTCAGGTTGCCGTTGACCATCCGCAGAATGCTTCCGAATATGAGCCGCGTCAGCCACATGGGCAGTTGTGGGCCTTTTTCACTGACCTCGTCTGCCGGTAGACCAAACAGGTGTTTGGGAATGAAGTGGTAGCCACGGCGCAGGCTGATAAACGCCTTGTCAGCGTTGGCGGCTGCATCACAGGCAATATCTGCTCCGGAGTTACCTGCGCCGACGATCATCACGCGTTTGCCTTTGAACTCGTCAGGATGGCGATACGTGACCGAGTGGCGAATTTCTCCGCTGAAATGCCCCTTGATTTCGGGCATGTTCGGGTCCCAGTTGCAACCGGTGGCACAGACCAGGGCCATGTAGCGGCGGCGTTCACCGTTGTGCAGCGTCACGATCCAGCGGTCGTCTTGATCTTTATCGACCCGCTCCACAGGGGTGTTGAATCGCACCTTGTCGTAAAGGCCGAATGCGAGGGCAAACGAGCGCAGGTATTCGAGAATTTGCCGGTTGCTTGGGTAGTCCGGAAAGTGTTTGGGCATCGGGTAGTCGAGAAAGCCCGACAGGTCGCGTGACGAAATGAAGTGGGCGGATTCGTACATGGGCGTACCTGGATTATCCAGATCCCAGACGCCGCCGAAGTCGCTGTGTCGCTCGAACTGTTCGTAGTTCAGCCCTTGCCGTTTTAGCGCACGGGCCATGCACAGGCCTCCGGGGCCGCCGCCAATGATGCAGACGGTATTGCCGCAATCTGTGTAAGAGGTATTGCTGGACATGATTGTCTCCGTGGCGATAGGTGATGATGGCCACGTTAGCGCCTGGTCGGTTTGTTCATCAGGTCGCTGGCGGACAGTGAAGGGGGCTTAAACGGCCACCATTGCAGTCGTTTATTTCCAGGCGTGGCTGTAGCGGTTAACGTTCACGCAGCCGCTAGTGCTTTCAGATGATCCTTGTGCAGCGGATGACGGAGCCTGCATGAAAGATATTGCCGACCCGCGTTTTTCCAGCGCCTCTGCGCCGCCACATGTGTCCCGCCTGTTGCTCAGGGTCGCGGCGGAGCGCGATGGGGATGTGGAGCGAATCTGCATGGGTTTGGGTTTTGCGCCGGCGGATCTGGAACGGCCAGGGTTTCGTCTTTCCCATCGGCAGAGCTATCTGCTGGTCAGGCGCATCCTGGCGCAAATGGGGGACAACGGCCTGGGGTTGGCGGTTGGTGGGCGGCAGACCGCCGTTTCTTTGGGGTTGGTTGGGCTCGGCATGCAGGCCAGTCCCAGCCTTGGCGCCGCGATGAGGCTTGGGCTGGATTACCAGCGCCACGCCGGCGCGATGTTGGACTATGGCCTGGAAACCCAGGTGGATACAGCTCGAGTGGTGCTGACGCCACGTTTCTATGAGTCGGATGTCGTGACCTTTTACATGGAGGAGGCCTTCTCCAGTGCGCTGAGCATCATCAGGCACCTCACGGGTGTTCGGTTCAAACCCAAGTTGTTACGGCTGGATTACCCGCGTCCCGCGCATGGGCACCTCTATGACGCGCTGTTTGAATGCCCCGTGCATTTCGCTGAGGCAGTCAACGCTATTGAGTTTGAGCTTTCCTGGCTTGAGATTGCGCTGGCGACTCGTGATGACGCTGTTGCCGCCGAAGTGACTGCTTTGCTCACCGAGGCACGCTGGATCGACCAGGAACGTTGCGAGTTGATTGAAGGGCTGCAGCGGGAAGTGCGTAAGCAACTCGGTGCGCCCCCCTCACTGACGGAGCTCGCGCATCAGCTCAATATCAGTGAACGTACATTACGCCGAAGAATTGAGTCGGCGGGTTTGAGTTACCAGGCCGTTATTGATGAAGCGCGCCGTTCGCGGGCCCTGTCGCTACTGGGGCGTGAGGAGTTGTCATTGATGGAGGTAGCGTTTCAGACGGGCTTCAGCGATGAGCGCAATTTTCGGCGTGCGTTCAAACGCTGGACCGGCATGTCGCCGCGTGAAGCACGTAAGCGTCTTATTCAGCAGTTGCAAGATGTCATCTAGTGCACACGGGGTGATGGGGTGCTTTCGCAGTCATCAGCCAGTGTGTGACCGGGAAAGTGCCATTCAAGTTGAATAAAGAGCCACTGTTTGCCCTTGGCAATAAAAAACCGGCTTGTGGCCGGTTTTTTATTGCGTGCCATCCGTGGCCGCAGGCTGTGTCGCGCAAGGCGACGGTAAACAGTGCTTCTGGCAATTTGCATTGCCTAACAGGCGCTTTACTGCGCCTGGCTGACCTCTGGTGTGAGGGCCAGCGGTGGCACTTCAACGAACTCCAGTTGCAGGCGTTCGCTGCTCCAGGCGCGGGTCTTATTGGTCAGCGCCAGGTCGTCGTTCAGCTTTTGGCCGTAAGACGGGATGATTTCTTTCAGTTTGGTTTGCCACTCAGGGCTCTGCATCTCGTTCTTGAAGGTCTTCTCCAGCACCGAGAGCATGATAGGTGCGGCCGTCGATGCTCCCGGCGATGCGCCGAGCAGGGCAGCGATGCTGCCATCGGCGGCGCTGACCACTTCGGTACCGAACTGCAGAATGCCGCCGTGTTCGGCGTCTTTCTTGATGATCTGTACGCGCTGACCCGCCTGGATAAGCTCCCAATCCTCCGATTTGGCATTGGGGAAGTACTCGCGTAGCGAAGCCATGCGGTCTTCCTGGCTGAGCATCAGCTGGCCCATCAGGTAGGTGCTGAGCGAGAAATTATCGATGCCGGCGTGGGTCATCGGCAGGATGTTGTCGGTGGTTAGGGCGCTGAAGGTGTCGAGCAGCGAGCCGTTTTTCAGGAACTTGGTGGAGAAGGTGGCGAATGGGCCGAACAGCAGCACCTTCTTGCCATCGATCACCCGAGTGTCCAGGTGCGGCACGGACATTGGCGGGGAACCGACCGAGGCTTTGCCATAGACCTTGGCTTGGTGCTGGGCGACGATTTCCGGGTTGCTGGTGGCGAGGAACGAGCCGCCGACCGGGAAGCCGGCATAGCCTTCGGCCTCGCTGATGCCGGACATCTGCAGCAGCTTCAGCGCCGCGCCGCCGGCGCCGATAAAGACGAACCTGGCGTTGATGGTTTTCTCGGCGCCGCCGTTGCTCAGGTCAGCCACCCGTACGTTCCAGGTGTTGTCGGCGTTACGCTCGATACCGCGCACTTCATGCTGCAGGTTGAGGCTGACGTTGTCCTGCTGGCTCAGCGAGTCGAACAGCTGACGGGTGATCTCGCCAAAGTTGACGTCGGTGCCAATCGACACGCGGGTGGCGGCGAGCTTCTGCCCGGGCTCGCGGCCTTGCATCACCAGCGGTACCCACTGCCCGATCTGCTGCGGGTCTTCGGAATACTCCATGCCGCGAAACAGCGAACTGGCTTGCAGCGCCGCATGGCGCTTCTTGAGGAACTCGACGTTGTCATCGCCCCAGACAAAGCTCATGTGCGGCACGTTGTTGATAAACGAAGGCGGGTTGTTCAGCACCTTGCGCTCAACCTGATAGGCCCAGAACTGTTTGGAAATCTCGAAGGACTCGTTGATCGCCACCGCTTTGCTGATATCGATGCTGCCATCGGCCAGTTCGGGGGTGTAGTTCAGTTCACAGAAGGCCGAGTGGCCGGTGCCGGCATTGTTCCAGGCATTGGAGCTTTCATCGGCGACGCGGTCGAGTCGCTCATAGATGTCGATGCTCCAGCCCGGCTCCAGCTCATTGAGGTAGGTGCCCAGGCTGGCACTCATGATGCCGCCGCCAACCAGAAGGACGTCCACGGTTTTTTCTGGCTCAGGGTGCTTGGCGCAGCCGATCACGCTCAGGCACAGGAGGGTCAACAGGAGTTTTTTCATTAAACCAACCATCTTATCGGTGAAGTCAAAATGACGACCTGGGCGACACGGGATCAGGCGTATGGCAATAGCCTGCATGCCCGTCGGCGGGCGACAGGCGCAGGGCAGGTGTACAGGGCGTCGTGTGCGTAACGGCAGTGGCTCATGGCGCAGTTGGCGAAGCACTGCGCAAGCGTTGCAAGGCGTGGGGCGACTGCCGTTGCCCGGCTTATCGCAAGAAGCATGCCCGCAGCACGCCAGCCCCAAGCTGCGGCGGCGTTGCCGCAGGCGGCTGGGCGTTATACCTGTTTCGGGTGGCGTGATCTCGCCATGTTTGGGCGGTTTTACCGGGGTTTTTGGCGGATTGTCGCCGCCTGCCTTGATCGCGTGCAGGCGCAAAAAAACCGGCGCTAGGCCGGTTTTGGGTGCTGCACAGGCTTGATCAGTTATTGACCAGACTGAGGAACTCGCTGCGCGTGGCGGCGTTTTCGCGGAACTCGCCGAGCATCACCGAGGTGACCATGGAGGAATTCTGCTTCTCTACGCCGCGCATCATCATGCACATGTGCTGGGCTTCGATCACCACCGCCACACCGAGGGCGCCGGTGACTTGCTGGATGGCTTCGGCGATCTGCCGGCTGAGGTTTTCCTGAATCTGCAGGCGGCGTGCGTACATGTCGACGATGCGCGCGACTTTCGACAGGCCGAGCACCTTGCCACTCGGGATATAGGCGACATGGGCCTTGCCGATAAAGGGCAGCAGGTGGTGCTCGCACAGCGAATACAGTTCGATGTTCTTCACCAGCACCATTTCGCTGTTATCGGAGCTGAACAGCGCGCCGTTGGTGACTTCTTCGAGGGTCTGCTGGTAACCCTTGCACAGGTACTGCATGGCTTTGGCAGCACGCTTGGGGGTGTCGAGCAGGCCTTCGCGGGACACGTCCTCGCCAAGCTGGCCAAGGATCGCGGTGTAGTTTTGTTCCAGGGACATGATCTTCCTGTGGCACTAGCGGAGATATACAGACGCGCAGGTTAGGGCGGTGCCGCCGGGCTGGCAAGGGCACGGCACGCCAATTTGCCTCAGTTTTCTGACGTGGGCGGTAGCTGGGCAGCCCAGTTGTCGGCCCACAGGGTCAGTGGCAGGAACTGTTCAACCAGCTCCAGGCCCAGGCGTGATAGCTGGTAGCCCCGTTCGCCGTTCTCCAGCAGTTGGGCGTCACGCAGCTCTCCCAGGCGGGTATTGAGTACCGAAGGCGACAAGCCTGCGCAGCGGTTCTGCAGCTCACGAAAATTGGCCGGCGACTGATGCAGCTCCCAGAGCACGCGCAGGCTCCAGCGGCGGCCCAGCAGGTCGAGCAGTGCCATGATCGGGCGGCCTGTCTGCGAGCCGCGTACCGGTTGGCCGGGTGTAGGGGTATCCATGAAGGCTCCTTGCTTCTTTTTTAGTAGCGATCTAGAGTGGCTTTGCTACTTTTTCCGTAGCTTAACAGCCTGTCAGGAGTATTGCCTATGTACAGCCCACGTATTCAACCGGTGCAACCACCTTATGCCGCTGATGTGCAGGCGGCGTTTGATCGGGTCATGCCGCCGGGGATGCCGCCGTTGAAACTGTTTCGCAGCATGGCGCACAACCCGCGAGTGTTGCAGCGCTTGCTGGCGGCAGGCTTGCTTGATCGCGGCAGCATCAGCCTGCGCGAGCGCGAACTGCTGATCCTGCGCACCACGGCACGTTGCGGTGCAGAGTACGAATGGGGGGTGCACGTCGCCGTATTCAATGCTCAGGCGGGGTTCAGTCCAGAGCAGTTGGCTGATACCTGCGCCGTTGTGCCTAATTGTGAGCTATGGAGTTCGGCTGAGCAGGCGCTGTTGGCGTTGGTTGACAGCCTGCATAGCAGCGCAACGCTGGACGATCACCTGTGGCAACAACTCAGTGCTGAATTCACTGAGTCGCAGCTGATCGAGTGTCTGGTGCTGGTGGGGTTCTACCATGCGGTGTCGTTCGTGGTGAACGGTCTGCGTGTCGAACATGAGGCGCAGACCCCCCGCTTTGCCCGTTAGACGAGGGCTTACTCGTCGCGGCCATCCATCATGGTGCGCTTGAGCATCACGTACACCGCGCCAGTGCCGCCATGCTTGGCCAGGCAGGAGGTAAAGCCGAGCACTTGCGGATGCTGGCGCAGCCAGGTGTTGACGTGACTTTTGATCATCGGTTTGCGGCCATCCATGCGCACAGCCTTGCCATGGGTGACGCGTACGCAGCGTACTTCCAGCTTGTTGGCTTCGGCGATGAACTCCCAGAGGGTGTCGCGGGCCTTTTCCACGCTCATGCCATGCAGGTCGAGGCTGCCCTCGAAGCTGATCTGGCCGAGCTTTAGCTTGCGCATCTGGCCTTCCTGCACGCCGTTGGCGGCCCAGTAAAGCGGGTCTTCGGCGCCGACGTCGATGACAAACTGATCAGACAGACCATCGACCTTAATACTGTCCACGCGCGCCGTGGCGGCCTGGCGCAGGGTGGCCAGCTGGGCACGGTTGGGCTTCGGCTTACCGGTGTCGGCGCGGTCATGCTTGATGGGTTTGACGCCGCGTAGTTCGGCTTTGAACAGGGAAAAGTCATCGTCTTGCATTTAGGGTCTGTTACCGTTTTGTCGTGGCTGCGCCGGAGCCTGTTTTAGCGCGAGGTAAGGCACGAGACGCGAAGTTTGGTGTTCCAAATGAGTGTCGAGAAACGCAGTATCGCGCTAAAACAGGCCCGGCCCTTCGGGTTGCGCGAAAAATCTCGCCATGCGGTGTTGGAGGTCTTGGCAAGGGAGCGACCATTACCTGCGCCCTCCGCCTAGCCTGGCGAGATTTTACGCGGCAACGCGCCTCGCGACAAAACGGTAACAGGCCCTAGATCTCCGCGAAGGCCGCTAGTGTACCCAAGCTGTCGGTGTTTGTGCTGGTCTGGGCCTCAGTCGCGTTTTTTCAGCAGATGCGGGGCCATATTCAGGTCGTTGGTGTGGCGTGCACGGCGGCGGCAGCGGCGCCAGAGCATGACGCCGACATACAGCAGGGCCAGGCCGATCACGGCGAACAGGCTGGCGGCCACCGCTGATTCGTTGAGCGGGCCGAGTACCGAATGCTGGCCGAGCAGAGCCGCAATACCGGCCATGCTCAGCAGAATGCCGAATGTCGCCAGCAGAGCGGCCAGTGCCGCCCCCAGGCGCGTGCGCCAGTTGCCGGCACTGCGTGGGCGCAGGCGGCGGGCGTCAAAACCATCGGAGAGCTTCATGCCGATTTCCTCATGCCGATTGACTCAGTGGCTATCGGCGCTATGACCGGCCGCTGCCGGTGTGGTTCAACAGTCACTGCCCAGGGTGTGATCGCGCACGCGTTTGTCAGGCGCCTCAGAGCAGCGCGCTGGCGCGTGGCACCACGGCAGCAAAGTTGTCGGCCAGGGCGATCATCTCGGCCCGGTGCATGTCGGCCGCGCTGATCACCTGACCGTCTGGCGTCGGCAGGTCACGGGTGGCGCAGGCCGCATCGACCACGGTGCAACGGTAACCATAGTCCTTGGTGGCGCGTACCGTGGTGCTGATGCTGGAATGGGTCATAAAGCCGCAGACGATCAGGTCCAACCGGCCGAGGGCCTGCAGACGATCATGCAGATCAGTGCCGGTGAAGGCATTGGGCATGCGCTTTTCGACGATGATCTCGCCCGGCAGCGGTGCGGCTTGCGGCAGGTGCAGGCCGCGTGGCCCGCGCGGGTCGAGCAGACCATCGGGGATGCCCAGGTGTTTGACGTGAACGATGGCGCTGCCCAGGTCCCGGGCCGCCGCGAGCAGCTTGGCGATTTCTTCCAGCGCTGCATTCAGCCCTGGCAGTTGCAACACGCCGCTGCGGTACTCCTCTTGCGCATCGATGACCAGCAAGGTCGCATTGCTCAGGCTGGCAGGCGCATGGCCGCGGCCTGTAAGGGCAAACAGCGTTTGTGGGGTGGACATGGCAGCAACTCCAGGCAGACAGACTGCGGCCATTGTCCGCCTGTGCAGCGCTGCTGTGAACCGTTGCGCTGATGGTTGTGCCGATGATCTTGCCGGCGACCGGTGCAGCGCGCAGAATCAAGCCCTGGCCGAGGACTGGCGGGTATAAGCAGAGGGAGTTGTGTAATGAACCTGATCGCCTTGTTTCCCGAACATTTCTGGTTGTTTTTCGCCCTCGCGGTCTCCATCGCCGTGCTGCGCGAACTGTGCATCAAGCGTGATCCACCATCCTCCAGCGAGTCGCCCGGCAATCAGTCGTAGCGTGCATGCAGGCCCGCGCTGGTTGCCATGAATGGGCTAGAATGCGCGACTTTTTTCTGCGGAGAGCTGCCGTGAGCGACGCTACAAACGCCTATCCAACCCGTCTGCGCACCATCCGTGATTACATTCGCTGGGCTGTCAGCCGCTTTCATGGCGAAGAACTGTTTTTTGGTCACGGTACCGACAATGCCTGGGATGAAGCCCGCCAGCTGGTGCTGGGCGCGCTGCACCTGCCGTATGAAATCGCCGACAGCTACCTCGACTGTCGCCTGGATGACGCCGAACATCAGCACCTGCACAACCTGCTGCAGCAGCGCATCGAGGCGCGCGTGCCTACGGCCTACCTGCTGGGTGAAGCCTGGTTCTGTGGTTTGCCTTTTATCGTGGATCAGCGCGTGCTGATTCCCCGCTCGCCGATTGCCGAGCTGATCGAGCAGCACTTCGAACCCTGGCTGGCGCAGGAGCCGGCGCGGATTCTCGACCTGTGCACCGGCTCGGGCTGTATCGGTATCGCCTGCGCCTACGAATTCTCCGAGGCCGAGGTGGTGCTCGGTGATTTGTCGTTTGAGGCGCTGGAAGTGGCCAACCAGAATATCGAGCGCCATGGTCTGGAAGAGCGTGTCTACACCGTGCAGGGCGATGGCTTTGCCGGGCTGCCGGGGCAGCGTTTTGACCTGATCGTGTCCAACCCGCCTTACGTGGATGCCGAGGATTTCGCCGATATGCCGGCCGAATACCAGCATGAGCCGGAGCTGGGCCTGGCCTGCGGTGAGGATGGTCTGGACCTGGTGCGGCGCATGCTCGCCGAGGCAGCTGACCACCTGAGCGAAAAGGGTGTGCTGATTGTTGAAGTGGGCAACAGTCAGGTGCACGTCGAGGCGTTGTACCCGGAAGTTGACTTCACCTGGCTGGAATTCGAGCGCGGCGGTCACGGCGTATTCCTGCTCGCGGCTGCGCAGTGCCGCGAGCATCAGGCGTTGTTCCAGCAACGCCTGAATGGCTGATCAGCGTAGCGTCAGATGGCGGCTGAGCAGCGCACGCAAGGCCGCCGGTTTGACCGGCTTGCTCAGGTAATCCAGGCCGGCGGCATGCACCTGAGCGATCAGTTCGGGGCGGCCGTCGGCGCTGATCACCACGCCGGGCAGTGGCTCGGCCAGGCGCGTGCGTAGCCAGGCCATCAGCTCGGTGCCGGTTTCACCGTCATCCAGGTGAAAGTCCACCAGCGCCAGCTGCGGGCGCACGTTTTCACTCAGCAGATGCTCACATTCCAGTCGATTGCGCGCCGTCCATACCTGGCATCCCCAGCGTGACAGCAGGCTGTACATGCCGGTGAGGATGCTGTCTTCGTTGTCCACACAGAGCACCTGGGTGCCGGCCAGTGCCTGACCGGGCTGCTCTGGCGTGGCCACCGGTTTTGGTGCTTCGGCCTGCTGCGCCAGGGGTACGGTGACGCTGAATACGCTGCCTTTGCCAGGCCAGGAGCGCACTTCCAGTTTGTGTTCCAGCACCCGACACAGGCCGTCGGCAATCGCCAGGCCCAGGCCCAGGCCTTTTTCCGCACGGGTCTGGTGGCTGTCCAGGCGTTTGAACTCCTCGAAAATTACTTTGCGTTTGTCGTCCGGGATGCCGGGGCCGCGGTCCCAGACTTCCAGGCGCAACTGCTGGCCTTGGTGGCGTACCCCAAGCAATACGCGGCCCTTGGCATAGCGGAAGGCGTTGGTCAGGAAGTTCTGCAGAATGCGCCGCAGCAATTTGATATCGCTGTCGATGCGCAGGTTGCTGCTGCGCAGGCGGAAATCCACGCCGTGTTCGGCGGCCAGCACCTTGAACTCCGCCCCCAGGGTGTCGAACAGGCTGTTCAGCGCAAATGCCTGGCGATCCGGGGTGATGCGGCCGTTTTCCAGGCGCGAGATGTCCAGCAGATCGCTGATCAGGTCTTCGGCCGACCGCAGCGAGCTGTCCAGGTGTCGTACCAGTTCACGGGCGTCGCTGGGCAAGGCGTCATCCTGGTGGGCGAGGGCGGCGGAGAACAGTCGTGCGGCGTTCAACGGCTGCATCAGGTCATGGCTGACCGCCGCGAGGAAGCGGGTTTTTGACTGGCTGGCCGCTTCCGCCACGCGCTTAGCTTCGATCAGCGCCTGGTTCAGCTGCGACAATTCCTGGGTGCGCGCGCTGACCCGCTGTTCCAGGCCTTCGTTGGCGTCCTTCAAGGCGCGTTCGGCTTCGCGGAACTCGGTGATGTCGGTAAAACTCATGACGAAACCGCCACCGGGCATGGGGTTGCCGATCAGCTCAATCACCCGGCCATTGGGGAACATGCGCTCAGAGGTGTGCGCCGTGCCCTGGCGCATCCAGTACAGACGCTTGCTGACATGCTCCTCAATGTCGCCATCGCCCAGCAGGCCGCGTTCGGCATTGAAGCGTATCAGCTCGGCCACTGGGCGGCCGACATACACCTGGCCATCGGGGTAGTTGAACAGCTCGATATAGCGGTGGTTCCAGGCCACCAGGCGCAGCGACTGGTCAACCACGCTGATGCCCTGGGTGATGTTCTCGATCGCGCCCTGCAGCAGCGCGCGGTTGAACTGCAGCACCTCCGAGGCTTCGTCGACGATGCGCACCACATCCTCGACGTGCATCTCGCGGCCTTCGATGGCGGCCTTGACCACCGCGCGGGTCGAGGATGCCCCCAGTACACCCGCCAGCAGCCGTTCGGTATGGGCGATCCAGTCGCTGGTGGCGGTCTGGTTGGGGTCGAAGCCTTTGCCCTGACGGTAGGCAAAGCGCATAAAGCTCTGCCGCGCACGGTCCTCGCCGACAAAACGGTTGGCCAGTAGCAACAGGTCGCCGACCTGCACCGCGAGCATGCTGCGGTTGCTCGGCTTGGTGCCCAGGTCGTGGCCGATAAAGCGCCCGGCCTGCCAGTGCTCGGCCACCCGGGTGCGCGAGAAGTAGGAGACCCAGGCGAAGAGCAGGAAGTTGCCGGCCAGCGACAGCACCACGCCACGGGTCAGCGGGTCGACCTGAAAGCCAATCGGGCCATACAGCAGGCTCTGCAGGCCGGGAAAGCTTTCCAGTGGCCAGCCCAGGCCACGTGCCACCAGCGGCATGACCAGGGTGTAGAGCCAGATCAGCGCGCCAAAAAACAGCCCGGCAAACACGCCCTGGCGGTTGGCCTGTTTCCACACCAGGGCACCGAACATCGCCGGGGCCAACTGGCCGATGGCAGCAAAGGAGACCTGGCCGATGGTGGCCAGGCTGGCACCTTCGCCGAGCAGTCGATAGCACACATAGGCCAGCAGCAGGATCAGCACGATGCTCACTCGGCGCGCAGTCAGCATCCAGTGACGGAAGGCTTCGAACGGCCGTTCGGTGTTCTGCCGACGCAGCAGCCAGGGCAGCAGCATGTCGTTGGAAATCATGGTGGAGAGTGCCACCGAGGCGACAATTACCATGCCGGTGGCTGCCGAGGCGCCGCCGATAAACGCCAGCATGGCCAGTGCCGGGTGGGCTTCGGCCAGGGGTAGGCTGATCACGAACGAATCTGGGGTGATACCGGCCGGCAGCAGCATCTGTCCGGCGAGGGCGATGGGCACCACAAACAGCGCGGCGAGGATCAGGTAGGCGGGGAACACCCAGCGCGCCAGGCGCAAGTCCCTAGGCTCGATGTTTTCCACGACTGTCACATGGAACTGTCGCGGCAGGGCGATGATGGCGATCATGGCCAGGCCGGTCTGGGTCATCATCGCCGGCCAGTTGACGGTTTCTGCCCAGAACTCATCCAGCTCGGGACTGGCCTGGGCCTTGCTGAACAGGTCGGCAAAACCGTTGTACAGGCCGTAGGTGACAAAGGCACCGACGGCGAGAAAAGCCAGTAGTTTGACCAGCGACTCGAAGGCAATCGCCAGAACCATGCCACGGTGGTGTTCGGTGACATCCAGATTGCGCGTGCCGAACAATATTGTGAACAGTGCCAGTGCCAGTGAAACGATCAGCGCCGTGTCCTGGGCGCTGGTGCCGCTGGCGCTGGCCCCTGCGCCGATCAGCAGGTTGACGCCGAGTACGATGCCCTTGAGCTGCAGGGCGATGTAGGGCAATACACCGACCAGGCAGACCAGCGCGACCACCACTGCCAGGGCCTGGGATTTGCCGTAGCGCGCGGCGATAAAGTCGGCAATCGAGGTGATGTTTTCCTGTTTGCTGATCATCACCATCTTCTGCAGCACCCAGGGTGCGAACACCAGAATGATGATCGGCCCGAGGTAGATCGGCAGAAATGACCAGAGCTGCTCGGCGGCCTGACCCACCGCGCCGAAAAACGTCCAGCTGGTGCAATACACCGCCAGCGACAGGCTGTACACCCAGGCCCGTACGCGGGGTGGCATGGGCGTGGCGCGGCGGTCGCCATAGAAGGCAATGGCGAACAGAGTGGCCATGTAAATCAGCGCTACGGCGGCGATCAGCCCACTGGACAGGGTCATGCAAGCTCCGAAAACAAACTATAGGGGGTGGCCGGGGTCATATCTGGCAGCGCAGCGGCTGCCCAGAGCCTAGCGCATCAGTGTCCGCGGCAGATGATGTGCGTCAGTCTCGCAGCAAAGTGACGGTGCGTCAGGCACGACCAAGGTCGCACTGGGGTAGAACATGTTGCTGTTGTGGATTGTGCACACTTGCCGGCCCTGTTAGCGTGTCGCGCCTGCGACTCTGTCCGAGGAGGGACCCTATGTTCAAGCCGCAACTGATAACCCTGCAACGTGGCGGACTACGCATCGAACCGATGGTCGACGCCGATATTCCTGCGCTGATAAGCCTGGCTGAAGCCAACCGCCAGGAGCTGATCTATATGAGTGGCAGCCAGCGTCTGGACTGGTATCGCCAGGGCCTGCTCGAGCAGCGTGAAGGGCGGGCCTTGCCCTTTGTCATTCGCCTGGGCGATCAGTTGGTCGGCACCACCCGTTTCGGCGACTTTATGAATACCTTGCCGGCCGCAGAAATCGGCTGGACCTGGCTGGATCGCAGCCAGCACGGCACGGGCCTTAACAGCACCATCAAGTATTTGATGCTCCGGCATGCCTTCGAGCACTGGGGGCTGGTCCGGGTGCAACTGAAGACTGCTGCCAGCAATCTGCGTGCACAGCGCGCCATCGAAAAACTCGGTGCGCAACGTGAAGGGCTGCTGCGCAATCACCGTCGCCTGGCCGATGGTCGTCTGGACGATAGCGTGCTGTACAGCATCACCGACCATGATTGGCCGACCATCAAGCAGCAGCTGGAGGCGCGTTTCAGCGGTTGAGGCATGGCACAGGCGGGTGGCGAGCAGACACGATTCTGGCAGGCGCGCGAACTGGGCGGTATTGAGTTGCTGCACGCGCACTATATTGAGCAGCGGTTTTCCCCGCATGTGCACGAAGGCTTCGTGTTCACCGTGATCGAGGAGGGTGCCCAGCGCTTTCGCCATCGTGGCAGCGAGCATCTGGCGCCGGCGGGCAGCATGGTGCTGATCAACCCGGATGAGCTGCACACCGGCTCCAAGGCCCATGACCAGGGCTGGCACTACCGCGGCTTCTACCCGGATAACGCGCAGGTGTGCGGGGTATTGGCGGAGTTGGAATTGGCTCAGCAGGGTATGCCGTCATTCGCCCTCAGCGTGTTGCATGACCCACAACTGCATCGTCAATTCGGCAACCTGCATCAGCTGCTGGACAGCCAGGCATCGGCGCTGCAGTTGCAAACCGCCTGGCGTGAGGCGATTCTGCTGCTGTTTCAGCGTCATGCGCATTTGCCAGAGGGCTTGGCTCCCGGGCATGAGCCGCTTGCGGTAAGCCGCGCCAAGGAACTGCTCAGCAGCCAGTTGGCGGCGCCGCCGTCGCTGGACGAGTTGGCGCAGGCGGTGGGCTTGTCGCCCTTTCATTTCGCCCGAGTGTTTCGCCGCGCCACCGGCCTGCCGCCGCATAGCTGGCTGATGCAGCGCCGCCTGGAGCAGGCTCGGGCGTTATTACGCAGTGGTTGTGCACCGCTGACGGTGGCCATGCAGCTGGGCTTTGCCGACCAGAGCCACCTGAGCCGGCAGTTCAAACAGGCCTATGGTGTGGCGCCGGGGCAGTATCGGCAGGCCAGCGCCATTGGTTAGCGCGTGGCAATCCAGATCAGCAACCCCGCCTGGAACACACAGAATGCCACCAGGCAGGTGATGGTGAAGCGCAGGCCGCTATCTTCGCGTTTGAAAACCGCGATGCGTTCTTCCAGTTTGCGAATTTTTACGTCCTGTTCGCGCAGGCTCTGATCAGCCTGTTGCAGCATGCTGGCCGCATCCAGCAGCTCGACGATCTGCACTTTTTCCGTGTGCCAATCGCTGTGCAGCGCGCTGACTCTCGGCGCGCCGCATTGCGCCTTGATCTGCAGCGGGTCGAGGTATTCGACCACAAAGCCTTGGGCCTGCAGACAGTGGTCGCGGCGGGCACGGGCTTCCTCGGTAAAGGCGTCCTTGCTCGGCAAGGGGCTGTGCTGCACTTGGTAGTGGGCGAAGTGCTGACGCGCCCAGGCAATCCCCTGGGCCAGCAGAAAACGTCCCAGGCCACGGTTTTCTGGCTCTACATGCAGGCCTTTGTCCGGGCCGAAACGCACCAGGCGTTGCTCGTGATCGGCCCACACTTCGAGGATGTTCTGCTCCTTGCGTACTCGTTGTCCGGGCAGTTGCAAGGTCAGACGCAGCAGGCTGTGCTGCTTGCCCAGGCGCTCGACGCGGCCGAACTGGATAAAGCGCAAGGGCCGCGCCCCAGTGTGGCGATCAGTGGGCAGAGCGGCCAGGCGCAGCAGGCGAAAGTGTTCGGGCGGCAAATCGGCCCAGGGGTGGGCCTGCTCGACGACCTCCTGCGGGGCGGCGTCGGTATCGGTTTGTGTCTCTGGGCTGTCGGTCATACACGGCGATCCTGTGCGCGACATCTTCAGGTGTCGTCTGATGCGCTTATCGGCCGCCGCTCGGCTAACTGGAGGCTGGCTTTTTGCCGCTGCGCTGGATGAACTGGGCGATCTGTTCGCCAAGCCCCTGTGCCAACGGTAGCCGAGGATTGTCATAGCTGGCCAGTTGCGCCGGTAAATCCACTGCGCTGATGCGCAGCATATGGTTCATCCCGGGGATGATCAGCAGCTCGGCATCCGGCTTGGCGGCCTGCAGCGCCTGGGCATCGGCGACACTGACCTGAATGTCATGGCTGCCTTGCACGATCAGCGCCGGGATCTGCAGGCGGGCAAAGGCCTGGCCTGGGTCTTGCCGCAGCAGTGAAATCAAATAAGGCTGCACGCTGGGGCGAAACAGCACCTGCAAGTCTTTGGGCACTTGCGGGGTGAGTTGCCCGGCCAACAGGCGGTCGAGCAGGTGATAACTCTGTGCCAGTTGATCCGGCGGCAGGCGCGCGGCCAGTTGTTCACGCAGCAGTTGGTCGATCGGTCGGGAGCTGCCGGCAATCGCCACCAGGGCATCGGCCTGAGCCTGCTCGGCCGCGAGGCTGGCAATCAGCGCACCTTCGCTGTGGCCGATCAGGATCAGCCGATCAAATGCCGGGTTGGTCTTGAGCTGTTGCGCCCAGCCGATGGCATCGCTGACATAGCCCGCGACGCTCAGGTCGCGTTCATCCGGCGTGGCGGCGCGGCTGGCGGCTACACCGCGCTTGTCGTAGCGCAGGCTGGCGATGCCCTGCTTGGCCAGGCTCTGGGCCAGGCGTTTTAGGCTGTCGTTATGCCCGCCTTCCGGGTTGTTGCCGTTACGGTCGGTGGGGCCGGAGCCGGCAATCAGCAGGGCAACCTCTACCGGCGAAGTGCCGCTGGGTTTGAGTAAGGTGCCATACAGGGTGCCCTGCGCGGTCGGCAGGCGCACTGACTGTTCCACGCTGCCGTGTGTGACGGCCTGTGGGGCGGCGTGCAGCAGGGTGGTGTTCAACAGAAGAGGCAACAGAAGGGCTCGCAACATGGGGGGACAACTGCCAGGGAGGAAACCCTTGGACGTTTATTGGCCCTGAAGGTTCGAGGATGATCTGGGCGAAAGCCACGGGTATACTCGCCGCCTTCACTCAAATAGGGTCTTGCGCGCATTGGCGCGGCCCTGCGCTGATTTTCGCGGAGCGTTTTGCACATGTCCGGCAATACCTACGGCAAGCTGTTCACTGTCACCACTGCTGGCGAAAGCCATGGCCCGGCATTGGTCGCCATTGTCGATGGCTGCCCGCCAGGCCTGGAAATCAGCCTGGAAGACCTGCAGCGTGACCTCGACCGGCGCAAGCCCGGCACCAGCCGGCATACCACCCAGCGCCAGGAAGCCGACGAGGTGGAAATTCTTGCCGGGGTGTTCGAGGGCAAGACCACCGGCTGCTCGATTGGTCTGCTGATCCGCAATACCGACCAGAAGTCCAAGGACTACTCGGCGATCAAAGACTCTTTCCGCCCGGCTCACGCCGATTACACCTATCACCACAAATACGGCATCCGCGACTACCGCGGTGGTGGCCGCAGCTCGGCGCGCGAGACGGCGATGCGTGTTGCCGCTGGCGCTATTGCCAAGAAGTACCTGGCCACTCAGGGCATCGTGATCCGTGGCTATATGAGCCAGCTGGGGCCGATTGAAATCCCGTTCAAGACCTGGGAAAGCGTCGAGCAGAACGCCTTTTTCAGCCCCGATCCGGACAAGGTGCCGGAGCTGGAAGCCTATATGGACCAGCTGCGCCGTGATCAGGATTCGGTCGGTGCGAAAATTACCGTAGTCGCCGAAGGCGTGATGCCAGGCCTGGGCGAGCCGATTTTCGACCGCCTGGACGCCGAACTGGCCCATGCGCTGATGAGCATCAACGCGGTCAAGGGTGTGGAAATCGGTGCGGGCTTTGCCAGTGTGGCGCAGCGCGGCACCGAGCACCGTGACGAGATGACCCCTGAAGGTTTCCTCTCCAATAACGCCGGTGGCATTCTCGGTGGGCTTTCCAGTGGTCAGCCAATTGTGGCGCACCTGGCGCTCAAGCCGACGTCGAGCATCACCACGCCGGGGCGCTCGATCGATATTCACGGCAACCCGGTGGATATCATCACCAAGGGCCGCCATGACCCGTGCGTAGGCATCCGCGCCACGCCAATTGCCGAGGCGATGATGGCCATCGTGCTGATGGACCATCTGCTGCGCCACCGCGCGCAGAATGCCGATGTGCGGGTCAGCACGCCGGTGCTGCCACAGCTGTGACTGCCCGGGTAGGTTGGGTTGAGCGCAGCGAAGCCCAACGGCGGCCGACTCGGCAGCGCAGAAAGATGATTTATCGCGTGTTGGGTTTCGTCGCTGGCTCCTCAACCCAACCTACGTCTGGGTAAACCATGCCTTCTGTGTTGCCCTATTGGCGTCTTTCAGGTTTCTACTTCTTCTATTTCTCGCTGCTCGGCGCCACCGCGCCGTTCCTTGCGTTGTATTTCGATCACCTGGGGTTTTCCGCCGCGCGGATCGGTGAACTGATCGCCATTCCCATGCTGATGCGCTGCATTGCGCCGAATATCTGGGGCTGGCTGGGTGATTACAGCGGACAGCGGCTGGCCATTGTGCGCTTTGGCGCGCTCTGCACGCTGCTGTGCTTTGCCGGCATCTTTATCAGCCAGAGCTACGCCTGGCTGGCGCTGATCATGGCGCTGCATGCGTTCTTCTGGCATGCGGTGTTGCCGCAGTTTGAGGTGATCACCTTTGCCCATCTCAAGGAGCAGGCGGCGCGCTACAGCCAGATCCGCCTATGGGGCAGCATTGGCTTTATCGTCGCGGTGGTGGGGCTGGGCAAGTTGTTCGAACTGCTCAGCCTGGATGCCTATCCCTGGGCGCTGATCCTGATCATGGGCGGTATCGTGCTGAGCAGCTGGTGGGTGCCCAATGCGCAGCCGCAGATGCGCCCCAATACTCAGGAGCAGGGCGGCTTTCTCCAGCAACTGCGCCGGCCGGGGATTCTTGCCTTTTACCTCAGTGTCGGCCTGATGCAGCTGAGCAATGGTCCGTATTACACCTTTCTCAGTTTGCACCTGGAAGCGCTGGGCTATTCGCGCGGGGTGATCGGCCAGCTGTGGGCGCTGGGCGTGCTGGCCGAGATTGTGCTGTTTATGTTTATGGCCCGCTTGCTGGCACGCTACTCCCTGCGTACCGTGCTGCTGGCGAGTTTTCTGATTACCGCCGTGCGCTGGCTGTTACTGGGCAATCTGGCTGGGCATCTGCCGGTGTTGCTGTTTGCCCAGTTGATGCACGCCGCGACCTTTGGCAGTTTTCACGCGGCAGCCATGCACTTTGTCCAACGCAGCTTTGCTGATCGCCAGCAGGGCCAGGGCCAGGCCTTGTATGCCGCGCTGGCGGGCGTCGGCGGGGCGCTGGGGGCATTGTATTCCGGCTACAGCTGGCACAGTCTCGGCGCTGCCTGGACCTTTGCCATCGCCAGCCTGATTGCCCTGGCGGCTGCGGTGATCACCGCAGGTTATCTGCGTGATGAGCGGCCCTGAGCCCTTATCTGTTGAATTGAACCGCTGAATTGAAGCCGACTGTACGAGAGCCTTGAGCATGAGCAGCCTGACCGTCTACCACCAGTCTTCGCCCGAGTACCCGAACAAGTTGCTGACTCACGTCGAGGACATCGCCAGCACTCTGGCTGCTGTTGGTGTGCAGTTCAGTCAGGTGCCGGTTCAGCAAGCGGTCACGGCCGGTACAGCCAGTGACGAGCTGCTGGCGGCCAGCCGAGTGCAGGTCGACCAGTTGCTGAGCCAGCATGGTTATGCCTACGCCGAGGTGCTGAGCCTGTGTGATGAGCGCGGTGAGGGCAGTGAGCTGGCCCGCAGACTGCGCGTGGAGCAATGCTGTCAGCCGGCCCACCTGCATTACTACCTGGCCGGTCGTGGCCTGCTGGCGCTGCACATCGGCGAGTACGTCTACAACCTGTTGTGCGAAAAGGGTGATCTGCTGCGGTTGCCCGCCGGCACGGCGCACTGGTTCGATGGTGGCGAGCATCCACGCTTTGCCGTACTGCGCCTGTTTGACAACGCGCAGGTGCCGGATTTTGTGCCTGTCGCGGGTGATTTTGCCGCCGCCTTTGCGGGCCTGGATGACTGCTGACAGGCAAAGCGCCTGAACTCTTTGGCTCAGCGTCTATCCTACGTAAGCGATCCCTTACGCATAGGAGCGACACCTTATGGGTTCAATGTTCAACGGTTTGCTGGGGTTGGTCATTCTGGCGCTGGATATCTGGGCGATTCTCAGCGTTATCAAAAGCAATGCTGAGACGGGCATCAAGGTGTTGTGGATCTTGTTGATTGTCTTGCTGCCGGTGATCGGTCTGATCATCTGGGCACTGATGGGCCCGCGCGGCACGGTCAAACTCTAGATATGCAGCGGGCTGGTGCGTGGTTAATCGCGCTGTGCTTGCTGAGCGGCGCGGTTCAGGCCAGTGAGCAACAGGCCTGGGCCGCACTGCGTGAAGGCCGCGCCGTGTTGCTGCTGCGCCATGCCACGGCGCCCGGTACGGGTGATCCGGCGAATTTCCAGCTGAATGATTGCCGCACCCAGCGCAATCTCAATCAACAAGGCCGTGAGCAGGCGCAGCGTTGGGGGCATTTGTTGCGCAGCCAGTGGATTGAAGCGCGTCTGCTCAGCAGCCGTTGGTGTCGCGCTCAGGATACGGCCCGCGAAATGGGTTTGGGTGCAGTCGAAGCGTTGCCAGCCCTTGATTCATTCTTCCAAACACCCAACACCGCCCGTGAGCAAACCGCCGCATTGATCGAGCAGATCAATGCACAACCCCGTGGTGCGTCGTTGGTGCTGGTTTCCCATCAGGTCAATATCACCGCGCTGACCGGCATTTATCCGGCGTCTGGCGAAGGGCTGATTCTGGCGTTACCGCTAGAGGCTCCGGCGCGCGTGCTGGCGCGAGTTCAGCCTTAGGCTAAATACTCAGCAGGCGCTGTTCCGGCAGCTGCGCTCCTTCCAGTTTGAGCAGCAGCGCCTTGCGTGGCAGACCGCCGGCATAACCGGTGAGGCTGCCGTCACGGCCGATCACCCGATGGCAGGGAATGATGATGGCAATCGGGTTGGCGCCATTGGCGGCACCGACAGCGCGCACTGCCTTGGGCCGCGCGATCTCGGCGGCGAGGGCGCTGTAGCAGCTGGTTTGGCCAAACGGAATGGTTTGCAGCGCTTGCCAAACGGCTTGCTGAAACGCGGTGCCTTGCGGCGCCAGGCGCACTTCGAAGCGCTGCCGACGCCCGGCGAAATACTCATCCAGTTGCCGGCATACCTCATCCAGTTCATTGGCGGCGCTGCGCCAGTGTTCGCTGATCTGCCAGGGCTTGCCGTCGATATCCATCAGCAGTTGTTGCAGGCCGGCTTCGTCAGCGGCCAATAGCAGGCGACCGATTGGGCTGTCGTGGTAGCGGTAGAACATCCTGGTTCATCCTCCTGAATAGTTGTGCCACAGGTGGGCGGCGGCATAGGCGCGCCAGGGGCGCCAGGCTTCGGCGCGGGTTTTCAGGCTGCGTGCGTCGATGCCGTCAGGGCCCCACACCGGCGCCTTGAGCAGCCCCAGATCGCTTGCGGGAAACGCATCGGCGTCGCCAAATGCCCGCAAAGCAATGTACTCGGCGGTCCATGGGCCGATGCCGGGTAGTGCACAGAGGCGCTCGATCAGCGCCGCACTGCCTTCCTGCAAGTCCAGACGCAAGTTGCCAGTGGCGATCTGCGCGGCGAAATGTTGCAGCGTCTGCACCCGCTTGCCAGGCATGCCGATGCCGTCCAGGTTGGCCTCGGCCAAAGCCTCTGCGCTAGGAAACAACCGCTCGATCCCGCTGGGCCCGTCCGCCAACGGCGTGCCGAGGCGGGTGAGCAGCCGACCCGTGATGGTCACCGCAGCCTTGACCGTCACCTGCTGGCCGACGATGGCGCGTACTGCCTGCTCGAACGGATCGAACGCCGTGGGCAGGCGCAGGCCAGGGTTGCGTCTCAGCATCGCCGCCAGGTGCTCGTCGCGGGAGAAGTGCCGGGCGATCAGCCCAGGATGGGTGTTCAGATCGAACATCTTGCGCACCCGTTCGATCAGCGCCGGCTGGCAGGCATCGGCCGACGGACCGTGGCGCAGTTCCAGGCAATGATCGGCGCGGGCATGCACGCTGAACCAGCCGGACACGCCGCCGAGCTGGAAGCTGCGGCTGTAGCTGTCACTGGCGAGCAGTTCCATGCCGGGCAGGGCGCGCAGGGCGAAATGGCCGTGGAACTGCTGCCAGTTCCAGGGCGGCTGATAGGGCAGCAATACAACGCGTTTGGTAGTCGTGGTCATGGGCTGAAGATAACCCTGCGTGCCGTGCTTGTCAGTGCAGAACAGACTTTCAAACTGGCGCCAGTAGGGCGGGATGTGCTCGTTTGGCAACCTGTTTTGGACCTCGCGAGCTAGACCTACAAGGCGCTACGTTAGTAACAGCCTTCGGCTAGTCAAAACAGGCGAGAAACGTAGCGTAGCGGAGTAACAGCCAACGGCTGGTCCTCGGGGTGAGCGCAGCGAATCAAGCGCAGTGTACTGTTGTACATGAGCATTACTCGTTTCACTCACCCTTCGGGTCGCGCTGAAGCGCGTTAGCCGTAACGCAGCAGGGCCGACGCGCAGCAGGTCGTGTTAGGCGCTAAGCGCTGGCTACGTGCTGATGCAGCTGATGCGACAGCTGCTCCAGCTGTTGGCCGAGTTGCACCAGTGATTCCTGAGCCTGCAGCAGTTCGGCGCTGGCGGCACGCTGGCGCTGGCTGGCGTCGCGTTGTGCGGCGCTGTTGTCGCGTACGTGCATCAGTTGCTGGTGGGCATGGTTGAGCGCCTGGCTGTGCTGCAGGATCGACTGCGACAGGTTGTCGGTCAGCCCGGCGTTGCTGCTCAGTGCACTGCTCACGTCACTGACCTGGGTAGCTCCGGTGTCGATGATCTGCTGTGACTGGCCCAGTACGTTCTGCACCGTATCGGCCGTTTCGTTACTGCGCTGTGAAAGGTTACGCACCTCATCGGCGACCACCGCAAAGCCGCGGCCATGATCCCCCGCGCGGGCGGCTTCGATGGCCGCATTAAGCGCCAGCAGGTTGGTTTGCTGGGCGATGGCGCTGATCATCTGCATGGATTCGGCGATGCGCTGGTTGCTCTGCTGGATGGCCTGCATGCTGGCCTGGGCGTCTTCCATACGCTGTGCGCAGGCATTCACCTGGCTGCTGCTGTGCTGGGTGTCCTGGCTGAGTTGCTGCATATGGCCGGTGCTGGAGGCGAGGCTGTCGAGCACTTCATGCAGGGCCAGATCCAGCTGGTGCATGGCGTCGGCCTGCTGTTGCACATCGGTGTCGATGCTCTGGCAGCGCTGGCGAATGCCGCCGAGGGTCTGCTGCAACTGGCCGGCCATCTGCAGCAGGTCGCTGGCGGTGCTGCGTACTTCATCGACGATACCGCCGAGCTGATCCTGATTGCGTGCGGCACGCTGACCGAACTCGCGGGATTCATTGAGCGCCTGTTCGGCATCGGCCAGCGCCTGGTTACGCAGTTGCGCGCTGTACCACTGTGCCAGCCACACGGTCAGCACGGGCAGGATGTAACCCGAGTAGGTGTTGACGGCCGCATCCCTTGGGCTCAGTTCGAATACCGGCAGGCTGGCGCCGCTGCGCTCCAGGCGAATCAGCCAGAACACGAACAGTGCCTGCACCAGGCTCCAGACCATGGCGCTGCGGGTGCCGGCCAACAGGTAGGCGAAGACGATAATCACCGCCGGCCAGTAGATATGCGCCGAATGCAGGCCGCCCAGCTGGTAGATCAGCAGCATCGAGTAACTGGCCATGCTGGCCAGCGCCATATTGGCTGCCACAGCCAGCGGCAGCACGGCGCTGCGCAGTACCAGCAGCATCAGCGGCATGCCGAGTACCAGCAGCAGCGAGCCATACATCAGCGCGTCGTTGCCCAGGCGGCCCCATTTGATACAGCTGTACAGGCCAATGACTACGCTGCACAGGGCACTGAAGGCGAGGGTACGGGCCAACAGAATGCTGGCCTGGTCGGTCAAATCATGTGGCAGGAACTGCCCAAGGAAACCCTGTCGCATGAAAACTCCAGTCAGTAGGTTGTACAGCAGTATCGGCGCATATGGCCGCTGGCTTGAGGGTGGAAAGCGCCAATTTGGCGGATGAAATGGCAAAGTGCCAGTTATCTGCTGCGCCGCCCGACGACTTGTCAGTCGCGTTATTCAGCCCAGCGTCTGGCGGTATTGCCCAGGCGTGAGGCCTTTCCAGCGCTTGAAGGCATGCAGGAAATTCGACACCTCGCTGTAGCCCAGACGCTCGGCTATGTCTTCCTGGCTCAGGCTGGCGATGGCCAGTAATTCCTCGGCCAGGGCCTGACGCACTTCTTCCTGTAACTGGCGAAAGCTGCTGCCTTGCTCTTCCAGGCGACGGCGCAGGGTACGGCTGCTGATGTTCAGCTCGCTGGCGATGACTTCCATATCTGCCAGCCGACCCGGTGTACTCAACAGACGGTCACGAATCTGCCCGGCCAGACCGCTGCGCACCCGACGTTTGGCCAGTAGGGCCTGGCATTGCTGTTCGCAGAGCTGAGCGCTGTGCGGATTGGCGCGGGGCAGGGGCAGATCAAGCAGGTGACGGGAAAAACTGATGCGGTTTTCTGCGCAGGCAAACTCTGGCAGCAGGCCGAATTGCTCGATAAAGCGTGCAGTGTCAGCCGGCGCCGGCATGCTCAGCTGCACGCGATCCAGGGGCATGCGCTTGCCGGTCAGTTCGCGCTGAATCACCATCACCGCCACGGTGTCGCGCAGCAGGAGAAAGTCGCGCACCTGATCCGGCAAATGGCTGCCGTCCAGCTGCAGATGCGCCTGCTCGGCGTCTTCACGCAAGCTGATGCGATTAAAGGCAAAGGTCAGGTCCAGGTAGCGCAGGCCGAGGTCGGCAGCCTGGCGGAAGCTCTGACTGCTGAGCAGGGCGTAACCCCAGATGCCATAGGTGGTCAGTTGATAACGCAGACCGGCTTGCAGGCCGAGGTCGTCCCGGCCAGGCAGGGCCTCAATCAGGTTGCGGATCAGCTGCAGCTCCTGCGCGCCTTCGATTTCACTGTGCAACTCGGCCAGTTGCAGGGGGCTGAGACCAGTGTGGCGCAGGCACTGCTCGACACTCAAACCGTGATCGAGGCCTAACTGGGTCAGCAGTTGCGCACTGGTAATGCTGCGTCGTGGCAGTGAGTAGGGGATGGCTGGCATGCCGTTATCCGCTGATTTGTCCGAAAGTCACAATCGATTGGCCGACTATGCCATAACGGGCCAGGGAGCAGGCAAGTAGCATCCTGGCATCCGCACTGTTTGCGGTTGGGGATATAACAATGCACAACACTTCCCAGAACCAGGCGTCCTTGCGCGTGCTGATAATCGGCAGCGGCTTTGGCGGTCTGGGCATGGCCATCCAGTTACAGAAGGCCGGGATCGAGGATTTTCTGCTGCTGGAAAAGGCGGCAGAAGTCGGCGGCACCTGGCGTGACAACAGCTATCCGGGGGCGGCCTGCGATGTGCCGTCGCACCTGTATTCGTTTTCCTTCGAGCCGAAAACCGACTGGAGTCGCACGTACGCGCCCCAGGCGGAAATCCACGGCTATATGCTGCATTGCGTGGCCAAGTACCAGCTGCGCTCGCGTATTCGCTGTAATGCCGAAGTGGCCTCGGCGGCTTTCGATGCGGCGGCAGCGTTGTGGCGGGTGACCCTGAGCACGGGTGAGGAACTTTGCGCCGAGGTGCTGATCAGCGCCTGCGGTCAGCTCAATCAGCCGGCTTATCCGGCGTTACCAGGGATCGAGCAGTTCGCCGGAGAGGCCTTTCACTCGGCGCGCTGGCGGCATGATCTGAACCTGAGCGGCAAGCGTGTGGCGGTGATCGGCACCGGCGCTTCGGCGATCCAGTTTGTTCCGCAGATTCAGCCGCAGGTGGCCGAACTCAAGTTGTTTCAACGCTCGGCGGCCTATGTATTGCCCAAGCCGGATCGTGCCTATCGGCCCTGGGAGCTGGCGCTGATGCGCCGACTACCGTGGTTGCAGCGCCTCGACCGTGGCTTCAAGTATGTGCAGCACGAGGTGCGCGGCCTGGCGTTTATCAGCATGCCGTGGCTGATGAAACTGTTTCGCTTCAGTTTCGAGCGCCACCTCAAACAGCACATCAGTGATCCGCAACTGCGCAGCCAGCTGCATCCGAACTACCCCATGGGCTGCAAACGCATCCTGATCAGCAATGACTACCTGCCAGCACTGACGCAGCCCAACGTGACGGTGATCAGCGAGGCGATCAGCCGTATCAGCGAGACAGCGATCATCACCGCCGATGGCCGCGAACATCCGTGCGATGTGCTGATCTACGGGACCGGCTTTGCTGCCACGGATTTTCTTGCGCCGATGCAGATTCGCGGGCTCGGCGGGCAGGAGCTGAACCACGCCTGGCGCGACGGGGCCGAGGCGTACAAGGGCATCAGCGTCAGCGGTTTCCCCAACCTGTTTATCCTCTACGGGCCCAATACCAACCTGGGGCATAACTCGATCATCTATATGCTCGAAAGCCAGTTCCGCTACGTGCTCGGCTGCATCGATTTGCTGCGTCAGCAAGGCGCCCGTTATGTCGACGTAAAAGCCACAGTGCAGCAGCGCTACAACCAGCAGATTCAAGCCAGCTCACATCGAACGATATGGGAGCAGGGCTGCTCAAGCTGGTACAAAACCGCCTCCGGCAAAAGCACCAACAACTGGCCGGGCTACACCTTTACCTATCGCCAGCAAACCCGCGCACCGGAGCCCGATGACTATGAATGCACCCGCTGAATTTACCGCCCCAGCCGCTGATCAGGCGCTGCTGCGCAGCGTGCTGCGTACCAGCCTGCGCCTGCTGTTTCGTGGCTTGGTGCGCCCGCCGATGCCAATTGCCGGCCAGCGTGCGGTGCTACGTCTGCTGACGGCGGTGAGCCCGACGCCGCGCGGTATCACCCGCAGTGTTGGCATCCTGGGTGGGCGACCCTGTGAGTGGCATAAGCCGCAGAGTGGTCGCGGCACGGTGCTGTTGTACCTGCATGGCGGGGCTTATCTGATCGGCGGGCCGAATACCCATCGGGCGATCTGTTCCAACCTGGCCAAGCGTGGGCAGATGGATGTGTGCGCGCTGGATTACCGGCTGGCACCCGAGCATCAATACCCGGCGGCCCGCGAGGATGCCCTGGCCGCGTTTGAGGAATTGATAAAGCTAGGCTACAAGCCCGAGCAGATCGTGATCGGCGGCGATTCGGCCGGCGGCAACCTGAGCCTGATCACCAGCCTGCGCCTGCGTGACCAAGGGCTGCCGCAACCGGCGGCGCTGGTGTGTTTCTCCCCAGTCACCGACTTTACCGGCACCCAGCTGCACGAGCCGCCCGCCGGTGACCCGCTGATCCACCGCAAATGGGTGGAGCAGGCGCTGGCGCTGTATTGCCCGGCCGGACTGGCCCATGACGATCCCGGTTTATCGCCGCAGTTTGCTGACCTGCACGGTTTGGCGCCGTTGCTGATTCAGGTGGGTGAGGATGAAATTCTGCGTAACGACAGCCTGCGCTTTGCCGACAAGGCCAAGGCTGCCGGCGTTGATGTGCGTCTGCAGCGTTATCCTGAGTTGTGGCATGTGTTCCAGGCCCACGCCGGCATGCTCAAGGCGGCGGATTTTGCCCTGGCCGAAGTGGTGAGCTTTCTGCGTGAGCGAGGTTGTTGATGAACAACATTCTGATCACGGGTGCCGCCTCCGGTATCGGCGCGGCCACCGCGAGGCTGTTTCATCAGCACGGCTGGCAGGTCGGCTTACTCGATATCAACCATCAGGCACTGGCCAAGCTGGCAGGCGAGCTGGGTAACGTTTGGCATGCCGAACTGGATGTCACCGACCCGGCAGCGGTCAAGGTCGCCCTGGCGGACTTCTGCGCCTTACATGACGGCCAGTTGCGTCTGCTGTTCAATAGCGCGGGGATTTTGCAGTGTGGACACTTCGAAGACATCGAGCTGAGTGAGCATGCGCGCATCCTGCAGATCAACGTGCTGGGCCTGCTGAACATGACCCACGCGGCGTTTCCCTATCTGAAAGCCACGCCCGGTGCTCAGGTAATCAATATGGGCTCGGCCTCCGGGCTGTATGGCGTACCCCATCTGGCCAGTTATTCGGCCTCAAAATTCGCTGTGCGCGGGCTGACCGAGGCGCTGGAGCTGGAGTGGGCCAAGCACGGCATTCGTATCGGTGATCTGATGCCGCCGTTTGTCAGCACGCCGATGCTTAACAGCCAGCGCTTCCAGGCCCCGGTATTGCGCCGTCTGGGCGTCAATCTTGAGGCTGAAGCCGTGGCCCAGGCCGCCTGGGCGCAGGCGCAGCAGCACAAGGTGCACCGGCCGATCAGTCTGCAGTTCAAACTGCTGTACTGGTCCGGGCAAGTGACGCCCGCCTGGCTGACCCGACGCATCATGGCCTGGCTAAGCCGTGAGTAATCTGGCTGGACTTGATGGCTGCCCTATAAATCCTGCTGACCCCAAAGCTCGCCGCTAAAGCGCCTCCCACGGCATGGGTTGAAGCTGATGCGTCTGACGTTAAACCGTGGGAGGGGCTTTAGCCGCGACACTGGAGATTCGCTGAGTTGGATATTTCGCTGGGCAAACCGCGGGGGATAGGACTAGTCTGCAATTAACGCTTCCGGCTTGTGCGTTCTGCACAAGCCTGCGTTGACCAGCCCTGGTTTCAGGTCTGGCTTATGACACATCAAGCAGCACATCGCTTGATTCTCGGGCGGCACTGCAATCGGTGCCGCGACACCGCTGAAGCTCTGGCGGTAGCAATGGGAAAGCGTTTAACAGGTCGTAGCACTGCAGTATCGACACCCAGTTGGTTCTTTAGCGTCCTGTAAATATGTCCATCGCCTGAGGAGGTCACTTCATGAGCACAGCCTTGCACGATGATGTCAGTAACGGGGTTTTACGGCGGATGAAGGAAGGTGGCTTCGACTTTGCCAGCTTCCATCCCATCGAGTTCTACGCCATTTTCCCGGACGAGGAGCGGGCCCGCATGGCCACCCGCAAATTTCGAGGTGAATCCTTACACGCCCTGGTGACCGAGCGTGATGACGGTGCCTGGCACCTGCAAGTCAGTAAAGTAATGTTTGCGACATACCACGGTATTGGTGACTTCGAGCATGATCTGGAGTCGGTCGTGGCGCCGCTGGGCGGCAAGCTGGATGGGTGGGGCGTAACCCAGGAGGTAAGGCAGCCCTGAGAACCTGCTTACGGTCTGCTGCGCGTCGGCCCTGCTGCGTTAAAAACAGGCTCGGAATGCTCATTTACAGCCGTAAACTCCGCTTCCTCGCCTGCTTTTGTCTTGCATGGCTCTAGCTCGCGAGATCGTAAACAGGTTCTGTAATCCAAACGCGGGCCGGCCATAAGCTGGCCCGTTTCATTTCAATCTGGCTAGAACGCTCCCCAAGCAATCACCCCTCGACCCCAACCTGCGCTTTGCTTCAGACTTGGCGCATGACCGATATCCTGATTTTCACCCACATTGATTACTGCCCGCCGGCCCATCTGGGCAAGGTGCTGGAGCAGGCTGGCCACCCATTTACCGTGCTGCGCGCGGATCTGGGTGAGCTGGACGGCATTGACCTCGACCGCCCCAAGGCCGTGGCCATCATGGGCGGGCCGATGAGCGTGAATGATCCGTTGCCCTGGCTGGCTACCGAAGTGGCGGCGCTGCAGCATTTTATCCGCCGCGATATTCCGCTGATCGGCCACTGCCTGGGCGGCCAGCTGTTGGCCAAGGCGCTGGGCGCGCAAATCAGCCGCATGCCCTACACCGAAAGCGGCTGGCAGCCGCTGACCCGCCTCGATCAGGCTGCGCCCAGCCCTTGGTTGCAGCACCTGCCTGAACAGTTCCCGGTCTTTCAGTGGCATGGCGACAGCTTTGCTATTCCCGAGGGTGCGCAGCCTTTGCTCAGCAGCCCTTGGTGCAGCAACCAGGCGTTTGCCTGGGGCGACAAAGTCCTGGCCCTGCAAGGCCACCCGGAAATGGACGAGGCGCTGGTGCGCCAGTGGCTCGGCGACTGGCATCACCTGCTGGATGAAAGCCAACCGAGCCAGCAGAGCAGGGCGCAGATGCTCGACCAACTGCCGGTCAAAGTCGCTGAGTTGAACCGCGTCGCCGAAGGCTTCTATCGCCATTGGCTGCAACTGGCTGGGCTCTGAGGCCGGGCAGGGTGGATGACGTTTTACCCATCCACCGTGCTTACCAGTGGTGGATAACAAGAGCGTTATCCACCCAACGGAGCTTTAGTCAGGATGTCCGCCTTAAAATGGCGCGCCCTGCGACCTGGCGGTCACCAATGCGCCCCGGCTTGGTGCGTTGCTCGCATCGACAATACTCAAGTCACTGATTTAAAACATTTTTATTGTATGGCGCGGGCCTTGCAAAGCTGTCTCCATGTTCGGGTGACAAGGAGTACGGCATGGCCCGCACCTTTTATGACGAGATGTACGACGCGAGCGGCGCTGTCCGCCCGCACTACCAGGCTTTTGCCCGCTGGTTGGCGGAAACGCCGGATGAACTGCTGGCCCAGCGCCGCCGTGAAGCCGACCTGCTGTTCCACCGCGCCGGTATCACCTTCACCCTGTATGGCGATGATCAGGGCACCGAGCGGCTGATTCCATTCGACATCATCCCGCGCAGCATCCCGGCCAGCGAATGGCGCATGGTTGAGCGCGGCTGCATCCAGCGCGTGCAGGCGCTGAACATGTTCCTCGCCGACCTCTACCACGACCAGCGCATCATCAAGGCCGGGATCATCCCCGCCGAGCAGGTACTGGCCAACGAGGGTTACCAGATCGCCATGCAGGGTCTCAACCTGCACCGCGACCTCTACGCCCATATCGCCGGGGTCGACCTGGTGCGTGATGGCGATGGCAGCTACTACGTGCTGGAAGACAACCTGCGCACCCCCAGCGGCGTCAGCTACATGCTCGAAGACCGCAAGATGATGATGCGCCTGTTCCCCGAGCTGTTTGCTGCGCAGCGCGTGGCCCCCATCGATCACTACCCGAACCTGTTGCTCGACACGCTGAAGTCCTCCAGCCCGCTGGATAACCCCAACGTTGTGGTGCTGACCCCGGGGCGTTTCAACAGCGCTTATTTTGAGCACGCCTTCCTCGCCCGTGAAATGGGCGTGGAATTGGTCGAGGGTGCGGACCTGTTTGTGCGCGACGACAAGTTGTTTATGCGCACCACGTCTGGGGCCAAGCAGGTGGATGTGGTTTATCGCCGCCTCGACGATGCCTTCCTCGACCCACTGGCCTTCAATCCCGATTCCATGCTCGGCGTGCCCGGCCTGCTGGCCTGCTACCGCAGCGGCAACGTGGTGCTGGCCAACGCCGTGGGCACCGGGGTGGCGGACGACAAGTCGATCTACCCCTATGTCGACGACATGATCCGTTTTTACCTCAGCGAAGAGCCGATCCTGAAAAACGTGCCGACCTTCCAGTGCCGCAAGCCAGCCGAGTTGTCCCATGTGCTGGCCAACCTGGAACAGCTGGTGGTCAAGGAAACCCAAGGCTCCGGTGGCTACGGCATGCTGGTCGGACCGGCCGCGACCAAGGCCGAAATCGAAGACTTCCGCGCCCGGCTGATTGCCCGCCCTGAGGCCTATATCGCCCAACCGACCCTGTGCCTGTCGACCTGTCCGACCTTTGTCGACAACGGTATCGCGCCACGGCATATCGACCTGCGGCCGTTCGTCCTGTCCGGCAAGGAAACCCGCATCGTGCCCGGCGGCCTGACCCGCGTCGCGCTGCGTGAAGGCTCGCTGGTGGTCAACTCGTCCCAGGGTGGCGGTACCAAAGACACCTGGGTGGTGGAGGACTAATCATGCTCAGTCGTACTGCTTCCGATCTGTACTGGATGTCGCGCTACCTGGAGCGCGCGGAAAACCTCGCGCGCATGCTCGATGTCAGCTACTCGCTGTCTCTGATGCCGCAAGACGGGCAGGGCGATGGCCTGGAAGAACTGGCCATGCCGCTGCTGATTACCGGCACCCTGGATGATTACCTGGAGCGCCATGGTCCGCTGCACGCCGAGCGCATGCTGCACTTCTTCGCCCTCGATGCGAGCAACCCGGCGAGCATCTACTGCTGCCTGCAGGCCGCTCGCAGCAATGCCCACGCCGTACGCGGGCGGATCACCGCCGACATGTGGGAAAACATCAACGCCACCTGGCTGGAGATTCGCGGCATCGCCGAGCAGGGCCTGGGTCGCTATGGCATCAGCCGCTTCTGCGAGTGGGTCAAGGAACGCTCGCACCTGTTCCGTGGCGCCACCTTCGGCACCATCATGCGTGGCGACCCGTACCGCTTTATCCGCCTTGGCACCTTTATCGAACGCGCCGACAACACCCTGCGCCTGCTTGATGCCCGCTACGAAATGCTCGGCGAAGACATCGACGAAATCGACGGCCGCCCGGCGCGCAGCTATTACCAGTGGACCGCACTGTTGCGTGCGCTGTCCTCGTTCGAGGCCTTTGCCGAGATCTACCGCGGCTCGCCCGGTACGCGCAAAGTCTCCGAACTGCTCCTGCTGCGTCCAGACGTGCCGCGTTCACTGCGTGCCTGCATGGACGAACTGAGCCTGATGCTCGCCAGCCTGCCCGGCGACAACGGCCGTCCGGCCCAGCGCCTGGCTGCCGAACTGGAAGCGCGGCTGCGCTACACCAGCATCGAAGAAGTACTCGACGAGGGCCTGCACGCCTGGCTCACCGATTTCATCCTGCTGGTTCGCCAGCTGGGCCAAGCCATCCAAAGCTCCTACCTGGAGGTCGCATGAGACTGTCAATCAGCCACGACACTACCTATCGCTATGAAGATCAGGTGCGCACCAGCGTCCAGTACCTGCGCATGACCCCGCACGACAGCGAGCGTCAACAGGTGCTCAGCTGGCAGTTGACCTTGCCACGTCCGGTGCGCGCGCAGGTCGATCCCTACGGCAATATCCTGCATGTGCTGACCCTGGACGAGCCGCACGAATCCATCGTTATCGGCGCTCGCGGCCAGGTGGAGATCGATGAAGCGCGTGAGGCCGAGCACGAAAACCAGTCGGCGCTGCCGTTTCTGCGCTTTACCCGCCTCACCGAGGCCGATGAAGCCTTGCGCGAATTTGCCAAGCTAGAAAGCCGCAGCCGGCCGGACCGCAGCGGCCTGATCGACCTGATGCACGCCCTCAATGCGCATATCCGCTATGCGCCAGGTACCACGGCGGTGGAAACCAGTGCGGCTGAGGCCTTTGCTGGAGGCAAGGGCGTCTGTCAGGACCACGCCCATGCCTTCCTGGCCTGCGCACGCAGCTTGGGCGTGCCAGCGCGCTATGTGTCGGGCTATCTGTTTACCGACAGCGAAGACCACCTGGCCAGCCACGCCTGGGCCGAAGCCTGGTTGGACAATGCCTGGTACAGCTTTGATGTGACCAACTGCCTGGCCAAGCCGGAGCGGCATTTGAAGTTGGCCGTGGGTTTGGACTACCTGGATGCTTGCCCGGTGCGTGGTATGCGTCGTGGCGGCGGTATTGAGCAGATGCATGCGCAGGTGGAGGTTGCACCGGTGATTCGGGTGCAACAGCAGTAGTTTTAAAGCCCCCTCTGCCCGCTTGCGGGAGAGGGTTGGGGAGAGGGTTTTAATGGCGTACGACGCCGGCCTTTAATGAGTCCGTAGGATGGGTTGAGCACACACAGCGATACCCATGCTGCCGATATGATGACTGTCATCGCTGCGCGATTCGGTCCATCCTGTTGTGGCTCAATGATTCTGGACACCCCGATAGGGCGTTAAGCTTCGCCCAGCCATGAGGTGTTTGCGTGACCAGAAGATCATTCAGTACAGATTTCAAACTCGAAGCAGCCAGCCTGGTTTTAGATCAGGGGTACTCCATTCCCGAAGCCTGCAAATCGATAGGCGTAGGCCCGACTGCATTGCGTCGCTGGGTAGAGCAACTGCGCAGCGAGCGTGGCGGCACTACACCACCACGCAGCAAAGCGCTGACTCCTGAGCAAAGGCGCATACAGGAACTGGAAGCCCAGGTTCGGCGCCTAGAGCGGGAGAAAGAGATTCTAAAAAAGGC